>Ga0209426_1000001_pt1:5000-1817125 | contig 1817125 bp, 1555 predicted proteins | sample Deesub1362B_J571_FD_187697 | JGI IMG/M metagenome (GOLD analysis project Ga0209426, IMG submission 187697) | Deep oceanic, basalt-hosted subsurface ecosystem from Juan de Fuca Ridge flank, Pacific Ocean, CORK Borehole 1362B_J2.571 (SPAdes)... ...
CTCTGGTTGACACCCATTTTACTGCTTATCTGAAAATCTCACCAGTAACTGGAACAATTGTTGCTTAGAGAAAAGAAGAGGAAGTTAACAATGATTAAGCCATCCCAGCGTATCATGGTGACCGGGAAGAAAAAAGGTTTTTCCCTAATCGAAGTCCTGATGACCTTAGCGATCAGTATCTTCATCCTCCTGGGAACAGCTGAGGCTCTCCTTCACTGTCTGAGCGTGAAGCGCCGGGTGGAAATCCGGGAAAAGGTAAGACAACTAATCTCGACAGAGATTGAAACTCTTCGGTCCTATGATTTCACCTCCTCCAACCTGAAAGAGGGAACGAGCATTTTTTCAGTCCAAGATAAAATATCTTCCCGGGAATACCGCCTGATTAAAACCATTCAAGATAAAGCGCCCGGGCTGAAAAGCATCAAAATTACTGCTTTTCCTCACGACCGACCAACTCTGCGGACCGAAGTGATTTTTTATATCTCCCAAGATCTGGGATTTCAACCATGAAAAATATCTGGATGGTAGAAAAAGGTTTTACTCTTTTTGAGGTCTTGCTGAGCCTGGGATTAATTAGCTTTATTCTGGCGGCCTGTTTCCATTTCTTTCATCTCAGCCGACAGCATTTTCTCCAGTTGAAACAGGAAGAAGAAATCCACTCCTCCCTGAGGACAGCGGTGGATAAAATGACAGGAGAAATCCTCCAGGAAGGAACAAATCTGGCGAAAGCTACTTCTCTTCAATTGATCGCTCCTCTGGAAATTGAAACCAATTCAATTTTGATAAAATCAGGGGAATTAAAGATTAAGCCAAAAACAGATCTGGTGGCCGGCCAGAGTCTGATTGAGCTTAGCTGGCCAGTGAATATTAGCTCAAAAAGAATAATTCTTTTCCATGATCACCATAAAGGAGAAATCAAAAAACTTAGCCAGGTAAATCGCAATTCAATTCTCCTGGCTTCTCCCCTTTTCCATAATTACCAAAAAGAATTCACTTTTATAATTCTTCTTCGGGAAATTAAAATATTTTTCGACTCCGGCAAAAACCAGCTTCGTCTTAAAATCAATACCAGTCCTCCCCAACCTCTGGCAGAAGATATCGCCGAAATTACTTTCTCTCTGGATGAGAAAACTAATCTTTTGAAAATAAAATTAATTTCCTCTTTCAAACCAGACCAGCCTCTGGAAAGGATTATCTTTTTAAAAAATAAAGCTCTCCGGCAAAAAATATCCATCCAGGAGGCAGTCAAATGTCCTTGAACTGGCCAAAAATTAAAAATTCAATCATTAACGGCAGGGGCTCGGCCACTCTGCTTTGCATCTTTATTTTTATCTTACTGGCCACCCTTGGGGTGGGATCCTTAATCAACACCCAGGTTTTTCTCCAAACCAATCACTATCGGCGAAGCAAGTGGCTCCAGAATCAGGCAGCTGAAAATGGGGTTAAATGGGGAATATCTTCTCTTAGAAGATATTTCGACAAAATTTATCCTTTTCTTTTCCTAGGAGAAGATAATGCTTTAACCGATTTCGGACAAGCCAAAACTTTTCCTCCCGACCGCCTGGAAGACCTTCTCGGGCCTTTTTCTCTCCCACCTGATGATCAGAATTTTCATCTTTTTTCCTGGGAAACTAATATCTCCTCCAGTCTGAACTCTTTCTATAAAAACCAGCATTATTGGTTGGCTGATTATGATTTGTTGGTTGAGGGAAAAGGCTATCGACCAGATAGCCAGTCCTTCTCTTCAGCCAGCCTGATTATTAACGCCCAGCTGGGGTGCGGCCGCCTGCCGCTGGCCTGGTTTCCTTTTCTTTACGAGGGCGAACCCTCGAGCCGAGAAAAAAAAGAAATTGAAGAGAAAATTAATATCTTTTCCAGAGAAACTTCTATTTTTAAACCCAGGAAGATAACGCTGCCCTCTGACAAGCTTAACTCCACTGACCCCCAGAGGTGGCTGGCTGAAAATCTCAAGGTCGGTGCCTTGGAACCGGAAGATTTTTCCCAGCGCCGCTTTCGAGAAATACTCGGACTTGAACCTTCAGCTGAGTCAATCCCACCAGGTGTTTATCTCATTAGAGACGATCTGGGCCTGGGTGGGCTGTTCATTCAGGGTGATGTCGAGGAAATCCTGTTGGGGATTGAATCGTCTTTTCAGGTTATCCAGATTAAAAAAGAGGCGGCTTTCTGGCAACTTCGTTTTTCTCCAGCTAATCAAATCACCAAATTTCAGACGCCCGCTGGTGAAGAAATCTTCGACTACCTTCCCCGGGGAATGGTGATCATCAATGGCTCGGTTAAATCTCTGGCTGCGGGCGTAATTGATTCAAGGGAAAGTCTTCGTCCCACTCGGGAAAAAGTTCCCTGCCTTCTTCAGGGAATAACTCTGACCTTTCTTTGTTCAGAAGAAATTACGATAACTTCTCATCTCTACCAGGAAGGACTACGCCTGGAAAAAGAGATTCCCTACCTCAAAGGACAGGAAGCTCAACTAGTTATCTGGGCCAGCGGAAAAGACCTCCTTACCGGAGATAAGGCAGAAGGGCGAATTCAAGTTCAAACTAAGGGAAACAACGAGCTGCTAATCCAGGCGCATTTGACTACATCCTCGCTGAACGTGCAAAATGATTCCAGTGAAGCAAACAATCTTCGCTTAGTCGGCAGTCTGCAAACTACTCAGTTGAATTTGACCAACATTTTCCTTGATATTTTCCATCAACCACCGCTGGAGAAAGGCTTTCCCGGGGAGCCCTTCCCTTTAACCAAAAAACCAATCTTGGCGCTTCTTGTCCTGCAACCTATTGAATGGAGTGAGGGAAACTATGAATAATAGAAACAGTCGGCGGCGACCCGGAGGTTATTCCTTACTTGAAGTTCTCATCGGCCTTTTTATCCTGGGAATTATCACCAGCCTGACCTCCTACTCTCTGCTGAAAAGTTCCCCTCGTTATCAACTTCGTCAAGCAGTCTGGGCCCTCCTGATGAAATTAAACCAGGCCCGCTATCTGGCGGTTTTGAAAAACACTTCCCACCGCTGTGTAATCCGTCACGATGGAGTTTACCTAGAAAAACGCAACTCTGCCTCCCTAGAATGGGAAATGCTCAGCTTTTCTCATTTCTCTGGAGTGAAAATAAAAGCCAATAACTCCCCCGTCTTTCATCCACGGGGGACAGTCTCTCCGCTGGCTTCCATTGTGATTGAGAACGCCGCTGGCGCCTTTAAAATAACCATCGCCATTTCAGGAAGGATTAAAACGGTAAAAATCAAGTGAATTATTATCCTCCTGGCCGAAGATCAGTCAGAAATATCTGAGTGTTTTATGCTAAAAGGTATCTCAGAAGAGAATTGATTTCTGCTGAGGATAAAAAAAACATTTCATCATCCTCGGGGATACCTAAAGCTGATGATAGAGGAAGTCATTATTTAAGAAAATTGTCAGACACCAAAAATTAGGTGTCTGACACCTTTTGTTCAGGAAAAAACAAGTTTCCCCCGCCTTCAGGGCTCCATAACGCAGCCAGAAGTCTTTCTTTTTGGTCCGGGGATGAAGCCTCATAGCGAATCCCTTCTCCTTCATCCAAGAGATTAACCCCTCGCTTTATTTCTTGGCGCAGGCTGACCTCGTCCGCGAGCATCATCAAGTTAGCATTATTCATCAAAACTCCGGCCCGATTAAAATGGACATGGGCATCGATGATCCCCGGAATGACAAAGGCACCCTGTAAATCAATTACTTTAGTCTCCTGACCTTTCCACCGTAAAGCTTCTTCATCAGAATCGAGTACTGCCTTAATCTTATTTCCGACAACAACCAGGGCTTTCGCCCGAGGATGTTCAAGATTGACGGTATAAATATCACCATTAGGCAGGATGAGGTCGGCTGGCTCTTTTTTCTGGAAAGAGCAGCCAAAAGTCAAAGACAAAAAATAAAAAAGCCCAGAATAGTTAACAAAAAATAATTTCTCCACATAATACCTCCCTTGGATTGGCTATAACCATTAAAATTGGCTAAAATTATATATAGAGAAAATGGTCAATTTGAAATAATCTTTCTACTAAGTCCAAAATTAAAAGCCTCAGGAGTGATAAATGAGATTAAGAAAATCAAAAATAAGCAATTCTTTCTTTTCCTTACTTTTTAAGGCTGGATTATTTCTACTGGTCGTACTCTGGATAATTCAGCCCTTATTTTCTCATCCCCAAAACAATCAAAACCAGACCGAAACAAAAAATTTATTTTTCTCCCAATGGCTTATTCTGGGGCCTCATTCTTATTCCCTCCCTGCCAGCCTGGATAAAGTCAAAAAAGTTAATTTTGAAGACATTCTTTCTTTAGAAAAAAACTCTCTCCCTCATCTTAATCCAGAAAAAGGAGCCACATTTTCCTGGTCCGACGGCACCGTCAGCTCCTGGCGAATTGTCCCGACGGTCAACGAAGAAATAGTCATCGAAAACAGGCCGAAAAAACACCAGCTGTGTTATCTGGCTAGTTATATTGACGTTAAACGCTGGGTTTATGCCGAGCTCCATCTCGCCTCCCATCATCCCTTCCAGGTCTATCTAGACGGTCAGCATCTTTTTTCCAAAGGATTAAAACAGGTAGCCAATAAAGCTCAGATGTCCATTCCGGTGTCGCTCACACCCGGCAAACATCTCTTGCTAATTAAAAGCTTTTCACTGCCGGAAGAAAAAAAGAAATGGAGTATCAGCGGTTTTCTTTCTGTTCAGGCTCCTTACACCAATCCACTCCCCGAACTGACAACTTCTCCCTGGCAACGCCTGACCATTCACCATCTTCTGGACCGACCTCAGGTGAGTGAGCTGGCCATCTCGTCTGATGGAGAAAGAGCGGCTCTTCTCTTCAGACAAATAAAAGCACCTACGGACGATTATCGGCGTTGGATTGAGATATATGATTTAAAGCAGCCGAAACTCCTCCAGGCAATTTCTCCAGTAGGAACCATCTCTCAGATAAAATGGTCACCTCGAGGACACCGTTTGGCCTATCTACTCCAGGAAAAAGCTGCGACCTCTCTCAGGATTCATGAGTTACCCACAGGAAAAATAATCACTCCGCTGAAAGAGATTAAAAATCTACGGACCTATTTCTGGTTTCCCGACGGAGAATCAATTCTCTATGTCACCTCCAAAAAAGAAAAACCGGCTCAGAAAGGTCTGCTCAGATTTCGCCACCTGGCCGACCGGCTTCCTGAATCCCGCCAGAAATTATCCTTTTTCCGGCTGAATTTATCCACTAATGATCGACAACCACTCCTGCTAGATTCACCAGCTACTTCTGTTGAAGGTCTCAGCCCCAATGGTCAAAAACTTTTGCTGGCTCAAACTGTGGTCAAAGAAACGGAAAGACCATTTGCCGAAACAAAATTATATTTATTAGATTTAAATTCTCTGAGAGTTGAAAAAATCTGGCAGGGGAAATGGTTTACCCGGGCTCTCTGGGCACCCGACGCCCGCCAGCTCATCATTCTGGGTGGTCCTTCTCTAGCTGGCTCGCTAGGACAAAATGTTCCCCGGGAACTAATTCCGAATGAATATGACACCCAGGCTTATCTCTTCGACCTTTCCACCAAAAAGTTTACACCTCTTACCAGAGACTTCGACCCCTCAATCAACAATGCTTTCTGGAGTCCAGCTGACAATAATATTTACTTCGTCGCCACCGAGAAATCATATCGCCGTCTTTTTCGGCTCAACCCCCAGAGTAAAAAGATACATCCCCTTCATCTGCCAGTTGAGGTGATTGAAAAATTCTCGCTGGCCGCAACTAAACCAGTGGCTCTCTGGCTCGGCTCAAGCACCAATATCCCTCAAAAAGTTTATGTCACTTATCTAGAAAAAGGCCAAACAACTCTCCTCTGCTTTCCCGGCGAAGAATTTTTCAAGCAGGTAAAATTGGGGAAAGTAGAAGATTGGAATTTCAGAAATAAAAAGGGCCGAGTCATCCAGGGAAGGGTTTATTATCCACCTGATTTTGACCCCTCCCAACGATATCCCTGTCTGGTTTATTATTATGGCGGCACCATGCCGACCACCAGAGAATTTGGTGGTCGGTATCCCAAGAATCTTTACGCCGCTCACGGCTATGTGGTCTATGTTCTCCAGCCAAGCGGAGCTGTAGGGTTCGGTCAGGCTTTTTCCGCTCTTCACGTAAACGATTGGGGCCAGATTGTGGCTCAAGAAATAATCACCGGAGTTAAAAAATTTCTCGCCAGTCATCCCTTTGTTGACCCCTCCCGAGTGGGATGTCTCGGAGCTTCCTTCGGAGGCTTCATGACCATGTCTCTTCTCACTAAAACCAATATTTTCGCCGCTGCCATGGCCCACGCCGGCATCAGCCTGATTCCCAGCTACTGGGGGGAAGGTTACTGGGGATATGCCTACAGTGCTATCGCCACGGCTAACAGCTATCCCTGGAACAGAAAAGACATTTATGTTGAACGTAGTCCTTTATTTAAAGCGGATAAAATAACTACACCTCTCCTCCTGCTGCATGGGTCGGTTGATACGAATGTTCCCCCGGGCGAAAGCACTCAGCTGTTTACAGCCCTGCGGATTCTGGGCCGCAAGGTTGAATACATCCAGGTTAAAGGTCAAAATCATCACATTCTGGCTTATAATCAACGAATATTGTGGACCCAAACAATCCTCGCCTGGTTTGATAAATGGCTAAAAAAACAGCCGGAATGGTGGAACCATCTCTATCCTTCTCCATGAAATTTCCACGGTCTTTGTGAAAAAGACTGTGGAAAAATGGCTCCCCCTATCTTCTATCCACTTGAATTAGTTAATTATCTCATAAAAAGCACAAGATAATGTGCAGAAAAAAACGCTGCACCGACCTAAAAAAAATGATTGTCTTACTCAGTATATTAAAAATCAGTATATTAAAAAAAAGAATTAATCCTTAACCTTCTCGGAAAATTGTTTTATCATTAAAGCAACTAACGATTCTGGGAGGAAAAAATTATGTCTTTAAATAAACTTTTGGCAAAAAAAACCCTCCTTTATGGGACGGTTTTTCTTCTGTTTTTTCCTTCTTTAGGGTTTCTTGCCTTCGGCCAGGAAATTAAAGTAAAAAATACCGAGCCATTTGTCTATGTGACTATTACTTACAAAGGGGCTTACACCGAAGTATCCCAGGCAATCAATATGCTGATGTACAATGCCCGACGCCAAAACATACTCCCCACCGGGCCGACTTTCGGCATCTTTCCTTTCTCGCCACTTGAAGAACAAAAAGAAACTCCTCAATGGGAAGTGGGGTTTCCAGTCAATCCTCCGATTAATCCCCAGGCGCCTCTTCAACTTAAACAGTGGCCGGTCACAAAGGTAGCTGCTATCACTTGTCCGGGAACTCCCTCCAGAAAAAAAGAAGCTTATACAGCCCTTTTTAACTGGCTCGAAGAAAATAATATTCAACAGGCAGGCCCCCTCATTGAAAGATATCTTAGCCTTCCCGATGAAACTTCCATTTCCCCCGGTAACATTGAAATCTGGCTCCCCATAAAAAGTAAAGGTTAATCACAAGGGGTGAAAAAACCTAACCTCTAAGATAACTTTAAAGGGGTAAAACTCACTATCTGATTCATCTGAAGAGAGGATTTACATCCTGGTATTCCTCCCTTATCTTGTTAGAAAATGGCCCGAGAATATATTGATAAGTATATATCTCCATCGGAGGGGACAATCCTTCCCCTTGATCAATATCGTCAATTGATAGAGAATTCACCGGATATAATCTTCTTGATTGACCCCAAAGGGAACTTTCTCTTCATTAATTCCGCAGCCCAAAAAATCACCGGGTATTCCAAGAATCAGTTGCTAACGAGAAGTCTGTTCAATTTTATTCACCCGGAAGAGAAAAAGAACCTCCAGCAAAAAATGGCCCAGGCTATAGAATTCCCTGAAGTCTTCTTTGTACCAGTAACATTCTCCTCAGCCAATAACACATTAATTCCCCTGGAAATAACCCTCAAACCTTTAAAAATAGAAAAAATTCAGACTGAAACTTTCCTGGGAATAGCCCGGGATGTCACCGAGCAGAAAAAATGGGCTGAATCCCTGCGGAAAGAAATTGAAAAATACGCCACTCTTATTGAAAAGGCCAAAGATGGAATTGTCATCATTCAGGATGGCCTCTGTAAATTTGCCAACAAAGCCGTTGAAGAAATTTTCGGATACTCCATTAATGAAATCCAGCAGAAAAAATTCTTTGACTGGCTCCCCTCGGAAGAAAAAGATCTTATTAAAGAAAGATATCGCTCAAGAATGCTCCAGAAGTCCGTCCCCTCTGTTTACGAAACAAAAATCAAGTGCAAAAACGGCGAAATAAAGGACATCGAAATCTCTGCTTCTCTAATAGAGTTTGAAGGCCGTCCTGCCGATATGGGTATCCTTCGTGACATTACTGAGAGAAAAAGAATTGAAAAAGAACTCCGAGAAGCTAAACAAAAATTCCAACATCTGGTAGAAAATGTTAATCATGTAATCTTTACCCTGGACCAAGAAGGCAAATTTTCCTACATCAATCCAGTGCTGGAGAAATACGGTTCCTTTAAAGCAGATTCCTTGCTGGGAAAACCTTTTCTGGACCTTGTTCATCCAGATGATAGACACCATGTTGAAGAAGTCTTCAAAAAAATATCTGAGGGTACGGCTCTTAGTTTTGAATTCCGACTGATGGTGGATCAAAAAGAATTTCGCCATTTTCGAGCCTTTTGCCGCTCCATTGAGGATAATGGACAACCCCGCGGATTAATGGGCATTGCCAGCGATATTACCGAGCGAAAAAAAGCCGCTGAAGAACTTAGCCAGGCTTATCAAGAAGTCGAAAGAATAAAATCTCAACTCAAAGCCATTATTGATAATGCCCCTAATCTGGCTATTCAGTGGATTAATGCGAAAGGAGAGATCACTTTCTGGAATCCTCAATCAGAAGCCCTGTTCGGCCTGCCGGAAAAAGAAGTTCTAGGAAAACATTTTGCTGATATATTCTTTTCGGGCAAACAAAAAGAAGAATTCACCAACCTCCTCCAGGAAGTATTCGAACAACAAAAATCCTTTGTCCAGCTCGAACAAAAGATCAAGAAAAAATCAGGGGAAACCGCTTATGTTTTAATGTCGATATTTCCCATTTTCCCTGAAGACAATGACCCACTGGCAGTAGCCATGGAAATAGATATAACTCCTCAATACAAAGCTCAAAAGAATCTGATTACCATGAATCAGCAACTGGAGAAGTTTTCCCTTATCTCAGCCGAGCTCCTGACTATTGAAAACGAAGAAAAGTTTTTTAAAAGTATTGCCGAAGCCATTGTTTCTATTTCTGATTTCAAACGGGTGCTTATATCTTATTTCATTCCTAACCCCCCTTACCGGCGAATAATCGCCACCTATGGCATCAAAAAAGAAGATATAGAAAAAGTCCAATCAATTCATATGCCGAAAGAAAAATACCTGGCCTATTTTCGAGAAGGTATTAAATTAGGTCATCAGTCATGCTACATTCCTCATGATAAAAAAGCTATTCTGGACCCCAAAGCCATTATCCCCGGGAGGGAGAACTATCCTGAACAACCAGGAGGATGGCACAAAGAAGATGGACTTCTAGTGGCGATGAAGGACACCAAAGGAGAAATCATCGGGATAATCTCAGTTGATGACTCCAAAAGCGGCCGTAGACCAACTGATGAAACAGTTCGTCCCCTGGAAATATTTGCCAATTTTCTCTCCGAAGCCCTACAGAAAAGAATATTATTGCAAAAAATTAAATCCTCAGAAGAAAAATTCCGTAGCCTTGTCTGTAACCTGAAAACAGGTATTTTGCGAATATCAGGTATGGGCGTGATCATTGAAGCTAATCCAGCCGCTCTGGAAATGCTGAAACTTGAGTCTAAAGAAATTTCTGATTCATTCCGTTTCAGTGATCTTTTTTTCAGTCTTCAAGATTTCGCCCAATTTATGAAAGAACTGGAAATAAATAATCAGGTTAAAAATAAGGAACTTCGTTTATGTCGAAAAAACCATGAAGTTTTCTGGGCTTCATTAACGGCGACCGCTATTAAAAATAAATCAGGCCAAATCATTTACTTCGACACAGTAATTGACGATATTTCTGAACGGAAGAAACTGGAAGAAGAAATAAAAAGATTATCGATAATTGACGAACTCACCGGGGTTTACAACCGACGCTATTTCAACCGACAGCTTCCCGAAGAAATAAAAACTGCGGAGAGGTGGCGAAGTTCATTATCATTGATTATGCTCGATATTGATGATTTCAAATCTTACAACGACACCTACCATCATCTGGAAGGAGATGAGGTTATTAAAGAGTTGGCTTGCACAATCTTAGAAAACATCCGCAAAGAATATTCCTATCAGGGAGAAAGAGAAGAAAAGACGCCCGGCGACTGGGTTTCCCGCTTTGGAGGCGATGAATTTGCCATTATTCTTCCCGGCCAAACCACAAAAGAAGCTTTTATTGTGGCTGAAAGGATCAGAAAGAAATTCGAGAATTTAACATTTAACCCCGAAGGACAAAGAATATCAAAAACCATCAGTCTGGGTATTGCCCAATGTTTTTTCCAGGGTGAAAAATCCAGGGAAGGCCAACCCAAACCAATTCCCCGAGCTTATTTTGAAAAGAAAGCCTCAGAATTAGTCTGTCTAGCTGACAAAGCTCTTTATCAGGCCAAAAACACCGGTAAAAATAGAACTATTATTGCCCAGGAAAGCGTGGAGTTGAGAAGGGCACATCCTCCCTTTCGGGAATAAATAAATTATCTAATTAAAAATTGTCTCCTATTTGGGACCGGAACAAGCTTTAACACAGATACCACAGATATATTGTCCCACATATCCTTTCCGGCGGAATTCCTTAAGCTGTTCGAAGCAAGCCCAATGATCGAATTCAGCCTGGCTCTCTTTAATGGCTCGAACAGGGCAGACAGATAAGCAGAGATAACAGCTAGCACAATCTCTGGATAAAGGAACATCTGATTTTAAGGGGAGGTCAGTCAAAATAGTCACTAATCTAAATTGAGCTCCTACTTCAGGATTGATTAATAAATTATTCCGCCCCAACCATCCCAAGCCAGCTAATTCTCCTATTTTTTTATGAGAGAGATGGGCTTTCTGTCTCTCCCAATCAATCACCTGAGAGGCGGGAATGGGCAAAGCCTGGGCTCCCAAGTCCCTAATATAATCAGCCAAAATTAAAGCTGCTCTGTCTAAAAAGAAATTAATTTGACGATAATGATGAAAATAAAGTGGGGTTGGATGGTCAATAATATCATCCAGAACTGAGGGAATTAATTTTTTTCCCAAACTGATAGCTCTATTAAATTTCTCTTTTATTTCAGAAGAGAGAATAAAATCAGCTTTGACGGCTTGGATATCAGCCACCCCAAAAAAATCCAACCCTATTTCCCGGGAAAAATTCTCGATTTTCTTGTAATTCTCTTCAGGGGACATATCTGAGATGGTATTTTAATTCTTTGGGCTAAAGAGTGTCAAACTGGGAAAAGGTAAGTCTGGAGATGAGGACAGCTCTTATAAAACTTTACTCCATTGACTCATCTAAATAATTTCTTTAAGATTGAACTTCATTTTACCTTAATAGCACCCGGGCAGGAAAAGGAGAATAGCCATGAAAGAAAAAACTTTAGCCATTATTAAACCAGATGCAGTCAAAAAAAGAATTATCGGTAAAATCATTAGTCGCATAGAGGAAGAAGATTTTGAGATTAGAGAAATGAAAATGCTCTGGTTGACCAAAGAAGAAGCCAAAGGATTTTATGTTGTGCACAAAGATAAACCTTTTTATGACAGTTTGACCGATTTCATGTCCTCGGGAAGAATTGTGGTCATGATTCTGGAAAGAGAAAATGCCATAGCTCATTGGCGAAAAGTAATGGGAGCAACAGATCCAGCTCTGGCAGAACCGGGCACTCTTCGTCATAGCTATGGATTTTCAATTGAAAGAAACGCTGTCCATGGCTCTGATAGCCCCCAAACCGCTGAATGGGAAATAAATTATTTTTTCCCAAAAACACAATAATTTCTTATTACTTAAACCCCATCAAAATTCAGACAAGACATCCTTTCTGGTCATCAAAAAAGGCAGCCAGCTTATTGACTCTCTATATAAAAGCCAGTTCATAGTGAAAAAGCCAAAAATGTAACCTGGCAATGTAAATCAGATAATCTTTCGACGGTAATTTTTTAAAATATGCTTCATTAGGTTCATAGCACTTTTGAATAGCCAGAGTATTCATTGCTTCATTATTTAATAGGCAATCTAATATAGCCCTTTACCTTAAAGCTGAAGAAAAAATAGAAACAGGGAAAAGTTTTTTTGATGTATTTATAGCTGCAATAAACCTTCTTTTTTTAATAATTCAAAAAGAATATCAGGTCGAATTTCCACCACTTAAATCACTTATTTTTTATAAAAATAGGCTCCAAAAAAGCCTTTATAAAGAATTTTTTTTAAATTTTTATAAAAAATTTTTCAATTTTTTCCGCCTTCAACGACTCAATATATTGAAGGGAGGTGATAGATAGATACAAGATAATGTATATACCTTGCGCTAAGTTGTTTTAATTATTAAAGTTAGCGTAAAAATTACTTGACAATTTATAAAATTTATTTTAGATTACAAGGGACGCCTTGGATGAAGATAAGAGAAAAGTCTCGAGAAAAAATTTTCCCACCTTCCCACTAGTCTACTCTTTCTATTATCTTCACCCCAGGGCGTCCCTTAAATAAAAACTTTAAGGAGGTTACTCAATGAGTAAAAACACCATTAAAACAATCGCTATTTTCGCCTGTGTGGCTATTTTACTGGCTACAGTTCCCAGTGCGTTTGCTATGGAAAAGAAAGCTAACAAATTCGATTTCAGAACCATCGTGAAAAAGCCCGTCGCCCTGATTTACTCAATTCTTTCCTTCTTACCTGTGTTCGACAACAGCAAAACCGTCGTCACCCCTGACAACAACAAATACGGCAAAAAGATCAAGATTACGGGGACAATTAGCACTGGAAGACCTAGCGACGAAGATTAAAGAAGGCTAAAAAAGAATAAACAGGTACTTAAAAAAAACAGACTTCAAATTCTGAAGAAGAATACTCTTATACAAATATACAAAAAGATATTCAATCATAAAATCTAAACAATAAATCACCCTTAAACTCCCCCCAAAGGGTGATTGAATTTTCTTTCTAAATTATCCATTATATAATTGTGAATAAAAAATTAAATATTTTTGTCCTATTGATATTACTTTTAATCTTTTCCTCTTTTTCTTACACGCAAGAAATAACTTCTCAGATTAATAAAGCAAAAAAGCTCTATATTGAAGGTAAATACAAAGAAGCTTTACAATATTTTAATTATATTCTAGAAAAAGGCAATTTAGATAATGAAAATAAAATAAAATTATTGATACACATCTCTCTAACATACTGGAATTTAGGAAAAATAAAAAATTCGTATGATTTTATATGTGAAGCAAATAAATTAAGTAAAGATATTTCAAAAAATGAACTAATTAATTTAACAAATAATATCAAAAAGATTCACGAATTTTACAATGAAGGGAAGAATTACAGAAAAAAGAATGATTATTTGAAATCAAAGCAATCATTCGAAAATGCAATAAAATTATCTAAATTAATAAAAATTAAAGAATATTTAATAAAATGTTATAGACAACTAAGTATATCTGAGTACGACAGAGGAAATTTTAAAGACTACTTTTCCCTCAACAAAAAAGCTCTGTCTCTTGCTAAAGAAATAAATCATAAAAAAGAAGAATGTAGATGCTTGAATAATATAGGCCTCTACTATTGGAAAATAGATAATTACTCAAAAGCTTTGCAATGTTTTGAAGAAGCCTTGAAAATATCTATAAACGAAGGATATGAAAATGAAACAACAAAATGTCTAAATAATATAAGTATTATATATAAAGACCTAGGTGAATTCGATAAATCATTAAATTATATATTTAAGTCTTTAGAACAAGATACAAAATTAAATAATTTAAAAGGCAAAGCGATCGATTTAAATAATATTGGTGTTACATTTCACTCAAAAGCAATAATTAGTAGTGCAAGGGAAGATTTTTTAAACGCAGAAAAATATTATAAAGAATGTCTAAATCTAGCAAAAAAACTGAATGAAAAAAGATTAGAAATACATGTATTAAACAATCTGGGAGCAATTTATACTTTACAAGAGAAATACGAAAAAGCTCTAAATTACTTTCATCTTGCCCTAAGCAAAACAGAGGAGATCCAGGATATTGAAGATAGAGGATATATATTGAACAATATTGGTATAGTCCATTATAATCTTGGAAATTTCGAGAAATCCACTAAATATTATCAAAAAGCAATCCAACTAGCATTGGGAGTTCAAAGAGGTCAGATTTTATGGGAAGCTTATTTAGAACTAGCGAAAGCTAATTGGAAACAAGGAAATACTAAAGATGCTCTTGAAAATTACAAGAAATCTATAGATATTATTGAAAATATTAGATCACAAATTGAACTTGAAGAATATAAAGCACGTTATCTAGGAACTGATAAAAGAATTGAAGCTTATCACAACATTATCAATTTATTTACTTATCTTAATAAAAAATATCCCAACAATGGTTATGATAAAGAAGCATTTAATTATTTAGAGAGAGCAAAAGCTAGAGCATTTCTTGATAGTATTGAATTATCGAGACTTCATCTCTCAAAAAGACTCGACATTAAACTACAGAATAAAGAAAAAGAATTACAAAAAGACATATCTTACTTGTATACAAAGCTTCTTGCGGCTTCGCTTTCTCCAAAAGAAAAAGAAAGACTTCAGAAGGAACTTCAGAACAAAGAAGAAGAACTAGAATCTATCAAAAGAGAAATTAGAGACAAAGATCCAGCTTATGCTGGGCTCCAATACCCTAAAATAATTTCTTTATCAGAAACCCAAAAATTGTTAGATAAAAACTCAGCTTTTATTGCATACTGTATTACTAAGAATAATGGATTGGGGTTTCTAATAACAAAAAAAGGCATGAAAATATTCTCACTTCCGGATAGAGAAGCAATACAAGATCTCGTTAGAAAACACTTATTTGAAATAACAGATAAAAATAATGAAGATTATGAGTTCTCAAGAAAATTATATTCAGTACTCATTCCTCAAGACTTAAACAAAAAAATAAAAAGGTTAATAATAGTTCCCGATGATATACTTCATAAACTTCCTTTTGAAACGTTAATCCAAAATAATTCTCAAAATTGGTTAATTGAAAGGTATAGCATTTCTTATGCACCATCAATTTCGTCTTTAAGAGAAATTATACAACGTTCAAAAGAAAATATAAGAAAAAGAAACAAAGATATCCTTGCCTTAGGAGACCCTTATTTTCATACATTAAATAATCACAACAATAATGGAGATGATATTCAACAAAATTTCTACTCTTCTATATTTAATATATCGCCTTTAAAATATAGCGGTGTCGAAATTCAAAAAATACAAACATTATTTAAGAAAAAAGCTAAAATATACACAAAAAAAGAAGCATCTGAGGAAATCATCAAAAACAAAAATTTGTCAGATTATAAAATTATCCATTTTGCCACTCATAGTTTAATCGACGACAAAATACCAGCCCGTTCAGCAATTATTCTTTCATTAGATGAAGACCCAAATGAAGATGGATTTCTCCAAATGCGCGAAATATACAATCTCCACCTAAATGCGGACTTAGTTACTCTTTCAGCTTGCGAAACAGGCCTAGGGCAATTTATTAGAGGTGAAGGAATAGAAGGAATCAATAGAGCCTTTTTCTATGCTGGAGCATCGGCTGTTCTAATGAGTTTATGGGCAGTAAACGACCAAGCCACCTATCAATTAATGGAAAGATTTTACTATCATCTCAAAAATGGAGTTCCTCTCACTGATGCCCTAAGAAAAGCCAAGCTAGAAATGATAAACTCAGATGTCCTTAACCATCCTTATTACTGGGCCGGATTTATTCTCTCCGGGCGGTCAAATCAAATAATCTTCCCCAGAAATAAATTGCGCTGGGTTATAGTCTCTTTAACCTGTCTCCTTATAGGCGGAGTTATCGCTCTTACCATCATCAAGAAAAACGGCCATCAAAAAAACAACCATTAACACCCCACCTCAATCAAAGTGAGAATTTTTTTTATTTCAATGACTCTATATAAATACAAATGGCTTTTATCAATTTTATTTTGCGAATAGAAATCATCATTGATATAATCACCTGAAAATGCAGGATAAAGAACAAGAATTTGAAAAAATTTTTGGCCAATTCCAGCAATTTATTCTGGCTAATATTCATAAATTCGATCTTCCCAAAAAAGGGATTGACCCGGAAGATATCCTCCAAGAAGTAAAAATTAAACTCTGGAAAATTGTTAAAAATGAGAAAAATATTGCCAATCTTCCGTCTTATATAAGGAAAATCATTAATTCCTCGATTATCGACTACATTCGTCGGAAAAGGAGAGAAGAAGAAATTTTTAATAAAGAAAAAGAAATAAGGATTTCAGAAGCGGATGAAATTTATAAAAGAGATATATTGGAAATTGAAGAAGCAAAAAATATTCTCTATGATGCTTTAAATGGTTTAATCGAGTCCAGAAAAAGAGTAGTCAAATTGTTTCTTTTAAATATATCATTAGAAGAAATTTCGACAATATTAAGGCAAACAAGAGATAAAACGAGGAATCTTCTTTATCGCGGATTGAATGATCTAAAGAAAATTCTTCACGAAAAAGGAATTGAATATGAAGATTAAGATTGAGCGAAAATCTCTGCCCAATATTGTTCGAAATATTATAAATTTGAATAGACCATCTTCCCGGAAAGATTGCCCTGATCCTGAAATATTACTCTCATTTTATCAGGGTGAACTTCCAAAGAAAAAAACAAAAAAAATAGTCGATCATTTAATGAGTTGTCCTGCCTGTCTCGAAGAGTTTGAACTTATAAGAAGCTTTAAATCTCAGGAAAATTTCATCATTCAAGAAATATCCCGACTAGTAAATAAGAAAAAAGAAAAAAAATCTACCTCCTGGGCCAAGATCTGGCCTCCTAAACCATTTCCCGCAATAGTGGGAATCAGCCTTACACTCCTAGCTATTCTTGTGTTACTTATCAACCCTTTTAAAACAAAAATTTATCGAGGATATGAAGAATTCATTACAAACCTTCCTCATCCTGAATATTTAACCTCTCCCTTACCAACCTTAATTTTCAAATGGCCTGAAGTGGAAAATGTTCAATCTTATTATTTTGAACTCTATGACGAAACTCTTTACCCCGTTTGGCGCACCGGACCATTAACTACCAATAGACTTACCCTTCCCCGCGAAATCCTGAATAAGATGCAACCTAAAAAACGCTACTTCTGGATTGTTATAGCTTTATTCCCTGATGGAACTAGAGTTGAATCTCCTCTTACACCATTTGAACTGAACCAACGTTAACTTCTCAATTAAATTTTATCAGAGAAAAAGGTTCTCCATTCAGAACAAAGGCTGCCCAATAATGAGGATGTGAAAATTTTTTCAACATTTTTATTTTAGCTAATCTTAAAGCTTCTCCTTTTGACTTCCCCTGATAAAGAAATTCATAAAAATATTCCATAAAATAAGCTGTTGACTTATCAGGAACATTCCATAAAGATGAAACAACCGTTCTGGCTCCAGAATAAAAGAAACTCCGCGGCAACCCCAAGACTCCTTCTCCCTTTTCCAACATCCCTCGAGCCGTTTGACAAGCAGAAAGCACAACTAATTCTGCATTTAAAGGAAGCGTATAAATTTCTCTTACTTGAAAAAACCCATCTTCGTCCGAGTCCTCTTCGGAGGAGAGAACCAAAGCAGAACGTAAAGGCACCTCTTCATCCAGAAAACCATGGCAGGCAAAATGTAACACTAAAACATCATCAAGTTTTTCTTTCTTCAATACAGATTCCCGGGCCTCTTCTTCTAGAAATATTCGCCTATTTTTCTTGGCAAAAAATTTGCTAATTTTTTTTATCTCTGTGCGGCTATAAGGAAGTGGGGTTAACTCAAACCCTTTACTCTGGTAAATATCCAGCAAGAGCGATTCCTTGGAGGAGACTGAAGAGCGAAGGAGTGAAGTTTTTCCTACATACCTTGGCTTCCCAAAAGCCATAAAAAATTTATTATTTACCTGAATTTTGCGCTGGTTTAGATAGAAAAAAGATGAAAGGGAAGGGCAATAAGAAATCGTGAATCTCTCTACCAAAAACTCTTCCTGCCCATTTCCGCCGGGAGAAACGAGGGCTTCAAAAGGAAGATAATGCAAGAGACCGTCAGGAATAATAATTAAATGCTTTACATCTTGGCGTAAATCCTTCATTCCTGGAAAAACGAATTCAGCATATAATCTTTTAGCCGCTAAAATTCCATGAAACTTTTTCGAAGGAGGATCGGAAAGCAATTTTATATATCCTCTGACTGAATTCACAATATCTTCCTCCCCAGGGAGGGGAACTATTTTAAAAAACCTTGAGCCCATAACCAAAAGAAGTGAGTATTTTTTTCCTAAAAAATACTCAAGAACAACTATTTTCTTCTCTGATAAATATTCTCTTACTTCATTAATATGAGGATAAGGCGAAGGAAGATATAAATTCGCTTCGGGCAAAATTTTTCGTAAATTCACCAGATGGATCATATACTTTTCTTCTAATGCATTATACTCATTCAATAATTTTCTTTTTTCTTCTGGGGATAACTTCTCTCTTCTTAAGCGATCTATAATCTGGGAAAATTTCCAGCTAAAATCTCTTTCTTCTTGCCGCAAATCTTTAGAAAGGCGTTCTTGAAATACTTTTTGAGATACCCTTAAACTCTCTAAAAATGCCTGGGCTTTGGCTCTTTCCACCGCTAAAAAGACTTTTTCAAAATTTTCTGAATTTGGCATTTTCTTATATTCCTGATAGAGCAAATTTATCCAATCTTCATAAACAGGCAGCTTATCCCTAGAAAAAGAAACTTTAAATACATCTAAGGCTATTTTATTCCTAACTTTTTCTATTTGCTCTATCGACTTCTCATAAAATAAAATCGCTTTATCAGAACGCCCTTCCTTTTCAAAGCACTTTCCTAGTCCATAAAAGGATTCCCATAGAATTTCTTTCCCTAATAGCTTATCTTCCAAAGAAATGCTTTTTTCAAAGTATTCTTTTGCTTTAGGAAGATTATTTTTCTTTAACATAATTCGCCCAATATTATTTGAAATGACTGCGATAGATTCAGAAAAATTATATTTCAAGGCTAACTTTAACCCTTCTAAAAAAGTAATATATGCTTCTTTTAAATTATTCTTATCTATGTACAACAATCCTAAATTATTTAAGATTTTAATTTTCAAACTTAAAAAATTTTTTTCATTAACAATTTTCAAAGCATCAATAAAACTATTTTCGGAATAAATAAAATTTACTTTATCTTCTTTTGCTAATGACCTATAGGCTTCTCCTATATTATTTAAATCACTGGCAATTGAATATGAATCATTTAATTTTTTGTCTAATTCATAAGCCAATTTAAGATAAATTAACCCCTTCTTAAAATTTTTATGTCTTAAGTAAACATTCCCAATATTATTTAAACAAGTAGATTGTTGAGAAAGGTTGCCTAATTCTTTAGCAATTTCCAGGGCTTCAAAATAATATGATAATGCCTGAGAATAATCATTCAATTGCCAGAAATATAAACCAATATTATTCAAGCACTGCCCAATTTCTCTCTTGTGATTTATTTTTCTGGCAATAGTCAGGGCTTCTTTATTCAACTCATAAAATTTTTCAAAATTGAAAATCTCCCAGTAAGTAACACTTAATTGTCTCAAACATTTTAATCTATGATCTGGACTCTTTATCCGACCAGCTAAAATTATTGCTTTATTAAATGCACTAATTGAGCCTTTATAATCCCTCTGTCTTCTCAAAGTTTTTCCTTGCTTATAATAGCCAAAAATTTTTAGAATTATCTCTCCCCTTTTCTGCCATTTCTGAAAGTTCCGCTTACGAGCTATTACCAGAGCTTGGCAATATAGATTTTCTGACTCCGATAATTTTCCCTGATTCCAGAAAATATCCCCTAGCTGAAATAAAAATTCAACCTGATATTTTAAAGCACCCACCTGCTGAGCACGCTCTAGTCCTGCCTGGAGAGCTTCTATAGCTTTATCAAACTCGCCTTGAACACGGAATCTCTTCCCTGTTAGTAAAAATTTCTTTAAAGGCTCTTCTCCCCCTACTTTTTGAACATTTTCTACTCCATAAACCAGGTTAATTGATACAATTGAAAAGACTAGGCCAATTAATAACGCAAGATGGATGAAAGGATGTTGAATCTTTCTCAATTTCTGGGCACGCCCTTTAATTTGTTTTCTCAATATATTTTGTCCAGAATATTTTGTCAATTGTTAGAGACACTCGGTAAATACGGACCTCTCTCCATTGATTTTTTCCAGGGCTTCTCCTAAGATGAATTTATCCTCTAATCATATTAGGAGACGATGAGAAAGATGCGAGCTTCCCATTATTTCTTAGCTATTATTCTAATTATTTTTCTTTTCAGTTCTCTCTCTGGCGAGTCACCTCGTCCTCGGCTCAGGGAATTTGGGATAAAAACCGGCATCCTTCCGCCTGGACCTTTAAATACTATTACTGATGTCCCTGGTGTTAAGGTAGGCCATGTCACTATAATAAAGGGAGACAACATCCGAACAGGTGTGACAGCTATTTGCCCTCATGATGGTAACATTTATCAAGAAAAAGTCCCCGCCGCTATTTATGTAGCTAACGGATATGGAAAATTAACCGGAATTTCTCAAGTTGATGAACTGGGAAATATAGAAACACCCATCATATTAACCAATACTCTGAGTGTACCCGTGGCCGCTGAAGCTTTAATTGAGTACACTCTTTCTCTGCCAGGCAATGAAAATGTTAGTTCGGTAAATCCTATCGTTGGGGAAACAAACGATGGCTGGTTAAATGACATCCGCGGCCGCCATGTGACCAAAGAACATGTCATTGAGGCCATAAAAAAAGCTCACCCGGGACCTGTCGAAGAAGGAGCGGTAGGAGCAGGAACAGGAACAATTTGTTTCGGTTTTAAAGGAGGTATTGGAACAGCTTCCCGAAAACTTCCTGAATCCCTCGGAGGTTATACCGTAGGCGTGCTGGTCCAAACCAATCACGGCGGTATTCTACAGATAAAGGGTGTCCCCGTAGGAGTCTATCTGGGAAAATTCTTCTTGAAAAGCACCCTCACCCGCGAATCACCTGGTTCCTGCATGGTTGTGGTAGCTACAGATGCTCCTCTCTCCTCAAGAAACTTAAAAAGGCTGGCCAAAAGAGCCCTCCTGGGTATCGCCCGAACAGGGGGATTTTATTCCAACGGCAGCGGCGATTATGCAATTGCCTTTTCTACCGCGCCAGAGCTCAGGATTCCCCATCGAACAAAATCTCCCTTTCTCCACAAAAAAGTACTTCGAAATTCCCAAATGTCACCTCTCTTCCTGGCCGCTGTCGAAGCCTGTGAAGAAGCCATCTTAAATTCTCTCTTCAAAGCCTGCTCTATGACTGGCCGGGATGGGCATAAGGTTGAAGCTCTTCCTCTTGATAAAATAAAAAAATTCTTTTTTCAGGAAGAAAAAAAATGAAAAAAACCATTGGCATTCTGGGAGGAATGGGCCCCGAAGCCAGCGCCTATATGTTCCAACTCATTATCAACCAGACTAAAGTCTCCAAAGACCAGGACCATCCTCCCTGTGTCCTCCTCAGTCTTCCTCAAATTCCCCCGCGGACCGAAGCCATTCTGGGAAAAGGACCGAGTCCAGTTCCCTTGATGATTGAAGGAACAAAGCGGCTGCAAGCCGCCGGAGCAGATTTCATTATCATGCCTTGTATTACCGCACATTACTTCCTTGATGAAGTCATACCTAATTCTCCCCTTCCCTTTATTAACCTCTTAGTGGAATGCTCAAGGTGGGTCCAGGCCCATCTTCCCCACGTAATAACGCTGGGTTTAGTCGCCAGTACAGGAACAGTGATTTCCAGACTCTTTCATCAAACTATGGAAAAAATAGGCAAAACAGTCCTCCACCCAACCTCAGAAGAACAGGAAAAAGTAATGACCGCCATCTTCGGTCCAGGAGGTATAAAAGCTGGCACTACCACCGGGAAACCAAAAGAAATAATTGTCAGTATAGCTAACTCATTAATCGCCAGAGGAGCAGAAGCAATAATTGCCGGTTGCACAGAAGTCCCGCTAGTACTTTTCCCCTCTGATATCTCAGTTCCCCTGGTAGAGCCAATGAAAATAGGAGCCAGAAAAGCCATTATCGAAGCCGGCTGTGAGACAAAATGATAATTAACCCTATTTTTTTCTGGAAATAAACAATAATACTTAACTCTCCGACAGTCTGCTTTCTTGACAAAATTAAAATATTCATCTATAAATCAAATACTCATAAGGTAAGGAGGTGAATAAAATTGGCTTTTGTCGTTGTTGAAGAAGGCGAATCTCTGGAAAGCGCTCTTAAACGTTTTAAAAGAAAAGTTCAACAGGAAGCAATTATCAAAGAGATAAAAAAACATTCTGTCTATCTTAAACCGGGAGAGCGCCGTCGATTAAAAGAAGCTCAAGCCAGGAAAAGAATGCGCCGCCGCCTGAAGAGAGAAAGGGAATTAGAATACTAGTAAATTTCTTCTCACCTCCACTTTATCCAGCTAAAAATAAGGCAACTAAGGTTTATCGCCCAGGCTTACTGTGACCAAGTATGAATCCAACCAAACACCAAAACCCCGTTGGCTAAAAGCTAAAATCCCTTCCCATCCCAATTACTTTTCTGTATTAAGAACAGTTAAAGAAAACAATTTACACACCATCTGTCAGAGTGCACGGTGTCCTAACATCGGTCAATGTTGGGCCGAGAAGACAGCTACCTTTCTTATCATGGGTGATATTTGTACCAGAAACTGCCTTTTCTGCGCGGTAAATAAAGGAAATCCTCAACCCCTTAACTCACAGGAACCCGAACAAGTAGCTCAAGCTGTCAAATCAATGGGACTAAAATATGCGGTTATCACTTCAGTAACCAGGGACGACCTAGCTGATGGTGGAGCCCATCACTTTGCTGAAACCATCAGAGCAGTAAGACAGTTAAATCCCGAGACTAAAATTGAAGTGCTTATTCCTGATTTTCAGGGCAATATTGATTCACTGGCTGTTGTCCTGGAAGCTCAACCTGATGTCTTAAATCATAACCTGGAAACTCCGGAAAACATTTACCCCTGCATAAATCGTCCCCCCGAATTTTATAAACGCTCTCTCCACCTCCTCGAGGAAGCCAAAAAAGCCGGCTTTGTTACTAAAACCGGCCTCATGGTTGGCTTGGGCGAGAAAGAAGAAGATATCTTCACTACCTTGGAAGATCTGAGTAAAATTTCCTGTGATCTTCTAACCATCGGCCAATATCTGCAACCAACTAAAGATAACTGTCCTGTAGTAAAATATTACTCGCCCAGAGAATTTATTTTCTTAAAAAAACAGGCTCTCCTCTATGGATTTAAAGCAGTGGAAGCCGGCCCCTTGGTGCGGAGCTCTTATCAGGCAGCTGCCATGGTCAATAAATTGACGATTTGAAAGGGATATAGATTATGAAATATCTGATTTTCTCTGATGTTCACAGCAACCTTGAAGCCCTTCAGGCGGTAGAGGCTTATGCCCGCAGGCGAAAAATTGATGCTTATATTTTTCTGGGTGATTTAGTGGGGTATAATGCTTCCCCCAATGAATGCATTCAACATATTCAGAGATTTTCTCCCATATTTATGGTCAGAGGGAATCATGACAAAGCTGTCGCGGGTCAAGAGCCTCTTCAGTCTTTTAATCCTATTGCTGCCGCGGCTATCATCTGGACAAGAGACACCATCAACACTCAGAATAAGCTCTTTCTCATGGGGCTGAAAAAAGGTCCACAGGAAATAAACAAAGAGATTACTATCTGTCACGGAGCACCCTACGATGAAGATTATTATATTTTTGGACCTTTTGACGCGGTAGAAGCTTTTTATCATTTTGGGACAAAGCTATGTTTTTTTGGCCATACTCATCTTCCCCGCGTTTATATTAAACGAGATAATATGGTGGAGGAGCTATTAATTGAAAAAGACAACTTTCAGCTTAAGATCGAAAAAGAAGCCAGGTATTTAATAAATCCCGGCTCCCTCGGTCAACCTCGCGATAGAAACCCTAAATCATCTTTTATCATCTTTAATACCAAGACAAACAAAATAACTTTTCATCGCCTCTCTTATAATTTAAGTCAAACTCAATCCCGTATTCTTCAGGCAGGACTACCCTCCGCTCTGGCTGATAGATTAACTCTGGGCATTTAGAATGATGGGGTCTCGACTCATCTTCACCCTTCTTCCCTTTCCTCAAGGAATCTTACTCATGTTGAAAGCTGATTATCTTATTAAAGAAATAAAGTATATCTCTTCAGAAAGAAACATCCCTCTATATCTTGATTATTTGAGTAAAAAATTCAGAGATAAACTCTCTCAGGACGAAATCAGCTTTCAACATGAAAAAAATCTCTTCTCCCGCTATTTTCGCGGTGAGCCTGTCAGTTTTCGTTCTCTTCCTCTTGACTTAAACACGGGAACATTTTTCCAGGCTCGAGTCTGGAAAGCAGCCCAAAATATCCCTTATGGCCGGACATTATCATATAAAGAGTTGGCTTCTAAAATAAATCATTCCGGTTACCGAAGTATTGGCCAAGCCCTCGGACGCAACCCTTTTCTAATCGCTGTTCCTTGTCATCGAGTCATCCGCAGCGATGGGAGTCTAGGAGGATTCACCGCCGGCCTTGCTCTCAAAAAATACCTTCTTTCCTTGGAAAGAGCCCGGTAATATTCATAAAATTGAATATCCTTTCAGGCTGTTCTATTTAATTTTTCAATCTGACCTAAGCCCTCCAAAGTGGCACACATACTCCCCTTCCATAACCGCTTCATCGGCCCGAGTCTATCAATTTAGAACGAAGCCCTATCAGACGGGACTGCCTATTAAACTGACTTCAGGAGAATCATCGAAAAGAATATTTCCCTCTTTTTCTTTTCACAGCAAAGGATTGGCGTAGCAATAAACACAGGCGTGGGGACAATGCTGGGTATAACTTCCAATGTCTACAGATTCAGTACAATAACAGTCGCGACGTTGCGTTTTATCTTTTCTAGTGGAAGTAGGCAATTTTCTCGGATGAAGAGTTTCCAGGAGGATGCCATCTATACAAGCTGATGGTGGGAGGCCTAATTTCTGAGTTAACAAAGGTTGACAACATGGATATAAATGGAGGTTCCACTGCGTGGCTACTTCCAGCAAATACTTAGTGGCTTCTAGTTTCTCTTCATCAGAAGGGTCAACAAAAGAAAAATGGTGCTTCATCGCCCGACGCTGGGCTTTCCTGTACCACTGGACAAAACTAAATCTCACTGTTTTAAGTCCGAATCTCTGGAGACGAGGGGCTAGTTTCTCAAAATAATATAAATTAGTTTTAACTTCACCTCCTTCTCGCCAATAAACAATTGGGTCAAAACGAAGACTTACTCGCCGGGGATCTCCCACCCATTCCACAAGAGGTTCAAGTTGCTCGAGAGCTTTTTCCGGAGGCAAAACATGAGGTTCAATCTCGGTTCCTCCTAAGCCAGTAATTGTAAAATGGCAATAGATTTGATCGTAGTCCTGAAAAAGATAAAAGAGTCGGTTTTGTTTATTTAAAATGTTGGCAAAATCTTTAGACCAGAGAACAAAGGTATGAATTTCTTCCGGATGAAGTCTAACTTCGTAAACATGGGAAGACGGTCCAATAACCCGCACCTTTCTGTCTTTAATTACCTCTTCCAGCCAGTCAGAGAAAAAAGCCACTAAGTCCGTCCGTCGAGAGGCACTAATCACTCTTCTCTGCTGCATTCTCTCTCTTACCTTGACAGGTTTCTAACATCCCTTTAGTATTTTACCGACAGATTAAGGTCAACCGCAATGGCAACTCTGAAAGCCAAGAATCTTTATAAGAGATTTGGCAAAAGATTGGTAGTTAAAAATATCACCCTCTCTCTGGAGTCGGGCAAAATATATGGTCTTCTCGGGCGAAACGGAGCCGGAAAAACAACTACTTTTCAAATCATAACCGGTCTATTGAAGCCCGATTCCGGGCAGATTTATCTCGATGATAACGATATCTCTTCTATGCCCACCCATGAAAGAGCCCATTCAGGCATCTCTTATCTCCCCCAGGAAAGTTCGGCCTTTTTAAAAACATCGGTTTTAAATAATCTGCTTATTGTTCTGCGAGAAATGGGCTTATCTTCCAAAGATGCCAAGGAAAAAGCTCTCTCTCTTCTGGAAGAGCTGGGGTTAACGAGATTAGCTACTCAACCTGCTTATACTCTCTCTGGGGGCGAGAGGCGCCGCCTTGAAATCTGTCGAGCCCTAACTCTCAATCCCAAGTTCTTATTGCTTGATGAACCTTTTACAGGAATTGACCCTTTAACCATTGACGAACTTCAAGATATTTTTTTACGCCTGAAAAATAAAGGTATCGGTCTCCTTCTCTCTGACCACAATGTTAAAGACACTTTTCAAATTGCTGATCATGTCTTTATCATTGATGAGGGCGAGATGCTGGTAGAGGGTCCTCCCCTGGAGGTAGCCCAAAATAAACTGGCCCGCCAGCGTTTTCTAGGAGAAAATTTCCGTTTTGGCGAAGAAAGGGTCTACTCTTCAGCCGAAGGAAAAAGTTGACGTCCCAAAGTTTCCCCGATGAATATCAGAAAAAGGAGAAAATAAACACCCAGGAAAATTAGATAGAGAGCCAGCATTTTCCAGGGAGTGAGGAGAACAAGTTTCATAAAATTCACTTTTAGAATAAAAGAAGTCACCAAGACAGCGACCACCCAAAAGAAAGCAATGAAAAAGAGGTCAAAAGCCAGAGCTTTTAACCAGGATAAAAAGGGAATTTTCCGGGGAAATTCAATCCAGGAAAATTTCTTTTCCTTGGTCTCCACGAAAGAGAAACCTGTTTGACTTACTGTTTCAGGGAAACCGACTGTTTCTGGGGTGGAAGGCTCTTCGGCTAAGGGAAAAAGAGGTTGCTCTTGAGCTTCATCGGCTTGCTGAGGTTCAACTTCTTCTTCGATTGATGGCTCTGTTGTTTCTTCTTCAGGAAAGGAAACCTCGACACCTTTTTCCCCTTCCTTTAAACCTGTTGCCCAGGGAGGGAGGCCAGTTGTCTTCTCCGCTTGTCTTCTTTTTTCCTCCCTTTCCTTCTTTAATGATTCTAAAAATCTCTCGATCTCCTCTTTTTCTTTTTCAGCCGGATCGATCAGTTTCTCCAGGTCTTCTGTTTTGAAATCAATAGGAGTTGGGGGAGTGGATTGAGTATCCAGTGTTTCCTCTTCAAAAAGTGGTTTTTCTCTCTCCTGGATTACTTCTTCCTGCTCCTCTGAGCCAATTTTCTCTGTTTCATCCTGATCAATTATTTCTTCACTAACTTCTCTTTCTTCATCGAGGGCCACAAGCTCTTCTTCTTTATCCTCTGACTCTATAGATTCTTCTTCGAGAGAGGTAATGTTTTCTAATAGCTCTTCAGTACTTATCTCTTCTTCTATGCTCTCTGGCTCTTCTTCTTTTCCCGATTCATCTTCTCCAAAAATAAAAGCCTCTCCTGCAGGTTCACTCGAAAATTCAGGTTGATCCAATTGGCTTTCTTCAAGTTCAATACCTTCTTCCTGTTTATCCTCCCCAGCCACTTCTACCTCCTCCAGAGGCTCTTCAAGTGTAGCTTTCTTTTTCCTCGAAGCAGAACTTTTTTTCTCTTTTTTCCTTTTCTTTGAGGCACTGGCTCTAGAACGGGCTGCCTCCTTCTTTTTTGAGGCCTCCCGATCACCTGCCTCTGGTTCCAGGGTGCTTTCGGGAGTGTCAGCAGAAATTTTCTCCCCCGGGATGTCTTCCTTGAAAATCTCATCATCAACAATAAGCCGCGTACCGCAATTGAGGCAGTATTCGGCTTTATCGTCGATGATTGATTTGCAGTAAGGACACCTTTGAATAGCCACTAACCTAGTTTATAAAACGAATTCATTCAGTTGTCAAATATAAGATCCCACGGGTCATGGAAAAATTATTTCTCTACCAACCTGAGCGCTACACGATGCCTTTAACGCTGGGGGCACGCCAGCAGAGTAAAATGCAGCGCAAAAGGCTCGTTTTTATATTGCTTTTTATGCTTTAAATAGATTTAGATATAAATTTGGTTCTCCATAGATATCCCTTAATTTCACCCATTCGGGGAGCTCGGTCTCTTCACTCTCCATAGCGAGAAATTACACGATGGGAATAAAATCGCTTATTGAGAAATTATTCCTTTCATGCAATTAAAATATTTTATTTCGCTATCAGTCGAGCCAATCTTTATGAGTCCTCGTCCTTCCGAAGCCCTGCTTTATCCTCCGAGATGCAGCTACATAAAAAAAGTGTTTTTAATAGCTTAATCGTTGGATTGCGCCTTCTGGATTCTCGCCTCCAAGATGGGGATGATTTCGGGCGCAAGAAGAAACGCTTCAATCTTTCGGGTGAGGCTCTGGGAACGGGATTTTGGTTTCAGAAGGGCCGCGAATTCCCTGGCTAGATCCTCCTTCTGAATTTCGAAATCCACCTCTTTTAAGCCTCGCAGCCGATCATAGAAGTCTCCGAGTTTCTCCGTTATCTCATCCGCCCTTTCCTCATCGAAAAACGGACCTGCTCTCAGCTTCATCATTTCGAGCGTCCTGTTAACGATCTGGTCTTTTCTCCTTTTGTAAACCCAATCAGGGACTTCCCGCAACCTGGATAACCTCCTCGAGAGGCCATTGAGATCTTCAGCCTGACCAATCCGGCTTTCTCCTTTCGGCGGAATAACACAGGGAACATAGCTTTCAAGAGCATAAAGCTGATGTTGTTCAAGAACCTTCTCTACCTCTCGGGCAAGGGCTTCAATAGCTTCCCCAACTCGAGTCCTTCTTCTTTTTAACTCCATATCCAAAGAATGAAAGCGCCGGGCTAACTCTGGAGGAACATCCTTATTCTGCAGGCGAATTTTTTTTATCTCTTCCAGAACGCGAGTGAGCTCGGGTTTCATTAAAGCATAAAAAGAACGCAATTCCTGACGAAGTCGCTGGGTCACACAGGCTTTCTCTCGAATAAGTTGCATCTGTTCCAAGGAAAGCTCCAAGCCATTAACCAAATTGAGGAGTCGGATTTCTTGCTTAAGGGCTTCAGCTTCAGATTGGGCTAGAAGAGACGCTTTCTCCAGCGTTAAAGCTGAAGGAAGGCCATCAACTCTTCCGAAACAAAAGAACATTATTAAGGCCAAGAAAAAGGCCATTACCCTCCTTTCCCTCATTTCGACCTCCATTAATTTAGACCTGGATTTGACCGTCTGTAAAATAATATATAAAAAAATGCAGAAGAGTCCAGCGGTAACCGCTTCTTATATCTGTCTTCCTGTCCTCCTCTCAAGATGATTAAATTTTAGTATCTTTAAGGGAATGATTAAAGCATAAACCTTGAGAAATGAACATTACCATATCTGTTTCCACCTTTTTTCACTGGAAGAAACCTTTGAAGTAAGTTGTCAATTAAGGCGAATTAAGTTAACCCATGAGATACAGAGAAAAAGCCATGGGGGCCAGAGTGGCCAGGAGAACAGCCTTTAATGATGGATGTTTTTTAATTAAATGAGCAAGAAAAGGTGAATATTTATAGTAGATGGCCACTATTTTTTGTCCCAGGGGATGAGGCAGCAAATATTTATCCCTGAAGTTCCGGAAAGATATCAGGGTTTTGGCCATCTCTGAATCCTGGAACAAGGTGGTCAGGAAGCAACCGCTTTTTTCCTTTTTTTCTTCTTTCAGCTGAAAATTGGCTTTGATGGATTTATCGGCCTCCACAGCGAAGGTCAGAGGATTAATCTTCTTCTGGGTGGATTCTACATCCCCTGACCAACCGCTGAACTCGTATTGGGAATCAGGAATGGCCTTGATGGTCACTTCTGTTCCGTCGTCATAGGTGTAAGTTCCTGGAGCTGGGTCAGTCGTACCGCCATTGCCACTGGAAATAGTCAAAGTGTACTGGCGGATAAAATTGGCTGTAATCGATTTATGAGTGTCCATTGTCAGGAAAAGAGGATTACTCTCTTCCTGGTCAGAAGGAATATCACCTGACCAACTGGCGAACCGGTAATGGTCGTCGGGAATAGCCTCTATCTTCACCTTTTTTCCCTGAGCATAAGTATAACTTCCCGGAGCAGGCTTAGTTGTCCCGCCGGTAGTGGCCGTTATCGTCAATATTAGCTGGCTGGTTTGGTCATCAACAACAGTCACCAGGATAGTATCTTTTAAACCAGTGGCTTTATGGGTGGCCGTAATAAGAGTTGTGCCGGCCTCCCAGGCGGCAAAATAACCCTGGGAGTCAACTTCGCCCACTTCAGGTTGACTGCTTTTCCAGCGGATCTTAGAGGTTACTTCCTGAGTACTCTCATCGTTATAAAAGGCGGTAACCGCCAGATTAGTCCCTCCTCGGCTGAGTCTAATGACGGGATTTCGGGGTTTAATTTTAATGTAAGCTATTTTTTTGGCTGAGGGAGGATTCCAGTAACATTTGCGGTTAATCTCCACCTCCGCCTCAGCCGGCTCCCAATAGTTATAACAATTATAATTCCACTTCAAATAGCGGACTGTTGCAGGGCTACCCTCTGGGTCCGGGCCTGTTGAATAACCTCCTCCAGTGGTTGTCACCAGGAGCTTGCTGATAATTAGACCAAAGTAAGGAGCAATTATTTGCGGGTCTTCAACCCGGGTGTCATTCCAGGTAGGGTCGACCGGCACCCAGCCGATTGCCGGGAAGTAGACTTCAGCCCAGCGGTGGAAAATTTCATCGGTGTAAGGCAGGTCATCTCGGGGACGGCTTCCCCCCTGGTAGCGAGCCGGCAACCCGGCAGCCCGACAAAGGGCGATAAAAAGCATCGTATACTCAGAGCATGAGCCGTGGCCATTTTCTAAAACTACCGGCGCCGGGTCCCAGCGGTTGTCATTTTTATAGGTTAAATGTTTAACTACATAATCATTAATCTGACGGTACTTCCAATAGAGATTGGGTGCTCCGGTTATGGCTTCCCGGGAAGCAGATTGAACGAGGGGATGGTCAATTTGATATTTGTCATTGTCTGGGGGGAATTTCTGATTAATATAAAGGTCTCTAATCTCCGGGGGAAAAGTTTCATCGGTTAAATCTTCCGGGTAGAGAAAATATCTAACATTGAAGTTTAAAATTTCTGTCTCATACCCGGGAGTTGAGACTTGGTTAACGGCTAAGGATTCTTTAGTATAAGCCACTTGCTGACCGTAGAGATCGAAAAGATTATCGTTGTACTGATGGAGGTTATCATAAGCTATCGGAGCGATAATTGTCTGCTGAATAGAGGTCTGGGGAACGGCGAAAAAAGTTTTAATTACATCAATATTAACCAGGCCTTTGTTGGTTAATTCATCAACATACTGGATTCTAGCTCCGAAGGGTGTATCTTTGGCGTAAGGCCGATCAGTTTGACGGGTTAGGATTTTAAATATTCTTCTTTCGGTCCGGTCAAGAAACCAGAGGGCCGCCTGCGCTCTATCATAAGCCAGGCCCCAGCCATCTTCTCCTGGACAAGGAATGGCACTAACCACTAATCCTTTGGCAGGAGAAATAAGGAGAAGAAGGCTCTCTTCACCTTCAACCTGATTAATACTCCAGAGATAGCGGCCGTCCCAGGCTAAATATTTTAAATCTAGGATAGCCACTGAAAAAGAACCTTTTTCTTCAAAAGAGTCAGCGGCCACTTTAACTATTTTTTTCTGAGCTTTATCCAGGTAAAAAACAGCGTCTGAATCTTTTCCCTGGTGAAAGGCAATTCCTCGGAGGTTGGAATATCCGGGAACAGTGAAGACAGACTCGACGGAACCATTCTCAGGGTCAAGGCGATAAATATTGCCTGTCTCCGCCTCGACACAGAGCAAGGATTGGGTAGTCTCCTCCCAGGTAAGACCGGTGATATTCAGGCCCAATGAACTGAGAGAATGAATAACTAAGCCATCACTGGGACGGATTTTATAAATCATGCCATATTGATCGCCCAGCCATAAATATTCACCGTCCCAGGCAAGGCCGACCGGGTGATAACAATCATCGGGGAGAGGGAGGGACTGCTCTACATAGCCAGGATAAGTCTCTTCTGCGAGGGCTATCTCGCGGCTAGAAGATGGAAAGGAAATAGCAGAAGGCAAGACGAAAAAAAGCAAAAGAGAAAGGAGAGCCGAAAAAACTACCAGCCAACTCCAGGAAAATTTGGGGTGGGAATTTAATTTCTTAAGGGCTTTTAAAGTAAATTTCCAAGCCTTATTTTTTGTGCTGACCATCATCCAGGATATTAAGTTTTATTCCTGGATTTTGTCAAGAAGGAAGGTAAAAGAGAATATTTCAGGTTTTCCTGCTCTGAGGCTAGTTAAGAAAGCGGCACGAATACTGTCTGGAGCAACCCCATAGGAGCAGGCATGTTCGGGTCGGATTTTAAGGAAGCAAATATGGGGGGAAAATCCTGGATGGGCTAACCAACGGTTAAATTCCTCGCCCTCCATCCTTAAGGATTGCTACTTCCTTCTTTACCATTGAACATCATTTCTTAAACTTTGAAAGAAAAATTGGCTTGACACAGCTGTGAACTTTTTTATAGAGTGGTAGAAAATATTCAAAAGGGAGGTTGATTTATGAAAAAGCCATTGCTAGTTTTGCTAGGAGTAGTCTTTCTGGCCTTTTGTCTCCTCATCATCTCCAGCGGGGCCAAAACGGGCAAAGGCAAGTTTTCAGAATGCACCAAAATTCAAGATGGAATCCTTACCTATGCCAGTGGCCATTATCTGGAAGGCAAACCGATAAAGCCCGGATTTGACATGTATGGGTATAACTATCAGGCACATCTGTTTAATGGTTATTATTGCAACGTCTATCTGGGTAAAGATGGATTTCCTCCATATGAAGGAGATAGCGAGGCATATCTTAAAGAAAATCCCGATGCAGCCTCAAAATGGTACTGGCCTCACAGAGATATTCTCCTGAGCATGAAGTGGAATGACGTCTGGCTCAGCAACAAAGACTGTGACGGGGATGGAAAATTAGACAGGCATTTCGGATTCGATTCCTACATCGGTTCTGGAGCCTGGCTGACAAACCATATGTTCGGCACTTACACTAACGAGGACGGTGAAGAATGTCACTGGAATTACTTTGTAAAGATTATTGCTGTTCCAGAGGATGCTTATAGATTCGATGGAGTATGGTATACCGCCGACGGCACTGAAATAGGCCCTGTAATTTGGGGCTTATTTGCCATTATTCAGCAGATTTCCAATGATCCCTGCGCAGGAGAACATGGAGCTTTGTATGTCAGCCCAGCCGGACCAGGATTTGGCAAGTGGAAATAAATCAAAATAGGAAATTAAAACGAAATAGATCTAGCTAGCGCCAAGGAGAAAAAATCTTATTGCTTCACGATAGCGGTGAAATGTATCTTCATAAGTTGGAGGTTGTGTCCGGAATCCTCCGTTATCTTAATAAACCTAATCTGGAAAAAATGAACTTCCCAACAAGTTTAATAATGGGGACTTTACTTCTAATTAATTAAACTATTTAAGTGAAACCTCTTAAAAATTTAAGCTGATTTAAAAATTGAGCTATATTCAGAACAAACAGCTTTTCAAAATTTTGGGCACAATATGGGCACAGCTGCTGATTTTAGAGGGTCAAGGATTGACGCAAGTTGTTGAAAAATAAAGGAAATGGGCGATGCAGGATTCGAACCTGCGACTTCTACCGTGTGAAGGTAGCACTCTACCACTGAGTTAATCGCCCAACAACAGCTATTTTTTAGTATATTTTTATTAAGTTGTCAATTTAAGTCCTTCACCAACAGGCAATTCCTTCTTTATCCTGAATGCGTTTGTAATCATATATCGGGATCAGGTCTTCACATTTGACATTAGATCTTAATTTCAGGAGAAGATTTTTTATTTATCCTTTCCAAAAAGTACCAAAATTCTTATCATCAGATACTCAAAATTCTGGTTAAAGTATAAAAAGAAGGCTTTACTCCTGGAAGTTGGTACTTAAAGACCCAGTTTTGGATGGAGAAAACAAAGGAAAGCCAGTCAAGGAGACGGTCTGAAAATGGAGATAATCATCATTAATGTCAAATGTAAAGACCTGTCCCCTTAAATTGACTGGAAAAAGGCTATTTTCAAATAGCCTGAAATATGCCAAAATAAATATCCCCCTATGGAAATCTCCACAACCAAAGATAAAATGAAAAAAAAGAGCTCGAAATCTCCTCCCCGCGGGGAGTCAGCCCGGTCATCTCGGGAAAACCTCCATTTTTCCTGCAGTCCGGAAAAAGTCTCCCTTAGTCTTATAAAGCATTCATTGAAAATTGCCGAGGAATGCCAGGCCAATGCCCTCTTCGTCTACGCTGATGCCCTGGGAGAAAAAGAACTGACTATTCCCACCGACGACTCAATCCAGATTTACTTCATCACCCGCACCCTGGCTGAAGAAGCTTCTCTCAAGCGAAAAGGTTATCTTTTTATCCGTGTGCCTGAAGTACCTCTCAACCGGATGGCTCAGGTTAAAATGGCTACCTTGATTGCTCTCTCTCAAGGAAAACTGAAAAAAGGAGATACAATCGTTTTTCTTACCGGCCCTGCTGAAAGCGGCCATCTGGACACTCTGGTGGTCATGCAAATCGGCCTGGAGCATGAGCTTTTCCTAGCCCCCACTGAAAACGATAAGATAGCCCCCCACATCAAACCCGAAGTCCTCAATCGAGTCATCGAAATAGCAACTGAACTTGGAAGCGAAGGGAGAGAAGGAAAACCTGTAGGAGCACTTTTCGTCATCGGAGACACTGAAAAGGTCAAATCTCTCTCCAAACAACTTATCCTTAACCCCTTTCGGGGCTATCCGGAAAACAAAAGAAACATTCTGGACCCGGCCCTGGAAGAAACTATCAAAGAATATGCCATGTTAGACGGCGCTTTTCTTATCAGAGGTGACGGAGTAATTGAAACAATGGGAGCTCACCTTAAAGTAGGGGCTCAACAGGAATTTGAGCTGCCTCAGGGGCTAGGGGCCAGGCATCATGCGGCTGCTGGCATAACCGCAGTGACTGAGGCCGTGGCTGTTACTCTGAGTGAATCAACCGGGACCGTAACTATCTTTAAAGATGGGAAAATAGTCACTGAAATTGAAAAACTCCGCACCTTATCCCATCATGAAGAAATTTAATTGCCCACGGAGGAAAATTTTTAATGGTTGACATGCTAAATCTTACCATCAGAAACTTTCATCTTAAAAATATAGGATTTATTTCCACCCGAATTGCCGGGATTGACGGCGTTTCTCTGGAAATTGAGAAATGGGCTGAAGTTCTGACCCAGGAAGGTTTCAACTGCTTTTACTTTGCAGGAGAAGTGGACAGACCAGAAGAAGTCTCCTATATTTGCGAATTGGCCCATTTTGAACACCCAGATATTGTTTCCTTAAATCAGAAAATCTTTGGAGTTTTTCACCGCACCTGGGAGACTACTGACAAAATATTCCAAATCAAAAACAAGCTGAAGTCGGCTCTCTATAAATTCAAGAAAAAATTCGGGATCGATATCATCATTCCTGAAAACGCCCTCTCGATTCCCTTAAATATTCCCCTGGGTATAGCCTTGACTGAATTCATTGCCGAAACTCAAATTCCGACAATCGCCCATCACCATGACTTTTTCTGGGAGCGGGATCGTTTCCTCATCAACAGCTGCCCTGACTATATTGATCAGGCCTTCCCCCCGGACCTCCCTTCCATCCAGCATGTGGTGATTAATACCCTGGCTTCCAGACAACTGAGCTATCAAGCCGGCATCTCCAATACAATTATTCCTAATGTTTATGACTTCGAAAAGACTCCTCCTCATTCCACCGAAGTGTGTGCCCGACTCAAGGAAGATATTGGGCTCCATCCCGATGACTTATTAATTCTCCAACCAACCAGAATCGTCCCCCGCAAAAGGATTGAACGCGCTATCGAGATAGTTCACAATTTAGAACTTTCCCGCCCGGTCTTGATCATCACTCATCCCAGTGGCGACGAAGGGGATGACTATTACCGACATATTATGGAATATGCTCAACAAAGTGGAGTGGAGATAATTAAAATCGACCATCTTATTGGCTCCAGGAAAAACCATAGCCAAAAACCCTACACCATCGCCGATGCTTACCTCTGCGCTGACCTGATCACTTACCCCAGCCGCTATGAAGGATTTGGCAATGCCTTCCTGGAAGCAATTTACCATAAAAAACCTATTGTGGTTAATCGATACTCTATCTACGTGACCGATATTGAACCCAAGGGTTTTGAGGTGATTGCCTTTGAAGGCTTTGCCACCAAGAAAGTCATTGCTCAGATAAAGCGAGTCCTCACTGACCCGCTCTACCGCCTAAAAATGACCGAAAAAAACTTTGATCTAGGGAAGAAATTTTTCTCTTATGATACTCTAAGAAAAAAACTATTTTCTCTAATCAGTGTTTTTCACCAATAAAACAGGATAGGCTAATATGGCATACATTGCTTTGCTTCATTACTCCTGCCCGCCGGTAGTTGGAGGAGTTGAAGAAATCATTCACCAGCAAGCCTCTCTTTTTCACCGATACCGACATCATGTAAAAATTCTGGCTGGGAAAGGAAGACAGTTCACTGAAATCTTTGAAGTAGAAATAAATCCTTTACTCGACTCCCGTCATCCCCAAATCTCTCAGCTCCAGCTTAACCCTGGAAAAAACCGTGTTTCACTAAAGCAATATGAAGAAAAAATCATCGATTATCTCCGTGTATCCCTCCACCAATATGACATTCTAATCGCCCACAATGTCCTGACAATGCACTATAACCTTCCTTTGACTCGAGCTATTCACCAGCTGGCTTCTTCCTCACCCATTAAAGTCATCTCCTGGAACCATGACTCGCCTTTCTTCTACAGTAATTATCCTCACAGATTAGACGCCCCAGATTGGGAAATCCTCAGAACCCTTAATCCTCGAATTACCTATGTGGTTATCTCAGAAGCCCGAGCAAGAGAATTCAAATCCCTCTATCAAATAGACCCCCAATTTACCGTCATTCCTAACGGAATTGATCCCTATCGCTTTTTTAGGCTTGATGTGAGCACCGTTCGCCTTATCAGGGAAGAACGATTGTTTGAATCCGACCTTCTCCTCGTCCAACCTTCCCGCTTGCACCCCAGAAAAAATATTGAGTTATCAATTCAAGTAATAAAAGCTTTCCACGACCTAGGCATCAACGCCAAATTGCTCCTTACCGGAGTCTATGACCCTCATGAAAAAAAAGCCTCCTATTATTACCGAAAACTTAAAGATTTGAGTGAAAAATTGGGGGTAGCCGAAGATATTATTTTTATTGCTGAACATATCTTTAAATCCGGTCAAAAATTAACTCCTGATCGGGTGACCATGAGAGACCTCTATCTCATTTCCGACTGCCTTTTTCTCCCCAGCAAACAGGAGGGATTCGGCCTGCCCCTGTTGGAAGCCGGTATGATAAAACTACCTATCGCCTGCTCCGATATTCCTCCTTTCCGGAGCATTGCCCATAACAATGTGTTCTACTTTTCCCTCTCCGATTCCCCCCAACAAATTGCCCAGAGACTTGCAGATTATCTGAATAACTTAAACCCTCACCTGATGTACAATCGGGTTATCCGGAACTATACCTGGGATTACATCTATCTGAAAAAGATACAACCTTTTCTGGAATCTTTATAAACTCAGCTCTGCTTCAAACTTAGGCACTCCTCTTATTTCTTCTAATTTCATCCTCACGCCTTATAGAGGGAAAGGCCCAAAGACAGCTAGGGAGTATTCCCCCAACCAGGGCGTTATGTCTCTTCAACCAACTCTGGGGGATGAAAATAAAACCTGAGTCCACATGGTGCCCAAAGAGTTGATAAGATGAGCTCTCAACTCGGCTGAATAAGCTAGGGATCTCTATCGTGAAGAGCAGGAAGAAGCCCCTAACTTCAGTTCTCTCACTCCGATGCTGTCGCCAACAGAAGAGAGAGGTTCATCTTATCGCCCATTCAGATGAAAATATAGCCGGCTATTTTCGCCTTAATTATTCATCTTAATCGGTCGAGAAGTTTTTATCAGGCAAAAACCATATTCCTGGAGTTTCTTCTTATAATTTTCCTGGAGAACTTTCGGGTTTATCTTTAACCACGGGTCAGTCTTGACCTGAAAGGTTTGACTAACCTCTTGATCGTCATGTTTTATCCTGACAGTGTACTCCCCTGGTAAAACAGTTACTCCCCTGCGGAAAAAACGTCCCCGGGAGGACTGCTCGTCTTGAGCTGACAACTGTTCCTGGAAATCCCAGTAAACCCGGTTGATCCCTTTCTTTTCCGGACCGTTAAGCTGCGCCACGACCCGTCCCTGTTTGTCCTCGATAATAATCTTGACTCAAGAAGAAGTCCGCTTCATACTTCGCCTGCCGGCCGCCATTCGGCCCATCATTCCGACTTGTCTCATCTTTTCCTGAACCGCTTGGCGCCGAGATTCTGGCTGTTCTTCCTTTTCTTTTGCCTTTTTTTTCTGTAGGAACTAGACAATAAATAAAGCAGACCCCAAATCGTTTGTTTTCACCTGTGAAAGCGGTGTCTCCCGGACTTAAATAGGAAGTTAAGCGCCCCTGAATAAATTGATAAGCATCGGGAACTTTAAAAAGATGCAATTTCTTCTGCAAAACGGCCTCTGATAATTCCCTCAGGGGTGATATATCATTAAAAATGAAAAGCGAACGTCCAGGGGTGGCGATAATCAGATCAGTTTCCCGGAGACCAATTCCCAGGTTTTTTCCCCATCCCGGGTTAACTGGACATGGCCGTCATCCGTACCGACCCAGATTACCCCTTCCTGAACTGGACTGAGAGCAATACAGGTGATCATGCAATGATTTCCCGGCATTGGCGACATCAAGGGTTAACCCCCCGCTTTCAGCCTGGCGCCGTTTTTCAGGATTATTGGTGGTTAAAACAGGGCTAATGATTTCCCATGTCCTTCCTTTATCTCGGCTCCGATGGACAAACTGGCTGCCGAGATAAATAGTAGAAGGATTAATAAGAAAAAAATACTTCCATCTGAAAAATTCTATGGCCAATTGTTGATCAAATAAAGTCTTCTTTTCTAATTTCTTTATTTTGACAATTTATTACTGCTGTGTTAATAGAAAAACTGTTTTTTGTTGCTTAACCCTATTTATGGATAAATTAAAATTAATATCCCTTATATTTATTAGGGAAAGGAGAATAGTGATGAAAATCAAACAATTTTCAGGCTTTACTTTGATTTTAACCCTCATGATAACTTTAATGTTCGTAAGCAGCTGTACTCAAAAACCGTTTGAGCACGAAGGCTGGAAAATCTCAGTTGATTCCGAGAAGGAGACACTTAAAATCGAACATGAGTTGATCGGTTTACTTTTAAAAGACATGCTTCTCTTTTCCCCTGACAACCAGAGACTAAGCGATTGGAAAATTAATCTGACTGCTTCTAAATTAACCATTACCACTAACTCTCCTCAGGAATCAACCTGGACTTTTCTCGTGACCAATAATAAACTCCAGGTACATACCTCCCTGGCTGGAAGCTACCTCCTGGGAACTGCCCCGGCCGACGAAGAGCGAATTCCAGCCCGGACAGAAGAAGAGGACAACGGCATAGTCTTTACCTCCCTAGGATTCATTTCAGCCAGGAACATTCACTCTCTTTTCGATATTCCTACAGACACAATGATTAAATTTTCTTCTCAGGCCATTTTAACCAGAAACGAAGAAAATATCCGGCAAATGGATGTAAAAATTAAGCTCGATCCAGAAGCAACCGTCTCCCTCGTGCCTGATTATTATTTAAACGTCCTTGGCTTAAAATATTATCAGCCCCGCCCCAAAAGGTTCTCTACCGCCCCGGTGGGCTGGTGTTCCTGGTATTGCTATTATATGGGCACTACTGAGGAGGATATGATTAGAGAGACTGATGCACTGGCTAGACTTCTTAAGCCATATGGATTGGAAATCGTCCAGTTAGATGCCTGCTACACCAGAGGAGAAGAAGCTAATTATCTGGAGTGGAACAAAGAAGCTTTTCCTCGAGGAGGAAAATGGCTGTTTGAATACATCAGAAGTAAGGGATTAAAACCAGGACTGTGGGTCAATGTCTATGGTTCCAACTACGCTAAACCGGAGTGTGCAGAAAAATACCCGGAGAACTTTTACCTCCGTGACAAAGAAGGCAATTTATCAGGAGCCTGCTGTACAGCCGATAAGACAGTGGTCCGCCTTGATTACTCCAATCCCGAAGTCATCGAGAAACATCTTAAACCAATGCTTTCCATACTTAAAAACGAGTGGGGATTGGTTTACCTAAAGGATGCTGGCTGGGGGACATGGATGGATTACTATGACCAGAATCGAGAGCAGGCTTTTGATTCATCAAAAGGCAGTCGGGAAATATATGTTGAAGTTCAACAAGCTGTGCGAAAAACCCTGGGAGATGATGTTTTCATCAATGGCTGCGCTATGCATGAAGTCGGTCTCTGCTTCGGTCTCTTTGACGGCTCCCGCACCGGTGGCGATGACAAAGCTATCTGGTATCCTCAGAAAGAGAGAGGTATGTCCATGCAAACATTTTTCCATTCTCTTTTTGGGGCCAACTATCTGAATAACATTGTCTGGTTCTGTGATCCGGATGTGGTAATGGTCCGCAACCCTCTGACCTATGAAGAAGGCCAAACAATTGTTTCCTCGATTGCCTTAACCGGCCAAACTTACATGGCATCTGATTTTATGGACAAATTGCCGACTCGAAAACTTGAACTTTACCGCAAAACAATGCCTACCACCCCTATTAAACCGGTGGACCTCTATCCTTTTCGGATTCTTAAAAACAAAAGGAATGGCGTTGTCTGGTGCTGTCCCCAGGTAAAAGAATTTCCCAGAGCTATCGACCTAAAGGTAAATGGTGTGGCCGGAGACTACGATGTTCTGGCCCTCTTTAACTGGAAGGATGAAGCAGCTGAGCAATCCTTTTCTCTTGAAGAATTAGGTCTTGACCCAGAAAAGGAATATCATCTTTTTAATTTCTGGGAGGAGAAATACGAAGGCACTACCAGCAATACCTTCACCGCCCTGATACCCCCTCACGGAACTCTGGTTCTTATTATTAAAGAAGTAAAACCATATCCTCAACTGTTAAGTACCTCTCGTCACATTACTTCCACCATCAGCCTCAATAAACTTAACTGGAACCCCGATAGTCTCACTCTTAACGGAACCTCTTCAGTTGTCTCGGGAGACACTTATTCGCTGTTTATCTGGAAACCCTCTAATCTCCAAGTAACTAAAGTCGAAGCAAACACTGAAGTTCTTTTTCATCGGGAAGAAGAAAACGGTCTTCTCGAAGTAAAATTCTCCAGTAATCTCCCGGAAGGAGCTGCTCATCTAACCTGGAATGTAATTTTTAAGTCCGTAAATAAATAAGAAAAATAAACAATTAACTGGAGAAGAAATTACCGAATATCAGGGTTGATTGGAAGGTTTGGTCTAAAAAAGAACAAAAGAATAAGCCATCTGTATTCAAAGGAATTACCATGAGAACATTATCAGGATTTAAATCAATAAGCTCTCCTCCTGCCTTTATAAAAAACTCAACTTTCGCCAGGCCCATCATAACTTTAATGATTGGCCTTCTCCTCTTAACTTCTTTGAGTCTAGCTCAACTTAAAGCAGATAAAGAAGTCTTCAATTTCGGAACCATCAGAGAGGGGATCAACGTTCCAGTCAAATTCAAGCTCACCAATACCGGTTCAAAAGAGATCCACTTAAAGGAAATTCGGACTTTCGCCGCTTGTGTCCAACGCGAACCTCTTTCCAAAAAAAAGCTTACCCCTGGTGAATCTATAGAGCTCAATTATGTTTTCGCCAGTCTAGGTTACGGTGGAGCTTCTATAGAAAAAGAAATACAGATCTTCTATGAAGGCTCGGTTAAACCTCTAAAAATCAAAATCAAGGGTAAAATTCTTCCTCTTGAATCCTACCAGGCTCCTCTCGGTGAAGTTCTCTATAACTTCTTCGTGCTCATTGATATCCGGCCTCCACGAGACTATCAAAAAGAACATATCATCGGAGCCATCAACATCCCGGCTGACCAGATACTTGCCTGGGCTGCCCGTTGGGCCTCCCGAGTGACCAATGATATGGTCGTCTATCTTTATGACGAGGACGGCCGACTATCGGACAAAATCGTTCAACAACTAAGGACTAAGGGCTACCGTCAATATATAAGTCTGGTCGGGGGCTTAAAGGAGTGGAAAAATCAGTATGGCCAAAAAGGAGTCATCGGTCGCTAGGCAGCTCCAGCATATTTTTAGAAGGACATCTCGAATTTTAAGCCTGGTGCTTCTATCTCTTTTCCTTCTAAATTCACCTTCTTCCAGTCAATCTCCAGGAAAAGAAATTGTTCTTGAAATCTACTTTTTTTTCGAAGCCGGTTGTCCCTTCAGCCAAAAAATTAGCAAATTTTTGACCACACGAATTGAACCGCATTATCCAGTTAAGATAAAAAGATTGGAAATTCATGAATCAAATAACCTTCAATTAATGATGAAGATGGCCCGGGCCTGCCAAGCAGAAGAGATTATTCGCCGGGGTGTGCCGGTCGTGTACATTGGTCCCTATGCCTTCCAGGGAGCAAGTCGTCAGACCGAGCGACTAATTGAGACAACCATCAGAAAAATAATCCAGCAAAAAGAGCCTCTTTCCTTAAAAGTTCCACCTCCTTCGGGAGAACCATCTGGAGCGTTGTCAATTTCTTATCCCCTTATATTTGGCACTGGATTCCTCAGTGCCTTTAATCCCTGTAGTTTGGGAGTATTTCTCCTTTTTTTAGGCACATTAATTACTTTAACCGGCTTCCAGAAAAGGCGCCTGCTAGCTGTGGGTTTACTTTTTTCTCTTACCTATTTCAGCGGCTCTTTATTAGTCGGCCTGGGGTTGCTCCATTCATTGCAAGGAATTAATATCCGCCAGCCTTTAACTTTCCTCATCTCTCTCTTAGCCATTGGTGGAGGGCTATATTATCTTTGGACAGGCATAAGTCAAAAAAAGAAAGACTCTCTTCCTCCGGGATGGAGAAAACTTGTCCTCCGTTTTCTTAACATTCCAGGAGCAATAGTGATCGGTGCTCTAGCGGTATTCTTCCTCTTCCCTTGCTCCTCAGGACCTTACCTCGCAATTCTGGCTCTCCTCTCTCAACCAGCCTGGAAAGGAAAAGCTATAAGCGGGCTTATCCTCTATAATTTTGCCTTTATTCTGCCTTTTCTTCTTCTTACATTGGTCCTGGGAGGAGGCTTTTCATGGCAACGAATTGTTAAATGGAAAGACTCCCACCTGAATAAATTAAAAATTCTTCTCGGAGGGCTTCTTCTTTTCCTGGGAATCTGGCTACTGCTAACTCTTATATGATTTAATTCTTGAGTCCAGTGCAATTATGAGCACCTGGAGAAAAGGAAAACAGGGCTCAGGGCTCTTCTTCTACCTGGAGGTAATGAGAGTATTAAGACTCAACCAGAAAAGTAACCACAGGAAGATTGAGACAGTTAGGCTACTAGGATAAAAAGAGCTGGGGGACCCATTTCATTCTGAATCCAATTGGTAAAAGTTTCTTTGGACAGCCGAAGACACATCACTTCCCTGGCCAGAAAAAAGAGACGATTATTACGCTATTTCCAGATTAATCAATCCGATGAACAAGCAATCCCGAACGCAATTTAGGTTCAAACCAGGTTGACTTAGGCGGCATTACCTGACCTGCATCAGCAATCCGCATTAACTCTTCAATCGAAGTGGGATAAAGAGCAAAAGCCACTTTATATTTCCCGCTATCAACTAGCTTCTTTAATTCTTCTAAACCCCTTATACCCCCAACAAAGTCAATCCGTTCACTGGTCCGGGGGTCATCAATTCCAAAGAAAGGTCGCAGGACTAGATTCTGGAGAAGAGCGGTATCGAGACTGTTGACTGGATCATCTTTATCTATTTTCTCTGGTCTGAAAGTCAATTTATACCACTGGCCCTCATAATACATGCCCACTTCCCCTTTTTTCTGCGGCTTATAGGGCGTCTCGCCCATCTTCTCCAGAGTAAAGACATCTTCTAGAAACTGAAATAATTCATCCGAGGAATGCCCGTTAAGGTCTTTCACGACTCGATTATAATCCATAATTTTCAATTGGTTATGGGGGAAAAGCACCGCCAAAAAATAATTATATTCTTCCTCTCCGGTATGACTGGGATTGGCAGCTTTCCTTCTTTGGGCCACTATTGTGCCTGAGGCAGAACGATGATGTCCATCAGCTACATACAAACAATCAATCTTCTTAAACTCACCAATAATTTTATCGGCCACTTCATCATCTACCACCCACACCGTGTGGCGCACTCCATCATCAGCCACAAAATCGTATAAAGGTTCTTTGGCCGCTTCCTGAGCAACGAGCTTATCGATACTTTCGTCGGCTTTGTAAGTCAAAAAGACCGGCCCGGCATGGGCATTAGTCGCCTCAATGTGTTTTACCCGGTCCTCTTCTTTAGCTTTCCTGGTTAACTCATGCTTTTTTATTAAATCTTTTTCGTATTCTTCAGCCGAAACACAACCAACAATGCCATATTGCTCTCTTCCCTGCATAACCTGGCGGTAAATATAAAGCCGGGGTTTTTCTTCCTGAATAAGGATTCCCTCTCTGATGAATTTCTCTATATTTTCTCTGGCTTTTTGATAAACTTCCGGGGCGTAAAGATCGGTTCCCGCAGGTAAATCTATTTCTGGTTTAATTACATGAAGAAAAGAATAAGGATTTCCCCTGGCCATTTCCCGGGCTTCTTCACTACTAAGGACATCATAAGGAGGAGAAGCCACCTTCTTCTCCAATCCTTTTTTGGGGCGGAGAGCTTTGAATTTTCTCACTGTAACCATCTTCTACTCCTTTTTATGATTTTGGGAATTACTGAGTTGATATTTTAACCAAAATTACGCTAAAAAAGAAAGTCAGCTCAATCACCATCCCCCGGTAATTTAAAAAATAAAATTGTGCTTCCTCCCAGAAGAGAATATTTGTTAATTTATAACCACCAAGGGATATTTTATTAAGAAGACTATCAATCTTTTAGCCTTCTCACCTCCCGGTTGGCTGCAGCTACCTTATCCATATAGACTTTGACTTGATTCCGATCATAGGTCAAAAGACCATTCACCTCAGTCTCCACATCACTGGTTTGAGTATAAACAGCGGCGGACAATCCCTGGTGAACATAAAACTTTAATTTTTTTATCAAATCCACGTACCCCTGGGTCAATTCAGCGTAACTAGAGAAAGTTCTATAGCCCCAACTTTTCTCCTTTTGCCAGATATGATAAGGAACAGGCAAACCTAATCCACCGAATTCCCCGAGAACAACAGCCCGTTTGCTTTCCAGAGAGGGCATCGCTGGTCCGGGATAAGCATGAATATCCTTAATGTCTCCCCCTCCTCTATCCACCCAGCCACTGGCACTATCAACCAGACGAGTGGGGTCAAGTGACTTGACCCATTCAGTCAAAGTTTCGGTCTCAAACTGCCCCCATCCCTCATTAAAGAGAACCCAGACCACTACTGATGGATGATTGAAGAGGTTATTAATCAGGCATTTGAGTTCCAACTTAAACTGCTCCGCTGACTCCTTTGTCCTCTTAATATCAGGTTCATTATGTTTAATAAATTGATCACCACTGGGCATATCCTGCCAAACCAGAATACCCAGGCGGTCACACCAGTAATAATACCGCCGTGGTTCAACTTTGACATGTTTACGAACCATGTTGAAACCCAACTTCTTTAAGACTTCCAGATCATAAACCCAGGCTTTCTCTGTGGGGGCCGTATATATTCCATCAGGCCAGAAACCCTGGTCGAGGGTACCTAGTTGAAAATAAGGACGATTATTCAGAAAAATTCTTGTGCGTCCCTGAGTATCCCGGTCCAATGAAATTTTTCTCATCCCAAAATAACTCTGGATTTCATCTAGAAGTTGCCCGTCTTCTTCTATTCTTATCCGCAATTGGTAAAGAAAGGGGTCTTCAGGACTCCAGAGATGGGGATTCGTCACTGGTATGATTAATTCTTCCCCTAAAGAAACAAATTTTTCCGTAACAAGTTCATCTCCTTTCTGGACTGAAGCTTTAATCTTGAGTTCGGGCCGAGGTGAAGTTATATTAATTTTCAGCTGAACACATTCTTTGTCTATATCCGGAATAATCTGTAAATGATCAATATGAGTCTCATTCAGCGGCTCAAGCCAAACTGTACCCCATAGACCTGTTACAGCCGTATACCAGATACCATGAGGATTCTGCACCTGTTTTCCCCGGGGTTGAAAACCTTTATCCGTCGGATCCCAAACAGCCACCACCAGCTCTTGCTTCCCCTTGCCTTTGAGGGCAGCCGAAATATCAAAGCTAAAAGGGTCATAACCACCGCGGTGTGTTCCTACTTCTTGACCATTTACCCAGACGGTTGTCTCCCAATCCGAGGCTTCAAAATGAAGATAGACCTTCTTTTCTCTCCAAGCAGGAGGCAAAGAAAATAATCGACGATACCAAACCTTTTCTTTTTCGGACACTTTTTGACCAACCCCAGAGAGAGAAGATTCGATGGGGAAAGGAACCAAGATCTTTCCTTGATACTCCTCAGGGGGACCCTCATTGACTGGTAAAACCACATAATCCCAGAGCCCATTAAGATTTAACCAATCTCTTCTCTGTAGTTGAGGGCGGGGATAAACATTCCAGACATTCTGGGGAGAGACTTTTTCTCCCCAATGGGTGAATAACGGTCCTCGAGCCGGCTTCCAGGAAAAAGTTTCTTCCGAAGAGCGGCAAGAGACAATTACCAAAACCAAGCCCACAAAAACTAACCATCGTCCTAATAATAAATCCCTTCTGTTCATTTTCTCCCCTTTTCTCCTCCTTAAATTAAGTCCGATTAACTCAATAAATCTACTTGACAAAACCTCCTTAACATTTCTATCATCCTCTTTAATTAAAAACAAGTTTTCTCTACTCATCACCAAGTTTAAAAAATGACAGATTCTTTAATTCATCTTCTTTCAATTAATTTTATAACGACCCTGGGAGCCCTGCTTCAGGGATCTGTGGGTTTTGGTTTGGGGCTAATCAGCGTGCCCCTTTTAACTTTAATCAATCCCCGTTTCATCCCCGCTCCCCTTCTTATGGCGGCGTTGGTGCTTAATCTACTTATTTTTCACCGAGAACTACACCATGCTGAGTTCAAAACAGTAGGCTGGGCCGTCTGCGGCCGGTTGGCAGGAGCAGTCATTGGGGGAAGTATACTTAAAATCATTCCGGCCAATTATTTAAATTTCCTCTTCGGGACAATGGTCATCATCGCCGTTGTTTTGACTTCAATTAAACTTAAAATTCCACCAGCTTCTAAAAATATTTTACTCGCTGGAACAGCTTCAGGAGTCATGGGGACTACTTCCTCCATCGGCGGTGCTCCTCTGGCTATTATTTTTCAGAACGAGCAAGGTCCCCGAATTCGAGCTACTCTATCGGTAATTTTTATTTTTGGAACAATTCTCTCGCTTCTTACTTTGCTCTTTATTGGCCGGTTAGGAGTGACTGAAATTATCCTTACTCTCCAACTCCTGCCCGGAGTTCTCCTGGGTTTTCTCCTTTCCAAAAAAACAGCCGCTGCTCTGGATCGAGGGTTCATCCGCTTGGCTATTCTTCTCGTTTCGGGAGTCAGTGGTCTTTTGGTCATTCTCAAGACATTTTTTATTCACTTGTAATATTCTCATTGGTCTTACTTTAATTTATAAAAATAATTAATTGAAAAACATCTCATCGCTCTTAACCATTTGACCCTCTTACTTCCCTATGCCATTATATATTTCCTAATTTTTTGGGAGGAGCAGTCATGGTCTTTGGGTTTTTAAAAAGTGCTCACGACGCCCATACTCTCGGACTAAATCATGTCAGTCAGCTTCTCCAGCAATGTGGATACACCGCTTTGGTTGCTTCTATGGAAGAAGCCAGGGCGGTTGATTATCTGGAGCGAGAATCGTCTTTTGCTCTTATCAAAGACTGGGTCCTAAAAAATAAGATCACCCACTTAGGGTTTAGTTATCGCCTGGATCCTCAACAAGGATTGGAGCTCTTCCAGCGATTGGTTTTCCGACTCAATCAAGACCCCCTTCTATCTCCCGCCAGAGGCCAACAAATCAAACAACTCTTCTTCGCCGGACTTCCACCTACCTGTGAGTTAATTAAGCACAAATTTGGCCAGCAAGTTATCACCTTTCAGGGGGATGAGTCCCCCCGCGAAACCCTAACTCGCTTGGGCATCCCTGAACATCTTATCCCTCGCTCGATTAAAGAGGGATCCCTGTATGATGAAATCCGCCTTAATTTCGGCAAAAAGCTCATTCAGGAAGAAAAACATCTGGGGATAAAACCCTATCAATATCTTCATTATCCAGACTTTGGGAGTAAAAAGGACCATCTAGTAAAACGATTAGAGGCGGCTTACCTTGCTGGAAGATTGCCTCTATTCCGGGCCCATGTCGGCCCTTACCATCCTGACAGAGAAAAAGCTCTTTCTCTTTTTGCTGACTGGTTGAAGAAACTCTCCCGAGCCAGATTCTTGGATATTGTTTCCGTGGGTTCCTCCCAGTTGAGTCAATCTCATTTTGGCCAGTCCTGGGACAATCTCCCCAACGGAGGCGGAGTCCCCTATAACAATGAGTTTGAGTTAAGAGCCATTTGGGAAGATGCCCAACCTATGCTCGTCCGCGCTTACTCAGCCACCAATCGCATTCCCCAAGTAGCCCGAATCCTGGAAGAAAATTTGAATATGGCCTGGCATGCTCTTTCCCTCTGGTGGTTCAACCAACTTGATGGCCGCGGACCCCTCTCTTTACAAGAAGGACTGAATCAACACTGGGAAACTATCAGCTACATTGCCTCAGTTAACAAACCATTTGAACCCAATACACCTCATCATTTCGCTTTCCGGGGAAGTGACGATTTAACCTACGTCGCCTCAGCATATCTGGCGGCTAAAACAGCCAAACTTCTGGGAATAAGATACCTGGTCCTCCAGAACATGCTCAATACTCCCCGCTCTACCTGGGGAATAAGAGATTTAATTAAAGGTCGAACTCTTCTGCGTCTTGTTAAGACTCTAGCTGGACCAGACTTCAGAGTTATTTATCAACCTCGAGCCGGGCTCGATTACTTTTCTCCTGATCTCAATAAGGCCCGGGCTCAGCTGGCCGCAGTGACCGCTCTCATGCAAGATATGGAACCGGAAAATCCAGCCAGCCCTGAAATCATTCATGTAGTCAGCTATTCTGAGGCTCAATTCCTGGCTACACCTGATGTGATTAACGAAAGCATCCAAATCACCAGAGCAGCTCTTCAATATTATCCAGAATTCAGAGAAAAAGAAGGCCTGCGAGAGATAATTCTCAGTCCAGCTCTTCAAGAAAAAACCGATGAATTTTTCCAGGAAGCACTTCGCTTCCTCCAGGAAATAGAAAGGGCTATTCCTCAGCTTTATAGTCCCCAAGGACTTTTTCAAGTTTTTCAACAAGGTTACTTTCCAGTGCCTTATCTCTGGGAAAAAAGGCAAGAATTCTCCCGCGCAATCAATTGGACCACCCGTCTCATTGATGGTGGGATATTTGTGGTAGACAAAAGAGGCCGGAAGATGAATCTTGACCAACGGCTTGAACGGATAAAGGCGATGAAAACAAGTTGAGAGGCAGGTTGCTTTTATGTTATAAAAATAAATCTTAATCTGAAAAACATGGTAAAAATAAAAACAGCCAACTATAATAATCAGAATTTCCTCCACTCTTCCCTGTCTCCGTCTAATCTATCCGTAAGGGAGTAAATCCATGGAACAATTCTATCTCGAGTTAACTCATTGGGTGACGACAATTGCCGATCATATCTGGTCATATATGCTTTTCGTCCTCTTTGCTGTCGGAGCCTGGATGACGATTAAAACTCGCTTCATCCAATTTTTTCGACTGAAAGATGGAATGAAACTTATTTTTTCTGGATTCCTGGGAAAACAGACAGGCAAAAAAAGAGAGGGAGATGTCTCCCCTTTTGCGGCTCTTTCCACAGCTCTGGCAGCCACAGTAGGAAATGGGAACATCGGAGGAGTGGCTACTGCTCTCTTCACGGGCGGACCTGGGGCTATTTTCTGGATGTGGATTTGCGGGTTTGTCGGCATGGCTACCAAGTATTCCGAAGCTCTCCTGGGAGTGAAATTTCGAGAAAAATATCCTGATGGCACAATTGCTGGCGGTCCTATGTACTATATTAAAAACGGTTTGAAATACAAGAAATTAGCTCGTATCCTGGCTCCCGCCTTTGCTATTTGCGGAGCCTTCGCGGCTCTCTTTGGCACTGGTAATATGATGCAGGCCAACCAGATGGCTCTAGCCTTCAACAGCGAGTTTGGGGTACCCAAGATGATAACCGGAATGATAGTGACAGCCATGGTTGCCCTCGTGATTATTGGCGGCATCAAAAGAATCGGAGCGGTGGCCGAAAGATTGGTTCCGACTATGGTTATCCTCTATTTCGTCTTTGGCTTCATTGTTATTTTTGCTCACATCTCTGAAATCCCGCAAGCATTTCTTCTTATTTTTAAACACGCCTTTACGCCCTCAGCTGCTTTAGGTGGCTTTATGGGCGCCACTGTTAAACAAGCTCTTTCCATGGGCTTCCGCCGAGGCCTATTGACCAATGAGGCCGGTCTGGGAAGTGCACCCATTGCTCACGCGGCCGCTCAAACTCCTTCCCCGGTCCATCAGGGCTTAATTGGCATTGGAGAAGTCTTTATTGATACCATTGTTGTTTGTAGCATCACGGCCTTGATAAATCTCTCGACAGGAATGTGGCAAAGTGGTCTGGACGGAACGGCCATGACCGCTGCTTCCTTCTCCAAAACTATCCCCATTGCCGGGGGACTGGTGGTGGCTCTTTCTTCCTTCCTTTTCGGGTATTCCACTCTTCTGGGTTGGTATTATTACGGCGAACAGTGTATGAAATATCTCTTTGGAATTAAAATAACCTATCCCTACCGGATTATCTATGTCGTTCTGGTCTTCATCGGCTCTCTGATCTCCATTCAGCTAGTCTTTTTTATTGGCGATATCGCTAATGCCTTCATGGCGCTGCCTAATCTTATTGCTTTGGCTCTTCTCAGTGGTGTGGTCGCCAAAACAACCACCTCTTTCTTCAATAAATACCACAGTCTTGAAGACTTCAAAGATTGATTTTATCTCTCCCTCGCTGGTGGCATAATAATAACCCCGCTTGTAGCGTCCCCATAGATGTCGGCCTCACCTTTTAAAAAATACATCCCCACCAGGGCCCCGGTGGCCGCATCCAACTCATGAATTGAACAATGGGGAGAAAGACCGGCTAATCCCAATTTGACCAAGCCTGCGAGAAGGGCTGGCCGATTTTTTTTAGCCCGGGGTAAACCAAGAATATCCTGAGCCCCTCCAGGATAGACTTCAATAACTTGAAAACCTAGTTGTTCTAACTTCTTCTTCAAAGTAACTCCCCGCCTGGTTAACTCACGCATCGGGCCGAAAGTCAAGGGAAAAAGGGGGATTTTTCTCCTTCGCAAAGCCAAATCACATTCCCGAAAATGAGTTTCAGGTCGATCGCCATTCTCCTGTCGCCCAGGTGGTAAACTTAAGGGGGCATCAATAGCCACTACCTCTGGTCGATAAAATTCAATATACCGCATAATCTCATCATCAGTATAAAGAAGAAAAGTTCTTATGTGGCTCCCTTGCCAGACACATCCACCGGACGGTCGATAGGGTTTTCCAGCCAGGTCAAGGCCAAAAACACAATATCGAATCTTGTCCATTCTATGTTCAGACAGCTAAAAAAAAGGTGAACCGAATAAGTCCAGGAAACAGTGCAACTCAGCCACCTTGTCTCTTCTCTGCGTTACTAACACCTGCAATATCAAGCATTTGCGACTGATAAAAATAAATTGAAAAAAGTAAAATTTTTATTTGAAATTCTTTCATTTTGTGTTATAATGAATTTGCCAAATAAGAAAAGGAGACTTTTTTTAAATAAATTTCTGTCAAATCCTTAATAATCATAATCCATAAAGAGAAAATTGCAACTTTTTTAACCTATTATTAGTTATAAATAAGCACTTTAAAGGGGAGTAACAAAAATGAGAAGCGGAAAAAGACAACTATCATCGCCGCCGATAATGAAAGAACTGGATTTGAACTTCTGGAAGACCATCGAAAGTGAGGAAGAGGACGAATCTATCCCGTTAAAATCTAATAAAATAATCCCCCCTCAGGAGGATAAAGAGCCGCCTATAGATCTTCTCCTCAATCTTGATGAACCAGAAGACACTTTTCAGGTGGACGGTTTAGAACAAACTTCTGATCCGGTTAAACTCTATCTCAAAGATATGGGACAAATTATGCTTCTTTCCCGGGAAGGGGAACAAGCGCTAGCTCGCCAGATGGAAAGAGGCCGCAAGGAAATATTCAAAGCTCTTTCCAAGTGTAAATTTACCCTAGAAGTCATTGACGAGCTGGAAAGTCAGGTCCTCCATTATCCTGAATCAATACACCAAATTTTCGACTTAAAGGAAGAGAAGATATCTTCGGAATCGGCTCTTTACCGGAAACAAAAAGAAATATTGACCACTCTAGCCAAAATAAGATCCTTGACCCAACGTCTCCAAGATAAACAGTCCAGCTCCCTCTCAAATTTTCAAAAAGGCCGACTCCTTATCCAGCTCCACCATCTCTTCAATCAACTGGAACTAAAAGAAGAATGGAAAGAAAAAGCCACTGAGGAAATAATTGAAAAAATAGAAAAAGCGCTTGAAGAATCATCTTCTACCAGCTCTGATGACTTAAAGAAAATTCTCAGTGATATCCGCAAAGGTCAAAAAATATATCGTCAGGCTAAAGATGAGCTGGTTTCAGCTAACTTAAGACTGGTCGTTTCTATAGCTAAGAAATACCAGAATAGAGGGCTCAGCCTTCTTGATTTAATCCAGGAAGGAAACATGGGTCTTATTCGGGCAGCCGAAAAATTTGACTACCGCAAAGGGCATAAATTCTCCACTTACGCCACCTGGTGGATCCGTCAATCAGTAACCCGAGCCTTAGCAGATCAATCACGAACTATCCGCATTCCCGTTCACGTAACAGAGAAAATGCAGAAACTCTTAAAAATCAGCCAAGAATTTATTCAAAAGATAGGTCGAGAACCCACAAATGATGAATTGGCTCGAAAATTAAAGCTTCCTGTGAATAAAGTCCGCGAACTTAAAAGGCTGACTCAGGAGACAATATCTCTTGATACTCCTATTGGGAATGATGAAGATAGCTATCTCTCTGACTTCATTAAATCAGAGACAATTCCTTCTCCACCTGATGAAGTGATTCACTCCAGTCTTAAAGCCCAGCTAAAAGAGGCTCTAAAAGATCTTACTGAACGGGAATCGAAAGTGATCCAAATGCGGTTTGGCTTAAAAGACGGAAAAGAACATACGCTGGAAGAAATCGGCCGAGAATTAAAAGTTACTCGGGAAAGAATCCGTCAAATTGAATCCAAAGCTTTAAAAAAACTCAAGCTATCACCACTCAGCTTTAAACTCCGCTCCTTCACCTGATATTCTAGCCACCAGACTTGGTCAGCCTTTAGAAGCAGCCTGATGGCCGTAATAGCCACCAATTTTTGTGTTAATGGATAATCACAGTAATAAAGCTGCCTTTTGCTCTTTTCCTCTTCTTGACTTTTCTTCTCAAGTAAAAGAAAATTCCTACCTTCTTAATTAAAATTTAATTTCTCAAGAAGAAGGAGTTTTTAGATGGCAAACAAAGCTATTTGGGGATTAAGTCTAGCTTTAATTCTCAGTGTAATTCTTTCTTCCTGTCAATCTTCCTCTTCCGGTTTAGACGCAGCCCTTCAAAGTATCTCTCTCGAAGATTTCTCTCATAATGTCCAAATCCTTTCTTCTGACGAATTTGAAGGACGAGCCCCAGCCACTCCTGGTGAAGAAAAAACAGTGACTTTCCTTCGACAGGAATTTGAAAATCTAGGACTGAAACCAGGTAATGGAGACACCTTTTTTCAGGAAGTCCCCATGCTAAAAATGAAAGTCGACCCCTCAGCCAAATTGAGAATTTTCAAGGGTAATTCAACCCTGGAGTTTAACTATGGTGATGATTTTATGGCCTGGACTCTCCGGGGAGTAGATAAGGTTGGTTTCACTCAGGCCGAGATGATTTTTGTCGGCTACGGAATTATCGCGCCTGAATATAATTGGAACGACTATCAGGGGTTAAATGTCAAAGACAAAATTGTGGTTATCCTGATCAATGACCCTGGCTTTGAAACCAAGAATCCGGATCTTTTTAAAGGCAAGGCCATGACCTACTATGGACGGTGGACTTATAAATTCGAGGAAGCTGCCCGTCAAGGAGCCGCCGGAGCATTAATCATCCATGAAACGGCACCCGCCGCCTATCCCTGGGGAGTGGTTCGTAATTCCTGGGGAGGAACAAATTATACGCTAGAGACTGAAGATAATAATATGTCTCGCTGTGCGATTGAAGGTTGGCTGACTCTCGAAGCGGCCCAGAAAATTCTGGCTGCTGCCGGTCTTGATTACCAAGAACTAAAGAAAAAAGCTACGAAAAGAGGCTTTAAAGGATTCCCTCTTAACCTGAAAGCTTCTCTAAACCTCAAAAATAATGTTTCGCGAGTGGTTTCAAAAAATGTTGTAGCTCTCTATGAAGGCGGAGAGAGAGCCGATGAGGTTATAATTTTCACCAGCCATTGGGACCACTTTGGAATAGATCCCACCATCAAAGGTGATAATATCTTTAACGGAGCTCTGGACAATGCTACCGGCACTGCCGGGCTAATCGAATTAGCCAGAGCCTTCACCCAATTAAAACCAAAACCGAAACGCTCCTTCCTCTTCCTGGCTGTCACCGGAGAAGAACAAGGTCTTCTGGGCTCCCAATATTATGCCACCCATCCAGTTTTTCCTCTAGAAAAAACCGTCGCTGTTATTAATATGGATGCTCTTAATATCTGGGGTCCGATGAAAGATATTACTGTTATCGGCTACGGCCTGTCTGAACTAGACAAATACGTTGAAGAAGAAGCAGCCAAGGAAAAACGCCAGGTAAATCCAGATCCCACTCCCGAAAGAGGTTCATACTTCCGGTCCGATCACTTTAGTTTTGCTAAACAAGGGGTTCCAGCTCTTTACCTTAGTCCAGGGGTTGATCATGTAGTTCATGGGAGAAAATGGACCTTGGCTCAGCGGGATAAATATCTGGCTGAGAATTATCATAAACCCTCCGATGAATTCGACCCAAATTGGGACTTGTCCGGGGCCATCCAGGACTTACGTCTTATCTTCAAAATTGCCTATCGACTTAGTCAGGAAGAGACTTTTCCCAACTGGAATGAAGGGACTGAATTTAAGAGCCTTCGCGATAAGATGATGGGAATAACAAAGTAATTCATTATAGCTGGCCCCTATGAATGGTGAAAATAACAAGGTCTGGCCAGAATGATGACCAGAGAAAGTTTGAGACGGGCTTCTCACTTGGATAAAAAGGGCTGGTATATTTCTTTTCTTGAATGGAAAGAGGCGCCCAGCTCCTGAGCGTTGTAAGTTAATTGGTGATTACCTCAGAGAGCCAGTCGCCATTCTGGCCCCAATTTTGAAACAAGGTTCACGTAATCTTCGGGGTAATTGGCTATGCTTCATCTGACCACCTCTCGAGAAAGGAAACAAGGCTGGGCCACTGAAGCTACCTGTTCTTTACCGATTGATCTAACTAATATAGATTGTGTTCAGAGGGGCACCCCCTCTTCCAGGCAACTTATAAGCTTCTCCTCTCAAAACATAATTACCACCTTGGTAGGGGAAACAAGTTAATGCCCAGGCCATTTCAAAGCCCTTACTGAAGAAGATGAATATTCCCAAGATGAATTTGACGAAGGCCAGCTCTTCTGGCTGCCTTATAACACTTCTCTGCCAGGACCCGGGGGGTTGGGGGCAGATCTTTCAACATAAATTGGGGATGAAAAGCCAGCAGACTATAAGGAATTTCAGGATTTATCTCAGCAATAAATTGAGCTATCCGGCCGACTTCCTCTTCATCTATATAGCCAGGAACAAGAAGAGTCGAAGCAATTAACAAAGGAGGGTTTGGCCTCAAAGGAATAAATTCCGCCAAAAGTCTAAAGTTGTTTAAAGTCCATTTATTACTGACTCCACATAAAGCCAGATTTATCTCTTCATACCAAGCCTTTAGATCAATTTTTAAGCAACCACCACTGTCTAAGGCCAATTTGGCCAATGTCTCAGCCAGGCGAGGGTTGAAAGAACCATTTGTCTCCCAGCAGATTCTTAATATTTTCTGTCTATTCTCTTTGAGCGCCTCCCGGGAAGCCTTAATAGCAAAAGGCAACTGGGAAGCCGGGTCACCCCCAAAATAACAGACACAAGATGTCCGCTCATCAATCATCCTGACTAAAGAATCAGTGGTCTGGGCTTCAGAGAAATCCAAGCTTTCCCGAAAGTGCCAATTTTGACAGTAAAGACAGTCAAAAGTACAGCTATGGAAAAAAACGGCCAAATTGGAGTAGCCCCACTCCGCCCCTGGGGTATAAGAAAATTGAGGATAACCCGCTGAGCTTCCCCCAGGGCAAACCCAATCAGCTACACAATTTGTCGGCAAAGGATCAAGATAAGCCGAAAAGAAGCCGATCTTGGCCTGATTCATCTCCCAACGGCCTTGTTTGTTCCGGCGGACTCCGCAATATCCGACCTTCCCTTCACCGACCTGACACTGATTGATACACAAGGAACAGCTGAGTCCATCATCGTCTCGGGGAGGTTGAGCGGGCAGGCCAAATACTTTTCGAGCTCGAGAATGAGCTTCCATGACCCATTCCTGGGCCGAAGGAAAGCGCTCCAACAAACAAGTTCGACATACACCTAAAAAAGAAGAAATGAATGGCGATTCCTGGCCGCAAAGATGACAACTGGCCATTGATTTAATTAAATTATTTATGTTTAATTTTTCTGGCTATTTCTTTTTTAAACTCCGGATGAACTTTCAGACCTAGCTTTTCGGCTTGAAGCAGGTACTGCCAAGCCTGCCTAAAATCCGCTTGTTGATAATAAATATAGGCAAGATTATTGAAGGCCACTGCCTGATGACTCCCTAACTTGATCAGCTTTTTATAATATTCGCCCGCCTGACGAAAATTTCTTCGGCTAAGATAAAGACTCGCCAGGTTTAAGAGCGCCTCAGCATTTTGGTGATTAATTTGAAGGGCTTTTTCCCACTCCTTACGGGCTCCTGTTTCATCACCCCGGTGAAGCAATATTGAGCCGGACAGAACAAATACCTCCGCCAGGTGAGGAGCTATCTTTTTTGCCTGGTCAGCATAAGCTTGAGCCTTATCCAGCTCTCCTTTGGTCAAATAGGCAGCCCCCAGATTCAGAAGAGCTATAGGATAAGCGGGTTTTATCATCAACGCTTTCCGGGAAAATTCAATGGCCTCATCAACCTGACCTGTCTTTAAATAAGCTGCGCCGAGGGCAGCTAAACACTTATAATCTTGAGGAACAAGATGGAGAGCTTTCTGTAAATCTGAAATAGCCCGTTCGAAATTATTTTTAATCAAATAAAGCCGCCCGCGATTATACCAGGCCTCACTATAAGAAGGGTTTACTTTGAGAGCCTGATTATAATTTTCTAAAGCCAGTTCCAGATTGCCCAACCGAAACCATATTGTTCCCCGAGTTGAGTAAGCTTCCGGCAAACCCGGGTTTAACTGAAGAGCCTTATCGCAATGATATTGGGCTTTATCTAGATTGCCCTGCAGGAGATAGGCTGCAGCTAAAGTGGCCTCAGCCCGGGCTAAATCAGGGAAAAGCTGGAGGGCTTTCTGGCTGTATACAATCGCCTCCCTGGTCTGGTTTTGTTTTAAATAAACAAATCCCAAGTTGGCATATGCTTTGGCATAACGAGGATCCAATTCAATCGCCTTCTGATACTCCTGGATAGCTTTGGCTGGCTTTCCCAAATGCCAGTAAGCCAGACCAAGATTATAATGAAGTTCTGGGAGGTCAGGCTGAAATAAAAGAGCTTTTTTGTATTCTTCTAGGGCTCTTGTCACCTGATTCGTCCGCCGCAGAGCAATCCCTTTCAAATTATAGGCTTCCGGTATTTTTGGTTCGAGAGCTAAAGCTTCATCACATTCCCTGATTACCCGGTCATAATCTTCCTTTTCCAAGGCAAGGATGGCAATCATGATATTAAGATCCGTCTCTTTCCTCTTCTCCAGCTTGCGAGAAGAATACAAACGGATGGCCTCCTCTATTCTCTCTCTTGGCAAAGGAAAATAAGGGGGGAGAAAAACCCTCTCCTTATTTAACTTGATTATCTTTGAGGAAAATGAATCGAAGTGATCCCCTGGCTGTCCCTGATTCATAATCGAGTCTGGTTCAACCAGATCAACTGCGCCAAAAAGATGAGCCAATTCATGTGCTAAAGTCAGAGTCATTAAACTTTCCGAAGAAACTCCTCTGATGACCACATAATTACGGAGATAATTAGCTCCACCCAGAAGATTAAAACGATGCCGTCTCTGACCGGTAAAACCTATAACAATATCACAACCTAAGTAAGAGACTTTTTTCCTCAAATCGTTGAGTAACTCGAAAACAGTCTGGCACGTATCATTAGACATCCAGAAGGAGTAAGATTTAATCTCAAAGGTCAGGCTGAATTCATCTTCGTAAAGACGGTTTACTCCAGAAATTAATCTCTTTATAACCGCACGCCAGTCCTTTACTTGTCTGAATTCCTCATCAACAGCTATTTTCACTCTAATAACTCTGGTCTCCGGTAAAGAAAAAGAAGGAGCAATGACAACGGTCAGGGCTATTACCCAGGCAAGAAGAAGCGACTTTTGCTTTGATTTCACCACGAGTGGAATCCGTTTTTTAATTATACCAGAACTAAACGGGAAAAAAACACGTCACCTGAAGAATAGTAATTAAGTTAATAAAATTAGTCTTAATAAGAAGGAGGACAAGGGAGGATGAGTTTGGGCGTCTCATCCTCCCTCTTGAAGGAGAAAGAAGGACGAGGATTTGATGATAGAAAGGGGGTTTGCAATTGGGGGTTTTGGGATTGCCCTTCTTTCTGTTGATATAGAAAACGCATAAGAATGCGGGGAAGAAGGAGGGAAGGGAGGGGTTTTATGATAAATTTTTTTTCAATCTTCAAATCCTTCATCACTCTTATCTTCTCACCAATTTATTCATAAATAATAAAATGCAAAATTTATGCCAATTCATTCTGCTCTTCTTTTCTGGGGCATTTTCTCTGGGACAAGGATTCCTAAGAAGTAATTCATGTTAATTTTCTTTACACTCAAGGCAAAAATTTTCCTTCTATAACGACATGGCCCGTGTTTCAGGAGGGATAAGAATATAATTAATTGAGCGAGTTAAAGCCTCCAGATCAAGGGGTTTGACAAAGAAATATCCAATCTTAAGCTTTTCCAGCTCTTCTAACTTTATCAAATCTGGATAAGCAGAAATTAAAACCACCGGCGCTTCATTGCCAACTTTTCTAAACTCGGCCACCATCTCGAGTCCCGTCATATCAGGCAACTTAACATCTGTAATAATTAAGTCTATAGCTGAACGACGGAATCGTTGGAGGGCCTCCCGGGCATTTTTAGCTAAATAAACTTTAAAATTTTTATGTAAAAGCAAGAAAAACGTCTTTCTGATAGTCTCATCATCATCAACAACAATAATTTTCTTGGTCGCCATAATTACCTCCTCTTTATTTTTATTAGCATTTCCTTAATTTATTTTTATGCATTTTTCGTGCCAGATGGAAACAGGCTTTTCCCCAAGAAGAAATTTTCAATTGCTCTCTTTGGGTAAAATCAGCTGTTGATTAATGTAAAAAATTCTTACACGGAGGGAGATTTGAGATCCAAACCATATTTTCTTATTTTATTATCGAGGGTGGGCCGGCTGATGCGCAGGATTTGACTGGCTTTAAGCTTATTTCCCTTGGTTGCCTTCAGAACATATTTAATGTACCGCTTCTCGACCTCTTCCAGAGGCAGCAACTCAGTTGTCAAAGGCACTGATTCTTTTCTCTCCAGGGGTAAATTCTCCTCCAGAATTACATCTCCTTTAGCCAGAATCACGGCCCTGGTCAAAGCATTCTCCAGCTCCCTGACGTTCCCTTTCCAGGGAAACTCGATAATTTTTTTCATGACATGCGGAGGAACTTTCTTGACGTTCTTTTTAAGCTCCCGGTTAATTTTCTCCAGAAGGTAAGCCACCAAATCAGGAATGTCCTCAGGTCTCTCCCGTAGAGGAGGAAGTTTTATTTCGACTACTTTCAATCGATAATACAAGTCTTCTCTAAATTTACCCTCCTTAACCAGCTTCTCTAAATCTTTATTAGTAGCGGCAATAATCCTGGCCTCAGTCTTTAAGACTTTCTCTCCTCCTACTTTCATAAAGTCCCTGGTTTCAATTACCCGTAAAAGCTTTGACTGTAAGTTCGGTGATATATCGCCTATCTCATCGAGAAAAAGAGTCCCCTTCCCCGCAATCTCAAACTTGCCTTTTGTTTCCGTGACCGCATCGGTAAATGCTCCTTTGACATGCCCAAAAAGTTCACTCTCCAGGAGAGTATCAGAAATAGCCGAACAATTAATAACTATGAACGGTTCATGGCTGAAGGGACTGTTATAATGGATAGCCTTGGCCACTAATTCTTTTCCCGTGCCACTTTCACCCTGAATTAAAACATTGGTTCGCGTCACGGCCACTGAACCGATCAACTTAAAGACCTCTCTCATCTGGGGAGAACGGCCAATAATATTATCAATTGTATATTCTTTCTGTTTTTCTTCTACTAAATAAGAAAGCTTTTCCTCCAGGCTCTTTACCTGAAAAGCCTTCTCCACCGTCAAATCAAGTTCAATAAAATCCAAGGGCTTGACGAGATATTCAAACGCTCCTGATTTAATCGCCTCCACCGTCGAACGCATGTCATCATAAGCGGTCATGATGACGACTGTTACCTCTGGATTTATGGCTTTTATCCGACGGAGGATATCAAGTCCATCGGCATCGGGAAGGCGAATATCAAGAATTACGAGTTCGGGGTTAATCTCTTCAAAAACCTCTATACCCATCTCACCTGACTCAGCCAGGCAGACTTCATATCCCCGCTGCCGGAAATGGGTGGAGAGAGTTTTCCTGATAAGAGGGTCATCATCTATGATAAGAATATTTTTCATCCTTCTTCTCCTATAGGAACCAGTATTTCAAAACAGGCTCCTTCCCCTTTTTTTGAATGAACTTTAATTATCCCACCATGTTGTTCAATAATCTTTCGGGCATTAGCCAGGCCCAAACCGAACCCAAAGGGTTTGGTGGTAAAAAACGGCTCAAAAATTGTCTCCAAGTATTTCTCGTCAATACCACAACCATTATCCGTAATTTTTACTTTTATCATGGGAGGCTTTTGGGAAACATCCTTGGTCATCACAACTTTAATCTCGCCTCCTTCCTCAACCGCTTCAATAGCATTGCGAAGTATATTCAGAAAAACCTGTCGAATTTTATCAGCATCAACTTTCACCGGAGGTAATTCGGCTGAAATTTCCTTCTGTAAATTAATCTTCTTTTTGGTCACCGAATTGCCTAACAATTTCATTGACTCCTCAAATATTTGCTCAAGAGAAAACTTTTCAAGATTCAACTCTGTGACGCGGGCAAAGTTAAGTAACTCCTTAATAAACTTCTCTATTTGGCGTATACCTTCTTCTGAAAGAGCCAGATGTTCTCTTTCAAACTCATCCAGGTGAGGACTCTCTCCTACTTTTTGAATATTTAGCTTAACCGAGGTTAACGGATTTCTGATTTCATGAGCAATGCTGGCCGACATTCGCCCAATTGAAGCCAGCTTCTCCGCTTGAATCAGTTTTTTCTGGGCTATTTCCATCTTCTTCCTGGCTTCTAAAAGCTGGGCTGTCATTTTGTTAAAACTTTGAGCCAATTCTCCTATCTCATCATGAGAATCAAGATGAATTTTCTGGGAGAAATCGCCCTGGGAAATGCGAATAGTTGCTTCAACCAACTTCTTAATGGGTTGAGTTATCCGTCGCGCCAGCAGGGTTGCTCCTACGACTCCCACTAAAAAGCCGGACGCTCCGATAAGTAACAATACCAATCTGGTCTTCCTGATTTCGGCTTGCATCTCTTTCAAAGAGAGCCCAATCTTGACTGAGCCCCACTTTTGAGTTGTTCCTTCAACAAAAATAGGAACTTCTATTTCCAGGATTTCAAAGGGCTCAACATCATTCTTGGGCTGAAAATCATGCCGATCAAAATAGAAATCGCCTGGCTTGACGTCATCTCGAAGGTTTGTTTTTTGAAAAATCGAAAAATATTTTTTTATATCTGAATTAGCGGCGAAAGGTTCTTTATCCCGGTCGTAAAAAATAACATAAATAAGCTTTTGGTCAATCCGCTTATTCAGGTTATTCTCCACCCCTTCTTTATCCCAGAAGAGAAAAGGTTCCAAGTTCTCTTGGATGATATTTTCGGCGATGAGAACTCCTTTTTTCTTTTGTTCCTCAAAGATTGTTTGCACCTCTCGTTTCTCGATGACCAGAAGAATCATCCCGACCAGGCTGGTTAACAAGAAAACAACAGAGAGGATGAAACGAGTTCTTATAGACATCTTGCTTACTCTTTATCCAGCCATATTTTTCTTGTATCTAGATAATAAAAGCCCAAAACAGGTATTTCCACTCCCCGGACATAAGGTTGCATAGCTACTCTATTCTGTTGATTATAAAGAGGAATAGCTGGCATCTCATCTTTCAAAATACTTTCAATCTGATGGAATATCTTAATCCTCTTTGACCAGCTTCGTTGAATACTGGCTTTCTTCAGGAGTTCGTCTATCTTTATATTCGAATAATGAATTAGATTAAAATAAGAGTTCGACTGGAACAGGGGACGAATGATGGTCTCGGGATCAGGGATAGTCATTAATTCCTGAAGAAGAATAAAATAAGGCCTTTGGGAAGACTTGACTTCCTCCAGATTACGATAATATTTAAGGTTTATTTTTAATCCCAGCGAATTCAACTGGTGCCGGAGGGCACGATAAAATTTAATTTTAAAATCCGATCTGGGCCAGGGAAGAAAAAGGTCCACATTTGTCTCAAGATTATCAAATCCTGCCTCCTTTAACAGAGAGTCGGCCTTTTCCAGATTGGGGGACACTTCTCTTGCCTGGGGAAAGAATCCGGGAAGACGAGGAGGGACAAACTGAAAAGAAGGTTCTCGCAAATAACGGGCTTCCTCCAGCTCATTTATCAAGTCCTGACGATCAATAACCAGACTTATCGCCTGACGAACTTTCTTTCGATCAAATGGCGGCAGGTGACAGCTCATCCCGAGAAAGAAAACGTTTACTGAACCATCAACAAATATTTGAAAATGATTATTAAGTAATTTTTCTGAAAGAACCGGAATAGAATCTATTTCCTGGTTAACAAACTGATCAAGAGTAAAAAAGGGACAAAATTCAATCATACTTACATACGGCGGTTTCAGAAAATAATTCTTATTCCTTTTCAATCTTATGCCAATAATATCAAGGCGGGCATTTCTTATCCAAGAATCAAAAACAAAAGGACCGGTGCCGATCGGTCGATAAAAAAATTTCTTCCCCTGCTTGAGCATTAAATCACGGGGAAGTATTTTGCAAAAAGGCGTACTCAAAAGATATAAAGCTGAGACATAAGGGTGGGTCCATTCTATCTGAAAAACATGTTTCCCCAGGACTCGAAACCCTCGAACTTCTGTATCCCGGCCTACACGAAAATCTACACCGCCCACCACCCGATTGAGAAAATGTTGATAATAAGGAGAGCGGGCTTTCGGGTCAAGGAGTCTCTCAAAGGAATATTTTACATCAGAAGCCAGGCATTCCTGACCATTATGAAATTTAACTCCCCGCCGAAGATAAAAAGTATAAACCCGTCCATCCTGGGAAATAGTCCAGTATTCAGCCAAGCCCGGAACAACATTTAATTTTTTATCTAATTTGACCAAGCCATCGAAAATCTGCTCGGAGATAAATATATACGCTCCCGGTTGGGCAGGATCCAGTTGTTGACGAAATTCATCAGAAAAAGATTTTAACCTGAAAACTCCTCCGGGTTGAGGCTTTTTCGCTGACGCTTTCTCGCCGAAAAAAGCCAGGAAGAGAAGACCTGTCCCAATTATTAAAGTGTTAAAGACAACTCTGGTGGTTTTCTGTCTAATTATCACAAATCTCCGGGCCGTAAAGAAATGTTTTTAGATAGAATTAATTATACGCATCTCATTCCGATTCCACAACTCCCTCTGTTTTGAGCCCTTTCTGAAAAGTTCCCAACTTCTCAGTAAATTCAAGCTCAAGAATCCATTGCCTGAATTTGACGGGCCACCTCTTGTACTCGGCGGAAAACACGCAGAAGATTACCTCCCCATATTTTTGCAATATCCTCCTCAGTATATCCCCGGCGTAATAACTCCACTGTAATATTCGGCAGCTGAGTTACATCATTACAGCCCTCAATTCCTCCTCCACCATCAAAATCAGTCCCGATACCCACATAATCCACACCCACTAATTTAACGACATAATCTATATGGTCAACCAAGTCTTTAACTGTAGCCCGGGGAGAAGGATATTTTTCTTGAATCTTTCGATACTCCTCTCTTAGTTTCTCTCTAATCGCTTTATCTTTAATCTCATTCCACCGACCATATTTCTTTCTCAATTCGGCTACGGCTTTATCCCGGTCGGGATTGGGGGGGACCTCTTTGATGAAACTGGATACCAGACAAATCTGAATTACTCCACCTTTAGCGGCGATTCCTTTTATCAATTCATCGGAAAGATTTCGGGGGTGGTTACACAAGGCTCTCACACTGGAGTGAGTAGCAATTACTGGAGCCTGACTAATGCCTAAAACATCTTTTATGGTTTGGTCAGAGGTATGGGAAACATCAATCATAATCCCCAGACGGTTACATTCAGCTACTACCTGTCGACCGAATTCGCTCAGCCCTTTATCTTCTGGATTATTCCGATCAGTCGAAGAATCACAGATATCATTGTCTCCAGAATGGCAAAGAGTGATATATCTCACGCCCCGCTGGTAATATTTCTCGACCATAGATAAATCCCGACCGATAGGATAACCGTTCTCCATTCCGATGAAAGCCACCAGCTTTCCCTGGGCAACCAATTCCAGCGCCTTTTCTGGAGAGGTGGCTATCCCGATTATTTCTGGATAACGTTCTCCCATTTGGTAAATTGCCTGCAGAAGCTGCTCCGCTCTTTGGCGCGCCCGGCGATAACCTTCATCGGTTAATGGACCTTGAGCTGTGAAAACAGCAAAAAATTCAGCATCCAAGCCGCCTTCTCTCATTCGAGGCAAGTCAACCTGGCCACTTCCCCGTTGGCCGGGGGTATGGTGTTGGCCGATATCCCAGTTAGAGCGAAGCATATTTCCGGGAGTGTCACAATGTGTATCAACGGTAAAAATTTTCTGGTGTAATTCTAAAGCCTGGTTTAATAACTCTTCGTCGCCAGCTTTGGGTTCCCTCTGACAAGAAAAAAGAAAAACAATAACAAGGCCACCAATAAGGATCATTAAAAATCTTCCTGTCTTTAACCCCACTATCGCCTCCTTCTAACAATATTCCCCCGACAAACCCCCAGAACCTCCTAAAAAAGGCCATCCATTTTAAAATCAGAACTATCCAGCCAATATCCAGATCTAGTTAAAGAATCTTGCTGTGCTTGGAGTAAGTCATAATGAAATTTTTCCTCTTCAACTATTTTGCGAAAAATTTCTCGGGCTTCTTTATCAGTGGTTTGTCTGGCTGCTTCTTCAAACAGTTGGATGGCTCGTTGTTCCAATTCCATACCAATGCTTAGGGCTTCTACTTCCTGTTTCCCTTTTGTTTGACTGATTCTTTCTTTTAATTTTTTTACCAGGGGCAAATCTTCCCCTTTTTTTTCTTGGTAATGAACCTGCGAACGCCAGTCCTCATTTCCCAGCACTTCTGAAAATAATTGACTGAAGGTCTCCATATGCTTTGCCTCTTCATCAGCCAACCACTTAAACATCTTCTTGCCTTTCTCATGGGAAGTGGCTTCAGCTGCGGCTAAAAAGAATTGCCGTCCTTCAATCTCTAGTTGAATGGCTTCTTCGATTGCCTTCTTAACTTCAGGGGTTACTTTTTCCATTTATGTCTCCTTTCGAGAATATATTACGCTCTCCTGAAAATATTAGGTAAATCAAACCTTTTCTCTTTATCAAAGAACCACTAAAAACTTAATAAACTCATTCTTCAATTTGACTAAACTTTTTTTTGACATCTTTCCTTCCGAAAGGGAAAGACCGGACTATTTTTCAATTTCCCGAATTATCTCCTCTCCAAGAGAGGCGTAATGATGGGAGCGGACATCATCTCCCAATCGATTATAAAGATCCGCCAGCAAAAAGTATCCCAAGGGTAAATTTTTCTTTTCTGGTTTTAACTCAATCCCCTTTTTTACCAACTCAATGGCCTCTTCAAATTTTTCTCCTCGATTAAGATATATTCGGGCCAGGTAGAAATAACTTAAGGGAAAACGCGGATTACTCTCTATAGTTTGTTTTAAATATCTTTCCTCCTCCTGATCATTTTTCAGGAGTCGATAAAGGCGGGCCAGGTTAAAACTGGCTCTAAAATTATGAGGAATATTTTCCAGCTCGAGTTTATACTCAGCCATAGCCTGGGACAGATCACCTTTTTTTTCATAAAGTTGAGCCCAGTTATAATGGAGATTCCGCAGCCGGGAGTTCAGTTTGGCAGCCTGACGGAGAGATTCTTCCGCCTCACTTAATCTGTCTTGAATAACATAAATTCCCCCTAGAGCTGTATAAGCTGAGGCTGAAGAAGGATTCAGGCGGAGACACTCCCGGTAAGCTTTTTCCGCCTCGTCATATTTTTTTAAAGCAAACTCTATATTCCCCAAGATTAAATAGACCTGAGAATCGGGAGGGATTGATTTGAGCTTGTCTTGCAAAAACTCTTCTCCCCGCTCAAATTCTCCTTTCATGATATAACAATTAGCAATATTGATAATGGTAAAAGCATCCCGGGGATTCTTATCCAGCACAATGAAAAACTGTTCTAAAGCTTTATCAAATTCCTGGTGTTTAAAATAAAGATTGCCCAACGTGAAGTAAGCATCTATCACTTCTGGATCATCCCGGATTATCTCTTCAATTAATTTCACCGCCTGGGCAAAATTCCCTTTTAAGCCAGTTTCACGGGCTTCGGAAAGCTGGTTGAAAATATGAATTTTGTCCTTGGGATCCCCCAATTTCCTTCCCTGGAGATCTTCCTGGCGGGTGAATGTTCCGATATATCCCAAGGCCGTTAACTTCTGGCGAGTTTCCTCATCAATATGGGTATAGTCAATCTCAAAGGCCCCCTGGCTGGTTTCATTGATGAATTCTTCCAGCCGGGCTAATAATTGCCGTCCCAGCTGCGGCAGATCATCAATTAAATTTTTATTTTCCTCGGGATCCTTAACTAAATCGTAAAGCTCCAGCCGGGGAGCCATGATCAACTTATACCTCTGATTCTGCCAGCCTTTTAATTCACTCCAGCCATAATGGAAGCGGGGATAATAAGTTTCTGAATACGCCCAACTTTCTTCTTCCCTTTCTTGGGCAAAAACAGAAAGCAAACTCCGCCCCTGCACCTCCCGGGGCAAAGGAAGGTGGGCCAACTCAAGAACCGTGGGCATCACATCCACCAGAGTAACCACCGAGGATCGACTTGCTCCTTGGAGCTCTCTTTCAGGCAGGACGAAAATGAGAGGGACATGGACTCCTTCTTGATAAATAAAAAAACCATGGGTTTTTTCCTGATGCTCGCCTAAACTTTCCCCATGATCAGAAGTGAAAATAAGAATAGTATTGTCCGTCAGACCCTTTTTCTCTAGATAAGACCATAACCGCCCCAGTTGGGAATCGGTGTAGGCAATTTCTCCCAGGTAAGGATGATTCGGATACTCTTCTTTAAAGGGTGAGGGGGGGTCATAAGGAGTATGAGGATCATAAAGATGAATCCAAGTGAAAAATTTCTGCTGATGATGGTCTTCCAGCCAGGCCAGGGCTTCATTAATAACTTCATCCCCCCGGCGCTGGACATTGCCTAGAGAAATAGTTTTATACTTGCTTAAATCAAACTTGTCATAATAGAGATCAAATCCCTGGTTGAGCCCCCATTTGGAATCCAGCACATAGGCCGCAACAAAGGCCGCTGTCTGGTAGCCGGCATTCTTAAAAACCTCAGCTAGAGTAGTTAACTCCTGAGGAACGAGAAAACCACCATTATCCCGCACCCCATGAAACGTAGGATAAGTCCCGGTAAGAAGAGAAGTATGCGAAGGAAGAGTTAAAGGAGTTTGAGAAATGCATCTTTCAAATTTTATGCCCTGCTGAGCAAAATTATCAATCGTCGGCGTTTTAATCCTGGGAAAGCCATAACAGCTAATCCGATCTGCCCGGAGGGTATCAACAGTAATCAAAATAAAATTGAAAGGTCCCTTCTTTTGAAGTTTTTTGACCGGATTGGCCGGAGCCAAAATAATGAAATAAATGGCGATTAAAGCCATAATAATAATGAAAAGGGAAATAACCAACCAATATTTTCTAGAGAATTTCATCAAAAAAAATTTTACCATATTTATCCACTTTAGAATAGGCAATCAGAAAGAGATATCTTGTTTGTCTAAAACGTGAAAAATAAACTACTCAGGATAAAAATAAGCAAGCAAAAAACAAGTCTATATCGAAATTAATTCACTTACGGACTAAAAGTTTTTTCCAAAAAATAAAGAGAATTTATAAAAATAAAAAAGGCGGTCAGGATTAAACCCTGACCGCCTTTAATTGATTCGAACTGGTGTCAGAACATCAACCTGATGCCTACTCGAGCCTGCCGTGGACGAACAATTCGGTAGAGTTCATGGCCATCGGTGGAGGGATACTCACCAGGTAGCCAGTCATAACCGATTCTTGTTCCCCAAGAAATGACTGTATCGGCATTGAAAACATTAAATACATCAAACATTAGCCCCAGACGATACTTCTCGGCGAAGGTGAACGTCTTCTCCAAACGTATATCCAGAAGCTTCTGTATGGGGTAATGATTTGAACCTCGAGGCTCAACAAAAACAGTCACCCGTCCATGAGCCAGACGACTAGTTCGGAATCGTTTGGTCCAGGCATTTCCGGTAATGGCCCGGAAATAGGTATTGAGATGAATGCCAAAGGGCAGCACATAACTCGCCTGAATCTTCAGCATATGAGTGGGGTCGTTGGTCGAATGGCCGTCGGCGTTAATCCAGAAATTAGGCGATGAAGTATCTCCGCCCCAACCGATGTCATCAGCAAAGCCATTGTCAATGGTTCCGATAGCTCGAGAATAAATATAGGAAGCTAACAACTGCCAGCCATTAGAGAAGCGCTTGTTGAACAGAAACTGAAGGCCCCAATACTTCCGGTATGGATTGACGTCCACAAAGGGAATATAAGGCTCCCCTTTCTCCAGATTCTTAATGATATATTGATGTTCTCCAGGATTTACCTGTTCGTAAACGGTGATCGTCTTCAGGGAACCATCAACATCTGTATAGGTGACATTTATCGGCTGCCACTCAGCCTTGGTATCCACAACTCCCCAGATGTTCTTCCATTCTCTCAAGATAAAACTAATGCCAAATGAGGTGTCAGCAAATAATTCACGTTCAATACTGGCGGTGAATTGCTCCATATAGGGATGGCGAATATTTTCATCCAGACTATACAACTGTTCATGTTTTATCCGGAACCACTCCACCCACTGTTGCGAATATTGATCATAATACCAACCCACATAATCACTATATGCTTCAGCTGGATTGAGACGATCGTGATAACTGGCCAGCATGGCCTCGGTGAAATGACCATAATGAGCTTTAAGGACGGTACTTTTGTCCCCGAAAAGGTCAAAGGTCAATCCTACTCGAGGGGCGATCCGGAAATTGGTGTAGACAGCTCCACTGACACCTTTCACATAACCCCAAACATGGGTCAGGCGGACACCCAGACTGATATTCAGACGGTCATTGACCGCCCAGGTGTCCTGAGCAAACTCTTCTAAGCGGGTGTAACTGGTATTGGTGTCATAACCTTCATACTGATAGGCGAGATAAGGTCCGGTATAACCATAACCAACGTAATCAACATAATACCAGGCGTTTGGTCCAGTATATCCAAATCGGTTGCGAACTTTGCCGTGTTCAAATTCCACGCCGAATTTGAAATCATGGTCACCCTGGAGGAAATCTTCAGCATAATGAGTCAAGCTGGCATTGGCCTGATACCTATCCCGGTCAGCATAGAAGAAATAACCTGAACTATAATACCGCATATTGTCATTTAAGCTGAAGTGGGCACTGGTGTCTTTACCGGTTTCTGGATCCAGGTAGTAATAGCCGTGGAAGAAAGCGGCCTTGATATCAAAAAAGGTTCTCTCATTGATAATATGAGTCAGGCTGAAATTTCCCACGTAATCCGGTGATTCCTGGGTTACGGTTGCTTCCGGGGATACCCAGGAGGCGCCGCCTCTGTTGATCCCATTATAGGCATCATATTCGAAGAAAGTATTGATATTCGTCCGGGGAGTAAGCTGGGAAGTGATCTTGATAAAACCGCGGGGCTGTTTGTAATCAACTGCTTCGGGAAAACCGGTGGGATAGCGCCAGGAACGATAATATTGAGCACCAACAAAGAACCAAATTCTGTCCTTGACAATCGGTCCACCCAGGTGAGCCCCGAAATCAGCTATTTTCTGCAAAGGAGAGGTTAAATTGGGGAAATCATCAAGGTATTTTTGATTATTTTCGGCCTGCCATAAACCTTTGGGCCAATCATCCTTCTTCCCCTGGAAAATTGTCTCAAAATGGCCGGAGAACTCATTTCCCCCCGACTTGGTGATCATATTGAAGATGACGCCGGTGAAATTCCCATACTCGGCTGGCAAACCGACACCCATTACTTTGGCTTCTTCAACAATATTTGGATCAAGAAATACCCAGGCTGAACCGGCTTCAGGGTCAGAAACATCCACTCCATCAACCTGATAGGAAATACCTGTGCTGTCGGAAGCACCATAGGCGACATCATTATTCACGCCCGGAGCCATATTAACAATATCTACCGAGAAATTACTATAGGGGATGTTTCTTAGGATTTCATCACTTAAGGTCACGGACGCGGTTTCTGTCGATTTGACATCCACCGTGGGAGCTTTGGCTACTACGGTAATTTCTTCTTCCAGACTGGTGGGTCTCATGACCAGATCAACAGTTAAACGCATGGTGGTCGAAACACGAATGTTTTCCTGAACGACGGTGGTGAAACCCTGTAACTCAGCCTTAACGGTGTAAACTCCCGGCGGCAGAGCAGGAAAACGATATTTTCCCTGAGCATCTGTAATGGCTGAACGCACCCCCATTAAATTGGGACCGCTGACTGTGACCGTTACCCCTGGTAAAGGGCTCCCTTCTTCATCAGTAATTTTCCCATAGATGGCCCCTGTTTCCCGGCTCTGGGAAAAGGCCAGAGGAGCAAATATAAGCAAAGCAACGACAATTAATGTAAGAAATTTTTTCATCTTACCTCCTTCTTTTTTTAAGGGTCTTAAAACTATTAAGTTACATTCTCTTTTGTTATTTTCTTAATCCTCCTCTCACCTCCTTTCTTTTTTATTTTCTATGTCTTTTATTTTTATTTTCTATGTCTTTTACATATATCCTATTCCAATAAAATATTATTTGCAAGTAATATGCCAATACAAATGAATAAAACTAAGAGGAATCTATCTAATTACCAATTTTCGTTAACCAACCAATGTCCAATTTTTTGGATTTATCCATTTTTTTAAATTAATATTCTTCATATTATATTTTCAATTTATCCCCTATCTGCTGTAAAGTGATAACTTTTTTCTGGTTTCTAACTGCAGCAAAAATCATCATCAGCCTGGTCCATCTCAATTTTGGCTGCCGTTGGGTTTCAGTAGTTGATCATTAATCCAACTCAGTCCTTTGTCTTCAGAGTGAATTAATAAGCATAGACAGGACATGGCTATTATTTCGCTCGCCTGGAAAAAAATTTACAGACACTTGAATTGCAACTTTAATCCACCTCTGATATTTTATAAATATAGAAAACCTATGAAAAAAACATTTATTTGGCTGTTATTCATTTCCCTGTTTTTGCCTACCATTTTATCTTCAGCTAGCTCAAATAAGCTCCTTCCCCGCCATAAAGAATGGCTCAATCTAGTTAAACCGATAGTGACCAAAACGGAAAAAGAAGTATTTCTTAAGCTAAAAACACCGGAAGAAAGAGATAAATTCATCAAGCTTTTCTGGGCCAGACGCGACCCCCGGCCAGATACCTTGGAAAACGAATTCTACCGGGAATATATGAAACGGGTCCGTTATGCCGATCTCCATTTTGGCCATAATTCTCCCAAGAAAGGCCACGAAACCGAAAGAGGGTATTTTTACCTCCTTTTAGGTCCTCCTCTGGAGCGTCAAATATATGCCACCCAATCAAAGATCTGGCCGATGGAGCTCTGGTATTATCAGGGCAAACAAGAATATGGCCTCCCCCCTTATTTTTATCTTATTTTCTACCAGCCTCATGGCATGGGGGAATATAAACTATATTCTCCCTCAGTCGAAGGACCAGAAAAACTTCTTGTGCCCACCATGAGCGTGAGTGTGTTAAATCGACAGACGGCCTATCAAGTTCTCAAAGAAATATCTGGCGAATTAGCCGCTGCTTCAATTTCCTATATTCCTGGCGAAACCACCCTTGGTTTAACTTCTCTTTCAACAGGCACTTTAATCTCTAATCTCTATTCCCTAGCGGAAAAACAATTTTCGGATGCTTATGCCCGAACTTTTCTGGCCTATAAAGACTTCATTGAGACTGATTACACCCATGATTATATTGAAAGTGACGCTACTGTAAAAATCTTCTATCATCAAAATCAGCCTTATATCCACTGGTCCCTAGAACCCTCCCGAGTCAATCTTTTTCAATCAGGAGAAAAATCTTATGCATCTTTCCAGCTGATCCTTCGTCTGGAAAACCCCAAGCGCCAAACAATTCTGGAAAAAGAAGAGGAAATTCCTTTTGAGATCTCTTCCTCCACGCTGACCCGACGCCAGCGACAACTCCTTGCTTTCCAGGATATTCTGCCTATTATTCCTGGAAAATTCACTTTCTATCTTTTCCTAAAAAATAAAACAGCTAAAGATTTCACCTCTTATCAAGTTAATCTGGATGTCCCCAACTCAGAAAATGCTCCCCTCATCTCCGACCTTCTCCTTTACCTCGACAGAGAACCATTGCCAGCCAATCAACAAAATAAAACCAAAGCTTTTTCCTTTGCCGGCTATCAATATATCATTAACAGCCAGGCACAATTTTTACCCGGGAAACCAATTGGACTTTTTACTCAGATTATCAATTTAACTAATCCTGAAGAGAAATCCTTGAAGCTGGAAATTAACTCGCTGGATCGTGACGAAATAATTTCTCAACAAACCAGGCCGCTTTCTCAGGTGCTCTCTTCAGACAACCAAACCATCATACTCCCCACGATTTCCCAAAACAACCTCTCTCCCGGTTATTATCGGCTCCGGTTATCTCTCCTCGATAAAAACGGGCTCCTCTTGGCGGAGAAAACAACTTCTTTTATAGTTCTTACGCAATCTTACGCCGTTATTCCCTGGGTGTTTTCCCGGATAAGACCTAACTATCCTAATCCGGATGATTTATACCTGCTGGCCACTGAATATTTTCTTAATAAAAACTTCGCTCAAGCCGAAAAATGTCTCCAGGGCGTGCTAAAATTTCGCCAAGATCCTTCCACGAAACTCCTTCTGGCTAAAACCTTTTTTGCCCGGAAGAACTTTGACCAAGCTCTCTCTCTGGCTAAGCCTCTTTACGAGGAAAATCACCTGCGGGAAGCGGGAAAAATACTAGCCGCTATCTATGCCCAACAAAAAAAATGGCCTCAAGCGTTAGATTACCTGGAACAACTCCTCTCTAAAGCTACTGAAATCCCTCTTCTCAATCTGGCCGCTCAAGGATATGCGGCCATCGGTCAACCGGAAAAGGCTCTCCAGTACTTGAATAAATCTTTAGAGTTAAAGCCTGATCAACCTGCTTTGCAACGCCTTAAAGAAAAACTCAATAAGTCTCTTCGCCAGGAAAAATAAATTCATCCAGGCCAACCAGTCATTTCTTTTCAGGAATGGAATTGCTTTTCGGGGATGGTCTTCTGAAAAAAGAACTCGCCTAGCTTGCAGTTTGAAGGCCATCGCGAAAATAAGGAAGCTTCCCTAAATAAAAAATAGCCAGAAAAATAATGTCTTTTTATGATAAAATAAAGTTTAGAAATCAAAATAATCCTAGGAAAATTAAAGTAAACCTAAAATGATAAAACGCCAATAAAGGAGGCTCCAGATGAAAAAACACTTTATCATTGGTAGCTGGCTGGTCCTGTCCCTCGCGCTTCTAACCTGGCCCCAAGTTCAAGGAAAGATCGAAGGAACGGTCACCGACAAAAACGGGCAACCTCTGGCTGGAGTAACGGTCAACATTATTTCAACTAAAATGGCTACTCGACATTTTGAAAGAAAAACCGACAAAAATGGAAAATTTGTCCAGATTGGCCTCTGGCCTGGCTACTACCAAGTCACTTTTAAAAAGGAAGGATATCTTCCAGCAACCAAAGAAGTCAAAGTTTCCATTGGTGAATCCACTCGACTGAATGTTAAACTGGAAAAGGCAGAAAAAGCGCTGGAAAAAACGCTCTCTAAAGCTGACCAATTTTTCCTCAAAGGGAATAAACTTTATGCAGCGAATAAATTCGAGGAGGCAGCGGCTGCTTTCCAGGAAGCCATTTCTCTTAATGCCAATCAATGGAGCTATTATTTTAATTTAGGTCTCTGTTTTAAAAAGATGGGTCAAACCGAAAAAGCACTCCAGGTATTCCAAAAAAGTCTAGAGTTTAATCCCGAAAGTTTCGTTATCAATAAAGAACTAGGGGAAGCTTTGGCCAAATTGGGTCAATACCAAAAAGCAAACGAGCATTTCCAAAAAGCGGTTGAGCTAAATCAGGACGACCCCGATGTGTATTATAATTACGGAGTGGTGTTAATTAACCTTGGAAAATCTAATGAAGCTATGGAAGCTTTACAAAGAACGATTCAACTCAAACCCGACTATGCTGACGCTTATTATCAATTAGGAACACTTTATATAGGCCAGAATAAAATTCAAGAGGCTATCAACGCCCTGAATAAATTTATTGAGTTGGCCCCCGCTGACCCCAAGGTCAAAACAGCCGAACAATTTTTAAAATATCTAAAAAAATAGCCACTATCTCCATTACACCGAATATAGCATCATCATTCCCTCATTTACAGGCCGAAGTAGTGACTCACTCTCTGATGCCCGGAGCAACTGCGGATGTCTGGGGCCAGATCCAAGTTGCCTACCTGAAGTCCTCTTACTTTGGCCGTTATTCTGGTTAGACCTTTATATTTTCTCTTTTGATAAAGGGCCGAAAGGTCATGCGGAATTACTTTGAAAATCAGAGTAAAAAATTCAATTTCCCTGTCGATGGAGGACATAGAAAGTCCGCCCCTGTTTTTCATTTTTTAATCGGGCAAAATCGACAATCTGATACCCTCTTTTCAGCACATCCAGAAAGAGCTGGCGAGTCTTTAAACGCCAATTCAAGGGAATTTGTCGAACATCCCTCGCTTCAACATCTGTTTCCCGAAGCATAAGGTAAAAATCTGACGGTATTTCGACCAGAAGCCAGGGGGTATCCAGGATCGGTCTTACCTCGGAGATTACGGGAAGTTCAACTTCACCGGAACGACCTTTTATTTTCCGGAACTCCACGGAAGTGGCTAGATAATCCAGATTGATAAGCTCGATCAGAGAATAAGCTGGCCGCTGGGGAGTCTGGAGAAGATTCCAGCGCAGATAAAATCTATCTGTCGGAATATCACACCTATTGAGATATCCTCCAAATCCTCCATAACAATCCACCCGATACTCCACTACTTCCATCCCAAATATATGAATATTTCGATAAGCATTGACCGCCGTCAAAGGATCATAAGTACAGGTGGCCCAGGTCACGCCGTAGATATCTAATAAAATCTCCCGTTGGAATTTTTTAATTTCAATGCCCAAGCCGTAACCTTGAAAATCCGGCCGCACCCCGGCATATTGAGAATAAAATTTCAAATTATCAGCCCTTCTAAAACCTATTGATTTATCCCAGACCCCGACATAGCCATAAGCAAACCCAATTAAGTGCTCTTCATCCAGAGTAAATTGCCCTTCATCGTCGGTAACAAAGACACCGATAAACATACTGCTTCCGTCGTGGTAATAATTCTCTCCTTCCATATTCCTCACACCACACAGGTGGTCTGAAGGTTCCCCCCAGATTTTCATCCGCAAGACTTCATACTTGGCATAATCAACCGCTCGAGATGAATCTTCGAAGCGGAGAAGAAACTTCTGCCCTTTCCTCTGGATAATTTTCTCTTTTTTAACCATCAAGGAATCTCCTTCATCATCTTTCCTTTTACTCTGCCAGAAGAGTTCCCTTTTCTTTGTTGGAAAAACTCACTAATCATGTCCTCCTTCCTGGTCACTGTCTCTATATATTTACTTTACTTTGGCTCAAGTTTCAAACTCGCTCTTCTTTAAGCAAGCATCCTTTTATTTTCCGGGAAGGCCTTCCGAAAAACTCCTTCTCCGATCTCTTTAAAAATATTTCCGCCCTAAAAAATTCAATTTTTAAAGTTTGATTTTATTAAGTAAATCATGCCAGGAAGTATTTCTAAGCTCATACCGGAAAAATGAAAGCAGCTCTCATTGACTCTAGCATTGAATTAATATTTAAGATGAGTTAATTTAAGAGCCTCTCATTGATTGATCAAGAAAGGAGGTGTACCTATGAAAATAAGGAAAGACCTCTTTATTTTTTGCCTCCTTGTTTTGGCTCTAGTGGCTCCCGGTTTATCGCAAGTAAAAAAAGTCACCTCTCCCACTGAAATCCCGGCTTTCCTAAAAGATCTGGCTCAATTAGGCGATATCTATCTCCAGGGAAAACAGAGTTTTGGGCTCATTGCTTCTTCGAAACGATTCCCCCTAAGTTACACCAATTACCCCACGTTGAACGCCAAAGGAAACATCATTGGCTTTGGATTTCTTGATCTCAAAGATCCAGGCAAAGTAAATATTGGTTCTCCTATTCTGCGTCTTAAGGGAACAACCCTTCGGTTGGCCTACCAGAGTATTAAGACATCATCGCCGTCCCCCGCCGTACTTCAAGTCAAAACTTTCCTTCAATTTGATGAACCTTCTGGCCAGAAGGGCCAGGTTGAAACACTCTACCGCTTTTTTCCAGATAAAAATCGGTTGGATATAACCTCGACCATCGTTAACACCGGGACTACCACTTGGAAAGAAGCGTTTTATTCTCTGTATTTTAACGCCCTAAGCAGCTACCGTTTTTCACCCTACTCCTCCAAGGACCACCCTGATTTAAATTTTATTGTCCTCCCACGAAAAGATTATTACCTGGCCTGGGTGGTTAGATCTACGCCTACCTCTCAAAATCTCCCCCCTGGAGCTACTATAAAAGTAGAATATAGTCTCCTTGTGGCCAAAAACCCTTCTTCTCTTTTGCAGAATATCTATCGTCTCCTCGGAAAAAAGACTCAATTGTGTTCCTTCTTCTTCCAAACAGATCAGGCCCACCCATTTGAATTCATCATCCGTCACTCAAGCAGCGGTCGAATATTTTTCCGGAGCTTTCTCCAGCCCTCTCTAAGGACTCTAAATCTCCCTCTACCCGCAGGTTCCTATTCAGCGGAAATCCACTGGTTTCCAGCCACCTCTAAACAATACTTTCAAGTAGGAGAAAAGCAATTAAACCCCCTTAATTTCCAGTCACCTCGCTTGGGGAAACTGACTCTTTATCTCCGAGATGCAGCAGGAAAACCACTGCCCGGGAAAGTGAGTATTCATGGAATCTTCCCCACTCTTACTCCCTATTTTCAACCTGAAAATCCGCGGATAACCGGCCGAGGCTGGGAAACATTCAAAAATTCCTGCTATCCGCCCGCTGAAGGCTTAACTGTTGAGCTTCCTCCCGGTGGCTATCTTTTAACTGCTTCTTATGGCCCGGAATATACTCTTGATTCAAAAATTATCGAGGTTGTCGAAGAAACATCGGCCAGCCTTTATTTCACCCTAAAAAAAGTTGTTGATACGACCGGCTGGATATCTATTGATCCTCACCTTCATACCCTGAATTCAGATGGACGAGTCAGAATTGAAGAAAGAATAAAATCTGTTATTGCGGAAGGAATCCAGGTGGCCATCGCTACCGACCATAATTACATAACCGATTACCAACCAGCCCTTTCCCGATTAGGATTAAATAACCAATTAGTAGTCATCTCCGGGAATGAAATTACTCATGGCGGACTTATTCACTACAATAATTATCCCCTTACTCCCAACCCAGAACTCTCCCTGAACGGCGCCATTGATGCCACTAAAGATAAGGTCTCTGAATTGTTCACCGCCAGCCGGAAACAGGCCCCCAAGGGAATAATTCAGATTAATCATCCCCGTTCTGGTTCCATCGGTTATTTTAATACTCATCGTCTTGACCCCAAAGATGGCCATTCTGTTTGTGAAGAATTTGATTTAAATTTCGATGTCATGGAAGGAATGAATGGTCCTTTTCCTCGCCCCACCAATGCTCAGGTGATTAAAGATTGGCTGCATTTTCTGAACAAAGGATATTATTTTCCCTTGGTAGGCTCATCTGATTCCCATACGATTGATAAAGGTGAACCAGGATATTCCAGAACCTATGTAGTCTATCACGGCCGCCCTTTTCCTCAACTCGATCTCCAGGTATTAATGGCGAATCTAAAAAAGGGGCATTCTTTTATCACCAACGGCCCCTTTCTCTGGCTTCAAGTAAATGAAAAGGCTATACCTGGAGATTTAATAACCGATCAGGATGGTCAGATTAAAATCGATGTTAAAATCCAGAAAGCTCCCTGGATATCTCTCAATAAATTAGCTCTGATTGCCAACGGTCAAAGAGTTCTCGAGTTGCCTCTTAATATGGAAGAAGATAAATTGACGACCACCTTCTCCACCAATTTGACCATCACTCAGGACACCTACCTGGTGGTAGAAGTTACAGGTGACCGGAGTCTTTTCCCGGTCATCCAAAATCTTTCCCGGTCCGGCCAGGCGGAAAAAGCGGCTCTCCCTTATGCGATTACCAATCCTGTCTTTATTGATTATGACGGAAATGCTCACTTCGACCCCCCTCAACCAGCGCCCCTAAAGAAAATCCCCTGCCGAAAAGCAAAATAAATAAACAAGGTATTAATAAATTTTGAACTTAAATAAATTATTTTTCGTAAAATTATAACAAAAGAAGGTTTGTTATGTTCAAGAATCGCTCGGCGGAAAGCATCTACAGTGAATCTAATCTTATTACCCTGCTTCGTTTAGGAACATCATTAATATTCTTTACGCTGGCGCTTATTCAAAAAAATGAAATTTATAATTACATCGGACTGGGTATTCATTGGTTTGGCGATGTGGCTGACGGGTTCGTCGCTCGATTCTTCCATCAGGAAACCATCCTCGGGGCTGAAATCGATATCATTGCTGACCGGGTAGAATGTCTCTTCTTCTTTATTAATTTTCTCTTTTTCCATCCCCAGCTCTATTTGCCGATTATCGTCTATCTTCTGGATTTCGCCTTTATTGATTTTTATTTAAGCTACCAATTCATTAAGTTTGATATAATTTCCCCAAATTATTTTTATAAGGTAGATAAGATGGTCTATACCCTTAATTATAGTCCCGGAGGAAAATTTGCTAACTCCACAGTCGTGCCTCTGTTACTGATCTTTTTGCCCAATTGGTGGCCTTTGGCCCTGATCTGGACATCAGGACTGATTGGTATAAAGCTTTTTTCCTTCCATCTCTTGAATAAAAAGAAAAACCTTGGTAAAACTTCATCTCGTCTTATAAAGGAGAAATAATGGCCAGGATGTCGACTTTGCGGCAAATTGCTCTTGGATTGAGAGGAGCAAGAAATTTCTTCTTCAAAAAACCTCTCTGTGTTTCGTTTGAAATAACTTATAGTTGCAATGCCCGCTGTCAGCACTGCCATCTTGGGGGGATAATAAAAGACGAAAAAAGAGCTCCAGCCGAAGAATTCGGCCGTCGGGCTAGAGAACTTAGCCCGGTTGTCGCCCAAATTTCTGGGGGGGAACCACTACTTCGCCGAGACTTAATAGATATTATCCAGGCCATTCATCGCCCCAATCGTCCTCCCTATATCGTCCTGACCACCAATGCTGCCTTACTTGATGAAAAAAAATATTTTCAGCTGAGAGAAGCGGGGGTGGATGAATTTTCTGTCTCATTTGACTATCCAGATGAACGCCACGACGAATTTCGCGGTATTCCCGGACTATTTCGGAAGATTGAAAAACTTTGTCTGGCCCTTAAGGGTGAACCCAATAAAGGAATCACCCTCAGTTGTGTAATTCACCGCTATAACTACAAGGAACTTCTCCAGCTGGCCCACAAAGCTTATGAATGGGAAGTTAATTTAAACTTCAGCACCTATACCTGGTTGCGGACAAAGAAAAAAGACTACCTGATTCCTGCCAACGAGTTGCCTTACTTAGAAGAAATGATCCGCCAGATTAAGGATTTCCGCCGTACTCATAACACCATCTTCACCTCTGATTATGTATTTAAGGGAATGATAGACTTCTTCCGGGACGAAGGCCGACAAAATTGCCGGGCAGGCATCCGATTTCTCGTGGTTAATCCAGATGGCCACCTTTCTCCCTGTGGTTTAATCCTTAAAAACTTCAGCAACCTCCGCCAATTACAGAATGAATTCTCCGCCACTAATCAGTGTACCGCCTGTTTTACCAGCATCCGAGCTAATTCTGAGAAACCAGCCTGGGTTCTCCTTAAAGACAATTTAAAATCTACTTGAATCTTCATGGACTATCCGGTCAGCAATTGATAATGAAAAGCTTAAAAAGACAGACAACTCCCCTTCGTACCTTTATATTTTTAGGTCAGATACTTCTAGTTACCCTTTTTCTCATTCTCTGGTTAAGCTGGCCAGGGTTAAGAACCAGTCGGAGTCTCTGGGTCCTTTTTTTCTATAGTTTTCCTTCCGAATTTCTTATCGCTGTCGTTCCTCACGAGCCGGTTCTCCTATATTTCGCTAAATTCTATATGCCCATCACCGTGGCTCTCATTGCTGCTTCGAGTACATTACTCACAGAATCCCTTAACTATTCAGTCTTTTCTTACGTCTCTGACTGGAATATCTTGAAAAAAATCCAGCAGAAAAAAGCCGTCAACAAAATAATAAATCTCTTTAATCGGGCTCCTTTTCTGGCTATTTGGATTGCCGGCCTTACTCCAATCCCCTTCTACCCTTTTCGCTTTCTGGTTGTGATGGCTTCCTATCCTCGCTGGAAATACCTGCTAGCAGTCGCTCTCTCGCGGACACCCCGCTTCTTTCTCCTGGCGTGGTTTGGCCATGAAGTTCACCTGTCTGATGAAATCTTGATTATTCTCTTCATAGTCTTAATCGCTGCCATGAACCTCCCTTTTCTCCGTCAACTTATTCGCAAAAAAAATCCAGAAAAAGAGGAAAAAATAAGCAGTTAAAACCTATTTCTGAATGTTAATAAAATTTAAAGGCATTATTACTTTTTGTTAAAATAACCATCCATGATAAAAAATCATCCCAGGCAAGTTGATATTACCAAATTAAAAGTAGTCTGTTTAATTAATCCCAAAGCTGCCAACCGCAAATGGCGACGCCGCCGAAGACTGCGTCGTTACCTCCAGAATAATTTGCCAGGTGAAATCATCGACACCCATCAAGATAAACAATTCACTATCAAAACAGTTGCTGCTCTCAGTCGAGAAAAAGATGTTATCATCGCCGCCGGCGGAGATGGCACTATTGCCGATGTAATTCAGGGAATAATAGAAAGCCAGGTTTCCCCTCGTCCTATCCTGGGAATTATCCCTTTGGGAAGTGGGAATGCTTTCCGCAAAAGTCTCCACATTCCCCGACTAATTCCTCTGGCTGTAAAAGTCCTCCATCACGGCTACTTTCGAGAAATTGATTTAATCCAATTCAATGGCCAAGTAGCTGGGTTTACCAGTATAGGGGCCACAGCTGAAGTAACTTTTAGAAAATACGCCAACCCTACTCCCGGACTATGGGGACACATTAAAGAAGCCCTCCAGATGCCTAACTTTTCTCCCTGGAAAATAAAACTTCACTTGATTGATGGTGTCGGGCCCGAGGGGAAAAAATTCAGTGAATTAACCCTGGAGGAACGAATTTTTGACTGTGTCATTAATAAGACCCAACATTTTGGGTACAGCTGGCTAGTAGCTCCTCTGGCCAGGGTAGATGACGGTTATCTTGATATCACTCTATTCCAATTATCCGGGTGGCAATATCTTTTAAGTTTCCCTTTAAATTACTTCGGGCTTCTGCAAAAATTCCAAAAACACTATAAGGCTAAAGAAGTTTATCTCCAAGGAAAAAACCTTCCTCTTCAGTATAACGGCGAACCGTTTGCGTATTGCCAAAACGTCCATTTTCAGGTCCTCCTCCGAGCATTAAAAGTAATTTGCCCCCCCTTTGGTTTCATTTGATTAAATAAAAGCGAAGAATAAGTCTTCAGGGAGCAGAAATAACTCGTTTAAAAGACTCAACTACTGGATGCGGAAAAGCCCTCCCGGCTAAAGCTTCAATGCGACTCAAGGTCTGGAATTCCTTCAAGCCCGCTCGAAGAGGAAGCTGATGAATAATGCGGTCATATAAATCAGCCAAAGCAATAATACTACTGCCCCGATTAACGGAACTCAGATCTTTATCCAGATTCTGCGTATCCTCGACATAATGCTTCTGGTAATCCTTCAAGATAGGCTCCAACTCTTTTAAAAGGGAAGCTGAAGTTCTGAGAAGCACTTTCTCTCTATCAGTTAAAGGTTCCAAGAAAGCCAGCCCCTCTGTCTCAAAAAATTCAGAAACTTGTTCATATAAAGAGACCGAAGATTCCAATTCTCGGCTTTCAGAAAGGAGAGCGGCTGCTTTTATGTTTTCAACTTCATGCTTTTCCAAGCCTAATTCCTCAGCTATCTCGCCGGCTAATTTAGCCACTCGAACCGATCGTGGTGTTAATTTATCGGCTACTTCTAGGTAATTCAAGAGAATATCGAGGATGCCAATATAGGCTTTTTTCAAATTGGCTATTTTTTCTTTTGTCTTATCGGATAAATTACCAACAATTCCTCCCGTAACTATCAAAAAACTTCCCCAAAGAATAAGATTAAATGTCTCTTCAAATCCTAGCGTAGTATTACCTAAAGAAAATAATCTTTCATAAAGTATATAGCCCAGCACCAAGAGAATGGATAGAACTGAAGTCAAAACACCGGACTTTTTCCCCAAAAAATATCCAGCCAGAATGACCGGGAGAAAAAAGAAATTCAAGAAAGAGAACCGGAATCTGACAATAAAAGCAATAATCACAATTCCAGCTAGAATGGAAGACAAAAGAATTCCTTGAAAATGACGAAGAGTATAGCCTCGAACTCGCTTCATCAATTTAGGCTTATGCTGCTGGTTCTCCATCCAATTTGCCCCCCCCAAAGACCCCACCATCAAAATTTATCATCAAAAAACGTTGAACCATAGAACCTCTTTTTTTTTCTATCAAAGCTTCCTTTCGATGTCAAACCCAAAGCAAAATTTAACTTGCTCATCAAACTGAAAATTATAGTTTTTTCGAATATCATGCTTATCCGACCCTTTCTCTATTTTGATTCAAACTTCAAAGTAGAGCCCGGTTGTTTCAAAAGAAATATACTTCAGTTTAGAGGGAGGGTCTATAAAAGGGGAAACGATTTACTTAATCTTTAATTGCTCTAAGCTCAAATTCTGGGCTTTCAATTATGTGTTTTTTGACCGCACATCCATCAATGGCTTTAAGTATTGCCCGGGAGTATTTGTCTGGAAAATCAGGCGAAAGATGAACTTCAATTATAATCTTGTCAATTCTCTTGGTCTCTCTATTCTTCACGGTCTTCATCGTCAAATAAATATTCTCAAGTGGTAGATCTCTTTGCTGACAAAACGCCAGCACATAATAACCAGAACAGGTAGCGATTGAAGCCAGGAAAAGATCAAAAGGAGCCGGGGCACTTCCCTCACCACCAGCATAAACAGGTTGATCTGTTACAATCTGGAACCCCTTGTACTCAGCAGTAACCTTGTGGCCGCCGGGGAAGAAAATTCGCATCTCTCCAGCCATTCTAAACTCCTAGGTGAGTAATTCTATTTATTCTATCGGGATGAATGATAGGGGATTTTTCCAAAAAGAGCAAGAAGAAGCTTTCTATCTCGTTCATTAATTGTCAATCGTCCAAATAAATCATGAAGACGCTCTTCCATATGCTTCCTATTGGTTCGATGGATAAACCCTCTCTCGGTTAACTTTTTAATGATAAAATTAATACATTCCCTCTGCTGAGTCACGGACAATGGCTGGCTATCTTGTTGAGGCCCTCTTTTGGCCCCAATTCCATTCCGAGAGACGGCCTGCCTGAACAATTGAAATAAGGTAATTAATACAGCCCCAGCCAAATTATAAGAAGGCTGGTTTGAAGCCTGAGGAATCACAAAACAATAATTTGCCCAACGAAGATCCCGGGATTCAAGTCCTGTCCTTTCTGGTCCGAAAAGGAGGCCAATTTTTATTCCCGGCGAAAATCCTATAACCTTTTCCACCATTTCTTCTAAGGTGATAAGTGTGAAATTTTTCCTTTTCTTGGCCGTGGAGGCAAATACCACCTGCAGATCAGCTGTCGCTGTCTCTACATTGGGGAAAAAAGCCGCTTTTTCCAGAATATCTCTGGCATGAACAGCCAGGCGAAAGGCCTCGGCTGTAAATTGATTAATCCCCACAATTCGGAGTTGATGAAAACCAGTATTTTTCATCGCTCTGGCTACAGCTCCGACATTAGCCATGCTTTCCGGTCTAACCAGAATAATAAAAAGATGGAAAGCCACCTCTGAACTAATCATTATTATCTAGCAAATGATTTTTCCTTAAGAAGAGGTCTGATTTTTCCCTCTAATATTCTTATGTTCTTAATATCCACCTATCAAAATTTTCCAGTGCTCCCAAAGCCTCCTTCTCCCCTGGAAGTTGGATCCAGTTTATCAGTCTCTATCACTTTTACTGTTTCAACTGGCTGGATCAATATTTGAGCGATCTTCATTCCAGCAACAACCTGGAAATCTTTTGCCCCAAGATTAGCCAGAACCACCTTAACTTCACCCCGATAACCGGCGTCCACCACACCGGCCACTCGATGAATCCCTTCCAGGGAAAGTCCACTTTTATCCCAGATTAACCCTACATATCCGGAAGGAATGGCCATTTTTATTCCCGTGGGAATTGCTTTTATCTCCCCTGGAGCTATCGTCTCCTCAACCACTGAATATAAATCAAGGCCAGCGTCACCCTGATGACTGTACTGGGGGAGTTTAGCCTGGGGATGAATCTTTTTTATCCTCACCTCCATTTTTTATTCTCCTTCTATTCTGACCTGGCCCACATATAGACGAGCAATTTCAGCCACTTCTTCCAGCCAGGATAAAGGATATGGCTTTATATCTTCATATGACTTATCCAGAGTGTTGTGGGGCTGAAACTGTTGAAGGATGTAAAGCTGAGCCCCCTGAATGAGATGAGCAATTTCTATAATATCCTCCTTTTCCACCAGTAACGGAACCACTGTAGTTCGAAAGACTACTTGTTTCTCCGTCTGGAGAAGCAGTTTAATGCTCTCTTTAACTTTATTTTCCACGTGGTCCTGACCTGGAACCAGGAGTCGATACTTACTCATCGAGGTTTTGACATCCATAGCCACTGTATCGACCAGATTTTCTTCTAGAAGTTCCTGTAATTGACGAGGACGGGAACCGTTGGTATCAATTTTCACCAACAAGCCTCTATCTTTAAGCAAGGAACAGATAGTTGCAATATCTGCCTCCAGAAGAGGCTCTCCTCCTGAAATACACACGCCTTCTAACCAACCTTGCCTTTCATCCAGGAAACTGAGGAGATAGTCAAAGGGGAAATCAGGCAGGTGGTGGGGCTTAAGGACTAAATCTGCATTATGGCAGTAAGGACAACGAAAATTACAGCCGCCAACGAAGAGAGTAGCTGAAATCACCCCGGGGAAATCCTTGGGGGCAAATTTCTCTAATCCTTTGATTGAGACCATCGCTCAAAATCCTCCCGGGAATTAATCACTGCTTGAATCCCTTCCTCTTCTTTAATTATCAGTGTCGGCAAAATGATGCCCCCGGTATCATCTCTTTTTAAGACATGGAGAAATTCTCTTATTCTTAGCTTGCTCTCCTTTCGAGTCAGATCAAACTCCTCGTAGGCTATTCCCTGAGTACTTAAATACTCTTTTAATCTCTCACATTTGGGGCAATTCGGGTAGGTGAACATTAAGTATTCCATGGGGAATCTCCAGACTACAGGAATACCTCATAAGGAGTTCTTTCCCGGAACTCCTGTTGCTTGCCGTCATTCCAGGTAGCCACTGGACGCAAATAGCCCACTATTCGGGAATACACTTCAGTCTCACTATTGCACTGGGGACAACAGAACTTCTTTCCCTTCAAGTAACCATGATTGGGACAAACACTAAAGGTCGGGGTAATACTAAAGTAAGGAAGAGGAGTTTCTGAGATCTTACGGACTAATTTTTTACAGGTTTCTCGGTCGATTGATTCCGGCAGAAATGCATGAAAGATTGTCCCCCCCGTGTAAAGAGGTTGAATATCTTTTTGATGCTGGAGAGCCTCAAAAATATCACGGGTGGCATCCACATTTAACTGAGTCGAATTGGTTAAATAAGGATGTTTCTCCGTTCCAGAAGTAATAATCCGGGGATATTTTGCCTTATCCAATCTGGCCAGACGGTAGGCAGTACTCTCTGCTGGGGTGGCTTCTAAATTATACAGATTTCCTGTTTCCTGTTGGAATTGAAGTAGAATCTCCCGCATAAAATTCAGCACTTCAATCGTAAATTCCTTGCCTTCTGGAGTCCCAATACCCTTACCCAGGAAATTCAAACAGGCTTCATGCATTCCACAAACACCAATAGTCGAAAAGTGATTTTCAAAATGTCCTAGGTAGACTTTGGTATAGGGCATCATCCCTTTGTCGAGCATATTGATAACAATCTCTCTCTTGGTCTCCAATGACTCCTTGGCTAAAACCATAAGATGGCGCAGTCGGTCGAAAAACTCCTCTCGGGAGGAAGACTCATACCCAATGCGGTTTAAATTAATCGTTACCACTCCAATCGATCCGGTTGAGTCACCTGCTCCCCAAATATTTCCCGGTCTCCGCCGCAGTTCTCGCAAATCCAGATTCAGTCGGCAACACATTGCCCTGATGTCACCGGGGTCAAGATTAGTTCCAACATAATTCTGGAAATAAGGAATTCCATATTTAGCCGTGACTTCGAAAAGCAAATTAGCATTAGGCGAATCCCAATCAAAATCAGGCGTGATGTTATAAGTGGGAATGGGGAAAGTAAACACCCGCGACTGCATATCGCCTTCGACCATTAGTTCGAGAAAAGCCCGATTGATCATATCCATTTCTTTCTGAAATTCGCCGTAAGTTGAATCCAACTCTTTCCCGCCAATGATAACTTTTTTATCCCGTAAATCCTTGGGAACAGTCCAGTCGAAAGTAAGATTGGAAAAAGGAGTCTGCCAACCCCATCGAGAAGGAACGTTTAGCCCAAAAACAAGTTTCTGGATATCCTGCTTTACCTGCTCATAGGTCAAATTATCCATTCGGACAAAGGGAGCTAATAAGGTATCGACACTAGAAAAAGCCTGGGCACCGGCAAACTCACCCTGCATCGTCCCGATGAAATTGACCATATGTAAAGTAGCTGTCTCCAGATGGCGGGCCGGATAGGAATGAACCTGGTTGGGCACATGGCCAAATCCTTTTCTGAGAAGGGTCTCCAGTGACCAGCCCGCACAATAACCCACAATCGGGTAAGAGAGATCATGAATATGAATTTCTCCCTCGAGGTGAGCCCTTTTAACCTGTTCGGAATAAATATGATTCAGGGCAAAATTAGCCAAGACTTCTCCAGAAATTCGGGCGTTTAAACCAGAAAAGCTCATCGCCCCTTCATTGCTGTTCTCTCTGATTTTCCAATCAACCTCATTAATATAATCTTTAATTAATCTCTCCAGGTTCAACCCCACCCGGCGGGCCTCTCTGATGCCCTTATGTTTTTCTCGATAAAGGATGTAGGACTTGGCAATTTGATGATAGCCCTGCTTCATCAGGACCATCTCCACTATATCCTGGATCTGTTCAACCGAAGGAATTGTATAGCCCCCAAACTTATCCTCCAGGATATAGGTGACAATATCAGAGACCTTCTGCGCCGCCGCTCTATCAGGCATACCGTTGGCTTCCATCGCTTTATAAACGGCATTGGTGATCTTCTCCTGAACAAAGTCGACAATTTGACCGTCCCGTTTCTTAATCCTGGAGATTGTCCTGGTCATTACCCTTTCCATCAAACCCTCCTTTCCAGAGTTAAATTAAATTTTTCTAACAATTTTTCCATAGAAACTTTCTCTTCTTCCTCGGTCTACTTTCTTCCCATTCTCGGGATCAAAGACAGATAACTGGTTACCATATATTGTGTTAATTCTAATCCCTAACCCTAAATATTGTGTAAATTGCGCAATAAAGATATACCCAAAATTTATGCCTGTCAAGTATTTTTTTTATTTTTTTTCAACTTTTTTTCCGGCTCTTACTTTCTTCAAGATATGTTAGAATGGAAACCAAAGAATAAAGGAGGTAAATGATGTGGACTCTGGCAGTCAGCTCCCACCAAAAGGAAGAATTAATCGATATAACTTCAGACATCCAATCCCTATTAAAAACCTCTGGTATTCAGGAAGGGCTCTGTTTAATCTACGTGCCTCATACCACCGCCGGAATTACCATTAACGAAAATGCCGACCCATCGGTCCAGCTTGACATTCTAAAAGCTTTTCATCACCTTGTTCCTGGTCATTTAAGCTTTTCTCATCTGGAAGGAAACTCACCCGCCCATATCAAGGCGACTATTGTCGGCTCTTCTGTTTCTCTCCTCATTGAAAGAGGGCAACTCCAGTTGGGAACCTGGCAGGGAATTTATTTTTGTGAATTTGATGGACCCCGCCAGCGCAAACTATGGATCAATGCCTGGTCTCTAACCAAAGCTTCTTCTGAGTAAAAAATCGAGTTATTATGCTTTGAAAATAGGATAAACTCGAGCTAAAACTTTGGTCCAGAAGGATGATCCGTTCTCTGCTGCTCGTGGCAACTTCTAATGTTTGGGTCAAGAGCTGGGGGCCTCTCTCCTTCCTCAGAAAGAGGCCTCCCGCTTTTTTTATCCAAGTGTTCAGCAAGCCTCAATCTTACTTGAGTCACCATTTTGACCGGGCCTTAATATTTTCACAACTTAAAGGTGGTCTAAAGTTCATGATTAATTACTAGTAATATGTTCCCTTCTATATCGATCGCTCAAATCTTTAGGTGAAGGAGACTTTCATCTTTTTAATCTCCAAGGTCACATCATTAACGAGGCAAATTTCCTCTCAATTAATCAACGGCTACTCCTAGTCTTTTCAGTTCTTCCCGGAGATCGGTCTTTTCGGGCAAGTAAAAGATAGAATTAATGCCCACCCGGCGAGCTGCCTCTATATTTTCCCAGCGGTCATCAATAAAGACCGCTTCCTCTGGCCGGCAATTGGCCTTCTTCAAAGCCAATTGATAAATCCCCGGGTCAGGCTTCATCATTTTCACTTCAAAAGAAAGGACATACTCATCAAAAAATTTTATCTGAGGAAATTTTTCCAGAATAAAATTAAACCGCTGGGGGTCTGTGTTGGAAAGAAGTACCAGGCGATACCTGTTTCTCAAGTGCCGGAGAATATTCGTCGGCTCAGGGTTTAAAGAAAAAATATCATTATAAATCTGAAAAAACTGATCTTTTTCCAGATTAAGTTTCATGATTTTTTTAAATGTATGGAAAAACTCATCTTCAGAAATAAGTCCCAGGTCAAAATCTCCCAGGAGCTTGACATTGGCTTGAAAAAGATTGCTTATTTCTTGCGGAGAAAAACAGGAATGGGGAGAAATGTTATTAAAGAAAATAGTATTGTCGAAAGACACCAAAACATTGCCCATATCTGAGATTATTCCCTGGACCATAGGTAGAACTCCTTAGGTAAAATAGAGAAGTCTTATTTTACCGATAGCCTTCCCAGAAAACAAATCCTTCTACTTAAATAACTACCAGCTCACTGTTTTGCCCTTGAAAAAATGTCTCTTTCAGTTCAACTCAGAAGTAAAGAGAGTTGTTTTTCTGTTTCCAGGGCAATTCTTTTGAACTTAGCCAAGGTCTCTTCTAATTTTTTGACTTCTCTCCAGGGCTGTGATATAAGCCAAAAGTTAAATTCTGGATGGTAATCATGATTAAAAGACCGCTAACCATTAATTAATCTCCTGGAAAAGGTGGTCAATGACAATGAATTCAATTAACCCCCAACTCCAAGGCATTTTTCACCCCTCCACCACACTTTATCGATTCACCATTCTTCTTTTTGTCGCTTCGCTCTCTTTCGGTAGTTACTTTGCCTATGATATTGTTGGAGCTATTGCTCCCACTCTGGTGGAAGAATTGGGAGCCTCTCGGGGAACAGTTGGCACTTTTTATACTATGTACAGCATTGCGGCTATCCTGGCTGTTCTCTTTGGAGGGATGCTCATCGATCGTCTGGGCACGCGCAAAGCCAGTCTTCTTTTCTCCACCCTCGTTCTTCTGGGAGCAGCCTTGGTCTGGCTGGCCAGAAGCATTCCAGTTTTTTTTCTCGGGCGCTTTATCTTTGGGGCGGGTTCTGAACCACTCATTGTTGCTCAAAGTGCTATTTTAGCTCGCTGGTTTAAAAATAAAGAACTGGCTCTTTCTTTTGGTCTTACCCTGACTGTGAGTCGACTGGGAACACTGTTTGCCTTTAATACAGGAGAACTGATTAGCAACTATTTTGGCAGCTACCGCGCCGCCTTACTGGCAGCCACATTCTTCTGTGCTCTTTCTCTCGGAGGAAATATAGTTTATATCCTGATGGATCGAAGGGGAGAGAGGATTTTAAATCTTCGCGATGAAAGCGTGCAGGAAAAGATCAACTTCAGGGAGATCAAAGAGTTTAAACCCACTTTTTGGTACGTCACCCTCTTATGTGTAACCTTTTATTCGGCTATTTTCCCATTTACCGCACTCTCAACTGACTTTTTCGTCGACAAATGGGGGATTGCCCGGGTGGCAGAATCAAGTGGCAGTTTTTTTGCCCGGATTTTTAATAATTTTTTCCATATGTTCAGTACGGCCGGAGGTATTTCCTCAATCATCATTTTCGCTTCTATGATCCTGGCCCCCTTTGCTGGTCAATTGGTGGACAAAATAGGCCGCCGGGCTTCTTTAATGCTCATGGGGTCTTTGTTAATGATTCCCAGTTACCTTTTACTTGGATTAACCAATATTTACCCGGCCTACCCCATGATTTTCCTGGGAGCAGCCTTCGTCCTAGTACCGGCCGCTATGTGGCCCTCAATCCCCCTGATCGTCCGTAGTGAAAGAGTGGGCACTGCTTTTGGTTTAATGACCGCTATCCAAAACATTGGCTTGGCCCTTTTTCCCCTATTTAATGGCCTTCTTCGTGATTGGACGAAGAGTTACACTAGTTCAATGCTTATGTTCGCCAGTCTGGGTGGGATCGGCTTCCTTTTTGCCCTCCTGCTGAAAAGAGCTGACGCCCGGGAAGGGGGAGCTCTGGAGAAGGAAAGAAAACGGAAATAAAGAACTGTTTTTTCAGCAGAATAAACGGCATGGGAAGAAGATCGCATTTTTTCCTAAAACTTCGGCTTATTCAAAGAGAATTTCATCTAATCTTTTTCACTAACAACTAGAGGAGGCTGGAATGGAAGAAAAGTATGATATTTATTTAAAGAAAGGACCTCTTCTTATCTATTTAAGTTTATCTCTGGCTCTAGTTCTGTTGGTGGGGAGTGCTTTAGCTCTTTATTATTTCAAGGGCGCCCGAAAAATAACCACCCAGGATATCGCCTCAACTGAAAAATTATTGGGACTCAGCTTTACTCACCAGGAAAGAAAACTGCTCCAACCAAATCTTGTCCGTAATCGTCGAGCTTATGAGACATTGCGTAAATATTCACTGGACAACTCCATCCCTCCAGCCCTCCAATTTAATCCTTTGACTTCACCTGCCCCGGAGAAAAAACAGATGGAGCCTTTAAAACAGGTCATAGATGAAACCGCTGAACTCCCCGCAAATAAAGAAGCACTGGCTTTTTATCCGATCACTAAACTCGCCTCTCTTATCAAGACGAAAAAAATCACCTCTACAGAATTAACCAAACTATATCTCCAGCGTTTAAAAAAATACGGTCCCCGTCTAAACTGTGTCATCACCTTAACCGAAGATCTGGCTCTGGCTCAGGCAAAACGGGCTGATGAAGAATTGGCTAGAGGCATTTATCGGGGGCCTCTCCACGGAATCCCCTGGGGAGCTAAAGACTTGCTGGCCACTAAAGGCATAAAAACGACCTGGGGAGCCAAACCTTATGAAAATCAAATTATTAATCTCAACGCCACCGTCGTGGAAAGGCTAGAAAAGGCCGGGGCTGTTCTGGTGGCTAAATTATCTATGGGTGCTTTAGCCATGGGCGATGTCTGGTTCGGGGGGCGGACAAAGAGTCCCTGGGAACCGGCCCGCGGTTCTAGCGGCTCATCAGCTGGTTCAGCCGCCGCCACAGCCGCTGGTCTGGTGGGCTTTTCCATCGGCACTGAGACCTGGGGATCAATTATCTCCCCTTCCACCCGGTGCCAGGTGACCGGATTAAGACCAACTTTTGGCCGGGTGAGTCGTTATGGAGCCATGGCCCTCAGCTGGAGTATGGATAAAATCGGACCTATCTGCCGGACAGTTGAAGATTGTGGCCTGGTTCTGGCAGCTATTTATGGCCCTGATGGGAAAGATTTAACGGTGGTCGATCTCCCCTTTAATTGGCCTCCCTCCCTTGATCTGAGATCCCTGAAAGTTGGTTATCTGAAGAAAGAATTTGAGCGTGACCACCGGGGCAAAAAAATTCATCAACAAGCACTAGAAACTCTTCGTTCTCTAGGAATCAATCTTATTCCCATTGAATTACCTGATTTCCCTGTTTACTCTCTCTCCTTCATTCTTAATGCCGAGGCAGCAGCCGCCTTTGATGAACTCACCCGGAGCAATCGTGATGATCTCCTTGTCCGCCAGGGAGGAGGGGCCTGGCCCAACATCTTCCGGCAGGCGCGATTTATTCCGGCCGTGGAGTATATCCAGGCAAATCGCCTCAGGTATGTTCTGATGACTAAAATGGCTGAATTATTTAAAAAAATTGATGTCTACGTTACGCCTTCTTTTGGAGGAAATAATCTTCTGCTGACCAATTTAACCGGGCATCCGGCTGTGGTCGTTCCCACCGGGTTTGCCTCACCAGGAGAGCCAACTAGTTTGACCTTCACTAGTGATCTATTCCAGGAAGAAAAAGCTTTATTTCTAGCAAAGATTTTCCAGGAAGCGACGGATTTCCACCTCCGACATCCTGATCTAACCATTTTAGAAAAGGAGGGCACTTTTCAGAGAAAGAATTAAATTATCCTCTTTTTTTGGGATAAAATCGAAAAAAATATTACCTCTTCTCCAGGAAAAATTATCTATTTTTTTCGGGCTAAACTAAAGAGAGCGGTCGATTAAAATAATCCAGCAAATACTAGCTCAGCATGAAAGAGTTCTCTGGTTCGACGACGAACTTTCCAGGGAACTGTCTCTTTTACTTTCAGATAAAACCAAAACTTATCATACAGATGAAGCTTCTTTAAATAATATCGCGCAAAATCTGTCAGGTTATCAATTAGAATACGACCAACCTGCTTCCCTTTCTCATCAAACACAATTATCTTATAGGTAGGCTCCTGTCCTTCCTGAGTAATCTCTTCTAATTTTCCATAAACTTTGACTGTTTCCTTGCCTTCCCAGAGTTTGTTTTTATTATAAGCCAGATTATCCAGCGTCTCATAAGCTTCTCTTGCTTTCAGGTCAATATAATCCTCTAAAGTTGGCTCTTCACTTCGGGTGTAAAGAGGCTGCCATGTTCCCGTCTCATCTTTCACTTCCAGCGTATTGACTATAAGTAGAGATGGTCTTTCAGGAGTATATTCGCCTTCCCCCTTTACTTCCTTGCCAATTAAGGTAGACGCATCAAAATCTCCGGCTAAATACAGATCAAATCCGCTTACTTGAGGAACATACATATAATTTCCTACCGCTGTTTTAACTTGACCTTCAAAATTAATAATTCCTTCTTGAGAAACAACACTCACTTCTTCCGTCGGAGCCCCCTCTTCAGCCTTTTGTCCACATGAAGTTAATGTTCCCCATATAAAAAGAAAAGATAAAACCAAAAGAGCTACTAACTTTAACCCTTTAAAACTCATGCGGTTTGTCCAAACTTTGTCGTTCATAATCCAACCTCCATGATTAAAATGAGCGATTTCTCTGGGGCATGTTATTTTCTTAAACATGCATCCTTTCATCTCTAGTGAAGAGTTTTATTTTATACCACTTGGCTGATTAAATGTAAAGAAAAAAAGCTGACTTAATTCAGCTGAAATCAATTAATAAAATGAGACTCCCTCTTTTCTTGTTTTTCCTTCATTAATAGAAATTAATAAAGGCTCCTAATAAGCCCTAAATTAGAACTACCCTTTCCAGAGAACCTCACTCTTCTTCTGGGAGTGAAGGAGTAAGTACTTTCTTCTTAAACCTAGACCTTCCTGAGCTCCAATGAAAGGCAACCAGGGGGAAGGTGTCCCTGGTTGCCTTTGGCCAATTATTTCTTTTTCAGGATAGGCATTCCTGTCCGTTCTGTCTCAATCACCTGATAGCCCTGAGGTACCTCATCCAGAGCACCAGGTCGGATATCGCGGGCAAAATAATAGATTCTCTGTGTCCGTCCCCCCTTCAAGTTAACATCTTTGTAGTGGAGATAATAAGTAACTCCTTTAGAGTTGGTGAAAGCATAAGCCATGGTTTGAACCTCCAATAAAAATTTTATTTAAAAAACAAACCCTAAACTTATTCCCAGTAAATGAGCTGTTGTTGAATAAGTTCCTTCTCCTAGATTCATTCCTAATAAAGGATGATAATAGATATTCCGATTTGGACTGGTTCTTTCTCCAAATAATTCCAACTGATAACTTATATTAACCACGAAATTTCCCCGGTTATAACCGAAGCCTGCTGTTAAAGCCCATCGATTGGCATCGGGCAGCACGGGGTCCATATATTCAACTGGTTGGGGAGTTTGATCATAGAGAACCCCCCAGCGCAAGGCCAGATTTTCTGAAGTCTTGTATTCAAATCCAAGGCGCAGGGCAAAAGCATCTTTCCAATCTTCAGGAACAATCATCGGTTCCGGATCAGGATAGGGGTCTTGATAGTCAATGTTGACCGTGTAAGTATCATAGGTGCTCCATAAAATATAATTAACATCGAAAGCAACTATTAAACGATCTGTAACCTTCGAGGAAATACCAGCCCCGAAAATATGGGGAAAACTGAATGAGGTACTGGCCTCCCCTTTTCTGGGAACAAAAACATCAAAAGGGGGAGGGACTTTGGAAGAATCAAGGGTTATATCACCATCAAAGTTAATTTTAAATCCACTGCGCCAATTCAAGCCGAAGGAAAAAGAATCCGCCTGATATAGGAGGCCAGCATTAAATCCAAAACTATTCCCTGAAGCTTCAAACTGAGCGGGCACATCTGGTTCCAGGACATCAGGAATAATCTCGGCAATCTGCACCAGCTTGAATTTTATTGAGGCTAGAATATAGCTGACTCCAAACCCAATTGAAAAGCGATCATTCACTCTATAGGCGATGGTTGGATTAAAAAAGAAAGTCTTCATATCATCTTCATAGGCAATGTATTTTAGAGGGTAATCTTTTGGCCACTTTGTCCCCAATCCATAAGGAGAAAAGAAGCCAAATCCAGCCACAATTCGGTCGCTAAATTGATGAGTAATATAAAAAGTAGAAGGATAGAAAAGTTGGCTTTCTTGGTCAACTGACTGATAGGTAGGATCTGGCCAATTGGGAAGCTTCAGATTACTCTGACTGGTAATAAGCGTTGTCCCCAGTGAAACTTGGGTTCCTTTTAGCCAAGCTATTCCAGCTGGATTATGAAAAATAGCCGAAGGATTATTGGCTATGGAGACAAAAGCTCCTGCCATAGCCATGGCTGCGGCCCCATGTTCGTAAATCAAGAAGCCGGCTCCCTGAAGATTTACACTCGTCATTCCCAAAAACCCAAGGATCAAAATACCTACCACAAGATATTTTCTCATTTTGCTCCTTTCCTCATCAATTACAGAAAGGTGGTTATCCACCTTTTATCCGGGATTATGTCTCGTTTTTATAGGAAAATTTGGCCAATGTCAAGGGGAATATAATAAATTTTTTCCTATTCATTGATTTCCAATATTTTTGTCGAAACATTGAAAAAAATTTAAAATTTTTAAAAAAATTTAATAAAACTCTTTACTTTTTATTTATTTTTTGTATAATTTTAATTGGCTCTCTTGGGCGGGCTGGAGAGAGCTCCCACCTTTTGGTTCCCATCATCAACCCCCCTTTTGCTGACAACAGCCCGCACCCTTTCTTCACCCTCAAAACTATCTCATTGACATCCTACACAAAGAATGCTATTTATCTACGACAAATCTAAAAAGGATTGATGAATGGAGGATAAAACTAATCATTCTACCAAGCTGGAGCAACTCTACGCCCGCATATACAACCAGCTCCAGGATTTATTGGGTAAAAGTCCTCATCTCCTTTGTAAAATGGCTACTATATGCGCTCTGCTGCACCACAAACTTAACCATTTTTTCTGGACAGGATTCTATATCCTGATAAACGGACAGCTTTGTATTGGCCCTTACCAGGGCTCCCTTGCCTGTCAGGTTTTAGAGAAAGCGAAAGGAGTTTGCTGGGCTGGAATTAAAGCCAAAAAAACGATTATTGTGCCTGATGTCCATCAATTTCCCGGCCACATTGCCTGTGATTCTCGTTCAAATTCAGAAATTGTCATCCCTCTGTTCGATTTCCAGAGAAATATTTGGGGGGTCCTCGACGTGGATAGCCGTCAATTTAATGCCTTCTCCGAGATAGACCAGCTCTGGCTAGAAAAGATTGTTCAACTACTCACTCCAACTCCAGAAGAACTGAAATTTTTATCTGTTTCTTCCTAATAATCTAGTTTAGGAGCTTTTTCTAAAGAAACAAGCATAAGAATAATCTGTTTCATAGCAAGAAACAATCCTTCTATTTCCGCTTCTTCTCGTAAACTATGTTTGAAGCGGCCATAAGTCCGACCTAAATTGACGGAGAGAATTCCCTGAGCTAAACCTACATTTGCCTCAGTGGAACCCAGAGGATCAACTTCAATATCCTTTACTTTTAAATAATTTAAAATGTCCACCAAAGTCTTAACCAGGAAAGATTCCCGGGCACCAGAGATCTGGTAAGCTGGAGAATCCTTTCTCAGGTTAAGGTCAAAAACAACTTTTTCCTCTTTCGCTACCTCTCGACAAATCTGTTGAATCTGAGCCTGGATTTTTTCCAATTCTTCCTGAGAAGCCGACCTCAAATCAATGGTCAAGAATACTTCCTGAGGAACGGCATTGGTCACTCTTCCCCCTCCAATCATTCCCACATTCAGAATTGTCCATCTTTCCAGAGGGCTAGCTGGACATTCAATTTGATAAAGCCTGGTTATAGTCTTGGCGACCGCGACAGCCGGGTTTGGTATTCCTCGACTCTGCATCGTATGGGCACCTGGGCCTTTATAAACGACCTTTCCTCCACCAAACCCAAGGGCTCCATAATGAACTTTACCCAGGTCTCCATCCAAAGCTAAAACCAGATCAAACTTCTCTTTTGCTCCCTCGAAATAAGCTTTCATCCCCACAAAGCCAATTTCCTCGCCCACAGTCGCTAGAAAATAATAAGTATTTACAGGTTGAAAACCTGCTTCCTGCAAAGCCTTTATCGTCCAGATGAGATTGATTAAACTAGCTGTATCATCTCCAATGCCAGGAGCTTTGAGAACATTTCCTTCGCGTCTAACTTTAATTGACTTAACGCCTTGAAAAACGGTGTCCATATGAGCTGAAATTAAAATTCTCTTGCCTTCCTTTCGACCTGGCCAGACACCTTGAACATTTCCTTGAGAGTCAATTTGAACTTGATGAAGCCCCAGATTTTTAAAAATCTGGCGCATATAGGCCGCTCTTTCACCCTCATTACCTGAAGGCGAAGGGATCTCTGTAAGATAAATCCAGTTGGTAATAATCTTATCTCGATTTTTTTCAAGAAAAGAAAAGGCTTTCTTAATAAGAGGAGAAGTCACCACATCTGGAGTAAAAAGAGACTTATCTGCCCGTGCCGGCCCCAACAAAAATATTAAAAGTACCCCTCCCAGGGAAACCAATTTTTTCGCCATGATTCCTCCTTTTCCTAATTACCGAGGTCGATGGTGTTTCTGGATAACAGCCTGACCCATTATTTCCATGATAATTTTAACCGCCGCGGCGGCCGTAATCCCCAGAGGGTCTTTCTCTGGATTTACTTCAACCAGGTCCAGACCGATAATTTCCGCCTGGAGATGATGAATAATATCTATAGCCTGCCTGGTAGTCATTCCTCCTGGTTCTGGATGTGAAACGCCGGGAGCAAAAGCCGGGTCGAGAACATCAATATCAAAGGAAATGTATAAAGGGTGCTCAAATTCCAAATATTCAAGAGAAGCCAGGTCCTTCATTTCGACCATTCTGATTTTAAACTGCCGAGCATGCTCTCGATGCTCGCCAATAACAGCTCTGACTCCAATCTGGACCAGTTGGGCAGCCAAGCCTTCTTCCATAATTCGGTAAAAAGGACAGGCATGAGAGTATCTGTCGCCATAAAGCTCTACATAAAGGTCAGGATGAGCATCAAAATGCAGGATATCCAGCTGCTCGTATACCCGGGATAAACCGCGGACAACCGGTAAGCTAATCGAATGATCGCCGCCAAGAATCACCGGAACCGCTCCCTTACTAGCAACTTCTTCCACTAAAGAAGCCACCTTTGCACAGAGCTCATTATAATCATCACTGAGTTTTAAATCTCCAAGATCCACAAATCTTGTTTCCTCTTCGAGATCTACACCCAGTTCCGTCCAGGCATTCAAGATCAAACTGGTAGAAGCTTCCCGAATAGCCTGAGGAGCCTTGCGTGGGCCCTTAAGGTAGCTCTCTTTGCCATCAAAAGGAACGCCAACCAGGGCAAACTCGTAAGGGGCTCTCGGTTGTTTTTTTAAAGCACCTCCAAAATCAGTCATCAGCACCTCCTTAGGCAAACTTAAAGTCTAAAACATCAATTGGTAATAATTTTTCTTTTCATCCAGATGATTTTTCAACCGGAAGATCTTTTTCGTCTTTTACTGCTCCCGTTTCCTTAAAAACTATCTCAACTTTCTCCTCTACTTACTCTTTGTTTCCTCTTCAAAAAAGGCCAGGGCGGCAAAGCTCACAGCGGAGCGAGTCGATGAATCCAACCAAAATTGGTAATCAATCAATCTGCCTTGACAACCAGATAGCACCCCTAACAAAACCGTCAATGTTGAGAATCCGCAAACATTATACTTATCTTGGACCGCTTGATTAGCCCGCCAGAACTCCCGAACATCTCCTCTAACTAGAGCCTCAATCAATTTTTCATCATGGATTCTTGCTTCTGGGACAAGCTCCTCCCCGGGAAGAGAATGGCCAAATTTCAACCCTACATGAGCTAAATCCACACTGGCAATAATTAGACATTTTTGTCGATGTTGTTCAACAATCTCTTTAACTTTTTTAATCCAAGTAAGCAAGCCCGGTATATCTTCAAATTTCATCTGAGAAAGTAAATAATTATGGAAAGACCCCACCAGAATAGGAACGATGGTAAAAGAAAGACCATAGAAATATTGAAGAAAAAGAAGTGGAAATTCCAGTGAATGTTCACTCCGATGGGCAAAATCATCGGGAGAAATCACCGTTCGGTCATCTGCAATTAATTCCTGGACAACTTCCTTCGCTGTCTTCACTCTACCAAGAGGAGTCTCAAAATCTTTAAATGTTAGGCTAACCAATCCATCGGAAAGATGATGGCCTGTTCCCAGGAGAAAAATCAAAGGGGGAATCTCAGGGGGCAAAAACTTATAGCCGGCGGCATATACCCGTCCTCCCACCTCCAGATCTATATGGGGAACAACCAGCGCCATTGGCCAAGTTTTTTCTGCCGGACTAGGAGAATCTTTTTTATCAATAATTTTTCTTAAAAAACTGATTAATTCTTCTTTTTTTTCTGGATAGGACTGCCCAGCCAGAGCTGGTGGTCTCACGGACAAACTAGAAAATTTCTTTATTACCTCTTCTTTTTGAAGCCGATACCGGGGAGTGTCTAACAAACAAAGCTGGTCCAGATCATCAATCATTTTTTGAATTTCTGCCTGACTAATAAAAACCCCTTGTTTCATTCTTACCCATTGAAGTTGAAGCTCTTCTTTTGTTGAAGACCCCTGCAGTAATCGTAAAAAATCCAAGGTTTCTCCAAAAAAGACCAGAGGTTTTTTGATTAGACCAACCGGGTCTTTAACCACTAGAGCATCCTGCCCTTCATAAATTGTCCATAGATATTCTAAGTCGGTTCTTAACCTGGGAAGTTCCTGATGCTTATCCATAAGACAACATTCTTGGTATTTACCTGACTCCGGGAAAAAATGCAAATATTAATCAACATCGAAATTGCCGGGACACCAAAAAGTTTGTTAATATAGCTCCAACTTAAAGGAAAGGTAACGGCAGCCAATGAGTTACCAGAGGATGACTCGTAAATTCAACCGCTTAAAAAAGATTGCTCTTTTACCTGATAACATTTTACCCTTATCCTCCGAGAATTGTTATGTGGTCTTCTCTGATCATCATAAGGGAGATGGTAGTCGAGCCGATGATTTCAAAAAAAATGCTGAGCTCTACCTGGCTGCTCTAAGTTACTATTCCCAGGAAGGATATAAGTTACTTGTCCTCGGAGACAGCGAAGAACTATGGGAAAATGATATTCAGAGCATCCTTAAATACTACGACGATATTATAAACCAAGAAATCAAACTAGCCCCTTCCACTCCAGAAGGTCGAAAAATAAGGGTCTGGGGCAATCATGATAAAGAGGTTATTTTGAAAAGGTTTAACCGCCATTTACAGGCACTCAAAATTAACCTCTTCGCTGAGGTTGAGTTTCGGGAAGCTGTTTCTCTTGGGGGAGAAATACTTCTTGTCCATGGACATCAAGGTCGCTTCTTTGAAGACAAAGCCTGGCGAATAAGTCGGTGGGCTGTTCATCTTATCTGGAAATCAATCCAGAAGATACTAAATATCGGGATTGATGGGCCAGCTGAAAATCCCCATTTACGAAACAAGCTGGAAGAAGATTATTACCGCTGGGCCAAGCAAAATAAAATTATTCTCATTTGTGGACATACCCACCGAGCTGTATTTGCCTCCCTTTCTCACTATCATTATCTCCTCCGCCAAAAATCAAGTCTTTCCCAAGAAGAAAATCAAACCGGAGTCCCAAAAAAAGAAAAAACCCAGGAGGAAATCAAAAATCTGGAAAAAGAAATTCAACGGGTGCTGCAGAAAACCAAGGGTTTGATACCTCCCTCTCTTGACTCCAATCCACTCCCTTGTTATTTCAACAGCGGATGTTGTGGTTATACCAACGGCATCACCGCTCTCGAAATCCATCAGGAGATAATTAGATTAATTAAATGGGAAAAAGACAAAACTCGCCGTGTTCTTCAAGAAGGCAATCTGCAGAAATTCATTGACCAATCTAAAAACCAGGGTTCAATTATCTCCACTTGAGACCGAGGGGGGAAAGGGCGAGAAGAAACCTCTCGCCCCGCTCCCATTAACAGATCAAGCGCCGTGAGGAGGGATGTTTTAAATGTAAAATCACCCTTCCTCTCTGTCATCACCTCAAAAGAGGAATTTAGGGGTGATTTTTCCGCCGTTTCCCAGCTAACCCTTCTCCTCCTCTTAAGCAAGGAAATGGTTGCTTTTCCAGTCCAAAGGCCTATAATCGAAGGTAGATAATGCGGCGAAGGAGGAATAATGAAAGAAATTAATCATATTGAGACTAAAGAGGATGTCATTAAACTTCTTAACCTCGCCCTGGAACATGAATGGGCGGTAAGTTTTGAATATGTCATTCATGCTTATTCCATGCCCAAGGGTAAATATATTTATTTCGATCCCATCATGAAAATTCAAAGAGATGCTCGAGCCCAAACCATTCAAATCGGTATTGACGAAATGTACCACGCCCTTCAATTAGGCATCATTATTACTCAGTTAGGAGGAAAGCCATCCTTTAAGACCGATGAAATCATTCGGTACCCCAGAATAATCGATAATCTGGTCCATGATAAAGAAACTGAAGATATGGTTACTTCTCTTTACCAGCAAGCCAGATTCAAGACCGGGGCTTTCCCCGAAATAGAATACATGGTCTGGAACATTTCCTATGATGAAGTCAGACACTCCCGCCAATTTGAGGCCATGATAAACGCCATAAAGACTGCAAGCCAAGAAGAAGACCTGTGTTACTCCTCCTCTCCAGTCAATAAAACCAAAGAAGAAATCCTTCTCCTCCACCAAATAACCCGTCTCGAAAATGCCTTGATGCACCATTATCTCAAACATGTCATCCTTTTCAGTCACCATCAGGATTTGAGTCAAAGACTCTTCAAAAATTCCATTGATCATATGCGGCACTGGGATAAAAATTCAGGATTACTGATAAAATTAAATGATGTCATTCAGCTCGAACAAGCCCTCGTAGATGAAGAGGGAGTAGAAAGAAGCACCCAGCCGATGCCGGCTGACTATCCCGGAGATAATCGCCTCACTGCCCTTGAATCCCTTCTGGAAAAAGAAAGGGAATTAGTCAAAGCCTATAAAAAAATCGTCCTTCTTTTCCCCGAAGGTGAAATAAAAGAGCAACTTCAAACCCATCTAGCCCTTGATCGAGAGCACATCTTTACTCTCGAGGCTCTCATTCAAAACACCCAACGAATAAAAGGACTAAATTAGCTTTTTTTGTCCTTAAGAGGAGGTTTTGATGAAAAAAATCACCACCAAGATTGAGAAATTCCAGTATTTTTATCCTTATTCCGTGGCTATCGTCGGAGGCCAGTCAGAAAGTGGCTTAAACTATATGACCTGCGCCTGGCACACTGCCCTGTCTTTTTCCCCTCCTCTCTTTGGTGTCTGTATTTCCAAAAAGAGAAAAACTCATCAAATCATCTCTGAAGCTCGTGAATTCTCAGTAAATTTTTTGACTATTGATCAAGTCAAACTTTCTGCCCAACTAGGTCGCCGTTCCGGTCATGACCTGGACAAAATCAAAGAATTCCGGGTTAAATTGTCTCCGGCCCAGGTTATCCAATCGCCTATCCTTGAAGAAGCTTATGCCTGTTTCGAATGCCGGCTAATCGAGGTCAAGGCCTTTGGCGACCATGACTTGTTTGTGGGAGAGGTCTTAGCTGTTCATTACGAAGAGGAGGCTTTCGACCAGGAGGGCGTCCTTCGTCCCACCCGGGTTTTACCTCTCTGTTATCTCGGAAGTGATTTTTATGTCACTCTGGATCCTGATACTCTCAACCATGTTTTGCCTGACTAAAAACTCTACTTTTTCCCTACCCAATTTTTCTCTTAACTTATAAGTTAGAGATGTGGAGGTCTTAATGAAAAGAGCAAAAATAAGCTTAATTATAAGCCTTTATTTGGTCCTTCTTACCGGCCCCACCAATTTCCTGGGCAGAGAAAAATCTTCTCCTCAAGCCCAACAAAAACCTCGAAGGATCTCTATTGAACAAATAATGCAGGGTGAATCATTTGTGGGGTCGTCGCCCACCAATATTGTCTGGTCATTTGACAGTCAATATGTTTACTTTCGCTGGAAAAAGCCCGGCGAAAATAAATTTTCTCTTTACCGAATCTCGCCCCAAAATCCTGTTCCGGAAAAAATAGACCCAGCTGACATGCTGGCTCACCCTCCTTTTCCTTCTCAGTCAAGGGCTTCCTTCGGATACTATCGCTTTCAGCAACTCGGGATAAATCTGGTCTATGACAAATCCCACCGGCAGGCCCTGCTTCTTCAGAATGGGGATATCAGCCTTCTGAATCTCCAAACCGGCAAGATAAAACCACTCCTGCAAACCGATGACTCCGAAACAAAAGCCCGTTTCTGTTTTGACCAGCAAAAAATAACTTTTATCGCTCGTGATAATTTATTTCTCTATTCCCTAAAAAACGGGCAACTCATTCAATTAACCTCCTTTACACGGAAAAAACCCCCGGAGGAAAAAACTCCCACTGAAATTGAAAAATGGTATCTCGCCCAGCAACGCCAACTCTTTCAGGAATTCAAGCCTAAAAAAAGACAATCCAGTCACTTTTTTAGCTTTACTTGGGGCCCTAAAAAACATCTCCGGAAGCCTTTCTATCTCCAGGAAAAACAAAATATCTATTTTCTGGAGTTAACTCCTGATGAAACCAGGGTCATCTTTTTTCTATCAGAACCGGCCCCCGAAGCTAAGTCAACTCTTGTCCCTAAATTTGTCACTCGAACTGGCTACACTGAAACCATCCCTTCTCATCCCAAAGCAGCAGATATTACCCGCCTTTACCGGGCTGGCATCATGGCCGTCAAAACTGGCCAGGTCACCTGGATTGATTATGGTCAAGGAGATCGCCTAATCATTCCGTATGGTATCTACTGGTCTCCTGATGGCCAAAAATGCCTGCTTCTGGCCGAGTCAGAAGACCGAAAAGATGTCTGGTTATGGCTCCTTGATCCTGAAACAGGTTGCGTTAAAATTCTCGAGCATGTCCATGATCCAGCCTGGGTTAATCGACTCAGCTTAACCAACGTTATCTGGTGGCCAGACAGCCAGACTGTTTCCTATATTTCAGAAAAAAATGGCTTCGCTCATCTTTACCAATGTTCTCTTCAAGGCGAGAAAAAGGCCCTTACTTCGGGTAACTTCGAAGTTTCAGCCGCCTGGCTCTCCCAGGACGGGAAAAGCTGGTATTTCCTGAGTAATGAGTCTCATCCTGGAGAAACTCATCTCTACCGCATGCCTCGTCAAGGGGGTCCACGTCAACAAATCACCCAGGGAGAAGGCCGCTATCAGGTCTTTCCCTCACCTGATGAAAAATACTTGGCCCTCCTCTTCTCCACTTCCAATCACCCTGCCGAGCTCTATCTCCAGCAAAATGCTTCTGGATCAAAACCCACAAAAATTACCGAATCCACTACTGAAGAATTTCGTTCCTTTCCCTGGGCTAAACCGGAGATAATTACCTTTAAGGCAAGGGATGGATTCAAAGTTTATGCTCGCTTATATCAACCACAGGAGTGGCATCCCCAAAAACCAGCCGTGATTTTTATCCACGGAGCGGGCTATCTGCAGAATGCCCATAAAGGATGGAGCAGCTACTATCGGGAGTATATGTTCCATAACTTCCTCATGCAGCAAGGCTACGTTGTGCTGGATATTGATTACCGGGGAAGCGCCGGCTATGGCCGCGACTGTCGAACTGCCATATACCGTCATATGGGGGGAAAAGACCTGGATGATATTGTTGATGGAGCCAAATTTCTGGTAGAAAAACTCGGGGCTAATCCCCGAAAAATTGGAGTTTATGGTGGGAGCTACGGGGGCTTTCTTACTCTCATGGCCATGTTTACCCAACCCGATGTTTTCGCAGCTGGGGCAGCCTTGCGTCCGGTGACAGATTGGGCTCATTACCATCCTGGCTATACTGTTGATATTCTCAACCGTCCCCATCTCGACCCTCAAGCTTATGAAAAAAGTTCACCCATATATTTCGCTGAAGGATTGAAAGGCGCTCTTCTTATCTGCCACGGCATGGTTGACACCAATGTTCATTTCCAGGATACCGTCCGCTTGGTCCAACGTCTGATCGAACTGGGTAAGGAAAATTGGGAAGTAGCCATTTATCCAGTCGAAGGACACGCTTTTCACAATCCTTCCTCCTGGGCAGACGAATATAAACGGATCTTCAAACTATTTGAAGAAAATTTGAAATAGCTTTTCATTTGAGGTATATTTACTCAAAAATGAGCACTGTCCTCGATGTGAATAATCTTCATAAAGCATTTACTACCGGTTTCATTCCCCAAAAAAAGAAAATATTAAAGGGAATCACTCTTAAGGTTGAAAAAGGAGAAATATTTGGATATCTCGGACCTAACGGCGCCGGAAAAACCACCACTCTCAAATGTATCTTAGGAATCATTTTTCCGGATGAAGGAGAAATACGCCTCTTCGGTCTACCTAACACCTCTCTTCAGGCCAAAGAAAAAATCGGCTTTCTCCCGGAAAATCCTTACTTCTATGAATATTTAACAGCGGCTGAATTCCTGCGTTTTTATGCTCAGCTTTTTGGCCTCTCCCGGGAAACAAAGGAAAAGAAAATCAACCATCTTCTCCAGTTAGTCGGACTGGAACGAGCTTCAACTGTCCAACTCCGTAAATTTTCTCGGGGAATGCTCCAACGGATTGGCCTGGCGCAAGCTCTAATCAATGATCCCTTGCTTGTTTTCCTGGATGAACCTCTCGGAGGACTTGATCCCATCGGCCGCAAAGAAATGCGGGATATTATTCTTCGGCTACGGGAAGAAGGAAAGACTGTCTTTCTCTGTTCCCATATCCTCCAGGATATTGAGATGGTCTGTGACCGGGTGGCTATAATTGTCGACGGCAAGATTCTTAATCAGGGGAAACTCCAAGATTTGGTGTCGGAAAAAATCCTCTTTTACGAAATAGTTGTCTCAGATGTTCCGGCTTCTTCTTTCAAAGGCCTGGGAGAATGTTTAGCTGAAGACGGGGGGCGGCTTCTGCTTAAAGTAACCGCCGAAGAAAATATCAAAGAGATCATGAAAATCGTTCTTAATCAAAATGGCCGGATCCACTCTTTGACTCCCCGGACCGCAACTTTAGAAGATTTATTCGTTCATCTGGTGAGGCAAAGATGAAAATATTGACCGTGGCCTTAAATACCTTCCGGGAAGCCATCCGGGATCGAATTCTCTATCTCCTCCTCTTTTTCGCTGCTATCTGCATTGCCTTCTCCCGTTTTTTAGCTCTCTTAACCGTCGGTGATCGAATCAAAATCGTCAAAGATGTAGGGCTGGCTTCCATCTCTCTCTTCGGGATGTTAATGGCCATTCTTATCGGAACTGGCCTGGTTTATAAAGAAATCGACAAAAAAACAATATTTACGGTGATCGCCAAACCAATCCATCGGTATCAATTCCTGCTGGGTAAATATCTGGGGCTAGTTCTTACTCTTCTGGTCATGATAGTCCTTATGAGTTTAATTTTCCTTGTTCTAATTTTTGTGCATACCTTAACCATTGAATGGAAATTATTAATTGCCATCTTCTTCATTTTCATTGAACTCTGTATCCTCACCGCCGTGGCCATTCTCTTCTCCTGCTTTTCGACGCCAATTCTCAGCTCCCTCTACTCTCTGGCCTTTTACCTTATTGGCCATCTCTCTTGGAGCATGGAAACGCTAATCAAGAAAGTTAAACCCGGGATTGGCAAAACCCTTCTCCAGATTCTTTATACCTTCCTACCGGATCTGGAAAACTTTAACTTCAAAACCGAGGTAGTCCATAACTTACCTCTACCCAGTGAGATTTATCTCCATTCTTTCCTCTATGGGCTTTTCTATTCTCTTTTTCTTCTAGCTTTAGCCATGATCATTTTTCATCGAAAAGATTTCGTCTGATGCGCAGGAAAACTTCTCTTTTCACTGCCCTAGCCCTTATCAGTCTCTTGAGTTTCATGGGTCTCAAATTGAGAATAGATAAAATCCCTCGTCAGAAACTTCCAGGTTCCTCCATTATCTATCTTCCTTCAGGAAAATATCTCAAATATGCCACCTTTGGTTACTCATCCCTCCTGGCTGATCTTATCTACATCTGGGCTATCCAATATTACAGCAGTTATGACATTCCTGATCGTTTTAAGTACTTAGAACATATATTTTCCATAATTTCTGTCCTGGATCCCCATTATCTTGACCCCTATGAATTGGGCGCTATGATTGCCATTTATGAAGCGCATGATGCTGAGCTGGCCTTCCGCATCTTGGATATGGGCTATGAAAAAAACCCCCAGGAATGGATTTTTCCTTATATTGCCGGCCATTATGCCCAGATGTTTCTTAAAGATTATCGACTGGCACAAAAATATTATAAACAAGCCATGGTTATTGAAGGCTCTCCCCCTATTTTAAGACGCCTTTATGCTCATGCGACTTATCGTCTGGGAGATTATCAAACAGCCTGGCAAAACTGGTTGGAGATTTACCAGGAAAGTCAAGATCAGCGGATAAAAAATATTGCTCTGAGCCATCTTTATTTAGTCAAATCGGCCATGGATAAGGAAAAGATTGAAGCCGCCCTTCACCAATTCCGGGAAAAATTCGGTCATTACCCCGAGCGACTCGAAGAGCTGGTTCAACAGGGCTTTCTTTCCCAAATCCCCAAAGACCTGGATGGCCGCGAATATCTTTACAACAAGGAGAAAGGGACTATTAAGGCTCCCCGATCACCATGGAAAAAATAATCATCATCATTTTTGGCCTAAGTTGGGGAAGTTTTCTCAATGTGGTTATCTATCGACTTCCCCGCAGGCAAAGTCTCATTCGCCCGCCTTCTTCCTGTCCAGCCTGCGGACAGACAATCAAACCTTACGATAATATTCCTCTTATATCTTTCCTTCTCCTGAAAGGAAAATGCCGCCATTGTGGAGCATCTATTTCCTGGCGTTATCCTCTGGTAGAGGTTCTAACCGCCGCTTCTTTTTTGCTTCTCTATCTCCACCTCGGATTGAGTCTCCACTTCTTTGCCTCCGCTCTTTTCACCAGTGGACTGATATCTCTCGGATTTATTGACTTCGATCACCAGCTCCTACCGGATGAAATAACTCTGCCTGGATTTATCCTGTGGTTAGTCTACACTTTTTTCCGGCCAGACCTTAACTTCGGCCAAGGGATACTCGGAGCTCTTACCGGCGCTGCTTTTCTCTTATTGGTTTACGGGCTCTACTACTTGCTGCGTAAAAAAGAGGGGTTGGGTTTGGGAGATGTGACTATGATGCTCTTTATCGGCTCTTTTCTGGGTTGGCGAGGGGCTCTCTTTACCCTTGTTCTGGCTTCATTCACGGGAGCTCTAGTCGGCCTTTTTTTCATTTCATTTCGAAAAAAAGATATGCACTACGCCCTTCCTTTTGGAACTTTTCTTGCCCCCTCAGCTTATGTGGCTCTTCTTTGGGGAGAAAGAATTATCCAGGCTTATCTCCATCTTTTCCAGAAATAGACCTCTTTTTCAATTCAGAAAGAAGTTAAATTTTTAGATTGAATCTCTAGAGAGAAAAGATCATTAACGAATTATCTTGAATATTTCTCGCCACGACTTAATCCGCAACAGGGCACCAATCGACTGTTCCAACCGCTGCAAAGTGGAGTTGTATTCCTGGATGTAAACTTCCCGCTTCCGTGTTTGGCCCTGAACCCGCTCACTTTCACCGATGGTCACCGCGGAACGAGTTTTTATCTCCAGATTTAGTGCTTCGGCTGGACCAGTGGCCGTTCGAAAAGCAGTGCTGCCAATAGGATTGCCTGCTTTAGCAACAATAAACCGGGCGTATAATTTTCCAATCCCGACCAAGCTTTCACAGGGATCAACGCTCTCGATACTACCGGTAAGGGTACTGAAATAAACGATGTAATCAGCAATTTTTGGATCTGCCCAAACCTTTTCTCCCACCCCAAGATCTCCCTTATCCAGAGCAGCACTGAGGTTCAATTCCTGGTGATCTCCGATAAACCATTCTACTTCAGGTCGAGCGCCATCCATGAGGGCAATGAAACTATAGGTTACATCATCAGGAGCCCGGTCATCTCCGCCTGTCCCAAAATAAATGCGAGGAATAGGAGTTTCAGCAGTGGCATCTATCCACACTGCCGGTTGACTGATAATAGGATAATTATGATTGTCCTCATAGATAGCTTCGGCCTCCCAATCTCGACTTCGTTGGAATTCATTGGAGACATCAATTTTCCACAAACGGCCATCTAAATCACCCACATAGACCCGATCAACAAAACCGTCCTGGTCAATATCCACCGTGGAAGGTGAACAGGGGATAGTATTTTCGATATCCCACCCTAATTGACGGCTTGTATCAACTTCATCAGCATCAAATAACCAGAATTCTTCTCCCGTTTCCAGATCAATGGCGTAGAATCGATTGCCGGTCCGTCTTTCTGAATTATTGTCATAGCCCGAACCAACAAAGGCCACCCAGGTGGCTTCACCGTTTTTGATCACTTTGCCAATAGCCGGTACAGACCAGGTTTCCCCCAGACGTTCATGAGTAAATTCCCATAGAGGTTGCGGATTTTCCGGGTCAGTGATATCCAGAGCAAAATAATAATTCAATCCGCCAGCCACCGAGCTGCCGTAACCAGCTCCCTGACCACAGATGAGAATAGTTCGCCACTCTTTATTTCCATCGCCATCGGCATCGATGTAAACATCAGCTGAGGTGGGTGTGCCGTCAACATATATATCACGGTTAAAATATCGCGCTCCGGTAGCATTATCCACCGCTCTCATATTACGTAATTTGGGCAGAAGATTATAAGGGATAAATGCCCATAGCTCTTCCCCAGTTAAAACATCAAAACAATGGAGCATGCCATCATTGGCGCCCACATAAAGGACCTGGCGGCGGTCACTGTAGTCGATCAAAAATTGATCATAGCCTTCCCCCATCTGACTGACGGTGCCGCTGGGCGGACCAACTACAATCGGATTGGAATGATTGATATCACCCAGTTTCCAATAGCGTCCTTCACCCCGAATAAAATTTATTAAACCCACGTTATCATTTTGCTGGTCATTGAGAAGCGAGGCTAATTGATTCACATTGGCTGCAGTAAAGTCAATCCTGGCCAGATCACCGTTGGTGTCGGGTATGGCCGTATAAATCAAACGATCAGCGGGCGAGCGATTTTGTAACAATTCTCCGGCATCCCAGCGGATAGTCACCCCACTGGCCACAATTTCCCGACCTGTCGTAGAAGTTAAATCCGAGCGGGTAATGGTTCTGAGCTCTGAATAAGAGGTATTAAGCATGGCCATCTGGGTAACATCGTAAGCCCGTAAGTGGCCCTGCCACCCAGGGAAGTAAAATGTTCCGGCAATAATCAATTTCAACTGACGGCCCTCTTCATCAACCAGCTGGGTGGCGACTGATGTTCGGGCATATTCCCTGCGTTCAACATAGACAAATCGAAATTGGATCTCCCGAATAATGGGCGTCTCAAAAGAGGCCCCCTCATAATCTTCCATTTCATCCTCTTCAGCCGAGAGGAGAGCCTTCCACATAAAATGAGAACCAAAATGGTTGAACGTATGCCACTCAAGAGTACCGTAATTTTGGATCTCGCTCCCTTCAAAACTGGCATATAATTCCCAGTTAACTCCATCATTGGATACATAAAGATCCACTCTTAACCCTTCGCTGGAACCCCCGATAACTCCCATCTGTAAACTGGTAATTCTGACTTTGGTGATGGCGTAACGCCGTGGGTCGAGATCCTCGGTATAAGAAGTAGAACGCGCTTCTCCAGAAGTAGTATAAACCGAAGCCAGCTCATTGATAATCAAATAATAATCACCAGAATGATTGGCATCAGCCAGAATGACATCATAGTCCCCATCCTGGTCATAATCCAGGACAGCGCTCATATCGACGTCATGGGGTGAGGGCAAAATGGGCTGACAATTGTTTAGACAGCGAAATTCCAAATCAAGAGTTGTGTCTCCAGTATCGGGGTCAGTATAAAGTCCATTATTTTTGTAAAACCACATCCGGGCTTCATTACCAGCATTCCAGCGGTCTGTCGCTCCAAAAATATCAATCCAGCCATCCATGTTGAAATCCCGCACACAGGTAGCCACCGTTCCGGTACAATCTTCGTTGGGAATAGGAATTTCCTTCCTGGTAAAATGCTCGGTGCCGTCATTCTCATAATAAACAAGATAAGCAATATCATTGACTGTCCCGCCAATGACATCAATATCGCCATCCTTGTCAAAATCAGCCGCATCAACTGAAGTCCCTCCCCGACCGATAGTAAAACCGGTACGTTGGTCATAATTTAGTTCCGAAATCTCAAAATTATCAATTTCAAAATTATCAGCTCCAGGATTACGGACTAAAAATATTTTATCCTGACTGATAACCAGAATATCAATATCTCCATCCTGATCAATATCGACCGAACACAGATGGTCGCCTGCCCAATTACAATAAATCCCAGCAGCCTGAAAACGAGAAGTAAAATCAAGATTGGGAGCTACATTATGAGGATAAAAATCCGGGTCGGTTTCAGTGCCAACATTAATATACATCGCCGCGACAAACTCAGTGTAGCCAAACTCATCTAGCCGGTTCTTATAGAAAAAGAAATCGAGAAGACCGTCATTGTTATAATCAGCGACAGTAATTGAAGCCGGGCCCACAACCAAACCATCTTCGTAAACCTCAGAGGGATCAATTTGAAAGACTATATTGTCATCATCATAGCCATCTCCATCTGCATCTTCATACATATTCCGCACCAGAATTAACCGATAGTTATTGTCCAAATCAAGACCGATAAGATCAGGTAACCCATCTCCATCGAAATCCCCTGCATCACAAACGTAAATGCGGGAGCCCATACCGGAGGGTTCAGCCACAGCAAAATTGGCCCCCAGATAATTCAGGGTAATATAACCATCTCCCCAGTGAGCTACCGAGGAATTTTCGGCATCTTGATAAGTGGTCGTATCAAAAGATTCAGTAATAGTCGCCTCGTACTCCTGACATTCCTCCCCTTCCTGGCCCCAAAAATGGAGCACCAAGAAGAAAATGGATAGGATAAAGAGACCAAGAATAGTGTATTTCTTAACTTTTCCCCTCATTTTCTCTCTCCCTGGAGGCTAATTATCCCCCTGTTTGAAGTTCGACAGCCAGCTCAACTTCAATCCGCGCTGTGGTTAAATTAGCTCCCTGACCGATCACGCCAATACAAACCAGCAGAACATCGGTCGGGTCAGCTACACCACCACCAGCTTCATCATCAATCAAAAAAACTGTATAGGTATAGTTGGGATCAAAGCTTCCATCATCCCGCCTAATATAAGGCTGTTTAAAGAAAAGAACGTTATCCACATCAGGCTGACCGTCGTTATTAGGATCGAGCATCGTCAAAATTTCCAGATCCGTCTTTTTCCGAAAATAATTATCATCCTGAGGCAAATCTATTCCCATTGGGTCACGCAGATAGTGCCCTTCAAAACTGACCCATGTTTCATTGGCAAAATTATCTTCAATGGCCAACCAGGCGGCATCAAAACCGGCTTCGGCGGCATTAAATGCCTGATCCTGGGATCTGATATTAGCGGAGACTTTGGGACCAGTACTGGTGATAGTAATTAGGGTAATTCCAATACTCAATAAAAATGCTAAAACCACAATAACCACAATTAGACCAACTCCCTTCCTCGGAGGAAGGCTAAATAATCTTATATTACGAATTGTTTTCTCCTTTATCATCTCGTCCCCAGATTATAAAGATTTAGAACCAGGTTGCGGATGGTTATTGTTGAATCCAGAAGGACCCGCCGTCTCATATCATCTTCGGTGGCGCCGGGACTGTTGGCTAAAGGAGGGCGCCGGTAAAGATAAATATTACTTGGCGGTGATCCTGAAACTCCGGTCATCCGTTCCTCTGTCCGACCCAGAACCCAAACCCGCACCTGATTGATGGCCGAAATAATTTCCCATTTACTCTGGCGGGTAGCATCGTCATCGTTCGGCTGGATGGTCCAGGAATTATCCCAGTCCACAAAACCATCCAGAACACCATCATTATTGAAATCGCCATTATACTGGAACTGGATGTTTTCAATATTTTGAGCGATAGCGTAATGAACTACCTCTCCCTGGGCATCTATGGTGCTCAGGTAAAGGGTATACGGAATTCCCAGATACCCATGTTCAGCATCTAGGGAAGGAATTGTCGGGTAATCCCCTGGTGTACCGGTAGTATCCAACCAATACTGTTTCACCTGGCCAAAAGTGACGATGGCATCATCCCAACACTCTTCGCCACACCCAGTATCAATTAAACCGCCAGGCGGATTTAAGTCTGATCGCCCGGGCTGCATATTAAAGTGTTCTGCTCCCTGACCGCATCCATGCATCGCATTCCGGGGAATAAACCGAAAGGCATAGCAGCCGGGACAAGTGGTTGACACAATAAGAATAACCCGATTCTCATAAAAATCCGGACATTCATAGGGAGCATTTTCTAGTTCCCAATCATAAAGGAAAGCGGTCGCTGCTCCTCCTCCAACCCCCCCTTGATACTGACGAATTCGCAAAGCCAGCGGCTCATCAAAATTACCCATGACTTTTATCGAATCCGCCGCTTCATTTCCCGGGCTAAAACCATCATACCCTTCCAGAAAATAACCCGAAATTTCTGGCACTAAACCTACCCCGGCTGAGCGAATATCCCGGGAAATAAAAAACATAGCTGTGCGGACATCATGTTGAAGATCCGCTATTCTTTGCTGATCCACGGCTATCCGATGACTGCGCATATAAATGGCCAATGTTCCCAGAACCACAATTAACATAACCACACTGGCCACGAGGACTTCGGCCAAGGTGAACCCTCTTCTCGGTGGCAGGCTTTTTTTAGGGCATCTCATCTTAATTCCACCTATCGAGCCAGGATGGTCCTGATGTCGGCCATCACCCGATGCTGAGATGGATTAGCTAACAGTTCATCGCGTTGGGTTGAGATCTGAGCTGGCCCAAAAACAAGAACTCTAATCTCGGTATAAGCTCCCTGCGATTGAAGCACGGTTATCCGCCGATAATCAAGGGTGCCATCATTATTAACATCAATTTGCTCATCAAGATTACCAGCGGAGAGAGCTGATAATTCCGGTCCAGTGAGATTTCGCAAAAACTCAATCTGTTGTTGAGCCAAAAAGGTAGCATTAGCAATTCGATCAGCCCGGGAATTATTCAGGATACCATAAGTAAAAAGCTGGGCTAATCCGATTACGGCGATAGCCATCAGGGCAATACCTACCAGAGCTTCGATAAAAGTCATCCCTTTTCTTTTCCCGGATAAAACCCTAAGCGGATTGGCCTGTTTGATTTTTAATATTAATCCTCTCAGATTCTTTTCCATAATTAACTCTCTTCTTTCTGATAACGGATTGAACCTCCCTGATAAACCCATATTCGCCGCACATCAGGCTGGCCTGCTTGTTGAAGACGATCACTTTGTAAAACAATCGAATTCATTTGCGGATCATAATTGACCACTATTCCAATGGGAGAAAATTCAATCCATTGATTGGGCAAATTAATCGTGACATTAAATTTAATCGGGATCGCTTGCGGCACCTCCCCTGTGACTGTCTGCCAATTGTCCGCTGACTCCTCCACTTCAACTTGATAATACCACTGCTCTTGTTGTTGATAAAAACGGAGACGATGATCGAGCTTTGTTTTCACTGCCCGGAATTTTGTCCTCTCCAGAGTTGATAATACTTTTCTGGCCTCACTATCCAGACTTCGAGTTTCCAGTGAATTTAAAATGAGGGGATAAAGAGCCAGACTGGCCAACCCCAGAATAGCGACCACCACGATTACTTCAATCAAAGTAAAGCCTCTACTTTTCTGTCTGCTGGATTTCCCCGAGACGAGGCGCTCTTTTTGGGATTTTTTAATTAACATTGAAATTCCCCTTCTATCTACTCTCGCCATAAATTAGGAGAGGCTCTCACCCATTTTTGTCTACCCACCCGTTTCTGATCCTCTTCCTTGGTTTAAATGTTATCCCTCTTTTCCCTGTTTTTCAAGTCGAATGCCAGTTTCCTCCTTTATTACAGTAATAAACTAATATTAATGACTATAAGTAGTCAATCATCTTTGGAGAGGATATCTTGGGTTAAAATTTATCTTCCTCTCTCCTCGTTAGTGGGTGTTTCCTCTCACCTCTAATGGTTAATCAGGTCTAGGTTTATCTTGTCAGGTTCATCGGAATTTTGGATGCCTGTGATTCGAAAAAAAGATGCAACATTTATCCATTCTATTTTTCTATTTTTGACCCAAGGCTTCAAAAAAGGGGTCATTATTATCGTGACATGAGATTTATAATTATGGTATTTTAAGTGCACTGCCTCTCCGCCAAACACCTGCAAATCATGAAAATCCAGCCCGAATTACAATAGTGACCTGAAAGAGTTGAAGCGATTCTGATAACTTGGCTTGCAAAAACTGGGGAAACTATTTCCTAATGACGGAAAAAGTCCCCCCCAATTTCAGGCCAGAGAATAATTTTTTACCTAATGCTTCAGAAGATATATCATAATTTTGGTCCTAAGTAAGAGGCTTCAATCAAGCTGTTTGCCTATCAACTTTTCTCGTTAAACTATTATTAAACAGGACCCCCCTTAGTTGAATTTTATGTACGTCTGTGGTATTCAATGGGGCGATGAGAGCGCAAGGAAGTTACTTAAAATATATTATTTTCCTTATTTTCTTTTTTTTCTTCAGTTTAGCTATAACAGTTAACATCCCGGCTTTGCAAAAGAACTTTCTTTTCGCTGATGAAGCTATCTATTTCGCCATGACCCAGAGTATTGCTCATGATTATGATCTTGAATATACCCGGCAGGACCTCAATCGTTACTATCAACACTTTGACTCGGGACCACTAGGAATATTCCTTAAAAAGGGGAAAAACGGCAAGATTTTTTTTGCCAAATCTCTGGCTTATCCCCTTTTCGCCGCTCCCTTTGTCCGTCTATTTGACACCAATGGCTTTCTCATCTTTCATTCCCTACTCCTTTTTCTCCTGCTGTGGATGGGATTTTCCTTTCTGGCCCTCGACACCCCACCTTCTCTTTCCCTTGCCTGGATAATTAGCTTCCTTTTTGCTTCGGTAGCCTGGATTTATTTTATCTGGATTTCCCCTGACTTCTTCAACCTGGTCTTGGTTTTTTCTATCCTTTTCTTGGTCTTCTATAAGTATAAATATAAACCTAGCCACCCGGAAAACAGCCTCCACCTATTTCCCCGCCCCCTTCACAAATTTCTCTTATCCTCCGGCTCAGACTTTCTAGCAGCTGTTCTCACTGGAATAGCTGTCTACTCCAAGCCTCCCAACATAGTCCTGCTAGCTCCTCTTCTCCTTATTCCCATTTTCCGCCGGAGGTTCGTAAAACCTATTTTGCTGATGCTGGCCTTTCTGACGTCAACTCTCATCTTCTGGGGAGGAAATTATCTTATCACTGGCGATTGGAACTACCAGGGAGGGGAAAGAAAAACATTTTATTTCCAATACCCCCTGGAAAAGGATAATTTCACCTTTGATTCTCTAGGAAAGAAAATGTCAGCCGAAGGATACAGCCAGCGACACCTTTTTCCTCCCCGGGTAGTCATTCATAATCTCTTCTACTATTTCTTCGGTCGTTTTACCGGAATTACCTGGTATTTCTTTCCAGCCTTTTTTTTCCTGGTGCTATTTTTTATCGGTAAAAAGAACCTGTACCAATGGCTGGCCCTCCTGGCCCTCAGTGGAGAAATTCTCATTTATATCTTTTTAATGCCCGATAATTATGCTGGTGGGGGAGGTGCCCTGGCTAATCGATATTTCCTGAATATCTATCCCCTCTTCTTCTTTCTTAATCCCAGCCAACTCAAAGGTAGAGACCTTATTTCTATCTGGTTAATGGCCTCACTATTTCTCTCTCCCATCATTATTACTCCCTGGAAAAGCTCTCAATTCCCAGCCAATCATGCTAAAAAAATTCCCTTTAAGTGGCTACCGGTTGAATTAACTCTGGTTAACAATCTGCCCACCAATACCAATCCAAAGGCTTTTCGGCAAGAAATTGGCACTCCGCCCAACATCGGCTGGCTTCATTTTCTCGATGATAATTTCCATCCCCGTCTAGAACCTGATGGATTCTGGACTAAAGGTCCTCATCAGACGGAAATGATTCTCAAAACCTATTATCCCGTTAAAAAACTAATTATTCATCTCCTGAATAACCCCCGCAAAAGAAATCGAATCACTGTTCAAGTGGGGCGGACAAAAAAATCCATAACACTGGGATACAAACAGTGGGGGACCCTAGAATTTGATACCGGGAAGGGCTTTCAAATGCGGGCTATCCACCTTTACCGCTTGAAAATAAAAGCAGCCAAGGGCTCTATTCCCTATTTTGAAGATAAACTCTCGGATGAACGACGATTTCTGGGAGTTTTTTTCAAAATAGAAATAATCCCTAAAGAACAATAATCATGTGCGGCTTCTGTGGACTTATTCATCCCCACGGATTATCCCCTCCGGAAAAATCCCTTCTCCAGGCCATGACCCGGACCATCATTCATCGTGGTCCCGATGACGAGGGCTTTTACTTGGATGAACAAACTGGACTTGGAGCCCGTCGTTTAAGCATCATCGACCTTGAACACGGCCATCAACCCTTAAGCAATGAAGATGGTTCCATCTGGATTGCTTATAATGGCGAAGTCTATAACTTTCCTGAATTGAAAAAAGAACTCCAGGCAAAAGGACATAAATTCAAAACCAGAACAGATACAGAAACGATTGTCCATGCCTACGAAGAATGGGGAGAAAATTTTATCCAGCGTCTCCGGGGAATGTTTGCTTTTGCCCTCTGGGATAAGGCCAAAAAGACTCTTTATCTTTGGCGAGACCGGGTAGGCATCAAACCGTTATATTATTCCCTCCAATCCGATGGGACTCTTCTTTTCGGCTCAGAATTAAAAACAATTCTTGTTTATCCCCAGTTATCACGTTCCATCAACCCACGGGCTCTTGATCTTTACCTAACTCTGGAATACATTCCCGCCCCCTATTCCATTTTCAAGGATATCTATAAACTTCCTCCAGGTTATTTCCTCAAATATCATAAAGGGGAAATAACTATCAATTCCTACTGGGACCTCCCCTGTCCTTCCAAAAAATCTCAAACCACTCTTAAAGCTAAATCCCTGGACAAGTTAATGGAGGAGCTTTATTCCTTAATCAAAGAAAGTGTCTCCCTGCGCTTGATCAGCGACGTCCCTTTAGGAGCTTTTCTAAGTGGAGGCATCGACTCCTCGACCATTGTCGGCCTGATGCGAGAATTAGGGGTATCCCCCTTGATGACTTTCTCCATCGGCTTTGAAGATTCAACCTACAACGAACTCCAGTATGCCCGGCAAATAGCCCGGAAATTTGAGACCCACCATGAAGAGTTGATCCTTCGTCCTGATGCCGTTGAACTGGTGGATCGGCTTATCCACCATCTTGATGAACCTTTCGGCGACTTCTCCCTCTTCCCCACTTTCCTGGTGTCAAAAATGGCCAGAGAGCGGGTTAAAGTAATTCTTTCTGGAGATGGAGGAGATGAAGTTTTTGGCGGCTATGAACATTATCAGGCCCAAAAAATTGCCGGCTGGCCATTTGTATCCTGCGGAGGCCGTCTAGTAAGCAGAATTCTCCAGACCTTACCTCCGTCTCCTAAAAAAAAGGGATTATGGAATAAACTCCGCCGTTTCACCCAGGGATTGAACCATCCCATTTCCTTAAGACATCTACGTTGGATGGTCTTTCTTGGCGAAGAGGTTAAAAAAGAGCTTTATTCTCCCCAATTTTATAACCAATTAGAAGGAAACCTGGATCTAACAAAAATTACTCCTTTTACTGAGCTCTTCCTTAAATCAAACTATTATGACCCTATTACAGCTGAACTCTTCCTCGACTTTAAAATCTATTTGCCGGATGACATCTTGGTTAAGGTCGACCGCATGAGTATGGCCACCTCACTGGAGACAAGAGTTCCTCTTCTCGATCACCGCCTGGTTGAGTTTGTCTTTAGCCTGCCCGGTGAATTTAAACTAAAAGGTTTAACCACCAAATGGATTTTTAAAAAGACTATGGAACGCCTTCTCCCTCAGGAAAATATTTACCGCCCCAAAGAAGGATTCAGTATTCCCATTAAACACTGGCTCCGGCATGAATTGAAAAACCTGATGTTGGAGTACCTGGACCCAGCTCGTCTAAAAAAAGAAGGTTATTTCAACCCTGAAGTGGTCGACTCGATAATTAGACTTCACCTAGAAGGCCGGGAAAATTTCAGCCATCAATTATGGAGTCTTCTTGTCTTTCAAATCTGGAAAGAAAACTACCTTTGATCACCTTGATTTGAAATATTTCCCTGGTATGTTGGCCAATTCTCGCTTTCTCCGCTACCGGTAAGCCGGGAATCCAGATAATCTCTCCGCCTGACCAGAAAACTGGCAAGCGAGAGCGGAGAAAAAGCGGAATTCTTCTCTCCCGAAAAAGTTCCTTTAATTTTTTTCTTCCCGGGGCTCCAAGTGGTTGATACTTATCCCCTTCCTGACGAGGCTTAACAATCAGCGGAAAAGATATTTTTTGCCGATCAAAGTAAGCTCCGCCCCAATCATCAAAAACTAAAGCCTTCAGACAACTCTTCTCCTGGATGCTACCCTCAAAAATAAACCCGACCTCGGGGATAACCAGTTTCTCCTGGCCATCCCATTCATAATAAAATGAGGGAGATTCTGTGGAGAAAGGCAAATAAATCCTTTCTTTTTCACATCTTAATTTTATATGGCGGGAGAGACAAATAATACTCCCTGGAAGCGCTTCTAAAACAGCCTCGACATCACGAAAAGTAAAACCCCGCAAATCTCCCTTAATTCGGCGAAGATATTCCCGGACCACCCGCCGTCCCAGAGCTGGCGATAAGGCCAGAAGAGCAGGTCGATCAAGCTGAAGCATCCCCTCCTCTTCGGTGATTAACTCTTCTGCCCGGCTTTTCGCTAATTCATTAAGGATTTCCTCCTCTTCCCGGAGAATACTCATCAAAGTGTTGATATGCCTAAGAAGGGCTGGATCAAATTCCTTCTCTAAATAAGGAATCAGGTCCGCGCGGATTTTATTCCTGAGGAACTTTCGGTCAAAATTACTCTTATCAACCCGATAAGGTATCTTGTTCTCTCGAAGATAAGCCTCAATCTCCCTCCGGGAGATCTCGATTAATGGCCGAATAAATCGATCGGCCATGACGGGCTTCATCCCACCTAATCCTAAAGGACCGGTTCCTCGAAACAAGCGAAGAAAAAAGGTTTCTATCTGGTCGTTTAGATTGTGCCCGGTGGCTATTTTAGCTCCACCGATCTCGAGGGCCTTCTCCTCTAGAAATTTATATCGCCAAAAACGGGCAGTCTCTTCCAGATTGGCTCGTTGGCGGGAAGCTTTTTGTCGGACATCAACCTGCTGAACAAACAAAGGCAATTGAAGCTGCTCCGCTCTCTGGCGGACAAAAGCTTCCTCTTCATTAGCTTCTGGACGAAGTTTGTGGTTAAAATGGGCTAAATAAAGGACAAAACGCCACTCCTCCTGTAAAGATAATAAAAGATGAAGCAGAGCAGATGAATCAACTCCCCCGGAAAATGCCAGAAGAATTTTATCGCCGCGCTGAATGAGGTTATATTTGATGATTGTTTTTCTTGTCTTCTCCAGAAGAGTCATGAGATTTTCCAATGAACGATATTGACTGGCAAAGATTGCGGCTGAATTATGGAGCGGCCCCCATCCCGGGATGGTGGCGGTGGAGGGATTCGAACCCCCGACGCTGCGGATATGAGCCGCATGCTCTAACCAACTGAGCTACACCGCCAGGCGCGGAAATTTTAACCAAATTAACTCCCGAAGTCAATCTGGCCCTTCCCCGGCAGAAAGGTTGAATCTAACACCAGCAAGAAATAAACAAATAAGGTAAAAATAATCTCAGCGGATAACTACCTGACAATCACGAGTTTCAAACACAAGAGGGGTTCCTGTAGGCCCCATCGCTGAAATACCTGAAAAGGAAAGGGTGGCTTCCCCGGGTTCTTTGGCCTGGAAAACCAGGACAGCTATTGTGCCTCCTCCTTTCCTGCCCCGGCCTACATCCGGTGCAGTAAAGCCAATGGTACAACTGCCTGAACTGTTATCGATATTCTGAAGAAATGATGGACGGGGACCCATTTGTCGCACAAATCCTCCCATAGCCACCTGTTTTAATTCCACTACTTCAGGGTTATAGCTCACGTTAAACGACATGTTAGCTATTTCATCCTTAGCCTGAATATTAATCATTAACCGGAAAGTTCGCCCCTGGCGCATCTGTAAGCGGGTTGTATTGAAATAAAGATGATTCACTTCGGCCCCCGGTTGAGTAGGAGCACTCATTTCTCTCATTCTCAAAGCAGCTTCTTTCATACCTCTCTCTGGCAATTCTGCCAGAGTAATCTTTCCCGTGGTCTCCTTTATTCCTACCCAGATTGGTTCTCTGTCTTTGTCGCCGATTGGCGTCTTGCGGATGATATAAGGAGTAATGGTTAAAATTACATCTGTCTGCTGAATAGTTTGATCAGTGTTAGAGAAAAGACGACCGATCAGAGGAATGCTTTTTAGTCCGGCAATTCCCTTCAGTGTCTTTCGCTCTTCATCTTTTAAAAGTCCTGCTAAGAGATTGGTTTCTCCATTTTTCAAACGGATGACATTCCTTACTTCTCTTGTGGTGATAATGGGAATGTTGGCGTAGCCGGTTCCTCCTAAAGACTTAATCTGAATCTCCAGCTCTAAAGTTACTTCATCTTCGTAATGGATATAAGGAGTAATCTTAACATCGATACCAACATTCTTATACTCGAAAGAAGTTATCGGCTGGGTGCTGATTCCTCCGGCGGCAATCGGGGCCCAGGTGGTCCGGGGGATGGGAATCTCATCGCCAACCACATACTCTAGTTTTTCTCCCTCTATGCCTCTTAGGCGGGGTTGAGAAATAATTTTGGTATCAGCATCAGATTCCAACATCTGAATAAAGGCTGAGGGTAAAACAAGTTGAAAATTTTCCTTCTGTTTAAAACTCAAATCCGCTAGATTGAGCCAGCCGTCGGTAGCATTCTCCTGATTATAACGAATAGCTCCCCCATATTGATCAAAATCAATGCCCAATTGGCGGAGCTTCATCCGGGAAACTTCCATAATTTCCAGGTCAATTATCACTTCGCCCTTTGGTTTATCCCAAAGTTTAATTATTTTTTCCGCTCGCTCTACTACCTCAGGGGTGTCTCGGACCGTTATCGAATTTAAATTCTTATCAATAATCACGGTCGGGGCCTTGAACTGCGTGCGCAGCATCTGGTTCAAGCCTGCTTGGATCTCCTCAGCTTTGACATTGGACAGGTAAAAGGTTTTAATCGCCTGAATTTCATACTGCATTCTTTTTTGGGGTAAGTCCGGAACAATAATGACCGTCTTCTCATCTACTGGACGATAAAAATTTCGAGTGGCCAAACAGAGAGATTGGAGAGCCTGCTCAAAGGTCATCCCTTCGAGATCAATGGAAAAGGGGATATCTTTAAATTGTTCATCGAACAAGATGTTAATGCCGGCATGCTTTCCCAGAGCTGTAAAAATTGATTTCAAACTTGCTTTCTGGCGGAATTTTAAATCAATTTTTTCCGGTTTGACCTGAATTTTAATTGGAGGCTCGATGACGGTCGTCTCCTCTTCCTTTTCTTCCGGCGGTGCCTGACCGGCTAATTCCTGGAGATCTTTTAAAATCAATTGATTGGTTGGATCATACATTAATGCTTTTTCCAGTTCGGTTATAGCTTCGTGTTTTTTTCCCTGGCGGGCTAATTTTTTCCCTTGAATCCAGTGATACCGACTGGCTGAAACCTGAGCTCGAAGCAAGGCTAAACGGTAGACTGAACTTTTGGGATTATCCAAGACTGCTTCTTGAAAGAAGGTCACCGCCTCGTCCCATTGCTTGGCCATCGCCGCTTCAGTCCCGCGGCGATAATTTTGGCTTAAAGTAGCACATCCCCCAATAAAAAGAGCTATTATGATTAAAGAAACTGTCTTTTTCATGGTTTCTCCTCTATTAACCGAAAAGTTTTTTTCTCTTTATTTGGGCCGGTAATTTCCAATTCATCCTCAGAGATAGCGGAAATTAAAGAGCCATCTTCAAGCACATCGCCCACTTTAACCGCCCAGGGCTGATTCTGGTAAAGAATCAAAGCAACTATCCTCCCCTGGGACTTAATGTAGCCGATATATTCAAGGAAAATATTCCAAGTAACCGTTTTATTCGAAGAAACTTCTCCCTGAAGAGATTCTTCTGCTCCAGCTGAACCTTCTTCTCCCCTAGCTGGAGCGATCTTCTGGAGGCCTAAATTTGTTCCTCTGCTCCAGCGGGGCAGAAAGATATTTCTTAAAGGCGGCTGAAATTTCTTCTTTTTTTTTGAAAGAAGTTCAATGTGGACAATTCGTTCGTTCCTCTCAATAACTGTCTTTTTATTTGAATTACCTCTAGGTTCTGGCTGGTGTTTTTGAGCTAACCCAATCCCGGCCATTATTAATATGAATATAACCGGGATAAAAGGGGTAAAAATCACTTTTGTCCAGTCGGAATGATAATGCTTCTTTTTAATAATAATCATTATTAATATGTAATCATTTTTAAATATTGCTATTTCCGGAAATAAGCGGCTAGCACAAAATTGGCCTTCAGTCTGCCTGTGCCCGAATCTATTTCTGAAAAACGCAGATCCTCAATCATCAGAAATTTGGACAGGGTTTCCACAGCAGAAATAAATTTTTTGAAGGAATAATATGAAGTAGACAACTGAAAACTGACTTTTACTTTTTTGGTTCCTGTATCATCATAGCGAGCATAATCATAGCGGACATTCGAGACTTCCCCGCCGGCCGCTTGAAAGAGCAGGTTTAAATCGCTCCGTAGCTTTTCAAAGCCACTTTTATCACTATAAAAATATTTATTCAGAAAATTAATATCTTCCTTGGCCCTTCTCCAGCGAAGCCATTCATCTCTTAATTGTTCGAAAGTGATTTCCAATTTTTCCAGGTCTGTCTTGCCCTTTTCTAAAGTTTCCAGATGTCTAAAATAGGCTCTTCTCTTTCCCTGGGCTAAAACCTGAAAAACTATAATATTTAAAATCAGAAGAATAGTTAGGCCTAACAGCCACTTTTTTTCCGATTTAGTGATTAATTTCACGAGAAACTCCGTAAATAAAACTTAATTCCGAGACCAAATTATTGCCTTTCCCTGCATTTTCACTTATGACTTTTATCTCCCGACATCCTTTGGCAGCTAATTGTCGGGTAAAATCCACCAGATTGTCCAGGGTAGAAGAGGCCAGTTTAAGGCGAACATTCAGCTGCATTGTTTCTTGATCCAGCACAGGATTAAGCTCCACCACATAAGCGTTTTCCGGCAACAACTGCTCTAAATCATGGAAAAAAGATTCCCAGGAAAAACTTTTGCGGGCAATGAGGTGATTAAGTTTTTCCACCTGAGGATTTATGGCCAGCTGGATGGTTTCTATTTTCTTTTCCAGTTGCTTCCCTTCCCGAGTTAAAGATAATTTTCTTGTCTCCAAGCGAGTCAGCGAGCTACTTAATCCATTTATCTTAGAAGAATAATAAGTAGTTGTATAAACAGTTAACCCCAGAAAAACAATATTAAGGATGACCACTAAGATTAAAAGAGCCAGAAAAAGTCGGCGATTCCTTAAGGGATGAGTGGCTAGATTCAGAACAAGTTTTTTCTTCATTTGTAAGGCCTCACCTCAAAACTCCGAACAAAGGGGCAAAGGCTGTTTTATCTTCACTATTTAGATTAACCTCCACGTAGTCTTCGATCCCATTCACCATCAGGCCAAACTTTTCTTCTAACCGGGAATAAAGAACCTCTTTTTTGCCAGGCAGTGTATTTCTAATAATAATTCGGTCCAGTTTCAATTCTTCTTTATCTTCAATAAATCTAGCCGTTGTCTCAATTTCTTGGATAACCGATTCCCAGTCTTGATCACCTTTCTCCCCCCAGTTATAGGCAAATGTTTTTTGCCGATAAAAAACAATTCTTTCTCCAGCAAAAACAAAACCACCCCAAGAATCAGGTTCAATATTCATGACTAAACCTTCTCCGGGCTCCTTTAACAACTGAAAAAGACTAATAGTGGGAGGAGTTATTAATTTAACCTGAAACCCCAGGGAAGCGAAGAGTTCCTCGTATTCGTCGATTACCGCCCGCCGTGCTAGAACCCCCACCACTCTAAATCGTCCATTTTCCGGCATTATTTGGTAAGAAAGTCGAATATCTTGAGGCAAAAGAGGCTGCTGTTTCCGGACGGCAAAAAGAATAACTTTCTCCACCTCTGTTTCTGCTGAAGGCATTGACTCAAAATGAAGCACAAAGACCTTCAGGCTTAGTTCCGGAGGAAGAAAAGCGATGTTCTTCTTCTCAGGATTAATTTTCTCTAACCCTTTCCTGAAAATCTCTTTTATAATCTCTCGCTGACGAATATTCCTTTTATGGAATGAAGGCTCAAGAGAACCAGGGGGTAATTCCTCAGAAAAAACCACCGGTTTAAAGTTCGTCCTCTCTTTAACCAAACAACCTTCAATTCGCCCAGCTGATATCTGAAAACCAGCCTCTAGAACAGGTAACTCAGTAAAGAACTTTTTTAAACTTAGCCGCACTTTTTCGAAAAAGATCACTTTCAATCCTTATCTTCTTTTTCTTTATTTATTCTCTTGGTAACCCTGAGTATTTTAAAATTTTATTATTCAACAAAGGTGACTTTATTTAATTCTCTTAAACTCGTCAAGCCATTTAAAACCTTCTCCAGCCCTGCTTCTCTTAAAAAGACCATCCCTTCTTTTTTTGCCTGTTTTTTAACTTCAGAAAGGGGTTTCCTCTCCAGAATCATCTCTCGAATCGTATCACTCAATTCGAGGAGTTCAGCAATCGCCGTCCTCCCCCGATACCCGGAAAATCCACATTCAAGACAACCCTCACTTTCGTAAAACCAAACATCTTGATATTCCTGAGGGTCTAATCCTGATTCAAGTAAAATACTTTCTTCATAACGCACAGCCTTTTTACATTTCGGGCAAAGAAGCCGCACCAACCTCTGAGCCAAGATACAATTCAAAGCGGAAATAAAACTATAAGGGTCCACCTGCATATGGAGAAAACGGCCAATGACATCAAAAACATTGTTAGCGTGAACAGTAGTGAATACCAGGTGACCGGTCAAAGCTGATTGAATAGCTATTTGAGCTGTCTCTGGATCTCTAATTTCTCCGACCATGATTTTATCCGGGTCATGACGAAGAATCGATCGCAAGCCCCGGGCAAAAGTCAAGCCTTTCTTTTCGTTGACTGGAATTTGAGTAATCCCGTCTATCTGGTACTCCACCGGATCCTCAATTGTGATAATTTTATCCTCCGGCGATTTAATTTCAGTTAAGGCGGCATAAAGAGTGGTTGTTTTCCCACTCCCGGTAGGACCGGTTACCAACACCATGCCATAAGGCTGAACAATATACCGGCGGAAGCGGCGTAAAACCTCTTCTGAAAATCCCAGCAGATCCAGTCTGAGTTCAGAAAAGGCTTCGGTAATCATTTCCTTGTCAAGAATACGAATAACCGCATCTTCCCCATATATACTGGGCATTATTGATACCCGAAAATCAATTGTTTTATCTTTTATTTTCAACCGAAATCGTCCATCCTGGGGAACTCTTCGTTCAGAAATATCGAGGTCAGACATAACTTTAATCCGGGAAACAATGGGTTCCTGGAATTTCTTATCGATGGGCTCCATGGCCTGATCTAGCACGCCGTCAATTCGATATTTGATAATAACTCCTTCTTCCCGGGATTCAATATGAACATCACTGGCTCTTTTTTGAACGGCGGTAAAAATAATCGAATTGACCAGCTTAACAATTGAACCATCCTGGTCGGTGAGTCTTTCCACAGAAATAACATCTTCAATATCCTCTTCTTCATCTTTGACCACCTGAGTAATAAATCCTTCGGTCGCATCACGGAGAACCTGGAGAGCTGTTTCACTCTTACGAAGGGCTTCATATATTCCTCTTTTAGAGGCAGCATAAACTTCTACTTTCTTCCCTAAATAAGACTCAATCGCATCAATGGTTGCCAGATCAGAAGGATCTGCGATGGCGATTTTTACTCGCTGGCCATCATCCTCAAGAGGAACAAAAATTGACCGATAAAGGAAATCAACCGGAAAAGATTGCACCAGTTCCCGGTTAATAGCCACTGAGCTCAGATCAATATAGGGGACCTGATATCTTTCAGCCAGCTTTTTGGTATCCTCTTCTTCCTGAAGAAGTTCTTCCCAACGATTTTTTCCTTTCCCTTTCTCCATTACCGCACCACCCGGATGATATTAAAAATAGGGAGATAAACAGCCAACAACATACCAGCTACGATTAGGCCCATAAAAATGATTATCACCGGCTCGATCAAAGAAACAAAGGTATCGATTTTTTGTTGGAGCCGCTCATCATAAACTTCTGCTACTTCAGCTAGCATCCCATCAAGATTGGCAGAGGTTTCGCCAATGCGAATCATATCCAGAGCTAAAGGCGGGAAAATCCCAGTTCTTCGTAACGATTCAGTTAAACATTCCCCGTTGCGAATATCCTCCTGGAGATTGCCCATCTTACTTCTCAGATATCGGTTGGGCACCGCTTTGACGGCTACACCTAAAGACGAAACCAGAGAGATCCCCCCACTCAGAAGAAGACTGAGTGTTCGAGCAAAAAGAGAAACCCCTGACTCCAACCAGACTAACCCAGCAAAGGGCAGAGCTATTTTCAGCCGATCAACAGCCATTTTGACCTTCTCTTTATCTCGAAATACCAGGTATAAAATTAAAACCCCCCCTATTAATCCAAGGATATAAATTATATAATTCCGGATAAAAAGTGAAAGGCTCATTATCATTCTTGTTACCCGGGGAAGCTGAGCTTCAAAATCAGCATAAAAAGTTGAAAAGCGAGGCAAGACAAAATTCAAAAGAATACCCAGGAGGATAAAAGAAAAAATAACCAACATAGTCGGATAAGTGAGAGCTGACCTAATCCTTTTTTTGGTTTGGGCGACCAACCGGGCATAGCTGTTATATCGGGATAAAGTACTGGCTAAATTACCACTTTTTTCTCCGGCCATAAGAGAGGCAGTATAAACAATCGAAAATACATTTTCATAAGGAGAAAATGCCTCGGATAAAGACTTGCCCTCACGAACATCTCGTTCCACTTTCATCAAAATATCTTTAAGGAAAGGGTTCTTAACCCTCTTTAAAAGAATCTGAATACTTTTGAGAATCGGGTAACCAGCTTTAATTAAAGCGAGAAACTCCTGGTTAAAGAGGATAAAATCGTTATCCTTAATTTTTTTTCCTAGTGAGAGGTATGGAAGAGTAATGCTCTTCCAGTCTTTTCTCACAGAGAGGACACAAAAGCCATGTTCTTCAAAGTAACGTCGGGCATCTTCGGAAGAAGGGGCTTCAAAGAGCTGACTGAGTACGTGGCCACTTTCAGTGGCCATACGGCATAAATATTTGGGCATCTGTTTTTATATTAATCCTCAGTTACTTCTTTCTTTATCCAAATATTAGGTTATACTCTTCTGGTTGTCAATCTTACCCCGGGCAGAAAAGCCATGAAATGGGGGATGCCCCGGGGGGCTTATTGACAAAAAATCCCCAAACTTCTATCTTTAGATTATAACTAATCGAGATGATACGAAAAAAAGAAAAAAGAAAAATTATTCTTCTCCTGATTACCCTGGCCTTAATTATTTCTACTGGGGGGTGGTATTTTGTCCGAAGCTCCAATGCCTTTCACTCTTTTGAGTGGTCTCGGGGGAAACAACAGAATACAGACTATATGAGTAAAGTTCTGAACCGCAACTGGCGGCCACTGGGACTTCTGGAAAATCCAGAACTTAAAAAATACTTAGCTCAACCTGATATATTCTGGGCTATTCGTTCAGGTGAACGCCATATTTTAAACTAAAGGAATTATCCAGCAAAAATGAGAATTCTCTCCCTGTCTCCAAAAAGATAAACCCGGGATGAACAAGAAAATTATATTCATTCTCCTAGCTGTAGTACCTCTGACAATTCTCGCTATCCTTAATGTCACCCGAAAACTTTCCTGGCAAGAACCAACAGATGGAGTTTATTGGATTCAGAAGAAAGAAGGCTTAATCGCGGAAAAAGTTACTCCTGGAAGTCCCGCCTATTTAGCCGGATTGAAAAAAGGCGATGTTTTATTTTCCATCCAAATTCAAGAAGTTAATTATCCAATTAAGAATAAAATTGATTTAACAAAGACCCTCTGGCAGGCTTATCTCTCCAGCCAAAGAGTTTTCTATCAAATCCAACGGGAAGGCGAATTATTATTTCCTTCCTTTTTTTTAACGACTAAAAAAGTTGATCCCCTCTATTTCTTTTTCCTCCTCATTGGCGCCACTATTTTTATTTCTGGTATCATCGTTTCTCTGACCTCGCGGAAATTGTTGGCCAAGCCCACAATATTATTCTTCCTCATCACTTTATCCTTCTTCAGTGTGTTCGTCTTTTCTCCTACGGGAGAAATGGATTTTCTGGATAATATCTTTTATTGGCTGGATGAAATCGCCTTTCTCTTCTTCCCTCCTTTAATCCTCCATGCTTTTCTTTATTTTCCCCGTCGCCAAATCTCCTTCAGGAAGCACCTGCCTTCTACTTATTTACTCTACCTTCCGGCCGGTTTCCTTCTACTGGTCCACCTTTTCCTTCATCTCAGCGCTTTTTTCAGGCTGGACTCAACTACCATTAGTCAAATATTCTCATCTGCCCTCCGTCTTGACTTAATCCATTACTTAATCCTGACCTTATTAACCCTGATTCTCCTGATTAATGATACGTTAAGAACCGTTAACCCACTGATTAAAAAACAATTGAAATGGATCACCTACGGTCTTATTCTCGGCCACACTCCCTTTAGTTCTCTCTATGTCCTTCCCTTCCTGTTTAAATCTGTGCCTTCCCGGGCAGCAGAACTCTCGGTGGTTTTCCTGGCTATTATCCCCTTTGCTTTTGCTTACTCCTTAACCAGTTTCCGACTGCTAGACATCGAAGTTCTGCTAAAAAAAGCTCTAACCCTAATTTCTTCTTATATCGTTTTGACTATTCTTTACTTCTTCGTCAGCTCACAAACACAGTTGTTTTCAGAGAACAAGCTGAATGTCTTCATCTTGGGAATAATTGCCATTCTTCTAGGAGGTACTCTTTTTTCTCCCTTGGTCAAGCTTTTTCAATCCTTAATTGACCGCATTTTTTATAAAAAAAGTTACCAGTATCGGAAAACCCTTCTTTCCATTTCCCAGGAATTAGCTCGCGAGAGAGATTTAAAGAAACTTTCCCGATCTCTGGTTGAGTTAATCAGTCAAGCTTTGGCCATCAAAGACATTGCCCTATTTTTACCCCAAGAAAACAAGGAAAATATCTTAACTGTGCTCGAATCCAGAGGAGAAATGCCTTCAGTAGGCTCAACCATTGTCCTCGAACCGGTCCTGCTAGATTATCTAAAAGAGAAAAAATCCCTTTCTCTTCTGCCTTCGACTGACCAAAAAGACATCCCCATCAACAATCAGGCTCTCACCCGGAAAGGAATCTACCATATCTTACCTTTATTCCTAGAAGGGCGAATCATCGGAGCCCTGGCTATGGGAAAAAAATCTGATAAAAGTTTCCTCAACAGTGAAGATTGGGATCTCCTGTACACGATATCTCCTTCGGTTGCTCTTGCTCTAGAAAATGCTTATCTGTATAACCAGGTCCAAAAGAGAGCTTTTGAACTCGAGAAATTAAAAGATTACAGCCAGAATATAATCGAAAGTTTAACTGTCGGGGTGGCTGTCCTAGATGAAAAGGGAATCGTTACGGGCTGGAATCGGGTTATGGAACAACTCTTCCTCATTTCCAAAAACTCGGCTATTGGTCGCCGTTTAAGCCATCTGCTCGGTGAGAAAAATTTTCTATCAATTTTTCCCCCTGACACTCAGCACGAACTCCGCCTGTTGAGTGAAGTCTCTCTGGAAATGCCCACCGGAGAGAAAAGAATATTTGATATTGCCAAAACACCTCTCCTGGATAACAAAATGAACCCATACGGAACGGTGATTGTGTTTGAAGACGTCACCGAGAAAATGTCCCTTCAGCAACAGCTGTTGACCTCTGAAAAATTGGCCTCTATCGGTCTTCTCTCCGCCGGTGTCGCCCATGAAATCAACACTCCCTTGACTGGAATTTCCAGTTACATCCAAATTCTCCAGAAAAAGCTGAACGATTCCTCCTACCAGCCTATTCTCCAAAAAATAGAAAAACAGACCGAACGAGTAGCCAGAATTATCAAAAATCTCCTTAATTTCGCTCGCAACCCGGAAACTTCAGCCTTTCAACCGGTCAATTTAAAAGAAAGCCTGGAAGAAATCCTTTCTTTAATCGATTATAAACTCAAAAAAATGAATATTACTCTGGATCTTCATCTCCAACCCGTTCCCAAAATCTGGGCTCAGCAAGAGAGGCTTCAACAGGTCTTTATCAATATCATTCTCAATGCTCTCGATGCTATGCCTCAGGGAGGCACACTCAGTATTCGCTTAGAAGAGAAAAACAGACAGGCCGTAATCGGTATCAAAGATACGGGCACAGGCATAAAACCTCAACATTTACCCCATATCTTCGATCCTTTTTTCACCACCAAAGGTCTGGGGAAAGGAACTGGTTTGGGCTTATCAATAAGCTATGCTATTGTCAAAGAGCACGGCGGGCAAATTCAGGTTGAGAGTGAAGTTGGCCAGGGAACCTGCTTCACTATCTATCTTCCTTTGAAGCCCCAAAACAAAAACTCTCTAAAATCCGTAATTAATTAGAGGAGAAAGATGAAAAATCAAGGCAGAATTCACATTGTCGACGATGAACCTATCATTCACGAAGTCTTAACTGACCTTCTCTCCCCTGAAGGATACCAGCTGGAAATATCTTCCAGCGGCGAAGAAGCCTTGGAGAAGCATCAATCCCAATCATTCGATTTAATCCTCCTTGATTTATTAATGCCCGGATTAAATGGCCTGGATGTCCTTAAGGAAATAATCAAAATCGATCCTCTCGCTGTAGTCATTATTATTACGGCTTACGGTTCTATTGAATCTGCCATCGAGGCGATGAAAAATGGCGCTTTCGACTATATCCAAAAACCCTTCAAACATGAAGAGCTTCTCCTGGCTATCAAAAGAGGTGTCCAACACCGACGTCTTCAGGAAGAAAATCTACGCTTAAAAACAGAACTACATCGAAAATACGACTTTGAGCGGATAATCGGCAAAAGTAAAGTTATGACCAGAGTCTTTGAGTTAATAAAAGCCGCCGCCCCGACACGCAGTACCATTCTTATTCAGGGAGAAAGCGGGACGGGCAAAGAATTAGTCGCCCGAGCCATCCATCAAACCAGTGATCGCGCCACCCAACCATTTATTATCGTTAACAGCGGTTCTCTTCCGCCTGATCTCTTAGAAAGCCACCTTTTCGGTCATGTTAAAGGAGCCTTCACCGGAGCGGTAACCGAGAAAAAAGGGCTCTTTGAAGCTGCTCATCGAGGAACAATATTTTTTGACGAAATCTCCTCTCTCAACCTGGAAACCCAGGCTAAACTCCTCCGGGTCATGCAAAATCGAGAATTCATGCGTCTGGGCGGAACCGAAACAATCCGCGTCGATGTCCGGGTTATTGCCGCCACCAACACCGATCTGGAAACACTCATTCATCAACAGAAATTCAGAGAGGATTTATATTTCCGGCTAAATGTCATTAAAATCGAACTCCCTCCTCTTCGGGAAAGGAAAGAAGACATTCCCCTCCTCGTTCATCATTTCCTGAAGGTCTATAGCGAGGAAAACAATAAAGAAATTTTGGGAGTAAAAGATGATGTCTGGGAAATTCTAGAGAACTATGATTGGCCCGGCAATGTTCGGGAACTGGAAAACGCCATTGAAAGAGCGGTTGTTCTTACTCAATCAAAAATAATCACCAAAGAGTTACTCCCTCCCGCTATTCTCCGAAAATCATCACCCGTTAGAATCAGTCGGGAACAGCCTGAGCTTGGCCTGAAAGAGCTCCTGGAAAATTACCAGAAAAGGGTCATCACGGATGCTCTTCGTCAGGCCAACGGAATCCAGAAAAAAGCGGCTGAACTCTTAAAAATCAAACCCACCACCCTTAATGCCATGATAAAAAGATTGAACATTAATCCTCATAATTATTGAACTCAGGCAGCAAAAACTAGTTTATCAGGAAATCTTTTTGATATGAAATTTACCCGGAATCTCCCGCCAGGGGTTAAATTTAAGCTTCTTGGGTGAGGCGGTCAAACTAAAGCTAATTTTGGCAAAACGCTCTTTCACCAGGATCACTTCAACTGCTTCCCGGCCTTCTACTTCCCATTTAACCTTGAGAGGAAAGGGAAACCAATTTTGGGCCTGAGTCACCTCTATGTTCAACTTCACCGGGTCGGTGTCATCATCAATAGAATAATAAATGTAGACCACAGGTAACCGATAACCATCAAACCACCTCTTTTTAAATTCAGCCAAGGGAAGCGAACCAAGATCTTTAAAATACCGAAAAAAATCCTCTGTCCGGGCAGCTTTATATTTATAATCATTAAAAAAATTTCTCAGACGGAGGAAAAACTCTTCCTCCCCCACCAATTCTTTCAACATAAATAAAGCCAGGGCTGATTTATTGTAAACAATAGTTTGGTAGGCTTCAAAATCCAAAAAACTTAACCTTGAACCCATGGTAATAGGCCCAATATCCGCTTTCTCATTAACCGCTTTGGTTAAATTCTTAATTATCTGGCGATAAGCTTTTACTCCATATTTTTCCTTTAGGTAAAGGATGGAAGCAAATTGGGCCATTCCTTCGCTCAACCATTGATTATGATATGTTTCCCAAGACAGGGCCTGGCCCCACCATTGATGAGCTATCTCATGGGCCAGAAAATAACCCTTCCAGCGGGATAAATCAACCGGGCTGTGGATTTTCAGCAAACGGTTCCGGCCGGGAAAACGCGGTAGTTCATTCATAATCACAAAAGAAGCCGGACTATGCCCCCCTTTTTGAGGCCAAAGTCTCTGGACAAGATAAAGTTTTTCATAAGGAAAAGGGCCAAATACTCGAGAGTAAAATTCAACCAACCGCTCGGCCTCTTCCAGCCAGTTGCGGCGATAAAACCCCGTATCTGACGCCTGATAATAAGCAATCGGAATCCGTTCTTCCCGCTGGCCTAGATTTTCAAATTTACCAACAATAAATGAGATGTATTTAACTGGATAGCGGGTTTTAAAGGAACAATATTGATGGCCGATCTTCTCCAATTCTTCCACCCTTTCCGTCATCCCTACCTGGCCTTTCTCCACTAGTTCTCCATTGGAAATACAATCATACCCGGGAGGAAAGATGGCCCGCAGCTCCACCTGGAAATAATCATCATTGGGTGGAGACGGATACCAGTAAGATGATTGACTAAAAAGATAAGTTTCATATTTCGGCGGAATAAATATTATTTCATCTTTATATTGAGGAAAATTAACTACATCACTCGTCAATTGCTCCGGTTTAATCTTGCCCCGGTAAAAAACATCAATATAAAAAGGTTTCCCTTTTTTCTGGGAATTAAGAAGATAAACATAGAAAATTTTTCTCAGACGGTCACGATTAAAAATTAATTCATTTTTATCTTGATCATAAACTTTCAACACCTCGAGATCTTGATGAAACTTAAACTTCAGACTACCCAACGACTCGACCAAAGGAATAATCTTAACGCTGACTTTACCCGAAAGATATGATTCTTCCGGATTATAATCAATTTCAATTTTGTAAGCATCAATATCGAACATGCGGCCAAAGGAAACAAACATCCGCTTTTGGCCTTCTCTTTCTTCAGGCGAATATAAATTAACTATTCGGTCACCCCTCCACTGGAAAAGATTAACCTCTTCCTCAGCAAACGGAGAAAAAACGTAGGTCATTATGCCTGTTTTTTCCCCTTCAAACTCAAAAACTACTTCCTCCCCCTGAGGGATAAAGGAAAGAAACTCGGATATTAAAGAATTTTCCACGGTAAAGGAGCGCGAATAATGGCGGGCAAACAAAGAATAAGCTTTATTGAGTAAAGATCGCGGTGGAGTCCAATCACCTGAAACAGGCTCTATTTTTATATTATTTTTAAAAAAGGAATTGGAGAATCGCAAATAAGCATATTTAAGCTCATCGACTAAGTCTTCCCGGCCGAACATAAGTTTTAGATAATGCCGCTCATTCTCCACTCCGGGTGTAAACCGGAATTTGCCCGGGCCAATTATCAACAGAGCTGTCTCCAAACGGGGAAGATTGTCATAGAAACAAACAGCATTTTCAAAGGATATTTCCAAATCAGCATGTCTTATTTCTACTGTTTTAGCTAACTCCACTCGCTCTGCGGGAATTTTTAACCGATAGAGAATTTTCCGCTCTGGTGAGATTTCCTTGGTGACAATTAGCCAGCGATCATCCTGACGCTTAAAATGAAGATCCCAGATATCGATGATAACTGATGTGGGCTGGAGAAATAATACCTTTAATTTGACATCGGCTTGAAAACCATTAATTATCGGTCGAGAAGGAAAAACTTTTATTGAATTAATATCCTTATCTTTTAAAAAATAATCGAAATTCTGCCTCTCCTCTTCCTGACGCTCTGGCAAGAAATATTGAGAATAAGCTTCGCCATCCATATTTTCCAGAGCTTTTTTCAAACCCAGAAGAACGGTTGATAATCCCAACGATTGGTGAGAGCTGCTGGAATAATCTGTCAATCCCCCCAAAATAAAAAAGATAAGACTATAAGTGAAAAATTTTCTCATTTTTTATAATTATAGCATAATTACTTTTTTTTACCCCCCTTAAACCACTGCTTAATTACTTTTGCCAGCTATTGAGAAGTGAATTAAAATCTTTCTTCTCCCTCCCCGGGAATTAATTATGGGCTTTTATTCTTTCTTGTTTTTCTTTAAAGGGGGACCCTCAAAATCCTCTTCCCAGGTGACAAAACTGTGGTAAAAGATCTGATCGCCTTCATCTATTCCCCGGGTTATTTCCGTTATATGAGAAGAAGTGGCTCCAAAAGCCTTGACTGCATAGGCAATCGCTTTTTCAGGGTCACCAGAGCTACCACAGGTATAAATATCCAGAGCTCCATAGCGATATTCCGGCCATGTATGAGTGGAAATATGTGATTCAGAGATAACCACCACTCCACTCACTCCATTAGGCGGAAAACGACTGAAAGAAACAGCCCAAACATGAGCTCCGGCTATTTCGGCTGCCTTGACCAAAATCTGTTGAACTCTCTCCACACTCCCAATTATATCGGGGTCACATCCCGAGGCTTCGGCTATATAATGATGGCCCACAGGCGAATGTTCTTTATTCTTCATCTTATCTTCTCCTTAAAAAAATGAAGATTTTAATTATGTCAGAACTAAAAACTCTGTCAAGATGATGAATGAACTCTTTCTTAAACCTCGACAGTCTTCAACCTCTCAGTTGATCCGACACTTTAAAGAAGCCAGATTAGCTTACTGTTTTGGCCTCGAGCAATTACAAACCATCTCCTCTATTCATCCAGCCAGAATCTCCTGTCTTCTTTGACCACGTTCAAAACAATGTGAGTCACTGTCCTTTCTACACAGGGGAGGGCTAATACCTTCTTTATCATGGAATTCAATTCTTCCCTGTTTTTGAAATAACCGATAACAATTGAATCCCATTCTCCGGTAATATCATAGACAGCCATTACTCGAGGATAACGGGCAATTACTTCCTGGGTCTCAATCAATTTTCCTTTTGATATCCTTAGCGCGATTATGGCAATTAAATCAAAACCAAAATATCGGGGGTTGATTAAGGGGACATAACCCATTATTGCTCCATTTTCTTCTAACTTTTTTATCCTCCGAATAACAGCGGTCACCGAAGTTTTTGTTTCTTTGGCGATTTCTCGAAAACTTAAGCGGGCATTTTTGTTTAAAACATTGACTATTCTTGTGGTAAGCTTATCTATCATCTTGTCCTCCGGTAAAGACAAATGTTTCTAATAAATTATATTAATTAGATATTTATGTCAATTATATAATTTATTCTTGACATTTATAACATTTATAGATATAAATTTAAAACAAAAAAGGAGGTGTAAAATGAGTAATGAATTAACTGCTCCTGGATACGGGTTTAATGACGAAGAAGAAGTCCTCCGCTTTGTGTCCAATCCTAAAAATAAAGTGGAGTTCATTCGAATAATTTTTCCGGACATCCTAGGTCGTCCCATGGACTTCACTATTCCTAGAGATGAGCTGGAAAAAGCTTTTACTAGTGGCAAAGGTTTTGATGGCTCCTCAGTGGAGGGATTTGTCCGGATCGAAGAAAGTGATTTGGTGATTAAACCAGAGGCAACTACCTTCCGCCTTCTGCCCTGGGAATATCATGGGTTTTATCCTGAAAATTCCTGGAGAGAAGGTATCATGTTTGGGGATATTCTCACCCCCGAAGGCAAGCCTTATGAAGGAGACTCCCGGTATATTCTCAAAAAAACCCTCCATTACAGCCGCCAGGAGTTTGGGGTCGAGGCTTTCATGGTTGGTCCTGAATTAGAATTTTTCATCTTTCCTTCTGAATTTGAGGCCAAACCTCTTGACCATGGAGGTTATTTTTTTGGAGGACGTCACGGAGAAATTCGCAAAGAAATCCAGCTCCTCCTGAAGAAAATGGGCATTGCTTCTGAATATGATCACCATGAGGTAGCTAACGGTCAACACGAGATTGACCTTCGTTATACCAATGCCCTGGAAATGGCTGATATCGGCATGATCTTCAGGTATATGGTTAAAAAAGTAGCCCGCATGCATAATTTATACGCCACTTTCATGCCCAAACCTCTTAATGGTCAAAACGGAAGTGGCATGCATGTCCATCAATCACTCTGGAAAGACGGTAAAAATATCTTTTTTGATTATCAGAACGGCTTCCACCTCTCAGCCTTCGCTCAGCACTACATTGCCGGGTTAATGGTTCATGCCCGGGAAATAGCTCCCGTGCTCTGTCAGTGGGTTAATTCATACAAAAGACTTATCGTCGGTTATGAAGCTCCTGTCTATATCGCCTGGGGACAGAGGAACCGCTCAGCTTATATTCGGGTGCCGGAATATCAACCAGGGAAGGAAAAAGCCACCCGGATAGAGCTCCGCGCGCCTGATCCAGCCTGCAATCTTTATCTAGCCTTCGCGACAATGCTTCGAGCTGGTCTCGAAGGAGTAAAGAACAAATATCCACTTCTGCCCCCGGTAGAAGAAAATATTTACCAGATGAGTCCGTCGCGGCAGAAAAAATTAAATATCAAAACGCTCCCCCGCAATTTGGAAGAAGGAATCCGACTGATGGAAAAAAGCTCTCTTCTTAGAGAAACCCTGGGCGATCATTTATTTGAAAAATTTCTCGCCAATAAAAAATGGGAAATTGACGAATACAAAAAACATGTTTCTAATGAGTTTGACAAACAAGTGAGCGATTATGAAATCAAGAAATATTTACCTTTCCTCTAGACTTCTAAAAAGTCATTCTTATTACTAAAGTGATAAAACTCTGCTTAGGAAAAAGCAACTTTTTCTCTCTCTTTCTTTATCTCTAAAAAAAGACCATTTCTCTGATCTAAAGTGAAAGCCTGCGGCTGGGCTGAATTTATTAAATCTTGAGATGACCTGGTATTCAAAATAGAGATAAGTCGCTTTTTCCCTGCCTTCCCCCTGTAGGCTTAAAATTCAACTATTTCAAAACTTTAATCACTCTTTTTTTTTGGGCATTTAAACAGTAAAAATTAGACTACGCTTTTACTTGACAAGCCAAGCATGGCTTTGTTATAAAACAAAGTCATCATAAAGTAAGGAATAATATTTTTATATTCCGCCCAGAGGGCAAAAGCTTAGAGGAGGCCTCATAAAATTAATATTAAAAAAGATTGTATCTTCTATTCTTTTTTGAACTTTAAATCTAAATTAAAATCTTTAAGAAAAAAGACATTTCTTCTCAATTATAGATTTTATCTTTATTCCATTTCCCTTTAAGAAAAAAAATTTATGGAGGAATATCAGTGAATGTCGATACTGAAAGAATCAAAAGCTTGATTGCTAAGTATAATAACCAACAACACGCCTTAATTTCTATTCTTCAGGACATTCAAGCTGAATACCATTATCTACCGAAAGAAGCCTTAGAAATCACCTCTCAGACATTGAATATCCCCCTCATTGACATCATCGGCGTCGCTACTTTTTACCGCTCTTTTAGTTTAAAACCAAAGGGAAAACATCAAGTTGTCGTTTGCATGGGAACTGCTTGCCACGTGAGAGGGGCTCCCAAAATCCTTGAAGAATTCGAGAGAAAATTAAATATTCCCTGCGGAGATACAACTCCCGATGGAGAATTCAGCCTTGAATCTGTGGCCTGTTTAGGCTGTTGTGCCATCGGACCGGTGGTGGTTGTTGATGGAAACTACCACGCCCAAACCACCATTCGCAAAATTGATTCAATCCTCAAGAAATACAAAAAGAAAGAGAAGGACAATGATGGAAAATAAAAGAATAAGCAATTATGAGAAGTTAAAAGAAATTATCCACCAGGAAAGTCTGAAACGGGAAAAAGATAATCGAATTATTCTTAAAGTTTCAGCCGGCACCTGCGGAAGAGCCCGCGGTTCAATGGAAGTAATTGAAGCCCTAAAAAAAGCTATCCAAAGTAAAAATCTAGAAGAGAAAGTTGTTCTCAAAATCACTGGATGCCATGGATTTTGTGAAGCTGAACCTAATATCATCATTCACCCGGAGAATATTTTCTATCAAAAAGTCCAACCCAAAGATGCTCCAGAAATTTTAGCCAAGACTATAGAACAAGGCGAAATCATTGACCGTCTTCTCTATATCGACCCTCAGAATGAGAAAAGCTACCCCAAGGAGAAAGAAATCCCTTTTTACACCAAACAGAAACGAATTGTTCTAGGAGATAATGCTCTTCTCGACCCCACTGATATAACAGATTATTTTGCTTTGGGTGGCTATAGTGCCTTAGGAAAAGTACTTTCCGCCATGTCCCCTGAAAAAGTAATTGAATCGGTTAAAAAATCAGGACTCCGTGGCCGGGGAGGAGCTGGCTTTCCCACCGGAAGCAAATGGCAATTTACTCGCCAGGCTAAAGGAGAAATAAAATATGTGATTTGTAACGCCGATGAAGGGGACCCCGGAGCTTACATGGACCGCAGTCTGATGGAAGGAAACCCCCACCGAGTTTTAGAAGGCATGATCATCGGCGCCTATGCTATTGGAGCCCAAGAAGGTTATATTTACATAAGGGATGAATATCCACTCGCCCTTCACCACATCACCTTGGCTATTGAGCAAGCTCGTGCCTACGGTTTACTCGGGGAGAACATTTTAGGGAGTGGTTTCAATTTTGAAGTTTATATCTCTAAAGGGGCCGGAGCTTTTGTCTGTGGAGAAGAAACAGCCCTTATTGCTTCTATTGAGGGGCGAGTCGGCGAACCTCGGCAACGTCCTCCCTTCCCCGCTCAAAAAGGCCTCTGGAATCGCCCCACCAATATAAATAACGTAGAGACATGGGCCAACGTACCTCTAATTATTCAGAATGGACCAGAGTGGTTCAATTCCATCGGCTCAAACGGCAGTAAGGGAACCAAAATATTTTCACTGGTCGGGAAAATCAATAATACGGGTCTAGTTGAAGTTCCCATGGGTATAACTTTACGGGAGATAATCTTCGACATCGGCGGAGGTATTCCTGGAGGCAAAAAATTTAAAGCCGTTCAAACGGGCGGCCCCTCAGGAGGTTGTATTCCGGCGGAAAAGCTCGACTTGCCGATCGACTACGAAAGCCTGACTGAAGCAGGGTCGATAATGGGCTCAGGTGGGATGATCGTCATGGATGAAAACACATGCATGGTCGACGTGGCTAAATACTTTCTCAATTTCCTCCGTGACGAGTCCTGTGGAAAATGTCTTTCCTGTCGAGAAGGAACCCAACGCATGTGGGAAATTGTCACCGATATAACGGAAGGGAAAGGAAAAGAAGGTGATATTGAACTTCTTGAATCGCTGGCCAAAGCCGTTAAAGATGCCAGCCTTTGTGGGCTAGGACAAACAGCGGCTAATCCTGTTCTTTCCACCATCAGATACTTTCGCCATGAATACGAAGCCCACATTAAAGAAAAGAAATGTCCGGCAGGGGTGTGCAAAGCTTTAATTCGCTATCGAATAATAGAAGAAAAATGTACTGGTTGCTTAGCCTGTCTCCGCGTCTGCCCCTCGGAGGCAATCACCGGGGAATTGAAAAAACCCCATGTAATTGATCCCGAGAAATGCATTAAATGCGGGGCGTGTTTTGAAGTCTGTAACTTTGACGCCATTATCATAGAATGAGAGGTGATCATGATTAAACTAAAAATAAACAATCTGGAAGTCCAAGCTGAGGAAGGCTGGACAATCCTCCAGACAGCCAAATTTTATGGGCTGGAAATTCCTACTCTTTGTTACAACGAAGGACTTAGTGTCTACGGAGGGTGTCGTCTTTGTTTAGTGGAAATCGGAGAACCACCAAAGACAAAAATTGTCAGCTCCTGTACTTATCCAGTCCAAGAAGGTTTGGTCGTCCACACTGACACCAAAAGAGTTATTGAAGCTCGTCGGATGATGATTGAACTCATGCTAGCGGTTGCTCCCAATTCAAAAACCATCCAGGATTTAGCTTCAAAATTCGGGGTGAAACAAGTCCGGTTTAAAATCCGCAATGAGGAATGTATCCTCTGCGGTCTTTGTGTGCGGATGTGTCGGGAACAGATGGATGGACGAGCCATAGGCTTCCAATATCGAGGTTATAAAAGAAAAATCTCCACCCCTTTTGACATCCGCTCTGAAGAATGTCGTCTTTGTGGAGGCTGCATTTATATCTGCCCAGCCTGCCAACTCCGCTGTCAGGGACCACAGCCAGATACAGCTATCTGTAATGCCTGCTTAACACTTGATCCTTCCTGTTTGGATTATTACGACGAATTACAGTGCTGGATGTACGACGCCGGTCGCTGTGGGACCTGCGTCCAAGAAAAAAAAGAATCAACAGCGCGTGAAGAATCCGTCTCCAAAACTTAAAATGAAATTTAAGGAAATGATTCTCACCGCTTAAATAAAATGAGGAAATAAGGAGGTTATCATAATGGCTTATACCAAACTCAATCGAAGCGCGGCCACTTTAACCAAAAACCGAACCGAGGGCTCAATCAGTCCCTTTAGCGGAATGTGTGTCACCTGTGTTGACGGCTGTATCGGGATGTGCGAAATCGGCAAATCCGCCTATCGAGCCCAGGAAGTACTCTATCCTCAACCTTTCGGGATAATCACAGCAGCTGCTGAAAAAGATTATCCGGTCGACCTCTCTCATTTTTCGATTATGGGCACAGCTGTGGGGGCTTATGGAATTGAGGCCGATTCTGACAAAGCCACTTTCCCGGCGGTCAATATTGAACAACGTCTCGGCCATGATAAGGGAATAAAACTTAAAGTTCCCTTTATTATCGGGGCTATGGGTTCCACCAATGTGGCCAAACAAAACTGGGAAGGCTTGGCTATCGGGGCGGCCCTCGCTGGAAGCATCTTAACTGTTGGAGAAAATGTCTGCGGGATGGATGTTGACTCAGAAATAAAGGACGGACGAATAGTGCGGTCACCTGATATGGAAATGCGGGTGAAACTCTTCCAGGATTGGCAGCAAGATGGTTACGGAGCAGTGGCTGTCCAGGCGAATGTCGAAGACACCAGGCTGGGTGTTCAGGAATATGCCATCGAAAAACTGGGCGTGGAAGTTGTTGAATTAAAATGGGGCCAGGGAGCCAAGGACATTGGCGGTGAAGTCAAGCTTAAAACTCTGGAAAAGGCTCAGGAATTAAGAAAAAGAGGCTACATCGTTTTACCCGATCCTTTTGATCCCGAAGTAATTGAAGCCTTTAAAAAGGGGAGCTTCAAAGAATTTGAACGTCACTCCCGCTTAGGCATGGTTGATGAGGAAAGCTTCATCAAACGGGTGGAGGAATTGCGTAAAATTGGCGCTAAGTATGTTTTCCTCAAGACAGGAGCTTACCGACCAGCTGATTTAGCTCGGGCTGTCAAATATGCTTCCAAAGCCAAAATAGACCTTTTGACAGTTGACGGAGCCGGCGGTGGAACAGGAATGAGCCCGTGGCGCATGATGAATGAATGGGGAATTCCCAGTGTAGAATTGTGGTCACTTCTTTACAGCTTTCTCAAAAAACTTGATGAAAAGGGAGAATATATTCCTGATGTGGCCGTAGCTGGGGGAATCACTTTTGAAGATCAGATCTTCAAAGCCTTAGCTCTGGGGGCTCCTTATTTCAAAGCCGTCAGCATGGCCAGAGGACCAATGGCTGCGGTCATGGTCGGTAAAACCATCGGCAAGAGAATTCAGGAAAGCCAAATTCCGGTCTATGTTGAACGCTTCGGTAACACCGCTGAAGAGATATTCGTCACCGCTCCGGAAGTAAAAAATCTGGTTAAAGACAGATTTAAAGATGTCCCCACTGGTGCTCTTGGACTCTACTCCTACTTCAAGCGACTCAGTCAGGGATTGAAGCAATTAATGGCTGGCAGCCGCAAATTCGCTCTCGAGTACATTTCCCGGGATGATATTGCTGCTTTAACCAAAGAAGCTGCTGACATCAGTGGCATTACCTATATTACCGAGCTGGACAAAGAAGAAGTCGAAAAGATTCTCAATAGCTAAGCAAATTTAAACACTCTGTTTAGAAGAGGGGATAATCCCAATTCCTATCCCCTCTTCTTTTTTTTATAGCCTCATAACTAATCCCAATTTTCAATAGGAGATTATAGCCAGCCAGATGCTAAAAAATATTTGAAGAGAGGGAACAACCAAGCCCTTCAAGTTTATTTTTCCCTGGAAATATGGTATAAATGTAAACTAAAAATGAGTTTTGTATTGATAATCATCAGCCTCTTTGTTCTTCTTTTTGCTATTACTGTGCACGAAGCCGCCCATGGTTGGACGGCCGCTCGTTTCGGTGATCCTACAGCTCAGCTTCTCGGCCGAGTAACTTTAAATCCCTTGCCGCACATAGACCCTGTGGGGACGGTTCTCCTCCCCTTGCTTCTTGTTCTGGCCGGCTTTCCTGCCTTCGGCTGGGCTAAACCCGTGCCGGTGAACCCTCTCAATCTCCGAAATCCGAGGAAAGATAATCTGTGGATTTCTGCCGCAGGCCCGGTGGCCAATCTGAGTGTAGCTTTCCTCTCCTTGGTGGTCCTTGTTTTTTTAAAAATAATCAATCCTGAGATCTCCTCATTCCTGCGCAACCTACTCCTGGGACGAGGGACTCTCCCACCCGGCTTCTATCCTCTTCAGGGTCTGGCTCTTATTCTCTTTTACGCCATCCTCATCAACACTTATCTAGCTGTTTTCAATCTTATTCCAGTCCCACCTTTGGATGGAGGGGGAGTGATTCTCGGCCTCCTCCCAGCTGAAACAGCCGCCAAATATGAACGAATTCGTCCTTTTGGATTTTTAATTGTTCTGGGCTTGATTTACCTGGGTATTCTTAATATCATTATCCGTCCAATTGAAATAATCATTTACACGTTGGTTTTTTTCTAAAACACAAGATGGCTCAAACCAAAAAAAACATTGTTCTCAGTGGGATGCGCCCCACCGGACCTCTTCATCTCGGCCATCTAGCCGGCGCCTTGCCTAATTGGCTTAAACTCCAGGAAAAATACGAATGTTTTTACACTATCGTCACCTGGCATGCTCTCAGCTCCGAATATATGAATTCCCAGGCCATTCGGAATAATACCTTCGAAGTTGCGGTGGATTGGTTAAGCATTGGTCTCGATCCTCAAAAAAGTGTGCTTTTCATCCAATCAGAAATAAAAGAGCATGCCGAACTCCACCTTCTTCTTTCCATGATTATTCCTCTTCCCTGGTTACAAAGAGTGCCTACTTTTAAGGAAATGCAACGCAATATCCCCGACAAGGACTTGAATACCTACGGATTTCTGGGATATCCAGTCCTTCAAACGGCTGATATCCTTATTTATAAGGCTAATCTTGTTCCCGTGGGTGAGGACCAGGCCTATCACTTAGAGTTAGCCCGTGAAATTACCCGCCGCTTCAACCGAATTTTTCAGCCGGTCTTTCCCGAACCCCGGATGTTACTCACCGAAGTTCCTAAACTCGCCGGAACTGATGGTCGTAAAATGTCTAAATCATTCGGAAATGCAATCTATTTGAAAGACCCGCCGGAAATAATCCGCCAAAAAATTTCCACTATGGTTACCGATACAAGACGAAAAAGACGGTCTGATCCCGGCGTACCGGCTGATTGTCCTGTTTTCACTCTCCATAAAGCCTTTGTACCCCAAGATAAACGAGATGAACTGGCCCGAGGCTGTCAAACAGCCTCAATTGGCTGTCTTGACTGTAAAAAAGTGGTTATTGAAGCTCTTATCGAGCAATTAACTCCCTACTGGGAAAAAAGAAAACAGTATGAGCAGCATCCCCAGCTCGTCTGGGATATCTTGGAGGAGGGCAACAAGAAAGCCCGAGCTGTTGCTCAAAGAACAATGGCTGAAGTTCATCAGGCGATTGGCTTCTAGGAGGAGAATCGTGTGGCTCTAAGAACTGATCAAGACGGAGCAACTTACGAAGTCCGGCTGGACTTTTTTGAAGGTCCCCTGGACCTTCTTCTTTTCTTGATTCGTAAAAAAAAAATAAATATTCATGATATCCCAATAGCTATAATCACCCGAGAATATCTAGAGTATTTAGAAAAAAAACAACACATCAATCTCGAACGAGAAGCTGAGTTTCTCTTGATGGCCGCTATCCTTATTTATATTAAATCTCAAATGCTTCTTCCTCGGGAGAAAAATCATGAATTAGAGGAAGACCCCCGTCAACCTCTCGTCCACCAGCTTCTGGATTATGAGCGAATAAAAAAAATAAGCCAGCTACTTCGCGCCCGAGAAGAACGGCAAATCAAGCTTTGGTCAAGAAGAACTTATCCCATTTCTCTTTCTCCAACACCGGAAGATGAGATGGATCTCGAGGAAATCAGCATCTTTGATCTGGCTGAAAAATTCTTCTCTCTCTTAAAAATGAAAGAAGAGAGCGCGGCTTCTTTCCCAGAAGGGAAAAAACATTCGCTTGAAGAAAAAATTCAGGAAATTTTACTTACTCTCAAGAAACATGGATTTCTTGATTTCCATGATTACTTCTATCGCCAACGTTCTCTTGAAGAAGCCTTGGTCAGCTTCTTTGCTCTTCTCGAATTAATCAAAAGAAAAGTAGTCATGGCCATTCAGGACAATCTCTTCCAGCCAATAAAAGTCTGGATTCTTCAAGGAAGAAATGATGAATACCCGGCTTAAAGAAATCATCGAGTCGCTGATTTTTGTTTCTCTTGAACCCCTTTCTCTGGAAAAGATTAAGGGTCTTCTGGCAGATTTTCCACCAGAAGAAATAGAAAAGGCAGTTGAAGAGCTCCTCCAGACCTATTCATCAAACCAGCGTGGTATTCAAATTATCCAGGCGGCGGGGGGATTTCTTTTTACAACCAAACCCGATTACGATTCATACATACGTAAACTCTTTGAGCACGAGCGAAAGAGCCGCCTCTCCACCGCAGCTCTGGAGACCCTTTCTGTAATTGCCTATCATCAACCTGTAACTTTGGCTCAGATTTCTTCTATTCGAGGAGTGGATTCTTCCCATGCTGTCAAAACCCTCCTGGAAAAAAAATTAATAAAAATCTCCGGCCGAAAAAAAGCTCCAGGCAAACCCTTTCTTTACCGCACCACCAAGAAATTCCTGACCTACTTCGGGTTGAACAGTCTTGAAGATTTACCCCGGGAAGAAGAACTGGCTTCTCTTTTGGAAGAAAAAGAGGAGAGAAAAAATGAACCGGCTTAAAACCATCACAATAATTTTATCAATCGGTTTGCTCATCTGGCTTGGCCCATTTCGGTTGTTTGCAGAAAATCAATCTCCGACTGACAAACACAAACCCCATGATTTCCGGGCCACCAAGGCCATGGTGGTAGCCGCTCACCCGTTGGCCGTTAAGGCCGGCGTGCAGATTCTCCGCCGGGGAGGGAACGCAATTGACGCGGCTATAGCCACAGCCGCGGCCTTGAATGCTGCTGAACCATTTGCCTCAGGTATAGGAGGCGGAGGATTTATGGTTGTTTATCTGGCTAAAGAAAAAAAAGTCACTGTAATTAATTTTCGAGAAAGAGCGCCGGCCGCCTCCCAGCCGACTATGTTTCATCTGAATGGCCAACTTCAGCCAAAATGGCGCCGAACTCATGGTCTGGCTGTAGCTGTTCCAGGAGCTCTAGCTGGCTGGAATTATGCTCTTCAAAAATACGGAACCCTTTCTCTGGGAGAAGTATTCAAGGAAGCCATTAAAATAGCGGAAGAAGGATTTCCAGTTAGCGACACTTTCTCTTCGATTAACAAAGATGAATACGAAAAACTCCTAGAGATGGATGGCGAAGATTCATGTTATCTTCACGACGGCTTTCCTTTTGAACCTGGCGATATATTTCGCAATCCATCCTTAGCCAAAACACTTCGTCTCATTTCCGTCCGCGGACCAGAGGTGTTCTATAAAGGGGAAATAGCCCAAAAGATTGTCCAGGCAGTCCAGGAAAAAGGGGGAATAATGACCATGGAGGATTTATCATCCTATCAACCCTTGGAAACAAAACCACTGCGTTCCACCTATAAAGATTTTGAAATTTGGACCATCCCACCCCCAGGCTCAGGAGGATTGCATATTATTCAGCTTCTCTCCATCTTTGAAAATCTTCCACTAAAAGAATGGGGATATCTCTCTCCCCATTATATCCATTATTTCACTGAAGCTCTTCGCTTCCTCTTTGCCGACCGGGCCAGATATTTAGGAGACCCCGAATTCGTTAAGGTTCCTGTAGCGAAGCTCATCTCTAAAAAATACGCCAGGAGCATTATTGAGAAAATCAAACCGGAAAAGGTGGCCACCACCTATCTCTCTAATGAGCTCTTTTATCGTGACCTTAACTCGGATGAAGTCGAAAATACCACCCACTTGTGTGTTGTCGATGAGCAGGGAAATATTGTCTCTCTCACCCAATCGATTAATCACTTTTTTGGTTCAGGCATTGTCCCTGAAGGAACAGGATTTCTGCTCAATAATCATATGGATGATTTTTCCCGGGATCCCAAGTCTCCCAATGCTCCGGGCTCCCGCCGTCATCCACTGAGTTCGATGGGACCGCTGATCCTCTTCCATCAAGGAGAACCATTTCTTGTCCTAGGTTCTCCAGGAGGAACCCGAATATTTTCCAGTCTGACTCAAATAATTTTAAATATAATTGAGTTCGGTCTCGGTCTTGACGAAGCCATTGAAGCCCCCCGGTTTTTTTCTTATTCAGTCAATGGTCAGGCCAGACCCCTCTACGTGGAAAAACGAATCCCTGCTCCAGTGCTGGATCAACTTCGCCAGTGGGGCCACCAAATTTCTCTTCGTGAAACCTATGATAAATATTTCGGTGGCGCGCAGGGAATTCTTATCCTTCCCCGGGGTCAAGGACTTCGGGGAGGAGCTGACTCCCGTCGGGATGGTACAGGTGGAGGTTACTAACAGCAACCTTTAAGAAACAAAAATTTATTAAAGAGAGGTTAATAACCATGAAACACCAAAATGTTAAAAATTCAACCAACGGACTACTAAGTCTTCTGATTAATATTTTTTTCTGCTCTTCTCTCTTCTGGGCGTTGTCTCCATGGCTTCATTCCCAAGAGGCTCTCCCCCATTTCTCTTCTCCCGCCATCATTACCTCAGCCGGCCAAAGTGCTGAAGTTCAACTGGCAGCGGTAATTGCCAAAAGAGCCGGGCTGGAAGCCACTCTTATTAAAATGGCTACTCCTGCCGACCTGAAGGGAACTAAGACTCTTATTCTGGTCCTTGGGGCCAGTTTAAAAGGATTGGGCGCGGCTGGATTGGATATGAATCAGGAAATTGACCGAGTAAAATCACTCCTGCAGGCCTGTCAGGAAAAAAAGATACCCATTATTTGCCTCCATCTGGGGGGCGAATCAAGGCGGGGGGAACTTTCGGATAAAATCATCAATCTTTTCCTTCCTCAGGCAAACTTAGCTCTCGCTGTTCGTTCCGGCAATCAAGACGATTTATTCACCACCATCTGCCAGAAAAATAATATTCCTCTTATTCTCCTAGAACGAGCCAGCGAGGGAGTGACTTATTTTAAGGAGATATTCCAACTTAAGTAATCTCCAGCCTCCGCTCATTCAATAAGGATAATCAGAAAATCATTATCAGGAAGAGAATGAGATCCGGAAAAAAACGGCCAATGAGGTGGCTGATGGAATTTTTCTTCCTGGGTAAAGGAGAAAAAGAGCATGCCTGATTACCTTCCCCTTCTGTTGATGATTATAACCTTTTTTATCCTGGCCATGGGCTTCAAAATTCAGATCGGCCTCTCCCTGGCTCTTTCTTCCCTCCTGGGAGCTTTAATCAGCGGCCACGGCCTGGCTCTCCGTCATCTCGTGGAAGGTGGCTTTGGTTATCTTGACACCATTTTAATCATTGCCACAGCCATGATTTTTATGAAGTCTCTTCAAAAGTCGGGCATGCTCGATGGCTTTGCTGCCCTTCTGCTGCGAACTTTTTACCGCCACCGTTTACTGCTCCTCTTCAGTATGATGCTCCTAGCCATGTTTCCCGGGATGATTACAGGTTCTTCCACCACCGCCGTCCTGACTACCGGAGCCCTGGCCGCCCCCGTCTTGATGAAGATGGGACTGGATCATCTTAAAACTGCAGCTTTTATTGCCATGGCAGGAATCCTAGGAATGATTGCTCCACCGGTTAATATATTGGTAATGATTATGGGGGCAGGAGTGGATATGCCCTATGTAGGTTTAACACTGCCGCTTTTGGCGATAGTCATTCCCCTGGCCATAATTTTCACCCTATGGATTGGTTCTAAAGGAGTAAAATCCCTCGGGCGCGAAGAACTAAAGGAAATAATTTCCTCTCTTCCCGTAACTGATTCCAGCTTCAGGCTTTATGTTCCTTTAATCATCGTGGTCATACTCCTGCTGGCTCAAAGTATTTCTTTGCCTCTCCTTTCCCAGCTTGGACTCCCCCTCATTTTTTTAATCGGAAGTCTGGTCAGCTGGATTCTCCACTGGAAAAAAATGAATTTTTTTCTCTTGACTCAAGATGCCTTGCGCGAAGCTCTGCCTATTTTAAGCATCCTGGTGGGTGTAGGCATGTTTATTCAAATTATGACTTTAACCGGAGGACGGGGTTGGACGGTCCTGACTTTCCTTTCTCTTCCTCCAGCTCTTCTTTATTTGGGAATGGCTATCAGTATGCCCCTGTTTGGGGCAGTTTCTGCTTTTGGCTCTGCTTCTATTTTAGGTGTGCCCTTTATTTTAGCTTTGATCAATACCAATGCAATCATCACCTCCTCTGCCCTCTCAGCCATAGCCGGGTTGGGAGATTTAATGCCACCAACTGCTCTGGCCGGGATGTTCGCTGCTCAAGTAGTCGGCGAAAAAAAATATTTCCGGGTCCTCCGCCACTGCTTAATTCCGGCTCTCTTTGAATTAATATTTGCCTTAGGGTTTTTACTGGCAGGGCCATTTTTTGATAAAATATTTTAACTTTAAAAAATAGTAGAAAAATGAGAATAATTTATCAACTTATTCTCCTCTGGTTGAGCCTCAACCTCATTCTTTACTTATTCCGGGAAAAACGCTTCTCTTTTCAGCTCTCGGCAGTTATGGTTCTGATCCTCTTTCTTCTCCGCTTATTATTAATAAAATGAGATTAACCACTAAAAAAAGGGTAAATAATTTTAATTTCTGGCGGTCTCTGGGATTATTAATCCTAGTGGTAATTATCTGCTTCCTCACTGCCCGAAGTTTTCTCTCACTTCATCAGGAAGACCTCATCCTCCCCAGTTCAGGCTTAACCCACCAATTTCTCCTTAGTAATTACCTGCCTAACCTGGCCAACTCCCCTGGGGATACCCGTGTTTATCTCTTTGAAGGTCAGGAAAAGGGAGGCAATGTTCTTATTCTGGGAGGAACCCATCCCAACGAACCAGCCGGTTTCTTAGCCGCGGTTGTTCTTATCGAAAACTTAAAAGTAAATAAAGGCCGGATTTTCCTCATACCTCAGGCCAACCTAAGTGGTTTCACCCATAATGATCCTTTTGAAGCCAATCCTCAACGTTTTTCTTTACCTGCCCGCCAGGGAGTCCGTTGGTTTAGATATGGTTCCCGCTTAACCAACCCGGTGCATCAATGGCCCGATCCCACAACTTACACCAACCCGGCGGGACAAAAATTGGCCGGAACAGAAAGTCGTAATTTAAATCGCACTTATCCCGGCCATCCTCACGGCCCTTTAACTGAACGAGTTGCCTGGGCCATAATTCAATTAATTAAAAAGGAAAACATTCATCTCGCCATCGACCTCCATGAAGCTGCCCCTGAGTATCCAGTTATAAATGCAATCGTCTTTCATGAAAGAGCCGCTGAACTGGCGGCCATGGCCCTCATGGACCTTCAAATGGAAGGATTTGATTTTCGACTAGAAGCTTCTCCTTCTAATTTAAGAGGTTTGAGCCACCGCGAATGGGGTGACAATACATCAGCCCTAGCAGTTTTACTGGAAACAGCCAATGCATCTCATGGCCGGCTTAAAGGCAAACCTACAGTGGAATTAATTATCGAGGGAAAAGATCCCAATTATGTTCGAGCCGCAAAACTCGGCCGCCTCTTTGTTCCCTTTGATGAGCACGGTATTCCTCTTACTCACCGGGTGGCTCGTCATCTGGCCGCGGTTAAAACTTTGCTTGCCTATCTGGGAGAATTGTCCCCCTCACAATCAATTGAATTTTCTCACTTTCCCTCTCCTCAAATTCTTCTTCAGGATGGATTTAAGCCTTTTTTACGAGCCCTGCCAGAAATTAAATAAAAAATCACTCACCCGGTCTTGAAAAAAACTGGTTAAGTCCAGATTTTACCAATATTTAGGATTGACAAAAAATGAGGAACGCGATAGACTATCTCATCACTTAATCTTAATTGTACTCATGGAAATAATAATAGCTCAGAACTCAGGATTTTGCTATGGCGTCCGGCGAGCTCTCCGGATGGTGGAAGCAATAAGTGCCAAGTATACCGGCTCTATTTATACTCTAGGAGAATTAATTCATAATCCCCAAATCATTCATCAGCTAGAGAAAAAAGGGGTTCGCTCCGTCGAAAATCCAGACGATATACCCGAGGGTGTCGTGGTTATCCGTAGCCATGGAGCTTCTCCGGAAATTCTTAAAAAATTAAATAAACCAAATATAGTTATCAAGGACGCCACCTGCCCCCATGTAAAAAAAATTCAGGATTTGGTAAAAGAATTGACTCATAACAATGAGGAAGTTATTATCTGCGGCAATGCCAAGCATCCAGAGACTCAAGGGTTATTGGGCTATTGTGCCCAAAAAGGTCGAGTAGTCGAGAACGAAGTTGAAGCTCATCGCCTTCCTCGAGCAAGAAAAAGAGCCATTCTAGCCCAATCTACCCAAGACCTGGAAATTTTTCAAAAAGTAGTCTCAGCTCTGGTCGAAAAAACAGGCCACCTTGAAGTATATAATACTATCTGTAGTTCCACTCTAGCCCGACAAAAATCAACTTCTGCCTTGGCCAGAAAAGTAGACGTCCTGATTATCATCGGTGGTCGGAACAGCTCTAATACCAATAAGCTTTTCCGCATAGCTAAAAAAATTCTACCCCGGACTTACTTTGTGGAATATCCCCAGGAGATTACCCCCCAAATGATTAAGGATGCCCAGAGAATTGGACTATCTGGCGGCGCCTCAACTCCACCCGAATCTCTTCATGAAGCCGTCGCCGTTATTAAAAATATAAATAATACCCAACAATCTAAGGAAGAAAAGGTGATCCCATGTCAGAGGTAACTAAAAACCCGAGCCAAGATGAAGACTACTCTATGGAAGAGTATGAACAACTCTTGGATAAATACCAGTTTACTTCCAAGGAATTAACCCGGGGCAAAATCGTCAAAGGTCGAATAGTCAAGGTCACAGAAAATCATGTGATTGTCGATATTGGCTTCAAATCCGAAGGGGTAATTCCTATTGAAGAATTTAAGAATGGCTTGGAAACAGCTCCGATTAATCCAGGCGAAGAAATAGAGGCCATGATTATTAGAACCTCGACCAGCGAAGGTTATATCCATCTCTCCAAACGAAAAGCTGACGCCGAAAAAGCTCTAAATCAATTAGAAAAGGCCTTCCATCATAATTCCTGGATTGAAGGAAAAATTGTCGAGAAAGTAAAAAACGGTTATCGCGTTGATGTAGGAGTATCCACCTTCCTGCCCGACTCTCACGCCGATATCCGCAAAGTCAAATATCCTGAAAAACTGATCGGGCAGATTTTTAAATTCAAAATCCTTCGTTTTGACCGGAAAACAGCCAGTGCGGTTCTTTCTCGGAAACTCTATCTTCTCGACGAGAAAGAACGAAGGAAGGCTCGTGTTTTTAGTCAACTGGAGAAGGGGAAAAAAATTAAAGGAGTGGTCAAAAGTCTAACATCCTTTGGAGCCTTTATTGATTTGGGCGGAGTGGAAGGGCTCTTGCATATCTCCGATATGACCTGGGGAAGAATTCGCCATCCCAATGAAATGTTTGCAGTCGGTCAGGAAGTAGAGGTCATGGTTCTTGATTATGATGAACGAGAAGAAAAAATTTCTCTGGGACTTAAACAACTCACTCCAGACCCATGGAGTAAAGTTGAAGAAAAATATCAAATTGGCCAAAAGGTCAAAGGCCGGGTAGTTAGTTTGACCGACTTTGGAGCATTCATTGAATTAGAAGAAGGAATAGAAGGTCTGGTTCATGTATCTGACTTAACTTGGTCTAGAAAAACAATTCACCCCAAAAAAATCCTTTCCGTAGGACAAGAAGTTACTGTCTCAATTTTAGACATTAATCCTGGGGAGAAAAGGATTTCCCTTGGTCTAAAACAAACCACACCCCACCCCCTGGAAGTTCTCCAGCAAAAATACGGTCCGGGTTCCAGAATAAAGGGAAAAATAACCAGCATAACGGATTTTGGAGCTTTTATGGAAGTGGAGAAGGGGGTTGAAGGTTTAATTCACATCTCGGATATTAGCTGGCAAAAAATCAAACATCCTTCCGAGAAACTAAAGGTGGGCGAAGAAATTGAAGCCATTATTCTCAATATTGATGTGGAAAAGCATAAACTTTCTCTAGGCATTAAACAATTAGAAGGAGACATCTGGGAAGATTTCTTTAAACGGCATAAAATCGGTGATTTAGTCAAAGTCAAAATTGTCCGAATGGTTAATTTCGGTGTTTTTGTCGAAATCACCCCTGGAATTGAAGGAGTTGTTTTCCTTTCTGAACTAGACGATAGACGAATAGACAACCCGGAGGAGGTGTTCCAGGTTGGCGAAGAAAAAATGGCCAAAATCATCAAATTAAATCCTCAAGAAAAGAAGATTTCCCTGAGTTTCCGGCAAGCTCAACAAGAAATCCAAAAAATGGAGTATCAAAAATACATGGAGAGTCAATCTGATCGTCTAACTTTCGGAGATCTCATCCGGGAACAACTTAAAAACATAACCCCGCCTAACGCCAATAAAAAGAAAACCACCAAGAAGGAGGGCTAAAATGATTAAGGCTGATTTAGTTAATAAAATTGCCAAAGAAATGAATATCTCCAAACAAGAAGCGGAACAGGGAGTTAGTATTTTCTTCGAAACTCTCAAAGAAGCGCTTCTTCGTGGAGAAGAAATAGAACTCCGGGGATTTGGAAGTTTTCGTTTTCGCACGCGGGGACCTCGTTCCGGTCGCAACCCCCGGACAGGAGAACCAGTCCAAATCCCGGCAAAGAAAATCCTTTATTTTAAACCTAGTAAAATATTGAAAAATATGATCAACCGTTAATGAAATACCTAGTTGCTCCATGGAGAGAGGAATACGTGAGGAAGCTGGCTCATAAGACAGGCTGTATTTTTTGCGAAGCTCTTAATCTCAAGGACGATGCCCAAGCTTTTATTCTCTTCCGAGGAAAGTTCAATTTTATCATTCTTAATAAATTCCCTTATAACCCGGGACACTTAATGATTGCTCCCTACCTTCACCTCTCTCGTTTTGAAGAAGCCTCCAAAGAATCAACTGATGAATTAAATGATCTTTTAAAGTTAAGCCTCAAAATCCTTAAAGAAGTTTATCATCCCCACGGATTCAATACCGGTATGAACTTTGGTCAAAGTGCCGGGGCAGGGGTGGTTGACCATTACCATCTCCATGTTGTTCCTCGTTGGATAGGTGACGCTAACTTTATGCCTTTAATTGGTCAGACGAAAGTCTTAATCGAAGACCTAAGTCAAAGTTATAATCGTTTAAAGCCATATTTCCAGGACTCCAACCTTAATCCTTAGTCCGAGAATTAAGGTTTCAGGACCACAGTGAGGTAATAATGAATTTTGATTTTTCCGAAGAACACAAACTTCTCCAGGAAACAATAAGAGAATTTTGCCAGGGTGAAATAAGCCCTCAGGCCAAACAATTCGAGGATAACCATGAATTCCCCGCCCCTTTAATCAATAAATTGGCTGGATTGGGCTTTATGGGTATGTCTGTCCCTGAAAAATATGGCGGGATAAAAACAGATCTTCTTTCGAACATCATTGTGATTGAAGAAATAAGCCGGGTCATGCCTTCTCTTGGTGTGATTTTCAGCGTCCACACTTCCTTGTTCTGCTATGCTCTTAATCAATTTGGCACCGAAGAGCAAAAAAAGAAATATTTAACCCGCGCCGCTTCTGGAGAACTTCTGGGAGCATTCAGCTTAACCGAACCAAATGCTGGCTCTGACGCGACTAATCTCCTGACTACGGCTGAAAGAAAAGGTGATGAATATATTCTCAATGGAACGAAAGCCTGGGTAACCAATGGCCAAAATGCCGGAGCTATAATTGTTTTGGCTAAACAAAAAGAAGCTTCAACCGAAGGAAAAAAAAGACTTTCAGCCTTCATTGTCGACAGCGACACACCTGGATTTAAAGTTACCAAAATAGAGGAAAAAATGGGGCTTCATGCTTCCCCTACGGCTGAAATCAGCCTGGAAAACTGTCGGGTTCCCGCTAGGAATCGGCTGGGAGAAGAAGGGCAAGGAGCCCGGATCGCTTTTCATTGTCTGGATATTTCGCGGATTGGCATCGCGGCTCAGGCGGTGGGCTTAAGCCAACGAGCTCTGGAAGAAGCTCTTCGCTACGCCCACCAGAGAGAGGCTTTTCAAAAAAGACTGGCTGATTTTCAAGCAATTCAATTTATGCTGGCTGATATGGCTACCCAAATCGAAGCAGCCAGGTGGCTGACTTATAAAGCAGCCAACTACTACGACCGAGGCCTCTCTTTTTCTAAAGAGTCAGCTCAGGCCAAACTTTTGGCTACAGAAATAGCTAATAAAGTCACCTACCTCGCTGTCCAAATTCACGGCGCCTATGGATATTCCCGAGAATTTCTGGTAGAACAACTCTATCGGGATGCCCGGGTTTTAACCATTTACGAAGGCACATCTGAAATCCAACGCCTTATTATTTCTCGAAATTTATTACAGGAATAATCTGATTGTATTGAGGTGAGACGATGCTAAAAGCTATGAGGAAGAACTTAAAATCTTTAGCCCCCACTTTGTGGTTGGTTATTGCTGCCTTTATCATCGCTATCTTTGCTGTCTGGGGAGGAGCTGGAAGACTAGGCGAAGCCCGGGGGTCAAACACCCTCCTGACCATTGGTAAACAAAAAATTCAAGCGGATGTCTATTTCCGAAATCTCCGCCAACAAATTGAGGCGCTGCAAAGAGAATTCAAAGAGCTGGATGCGACCCTGATCAAACAATTAAACATTCCTCAACAAGTGCTGGAACAAATAATTCAACAAACCCTTATTCTCCAACTGGCCGAAGAGTTGGGCATTCAGGCCTCTCCAGAAGAAGTCAAAAATAAAATAATTAATCACCCAGCTTTTCAAAAAGATGGACAATTCGTCGGGTTTACCGAATATAAAAGAATTCTTGACTGGAACCGCATTCCTATTGCTACTTTCGAAGATAGTATCCGTCGGGAAGTGATCATCGAAAAAACAATCCGTTGGTTAACCGCCGGAGTGGCTGTCACTCCTGAAGAGGTCTGGGAAAATTATAAAAAACGAAATGAGTCAGTGGAAATGGAATATGTAGTTCTGGACCCAGAGAAAATAGAAATAAAAGAAGTCCCCTCGGTTGAGGAACTCAAAAAATACTATGAACAACACCAGGATAAATATCAACTCCCCGAAAGACGATCTGGAATTTATGTCTTCCTTGCTTCTGAGGAATTAAAAAAAGAGGTTAAAGTCGACGAAGAAGAAATAAATAAATTTTATAAAGAAAACCAAGACCAGTTCCGTGAACCTGCTCAAATTAGAGTTAGTCGTCTTTATCTTCCCTATAATGAAAAGAATCGAGATCAAGTACTCTCCCAGGCCCAGGAAATCCTGGAACAATTGAAAAGCGGTCAGGATTTTGCTACCCTAGCCCGCCAGTACTCAAAAGACGATAAAGCCTCTGCCGGAGGAGATTGGGGGCTTTATGAGTGGGAAAAGCTGGCTGAAAAGGAAAAATCGGTCATTAAAGAACTTCACCAAGGGGAATTATCAGATATAATCGAAATCGATAAAGCATTTGTTCTTCTTAAAGTAACGGAAAAACAAGAAGAGCGGCTTAAGTCATTGGAGGAAGTACGGGCCCAAATACGCTCAACTCTATCCGAACAGAAGGCTCGCGAATTAGCCCACAAAAGGTTAACCAAACTTCTCCGGGCTGCCCGCCGAGAAAAAGATTTAAAATCAGCGGCCCAAAAACTTGGTTTTACTTCCCAGGAAACAGGTTTTCTTAAAGCCGGACAACCTTTACCTGAAGTCGATCCTTCTGGTGTTCTTAGTCAAAAATTGTTTGAGCTGGAAAAAATAGGAGCTATCTCTGATCCTCTTTTTAGCTTTAAAGGGGAAGGAATAATTCAACTAAAAAAAATAGAAGAAGCCCGCCCGGCTACCTTTGAAGAAGCGCGGGCAGAAGTTCAACGCGATTATCTAGAAGAAAAAAGAAAGGAAAAAGCCCGACTTAAAATTCTTCAACTCCGCCAAAAGGCTACTCAAAATTCCCTTGAAGCTTTAGCCAAGCAATATGGGGCCCAATATAACAAAGTTAATGAACACAAACGAGAAGAATACCTCGGAATTATCGGAGAAAATGAAAAGGTTGATAAAGCAGCCTTTACTCTCCCCCTTAAAGAAATTAGTCAGCCCATATTTACTGAGAAAGGATGGGTTTTAGTAAAACCAATTTCTCGCAAAGAGGTCTCCCGGGAAGAATTGGCTAAAGTGGAAAAAGAAGAACGGGCTAAATTACTTCAGGAAAAACAGAATAAAATTCTTATTTCTTTCTTGGCCAAACTCAGGGAAAGGAAAAAAGTTAAAATAAATTATAATCTTTTCAATCAGATCAATGATGATATTCTGTCTCGTTTTCAAAAACAAAGTTAATTATCTTCAACCCAACTAATACACTTTGATTAAGGCGATAATACCAAGCTCATTATCTTTTTCCCAATTCAAAGTAGTGATTCTCCCTTTTTTGCTCCAAGCAATTTTATAACACTTGGGTCAAGAGGGGCTGTCTCTTTCCTCTCCCGGAAAGAGACAGCCCCTATTCCAGCCAAATTGTGGTCCTAACTTTTCAAGACTAGGTTACCATTCTGAGTCAATCATTATTTTCTCCTCTCCAACTGGCGGCCGCAAATTCATAACAAATTACAACAGAAAGATCATGGATCTAAATGGTGGCGGGCTTCCTCAGTTAATCCACAACTAACACTACCCCTTCTTACCCCCCATGAAAAGCCTCTCTCAATCCTCCTCTGATCACCGTTCTGGCTGAGTTTTCATCCCTGACCGGTGTCAAATCGGTCATAATGAATTAATCCGAAAAAAGCTAGCTCAGGGGTAGGGGAAGACCTCTTTTTAGATTATTTCTAGAAAGAGTTCTTTGACTCTCTTTTCCAACAATTCCCGAAAGCACTCAATAGCCTGGGAGAATTCATAATTAAGACATTCAGTAATGAAAAGAGGTTCACCGACGTTTACTTTTATTGTTCCAGGAAAGCCAAAGGGAATTTGAGCTCCAAAGATGGCCACTGGCGTTACCGGAACGTTGATCCTATCCTGAGTATAAAGATTATAAGTCATCACCGGGACTCCATAGCGAAAGGGAGGAATATAAGGATTGTCAGCTTCTTTTAAGAGGCGGCCTCTCCCCTGCAAGGCCACAATAGCCCGGCCTTGCCGTAAATACTGCTCGCATTTACGAATAGCCAGACGCTTCTTCTGATAAAGGTCCACCGGTATTGTTCCTACCTGGGATATATTGGTGGCAATATAGCGAACAAAATAAGATTTAAGTGGCCGCAAATAAAGATCAACAAATAATCCAAAGCTCTTTAAATGCCGGACAAGATGCTTCTTGATTAATTGATTAAATTCATTAACCTCAAAAATCATCTTATTCGCTGTAAAAAAAATAGGCCGGGGTACAATCTTAAAAAGGACGGCAATGTCCTTAAATGTGCCCACATGGTTGCCCACAATTATATTGGGCCCCTCTTTAATGAATTTATCTCTGCCTTTTACCTCAATTTTTTTGCCCACGAGAGCTATATTGGTTAACCGGTTAATAACGGGTCTTAATCTTTTAAATTCTTCTTCAAAATTGACCATGGCAAAACTCATTCTAACCCATGAGCTTCCATTTTACCTTAATCAAGCCTTAATTTTAAGCTTCCATCCTGCCCTGAATTGTCTTGAAATTTGCTCTACCCCATGATAACTTTACCAGAAATGAAATCAAAATATTGTCGACTAAATTGTCCGAAAAGGAGAGACATATGTTTTTATTAATCAAAGAAGCCAATGTCTATGCTCCTCAGCCTCTAGGCATCAAAGATATTCTTATAGCGGGCTCCCAAATAGTTTGCGTGGGTAATTCCGGAGAATTTTCTTTTTCCGGAATCAAGCCACAAGAATTGAATGCCTCTGGAAATATTGTTATTCCCGGATTCATCGACCCTCACGTGCACATTCTCGGAGGAGGAGGCGAGGGAGGTCCGGCGACCCGCGCTCCAGAAATTCGGATAGAGGATATTATTGAAAGTGGTGTTACCACCTTAATTGGCTGTCTAGGAACAGATGGGACCACTCGTCATCTTGAATCTCTCCTGGCTAAAGCCCGGGCCCTGGAAATCGAGGGAATTTCAACCTTCATCTTCTCCGGTTCCTATGAACTTCCTCTAATTACTTTTACCGGAAATATCCGTCGAGATTTAATCTTGATTGATAAGGTTATCGGTGCTGGTGAAGTGGCTATTTCCGATCACCGTTCTTCCCAACCTACATTTGAAGAATTAGCCCGTTTAGTCGCTGATTGTCGAGTCGGCGGTCTATTAGCCGGGAAAGCTGGAATTCTGCACTGTCATATCGGAGATGGCCCGGCCAAACTGGAGTTGCTATTTCGCCTTATCAGAGAAACAGAAATACCCTCGACTCAAATTATTCCCACTCATGTTAACCGGAATAAAGCTCTTCTTGAAGAAGCATTCCAATTTATCAAAGAAGGAGGCTTCATCGATATTACAGCCACCCAACAACTGGAAGAAGGTAGCCACCTCTCTGTCTCTCAAGTAATTCGGGCCGCTCGAGAAAACAATATTCCCCTTGAAAGAATAATGATCAGCTCGGATAGTAATGGTAGTTTACCTGTCTTCGATAAAAAAGGTGAACTGAAAGGTTTGACCATCGCTACCCAGCAAACATTGCTTGATAATTTTAAATACCTAGTTAAAAAAGAACTTCTCACTCTAGAAGAAGCAATTAGACTTTTCTCAACTAACGCAGCTCAATTTTATCGCTTCTCTCAGAAAGGTCAGATTGCCACTGGAAGCGCAGCTGATCTCCTTATTTTTGATTCCCATCTCCACCTCCAGCAGGTTATAAGCCAAGGCAAGATAGCTCTGGATGATGGAATTTGTCTTATAAAGAGTACCATCTCACGACCTCGACAAGCTTAAGATCAAGGAAAAGGGGGCTTAAATGTCTAAATCAAAGCAACCATCCGCAGCTAAAAAGACCCCGAGTTTGGGAGTGGCTTTAATTCCCCTCATAGCTATGGGTCTTCTCTTAGGAATTGGCTATGGAATTTACCATATCCGCCCGCAGGTCCTTCTGGTAGCGGCTGCTTTCATTACTGGTTGTCTGGGCTTTATTCTCCGTTTTAGCTGGCAAGATATGGAACGAGGAATTGTTGACAGCATCCATAAAGCCATGCCAGCTATTTTAATCATGCTTTGCGTGGGTATCCTCATTGGTTCCTGGATTGCCTCTGGCACTATTCCTATGGTCATCTATTATGGCTTAAAGCTTATTTCACCCAAATATTTTCTGGTCACGGCCTGCTTTGTTTGCTCCATCACCTCTTTAGCCACCGGAACTTCATGGGGGACAATCGGGACCTTGGGTGTGGCTTTTATTGGCATTGCTATGGGTCTGGGCATCCCCCTTGGCCCAGCTGCTGGAGCCATCGTGGCCGGTGCATATTTCGGCGATAAAATGTCGCCCTTTTCTGACGTCACTAACCTCGCCCCGGTAGCAGCCGGCTCGAATCTCTTCGATCACATTAAACACATGTTATGGTCAGCCACCCCCGCCTGGCTTCTTGGGCTGGTCATCTATTTCTTCATCGGGCTGGGATATAGCACCGAGAAGGTTGAATCAGAAACCATGACTCTTATTCTGAAAACACTCAAATCTCACTTCAACTTCAACATTTTTCTCCTCCTCCCCATGGTTGTCGTTTTTTATTTTGCCGCCACTAAAAAACCAACCATCCCTGGCATGTTAATCTCATCTCTTTTAGCCGGGGCACTCGCCATTATCTTCCAAAAAGCTTCTATTCCAGAAGTGGCCACCGCCATGAACACCGGCTACCAGGCCAATACCGGAGTAAAGGCAGTTGATGAGCTTATCTCGAGGGGTGGTATGATGAGCATGATGGAAACCCAACTGGTAGCCTTCACAGCCTTCAGTTTTGGAGGTATTATGCAAAAAACTGGTTTGCTGTCAGTGATTCTCGACCGCGTTATGAAATTTGCCAATAAAGTCTGGAGCATTGTCTTAACCACTATTGCTTCCTCTATTGTCACCGCCTTGGTAACAGGAAGTTCCTATCTTTCTATGATTATTCCGGGGGAATTATTAGCCCCTATCTACCGGCAAAAAAAATTAGCCGCTAAGAACCTCTCCCGGATTATAGAAGAAAGCGGGGCTATTATTGTTCCTCTTATTCCCTGGAGTATGGCTGGAGTCTATATAACCGGGACGATTGGAGTGCCCACCTTCAGCTACTTACCCTGGGCTTTTATGAATTATGCCGCAGTCATTATTCTGGCTATTTTCGGTTTCACCGGATTTACGATGGCCCCTCGAATCAGGGAGGACGAAACTCAGATAGGCAGCTAATCTTCCTCTTTATCCAGATTTTGAAGAAATTGTTCAAATTCCTTCTCTATTTTCCTTCGTCTTTCCCGGGCCATTTTAGCGGTGGCCTCAAATCTCAGGTCGGCTTTTTCCTTTTTTTCTTTTTCTTTCATTAGCAGATCATCTAGAGAACTTTTGGGGCGTTTCCCCTTTTCTACCTTGATGACTGCCTCTAACTTAGGATCAATCCATAGAATAGAATGGCATGTAGGACAGACAAGAGAAATTAATTTTTTCTGATCTGACTTTGAACTCATGAATTTAATTTAACAAATTATTTCTCTACCGACAATGTTCCTTTAACTTTTTTTAGAATATAGAGAAATTCTTCAAGCCTTATCTAATTATAGTCAATTCGCAAAAACTGGCTATAATAGTCCTATTTCCTTATTAATTCTTGCCCAGACTCTGAGCCCCCTGGGGGAGAGTAATTTTGTGTTTCTTCAAAAGTTTAAATAAACCCTGTCGACTGAGTCCAATTTCCGCCGCTGTTTTTGATTTGTTAAAATTAAACCGCGTCAATGCTTGCTGTAAAAAACGTCGCTCAAACTCCGCTTTTGCTTGAAAATAGTCAAAGGGAGCACCTCCCCGATTTTTTATTTCTCTCTCTGGGAAGAATTTGGGGGAAAGGCAATCTTCAGTAAAAAGCTCCCTTTCTGGAAATAAGGCCAGACAACGACGGACTTCATTCTCCAGCTCCCGAATATTTCCCGGCCATTCATACCCAACCAGAATTTCCACTGCCCGGGGCGAAAAAAAAGGGCACCTCTGATTCTGATCTTCTCTATATTTATTCAAAAAATAATCAAGAAGCAAGGGAATATCTTCCCGGCGTTCTCTCAACGGAGGAACCTCAATGGTTATTACTTTCAGCCGATAAAGAAGATCTCTCCGAAAATTTCCCTTCTCTACTTCAACTTCTATATCTCGATTGGTGGCACTTATAAAGCGCGTATTAATTCGCCTAACCTTCGTTTCTCCTAAACGGCGCAATTCTCCCTCCTGAATGAGACGAAGAATTTTTGCCTGGAGAGAAGGGCTCAGATCAGTTATTTCATCCAGGAAAAATGTCCCTTCATCGGCCAATTCTATTAAACCTGGTTTATTCTGGGCAGCTCCGGTAAACGCGCCGCGGGTAAAACCAAAAAGCTCACTTTCCAGTAAAAACTCCGGAATGGCTGCACAATTCAAAGGAACAAACTTTTTCTGGGCTCGCCGACTGCTCAAATGAATTGCCCGGGCAACAAGTTCTTTTCCCGTGCCACTCTCTCCACAAATCATTACAGGAGCATCGGAGCTGCTTATTTTTTTAATAAATTCAACCAATCTTCGAAACTGGCGACTCTGACCAATTAATCCAAAAAACTCAGTGTGCTCCGAACATCTCTTTCTTTCTAGCTGTCCTTCAATCAGCCAGCTGAAAACCGTTGAAAATTTTAGCAAAAATTCAATTTCATAAGCTGAGTAGACTGACCAATACCGCCAGGTAAAAATAACTCCCCCCTTTTGGGAAAAACCACTAAAGGGAACCAAAAGCAATTGCACCTGATGATGGGTGGAACCTCTCTTCTCTTTGCTCAAATCCTTGATCATAACTTGGGGTTTGTTATTTCTCATAACCTCAAAAAAGCTTTTTTCGAGAAAAGAAATCAGTTCTGGCTGAGGACACTTCAATGGTTCACAAAAAAACACTTTATGGCCCTCCCCATCGATAATAAGACCTGCCTGTTCTCCAGGGATTTCTTGAAGGATTACTCTCATTAACCGCTTCAAAGTAGAAACTTTCTGGGGAGCTAAAGTAAGCATTATTGTCCTGGCTACAGTGATTTTTCTGTATAAAAAACGTCCTTTAGAAAAGCTTATTCTCAGAAAATCAGCTGGGATTTATTTTTAAAAAGGTTATCCTGATTTTTTCAATTTTTTAATCTTGTCCTGAACATCACGATAATCGGGATTCCACTTCTTGATTTCCTGGAAAATCTTCAAGGCCTTCTTAGATTCTCCCTTCATCTGGAGCAACTCAGCTTCTTCATACTTGAGAGAATAATACTGAAAAGAACCCTCCTTAACTTTGGTAAAGGCCTTGTTGAGATATCTCATTGCTTCTTCTGACTTCTTTATTGCTTTATAACATATAGCTAAAGCCACATAAGAATCCAACTCCAAGGATTCACTCTTCACTGACAAAAGAAATTCTTCAATCGCTTCATCGAACAGCTCTTGCTCCATAAAAGCCAAGCCTAAATTGTAATGAGTTTCATAATCTTCTTTGGGGATTCGCTCTTCCAGAACCTGCTTGAACTCGGCGACAATATCAGTTAAGGCCTTCTCCACAATAGCCGTATCCCCCTTGATCTGATAATCAAGAATAGCTCGAATAGCATCAAATTCTTCTTTTATTTGAGAAGAAAGATCAAAATAGACTTTCTCTCCCACTTCCTCTTCAATAACTGGAATAATGTCCGTCTCGGCAAAAAGCTCGGCCGCCGTCAATTTCTCTTCCATCTGTTCTTCGTAAACAGTTTGAGCCAACCCCCGAGTTGAAGAGGCAGATCGACCAAACAGAACCGTTTCCCGTTCCGTCACTCGTTCCACCCGGCGGGCTAATTCTTTATCATCTAAATCAGCCGTGGCTTTTTTCAGGGCTTCTAATTTCTTTTCAATCAGTGGTTCTTCAGGAAAACGGAAGCGGAGATGTTCGAGAATTCGTCGCGCATTTTTATATAATCCCTGCTCGGCATACATATCAGCTTTAACCATTTGAGCTTCAATAAATTCTCGGGTCCTTTCTTTTTCAAAGGCACCACTCCACCGTTCTTCCCTCTCTTCGCTTAAACCTGCTTCGATCCTCTTTCGTCGGAGTAATTCTTCATATTCTTTTTTATCAGGAAATAGTCGAGCTAATTCTTTCAAAAGAGCCAGCATCTTTTCGTATTCTCGTCTTTCCTCATATTCCTCCAGCAGTAATGATGCTGTTTTCTCAAATAAAGCACCCATCCCTAAAGAACGATAAATCGAACCCAATTTTTCCAGAGTGGGTAAATGAGGCTTCTTTACCGAGAGAATTAATCCCAGTAAGCCGATTGCTTTCTCTTCTTTTCTCTTCTGAAGTAAACTCTCAACGATAGGCTCATAGAGTTTGAAAGCTAAATCTAGCTTTCCCTGGTTAATATAAACTTTACCCAGTTTAACTCGAGCATCAACATCCTTCGGGCGAATTTTAATAATCTTGAGAAAGATATCCTCCGCCTCCTCAAGCTTACCATCCTCCAGGCGGGTTTCTCCCAGAATATGAAGGGCTTTAAGATTATTGGCATCTCGACTCAAGATTAACGGGATTAGGCCTAACCCTTCCTTTTTCTTCCCTTCCAGTCGGTAAACATCCAAAAGATTAGTTAAGGTTCGCGGATGTTCCGGGTCAATATTTTTGGCTTTCTCGAGAATCTTCCGGGCTTCTTCAATCTGTTGTTTGCGAAGAAGAATTTCAGCGGTATCATTTAATTCATCGACTGCCAATTTTGGTCTTTTTTCTTCTAAATAGAGATCTGCCAGTTTTAAATGATAATCAATCTCACCCGGGTCAATCTCTAAAAGAGAATTCAAGACCTTTATGGCCCGGGGGCGGTTTTTTTTCTCCAGAAGGATCTTCAGTAAATTCTCATATTCAATTTTTGACTCAGAAATAAAGCCCTGGTTGCGGTATAATTCGGCTAGTTTTTCTAAAGAGTCAAGATCATCAGGGTTCAAACGATGAATTCTTTTATAAAGAGCAATCGATTTGGAATAAATCCCCTTTTTCTGGTAAAATTCAGCGATTTGTCTGAACTCAGCCACCGCTTTATCCTTCATGTCCAGATTGAGATACAGATCTCCGAGGAGGGTTCTGATAGGAATGTCCTGCTCATCTCCAGTAATAAGCTTTTGGTATTCTGCTATTGCCTCAGCAAATTTGCCTTTTTTTACCAGCTTCTCCGCTAAGGCTTCAATCTTATCTCTCTCATCAGCCGAAAAGGGCATTCTATTTTCCTCGCAAATTAAAAGTCAGACGGTGGATAAGGCAGGGACCAAATTCAGCCAAAGCCTGATAATGATATCTTGTTCCGTAGCCTTTATTCTTTGGCCATTCATAAACATTCCAGATATTTGCCAATTTATTCATAATCCAGTCCCGCATTACTTTAGCCACAATTGAAGCCGCAGCGATTGACTTGCTTTTTCGATCACCACCAATTATTCTCCTCTGTGGATACTCTACACCATCGATAATAAAGCCGTCAACCAGGATAAAATCCGGCTTTAGAGAAAGATTCGATATCGCCCGAGCCATAGCCATCCTAGAAGCGCGAGCTATATTCCACTTATCGATCTCAATTGGCGAACAGAAGCCTATACCCAGGGCCTCAACCTGATTTAATATCCAGAATAAAAGTTTCTCTCTCTGACGGGGAGTTAATCGCTTGGAATCATCCAGCTCCGTCATCCAGTTCCTTTTTTCATTTTTTATCTGATTAACCGAAAAAATAACTGCCGCTGCCACTATCGGGCCACATAAAGCTCCCCGCCCCACTTCATCCACTCCAGCTATGCGGGTAAACCCCTCCCCAATAAGTTGTTTTTCCTGGCTAAAATCAGGCATCCCCATTCGCCGTGGTGGGACAGGTTCTTCTTATATATTTTAAATAAAAGTAAAAGATTAAGCTAACTTCACCAATTAATCATGTCAGGGAATAAACCACCTTTTTCTCTATCTCAATTCTTTCAACCGGGCCTTCTTTCCTTTTAGTTTACGAAGATAATAGAGTTTGGCTCGACGAACTTTTCCCCGGCGAACTACCTCAATTTTACGAATCATTTTTGAATGAAGAGGAAAAATCCTCTCTACACCAACTCCGAAAGAAACCTTCCTGACAGTAAATGTCGCCCGCGGTCCAGAACCTCTCTTGGCAATAACATCTCCCTTAAAAACTTGAACTCTTTCCTTCTCCCCTTCTTTAATAATTAGATGAACTTCAATAGTGTCACCAACTTTGAAGTCAGGTAAATCTTTTCTGATTTCATTCTCTTCTACTAAATTGAGCATATTCATTTCTCTTTCCTTTCGTTTTTGATTTCATCTAAAAATTTTTGTTCTTCTGATGAAAGCTCCTGAAGATTAATTAAATCAGGTCTTCTCCGCCATGTTTTTTCAAGAGCTCTTCTTCTTCTCCACTGGTTAATTTTATCATGATTCCCAGAAAGAAGCACCTCTGGAACCTTATATCCTCTAAAATCCCTGGGCCTGGTATATTGAGGATAATCAAATATCTTCCGGAAAAAAGTATCCTTCCTCGCGGCCTCCTCTTTACCCACAACTCCAGGTACCAGCCGAGCGACTGCCTCAACCACCACCATGGCGGCTAATTCACCTCCCGTGAGGATGAAATCTCCAATCGACAGCTCCCGCGTAGCTAAATGTTCAGCCACTCTCTCGTCAACTCCTTCATACCGCCCACAAATTAAAATCACCTGGGGAGAGCATTTTAATTCTTCAGCCATCTGCCAAGTAAATCTTTCGCCCTGGGGAGTTAATAAAACCACCTCTGCTTCCTGCGTTAAACGGACTTTTTCTACAGCTCTAAAAATGGGTTCGGGTTTCAATACCATGCCTTCGCCGCCTCCAAAAGGCCGATCGTCAACCTGTTGATGTTTATCCTCGGTAAAGTCTCTCAGGTTATGGACGACCACTTTAATCAACCCCTTGGCGATGGCTTTTCCCAGAACCCCACTGGAAAAGGGTCCCTGAAACATCTCAGGGAAAATGGTGATTATCTCAAATCTCATCCATCTCCAGTAGCCCTTCAGGAGGATTAATAATGATTATCTTTCGGACAAGATCTACCTCTAGACAAATACTCTGATGAAAAGGAATTAATATTTCCTTTTTCTGCTGCTTCCCGGCCACAATAAGCAATTCGTTCCCAGGAATAAACCAGATGTCTTTAACCTGTCCAACTTCATCGCCCTGCTCGGTAATAACCTGACACCCAATTAACTGGAAAACAAAATATTCATCATTTGTCAGGAATTGAAGTTCTTCTTCGGGAAGAAAGATACTTCTCCCTTTTAAAGGCACTGCCTCACTAATAGTATTAATTCCCTCTAATTTTAGAACAGAGCACTCTCCCCTTGGCAGGAGATGCTCGACCCGAAACTTCTTTAATTCCCCCTCAATCTCAACATAAATCCATGAAAAAAAAATGTTGAGAAGGAGGCTTGAAATGGAGGTCTATTTTTAGAGCACCTCTCTTTCCATGGGTCTTTAAAATCTGGCCAACTTTAATCAAATTAAGTCTTCTCGATGATTTCTAAGTTGAATCTCCTCTTCAGCTTCATTCCGGCTGCTCCAAGAATGACGCGGATGGCTCTCGCCGTGCGTCCCTGCTTACCAATGACCTTTCCCAAATCTTCGGGTGCTACTTTTAATTCAAGGATGGTGGTTTGTTCACCTTCGAGTTGGGAAACTTGAACTTTGTCCGGATTGTCAACTAAGGATTTGGCGATCATTTCAACTAGTTCTTTCACTGTAACCTCCTTTAAGTTTTGTTGTTATTGGAATGATTACTTCGCTTGGTAACTTTTTTTATGAGAGATTGGACTGTCTCGGAGGCTTGAGCACCTCTGTCGAGCCAATAACTAAGGCGATCTAAGTCAAGTTTTATCTCCGCCGGTTCTTTGAGCGGATTATAATAGCCAAGAGTTTCTTTATATTTACTTTCTCTCGGACGTCGAGCATCCATAACTACAATCCTATAAAAAGGACGTCGTTTCGCTCCCATCCGCATCAGACGAATAGACATCATTTTTCCTTACTCACCTCTTTAGAAATTCAGGGAAAATTGATGATAACTTAAAAATTGCTCTAAGTCAACTCATTTTAACAACTTTCTGGCCTATCTCAAGAGCATCTTTTCCTTTTTTTCCCAGTAGTTCAACTAGAAAATGTTTAAAAAGAGATGACGTTTTATATTTATAATTTATAAACAACACTGCCCAGAAACACTACCCCCCGGCCAGAAGAATAATAAAATAATTCTTCATTAGCGGATCGGGTATTTAAGAATTTCAAATTCCACATCGCCTGTTTCAAGCTCGTTCATATTAAGCACATAAAGACAACCTGTCTCCCGGCTATAATAATGTTTCAACATTATAGTTATATAAATATCCTTGGAGGATCCTCCCACGCCTGGCAGAAAATTGGCTACCGCAAAGACAACCACCACAGCCCCGGTAATCATATAAGTCTTCAACATATAGTCGCCCCTCATTCAACTCCCCTTTTTTATATAAATTTTTCTTTTTTTTCCTTTGTCAAGGGAAAATGGTCAGTGTTGTGATTCTATTTATGGCCGGATCATCTTCATCTAATTTTGCCCTCATTTGGGCAGGCAGCTAAAATCCAGACAAAGAAATAAAACCAAGTCATGAAATAATCTCTAAAGGAGCCTTTGGAGAATACCTTCAGCCGAGGGGAAGCTTGGACAGCATCTTCTTGAAGTGAGACTTCTTCATCAACTTTCTCATCTCAAAATATTGTTTGAGGAGCTGATTCACTTCCGCCACCGGGCGACCGCTGCCTAAGGCTATCCGCCGGCGACGACTGCCATTAATGATTTTGGGGGTCTCCCTTTCCTGAGGAGTCATCGAATTAATAATAGCTTCAAAATGGATTAGTCTTTTATCATCTAAATTAATCTTCTGGAGATGTTTAAACATTCCTCCTGTCGGTAGAAGGCTCAAGATCTGCGAAAAGGAGCCCATTTTCCGCAGCTGAATAAGTTGCTGCCGAAAATCCTCCAGGGTAAATTCCTGACGTCTCAATTTTTTGGCCAATTCCTCGGCCTGTTGCCGGTCAGCCACTTCTTCGGCTTTCTCAATTAAAGACAAAACATCGCCCATCCCTAATATCCGGGAGGCCATCCGCTCCGGATGAAAGGGCTCCAATTGATCTGATTTTTCGCCGACACCAATATACTTAATTGGCTTCCCGGTAATAAAGGCAATGGATAAGGCGGCCCCTCCCCGGGCATCGCCATCTAATTTGGTCAGAATAATTGAATCAAGGCCAATTTGTTTCTCAAACTCCTGAGCGCTTCTCACTGCATCCTGCCCGGTCAGGGCATCGCCCACATAAATAACTTCAGTGGGGTTAAAAAGAGACTTAACCATTCTCAATTCATCCATTAACTCCTGATCAATATGAAGTCTGCCGGCAGTATCCACCAGCAGAGGGTCAAAGTGATGCTGGCGGGCATAATCCAATATCTTCCGAGTAGCTGCTGCCGGATCATTGAAGTCCTCCGGGGTTAAACTAAATACTTCTATTGACAGTTGAGCTCCCAGAATGGCCAGCTGTTCCTGGGCTGCCGGTCTCTTTAAATCGAAAGAAACCAGTAATGGTGATTTCCCTTCTTTTTTAAACAAAAGGGCTAATTTAGCCGTGGTGGTTGTCTTCCCCACTCCCTGAAGGCCGACTAACAAGTAAATTGTTGGTGGGGCAGAAGCTGTCTTTAGTTTTTGCCGGCTCTGGCCTAAAATCTGGGTTAGCTCATCCCGAACAATTTTAATAACTTGCTGGGCAGGAGTTAAACTCTCCAGAACCCGCTCATTTAAAGCCTTGGCCTTAACCTGGGCTTCAAATTCTTTGACTACTTTGTAACTGACATCTGCCTCAAGAAAGGCCAAGCGAATCATCCGGAGGGCCTCATTTAAGTTCTTTTCGGTAATTTTGCCCTCGCCCCGGAGAAACTTGATGGCTTTTTGAAGGCGGGCCGAAAGTTGGTCTAGCATGGCTCTCACTCCCAGGTTTAGTCGATACTCATCCTAAGCTAATTATCCCTGCCAGTCAATGATTCCTGTCTCTCTCTGAAACACCTGGCGAGAAACTTCTGGCTCTCTTCCCTCAGAATATTCTGGCTCAAACCAGTCCTCTCCGGTCAGGAAAAATCCCTATTTGATCCCAGCACACCTTGACATTAATGGCTAGAATAATTAAGGTAAAAAGAAATTTTAGGCCGCAATTCTTATGACACAAATAGAGGACAGAGATTGTTACCTAGTCAATGGGTAAGGAGAGAAAACAATGAAATCCAAAATAGATTATAAAGAAATCATCAAGTTAATTAATCTCCTCGAAGAAAAAAACTTGGCTGAATTCGAGCTGGAAGTAGAAGGTTTTCGGATAAAGATTGCCCGGGAAAAACCCGGCTTGTCACCCCCCACCACTTCTGAGATATCGCTTCCCGTCCAAGCAACTCCTGAAACTCCAGCCACTCAGCCTAAAGTCGGGGAGAAAAACAATCTCCACTACATAACCTCTCCCATGGTCGGAACTTTCTATCGAGCGCCCAACCCATCAGCTCCTCCATTTGTCGAAATTGGTGATACCGTCAAGAAAAATCAGACTCTGTGTATCATCGAAGCCATGAAACTGATGAATGAAATTGAATCTGATATTGATGGCACCATTGAAGAAATTCTAGTGGAAAATGGCAAACCAGTAGAATTTGGTCAAAAACTCTTTGCTCTCAAACCAATAAAGTCGTGAGCCATGTTTTCCAAAATTCTAGTCGCTAATCGGGGAGAAATAGCCTTACGGATTATTCGGGCAGCTAAGGAACTGGGCATCAGGACAGTGGCTGTTTATTCCGAGCCAGACAAACAAAGCTTACATACTCTTCTGGCTGATGAAAGAATCTGTATTGGTCCAGCTCCTGCCTCAGAAAGCTATCTTAACATTCCAAATATTATCAGTGCAGCCGAAATTACCAAAGCCGAAGCTATCCATCCAGGTTATGGCTTTCTGGCCGAAAATCCCCGTTTTGCTGAAATATGCGAAGCCGAAGGACTGGTCTTCATCGGTCCGCCTGCCTCAATCATTCAGATGATGGGCGATAAAAACCAGGCTCGCCGCCGCATGAAGGAAGCCAAGTTGCCGGTTATTCCCGGCAGCGAGAATGTCATTGAAGACTTCCAGGAAGCCAAAAAAATAGCTCAAAAAATAGGTTATCCCATTATACTAAAAGCAGCTTCTGGCGGGGGAGGAAAAGGGATGAGAATAGTCACCTCACCTCGCCAATTAGAAGAACAATTCTCCATTGCTCAATCAGAAGCTCAGGCCTCCTTCGGCAATCCAGCCCTCTATCTTGAAAAATACCTTATCTCCGCCCACCACATCGAAATCCAGATAATTGCCGACAATTATGGGAACGTTCTGGCTTTAGGAGAAAGAGAATGCTCCATTCAGCGTAAGCACCAAAAACTAATTGAAGAAAGTCCTTCTCCCTTTCTCGATGAAAAAACCAGAAAAAAAATGGCCCGGGCCGCTGAGGAAGCGGCCAAAACTATCGGGTATAAAAGCCTGGGAACATTCGAATTTCTGGTGGATAATCAGAAAAATTTCTATTTCATGGAAGCCAACACCCGAATCCAAGTAGAACATCCGGTTACCGAGATGCTTTACAATGTTGATCTTGTCAAAGAACAGATCCGTCTGGCCAGCGGCGAAAAACTCTCCCTGGATCATTCTCTGCGACCCCGCGGTCATAGTCTGGAGTGCCGCATTAATGCTGAAGACCCGGAAAAGTTTATCCCCTCACCGGGAAGAATCGAGTTCCTTGTCCTGCCCGGAGGTCCGGGAGTGAGAGTAGACACAGCGGCTTACTCTGGTTGGATAATTCCACCTTATTACGATTCTCTCCTGGCTAAAATAATCACCCACGCTCCGACCCGCCAAGAAGCCATCGCCAAAATGCATACCGCTCTTGAAATGACGACAATTGTCGGTATTCAGACCAATCTTCCTCTCCACCTGAAAATCCTCTCCTCATCTGATTTCCTCTCCGGCCGCTATGACATCCAATTTCTGGAAAAATTCCTGGCCCAAGGAAAAGGTCCCCGAGGGCCAAAAACTTAAATTCCCTCACTTTTATAAATATGATTGATTAGTTTTGGGGGTCTTTCATTACTTGACTGACCTCGCCAGTAAGGCATGAAAATATTGGCCTGGTCAAAATCGTCAACAGAGAGATTTAAAATATGTCTGAGAATTCAGCTTATCTCCTTCAGCCCTAATAAGGCTAATTTGCTTCTGACATTGGAAAGCCTTTTTCGTTTCTTTTCTGTCCCTAAAAGACTAAGGCATCTTCTGCTATTTTCAAAGCAAAGTTCCTGGGTGTCTTACCGGCCAGCTTTTATTTCAACTCGAAAAGAACCTACGTTATCACCCACCACCACTTCATTTATGCCTAAATATAAATGGCCGTCAAGTGGCATATAAATCTGCCGACCTCGTCCTATATAGAAAATTTCCTCCATTTCATTCCTTTTTTCTTCGCCAGTCTCCTCATCCTTTTCTATGGAGATCAATTTAACCACTTTACCAATCAAAGCCCCTATGTTTTCACCCTTGAGGGGCTGTTGGACGGTTTTCATCGGATAACCATCCGGACCGCAATAAGCAATCGGATTTCCTCGCTGGAGAGAAATACCTCCCTCTGCCCGGAAAATCAATCTTTGACCCGCCATAACTTCCAGTCCAGTGTCAGTCCAATTTTTATTGGCGGGAACAACTATTTCCGTCCATTCACCTGGTCTTAAAAATTTTCCCTGACTCTGACCACCTTCCTGGCCCAAGAAAATTTTTCCTCCCACCACTCCTATGACCAGCCCTATAACCAGAGAGAGGGTGACCGGTCTTGGCCATAAAAAATTCCATAGGTTCCTCATGGCCTTTTCCCCTTTTTGAGGACGCGGATCATTTCCTCATGAATGCGGCCATTGGAGGCCACAATTTCCCGACCGTAGATATTTAATCGCTCCCCTCCAAAATCAGACACTCGACCCCCTGCTTCCCTGACAAGTAAAGCTCCTGCCGCAATATCCCAGGGATTGAGTTTCAGCTCCCAGAAGCCGTCGAACCGACCACAGGCGACATAGCACAGATCAATCGCTGCTGAACCACATCGGCGAATCGCCTGGGCCTGCCGGAGAAAATTGACAAAATGATCGATGTTATTGATATCACTCACCCGAACATCATACGGAAAACCAGTGGCCAGGAGGCTCTTATCTAGTTCTGCCACAGTGGAAACCCGAAGGGGCTGGCCGTTACATCTAGCTCCCTGACCTTTTACAGCTGTAAAACATTCCTGAAGATTGGGGTCATAAACCACCCCCAGGATGACTTCACCTTTTACTTCCAGAGCCAGAGAAACACAAAAGACCGGGTAGCTATGGGCATAGTTGGTAGTTCCATCCAGAGGATCAATAATCCAGCGAAATTCACTCTTCCTTTCTTGGTCCTGATTTATCTCCTCCTCAGCCAGGATGTCATGGTGCGGAAAGTTCTCTTTGAGCCGAGAGATTATCCTCTCCTGAGCTTCGAGATCGCGGACGGTGACTAAATCTATCTCACCTTTGTAATTTACTTCCTTCTTTTTGTCGGTAAGGTGCTGACGCAGAAAATCACCGACTTCTCGAGCTACACTAATGGCTACCTCTAAATATTTTTCCTCATTCATGGTTTTTCATCTTAACAACTTACCCTTACTTTGGCAACTGACTGCCTCCTAATCCTCCCAAAAGATAATCTTTTTTTCAGAGAAAACTAATAGCCTAGAGTTCTAAACTTTTTTGCCTTTTCCCTCGTAGTATAATATGATTATCCAGCGAAAAGGTGCTTAAATGGAAGCCAAAAAAAGTAAACCACGGAAAAAGAGAATCATCTTCTTTTCCCTTATCGGGTTAGTCATCATCCTCATTATCTTCTTTAACCTCCGCTCTCAACGGGAGAAGGCTATCAAAGTCACGGTGGAGAAAGTAAAAAAAGCGGATCTTGTTTCTATTGTATCTGCCTCGGGTGAAATAAAACCACGGAAAAACATTAATATCAGTGCCCATATTCCCGGCAGAATTGTTAAAATTGGAGTGGAAGAGGGACAACGCGTCAAAGCCGGTGATTTTCTCCTGATGCTTGACTCCACCCAATATCAGGCCGAAGTCGATAGGAATAAAGCTCTGCTTCAATCTTATAAAGCTGACTTAATCCGCGCCGAAGCTGTGCTGAAAAAAGATGAAAAATATTACAATCGCCAGAAGAAACTCTATGAGGAACAACTTATCAGTCAGGAGCAGCTCGAAGCTGCCCAGGCTCAATATGAAGTCTCTAAAGCCCAGTATGAAGCTCTCCTTTTTCAGATTAAACAGGCAGAAGCAGCTCTCCGAAGTGCTCTGGATAACTTAAACAAAACCATCTACAACTCTCCAATTGACGGCATCATTACTAGTCTCAGGGTCGAGGAGGGAGAGATAGCCCTGGTTGGGACAATGAACAATCCAGGAACAGTGCTGATGACCATTGCCGATTTATCAGTAATGGAAGCTGAGGTTCTGGTGGATGAAACTGACGTTATTGGCATAAAACTTGGCCAACCAGCGGAAATAAGAGTTGATGCTCTCCCCGAAAAAACCCTGAGGGGTCACGTCACCGAAATCGGTAGCTCGGCCCTCCAGAAACTAACTTCCTCCGAAGAATCAAAAGATTTTAAAGTGGTTATTACCCTGGATGACCCACCTCCGGAATTAAAACCCGGCCTTTCCGCTACGGCGGATATTATTACCGCCGAGAAAAAGGGAGTTCTGGCTGTGCCCATTTCAGCCATTGTCATTAAAGAAGAACCAGCCTCTGAAGAAAACGCGGAACCCACCAAGCAGGAAGGAGTTTTTATTGTCGGACAGGACAATCGCGTTAAATTTACCCCGGTTAAAAAAGGCATTATGGGAGAAATGAAGATCGAAATCAAAGAAGGCTTAAAAGAAGGGGACCCCATCGTTGTTGGGCCCTTCAGTGCTCTCCGCCAGTTAAATGACGGAGATTTAATCAAAGCCGAGGAAAAATCAGGATCTTAATTAAGCGGAGATGGTTAAAACAGCTGATACCAATCAACAGTTAATTATTACCCACAACATTTGGAAAATCTACAAATTGGGCCGTCACGAAGTTCCGGCCTTATGTGGGATTAGCTTCACTATTGCCAAAAACGAATTTGTGGCTATCATGGGCCCTTCCGGCTCAGGTAAATCAACCTTGATGAATATTATCGGCTGTCTGGATACGCCCACCCGCGGTGAATATTACCTTAATAACCGCTTGGTCAGCGAAATGAGTGAAAACGAGCTAGCCTATATTCGCAATCAGGAAATCGGTTTTGTTTTCCAGGTCTTTAATCTCTTACCCCGGGCAACAGCTTTTCATAACGTTGAACTTCCCTTGATCTATAAAGGAGCTTCGAAGAAAGAACGCGAGGAAAAAGTAAGAAGGGCTCTGGAAATGGTCGAAATGGAGCACCGGGCCCATCATCGTCCGTCTGAACTTTCCGGAGGCGAAAGACAGCGCATAGCCATAGCCCGGGCCTTAGTTAATGAACCTTCATTACTCCTGGCTGATGAACCAACCGGAAACCTCGATTCAAAAACGGGTCAGGAAATAATGAAGCTTTTTCACAAAATTCACCAACAGGGCAATACTATTCTGCTGGTAACGCATGACCGGGAGATTGCCAACCAGGCGCAGCGGATTATCTTCCTCCGGGATGGAAAAATTGAAGACGAGATTCGAAAGGAGCAATTATGAACCTCATCCAACGCTTCCAGGGAATTTTTGCCAATCCTCGACCAACCTTTGAGAAAATCAACCAACGAGCGATCTGGATTGATGCTCTGATTCTTATTCTGGTGGCTTATATGATTTTTAGTTACCTATCCACGCCTTATGCCCTCCAAGATCAGGCTCGATTTATGAAGGATAATCTTAAACTTAAAGAGAGAATGGGAGAAGAGAGATTTAATCAGACAATAGCTAACCTCGAAAACCCTCCCTCTTCCAGCGTTATTCTGAGGAGCTTAATTCTCAGTCCCATCACCCTCCTCATAGGACTACTTCTCTCTTCTCTGATCCTTCTCATAATTGGCCGATTTGTCTCCACTGAAGGCAATTTTAAACAGGTCTGGAGTCATTATCTCCACGCTAATTTCATTGATAAAATCCTGGGAAATGGAGTCCGCCTTTTTCTAATCTTGTCAAAAAAATCGGTTATGCAAACGACCACCAGCCTAGCTGCCTTTTTCCCCCAACTAGAAGTTACCTCAACCAGTTTCATCATTCTCAGTCAATTCGATTTTTTTCAACTCTGGATGTTCGGCGTGCTGGGTTATGGACTCTCCTCCGCTTTTAAAATCGAGTTCAAAAAGGCTCTCTTTATTTCCTATGGATTCTGGTTTATAAAAAGTATCATTTACATTCTCTTCGGTCTCATCGGTCGCCAATTTGTCAGTTAATTCAAACTATAATTTATCCTTATCGCCATTCCACCCTCAGTAATGAGAGGAGGATTACGCTACTTTCGGTGAAAATTCTTCTGGAAGGCCACCCTCCACTAATTGATGAAAACTGGGCCCGCCCAAAATAGTGACTAGCAGGAGTTGGAATACTTCTGATAACTTTAATTGACAGGAAGACCTGTCTCAGTTATAAATTTATCTTGTTTAGAGATCAAAGAGAGCAATCCCGTTACTTTGATTATCAGGAAAATCAAATAGTTGAGAAATAACATTGTCTTTAAATGGAGAAAAGTACTGCCATGACCATTAAAGGTCATTTTCAGCAAACTCCCTTTCCGGCCTTATGTCTGGAAATCTGGCGGGCCCGGCTGACAGGTTCTCTCCAAATTCATCCTGAAACAAATCTACTAGAAATACCTTTTCAGGAAGGAGATTTCGTCGTCACCGCAAGTTGGATCAATAGGGAAAAATTTCTTGAATTTATCCGATCTCAAATTGAGCCAACTGAAGAAAAAATTCTGCCTGGTTTCAATCAAAATGAACTATCCTCTCCCTCATTTATTAAAATTCTTATTGAAAATTCTCCTTTTTCTGCCCAAACTATTTGGACAAATATCCGCGAGTTTTTTTATCTAAATATTCAGCCTTTATTTGACCTGACTGAAGGAAATTACCAATTCATTCCTGGTTCACCAACCCCGCGGGGAAACGTCCTGATACGACTGTCAACTCCAGAAGTGGTTAACCAAGGAATATCCAAGATAAAAAATATTGGGCAATTCAAAAAATATTATCCCGACAAAAAAGTTCTGGTTAAAATCCAGAAAAACCCTCAGCCCCTCCCCTGGCTTTCTGAACCGGCCAAATATCTTCTTAATTTACTAAAGACCCCAATGACCCTGGAACAGTTGATAAATCTTAGCCAACTGGGGGAGAAAGAAACCTATCGTCTTCTTTTCCTTTTCAGCTGTTTTAAAATAGTTAACCTGTCTCTATCTAAAACTATCAACCGACTCCAACCGGCTTCTCCCCAAAAATTAGCTCAAACAATTGATCTATTTATTGAAAAATCTTCCTTTATTTTAAAGTATCTTTCCAAAGAAATAGGGCCGGTAGCCACAAGTATCATCCAGAAATCAATATCAGAATGCAAATCATTCCTGCCGACTATTTTCTCTGATGTGGAGATTGATGAAAGTGGTCAGATCATTTTCGGGCGGGTCTTTAAATCAGGAATAGCCTACGCTTCTCCGGAATTACAGGCCCAAGTCATTGATGGCCTGAACGAACTTTTTTTAACTCAGTTACTAGCTGTTAAAAGGACCTTAGGCGACGACCATGAAATTCGTCTGGTGGAAGCTCTGCAGTCACTAACAAGATGAAAATCTCTAAAAAGCAACTCCTGGCTCTGCTTATTTTCATTTCTCTCGGAGTAATTTATCTCCTTCTTCGCCGGGCTTTAGGATGAAGACTAATTTTAATCCCAAGGAAAAACTCCTGGTCATTCTGGGACCAACAGCTGTCGGGAAAAGCGCCTTGGCCATCAAGTTAGCCCATGTCTTCCAGGGAGAAATTATTAATTGTGATTCTATGCAGGTATATCAAGGGTTCGATATTGGCACAGATAAAATCCCTCCGGAAAAAAGAGAGGGCATTCCTCACCATCTGCTGGACGTCATCCCCCCGACTGAGCAGTTCACCGCCGCTGACTTTGTTTGTTTTTCTCTCGAAATAATGCAAGAAATCTGGAGTCGGAATCATCTCCCCATCATTACTGGCGGCACCGGTCTCTATCTCCAGTCCCTCCTGGAGGGACTATTTCCTGGAGTCGGGCGGAATCCCCAAATCCGTCAGAAACTAGAAGAGGAAGCTCAAACTCAAGGCCTGGCTTTTCTCTGGGAAAAGTTGGCCCAAGTGGATCCTGTTTATGCTCAAAAAATCAGCCCCCGTGATAAAATTAGAGTCATCCGAGCTCTAGAGGTCTATGAAGCTACCGGGATTCCTATTTCTCGACATTTCCAGAAAACTAAATCTTTTGTCCGGGATTTCTCTACTCTTAAAATTGGGCTAAAATTAAAGAGAAAGGAACTATATGAAAGAATAAATAGGCGAGTGGAAAGAATGTTTGCTGCTGGTCTGATCGAAGAAGTGACCAGGCTTCTGCAACAGGGAATTCCGGAAGAAGCGCCTCCCTTCCGGGCCCTGGGTTATAAATATGCTCTTCAGGTTATTCAGCACCAGCTCTCTAGGGAAGAGGCCATCAAGTTGACCCAGAGAGACACTCGTCATTACGCCAAACGACAACTGACCTGGTTCCGGCGAATGAAAGGAATACATTGGTTTTCTCCTTATCAATCCTCCCAAATAATTGAATTCATCAAAAGCAAATGGATCACCCATGAAAACTGAAAAAGCCATCCTGGTTCATTTATCCACCTCCACTCAGGATAAAGCGATAGCCGATATCTATATGGAGGAGCTAAAGGGTCTAGTGCAAGCAGCCGGAGCTGAGGTTATCAAAGAAGTCTTCCAGATCCGTTCCGAGATAAATCCCAAATATTACATCGGTGAAGGGAAAGTCAATGAACTTCGGGAGTTAATTGAAGAAACCAAGGCGACCTGTGTCATCTTTGACCACAACCTCTCACCGATCCAGCAGCGGCATCTAGAAGAAGCTCTGGAAGTTAAAGTGCTTGACCGGACTCAAATAATCCTCGATATTTTTGCCCAGCGAGCTTTAAGCAAAGAAGGCAAGCTCCAGGTTGAACTGGCCCAATTGAACTATTTATTGCCCCGATTATCAGGGAAAGGACAAAGTTTATCGCGACTGGGAGGCGGTATTGGCACTCGAGGTCCTGGAGAAAAAAAGCTCGAAGAAGATCGACGCCGGATAAAAGATAAGATCACTCGAATAAAAAGAGATATCAACCGAATCCAACGCCGCCGTCAAGAACAAAGGAAAAGCCGTCAAAAATATCCCATGCCCACTGTCTCGCTGGTCGGTTACACCAATGCCGGCAAAACAACTCTCTTTAATGCCTTAACTCGAGCCAATCGCCTGGCCTCACCTAAACTTTTTGCTACCTTAGACCCCACCCTCCGGCGGGTAACTTACGCTGATGGGGTTTCCTTTTTTCTAAGTGACACAGTGGGCTTTATCCGGAATCTTCCCTTTGAGCTAATCTCGGCTTTTAAAGCAACCTTGGAAGAAGTCAAGGAAGCCGCCTGCCTTCTCCATGTCATCGATATCTCTTCTCCTCATTGTCAACAACACACCGCCTCTGTGGAAAAAATTCTTGAAGAAATTGGAGTGGTTGACATCCCTATCATAAAAGTTTTTAATAAGATAGACCTTTTACCTGATGGACAAAAGATGAGACGATTGAGGGGTAAGATTAATCAAAATTCTGTCTATGTCTCTGCCCACACAGGGGAAGGTCTTGACGATTTAAAATCCCGCCTGCGGCAAATTCTCTTTCATGACTATCAGATTTTTCATCTCCGTATTCCTATTGAGGAAAAACATTTGGCGGACTCTTTTTCCAAATGGTCTTTTGTCCTTCAGAAAAAGAACCTGGGCGAGGCGATTATCCTCCGAGTTTTTGCTCGGAATTCCCACATACTCCCCTTTCTGCCTTATCTAATTCAAGGAGAAACAAATTGATCAAAAAAATCCTGTCCCTATCTCTTTTTGGCTTGCTTATCTTCGCCTCTTGTACCACTTATCATCCTCAGCCTCCTTCTTTCTACTTTGAGCCTCTTGCTCCTGACGTGGTCACCAATCTTTCTCTGGAAGATCGACTCTTAATCGAAGACGCCTGGAATTATATCCAGCAAGGCTACCCAGAGAAGGCCAGAAAACTCTTTAGCCAACTTTCCCCAGAAAGTCCTTTCTACTATATCGGCTTGGGTTATACTGCCTATCTCAGCGGCGACAAAAATACAGCTAAAGAATACTTTCAAACTGCCTTAAAATATCAACCCCAACTGTACCTGGCCTATCTTGGCCTGGCTCAAATCCACCTCGAAGAAGGCGATGAAGAAGCTGCTTTATCTGAACTGCGGGAAATCTTGAAAAGACGCCCAAATCACTCCTGGGCGCTGACCGAATATAAAGCTCTCCGTTCCAAAAAAACCAATGAAAACCTGGCTCTGGCTCGAGCCGCTCTCTCTCAGAACAATATCGAAAAAGCCAAAAAAGCCCTGCTGGAGAGCCTTTATTATTCGCCTGATTCCCTTGAGGCTAATCTTATGCTGGCGGATATATATTTAAAAGAAAAAAATTATGATCAAGCCCTTATTCACCTCCAAACAGTTTACCAAAAAGAACCGGAGAATCATGAAATCTTGAAGAAATATGGGGAGCTCCTTTTTCTAAGGCAAAATTATAAAAAAAGCCTGGAAATCTATCAAAAGTTGCAGCAACTTAGACCAGAGGATAAAAAAATTAAAGACACCATAGAGAGGTTAAAAAACCGGTTGGGTATCTTTGAATTGCCCAGCCAATTCGAAAGGATACCCTCTCGGGAAGCTTTAACCAAAGAAGATATAGCCGCCCTTCTGGGAGTTAAATTTAAGGATTATCTGGAAAAATCACCAGGTCAACCGCCGATCCTCATCGATATTGCCACTTCCTGGGCCGCAAAATTCATCCTGACTACTGCTTCCCTCGGGCTACTTGATGTTTATCCCAACCACACCTTTCAACCCAAGAAGGTAGTCACGCGGGCCGAATTTGCTGAAATTATTTATCGTCTAGTGAAATATCTGGAGAAAAAAGGACACCGTTTCATCCAACAAATTCCCCCCGAAAGAATCCAAATAACCGACGTCAGTCCCGACAATTATTACTACCAGCCAATTCTGTTCGTTATTTCCTATGATTTGATGGCTCTTAACCCAGACAAAAAGTTTGAAACCGAACGACCTATTTCCGGAATAGAAGCCATAAAAACGCTGGATATAATTATTAGTCTTATTCGGTGAACCCATTAATAAATATCGCCAAGAAAACAAAGGAGGAGGCCTAAATTACTACCAAAAAAACAGAGGAGTTGAAAGCCGAATATTTTAACTTAGCTAATTTTCTGACCACAGTTAGAATTATTCTTATCCCCTTCTTCATTTATTATCTTCTGCAAATGGATGCCCCTAAGGCTTTTTATGTTTTTATCTTGGCTGGTTTAACGGATATCCTTGATGGGACCGCAGCTCGAATCTTTCACCAACGCTCCAAGTTAGGAAGTATGCTTGATCCAGCAGCCGATAAGCTCCTTATGGCCAGTGCTTATATTCTTTTGGGCCTTCCTTCTCTGAAGATGACAAATCTCCTCCCCCTCTGGTTAGTCATAATTGTTGTAGCTCGCGATTTCCTGATTGCTCTGACTGCCCTTATTTTAAATCGATTTAGGGGGATTAAGCAATTTCGTCCTTCCCTTCTGGGAAAATTAACCACTGTCTGTCAGGTATTGTTGATAGCGGTTGTTCTTTTTTGTAATATTCTCCAAACAACCCCTCCCTTCCTTCTATGGCTCTATCTGATCACCTTTGGTCTTACCTTCGCCTCGGGGATCGGCTATGCTCTTCGCTGGCTTCAGGGGAGATAAGGAGCTAAGGCGGAGGGTGTATCCTAAAATTGCGATGAACTTAATGATAGAGTACTTAAGTCAGGCTTTTATCGATAAAACCTCGTTTTAAAGTCATCCAGAGGATTTTCAGATCTAAAGAAAAAGACCAATTCTGGATATAGTAAAAATCATATTCCATTCTTTTATCTATCGGGGTGTCCTGACGGAGACCATGAACCTGAGCCCACCCGGTTATCCCTGATTTAACTTTATGACGAAGCATGTATTTGGGGATCTTTTTACTAAAATTTTTCACAAAGACCGGTCTCTCTGGTCGAGGCCCCACTAAACTCATTTCCCCCACCAGGACATTCCATAATTGGGGCAATTCGTCAAGACTATATTTCCGTAGAAACCGACCGAATTTCGTAATCCGCGGATCATTAGGTTGACACATCACCGGACCGGTATTCTCTTCTGCCTCTACCACCATTGTCCTGAATTTATGCATAATGAAACATTTGCCGTCAAGTCCCATTCTCTCCTGGTGATAAAACACAGGACCTCGGGAAGTCAATTTAATTCCAAGGGCAATCAGTCCCATCAAAGGAGAAAGGGCAAGCAGCAAGCCGGCGGTGACAACTACATCAAAAACCCGTTTTAAGACCAGCATCACTCCCTGCATCGGAGGTTCATCAAGACTGATGACCGGATACCCGTCTAAATCATCAATGCGGGCTTTAAGAGTAAGTAGTTGAAAGAGATCCGGAATCAAGCGAACATTAACCACATATTTATGAACGGCACTGAATATTTCCAGGATTTGCGGATAATTATCCAGCCCCAGAGTAATATAAACATCACTGATATTTTCTTTCTCCAGGATGTTTTCCAGATCATTTAAAGAGCCCAGAACTTCCAGTCCTCCATCTATGTCAATCTTTTCTCCTTTTTTCCTCTCATCATCCAGAAAACCAATCACTCTAAATCCCAGGTCTTGATAATGAATAAATTTCTGGGCTATTTTTTGCCCCATTTCTCCGGCTCCGATGATTAACACATTCTGAAGATCCAATCCCCGGGCAAAACGTCGACGGAAGTAGAAATAAACCTGATTTCTTAAAAAAGCGACAAGGAGCGTGGCCACAACAAAATAAACGGCGATAAAACCATGAGAAATTTTAAAGGTCATCCGGAAAAGAGGCGCTTGTCCCTGGCTATAAGCATATAAATAATTGAGAATGGCCAAAACGATAATAATCGTCAAGAAGGTATTGGCACCGATCATCAGAAAATCTTCGATGCCTGTCTTCTTCAACCTCCGCCGATAAAACCCTTGAAGAAAAAAAATAGCCAGATGGATTAGCAAAAAAAGAGGGAAAACAGCTAAATAAGATTTGATGGGCGGAATGCCTTTTTCAGGATTGACCGGAATGACATAACCATAAAAGCGAAATCCATAGGAATAAAAAAAGGCAATAAAAATACCTACAATATCTGCGATGAGCAGAAGACTGACTATTCTCTTTCTCTGTCGCTGAATCATATTCTTTGTTTTTTATCCTGATATTGTTCCCATTTCTCCAGAATATAATTCTCTATTCTTTCTTTAAATACCTTCCGGGAGTATTGCTCGGCATTCTTTCGAAGGGTGGATTTATTAAAAGTGATATCTTTAAAATTGTCAAGAGCCGCTAATAAGGACTCAACCGTTAACTTAGAAAAAAGAATTCCCGTCACCCCGGGCTGAACTGTTTCCACCGCTCCACCCCGACCAAAAGCAATCACGGGGACTCCGCAAGCTTGAGCTTCAAGAATATTAATCCCAAAATCTTCCTCCCCGGGAACAATCAGGGCTCGGGCTCCCAGATAAAGCTGTAATAACTCCTCGTCACTGACAGCTCCCAGAAATTCAATATTATCCCCGGCCACGCGCCGCCACCTTTTCTCTTCCGGTCCACAGCCAACTATTTTGAGAGGAAATTTATTCCGATTGGCGGCCTCAATGGCCAGATCAAGACGTTTATAGGGCACCAAAGCAGAAACTATAAGGTAATAATTTCCCTTGGCCACCCCCATTCCCCTTGGTCGAAAAAAATCCACATCAACAGGAGGATGAATCACTTCGGCCGTCCGTCGATAATATTTGAAAATTCTCTCCGCCACTGCCTGTGAATTGGCAATAAAATAATCCACCCGGCTCGCTGAATTAACATCCCAGAGACGAAGATAATGAATTATTAACGGGATAATTCGTCGGGCAAAAAACCCCAACCGTTGCGGAGCAAAGTAGGCAAAATACTGATTCCAGGCATAGCGAATCGGAGAATGAATATAACTAATATGGAGAGCATCCGGTCGAGGAATAACTCCTTTGGCCACACAATGACTACTGGAAATAACCAGGTCAAATTCCTGAACATTAAATAATTCAATTGCCAAAGGGAAGAAGGGAAGATACCAGCGGTAATGCTTTTTCAAAGCGGGCCAACGCTGGAGAAAACTGGTATAAATTGTTCGCTTTTCCAGGGAAGACACCTGAGAAGATGGGAAATGGAAGAGAGTAAAGATAGGGGCCTCGGGAAATATCTCGGCCAGGACTTCTAGGACTTTCTCGCCCCCTCGCCGCCCGGTAAGCCAATCATGAACAAGCGCTATACGTTGGGGTTTCATTGAGGTTGATTATAAAAAGGGAGTAAACAATTGTCAATCAAGGGCTTGCTAAGGAGTTGTTTATCCAAAATAAAAACTTGATCTCTCAACTCTCTTGAAAGAGTTCTTTTAGTTTTTTCTGACTAAGCTTAAATACAATTCCTCCAATTGGGTGACCATTTCTCGGAGAGTAAAACGCTGAGAAACTTCATGGGCTAAAGCCTGTCCCCACAGCTGCGCTTCTGCTGGATGTTCTCTCACCCAAATAATGGCCTCGGCCAGAGCTTTTACTTTTCCTGGGGCTACGAGGAGACCGGTTTTTCCTGAAGTAATCACCTCACGACAACCATCAATATCGGTGGCGACCACAGGCAATTCCCATTGAGCCGCTTCTAAAAGAGCCAAGGGAAGTCCTTCCCAGAGAGAAGGCAGCACAAAAAGATCAAAGACCGGATAAAAGTCGGCCACATCTCTTCTCTCACCCAGAAGGAATATCCGCTTCTCCCATCTCTTTTGCCGAAGATACCGACTGAATTTCCTCTCCAGAGGGCCTCCTCCAATTACCAGAAAAACCACTTGGTTAATTTTTCTTTTTACCTCAGGAAAAGACCGAAAAAAATAAATTAGTCCCTTCTGACGATGTAATCGAGCCACCGTGCCCACAAAATAAAAATCAGGATCCACCCCGAGCAATTGAGCCACTTTAATCTTCTTTTCCCTTTTCATCTCGGGCGACAGGAGCACTCTTGATGGCCATTCCAGACCGTTACGAATCACCACAATCTTTGACCGTTCAGCAAGTCGATACCTGCTGACCAGCCGGGCATCGGCGAAAGAAACACAAATGATATTGTCTGTCCAACGACTCATTAACCTTTCTTGCCATACCATTAGCCATTTTAGGACCGGATTCCGATAATGAAGATAATGAATTCCATGAAGAGTATGAATGATCACCGGGACACCGGCTTGATAAGCTGCCCAGCGTCCAGCCAAACCAGCCACTCCCCCATGAGTATGGACAATATCAAATTCCTCCTGGGAGAAAAAAGTTTTAAGTTCCCGATAGCTTCGCCGAGGATTCTTTTTCCGGATAAAAACACCATGATGAGCCACGCCAGCTTCTTTTAATTGGGCCACTAATGGCCCTCCAGGGGAAGAACAAACCAGCAGATCAAAAACATCCTTGTTTATCCGGGAAGCAAGCGAGAGAATATGGCGTTGTCCTCCGCCCAAAAAAGAATGATCGATTACTTCCGCCACCTTTATTCTTTTTTTACTTTTCATGATCAAATCTTTCCTTGAGCAATTGAGAAAAAGCGGAAATAACCTCCTGATTTTCCTCTCGTCCAAGAAAGGCCCTCCCCTTTAACCAGCCGATCAGGAGACCTAAATAAAGACGCAGTAAAACCACAGCTAAAGGGGAATTATGCTTCCAATAAAAATAAAGCTGGCTTCGCCGGTAATGATATCGACTCCAGACTCCCTGGCGGGAAGTACTCGTTCCTCCCCAATGATAGACTTTAGCCGCCGGACAAAACATCACCCGCCAACCGTGTTGCCGCAATCGATAACAAAGATCAATGTCCTCAAAATAAATAAAAAAACGTTCATCAAACCCCTCTACCGCCGCCAACGCTTCCCGGCGGGCCAACAGGCAAGCCGCGCTAATCCATCCCACTTCCCGGGGTTGTCTCATTCGCCCCAGGCGGCGATAGTAAACAATATTTCTCCAGAATTTCTGAATAAATTCTCCCCATAGATTAACCCGATGCCCAAAGGATACCTGCCATTTCCCTTCTTTCGGTGAAAGGAGGGGTCCCACTGCCCCTACCCAGGGGGCCTCTTGTAAAATCTTGACTAATCGCTCCAGGGCTCCCGGAGTAAATCGTGTATCTGGATTAACAAATAAAATATATTCGGTCTCCAGCTCAATTAAAGCCTGATTGTTAGCCCGGGCAAAGCCAACATTCTCTCTATTTTTGATAAACTTTATTGCCGGAAAAAGACGATTAATCCTCTGGCTATCAAAGGTAGAGGAAGCATTATCCACCACTATCACCTGTCCGATTAAAGTAACTGCGGTTTCTTTTAGAGAAAGGAGAGACTCCACCAAATGTTCTTCATCTTCATAATTAACATAGATTACCCCAACTTCCCTCCTTCTGGTACTCATTCTAACAGTGCCTCTCATTTAACCTATCCATTGTTCCAAAATTCCCTCAAACTTTTTAACCTGGTTATGAAGATCGTATTTAGTCCGCACTGTACGATAGCCTTCTATCATAAATTTTCCTGCGAGGAAAGGCTCACTTAGGAGAAGACTGACTTTCTCTCCTAAAGACTCAGCCGAAAAATCACGGGCTAGATAACCATTATGCCCATCCTTGATTATTTCCTCTATTCCTCCCTGGCGAAAAGCCACTACGGGCACTCCTACCGCCATAGCTTCGATAATCACCCGGCCAAATGACTCCTGACGAGACGGAACGAGGAGAATATCCAGCCCAAGAAGCAATGAATAAAGCTCCTTCACATAACCTAGAAAAACCACTCTTTTTTCGAGCCCCAACTTTTTCAACAGATGTCTAAGGTAAGAATAGTAAACCTTATCTGCTGGTTCCCCGATGAATAATAACTTGAGTCGAGGAAAGATTTCCTTTAACCTAGCCAACGCATAAATCGCCAGGTCTTGACCTTTTTCCCTTTTTAGCTTTCCCACCACCCCGAGGAACTGATCTTGGTGATTTAAATTCCATTTAACCCTAATTTGAGATTGAATCTCTTTCCGTCGCTGAAGAAGCCGGGTTAATTCCTCTTTCTCCTTCACCTTCTCAAGATTGCGATCGACGATCTTTAAGTTTTTAAACAAGATTAACTGATGGGTTTCCCGGGCCAATCTCGACCAATTAATCCCGTTGGTAATAATTTCTACTGGAAAATCAGGGAAAAAGGCCTCGCCGGTTTTTTTTGAATTAACAATCACTTTGGCCGACAGCCGGCCAATAATTCTGACCAGAAGCCTATTGCCAAAAATAAATTTTACCACTGCCTGAGGATGATGAAGAAGCTCATGAATAATCCAGATGTGGGGCCGACCGGCTATTCTGGCTGCCAGGGCTCCGGCGAAAGCTACACTCGAATTGCTGACCACCACCCGGGTTGAATAGTTTCTGATTAAGCCAACCAATCTACCTAATCCCTTTAAATTCCAGAGCCAATTTAATGGCTGTTGCCATTTCCTTTTGGCTGGAGTAAGCCACCATTTTTGGTGGATAATGTGGGTTTCAATACCCGCTCTTTTGGCTCTCTGGAGAAGAGGTCCATCCCGGGGGGCCACCAGAATTTTGCTAAACTTTTCCTCATCAAGACATTCGATAAGTTCGAGCAACATTAACTCGGCTCCATTTAATTCCGAAGAATGAGAAACAAAGACAACATTCTCCGGCATGGCCTTTATCTCCCCAATTCTTGATAAAGGTGAAGCGTTAGAGCTGCTGTTTTATCCCAGGAAAAGGTGGTCATCCGCTGGCCTCCGGCTTGAATCAAACTATCTCTCAAGGTAGATTGATCCAGAAATTGAATTATTTTGGCGGCCATATCTTCTGCTGAGGTAGGTTCAAAATAAAGAGCAGCATCCCCGGCCACCTCCGGGATAGCTGGAGCTCGAGAAGCAATAACTGGCAGCTGACAGGCCATTGCCTCAAGCAGAGGAAGCCCAAAACCTTCCGCCAACGAAGGAAAAAGTAAAGCTTTTGCCCCGTGATAATAATACCTTAATTTTTGGGCTGAAGAATATTCTTTTATCTTGATAAATTGCTCAAGACCCAGCTCTCTTAGTTTATTCTTTATTTTCCAGGAATCTCTTCCTTCTCGACCTACGAGAACAAGACTCTCCCGTCGTCCCTGCTGATGAAGGATGTGGAAAGCCTCGATCAGGCGGAGCAGGTTCTTCCGAGGTTCAAACGCTCCCACAAAAAGAAAATATTCCTGCGGGAGGTCTTCTGCTTTTTTAAAATTAATTAATTTTTCTCTCTCTCCCTCACTCAAAGTCCAGGCCTCTGGATCAACTCCCAGATAAATAACCCGCACCTTTCCTTCAACCTGGGGAAAAGAGGATATGATATCATGGGCTGAAGCCTGAGAAATGGTAATAATCGCCTCAGCCTGCTGAACAGAATTTTTCAGCCGGTGGAGAAAAAATTTACGAGCGGTCTCATCGGCTTGGTCTGGCTCTCGCAGAAAAAAAAGATCATAGATGGTAATGATTTTCTTGCCCCTCGTCGGAATAATTATTGGGGTTGGAGAATGAACGACATCCAAGCGGCCACCAAAAAAATAATCTATCGGTGGCCAACCCCAGCGATACCAGCAATAATTGATCAAAGTTACCGGCAGTCGAAAATGACGAAATTTCTTGTGCTTGAACGGAGGTTCTTTTTCTGAAGAAAATCTGTCTTTCCAGGAAGCTGAAAAAAGGAAATATTCATTCTGAAAGTCAATCCGGGACAAGTGAAAGAGGAGGTTTTTCAAGTAGACTCCCACGCCTGTTTCTTCTTTGAGAAACGGCCGGATATCAATCCCAATCCGCATTCATGTAAATGTATGATTTAAATAAAGAAAAGTCAAGTTGCCTCTGTAGAAATGCTTTTAGAAAAGCCCTGAGTTAATTCAAGTTTACCGCCTTCTGGTCAGATTAAGCGATCTGCTCTTTTTCTTAAAAAGGCAACCTTCTCTTTGCCTGGTTCTTGACTAATCCCCAAAAATAGTAGAGAGGTAATTAGCCTTCATTCTTTGAACTAGGATAACCAAAAAAATTTGATGAGACAGGGAAAAATACTATGCCTTATTCTTGCTTTTACTGATCAAGGAAGGTAAGATTTCCCAAGGAAGGAGTCATCAAATGAACAATATTGACCATATATTCAGAAGAATTGAAGATTTTAGAGATGAGATGATTGATCTTCAAATTCAACTGTGCAGCATCCCGGCAATTTCGCCGGAAAGCGGTGGAGAGGGTGAAGCCCAAAAGGCTGAATTCCTTCTTAACTATCTTCAAGATAAAGGCTACGAGACAATAAAAGTCCTTAAGGCGCCTGATCTAGATACTCCCGCCGGATACCGGCCTAATATTATTGCACTTTACAAAGGTCACGATTCATCAAAAACCATCTGGATTATGACCCACCTTGATGTTGTTCCTCCCGGCGAGCTCTCTCTTTGGAAAGGCAACCCTTTCAAAGCCTGGGTGGAGGAAGGAAAAATCTTTGGACGGGGAGTGGAAGATAATCAACAAGATATGGTCGCCGCCATCTTCTCTTTAGAAGCCTTTCGGGCAGAAGGACTTCTGCCTCGATATGACGTTGGTCTTCTTATGGTCGCTGATGAAGAAACAGGCAGTGAAAAAGGGATTAAATTTGTCCTACAAAATAACTCCTTTTTCCAAAAAAATGACTTAATTATCGTTCCTGACGCAGGTAACCCCGAAGGCACTATGATCGAGGTGGCTGAGAAAAGTATTCTCTGGTTAAAATTCACCACGGTCGGGCAACAGGCTCACGCCTCAACTCCGGAAAAAGGCATCAATGCTTTTCGGGCTAGTTCCGCTCTGGTTATCCAATTAAACTCCCTTTACCAAACATTTTCTCAAGAAAACCCCCTTTTTGACCCTCCAATTTCCACTTTTGAACCGACTAAAAAGGAACCAAATGTGCCTAATATCAATACTATTCCCGGCGAAGATGTTTTTTACCTGGACTGCCGGATCCTACCGGAATACTCAATTGATGAAGTCGAAGAAGAAATAAAAAAAATAATGAAAACCATTGAAACCGAGTATGGAGTAAAAATTTCATTGCAAGAGGAACAAAGAACACCAGCCGCACCGCCTACTTCTCCCAAAGCTCCCGTAGTCAAAGCTCTGCAAAAGGCTATTCAAACAGTGTACCAGGTCGAAGGAAAACCTGTGGGTATCGGCGGCGGGACAGTCGCTTCTTTTTTCCGCGATAAAAACTTCGAAGCAGCCTGCTGGTCCAAAGTAGATGAAACAGCTCATCAGCCCAATGAATATTGCATTATTGACAATATGATTGGTGACGCTAAGGTGTTTGCCCATATTTTTTTGCAGGATTAATTTAAGGAGGTCTGATGAGTAAAAAGGACCAATCTTCCCTAAAAACAACCTTCTCTCTTATCTTAACCACCGTGCCGGATCAAGCTACTGGAGAAAACCTCGCCCATCTTCTCCTGGAAAACCGGGCTGCTGCCTGTGTAACCATAATTGGTCAGGGGGAATCATATTTCTGGTGGGAAGGAAAGGTGCAGAAGGAGTCAGAATTTGTGCTTTTAATTAAAACCAGGTCTGATAATTTCAGCCGAGTGGTCAACCTTATTACCCGACATCACCCTTATGAAGTCCCGGAAATCATCTCCCTTCCCCTTCAGGAAGGATACCAGCCTTATCTGGCCTGGCTGACCAATGAAACCACTCTAGAAGAAGACTAAACTATCCCCTTAAGAAAATCTTTATTTTGACGGCAGAAATTTTTTTCTGAAAAGCGGCCAGGGCCGAGTAGTCTGTCGAGCCACTTTAATTGTCTGGAGGTGAATCTCGACGGTATCATTAACATCAAACGCATAACCTCCCCCAAGAAGAACCACCAGAGGAATCTGGCGTTTCCTGGTTTCAAAAATAATCAATCGATCTCGCTCCTGGAGAGCCGTTTTGCTCAGTTTTAACCCCCCCAATTGATCCCTGGCAAAAGGATCCGCTCCTGCCAGGTAAAACAGGATATCTGGGTGGAAATCATCAATAATCTGAGGAAAATGAGTTTTTAAGGTTTGAAGATAAACACCATCGCCATCCCCAGACCATAGACCTATATCTAGAGTGGATTTCTCCTTCTGCGCTGGATAAAGGTCCATTTGGTGGAGAGAAAAAGTAAATACTTCTTGGCGACCAGCAAAAACAGCTGCCGTGCCATTCCCCTGATGAACATCTAAATCAATAATCATTACTCTTTGAACTCTCTTTTTCCGGAGAAGTTTCTCAGTCGCTACAGCAATATCATTCAGCAGACAAAATCCCTCTCCATGATCAGGGAAAGCATGATGAAATCCTCCCCCTAAATGGACGGCTAAGCCAATCTGGAGAGCCCATTCAGCAGCCTGGATAGTTCCGCCGACAGTCAGAAGAGCAAACTCTCTTATTTCCGGCGCAAAGGGAATTTCAAGGCGCTGGATCTCAGCGGGAGATAGGTCCCCCTGGAAAATTTTTTTCAAGTACTTTTCTGTATGAACTAAACGCAGTTCTTCATAGGTAGCCAATCGAGATAATATCAATTGATCCTTTTTAACTCCCACCCGAATCACTTGTTCATAAAGAAGCCGATATTTTTTAGGAGAAAACACATGACTCCGGAGAGGAATCATCCAGTAAATATTATTATAAATAAAAACCAATGACCCCCGGGGAGCTCTTTTCTTCGCCCTGGCCGTTAATCGCGGCCATAAATCCCTTATTTTCATGACCAGAGCTTATACATACCAAAAAAAAGGCCCTCTCACAACTTAAGAAAATTATGCTCTTGCCCGACTGGTCTTGAAAATAATTTGACCATCTCCCCTTTTTTCCTCTGACCAAAGCGGTGACTCTCTCTGCCTTTCGAAGCAACTTCTAACGTTTGGGATTAGAGCTGGAAGCCTCTTTTCTTCCAATCAAAAAGAGACTCACCAGCTTTTCCAGCTAAGATTAAAGCATATTTAATTAAAAATCAGTCACCTCTTTGGCTTTTTCAACACCGGATGTCCCTGAGGTCAGGAGAAATTATCTCCTCTCTCTGTTCTCAAACCAGATAATGTTCAGTGAATTAATAAAAGGGTATTTTCAAGAAAAAAATATCTTCTTTTTCAGATGTCTTCGTCTGTGAATAATTTTCTAGAAAAATATCCGGCGACAAACTAGTGCTAGAAACAGAGAATCGCTATTTTTCTTCCAAGGCAACTCGGGCAGCGGCCAGTCGGGCAATAGGCACCTGATAAGCCGAACAACTGACATAATTCAACCCGATTCTATGGCAGAAATAGATTGAGCGTGGATCACCGCCATGAACACCACAAATACCAACTTTTAAATCAAGTCTGGTCTGACGCCCCTTCTCCACGGCCCATTCCATCAATTTGCCCACTCCAGGAATATCAATCGTCTCAAAGGGATTATCCGGCCAAATTCCATGGGTCAGATAATGGTTGATAAAGGCCACGCCATCATCTCGGGAAATGCCAAAAGTGGTCTGGGTTAAATCGTTAGTTCCAAAACTAAAGAATTCCGCCTCTTGGGCAACTTCATCAGCCGTCAGAGCAGCCCGGGGTATTTCAATCATCGTTCCTACACTGTATTTCAACTCGACTCCATACTTCTTTATCAATTCCTCGGCGACAGAAACAATTATCTTTTTCTGGTGGGCCAGCTCCTGAACCGAACCAACCAGCGGCACCATTATTTCTGGATAAACCGGCTCTCCTTCTTTAACCAGTTCACAGGCTGCTTCAAAAATTGCCCGCGCTTGCATTTCTATTATTTCCGGGTAGGTGATTCCGAGTCGGCAGCCACGGTGACCCAGCATGGGGTTAAACTCCGAAAGAGCTTTGACTCGCTCCAGAAGTTGTTCGAGCTCGGCTATCTTCTCTTCATTTCCTCCCTGGCATTTTAATTCAGTCAACTCCACCATCAATTCTTCCTTCTTCGGTAAGAACTCATGAAGAGGCGGATCAAGAGTCCGAATAGTCACTGGATTGCCTTCCATGGCTTTAAAGAGTTCATAAAAATCTTTTTTCTGGAAGGGCAGAAGTTTAGCCAGGGCCGCGCGTCTTTCCTCTTCGCTCTGAGCTAGAATCATTTGCTTGATATAAGGCAACCTTTCTTTAGCAAAAAACATATGCTCTGTCCGGGCAAGGCCAATACCTTCCGCTCCAAAAGCAAAAGCTAAGCGAGCATCCTCAGGAGTATCTGCATTGGCTCGTACGCCTAAGCGACGAACCTCATCAGCCCACGAAAGAAGTTCTGAAAAATATTGATAAAGGGGCGACTCTTCTGGTTTGAGTTGACCTCGTAAGACCTGGATTATTTCTGAAGGTTTGGTAGTTATTTTCCCTACAAGAACTTCGCCGGTAGTTCCGTCAATAGACAACCATTCTCCTTCCCTGACAAAAGTTGAGCCGACCTGCAAATACTTCTTCTCAACGTTGAGTTGTAACGCGCCACAGCCGACCACTGCTGGTTTTCCCATCTGTCGGCCCACTACTGCTGCATGGGAAGTCATTCCCCCCGTAGCAGTTAGAATTCCCTGAGCAGCACTCATTCCATGGATATCATCCGGAGAGGTTTCTTCCCGAACAAGAATGACCTTATTACCTTTCTCCTGCCACTCGACAGCTTCTTCAGCTGTGAAAACTACCTGTCCGGTAGCGGCCCCGGGTGACGCAGCGAGGCCTGTGGCTAAAACTTCACACTGTTTCTTTTCTTCAAGATCAAAAACCGGATGAAGGAGTTGATCTAAGGCCTGGGGTTCCACCTGTCGAATGGCATCCTCTTTGGTTATTAAACCTTCATGAACCATATCCACCGCAATCTTGACGGCCGCCATACCCGTCCGCTTGCCGTTTCTGGTTTGAAGCATATAAAGTTTGCCTTCCTGAATAGTAAATTCAAAGTCCTGAACATCGCGATAATGTTTCTCCAAGCGGGTGGTAATCTCCACTAACTCCTGATAAACCTCGGGCATTTCTTGGGCAAGTTCCTTCAGAGGAAGAGGGGTTCTAATTCCAGCAACTACATCCTCCCCTTGGGCATTAACCAGATACTCACCGAAAAGCTCCTTCTCACCGGTGGCTGGATTCCGGGTAAAGCCAACACCTGTAGCTGAAGAAGGGCCAAAATTACCAAAAACCATTTGCTGGACATTCACCGCTGTTCCCAGATCCTCAGGAATATGATTTAACCGCCGATAAGTAATCGCTCTGGGGTTATTCCAGCTGTTGAATACCGCGGCGATAGCCATAAACAACTGATTATACACATCTTGAGGAAAATCACTCCCTGTCTCTTGTTTAACTAAAGTTTTGTACCGAGAAATCACTTCCCCCAAGGCTTCCGGAGATAGTTCAAAATCCTGAGTTACCTTATGCTTCTGCTTGAGTTCTTTAAGCACTTCTTCAAATTTCTTCTTTTCCACTTGAATAACTACATCGCTGAACATTTGGATAAGACGGCGATAACAATCCAGGGCGAACCGGCGGTCACCGCTCTTTTGAGCCAGACCGTCAACCGTTTGATCATTCAATCCCAGATTGAGGATGGTATCCATCATCCCGGGCATAGAAAACTTTGCCCCCGACCGAACTGAGACAAGAAGGGGGTTGCGTGAGTCCCCGAACTTCTGGCCTGTTACTTCTTCCAGCTTATGTAAATTAGCTAAAATTTCCTGTTTAACTTCTTCGGGAAGCTTATTTCCCGACTTTAAAAATAAATTACAGACCTCAGTTGAAACCGTGAATCCAGGGGGAACTGGCAAGCCAATGCCGGCCATTTCAGCTAAATTGGCGCCTTTCCCTCCCAGGAGATCACGCATATCCTTGTTGCCTTCAGCTATACCTTTTCCAAAAAAGTAGACGTACTTTTTGGCCATTCCTTAACTCCTTATAAAAACATTCTGAAGTAAAGAGCTTTTATGAACCGGGCATGACGTGGATATTGCCCTGTGGTTTATTACTATAACTTTTATTGGAGAAAAAATCAATGTTATTCTACATACTATATACCTAAATGACAGACCAGAAAGGGATGAAAAATCTTTGTTTCTTTGGAAAAAGAGTAATCCATCTAATTGGGACAAAACCGCTTGTGGGAAAACCAGAGGAGAAGAAAGAACCACCCTTCAGCTCCTACCTTGCACTATTTTAAATAATTTCAAATATATTTGACTTTTTTAATTAAATGATTATATAGTGGGAACAAATATAAAAGGAGGCATGGCATGGATTTAGTCTCCAGAGCTCAGGGGATAATTCTTAATCCCAAAAAAGCATGGGAAACAATAAAATCCGAAGACATCCAGGTCAAAGACCTTTTTACTTCGTATGCGATGATCCTGGCCGCAATTCCAGCAATTGCTCATTTTATTGGATTGGGGCTTATCGGACGGAACATCCCCTTTGTCGGCTGGTACCGTTACAGTCTTGGATCGGCTTTCCTCTATATGCTCCTAAGCTACATCTTTTCCCTAGTCTCAGTCTTCGTTGTCGGCTTCATCATCAACGCCCTCGCCCCAACTTTTGGTTCCACCCAAAATCCGAACAAAGCGATGGCCCTGGCTGTTTACTGTATGACTCCTTACTGGGTAGCCGGTGCCCTCTACATCATTCCTTACCTTGGAATTCTTGTTCTTTTTGCTGGATTTTATGGTCTATATATTCTCTACTTAGGTTTTGCCGAAGGAATGCTTGATACCCCGAAGGAAAAAGTCATGGTCTATTTCATCGTCTCTTTGATAGTCACCATAGTTATCTTGACCATTATTAGCTTCATCCTTGGCGGAATTTTTGCGGTAGGAGCCGTTAGCGGAGCCTATTGAGAATTTAGTTCTTTTTCTTCCCGTCGCTTAAACTCTTTATCTCTTCCACAATTAACCAGAAAGCCTTGTCGGGTTGAGGAGCCGCTATAATTGGCCGGCCAATTACCAGAAAATCGGCTCCTTTCTGGAGAGCCTCCTGGGGAGTCATAATTCTTTTCTGATCGTCTTGGGTGCTCCAGGAAGGTCTGATCCCTGGAGTAATAAGAACCATCTTCTGCCGTGTTATTCGTTTTACCGCTTCTACTTCTTGAGGAGAACATACCAAACCATCCAAGCCGCAATCTACAGCCAATTGAGCCAGCCGTAATACCTGAGATGCAGGATCGGTAGGTAAGCCTATTTCCTCGAGGTCTTCTGAGGATTGACTGGTCAGCACAGTCACCCCAAGGAGTAATGGTCGAGCCTTCGCCCCTGCCCTAGGGAGAGAGTTCAAAACCTCTACCGCTTTCTTCATCATCTCTTTTCCTCCAGAGGTGTGAATAGTGATCATTCTTACCCCCAATTTAGCAGCTTCTCCAACTGCCTGAGCCACTGTATTAGGTATATCATGAAGTTTCAAATCCAAGAAAACTTCTTTGCCCCGGGAAATAATCTCCTGCACCAGCGCTGGGCCTTCAGCCACAAAAAGACGTAAGCCCACTTTAAAAATCCGGGATTGGGGGAGAAGATCAATTAATTTAAGAGCTTGAGTGCGGGTAGAAACATCCAAAGCTATAATGATCCTTTCTTCCCAGGAAAAAGAGGAGAGAAGAAGATTTTTATCTTCAGCCATTAACAACTCCTTAACCTATAACTATATTCGAAATGAACCTATATACTCTTCAATCTTTTTAATTTTATGTTTCAGACAAAAATCTTCCAATTCTTTAATAATACGCTCTGTGGCCCGGGGATCAAAAAAATTGGCTGTTCCCACTTCCACTGCCTTCGCCCCAACTGCCAGGAATTCCAAAGCATCCTGACCATTTACAATTCCTCCAATTCCTATCACGGGAATTTTCACAGCCTGGACAACCTGATAAACCAGCCGCAAAGCCAGAGGTTTTATCGCCGGACCGCTGAGCCCACCAAAAACATTGGAGAGTTTGGGACGGCTGGCTTCAACATCCACAGCCAAACCGAGAAAAGTATTAACTAGGGAAAGTGCATCACTTCCGCCGTCTTCGGCAGCCCGGGCAATAACCGCAATATCAGTTACATTAGGAGACAATTTAGTCATTATCGGGCGCCTGGCAACTTTTTTTACTCTGGAAACAATGGTGTAAGTGGACTGAGGTTCCAAGGCTGGACAGCGACCACCTTTTTCCACATTAGGACAAGAGATATTTAACTCATAAAAAGCAATCCCCTCTGCCTCATCAAGTAAACGAACAACTTTTTCATATTCCTCAATGGTCTCACCACACACATTAACAATAATCGTCGCTTCTTTCCGACGAAGCCGGGGAAGAATATCACGGAGGAAAGCTCTAACTCCAATGCCAGGCAAGCCAATAGCATTCAGAAGACCGGCCGTGGTTTCAATTAAACGAGGGGGAGGGTTACCCACTCGCGGTTTAAAATAAAGGCCTTTAACCACCACGCCGCCCAACCTCTTTAGCTCGACAAATGAAGTCATTTCCAGTCCATAACCAAAGGTACCGCTAGCTGTAAGGACTGGATTGGCCAAACGAATAAAACCCAGGTCAACTGAAAGATCGACCTTATGTGCCCCCATTTAAATCTCCATTATCATAATTCCTATTGTTTCAATAAATTCATTTACCTGGCTCTACCCGAAAACTCTTCTTCGTCCTGCCAATCAATAACCTCTCCCGGAAAAACAGGACCCTCTTCACAAATTTTAACCCACTGGAACCCTTCTGGCCGCCTAATCCGACGTACACATCCCCAGCATACTCCAAAACCACAACCCATAAAAGCTTCAAGAGAAAATTCACTCGGCACTCCACGAGCTTGAGTCAATTGAGCAATTCTTTTCATCATAGCCTCTGGACCACAAACAAAAACTTTGGCAATTTCCTGAGGAGCCCATTCTTTCTCCAAAATATCAGTAACCAAGCCCTTCTTCCCTAATGAGCCATCTTCAGTGGTCAGAACAAGTTTATCCATCAGCTTCTCTTCTTCAAAAATTTTCTTCAGTGGGAGATCTTTCTCTGTTTTTCCACCATAAAAAACAGTTACCTGGACTCCTCTTTCTTTTAATCGCCGGGCCAAGAAAAAGAGGGGAGCGATACCTCTTCCTCCACCCACCAGAAGAACTCTATCTCCTCGGGTAACCTCCTCAAAAGAAAAACCCCGACCGAGAGGTCCAATTAAACTTAATGCTTCCCCAGGAAAATACCGGCTAAGAAGAATAGTCCCCACCCCGACCTTCTGAAAGAATATCCCCAGAGTCCCCTCATCTCGGTCAACACTCAGAAGGCTAAAAGGACGCCGCAAGAGAGGAATTAGCTGCTGATTAATCCTCACCATCACAAACTGTCCCGGGTCAGCCCGGGAAGAAATTTCTGGGGCCAGTAAACGTAACAGCACATATTCCCCCCAGGTTTGCTTTTCAATAATTGCCGCGTCGATTAACCGCGCTCCTTTCTCCACAAATATCTCCCTCTGTAATCTTAGATGGCTGATTATAAGCCTGAGCAACCTTTAAATTCATATCAGAATGACCTACCTTGGAGCAAGAAAAATTTTTGACAAAAATCTTGGCTATCTGTCATAATCATTTCTCATCCCGAATTAATAAATTATCATCAAAGAGAGGAGGAATCATCAATGGAGATATCCAAAAGGGGGCGGGAGATCCAGGCGTCGCCGATCCGAAAACTAAAACCCCTGGCTGACCAAGCCCAGCAACGGGGAATAAAAGTTTATTTTATTAATATTGGCCAACCAGATATTCCAACACCTAAACCAGTCTGGGAGGCATTCTGTCAAGCTCAGGATGAAGTCCTCAGTTATGGCCCGGCTCAAGGATTCCCTGAACTACGGGCAGCTATAGCAAATTATTATCAAGAAAGAGGCTACGACATAAATCCCGATAACATTATCATTACTATCGGCGGGTCAGAGGCTATTCATTTTGCTTTTAGTACTGTTTCTGACCCAGGAGGTAGTATTGTCATCCCTGAACCTTATTATACTAATTACAATGGCTATGCCGCCTTTGCCAATGTCAACATAATTCCTTTAACTCTGGATGTAGAAAAAGGATTTCGCCTGCCGCCCCGCCATGAAATTGAAGCAAAGATTACGCCTCAAACTAAAGCCATTCTTCTCTGCTCTCCGAATAACCCGACTGGAACAGTCTACACACGGGAAGAAATCGCCCGCGTGGTTGATCTGGTTTTGGAAAAAGATCTTTTTCTTATTGCGGATGAGGTCTACAACGAATTCATTTACGATGGCGTCAACCATACCAGTGTCCTTGAGTTCGAAGAAGTGCGGGACCGAACCATTGTCATCGATAGTATTTCCAAGCGATTCAGCTGTTGTGGGGCACGGGTGGGAGCGGTAATTACCCGCAACCAAGATGTCTACCAAGCTGTTCTCAAATTTGCCCAGGCTCGACTCTGCCCACCAACCATGGAACAAAGAGCGGCTCTCGCGGCTTACCAACTGGGTCGGGAATATTTTGAGGCTATCCGCCAGGAATACCAACGAAGAAGAGACCTTCTCTATGAAGAATTGAGTAAAATCCCGGGAATTGTCATGCATAAACCTCAAGGAGCTTTTTACATTATTATTCGTTTACCTATCCAAGATAGCGAACATTTTGTCCGCTGGATGTTAACCGATTTTGAATTGGAGGGAGAAACGGTTATGGTCGCCCCGGCCCAAGGCTTTTACGCCACAGCGAAAAAAGGACGAGATGAAGTCCGGATTGCCTACGTCCTTAAAGAGGAAGATTTAAAACGAGCTATCATTGTCTTTCGGGAAGGACTAAAAAAATATCAAAGTATTTTTAGTTAATTAAAGGTAATTCTTCTGAAAAAACCATGACAACTTGGTGGAAAATAAGCCGAGAGGCTTTGGTCCTTATCTTTGTAGCCACGCTCATCGGGAGCCTGTTTAACCTCAAACTTATTCGGGAGTTTCACCGGGGAAATTTGGCTCCCGGATTCCTTGAACAAAACAGCTATCCAGGGGTGACTTTTATTACGCTTGACGAGGCAGCAGATCTTTTGGCAAACCAGAGGGCCATATTCATTGACAGCCGTTCACCCGCTATATATCAGGCAGGCCATATTCCTGGAGCTCTTAACCTCCCCTATGAACATTTTGAAGAATATTTCCAGCCAGAACTCATTCCCCCTCACCATCCGCTTGTGGTTTACTGTGAAGGAGGAGAATGTCGTTCCAGCGTCGCCTTAGCTCAAAAATTAATCGCGCAAGGCTACCCTGAAGTCCGAGTAATCCTGGAGGGATGGAGTGGGTGGCAGTCCGCCGGCCTGCCGGTAGAGGTGACTTCACCCGAAAAAAAATGATTGGCTATAGAATTATGCTACGAACTAATAGAATAGCTAATAGATATGCTTCTTCCAACAGCCAGGGTATAAATTCTCTCATCTCTTTCCTGACCTTTCAGTTCTTCTCTATAACACAATTAAGGAAGAAAAGGTGTCTAAGGTAAAACTCTTTCTGAGTCTGGAGACTATATTCCGAATAATTATTGGAGGTATCTTTATCTGGTCGGGTCTTCTCAAAATTATCAATCCCCTTGAGTTCGCTCGCAATATCCTCAACTACCGTCTTTTTTCTGAGGAACTGGCCTTTCTGGGGGCGATAATTCTTCCCTGGCTTGAATTCCTAATTGGCTTATGTTTAATAACCGGATTTTTCCGTCAAGGTGCATCTATTCTAGCCGTTGGCCTCTTCGGAGGCTTTATCGGACTAGTTATCATTACTCTAGTTAGAGGGATCGACACCAATTGTGGTTGTTTCGGCCCACTGAGCCATCGGGTGGGCCTAACCCTCCTGCTGAACGATGCCCTTCTATTTGGAGCCTCTCTTTACCTCTTTCTCGTTTACCGGAGGAACAAATCGTCTTCTGAATCAAGATAATCCTATAATTATCTTCAGAAAATTCGGCTTCTCTCCTTAAAACTTCCCTAGACTATCTAAACTTATCTAGATTGGCTTTGGCTATCGAGAATAAATAGAGCTTTTAAGGAAGGACTGGAGGCGCGGGCCGGATTCGAACCGGCGAATCGAGGTTTTGCAGACCTCTCCCTTAGCCACTTGGGTACCGCGCCGTTCGGTGAAAAATTAATCTCATTTCTTGATAAACAACCGGGAGGTGGAGCGGACGAGCGGATTTGAACCGCCGACCTTCTGCTTGGCAAGCAGACGTTCTACCACTGAACTACGCCCGCTCACTTCTGGCAGAATCTAACCTAGCAAAATCTTTAATTTATGTCAACAGCCACCCTAATCCAGCCTCTCTTGCTCACTACCCAAAATGACACTTTTAAGAAGGTCTTCTACGGAATTATGTTTTCTTAAGATTAATATTAATTAATAAGGAAAGATAGATTTTATTTCAGCCCCTATCTCCCTTCCACAACTTTTTGTCAAAGCAAGCTCTTTTTTTCTAATTACTAACGAGTCAACTCCCCGCCCGGGGGCGGAGCTGAATCAAATCACCAATCCGAATTGCATCTCGACAGGAAAGGACTTTAATTGTGGAGGTTTGTTCCTGGACATCGATCACTAAAACATTGCCAATGATTTGCAGTGGCGCTCCTTTGACTGGTTCCCGATAAACAATAAGTTGATCCCCAATCTTCAAGCCATCGCTTTTGCCTAAATTAATCAGAGCCCAATGTCCTTTACCAATTTGATTAAAATCGATGTAGAGATAGATGACTTCGCCTTTTGGGCCTGATGTGATATAAGGTGGAATATTGTATCCTAAATCTTTCCCAGCTAAGCCTTCTTTTTCTTCAAAAGGAACCAAATAAAAATCCAACATTACCTGACCACATGCTTTTTCAATCCTGGCTGTAGCTCCATGCTCGCTCAAATGAATCACCCGAGCCCGACCGCGTTTATGAACTAAATAACCATATCCAGCCAACTTTCGCTCGAATTCAAGAATTAAAAATAATTGACCTGGTTGGAGTCCTTCTGCTTTACCCTTATTCAAATAGACAATGTCACCATTGTTAAAGAGCACCCGTTCGTATTCTCTTTCTGCCCCGATAATCCTCAAATCGGGCATTTCTTTTTCCCAGATCAAAAATGAACAATAGAGATCCGATTCAGAAATAAGAGGATAAATATCCTGATAAATTATCGCTTTTTTAATTTCATACTGTCGTTGCTGTTGAGCTCTCGATACCCCCCCCATCATCAACAGGATGCCCACGCCCAGCATCCCAATAAAAAATATTCTCCCCCGACAAAAAATGGTTTTAATCTTCACGATTTCACCTCTTGCTTTAAGCTTATTGATATCATTATATTCAGCTAAAAATTAAGTGTCAATTTTAAACCTGGATTAATACCCATAATCTCTCCTGTAAAGTTCTTAATTTGAAGACCCGGGTAAATATGACCACTAATATCAACTGATATTCTTCCTTATTAAAAAATATTTCCACCTTTTTAGTCGAGCCACCACATAATTTTTAGGAAAATATCCACCGGAATTAATGTGCCAACTCAATATATATTCTTGACATCCTTTTTTCTCCACAATAACATAAAATCAAAATTACTTTTCAAATCAGCAAAGGAGGCTTTGGGTGAATAAGAAGGACCTTATCAGCAAAATGTCAAAGGACGCTGGCATCACCCTTGATCAAGCAAAAAAGGCCTTATCTGCTTTAATTCAAGGTGTCAGCATGGCATTGCAAAGGGGGGAAAGAGTCACTCTTTCGGGCTTCGGTAGTTTTGAAATTAAAATCAGACAGGAAAGAATGGGCAGAAACCCAAAAACAGGACAAATTATTCGGATTTCAGCTAAGAAGAAGGTGAAATTCAACCCTAGCCAACGACTTGAAAATTCTCTTTAAAGCAGCAATTAATTCACAATACCCCCCGGATTTCGGTTGATAACTATTATTCTCACTCTTTTCATCTTCATAAAGACAGCTGGTTCTAAATAATCAAGAACACACTTAAAGCTCATTATATATAAAAAAAATAAACCGGGAACTATTCTCTTTTTCTAAAATTCTCCATCGGACAAAAGACAAAACATTCCTTCAGCGAGCCAGTCACCCTTCTGACCCAAAAGGATAACGCCATGTTCTAGCAATTTTTCCTCTTCGATTCACCCCCCTTGTGATGATGCTGAAATCCAAATGCAAATAGTCTGGCTTAATTTTTTTTGCTAAAATAAAAAAGATGAGTCAAGCTGAACGAATTAAAGTGGCTCTTCTTTTCGGGGGGAGATCTGATGAACACGATGTCTCCTTGATCTCAGCAGCTTCCATCTTCTCGCATCTGGATCAGGAAAAATATGAAGTTTTGTCGATCTACATCAATCGTATGGGATTCTGGCGTCTAGTTCCTTCCCCATTAGTTTCAAAAAAAGAACTTCTTTCCGGCGAGTTTTATTCTTTTCTACCCTGGAACTCCTCCCCCTTTCTCAAATATCTTCAGGCCGACATTTACTTTCCTGTCCTCCATGGCCCTTTTGGTGAAGACGGCACCATTCAGGGACTATTTGAACTGGCTGGAGTGCCTTATGTTGGAGCTGGAGTCCTGGCCTCAGCTATCGGCATGGACAAAATCATTTGCAAGACAATCTGGCACTCTCTAGGATTGCCGGTAGTTCCTCATCTCCCCCTCCTCCTTTCACAGTGGGTTTCAGATAAAAAAAGCTCTTTGACTAAAATTAAAGATAATTTTTCCTTTCCTCTTTTTGTCAAGCCGGCCAATCTGGGCTCAAGTGTGGGGATCTCCAAAGTAAAAAATGAATTCCAGTTGGAACAGGCTATCCAGAAGGCCTTTTCTTATGACAATAAAATTCTTATTGAAAAGGCCATTACCGGCCGGGAAATAGAATGCAGTATTCTGGGAAATGAGCATCCTCGAGCTTCTCTTCCAGGAGAAATAATCCCCTCGCGGGAATTCTATGACTACCAGGATAAATACCTGGAAAATAAGGCTAAACTCATCGCTCCGGCCGACTTGCCTTATGAAAAAATCAAGGAAATCCAGGACCTGTCAATCAAAGCATTCCAGGCCATCGACGGTCAGGGAATGGCCCGAGTCGATTTTTTCCTGGAACAGGGTAGCGAACAAGTTTATCTCAATGAGATTAATACTATTCCTGGCTTCACTGCTATCAGTATGTTTCCCAAACTGTGGGAAGTTTCTGGAGTCCCTTATAATCGGCTTCTTGAAGAATTGATCCACCTTGGTTTTCACCGTTTTCAAAAGAGATTTGTCAAACAAAACAGCCCCCAGCAAGGCTGTTCTTTCTTAGATAATCAGAGAGAAAAATGAGTTCATCCCCTAAAAAATTACAGAGAATTCTCGGAATTGATTTTGGTGATAAACATCTAGGGCTAGCCATTAGTGATCCTCTCCGTTTAACCGCCCAGTACTTAGGCAAGTACATCCGAAAATCTCTCGCCGAAGATCAACAATACTTTGCCCATCTCTTTGCCCGTTTTGATATAGAAGAGGTAGTTGTTGGTTTACCTCTGGACATGGATGGCCAAACAGGTCTCCAAGCCCAAAAGACAAAAGAATTCGCCCGCTGGTTGGAGAAAACCTTTGCCAAACAGGTTATTCTCTGGGATGAACGATTAACTACCAAACAGGCCCAGGCTATTCTTCATGAACAAAAAGTCGACTCACGCCAAAGAAAAAAATACGAAGATGGACTGGCGGCCACCCTTATTCTAGCCAATTATCTTGAAAGTAAACGTCCCCATGGAAAAGACATCTAAGTCAATCTTCGCTCTCCGCCTGATTGGAACTAAAGCCATCCTCCACCTTGCTCCTTTTGGTTTAAAAAATTCTTCCCTGTGAGATTGAGCAGATGAAAACTCCCTTTAAAAATTTCTTGAAAATATTCAAAATCGCACTTGCGGCTGCCCTGGTTACTTTTCTGCTATTTACCATCTGGGTCATGATTGAATACAACCACCGTCCTGAGTCCCTCCCCCAGGATATCATTTTTGAAATCCCCAAAGGAGCCAGTGTGATTTCGGTGTCTCATCAGCTCAAAGCTAAAGGAATCATTACTCATCCTTTTATCTTCCGTTTAATGTTTCAGGTACTCTATCCCGATCAACCAATAAAGGCCGGTGAATATAAAATTAAAACACCCATTTCTATTAAAGAACTCCTCCAGGTTCTAACTCAAGGCCAGGTCCTCCTTCATTCCATCACCATTCCGGAAGGACTGACTCGCTTTGAAATAGCTACTCTTCTCGAAAAAAAGCTTTCCTTTTTTTCAGCTAATGAGTTCATCGCCGCCACCGAAACTACTTCTTTAATCAAAGATCTTGATCCCCTGGCTACCAACCTAGAAGGTTATCTCTTTCCTGAAACATATTCCTTCCCCAAAGGAACTTCGCCCGGTGAAGTTGTTCAAGCAATGGTCCGGCAATTCCGCCGGATTTTTTCTTCCTCCTGGCAAGCCAGAGCTTCCCAGTTGGGCTTCTCGGTACGAGAAATTGTCATTCTCGCTTCATTGATCGAAAAGGAAACCTCCCAACCGGAGGAAAGAAACCTCATCTCAGCGGTCTTCCATAACCGCCTCAAGAAAAAAATGAAACTCGATTGTGACCCAACCATTATTTATGCTCTTAAACTAAAGGGAAAATATGATGGTCGATTAGGTTGGAATGACTTAAAACTGGACTCACCATATAACACTTACCTTTATCCTGGTCTTCCTCCAGGGCCAATTGCCAATCCAGGTCAGGCCGCTCTGGAAGCTGCCCTCTATCCAGCTGATGTCGATTATCTCTATTTTGTTGCCCGCAATGATGGAACTCATGTTTTCAGTCGCACCCTCCGGGAACACAATCAAAACGTCCTGATCTACCAGAAAAAGGCCTCCCGTTCTTTTAAGAAGCGTTAACTTAAAATTATAAATAATTCCAATAATTTTAAAATGAAGCTCAACCTTATGAGTGGAAAATTTACTTTGATTCTGGTATAGTATTTTCTTAATTAAAACGGAATCTGGCCTTAATAATCAAGAGCCGCATCCGAACTAAGGAGGTCACATGAAAACTCAAAAATTCTTGACAGCAACTTTAACCACTCTCCTTATTGTTCTCCTCATTTTCACCCCAGCTCTAATGGCTCAAAAAAAGGACGAGAAAAAGCAGGAGAAAAAGAACGTCATTATCATCCCCAAAGAAGTCAAAACTATTTTCCAAGAAGGCATGACAACTCGCCAGCCCCGACTCGACATCCCTTTCAAATTCGTTGAACACTACTATCTTCCAGCCCGAGAAAATATTCATAGTATCTTTCTCTTTAAGGTCAAAAATGCTGATCTAGGATTTGCCCCAGTGGCCATTGAACCCACAGGAGAAGCTCAACAACAAAAAGAAGAACAAAAAACCGAAGAATCTGCTTTTGAAGCTACCCCGGCCAAATTGGTTGCTCGAGGACACATTTTCCTCCAATTCAACCAATTGGTGAATAATCAACCAGGTGAACTGGTTAAAGAAGTATATATTCCCTTTAACATTGAACTTGATGGTAATGAATACAACCCTGACGAAGAAGCCATGTACTCCACGGGATATCCTCTCCCTCCAGGTGACTATCTCCTCTCCATGGCCATTTGTTCCCCTCAGCTGGATAAAATCGGGACCCAATATTTCTCTTTCTCCTTACCCAATGCCGCAGATTTCAGAGATCGTTTAGACACAACTCCCATCTTTTTCAGTAAAAAAATTGAAAGGATGGCTGCTCCTGAAACGAGAGCCGAGGTCCACCGAGAATTCTTTACTTATTCAGTGCTCCGAATTATGCCCAATGTGGAAAAAATCTTCAAGCCCGGCGATAACCTGGATATCTTCTTTTATATTTTTGGGGCTCAACCCACCCAAGAAGGAAAATTTGACATCGAAGTCGACTATGAAGTTGTCCAAGGAGACAAAGCTGTTATTCGTTACGCTAAAGCTCATTACGACTTTCCCATTGTCAGTCAGCCACTACCGATGAAAAAGACAGTCCTTGTGAAAACCACCAAAGGAGAAGAAACAACTGAAAGAAAAGAGCAGCGAGACCTTGAACCTGGTGATTATACGTTGGTCATCAAGATAACTGACAAGGTTTCCCAGAAATCACTAGAAAAACGAATTGATTTTAAAGTAAGCTAAAAAACAGCTCCTCTCTAGTTGACAAAACTAGGGGAAAAGAGTCTATTTCTTTTTCAGTTTGGTTTCAATTTCGTTAATTAAGGACTGGATATCCTTTTGCTTCTGATTAAGCTTTAAGGAAGCCTGGAGCACTTCAAGAGCTCTCTGAAGCTGGCCGCTCTGATAATAACAATAACCTAAAGAATTAAGCAGGCTGGTGTCACTGTTGTAGATCTTGTTTCCTTTTTCCAGCTCATTAATGGCTTCTCCATAAAGCCCTTTACCCATCAAAGCTTGACCGCGAAGAAGATGATACTGAAACTGGAATTTCTCTTTATCTTTTAATCTTTCAATAATTTTCAGACATTCATCGAATCTTTTTGTTCTATTCAAAAAATTGCCATAAAGAATAATCCCTTTGGGATAATCTGGATTGAGACCAAAACCCCGTTGATAAGCAGTCTGGGCTTTCTTTAAAAGTCCGGCCTTTTCATAAGCCTGGGCCTGCATGAAGAAATAGAGAAAATTATTACTCAAGGGCATGGCTTTAGAGTGGGCTATGGGATGCGAAATTGCCTTCAGCGGAGAAATTATGAAATTGGTTCTGGTTTCAGCTATTTTCTCTTCTTGCCCATTGTATAACTGAAGTACCATCTCGTAATAATCCGGAGTAAAATCGCTGGCTTGAATAGCTTGGGCGACAAAAATTGATTGGCGGTAAGGATAGGCATTTAAAAATATATTATATGACTTCTTAACTGCTTTATCACTTTTCATGCCGTTAATCTTCAAATGCACTTTTCCCTTGGACCATAAGTCTTGATTAAGCCCACTTACCTGGGTCACCACCCAGATGGTATCCTGGGAAGAAAATGTATTGGCCGGGTCAATTATGTATTTCTCCTGAAAAATCTTAAATGGGATATGGAGTTCTTGACCATAAGATTGGGTCTTATACGCCAGAATGGGCTTGCTTAACCGGGGGGAGGTGGAATAAGGCGGAATAACGATATTTTCTTCATAAACACAAAATTCTTTTCCAATAGAATTCTGAAGTAACACAATCAACTTATATTCGCCTTCTATCCCGGGAAAAGAATCTTCAATAGCCAGACCGTTACTTTTTATCCGGGGAAGCTCACTCGGATCAAAATAGAAAGGGAAATTCCTCTGATACTGGAGTAGAATTTTTTTGCCCCGACGAAGACTGGCACTTAGGGTAAAATTACAGAAATACTGATCTTTTGGTTCAAAATAATCCAGCGAGATTTTCTTCGGGGAAACAGAAAAATGGATAAATGGAATTCCCATGAATGGATCTTCAATCACGGCCACTGTCCCTGTGCTCTCAATGTAATTAGTCATATATTCAGTACTGACCATTCCTTTATATTCCAGAAAATGGGTCGCGTAGTTGGGATTGATATTCTTTTTGGGCAATTTCATAATATCAGCCAACAGAATATTGTTACGGGGTGAAGGCTGGTAATTATAGGGAAAATCCCCAGGAATCCGGGTTAAAGAGACCTCAGCCAGAGTAGGAGCCAATTCTCTAATCTTCTCATAAAAAGCCTCATAGTCTTCTGGAGAAATTCCTTGAGAATCAACCAGTAAAGCACCTGGCCCATCAGACAAAGGGTCGTAAAGACGATATTCTCCTGCTCCTCTCCGCTGGAAGAAAACTAAAGCAAAATGGGGGGGCAATCCCTTGGCCGGATCACCATAATAATACCAAACTTGAGTGGGATAAATCCCCAATGTTCCCTCAAACCGCTCGATACTTGTGGGGGGGCCGAGGATGATATAAAAACGTCCCATATCGGTCCGCCAGCCTTCCCGAGGCGAATTCCGGCTGAAAAATTTATTAGCATAATTAAATCGCCGAATATGCTCCTCCTTAAATTCATTTTGGGGAGTCCCAGGGGTTGGATCGCGCTGTTTCCAAAATGACTCAATAAATAAATCCCTGTCGCGATCAGTCGTCAATTGCAGAAAGACTTCCTTTTCTTCTGGAAGGATTATATAAGCTACTAATTCAAGGAAATCCCGGTACTTTTTAGGTAAATCTTTCTCTTTTATTTTTTTGGCTATGCCATAACCGTTAACCGCCGCCATTAATATGATGAGAACAATTAATCCCAGTCCGATAACCTTTCTCTTCTTCATCATCGCTCCTTTTTAGCCGAATAAGTTACTCCTCTTATACAAGTTCTTATGAGAAATTCATTTTATCTTAATTTCAAATATCTTGCGAGTCTTCCAGTTATCAGGTTGTCCGATTATGATCACATCAAAATAGTATTTTCCCTTGGGAAGAGCAAAATCAAAATTAAATGTAATCATTTTCATCTTTTCTAATTCGCTTTCACTTAGAATTAACTTTCGGTGGTCAGTTTTGGTTTCTTTTCGCGTATTTTTTTCGGGATAAATATAAAAAGTAAAATCAAAATCTGCTTCCAAACGACCCTCTTCATTCTGCCGGAAACTTATGTCCTCTGGATTTAAGCTAACTACAAGGAGTCTTTGCCGATGCTCATATTTGAGCGAAAAATCGACAAATTTTCTTGTAGGATTTTCCCCAATAAAGGTGAACCCTAATTTGGCCATCTCAATCGCCCCAAAAAGATCTCCGTAAACACCACTGTAAGGATCAAAAGCAAACCGCCCGTAACCGTCCTTATCCACAAAAAGAATTCCCACTCCGTAACGATAGTAGATCCACCACATTATTGGCCCTTTAATGTTGGGGTTGCCGTGAAGCAAGGTAAAATCGATTTTATCTGGAGCCCCAAGATAAATATAAATCCTGCCCCTATCCGTCTTCCAGCCAGGCACTCCTTCATTAAATCGGTCATTAGCATATTCGATCCGCCGGAAAAACTCATCTTTATACTCATTTTCCTCTGTATCGGGGTCAGGGTCCCGCTTGGCCCAAAAATCCTTAATGAATTCCTGACGAGACTCCTTGTCCGGGAGATGCTTAAAAATCTCCTCCTCCTCTCTGGTCATTATGAGCCGGGCATATTCATAAAATTCTTCACTGGCCACATCAAGTTTCACTTTTTTTGCACCGCCGCAGTTAAATAAATTGAAGCCTATTACGACTAAAACCAAAGCCAACCCTGCCATTTTAATAAATCTTTTAATTACCATTGCTTTCTCAATTCCTCTAATTTTAATTTCTCTTGTCCGCTAAGCGAACCAAAGAACTTTCCTTTTCTACTCTAAAACCCAGGGCAAAGTCCGGTTCTTTCCGGAGAAAACTCACCAAACCAAGAGGCTAAAGAGGAGTCAACCCGAATAAAGGCTATCTTAAGTAAAAATTTCTCCTTGTCATAAAAGCTGGAAGCAGAAGGATTAACTGGAAAAGTATATATGGAGATTCGCCGATGAATTTTCTCTAAATTGAAGAGGAAAATCCTCTTCTTTTTCAAAAACATAAATAATTTTAATTACTTTATTTTTGTTTTCAGGAAGTTTATGAAATTTTTCACCTGCTCCGCTCGACCTGATTCTGAATCTAATTGGAGATATTTCTCAAACGCGGTAATTGATTCATGGTACTGCTGAGTAGTCAAATAAGCTAGACCCAGCTGATAAAGGCCGTCCAGAAAATCGGGTTGAATATCGACCGCCTTTTTGTAATAACGAAGCGCTTCTTCATACTTTCCTAAGTTGTAATAATTAGTACCGATGTTATAAAGAACAATGGGGTCATCAATATCGTCAAATGAAATCTGATTATACCACTCAAGGGCTTTTTCATTTTGACCTCGGTTGACATAACAATTGCCAATTAACATCTTGGCATCATTGTTGTTGGGGTCTCTTTCCAGAACCTTTTTATAGTATTCCTCCGCTTTGTCATACTCTTCCATCTGAAAATAAGCATTGCCGATATTTTTGTTAATTACATATGCATCCGGAAACTGTTCCAGGATTTTCTGGTAAATGGCAATTGCTTCCTGATATTTTCCCTCATTATAAAGCTTGTTCCCTTCGGTTAGTAACTCCTTCAACTCATCAGTTATCACCAATCCAGCAATTTTTTTCATCGTTACCTTAACTTCTGGATTCCGTCCATACTCCTTTATCTGGAGAAAAATCTTTTTAGGGGCATAACCCACTTTTTCAAAATCGACATCCCAGCCTCCGCCTCGAATCCAGGCTGCCACCCATTTTCCTTTATCGTCGGTCTTAACTTCAAACCCAGCTTTGGCTCGATGGGAAAACAACTTAACAGTTACTCCTTCAATGGGGTTACCCTGTTCATCAAACACATAACCGACTACCCTTCCCTTGCCCTTATAGGCTTGGGCAAAACTAGCCAGAGATATGAAGCCAACTAAGAAAAGACATAAACCAATTATGACCATAATCTTTTTCATAGCAAACCTCCATTCATCAGCTTCTCTGAGCCGGGAGTGCCTGGTTGATGATATATTATTATTCTCCTCCATCTACAGCTCATCCAGCTCAGGTTTGACTGAACAGTTGTATTTTATCACCAACACCGGTAAAAAAAAAGCCCCTTCCGCGGGAAGCGGAAGGGGCTTGAGCTTCGACTCTAGCGCGCTACCTCTGGCTTAGAACTGGAACCGGATACCCAACCTCATCACTCGAGGATTGAGAATTTCGTTAGCCATGAAGTTGGTGGCGTTGGGAGCAAAGTAACCATTGTGCACGTAGTAGGTTCCCAGGTGCTTGTCATAGCGGCGGTTCATGTGGGCGTTGTTGAAGACGTTGAAGATGTCAGCCATGATGTAAATCCGGCCGGTCTCGGAAGCCTTGATGACTTTTTCCAGACGAATATCAAGGTTCCAGAAGTTAGGCAGCCGCAATTTACCGAATTCCTGACAATAGACAGTGATGCTGCGATTGTAGGGGTTGGGTGCATTGTAGTCAACAATTCCTACTGTATAGGGGATAACATGTCCCTGTCGGGCGTTGAAGCTGAAGGAGATGTTGAAATCGAGCGGCAACTGATAGAGTCCGGCCAGCTTGACTAACCAGTGGGAGAAAACGTGCATCCCAATCTTACCCGAAGCACCGCCCATCTCCGGCGCATAGATTTTATTATCAATTGCCCAGAGGTTGGTCGGGTTAAGATAGCCTTCGCCAAAATGCTGGCGTTGATCCTGCAGCGTGATCGATCCGTTGAACATCCAGCGGTGGGAGAGTCGCTTGGTGAAGCGTAATTCAAGGGCCTTGTAGTCGCGATAGAAACCAGGTCGCTGTTCCAGGTAGCGATAGTACCGATAAGGCACACCCTCTTTCTGGAGGTAATAAGGACGACCCGCGCCTTCTTCGGTGGAATAAGGCCCGACCTGACTGGGAACTGTACCTACCTGGACATATTCATCTTTGTCAGCTTTATCGCCGGTGGTGGGGTCATAAGCCAGTTCCCAGTTGAAATGGTCAAGTTTGCGGTAGAAAAAGTCAAGAGCTACACCAAAGTCAGGCAGCAACTCATGTTCCACACCGAAGATGATTTCCGTAGTCCGCATCGATCCGGCCGAATTGTCCACCGTGTACCGGGGGGCTTTGGTCTTCTGAGGATCATTGATATCGTAACTGCCCCACATATAACCATAGGCCAGCCAGGGATCAAAGAGGAAATTACCGCTATCATCAAACACTCTCTGCGCCTGATAAACATTACCATAGGTCCAGTAAAGCTCGTTGAGGTCGATCATGCCGTCGCCGTTGCCACCCAGATTGGTCGCATCAAACCACCAGAAATCCATCCAGCCACCAGTGTAGGAGGGCAGGAAGTAATCCGCCCAGCCAGTGCCCATGAACTCGCCGTACTGGGCAAAGCTCAGCTTGGCAATGGTCTTACCAGTGCCAAATACATCATAGGTCAACCCAATTCGCGGCGAGAAGACATTCCAGGCAAAATCAGGTTTGACCGCCGGAATTTCCAGGCCGGGCAGCACCCGATCCAGCGTGGTGATGACATCAGGCTTGGCGATGGATTCCCAGGCCGCTTTGTCACCGGGCTGCGCGTCATTAACCGCACCCTTGGTGAAAGCCAGAATCTGAGGCTGCTGCCGGTCATAGCGCAAACCCAGAATAATGTTCAAGCGACCGATGTTGATCGTGTCGCTGAAGTAGGCGGCCATTGCCTTGACGTTGTTGTTGTCCCGCCAACCACGCCAGAAGGAGAAATACTTAATACCCGGCACGAGGTCAGGTACGTTGTCACCATCAATGTCAACGGTCAATGTGTTGTAATTATAGAGGTACTCCATGTTGCCCGGACAACGCCACTGATGCTGACCGGTGCGGTCGGAGTACTCAAAACCCACCTTGATTTCATGACTGACACCAAGGAGGTTGTCATTGAAGTAACTGGCCAAGAAGTTGAACTGAGTCACCGGCCGGCTGGCACGATAGAAGAAATAAGTATTACGATATATCCCTTTGGCCACATCATACGCCAGAACACTCTGCATCTCTTCGTCATCCATGGGAATCAGGTTGAACCCGGCATCGGAGAAGGAGTACTTGACCGACACAAAGAGATTATCCCCGAACATGTGCTCATCCTGGAATTTCACTATCGGTGAACCAAAGTGATACTTTCCAGTCTGGTGCCAACCACCAGGGAAGGAATAACTCGATGACCGGCCCCACTTCTCCTTCTGCCCAATGTGCGCAAACGCCTCAAACCGGTTCTCCGGAATAATCTGAGCGTTGATCTTGGCCGCATAGTTCACCAGCAGCGTATCATCCGGAGTACCGTAAATATTGGTCGTCTTAATGTCCTGCGCCCCAAAGGACATCCAGTACCAGGCCTTGTCCTTGAAAATCGGTCCACCAAAGTTGAACCCGTAGTCCTTGATGTTGCGAATAACGTTGGTCCCCCGAACTCCTTCAGCCCGCAGCTCATCAGTCAGATTCTCAGCCTGGAACTTGGAGTCGGTCAAGTAGATTCGACCACCAAGGCTTACCTGATTACCACCTCGACGCGTCACCAGGTTGATCTGAACACCACCGGTCTGAACCGTAACATCGGCACCACCTGTGGTAATGTTCATCTCTTCAAAGGCATCAAAATCATAGTATGAGGGCGAGGATATCGCTGATGGGTCAGTGATGACGACACCATCCATGGCCCACTGGTCAGATCCACCACCGCGAGCCATGAAACCCGCCTGCTGACCAGACTCAGACCCACCGACATTCTCCCGGTCAACCATAACTCCCGGCGCCATCTGCAAAATGACCCACGGGTCACGGGCCGTCGGTAAGGACTGCAAGACCTCACGCGTCACGTTCGCCCCAACAGTCGTCTTCTTGGTGTCAACCACCGGCGTCTCGGCAATAACCGTCACTTCTTCTTCCAGAGCTCCCATCTCCATGGTCAGCGTAAGATCAACGTTTCGACCAACCACCACAATGATGTTCTCCCGAACCACGGTCTTGAAGCCTTCCAGCTCAGCTTTAATGGAATAATCAGTGGCCGGCGGCAGAGAGATGAACCGGAAGCGTCCTTCAGCCGAGGTGATAGCGGTCAAGGGAGCTGTTTTTGACCCGGTTAAGGTGACTGTCACACCAGGCAGAGGATTGCCATCGGTGTCAACTACCCGTCCATAAATGTTGCCTGTTCTCTCCTGGGCGACCACTGGCCAAACCAGCGCCAGGATAAAGAGAACACATAAAAATTTACGCAATTTTTCCTCCTTTACCCTTTTACAAAATAAAAGGGAAAAGCCCTTACCCAGAGATGAATCTTTCATCTCACCCTTACCCACTTTTTTGCTTCTCCGGTGATTCTCACCTCCTTTCCAAAAAATTAGATTTTTTATAAAAGCAAACAATGTGCCAAATCTCTATCTTTATTATTTACTATGATTTAGTGAGACAAGCGCTCATTTCTTCCTTAAATATCCATCCATTTAACTGGATTAAATCCAATAAATTGAACGATAATATCTGATATAATTGTAGATGTATTTTACAACAGCTGACCACCCCACATAACTTATCTCATCCTCGGGAGTCTTCGCTCGAAAAAGTAAATGCCAGGAAATCCAATTCTCTTTTCTCATCAATTACATTAATCAATAAATCCCCTCTTGACTGATCTAAGATAAAAAACTTGACTTCTTTTCTGTGTATAAGAAGTTCATTAAAGAGTTAACTCCGGCAGACAAAATCAACTATTATTCCCAGAAAAGATATATCTAAATTTATCCTTGAAATACCATTGGTATTGACTTAGACTGGAAGGTCAAGTTTGTTTATATTAGTTCTCTCAACGGGGAGCAAAAATGAAATTTGTAGCCGATTTACATATCCATTCAAAATTTTCCCGGGCTACCTCCAAAGACATGAACTTTGACACACTGGCTTATTGGGCAAAAATAAAAGGGATTAAAGTCCTGGGAACCGGAGATTTTACCCACCCAGAATGGCTCTTTTTAGCCAAACAAAAATTAATTCCCACAGGCAAAGGCCTTTTTTATTTGGAAAAAATCATTCCCCCTGAGAACCCTCTTCTCCGTTCATTCCGAGTCTCTCCAGAAGACGTCTTTTTCATGCTGACTACTGAAATCAGCTTCATTTATTCTAAGAAAGGCCGGGTTCGGAAAATTCACCTGCTTGTTCTCGCTCCGGATTTTGAAACTGCCGAAGCTTTAAATAGTGCTCTAGCTGGTATTGGCAATCTCCACTCTGACGGTCGTCCTATTCTGGGAATGGATGCTAAAGAATTCTTAAAAAAAGTGCTTCGTTATGCTCCTCAGGCAATGGTTATTCCGGCCCACATCTGGACTCCTTGGTTTTCTCTTTTCGGAGCCAACTCTGGCTTCGACACTATTGAAGAATGCTTTGAAGAACTAACTCCCCAGATCTTTGCCCTGGAAACAGGGCTTTCTTCTGACCCACCTATGAACTGGCGGCTCTCCGCCCTCGATAGATATGTCCTCGTTTCCAACTCTGATGCTCATTCTCCTTCTCGTATTGGCCGGGAAGCCAATGTTTTCAATACCGATCTCAGTTATGAAAGTATTATTCACACTCTCAAACATCCTCACCCAGATCATTTCCTCTACACCATTGAGTTCTTTCCCGAAGAAGGGAAATACCACTACGATGGCCACCGTCATTGTCAGGTAGTTCTTTCCCCTCAGGAAACAATTCAATATCGGTATCTCTGCCCTAAATGTGGGAAAAAACTAACAGTGGGGGTGATGCATCGAGTGGAGAAACTGGCTGACCGCAATGAAGGAGAAATTCCTCCCGGAAAAATCCCTTATAAAAATCTCATTCCTCTTAATGAGATAATCGGCCAAGCCACCGGAAAGACGGCCGAATGTCGGAGTGTGTGGGAGATTTATTTCCGTTTTATTCATGAATTCGGAGACGAACATACCATCCTGACTGAAGTGCCTATTGAGCAGTTAGCCCGCCTCTCTCCTAAAAAAGTCAGCCAAGGGATCGCTCGCATGAGGCAGGGTAAAGTTAATATTATCCCCGGTCACGACGGAGTTTACGGGAAAATAAATCTTTTCGCCGATGAAGAAGAGCCTGTTCATCAAGCTGAACAATTAAAACTTTTTTAATTATTCTCCCGGCTGAAAACTCTCTATGCTTTTATAAATAAAAAAAGATAAAAGGATTGGAGAAACTCCCCCTTCCCTTGACAACACTCAAGGCTGAACTTATATTTAGGTTAAGACGGAGGAAGCGATGGAAATTGAAATGAAGATTAAGGGTTTGGTTGTCGACCCCATTTCCAAAATGCCAATCGTTGTTCTTGAAGACAAGAATAGTGAACAGCTCTTACCCATTTGGATTGGAGTGTTTGAAGCAAACGCCATCGCTCTCAAAATAGAAAATATTGTCACTCCCCGTCCCATGACTCATGACCTCCTGAAGAACATTCTGGATGAATTTGAGGTGGTGGTAGAAAAAATCGTGGTCAACGATGTCCGAGATAACACCTTTTATGCCCTCATTTATTGCCGAGCTAAAGACCGCAGTTATGTTATTGACTCCCGTCCCTCCGACGCCATTGCTCTGGCTCTTCGGGTAAATGCCCCCATCTATGTTGAAGAAGAAGTTGTCCGCAAAGCACACAGTTTCAAATCCTCTGAGGACCTGGAATCTTCTGAAAAACTGAAGAAATGGTTAGAAAGCTTAAAGCCCGAAGACCTGGGTAAATATAAAATGTAGTTTCTTGCTTACCAAAAATCCTCTCTGACCTAATCCCTGATGAACTTTAACTAATCTTTCTAACTTCGTAGAGAAAAGAGAAGATATAAAGCCAGCGCCCCAAAAAGAAAAGGTGGACTCCAGGCTGCGAGGAAGGGCGAAAGATATCCAATATAACCTAACCCCCGGAAAATACCAATAGCTCCCCAATAAATCATGGCAATAATTACACTTATGCCTAATCCAACCAGGGCTCCCCGACGGCCCATGGAAAAAGCAAAAGGCAAGGCCAAGAGAACCATAACCAAACAGGCCAAGGGAAAAGCAAGTTTGCTCTGAAGGTCAACTTCAAAGCGTCGGGTAGAAAATCCCTGGGCGCGAATTTCACGAATATATCTTTTTAATTCCTTAAAAGTCATCTGCTCGGGAACTTTTCTTTCCTTGATGAAATACGATTTATCTTCCACGGGGCTTATAGCCACTCTCTCAAACTCCTGAAAAGAAGTAGCTCCTTCATCTTTAAATTCTCTGACCCACCCCCGACTGAGGAGCAATTTTTGCCCTTTTAAGACAGCCCTTCTGGCCGCCCATTGTCGTTTCAGAGACCAGCTTTCAGCCTTAAACTCAAAAATCATTATTTGACTGAAAGCTGCGGCCAGCGGGTCAAAATAACGATAATAATACATCTTTCTCCCGGATTGACTCATTATCCATCTCTGGTCCACCTGGGTATAAGTCCGGGGAGGCAAATCATTTATCATATTCCAAAGCTGCTCCTGTTTCTTGTTGGCCGCCGGCAGGATGCTTTCCTGGAGATAAAAGGAAACAGCACTTATCAGAACCCCTAGAATGACCAACGGAACAACCAGTCGATAAAGACTTATTCCACAGGCTTTAGCCGCTGTAACTTCATTAAATTTGGACATCAATCCATACGTCAGCAAAGTGGCGGTTAAAGCCGCCATAGGTAAGACATAATGAATAAACTCAGGTAGTCGAAACCAGATATATTGCAGAAAAAGATAGAGGGGCTTCTGATGTTCATAGACTCGATCAATTCTTTCAAAAAAAGTAATAATCACAAAGAGGATCAATAAAGCCAGAAAAATAAGCATAAAGAGCCAAAAAAAACGACGAACAATATAGTGGTCAAGGATACTCCAGAGCCTACCTTGAGGTAATCTGGCAAAAAGTTTCCAACGTTTTATTTCAATCGGAGTTATCTTACCAGGCTCAATTTCTAGGTCCACTTTTTTCCTGATAAATTGATAGGAAACCTCTCTCAACGCTCCCCAGAAAAGGAATAATCCCATTATGGCCAATATTATATTAGCTCCCCACATGCCCACCCAGGGAGCAATTTGGCCATCCACCGCCATTTTCTCCCCGGCGGTAATTAACACATAGTAACCAATAATAATAATCAAGCTTAAAGTAAAACCACTTGTGCGTCCTCCTTTCCTGGTCGAAGCACCTAAGGGCAGGCCGAGCAAAGCAAAAACCAGGCAGGCAAACGGTAAAGCCATCTTTTTATTAAATTCAACCAGGTGAGTGCGATAGGTTCTTTCTTTGGCTCGGACCAACAGAGTCCTATTTTTCTTCATTAAATTGATCTCTTCTTTTAGTTTGGTGATGTCTTGCCTTAATTCTGGAATCGTCTTCTCTCTCACTCTTTTTTCAGGAGAAATTTGGGGAATTAAATTACTAATATCAATCTCCTCTTCATACAAAGAGAAAGATGTTAATCGGTAATATTTCTCTGGATCTGTAAGGGGAAAAGAGTGGATAGTTCCTTTAAAAAGTCGAAGAATAGCCTTGTTTTTTTCTTCGAGAATAATAAATTGGCCTCGCTTGGCCAGAACAAGTTGAGGTTCCTCCGGTTTCTTGGTGGAATAAAGAAAGATGTTCTGCCACTCACCCAGTTGATTAATATCCTGAATATACAGGACCAGCTGGGGAATCGCTTCATTAAACTCGCGAGGCTTCATTTGAATCTGAGCCCGCGCTAAAACGGAGGAACTTAATGTCTTCACCCACTGATAATTCCCCCACGGGGCAAGATACATGGTAAATAAGGCTGTTATTACCCAACCGATAAGAGCAAACATAAATATTGGCCGAAGAAGTCGGGTGTAACTTATACCCAGGGTTTTAAAAGCAATTATTTCTGAATCAGTTGAAAGACGACTCAATCCAGCCAGAATTCCCATCAAGACCGCCATGGGAAGAGTAAACGCTAGAACCGAAGGAAGGAGTTCTGCCATCAGCTGAAGAATAGTGGGCAGGGGCACCCCCCGGGCAATAAAAAGTTCTGAAAGGAGAAGAATCTGATTCATTAAGAGGACAAAAGTATAAACCAGAAGTCCCAGAAGAAAAGGCGGAATTAATTCTTTTAACAGATAGCGATCAATGGGTTTAAACACAAATGATTTATACCATACTCACTTCTTAAAAAAAAGAAAGGCCTTGCGCTGAAGCGCAAGGCCTTGGATCAACATCTGGAGGGATTAATACATGTCACTCGGTGGTGTTGGATACTTCTGTCCTTTATCTTCTTCCGGAATTTCAGAAACAAGACCTTCAGTAGTCAACATCAATCCGGCGATACTGGCGGCGTTTTGAAGAGCTGTCCGGACAACTTTGGTTGGATCAAGAACACCAACTTTAATCATATCTTCGTAAGTCTCGGTTAAGGCGTTGAATCCGTAATTGGGATCCATTTCTTTGACCTTCTCGACGATAATCGATCCCTCATAACCAGCATTAAAAGCAATCTGTCGCATGGGTTCTTCCAAAGCTCTCCGGACGATGTTGACTCCGATCTGCATATCGCCTTCCAGCTTAAGATCATCAAGAGCTTTCTGACACCGCAGGAGAGCAACTCCACCACCGGGCACAATGCCTTCCTCAACAGCAGCTTTAGTGGCATGCATCGCATCTTCTACTCGGGCCTTCTTCTCTTTAAGTTCTGTTTCCGTAGCTGCTCCTACTTTGATCAAAGCCACACCGCCGACTAACTTAGCCAGACGTTCTTGAAGCTTTTCGCGATCGTAATCGGAAGTCGTCTCTTCAATTTGAACTCTGATCTGTTTAATTCTGGCCTGAACATCTTCAGCCTTGCCTCTTCCTTCAACAATAGTTGTATTGTCCTTATCAATAACCACCTTCTTGGCCTCACCAAGCCAATCAACGGTCACATTTTCCAGCTTAACTCCGATATCCTCGGTAATGACCTTACCACCGGTGAGAATGGCAATATCCTCCAGCATGGCTTTTCGACGATCACCGAAGCCGGGCGCTTTTACGGCAGCGCAGGAAAAGGTGCCTTTTAATTTATTAACCACCAGAGTGGCCAGCGCCTCACCTTCAACATCCTCAGCAATGACCAATAACGGCCGCCCCATCTTGGCCACACTTTCCAACAAGGGCAGGAACTCTCTCAGGTTGCTAATTTTCTTTTCATGAAGCAGGATAAGGGGATTTTCCAGAACACATTCCATCCGTTCCGGATCAGTGATGAAATAGGGAGAAAGGTAACCGCGGTCAAATTGCATTCCTTCAACTACTTCCATGGTGGTTTCTAGACCTTTCGCTTCTTCAACCGTAATTACTCCATCTTTACCCACTTTATCCATCGCCTCAGCAATAATCTTACCGATCGACTCATCATTGTTGGCCGAAATTGCACCGACATTAGCAATCATCTCACCGGTCACTTCCTGACTCATTTTCTTGAGATGATCAACCACCTTTTCCACGGCTTTGTCGATGCCCTTCTTAATTAGCATGGGATTGCGGCCAGCGGTCACGTGTTTCAAACCCTCAGAAAAAATAATTTGAGCTAAAACAGTAGCTGTGGTCGTACCATCTCCAGCTACATCTGAAGTCTTTGAGGCCACTTCTTTGACCAGTTGGGCACCCATATTCTCCAGAGGATCCTTAAGTTCCACTTCCTTGGCTACCGTCACTCCATCCTTCGTGCTTACCGGAGAACCAAATTTCTTCTCAATAACCACATTTTTACCTCGAGGACCTAAGGTCTCCTTCACCAAGTTGCTTAATACATTGACCCCTTTTAAAAGGGCCTGTCTCGCCTCTTCACCTAGCGTTATTTGTTTAGCCATTGGCTCCTCCTTTCAACTTTATTATTCTGAAATTTTGGCCAGGATTTCTTCTTCCCGGACAATAACATACTCTTCGTCATCGATAGTCACCTCTGTGCCACTGTACTTGCCAATGAGCACTCGATCTCCCTTTTTAACTTTTAAAGGAACAACTTTTCCGTCATCAGTTACCCGTCCTTCACCAACCTCAATAACTTCAGCCTCTTGGGGCTTCTCTTTAGCTGTATCAGGAATGATGATGCCCCCTTTTTTAACTTCTTTTTCCTCAAGACGTTTGAGTAAGACACGGTCGTATAAAGGTATTACCTTCATCTGAACCTCCTTGACTTAGTTGGAATTTAGCAATCAAATTGTGAGAGTGCTAATATAATTAAAAGATGCTTATTTGTCAAGAGGTAAGACTCAAAGAATTAGCAATCTTCTCATTTGGTTGCTAACTTTAGCCTTTTTTCTGGTGCTTTCTCATTAAATGGTGGAGGGTGTTACGATGAATTCCTAAAGCCTGCGCCATCTTAACTTTTTTTCCATTATATTTTTTCTCAGCCAACTCAAGAAATAGTAATTCAAATTCATTTATCGCTTCTCGAAGAGGAATTTCTTGGTCTATCATTTCCTGGATAGTTATTTTGAGTTTTTGGTGAATACTAAGTGATTTAAATCCGTCGTGCATTTTTTCCTCTTGTTTTTGGTTTTGCTTGAGGGATTATCTGCCGATAAGTCTCATTAAACTTATCTTTTAATTTTTGAGGAATAAGATAAACCACCCCCCGAGTCACCCCTAAACATAATGGAGCCACGCGGGAGGCCTTGATTACTGAAGGATTCACTGGAAAAAGAACTAAAGCCAGCAAAAGAATGCCTCCAATTAATACCCCCTTTAAAAAACCAAAAAATCCTCCCAAGACTCGATCAAAAAATTTAATTGGCCCCTTTAATGCTTTTCCCAATAAATGAGCCAAAAAATAGCCTACAAAGACAATTCCCAAAAAAATAATTAAAAATCCTAATAACTCAGTTAAAACCGAGGGCTGGATGAACCTTAGAAGAAAACCGGCCACCTCAGGATAGAAAGAAAGAGCCAGGATAAAACCCGCCACGATGCCCACCAACCCTAGAATCTGCCGAAGAAAACCTTTAATCAGACCCAGAATGATCATTACTCCAATAATAATCAACAAAATGATATCCAACCAATTAAAGGTCATTCATGGTCTCCTTTGTTTTAATCTAATTACCGCTTCATAGCCGATCCCTTGGATTTGACCTAGTCTAACATGAGGTTTGTAATACCCATGAAAATCGGAGCCTGTGGTGGGGACCAGATCAAATTCCTGAGCCAGTTGTTCATAATGAGCTGTTTCTTCAGGAGAATGGTAGGAAGTATATACCTCCAGCCCGGCCAACCCCTTTTCCCGGAATACGGCCAAATCCTCTCGGGTGGTTTTCTGAAAATAAGCGCCTGGATGAGCCAGAACAGAGACACCTCCTGTAGCCGGGGCTAATTCAAGCACTTCTAGCAAACTTATATTCTGTCGGGGTACGTAAGCTGGTTGTCCCTCCATAAAGTAATCTCTATAAAACAAATAAGGGGCCTGAGCTCGTCGTTCCGGTTGGTAGTATTTCAGCAAACGGGAATCGGGATGAGGATTATTTTTTCTAAGGAGGATTTGAGCAATAGTCACCCCAAGGGGAGGAAATGGGGCGGTAGCCTGTTCAACTTCTTCCCAAGATATATCGAACCCCAATTGTTGGAGTCGTCTCACTCTTTCTTTGGCCTCCTGGCGTCGCCTGAAATCCACTTCTTTTACCAACTTCTTTACCGTCGGAGAAGCCCAATCAACAAATGGCAGAAGAAGATGAAATTCCCTCTCCCTGTATATGGTAGTTATCTCTACACTGGGAATAACCTCAAGGCCTAACCTTCTTCCAGCTTCGAGAGCCTCAGGATAGGCAGCGACTGTGTCATGATCAGCAATAGCGATGGCCTTCAAACCCAATTGATGAGCCATCCTCACCAATTCCGAGGGCGAATATTCCCCATCGCTACTCCTATTGGAATGAAGATGAAGATCAATTTTATCTCTCATCTCCCGTGTCTCCTGATAACGGTTGGAACTATTGCCCAAAACAAGACAAATTCACTATCCTTCTTTCTCTCTTGTCGAATCACCCTCAATCCTTTTAATAAAAACATAATTCAGATTTCTTTCTATGGAAATCACCAGCTTTTTCTCTTATCCCCTCCCTCCTTTCCCATCCCCATTATTTCTTGTTCCCCTAGGCACCCTTAAAATAAAAAATCTTTCCGCAAAAAGCAATTAATACCTATAATTTCTTTCCTTTTGACCAACCAATAAAATTAAAAAGTCTTCCCGCCTTATCCTTCTCCCTCCGGTAGGACCATAATTCAGGATGAGAATAAGTACATCGATCAATTATCTCCATTTGATCGGGGAGAACACCTTCTTCCTTCAACTGGTCAAGATTGGCCTTCAATAAATCCAATCTCCACTTCCCCGCCGTCTGGGGAGAGGGAGTAAAGGCCGATAAAGATACTTTCTCTTGGGTGAAAACTTCCCTGACATCCTGTCCTACCTCATAACACTGGCTACAGATTCTCGGCCCAAAAGCAAACCGCAAATTACCTATGTTGCTCTTTAAAGAGCCGACAAGAAAGTGGACAACCTTAGGTAGAATGCGTTTGGCTGTTCCTCTCCAGCCACAATGAACAGCCGCAATTATATGTCTAGACTCATCAACGATTAATACAGGCAAACAGTCTGCTGTCTGGACGCAAAGCAACAACCCCGAAGAATTTGTCACCAAGGCATCTCCTTCACGAATTTTGTCGGAGAAAGATTTATAAAATTGAATAGTATCAGAATGAACCTGCTTCAATAGTATTAAATCAAAAAATTTAAAAGGTGGCCGTTTAATAATTGTCTCCCGGGTAAGATACCGAGTTCCGAATCCTCCTATCAGTCCGGGGATACTTTCGAATAAAGCCACCTGATAATATAGAGACTGGTTCTTTTCGTCCACCGATGACGTCTTAGTTGACATAATTTCTTTATCCAATCAACTTTAATTCAGCTCGAAAATAACATGATAATGGTTTCATATTCAAGACCAAACCGGGGCAAATTAACTTTATTTAATTATACACCTGAAAAATCCGCCATCATTATCCTTGTTCCCCTGAGACTTAGCAAGAATTGAGAAGGTCTAACAAATACTTTCCAACTCTTCTATTGACCGAATTAATCTGTATTTTTATATTAAAGCAAGAGGAAACCGTCCATCACCCAGGGAAAATGAGAGCAAGTTATATCGAAAGTTACCATCGTGGTCTTTTAGAAGAAAAAATTCAAAAGTCTTTCATTTTACTCGAAGAATGTACCATTTGTCCCCGCCAATGCCGAGTTAACCGTCTTAGAGGCGAGGTGGGATTTTGCCGGGCTGGATTCCTGCCACGAATTGCATCTTTTGCCCCTCATTTTGGGGAAGAACGGCCTCTTGTCGGCAAAAACGGTTCAGGTACTATCTTTTTTTCCTTTTGTAATCTTTATTGTCGGTATTGCCAAAACTATTCCATCAGTCATCGTGGTGAAGGTCAGGAAGTCAGTTTCGAAACCTTGGCTCGGATGATGATCGAACTCCAATCTATTGGCTGTCATAACATTAACTTGGTTACTCCCACCCATTACGTACCCCAAATTCTCCAGGCTCTGCCTCTAGCCATTGAAATGGGGCTTTCCATTCCCCTGGTCTATAACACAGGCGGTTATGAAGCACTGACCACTCTTCATCTCCTGGAAGGAATTATTGATATTTATATGCCCGATTTCAAATATTCAGATAATCAAGCAGCCAAAGAATATTCTCAAGCGGCTGATTATCCAGAGATAGCCCGAATAGCCATAAAAGAGATGCATCGTCAGGTGGGGGATTTGGTAATCAATAATCAGGGTATTGCAGAGAGAGGTCTCCTGGTACGACACCTTGTCTTACCCCAAGGTCTGGCGGGAACCGAAAAAGTGCTGCAATTCCTGGCTGAAGAAATTTCCCACCAAACTTATGTTAATATTATGGATCAGTATTATCCTTGCGGCGATATCCCTTTCTCCTCACCTCTTTCCCGCCGCATCACTCGGGAAGAATTTGAGAAGGCACTCCATCTGGCTCGCAAATTTGGCTTAACTAGACTTGATGGGCTTCTATAGAAAGTTTTTATGAAGTTAAGAGATGAAAAAGGTTCTCTCGACATACTTCTAGAAAATGACCAAGGAGATTCTCTTTATCCAGTTTCAGAAGATCCTCTTCTTCAGGACAAGGCCGAAAGGGTTCGATCTTTTCTCTCCATTCCTTTTCTTTCGCCAATCGATAACGAATAATCTGGGTCAATTCTAGCTGAATAGCATTAGGGGGGAGTTCCAGTTTATACTCAAAAACAACCGGCTGAAGAAAATTAAAATTTACTCGGAAAAGAATCCATTTCCGGGGTTGCTTGAAGATTCTTCCTTTACTTCCTGTTGTTTCCAACATCTCAATTAACTCTTCAAAAGCAGGCTCAACAATGAACTCACAAAATTGTTCAAACTGAAGTTTTGTCTCTTCCTGACTTTGCTCGATTATCCTGATCTCTTCAAAAAGAGTAGCTAGTTTATTCTTCCAATTTTCCTTCATTTTCCATCCTCTGGTATAAAGACAAATTTAATTTCTCTTCATTGCCAGGCAACCGATACTATACCATATTTAAGCCAACTCCTTCAAAAATCATATCTTTAAAGGGAGCATCCTTATTCCCATGACTGTCCTTTTTAAAGATGACAAAAATTAACTGCCATCGCAGAAATAAGGAGGATGTCATCTTTGAATAACCTCTACCTCCAATTAATTACTTTCCAGCCTCTCCTAAAGATAAAAATTTATTTATTATTTTCGCTGACCAAACCAATAGTCACGAAATTTATAAGGGAGGTCGATTTCTCTTTGCCCGAAAAATTTCAAAAACCGAAGTTATCTTGAATTTTAATCGAGCAGTTAATCCTCCCTGTGCTTATACTCCCTATGCAACCTGCCCTTTACCTCCTAATGAAAACTATCTCCCCCTTCGCATTGAGGCAGGAGAAAAGAAGTACACTGGCTCCCACCATTAATATTTTTTAACTCAATTGCGAAAACAAAGTTTTTTTTACTTGAAGAAGTGAAAGTTGTCCCAGCGTAGGAGTAGAGAGAATCAAAAGCTTTCCCCCGGGAGTCCAAACTGGCAAGTTCTTCTCTAGAAAAAGAGCCACTCCTGGCACTCCACATAGAGCTGCCAGGTGGGTCAGGCCCGAATCATTCCCCACATAAAATCTAGCCATTTTCATCCAGCCGGCAATCGCCCATAAGGGAGGGTGATGAAGATGAAACCAGCCGGGGGGAAACCTCCAATTCTTTATTCGGGACAACAGCCAATCTTCAGCGGGACCGGAGATTAATAAGCCCCTCAATTGTCTCCGGGCAGCCTCTTCAATCAATTTTAAATATAATTCCAGAGGCCAGCATTTCTCTCGACTGCCACTGCCGGGACAAACCAGGCCAAAAGGAGACTCAAGTAACATTCCCGGGAGTAAAGCCCTGGCCTTGGTCAACCATTCATGGGTAACAGGCAGATTGACTAAATTGTTATATGAGACACCCTGCTGCCGCTTATACTTTTCAGCTACTTCTCGGGTTTGGATAAAAAAGAATTGATTAATTGGCCTAAGACTTCGCTGATCATAGATAATAAATTCACCAGGAGTAAGATTTAATTCATTTGACTTATTAAACCAACCGATAATTAAAAAATAATCTTCAGGACTAAAAAGCCCGCTGATTTCAGAGGACGGCCTTTTCCTAAATAATTCACGAACTCGTGCTTCATGGGGAGAAATCACCTGATCCACTACTCTCGCCAAGATAAATATTTCTCCCACATCCTCTCGACAAATCATCTGAAGGGAAAAGCCGGAAAAAGTTTCTCTTAGCAGACGAACAGAGGGAAAGACCACCAATGTATCCCCTATTCCGCCAAAACGAAGGAGTAAAATCTGGACCGCCCTGGTCATAATTCTCCTTGGGCCCTTATATCCACCAATAATAGCTTCATTATTTCCTCTTCGACTGGCCAAAAAAGTGACTTACTCTCAGCTGGTCGGAGCAACAACGGCTTACTGGCTCCAGAGTTGAGGTCTCACTCCTCTTCCAGAAAAAAACATCCACTCTTCCTGTTAAGTTGTTGGGTCGTCTCATTAAAACCAGGTCACCATTTTGGCTCAATCTTTTTATTCCATCCCTGTCTGATAGCCAGACAGCCATGAGGAATCACTGTGGAAATAGTGTGAATCCGACCCCAAATATTGGGACCAGAACGACGATTTATTCTCTGAAAAACTATTTTTATCATTAATTTAAAATAATAAAAACAAACGCAAATCCATGACATTCGTCCTGGTAGGACCGGTAAAAATTAATTGATCTAATTGCCTAAAAAAATTATAAGAATCGTTCTCTCGGAGAAATTTTTCTGGGTGGAGAGATCTTTTTCGGACCCTCTCCCAGGTTCTTCCATCAATCCAGGCGCCGGCAGCATCTGTAGGACCATCAATACCATCTGTCCCCACACTCATGATTAACCACTCGCCCTCGTTCAAGCCTATCTTCTTCATCTCTAATAAAGTAGCCAGAATAAATTCTTGATTTCGACCACCCCTCCCTCTGCCTCTGACTGTAACCGTCAGCTCACCTCCGCTTAAGAGGAGAAGGGGTTTAGCTCGGGGTTGTCCGGATTTGATAATTGAGGCTATCAAATGAGCATAAATATGAGCTGCTTCTCTGGCCTCTCCCTGATCTCGGTTAGTGATAATCACTGGTTCCAAACCCAAGTTTTTCGCTTTTTTACTAGCTGCTTGGAGAGCGGTAACATTATCACCAATAATGACTGATTTTACTCGAGAAAAAACAGGGTCATTCTGCTTTGGTGTTTCCGGCAAAAATCCTTCATTTCCCTGAGTAATTATCTTTTTTACCGGGGATGGGCACCTGTCCCAAAGGTTATATCTTGTAAGCACATGATAAGCATCCAGAAAAGTACTTGAGTCATACCAGGTTGGTCCGGAAGCAATTACCTCTAAATCATTCCCAATGACATCAGATACAACCAGGTTGATTATCCGGGCGGGGTAAGCAGCTTTGGCCAGTCGGCCTCCTTTTATCGCTGAAAGATGCTTACGGACAACATTTAATTCACGGATATTTGCCCCGGATTTCATCAGCTCCCGGGTCACCCACCGTTTCTCTTCCAAGGTAAGACCGGGTAAGGGCAGAGTCAATTGAGCAGAGCCACCTCCGGAAATAAGCATCAATAGCAGATCTTCTTCTTTTAAAGATTGCCCCAGTGTCAGAATTTCCTCAGCCGCCCGCAGACTCTTCTCGTCAGGGAGAGGATGGGAAGAAGGAAGCAACTGGAGAGGTGGGATATCAACCGGCCGAGGAGGCAAATAAAGACAAATCCCCCCCATGATGGGCAGGTCGATAATCTGAAGTAAAGATGAAGCCAGGTAAGGAGCTGCCTTTCCTATAGCCACAACCCATAATTTAGTTGTCGAGGTTAAACTTATTGTCTCCTGGCCAATAAAAAGTTTGGTTGAATCACACCTCACTGCATTTTTTACTAAAGAAAAAGGAGAAACCGCCTGGAGAGCCGTCTCCAGAATTTGCCGGGCTAAAGTCAGTCTTTGGTCAGAGTTAGAAGATCTCAAGTGATTATCTCTCATCATCCTCAGATTTAATCATAGCATAAGTAATTCTCTTCTGGTCATCAAGACGGAAAGAACAGGCCTTATTATTTCTTTTACAAGACCCGGTGATTATGGTAATAATATTTCGACTTCAAGAATTCCTGAAGGAGTTACGCATGGCCAGTCCAACTCAAAGTGCTCGGGGAAGTTGGGGGTCAAAAATTGCTTTCATCTTTGCCGCCTCTGGCTCAGCCATTGGGCTAGGAAGCATCTGGCGTTTTCCACTCATGGTCGGTCTAAATGGGGGAGCTATTTTTGTCTTTGCTTATATCTTGGCCGTCTTCTTTATCGGCTTCCCAGTTATGCTAGCGGAGTTAACTATCGGCCGTCATACCCAACGCAATCCAGTCGGAGCGTTCAAGGCGATTAAACCTGGAACTCCCTGGAAACTAGTAGGGTACATGGGCGTTCTTACCGGCATATTCATCCTTTCTTACTACTCAGTTGTTGCTGGTTGGGCCTTTGGCTATCTCTACAAGACTTTATTCGGTGTTTTTCGAGGTGAAGTCACCTGGGAACTCTCAGACCGAATTTTCTCTACTTTTGCGGCCAATCCATTGGAAGTCCTTTTTTGTTTGTTCATTATCATCGGACTGACGACATTCGTAATTTCCAGGGGAGTTAAGGGAGGCATTGAACGGTGGTCAAAAATATTAATGCCTCTTCTCTTTGCTCTTATTATTTTCCTGGCGATAAGGGCCTTAACCCTTACGGGCGCTAGTGAAGGATTGGCCTTTTATCTTAAACCGGACTTAAGCAAACTCAGTCCCAAAGTCTTCTTTTTTGCCGTGGGGCAAGCTTTCTTTTCGCTTAGCCTGGGTATGGGGACCATGATGACTTATGGCAGTTATATCTCCAAACGAGACAATTTGGTCTCTTCAGCAGGGTGGGTCTGTTTTTCCACGACTTTAGTCGCTTTTTTGGCTGGAATTATTATTTTCCCCACTCTCTCAGCCACCAATAACCTCCAGGGCCTTAAAGTGGGCACAGGTCTTATGTTCCAGGTTTTTCCTTTGATAATCTCCAAATTGCCAGGAGGATATATCTTTGGATTGCTCTTTTTCATTCTCCTCCTGGTAGCCGCCTTGACTTCGACTATATCTCTGCTCGAAGTTCCGACAGCCTTTCTTGTGGACGAACATAACTGGCCCCGAGAAAAAGCAGCTATTTTTGTCGGCGGCCTGTCTTTCCTTTTGGGCATCCCTTCAGCCTTATCTAATGGAGCTGTTGCCTGGACTACCAAGGCCAATATCATGATGAAAATGGATCTAATATTCGGCAATATAATGCTGGCTGTGGGAGGGCTATTTATCACCATCTTCCTGGCATATTCCTGGGGAATTGCCCGGGCCCTCCAAGAAATTAGCGCCGGCAACAAGACTTTTCGTCTTAAACCTCTCTGGATTTTCAACATCAAGTTCCTAGCTCCTCTCGCCATTATTCTTATTCTTATTTTCATCCGCACTCTAACTCAGCAATAAAGATCTAATTTCTATGGAGAGACTACAAGGGGTGGAGCAACCATAAATTAAAATGGGTTCGAAAAAATTTTCCTTTGTATTCAAACTAGTTATCAGCTTAACCATTATCACTCTCCTTTTGGTCTATAAAACCTCTCCTCGAGAAATAATCTCCAGCTTCCGGGAAGTTATCCTTCCCTGGATATTACTTTCCTTCTCTCTCCATGCCTTTGGCTTGATTATCAGTGCCATTCGCTGGCAAATTCTCATCGCCGCTCAGGGAGACAACGTCCCGCTTAGCTTTCTGATTAAATCTTATCTAGTGGGGACTTTTTTTAATAATTTTCTCCCGACAAGATTCGGGGGGGATGTCATTCGCATCTGGGACAGCAGTCGCTATTCTCACTCTCTGGCTAAATCCTCGGCCACTATCCTGGTGGAAAGATTATCGGGAATCTTTGTTCTTCTCCTATTTGTTCTCATTGCTTCCCTAATTAGACTGGACATGGCCGCTCAACTACCAATGATCTGGGGGGCCCTCTTTCTGGGCACTAGCGGGCTCCTTCTGATTATTGTCTTTTTTCTGCCCATCTCCCAAAAACTTATTCAATCCCTCCCCTTACCCGGGAAAACTGAGTTAATAAAAAAGAAAATTATTGAATTTCAAAAGGCGGGACATAATTTTCGTCACCATCAATCTAAGATTGCTCTGGCTATTTTCTGGGCATTTCTCCTTCAGATCAATGTAATACTCCATTACTACCTTATTGGATTAAGCCTGAAAGTGTCCATTCCCCTTATTGACTATTTTATTTTCGTCCCGATCGTCCTCCTTCTCCTGACCATCCCAGTAACGATAAACGGTCTGGGACTAAGAGAAGGAGCTTATATTGAAATTTTCGCCTACTACGGAATCTCGGCTTCGGTGGCCTTTGCCTTCTCCCTGATCGATGTCATCTTCATGCTCCTTCTTGGTATAATAGGAGGGATAGTTTATATTATCAGAAAATGAAATTTCTCCCTTGCCCACTTTCCTGGGGAAAAAAACAAAGGCTTTTCTTACTAATCTGGGCTATTCTTATTAGCTTCTCCCCGTTAGCTTCTTTAAACATAACGGCTGTCGAGCAAACAATCGATTACCACAAAAAATTAGAAAAATTACGGCTGGAAATCGCCAATTTAAAGAAAAAAATCCAGAAGGAAGAAAAAAGAAAAAACTCCATCTTATCTGAGCTCAGTCAAATCACCCTCCAGAAAAGAATGTTACAAAAGGAACTCAGCCTCTACCGAACAAAAATAAAGCAGACTGACCAAGAAATCTCCCAGATCAAGGCCCGAATTCCTATACTGAAAAAGGAGTTACAATCCCAGAACCAGGCCCTGGCCAATATTCTCCAAGTTATTTATAAGCACGGGCAACCGGGTATTCTTGACTTCTTTCTTCGGGCTAATAATTTAAACCAAATCCTAAGTGAAGAGCATCACCTTTCCCTTCTGGCTGATTACCAGCAAAAAGCAATTCAACAATATCTGGAATCACTCCATAAATTAGAGGAGGCCGAAGGAAATTTAGAGAAAAAAAAGGCAGAACTCCAGCTCCTTTTCCAGCAATCAAAGGCTAAAGAAAATGAATTGCGACAACAAGAAAGACAAAAAAAGGCTCTGATAAAAAAAATAGAGGGCAATCGAAAATCCTATCTCCAAACTCTTCAAGAACTGAATGAACAAGCTCAACAATTAAGAAAATTAATCAAAAGATTAAAAAAAGAAGAATTTAAACTACCTTTCCGGATAATTCCCCTCTATGAAAAAAGAGGTCGATTACCTTGGCCTTGTCAAGGAGAGGTGCTTACTAAATTCGGCATTCAACGCCATCCTCGCTTTAACACGATGATCATGAATAATGGAATTGAGATTTCTGCGGAAAAAGATACGCCTGTTAAGGCCATTCATGACGGCTTTGTCGTTTACTGCGATTATTTCCGAGGTTATGGAAATTTAATCATCATTGACCATGGACTGGCCTATTATTCTCTCTATGGACATTGTTCTGATTTTTTGGTGGAAAAAGGCGATATCGTCCGGACTGGACAACCCATTGCCCTAGTCGGAGATTCAGATTCTCTGGTCGGCCCGGCTCTCTACTTCGAACTCCGGTTCAAAACCAAACCTCTCAATCCCTTGAAATGGCTTAAGAGAAGATGATAAAATGGAAGATTGACGTAATATTTATGAAGACCATGAAAAATAAAAATATCCGAATCCTTCTTTTCTTTTTCCTCGGTTGTACTTTCATCTTTTTTGCTCACCGGGGTATCTTTCCTGGTTTTGTGTTTAAAAACAATCAATCAGGCTCTTTTAATCTTCTTAAAACAACCATAAAACTTATTCAGAACGACTATGTTGAAGAACCGGATCCTCAAAAAACTATGGAAGGGGCTTACAAAGGATTAGTGGACTCATTAGATGTTTTATCCAGTTACCTTGTTCAAGAAGAGATAGCCAAATTAACCCGTCTCCATTCTTTCCCTATTTATGATTCTGGCCTGATTGTTTATAAAAAATACGGCTCTTTTCCCATTATAATCGGCATCAAAGAAGGCTCGGCCGCGGAAGAAGCTGGTTTAAAAGAAGGTGATTTGCTGACCTCAATTAATGGCAAGCCAACTGTCCACTGGAGTATGATTGAAACAAATTTAGCTCTTAAAAATACCCAGGCAGGGGACATTGAGGTGGAAGCACTGCGGGAAAACAAAAAATTAAAATTTCATCTCTCCCCAAAACCCTGGGGGAACCCACCTCTTGTCCTTAAAGCTTGGAACAAAACAGCCAATATATTAAAGATCCTTCACTTCTACCCTCCGGCAGCTCAGGTCTTTCAGAAAGAAATTCTTTCTTCTTTAAAGAAATCAACCAAACCCCTGATCATTGACCTGCGCAATTGTGCTGAGGGTCAGCTGGAAGAAGCCATCAAAATTTTAGACACCTTTATTCAAGTTCACCGGTTCGGATTCCTGCAGCAGAAAGATCAGTCTCTTCAACATCTCTCCTGTCAGGCCCCCGTCCAAATTCCTGATGTACTCCTTATCATCTGGACTAATTCGGCCACTATTGGTCCCGCGGAAATTTTCGCCGCCGGTCTCCAGAAATACAGGAATGCTTTAGTGGTCGGAACATCTACCCCAGGTCTAGTAGGGCTCCAAAAATTTTTTCCGTTTAATGATGGCACCGGACTTCTCCTGACCACAGCTACCTTTCAATTCTCCGCCGAAGAGAAGTTATGGTTAAAAGGTCTTGATCCAACGATTGAATTGGATCCTACGGAAAGAAACCGATCAGGTTATCTTCAAGCCACTCAGCGTTTAATTAACCAGAAAATAAATACCCCTAACCCATAAAATCGCCTTGCTCTTACCAAAAAAAACAATCAACCTCCCCTCCAAGGGGCTAATTGCCGGGCTAATCGCTCTTTCCTTATCATCAATAATAGTCTTGGATTTCTTAGCATCTAAACAGGGACGTCCGTCCTATTTTTTCTCTTCCTCGACCTCGACCCAATCAGCGCCTTCTTCACCGGCCCTATTTGAGGATATCTTTACTTCCCTGGAAAAACTCGGCTTGCCTGAGAAATCCTTCCAGCATCATCTTGATAAACAAAACGTACTTCATCTTCTGGTTACCCTCTCTAGTAAAAACTACTCTTTACTCGCTCAACGATTAAAACAATCGATGGCCAAAGTAACCTCGAGAAGAATTAAAATTGAAGCTCATCAATTGGGGGCTACTAAATACTATCTCTGGACTATCACCGGTCAGAAAAACGCAGCCTCGCTCCTCTTTCAAATTCACCCAACATCGACAACTCCTCCCAAAAAAGTTTTCTCTAATAATCAAAGCTCCGCACGGAACAGAGTAGCCATTATTATTGATGACCTGGGCAATAGCCTGAGGGCAATTGACTCCATTTGTAATCTGAGTTATCCCGTAACTGTCTCTATTCTCCCCCACAGCTTATTTGCCTTGGAAACAGCCCAAATCGCTCATCAACATGGGCTAGAAATTCTACTTCATCTTCCCCTGGAACCTTTTCCCGGAAATCATCAGAATAACAACCCTCTACTGCTGGATAATGGGGGGATGATCAACTCTCAGATGGAAGAATCAGAAATAATCACCTTTATCGAGGACTCTCTCCGCCAGATTCCCCACGCTATCGGGGTCAATAATCACCAAGGCTCCTTGATCACCGCCAATCCAAGGCTGATGAAAATTATTCTTCGTGAACTGCAAAAGAGAGGTTTATTTTTTGTTGACAGCCGGACAACAAGCCAATCCGTGGCCTACCAGATAGCTCGGTCAATGGGTCTCCCCACCACCTACCGAAAAATATTTCTCGACAATGAGGTGTCCCGGGCAAAAATCAGAGAGCAACTAATCAAACTGCTCCAAAGAGGTCGCCGGGAAGGATGGGCGGTCGCCATTGGGCATCCCTGGGAGGAAACCTTAGCTGTGTTACAAGAAAATCAAGATCTTTTTTCTTCATATAATTGTCGACCTGTTTTTGTCTCTGAGCTTGTTCATTAATTCTCCCCTCTGAATCGACCCTCTTCCTCTTACATCCCTTGCCAGTTTTTTTGAAACATCAAAGAAACAAAGGTTTGCATCTCGATATGTTCTTCCTTATATTAAATATGTTGATATATCTATCAAGGAGGAAAAGATGAGAAGATGGTCCTTTATTCTTTTGGCTATTGTTACCGCGCTTATTCTGGCTTATTTCTTCGAAAAGACCGGACTTTGGAAAACTGTTTCCCCGGAAGAATTGAAAAGTTCTATCGAGATCGTCGACGTCGAAACAAAATGGGTTAAGAAATACTACCAACCTTGGCCTCCTAAGCTCATTTTGGTCCCTGCTATTTCCTTCCGGGTGAAAAATATTTCTGATAAACCTCTCCGCTACATCAACTTCAACGCTAACTTCAGATTTAAAGATGACTATGAAAACCTGGGAGATTGCTTTCTGGCTGCCATCCGGAATGATCCAATTCTTCCCGACCACACTAGTGACATCATTACCCTCAAGAGCAACTATGGTGTTGAAGGTAAGACGAAAGCTTCTTTTGAGAATAACCCATATTGGAAAACAGTTTTCGTCAAACTCTTTGCCCAATCAAAGGGGTCCCAATATGTGCTCCTTGGAGAATGGGAAGTCTCCAAAAAAATCGATTTTGAAGAACCAGAACCAGTGGGATTGCCGGATAAGAAGAAAAAACAAACAGAAACAAAAGAGAAAGAAAAAAAATCATCCATAAAAACAGAGAAAAAATAACATCTCCTTCGGTATTTGAATGAAAGGAACAAATCAAGATGACAAGTATTATTCCCAAAAAGCTTTTTTTAACTCGCGGCAAAGGAACTCATCAGGATAAATTAGTGAGTTTCGACCTGGCTCTCCGAGAAGCAGGGCTTTCAGCTTTCAATCTCGTCAGAGTTTCCAGTATCCTCCCTCCCCGATGTGCCATCATTCCTCTTAAAGAAGGTCTCCGTCTCCTCGAACCCGGACAAATTGTGTTTGTTGTCCTTAGTGAAGAATACACCAATCAAGCCAATCAACTTATTGCAGCCTCAATTGGCCTGGCCATCCCCAATATCTTCAATCATCATGGGTATCTTTATGAATACACAGCCAGTGACCTGAAACCGGCTGAAGTGGGCAGAAGAGCTGAGTGGCTGGCAGCTACTCTGCTGGCCAATGCTTTCGGCAAAGAACTCAGCGAAGAGTCTATTTCGCCTGAAGACCCTCACAGGATAGAGATTTCAGAGGGGATTCATTTCCGAACGGAAAGTATTACTCAAACAGCTTATGGAGCTAAAGGGAAATGGACGACCGTGATTGCGGCCGCAGTCTTCGTCATCTGAAGTTATTAAATCCAATCAAGTGGATTGGAAATTAAAATTTTTATATAACTCTTCTTTCTTAGATTCTCAATAAATTCCTGCGATTTTTTTTCCCTTTTTTGCTGAAACAATTTCTCTTCAATTGTCGACCGGACTTCTTCAAAACTCTTCAGCCGACTATCTTTCTTGCTAACAAGTTTTAATAAATACCAGCCATTTCTCACGTGGAGCCAGGAACTTAGTTCTCCCGGAGTTAGACTCTGGACCGCCTTTTCCAGAGTGGGTTCCAATTCGCCTCTTTTAAAGCTTCCCAGATCTCCTTCGTTTTCTTTAGCGGGACCATCCGAGTACTCAGCCGCTAATTCTCCAAAGTCCCTTCCTTGGTTGACTTTGGCCAAAATTTCTTTTTTCAAAGCCTCTACTTCTTCTGGAGCTCTCGTTTCTCCATCCAGATAAATTGCTTTTAGGGTATACTCTTCGGGTTCAGTAAATTCCTCCGGGTGTTGTTTGTAATAACTAATCACCTCTGAATCTTCAATAACAATTTCTTTGTTTATATGGGAATAGATGACATTCTGTTTTAAGAAATTTTCTTCCATTTTTTTCTTCCAGACGTCAAAATCAATGCCCTGCTGAAGCATGATCCGGCGAAGCTGTTCATCAGTCTCAATGCCGTTTTCTTTCTTTATATTTTCAATAGCCATTTTTACCTGTTCAGAAACATCCATCCCCATCTTCCTGGCTTCCTGAAGCAATAACAGCTCAGTAATCATATTATTGAGAAGTTCCTGGCTCAGCTTCTCATACTGCTTGGTAAATTCTTCTCCTTGAAACTGGGACCGGAGCAGCATATACAGATTATCATGCTCCTTCTTGAAGTCACTTAAAGTAATAATATCATCATTGACAATGGCGACAATGGACTCAACAACTTTTTTCTGGCTTTGGACAGAAAAAAGATAACCGCCAAGCAGCCAGCAGCCAAAAATGAACGTGAAAATTTTCCTAATCATTGTTCTTCCTTTGGTAGGGAAATGTTAAATTCTCAGGCATAAAAGACCAATCAAGATTATCTTTCAGCCAGCGGAGATGTTCCTCAAGCTTGTTTTTTATTTTACTCTCCAGGACCTTAACTCTAATTTTATCTTTAGCCTTATCAAAAGGCACCAGTTCGGGAGGAAATTTCCGATCAACTCGAAATATATGATACCCATAACTTGACTCAATTACCGGACTTAATTGCCCCTCTTCTAAAGCAAAGACAACTTTGTCAAAGGCATAGGGAAGTTGTCCCATCTCAAAAACACCCATCAAGCCGCCCCGGGAGGCCTCCACTCCTAGAGAATTCTTCCGGGCAATCTCTCTAAATTGTTCCTCATCCGCATCTTTTAACTGCTGACGAAGCTCGACAGCCTTCTCCTCTGAACTGACTAAAATTTGACTAACTTGAACCCTTTCCGCCTGCAGGAAATCTCTTTTATGTTCTTGGTAATAATTCTGTAATTCTTCTTCGTCCACCTTAACATCGGTTATCACCTTTTCCATATATTTTTCAATAAGCAAAGCTTCCTTTAGCAATTCCAACTCCTCACTGGTTTGAAGAGGGTCTGGTCCAGAAGGATTGACTTTCATCCGGGCCAAATAACTCTTAATTTCTGGCCAGGTCACCACCAAGCCAGCTTGCTCTGCGGCCGCCAAAAGCAACTTATCCTCAATAAAATTATCCACCAGCTCTTGTAATGCCTCCAGAGGTAATTCTCCATCTGAATGGCCCACATTCATCGCTAGATATTGACCAAAATCAGTATTGGTATATTCACGAGGCCCAACTCGAAGAATAACAGATGAAAGATCTTCGGGGTTGGCCCCTATTTGATAACCTTCTTCTTGACTATTTTGGGTTGGCGAACAACAGGGAGAAAAAAACAAACCAAGACTCAAGATTATCATCCCTGAAACTGCCCATTTATGTAACTCGTTCATTTCTCTTCAGTTCTCGTCATTATAGTATATTCTTTTAAACTCCATCAAGATTAATTTAGTTTCCTCGAGAATGCTTTTCTCAGTCTGCCCCCTTAAAGGAAGAGACATAATCCCTTGCGGGGTAAGATGCCCTCCCCGTTTGGTCATCACAGAAATCAATTGAGATAAGCGAGTTATAGCCTGGTCATAGAATTTAATAATTAACCTATTTCCAATTCTATCTAAGCTCTTGATAAAAACCTGCTGAGCTAAAAACTTGATCGCTCCCGAACTCAACAGATTATTTACTTCCGGAGGAGGAGAACCATATCGATCAACAATCTCTTCTCTTATTTTATCCAGTTCTGTTAAAGAAGCAATTGAAGAAACTCTCTTATAAAGGTTAAGACGAAGATTAATTTGAGGGAGGTAATTTTCAGGAATTCTGATATTAACTCTCAGATTAACTTCGCATCTCGGCCTCTCCGGCAGTCTTTCTCCTCTTAATTCTCGGACAGTCTGATCAAGCAGTTTTAAATAAAAATCAAAGCCCACTGCTTCCACATAGCCATGTTGCTTCTCTCCCAGGAAATCCCCTGCCCCTCGAATTTCTAAATCCTTAGCGGCCAGGCGAAAACCAGACCCCAGGGCAGTAAATTCTTGAATAGCTCGAAGTCGCTCCTGGGCTGTGGGGGTCAAGGATGAAAAGGGCGGAATGAGAAAATAGGCATAAGCTTGACGGGAAGAACGCCCTACCCGACCTCGCAACTGATAAAGTTGAGCCAGCCCAAATCTATCGGCTCGATTAACAATGAGAGTATTAACCAGCGGAATATCAATTCCATTTTCAATAATGGTAGTGGAGACTAAAACATCATGTTCATGGTGGATAAACTCTATCATTCTCTTCTCCAGAAGAGAGCTTTTCATCTGACCATGGATAACCACTACTTTTGCTTCAGGAATCCATTGGTTAATCATTCCGGCCATTTTCTCAATATCCTCAACTCGATTATGGACAAAATAAACCTGTCCTTCTCTGGCTAATTCCTTCCTGATAGCTGATTCAATAAGCTGTCGGTTAAAAGGGGCCACTACCGTGTGGACTGCCAGCCTGTCCCGGGGAGGAGTCTCAATTAGGCTGATATCCCTTAAGCCTGAAAGGGAAAGATTTAAAGTCCGGGGAATGGGTGTGGCGGTCATCGTCAAAACATCAACAGTTGTTTTTAGCTGCTTGATTTTCTCTTTATGGCGAACTCCAAATCTTTGCTCCTCATCAATAATCAGAAGACCCAAGTCCTTAAATATTACATCATCAGAAAGAAGGCGATGGGTGCCAATAATCACATCAACAAGGCCTTTTTTTAAATCCTCAATAATGGCTTTCTGTCTGGTCGGAGATTGAAATCGGGTTAAGGCCTCGATCCTAATCGGAAATAAAGCCATTCTCCGTCGAAACGTTTCCAGGTGTTGACTGGCTAGAACTGTCGTAGGACAGAGAACAGCCACCTGCTTACCATCCATCACTGCCTTAAAACAAGCCCGCAGAGCCACTTCCGTTTTACCATAGCCCACATCACCGCAAAGCAAGCGGTCCATGGGCGCATCTGATTCCATATCCTGGAGAACTTCCTGGATAGCTCTTAATTGATCTTCTGTCTCTCTATATTCAAAGGAGCGGGCAAACTCCTGTTCCCACTCTCCTGAAGGACTAAACCGAAATCCCTTCAGGGCTTTTCGCTGAGCATACAATTGCAATAATTCCCGAGCCATTTTTTCAATGGCTTTCTTAGTCCGGGCCTTAACCTTTTCCCAGGTAGCCGTCCCTAATTTGTGGAGAGCCGGCGGCACGGGCCCAACAGGAGAATATTTCTGGAGAAGATGAAGGTCTTCCACCGGAAGATAAAGCTTATCGCCATCTTTATATTCCAGCTCAATAAAATCCTGGGAAAAACCATCGACCTGCATTTTGATTAACCCCTTAAATAAGCCAATGCCGTAATCAGTATGAACAACATAATCTCCCCTCTTTAAGTCCTGAAAATGAGAGATAAAAGGTTGGGCCCGACGTCGATGACGGACTACTCGTTCTTCAGTGAAAACATCCAGCTCGGCCAGAATAAAGACCTTGTCTTCGGTTGAGATAAACCCCCGACAAATCTGGCCCTGGTAAATATACACCCCTTCTCTCTTCAACAATTCTGAGGGGTCGGAGCGAATAAAACAGGGGAGACGATGATCTTGCAGAATCGTGGCCATCCTTTCCTGAAGCGCTACATTAGAGAGAAAAAGACTAACCCTTTCTCCTTCAGATACTCTTTTCTTCAAATATTCAATAAAAAAGGGGATTTTATTATTAAATCGAGGGGTTGTCTGGAAAGAAAAGTTAATGACCCTTCTGGAATTTGAGGCAATTTCCTCCCAACGCATCGCCTCATCTATCAACCAATCCCAGCCTTCGGTATCAAAGAATTCCTCTGGAGGTGGAGAAAATTTTCCTTCACGTTGACTGACAGCCCATTCTTCATGGAGAAATTTCCAGTGTTGCTGCCATTGATTAATAGTCTCTTCGCTATCTTCCAGGATAAACAAGGCGTTCTGAAAATAATGACGAAAAGAGACAAACCTGGCTCGATCGAGCACCGCCAGGAAGTTGAAGGAAGGGAAATAGTCCCCCTTCTCCACCGCTTGGATTTTCCTCTCCTCGTCTTCAAAACTCCGGGACTGGCGAAAGCGGTTAATGACTTTCAACCAGCCTTCCCTGTTTTCCTGGTTAATCGGATACTCATTCAAACTAGGGAGGACTAGCCGCTCTAGCCGGCGGAGAGAGCGCTGGGTTGAGGGATGAAATTCTCGTAAAGAAACAATTTCATCCCCGCTGAATTCAAGCCGGAAGGGAAATGATTGCCAAGGTGAAAAAACATCAACTACCCCTCCCCGCCAGGCAAACTCTCCAGGTGAGTTAACGACATCTTGACGTTGATAACCACTGGAATGTAATCGCTGCAGAAGAGCATCTCGAGACAACACCTGTCCCTTCTCAATATTTATAAAAAAACCTGGTAAAAGCTCCGGAGCCGGAAATAATTTCAGCAACCCCAGAGGATTGGTCAGAGTTAACTGGGGCACTCGATGACACAGAGAAAAGAAATATTTCATTCGGGTGGCCATCGCTTCTAAAGGTGGTGGCAGCTCAACATAGGGATTATCTCCCAGAGGAGGTAAAAGATGCGCTTTTAAATTAGGGGCAAACGTGTGTAAATAAAACGACAATTTCTGAGCAAAATCATTTAAATCCCGGGAAAGAGGGAGGAGGTATACGAGGGGACGAGTAGTCTTAGCCAGCAAAGCCGCCAGGAGAAAAGGGCGGCCTGCTTCGGGTAATCCCGAAATAGTTATTCCCGAGCGGTGTTCGCTGATAGCGGTTAGCAGTTTCTCAAATTCTTTTTTTTGAAAGATAAAGCCAAAGCTCATCTTCTAACCTCAACATTATTATAGCTTAAGGCTCAAGAGGAAGCTGAGAAAAATTAAGATATGAGTTAGTTTTATTTGACAGTTCATCCAAATTTTGGCTACTTGAGGTATAAAAACCTGGTTCAAGATATGACTCAAAATTACGATGAATCTATTTGACAAGAACCTCTTCCTCGTCCATTATTAGAATAAGTTGATTTCGAATAAAAAGGATATCGTTTCACCTCAAGCCTTAGCCCTCAAATTCTATGAAGGCTATAAACCAAGAGAACGCCCTTCGGCTATTATTATGGGAGACAAGGAAATCAAAATTAAAAAAATCATCTGGCAGAAAAGGCTGAGAGACTATAAAACCGGCGCCCAACGAGAAATCTTCCTCTGTGAAACCGCTAATTCTCGCTTAAAACTGACCATTCTTCCCGGGGAACGATTTATAATCGAATTTATTGATTAGTTAATCTCCTTTCTCCAATCCTATATCCGCCACCAGTAAGAAAATTTTATAAAAATACTGTAATCAGCTCGAGCATATTTACCAGTTTCCCCCCGCAGCAAATTATTCTCCAGGCCCAGGAAAAACACTGTCCCTGGTTTAAGAATATAACTCAGGAGAAAACTACCGTAGACTTTCTTATAGAAATGATTGTAATCCATAATCACCCGTAAAGACAATTCCTTGGAAATCTGATAAGTTGTCCTCTGCCGGATGACATTGTAGTCAAAGAGTTGTCGACCCCCCCACTTTTCCCAGAAAGTCTGTTTACTGAAAGTCACGCCCATCTGCCAACGTTTACTGGGTCGAAAATTCATAAAAACTCCGTAAATGTTAGAATAACCCAGAAATGGATCCTCTGGATCATAAAAGATACTGTCACCGGTAACAACCTCAAATCCCAGGGGGGTCAACCATTTAAACATGATAAATTGGGCGTTGAGAACCAAGGTGTTCTTATAAAAATTATGTCCGCTATATTGCTCCATACTCCGAGTATAAACCATAGTCACTTGGTTAAACTCTGTCAGGCGGATATTCATTCTCCCCCGAAACCATTCATCCTGAACATTAGAACTGAAGTAATCATAGCGACGGCCTAAAGAAAAATGGAAATTGATGAAACTTAAATTCTTCTTCTCAGGATAGAAGTTGAAAAAAGTGTAAGCATTAATCGTCCGGTAATCCACCCGATTGACAAATCCGGAGGCAGCTTCAAATTCAGGATGAATGGACATCCAATAGAAACCACCGCCCCAATGTTTAGAATAATAATAGGCATCAATAAAAACCGCGGGAGCTAAAGAAGTGGTTTCATCATCAAATTTAGATTGAGAAGCTACAGCTTGAAAAGAAAAGAAATAATGATTTTTGAATCTGAATTGACCATCAAACCCAAAGACACGGTTATAGGAGCCGTCTATCTCTTTATCTGCCAGACAGAATCCCAGATAAGATTCGGAAAAGACGTCGGTCTTAATCCGGAAAATATTGAAAAGAGCCTTATCGTTGGTATGACTTCGACCATTATGGACCTCCCAGAGACTTTCGGTCGGGCTGGTATCCAAGGCAGTTAAGAGCCCATAGGCAAATCGACCTACTTTTCCGGTGAGCTTGGCTCCAGCGATAGGATCAATAATGCGCCGGGTATAGACCATTTCAATTTGGGGAAAACGGAAGATTTCCATTCCTTCCAGAAAAAAAGGCCTTTTTTCTGGATAATATAAAGCAAAGCGGCGGTTGACATCAATCTGGGGAGCGTCGGCTTCAATCTGACTAAAGTCCGGATTAAGTGTTAAATCCAAAGTAATATCAGAACTAATTCCCCATTTAAAATTAACTCCCGGCTGAATATCAATCTTCTTTTCATTTGTCTTGAGAGTGGTTAAAATGGGCATAAATTCGAAATTCCGCCCCTTTTCCACTTCTCCTCGAATGATAAATTCCCCTTCCTGGGTCAACAGCCCGGGAATAGATTTGGTCATTGGCGGCCAGAGGATTATCTCTCCGGTACGAGCAATAGTCCTGCCTAAAATAAGTCCCCATCTCTTCTCGGGAGTGTTCGGAAAACGAAGACTCTTAAACGGAATGGCCACTTCAACGGTGTATCCCTGTTCATCAATTCGGCCATCCGAATAAAAAACGGTATCCCAGGTGGGGTTCAAATTGTCATCGCCCCCTTCTTCCACTCTTATGGAATCCATCTGAATTCCCAAGGGATTGAGGATAAACCAGAAGGCCCGTCTTTTTTCATTAAAAGTATCTAGAGAAATAAAAACCCAGTCGTCATCAATGATATTATCCCGGTTGGTTACCGAAGCTCTGATCTTTTTCGGCTCGGTATCAAAACATTGGAAGGCAATATAGAGATTCTTCTTGTCTCGGCCGAGATAGGCCACTGTTTTCTGGGTAGGGTTCTCCTTTTCTTTGGGCATAAACTGCAAAAATTCCTCTATTTTTAAAGCTTCTCTTGCCCAAAGATCATTATCCAGAACACCATCAATCTTAGGGGCCTTGGACAAAAAAGGAATTTCATTAATAACTTTAGAAGGTTCCTGGCCCTCATTCTTCTCTTGAGACGACAAACTTAGAAAAGGAATTAATAAAACTAAAATAACCAGAGCAGCTATGACCCGGTTTCGGCTGGCCATTTGCATTACCTCCATTTCAAACTAACTATGTCTCTTCAGCCAAATTAATCACTCCTATAAACGCAATTGAAGGGGAAAAGGTTTTCTCTTTTTAAAAATTTTCTGTAAGCAATAACTTGTCCCACATCTCTTCTTGTGGTCTCAAACCAGAATAAGAAAAGATAGAGAAAAAAGAGTCCTGACTAACCTCCTTATTTTGAATTAATCAGTTGTTGGTTCTCTGTCTGCTGAGGAATGATGAAAACACCCAGACGCATCCAGAATGAGACTTTATAACTCTAAATATTAATATTCTTCTTATTCTGGGTCTTAAATGTAGGTTGCCTTTATTGACAATCTTCGAACGCGGGGATGTCTCAACCCCCCAAATTGGCTCTAAATTGAAGGAGGAGAGGACTTGTCTAGCTCTTGCCGGACGATTATAATGGAAAACAATTTAGAGGAGGTCAGCAATGAAAAGATCCATCTCACTTGCCTGGATAGGGATCATCCTCATTTTTCTAGGAAGTTTGAGCCTTCCATCTTGTTCTCAGGAGAAAGACTCTATCGTTAATTACTCAGAAAAAGAAACTATTAGGTTGACCATCTGTTATCCCTCTCCGGGAAGTCTCAAAGCTCTAATTAACTTGAAAGAAAAAGGGCTTCTTCCTCTCCCCAACCTATCTGTTCACGGGGTCTATCATTATCGGGAAAAAACTAACTACGAAGCCTCCCGGCGTTTTCTTCAGGAAAATCAAATTGAATGGATCACCCTTGAAGAAATTCAAGGCGACCTCTCGCCAGATGTTTTATATCAAAAAAATGAATTAACCCCGATTTACCGCCGGATTTTTCAGGAAAGCGATGGCCTCATATTTTTCGGTGGGCCTGATATCCCGCCGCTTCTTTATCAAAAGCCAACTCTTCTTCTCACCAGAATAGTAGATCCTTATCGCCACTATTTTGAATTGTCTTTAATCTTTCATCTCCTCGGGGGCAGTCAAAATCCTGATTGGCCGGCTTTCCTCAAAGAAGACCCTGAATTCCCTATCTTGGGAATTTGTCTCGGCGCCCAGAGTTTGAATGTCGGCACGGGCGGGACTCTCTTCCAAGACATTTGGTTGGAAATATATAGCCAGAAATTTTTTGAAGATGTCATCAACCTGGGCCGGGAAAATTGGCATACCAATCCCTGGGCGAGATTACATCCGGAGTTAAAACTATTCCCTTATTTTCTTCACCCCATTACCTGGGAAAAAGACAGCTTTTTTGAAAAAAGACTGGGATTTCCCCGCCAACCAGCTCCCTATATCATGAGTGCCCATCATCAGGCAGTGAACAAACTAGGACAGGGATTTCGCGTAGCGGCAACTTCTCTGGATGGAAAAGTAGTCGAAGCCATAACTCATCAAGAGTATCCCAATGTAATCGGCCTCCAATTTCACCCGGAATTTCCAATCCTTTATGATGAATCCCAGAATTTCCAATTTACTCCTGAAGATGAATCCCCCGTTAATTTACCTGATTTTCTCCGACGACATTTTCCCAGCCAGCAGTTCCACCAGAAAATATGGTCATGGTGGGCCGACACCCTGACTAAAAGCCATCAACGCCCGCAGAAAATCAACATCAACCAACAAGAGAAATAATTAGTTAACCCATTAAATCTGGACCTACTGAAAAAACCACCCAAACTTGACATATATTATTTTTAATATATAATTACTCTAGTTTATATAAAGGAGCTCTACATGAAACGCTATATTATTCCTCGTATCGCGCATTGTGCCGAGGGTTGCAAAAACCCATCCTGAGTAAGATGTAAAACTGCTCTTTAATCTTAACTAGAACCCGGTGCCGGTGACCGGGTTTTTTATTTTTTCCTGATCGAATTACTCAGGTAGTATCAAGCCGTGTCTTCCTTAATCAAGATATAGAAAAGTTGTTTAAATTAACATTAGCCTGAAATTTATGGTCGAGGAGTGCCCTCAGAAAAAATTAATTCTCAGGGTAAACCGGAATCATTACCCTGAGTTACTATCCGGGTAATAATCTCGGTAGTTGATTTCCCCTCCCGGTAGGGAATAACCACCACTTTTCCCCCGGCTGCTTCCACCTCCTGCCGTCCCACCACCTGGTCAATTGACCAATCTCCTCCTTTAACCAGTACATCCGGCAGGAGGGTAGCAATAACTCTCCGGGGCGTCTCTTCGGAAAACGAAAGAAGATAGTCAACGACTTCAATCGCGGCTAGAATCTCCAATCGCTCAGCCAAAGGAAAAATGGGACGATGGGGCCCTTTCAGCCGCCGAACTGACTCATCAGAATTAACTGCAACCACTAAAATATCTCCTAAAGCCTTAGCTTGTCGCAAAAGCCAGATATGACCTCCGTGGAGCAGGTCAAAGCAGCCATTGGTCAGGACAATCCTTTTCCCTTCGCGCTTCCAGTGGCGACGCAATTCTTCCAACTCCCCCAGCGTCCTGACTTTAGACATGAATACTCTCTCCCTGGGTGAACTTTTTTTATTCTTCCCTCGACGTTAAAATTCTCGGTGGTTTAATTTTTATGTTATCGCTAAACTGCCAACGGTGCGGCAGGCGAGTCACCCCTTCATCTTTATAGCGTGAGGAAACCAAAAAAGAATACAAATGACGGTGATAATCATAGGGATAACCATCCCGTTTATGGACAGCGACATCCAGGTAATAAGTCCCGTTAATCAGGTTAAGTTGTTCAATCCGACAGGTAACCTTTCCCGGGCCGTCGATTATCTCCGGTTTAAATTCCTCCAGGTTAGTGTTAGTCCCATAAACCTGAATTCCCCGGGCGTTAAATACGCCAATCCCAAAGACAAAATCCTTAATCGGCGAATAAGCTTCCACATCCATCTCGATAATCATCCCTTCATCAGGCGAAAAAACATGTTTTTCCTCACCTTTGAGGTTTTTTAACTTGACCTGCTTTATCTCTACCTCTCGTTTGCCCCATCTGTTCTCCCTCTTTTCCTCTTCATAAGTTTCTTGAAGCTGCACTTCTTGCTGTCGTTCTTCAAATTTCCGCTCCTGCTTCTCCGCCACATCCTGTAAATAGGCATCAATCACTCTCTTGGGATCACCAATCGTCATAACCCGGCCGTTTTTCAACCAGGCAACTCGGTCACAAATACGCTCGACCGTAGCCAGATCGTGACTGACGAAAAGAATTGTCTTCTGTCGCCGGCGGAAATCATCAATCCGATCCAGACATTTCGGCACAAAGGAAGCATCCCCCACCGCCAACACTTCATCAACCAGAAGAATGTCGGGATTGACATTTATGGCGATCGAAAAACCCAATCGCATATACATGCCGGAAGAATAAGTCTTAACCGGGGCATCAATAAATTCTTCCAGTTCAGCAAATCGAACAATCTCATCGAATTTTTCCTGAATTTCTTTTTTGGAAAGACCCAACATGATCCCGTTGATATAAATATTTTCTCGACCACTTATTTCCGGATGAAAACCAGCCCCCAGTTCAATCAGGGCCGAGACCTTACCATTAACCACTACTTTTCCCGAAGTCGGCTTGGTAATTCCGGCAATTATTTTCAGAAGAGTGCTCTTCCCAGAACCGTTTTCACCAATAACTCCAAAAGTCATTCCCTGGTCTACCTTAAAGCTGACATTGTCTAAAGCTGTCACTAGTTCATCGGGCTTTAAGGCATGGAAGAGGTCACCTTTGAGCAAAGCACTCTTAAATGTTTTAAAACGATGACGGGCAGAATACTTCTGATAAATCCGGGTAACATGATCCACCTCGATAGCTACCACTTAGACCTCCTCCGGAAAGGAATCTCTTAATTTATCAAAAATGTGATAGCCAAGGATAAAGATAACAATGGCCACCAGCAAGGTCACACTTAGTCTTTTCCACCTGATCATTTCTCCAAAATAAATCGTATTCTGATAGCCGACCATGATATGAGTCATCGGATTAAGATTTAAAAAAGTTCGTAAGACAACTGATTTTTGAATAGGCGGAAAGGTCATGGGATAAATAATGGGCGAGGCAAAAAACCAGAAAGTTAAGAGGTTGGCTAAGATATCCTTAATATCCCGGAAATGAACTGTCAGCGCTGAAAGGAAAAGGGCTAAGCCCAGAGTAAAAACATATTGGACCAAAATGACGTAAGGCAGAAAGAGGAGGTAAATAGAAAACCCCGGAGAATTGGGAACAAAAAGGGCGATCAGGGCCTTCGCCCCGAAAAGAATGGGTAATCCGAAAAGAAAATGAATAAAATTAGATGTAACCACTACAATGGGTAACACCTCAGCTGGAAAAAGCACTTTTTTGATCAAGTTTCCCTGGATCATCAAGACATTAGCTGATTCTAAGGAGGAAGAAGAAAACCAGGTCCAGGGCAAAACCCCACAGAACAAGAAAAGAGCATAAAGGATAGGATTGTTGTTAAAGGCCGGATCGCGGGGACCGATAATAAAGCCGAAGACAATGGTATAAATAACCATTAATAGCAGGGGATTGATAAAAGACCAGAGAAAACCAAGCACTGTTCCTCGGTAGCGGGCTTTCAGTTCCCGACTCACCAGGCTCTGAACCAATCCCCGGTAGCGATAAAGGGTTCGCAGGTTCTCAATAATTTTAATCATCTACTCTCCCAGCATAAATTCTTTCGGCTTCTGGGGTGACTTGACCTTTTTCATCTAAGAGAAAAAGAGGGGCCATTTCTTCTATGGTGCTGGCTTGAAAAGAACATTCAGCCAGAAAGAAGCGTGGCGCTTGGCCAGGGCGGGGATAAACCAGCTTAATCCTGTTCAATTTTAGGCAAGCTCTTTCCCTGGCAGCTTCAAATTCTTCTTTTCGAGAAAAAGGATATATAAAATAAGCCCGACCTCTTTTGTCCAGAAGCTCAGCAGCTTTAACCATTATTCCCATAATATCACATTTTATTTCGTGCTTGGCGATTGACTTTTCTTCACAGGGACTCAGATGCCCCTGGGTGGCCCGGAAATAAGGTGGATTGGCAAAAACGACGTTGAATTTTCGTCGTGAATAAAAACTCATGATATCAGCCTGAATAATAAAAATTTTTTCCTCCAAATGATTAACTCTGACATTTTTCTGCGCCAACCGGGCTAATCTTTCCTGAATCTCCAGGGCTACGATGGCCTGAAAAGGACGGACACTCAACAGCAAGGCAATAATCCCACATCCAGTTCCAAGCTCACATCCCCATCCTTCTGGCTCTATTTTGATAAAAGAGGCCAGCAAAGGGGCATCAACCGAAAATCGATAGCCTTTCCGGGGCTGATAAACGAGGATCTTCCCGTGGTAGAAACGGTCAAGAGTTTCTTCATCCTGATTCATTGCTCTGAGGTTGACTGCCCTGACTGGTTTCAGTCAGTTCAGTGAAAACAATTACTGTATCATCCTTAATATCGGCCCATCCTCCTTGAATATTAATTTTCTCCTCCCTGCCCTGAGAGAGAAAAGTGAGCTCTCCATCGCCGATAGCTACCACTAGATTCATGTGCCCGGGTAAAACCCCTAAAACTCCTTCTACCGTCGGCAGATAGACCACTTCAGCCCCCGATTCCGTAATTAACTTCTGCGGGGTGATTATTTTCAGATTCAAATGCTGGTCACTCATGCTGATCGTAATTCCTCAGCTTTTTGAACTACTTCCTCAATGCCGCCCACCATATAAAAGGCCTGTTCTGGCTTATCGTCGTGAAGACCCTCAATAATTTCTTTGAAGCCCCGGATTGTCTCCTCAACCGGAACATATTTTCCCGGGCGACCGGTAAACTCTTCAGCTACATGAAAAGGCTGCGAAAGGAAACGTTGGATTTTTCTGGCTCGGGCCACGATTAATTTATCCTCTTCTGAAAGTTCCTCCATCCCCAGGATGGCAATTATATCTTGTAAATCCTTATATCTCTGGAGAATTTCTTTGACTTTCCGGGCCACGTTATAATGCTCTTCTCCAATAACGCGGGGATCAAGAATTCGGGAGTATGAACTTAAGGGATCCACTGCCGGATAAATCCCCATCTCCGTCAAAGCCCGGGAAAGGTTGGTCGTGGCGTCCAGATGAGAAAAAGTGGTGGCCGGAGCCGGGTCAGTAAAGTCGTCGGCGGGAACATAAATAGCCTGAACAGAAGTTATAGAGCCTTTTTTGGTTGAAGTGATTCTCTCCTCCAACTCTCCCAATTCTGTAGCCAGGTTGGGTTGATAACCCACCGCAGAAGGCATCCTGCCTAAAAGAGCCGACACTTCTGACCCAGCCTGAACAAAACGGAATATATTATCAATAAACAGCAGGATATCCTGATGCATTTCATCCCTGAAATATTCAGCTACCGACAGAGCTGTCAGTCCTACTCTTAATCTGGCTCCCGGGGGTTCGGTCATCTGGCCGTAAATCAGGGCTGTTTTATTCAAGACGCCGGACTGTTTCATCTCCAACCAGAGGTCATTTCCTTCGCGGGTCCGTTCTCCAACACCGGCAAAAACAGAATAGCCGCCATGTTTCATGGCAACGTTATGAATCAATTCCATGATAATCACTGTCTTGCCAACCCCGGCACCACCAAAAAGGCCGATTTTACCACCCTTTAAGAAGGGCTGGATCAAATCGATAACTTTAATCCCCGTTTCAAACATTTCCAGTTTAGTACTCTGCTCTTCCAGAGATGGCGGCTGGCGGTGAATGGGATAACGAATTTTAGCCTCTATCGGGCCAAGATGATCCACCGGTTCACCGATAACATTAAGCACCCGCCCCAATGTGGCTTCGCCTACCGGGACAGTGATAGGACCACCCAGATCAATGGCTTTCATCCCCCGGGCCAATCCGTCTGTGGGATGCATCGAGACACACCGAACCCGGTCTTCCCCAATATGCTGCTCCACCTCAACAATGATATTTACTGGAGTCGGGGTCTCAAAACCATCCGAGGTTATACGAATAGCATTATAGATCTCAGGTAAGGAAATATCTTTAAACTCAATATCGACGACCGGACCAATAACCTGGGCCACCCGGCCGATTTTTCCAGAAGTTTCAACCTTTTCCTGACCTATATTGTCGGTAGTCGAATTTATCTTCATTTTCTTTTCTCCCTGGATTTATTTTAAAGCTTCCACCGCTGTCATTATCTCCAATAATTCTTTGGTAATCGATGCCTGTCGAATTTTATTCATGACCAAAGTCAATTCTGAAATCAAGTCCTCGGCATTGCTGGAAGCGTTTTCCATGGCCATCATCCGGGCTGCCTGTTCAGCCGCCTGGGATTCGTAATAGAAATGAATCATTTGAGTTTCTAAATACAAAGGCAGAATTTTATCTAAAATTTCTCTGGCGTCCGGCTCCCATAAGGGGGGCAGTGAAGGAATCTCATCACTGCTGCCTGCAATGTCTTCCCCAATGGGTAAAAGTCGATTGATGGTAATAAGCGGAGCCAGAATAGATTTAAATTCATTAAAAGCCACATAAACGGCATCGAGCTGCTGCAGTAAAAATTCTTCGATAAACTGCTGCGTCAGTTCTTTAAGATTCTGGAGAGTCTCTTCCTGGCGGTGATCACTACAACTCCAGACCACAGGATAATCCGGTCGATGTTTAAAAAACAAGATGGCCTTTTTGCCAACTAAGGCCAATTTCAGCTGACTGGCAGTCGCTTTCTGGGCTAAAAATTCCCAGGTTTTCTCTAAAAGGTTGGAATTAAAAGCGCCACAGAGTCCTTTATCTGAAGTAATGATCACTACCAGGACCTTTTTTTCTTCCCTGACCTGAAGAAGAGGATGGAGAGGCCCCTCATCGAGCTGAGCCACTTTCAGGAAGAAAGACGGGCTTTCATGCCAGTAAGGACGCGTTTCCAAAACTACTCGCTGTAACTTTTTTAAGCGAGCGGAGGCTACCGTTTTCATGGCCTGAGTAATTTGCTGGGTATTTCTGATGCTTTTGATGCGTCGCCTGAGATCAATTAAAGCTGGCATATTAAACCGTCTCCTCCTGAAATCTCCGGTTGAATTCCTTTAAGGCTTCGGCAATAGCCTCATCTAATTCCGGTGTTATCTCTTTCTTGGCCGCCAATTCTTTCAATAAATGGGATTTCTCCTTATCCAGATAATCATATAGTTTCTTTTCATAATCCTTAATTACCGAGATATCAAATTCATCCAAAAATCCCCGGTTGCCTGCATAAATAATGACAATCTGCTTTTCCACAGGCAGTGGTTCATACTGATTTTGTTTCAGGATCTCTGTCAATCTTTTCCCTCTCTCCAATTGAGCCTGACTGGCTTTATCTAATTCAGTCCCAAATTGGGCAAAAGTAGCCAATTCCCGATATTGAGCCAGCTCCAATCGGAGTTGACCTGCCACCTGCTTCATGGCCTTGATCTGGGCGTTTCCTCCTACCCGGGAAACAGAAATGCCTACATTAATCGCGGGCCGGATACCGGCATTGAATAATTCTGGTTCCAGATAAATCTGCCCATCAGTGATAGAAATAACATTGGTGGGAATATAGCCTGAGACATCGCCTGCCTGTGTTTCAATAATAGGTAAAGCAGTTAAGGAACCGCCACCATGTTCATCATTGTATTTAGCGGCCCGTTCAAGAAGGCGCGAATGAAGATAAAAAACATCTCCCGGATAAGCCTCTCTGCCAGGCGGTCTTCTCAAAAGAAGAGAAATCTCACGATAAGCGGCTGCATGTTTGGATAAATCATCATAAATCACTAGAGCATGCTGCCCATTATCCCGGAAATATTCACCAATAGCACAGCCACTATAGGGAGCTAGGTACTGAAGAGGAGAAGGGTCGCTGGCTGAGGCTGCTACCACGATCGAATAATCCATCGCTCCAAAATCTTCCAGCGTCTTGATAATATAGGCGATGGTTGATCTCTTCTGCCCAATAGCCACATAAATACAAATTACGTCTTTTCCTTTCTGGTTAAGAATCGTATCAAGGGCGATGGCTGTTTTTCCTGTCTGGCGATCACCAATTATCAACTCTCTCTGTCCCCGACCTATGGGAATAATGGCATCAATGGCTTTTATCCCTGTTTGTAATGGCTCCTTGACGGGCAACCGATCAACCACTCCGGGAGCCAGTCTTTCCACACTCATATAAATGTCAGTCTGGATAGGTCCCTTCTCATCAAGAGGCATGCCCAATGGATTAACCACCCTGCCAATGAGAGCTGGTCCCGAAGGGACCTGGATAATTCGACGCGTTCTCTTTACCAGATCGCCTTCTTTGACCAAATGACTCTCTCCCAGAAGGACGGCGCCCACACTATCCTCTTCAAGGTTAAGAGCCAACCCATATACTCCCCGGGGAAACTCCAGCAACTCGTTGTACATGACTAATTCCAATCCATAAATTTTAGCGATTCCATCCCCCACCGAGGTCACTGTTCCCGTTTCCTTAACATCGAATTCGGCTTCAAAACCTTCAATCTGTTGCTGGATTATCTTGCTGATTTCATCGGCCTTAATTTCCATTTCCCTATCCTTTAATTAAACTTTCTTTTAAACGGTCTAAACACCCCTGAATAGATAAGTCATATATTATATTGCCTTTCTTTATTGAAATCCCCCCTATTAAACCAGGATCCAGATGAAAGCGAAGATCAACCAGCGCCCCCTCCAGTTCTTCTAATTGTTCCTTAAGAAATTTTTTTTCTTGGGGGGACAGAGGCACAACCGAATAGACATCGAAGGTTATAATCCCCTTTTCCTCGTTCCATATTTCAGGAAGTTGAGCGATAATTTCGGGTAATAAACCAACCCGACCATTTTCTACTAAAAGCAATAAAAACCGTCTCGTTTTGGCTGAAATCTCGGGCCAGAGCTGGAAAATTGAGCGGGCGATTTCCTGTCGCTTGGTTGGGGATAAAATCGGAGTGACCAGCACCCTATTAAGCTGGGGATGTTCCAGAAGAATCTTCTGGAACGACTGAAGTTCTTTATACACCTGGGAGAATTCCTCCGGTGAGTCGAGAGCTTTGACCAGTCCTTCAGTATATCTTTTAACGATCAACAAATTTCTCATATAACTTACCCAAACTAGAGATTGATTTAGCTACTATTTGACGATGACGTTCAGGAGACAACGCCTCCTTTATTTTCTTCCGGGCTAACTGGATGGCCATCTCAGCTGCGTATTCTTTTAAGTGCAGCAAATTTTTTTGATACAGCCATTCAATTTCTTTTCGAGTTAAAGCTTTTACCCGCTCGGCTTCCTGTTGAGCCAACTTAATGATTTCCTTTTTTCTTATCTCAGCTTGTCGGGCTGACTCTTGTCTAATTTTGATCAGCTCTTCATCCAGTTTAGCCAGGCGACTAGTGATTTCTTCCCGCTTTTCCTGCCATTCCTGCCGCCACTGGGCCGCCTCTTTCAACTCCTGACTGATTTGCCGGGCTTTTGCCTCTAGAAAATCCCGAATGGCTTTCCGGAGTAAAAAACCCAAGCCGCCAAACAGAATGATAAAATTTAAAACCTTCCCTATCATCACTGCCCCAGAACTAGAATGTTGGCTACTCTCCGGGGCCATCATGAATAAGAATAAAGGGAGAATACCAAAAAGCATCCAAAAACTTCTGGAATTCCTCAATGGAGCACCTTCTGTTTTATTTTCTCGGCTAAGTCTTCTGTTTCTTCCGCTAATCTCTTCTTTATTTCTTCCAACTGATTGGCCAACCTCTGACGAGCTTCTTCCACTCGCGCCTGATACTCCTGATTTACCTCGTTGATCATCCTCTCTTTTTCTTCAATCGCCTTTTTTTCCAGAGCATCAATAGTCTGACGGGCCTGTATCTGCGATTCCTTTATTCTTTCCTCTATTTCCAGCAGTGTCCTCTCATATTCCTCTTTCGCTTCTTCCGCAGCTCTCTTGTCATCTTTTATTATCTGCTCTCGGGTTTTCCGGACCCTCAAAATGGGCTGATAATAAACTTTATTCAGCAAAAAAATGAGGACCCAGACTATAAGAAAAATAATAATTACGTTGGCATCTATTGCTAGCATCTTTAAAAATCAAAATTCAAATTGGATGAAAATTTAACATGAATCCCTGGAAATTGCAAGAAATCAGCTCCCCTCTTCTCTCAGAGTTGGCCAATACTTTTTGATTTCTCCAACCAAATACAAGGAGCCGGCAGCCATCAAAGTTACCTGAGGAGCCACAACTTTTTTGGCTTCTTGAAGAGCCTGGACAACATCAGGGATCATCATTATCTTATCTTGATAAGACCCAACTGCACGATAAATTTCTTGAGGAAAAGCAGACCTGTGATAAGGAAAACGGGTTAGAATAATTTTCTTGGCCGGTGGAAACAAAAATCTGGCCATTTCGGATATCTTCTTATCTCGCATGCAGGCGAAAATTAATACATCAAGTTGAGGCAAAAATTCATCGATAAAATCTCTCAGAGATTTCGCTCCGGATGGATTATGCGCCCCGTCGACAATAAATAGCGGCCTTTCTGAAATTATTTCCAATCTTCCTTCCCAGACTGTGTTCTCCAAGCCAGAAATAATCTTTCTCTTATCTAGGGGTTGCCATATCTGGGAAAGCACCCTGGCCACCACCAGAGCACAAGCCGCATTTATTCCCTGGTGATATCCCAGGAGAGAGGGAGTGAAGCTGTAACCTTCTCCCTGCCAATTAAATTCATACTTTATTTTAAACCCTTCCCGGCCAATTACTCTCAAATCTTCCTGTCGTTCCAGGACTTTGACCAAAGGCGCCTTCTTCGCCGCTGCCTTCTCTTTGAGAGGAAGGGTGGCTTCTGGAGAAGTAACAGCTGAAATTACCGGTCGCCCGGGCTTGATAATTCCTCCTTTTTCTAAAGCAATCTGGGCCAGGGTTGAGCCTAAAAACTTCTCATGGTCTAAAGAAATAGAGGTAATAACAGAACAAAGGGGCTCCAGGACATTGGTCGCATCAAAGCGGCCCCCCAGTCCCACCTCAATCACTCCCAGATCAATCCTCTGCTGGGCGAAGTAATAAAAGGCCAGCGCCGTTAAGAACTCAAAATAAGTAGGTGGGGTGAGAAGCTTGCCTGTGGAGACTAATACATCTATCTTTTCTTTAAGAACCCGCGTCCCTTCGGCAAAATCTTCTTCGCTGATTAACTCACCATTTATTTTAATCCTTTCTCTAACGGAAATTAAATGAGGCGAAGTATAGAGACCAACTTTATAGCCATGAAGAGAAATGATTTTGGCTAAAAAAGCACAAACTGAGCCCTTGCCATTGGTCCCCCCAACTAAAACGGAAGGGAATGAATCCTGGGGATTATTCAGAGCAGTTAGAATTATGCGGATATTATCTAAGCCGAATTTAATCCCGAAAAGTTGGAGAGAATTAAGATAAAGATTTGCTTCCCGAAAATTCATGTCGAGCGATTAAGAAATAGGCGGAGAGCTCGACCTAAATAAGACTTCAACTCGCGTCGATGCACCACATCGTCCAAAAAACCGTGTTCCAGGAGAAATTCCGAGCGCTGAAATCCCTTGGGTAATTTCTCTCGAATAGTCTGCTCGATTACCCGGGGCCCAGCAAAACCAATTAGTGCTTGGGGTTCAGCAATATTTATATCACCCAGCATGGCAAAACTAGCCGTCACTCCACCAGTAGTAGGATCGGTAAGGACTGATATATAGGGAATCCTTTTTTCATCCAACCGGGCTATAGCCGCACTGGTTTTCATTAATTGCATTAAAGATAAAGCCCCCTCTTGCATGCGAGCTCCTCCAGAGCAGGAAACGATAATTATGGGCCTGCTGGTCTCATAAGCTCTTTCCAAAGCCCGAGTCACCTTTTCCCCGACCACAGAGCCCATACTGCCCCCCATGAATCGAAAATCAAGGGCCGAAATGATTACTTCAATGCCTTCTAAGCGCCCGCGAGCATTAATTACCGCATCGGGCAGCTGGGTTTTCTCCTGATTCTCCTTTAATCTATCAGCATATTTTTTGGAATCCTCAAAATCAAGAGGATCACAGGGATAAAGGTTATGATCGAAAACCTCATACTCTCCCTGATCGAATAACAACTTTAGCCGCTGAGGAGCCGAGAGACGAAAATGAAAATCACAATTGGGACAAACATAGAGGTTATCCAGGATATCCTGTTTATAAATAATTTTCCGGCAATTATTGCACCTTGTCCATAGTTGAGCCATTTTTATTTCGCCATTTAAATTTTATAATGCCTTAACACCTTTCCGGTAACCTTCAGCCCTCAATGGGCCAAAGCTCCGCCCTTCTCAAGTCCCTCCTTCAGTTTCTTCTGCTTTTACCTTTTCAAATAATTCATCTAATAAAACCGTTACCTTCTCCGGCGAAGGTAATTCTTCCCGGATTTCAAGTTCTTCCTGGATTAAATCCAGGACAGTGGAGACTAACTTATTACGATCATAAGGTTTTTCAAAATAAGCCGAGGCGCCAAAAGAGCGCATGGCTTCCTTTCGATATTGAGGACCTTTATACAAGCCGGTAACGATAACCACGGGCACTTCTCCCTTGGATTCTTCATGAATGCGCTGGCAAAGGTCAAATCCATGAAGTTTGGGTAACATGGCTTCCAGGATGACACAACTGGGTTGCTCTCGCTGGAAGAGTTCATAGGCTGTCTGGCCATCGGTGGCGGTCAGAATTTTAAATTCATAGGGTTTAAAAAGGCTGACTAAAGATTCCAGGCTATTCCGGTCATAATCCACAATTAGCAATTTTTTCTCAGGCATGTTCACTGAATTTTAGTCCACCCTTGGCGTAAAGTCAAACTTGCTCTCAGGAGAGAAAGCATCCTTGTTTCCCTGATGGCAATCCGATAAATTACACCCGGGCTGCACCCGGAAGGCTCTTCCAGAAATAAAGATGCTTCCTTCAGCAAAATATTTACCCACCTTGGCTGTTATGTTATATTGACCTGGATGGTCAAAAAAACAAAAAGCTTACTTTCGATTGTTGTTCCTGTCTATAACGAAGAAAAAAGTCTACAGGAATTACATCACGAAATCTCCAGGGTCTGCCAAGAAATGGGTCGGCCTTATGAAGTTATTTACGTAGATGATGGCTCTACTGACAGTTCCTTTTATCGCCTCCAGGAAATCCAACGCCAGGATCACCAGGTCAAGATCGTTCGTTTGAGAAAAAACTTTGGTCAAACAGCAGCTCTTTCAGCCGGTTTTGATTATGCCCAAGGAGAGATTATAATCTCCCTGGATGCTGACCTCCAGAATGACCCCCAGGACTTCCCCCGGCTTCTGAAAAAGTTAGAAGAGGGCTATGATATGGTCAATGGATGGCGAAAAAAACGCCAGGATCCTTTCTTAACCCGGCGATTGCCCTCCATGGTGGCTAATTGGCTTATTTCTCTAATTACGGGTGTCAAACTGCATGATTATGGTTGTACCTTGAAGGCTTTCCATCGAGATGTCGTCCAGAACATAAAACTCTACGGTGAGCTTCACCGCTTTATTCCGGCTATCGCCAGTCATATTGGGGTCAGAATAACTGAGATTCCGGTTAACCATCGCCCTCGAAAATACGGCCATTCCAAATATAGCCTTTGGCGATTTTTTAAAGTCATCCTTGACCTCTTAACCGTGAAATTTCTTTTAAGTTATTCTACTCGACCTCTCCAGATCTTCGGAACATTTGGTTTGATAAGCGGTATAATTGGAGGAGGGATCGGCCTCTATTTAACCTACGTCCGCCTTATCGTTAAACAAGGCATCAGTAACCGTCCCCTGCTCCTTTTATCTATTCTCCTCATTGTTATTGGTATCCAGTTCATCTCCATCGGACTCCTGGCTGAATTATTGGTACGAACTTATCATGAATCCTCAGAAAAAAAAATATACTATGTGCGCGAGGTAATCGGCTATAAATCTTCATCTTCTCCAGAATAGTCTTCCCATGAAAATCCTGATGATTGCTCCTGAACCCTTTTTCCAGCCCCGCGGCACACCGATTAGTGTTTATTTTCGCCTTAAAGCGCTCTCTGATCTCGGGCACGATATAGATCTCTTAACCTATCCCCTGGGAGAAGACAAGCCGCTTCCTCGAGTCAAAATTTACCGAATCCCCAATCTTCTCCGGCTAAAAAAAATCCGCATTGGCCCTTCTCTGGCTAAAATTCCGCTGGACATAATGCTTTTCTTCCAGGCATTTCTTAGATTAACCAGTCATCATTATGACCTTGTTTTTACCCACGAAGAAGCTTCCTGGATAGGAACTTTTCTGGGAAAACTAAAAAAAATCCCTCATCTCTATGATATGCATTCCAGTTTACCCCAACAGCTCTCTAATTTTAACTTCTCCCGTTCTCGCTTATTAAAACTTATCTTTACCCAATTGGAAAACTGGGTTCTCCGTCATTCACGAGCAATCATCGTCATTTGTCCTGATTTATTGAAAATTGTTGAAGAGGCAGGCCAGGCCTCAAAAGCAATCCTTCTCGAGAATTTTCTTGATTTTGACTATCCTCTCCCTCCTGAAGAATCCCTCCATCAACTTAAGAAAAAATTTGCTCCGGAAGGGGAAAAAATAATTCTTTATACAGGCAATTTCTTCCCCTACCAGGGAATTCCACTTCTCCTTCAAGCTATTTCTTATATCAAAAAAGAGCCTCTCCGGCTTCTCCTAGTCGGTGGCTCAGTTGAAGAAGTAAAATTGATGAAGCAAAAAGCATATGCTTTAAGTATAGAGAATAAAGTGACTTTTGTCGGTCAAGTCTCACCCGAAAAAATCCCCCAATTTATAGCCATAGCCGACGCTCTGGTCTCCCCCCGTATTGCCGGAACTAATACTCCTTTAAAAATTTATTCTTTTTTAAAATCAGGAAAGCCAATCGTCGCCACCAATCTCTGGACTCATACCCAACTTCTCGACGAATCTCGAGCCATATTAGTCTCACCAACTCCAGAATCTCTGGCTGAAGGTCTATCTTTCGCCCTCTTCAACCCGGCAGCGAAAAAGATAGCTCACCAAGCCCGGCAATGGGCTAATAAAGAATTCACTTACTCTCATTATCTCGCCAAGATCAAAGAAACCTTAAACAAAGCCACTTCCTCACCTGATTCAAATAAATGAAAGCTTTCATTACGGGCTCATCAGGTTTTATCGGCCGCCACCTGGTCCGGGCTTTACTCAAAAAAGGCTGGCAAGTTAAGGTCCTTCTTCATGCCACTCCCCTCCCAGACGATTTAAGAAAAGGCAACCTGGAGGTAATAGAAGGCGATTTAGCTAATCAACAAAGCCTGGAACAGGGAGCAAATGGTTGCCAAGTAGGCTTTCATCTTGCTTCAGCCCTGGGAGGAAGGCTCATCTCCCCTAAACAATTCTGGAAGATCAACGTGGGAGGAGCAATTAACTTTCTCCAAGCGGCCCAAAAAACCGGACTAAACCGGATTATTTTTTTTAGCTCTGCTGGCATCTTCGGCCGCGTCAAGCCCGGAGAGGTGGCGAGCGAAGATTACCCGCCCAACCCCCAAACTCTCTATGATCAAACTAAATTCCAGGCAGAAAAGATTGCCCAGCAATATATCCGCTCTGGTTTAGATTTAATTATTATTAGACCCGGGTGGGTCTATGGACCGGAAGACCGGCGAACTTTTAAGCTCTTCAAAACTATTGCTGATGGAAAATTTATCCTTATAGGGGGAGGGCGAGCCCGACAAACTCCCATCTATATCAATGATCTTATCCAGGGCACCCTTCTCGCCCTGGAAAAAGGCCGAGCGGGAGAAGTCTACCACCTGGCTGGCCCGGAAATTCTCTCGGTGCGGGAGATGGCCGAAACTATCGCGGCTCAATTGGGGCAACAAATCCCGCCATTTACCTTCCCCCTCACCCCACTTATCCCTTTAGCCTGGATAATGGATAAAATCTATCGCTTTTTTCACCGGGAAGCTCCCCTTACTCCTGGCAAATTAGCCTTTTTTGCCCATCCTAAACCTCTGGATATTTCCAAGGCTAAATTGCACCTGGGTTACTCCCCAGCCACGGATTTTGTCAACGGGGTAAAATTAACCCTGAACTGGTACCAACAGCACCAGTGGTTACCCAAAAAAATTGACTTGCCTCGATGAAAACAATAAACTGAATTGCCATATTATATTGTTGCCCGAATGAACATCAGGAAGGAAATTCAATGAATGAGAAGAAAGTAAGTCGATTTTATGATGTCGTTTGGACAGAATATATTCCGGAATATCAAAAATCGGAAGAACACTGGCGGCTTTTTTACTCTCCGGATGAGGTAAAAGGAAAAAGAATTCTCGATGCCGGCTGCGGCACAGGTATTTTCAGTATTATTTTCGCCCGTCATGGAGCTGATGAAGTCATCGGTCTTGATATCAGCGCTGGCAGCTTGACCACTGCTCGAAAATTGAAAGAGAATTTTAACCTGAACAATGTTGACTTTCATCAAGCAGACATGCTCCATCTCCCCTTTCCCGAAGAGAGTTTTGATGTTGTCTGGGCCTGGGGTACGGTTCACCATACAATTGATCCCTGGCGAGCTATGGAAGAGCTTATCCGGGTCCTGAAACCAGGAGGATCAATCCTCCTTGCAGTCTATACTAAAACCAAAATAACCTTTATTCATGAAATCATCCGCAAATTACTCATTAGAACCCCCCGGATAACCTGGCAACCTCTCTCCAAAATAATGGCCTTTTTCCTCTGGCCGGTAGTGGCTATCTTCAAAAAAAGGGAAAAATCTCGGCAGGGAGAAAAATTGGAAGAACTTATCCTGGACTGGTACTTTGTGCCCATCCGACACCATTATTATCCTCAGGAAATTAAATCTTTTTTGGAAAAGAAAGGCTTCACTATAGAAAAATTCTTACCGGCTTCCGGAAGATTCGATAGCACCTCTAATTTTATCTACAAAGCTCGAAAATAACTTGATTCCTGGTCCAAACTTCGGGTCGGAATAACTACCAGCTTTCTGAAGTTCCAAGCGACAGATTATTATTAGATCCGGAGCTAGGCAGTCTCTTTCCTCGCAACGGAAATTGACTGCCCAGCTCTTCCTGCTAGAGACATTAGATTGGACATCTTACCCTTTGGACGCCATTCTAACCCGACCTTTAGCTTTATCTCTTGGTACTGCCAACTAAATCATGACAAATAAGCTTAAAATAACCTAATTCTGAATGCATTTCGGAGAAGTAGAATATTTATATTTAAGTTGATTCTCCTATTTTTTCCTCTTTTCTTCTGAACTATGAATCACTACGGAAGCCGCCATATTACCGATAATATTGGTCGTGGTTCGGCACATATCCAGAAACCGGTCAACCCCCAGAATTAAAGCTATCCCTTCGAGAGGAATGCCTATCTGTTTTAACACCATGGCCAGGGTAATAATTCCGGCCGACGGCACCCCGGCTGCTCCGACTGACGAAAGGACAGCCATTAAAACAATCGTTAACTGGTCGGTCAACCCCAAAGGCACTCCATAGATCTGGGCGATAAAAACCGCTGCTACTCCCTGATACAAGGCGGTCCCATCCATGTTAACCGTGGCCCCCAAAGGAATGACAAAACTGGAGTATTCCCGGGAGACACCCACATGCTCAACACACTCCATGGCCACCGGTAAAGTGGCATTGGAACTGGAAGTGCTGAAAGCGATGATCATGGCTTCTTTGACTGCTTGATAAAACCGCAGCGGATTGATCCGTCCGAGAACAGAAACAGTAAATGTATTCACCGAAAAGGTGTAAAGGAATAAACCTCCAATGACCACCAGAGAATATTTCAGGAGGGTGATAAGAATATTGACCCCATATTGACCAATAACCGAGGCAATTAAAGCTAATACTCCGTAAGGGGCCAATTTCATGGCTATATGGACAATCTGGATAATGGCATCATTGAGCCCATCAAAAAACTTAATGACCGGAAGGGCTTTATCTTTCTTTATCAAGGTCAAAGCTACTCCAAAAATCAGGGCCAAAAAAATCACCTGGAGCATGTTCCCTTTGGTGAGGGCCTCGACAGGGTTGGTTGGCACAATATTCACCAGCACCTCAATCATCGAAGGTTTCTCTTCCAACCTCTGGAGTCCAACCTCAGCCTTTTGTTGATAATTTTTATACAGCTCTGCTTTAACCTGTTCATTAAGCCCTTCACCCGGTTTGATCGAATTAGCCAGAACAAGTCCTATTGAAATAGCAATTACGGTCGTCGCCACAAAATAAACCGCCGTTTTTAAGCCTATTCGTCCTAACTTCCTTATATCACCCAGACTGGCCGTCCCCAGCATCAAAGAGACAAAAACTAAGGGGACAACTATCATCGTAATCAGACGGAGAAAGATAGTCCCGATGGGTTCAATTATCCGCGCTTGCTCCCTAAAGACTAACCCTATAACCACTCCCAGGATAAGGCCGATGAAAATTTTGGTATGAAGCGGAATCTTTCTTATTTTAAAATCCATAATTGAACAGCCGCCAACTCTTTGGACTTAGAAGGGCTTTATCTTATTAACTCACCCCGGGGAAGTCAATTACTTAAAAAATAACATTATACTCTTACTTTCCCCTCTCCTTGACCTTCTTCGCCGGCAGGCCCACAGCGATGGAAAACTCAGGCAGAGATTCGGTCACCACTGCTCCGGCCCCAATAACGCATCCGTGGCCAATGGACACTCCATCAAGGACAATTACCCCGGCTCCTAACCAGACATCTTCACTGATTTTGATGCCTCCTCTGGAGAATGAAGGTTGAAACATGATCGGCACATCCCGTCGGTCAAAACTATGATTTCCACCGGCGACAAGATAACAATGTCCGGCCAAAAAACAGTACTTCTCCAGTTTAATCTCTGTTTCCGCCAGCAAAGAACAATTAGCTGAAATATTGCAGTAATCAGCAATGAATATCGAGCCTTCCTTACAACTGAGAATCGTATTGCGGCCAATATAAACATTATCACCGATTATAATGCCCTGATTCGCCTCACCTTTGGCATCAAGAACCACGTTATCATCGATAAAAGTGTTCTGGCCTAGGGAAATCTTGTGGGGATGACGGAGGGTAATATTCCGGCCAAAAACCACACCGCGCCCCACTTTTTTAAACAAACAGGGATAAAAAATTTTTCTCAGAAAAAATCCCACGGCGCCTGGAATCCAGGAAAAAAGAAGCATAATGAGTTCATATTTTAGGAAAAAAATCAATCCTTTATCACCAATAAAAAGATTCCGGTATTTGGAAAGGGGCGATTTCCTTTCGTCAATTAACTCCTTCTGTAAACTTCCTTTAAACTCATCCCTCATGGCCATCATTCTCGAGTTAGTCTGAGAAAAGTCTATATGGAGGCATTACTTTTTGCTCCTCATCAGTCACCAGGTCAATATAATCAATCGAGAGAGTATAATCCTTCCCTTTCAAAAAGAAAAAGGCTACCTTTGTTGGCTTTTTCAAGAAAAACGAGCAATTCACCTGATTATAAATACCAGACGGAGATGAAGCCTCCAAATAAAGCCGATGCTCAGCGACAATTCTATTTTCTGGAGAACGAAGGGAAAGCGCCAGCCAAGGCTTCTTTTCACCTTCTTTGGGAACAGCTTTATAGCCAATTATCACCCGGTATCTTCCGGGTAATAGCTCATAATTTAATCTGTAACAAAAAATCATCCCTTCTCTTTTACCGGCAGGCAGCCAAAGCTCTGCTTGTTTTGAAGCTGAAGGGCGAAAAATGATCTTCCCCCAGCGAACAGGTATCCATTCTCCCTCTAGGGTATGAAAGGAGCGGGTAAATTGGTCCTCCTGATCATGCCATAAATAAACTCCTGATAATCCGTCCCGGCCTTGAAAAACAAGTCTTTCCGGATTCTGCTGAATGAATCTTCTAATCGCTGGGCTTATATGATCTCGTCGATAAAGTGAGGGAGAGGTGATTATCCAGATACGTTTATGGGGATAACTGGCAATAAGAGCTTGCAAATCTTGAAGATTATTGATCCACCTCGCCCCAACGTAAAAATCTTTCCATCCTTCTGGTGTCTTCTCCCACGCATCCCAGGTTCCCGGCCCTCCAGACCACAGCCAGTAATCCACTTTTCCTGCATAAATGTGTTGAAAGACTACATGGATAGCTACCACAATATCGTCAGGTTGACGGAAATGTCTCACAAATTCACCCACCCCCTGATGGTCATAATGCTCGAAACGGCCAGAGCGGGTAATTGTATCGGTGGGGATGGGGTCTTTGTAATAGCGATTGACCACTTTTTTAACTTGAGAAAGACCCGCCTTTTCACTAAACAACCCTAAAAACAGCAGAAAAACGAGCAGCTGGACTATCCCTAAAAAGGCGGGATTCTTGATGTTAAAAGAAGTCGAAAGGAGAGTAAGAAGCGCCAGGCTAAGGACATAAAGACACGTGACAAAAAGAATAAGATAGAGAGGAAAAAGCTGATAAAGATAACGCGGCTGGACATGCGTCCGGAAAAAGCCAAGAAATAGGAGCGGAAAAAGGAGACAAAGATTCACAAAGATCCAGTTATCGGTAAAACTCAAGCCCCGGTTACCATTTTGCTTGTCTTTATAAACATAAAAGCTCACCAGGGCCATCAAGGCTCCCCCAAAAACAAATAGACTCATTGTCGGGAAGCTGCGAAATAATTCTTTGAAATAACCGAGGGAGAAACCGGTAAAAAAGTAATTGACCATTCCCCGGAAACTCAATTCAGTTTTCTCATAAACATAGCCCACTTTCCAGAAAAAAAACTCGTGCACCTGGATTAAGACATAGAACACTGATATGGCCGTAAAACTCAATAGCACATCTTTTCGGAAAAAACGTCGGGCTCCCCGAATGATAAAAAAGGCAAAAAAGGAAAACCAGAGACTCATTCCCAGCTGATGGACCAGGGGAGCAAGAATAAAAACTATAGTGGCGATAACCTTGTATCTAGGCCGTTCCTCAATGAAACCGAGATAGAAAAAGTAATAACCCATCAGGCAAACAAGGAGCAGAGGACTAAAATAAAGGGCCAAGCGAGAATTCTCCACCACCCAGAGCGAGAGTACAAACAAAACCACCACACTAAAAGCAATGAACTTATTGAATAATTTCCGGCTAAAGGCAAACAGAAAAGGAATTGACGCGGCTGTAGCTAAAACACTAATGATCCGTAAGGTGGTCGGGTTCAAGCCGAAAATTAAAGAAAACAGGGCTAGAAGGTAGGTGTAAAGGATTGCTTTGTAATAAATATGACCCGAAGGAAAGAGGGGATAACCATGGTTAAGAATTTCTTGAGCGGCAATTGTATGAAAGCCTTCATCCATCCATAAAGAAAGAGTATTTAAATTGCGGCTAAAATAATAACCAACAAAAACAACCAGTAGAACTAAAAACAATCCAACAATTATTCGCCCTAGAAGACTATCTTTTTCTTCAAAAAAACCCGTAGTCATTTCTTCTTGCTTCGAAAATTAATCCGTCAATTCGGTCGATGGGTTTTCTCTGGCCAATATTTTCTCCACCGAATAAATTTTTACCTTATGAGTGGCAAAATAAACCCGGGAAAGTATCTCCGCCAACAGACCAGTCATAATGAACTGCAGGCCCATCATCATTAAAAAGATACTAAGAATAAGATTACCCAGGTTCTCCCGGATTGACCAACCAAAGAAATAAAAACCGATCGTGAGAGTGGCGGCAATAGCAAAACCAATGCTGCCGAAAACAACTCCAATTAACCCAAAAAATTGCAGCGGGCGATCGATAAAACTAATGATAAATTTCACCGTGATCAAGTCAAAAAAAACCCGCCTTACCCTGGACAGACCATACTTAGACTTCCCTCTCTGGCGAACAACATTTTTTATAGGAATCTCGGTGATTTTTACTCCTGTCCGACTGGTTAAAGCGGGAATAAAGCGATGTAATTCACCATAGAGATGAACCTTCTTAATCACTTCCTTTTTATAAGCTTTAAAAGTTGTTCCAAAATCGTGAATTTCCACCCCTGAAAGCCACTTCATAAGGCGATTGGCCACTAAAGAGGGAATCCTTCGGAAAAAAAGATTATCGACCCTTTTCTTCCGCCAGCCACTGACCACATCATATCCTTCCTTCATTTTGTCTAAAAAAAGAGGAATGTCTTCCGGATCGTGCTGAAGATCTCCATCCATGGAAATAATAATCTCTCCCTGGGCATAATCAAAACCGGCCTGGAGAGCAGCTGTCTGGCCGAAATTCTTTCTCAACCGAATGACCTTGACCAGTTCATCTTCTTCATAAATCCTCTTGAGCATATCCGGTGTTCTATCCGTGCTGCCATCATCCACAAAAATCAACTCATAAGAAAGCTGCAATCTATCCAGCACTTTTTTCAGTTTTTGGTATAATTCTTCTATATTAGATTCTTCATTATAAAAAGGGACAACCACCGAAATCTGGGGCCCTGATTTAGATTTAATTATATGTGCCATTTTAGATCTGCGCAAAATTTATAAGTTCAATATTATTTCTTTTGATAATCACTGTCAACTCCGGAGCAATCAAGGCTGATAATTCTAACTCTCGTCCTAACTGAAGGCGGTAAGCACCGCTTTCCTTTTCTATTTCTACCATTTCTGGGGTGATAAATCCAGGATGAACCATAATCTCAGAGGTTCCAGAGGGAAGATTCACCAGAATCTCTTTAATTCTTTCCACCGACATCTTTCCCACGGAACACAATCCAAAAAAATTATCCGTCAAGCGGAAACCCTCCCGCTGAGCCATTTTTCGGCACCTCATCCAGGAGAAGAAAACAACAACTGAACCAAGAAAAAGGGCAGGATTCCTCAAACCGCAGATCTGATTGATATAGCGAATCCTCTGAAGACCGAAATCTTTCAATAACGGGATTAATCTCTTCAAGATGGGATAAAAACAATGAAGGTGTTTTTCACTATCCACGTGGGTTAAGCTCAATCCCGCTTTCAGAGCTTTATTAATTTGAGCCCGAAACTCACTGATAATCTCTTCTATCTTTATTTCTTTTTTCCCTATTTTTTTAATAATCAGAGACAAATCTCCCCAAAATCTTCCTTCCCGATCAACCAAACTTGGTATTCTCTCAGGCGAAAGAACCGGTCGTCCCCTGACAACATTAAGATGAATTCCAATCCCTAAAGAAGGCATCTTTAATGCTTGTTCAACGGCCTGCTCAAAACCGGGCATATTAACCATAATGGTGGCACTGGTCAGAACTCCTTCTCGATGAGCCTTAACAATCCCCTCATTGATTCCTTTACTGAGGCCAAAGTCATCCGCGTTGATAATCACTCTTTTCATTATTAAGGCCAAATAATTAAAGTAGAGGAATGCACCAGAGGAAATCCCTGCCTCTTTTTTATATCTCCAACTCGGCCTCCCCGGGAAAAGATTCCAAAATTGAATCCCCACCTTCTCTGAGGAGCTGAAACCCGGCTTTCATTTCGAGGAAAATTCCTGGTTTCTACAAGGCGCCTCGATCGCTCTGCCCTTTCCCGGGCTGGTCTTTTATCCTTCAAAGGAATATCAAGGAAAAAACGGACAGGAACACATCCTCCCCACATTCTTAACCAATAAAATTTAGTCATAATTTCTTCCTTGGAGATCATCTTTCCTGGTCGTGTAGGGAGGTGAATCGTCATTCTTCGTTTCTCTCTCTGACTTGGGTTGGATTATATCATAAGACGTCTCCATTTGGTATTAACCCAGCCTCAAAAACTACTCCCCCAGCCAAAATAAACTTCCTTATTTCGGTGAAGGTTAGCTGAAAAAATGCACCGCCCGCTGGGCAGTAAAAAGATCGTCCCGGAAACATGACTGCTTTAGCCTCAAAGAAAAAGTTTAAATTAATGGCAATTTAAATTAGAATTAATTCTATGTTTAAAGCAGAAATATCTTTTCTTTTTTACTAATTTTAATTATGTGTGGCATCTGTGGTATCTACGGTTTCTCCTCTCTGCCCCTGGAGAGCAGGGAAGAAGTCCAACGGATGAATCAATCTCTCCGCCATAGAGGTCCTGACGATGAAGGCTACTATTTCGACCACCAGGTAGCTCTGGGGATGAGGCGGCTGAGTATTATCGATCTTATCACCGGTCACCAGCCTATTGCCAACGAAGATGAAACCATCTGGGTCATTCTCAATGGAGAAATTTATAATTTCCGGGAACTAAGGGATTCTCTTATCAAAAAAGGGCACTACTTCCAGACAAAATCTGATACTGAAGTAATCGTTCATCTTTATGAAGAGAAAGGAATAGATTTCGTCGAAGAGTTAAACGGCATGTTCGCCCTGGCTCTCTGGGATAAAACAAAAAAGATATTCCTCCTCCTCCGCGATCGAGTGGGGATCAAACCTCTCCATTATACTTTTTATAAAGACCGTCTCTATTTCGCCTCTGAAATTAAAGCAATTCTCCAGACAAATTTTCCGCGGGAAATGGACGTAGAGGCTCTTCATCAATATTTTACTTTTGAATATATCCCCGCCCCCCGGACAATTTTCAAAAATTTATATAAACTTCTTCCCGGCCATTGTTTGATTATTCAAAACAATTCGTGGAGGATTGAGAAATACTGGGATATTACCTACAACGACAGTCACTTATCCTCCGAGGAACCCACCATAATCACCAAGGCCATCAGAGAACGTCTTCAAGAATCAGTGCAAAAAAGATTGGTGAGCGACGTTCCCCTGGGGGTCTTCCTAAGTGGCGGTCTTGACTCCAGTTCTGTCACTGCCTTCATGAGTCAACTGGTCAAAGAGCCCATCAAGACCTTTTCCATCGGGTTTGAAGAAGAAAGTTTCAATGAACTTGAATATGCCCGCTTAGTAGCCAGAAAATTTAAGACAGATCATCATGAATTTATTGTCCGTTCAAACCAGGTCAGAGAACTTGTTCCCCAGTTGATAAAATTTCTGGATGAGCCCTTGGCCGACGCCTCTGTTATCCCCACCTACATTATCTCCCGTCTCGCCCGGGAATTTGTGACCGTGGCCCTGGCTGGGGACGGTGGAGATGAATTATTTGCCGGCTACGACACCTATAAAGCTTACAAAATTGCCAAATTCTACCGTCAATTGCCCGCCTTCCTTCGCAATTCCATTATTAAAAACATCGTCAAGGTCCTGCCGGCCTCAAAAAAGAGATTGAGTTTTGAGTTTAAAGCTAAAAAGTTCATCAGTGGCATCGACTATCCCCCCGAAGTAGCCAATTATATCTGGTGGGGAGCCTATAATCCTGAAATTCGCCAACAACTCTTGGCAGGGAGTCATCCTTCCCCAGAAGACCCATATTCTCCTGTCTATTATCATCTTAATTCATGCCGGGCTCCAGATGAACTTACGCGCCTGACCTACCTTGACTTGAAACTCTATCTCCAGGATGATCTGTTAGTAAAAGTTGACCGCATGAGTATGGCAAATTCTCTGGAAATAAGAGTGCCTTTCCTTGACCATGAATTCGTCGAATTTGTGGAGCAAATCCCTTCTTCTTTGAAACTAAAAGGCTTAACGACAAAATATATCCTGAAAAAAGCGATGGCCCCTCTCCTGCCTAGGGAAATCTTATCTCGCCGCAAAATAGGATTTGATATCCCACTCGGCGCCTGGATAAAAACTGAATTAAAAGATTTCGTTCTCGACACCTTGTCTTCAGAAGCATTAAAAAAGCACGGTTTATTTAATCAAAAATTTATCAATAAAATATTGAGCGAACATCTCGATGGTAAACATAACCACCGCCAACTCCTCTGGCCATTAATAATTTTCCAATTCTGGCACAACTATTACCTGGAACAATGAACAGCAGTCTCACCTCTCGTTAAAAAAAATTCGGAATGGTGTCCATCACTTTTATCAAAGTCACCCCGGCTTGACCGGCTTTATCAATTAATTAAATTGAAAATTTGCCCTTTAATTCCTCTTGAGCCTTATTTCCCACCGGCAGGAACTATTCTTGACCTGGGCTGCTGACAGGACTTGTTTGCTCTCATCCTTCATTTGGGGTCTTCCCAAAGGAAAATCATTGGTTTTGATCTGGACGAAAAGAAAATAAAGAAAGCCAATGATCATTTTCAGAAAGACATTGTCAGAGACGACTATCCTTCAGTGGACGCTGTGGCTCTCATTGATGTCCTCTATTTAATCCCTTATGAAGTTCATTCCCTAATCTTTAAGAAAATTCACTCCTGTTTATCACCAAATGGCCTTTTAATTCTCAAAGAAATGGATACCCGGCCCCACTGGAAATACCCTTGGAATCTGGCGCAAGAAACCCTGGCCGTTAAAATCATCGGCTTTACTCTAGGCACTCATTTTTATTTCCGCCCCCGTGAGGAAATGATCCACCTTTTGCGACAAACGGGATTCAGTATTAAATCAAGCTTGACCGCGGCTACTGCTATCCCCATATTGCCTATTTGTGTGCCAAAAAATAATAAATCTACGCCACTCCAGACCACTCTAGTGGATTATTAATGAGGAAAAGGAAGAAAGAAGTCAGCGCAAAATAGTTATTTACCGCAGGAGGAAGTTGTATTCCTCCTGAATTTGTGGCATAAATTAATACTCAATCATATTGTGTAAAAGAGGCAGTTCATTGAAATTAAAAGATGATTGCATTCATTTCCGAGGAGAAAAACCCTGTGTCTACCAGCGGTTGTGCCCTAATTGTCCCTATTACCAGCCCTTCCCTCGGCGAATTTTAATCATTAAAGGCCGAGCTCAAGGAGACGTTCTCCGGACAACCCCCCTTCTCCTGGCGATAAAAAGAACATATCCTGAATCTCATTTAACCTGGGTGGTAGATAAGGAGAGCGTTGCCCTTTTAGCTCATAATCCCTATATCGATCGAATTGTAACTTTCTCCCCGGAGGGAGTTTTATCGCTTCAACAACAGACATTTGACTTACTCCTTTCCCTGGACAAGGAAACCTTTTCCACAGCTTTAGCTCAATCGATCAAGGCCAAGGAAAAGAAGGGCTTCGGGATGAATCAATTTGGTAATCTAACTATTTTCAACCCTGAAAGTGAATATGCCTATCAGTTGGGAGTGGACGATGAGCTGAAATTTCGTCAAAACAAAAAATCTTACCAACAAATAATCCATGAAATGACTGGTTTTCCTTACCAGAGAGACCCCTATTTATTCTACCTCCAAGACAGGGATGCTCAACGGGCCGAAGAATATTTCCGGATGCACCAGATAGATAAATCCCATCCCCGGATCGGTCTTAACACTGGAGCAGGAGAAAAATTTTTAACCAAACAATGGCCTCCAGAATATTTTGTCCAATTGATAAGCCTTCTTCATCAAGAATTGTCGGCCAACATTTTCCTCCTTGGTGGTCCCCGGGAAACAAAGTTAAATCAACAAATTGAAAAAGACTCCCCTGCGCCGGTATTTAATACTGGTAATGACAACTCCCTGCGTGAATTCGCCGGTTTTATGTCAATGATGGACGTGGTCGTCTGTTCAGACACTCTGGCTCTTCATCTCGCCCTGGCCCTTAAAAGAAAAGTAGTGGCTCTCTTTGGTCCCACCTGTCCCCAAGAAATCGACCTGTATGATATAGGAGTCAAACTGTATGCAGGACTATCCTGCTCTCCCTGTTACAAACAGACCTGCTCTGATCTCTCCTGTATGAAATCAATTACCCCCGCGCAAGTTTTCCAGGCTATAAAATCGCTTCTTTAGCCATGAAGAAAAACATTGTAGTGATGATCCCCACTTATAATGAACGGGAAAATATCATCCCTCTGATCGAGGAAATTCTTAATTTAGACGCTCAATATAACTTCAATGTTCTCGTAGTTGATGATAACTCTCCGGATGGCACAGGCCGACTGGTCCAAGACAAATTCCGTCATGATCCCCGGGTAAAAACGCTTATCCGGTTAAAGCGCCGCGGTCGGGGAGCCGCTGGAATTGACGGCTTCAAGGCCGCCGTCGCCATGAAACCAGACTTTATCATCGAAATGGATGGTGATTTTTCCCATCAACCCCAGGACATTCTTCGTCTTCTGGCTGAGGCAGACCAAACTGATATAGTCATCGGTTCTCGCTTCGTTAAAAATGGTCGGGATAATGAAAGAAATATAATCAGGCGACTCATTACTTTTTTTGTTCGGCTTTATATCAGAAAATCCTTCAAAATCCCGATTAAAGATGTGTCTTCGGGCTTCCGTTGTTTTCGACCGAAAGTGCTTGAAGCTCTCGATCTGGACGATTTAATCTCTATCGGTCCTTCCGTGGTGCTCGAAACCCTCTATAAAGCTTATCTTCTTGGGTTCAGGATGAAGGAAGTACCTATTAATTTTCGCGACAGAGCCCATGGCCAGACCAAATTAAATCTGCCTATTCTTCTGGAAACTTTTGTCATGAGTCTGATAATCAAGGAAAGATTAAAACATCTCCGCTCCTTATCGCCAGGTAGGCCGTAAAGCAAAGTATTATTTTCCATGAAAAAATCAAGACGACGTTTCTTAGGTCAACACTTTCTGAAAAATCCACGATTAATCCAGAAAATAATCCAGGTTATCGACCCTCAAAAAGAGGATTTAATCATCGAAATCGGGGCCGGCAAGGGGAGTCTAACCCTCCCTTTGGCTAAACATAGTGGCCGAGTTGTGGCCATTGAAAAAGATCCAACGCTGGTCACCGTTCTGCAAAAAATCATTCCCCCTAATGTCATTCTAGTAGAGGACGATATCCTCCGTCTCGATTTAAAGAAAATTCTGGCTGATATTAGTCCTTACCAGCAGAGCATTAAATTAGTTGGCAACTTACCTTACTCCATCTCTTCTCAAATAATCATCAAAGCTTTTGACCACAAAAATCTTTTCCCCTTCTGGGTTTTTCTTCTGCAGGAAGAAATGGCCCATCGTTTCCTGGCTTCACCAGGCACAAAAAAGTTTAATCCCCTGGGAATAATGCTTCAGAATTATTTTGAAATCCGCCAGGAACTCAGGATAAATCCTAAATCATTTCAGCCCCCACCGCAGGTCTTTTCGGTGCTGTTGTCTTTTGCCAAGAGAGCCCATCCCCTTTTTCCTCTAGATGAGGAAAAAATATTTCACTCTTTTCTCAAGAAATGTTTTGCTGCCCGCCGCAAAACTCTGGCCAATAACCTCATCGCCGCTTCCTTCCCTCCTGAAACTGTCACCCAAGCTCTCGCCAGCCTGAATATCCCCCCCAAGTCCAGGGCCGAAGATTTGGAGCTTGAAACTTTTTACTATTTGTATAATTTTTTCTACTTGAAAAAGACGGCCAAAAAACCGGAGAATATATTGTTAATCAAGGACAAAAGAAATGAATAGTTGGAAATATTACCTGCGGCTAGCTCAACTCTTCATCTCTTACCAAAGAAAAAAAACAATACTTTCCTATATGCCGGTTAGGATCTGGGTAGAACCAACGAGTTATTGCAATTTAAAATGCGTTATGTGCCCCAACAAAGATCTGCCGAGAGAACAGAAAGGCTTTATGGAGTGGCCTCTCTTTAAAAAAATAATTGATGAAGCAGCTCAGTCTATATTTGATCTCCATCTCTTGCATCGAGGTGAGTCACTCCTTCATCCTGACTTTTTTAAAATGGCCCGCTATGCCCACGATAAGGGATTAACCGTCAAATTTCACACTAACGGGACCCTACTCGATGAAGAAAAAGCCTATCAACTCATCGAATCAGGCATTGATCAATTTTCCTTTTCTTTTGACGGGTATAAGAAAGAAACTTATGAAAGAATAAGAGTTGGCGGCAATTTTGATAAGACGGTCAATAATATTATTCGGTTTTTAGAAATCAAGAAGAAACTTGGGTCTAAGAAACCATTTACTATTCTGGAACTTATCAATTTTCCTGAAGAGAATATTCGCCATGACCGAGAAGGCAGAAAGAAATTCCTTCGACATTTCCAGGGGTTACCCCTCGATAAACTGGAAATTAAAGAACTTCATAATTGGGCGGGGGAAATTCCCAAACCCCGACGACCCAAAGACTTTTCTCCCTGCACTTTTCTCTGGCAAGCCCTGATCATTTTCTGGGACGGTTCAGTTCTCCCCTGTACTCAGGACTTCTTCGGCCATTTTATCCTAGGAAATGTAAAAAACTTTTCCCTGGCTGAAATCTGGAACGGAGAAAAATTGGTCCGGCTCCGTCAAAAAATGATCAACCATGATATTGCCGACATAAAGACCTGCCGAAATTGTGACCGCCCCTGGAGAGAAAAAATTCTCGGAGTTCCCAAGGAATATCTCTGGAAATTCATCAGCAAACGTATGCCTTAAGTCCAGCCACTTATTGAACCCTACTAAATAGATAAAGATTGCTATCCTCTCCATTCTATGGTATAAATACAGCTCAATAAAAATTTTTTTTATATGGAGAAATAATAAACTTGGAGGCTGCTAAATTGAAAAATATAAAGCACTATTTATTTATTTTATTAATGTTAAGCATATCTTTTACTTCTTTCTCCCAAGAAGCCCCCTCATCTCCAACAACAAAATCTATTCTGAAATCAATAACTTATGAAAAAACTGAAGCCGGTCTTATTGTTCATATTCAAGTTGAAGGCAACTTCGGCTCAGAATTTTTTGAACTCCAATCCCCTCATCGCCTGGTCTGCCAATTAACTCCTGTCAGCGAAATCATGGTGCCTGCTGAGATTGAAGTTAAATTGATGAGTGTCGAAAAAATTCGGGTAGGGCAATATGAACCTCAAACAGTTCGCATTGTCTTTGACTTCACTGAAGAGCCGGTAGCAGTGGAGGTAAAAACCACAGCGACCGGTCTGGATGTTCTCTTTTCTCCTCTGGCCCCCGAAAAAGAAAGCCCTCCCCAGGAAATTACTCGGTCAGAAAAATTAAGTCTTCTCCAGGAGATTACGACCCGAAAAGAAAAACAACATATTATCCTTAATCTTCAGATATCAGGTTCCTTTGAAACACCCAAAGTTGAACTGGTCAAAGGCAACCAGTTTATCTGTGAACTATCTCCTCTTAATTCAAATATTCTACCTCCTTTGCCGGAATTCAGAAGCACCGGCCTAACTCAGCTGAAGCTGGAGCCGATCAATCCCAAGACCATCAAACTCTTTCTTCAACTCTCCCGGCGGATCGACTCCCTAAAGATTGAAAAGACTTCCTCAGGTTTGCTCCTGTCTTTCCTTCCAGCAACCTACCAAGTAGTCCCGACTGCCCCTCGGGTAACCCGCCGCGTGGTCACTCCGCCAGAAGAAAAAGTAATTTATCCGCCCTTTGGAAACACCTTGATCAATCTTCAATACGGAAATTACTTTATCTCATCAGAAGTCTTTACTCAGATTTATGGTAATCGAGTTTCCTTGTATGGAGGATCGATCTCCAAAACAATTCTCCGCAAAGATAACCACAATTTCCTGATTAACCTTGGTTTCTCCCGAACATCAGTGGCTGGAGAATCCACCGTGACCAAGGAAGCCACTCAATTTTCCATGTCACCTTTCTCCTTCTCTGTTCAGTATATGGCCAATCATCCTTATGTGATCCCCTACATTAATCTCGGCGGCGACCTGGTTTCTTATAAAGAAACAAGTGATATTTCCACTACTTCCGGCTCTACCTGGGGCTATCACTTAGAAGGTGGCGCTTTCTTCAAAGTACCCCGGGCAGAATTCTTGATGCTTAAGATTTACTTAAAGCTATCCAAAGCAATTGCTCGGGAAAATGAAGTGGAGATTGATCTTGGAGGGATGGAATTTGGTCTTGGTCTTACTTTTGGATTTGACTTCTGGAAAACTCTGACCTTTTAATTCGAATTACCTTCGGTCACCGCATGAGACTTCTGGCTTTCCTGGCCATCAACAGTTACCGCCGTTAAAACATAGCTATATTTATGATCCACTTCAAGATTGCGGTCAAAGAATCGTCGTTTAGAAATTTCAACAGCTCCGATAAAGACGTAGTCTGTCCCTGAAGAAGAATTAAGATCCCGACGATAAATCCGGTATTGCCCCACTTCAACTGGATCATTAAGAGGATTATCCTTCCAGCGAACCACATTAACCTTTTCGACAAAGAAAAGAGACTCGTTGACTGTGGTCACAACCGTAATCGAACGTGGGGGAAAGACAGGGTCTTCAAAAGCGGTTAAAGAAGGCTCACATTCAAGGCCCAATTTATCCGTGGCAGTGAGGTAATACTCGTATTTTATCTTGGTCGAAAGATTCTTGTCTTCATAAGAAAAGGTCTGCCCGGAGACTGCTTTAATAAACTGAAATTTGGCTTCCGGTCTGGCCTCCCGGCGATAGATCCGGTAAGAACTAACAGCTCCCTTGGAATTCAGCGGATTCTCTTTCCAGGAGATAATATTAATCTTTTTTGTCTTATTCGTATCCAAGCGGGAGGTGATTATAATATCCACTGGATTGAAAACAAGCGGTTCGGCCACTTCATCAGAAAAATCACTCTCTTGATCATCAACATCTACTGTGGTCAAAACATAAGAAAACTTCTTATTATCCGGCAAATTTCTGTCTTCATAGGAAAAAGTCGATTTACCCAGAGTAGCAATTAATTTATATTGGCTTTCTCCCTGCTGGACTTCTTTGCGATAAAGGCGATAATTCTTAACTCTGGTATTATCGTTATCCGGATTTTTCTTCCAGCGAATGATGTTTTTCTTGAATCCCGGGTTCTCTTCTCTTTTGGTGACCAACTTGATCCCGATAGGCGGAAGAATTCCCTGGCCGACAATCTCTCCCGTAGTGGCATACATAATGTCATAGATGCCAGAATATTCTTCTGCATAAGCCAGATGTATTTCGCCAATATTATCGATAGCCACACTGGGCATGATCGAATTATGATTATTAGCTGTCAAATCAGTTGGGGCCGACCAGACACCGCTTATTAGTGTCTTAATAAAAATCTGCCATTTATTATCTCGTTTCTGTTGCCAGACGAGATAAACATCTCCGGTCGTCCAATTAACGGCTAATCCTGGCCATTTTGCTTGATTGCCTGTTTGAGAAACATTAACAATCCCCGTCCAATCACCCTGGATGCACCGACGAAAATAAATTTCATAATTACTTCCATTTCGCTGCTCCCAGGCAACATAGACATTCCCCTGACTGTCAGTGGCCAGTCGAATCTCAGAAAAATCAATATTAGTTTGTCCTGAAATAGCCAACGGATCAGTCCATCCATTCGGGTTGGTCGGGTTATCGTTGCGGGCATAGTAAACAACTGAACTTCCACCCCCTCTTCTTAACCAGATAAGATGCAATCGTCCCCGTCCATCAACACTGATTTTTGGGGTGTAAGCCGAGGTTGGAATGGGGAGAGCTGCCCGTCCACTCCACGACTCACTGGAGGGATCACGATAACGGAAGAAAAGCGCCCAGATGTCAGGCTTGTACTCATCATCCTGCCAGACAACATATCTTCTCAAATTATTGGGATCAACCGCCACGGTAGGATAAGCCGAACCACCCTCCGCAGTCTGAGAGACATTGTAATTTGATCCCCATCCACCCGCTGCACTGCCTTCACCATAATAAGTATTAAACCAAACTTCATAATTACCCACACTGTTTTTGGCCGTAAAGACTATATGGGGAGTCCCCTGGGAATCAATAACGAAATGAGGCCAGGGTCCAGAAGCACTGACATTTGTGCCACTGGAAACCTGAATTGGCTTACCCCATTGTCCAGAGGCATTGGTGTTGAAATAAACAGATTTAGGTGAGCTCATTCTCACCCAAATAACGTAAGCTTGGCCATGGCCATCCATGACGATCTGAGGTTCCATTGAATTAACCCGGGAATTAGAGATATTAATGGCTGAAAACTCGGTCGCCCCTCTGAGCGGAGGATCATCTTCCAATTGGATTCCACTTTTTCTTTCCCCAATACTTTCGGAGTAAAAGAAGGTGATAAATAGTATTAATCCCCAAAGGACCAGAGTTGCCCTTGATTTAAAAATATTCTTTTTCATAGTAAATTTTCCGTTATTCTTTCCAAGGCTGAGAAAATGATAGCAGATTAATAACAATTAAGAAAATCCCCTTTCTAGAGGATTTTCCCGATGAATCTTATTCCTCCAGCCTCACCTTTTAAGATTAGTCATAAAAGGTGAGAAAATTTCTCACTTGACTAAGAGAATTTTCTTAAGCAATATTACCTTTTGAAAAATGGGTAATTACTCCAAAAAAAATTTTATGGCCTCCATAAGTCACTCGCCGTCAAAAGTCCTTCTTCTCCTTCTTCTTTTGGGAGTAATCACCAGAGTCGTTGGCCTTAACTTTGGTCTTCCTTTTCTTTACCATGTAGATGAAGCCAGATTTGCCCAGATTTCTTTAAAATACTTCCACGGCGATCTGAATCCCCATTTTTTTCATGTGCCTTCTTTTTATACCTATCTCCAAGCCGGAGTCTGGGGCCTATTTTATCTTAGCGGAAAGCTGGTGGGGGTTTTCCCTTCCCTGGAGCATTTTATCAAAACTTTCGAGTCCAACCCCACGCTCCTAATACTTATCGGCCGGATACTCAATCTCTTATTCAGCCTAGGAACTATTGCTCTGGTCTTTACTCTCGGTCGAAAAATATACTCTCTTCGAGCTGGTTTTTGGGCGGCTCTTCTGCTTATTTTTTCCCATATTCACAACAAAATCTCTCACTATTCTCTACCTGATGTCCCTATGGTATTTTTTCTGGTCACCACTTTTTACTTCATCTGGGAAATCTATGAAAAGGGCAAACCGCGGTCTTATTGGTGGGCAGGGATATTCGCTGGCTTGGCCACTGCCACCAAATATGGAGGGCAACTTTTGTTTCTGCCTCTCTTTCTGGCCCATCTCGATTTCCATCGTCGCCACAAGAATTCTTGGCGCGCAATTTTTTTCAGCTGGCCCTTAATTGCCGCCGGGCTTCTCTTTATTATTACTTTTTTTATAGGCTGCCCTTTTGCCATCCTGGATTTCAAAACATTCTGGAAAGATTTCCAGTGGCAATCTCAACACCTTTATACCGTAGGTCATTACGGCGGTGCATCTCATCAATCTGCCTTTCTTTTCTACCTTCTTTACGGTTTTCGAGAAAATATCGGACTGATTGCGCAATGGCTCCTTCCCTTGGGACTCATTCTATTGATAAAAAATTTTAACAAAAAAGATATAATCCTCCTTTCTTATCCTCTTTTGCTGTTTTTCATAGTATCTACCTGGAAAGCAAAAGCTGTCCGCTATTTGCTGCCTTTTATTCCCTTTCTAATTATATTCTGTGGAAAAGTAGTCGACCAAATCTTCTCCTTCTGGGAAAAATTCATCCCATCCCTGTCTTCTCAACGTCTATCTCTGAAAATAAAGAAGTCTTTGATAACCTGTCTGATGAGTATTCCCCTCCTTCTTCCCCAGGCTTATAAAGTCATCCGATTTGACTTCAGTTTAACTCAAAAGGACACACGCACCCAAGCCCGGGAATGGGTTCTAAATAATCTCCCTCGCGGCACGACTATTGCCCTGGAAATGTATGGACCTCCACTTTTTAATTGTGGCTATACTATTTTATATCGTCATACCCTGGGTAATGTTAATCTGGAATTCTTGGCCTTTCGCCAAGTAGACTTTATTATTATCAGTGACATTATGTATCAACGTTTCGTTTCCAATCCTCAGGAATACCCCAAACAAGCCTCCTTTTACCAATCTCTGGAGGAAAAAACTGTCTTAATTAAAGAATTTAAACCTGCCTGGGACGAAGAATTAATCGATCTTCACAATCCCACAATAAAAATCTACCGGTTGAGCTCTTTGCCCAACTACGATTTCCCCGGAAATTTCCAGCAGTATGCTCAGAGAATAACTTTCATTAAAAGCCAGGCCCATCGTTGGCAGCTTAACTCTAAAGTAGTGGCTCTAACTCCCTTGGCCTCTCCGGAAAAAGTAACGCGAGCTTTTATTGAAATCCAATCGCCAGCTGGTAACAATCGGGCCCGATTTTACTTGGAAAAAGGCCCCCCCCAAGATGCTTTCTCCCCCAGAACCGAATATACAGGCAATGTGGCTGAGATAGAATTGAAGCCCCAAGACAATGTGTATATTGGTTATGAATATACTTTTAGCCCCCCACTTCCTTATCTTCAAAGCTCTGGTCCCTATGAGAAAAAATTTCGCCTAGTAAATGACTTGACCAAAGAAAGTTTATCCAGAAAAAGACTTGACCTCTATTTCTTCTACCGACAATCACCAGGAAGAAACGGAGATGAATATTTCCAGATCATCACCCTCACTCCTCATCGGAAAAACATGCGGTTCTTTAGCCAGGTATATGGAGGTGAACTCCGTTGGGGAGATGACTATCTGGTTGATCCTTTTGCTCAGATTAAAGACCGAGAGGGTCATCTCCTCTATAAACTGCCTCTCTTTGAGGGCAAAGTCGGCTCTTTAAAGGCGGATAAAAGAGGAATAGTCCGCAAGTCAAGGGGCATTCCTTTTCTCCAGCAGCCCTTCAAGGTAAAAGGGGGATTTGCTTATTATTATGATGACCAACTTCCGGAGAAAGCTGGCGGGCCGGTGGTCTACTCTTTTCCCGATCTTTTTCCTGAAACCAAGAATTAATCCTCTTTTACTGTTGGAGAACGCGGACTTTCATTGCCCTCGGCATCAACTACGGTAACTGCATAAGCATATTTCTGATTAAAAGAAAGTCCCCGGTCAGAGTAGTTTAAATTTCCGGCATCCACCGTAGCAATTAACTCAAAAGCGCTGTCACCGGCACTGGCTTCCTTCCGGTAAATATTGTAATGGGAGAGATTAAGAGGATCATTCAGAGGGTTATGACGCCAGGAGAATCTAATTATTTTCTCCCGGTAAAAAAGAACCCGGTTGATATAGGTTTCCAAGGAAGGAGACAAGGGAGCAAAGATGCGTTCTTCACCCACTGCCACAGAGAGACCACTTTCCTGTTCCCATTTATCAATAGCTGAAACAGCATACTTATATTTCATATTTGTGGGTAACCCCTGATCATGATAAGTAAAGGTTTCTCCATCGACGGTGGCAATCAACTGAAATGAGCCACCCGACTCTTCCTGACGATAAATCCGGTAATTCTGGATATCCAAACCTGTATTTTCCTCATTGGCTTCCCAGGTCAGCTGATTATTTTTGGTAGAAGTAGCTTCATCAAGAGAAGTGCTCAGGGATAAATTTGCTGGTGGCGAAGGTTCCCGGAGAGGTTTTCCCAGCCGATAGCGATAAAAAATATTCCAGACACCTGTCCGATTATCGGTAAAAACAAGATGAATCGAGCCACCTTGATCTACATAAAGATGGGGATGGGCTGAAGAGGATGAATATTCCGTCAGGTTAACCGGATCCAACCACTTGCCATCTTTGAATTCCCGGAAAAATATCTTCTGGCTCTCTTCCCAGGCCACATAAATATCTCCGGTTTCTTTATTAACGGCGACTGTGGGATCCTCGGAAGGGCCGGCTGAATTAGAAAGGTTGATTATAGAAGACCATTTATTCTTAACTCTTTTGCGAAAATAAACCTCTATATTCCCTTCCCGATTATCCATCCAAACAACATAGACATTACCCGCATTATCACAGGCCACTTGAGGATAAGCAAAGCTGAGACCGGTGGAACCAGAAATGTCAATCGAATCGGTCCATTTATTCCAATCCTTGGGCTCTTTATTCTGGGTGAAAAATACCCGGGTTAGATTCCCCAGCGCCCGATTGGCATAGATTACATAAATTCCTCCCTGACTATCAATAGCTGCCTGAGGTGTATAGGCTCGATGCTGACGATCAGGTAGAATTCCCCCACCTATCCATGAGCCGGAGCCCCCTTTAAGGTACCGCATCCATATTTCCCAGTAAGTCTGCTCCTCAAAAGCCCGATTAGCATCGTCCTGCCAGAAAACATAGTAATCGTTGGTGTTCCGGTCGATAACAATACAGGGATAAGCGGAACCCCCGTTGGAAGTTTTGGCCACATTCCAGTGACCCGTCCAGGCACCGTTTATGTATCGATTAAGGACGGCTTCATAATTACCTCCGGTGACTGCCGAGTAAAGAACACAGGGAACACCATTATTATCAACTTCAATCTCTGGCCAGGGACCTTCACCAATTCTTACCTCGTTCTTAGTAACGTTCTGTGGAGTTCCCCATTGACCCGAAAGATTAGTATTGTAAAAAACCCGTTCGCCACCATCCTCCTCAACCCAAATAACATGAACATTTCCTTCTCCATCAACAGCAACTTTTGGATCATAACTTGGCGAACCCGACATAGAAACATTAACCGGTTCTGACCACTCCTGGGTCACAGCAGCTCGAAATGTCGGACGATCTATTTTTATATCCGCCGCTTGACCTAAAAGAAGAAAGCCCCCTATCATTATTAAGAGGAAAAGGATAAATGTCGTTTTCTTCTTCATAGTAACTCCTTTATTTGTTGAGTCATATTTATACATGAGATCCCTAAAAAAATCAATGTTCTGAGATCAAATGTAACCAATAAACTTGCCTTTAATCCATCGTCAAAAACCATGTAGACAAAAGGATAAACCTTTTCAAAACAACAAGGTTTAAAATAAAGGTCCATCTTAAAAAAGGTCTCTTCGTCCCATTGGGCCATCTCTTTTGGAGGTGTTGTCTAGTTATTGCCCGAGGTCAAAATTAAGGTTGCTGTCATTTTTTCAAAAATTAAATGCAAGAAACATTTTCTCCCGCTGCCAACTAAAGACCTTCGTGGTTGAGGAAATACCGACAACTAAAGTAAAAAATTTCTATTTTTATGATATAATTTCAAAAATGAAGAAAAGAAAGAAAACCAATACCCAAGAAAAAAAAGCACTCCAAAAAAAACGTCTTCTTACCGATATTTTCTTTCTTCTTCTTTTTTTTCTTACCCTCTTCCTCCTCATCAGTCTCCTCAGTTATCATCCTCTTGACCCTACCTGGGCATCAACTTCCACCGATTGGACCAAGACTCATAACTACGGAGGACGTTTAGGAGCGTCTCTGGCTGATACGTTTTTTCAATTTATTGGTCTCTCTTCCTTCCTCCTGGTAATAATTCTCGGGTATATTTTCACTTCCAGTTTTTTCAGAAAGCAGGAAAGAGAAATACTAAATAAATTTCTGGGTCTCCTCCTCATTCTAATTTCCTCCAGTGGCTTGCTGGCGATAATCATCCCTCAAGTTGAGTGGCGGCAAATAAGACTTGCCTCTGGAGGCTTAGCTGGCACAATTTTCTCATCTTTCTGTCTCCGCTGGCTGAACCAATTAGGCTCCATTCTTTTCTTAATTGTTCTTCTTCTCATCGGCTCTATTCTCGCCTTTAATCTCTCTGTAAGGCGTTTATTTAGTTTCTGGATGAAATTTATTAAATTCTTCTTTAAAGAACTTCGTTTGCGGATTATTCATTACCGGAAGGAAAAAACCCGCCAGAAAATGCGCCAGAAAATCCAGGAAAAATACCTAAGCTCTCAGAAAAAAAAGAGTTCTCCTCCCCGCCGTCCCACCGGACCAACTGTGGTCTCACCCCCTCCACCTCCACCTACTCCCCCATCCAAGAGTGAAGGTTATCTCTTTCCAGAGCTTGCCCAGAGAGGTGATTATCGTTTTCCCCCAGTTACCCTCCTCGAGGCCAGTAGTGAAGTCGAACAAATCGATAAAAAGGAACTTTTTGAAAAAAAGCAAATCATTGAAGCCAAGCTCAGGGAATTCAGAGTCGGGGGCGAAGTAAGAGAATACCACCCCGGTCCGGTAATCACCACTTATGAATTCTATCCCAGTCCCGGCATCACCGTCAGTCAAGTTGCTAATCGTTCTGAAGATCTATCCCTTGCCCTCGGAGCCGAATCTGTTAGAATCCAGAGAATTCCTGGAAAATCCTCCTTGGGCATTGAAGTTCCCAACAATAAAAGAGAAATTATCCGCCTCCGGGATATAATCCAGAGTGAAAATTTTCAACGTTCTCCTTCCAAACTAACTTATGCTCTCGGCAAAACGATTCATGGAGAGGTCTACATCACCGACCTGGCAGTTATGCCCCATTTACTCCTGGCCGGGGCTACTGGCACAGGAAAAAGCGTTGCTTTAAATACCCTTATCATTTCCATTCTCTATAAGGCTACTCCAGAGGAAGTTAAATTAATTCTGATTGATCCCAAACGACTGGAATTTAATCAATATGACGGCATCCCTCATCTTCTCTGTCCAGTTGTTCGGGATGCTAAAAAGGCAGGAGCCATCCTGTTGGATGCCGTTAAACGAATGGAAGAAAGATACCGTCTCTTAAGTGAGGCCGGTGTTCGCCATATAGAACAGTATAACCTCCTGGTCCAACAAGGGAAAATATCTCCTCCAGCGGCTGATGTTGAAGGTGAAAGTCCTTCTCCCAAGTCCAAAATACTACCATATCTGGTGATTATTATCGATGAGTTGGCCGAACTGATGATGATTGGAGCTCAAGATGTTGAATATTGCATCGCCCGCTTAGCCCAGCTGGCTAGGGCCGTGGGTATTCACCTGGTTATGGCTACTCAACGCCCTTCAATCGACGTCATAACCGGCACTGTCAAGAACAATTTTCCCTCCCGGATTGCCTTTCGCGTTCCCAGTAAAGTCGATTCCCGGATTATTATTGACACCGTTGGCGCCGAAAAATTACTGGGGAATGGGGACATGCTTTTTCTCCCACCCCATTATCCCCGGCTCATCCGTTTGCATGGCTCATTTATATCTCTGCCTGAAATAACCCGAATAGTGAATTACATAAAGAAGCAGAGAAAGCCCGAATATGATGAGAAAATCATTAATGTCCTCAAAGGAAAGGCGGTTGCTCTTGAAGATGAATCAACCGCTAAAGACCCCCTTTATGAAAAAGCTGTCGAACTTATCCTTTTAACCGGCCAGGCATCGGCTTCCTATCTCCAGCGGAAGCTCAAGCTAGGTTACAACCGAGCAGCTCGTATTATCGATCAAATGGAACAGGAAGGCATCTTGGGTCCCTCTGAAGGAAGTAAGCCCCGCGAGATTCTCGTCGACCCCCAGGAATATCTGACAAAATTTCGTCAGGAGGGATAATTGTTCCTGCGCCGCAAGACGAGAAAAAAGGTTATTACTGCCTTAAAAAATCACTCTCTCCAACAAGCCCTTGAGCGTGCTTCAACTCACCATTTCCACAAGTTCAAAACCACCGAGCCTCAAATACACTGGGCCGAATTAAAAGAAAAAGCCAGGAAGATCCGAGAAAAAAACCTCGAGCAGTTACCCCAACTGATCGAACAATTCTCCGTCGAAGCCCGCCAGAGTGGAGCTCATGTATACTGGGCAGAAACAGCCTCTGAGGCCAGAAAAATAATCGAGAAAATAATTCTGGGAAAAAAGGCCAGACTGGTGGTCAAGGCCAAGTCCATGGTAACCGAAGAAATAGAATTAAACTCACATCTCCAAAAGAAAGGGATTGAAGTTATTGAGACCGACCTGGGGGAATGGCTTATTCAACTGGCAGGCGAGCGGCCGTCCCACATCACCGCTCCCGCCCTTCATCTGACCAAAGAAAAAATAGCGGAATTGCTGGAGAAAAAATTTAACCAGAAAATTATCCCCGAGCCCAAAGCTATAGTTAATTTTGTTCGGAAAAATATTCGCCAAAGTTTTTCCCAGGCCGAGATTGGGATATCCGGAGCAAATTTCGCCGTAGCCGAGACGGGATCATTAGTCATCATCAGCAATGAAGGAAATACCAGATTGGTCACTTCCCTGCCCCCTGTTCACATTGCCCTCATTACTCTGGATAAATTTGTTCAAACTCTTGAAGAGACCATGACCCTGGTCAAAGCTCTTGTTTTTCCCTCCTCAGGGAACAAAATAACGGCTTATGTTTCCTTTATTACCGGACCAAGTCGAACCACTGATATTGAAAAACAGTTGATTATTGGGGCTCATGGTCCTCAAGAAGTTTATATTATTATTCTGGATAACGGCCGTTCTTCGGCTCTTCAGGATGATTCTTTAAAATCTGCCTTAACCTGCCTTAAATGTGGGGGGTGTCTCCTGGTCTGCCCGGTCTTCCAGGCTGTAGGAGGTCATGTCTACGGAGGACCGATTTACCCGGGGGGAATTGGAGCTGTGTTCACCTCTTTTACTCGTTCCCCTCGCGAATCAATCCCGGCAGCTGACCTCTGTGCGGACTGCAAAAAATGCGAAGACTTCTGTCCTCTGGGCATCCCCACCGGAGATATTCTTCTCGAGCTGAAAAATCGATCTGCAAAAAAACCAGAGGAGGTAATTATCTCTAAGCTATTTCGCCACTCCTCGCTCTTACAAACAATCACTAGAATGGGCTTCCAAACTCAAAAGCTCACCAAAAAGAATATTCAATTCCTTCTCCCTTCCACTGGATGGCTGGCTGGGAAAAAAATTCCTCCTTTCCCTCCGTCTTCCTATTTTCCCCATTCATCAGGGAAGGGAAAACAAAAAATCTTCCTCTTCCAGGGCTGTCTTATTCGCTTTTTATTTCCTTCTATCGCCCAGGCAGCTACCAAAATTTTAACCTATTTCAATTTTGAAGTGGTTTCCCCTCCTCAGCAGGTCTGCTGTGGCGCGCCCGGCCTCCATTTAGGGCAGAAAAAAGATTACCTCGCTCTGGCCCAAAAAAATATAAAACTTATATCTGAATTAGAGCCGGACGTGATCCTGACTCTCTGTCCCACTGGAAATGCTATGCTCCGTCGTAAATATCTCCGTGAATTCCCTGAGTTTCAAGTCTGGTCTTCCCGGGTTTTCGACTTTACCTATTTCCTATGGAGTAATCGGCTGCTTCCACCAGTTCTCACTCCTGAAAAGGAAAAAATTTTTTATCACTACTCCTGCCACTACCTTTATGAGTTAGGTCTAAAAAAACCACCCCTGGAAACCCTCCAAGATTGGGGGTATAAGCCTGTTGTGGAAGAGGAACCTTTTCGTTGTTGTGGTTTTGCCGGAGCATTCTCCTTTAAAAATCCAGAATTATCCTATTTCCTGTGGACAAAGAAAAAAGAAAAAATCGAACAAACTCAGCTCTACGTAGTTGCCACCGATTGCCCGGGATGTATTCTCCAGATGAAAAGTTCTCTTCAAGAGAAATCAAATGATTATTCTGTTTTTCACACTGCTGAACTTATTGCTCGACGGTTAATTGAAAATACGAGAGAAAGGCCCAAAAGAAAATCTCAGTGAATAGTGACTAAATGATTTCTTCTCTGAGAAGAATATTTAATTTCCAGCCAGACTTCTTCTTTGACAGAAAAAAAGGCCTCGACCACTTGAGGGTCAAATTGCGAGTCCTTGCCTTTTTCTATCTCTTCACAGGCGACAAGAAGACTTTGTCCGGGCCGATAGGGTCGGTCTGAAGTGATAGCATCCAGCGTATCCGCCACTGAAAATATTCTGGCCTCAAGAGGAATTTCCTCTCCTGACAAGCCATAAGGATAACCTTGACCATCATAGCGTTCATGATGGTACAAAACTACGTTTGAAGCTCTTTTCAAAAATTCATAATCCATGATGAGTTCATAGCCAAGCAGAGGATGTTCCTGAATAATCTTCTTTTCTATTTCATTCAAAGCACCGGGTTTCCGCAGAATTGATTCGGGGATACCAATCTTGCCAATATCATGGAGTAAAGCGCCTCTTTCCAGCTCTATGAGAAAAGTCCTATCTTCTATTCCCAGAGCTCGCGCTAACACCAGAGAATACCTGGCAACCAGTTGCGAATGACCTATTGTATCTTCATTCCCGTCAGTAGCCGCAATCAAATAAAGAAGATTGGAGTTAAAAAAAACGGAGCTTTCTCTCAAATTAAATCCCGGCTCTCGTTGTTCCTGCTGAAAGACACGATGATAAGTGGAATTAATCTCTTCTAAGATAAGACGGGCTGAAAATAATTTCTGACTATTCTGTCGATCCCATCTACTACAAACTATCTCCTTTAAATAATTGGCCATCTGCAGCTTTTCCGGTAAAACACTCTTTGAATATATATCTGTATTAAACGAAGCAGGGGAAAAGATGGCTTTTTGTTTGACTGGAAGAGAATTAATTTTTCCGATCATGGCTTTCTTTATCATGGCATTTATTTAGTCGCTAAAAGTGTTCACAAATTGAACATTTATTTCTAAAAATTTTTAAATCCAGCTTCCCCTTTCCTTGAGTAAATCCTTCTGGGTAGAGTTTCAATTACTTGAAATCCTTTCTGTTCCAGACTTTTCTCCACCCAACTAAAAAATGTTCGTTCATCCTGTATTTGTTGGCGACTTCGGGAATTGTCTTTTCCTTTCATGGCAAAATATTAGTCGACATTAAACCCAAAAAATTGAATTTCTCTTACATATTGGCCCTGAGTTAGAAATTAATACCTTCCTGTTTCTGGAGCAGAATCTAAGAAAATAAGAATCAAGCTTGCTATCTTTCATCGAGGTTCATATAATGAAGTCCGGTGAAACAAAAAACTAGCGCATCCCTCAATCTTGAAGAAGTCATCAAAAAATATCGCCCCGTTATCACCTTTAAAGTTATCAAATCTATTGGCTCCCAGACTCCTGATTGGGAAGATATTGTCGAAGAAATTCTAACTAACGTCATCGAAAAGATTCAAACCGGCCAATTCCGGGGCGAATCATCTATAGGTACTTTTATTTACACCATCACCCAGCGAAGGATAATTGACTTTATCCGTTTAAAATCCAAATCATTCAGCCATGTTCCTGAACCCGAACCATATAAATCTCCTGTGGAAGCTCTGGAAAACAAGGAAATGGCAGATCTGGCCTACCAGGCTATCAAGAAACTGAAACCTAAATATAGAGAAATTCTTTATTTATATTATTATCGGGGTCTCACTCGCGAAGAAGTAGCCCAAAGATTGGGAATCACGCCAAAAAAGGTAAGTGAGCGCGTCCATTACGCTCTAAAATTAGTTAAGAAAAATTTAAAAATAAAAAAATAAAATTTTTTTCCATATTTTGGGCCTTAGTTCGACTAAAAAAGTGAGAAAAGGAGAAAGGCGGAAAAAATGAAAAAATGTCAGTACGAAGACCTAATTGATGATTATCTCCTCGGCCGGCTCTCTCCTCCTGAAAGAGAGGCTTTCGAGGAACATTATTTTAATTGCTCCCTTTGCTTTCAAAAACTCCAGGAGCAAGACGCGATTATCTCGGTAATAAAATCTCAGGGAGCTGAATTATTCCAGGATATTTATGCCCGGGAACACACAAAAGCGCCCTCGTGGCTAGAAAGACTCTCTGCCTTTCTCCCTTATCGCCAGGTGGCTGTGGCTGTAGCTACAGCGGCTGTGGTCTTACTTATTGTCCTGGGAATAAACTACTTCAACAAGCCTTCCTCTCCCCAGTTCATCATTACTGATGACTTGGTCCGAGGAGAGTCTATCACTCTTATTTCTCCGGTGATCGACATCAACTCCATTCCGACTAAATTCAGATGGACAAGCCTGGGTAAGAACGTTAAGTATTATCGGGTCTACATCTATAATCATGAACTTATCTGGAGTACACAGACCGAAGAAAATTTCATTGTTCTCCCAGAGGAAGTAAAGAAAAAGTTGACCGCCGGGGAAAAGTATTCCTGGCAGGTTAAAGCCTTCTCGGCAGATGGTCACTTAGTGGCTGTTTCCAGCCGGGTTCAATTTAAAGTCATGAATTCTCAGTAACTCCTTCACTCTTCTTTTCATCCTTCTTTTCATCCGAATTATTGTCCTCTTCAGGTGCTTCCTCTTCAGTATAAAGTCTTCCCTGACTTTCCTCTTCAAAGGACAAGCAGCACATCAACCGACCACATAAACCTGATATCTTGGTGGGATTGATAACTATATGCTGTCTTTTGGCTTTCTGAATAGTTACCGGCTCAAAACATTTCATAAAAGTAAAACAGCATAACGGCCGACCACAGACTCCCAATCCCCCCACCATTTTGGCTTCATCTCTCACCCCAATTTGCCTCATCTCAATCCGCATCTTGAATTCTTTAGCCAGATCTTTAACCAGCTCCCGGAAATCAATTCGCCCATCAGCTGTATAATAAAAAATCCCCTTTTTTTCATTAAAAAAATATCGAACTCGGACTAACTTCATCGGGAGTTGACGCGCTTTGATTCTTTTCAAACAAAATTTGAAGGCCTTCTCCTCCTTTTCAGCCAGCCATTTAAATTTTTTTAAATCTTCTTCCGTGGCTTTACGGATTATCTTAAAGACATCCTTCCTCACTTTAGGATGACGACTTATTTCTGGAGGTGTTTCAATCACCTTGGCCAATTCTCCCCCTAACGGTGATTCAATAATACACCAGTCACCCAAATCGAGCTCCTGCCCTCCGGTTGAAGCCCGACAAATCTTGCCTGTGTGTTCAATTCGGACATAGACAACTTCAGCCATTCTTCCTTCCTCGGTAATGAGATAAATAAGAATTAATTATAACCTGAATATTCAAATTTTTCTTTATTTCTTCCGCCGAATCATTAATCCAGCGTAAACTCTTCTCAATAAGCTCTAGCGAAACAACCGCAGCCAGTTTCTTGATTTCATCTTGAAAATCATAATTAATCACTAATTTCTCCGGACCACCTAGTTTCACTAACAGGATATCTCTCCAAAAACTGGCCATAATATCCAGCGCTTCCACCCAGGAAGAACGAGAATGCAGCGTATAGGAACTACATTCTCTTATTACCTGAGAAAAATTCTCTCCCAGAACACACGCTTTGACCAGCTTCCAAGAAGCTTCTCTCTGTCTCCGGGTCTCTTGGATATTAAACCTCGAAGCCTCCTCAAAATCACCTTTGACCAGATAGGCAATTAATCGCGCCTCATTCTTATCTCTGCCTTGGTCCTGAATAAATTTTTCCAGCAACTCTCGAGGAATGGGAGATAAATTCAATTCCTGACAGCGGGAACGGATGGTCGGCAGGAGAAGATGGGGATTATTTGTAATCAAAATAAACAAGGTGGTCGCCGGGGGTTCCTCCAAAACCTTCAAGAATGTATTAGCGGCCTCTACCGTCATTTTTTCGCTTTGTTGGATAATAAATACCTTGCGTCGGCCAACCATCGGTTTTAAATAAGCCAGCTTTTTTGCCTCCCGAATTCTCTCAACTTTAATCACCTCTTTATCCGGCTCAATAACTAACACATCTGGAAATATTCCTTTTTCAATAGCACGGCAATTCGCACAGATTCCGCAAGCATCATCCGACAGTTGGAGGCAATTAACCGCCTGGGCTAAAACCCGCGCTAATTTTTCAGCTCCACTTCCTGAAGGATCAGCTAAAAGGATGGACTGCGGTAATCGCCTCTTCTGGAGGGCTAACCGAAAAATCTCTTTAATTCTCTCATTGCCTATAACCTGGTCAAAAGGCATTTTATTGACTACTTTCCTGGCCTGCTTCCGGGCCTAAGCCAGATAAAATCTTTTTCAATAGCCGTCCGGTGGGAGAAGTCTCTACTCTGGCCACCTGTTCTGGAGTGCCCGACGCCACTACATATCCCCCTGCTTCACCTCCTTCAGGCCCAAGATCTATTATATAATCACATGATTTGATGACATCAGGATGATGCTCAATAATAACCACCGTATTCCCCAGATCAACCAAAGCATTCAACACCTGAAGCAGGTTTTTAACATCATCGAAATGAAGTCCCGTGGTTGGTTCATCAAGAAGATAGAGAGTCCTGCCGGTGTTTTTTCGGCTTAATTCTTTGGTTAATTTAATCCGTTGAGCTTCTCCTCCCGATAAAGTGGGAGCTGGTTGTCCTAATCTTAAATAGCCTAAGCCGACCTGGATCAACAGCCCCAGTTTTCTTTTTATAACAGGATGAGCATCAACCAGTCCATAAGCCTCCTGCGCCGTCAATTCCAGAAATTGGGCGATGTTCCTGCCTTTATACTTGACGGCCAGGGTTTCCTTATTATATCTGGTTCCCTGACACCGATCACAGGTCACATAAACGTCGGGCAGAAAATGCATCTCAATCTTTTTAACACCTGAACCTTGACATTCTTCACATCGTCCTCCAGGCAAATTGAAACTGAATCGACTGGGAGTATAGCCCCGTTGTCTCGCTTCCGGAGTTAGGGCAAACATTTGTCTCAGAGGAGTAAAAATTCCGGTATAGGTGGCCGGATTAGACCGAGGAGTCCGTCCTATGGGTTTCTGATCAACTGAAACAACTTTATCAATCTGCTCAACTCCAATTATAGCCTTATGCTGGCCGGGCTTTTTCTTGGCAAGGGTCAATCTGTTCAACATAGCTTTATAGAGAATATCATAAATTAAAGTACTTTTCCCTGACCCTGAAACACCAGTTATGCCTGTCATCACGCCCAAGGGAATCTTAACGTCGATTTCCTTTAAATTATGTTCCCGCGCCCCAACAATTGTCAGCCATCCCGTAGGTTGACGCCGTTTGGCCGGCTTGGTTATCCTTTTCAGATTAAGTAAATATTGAGCTGTCAAAGAATGTTTAGCCTGTAAAATATCAGGAAAACTGCCGGCAGCCACCACTTGACCCCCCTTATCTCCCGCCCCTGGCCCTAAATCAATAATATAATCAGCCGACCTAATGGTTTGTTCATCATGTTCAACCACAATGATAGAATTACCTTCGTCTCGAAGAAATTTAAGGAGTCGAATAAGCTTGGCGTTATCTCTCTGATGAAGCCCAATCGTTGGCTCATCCAGGACATAGAGGACTCCTCGCAGCCGGGCCCCCACCTGAGCGGCCAGTCTCACCCGTCGAGCTTCGCCTCCACTTAAAGTCGCCGCGGGCCTCATCAGGTCCAAATAGCCCATCCCCAGTTCCTGGATTACTAAAGACCGACTTAAAACTTCATTGATTATCCGGGAGGCAATGATTTGATTGGTACCAGTAAAGGATAATTCCCGGATTACTTCCACTAATCGGGAAACTGGCATTGAACTCAGTTCAATAATATTCCAGTCCCCGACCCTAACGGCCAGACTTTCCTGGCGCAGTCGTTGTCCTCTACAGGCGGAGCATAATTCTTCGGTTAAATGGACTTCTCCTTTCCAATCCACCTCAGATTCATACCCCAATCCATGACAAACAGGACAGGCCCCGTAGGGACTATTGAAGGAAAATGTCCGGGGCTCTAACTCTGGTAGACTCACCTCGCAGAAGGGACAAACATAATGAATTGAGAAAAAATGTTCTTTTCCCTCTGCTGGGAGGACAACAACATCTCCCTCTGACAATTCCACGGCTTTTTCTACTGCTTCTTTTAATCTTCGATAATTATCAGGGGAGGGAACAACATCATCAATTAAAACTTCAATCGTATGTTTCCTTGTTTTAGGTAGATAAATCTCCTCCTCTAACTCCCGCCACTCGCCATCAACTCTGACGCGTAAATACCCCTTCTTTCGGAACCGGTCAAAAAGTCGCCCATACTCGCCTTTCCTCCCCTTGACCACTGGCGCTAATATTCTCACCTTTGACGAATTCATTCCTGAAAGAATCCTGGAGACTATTTCTTCCGGAGTCTGAGGCTGAATTCTTCGACCACAGGAAGGACAGTAAGGAGTTCCTACCCGAGCAAACAGTAAACGAAGAAAATCATAAATTTCGGTTATAGTCCCTACCGTTGATCGGGGGTTGGGAGAAATAGTTTTTTGGTCGATTGAGATAGCCGGAGAAAGGCCTTCCACAATTTCCACCTCTGGTTTTTCAAATTGTTCAATATACTGGCGGGCATAAGTGGAAAGACACTCAATATATCTCCGTTGGCCTTCGGCAAAAAGAGTATCGAAGGCTAAGGATGACTTTCCCGAACCACTCGGTCCAGTGATGACTACCAGTCGATTCCGGGGAATAGAGACATCTATATGTTTAAGATTATGTTGGGCGGCTTTTTTTACCGTTATGTATTCCAGCATTTGCCTTAGCTTTCTATTTTACCCCCCCTATTGACCATCCGCAAGCAATGACTTAAGATAGGAAAGGTTATCCTAATGACCAAACATCCCCGTTTGATTGAAGCTTTAGAAGAGCTAAAAAAAATTGGCCTTTCTCAGGGCTGTATCAAATCTATTAAACATATCCCCCCCCAGGAAGGACGCTACTTTCCTTTTCCCCCCGAAATTCACCCCGCTCTGGTCAAAGCTCTCCAGGAAAAGGGGATTTCTCAACTCTATTCCCATCAATATGAGTCCTGGGAAAAAACCCAGCAGAAGAAGAACATCATTGTGGTCACTCCCACCGCTTCCGGCAAAACTCTTTGTTACAATCTACCTGTGCTGCACTCCATCCTGGAAAATCCTTCCAGCCGGGCCATCTATCTTTTCCCGACCAAAGCCCTTTCTCAAGACCAACGAGCAGAACTTGACGATATAATTAAACTCCTTCCCCAAGAAATTAGAATTTTCACTTATGATGGTGACACTCCTCAGGACGCTCGTAAAGCTATAAGAGCCAGAGGGCATATAATTCTGACCAACCCTGATATGCTTCATACCGGTATTCTGCCCCACCATACCAAATGGATCAAACTCTTCGAAAATCTTCAGTTTATCGTGGTTGATGAACTTCATAACTACCGGGGGATATTCGGCAGTCATTTGGCTAATATTTTTCGAAGATTAAAAAGAATTACCAGCTTTTATGGTTCTTCTCCCCGCTTTATCCTCTGCTCGGCAACCATCTCCAATCCGGTGGAGATGGCCGAAAAAATGATTGAAGAGCCGGTCGTTCTTATTGATAATAACGGGGCTCCGCAGGGAGAAAAATATTTTATTTTTTATAATCCCCCGGTGGTGAATAAACACCTCGGTATCCGCCGCTCTTATGTGAATGAAACCCGCCGCGTAGCCACAGTCTTCCTGAAAAAAAATCTCCAGACGATTGTTTTTGCCCAAAGTCGACTGATTACTGAAGTGCTGGTAACTTACCTGAAGGAAGACATCGAAAAAAAGATTACCCACCAGGACCTCATTCGAGGCTACCGAGGCGGCTATCTTCCTCTGAAAAGACGAGAGATTGAAAAAAATTTACGGGAAGGCAAGATTCTGGGTATTGTTTCCACCAATGCCCTCGAATTAGGGATTGATATCGGCAGCCTGGATGTAGCTGTTATGGCCGGCTATCCGGGCACAATTACCAGCACCTGGCAAAGAGCTGGTCGAGCCGGTCGTAAAAATGCCCCCTCGGCAGCTGTTTTGGTGGCTTCAAGCGCCCCCCTGGATCAATTTATCGTCAATAACCCTGATTACTTCTTCTCCAAAACCCCAGAAAAAGCGCTGATTAATCCCGACAACCTCTCCATCCTTATCAGCCACATCGAATGCGCGGCCTTTGAATTGCCTTTCCAGGAAGGAGAAAAATTTGGACGTCTGGAAATAGATGAAATCTTAAAATTCCTCGAAGAAGAAAAATTAATTCACTATTCTAGAGGAAAATGGTTCTGGACTTCAGATGCTTATCCGGCCGATGGCGTCAGTTTAAGAAGTATTACCTCTGATAATTTTGTCGTGGTGGACACCACCGGAAAACCTAAAGTCATTGCTGAAGTGGATTTCTCCTCAGCTCTGACCACCCTTCATCCCAAAGCAATATATCTCTGTGAGGGACAGCAATATTATGTCGAACAACTGGATTTCCAGCAGCGGAAAGCTTATGTCAAACAAACCGATGTTGATTATTACACCGATGCTATTGATTATACAAAAATTAAAATTCTTGATTCCTTCGGGCAGAAAAAAGTCCACAATTACTCGATTTCCCACGGCGAAGTCCATGTGGCGACTCAGGTTGTCGGCTTCAAAAAAATAAAATTCCATACTATGGAAAATGTCGGGGCTGGTGATTTAAGTCTGCCTCAATACGAAATGCATACCACTGCCTACTGGCTGACCATTCCTTCATCTCTCTTTAAATCTCTCCCATTTTTTCCGGAACAAAAGATCAATGGGCTTTTTGGTCTGGCTTACTGTCTTCATCATGTAGCCCCACTTTTTATGATGTGTGACTTCCATGACGTCGGGGTATCTATCGGCGATAACTCCACCGGCAAAAGCCTCCCCCCCAAAGAACTCCGCACTAAAACTTATTTTCAGGAGGAAAACCTCTTTTCGGAAACCGATTTCGAGCCAAATATATTCATTTATGATAATTATCCGGGGGGGATTGGCCTTAGTCCCTCCCTTTTTGATTTAGAAGAAGAGCTTCTCCACCGTTGCCTGAAAACCATCACTGATTGTCCCTGTCGGGAAGGCTGCCCCTCCTGTGTCGGCCCAGTCAAGGAAAGCGGTCAGCTGGCCAAAGATGTTGCTCGAGAGATTCTCCATCGTCTTCTCCAAAAATAGCGTGATCCTGGCCTCCTCCTTAGGGCCTATTAGTGAACTATTCTCTTAAAGTCCGGGCAGTTTAAATTTGAGAGATAAGTTGGGGGCTTCTTTCCTGCTGATGGAAAGAGGCCCCCAGCTTTTTCCCCTGTGCTACGAGAAGCGTGCTCTTACTTTCTGGTTACTGTACTGACTTAGCCTGGATTCTCAAGCCCTCCCGGTTGAAACCTCCACAACCAAATATTTTAGAAATAAGAAACGAAAAGCCACTGACTCGGGATCAGAATGATAAATAATACGTTCTTAAAAGCTGGAGATATTAATAATTATATCGACTTAGCCTTTTTAAAATTATCTTATGATTTTGATTGGGAATTCAACCGAGCCAACTGCTTCTCTTCTCCCAAAATGATGAGAATATCGCTGTCTTTAATGACGAAATCAGCGGAGGGAATAAAAGTAATTTTATCGGGAATTAATTCTTTGATGGCGATCACCTGAATTCCATACTTATTCCTTAAATCGAGTTCCCGCAAAGATTTGCCAATAAACTTCTCCGGGGGGGCTAATTCCTGAATGCTAAACCCAGAGATAAGGGGAAGATACTCCAGGATATTCGGATTGCTCAAGCGAAGAGCTGTCCTGATGGCCATATCCTTCTCCGGATAGATTACCTCAGTGGCGCCCACTGCTTCCAGAATTTTAGCGTGGTCTTCTGAGAGAGCCTTGGCGATAATTCTCTTCACCTCCAATTCATGAAGATAAAGCACAGTCAGAATGGAGGCTTCCATTTCAGGGCCCAAACTGACAATAACCACGTCCATATCCCGAACACCTAAGGCCTCTAAATTTTCCTTATCTGCTGAATCCATACACACAGCGTGAGAGACAAAACTTTTAACTGCTTCTACCCGCTCTTTATCTATATCTATCGCCAGAACTTCATTATTCTTTTCATAGAGCGTTTTAGCCACATTCAAACCAAAACTTCCCAAGCCGATAACCGCAAATTTCATCGCCTGAACACCTCTTCTTGATTCTAACCAATCATCACTGATTCTTCAACAAAGGAATATTTCCCAAAAGACCTCTCTCGACTAACAGCATAAAGAAGCGTTAAAAGACCGATCCGTCCACTATACATGGTAATAATAATTACTATTTTGCCTGAAGTCGTTAATTGCGAGGTAATGCCTAAACTTAAACCGACGGTACCAAAGGCGGAGAAAACCTCAAAAAAAGCCTGGGACATAGTCAAATGGGGTTGGGTTAAAAATAAAAGAAAAGCCGCCAGTGAAATGAAGGATAAAGCTAATGTAACTAAAGTAAAGGCTTTGGTTACTACTTCTAAAGGAAGAGTCCTCTGAAATAGCGGCACTGAATCTCTGGCTAAAATTTTGGAACGGACAAAAGAAAAAATAACTCCAATAGTGGTTGTTTTCACTCCCCCTCCCGTTGAACCGGGGGAAGCCCCGACAAACATAAGCAGAATCAAAAGAAAAATACTCCCAGACGACAAAGTAGTTAAGTTTATCGTGTTAAACCCGGCTGTGCGGGCGGTGACCACTTGAAAAAGAGAGGCCAGCAGCTTTTCCCGTAAACTGAAATCTCCCAATGAATTATTCCACTCTGTAACCAGAAGAAGAAACCAGGGAAAGATAATTAGACCGGCGGTCACAGCCAGAACCAAACGGGTATGAAGACTCAAATTAAATCTTTTCTTCCTGATCCACGAATTCATGAATTGAGTCCCTTCTTGAAGCACAAGGAAACCCAAACCACCCAGAATTATGGTGCTGATCATAGTTAAATTAACCAGAAGATCATTCCGGTAGTTTAAAAGACTTGTGCTAAATAAAGAGAAGCCCGCATTACAAAAAGCCGAAATGGCATGGAAAAGGGAAACAAATAAAGCCCTCGGCCAGGGAAATTCACCTCGCCAATGAACAAATAACAGCAACCAGGCTACTGATTCAATTATGATAGTCAACAAAAATATTCTTTTAATCAGGGATTTTAAATCGCTAAGAAATCCATAATGAAATCCTTCCTGAATAATTAATCTATCAGTTATGGAAATCTTCCGGCCACTAACCAAGAGAATCAAAGTCGAAAAAGTCATAATTCCCAGCCCCCCCAGTTGAAAGAGAATCATAATAATCACCTGCCCCAAGGGAGAAAAAAAAGTGGAGGTATCCTGGACAATCAACCCGGTAACACAGACAGCAGAAGTGGCTGTGAATAAAGCATCAACTATTTTTATCTGACCTTGGACAGTACTCCAGGGAAGCAGAAGGAGGAGAGTGCCGATGAAAATAGCTCCTAAAAAACTCAGCGCCAGAACCTGGGAAGGATTGAATTTTTTAATTTTGGCCATTTTCTGAGTTAACCAAGTAGCTCTCAATCTATAACTTCGCCCTTTTTTTGTCAATTCAACCCGGAAAAAGAAAAGGGCATGTTCCCAATTATTTACTCCTGTAATACCTCTCTGGCTATCACTGCGAAAAGCATTTGACCTTCACTTCTATTACCCGCAAAAAGAATGACTTACTGAGAGATGCTGGGAGCAATATAGGAAGTTCGGATCCAGATTTGCTGTCTCTTTCCTCCCTCCGGAAAAAGGCAGCAACTCTTCCGGCTAAGTTACTTGCTTATCCTCATTGAACCGAGGTCATCACTTTGGTCTAGTCAATATCCTCAAACTCTCCTGGTGGCCGAATAGGTATGAGTAATTATTTAAAATCCAGCAGAGATCATTACTGGGTTTGACAATCAGCGGGGGCTATGTTAATTTTTCCAGGAAAAAATGAACTTTTTGAAATTAATCCTCGAAGCGAGCATTGTCGTCCAGTTGGTCCTCCTTATCCTCCTTTTTTTCTCTGTCTTCTCCTGGGCAATTATTCTCTTTAAGAGAAAATCCCTTAAAACAGCCACTATTCAATCCAAAAAATTCCTGGATGCCTTCCACCGCAGCCGGAATCTGGCCGATGTCACAGAAGCAGCCCGAAAATACAAGGCCAGTCCCCTGGCCTCATTATTTTTAGCCGGGTTTAAAGAACTGGCTCACTATACCCGAGGAAATCCATCATTCCAAATAAACTCCTCTCAACTCGAGAGGATTAATCGAGCTCTAGTTAAAGCCTCTAATGAAGAAGTCTCGCGACTGGAAAAAATGATGAATTTTTTGGCGACCACAGGCAGTGTCACTCCTTTCATTGGACTTTTTGGAACCGTCTGGGGCATTATGGATGCCTTTCATGAAATCGGGCTATTAAAATCAGCCAGTTTAACCACAGTAGCTCCCGGTATTGCTGAAGCCCTTATCGCCACAGCGCTGGGGCTTTTTGCCGCTATTCCAGCCGTTATCGCTTATAATTATTTCCTTCATCGAATTAAAGAAATCACAATAAAGATGGAAGATTTCTCCATCGAATTCTTAAATATCACTGAAAGGCTTTATGGCGTTTAAATACCGATCTATCACGAATAAAGAAGTAGGTACATCTCTATCAGAAATAAATGTAACCCCTTTGGTGGATGTTATGCTGGTCCTCCTCATTATTTTCATGGTGACGGCCCCCATGCTGCAAACCGGGATTGGAGTCAATCTCCCGCAGGCGGAAACCAAGACGGCTCCCGCTGAAGAAGGGCTGACTCTCACCATTACTAAAGACCGCTATATTCATCTCAACAAGACGGTAATTAATCAATTTCTTCTGGAGCAAAAACTGAAAGAATATTTTTATGGCCAGGAAAAAAAAGTGGTCTTTCTGCGGGCGGATGAGGAACTTCCCTATGGATTTGTTATCCAGATTCTGGATATCATCAAGAGGGCTGGCATTGAAGTCGTCGGCCTGGTAGTTGAACCTATCCAAGAAAAAAACAGGAAATCACGATGACGCTCCTCGAAAGAGAATCCTTGCTCTTCAAGAGAGCCATTATGACTTCTTTAATTCTTCATCTTCTTTTTGCCCTAGCTATTATTCTCTCCCCCCGACTCCCTTATCCCCGGAAAAAAGGTCTGGTTCAATACGTCAATTTAATTGCTCTTCCCGGAGGAGGAGGGGGAGGGCTTGGAGGAGGGGGAACTCAAACAAAAGAACTGGGAGAAACCCCCACTCCGCAGAGGGCTTCATTAAAAGATCTCACTACTCCAGAAAAAATGAAAAGCTCCCCAGAATCATCTTTCCGCTATCCTGTAGATAAACCTCGCCGGGAAACAAAAAAACCCTCCCGGGCTAAAAAAGCCGTCATCCAGAAAACCACTTCCTCCTCAAAATCTTCTCCAGGGGCAGCTACCACTCAGGGTCAGGGCAGTGGAGGAGGACTCCGCCTGGGCCTGGGAAGCGGAAGTGGCCGCGGCCTTTTCGGCTCCGCTTTATCATCTCAAATCGGATTCTCTACTTTTCCCTATACTTATTATCTTCAGGCACTCCTAGACAGAATTTCCAGCAACTGGTTAAAATCTCAACTTAGCGGCCTTGATACTTCCGGCCTCCACACTACCATTTACTTTAAAATCTATCGCTCTGGTCAAATCTCGGATGTCAAGATTGAGGAATCTTCGGGGATAAAAGCCCTGGATCTTTCCGCCTTAAGAGCCGTTTATTCCTCGGCTCCTTTCCCCCCTTTGCCTCAGGATTATCCTGATGATTATCTGGGAATACATCTTATTTTTGAACATTCGCCATGAAACTATTAAAATGGGTCCCTCTAATTTTACTGATTATTACCACCTCCATTCTCCCTCTCTTTACTCAACAGGAAGTGGTTCTAAGCATCCGGGAGGGTATGCCGGCTATTCCTGTAGCCTGCCCCACCTTCCAGATTTCAGGTGACCAACCCTTCGCCCAGGAAGCAGCCCAAACTCTCCGGGAGATCCTCATCGCTGATTTAAAATATAGCCGTGTTTTCGTCCCCCTGCCCGAATCCTATTATAAATATATCCCCCCTCTTAAGCCCGGCAGCATCCGCTTTAAAGATTGGGAATCCATTCAAGCCAAACTACTCTTCGTCGGTCAAGTAAAGATGAGTGAGGACCAACAATCAATTCTCTTTGAGGGTAAAATTTACGATGTCAAGAGTCAACGATTTATCCTCGGGCGGAAGTACCAAGCTGACCGCAGCCTGCTGAGATTGGTGGCGCATAAAATGGCCGACGAATTTATGAAAATGTATGGGGAACCAGCCATTTTTACCTCAAAAATTGTCTTTGTCTCTAATAGAGATGGTAACGATGAAATTTATATGATGGATTATGATGGTCACAATCAGACTCGGTTAACCTATAATCGCGTCCGGGATTATATGCCTGCCTGGGCTCCTGACAGGAAAAGAATTGCTTATACATCGTTCAAAGAAGGCAAGGCAATTCTCTATATTCTTGATTTAGAAAAGGGAACTCTGACTGAAGTGCAAAACGAGGGAACCAATTTCGCCCCCGCTTTTTCGCCTGATGGGAAAAAACTGGCTTTTTGCTCGACACTTGAAGAAGGAAATTCTGAAATTTATGTAGCCCGCAGTGATGGAAGTAACATCCGACGGCTGACCTTCAATAAAGCCATCGACACAGCACCCACCTGGTCGCCCAACAACCGGGAAATTGCCTTTACTTCCGATCGAGGCGGGACCCCTCAAATATATATTATGGACGCAGAAGGAACTAATGTTCGCCATGTGAGTTTTGGAGGTAACTACCACGACGCTCCTGCCTGGGCTCCCACTGGAGAAAGGTTGGCCTACGTCTCCCGCGTCTATTTAATTTTTGATATCTATATTCTCAATCTGCGAACAAATCAGATTATCAAATTAACTGAAAGCAACGCCCGCAATGAATCCCCCTCCTGGTCACCTGATGGCCGACATCTAGTTTTTTCATCCAATCGAACAGGAAGTATTCAGCTGTTTTCCATTGATTATGATGGAACCAACCTCCGGCAATTGACTTTTAAAGGCGAGAACAAACTTCCGGACTGGTCAAAATAAAAAATTGGTCAAATTTTTTATTTTTGTTAATTGTTTATTGACACATCCTGTCTAACCATGTATATATGGAAAACCCGCTGGATTTATGGGAAAAAGAAGAAAAATTTAAAAAACCGGAAGGAGGACGCATGAAAAAATTTGTCGTGTTTTCTTTAGTTTTCCTGATTACTTTTGTTTTCTTCAGTGGTTGCCGAAAAAAAGTCGAAGAGGTACCCCCACCACCACCTCAGGTAAAGGAACAACCGAAGGTCGAAAAAGTGGAAAAACCTCCCCAGGTGAAAGAGCCAGAACTCACCGAAGAAGAAATTTTTGAAAGAAAAACCCTGGAAGAATTAAACGCCGAACAACCCCTGAAAATGGTCCATTTTGACTTTGATAAATACGACATTCGGGAAGACGCCAAGCCAATTTTGGCCGCTAACGCCGCCTGGCTGAAAAAATGGTCCAGTGTTAAAATTCTCATTGAAGGTCATTGCGACGAGCGGGGCACTGAAGAGTACAACTTGGCTTTAGGGGAAAGGAGAGCCAAAGCTGTCTTCGACTATCTTGTCTCTCTCGGGATTTCGCCTGACAGAATGAGAATTATTTCTTATGGAAAAAGCCAACCTCTCGATCCAGGCCATAATGAAGAAGCCTGGGCTAAGAATAGGCGCGCCCAATTCACGATCATCGCTAAATGATCTAGACACCAAAAATAGCCAACTTACAAGAAATCAAGTATAATAATCTAGATGTATCGAGAAAAGAGAGGGATCATTATTCTTCTCCTTCTCTGGACAGTCCTCTGTACCTTTTTCACCCTGGGAGGAGATAAAAAAGAAGAAAAAGTATATGAATTAATCTATAAAGACGTCCAATTAATCAAAAAAACCCTCTTTCGTCTTGAAAGCAAAGTCAAACAAAATCAAGAGCAACTGATTCTGCTCCAAAAAAATATTGCTAATCTGGAGAAAATACTGACTCGTCTTCAACTGGAACATGCATCTTTCAAAGAAAACCAGCAGGAAATCCTCCTCCTCTATCAGGCAATTCTTGGAAAATTCGACTCCCTTTCTCTCAATTTCCAGAAAATAAAGGAAGAAATCGTCGCCATAAAGAAAATTGTCTTGCCTGCCGAAGAAACATCTTCTGCTGAAACTCCTCCGTCTGAGGAACAAACTCAACAAACAGCTGAATCTCCGCCGACCCAAACCACCCAGACAGCCAAACCTCCACTTCCCCCGGATCTTTCCCCTCAGGAGATTTTTAATATGGCCCGGGAAGATTATCTTAAAGGGCACTATGATCTGGCTATAGAAGGCTTTAGAATTTACAAAGCCAACTTCCCTGAGAGTCCTTTAGCCGATAACGCGTCTTATTGGATTGGAGAATCACTTTTCAGCCAGGGTAAATATGAAGAAGCAATTAACCAGTTCAATGAACTTATCCTCAACTACCCCTTTAGCGACAAAATTGCCGCCGCTTATCTTAAAAAGGGGCTCAGCCTCCTTCAACTGGATAAAAAAGAAGAAGCCCTGACCGTGTTTAAACTTCTGGTAAGCAAATTTCCTCTGGAAGAAGAGACAAAAATAGCCCAACAAAAAATAAAAGAATTAATTGAGAAAAAATGAGAGATTTAAACAGTTTGAACAAAGTTATTCTCATCGGCCGTTTAGGCCAAAATCCTGAGTTAAGGTATCTTCCCCAAATAGAACGCTCTGTAGCCCGATTTACTCTAGCCACCAATGAAACATATTTCAACACCACTACCAATCAAAATGAAGTAAAGACTGAATGGCACCGGATTGTGGCCTGGGGGAAGTTGGCTGAATTTTGCGAAAAATATTTAACTAAAGGAAAGCAAATCTATCTGGAAGGGAAGTTAAGAACCAGAACCTGGCAGGACAGGGAAGGCAACAAACGAACAACTACTGAAATAGAAACTCAAACTATTGTTCTCCTGGGTCGAAGAGAAGAACTGCCGCCTTCTGAAGTCGAAGCAACTCTCACTGAAGAGGAGGAGGCCATTAATGATCTTCCTCCGGAAGAAGAAATGAATCAAGAAAATCCTCCCGATGAAGACGATATCCCGTTCTAAAATAAGCCTCAGAAGTACTTCAAGAAACTAACCAGGAGAAAGGATGAAGGAAAAAGAGGAGATTAATCTTTTTAAAGCTAACATTCATGAAGAAATTCGACCATGGGGGAAATTCCGTTCTTTCCCCTACCAGATGGCTAAATCAATCAAGATAATTACCGTCAACCCCGGAGCTTCTCTCTCTCTGCAGTATCATCACCATCGAAGTGAATTTTGGGTTGTCCTGGATGCAGGCCTAGAGATTACTGTTGGTGAGAGAGTGTGGCAACCGCGAGTAAATGAAGAAATTTTTATACCCCGAAAAACTCCTCACCGGTTGCGTTGTTTAGGTTCCCAGCCAGGAAGAGTGCTGGAGATATGGATAGGCGACTCCAACGAAGAAGATATTGTCCGCCTCCAAGATGATTATGGTCGAATTTAAACTTAAAGACGATTACCTTCGGTAATCTCCCTCATAAGAAAGGCCTGGGGGTACTTAACTAGGATCCTTTCCAGCAGAAATTCTTCAATCTCCTGGGCAGTCCTTAATTTTAACGCTTCCTCTACTAGTTCTTTAATATACTTGCTCTCAACACAACGAAGTACTTTTTTAATTCGGGGAATAAAGATGGGATTCATACTAAAATGTCTCAGGCCAAAACCCAGCAAAACCAGCGCCGTGAGAGGATCGGCCGCCATTTCTCCACAGACTGTAACTTCTTTACCCGCTTCCCGCACGTTTTCAATGATCCATTTAAGTAATCTTAACAAGGATGGATGGAGAGGTTTATAGAGATAAGCCACCAATTCATTCGATCTATCAACCGCCAGATAATATTGAATGAGATCATTGGTCCCGATACTGACATAATCAACTTCTTTAATCATTTCATCAACCAGTGAAGCGGCTGCCGGAACTTCGATCATCACTCCCAGAGGAATATCTGGATCAAAGGCCACTCCCTCCCGGTGTAGTTCAGATTTAACTTCACTCAGTAACCATTTCACCTCCTCAATCTCTTCTATTTCGGTGACCATCGGAATTAAAAGTCGCACATTCTTCTGAACACTAGCTCTAAGAATGGCCCTGAGTTGAGTCTTGAAAATGGTTTTATTCTTTAAAGAAAATCTGATAGCTCGCAAGCCCAATGCGGGATTAGGCTCCCTTTCAATATTAAGTTGGGGAATGTTTTTTTCACCGCCGATATCAATAGTTCGAATATAAACAGGCAAAGGATAGGCCTTTTTTGAAATTTGGGAATAAACTTGATAATGATCTTCTTCAGAAGGAATTGTTGTCCGACGCAAATAGATAAATTCTGACCGAAATAAACCGATCCCTTCCGCCCCCAAAGATAAAGCCAAACTGACTTCCTCTGGCAATTCAATATTAGCCAATGGAAAAAATCTGAGTCTATCTAAAGTTACCGAGGAGAGTTTCGACGTTTTGCGCAGCTCCTTTAAATAATCATCGTATTTCTTCTTCTTGCTTATAAATTCTTTTCTGATAGCCAAAGGAGGATTGATAATAACTTCTCCGTCTGTCCCATCCACAATGATCACATCCCCATCCTTCACCTTCTTGGTTATTTCTCTCAATCCCACCACGGCGGGGATATTCAAAGAACGGGCTAAAATGGCAGTATGAGAAGTCTGCCCTCCCATGTCCAGAGCTACTCCAAGGATATTCCCCTTGCTCAGTTTAATGGCTGCTTCCGAAGGAAGCAGCTCGTGAGCCACCAGGATTTTCTCCTCATCGTCTTCTTTGGGTTCCCGGGAGTAAGGCTGCAGATGGCGATAGACTTTAGAAAGAACATCGGAAAGATCAAACCGGCGCTGGCGAAAATATTCATCTTCAAGGGTTTCAAAGACTTTCATATAATGGTCATGAATCCGTGAAATTGCCCACTCTGCCCGAACTTTCTCTTTTCTAATAAGATTCTCTATCTCCTCCCTCAAAGAACGGTCTTCCAGAATCATCAAATGGGCTTCAAAGATAAAAGCATGTTCCTTCCCTAACTTATCTCTTACCTGATTTTTAATTTCAGTAATATCATGTCTTGTTTTTTTAAAACTCTGGCGGAGGCGATCAATTTCTTCTTTTATGCGTTCAGAGGGAATTTCTTCCTTCCGGGTGGTAAAGACCACTCGTTCTTCCAAGCGCACTAATCCTAGAGCAATACCAGGAGAAACGCCGATCCCTCGCAGTCGAATATATTCGGTAGCCATTATTCTTCATAAAATTTATTATCAATTAATTTTATCAGGGCATTCATAGCCGCCTGTTCATCTCGTCCTGTGACTTTGATAATTAATTCTGTTCCTTGAGTGGCGGCTAAAGTAAGAATCCCCAAAATACTCTTGCCGTCTATTTCCTGGCCATCTTTTTCCAATCTTACCGATGAAGCAAATCGATTGGCCGTATTAACAAACTTGACCGCCGCTCGGGCGTGAAGTCCAAGCTTGTTCTTAATCCTGACTTTTTTAACCAACATGATTTAAAAATCAGTCTTGTCCTTTCAAAATAGCGCTAACTAAATGAATATTTTTCCTTCCCTGTTCCACGACTTTCTTAGCGACCTCTTTTAGATTATTACTTCGTTGTAAAGAAGCAAACTTGATTAACATGGGCAAGTTAACTCCGGTGATAATCTCCACTTGATTGTCCTTTAAGAAAGTAAAGCTTATATTTGATGGAGTCCCGCCAAACATATCGGTGAAGATTAAAACACCATTTTTCTGGTCGACTCTTTTTATGGCCTGATTGATCTTTTTCTTTGATTCTTCCACATCATCATACCAACCGATAGATATGGCCTCCATATTAACTACTTCTCCCAAGATTATATTGAGCGCATTCAATAATTCTTCCGCCAGTTTCCCGTGGGAAACGATTATCCCGCCAATCATTGTTTATCTCAAATCATTCACAAGATCTTCTTCATCTTATCATATATCAAGCCTCAGGATTAAGTGTTTTATTTATAAATATCCCGATGAAATATGCGAACGTTAAATTTTCTCTCTTTTAACCATCTATATATTTCAGCGGCAATGACCACTGATCGATGTTTCCCCCCTGTACAGCCGATGGAAATAGTCAAATTGCTTTTCCCCTCATTGATAAAACGAGGCATTAAAAAGTCCAACATTAAAAAGATTTGTCTCAAAAATTCCTGGGTCTCTGGTGACTCGAGAACGAATTGCTTAACTCTCTTACTTCTACCGGTTAACTCCTTCAAATTCTCTAAATAAAAAGGATTGGGAAGAAAGCGAGTATCCAGAACCAGATCCGACTCCAGGGGAAGACCAAATTTATAACCAAAACTCACCACCAGGACTTGGAGCCGGTGTTTGCGGCGACGAAAATACTTCTCGGTCAATTTTTTTCTCAATTCAGCCACGGTGAAATCACTGGTATCGATTATCTCATCGGCCAGTTCTCTTATTCGGGCTAGACGCTCTCTTTCCAAGGCAATCTTCTCCAGAATTGACCTTTTAGTTTTCAAAGGATGAGGCCGCCGGCTTTCACTGTAACGTTTTATTAATATCTCATCTCTGGCTTCTAAAAAAATTATCTTAGGTATCACCACTTCTTTAATCTTATCCAGTGCTTGGGGGAAATCGTGCAAAAATCCGGCCTCTCTAATATCAACCACCAAGACAATTTTCTGGATCTCAACTTCTCTAGTTCGCCAGAAATCAACCAGAAAGGGAATCAATTTAGCCGGCAAGTTATCAATACGATAATAACCCATATCCTCAAAAAAATGACTGACGACTGTCTTTCCTGAACCTGAAAGTCCAGTCAGAATTAAGAAATTATCGTTTCTTTTATTTGCTTGATTCATTATTTCCCTTTGCTAAGGCCTGATTTAGCCGCTCAATTATATCCTGAGCAGCAATATACCCTTCTAAGCGACAAATATGCACTTTCGTGGCCACTTCAATCAGAGTAGCGATATTTCGGCCCGGCGCTACCGGAATACTAATCTTGGGCAAACAAACCCCTAAAAGACGGCAATCCTCGGGAAAAGAAAGCCCAAGTCGATCATATTCAGCTCCCTCTTCCCATCTTTTTAAGTTGACGACCATATCAATGGGGTGTTTATCCAGCACAGCCTGAGGACCGAAGATCTTTTCGATATTAATGATCCCCAATCCACGAATTTCCATAAAAAATTGACTCATTGAAGGTGCCTTCCCAATAAGCTTGCCCTCCTCCTCTTTCTCTACTAAAGTCACATCGTCAGAAATAAACTTATGCCCTCTGGAGACAAGTTCCAGGGCGCTTTCACTTTTACCTATACCGCTATCTCCCTGAATAAGGATGCCGTAATCATAAACTCTAATTAATCCTCCGGGAATAACACTCTTCTTTTCGTGAAAAAGCAAGGGTACTTCTCTTATTTTCTGGCGTAAGTTTTCAGAGGGGAGGTCTGACTTAAAAATAGCCACTCTTTTCCGTCTGGCCTCTTTTACTACTTCTGCTGAGACCGGCAGACCCGCCGGAAATATCAGACAACAAAGATTATCTCCTCCAATCAGAGTTAAATCTTTACCCTGGAGAAGAGGACTGCTGCGGTCAACAAGTACACATCCGTGGGGAAGGGGATCCTCCTGAGTCAGGATTAACTGGCGACTAAAGCCGATTTTACCCGTCAAAGAAGAAAGGCGTAAGAACTCCTTGCTCTGGAGAAAAAACTTTTTTACGGAAACAATCAAGACAACCTCACTCTTCCTGGGCTTTCTCTTCTTCCTCTCTAATTACTCTTAAGATTTCCTGGTTAGACTTGGCCTGAAGTATTTTCTTAACTAGTCCTTTGGATTCCCGAACTAAATGGGCAATAGCCGCTAATATCTGGAGGTTCATACTTGGATTCTCGGGAGGGGAAATCACCAGGAAAAAAAGGTAAACGGGCTTCTGGTCGACCGCTTGAAACTCAACACCTTTTCGGGAAATTCCAAGCAAAACTATGGGCTGGTCAAGGCCCTTTACTTTACAGTGAGGCACAGCCACCCCCTCGCCAATAGCTGTGCTGCCCAGATTCTCCCGCTGAATGAGTTTCTCCAGAAGTTCCTTTCCTTTTCTATTAATGTTTTTTTCGTGTTTCAACCAGTCAACCATTTCCTGCAGAATTTCTTCTCTTGTCTGGCCCGATAATTCCGGAACAATCATATCCGCTGTTAGTAAATGGTTGAGCTTCACTTTAACTCCTCTGGATCTAAACTATTCTCACTCTGGATTAATCAAGCCATAGTGACCATCTTTCCGTCGATAAATGACATTCCAGTTGCCGGTGGCCTGATTTAAAAAAAGAAATACTTCTCTTCGATTGGACTCCAGCTGTAAAATAGCTTCTTCAAGATTCATTGGCTTTAACGAATAATCATGACTGGGAATTATCCTCTTTGCCGGAGGAGAAGAGGCCTGGGACTCAACCAGGGGAGTCTCTTTACTTTTGGCTGATCGTCTCTTTTTCTCCCTCTGCTTTTCCTTCTCTTTTTTTATTCGCTTCTCTAGTTGATCAAATGCTTCGCCAAAAGAAGCCATCATGTCCTCTGTTTCCGCCTCGGTGGTCACCAGTCCACCTCTCCATTTAAGTTTCAACTCCACTCGATGGCGGTACTTCTCCATGGTATAAACTATATTAACATCCATCAAAGAATCTAATTTCTTCTCCAGTGATTGAATCCGACGTTGACAATAATCCCGGGCTCTCGAGGGAAGGTCAACGCCGCGCGAGGTAAATTTAATTTCCATTCTATTCCTCCATTAAATACTTTCTTTTACGGATATGAGAAGGTTCCAGGCCAAGCTGGACCCGGTATTTAGCAACTGTCCGCCGGGCCACTTTGTAGTTTTCTCGAGAAAGAATCTCAGCAATGTCTCCGTCGCTCAAAGGATTATTTCTATCCTCCTGCTCGATTAGTTTTTTAATTTTCTCTTTTATCCTCAGAGAGGAAATCTCTTCCCCGCCCACATTGGTCAGAGATCGATGAAAAAAATACTTCAAGGGAAATACCCCCCGCGGAGTTTGGATGTACTTATTGGCCACAACCCGACCAACAGTTGATTCATGGACACCAATCTGTTGAGCGATCTCATTTAAAGTCAACGGCTGGATATAATCTATCCCTTTTTCCAGAAAATTCTTCTGTTTATCAACAATATATTGAGCCACCTTATAAATCGTCCGATTTCTCTGATCTAAACTCCTTAAAAACCAATAAGCCTTCTTCAACCGGTCCCGCAAAAAATTATAAGAATCCGAATTCTTATCCTGTTTCTTGAGAAGAGCTTGATAATACCTGTTGATTCTTAATCTGGGCAACCCCTCATTATTTAATTCTATCTTATACTCATCTCCTTCTTTAGTGACAATTATGTCAGGCACAACATAAGAAACCCGTTCCTGGGAATATTTTCGACCCGGCTTGGGATTCAACTGCCGGATTAAGTCAATATGCTGCTTGATCTCGCCAATTGAAATCCCCAATTCTTTGGCCAATTGTTGGTAATCTGACTTCTCCAGGAGAGGTAAATATTTTTCGATTATCAGACGTCCGACAGGGTCCTCTAGTTGATAATATTCGAATTGAGTCAACAGGGCTTCTTTAAAATCCAGGCTGCCCACTCCAACCGGGTCAAATCGTTTTATTTTCTCGCGAATCTGCTCAACTCGATTGACAGAAACGCCGATATGCTGGGCAATCTCTTCTATTGATACCTCTAAATATCCATCTTCATTAATATTGCCAATGATATACTGAGCAATCTCTCTATCCTTCTCCTGGAAAAAAGTCAGGCTTGCCTGCCAGTTTAAATGGTCCCATAAAGAAAGGGATTTGGTGGCAATATTCTCCAGAGAAAAAGCCTCCTTTTCTTCTGTAAAAAAATGGCTGAACTCATTATCAAAATACTCCTGGAAAAATGAATCAATTTCTCTCTCTTCCTGACTAACCTCTTCGTTGACTTCTCCCCCTTCTTCGCTTGCATCCTTGTTTTCCCGAATTTCTCCTTCAGCTTCTAACATCGGATTTTGGGAGAGCTCCTGGTCAATTACCTCCAGCAAGTCCAGATTGGATAAAGTTAATAACTTGATAGCCTGTTGCAGAGAAGGCACCATAACTAACTTCTGCACCTGTTTCTGATCTAATCTCTGTTTCAGAGCCATCATTAATGCTCCCCAGAAATTTCTTCCAGAGAAAAATCTTCCCCCAGATATTTTCTCTTAATTAGAGGTGAAGCAGCCAACTCTTGGGGGGAGCCCTCTCCCAAGATTTTTCCCTCATCAATGATGTAAACTCGGTCAGCCACGGCAAAGGCATCTCGAACACTATGGTCGGTTATTAATATCCCCAACCCTCTTCTTTTTAAAGAAAGAAGAATGCTCTGTAAAGCGGTCACCGCCAGGGGATCAACCCCGGTAAAGGGTTCATCGAGGAGAATAAATTCTGGGGCCAGCGCCAGGGCTCGAGCAATCTCCAAGCGCCGCCTCTCTCCTCCAGAAAGAGAATAAGCTTTAGCTCTAGCCAAATGAGTTAGTTTAAATTCATCAAGGAGGGAATCCAGAATAAAAGCCCCATCATGACGGGAATTATTCAGGGCTACCAGGATATTTTCTGCCACAGTCAATCTTCTAAACACCGAAGGTTCTTGAGGCAAGAGGGCCAATCCCTCCCTGGCTCGGAGATACATCGGTAAATGGGTAATATCATTTTCCCCCAGGGAAACCTTCCCTTTATCTAAAGGCAATAATCCACTGATCAAAGCAAAAGTCGTGGTCTTGCCTGCTCCATTAGGACCCAACAAAGCAACTACTTCGCCCTTTTTTACTTGGAGGGAAACACCATCAACAACTTTTCTCGAATGGAAACTCTTCTCTAAACCAAGTGCTTGCAGTTCTTGAATCATGGGTTATGACTTGATGAGGATGATAGATCTTTCTTCTCCCTTATTTTCAACGATGATTCTATCATCGGGTAGATGAAAAGTCAATTTATCCCCTCTTATCTTCCCCCGAGACGGATCTTCGAGAAGAGGCTGCCCAGTGAGTATCAGGACTTGTTGGTCATATAAATAATTGGCTCTCTGGGCTAAGGCTTTAATCTCTTTAAAGCTGACGCTGACTTTGTCTATAGCTTCAAATTTAGACAACTCATTTGTTTTCTGATCAAAGAACAATCGAAATTGCTGACTTTCTATCTTTATTTTGCCCATTTCCAGAGAAATGTCATTCTTAAATTCCATTGTTTTATTGACGGGATCAAATGTCATCTCCTTTCCTTTTATCCACAACTTTTCTTGGCCTGCTTCTGGCCGAGTAGTGATAATACTGACTTCGACTTTTTCCTGGGCTTCTAATCGAGAGGTGTCTGTTTCCAAGACAACTTTCTCTGCTTTAAGAATCCGTGTCTCTTGCCATATTTTCACTTTCCCCATAAATACCAAACGTTTTCCTTCTCGCCTGCTTCTCATTTCTTCGCTAGTTAAAAAGAAGAGCTTCTGCGGATCGAAAAATCCCTCACCCGGGGATTTAGCCTCCCCTTCTTCTTTAAGAGTAGCCTCAATCCCCTCCAAACCTTTCAGCTCATTATTGTCTAATTTAATCTCTATCCTCCCAGCTGTAAACCGTAATCGGCGATTATCAAAAAAAGCCCGCTCATTCTGGGCGCCGACGACAATCAGAACTTGATTTTTGCCTCTGATTTCCAACCTCTCGCCGCTAAGAGTTATCTGATTCTTTTCTTCTTCTCCTTGTTTGAATAAGCTGGCCTTTTCTCGAGCTACAAATTCTTTCAGCTCTCCCCTCGTAGTAAAAAGCACCTTGATTGTCTCTCCTCTTAACTCGGAAAATTCATTATTTGTTGACATAAATTTGATTTTACTGTTATTTGTCAACTCGATAATCTTTATCGATCTGGTCCGGGCAAAACTCTCCACAAAAATCGTCTCAGCTTCAATTTCCTGGCCAGCCAAATAAAACCAGGAGGATAAATTTGAGCCGGCGATTGCAGAATTACTGGCCCATTCATTCTTTAATTGAAGCTTTACGCTTCCCCGGAGTCGCAACCATTTGATAAAACTCTCCCCTGCTCCCAGCTTAAATTCCATCTCATCTGCCTTGCCCTGAGTGGCCCCATGCTGAAGAATAACTTCATCCTGGCAGGCACCTATTTTAGAACGCCGGTCATAAAGGAACCGCTGCGTCAGGACAATTAATGGCTTCTCTGTAGCCCAAAAATCAATCAGCTGAAGATTCACCTCACCTTGACACTCGATCTTTTTGGATCTCACTCCTACTTTAAAACTTGTTGCTTCAATGGCCCATTTATCTGTTTTTATCTTCACCTCTCCTCGGCCTTCAAATTCTTCCTGAGTCGCATAATAATCAATCTGCCCGGCTTTAATCTCCACCTCCCCCCATTTAACTTCCGTGGGACCTGTAGTCCAGAAATGACTAAATTCTCGGTCATAGACCAGAGAATCCGTTCTAATAACCACATCTTCGCCTGCTTGCTTCTGGGGAAAAACAATTTCCACTCCTCCCTCCAGGTGGAATAGTTCATCTTCACCTAAATAATGCTGCTCCGCTTTTACACGGAGATGCTCCTTGGCGCCCTTTCTCACTTCTTGAAATTGAATCTTCTCTTTCTTTTCCAGAAATAATGAATCATCAACTTTAGGCCACTCTCTCCTTTCCTTTTCCCTGGAAATGGATATTATCAGGTTTATCCCGACAACGACTACTATCATTATCACTATTCCTAGCCAGAGACGGCGGAATATTTTAATAATGGTCAATACTGGGGGGGAAGTCATCCTAAGCCTTCTTTATACCTTCCAGAGAAAGATAAATAAGCCTCTCCCCTCGGTATTCATTCACCTGGGGAGTAAAAACGAAATCGATGATATCTCCCCGGCGGAGAAGATCAACCCAATCCCCTTTGCGCCAGCCGATAGCTTCAAAAGAGCGATCTTTCTGCCTGACTATGAACTTAATGTGTTTATTCTGTATCTTTTTCGGTGGAGAAACAATTTCTACCCGGCGGGCGAGAAAATAAGGTCGGGGATTACCCACTCCAAAAGGAGCTAAAAGATGAAAATACTCCATAAATTCCGAGTCCAGCTCTTCCAGATTAATTTCCAGATCAATAAAAATCTTTTTTTGCAGGTCTTCTGGAGACAGAGCCTCTTCAGCGTAACGATTAATTCGAGAGCGGAACTCGCTCATTCTCTCCAGTGATAATTCACACCCTGCCGCCTGATTGTGACCACCATAATTGTCCAGTAATTCCCGCTGGGCATGTAAGCACTCTATCAGAGAAAACCCAGGAACACTTCGCCCCGAACCGACTGCCTGACCGTTTTCATAGGCAAAAAGCATTACAGGACGATAAAACATTTCCTTTAATTTCGAAGCCACAACACCAATTACTCCCCGATGCCACTCTTCGCTACCCAGAATGAGCATTTTATATCTATCGTTCAACTTCTTGGCTTCAACTAAAGAAATGGCTTGTTGAAAAATCTTTCCCTCAATTTTCTGCCTCTCGGCATTAAACTTATCCAACTTCTTAACTAATAAACTTATTTTTTCATCATCTGAAGAAAAAAACAGCTCTACAGCCGCTTCAGCCTCTCCCAGCCTACCAGCAGCATTCAGCCGGGGGCCAATTCTAAAGCCGACGTCCCAAACAGATACATTCTTCCCCAGAAGCCCACAGGTTTCCAGAAGACCTTTTAATCCTGGATTCACCGCCTGCTTGAGCTGTTCCAGCCCTTGTTTGACCAGAAGCCGGTTTTCTCCTTTCAACTCAGCTATATCAGCCACTGTACCGATGGAAACCAGTTTTAAGTAATGGTGAATAACCCCCTGACGCGGATGCCCCTGGTAAAGGGCCTGAATAAGTTTGAAGACCACACCGACACCAGCCAAATTATTTTCTGGATAACCTGAGTCCGGAAGAGCTGGATTAAGAATAGCTTCAGCTGCGGGGAGAGAGGCCCCTGGCTGATGATGATCAGTAATAATTACATCAATCCCTGCCTTTTTAGCTCGGGCAACAAAAGCTGAGGCTGTAATACCACAATCTGTACTAATTACCAGCCCGGCGCCTTCTTTGATAACCACCTCCAGGGAAGATTCTTTGAGCCCATATCCCTCACTCAAACGATTGGGAATATAATAACTCACTACCCCGCCCAAATCTGCCAAAGCCCGGGTCAGCATCACTACTGAGAGTATGCCATCAACATCATAATCTCCAAAGACGAGTATCTTTTCTTTATTGCAGATGGCTCGCTTTATCCGGGCCACTGCTTTTTTCATGTCCCGAAAGAGGAAGGGGTCATGAAGGCAGGATTCATCACCAAAGAGAAAAGACTTGGCTTCTTCAGGAGTAACAATATTCCGGTTGGTTAATATTCTGGCTACCCAGAAAGGCACATTAATTGCCCCGGCCAATAATTCGGCCTGAGGATGGGGCTGATTGATTATCCATTCTTGGTCATTCATCGCTTCCCAATTTAACACATCAAACTCCAATCGACAACCTGTGGTCCCTCTGGATTGTCTCCCCTGGAGGACGATAACCTAACTATGAACAGGCCTTCTTCCCTGAGACCCTAGCATTATCCGAAATAGAAGGCCTCATTTTTTTCTCTCCAGCGGTGGGAGCTCCGGTAAATTAAACGTCTGCCTTCGGGTTGACTCAGATTGACTATCCTGGAAGGGCAAAATATAATATCAATCCATGCTCAACCTGCTTAAAAAAAAACTCAGCCGGACCCGCCTCACTCTTCAGGAAAAACTCACTGATGTTTTTAGCTCCAATAAAAATAGAGAAGAAATCCTCCAGGAACTAGAAGAATCTCTTATTCTAGCCGATGTCGGCCTCCCCACCACAGAAAAAATAATAACCGCCCTTCGCCAAAAAACAAAAAAAACTGATTCTCCCCTAGAAATCCAGAAACGATTGAAACAGGAGATATTGGCAATTCTTTCTTTAGCCACCTCTGAAACTCCTGTCAGAGCCGACCCCCAAGTAATAATGGTGGTCGGCATAAACGGCGGCGGAAAAACCACATCTGTGGCTAAGCTGGCTCATTATTATCGGGAAAAAGGGAAGAAAGTCCTGCTGGTGGCCGCTGATACCTTTAGAGCCGCGGCGCAGGAGCAGCTAGCCATCTGGGCCGATCGGCTTAACCTCCCTTTGATTAAAGGCCAGTACGGGGCTGATCCAGCGGCCGTTGTTTATGATGCCCTCCAATCTTTCCAGGCTAAAAATTACGATATCTGTCTGATTGACACAGCTGGCCGCTTACATACCAATCGAAATTTAATGGCTGAATTAGAAAAAATCCGGCGGGTGATTTCTCGCGAAATCCCCGCTGCTCCTCATGAAATATTGCTTGTCCTCGACGCCAGTATCGGCCAAAATGCCCTGATTCAGGCTAAGGAATTTTATAAATTCTCGGGACTCACCGGCATATTCCTCGCCAAACTGGATGGCACAGCCAAGGGTGGTTGTGTAATCAGCATTATTGACCAGCTTGGTTTACCAATTAAATTTGTCGGTATTGGAGAAAAAGAGATGGATTATCTTATATTCTCTCCCGAAGATTTTGTGGAAGCCCTCTTATCATGAAGGTTGAAGATATCAAGTATCTTCACTTAGCTTATGCCCTGGCGGAGAGAGCCAAAGGCCTCACTCTTCCCAATCCCCTGGTGGGAGCAGTGGTGGTCAAAAAGGGGACTATTATTGGCTATGGCTACCACCAGGGTCCGGGACACCCGCATGCTGAGATTGTCGCGCTCGAGATGGCTAAAAATCGCTCGGCCGGAGCCTGTCTCTATGTCACCTTGGAACCTTGTGTCCACTGGGGAAGGACGCCGCCATGTGTAGAAACAATTATTAAAATACCCTTAAAAAGAATTGTTATTTCCGCCTATGACCCCAACCCAATTGTCTACCAAAAAGGCGTCCTCTACCTCCAGCAGCATGGCTATCAAGTGGATATTGGCCTCCTGGAAGCTAAAAACCGGAAGTTAAATGAGGCTTATTACAAATTCATGTCCTCCCGCCGTCCCTTTGTTTGCCTGAAAACAGCCGCCAGTCTAGATGGTAAAATTGCTACTCATACTTTGGCCTCCCAATGGATTTCCTCTCCTTTATCCAGGGACTACAGTCAACTTCTTCGGGGAGAACACCAGGCCATTATGGTTGGCATCAGGACCATTCTCCAAGATGATCCGTTGTTAACTGTCCGCCATCCCCAATGGTCCAACAAAAAAATTACCCGGGTGATTGTCGATTCTCACCTAAAATTCCCTCCTAGAGCAAAAATGTTATCCACTCTTAATCAGGGCGAGATAATCATTTTTACCACCTCCAAAGCTCCGGAAAAATACCGACAATACCTGGAAAGCAAAGGTCTCCGGATAATCCCCCTCAAACCCAATAAAAAAGGGAAGGTGCCTTTAGGCCTGGTCCTGGAATGGCTCGGGCAACACCAGATTGCCAGTCTCCTGGTTGAAGGAGGCGGGGAATTGATCGCCTCTTTTCTTGAAGAAAAACTGGCCGATAAAATAATCCTTTTTCTGGCGCCCCGGTTAATAGGCGGAAAATCCGCTCCATCTCTCTTTTCCGGAAAAGGAATAGCCCATCTCCAGGAATCACTTCGTCTGCACCATATCTCTACTTTTCACTTGGAAAATGATATTATCATTGAAGGATATTTTTAATGTTTACGGGAATAGTTACCGCCCAAGGGAAATTTAAGGGCTATCGTCGTCATAAATCAATTCTATTGATAGAAGCAGCCCAGGTAATTCCTGAGCTTCCTTTGGGTGAAAGTTTGGCTGTGGATGGTGTTTGTTTAAGTTTGGTCAGAAAAGAAAAAAATATCGGCTACTTCAACCTCTCTCAGGAAACTCTGGAGAAAACCACTCTCGGTCATTTAACCCCGGGCTGGCTTCTCAATTTAGAGCCACCACTCCGTCTTGATTCTCTTCTCAGTGGGCATCTAGTAAGTGGGCATGTGGATGGTACGGGACAAGTTGACCAGGTTATTTCCCGGGGGCAGGGAAAAAGAATCCGGATTAAATTCCCGCCCTCCCTCCAGCCATTTTTCATCCCTAAGGGAAGTGTAGCAGTCAACGGTGTCAGTTTAACAGTGGCCAGCCTACAGCAAAATTATTTTGAATGTGAGCTCATTCCCGTAACTCTGGACAGCACCAATCTCGGGCGCTTGAAAACAGGACAACATGTCAACCTGGAATGTGACATTATTGGCAAATACATGTATAATTTACTATCAAAGTTGGGAGTTATTCGTTCCTTGAAGCAGGTTTAACCATGATTAAAAAATCAGCTATCATCTCCGTCGAAGAAGCTATCAAGGCTGTTAAGGCGGGCAAACTAATTATCATTGTGGATGATGAGGACCGGGAAAATGAAGGTGACCTGATGGTCGCCGCCGAAAAAGTTACGCCCGATATAATTAATTTCATGGCCAAACATGGCCGAGGACTCATCTGTCTCCCTTTAACCAGGGAACGTCTTCAAGAACTAAATCTCCCTCTCATGGTCCCTGAAAATACAGCCCGCTACCAAACAGCTTTTACGGTCTCTATTGATGCTAAAGAAGGAGTAACAACAGGAATTTCTGCCCACGACCGGGCCAAAACCATTCTTACAGCTATCGACCCCAAAACCAAGCCTGGCGATCTGGCTCGTCCGGGACACATATTCCCTCTCCAAGCTCGAGATGGAGGAGTTCTTGAAAGAGCTGGCCAAACCGAAGCCGCCGTTGACCTGGCACGTCTGGCTGGACTGTATCCGGCCGGAGTAATTTGCGAAATTATGAACGAGGATGGCACGATGGCCCGCCTGCCCCAACTCATAGAATTCAGCCAGACTTATGACATTCCTATCTTGACTATTGCCGACCTGATTCAATACCGACTCAAACATGAATGTCTCATTAAAAAGGTCGAAGAAGCTGACCTGCCCACGCGATTCGGCCAATTTCGCATCATGGTTTTTGAAGACAAGATTCATCACGAGCACCATATTGCGCTGGTCAAAGGAAAAATTGACACCGAAAAACCTATTATGATCCGGGTGCATTCTCAATGTTTAACCGGGGACACCTTTGGCTCCTCTCGCTGCGATTGCGGAGACCAACTTCATCGAGCTATGGAAATGATCGATAAAGAAGGCCAGGGCATTATCCTTTATCTCTTAAATCAAGAAGGCCGGGGCATTGGCTTAGCCAATAAAATCAAATCATACGCCCTCCAGGATCATGGGGCCGACACAGTCGAAGCCAACCGTAAACTCGGTTTTAAACCCGACCAGCGAGACTACGGGATAGGAGCTCAAATTCTTGTTTCACTCGGCGTGAAAAAAATACGTCTCCTGACCAACAATCCCCGTAAATTTGTCGGCCTGGCCGGCTATGGGCTAGAGATAGTCGAACGCATCCCGATTGAAGTCCCTCCTAATAAGTGCAATTTAAATTACCTCAAAACTAAAAAGGAAAAATTGGGCCACATCCTGGAAATGGTCTGAAATAAAAGCCACTTCTTGCTTCAATTCTAGTAATATTACACCGAAAACAGCCTGATTGTGACCTCTTTTAATCAATTTTGCCAAGCGAGATCAATTTATTTATGATATCCTCTTAAATAAGTATTCCCAAAATTTGACCTGTTTAAGACAGCCATGACTCCAGCGAAAAAGGAAAAAAGTAAAACTAAAAAAATAATTCCCCTTAGCCCGCCGTCTTCCCGGGAATTCCAAGATGACTGGCAGTCAATTAAAAACAAACAACAACGTCTTCAGGCTATTAAAGAATTAATAAAAGAAAACCCTCCCTACTTAATTAGAACTCTAATCGATCTCCTGGCTGACCCCGGGGAAGATATAAGAGAATTCATTGTTAATTTCCTGGCCCGGGAAGAAAGTTCCCTCCCTCTGGAAATATTGGTCGACAAACTCAGAGAGCCACCCTGGTATCGCAAAACAGCTCTTTTGAAGATAATTGCTCATCGCCGGGAAACACTGTTATTGGATTCTCTTTCGTTCCTGACAAACGACTCCAATGCCGCTGTCCGCTGCGAATTGGCCCAAACTCTGGGGCAGCTGGCAATTCCCCCGGCCCTTCATCTCCTCAGCAAAATGACCAAAGATTCTAATCCTTATGTCCGGCGGACAGCCGAAAAAGCTCTGGCCAAAGCGAGTAAAATTAGATTTATCTAAAACAACATTCTTTAATACTCGCCCGGAGATAAAAACAGGGCACACAAGAAAAGGCTGGATTATTGCCCCGGAGTTATCTTATTAAGAAGACAGACATCATCTGCTTAACAGAGGATAACGAGAGGAGTTTAGATTGACTCTTAAGAAGCAGTGTTATTCTTACAATGTAGGCCCGGACAACTACAAGACCCAGACTGAGGCCAGGTCCCTAAACCACAATTAGGCATTTTGCAATGACAAAGGACAGCTTCTTCAACTCGCCCCTTTATCAAGACAATAAGTTGTGGCCTCTCCCAAATTTTCTTTTTCACTGTTCACTCTCCTTAGCTCCGCTATAGTGAATAGTACTGTAATTTAACCTCTTTCTTTTGTCAAGGAAAATTTATATCCCCCCTTCATCAAAATTGTCCCGCTATAGAATTAGCTCATTTCAAATTTTTCAATCTCTCATGGGCCACCTGACAAAAATATTCTACCGGCTGATCAAGTCGACCCAACTCAAGATCAGCATGGGCAGGACACCAGAGACAGAAATTAATAATCGGACATTGATCGCAATTGTTTATAAATTCTTCAGCCTGGGACTCCATCGCTCTAATCTTGGGAACAAAATTATTCCACGCTTCGGATAAAGAGCCCTGTCTCCAGTTATAAAGACAGCGGGAGTGCCAGAGAGAACTACACAACCGGAATAACCCATTATAACTCAAACTAAAATTATTAAATCCGGCGCCGCACTTAAACAAATAATGCCTTCTTTCCTCCGGTTGACCTTTTAAAATCAAACGTTGACAATCCTTCTTCAATTGCTGGAATCTCGCTTTATCCTGCCTCTCAAGTAGAGTAATTTCTTCCGGAGTAAGCCGCTCGGCTTCAATTTCCTTATTCCTTTTTTCATCCCGGTCATAGCGCAAGTGAAGAAATGGATCGAAGCGAAAGTAGTCCTTGGTCCGCGATTGGCAGAAATTCCTGATTTTCTCCAATTCTTTGACATTAGAGCGCAGAGCCATGGCTTTCAGCCTGACCGGTATCCCATTCTCCAGGAGAAGTTTCAGCCCTTTTTGAAACAGCTTAAAGGCGGTTGGCCGTCTGGTCACTCTCTGAAAAGTTTCCGGGGTAACTCCATAAACAGTGACTTCTATATCGCGAGGGGGATATTTCTTAAACAATTTAATATGTGCTTCCCTAATCAAGGTAGCATTAGTAAACACCGAGACCAGTAATCCTTTCTTTTTTAAAAGCAAATATATTTCGCTGAAATCTTCCCGCAGAAGAGGCTCGCCTCCCGTAATCAAACACCATATGGCTCCCAAAGAGACGGCTTCATCTGCCAGCCGGCCAATTTCTTCCAGAGTCAACTCTTCCCGCCGAGCCTGGGAATCATTAGCCGGCAGATTGATATAGCAATGGCGGCAATTAAGATTACAGCGGGCAGTAATTTCCAACTCGAAAGCAGTGGGAATCCGCTGCCCTTCTATTTTCTTCCAGAGAGAAAAATCTTTGATCGGCTGATAACGGACCGATTTTTTACTTGTCACTCCTTCTCCTCATTCTTACGAAAAATCTTTTCACTTTTCGGCCGAAATTCATCGTCTCGATTCCCAGTCTACTTCGACTAGCCAGAGCCATCAAATAATGCCAGAACTTCCAGGAAGTTGATATAACCCGACTACCCCTCTCAATCTTCTCCACTAAACCAATAATCTCTGACTGGTCAAATAGACCATCGCTTGTGAGGAGATTATCCCCTTTTATCTCATATTTCATTCCCTTCTTTCGGACAACCCGATGGATAAATAGCCGCCGTGTCTCAGGCTCAATCACGGCCACTATCTGGCCCACTCTTATCCGGCAATCTTTTGTCGGCGTGATGGTGACAATATCCCCATCTTTAATCAGAGGACTCATGCTCCACCCTTTAGCCCGAAAGCGACAGCGGGCTCCTTTTCTCATCAGCTCCTGAAGAACTTCCCCTGTCTCCTGAGCTGAAAAAATTTTCTCTCTTTGCCGGGAAAAATTCGTTTTATTTTTCAAGGCCGCCGGTTCACTCCATTTCTACGATTAATTTTTTCTGATATAGCTCTTCCAATAGTCCCAGCACATCATCCCTTATTTTCTCTAGAGAAGCATCATATTCACCGGCTAAAGCTTCGATTATATCAGCCACTGAATTCTGGCCATCCAACTTCTGCCAAACAGCTAGACCGGTGGGATTTAAAGTAAACAAAGCGTCCTCAAGATCGCCAACTCCTGAAGTAATGGGGATAATGATCACTTCCCCTTCAATCTCTCGAACAACTATATCCCCTGAGGGAACATATTTTTTGGCTAAATCAATCTTCCTCACCATCCAATCTCCTTTGTTCAATATTTTACTTGCACTTTATTTTAATTGACAACAACTCACTGACCTTATCTAACCTGTTTGACCAATCCTTCACTGTCCATCCTTTTTCGCCTTCCTCGATTAACCCTAGATTCCTTGCCTGAGCATGAGTCACCTGACAGTAATACTCAATAGGAGTATCCAGCGTCCCATTTTCCATCCAGGATCTAGCCGGGCATTGTTCGCAAATCCCCAATAGAAAACAGCGGGCACATCTCTCCAGGTATTCATAATTCTCGGCTTCCATCTCGAGAACAGAAGGAAAGAACTCAGTCATGGCCTTCTTCAGGCCTTTCTTTTCCCGCCAAGGGTAGACAACCTGAGGATGGCGAAGCAGCAGACACGGTTGCAGATGGCCATAACTATCAAGGGCGGCTATTCCCTGGCCTGCTCCACAGGTGAATAGCTTGGCGCCTCGGGGCCCAAGAAAATGCTGCGTAAATTCTCTCATGGTCCGATAATACAACTCCTCTTCTTGAGCAATTAACTGCGCGTATTTTTCTGGAGGAAGACGAAGCCCGGAAATTTCTTGATTCCGGATTGGCGAATCCCGGCGGGCTCTTAAATCCAGAGAGAATACCATGGCTGGTGGGTTATCCAAGGAGGCAATCTCCTGGGCCCATTTCCTAAAGCTTGTTAATTCCGGAAGAGTAGGGGGCAAAACAACTCCCTTCACCACAAAGCGAATTTTTTGTTCCTTGAGGTAGGCGAGACCAGCTTGAACAGCTTGATAGCTTCCTGGAACACGAGTGACTTCTTCATACGTTTTCTCATTCAACCCATAAACACTTATTTCAATCTCATCCAAAGGAGGAATCTTTTTAAACAAGCTGACCAATCTAGGGGTAATCAAGGATCCATTGGTTAAGATACTCACCTTCATTCCCAAGCGCCGGGAAAACAAGTAAAGTTCTTCAAAATCTTCTCGAAGTAATGGTTCACCCCCGGTGAACTTAACGGTTAAACACCCTAAAGAGGCAGCTTCTTGAAGAAATTCTTTCCATTCCTCAGTAGTTAATTCCTTCTGTTGGGCTTTTCTATCGTCTGCCGGCCGATTGATATAGCAATGAATACAGTTAAAGTTGCATCGTTCAGTCAATTCTCCAGTAATCCAGCGGAGAAGAGCCTTATTTGACCAAACAGGGTTCTCTTCATAGGCCTGGATTTGGCTATATGAGGCTTCTTTTTTTGGCTCTTTCATTATCTTATCTAAAGAGTTTTACCACATCCCCGCTCAGATCAAACTCAAGCTCGTAAGCCGGAATTTCATAGGCCAGATTCTGGCAAACATCAGTCACTCTATCCCACCATTCCGCAGAAGGATGTGGTTTTACCAGTAAATCAATCAACCTTTTAAAGACCTCAAATGGAGATTCCAGTGGTAAAAGTCGATTTTTTCTCGCTTTCTTTAGAAAAAAAAGCCCAGCCAGCGGAGCTGAATCAGGCGAAACAAGGGGGATTTCTCCGTGACTCCAGGTGCCGTAGAGCCGCCATTCTTTTTGCTGGCGACGGAGAATGATCCGATCATCACAAAGAATTTTGGCTGCGGGTTGGTGAATGAAGAAGCGGGTAATAGTCGATTTTCCTCTGCCTGAGTGGCCTAAAAAAATCAATCCTCTCTCTTCCAGAATTACACCTGCACCATGGAAATAAGCTCCATGGAGCCGGGGAAACACCTGGGCGAGAAGAATTTGATCTGTCGGAAAAGCTGTCAAAGCTGGCAGTCTTCCCTGAAGAAAGGCCCTGGCGTCTTGATGAAAAACATCCACTTGAGTAAAATCCCGGGAAATAATTGCCAGCAGGTACAACTTCTTTCTTTCCCAGGGAGAATAACCAAAATAGTACCATTTATCACCGGCTTGCCTAATTAACCAGGGAGGGAACTCATACACTTTTTGACCGATTTTCTCTTCTTCCAGCGGGGGGAAGGAAAAATGATGTCGAATGACCACCCGCTCTTTTCCAGGTTCAGAAGTTACAAAATGTTTGAATTTTTCATCAAACGTATTTTCATTAAAGGGGAGGTCGGCCTCCACCTGGATTGTTATTCCCCCTATTTGGTAGTATTTGAGGTTTGAATCCGGGTGTCTATTCATCTAGTTTTTTCCTCAAACAAATCGTCTTGCTGCTTAATAATTTACCATAATTCCGCCCATCTGCCTAACCCTTGACCCTCGTTTGGTTGCCACCGGTCACTTTACTAGTTTTTTGCCGAGGCCGACGACCAAGATATCGCTTCAAAGAGAACCAGCTCCTCAGCTGGCTGTTTTAAATAAAATTCACCAAAACCATCAGGCTACCTGTAAGTAAGGAATAACAGGGGGGCGTGTCGTCATTCTAGCCCCAGGTTTAAGGCCAGTCCCACGAAATTTTCGATGTAATTTATTCACCAGCAACACTCTTCTCCAGGATAAAGGTCACCGGGCCATCGTTGATAAGACTGACCTCCATAACAGCCTGGAAACGTCCGGTCTGAACTTCCAAACCAAAATTACGCATCTTCTCCACGAACTTTTGATAAATTTCAACCGCTCTAGCTGGCTTCTCGGCTCGATCAAAACTAGGTCGTCTCCCTTTTTTGACCGAGGCAGCCAGAGTAAACTGGGAGACGATTAACACTTCTTTGTGGAGATCAAGGAGAGAGAGATTCATTTTGCCCTGTTGGTCTGGAAAAATTCTTAATTCCGCCACTTTTCTGGCCAGATAATCAATCACTTGCTCATTGTCTCCCCTCTCCACCCCCACGAGAAGACAAACCCCTTCTCCAATTTGAGCAATAATCTTATTGTCTACTCTAACCGCAGCCTGTTTGACTCTCTGGAGAACAATCTTCATCTCTTCCCCTTCTCCCTCGGCTGAAAACGCCGAACAAAAAGGCTTAGCACTCCTTTAAAATCTTCTTTATTAGACATCCATTGAAGCAGACTATAGAGAATAACCCCCACAATTATGGCCCCACTTAATAAACCCACTTTGGCCCAGGAAGAAGCCTCGGTAAAATGAACCAGATGCATAAAATAGAGAACACCCGCTCCCATGAAAAGGGCACTCAAAAGGCACTTCCCTCCTGAAATTAATATCTTTTTTTTGGAAATAACCCCTATTTTTCGTTCAAGAAGATGGAAGAGAAGAAAAAAATTAAAGGCCGAAGCCAGGGAAAGGGCTAAAGCAATTCCTCCTACCTTCAAAGGTCTCATCAGCACAATCGCCAGGAGTAGATAACAAATCATAACCCAAAAAGCAACAATCACCGGGGTTTTAGTGTCTTTAAGAGAATAAAAGGCCGGAGCTAAAATCTTCACGCCGGAAAGAAAAGGTAAACTCAGGGAAAAATAAAAAAGGCATTGGGCACTCATCGCTGTGGATTGAGTATTAAATAAACCCCGTTGAAAAAGAACTTCGATTATTTCCCGATTTAAAGTTAAAAGCCCAATAGCAGCCGGGATTGTTACTAATAAAATCAATTTAAATGAAAATTGTAAAGTGGACTTAATTGAATCGATATCTTTTTCAGCCGCATACTCAGATAAAGTCGGTAATAAAGCTATCGACAAAGCAATAGAAAAGATGCCCAAGGTAAATTCCTGCACTCTGGAGGCGAAATATAAAGAAGAAACACTTCCTTCTTCCAGAAGAGAAGCTATCATCCGGCTTAAGGCAAAATTAATCTGAGAAATCCCAACTCCAAAAATTCCAGGGATCATCAGTTTGCCCACTTTGCGTACAGCCGGATGACGAAAAGAGAGTAAGGGAGTAAACCTCATCCCTTTCTTCCAGAGAAATGGAAGCTGAAGACCTAACTGAAGCACCCCGCCAAGAACTACCCCCCCGGCAAAAACATATGCCGGCTCAGCCACTCGCCCAGCCAGGAAGACCGCAGCGGTAATAATAGCCAGGTTAAAAAGCACAGGAGTTAAGGCAGGCACAAAGAATTTATGGAAGGAATTAAGAATGGCCATCGCCAACGCCGCCAGACTTATGAGGAAAATATAAGGAAACATGAGCCTGGTTAAAGCAGTGGTTAATTCCCATTTACCAGCGATGTTTTTAAACCCAAAACCAATTATTCGTACCAGAAACGGAGAAATGATTATTCCGGTGACGGTAATAAAGGCCATGATTAGGGTTAAATCATAAAAAAAGATATTAGCAAACCGCCATAGTTCGGCTTTAGTCTTCTCTTTCTTGATTTGAGTAAAGACGGGAATAAAGGCAGCCGTCATCGCCCCCTCTCCGGTAAGACGCCGGAGGAGATTAGGAATAACATAAGCAATGGTAAAGGCATCCATACTCCGACTGGTTCCCATATAGAAAGCTTGAATCATATCTCTTAAGAAACCAAAAATCCGGCTGAGTAAAGTGGGTAAAGCCACAGCCAAAGTAGAACGGAGTAATTTCCGACGATGTAATTGAGTGCTTACTCCTTCTCCATCACCCATCTACTTACCCCTCAGAAAAGCTCTCCATTGAGTTGACATTTCTCCCAAGATAGCTTATCATAGCATCCCTCTGAGGTGAAAAAATGGCGATCCATAAATCAGCAATTAAAAGATGGCGACAGAGCCTGCGACGTCGCGCTACTAACCGGCGGAATAAATCCATTCTAAAATCACAGATAAAAAAATTAAGAATAGCCATCGCCGAAAAAAACTGGGAAGAAGCTCAACGACTCCTCCCCCAGACATTTTCCCTCATTGACCGCTGCGTCAAGAAAGGCACTATCCACGAAAACAAAGGCAATCGGCTAAAATCACGCTTAAGTCGCCAGGTGGAACTTCTTAACCCTTCGCCTTCTCGATAAACAAACATTTCCGTTTTTCCCTTCTCTAACCGTGGTGAATTATTCGTCCAAATTCAAAGAAGAAATTTTCAAAAACAGCTGCCCCGGGAAGACCGGTGCTTTTGACTGCCAGATCTACTTCTTTTAGTTTTTGAAAGACCTGCTCAATCTTCTTGAAATTCAGATGATCAACCAGATAAAAAAAACCTTCAAATTTCTGGGGATAAAAAGAATATTTTTCTTGGATATAAGGCTTGATTTGCCGGAAAATTTCTTTCCTTTTCTCCCCTTCCTGAAGAAGTTGCTTCGCCAGGAAGACATTCCGGAAAAATTTTATAATCTGATGGAGAATATACTCTTCTCTTACTCCTTTGGCCAATAACCGATGACACACGGAAATACATCCTTCAACTTTTCCTCTCTCCAGACACTCCTCCAGTTCCCAGGCATCTACTTCAGCCACCCAGCCCGTCACCTGATTCACATCATCAAGAGAAATCATTTTTTTATCAGCGGCAAACAGGGCTATCTTCTCTATTTCCTGATGAAGAAGGTCTAAATCGGGTCCCACCAACTCAATCAGTCTCTCAATGGCTGCTTCCTCGATCATCTGGCCCTGGGAAGCCAATCTCTTCCGCAACCACTGCTTCTTTTCGGCTAAAGAAGCCTTTAACTCAACAAATTGAACCTGGTCTCTGGAGAAAGAACTAAAAAAGCGAAAGAGCGAAGTTTTTTTTATACTCCTTCCTTCCCCCGTAATAATAACAATCACCACTGTCCCCGGTGTAGGTAGAGTTAAATAGTCCTGGATTATTTTTTTGTCTGGTTCGCTTAATCTCCCCCCTGATGTCTTTCTCTCTTCCCCTCCTTCTGAGCGAAGTCCACCCTGGATAATTATTAGGCGCCAGGAAGAGAATAAAACCGGGTTCATCCTGGCCATATCCAAAACCTCTGTCCAGGAGATGTTTTTTAGGTCAAATTTCTCGACAGGACAATTTTCTCCTTCAGACACCAGGTTCTGCTTGAGAACCTTGAGAAATACACGAGCCAGATACTCTTCTTGCCCATAGAGGAAATAGCAGGGAAGGATCTTATGCCAAGAAATTCTCTGAAAACAATAAAAGTTATTCACCCGGTTAAAACCCCTCAAGGATTGTAATTACCAGGCTCCGGGCAAATTTCTCAGCTATTTTATCTATGGCTTCCGTTTCTACTGACTCAAAATCAGCACCCTCGGGAACCTCATATTCTTGTTGATAGATAAAACTGGGGTTGGAAAAAATCACCCGTCCTCGAGATGTATCGCGCAGAACAATTCTGGCGACAATAGTAATATTATAGCGGTCGGCAGAAGCTTCCCCAGTAAAGGCAATGGGATTAACTCTAAAACTCAGAATTTCGCCACTTAATACGGCATCAGCTTGAGCTATATCAGAAGTAACTTCTACTTTACCCCGGGCAATCATTTCTTCAATAACTTTACGGGTTAACTTGACATCCAGCTCATAGCGGGTGGTTAAATTTTTAAACATCGGGATACTGAGACGATGAATGTGAGGGGGGAGTGAACTCCCTGTCCCCCGGAGATGGTAACCACAACTCCACATTCCCATTAGGAGACAGAGAGTGCAGATTAAGATTCGATTGGTCATTGTTTTGGGCTAAATCACCATATTAATCAGTTTATTGGGAATATAAATTATTTTTCTCGGCTCCCTTCCCTGAAGGTGTTTCTGGACTTTGGGCAATTTTAAAGCCTCTTCTTTGACCAACTCTTCCTCGGTATCCCTGACAATCTGGAATTTATCTCTTAATTTGCCATTAATCTGTACAACAATTGTCACCTTTTCTTCCTCGGCCCATTCCGGGGAATATTCAGGCCAAGGAGTTACCGCCAGGAGCTCCCGATGGCCGGTTTTTTCCCATAATTCTTCACTAATATGGGGAGCAAAAGGATTAAGGAGAAGAAGAAGTGCTTCCATTGTTTCCCGCAAAAGATGTCGACCACTTGGAGTTTGCCGCAAAGTGTCGTCTTCTTTTTTCAACATATTAAATAATTCCATGATGGAACTGATAGCTGTATTAAGATGATACCTTTTCTCAATATCCTCTGTCACCTTTTTTATCGTCTGGTGGAGTTTGGTTTTCAATCTCCTTGCCTCGGGGGACAACGTCTCGGCAGCTGGCAATTTCCGGAATCCTTCCTGAAATAAATCAAGATTCTCCATAAAATAATTCCATAATCGATTAAGAAAACGGAAACAGCCTTCGATCCCTTTTTCATTCCAGGCAAACTCCTTCTCGGGCGGAGCGGCAAAAAGAATAAACAACCGGAGAGTATCAGCACCATACTGGCTGATCATCTCATCCGGATCGACTACATTACCTCTCGACTTCGACATGGCTGCTCCATCTTTGGTCACCATTCCCTGGGCCAACATATGAGGAAAGGGTTCATCTACCTCGGTTAATCCCAGATCCCGTAACACCTTACAGAAAAAACGAGCATAGATCAGGTGAAGAATAGCGTGCTCCACTCCTCCTATATACAGATCAACGGGCATCCAATAGCGGCTGGCTTGAGAGTCAAAGGGTTGCCCTTTTTCCTCAGGAGAACAGTAGCGAAAATAATACCAGGAAGAATCAAAAAAGGTATCCATCGTATCTGTTTCCCGGCGAGCTGGCCCTCCACACTGGGGACAATTTGTCTCGACAAAAGCTTTGACTCTCTCCAAAGGTGACCCTTCTGTTCCTTTGAACTCAACATCCTGAGGTAGAACCACAGGCAAATCCTTTTCTGGCACACCGACAACCCCACACTCAGGGCAGTATATGATCGGAATGGGAGTTCCCCAATATCTTTGACGGGAGATCCCCCAATCTCGTAGTCGATAAAGAATACTCCGCCGCCCAAATCCCCTTTCCTCCGCCAATCTGGTCATCTCAACCATCGCCTCTCGGGAACTCAGACCGCTAAATGAGCCGGAATTGACCAAAACTCCATATTCCTCAAAAGCTTCTGTCAATTCTTCTTCGCTTGGGTTGTCTGTTTCAGCCGGAGCAATAACCTGTCTTATGGGCAAACCGTAATGACGAGCAAACTCAAAGTCCCGAGCATCATGGGCCGGCACGGCCATAATCGCGCCGGTTCCATAATCCATAAGCACATAATTAACAATCCAGATAGGAATTTCTTCTCCATTATAGGGATTGATAGCCCGGTGGCCGGTATCAATGCCCTCTTTTTCCTCCTCGACCTCCTCTCCCCGCAAGCTTCGCCGGGCAATCTGGTCTTTCACCCATTGCACCAACTTATCCCTTTGGTCTGAATCCTCCAGCAGACTTAAGGTCAACGGGTGATCCGGAGCCAAAGCTAAAAAAGTTGCTCCAAAAATTGTGTCAACTCTGGTGGTAAAAACCTCTATAGCCTGATTGGTGCCGACAATTTTAAAAGAAATAATTGTGCCTTCACTGCGACCTATCCAATTTTTCTGCATGGTCAAAACATGCTCTGGCCACTTCTCCAATTTCTCGTGCCCGGAAAGAAGTTCTTCGGCATAAGCAGTAATTTTAAGAAACCACTGCTCCATTTCCTTCTGTTCAACCAAAGCATCACACCGCCAGCAGCGATCATTAATGACCTGCTCATTGGCTAAGACCGTCCGACACTGAGGACACCAATTAACCCAGCTTTTCTTGCGATAAGCCAGACCCCGTTTATAAAGTTGCAAAAAAATCCATTGATTCCACCGGTAATACTCGGGCTCACAGGTGCTTATCTCCCGGGACCAATCATAACTGAACCCCATTTTCTTCAGTTGAGAACGCATATAATCTATATTGTCAATCGTCCACTGACGGGGATGGACTCCATGTTTAATGGCCGCATTCTCCGCCGGCAGACCTAAAGCGTCCCAACCAATGGGATGGAGGACATTATATCCCTTCATCTTTTTGAACCGGGCAATTACATCACCTATGGAGTAATTACGGACGTGTCCCATATGAATACGTCCGGAAGGATAAGGAAACATTTCCAGACAATAAAATTTTGCTTGCCTTTCGTCCTCGCGACACTGAAAAGCACCTTCCTCCTCCCATCTTTTCTGCCATTTAGCTTCGATATCGAGAAAACGATACTCTTTACTCATAATCCACCAGCTCCTCTAGTGTAGTTCACCCTGAAATCAGTCTCCCATCTTAGATTTTAAGGGGAAAAAAGTCAAGAAAAGCCACTTGCTTAGTCCTTCTAAGAATAAGAATATTATACTGAGCATTTTTAATTCTAGTCATCATTCTGGCCAAGTTCTCTTCCGCATCCTTCTAAATGGAGCAATGGCTGTCAGGTAATGTTTTGAAAAAACTGTGGAAAAAAATCTATGAACCTGGTTAATTATTAAAAGGACTACAATAAAATAGACAGATGAGAAGCTGGAGAAATAAAACACATTTGGCCTGGCCACTGATAATCTTCTTTGTCTGCTCTTTCTCCTCCATCCAGCAGAATTTCATCGATGACCTGGGCAATCCTCTCACTCTCACTCACCCCCCTCGGCGGATTATTTCCCTGGCTCCCAACATCACCGAGCTCCTCTTCGCCCTGGGATTAGAGGATAAAATAATCGCTGTCACCCAATACTGCAATTATCCTCCCCAGGCCCGGGAAAAACCAAGCATCGGGGGATATATTAATCCCCAGCTGGAAAAAATCATCTCCTTTAACCCTGACCTTATCCTGGGTTTTCGGGGAAATCCACTCACATTGATCCATCAGCTCCGTCAACTTAATCTCCCTATCTTCGTTCTTGATGAAGGAAAGACCATTTCCTCCCTCCTAGGAATGATTCATCGACTGGGGGAAGTAACCTTCCAGGAGGATAAGGCGGCTGGTCTAAGCTTACAAATCGAAAGGCGTTTAAAAAGACTGGAGGCGGCTATATCTCTGGTTTCTAAGAGACCACGGGTTCTCCTTCTTCTTCAAGGGCCCCAACTTTGGACCTGCGGTCGAGAAAGTTACTTAAATGATCTCATCATCCGGGCTGGAGGAGAAAATATTATGAAGAACATTCAGCGTGCCTGGATTGTGGCGCAAGTGGAAGACATAATTGTCAAAAATCCAGAGGTTATCATTATCCTGGCTCCCAGCAAGAGTAAATTTAACCAGACTCGCCGAAGTCTATCCTCGCTTCCCCTTTTTCACCAGATCAGTGCAGTCAAAAAAGGCAAAATCTATTATCTCAACGAAGACCTGGTCAGCCGGCTTTCTCCGCGGGTAATTGAAGCCCTCTATCAATTAGCTCAAATCCTCCATCCAGAATTGACTATCAGCCACCACCAATAGATTTCCCTATAGCGAAGATGGGTCCTGCTTTAAGATGGTCACTCTCTTGTTGGCCAACCTCCCTTTTGTTAGAATAGCTGCGCATGGAATTATTCTTTGTCCAGGATTACCGTCAAAAATACCGCCTTTTTTCTCTTCGTTCCCTCCAGCCAGGAGAAGTTCGTTTTTCTCGCTGGAAAGCTCTCTGGGGCAAAGCCAAAGAGAAACTCCTTCTCCTGCCACCCCGGGTACTCTATCAAGAACAAGCCCTGGCTCAGATGAGCAAAACTGAGGCTGTTCAGATCACTATTCTGATCTCCGGTCGAATTCCTCAGGATAAATTAGAGCGCAAATTTCATTTTTTTCTTCAAAAACAAAAGACTATCCATCTTATTTATTTAATCGGAGAGATCTTCCTCCTCCCTTTAAGTGGGCTAGCCGCTCTTCTGCCAGGACCCAATGTTTTCTTCGGATTTCTGGCCCTTCTTCTGGATACTCACTGGCGGGCCTGGCGAGGGATTAAGGCTTTCCAAGGCAAACAGCCTGTTTTTAAAGCTCATCCCCTTCTTTGTGAATGGGAGGAAGCTATTCAGCGTCGGGACACCCAGGCTTATCCCAGGATTCTTCAGCAATTGAGTCAGGCCTTTGATTTTCCTCAGATTTCCCGTATTCTCTGGAAGTAGTCCTTCTCATAACGTCCCCGGGAAAACCAAAAAAATTGACTTTTCCTGATATTTAAATAAATTAATAGGTGCAATGTCTCTAACCCTGAACCAGTTCTTAGTACTTCTTCTAACATTTGTGGCTGTGGTGGTAGCCACTGTTGTGGTCGTCTTTCTCCTTCAGCTCCGGCGGACTGTCCGTCAGGCCGAAACCACCCTGGAACAGATTAATGGCTTGGTTAAAAATCTTGAAGAAACTTCCCGGAAAATTAATCGCGAATTAGATGGAGCGGCTGAACTAATCGATGCCTCCAAAAAAATAGCCACCAGTGTGGCTGATATCACCTGGTTTGCCACCACTAAATTTATTCGTCCTTCATCTAAATATTGGCCGATCGTTTTCCCCATATTAAGGTTAGGCTGGAGACAATGGAGAAAATTTAGACGAAAGGAGGAAAAAAATGGCGGATAATAAAGGCTCTTCAGCCTTTGAAATCACCCTGTCTTTTCTCATCGGTACTGCTGCCGGCTTCATCCTCGGTATCCTTTTTGCTCCTGCCAGTGGAGAAGAAACAAGAAAGAAGATCCAAGAAGCAGCCGCAAAAACAGGCACCAAAGCCAAAGAAGGTTATGAAAAAGTGGCTATCGAAGCAGAAAAAGGAGTTAAAGTAGTCAAAGAGAAAACCCTAGAAGGTATTGATGCTATTAAAGATTTCGTAGAACGCAAAAAAGAGGAATTAGCCCGGAAAAGCAAAGAAGCAGCCGCAAATACTGAAGAAAAAAGCTAAATTTAAGAGCCAAGTCTTATAATTTCCCCTTACCAATTCAAGCAAGGCAAGTGAAGATGAATGAGACGAAGATAGAAAAAATTAAGGCGATGGAAATCCTCGATTCACGGGGAAATCCAACCATCAGGACTCAAGTGAAATTGAAGGGAGGGGCAGTGGGAACAGCCTCTGTCCCCTCCGGAGCCTCAACCGGACGCCATGAAGCTCTCGAGCTTCGCGACAAAGATCCCCACCGGTTTCTGGGAAAGGGTGTCCAGAAAGCAGTCGACCATGTGAATAACATCATCGCCCGGGAGATAACCGGGTGGGATGCTCTTGATCAGGAGAAAATTGACCGACGACTAATTGAACTTGATGGCACTCCCAACAAAAGTCGTTTGGGAGCCAACGCCATTCTCTCTGTCTCCTTGGCCGTTGCCCAGGCAGCGGCTGCGGCTACCCACCAGCCTCTCTATACCTATTTGAATCATCAAGAAAAATATTATCTCCCCGTTCCTCAAATAAATATCCTTAATGGGGGATCTCATGCTGATAATAATGTCGATTTCCAGGAATTCATGATTGTCCCCGCCGGCAGACCTTCATTTAAAGAAGCCCTGAGAGCTGCCGCGGAAGTTTTCCAGTGTCTGAAAATGACCTTGAAGAAAAAAGGGTATTCGACGGCGGTGGGAGATGAAGGCGGCTTTGCTCCTAATCTAAAATCAAATACCCAGGCACTGGATCTCATCATGGAAAGTATTCAGCAGGCTGGCTACCAACCGGGGCGCGATATTTATCTCGCTCTGGATATTGCCGCCTCCGAATTTTATGAGGAAGGCGTTTATATCTTTAAAAAATCTGATGGTAGCCGGAAAAAGCCTCCTGAGCTTATTTCTCTTTACGAGCAACTGATCAAAGATTATCCTATCCTCTCCATCGAAGATGGTCTGGCTGAAGATGACTGGCCCAACTGGAAAGCCCTGACTGCTCAACTCGGCTCAAGAATCCAATTGGTTGGCGATGATATCTTTGTCACCAATCCCCAGCGGTTTAGCCAAGGAATTTCAGAAAATATCGCCAATGCTATTCTCATAAAACTCAACCAGATAGGCACATTGACCGAGACGATTGAAACAATTAATCTGGCCCGAGCTCATGGATATAATACAGTCATTTCCCACCGTTCAGGTGAAACAGAAGATACTTTTATTGCTGATTTCAGTGTCGCTCTGGCGGCTCAACAAATAAAAACTGGTTCTTTAAGCCGGAGTGAACGAGTGGCTAAATACAATCGTCTTCTGGAAATAGAAAATGAATTGGGGGATAAGGCTCTCTATGCCGGGCTAGAGCCTTACCAAGCTTTCCTCAAAACAGACTGATTATCCCGCTAACAAAAAAACCAGAGGCACGGCGTGTGAGCAACGAAGAAAAAGACGAGCGGCAAACTAACTCCGGAATACCGGTTAAGGTTGTCTATGACGAAGCTGATTTAATTGATTTTAATCCAGCCCACGAACTCGGTCGGCCTGGAGCATATCCATTTACCCGGGGAATTCATCCTGATATGTACCGGGGAAGACTCTGGACCATGCGCCAGTACGCCGGTTTCGGAACAGCCGAGGAAACTAATCGGCGTTTCCTTTTCCTTCTAGCCCAGGGACAAACCGGATTAAGTGTGGCTTTTGACCTGCCCACCCAGCTCGGTCTTGATTCTGATCATCCCCTGTCTCATGGGGAAGTGGGGAAAGTAGGTGTGGCTATTGACACCCTCGAAGATATGGAACGATTATTCCAGGATATTCCCCTGGAGAAAGTCAGTGTATCCATGACCATTAACGCCACGGCAGCTATTATTCTGGCCATGTATCTCGCCTTAGCTAAGAAAAGGGGTATCCCCTGGAATTCGTTAGCTGGCACAATTCAGAATGATATCCTTAAAGAATATATTGCCCGGGGAACCTATATCTTCCCTCCCCGCCCATCCCTGCGACTGATTGTTGATACCATCGCTTTTTGTCAGCAACATGTTCCTCGCTGGAATACTATGAGTATCTCTGGTTATCATATCCGGGAGGCAGGTGCCACGGCTGTTCAGGAATTGGCCTTTACCCTGGCAAATGCAATTACCTATATCCGTTGGGCAATTGAGGCCGGGCTAGATCCGGATAAATTCACTCCTCGCCTCTCCTTCTTCCTGGCCGCTCATAATAATTTCTTTGAAGAAATAGCCAAATTCAGAGCAGCTCGTCGAATTTGGGCTAAAATAACCCGCGAAAAGTTCGGCCTAAAGAACAGCAAAGCCTGGAAATTCCGTTTTCATACCCAAACCAGTGGATCTACTTTAACCGCCCAGGAACCGGAAAATAATGTTATCCGAGTCACCCTTCAGGCGTTAGCTGCTGTTCTGGGGGGAACTCAATCTCTCCACACAAATTCCCGCGATGAAGCCCTCTCTCTTCCCTCAGCTGAATCAGCTCGTCTGGCTCTCCGCACCCAGCAAATAATTGCTTATGAAACTGGCGTAACAGATACAGTCGATCCACTGGGCGGATCTTATTTTCTGGAGAAATTAACCAACCAAATAGAGGAAAAAGTCTGGGCAGAGTTAAAAAAAATAGATGACCTTGGCGGCATGATTAAGGCCATTGAAGAGGGTTATATTCAGAGACAAATCCAGGAGAGCGCTTACACTTACCAGAAAAAAATTGAAAAGAAAAAACAATTCATTATCGGTCTGAACGTTTTTGCCCAGAAAGAAGAAAAAATCAACTTTGAGCTTTATTATCCTCCGGATGAACTGGAAAAAGAGCAGATAAAAAGGTTAACTTCCTACCGTCTCCAGCGGTCCCCAGCCAATCTTCAGCCTGCTTTAGATTCAATAAAACAAGCTGCCCAGGAGTCGAAGAACATTTTTCCTTTTCTCATTCAAGCCGTTGAACAAGGAGCTACTCTCGGAGAAATAACCTCTTCTCTCAAAGAAGTCTTTGGAACTTATCAGGAAAATATCTCCTGAAAGGGAGTAACCCTAATATTTATTGACTTGGAATTAAGAGGTTCTTAAGATATCACCATGACTCATCCAGTGAAAAAATCGCTGGCTATTCTCCTGGCCTGGCTGGTCCTACTGGCTCTCCCTGCCAGGGGAGTCGATAAGCTAACATCTTTACGAATAAAAAGAGAAATCCGGCGAATAGAAAACGATGTCCTCCAAATAAGACGCTTTCTCCACATGAACCCTGAATTAAGTGCTGAAGAATATGAAACCACCAAGCTCATCGCCACTAAACTTCTCTCTTTAAACCTGGAACTTCAAACCAGCGAAGCCAGGACCGGCGTTGCCGGATTACTCCGAGGAGAAAGTCCAGGATTAACCATTGCTTTTGTGGTGCCCATCAACGCCCAGTCTTTCGATGAGAAAAATACCTTGCCCTATCGTTCTTTAAATCCTGGGGTCATGCATGCTTGTGGCAACGATGTCCACATGGCTATTGCCATTGGAACAGCCATGGTGCTTAGTTCTCTTAAGGACAAAATCTCGGGGAATATCAAATTTGTCTTCCAACCCGGTGCTCGAACATCTGAAAATAATGAACCCGGAGCTAAACTGATGATTCAACAAGGGGTTCTTGATCAACCTCCTGTGGGGGCTGCTTTGTCCCTCCAGATCTGGCCGCTGGAACTAGGTAAAATTTACTTTTCATCGGGCACAGTTCTTTCTGGAGAAGAAGAAATTACCATGATTATCCAAAGTAAGAGGGCCTCCCTCGCTCCCCCCGAAGCACCGGATTTAATTGCCGCCACTTCCTGGTTAATTAACTCCTTCCACCAAATAGCTGCCCGCGAAATTCCCCGAACAGATCCCTACCTTATTTATCTGGGTAAAATTCATGGAGGCCTAAACTTCCGACATTCACCTCAAAAAATTATGGTTGAAGGGATTATACGATACTTGAATCCCGCGACCCGAACTACTCTTCATCGGATCTTAGAAGAGCTCAGTTCCAATATGGCCGATCTCCTTCATGTTCAGCCCCAGCTTATCTGGAAACCAAAAATCCCCCCTCTTTATAATCATCCGGAACTGGTAGAAATCCTCGAACCCAGTTTAATCCAGCTCCTGGGTAAAGAAAATATTATTCACTCTTCACCCCTTCTCTTTACTCACGACTTCAGTTTTTACAGCCAAAAAATCCCGGCCTTCCTGCTCTTCTTGGGAGCTTCATCCTCGCGAAGAGAACAAAATTTTTCTTACCTCCCCCATCCCGGTTTTATTCCCAGCGAAAAAAGCATTCCTCTTGGTATTGAAATAATATCCCATCTCCTCCTTGATTGCCTGGCTAAACCAACTATCTCCTCTTCTTACCCTTAAAACAACAAAATCCCCCCGTCCTAGCCATGACCTCAGACATACTAGAATATTTAAACTGGATCCCAATCAGTAAAGGTCGTTTCTCCTTTAAGTTTACGTCAGAGAAATCAGCACGAGATGAGGCGACGTCCCTTTTTCTGGCTAAGCATCTTCTTGAGCACTGGGGTGATCAGCGCCTCTTATCTTCACCTGACGACACCTGGCTGGCTCCTCATAGCCGGTATTTCACTTTGTTCCGCCTGGCTGTTTTTCCTTGTCAACAAAAAACAATCTACGCTTATTCTTCTCTTTTTAGCCACCATCGCTCTGGGAGGTGGCCTTTACACCTTTCATAATCAATCCTTTCACACCAATTCTCTTTTCAGTTTGACCCAAGAAGGCTATCTTGACTTTAGTGGAGTACTCCTCCAAACACCGATTAAATCCACTCGATTAATGTACCTCCTAATCAAAATTAGAACTGCTTCCTGGGCAGGACAAGAGAGAGAAATTAATGGTCGCTTAAAGGTCAGTGTCCCTTTATCCTCAAAGGCAAGAAGGTTAGAATCTTTTCTTCCAGGTGATAAAATAACTCTTTCCGCCCGGCTTTTGCCGCTAGAAAGTTTTGCTAATTTCCATTCTGAGACCCGTTATCTTCTATTAAAGACCCAGGGAATTCACCGACGAGCTTTCACCAAATCCAGTCAGTTAATTATCAGAGACAAACAAGGGCCAATCTACAATCCGGGCCGCTTCACTTCCTCTGTGCGAGTCAAAGCCCGCCAGTTCATTGAACAGGAATTTCTTAGTTCATCCAGAGACTCTCTCCGCATAGAAGGAGCTATTCTCGCCGCCCTTCTCCTGGGAGAAAGAGAACAACTCCCCCCGTCTCAAACCAAAATATTTCAAGAAGCAGGCATATTCCATCTCTTTGCCATTTCCGGGGCTCATATTGCCATTATCTCATACTTGCTTTTTTGTTTATTTAAAATTTTTGGCCTGAATAAACGACTTAGCCTTTTCCTCCTGATTCCCTGTCTAATCTTTTTCACCCTTTTCATTCAAGGGAGAGCTTCTGTCTTCCGAGCCGCTCTGATGTCTCTCCTTTATATTTTAGGAAAATTAATCTGGAAAGATATTGACCTCCTCAATACTCTGGGAATAAGCGCTTTTTTCCTGGTACTCTTCTCCCCCTTTAATTTATTTGATATTGGGTTCCAACTAACCTTTGGCGCCACTCTCTCAATTATTCTTTTATTTCCCCGCATCTATAAGCTTCTTCCCCATCTCCCCTGGCGAATAACAGAGCTTATAGCCATATCCACCGCGGCTCAAATAGGAATCCTGCCTTTATTGGCTCTTCACTTCCATCGGATTACCTTCCTGGGATTATTCCTGAACTTACCGGCTATCCCTTTAATGGGACTAATCATGGGGTTGGGATACATCTACCTGGTTAGTTGTCTAATCTCCCCTTTTATCTCTTCGATTCTACTGCCACTCCTCAAATTTATGACTATCATTTTCAGCCATCTCCCCCAAGCCAACCTGGTGTTAGATTTCTTGAGCTGGCGGTGTCCCGCCCCAAATTGGGGCGTAATTCTCGGATATTATTTACCGCTCATTGGCCTTATTCTTGTCCAGCAGAAGACTATCCGCTTTGGGCTTATCCTTGCTTTTTTTAGCTGCATTATCTTACTCATTGCTTCTCCCTTTTCCTCCACCTCTTCCTCTCTTCGGGTAACCTTTTTGGATGTAGGCCAGGGTCAGTCAATCCTCATCGAGTTTCCTGACCAACAAAAGATGCTCATTGATGGTGGGGGTTTAATCGGAAGCCAATTTGATATTGGAGAGAGAGTTGTCTCCACCTTTCTCTGGGCAAAAGGCATTAAAACCATTGACCACCTGGTTTTAACCCACGCCCATCCCGATCATTTATTAGGGCTCTTCTCCGTAGCTGAAAATTTTCGGATTAAAAATTTTTGGAGCGCCTGTTCCCCCCAAAATGAAGTGCCTTACCAAAGATTCATCAGGCTTTTATCCCCCCGTGTGAAAAGAGGGCGGTTGTCCGCCGGAAAAGAGTTGGTCATTGGAGAAGTCAAAATCCAGGTTATTTCTCCTGACCAAACTCAAATCAATCAAACTACTCAGGCTGACAACAAAACTTCCCTTGTCCTCCGCCTAATCTACGGGCAGACTTCTTTTCTTTTCCCGGCGGATATAACTTCTATTATAGAGAGAAAGCTCGTGGCCGAGAAAAAAAACATTCAAGCCGATATACTCCAAGTACCTCATCATGGGAGTCTGACCTCAAGCTGTGATGAATTCCTCTCTTCAGTAAGCCCGATTATAGCAGTAGCCTCAGCCGGACGCCATAATCCTTATCATTTACCCCACCCCGCAGTCAGACAAAGATATCTCCAGAGAGGCGTTGTTTTTCTGGATACTCCCCAAGCGGGGGCAGTCGAAATAACCGCTAAGAAAAACTCCCTTCTTGTGCGGACAGCCAGAACCAAAGAGGTTTACAGGATTATTTATGCTTGGCCTCCGCTTATCAGAGCTCCTCAGGAAAAATAAAATCCCACCCAAGAACTAAAGGAAAGCTGTGTAAATTTGACCCCCGGAAAAAACTTGTTTAGAATATGAAGGGGTTCGAAGGAATAATGATCAGAAAGAAACTAGTAAGCTGGTTTTCTTTTTTAATTTTCATGGTCGCCCTACTTTCTGCTCAAAGTCTAGTCGAGCTGGCTAAAAAAGAAAAAGAACGGCGGGCTAAATTAAAAAAGAAAAGTTCCGTTGTTGTCACCAACGCCGATCTGGCTCGAATAAAGAAAAAACCAGCCGTGGAAGTAACCACGCTGCCGCCCCCCCCAAGTGATAAAAGTCAAACCCCTGAGCCGACCTCTTCTTCTCCTCAAATCAGAGTCATAGATCGAACTGCCTCTGCCCCAAAACCAAAAAAAATCTCTGTCTCCGAGGGAGCAGAAGTGGATCAACAAGAGACTTCTGGTTCTCTGGAAGAACAGCTAAAAAGAGTTCAGGAATTAGTTGGTTTGCTGACATTGAAAATGAACGCTCTCTGGCAGGAATTCTACAGCCTGGATGATATGACTCCTCGCGATTTAATTCAGAAACAAATCAGTGAAACCTACCTCCAACTCCAGAAAGCCAAAGCCGAAGAAGAGAGATTAAAAAAGCAACTTCAAGAAAACAACAGCCGTCGATAAAAATAAAACATTTTCCCCGCCCCTGAAGAAAAAGTAGAGGGGCTTCTTCTAGCTAATGAAAAAAATCTAGTCTTTGTCTGAGAAAAGTTTTAGCGAAAATAAATAAAAGAAATCTGAACTCCAAGTTCTCTCTCATCCTTGGAGTTAGGAACAACTTTGGCCGGAATAAATGTTTTATCAGTAGTAATGGTCAGGATGAATTCATCCTTCTCCCCCAACATTTCCTTCTTAATATTGTAAGAGCGCTCAAAATGACTTTCTTCAGGAACAAATTCATCCAGAACCACATCATTTATCTTAAAAATAATCTTCTGTTCGGGTAATGCTTCCAAATTAACTCCGCCCCGAATAACCAAGAGAGCATCGCGATGAGGATTATCAATAATGCAGCGGGCTTCCTTCGCCGTCCAGCGCCATTGCTTTAAATAAGACTGCGGATCTTCTTCTAAATCATACCAGCCTTCTTCATAAATTACTTCAGGCGTATCCAGAGGAGGAGGAGTGACTTTCAATTTCTGGGAATAAACCTCTTGCATTGACTCGCCTGTCCGATCATAAGGAGAGTAGAAGCCAATGGACAGCTTTAAAGTCTCCTCTCCCTTGAATTCAGGATCAAATTCATCAATAAAGGAAGGAATATAAATTCTTCTTGAGTAGACATACTCTTTTCCGGATTCCCATTGAGAAGTGGGCACCGGTGGAAAATGGTCATCCTGGAAAAGCAAATTATCTCCATGCCAGAAATGGACATAAACATTGTAGTCTTGACTGAACTTGGTGAAATTCTCATCTGTCGTCCAGGTATACTGCATATCGGTAATGAGATTATCGGTCAATTGCTCTTCAGAAAAATTAATTTTTAAATGAACTCCTTTAACCTCGGTCTTCTTCTGACAACTAAAGCCAGAAATGATCAGTATAAGAGCAAAGGAAGTAATTAATCCTTTTCGCCACATAATAATCCTCCTCTCAAAAATCAACTAGATTATACCCAATGTTATTTTTCAAGTAAAGTTAAACCGACTTCTTATCTTGAAAGCTCCCCCTTGATAGTGTATAGTCGAGAAAAATGAAGTGGCTGCTTTTCCCTTTATCTTGGCTCTACCAATTAGGTTCAAGCTTTCGAAATTATCTCTATGACCAGAAACTCCGCCCAATTCACCGGCCTCCCCTGCCGGTTGTCAGTGTGGGCAATATCTCTTTCGGAGGGAGTGAGAAAACACCTCTGGCTCGGTTTCTCCTGCACTTCTATCATAAATTGGGCTTTAGACCGGCCTTGATCTCCCGGGGATATAAAGGTCGCTGGGAAAAAAGAGGAGGAATAGTCTCCGATGGGCATCAAATTCTGGCCACCTGGGAAGATGCTGGAGATGAACCTTATATGATCGCCCGGGAGTTTCCCTCGGCGGGGGTCTTTGTCGGCCGCCATCGACTGCTCTCCTGTCATCGCGCTCATCAATTAGGATTTAACCTAGCTATCCTTGATGATGGTTTTCAACATCGCCAGCTAGCCCGGGATTTAGATATTGTGCTCTATCACCCTCGACCTCATTACGGTCGGCGGGAATCACTTTCATCTCTTCAGCGGGCGGATATAATTCTTATAAAAAAGGACACAATTCCGCCACCCGACCAAGACCGACCCTCCCCTAAAAACGCTTCTCTACCTCCCCAACTGGCTAACCGGAAAATCTTTTTTTACCAGGTCCAACCGGACGGATTCTATACCTTGCGGGGAAACTCACATGTCCCCATAGAGTCTCTCCGCTCACGGAAATTAATAGCTTTTTGTGGAATTGCCGCTCCCCATCGATTTTTCGCTTTGCTTCACCACCTGGGAATCAAGCTGGCCGCTAATCTTTCTTATCCCGACCACTTCTCTTACCCTTCATCTGTCTTAAACCAGATAAAAAAATTATTTCATGAAAAAAAGGCGGATTTTCTTTGCACGACGGAAAAAGACGCGGTCAAACTGGAGGAAAGACCGGAAACAGCTGGTTGGCCGCTCATTTATTTGAAAATCAAAATCAAACCTGATGAAGAATTCTGTCACGAATTAGAAAGAATTGCTCAGTCGTGGTTAAAATGAAAAAAAAGAAGGGAATTTATCTGGAATGGATCTCTTTCCTGCTTCTCTACCACCTATTCCGCTTTCTGCCCCGGTCATGGGGGAAAAAAGTTGGCCGAACAATTGGCTATCTTTTCTATCTCTTCGACCGACGCCACCGCCAACTCGCCCTGAAGAATCTAGCCCAAGCCTTCAAACAGGAAATTAGGGCAAAAGAAAGAAAAAGAATCGCTGGAGAAAGCTTTAGACATTTCGGAGAAATGATAGCTGAATTTCTGAAATACTCCTCTCTCCAGCCAGAAAAGAGACGGGCATTAGTCCGGGCACAAGGGCTGGAATACTTTTACCAGGCTCAAAGTCTCCAAAGAGGCGTTATTATTATCTCCGCCCACTACGGCAATTGGGAGGTAGCCTCTTACTTCTTATCCCTTCTGGGTGACTTAAATGTCGTGGCCCGGCCACTTGATAATCCTCGTCTGGAAAAAAAATTAAGTGAAATCCGAACCTCACTTGGAGCAAAAATCATCTATAAACATGAAGCCGCCCGACCCATTCTCAGAAGTCTGAAAGCCAAAGAAATTGTTGTCCTCCTCATTGACCAGAATGTTCTGGAAGATATGGCTGTTTTCGTTGATTTTTTTGGCTGCCTTGCGGCCACTACTCCCGCAGCCGCCATTCTCGCTCTCCGCTCCCAGGCTCCTATTTTACCTGCTTTCTGTACGCCAACCAGAGAAGGGTATTTCCTGGTGGAATTTAACCCCCCTCTCTTTCCTCCCCAGGAAGAAAAAGACCGAGAGGAACAAGTCTTGCAAATAACCCAGAGATGCACTAAGATTATAGAATCTCAAATAAGAAAGGCTCCTGAGTATTGGATGTGGTTTCATAATCGCTGGAAAACCCGTCCTCCTCAAAAGAATAAACCGCCTCAAGGGGATCATAATGAGAGCTAACAACCGGGCTAACGATGAACTTCGTCCGGTCAAACTTTTCCTGGATTACATGGAATACGCTGATGGTTCAGCCTATATGGAATTAGGAAAAACCAAAGTTATCGCCACAGCTACCATTGAAGATAAGGTTCCCGCTTTTATTAAAAATAGTGGCTCTGGATGGATTACCGCGGAATACTCCATGTTACCCTGTTCCACAGAGAAAAGAACCCAACGGGAAAGAAATCAAAGCCGGATTTCCGGCCGAACACATGAAATTCAACGTCTTATCGGCCGCTCTTTACGAGCCGTGACCGACCTCCATCTCCTGGGGGAAAGAACCATCATCATCGATTGTGATGTGATTCAGGCCGACGGGGGCACAAGAACAGCTTCTATCACCGCTGCCTGTGTGGCTCTCGCTCTGGCTCTTAAAAAACTTCTGGACAAAGATATTATCCCCGAGATGCCTTTGCGCCATTTAATTGCGGCCACCAGTGTTGGTTTAGTCGACAATAATCTTCTGTTGGACCTGGACTACCGGGAAGACTTCGAAGCTTCCGTTGATATGAATGTGGTGGAAACAGACACCGGGCATCTGGTTGAAGTTCAGGCAACGGCTGAGAAAACTCCCATGACCAAGAAGGAATTTGCAGCGCTTCTTTCGCTGGCCGAAAAAGGCATCCAACAACTCATCGAGATCCAGAAGGAAGCTTTGAAAGAGAAAAGTCTTCTCTTTATGGCCTATGGATGATCAGGGAATATCGATGAAAGAATCTCCTCTGGTAACTGATTTAAATTTATCGACATGAGGCTTTATCTGGAGGGGAGAAAATCAAAAGAAACAACCCAACTCTCAGAATTTCTTCCCCGAGGACTCCTCTGGTCCAAAGACGGCCCAGGCAACCTATTTCCTTGTCTTCGAGGGCTGATTCTCATTGGAGGATTATCCATTGAAAAGAATACTAATTACTGGTGGGGCAGGATTTCTGGGCAGCCATCTTTGTGAAAGACTACTCCAGGAAGGTCATGATGTTATATGTGTTGATAATTTTTTCTCCGGAAGCAAAGAAAATGTCCGCCATCTACTCCGGAATCCTTATTTTGAATTAATTCGTCACGATATCATTCATCCATTATTTGTCGAAGTAGACGAAATCTATCACCTCGCCTGTCCTGCCTCTCCAATCCATTATCAGTACAACGCCATTAAAACGGTTAAAACCAATGTTCTGGGAACAATTAATATGCTGGGCCTGGCTAAACGAGTAAAAGCCAAGATCCTGCTGGCCTCTTCTTCTGAAGTCTATGGAAATCCTCAAGTCCATCCTCAAAAGGAGGACTACTGGGGATATGTTAACCCCATTGGGCTAAGAAGCTGTTACGATGAAGGCAAACGCGTGGCCGAAACATTGATGATGGATTATCACCGGCAAAATAAAGTTGAGACGAGAATAGCCCGAATATTCAACACCTACGGCCCCCGCATGGCCATTAATGATGGTCGGGTAATTAGTAATTTCATTGTCCAGGCTCTACAGAACCAACCGCTAACTGTTTACGGCCAGGGAGCGCAGACGAGGGCTTTTTGCTACGTCTCGGATATAATCGAAGGCTTAATCCGACTGATGAATACTGAAAATTACCATTGGCCCGTTAATCTGGGCAATCCCGAGGAAACAACCATCCTCGAACTGGCCAAAAAAATTATTCAGTTGACCGGCAGCTCTTCACCTATTGCCTATCATCCCCTGCCGGCTGATGATCCACTCCGAAGATGTCCTGACATAACCAGGGCCAAAGAAATTTTAAAATGGGAGCCAACCGTAAAAATTGGTGAAGGCCTGGAGAAAACAATTCAATATTTTAAAAAAACTCTCAAAATTCCTTAGATGCATTATTGTCTATCAATCATTCTGCCTGTTTACAATGAAAAGAAAACTCTGCGAGAAGTACTGAATCAAATTAATGGCGTTACTCTCTCCGTGGATAAGGAAGTCATTATCGTCGATGACGGCTCAACCGATAGCTCTCGGAGTTTAATCAAAGAACTCTCTTCCTCTGGAAATTACAAATTTATTCCGTTTTCTGGCTCATGAGCAGGCTAATCACCGACCGGGACGACTTTAGGTTGCCTGGCTGAGTCAGCCCTTCCTTCTATTATTCTCCTTAAGAATAAATTTCCTTTTTTGACAAAACGCTTTCTTTATTTTCAGTAAAATTGTATAATAGTATATCTTATTCAGAATCCAAAATATGTTCTGCTAAAAGGAGGCGGACATGTCTTTTGTTTCTCAATTAATAATTATTGGCCTCATCGTTGTTTCTCTGGCACTTATTGCTTTCCTGCTGGCCAAACAGTACCGCAAAGTAGGGCCCAATGAAGTCTTAATCATCTCCGGAGGTCGAAAACGAACCGTTATTGAACCAGATGGAACAAAAAGAAAAGTTGGCTACCGTTACCGGGTAGGCGGTGGTACATTTGTTATTCCCTTTATTGAAAGTGTCAGTACCCTCCCTATGGAAGTTATTGCCATGGATATCAAAACTCCCGAAGTGCACACCCACAGCGGTGTCCCGGTAATGGTCACCGCTACTGCTCAGGTTAAAATAGATTCTTCCGATCATTCTATCCGCCAAGCAGCCGAACAATTTCTCGGTTTGGGCCGGGATGGTATTCGTGATGTTTCCATGACTATCCTTGAAGGGAAAATGAGGGATGTCATCGGCTCAATGACCGTCGAAGATATTTACCGCAACCGGCATGTTTTTGCTCAAAAAGTAATCGAGCTCTCCCAATCGGACTTTGAACGGATGGGTTTAACTATCCTCTCCTTTTCTCTAAAAGACATCAGTGACACTCAGGGCTATTTGGATGCCCTGGGCAAACCTCAAATAGCCGCCGCCAAAAGAGACGCAGTTATTGCTGAAGCTGAAACAGAAAAAGAAGCCATCATCAAATCCTCCCAGGCCCGGAAAGAAGGAGAGGTTGCCCGCCTGGAAGCCGAAGCTCTGATTGCCAAAGCCCAGTGGGAAAACGAAGCCAAGAAAGCCGAATCGCAGACCTTGGTCAATAAAAAGAAAGCTCAGGCCGATTATGCTTATGAATTGGAAAGAGTGAGATTATCCCAGGAAATCAAAAAAGAAGAAGCCAAGGTTCGCTTGATTGAAAAAGAGCAGGCCATCAAAATCGAAGAGCTGGAGATAGCTCGTCGGGAAAAAGAACTTGAGGCCACGGTAATTAAACCCGCTGATGCCCGCAAATACCAGATAATTGCCGAAGTTGAAGCTGAAGAGAAACGAGCCCAGGCAGAAGCCCGCAGCAAAGCCGAACTTCTCAAGCTGGAGGGAGAAGCTCTGGCTGAGAGCATTAAACAAAAGGGCCTGGCTGAAGCTCAGACTCTCATGGAAAAGGCCAAAGCCTGGGAAAAACTGAACCAGGCTGCTCTCCTGGAAATGTATATTGATAAATTACCTGAACTGGCTAAAGCTGTCGCCGAACCTCTTTCCAAGGTAGATAAAATCATCCTTGTCGGCGGAGAAAAGGGGCCTGGCGCCTCCAGAATCACAGGCCAGGTGGCGGAAATTCTGGCCCAAATGCCAGACGTGGTCAAATCACTGACCGGAGTCGATTTAAAAGAATATCTCAAAGAAAAATTTTCCACCGAAAAAAAAGAAGAATTTGAAGAATAAAAATTCTACTGGATAGAGAAGGACCGATGATGGTATCAGATAAGGCAAATCAAATAGGCGAGTCGCCCACCTTAAAATTCACGGCAAAAGCCAAAGCAATGAAGGCCCAGGGGATCGATGTTATTGACCTCAGTGTGGGTGAACCGGATTTCCCCACCCCCGCAAATATAAAACAGGCGGGGATCAAGGCCATAGAAGAAAACTTCACCAAATATACACAGAACGATGGTATCCCTGAATTAAAGCAGGCCATTATTCATCGTCTGCAAGAAGACATCGGCGTGGAATATAAACCCGAAGAAATCATTGTCTCCACCGGCGCAAAAAGTTCTCTTTTCCATCTCATTCAGGCTCTCATCAATCAAGGAGATGAAGTCATCATTCCCGCGCCTTATTGGGTCACTTATCCCTACGCAGTTCAACTAGCTCAGGGAAAACCGGTCATCGTTCCCACCCGGGAAGAAGATGGTTTTCTGCTCACGCCAGACCAACTACGAGCAGCCATTACGCCGGCGACCAAGGCCGTCATTATCAACAATCCGGCCAATCCCACAGGAGCTGCTTATCACCGACGGCAACTCGAAGAACTGGCTGAAGTCATTCTAGAAGAAGAAATATTTGTCATTGCCGATGAAATCTACTATCGACTGGTCTACGATGATTTCCGTTTTGTCAGCCTGGCGGCCCTGGGCGAAGAAATGAAGAAAAAAACAATTGTCATTAACGGAGTTTCTAAATCTTACTCCATGACCGGATGGCGCATTGGGTTTGCGGCCGGACCGGCCGAAATCATTAAGGGGATGGCCAAGATCCAGAGTCATACCACCTCAAACCCCTGCTCAATCTCTCAAAAAGCCGCAGCCGAAGCTCTTAACGGTCCCCAGATTGATGTGGCTAAAATGGTAGCTGAATTCCAGCGGCGACGCAATTATGTCCTCATGCGCCTCCAGAGTATCCCTCATGTTTCCTGTTTCAAACCTCAGGGGGCCTTTTACCTTTTTCCTAATTTCTCCTATTATTTTGATAAAGAACACAACAATTTCCGCATTCGCAATTCCTACGGACTGGCCTATTATTTGCTGAAGAAGGCTCAGGTGGCTATCGTTCCCGGGGCTGCCTTTGGAGCAGATGATTACCTGCGAATTTCCTATTCCACCTCCATGGAGAAACTGGAAGAAGGAATGGATCGCCTGATTCAGGCTATTTCAGAACTAAAAACACCCAAGAAAATTATCCAGATCCGCCTGGACAACACCCTTACTCATCACCGCGGTTCAGTGGCGGTAGACAATGCCATCTCTTCGAGTATGCGCGAAGCCCTGGTGGTGGAAATGGAGTCCCACTTAAGTTACGAGAACTACTTCGAGTGGAATGCCAATATAAACGGAGCGATAATTCAGTTGCGGACCAATGTTCCTCACCTTTACCAATTCTGGCAGGAGAACTGGTACCCCGCTCAGCTTGAATCAGATCTCGAACCTCATGGAATTATCTACGCCGTTGATGGAATTCCCGGCCGGGAACCTCGCGCCTTTTACAATTCCGAAACAAAAACCGGGATTCTAGTGAATGCAGATAATTATGCTCCCCTTCGCAGCCTGGCCCTGGGGATGGTCATGGATATCTCTGAACGGCTCTTTAATTCTCAGGGGGTACGGGGAATGACCGCTGATTTCAACGGTCAAGGTCTTCTGCTCATCGGGCCCAAAGGAACCAAGAAAACTCAACTCTTTTTCTCCCTCATCCAGCAAGAAGGCTGGCGTCTCCATTCCAATGATCTCGTTTTTGTCCGTTTTGCCGGCGGCATTCCTTTAGCCGATACCTGTGAAAGAAAACTCTTCCTGCCAACTCCGAGCGTCGAATCTTTTCCTCGGCTGGCCTCTCTCTTTGATACCAGCCGCTGCGAAAACGTGGTGACTTCTAAAGAAGACTGTCAGGATACCGCCTGTTTACGCCAGGATGATTGTCGTTTAGAAAGAGGCTCCCCTTTCTGTTACCGAGCATCTTCTCAAGCCTATGCCCTCCTCGATCCTTACTGGATTGAAGGACCGAAAAAACATGTCAAACGGACCTCACTCCGTTGGGTGTTCTTGCTGCGCTATGACAAAACTTCTCCGGCAGTGGTGGAGCTCGATCCAGAAGATGCCCTCCGCCTGCTTGAATTCGGAGAATCCCCCGGTCTGCGTCAAAGCCTGAGCTCACGGGAAACACAACCTTTCTTCAATCCCCATCTCCTGGTTAAAACACCGGAAAGACTTGAGTTCCAAAAACAATTCTTCCGCCGTCTGCTGGAAAACTGCCGTCTCTGGCTGTTCAACAGTGGAGTAGGTAAGGTGGACGACATGCTCCAAAAAATTCAAGAATCTCTCTGAGATCTACATGGTCAATGATGAATAGCTTTCGTCAGCAAGAGGAATCTGATGAGCAATAAAAATATTTATAACGAGGAAGCTTATAAAAAATTCGCTCAGGAACTCCAGCATGTTCTTCAGAGCCCTAATATTAAAAGAGTTGATCTGAAATGGCTCGAACCGCGGGCCAAAGCCACCGGTATGCGAACCAAGTACGGCTCCTATGGCTGGCGCTCGGCTATTTCCAGTCGGATTGCGCCTAAAACAGTTTATCTGGGGAGCGAAGCTGTTCGCCTGCCTCATCCGACACCTCTTCAAGAATCCATAATTGCTAATGCTCCCGCAGAACTGGATAAAGTTATCCATCTTCTGCGAACTCTTCCCTTTTTCCTTATTCGGCGGAGAATGGGCGAGAACAGCGAATATAATCCTTTCTGTAATCTGGTTGTCTCGGCGGCTGATTTAAAAAATTTCCGACTCGGCTTCATGTGGGGCCAGACTTTATTTAAGCCGAAAAAGAAGCCGGGTCCGGAATTTATTATGATTCATATCCCCGAAGAACATCAACTTAGGCAACAGGTACTGGTCTTACCTGAATACAACATTAATATCGCTCTGGGCACAGACTATATGGGTGAAGATAAAAAGGGGTTTCTCCGTCAGGCGATGTGGACAGCTGACAATCTGGGCATGCTGGGACTCCATGCGGGCACAAAGATTGTCACGGTTAGAGATAAGGATGATCGACTTCGGACCTACGGGGTTTTTCTTTTCGGCCTGACCGCCACCGGGAAATCAACCTGGTCCTGTCATCAGCTCGGCCTTGATTTCCGGCGCGGGGAAAAAACTCTGGTCACTCAAGATGATATTGTCTTTTTGAAAAAAGACGGCTCAGCCCTCGGTTCGGAAAACAATTTCTTTGTCAAAACCGATGTGGAAAAGAAATATCAAGAAGCTATGTATAATGCCTTGATTGACAAAACAGCTCTTTTTGAAAACGTCATGATAAAAGCTAATGGAGAAGTTGATTTTCTGGATGAAAGTCTCACCGCCAACGGCCGGGCAGTCATTCAGCGCAAAAAACTTCGCATTGATATCGACGGCAAAATGATCGATATTTGGTCAAAATCAATTAATTTGCCTCCGCTTACGGAGTTGGACGGACTCATTTTCGCCTTCATCACCCGGCGCAATACCATCATGAGTTTTGCCCAGGAATTGACCCCCGCCCAGGCAGTTCTGGCTTATCTCTGGGGAGAAAGCACTCATAGTTACGCCAGCCAGCCTCATCGAGCCGGTGAATCGGTCCGAATTGTCGGCACTGACCCCTTTATCATTGGTTCACGGGCCAAAAAGGTTAATCGATTTTATGAAATAATTATGACCCTGGTCGATAACTTCCCGGGAAAAGTAAAATTCTTTCAGTACAACACCGGAGGCATTGGGGAAATAATTGAAGAATATGTCGAAAATGGCCAGAAAAAGAAACGCCTTGTCCGAAAAGTTAAACGCGTGCCCATTGATCTCATGGCCCGGATTCAGCGTGGTGATTTAAGAGGAACCAACGTTTATGAAAAAGGAATTCTCGGCACCCGAGAAATTAAACAGGTCGAAGGGGAAAGCCTTGAAGAATGGGATATCCATAAATATTACAGTCAGGAACAGATTGACGCCTATATTAAAGATCTGGTAGAGGGTCGGCGGGCGTTTACCGAAGAAGTAGCTGAAGAGGGCCTGCGGCCAGAAATACTATCGGCAGCAGAAAGGTCATTCCAAATCGACAAATCCAGCCGCCGGTCGCGAGTATTTGTTCCTGGATCTACTGAATCTAAGCCGGGAGAAGAGGAAAAAGAACCTTCCTTTACTTCTGCTGAATACCTCTGGGAAACAAAAGCCCGGCCACCGCGGGAACGCTTTTGGCGAGGCAGGTAAACTAAAGCAAGCTTTATCTTCCGGCTAATCTGCTTTCCAGTTCTTCCGCCAGTTTATGAAGAAGGAAAAGGTGGACTTCCTGAATCCGTGGTGTTGAGCTGGAGGGCACAGCTAATAGGTAATCCACCATATTTTTTAGTTCCTTCCCTTTTTCGCCGGTCAAGCAGACAGTCAACAAGCAAGCCTGGCGGGCCGTCTTAAAAGCGGCCCTGATATTAGGCGATCGCCCACTGGTTGTCAGTCCAAGGGCAATATCCCCCTCCTCTCCCAGGGCCTCTATTTGTCGGGCAAAAACCCTTTCAAAATCTGAATCATTGGCCACAGAAGTCAGGATGGAGGTATCAGTGGTCAGAGCAATAGCCTTAATCGGTGCTCTTTCCTGAAGATAACGGTTGACCAATTCAGCGGCAAAATGCTGGGCTTGGGAAGCGCTCCCTCCGTTGCCAAAAACCAAAATTTTCCGTCCCTGTTTCAGCCTGAGTAATATTTCATTAACCAGCTGAAGAAAATACGCCTCTTCGTTGATGATAAAGGCTTGAAGAACCTGATTAAGTTCTTCTGCGTCTCTTAAATATCCCATTGACTCACCAGCTTTATTATTATCATTTGTTCTCCAGACCGGTCAATATCTTCTTTCTCACCAGCTCGATCAACTCCGGCATTGTTTCTGGATTATATCCCTCAGTAGAAACCGGGGGATGAAAAATGACTTTAATTTCTCCTCGTCGGCAGAAAAAGCTTCCCCGCGGCATTAATTCGAACGTCCCCTTAATGGTAATGGGAACAATCGGGGCGCCGCTGGCCAGCGCCAGAAAAAATCCTCCACGGCGGAAAGGTTGCATTTCTCCAGTTCGACTCCGGGTGCCCTCAGGAAAGATTAAAAAAGAATAACCCTTCTCTTTCATCATCTGAGCGGCTCTTTGAATAGCCTTTTTACCCCCTTTAACTCCCCGGCGGTCCACCGGCACGAAGTCGACCATTTTCATCCCCACGCCGACAAAAGGAACACGAAAAATCTCCTTTTTAAGGATAACCCGGACGGGTTGAGGAATAACCAGAAAAAGAAGAGGCCCGTCGAGAAAACTGAGATGATTGGCCATAAAAACATAACTCTGACCGGGATCAATATTTTCCAACCCGGAAATTTTGATCCGGAGACCAAGAATAGCCGGGCTAATCCGCATGGCGAATTTCCCCAGAGTCAGGAGAGGGCCAGGACGACGGGTGAGAAAAGAAAAAAGCAGCAAAGGCAAACCGGCTACCAAAATCAGTAAAACATAAATCACTAACAGGACAATCGTTCTCATTCGCCTGGTGGGAGTATTTTAACTAAAAGAGCAGGAAAAGGCGAGACGAAAATCACGTCTGAATTAATTGAGTCAATGTTATTCTAACCAGTTTACAATGTAAGAAATTCGAATCTTTGACATAATCTTTGATGTAATAATTAACTCCTCCAAATAATCTTATTAAAATATAAATTTTTTAACTTTTACTCTTCCTCCCGGTACAGAGTAAACTTAATTTCATCTCTATAGTAATTTTTCAAAATTCTAAATAATTTTCTGGTAGTAAACAAATTCTGGGAAACTAAGTTCTCTTCACACTGAGGATCATTGACAATATTATAAAGACTTAATTTAAACATATCATTTTTACTGCCATCATTCCTGACTAAAGGTTCAAGAATCAGTTTCCATTGTTCTGTTTGAATACCTCTTTGTTTTCTATCTATCAATACTGGGTGATATTCTTCTTTGACAGTAATAATTCCTTGTTTATCAAATTCGTAAAAGACTACACCTTCCTCTAATAATTCTTTAAATGCAAGACCTATTCCTCCTGGGGCATCAAATGAAAACCCCGTCTCTATTATAATATACTTGTCTACCCATTTATCCTCTTCATCTTTAATTAATGGAAGCAAACTATCTCCTTCAAAGGGAATCGATTTCCGATCCAGCTTAAGCAAATCTAAAATTGTAGGTGCTATATCAATTGAACGAACAAGATTATTAATATCTTTGTGTCTGATAGAATTAGCAGGTTTAATTGCCAGAAGCATATGATGCTGACTCGACTCACGAAGTTGGAAACCATGGCCTCTAAACGACTCTCCATGATCGGAAAGAAGAACTATAATTGATTTGTCATATAGTCCAGCCTTTTTTAAATAATTTAATAACCTCCCCACCTGTTTATCAGCCATCCGAATCGCCCCATCATACATACTGAACAAATTTAATTCATCTAAGAAAAGATAATGAAATGGAGCAGGAGTAAAATATGGCCAATGAGGGGCACAAAAGTGAATGGCTAAAAAAAACCTTTTCTTTTCTTTCAAAACATCAATAAAAGATATCAAATCGTTTGTAAAAAACTCTGGATTATATATATGATAAGCAGCTCTGTTATCCTCAAGCCAAGGAAAAATCTCATACCCCAGAGGAGAATTAAAAAAAACATTTGTTATAGTGAAATCATGAATTGTGGCAAAAATAAAATCTTTTACTCCCATAATAGGGTGTTTCAAGTAATTAAACCCGTCCTCATATAAAATATTGCTAAACCTAGTTTCATCTGTGAAATGGGCTGTAAAATAATGATAATAATTTCTTAAAATATTCGATATTGTCCATTTCTCGGATTTCAAAAATTTCCTTTTAATTAAATTGTATCGAGCGCCATTCTTCAACGGATATTGACCGGTTAAAATTGAATACCATGAAGGAAAGGTCCGGGCTAACGGAGTATAACAACTGGAGAAAACCACACTTTCTTTTAAAAATGAATCTATATTTGGAGTTGTATTATATTTGTATCCAAAATAACCCACATGAGAAGGAGACACAGAATCCACACCAATCAGAATAACATTAATGCCTTGATTATTAAACTTGTTACTCTTTAAAAAATTCATAATTCTATGAAACTGATAACCAGGATCATAAAAAGAAAAGAATATTATAAAAATAAAAACCCAACTAACAATTGTCTTTGGAGACTTTCTTTCTCTAAAAGAAACAATAAAATACCCACTGAAAAGTATAAATAAAAGAATTTTGCTAATAACTATAAAAAATTTGAAGTTTTCAACCCCAAAAATAGATCTTATGAATAATCCATGATTTGAAGCTGGATACAAAAAAGCATTTAGTACATATAAATTCAATATAAAATAAACATTTACACCTGTTATAAAAAATATATTATCTAACTTTTTAAAGTAATAACATAGCCCATAGCAAAATCTGTATGTAATCCAGGCAAAAAATAAATATATTATTATAATCGAAAAAATGTAATAAATAAGATCATATTTGATAATACTCAAGCATTCATAGATTTTAGAAAAAAAAGTCGAGCCAACTTTTCCTTCAGAGTAATTTTGAATAAAAGAAAAAGTATTATTGGCAAATTCAATTAAAAGCAATAAGATAAAGAATAGTCCAAAGAGCCAAAATTTTATTCTTGGATTTGATTCCCTAAAATTATTAGACAATTTCGAAGAATTTTATTTATATTAAATTTTTATTTAAATCAAGTATCAATTATTGGATTATTTCGGTCTTTACTTATGAAGCTCTATAGACAACACATCTATGCCTAAATATACTCGAATTCAAGAAAGATCATGAAATAATTTTTCTTTAATTAGAACTTGGATAACCAAGTAAAACACTAGTCCTTCGGGCTTTATACCAACATCATAAAAATATAAAAAATAAAAGCCTAAAGGAAGCCTTCGCTACTTCTTTCTTAAAAAAGCAACCTTTCCGCACTACTACTGAAAATTTTATAATATTTATAACAGCAGGAACACTTTAGGGAGGTTAAAATTACACATATGAAAATCAGCTTTTAAAAATATTTATATAAAAAAAAGGCACCGCCAAAGCGGTGCCTTCTTGATATTCTCTACTTCAGCTTAAGAGTTATGAACCAGAACTGGTGTAAGTCCTCGGAGCAATGATCCAGTTACCATTCCACATCACTAATTCATTATCGAAATCACTCATGCTATTAACAATATACAGTCCAGCTGTCGGATCATTTGGATCGTAATTAACATCACCCTCAACTCCATCGCGGCCATTAGAAGCAACTACAAATTCATCATTTCCTGGATCACCTGAATAAGTAATTCCATAAACACCATCACACTCACTTCTCGTATAAATCATCAAATCATTTCCCCACTTATCAACTGTCGGCATGGTCTTTACATAAAAGGGCACTAAGCTTGTGTAAATGTCAGAATTAACATTATAATTACCACCATTTTCAGGAGCAACACCATTATCAGTGATGTAATCGGTTAATGCTGTTCCAATTGTCGTAATGTCCTTCATTGTTCCTTTTTGTTTGGCTTTCTGCATAGCAGTAATTGCATTGGGAATAAGCAAAGCAGCCAGAATACCGATAATGGCCACAACAATCAAGAGTTCAATCAGTGTGAAACCCTTACCTCTTTTCATTTTAAAACCTCCTTAAAATTTTTTTCATGTTTAAGCCCCAAAGGGCATTTAATTAATATGCAAGGATTGTGCCAGATATATAATTAGCTAAGTGATTGATTAATAAGAAGTTAAAGAGGGATAAAACGGAGGGTTTCTATTTTTAGAGACACAAATTGTCAATTCGCCTGACAAATTTTGTCACTATTAAGCCCTGGTCTTTCCCGGCCACCTCATCCTCCTCTCACTTCATCCCGTTCGGCCTTTAAGTTAAATTTATCAACCAGATAACGAATCGATCGATAATTTACTCCCAGGAGCTCAGCTGCCTCCTTTAATTTCCCCCGACTCATCTCTAGGGCTTTCTGCACGTAATCCCGGGTAATAGCTTCAATGGTCTCATTTAGTTTAAAGCCGGGTTTTATTTCCAGGGCAATTTCTTTTCGCTCAGGATGTAGCAGTTCTTCAGGCAGGCATTCCCGGGTAATGGTCTCTCTTTCCTCAATGGCCACCACTCGTTCAATAACATTTTCCAGCTCCCTGATATTTCCCGGCCAGTGATACGTTTCAAACACAGTATATACTTCCGGGGCAACGCGTTTTAATTTCCGACCCATTTTCTGGCAGTATTTCTGGAGGAAATGACTAACCAAGAGGGGAATATCTTCCTTTCTCTCCCGCAGAGGTGGCATCTCCAGCGATAAAACATTCAACCGGTAATATAAATCCTCTCGAAATGACCCAGCAGCGATTTTTTTCTTTAAATCCTGATTGGTGGCGGCAATTATGCGGACGTCAATGGGAATTTCTTTCGTCCCCCCGACCCGTCTAATTTTCCTCTCCTGGAGAGCTCTTAATAACTTCACCTGAGTCATAGGAGACATCTCACCCACTTCATCCAGAAAAAGGGTCCCCTTGTCGGCAACTTCAAACATCCCTTTCTTTTCTTTGACCGCCCCGGTAAAGGAGCCTTTAACATGGCCAAAAAGCTCACTCTCCAGCAGGCTCTCGGGTAAGGCTCCACAATTAATCGTCACAAATGGTTTATCTCGGCGGAGGCTCAGGTAATGAATTGCCCGGGCCGCCATTTCCTTGCCAGTTCCACTCTCTCCCTGGATAAGAACCGTGGTATCAGTGGGAGCGATCTTCTCGATCAAAGAATAAATCTCCAGCATTCTTTTGCTCTTGCCAATCATATTTTCAAAACTGTATTTCTCCTTCAACTCCTTCCGCAAACGGATGTTTTCATCCTGAAGCCTTTTATTTTCAATCGCTTTAGCCACAACAATCTTTAACTCTTCAATATCAAAGGGCTTGATAATGTAATCATAAGCTCCCATTTTTAAAGCTTCGACAGCCTCCTTGATGGTCCCATAAGCAGTAATCATCACCACCGGCAATTCAGGCCGGGCCTGGCGTAAGCATTTCAAAACTTCCATACCACTCATTTCCGGCAGTTTAATGTCCGAGACAAGCAGATCAATATCATCCTTCTGGGCTATCTCGATGGCTTTTTTAGGAGAAGGAGTGGTCAGAACTTCATAGCCTTCCTTTTTAAAAACAACCTTTAATAACTCACATAAACTTCTTTCATCATCAAGAACAAGAATCTTTTCCATTTTTACCTATCCTTTATTTTATTCTGTTAACCCTTACCTACCGGTTTACTCCTTTCGAGGTAGGGTTATCAATACTTTAGTTCCCTGATAAGGCTGTGAATCCACTTCTATCTTCCCGCCATAGTCGTCGATAATCCGTCTCACCACTGACATACCGATACCATTACCTCGGGTAAAACCGGAATAAAAAGGCTCAAAAATCTGCCTTTTTTCCTCCTCGGTCATTCCCTTCCCGGTATCCTGGAAACTTATTTTAAGAGTCCGGCTATCGGGCAGGTAAAAATCGATCTTTAATGTTCCTCCCTGAGGCATGGCCTTTAGAGCATTTTTGGTCAAATTCCAGAAGAGCTGGCGAAATTGGTTTTCGTTGCCAAAGTATTTGATTTTAACCCGCTTAAAATTTCCTTCGATCTTATGAGTATCATTTAATTCGCCGCCTTTTTCGAGCAAGATGAGCGTCTCATCCAGAATTTTGGACAGGTTAATCCAGGCCATGGTTTCCTTGCGGGGAGAAGCCAGAATAAGATATTGATCGAGAATGCGGGAAATTCTCTGTGATTCTGTCACTACGATATCCATCAACGATTTCTGTTCAGGGGTTAAATTTCTTTCTTTACTTAAAATCTGAACGGAGCCGGAGATAGCCGCCAGCGGGTTTCTGATTTCATGGGCAACCTGAGCAAATACTTCTCCCGCCAGCGCCAGTTTCCTCTTCAATTCCAGCTCCCGCTGGACATTGTCAAGATGCTTTTTCGCTTCCTGGAGACTCTGGGTAAAATATCCAACCAGGAAGGCGATCAAGAAAAACGTTCCCCAGGCCAGAGCCACACTATTCAGGGCCACAGCCGCCGAGACGGGTTCGGCTTGAGGTTGATAATAAGGAATCACCTTAAAAGCCAATCCATCCACTAACCCACCAAAGAACAAAGCAGCCAGGGCAGCAATCTGGAAAGCAGCTCTCCTGGAAATAATCACGCCGGCGGCCAGGATAGGGAAAACATACAGAAAATAAAAATTACCCTTCAACCCCCCTGAAATGTAAACCAAGGCTGTAATCAGCACAAGATCAGTGATCAACTGCAGATAAGCCTGCCAGAGAAAATTACGAACAAGAAAATATAGGCCGGTGTAGATAATTGAGAGAGCCAGACCACTGCCAATAATTAGATAAAAAGTATTCAGGGGCAAAAATGTATCTGTGGCCGACTGAATGATTAATGAAGAGAGGCCCAGAGAAATAAGAATCGCCCCCCGAAATATTATTAACCATAATAAAGATGTTTTCTCTTTCATTAAGCTTCGAGGATTATACCTAGCTTAAATGCTCGTTTTTCTCTTAGAACTGCTGAATTAAATTAAAAATGGGGAGATACATGGAAATAACAATACTCCCCACTATTCCACCCACAAATATAAGTAAAATCGGCTCGAGAACTGATAAAAGAGAAGTCACGGTGGCTTCCACTTCTTCATCATAAAAATCAGCTAATTTCCCCAGCATTTCATCGAGAGTTCCCGTGGCTTCACCCACACCGACCATCTGGATCATCATAAAAGGAAAACTCTTCTGTTCACGAAAAGCATCGGTTAAACTCAGGCCTTCAGAGACCTGTTTACGAGCCGCCATAATGTGTTCTTCAATAATCACATTATTGGCGGTAGTCGAGGTGATCCGCAAAGCCTCCAGCATCGGCACCCCTCCAGAGAGCAAAGTGCTCAGAGTCCGGGTGACCCGGCTCAACCCAACCTTCTCGAGCAAACTACCAAAAAGAGGAAATCTCAGGTAAAGCCGATCAAAAAATTTTCTGCCAGTCGGTGTCCGTCGTACATAGCGATAAAGAAAAACAAGGGCAATTAATCCCAGGAAAATAAACACGATATACCGCTGGACAAAATAGCTCATCGCCAGGACGCCGGCGGTTAAAACGGGTAATTCTGCGCCCAATTCTTGGTAAATCGAAGCAAATATGGGAATAATTTTCCACATCATGAAAATAACCACCAAGATAGCAAAGGTGACAATGGCTACCGGATAAATCATCGCCTGCCGAACCTGAGACCTTAATTTAACAATGCTTTCCAGGTATTCAGCTACCCGGCGTAACATTATGTCCAGAGAACCGCTTTGCTCTCCCGAAGCCACCAGATTACAATAAAGGTCATCAAAAACCCGGGGGAACTTTTTCAAGGCTTGATTCAAGGTAGAGCCGGCTTCCACGTCGTTGCGGACTTCCTGGATAACCTTTTTAAAATATTTGTTCTTTTGCTGCTCGGCCATTATATTCAAACTCTGAATCAAGGGAAGTTCAGCATCGATCAGCACGGAAAGCTGTCGGCTAAAGACCGCCAGCTCTTTTAGTTTGACCCGTCCCCGCTGGAGAAAGGGTATTTGAATCTCCATTCCCTTGCGGGAGATTTCCATGACGGTTATCTGTTCCCGTTCCAGAGTTAAGCGCACCTCCTCCATGGAGCGGGCTACCCGCACTCCTTCCACCACGTCACCGTAGCGATTTTTCCCTTTCCATTGAAATTTAGGCATGGCTCACCTCGTTTATTTGCGATATCCGGTGGGCATATAACCCATAGAAGTGACTTTAGTTCCTTCTTTCCGCTGGATGATATCCATTAACTCTTCTGGTTTGGAACTGATGTTCATCGCCGTTTCCAGAGTAATTAACCTCTTAAAATAAAGATTAGCTAACGATTGATTGAAAGTCTGCATGCCGAATTTTTCCTGTCCCATTTGCATCGTTCCGTAAATCTGATGAATTTTATTTTCCCGGATAAGATTACGAATAGCCGGGTTGGGAATGAGGATTTCCATGGCCAAAACCCGGCCTTTACCGTCGGCTCGGGGAAGGAGCGCCTGAGTTATAACCGCTTCCAGGACAAGGGAAAGAGTAATCCGGATCTGGGCCTGATACTGAGTGGGAAAAATATCAATAATCCGTGAAATGGTCTCTGCTGCCGAGTTAGTATGAAGGGTTGAAAAGGTCAAGTGTCCGGTTTCGGCCACCCTCAGAGTAGCTTCAACTGTTTCCAGATCCCGCATCTCACCCACAAAGACCACATCTGGATCTTCTCGCAGCACAGAGCGCAAGGCATTGGCAAAGGAAAGGGTGTCCACATTTAATTCCCGCTGATTAACTATGGCTTTCTTGGGAGTAAAAAAGTATTCAATCGGATCCTCAATGGTTACAATATGGACAGGACGATTTTTATTGATATGATCAATCATGCAGGCCAGAGTAGTTGACTTTCCGGAGCCGGTGGGTCCGGTGACCAGCACCAAGCCTCGAGGTAAAAAGCACAATTGAGCTAAACGTTGAGGAATGCCCAATTGGGCAAAACTGAATTCTGTGGGCAACAGGCGCCGAAAGGCTGCAGCCACCGAGCCTTTCTGCATAAAGGCATTGCCGCGAAAGCGGCCCAGCCCTTTAATCCCAAACGAAAAGTCGAGTTCCAGTTTCTCTTCAAATTGTTTTTTCTGTTTATCAGTTAAAAGGCTGTAAACCAAAGCTTTAGTCTCGGCCGGAGTAAGGGGGGGATAATCCAATGAAACTAATGAACCATGGACCCTGACTCGAGGCGGAACATAACTCGTGAGATGTAAGTCACTTGCGTCCCGCTCGACGGTTTCCTTTAAAAGTTCCTGGATGGTGGGAGCCATCTTTCACCTCCCTCCTATTTAGTCGGTATCCCTGACGGTTTCTCGTAAAACTTCTTCCACCGAAGTTATACCTTCTTTTATTTTTACCAAGCCACTCTGGCGTAAAGTTAACATTCCCTGCTCAATGGCTTTGCGCTTAATCTCTTTTGATTGAGCCCGGGATAAAATCATATCTTTGATCTCATCTGTGATTTTCATTACTTCGAAGAGAGCTGTCCGGCCTTTATAACCGGTGTTATTGCACTCATTACATCCTGCAGGTTTATAGACTTTAACTGTCTTGGCCTCTTCCGGAGAAAAGCCGATGTCCACCAAAGCGTCTGGAGAAAGATTGTGCCGGGCACGACATTTCTTACATAATCTCCGGACCAATCGCTGGGCGACAATACAGATGACCGAATCAGCTATCAAGAAAGGTTCCACCCCCATATTAATTAATTATTAATTAATCGATGCACTGTACTGGCTGCGTCATTGGTATGAACGGTGGAAAAGACCAGGTGTCCCGTGAGGGCGGCTTTGATGGCAATATCCACTGTTTCAAAATCCCGCATCTCACCGACCAGCATGATGTCCGGGTCCTGACGGAGGAAGCTGCGCAGGGCGGAAGCAAAGGTTAATCCTATCTCTTCCCGGATATTCACCTGGTTAATCCCGGGGATGTAAAACTCCACCGGATCTTCAGCGGTCATGATGTTTTTCGCTTCTGAATTGAGAGTGGAAATAGCTGAATAAAGGGTATTGGTTTTACCACTACCAGTCGGCCCGGTGACCAGGATAATTCCCCAGGGCCGATGAATAGCTTCGGTAAAAACTTCCAGTGATGGTTTCTCAAATCCCAGCTTGGTTAGATCCAACTTCAACATGGATTTATCCAGAATACGAATAACTACCTTTTCTCCAAAAATAGTCGGCAAACTGGAAACACGCATATCTACTTCTTTACGGTTCCCATTCTCCAGTTTGACCCGCATTTTGATCCGCCCGTCCTGGGGAAGACGCTTTTCGGCGATATCCATATTAGAAAGAATTTTAATGCGGGAAATCACCGGATTTTTAAACTTCAAAGCCAGATTCATCATCTCATAAAGAGTGCCATCCAGCCGATAGCGAACCCGAAAATTTTTCTCGTAAGGTTCAAAATGGATATCACTGGCACCTTTTTTTATGGCATCAATAAAAATCGTATTAACCAGGGTAATAATCGGGGCCTCTTCAGTTGAGCGAGCTAATTCCTCAATATCATAATCTTCTTCCTCTTCTTCAATGATATTGACCGAAGTATCTTCGGCCTGCTCAATCTCATCGACAATTTGCTTAACCCGAATCGAATCCGTGGAGCCATAATACTTATTAATGGCATTGAGAATGGCCGACTCGGATGCAATTACCGGCTGAATACTTAACCCTGTCCGGAAGCGGATATCTTCGATAACATCCAGATCAGTCGGATCAACCATAGCCAGAGTGAGAAAGGAGCGAATGCGGTGGATGGGCATTACCAGATACTTTTTGGCAATCTCTGCCGGGATTAAATTAACCACATCTGGATAAACATCGAATTGATTCAAATCAATATAGGGATATCCGAGCTGTCGACTGAGAGCCTGGGCCATCTCTTCTTCCGAGAGGTAACCAAGGGAAACAATCGCTGTTCCCATAGAAACGTTATGTTTTTTCTTATATTCCAGAGCATTTTTTAACTGCTCGGAAGTAAGTAGTTTTTCTCTCAGAAGGAGTTCGCCCAGGTTGGATCCCATCGTTTTTGCCTATTTCGTTGATTTTACCTTAAAAAATTTGACAATTTTTGTCAACCACTTTTTAGAGACGCTCCCAACAGCTCTCTTTTTCTCACCTTGATAAAAAGAAAATTGATCTCGGCGGTCAGCAATCAAAACATCGTCCTTTCCTGAATCAAATTGGTGATTTTCACCCTTCCCGGAAAAATGCGGTGGAGGAAGAAAATAATAACGATTCCTGGCCGGTGGCAAAGCCAGGCAGTAGGGAAGAAGTATCCCTAAGGGGAAGTCCTCCTGGATTTGCCAAGCCAATTTAAAGCCAATCATTTATACCAGCCTTTTTATTGATATCCTTATTGATGTAAAAAGTTTTTCTCCTAAGGTCTGCCCCCTGGTACCATTGAAACATCTGCCTTTTTCCTTCCAGGTCCGGTTCATTTTGACTGAAGGAGAGAAATGAGTCAATCACCGGAGAGGATTATTCATGTGGTGATTTTTCATCTCCTCTCCTCATCTTTAAGGGTGATAAACCAAACCTTGAGAAGAGGAGAGAAAAACATCCGATTACAGGAAATCTCTTCAGAATTCAATTTATCCCCGCCTGCCCGGAAATGGAGATTTGCCTCTCTTCCTGAGGATAAGATAATTAATTTATTCCAAAAACTCTAAGGAAACCGCTTTCTCCACCAGAGCTATATTCATCAAAGAGGGAAGGTAACTAAATATAGCTTCTTCTCTTCTTTTGGTTAAAGTAATCTCTTCTCTCCTTTTAACCGCTGAATATCCGTCACATCCTGAGTCACTTCCAGACAACCTAAATACTTACCCTCCTTATCTCTGAGGGGGAAATACCGAATGTAGATTAAACGCTCATTAAGGCGAATCCAGAAATCCGCTTCATTGCGTGTTCCTGATTTAAAATCTTCCAAAATTTTGTTCACCATATGGACACTTTTCTGCGGATGACATTGCTGGACTTTCCGTCCAATTACGGCTTTAGTGCGGGGGAAAATTCTTTCCTTGGTCTGACTGAAAAATCGGACAGTGTCGTCTTTATCGACGAAAGTTATATCCACGGGCAAAGTGGAAAAAATCGCTTCTACTTCTTGAAGCGAAAGGGCTCCTGTTTCAAAAGAGAATGCTCCCTCTACCTCCCGCTGGGCCGGCGGTATCTCTTCGGGCTTCCTGGTGACAACTCTTGCCGATGGGACCAGGGCTTCTTCAGGAGTGAAACAACAATAACCCATTTCATCAAATTGGGACCGAACTTCCGGCCATTCACCTGGCTCCAATACATTTACGGCCGCTGGAAACAGAATATTGTTTTCCTTATAGAAGTGATTAGAGATCATTTCCGCTAACTCAAAAGTAGTCTCTTTTAACTTGGCTTTAAAATCAGGGGGAGGCATTTTTTCAGCCTGGTCGAGTAAATCGTAAAAAGATTTCTTTAATTCTCTAATTTGATCATGTTCCATCCACATAATGGCCGGCGGCTGGGTAATCCCGTGCTTCTCCAGATAAGGGAAAAGAACATTTTCTTCCCGCAGGTAATGACTTTCAGAAGCCTGCAATTGTTCTTTTAATTTTCGAAGCTGGAGTAAAGTCATCGGCAGAGCCTCAGCTTCCGTCTTGGAGAAGAGCTCCCCCGCCACATCCTTTAACTCCAGGACCATCTTTTGAAGTATCTCGTGCTCTCTCATCAATATATGAACCGGATGACCGGGGGGAAGAGACAAACTTTCCCTTTCTTTCTCCAAAGACTCCCGAAAAAGGGCCAGATGAATATCGCACAAGCGGTGGAGTTCTTCCGGACGCATTCCTTCTTTAATCAGCTCCTCTTCCAGCCTTGAAATTTCTTCAGCCGAAACATCCTTAAACTTGGCCTTAAATTCTTCTTTTATTCGGGCCGGTGATTCCCCCCTGTGCAGACGGTGGAGGAGATCTTTCAACGCCTCTTTCTTATCATTCCCTAAGTATTTACTCATGGTTAGTTCTCCTTTGTGTTGATATTAAGAATCTATTTAAAAATCATTCTGATTTAAACAAGACCTACCCGCTAATAGAGGCCGCCAACATCCTCTCGCCGGCCATAAGCACAACACATTCATCCTAACTCTCCTTGGAAGAAGCGGTGAAGGAAGGACAGTCCAGGCGAAAATCTAAAGTATCAATCGGACGATTTAATAAATCACAGTAATGGGGGCGCCGCGAGCGGCGGTAGTAATCCGGATGAAAATGCTGACAGAACCAACACATCCGCACTGAATCTACCAGCCCCCTTCTTTTCAATCTCGCGAGCAACTCCAATAAAAAAGATAACGCCTCCTTCTTTTTCCCGGAATTCTCAGCTTTAATCTCAGCCTTAATCTCATCACCCCACCCGGTTAACCGCTTAACTACCTGGTCGCCGGACGGCGTCAGTTTTAGCAGATGGATTCGCTTATCCTGTTCATCAGGCACCTTGGCCACCAATCCCTTGCGGGCCAACGTGGCCACCGCTTCACTGATGGTCGCATTGGTCAAACCAAATTCCCGGGCTAACTCCCCAACCCTATTCCTCCGGGAAGCATGGTGGGCAATAAAAATTAAAATCTGACCCTGAACAGGGCTCAAGTCCTCATCCAAAACAGCTTTCCACAGACGATTCCGCCAGATCTGCCCCAGTTTTTCCAGTGATTTAAAGAGTTTCTCGTCTAAATCCGTTCGCGATTGATTTATCACTTTAGCTTTTCCTTTAGGAGTTGGCTTACTCAAAATACCCTCGACTTGCTCGAGCCTCCGGCCTCCCTTTAATCAGGAGGAGAAATCCCGTTTTTTAAAATAATTTAGGAGTCCTAAATATAATCCAAAATAAGTCTTTTGTCAATATAAATTTTATAAATTTTATAATATTATTATTTTTTATGTCTCCCCACTTCTCTTAAAAGCTGTAATTCCTACTAAAGACAAAAAGAGTCTCAATAATAATTTTTTCCCCTCTTTTGAGCCGGCTAGAAGATAAAATCCCCTCCTCTTATTCCAAAATAGGGTGCACTTACTCCCCGTAAAAAAATGGCGCGCCTGGGAGGACTCGAACCCCCGACCCGCTGCTTAGAAGGCAGCTGCTCTATCCAACTGAGCTACAGGCGCGCTTCCTGGTTGACCGTTCAATCCTTCCAACTGGATTAAGAGTTAGCAATCGGGGAGACCGGATTTGAACCGATGACCTCCTGCTCCCAAGGCAGGCGCGCTAACCAGGCTGCGCTACTCCCCGCTGCAGCTGTCCACTGAGTTAACTTTAACCGACTCTCTACCCTGGTGTTTAGGCTGAAAAATCTTAGCAAATGCCCCAATTTTTGTCAATTTACAGCCGGGCTGGTGTTCACCTTCGGCCTAAAGCTTTTTCAATCTCCTTTATCGCCAGTTTGACCATCACCGGTCGCCCATGAGGACAAAGAGAAGGGTTAGATGTTTTAAACAGTTCTTCCACCAGGTATTGCATCCGGGAATGAGACAACAATTCTCCGGCTTTTACAGCTGTCTTGCAGGCCAGGGTGGCTAAAATATCATTAAACTTTTCCCTGGTCCGACTCTCCTGAAGCTCCTCCAGAATGGTCGTCAGGACATCCTTGGCCTCTTCTTCAGTTAAAACATCCGGAAATTCCTGGAGGGCATAAGCATGCGTGCCCATCGGTTCCAGCCGAAATCCCGCCCGTTCCAGCAGAGGAAGGGCCTTTTCTATCTTAATTTCCTGATCGGGAGAAAGATCAATAATCAAAGGAAAAAGGGGGCTTTTTCTGGGGAACTCTTTCCTTTGATAGATTTCTAAATAACGATCAAATAAAACCCGTTCATGGGCATTATGCTGGTCGATAATTAACAATCCCTCGGCGCTGGCAGCAATAATGTATAATCCTAGATACTGGCCTAAAACGAATATTCTGCCTGACTCTTCCACCGATTTTTCCTGTAAAGAGCCGGTTTTAATCTCCTTTCTCTCTCCAGAAATAATTCTCTCCAGCTCACCAAAAGCAATCTTCTCCTCTGCTTTAAATCCGGGATGCTCTTCAGCAATTCCCTTAGGGAGAGGCTGTACTTCAACCTGAGTGGAAGCCACGGGTTTAATGTCCATCGCCTGCCGAATGACTTTGTCCAGGCCGAGGTGAATCAATCGAAATATCTCCTGGGGATGTTGGAATCTAACTTCAGCCTTAGCCGGATGAACATTGACATCCACTTCTTCCGGGGGGACTTCCAGAAAAAGCCAGGCCTCTGGATGCCTGCCTTTCTCCAACCATCCCTGAAAACTCTGGCTTAAGGCAGCCAGGATAAGTTTGTCTGCCACCCAGCGTCGATTAATATAGCAAAACTGCCTGGAGCGATCCCCTCGACCGAAGGGGGGGCGAGAGACAAAACCAAAAAGGCGATAATTACGCTCTTGAAAATCAACCTCTACCAGCCTTTCCAGAAGCTCCTGGCCATAAATCTGGAAAAGTCTTTCCCTCAGATTTCCCACCGGCGGGTAATTAAAAATCTCGCGGGTCCCATGTTTCAGAATAAATCGCACCTGGGGAAAGGCTTGCGCATAGGATATTAGAAGCCGGGTAATTCGGCCGAGTTCAGTAGTTTCACTGCGGAGAAATTTCCGTCTCGCCGGAAGATTAAAAAAAAGATCTCTTACCTCAATTATTGTGCCTCGCGGACAGGCCACCTCCTCAACACGCCGAACCGTATCTCCTTCCCGTTCAATCAGAGTGCCTTGCTGGCCATTAGGTGAGGTTTTTAATCTTACCCGAGCCACAGCGGAAATACTAGGCAACGCCTCACCCCTAAATCCCAGGGTGACTATTTGAGTTAGATCTTTTTCCGTGGCAATCTTACTGGTTGAATGACGTTCAAAACAAAGCCTGGCCTCTTCAGAGGTCATGCCATGCCCATTGTCGCTCACCCGAATGTAGGCTTTCCCCCCTCTACCTAGTTCAACCTTTACTTCCCGGGCACCGGCATCTAGGGAATTTTCCACCAGTTCCTTCACTACGGACAACGGCCTTTCGACCACTTCTCCAGCGGCAATTTTGTTAGCTACCTCCGGCGGAAGAATGCGGATTCGACCCATAGTTGATTTATTTCCTTATTTAAGAGCTCTAATTAACTCGGCCTTTGTGGTCGACCTGGTCACTTCAACAATTTTAACCAAAATTTTCTCACCGGGATGAAGCTGCGGGGCTGGCACTATTAATTTAATATAATTTGAAGTTAAGGCCTCAAAGTTCCCATCTTTTTTCCTAATAACAATAGCTTCCCTTTCTTGATTAATAAATCTCTGACGAAAGGCAAAATTTTTCTCATCGGAAAGATGCCTTAAGGCCTTCGTCCGTCTCTTTTTTATTTCTTCAGGAATTTGAGACCACTGAGCAGCCGGTGTTCCTGGCCGGGGTGAATAGCTAAAAACATGAAAATAAGTCAAGGGAGACTGAGCCAGAAAAGTCCGGGTTTGGTTAAATTCTTCTTCACTCTCTCCGGGAAACCCGACTAATATATCCGCCCCCAGGGCTGCCTCAGGTCGGGCTTCAGCAAACTGGAGAAGCACATTGGTGTAACGTTCGGGTCGACAGGAACGTCCCATTCTTTTCAAAATACTGGGAGAACCGCTCTGGAGAGAAAAATGAAAATGGTGACAGATAACGGGGCTGGTGGTCAGGAAATGAATTGTTTGGTCATCTAAAAACTGGATATCCAGAGTCCCCAACCTTAACTGGACATCTTTGTCCGCCAGCTTCTTTTCAATTTCCTGGAGCAGAGAAAGAAGGTTTCTCCTGGGTTTCAGATCGCGACCATAAAGCCCCAAATGAACTCCCGAAAGAATGATCTCTTTAAATCCCTGAGCCACCAACTCCTCTATCTGCGTAATAATTTCAGTTGAAGGCACACTGACACTGCGTCCTCTTACTGAGGGAACAATACAAAAGGTACAGCGAAAATTACACCCATCCTGGATTTTGAGGAAAGCCCGCGAGCGAAAAGCTCTTCCAGAAGCCCCTCTGAACTTGTTGGAGCTCAGCTGGCTAAGAAACTCATCCAGGACCTTCCCTTTTTCCTGATTGGGATAAACTCTGACTACATTATCAAAGTCAGCAAACATCTCCGGGGCTCTTTCGGCCAAACAACCCGTAACAATAATCTGCGCCCCGGGGTTCTCCTGAGCCAGCCGTCGCAGAAAATGACGAACATCTCGATCCGCCCGATGGGTCAGAGTACAGGTATTTACCAGGATGATGGCGCTCTCTCTTATATCCTCTGTTAATTCCCAGCCATGATGCCGTAACTTTTCTCCCCAGGCGAAAGCTTCCGCCTGGTTTACCCGACATCCAAAGCTCTGAATGGCAACTTTCCTCATGATTTATCCAGATTATTTTGTTCTCGTCTTATTCTCTGACTGCCCCTATATCCCGGCGATAATGCATGGCTTCAAAATATATTTTTTCACAGGCTTCATAAATCTTAGCCATTGTCTCCGATAAAGTTTCATCAGAAGCACAGACATTAAGAACCCGGCCCCCATTGGTGTAAAATTCACCGTTAACGACTTTGGTGCCGGCATGAAAAATAACTATCCCGGGAATTTTTTCAGCTTCTGATAATCCCTCTATCTTTTTCCCTTTTTCATATTTGAATGGATACCCTCCGGAAGCAAGAACGACACAGCCCGCTGGTCGGGGTGACCATTCCACCTCACTCTGGAGAACATTGCCTTCGATGGCCGCGAGAAGCAAATCAACCAGATCTGATTTAAACCTCAATATCTGGGGTTGAGTCTCTGGATCACCAAACCGGCAATTATACTCCAGTACCTTCGGCCCTTCATCCGTCAACATCAATCCCACATAAAGAACTCCCACAAATTTCCGCCCTTCCTCCAACATGCGGGTAATGGTGGGAAAAACAATTATCTTCATAACTTCACTGAATAGCTCAGCGCTGATATAAGGTGAAGGTGAAATAGCGCCCATTCCGCCAGTATTAGGTCCTTTGTCTCCATCATAGGCAGCTTTATGATCCATGGTGGTGACCAAAGGATTAACTCGCACTCCATCAGAAACGACAATAAAGGAGGCCTCTTTCCCCCGAAGAAACTCTTCAATTAGCACTCGCTCACCGGCTTCTCCAAATTTTTTGTCAACCATAATCATCTGGATGGCTTCTTCGGCTTTGGTTAAGGTTCGACAGATAATTGCTCCTTTACCACCAGCCAAACCATCGGCCTTAATCACCACCGGAAAATTAAATTCCCCGGAAGCCACGATTTTTCGAGCCTCTTCAGCTGACTCAGCTATTTTATACCGGGCGGTGGGGATTCGATGGCGGTCCATAAATTGCTTGGCAAATACCTTGCTGCCCTCCAGCACCGCCGCATTCTTCCGGGGACCGAAGATACGGAGCCCTTTCTCTTCAAAAGCATCGACAATCCCCAGGGTAAGAGGGAGCTCTGGCCCAACAACAGTTAAGTCTATTTTCTCCTTTTCCGCAAAATTCACTAGGCCTTTAATATCCGCCGGATCAAGGGCAATATTGGTGGCTATACTTGCCGTACCTCCATTGCCAGGTGCGCAATAAACTTTTTTCACTTTGTCGCTCCGGGCAATTTTCCAGGCCAAGGCGTGTTCCCGCCCCCCTGAACCCACAACTAAAACTTTCATTTTTCCCTCGTCATTTTATTTTTATTTCGATTAATGTTTCCTCCCAATTTATCCTTTTATTTCAATAACTTTCTCAGATTTTCGATGAACAGATCAACAAAATCATGGCGATGGCCGATTGACCCTAGAATTCTGGCGGCTAAAGGTATGGCTTCTTCTTCCCGCAAACAATATTTCATCTCCAGGAAATTTTCCCGGTACTTCTTGACTTCATCTTTAACCATCTTGCCTTCTTTGACCACTGCGGCAATATAGTCGGCTAATTGTTGAAAATCAGCCTCTTTCATGCCAAAGCGGGTCATTTCCTGAACACCCAATCGGATACCACTGGGTTCAAGAAAAGTTTCATCATCTGGTAAAGCTTGATAGTTAGCGATGATATTATTTTCCTCAAGACGACGGGCCATCTCCAGACCGTTGCCAAAAGAACTCACACGAATAAGTACCTGATGGGTCTCGGTAAAGCCATCCTGCTCATCTCCTTCGACGGGGATACCAGCCTCCTTTAAAGCCCGGGCAAAAGCCTGGGCGTTGCGGATAACCTGGGCCTGGTATTCTTCTTTAAATTCATTCATTTCGTAGGCAGCCATCAACAATCCCAATAAAGTTCCCAGGTGATGATTACTGGTTGAACCAGGGAAGGCCCGGCTTTTAATATCCAGCCAGAGTTTTCTATAAGGACTCCCTTTGGGAAATCGTCCGACAATTACCCCCCGTTGGGGTCCAAAAAAAGTTTTATGAGTACTCCCGGTGACTACATCCGCTCCTTCCTCAAAAGGAGCCTGAAAAGCTCCATACAACCCAAGAACATGAGCCATATCAAACATTAAAACCGGCCGGGCAGGCCAATCTTTAACGATATTATAAACAAACTCCACTGGTTCTCGGTAAATAAACATACTCTTGCCAAAGACAATCAGTTCCGGGCGATGCTCATCGAGAAGTTCAGCCAGCTTATCCAGATCAGCTTTGTAAGGATTGCCTGCGGCTACGGGAAAATTAACCACCCGTTCTTTACCGGTAGTCGGGTCCTCTTCAACATAATTAAACAGGGCTCCCATCGGCTGCGAACTTAAATGACCCCCTTTATTCAGGTCATTGTTCATGACCAGACGCATTTTTCTCATGGGTTGACCCGGGTCACGATCGCGATTAATGAATTTGACCATGGCTTTAAAAACAACTTCATTGGCCATCTGACCGCTTATGGGCCGCAGTTCCACCTCCGTGCAATTAAAATACCGCCGGAGTTCCTCCTGAACTTCCTGTTCCACATCCCGGATAAAATCAGTCCCCTGATAAAAATAAATCTCCTGTCCCTTCATCGTTCGATGTTCAGCATAGCGGCCACAGGGATCAGCAATCTCGCACATCTTGACCAGCAGAGATGGTGTTGACTCTGAAGGAATGAGATTAAAACATTCTTTCTGCCTCCAGATATTATTCTGAACCACTCGATTGACCAGATGGTTGGTCTTGGCCACAAATGAATCCATTGTCTTCCTCCTAAATTTTAAAATTCCGGGCTTCAAGTTGTGAGATTTTACTTAATCTCTCCTCATGGCGCCCTCCTTCAAAAGGAGTGTCCAACCAAATGTCAACGATGAGCAGAGCTTCGTCAAGGGGAAGAACTCTCCCCCCCAGAGTAAGACAATTAGAATTATTATGCTTGCGACTCATTTCGGCTACATACTCATCCCAGCAGGGGGTGGCCCTAATCCCTTTGAACTTATTAGCCACAATCCCCATCCCGATGCCTGTTCCACAGACAAGAATGGCCCTATCACATTCCCCTCGGGCCATAGCCTCGAGAGCCTTAACGGCAAAATCAACATAATCGACCTTTTCTTGGGAGTAACATCCAAAATCAATATACTCAATCTGCCGGCGGCGAAGATGTTCGGTAACTCCAAGCTTCAACTTATACCCGGCATGGTCAGAAGCAACCGCTATTTTCATCGGCTTCTCCTTTTGTTTATTCCCTAAAATAATTTTTTATTATATCAACTCACTCTCTATTAGCCAAAATGAAATCTTCAAAAAAGCAGCCATATTTGGGGGATAAACTTCTTAAATTTGCCAAAAACTCGCCAGCTACGCAGGTTGAAGGACATTCGAACAAAAAAGGCAATAATGACCCCTCTTCGCTAAACTAAAGCCAGGCTAATGGCTAATATGTTAAAATAGAGAATATTGTTTAATCAAAACCGAAACCTGGAAGCAACTTCAGCCATATATGATTTCCAAAAAATGCATCCCCGAACTTCAAATCTTTAAGGGAAAGAACCTACTGACTGCTTTCGGCAACCAGCTCTTCTGCCTCCGGCATAATCTCAAGGGCTTTAAGGACCACCGGATCAGAAAGGCGGTAGACCTTCATCCCTTCTTCTAGACCAAAAAGAGCCGACGCGATTTCTCTTTCCAGCTCTCTTTTTATTTGCTCTAGAGACTCGCCAAATTCCTCGGCCGTGTATTTGAATTTCATCGATTTTAGATAGGCCCGATAATCCTGGATAACCCGCTCATCAGCTTTAAAATCAATATCAAAAGTCTGGTTCTTCCAGGAAGGATCCCGGCCTAAAGCTGTCTCGCCTTTTACCAGTTTGCGGGCATAACTAAAAACCAACCCGCGGAGTAACATCCGGGCGGTTAAAGGTTTAAAGCTAAATTTAACCTCATAATCGGGTTCAATTCCCCCTTGTCCATAAATTTTCCTCCCCTTCTGTGTGAAGCCAACTTCACGATTTTCCCGGGAAATGTTCTGGGAAAAGAGATAATCTTCCAGATGGGAATAATCCCGTTGAATAGAAAGACCACTTGGCGTGAAATATTTGGCTGTGGTGATAGACACAGCCGCATCCGGGGCCAGTGGAAAGACGGTCTGGACCAGGCCTTTCCCCCAGGAGCGCTCTCCAACAATCAAGCCTCGGTCATTGTCTCTAATCGCCCCACTAACAATTTCTGAGGCGCTGGCACTCCCTCGATCTATAAGAATCACCAGGGGAAGGTCTTCATACTGGTTGTTCCGAAAAGCCCTGAATTCCCGATTATAATAAGGATTGCGGCCCTTGATGGACACAATCTTAGTTCCTCGGGGAAGGAACTCATCGGCCATCTCAATTGCCTGCACAAAAGTCCCCCCTCCATTTCCCCGTAAATCAAGAATAAGTTTCCGCAAACCTTTCCTGGTCAACATTTTCATTTTCTCTTCGAACTCACGGGTGGTGGTTTCAGCGAAATTATTGATAAAAATGTAGCCAACATCCCGGGAAAGCATAAAGGCATAGCGAACCGAGTTAAGTGGAATCTCAGCTCGTTCAATGGTTAAATCAAACGGTTTATCCAGACCTTCTCGAACAATAGTTATGGTTACTGAGGTTCCTTTTTTGCCTCTCAATCTCTGCATAGCTTCATAACTGGAAAGGGGTTTAGTGCTCTCTCCGTTAATATGAGAGATTACATCGCCTGGCTGGATCCCCAACCGCCAGGCAGGCGTCCCTTCCAGAGGTGTGAGTACGACCAGTTTTTCGCCCTGCTTCTGAATCATAATCCCCAGGCCATAATATTTGCCCTTATATTCCTCGGTGAGCCGGGAAAACCTCCGGGGATCTAAAAAATAAGAATGAGGATCGAGAGTCCGTAATATTCCTTTGATAGCCGCTTCTTCCAGCTCTCTCTCAGAGACTGATTGATGATAGTTATTCTGGATAAATTCAGTCATCATCTGGATCTTGGTCAACCCATCTGCCCAGGGATCTTTACCCAGAACAGGTTTAAGCTGGAAAAACAGCCCCAAAGCTAAAAACACCAGGAGGAAATTTTTTCTCATTTTCTTCACGCCGTCCTTCATACTAGCAAAGGCCTCCTGGCTTGTAAAGCTTACCTCTGACTTTTCCTGGAAGTGTCCTCTTTTCATATTTCGGTGATGGTCTTCAAGCTGCCGGTAAGTTACATTTTTCTTTTCTGGCTTGACTTACTCCCTTCTAAAGGCTATATTTCCATCTGGTTTAACTGAAAAAGACGATCGAGGTTTCTCCAAGTAAATCTTAAGGAAAGTAGAATAAATGTTTGGAAGCATCGGTTTCCCTGAACTTATTCTCCTTCTGGCTATTGCCCTGCTTATTTTTGGCCCCAAGAAATTACCGGAAGTTGGTCGATCCATCGGGAAAGCCATCCGGGAATTCCGTCGCACTTCAGAAGAAATCCGGGAGAAAATCGAGGAAGAAATCGAGATCGAGGAATTGAAAGAAGTCCAGGAAGAAAGCCAAAGTAGTACTTTGACTGAAGAAGAACCAAGCCCCGCCACTCCTGAAGAAAAAGGCGCCGAAGTTCCTCCAGAAACTCCAGAGGAAACCAGGGAGGATGAAGAAGAGAAAAAAGTCTCCGGATGAAATGACTTTCCTCGAACATCTCGAGGACCTGCGCAAGCGCATTTTTTACTCAGCCCTGTTTGTGGTGGTGACCGTCATTCCAGCCTGGTTTTTCAGTAAAGACCTGTTTGACATTCTGGCTCGGCCGGTAACCCAATTCCTCCCAGAAGGAGAAAAACTGGCCTACACAACTCTCACGGCCCCCTTTATGCTTTATATTAAGGTTTCTTTTTTAGCGGCTATTTTTTTCAGTTCTCCCTTTATCTTTCTCCAGTTATGGTATTTTATCGCTCCAGGCCTCTATCAACATGAAAAAAAATATGTTATCCCCTTCGTCCTGTTCACCTCTATTTTCTTCCTCCTGGGGGCCATCTTCGGCTACTTCATCGTCTTCCCCTGGGCCTGTCGTTTTTTTCTGACCATGGGCCAAGATTTCCAGGCAGTCATCACTGTGGACAAATATTTCTCCTTGGCTCTTCGAGTTCTGCTGGGGATCGCCCTTGTCTTTGAGCTGCCTACGCTGGTCTTCTTTCTCTCCCGAATGGGCTTGATAACTCCTCGGTGGATGATTAAAAACTTTAAATATGCTGTTCTGGCTGTTTTTACTATTGCCGCTATTATCACCCCTACTCCCGATATGATAACTCAAAGCATTATTGCTTTTCCCATGCTCGGGCTCTATGGACTCTCTATTCTCATCGCTTTTATCTTCGGCAAAAGGAAACATTCCCGTTCTTCACCGCCTGAGCGAGCTGGGTAAGCAAACAACCTATGAACAATATGAACAATAAGATAAAAATCATTGGTCTGACGGGTACCAACGGCGCTGGTAAAGGTGAAGCGGCCGCTTTCTTCCACCGCCATGGGTATGAAAGCTATTCCTTGTCCGATATTCTTCGAGAAGAGTTAGTCCAGCGAGGGCTGGCTCTCAGTCGGGATAATCTGATAAAAATCGGCAATGAATTGCGTCGCCAATACGGGGCAGACATTCTGGCTCGCCGGGCCTGGCAACGGATAAAAAACAGGGCTGTTATCGATAGCATCCGCAATCCAGGTGAAGTCACTTTTTTCCGGCAACACGCTCAATTCATCCTAATAGCTATTGACGCACCGGTAGAGGTAAGATTCCAGCGGATATTAAAACGGGGACGCGCTGAATCGGTCCAAACTCTGCCCGAATTCAAAGCCAAGGAAGCCGAAGAGAGGTCAACCAATCCCCATCACCAGCAACTCCAAGCCTGCCTGGCTCTGGCCGATTATCTTATTATAAATGATGGTACCCTCGAGGAATTTTATCAAAAACTGGCGAGGTTCATATGAAACCAAAAAGAATATCCAAAGATGAATACTATCTGGGCATTGCCCGAGAAGTTAGCCGGAGGAGCACCTGCTGGCGCCGCTCTATCGGCGCTTTAATTGTCCGCGATGATCAGATTATCTCCACCGGCTATGTGGGAGCTCCCCGCAAAACCAAAGACAGCTTTCAACACGGGGCTTGTCTCCGCGATAAATTAAACATTCCCCACGGCCAGCGATATGAACTCTGCCGCAGTGTCCATGCTGAGCAGAACGCCATTATCAACGCAGCCCGGGCCGGGGTGAGTTTACTGGGTGGCGATATGTACATCTTTGGATCAGATTACAAAACAAAGAAACCGATCAATGCTTTCCCCTGTTTTATCTGTAAGAAAATGATCATCAACGCGGGCTTAAATCGGGTGGTCTGCTCTACTGCGGCTGGAGGGATGAAAATATTTAAGGTGGAAGACTGGATAAAAGATTGGCAAAAAGAAGATATAATCGATGATAAACATCAATATGGGTAATCTCTCCTGGTTATATCCCTCTTCTATTTCTCCAGTCTTAACCAGAAAAAAGGCAGCCCCGGAGCTGTACTTTTTAAAAAGCCTCTCCAAAACCGAGCTGCTTTCAATTGAGGCAACTTAATTCGATTAATAAGATGAAGACATCTTCCGGAAGAAAAAAGCATTTCACCAAATTCATTGTTCTGGGAATCATGCTCACTGGGCTGTCTTCTGTACTTTTGTTTTCCCCCCCAGCCCATAAAAGGCCAAGGAGCAATGAATTTCATCCCTTGTATTTTTTCGGAGAGGAACCAACTCGAGGGAAGCCATTAAGCCTCCTGGCTGTCGACCGCCGCCAAAAGCTCTCATCCCCACGGGTCATCCTGGGAAATGAAAAACTCTTCGCCCCGCCTCGCCTGGCCAAACTGAAAGGGTTACGGCTTGGTCTGGTAGTGAACCAGACCTCTCGCCTCCCTGAGGGGAAACCCCTCTGGGAAGTCATTAGCCACCATGATCTCAATTTAACCGCTATTTTTACCCCTGAACATGGTCTACAGATGGAAATTGAGGCTGGGCAACCAGTCCGCAATTCTTCTTGGCGGGATATTCCCATTTACAGTCTATATGGTTCGCATTTTCGACCTTCTCCCGAGCAACTGGCTCGGGTTGATGTCCTCATCTACGATCTCCAGGATATTGGCACCCGGTTCTATACTTACATCACTACTCTGAAATATATCCTCGAGGCAGCCGCTACCCAGAATAAAAAAGTTATTATCTGTGATCGACCGAACCCCCTGGGAGGGGCAAAGATTGAGGGTCCTCTTCTCCAACCCCGATTTAAGTCTTTTATTGGCGCTCTTCCTTTGCCCATCCGCTATGGATTAACCCCGGGAGAGCTTGCCTTGATGATGAAAGGAGAAGGCTGGATTCCCAAAGACGTTGAGCTGGAAGTCATCCCGATGGAAGGTTGGACAAGAGCCGACCTCTGGCCGGAAACAGGGCTGGAGTGGATTCCCACTTCGCCCAATATTCCTGGCCCGGAGAATGCTCTTCTCTATCCCGGCTTTGGTCTTCTCGGTGGATTAAGAATCAACCAGGGTCTGGGCACCGAGGCACCCTTTCTGCGGGTGGGGGCTCCTTGGATTGCACCTGAATTACTTATTAGAGAATTATCATCCCACCCTTCCTCAGCCGGTCTCCGCCTCCAGGCTATTACCTATATTCCCCGCTCTATCCCTGGAAAAATTCTCACCCCTCCCTTCAAAGATCGGATCTGCCAGGGAGTGCAAATTAAAGTCGAGGAACCAAGATTAATAGAACCGGTCTACTTCACTCTCCACCTTATTCGAATCCTGAAGAAATATTACCCGGATAAAATTAAGCCCACAACCACCGGCCTGAATCGCCTCTTCGGGTCTTCTCTTTTGAGCGAATACCTAAAGAATCGCCTTTCTTTCAACTCCCTGATGAAACAACTGGAGAATGATGCCCGCGAATTTAGGGTGAAACGAAGAAAATATTTACTCTATCAATAAACTTTCAGATATTCCTTCATCTCGCCCGCACTATCTCCTTGACCCTCATCAGTTGTATCTGGAAGGCTCTTTCCATTTCTTCCAGCCGGCTGGCGATACTCCTGATGGTCTCTTCCAGGTTGGGAATTAGAATATGCTCCAGCGCGTTAACCCGTCGTCTTGTTCTTTCGATTTCCTGGGCCAAAAGATCAATGGTCTTAACCAACCGGGCTAATTCCACCAGCCGGGGAATAAATTCCTGGGCTTTTTTCAGGCCTACATCCAGCTCGCTGTCTGTCAATCTTAAATCATAGGAAGCAGTCTCCTGGGAAGCTATTTTTAAAACAGGTAAAGGCAGGGCCAATGATTTCCTTATCTCGCCGTGCATCCCCAGTTTTCCCTGGGGAATCAACCTCTCTAACTCTTCCTGGTCATGAAGGGCACTGGTCAACCCCCAGGCCTGCAAAAGACGATGAAGCCTGGGTTGATACTCTGATTGGACTTCCTCAAAACGGCGGAGGGTCTCAAGAAACTGTCTCATTAACTCTTCTAATTTATCCTTAAGGAGTTTATGGCCCCTTCGAGCTAACGCCAACCGCCGCCGTAGGCGCAAAAGCTCCATTCGATTGGGGTTAACCGGTAGCTTCATGACTGGGTTTCCTCCTGAGGATAAAATTCATCCAGGAATTCCGGCCTTATTCTCTTTAATTCCTGACGGGGAAGAAGCCGGAGGAGCTCCCAGCCAAGATCCAGCGTCTCAATCACTGAGCGAGCCTGATGTTCTCCCTGACGAACAAACCGTTTTTCAAAATCATCGGAGAAGCGAAGGTATAACCGGTCAAGGTCAGAAAGAGCTGCTTCTCCCAGGATCAACGCCAGCTCCCGGGCTTCTTTGCCCCGGGCGTAAGCCGCGAATAATTGATTCAAGACATCAGCATGATCTTTTCTGGTTTTTCCCTCACCAATTCCTTTATCCTTCAAGCGGGAGAGACTGGGCAAAACATCAATCGGTGGATAGATTCCCTGCCGATGAAGTTCTCGACTGAGCATAATCTGACCTTCAGTGATATATCCGGTCAAATCAGCGATGGGGTGGGTTTTATCATCTTCAGGCATGGTTAGAATGGGAATCAAGGTAATTGAGCCCGCTCTGCCCTTAATCCGGCCCGCCCGCTCATAAATGGTGGCTAAATCGGTGTAGAGATAACCCGGGTAGCCCCGTCGTCCCGGAATTTCCTTGCGGGCCGCTGAAATCTCCCTTAAGGCTTCCGCATAGAAAGTCATATCAACCATAATGACCAGGACATGCATCTCCAGGTCAAAGGCCAGGTATTCGGCACTGGTCAAGGCCAAGCGGGGAGTGGCAATCCGTTCAATTGGCGGCTCATTGGCCAGATTAAGAAAAAGAACTGCTCTCTCCAGCGCACCTGTCCGCCGAAAATCTTCAATAAAAAAGTGCGCCTCTTCAAAAGTAATGCCCATAGCACCAAAAACAACAGCGAATTTCTCTTCTTTTCCCAGGACGGTGGCCTGGCGGGCAATTTGAGCCGCCAGGCGGGCGTGAGGCAAACCACTCCCGGAAAAAAGAGGTAGTTTCTGCCCTCTAACCAGGGGATTCAGGCCATCGATCGCCGAAACACCGGTTTGAATGAACTCCGAGGGATAGTCTCTGGCCTCCGGATTAATGGGATTTCCCTGAATATCCAGCCTCTTTTCAGGAATAATAGGTGGTCCGTCATCTTTGGGTTGGCCTGAGCCATCGAAAATCCGGCCGAGGATATCCGGAGAAACGCCCAACTGTTGAGTCTGACCGAGGAAACGAACCCGGGACTGCTGGATATCAAGCCCTACAGTTCCTTCAAAAACCTGGACTACAGCTCTTTCCGTGGAAACATCAAGGACTGTGCCTCGGCGAATCATTCCATCTCCGGTCTCAATTTCCACCAATTCTCCATAAGACACATCCCTAATCTTTTCCACAATGACTAACGGACCAACAATATTGGAAACGGTCAGGTATTCACGATACATCAGCTTCCCCCTTGATTATTACTCTTCTGGCTTTCATCCTTTGGCGGTGTGTCCCCTTTCTTCGTTAATTTTTTAAACGCTTCTTCAACTTGGACATAAACGGCTATAAGCTCGGCCTCATCTTGCCAGTATTTCATCTTGGCGATTTCTTCTCTAATTGGGAGATTGATTATCATATCTAAATCTATTTCCTTTTCCAGAGCCTGTAACCCCAGATGGTGAAAATGAATAATTGTCCGCAGCATGAGATATTGCTTGCGCAAAGAAGAAAAAGTGTCCACCGGATGAAAGGCATTCTGGTGGAGAAAATCCTCTCGAATTGAACGAGCGGTCTCAAGAACCATTCTCTCCCGGGGAGAAAGAGATTCCAAACCGACCAACCGGGCGATTTCTTGAAGTTCGGCCTCTTCGGCCAGAAGTTTAATCGCTTCCTGTCGCAAGTCAGCAAATTCATCAGCCACTTCTTTTTCCCAGAAATATTTCAAATTTTCAACGTAAAGAGAATAACTTAAAAGCCAATTAATCGCCGGGAAGTGGCGCATATTGGCCAATCGATCATCCAGAGCCCAAAAGACCTTGACGACTTTTAAGGTCGCCTGGACTACCGGGTCGGAGAGATCCCCTCCAGGGGGAGAAACAGCCCCAATCACACTTAAAGCTCCTTCCCGGTGGTCGCTTCCCAGACAGACTACTTTGCCCGCTCGCTCATAAAACTCAGCTACCCGACTGGCCAGGTAGGCTGGATAACCTTCTTCTCCTGGCATCTCTTCCATCCGACCGGATATCTCCCGGAGAGCTTCGGCCCAGCGGCTGGTTGAATCAGCCATCAGGGCCACAGAGTAACCCATATCCCTAAAATATTCGGCAATGGTCATCCCGGTATAAATGGAGGCCTCTCGCGCCGCGACCGGCATATTGGAGGTATTCGCAATAATAACCGTTCTCTCCATTAGTGGCCGTCCAGAATAGGGGTCGGTTAACTGAGGAAAACTTAAAAGAAGATCAGCCACTTCATTCCCGCGCTCACCACAGGCCACAAAAACAATGATCTGAGAATCAGACCACTTGGCCAATTGATGTTGAACAACCGTCTTCCCGCTGCCAAAAGGTCCCGGCACACAGGCTGTGCCTCCTTTGGCCAGGGGAAAAAGTGTGTCCAATATTCTTTGGCCGGTAATGAGAGGCTCAGCCGGCATTAATCTTGATTTGACCCGACGATTCTTACGGACCGGCCAGACCTGGTAAAGTTTTAACCCAATCTCCCCCTGAGAAGTAGCCACGTTGGCCACCACTTCATCAATCGTGAACTTTCCTTCTTTTATAGAAACAACCTTTCCTTCGACGCCTTCCGGCACCAGGATACAGTGGGCAATTAGTGGTGTCTCCTGAACAATGCCCAAAATATCCCCTTCATGAACCTCATCTCCTTGGTCAACCTGGGGTTGAAAAGCCCATTCTCTCTGCCGATCCAACGCCGGCACTTCAATGCCTCGAGGCACAAAGTCTCCTCCCTGGGCCCGGATTAAGTTCAGGGGACGCTGAATACCATCATAGATTGAGCCGAGCAAACCCGGTCCCAATTCCACACTTAAAGGTTTCCCGGTTAACACCACCGGCTCATCAGGTCCAACACCGGTAGTGTCTTCATATACCTGGATAAAAGCCAGATCTTCGCGTAATTCAATGATTTCACCCACCAGCCCTAAATGGCCGACCCTGACCATATCATACATTCGAGCCCCCCAACATCCTGAGGCTACAACCAGGGGCCCGGCAACTCGAATAACTTTAGGTTGACTCATGTTCCTGCCTCTTCCTTATTAATTCATGAGAGCCTGTAATCCTGACGGCCATTTCCGCCACCCATTCCTGAAGAGAATCGGTGGTCTCTTGATAATCAGAAAAAAGAAGCACAATCGGAAATGTTTTCGGCCTGAGCTCTTCAATTATATCTTTGGTCTCGGATAGAAAAGATTGATGGAGCAAACAAACAGCAATATTTTTTTGCTCCAGGGCCATCAGGAGATCTCTCACTTCTTGTCTGTTCATCGGAAAAAACACCTCAAAGCCTAGCAATCGAAAAAAGTAGACGCTTCTATCCCGGCCAATAATGGCTATTTTTCCTTCCATCACCCTGGTATCCCTTTCCAATTCATTTTCCTCTGCAGGGAAGCGCACCTTTTCTCTTCAGATAAAGAACTGAGGTAGAATTTTTTTTCTTTAACCGTTTTGTGTCCCAAGATACCCATTGCTACTCAAAATAAGTCAAGCCTATTCTCTGCTGAATTGTTGCTGGGGGAAGCCCCTGCATCTTACCGGCGACCACCAGTCGAAATAACTTTAATTCATGCTTTCGGGCCAGGGCATAAGCAAAAATAGGTTCAGGCCCAAAGACACATTGCTTTGCTTCTCGAAGTTTAGTAATCAATAAATTTTCACTCTCCCGTTCAAAGGCTAGAAAACTGTCTTCCTCTTTAAGAACCTCCCAACTACTTATCCACCAGCTTCTATAGGGTGTTCTTTCTAAAACCTGGCTAAAGTCACTCAAGGGTCTCTGTTGCAATTCATCTAACTGACTGGAGGAAAGGAAACCTCCAGGAAAAAGCCACTGATCAATCTGTCGTTCACCAAGTGCCAGATAGGCCCCGCGCAGGACTACCTTCAGGTTAAGGAGATCTATTTTTAACTTTAAATAGCTGAGAATGAATTCATTGCCCCACTTCCTGGCCAATGGCAGGACCTTTTCCGGTCTGTCCTCTTCTTGAAAAATCGCCCACATTTGGTGAGCCCGCATTATTTCCTTCATCTCCTGAGTAAGGGCATCTTTCTCAGCCCGAAGAAAATCATCCAGTTCCTCTCGAGTAAATTTTTCTTCCAGACTGCTGGTAAATCGTCCGGCCTCGATTAACATCTTGGCTGCCTCCGCAGCAGTGGTAGCTCCAGCGGCCTCCCGAAAAAGCTGGCTGGGGAGCAAATATTTCTCCAGGGCATGAATTCGACCGAGAGAATAGGCATAATCAATTGCCCGGAGTTTCTCCCTGACGGGCTCCATCTTCATGACCAGAGCACCTCGCTTATTTTCTTCTCCAGCAACTCCAGAAGTTCTTCTTTCCATCTCTTTTCATCAAGGTCAACTTTTGTTTCCCCTTCCGGGGAAATAATTACCCGTTGAGGCGTGGAGATTTGTGTTTTTATCTGTTCAAATCCAGCTTCAAAAATTTCCCGAACAAGTTCTTTCTTCAAAGCTAGCAACTGGAGTTTGGACTTCAGCCGAGCCCTGGTCACAATTTGCTGAGCCTCCACCCGGGCCCTTTCAAGAAGATTCCGTCTTAATTGCTCTGCTTCCTGTTGAGCTTTGCGTCGACTTCGCTCAATGATAGCCTCGGCTTGACGTTGTCCCTCCTCAAGAATGCGCTGTTTTTTCTTGGCGGCGGAAGAGCGAATTTCTTCGATAATTCCCTCTAATCCCATAACAGTCCTTTCCTCACCTGTTACTTCATAATTTAATCCCGTTGAGGAGAAGAATGGTAATCAACAAACCGAGGACAGCATAGGTTTCCACCAGAGCAGCCATGATAACCGGCTTCATCAGATCCTTGGGCTGTTTGGCCACCATAAAGACACCAGAAGCACAGACTTTTCCCTGATGAATCCCCGACACCAGTCCGGTCAGCCCAACCGGAAGACAGGCAATCAGAATCTGCCATCCTTGATAAAGATTGAGCACCACCGGAGAGCCTCCGGTTAAACCCACTTTCAAAATAACGAGAAAAGCACTTAAAAAACCGTATATTCCCTGAGTCCCAGGCAGAGCAACCAACAACAACAGGCTTCCGAACTTTTCCGGATCCTCGCTCATCACCCCACTCGAGGCCTGACCAGCCAATCCGACGCCAATAGCCGAACCAATGCCCCCGAGAATCACAGCTATGGCTCCGCCTAAAAGAGCAATGGTCAATCCAATAGCCATAAGCTAACCTCCATTGTGTCTTTTATTCAAATTCAATGTATTTTCCTTCCAGAGCCAATGGCTGAAACGGTTTACCCCCGGCTCTAAAAAACTTACCGAAAAATTCAACAAATTGTAAGCGCATGGAATGAACAAATCCGCCGAGAAAACTAATCCCCAGATTAAAAAGATGTCCACCAATAAAAACGAGGGTAGCTATAAGCCAGCCCAGCCACGGAATTCCCAGAGCCGTTTGGGCCAAAGTATTGACTACCATAGCAATCACACTGGTGGCTAAACCAAGAGCTAAAAGTCGCGAATAAGAAAGAACATCCGCTAAATAGCGAGAGATATCATAGAGATTGTATAATCCTCCAAAAAAGCGCGCCACAGGATTACGGGCCGGGGAGGAAAAAAAGACTATGCCCGATGCTCCCAAGCCGGCTAACAACCACCCCAGAAAACTCCCCGTCAAACCGGCTCCAATCAGGGCCGGAAGGAGCACCAGCCAACCTCCCTCAACAAAAATAGCCCTTAAATAATTTTTCTTTTTTATTTCCTGAATAAGATTAAGGAAAGTTCCAAACCAAACTTGAATAAAACCCAGTACGAGGGCTAACAGAAGAAAAGAAAGGGGGTCCCGCAGAGGATCAAGCAGGAGGACCCGACGCCAGGGAAAACCAAACCACCCCCCAACAAGACTTCCCAGGATAATATTAGCCACCCCAAGATAGACAAGCAGTTTCAAGAAAGAGCGCAATCCTTTCCTTGATTTTAGATAAAAAAGGGCGATGAGACTCACCAGGCTGACCAATAGACCATAACCAGCTTCACTTACAGCCAAACCCACAAAAACGAAGAAAAAGGGACTGAGATAAATGGTGGGGTCGAGCGAACGCGGTTGGGGCAAACCATATAAGCGGGTAATTAGTTCAAAGGGACGAAACACAGAGGGATTATGAAGAATAATCGGAGGAATTTCATCGGGCTGGGGAGAACACAAATTAAGATACATAATCTGTTCATAAGGCTGGAGGAGGGAGATAAGCTTTCTCTTGTTTTCAGCCAAGATCCATCCTTTTAGATAAAAAGTAGTCTGAGTTCTTCCTAAGTAACTAAAAACTTCCTGACGTCTTAGTTCATTCTCCAAAATATCGGCTATTTTCATCAGTTGCTGAAGATGAGCCGTTAAACTCTTGGCTTCTTGCTGCAAAGCAGCCCTTTTTGATTTCAAATTTTCAATTTCCTGCTCCAGCCGGGAAATAACGTCGGCGGCTGTTTCTCCTTTTTTCAGAAAAGAAAGAATAAAGTCGGATAATGAATATGGCTCCCAACCCAGCCTTTCCAGCGCTTCCCTGACTTCAAGTCTATTCTTTTTTAGATAAATCACCCCCAGGACAATCCGCTTGGCTAATTGGCCTATCTCACCGGCCCAAAAAGGCTCATTTTGCCTATATTCCTGTAAAGAATCCAGGGAAGTACTGGGAATAATTCCCAGAGAAAAGACAATAAAATCCGTCTCTTCAAATTTCTTGACTCGCTCAAGCGGCAGAGGAAAATGGGCCAGTGGCAGGAGATTGTCTTTTTCCCTCTTTAATTGTTTAATCTGACTCGAGAGCTCATCTTCCTTTCTTTTTAATACTTCAACCGCTTCCAGAATATTAAGCCAGGAGGGATCATTTTTGAGGGAATCAATCTCGTTTTTATTGAGCGTGGGCCGGCCAGAGAAAAATCTTTTAATCCCTGATCCCTCAGTCCATCCCTTTAAGTAAACGATAGCCTTGTTAAGTCTTTCTGTAAGAGCAACAAGTTCATTGACTTCATCACTCGTCATTTCATCTGGGCTGGCTTCCACGCCAGACTTTTCTATCTGAATAAGTCCTTCTTCTTGAAATTTTCTCAAGAGGAGAGGCTTCAATCTGGCTGGAGCAATAAGCTCCACCCTCAACATCTCGGCTACCGCCACCTCTCAACTCCTCTCATTCATTATCCTGGCAATTTCTTGAGTAATCATCGCCAGGGCCTGGGAGCGATTAGTCGCTGCTTTTTGTTTCAGCACCTCTGCTTCCCTGGCCGTCTGTTTTTCAATTTCAGCCGCCTTTTTCTGAGCCTCCTGGAGCATTTTCTCTCGTTGCCGGGCTATTTCCTTCTTAACCTCGTTAAGAATTTCTTCCCGGGATTGAGCCGCCTTCCTTTCAGCCTCAGGAATAATAATTGTCGTCACCTGGCGATGAGCTTCTTCAATAAGTCGCTGAGTTTCTTCCTCAGCCTTGGAAACCAGGAGCAGGGCTTCCTCGGCGGTTGGCTCATTCGTGTTTGAAAGAAGAGCTTCTTTCTTTTTCTTCATCTTAATTCCTTCTACAACTTATCTTTTCCTTAATTATAGGTCAATTGAATACCAAAAAACTAATACCCCAAACAAAATGACTAGTATTTTAATATATTTATCGACAAAATCAAGTTTATAGTTATTGTAAAATATAACTTTTTGGTCCATCCCATTTTGAACGTCTGAGTGTGCCAATAGGACCAATATTTAATCATCAACAGATTCTTTGATTTTCACCTTAAAAGGATGAAGATTATGATATGTAAGAGGAGAACGGTTATTGTTTCTATGGGCTACCAGGGACAAAAACTGTCCTGTTCGTACTTTTGCCTTGTTAGGGTGACCATCGTCATATTTATCATTTTCCCTTGTTTTTGTCTCTGGCCAGTAATAGGATAAACGGATGAACAGTCCCTGGTTTCCTTCTCCCAGTTTCTTCAATCTCAGGCACTCAAAATGCACTGAACTTCTTCATCTAAGAAGTTTTGGGTATAAGTAATAAGCCCGCCAATCCAGTTTCCGTCGGCGCGCTTCCTCCTGTAAAGGGCGAAAAGGAGAGCGGTAATCATAAAGCTGGTGGAGAAAAACAAGAAAGCCCCCCGCTCGAAGAAGGTCGTCAAGAAAAATTAGTGAGAGCTCGTTCTCCAGATAAAGAATAATATTCCCGCCCTTTTTTTGACAGAGCTTAGCCAACTCCAGGAGAACTGTTTCCTCTTTCTCGGTCCTGATCTGCTGGGAGGAAAGATGCAACCAAACTCCTGCCTCCGCCAGAGGATACAGGTATTCTTCTAGTGAACCCCGATGATAATAGACCAGCCAGCTGCCCCCCCGGCGGCATTCTAGGGCTAAGGGGACCATCAGTTTTATCTCTTCTTCTTCTCGATTGGCTAAATGAAGAAACACTCCCTGGGCGCCAAGATTACTTAAACTTTGCCCGACAGTGGATGTTTCATCAGAATTCAAAGAGCCCCGAAAAAAATAAGCCAGGATACTTCTTCCCCGGCGACAGGCAACCTGAATAAATTCCAGCTGGGTAATTTCCCGTTGAGCCTCATCCGAAGAATAAATATCTGCACCCGCTGTTGCCAGCCATTCTATCTTTTCTGAGGGTAAAAATCCTGTATCAATCAGACTAAATCGATATCCCTTTTTCCTTGTTTTCCGGGCGGCCTCCTCTAGCCAGTAAAAATCATACTGGTCATCCCGAACGACCAAACCCGAAGCCCTCTCCGCACGGGTGATGAGCTCAAATCCCACCTCGACATTTTGGGGTTGAAGGGAGGCTGAATTTTGCTGGTTTTCAATTTCTTCTTTAAAATCCTTTATCTCCTCACCCATAAAGATCAACTCCTTCCTGGAATAAAGGGGTATAAATCTTCTCATAATCTTTTCTTTAAGTCAAAAGGCCAATTGCCTGGTCAGTCTGGCTCGACACCTTCTATTCTTTTTTAGTCCGAATCTCACCCTGGTCTTCCTTTTTCTTTTCTTGAAAGGCAATATACTCGAGCCTTCTCCAGACCAGACCTTGCAAATTTGCCGTGTCTCGATTAGGATAAATTCTCAAACCCAATGAAGAAAGCTATTGTTCTTTTCTCGGGAGGACTAGATTCCACCACCGCCCTCTACTGGGCGAAAAACAAATCTGCTCATCTTTGGGCTCTGACGATAGATTACGGACAGCGTCATCGATTGGAAATTGAGTTTGCTCAGAAGATTTGTCAAAAAATCGGCGTTCCCCAAAAAATATTTCCGATTGATTTAACTCAAATTGGAGGCTCAGCCCTCACCGATCTCACCCGGGAGCTGCCTCAATTTCAGGATATCCAGGAAATCCACCAAGGAGTTCCACCAACTTATGTTCCTTTTCGGAACGGAATATTTCTCTCCCTGGCCGCCGCTTGGGGAGAAGTATTGGGCATAGACACGATAATTTGCGGTTTCAACACCATCGATTCTCCTAACTATCCCGATACACGCTCTTCTTTTATCCAGGCTATGGAAAAGACTGTTCGGGAGGGTACCAAGGCAGCCTTCGGTGGCCAAAGCATCAAGATAATAGCTCCGTTTATCAATTTAAAAAAATCAGAAATCATCAAAACCGGCCTGACCCTCGGGGCCGATTATGCCTATTCTATCTCCTGTTATTCCGGCCAGGAAATTCCCTGTCAAAAATGCTCTTCCTGTCTTCTTCGAGCCCAGGCCTGGCAGGAAATCGGTCAGGAAGACCATTTAATCACCCGCTTGAAAAAAGAGGGGAAGCTGTAAAAATCAACTCAAAAAAGAACAAAATAAATATTAGAAGAAAAGGAATGAACCCATGAGTTGGACACTTAAAGTAAAAGACAAATTTCAAGCAGCCCACTTCCTCAAAGATTATAAGGGGAAATGTGAAAAGATCCACGGCCACACTTTTCACGTGGAGGTCAGTGTGGTGACCAGTCAACTTAATCACACAGGAATTAGTCTTGATTTTACTCAGCTAAAAGACCAATTGGCAGCTATTCTCCCTGACCATACCCTCCTTAATGATGTTTATGATTTCCCTCCTTCGGCTGAGAATCTGGCCCGCCATTTTTATTATGAACTCAGAAAAACTTTGCCCGTCAAAGAAGTCACTGTCTGGGAATCGGAAGATGCCTCAGCCACCTACTCTGAAGATTAAAGAAATCTTTGCCTCTATCCAGGGGGAGGGCTTGCGCTGTGGAGAGCCGACTTTTTTCATTCGCCTTGCTGGATGTAACCGGCGCTGTCCCTGGTGTGACACAAAATATGCCTGGCGGGGGGGGACCTCGTTAACTACCGATGAAATTATTAAAAGAATAAAAAAACTACATCATGTCTGGCCCATCAATTGGATCTGCCTGACCGGAGGAGAACCTCTTCTGCAGAACATAGAAGAACTGGTCCTCAGACTTAAGCAAGATGGATTTTTCCTCCAGATAGAAACAAACGCTACTCTTTATCGGAACCTGCAAATTGACTGGTGGACCATCTCTCCCAAACCCCCCGATTACTATTTTCAACCCCAATTCCTGACCAAGGCCAAAGAGATTAAGCTCGTAGTCAGTAAAGAACTTACTTTCCAGATTATCAAAAAAATCCGCCAGGCTTTTCCTCCTTCAGTGCCATTAATCCTGCAACCTCAGACCAATCATCTCTGGAGCAGAAAAAAAGCCTGGCAGCTGCTTGAGGAATCTACCACCTCCGGGCTGCCCTCACTTAGACTGGGCCTGCAATTTCACAAGATTTTCAAATTGAAATAGAATTAGTTTTTCTAAATACTCAAACTACTTAGAAGGAAGGAGGAAGCACCCTCTCTTCTATCTTCAGCTATCAAAACAAAAATTTATCCTACTTAAGAAAACCATTAAGATGAGTGTGGCAGGTTGTACAAGTTTTGCCCTGTTGATGTTGATGGCCGCTGGCTACCGTATATCCAATGTGTTTCTTAGGTGTATTGGAGCCTGAATAGTGACAAGTATCACAAACACCGTCCCAGACTCCGTTACCATCCTGATCACCATCGCAAAAAGAATGCAGCTTAGGTTCTCCGAGAGAAGTCCCTCGACTTTCAAAAACTACTGGTCGGCTTGTCCCATCATCTCCTTCGACATAAGCTCTCATCATCTTGATGTTTTGTCCACCTAACCAGTTGGTCTCCCCCTCATGTGGATTGTGGCAATTCACACAGGTGTAGCCGGCATGATTGGCTGCTTTGGCTGTGGCAGGACCACCCGGACCATGACAGGTCAAACAGGTTGTTTCAGCCTCCAGCTCGGCCAGTAATTGATTCCCCTTGGCTGAATGCAAGTTGTGACAGTTACTGCATTGATGTTGGGGATTCAAAGCCTCGGTTTTTTTCGGCTCTGTCAAAAAAATCAACCCTACTGCCCCCACTGCCATCACCAGTAACCAGGTTTTAGTGATGAACTTAGGCTGTCTCATTTGGCCACCCCCTGAAAGATCTCAATCGTGGCCTTCAGATTATCGGTCACCAATGCATTGCCATGAAAGTCGATCACTATATCGAGAGGAAGTCGAAAATGGCCTGGCGTATTTCCATATTCACCAAAGGTAGCCAGTAATTGCCCTTCATGGTCAAAAATAAGCACACAGATTCGTTTGGCGTCAACCACGTAAACACGGCCGTCCCTGCCAACTGCCAAACCTTGAGGACGGCTCACCTCGCTTTGAAACCAACCGCCGGCTATGGCTCTTAACCAGATTCCGTTCTCATCGAAGACCTGGATGCATTTATGAAAAAAATCGCCTACCAGAATTTCTCCCCGCGTCTTATTAATAGCGATTCCCGTGGGAAAAGATAGCAAGTCCTCACCGAATTCAAAAAGAAAATCCCCCTCGGGTTGATAAACCTTGACTTTATTCTCGTCACTGGCCACGACATAAACCAGACCGGAGGCAGAGACGACAATATCATTGGGTCTTTCGATACTCCCTTCCAAATAATGGCTGAACTTCCACTTTCGAAAGTTGCGGTTGGTCTGATAGACTTCAACCCTTTTACGAGAAGCATTCCCGACATAAAGTCGCCCTCTCTGATCAATCGCCACTCCCAGCGGTCGTCCCTCAATCGGCAGGAACGATATTACTTTCCACTTTCTCCTCTCTTCGTTTCGCCTCATCCGCTTGAGGAGGAAAACACCTTCCTTCAAGAAATCACTGACCACCACCTGGCCCCCAGGAACTAGGGCGATCCGTACGGGAGATAACAGACTCTCCTCAGAGGGCCGCAGAGGAAGGTCTTTACTCTGGCCAACACTAACGCTGAGGAGCAGGATTACCCCCATACTCAGCCCTACGCTGAAAAGAAAAGTATAGATTCTATTTTTTCTTCTTGCTGTCCTTCTCATTTATTTCTCCCATTTAATCAAACCTTGGCGTTTTACTATATTAAACCAATCTGAATAATAAAATCAAATTTACTCTGTTTCCTGGGCCTCGACTCTTCCTAATCGTGTCATAATTACGCCAACAATAATTATCATTGCTCCCATACCCTGTCCGAGAGAAAGCCTTTCTTCGAGAATAAGAAAAGCAAAAAGAATGGTAAAAAGCGGGATTAAATTATCATAAATGGCTGTCCGGCTATTGCCGACTCGCTTAACTGAGGAATACCAGATGACATAACAAATGGCCAGAGCAAAAATCCCTGAATAAGCCAGAGCTCCCCATGAAGAAAGGCTTATTCTGGTCTGGGGAAGCTGGCTGATGTCTTTGGCGGCAAAAGGCAGGAAAAAAATTGTCCCCAGGGTCATGGTCCAAGCGGTAAATTTTAATGGCGAGTATCTTTTAAGCAGCGGCTTGGCCCAAACCGTATAAATAGCCCAGAGAAAATTAGCCGTAAAGATAAGGAGATCCCCCTTTATATACTTTAAAGACCAGACAAATCCGCCTACCTGTTGAGTGATCACAAGATAAAGCCCGGCAAAAGAAATAACAATCCCCCACCAAGTAAGCCAGCTAAGTCTTTCATGTCGAAAACTGGTGCTCACCAGAGCAATAATGGCCGGAGCCATGGCAATTATAATGGCTGAGTTAGAAGCAGTGGTCCAGTTTAATCCATGAATAAAACAGAGCTGGTAAAAAGTTGTGCCTACCAGACCCAAAAAAAGAAATAGCCTCCAGTCACGATGAGGCAGCACTATCTTCTCTTTTTGAAGCACCAGGAACAAAAAAAGTAGGCCAGAGGCAAAAACTAACCGAACTCCATTAAAACCTAAAGGAGAGAATTCCCGCAGGGCTATTTTAATCATGGGAAAATTCAAGGACCATAAAACCACTGCCATCAGCATCCCTAAATCGGTCAGGCCGAGTTGAGCCCCGGCCTTACTCTCGTTTTTCCTCATCCTCTTATCCTGATTTAACCATTATCGTCTTCTTCCCAAAGACATTTTTCAAGGAAAATCAACCTAAATACCCAATGGAGTAACAATTTCTGCTCTTCCCTGGATCTCTCCTGAAAAGAGAAAAGTTAAAAAGAAGAATTATATGATTTTTGTTAATAAAAATACTAGTTTTGCCGGAAAAGAGCCTGGCTTTTTACTCCTCCCGAGGATACCGAGCTTCAATCACTGACTTCAGCCCTCCGCGGGGATTAAATTCACCCACTACCCTGGCTTTCTTGGGCTGACAAGCGGCCACCACATCCTCCAAAATCCGGTTGACGGCGTTCTCATAAAAAATCCCCAGATTGCGATAGGCCAGGATATACATTTTTAAGGATTTCAGCTCCAAACAGGATTTATCAGGAACATACCAGATGGTGATTTTACCAAAGTCCGGCAAACCTGTTTTTGGGCAAACAGAGGTGTATTCAGGAATTTCTATTTTTATTTCATAATTGGGAAATTGGTTGGGAAATGTCTCCAGGGGAGGAAGAGGGGTGTCCAAGCCAGCTTTGGCTTCCTTTTCACCGTATTGTTTTTCTTGATTACTCATTTTTCACCTGGTTTTAAATTTTAAATAGATTATAACAAAAAATCAGGGACCAGGTCTTCACATTTGACATTTGTTCTAGCCATAAGAGTTCTTAGTGCGTTTAATATAGCCAACAACCTCTTGACTTTTTATTGCTTGCCAACAAAGTTCACCAGGTCAAAGGTGAAGACCTGAACCAATGGCTGGTCATATTTAGATAAATATTGACAATAAGACATTTTAACTTGACAAAAAGAAGAATTGGGATTATATTTTTAATGAAAATGATTTTCATTATCAGAAATAGATAAGGAAAGGACGATATGCCGGGACAACATCGTTGGCGGAAAAGATTTGCCGGACATGTCTGCCGGTGGACTATGCCCCGAGAAGCCATTCTGAAACTTCTCAGTCAGACAACCAAGCATCTCAGTGCTAAAGAAATATATTCTGCTCTTCTCAGGAGCTATCCAGGAATTGGCTTAACAACTGTCTACCGGACTCTGGATTTGCTGGAAAAAACAGGGATGATAAAAAAATTTAATTTTCGTCAGGGAGAAAGTCGCTATGAGTTTGCTTCGGAAAACAAGCCCCATCATCACCATCTTATCTGTACTAGCTGCGGAAAAATAATTGACTATAGTGATTTTGCCGATGAGGAACTGGAATTGGTGGATAAATCAGCCAAACATCTAGCGGAAAAATATAAATTTCTCGTTCAGGATCATAATATTGAATTTTATGGATTATGCCAGCAATGTCAGAAAGATTAATTTTAAATATCTGAAAAAATTTTATTAGGAGGTGCAATTATGCCTTTTGGAGATAGAACAGGACCGTTAGGCTATGGACCTCGCACTGGCCGAGGAATGGGCTATTGCTCTGGTTTCCCGACTCCAGGATTTATGAATCCTGGACCGGGGTGGGGCTTTGGTCGCGGCTGGTTCGGACGAGGTCGAGGTTTTGGTTTTGGCCGAGGTTGGTTCGGTCGCGGTTTTGGTTGGGGAAGAGGTTGGGGCTTCGGCCGAGGGAGAGGCTGGCGACATTTCTTCGGCTATCCCTTGCCCCCCGGAGCACCCCCAGCTTTTTTTGGCCACCCCTATGGATATCCCTACTCATCTTACCCAGAGTACCCAGAAACCGAGACTGAACCAGTGGCCGAAGCAAAATCCAAACAATCCCCCAAAAGTTAACCCTGTGTGGTTCACCAACCTAGATAAAGGAGGTGACGGCCATGCCATTTGGAATGGGACCAGCTGGTTGGTGGTTTCTTTACCACCCCTATTACCGTTTTCCCTTCGGGCCTCCCTGGGCCCCTTATCTTAGCGAAAAAGACGAACTTTCCTTCCTGGAAGAAGAAGCCAAAATTCTCGAAAAAGAACTCCAGGCCATTAGAAAAAGAATTAATGAATTAAAAGCCAAATCGCAGTCATCATAATGGGGAAGACCGGAGAATTGAGGGTTAACCGGAATGAAGAAGGGCTGGTTACTACATCCAAGGAAGCCAGCCCTTCTCATTCTCGCAAATAAGCAACAAAAACAATTTTCTAAACTAAAGGAAAAGTAATAGAATTATTTATCCGGAATCATCAAGGAGTATCAAGATGAAAATAGCTATCGCCACGGATGACAATCAAGTTTCACCTCATTTTGGTCGCTGTTCAGCTTATACCGTTATTGAAGTCAAGGAAGGGAAAATAATCCACCGGGAAACAATCCCTAATCCAGGGCATCGACCTGGTTTTCTTCCTAACTACCTGGCCCAAAGAGGAGTAAATTGCATTATCGCCGGCGGGATGGGTCCCCGGGCCCAAAGCCTATTCGCGCAATTTAACATTGAAACCATAACCGGCATTCAAGGGCCGGTGGAAGAAGTAATTGATAAACTTCTCCGCCAGGAACTGGAAGAAGGCGAAGATCTCTGTGATCATCATCACTATGAACATGACCACTCGGAACAAAAATTAAAAGAACTCACCATCTCCCCGGGAGATAAAATTGCCATCACCGCTCAAGGAGATCACCTGGAGGCCGAGGTTGATCCCAGCTTTGGTCGATGTGCCTATTTCATCATCATCGAACCTCAGACCATGAATTTCCGCGCTTATCCTAATCCCAATCGAGAGCTCGCTCAGGGGGCTGGCATCAAAAGTGCCCAATTTCTGGCCCAACAAGGAGTCCGCGCCGTCCTGACAGGTGAATGCGGTCCAAAAGCTTCCCAGGTTCTGGCTGCCTCTGGAATCCAGATTATTACTGGAGCATCGGGCCCGGTACGTCAAGCCTTAAATTCAATCTATCCAGGAGAAGATAAATGAGTATTCAAGTCGACCCCAAGGTAGAAGAAAACCTTAAAAAAATTAAACACCGACTTCTTGTGTTCAGCGGCAAGGGAGGAGTGGGTAAAAGCACAGTCGCGGCCAATCTTGCCCTCGCCCTTTCCCAGAAAAATTTAATGGTAGGCCTGCTTGACGTCGACATTCACGGCCCCAACCTGGCTAAGATACTGGGCGTTGAAGATAGACGTCTGGATGTTTCACCGGAAGGAATCAAGCCAGTGGAAGTCAACGGTCATTTAAAACTGGTCTCCATGGCTTTTTTGCTAGAAGACCCCAACCTGCCTGTAATCTGGCGGGGGCCAATGAAAATGAAGGCCATTCAACAATTTCTGGGTGACGTCACATGGGGTGAATTGGATTGGTTGATCATCGATTCGCCTCCTGGAACTGGTGATGAACCTCTTTCTGTGGCTCAGCTGATTCCGGCTACAGGGGCTCTCATTGTGACCACTCCTCAGGAAATTTCCCTTCTTGATTCCAGAAAAGCAGTTACCTTCGCTCGTCGATTGAATCTGAAAATAGTGGGAATAGTCGAAAATATGAGCGGTCTGACCTGCCCTCATTGTGGGCAAAAAATCAATTTATTCAAAGAAGGGGGAGGTGAAGCCGCCGCTAAAGAGCTGGGCATTCCCTTTTTAGGCCGGATTCCCATAGATCCAGAAATTGTAGCTCTGGGCGATGAAGGCCAACCATTTGTCGCTTCCCGACCTGAATCAGAAGCAGCCAGAGCTTTTCAGAAAATAGTCGACCGCATTCTGAAGCCTTCATCATCCTAATTACTTAAGGAGGATAGCATGTATCAAACAAGAGGACGCTCAGGAAGTGGTTTTGGTCGTGGCCGGGGCAACCAAGGTCGAGGCCGAGGCGGAGGGGCTGGACCCGGAGGAAATTGTCTCTGCCCCTCCTGTGGTCACAGAATTTCTCATCCACGGGGCACCCCTTGTTCTCAAATTTCCTGCCCTAAATGCGGAGCACCTATGATCAGGGAGTAATAACTCATGCCTATCTATGAGTTTAAATGTCTCAACTGCGGACAAATCTTTGAAATATTCTTTAAATCCATTGAGGATTTCTCTCGACCGCAGTGTCCTCACTGTCAGAGTAAAAACACTGAAAAAATCTTCTCTACCCCTGCCCGTGTCTCTGTCTCTTCAACTAGACCCAGCGGTTTGACCTGTTGTGGCCGATCTGAGAGATGTGACACACCTCCCTGTGCTGTAAACGGGAGTTGTCGAAAAAATTAATTAAAATAAATTCTATGAGAGGATTACTAAACGAAAGAAGGGGAAAACAACCGACTGTTTTCCCCAACAAATACCATTATTACTTTTATTGGGAGGAACAAGTTGCACGAAAAGGAATATAAGACCATGGACACCAAGGTTATCCATGCCGGTCAGGAACCGGACCCGATTTATGGCGGAGTTTCAGTCCCTATTTTTCAGTCATCAACCTTTGCCTTTCAAAGCGCTGAGCAAGGCGCAGCTCGTTTTGCCGGGCAGGAAAAGGGTTACATTTATACCCGGATCGCCAACCCCACGATAAAAGCTCTGGAAGACAGCGTGGCCGCGCTGGAGAACGGCTATGGAGGAATCGCTACTTCCTCCGGCATGGCGGCAATTTCAACGGTTCTTTTCGGTTTGTTGGAAAAAGGCTCTCATCTCATTAGTACAGCTTCAGTTTATGGGGCCACCAGGGTCATGGTGGAAAACATTCTGGCCCGCTTTGCGATCTCGGCTGATTTTACCGACACCTCAAAGATAGATAACATCCGCCGCCTAATCCGTCCAGAAACGAAACTTTTATTCATTGAAACCCCGGCCAACCCGACACTGGTCTTAACGGACATTGCTGCCTGTGCTCAACTGGCCAAAGAGAAAAACCTCCTGTTGGTAGTGGACAACACCTTCGCCTCCCCCATCCTCCAAAACCCGATTGAAATGGGGGCCGATATAGTTCTCCATAGCGTCACCAAATTCCTTAACGGCCACAGCGACGTGGTAGGCGGAATTATTGTTCCTCGGGAAGAAGGCCTCTATCACCAACTCCGAAAAACGATGACTCTTCTGGGAGGGAATATGGATCCCCACCAGGCCTGGCTGGTTCTTCGAGGAATTAAAACTTTAGCCTTGCGGGTTCAGAAAAGCCAGGAAAATGCTCTTAAACTAGCCCGCTATTTGGCGGACCATCCAAAAGTAGCCTGGGTAAACTATCCGGGGCTGGAAACTCATCCCCAGCATGACCTGGCTCGCCGTCAAATGCGAGGGTTTGGGGCTATGATCTGTTTTGGCTTAAAAGGAGGCTTTGCCGCAGGAAAAAAGATGATCAACTCCGTCAAGGTAGCCACTCTCGCTGTTTCTCTGGGGGGAGTTGAATCTCTCATCCAGCACCCAGCCAGCATGACCCACGCGGGAGTTCCTCAACAAGAAAAAGAGCAGGCCGGTATAACTGACGATCTCATTCGCTTATCAGTCGGCTGCGAAGGATTTGAAGATCTTAAATCCGATTTGGAACAGGCATTAGCCCAAGTCTAACTCAGGGATGTCCCAGGCAAACATAACGATTGTTTATTGACCGGAAAATCAGATCTATGAAGCGGGTGGAACCAAATGAAACATCACCAACTAGCCAGAACCTCGGTTAAATTAACTATCCTTTATGACAACCATCCTTCTGATAATCAAAGACTTAAGCCAGATTGGGGATTCGCCTGTCTAATCCAGGGTCTAGAGAAAACCATTCTCTTTGACACCGGGGCCAAAGGGGAGATTCTTCTAAACAATATGCGCCAGCTTAAATTATCTCCCATGCAAATAGAGTGTGTCTTTCTTTCCCATCACCACTCTGATCACATCGGTGGGCTGGCTAAGCTTATCGAGGCCAACCCTCATCTCAAAGTTTACTTCCCGGCATCCTTTCCGGAAAAAGATAAAAACAACTGGCGTCAAAAGGAAATTGATCTTCAAGAAATCACCTCCTCCTACAAACTCTGTCCTCAGGCTATCTCCACCGGAATCATCGAGGGATGGATAAAGGAACAATCCCTGGTCTTAGAAGTCCCCTCGGGAATAATCGTTATAACTGGATGCGCCCATCCTCGCATAGTTAATATAATTTCCTGGGTTAAACAACATTTCTCGCAGCCTATAACTCTTCTCATCGGAGGCTTTCATCTGGCCGGATTCAGCCCGAGAGAAATTTTGGAAATAATTCAGACATTTCGTCTGCAAGGAGTAAAAAAAGTTGCGCCGGCTCACTGCACGGGAGAGGAAGCAACATCACTTATCTCCCAAGAATATCAACAGGACTTTATCAGGATTACTGTAGGCCAAAGGTTGGAAATACAATGATCTGCAGCATTGCCAGCGGCAAAGGAGGCACAGGCAAGACAACGGTAGCCGTAAGTCTGGCTCTAAGCCTTAAAGAAAAAGAGCCAGTTCAATTTATTGACAGCGATGTCGAAGGCCCTAATGCCCATCTTTTCCTCCAACCCCAAATAATTTCTTCCCAGGAAGTCCTTCTTCCTGTCCCGGAAATAATTGAAGATAAATGTTCGCATTGTGGTCTCTGTGGGGAGGTGTGCGCTTATAACGCCCTGGCTGTTCTCCCGGACCAGGTGCTTGTTTTCTCTGAGCTCTGTCATGGTTGCGGGGGGTGTAGCCTGCTTTGCCCGGAGAAAGCAATTAGGGAAAAAGGAAGGCGCATCGGCCTAATCCATAAAGGAAAGCTGCCTCAACTGGAATTTCTTCAGGGACGACTCGACGCTGGCCAGCCGCTCTCGCCCCCGGTAATTCGAGAGCTTAAAAAGCTCATCTCTCCGGAAAGGGCGGTACTCATTGATTCTCCCCCCGGAACGTCCTGTCCAGCCGTAGAAAGCATAAAGGGCAGCGACTTTGTTCTTTTGGTAACCGAACCAACCCCCTTCGGACTCAATGACCTGAAACTTGCTGTGGAAACACTCAAAAAACTCCAACTTCCGGCCGGAATAATAATAAATCGCTCTCAGTCTCCTCATGACCGGATGATTGAGGAATATTGTCACCAGGAAAATCTACCCATTTTAATGAAAATTCCCTTCGACCGGGGGATCGCTCAGGCCTATTCAGAAGGCAAACCGTTACTCCAGTATCAGCCCTCCTATCAAAAGAAATTCCTGGAATTATGGGCCAGAATTAGGAAATTAATCCAATGAAACAACTGACCATTATTAGTGGCAAAGGAGGAACAGGCAAAACAACTATTGCCGCCTCCCTGGCTGTGCTGGCGAAAAAGAAAATTATTGTTGACGCCGATGTGGATGCCGCTAATCTTTTTCTTCTCTTATCTCCCCAAGTTAAAGAGACAAACCGGTTTTTTGGAGGAGTAAAGGCAGTAATCGAAGAGAATGGGTGCACTAGATGTCTGGAATGTTTGCCGGTTTGTCGTTTTCAAGCCATATCCCAAATCAGTTCTGGCCAGGTAGTGATCGACCCCCTCTCCTGTGAAGGATGTAAAATCTGTTCCTATGTTTGCTCCCCTGGAGCCATTAAATTGGAGAAAAATTATTCCGGGAATTGGTACATCTCCAATACTACTTACGGCCCCTTTGTTCATGCCCGCCTATCGCCCGGCGAAGAAAACTCGGGCAAACTGGTAACCGAGATAAGAAAGAAAGCCACTCAGTTGGCTGAAAAAGAGTCATTTGAGCTCATTCTCATTGACGGCCCCCCAGGAATTGGGTGCCCGGTCATCGCCTCTCTTTCTGGAAGCGATCTGGTGTTAGTCGTAACAGAACCCACACCAGCCGGGATTCATGACCTGGAGCGAGTAGTCCAAGCAGCCCGCCATTTTAAAGCCAGGGTTGGCTGCTGTCTCAATAAATTCGATCTTAATCCCACCCGCTCCGCGGAAATCGATGAATGGTGTACCCGGGAAAACATCCCTCTTCTCGGCCGCATTCCTTTTACCGAAGAAGTAACTGAATCACTTCGCCAGGGAAAGCCTTATCTCGAGTTGTTCCCCCATGGACGTGCTTCAACCTCTCTCATTCAGCTCTGGGAAAAAATAAAAAGAGAGTTATCTCTTTATTCTTAATATCTCTGGAGAGGAGGTCTTCTAGATGAATGCTGCGGCTAAAAATTGCTTTGAGAACAGCCTGATCAAGAACTAAGACTCTGGATCATAATGGTGACCGACTCTCTGAAACAAGAGGCTATTTACGCCAGATGGGTCAGTCGACTCTTTTTTAGGCATAATTTCTGGTATAATCATGGATAATAACTTCTCCTTATGGGGTTTGAGGTCAAACCCCGGTGAGGATAGTTTTTATTCGCTTAACTAAATATTTTTCAGAGGGGCTGAAGAATGTCTCAGAATAATAATAATGAAGATCTAGAAAAATTCACCCGGGAGCTTCAGGAACAAATCATGAATCAGCTCCGACAGCAATATTCGCCCGCCGTCATTGAGCGCTGGCAAAACCCCCGGAATTTCAAACGCCTCGATAAACCCGATGGTTACGCTAAAGTAAAGGGAAGCTGCGGTGACACGATGGAAATGTTTCTCAAGATCAAGAACGACCAGATTACCGAGTGCGGATTTTTTACTGACGGTTGTGGCACTACTATTGCCTGCGGAAGTATGGCTACCGAACTGGCTGAGGGCAAAACTTTCACCGAAGCACTCGCCCTGGTCAGCGCCGATGAAATTCTTAAAAGATTGGGCGGACTCCCGGAAGCAGATGTCCATTGTGCCCAATTGGCAGCCGAGACCATGCGACGCGCTCTGGCTGATTATCTCTTTCAGAAAAAACACCCTTGGAAAAAGATGTATCGCCAACCAGGAGAAGAATGAAGGTCTCCCGGCCCCGGGTAGTCAAAAGGGCGATGTCCTAAAGCTAACTATTTAATTAAAAATTACTGACCAAAGAGGCCATAAAGAAAACTTGTTTTTTCTAGAAAAGTTGGTTAAAACTAATTTTTCTCCCCCTAATTAACTAAGGAGGTCTAAGCAGAATGAGAAATTGCCACCAGGAAGATAATCTAAAAAATTGCACCTGTACCTGGGAACCCTGTAGTCGGAAGGGTGTTTGTTGTGAATGTCTTCAGTATCACTGGAAAATGGGTGAGCTCCCCGGATGCCTCTTTCCCCCTGAAGTTGAGAGGACTTACGATCGGTCAATCAGGCGATTCATTGAAACCTATAAGGACCGGATCTAACGCTATGAATTTAAGCCAGTTCCTCTCCGGCAACTGTGTCCCCACCAAACCCTCAGCCAGCCTGAATATTTATTCACCAGCGATCACCAAGTCTTGGCCGTCTCTTTTTATAGCCCAAAAAATTCACCTAACTGGTTATCAAAGGGAAATTTTTAAATCAGAATAAGGATAGTTAATCCTCTGAAGATTGCAGGAGAAAGATAATCATGAATATTAAAAAGATCGATGAATTAAGTCGAGAAGAATTACTTGAACTCCTTACGGATGCGGCTAAAAACTGGTTGGCTCATGACGGCTTATGGTTCCGGGCCGTCGAAGAGCATTTTGGGATGGAAGTTGCTCTCGAACTAGACCGTCAGGCCTGGGAAAAATTTACGGTAATTGAAGCCAAACGGATTATGAAACATCTTCACCTCGAACCTGGCGGAGGAATTCCAGCTCTTATTCAAGCCCTTGAATTCCGGCTTTATGCCCGGATAAACCGTCAGGAGGTAGTTGAAGTAAGTGATAACCGGTGTGTTTTTCGCATGCTCTCCTGTCGGGTTCAGGAAGCCCGACAACGCCAGGGATTATCCGACTTCCCCTGTAAATCAGTCGGCTTAGTTGAATACAGAGAATTCGCTAAAACCATTGACCCCCGTCTGGAAACCCGCTGCCTAATCTGTCCCCCTGATCCTCATCCGGCTGATGTCTGGTGTGCCTGGGAATTTGTTCTTAAGAAATGACTCTTTCACAGGATTAATCAGGAAAGAGAAGCCTCATGGAATGAGGAAGCTTTCAACTTAAATTTTTAACTTTTCAAATAATAATTTTTGTGATAAATTTATTCCTCGAAGGCTCTTCTTCGAGATTTTTTCTGAAAGAGGAGGTTGTCTTCCTTAAAGAAAAAGAAGAACCCGAGTTTTTCCAGTTTCTTCTTCGATATAAGCATGTCCCCTTAAGAAAAAAATTCGCTTTTTTTCAGCCACAATTCTCATTATTTTCATCTTAAGAAAGGAGTCTTCATGTTTGAAAACACCCATTTTCCTAAAGCTAAAAAATTCTGGCAATCAGGCAAATTCTACGATTGGTCCCAACCTAATATACATGCTATGACTCACGCTCTTCATTATGGGACATCTGTTTTTGAAGGAATAAGGGCTTATAATACAGACCGGGGGCCCGCCATCTTCCGGCTGCCGGAACATATCGACCGTCTTTTCCTGTCCGCCTCTGTCCAACAGATGAACGTCCCTTATTCCAAAGAAGAAATAATCGACATCATAAAAAAAGTCATCAAAGAAAATCAACTCCAAACAGCCTATATCCGGCCACTTCTCTTTTATTCTTATGGAAATCTGGGGCTTGTTCCCCGGGTATGTCCGGTGGAACTAAATGTCGCTGCCTGGGAATGGGGAGCTTATCTAGGAGAAAAAGCGGAAACGGGTGTTCATGTTTTCATTCTTCCCCAACGTCGATTTCACCATTCTCAACTCGATATGAGAGCGAAACTGGGCGGCATGTATGTTCAATCCGCCATCGCCGGAATGGAAGCCCGAGCTCGCGGTTATGATGAAGGAGTCTTTCTTAATTTGGAAGGCCGGGTGGCTGAAGGCCCAGGAGAAAACATATTCATTGTCAAAAATGGGGTCCTCAAAACTAATGATAATTCAGAGTCTATCCTGGAAGGAATCACCCGAAGTAGCCTCCTGGAAATTGCCGCTTACTTAGGTTTCCCTACAGAAATAGGCCCAATCACCAAAGAAGAATTTTTCACTGCGGATGAGGCCTTTTTCTGTGGTACTGCGGTTGAAGTAACCCCCATTGTGAAAATTAGTGATGGTTCAGAATCCGACAGTGCTTCCCGGGAGTACACTCTGGGGGCAGGTTCGCCCGGAGAAATCACCCTCAAAATGCGTCAAACTTACAAGGACGTCGTTTCCGGGAAAATACCGGAATTCATCAAATGGTTGACCTTTGTTAATGAATGACGTTCCTCCAGGAAATCAGTGTTTTTCCTCCCAAGGGGCTGCCAATAATTAACTATTTTACTAATTTTGCTCTTGAATCTTTTTATTCATAAAATATCTCTCCTGCGGAAGCCAGCGGAAAATTTCAGCTTAAAAAGCCAGGGAAAAAACAACGCCAGGGCGGGAAGGAAGTGAGGGGTTGGCCATAATGAGAAGTGGCGGAGACTTTAAATCAGAAAAAACAGAGAAGATCCCGGCCAAAGGAGTATACTTGCTTCTCCTTTACCTGCCGCAAAATTGTTCTCTTCAAATGGGTCAAAAAGGGATCATTGACTTCCCCGCTGGATATTACATTTATGTCGGCCGAGCCAGAAAAAATCTCGCCTCCCGGTTAAAACGTCATCTTTCACCCCCAAAAAATCTTTACTGGCACATTGATTATTTCCGGCAAAGAGCCCAGCTCAACGGCATCTGGCTAAAACGCCCAACTCCACTGAATGATTTAAAAACAGAAGAATGTTTTCTAGCCGAAAAAATCCGCCACCATTCCTCTTTCCTCCTTCCTCAACTAAAAAAATTAGGGGCTTCTGACTGCGGCTGTCCCGGACACTTTATCTATCTGGGAATAAATCAACAGGAGATCATTTCCTTCCTTTCTCAAGTTAAATACCTGAGGAGGATCAATTATGGAATTTATCTTTAAACCAATTGGCCTCGTCCATTCGCCCTTCAAAAAAAGTGAAGATATCCCCCGAGAAAAAAATTTAGACCCAAACGGATTCAAATCAGTTAAAGGCACTCTAGAAATTTTCCCTGAATTTGCCAAAGGACTTGATGAAATTGATGGCTTTTCCTATCTTTATGTTATTTTTGTCTTTCATCAAGCTAGAGAAAGAAAATTAATCTCCTATCCTCCTCACGACGGCCATCCAAGAGGGGTTTTTGCTACCCGCAGCCCTCGCCGACCCAATCCCATCGGCCTGACCATTGTCCGGTTTCTCCACCGCGAAGGAAGAATCCTCCATGTCCAAGATATTGATATGATCGAAGGTACACCTATTTTAGACATAAAACCCTATACTCATAAAGACATGAAACAAGACGCCCGCTTTGGCTGGCTGGAAAAACATCTTCCTTGACCTTCCATGCCCGGCCTGGTTTAAAAGACATTATCCGGAAAGGTATCTGGCAAACTTTTCAAAAGCCTGATTTTCTTTTTTTTAATCTTTTCAAAAAACACTCTCCCCAGAAAACAAAACTCAAGTTGTACTCTAATTTAAAAATCTATCCTTGGAACCGCTTGTCTCACCAAAAGAGAGAATTTAAAAAAATCATCCTGGAGTTAAATCAATTTCCAGCCCAGGATAAAAGGCCTTTTTGTTTTTTTTTCTTTTATTTTCTGGTATATATAAAGGAAAAATGGAATGGACCAAAAACCTCAGGTATAAAACCCTGCCTTTTGGTCAATCCTTCTCGAAGGAGGTAGACTGATGAAGATGGTTTCTTGGCTACTCACCCTTTGTCTTCTCTCTCTCTTTATATTCCCTCATAGTCTCCAGGCATCTCAGGTATTCCCTTATAACTACAAAATTGAAGAATTAGAAAACGGGTTAAAAGTTGTCTCTATTCCCTTAAAAAACCCGGATATTATTTCTTACTATACGATTGTCCGCTCCGGCTCACGCAATGAAATTGAACCAGGGAAATCCGGTTTCGCTCATTTCTTCGAACATATGATGTTCAAAGGCACTAAAACCATGCCTCGAGAAGCTTATGATAACTTCCTTACCCGATTAGGAGCCGGCACAAATGGCTACACCACCGATGACTACACCTGCTATTTCGTGGTCTTTGCTGGACGAGATCACCTGGAAGATGTCGTCCGTGTGGAAGCTGATCGATTCATTAATCTTTACTTTGATGAAGAAATGCTTAAAACAGAAGCCCCGGTCATTGAAGGAGAGTATTATTCGAGCGTCTCCAACCCCTTCCGCCGTCTATATGAACTTCTTCGCCACACCGCCTTTGAAAAACACTCCTATAAACATACTACCCTGGGTTATCTGGAAGATATCAAAGATATGCCAAATGAATATGAATATTCTCAATTGTATAAAAAGAGATTCTATGCTCCGGATAATACTATCCTCTTAGTTGTGGGAGACTTTGACCACGAAGAACTAATGACTTATGTTAGAAAATATTACAGCCCCTGGAAAAAATCAGGATATCAGCTGGTCACTCCTACTGAACCTCCCCAGAGAAAACAAAAAAGAGCCCATTATGAATGGCCCACAAAAACTCTACCTCGATTAGCTATTGCTTTTCACGGCCCAGCTTATTCGGACAGCAAGATCGATAAGGCCGCTTTAGACTTGCTGGCAGAAATTTACTTCTCCCGTCGCTCGCCTCTCTACCAACGGTTAGTCATTGACGAACAAATCTGTTTTTCCTTAAATGCCAGCTTTCCAGATAGACGTGATCCTTACCTGCTTATCTTCACTGCTGTTCTTAAGGATGAAAAGGACTTACCGCTGGTGGAAAAAGCTATTTTTGATGAATTAACCAAAGCCAAGAACGAGCCTGTTTCCGAAGATCTCCTTCAGGACATTAAATCTAATCTTAAATATTCTTTTCTGCGGGCCATGGAAACCACTGACGGCGTCGCTGGAACTCTGGCTTTCTATATCAATCTCTCCGCTGACCCCGGAACTGTTAATCGACTCTTCAAGCTTTATGAAAAGATATCTCCCCAGGATATCCAGGAAATAGCCAAAAAATACTTTACAATTAATAACTCCACCGTAGTTACTTTAACTGGAGGGAAAGGAAAATGAAGCCAATAATCAATCGACTTATAATTGCCGGCCTGGCTCTGGGGTTGATTGGTCTCTCTTTCGCCTGTTTCAAGAAAAGCACTCCTCCTCTCCGCACAGAACTTCTCCCCGTGGCAGACAATCCCTTTGTCAGTTTTCGGATCCTCCTCAATGTGGGTTCAGCTCATGACCCCATTGGAAAAGAAGGATTATGTTACCTGACGATGTCTATGCTGGCTAACGGAGGCAGTAAGAACATAACCTATAAAGATATTCAGAACATGTTCTACCCCATGGCTGCTTCACTCAGACTCCAGGTGGATAAAGAAATGTCGGTATTCACCGGGACAATTCACATCGACAACCTCGAAAATTACTATAATATTCTCAAAGATATGCTCCTCAATCCGGGATTCCGCGAGGAAGACTTTATCCGCCTCAAGACCAATCAGCTCAACTTCCTGGAAAAAACTCTGGTCAACAACATGGATGAGCAATTCGGCAAAGAAATCCTCAACCTCATGCTCTACGAAGACCATCCTTATGGTCACCATGAAGCAGGCACAGTGGAAAGTGTCCGTAAACTTACTCTAGAAGATGTGAAAAACTTCTACCAGACTCACTTCGTCCAAGGCAACCTCGTCATTGGACTAGCCGGGGGTTACCCGGCCAACTTTCCCGAAAAAGTAATCAATGACTTTTCCCAGCTTCCCGAGGGCCAGACACCAAAGCTGCAGCTACCCCAACCTCGCGCCCCTCAGGGTCTGGAAATTATGATCGCTGAAAAAAAGACCCCGGCCACAGCTATCTCCATAGGCTTCCCCATCCAACTCACCCGGGCCGACGATGACTTTTTTGCTCTGTGGATTGCCCAAGCTCACTTTGGAGAACACCGTCAACACCTTTCTTGGCTGTTTCAGAAAATAAGAGAAGAAAGAGGCCAGAATTACGGAGACTATGCCTATATCGAACACTTTGTCCAGGGTCGGGATAAATTTCCTGAACCCAACCACTGCCGGCAGCAACAATACTTTTCTATCTGGATCAGACCCCTGGCTAATTCCAACCGACATTTCGTCCTCCGGCAGGCAATTCGAGAGTTAAAGAAACTGGTAGAAGAAGGGGTTCCCCGCGAACGCTTCGAGCTGGCCCGGGAGTACCTTCTCAATTACACCAAACTTTATGCCCAAACTCTGGGAGAGCGCCTCGGGTGGCAGATGGATTCCCACTATTATGGGTATGAAGATTTTCTGGCTGAAGTGCAGAAAAGACTCCCCAAAATCACTCACGAGGAAGTTAACCGGGCCGTCCGTAAATACCTCAATTTTGAAAATCTGTATATTGCGATTATTACCGATGATGCTCAGAGTCTGAAAGAAGCCCTGGTGGCCAATACTCCTTCACCCATTACCTATGCTAATCCCAATATGCCTCGAGAAATCCTGGATGAAGATTTAATCATTCAAAACTTCCCTTTAAGTGTTAATCCCGATAAAGTCTGGATTGCTCCGGCTTCGGCCTTCTTTCAAACAGTCGGACTGCCTCGCCAACCATAAGAAAATAATCCAACTGAGATGGGGTCTATTTAAAAAAATCACCATAAGACAATAGAACACTTCTTTAGGTGGAGAAAATGAAAAATGGATATACTCGGCTAAAAAGACTTCTGGTCTTTCTGGGATTAGGATTGAGCCTCAATTTGTTTCTAGACGGCCAGAATCTACTGGAGAAACTCGCACGTGTCCAAAACTTTCAAAGCGCTCGAATTTCTTCTTTTGACCGCAGTGGAGGGAACAAAGACCGTCTCACTATTCTCCCAGGCCAGACAGTGGTCCTCGCTGAAATCCCAGGACCTGGAGCCATTCATCACATCTGGGTTACAGTGGCCGCAGAGCCTTTTTACGGCCGAAAACTTATCCTCAGGATGTATTGGGACGGTGAACTCCACCCTTCCGTCGAAGCTCCTCTGGGTGACTTCTTCGGGGTAGGCCATGGCTTAAACCGCAATCTCCATTCCCTGCCCATTGCTTGCTCTTCAAACGGCCGGGCCCGCAATTGTTATTGGTACATGCCCTTTCAAAAATCCGCCAGGATAACTATTACCAATGAAGGAAGATCTCCCGTAGGAGCTTTTTATTATTATATTGATTATCGCCGCTTCACCCATCTCCCCCCCGAGACTCCCTACTTTCACGCTCAATATCGCCAGGAATTCCCCTGTCAACCCGGGAAAAACTATCTTATTCTCGAAGCAAAAGGGTCAGGACATTATGTTGGTTGTAATTTGAGTATTCTCCAGCAATCAATTGGCTGGTGGGGTGAAGGCGATGATATGATTTATGTGGACGGGGAAGAATTTCCCTCCCTCCACGGTACCGGCTCAGAAGATTATTTCTCTGATGCCTGGGGAATGAGAGAGGACGCCAACCTTTTCTATGGATGTCCCCTGCAGGAACCTGATTTTCAGGTAGGATCAAAAGCCACTGTTTATCGTTTCCACATTCCTGATCCAATTCCCTTTTCCCGATCAATTAAGGTGACCATCGAACATGGTCACAATAATAATCGTTCTAACTACTTCTCCTCAGTAGCTTACTGGTATCAACTTGAACCTCACCAACCTTTCCCCTCTTTACCGGATGTAGCCTCACGTCTTCCTTATGCCTATGAAGAAGCTGCATCTCTGGTGTTACCGGAATGGCAAAAGGAGGACTTCCAGAAATCATCCAGTATGACGTGGGTCGATTCTAATCTTAAATGGCGAATCTCAGCCAAGCGCCTGGTCTTCTCCCGTCTAAAAGAATATGCCCCCCAGTGGAACAAGGCTACCCCTGGTTAAAACAGATGGAGCTCAACCGGGGGAGGAAGTCGTCTTTACTTTTTTTGTCCCGACAAGCGAATCCTATCAGCTTACCCTTTTCTATCTTCAGGGGCCAAACATGGGGAATTATGATGTTATTCTGGTCGAAGACCAATCGAAGTCAGTCTCCTCCGTGGCTACCATTAAAGCCTTTAAAGAAAATGTGGCCATCGGCAAAATAGATATTCCAACTCTTCTATTGCGGGAAGGACCTAACACGCTCATTTTTCGCCAAAAAGAGGACTCTCCCCGAGAATTCGGTTTTATCACCTGCGAAATCAAACCAGACCAGCCTCGTTTCATTCAACAGTGGCAGCTCATTGGTCCTTTTGATGCCCCGGATATGAGCTGCCTCGAAAAACCTTACCCTCCGGAAAAAGAAATTAACCTGGAGCAAATTTACCGGGGGAAAAATCAACAAGAAATCACCTGGCAGGTCATCAAATCTCATCCTTCGGGTTATATCCGGCTGGACGATACTCTGCAGCCTCCAAATCAGGGCATCGCCTATGCTCTTGTCTATATTTATTCTCCGGAAAAATTTCCAACCAAACTTCTTATTGGCAGTGATGATGGCCTCCGGATCTGGCTGAATGACCAACTCCTCCACACCAACCCGGCTTACCGCGCCGCTTATCCCGATCAAGACTCAATTCCGGTCACCCTCCATAAAGGATGGAATAAACTTCTTCTTAAAATCCTCCAGGGAGAAGGAGGCTGGGGTTTCTACGCCCGTTTCATTGATCCAGAAAAGAAGCTTCGCTTTTCCTGTCAGCCACCCCCACAATAGAATAGAAACCGCTCTCCCTATCTCCCAATTGCCATCCTGATCGGTTTGGTATAAACTTGCTTTAAGTTTTAAATGAAAACACCGTTTGAAACTCAGGAACTCAGGCGATACTGGAATGCCTCCATGGACCGCTTGCCTTCCTATCATGAGGCTCCCTCTACCCAAATATATCGATTAGAGGAAATCCAAGTTATCAAAGAATTCCTTTCCCCCCTTGAAGGAAAACTGTTCTTAAAAACCGATCTCTGGAATGAAGTCAAAAACACCCGCATCCTCCACTGGTCAGCTGCTCAGGGAGCCTTTACCTTTGCTTTTGATATATCTGACCGGGTAACCAAGCAGGCCAAAGAAACTCTACCGCATCAATCGCCTTCCGCCCATCTCTGCGTGGCTGACATCCGCTGGCTTCCCTATCAGGATAAAATTTTCGATTGTATTTATTCCATGGGCACGGCTGAACACACCCCTGAATATCTTCTTGCTTTTCAGGAGCTCTATCGTGTCCTTAAACCTGGCGGCAAGGCAATTATCGGCGTACCCAATAAATTCGATCCTTTTCTCCGGCCCTTCCTGGTGTGGTTTCTTCAGAAGACCAAGGTTTATTCATTCGGCTACGAAAAATCGTTTTCCCGGCGAGAATTAACCTCTCTCCTCACCCGGATTGGTTTCGAGATCATCGGTCATTCCTCCATTCTTTTTATGCCCGGAATTCTCCGGATGGCCGACCTCTTTTTCTATACCCGGGCTCCCTGGTTATTAGTCACCACCATCTGGCCAGTTAAGTTTTTTCACTATTTATATAATAAATTTAAATTCCTCCAGCATCACGGTTATCTTCTCGCCCTGGCTGTACGTCGGCCAATAACTCCCCCGAAAGAGAACAATTAAAATGCCTCCCTTATTTCACTGATTACCATATTTCTGTGAAACGAGCCAAACAACTGAAGCTAAATCAATCTCAAGATTAATGAGCTCCTGACGAAAAACTGTCCCTCAAAAGGCACCGGGCGCAAATTTTTGGGGACAGACTATTTAGTTACTTCATCAGCTGCCTGACGGATTATTGCCCACGCCTCCCTCACATGCTCCTCTTCAGTTGTCCGGGAGCCGACTACTAACCGAATTGTGTATTTTCCCCTCAATGAAGTATGGGTCAGGAAAATCCGCCCCGATTTATTGATTTTTTGATGAAAAGACCGATTCAACTCATTTAATTCTGCCTCGCTCCGGCCATCATTCAGACGAAAACAAACCAGAGAAAAATGGACGGGAGCCAATATCTCAAATCTTTCATCATCCTCAAGCCATTCCTTAAACATCTGAGCCAGACGGATATGTTTCCTGATAATTGCCTGGAGACCTGAGACTCCATAATAGCGAAGGACAAACCACAATTTCAAAGCACGAAATCTTCGACCGAGCTGGATACCCCAATCCCGGTAATTATTCACCACGGCATCCACCCCGGTTTTCAGGTATTCAGGATGAATTTCAAATGTTCTGATCAGCGCCTCTTTATCCTTAATGAAATAAACCGAACAATCAAAATTAGTCAACATCCATTTATGAGGATTAAATACAAAAGAATCAACATGTTCCATGCCCTCCAGAATCCATCGTTTTTCCGGCAGAATAGCGGCAGTGCCAGCATAGGCCGCATCCACATGCAGCCACAGCCCATGTTTCTGGCAGATACGCCCGATGGGAGCCAGGGGATCGACGGCTCCAGAGGAAGTTGTTCCCAGGGTAGCCACCACACAAGCAGGCTGATATCCCTCGGCCTTATCCTGATTAATCGCTTCTTCCAGAGCTTCGGGAATTAGAGCATAGTTCTCATCAGCGGGAATATAGCGGAGGGCCTCGCGGCCATAACCGGCGATTTTCACTCCCTTTTCCACGCTAGAATGAGCTTCCTGTGAAGCATAAACACATAAAGGTAGTTTAATTCCTTTTAAGTTAGCCTGATAATCCGTCGCTTTCTCTCGAGCGGTTAAAAGAGCCACCAGAGTAGAAGTGGAAGCAGTGTCCTGAATAACCCCAGCTAATCCCGACGGCAGCCCAAGCATCTGGCGAAGCCAACCGCAAACCACTTCTTCCAGTTCAGTGGCGGCCGGAGATGTTTTCCAAATCATACACTGGGCGCCCAAACCAGCGGTTAATAACTCCGCCAGAATAGAAGGGGGGCTATTATTGGCCGGAAAATAAGCAAACCACCCGGGATGCTGCCAATGAGTCATTCCGGGAAGAATAATTTTTTCAAAATCGTGGAATATCTCAGTTATAGATTCTCCTTCCTCCGGTGGAGAATGGGGAATTTTGTTCTTGATCTCTCCTGGTTGAAGAGGAGAACAAACAGGATAGTCACCCACTCTACTTAGATAATCGACAACCCAATCCACAAATAAATAGCCAAATCTTTTAAATTCCTCTTGATTCATCTTCTAATTCTCCAGATTAAATAAATCATCTCCATTTTAAAAAACCCTTATCACCAAATCAAACTAGATAAATTTCCAGGTACATCGCCCTCCTAAATGCCTGAGACTCTCTTCAAGGCAATTGCCAAAAAACAACTTACTTTCCTCTCTTTTTCAGGTTCATCACCCTTTTGGAGATCTAGAGGTTATAGTCTATGACCATCAATCAGCCCCGTCCTTTTTCATTAGGTGAAGAATCGTGTCAAAAATAAGGTTATTTAATCTTATTTGCAGCAATTTCCCCTTATAAATCATAAATTTTCAAAAATTATAAATTTTTTCTTGATTTTTAATTTTTTAATGTGATATAATTAAAAGTAGTAATTTTAAGGGGGGGAAGAAGAAAGACATCGCCAGTAGTTTTTGTGTTAACTAATTGATTTCGCATCAGTTATTAAAATTGCCAAAGAAATCAGTTGATTTACTTTTTTAAAAAATTAGCGCTCTCGGGAGAGCGTAAAAGTAAAAATGCAAATTTTCCCAAATTTTAGTTGAAATATCCAAAAAAAATGACTTTTTTTCCTCTTTCGGCAACTAAATCCTTTGATTTTTCGTATCTTTTTATGGAGATGGTTGATATCATCATTAAAAAACAGCCCACTTTTAGGGGCATAAGAATAAACATTACCAATCAATCCTCTCCCCTTAATTGTAGATTTACTTATCTCCATTAAATCCCCTTACCCATAAATCCATCCCCTCTTTGGCTGCCTCATCCGGGGCAGCCGTCTATCAACTAAACTGACTCTCTCAGGGAATGTCAACACCTGTAGTGGTCATGGTTAATTGGCCATGTTTAACATTGCGAAGAGTGAGCAACTCCTGGGCAATCTTTTTTACCCGGGAAACAGTTCCCTTTAAAACAATTATTTCCAGACAATTATGAGCATCCAGATGAACATGCAGGGAAGCAATAACTGCCTGGACATATCGATGTTGTATTTGATTAAGGACTTCAGTCAGTTCTCTGGTGCCGTGATCATAAACCAGCGCCAGCACCCCAACTACTTTTTTCCCGGGGACCTTCCATTCCTCTTTGATCAATCTTTCCCGGATTAAATCTCTGATAGCTTCCGAGCGGTTAGAATAGCCAATTTCTTTAAGAAGAGAATCATATTTCCTTAAAAGTTCGGTATCAACTGAAATACTAAATCTCGTTACTTTTTCCATGGCTTTCCCTCAATCTTAAGCTGGTAAAACAATAATGCATCTTCCTCTTATGTGTCAATATTAATCCCTGTTTCGAAGAACAAAATCATTCTTGTTGTCTCTCCCTTAAAGAAAAAATTTTAATAAGGTCTTGACATCTTCCATCTCTTAGCTATAATGATTTTCCTAAATGGAAGAGAAAAAAGAAACTCTCCTCTCCCTCCCCATAACCCCTCCTGTTTGCACAACTTCCAATAATAATCGGGCGGTCCCCACCGCCCGATAACTCTATTTTCTGTCTTTTCCCTCACCTGAATTCAGATTAAAGGAGGAAATTATGGCTACTCGATTGATTTTACCACCTGACTATAAACCCGCCCTCGATGTTCTGGAAACAGAGAAGGCGATTATGGAAATCAAACTTACCTTTCAACGCTTACTGGCTGAGAAACTTAATCTTCAGCGGGTGACTGCTCCTCTTTTTGTTCAATCCGGAACAGGAATTAATGATGATCTCAACGGGATTGAACGCCCCCTCAAATTTTCGGTCACCAACCTGAATCACACTCAAGCAGAAATAGTTCAATCTCTGGCGAAATGGAAAAGATTGGCTCTCGCCAAATTAAAGATCCCGCCGGGAAAAGGGATCTACACCGATATGAACGCTATCCGGCCGGATGAAATTCTGGACAACCTCCACTCAATTTATGTTGACCAGTGGGATTGGGAAAGAGTCATCACCCCAGAAGAAAGGTCCTTATCTTTTCTCAAAGAAATCGTCAGCAAAATTTATCAGTGTATTTTCCAGATGGAAACAATTATCTGTCAAAAATATCCCCAGTTCACCCCCTTCCTCCCCCCAAAAATCCACTTTATTCATGCTCAAAGACTCCAGGCACTGTTCCCTCAGCTCTCACCCCGGGAAAGAGAAGACAGAATCTGCAAAACACACGGCGCTGTATTTATCCAGGGAATAGGTCTTCCTCTAACTGATGGCCAACCCCATGATGGCCGGGCTCCTGATTACGATGATTGGACCTCCCCCACGGAAGAAGGACCCGGGTTGAATGGAGATATCCTCATCTGGTATCCACCTCTTCAGCAGGCTTTTGAACTTTCTTCAATGGGGATTAGAGTAGATGCGGCCACCCTTCTTCGGCAGTTAAAAATAACCGGCTGCGAGGAGCGACGCCATCTATACTTCCACCGACTCCTTTTAGAAGGAAAACTTCCCCTCTCCATCGGTGGGGGCATCGGCCAAAGCCGATTGTGCATGTTTCTCTTAAGAAAAGTGCATATTGGTGAAGTTCAAGTTGGAATCTGGGACATGGAAACAATCAGACTATGTGAACAACATAATATAACCCTGCTCTAAATTCAGGTAAGTTCTATTGACAAACTCCTCCAGGTTCTTTTAAACTTAAAACTTACTGCCCAAGATAACTTGGGAACAGTTGACTGGTTTAGGGGCGAGGGAAGTCCGTGAAAATCGGACACAGCCCCCGCTACTGTGATCGGTGACGAATTCCAGATTACGCCACTGCCCTCCCCGAGGGTGGGAAGGCCTGGAAGGAGGATGACCCGAGAGTCAGGAGACCTCCCCTTAAACCATTCAACCCCAACTTCGGGAGGAAGGTAAGGTTGAGCACAAATTTACCGCTAATCATTCTCTCAATCTTATCCAACCAGTTTTTCCAAACGAAGTGTGGGGGCCATTTTAGTCCAAAGGAGGCACCCATGAAAAAATCACTCATCATTTTCCTTCTCTGGTCTCTGGTCGGTCCTGTATCCCTATTGTCCAAAGAAAGTAACCCTGACCAAAAACCGCCTAAAATCCACCATCAAATTACAGTCACCGCCACCAGGATTAAAACCACTCCCCGGGAAACTGGAGCGTCCATCATCATTATCACTAAAGAAGAATTGATTCAAACCGGAGAACCACTACTCATTAATGCTCTCCAGAAAAGCGCAGCTATCTCGATGATTCAAACCGGTCCCGCAGGAATGGCGACGTCTCTTTTTCTTCGTGGGGCCAATTCAGAACATACCCTGGTAATGATCGATGGAGTAGAGGTGAATGATCCCATCTCTCCTTCCCGCTCCTTCGATTTAGCCCACCTTCAGACGGAAAATATTGAACGTGTCGAAATCCTTCTCGGTCCTCAAAGTCCCCTTTATGGTTCTGACGCTCTGGGTGGGGTAATTAATATCATTACTTCTTCCGGCCAGGGCAAACCTCATCTTGAATTCTCCGGCCTTGTTGGCTCCTGGAAAACAAATCAAGCCCAAATCTCCTCTTCAGGTGAATGGCGCCAACTTGCCTTTTCCTTCAGCCTGTCTCATTTTCAGGACGAAGGCATTTCCGCGGCCAGCGCTGTTTATCCCGGCAACACCGAAAAAGATGGCTACCGCAACTTATCCTTCTCGGGCCGTACAGATTTGACCTTTTCCCCTGAGAACAAACTCAGTTTTTTTCTCCGGATTATCCGTGCCCGGGCTGAAATAGATAATTTTGGCGGGCCTTACGGTGATGACCCCAATAATCTACAAAAAAACCGCCATCTAATCAGCCGACTGCAATGGCGAAATTTTCTCTTCAGCTCCCGGTGGGAACAGCTTCTTTCGGTCAACCTGGTTTATCACCATCGAAAAAATAGAAATCCAGCTGATGACACCTATCCTAACTATTCAGACCAGGCCGATTTTAAGAGCATGTTTATCAAACTGGATTGGCAACATAACCTATACCTCCATCCTCAGAACACTCTCACTTTTGGGGTGGATTTCAAAAAAGAAACCGGCCAATCCGAATATATCAGTTTCAATCCCTGGGGTAAGGTTGCTAGCACCTTTCCCAACCACCAGGCTCATTCCGCCGGTTTTTACCTTCAGGACTTCATCCGCCTCCAGCCATACTTTTTCTGCCAGGTGGGATTCCGCTGGGACCATTATTCGCATTTCGGTTCGGTGGTGACTTACCGGCTCACTCCTTCGATTATCCTGCCTCTCACCCGGACTCAATTAAAAATGAGCTTCGGTTCCGGCTTCAAAGCTCCCTCACTCTATCAACTTTATGCCCCGCCATCTCTCTATGGACCTATCGGCAATGAGGATCTCCAGCCTGAAAAATCCAGAGGCTGGGAAATCGGTTGTCATCAACCTTTCTTCAAAAATAAAACTCAGCTGGCCCTCACTTTCTTTTCTCAGGATTACGATAATCTGATTCAATTTGACTTCTTTCGGGGATATATCAATACAGGTAAAGCTCGCTCACGGGGATGGGAAATTTCTGGAAGCACAATCCTGTTTAACCATTTCCAGGTCACTCTTGATTACACTCACCTCCAGGCCCGGGATCGGCAAACCAATCAGCCTCTTCTCCGCCGACCCGCAACCCGGTTGAATCTCGGCCTGCATTTTAATATAAAAGAAAAACTCCGAACCACCCTTCTTTTGCTTTATTACGGACAACGGGACGATCTTGATTACTCTCTCTGGCCGCCCCGGAGGGTGACTTTATCTCCCTTTAAACTGGTCAATTTCAATATCTCGTATACTTTCCTGCCCCAGCTACAGGTTTTCTTGAGGATGGAAAATCTCCTTAATGAGCAGTATGAGCTGGTTAAGGGCTACGGAACCTACGGTTTTTCAGTTTACCTGGGGCTGAAATCAAAGATTGAATTTTAAAGGCCAGTCCCTCACAACCAAACTTCAAGAATTTTCCTGGCCGGGCAATTCTCGATAAGGAATCGTCTGAGATGCTGGTTGGGTCTCTGGGGCCAAATATTTCTCCCATTCATCTTTGGCTATCTGCAACTCTCCCCGTTTACCTTTGCCTTCCCAGCCAACTACAGCCTGGTCATCATACCGCGCCTGACTATAACGTATGGCTAATAAAGCCGCCTCTTTTATACCTTCTTCCGACGCTCCTTCTTTGAACCTAATAACCACCAGAGGACCTCGCCGGGAAACAGTTGTCAACCGAACATCATCAGGCAAAGCCCATTGTTGAAGCAAGCGATTCTCTCCCTCATTTCGACCAATCACCACCCAGTAATTCTCAGCAAAAAAGTGGCGCCCCACTTTTAAAAGCCAGATATCTTCCTTTTTCAGCCAGCCGCGCCAGAGAAGCAATTTCTTCAACCGGGCGGAAAAGCCGGGATCAGTCAATAAGCATCCTCCTGAAGGGGTGGGATAATCCTCCAACCCGAACTTCTCAGCCAGTTCCATTTGTCTCTTCCGGCTCCGTCCCTGAATATCCAGTAACCTTTCCCGATCTACCAACCCCTTTTTCTCCACTTCTGTCTCGGGAAGCAACCGGGCTGAAAGAGGTCGCAGCACTCGCCCCTCCAGACCGGATTCTTTTTCCACTATCTCCAGAGCTTTCCAGTTCTGCGATTTCGGTCTTTCTCCCAACACCTCCCCGGTAGCCACAAAACTGGCTTGATATCTCTCGAGAATCTGTCCAGCGAGGCGAACCATCTGGGCATGACAATCGATACAGGGATTCATGTTTCTCCCATAACCATATTTTGGCTTTTCGACTATCTGGATTTCCTCTTCAGTAATATCTATGACCACCAGGGGCCAGTTCATTTTGCGGGCTTCTCTCATAGCACGGGCAGCACTGAAAAAAGGACTTTCATAGGTGACAGCCACAATCTCAATTCCCTGCTCCTGGAGGAGGCAGCCGGCCAACAGGCTGTCCAATCCTCCCGAGAGCAATAGGAGGGCCCGCACCTGATGCTCTTTCTTGGCAGACGGTGGAAACACTTCTCGCACCAACATGGCCTAACCATCCTCTTTAGTTATTCTCTAATTTTACTAAACTTTCAAAAAAATAAAATAGGGTGAAAGAAAATTCCTCCTCAACGATCCATCATTCGGGTTTATTCTTTTTTCTCCAGGGAAAACGGGAAATCTGTATTTTCCATCCTCCTAAAAGGAGATAATTTTATTAAACTTATCTCTCAATTGCCCAGTCCACCACTTAATCATCGGTTTTGACAGTCTCTTTTTCTATGTTCCTCCAAGATGAATCACCAGGATTCTCAAGCCAATGATTACCAGGAGAAGACCTCCGAAAAGTTCCGCCCTTTGACCCACAACCTGACCTAACCACCGGCCTAAATATTCACCGCTATAAGTAACCCCAAAAGCCACCCCGGCAATTACCAGGGCCGGAGTTAAAATCATAACTCCCAGTGAGCCCAGGCTCAATCCCACCGCCAGAGCGTCCACCGAGGTAGCCAATGCCAGGTAAACAACTGATAACCCCCTGGTCCGATCGCGGCGCCGACGCAATGAGAAATCTTTCTGGTGGAAACCCTCATAGATCATCCTCCCCCCAACCACCACTAATAATCCAAAGGCCACCCAATGGTCATAACGGCTAATAAGTTTAATAAGATTTCCACCCAACCACCACCCACCAAAGGTCATTCCCCCCTGGAAAAACCCAAAATAGAAGGCTAAACGCCAGCGCTGGCCCAGATTTAGCCCCCCCTGGCTTAAGGAAACGGCCACAGTCACAGCCAGAGCATCCATGGCCAGGGCCAGAGCTATTCCTAGAAGAGGTACTAGTTCCACTGGTTATCAATCCTAAAAAACTTGTTCTCTTACTCCCCTCTGACTAAATACTCCCAGGCCAGGGTGGCCAGCAGAAAAGCTGCTTCCGGTAACGCTGCTTCATCAATGTCAAAGCGGGGATGATGATGAGGAAATGATTTTTGATTGCCGGCACCAAAAAAGAAGAAAGCTCCTGGTATTTCCTTTAGATAGTAAGCAAAATCTTCGCCGCCCATCACCGGTTTAATGGGAACCAATCTATCCTCACCCCAGAGCTGCTTGACTACTCGTCGAACAAAATCAATCATATCTTCTGGGTTCACCAGCACCGGATAACCTCGATCATAAGAAAAGTCACAATCAGCCCGCCACGTCTGACAGGTGGTCTGACAAACCTCCTTCAATCTTTTTTCAATCTGGGCCTGGACTTTTTCATCCAGAGTCCGCACCGTCCCTGTCAACCGAACTTTTTCAGGAATTATGTTGTAAATAGTGCCTCCCTGAATTGTCCCGAAGGAAATGACCAATGGTTGAAGGGGATCTGTTTCTCGACTCACCAACCCCTGAACATGCGAAATTATCTGAGCGGCTACCCAGATTGGATCAACCGTCAAATGAGGCATAGAACCGTGCCCTCCTTTGCCTCTTACTTCAACTTCAAAATTATCGGCCTGAGCCATCATCGGGCCGGCCAGAATCCCGATTTTACCGGTGGGCAAAGGCTGCCACAAGTGGAGCCCGAAAATAACATCCACCCCTTCCAGCACCCCTTCTTCAATCATTGGCTTAGCCCCTCCCGGGGGTAATTCTTCGGCCGGTTGAAAAATAAAAACTATCTGTCCAGGCAGGGAATTTTTGAGACTAACCATGACCTTGGCCACACCTAATAAAATGGCCATATGGCCATCATGACCACAACAATGAGCCAACCCCGCTTTCTCTGAAAGAACAGGCTTCTCTCCTTCTTCCTGAAGCGGCAGAGCATCCATATCTGCCCGGAGGGCCACTACCGGCCCTTTCCGGGCTCCCCGGAGAACAGCCCTCAGACCAGTGCCCGCCAACCGCCTGACCTCCAGTCCCCATTCCTGAAGAATTTGCTGAATGACACTACTCGTTCGCTCTTCATGAAAAGCCACTTCCGGGAAACGATGAAAATCTCTCCGCCAGTTTATAATTTCATCTTTTATCTTCGCCACTCCCTGTTTTATTTGCTCCCGAGGAACTAAATTCATTCAATCACCTCCTTGAATCACGGTCATTATGAGCAACTTAAACCAGGAAATTCCTGGCGACAAAATTCTCCCTCCCTACTCTCCTCCCTTCAATGGGCCAGCCGGTGCCAGCTCTTCCCTTTTCTCCAGCCTGCCTTCTCTTAACTCACATCTCCTGGGGCATCTTTCGCCACTCGCTTCCCCATTAATCCCACGGCGAGCAAAGTCACCGCCAGATTAACTATAAGTCCGACAAACCCGGCATTCAATCCCAGAAATGGATCATGACCACTGAGGATTAAAAACATGACCACCCCAATTCCAGCAACCAAGCCAGCCAAAATTGATTCTTTTTTAACTCTCTTCCAGAAAAGCCCAAAAACTACCCCGGGGAAGAACTGACAGACTCCGTCATATCCCAGAATCAAAAGGTTGACCAATTCATTGGGGAAAAAGATGGCAAAAATGAGAGCTAGCCCGGTGATGACCAAGAGGAGAAGACGAGAAAGCCGCATAACCACTTCTTCACTGGCGCGCGGGTTGATTATCGACTGATAAACATTCTTGCTGAGGAGAGTAGAGGCAAAAAGAACCAGAACAGAAGCCGGCACCATGGCCGTAACCGCCCCGGCCGCACCAACAAAACCAAGAAACCAGGAAGGATAGGTTTTTTCCACCAGCGCCAGAAAAGCCAGGTCTCCGTTCTTTAAATCAGGCAGCACCAGAAAAGCCGTCAGCCCGACGGCAATAACCAGCAAAATCGGCAATTGATAGAGGGGCATAATGATGGCGTTACGTTTGATCACCTTATCACTCTTAGCGGAAAAGACCGAGCCAAAGACATGGGGCCACATATAAAATCCCAGACCGGTCAAGAGAACTGTGGACATAACCCAGCCAACTCCCATATGAGAGGTTGACCCGGGAAAGATCAGATGATAGGGCTTCTGGTCAAGAATGGCCCGGAACATCTTGCCGAAGCCGCCAAAATAAATCGCCGGCACTCCGAAACCCACAATACCCACGGCCGCCAGCATCATAATGTCCTTAAGCACCGAGACCCAGGCTGTCCCCCGGATGCCACTGGTATAAACAAAAAGAGAAGTCAGAATGAAAGCAAAAAAGATAGCCCAATGCGATTTAATAGCCCCCTGACTGGCCACCTCCACAATTAACCCCAGGCCGGTTAATTGCAACTGGAGATAAGGGATAATGGAAAAAACACCGATCATCGCCACCAGAACCCCTAGGCTTTTACTCTGATAACGGTGAATAAAAAAATCCGGTTGGGTGTGCAGGCCATATTTTTTCCCAACTCTCCACAAGGGGGGCAAAATGAAAAAGGAAAGAGTATAAGCTAATGTCCCATAGATCAAAATATAAAAGGTCGGAGCTCCTTTGGAGTAAGCCCAGCCGCTGGCTCCCAGAAAGGTAAAGGTGGTATAAATCTCCCCGGCCATGAGCAACCAGATGATAATCACTCCGAAACGCCGCCCTCCCACTGTCCAGTTTTCCAGATTCATCTTAACTCGACTGCCGGCAATAATTCCTAGAAGGGAGGCCACCACAATAAAACCCAGAATGATCACTAAAGCCGGAGTCATCAGCTCCTCCCCGCCCGGTTATTCTGATTATCCTTTTCCTCAAGCTTATAAGCAACAAAAAGGACCACTGGCGTTAAGGCCACCCAGAGCAAAATCCAGAAAAGGAGAAAGGGTAATCCCAGTATCACCGGATAAAGACGATTGACCAGGGGCAAAGCAAATACCAGGGTCACAAAAGGAATCAATCCCAGGAGAAGGGCCAACTTAGTTCCCTTGGTCATGCTGCCTCCTCGAAGATAAATTTTGTTTATTATACCAATTAAGATATTTTTTCCATATTTTTATCTTACGCCAGTAATTATCTCCTTTCCCCTGAATAAAAACTCCAGTTTGTATTAATCGCTGCTGAAAGAACCTTGGCGGAATTAAAGATGAAAGTTATAATTATTAGTTTAGGCAAAAAATGAAACCATCTCCCATTTCTCCCACCCGCTCGAAAGAAGCCATTATTCTCCGGGGAGTGCGGGTTCATAATTTAAAAAATATCGACCTTGACCTGCCTCTTTACCAGCTCATTGCCATCACTGGTGTCTCCGGCTCAGGCAAGTCATCGCTGGCCTTCGACACCCTTTATGCAGAAGGACAACGACGCTACATTGAATCCCTCTCAGCTTATGCCCGTCAATTTTTTGATAGAATGGAGAAACCTGACGCTGATCTAATCGAAGGGATAACACCGGCTATTGCCATTCAACAAAAAGCCTCCACCAAAAATCCCCGGTCCACCGTCGCCACAGTCACAGAAATCTATGATTTTCTCCGACTCCTCTTCGCCCGCCTGGGGACAATTCATTGTTTAAAATGTGGCTTCCCGGTGGTCAGGGACACCATTGATTCCATCGCTGACCAGCTCTACCAGCTTCCCCGGGGAACCCAGCTCTGGATTACTTTCTTTTGGCCTCAACCTGAGAATCTGAGCGCCCTGGAAAAAGATGGCTTTTACCGAGTGGTTAAAGAAGGAGAGATCACTACCATCCATCGCTTAAAAATACCCACTTCCCCAGGATACGACGTCTTGGTTGATCGGCTCCGGGTGGAAACCAGGACTCCCGAAGAAAGAGAAAGATTGGTCGATTCTCTTGAACTAGCCCTCAAAAAAGGCCACGGTCGGGCCAAAGTCATCATTAATGGCCAACGAGAAATGCTCTTTTCCGAAAAACTTGAATGCAAGAAATGTGGGCTGGCCTATGAAGAACCTTTTCCCAATTTATTCTCTTTCAACAGCCCTCAAGGAGCCTGTCCTCGCTGTCATGGCTTTGGTGACCTGGCTGTGCTGGACGAAGACAAAATCGTTCCTGACAAAAGCAAAAGCCTGGAAGAGGGAGCCATCGAGCCCTGGACCAAACCTGTTTCTCAGGGAATGATGGAGGAACTTCTCCATGAAGCCCGTCGCCGGGGAATTCCCACTGATATTCCCTTTCGAGACCTGAAAGAAGAGTGGCAACGTTTTATTCTTGATGGAGGCGATGGTTATTATGGAGTCAAAGGATTTTTCGATTGGCTGCAGACGAAAAAATATAAAGTTCAGGTTCGGGTGTTTCTGAGTCGGTACCGGAAATATATTCCCTGCCCGGAGTGTCACCAAACCCGTCTTAATCAGCAGGCCTTAAGCGTTCGCCTGGCTGGCAAATCCATCGGGGATGTCGTCCGGATGACAGTTGGAGAGGCAGATGACTTTTTTGCTTCTCTCTCCCTCACTTCCTTTCAGCAAAAAGTGGGCGAGAGAATTATCCGGGAAATCAGGAACCGATTAAAATTCCTGCTCGAAGTGGGACTTGACTATTTAACCCTGGACAGAATGACCTTTACGCTGAGCGGGGGAGAGGCCCAGCGGATTAATCTGGCCGCCACCTTAAGCGCTTCCCTAGTCGGCACTCTTTTCGTTCTGGATGAACCCAGCATAGGTCTTCATCCTAGGGATAATCAAAGACTGGTCAATATCCTCCAGTCCTTAAAAGAAAGGGGTAACACCGTGGTCGTGGTTGAACATGATCCGGCCATCATTAAAGAAGCAGATTTTATAATTGACCTGGGACCCCGGGCCGGGGAACATGGCGGCCGGGTTATCTATCAAGGTACTTACCAGAAATTCCTGCAATGCTCCCAATCCATCACCGCTGCTTATCTCACCGGAGAAAAAAATATCCCCTTGCCTTCCCGAAGACGTCAACCGCAGCAATTTCTGGTTATTCGCAAGGCCCATAAACACAATCTGAAAAACATAGATGTCCATCTGCCGCTTCATGTCTTAACCTGTATCACCGGTGTTTCAGGTTCAGGAAAGAGTACCCTCCTTTATGATATCCTTTATCAGGGGCTAACCGGTTCAACCGCCGCTGGGTTTGAAGAAATTGAAGGGCGGGAACTCATCGATAAAGCCGTCATCGTTGACCAGAGTCCGCTTAGCTCTTCACCCCGTTCCATTCCCGCCACTTATACCAAAGCGATGGACGATATCCGGGAACTCCTCAGCCAGACCCGGGAAGCCCGCCTGATGGGTTATTCAGCCGGCTTTTTCTCCTTCAACACCCGGGGAGGCCGCTGCGAGGAATGTAAAGGCGCCGGCCAGAAAATAATCGAAATGCAATTCCTCTCTGACGTGGTTCTTCCCTGCGAAGCCTGTAAGGGGAAACGTTTTAAGAAAGAAATCCTGGAAATTAAATATCGGGGTAAAAATATTGATGAAATTCTCCAGATGAGCTTGACGGAAGCAACTGAATTTTTCCAGGACTCTCCCCAGATTCTCAGGAAACTATCTCCTCTAATTGAAGTGGGCCTGGGTTACCTCCGCCTGGGTCAACCCACCACCACCCTGTCTGGGGGAGAATTACAGCGAATAAAACTGGCTTACCACCTGGTTCATCAGAAAGATAAACATATCCTTTACCTCTTTGATGAACCAACTATCGGCCTCCATCCAGATGATATGGCTGTCCTTCTCCGCTGTTTCCAGAAACTGGTCGAGATCGGCCACACCGTGGTGGTCATTGAACATAATCTTGACCTGATTAAATGCGCCGACTACATCATTGATCTCGGTCCCGAAGGAGGCGATAAAGGGGGAGAAATTGTGGCCGAAGGACCACCGGAAAAAATAATCTCGTCTCCCCGCTCCATCACCGGCCGCTATCTGCGGCCTTATCTGAAAAACACCCACTAAAAAATTTGACTTCCTCACTTCTGGATGCTATATCTCCTGAAGACTCAAATGGATTCATTTGGTTGGTTATCAGTTCTACCACCCCTTCTGGCCATCTTCCTGGCTATTAAAACCAAACACGTTTATATCTCCCTTGGCCTGGGTATCTGGTTGGGCTGGACCATCATTTCCGGCTGGAATCCGTTGAGCGGACTTATTCGCACCGTGGATATCCTTATCCGCGTTTTCCAGGATGCGGATAACACCCGGGTTATCATTTTTAGTGCTCTCATTGGAGCGATTATCACTTTCACTCAATATTCAGGGGGAATGGTGGGTTTTGTCAACTGGGTCATGGGTAAAGGAATCGTCCGCTCTCGTCGCTCGGCCGGTCTTCTGGCCTGGTTTCTCGGATTTGTCATCTTTATTGAATCCAGCATCTGTGTGCTTGTTTCTGGAGCAGTCTCCCGACCTATCTTTGACCGTCTCAAGATATCGCGAGAAAAACTGAGTTACATCCTTGACTCAACCTCCGCTCCCAAGTGCATCCTTATCCCTCTTAATGCCTGGGGAGCTTTCATCATCGGTCTTTTAGCCGGCCAGGGAGTTGACTCCCCAATTCGCATGTTAGTCTCCTCCATGCCTTTTAACTTTTATGCTATTTTTGCCCTGGCCCTCGTCCTGGTCGTGGTCCTCACCGGTAGAGATATCGGCCCGATGAAAGAAGCTGAACGCCGGGTCAGGGAGGAAAATAAACTCTTGCGAGACGGTGCCGAGCCTTTAATCTCCGATGACGTGGTCACGATGCCGCCTAAGCCCGGCATTCCCTATCGAGCCATCAACATGATTCTTCCCGTGGGAGTAATGGTCACTATGATGCCCATTGTTCTTCTTATTACCGGCCAGGGAAGCTTGATGGAAGGTTCCGGCTCCCTTTCAGTCCTGTGGTCCGTAATTGCCGGTCTTCTGGCGGGAGCAATAGCTTATCGGGCCCAGGGATTGATGAAAACAAGAGAAATCACTGACATTTTCATGAAAGGAGTAGGCGGACTGGTACCCCTGGCCAGTCTAATGATTCTTGCTTTTGCCATTGGTGATACCTGTGAAGTGCTGGGCACCGGACCTTTTGTGGCTCAGGCAGCCAAGGCCACTCTGCCTCACAGCCTTATCCCGGCCGTGTTATTCGCCATCTCCTGCTTTATCGCCTTCTCCACCGGCACTTCCTGGGGAACGTTCGCTATTATGATCCCGATAGCTGTCCCCATGATCAATTTAATCCAACTTCATCCCGGACTTATTATTGCGGCTGTCCTGGGAGGAGGAGTTTTTGGCGACCACTGTTCACCTATTTCCGACACCACGATTATCGCTTCAATGGCCGCCGCCACCGATCACATCGACCACGTCCGGACACAACTTCCCTATGCTTTTCTGGCCGCTGGCCTGGCTATAATATTTTTTCTCATCTTTGGCGCAATCTTATGACCATTTCTTCTAATGAGAGCGAAACTCTCATTAAAAAATGAGAAGTTAGTTATCACCAAAGAAGGAGAGTCTCCTTATGAAAATTAAAAATACGCTCCCTTATTGGTTTATAATTTCTGTTTTTGCTATTCTCCTCCTGAGCCCCACTCTCCCACTATTAGAGGCTTCAGAAAACCTCTCCCGCCTTTCTCCTCAACTAAAAATCAAATTAGACCGATTTGCCCAATTTGCTAATTCTCAGATGAAAATCGACCAGGCAGTAGGTCTTTCCGTGGCTTTTTTAAAAGATAACACTCTCTGGGCGCAGGGTTTTGGTTACGCTGATCTGGAAAACAAAGTCCCGGCTAAGGCTGAAAGCTCATACCGGCTGGCCTCAATCACCAAGACCTTCACTGCCATTGCTGTCCTGCAGCTGGCGGAGAAGGGTTTGATCGAGCTTGACGCTGACATCAGAACTTATGTTCCCTATTTTCCCCGAAAAAAATGGCCTATCCCTGTGCGCTTTCTGCTGGGGCATCTCGGCGGAATCAGCCACTACCGCAATTACGCTGTCGAAGGCCGCATTAAAGAACATAAAAACACCCGGGAGGCCATCGCCATTTTTGCCGATTTTGAACTGGTGGCTGAACCAGGCACCAAATATCATTATTCCAGTTACGGGTTTAACCTACTTGGAGCAGCTGTTGAATCAGCCTCCGGAATGAGTTATGGAGAATACATCAAAAAAAATATTTTCATTCCTCTGGGGATGAAGAACTCCAGAATGGACGATCCGTTGGAGCTTATCCCCAATAGAGTCCGGGGTTACCAGTTGGTCAACGGGAAAATCAAAAATTCGGAATTTGTTGATATTTCCAGCCGGTTTGCCGCTGGCGGGACCAGATCAACGGTCATTGACTTGATGAAATATGCCCGGGGGATAATCCAGCAGAAACTTCTCCGGCCGGAAACCTGGAACCGGATGTTTACCTCCATGTCTATTCGGGACGGCTATTTCACCGGCTATGGGATGGGGTGGAACGTCAGACCCTGGCGAGGCCATTTTCAGGTCAGTCACGGCGGTTCTCAACCTGAAACCAGGACCTATATTCTGATCTTCCCGACGGAAAAATTTGCCCTGGCTGTTGCCTCCAACCGGGAACGACTGGATCTGACTCCTTATATCACCCGGCTGGCGGAACTTGTCCTTGATGAAGACCTCGATCTTGAAGTTTACTGTCCTTCAAGAGAAGATCGTCTTATTTATCAGGCTCTGGAACAGACTTTCTTTTACGGTCTGAGTCAATTTGATTGGCACCGCGCTCCTCTCACTTCAAAGCCAAAGGAGCTATCCCGGGCCTTCGCTTATTTCAACCATAATCTTAATCGCCAGGTTATCGCCCGGGACTGGCTAAAAGCCAGGCTGAAAATCAACAATGGTTTTCATCCCAAAAGCGGGCAAACCCTGATCAAAGTTGGAACCTGGATAGCCTTTTCTCTAGCTCGCCTGAGAGGAGAGGCCTTTCTTAAACAATACCATCGGCTTGGTCCTCTGGCGTTTTTCCAGGACTATCTTCAATTAAAGGAAGAAAAAGGCTTTTCTCTCCGCTATTTCCCTCTTTCCTCCTTTCTGAAAAATCTTATTGCCAAATGGCAGAAAGATTGGCAGCGGGTCTACACAGATGAGCTTCGCCACCTCTGTCTTACTCCCTGGACCGATTTTGATCATCTCCTCCCGGTTCTCAAAAATAAATTTTCCGGGGCCAGCATTTATCCCGACTACACCCGTCAGTTTGCCCGGGTGGCCACTATTTTCCTCCGCCAGAATCAACCCAAGAAAGCCCTGGCCCTTCTGGAGGGCTCTTTACAGCTTTACCCTCAATCAACCGCGGCCTTAACCAACCTGGCTCAGGCTGAACTCTGGGTAGGAAATAAGGATAAGGCCCGGCGTCTTTACCTTCAGGCTAAATCTATTGACCCTCAGGCACAAGGCATCAGTCCTTCTGCTCTGATAAGTTTCGCCTCTCATCTAGAGAAAAGCCAGCGAACCGGGCCCCTACGGAACTTAATCAATATAGCTTTAGAACTCCATCCACTTAATGCTGACCTTCTGGAAAAGGCAGGCGATGTATTCTTCCGGTTAGGGGAAAAAGCCCGCGCCCGTCGTTACTACATCAAAGCTCTTCAGGCTGATCCCCAAAGAAAACACCTCAAGAAAAAAATCAAGAAAATAAAGTGAGGGGAGCCTTCTTTCCCTGATCGATGAATCTTTTTTCAAATTAATGTTTAATAATAAATAAAAAAAGAAGGAGAACGACCATGAATACCGGCATAGGAGACAGCTTTCAGAAGGAAACAAAATACATCCGGGGTAAAATCCCGGTGAGTGGTCGTCTCTGGGAGCCACCGCCCCGAACAGATAAATCATATCCCGAATGTCCCCGGATATCCCTGCCTCCACCCCGCGGGCAGAATGGACCCGGCCTCTGGGAGACAATTCTCCGTCGTCGGAGTATTCGAAATTTTTCAGCTCAGCCGATTAGTTTAGACCAGCTCTCTCAGCTTCTCTGGGCTACTCAGGGAATCACTCACCAAGGCAGAGGATATTTTTTCCGGGCGGCTCCCTCCGCCGGAGCGCTATACCCGGTGGAAACCTATCTGGTAATCAACCGGGTTGCTTCCCTGGAGGCAGGGATATATCATTATCAGGTGGGATTACACCAATTGGCTCAAATCAAAATGGGTGATTTCTCCCGTGGGATAGCCGCCGCGGCACTCAATCAAGAGATGGCAGCAGCTGCTGCTGTGGTTTTTTGCTGGACAGGTATCTTTGCCCGCTCAAAATGGAAATATGGACAAAGAGCCTATCGTTATATTTACCTTGATGCTGGTCATATCGCTCAAAATCTAGCCCTGGCAGCGGTGGGTCTTGGCCTTGGTTCCTGTCAGGTGGCGGCCCTCTACGATGATGAAGTCAATCATCTCCTCGGTGTGGATGGTCAGAAAGAAAGCATCCTTTATCTTTCTGTGGTCGGCCACCCTTATCCATAAATAATTATTTTCCATGGAGGTAGGAATGAAAATGCTCACCCTATGGTCCTTATCTTTCCGTTCTCGAATATTGACCACTTTTCTCCTTATCCTCTTGATAGCCTGGCCAACTTTCCCCTGTACAGTGGCCGTAATTTCAGCTAAAGCCAGCCGGGAAGGACGGCCTCTTCTCTGGAAGAACCGGGACACATCAGCCGAAGACAACATGATCATCTATATTCAGGGGAAAAAATTCGGCATTATCGCTCTGGTCAATGCTAATGACCCGACGGGCCGGAATGTCTGGGCTGGCTGCAATACAGCCGGCTTCGCTATTATGAATTCGGCTTCCGGCGATTTATCTAGTGGCCGGGAAGGGATGGCTGAAAACGGGACCTTCATGAGACGGGCCTTGGAAGAATGCGCCACCGTCCTTGAATTTGAAAATCTTCTTCAACAGACTAATGGTCAAAGAAAAGTGGGCGCCAACTTTGGCGTCATTGATGCTCTGGGGAATGCCTGTTTTTTTGAAACCAGTTCTGACTCTTATACTAAATTTGATGCCAATGACCCCCGCGTGGCGCCTGATGGCTATATTGTCCGGACCAATTATGCGTTTACCGCCCCCACTCCTTATACAGGCGGTGGCTACATCAGGTTTGAAAGAATCTCTCACCTTTTTCAGCAGGCGGCGGCAGAAAAACGCCTGAGTGTTCCCTTTATCCTTCAACAGGCAGCCCGTGATCTGGTCAATGAAAAAATTCATTCTTTCCCCCTGGCACAACCTCTCCCTCCTGGCCCCCAACCACTATATATCAACACCAATGACACCATCAATCGCAACTCCACTCAGGCAGTAACAGTCTTTGTCGGGGCTCCTTCCCCCGAGAAAGCCTATTTAACCACCATGTGGGTCATGCTGGGCCAACCCGTCTGCACCGTGGCTCTGCCGGTTTGGGCAGGGATGAACAAAATTCCATCGGTTTTAACCGGTGAAAAAGGCTCAGCCCTCAATCATCATTCCCAGCTTATCGAAGCTTATCTTTATCCTGACCGACGGGGACACATGACTCAATATCTCAATTTAAGCCGCTTTCTTACTTATCGAGGCCAGGGCGTATTGCCTCTTCTCCTGGATATTGAACATGAAATCCTCACCAGAGCCTATGAAGTTGAAAATGAGTGGCTGAGCACCCAACCCTCCCCGGCAACGATGAATCAAACAGCGGCAGAACTGGCTCAATGGGCCTGGGAGAAACTCCGCGAAAATTTTCCTCCGGAGGAAATAAAGTGACCAGAAAATGGCTGGTTATCTTTATAATTAACTTAAGCTTACTCACCCCCCTTTTCTCCCAGACAAATCTTCTTGAGGACGAAAAAAACACCATTGAGATTTTTGAAAAGACCGCACCGGCGGTTGTCTTTATCACCAGCAAAGTCCTCCGGCGGGACTTTTTCACCCTGGATGTCTTCGAAATACCCAAAGGAACCGGCTCCGGGTTCATCTGGGATAAAAAAGGTCATATTGTTACCAATTTTCATGTGGTCGAAGGAGCCAGCCGATTGACGGTTACTCTGGAGAATAATGTCACCTACGACGCTGAACTCGTTGGTCTCGCGCCGAGCAAAGATCTGGCCGTCCTCAAAGTCAAAGCTCCAGCTCATCTCTTGACCCCCATTCCTCTGGGATCCTCAGCTTCGCTCAAAGTCGGTCAGAAAGTCCTGGCCATCGGCAACCCTTTCGGACTTGATCACACCTTGACCGTCGGAGTGGTCAGTGCTCTTGGCCGGGAAATAACCTCCATGACCGAGCGCAAGATTCATAATGTCATCCAGACTGACGCCGCCATCAATCCCGGTAATTCAGGAGGTCCGCTGCTGGATTCCAGCGGGCGTCTTATTGGAGTTAACACCGCTATTCTGGCCCCCAGTGGAGCCAACGCCGGCATCGGGTTTGCCATTCCCGTGGATACGGTGAAAAGAGTCGTCCCCCAGCTTATCCGCTATGGAAAGGTCATTCGCCCGGGGCTGGATATTTCAATCGTCTCTGAGTCAATTGCGGAAAGACTGGGCATTGAAGGGGTGATAATCGCCCGGGTTTATCCCCGCAGCAGTGCTGCCCGAGCCGGCTTAAAGGGAATCGCCCGGACCAGAAGAGGAGAATACATTCTGGGAGATATCATTATCTCCGTTGATGGACAAAGAATCCGCAATTACGATGACCTGGCTTATGTGTTTGAAAAATATGAAGTAGGTGATTGGGTGGAGCTGGGCATTCTCCGCAGGGGGAAGAAAATCAAAGTTCGCGTTCAATTGGAAGCGGTGGAGGAAGAATGAAAGAGACCATTTCCTCACTGCATGTCGTCCTCTTTTCCCCTCAGATCCCTCAGAATACGGGTAATATAGCCCGGACCTGCGCTGCCACCGGAACCCACCTTCATCTAATCAAACCGTTGGGTTTTTCCCTGGAAGACCGTTGGCTCCGCCGGGCTGGACTTGATTATTGGCCCCTGGTTAAAGTTACCCTTTATGAAAACCTGGACGATTTCTTTGAGAAAAATCCCGGTGGTAATTTTTTCTATATTACCAAATACGGCCGGAAAACTTATGACCAGATTGACTTCTCCGGCGATGTTTTCCTTGTCTTCGGCCAGGAGACCTACGGATTGCCTTTGCCTCTCTTACAGAAGAACGAAGAACGGTGCTTTCGGATCCCCATGATCTCGGCCGCCCGCTCCCTGAATCTTTCCAATGCTGTGGCCATTATTGTCTATGAAGGGCTCCGGCAACACCAATTTCCGGGCTTGAAAATTCACGGTTCTCTGACCGAGCTGGCCGAATTACTCGATGAGCACTTAAAAAAATAAGACAGCCTTTTCTAAGGACGCACTTTCTTTGAGAAATTCATGAGGGCTGGCTCTCCCTCTTATGGCCTCACAAAAATCAAGGCCGGGCTGGAATAAGGATAAAGGTAAGCTGTTTTTAAATAAGCAACCCAGCAAAAAGAGCAGGTCTGGAGTTATTTTCTTTATGCTGGCTTGGACTGAGATTCCTCCGCCTGGGACTCGATCGGGAGACCAACCTTCTGGCGGATAGCCCGCTCCAATTCAGCCGCCAGTTCTTTATTCTCCTTGAGAAGATTTTTGACATTATCTCGTCCCTGTCCCAGTCGCTCGCCTTTATAGGAATACCAGGTGCCGGCCTTTTCAATCAGGCCGTATTCCACTCCACAATCAACCAGATCGCCTTCCCGGGAAATTCCTTCACCATAAATAACATCAAACTGGGCTTCGCGAAAGGGAGGAGCCAGTTTATTCTTGACAATTTTCACCTTCACCCGGTTCCCAATGACCTTATCGCCTTCTTTTAGATTAGTTATCCGGCGAACATCAATCCGGAGTGAAGCATAAAATTTTAAAGCTCTCCCTCCAGTGGTCGTTTCCGGTGACCCCAGGAAAAAACCAATCTTTTCTCTCATCTGGTTAATGAAAATAAAACACGTCTTTGACCGACTAACAATGGAGGTGAGTTTGCGCAGTGCCTGGGACATTAAGCGGGCTTGGAGCCCCACATGAGTATCGCCCATCTCCCCTTCTAATTCAGCTTTAGGCACCAGAGCCGCCACCGAATCTACGACCACAACATCAACCGCTCCGCTGCGGACCAAGACCTCGGCTATTTCCAGAGCCTGTTCGCCGTAATCCGGTTGAGAGACGAGCAGATTATCAATATCGACACCAATCCGGGCTGCATAAAGTGGATCCAGGGCATGTTCGGCATCAATAAAGGCGGCCAGTCCTCCTCTTCGCTGCGCCTCGGCAATAACGTGCAAAGCCAGCGTGGTTTTGCCGGTGGCTTCGGGACCAAAGATCTCCACAACCCGACCCCGAGGAAATCCCCCTATGCCCAGACTTAAATCAAAAGATATTGACCCCGTTGGAATAACTGGAACTCTCACGGCCGCTTGTTTCTGTCCCAGCTTCATCACCGAACCCTTGCCGAACTGCTTTTCAATTTGCAGCAAAGCTGCCTCAACTGCTTTACTCTTGGAGAGCTGGTTTTTATCCGGGGAATTCTTCATTTTTTCCTCCACATATATTATTAGCCAGATTCAATCTTCCGGCAATCTTCTTTTTTTGGCCAGGTATCTCTCCTGGCTTATATTTCTCTCTCTTCTGCTGGGCTGGTCTCCCTCAACTCTTCCTTCAATCGGAGAGCCAGCCCCCCTCCTTCTCTAAGAACGATACTTAAGGGCTGCGGTCGCTATTTTATAATCACGGTTCCTATTGACAATAATCATAAAATCCTTTGCCGGTCTTGCGGCCCAAGTAGCCCGCATCCACCATCTTGCGGAGAAGGGGACAGGGTCGGTATTTAGGATCCCGGAAGCCATCATAAAGAACCTCCATAATATGGAGACAGACATCCAGGCCAATTAAATCAGCCAGCGCCAGCGGCCCCATGGGGTGGTTCATGCCTAATTTCATTACCTGGTCAATGGCCTCCACTGTGCCCACGCCTTCCATCAGGGCATAAACCGCTTCATTGATCATCGGCATCAAAATCCGGTTGGAGATAAAACCCGGGAAATCATTGGCTTCCACCGGAACTTTGCCCATCGTCTCGGCCAGATCTTTCACCTGTTGAAAAACATCCTCGGTTGTCGCTATTCCCTTGATCAACTCAACCAGCACCATCAACGGGACGGGATTCATAAAATGCATGCCCATGAATTTCTCCGGCCGGGAAGTCACCGCCGCCAGTCGGGTGATGGAAATAGATGAGGTGTTTGAAGTAAAGATTACATCTGGCGAAAGAAGTTTATCCAGTTCACCAAGGACCGCCTTTTTGACCTGAAAGTCTTCAAAGACTGCTTCAATAATAAAGTCAACGGTCTTTAAATCCGCCAGTCGGGTTGTGCCCTGGATACGGCTTAAAATTTCATCTTTGTCTCCTTCAATTTTGCCCTTCTCAATAAGTTTAAGGAGACTCTTCTCCATTTTCTGTCGGGAACGGTCCAGGATTTCTTCAGTCACATCGTGTTGAATCACTTCAAAGCCGGCCGTAGCGGCCACCTGAGCAATACCCGTCCCCATCGTCCCGGCGCCGACAACGCCTATTTTTTTGATCGCCATTGCCTTGCCTCCCCTCATTACCTAAACCATTTCGATAGCCATAGCCACTGCATCTCCACCCCCGAGGCAGAGAGCAGCTACCCCTTTTTTCAGCCCTCGATGTTTAAGGGCGTAAAGAAGCGTCACCAGAATTCGGGCTCCTGTTGCTCCAATGGGATGCCCCAGAGCCACTGCTCCTCCATGAACATTCACTTTCTCCCGGTCAAGTCCCATTTCCTTGAGAAGAACCACCATCTGGGAGGAAAAGGCTTCATTGATCTCAAAAAGATCCACATCTTCCAGCTTCCAGCCGATGTTGGCCAACAGTTTCTCGATAGCTCCCTTAGGGGCATACATAACCATTGAAGGTTCAACACCGTTGGTGGCACTTCCCAGAATCCGGGCCATTGGTTTCAACCCTTTCGCCTTGACCGCATCAGCCGAGGCCACCACCACGGCGGCGGCTCCATCATTCAGAGTAGACGCATTTCCCGCCGTCACTGTCCCATCTTTCTTGAAAACCGGCTTAAGCCTGGCCAATTTCTCCAGAGTGGCGTCCCGGCGAGGGCCTTCATCCACCTTAAAGATAAGCGGTTCACCCTTACGCTGCGGGACTGTCACGGGAACAATTTCTTCATCAAAATACCCATGGTCAATCGCCTTCAGAGCTTTCTGATGAGAGGAAACCGCGTAGGCATCCTGTTCTTCCCGGGTGGCTCCAAACTTCTCAGCAATTATCTCGCCGGTATTCCCCATATGGATATCATGGAAAGCACACCACAGTCCGTCATAAATCATGGCATCCTTCATGGTCGCATCACCAAATTTAATTCCTTCCCGGAGTCCCCAGAGCAGATGAGGAGCTCGACTCATGCTCTCCATGCCTCCGGCCACAACAATTTCCTTTTCTTCCAGCCAGATGGCCTGCGTGGCGAGGGCGACTGCTTTTAGGGCCGAGCCGCAGACTTTATTTACGGCAAAACAACTGACTGTATAGGGAAGCCCGCCTTTCACCGCGGCCTGCTTGGCCGGAGCCTGGCCTATACCGGCCGAGACTACATTGCCCATAATAACTTCATCCACCTCCTCGCCAGAAATACAGGCCCGTTTCACCGCTTCTTTGATAGCCAGGCCGCCCAATTCGGGGGCGGAAAAATTCTTCAAAGTACCCAGGTAACTTCCAATGGGGGTCCGGGCTGCCCCAACAATAAAAACATCCCTTAATTCACACATATGATGACCCTTCCTTTTGAATTATAATTTTCAAATCACCCTCTTTTTATCACAATTAACGGGGAACTGTAAACCCGGTTGAAGGTCTATTCAAGCCCGATGACTTGCCCATCGTTGGTCACATCAATCCGCTCGGCGGCGGGGTGGCGGGGTAGACCGGGCATAGTCATAATATCACCGCAGTAAATTACCACAAACCCAGCTCCGGCACTGAGAGAAGCATCGGTGACAATCAGGGTGAAATCCCGCGGTCGTCCCAGAGCTTCATCATCACTGGAAAGTGAATACTGGGTTTTGGCGATACACACTGGCAGATGGCTAAAGCCGGCTTTTTCTAAGCGCTTAATTTTCCGTTCGATTTTGCCCTCCATAGCCACCGCGGCTGCCCCGTAAATCTTGCGAGCCACTGTCTCGATTTTCTCCTGTAAGGACATCTCCAAAGGATAAAGAAAGTTAAAATTGTGTTCATCCCTTTCCATGGCTTCAATCAGTTGGGCCGCCAACTCCTTTCCTCCTTCTCCTCCCCGGGCATACACCTCACTCAGGGCCACCCGGACACCTTCATTCTGACAGAGACGGGTTATGAGTGATATCTCGTTTTTTGTGTCCTGAGGAAAACGATTGATGGCCACGACAAAAGGCACCCCGAACGTCTGCAGATTCTCTATATGTTTTTGCAGATTGGCAAAACCTTTTTCCAGGGCAGCCAGGTTTTCTTCCCCTAGCTCTTTCAAAGAAACCCCTCCATGATACTTAAGAGCTCTGATAGTGGCCACCAGGACACAGGCGGCCGGAGGTGGAATATGACCGGTGCGGACAACGACGTCAAAAAATTTCTCCGCCCCGAGATCAGACCCAAACCCTGACTCGGTGACGACATAATCCGCCAGGCTGAGAGCCAGCCGGGTGGCGATTACTGAATTTGTGCCGTGGGCAATATTAGCAAATGGGCCTCCATGAACAAAAACGGGATTGCCCTCCTCGGTCTGCACCAGATTCGGTTTTATGGCATCCTTAAGTAAAGCGGCCATCGCTCCCTGAGCTTTAATATCCCGGGCAAAAACCATCTTTTTTTCCGGGGAATACCCAATCAGGATATTCCCACAACGCTCTTTTAAATCCTGCAGGTCAGAAGACAGACAGAGAATAGCCATAACTTCTGAAGCAGCAGTAATGTCATAACCAGTCTCCCGGGCAATTCCCCGGAGAGGTCCCCCGAGGCCCACCACCACTTCGCGGAGAACCCGGTCATCCATATCCACGACTCTTTTCCAGGTGACCCGACGACAATCCAGCAAGCCACAGGCGCCATCAAAATGAAGCCGATTGTCCACCATAGCCGCCAAAAGATTGTGGGCTGCGGAAACAGCATGAATATCGCCGGTAAAATGAAGGTTAATATCATCACTGGGAAAAACTCGAGCCCGGCCAGCTCCGGTAGCCCCCCCTTTTAACCCGAAAACCGGTCCTAAGGATGGCTCACGGAGAGCTCCTACAGCTTTATGGCCCAACTGATTGAAAGCATCCACCAGCCCAATAGAAGTGGTTGTTTTCCCTTCGCCAGCGGGAGTAGGGCTCATGGCTGTGACCATGATTAGTTTCCCCCGAAGCTTTTTCTCTTCTAATAGCTGCCCGAATCTAACTTTTGCCTTATAAGGCCCATAAATTTCAAGGGCTTCCGGGTCAATTCCCAGCTCTTCGGCCACCTGAGTTATGGGCTTAATCTTTAAATTTTTATCATTAACCTCTCTCATTCTTGCGCCTCCTCAGGTTGAGTTTACCCCATCTGGAGGTAATTTACAAAGGATGAGCATTTCAACTGCTCCAAAAAAAGGAAAGAGCGGGAGATAGAGAAGCGGTCGGTCAAGAGGAAAGGAAGAAGGATTGGGTAAAAATCTACCACCAGGGCAGGGGAGGGGGTGCCGGAGGCAGTGAAGAAGGGTCGAATTGCAGAGAAGCAAGCGTGCCGGGGTTTGAGGAGGAAGAAGGATGCAGAAAGAGAGGAGGGGAGTGAAGGAGGGAGGGGTAGAAAGAGTGTTCGATATTAGGGAGAAAAAAGTAGGGAGAGTGCTGCGCTGGTTTTCGGGCGGGAAGAAAACAATAAAAAGGGGAGAAGGTGAAAAAAAGAAGTAATTGGTTATAAGAAGGGAGCAGAAAGAGAAGGGACTGAAAGAAGAGCAAGGGCAAAGGAGAGGAGGGGAAAAGGAAAGAAGAAGTGAATGACATAAAAGGAGTTTTTTTCCCTATTGTTATTTTCTGTTAGTTGACTTCGGAGAACATTCAAATCGGCAGCGCCTGGTCTTTCCGCTGCCAGAGACCAAAAGAAACCAACCATAAAGGGAAAATAACAATTCCTCCCAGCCCGGCGGCCAGATCAATTAATAAACTCAGATGGCTGACAGTCCCCACCAGGACCAGCTGCAAAAGCAGCCCTCCGGCCAGTCCTAAAAGGGCAATCCAGCGGGGAAGTCTTCGAGAACGCAACTCCAGGTAATTCAAAGTGATAACAAAAAATCCAATAAGATTAAAGCTGATTCCATAGGGATCGAGCCGGTCCAAACCTGAGGCCAAAAGAACTTCCTTGGCAGGAGAGGAGAGGCTGGAAAATCCTGCAGCCCAGTGAATGGCTTGGAAATGCATCCGGGCAAAGTCAAAGGTCAGGACAGCCAATCCCAGATAGGCCCAGAGTCTGGCTATCGTGTAAAAACGAGGCCAGGTCTCTTCTGCCTGAATCAGAGAGAAAACCCCACCGGTAAATAGTAGCGCCAGAATAAAAGCCCAATAGTGAAAATGAAACGCCAGAAATTCATGGGATAAAGAGACAAAAAATTCAGCTGTTACTCCGTGGGCAAAATGAAGTTGTTCCGGGGGCATAAGAAAATGAGAAATTCCAACAAGCAGATAGGCCAAAGCTGCGGTTAAAGCAAAAATAGTGATTAATGAAGACTTGGTGATGGAAGACATGTAACTTCCCTCCTCTTTATTGACCTGGGGAGAAACTAGGTTTGACCCCTCCCACACTTTAAACTTCCGGGAGGCAGTTTAATCCTGACGGAGGGCCTTGTCAAGTTGCGAGTTCATGAGTGCTGCGAGTTTTGGGATTTGCATCAAAACTCCAGCCGATACCGGGAAAAGTGCTGTTCGTATTCCTGAATCAACCCCTCATCAGCAAAGCTGTAATAACAATTATTACCGATAATAATATGGTCCAGGACTTTGAGTTGCATGATTAAAGCGGCCACCACCAGATCCCGGGTGATCTCTTTATCACAGGTCGAAGGTTCAGGATCACCAGAGGGGTGGTTATGGACAAAGATCATGGCTGAGGCTTTATAGCGCAAAGCTCGTTCCATAATCTCACGGGGATAAACAATACTCGAATCAACAGTTCCTTCAAAGAGAGTCTCTTCCTCAATAATTTTATTTTTGGCATCCAGGAAAAGCACCTTGAATTTTTCTTTCCGGGCATCCCGCAGAGCATGATATAGATAATCAAACACTTCCTGAGAACAGCGGAAAACATGTTGATTGAGCATTCTCTCCCGGAGAAAGCGGCGGGCTACTTCCTGAATAAATTTAATTCCAAAGATATTATGCGGACCAATCCCCTCAATCTTCTGGAGTTCCTCGGGTTCAGCTTCCAGAACCCCCCGCAGTGATTTAAACCGCTGGAGCGCTTTCTTGGCCGGCTGGCGACAATCCCGCCGCGGAGTTCCCAGGCTTAATAAAAGTTCAATGATTTCATAATCCAGAAAACCCTGCAGCCCGACTTTAAGAAATTTCTCTCTCAGTCGTCGACGATGACCGGCAGCCTCCGGACGAAAGCCTGGTTTTCCTTTTGCCATTGTTCCTGCTATCTTCTCCAGCCCTTTCCCTCCCCGGGCAGGCCAGATATATCTGTTCTATATAGATGACGTCAAACCTTGATCGAGAATCACATCCCAAGGCAGGATTTTCCCCCTTTTTTGAAAATAGCCGTCTCTTATTCATTTTTTAGCTGGAGTGGTCTATACTTGAATTTACAGATTGATCTCTCCGAGAAAAGGAGCCACCAATAATGGATAACAAAAAAGCCATCATGTTCAACCGTCTGGCTGCCGATCCCAAAAGCAAACCAGATGAAATACTAAAGGCTCTCAACCTCCGCCGCGGCCAGTTTGTCGCCGATATCGGGGCCGGAGGAGGTTACTTCTCTTTAAGAATGGCCGAACTGGTGGGATCTGAAGGGAAAATCTTTGCGGTCGATGCCAATCCTGACTTTCTTCATTACATTGAGCAGCAGGCCCAGGAAAAAGGCCTGAACAACCTCGTTCTGGTCCAGGCAACCAGCGAGCGACCAAATCTCCCCTCTCTCCAACTGGACCTTATTTTCATGCGCAATGTCACCCATCATTTACCCCATCGCCAGGAGTACCTGAAAAAACTTACGGAGTTCCTCAAACCTGAGGGCCGGGTGGCCATTATTGAATATAAAAAAGGTAAATTGTTTTCTTTCCACCGTCTCTTCGGCCATTATATCCCCAAGGAAAAACTAATCCAGGAAATGAGGGAAGCCGGTTATCAATTAGAGCAGGATTTTGATTTTCTTCCCCGACAACATTTCACCATCTATAAGCCAGCTCGTCTTCCTGAGGTTAATTCTCAGTAATAAATCCTGTCTCCTTACTCAACTATTACCCCTCAGGGAAAGCATCCGGTGTATGGCGGCAGCAGCTTTCCGGCCATCCCCCAGAGCCAGAATTACCGTGGCGTTTCCTCTGATGGCATCGCCGCCGGCAAAAACACCGGTCAGGTTGGTCTGTAGTTGATCATCCACTTGAATAAGTCCCCAACGATTAACCGCTAGCTCAGGAGCCTGTTTCAGGAAGAGACGATTAGGCGTTGTCCCCAGGGCTTCAATGACTGTATCCAGCTCCAGAACAAACTCGCTTCCTTCAATGGGCAGAGGTCGCGGCCGACCGCTGCCATCAGGCTCTCCCAGTCTCATCCGGACCAGTTCCACTCCCCTGCACCACCCCCTATCATCGCCCAGAATTCTCCGGGGAGCCACCAGCTCCTGCCAGATAATCCCTTCTTCCAAAGCATGCTGAATCTCCTCCTCCCTGGCCGGAGACTCTTTTCTTGTCCGCCGATAAAGGATATATACTTCCCGGGCACCCAACCTCCGGGCGCAGCGGGCGGCATCCATAGCTACGTTACCGGCGCCAATCACTCCCACCCGGTCACCACAGATTATCGGTGTATCATATTCGAGGAAACGATAGGCTTTCATCAGATTAACCCGGATTAAAAACTCATTGGCTGAATAAACACCCTTCAGATTCTCTCCTTCAATTCCCAGAAATAGAGGAGCACCAGCGCCTGTCCCAATAAAGATGGCCGCAAAATCCCGCCTTAATTCGTCAAAAGGAATATTCTGCCCAACAAAGAAATTAAGTCGAAAATCAACGCCAATTTCCTTAAGGTAAGAAATTTCGTAATCCACCACCTCCGTCGGCAGGCGAAAGGCCGGAATACCATATTGGAGAACCCCACCGGCCTTATGAAGAGCCTCAAACACCACCACCTGATAACCCCAACGTCGCAGATCATAGGCACAGATCAGGCCGGCCGGCCCGGAGCCAATCACCGCCACTCGCTGGGGCTTCTCCTCTATCTTAATCTTCTCCCGAAGACCTCTCTTCCGCGCCCAGTCAGCCACAAAAGCTTCCAGCTTGCCGATATTAATACCATCGCCATTCTGGGCTAAAGGACAAACCCCCTCACATTGACTTTCCTGGGGACAAACCCGGCCAGTGATAGCCGGCAGGGGATTGTCAGCCTGAATGATGAAAAAGGCTTCTTCAAAACGCCGGGCAGCCACCGCTCGAATCATATCCAGAACCCGCAGATGAATCGGGCAGTGGACCTCACACGGAACACCCCGACACTGGAGGCAACGTTGAGCCTCCCGGATCGCCTCTTCCTCAGTGTAGCCTAAAGGCACTGAAGAAAAATTCTTTATCCGCAGTGCAGGAGGTAATTCCCGCATGGGGACTCGATGCCCGCAAATTTTAATCACTGGCGAACCTCTCTTCACTTATTTCTCTTTTTGCTCTCAGCTCCTGTTGATAAGCCTCCAAAGCCAGTCTTTCCTTCTGGCGAAACATTTCCAACCTACTGATGACATCCTCAAAATTAACCTGGTGAGCATCAAATTCAGGTCCATCAATACAGGCTAATTTCATCATTTTCCCTAGAAAGACCCGACAACTACCGCACATCCCAGTACCATCGACCATGATGGTGTTGAGGCTGACAATCGTCTTTATCCGAAATGGCCGGGTGATTTCCGCCACTTTTTTCATCATGCGTGGTGGTCCGATAGCTATCACCCGCTGGATATCCAGCGAGACAGAATTTCCGGGGGTATTTAACAAACGAGTGAGCACATCCGTCACCAGGCCCTTTTCGCCCCTGGTGCCATCGTCAGTGGTGATAAAAACATCTGAACTGGCCTGGCGAATTTCCTTTTCCAGAATAAGCAGCTCGGCCGTCCGGGCTCCGATAATAGTCACCACTTCATTACCAGCGTCTTTCAATGCTTTGAGAATTGGCCAGAGACAGGCGATTCCTGTCCCACCACCGATACAGACAACCCGGCCGAACCGCCTGATTTCGGTGGGATTACCCAGAGGTCCCACACAGTTTTCCAGACACTCTCCCTCTTGAAGAAGACTGAGGTGAAGAGTAGTCTTGCCCACCACCTGAAAGACCAGGGAAATTGTTCCCTCCGCGGGGTGAGCTTCGGCTACAGTAAGAGGAACTCTTTCACCTTTTTCATGTGTCTGGATAATTACAAACTGCCCCGGACGGAAACGCTCCGCTACATGGGGAGCTTCAATCTTATACAGGTAGATTTCCGGGCAAAGTTGTTCCCGGTAAACAATCCTCGCTTTCATGTTAGATGTTCCTTCTTCGGTGGCCCCGCTTTTCGTTCTACTCTAATGGCCAGCTCAGGACAAAGCATTTCACAAAGGCCGCAATCAAGACACTTCTCTGGATGGGCAACTAAAGGATAAATATATCCTCGCTGATTCTTCTCTTTACCCGCAGCGAAAACACCTGCCTGACACAGGTCAAGGCATAAACCACATCCCTGACATCTCTCAAAGGACAGATGAATCTCATGTTCTCCGGCCTGCCAGTCAAGGGAACGCTGTTTTCCCCGGTGGTGCTCCAGGAGAGGAAGGCGATTCACCAATTCCCCGACAATAATCTTGCCCTGCCGCAGATCAAGCTCAGCCAGTGATTCTCCAGCATAAAAAACAGTCCAACGATCATAAAAAGCGATCCTCTCTCCGGCACTGAGGACCCGATTTTCCTTCACTGCCCAGACTACGCAGGGAATAACCACTTCAATGAAGGAAAGTCCAGGGGTAAGGAGTGCCTTAACCAGAGTCTCACGTAACCAGCCAGCCTGAAGAGGAGTCCAGCGGGCCATCAGTTCTGGATTCAAGCGGGCAAAAAGCAACGGGAGGTTGAACGGCAACTCATATTCTCCATCCACCGACATCCTTCTTAAAGGAGTAGCGGGAGATATTCCTGTTTCACCGCTCACATAAAGACAATTATTAAGATGGATGACCACGATAGGCGCCGAGCCAGCCAAAGGGGAAAAATTCATTTTTCTTCGATAATCAAGCCCGGAATAGGAGGAGGGAAGCCGCTGCACCCCGGTCATTTCCGGTCTTCCAGACCCGTAATCAGCACTGATCCTTTCCCGAACAAAAGCCAGCCAGTCCCCGGCTCCGGATAAAAACAGATCCAGATTATTCATGAGAACCACCGTTGCGGGCGATCCAGGGGGGCCATCAGGCAAAAGAACTTCTTTCAAAAGAGCCTCCCCTAAACGCCCGTCTTCCACTGCACATGAGGGAAAAGTCAACCCCGATCTCTGGCCAAGCTGGTGCAAACATCCTGTCCCCACGATCCATTTCAAGCTGGGTGGCTCAAGACCAGAAGAAAAGCAGGCATCCAGCAGGGCAAACAGGACCGAGCCGATTCCACATCCCGGACACTGGGAAGAAACAGATGACTCTCCTAGATAATGAGAAACAGGATGAGACAACTTTTCCTTCATAATTTTTATCATCTAAACGACTTCAATCCTCGCTGAGAAAACCAATTGTAATTTTACTTCCCTGAGCCAAATCCATCTCATCAATCGAAGCCTGAGGGAGAATCTCACAGCTCTTCTTCAGCCAATCCATTCTCTCCAACACTTCCCCCAACTTCTCTTTGTCGGCCCAGACCATTAAACAGGGAGAAATAACTTCAAGAAAATGAAACCCCTGTTCGGCCTTCAGGACCTGCTTTAAGGCCAGGGTGAGACGTCGGACATGGAGAGGAGTCCAGCGGGAGGCAGAGATGGCTCCCCGTCGTCGGGCTTCAGCGGGGAGATTATTAAATTGAATCCCCTCGCCCCTCACCTCAGAGGGCAAAGGAATCTTTCTCCTGGAATGCAAATATAAAGATAACAGCCCGGAATTGACATACAGACCGATCACCCGGCCAGCCCCCCTGATAATCAATTGGTCTTTCCTGGCAGGCAAGACAGCCCTCCACCCTCCTGCCAGAACATCTGCTTCACTGACCAACAGAATAAATCTTTTTTCAGGCTTCCTCTCTGCCAGGGAAAAGGCCGTGCTGGTAAGCCTCTGAGGTGGGACCACTCTTCCAGGGAAACCTCTGGTCCTGCCCAGTAATCCCAGACAACCCAAACCGGAGATAATTATTTCTACATTGCCGGGAAAATCCAATCCACACTGATCGCCGGCTCGAACCAGGCTCTGCAGGATTATTCCCAGACCACAGCCAGAACACCATTCACGGGGAGATTGGAGGGAGGGCCAGGCGGAAGTAAGGGGATGGACTATTCCGTCCCGAGCCATAACGGAGAATTTTCACCGATAAACGAGAGCTTGTCAAGTCAAATAAGACTAATTTTTATTTTTCTCTATCTTCGTATTTGCTTGATATTGTTAGAGTACTGACAAGGCCAACAAATAATTTATTATATATTCCAAGGTGAATATTATCTATCGTCTCAATTAATTTAACTGACATATTAATTATTTAATTGTCTTCAAATCGTGGCCCTTTCATTATTCCAGTCCATAAATCTTCATTTTATAGCGAAGCATCCGCTCGGTGATCCCCAGGAGCTCGGCCGCCTTTTTTTTCTTGCCCCGGGATTTCTCAAGAGCCCGGGTAATTTCTCCCACCTCCAGCCTCTTGACTTTTTCCGGCAGGGGCAAATCATCATCTGGCTCTCCCCTCATCAACTCAGCCTCCCGGGCCTCATTCACAAAAACCGGTAAATCTTTGGTAGTAATAATATCTCCATCACAAAAAACCACAGCCCGCTCGATAATATTCTCCAGTTCACGGATATTTCCGGGAAACGAATAGCCCAGGAGAAGATGAAGGGCTTCCCGGGAAATCCCGGAGATCTCTTTGCCTTCCCGAGTACTATATTTACGGATAAATAAATCCACCAGGGGTGGAATATCCTCTTTCCGGCGCCGCAATGGGGGGAGATGAATGCGGATCACGTTAAGCCGGTAGTAAAGGTCTGAGCGGAACTTGCCTTCCCGGACAAGTTCTTCAAGATGGCGGTTAGTGGCGGCTATGATTCGGACATCTGCCTGGAGTGGTCGGGATGAGCCCACCCGGAAAAACTCCCGTTCCTGAATGACCCGGAGTAATTTCACCTGCAATGAAAGGGGCAGATCACCTATTTCATCCAAGTAGATGGTTCCTCCGGCGGCTGCTTCAAACTTGCCTATTTTCCTCTCAAAGGCTCCGGTAAAGGCGCCTTTCTCAGCTCCAAAAAGCTCTGCTTCGATTAGAGTTTCAGGCAAAGCCGGAATGTTGACGGCCAGGAAGGGGCCCTCTCGCCGGCGGGAAGCAAAATGAATTGTCCGGGCCACAATATCCTTCCCGGTGCCAGTTTCTCCCGAGATAAGAACAGTGGCTTCACTCTGGGCGGCCTTGCCTACCAGAAAACTCACTTCTTCCATGGCGGGCGAGGCCACAATAAAATTTTTAGTGCTGAATCTTTCACCGATACTCTTTTGTAAACGGTCCACTTCCTGGCGCAGTTTCTGCCGTTCTAAAGCGCGCTCGAGGACAAGAAGAAACTTTTCAAAATCGAGCGGCTTGATAATATAATCATAGGCTCCCTGCTTCATAGCTTCGACCGCATTTTCCACATTGCCATAAGCCGTGACCATAATCGTAGTGATTAATGGATTACGCTGGAGAAGAGACTGAATCACCTCCACGCCCGTTTCTTTCTCCAGCCGGTAATCAACTATGGCCACGTCGATGGCGCAGCGCTCCAGGACAGCCAATGCTTGTTGGCCATCAGCCGCCTCTATCACCTCATAGCCCACTTCCTCCAGATTCTGGCGAATCAGCTCTCTTTGCGTGGCATCGTCTTCCACAATTAAAATGGTGGCTTTTTTCATCCCTAACCTCCTAGCTCAACCTTAAATATAGTCCCGCCTTCTTTCCGGAAGCGAGCCTTTATTCGACCCCCATGGGCCTCGACGATTTTGCGGGCCAGGTAGAGGCCAATGCCCAGACCTTCCTTTTTGGTGGTGAAGAAAGGCTCAAAAATTCTGGCCGCCTCTTCATCACTCAGGCCCTTACCTGAATCAATAATGGAAATTAATATTTTATCGCCCTGTTTCTGCCCTTTAACAACCACCTGGCCCCCAAAGGAGGCCTCGATGGCATTCTTTAAAATATTGCCTACCGCCTGAGCCAGGAGAAGGGGGTCCGCCTGAAAATAAATCCTGGCGGGAACATTTTCTTTAATCATGACTTTCTGCTCCTCAGCCAGAGCTCTATATTCTTGAACTACCCTAGCTATAAAATCCCGCAGCTCAATCTTCTCCCGCTGTAGCCGCAAAGGCTTCAACAGGCGGGAAAATTCATCAATTACCCGGGAAATCCGTTGCACTTCGGCCTGGCCGAGGGAAACTTTCGATTGAAGTTCCGAAGGGACTTTCTTTCTCAAAATTTCAAAGAGCAAAGCCAGTGAATTCAAGGGATTTTTTATTTCATGGGCCACTCCTGAGGTAAAGGCGGATATTTCCCGATACCGCTCCATTTCAGCTCTGGTCTGGAGAACTTCCTGCTCTTTGGCCCAGAACCGTCGCTGGAGGACGAAAAACCCCATGGACATCATCAGTCCAAAAAGGAGGAACACCCCCAGGATGATCCAGAAATTTCTTCGTGACTGCGCTAGAAGATTCTCCAAATTCTGGAGAGAATATCCCAGATAAAGATACTTGCCTGCTCCTTCATCATCAGCTGGAAAAGGTGTGAAATAATTATATATTTTCCCTAAGGGGGATTCGATCACCCAGCTTCTCTCCGGCTGGAGGTCGCGTGAAGAGAGAGGCAGGTAACCCTCAAAACGGGAACTCCAACCGAGAATTTTCTTTTGTTCATCAAGCACAGCGATGAAATAAATATTTTCTTCACCAGAATAAAACTTAAATACATCCTCAAGAGGATAGCCTTCATGAAGGAGACGATTAATATCTTTTTTTAAAATACCGGCGGTGGCTCTCAACTGTTCATAAACCACCGCCTCCACCTGCCGAGTGATATAGCGGCGGTTAAGATAGTAAAGAAAAGAAAAAATAAGAATCAGGATTAAAAAAGGGAGATAAAAAAAGAGAAGATAATTTTTCTTCTTCAATGTCCCTTTTTCCGTCGGCCCATCCGGTGCTGTCGCCCCCCCCGCCAGGAAGGAAACCCATGCTTGTCCCGGAGAATAAAAAGTTCTCCCTGACAACGCATCTCCCGGGCAATCACGTAGGAACCATCATCGCTCTCTTTTACCAGCGATCCCTTCAGCTCGATTCTCTCTCCCTGGTGAAAATTGCGTTCAAAAAACCAGATTGGGCTGACTTCCACTATAAACTTTCGTCCGGTCTTCTCTTCCTCAATATAAAGGATAAGAAATTTTCCCTGACCGGGATAACAGGACTCCATCTTTATATCGACAATTTTGCCTTTAAGGGCGATCTCTTTATCCACATTGTAAAAATATTTTCCCTGTCCCACCTGAGGGGCAGAAAAAATATTGGCGGGCAAAAAGAGAAGCCCACTGATGATTAAAATTCCTGGGATGGAAGCCAGAAACCCCTTAAATCTGGTCATTCCCTCCCTCCCAGATAAATATTCCAGGATAATCCACCTGAAATAAAGAAGCCGCGCCAATCAAAGTAGGGATCATTAGAGTGGTTGCGGACGACCATAAAAGAGAGGTATAGAGAGAAACGGCGGAAATTTTTTTCCAGGCGAGCTTCCACTTCATGTCGCTTATCCTCCCTCTCCACTTGCAAGGTGTTCCCCTCTAAATCATAACTTTCGATGCCGGGAAAATTCTTCCAGGAGACAGTATACCCTATTTTCCCTTCGATATTCCAGGGAGCAATGACCGTCAAAAGTCCAGAGATAATCCTTCCCTCCCAGGCAAAGCGATCATATGTTGGATTTTCCACCATATAGTATTCATCAAGCATTCGGAAGGGGTTTTGACCAGCAATATTCCACTGCTGGGTAGCAGTAACTCTGAGACCCACCCGTTCTCCCAGTCCCTGCGCCAGGAGCAAAGAGAGAGCGGTTACCTGGAGCGACTTCCCTTCTCCCTCGGCCGCAGGCCGGGCATAGTCTGTCATCCCCGTGTATCCCCCGTGAGCACCATGATAGTAGCCTTTACCCGAATAATGAACCCACGGAGATGAAACACCCATGAATGGAGAGCTGGTGTAACCTTCCATATCAGGAGATAGAAAAGGATGCCGATAGGACTTCAATCCCCAGAATAAACCCGCCTTCAGGGTAGTCCTGGAGGCCCAGTATTTGTCCAGGGTAATTTCCACCGAGGAATTAATAAAGTCATATATCGACCCGGAATAATCTCTAATCTCAGTTAGCGAATCAATTTGAAAAATGGACGAAGGATTCAGATAGCTCTTGAAACTCAGCCGGCCCTGGAGCGCCAGATAGTTAAAATCAGTATAACTCTGGCGGTAGAGGGCTCCCCGGCCGAGAAGGCCCACATAGATAGCTGATTTTTCTCCCAGAGGAAACAAATAATCAGCACCCACTAAATGGGTGTAATAAGTCAAATCGCTATTCTCCAAGACACAACTCAGATCTCCTTGCGTAAAAAAAGAGAAAGAGCCGACATTCTTTTCCGCTTCCACTCCCAGCCGGGTAATCATATCCGAGACACCCAGATAATTCTGATAGAGATTATTGGTCATCCCCTGAAAAAAAGAAAAAGAGACTGTCTCCGCGGCCAGAAAGGAGGGGAACCAGGCAAAAACTCCCAGGAGAAATAATATAACAGCCTCCAAGATTCGCCGGTTAAATTTCTTTTTATCAAAATTATTCATCAACCAGGCTCTCATGTGTTCTTTATAATATATCAAGATCTGGCAGAGGTGAAATTTTTTCAAAAACCAACTCTGTTCTTCTCTTCTTCTGGGTCCAGGTTGAAGAAGACTATATCCTAGTCCCTCTTTCGCTCGCTTCATTTTCTTCTCCTGAAAAAAATTCCCCCCTTCCTGTGGCGGAAGGGGGGTTGAAAAGGCAGGCTCGGTTACCGCCGACCTTGGCGAGAAAACCCCTTAGGCCCCGTTCCATCACAGAAAGCGCTGCCGAGTCCACCTATTCCCTGCCGAAAAGAGCGGTTGGTAAAGGCTTTGCCCGCTCCAGCCATGGAACTGAAATTCCGGAAACTGGCCTTGCCACCCATGTGGGGAGAGTTGCCATCTTGACCATGGCGAAACTGGGATTGCTGTCCATTAGACTGGTTATTGTTGTGTTTATTCTGATGATGCTGGCCCTTCCGATTCTGATAGCCGGTGCCATCCTTAGGGCAGTTCCAATCAGGATCCTGACAGTTGGGAATACCGTCTCCATCATGATCCCGATAAAGGTCATTAATCCCATCGCCATTCATATCACGGTACATCATTTGGTAACGTAATTGCTGCCAGTTGCGGACGGTGTTCTGGGAAGTAACTTTATTCATTTTGACCTGACGATTTTGCTGGGATTGACTCTGAGGAGTAGCCAGGATTAAGCCCACTCCCACCAGAAGAACAATTCCTAGAAAAACTAATAACTTCTTTGAGTTCATTACAAACCTCCTAAAAAAATTTTGCCGGCAATTTCTTTTCATCGCCAGGCATTTAAAATATGAAGCAAGAAGCGTGCCAGCAGGCTAAGTGGTTGATAATGTTGAGGTTGGGGGAAGAAGAGGATAGGCGCTACCGACAATATTGTCAATTTAAAGACAAAATTGTCCAGGAACATATAATTTAATAAAATTTTCTATTAAAACTAAATACAGTCCATCATAATAGTTCAAAAAATTGATTAGTTTTAAGGCAAGGATTAATGTAACTAAAAGCTAATAAAATTAAATTGAGTTCTTTAACTTTTTTTGCTAATCCACGATTTTAATTTTCTAAACGCATATCTATTTTAGTAGACAAAAGGATATTATTATTAAATCTTGACAACATGATTATTTCTTATTAAATTTAAATCGGAGATTAAAAAATGTTAATTTATTTTAGAGAGGGGGATTACATAAGATTCCTAACTTTTGGGGAACTTAAAAAAACATTTCACGTGAGGATTCTTTTAAATTTTGAACTTGCGGAGTCTCCGCTCTCTGGTCGAATGCAGATGTTTTCATTTTTAACATATAAAAAATTACTTGCTTTCAATATGTTTCTTAATAAATAATAAAAAAAATAAATCTTAATAATTTTATGATATAAATATATGAAAGGTAATCAAGGCAATAAAATAAAGAAAAAACTATTACTTTGTGTAACGACAAACTTAATTGTAAAGCATATAGGTATTCTCAAAACTTAAAAATGATTGAGAAAAATAGTATTAAAAAACCATCTTTATATATAGCAGTAAAGATAGAAGAGGAAAAAAATATAATATTAAATAATTATATAAAATGAATAATGTTATAAAACAACCAAAACAACTATTAACAATTAAAGAGGCTAGTGATTGGGCTAGTAAATTCTTAAATAGAACTATAACTGAGTCAAATATTTCATATTTAATTCAATACGGCAAAGTAAGAAAATATAATGGAAATGGTGTAACTCAAGTGGATATCAATGATTTAAAGAGATATTATGAATCATATCACGGAAGAAGAGAGCTTAGTTGGAGAAAGCAACTGGGAGATGATTTAAATTGGGCCCTATCATTTGAGCATGTGAGGGAGAAAGAAAGAACAAAACATGTTCACCGACTACATCCATACAAAGGAAAATTTATCCCTCAACTTGTTGAATATTTTCTTGACAGTCATACTGACGATTTTAAGACTAAAGTTTATTTCAAAGAGGGAGACATTGTTTTGGATCCTTTTTCTGGATCTGGCACTACTCTTGTGCAAGCTAACGAGCTAAACATGCATTCTATAGGGATCGACATTTCTCGGTTCAATTGCATGATCACAGAAGTTAAATTATTGAATTATGATCTAAAATCTCTGAAAGAAGATGTAAAAAAAATAGAAAAAGCAATTCTGTCATTTAAAACTAATAGTAACATAACTGCCTTTGAAAAAGAACTTGTTCAATACCTTTATTATTTTAACAACAAATTTTTCCCTAGTCCGGAGTATAAATATAAAGTTAATAGAGGTATTATCGATGAAGAGAAGTATGGACCAGAAAAGGCACAAATTTTTTTAAAAAAATATGAAGAATTGGTTCAAAAGCACAAAATCAAATTAAAGCAAGATTCAGATATTAGCTTTTTGGATAAATGGTATATAGACAACGTAAGAAAAGAAATTGAATTTGCCTTTAATTTAATAAAACAAATTAAGGATATCAGAAATAAAAAAATCTTAGCTGTTATCCTAAGTAGAACTATTCGATCTTGCCGAGCTACAACACATTCAGATTTAGCTACATTAAAAGAACCACAATTAACTACTTATTATTGCTGGAAACATAAAAAAATATGCAAACCGCTATTTTCAATTAAATATTGGTTCTCAAGGTATGCCAACGATACCCTAAATAGGTTAGAAGAATTCGAAAAGATTAAAACGAATGCCAGATGGATAGTAATCTCTGCCGATTCGAGAACAGTTGATATTGAACAAGAAATAAAGAAAAAAGATAAAGTACTATATGAAATTTTTAAGAAAAAGAAAATTAAAGGTATTTTTACGTCACCGCCTTATGTCGGGCAGATTGATTATCATGAACAACACGCTTATGCTTATGAACTCTTTGGTTTTGAGAGAAAAGACGAGTTAGAAATTGGTCCCTTATATAAAGGACAAGGAGAGGAAGCAAGAGAATCTTACGTAAAGGGTATTTCGAAAGTTCTGCAAAATTGTAAGAAATTTTTAGCTGATGAATTTGACATATTTTTAGTTGCTAATGATAAATATAATCTCTATCCGATTATAGCGGAAAAGTCCGGCCTCGAAATCGTAAACAAATTTAAGAGACCAGTATTAAACCGAACTGAACGAGATAAAAGTCCATATTCAGAGATAATTTTCCATTTAAAAGATAAAAGGTAATGTTATGGCACTAACAAAAGAACAACACAACGAAATAAAACAATATCTGATTACAAAAATCCGACAGAAACTTACAAGTTACAATCCAGAAACTAATTCGATGCCGTTCCATTATAGATTATTAGGTAAAGATCGAATGGCTTTATTTTCTTTTATTCACTCCGTTAATACAATGTTGGGACAATCAATCTTCGAGCATGTGGGGAGAATTATAGCTAAACCTAGAGCGAAACGAGCAATAGATCAGTATAGAAAACTGGAAGGATACATAAGTAGTCAAGCTGTTCTAAAAATCGATCAGATAATGAGAGATTTGAGGGCAGCAAAAAGAAAACCTGACAAAGAAAAAGAAACCCGAGAAGTTTTAAGTGTAGCTACCAAAGGCGATTTAGGAAGGAAGCTAAAAAAACGGGTTGATTTATTTGTGGAGACTCAAGAAGGAATTGAATATTATTTTGAGCTTAAAACAGCAAAGCCTAATATAAACGAATTTACAGGCATAAAAAAGCAATTATTAGATTGGATTGCTATGCGTGGTAGCGAGAACCAACATGTAAATATAAAGACAATTGTTGCCATTCCTTATAATCCTTACGAACCGGAACCATATGAAAGATGGACATTGCAGGGTTTATTTGATTTAGAACAGGAAGTATTAGTTGGTGAAGAATTTTGGGATTTACTCGGCGGAGAAAAAACATATGAAGATTTGCTAAATGTATTTGAAGAAGCAGGATTAGAATTATATGACGAAATTGATGAGAAGATGAAAAGTTTAAGGGAAAGTTAAGAAATTTATTAATTTTCAATAATGAGAATTACAGAATTAACAATAAAAAATTATCGAAGTTTTGATCCAGTAGGACAGACAATAAAATTTCCTACGATTCATTGTGCTTTAGTTGGAAAAAATAATGCAGGCAAGAGCAATATCTTTAGTGCATTAAATCTGGTTTTAGGTGATAAAAATCCATCATATATAAGATTTGAAGAAGATGATTATCATGATACAAGCAATCCAATAGAAATTGAAATTGTTATTGGCGGTTTTCAAGAGAGTGATAAGAATGAACTTTTTTCTATTGCTAACTATTACTTAGAGAAACATCGTATTTCAAAAGAAGAAAATAAAAAGAAATTTTTAGGGGCACTTAATCAAGGTATACAAAGAGGAACGGGCAAAATAACTTTATTGCTAAGAAAGAATAATGAATATACCTCTTTTGATGAAAGTAGTACTAAGGATGCGGAAGGAAGTGAAGATGCTTTTGAAATAAATTTATGGGGCTGGAAAGTCCATCGGAACAAAGATGATATTAGAAAGTCTTTGATTCGCATGCTGTTAGTTCCAGCAGTAAGAGATTACAAAAATGAACTTTCTGCATCTAAATGGACCCAATATGGACAACTAATGAAAAGTGTTTTGGAAAATTCCCCTAAATATGCAGAGATAAAATCTGATCTTCAAGATTTAAATGAGAAAATTCAAGAAGTTTTTAAGAGTGAGAAAGAAAAACTTTTAAAAAGCGCACGCATTGTTTCTTATGTAGATGACATTTCTTTTCAGTTAACAAAGGAAAATCATCCTTCAGAATTACTAAGAAATCTTGAGATATTTATTAGAGAAGGGAGTAAATTATTTAATATTGATTATGTTGGCACAGGTACTCAAAGTGCCATCATTATTGGTATCCTTGAGCTTGCGTTAAAAAATAAATCAACAAAAAATAGGGTATTTTGCATTGAAGAACCGGAAGCCTTCATCCATCCTCATGGAATTAGGTATCTAGGGAATCTTATTAAAAGTATTTCTAACGAGCAAAATACACAAGTTATTATTTCAACTCACTCTCTATCACTAACTGCTAATTTTGAGCCCAAGGAGATAATTAAGGTTAATAAAGAAGATGGTAAAACTGTAATTAAACAGGATCCTTTATTTGATGTTGTTCATTTCAGGCGGTTTATTCATCAAGATAATGCAGAATTATTTTTTAGTGATCGTGTAATTTTAGTAGAAGGCCCAACTGAGAAGCACCTGTTTAATAATTTAGAAAAAATCACAAAACAAAATCCCGCAGATCCAGATAGTGAGGATTGTAATTTTGATAGAATAAATGTTGGTATAATCAGGATGAATTCTGTTGACAGTATTATAAATTACATAAAAATACTTTCTGCTTTCGATATTGAATATTGTGCAATTGTTGATAAAGACTTTGTTATAGATCCCTCGAAACAGAATAAACTTAAAGAATTATGTACCGAGATCGGGGTTGTTTATCAAAACAGTAATATTCCCAAATTAATAAATGATTTTAAATCAAAAAATATTCTGATTAATATAAAAGGAGAAATTGAGGATTTATTTCCTGATCAAGATATTGCAAATATTACTGGGAAGGATATATCAGATATCCAGAAGATAAAGAGTAAATATCCTAATAAGACAAGCAAAGCATTTAAAGAATTGTTTGGTACTGGGAAAGCTGAATACGCAATAAAAATTGCAGACTATTATATACAAAATAATATAACTCATCCTTTAGAAGATATTATTAGAAAACTTTACAAAAATGACATTTCTAATATAAATTTCTGAAAGAATCAACTACGCAATCCAGCAAAGGCGGGCAATCCACTATTAAAGAATAAATAAAGCTTGAAATCGCCTAATCAAAAAAGTCAATTTTCTCAGGACGTATGGAAAGGTCATGTCAATAAAGGTTCACAAATTGGCCATCCCAAACTCCTCAAAATACTTGTACCTCTAGGAGTTTGTTTTGATCATCCAGAGCAACGATCAGCTTTTGCTGTTTGATATAACTTCGCTTATTTATCCAGTCTTCTGAATATTCAATCAAATAACTGGTTATGAGACGAACATAGGAGTCCTGGCAGGGAAAAACTCCTATGACTCGGCTTCGGCAGCGAATCTCACGGATTATCCTCTCAACCACATTGGTGGAGGAGATCTTGCGTTTATCTATCTCGGGAAAGTCGTAAAACTGAAGCGAATCCTCCAGTCCCTCTTCTAAGCAGCGAATTGCTTGGGGAAAGCGTTTCTCGTACTCTTTACAGCCAAGCTCGGCCACCTTGAGAGCTGATTCTTTATCCGGCTGCAACCAGATTTGTTTTAGCTTCTCCGTAAAGCGTTTCTTCTCCCTATGGGGAACTCGCGCCATGATATTACGCATAAAATGAACCTTGCATCTTTGCCAACTGGAACCGATCCATTCTGACTTCAATGCCTTCTGAAGACCTAAATGAGCATCAGAGATACAAAACCGAATCTTCCTTACTCCCCTACATTTCAGTTTCCGGAAAAACTACCTCCAGCTCTCCTCCCTCTCTTCATACATGGGTTCTATTGCCAGAATATCTCGTTTTCCTTCACGATTTATCCCATAGGCTATCATTAAAGCTATGGAAATAACTCGACCATCCTCTTTGGCTTTCTCATAAAGAACATCTATCCAAAGAAAAGGATATTCTGACTCTAAGGGCAGGTTCCGAAAAAAATCAACTTGTGGTGAAAGAGCCTTATTAATCTCTGAAACCTGAGCCGCAGAGATCGACTCTATCCCTAAAAATCGGGCCAATATCTCCATCTTGCGGGTGGAGACTCCGTTAATAAAAGCTTCTTGAATCAAGGCTATAAGAGCTGCCTCAGAGCGCTACCTTTGAGTAAGAAAAAAGGGTATAAAACCTCCCTTCCTAAGCTTGGGAATAAAAAGATAGATCGTGCCTAGTCTCGTATCTATCCGCCTCACTCTTTTACCCGAAAAGTAGGTCCGCCTCTCTTTGGAATGCTTGCCCTTGCTTGCTCCAACTTTACCCTCAGCTTCAATCTGCATTAGCTGGTAGGCTAACCATTCCAATATCGCTAAGAGTGGACCATTATGATTAATAAATTCCACTAGAATCTTCTTTAAAACTTCTTTATAATTTCTTGGGGCAATCGTAATTAATTCCTCCTTTCGAATGTTTTTTCTTTGTGTTCGAAAAGAGTTTACGATGGCTCCTTCCCAAAATCAATTTGAGAACAAAATTGTACACTAGCCATGATAATGAGCATTCAAAAATGAAAAAAAAACCTTTTTATCACCACTAATCATCAAAAAGCTCTCAGTTTTTCAATTAAATTTTCAGACCAAAATTCTATGAAAGAGAAATAACTCGTAGAATAGGCATAAGCTCTGGTCCAACCAATAATTCAAAACCCTCAGGAAGTCATGGCCCATGAGAAAAAAGACAAAGAATTTTATTCTTTAATAAGGAAGATTTGCTTATGATGGCCAAAATGCGAATATTTATTGACATGACCCAAAGAATTTTAAATTTATGTTAAATACAATTACCCTAAAATCGATTTTATGTTGATTGCATTAGCCATAAAATCGAAACATTTTTTCATCATAACAGTTGACATATCCTCTTCTATTCATTATATTGTCTACATATTAATTCCAAACCCTGCCCAAGGGCAATAAGGAGAGATTATGAAATATTTTAGTGAATTCGTGGCTTCTTTTTCACTGGGCACCGTCCAGATAAAACACAATATGGCCGTGGTGGCGCTCAGCCACCACCAGAACCATGATTTTACCTATATCTGTCTGAAAGAAGCCCTGGAAAAAGAGCTTCTGGAAATAAAGGAAGTGGATCAACACGGCGCTGTCCCTACCTTAATGGCCATTAATAAAGGTTCACTTCCCATCTTAATTCTCGACGGCGAAGAACTGGTCGGCGGCAAACAAAACCGGGTCCTAAACACAACCATTCTGCTTAAAGAAAAATCCAAAACCATCCTGCCGGTCAGTTGTACCGAGCAGGGCCGCTGGCGCTATACTTCTAAGAAATTTGCTGATTCCGGAGTAGCCATGATGGCCACGCTGCGAGGCCGAAAAACCAGATCTGTCTCTGCTTCGCTACAAAGAAAACGCCGCTATGAATCAGACCAGCAGGAAATCTGGGCCTCAATCAATGAGCTTTCCCGACAAGCCGCAGTTCATTCCCCCTCCTCCGCCATGAGAGATGTAATGGAGAAAAAAAGAACTCAGCTCCAGGATTATCTCCAGGCCTTTTCCTGGGTTGAGGAGCAAAAAGGCCTGTTGGTCATCGTAAATGACCGGGTAGTCGGCTTTGATTTTATCTCTTCGACCGGAGTGATGAAAAAGCTTTATCCCAAGCTGATCGAAAGTTACGCTTCTGAGGCTTATTTCCAGCAAACCCTCTTCCGGCAAGAGAAACAGACCGGCTCCTCGCCAAGGGAAAAAATGTATAACCAAAAAGCCAGAGATTTTCTGGAAAAGATTAAGAAATCTCCCTCCAGGCGATTTCCCTCTCCGGGTCATGGGTGGGATTATCGCTTTCAGGAAGAAGGCCTGGCTGGATCAGCTCTTCTCTGGCGGAGAATAATAATTCACACCGCCTTCTTTCAAATACCACCAGAAAGCAAAAATAACCGTATGGCCGGCCCTGGACAACGCTCCCGCTTCCGGCTCTAAGCCTTCTTCTCCCCTATTTCCCGTCAATCAAAAGAATTAACTAAATCTCCACGCCATAATCCTCCCTATAATCTCCTCTGTAAAATGATTTTTTAAATTTAATGAATACTAACAAATTTTTTCCTTGACAAATATTTTTTGGAAGCTGAAAATATTATTTGATTAAATTTAATATTTCCCAACCAGCTACTCAGCAAAGAGGGGAAAGCCTGACTATATTCCATCCGCTCTTCTCCTCTGCCTACTCATTGGATCAATTAAAAATCCATAATATTTATATGTTCTAGGAGGAACTTATGGCAAAAAAAATGGTTTTAGCTTTGGCCAGCAGCGGGGTAGAAAAACTCACTGTCGGCGGCATCATCCTGAGTGGAGCAGTAGCTCAGGACATGGAAATCAAGGTCTTTCTGCTTCTGGGAGGAGCCTACGCTTTCCGGAAAAACGTGGCGGAAAAGGTCCAGGAGCCCGGCGAAGCCCACTACGATAAAGAAGAACTTCTGAGTGGATTTCAGCGGGCGAATGTTCCCTACTGGCTTGATTATTACAAACAGGCTAAAGAACTGGGTAACGTCACCTTCTATTTATGTGGGACCGCCGGCAAAATCTGGGTTTCCGACAAACCTGAGGATTTCGTGGATCTGGTCGATGAAGTTTGCGGTATCGGAGAGTATATCTCTTCCATAGAGGAAGCTGATTTCCACATAATCATTTAAACTCCATCTTTCCTTAGGATTGGCTGTCGTCAATCTAAATCTGTCAAATAAAAATAAAATTTAAGGAGTAATAAAATGAACGAAGAAGAACTTAGAAATTTGCAGGCGGATAAGGTTGTTGACGCCCGGGGCACTTCCTGTCCGGGGCCGCTTCTCGCCGCCAAGCGTTCCATCGCTGAAGTCAAAGTAGGTGGCATTATGGAAATTCTCTCCTCTGACGCCGGCACGAAGAGAGATGTTCCCCTTTGGGCCAAAAAAGTGGGGCACGAGTATCTGGGCACTATTGACGAACCGGGCTATTTTCGAATCTTCATCAAGCGAATGAAATAATGGCCAGCCACGACCAGGAACAGACCAGTCACTCCCGGATCTCAGGAAGTTTCCGGCCCAAAATCCTTGTCTTTTCCACTAACAGTATTTCTGATCCGGGAATTGACCTCGCCGGGAGTTCTCACCTCCATTATCCTCCCACAGTGGTCGTTCTTTCTCTTCCCTGTTCCAGCGGCATTAAACCCAAGTGGATTCTCTATGCCCTTCAGAACGGCTTCGATGGTGTCTTCATCGCGGCTGACGGGACAGATTGCCCTTATCTGCCCGACTGTACCGACCGCACTGCCCAAATTACCACCGCCGCCCAGCAGCTGGTTGAAGAAAATGGTTTTGATCCGGCAAGAGTAAAAATGGCGGCTATCTGTTCCGTCTGTGCCGAACCTTTTGTCAACCACATGAAAGCTTTCTATGAAACCTTGCAATCGCTTGGCCCGGTGAAAAACTTCTCTCCTCCCGGGGACACCACTCCTTCTTCTACCAACTCATCCCCGGCAAGGTCAAATAATAATAGTAAAGGGAAATGAAAATGGACTTTGACGCCCTGGTTATTGGAGGCGGTATCGCCGGCATGGAATCGGCCCTGAATCTCGGCGATATGGGTTACCAGGTCCTCCTGGTGGAGAAGGAAGCCACCATAGGGGGCAAAATGATATTGCTGAGCAAAGTCTTTCCCACTCTTGATTGTGCCAGTTGCATTGCCACGCCGAAAATGGCTTCCACTGCTCACCACCCCAATATAACTCTGCTGCCGTATGCTCAAGTTGAAAAAATATCCCGACTTCCTCAAGGTGGCTTTAAAGCCCGCATCAGAAAAAAAGCCACTTTTGTCGACCCGGCCAAATGTACCGGCTGTCAGGAATGCGAATTCAATTGCCCTGTGCCAGTGCCAGATCAGTTCAATTTCGGCCTGGTGGCCCGCCGGGCAGCCTACATTCCTTTCCCCCAGGCAGTTCCTAAAAAAGCCGTCATTGAACGAATCGGAACTTCCCCCTGTACCTATAACTGCCCGACCTCAATCAAAGCTCACGGCTATATAGCCCTGGCTCGCAGCGGTAAATTTGAAGACGCTTTCCATCTTATTATGGAAGATGCCCCTCTGGTCGGCACCCTAGGTCGAGCCTGCTACGCTCCTTGCGAAAACGAGTGCACCCGCAACCTTCTCGCCGAACCTCACTACTTAAAACTAGTGGAACGTTATAACAAAGATTATTATTACCTGGCGCGGGAAATAAAAGAAGGCCCTCTCGCCATCCGCCGGATTAAAAGGTTCATCGCCGATTATTATTATGCCCGACACCCTGAACCTGAATACGGTCCTCCCCCTCCCGAAAAAAGAATCAACAAAAAAATTGCTGTTATCGGCTCAGGGCCAGCCGGTCTAACCGCGGCTTATTTCCTGGCTCAAAAAGGCTACGAGGTCACCATCTACGAGGCTGAGGCCCAGCCTGGAGGGATGCTTCGCTTCGCTATTCCCGCTTTCCGCCTGCCCAATGAGGTTGTTGATCGCGATATAAAAAACATCACGGCGCTTGGCGTCCATATCAAGACCAATCATCGGGTTCAAAAACTGGCAGAATTAAAAGCCGCGGGCTACGAGGCCATCTTCCTGGCCACCGGCGCCCAGGAACCGCGGCGACTTAAGGTTGAAGGGGAGGAGCTCGATGGGGTCGTCACCTCGATGGATTTCCTCAAAGACGTCAACCTCGGGCGCAAAAATATTGATCTCACGGGTAAAACCGTGATGGTTGTTGGCGGCGGCAATGTGGCCATCGACTCAGCCCGGGTGGCCGTCCGCCTGGGAGCTGCCCGAGTCTTCATCCAGTACCGCCGGAGCCGAGAACAGATGCCGGCTTTCGACTGGGAAATTAAAGAGGCGGAAGAGGAAGGGGTGGAGTTTCAATACCTGAGGGTGCCGGTTAAATTTATCGGCCAGCAGGGAAAAGTGACGGCCGCCGAAAGTATTCGCATGAAACTCGGTGCTCCCGATGCCAGCGGCCGGCCCCGGCCGGTGCCCATCAAAGGTTCAGAACATAAAATCCTAGTCGACTTTGTCATTCTGGCGATTGGCTTAACTCCATCCACCCACCCATTTCAAGCAGAACTGGAGCTGAATAAAGACGGCTCAGTTAAGGTCGACCCGGAAACCCTGCAAACTTCCCTCGCTTATGTTTTCGCCGGTGGAGATGCGGTCACCGGCCCCTCGATGATCGTTAGCGCCATGGGCCAGGGAAAACAGGCGGCTCAAGCAATTGATGCCTACCTTCGGGGAGAAGATCTCCAAAATTTCCGCCGGGCTAAGCCGATGCCCGCCGTTCCCCGGGAGAAAGTTCTCGAAAGACAAAAATATCACACTCGGCTGGCGCCGGTTCCCCGCAAGGAAATTCCCCCGGCTGAAAGAATTAGCAATTTCCAAGAAGTGGAGCTACCTCTCACAGAAGAAGAAGTCCGTTACTCCGCCTCCCGCTGCCTGGACTGCGGAATTTGCTCGGAATGTCACCAATGTATCCGGGTCTGCCCGGCTGAGGCCATAGACTTCTCCCAGCGAGATGAATGCCAGGAAATCGAGACGGGCTCAATTATCCTGGCCACAGGTTTCAATCTCTTCCCGGCGGAACTTAAAGAAACCTATGGCTACGGACGCTTCCCCAATGTCATCACTTCCATGCAGATGGATCGCTTGCTCTCGCCTACCCGTCCCTACAACACGGTACTTCGTCCTTCCGACGGAAAAACCCCGGATAATATCGCCTATATTCTCTGTACCGGCTCCCGGGACCGGACGGTAGATAATCCCATCTGTTCTCAGGTCTGCTGTATGTATTCTATTAAACAGGCCCAGCTTCTCATGGGGGCTTTACCACTGGCTGACATAACAATCTACTACATTGATATTCGTGCCTTTGGCAAGGGTTTCGAAGAGTTTTATCAGCAGGCGCAGGCCATGGGAACATATTTCATCAAGGGGAAAGTAGCTAAAATCGAAGAAAACGGAAATGGCCAGCTGATTGTTCGTTATGAAGATATCGACAACGGCGGCGTGGTCAGGGAAGCCGAACACGACCTGGTGATTCTCTCGGTCGGCTTTTTGGCCAATTCCGAAGCCCGACATTATTTTTCTGAAAACTCTCTCCAATTAGATGACTTCAACTACATCAAACAGGTCGAAGAAGATATTTCTCCGGGAAAAACAAGTCTTGAGGGTGTTTTTGTCGCCGGCACGGCCGCTTCGCCCATGGACATCCCGGACTCGGTGATCCACGCGGGGGCGGCGGCCACTCAGGCAGCTGCCTACATTGAGAAAATAAGGAGACTATCGTGAGCCGCGATAATCATCTCCCAACAACCAACAACCCTGGCCCTTCTCCATCTTCAGGCAGAAGGATCGGCGTCTATATTTGCTATTGTGGCGGTAATATTTCCGATTATGTCGATGTCGAGAAGGTCAGGGAAGCCATCGCTTCCCATGAAGGCGTAGTGGTGGCCAAAACAACCATGTTTGCCTGCTCTGATGCGGCCCAGCAAGAAATCATCGAAGACATCCAACAGAACAAACTGGATGGCCTGGTAGTGGCCTCCTGTTCACCCAAGCTCCATCTCTTTACTTTCCGGGGAGCAGCCGAAAGAGCCGGCCTGAACCCCTATCAATATGTCCAGGTTAATCTCCGGGAACAGGATTCCTGGGCTCACACCAACGACCCCCTAGGGGCCACAGAAAAAGCCATCAAGCTGGTAGCCGCCGGAATCGCCAAAGCCAAATTAACTCGGCCGCTAAAACCATTCCGCCTGGAGACCGTCAAAAAAACCCTGATTATTGGCGCGGGTATCGCCGGGTTAAGAGCCGCTCTGGCCCTGGCTGACCTGGGTATTGAGGTAGTGGTGGTGGAAAAAGACAATCAGGTGGGAGGGTGGATAAACAAGTTTAACTGTCTCTATCCCCATAATAAAAACGGTCAACAACTCATCGCTACTCTCCTGGCTGAACTAAACCAGAGAGAAAATATAACTCTTTATACCTCGGCCGAAGTAGTGGAAAAGAAAGGCTGCATCGGTGATTTCGAAGTAAAAATAAGGGCCAACGAGGAAACCGTCACCCAAAATGTCGGCGCCATCATTGTGGCTACCGGATTTGAAAATTATCAACCTGTGAGAGGTGAATTTGCCTATGGTGAAGCACCTGGCATCATTACTTTGCCTGAATTTAAAGAACTCGTGGAGTCTTCCCGGGAAAAAGGAAGTCTTGAATATAATGGCCGGCCAATCAAGCAGATAGCCTATATCTACTGCGTGGGCTCCCGGCAACCCGCCGGGCAAGAAAAGGCTCATACCTACTGCTCCCGTTTCTGCTGTAATGCCGCTGTCCACACCGCTCTGCTGGTGGCTGAAATCAATGCCTCCATCCACCAATTCCATCTTTACCGGGACATCCGTACTTATGGCAAATTTGAAACGCTCTATGAAGACGCCTGTCGCCAGGGCTCGGTTTTTATTAAATTTGCAGAAACAGAGCCTCCTCAAGTCATCCCAGAGAACGGCCAGCTGAAAATAAAAGTAAAAGACTTATTAACCGCCGGGGAAGAACTGGAGCTGGAAACGGATTTAGTTGTTCTGGTTACCGGGATGGTTCCCCGGGATAATCCAGAACTGGTGAATCTTTTGAAACTTCCCCTAGGTAAGGATGGGTTTTTCAACGAAATTCATCCCAAGCTCCGACCGGTGGAAACAGTGATTGACGGAGTCTTTATTGCCGGCACGGTCCAGGGGCCAAAAAATTCAGCTGAAAGCGCCGCCTCATCCCTGGCGGCAGCCGCCAAGGCGGCTGCTCTGCTGGTTAAAGGATATGTCGAGCTCGAGCCTTTAATTGCCTTCGTTGATGTGGAACGCTGCGAGTGGTGCGGTCTCTGCGCCAAGGCTTGTCCCTACGAAGCTATTACTAAAGGCTCCCTCGCCGGCCGGGAAATCGCTGAGATCAACCGGGCCCTCTGTAAAGGCTGTGGCGGCTGTGTACCTGTCTGCCCCCAGGACGCTCTCCATCTTGAAGGCTACACGGATGAACAGGTCCAGGCCATGATCGAAGCCCTGGCCCGGGAAAACAGTTGATAAATCAAGGAGAATAAAATGGCCCTCCAGGAAAAAGAACTAATTGAAACCATCAAAGCCGAAATGTCTTTTCGGGACAAAATTATTTCGGCTCTCAGAGAAAGGGCTCTCACTGTTCCCGAAGTGGCTGAGCAATTGGGTCAACCTGCGTCTCAGGTAATGTACTGGATGATGGCTTTGAGAAAATATGGGGTCATTGAAGAAACAGAGGAAGTTACCGATGAAGGATATTACAAATATAAACTGGTGGCTAAGTAATCCAGGCAAACCATCAGAATAATCTAAAAAAGAGGAAAAAATGGCCAAAGTCAAGCCTGAATTTATTGATCGGGTCAAGAAATTAGGAGCTTTTGACATCTCAGCCTGCTACAGTTGTGGTAACTGCACTGCCATTTGTCCATTAACCAATGAAAATTATTCCTTTCCCCGCAAACTTATTCGGTATTCCCTCCTGGGGATTGAGGAGAAAATAACCGCTGCTCCTGATCTCTGGTTGTGCTATTACTGCGGGGAATGTACAGACACCTGCCCTCGTGAAGCTGATCCAGGCGGACTGATGATGGCGCTGCGTCGCTGGGCGATTAGAAAATATTCTCTGGGGAGAATAGCCGATCTTTTTTACGGTCGGATATCTTCCTGGATAACCTGGCTAATTTTGACTCTCATCGCCACCCTGGGCCTCATTTATTTCCGCAATCCTCATCCGGAAACAACCAGAGCTGTGCCCCTTTCCTTTATCGGTCTGGACTTTCTCCATTATGCCGGCCTGGTGATGGGCATCTTTGTGGCCTTCTTTGCTCTAACCCATATCTTTATCATGGTCAAAAGCCTGGCTAAAAATCCTGCCTCACCCCCACGAACCCCCCGAAAATTATTAACCAGTTTAATTAAAGTAATGATTAATGAAGTTCTCCTCCAGAAACGCTTTCGGGACTGTGAGGAAAGCGAGCGTTATCTCCCCCATCTAGCCTTATTCTGGGGGTTTGCCGGACTATTCCTGGCCACTATTCTTGTTTTCGGGGTCGATTTCTTCGGCTTTCCTGAATTTTTCCGTCCCGTGGCCAAAGCAACCGGTATCGTTTTCGGCTTAATCCTTATTTACGGAGCAGGCTATTTCATTCTTCTCCGCCTCAAACGCCCGAATAGTTATTCCCAATATTCCCACCCCACCGACTGGCTTTTCCTCCTCTGGATGTTTCTCGCCGGACTAACGGGGTTTATTCTAGATATTTTCAAGTGGCTCAATCTTCCCTGGCCAACTTATATTGCCTTCGCCGTCCATCTGGTAATTGTCTTCAATCTGCTGATAACCGCCCCTTTCACCAAATTCGCCCATGCCCTCTACCGTCCTCTGGCCCTCTGGCTGGCTGGCGAAGGAGAATCAACCAATACTGAATCAACCCCCTAACTTGAGCTGACACCTTGCTTCCTCTAGCCCAACATGAAACAGCTCAACCCCAGAAGCTCAACCTTCTGGCAGCGCTTTCCCAGCTTTTTAAGTTAAAACAAACAGCTCTGCTCGTCTTCACCGGGATCCTAGGTTTTCTTATCTCTTCCCACTGGCTGATTGACAGTCGTTTACTCCACCTCATTCTCGCCCTGGCCCTGGCTATCAGCGGGACCACCGGCTTAAATATGTTTTTTGACCGGGATATTGACGCTTTAATGTTCAGAACTCGGCAAAGACCTCTTCCCTCGGGTTCTTTCTCAGCCGGGGCCGCCCTAATTATCTCCTCGACACTTCTGGGTATAGGACTGATCCTCGCCTGGCGGATAAATTATCTCTGTGGGATACTAATCCTGGCAGGCTTCCTGATTAATATTCTCCTTTATACGATTCTTCTGAAAAGAAGAACTGCCTTTGGTCTGGTCATTGGCTCTCTGGCCGGCGGGATGCCCGTAGTTGCTGGCTACACGGCCTGGTCGTCTCAAATAGATGTCATCAGCCTTATCCTCTTCTTTCTGGTGGCGGTCTGGTCCCTGGCTCATATCTGGCTGATTGCCGCCTACTATCGATCGGATTACCGGCGAGCGTCTCTCCCTATTCTCTCGGTGACGGCGGGCGAAGAAGCCGGGACTAAGGCTGCAGGAATTGCCATCCTCGTGTTTAATTTTCTGGTCTTCCTTCTCTGGCAATTAAATTTTACCAGCTTGCTTCCTTTTCTGGGCTCAAGCTTTCTCTCCCTTCTGCTCTTCTACCAGCTGAACCTTTATTTGCGAGGGGGTAATAAATTCCACCTGAGTCGGGGTTTTAAATTTCTCAATCCCCTCCTGGGGATAACCCTTCTGCTCCTTCTCTTTTTCCTTAAGTGAAGGATATTTCCCGGATAATCGTCTTTGCCTGCCGAGAGAAAATATTTTTATCGCTTTAATCCTCTCCGGGGGGAATATCCGTCAAGGAAAAAAGCGAACTACCAAAAGGGAAAAAGTCAGCGGTTCACCTGGTCCCAATCTGGAAGGCTATCTCCAGGGGATATTCCAGTTCCGGGGCTTCAACCCGGAGGCGGAGAATCTCAGTTAATCTTTCTCTGGGGGGAGCTCGAAAATACAGACGGTCATAGATATAACTTCTAATCGGCATGATGACCACATCAGTCACCCGGGCTGCTCCCGGAATCCAGGGGAAAAAATTGCAACGCTGGCGGCCAAAATAGTTAAAACTGGTCTGGGCATGCTTGCTTAAAGGAAGATTCTCATAACTATAGCGAGAATCGGCCACCAGCTTACCATACAACTGCTGAACTTCATCAATCTCTGCCAGGGGATACTCTTCTCCGCTCACATCAATAAGAACGAACGAACTCCGGGTAAGAGTGAGAGAATAAAGACCTTTATTGGCTATAGTAATATCGAGAGGAATATAGGGTTCAGCCAATCTCAATCGGGCTAATTCAGTATCCACAATGACTATCAACTGATCATCTTCTACCTTATAGGCATAGCGACTGAATTTCGGGGCCAACTCGGGGGTCATCCCCGTTGAAAAAGAAGAAGTTCGACAGGTAAAAAAGTTACTGATTACTAGAAGAAGAAAAATTACTAGCCAGGAAAGGCCAACAGCCTTTTGTCGGAAAAAGGCAAGCCGCAGGGGTTTAAATAATCTGAAAATCAACTTTTTTCTCCACTTTCCGGCTGGAATGCCGGTCAGTTACCTTAATTTTGAAAGTATACTTCCCTGGTTTCAAAGGGGAAAGGGGAATCTCTGTTCCCCCGGTGAGAGCTTTACCTGGTTCCAGCGGCTGCTTGATTTCCTGGGGATTCAAACGATATGTTCCTTCGGGAGCGACAATAAAATATTCAATCAAAAGAGATACCTCACCTTGAACAGACTGAGCATTATAGATTTGAAACAGAACATTCATCGCTTCCCTGGAACTAAAAGTGGGCTCAAAGCGAGGAACGGCCCGGTAACGACCAAAAGTATAAGGATCGAACTCTGCTTCCGATTGAGTCTTCGCCTTGGGAGCTGGCTTCAATTCAGTGGCTAGAATAATCGAACTCAGGCTCAATTGGTCATTCCAGAAATCCGGCACCATCACTTCTCCTTTGACCAGTGAATACCTGGCTTTATCCCTGGTTCGGACTCCCAGATAAAGAGAATAAGTTCCCGATCTTACGGGAAGACCAAAAATAATAAGCTCTTTGTCCTTGAGCTTAACCTTTTTCAAGAAGTCCTCTTTCTCTTCGCCCTGCTGCAGTCGGCCGAAAAAGGTCACTTCACTGCCCTTCTTTAAATTGGCTTTCTTCCTGTCCAGGCGGACAATAAAGGTGACATAAGAAGATTGATTCAAAGCTTGAGTAAAATGTGGCTTCCAGTCGAAAGGAATATCCACCACTGTTTCCCCGGCCGTGATTAACTTTGCCTCAAAAGAATCGGGAGCCAGAACAAATTTATAACGGGGAAGTTCTTTCAAATCAGGGTTAAAAACCACTACTTTCGGGAATATTTCCAGAGCCCGCAGGATTTTCTGGGGAGTCTGCTGATCCAGATCGTAACCAAATTGATACTGGCGAAAAACCACCCGGAAGGGTTCGGTTAACCCCAGGGAGGGCATGGCCTGGTAAACCCAGATTTGCGGGGGAGCCTCCATCTGGCTGCCACCCACAGGATTAGGTCGAACTCCCCCCGGCCCCCCTTTCACCTGGGCAGGCGGGCCGAAAAACATATAGACTTTACCCATATCACAATTAATTCCCCGGGTGGGCCCATAATTAAAATTCTTTTCCACATACTCCAGCCGACGGTACCATTCGTCTTTAAATTCGTTCTCTCTAGTTGCCGGAGTTGGATCACGACGAGCCCAGAAAAGGGCGATGAATTTATCTCTTTCTTCATCCGTCTTTAAGGCTTTAAACTCTTCAACTTCCGCCGGGGAAATTAACAACTTGACTTCTTTCTTCAGCCACTGCTCATATTTGTTTTCCTTTTTCCTGGCCCCGGCCGGAAGAAAACAGGCTCCCACTATAACCACGGCCAGCCAAAAAACAATAATCCTTTTTCCCTTCATGATAACTCCCTTAATTTAAATAAAACGTTATGGTTACTGGATTACTCTAAAATTGACCTGGCGGACAATGGTTTTGCCCAGAATAAGGTCGGTCACCGCCACCCGCAAGGTATAGAAACCGGGGGGCATCTTTTCCAGGCTGAATCGGGCCCCGCTATTCAGAAAAGCTGTTTTTTGACTCTCGAGAATATGGACTTCCTGGGGTTTATCAATGAGGGCCACCACTTGGCCGTTCTGCTCGATCTGATGAACGATTTTCAACTTAGCCTTTTTCTCGGCGGAACTGAAAGTCGGGTTATAGATCTGATAGAAAAATACCAGTTCACCACTTCGAGAATAGACGCCCACCGTATTGGGATTGATTTTTAAATTACCAAAAGTGAACGGGTCCTCAGGTTCTGTGACGAGTTTTATTTTATCGGGAATTTTCAACTGGCTGTTCTTGAGCGCATTTAAAGCCGGAATATCTTTAGAATCAAGGTAAACCGCCTGTTTTTTCTTTTTCTTCAAGATCTCAATATTTCGGGCCAGAATAACATCACTTAAGCTAAATCCCTGCCGAGAAAAATCCGGCACTTCAATTGTCCGATCCACATAGCCAACATGACCGCTGTATTCATCCCAGGCCACCAGATGAAGAGTATATACCCCAGGTTTCAACCGCAGACGGTGTTTATATTGATAATAATCTGTCTCCCGCCGGCGATAAGTCTCGGGCCGCAGGCTCATCTCCAAACGATCGCTTTTTTGATAAATGACTTTGTTTTTTTGTTTAACCTCAATATAGTAATTAACCCGTCCAGCGTAACGGCCATCTTTTTCCACAAATTTTATCTCCCGGGCAGCCACTTCAATGCTTATGGGGATAGAAGTGAACTCCTTAGGTCCTTTGATAAAGCTGGTCTTGGCAGTAAAGGACATCATGGTAATCGATTCCCGGGATTCCACAATTCCTCTCAACCGTCTCAAGCGGGCACTTCTTTCTATCTCTTCCAGGACTTCGCCGCGGGATTTAGTTACCTCAGCCAGAAATTGAAGTTGTTCCAGGGGATTAACCGGGAGGTCTTTTTTTGTCTCGCCCGGGATCTGGACATTTTCCGGCTCATAACCCACGTCCCGGGAAGCAATGGAAGTGTTACGCAGAGCATTGGCCAGAGCAGGATCGGTTACCAGCTGATATTTTCCCGAATTGTAATAATTAACAAAGATGAATTCGACCCGCCCCATTCGGGTCTTCAAGCCGGGAATATAGCGGTAAACCCATTTCTCCGAAGGAAATTCAGCCGTGGGAGCCGAAGGTCCGAACAGAAATCCCCGTCCGCCGCCAGGGTTCGACTCAAAAAAATCAGGGGGGCCGAACATAATATAAATCCGGCCTCGATCGGTCCGCCAGCCAGCCACACCCTCAAAAAAATGTCGATTGGCGTATTCAATCCGGCGGTAATGCTCTTCTCTAAATTCATTAAGTGGAGTACTGGGGGTAGGATCACGTCTTTTCCAGAAACTGCGGATAAAGGCCTCCCGTTGTTCATCAGTGGTCAGGCTTTTAAAAACCTCCCTCTCCTTGCGCGAGATAATATAGACCACTTCCTCTTCCAGCCATTTCCGATATTTAGCCGGCATCTTGGTCTGCTCTGACTTCTCCTTGGTTTGGGAGACAGCAACCTTTTTCTCCTGAATTAAAGGCCTGGTATAAAGATCACCGGCTAAAGTGATCCCCGCCAAAAGTAAAAAGAAAGATAATTTGACGATTTTAGACACCATCGCCAACCTGAAATGATTTCAATGATTCATCCATTAATTTTATTTTTTCGACTTTTTCAAGTAATCCACCAGCTGGCGGGCAACGGCCGCATGAGGATCATCGGGGGCCAATTCCAGAAATTTTTCCAGATTTTTCAGAGCCTCCTCCACCTGATTTTGATTAACATAAATCATCCCCATCTGATAATAAGCCTGGGCATAATCAGGTTTCAACTTGACTGCCTGGCGCAAGGCTTCCAGGGCTGGTTGATATTTTCTGATATTGATCAGGCAGGCACCCAGGTCATAAAAGGCCACTGGATCTTGCGGGCTTAATTCCACCGCTTTTTGATAATAGGGAATAGCGGCCTCGTAATCCCTTTTCCGGCCATATAATTCCCCTAATTTCTTATTGGCGGTATAACTTTCTGGTTGAATTTCAAGCATCTTTTTAAAGGCCTCAATGGCCTCGTCATATTTTCCCAGTTTGATGTAGGATTCACCGATGTTGTTATAATAAATTGGTTCGGAAGGCTCCTTTTCACTGGCTCGCTGAAAAGCAGCGGCTGCTTCCTCATACTTGCCTTCCTTAAACAATTTTATTCCTTCCTGGAAATCCTCCTCCCCGGGAGATTTGCCGACATAATAATTCCCCTTTTCCATAACAATTTCCACCTCGGTGATCACTTGCATCCGAACTCTTTTCTCCAGGATAACCGGAAGATAACCATCCTTTTCAGCTTTAATCTGATAATAGTTGGGATTAAGACCAAGTTGAATAAACTCCCCTTTTTTATTGGTCTTGACCACATAGCGAACCGAGGAATATTGGATGGAGCTAATCGTCACAGTCACCCCTTCCAGGGGATGGCCATCCTTATCCTTGGCCACTCCCTTTAAGGTTCCCTGGATAATACTATTAAGGGGAAGGGCTATTAAAAGAAACACAATTAAGATGAAATAATATTTTCTCTTCATAATGACTTTCCCGCTCTTAGTATTATAATCAACTTTCATCTGAATAATGAAGCTTTTTATAACTGCCTGTCCTGTTTTATTTTTCAGGTGACTCCCCTCAGGCGGCTCCACCCGCCTCTTTCTCCTCTTGGAAAGAAGAATAGGAAAAGGGAAGGGACCTCTTTTACTTCAAGAGGCCCCTTCCCCTGGGTGCAGCCAACAACTCTAGAACATAAACCGAATCGAGATCTGGGCCAATCGATCGCCTACCTTCCGGGTGACATCACCGAAAGAAGCCAGTCCATAGGTGGTTACCGGCAGTACCCAGAACTGGTTCTTGAAGACATTGAAAACATCGAGAATCAACTGGAGGTTGTAATCTCTGGCGCCTGCCGGGATACGGAAGTTTTTCTGTAAGGAAATATCGAGGTTATAGGTAGGATACCAGGTGAAAGCATTGCGAGGAAGCAATTTCTGATCATAGTAACTCATATCTCTCTCATAGGCTGGCGGATTGGGAGTGCCGAAATAGCTGGGATCGAGAGTCGGACGACCGGCTTCCCATTTAATCGCCTCGTTGTAATTGTCGCTGCCCAGCCACAGGGGACGATCCATTCCCCATTGACCATCCAGGTTGTAGTCAAAGGCCGGCCCGGAAGCAGCCGCCACATTGAAGCGCCGTCCAGAAGTGAAATGGAAAGAACCGGCGATCTGCCAACCACCAATAACATTCTTTAAGAACCAGCTCTCTGAATTCTGGAACCAGGGAATTTCATAGACAAAACCACCCACAACTCGATGGCGATGGTCGTAGGCCGCATAGCCATAGTCATAATCCCAGTTCTCTACTGAAGTAGCCACCACAATACCCTGGTAAATGGACGACAGATCCTTGGCCACCCCATAGGTGTAAGCTGTATACCAGGACCAACCGTTGGAGAAACGCTTGTTGAGAATGATCTGGAGTCCGTGATAGTTCGACCAGAAGCTGTTTGTCCTGAAGTTGCCATCTCGAATGTTGATGTAAGGATTGATAGCGTCGTATTTCCCGTCAGCTCCATCGCCAGTAAACCGGTTGATTCTCATGATCCCACCAATCCGGCGACCGGCTGAACCAGTATAGTCTACCTCAATACTGAAATTAGGCACAATTTCCCGCTGGATACCAATCATCCAGTTATGAGCCATTTGAGGTTTAAGATTGGGATCCATCCAGCGAAGCGATACTCGAACGGAACGAGCCGCCTGAATAGGTACCTGAGCGGGCATAGTTGCCAGGAACGGATAGCTTCCTCCCCAGGGTGCGCCGAGGAATGAGTTGAAGGCAAAATCGGGATAATTGAAGCGGTCATTTTCATAGGAGCGGTTCATCTGGCGGTCATAGGAAATACCATAGCCAGCTCGAAGAGATGTCTTGCCGTCACCAGTCAGATCATAAGCAAAACTCAATTTGGGAGCGAAATTACCGTAGTAATTATTCCACAGTCCCTTGCCCATTAACTGACGGCCGTCGAAAATGGTGTACCTGATACCTTCCTCATTCCAAATACCTTCAATCAACTGGTTATTCAAAAATCCCTGTTCAGTTCCAAAGGCCGGCTGATTAATTCCTACACCGGAATATTCTTCGGGGACGGAATAGAATTCCCACCGCAAACCAAAGGAGAAGGTCAACCGTTCAGTTATCCGCCAATCGTCCTGGGCGAATAGAGCCGCTTCATAACCACGCCATTTCCGGGCAGTCAGGCCGAAGCCGGTTCGCCACTCACCTTGAGGATCGCCGGGCAAGTAGGGATTTTCCTTATTATCCGGAGGATCTGCCCCAAGAATCAGATACGCAGGAGGACTATTACTCAGGAAGGCCAAACCATCAGTAAAAATGTAATAGCCATTAACAAAGGCATCAAATGACGAGGAAACTGTCCAATACCGGAATTCGCCGCCGAATTTCAAATTGTGATCTTTAACTTGAATATTGAGCACGTCAACCAGCTGAAAGGTGTTATTCACCTGGGTCATGGGATAACCCGGATCTCCAAAACCCATCAGCTCATCGTTAAAATCAAAATAAGTGATACTCTCATCCTGAACTCTCCATTCCCAATCATCTCGATGATAACCCAGACGCACCTCGTTATAGACAGTCGGACCGAAAATATGGAGCCAGGTCAAACCACCGGTATGGAATTTGTTCGGCCTTTCCAGTTGTTTACCCGGAACCCAGTAATAGCTCAGGCCATCTTTAAACTCCCGGAAATTGAACATCCAGCGAAAGGCAATTCTATCTTTTTCACTGAATATATGGTCAATCTTAATACCGGCCATATAACTTTTGAAAGTATCTGAGTAAGAAAGAGCTGCTCGGCCATAATCAGGCACACCATCATTGTTTTTATCGACAAAATCGTAAGTTGGAACGGGATAAGCTGAGCCATACTTGTCGAAAAACGTCTTGGCGGGACCGGTGGCGGTAGCAATAGCTTCCGGGGTTAAAAAGTAACGGGAGGTCACCTGGCTGATATCCTGACTGATGCCTTCAAAGGTGAAGAAGAAAAAGGTCTTGTCCCTGACAATTGGTCCCCCGAGAGTAGCTCCGTATTGATATCTCTTGTAAGGTTCCCGCTCTCCAGTCAACCAATCAGCTGAACGGAAAAAGGCACTGTCGCCCCGATAGAAAGCCCAGGCACTGCCATGAAATTCATTGGTCCCGGATTTCATCACCACATTGAGGATACCTCCCATATTCCGACCATACTCCGCATTGAAATTGTTGGTAATTAACCGAAATTCCTGAATTGACTCCGGCGGCAAGAGCGTTGTCTGCATGGTGTTATCGGTAATATCATTGTTGTTCAAACCGTCTATCATGTAGTTGTTCGACTCGCCCCGCATGCCATTGACGGCAAAACCAGATCCCCCAATAGTGGGAGCATCGGGTTGCGTCCCGGGAGCGTACTGCATCAGATAGAGATAATTCCGGTTCTGCTGGGGATAACTCAACAATTCTTTTTCGGTCATCACGGTGGAAACTTCGGATCGGGTCGTCTCGACCATGGGAGTTTCACCAATGACGGTTACCTCTTCCTCAATCGTGCCGATCTCCATTTGAATGTCAACTGTGGTCACCGCCCCGGCAAATAATTCTAGCCCCTTTCTGACAGTCGTCTTGAATCCAGGTAATTTAGCTGTTATTTCATAAAGACCACGGGGAAGTCGTTCCAGTCGATACATCCCTTTCTGGTTGGTAATCGTACTCTGAGTCAACCCTCTTTCAATATTCCGTGCTGTTACTTCAACTCCCGGAAGAGGCTCTCCTTCGTTATCAGTTACTCGACCAACGAAAGTGCCAACTTCTCCCACCTGAGCAAAACTAAGCATTGAGCTGACCAGTAAAAGCAATGAAATAAAAGAAAGAATTTTAAATTTCAATTATCCTCCTCCTTCTTTTCTTAGATACCCATTCCCCTTGGAACAGAGCTTAGCCATAAACCGTTTTCCCTCGGAAAAACTTATCATGGAGCTCTGTTCCAAACCTTCACCTATAAATTTTGCCTTTCTTCTATTGCCCCTCCTTTTTTGATTTAATGAAAAAAAAGAATGGATTATGGCCTTAATAGAGAAATAGAAACGTAAAATATCTTGGGACGTCCTTCCTCTCCTCGCTTATTTCCTTATATATATAAAGATATTTATTTTAGAAAATCAACTTTTTTTTTATTTTTTTTTAAAATTTTTTTATTTTTTTTTTAAGAAAGGGTCGGCAATACAAACCAGCCGGAACAATTTTCATTTACTGGATAAAAATGGCGAGCTTAGGTTTACGAAGGTTATAGATTGTTAACGGGCTAAATTATTTAAGCCGGGCTTCCCATTGCGCCAAGGCCTGCTCTGCCTTCCGGCGGCGGGGAGTATTTCCCTCTCGGGTTGTTTCTAAATATAATTTTAAATAATAGACTGCTTCTTTAAGCTGGCCACTTTTTTCCAGAACAACCGCATAATTAAAATATGAATTAGGCGAAGGGCTTAATTCCACACATTTCCGGAAGTTCTCCCGCGCCTTGGCCAGCTCCCCAAGAGTATCATAAAGAATGCCTAACTCCCGATAGACCACCGGATCCTGAGGATATTCCTGTTTAAGTTGCCGATAAATGTCCAAAGCCTCCCGGCCTCGATTAAGAGCCACCAGACAGTAAGCGTAACGAAGCCGAAGCGGTTTATTTTCGGGTTCAATGGCCAAGGCTTTTTCAAAATAGGCCAGCGCCTCTGACCACCGTTCCAAATTCACCAGGGCCACCGCAGCGATATAAAGAGTATCAAAATAATGAGGGTCAATCTCCAGAACAGCCTGACAGGTCTCCAGGGCCTGAGCAGGTTTCATCGCCTTCATGTAAAAAAGAGCTAACCGGGCCAGAATCACAATGGAGTCAGGGTGAAGGCGGCGCCCCTCTTCCAGAAGACGCAGTCCTTCTTCCAGCCGATCCATTTTTTCATAAAGATGAGCCAGATTAACATAATGCCAGGGGGAGTCGGGATTCAAGCTGAGCAATGTTTTTAAATTCTCGGCAGCTTTCTCATAATCACCCTCATATTGATATTTTTTGGCCAGAGCAAAGAGAGCATACTCTTTAATTTTGTCTTTGGGGTCAGGGAGTTGTTTGGTCTCTGATGCGTGAACTTGCCCCGGAGTTAAATAGCCCAGTGACTGAAGCCGTCTAATTTCAGTAGAGGACAATTCCCTTCTCCCCTTGCCGGCCAGCTCAGTCCCCGAAGCTATCATTTGCGCTAACCGAGCCTCCAATTCAGCGGCTATTTCTTTTTTCTCCGGGTAAAGATTTAATTCCTCAGCCGGATCTTCTTTTAAATTGTAAAGTTCGGGATGCGGGGCCTGAATATACTTCCAGTCTCCTGAAATCAAACCCACTAATTCTGACCAACCATAGTATTCACGGGGTTGATAAGACTCAATATAGACATCCGGATCTTTTGTCCTGCGGCCGCTAATGGAAGGTAACAGACTCCTGCCGGCTAGAGGTATCTGGCTGTCCTCAACCCTGATCCCCAACAAATCACAAATAGTGGGGAAAATATCAACCAGCTGAACCCTCGTCTCAACCACCCGGCCTGAAGGCAATACTCCTGGGGCCACCATGATAAAGGGAACTCTTAAAGTGAGATCATAAATAAATAATCCATGGTCAACTTCATTCTTTTGGCCCAGAGCTTCACCATGATCACCAACTATAACCACGAGAGTATTCTTGGCCAGCCCTTTCTCCCGCAGTTCATCTATCACCCGCCCGACATAATGGTCCATGTAGGCTATTTCTCCGTCATAAGGCCGACCGGCCAGCTCTTCTTTAAAAGGAGAGGGAGGGTCATAGGGAAGGTGGGGATCGAAAAAGTGGACCCAACAGAAAAAATGCTCTCCCTGGTAATTTTTCAACCACTTCTGAAAGGCCTCAAAGACAGCTTCAGCCCGTCTTTCGGAAGCAAAATTTTTGATGACTTTCTCGGGTTGAAAATTATCATCATAAAGTTCAAAGCCCTGATCAAGACCAAACCGGGAATCAACCGTAAAGGAGCTGACAAAAGCCGCGGTGGTCAAACCTCTTTCTTTAAGAATCTCGGCCAGAGTTTTAAACTCAGGTTGAAGATAATAAAAGCCGTTATTCCGCACTCCATGGGCAAAAGGGTACAACCCGGTCATGATGGAGGTGTGAGCCGGCAAGGTTAAAGGAACTGGTGAATAAGCATTGGCGAACCTAATCCCCAGGGAGGCCAGCTCGTCAAGTCGCGGCGTTCTCGCCCTGGTATAACCATAACAACTCAGACGATCAGCCCGGGTGGTATCAAGAGTAATCAGGAGCACATTAAGCTCGGGATTGCGGTTAATGCTGATGCTGGGCCGGAAGGGCTTTAGATAAACAAGTAGCAGAACAATTCCCCCGATGAGGGAAAAAAGAAGTACCATCATCAACCACCGGCCTGGCCGAGTGGTTTTTGTCCTTGTCGGCTCCTCTGGCAGGGGGTCAGGAGGAGAAGCGATGCCTACCTGCGGTTCCTTCGGAAGAGAAGCCTGGCGAGACTTTCTCCTTTTCTTCTTTTTCTTCTTGCTTCTAGCCATTGAAATGACTGACAGTTTTATTCTGACATTTTCTTTTCACGTGTCAAGCCAACTACTCTAGGGGTCTATGCTTTCTTTAGACTCTGATCCAGAAACTAGTTCTTCCGCGGAGGTTGCACTGGTTTTATCCTGATTTCCCCCACCCCAATGTCTTTCAGCTTGTTGCGGAAATTGGCATAGTCTTGCTGAATAAATGTATTTAATTTCCCGATATTGGTCGTCACTTTTTGAGTCAATTGTTCCAGCAGGCGCAGTTGGGCTTCCGTCGGCCGGGAAGTTGAGGCCTGGAGCTGTCCGGCTAAATCCATAACTTCAAACTCCGGTCCATCCCACCCGGAAGAGAAGGCCTTGGTCAATTTCTTAAGTTTTTTCTTCACGTCCTTCAGAAGATGCGACACATCTTCTGGTATCTCTGATTTCTTGGCCAGCTCTTTCTCTGCTTTCTTCACTTCACTGTTAATCTTGTCGACCATTTTCTGGGCGTCTTTGAAGGCCCTCTGGAGCTCCCGGGCAGCCAGGCCGGCTTCATGCCGAGCCTGCAGATCCTCCATCGTCGTCCTGGCCTGGGGGTCAATGATAACCTTGACCTGACGGGTCAATTCCTGGCCCCGAGCGATTAATTTAACAGTGTATTCTCCAGGCAGAACAAATGGCCCTTTATGCGGCCCAAACCAACCCTCATCGCCCTTTTTAGGTTCAAAAAGGAGCGAATATCTCAGATCCCAATTGACCCGGTTGAAACCCCGGCGGTCAGGGCCGGTCAATTCCCGGATAACATTACCTTCAGCATCCAGAATGACAATTTTTACCCCGGCTGGTGATTCCGGGCTCTCTTCCTCCTCTTTACCCTGCGCTTTTTCTTCGGGAGGATTGTCTTTCAGATAATAAGTGATCAGAACTCCATAAGGAGGATTGGGTCCGGCAAATTTTCCGGCTCCCGGAGAGGGCAAAGCCCGCTGCTCATAAAAGAGAACCGTCTCCCGGGGTTGGAACAGATGAACATCCGAGGCGAGAACAGAAGCATCCAGTTTTTCCAGCATGGTGATGTCATCTAAAATTATTATACTCCGGCCATGGGTACCCAGGATGACATCGTTTTCCTCGGCTTTAACAATAATATCATCGACCGGAACGCGAGGGAGATTCCCGCCGAAAAGATGCCATTGGCCGCCACCATCAATAGAAAAGAAAAGGCCCCACTCGGTGCCGGCAAAAAGCAGCTTGGGGTTACGGGGATGTTCAGCCACAACATTGACTACGGTTCCCGTCGGCAGTCCCCGACCAATGTTACGCCAGGTTTTCCCGAAATCCCTTGTCTTGAAAATATATGGGGTAAAATCGTCGTCCTGGTGGCCGGAAAAAGAGACATAAGCCCAGCCATCGCCGTGGACCGAAGCCAGGACGCGGGTCACCCAGCGGGGACCGGGTAATTTAAATTTATCGGTCAAATCAACCCATGTTTGGCCGCCGTCTCGGGTCATCTGGACTTTTCCATCATCAGTGCCGACATAGATCAAGCCTTTCAGGCGAGGTGATTCGGAAATCGTGGTAATCGTCCCGTAATGAGCCACGCCATCATCCCGAGAGAGAGTGTCTTCGTTGCGAATGACACCCATAATAGGGAGTTTCTTCCAATCCTGGTTGCGGGTGAGATCCGGACTGATCACCTCCCAGCTATGACCAAGGTCGGTCGATTTGAAAAGCTTATTTCCTCCGTAATAGATGGTCTGAGGATCGTGCGGCGAAATAATCAAGGGACAACTCCAGTTCCAGCGATATTTCTCCTGAGGATCGGGCGGCACGGGCCGGAGTCCCTTTTCTTCGCGGGTGACCAGGTCAACTCGATAAAGGCGGCCGTTTTGTGATTCCGCCAGAATTACCCGATAATCCTGGGGACAAACAGCTGCATAAAAGCCGTCACCGTAAGCGATATTGACCACATCACAATTCATAATACCCAGTTGACTATAAGTGCGACTTGGAATCCCCCAGGTACCGTTGTCCTGGGTACCACCGTAAATCCAGTAGGGACGGCGGTTATCAACCCCAATCGCATAATACTGGCCGATGGGCAGATTATCGATGAAATCCCAGTTGCGGCAACCATCATAGGTTATATAAAGTCCTCCATCTCCCCCTAAAATCATGTGGTCAGGATCGTGGGGGTTAATCCAGAGAGCGTGGTGATCTACATGAATCTTATCGGCTGTATGTTCGCTGGTGAACTTTTTCCCTCCATCTATAGAAACAAAAAGAGGACTGCCAAGGGCCCAGATTTTATTGGGATTCAGTGGATCAACTCGCAACTGACTGTAATACATGGGACGATGATTGAAATCACTCATGCGCGTCCAGGTGGTACCCCGATCCTCAGAACGAAAAACGCCCCCTTTTTTATTCTCGATAATAGCATAAACAATCCAGGGATGACTGGGAGAGATAGCCAGACCGATGCGGCCGGTATCGCCCGAGGGCAGACCGTTGGTCAATTTTTCCCAGGTGTCGCCACCATCCAGAGAGCGATAAATCCCGCTGTGGGGACCTCCACCCACAAAACCCCAGGCCCGCCGGCGATGCTGCCAGGCGGCGGCATACATCACCCGGCCGTTGGGTTCCATGGCCACGTCAACCACCCCGGTGTCCTCATTGATATAAAGAACTTTTTCCCAGGTTTTGCCGCCGTCTTTGGTGCGATAAAGGCCACGCTCAGGATTCGGGCCCCAGAGATGACCAAGGGCCGCCACAAAAACTGTCTGGGGATCATGCGGGTCAATTACAATACGCCCTACTCGTTGCGTTTTTTTGAGACCCATATACTGCCAGGTTTCACCTCCATCAAGCGATTTATAGACCCCACATCCCCAAGAAGAACTTTGGCGACTGTTAGGCTCGCCGGTACCTGCCCAGATAACAGCCGGGTCAGAGGTAGCAATAGCTATATCGCCGATGGAAAGCATCAGGCCTTCTTCATCGAAAACCGGTTTCCAGGTCACCCCATTGTTGGTGCTGCGGAAAATCCCTCCTGAGGCCGTAGCCACAAAAATAATTTTGGGATTGTCTGGAACAGCTTCTATATCATCTATGCGGCCGCCAAAACAAGCCGGTCCTATGTGGCGCCAGGTTATGTGCTGAAATAATCCGGTTAAAGAATCCGAGTCGGAACGAGCCCCCGGTAGTGGCTGGAGCAAAAAGATTCCCAGAAAAAACACAAAAATTGCCCAATTTTTAAATTGGTTCATGGTGATTTTCCCCTCCTTCTCAGAATTTTATTTTTCCTTGATATGTAATAAGAATCACTATTTTCATAAATAGAAAAACGCTTGTCAATGAATTATCTTTCTCTCTCCTCCCCTTGATAGAGAAGACAATCGTCTATTTTTTGAGACACTAAAAACCGGTTCTCCCGGAAAAGAAACATTGGCATGAATTTTGCTTATTTTATATAGAAAACACTCAGAACGATGGAGGAGCTTATGGCCAAAAAACTAATCCCCGGTATTTTAATTTGCGCCTTCTCCTTCTGGCTTCTTCAGGGAACTTCGGTCCTGGCCTCGCCTCACCGTCATCATTCTCCCCGCAGAAATTTCATCACTTTCTCTTGGTTTTTCAAACCGGCCAGTCTCGGCCTTAAAATCAGGCTGATCGATAATTTCTATGCCACAACCAATCTTGATTATCGCCGCTCGACAAATGACCTGGAATGGCAAGTAGGGTCCATCTATCTTCTTCCCCGAAAAATCCTCCTGTTCAATTTTTATCTGGGTGGAGGATATCAGTTCTCCCGCAATACAGGTTATCAATTTCCTTACTTAACCTTCGGTACTAATTTCTTCTTTCTCTATTCGGAGGTCATTTACCCTCTCGAAACGCGGATTGACCCCAAATACCGCTTCGGCCTCAGCTTCAGATTTTAGAAAATTCTAATTTCCGGGGGCTATTACTTCTTAAATGTCTCAAAGATGCTCATAATCACCAGCAGATCGCTGCCCGCATGAAAGAGCACAGCTCCCCAGAGGCTCTCTGTCTTCTGGATAATCCACCCCCAGGCCAGTGATAGCCCAAAAACGATAATCAAAAATTTATAGATATCAGTAGTATAGGTCACCGGAGCGTGGGTCAAAGTAAAGAACAGGGCAATACAAACATTAGCTCCCACTCTGCCCAACAGAGGCTCAAAAGGACCCAGTAATAATCCCCGAAAATGAAGTTCCTCCAAGAAGCCATTGGCCAGAATAAAGATCAATATCCAGGGAGCATATTGAACCACTTGAGAATAAGAGAGATTTTGCTGCTTAATCTGGAGAATAAATAGAAAAAGAAAGAGGAGAAAACTCACTCCACCAATAATGATCCAAAGCCTGACTTTTCCTTTCCGGATAAATAGTCGAGAAGGTTTAACTCCTCCCCATCTCATAATGACGATAACCGGAACGACCACCAGAAGACAATCAAATAATTTAGCTAGAGCCACACCTGAAATATTTTCAACAGAAGCACCCACAATTTTCATTAAAGGACCGGCCAACCACCAGCTGACCAAAAAACCTCCGGAAGCGGCCAGAAGAGCCAGAAAAACGCCGGCCCATTCCCGAAGTCGCTCCCATTTTCTGGAGCTAAGATAGAGCAATAATAGACATAGGGGGAGAACTGCCCGCACGGTGGATGTGTTTTGGCCCATCACTTGGTTTTCTCCCAAGAATCAACAAACACTAAAAAACCGCTGACTCCCGAGCAGACTTTACGGATATATAGACTCTCCGAACTTCGTTTTTCTCCTGACGGAGTGAGCCTGTCCCTGACTGTTACCGAGCCAGCCCAGGAAGATAAGCAAAATAGCGATATCTGGCTATATAACCTAAAAAGTAAGCATCTCCTGCGCTTCACCACTTCACCTAAAACAGATCGCTTTAACGCCTGGGCACAACTTCTGGCCAGCCAGGGGTTTATCATCCTCTGTCCCAGCATTCGTGGCTCCACCGGCTACGGCTATTCTTTTCTCATTGCTAATCGCTATGATTGAGGTGATGGCGATTTTAAAGATGTTCTAGCCGGAGTGGACTTTATCACCCGGCGGGGTTGGGCTGACCCTGAGCGGCTGGGTATTGGAGGCTGGTCATATGGAGGTTACATGGCTGCCTGGACAGACACCCAGACCAATCGTTTCCGGGCGGCTGTTTCCGGCGCTCCCATGACCCACCTGGCCAGTGAATACGGTACCAACTGGTTCGAAAAATACCTGAAAAAAATAATACCAGGCCCCTTCCTGGAAGGTGCCTGTTCCTGGTGGCTTAAACAGAGGTTTACTGCGGGGCGGCTCTCCAAGCAAAACAAAATAACTGATCTTCCTCAGACTCATTTCTTTTCTTTCTCTCATCTTAAAGAGGCAGAAAAATCACCCTGAAGTTCATCGCTGAAGGTGATTTACATCCAGAGTCAAGACAATTAATTATTAATAAATGAAAAAAAAGAAAGGCCTTATCCGATGATTAAAAAAAAACCCTGGTCTCCAGAAAGACAGGCTATTGTCAAGGAAAAAAGATATGTGGCTCTAGCTAAGCCGAAAAGCGGATGAAGATCCATCGACAAAAGGGGGACCCTGAGCATGAACTCTATTATTAACAATCGACTCAATGACTTCTTGAAATTCAAAGGAGAAAGACACCATGAATAAAATAAGGGATAAGAAAGAACTGTCAGTTCTTTCAAGTTCTGAGGAAGAATCAAGATATAAGTACATCATGAGAATAATCAATCAGGTCAATGACGGGGTAGTAATTATTCAGGATAAGAAAATAAAATTTGTCAACAAAAAGCTGGAAAGCCTCCTCGGTTATAAAAGAGATGAAATCATTGAGGCTTCTTACTATCATTTCCTCCATCCGGATGAGAGGGAAAGAGTTAGAAAAATTCACCACCAACGTCTGGCTGGTAAAAATGTTCCTTCCCGGTATGAATCGGCTCTCCGCGATAAGAAGGGACGCAAAGTCCCGGTGGAATTCAGTGCCAGTTTTATCACTTTCCAGGGGAAACCCGCTATTCTTGGAACCATCCATGATATCACCAACCGCAAAAAACTGGAGGCGGAAATCCAGGAAAAGGCTCTGTTCCTAGAAAATCTGTTTGAAAATTCTCCTGAAGCAGTGGCTCTCTTAGACCCTTCAGGTGTGGTTCTCCGAATTAATAAAGAATTCCAGCGCCTTTTCGGCTATACCCAGGAAGAAATCGTCAACCGGAAAATAGATGATATCCTGGCCAGAGGAGTAACCCCTCAGGAAGCCAGAATGATTAATCAAGAAACCAGGCGTGGGGAAAAAGTATTTATCGAATCTATCCGTTATAAAAAAGATGGAACACCCGTGGAGGTGGAAATTCAAAGCTCACCGATTAAGAAGGACGGTCAGGTGGTAGCCAAATATACAGTTTATCGGGATATTACTGAAATAAAGCAAGCAGCCCAGGCAATAAAGTCCAGTGAAGAACGCTTCCGGGCTATTTTTGAGGGTTCCCGGGACGGGATCTTCATTATTGACGAGGAAGGCCGCTTCATTGAAGTCAACCAGGCAGCCTGTGACCTAACTGGTTATACCCGGGAAGAACTTTTCAACCTGAAAATTACCGACCTCTATGAAAAAACGGATGAAGAGGCCTACTTTAATCTCTTCCAGCGAATCCTGCGGGGGGCATCCATCCTTACGGAGGAAAAAATTGTCCGAAAAGACGGCACCAAGATCGTTGTCGAGTTCAGCAATAAATTAATCATTCTCAATGACCAGGCTTATCTGCATTCCGTCGGCCGGGATATAACGGAATGGAAGAAAGATAAGGAAAAAATCAAGTCGGCTCTCCGGGAAAAGGAGATTATGCTGCGGGAAATTCATCACCGTGTCAAAAACAACATGCAGGTCATCATCAGTCTGATGAGGATTCAGGCTCGAATGATCAACGATCAGAAAACTCTGGATTACTGTCAGGCTATTCAGAACAGGATATATTCGATGGCCCTGATCCACGACCATTTTTATAAAGAGCCAGAACTGGAAAAAATCGACCTGGCCTCTTATCTGAAAAAATTGACCAACCATCTCGTCTTCATCTTCACCAAAAGTGATGATAAAATAAAAATCAACTTGGACTTGGAAGAAATCCATCTTGATTTAAATATAAAGCTATTCCTTTCGGCCTCCTGGCCCACGAAATAATCTCCAATTCTCTCAAACATGCCTTTCCTGGGAACAAAAAAGGCGAATTATCCATTCGGATGTTCCAGGACAGGAATAAAAAAACCCATCTTCTCATCCAGGACACAGGCATTGGCTTGCCTCAAGAAGTTAATCTGGCGAATCCATCCACTATGGGACTTCAGCTAATCCAGGTTCTAACCAAGCAACTTGATGGAACCATTCAGGTCAAAAGTAATGGCGGGACCACTATTAAGATTGTTTTTTAACCCCGGCCGAAAATTAAAAAAATCCTTTTCTCTATCCCCCCGGCGTAAGGCACCATCCATCGTTCCGCCAGCGGCAGAAAATATTTTATTAAATTAACTTTTTCTGAAAAGCCCGCCCGGGTTGACGTAATCTCTTTACATTTAATTCACTGTTTTTTATAGTAAAAATAACTTTTTTTTTAAAAATCGCTGTTATCTTAAGAAAATATGATCTGTTATTCTAAACTCCCCCTTCTCACCCGAGAGATCCTTTCTTGTCCTCAGATTTACTCTTTGTTACTCTTCCATAATAGCTTCCAGCCTCACTTTCATCCAGATAATTCTCTCTTTTATATATATAAATATAAATCTGATCTTTTAATAACTAAGGAGGGTCCATTGAGAAAATTTAAAACTCCAATCCACCTGGTCTTCCTTCTAGCCCTTTCATTTCTCCTCTCTACTTACTCCCAGCCAACCGAACAAGTCACAAAAATCACTCCTCGCCCCCTGGAAAGCATCCAAGACATTATGGCCTGGAAAAATATCCGCTCGCCGGTTGTCTCTAATAATGGCCAATGGTTCGCTTATTACCTCTCTCCGAACGAAGGCGACGGGGAAGTAATTATTCGCCAGATCAAAGGAGACAAGGTTTACCGTTTCCCCATCGGCCAATCCTCCCGTTACCAGATACCAGGTCGGCTAGCCTTCTCCTCTGATTCACAGTGGTTGGCCTATTCTATTTCTCCCTCACAAAAAGAAGCCAAAAAACTTCGCCGTCAGAAGAAAAAACTGTATCACAAAATTGGACTGGTGAATTTACCCACCGGTAAAAAAATTGAGTTTGAAAAAATCAAAAACTTCTCCTTCTCGGGGAAAAATCCTGGCTGGCTGGCTTTGCACAAATATCCCCCTGAAAGCCAGAGTAAAGAGAAGGAAAAATGGTCGGGCTCAGATTTAATTCTCTACGACCTGGCCGCGGGAACTGAATTAAATATTGGAAACGTGGGTGAGTTTGCCTTTGATAAACAAGGCCATTGGCTCGCCTGGATAATTGATGCCAAGGATAAAACCGGCAACGGCGTTCAGATCCGTTGCTTAAAAACGGGTCGAGTCATTGTCCTCGACAGTGATGAAGCAATTTACAAAAAGCTCACCTGGGCGGAGGAGAAAGAAGCTCTGGCGGTCTTGAAGGGTAAAGAAGATAAAAATTACCAGGAGCCGCTTTATTCTCTCCTGGCTTTTACCCATTTAGACCAGTCACCCCCGGAAAAAATCATTTACGACCCGCTTGAAGACAAAACTTTCCCCCAAAACATGACTCTCTCCCCTCACCGGGCTCCCCGGTGGAATAATGACTTAACCGCTCTTTTCGTCGGCTTTCATGAGGTAGAACGAAAAGAAGAAGACAAGTCACCAGCCAACAAAGAAACTTCCAGCCAGGATAAACCAAAGGAAAAGAAAAAGAGCCCGTCAAACTCATTACCTTCGGCCGGCAAGCTTACGGATGAAGACTTGCCCGACCTGGTTATCTGGCATTGGCTGGACAGCCGCCTCCAATCAAGGCAACAGGTTCAGGAAAAACAAGACAAAGAATTCAGCTATCTCGGTGTCTACTGGATTAAAGATAAAAAGTTTATCCGCCTGGCTGATGAAAAACTCCGCCGTGTCGAACCAACTCCTAAATACCGCTGGGGAGTGGGCTTCGATAACCGTCCCTATGAATTGATGGGCAATCTTGACGGCCGGCGCTATCAGGATATTTATGTGGTTGACCTGAAAACTGGCCAGCGTCGCCTGGCACTAAAGAAATGCCGCTGGTATTTCGGGGTATCTCCGGAAGGAACCCATATATTGTATTACCAGGACGGACACTTCTACACTTACAACCTGGCCTCCGGACAGAGTAAAAATATCACTCAGCAGGTTCCCACTTCTTTTATTAACACCGAAGACGACCACAATGTAATCAAACCTCCCATTCGTCCCTTCGGTTGGGTCAAGGGAGGCCGGGCTGTTCTCCTCTCCGATAACTGGGATGTCTGGCTGGTCCCCATCTCCAAAGGTAAAGCCGTGAATCTTACTGTCAACGGTAAAACCAAAGGAATCCGCTACCGACGCCGATTTCGCCTTGATCCAGAAGAAAAAGGAATCGACCTCAGTCAGCCCGTCTACTTCTCGGCCTATGGTGAATGGACAAAAATGGGTGGGATTGTCCGCATCAACAAGGACAAACCACCAGCTAAACTCCTCCTCTGGGATAAGGCCATCTTCAGCGGGCTGCTTAAAGCCAAAAATAAAGATGTCTATCTCTACACCAAACAAACTTACAAAGACTATCCTGATTATTATGTGGCTGACAGCGATCTTAAAAACGGCCGGCGAATTACTGAAGCCAACCCCCAGCAAAAAGAATTCCTCTGGTCGTCTGGTTCTATCCTTATTGATTATCAAAGTGAAAAAGGCGATAAACTCCAGGCCGCCCTCTTCCTCCCGGCTAACTATGAAAAAGGCAAAACCTACCCCACCATTGTGTATATCTACGAAAAGTTATCGCAAAACTTTAATCGGTACTTTACACCCTATGCTAACGGATTCAACAAATCTGTTTACACCAGTCGGGGCTACGCGGTTTTAATGCCGGATATTGTTTACCAAATCAATGACCCGGGCATGTCGGCCGTCTGGTGTGTTTTGCCGGCCATTAAGGCAGCTATTGCCACAGGAGTCGTAGACAAATCCCGGATCGGTCTGCACGGCCACTCCTGGGGCGGCTATCAAACAGCCTTTCTGATTACTCAAACCAAAATCTTCAAAGCGGCTGTGGCCGGAGCCCCCTTGACCAATATGGTCAGCATGTATAGTTCAATTTACTGGAATACCGGCTCGGCCAACCAGCCTATATTTGAAAGCAGTCAGGGACGCTTCCGGGGTGGGTATTGGGATTATCAAGAGGCCTATCTGCGAAATTCACCTGTTTTTCACGCCAAAAATGTCCAGACCCCTCTTCTCATTCTTCATAACGACAAAGATGGAGCTGTTGTTTGGAACCAGGGGATTGAATACTACAATACTCTTCGCCGGCTCCAGAAACCGGTGATCATGCTTCAGTATAAAGGAGAAAACCACGGACTCAGCAAACTGCCCAATCAAAAAGACTATACAGTGCGGATGATGGAATTTTTTGACCATTATTTGCGAGGCAAACCGGCTCCGACCTGGCTGAAAGAAGGTATCCCTCACCTGAAACTCAAAAAGCATCTCCAAGAAAGAACAAAAAAGATAATGCTGGAGGGCAGGAAAAAAAAAGAGAAACAGAAAGAAATGTCCAAATAAAATTATCACCCACTATTAATCTACACTAACAATTGTTGTTACTCGTTCTAGTAAAAACTCATAGCAAATTCAGTTGAAAGTTATTGATTTTTCACTTATAATGTCAACAGGAGTTCAAAATGAGCCGAAGAAAAAAAGATAAGAGTCATCTTATCCACCTTGGCCAGCGGCTTAAAGCGGCCCGAAAAATGGCCGGAATGAGCATGGAAGAACTGGTCACCCGCGCAGGTCGCATTGTCTCCAAACAATCTGTCAGTAAATATGAAAACGGCCTGATGGAACCCTCACCCCAAATTCTGGCTCGCCTGGCCCAGGTTCTAGGGGTAAAACCCAGCTATTTTTACCAACGGACTCGCCTTCAACTGACAAATCTTTACTTCCGGCAGAAATCAAAACTCTCCCGCAAAGAAGAAGCGGCCATTAAGTATAAAGCCATTGATTACTTAGAACGTTATCTTGATCTCGAAGACAAACTTGGTCTCCATCTCTCTTTCAAATACCGGTTAAAAAAGAAACCCTTGGAGAATATTAATGATATTGAAGAACTGGTGATGAAGATCCGTCATGATTGGGGATTAGGCCAGGCACCCATTGTTAATCTACTGGGTCTTCTGGAAGAAAAAGGAATTAAAGTTTTTCTCACTCCAGCCTCAGGGAAATTTGCCGGCTTAACCGCACAAAATGGCCAGGCGCATGTTATTGTAGTTAATAGCAACCATCCTCTGGATCGCGTCCGGTTTACTGCTTCCCATGAACTAGGTCATATCATCTGTGCCTTTCCGGAAGACGTGGAAGATGAAGAAAGCCTCTGTCATGTGTTTGCTGGTGCCTTTCTCCTGCCGGGAAAAGTCCTGAAGAGCCTTCTTGGCCAGCGGAGACATAAAATTACTCTCTGGGAATGGCAACACATTAAAGAAACTTATGGCATCTCAATGCAGGCCGCCATTCACCGTGCTTATGAATGTGGCATCATCAGCCAGAATTACTTCCGGGTTCTCATCCACCAACTCCGCCAGAGAGGGTGGCACAGAGTCGAACCTTTCACCTATCAAGGAAAAGAAGAAGCCTCCCGTTTTAAAAGACTTCTGGCTTTTGCTCTAGCTGAAGATCTTCTTACCCCGGCTGAAGCCAAACGCATCGGTGGGGAAGAACTACCTCAGCCGCTGGAAATAACTGCTTAATTGGCAGCAACCACCTATTCTCAGATCTCTGAAGGATAAGTTTCAACCAAGAAGGAAATAGGGTGTCAGCTTGATCGGGAGTAAGCCGAGAGAACCATTCCCGGGAGAAATGGGCCTCCAAATCTTTTGACCAGACATGACTCTCTCTTTAAGAGATTAATTCTCCTCTATTATTTTCTTCTTTTATTTTTTCAGGAAAAACAGGGAAGAAAACCGTTATAAATGACGTCTAATTATTGACCAACTAAAAAAGGAGATAGGTCATGAAAAAATTTTTGCTGGTGATAGTCGGACTGATAATTTTTACTCTGACTCTCTCCACAATATATGCCTTCCAGACGGATGTCAGTGGTGATTGGGAGTTAACTCTTAAAACTCCCCGTGGAGAAAGGACTTCCTCTTTACACATCGACCAGGATGGTGAAAAAATTACGGTCACCATGATCACCTCTCGAGGAGAAGTCAGTGGAGAAGGAACTGTAAAAGGGAATGAAATTGAATGGACAATCACTCGTTCTACTCCTCGCGGCGAACTCGCCATGACCTACCGGGGCGCAGTTGAAGGGGAAACCATGCAAGGAACCATGGAGACAAGAATGGGCCGCAGTTTGGAATGGACAGCCAAGCGGAAAAACTAAAATCCGGTTAATTAATCAAAACAAGCTGTCACTACCAGGCAGCCAGTCCCAGCTTCCTTCCCGCAGGGTAAATGAAGTATAATGATATTATTATCAATCAGCTCCTACGGCAAAGCCGCAATGTCCCCGGCCGGGGAAATAAAAACACATTGGTTGAGGCTTCACCGGGAGAAGTTAGCCGCCATGGAAGAAAGAAAAATGATCCAGGCCTGTCTGGAAGGAGATGACGAGGCTTTTGAAGCCTTAGTTAGAAAATACTTTCGAAAGGTATTTCACTTGGCCATGAGTATGACCCAGAATTCGGCTGAAGCTGACGATTTAGCCCAGGAAGTATTTATCAAGACTTATACCTCTTTGACTCACTTTAGAGGAAAATCAAGTTTTAGCACCTGGATTTATCAGATTGCCCTCAACCATATTCGGGACTTCCTTCGTAAAAAACGGCGGACCAAAACTGAATCCTTGACCAGAGAAAGCAATTCAAATACCTGGGAATCACACTCAAGTACTGAAAAATCCCAGGAAGCCCAGCAGCTAATTCAGATGGCTCTTCAAAAACTGCCGGAGAAATTCCGGATAATGATTATTTTACGTGATATTCATGGGTTTTCTTACGAAGAAATTTCCAAAATTTTGAATATCTCACCGGGCACAGTGGACTCTCGTCTCCACCGGGCCCGCCACAAGCTCCGCCAGGAGCTTTTGCCTTTTCTTCAGGCAAAAGGAGGACCCTCATGAAATGTCAAGAGGCCGAAAAATTAATTCATAGACTCCTCGATGGGCGCCTTCCCCCTCAGGAAATAAGGCATCTGGAGGAACATCTGGCGGAATGTTCCGCCTGTACCCAGAAAAAAAAGGAGTATGAATGGCTCCAGCAAAATCTTCAGTCCCTTAATTTTCCCGAACCTCAGCCTGATTATTGGGAAAAAATCAGGCGGCGATTAAAAACTTCACCTTCCCCTTCACCTCTTCTCACCTGGAAGAAGTGGGCTCTTCGAGCTGTCCCGGTGGCCCTAATTTTCCTGATTATTCTGGCCACCGCAATTATCTTTTTGACTTCATCCTCATCCCCGCAAATGAGCCAAACTGAACTGCTGTTGCTCCAAAACTCCAATCCTTTTATTGAATCTCAGGCAATTTTTACTGAGACCAGCCCGATCGATAAAAATCTTCGGCTTATCTTTTCTTCGCTGGAAACCAACACCGAATTAAGGAGATAGATCTCATGAAAAACCACAATAAATTCTGGATAATTCTCTCGTTTATCATTCTCTTTGTAATTGGCTTCATTGGGGGAATTATAGTCGATCACTACCTCTTGCAGCCAAAATCTCTCTTTTCCAAACCACCCCACCGCACCCGTCCCACAGCTCGGTTCCCCACTCTGGAGATGATGGCTCAGGAATTGGGTCTGACTCCAGAACAACAACAACAAATTCGCCAGGTATTTCAGAACAATGACCAGCAGCTGCATGAGCTTCACCAGGAAGTAATCCAGCAGCTAAAAAAAATCCGGAGTCAATTAAAGAAAGAAATCAATGCAATTTTGGATAAGGAGCAAGAAGCCAAATTCGAGGCTATGATTCAAAAATATATTAAACAGAGAAAAAAAGAGTGGGAACGCCGCCGAAAGCGCCCCTCTGACCAAAGAAAGCCGGAAGGAGTGACAAGATGAAAAAGAAACTCATTTTCTCTCTTATCATCCTCGTGGTTATCGTCGGAGTGGTCTTCAGTCTGACCATACTCAAACGCTCCTCTAACGGGGACGTTCAATATCGAACCTCCGAAGTTACCCGGGGAGATATCGAAGCCATCGTGGTGACCACAGGCACTATCAACCCCGTGACCTTAGTCGACGTCGGCAGTCAGGTCTCAGGAAAAATCGCCAAAATCTACGTGGACTTTAATTCCCGCGTGAAAAAAGGGGATATTCTGGCAGAAATCGACCAATCAAGCTTCCTGACTCGAATCAGACAGAATGAAGCCAATTATCGAAGTGCTAAAGCCTCTCTGGAAAGAGCCAAAGTCACCATGGAGACAAGCAAGAAGAAATACGAGAGAGCCCTCAAACTCTTCGAGCAAAATTTAATCTCCCCCGAAGAAAAAGAGACTGCTGAAACTAACTATTTCAATGCAGTAGCGGATTATCAATCAGCTTTAGCTCGTCTGGAACAGGCCAAATCTCAACTCGAAGCAAGTCAGGTGGATTTATCTTACACGGTTATTCGCTCTCCGATTGATGGTATTGTCATCAAACGAAACATCAATGTCGGCCAGACTGTAGCCGCCAGCTTCCAGGCTCCGGTTCTCTTTCAAATTGCCAACGATTTAACCAAAATGCAGGTTGAATGTAGCGTCGACGAAGCCGACATCGGCAAAATAAAGGAAGGGCAGAAGGCCAGATTTACGGTAGATGCTTTCCCTGATGAATCTTTTGAAGGAGTGGTTACCCAAGTCCGCTATGCCCCGGAAGTCGTCCAGAATGTCGTCACTTACACCACGATTGTCTCAGTGGAAAACCCTGAGATGAAACTCCGTCCAGGAATGACCGCCACAGTATCGATTATCGTTGGTGAAGCCAGAAACGTTCTCCGGGTGCCCAACGCCGCCCTCCGCTTTCGCCCCCAGCTTTCTCCAGAAGAAATGAAAAAATTGTTTGAGGAATTAAGGGCTAAACGGCGGCCACAAACACCCGGCTCAGCCAATAGAGCTCCGGGCGGCCCTTCAGCCTCGCCCAGCGGCAGGAGTCCTTCTTTTGAACGTCAGCTTTCCAAGGAAAAAACCCGCCGCTCCATGGCTATGGTCTGGGTATTGGCAGAAAGACATAAACTCCGACCAGTTCCCGTGAAAACCGGTGTCTCTGGCGACGAATATACTGAAATTATCTGGGGCGATCTTCGAGAAGGCGATGAAGTTATTATTGGCACAGGTACAGGCCAGCGGTCTTCTTCCAGCCGCTCAGCCGCTTCTTCCCTCCGGCGGGGGATGTTCATGATTCGGCGATAAAAAGCACCCAGAAGGAATTATTTCTCTTTTGAAAATGAGGCATGAGATGGATGAGAAGATACTTATTAATCTGGAAAACATCGTCAAAATCTACAAAGTCGGCTTGACCGAGGTGCACGCCCTTCGGGGAGTTTCGCTCCGGGTAAACCGGGGAGATTATCTGGCCATTATGGGACCATCCGGCTCAGGAAAATCAACCTTGATGAATATCATCGGGTGTCTGGATAAACCAACCAGCGGCCATTACTATCTTGAAGGAACAGATATCTCCACTTTCAGTCGAAATAAGCTTGCAGAAATCAGAAATAAAAAAATAGGCTTCGTCTTTCAGAACTTCAACCTCTTGGCCCGAACAACTGCCTTGGAAAATGCAGAACTTCCCTTGCTTTACTCTGATGTTCCTTCTAGAGAAGCCCGTCAACGGGCCATGGAAGCTTTAGAAATGGTCGGTCTAAAGGGTCGAGAGTTACATCACACTAACCAATTATCAGGGGGAGAAATGCAACGAGTGGCTATTGCCCGGGCCTTAGTAAACCAACCATCACTCATCCTGGCTGACGAACCCACCGGTAATCTGGACACTAAAACTGGTCAGGAAATCATGGCCATTTTTCAAACCTTGAACCGGGAAAAAGGAATAACTATTATTCTCGTCACCCACGACCCGGAAATCGCCCAAACAGCTCCTCGCCGCATCTATCTCCGGGACGGACTGGTGATCAAGGAAGACACAGCGGAGTGAGATAATTTACGTCAGGGAGGAGTCAAAATGAATATAATCAAGACGACCCAAATTGCTTTGCGGGCTTTAAATCGAAATAAAATGCGCTCTTTTCTCACTGCTCTGGGCATAATCATCGGGGTAGGTGCAGTTATTGCCATGGTCAGTATCGGGCAGGGAGCCAAAAGAGCTGTAGAAGAAAGATTCGAACAAATGGGGACCAATCTCCTCTTTGTACGACCCGGAAGTCGGGCTTTCCGGGGCGTTCACGGCGGAGTGGGCAGTTATCAGACCCTTAAACCAGAGGACGCGGAGGCCATTCTGAAATCCTGTGACGCTGTTCAGTATGTCTCACCTAATGTTTCCACCCGGGCTCAAGTAGTCTACCGTAATAAGAACTGGAACACCTCCATCCAGGGGGTAGGGGTGGATTATCCCCTAATCAGAAACTGGAATGTGGCCGATGGCGAATTTTTCACCCAAGGAATGGTCAAAGCAGCTGCAAAGGTCTGTGTTCTCGGAGACGAAGTTAAAACCAATCTCTTCGAAGACGAAGACCCGATTGGGAAAATTATTCGTATTAAAAATATACCTTTCCGCGTTATTGGAGTAATGGAGCAAAAAGGAGAAGCGGGTGGCTGGTTTAACCGCGACGACACTATCTTTGCTCCCTTCACCACTATACAAAAAAGACTCTTGGGCATTGACCATATCCATTCAATTGATGTTTCCGCTGCTTCTCCTGAACTCACCTTTGTGGCCCAACAGCAGATTGAAGAACTGCTTCGTCTCCGTCATCGAATCCTGCCCGGCGCTGAAGATGACTTTAACATTCGCAACATGAGTGACATCGCCGAAAGTGCAGCCGAATCCACCAGGATCTTGACTATTCTCCTGGGAGGAATCGCTTCCGTGTCTCTCCTGGTTGGAGGTATTGGGATAATGAACATTATGCTGGTCTCAGTCACCGAACGTATTCGAGAGATCGGCATCCGGATGGCTATTGGAGCCAAAGAACGAGACATCCTCATGCAATTTTTAACTGAAGCCATTGTCTTAAGTGTCTTCGGGGGGCTTATTGGAATAGGAGTAGGCGTGATCACTTCGCGCCTAATCTCCCACTTCGCCGGGTGGAAAACCATTGTCTCACTGGGGGCCATTCTTTTGGCCTTTCTTTTTTCGGGGTCAGTAGGAATCTTCTTCGGCTACTATCCTGCCCGGAAAGCCTCTAAACTCGACCCCATTGAAGCTCTTCGCTACGAGTAAAAAATGAGTAGCTTCACTTTGACTCGAACTATTCATAAAAAAGACTTATCCTTTTATAATGAAATGACCCCAAAAAGCCCAAGAGAATTCTTTCGATCCATGAAATATTGGAGAATAAACCCAGTCAGGCTTATTGAGGATACTCAAAATGAGTGAATTAAATAAATAAGAAGGTCTTTTTTTATTGCCCCATGAAAACGACATCAAAAAGGAGGATGGCATGAGCCACGATAAACTCAGTATCCGGATCAAAAAAATGATCTTTCCTCTTTTTCTAACAATTATCCTCGCTTCTACTCCCGGACTTGCTCAAAAGTCGAGCCAAACTTCTCCCACCACTCAAGAAAAAGCAATCTCTCTCTCCCTGGAAGAGTGTATTCGCAAGACAATTGAAAACAACCTCAGCTGGGCGGTTGAGGTTTTGAATCCTCAATTGGCCGAAATTTCCATTGCCCAGGCCAAAGAAAAATTCATGCCTCAGCTTTCTTTCTCTTTCAATCGCCGCGATACCAATTCTGCTTCATATTCCTGGCTGGATGCAGCGGGTAATGTAACTACCCTTTACTATGGCTCTACCGCCCGCATTACTCAGGAACTACCCACTGGAGGAAATTTCTCCATTTCTCTGGATACTTATAAGAATGATTCCAACCGGAACTTTCAGACAATTAATCCCCGCTACGGCAGCACTCTTCAATTTAACTTCAGTCAACCTCTTCTCCGCAATTTTGGCTTCAATATCAGCCGACATCAAATCCTCCTGGCTAAAAATAATAAAGAAATATCTGATTATAATCTTAAGAAGACTCTCCAGGATTTAATCTACTCTGTTGAAGAAGCCTACTGGAATCTAGTCTACAGCATTGAAAATCTTAAAGTCAGGCAGCAATCTCTCCAACTAGCCCGAGAACTTCTGGAGAAGAACCGGCGGTCAGTGGAAATCGGGACAATGGCCCCTATGGATGTCCTAACGGCGGAAGCTGATGTGGCCACGAGAGAAGCTGATATTCTCGAGGCTCAAGCTCAGGTGAAAAACAATGAAGACCGCTTAAAAACTATCCTTAATCTGGTGGCTGAAAACAAAGAACTGGAGTTGGCCCGAATTATTCCCAAGGACAAACCCAGTTTCGAGAAGAAAGAAATAAGTCTGGAAGAAGCCCTAGCTATTGCTCTGGCCAACCGACCTGACCTTAAGGCCCTCCAGATTGATTTGAAAAACAAACAATTGACAGTTAACTATACCAAAAACCAGCTGCTGCCTGAACTTAATCTGACGGCCTCCTACTGGAGTCCTGGGATTTCCGGCAGTCGGATCATTTATCTCAATAACAACCCTCTCACTGGGGTGATCATCGGCACAATCCCCGGGGGAATCTCTGATTCTTTAAAAGACACTTTCAATTTTAAATACAGGAATTGGTCACTCGGTCTGACTCTCTCTATTCCCATGAGTAACTTTCTATCTCGGGCGGCTTATGCTCAAGCCCGGATTAATTACGAACAGGCCCTCCTTCGGCTTAAAGAGCAGGAACAACAAATATTTTTAGAAATCAAGAACGCTGTTCGGGCGGTGCAAACCAATTATAAACGTGTCCAGGCCTACCGCGTGGCTCGTGAACTGGCGGAAAATAAGCTGAAAGCTGAAGAAGAAAAATTTAAAGTCGGCCTTTCCACCAACTACTTTGTCCTGCAATACCAGCGCGATCTGGCCAATGCCCGGACAATGGAACTTCGAGCCATAATTGATTACAATTTATCTTTAGCTCAACTTAACCGGGCTTTAGGTATTACTCTCAAAGAGAAAAACATCAGAATCACCGAAGCTCTAAAGGAGTAACTCCACCTGAATCCTTAAACTCAATTTAATCAGGAAATTTTCCATGAAAAAAAAAGTAGTCTTAATCATCTATAGCCTGTGGCTCATCTTCCCGGGACTATTGGTTTCGGGCCAAGCTGATCCTTATTATGTCAGAGTTCCTGAGTTTCAGCAGCCTCCCAAAATCGACGGCCAGCTGGACAATCCCATCTGGGAGCAAGGAGCTATTTTGAATAATTTCACTCAATATGAACCTGAAGAAGGGGCCCCTCCTTCAGAAAAAACCATCGTTTACCTGGGTTACGACCGGAACAACCTCTATATTGCTGTTCGCTGCTACGACTCCCGGCCCCAGGCAATCCGGGCCAGTTTGACTAAAAGAGATGAAGCTCAGGGTGACGACATCATCACCATTTATCTTGATACCTTTAACGACAAAAAAAGAGCCTTTGTCTTTCAGGTTAACCCCCGGGGAGTTCAAATTGATGGTATATATACAGAAACGAGACGACGGGGGCGGGGGATGATGGGCTTTGAGCGCATCGACCGAAACTGGGACACCTTTTTCCTCTCGGCGGGCACTATAGATAACCAGGGCTATGTAGTTGAACTGGCGATTCCCTTTAAAAGTCTTCGTTTCCCTAACCGCCGACCTCAAATATGGGGGTTCCAGTTCATGCGCCAGATTAGACGAAAAAGCGAAGAAATCTATTGGCATCCCCGCTCTCGGGATATTAACGGGTTTCTTATTCAAACAGGAACCATTGAAATTCCCGGCAACATCGTTCGGGGGAAAAACCTGGAAATTATGCCCGTGATGACCGGATTAAAAAAGAACGACAGTCAATTTGATCCAGATGTTGGTCTTAATACCAAATATGGATTGACTTCCGATTTAACACTTGATTTAACTTACAACCCCGATTTCAGCCAGGTTGAAGCCGATATGCCCCAAATCGATGTGAATCAGCGTTATGCCCTGTATTATCCAGAAAAACGTCCCTTTTTCCTGGAAGGCAAAGACTTTTACGATACACCTTTTGAATTAATTTATACGCGAACTATAATCAATCCCAAATGGGGAATGAAACTCTCAGGGAAATTAGGGAAGACCACCCTTGGTTTTCTCAGCGCTTATGATGAAACTCCCCCTCCCATCAGATACGGCAATTACTCTACGGACGACTATCCCTTGAGCTCTACTCGAGCCTGGATCAATGTCTTCCGTTTAAAACAGGACATTTATTCCGAATCTCATCTGGGGTTTATCCTCACCGATAAAGAGATGGGTTCTGGCTGGGGCAGCCTTTCCCAGCATTATAACCGGGTGCTGGGGATTGATGGGCATTTCAAAATCAAACGATATAACCGACTCACTTTCCAGTTCGTCGGCTCCCAGACCAGGATTGGCGAAAATAAAACAGAGTGGATGCCGGCGGCGATGGTCAACTTCAGCCATGCTTCCCGTCACATCTCCTTTTCCTTTAATCTCTGCCGAATCCCGGAAGAATTTGAGGCCGCGACTGGTTTCTTCCGCCGAAAAGACATTCAGGCCTTTAGCACTCGTTTCAGTTATGCCTTCTTGCCGATGAATAAATGGATTATTTCCATTCGTCCCTCTATTAGTTACCGCCGGATCTACGACTTCAATAATATTCTCACGGACGAACAATACTCTCTCTCGCTCTTTATAAATGGCTGGCGTCAATCCCATATCTGGACTAACTTCGAATCATCCCTGGAAAGATACGGAGGAATCAATTTTCATAAGAAAAACGTGCGTTTCAACTTTACCTCTGAACCTTTTGGCTGGTTAAGTGGAAATATTATGTTCTCTTTCGGAGACGGCATCTATTATCATCCCCTCTCCCCCTATCTAGGTTACAAAACCTCACGCTCTCTCCGTTTAACCTTACGGCCTTTATCCAACCTCCGAATTTTTTACACCTACCGAAACGATAGCTTCTACCGCAATCGAGGTGGCGAACAGGTTTACTCCGTCAATATTATCAGTCAGAGAATCTCCTACCAGATTTCCCGCACCCTTTCCATTCGATTAATCACTGACTATAATGATTATTACCAGAAATTATATGCCAGCCTGCTCTTCAGCTACGAACTTCGACCCGGAACAGTTTTTTACTTGGGATTTGACGACAATTTAACCAGAGACCCAGGAGGACTTTTTCAAACTAGAGGACGCTATTACTTCATCAAATTTTCCTACTGGTGGCGCATTTAGCCTTATCTTTTTCTCTTCGAGTTTGCAAATTAATTTCAAAGGTGTTATTATGGTGCCAAATAGCAATTCGTTTTGAGCTGATTTTAACGAGCTAATATTCAAGGAGAATTTCAGCATGAACCGAAAACTTATCCGGCCTAACCTCTCTGAAATCAAGGAAAAGATGAAAAGTGAAGCCCAGAAGAAAAAAACCCATCCTCCTTACGATACTCACGCTGAAAACTACTACTACCTGAAACAAATGCATAAAAAAACTCCCATGGCGGTGGTTCTGGTAGACGGTGAAGTCGTCGAGGGTCATATTGAATGGTATGACCGCAATTGTATCAAACTCCACCGTCAGGATAAACCGAATCTTCTGATCTTTAAAAGAAATATAAAATATCTTTACAAACTGGAACCCAAGGTGAAAGAAGAAACTTCTCCGGAAAAAAGCAGCTCTGATGAGAAAGAAACCACTTCCAAGACATCCTCGACTAAAAAGAAAACCACCCGCAAAAAAAAGACTGCCACCAAGTAAAAAATGTCTCTTCCCCGAATTGGCCTCTGTCTCGGGGACCCAGGTGGGGTTGGCCCGGAGGTTACGCTTAAAACTCTGGCTGATTACCAGTCATTACCTCCGGCTATTTACCGAATTTTCGGTTATCCTAAATTACTCGAGTTCTGGTCGGAAAAACTTAATCTGGATTTAACCGGCCTTCTATCCCCCCCGGGAAACGATTTCCCCGGCAAGATCACCCTGACCCCGGTAATACCACCTGAAGAGAAGTTTACCCTGGGAAAGCCGAGTGCCCCTAATGGTTATTTTTCTTTTCACGCTTTTGCCCGGGCCATCGAGGAAGCTCGACAGGGCAGGTTAGAGGCTGTGGTTACCGGACCTATCTCCAAATATTCCTGGTCCCTGGCTAAAATCTCCTGGCGGGGCCATACCGAATATCTAAGCCAACTCTATCCCCAGGCTATCATGTCTTTCTGGTCGAAACCCCTTAAAGTGGCTCTTTTTACTCATCATCTTCCTCTCCATCAAGTACCTCCTCTTATCACCAAAGAAAATTTGATGAACTTCTTTCAGACTCTGCATCAGGCCGTCAATAAGACTAACTTCTCCATCACCAAGTATCTGGTGGCTGGACTCAACCCTCATGCGGGCGAACAAGGACTTCTCGGCCAGGAAGAAACTACTGAGCTTATCCCGGCTATCCATGCTGCCCGCGCCGCCGGTCTCCCCTTAGAAGGTCCTTTCCCCCCGGATACCCTCTTTCAGCAGGCCCTGAATCAGGATAAGACGATGGTTATCGCTCTCTACCACGACCAGGGGCTTATAGCCTTTAAACTGATAGCCTTTACCGAAGGAGTTAATATCACTCTTGGCTTGCCTTTTATTAGGACTTCACCCGACCACGGCACTGCCTTTGACATCGCCGGTCAGGGTCAGGCTGATCCAACCAGTATGAAAGAGGCCATTAAATGGGCTTATCGCTTACTCCCCAAGAAACCTGAAAATGCCCCCTAAGACGCTTAAAATCTGCTCTTTCAATGTTAGCTCTATTCGGGCGCGTGTTACTCTTATCCTCGACTGGCTGAGTCACCGGGGTAATGATTTGGACATCCTCTGTTTTCAGGAATTAAAAGCCACTCTCGAAGACTTTCCTCTAACAGCTTTTGAGGAAAGGGGCTATTCCTGTGCCATCTGGGGACAAAAGGGTTATAATGGAGTGGCTACCTCTTCCAAAGTGCCGCCGCTGGCTGTCCAGCGAGGCTTTGCCGGGAAAACAGAAGGCGATGACAGTCGGATTATCACCACATTTTTTCCTGAATTTACCTTAATTAACATTTATGCCCCCCATGGTGGAGAACCAGGGAGTAAAAAATGGTGGAATTACAGCTTGGGTAGAAAATTCCCTGCCGGTATAAACCTCTACCGCCATTTCTTCAATTCAGCTCTCAGCTCCCGCTCTCGATCCCGTTCCCGGATAGCTTCCCGTTTTTGATAGGCTTTCTTTCCTTTAGCCAGAGCTATTTCCACCTTAACTATTCCCCGATCATTTAGGTAAAGCTTGGTTGGAATCAAAGTAAAACCTTTTTCTGTGGTCCGTCCCATCAATCGCTTTATTTCTCTTCTGTGGAACAATAATTTTCGCCGGCGCTTAGGTTCATGATTAAAAATATTGGCGGCTGGGTAGGGACTGATATGACAATTCACCAGAAAAACCTCGCCGTCTCTAATTTCAGCATAACTCTCTTTTAAACTGACCCGACCTTCCCGGATGGATTTGACCTCGCTGCCGGTTAAGACTAAGCCGGCTTCATAAGTCTCCAGGATTTCATAATTAAAAATAGCTTTCTTATTGGTGGCGATTACTCTCATCGGAACTCTTAATGGTACGACTTTCAGGGGTAAATCGCAATAACTGGATTAGCCGGCCACTCATCTTAACCACTGTAATGCGATAACCGCCGAACATGATTTCATCCCCTTCCTGGGGAATCTGGCCGAATATACTCAGAAAAAAACCAGCCACCGTCGTAAAATACCCTCTATAAGGAATATCAATAGGGACTTTTTGCTTGAGTTCTTTAATTGGTGTCCGGCCTCGGACTAAAAAGACCCCATTCCCTTCCTCCCTGATAAGTTCTTCAAGTTCTTTATCGTATTCATCCTGGATTTCACCTACAATTTCTTCAATTATATCTTCCATGGTGACAATTCCTTCAAAATTCCCATATTCGTCAACTATATACATCAAATGATTTTTAGTCGCCTGCATCCGACGAAGGATATTCTCCAGAGTAGCTGATTCAGGGATAAAATAAGGTGGGCGGAGAATTTGACGGAGGGACGGCTTCTTCTTTTTTAATATCCAGGGGATTAAATCTTTAACATGGATGGTACCTATGATATTATCCAGCCTCTTTTCATAAACCGGTAGGCGCGAATACCCTTCTTCCTCAATTATCTTCAACCACTCATCCAGAGGAGAATTAATCTCCACGGCTTTAACCTGGGGGCGGGGAACCATAATCTCCTTGACGTAGCGGCGGCCGATATCCAGGGCTTCGGTAACGACTTTCTTCCTCCAGGTAGAAAGACCACTTACCCCAGAGGCCAAAAGAATCTTGATTTCCTCAGGGCTCATCTCCCGCCTTTCACCACCTCGAGTAGAAGGAAAGAAAAGTCGGTTCAGCAGAGTAAATAGCTGGACAAAAGGGAATAAAAGATACATAAAAAGCCGAATCGGCCGGGCAAAATACCGGCTCAACTCCAGAGGATGATGAGCTGCATATGTTTTGGGTGTTATTTCGGAAAAAATAAGGATAAAAACCGTGGTGGTCACGGTAGCTAAGAGAACGGCCTGGTTTTTCTGCTGGGGCATCAAAGTGACAAAAACAAAGGTGGCCACCGAGGCGGCAGCTGTATTAACCAGGGTATTACCAATAAGAATGGTGGCCAGGAGTTGGTCGATCTTCTCGAGCATCCTGGAAATTAGGTAAGCTGTGGCCGAGCCCTTTTGTTTTAAATAATCCAGCTTATAAGGATTGGTAGCAATAAAGGCCGTTTCTGAAGAAGAGAAAAAAGCGCTTAAACACAAAAATAAAAAGAAAAGCAGAAGAGCTGGTAACAGCATTCGTTATTATTTATCTTGTCATGAATCAAGGTGGGGAGGTCGATTGTTTAAACCAGCCACAAGATTCTCCATGAGTTTTTTTTCAACTTCCTTCGGGGGAAGGTGACCAGCTTCGGATAACTCAGTCACCAGCAACTGCTTGGCTTTTTCCAGCATCTTCTTTTCCCGAAAGGAAAGGGGCTTGACCTGGTTGAGCTGGTAAAGGTTCTTTAAAACCAAGGCCACATTCTTGATTTCCCCACTCTGCATCATTTCGGCGTGTTCCTTGTATCTACCTTTCCAGTTATTATTAATTTCCACCTGTCCATTCTTCAGCAACTCGAATATTTCTTCAATAGCCTCTTTGGAAACGGGCTTCCGAATCCCCATATCCTGAATACTGGTGGAAGGAACCAGAACAAGAGTGTTATTGGCTAAAATCCGAACATGATAAACTATATATTCCTGACCATAACAATCTTCAACCTGAATATCCTCAATAACTCCCACCCCTTGATTGGGATAAATTATCTTATCACCAATCTTGAAATTACTCATTTTGTTTATTATACCCCCCCTCTGCCCTCAAGTCAAACCAGCAAAAGGTACTCTTCTTAAAGAGAGGAAGAAAGCTGACATATCTCGAAATTGCATTTCGAAAATAGCCTAAGTCAGGCCTATCTTTATAGTCAGAACAGTGACATCTTTCTGAGAACTCATCTCCAACAACAGAAGAGAATCTGTTTTCACGGTAAGTTCTCCTTGGATAATAGCTACTCGCTCCTTCTGGCCGACCAATTCTTTACCTGAAAGAACCACCCCTGGGGACCTCTTCTCAACGATAAGATTCGCTCTTTTTTTTCCTTTAGCCGGCAGATTAAGGAAAAAAAATAAAAAGAGAGCTAATTAAAAAAACGCTTGTTATCTTGTCCATCTCCACCCTCCTTCATCCGGATCATCCAATTCAAGAATAAGCTCATCTCTAGGAGAAGTTGTCCGTAAGTTGTTAAAGTTCTGTCAAAAAATGTCAATTTTTAGACTAAGAGTCCGGCTGGCTCCTTCTTGTGTTTTTTCTGGAAAGAATTCTTTCAACCCGCCCCAACTCTCAGGGATAAGGCACCTGTTGCAAAGAAGCAAGAGCAAAATAAAAATATAACAGGATTAAAAAAACTCCTTCCCCCCGGCTGACCCGCCGATTGGCGGCGAAAAAGATCTGCAGAATAATTGTTGAAAAAATAAAAAAGGGCAGAATAAAACTCTGAACCTGAGGTGCAGCTGGCACCGGATGGATCAGAGCGCTCACACCGAGGATAAAGAGACAGGTAAAAATATTGGTGCCATAGACATCTCCCAGCGTCACTTCTGTCTTCTTTCTCAGAGAGGAGGTGACCCCAATCGCTGTTTCAGGAATGGAGGAACCAATACCAATCAGGATAAGACTAACTATTAATCTAGGGAGATGGAGAGCCTGGGCAATCTTGAGACAACTTTTAAGAACCAAGGCGGCACTGACCAGCATCAGCACCATATTCCCACCGACCAGGAACAAAGCCAGCCACTTGTTTCGGCTATCTTTTCCTGACCTCCGCCTGCCCCCAGCCCGGATGCTCTTTTTTTCTTTTTTTTCTTTTTGAAAGACGGAAAAAATATAAGGAAAATACAAGCCCATCAGGACAAGACCTTCCCAGCGGGAAATTCCTTGAGGAATAAGAACCAGAATAACCGCTCCGGCCAGAAGCATCCAATTACTATCCCTCTCTTCGATAACCCTCCGGACATGAAAAGGCCGAATCAGGGCGGCTAAACCCAGGACAACCAGAAGAGTAAATATATTGGATCCAATGACTGTCCCCAGAGAAACATCAGAGGTTTTCTTCACGGCCGCTATAATCGAGACCAGAAACTCAGGCAATGAGGCGAGAATAGAAATCCCCAGGATGGTTACCGCTAGTTCGGAAACCCCAAAGGCCAGCGCTATGTCCTTAACTCTTTTAAGAACCTGATCTGAGGTCTTCCATAAAACTACTATTGCCCCTATAAAAATCACTAACCAGAAGAACACATTCTTTCTCCTTCTTACCGGCAATTTCGGCGGCCACTCCCGGGACAGAAAAAATCCCGGCCCCAATCATCCCTCCTCTCCCCAGAGAGATGGTTGACCATAAACCCATTTTAGCCCTAGTGGGTTTATTCATTGAAAGGCACCTCAAGTTTTAAAAAACCCTGCATGATTTTTGTTGCTCTGAGTATAAGAAAGATTGCTAAAACTGTCAAAATGGCTCACGATAAAGCCTGATTACAGGCTGAGTTTCCCTCTCTATGTGGCTGATAATTAGTTAGTTATTGGAATTATCTTCTCATCTCCACCAATCCTCAAGGCGCGACAAAAGACATCTCTTTCAGTTGATCCAGACGGATCTAATCATAAGGAAATCATCTTTTCCTGACCTCTTTGGCCTCCTTATCTTAGAGAAACGACTCGCTCTCTGGCTGGCTCTGAGTTAACTCAGGTTTTCCAATAAATTAGCCTCTCCTTAGGTCTAGATTAAACTTGACAGATGGACGGGAGTTTATTACCATAGGGCTTCCAAAGTTTCTGGATGAGTTAATTGTCCGATGAAGAGAACATATCAGCCGAACAACCGCAAAAGGAAAAAAACGCATGGCTTTCTGGTCAGAATGCGGACCAAAGGAGGCCAGCACATCATCAAAAACAGACGTAAAAAAGGCCGTACCAGACTTTCTGTTTGATGTCAGAAACCCTGCGTCCTCATGAGAGGATCAGACGGAAAAAAGATTTTCTGAAGATTTATTCAAACGGCCGTCGTTATAAAGGAAGATATTTTGTGATTCTCCATCTTCCCAATAATTTAGATTATTCGAGAATGGCTGTTGTCGTCAGTAAAAAACATGGTAAAGCCGTAGTCCGCAATAAGATAAAACGCTGGGCGCGGGAGTTGTTTCGCCGGAATAAACAACTCATCAGTCAACCCCGGGATATAATCTTTATTCCTCGCCAGGAAATTCACCAGGCAGATTGGTCGATGCTACTCGCAGATTATCTCCAGGCCCTCAAAATAATTAATCAAAATAATGTCCGACAGGATTTGAACTAACAGCAACGATGATAAATTCAGCAGTATTGTTTTTACTTCAAGCTTACAAGAAAACAATCTCTCCCTGGTTGGGACTGCGCTGTCGCTTTACTCCTACTTGTTCCGAATATACCTATGAAGCGGTCCAAAAGTACGGCCCCTGGAAGGGATTGCTTCTGGGATTTCGTCGGCTTCTTAAATGTCACCCTTTCCATCCCGGAGGGATTGACCCAGTTCCTTAAAGGATTGCCCAATGGAAAAAAGACTTATTTTAGCCATTTTCTTATCTTTTGTGGTTTTATTCCTTTATCAACTTCTTTTTGTGAAAAAACCAGAGGTACTCCCCGAGGATAAAGCTGTCACTCAAACAACCGTTACTTCACCGGAAAAGCCCCCTCTTGCTCGATCGACCTCTCCCCCGACAACCCCTTCTCCAGAAAACAAGACTCCGGAGATAGTACCTACAGAAATTAAACCCATCGCCGCCGTCGAGGAAACTGAGGTGGTGGTGGAAACTCCTCTCTACCGGGCCGTCTGGAGTAACCAGGGAGGGGTGCTCAAAAGCTGGCAGCTAAAAAAGTATAAGGATGATGAAGGCGAAGTCCTGGAGCTGGTATCTCCCCGGGCCCAGGAAGTTGGCCTCTATCCTTTTCGCCTCGAAACGGGCGATAAGCAGTTCGACCAGACCATCCACCAGGTTCTTTTCCAACCCTCAGTCACTTCTCTGAACATTCAACCTGGCGAAGCGGCTGAATTATCCTTTACCTATGCCACCGAAGATGGTACTCTGGTCACCAAAACATTTGCTTTTTCCGGTGATTCTTATGTCATCTCTATTAATATTACTGTTATTAAAAACAACACTCCGTTAACCCCCAGTGTTCTCTGGGGACCCAGTATAACCCATACTTCCCCCTTACAGCAGAAACAGCGATTTGGCAGTGGTCGGGGGATATCAATCCTGTCTGGTCCAAAGGTTTACCATCAGAAAGAAGAAAAACTAAAAGGAAACCAGGTCGCTTTCAACTTTGTTACCTGGGCAGCCTATGAAGATAATTACTTTGCGGTTATCTTCCTGGGCCAACCGGAAAAAACCAGCGCTCTTTTTCGAAAAGAAACCCAGGAAGAGGGAGCACCTCTTTACTTTCTCAGCGTGACCAATGTCACCCGAGCCTATCTTGGACCTAAAGATTTTGAACTATTAAGCCAGCTGGGCTTCCAGACCAAAAAAATAATCCGCTTCGGTTTTTTTGGGTGGATTGCCGAAATTCTTCTCAAAGCCATCAAATCCATCCATTCGGCCTTTCCCAACTGGGGAGTGGCCATTATTATCCTGACTTTCATCATTAAAATTCTCTTCTTTCCTTTAACCTATAGCAGTACCAAATCAATGGCTAAAATGCAGGAGCTTCAGCCTAAAATCAAAGCTCTACGCGCCAAATATAAGAAAGCAAAAAGCGACATCACTCAACGTCGGAAAATGAACGAAGAAATGATGAAACTCTACAAAGAACATGGAATTAACCCCGCTGGAGGATGTCTACCCCTGCTCATTCAGATTCCTATTTTTTGGGGATTTTTCCGGATGTTAGCTGTCTCCATCGAGTTCCGGCATAGCCCTTTCGTCTTCTGGATTAATGACCTTTCCGTTAAAGACCCTTATTATGTCACCCCGATCTTAATGGGCATCACCCAATTTATCAGCCAGAAAATGACTCCCACCACAGCCGACCCAACTCAACAGCGAATGATGCTGATTATGCCGGTGGTCATGACTATCTTTTTCATGAACTTCCAGAGTGGCTTAGTCCTTTACTGGCTAACCAATAATGTCCTGCAGATTGGACAACAATACATCATGAATAAACTAATGCACAAAAAAAAGAGAGTAGCTCATGGAAAAAAACGAAAAAAATAACACCCATCAGGAGTTTAAAGGTCGCAACCTGGAAGAAGCCATCAGTCATGCTGAGCATGTTCTCAAACGCCCCCGGTCTCAGCTCAATTACGAAATTGTCACCGAAAAAACCAAGCTTTTCGGCATTAAAGGTAAAGAAATTGTCATCCGGGCCTGGCCTAAAAAATCTCTGGAGGATTCTCCGGCCGCTCAATTTCTGAATAGATTTCTGGAAATATTTCCACTGGAGCTCAATTACTATCTGAAAGAACGTAACGAGATGCTCTTCGTTATCTTCGATGGTCAGGACAAACATCTCCTGCTGCGGAAAGATGGTGCCCTCCTGCTGGCCATTCAACATATCCTCAATAAAATATCTGAGGCTAAGGTCCAAATCGATTGTGACTTTTTCAAGAAGCGCAAAGAGCGAGAGATAAGAGAAAGAGCCAAACAAACGGCCCGAATTGTTCAGGAAACAGGACGGGAAGAAATTATGGATTATATGAATCCCTATGAAAGACGAATTGTCCACTTGACAGTCAACCAGATCCCGGGCCTGGCCACGGAAAGCCTGGGTGAAGGGTTTCTCAAACAGATCCGGGTTTACCAGGTTAAATCGTCTGAAGAAATCTCAGGATAAATCTTTCTCCTAAAGAAATCCGACGACAACCCCAACCATCCGCATAAATTTGAAAATTTATGATTATTTCAAATATAGCAGGTGGAGTGAATTTACCCTAGCTGATTCACAGTCGAGATTCCTAGTTGCTTATTCTCCTCCCTGAGCGGGATTTTATTGCCAGCAAGGGGATAAAATTATTAAGGCCAATAAATGAACAGACACTTAAATCTTGACTGGAGGGCTTCCTCTTTACCTTTCCGGCCACAGTCACTATTATTATTTAGAAGATGTTCGAAGACACAATTATCGCTATTTCCACTCCTCCAGGATACGGAGGCCTGGGAGTAGTCCGACTGAGCGGTCAAGACGCCCTCCGGATTGCCCAGAGCTTTTTTCGCCCTCGCTCCAGTCAAAAAACTATTCCTCCCCGCCGACCAGTCTTAGGCAAAATCTATCATCCTCAAGAAAAATGCTTCTTTGAAGAAGCTCTCCTCACTTATTTTCCCGCCCCTAAAACCTATACACGGGAAGATGTGGTAGAAATCTCCTGCCATGGGAGCCCTCTTCTTCTGGAAGAAATTGTCCGTCTGGGAATAGTGGCTGGAGCTCGCCTGGCCCGCCCGGGTGAATTTACCCTGCGGGCTTATCTTAACGGCCGACTTGATATCCTCCAGGCTGAAGCGGTGCTTGATTTAATCAAAGCCAGCTCACTCCAGCAGGCCAGAATTTCTTTTCAGCAACTCGAAGGTTCGCTTTCTAAAACTTTTCGGGCCGTCCGCCAGGAGCTGATTGAGCTCATCTCTCTTCTGGAAACCAACATTGAATTCCCCGAAGAAGAAGTTAAAATAACCCCCACCCACATTGAAAAGGTCCTTGTCTCATTAATTAACCACCTGCAAAGCCTCATTCAAAGCTATGCCCTGGGGAAAACATTCACTGAAGGGCTCCGCCTGGCTATTATAGGACGGGCCAATGTCGGGAAATCGACTCTTTTTAATGCTCTCTGTGGAGAGGAGCGGGCCATTGTGACCCATCTTCCGGGAACTACCCGAGATTATTTAGAGGAGAGAATTTTAATTAAAAACTCAGTTTTCCGGGTAGTGGACACCGCTGGCTTAAGTAACGCCTCTCATCCAGCAGAAAAAGAAGGTATCAAACGCAGTCAGGAAAGAGCACAAAAAGCAGAGGGCCTTCTACTGGTGATTGACTCCTCTGAAAAATTGACTGAAGAAGACCGTCGGCTTCTCCATTTATTCAGGGAGAAACCAAAATTGATTATCCTGAATAAAATAGACCGCCCGGTGAAAACCTCTCCTCAGGATATTCAAGAGGAAATCCCCGACAGTGAAATAGTCTCTATCTCGGCTCTTCAGGGCACAAATCTCACTCAACTTAAGGAAAGAATTCATGAGATATTTGTACCCCAGCAAGACTTCGGTCAGGAAGTTATTCTCCATCAGCGACAAAAAGTCCTGTTGGAACAAATAAAAGAAGGTCTAGAAAGAACACGACTCCTCCTCAAGGAAAACCAGTCAGAAGAACTGTTGGCTGAAGAAATTCGCCAGGTCTTTCCAGCTATCAATGAACTTCTGGGAGAAGTACGGACCGAAGAAATCCTGGAAAATATTTTCAATCAATTTTGTATTGGTAAGTAATCATGGGTGACTCTGTAATGGATTTTGATATTATTGTCATCGGCGCCGGCCACGCGGGCTGTGAAGCCGCTCATGCGGCCGCCCGCAGAGGCTATTCCACCTGTTTGGTCACTATCCATCTGGAAACCATCGCTCAGATGTCCTGTAATCCGGCTATCGGCGGTTTGGCCAAAGGTCATCTGGTCCGCGAGATCGATGCCCTGGGAGGCTTAATGGGACTCTTAGCCGACGAAACAGGCATTCAATTTCGTCTGCTCAATCGAAGTCGAGGTGGAGCTGTCCAGGCCCCCCGGTGTCAATCTGATAAGGCCCGCTATCGCTTGATCATGAAGCAGTGGCTGGAAGAAACACCTAACCTGACTCTTTTCCAGGGTATTGTTACCGAGATTTTAACCCGAAGAGGCCGGGTCACAGGTATACGAACAATGGAAGGAACCACCATTTCTGCTAAGGCCGTCATCTTGACGCCTGGAACTTTTTTAAACGGTCTGATTCATATCGGTCTCCATCATTATCCCGCTGGGCGAGCCAATGAGCCGCCAGCTCTGGAACTGGCGGCTAACATCAAAAATTTAGGCCTCCAGACCTTTCGTCTTAAAACCGGCACCCCCATGCGCCTCCACCGTGATTCCATTGATTGGAGTAAATTCAAGCCCCAATCCGGTGATGAAAAACCGGTACCTTTTTCCTTCCGCACCAAAAAAGAATTAACCAATAAAGTTCTCTGCTATATCGGTTACACCAACGATAAAACCCATGAAATCATCCGCAGCAATCTGAATAAATCGCCTCTTTACAGTGGACTTATCGTCGGCATCGGCCCTCGCTACTGTCCTTCAATCGAAGATAAAGTCGTTAAATTCCCTCATCACAACCGCCACCAATTCTTTCTCGAACCCGAAGGCCTGGACACGGCTGAAATCTATGTCAATGGTCTCTCTTCTAGTCTACCCATTGAAGTTCAACAGGCTATTCTGCGTAGTATCCCGGGATTGGAAGAGGCTCGCATTCTTCGCCCTGCTTACGGCATTGAATATGATGCCGTGGTGCCCACTCAAATCAAGCCGACGCTGGAAACTAAAAAGATCAAGGGCCTTTATCTAGCCGGCCAGATAAACGGTACTTCCGGCTATGAAGAAGCTGCCGCTCAGGGTCTTATGGCTGGTATAAACGCCTCCCTCCAGCTCGAAGGAGAAAAACCATTCATTCTTGGTCGGGAAGAAGCTTATATCGGTGTACTCATTAATGACCTTATAACCAAAGGGGTTGAAGAACCCTATCGATTATTCACTTCCAGAGCAGAATACCGACTTCAGCTCCGCATCGATAATGCCGACCAGCGATTGCTGCCCTATGGATATCGGTTGGGCCTGATTCCTGAAGAGGTCTACACCGAATTTCTGAAGAAACGAGAAAAAATCAAACAGGTTTTCTTTTTCCTGGAAACCGAGAAAATCCAGCTGCCTCATGGGGAAAAAATCACCCTTAAAGATTATTTAAAAAAGCCTCATGTTCACTGGGCAAATGTGATAGAATATAGCCACCCTAACGTCGAACTCAACGACGAAGAAATCAGACATATTGAAGCAGAAGTGAAATACGAAGGTTATCTCAAGAGACAGGCTCATGAAATCGCCCAGATGCATAAGATAGAAAGCCTGCGAATCCCGAAGGACATAAATTATTCCCGGGTTCCAGGCCTCACTCGAGAAGCAGTCGAGAAGTTGACCGAGCATTCTCCCCGAACGATTGGGGAAGCCAAACGAATTCCGGGCATGACTCCGGCAGCCGTCCTAAATCTCTATATCTATCTCCGATTAATGAAAAAAGCGGGGTCACCCTTAAATGTTCCACGTGGAACATCATCATCTCAAGAGTGAAACAATGGGCAGGATAATTGCTGTCGTCAACCAGAAAGGAGGAGTAGGCAAAACCACGACGGCCATTAATCTCTCGGCTTCTCTCGCCGTCAAGGGCCGCCGGGTGCTGCTTATTGATTTTGATCCCCAGGGTATGGCCACGGCCGGCCTGGGTTACCCCAAACAGCCAGGTCAGGGTATTTATGCTGTTTTGATGAATGGGGCCAGCTTAATGGATCAGCTTCTCCCCACCGGGGTGGACAATTTTTATCTGTGCCCTTGCTCTCCTGAGCTAACCGGATTTGAAGCCGAGGTTTTCAGTGAAAAAGACCGTGAAAAACAGCTTCGTCTGGCTTTATCTCCGATTAAAAACAAATTTCACTACATATTTATCGACTGCCCCCCTTCATTAAGTTTTCTAACGATCAACGCTATGACCGCAGCTGACTCCATACTGATCCCGATTCAGACTGAATTTTTCTGCATGGAAGGTATTCCCGATCTGCTCCGGACCCTGGATGAAGTCCGTCGCTCTCTGAATCCCACTCTTGTTATTGAGGGTATTCTCCTGACAATGTATGATGAGCGAACCAATCTGGCCAAGCAGGTGGCCGAAGAAATCAGAACCTCACTTCCTCATATCACGTACGAAGTGATTATCCCCCGCACCGTCAAATTAGCGGAAGCTCCAAGTTTTGGTCGACCAATCTTACTTTATGATATAAAATCAAAAGGCGCTCAGGCCTATTTAAATCTAGCTGGAGAATTGATCAAACATGAAAAAGAAAGCCTTAGGTAAGGGTTTAAAAGCTTTCTTGCCGGATGATTATGGAATTCTTAAAGAAGAACGCTACACGGAGCTGGAGATCGATCGACTCGTCCCTAATCCCTATCAACCCCGGATGACCTTCAAGGAAGAGGCCATTGATGAACTAGCTAGGTCGATTAAAGAAACAGGTATTCTTCAACCACTGGTGGTTGTCCCGGGAGAAAATGACCTCTTCTACATTGTGGTGGGCGAAAGACGATGGCGGGCGGCCCAAAAAATAGGTTTGCAACATCTACCTGTCATAATTCGCAAGCTAAGCAAAGCTCAACAACTGGAAGCCTCGTTGGTGGAAAATCTCCAGCGGGAAGACCTTAATCCCCTGGAGGTGGCCTTGGCCTATCAGAAAATGATTGAAGAGTTGGGTTACACCCAGCAGGAAGTCGCCGAGAAAGTGGGTAAGGAGCGAGCTTCAGTAGCCAATTATCTCCGACTACTAAAACTGCCTCCGGAAATAAAAGCTTTCTTAATGGAAGGCCGATTAAGCATGGGACACGCCCGAGCTCTCTTGGCCCTTGAAGAGGCAGATTTACAGATCTCGCTGGCCCGAAAAATCATTAAGCACAATCTTTCTGTAAGAGAAGTAGAGAAAATTATTCAGAAGATAAACGCCCCTCCCCCTTCCAAAAAAGAAACTCATCCCACTCCTGATCCAGATCTTCTGGCGGCCCAGGAACAACTTATCCATAGCCTGGGAACTAAAGTGACTATTAGTGGAACTCTGGAAAAAGGGGTAATTAAAATATATTACTATTCAGCTGACGACTTAAATCGCCTTTTTGATAAAATCAAAGGAGCAAAATGAGATGAAAGAAAAAAGAAGAGAGTTTGACGAGGACAAAATAACCGGGTTTTTCGACAAAGAGACGGAAATTAAAGGTGACCTCAACTTTAAAGGCTCATTCCGGATCGATGGTCGCTTCAAGGGCAACATCAATTCTGAGTCTGTCCTGGTTGTGGGAGAAAACGGCCGAATAGAAGCGGACATCAAAGTCGGCACCGTTATCATTGATGGAGAAATAAAGGGAAACATTCAAGCCAGAGAAAGAGTGGAAATCCACTCAAAAGGACGAGTTATTGGGACTATCTTAACTCCCAAACTGGTGGTAGAGGAAGGTGCTTTCCTCGAAGCTAATTGTCAAACAACCGACAAAATTCCTCCCCAACCCACCGTGGTCGGGGGAGAAAAAAAGACTCCGCCCCTCAGTAAGCCAGAGTGAAAAAAGCACTAGGTGTCATTCCCGCCCGATACGCTTCCTCCCGCTTCCCGGGTAAAGCCTTGGCTGAGCTGGCGGGTAAACCTCTTCTTCAGTGGGTCTACGAAGCTGCCGCCCGCTCCGCTTCTCTGGACAGACTAATTATCGCCACCGATGATCAGCGGATTTACCAGCGGTCCTTGGATTTCGGTGCGGAAACAGTCCTGACCTCTCCCCATCATCCTTCCGGAACAGACCGGGTGGCTGAGGTGGCCCGGAAGTTCAACCACCAGCTCATCATCAATATCCAGGGAGATGAACCACTCCTCCATAGTTCAATGATTGATGCTTTAGTGACTGCTCTCCAGGAAGAAAACGTCCCCATGGTCACCCTCGCCCGGGCCGCGACTGAAGCCGAAGATTTCTTTGACCCGAATACAGTTAAAGTCGTGGTCAATCATCAGGGATACGCTCTCTACTTCTCCCGCTCGCCTATTCCCTATGCTTCGCGAGGTTCATTTGACTTTTTCTGGCAGCACATCGGTCTCTACGGCTATCAGCGGGAATTTCTTCTGCAATTCGTCCAGCTACCACGTTCACCGCTGGAAGAAAAAGAACGATTAGAGCAACTTCGCGCCCTGGAAAATGGGTTTGCTATAAAAATAATTCCCACTTCAGTAAAAACCTTGAGTGTCGATACTCCAGAAGATATAATCAGAGTGGAAAAAATTTTAAAGAACAGGAAAAGTCAGAATGCCTAAATTCATTTTCGTCACCGGAGGTGTTCTTTCGGCCCTGGGAAAAGGTATTGCGGCTGCCTCCATCGGCATGCTTCTGGAAAGTCATGGGTACAAAATAACGCTGCAAAAATTTGACCCTTATCTCAATGTCGACCCCGGCACTATGAATCCCTTCCAACACGGAGAAGTCTATGTCACTGATGACGGGGCCGAAACTGATCTGGATCTGGGTCATTACGAAAGATTTACTTCCACCAAAACAACTAAAGCTCACAACTGGACCGCCGGCAAAATATACGAACTTATTCTCCGGAAGGAAAGGGAAGGCCAATTTCTGGGGAAAACCGTTCAGGTGATTCCTCACGTCACCGATGAAATCAAAAATGCTTTTTATGCCGTCTCCGATGACAATGACATTGTTATCATCGAGATCGGCGGCACGGTCGGGGACATTGAAGGACTTCCTTTTCTCGAAGCCACCCGACAGATGCGCCTGGCCCTGGGCCAGGAAAATACCCTCTTTGTGCACCTCACTCTGGTGCCCTTTATTAAAACATCTGGTGAGTTAAAAACCAAACCCACTCAACACAGTGTCAAAGAGCTGCGGGCCATCGGAATCCAACCGGATATCATTCTCTGTCGGACCGATCGCTTCCTTTCCCTTGAGATCCGCCAGAAAATCTCCCTGTTCACTAATGTTCCCCTGGAAGCCGTTATCACGGCCAAAGATGTGGATAACATTTATGAAATTCCTCTCATCTTTGCCCAACAAGGACTGGATAAAATTATTATCAAACGTCTGGGCCTACCCCCCCGGCGTCGCCATTTGCGGCGGTGGAAAGAAATGGTTGAGAAGATGAAACACCCCCGGGATAAGGTCAACATTGCTCTAGTCGGGAAATACGCTGGACTTCACGACTCCTACATCAGTCTAAAGCAAGCTCTTGACCACGCCGGGACAGCCCACCATCTCAAAGTCAACATCTCCTGGGTAGAGGCGGAAGAACTCGAATGCAATTCCCCGGAATGCATCCTTCAAGAAGCCGACGGCATTCTTGTCCCTGGAGGATTTGGCGTCCGGGGAATCGAGGGGAAAATCAACGCAATTACTTATGCTCGAACTAATAAAATTCCTTTCTTTGGGATATGCCTGGGGATGCAGTGCGCCACCATTGAATTCGCCCGGCATGTAGCCGGGTTAAAAGAGGCCAACAGCACTGAGTTTAATCCCCGAACACCCCACAAAATCTTTTTTAAATGGCGGGAGTTGAAAGGAGTTAAACAGCTAGGGGGGACGATGCGTCTGGGGGCCTATCTCTGTCATCTCAAAAAAGGTTCCTTAGCCGAAAAAGCCTACCGCCGGCTGTCAATCTGGGAAAGACATCGCCATCGCTATGAATTTAATCCATCTTATGAAAAAATTCTCAGTGAGGCCGGCCTGATCATCTCCGGGAAAAATCCTGATCATGACCTTGTTGAAATCATCGAATTACCCGATCATCCCTGGTTTCTCGGATGTCAATTTCATCCGGAGTTTAAATCCAAACCTCTCCAGCCTCATCCTCTCTTTAAAGCCTTTATTGGAGCCAGTTATGCCTACCGCTGCCAAAGAAATAATTCTTAACGAAAAAACAACCATAAGTTCAACCAGTGGTCTTTTTCTAATCGCTGGGCCATGCGTCATTGAAAATGAAGAACATACGCTCTGGCTGGCCAAAACTCTCCAGAAAATCACCTCCGATATGCGAATACCCTTTATTTTTAAAGCCTCCTTCGATAAGGCCAACCGTTCCTCGATTAAATCTTATCGAGGCCCAGGTTTGGACCAGGGCCTCAATATCCTGGCTACCGTTAAGAAAACCTTGGGGATTCCCGTTCTCTCTGATATTCACGAACCAAGCCAGGCTGAGCCCGCCGCCGCTGTCCTGGACATTATTCAGATACCAGCTTTTCTCTGTCGCCAGACAGACCTTATCCTGGCGGCAGCCCGCACCGGGAAACCGTTGAACCTCAAAAAAGGCCAGTTTCTCTCGCCTGGAGAAATGCGTAATGTTATTGACAAAGCCCTAAGTCAGGGCAATGATAAGCTGATCCTAACGGAAAGAGGCACCTGTTTTGGCTACAATAATCTGGTTTTTGATGTTCGCTCGATTCCCATTATGAAAGAATGGGGATTTCCGGTGGTTATTGATGCTTCCCATAGTGTCCAACGACCGGGAGGAAAGGGCACTGCTTCGGGAGGCGAGGCGCAATTTATCCCCACCATCGCTCGAGCAGCCGTTGCTGCTGGAGCTGACGGCATTTTTATCGAAGTCCATGACCATCCGGAAAGGGCCCTTTCTGATGGTCCCAATTCCTGGCCTTTAGCCAAATTACCTCAACTTTTGGCTGAGTTGCTCCAACTTTATTCCTGCCTTCATTCTCCCCCTTTTCTATCTTCGACCAGAGAGAAAAAATAAAAGGTTAGACCATGAAGAAAGAAGATATTATTCGCCTCGGCCGGGAAGTTCTGGAGATTGAAGCCCAGGCAGTTCAGGGAGTCACCTTTCAACTTGATGAGAGCTTTGTCCAGGCCGTCGAGCTTTTAGCCGAGAGCACCAGCCGGGTGATTGTTACCGGGATGGGAAAATCAGGCCTGGTCGGCCGAAAAATTGCAGCCACTCTCTCCAGCTGTGGCACCCCGGCCATCTTTATCCACCCCGCTGAGGCCGGTCATGGTGATTTGGGCATGATTCTCAAACAAGATATTGTAATAGCCATCTCTTACAGCGGCGAAACCAAAGAAATAATTGATCTGCTGGATTTTTTCAAACGGATTGGCGTGAAACTGATTTGTATTACAGGCAATCCTTCCTCGCGACTCGCCCGCTACAGCGATATTGTCCTCTGCGTCCGGGTCGCCCGGGAAGCAGAGCCAACCGGTCTGGTGCCCACAGCCAGCAGTACAGCCACTTTAGCCCTAGGGGATGCTCTGGCCGTAGCTTTAATGAGAAAAAAAGGGTTCACCGAAGACGACTTTGCCCGGGTCCATCCCAAAGGACAGATCGGAAAAAAACTTTTAAAAATTAAAGACTTAATGCACCGAGGGCAGCAAATTCCAACGGTCAGGGAAGACACTCCCATGGCTGATGTCCTCGAAGAAATGTCCAGAAAGAAACTTGGGATGACTTGTGTTATTGATGCTGAGAGACGCCTAATCGGGATTATTACAGATGGCGACTTACGTCGAAAATTGCAACAATTTGGTGCGGACATGATCCACAAAAAAGCCCGGGATTGTATGACGGCTAACCCCAAAACTATTTCTCGCCACGATTTGGCCACCAAAGCCCTAAATTTAATGGAGGAAAATAAAATCACTTCTCTAGTTGTGGTCGACCATGACCGAAAAATTGAAGGGATCATCCATCTCCATGATCTCTGGCGCACAGAAATGTTCTAACTTTTAATTACTGGACAGACCTTCCCTTTCTGTCTTGCCTCCTCTTCCTGATAAATGTTACAATACGTTACCCGAAAAGAATCTCAAACATTCTGCCTGTTGCCTCGAATGATGGATTCGTCTTCGGGTTTAATCCGGCTGGAGAAAAAGAGATGCGTAATACTGAGCGAGCCAAAAGGATAAAAATGATTCTTATGGATGTCGATGGAACTCTGACCGATGGTACTATTCTGGTTTTCCCTGACGGCGAAGAATTAAAATCATATCATGTCCGGGATGGGATGGGGATTTTAATGGCCCATCTCGTCGGCCTGAAAACCGGAATTATCACCGGCAAATCTTCACGGGCCCTGGAAAAGAGAGCGGCCAAACTGAAAATCGACGAAGTTCATCAGGGCATTCTGGATAAAAAAAGAATCCTGGAGGATATCTGCCGCCGGCAACAGCTCACTTTCGAGGAAATTGCCTACATCGGAGATGACCTGGGAGACTTGGAAGTAATTAAAGTGGTTGGTCTCGCCGGGGCAGTAGCTGATGCTCATCCCCTGATTAAACAAGCCAGCCACTTCATCTCTTCATTTCCAGGAGGGCAGGGGGCTGTGCGGGAATTCATTGAATTTATTCTCACAGCCCAGGAAAGATGGCCCGAGATTGAAGAAAAATTGACGGAGTTGACTAAAATCAAGTAAATTATATCCCTGCGCATATTAAGCCGATTAGTTCTAAAAAAGCACTGTCTCCCGGTTGTTTAAAACATAAAAAGGAGACCAGAATGAAGCTAAAAAGAGAAATCTTTCGCCAGTATGATATCCGCGGTCTGGTGGACCAGGACTTAACCCCGGCATCAGTTGAATTGCTGGGAAAAGCCATTGGAACTTACTATCGGCAGAAAGGAGTCAAAGAGGTCGCCCTGGGGCGAGACTGCCGATTGAGTTCACCGGCTCTGGCCGAGGCCATCGCCCGTGGGCTGGAAGCCACCGGTTGCCAGGTTATTGACCTCCAGACCATCCCCACCCCCCTTCTTTACTTCGCCGTCTATTATAAAAATATAGAAAGCGGTTTAATGATTACCGGCTCCCATAACCCCCCCGAGTATAACGGTTTTAAGATGATGATCGGTCACGACACTCTTTATGGTGACCAGATCCAGGAAATCTATCAAATTTTACAGTCTGGTCAATTTATTACCGGACAATCTTTACTCCGAAAAAAAATTGACATCATTCCTGAATACACCGACTATGTTTTGAATAATATTTCCCTCTCTCGTCGCTTAAAAATAGTAGTCGATGCAGGCAACGGCACCGCTGGAGTAGTAGCAGTCCCGCTTTTCGAGAAACTTGGCTGTGAAGTGACCCCTCTCTACTGTGAAATGGACGGCCATTTTCCCCATCATCATCCAGACCCAACCATTCCGGAAGCTCTTCAGGATTTAATCACGCTGGTTAAGAAGACAGAGGCTGAAGTCGGCCTGGCCTACGACGGCGATGGCGACCGGATTGGTGTCATTGATGACCAGGGCAACATCATCTGGGGAGATAAATTAATGATTCTCTTCTGCCGGGACATTCTTCCTTGCCATCCAGGAGCAGCTATTATTTCCGAGGTGAAAGCCTCGAAGCTCCTCTACCAAGAAATAGAGCGCCTGGGTGGACGTCCCATTATGTGGAAAACCGGACATTCGTTAATCAAAAAGAAAATTAAAGAAGAGAAAGCCCTTCTAGCCGGAGAAATGAGTGGTCATATCTTTTTCGCCGACAAATGGTTTGGCTTTGACGATGCTCTTTATTCCTCAGTCCGCTTGCTGGAAATTCTGGCGCGCCAGGACAAACCCCTCTCTCAGCTCCTGGCTGACCTGCCTCAGACCTACAGCACTCCTGAAATCAGAATTTATGCCTCCGACGAAGTTAAATTCCAGATTGTGGAGGAAGTAAAGAAAGCCCTGGCGAAAAAATATCCAATTATTGATATTGACGGAGTCAGAGCTAACTTTCCTCACGGCTGGGCCTTGGTTCGGGCCTCCAATACCCAGGAAGTACTCGTCCTGCGCTTTGAGGCCGATACCGCTGAAGACTTGCAAGCCATCAGAGAGGAAGTCGAAGACCTCCTCCGAGAAGTCATTCAGAAACTGGAGAATTCATAATTGACCCTTCTCCAAGCTGTTATCCTGGCCTTTCTCCAAGGAGTAACTGAATTCTTCCCGGTTTCCAGTTCCGGTCATCTGGTTATTCTGCAGCATCTTTTCGGACTGCAAGAACCCCAAATCCTTTTTGACACTCTACTCCATACCGGCACCGCCCTGGCTCTTCTTGTTTATCTCCGGCACGAACTTTTCCAGATGATAGCTGCCCTGATCCGATTTAGACAAAGAGAGGTCCATCCAGAAGATACAGAGGCATTGCGGCTTCTAGGACACCTAATTATTGCTACTTTTCCCATAGTTATAATAGGTTATTTGGGATCGGATTTTTTTGAGCGCCTCTTTGTTTCCCTCAGAACCGTCGGGGTGGCTCTCATGGGCACCGCCATTTTCCTTTTCCTGACTAAAAAAACACAGCCTCGACAAGCCACCGAAACAGCTGGCCAGGCTTTTATTATCGGGCTCCTCCAGGCGGCGGCTATCGTCCCTGGCCTTTCCCGCTCTGGTCTGACCATCGGCGGGGGACTCTATCTCGGTCTCCCCCGGGAAAGAGCTGCCCGGTTTTCCTATCTCCTCTCCCTGCCCGCCATCCTGGGTGCTTCCCTTTATCAGTTGGTAAAACAGGGTGGCTTAAAAAATAACAATGAACTATACATTTACTTAATCGCCCTGGTTCTGGCCACTCTGGTGGGTTATCTAGCCCTCGTTTTCCTGACTAGATTGGTTAAAGAAGGCAAATTCTATCTTTTCTCTATCTATTGTTTTGGACTGGGCCTACTGGTTTTTCTTTTCAGTATCTGGTAGAAAGTTGATAGGAGGAGAAAAATGGATAAGCTGTATGTCGTGATTATGGCCGGCGGTCAGGGAACTCGTTTCTGGCCCTTTAGCCGTCGTTCGCAACCCAAGCAGTTTCTGCCGATTATCAGCGAGAGAACCATGCTGGAAGAAACCATCGCCCGTCTTCATCCTTCTGTCCCGGCCAGTCGGATCTTGACCATCGCCAATGAGGAACAAACCCAAAGAATCCGTCAAATGTGTCCTGACCTGCCCCAGGAAAATCTGCTGATCGAACCTCAGGGCAAAAATACCGCTCCTTCACTCCTGCTGGCGACAGCCACTCTCTATCTTCGCCAACCACAAGCAGTTATCGCTGCCCTGCCAGCCGACCATCTTATCGCTGATCCAGAGCGTTTCCGCGAAAAACTCGCCGCCGCTGCCAGGGCGGCCCAGCAAACCGGCAGCCTGATCACCTTCGGCATTCCCCCCACTTTTCCTGCGACCGGTTACGGCTATATCCAGTTTAAACAACCAGCTCTCTATGAAATCCAGGATGAATCTTTTTATCAGGTAGAAATGTTCAAGGAAAAACCCGATCTGGAGACGGCAATTGAGTTTCTCCAGGCCGGACATTATTTCTGGAATTCCGGCATGTTCATCTGGCAGGCTGATGTTTTCGCTCAACAACTGGCTGAAGCTGCGCCAGAGATGTATCACTTTTGGGAAAAAATGATTGAGGCCTTAGCTGCCAACAATTTTCAGAAAATTAAAGAAATTTTTCAAGATATACCCGCGATTTCCATCGATTACGCCCTTATGGAAAAAGCAAGCAAAGTATTAATGACCCAAGGAGACTTCGGCTGGTCTGACGTCGGCTCCTGGTCGTCTCTCCTCGACGTCTGGCCGGCTGATGAGCAAGGTAACGCGGTCCGGGGTGAAGGGTTCCTTCTGGAATCATCCGGTTGTCTTCTTTTCAGCCCTCATAAATTTGTCGCCTTAATCGGAGTTAAAGATTTGGTGGTCATTGACACCAAAGATGCTTTATTAATCTGTCATAAAGAACAGGATCAGAAAGTCCGAGAAGTCGTCAAACATCTCCAGAAAATGGGCAAAAAGCACTTGCTTTAAACACCAAAGAAATGATGAAAAAAGCTCAACGAGAATGGCTGACTTGGATTGAGTTGAACGAAAAGGCCTACGCTCACAATTTGGCCTTTTTCCGGCGAAAAATCACCCCTAAGACTGAATTGTCAGTTGTGGTGAAAGCCAATGCCTATGGCCACGGCCTCAGGCCTATTGTGACTCTAGCCGAGAAATATGGCGTTGACTCTTACTGCGTCCATTCCCTGGAAGAAGCCCTCGAACTTCGGACTCTCGGAGTAAAAAAAGACATCCTCATCATGGGCCCTATCCCCCCAGCCGGCCTCCAGGAAGCAATTGTTCACAACTTTCGGCTGGCTCTTTTCAGTTTCCAGACCTTGGAGCTTCTGGATGAATTAACCCGACAGCGACAAAAACCCATTCGGGTCCATCTTAAATTGGAAACGGGCACTTACCGTCTGGGAATCAACCAAAAAGAACTCCAGCCCTTTCTTGCCCGTCTCCAACAAACACCCTTCGTCCGTCTGGAAGCAGCTTATACTCACTTCGCTAATATTGAAGATACAACTGACCATAGCTATGCTTTCACCCAGATGGCCAGATTTAAGGCCATGGTGAAATCAATCATAAAGGCTGGTTTTCCCACAATCAAACTCCACACAGCCTGTTCAGCTGCTCTGCTGCTGTTCCCGGAAACTCACTTCAATCTAGTCCGCTTGGGCATCAGCCAGTATGGTCTCTGGCCCTCCCGCGAAACATTCCTCTCCTATAAAATAAAACACACCACAAATAGAGAAAATGTTCTCTGGCCTGTCTTAACTTGGAAGACGAGAATTGGCCAGATAAAAACCGTTCCGGCTAAAGAAACTATCGGTTACGGTCGGACATATCAAACCAGCCGCTTAACTCGACTGGCTGTTCTCCCGGTGGGTTATGCTGACGGTTATGACCGGCGGCTGAGCAACCAGAGTTACGTGCTTATTCGGGGACGACGAGCCCCTGTGCGGGGGCGAGTTTGTATGAATCTCATTATGGTGGATATTACTGATATCGAAGGAGCGGATGTGGGTGAAGAAGTAGTTCTTCTTGGCAGTCAAGGTTCGGAAACAATTTCAGCCGAAGCCCTGGCTTCTCTCATCGGCACGATTAACTATGAAGTAGTTACCCGTCTTAATCCTCATCTTCCCCGGATTATCGTTAATACTGATTGAGTTTACTTCAGGGACTAAGAACGCAGCAAAAGCCAGCCTCAGCCGCAGGCGGCAGGAGAGAAACCCCCGGAGGGAGGAGTTTTTTCAATTGTTTTTTAAAAAAATTAAATAATACCAGAGGAGGCTGAAATGGTCAGGAGTGAAGGCGAGGTCTTACGCCAGGTAATTGTCTGTTCTCCAGAAGAAGAATACTTCCAGGTGAACAACCTGGAAGCCCATAATATCGAGCATGTGGCTGACCGACAGCTAGCCCCACGCCAGCACCTGGCCCTTCGGGAAACCATGCACAGAGCCGGGGCAAAGATTATTAACATGCCGGAACTTAAAGGACACCCCAACTCTGTTTTCACTCGGGACACTTCCCTGGTCATTCCGAACGGTTTCATCCGGTTGAGAATGGGATTGCTCTCGCGCCAAGGAGAAGAGGACTGGATGGCCCGGGCTCTTACCGATCTCGGGCTGGAGGAGAGAGGCCGTATTCAGCCTCCAGGAACAGTCGAGGGAGGAGATGTCATTTTGGCTGGCGATGTGGCCTTTATCGGCCTTTCCTGCCGCTCCAATCAAGAAGGGGTGGACCAGCTCCGGGAAATACTTCTGCGGGCGGGTTTTAAAGTTCGGATTATACCCGTTCCTCCGCCTCATCTTCATCTTGGGGGGATGATGAGTTTAGTCAGCCCGGAAGATATCATCTGTACCACCGAAATCTATTCCCCGGATTATTTCTCAGGATTTCAAGTCCACCTCCTGCCGGTCCGAGGAGCCATTTCCGCCAATGTTATCTGCCTTGGACCGGGTGAAGTGGTAGTTGAAGCCAGCAATTTAGCGGCAGCTGAGAAACTCGACCAGGCAGGATTCCGTCTCCACCAGCTTGACCTCTCGGAATTTGTCAAAGGCCGAGGAGGACCAACCTGTCTTATCCTCCCTGTAGAACGGGGATAACAGCGATGACTGTTTCTAAGCTTATTCACCATCCTAAGTACAAGGCAGTTATTTTTGATCTGGATGGCACTCTTTTAAACACCCTGGATGATATTGCAGAGTCAATGAATGCTGCTCTGGCTGAGTTCGGTTTCCCTCCCCATTCCCTTGATGAATATAAATATATGGTCGGGCATGGCCTGCGGCCCCTGGTGGAAAGAGCTCTGCCGGCCACAAAAAGGACACCTCTCTTAATTAAGCAGGTGGAACAGCGCCTGCGGGCCATTTATCAGCACCGCTGGGACAAAAAAACCCGTCTTTATCCGGGTATTGCCGAATTGCTGGACAAACTGATCCGAGCCAAAATTAGTCTGAATATTTTAAGCAATAAACCCCACGAATACACAGTAATTGTGGTTAATAAATTCCTCAATCGGTGGCCCTTTAATATTGTCCTGGGGCAAAGGAAAGATCTCCCTAAAAAACCAGCGCCGGATGGGGCTTTGTTTATCGCCCGCCAGTTGGGTCTCCCCCCCGGGAAAATCATTTATTTGGGCGACACCTCTATAGATATGACCACAGCCCGTGAGGCCGGCATGTTACCTCTGGGAGTCAGCTGGGGATTTCGCTTGCCCGATGAACTCCTCGAGGCCGGTGCCCAGGCTATTCTCAACCATCCGCTAGAACTAATTGATTATTTCTCTTTAAATAAGAATTAATTCTTTTTGCGGGGTAGAGAGAAACTCAGCGCCTGTCTCAGTGACTACCACCATGTCTTCGATAGTGACAATCCCTCGTCCCTTTACTTTTAATCGCGGTTCCAGAGTAAAGACCATATTGGTTTCAATTTTCTCAAATGGCCTCTGAGCATACTTCTCCCAGGCTGGACCCAGTAAGGCCGTGCCATCATGAGCATACCGGCCAACCTGATGGCCTAGGGCGTGAGGAAACTCTTCATATCCTTGGGAAACAATATATTGACGGGCTACCTGGTCCACTACCACCCCTTGAACTCCGGGTTTCAGTTTCTGGCGGGCTAATTCGATGGCCGTGACAATGGTTTGGAAACCCTGCATTACTTCCGCCGGAGGGGACATCTCTCCCTCTCGCCGGATATAAAAAGTCCTCTGCAGATCGGATACATATCCTTCGACTTTGACTCCAAAATCCATATTCAAAATATGACCTGGTTCAACCTGTCTCTCAGTTGGCCGATAATGCGCTTCAGCTGTCTCCGGACCGGTAAAAACAGCTGGACAGTGACTCTTTTCCCAGGCAACATCAAGCCCCCGCTTGGCCACTTCAGCCATCATAAAATCAGCAATTTCCCGCTCTGTCCGACCCGGGCGAATAAAAGAAGCGACCAAATTAAAAATGTCCTCTGTGTGGGCAATGGCCTTTCTCAGGCGCTCCAACTCTGTTGGGGTCTTCTGGGCCCGGAGACGAGAAATGATCTTCTCGGCTGAAACAACTTTCTTCTCCAGATTAACCTCCTTTAAATAATCGAGGAGTTTCAAATACAGGCCGTAAGTCAGCCCATCACAAATCTCACTATCGATAGAATAATTAACCGCAATCAACCGGGGATTTATCCGCTGAAGAGTGGTCAACAACAGCTCCTTTATCCCTTCGACATAACTTAACACGGAGGAATAAACACCCAGATCTTCAATAGTGGCTCGATCCATCTGTCCGACAATGGCAATACTTTCTCCTCTCCGGGTAACGATAAAGGCCGAAGGCCAGGTGACATTAGCTTCGATGAGGAAATCAAGCGCAGGATCATGAACAACCCCACTTTCCCGGACAAAAGTCAGCCAGCAATCAACCTCCTCTTCCTGGAGGATACCTATGGCCTGGTCTATTTTTTCTTTGATTAACATTTCTGATTACTCCTTCCTTCTTTGCTTTGACTTATTTGCGAGAAGAATGAAAAAAGACAGCTTAATCGATTAAGCGCCTTCATGCATCCTGCTCCTTAAACTCACCAGCCAGGCGGGTAAAAATAATCAGGACAAAAATGCCGAGAATAACATGACCAGCCAAAGTAAACCAGATGAATTCCGGATGACCATTCTCCCGAAAAACCCCATATAAAGTGGTGTAAGTTATACCACTCAAGGCTGCCCCAATTCCCAGGGCTAGAAAATTTGAGCCCATATATAATCCCGCCTTTTCTTTTGGGGCAATCCAGGTGATATACTCCTGAATACGGGGCGAGGAAATCATCTCACCCACGGCTACCAGAAAAATACCGAGGAAAATAAAAGCCGACGCCCCCAGATGAGCGTAGCCTATAATTACAAATCCGCCAGCTAGGACCGCTAGCCCGAGTAAAAATGAAGAGATTGCCTTAAATTTCTCCAGGATCCGAGAAATAATCACCTGACCAAGGATAATGATGTAGCCGGTGTGGGAGATGGTTTCACCCAGAATCCGGCGGACTCCCTGTTCATCAACATAAGAAAAAAAGTTAGCCACACCTGTCCCCAAAACTCTTTTCAAGTTTAAATATAAAGAAGCTGTATCCAGATTGCGGTCGACATATAGAGCGCAGAGGTTAAAAAACGCCCAGAAAGGCAACCAGAAAAACAACCCCAGGAGGACCAAAAAGAGGGCGAATTTAACATCAGAAAGAGCCACGCCAATCTCTTTCAATTTTTCTCCCAGCGTGACGCCCTCAATTTTCCTTTCCGGTTCATGATAGAAGAGGATGGTAACGATCAACATGACGAAAATAGCCACCGCTGCTGCCAGAAAAGCATAATTCCACGAGATGGCTCGTAAACGTCCGGCCACAATCGGTCCAAAAGAAGCTCCGACATTAACCATTGCGTAAAAGATGCCAAAACCTAACGTTTTATTAGTCTTATCCGTCACTGCCCGCACCGTACCACTGATAAGCGGCTTAAAAATGCCTGCCGCCAGACCGATAGAGAGCATAGTTAAGGCAATGCCTGAATATGATTTAGTCAACATGAGAAGCAGAATTGAGGGCAGATAAGCCAGATAGGAGACAATCAAAACTTTTTTAAAGCCGAAACGATCAGCAAAAGAGCCGGAGACTACGGGGATAACATAGGAAAAAAAGAGAAAAAGGCTCTGGACAATCCCCAGCTGAGCCCGCGTATACCCCAGATGTTCCATATAAATTCCAAAACCAAGATAAATCCCATAAAAGGCGAACCTCTCCAGAATTTCGATGGAGTTAGCCACCCAGAAAACCGAAGGGAAGGCAGTTCTTTTAGCCATCATCTTGTTCCTTTCAAACAAGGTGAGGAAGAAAAATCATGAAGGCCAGACGGGAAAAAAAACCTTAAATAAAGTCCCTGGTCATCTCTTCCCAAAAAACACCCCGCTGAATGAATCTCGAGTTAAAAATTTTACTCAAATTTTCTGAACTTTGGCAAGGAAGAATTCCCTTCAGCCAAATACGGTGGACTAAAGCTGGCTCTATCTTCCCCACCTTCCTACCGGCGCCAGGCATACTGAACTTTAAGCATGACCTGATTGATTAGCGGACGGAACAGGCCATTGGTCTCCAGCCAGCTCCGGTTAAAGACTAGAAAAACATCCAGGAGGCTCCGGTAAGTATAACGCAGACGGGAATTCAGACCTAAAGAATGAGTCAGGTTGTCATATTGTAAATAATTTAATATCTGAAAATTAGGGGAGAGATAGACATCAACTCGAGCCCTGGCCAGTTGAATATCAATATTTCCAGTAGGAAGACTACCTCTATCCCACTCGCCCTCCAAGGTGAGATTTAAACGATGAGAGGGACGCCAGACAAGGCGAGGCTGGAGCTGAGACATATGTCCGTCAAAGTAACCGCCAAACCACCAGCTTAATTTAATCTTCAGTGGCCGCTTAGAGGCGGAGTCCAGTTCCAGCCGGTAGCGAATCCACTGGTAACGGCCGGCTTTGACTACAGCCTCTTGGCCGATGGGAAAATCATAAGGCACCCGCTCCATCATCGGCATAATATTGAATTCAATCCGATCACCGCTTTCCAAGTGCCAGTTTAAGGGAGCCGTGAAGACCCGCCATTGTAGAGCCTGACCTTTAAGGTCCGTGACAATTGAGGGGAAAAGTTCAAAATAAATCTGCCGCAACCAGGGCCAATCAGGTCGAGGGCGATAAGCCAGGCCCAGACTGGTTTTAGTAATGCCCGCCCACCGGACAAACCCTAAAGAGGGGTCAAAATCCCGGCCGATTTTTTTAAAAGTCAGTGACAGATCCCAGATGTCATTGGGATAATCTATTTTAAAACCCCAGGCCGTTCGGTCATTCCCTAGATCTTCACGTTGATTAATCAATCCCCAGACGCCGATGAGTAAATTCTTATTGCCATGAAACTCAGTGGTTTTATAAATAAAATCCACTCCAGCCAACCAGGCATTCCGGCGCCCCTGCGGATCACCCGCTGTCACCATAAACCCCACCTTTGACTCCGCCCAGATATTACGATATCCCCGGGCAGCAAAAAGATTAGTCCGGGGAGTCAAACCGGCCACCGGCCGCATGACGGCATCCAGGACGCCAAAGTTCCATTGACCTATATTGCCAGTTGCTTTAAAGGCCACGTTAAGAGGCACACTTTGACCCTGAAACAACCCAATTCGACGACTGAAAAAAGGGACTAAATCCTTTTCACGATACTGGGTAAGTCCCAGGCCAAAATTATAGATATCCGATCCCTCCAGAAAAAAAGTCCTTTTTTCCGGAAAGAAAAGTGGAAAGCGGGTCAGGTTAACCTGACGGGTATCGACCTCTGTTTCAGCAAAGTCGGTATTAATGCTAATCAAGCCGGTCACACTCCCTCCGAAATTTTTCATTATATCCAGACCGGGCTCAAAACCAGTGTTCACCGGCTGGGAGGGGTCCTCCTGGGAAAAGCTGAGCACTGAATAAGGCCGCACCGTTAAACCTAGGCCCTGCTGAAAAGCCGGGAGACCCACCAACACCCCCCCCTGACTGATGTGGGTGACCTTCATATTGCGGTTGATGCCGGTCCAGCGATCTGTCTCTAGCCGTCGTTGGAGTCGTCGCTCCACATTAAAGCGCCAGCGATCCACTCCTTCTTTAAAACGCAGCGTTTTGATAGGCAGAGCTATCTCCACACTCCACCCTTCCTCAGAGCGATGAGCCGCTGCTTCCCAGATTCCATCCCATTGGGGATTTTCGCCCTCTCCTTCTTTTTCAATCAGCGCATCATATCGGGCCCCATTGGGATTAACAGCAAAAACATATCCCGTGCGGCCATTCAAGAAGGGATCAATAACAATCTTAATGTGGTCTTCTCCTCTCAACTGAGCATCCCGCTGCATGGTATAACTGACAATTTTCCCGGGCCGGCGGTCATAACACATAATGCCAAAATAAAGAGTTTCGGCCGAGGCTAAAATTCTGATCACTGTTTCCTCGGTGGGCGGAGCTCCTTCATCAGGTTCAACCATGGTTAAGGCACCAAGAGGAGGCGCCTGAGCCCACCAGGGTTCGTTTAGCTGGCCATCAAGTTTGATGGGCGATGGCCCCGTCTCTGGAAGGATAAATACCCGAGCTTCAGATGATTTCTGGGCAGCCACAGCAACAGATATGTTTCCTCCCGTAATAATATAAAATAAAACCACTAAAATAGAGAGGATCTTTGCTCCGAGGAAGGCATTCTTCTTTCCAAGAACATCCAAGAGAACAAGCCTATAAATTGATGTTTTATCAACCATTAAACTCTCTTTCCACTGAAATGTAATATTTGATGTAACATTCTCTAGAAAGGGTTTTTTACCACACCTCTTCTTGCCGGTCAATTATAATCAATAAGGTAAGGATCTCTTTAATCACCAAGAAAGAGATAAATAGGAAAGTTAAAACAGCTATATAATTATATATCTTGAAGAGAAAGATGGTAGAATAAGAGACAAGGAGAAGGCAAGATGAAAAAAAACATGTTCTTCCGGACAATCATTCTTCTGGGAGTATTTATTTGGACGACTGTTTCTCTTCTCCCCGCTAAAGAGAACAACTTTGGGCTGGGAGTTATCCTAGGTGAACCGACCGGTCTTTCCTTTAAATACTGGACAGGCCCTCAAACAGCCCTCGCCGGCGCATTGGCCTGGTCCTTTGAACACGAATCATCCTTCCATTTACATCTTGACTATCTTGTCCACAACTTCCACCTCTGGCAAGTGGAGCAACAAAAAATACCAGTGTATTATGGGATTGGTTTCCGGTTTAAATCAGCCCCCGGCCACGATCGTTTTGGAGTCCGTATACCCCTCGGGATATCCTATTTCCTGCCAAAAGTACCCCTGGAAATTTTCTTTGAGCTTGTCCCTGTATTCGATCTCAGCCCCAAGACTGATTTATTCTTTAATGGAGGTGTCGGAATCCGCTATTATTTTTAAATCTACCTCCTGGCCCCGCAATTTATCTCCAGTCAAAGCTCATAAAGCGTCTCATCTACCTGAGGAGGAGACAGCTTCTTCCGCCGGCCGATTTTTTTCCCTTTTTTGGTCAGGATAAAAGGTTCTTCTTCCTCCAGGATATCCCCCATCTCCTCCTCAATTTTCTCCGGGTCTTCACCTTTTTCCAGTCTCCGTAAAGCTTCTTCCATGCCAGGCCCTAAGGTCAGACCAGTAGCCTCACTTAACTTGCGCATAAGTTGGGCAGCCTGGCGAGGGTCCTCCTCATCTAAATGCTCGGCCTCCTGAGCCAGCATAGCCATCGCCTGTTCCATTTTAGCTTCATCCAGCGGCGGCAAACCATCCTCCTGAGCCTCTTTTTTCTCTGTCCCCCGGGCCACCACCGCAAAGCGAGAGATTTTGCGTTTCATATCTGGATTGCCACAGCGGGGACAGCGTGGGGTCTTAGAGGGATTGACAGTCCTTGAAAAAAAATTGAAAACGGTGTGACATGGTTCACAGTAAAATTCGTAAATGGGCATCTTCGCTACTCCTTCCCCCTGAAGTCACGTTTATTTACTCCTATTAGCTGAGGAAATCCGCTGTTAAAATATAAAATTAAACCTATTTAGTGTCAACAGATTCTCATTTAAGCTTCTTCTCCCCCTCCCGGGATAATTTTGGCAGCCTGGGTCGTCATTTTCTGGTCACACCCCGATATTTTCATTCCTGGCAGGTAGAACCACATTCACGTGGCTTTACTTCAATAAAAACAAAATTCTCGTCTCTTACCTGAAGCAAGGTAAACTATTCGCTTTCATGAACCTTCCTTCTACCAATTGCGTTATTATTAATGACCCTTCGGTTCAAGAAGGAGGTATAAATGAAAATCAGAATTATACTCAGCGTTTTCCTCTTGCTCTCCACATCGCTACTTTTCGCTCTGGAAAAAAAAGAATTTTTGACTCTCGGCATCGAGGGGATAAATCTTCTCGAAATTGATAATGGGGCAGGATTCCTCGAAGTCAAAGGTGTCCCCGGCCTTTCCCGGATTGAAGTTGAAGCGGAGATCATTGTCCGGGGGATGAATAAGGACAAGGCTCTCCAGTTCATTAACGAAAGACTAGACCTGAGGCTTGAGAAGCTGGGAAATCGAGCCCAACTGATAGGAAAATTTAAACCTACATTCTCCCTGTTCAACTGGGGAGAGAAATTTTGTAATTTAACCGTCCGCCTTCCCCAAGAGATGAATCTGGCCATTGATGATAGCTCAGGGTCAATAGTCATCGAAAACCTGCAAGGAAATCTCAAGATAGATGATAGCTCTGGTTCCATTCAAATCGACGGAATCACCGGAGAAGTTGAAATTGAGGATGGTTCCGGTAATCTTAAAGTTTCTAAAGTTCAAGGGACGGTTTTTATCGATGATGGCTCCGGGGAAATACTTCTGAAAGATATTACCGGTGAAGTGAGAATCGATGATGGCTCGGGCGAAATTCATGTTTCTCAGGTCAAGGGCAGAGTAGTCATTAGCGACGGTTCCGGCTCCATCTGGGTAGATAAAGTGGAGCAGGATGTCATCATCAAACAAGATGGCTCAGGAAAAGTTTACATTACTCAGGTCAAAGGTCGGGTGATAAAATAAGGGACCACACCAAAAATAGAGTAAATAAATATCTTTTTATTCCCAGGCAACCTAAATGGCGATGAACTTTTTTAAAAAGTAAACTCCATCCCCAGATAGAAAGTCCTGGGTTTGGCTGGACCATAGACATAACCTGAGTCACGATCCACACCTTTATCCAGATCTTTTTGAAAAGAATCCAGCAGATTCTCAATCCCCAGAAAGATGCTGATTTGATCGGTCTCCGACAACTTAAGCTGGCGGCGAAATTTCAAGTTGACTACCCAGAAAGGGGAAGTCGTCTCCAGTCTGTCCTCAAGAATATAACCCGCATAATGAGGCGCTTTCATCGACCCTGTATATTCAACTGAAGCATCCAGATGAAACAACTTAGGATGTTCCCAGCTTAAACTGGAATATCCATAGACTTTGGGAGTCCGGAAAAATTCCCGGGAATTAAAACGCGGTTCCGGCTCATCCAGCAAGCTTCTCTGGAAGGTCCAGCCTGAAGCCAAAGAAAAACGAGGACCAAAGGCCAGGCCGAAATCTACAGAGAGTCCATAGACTCTTGACCCTGAACCATTGATTCTTTCCAGAACGCGGGCTCTTTCAATCCTCTCCACTTCCTGGAAAATAAAGGTATTGAGGAGGCGGTTGTAAAAGCCTTCAATACTGAACTGGATTAAAGTATTCCCTGTCTGACGTCCATAGTCAAAGCCGCTGTATAGACTATAAGAACGTTCCTCCTTCAAATCGGGCGAGTTCTGGATCATCAACCCCTCTCCCCCTACCTGTTCAATATGCAGGTCTTCATCAAATACCTGGGGAGCTCTAAACCCGGTGGAAAAAGAGGTCCGAAAACTCAACTCTTTCATCAGATTTACCAGGATACTTAATCGGGGGGTGATAATAAGACGATCCAGGGCCGTATGACGATTTACCCGGAAACCAGTGAGAATTGAGAAAATCCGGCCGATTTTGAAATCGTCTTGGAAGAAAAGCCCGCTTTCATAATAAACCTGATCAATGACCCGATTATACCCAATCGCCTTATCATGAATCTTATCCCGTTTCATTTGAAAACCCATCGTCAAGACATGGCTCCCCAGCTGGTAATTACACTGCCCATTGAAGAAGAAGAGGGGGTTTTTTGTTTCTCCATAAGCATGTGGGTCATGATGGCTTCCATAGTAAGTATTTCTTTTGGCGTTAACCAAAGAAAATGAGAGATTGTAATAAAGCTTTTCCGAAAGTGAATGGGACCACTCTGAAGAAAAGGCCAGTTGATCAGTCTTAATCCATTCAGCCGTATCAGCTTCATGCGGAGGTTTATCAAAGAGGTTGCCCCCCCGACGCTCCTCAAAAATCCGGAACAGCCCCAATTTAAACTTCCCGTCCACTGCCGGGAAGTAATTATATATATTAAGACCAAAAGATGTATTAGAGAGAAGCCCCAATTCAGAGAAGCCATCGTCGTTGAGGTCAATAGGTTCGCGACGCTTGTAACTGGCAAACAGATAGGCTTTGGTATTCAAACTGTCACTCACCAGACTGGAGCGAAACCCCAGGTCAGTATAGGGTTTGCCGGCAATGGACTCCTGATACGCCTTTAAAACCGTTCGGTTCTCCTGCGGCTCCTTGGTCAGGACATTAATGACTCCCGCGACCGCATTGCCCCCATAAAGCGCAGAGCCTCCGCCTTTGACAATCTCAATGCGGTCCAGCATCTCTGCCGGGATTTGCTCCAATCCATAGACGCCAGTCATTGCACTGACCACTGGAGAGCTGTCAATCAAGATCTGCGTATATTTGCCCTCCATACCGTTTATCCTGACCTGAGTAAAATTACAATTCTGACAATCATTCTCCACCCGGACTCCAGTCGTCTGGTAAAGGGCTTCAGCCAGATTGGAGGCCACCTTCATTTCAATCTGTCGACTGGAAATGACCTCCGTTTTAGTTGGTGTCTCAGCATAAAGTTTTGGAGTTCGGGTGGCCGTAACTACGATTTCCTCTGCTAGTTTTTTCATTAAAACCACTTCATGACCATATTTATCCTTATTCAGCACAAACGGCTCTGACGAATAATCAACAAATCCGGGAGCATACACCTCGAGATGATATCTCCCCGGAGGAATCCGGGAAAATTCAAAACGTCCCTGATTATTTGTTTCCACTGTTTTCCCAATTTCTGGCAGCACAACCACCGCTTGAGCCACGGGATTACCATCCCAATCCTTAACCACACCCCGCAAGACTAGTAATTTCCGGGCATTTTGGCCATGGCGATACTGAACCTGCTTTTGTTGTCCCAACATCCATCCCTCGACTAAAAACAGACTGGCTGTAACGAGGATAGTTATTATCATAAACCTGCTAATCAGGTTTCTTTTCATCATTGCCTCCTTTTAACTGGGTCTTGACTTTCCTGGTTGATAAGACAAACCTCGAAAGGAATAAAGAAATTCAGTGAGGAAAGAAGTTAAAAGGAGGGAGGAGACCGCGAGGCGGGGAGGATGACAATAATAAAGCTTGATTCAACTTCAGAGATAGGATCAAGATAAGAAGACCAGACGAGTGGAGCTAGAAAGAAAAAATTGATCTGACTGGTGGTTAAAGAAGAACGTAGAAACTGACAAGCTGGACAATTATCAGTCTCCTGGAGAGTTCTTTCTGTATGTAAATAGTCGACCACTAAGACGGTCAACAGGAAAAGAGAGAGAAAAGCTATGTGAAAATATAATCGTTTATTTCGCTTTCCCAGATTCAACATTGACCTTTATTTTTAGGCTTTTCTGGGAAAAATGTCAAGAATATCCAATTTAATAAATCACCTCCAGCTAATACATTATAATAGCTCCCCGGCTATCTCTAAGAAGGGATGGAAACAAGAGGGGAGACGAAATGAAGAATCCCTTCTCTACTACTCTTAGCAACTCTGGTTGTTTGAGTCCATAACGGGTGTCTCTTTCCTTGAATCGAAAAGAGACACTCGCTCTTCCAAGCACGTAGCCCCCCATCTCACCAGAAAAAGGTCACCTCTTCAGTCAATAACAAGAGGCGGTGGCCACGTTATTTTCGAAGTAATTCATCGTAGAGAGGAATCAGCTCTGCAAGATGACAAAAATAGGGCTATCCCCTTCCTTTTTTAGAAACTCGGAGGTGAGCCAGGAGGACAGGGAAAGTGATAAACTGGTCTCTTTTTGAATTTTTAGGGTTAAAGTAAGTCTCTAAAGACCAAAAGCCAGCGAGATTCGTCGCCTATCTCTTTCCCTTCCAGACCCACCAAATCTCCTTAATCTTCAGGGCTTTCCCACGTACAATTAAAACGGTGTAAAGTTGCGCCCGCCCAGCTACCAACGGGATCACTCTTTCCTGGCGGGGAATAGGAAAAATGCCAGATAATATAAGCTACATAATTGTGTTCAACTCCATTCAGTTCCGTCACATGAGCGTTAGCCGGTTCAAATTGAACTTCTTCTACACCCATTCTCTTCAAGTCGGCAAAATAGTCTCTGATTTCTTTCTGAGTCTTAATCAAAGTCCCTCTCGGAGAAACAAAGACGACCTCTTCACCAACCACAGCTGCCAATTCATCAAATTTAGAATCTCTAAAAAATTTCTGAAGTTTCTCCTGATCACCCTGGATTTTATTGACCAAGGATTTAAAAACTGCCGGATCAAGCGAAACTCCCACTATTTTCTCAATCATTTCTTTCCTCCTAAATTTTTATTATTAAACATCTTCAATGATTGAAGATATTGCTCATATCTCCGTTGTTCCGTACGGAGCAAACTTTTAAATTTATTATCTTCCTTTAAAGTGGAAAAGCTGGGATTGTTAAATAAATACAGGTAGGGGAAAAGATTCTCACCCAGTTCCTCCATCCCTCGGGATATTCCTTCCTTAATCGCCTGAATAGCTTCCTTTTTCATCCCCAGAAGGGCATAAATATTAGCCATTTCCTCATAAAGTAAAGAACCGACTTTCAACAAGTCCAGGGCCTTTTCCTTCTCCCCAAGAGAAGCATAAAGCCAGGCCCGCCCCAGGGCAACATGGCGACTCCCTGGGTGGAGTTGATCAGCCATATCCAGCATTATCCTGGCATCTTCATGTTTACTTTGGCGAAGGTAATTCCGGGCCCGGAGAATATAAAACCGGTAATTATCGGGCTGCAACCTTAACCCTTTTTGAATATATTCCTCAGCATGAGAGTATTTACTCTGATTTATAAAACAGGTGGCTCCCAACTCATAGGTAATGGCGGAAGTGGGATTGATCATCAACGCTCTTTCGTAAAAAACCGATGCTTGCTCATACAAGCCTAAAGAACGTAGAAAAGAAGCTATATCATAATTGACATCAAAATTGGTCGGATCCATCCGCTGTGCTCGAGCAAAACTGCGAAAGGCTTGATTAATTTTATGCTGATAAAAAAATGACCAGCCTAAACCAAGATTGGCCTCCGGAAGATCAGGAGCAATCTCATGAGCTTTTAAATAATATTGATGCATAAAATCATAATCCTCTTTTTCTTTCCGTAAATTAAACCGACATTCATAGGCGTTCCCCAGGCCCCAATAAGCCAAGGCGAATGATTTGTCCAGACGAATAGCTTCCAGGAAATCCTGCAGAGCAAAACGGAAATATCTTTCTTCCCGGGTTTGGTAGTATAATTCAATCAGTCGCGTGCCATTTAAATATTTTTTATAAGCCGTTATATCTAGGGCTTCTTTGGCCTTAATCAGGTTGGCTCCTGCCTGGAACAAATGGAGATTAAGTTTTTGCGAAATTCCCCGGGCGATCTCATCCTGAACCTTAAAAATACTGCCTACACTTCCTTCATAAGGGTAGGCCCAGATTATCGACTTGTCATTAATATCAATCAATCGGGAATTTATTCTTATCTTTTCTCCTTCAACCAATAAACCTGTCTCCAGAATTAAACCCACCTGAAGCTCGCGGCCAATTTCTTCAATGTCATAATTGGATTCTTGATATTTCATCACTGCTTGTTTGGAGAGCACCTTCAACTCTGGAAACTGGACCCGTAACTTGGTTATTACGTCATCGAGGATACCTTCACAAAATATCCCCTGGTCCTTTTTTAAACTTAAATCTCTTATGGGTAAAACGGCAATCGAATTTTTCCACTCCCCGGGAAAAGAAGACAGTTGAACTGGCTGGGACTCCTCTTGATGATAACTGGTTAAATTAGAAAAAATAAGCACATCAAAATAAAGACTACTAATGATAATCACCGGAATGAGAAAAAATTCTACTTTTATTTTCCGGGGAACACGGATTCCCCGAAACCACTGCCAGATAAGAGCTACTAACATGGCCCCTCCAATCGAGACCAGCGTAATATCTAAAGTGCCTTCCGGAAAATGATAATGGTCAATCAAAATCCAGTGGACAAATTCCCAGATCACCGCCCCTCCACCAATAAAAACAGCTAAAGTATGAATTATCTTCCTCTCTTTTAAAATCATTACCAATCTCTGCCATTTAGATTGAACCCCCAAAGGAAAAATCATCGCCCTTTTATCCTTAACTTCAAAGATTTCAAGAGAAGGAATATTTCGATCGAGAATTTCCAGCTCCTGAAGAACTGTCTTTATATCTTGGGGTCTTCTGCCCGGATTCCACTCCAGCAAGCGGAGAATAAGATGGGCTAATCTGTCCGGGACAATGGGGTTAATTTCCTGGGGAGAGGGCGGCTCGGGTGGGGAGAGGTTATTCGGATCACTTAAAGAAGATATTTTTCGAAAGGGTCTTCTTCCAGTCACCAGTTCATATAAAATAACTCCCAGAGAAAATAAATCCGCCCGAATATCTGCCTCCTGACCAGCTACATGTTCCGGCGCAGAATACTCGGAAAATCTGGGCTTCAACCTAACTCTTTTTTTCCTCCACGGAGGGGTGATGCCGAAGTCCATAATTCTGACATTTCCCTGGCGGTCAATCATAATATTCTGGGGTTTAAGAGCTCGATGAATTACACCCGTCCGATGCCCTTCTTCCAGCCCCTGACAGATTTGACGGGCCACAGAAATGACTTTTTTTATCGTAAAAGGACCCAGCCGAGCTAAAGAGTCTCTCAGGTTTTCTCCTTCAATATATTCCATCTTGATATAATAAACATCATCTTCCTTCTCTAAATCGTATATCCGACAGATATTATGATGGGACATTCTTCGGGCCAATCTGATTTCAGCCCAAATTCTTTCAATGCTTTTGGGATGAGCTATTATCCGAGGATGAAGAAACTTGAGAGCGACATATTCCCGACCCTGGGTGTCATAAGCTTTGTAAACCTGGCCGACGTCCCCTTCCCCCAATTTCTCCATAATCAGGAATCTTTCCCCGAAAAGCTGCCCGACCGAGATAGACAATTTCTTCATTTATCTGATGAAACAAATTCTGACTTCATTAAATCAAAAATTATTTCTCTCCACCCGAAGCTATAAACAGAGGTGGGCAATGTGATGGATAAAACTATCTTACCCCTCTCTTATTTCCCCATTAAAATATAATATATTTTTTAAAAAAAAGATATATTTATTATGAATTGAAATATTTAATTCCTCAAACGACTCTCAGTCTGTAAAGAAAAGGTCGTCTGCTTCTTGGGCCTTCTGATGTTTCTAGTTACTCTTGCTTCTTTGGTGGAGGTGGAATAGTAATATCAATTTTAGAAACCTCTCCTAGTACATCCAGCGGCTGATCAAAATCTTTGGGATTCCCCACCACCAGGATTTGCACTTTATCGGGTTTTAAATATTTCCGCGCGACGCGCAAAACATCCTTCTTGGTCACTCGTTCCACCTGTTTTTTCAGACGTTCCATGAAATCCAGTGGATATCCAAAATAAGCGTAGGTTAAGATCCGACTCAGGATTTTAGTTTTGCTATCAAAATTAAAGACAAAACCGTTTAAGTACTGGTCTTTCGCCCGCTGAAGTTCTTCATCGGTCACTTCTTCCTCGGTGATTCTTTTTAATTCACGGAGCATTAACTTAATCGCGTAGACTGTCGATTCTGACTTGGTTTGGGCCCCGCAACTAAAAATACCCGGCACAACATATCTAGCTCCATACCGTCCCCAGACACTATAAGCCAAGCCCTCATCTGTTCGAATTTTCTTAAACATCCTCTCTAGAGAAAGGATGGAATTCATGATGATCAGCGCCGGATAATCGGGGTTGTTCATTAAGCCGCCGATGTGGCCTAACATGATGTTTGATTGATTGACATCAGGTTTTTCAATGAGATTAACCCGGAAAACGTAGTTATATTTTACCGCCGGAAAAGAGCCCACTTTAACTTTTTTAGCCGACCACTGCCCCAGGGTCTTTTCCAACTGGGCTTTCATATGGGAAAGACTGAAGTCTCCAACCACGGCCAGAATCATGTTGTTGGGCGAAAAATATTTCTGATAGAAATTAACAATATCCTCCCGGGTAATGGACTCAATAGTCGCGTATTCCGGATGACGGGCGTAAGGACTTTTTGAACCATAAATCAACTTGGCAAATTCTCGGCGGGTAATCTGGCCGACATCATCATTTCGGCGGGCGATATAAGATTTCTGCTTGATTTTCGCCAGTTGAATCTTTTCTTCGCTGAAAGCAGGATTCATGAGGATATCGGCCAGGATAGGGAGCACTTTCTCCAGATCATCCTTCATTAGAGAAACATAAATATACCCTGAGGTCTGACCAATGGAAGTTTCAATGGAAGCCGCTAATTTTTCCAGCACTTGGTCTATTTCATCCCCGGAAAGATTCTTTGTTCCTCCGGTTCGTAATACTTCTCCAGTAACCGCCGCCAGCCCTAACTTATCTTCCGGCTCAAAAACTGAGCCCGTCCGGATCAAAGCTCTCATTTCAATGGTCGGAAAATCATGGTCCTCCACCAGAAAGACTCGCAGACCATTACTCAGCTGAATCTCTTCCACCTGGGGAACCTGAATGGGATTAAGGGGAGGATAAATAAATTTATCTTTCGGGCTCTTCTGGGCCCAGAGTGAAAGCGAATTAACCACGATAAGCAAGAGAAGCAAAGCGATCCAGAGCTTTTTAGGCCCCCTCTTCTTCTGATTACTCGAATGATAAGATTGTCTTTTCATGACATTTCCTCCTCTTAACGGGATGCCCGGGGCACAATTTCCCCAATTGTGCGGTTCTTCTTGATTAAATATTTCTTGGCCACCCGTTGCACATCCTCAGCCGTAACGGCATTAATTCTCTCCATTTGCTGAAATAACTCCCGCCAATCACCCAGAACAACCTCCGCATACGTTAAAAGAGCCGCCATCCGGGCATGAGATTTCATCTGCTGGAGTAAACTCATACCGGCTTGTCTTTTGTATTTAAGAAGTTCATCAGGACCGGGAAGTTCCTTTTTAATCCTGTCCACCTCTTCTTCAATCAGAGTCAGACACTCCTTGACACTATGGCCCCGCGCCGGCACCGCATAAAAAACAATAAGATGAGAAAATTTATCGCCGGGAAAACCGTTTATGACCCCACATTCAATGGCCACCCTAGCCTCCTTGACCAGGCGGCGGTACAGTCGTGAAGAGCGTCCCTTACCCAGAATAGAAGCCAGCGCCTCCAGCGGAAAATTATCTTCATGGCGGACTGAGGGACGATGGTAGCCCATAAGGAGAAAGGGTTGAGCCATGGCCTCCACGACCACCCGTCTTTCTCCCCATTGTTCTGGTTCTACTGTCCTCACCGGCTCCGGTTTCTTTCCCGCCGGGATACGCCCAAAATACAATTCGGCCAGCGTAAAGACTTCCTCTGGATTGACATCTCCGACAATGGCCACGGTGAGATTGCGGGGATTGTAATATTTCCGGAAATAATCCCGAATATCCTGACGGGTAATCGCCTGGAGATCGGACATATGACCGATAACTTCATGATGATAGGGATGGGCTTTAAAGGCCATCGCTTGAAAATCTTCCAGCAATCTTCCCAGAGGGCGAGTCTCAATTGAGAGACGACGCTCTTCCATCACTACTTCTTTTTCCTTATAAAATTCTCGAAACACCGGATTGAGAAACCGGTCGGAAGTAATGGCCATCCAGAACTCTACTTTATTGGAAGGCAGGCTGTTAATATATTGAGTAGCATCATTACTGGTATAGGCATTTACTGCCCGGTCTCCCTCCTGCATTAATAAATCAACAAACTCATCCGTAATAACATATTCCTTGGCCTTCTGCCGGAGCTTCTCAAATTCTTCCTTCATTTTCTTCAGCTTGGCCTCATTGGGATGAGGTTTTGATTCTTCCACCCGCAGGCGAGCATAAAGAGCATCCATCTTCTCCAGAATCTTAGATTCCTCTTCATAGTTCTTTGTCCCAACAGTCTTGGTCCCTTTAAAAGCCATGTGCTCCAAAAGATGCGAAATACCGGTAATTCCATAAGACTCATTGGCGCTGCCGACATCAGCATAGACATGGAAATAAACAACCGGAGCTTCGTGACGCTCAAGGACAATAAATTTCATCCCATTTTTCAGAGTTTTTACTTTAACTTTACTGGCAATTGTCTCGAAATTTTGAGCGGGGAGGGAAGGGGAGATAATTAAGAGCCCCAGAAAGAGTAAGCTTAATCCCCACACCATAACTCGGTGGTTTTTTGCGCCCATTAGGTCCTCCTTTACCACAAATTTTCTTGAGACATCTTAAACTTTTATAAAAACAACTCTAATATTAATACGATGGGGAATAATTAAAGTTGCTCGTCGGCACGAGCCTGGCTTAATGACCCCTACCGATTTCCTGCCTGCCGCCTATAAGTCCAGCTAAGATATAGCCTTTTTTTCGATTAACTGACTTCGGGAATTGACTGACCAAAATTTCCCCCTTTAATTATTTTTAATCGTGAGAGCAGGTCATTTCTCAACTTCTTCCTTATCAACAACTACTTTAAGACCTAGCTCGGCCAATTGTTCGGATCTCACTGGGGAGGGGGCCCCGGTTAACAAGCAGAGAGAACTGGTGGTTTTAGGAAAAGGAATAACCTCCCGAATAGAATCTTCCCCAGCCAAAAGCATCACAATGCGGTCAAAACCAAGGGCAATTCCTCCATGGGGGGGAGTGCCGTAGCGAAGAGCCTCCAGAAAAAAACCAAATTTCTGGTTAACCTCTTCTTCTTTTAATCCCAGGATATTAAAAATCTTTTTCTGCAGCCGCTGGTCATGAATACGGATAGAACCGCCACCAATTTCATAACCATTACAAACCAGATCATAAGCCTGAGCCCTCACCTGTAAGGGATTCTCCTCAAGCAATTCAAGGTCCTCATCATGAGGAGCGGTAAAGGGATGATGCATTGAGACTAATCTATTTTCTTCCTCACTCCACTCAAACAGCGGAAAATCAGTGACCCAAAGACACTGATACGAGTCCTTCAGTTCAGTAGCCGGAGGACAGAGTTCCAGGCGAAGTTTCCCCATAATTTCAAAAACATGATGTTTCGGGCCCGCCAACAAAAGAAGAAGGTCATTGTCTCCGGCCTGGGTTGATTCCCAGAGAGAGATATATCTATCCTGAGGCAACGGAAGAGAAGACTGCCAGCCCTTTTCACTCTTCTTGACCCAGATTATTCCCTTGGCTCCCCAGGCCTGAACTTGTTTGGTCAATTTAGCCAATCGACTGCGGGAAAAATCTCTCCCGTCCGGGACACACAGGCCAACTACCCGGCCACCGGCCTCTATTTCCCGTTGGAGAAGCTGCGAGTCAAGCCGGGTTGACAGCTCAGTCAGGTCTTGAAGTTTAGTCCTGATCCGCAGGTCGGGTTTATCCGTCCCATACATGGCCAGAGATTCTTGATAGGTTAAACGAGGGAAAGGAGTCTGCAGTTTCACTCCGATAATAGCCAGCACGGCGGCCATCATTTCTTCGATCAGGCCAAAAAGTTCTTCCCGAGAGACAAAACTCATCTCTACATCGACTTGAGTAAACTCCGGTTGGCGGTCAGCCCGCAGGTCCTCATCCCGAAAACAGCGGACTATTTGAAAGTAACGGTCCACACCAGCCACCATTAAAATCTGTTTGAATAGCTGAGGCGACTGGGGAAGAGCAAAAAATCGACCCCGGTAAATCCGGCTGGGAACAAGATAATCCCGGGCACCTTCAGGAGTGGATTTAGTCAAAAATGGTGTTTCTACCTCCAGAAAACCATGTTGATGAAAAAAGTTTCTTATCCGCAAAGCGGCTTCATGGCGCAGACGAAGATTGCGTTGCCTGGAGGGTCGTCTCAAATCTAGATAACGATAGCGATAGCGCAATTCTTCTGACGCTGGAGGTGGGTCGGCGATGACAAAAGGGGGGACGGCGGCTGAATTAAAAACCACCAGCTCTGTGGCAACGACCTCAATTTCACCGGTGGCCAGCCGGGGATTCTGTAAATGTTTTTCCCGCCGTCTCACCCGGCCCCGCACCCCCAGACAATCTTCCAGGCCTAATTGTCTGGCTTGCTGGAGGAGGGATGGCTTTTCGGAAGAGAAAACCAGCTGGACAATTCCCTCTCGGTCTCGCAAGTCAATAAATAAAAGATTACCTAGGTCCCGGTGGCCCTGCACCCAACCACAAAGAACCACCTCCTGACCCTCATCCTGCGCCCGTAATTGGCCGCAGTAATGGGTTCGGCGCCAACTATGCGTATTCTCTTTCATTATTCTTCCGCTATTCCTTGAGAACTCAGGGAGAAGGCTTTTTGGATTGGCTAAAATTACGGAAATAAGCGATTAATTCAGCGGGAGTATAGCTCCTCTGCTGACCACTGACCATGTCTTTCAAATTAAATCGTCCGGTTTTGACCTCATCTTCTCCAATAATTAAGGTCCAGGTGGCACTTAATTTATTGGCACGACTCAATTGATTGCGCAGACTTCTCTCCTTATACTCCAACCAGCACTCCACTCCCTCCTTTCTTAAAGAAGCCACCAGTTTCATGGCTTCTCTCTTCCCTTTCTCTCCCATATAAATAATAAAAACGAAGGGCGCCTCCGGGGGCTGATAAGAGACCAAGCTCAGAAGTCTCTCCATCCCCACAGCAAAACCTATGCCACATAGGTCCGGTCCACCAAACAGTTTCATCATTTCATCGTAACGGCCTCCTCCGAGAATGGCATCCTGAGCTCCCAGGGAGGCTGTCACAAATTCGAAGGTTGTCTTGGTGTAATAATCCAGTCCCCGGACCAGGCGGGGCTCGACCTGGTAGGTAATTTCAAAAACTCCCAGATAATCCTGGAACCGGTGAAAATGAGCGGCGCAATCAGCACAGAGATGGTCAGTAATCTTTGGAAAGTCCTGCGCTAAGGCCCGGCATGTTTCAACCTTACAATCAAATAATCTTAAAGGATTTAACTCTATCCGGCGCCGACAATCCGGACAAAGCTCTGCCTTGACCTGTTCGGCTGCCTGGCGTAATTTCTCGACATAAGACGGCCGGCAGTGCGGACAGCCCACCGAATTGACCAGAATCGTGTAATCCGTAACTCCCACTTTTTCCAGTAAGGCCTGGGCCATCTGGATAATTTCCGCATCAACACCCGGGTCTTTTTCAGCGAAAACTTCAATATCCATCTGATGGAACTGACGATAACGTCCTTTCTGGGGCTTGTCGTAGCGAAACATGGGCCCGATATAATAAAATCGCAGGGGGTGGGGCTGGAGATAAAGGCGATGCTCAATAATGGCTCTCACTACCGAAGGAGTATATTCCGGACGGAGGGTTAGAGAGCGCCCCCCTTTATCAGTAAAGGTGTACATTTCTTTGAGAACTATATCTGAGCTGGTACCCGTTCCTCTCTCAAACAGTTCGGTGGCTTCAAAGACTGGCGCCCGCAGCTCCCGGTAGCCATATTTCTCGAAAAGGTTGCGGGCCTGTTTTTCCACCCACTGCCATTTCCGGCTTTCCAGAGGCAGAATATCCTTGGTCCCCTTAATGGCCGCAATTTTCCTTTTTCCACCAGATGGTTGATTCATCCTGATTTCTTTTCTTCAAAAACACCGATTTGGCGAAATTTTTGATATCGTTCTTCGAGTAAGGTCTTCACCTCTCTTTCCCTCAACCGCTTCAGGGTTGACTGGAGATAGCGGTCAACATTCCGAAAGGTCTGCGCCCAATCAACATGGGCTCCACCGGGAGGTTCGGGAATAATCTTATCAATAATGCCCAACTTAAGTAAATCCCGGGCTATAAAGCGCAAATTCTCAGCCGCTTGGGCCACGGCTGATTGATCCTTCCAGAGAATAGCCGCGCATCCTTCCGGAGAAATCACTGAATAAAAGGAATATTCCAGCATAAGAATGACATCACCCACTCCAATCGCTAAAGCCCCACCGCTACCCCCTTCACCGATAACAATATTAATCACCGGAACCTTCAGCTGAGAAATTATTCGTAAATTATAGGCAATAGCTTCCGCCTGTCCCCTTTCCTCAGCTTGGATTCCCGGATAAGCGCCCGGAGTATCAATAAGAGTAACCACGGGAAAATTAAATTTTTCCGCCAACTTCATAATCCGCAGAGCCTTTCGGTATCCTTCTGGATTGGGTTGGCCGAAGTTCCGGGCAATTCGTTCCCGGGTCGTCCGGCCTTTCTGATGGCCAATAAAAGCCACTGTTTGTCCCCGATACTGCCCAAAGCCAGCCACTATGGCCGGGTCATCACCAGCCCGGCGGTCACCATGAAATTCAATAAAGTCGGTAGTGAGGGCTTTTAAATAATCAAGAGTATAAGGTCGCAGGGGATGACGGGCAATCTGAACGATGTGCACCGGAGTCAACCGTGGCTTTATCTTTGTCCACTCCTTCTCGATCCGGGTCCGCAGTTCTTTAATTTTTTCTCGATTACCTGAGTCTTCGCTCTCTTCAAGTTCATCAATCTGTGTCTTTAATTGAATAATTGGCTCTTCGAGCTGATAAAAAGTTTTTTCTTCTTGAGTCATCGGGCTCAATCGCCTCCATTAACCCGATTATTCTAAAGGTTAAGGGAAACGAGTGTCAAGCTGAGAAAACCTGCCTGGGAAAAAGAAGGGGGAGGTGATTAATCCTGAACAACTTCCAGTCTTTGCGAAGGAATCGTCAGGCTCAGCAGTTCTCCCTGGGGATTGGTTTTGAGTCGAACCTCGGTACTCCCCAGATGGATGAGTAACCAACAAGGATCAGTCTCTTCAGGTTGAATTGTCGCTTTGAGCTCTACCTGGGGAATAACATAAATTGAAATTTCCTGGGGTTCCGGCTTCACGCTCAGGCGGCAACGAAACTTTTTAGCCAGGACAAGATAGGGGGAAAAGATTGGATTGGGCAGAAGAAGGGCATCGCGGCGGATTTTCTGGGAAAGAGTCTGCTCCTGGCCAGCCACCCGAATAAGATTAATCACCTGTCCGTCTCGTAACTCACTGGATATTTCCTGCCGTACTCCGCTTATAGTTCCCCTCAACTCAAATTTCTGGGGAATAAAGCTAGAATCAAGAATAATTTGTAAGTGTTCAATAACCATTGGTACCGGTTTGGTTAATTGCCCCTCGACTTCCAGGATATAAGTCTGTTTCAGCTCCACCCAGCGATATTCCTCAAAACCCACCTGTTCTCCCTGAAAATAAATCGCCAGCCGCCCGTTTTCCTGATACCCTTGAGGCTGAGCCAAAACAAACAAAAAGAAAAGGATAATAAAAACTATCGTCAGGAGAAAAATCAGTAATATTTTTTTCATTCTCAGTGGACTCCCTTTAACTCAATTAAAAGTATCTTACTCGACTATGACTGCTGTGCCATAAACAAGAATCTCCGAAGCCATCTGCATAATCATCGACGTGGCAAAGCGAACATTAACCACGGCATTGGCCCCCATCCGCTTAGCGTCTTCAATCATCCGATCAATAGCCTGTTCCCGGGATTCAGCCATCATTTTGGTGTAATCCCTTATTTCACCTCCAACTATATTCCGGAAGAAAGCCGCCAGATCATGACCAATATGTCGGGCTCGAATAGTATTCCCTTTAGCCACTCCTAAAGTTTTAATTATCTTTTTCCCCGGCACAAAATCTGTGGTCACCACGATCATTGTTCCACCTCCTTATACCTTTCCCGCTTTCTGAGAAAGAGTCTCTCTCTTAAGAAAGAAACCAGCAGAACCACCACTCCTCCTAAAAAGCTTAATATACCTATTTTAACCAAGAGAGGAAGATGGGGGTCTTTAATAAGTTCTTCGACTAGATTATAGGCGCCAAAAAAAAGCAGGATGATACTCCCCAGAGAAAGAAGGAGCCAGCCTATCTTTCTCTCCAGGCGATTATAAACTGAAGTCCAGTACATAGTCCACACCTCCTTGGAAGGTTGAGGTAAGGAGACCTTGGCCATCAAAGATTCAAAGCGCTGCACCTCTTCAAATTCGCTCCGACACTCCGGGCATTCCTGGAGATGTTGCTCCAACTCGGTCTTTTGCTCCGGAGTAAGCTCCCCGTCGAAATAAGCTGAAATCCATTCTTGATATTTTCTATGATTCATAGGTCACCTTGATTGGGGAGAAGAATCCCCCCAGGCTTCTTTTAACAAAGCTCGAAGTTTCTGTTTGGCATAGAATAAAGTTGACATAACTGTGCCTAAGGGCATTTTTGTCAACTCAGCGATTTCCTGATATGAATACTGCTGGAAATACCGGAGAATAATAACTTCGCGTTGCTCCAGGGAAAGTTGATCAATAGCCTCCCAGAGTACTTGATTTAACTCGTTTCGAGGCCCTCGCTTCTCATCTTTTGGAGAGACAGACTCAAGAGGAACAAACCGTCGGTTTCTCCGCCGGCGGAGGAAATCAAAACATAAATTCTTTAAGAGCTGATAAAACCAGGGAAAAAATTCCCGTTGGCCATCATATTTCTTTAAATTCCGAAAAGCCCGCACAAAAGCTTCCTGGGAGAGATCAAGGGCATCCTCATGATTTTTGACCCAGCTGAGAGCCAAAAAATACGCTTTCTTCTTATACCGCTCAACAATAATCCGATAAGCCTCCCGGTGCCCCTTTTTCACCTGCTGGATGACCTGTTCATCGGTCACCGCCTGCTCCACCCTCTCAGAACGCTCAACCATTTTTCTCCCTCGTGGCAGTACGGTTATGGCCTCGGCCGCCGCTTTCATTGGTAACATCCTTCTTAGTATTTACGGTTCTCGGCCTGTTTTTATTCAATGACCCGGATTCTTTCTGCCCACGCTGCCGGACCACTTCGTAAATGAAAACTGCTGCGGTGGCCGCCACATTTAATGAAGTAACCCTCCCCCTCAGGGGAAGGGCCAGAAGAACGTCACATTGGCGACGAATCATCGGCCGCAAACCCCGGCCCTCTGAGCCCAGAATAACGGCCACCGGTTGAGTATAATCAAATTCATACCAGAGTTGGGCAGCCCCGACTTCAGCCCCCACCACCCATATACCTTGCTCTTTCAACCAGGCTAGTGTCCGCCCCAGATTCTTCTCCCGGCAGAGGGGGATATGCTCCCAAGCTCCAGCCGATACCGCCGCCACGGATTCAGTTAAACCCACAGCCCGGCGAGCGGGAATAACCACCGCATCCACTCCACCTCCATCAGCACTGCGCAGAATGGCTCCCAGATTCTGGGGGTCTTCAATATTATCCAGGACCACCAGAAAAGGGCATTTTGTCCGCTCCAGGACCTCCGCCAGATCAGCATACGGCTTCGGAGTCAACCAGGCCACCACCCCCTGATGATGCGGATGAAGCTTATCCAGCTTCTTCCGGGGAACCAGAGCCACCGGGACATCCTGCTCTCGAGCTAAACGAAAAACCTGCTTTAAACGGGAATTCGTTAACTGGTTTACCAAAAAAATTTTAACCACCCGCTGGGGATGGGTATGCAAAATTTCGAGAACTGGATTAAGACGAAAAAGAGTCTCCATCTTCGGGTAATTAGCCCAGCCACTCCAGTGTCCTGGCGATACGTTCTTGAGAGGAAAGCAGAGGTCGAGGCCAGGAAAGCTTGGCTCCTTCTTCAATTAAGGGAATAAATTTATCTAATTCTAAGCCAGAAGTTTGTCCGGTCAAAGCAACCCGAATTGGGTGAAATAATTCCTTCCCTCTGACACCTGTTTTCTCCCTCACCTGGCGGGCCATCTCGGAAAATTCCTCGAAACTCAGGGTGGACCGCTGGTTTAACTCACCAACCAAGGTCTGGAGCACCTTCTTGGCCGATTCAGCCCGGAGAATTTCCTGGGCTTCCTCATCCATAGCTTCTAAATCAAACTCGAAAAATAGTTTGAATTTTTGGGGCAGGTCAGCCAGTTTATCAAGGCCCTCAACCAGAGCTTCGACCGCTTTCTCCAACCAGGAGCGATGCGCCGGGGTCAACTCCTCCGGCAATAAACCGGCCTGTTGGAGAAAAGGCAACCCCAGCTCCACCTTCTCCGCCGGGGAAAGTCTTTTCAAATGCTGCCGGTTGAGCCAGTAAAGTTTCTGGTAATCAAAAATAGCGGCTGAGCGACTCACCCGGGTTAAGTCAAAAAGTTCCACCAGCTCTTCCCGGGACAGAATCTCATGTCCTTCCGGGGGCGACCAACCCAGAAGAGCTAAATAATTAAATAATGCTTGCGGCAGAATGCCCTCCCGGGCAAACTGATCGACCGAAGTAGCTCCATGGCGTTTGCTTAACCGGGTGTTGTCCTCACCCATAACCATGGCCAGGTGGGCAAACAATGGAGGCGTCCAGCCCAGAGCCTGGTAAGTAAGAATCTGACGGGGAGTATTGGAAATATGGTCTTCCCCTCTTATCACATGGGTTACTTCCATCAAATGATCATCAATGACGACCGCGTAGTTATAGGCTGGTAATCCATTAGATCGAACCAGAATCGGATCTCCAATGACCTCCAGCTGGAAGTGGAGGTGCCCACGGACCAGATCGTTAAAAGCAATTTCCCCCTGGTCCGGTGTTTTTAGCCGCACCGCTGCCTTTTCCCCTCTGGCTATCCGCGCGGCAGCTTCCTCAGGTGGAATATGCCGGCATTTCCCTGAATAGATGGGCATCTTTCCTCTGGCTAGAGCCTCCCTCCGGGCTTGCTCGAGTTCTTCAGGAGAACAAAAACAATAATAAGCTAGGCCGGACTCCAGTAATTGCTGGGTATAATGCTGATAAATCTCTAATCGCTCGGACTGAAGATAAGGCCCGTAATCACCTCCGACATCAGGCCCTTCATCCCAGTCCAGACCCAGCCAGCGCAAGTCAGAGATAAGCCGTTGGTAATACTCATGACGGGACCTCTCCACATCGGTATCTTCAACCCGGAGGATAAAAACCCCCTTCTTTTGCCGGGCAAATAACCAGTTAAAAAGAGCTGTCCGGGCATTGCCCACGTGAAGATAGCCGGTGGGCGAGGGAGCAAATCTAACTCTTACCTGACTCATGACGATGCGCTTCTCATCTTAATCGGACAGCCAGTCCGAGTCAAGCTGGAGAGCTTTAATCATCATTTCGGTCCTGAGAGAAAGAATCTTGACCGACTATTTTAATCCTAATCCATGATCATCCCATAGCTATTATCGCCGAAAATAATTTAAATTATTAAAGATAGCAACTATTTACTGATTGAGTTCGTCTAAATAAGTAGAGACAAAGAAATCCCCAAGGAGAATAAAATGAATTTTAAAGTGAAAATCATCGTCATGGTTGTGGCGGTCGTCCTCAGCTTCTTCCTGTTTAATTTAATGACGTCGTCCAATACCGTGGATCTCATGACCATCGGCCATCGGGCAGGGAATGAAATTATTGCCAACTATCTGGCTAGAATCTCACCCCCTACCCCCTTAAGTCTACCAGTTCACATCTAAACACCTCTGAACCACTGGTGCGGAGGAGTTTATTATCTCCTGGTTAAAGATTCCTAAAAAAATAACTAATAGATTAAAAGGGCCTCCCTCCCAAGACAATAATCACCCATCTGGCAACTCCACTAGAACCACTACCCAGGCGGCGATGGCCTTTTTCTCCCCAATCGGGCCTAGGCGTTCATGAGTCTTAGCCTTTAAGTTAATCCTCTGGCTGGGAAGGCCTAACTCCGCGGCTAAAACACCCTTAATTTGGGAGAAATATGGGTTGAGTTGAGGTTCCTCAGCGATTATCACGGCGTCAATATGATTAATTTTTCCCTGGCGCCTATGGTAAAACTCGGTTACTTTTCTCAATAGCTTAATACTGGAAATGCCCGCATACCGCTCGTCAGTATCAGGAAAATGCTGTCCGATATCCCCTTCCCCCAGAGCGCCCAATAATGCATCAATTAAAGCGTGGACGAGGCAATCTCCATCGGAATGGCCAAGCAATCCGGCCGAAAAAGGTATTTTCACCCCTCCTAACCATAACTCCCGGCCCTCCACCAAACGATGGATATCAAACCCCAGACCTATTCTCCAGCTCAAGAAAAGCCTCCGCTATAATTATATCCTCAGGGGTGGTTATTTTAATGTTTCTCCCTTCCCCGGGAATAGTGTAAACTTCCCCTCCTCTTTGTTCAATGAGGCTGGCTTCGTCAGTGCTTTCCACTCGGTGCTCCCGGGCCCAGTTTAAAGCCCCAGCCAGGAGGTCAAAACAGAATCCCTGGGGAGTTTGAGCCGTAAAAAGTTCCGTGCGGTATATCGTCCGGAGCACCTTTTCTCCTTTAACCTTCTTCACTGTCTCCTGGATGGGCCAGATAGGGACAACAGCTCCATGCTGCTCAACCGCCCGGATAAGACGAGAGATTAAATCCTGACTCAGACAGGGCCTCACTCCATCATGAACCAGGACAATCTCGGGGTCCAGCTGCTCCACCGCGCTGAACCCCGCCTGGACCGACTCCAGCCGTGTCTTCCCTCCCGGAACAATGGCTCTGATCTTAGGCAGGCTCTTCAAGCCAGAATCTCTGACCTTCTGAGGAGGTAGGACCAGAACAACATCTCTTACCTGAGGATGGGTGAGGAATTTATCCAGCGTCCAGTGGAGAACTGACCTACCTCTAATTTCCACAAATTGCTTCTGTTCCCCAAACCGTTTTCCTTCTCCAGCAGCCACGATGATAACGGCCGTCTTTCTCATTTGGTGTTTTCATTATAGCGCCCAAAAATCATCTTCCCGACTGTGGTTTGCAGAACGGAAGTCACCGTAATATCAACCGTTTGCCCAATCATCTTTCGGGAATTATCCACTACTACCATGGTCCCGTCATCGAGATAAGCTACTCCCTGGTCCTTTTCCTTTCCTTCTTTGAGAATATAAACACGGATGGTTTCGCCAGGTAAAACAGCCGGTTTTAAAGCATTGGCCAGCTCATTGATATTCATGACCGGAATGCCCTGCAGTTGGGCGACCTTATTTAAATTAAAATCATTAGTTACAATTTTGGCCTCCATGTGTTTCGCCAGCTCAATCAACTTGGAATCAACATCCTGGATATCCGGGAAATCATAATCGACAATTTGAACTTTTATCTGGGAAGACCTCTGGAGCTGGTCGAGCACATCCAGCCCTCGTCGTCCCCGCTGCCGTTTAATGGGATCAGATGAATCAGCGATAGTCTGAAGTTCCTTAAGGATAAATTGAGGCACCACTAGAGTCCCTTCGATAAAGGAGGTGTTGCAAATATCAGCAATCCGTCCATCAATGATCACGCTGGTATCCAAGATCTTGTAACTCCGTCCATCGCTCTTTTCTTTAAACAAGCCAAAGACATAAGCGGGATCAAGCCATTCATATTTTCTGGAACCAACCAGAAAACCAATATAAGGCATGATCAACAAGAAAAATGCCCTGATGAAAAGCTGGGTGGCTGTATCCTTGGCCACCTGTTGGTAGATGACTCCCAAAAGCCAACCGAGAACAACTCCACCGATAGTCCCCACCGTAGAGCCCCAAATCACCTTGAATTGATTCTGGCGGATCTTCGTTTCTAAAAATATAATCATGACCGAAAGAACAAAGCCGACCAGGGCCCCGAAATAAGGGGCTAGCTTAAAAGGAGAAAAGAAGTAGCCGGCCAAGGTCATTAAGGCAACTACGACTAACCTGAGAATAAAAATGCCCATGTTTATTATCCTGTATTATAAATTATTAACCTATAATATAAAAAAAACAAAAAAAATCAAAAAAACAATTTAATTGCCTGGCGCACATCTACCACCCCCACTATCTCCACCCCGGCAATTCTCTCTTGGGACACTCTTGATTTATTCCCCTGAGGTAAAACCACCATCTTAAATCCCATGGAGGCTGCTTCCTTGACCCGGAGAACTGGCTGGGTTACCGAGCGGATCTCCCCACTGAGGCCGACTTCACCAAAAACAGCCACCTCTGGAGGCAAAGCCTGGTTTTTTACGGAGGAGACTGCGGCCAGGAGAATCCCTACATCAGCCGCCGGCTCTTCAATTTCCAGTCCGCCAGCTACATTTAAATAAACATCTTCCCCGGCAAAAGAGTACCCCAATTTTTTTTCAGCAATAGCCATGAGCATGGCCGCCCGAAAACGATCCAGGCCGACAGTCATCCGTCGCGGATTCCCGAGAAACAACGAGGAAGACACCAGCGCCTGAATCTCAGCCAGTAAAGGGCGAGTCCCCTTGATAGTGCAAACTACCACACTCCCCGGTTCGTGGCGGGGCCGCTCTCTCAGAAAAAAAGCCGAGGGATTCTCCACTGTTTTTAACCCCTCCTCACCCATCTCAAAAATAGCCAACTCCGAAACTGGCCCAAAACGGTTTTTCAAGGCCCGTAAGACCCGATAACTATGATCCCGCTCTCCTTCAAAACTAAGAACAACATCCACAATGTGTTCCAGCGATTTTGGCCCGGCCAAAGCACCTTCTTTAGTAATATGTCCAATCAAAAAGGTGGCAATTTCTCTGGCTTTAGCCAGACGGAAGATGCGATTGGCCACCTCTCGGACCTGGCTGATGGTGCCCGGGCTGGAAGTCAGGCTGCCAGAATAGACTGTCTGGACTGAATCGACAACTAACACTTCCGGGTTTAGCTTCTCTACAGCCTGAAGAATTCGCTCCAAAACTGTCTCGGAAAAAAAATAGATTTTCTCCTGCTTCAAGCCCAGTCGCTCACCTCTTAACTTAATCTGTTCCAGTGATTCTTCACCGGAAACATAAAGGACTTCTTTCTGTTGAGAGGCCAGGTCCCGACTGACCTGGAGCATCAAGGTTGACTTGCCTATACCTGGCTCACCCCCAATCAGAATCAGAGACCCTTTAACAATCCCCCCTCCCAGAACTTGATTAAAGTCATGGATCTCCGTCTGAATTCTCTGCTTGGCGATCTCTTTTATCTCTCCGTAAAGCACAGGAGTAGAGGTAGAGAGAGACAACCCTGGTGAAGGCTCGTCCTCAATAACCTCTTCAATCAGCGTTTCCCACGCTCCACACCCTGGACAACGCCCCATCCACTTGGGAACTTGAAATCCGCATTTCTGACAAACGAAACTCACTTTGGGTTTCATTCTACAGTCCTACACCGAGACCAAAAAAGACTTCTCTTCGGGGAGCTAAAGTAAAATCTTCAACTCCTAACAAAAAGTACAGATGCCGCCATGGCCAGAATTCGCTCCACAGGCGAAAGCGGGGACGAGGCTGCCGATTAAAATCAAATGCTTCTACTCGAAGGATAGCCCGGTCTTTCCAGGCATAATAATCAAGCCCGACCCCAAACCGAGACTCAATTAATCCCACGCGCGGAGAAAAAGCCCCCAGGCGTACTCCGCCTTGAAGGGAGAAAACAAATTTTTCCTGCCAGGGGTCCCTTACAGCCTGGGCTAATAAAAACCGCCGGCTAGCCAGCCCAAGCCGAAGGGTGGCTCGGCCGCTAGTCTTGTCTGTCTCTCCCAAATACTGGAACTCGAAACTTGACCTTAGTTTTACCCGGGAAAATTTACCCACCATCTGGCGTGTCCGGTGGACCGTCGTGGCCGCTTCGTCATAAAGACGCTCATCTTGGATTAATTTCCCCAATGAACCCTCGCCTTTATTGATTTTTTGTAAACTCTGATTGAGTTGACACAACGCTTCTTCCGTTTTTTTAATCAAAGATTGGACTTCCTGTAATCCCTGACGAATATCTCCTCTGTTTTCGCTAATGACCTCCCGAAGAAGATTTACTGTTTCTTCTAAATTCTGGGTAATCTTGGCCATATCCTGAGATAACGTCCCGGCTAACCGGGAAGACTGATCAACTGTCTTTTTCAGGGATCTTTTGTTCTCCAGCCAGAAATTTTTTAATTCACTGGTAAAATCAGCTATATTAGTCAACGAACCTTGGAGGCTCGATTTCGTCTCTTCGCTACCAATCAATTCCTGGAGCAACAGGCCAGCCTTTTTTAACTCCTCGCCCACGGTCAGAAGCTGAGCTCCAATACGGTCTAAACTCACCGGGGTTAAACCCTGAATTGTATCCCCGGGTTGACAATAATCCGGTGCTTTTCCGGGAAGAATCTCGATATATTTTTCCCCGAGCAATCCTAAAGCAGCCAAGGTGGCCACCGAGTCCCGTCGAATCTGAACCCCTTTATTGATTAAAATAAGAACTTCAGCCTGGTTGTTTTTCAAGCGGATGTCTTCTACCCGGCCAATTTTTACACCGGCCAACCTCACCTGTGTTCTCTTTTCCAGGCCAGCCGCTGAGTCAAAATACACATAAAGAGGGTAGCCTTTCTCCCGGAAAAGCTCACTTAGATCGCCAACGGTGAAAATGAAAATCATCGTAATTAAAAGAGCCAGGCCCAGGAATAATCCGATTTTTATTTCTCGAGTCATTTTTATGCCTCTATTTTAAATTATCTCTTTTTTGAATTAATATTCTTTAATCGGGCCGACCGCACTCCCGGTAATAAATTGCTTAACTATGGGATTGCTCGTTTGTTTAATCTCCTCCGGGGTGCCGGTAACGATAATTTTGCCCTGATAAAGCATGGAAATCCGGTCGGCTACTTTATAAGCGGAAACCATATCATGGGTAATAACAATGGAAGTGACGCCAATTTCTTCTTTCATGGTAATTATCAGATCATTAATCGCGTCCGCCCTGATAGGGTCTATCCCGGTTGAAGGTTCATCATAAAGGATAATCTCCGGTCGGTAGGCAATCGCCCGGGCTAAGCCCACCCGCTTCTTCATGCCGCCGCTTAATTCATGGGGCATCAGATTCTCAACTCCCCTCAATCCCACCAGTTCCAGGGCCTCGTGAACCCGCCGACGGATCTCGGGTAGCGGCAGGTCGGTATAGCGCTCCAATCCAAAGCTAACATTTTCAGCCACGGTGAGCGAGTCAAAAAGAGCGGCGTTCTGGAAAAGAAGACCGAACTTACGCCTGATTTTAAATAGTTCATCTTCAGAAAGAGAAGTGATTTCAACCCCATCGACCCAGATTTCTCCTTTATCGGGTTTCATTAACCCAATAAGAGTCTTAATCAAGACACTTTTTCCCGAGCCACTCTGGCCACAAATAACTCTGGTTTCTCCTTTTTCAATGTCCAGGTAAACTCCCCTTAAGACATGATTCTCCCGGAAGCTCTTATGGACATCGACTATTTTAATCATTGGCTTAAAGAAGCAGGCAATATTTTACTCAAGAAGAAATTAACAATTAAAATAACGATACTGGAGATAACCACCGAGCGAGTGGTGGCCCGGCCCACGCCGGCCGCTCCTCCTTCAGCTTTTAACCCCTGCCAGCATCCAACCAGGGCAATAATTAAGCCAAAAATACTGGCCTTAATCAAACCAGTGATTAAATCCCAAAGTTCAAAATAAAGAAGAGTGTTTTTGATATAAATAGAACTATTCACTCCCATGATCACTATATTATAAACAAACCCGCCAATCATGCCGATGACATCCCCGTAAAGAGTAAGGCAGGGGAGCATAAAAAAAGCCGCCACCGTCCGGGGAACAACCAGGTACTTATTGGGATCAGCGCCAAGGCTAAAAAGGGCATCAATCTGTTCGGTAATCTTCATGGTTCCAATCTCAGCCGTCATGGCGGAACCCACCCGGCCAGCCACCATTAATCCTACCAGAATCGGAATTAATTCCTTGGAAAGTCCTAGCGAAATAATTGGGCCACCATAAGCCTCTGACCCGGGTCCGACATAACGGTGAAAACCGATATAGGTCTGAAGACCGAAGACCAGACCACCGAAAGCCGCGGTTAAAGAAACAACCGGCAAAGAACGAACGCCGATTTCTTCAAGCTGCTGGAGGAAAATGGTTTTTTCCCAGGGTCGACGAAAAATATTTTTAAACGTTTTCCAGGCTAATAAACCGATTTCACCCAGGTTCTCCAGAAAAACAAAGACCGGCATTCGCCATTCTCTGCCCCGGTCCATCAGGCTTCCTCAAGACGTTCTTGATATTCGCTGAAGTCAAGGTCAACAAAACGAGCATACTCCCGAACAAAAGCCATCTTGACCTTCCCCACCGGGCCGTTACGTTGCTTGGCCACGTTGACCTCGGCAATCCCTCGCAAATTTTCATCCTCTGGGAAATAGTATTCAGGCCGATAAATCAGAATAACCACATCCGCATCCTGTTCAATCGCTCCTGATTCCCGCAAATCAGAGAGCTGAGGAACAGGTCGGGAACGTCCCTTTTCCGGGGCTCGACTTAACTGGGAAATCCCCACCACTGGAATCTGCAATTCCTTGGCTAGTTCCTTGAGGGAACGGGAGATGAAAGAGATCTCCTGGTTGCGGTTTTCAAAGCGGGCAGTGGTCCGCATTAACTGAATATAATCAATAAACAATAAATCTAGGTTCTGTTCCATCTTGAGTCGTCTGGCCTTGGCTTTCATTTCCATAACCGTCAAGGCCGGGGTTTCATCAACATAGATTTTGGCCTGCGAAAGAATCTCTGCCCCTAATTTCAAGCGACCAAACTCCAAGTCACTGATAAATCCTTTGCGGACTTTACTCAAATCCACCTGGGCCTCGGAACACAGTAGCCTCAGATAAAGTTGCTCTTTAGACATCTCCAGGGTAAAAAAGCCGATACTGTAATCGGTCCGGACACCCACATACTGGGAAATATTTAAGCAAAAGGCTGTTTTGCCCATTGAGGGACGGGCAGCCACGATAATCAACTCTGAATTATGAAGCCCGGAAGTCAACGAGTCCAGATCCCGAAAGCCAGTGGGAATGCCGGTGACTACTTCCTGGCGTTCTCTTAAGGCCCGGATATTTTCCAGAATCTGGGGAGTTAAATCACCCACCTTGACAAAGCCCGGTTTTATCCGTTGCTCCGCCACCTCAATGATGGCCGATTGAGCTTCAGCTAATAAAACTTCGGCATCTTCTTTCTGGTCATAACTGGCGGAAATAATTTTAGCTGAGGAAAGGATTAAACGTCGCAGCAGAGCTTTTTCCCGAATGATTTGAGTATAATATTCGATGTTCAGGCTCTGGGGGACTCCATCCAGGAGAGAAGAAATATAAGAAGCTCCGCCCACTTCATCTAAAAGGCCTGCTTTCTGTAATTCTTCATTAAGAGTTACCAAGTCCACCGGCATACCTTTGTCCACCAGAGAAATGATTTTCTCCAGAATAATGCGGTGGGCTTCTTTATAGAAATCCTCTGGAGTAATCAGAGAAAGAACCACATTTAGATTTTTATTATTAAGGAGAATGCCTCCCAGAACTGTCTTTTCCGCTTCCAGGCTATGGGGCGGGGTTTTTTTTAAAAACAACCAGTCAAGTTCCATTATCTCCCCTGTAGTTTACTCTGTTTGGGAGCCGCCTGGTTCTTTCTCCGAAGACTCGGTCTGTTCTGGTTCTGGTGCAAGCTCTTTTTTTCCCTGCTCGACTGGAGGTTCAACTTCCTCGGCCTGGTTTTCAGCCGCTTCTTCGGGAAGCACTTCCACTTCAATCTCTGCCCTCTCCTCATGAAAGACCTTTATCGGAACTTTGTAAGTCCCGAGGGCTTTTATGGGTTCAGACAGGAGGATCTTTCTCTTATCCAAAGAAAATCCTTGCTGTTCGAGAGCCTCTTTGATATCAGTAATACTGACTGAGCCAAAGAGGGCTTCTTTTTCGCTTGTCTTGCGATAAAAAATTAACTTGACCTGGCTTAATTTCTGGGCCATTTCCTGAAAAGTTGACAATTCCTTTTCCAGTTTCTTCCTTAAGGCTTTCTGCTGCATCTCAATCATCTTGACATTGGTGGGAGTAACTTCGAGAGCCAGGTGACGAGGAATCAGGTAGTTGCGAGCATAGCCAGGGGCTACATCTACGATATCGCCCCGCTTGCCTAAATTTTCAATGTTTTCCCTAAGCATCACTTTCATGATTCACCACCTTGGTTAATCCTTTTAATCAGCAATAAAGGGCAATAAACCAAGAATACGAGCTCTTTTAATCGCCCTGGCCAGGCGTCTTTGATGATAGGAACAGGTGCCGGTGACTCGTCGCGGAGCAATTTTCCCTCTCTCCGGCGTGTATTTCTTCAGTAACTCTACATTTTTATAATCAATCTCCCTGATATTCAGCTCACAAAAACGACAGACTTTTTTCTTGGGAGGGAAAAATCGCCGATATGTTGGCTTGTCTGAACGCGATTCCTTACTCATTGACCTTCCTCCTTCACTTCTGGGGCGGGTGGGGGAGAGGCGGTCGCGGCCTCTTCTCCTTCTCCAGCTTCGCTCTCTTCAGTCAGTGGGGTCACGGGGATAGTTTCCACCTTTTTCTTCCGCCGAACATTCTCCCGCCGATCCTGCTTAATCGTCATAAAGCGGATGACCGCATCCTTCTGTTTAAAGAGGCGTTCCAGCTCCGCCGGGATCTCTGGTTCTCCTTCATACAAAAAGAAAACGTAATAAGCCTCTTCAAATTTCTTAATTGGATAGGCTAACTTTCGTTTTCCCCACCTGTCTTCCTTAACCATCTGTCCCTTCCTCTGCTTGATCACTTCGGCCATCTCCTGGATAAGGGCCTCCACTTCTTCTTCAGGTAGGCTGGGGGCAATTAGGAAAGCTGTCTCATATAATCTCATTTGACCTCCTTTTGGCTGCCAGCTCCTTCTGTCCTCAGAAGGAGCAAGGAGCATCTAAATTTTTTCTTTTTTATTGTACCTTAATTTTTTGATTAAAGCGACTCATTGCTTCATTTATCCTGCCGGCCAGAATCAACTCCAAGGCTATCTCCGCCTTCAACAGACTTTTTTCCATCTCCTTCATCTCATCCGGAGGAAAAGGAGCCAGGACAAACTCGGCCGCATCGGCTCCTTCTGGCAGAGGGCCGATGCCTAATCTTATCCGCGGAAATCGGGTATCGCCTACTTCCTGGATAATAGATTCGATACCCCGGTGTCCCCCTGAGGAACCTTCTGGTCGAACCCTGATTTCTCCCAGGGGAATATCCAGATCGTCATAGATCACCACCGTCTGTTCCAGAGGAATCTTTCGTTGGCGGATGATTTCTCTCACCGCCAAACCTGAATTGTTCATATAAGTCTGAGGTAAGGCCAGAAGAATTTGCCGTCCTCCTCTAGAGATTTCACCAATCTTGGCGTGAAAACGGGGCTTGCGCAACCTTACTTCCCATTTTCGGGCAAGCCGTCTGACTAACATAAACCCGGCATTGTGTCTAGTTCGAGCGTAAGCCCGACCTGGATTGCCTAAGCCGATAATCGCCCACACCTTACTCCTCTTCCTCAGTAGCGGCCTCTTTCTTCTTCTCTTCCTCTTCCTTTTCCTTGCGAATCACTTCAGGCTCTTCTTCTTCACCGATTATCTCTTCCTCAGCCGCCACTTCAACCTCTTCTTCTACCGGAGCTTCAATCACTACCAGGACTGTGTCTGGATCCGTGACTATTCTCACCCCTTCTGGAGGAGTAATGTCTTCTACCCGGAGGGATTGATTAACATGTAATTCACTAATATCAACAACAATCTCTTCGGGAATATCGCTCGGCAAACATTCAATTTCAATTTCTCTGGTCATCCAGTCAGCAATACCGCCTTCGGACTTGACTCCCACCGGTTCACCTACATGATGTACCGGCACATAAACCCGAATGGGTTTATCCATGGATATCTGAATTAAATCCACATGATATAATTCGTCGGTAACCGGATCGACCTGCATATCTTTAATCATGACATTCCATTTTTCTGAATCGTAGGACACCTCAAAAATAACATTCTCTCCTTGCTTCAGAATTCGGTTGACATCCTTCTTGTCTAGAGCCAAACAAACTTCAGTAACATCCGGACCATAAAGCACAGCCGGAACCTTGCCCGTATGTCGCAAGCGACGGGCAGGACCTTTGCCGGTCTTTTCTCTTTTTTCCGCTTTAATCTGAATCGCCATGATGGGCCTCCTTAAATAAACAAGCTGCTTACTGACAGACCTTCGTGGATCCGCCGGACGGCTTCTCCAAACAATTCGGCCACAGAAAGCACCGTAATTTTATCAATTTTCTTAGCTTCTTCGCTTAACTCAATTGTATTGGTCACAATCAATTTCTCCAAGGGGGACTCCTGAATCCTCGCCAGAGCTTTGCCCGAAAGAACCGGATGGGTGCAGGCCGCTAGAACCCGCCGGGCTCCTTCATTACGCAGAGCTTCGACGCTCAGAATAAGTGTACCTGCAGTATCCACCATATCATCAAGAATCACCACATCCTTACCCTTTACCTGGCCGATGACATGCAGCACTTCAGCCACATTGGGGACAGGGCGTCTTTTATCAATAATCGCTAAAGAAGCCCCCATCTTCTTAGCAAACCAGCGCGCCCGACCCACTCCGCCAGCATCAGGCGAAACAATCGTCAGATTTTCCAGCCCCAAGCTTTTTATATAATTCGCCAGGACCGGGGCCGCCATTAAATTATCCACTGGAATTGAGAAAAAACCCTGAATTTGAGGGGAATGTAAATCCATGGTAAGAACCCGGTTAGCGCCTGCCTTCTCGATCAAATCAGCCACCAGACGAGCTGAAATTGGCACCCGTGGTCTATCCTTCCAATCCTGCCGAGCATAACAATAATAAGGAATCACCGCTGTAATCCGCTCGGCCGAGGCTCTTTTAAAAGCATCAATCATTAAAAATAACTCCATCAGGTGGAAATTCGCATCAAAAGAACCTGTCTGAACAATGAAAACATCCTCGCCCCGGACATTCTCATCGATATAAAAATGGATCTCTCCATCACTAAAACGGTCCAAAACGCACCGACCCAGCTCCAGGCCGAGATAATCGGCAATCTTTTGAGCCAGCGGGCGGTTGGAGGAGCCGGAAAAAATTTTTAAATTCTGTTTCCGCATAATGTCTCCTTTCCTATATGGAAAGATTTCGCTATCATCCAGGCAAGATGGCTGGGGTGGGAGGATTCGAACCTCCGAATGGCGGATCCAAAGTCCGCTGCCTTACCGCTTGGCTACACCCCAACTCCAACTATTTGCCAGTAGTGGAAGCGATTGACTGTTCGCACCACCTTTACGGTCACCTCAGGAAAAGACTGCCCTATTTTTTGTCCGACCTCGGCCGCCGTCTTCTTATCTCGAAAGAGTCCATAGATGACGGACCCACTGCCGCTCATGGAGGACAACTCTGCTTCTGTCTCACTTATCGCTTCTTTTATCTTTCTCAGTTGAGGATACCGGGAAAAGACCGTCTCTTCTAACTCATTTGCCAGTACGGCCAAATTATTATCCTTCAAAAACTGGTTAATTTTACTCACTTTAGCGGCTGAAGTCAAGGTGACCACCAGATGTTGAAAGACCCAGCGAGTTGAAATCGTCCATCGGGGTAACACTAGAAGAACAGCCCGTTCGGCCATGTCCGGAAGGGGCTGAAGAAAATCTCCCCGTCCTTCTCCCAAACAGAGTCCGCCATGGAAAAAATAAGGGACATCCGCGCCCAACTGTTGCCCTATTCTGGTTAATTCCTCTAGGGGCAGCCGTAATTTCCACAGTAAATTCAGCGCCATAAGTATTACCGCGGCGTCACTACTGCCTCCCCCCAGTCCAGAGCCGGGAGGAATTCTTTTCTTTACTCTCACCTCAACTCCTCGTGTCGAGGTGCTCATTTTTTGCATTTTTAAAGCGGCTTGAAAAATCAAATTATCCTCTCCCCAGGAGATTGAAGGGTCATCACCCGAGACATAAATGCGTCCATCGGTCCGTTCGGTGATCTCAATCTCGTCAGCCAGAGAAATTGATTGAAATAACGTTCGCAGTTCATGGTAGCCGTCCCTTCTTTGCCCGAGCACTTCCAAGCCTAAGTTTATCTTGGCCAAAGCTAGTAACCTCATCTCAGATATTCCTCTATCTCCATCCACGGTTTTTGTTGAAAGCGCTCTTTAAACCTCAGCGAAAAAATGCCCGCTCTGGGGGGACGATTAAAATAGACCTCCCGGAGTCGCCAGTGGACTTCCCCTCCCGGATAGAAGATAACCAGGCTCTCCACCAACCGCGTTCGGCCGGCATAACGTTTGATCACGAAAGCCACCTCATTTTTCTGGCCCCGCCAAATCCGACCGGAAGCATCTTTCTCCACCACCCAATCATCCACCAGAGATTCCTGGTTAAACAACAAACTATTCCACTCGGGTATAGAAAGAGAAAATCCAAATAGATGGACAAACAACTCCTCCTCCGGTCCCTCCCAATAAACTTTCTCTCGGGGGAGAATAAAATAGGCGATTGATTTTAAAAATAATAACTGGGAAACCGTCCGGCCCAATGTGTCGGAAATATCAAGGCGGGCCTCCCCTGGAGGGGCCAGAAAAAAAGACGCTTTTCCCCTTGAAATTCGGCCATCACTCTTAATCACTAAAGACGCATATCCCTCAAGCGTCTTTATCGAAGAGGGAAGAGATTCCAGCTGAAGAGGAGCCACCCGACACTGGTTGATAATCAAAACCCCCACCACCAAAAGAAGCAAGAGCAAGGGAGAGCCTGTGATGGGGAGGGTTTTACTTCGAATCAACTTTGTATGAAGATAAGCCATTATCCTTAGATGGACCCGTCTTCACTGTCTCTTTGGGGCCTTCTTTCTTCCCGGACTCTTTATCATCCAGATAATAAACATCTTTGGGAGAAAGTTCCTCCTTGCCTGAGGATTGGTCATCAACCAGATAAAAACCGTAGTCATGCGTTTTAACTTGCTTTTTCTTCTTGTGGCGATAAAGAGGGTAGAAAGGGGAGCGAAGTCTCCGGCCAAAACAGGAAAAATTGGGGTTGAGAATGGAGAGGAGGACAAATAGGCCAAAAATGACCAGAATTAAATATGCTGTCCAGCCCATTTGATTTCTACCGTCTAGGATTACATTTCTATTATAAAGAGGGTATCTTCTCTTAGTCAACCCTAGGGTTCAATTCCTGTTGTTCGTTATTCTTTGAAAGGAAAGAAGGCGGAGAGAAGTTGGTGGTATACTGAAAATAGACCTCTATAATTACTTGAATTACTTGGTCTCCAACTCTTCTTGAAACTCAGGAATCTTTTTCAGCACTTTCTCCTGTCCGAGGTAAAACCCCAGAATAAACGCCGAGGAAAAGGCGAGAAGAGTAAACAACGATTTCCACACTTCTTTCATTGCTTCCTTCCTTTTTAGAATTAAAATATAAACTATCATGACCATTTATGTCAACTCATATCCTGATTCTTGAAAGCATCCCCATTGCCGTGATTATCCTTCGAAAAAATAGAGGCATTTTGCTTATTTGCTATTTTTTCGTTCCTGCCTCCTAAATTCGGGATATTTCCGACCATGTTTTTACCTGATAAAAGTGTTATAATTTAAAACAAGGAGAAATTATCGATGGGCAAGAAATTCCTTTTTTTCTTTCTTGGCCTTCTTTTTTTATTTGCTTGGGGTCTAAATTCCCAGCCGGTCAGACAGCCAGTCTGGGCGGGTAAATTTTATCCTGACAATCCCGTCCAACTCCGGCGAATGATTGAACAATGGCTCCAGGAAAGCCTTACTCGGGAGGAAATAAAACACCTCCGGGCTCTCATTGTTCCCCATGCGGCTTATCTTTATTCGGGAAAAGTGGCTGCTCAAGCTTATCGCCAGGTCCAGGGCAAAACCTATACCACGGTAATTGTCATGGGCCCCAGCCATCACTACGGTTTCCGCGGGGTGTCCATTGACACCGAGGCCCGGTATAAAACCCCTCTGGGGGAAATAGCCGTTGATTCCTCCCTGGCCCGCCAATTGGTCAAACTCACCGGATACAAGACTATTTCCCTGGCCCATCAACAGGAACACTCCATTGAAGTCCAGTTGCCCTTCATCCAGGTTGTTCTCCCCCAAGCCCGAATTGTCCCGATCGTTTTTGGCTACCCCGATCAACAAGCTGCTAAAAACATGGCCCAGGCTCTGGCAAAAATCATGGCCAATTCCAGCGTGCTGGTGGTGGCCACCACTGATCTGTCTCATTACCTGTCCAAAGCTAAGGCCAACAAAACAGATGCTCAAACTATTCAGCTAATTAAGAAATTCAAAGCAACCGCTCTCCTCCGAAAAGCTCTGCGGGGCGCCAATATAATGTGCGGAGTTGCTCCTGTAAGCGCCCTTCTTTTAGCCGCTCAACGCCTCTCTCATCCCCGAATTCATATCTTAGACTACCGAGATTCTTCCGCGGCTGGTGGCCCAACCAATCGGGTGGTGGGCTATTTAGCCGCTGTTCTGGATGAATCGTCTTCCCCCTCCCCTTCAGCCTCCGCGCCTTTTGAATTAAATGAGCAGGAAAAACAAGAACTCCTCCATCTTGCCCGGGAGGCGATAACAATTTTTCTCCGAGATAAAAAGCTGCCGAATTACTCTCCCGCCTCCCCCCGCCTGCTGAAAAAAAAGGGAGTCTTTGTGACTCTGCGGAAGAGAGGAAGTCTGCGGGGATGTATTGGCTTTATTGAATCAAATCTTCCCCTTTACCAGACTGTTATCCAGGCCGCTATCTATGCTGCCGTCAAGGATATTCGTTTTACTCCGGTATCCCTGGATGAATTGCCGGAGATTGACATAGAAATTTCTATCCTCTCTCCTCTTTCCAGAATCCGCCATCCCTCCCAAATCAAGGTAGGCCGCCATGGGTTAGTTATTGAAAAAGGCGCCCGCAAGGGGCTTCTTCTGCCTCAAGTGGCTACCGAAAACGGCTGGGATCGCTTAACCTTCCTGCAGCAGGTCTGCCTCAAAGCCGGCCTTCCCCCGGACGCCTGGCGCCAGGGCGCCCGCATTTACACTTTTGAAGCGCTGGTTTTCGAAGAAAAGCATCAGTAGAGCTGCTGAAGTGATTTTTTTCATTCCCTCTTTGTAAAAACATGAACTTATAGCTTGCCTGCATTTTTCGTCATTCTTGATATCTCCATTCTGACGAGTATATAATAACTACATCAAATATAATTTAAAGAATTAAGGGAAAGACAGAAAAGTTTCTTATGCCTGGTTTTAATACTGAAATTCTTCATAATGAGAAGACCTACCATATCCAGACTCAGGATAAAGGTCCTCCTTATAATTATATCGAAACCATAATCTACCGTTCAGGTCGTGTTTTAACCACAAGACGCATCTCTTATAATTCATATTTAACTAAAGGTGATAGAGAAACCATCGTTTCCCGGCTGGTCAAAGAACAACATGAACGACTCTGCCAGCAAGTCAAACAAGGTCGCTTTGAACACCTATAATTGTCAGACAAGGGCCAAGGCCATCAATTTATTCTGAAAGGTAAATTTATCATGACCAAAAAAGCCCTCTATCTCATCGATGGTAATTCGATTCTATATCGTGCCTACTACGCCATCCGCCATCTTTCCACCTCCAGTGGTTTTCCCACCAACGCCATCTACGGCTTCCTTCAGACCCTGCGGAAAATCAGAGAAGAACATCAACCTGCCTACCTGGCCGTTGTTTTCGATGCCAAGGGACCAACAATTCGTCATGATGCTTACCAGGAATATAAAGCCAATAGAAAACCTATGCCCGATGACCTGGTCGTTCAGCTGCCGGTATTAAAGAAAGTCCTGGAGGCACATCAGATTAAACTCCTGGAAGTTGCCAAATATGAGGCGGATGATGTCCTGGCCAGCCTGGCGGCCCAGGCAGCTACTCAAGATCTTCCTGCGATTATAGTGACCACCGATAAAGATCTCCTTCAAATAGTTGACGATAAAATATTTGTCTATAATCCTGTCAAAGAAAAATTATACACCCCGGAAGAGGTAAAAAAGGAATTTGGCGTTTTCCCTGACCAGGTCACGGGCGTCCTCGCTCTTCAGGGAGATGCTTCGGATAATATTCCCGGTGTTCCCGGCATTGGAGCTAAGACTGCTCGTCGTCTTATCCAGGAGTTTGGTTCGTTATCCACTCTGATTAACCAGCTGGATAAAATTAAAAACCCACGGGTGCGGACGACTCTGCAAAAAAACTTAGAACTTTTGAACTTAAGCCAGAGTCTGGTCACCATCGAAAAAAGCCTACCCCTGGAATTCAATCCCGAAGAATTCCAGGTGGGACAGCCCAATGAAGATGAGTTGATTAAGCTTTATCAAGAGCTTGAATTCCACTCTTTACTTAAAGAAGCTATCCAGGACAAGAAAAAAGACCAATCTCAACACTATAAAATCATCCATAATGAGGATGAGTTGCAACAGCTTATTCCTCTTATCAAGGCTAGCGGTCGCCTGGCTGTTGATACGGAAACAGATAGCCCTTATCCCACCCGGGCCAGGCTGGTAGGCATCTCCTTAGCCTGGGAACCCCGGCAGGCTTATTACCTTCCCCTGGGCCACGATTATCTTGGAGCTCCATCCCAGATTCCTCCTGGCCGAGCTGCGGCCATCTTAGAAGAAGTCCTGAGCGATCCCCGGATAAAAAAAATAGGCCAGAACATAAAATATGATCTCATTGTTCTCCATCGAGCCGGCATCCAGCTGAAAGGAGTAGACAAGGACACTATGATCCTTTCTTATCTCCTAGAGCCCAACTGGGGGAAACACAGCTTGGATAAACTGGCCGCCCACTACCTCAATAAAGCCACCATCTCTTACCAGGAAATTGCGGGGAAAGGGAAACAGGCCAAAACCATGAACCAGATAGCTGTGGAGAGAGTCGCCCCCTATGCCTGTCAGGATGCTGACCTGGCTCTCCAGCTGGCGGAAATTCTCTGGCCGAAAGTGGAAGCAGCCGGACTCTCCTCTCTTTATCAGGATATTGAATTGCCGCTTATTGAGGTTCTGGCCGACATGGAGATGTGGGGAGTCAGAGTTGACGCCCGGCAGTTAGCTGAGATAAGTGCTGAAATTCAAGAAGCCATGGAACGCCTGGAGAAAAAAATATATTCTCTCTGTGGGGTTACCTTTAATCTTAATTCACCTCAGCAGCTTTCCCGGGTACTTTTTGAAGTTATGGGACTGCCGCCATCGCGAAAAACCAAGGTCACCCGGGGATATTCCACTGGTATAGCGGTGCTGGAAGAGCTGGCTAAGAAATACCCCATTGCTCGAGACATTCTCGAATATCGGCAATTGGCTAAAATGAAAAATTCATACGCTGACGCTCTACCCAAACTAATTAATCCTCACACAGGCCGGATTCATACCTCGTATAACCAAACAGTGGCCGCTACAGGCCGCTTGTCCAGCAGTGATCCCAATCTCCAGAATATCCCGGCCAGGGGTGAATGGGGACAACGTTTCCGGAAAGCCTTTATCCCTGAACCCGGCCATCTTTTCCTTTCAGCCGATTATTCGCAAATTGAACTTCGGGTCCTCGCTCATCTCTCTCGTGATCCGGGTCTAATTAAAGTCTTTCAGGACGAACGGGATATTCACACCGAAACAGCCAATCGGGTCTTTGCTGCCAACCTTCTGGATAAGACCGAACAGCGACGCCGGGCAAAAATAATAAATTTTAGCATTATCTACGGTGCTTCCGCCTTTTCTCTGGCTAGGGAGCTGGGGACAACTCCTGGAGAGGCACAAAAATTCATCGATTTATATTTCCAACAGTACCCGGCAGTCAAGCATTTCCTTCAGGCCTCCGTCAAACAGGCGGAGGAAAACGGGTTCGTCCAGACTCTTTTTGGTCGCAAACGCCCGGTGCCGGAACTGAAACATAAAAATCCCCAGATCCGCCAGGCTGGAGAAAGAATTGCTTTGAATACACCTATTCAGGGGACAGCGGCTGATTTAATTAAAAAAGCCATGATCAGTCTCTGGCGCGAAATTAAAGAGCGCCGCTTAAAGAGTAAAATGATCCTCCAGGTTCACGACGAGCTGGTCTTTGAAGTTCCAGACTCTGAAGTTGAGATCATGGAAAAATTAGTCCGGGAAAAAATGGAAAATGTTTATCCTCTGGTCGTTCCTTTAAAAGTTCACCTGGCCTGGGGAATTAATTGGGCAGAGGCTAAATAATTACTTTTCCCACCGGGCTAAAGTTGTTTTTGATAAACCCGGAATTTTTTGTAGACCTGACCGCCCATCCGTTCCATCTCTGCTCTCACCCTGACATTCGTCTCCATTTCATGATGTGAATCAATCACTTCAAAACCGGCCTCTTTGGCCGACTCCAGCATCTTCACCCCCATTAGCACATCCAGTCCTTTTCCCCGGTAGGGTTCCTTGATGGCCCCTAGAAGCAGATCCAGCTGTTTGGTCTTTTTGGCCGCCCGCAGAATATGAATGAACCCGAAGGGGAATAAACGACCCCGCGCTTTTTGAATGCCTTCGGTCATATCAGGAATACCGACGATAAAAGCGACTACTTCCCCTTCCTTAACGACAAGTTTAATAAAGCGGGGATCGAGAATGGGCAGGTAACGCTTAGCCAAAGCCTCCATTTCTTCTTCATCCAGCGGTGAATAACCATAAATTTCGGTCTGGGAATAACATTCATTCATCAGATGGAGAACCGGCTTAATCCAGGGCTTAATTTCTTTTCTTTTTCGAAATTCCACCACTTGGAAACCGCCCCTTTTCAACACTCGCTGGTAAATCCTCTGGTAAAAATCAGGGATTTCTGGGGGTACTTCAACTTTATAAACATAATAATCAATATCTTTGGTATAGCCCAGCTCCTCGATCATCCTGGGCATCCACTCGAAATTATAATAAGTGGCAATAGTCGCCCGGTTCTCAAACCCCTCTATCAGAAATCCCTCCGGATCCTGATCGGTAAAACCATAGGGACCAACAACTCTGGACATCCCTTTATCCCTGGCCCAGTCTTCGATCGCTTTGAGGAGAGCAGAGACAACTTCCCTGTCTTCCCACGCTTCCAGATAACCGAATCGAGCCGCCTTTTCCTGTCGGAATTCATTATACCGATAATTAATAATACCCATAATGCGACCGACCGGTCGGCCTTCCCGCCAGGCTAAAAGCCGGATGGTGTCACAATAGGAAAAAGCTTTGTTTTTTTTAGGGTCGAAATATTTCCACTCATCCATATAAATAGGTGGCACCCAATTCTTATGTCCCTTATGAATTTTTTCGGGCAAGTAAATGAAAGTTTTTAAATCCTTGCGGGAAGAAACTGGTTTAATTTCAACGGCCATGGATGTTGTTTTAAAATTATCTAAAAAATAATAAAAAATCAACCCTGAACTAAATCTCCCGCTTTAACCAAAATTTACAGACAGAGGCATAGACTAAGGCCTGCGTCATCCGGGCAAATCCAAGGCGAAAGCAATCTTGTTTTCGTGAGGGCCATTAATTTTTGGGGGCAAAAAATGGTTTCAACGGGTAATCACGGTAATATTGATGCCTTCACCAAGCCCTTCTACTTGACAAATATTATTTTGGTGAATAAACTTGAACATCAATTTTTTTTCGGCTGGTTTTTTCCAATGAAAAAAAAGACGTTTCCTCACGGTGTCCACCCTCCTGAGAATAAGGAGTGGACGGCTGCCAAGCCTATTGAAGTCTTGCCCCCTCCGGAGAAAATATATATTCCTCTCCATCAACATTTTGGTCAACCTGCCAAACCCCTGGTCAAAAAGGGGGATCTCGTTCGGCGGGGACAAAAAATAGGAGAAGCTCAGGGCCTTTTCTCGGCTGATGTGCACGCTAGTGTCTCCGGGAAAGTTCTTTCAGTGGACGGGCATCATCATCCGCTAGGAAAGCCTGTTCTTACTGTGACGATTGCCAATGATGGAGAAGATACGGCTGTTGAGTTCCAGGGAGTTGATGACCCCTTCTCTCTTGAGCCCAAAGAAATAATCGCTCGGGTAAAAGAGGCAGGCATTGTCGGCCTAGGCGGGGCTGCTTTCCCCACTGCAGTCAAGCTGGCGCCGCCTCCTGACAAACCCATCGATACAGTTATAATCAACGGGTGTGAGTGTGAGCCCTTCCTCACGGCTGACTATCGACTCATGAAAGAATACCCGGAAGATATACTCCAAGGAGCAGAACTCATCCGTCTGGCCACCGGAGCCCAGCAGGTCATTATTGGTATTGAAGACAACAAGGAAGATGTGGCTGAACTTTTCTCCTCAAAGATCCAGAATGATTGTCTGAAAGTCGAACTCCTGAAAACAAAATATCCTCAGGGGGCGGAAAAGAATCTCATTTATGCCCTCTTAAAAAGAGAAGTTCCTCGGGGTGGTCTTCCCTTCGATGTGGGGGTTGTCGTCCAGAATGTCGGGACGACCAAAGCTATCTGGGAAGCTGTCCGTTATGGGAAACCTCTTTACGAACGAGTCTTGACTGTTTCTGGCGCTGGTATCCCTGAGCCGAAGAATCTTCTGGTGAGAATCGGCACTCCCTTCCAAGCTGTGATTGACTTCTGCGGTGGCCTAACTGATAATGTGGATCTTCTGATTATGGGCGGCCCGATGATGGGGCTCCCTCAGTGGACCCTGGAGGCGCCGGTAATAAAAGGAACCTCTGGGCTTTTAGCCTGGTCGACAGACAATAACCGCCGGATTTATAGCTGTATCCGCTGTGGACGGTGCCTCGAGCACTGCCCGATGGGCTTGACCCCTACTCAGATAATGAATTATGTTAAATTCGGTCATTACCAGGAAGCAGAGGCCTGGGGAGCCCTTGATTGTGTGGAATGCGGCTGCTGTCAGTACTCCTGCCCGGCCGCTATTCCTCTGGTTCACTGGCTTAAACTCGGCAAATCAATTATCGCCATCTTAAAACGAAAGACAGGCTAATGGCTGAGAGAACCTTTATCATTAAAACATCGCCACACCTTCGGCATCCGGATTCTGTGCCGAAAATTATGTATGCGGTCATCATCAGCCTCCTGCCCGCTGTGATTGCTTCGCTTTATTTCTTTCGCTTCCGGGCTGTAATTATCTACGTCGCGTGCCTGGTTGGAGCTCTGGTTACCGAAGCCCTTTTTCTTGTGGTCCGGAAAAAGCCGCTGGCTACTCTTCTCGACGGCTCAGCAGCTATTACCGGACTGTTGCTAGCGATGACCTTGCCACCTACCCTGCGGGTTGATCAAGCAGTCATCGGGGCAGTGATGGCGATTGCGCTCGGGAAACAGGTCTTTGGCGGGCTAGGCTATAATATTTTTAATCCAGCTCTTGTCGGACGGGCCTTTCTGCAAACTGCTTTCCCGGTGGCGATGACCACCTGGATTCCACCGGTGACCAAAGTGGTTAACACTGTCACCTACGCCACCCCCTTAGGAAATTTAAAGTTCCAGAATGCGGTGGTCCAGCATACTTTGACCCCAATCAAGGATCTTTTCTGGGGAAATGTCGGGGGTTGTCTGGGAGAAACCTCCGCTCTGGCTCTCTTAATTGGAGCCGTCTATCTGCTCTTCCGTAAAGCCATTGATTGGAAAATTCCAGCGGGGATCATTCTCTCCTTGAGTCTCTTCACCGGCGTCTTCTGGTTAGCCCAACCTGACAAATATGCTTCGCCGCTCTTCCATATATTTTCCGGAGGTCTAATAATCGGCGCCTTTTTCATGGCCACTGATATGGTAACCTCACCGATAACTCCCCGGGGAACCATTATCTACGCTCTGGGGATCGGTCTATTAATCGGGCTCATTCGGCTCTTTGGTGGTTATCCGGAAGGCGTGATGTATTCCATTCTGCTGATGAACACCTTTGTTCCTCTTCTTAATCGCTATACCCGACCCCGAATTCTGGGGGAGAGGAGGAAAAAAGAATGAGCCTTTCCTCCCGGATGATTATTGTTTTAACCTCAGTCGGCGTTCTTTCCGGAGCCTTGCTCTCTACGGTGGGTCTCTTGACCCGGGCCCGGATCGAGGCCAACCGCTTGAAAGAGATTGAAGAAGCCATTGTCTCCGTTGTTCCCGGCACCGAAACCAACCAGAAGCTTTATGAAGAAAAAGACTTCACTGTTTACGCCACTCGTGATGCAGAAGGTCAAGTTACCGGTTATGCTATTTACACGGCCGGAACCGGCTTCCAGGATAAAATTGTTATTATGTTCGGGACTGATGCCGCTATTCAAAAAATATTCCGCTTAACCATCCTTGATCAGAAAGAAACTCCAGGCCTGGGAGCCAAAATCACCGATGAGGAAGCTTTTCTCAAGTATTGGGAAAATAAAGATTGCTCCCAGCCTCTGGCTCTCCGGAAACCGCCGGTGGCCTTGGAAGAGCTGAGTTCTTCCGAAGTAAACGTCATTACCGGGGCCACAATCTCTTCCGAAGCTGTGCTCAATACCGTCAACGACAGTTTGGCCAAGCTCCGTTCCTTAATTCAAGACGGAACAATCCAAATCGAGGGTAACAATGGCCAGTAAAACACTAAGCCAGGAATTTATTAAAGGACTCTGGGACGAAAACCCGATCTTTCGTCAACTCCTAGGAATGTGTCCCACCCTGGCCGTGACCAACGCGGTTATTAATGGCATCGCCATGGGCCTGGCCACTACCTTTGTTTTAGTCTTCAGTTCTATCGTGGTCGCCTCCATAAAAAAATTAATTCCCAATCAGGTGCGGATTGCCAGCTACATTGTGGTTATTGCCACCTTTGTGACCATGGCCGACCGATTTCTGGCTGCCTTTTTTCCACCTATATCCAAAAGCCTGGGGCCCTATGTGCCCCTCATCGTGGTTAACTGCATCATTCTAGGGCGCCAGGAAGCTTTTTCTTCCAAAAATTCCGTCGGCCGGTCTTTTATTGATGCTCTCGGGATGAGCCTGGGCTTTATCATCGCTCTCCTCATTCTCAGCTCAATCCGGGAAATTCTTGGAGCCGGCACCTGGCTTGGCCATCAGGTTCTTGGCCCCTGGTTTAAGCCTTGGATAATCATGATTCTTCCTCCCGGAGCCTTCCTGACCCTGGGTGTCCTCTTGGGTCTGATAATGGTTATTGACCGAAAACTTCAGAGGAGTGTGTAAGAGTGGAACTTCTGGCCATTTTTATTTCCGCCATATTAATTAATAACTTTGTGCTCCATTATTTTCTGGGGATTTGTCCCTTTCTGGGAGTAAGCAAAAAACTCGACTCCGCCATATCGATGGGCTTAGCCGTCACCTTTGTCATGACCATTACCGCTGTCGTTTCCTGGATAATTAACCACTGGATTCTTCTCCCTTACAAGCTAGAATATCTTCAGATTGTTTCCTTTATCCTGGTTATTGCCTCTCTGGTACAACTAGTGGAAATGTTCATTCGCAAAACAAGCCCTCCTCTCTATCAGGCTCTGGGTATTTTCCTTCCTTTGATAACCACCAATTGTGCTATTATGGGTTTGGCCCTCCTGGCCGCCTTAAAAAATTATAACTTTATGGAAACAGTTGTCTTTGGTGTAGGCTCCGGTCTGGGCTTCACGCTGGCGATTGTTCTCATGGCTGGTATTCGGGAACAGCTTGACCTGGCTGATGTTCCAGAGCCTTTAAAAGGGGCGGGCATTGCCCTGATTGTGGCGGGAATAATGGCCCTTGGATTCTTTGGATTCTCGGGGATGATAAAGTGATGGATGTCTTAATACCTATCCTGACTATGGGCATTCTGGGACTGCTTTTCTCCACCGGTCTGGTTTTAGCCTATAAAAAATTGAGGGTGGAGGAAGACCCGCGAATTATGGCGATAGCCGAAATATTACCTCAGGCTAATTGTGGAGCCTGCGGCTTCTCGGGCTGCCGGGCTTTTGCTGAAGCCGTGGCTAAAAGAACAGCTCCGACCAATGGTTGTCCGGTCGGGGGAGAAGAAGTGGCGGCTCAAATAGCTTCTATTCTGGGGGAAGAAGCAAAATCTATAGTGAAAAAAGTAGCCCGCATCCACTGCCGAGGCACCAAGGAGGCCGCTAAAGACCGCGGCGCTTACCTGGGGATTTCCACCTGTACCGCCGCCCACTTGATCGGCGGAAACAAACAATGTTCCTTTGGTTGCCTGGGCTTTGGGGACTGTGTCCGGGCCTGTCTTTTCGACGCAATGTGGATGGATGAGGACGGTCTTCCCCGAGTAGACGAAGATAAATGTACGGCTTGCGGCCAGTGTGTTGAAGCCTGTCCCCGGAATATTATTGAACTTCACCCCATCGACCAGAATATCCTGGTTTTCTGCCGCTCGCTTGACCGCGGCCCCTTTGCCCGAAAAGTATGTAAGAATGCCTGTATTGCTTGTGGCATCTGCGTCCGGGCCTGCCCGGAAGCCATTGTTTTAGAAAATAATCTGGCTAAAATCACTGACTACAAAAAAATCCCGGAGGAAAAAATACCAGCGATTGAAAAATGTCCCACAAAAGCCATTGGTCGAATCCATCAACCTTTGGAAGAAGCAGAGTCAGCAGGGTCTCAACCTCAACGGGCTCAATAAGATATTAAAATGAAAGACATCGGTTTGGTCTGCAAAACAATGAACGAGCTGGCTGAAGTAGAAATCACCCCCCTTGCTTCTCAATGCGACCATTGTGCTGCCCGGAGTCTTTGTTCAACCAATGAAACAACCAAAAAGGGGTACTTAACCGTCAGAAATCCTCTTCACGCTGAGATTGGCGATCGTGTAGAAATTGAGATTCCCGAAGCCAAATATCATTCCACTTTAATCTTTATCTTCGGTCTTCTGTTGAGCGCCATCCTTGGGGGAGCCTTCGCCGGTTATCTCCTCGCCTGGCTCTTTCATGTTTCCTCGGCCTGGATAAGCCTGCTCGGGTTGGTCTTGGCTTTAATCATCGCTGGGTTTTTTGTTAAAATAAAATTAAAGAAAAAGAACGAAGAGTCTTTATGGCCAACAATTGTTAATATATTGGCCAAAGGAGAAGCAAATGGATAGACGAGATTTTCTTAAATCAATGATTTTAACCCCGGCCATAACTCCCTATTTATTAGGAAGCGAGGGAAGTGATTCGGCTAAAAAACTCTATATTATCTCTGACGAACCAGAAATATATTTGCCCTATTTACTGAAAAATTTAAAGTTAAATTCCCGGACTTCTCCCCGCTCCTTCTCCTTTCTCGGCCCTCACCCAAAGGAAGAAAAGATGGCCGAGGCCCTCGAAAAAATTGGCTGGCATAAAAATTCATCAAAGCCTACGTTGAGAATCAACTTCTCAACTTTGACCCGCCCCACTTTTGCTTCTTTCACCCTGATTGACAAAGGAAGAATCGTCGATATTAGAAAATTAGGTTTAAAAAAGACTTGGGAAAAAATGTCCAAGTCTTCGTCCAAGCTCTTGACTGTTGCCTCGATGAATCTTGGACCATCTCTCATTAAACCAGGAGAAAGAGTCGCCGTCTGGATTAATGGTCAGTTAATTGACCGCTTCTCTCTTAATTTGACCAGAGAAAAAAGTTATCCCACCAGGTTGGGTTCTGTAACTTTAGAAGTAAAAAACGGGCTGGTTACTGTAACTCACTCAGACTGTCGTCATAAAGTCTGCCTCTCCGCCTCTCCGATAACTCTGGCTGGCGAAAGAATTATCTGTGCTCCTAACCGATTTTTAGTAGAAATTCAAGGAAAAACAAGCCTCTTTGATACAATTATTGGCTAGATAAAAGATTTAATTTAAATACAACTAGCAGAAAAAATACTCTAGATATTCATTGGCATCAAAACATAAAGATATTCAAGGCCGGCCTCGTCATCGGGCCTAATAAGAGCAGCGTTTTTACTATCCTTAAGTTCCATTCTAATGGTCTCAGCTTGAGAAATAGTTAAAAAGTCCAATATATATTGAGCGTTGAATCCCACCTCTAGTTCATCTCCCTCATATTCAACGACAACCTCATCCTTAGCTTCTCCAATTTCTGGGTTAGAGGAGAACAAGACTATCCGATCCCTGGTAAACTGGAATTTGACTCCTTTGGTTCTATCTGAAGAAAGAAGGGAAACTCTCCTGATTGACTCCAGTAATTCACCGCGGGACACTTTTAATTTGAAAGGATTTTCAGATGGAATTACTGCTTCGTAATTAGGAAATTTTCCTTCAATTATTCTAGAAATCAGTATTCTCGGCCCCACTTTAAAAAATAAATTACTTTCATCTAAATCAAAATCAATCTTTGAATCGTCAAATTTTCTTATTTCGTTGAGCGTTTTCTTGGAAATAATACATCTTATTTCTTCATCAAGGCTTAATTTATCAATAGGCGCTTTGACATAAGACAACCGATAACCGTCGGTGCTTACCAGTTCTATCTGATTGGAGGATAAGACCATCAGCGCTCCATTTAAATAATATCTCTGCTCTTGTGCAATGGCGAAAAACACCCGATCGATCATTTTTTGAAAGATATCCAAGGGAAACCCCAGTCCTCTGTCAAACTCAGAAGTGACGACTGGCGGATAATCCTCTTCTGGTAATCCGACCAGTTTGAATCTGCTGGCCCCTGAGGTAATAATCAGCGTATTTTGATTTTCTACCTTAAAGGAAACATCTATATCTTCCCGTAAAGAACGGACGATTTCAAACGTCTTTTTTCCGGAAACAGTGATGGAACCTGGAGCTTCAATAGTAGCTGGAAATCTTGTTTTTAAACCAACCTCGAGGTCCGTTCCAGTAAGCTCAACTTCATTTTCCTGTGTTTTAATCAAAATATTGGCTAGGATGGGCATAGTATTTCTTTTCTCCACGATACCTTGGAGTATCTGAAGTTCCTTGACAATATCATCTTTTTTGGTTTTAAACTTCATTGTCTCCACCTTTATCCATCTTATTATATCTTATTATTTAACTTCTATTTTAAATTTAGATTAAATAATAAGAAGAAGAAAATCAATGAAAATGTGAGAATTATTTCTTATCTTTATTATTATCTAGCGGATCTGATTCATTAAATTGTTTATTTCTCTGTGAAAATCAGAGTCTTCTTCAAATAATCTCTCAATTTTCCTTAAACTGTGCAAAACAGTAGTATGGTGTTTTCCACCAAATTTTCGACCGATTTCAGGCAATGAAGCATTGGTCAATTTCTTAGCCAAGTACATGGCTACTTGGCGGGGAAAAGCTATTTTTGGTGAATTATTCTTTGATTTAAGTTGTGAAATTTTAATTTTGTAATGATGAGCTACAGCTTTTTGAATTTTTTCTATGGAAACAACGTGACTGGTAGAATCAATAAGGCCTTTCAAGGCTTCCTCTGCCAATTCAAGATCAATTTCTCTGCCTTTGAGAGAAGAATAAGCAATAACCCGGCGTAGAAAACCTTCCAGCTCGCGGATATTAGATTGAACCTTATCGGCAATAAAAAGAGCCACGCTTTCAGGAATAGTTATTCCTTCCAATTCGGATTTTTTCTTTAAAATTGCCACCCTTGTTTCCAAGTCGGGAGGTTTTAAATCGGCTATTAATCCCCATTCAAAGCGAGAACTGAATCGTTCCTCAAGGTTGGGAATCTCTTTTGGTGGACAATCACTAGTGATTACTATCTGTTTTTGAGCTTCATAAAGATGATTAAAAGTGTGAAAAAATTCTTCTTTAGTTCTTTCTTTACCACTCAAATAATGAACATCATCGATGAGCAAGATATCAACATTGCGATATTTTTGACGAAAATCAAGAATCTTTCCATATTGAAGATGATTTATTAAGTCATTCATAAATTTCTCTGTGGTCACATAGAGAACCTTTAATTGAGAGTTTTTATTTATAGTGTAGTGGCCGATAGCGTTCATTAAATGGGTTTTTCCTAAACCAGCTCCTCCATAAATATACAGGGGGTTATAGGATCGACCAGGATTTTGTGCCACGGCTAAAGCAGCGGCGTGAGCAAACTGGTTACAGGTTCCCACCACAAAGTTCTCAAAAGTGTAATTGGGATTAAGGTGAGGAGAGAGAATGGGACCGTGTTTGGCTTTCCTTTCGTGAGGTGAGCGTCGCATAAATGGAGAAGAGTTTTCTTCATAAATATAACGTATTTCAAATAATTTACCCAGGGCATCTCGGGAACTTTCTGCAATTAAACTCCCATAATGAAAAGATAACCAGTCTTTGAAATAGGCATTAGGAACTTTAATATAGATGATATCCTTTTCTTCCCCAATATAAATAGTGGGTTCAAACCACGTCTCAAAACTTCTCTGGTCGATCTTTAACCGGATGACAGATTGTATCTTTTCCCAAGGGTTCTGTTTGTTCTGTTTTTTCATGGTACTGATAAATTTTCCACAGACATTTCCACACCTGTGGAAAAAAATTGAATTTTTTATTTAATTAAGAGGTTTCCCAAAGGCGGAGCTATGATAACACTTGAAAGTAATGATTTCAAGAATTTTTTAATTATTTGTTCTGGAAAAATTATAGGGAAATATTGGGTTTCCTGGGATGGTGACCACAAGGGCAGGTTTTTACCTTCATTTTTCATTTTAACTAACTTCCTTGGGCTCCTTGAAAGATAAAAGCTCAAGGGAGAAAAACCGATCCCTTTCTTTAACCAAGTTTTTTATTCAGGCAGGAAAAAGGGGGATTAACCTAAGTCAGAAATCAAAACCTATCCAGAATTTAGTTTGCCACTTTCCAATAACATCGAAATCAAAGGGATTTGAGAAATCAGGCACTTCAATTCTTTTGACAAAATCAAGATGGATGGGTAGTCCAAGGAAGAAAAATTCCAGGCCGAACCCGTAAGAGCCAAGGGCATCAAATTCTTTGAGGGGATTAAGCAAGTCACCGGTGAATCGATAGAATTTAGCCGGGTATCCTTTTAGTTTGGCCCGCGCTAGATCAAGAAACATAATGCCCCTTACCGGCCCTATCTGACCGATAATCGTGGAAGCTGAATTAATCAGCGGGAATCTAAATTCCAGGTTGGCATACCAGCCTTCGTTGCCGATTAAGTTATAAAAATAAGCTGAGCGGACTTGATTGTTGCCGCCAAAATAGAAAATATACGGATTTTTGCCCCGACTCATAAAGCCGACAAAGCGAAAGGCAAAGAGAGAGTCAGACCCCAGGTAGAGATATTGCCGGAAATCCACCTGTCCCGTGGTGTTCTGGAAGAAGCTTTTACTTACAGGAATAGATTGGCTTATACTTAGGCTGAAAGTATTCCCGGCGGCTGGTCCGTAGTACTTGAAATGAGTGGTTTCTCCAACTAAAGAGAATGAGGCGGAGAGCAAATTTCCGTTCCAGAAGTAGTTGAAATGTCGATTATATAGATAAAGATAACTAGCCATGAAAGGATCATAGAAGTCTTCTTCGTAATGAGAATAAGTTAGAGAGCCTTCAGCTCGATAGAACTTATTGAAGGGATAGTAAGCACTGATGTTGATTCCGGAAACTTTCCTGGTAGCAATGGCATCACGATAGGTCAAAAACCCATAGAGAGTAGGGTCATAATAATAAAAATCAGGGTAATAGTAGAAGGTATATTGAAAGGCACTGGTTGAGAATTGAAGGCGGTTTCTCTGGTTTATGTAGGCGAAATAATAGGAGCGGAAACTCTGAACTTGGTATGCCATGAGATAAAAGGTATGATCAGCCAATAAGTCAGAAAAGACGACGGCGGAGCCTCCATAAATAGAGCCGTCGGTGGAGATGATAGCATCCACCGGTGGACGAGAAGCAAGATAGAGCTTGCCAATGCCGGTGTAAGACTTGATTTTTTCCGGATTAATTTCCACAGAGATGATTGGTTCGTATCTTTTATATTTATATTCTGGAGGCCGTTTGGCAAAGACAATAGTCTTTACCACAGTTGGTTCCAAATCTTCAGGGCCAAAAATTTGGAAAGCCCCTTTGTTGAAAGAGGCGAAAAAGACTTTTTTAGGATTCCGGGGATGGGGGATGGGAAAGAAATTGCCTGTGCGGACATCAGTGTAGCGTTTTAATTCACCGGTTTTTAGGTTAAGGGAATAGATATTAAAAGCGCCTCTGATATCACCAGAGAAAAACAGCTCTTCGCCAGTGGCATTGAATTCAGGGGAAATGGTGTTGCCCCGGCCAAAAGTCAGTTGAGTTTTATCCTGGAGGTTATCAATAGGCGAGATAAAGAGTTTGTCGTAGGCATCAAGGCGGATTGTATAGGCTATTTTTTGACCATCGGGGGAAATAGCCGGCGCCTTTTCAAAAAGATCGTCGTTGGTCAGATTGGTTACTTCTTCTGTCTCAAGATTAAGCCGGAAGAGATCGTGACGTCCATTATAGAAGGCGGTAAAGTAAAGCAGGTCTTTTTGAGGATGGAGCCGAGGTGAGGAGGGTTGGTCATAGGGAATTTTTATCTTCCGGATTACCTTGCCGGTTAGAGCATTGAGGATAAACAAAGCGTGTTTCTCACCTGAGCGACCAAAAAAGGCGATTCTATCCCCATCGGTTGACCAATCCAAGTCGCGTCCTTTGGAGGGATCGATTTCAAACTTTATATTTTCATATTTCCAGGTAAATCCTTTAGTTATATTTCGGATTACCTGACCGTCTTTGGTGGAAATCATGACGATGTCAATATCTGAATCTTTAACGTTGTAGGTGATAGCGGCAATTATATCTCCAGAGGGAGAAAGGGCATGGGAGAAGGAAAAGTAATAGGCATTAAGAGGGAATTCTGGACCGAGAGGTAGACTATAGTCTTCCGGGTTTTCCCGGAGTAGAAAAGGCCGGTTCTTCTCTCTGAGGTATTTTTTAAAAGCATGGTTGAATTCCTTATAGGTCATCCCGAAGGCTCGTTTGATTGGATCTCGCTTGCCGATTAAAGGCGAATTTTTCAATGATTGCCAGAATTCCCGGATCCCGCTTTTGCCGAACCTAGCTTCGATGAATTCATAAATAGCGTGTCCGAAATCATAGGCCGGATCCCGGGGAAGAGGATATCGGGAGAGCAACTGGCCTGATTTGGTGAGTTCAGGAATACGGTCATTAAGGACAGCATCTCGAACGATTAATGAAGACCAGGAAGACCAATTATTAGTATTGTATTCGGAGAAGCCTTCAAAGACCCAGAGAGGCGGAGCCGAAACGGCATAAAGGGCCCCACCAGGGCTGCCCCAGAGGAGGTCATATTCAAAGATATGGGTCAACTCGTGTTCAATCAAGTCTTCCATCTCGTCAACTGCCAGATCACCATGTAATGCTATCCGGTAAAGAACGGGTTCAGCCACCCCCAGCACACCTTCGGAAACGCGAAACAGGTTAGTTTGCTCAAAATCAGTAAAGGTAGAGTAAAAAATCAGGGGGACGGTAGCGGAAAGCTCGTGTTTGATTTCCTGGCTAATCCGTCGATAAGCACTTTCAGCCAGTTCGGCTATGATTTTCAACCGTTCGAGGTCATCGTGGTAATAGTAAATATCAAAATGGTCTGTTTTATAATGTTTCCAGTTAAATTTTTTGTACTGAACTTTATTTTTTCCATAATAAGGAAAATAGATATATTGTGCCATTAAAGTCTGGCTAAGGCCCAGGACAAAGAGAAACAACAACCATTTTTTGGTGTTAATTTTCATGGTTTGACCTCTTTAGCGGATTAAATACCGTTCTTGAATACGTTGACCGCCTAATAGCCGGCGGAAGAGTTTGGGCTTTACTTTCTGGATAAGATCAAAAAAGGCGAAGTAGGCCGTTTGATTTTTATTCTGATAAAATTGATTTTCTTTAAACTGGCGATGAAAGACAATTTCTCCTGTTGTTGAATCAATGAGATAAACCTCGAGGATGAGAGAGTAGAATTTCCGTTGAGCTAATTTTGGTGTAGAAGAAAAAGGCTCTTCAAACTGTCGCTTTTCTCTCCGGAGAAGGGCTTTTCGGACCTCTTCTTTATACTCAGCAGTTCCCGTAAGAAAGAGAATTTTTTGTCCGGAAGCCTGATTTTTCCAGAAGTCTTTATCCTTTAAAGTTTCCTCTGCTTTGACTAAGAGGTCCTCTTGAGTTACTTTTTGTTCTATCTGTTTGCTCAATTCAAATTGCAAATAATCCCGAATTTCTTTGTTAAGGTCCATTCCCTTAGGCTGATGCTTAATAAGAAAATTAACCAGCCTGATTTCTGAATATTTATCCAGTTGAACGGTAGCTTTGGTTGGCAGTTCTAGCCGAAGTTTGACGTAGTTATAACCTTTACAGGCGAACGTGCCGAGGATCAGGCTCAGGAGAAATAGAAGGTATTTACTTTTTATTGTTTTTAGCATCTTTATTCTCTGGTTTGGACGCCGAAGTCTCATCCTGAAGAAAAGTGGCTTTAAATTTACTGTAATTGGCCTGGATATAGCGATTATTGGGCTCAAGTTTTAAAGCAATCTCATATTCTTTTTTGGCTTCCTCCCATAGACCTTTTTTTTCATAGGCCACGGCTAAATTGTTGTGGGCCGCGGCGGAGTCAGGATTGTTTTGGATGACTTTTTTCCAGCGGAAGATTGCTTCATCCCAAAGCTCTTGTTTAGCGGCTGTGATCCCAAAAGTAAGTTGCGATTCCACTCTGGAAGAGGCACAACTTATCAAGGAGAAAAAAAGATATGAAATCAAGACCACAATGAAGCCTGAGATTATTTTTCTCATCATTTCAACCTCTTTTAAGATACTCCTTTCCTCGAGACCTTGTCAATTTATTATTTTGCAAAATTTATGCCAGCCATTTTTCTCTTAAAAGCAGGCCGGAGTAGTGTCCTAAGAACAGGACAAATGTAATAAAGCCTCGCTTTCCCTGAATCACCAGCGCTTGGATTTTTAGCCAAGTTATGCTATAAATTGTTCTCTTTTAAATTTTAATCCAGTTCAGAAGAGAGATAAAAATGCCAAAAGTTTGTGCGATTTGTGGAAAAGGGCCTCTTTTTGGTCAGACATTAAGTCATTCCCACAAAGCTTCCAAGAAGAAGTGGAAACCCAATCTCCAGCGAGTTAAGGCTCAAACTGATAAAGGTGTTCAGCATATCTGGGTTTGCGCTCGTTGTCTCCGCTCAGGAAAGGTTATAAAGGCGGTATGACCGTCTTTACTTGTGCTTGACCAATATTACTTCTTTTATTTTATTAATTTCCTGTTGAATTCTCTGGAGATGGGAGTAGTCTTTAACGATTAAGCTCAGAGAGATAAGCGCCTTTCCGTCAGGAAAAGTAGTGGCTTTCACTTGTTTAATGTCTCCTTTCTGCTGGGCAATAGCTGTGGTAATCTTGGCCAACAAGCCAGGTTGATCCTTGGTGGTAATCTGAAGGCGGGCCGGGAAAGGACCGGGAGCATTCGGAGCCCAGGAGACTTCAACCATTCTTTCGGGATTAAGTATTTCCCGAGTAACCAACGGGCAGCGGAGAGCATGGATGGTTATTCCCTGTCCAGAGGTTAAATAGCCGATAATGGATTCCCCTTTGATGGGATGGCAGCATTTAGCCAGACGGAAGGTAGGTTGTTCCGTCCCGGAAATTTGAATTTCAGATGTAGGACGACGGGGAATTCTGGGCATCATTTTTTTTATGAAAGATGCCTTCCGCTCTCTTTGGAGAGGCTGCTGAGAGAGGCGATGGAGCAGCCTGGGAGAGAAAACAAGTTTTCCACTTCCCAGCAGAGCGTAGAGGTCATCCGGTGTTTTTATCCTGAAATTAGTCAGTTGAGCAATGGATTTCAGTAGTGCTGAGGTGGGCGTTCCCGGCCAACCTCTTTTCCGGGCTTCTATCTGCCAGAGTTGCCGGCCAAGAATGATATTTTGCTGTCGTTGTTGCTGGTTGAGCCATCTTTTGATTTGGTGTCGAGCTGCATGAGTAAAAGCCATGTTGAGCCACTCCCGGGAAGGGAAGACATCGGGTCGGGTTATTATCTCCACCATATCACCTGATTTCAGAATGGTTTTCAGGGGAGCCCGCCGGGAATTTATCTTGGCTTCAGCTGCATGAAGACCGATTTCGGTGTGGATTTTAAAGGCGAAGTCTAAAGCAGAGGCTCCCAGAGGCAGAGAAACTCGTTCCCCTTTGGGGGTCAGCACAGTTATGTCCTCGGGCAGAAGGTTGGATTTTAGGGAGTAAAGAAAGTGTTGAGGGCTTTTGTGTTCTTGGTAGAGGTCGACCATTTCTCGCAGCCATTGGAGCCGGAGGTTTTCTCCTAGATCTGGTGGGGGACCCGGGTCTTTGTATTTCCAATGGGCGGCAATCCCGTTTTCGGCTAATTCATGCATTTTATGGGTCCGAATCTGAACCTCAATGGTCTTTTTCTTGCCGACGATGATGGTGGTGTGGATGGATTGGTAGAGATTTGGTTTAGGCATGGCGATAAAATCGTGAAAACGGTGGGGCATATGGGGCCAGTTTTCGTGAATGATTCCTAGGGCCTGATAGCAGTTAGAGGTGGTATCCGTGATGAGTCGCAGAGCCATGAAGTCATACACTTCTTCGAATGATATGCCCCGACTTTTCATTTTGTTGTAAATACTGTAAAGTCGTTTTATTCGATACTGAATTTCAGCGGGGATCTGGTTCTCCTTCAGGAGGGAAGCCATAATTTTTTTGGTCTTTTTCAACGTCTTTTCCGCCTCTTTCCGCAGCGGCTCGACCAGAGCGGCGATTTTAAAATAGCTTTCCGGGTCAACATACCGAAAGGAAAGGTCTTCCAACTCGGCTTTTATCCGGCCCATTCCTAAGCGGTTGGCCAGAGGAGCGTAAATATCAAGGGTTTCCTGAGCCACCTGACGTTGTTTGGCTTCCTCTAAGTATTTTAAAGTTTTCAGGTTATGGAGTCGGTCAGCCAACTTGATAAAAATAACCCTTAAATCATCGGTCATGGCCAGGATAATTTTGCGGATGCTTTCCGCGTGGCGGGTTTCAGGAGAAGCCTCCTGCAGGCGGCTTATTTTAGTCACTCCCTCCACCAGATGAGTGACTTCTTTGCCAAAAGTCTGATGGAGCTCCGCTGCAGTAACGGGAGTGTCTTCCAGAACGTCATGGAGGAGACCGGCAGCGATAGTGGTCGGATCCATTCTCATTTCAGCCAGAAAAGCGGCCACTTCCAGCGGGTGACTGAGGTATGGTTCCCCGGAGCGTCTTGTCTGCCCCTGGTGAGCCTGGGCGGCAAAGACGTATGCTTTCTTAAGGAGGGTTAATTCCTTTTCCGGAAAGTAGGTCACCTTGTCCAGAATATCATCAAAGCGAATCATGATTGTTGCCGGCAAAACATTATTTTTGGCCCGGGAGAGGTTTTTGTTCCCGCTGTTCAATCCAGGACACAGCTTCTAAGAGATGGCGGGCGATAAAGACCGGGGTGATCCCCCGTGACTGGAGAGTCAGGCGGGATTTTTCTCCGTAACCGGTCAGCACCAGAATGGGGAGGGCCCCTATATTGAGACCGAACTGAATGTCCTCTACCTTATCGCCAATCATATATGAGCGGCCGAGGTCAAGGTTCCAGTCGTGGGCGGCTCGGAATCCCAGCCCGGGGAGAGGTTTACGGCAGCTGCAATCCCGCCGATAACGGGGATCAGCCGAAAAGCGATAATGGGGGCAGTAATAGAAGGCTTCAATTCTGGCCTTCTGTGCTAGAAAATCCCGCTGCATTCGTTGGTGAATATGGAGCAACTCTGCTTCCCTGATAAAACCCCGGCCGATACCCGATTGGTTGGTGATGACAATTACTTTAAACCCCAATTGGTTAAGTTTCCGGACGGCCTCAAAGCTGTAAGAATAAATATCAATCAAGTGGTAGGAGTTAGGGTAGCCCACATCCCGATTGATAGTCCCATCTCGGTCCAGAAACACAGCTCGGTTGGTCATAATCTATCCTAAAAATTTCTCAGCCGTGGCCAGCACTTCTTCAGGAGAGATGGAAATCAAGCAGCGGTGGTCGAAAGGACAGGTTTGATACCAACAGGGCCAACATGGGACATCCTTTTTCAGGACAACCGCTGGTTGGCGGTAAGGCCCGGTTATCCGCGGATCAGTCGGGCCAAATAAGGCCACCACAGGCGTTTGGAGAAGATTAGCTAGGTGTAAGGGGCCAGAGTCGTTAGCTACCACCAGACGAGACTGGCGGAGGAGTTGGAGAAGCACCGCTAGAGGTGTTTGACCACAGAGATTTTTGGCTTGAGGATAAAGAGACGAGCATATTTCCTCACCTAACGGGGAGTCGTCGACCGATCCGATGATAATTACTTCAAGGCCGCGTTCGACCAATAATTTAGCCAGGCGGGCAAAGTGAGAAACTGGCCAACGTTTGGCCGGCCCATAGGCTGCCCCCGGATGGAGGATAACCCAAGGGCGGTTGATGTCCAGCTGGAAAGCAGCCGCCAAGGAGTCACGCTGCTTTTCTCTGGAGGAACAAGGCAAACTGAAGACTTCCTGTCCTTGGCCGCTGGGAGCACACCCCAGGCTAAAAAGAAGCTGACGATAGTAGTCCACTTGATGAGTTGGTGAGGAAGGCGGAGAGGCTGTCCGGGTAAGGAGGAATCGTCGTCCATCTTTGGCATAGCCCCATCTCTGAGGAATACGGGCTAGAGTTAGCAATAAGGCCGAAGCAAAAGAATTCGTCAGAAGGATAGCCAGATCGAATTTCTTTTCCCGAATATCTTGAGAGAATATCCAGTAATCTCGGGCGGTCTGAAGATCTTCAAGGGGAATGAATTCCTTAATAAAGCCCAATGATTGGTAAAGATCCTGGGCCCAAGGTCGGCCCAGAATATAAAGCTCATCGTGGGGAAAGTTATGGTGGATATCTTTTATGGCGGGAATGGCCAGGGTAGCGTCACCTAACCAATTGGGGGTACGAATAATTATTTTCATCGCTTTAATTTTAATTCGGGGTTAGCGGGTTGTCAAAGAAGCGCTTAGCCTATCAGTCGGGAGCCGGAAGATTTAATTAAGAACCGGGGCTTTCTTTTTTGGCGCTCGTGTCTGGCGTTCCCTCTGGTTTATCAGCCGTTTTTTTCTCTGGAGATTTATCTTTCTGGGAAGAGTTGGAAGGACTAGAGCGAGCATAATCGGTGACATACCAGCCGTTCCCCTTGAAATGGATGGCCGGAGCGGAAATGATTTTTTGAATCGGCCCCCCGCACTGGGGACAGGCATCTGGTGCTGTTTCGTTAATTTTCTGGAAGATTTCAAAACAATAACCACACTGAAGACATTTATATTCGTAAATAGGCATGGTCTTAATCCCTGGTTAATTATGGAAGCAAGAAATGAATAAGGATTATAGCATAAAACAGATGAATGTCAAAAGGGAAAACAGTGGAGATAAGCCTTTCCAGATCTGTAATGGAAGGGGGAAGTTATACTGGGGGTATGAAACTGGAGACACGATACCCATTTTTCTGTTTTTTTTCTCAAAAAGACATCATCACCCAATTTTTTGCGGGCTAAGGACCACCACAGATTTGGAAATGCTTCCTCGGCGTATATTTTTAGCTTGTCCTTCAGCGCTCCCTGACCACCAGCTCTTGACTCATTAATCATTAAGCTTCAGGGATGTCGTCATTCTGGACCAAAAAGATGAGGCGAGGCCTCGCAATTTTCGCTCTAATTATCAAGCTGTTGCTGGCAAAAGGAATTATCTCCTACAGGGAAAACAAGATGTCTCTAGCCAGAAATTGAAGCCAAGCGAACTCCGGTGTCGTTAAGTTGACAAAGAACCTTAAATTGGTATAATAGGATAACTTTTTTATTAGAAATTTTTTAAATAATGGAAGATGATGATTATTGATATTGAACGTATACCCGAAGAAGGGCTGCACATTGACCGGGATTTCGAGCTGGAAAACAGTGAACTGGTTGAAGAAGAGGCCATTCTTCTGGAGCCTCTTCACGCAGAGCTTGATCTTCGGAAGAAGGGAGAAGAGATATATATTAAAGGGAAGATTCATACGGTGGTCAGTTTCATCTGTAGTCGGTGCTTATCTCCTTTTGAGTTTTTGGTTGACTCGGAATTTGATTTAGTTTATTTGCCGGAGGAGTTATTCGAAATTAAAGAAGAACTAACTGACGATGATTTAGATTTGTTTTTTTATTTCCAAAACCAACTCAATATCAGAGAGATTGTTTTGGAACAACTTAATCTCTCTTTCCCGATGAAGCCCTTGTGTTCTCCTGATTGTCAGGGAATTTGCCCGATTTGTGGCCAGGTAATCAAAGAAGGTAACTGCCGTTGTGTTCGGGAGTCCACCGACCCTAGACTAGAGAAACTAAAAATTTTTATAAAGAGATAAAAAATGGCTAATCCCAAAAGAAGACATTCCCATTCCCGCAAGGGAAAAAGAAGAGCCCATGATGCTTTGAGTATGCCTCCCCTTTCCCTTTGTCCGAATTGTGGAACACCTAAGATCCCCCATCGAGCCTGCCCGGAGTGCGGTTATTACCGGGAGCGCCAGGTTATTGAAGGAGCAGAAGAATAAGCCGGTCGCATGAGTGCAGTGAGAATTGCAGTTGATGCGATGGGAGGCGATTTTGGCCCTCCAGTGATAGTCGAGGGAGCAGTCCAGGCAGTTCAGGATTTTGATGTTGATGTTCTCTTGGTAGGCACAGAAGAGATTATTCGTCGGGAATTGGACCGTTTAGATCCCACTCAAGAGCGGACAGAAATTATCAATGCTTCCGAACATATTAGTATGGGCGAAGGGCTTCTTTCTTTTCGCCGGAAAAAACGCTCATCAATTAGAGTTGGCATCCAGCTGGTTAAGGATAGCGCAGCGGATGCTTTTGTCAGTATGGGTAATACTGGCGCGATTGTTTATCTGGCCCGCAAAGTCCTGGGTGCTCTTCCTGGAGTAGAACGGCCAGCCCTCTCATTGCTGGTGCCCTCTCTCCAGGGAATGACTTTGCTGATCGATGTCGGCGCCAACGCCAATTGTCAACCTCCCCATTTAGTCCAATTTGCCATCATGGGTAAAGTCTTTATGGAGTCGGTGCTTAAAGTCACCGAACCGCGGATTGCTCTGATGAGTATTGGAGAAGAAGAAACAAAAGGAAATGATCTTATTCGGGAAACATATGAAATCCTGAAAAAAATGCCCTTGAATTTCATCGGTAATGTTGAAGGCAAAGATATTTTTGCTGGCAAAGCCGAGGTAATTGTCAGTGATGGTTTTACCGGTAACGTAGCCTTGAAAGTGAGCGAGGGCATGGTTGATACTTTAATGCATCTTGCTCGTTATGAGGTGATGAAGAATTTATTTGCTAAAATAGGCTTTTTTCTAATGAAGCGCAATCTGAAAAAGATTTATAAAAGAGTGGATTATTCCGAATATGGAGGAGCTCAGTTGCTCGGAGTGGATGGTGTCGTGGTTATTGGTCATGGTCGGTCTTCAGTTCGAGCGGTTAAAAACGCCATTCGTTTAGCTCGTGACTTTGTTCAGAATAAAGTCCAAGAGAAGATCCAGCAGGAGATCGCTAAATATGCTCCGGGCCTGAGTCAATAAAAAAAGATGACAATCTAGAGGGAAGGAATGATTTTTGCCGACAAAATTTCCATCGTTACTGGGGCTTCCCAAGGCATTGGGAAGGCCATTGCCCAATTATTGGCCCGGGAAGGAGCCCGGGTAATCCTCTGGGATATCCAGGAGGATAAACTGCAGGAAGCAGCTGATGAGATAAAGCGCAACGGCGGGAAGGCGGATTATTTCCGGGTGGATGTGGCTTCTCTTCCCCAGGTTGAAGCCACGGTTAAAGAAGTTATTGACCGGTATAACCAGATTGACCACCTGGTGAATAATGCTGGTATTACTCGGGACAATCTCTTGATGCGGATGGCTGAGAAAGAATGGGATATGGTTTTAAATGTTAATCTCAAAGGTGTCTTCAATTGTTGTAAAGCAGTTATTCGCCCGATGATGAGTCGTCGCCAGGGAAGAATTGTCAATATTGCCTCTGTTGTGGGTTTAATGGGCAATGTTGGTCAGACTAATTATGCCGCCTCCAAGGCCGGGGTTATTGGTTTTACCAAATCTTTAGCTCGAGAAGTAGCCTCCCGGAACATAACGGTTAATGCAGTAGCCCCCGGGTATATCCTGACGCCCATGACGGAGGCTCTCTCGGAACAGACCAAACAGATGTTTCTCAACCTGATCCCCTTGCGCAAGTTTGGCACTCCTGAGGATGTGGCCAAAGCGGTTCGCTTTCTCTTGTCTGAAGATGCTGCTTATATTACGGGACAGGTTTTAAGCGTTAATGGAGGAATGTATATGTAGAAAGGCCTTGGGCCTTTTCGAAATTCTCATTAGAGGAGGATATAATGGAGCGAGAACAACTTCTCAAGAAAGTGAAGGCCATCGTGGCTGACAAACTCAGCATCAGCGAAGACCAAGTCACCGAAGACGCCTCTTTTATTGATGATTTGGGTGCAGATTCACTGGATACAGTCGAGCTGGTCATGGCGCTGGAGGATGAATTTGATCTGGATATTCCTGATGAGGAGGCTGAAAAGTTAACCACGGTGGGCAAAGCGATAGATTACGTCCTGGAGCAATTAGCCAAGAAAAAAGAAGAAAAGAATTAGTTCCTGGAAGAAATGGGGAACCAAGAAAAGGAGAAGGGTGGTTTATCTCCACGCCGAGTCGTTGTCACGGGAATTGGCCTGATTTCACCGCTCGGGACGGGAACAGAAAAGAACTGGCAAGCCATCAAAGCCGGTGAAAACGGAATTTCAACTATCTCTCTCTTCGACGCCTCCCAATATTCATCCCAGATAGCTGGCGAGGTAAGAGATTTTGACCCCCTGGCGTTCATTGAGAAGAAAGAACTCCGGAAAATGGATCGTTTTATTCAATTTGCCCTGGCGGCGGCAGAGCTGGCGGTGGTGGACTCGGGACTAAAGCAGGAGGAAATTGAAGGAGAAAGAACGGGCGTTTATATTGGCTCTGGCATTGGCGGGATAGGAACAATTGAAGAGAATTATCGGATTTTAATGGAAAAAGGCCCTCATCGAGTCTCTCCCTTCTTCCTAGTAGCTACTATTATCAATGAGGCGGCTGGTCAAGTCTCTATCCGTTTCCGGGCTAAGGGTCCCAATTCAGCCACTGCCACAGCCTGTGCGACCAGTGCCCATGCGGTGGGAGATTCTTTTCGGATAATTGCGCGAGGGGATGCGGATATTATGATTACCGGCGGAGCTGAGGCACCCATCACACCTCTCGGAGTGGCCGGATTTTGTTCGCTGCGAGCTCTCTCCACCCGCAACGAGGCTCCTGATAAGGCCTCCCGTCCATTTGATGCCCAACGGGATGGCTTTGTCATGGGCGAAGGGGCGGGAGTAATTATTCTGGAAGAATTAGGGCATGCTCTTAAAAGAAATGCCAAAATCTACGCTGAAATTGTTGGATATGGCATGACCGGCGATGCTTACCACGTTACCGCTCCTTCTCTCGACGGCGACGGAGCTTATCGAGTGATGAAATTAGCCCTGGAGGATGCAGGGATAGCTCCTGAAGAAGTGGATTATATCAATGCTCATGGAACGTCCACCCCTTATAATGACAAAATTGAAACTCTGGCTATTAAAAAATTATTCCAGGAACATGCCTTTAAATTGGCTGTTAGTTCAACTAAGTCTATGACCGGACATCTTTTGGGAGCAGCTGGCGGATATGAAGCCGGTATCACCGCGCTGGCGTTATTCCACCAAATTCTCCCACCAACTCGTAATTATGAGTACCCTGATCCCGAGTGTGATTTGGATTATGTCCCTAACCAGGCCCGGCCGGCTGAAATTAGATATGCTCTGGCCAATTCCTTTGGTTTCGGAGGCACTAATGGAACGTTGTTGCTGAAAAGATTTGTCGATTAATTAAGTGGCCCTTATTGTTCCGGCTGGCTGAGGGAGGGAAGAATTATTCTCTTAGATTTAGACAAAAGGAGGTAGGCGTGAATCTATTTGTGTTTGTGAAAAGAGTTCCAGATACAGAATCTAAAATTCGGATTAATGAAACCGAGACTAATGTGGTTTTTGACGGCTTAAACTTTGTTTTAAATCCCTATGATGAATATGCTGTGGAGGAGGCCTTACGGTTGAAGGAAGCACATGGAGGCCAGGTCACGGTCTTCTCGGTCGGCCCTGAGGAGGCGCAGACCATCCTTAAGAAGTGCCTGGCCATGGGGGCGGATGAGGCTGTTTTGATTAAAGATGATGAAGCGGAACTATATGACGGCTGGCGCATTGCCCGCATTATTGCCGCCCTCTTACAACAGAAATACCCGGAGTTTGACCTGCTGCTTTTTGGCAAACAATCGGTTGGTGCGGATAATGCCCAGGTCCCCTCAATGGTGGCAGAATTACTGGGGCTACCCCAGGTGAACGTGGTCACCAAACTGGAGCTGGAGGGGAACAAAGGAGTGGCTAGTCGGGAAATTGAGGGAGCTCATGAAAAAGTGGAATTCACTCTCCCGGCAGTGATAAGCGCTCAAAAGGGATTAAATGAACCCCGCTATGAAACATTGCGGGGTATTATGGCCGCCAAACGGAAACAGATACCGGTGATTACTCTCGAAGAGCTGGGCCTGACTCCTGATGAGATAAAACCCCGCCTGGAGATCGTCAAGGTTGAGTCTCCGCCTGCCCGAAAGGCTGGCCAGGTTATTGAAGCTGAACCCCCCGAAGCAGCCAGAAAGCTGGTCGCTTTCCTCCATGAGGAAGTCAAGGTGATTTAAGGAGGACAACTATGATTCTGGTCTATATTGAAACGAGAGAAGGACAGGTTAAAAAGGCATCTCTGGAGGCTTTGTCTGAAGCTCGCCGACAGGCTCAGGTTATAGGAGGGGAAGTTGGGGCCGTCGTTATTGGCGGGTCCCTGGAGGAAATCCATCCCTCTCTCCAGAGTTATGGAGCCAATAAGGTTTTTCTTTTAACCAATCCCCTCCTCCAGCAATATACTTCTTCAGGTTACACGGTGGTCTTAGACCAATTAATAAAAGAGCTTAATCCCGTAGCTGTTTTTATGGCGGCCACTGCCATGGGACGAGATCTGGCCCCCCGTTTAGCCGCTCGCTTAGGCGTTGGGCTGGCTTCGGATTGTATCCGTTTAGAAGTTAAAGAGGGAGTCTTTGTGGCGGTCAGGCCCATCTTTGCTGGCAAGGCCTTACTGACAGTCCGACCGGTGGCCAAACCTTTCCTGGCCACCTTACGGCCGAATGTATTTCCAGTAGAACAGGTGGAGAGTCAAGCAGCCGAGGTTGTTACCCGCGATGTTCCCTTCTCTGAAGATATGATTAAGGAAAGGGTGGTAGCTGTAGTCAAAGGAGAACAAGCAGAGCTGGATGTGACAGAGGCGGATATTGTCATCTCTGGAGGGCGAGGAATAAAAGGTCCGGAAAATTTCGAATTGCTCCGGCGCTTGAGCACTCTTCTGCCCAATGCGGCTATTGGGGCCTCCCGGTCAGCCGTTGATGCTGGCTGGATCGACCATCAGCACCAAGTCGGCCAGACAGGCAAAACCGTTTCTCCAACTTTATACATGGCCTTTGGTATATCCGGAGCGATTCAGCACCTGGCGGGCATGTCTTCTTCTAAATTTATTGTGGCCGTCAATAAAGACCCCGAAGCCCCTATTTTTAAAGTGGCTGATTTCGGCATTGTCGGCGATCTTTTTGAGGTTATTCCCCACTTAGAAGAGGAGCTGAAAAAATATAAGGGTCAATCCTGAGATCTAGCTCGGGAATAGACAGCACTATTACAATTCCTTCTGGTCATTATTCTAACCAGCAGCTAAATTAGTCTAAAAAGGGCCGCTACCTGTCCCGGTTGTTTGTAGAAGAACCTGGTTGGTCTCGGAACGGGATTCACCTACACTGGTAATATAGATGGCCGGCTGGTCAACGACAGGGCATTTATTTTCACAGATGCCACAGCCGGTGCATTGTTCCAGCTCAACAAAAGGAGCCCGTTCTGTTTTAATTGTGCCATCAGACTGGCGAACAGTAATTTCCACCAGTTTAATGGCTTTAGGGGAGACAGGACAATGTTCTTCACAGACTATACAGGGCTCCCCGATTTTCCAGGGGATACATCGATTTTTGTCGACCCAGGCGCTGCCGATTTTAACTGTCGCTTTATCCTCTACCCGTAATTCCTGGATAGCCCCGGTGGGGCAGACCTGGGTGCAGAGGGTGCAGTAATACTCACAATGGCCGATACGGGGAACCAGTATCGGCGTCCAGATTCCTTCGGGTCCGGCTTCGGTGAAGGCGGGCTGGAGTCCATTAGTCGGGCAGACTTTCATACATTCTCCGCATTTGACACATTTTTGGAGAAACTGCTCTTCGGGGAGAGCTCCCGGAGGGCGGATGCGTTTGGCGGAAGCCCGCACCCGAGCCGGGGATAGCCGGAAGAAAGGGACGGCTAAAGCCCCCAATAAAGCAGTGGCCAAGAGTTTGCGTCGGGAGAGGTTGACCATGGCTGTCCTCTGCGGGGTGAGGACGAAGGGAAAAGAGATAGCGGCGGTGGGACAGATGGCGCCGCAGGTGAAGCAATAGACACATTCGGTAATCGTCCACTGTTCACGGGGATAGGGGACAGCATCGGTTTCACAGTGGAGGGTGCACAGGCTACATTTTATGCATTTATCTTCGTCCAGCTTGAGTTTTAGACGGTTCCAGCGGGAAAAGATTCCTAGGAGAGCGCCTAGGGGACAGAGGTACCGGCACCAGAACCGCTCTTTTTTCAGATTAAGAAGGATTATTCCGATGAAGAGCAGGCCCAACCCCAGAGCTTGAAGAAAGATCGGATTTACCCCCAGATTTTCATAAAATTGAACCAGGGTGTCTCCGAGAGAAAACAGGTGGAGCTGGTAAACAAGCGAGATGAAAGCAGAGAAGATATAAGCCAGTGCTGGCAGCAGGCTGGTGATAAAAGAGCGATAGAGGAGGGAAAAGGGGTCGAAGAGACCTACAAGATCAAGACCTAAAAGAGAGGCCATGAGTAGAAAGACCAGCAAGTAATATTTCCAGGCTTTAGGGGAGAAGGTGGATTTTGTTTTTATTTTTAACCATTTTAATTTCTTGAAGAGAAAAGAGAAGAATTGTTGGATGGCTCCGAAAGGGCAAACCCAACCGCAGAAGACTCGCCCCAGGAGAAGAGTCATTCCAAGAGTGATGATGGAAAAAAGGAAGAGGGGAAATATAAGACGGGAAGCGAAGAAGGTGGTCAGGGCGATTAGTGGGTCAAAGTGGAAGAAAATTTCGACATTCCCGATATAATCTTCACCAGGGAAGCGGGTTTGCAGGAGCAGAATGAAAAAAAGAAGAAAAAAGGCTGTTTGAAAAAAAATCCGTCCCAGTTGAAGAAGGCGGTAGGTTTTAGATTTTTTTCTCGACAATGTTCATTTTCTCCCGATAAATTTCTCCCTGCCCCTTTTGATAGGCTATTTGCAGGAAGGGTAATTCGTCAGGTTTAATCTCAAAGAGGGTGGCTCCCAGGGCATCCACGGCGACATAATCTTGGCTGGCAATCAAGGTTTTGGCCAACTTGACATCGGAGAGCCGGCCTCCTTGAGGTCCATTTCTCCAGAGAATTCGATAGGCATCAAGAATGGTCAGGGCCGGTTTAAAGAATGAAGCCAGGTCAACCATGGCCTGATCAAGCTTTTGATGAAGTTGATTGCGGTTGCCGCCAAGGGCGCCTAGCCAGTTTTTCATCCCCATCGTCAGCCGGGATAGGCTGTGATGCTTGGCGATAGGTACGTTGATGATTTTGTCGGCTTCGATAAAGTCAGTATAAACTTCCCATTCTTTGAGCCATTCGCCATGGAGGGGAATTTTTTTTAGGCGATGTGGGTTGGGAAAGAAGACTTTAGCTCCGGCCGCTTTGGCTGCTTTGGCAATTCCGGAACGGGCGTAGGTCCGGCGAGCTGGATTGCAGGGATTATCCAGAACTTTAACTTCCTTAGCTCCTGCTTCCAGAGTGAGCTTAACCACCGTGGCCACCACTTCAGGATTAGTGCAGGCAGCCTGCTGCGGTGTCCGATCCCAACCGATATTGGGTTTCACTACCACGACATCACCCCGGGAGATAAACTTAGACATCCCTCCCAGGAGACTGATGGCAGTGGTCACCAGTTGACCGGGAGAGTCTCCCTGGACAAAAGCGACCTGAGGACCAGAGGAGGTCGATTGGGCGAAACTCCACGGATGGAGAGAAAAGACCAGGCTGCCCCAGGCTAGATCTTTAATGAAGGCTCTTCTTTTCATGGCTTTATCCTTTCCCAAGTGATTTGACATAATTAATTATACCCTCATAGATGCCGCGGGCAATTTCCTGGCGATAGCGGGCTGTTTTTAAACGCGATTCTTCAGTGGGATTACTGAGGTGGGAGATTTCGACCAGCACAGAAGGCATTTCAGCTCCGATGAGCACCCAGAACGGACCTCCTTTGACCCCCATATCTTTGACGGCGGAGAAGTTTTTCTTTAACCGAGTGATCAGGCTTTTCTGGATAGCCCGGGCCAGTTCCTGGGATTCTTTTATTTTACTGTTCTGCACGATCTTGAGAATAATTTCTTTCATTTTGCCGATGTTTTTGGAGGAGGTAGCGTTTTCCCGAGCCGCAATTTCATTGACCGTGGGGTCAGGACTGAAGTTAAGATAGAAGCTCATGATGCCCTTTTTCCGGCGATTGGGATTGGCATTGGCATGAATGGAGATGTAGAGGTCGGCTCTTTTCTGATTGGCGATGATAGTCCGGTTTTCCAGGGGAATATAAATGTCTGATTCCCGGGTGAGAATGACTTCGAATTGGTTTTTAGATTCGAGTAATTTTTTCAACCTCAGACAGACATCAAGTACCACATCCTTTTCTTTTAGACCACTCCGGCCAATACAGCCAGGGTCGCGTCCGCCATGACCGGGGTCAAGAACGATCCGGTGTACTCCCAACCCGAGTTGCCGGGCGAGAGTATAGCCGCTTTGGGTTGGTTTGGCTGGTTGAGGCGGAATGTCCTGGGAGGAAGCAGCCGTTTGACGGGGATAAATGTCCAGAACAATGCGGAAGGGATCGGGCAAAGGGAAGACTTCATAACGCTTAATTTGCTTAAAGTTTAAATCAACCACCACCCGGACAGTTTGGGGAGTTCTCTGGGCGATGCGGATCTTTTGAATGTAGGGATTATTGACAAAAATGGTTTGGCCATGGAGGATGGGGTTGAGCTTTGCCTGAAAGACATCTATATAAATTCTGTCGGGGGATTTAAGTTCGTTAAAAACGTATTCCCGTAATTGGCCCACATCTATAACGATCCGGGTGTAGGAAGGATGAGTATAGGAGCGGACATTATAGACTTCAACTCGATGCGGAGGAGGGGCTTTGGCTTGGAGAGACCAGGTTAAAAAGGCGAGGCAAATCGCCAGCCAGGAGATTTTTTTAATCATAATATTATCGACAAATTCTATCTTTATAGTAAAGAGATGTCAACGCGATTGAGTCAGGCTCCAAACTTTTTCAATTTTCCGGCGTGAGCCAGCATTAAGGACATGGCATAGAGGGCCGGAAAACGTCCCAGATGACCGGCCTGACAGCTTAATTCTGTAAAGCACTGGACATCATCCACCCGAGCTGTGGCCGCATGGAGGAGAAAAGGATTAGGGTGCCAGGAATGACTTTTCAGGGCACAGGGAGTGGAATGGTCGGAGGTGACGACCAGAACCTCGGGTTTCAATTTAAGAATTCGGGGCAGGAAAGGATCCAGTTCTTCAATAGCCCGGATTTTGGCCTCCCGGTTTCCATCTTCACCGGCCGAATCTGTTTTTTTGAAGTGCAGATAGAAGAAATCATAGGCTTCGTAGTTTTCTTCAAGAACTCGAAAAATATCCGCCGTCTCCGGCCCCACCTCCAGGATATCCATGCCCACCAGGCGGGCCAAGCCTTTGTACATGGGATAGTGAGCAATGGCCGCTGGCTTAAGCTGATAAAGCTCCTCCATGGTGGGGATGGTCGGGTGTCGGGCGAAACCTCGCAGGAGAATAGTGTTAGCCTGAGCTTCATCCCGGAGTAGTTCAGTAACTTCATCAATGAACTGATTGACCAGGCGGGCACTCTCTTCTGCCTCTGGAACCAGGGGTTGAGTATAAGTTATAGGTTTGTTTTCTTTCTGGGGGTCAGCATCGCTGAGGGCATCGCAGAGGCCGGGGCCACTGAATTTAACCACAAAACGATGTTCTTTACCTGGATAAAGGGTGATCCGGGGATTGGTTCTCCCCTTCAGGGCTTCATTAAGCCGAGCGCATAAGCGGCGGTTTTCTTCCGTAGGAATACGGCCGGCCCGACGGTCAACGATACGACCATCCCGGAGGGTGGCAAAATTACCCCGAGCGACTAAATCATCCCGTCCTACTTCAACCCCCACACCTAGAGCTTCAAGAATGCCTCTCCCCAGAAGATAGCGCGTGGGATCATAGCCGAAGAGTGACAGATGGGCCGGGCCGCTGCCAGGGGTTACTCCCATTAAGACAGGGTCGGTGACACCACAAACACTCTGGCGGGCCAGTTCATCAAGGTTGGGTGTCCGGGCTTCTTCCAGAGGAGTTTGTCCCTGATGAGGCAGATCTCCCAGGCCGTCGAGGACCAGGAGAACGATTTTTGTAGGTGTTTTAAGGCTTAATTCACGAGCTAATTTTTCCCAGTTCATGAGAAAAAACTATAGGCAATTAGGAAGAAGATGTCAATCTCCATCGGTAATGACTGGCAATAGGGATTTGCTTGGAGGCTCAGTAGAAGGATGTTTTTCCTGGCCAGTGAAAAAAATATTCTCCTTTTTCCCTAAATTTTCTGGTTCAAATTATTCTTCACGGGCACCCCCCAGGAAGAAGCATGACCATAATGACTGAGCCAAAGTGGTGACATTGTTTTGATGAAAGAGGTGAGGTCTCTTTCCAATGAAGGGAAGAGACATCGGCTCTGAAACTAAATATCCGAAGTAGCCAGGCGAAGCAAAGAGCGGGTTCCCATCCTGGCCAGTAAAAGGGGTCATGTTCAGGCTGTTTTCTGTGTAATTCGTTACAGCTCCCCACCCTCCAGTTTTTTCAACTTCTGGGGGCACTCAGCGTGAAGAGTCGAAAAATACCACTTGATTCTTGCTCACCTTGTTTTCCTCTGCTACAATCGAGTAGTGACGATGATTCTTGTTCTCGACTTTGGTTCCCAATATACCCAGTTAATTGCCCGGCGGGTTAGAGAACTGGGCGTTTTTTCCCAGATTTTGCCCTACCATACGCCGCTGGAAGAGATAAAAAAACTTAATCCCCGGGCGATTATTCTATCAGGAGGACCTCAGAGCGTCTATGACGACGATGCTCCCTATCCGGACCAGCGATTATTCTCTTTAAACATCCCGATATTGGGGATTTGTTATGGGTTGCAGGTCATGGCTTCATTACTCGGAGGGAAGGTCAAGCCTTCCCGGAAGAGAGAGTATGGCTTCGCCCGATTGATGATTAAGGATGATCAGGGCCTGCTCAAAGATATAAGTTCAGAAACCCAGGTCTGGATGAGCCACGGCGATTCAGTGGCGGAAGTCCCGGCCGGATTCATTGTCTCTGGTTTTACCCAGAATTGTCCGATAGCGGTGGTGGAGGACCGGCAGAGAAAATTCTTCGGAGTGCAGTTTCATCCGGAAGTTGTCCATACTCACGAAGGTCGGAAGCTGTTGGCGAACTTTTTATTCGATTGGGCGGGACTGAGAGCCGATTGGAGTATGAAGTCCTTTATCGAGCAGAAGGTGGCTGAGATAAAAAAACAGGTTGGTCAGGAAAAAGTAGTTTGTGGTTTAAGCGGGGGAATTGATTCGCTAGTGACCGCCCTCTTGATCCATAGAGCAATCGGCCATCGCTTGATCTGTGTGTTGGTGGATAATGGATTATTGAGGAAGAGGCAATACGAAGAACTACTCTATCATTTTCAAAAGAGATTTTCCTTTAATTTGATTGGCCGGCGGGAAGAGGACCGTTTTTTGAGACGATTAAAAGGCGTTCTTTCCCCTGAGAAAAAAAGGAAAATTATTGGCGAAGAATTCATCCGGGTTTTCGAAGACGAAGCTCAACGGCAAGGAGGGGTCCGTTTCCTGGCCCAGGGAACGATTTATCCTGATGTCATCGAAAGCGTGCCGGTCAAAGGCCCATCAGCCAGTATTAAATCCCATCATAATGTCGGAGGGTTACCCCAGGAGCACGGTTTTGAGCTGGTCGAGCCCTTACGGGAGCTATTCAAGGATGAAGTTCGTGAAGTGGCCCGACAGCTGGGTATTCCCCGGGATATAATCCGCCAGCACCCCTTTCCAGGGCCAGGCTTAGCTGTTCGAGTCGTCGGCGAGGTCACCCGGGAAAGACTGGATTTATTACGCGAAGTGGATGCTATCTTAATCGAAGAAATCAAACGGGCCAGACTTTATCCTCGGCTCTGGCAGGCCTTTGCGGTTCTTTTGCCAGTGAAAGCGGTCGGGGTTATGGGGGATCAGCGCACTTACCAAAGCGTGGTGGCCCTCCGCCTGGTCACCAGCGTAGATGGCATGACAGCGGATTGGTATCCGGCTTCTCCCCGGTTACTTAATCGGCTGGCCACCCGGATTATTAATGAAGTCAACGGAGTCAATCGGGTTGTTTATGATATAACTTCCAAGCCACCAGGGACCATTGAGTGGGAATAGAAGAAATTTGCTTTTAATGAGGGGCCATGGCTGATTCCAGAGAGAATAACTCTACTTTTATTCATCTTCATACCCATACCGAATACAGCATTTTGGACGGAGCTCTCCGCCTGGCGGATCTGGTTAGGGCAGCCAAGGAAATGAATATGCCTGCCGTGGCCATGACGGACCACGGCAATATTTTTGGCGCAGTGAGTTTTTTCCGGCTGGCCAAAGAGCAGAAGATTAAACCAATACTCGGCTGTGAAATGTATGTAGCTCCCGGCAGCCGGAAGGATAAAAATCCTGAGCAAAATCAGCCGGCACACTTTCACCTGCTTCTTTTGGTCAAAGATGAGCTGGGTTACAGAAATCTCTGTGAGTTAATCACCCGGAGTTATACTGAAGGCTTTTATTACAAACCCCGGATTGATAAAGAACTTTTAGCCCGCCATGCTCAGGGATTAATCGGGCTTTCCGCCTGTCTTAAAGGGGAAATAAGCTATTATTTAGAACAGGGCCGGGAAGAAGAAGCCGAGAGGGCCGCCCGGGAATATGCCCGCATTTTTCCTCCGGATGATTTCTACATTGAGCTTCAGGATCATGGCCTGGAGGCACAGCAAAAGGTTAACCCCAAACTGGTTGCTTTGGCCCGGAAACTTGGTCTGCCTCTTGTAGCCACCAATGATGTTCATTATTTCCGGAAAGAGGACGCGGAAAGCCATGATGTCCTGCTCTGTATTCAGACCAACAAAAAAGTCTCTGAGGCGGACCGCATCCGCTTCGGGACGCAGGAGTTCTATTTCAAATCCAGCCAAGAGATGGCCGCGATCTTCAAGGATTTCCCGGAAGCCCTGAATAATACGACGAAAATCGCTGCCCGGTGTAATTTTGATTTTCCAGCGGCCGGGTATTCATTGCCTCGTTTCCAGCCGCCTCCCGGTTATTCTCTGGAGGAATATTTCGAAAAAATAGCCTGGGAGGGATTGGAGAGAAAACTGGATGTCCTTCGGCCGCGGATAAAGGCAGGCCAGCTGCCTTCTGAGGAGACCTATCGGGAACGCTTGAAGAAAGAAATAAGTCTGGTCAAAGACATGGGCTTTGCCGGTTACTTCCTAATTGTCTGGGACTTGATTCGGGAAGCTCGCTCCCGGGGGATTCCTGTCGGGCCTGGTCGAGGCTCAGCGGCCGGCAGCCTCCTGGCCTTTGTCCTGGGAATCACCGCGGTTGATCCCATCGAATACAATCTTCTGTTTGAGCGCTTCTTAAACCCGGAGAGAGTCAGTCTGCCGGATATAGACATTGATTTTTGTGGCCGGCGCCGGGATGAAATCATCCACTACGCTACGGAAAAATACGGGCGGGAAAACGTCTGTCAGATAATCACCTTCGGTACCATGGCCGGACGCCAGGCTGTCCGGGATGTTGGTCGTGCCCTGGAAGTGCCCCTGCCTGAGGTGGATAAAATCGCCAAAATGATTCCTCCTCAGTCCCAGGGGTCAGCTATTGATAAGGCCCTCCAGACCGTTCCTCAATTAAAAGAATTATATACCAAAAACAGTAAGATTACCCATCTTCTTGATTTAGCCCGCAAACTGGAGGGCCAGGTCCGTCACCCCTCCATCCATGCCGCCGGGATAGTTATTGCTCCTAAACCCCTGACTGAATTTTTACCCCTTTACATGTCCACGCGGGGTGAAATAACCACTCAGTTCCCCATGCAGGATATTGAAGCCCTGGGGTTGCTGAAAATGGATTTGCTGGGATTGCGCAACCTGACGGTGATCAAAGATACGCTGGAATTGATCAAGAAGGATACAGGTGAAGAGGTGGACATTGACCACGTGCCCCTGGATGACGAGCAAACTTTCAAGCTTTTTCAAGCTGGTAATACTGATGGCGTCTTTCAGTTTGAAAGTGCCGGCATGAAAGCTCTTCTGCGGAACTATAAGCCGGAGAACTTTCGGGACCTGATTGCCTTAAACGCCCTTTATCGGCCGGGTCCTCTCCAGAGCGGCATGACTGAGGAGTTCATCAAGCGGAAACACCACCCGGAATCCATTGAATATGACCTGCCGGAGCTGGAACCAATCCTGAAAGAAACCAAAGGGTTGATTGTTTACCAGGAACAGGTGATGATGATTGCCACCGAGCTGGCAGGATTTTCTCTGGCAGAAGCGGATCTGTTACGCAAGGCCATCGGCAAAAAGAAAACCGCAGTGATGAAAGCGCAGCGGGATAGATTCATTCAGGGGGCCAAAAAAAGAGGTATCAGCCAGGCCAAGGCCAGCCACCTTTTTGATACAATTGATTATTTTGCCGGCTATGGATTTAATAAATCGCATAGTGCCGCCTATGCCTACCTGGCCTTTCAAACAGCTTACCTGAAAGCCCATTATCCTGTTTATTTTCTGGCCGCGCTGTTAACTTCGGAAGCTGAAAAAGGCGCCACGGACCAGGTGGTCAAATATATTAATGAATGTAAGGAAATGGGTATTCGGGTTCTGCCGCCGGACATCAATGAGAGTGATTTAACTTTCACCGTGGTTAAAGGCAACATCCGCTTTGGACTGTCGGCCATTAAGAATGTGGGCGAACAGGCCGTCCGCTCGATTCTTGAAGCCCGACGGAAGAGAGGCCAATTCAAATCTCCTTTTGATCTGGTTCAGGATGCTGATCCCAAGGCGGTTAATCGGAAAGTTCTGGAAAGCCTGATTAAAGCCGGAGCGCTGGATTCCCTAGGCTGGAGACGCTCGCAGTTATTCCATCTGGTTGATTCCCTGATTGAGTATAGCCATAAACTCAGCAAATTGAAACACTCCCCCCAGTCGATGTTATTTGGCCAGGAAGAGCTGGAAGCTCCTCCCCTTCCCCCGGAGATAGCCGAGATGAAGGAATGGGATGAGGCCCAGGCTCTGGCTTATGAAAAAGAAGCGCTGGGTTTTTATATTTCCTCTCATCCCCTGGCTCAGTACGGTAATTACCTCCGCCGGCTGGTCACTCATTCCATCAATGAGCTGGAAGAGGTCAGCGAAAATGGTCGGGAGATTCGGGTAGCCGGAATAATTGCTTCTCTGAAACAGATAAAGACCCGGCGGGATGAGAGAATGGCTGCTTTTATTCTCGAAGATATGACCGGACAGCTGGAAGTGGTGGTCTTTCCTGAGGCTTATCAGAAAAATTACGACTATCTCCGGGAGGACCTGCTGGTCTGGGTGAGAGGCAAGCTCTCCCGGGAAGCGGATACGCCCCGGCTCATTCTCTCGGAGATAATGCTCCTGGAAGAGGCCCTGGAGAAACAGGCCCGTAAGGTGGTGATTCGTCTTTATCTGCCCGGACTTGAGAAGATTTTTCTGGAGGAGTTAAAAGAGCTGTTGGCCGAGCATCCGGGTAACTGTCCGGTTTACTTCGAGCTGGAGAAACCTCTTTCCTTCCGCCTGCTGCTCCAATCCGTAGAGTACCAGGGAGTGCGTCCTTCAGATAAGCTCCGGCAGCGAGTAGAGAATCTTCTCGGGAATAATTCTTTCTTTGTGGATTATAATAATCATCGATAATTAATCGGGGTTAGTCCCGGGGGATAATTTCTTTTTCTTCCAGATAATTGATCACCCGAGCACAACACTCTTCGACAGAAAGGAGGCTGGTATCCAGCACCAGCTCCGGGCTGAGGGGTTCTTCATAGGGAGCAGAAATGCCGGTGAATTCTTTGATTTCTCCGGCCCGGGCCTTTTTATAGAGGCCTTTGGGATCGCGCTGTTCGGCTATATCCAGAGGAACTTTAACAAACACCTCGATAAATTCTCCGGAAGGCAATAGTTCCCGGGCTTTCTGGCGGTCGGCCCGATAAGGGGAAATAAAGGCAGTCATGGTGATTAACCCCGCCTGGGCAAAGAGTTTGGCCACCTCCCCTATCCGGCGGATGTTTTCTTCCCGATCTTCAGGAGAAAAACCCAGGTCTTTATTCAGGCCATGACGAATATTATCCCCATCCAGGACAAAAGAAAGATGTCCTCGCTCAAAGAGTCTTTCCTCGACGGCGTGGGCGATGGTCGATTTGCCTGAGCCGGAAAGGCCGGTGAACCAGACGACCACTCCTTTCTGGTTAAGAAGGCGTTCTCGGTCCTGTTTGGTGATCGCCCCTTGGTGCCAGGTGATATTGGTTGCTTTTTGACGGACCATGATCAACCTCACTCTGATTTATGGCGGTAATAATCAAGTAAGATCTCGACGACTTCCGGACGGCTGAATTCTTTGGGGGGTTTTTCTCCCCGGGCCAGCATCTCGCGGAGTCTGGTGCCGCTGATGAGAACCCGGTCTTCATTGGTATGAGGGCAGGTTTTCAGCGAAGCCATGCCGTCGCATTTATAACACCAGAATGTCCAGTCAATCTTTAAAGGTTTAATATATAATTCATCTTCACCGATTTCATCAAAGATTTTCTGGGCATCAAAGGGTCCATAATAATTGCCCACGCCGGCATGGTCGCGGCCGATGATTAAGTGACTGCAGCCGAAGTTCTGGCGGAAGATGGCGTGCAGGACCGCCTCGCGCGGACCGCCGTAGCGCATTTCCATAGGGTAAACTTTGAGCACCACCCGATCGCGCGGGTAGTATTTTTCGAGGAGGACTTCATAACATTTCATCCTGATCTCAGCCGGGATGTCATCGGCTTTGAGCTTGCCGACCAGAGGATGGATGAATAAACCATCCGATACTTCCAGGGCGATTTTAGTACAATATTCATGACTGCGGTGTATCGGGTTTCTGGTCTGGAAAGCAGCTACCGTCCGCCACCCTTTTTCACTAAATATTTTTCTGGTTTCAGCCGGCCGGGCGTAATAAGAACCATATAGCTGAGGATAAGGTCCTTCACTTAAGGCTTTAACTTCACCGCCGAGGTAAACTTCCGGCTGGGCGTAGATTTTAGCTACCCCCGGGTGGGCTTCATCTTCAGAGCGAAAAACATGATGGGCTTCCCAGCGTTTGTCATAGGTGAACTTGTCACTAATCCGGAGGATGCCCATAATTTCCTGGGTTTCCCGATCGACCAGGGCTACTTCGGAATTCAGCCGAAGACGTTCGGCTTCTTCCTTGGTGACAGCCAGGGTTATCGGGATCGGCCAGAGCAGGCCATTACTCATATGCATTTCCGTGACCACCTGCTGATAATCATCATGATTCATAAAACCAGAGAGAGGGCTGAAAGCACCCATAGCCATCATAATCAGATCAGATGTTTCCCGGGAAGACAGAAAGACCCGGGGCAGAGACCTAGCTCTGGTCCTTTCTTCCTGCCGGGCTTCTTCTTCAACCAGCAAAGGTTGGAGTTGACCGCCGTGAGGGGGAACAAGGGTCATCTTTACCTCCATCTTAAAAATAATTTTTTCCGATTAGTTTTTAGTGAGAGTCATTGAAGACTTCACATTTATTATAAAATTAACCGGGATGCAAGTTATTAACCCGGGTAATGGTAAAATGAGTCCTTTGAGCCGACCCGGCACTCAGATTATACTCTTATTAGAGTCTAAAGCTTAAATATTTCCGCGCCTTATGTCAAGCCGGGGAAGAGCCGAGCGATGAACTCCAAAGTTTGACAGGCCGAGAAAAAAAATGATAATACAATCACGGCTTCCATCCAGGAGGTAATTTATGGCCTATCGACTGATGATCGGAGAGAAGAGTCCGACTGTGCGCAGCTGGTTGGAACTCACATTCCCGCCGGACGAATTCATCCTCCAGTTTTTCGCCGATGGACAGGAGTTGAGGCAGGCGATTGAGGCCAGTCCTCCGGATGTAGTGCTCTGTCGGATTTCCTTGCCCGAACAGGATGGTTATCAAATTGCCGAGTGGTTTAAAGAGGAAGATTTAAACCTTAAAACAGGACTGATTCTCTTCAAAGGACCTTTCGAGGAGATTGAGGTGGATAAAGCAGCTTCTTTGCCGGTGGATAAGTTGATCGAATTGCCGATTGCTTCCCAGGAACTCCTGACTCTTGTCCAGGATATAATTGATAGCCGGCGTCTCCCGGAGAATCTTCCGGAGGAACCAGAGGAAGTCAGGGAGGACATTCCTCCAGCCGTCCAGCTGGGAGATGAGATGCGGCAGCTGCTGCGGGAAGAAATTCTGGAAATGGAGCGGGAACTGGAGAAACGCCTGGGATCGAAACTGAAGCTGGAGTTGGCCAGGTGGCTGGAGGCCAGACTGGCTCGCAGGAAAGACCGATAGGAGAAGAAAAAACCTCCAATTCCTGTTAAAATATTAACTCGAAGAAGATAAGTCTATAAATGGCGGTAAGAGAATGAACAAGAAACCTAAATTACCCAAAGCTTACGACCCCAAACCCGTTGAGGACAAATGGGCCCATTTCTGGATTGAAGAAGGACTGTTTAAGGCGGATGCCGGCTCAAGCAAACCCAAATTTTCCATGGTCCTGCCTCCGCCCAACGTGACCGGTTCTCTTCACATGGGACATGCCCTCTGCTTTACTCTCCCGGATATCATTGCCCGCTGGAAAAGGATGCTGGGCTATAATGTGCTCTGGCTGCCGGGGACAGACCATGCCAGCATTGCTGTCCACAACGTCATCGAGCAAGAATTACAAAAGAAAGGTCTCTCGAGAAAAGATTTGTCCCGTGATGAATTCCTGAAAATTGCCTGGGAATGGAAGGAGAAGTACGGCGGAGTCATCACCAACCAGTTGAAAAAGATGGGCTTTTCCCTGGACTGGTCGAGGGAGAGATTTACCATGGATGAGGGTTTTTCCCGGGCTGTCCGCACCGTTTTTGTCAATCTTTATAAAGAGGGGTTAATCTACCGGGATTATTATCTGGTCAACCATTGTCCCCGCTGCGGCACGGTTTTGTCTGATATTGAGGTGGAACACAAGGAATTGTCCGCCAAGTTATATTACATTCGTTATCCTCTAGTTGATGGCCAGGGCGGGGTGGTGGTGGCTACGACGCGGCCGGAAACCATGCTGGGTGATACGGCGGTAGCCGTTAATCCCGATGACAAGAGATATAAGCATTTAGTGGGGAAAAAGGTTATCCTGCCTCTCCAGAATCACCCTATCCCCATTATTGCCGATGAGTCAGTGGAGATGGATTTCGGCACCGGAGCGGTTAAAGTGACTCCCGCCCATGATCCGACCGATTTTCAACTCGGTAAGAAACACAAACTTGATCAGATCATCGTCATTGACAGTCAGGGCCGGATGACTGCTGAGGCTGGCCAGGAATTCCAGGGATTGGATCGTTTCGAGTGCCGGCAGAAAGTCCTGGAAAAGTTGCGAGATGAAGGGCTGTTGATCAAAGAGGAAGATTATCGCCATGCCGTGGGTCATTGTTACCGCTGTAAAACAGTCATTGAGCCGCACCTTTCCTGGCAGTGGTTTGTTAAAATCGGCCCGCTGGCTCGTGAGGCAATCCGGGTGGTTGAAGAAGGTCGGATTCGTTTTATCCCGCCCAACTGGGCCAAGACTTATTTTGAGTGGATGTATAACATCCATGACTGGTGTATTTCCCGCCAGCTCTGGTGGGGACATCGTATTCCGGCTTGGTACTGTCAGGATTGCCAGGAAGTGATGGTGGAAATGGAAGCCCCCCAGGAATGCTCCCGTTGTCATAGTCGTCGACTGGTTCAGGATGAGGATATTCTTGATACCTGGTTCAGCTCAGCCCTCTGGCCCTTCGGTACAATGGGCTGGCCTGAGGAGGCGGAAGACCTGCGGGTTTTCTATCCCACTGATTTAATGGCCACCGGCTTTGATATCATCTTTTTCTGGGTGGCCCGCATGATCATGATGGGGCTCAAGTTTATGGGCGACATCCCTTTCCGGGATGTTTTTATCAATGGACTGGTCCGCGATTTTAAAAAGCGCAAGATGAGTAAGTCCGAAGGCAATATCATCGATCCCCTGGAGATGACCGAGAAATACGGCACAGACGCCCTCCGTTTCACCTTAGCGGCCCTGGCTATTCCGGGCATGGATATTTCTCTTTCGGAAGAAAGGATGGCCGGCTATCGAGCTTTTGTCAATAAAATCTGGAATGCCGCCCGCTTTGTTTTCCTTAATTTAGAAGAAAAATCAGGAGAGAGAGGGGAGCTGACTCTGGCGGATCGTTGGATAAGAAGTCGGCTCTCGCGGGTGGCTCGGGAGATGAATACTTCGCTGGAAGCTTATAAATTCTACGAGGCAGCCAATAGGATTTATCACTTTGTCTGGCATGAGTTCTGTGACTGGTATCTGGAGCTGGTCAAACCGGCCCTGGAAAGAGGTAATGAAAAAAGTCGGGAGACTCTGGTGGAGATGCTGGATATGATTCTTCGCCTTCTCCATCCCTTTATGCCCTTTGTGACTGAAGAAATATGGCAGCATCTGCCGGGAAGCGGGCGGTCACTCCTGGAAGCCTCCTTTCCTCAATATGAGCCGGAGTGGCTCGATGAGGCGGCGGAAGAGCAGCTGGCCAGACTACAGGAGCTGATTACCGCTGTAAGAACCATCAAAGCGGAAAACACCATTCCTCTCAAGAAAAAGGTCAGTCTCTGGGTGAAAATAACGCATTCCGCCGACAAAGATTTCCTGGAGGCCCATCAGGCAGAAATTTTCCATCTGGCTCAGCTGAAGGACATGCGATTGGTCGATGATTTTCCGGCTGCCGAAAAGTTTTTAAAAGGGCTGGCCGGTGATTGGGAGGTGGGCTTGCTGGTCGAGGAGGGCTTGATCGAGCTGGAGAAGGAAATTAACCGACTGGAGAGAGAGTTGAAAAAGACAGAAGAAGATATTGCCAAACTAGAGGCCCGACTGAACCAGAAGAGTTTTCTAGAGAAAGCCCCCCGGGAGGTAGTTGGTGAAACCCGCTCCAGACTGGAAGAGCTCCAGCGAAAGAGGGAAAAAACCCGGGAGCATCTGACAGCCTTACAGGCTCTTTCCACTTCGGAATAATTAACAACCATAAATTTGGGGCCAGTTACCTGGGGAGATTGGGAGCTCCAGTGATTGAGCCCAGGAGACAGGCCAGGTCGAAGGAAAATGAAAATCGGGGAAAAAGTCATTCATCTGCCCACTTGTTCGTCCACTAATGATGTCCTCCGGGAGCTGGCCGAGCAGGGGGAAGAGGATGGAGTGGTTGTCCTGGCTGAGGAGCAGACAGCCGGTCGGGGGACCAAAGGTCGGAGCTGGTTTTCGCCGCGGGGAAAAGGGCTTTATCTTTCAGTGCTGCTGCGGCCGGAGAGGGAAAGTGCGCTTTTTCCCCTGATGGCCGGCGTGGCTGTGGCCGAGGCCATTGCTGAGGAGTATTCCCTGTGGGTTAGGCTCCGCTGGCCGAATGATTTAATCTGGGAGGCAAAGAAATTAGGGGGGATTCTGTGTGAGAGTTCATTTGCCGGGAGAAAATTGAGTTATGTCATTATCGGTATCGGCCTTAACTTGAATCAGCTGGAAAAAGATTTTCCTGTTCCTCTCCGCAAGACAGCGGTTTCTCTCAAGATGATCCTGCAGCGGGATTTTCTGCCGGAATTTGTCGCGGGAAAAATCTTTACCTCCTTAAGCAGATGGTATAACATTTTCCAGGCAGGAGGAGATGAGCAAATTCTCAAAACGGTTGAGACATTAAATGTTTTCCAGCCCGGGGATGAGATTGCTTTTACCAGCAAGCAGGGTCAGGTGCGGGGTCAATTTCTCGGGCTTGACCGCTACGGTCGGCTGGTGGTGAGAGCTCAGGATATTATCCGGACTTTTACTTCAGGAGAAGTTCTCTCTCCAGTAAGCTGCTTGGCCCCGGGAGAGGAAGGGGAATCATGATTCTGGCTATTGATATTGGTAATACCACCATCGCCCTGGGGGTTTTTGTGGACCAGGAGCTGGTCCAGAAGTGGCGCCTCCGAAGCGATCAGGAGAAGACGGCCGATGAATACACCCTGGTTCTCCTTAATCTTCTCACCTGGGCGAAGATAAAAGAAGAGGAGATCAAGGGGTTGATTATTTCCAGTGTGGTGCCGCCTTTAACACCTGTTTTTCAAAAAGTTTGTCGTCAATTGTTCGGTCGGCGGGCGCTGGTGGTTGGGCCCGGGTTAAAAACCGGCATGGCTATTCTCTATGAGAATCCGCAGGAGGTGGGGGCTGATCGGGTGGTGGCCGCTGTGGCGGCTTTCAGCAAATACGGCGGGCCGGTCATTGTCGTCGATTTCGGTACAGCGACCACCTTTGATGCTATTTCCGAGCGGGGGGAATATTTAGGCGGAGCTATCGCTCCAGGAATAGAGATCGCCGCCCAGGCTCTTTATGAAAAAACGGCCAAATTACCTCGGATTGAAATCAGAAAGCCGGCCTTGGTCATTGGTAAAACGACGGAAGCCAGTATGCAGGCCGGTCTTTACTATGGATACAAAGGGTTAATAGAGGGCTTGATTGCTGAATTGCAACAGGTGCTGGGTCCGGAGACCAAAGTGGTCATGACCGGAGGGTACGCCGAGCTATTTTTCCCCAACCAGCAGCCGAACTTTTTCTACGAGCCCGATCTTGTCCTGGAAGGATTACGCCTGTTATATGAGAAAAATCGCCGTTAGCTAGCCCAGGGATTGCTTCTATGACCAGAGAGAAGACTGAGAGAGAAATCTATTTCCAGACTATTGCCGATTTTGTGTTGAAACAACGCCAGGGCCATCTGTTTTTGACTCCTCACGAGATGTTCTTGATTGACAAATGGCTCCAACGGCAGATTCCTTTACGGGTGGTGCTGGAGGGTTTGCAACGGGCGGAGGAGTTCTGGCGGGGAAAAGGAAAGTCGCGGCGGACATTCACCCTGGTCAGAGTGGAGCGCTTTGTGCTGGCTGCCTATCAGGCCTTCCGGGAACGTCAGTTGGGTCGTCAGAGAACCGGGGCGTCGTCCGCCGAGATAACTCTTCCCCGAAGAAGGCTGCTAGAGGCTATTCGGCCATTTCTGGCTCCAAAGGAAAGGCGTCTTAAACCTTTAAGTAATTATTTTAAGCAGGCGGCCGAGGCTTTGCAGCGGGAGGAAACCGATGAAATACTTCTCGAGGAATTGGATGAGAAGATTGATCAGGCCCTCCTGAAGATGGCTCTTCCGGAAGAAAGGCAGGCGGTCGAGGTGGAAGTAGCGGCTCATTTCCAGGCTAAATCACGCCAAGAGGCCCAGGCGCTGGTAGAGCGGGCTTTAATCAAACACCTGCGGCGGAAGTTCCAGATTCCTTATTGTTCTCCCTATCTGTATTAGCCCGGCTGCGCCCGCGATTCTATATTTGGCTCTAAGCTTAATCCAACCATAATTCAGGGTGGAGAATTACTTGAAGGATTTTGTCAGGGGGATGTTGAAGTTCTTGTTGTAAGGCCTCCAAGGGGATTCCTCTCTCCCGGTCGGAAATAACCCAGCGGGTCAGCAAGGCGGAAGAAGCACAGATTTTTCTGGTCAGGAAATAGGAATTCTCCGGATAGATGAATGATTCTTCCGGAAAAGCCACTGAAAAAACAGGTGAGGTCACTATTTTCTCCAGATGCCGGGCGAGATCAAGGACTTGTTGTTCATAGAATTTTTCCACGGTGGTCTGCGGCGAGAGATGCTGGATAGAGGGCAGCAGCAACCCCACCTCATGACCTAGAGCATTAATTTGCTGCAGGGTTCTTTTGACTTCATCAGGCGACTCCCCCAGTTCCGGAGAGTTGATATCAACCAGAAAACTCCCCCGGAGGCCCAGCTCTTGCTCTTGCCGGGCCAGGGCAAGAGCCTGGTTTAAATCCTTCTGGACATCATGACGGAGGATGAATTTTAGAGACTGAACCTGACTTTTCACCTGAGGAATTTCCCGGAGCAAATAATAATCATCAAAAGAGTCTTTAAGAAATTTAAGGAGAGCTGAGAGTATTTCAGGGGTCATTTTCATTTGTTTGAATTTGATATTTTACAACAGACTAAGCAGGTCAACAAGCCAGATTGTACCCTGGAAAATCGCCTGGTATAATAGATAGTCTTAAATATCAGCGAAAAACACTACGAGTAATTGGTTTGGGAAACCAATGCCGGCTCTGGGAGGAGAATAATGAAGAAGGAGCTTCTGGCAATTGTGGTGGCTGGGCTGTGTTTTATCTCTTCAAGCCATTTCGTCCGGGACTTTAACAGTAATCGATGCCTAGGGACGGTCCCACCTCTGAATCAAACTCTCCAAAAAGAAGTTAAGGCTCCCAGAACAGGGTTAATACTAAAAAAAGCTGGAGTCTTCACCGGGTATACCTTATTCTCTCCCATCACTTCGACCGAAACTTTTCTGATAGATCTCGCAGGCAGAATTGTCAATGTCTGGCAGAGTGATTGTGAACCGGGTCAAGCTGTTTACCTTCTGGAAAATGGCCATCTCCTTCGAACAGGTTTTGTCGGACCTGAGGCCAATCGCACATTTCATGGTGGCGGTGCTGGTGGGCGCGTTCAGGAATTTAGCTGGGAAGGAGAATTACTCTGGGATTTTGAGTATAACAGCGATAAGTTTCTCCTTCATCATGATATTGAAAGATTGCCCAATGGCAATATCCTGATGATTGCCTGGGAGAAAAAAACCCGACGGGAAGCTATTAAGGCTGGACGGAATCCAGCCACTGTTGGTGAAGAGGGGTTATGGCCAGATTGTATAATTGAAGTCAAACCAACTAGCAGGAAAACAGGCCAGATTGTCTGGGAATGGCATGTCTGGGACCACTTGATTCAGGATTATGCCCCTGCCAAGAAAAATTACGGTCGGGTAGCTGAGCATCCAGAACTTATTAATCTTAACCCCGGGGATTGGACGGGGCGATTAACCCGTCAGCAACGGGAGAGATTAAGGTCTCTTGGTTATCTTCACTTTGCGCCCCAGCATGCTTCAGGGAAAGCTCATCCTGACTGGATACACATCAACTCCATTGATTATAATCCTGAGCTTGATCAAATCTTAGTCAGTGTTCTTGGCTTTAATGAAATCTGGATTATTGACCACAGCACAACGACCAAGGAGGCCGCTGGGCATAAAGGAGGACGGAGTGGCAAAGGAGGGGATTTGCTTTATAGGTGGGGTAATCCTCAAGTTTATGGAGCAGGCTCAGCGGCTGACCAGCGCCTTTTCGCCCAGCATGACGCTCAATGGATTCCGCCCGGATGTCCTGGAGAAGGGCATATATTAATTTTCAACAATGGACGTGGCCGGGTTGACGGTGATTATTCATCAGTGGATGAGATAGTTCCTCCAGTAGATAAAAAAGGAAATTATTATCGGCAAAAAGGAGAGTCGTTCGGCCCAGAGGGTCCGGTCTGGAGTTATGTTGCTCCCCACAAGGAAGATTTTTACTCGAGCCATATTTCAGGTTGTCAACGTCTTCCCAAAGGCAATACTTTGATTTGTTCCGGAGAGAAAGGCATTTTCTTTGAGGTGACGCTGGATAAAAAGATTGTCTGGGAATTTATTAATCCTCTCTTTGGACAACCTCGACCTCCTTTGGGTGGAGCAGGACCAGAGGGTAAGCAGAACCTGAAAGCAGGCCAGAGGAATGAGTTTGGTCAGAAAAGAAGGTGGTCCGGAAAGGGGAAGTTGCCTCCTTCAGGTCCAATAAATTCTGTGTTTAAAGCTTATCGTTACCCACCTGATTTCCCTGGATTTAGAGCAAAGAAATTGACCCCTGGTGAGGATCTGGTTAGTTATGTTAAGAGAAAATATCTCCGATGAATTACAGGAAAACTTGATTCTCCTTATTATCTTTTTAGAAAATTAAACTCCATATTAATCCACCATCTGGAATAAGTATAATTCTAGTTTTAGAGCAGCTGATTGACTGTTGTGGGTTTAGCTTGCTTTTTCAGGGTTGTCTTTTTAACCACGGTGCCGTCCGTTTTTGACTTCACGGTGAACTCTACCCAGCCTGGCGAGCCCTTCATCTAGACCAGAGTGCAGAAGCGTTTGGTGTCTTTTCCTTTTAGCCGGAATTCAGCTCCTTTGGCCGGAATAATTGTAAAACGGGCTTTAGGATTTCGAAAATCGAGACCAGCTGTGCCGCCGGACATTTCCAGAGGCTGGATATTCCGGGAGTGGCGGAAGGTAATTTTATCCATGACCGCCCTCTTCAACTGGACTGCTCGGTCAGATGAAGTGGGATAGACTCGGTCGTTGACCACAGTGACTTTAAGCCAGTAGAGGTCTTCGGTCACCGGTTCGACGTCCACCTCCTTAATTTCCACCCGGGGAAGCTGACAAGCGCAGTAGAGCACGAAATGGGCGCTTTTCAGAGATTCTCACTCAATATAATGCCAGGGCGTGGTGCGGCGGAGAAGTTTCCGTGGCGTGCCCCCTATTCAGATTCTCCCTAGGTCGGGGTGGTTGACCTTATGGAGGGTAATCCACCCTTCTCCGGTCAGCTCGATGTCAATCCACTTGAGATACTCCTTTTCTGACACCCGACCGTGACTGTTATCATTTTTCAGCTGGCTGTTTTGCCGCTGAGCCAGGCCTTTTTCCACACTGTTATAAACGCCGTCGGGATTGACAATGGGACATATATAAAATTTATCTCATCGACAAGACGGGTGATGGTCTTGTCACTGCCGTAACCGCTGACCAATTTATCGATGATGAAGAGGCAGACTTCAGTGCCGGTGAATTCGTTCCCGTGGGTCGCTCCGCAGATCCAGTGGCCCGGGTTACCCTGGTAGGGCTTTATCGGCGTCACGTTTTTCACCCACTAAGAAAAGAAAAATATTTCACAAAAGAGAGAATTTTAGCTGTAAAAACAGGAAAAACAGACTTGTATTTAGGGAGTTAATTTTTATCGTGATTATTACAAGCAATCAGCCCGGAGAGCCAGTGAATGACATTCAGGAGTAATTGGGCGTTTCCTCTAGCCAGGGGGTGATTCATGCCGGCCTTAAAGCGACCTTGATTGAAAATCTGGGCGGTAAACATGGCTGCTTCGGCAAAGAAAGCGATTTTCCCCTTCCCAAAATCAGCCACTGCCCCCTGGCACCAACCAGCTACGCTGATGGTGGGAGTGTCGGGAGGAAATTTCCAGAATTCCTTGGGCATCCAACTCCTTCTCCCGCGGCCGAAGACTAAAATCGGCTTAAAATGCGGGCCGGGTTGGAAAGCCGACCCGGCAAAAGTGGCCACAGAATTAACTCTTTCCCCGGGATGGCGGCCATTGGTCACGGGATGGTCCCGAAGGGTGCCGTCCACTCGTCGGAAAATGATTGGCCTTTCCCGTCCGGAAAGAAAACCGTTTAACACATAGCCGTTGTTGACCTTGAGGCCAAAAGAGAGAGCCAGTTTTTCAATGGCGGCCGGGTCAGGTCGGTGGTCGGTGATCAGGAAGAGAGAGCCGCCTTCTCTGACCCATTTATTCAAGGCGGCTATTTCATCCTCAGAGAAAGTCGGTGGGTCTCCCTTTTGAAAAGGGGGTTGAGCATCAGCAATGACCAGTATCTGGCCTTCCTGGAGTGACCCCGGAGATATTCGCTGAAGACCGCGTTTGATGACGTAGCCATCCTGTTCGAGAAGCCGGGCGAAGGGAAGATAGGTCCCAATGGCGGTGTGAAAGTTACGGTGAGCTTCGTCAATGACCACTACCGGACCTTGCCCCGGAGGAAAGGCTGGCTGTTTTATCGCATAGCAGAAAGATAAATCAGCTGTCCGGGGTGGCTCAACCTGACTGGCTGTCTGTTGTCCGCTGCCGAAGATAGCCAGAGAAATCCCGAGAAAAAGAATAGTTATGGTTTTTTTCATTTCAGCAATTCCTTTTTCGCCCCTCGATGATCATTCTCAGTTGTTTCTAGAGACGTCAGGAATATTGACCGGAAACAATATGAATAATAATGAAGAGCGAAGGTAATTTCAGTCATTTTAATTTCTCCCTTATTTTAATTTATTGCTGGCTTTTAGGGAAAGATTTTCTTTTTATTATGCCATTTTGTGGCTTCTATTGAATAATGAGGGTCATCGCATTTTTGGATACCTGGAGGTGGAGCTTAGTAGTCAGGTTTTCATATTTGATATTAGTGATGATCATCATCTTCTTCTCCATGGCCTTTCCTTCAGTTTCGTCTTGACCAAAGCTAAATCTTTAAGTAACAACCTGATTAACTTATCCGGCACTCGTTTTTCAGGCTTTAGAGCGGATTTTCCGCCTCGGTTGACCGCAATTTTGAGTATTTGGTAATAAGGAGCTCAGAGTTTTTTATACAGGTTAAAAAATAATGCCTTTCCAGAAGAAGAACGAATGTTAAATGTGGAGACCTGATCCTAATTTGCCTGGCAGTTTTTAGTGCTCACCTGAGTAATGTCGCTCTTTTCAAGTATTCTCTTATGCCGGATAGGGGGAGTCCTGGGTCGAAAAAACCTACATCTTCACTTTTTTCATGGTGGTCATAGGGCTGGTTTCAGTACTGCTATGGGAGGTGATTTTCCCTGACACTCGGGCCAAGAATGAGTTCTAAGCTATAAGCTAGGATCCTTAGATAAAGCTAATTACCTCCATATCAAAAAGATATATCAGCTAAGGCAGAAATTGAACTGAAATTGAAACAGAAAATGAAAATGCAATCTTAAATCAGCCAGAAAATGGCGAAAATGAACGCCTGTGGATAGCTACAATTTTGTCGGAAAAAGGCATAAAAGCCGACAAAATTGTAAGGATCGTATTGGTAAAATTCTACACTTAATCTGTATCTTGCTCATTATCAACAAAATAATAGTCTATGGAAGTAATTGGCATATAATTTGCACTTCTATGTGTGTCAAGGTTAAGAAAGGAATTAATCGATGAGAAAAGAACGAAGAACTCCTGAAAGTTGCCCTCTTCAATCTGGTGAGAGACATAATAAAATGACTCAGGCAACGAAGAAAAAGCACGGCGGAACTTATCTTCCAAAAGAAATCTCTCTGACAACCCCTTTGAAACGGAGATGTTTTATAAAAACTTTACCTCTTTTCGCCTTAGCCTTGAAAGCTTGCGTGAATACTCCAACTGCTATACGTGTCGAAATAGATCCGGCAAAATGCATTGGCTGTGGCGAATGCTTAAGATATTGCCCCTTTGGAGCAATCATCCTTGCAGAGAAAAGTTCATTCAGTGTTGATTCTTCACTGTGTATTGGTTGCGGACGGTGTGCTGATGTGTGCCCATCTGGTTCAATAGTTGTTGAGTCAAGAGGTTTTGAAATTATCGATGAGAATTGCGTTGGCTGCGGTCTTTGTGTAGAGAATTGTCCGGAAGAAGCGATCTTCCTAGACCCTACGGATTACAAGGTCATAGGCAGCCGATGTACTGGATGTGGGAGTTGTGTCAATGTTTGCCCGAATGGAGCCATTTCTCTTGAGGGGAACAAAGCTTATATTGATGTGGGAAAATGCGAACGATGCGGTCGATGTTTTTCTGTGTGTCGAAAAGGAGCCATAGAAAAAGCTCTCGCCCACATCATTGAAGAAAAATGTTCTTATTGTGGACGTTGTTATTCGCTGTGTTCTCATAACGCGATTCAAAAAGGATCGCCGGCCATAATAGATGAATCCTCTTGTACTCGCTGTGGTCGATGTATTTCTGTCTGTCCTACAGATGCCATAAAGGGAGAAGCCCGGAAAGCTTGGATTGACCCTTCCAAATGTAGATTGTGTACTTCATGTATCCCGCACTGTCCCTACGGAGCAATCCAGATGGTAGGAGGATAATAATGAGAAAACTTGTCATCTGCGGAATAGTGGCCCTTGCTGTTCTTGGTGCCTCACTTCAGGCCAAGGACTGTCCCTCCCGTCTCTATGCTAACCTCCATCAAATCGGTAATAGCCCCTTCTCCTGGAGTTTTGAATTACGGGCCTTTGATTACAATGTTGAAGGAGAAAATTATTTCTTTTATGGACTTGGAGGCTTGCTTCGCTTTGAACCACACAAAAATCTCATAATAGATCTTGAAGCCGTATACAGAGAAAAGAAATATGTGGATTGCCAACGGATTAAGACCGTCTCTCCAATTCAGATAAAAGCACTTAATTTTCAATATTCCTTTGAAAAAATTCCTGTAGAAATTGTTGCCGGAAGACAAGAAATCCGTGTGGGCAGCGGGCTAGTTCTTAACGACTTTTTTGATGGGCTGGCAACGCAGATTTCTATTGGCGACTTTGAATTAAATTTCGGAGCCGGTCTGCTGGCTCTACCGATTGCCAAAAAAACTCTTTCCTGCCAGAAGTGCTATTTTTACGAATACAAATCTTGTTGGAAAGGTTTTTGTAATGCAGATTACGGTGATTTTAAAATGATTTTTGCTGGAATTTTGAAAAGACTCGGCCCTAACACTTTTGGAGTGAATTATTTGCATACTTTTTCAAAGGATCCCCATTTTGATTCCGCTGTTATAAGTAGTTACGGTCGGATTAAACTTCCCCTAGGAGTCAGGTCTGTTTCTGAGTTTGCAGTCCAGAGATTATTTTACTCTAACGAGTGGGCCTACGGCTTTTACTGGGAATTGAGCCGGGTATGGAGAGCTAGGAAAATTGGCACTTTCATAGTAAAGCTTCAGAATATTTATGGAAGTAAAATAGATAACACTTTCTTTTCCCCGGTTTTTGGGAATATTTTTCTTGGAGAAAGGATGCATTATTCAATAAGACAGGGAAATACATTTGGAGCAAGCATAAAGATACTGCCACGTTTCTGGAGGGCGATTGACCTTTATACTGCTTATTTTGTCAATTCCCGGGAATACTTTTCTCCGCTACTTACGGATGAATTTGATATTGGAATTAATATCCGGTTTGACCGCAGCAATAAGATAAGAAGTTCTATTTTATTCTCAAGGGCAAATACTACCCGGGGACTTATTCATCAATTGCGATTTGATGTAAGACTGACATTTTAAGAGGTTTAAAATGAAAAAACTACATAAAATTTTAGTTCTTGGGATGATAATGTTGGTAGGTTCAACCACACTTATATTCCCCTGTCATATTTATTTCGAACCTAAAATCAAAACTCTCCAACAGGGAAAGGAAGTTGAGGTGACTATTTATGTGAAACTTGAGCACAGACGGTGTGATATTCCCCTGGATGCGACTGTAATTGAGGCTGAGAATATCGCAATTAAGGAGAAAGGCAATTGGGAAAAAATAAAAAAAGGGTTGTATAAGTTGAATATCAAAATCATATTGACAGCTGCGAAAGGGGAATTGCGTGTAATCCGCGAGTGCGAGAAAAAAGGGATTTCTGAAGGAATATTGGAAGTTACGGCCGAATGATGAAAAGGATTGCAGTCGGCGTCATTATTTTTCTTTTAATGGCCTTTTCTTTTTCAAGTCTCGTTTCCAAAGGTGAACTTTCTCTGCCGCCTAAACTTGTGATGCTGTTTATTCTGCTCTTTACGGCAGCTATAGCTTTGAAACTAAAGATGTATTGGACACGATTCCCCATCCTGTTGAGCTCAATAGCCTATCTTGGTTTTTATGAAGGAAGCTGTCTCTGCCCGAATGGAGCATTACAGAATATTTTCCTCTTCCTGGGTATGTCAAAATTCTCCAGAATCGGTCTTTATGTATTTGAGCTAACTGTTATTTTCGGAATTGTGTTTTTGATGGGGAATTTGTACTGTGGTTGGGTGTGTCATAAGGGTGGAGTTCAAGAGTTTCTGTTTCGCCAGAAACTGGCCGTAAGAGTTCCGGAAAAAGTGGACCATATTCTGCGGAACTTGAGATTTGTTGTTCTGGGAATAATTATTGTCTACCCTTTACTCAAACAAGAAAAATTATTTGGAAAAATCGACCCTTTTAAAACACTTTTCAACCTCGATGGGTCTATAACCTTGGTTATTCTTTTAGGCTTTGTTCTCCTGACATCAATCTTTATTTACAGGCCATATTGCCGATATTTCTGTCCTTTTGGTGCTGTCTTAGGCGCCGTGAATGCTCTTGGTTTCTTTAAACTGCAATTCAATGGTGTCTGCACCGCTTGTCGCATCTGCGAAAAAAGTTGCATGTTTGATGCTCTCAAAGCAAAAAATCTCTCCTCGCCTGTTGTGGATAAAACGATCTGTATAGCGTGTATGGAATGCACTCGAGCCTGCCCAAAGAAAGTTCTAGAAGAAAATAAAATATTAGGCAAAAAGCGTGACTTTCAGGCTGACCTCGTTGTTTAACTTACCCGAAGTTGTGGCAAATCAATTTTCCTCATTTTTTTGAATTCTTTATTTTGCCAAAAGGATTCAAGTTTTTGATTGAGGAAAATGAGCAGATGCTTTTCTTGACTGCCCACCAAATGAAATTTGGGCCTGCCTGGTGGTGCTATTTGGCCGGCAGAACCTCAAAGGTTAAGGAACTCCAGAAGCTTTCCCATTCATGGGATGGCTTTCTAACCCATTCCATATGAGTCAGCCGGATGACATAAGGGCCCGCTTTCTCCAAAGGGATTACAGTTTCGCCCTGATTGTTTGTAGTGGTGGTTTCCGCAAATTCCTCTCCTCGACCGGGATAACTCCAGGCCACTTCCGCTTGAGCCAAAGGTTTTCCCTGAAAAAGTACTCTTATTTTTAGCCGGTCCCCCTCCTTCAACTGGTAAGGATTGACTAGAGGAACAATTTCCACTGGGAGGCCCACTGGTTGGCTGGGATTAGAAGTAAGACGGAGGCCGACCTGGACCACTGTTTTCGGGAATTTGGCATAGTGTTCCACGGCGCTTTTCTGGAGCAGGCCTTTTTCTTGGCGAAGACGGTAGATGCGGGTCAGGCCATCATGGAGAAGATATTCGTTGAATTCTTCAGCGGTTAACCGAATTTCTTTGGGTTTCAAGGCCGCAGCGATGACATAAGTTCCTTCCTCAGGCAAAGAGAGGCTGACAACCAAGGATTTTCCCTGGACCTGGTATTGAGTAATCTCTTTTTTCCCAGCTGGGCCCCAGAGGAAAAACTGTTTAATTCTTTCCGGAGTGACGGCATTGAGACTGTGAGGGAAGTCCATGCCGGTGTTGGCTAGAATAGTCACCTTTTCCCCTGGCTTAAGTCTGAATTGTTGCGGCACTAGCCATAGATCATGGGCACTAAGAGAGATGACCAAAGCCCCTGTTATGAAGATACTCAGAATTATGTTTCCTTTTTTCATTGTTTAATCCTTCCTTAAATTGAGTATTTTTCTTCTTGTCTTTAGTTCAAAGAACTTTATCTTTTGCTTTTTACCAGGATGAGTTGCTTTTGTCTAGAGGAGCTTTGTTTTGGGTTCATGTTTTCACTTTTGACATTTGGTCTACAAACGAAGCTTTTCGCTTTCGCCCTTTTAAAAAATTCGCGGACTCTCTTGTGAAAGATTAGATTTAATATTGAGGGCGCTCCCGGTGAAGAGGAATATTTCTGGATGGAAAGAAGTCCTCGCCGGTTCGAGAGGTAGATGATCAGCCAGTCATTAGACTCCTGGCTGAAAATGGAGAGGAGCCAGCTGGAAATTGTCCATAATAATGAACAAGGAATTTGGGGGAAATAATTGGAATGAGGGTCAGAACCAATCAAGAAAAAATGAGGACTTGCTCAGGCCGTTATTGAAGATGAGGGAAAGGCCTCTGTCATGTTAAATAAATCAAAATTTAACGCCAGCCTTTTACCCTTCCCTTATAGAAAATTTAACCAGGGGGAGAGAGATAAGCTGTTGTCCAGGTTGAGTTTATACCTTGTCTTTTGGTCAGGGAGATTTTATGATTTCTTCAGAGGGAGAGGTGAGTGATGGGCAGAAAAATATTCTGCTTAATTTTTTGGCTTTTTCTGATTTGGGGCCTGGAAGGGCTGGCTGAACCCTTAAACCGGATTAAGATGGTTCATCTTGATAGTTCGGGACGTTATCTGGGTTACGGGCGTTCGGTAATGGACCCACCCAAAATTTTCGCTTCTAAAGAGCACATCATGATTTTCTATCTCCAACCGAAAGAAAGTGGCTCGTTACCGGGAAAAAGCCGCAAGGTCTATCAGGTTGATCTTTACCGTAATTATGAGTAATCAGGGCACGGCTAAGTTAACAATTGAAGGAGAGCCGCTGGCGCTGGATGCGGCCGGCTATATCTATTTTCTGGAAAGGAAAAATTCGTCTTACATTATCTCTAAAAATCTCCTCACCTTTCAGGAAGACAGTTCCGGGAAATAATAAAGGAAATTTACCTTGAGGCTGCTCGTCTCATTTTTCGTATAATAAAATTATATTCTGGTTTATCCTTGACGTTTTCCAGGTGTCTATAGTAACATTACTATTTCAATAAAATTGATATGAATATGTAGAATATATTCAACCTGGCAAGAAGGAGTTAAGATGAAAAAATTTGCCGCGATTTTAACGGCCTTGATGATTCTAATGCTCTCGGTGAATGCCGGAGTTATCAAAAAGGCCAAGACTGAAGTCAGTTTTGCCAAATTCGGTAAATTGACAATGGTTCAAGAAGAGCGAGTGACCGACTTGAAAAAAGAGACTTTTACTGACAGCAAGTTCAAGGGTAAGGGAATTATGGGGCGTCTGGCTGGGAAGTTTGCCCTGAAATCAGGCGTTAAGGGCGAGATCATCGATTTGCAAGAAATGCTGATCTATTCTCTTGACCATAAAAAGAAAGAGTACCGCGTCCGGCCGATTGAGAAAATTGATCTGGAGGCAGGCGAACTGGGAAAAACCCAGGCTACTGAAGAGACAGCTCAGGAAGAGCAACCGGAAGAGCCCAGCGATATTAAAATCACCCGCAATGAATTTAAAGTTAAAGACACCGGAGAGAAGAAAACTATCAATGGTTTTCTTTGTCGTCGCTATGAGATTACCTGGCTCCTGGGGTGGGAAAATGTTCGCACAGGTGAGAAAGGCACAAATCGGCTGATCACAACCGTCTGGACTACCCCTCTAGAGGGAGCGGTCAAACAGAGTTTTGAGGAGGAGTCTAAGTTTCAGCAGAATTACATGAAGAAGATCGGACTGGAAATTGACCTCCAACAACAGGAGATTTTGGGCAGCAACTGGTTGGCTTTGCTGATGCAGATGGATCAAGAGGGTGAAGCCCCCAGCCAGGAGATGTCCACGTTTGCTGGTGAGATGAAAAAGATTAAAGGCTATCCAATTCTGGTTGATGGTAAATATTATCAGACAAAAGAAGGTGGGCCAGCCGAAGAGGCTGAAGAAGAAGGCGGCGGAGTCAAGAAAATGTTTGGCGGTTTTGCCAAGAAAGCCCTCAAGAAAAGTTTGAGCCGGAAGAAAAAAGGTAATGAACCGGCTTTTACCTATTATCTGGAAGTTCTGGAACTGCAGCCGGCCCCAATTACTCCAGAAACCATTACCGTGCCGGCCGGTTATAAGAAAAAAGACTAAACCGTTTATCATTTTGCCTTTTATCTTCTGCCTGACTTAATTTTAAGGTGGAATGTCAGTATTGTCTTCGTGGACTTTGGGGGCAATTACTTTGCTCTTGGCATTCTTCGGCTGGCTCTTTTGGCAGATTTTGTTGGCTTGTCTTGGTTAGGGGAAGAGGCTCTATATTTTGATCATGAAATAGATGAAATGGAGGTCTTCTGGAAGGGCAGGCTTATTCCTTTTTAGATAGAGATGAAGGGGAGGGCAGGATAGCTTTTAAGGCAAGATTTTTTATTTAAAATCTTGCTAATGAAAATGCTGGTTCTGGCCTGCGGTTAGTTGACATGGTGCTAGGTGTTATATATTCCCCCTCTTCAAGCCACTACTTTTTTGGAACAATGACGGTGTTAACGCCTGATAATATTTGGAACTATTATCAAAAATACGGCATTGAAGGTCTTTACCAGCGTCATATCAAAGGTGATCTCTATTGTGTTGATGAACCTTTAGATTGTGTTATTGTGATTTAATAGATTTGGCCTTTAAGCTGGGTTTTAATAAAAATATAGGCCAGGTTAAATATGAAGAGGAAGGAACTCTTTATATTAGCAATTGTCTTCGTTTCTTTCTTTTTTAACCGAGTTGGTGGCACAACTCTTCCTGGTCGACCTTTTCAAGAGAAAATTCGGCTCTCTCAAGAGAAAGAAATTATTGCTCTGGTTTATTATTTCTGCGTCTTGGATGATGAGACCATTCTTTTAAATGACATTAAAGATCGTAAATTGATGTTATACGACAATCGGGGACAATTATTAAAGTCTTGGAGCTGGGAAGGTCAGGGGCCGGGGGAATATCAAGGGATATGGAGCAGTGATTATTTTCATCCCTTCCTCGGCCTTCATGATCCTCGGGTGCAGAAAGTTATTCTTTATCGGCGCACAGGTAAAACAGATTTTCAATGGGTGGAGGACATCTATGCCGCCTCTCAAAATGTCACAGGTTTTAAGCTCTTTCAAGACAAAATAATTGATTCTCTTAATCACCTTGGTCCGCCTTACAAAGTTATTGGTTTGGTACCACGAGAGGAATTAAAGTCCGTCAATAGACTGAGAAATCTCCTGGGAGTTCAATTTGAACTTTTTCCTTTAGAAGAATTTTCGCGTTTTAGGCCCAATTACTATCCTGCCTTATTTGGTATGAAAAAAAAGCGATATACTTTTTATTTTACCTGGACTTCCTGGGGAAAAGACTTATTTCTCCACTTTTTTAAAAACATTTTTGGCTCGGGCTGAACCCATTCTATAGGAAATTACTGAGTCATATAATAAAGAAATAACATTTCTATTGTAATTCTCCAAACATTTGTTGATTGACGAACAATATTTAGATGAAATATTTTATTAGAGAGCTGGTAGTTAAAAGAGGGAGTTCAATCCCCTCCGCTTATCAAGGTAAGGGCAGGTGAGACGCCGGGATTTTTTAAAGAAAAGTGCCTGGCTGACCGGCTCTTTTCTACTGGGCGGGGGATGGTCGGGCTGCCGCCGTCCAGTTTCCGGGTTTCCTCATATTATCTTCATCATGGCCGACGATATGGGCTATGGTGACCTCAGCTGCTTAAACCCGGAATCCCGCATACCCACCCCTCAGATGGACCGCCTGGCCGCTGAAGGCGTTGTTTTCACCGACGCTCATAGTGGTTCTTCCGTTTGTACGCCTACTCGCTACGGTCTTCTTACCGGGCGCTATAGCTGGCGGACTCGCTTGAAGAAAGGCGTGCTCAATGGCTACAGCCGATGTTTGATTGAGACCGACCGCTTGACAGTAGCTTCCCTCTTGAAAAAGCATGGTTATCATACCGCCTGTATCGGTAAGTGGCACCTTGGGCTGACAGAATATTCTCCCGAGAGACCGAATCTGACTCTGGATGAATTCACTCGTCCCCTACGCCCGGGACCCAACGAATTGGGCTTTGATTATTGGTTCGGGATACCGGCTTCTCTGGATATGGCCCCTTATGTGTATATCAGAAATGGTGTGGTGACGGCTCCCCCCACTGGTCGGATTGAAGCTTCTCCCTACCCGGCTTTTTATCGGCGCGGCCCAATTGCGCCTGACTTCCGCCATGAAGAAGTCCTGCCCCGTCTGGCGGAAGAAGCGGTCCAGTTCATTCGTCGCCACCAGCGTTCCACTCCCGAACGTCCTTTCTTTCTTTATCTGGCGTTGACCGCTCCCCATACTCCCTGGGTGCCTTTGCCTGCTTTTCGAGGGCGCAGTCGAGCCGGTCTCTATGGTGACTTTGTGACCCAAGTGGATGATGTTGTAGGACGTCTGCTGCGGGTATTGGATGAGGAAAGGTTGGCCGGACAGACATTGGTTATACTAACCAGTGACAACGGGGCTGACGAGAGGTTTATCGGGGATTATAATAACGGTGTTTCCGGCCCGGGGGCAAATTTCGGCCATGAAGCTAATTACATTTATCGAGGGCAGAAGTCAGATATCTGGGATGGTGGCCACCGCATTCCTTTTATTGCCCGCTGGCCGGGAGTGATTCGAGCTGGCCGTCAATGTTCTAAACTCGTTTGTTTAACCGACCTCCTGGCCACTTGCGCTGAATTGGTTGGAGCCCAACTGCCGGAAAACGCCGGGGAGGATAGTTTCAGCTTTTTGCCCTACCTCCAAGGGCGGAAGCCTTCAGGCCCCGTGCGAGAAGCAGTTGTCCATCATTCCATTGATGGCTCTTTCGCCCTTCGTCGGGGCAGATGGAAGTATATCGCCACACCAGGTTCCGGTGGCTGGAGTAAAGGCGGAGACAAATGGCCCGCCCAGCTTTATGATATGAAGGCTGATCTGTCCGAGAGACGCAATCTTTATGGCGACCCCGCTTATCAGGAAATTGTCGAGGAGTTGAAAGCTCTTCTCCGCCGCTGCCAAGAGCAAGGTTTTACCCGCCCCCGATAAAAGAATCTGTAAGAATGGGGTCGGGCCGTGGCAATTTATTTATTATCAATAAGATAACCTTAATTTCGAGCCCTAAAAAGGTCTTATAAGGCGATTTTTGGCGCCAAAAATCGCCTTATCCATTATCCCTTTTCCCAGCCAGAAAACTTACTCTCGCTTTTACCTCCCTTAATTCACAGCCTTCTCCTTTCTTTTAGCCATTCATTTCCAATTTAAGGGAGAGAAGAGAATAATCTATGCCAAAGCCGAGAACCTAAATATAACCGGCAGTATTAAAGATCGAATGGCCTTTTATATTTTGAGCCAGGCTTACAGGAAAGGAATATTGCGTTCAGGGGAATTAATAATTGAGGTCACCAGTGGAAATACCGGGATTTCGTTTGCCGGGATTGGCAAAGCTCTTGGTCATCCGGTAATGATTTTTATGCCCGACTGGATGAGCCAGGAGAGGGTCAATTTATTAAAAAGCTACGGCGCCCAAATCAAACTGGTGAGTAAGTCTGAGGGTGGATTTCTGGGAAGTATTCAACAGGCTGAGGAAATGGCGGCGTCAGTGCCTAATGCCTTTTTGCCGCGACAATTTGCCAATGAAGATAATGTCGAAGCCTATGCTTCGACAACTAGCCCTGAGATTTGGTGGCAACTCCGCTTTCAGTCAAAATATCCCCAAGCATTTGTGGCGGGTGTTGGGACAGGAGGAACAATCAGGGGAGTCGGACGCTTCTTGAAGAAAATGAACCCTGGGATCAAAATTCATCCGCTTGAACCGGCCAATTCTCCTACTCTCTCCACGGGCCACAAAATCGGGCAGTACCGTATCTAGGGGATTTCAGATGAATTCATTCCGCCGATTGTTGACCTAAAGGAGCTGGACGAAGTGGTCAGTGTAGATGATGGTGATGCTATCTTGATGGCCAAAAAATTAGCTTGGGAACTTGGGCTTGGGGTTGGAATATCTTCAGGAGCTAATTTTTTAGGAGCCCTGAAAGTACAGAACGAGTTGGGCGCCGAGGCGGTCGTGGTGACGGTTTTTCCCGATGATAATAAGCAATATTTAAGTACCGACCTGTTAAAAGATGAACCCATAAAAAAAGGATATTTAAGCCCTGAGGTCGATCTCTTGGGTTTTCATGCCCAGAAAAGAGTTTGTGTGACTTGTTGTGATCCTGAAGAATGCGTTGATAGCGGCCGCTTGGAGTTTTCAGAAAAAGTAAATCTTCTTCCCTGCTTCCAACGGAAGTTTGGCTAAGAAAATCTCTTCCCACCAGATAATCTTTTCCTCCTTGATTAAATAATAAGATTAAGATATTCTCACTTTACCCTTTTTTGTTGACCATACACAGGATTCTGGCAAATGGATTATGGATGGCTATCCCTTGTTCCGCCCCTTTTAGCGATTCTCCTGGCCTTTCTTACCCGGGAGCCAGTCTTCAGTCTCGCTTCGGCTTGCCTGGTGGGTGTTCTCCTCATGGGGAAAGGTTTTCTAGGGTTTTCCGAGCTATTGGCCAGCACTCTCGGCAGCCGGAATTTTATGTGGGTTTGTCTGATTGAAGTTTGTATCGGCATCCTGGTCGCCTTTTATCAACGCTGTGGAGCGGTCGACATGTTTGCTGCCCGGGTCAAAAGATTCAGTCGCTCTCGCTCCCAGATCCAGTTTTTAGGCTGGAGCCTGGGTTTGTTTATCTTTTTCAGCGATTACTTCAGTCCGCTGTTCGTCGGCCCGGTAATGCGGAAGTTAACCGACAGGGCTAGAATTTCCAGGGAGAAATTAGCCTACATCTGCGATTCGACCTCTGCGCCGGTCAGCGTGCTTATCCCCATCACCGGCTGGGCAGTTTTCATCAGCGGCCTTCTAATTGGCCAGGGCCCGATTACCGGAAAAAGAGAGGCCATGTCCCTTTTTATTCACGCCATCCCCTATAATTTTTATGCCTTTCTTTCAGTGCTGCTGGTGGCTTTGATTGCCCGGGGAATTATTCCTGACTTCGGCCCGATGCGGTGGGCTGAATACCGGGCGCTCGAGACCGGCCAGGTAATTCGTCCGGGGTCTTCGCCTATGATGAGTGCTGAATTGACCGATTTGCAGGTTTCCTCGACCGGACGCCCCAATATCTGGCTCAATTTTTTAATGCCTGTTTTTATCGTGGTCTCATTTAATCTGGGGAGCTTCATCGCCACTGGTCAGGCCCGTGTCCTGGACAGTTTCCTGCTGGCGGTGATAGTTCTCGGTCTGGTGATGTTTTTTCAAAAAATAGACGACCTCCATGGTTTAATGAAGGTGGTTCTGGCGGGCATAAAGGGAGTAATGCCGGCGGTCCTCATCCTGGCCTTTGCTTATGGCATTAATCACCTCAGCCAGCAAATGGGCACGGCTCACTTCGTGGTCCGAATGAGTGAGGGTTGGTTCAAACCAGGGTTGCTGCCAGTGGTCATCTTTATTATCAGTGCTTTTATTAGTTTCGCCACCGGCACTTCTTGGGGAACCTATGCCATTGTTATGCCCATTGCTGCGCCGCTGGCGTTTGAATTCAGTGGGGGCCAGGTCTCTCCTTTGGTTTTAGCTACCATTGCCGCTGTGGCCGGCGGAGGAGTTTTTGGTGATCATTGCTCCCCTTTATCAGACACCACTGTGTTGTCGTCTCTGGGAAGCGCCTGTGATCACCTCGATCATGTCCGCACCCAATTACCTTATGCCCTGTTGGCAGCCTCTCTGGCTGCTTTCATTTATTTGCTAATTGGTCTTATTTAATTATTCTCCTTCATTTTGCTTGCTCTAGTTGTTGAATTTGGGGATTGATTTAATTTATAAATAAACCATGAGGGAAAAAATCAATTCAATGACCCGGAGAGAATTCCTTCGGGAAGTAGCTATGGGCTCGTTGGCCACCTGTCTGGCTGCTTCCACCGGCGGACTCGCCTGTCGAAGTTTATTTCATCAGCCTCCTCCCAATATCATCATTATTTACACTGACGACCAGGGTTATGCTGATGCGGGTTGTTACGGTGCCGAGGGATTCGAGACCCCCAATCTAGATAAAATGGCCGCCAATGGAGTGCGGTTTACCAGTTTTTATTCTCCCTATGCCAGTTGTTCACCTTCTCGAGCCGGATTGTTAACCGGTTGCTATCCTCCTCGAGTGGGCATCAACCGTGTGCTCTTTCCTGGAGATAAAATAGGTCTTAATCCGGCGGAAACTACCATTGCCGAGATGCTCAAACCACTGAATTATGCCACTGCCTGTGTGGGCAAATGGCATTTGGGTGACCATCCCGAATTTCTCCCGACGCGGCAGGGGTTTGATGAGTATTTCGGACTCCCTTATTCTAATGATATGTGGCCGGTTGGTTTTGATGGGCAACCTGCCACCAACTGGAAGGCTAAATATCCTCCTCTGCCGCTGATTGAGGGGGAGGAACCGGTGGCCTACATTCGCACCCTGGCTGATCAGGATAAACTGACGACTCTTTACACGGAAAGAGCGGTGAAATTTATCCGAGCCCACCGGGATCAACCTTTCTTTCTTTATTTAGCTCATTCTATGCCCCATGTTCCTCTGGGTGTCTCAGAGAAGTTTAGAGGCAAAAGTCGTCAGGGCAAATATGGTGATGTGATTATGGAAATCGATTGGTCGGTGGGGGAAATAATCAAAACCCTTCGGGAATTGGGGCTGGAGCGGAAAACTCTGGTGGTGTTTACTTCCGATAACGGGCCCTGGCTTAATTTCGGTAATCACGCTGGGTCAGCCGGACCTTTGCGGGAAGGCAAAGGCACCACGTGGGAAGGTGGCCAGCGGGAAATCTGTCTGATGCAATGGCCGGGCAAGATCCCACCCGGCCTCGTCTGTCGGGAAATGGCCAGCGGGATTGACCTTCTGCCGACCATAGCTGAATTGACCGGGGCCGAGCTTCCCCGGGTGAAAATTGACGGGCGAAGCATTGTCCCCCTGCTACTGGGCAAACCTGGCGCCAAATCGCCCCATGAAGCCCTCTTCTACCATTATGAAAATGATGGGCAGCTACAGTGTGTGCGCAGTGGCCGCTGGAAGCTACATTTTCCCCATTATTTTCGGCAGTATGAAGGATTTGAACCCGGGAAGGATGGCTACCCAGGCCCTACTGGCCGGGGACATACTGGTTGGGCTCTCTATGACCTAGAACAGGACATTGGAGAACGCCACAATGTCATCGAGCTTTATCCTGATGTAGCTGAGCACCTGAGGCGCTTAGGAGAAGAACATATGGCCGAGCTGCGGGCTAATGCCCGCCCCCCGGGAAGGATCTGATTATTCTGTCTCCAGAGTAATCATGACCATCTCCAACTTTTCTTCGTAAATAAGAGGAGCTCGCCGGTAAAAAAGTAAATGTTGATAGAGCCGCACTCCGGCGATTAAGCCAGCGGCTACGCCAAAGTAGATATAGAGTCCATCTGGATACCGGGAAAAAATCCCCTCCAGCCAGCTGAAAAAATTGACATAAGCCAGAAAACCTGCCAGATAAACCAGCCAGAAATACTGGATTTTGGCTTTGCCTGGCATAAAGGAGCAGGTAAAGGGGATCTTCTGGAAGCGAAGGAATAGACCTTCAGCTAGAAGCCAGGCTGTGACAAAGCTAAAGAGGCCATGGAGTCCGACTTTGCTCCACTCCCAAAAGAAGCTATAGAAGAGGAGCAGAAGAACAAAAAGAGGGAGGAGGGGAAAAAAGAGGAGGCCCTGGCGCAAGCCTGAAAAATAATGATGTTTTTTCTCTTTTTCGGTAAGGCGCCATACCCAATTAGCCTCGTGGGTGATGGGCAAAGTGACAGTGGTTCTGACAGCCACCAGAGTGAAAAAGCAGAGGATAAAGGTCAAGGAGAAGAGAAGGTTATCAGAAAGAGAGCGGGCTCCCCCATGGCTGCCTCCTATGCCCATAACCACCAAAGCTAAGGCGGTAGCTACTGCCAGATAGGAGATTAAGCGCAGGCGATGGGGGGGACTTCTTTTCAGGCCGGCCTGGTAAAAATAGAAGACAGCTCTTTGGAGAGGGTGGCGTAGCCACAGCCAGTGCAGGATACGGCTGAAAGCTCTTTTTGGGCGAGGGAGGATTAGCTTGGTTCGCTTGCTTTTCCCAGGTTTTTTCAACTGTCGCTGGTAACCAAAACCCATGGTCAGGAAAAAAGCTAGGCTCGGCAGCAGAAGAGCCAGCAGCGCCAGCCAGCGGAGTTTCAGAAAGAAGGGATCAGTTGTTCCCAGCCAGGTTTCATAAAGACCGACAAACCACAAGGAGGGTAAGTAAAGGAGGGAGGTGGGTTGAGTAGTGCGGAGCTCTGGCAGAAGGCTATATTTAAAAAGAGCCACATTACTCAGGTGGGCACTGAAAATCGCCAGAAAGGCTAGCCCGGCAATGACCCGCTCTTTCATTTGTTCCTCAAAGGCCACCAGGTCATTGAGGAACAGGCGGTTGAAAAAATGGCGCGTCAGAAGAGAGAATTGTTGGACCTCAGGAGGCAGAGGTAAGGGGAATTTTTTCATGGCCCTTCCTCAGGATTTCAGGGTGATGAGTTCTAGGAGACGCCGGGCCTTTTCTTCAGGGTTTTCTTTGACCACCAACTGGCTGAAGACAGCTTCGAGTGAAGGGAGTTTCATTAGAGAACGAAGATTGGCTACCTTATCGTCGGCTACAATCTTCCCCTGGTGGATGATGATCACCCGGGAGCATATTTTTTCGACCACTTCTAGGATGTGAGAAGAGAAAATAGTGATTTTTCCCTGTTTGGCCAGTTCTTTAAGCAGGTCCTTGATGACCAGGGAAGTGGCTACATCCAGTCCGGCGAGGGGTTCGTCAAGAAGGAGAACTTCCGGGTTATGGAGAAGCGCGGCGGCCAGGAGCACTTTCTGAGTCATGCCTTTGGAATAGGTGGAAATGGGAGAATACATGTCAGTGGAGAGCTGAAAGACATCCAGTAAGCCCGTGATTTTTTTCTCCAGCAATTTCTCTGGCAGGCAGCGCAGTCGCCCCACTAACTCAAGATATTCGAAAGCACTTAGGTGGGGATATACGGCTGGTTCTTCCGGCACATAGCCGATTATTTTTTTGAAAGCGGTCATCTTCCGACGGACATCCTCGCCCTGATAGAAAATGCTCCCGGAGGTAGGCTCAAGCAAGCCGGCCAGGATATTAATGGTAGTGGTCTTGCCAGCTCCGTTGGGGCCTAGGTAACCCAGAATTTCACCAGGCTTCACCCGGAAGCTGACCTCATCGACAGCCCGGATGACGCCATAGCGCTTGCTGAGGTTTTTTAATTCCAGCATTTTCCTCTCCCCCTTTATTATGATAAAGATTCTAGCGTTCTGTTTCAAACGAACCTAGGGGACGTTCTAGAGTGCTTCCTCCAAAAAAGCGATAATTTTCGGCCAGAATTCAGGGTGGGTCGAGATATCGAAATGGCCTTTTCCGGGAACCAACCAGACGGCTGAGTCTGCTTTTGTCCGTTGGGTAGTCTCCTGCAGTCGGCGCGCCTGGGAGAGCGGGACCACGCGGTCTTCCTGGCCATGGATGATGAAGAGCCGGCCTTTAAGGTGAGGAATATTATTGACGGGCGCCAGTTCGTCGAATGTTATCCCGATTTTCTTTTGATAATATTTAAAAATAAGAGGCACCAGGGGAAAATAGGGAATATGTTTTCTTTTGAAATCCCGCCGCATCATCTCTACCGGATGAGCAAAGGATCCGATGGCCACGGTGGCTTTAACCCGCTCATCATGAGCGGCCACATAAATGGCCGCCGCTGCTCCAAAGGAGAAGCCAAGGAGAGCCAGTCGTGCTGGGTCGACTTCCTCTCGGTGGCGAACGTAATCAAGGGCCGCCTGAGTGTCTTCAGCGAATTTCAGGAGGCTGGAAAATTCATCCTGATCGCTGCTGCCGTGCTGGCGGGCGTCGAAGGCCAACAGGTTAAACCCGGCGGGTTGCAGATGTTCAATATAAGGGAGCATGGACTCGAGATTTACTCCCCAACCATGGAGCAAAATGATAGTCGGCCCGGGTTCTCTAGGAACCTTGTCAGAGGAAGTCGGCACCCACCAGCCGTAAAGCCGGCGGTTGTTCCGAGTGGGGAAGTGAACTTCATGAAAAGAAAGCCCCAGAGCGGCCGGTGTCCGTTGGTGAGGCACGGGTTGCAGCTGGTAAAAGGCCTTGAGTTTATGGAAAGTAAAAAAGATGGTGATTCCAAGAAGCAGGAGAAACAGGCCGAGATAGATCATTTTTTGATGAAGATTTAAGGATACAGAGAAAAAATTTTTTTGCAAGAGAAAAATAGGGCCTTACCTCCGTCCAGGGAAGCCGGAGAAGGCATGTTTTTAGTGAAAAATATCTCTTGATTTTCAGCGGTAAGCTTTCCATGGAGGCCTTAATCTGTTATAAATGAATATAAAATAAAGCGAAAGCGATAATTAATTAAGACAGAGTTTTTTCATCCGTCTAGAGGAGAATAATTTAAATCGACCATGAGCACCAGAGATAAAAATAATCTAGAACTACATTTATATCGCCGTTTGTTGGCCCTTTTTCGACAGAGAAGAGTCCAGGGATTGAGTTTTACCCGACTGAGCCGGGAGCTGGGCTTTCGGGCCAAGGATAAGCATCGTCTAAAAAAAATCCTGCAACAGCTAGAACGAGAAAAGGTCTTGATTCGTCTGAAACGCCGGTATTTTTTAAATCCCCGGGTTAAGCTGGTTAAGGGCCGTTTCACCACCTCGGGTAAAGGTTATGGTTTTTTGATTCAGGCCGAAAAGACCGGCGCCGATGTTTTTATTCCCGAACGATTTGCCCAGGGAGTGGTGGAGGGCGATGTAGTTGAGGCAATTGCCTGGGTTAAAGGACCCCGGGGCCGGGCTGAGGGTAAAATTTTGGGGATTGTTAAACGGAAGCGCTCCCGGCTCATCGGTGAATATCAGGAGCGGGCAGGTCAGGGATTTATTCTGCCCTTTGATATGGTCTCGGAGGAACCCCTGCCGGTTAAGCCGGGAAAAGGGGGAAAGCCAGAGGAGGGGATGATTATCGCTGTTGACCGGGGTTCCCTGCGCATCCGGGAGATTTTTGGTTTTCCGGATGATCCCGGAGTTGACCGGAAGGTGGTTATTGAGCGCTACAGCCTGCGGACTTCCTTTCCCCGCCGGGTCAGGGAGGAGGCGGAAAGACTGCCGGAGTCCATTCCTTCGGCAGAATATAAGAAGCGCCGCGATTTGCGCCATTGGGTAACAGTGACCATTGATGGCGCCCAGGCCCGGGATTTTGACGATGCCGTCAGTTTGATTAAAGATAAAGGCGATTATCTTCTTGGTGTTCATATCGCTGATGTCTCCTATTATGTCACCCCAGGCAGTGCTTTAGACCAGGAAGCTTATGAACGCAGCACCAGTGTTTACTTTTCTGAGGCCACCCTACCCATGTTGCCGGAAAGACTATCCAATTTTCTCTGCAGTCTCCGGCCTCAGGAAGACAAATTGACCATGACCGTGCAGCTGCGGATAGATGCCGAGGGGCGGATTAAGGAAGCGGATTTTTTCCCTTCCCTTATTCGCACAGCGGCCCGCCTAACCTATGACTCCGTGTATAAAATTTTTCAGGGAGACCAGCAGGAGAGGCAGAAATATCAGGCGTTGGTGCCCACTCTGATGGAGATGCGGCGCTGTGCCCGACTTTTACGCCAGCTTCGGGTGGCTGAAGGCAGTCTGGATTTCGATCTGATCGAGCCGGAGTTAATTTATCAAGAGGGAGAGCCCATTTCGGTGATGGGCTTCGAAACCAATGAGGCCCATCATCTTATTGAAGATTTTATGCTGGCGGCCAATGAGGCGGTGGCCACGTTTTTAACTCTCAAAAAATATCCTCTCCTTTACCGGGTTCATCCGCGGCCCTCGGTGGAGAGTCTGGAGAGGTTGAAAAAAATTCTGGCCCACCTCAATATTTCTCTGCCCCCCGCGAAAAGAATACGCTCCCAGGATCTGCAGCGGATTCTGGATAAAGTCAAGGGCCGGCCGGAGGAAAAATTTGTTCAGGTTCAGATTCTCCGCAGCCTAAAACTGGCGGTTTATTCCGACCAGAATGTAGGCCATTTTGGTTTGGGGAAAGAACTCTATACCCACTTTACTTCGCCCATCCGCCGGTATCCTGATCTGGTGGTTCACCGGATTTTGAAAAGGGCCCTGGCCAAGCAGCCTCCCCTTCCCTTGCCGCTACCGGAGATCGGCGACCATTGTTCAGAAAGAGAACGGCGGGCGGAAGAGGCCGAAAGGGATCTTCTCCGCTGGCGGATCTATCGTTTATTAAAAGAGAAATTGGGAGAGGAGATGGCCGGTATGGTGGTTGATATTACTCCCGAAGGGCTGGTGGTGGAGTTGCAGGATTATTTTGTTGATGGTTTTCTCCCCTATGAAGAAATTCCCGAGCCCGTGCGCATTCGCTGGAAAGAAAAGGCGGTTATCCGCCGGCGGGGCGGGCCGGTTTATGAGTTGGGTGATATAATAAAAGTGGTCATTGCCCTGGTGGATCCCTTCCGCCAAAAAATGCGTCTGGCCTTACCCATGAAGAAAAGAAGACCACGATGAAAATGGATAGGACAAAGAAATTTCACTTCTTTGAAGCAGTCACGCCCAAACCTCTTTCCTTACCCGAAAAAACAGTTAAAGGTGTCTTACGCCACCAGCGAAAAAAGTATTCCTTCCGCCTGGAAATATATCGGTCTAAGCAAGAGGAAATAGTTGACAATAAATATTATTTACGCTTAAATGTCAACCCAGCCGCTTCTTTTAAATGGGGGGATACTGGTGCTCTAGAAATTACCAAGCCAGATACAGTCCACTTTCTGGGAGAAGTGAGAATTCTTGGCCCAGCTGTCTTTGAATATTCCCCCCAGCGGGCAGCCAGGCATCTCACCTGGCTGAAGAGGATGAGCGGGACTTTACCTGAGGCTCTTGAAGCCTTGGCTCAGAAGAAGGGGATTAAGGGCTTAAGGGAGGTGGAGTTAAGCTGGTTCTTCAATCTTAAGAAGAGACAGCTTTGGCCTCTCCTCGAGCAGGGTGAACAGGAGGGTCGCTGGAAAATCTTGAGCCATCAACCGCTGCTCATCTACCATCCCCAGAGCCTTGAGTTTCTGGAAATCAAAATCATCCAGCGGATCACTAAATTTCACCAGCAGCATCCCGATGACCTGGGGATGACTTCGGCTCAGTTAAAAAAGAAACTCGCCCTTCCCCAGCGGGTTTTACATTATCTTCTTCGTCGTTTATTAACAAAAGGCGAGCTCATGCAGATAGAGGATTATTATTTCCGACCGCAGTTTAAGCCCCAGCTCACTCCAGAAGAAGAGGAAATTTTAAAAAGGATGGAAGAAATAATCCTCAAGGGGGAATTGCTCTCCCAGTCCCTGGAGAAAATTCAGCAGGAGACCGGTCTTTCCCGAAGCAAGTTGAATATGCTGTTGACCATTCTGATTAATCGCCGGAAAATTATCCAGAGCAAAGATGGCTATTACCTCCATTCCCAGTGGTTAGAGGAAATAATCCAGAAACTCAGGCAGTCTGGGAAAAAAGAAATTACTGTTGGGGATTTCAAGCAAATGACCGGCTTGACCCGGAAATACGCCATTCCCTTACTGGAATTACTCGACCAGATGGGTATTACCCGCCGCAAAACTCCTTCAGTGCGGGAGATTTTAATTAGCCCTTCTGATTGAAATTAAAAAACAGGCGAATCAATTATTTTTTCGGAAATTTATTATCAACCCAGAAAAACTGATTGCGGTGAGTCAGCGCAAATTTAGATCTGTAGATCTAAATGAGCCAAAGAGGAGGGAGGTTCAACGCAGAAAGAAGCCGTGCTGGAGCGGGTCGCGGGGATCGAGAAAAAATTCGCTTTTTCCCACCAGAAAGGCTTCCCCGCGTACTTCCGGAATGACCGCTGGATAAGGGCCGAATTGGGTAGTGGCCACCACCCGACCGGTGAAACAGGTATCAATAAGACTTTCCACGGTGAATTCTTCCCCCCGAGTCAGTTCCCCGCGGGCGAAATGGATGGCCGCTCGGGCCGAGACACCCGTGCCCGTGGGACTGCGATCGACTTCACCCTCGGCGAAAATACACACATTCCGGCTGTGGTGATGAGGTTCGCGCGGCGGGCCGACAATAATTACTCCGTAGAGAAAACTTAGATCTTCCGAGTGGGGATGGCGGACCGGTTGGCGGGCGGCGATGGCCTGTTTAAGTTTGATCCCCAGTTCGACGATTTTTTTGAAGTCAGTCGGGATGAGTTTCAGACCGAGTTCTTCCGCCCGTAAAAAGGCATAAAAGGCGCCGCCAAAAGCCAGATCGTAGTGGAGAGAACCGAGACCGGGAACATCGATTGTTTCATCCAAGGTGACCACAAAGGAGGGGACATTCTGAAAGGAAACCTGACTCACCTGATTGTCCTCCCGCACCGCCCGCGAGATGACCTGGCCAGCCGGAGTGTCGATGCGCAGGGTGACTTCACGGCCTTCTTTCTGGATAATGCCCAGGTCGAGAACCACTTTGGTTAAGGCGATGATGCCATGGCCGCACATGGTGCTGTAACCTTCGTTATGGAGGAAAATAACGCCGAGATCGCTCTCCGGGGAGTCGGGCTCAGTCAGGAGACAACCATACATATCAGCATGACCGCGGGGTTCCCACATCAGGGCCTGGCGGAAGTGGTCGAAGTTGGCCTGGAGAAAACGGCGTTTTTCCAGAATGCTTCGACCTTCCAAGGAAGGCCAACCCGAAAGGATTACTCGAAAGGGTTCACCGCCGGTATGAGCCTCGATCGTTTCAAAACGCCTCCAGGAAGGAGGTGGCTGCCAGGATAAATTTTTAAGTGACTCAGCCAGGTGAAAGTCACTCATAATTCCACCTCCTGACCGATGGACTGCTGACGGGCTTTCTCCAGAAGAAGCTGGGCCGCCACCACATCCTGTACCGCCAGACCCACGGATTTAAACAGCGTGATTTCCTGCTCATCCTCCCGTCCCGGCAGCTGCCCCCGGGCGATGTCCCCGATCTCAGCATAAATATCCTGGGGGCTGATCAGTCCCTTTTTTAAAGGGATAATCAGGTCACCGGCTTCTTCCAGACAGGCTTCCCGAGAGTCAACCACGATTTTAGCCCGGCTCACCACTTCCTCGGGTATTTCTTGCATCCAAGGAGTGAAGGAGCCAATAGCGTTGATATGAGTGCCGGGCGGAAGACTCTCTGCTGGAAAAACGGGCCGGGTGGCCGTAGTGGCGGTGCAAATGATGTCAGCTTCAGCCACTGCCTCTTGGGGGGAGGCGGCGATGTCTATCCTGGCAGGCACCGGTGGGCCGCTTCGTCTCATTTCTTCACAAAAGCGAGAGGCGGCGGTTTCATCCGGGTCATAAACCAGCACTTTCTCCAGAGAGCGGACTTCACTGATCGCCCGAAGTTGGGTCCGCCCCTGCACCCCGGCTCCGAAAATAGCCGCCATTTTGGCTTCCGGTCGGGCCAGCAGTTCAGTGGCCACCCCGGAGGCTGCTCCGGTCCGGAGGGCGGTGAGAGAGGCGGCTTCCATTAAAGCCAAGGGCTGACCTGTCTCAGCACTGAGAAGAAGAAAGACCGCCTGAATGGTCGGGCAGTTGTATTTTTTGATATTCTGTGGAAAAACAGAGACAATTTTTGTCCCCAGGGCGTTTTCGCTCCGGAGATAGGCGGGCATAAACAGGGTCACGCCCTTGGCTTTCTCCACCGGAATCTGGAGTCGGGTGGGCATAATCGCCTGGCCAGCACTCAGGGCGATATAGGCTTTTTTCACCGCCTGAATAACTTCCTTCATGGTCAAAACTTTGTTGATGTCATCTCGGCTGATAATTCTTAGTTTCATCAGACTGTCCTTTTTTCTCCTTTTAAAGAATTAACCGAACGAAATCTATCCGGCTGGAAGGGACTCAAATCGAAGTCCCTTCGGCCGTAAATCAGCCAATCGCTGAGAACATCGGCCACGGCTGCGGCATGCTGGAAACCATGACCTGAAAAACCGCTGGCCACCCAGAATCCTTCGACTTCCTCGATAGGTCCAAGAAGGGCATTTTCATCCGGGGTCATGGCGTAAAGTCCGGACCAGCCACGGGCGATGGCCGCTTGGGTGAAGGCTGGCGCCCGGTGGACGAGTTTCTCGATGAGTTTTTCCAAAAATTCCCGGTCAGTACCCTCCCGGAAGCCGGGTGGCTCATCAGGATCGCTCATGCCCAGGAGATAACCCGGTCCTTCCTCCCGAAAATAAAGATGCTCTTCAAAATCAATGACCAGAGGAATTGGTCGGGGAAAGAGTTCGATAGGTTGGGTCACGAAGACCTGACGGCGGACCGGCCAGATGGGCAGATTAACGCCGGCCAGCGCCGCCACTTCAGCTGCCCAGGCACCGGCGGCATTGATGACCACTGGTGTCCGCCAGCGGCCCTGAGGAGTGATCACCGCTTCTACTTGACCGGCTTGTACAGCAATTCGGGTGGCGGGGGTCTTTTCCCGAATAATTACTTTTTGCCGACGACAGGCCTGAGCATAGACCATGGCCACCTGATAAGGATCGGTGTAGCCGTCTTCCCGACAGAAACTGCCGCCGATGAGGTCGTCAGTAAAGAGGAAGGGCCAGCGTTTTTTTATCTCCGTGGCTGTCAGCAGCTCCACCGGAACCCCAAAACGCTGTTGAGTTTTAACATTTTCCTGGAATTCTTCCCAGATAGAGGTGGTCTGGACCAAAAAGAGGTAACCTACCTGGTGGAAAGGAAAAGGTGTTCGGCTTTCTTGGGAGAATAAGTGGTGAAGCAGGTGAAGGGAGCGCTGGGAAAGGAGAATATTGGCTGGATGGGAAAATTGCTGTCGAAGACCACCCACACTCAGCCCCGTGGCCGCCTGAGCCAAGAGTTCCTTTTCCAGGAGAACTATCCGGAGGTCACTTTTTCGGGAGAGATAATAGGCCAGCGCCAATCCCATAATGCCGCCGCCGATGATGACCACATCCGCGGTTTTTTCCCGACGATTGTTCATGCTGGATAATCAGCGGTCCGTCAGGTTGGAGGAACAGCCTGGTCTCTGGGTGGAGATTATTTCTTTTCTTTTGGTTTTTTCTTTTTGTCTTCCAGGGCAGAACGGAGTTTTTCCGCAAATATCCCCCCAAAACCCGTTGGTTGAGAGATAAAAGGTTTGACCGCCTCTTTTTTCTTTTCTTTCTCCTTCTCTTCTCTAGTCAATATTTCTTCTTCGGCTTCCTCTTTGGCTTTGGTGGCAATCAAAGCCTCATGTTCAAATTCTTCAAGTTCGATCCGCTCCTCGATGAATTTTTTCTCGCCACGCCGCCGTCGGGGTCCCATTTCCAGCTCTACCCGAATTTTTTGTTTCTTTTTCTTGGGCGCCTTTTTGGGTTTCTTTTCTTTTTCTTTTATTTTCGGAGGACCGGGTTCGCGAAAGACCGGTGGCTCTTCCACGGCTGGTTGAGTTTCCACTGGAGGTTGAGCTTCGACCGCTGCTTCGTCTGTTTCAGTTGGAGGAGCCGTCGGGGGAATTGCTTCTTCCGGCGGGACTTTTTCTTCTTTTTTCTCGCGGGCGGCTCGCTCTTCTTCTAGAATCTGGGCGATCAGTGTTTCAGAGAGAGACAATCCCTCCGCCGCTGTTCGTTCCGGCGGATGTTCTTCGACCGCCAGCTCTTCTTCAGTCTTGACTTTTTCGTGGTAGATGTAAACCCCTTTTCTTTTTTCCGATTCTTCAAATTCGGGAGCATATTGAAGAGTGGCTTCAACGTCTTCCTGCGTGGTCCGCCGCAGCATATCAACCAGGTGGTAGGCTTTGAGATAGTGAAGGTTTCTTTCATCTTCAGGGCTAAATTCTTTATAAATAAGCACCAGTAGTTCTCTCAGGTCAGCCACTTCGCGCTGGTCGTATAATTGGAGAAGCCTATCTAGGGATTCATCATCGATATGGATGATTTTATTGGGCAGGGCAAAGGAAAAGAATTCTTCACCGGTTTTCTTGAAAGTATCAGTTGCTGGATCATAGGTCAGTTGAGGAAAAGAGATTTTTTTCTTCGATGTTTTCAGCCAGAAACGGAACCTGGTTTTGGTTCTTCTCTCCAGAGTGAGGCTGGCTCCCTGAGGCACATGAAAGCGGTCATAAATATCTTTCAGGCCGAGGAAAGCATGTAGGTTCGAAAAATAAAAGACCGAATATTCTTTTTCTTCTTCAGGGTCTTCGAGGATATATTCGATCGCCTGAGACAGTTCCTTTTTTAGAGCTAGAGGAAGGCGGACCCCCCCGGAGAGGATATCCCGCCAGCCAAGATAAATCTTCAAGGGGAACTCCAGATGAGGAACAAGAGCAGTTTTCTGCTGGACTGCTTCCTCAGGAGGGGAAATCAAAGGTGCTATCATGGGGATATCCCGGCTCATTTCGTCCAGAATTTCTTTGAGAATCCATTTGCCCCAGCCCTCCGGGAAGGTGTAGACGAATTTTTTGCGGTATTTTTTGTGGATCAGGGCATTAAAACTCATACAGGCCAGGGCATATTCCTTCGCCCGGAAGGGAATAGCAAAAATATTCTGGATGATTTCTTCGGTGGGAACTGAATGTTGTTTTTCCCGGATATAATTTTCGGCTTCCTGGATTTTTTCCTCAGGAATAGCCACCTGTTTTTCGGTTAAAGTCCATTTGTCTTCCCAGCAGAAAAAACGGTCATCGTGGTGAAGAGCTTTCTCCAGATTCCGTTCGAGTTTTTTTAGATCTTTTTCTGTCAGAGGGATCTCATGAAGCCGGGGGTCCTGTTCATGAGGAACAATTTCTGGTTCGAGTCCCTGACCATCGAGATTGCTGGGGAGCAGGACCTGGGTTTTGGTCTTTTTCATGTAGTCAATGTGTTTGCGGAAGATCCCCCCACCGCTGTAATCCACCTCGAGCATTTCACAGTTGAAACTTTCGTAAGGGATTTTATTGACCACCCGCAGGACAACCGCCCCGGTGAACATTTCTGTACTTTTGCTGGAGACCATCAAGGGTTCGTTATACTCTTTGTAGATTAAATCACCGACCTCGTAACGGCAGGTGGGATCGTATTTTTTTATCGGCTGGTTGAGTTCGCTGGCAGTTTTTTCGAAGGCGAGTTTGGTGGTTAATTCCCCTAGACGAAGAGGTTCAGTCGAGGCAGCCAGAATATCGTAGATGAAATCCAGATCCTGGGCTGAAATTTGCGTTATTTCCGGTTGTTGTGCCATTTTTTGCCGTTCTATTATACACTTTTTTTCTGGCTCATGAGAAGCGAGAGAATCGCTTTTTGGACATGAAGCCTGTTTTCTGCCTGGTCAAAGACAACTGATTGGGGGGAGTCAATGACTTCGGAGGTGACTTCTTCACCCCGATGAGCCGGTAGACAATGCATGAAGAGAGCGCCGGGTTTAGCCTGGGCCATTAATTCCTGATTAACCTGGAAGGGCGCAAAGATTTTAGCTCTTTGTTCTTTTTCATGTTCCTGGCCCATCGAGGCCCAGACATCAGTATAGACTGCATCAGCTTCTTTAACTGCGGCGACCGGGTCATGGGTGATTTCCAGGGAAAAGCCGCTTTCCCGGCCATCTGCCTGAGCTTGTTTAACTATTTCTTCCTTGGGTTCATAACCTTTAGGGGTGGCCACGGCGATGTGAGTCCCGGCTTTGGCCCCTGCCAGCATCAGGCTATGACAGACGTTATTACCGTCGCCGACATAGGCCAGTTTAAGCCGCGCTAAATCGCCTTTTTTCTCTTTTAAAGTGAGGAAATCAGCCATGGCCTGGCAGGGATGAAGCAGGTCAGTTAAAGCATTGACTACCGGGATACGAGCCGCCTCAGCCAGTTCGACCACAATTGAATGGGCAAAGGTGCGGGCCATTATGCCATCGACCCATCTCTCGAGATTCTTGGCCACATCATAGGGAGTTTCTCTGGTCCCCAGTTGGATATCGGCCGGAGCCAGATAGATAGCTTCACCCCCCAGCTGAAGCATGCCCACTTCAAAAGTCACGCGGGTGCGGAGGGAAGGTTTCTGGAAGATCATGGCCAGGATTTTCCCCTGCAGATGCGTTCGGAATTTATGCGGTTTTTCTTTCATTTTTTGCGCCAGATCCAGAATTTCATTGAATTCATAGGTGGAAAGGTCATGAATGGTGATAAAATCGCTCAGCATAACTATTGCCTCCTTTTTTTAAGGGATGCGACTATCTTGGTTCCCGAGCGGTTGATAAGGGCCGCTTTGAGATGACTGGCGGAGGTGATCAGAACTTCCTGACCGCCATGTTCGATATATTCCAGAGCTGCTTTTATTTTGGGGCCCATTGAACCGGGAGGGAATTGTCCTTCATCCAGGTATTTTTGCGCTTCTTCAGTAGTAATCAGACGGAGAGGTTTTTCTTCAGGTGTGCCGTAGTTTAAGCAGACCTGGGGCACATTGGTCAGGATGATGAACAGGTCAACTCCTACCTCTCGGGCGATCAGGCTGGCCGCATAATCTTTATCAATTACCGCTTCCACTCCCTGGAAAAGACCGTTGCCGTTGATAATCACCGGAATCCCCCCTCCACCGGCGGCAATGATGATCACTCCTTCTTCCACGAGAGACTTGATGACTCGTTTAGGCACAATATCAATGGGTTTGGGAGAGGGAACCACCTTGCGGTAGCCGCGACCGGCATCTTCGATCATCGTCCATTTTTTCTGGCGGATCAGCATCTGAGCGCGATACTTGGTGTAGAAGGGCCCGATAGGCTTGGTGGGGTTCTGGAAAGCGGGGTCGTGACGGTCCACCACCACCTGGGTGATAAGGGTGGCTACTTCTTTATCGATCGATTTTTTGCGTAATTCGTTGATAATGGCCTTTTCCAGCATGAAGCCCATACTGCCTTCAGTCATGGCGTCGCAGACTTCCAGGGTGAAAGGCGGCACCTTGGTGACGGCTTCTTCCATCTGGATAAGCAAATTCCCCACCTGGGGGCCGTTGCCGTGAACAATGATCAACTCATAGCCCTTCTGGACGATATGAGTCATTAGCTTGGCCGCCTTCTGGGCATTTTTCATCTGTTCGGATTGCAAGCCCTTCTGATGGCTGGGCAGGATGGCGTTGCCTCCGAAGGCGATCAAAGCTTTTTTGCGATTCATTAGAACCTCTCAAGGATTTCCGTTAAATTGGGTGAACCGATTTCCTCCAGTTCATAAGTGACCCGCAGCAGAGGTTTGGAGGTTTTAATCAGCCGGCCCAGATCAATCGGTGTGGCGCCGATGACCAGGTCACAGGGCACCCGGTCTATGGTTTCCGCCAGTTCCTGGATCTGTTTTTCACCGTAACCCATGGCCGGCAGCACTCGGTCCAGATGAGTGTATTTTTCAAAGGTGGCTTTAATGCTGCCCACGGCATAAGGTCGGGGATCAATCAGTTCTGCTGCCCCGTATTTTTCAGCGGCAATCACGCCAGCACCGTAGGGCATTTCGCCGTGGGTCAGCGTCGGCCCATCTTCGATGACCAGCACCTTTTTTCCCTTGATGGCTGCCCCATCCTGGATGAAGATGGGAGATTTGGCTTTGACTATTATTGCCGAAGGATTAACCCGGTGGGCGTTGGCCAGGACAATCTCCACATTTTCCGGTTTAGCGGTTTCTATTTTATTGATAACCAGGACGTCAGCCCGACGGAAATTGGTTTCGCCCGGATGGTATTTCAATTCATGCCCCGGCCGATGGGGATCGACGACCACAATTTCCAGGGCAGCTTTATAAAAGGGGACATCATTATTCCCACCGTCCCAGAGAATGATGTCCGCTTCTTCTTCGGCCTGGTGAAGGATATCAGCGTAATCCACGCCGGCATAGACCACAATACCGTTACGGATGTGAGGTTCATATTCTTCCATTTCTTCGATGGTGCATTTTTGGTCGATCATATCCTCATAGGAAGCAAAACGCTGGACTCTTTGTTTCTCCAGGTCTCCGTAAGGCATGGGATGGCGGATGACGACTACTTTCCGGCCTTTATCCCGCAGCAGGAGAGCGATTTTGCGGGTGGTTTGGCTTTTGCCGCAGCCTGTTCTGACTGCACAGATCGAGATAACTGGTTTTCGGCTATGGAGCATGGTTTCCTTGGGCCCGAGCAGAACAAAACTGGCGCCGGCGGCCATGACTTCAGAAGCCTTGTTCATCACATATTCATGGGGGACATCGCTGTAAGAGAAGAAAACTTCATTCACTTCATATTTTTTTATTAATTCAGTTAGTTGCTCCTCGGGATGGATAGGGATCCCTTCTGGATATAGTTTCCCCGCCAGGCTGGGAGGATATTTCCGACCTTCGATGTCCGGAATCTGGGTGGCGGTGAAGGCAACCACCTGATAGTTTTCATTGTCACGAAAAAAGACATTAAAATTGTGGAAATCACGTCCGGCTGCTCCCATGATAATAACTTTTTTCATAAGACCAACTCCTTTCCTGAAGGTGATAAAAAATTTAAAAATTATTTATAATGAATTCAAAAAGAATTAATTAGTATAATACAGGGGACTAAATTATGCAATAAAAGAGAGATAAGAGCTTCCGTTTCATCGTCCTAATGGATACCTAAAACTGACGATGGAAGGAGACATCGTTTAAGAAAGAGTCAGACACACTAACTAGTTATAACCAGAAGTGAAGGTGTCTGACACCTTATTTTATCTGAAACCTTGTTTTAGAGCATCAGATATTCAACTATGTGCGCCACCTGTCAAGTAAATTATTTAATTCATTAGTATGATGACCCGTGGTTCCTTGTTGATGCATCATCCCGGGAGAGGAGGATCTGTTTATGTTTGCCGGGGAAATTTAGAGGACTTTCCGGACCGGGGTGGTTTTGGTTGGCGGAGAGGTGGCTTAGGCCGGGGAGAACGTCTGATTATCTGCCAGGCCGGTTTTTGCCGATTATTAATGCGTCGAGTCATGGGGGTTTCTCCATGTGAGGGGGGCTAAGAAGGGGCACCTGTCCGACTGATAGGTCGAATCATCTTTTTTCTTTAAAAGCCAGGGATTGGAATTTAATTTTATGTTCATAATTTTATAAATAATGAATGGTCACTTTCTTAGTGGCGGGGTCCAAAAGAGCATAAGAACATTTCCCGCTCAACCACCCCCCGGCTTCACCTGGATTAATGATGAGGAAGTCTCCTTTCTCTTCGACAAATGGCTTATGGGTGTGTCCAAAGAGATAAACATCCACTTTTCCCTGGAGAATGTGTTGCTCCTCTTCTGGTAGGGCAATGTGGCGGAGGTGAAATTTTAGACCCGCGGCGGTAAACTCGTAAGGAGCTGGCTGGATAATTCCCCAGCCGTCTATTGCCTTTTTAAGTCCTTCTTTTTCCCCGTCGCAGTTACCGAAGACCGCCCTGAAGGGACAGTTGAGCCGACTCAATTCCCGGGCGGCGAAGGGGGCGACGAAATCACCTGCGTGGATGACCAGTGAACAGCCGAGGGTGTTAAAAATATCCACGATTTGCTTCAGGGCATTGAGGTTGTCATGACTATCAGAGAGCAGGCCGATCATCTTTCATACCTCCTTCCTGAGTATAGATAATCCTGGTCTCGCCGTAAAGTCCCCTTGCCCTGGAGAGGAGGGAAGTGGCCTTTATCCAGGGTGTGTCAGAGTGGAATGTCCTCTCTGTGTCTTAATTGAAAAGGTGGATAGACCGGATCCAGGGGACTTGGCTGGTATTGACAGGGGAAAATTAAATGATTAATATATTATAGATTTTGTGAAGGCGCGTAGCTCAGTGGAAGAGTGCTTCCTTGACGCGGAAGAGGTCGAGGGTTCGATCCCCTCCGCGCCTACCATTCTTTTCTCCTGATGGAAGGATTGATTCCCCCAGACAAAGGAGAGAAGATAAAACTGTAATTAGATGTGAAAGAGAGATGATAACATAGATGTCTACTTCCACCCGGAGGGGGATCACTCAAATAGTAAGGTTGACTTTCCCCTCGGATTTAATTCTATTTATTTTGGACAGAAAAGAGGAATTTTCCAATGAGACAAGCAAAAAAAGAAGATTCTCGAGAGCCCAAGGAAGGGAACTCAATTAGTAGTTTAGAAACTCTCCGTCATAGTGCGGCCCATCTTTTAGCCCACGCCGTGCTGGACCTTTTCCCGGGCACTCAGGTCGGAATAGGCCCGGCGGTGGAAAATGGCTTTTATTATGACTTTTTACGGGACAAACCTTTTACTCCTGAAGACCTCCAGGCCATAGAGAAACGAATGAAGGAGCTGGCCGCCTCCAATATCCCCATTGAAAGAATTATTCTTGAGAAAAGCGAGGCCATTAAGCTTTTTCAGGAGATGGGCCAGACCCTGAAGGTGGAATTAATCGAAGAAAAGGGCGACAAGCAGGTTTCCTGCTATCGGCAGGGTGGTTTTATAGATTTTTGTCTGGGTCCTCATCTTCCCTCCACCGGCGCCATCAAATATTTCAAGTTGCTCTCGGTGTCCGGTGCTTACTGGAGGGGAGATGAACGAGGCCCTCAGTTGCAGCGGATCTACGGGACCGCCTTCTTTACTCAGGAAGACCTGGATAATTATTTACATTTCCTCGAGGAAGCTCGCCAGCGGGACCATCGACGACTGGGAATAAACCTTGATTTATTCAGTTTCAATGAACTTCTCGGGCCGGGACTGGTGCTCTGGCATCCCAAAGGCGGAGCCATTCGGAAAGAACTGGAAGATTACTGGCGTGAAGAGCATTTTCAGGATGGCTATGATTTTCTTTATACTCCCCATATTGCTAAACTGGATGTCTGGCGAACCAGCGGCCATGTTGACTTTTACGAAGCCATGTTTCCTCCTTTCCAGAGTGAAGGAATCGAGTATGAGTTGAAACCGATGAATTGTCCTTTTCATATTATGGTCTACAAAAGTCGACTGCGCAGTTATCGCGACCTCCCGCTGCGTTGGGCCGAACTCGGTACTGTTTATCGCTACGAGAGAAGCGGCGTCCTCCACGGCTTACTCCGGGTGAGGGGTTTCACCCAGGATGATGCTCATATCTTTTGTCGGGGCGACCAATTGGAAGAAGAGATAACCCGAGTGATTTCCCTAGCTATGCGGATGTTGCGGACCTTTGGTTTTGAAGAATATGAGATTTTTCTCTCCACCCGGCCAGAAAAATATGTCGGCCGACTGGAGGATTGGGATAGGGCTACCGAAGCTTTGAAAAAATCACTCGAAGACAGAGGACTTCCCTATCAGATAGATGAAGGAGAAGGTGTCTTTTATGGACCAAAAATTGATATTAAAATTAAAGACGCTCTCGGTCGTTCGTGGCAGTGCACCACCATCCAGCTTGATTTTAATTTGGCGGAGAGATTTGATCTAAATTACACCGGTGAAGATGGTCAACCTCATCGGCCCTTCCTCATTCACCGGGCTATTCTGGGTTCACTGGAGAGATTTTTCGGCATTCTGATTGAACACTATAAAGGGAATTTTCCTCTCTGGCTGGCGCCGGTTCAGGTGAGTATTTTGCCGATCGCTGACCGTCATAATGAGTATGCCGCCCGGATAAACCAGCTGTTTCGTCGTGAAGGATTGAGGAGTGTGGTTAATGCCCGGCGGGAGAAAATAGGTCATAAGATAAGAGAAGCGGAAATGGAAAAAGTGCCGGCTATTTTGATTGTCGGAGATAAAGAAGTCCAAAATGAGAGTGTGTCTTTACGGGTGCATACCGTGGGGGATAAAGGGGAGATAAAAGTAAGCAAATTCCTTGAAAAAATTAAAAATTTGATTAAGAATAAATCAATCACTTACGATTTTTAAGGAGGTTAATCATCAGAAGGCGCAGATTTGGACCCGTTAAAAAGAAGGAAAAGCCCCATCGGATAAATGAAATGATACGAGCCCGAGAAGTCAGACTGATTGACGAAAACAAGAAACAGCTGGGAATTATGCCCCTGGCGGAAGCCCTGGCCCTGGCTCGGGAGAAAGATCTGGATTTAGTCGAGGTCGCCCCCCAGGCTAACCCCCCGGTCTGCCGGATAATGGATTATGGCAAGTTCCTCTACGAACTTCACAAAAAAGCCCAGGAAGCCAAGCGGCATCAGAAGCAGGTGCAGGTCAAGGAAATTAAGTTCAGGCCAAAAATAAGCATCCATGATTACACGTTCAAAGTTAAACACATTAAACGTTTTCTCGAAGATGGCCACAAAGTCAAGATTACTATCATGCTCAGAGGGCGAGAGAAGTACAAGCCAGAGATGGCTTATCAGGTTATAGACCGAGTTTTTAATGATATTCAGGACCTCGGACAAAAAGACGGTGATTTTAAAGAGCAGCCTTGGGCCGTCTCGGTCCTGGTCGCGCCCAAGAAAACAGGAGGAAAAGATGCCAAAACTAAAAACACACCGCGGAGCCAAGAAGCGGTTCAAGGTGACAGCCAACAAAAAGGTGCTTCACCAGAAGTCGAATAAAAGTCATATTCTGACCAAAAAGTCAGCTAAGAGAAAAAGAAATTTAGGCAAGGCAACTCTGGTGAGTAAGGTAGATAAAGATAAAATCAAACAAATGCTGCCTTACGAATTTTAATTGTATAATTATTTAATTGGGAACCAGATAAAGAAAGCCAAAAGAACACAGGAGTTACTGACAAAGGAGGAGCCAAATGCCCAGAGTAAAAAGAGGCCCTAAGAGACGAAGAAGAAGAGCCAAGATTCTGGAGTTAGCTAAAGGCTACTGGGGTGCCCGGAGCCACAACTACCGGACGGCTAAAGAAGCAGTTGAAAGAGCCCTGCAGTATGCTTATCGAGACCGTCGAGCCAGAAAAAGAGAATTCCGCCGCCTGTGGATTATCAGGATTAAAGCAGCTTCAGAAAGCTATGGTTTGAGTTACAATCAGTTTATTCATGGATTGAAACAGCAGAACATTGAACTCGACCGGAAAATTCTGGCTGATTTAGCGGTTAATCATCCCCAGACATTTGCCCGGATTGTTGATCAGGTCAAGAGCATTTCTTGAACCTCAGAAGCATGGAAGAACTACAGGAAAAAATAAAACAATACCAACTCAAATTTGATGAGGCTGCCAAGAACGTCAAATCCCCTAATGAGTTGCAGGAGCTGAGAGTTCAATTTTTAGGAAGGAAGAGAGGCTATCTCACTAAATTAATCGACTCTTTACGAGATCTTTCTCCTGAAGAGCGACCTTTGATCGGAAAAGAGATAAACGAACTCAAGAAATACATAACTTCCCGCCTGGAAGAGATAAACCAGAACCTGGCCGCAGAGACAAGAAAAACACCCAGGATTGATATCACTCTTCCGGGGAAAACCATTCCTTTAGGAGCTCCTCATCCCATTGTTAAGTTTCAGGAAGAGATCGAGAATATTTTTTATCAGATGGGTTTTTCCGTAGAGGATGGACCAGAGATTGAAACAGATTACTATAACTTTGAAGCTCTTAATTTCCCACCACACCACCCGGCTCGCGATGATTGGGACACGATTTATATTGAGGGACGTGATGATCTTCTGCTGCGGACCCACACCTCACCGGTTCAAATCAGAGCTATGGAAAAAAGGAAACCTCCTATCCGGATTATCATCCCCGGACGGGTGTTTCGCAAAGAAACCCCTGATCCCACTCACCTTCCTATGTTTTTCCAGGTAGAAGGATTGGTGGTGGATGTCGGCATCACCTTTGCTCATCTCAAAGGCACTTTAGAAAGCTTTCTCCGCCGCCTTTTTAGTGAAAGGATTAAAATCCGGTTTCGTCCCAGTTTTTTCCCTTTTACCGAGCCTTCGGCTGAAGTGGATATCAGTTGTACTGTCTGTCTGGGTGAAGATAAAGAATGTCGGGTTTGCCGGGGGAGCGGTTGGATTGAAATCCTGGGAGCGGGAATGGTTGATCCTCAGGTTCTGAAAAATGTGAATATTGACCCCGAGAAGTATTCGGGCTTTGCTTTCGGCATGGGGATTGACCGGACAGCCATGTTCGTTTACCAGATCAGTGATATGCGCTCTTTTTACGAAAATGATCTGAGATTCTTAAGGCAGTTTTTGAAACAATGAGAATAAGTCTTGATTGGTTGAAAGATTTTATCGAGTTGGATATGTCCCCTGATAAACTTATTCAGGTGCTCAACTCGATTGGCCTGGTGGTTGATGAAGTCAGCGAAGCAGAAGGCGATCTTATTCTGGAGATTGAAACTTATGCTAATCGGCCAGATACGCTGGGCCATTTGGGAATTGCCCGGGAGCTGTCAGCTGCTTTAGGGCAGCCATTAAAGGAACAGCAATGGCCAGTAACCGAGACCTCAGAAAAAACCGAGGATATAATCGATGTCCAGGTGTTTGTGGAGGAGCTTTGCCCTCGTTACTGTGGCCTGGTGGTCCGGGGAGTTAAAGTTGGACCATCGCCAGAGTGGATGCAACGGAGGCTGCGCGCCGTCGGGATAAAATCAATCAATAATGTGGTGGATGTGACTAATTATGTCCTCTATGCGACAGCTCAACCCATCCATGCTTTTGATCTGGCCAAACTAGCTGGCCCAAAGATAATTATTCGTCAGGCGAAAAAGGATGAATCTTTTCGGACTCTTGATGGAACGGAGCTTAAGCTCTCACCTGAGATGATGGTCATCGCTGATGAGCAAAAACCAGTGGCTTTGGCCGGGATTGTTGGAGGAGAAAATTCAGCTGTGACTGAAGATACACGAGACGTGTTTATCGAATGTGCCTATTTTGAACCCATTTCCGTGCGTCAGACAGCCAAAAGATTGGGCTTACAAACGGATGCTTCTTATCGCTTTGAGCGAGGGACGGATATTTCCTTCCCGCCGCAAGGAGCCTGGATGGTAGCTTCTCTTTTATGTCAATTTGGGGGGAAAGTTACCAGGGGATTACTTGATATTTACCCTCATCCCCGCAAGAAACGAACTCTGATTCTCAGACATCACCGAGTCCATGAGTTACTTGGAGTGGAGATCCCAGCTGAGAAGATTGAATCCACATTTAGAGCCCTCCAGTTCGGAGTAGATGCCACCCAGCCCGGCAGCTGGAAAATCTTGGTGCCTTACCACCGGGTAGATATTGAACGGGAAGCAGATTTGATCGAGGAAGTAGCCCGCTTTTACGGTTATGACCAGATTCCAGCAACTTTTCCGCCCCTGAAGCAACTAGAACCGCCTCCTTCGCCAGCCAAAAAAACAATTCAGAGAATGCGTTCTATCCTTTTTCATTATGGATTTAATGAAGTTTTGAATTTCAGTTTTATGAGCGAGGAAGATGAAGCCTGCTTTGCCAGTTCCAGACGAGCCGTCCGTTTACGTAACCCGGTTTCCAGTCGCTCAGCTTTGATGAGAACTACCTTATTACCTGGTTTAATTAACAATGTTGCCTATAATCTCAACCGCGGGGCGGAGGGTGTTCATCTTTTCGAATGGGGAAAGATCTATTTCTGGAAAAATGACGATGCTCGAGAACATTTATCTCTGGGTTTGGTAAGCACCGGATTAATGGCCGCCAAACACTGGTCCTCACCACAGGAGAAGAGTGATTTCTTCCGGCTTAAAGGGGCGGTGGAGGCTCTATTTTCATTGCTCCGCTATGAACCGATTAACTTTCTTGAAGAAGAACATCCTTGGTGTGAGAAAGGTGTATCTTTAATAGTTTCTTATAAGGGAGAGCCCATTGGCTTTCTGGGCTTACTTCGGCAGGAAATCGGGCGCAAATATGCCCTTAAACAGGATGTCTGGATTGCTGAGTTTGATATGGGTTATCTTTTGGCCAAACAACCGCGAGCTTTTCGGTTTCAATCGGTGGTGAAATATCCGGCGGTTATCCGGGATGTTTCTTTCCTGGTTGATTCTAATCTGCCTTATCAACAGGTGCAGGGGTTTTTGGAGAAAAGAGAGATTCCCTGGTTGGAAAAATTTGAGTTGTATGACCGCTTCACCGGGGCCTCTATCCCTCGGGGGAAGGTGAGTCTGTCCTTTCGCTTTGTCTTTAGACACCCCGAGAGGACTCTGGAAGCTGAAGAAGTAGATGGTTTCATGGAGCGGATAATTCGGGCTTTGAAAACTGAGTTTGGTTTCCAACTTAGGGAAGGAGGGAAAATTGACAAGTGAACTGGAAAGAATTAAAATTCTGGAAGGGAAGATTTCCAAATTAGTTGATTTCTTGAATAGAACTTTAGCTGAGAATGCGGCTTTAAAGAAAAAAATCAAAGAGCTGCAAGCGGTGAAGAAGGAGTATGAATCTCAGACAACTAAATATTCTCAACTTAATGAGCATTTGAAAGAACTCGAACAGGAGAGAGAAGAGATCAGAGCCAAAGTTGATGCTCTCATTGCTCAGATCGATGAATTGGGCATATGATTGATAAAATTTTGGAAATTGAGATTTATGGACAGAAATATAGAATACGGGTCAAAGGAGAAGAGGATGAAGAATATATAAGCCATTTGACTTCGTATGTTGATCAGAAAATGAGAGAGGTTGCCGTGAAATCAAAATCAGCTGATACGGTTAAAATAGCGGTTTTAGCCGCCTTAAACATTGCTGATGAGTACTTTGTAGCCCAGAAAAAATTGGATCAAATGAACGAAGTCATTGGCCAGATTGAATCCGAAATAGAATGTTTGGAGGACAATCTCTTAAAAGATGCGAATACATAAAGAGACAAAGGGAACTTGGTCAGGAATAAATCAAGGCGACCGGCCAATTAACTGGCCGATCGACTTCATTACGCAGCCATCTGACCAGTTTTCAGGAGAAGAAAAGTCAGGATTAATGGCCAGCTGATTAGTTATTTCTTACCGAGTTCCCTGTTGCCCTCCTTATCCCCTCTCCTTTGACGCCCCGTAAAGGAGGTAGTCAGAGTGAACACGTTAACGGGTCTATTAATCATAGCCATTGTAGTTTTGGTTGGAGTGGTTATTTGGCTGCTCGTCCAAAAATCAACTGGGGCTAGACTTCTTTTTAAAGCCAAACAAGAAGCCCAGGAGATATTAAAAAAAGCTCGGGAAGAGGCCGATAAACTAAAAAAAGAAGCTACTTTAGAAGCCAAAGAAAAATTTATTCGCCTGAAGACCGATTTCGAGCGGCAGACGAGGAATCAACAGCGCAAGCTGAATGAAATGGAACGTCGTCTGGTCAGGAAAGAAGAGAATCTGGAAAGGAAATATCAGCTTCTGGAACGCAAAGAAAGGGATTTTTCTCATAAAGAGAGAGCTCTTTATCAAAAAGAAAGAGAGTTGCAGCAGAAGGAGGAAGAATACCGGCAGAAAATAAATGAAGTGATTGAGGAACTGGAAAGAGTGTCTCATCTTACTCAGGAAGAGGCCAAAAGGGAATTGCAAAAGAGGATTGAAGATGAAGCTAGGCTGGAGGCAGTCCAGACTCTCCGACGAATCGAAGAGGAGACACGGGAGAAAAGCCAGGCCATTGCCCGAGAAATAATCAGTCAGGCCATTCAGCGCTCAGCCGCCGAGCATGTAGTGGAAACCACCGTCTCAATTGTCGACCTCCCTTCCGACGATATGAAAGGGCGGATTATTGGCCGCGAAGGCAGGAACATCAGAGCCCTGGAATTAGCTACGGGCGTGGATATTATTGTCGATGATACCCCGGAGGCAGTTATTCTCTCCAGCTTTGATCCCATCCGGCGGGAAATGGCCCGGATGGCGATTGAAAAATTGGTCATGGACGGGCGGATCCATCCGGCTCGTATTGAGGAAGTGGTTGAAGCCGTGAAGGAGGAATTGGAGGAGAAAATCAAGCAAGAAGGCGAATCGGTCATTCTGGAGCTGCGGATTCAGGATATTCATCCCGAATTGGTTAAACTATTAGGAAAGTTAAAATATCGGACTAGTTACGGCCAGAATGTGTTACAGCATTCCAAAGAAGTGGCCTATCTGGCGGCGATCATGGCCCGAGAATTGGGGGCAAATGAGAATGTGGCTCTGCGGGCTGGGCTTCTCCATGACATTGGCAAAGCCGTTGACCGAGAAGTGGAAGGAACCCATACCGAATTGAGTGTGGAATTAGCCCGCAAGTATGGAGAATCGGAGGTAGTTATCCAGGCGATTGCTTCTCACCATCGGGATATGGATTTTCCCTCAGTGGAGGCTGTCCTAGTTCAGGCGGCTGATACTTTGTCCGCGGCTCGTCCTGGAGCCCGACGTGAACTGCTCGAGACTTATATCAAGCGGCTGGAGAAACTGGAAGAGATAGCCAAATCATTTGAAGGAGTGGCTAAGGCTTTTGCCCTCCAGGCTGGCCGAGAAATCAGGATTATTGTTGAGAGTCAGAAGATTTCCGATGAAAGAGCGGCCTTGACCGCCAAAGATGTCGCCCGCCGGATTAAAGAAGAACTGGATTACCCCGGCCAGATAAAAGTCACTGTAATTCGTGAAATGAGAGCGGTTGAATATGCCCGATAGAGTCAGATTGTTGTTTTTAGGTGATATAATCGGTCGTCCGGGCCGGCAGGCAATGCGGCGTCTTCTGCCTGGCCTGGTTAAAAGATATGACCCGACGCTGATCATCGCCAATGGTGAGAATGCCGCCGGAGGGGTGGGCTTGACGGAAAAAGTGGCTCAGGAACTGTTTGAGTATCTAGATGTTATCACTTCGGGTAATCATATCTGGGATAAGAAAGAGATTTTGCCCCACCTGGATAAAAATACCCGTATTCTGCGGCCAGCTAATTACCCCCCGGGAAGTCCCGGGCAGGGGACAGCAGTTGTAGAGGATAAAGCTGGTTTTTCAGTGGCTGTGCTTAACCTCCAGGGAAGAGTTTTTATGGAACCGATTGATTGCCCCTTTCGCCAAGCCGATGAAGAAATTGTTCGCCTTCGGGAAAAAACCCCGGTCATTATCGTCGATTTTCATGCAGAAGCCACTTCAGAGAAACAGGCCATGGGCTGGTACCTCGATGGTCGAGTCTCAGCCGTTTTAGGAACCCATACCCATGTTCCGACAGCTGATGGTCGTGTTCTGCCTCAGGGAACGGCCTTTGTCACGGATGTGGGCATGGTTGGTGGTCTTGATTCAGTCATCGGGGTTCGACGGGAACAGGCGCTCCAGCGCTTCATTTCCGGTCGGCCTCAACGGTTTGAGCCAGCTAAAGGGAGGTTGGTCATGATGGCTGCTTATGTCGAAATTGACCCAGCCACGGGTAAAGCCTTAACCATAAAAACAGAGGTAGTTGAGGAAGAAAGTGAAGCTTCATAACGGCACTGGCCAGGACAGAAAGGTCCTGACAGTTTCCCAGTTAACTCAATTAATTAAACAGGAGCTGGAAACTCTTTTCCCGGAAGTATGGGTGGAGGGAGAAATTTCTAATTTACGTCCTTATCATTCGGGACATGTTTATTTCACTCTGAAAGATAGCCAGGCTCAATTGCGAGCTGTTTTATTTCGCTCAGCCGCCCGGCGGGTTCCTTTTGAGCTCAAGGACGGTTTAAAAGTGGTTTGTCGGGGAGCCATCTCAGTCTACGAACCCCGGGGGGAGTATCAGATTATTGTTGAGGAGATCCTGCCTCGGGGCAAAGGGGCTCTCCAGCTGGCTTTTGAACAGCTAAGGGCAAAGCTAGAGAAAGAAGGCCTGTTTGCCAAAGAATTGAAGAAGAAATTGCCCCTGTTACCGAAGAAGGTAGGAGTGGTAACTTCGCCCCACGGAGCAGCGATTGTGGACATATTGCGGACCCTGGAGAGACGATTTGCCCGCCTTCATATTCTTATTTATCCAGTTCGAGTTCAGGGAGAAGGAGCGGCCGAGGAGATTGTCGAAGGCATTCGCTTTTTGAGTCAGATCCCTGACTTGGATGCCATTATTGTTGGTCGGGGGGGCGGTTCGATTGAGGATCTGTGGGCTTTTAATGAAGAAATTGTGGCCCGGGCAATTTTTGCCTGTCCGGTGCCGATCATTTCCGCTGTGGGTCATGAGATTGATGTTACTATTGCTGATTTGGTAGCCGATGTCCGCGCTTCTACTCCTTCAGCGGCTGCGGAAATGCTCATTGAGAAAGAACAGGCTTTTGAAGAAAAAATAAGCAACCTGGCTCGACGGCTTTCTCAGCGGATACAGGCAATTTTGCAAAAGCAGAGGCATGATGTTCTCCTCCGTATTCAACATCGGGCTTTCCAGAATTTTAGGATGAGACTCTTTACACTGGAGCAGAGAGTTGATGACCTGGAAGGTAGAGCCAGAAAGCAGATCGTGAATATTTACCAGGAGATTCGGGCTTGGCAAGCCCAGGTGAGGTTGATGAGTGAAAAAATAACCAACTCGATGCGGAAAAAACTGGCCGGATTGAAATCAATGTGGGAAAAAGTAGCCACTCAACTTGATGGAGTGAGTCCTTTGTCGGTTCTCCGCAAGGGATATGCCCTGTGCTGGCAGAAAGATGGACAGAAGCTTATCCGCCAGGCCAGCGATGTCCTGGTCAAAGATGAGATCCTGGTGACTTTTTATCGGGGGGAACTTACCTGTTTGGTTCAACAGGTAGATGCCTTGAAAACAATTGAGTCCATGCTTTCTAAGGAGTCAAAATGAAAAATCTTAGTTTTGAAAAAGCCCTGGAGGAATTAGAAAAGATTGTCGAACGGTTGGAAAATGAGGAATTAACCTTGGAGGAGAGCTTGAGGCTTTTTGAAGAGGGTGTTAAACTAGCTAGATTCTTAAGGGAGGAACTGGAAAAAGCAGAGAAGAAGGTGGAGATCCTGTTGAAAGATGAAGAAGGAGAGTTGAAACCCCAATCCTTTGATGTGGCCAAACGGCATGAATTAGGTGAAAACAAGGTGGTTGCTAATAAAGAAGAGGACGAAGATATACCTTTTTAGAAATAATCCGGGGATGAGGTAGCGAACGGGAAAAGAGAAAAAGGCAGAATAATGGGTGAGGTTATTGATCTCTTACAGGCCTGGAGGAAAAAGATAGACTCAGCCCTCGAGGCCTACCTGCCGCGAGAGGAAAAAAGTATTTATGAGGCCATGCACTATGCGGTCTTTTCGGGAGGAAAGAGGTACCGCCCACTTCTTCTATTTAGCGCCGGTCATTATTTCAGGGCGGCTGAAGAAGAACTTCTTCCGGTGGCCTGTGCAGTGGAATTTATTCATAACTATTCCCTTATTCATGATGATCTGCCGGCCATGGATAATGATGATTTTCGTCGCGGGCAGCCCTCTCTCCATCGGGCTTTCGGAGAAGCATTAGCTTTACTGGCCGGTGATGCTCTGCTGACCCTCTCTTTTCAGGTGGTGGCGGAAGCTCCTTTTCCGGCTGAAAGAGAGACGGTCAAGGTTGATATTATCCGCTGGTTGAGTCGAGCTGCCGGGGTTGAGGGAATGATTGGTGGTCAGATTCAGGATTTATACTTTTCCGTTCAGGCAGAGAGTGAGCCGGCTTTTCTGGAAATGATTAAAAAGAAGACAGGCAACTTAATCATCTTTTCTGTGATGGCTGGAGGAATTCTGGGAGGAGCTTCCGAAGAAGAGAAACAAATCTTATATTCTTTTGGCGAGAAATTAGGCTATGCTTTCCAGCTCCGGGATGATCTCTTTGATTTAGGCCAGGATGAACAGGCTTCCTCGTCAAGAGAGGATTCTCCGAATTTTACCCTTACTTTCGGCCAGGAAAGGACCAGATACCTGATTACCCGGTATCTGGATGATGCTCTAGGGGTTTTAAAAGAGGGGGGGATAAATAGTCGGGAACTGATTTATTTAGCTGAAATGCTTCGCCTGGAGAATTAAGATGAAAAGAGAAGTGCTTGAGCAAATTGAAACACCCCAGGATTTAAAGGAACTCAGTTTAAAAGAGCTCAATCAGTTAGCGCGGGAGATAAGGAGTTATATTATTGAAATAGTTTCGGAAAATGGCGGCCATCTGGCTCCAAATTTAGGTACAGTTGAATTAACCCTGGCCCTTCATCGGGTGTTTGATGCTCCTCGGGATAAAATCATCTGGGATGTAGGACATCAGTGTTACACTCATAAGATTGTTACCGGACGGAAAAATCTTTTCCCTAAGATAAGAAAATATCAAGGGATTTCCGGTTATCCCTCCCGGGAAGAAAGTGAGTATGATGTTTATAATACCGGTCATGCCTCGACAGCTCTCTCCGCGGCCCTGGGAATGGCTGTGGCCCGGGATAAGATAAATGAAGACTATCATATCATTGCGGTGGTGGGCGATGGCAGTTTGACGGGTGGTGTAGCCTGGGAAGCTCTCAACCAGATCGGCCATTTACGGAAAAGGTTGATTATTATCCTCAATTATAACGAAATGTCGATTTCTCCTAATGTGGGAGCTCTTTCCAAATATCTGTCCTATTTAGTCTCTGGTCAGCATTATCTTCGGGTCAAGGATACCGTTAAAACCATTTTAAAATCGCTCCCTAAAGTTGGCTGGCCGGTGATTAAGATGGGCCGGGCGGTTGAGGAAGCGGTGAAAAAAGTCTTTTTTCCCGGATTGTTTTTTACTGAACTGGGTATTCGGTATATTGGCCCTGTCCAGGGGCATAATATAAGTTCGCTGATCGAAGTTTTTGAAGAAGCGAAGAAAATCGATGGCCCTGTTTTGATTCACTGTATAACCAAGAAAGGTAAGGGCTATCCTCCGGCGGAGAATAATCCTGAACATTTTCATGGAACTTCGCCTTTTAATATCCGGACAGGTCAGCCGAAAAATAATGATTCGACTTTAAGTTACTCGGCTGTTTTTGGACAAACTATGATTCGCCTGGCCCGTGAATTCCCCCGAGTGGTGGCCATCACCGCTGCCATGAAAGAGGGCACGGGTTTGGCGGAGTTTAGCCTCCAGTTCCCGGAACGTTTCTTTGACGTAGGAATTGCCGAACAGCATGCCGTGGATTTTGCCACCGGGCTGGCGCTGGGAGGTTTTCAGCCGGTTGTGGCCATCTACTCCACTTTTCTCCAACGAGCTTACGACCAGCTTTATCATGATGTCTGTTTAATGGATATTCCGATAGTCTTTGTTTTAGATCGAGCCGGGATTGTCTCTGATGACGGCCCCACTCATCAGGGGATTAATGATCTAGTGTATTTGCGGCATTTACCCCATATGATTGTCATGGCTCCGAAGGATGAAAATGAGCTGCAGCATATGATTTATTCCGCCTTGGCTTATTCTCACCCCGCGGCCATTCGTTTTCCCAAGGGTAAAGGATATGGAGTTAAACTGGATGAGACCTGGCGGAAGATTCCCCTGGGAAAAGCAGAAATATTGAGAGAGGGAACCCATCTGATGTTTGCCCTGGGGAGTATGGTTCGGCCAGCTCTTGAGGTAGCTGAGAAGTTAGCCCGGGTGGGGCTTGAATTTGCCGTGGTTAATGCCCGGTTCGCCAAACCATTGGATGAAGAATTAGTGTTGAGGTACTCCCAACCGGGCCGATTTATCATTACCCTGGAAGAAGGAGTCATTACCGGCGGATTTGGTTCGGCGGTGCGGGAGGTTCTGGATAGAGAAAAGAAATTTGACGTTTGGTTTAAGTCAATTGGCATTCCTTTAACCATTTATCCTGTGGGGAAATCAAATGAAATCAAAGCTCTGCTGGGTCTGGATGTTGAGGGGATTTATCGACAGGTTCTTGACTTTGTCGAGGAGATGACTTCAGGTGAAAGAAAGAGCCGATAAGCTTCTGGTGGAACAGGGATTAGCTGAAAGTCGCCAGAAGGCTCAGGCTTTGATCATGGCTGGCCGGGTTTTTATTAAAGGTCAGAGAGTGGAGAAACCGGGGCAACCATTAGTAGTGGACTCTCAGTTGGAAGTTAAAGCGCCCCTTCCTTTTGTCAGTCGAGGTGGACTAAAATTGGCCGAGGCTCTGGATGTATTTCAAGTGGATGTTAACGGTAAGATAGCTGCTGATCTGGGCGCTTCCACTGGCGGATTTACCGATTGCCTTCTTCAACGGGGAGCGCCAAGGGTCTATGCCGTTGATGTTGATCCCCGGCAGCTTGATTGGCGCCTTCAGCAAGATGTCCGGGTTATCCCCATTCATAAAAATGCTCGTTATCTGGAAAAGAGTGATTTTCCGGAGCCGCTCGAGATAGTAACCTGTGATCTTTCTTTTATTTCAGTGTTAAAAGTATTACCAGCTATCCGGCGTATTCTGAGTGGAGCGGAGGTTCTGACCCTGGTGAAACCTCAATTCGAGGCTGGGAAAGGTCAGGTGGGCAAGAAAGGAATAGTGCGGGATCCGGCCATTCATCAGGCGGTTCTGGAGAGAGTTCTGAGCCAGGCCTGGCGGGAAGGATTCTATCCTCATGGTCTTCATAAATGCACCCAGAAGGGGCAGAAGGGCAACCAGGAGTTTTTTATCTTCTGGAGAATTGACCGAGTTGGTTTTTCCTGGAAAGAGGTTTTAGACATTATCAAGGAGATAGTTAGGAATGAGAAAAATTAAACGTGCCGGCATTGTTATTAAACCCCATGCGGACAATATTAAGCAGATTTTGCGAGAGGCCATTGAATTTCTCAATTCTAAAGGAATAGAAAGTATTTTGGAAGATGTCGCTGCTCATAAAATAGACTATCCCACTGGACTCCCCCGGGAATCAATTCCCACGGTGGCTGATATGGTGATCGTTTTCGGGGGAGACGGGACTCTGTTAAGTGTGGCCCACTTAGCGGCCTTACATGATGTTCCGGTCATGGGGGTAAATTTAGGACGGTTAGGATTCCTGACGGAGGTTCCTCTGGACGAGATGAAGATCACTCTGGAAGCTTTATTGCGGGGGGAATCAAAAATCGTCAGTCAGCGCAAGATGCTTTCGGCTACCCTTGGGGAGAACCGATATTATTGTTTAAACGATGTGGTGATTAATAAAGGTGCTCTAGCGCGGATGATTCGTTTTGCCATCTTTATTGATGGTAAACAGATTGCCTGCTTGAGAGCCGATGGCTTGATTATTTCTACTCCCACCGGTTCAACTGCCTATTCGCTGGCGGCAGGGGGACCGATTATCTACCCCAATTTGCCGGCCTTTGTTATTTCGCCAATTTGTCCCCATACTCTGTCTTTCCGACCAATGGTCATTTCTTCAGATTCATTGGTTGAGGTGCAGCTTCTGGCCAGTGAAGAGGTTTATCTGACGATTGATGGTCAGCGAGGTCAACAGATGAAAAGCCACGACCGGGTCAGGGTGAGATGCTGTCAGCATGAACTGACTCTTATCTCTTCGCCCAAACGTAATTTCTTTGACCTTCTTCAGGAAAAGTTGGGTTGGGGATAAGCGGGCTTAAAATACGTCGGTGGTTCAAGCCCTCCTTTTCTTCCCCTTTAATTTGACTTTTCTGGAAGCTCTAGATTAATATATCTTTACTCATGTCAGCTTCCTTAAAAGTAGCCTACGTCACCACCGAACTTGCCCCTTATGCTAAATCTGGAGAATTAGCTGATGTTGCAGCTGCCTTGCCCAAATATCTTGCCACCCTTGGAGTGGAGGTGGCTGTTTTTCTGCCTTATTACCGCAGACCGGAACTGGAATCCCTGGAGAAAGAAATTGTCTGCGCCCGTCTTCCTGTGTATTTAGGTGGTCGGGTGGTTAAAGGACGGGTTTGGCGGAGCGATGTGGGTCGGTTTATTCTGTATTTGATTGATAATCCTCGATATTTCTGGCGGGAAAACATTTATGGTTCCGGTCGAGGGGACTATCTGGATAATGATGAACGATTCATCTTTTTTTCCAAGGCTGTCCTGGAAGCCATTCATCATACCGGCAAGAAATTTGACGTTATTCATTGTAATAGCTGGCCGACGGCTTTAATCCCTGTGTTTTTAAAAACACTTTATCACCGCAGAAAAATATTCCAGCAAACCGCCACCGTCTTAACCCTCCATAATGTAGCTTATCAGGGAGTCTTTCCCCCGGAATCGCTGGCTCTAACCGGGCTTAACTGGAAATATCTTCAGAGTGGGTTGCTCTCTCTGAATGGACATTTTAATTTTTTAAAGGCAGGCATCGTCTATGCCGACATGCTTAACACGGTCAGCAGTTCCTACCGGAGGGAGTTGTGGACTCAGAAGCACAGCCATGGGCTGGCTTCTATCCTCAAGACGAGACGTGATGAACTGGTGAGTATCCGCAACGGCATCGATTATGAAATCTGGAATCCCGAGAACGATAAATATATTTGCTGGAATTATCAACCTGGAGATTTGGAGGGAAAGCGCCGGAACAAAGTGGATTTACTTGAGGAATTTCAACTCCCCGTTGACCCCGATATTCCCCTCCTCGGAACATCGTTTTATTTCGCTGCTCATAAAGGGGTGGATTTACTTCTGGGAGCAATGGATGAACTGATGAAACTCGATCTGGGATTGGTCATCCTTGGTCGGGGTGAAGACATCTATGAGAGAGCTTTATTATCTCTAGTGAAGAAGTATCCCCATCGCCTGGCCGTTAGATTTGACTGGAGTCCGGCGCTGGTTCATAAACTGGCCGCAGGAGTAGACATTTTCTTAATTCCCTCCTTATCGGAACCTTGTGGGCTGAATCAACTCTATAGTTTTCGCTATGGGGCGGTGCCTGTGGTGAGGACCGTGGGTGGGCTTCAGGAGACAGTTCATCATGTCAATCCCCGAACAGGGAAGGGTAATGGTTTTGTTTTCAAAGAATATACTCCTGATGCTCTCGTTAAAGCGGTGCGGGAAGCAATCAAATGCTATCGCCGACCATCTTTATGGCGGAGAATTGTTCGCCAGGGAGCCGAGCAGAATTACTCCTGGGAAACCTCCGCCCGGAAATACCTCCGACTTTATCACCAGGCCTTGCAGAAACAAAGAGGTTGATTTTTACCTGTTTATTTTGGCTCCCGCTTTGATTTTCGAGATATTCTTCCCCTGTCTTCCAGAGCGAAACTGTGGTAAAATAAGAAATCTTTAATAAAGATAGAGGAATTTAAATAGAGGAAGAAGAGACATGAGCGGAGGTTATGAGATTGTTATTATTGGAGCCGGACCAGCTGGTTTGGCAGCCGCCATCTATGCGGGGAGGGCCCGTCGTCGAACTTTGGTTCTAGAAAAGGGACTGCCGGGAGGTCAAATTTTACTGACAGATTGGATTGAAAATTACCCGGGATTTCCGGAAGGGATTGCTCCTTTTGATTTAATGGAAAAATTCAGGAAACAGGCGGAAAAATTCGGAGCAGAATTCAAGATGGACGAAGTAAGGAAGATTATTCAGGTGGATAAAGGCTGGAAAGTTGTTGGGCATCAGGGAGAATATGAGGCGCGGGCGGTGATCATCGCCACCGGATCCATTTACCGGAAGTTAGGGGTTAATGGCGAGGCAGAGTTAACCGGGAAAGGAGTGTCCTACTGTGCTACCTGTGATGGGGCTTTCTTTAAGGATAAAATAGTGGCCGTAGTCGGTGGCGGAGATAATGCTCTTGAAGAGGCTCTTTTTCTAACTAAATTTGCTCGGAAGGTTTACTTAATTCATCGGCGAGATAAATTGAGAGGAGTTAGGATTCTTCAAGAAAGGGTCTTTACTAATCCCAAAATAGAGGTGGTGTGGAATTCAGTTGTCACCGAGATTATCGGCCAGGACCGGCTGGAGAAGGTTAAGTTGTTCAACAGGGTGACTCAGAAAGAATCAGAATTATCTTTAGATGGATTGTTTATTTCCATCGGTATGGACCCGAACACGGCCTTTTTAAGAGGACTCCTCGAACTAAATGAATATGGAGAGATTAAAGTCTCATCTCAGATGGAGACTTCCCGGTCCGGAATTTTTGCCGCTGGGGATGTGACCAATGTTTGTCCCAAACAGGTGGCGACTGCTTCCGGCTCAGGTGTGGCGGCCGCTCTGGCGGTGGAAGAGTATCTCAGTCGTCAGGAGTAGATTGGCTTAGTTGAGCGAGTTTTTCTTCCAGTTCTTGGACTTTCCGCTGGAGTCGGCGGAATTTTTTTAATAAATCATAGAGTTGGGGAATAGAAACCCACGCTTTCCGCCAATCCATAATATTAAGATGAGGAGAACCGGCTATTTTAGCCCTAGCAGGTACACTTTTGGTCACGCCTGTTTTGGCGGCCATTAAGACTTCATCGCCAATTTCAATGTGGTCTGTCAGCCCTACCTGTCCTCCCATGATAACTCGTTGACCAATTTTGGTACTCCCGGCGACACCTGTTTGAGCCGCAATAATAGTGTCTGGCCCGATGGTGACATTGTGGGCGATTTGAACCAGATTATCGATCTTTACCCCTCGGCTGATCCGGGTAACTTCAAGAGCAGCCCGGTCAATGGTTGTGTTAGTGCCTATTTCCACGTCATCTTCAATGACCACTCTTCCCACCTGAGGAATTCTTATTGACTTGCCAGATTCCTCCTGGAGAAATCCAAACCCATCGGCTCCAATAACAGCTCCAGGTTGGATGAGAACTCGTTGGCCAATCTGGGTATCCTCGCGAATGGTGACCAAGGAATGGATAAGACATTCTTCACCGATAGTGACGTTTGGATAAATTGAGACCAGAGGAAAAATGATTGTTTTCGCTCCGATAACCACATTTTCTCCAATGACACAGCCCGCCCCCACCGAGACATCGGGGCCAAGTTTGGCTGTAGGATGAAGGATAGCTGTTGGATGAAGGCCAGGTTGAGGCCGGTAAGGTTGGTAAATGAGCTCCAGAGCTTGAATGAAGCTGAAGTAAGGATTGGGGGCGCGAATCACAGGCAATGGAGGGCGCGGTTCGTCTTCGGCTACAATAGCGGCTGCGGCGGGTGATTTTTGGAGAATCGGCCGGAATTTTTTATCAGCCAGAAAGACTAAATCTCCAGGTTTAGCTGTTGTCAAGCTGGCGGCTCCCCGAATGAGAGTTTCCCCTTGTCCTTCATAAGCCAGCCCCAAATGTTGGGCCAATTCCTCGAGGGTTATCGGCTTAAAACGTGGTTGGTCAGACATATTCCTGATGAGCCCTTTCGTTGAGGACAGCGGCCAGTTCTGCCCCCCAGAGGAGGATTACCAGGGAGAAAGATATCCACAACAGGAAAAAGATAATAGAGGTTAATGTCCCCTGTAATAGTTTAGAGAGGACTATGCCGATAGCTGAAATATGAGCCACATAGAAAGCAAATAATCTCTTGAACACCTCCCAGAGGAGAGCAGCGATACAGGCGGCAATAACTGCGGCGCGGGTGTAGACTTTTATTTCAGGAATGAATTTATAGAGCGAGAAGAAAACCAGGAAGGTCAACGTGAAGGGAATTAGGTACTGAAGGAAGAAGTTGTCAATAAGAGAAACAATTTTGGGGTTGATGTGGGTGGCCACAAAGGGACTCTCCCGGATAGTTCGATGGATAGCAGTCCAGATAGCCGTAATAGAAAGAGAAATCAGGAGAATAACCCCGATGACGAACATGATCATATATTCCATCAATCGGTTATAGAAGAAGGACTTCTGATAGTTGGCTTTGAAGATGAAGTTGATGGCATAGATCAGATTGGAAAAAAGAAAACTGGCGGCTACAAAAGAACCAATGAGACCGAACCAGCCCAGATTGGCGATATTCCGGGAGACGACCTGAATTCGCTGAAAGAAATAGGGATCGAGTTTAGCAAAGAACTCATCGGAAAAAATATTTAAGCTCCGAAAGGCCAGTTCTGAGCTACCCAGGATTTTAGCGGAGATATAGGCAAAGAGAGCCACGAGAGGAACAGAACAAAGCAGAGCAAAATAGGAAATAGTGATAGCAAAATTACCGCATCTGTCCTCGTTGAATCTTTTTATGGTGGTTTTAATAATATTTATGGCCATCGCCAGGGTAGTTACCAGGCGTGGCCAAAATATTTTTATTTTACTCACCGAGGATTGATCGCTTTTAATTTATGATGAGGAGCCGATTTAAACGTATTTTCCCCATTGAACCATGAGGATGATAATCGAGATAAGCAGAGCATAGATAACCAGAGTTTCAATAAGCACCAGTCCGAAAATGAGAAGGAAACGGATATGGGGAGCAGCTCCGGGATTGCGAGAAATACCTTCGCAGGCACTACTGATAGCTTTGGCTTGGCAAAAGGCTCCGGCAGCCGAGGCAAAAGTGATGATGGCTCCCCCGATAATAATCGACCACTGGAAGAGAGGAGCTTTGCTTCCTTCAGCTGTTTGAGCTAAAGCAGGGGAAGAGAGCAAAAGACAGACAAAGAAAGCTAAGAGAATCATTTTTCCTTTTTTGGTCATGTTTTCCTCCAAAATTTAATGTTCTTCTTCATGAGCGACAGCTCCGGCAATATATATACAGGCCAGGAGCACAAAAACAAAGGCCTGAATAATCGAAGTAAAAATGGCGATGGCCATGAAGGGCAAAGGTAGAAAGAAGGGAATGATTGAGGCGATGATCACAATAAGTAATTCCTCGGCAAAAATATTGCCGAAAAGACGGATTGAGAGGGAGACTGGCCGGGAAAAGTGACTGATAATTTCTATAGGGAGAAGCAGTGGAGCCAGCATGGGGATGGGGCCGGTGAAATGTTTGAGGTAACGAAAAAAACCCTGGCTTTTAATGCCTTCCCAGTGATAATAGACGAAAACCACCAGAGCGCAACCAGCGGTGACATTAAGTTTGCTCGTGGGTGACATTAGCCCGGGGACCAGTCCCAGGAGATTACAGAATAAGATAAAAAGACCGATAGTCGCTATGACCGGCAGATATTTTCGTCCTTCTTCACCCACGGTATCCAGGAGAAGACCCTCGAATAGTTCGATCACCATTTCCAGGAAGCTCTGTCTTTTTCCTGGGACAAGGCTTAATTTTCGTGAAGCCAGACCGAAAAAGAGGATTAGGCTAAGAGCGACGATGATGACCATCACCAGATAATCAGGAAAGAGATGTTCCGGATGAGCAATTTTTATGCCCAAAGAGGAGAGGAGAGCAGCCAGAGGTTGACCGATGAAACGGTTAACTATCTCAACAATAAATAGACTATGTTCTAGTTCTTCCATCTTTTCCTGCTAAATAGCCCAGCGATAGCTTCAACCATGATAACTATTATTAACATGGAGAAGCCGATAGTAAAAGCAATTACTCTTTTTTGGTAAAGCAAAATTATAATAAAAAAGATAAAGACAATCAATAAAAGGCGGAGTCCATAGAGAAGAAGCGAACGACGAATGGCTTTTCTGCCAAGATTGGCCAGAATATGGGTCAGGGAGGATTTTAATCCCCAGAAACTTAGGGCACCGATTATCCCTCCAGCCCAAAAGAGCCAGGCATTGGTCAAGTCAAAGAGAAGATATACAGGGACAGCGAGGAGGGATGAGACCAGTATAATTTCCCGAGGGATACGACGCAGCAACTTTTCCTCCCCTCCAGGGAGAGCTGAATTTTTTTTATCCATGTAAATAGCCTTTCTGAGTAAAAATTAAATAACCTGATTGGCGATTGAGCCTGGAACTATTCATCTTCCTTGCGGGTTGAGGTATTTAATTTTTTGACAGCTCTCAGGAGGCTGGTCAGACCGGAGATAATACCGAGAATAGTAAAGATGAGGAGTAACCAGGGATGAGTTCCCAGTAATTTATCCAGCCAGTAACCAAAGAAAAGTCCTACAATAATTGATGAGGGAAGGATTAATCCCAGAGAACTTAGTTCGGCCAGACGGCGCCAATCTGGTTTTCGGGGAATCATTCTTCTTTTTGTTGGCTGAAAATTTTCCTCTAAGATGGGGTTATTATTACCGGAAGGAAGGGTGATGTCAAGGGTGTAAGCATGGTGAGGCTGGGGAGGCAGCCAACGCTTCATTCAGCGAGACCAGAGAGGTGGAGAGGTAACCCTGAAAGGGATAATTAGGCTCATTCTCAATTTTATTTAGTCAGGAAGTGTTTGGTTTTGATGAACATCCCCCTGAGTTAAAGTTTAAACCGGGGGGATGATGATCTAGGAAGAATATGGTATAAATATAAATTAATAAGGTGAAACACAATGAAATATTGGAAACTCAGCGTTTTTTTATTTTTATTGTTTTTGAGTGTGAACACTTGTACAACCACAATTAATCAGACCTCCCAGGATAGAGATCAGGATCCTCAATATCAGTATGAGAAGGCCGTGGTAGCCTATCGGTATGGACTAAAAGATGAAGCCTTGAAATATCTCCAACGAGCTCTTGAGTTAGCCCCCGATCACTCCCCTTCTTATAATCTTCTGGGTTTAATCTTCCTGGAAAAGGGCAATTTGAGTCAGGCCGTGGGCTATTATCAAAAAGCTATTGAGCTAAATCCTGAATTTCCGGAAGCTTTATATGGTTTGGGAAGAGCTTATGAAGAATTGGGAGAGAAAGAGAAGGCCCTGACTGTTTATCAGCACTCTTATCAACTGGCTCCTAAACCAGAAGTCGCTTTTTCTTTAGCTAAAGCGCTTTATTTAAGCCAACGGCTGGAAGAAGCTTTAAGAATTGTCGATAAGCTCCTGGAGTCTCAACCCACTCCTGGAGCTTATAATCTTCAGGGAGTTATCTTGAATCATCTGGGACGCTATGGAGAGGCAGTGGAGAGTTTTCAACAGGCTTTAAAGCTGGCCCCAGAGGATGAAGTGGCGGCGGTTAACCTTGGGGTGGCCCTAGTCAATAGTGGTGCCAAGGATAAAGCCCGGGCTTTATTTGAAAAACTTTTACCACGACTAAAGAACCCGGAACTGAGAGTCCGGGTGGAAGATTTTCTGCGCCAGATTAAAAATTAAATTATCCGGAAAAGAAATTGGAGAGGCTCATTTGGTTGCTTAATACACCCTCAAGTTTGTCCGGAATGAGGCGGAGACATGCAATTTTGTGGGTCTTTATAGTTGTTTTTCTTCTCCATCTTTTAAACCTGTCTGGTTTCCCGGCAGAAGAAATTAAGATAATCGCTCAGCGGACAGAACGGGATAAAAACAGAATTTTCGCTCAAGGAAATGTGGAAATTCATTATAAAAATCTTAAGCTTCTGGCTGATACTGTGGAGTTAGACACGGAAACTAAAGAAGTTGTAGCTGAAGGGCATGTTGTTCTTCACCTGCCTCAGGAAGTTATCACTGCTGAGCGGCTTCAATTTAATCTTGAGTCCAAAGTCGGGGAGTTGAAAAAGGTCCATGGATTAATAAAACCGACTGTTTTTTATGAAGCCGAGGTTATCAAAAGGGATATTAATGATGTCTATAGCCTTTCCCGGGCGAGAATCACCTCCTGTACTCAGCCGGTACCCCGCTGGGTTTTCTCCTGTTCTCGGGCTACTTTTAAGAAGAATGAATACATTGAAATGTGGGGGGCCCTGTTCAAAATTAAGAAAGTCCCGGTTTTTTATTGGCCTTACCTAAAATATCCTCTGGGTGAGGAAAGGAAGACAGGTTTTTTGACCCCTCAGCTGGGCTATTCAGCCATTAAGGGGATGACTTTTTCCCAGAGTTTTTACTGGGCGATTCGCCGAAATATGGATGCGACTTTCAATTTTGACTATTACTCAGCGAGGGGGTTTGGGGGTGGTCTGGAATACCGATATTTGTTTTCTCAGAGTATAGGCGGTGAAATTCGACTGTTTGGCTTCCATTTTACAACTCCTGAAGAACTTGGTTATCCCCAGAATGCTTATATAGTCCGCCTTAAACATAATCAACCTCTCCCTTTTCAGTTCAACCTCGTAGCTGATGTGGATTATCAGAGCTCTTTTGATTTTTTAAGAGAATTTGATAATAATTTTAAGAGAGCCCTGGTTTCCAATCGGAAGTCCGAGATCTATCTTTCCCGCTCCTGGTCGTTTTTCAATTTGAGTATCCGGGCGTCAAGATTTGAGACATATTTCCGCCAGCTTAATAATTCCGTGATTCGGTATTATCTGCCTCAAGTAAGTTTGAGTGCCACCCGGATGAACCTCGTTGGCCCTTTATATTTTTCGTTTGGAACCTCCCTGGTGCGATGGGAGTATGGTTACCGAACAGCTTATGAAAGAGGAAAGCAGAAAAAATCGCAGAGCTTGAGTTTTCAACCCACCCTCAGTCTGCCGGTTTCCACTATCCCCTGGTTTACTTTAAATACCTCAGTAACAGCTAAATGGAATTATTATTTTAGTACATACGCCCCCAACTCAAAAAAGGTCATTGCCGAACCGCTGTTTACTCAGAATTATGCCTGGAAGACAGAAATTATTGGGCCTGTTTTTTATCGACTTTTCTATGTGAAAGGAGAACCTAAAGCTAAACATATCATAGAGCCATCTTTTTCTTATGTTTATGAAAGTCCTGTTGATAATTCAGAAAGAATAGTCACTATTTCATATTTCCTCCGCCATCATTATCTACGCTACGGGCTGACTAATCGGTTGTTAGTAAAACAGGAGGGGATGCCCCGAGAAATTTTTACCTTGGGGATTTTTCAAAACTATTACCTGGCTCCTGAAGAAAGCCCTCTCCAGCTTTATCGGGTTAACGGAGAAATTCCCCGTTTTTCGGATATAAGTACTTATCTCCGCTTTTATCCCGGCCGGAATACCAACCTGGATTTTTCCGCCGGCTTTAATCCTTACTATAAGGTTTTTTCCAGTCTGCGAATTAGCGCTGGTCTGGGGTTACCTACCGATGAATGGTTTCTCCGTCTCAATTGGTACAAAAGTTCCAATCCTTATCGTCCCGAGTCTTTATTCAACCGTCACCAGATCGGTTTTTCGGGAGGGGCTAAAATTCCTTCTCTCTCCTTGGAAGCTCAAACTCAAGTGGATTTCAACTTGCAGGAAAAAGAGCTCCTTTACTTAGGAGCCCTAGTGACTTATCATTATCAATGTCTTGATTTTACAGCTGATCTTCGGGTATTTTACTTCCGAGAAAAGCCGGAGGTGCAGTTTCGCTTATCTTTCGGGCTGGGTAATATCGGTAAATCCACTGACTTTTTAGGGGGCATCAATCAATGAGTCGACTATCAGGAAGAAGAATCCCGATGAAAGGTTTGATTTTGAGTGGGGGCAAGGGTACCAGGCTCCGACCAATAACGTTTACCCAGGCCAAGCAATTAGTTCCGGTGGCCAACAAACCTGTTCTCTTTTATGGAATTGAAGCTCTGAAAGAGGCCGGCATTGAAGATATAGGAATTGTCGTTGGAGAAACAAAGGAGGAGATTAAAGAAGCAGCCGGTGATGGCCGCCGCTGGGGAGTACGTTTAACCTATATTGAACAGGAAGCTCCGCTGGGATTGGCCCATGCTGTTCTGGTGGCCGAAGATTTCCTGGGAAAAACACCTTTTGTTATGTATCTGGGTGATAATATTTTGAAGAGTGGTATTCATTCCCTGGTCGAGGAATTTCACTCCCGCCAACCCAATGCCTTGATTCTTCTCACCGAGGTCCCTCATCCGGAGATGTTCGGCGTGGCCGAGTTGGAAGATGGCCGGGTAGTCCGACTGGTGGAGAAACCCAAAGAACCCCGCAGCAATCTGGCTTTGGTTGGGGTTTATATGTTTGATCATCATATATTTGAAGCCGCCCGAGCCATTAAACCCTCCTGGCGGAATGAACTGGAAATTACGGATGCTATTCAGTATCTGGTTGATCATGGCTATGAGGTGCAGCCCCATATTGTTTCCGGCTGGTGGAAAGACACAGGCAAGATCGAGGATATCCTGGAAGCTAACCGGTTAATTTTGGAATCAATTGAAGGCAGAATTGAGGGGGAAGTAGATGCCGAGTCGCGTCTCAACGGTCAGGTGGTCCTGGAGAAGGGAGCCAAGGTTGTCCGGAGTGTAGTTCGAGGCCCGGCTATAATAGGAGAAAACACTGAAATAATCGATTCTTATGTTGGACCTTTTACTTCCATTCAGGCTGATTGTCGGGTGATCAAGACAGAAATCGAACATAGTATTGTGCTGGAAGGCAGTGAAATCGTTGACATTGGGGGCCGGATTGATGAGAGTCTAATTGGGCGGGAGGTGAGAATTTATCAAGGAGAGGCCAAACCCCGGGTCTATCGTTTTGTTCTCGGAGAAAAGAGTGAAGTCGGCTTAAAATAAATTATACTTTTATGGAAAAAGGAGAGAAGATGATTGAGGGTGTTCGTTTGAAAAAATTGAAAGTCATTCCTGATGAAAGGGGCCGGTTGATGGAGATCCTGCGAGCTGATGATGAACTTTTTCTCCAATTTGGTCAGGTATATATGACCACTACTTATCCAGGTGTGGTCAAGGCCTGGCATCTACATAAGAAGCAGACTGACAACATTGCCTGTCTCCTGGGCATGATTAAGCTGGCCCTTTATGATCCGCGACCAGATTCACCAACCAGAGGAGAGGTGAATCAGTTTTATCTGGGAGTCCATAATCCCCTTTTGATTCAAATACCTCCCGGAGTTTACCACGGCTGGATGTGTGTCAGCCAGGAAGAAGCAGTGGTGGTTAATATTCCGACAGAAGTTTATAACTACGACTCCCCTGATGAGTACCGGTTAGATCCCCATAAGAATGATATTCCCTATGATTGGAGGCGCCGGGATGGCTGAAGAAAGATCTTTAACCGGCAAGACAATCTTGGTCACTGGCGGAGCAGGTTTTATTGGGAGTAACTTTATTCACTATCTTCTGGATAATTATCCAAAGATTAACATCATTAACCTGGATAAATTGACTTATGCCGGCAATCTGGACAATCTCCGGGATGTGGAAGATGATCCCCGGTATGAATTTATTCAGGGAGATATTCGGGATCGGGCTTTAGTCGCCAAAATTATCCCCAGGGTAGAGGGGATAGTTCATCTAGCCGCGGAAACTCATGTTGATCGCTCCATTCTGGATGCCGGCGAGTTCATTTTGACTGATGTCTTCGGTACCTTTATTCTCCTGGATGTGGCCCGGCAAACTGCCCATCTGGAGTTTTTCCTTCATGTTTCCACCGATGAGGTCTATGGGAGCCGAGAAACGGGATATTTTACTGAAAATGATCCCTTAAATCCTTCCTCTCCTTATGCCGCTAGCAAGGCTGGTGCTGATCGCTTGGCTCATGCCTATTGGGTGACCTATCGCCTGCCGGTGATAATTGTTCGACCCAGTAATAATTATGGCCCCTATCAATATCCAGAAAAATTTATTCCTTTATTTATCACTAATGCTTTGGAGGATAAGACTCTGCCTCTTTATGGAACAGGGGAAAATGTTCGGGATTGGCTTTTTGTTGAAGATCATTGTCGAGCGCTGGAGCTAGTAATTGAAAAAGGGCAAGTGGGGGAAGTTTATAATATCGGCGCCAATAATGAGATCCCCAATATAATGGTAGCGCGCCAGATAACCCACCTTCTAGAAAAGCCTGAGGATTTGATCAAATTAGTTAAAGATCGACCGGGTCACGATCGGCGCTACGCTCTGGATTGTCAGAAAATAAAAAAGTTGGGCTGGGCTCCCCAGGTTTCGTTTGAGGAAGGCTTGCGCCGGACGGTTGAGTGGTATTGTCAGCATGAAGATTGGTGGCGGAAAATTAAAGAAAAAAGCAGCGAGTATCGACGTTTCTACGAGCAGTATTATCAAGATCGACAGGGAGAGTAAACAAGGAAGTGGGTTTTCCCCTCTTGCATTAGTTTCCCCAATTTGGCGAGAAAGTTGTTAAGAGTGGGCGGTGGCCAATTTGAGGTGAACTCAAATGAAAGGGGAAACAAGGCTCTGGCCAGGGGAATCCTTAAAGGCCTCTGGTTTGTCTTTCGTTTTTATTTACGATATATTAGAACATTCTAAAATAATCTTCCCGAGATCCTGGGCCAACAAGGAGGATGGATGAGAGTTTTAATTACCGGAATAACTGGTTTTGCCGGAAGTCATCTGGCTGAGTATATTCTCACCCACCATCCAAAGGTGGAGATTTATGGATTGATCAGATGGCGAAGTCGGCGGGAGAATATTGTTCACATTGAAGATAAGATAATCCTGGTCGAAGGTGATTTAAAAGATATTGTTTCCTTGAAAAAAATGCTGGCGACCGTCAAGCCTGATTGGATTTTTCATCTGGCGGCTCAGAGTTTTGTCCCGACATCCTGGAAGTGTCCGGCTGAGACGTTTTCTATCAATGCCATAGGTCAGATTAATCTTTTTGAAGCCATCCTGGATTTGGGGCTCTCCCCGAAAATTCAGATTGCCGGCTCCAGTGAGGAATACGGCCTGGTTTTTGAAGATGAAATCCCTATGAAAGAGACCAATCCTTTGAGGCCCTTAAGTCCTTATGCGGTCAGTAAAGTGGCTCAGGATCTGCTGGCTTTTCAGTACTGGAAGAGTTACGGTTTGCGAACAGTCCGCACCAGGGGATTTAATCATACGGGTCCTCGTCGGGGTGAGGTTTTTATCTGTTCCAATTTCGCCCGCCAGATTGCTGAAATTGAAAAGAAAAAGCGGGAACCGGTCATCCTGGTGGGCAACCTGGAGGCCAAAAGAGATTTTACTGATGTCCGGGATATAGTCAGAGCCTACTGGTTGAGTTTGGAGAAAGGAGAAGAAGGAGAAGTTTATAATATTGGCACTGGCCGGGCCTATGCCATGCAGGATATCCTTGACATGTTGATCAGTCTCAGCCAGGTTAAGGTGGAAGTTAAAGTTGATCCGGAACGGTTGCGGCCCTCGGATGTACCGATTCTGCTGGCGGATTCTTCCAAATTCCGGCAATTGACCGGTTGGGAACCGCGTATTCCCCTCCGACAATCACTTGAAGATTTGTTGAATTATTGGAGATCACGAGTTTGAACCGGCGTGTTTTGATTACAGGAGCCAGTGGTTTTGTGGGGCGTCATCTGGTTCAGGCCTTGCTCCGCAGGAAAGCCAAAATTGCCGGCACCTGTTTTCCCGAAAAGCCTGACGAATGTGGGTTTCCCTCCGGAGTGATTGTGGAACATATAGATATAAGAGATAAAGAAAGTTTAGCCTACCTGGTTCGTGATTTTGCTCCCCACTGGGTCATTCATCTGGCGGCCCTTTCCAATGTCCGCCTCTCCTGGGAGAAGCGGCGGGAGACGATTGAAGTCAATCTTTTGGGAACTTTTAATCTGGTTGAAGTACTCCGGGAAGAAGCTCCCCGGGTCCGTTTATTATTTGTCAGTTCATCAGATGTTTACGGGCTTCTGAAGCCTATAGATCATCCTCTCCGGGAAGATGAGCCGCTGCGGATAGTCAATCCTTATGCTTTTTCCAAAGCCAGTAGTGAAATGCTGGTGGCTTTTTATCAACAAATAGAAGGGATAGATAGCCTGATCGTCCGGGCCTTTCCCCATACTGGACCGGGACAGAGTCCGCTGTTTGTTTGTTCCGATTGGGCTTATCAGATCGCTCAGATAGAAAAAGGAGAGCGAGAAGCCCTCCTCAAGGTAGGCAATATTGAAATAAAACGGGATTTTACCGATGTCCGGGATGTGGTCCAAGCCTATCTGGCCTTATTAGAAAAAGGTCGCCAGGGCGAGATATATAATGTCTGCTCAGGCCAGGCCATCTCCCTCCGCTGGATTCTGGAGACCCTTATAGCCCAAGCCCGACAGAAAATCAGGGTTGAGATTGACCCCGGTCGTCTCCGCAAAACTGATATTCCGGTGCTCTATGGGGATAATTCCAAGTTGAGGAAGGTCACTGGTTGGCAACCCAGCATTCCTCTGACCCAGACTCTGAAGGATCTTCTTGATTATTGGCGAAGGGAACTGGGTGTTCCTGGAGAGCCCTGAAAGAAAAATAAGTCTAAATATTTAATTCCAGTTGTTTTTCGTGAGCCAGTCGTCGCTCTCTTTCAATCTCTTCGAGAATTTCCGGGGTGACATCACCTGTAGGATAACAGCCATCAAAGCAGGCACCACAAAAGTGGCTTATTTTTGGATTAAGGGTATGGACTGCTTTTTTCAGGTTTTCAAGGCGTTGATAAATGACTAAATCAGCCCCGATTTTTTTGGCCACCTGGGCGGGGGTGGCGTTCTGGGCAATAAATTCAGTTTTGGTCTGCATGTCAATACCATAAACGCAGGGGAATCTGAGGGGGGGTGAATAGGCAGCAAAATAAACTTTTTTGGCTCCACAGTCCCGAACCATCTGGATAATTGCCCGGGAGGTATTCCCCCGGACGATGCTATCATCTACCAGGAGAACATTGCGGTCTTTTAATTCTGAGGCAATGGGATTTAACTTTTGCCGGACGGAAGTCTTGCGGGAATTTTCTGAAGGCATGATAAATGTCCGACCGATATAGCGATTTTTTACTAGAGCTTCTCGATATTTAAGATTCAAGCGCCGGGCGATCTCAATGGCTGCATCCCGGGCTGAATCGGGAACAGGGACGACGACATCTATGTCCAGGTTGAGCTTCCGGATGTCTTCAGACAGGAATTTTCCCAGGAGAACCCGGCAGCTGTAAACATTGACCCCGTCGATGAATGAATCTGGTCGGGCGAAATAAACCCATTCGAAAAGGCAGGGATGGTGGGGTCGGCGGACAAGTCGTTGCCGGTGAAAAGTCCGGTTTTTATCAATGAAGATAACTTCCCCGGGTTTAATATCTTCAATGTGAGAAAAATTCATTATATTCAGGCTGACTGTTTCAGAGGCGACTGCATATGAGGGAAGGAAGCCGTCATCCCGGCGACCAAAAGCCAAGGGTTTGATCCCAAATGGATCCCGAAAAGCAACCAACCCTTCTTCCGCGACATAAGCCACTACCGAGTAACTTCCCCTGACCTGTCGGTAGACTCCCCGAACAGCTTTGAAAATATGGTCAGGTTTTAATTTTTTGACATTCAAATCGGCCAGTTCCTGGGCAAAGAGATTGAGAATCACTTCGACATCATTAGTGGAGTTGATATGGCGATGATAACGGTCAAAGAGAATTTTCTTCAGTTCAGCGTAATTTATGACATTGCCGTTATGAGCCATGGCGATACCAAAAGGTGAATTGACCAAGAAGGGTTGAGCATCCTCACCTCCGCCCCCACCTATGGTCGGGTAGCGAGTATGGCCCAGGCCAACATTTCCCTTGAGCCGCTGGGCATGTTCGGGGGTGAAAATATCCCGAACAAGACCATTCCCCTTTTTTATATGAAACTTACCATCATAGGTGATTATTCCGGCTGAATCCTGGCCCCGATGCTGAATAGATAATAAACCCTGATAAAGGTCAAAAAAGACGTCTTGATGGCCGATAATACCAATGACTCCGCACATAGTTACTCTTCATTATAATCATAATTGACCAAGAAGGGAATATTAATTTTATCTAATGAAGCGCTCTTATATTACCTTAAGAACTTCAAGGGAGAACTAATCACGGGTTCAGGTTGGGGAGAATAAATAATTGGCCTGAGTTTTGACTTAGGAATTGGATTCCTGAATACATTTAAGATTAGTTCGAAGTTTTCGGCCCATTTATTTACTTTTATTTGGCGCTTTAATCCTCAATAGCTTCAATGATTTCCTGAGAGGTGACGACAGCTGTACCGATTTTACCGACCACAATTCCAGCCGCCAGATTGGCAATAAAGGCTGCTTCCTGGATAGAGGCCCCGGCCAGAAGAGCCAGCGAGGCCACGGCGATGACTGTATCTCCCGCTCCGGTAACATCATAAACTTCTCTGGCGCGGGTGGGAATGTGGATAGGTTTGACTCCTTTTTCAAAAACGGTCATTCCCTTTTCCCCTCTTTTGATGATTAAATAACGAGCCTTGATTCGGTCCAGGATTTCCTGACCAGCAAATTCAATTTCCTGATCTTCCTGGCAGGGATGGTGAACAATGTTTTCAGCCTCGTGGTGGTTGGGGGTTATGAGAGTCACAGGAGAAAAGAGAAAAAAATTATCCACTTTAGGGTCAACAAAGATTGGTACGCCCTTTTCCTGGCAAAGGCTTAACACTTTTTTCATTAAATCTGGCGTGAGAAGTCCTTTGTTGTAATCAGAGATAAGAAGCCCCTCGAAAGATTCTTTCTGGAGAAAATGAAGGATTTTTGCTTCGATTTCAGCGGAGATCGGTTTCTTTTGTTCAAAATCCACTCGCACCACCTGTTGGTGGTGAGCAATAATCCTGGTTTTGACGATTGTCGACCGTTGGGCATCAATAATAATTCCCCGGTGATCCGGCACATTATTGAGGATCCATTCGCCTTCTTGGTCCTGACCAATAAGACTTACCAGGACAGGATAAGCTCCCAGGGTATGGAGATTATGAGTTACATTACCAGCCCCACCTAAACAGAGGGATTCCCTGGTAACTTCGACCACCGGGACAGGAGCTTCGGGAGAGATGCGGGAGACCTTCCCCCAGATATATTTGTCCAGCATTAAGTCGCCCAGGACGAGGATTTTTCGATCCTCGAACCTGGCTACCAAGTCTTTTATTCTTGTTGGGGAAACCTCTTGCATGATTAATTCTCCTTTTCCACCCAGATAGGATTGGACATAATCCAGGGGATATTCGGGTGGAGAGGGCTGTTTTCTCGAAGGTATACTTCTACCCGATAAACCCCAGGCTGTTTTATGGGTAAAGATAACGAAGGAGAGCTCCCTTCCCAGAGAGGATGACCGTTATGACGGATGACGATTTGAAACAAAAAGGCAAAAGGAGCTTCTATCCGCAGCTGAAGAGGCGGTTCTATCCGGGCGACACTACCCATTGGATAAACTCTAGATTGCTTTTCAATCCAGAAGCGGAAACCATCGGCCTCCGCGGCGGCTTCCACGGCGTTATAAAATCTTCCTTCTTTCAAGGCTGCTCTTACCTGAGACCAGGCCTGATGAAAATCCGAGCTGAGAGGATGATTTAGAAGAAGATGAAGATGGAAAAGCCGGAAGAGGCTCTTGTAGAGGAGATGCGCGTCAGTGGCATAATATCCATAAACCTTATGCTTCTGATTAAGGGAATCCCATTTATGTAGATTTCTTCGGGGATAGGAAAGCATCTTCAGGAGAGGAATTTGGGATTTAAAAACTAGGAGAGGCAGATAAGGGAATAAAGGTAGGAAATTTTTTTTGACCATAGTGTCGGCATTACATATTTCCAGGCCCTCATAGATAAATTTTTCCCCCCAGGACCAGTGAGTTTTGGAGTAAGGATGGGCAATAATAGTCAGCCCCCGGCGAGCCTGTATCTGACGAGCTGCTTCTTCAGCCTGGGCCGAGAAAGGATCTGTGGGGATCTCAAAGAAGAGTCCTACCAGATGGCCGCGGTTGACTGAGAGTTCCGATCCGGAAAAGACGAAGATCCCCTCTTTTTTTCCCTGAAAGCTCAAGGAGGGAAAGTTAGGACGACCATGATCGGTCAAAATTATAAAGTCCAGACCAGCTTTAGCTGCTGTCCGGGTAATGGTTTCAGCCGAAGCTCGGCCATCAGAGAAACGGCTGTGCAAGTGATAAACACCTTCAGGCTCTAGAGGATTGGTAGTATCCTGACCATAAGGGTGGAAACGGAAGGAAAGATAGATCAGCCAGAGTCCATATGCAGCCAGGATAATGGCCCCAAAAACGAGACAGTTTTTCCTTATGTTCATAGGTGATGGTTGTCCTTCATTGGAGAGCTGTGGTTCTTGAGGGCTTGATTAAGGGCAAAGGGAAGAGTAGTCAGGTAAAGAAAAAGAGTTACCACTTCCGAGTCACCAAAATTATATTCGAAGAGACCGGCGACAAAAAAAGCAATAAGGATGCTTATCCCGGCTACGGTTTGGGGATATAGTAAATTTTTCGGTCGTCCTCTAATCATCTTGAGCATATGCCAGAGGGCCAAGCCGAGAAAGCTAAGCCAGGCAGCCAGAGCTAGAAGACCTCTTTCGGCAGCAATCTGGGTTAAATTATTATGGAGATGGACATTTTCCCGAGCATCTTCGGATAGGCCGTATTTCGGATTTTTAAAGACCACATCCACTGTATCCGGACCTGTTCCGAAGAGAGGATATTCTTTTATTATTTGCATCCCGGCCTTTAAATACTCCAGCCGGATTCGGTTGGAATAGCTTTTTGTGCTGAAAATACTCAAGGCTCTTTTTTTTATGGGAGAAGGACTCAGCACAAAAATTAAGCCGAGAAGAAGCGGGAGAATGATGAGCAATTTTGGCCGGTAATAATAAAGGATGATGGCCGCACCCGCGATAAGCCCCAACCAGGCACTTCTTGTCTGAGTGAGAAGAAGGACCACAGAAGTCAGGCCAAAAGCCACACCCCAAACGATTCTTTCCCGGTTTTGAAGAAAGAGGAAAAAGCTCAAGGCAAGGCAACTAAAGAGAAGAAGGAGACCGGCTTCAGTCATATAGTGTCCCATAAAGCCCTGGATTCTTTCCCCCGCTGAAGCCAGGAAGAAGTAATGAAAAAGGGAATACAAGAGATTGGCGCCAGCTGAAATTAATATCAGGCGATTGGCCCATGTCACTGTTTGTTGATGGGGTAGAGCGATTAAGGTTAAAGGGACAATTAAATAAAGAAGGAGTTCTCGGGAATCATGGAAGCTAGTTGGAGGGCTCTGGGAGAAAGAAGAAGCAATCAGGGAGAGAATCATATAAATAAGAAGAGCCCAGAAAAAAGCCGGCCATTGAGGCCATTTTTTTCTGGAAACCCAGAAAATTAAGGCTGCTCCTAAGCTGATGGCCAGGAATATCTGGCTGGCTGAAATGGAAATAAATGAGACCAGGAGGTAGAGGCCGAAAGCAACAGAAATAATTTTCTGCACCATAATTAACCTTTAGCCTTTATTTTCTTCAGCCCGCCACGGTGTGTCAACTGGCTCATGGAGCAAGTTTTGGACGGCTTGCCATACTTCTGCGGGAGTAATCTGGCGTAGACAGGGAAAATCTTGAAAGAGGCACGTTCTTTGACGGCAGGGCCGACAGCTGTAATTTTTTTCCAGGATGATGGCTTTTGTCTGCCAAGGACCAAAGTGGGCGGGTAAAGTAGGCCCAAAGTAGACGACTAACGGCAGTCCAGCCGCTGCCGCGATGTGCATAGGACCACTATCAGGGCCAATGAAGAGCCTAGCTTGCTGGAAAAAATAATAGAGCTCTCTTAAGGTGAAGTGATTAACCACATTAATAATAGGCAGAGTTGACCTAGAGGGGAGATTGTGCAGGAGATAGGAAGCTGTGTCGATATCCTCGGGTCCTCCTACCAAACAAAGAGGTAATGGTAATCCTTCCTTGGTATAAAGTTGAAGAAAAAGCAAAAGGTTCTCTCTCCCCCAATGGCGGAATTCATTGCCTGCCCCAACATGGAGGACCAGAAAATCGGTCCCCTGAAGAGAATGTTGTTTAAGGAGGCGTTGCACTTTTTCTCGTTCTTCCGGTAATGCCTCAGGAAGAGCAAGGGGAGGGACAGAGGGAATAGAGAGTCCAAGAGCGCGAATAAGATTTAGATGATTCTCCACGCTGTGGATGGGGTGCTCTTCCTTTCCCCGGGGAATAGTCAGATCATAGAATCTATGTTTCAGAGGAAGATGATAACCAATTTTTCTGGCCGCCGGTGTAGTCAGAGTGATGGTGAAGGCCCGTGGCCCTCCGTGGAAATCGATAACTACATCGTAGTGTTTTTTTCTTAGACGACGCAGTAAGGTCAAAAATTCCCTTAGACCGGGCTTGGAGCGGATGATGATCGCCTGGTCGACAGCCGGATGGTGATCAATAAGCTGAGCGTAAGGCTCTTCAACGACATAATGGATTTCACTTCCGGGTAGAGAAGTTTTGAGGGCGGCGAGAGCCGGAGTAGTCAAGACAATATCCCCGATTCTCCGGAGACGAAGGCAAAGGATTTTGACTGAAGAAGAACGGTTAATCTTTAACCGGTCGATCGGGTTCAATCGTGGCCTCATCGATAAGCATCACCGGGATGTCATCCCTGATAGGATACACTCGGTGACATTTAACACATTTCAAGCCTTGTTCATCAACGGTAAGTTTAACTTCTGTTTTGCATAAAGGACAGGCGAGAATTTCCAGTAATTTTTCATTGATAGCCATCGCCACTCCTTGGAATTATATTTGAAATCTTATCATACCAAATTTTAAGAGGAGATTTAAGTCGCTTCTTTAGTCTCGTTGGTTCTCTCTCCTTTTTCTTCATTGACGGGAATTAGAGGATGATGATATTTTAACTGGCGATGAAGAACCAGAAAGAAGGGTTGATAGATGTGGGTAAATCTCTGGGGGTATTTTTTCAACACGGTTCTCTAAGGGGAGCAATCAGTCAAGATTATGATTTTCCTTCTTTGAGAAGGATGCTTCAGCAGGGCTCGACAGTTCTTGACCAGCCAGAAGTGGAATTGATAGCGGCTGGTCGAAATCGGATCGGCGTAGTCTCTCTAAAGCGGGATGATGACCAGGAGTTAAAATTGGTCGTCAAAGAGTTCCGATTGGTGGGGATTGATCGTCTGAAGACATTCTTCCTGCCTTCTAAAGCCAGGCGGGCCTGGCAAGGAGCAAAACATCTGATAGACTCCCGAATTCCGACACCTTCCCCAGTTGCCTTTATTGAGGTGAGAAAAGGCCGTCTGGTGAAACAGGCTTTTTTTATTACCAAGAAAGTTGCGGAGGCAGTGGAAATACGAGGACTTCTCCGGGAACGACATGGTGAGGAGTTGAAGTTACTTTTAAAAGAGCTGGCTGATTTTCTCAGGCTTCTTCACCAGAAAAAGATTCTTCATCGAGATCTTTCTGATGGAAATATTCTGGTTAAAGAAAATGAGGGGCAGAGAGAGTTCTATCTTCTCGACACCAATCGCCTGAGAAAAAAGAGAAGGCTCTCCACCTTGGTGGCGGTGAAGAGTCTGATCAGGGTGGGAGTGCCGGCAGCCTATCAGAAGTTTTTCCTCCAATGTTATTTTGGTCAACCTCATCCTCCGTTTTTTTGGTGGGGATGGTATAAGATAGCCAAGGAAACTTTTAATGTTTATCTCCGGATAAAGAATTTTCTTGGTCTAAGAAAGTTAGTCCAGCGATTACGGTTGCAGTAACATGAGTCACCGGGTTGATTTTAGATGGAATCCACTGGCGGATCAGCCCCATAATGTTGCCTCCCGAGGAGAAAGATTGCGGCGTCATTTGCTGAATATCGGAAGTTATCTGGCGCTATTTCCTCCTAATTTGAAATGCCTGCTGCCCATGATGAGATTATATTTTTCTTACCGATCCCAGCTTTACCAGCAGCCGCTGACCATGGAGGACTTATGGGGGGTGGCGGTCAGTCCGCTGGTTAACCCGGCTGAGGAAACCATTGCCGCTTTGAAAGAATTGGGGATCCGCCGGACACTGGTTCGCTTACCTTCCTGGGAGAGAGAGAAACTGCCTGAGTGTCAAGCCTATATTCGTGATTTAAGAGAGGAGGGGCTGGAAGTCGTGGTGGCTCTATTACAGAATCGAACGGATGTGCTTGAGCCTTCCCATTGGCGGGATTTTGTCCTTGAGGCGCTGGAGGCTCTTCAGGGGCTTTGTCGGGATGTGGAGATTGGGCATGCCTGGAACAGGACTAAATGGGGAGTCTGGACTCATCATGAGTACTTGGAATTGGCCCGGCCTGCTTTTTCCTGGGTCGAAGAGCGAGGCTTCCGTCCTCTGGGACCAGCGGTCATTGACTTTGAATTTCATCTTTATCCTCCAGTGCTGCAGGAAATTGATTTTAATCCGGTGACCTCCCTCCTCTATGTGGATCGTGTCGGGGCGCCAGAGAAACGACAATTTGGCTGGAGTACTTCCTCCAAAGTGGCCCTTCTTAAAGCTATGGTGGATGGAGCCACAGGAAAAAAGCGGGAACTCTGGATTACCGAGGTTAACTGGCCTTTAGCCGGCACCGGACCATATTCTCCAGCGGCGGGAAAACCCAATGTCAGTGAAGAAGACCAGGCTAATTTTCTTGTCCGATATTTTCTTCTGGTGGGGGCCAGTGGGTGCGTGCAGCGGATTTATTGGTGGCAATTGGTGGCCCCGGGCTATGGTCTTATCGATTCGCGGGAGGAGAGATGGCGGAAAAGACCCGCTTATTATGCGTTCCAAACCATGATTCGATTCCTTGAAGGCAGTCATTTCCTGGGTATAATGAAAGGAATCGATTGTTATTGTTTCTTGTTTAGGAAAAAAGACGTCAACCTGGCGGTTTGCTGGCGAAAGAGAGGTGCCAGAAAGGTAAGTTTTCCCTTCCGGGTCCGGAGGGTATTTACTCGTGATGGCCAAAGGTTAGTCATTAATTCTGACAAGATTGTCGTCGGGGAAAGTCCGCTTTTTATTTTTTTTGACGATTAAATTTCAAGCAGAGGTTATTGATGACCAAAAAACATGTTTTTCAGCCGGAAGAAGTCTCTGAGTATGAGAAGAAACGGTATCGCAGCTGGGACCAGCGACTTGTTGATCAACGTGAAAGGAAGATTTTACAAGGATTTTTACAGCAGGCTGGTCCTCCCCAGCTCCTTTTATTGGATCTCCCTTGTGGGTATGGTCGGTTTATTCCTCTGACCCTGAGCCTGGGTTTTGAAGTAATCCCAGCGGATCTTTCTGGGGCTATGGTCAAAAGAGCACTCAAGCGGAGTGTATCCGGAGAAATTATTGGAGGTGTGGTCGTTGATGCTCTCCAGGGATTACCCTTTAAAGACAATACGTTTGGTTTGATTCTGGCGATGCGTTTTTTCCATCATCTTCATCAAGAGGAAGAGAGGTTGGCGGTTCTGCGAGAATTCTGGCGGGTTACCCAGAGTGAGGTGATCCTGTCTTTTTATCAAGAGAATTTTCTCCACCGCGCTCAACGCCAGCTCCGGCGGTGGATTAAGAAGAGCCCGACCAAGATAAAAATGATCTCTTGGTCGAAATTTTATCAAGAGATAGTCGACATTGGTTTTGTCTTGGTTCAGAAAAAAGCCCTTTTCCCCCGGATTCATAGTCAGGTAATTGTCTGGTTGAAAAAATTAAAACCGAAAACGGAGACCGAAGCGGACAGCTATTCCGGAGAGAGATAGACTGGCCGGCCGGGCATCAGACACCCCGGCTTCAGTGGGTTTTTTCTCCCGAATGAAAAGCAGCGGATGGGACAGTTGAGCCGTAACCTGGGCCTGGTAAAGATAGAGAGTTCCCTTTTCCTGGGATTCGAAGCCGGAGGATTCCCGATAAATGTTTTTTCCCTGGAAGTTGTCAAGCCGGGCATATTGGCCCTCGATTTCGGAGAAGAATTCAAGATAAGAGGCCAGTTTGAACTGCCAGCCAAAAGCCCCGGTAAATCCCAGGTCGTGGGTTGACGACTCTCCGTCCCAGCTAAACCAGGTCTCCCCGCTTTCCAGCCGATAATGGTAATTAACTTCAGCGGTGTAAAAGTCAAGACTCCCCCGCAGGTAGAGATGAGAGGTGGGATAGAGGGAAAGGAACAGACGGACAGGAATGGCCCTTATTTCCGGTTGGATCGATAAAATATCCGGGGTGGCACTCCGGGAATAGGTGAGTTGGCTGTGAGCTGCTTTTTTTAAATAATCAACACCCAATCCAATTTTCACCCGAGGAGTCAGGGCGTAGCTGATTTTCAGACCGAAAAGATAGGAGAGATGGAGTTTATTCACAGTCTCGCTGGGCTTGACTCCGAGATGGTCTTGATAGAATTCAGCCAGTCCTGCTGTGCCTGAGTTAATATCACCTCCGGCAAAATAAAGAGCTCCGCTTCCTAAACCAAGGCTAAAACGGTGTTCAGATGGAGCGGTGATTTGGCGTTTAGGGGTAGGGGCTGGAGGGGATGCCTTGCGGCTGGTTTTCTTTTTGACTGTTGCCGGAGATTTTTTTCCCGGCCTTTCTTCCTGGGTTTTTTTCTTCTGGGGCAGCTTTTTTGTCGCTGGTTTAGGAGGTGGTGAGGTAGGCACAGCCTTTTTTTGCTCTGGAGGAGAGATGGCTGGCTCAGGTTCAAGCGTAACCACCAGACTCTCATGGACAAAACCCTGGCTGATTTCCCCGGATTCGGTTTGAAATTCGACTTTATACCACTCGCCTTCTTTAGCTATTAGTTTTAAGAGCGAACCCTGCGGTGCTTGGTAAATAATAATACTGGTAATACGGGGTTGCAGGCGGATATTCGCCTGTTCAGCGACTACTTTTACCCGGGGAGATGTTTCCTGAGCGGTCAGCCAGGGTAAGGCGGGAAAAATGAGAAGAAGAGTTAAACTGACAAATAACCATCTCCCACTCTTCATTTGTTTTGATTATAGAGTAATCGTGAGGAAGTGGCAAATATTCTGCTTTAAAATCTGCCTTTTCAGGGTCTGTCATGGTCTGGGACTCGCAAAGAGAAAATTTTGATCTTGATTGGCTTCTGGAGAAGGTAATGACCTGCTTCTTATTTTGGACCAGGCCGTCTCTTCCCCCGGAGGTTATTTCGGGCGGGTCTTCTTCAAAAGTTCTTTTCGCTTATTTTCGGGGAAGCGTTCAATGGCATAGCGGAGAGTTGTCCGGGGGATAAGGGGACCATGGCGAAGGAGAAACTTTTCCAGCCGTCTCATATCGGTCTTGCCAGCTTCCCTGAGGAGCCAGCCGACCGCTTTTTGGATGAGATCTTCTTTGTCAGAGAAGAGCCTTTTGGCTACCTGATAAGCTTCTGCGAGAAATCGGCTGGTTCGGACCGGACGGATGAAAGAAACAGCCGCGGACCGGCGGACCCAGAGGTTAGTGGAGGTGGTCCATTGAAGGAGCTCTGAAGCTATTTCTGGATTTTTATCAAGAAGGGGGCTGATGATATTGGGACAGAAGAGATCAACCAGTGCCCAGTTATCAAAATAATTATTAGCCAGCCATGATTTAAATTCAGCCAGATGATGCTTCTCGAAAAAATGGGCATTATGGCTAAGAACAAGGATAGCCAGGGCTCGGACTTCAACATAAGGAGAGCTGAAAAGATGTCGGCTAAACTCGAGAACTTGATTGAGTGTCCAGAAGTTCTTTATTTCCTGAAAAAATTGTTTTGCCTGACGACGAAGTTCAGCAGAGGGAATGCCTAGAAGCGATACCGGTTCTTTGAAAAAACGTTGGCTTTGTTGAGCAAATTGGGGGTCGGCCAGTTTTTTTAAATAGAGGATTATTTCTTCAGCGGCCTGATGTGGGGAAAGTTCTTGCTTCACCTCTGACCTCCGGAAAGAAGAAGTAGAGCGTTTATGCTATCCGGTTTCCGGGTATGAGGATAACTATTTTTTGATTGTTTATCATCTCCTTTGTCCCCTTCTTTACTCCCGGTCAGGGGACATTTTAAAAGACTTCGGTGACCAGCCAGTAGATAAAGGAGATAGTGTAGGCTATCAACAGTACCCAAACAATAATAGAGATAGTTTGATTCAGACGTACAAGAAATGGGTGAGAGGAACGTCGGGTTTGGCCCCACCGACCCAGCAGATATATAATGGCTAATATAGCCAGAAAAAACAACCATTTTTTCATCTGAGCTCTCTAACGTCTTTTAGTGGAAAAAATTGGCCTCTTCCAGCCAGAAGGGGATAGCTTATTGGAAATTCTTATTTTAAGTCAAGGTGAAAGTGATGAGAAATAGAAGATGGATCTGACTGGCATCCCCCAGGCAGAAACCTCCTGGGTTGAGACTTGGGGATAAGTGAATTAAACTTATATCTAAAGAAACTGGTTTTAGCAGGCTAGATAAAATCAAGTAGAATAAAATTATTTTTCTTTCGTAGTTAGAAATGGATTATAATGGAAAAAAGCATTTAACAGACAGAAGGAAAGATTAATGAATCATCGGGCTGAGAAAAAGATAATCCTTTTTATTTTGATCGCCTGGTTGGTGAGGCCAGCTTTCGGAATCCAGAAAATCAAGATAGTTGACGGGGTCAAGATAATAGAGAATAAAGACAAGCCTAGATTGAAGGAGACAGTTGTCTTTGAACTGGAATTAACCATGGGAGGAAGTGAGGCCCCGGAGGAATCTCTAGCTCGACCGGTGGGGCTGGTGGTTGATGAGAATGGACGTATTTATGTGGCCGATTCCAAAGCCGCTAAAATTAAAATTTTCAGTCCGGAAGGCAAATATATTCAATCTTTTGGGAAAAAGGGCCAGGGGCCCGGTGAACTGAATATGCCTGGCGGGATTAATCTAACCAGTGATGGACGACTGATGGTGGAAGATGTTCTTAACCGAAAAATAATTTTCTTTTCTCGGGAAGGGAAGTTTCTGACAGAAAAGTCATTGGCTACCAAACTCGGCCTGGTTAATCTTCTTCTGGATATGGAAGGTAATTTTATCGGCCGGGAGATTGTAGTGGAAGAGAAAAAAATGTTTTTTGTTGTCAAAAAATTTAGACCGGATTTAAGTGAGGTCTTCCAGCTGGATAAATATGAATTTCCCAACCCGCTGCAAGGAAAAATTAACCTTTTTAATCTGGTGACTTTTTATCAACTTGACTCCAAAGGCAATATCTTATATGCCAAGAACGACCGTTATGAAATCAAATATTATGATCCCCGGGGTAATCTTTTTCAAATAGTGAGGAAGAAACATAAAAAGGTTAAGATAACCCAGCAGGACATAGATGATATTCTGGCTAAGATTCCCTCCACTCAGGGAATGAATGTTAAGGACAGGCTTGTTTTTTCGGAGTATTTTCCACCAATTAGTTTTCTCTCGGTTGATCCAGCCGACAGGGTTTACGTCCGGACTTATGAGAAAGGGAAAAAGAAAAATGAGTATTGGCTGGATATATTTGATCCTCAAGGTCAATATCTGGCTCGCTGTTTGACCACAGCCATTCCCTTTTACTGGCGAGAAAACAGGGTGTATTCCATTGAAGAAAACGAAGAGGGCTATCAGGTTGTGCGTCGTTATCTTGTTCGCTGGCCGGCTAAATAATAGTGGTGAATCCGGCCTTAATGCTGGGCTTTAATCTTCGGAGCAGAAAGGAAACCTCTGGTTTTTTTGGCCCTAATGGAATAAAACGGTTGATTGACTAAAAAAGAGACCGGCCACAGCTCCGGTCATTAAACAGCCCAGGGTAGCTGCCAGAAGTGCTTTTAATCCAAGCTGGCTGAGATCTTTTAGTCTTTCCGGCGCCAGAGCCCCCACTCCCCCGACGAAAATAGCCAGCGAAGCAATATGGGCAAAACCACAGAGCACATAGGAGGCGATTATAGCTGAGCGAGGATGCTGGAGGACGCCAGCTTTCATTAATTCAGCCAGATGTTGATAAGCCACCACTTCTGTGGCCACGGTTCTTTCGCCAATTATTTTAGATATTTCCAGAGCATCAGCCGGTGGGACACCGATGATGAGAGTTAGAGGATAGAAGATGTACCCCAAAATTCCTTTGATGGAAAAGTCGAAGTTAAGACCCAGCCAATTATTAATTACGCCTCCCCCATAACCCAGAAAGAGATCAAGAAGGGCTAACAAACCTAGAAATGCCAGGAGAAGAGCGACAATGCCTCCAAGAAGTTTTAGTCCGCTCTGAGCGCCATTGATAATAGAAACGATGAGGTTGTCTTCGCGCTCATAAAAAGGTTTGACGTCTACACCCAGAGTAAGGGGTTGGCCAGTTTCCGGGACAAGCAGCTTGGCCATAATCACGGCTGCTGGGACCGAAAGAAAAGAGGCGGAGACAAGATGTCCGGCAATAGTGGGAAGTTCATTCTGGAGAGTAAAGACATAGACAGCGAGGACTGTCGAAGCGATAGTGCCCATGCCGGCGGAGAGAATAGTCGTCAACTCAGAACGAGTCATGTCTTTTAGATAAGGCCGGATGACCAGGGCGGATTCGATGCCGACGAAGATGTTACTAGAGGCACATAGTGACTCCGCCCCGCTTATTCTCATTAACCGAGTGAAAATATAAGAAAATCCTCTGATCAGCCAGGGCATTACTTTAAGATAATAAAGAGCATTCACCAGAGCAGCAAAAAAGACAATGGTCGGCAGAGCCTGGAAAGCCAGAAAATAACCCAAAGAAGTTTCTCCGGCTTCATTGGTTGTTCCGGGAGGAAGCGCGAGTCGACCGAAAAGAAATTTTGTTCCCGCCGTGGCACTGTCAAGAAGAACTACAACGGCTTTGTTAATCATCAGGAAGAATTTGGCTCCAGCCGGAACAACAAAGACAAAAATGGCAAATAAAAGTTGAAGTACGAGTCCCCAGCCAATAACCCGCCAGTTGATCACCCGGCGGTTTTCAGAAAAACCCCAGGCGAGTAAAGGAAGGAGAAAGAGCCCTCCGGCACTAATAAGATTGTAAATATCCATCCTGCCTTTCCCTTCTCCTCAAATTCATAAGGTGCTCATAATTAATTTTTACCCAAAGAGATTATGGTTCATTAATAACTATAACCTTATGGCGAGAAGTGTGTCCTTTATGAATCTGGAATCGTTTCAAAGGTAGGTTGAAGAAAGAAGCCAATCGTTCCATTACTTCCTGGTTGGCTTTTCCTTTTTCCGGAGGAGCAGTGACCCGGACGACAAATGAACCGTCTTCCCGGCGAAGGACTCCGGGATTTTTTGCCCGGGGAATGACTTTGACTTGGAGGAATGTTTTCTGAACTAGCTGGAGGTCAGCTTTCTTCTCCATTACTTTCTTGAATCCGCTCAAAAAGGAACAGGGTTCTGGTGGAGAAGGCGGGCTCCATAAAGGGCTAGAGATTTAACCAGAAAAGAGTCGATAAACAGGAGGGCTAGAACAGCAATGACCGGGCTAACATCAATACCTCCTAATTTATAGGGGGGGATAAGTTTCCGTAGGGGCCGCAGTACCGGTTCGGTTAGGTAGTAGAGGACAACATTAAGCCGATAAAGAGAGGGGACATTGAACCAAGAGAGGATGGCTCGCAGGATAACCACCCAGGTATAAAGAACAATTAAAATATGGAGTACTCGGGCGGAAGCAATTAAAAAATTAGCCATCAGAATCATTTTTTATTTTTCAATAATGTCCTTATATTTGGCAAAGAGTTCCTTGAGTTGTTTTTTTGTTAAGGCATACCCACTAACATAAAGAGAGAGATTGCGTCTGAGAGGATCATTAGAGCGAAGGATAATGTATTCTCTGATTAATCCTGCTCTCTTTGGAGGAGGAAGTTTGATAATTACATCTTTTTCCTGATGAGGTTTTAGTTTTAAGGAGGTAATTTTTGCTGAACCCAACCAGACAGTGGCCTCTTTATGGGCAAAAGTTACTTCCAGGACTCGCTCTCCTCTGTTTTTTATTTTGACGGGAAAAGAGATTGGGGCTTCTTGTAAGAATAGTCCCAGGTCAAAGCTAAAATGATTAACATCAATCCGAGGTCGCGGAGGTACCTTGATGTCGGCTCTGACGGTTAATTGTTTTTTAGGTTGGCGAGCATCGTTTGTTTCCAGGTAGATATAACGGGAGATTCGGCCCTCATATCCCCGGGTGTTGAATTTTACCTGAAGTTCTCCTTGTTCTCCTGGCTTTAATGTCTTTTTGGAGAGAAGAGCGGCCGTACACCCACAGGTAGTCCGGACTCTTTTAATCACCAAGGGCTCATTCCCTATGTTTTTAAAAGTAAAGATGTGGGTAACAACTTCTCCCTCTTTAACTTCACCAAAATCATGGGTATCTTCTTTTAACTGAAGAAGAGGTCCTTGGTTGCGGGCCAGTAAAAAAGAGGAGTTGGCCAGGATTATAAGGGCTATAATCGCAAATATTTTTAGGTGAGAAATTTTGTCCTTCCCCATTCTATTCTCCTTGGGTATTCCGAGCTTATCGAACCTGGGATTCCTTTATATTATAAACGCTTTCATCTTTTATTCAAATCTCATTTTTTTGCTGGAGGGGGACTTTTCTTGTGTTTTTTCTTTTTCTTGTTAAAATAAGTTTAAGCTTGGCAACAAGAGAATTAGATGAGGAGATTGAACAAAGATGGCTAAGTTTTTACAAAAGATTTTATGGGCGACTGATTTTTCCGAGGAAGCCAGAGAAGCCCTGCGGTACGCAGAGGCTTTAGCTGAGCCTTATGGAGCAGAAATCATCGCTCTTCATGTGATGATTGACCTTTCCCCTGTGTTTTATGATACAGAAGTGGTAGTTAAAGGAGAATTGCTGGCCAGAGTGAATACGGTGAAGCAGGAAGTTTATCAGCGTCTGGAAAGATACAAAGAATCCACACCGCGATTAACCCAGGTGATGGTCAAAGAAGGGAAAGAAGCCCCGGTAATTATTGAAACAGCTCAGAAAGAAAAAGCGGATTTAATTGTTATGGGTAAAAGAGGGATGTCGGCGGTGGAGAAATTTTTCATCGGTAGTGTTACCACCCGTGTCCTCCATTGTTCTCCAGCTCCAGTGATGGTCACCAAGAAAAAATCAGGAAAACCTCGGTTTAAAAAAATTCTTGTCCCTACCGATTTTTCTGGGTATGAAGAGTATGAAAGAGATGTAGCCTGGGAATTGGCCAAAACTTTAGGGGCCGATTTAACTTTTCTCCACGTGCTTGAACTTCACGATTATGAATTTTCGCCACGGGAATTGGAGGAGCTCTTTGCGGGATTGATGAAGAGAATGAAACAGCGCAGGAAAAGACAAGCTGAAGGGATTAAGGTGGAAGAAGACGTGTATCGAGCTGTGAATGCGGCCGTGGGGATTGTTGATTATGCTGAGACCCATCATTTCGACCTAATAGTCATGTCAACTTATACCCACAGTAAACTGGAAAGATTTTTCCTGGGGAGTACCACCGAAAAGGTAATCAGCTACTCCAGTGTGCCCGTCTGGGCCATTCCTCCGGGTTGTTATAAAAAATAAAAATATCATCTGTTTAGAAAAGTCAGGCCTCTCCGGCGTCTTTTATAATGTGCCGAAGAACAAACTGGAAGATTGGGTTTTTTTAAGCTTGGTCAGCGCGGAGTATCCTCGCTCAGCCTGGAATTTAATCAAGACCTATCCCCGGTTAGAGGTTCTCCGCTCTCTGACAGCCGAGGAACTAAATAATTGCCGGCTGGAGCCAATAGTTAAAGAGCGTCTCCTTTCACCACAGATCAGGGCTAGAGTTCATCAGGTTTTGGAGACAGCTTCACGACTCGGCGTGGCCATGATTCCTATTGATGATGAAAAATATCCGGAGTGTCTCCGGGAAATTTTTGACCCACCGTTTTTGCTTTATGCTCGGGGAGATATTAATCTTCTTCACCAGCCAGGTGTGGCCCTGGTAGGAACGAGAAATGCTTCTCTTTATGGACTAAGAATGGCTGAGCGGCTAGCTGATGATCTAGCTGGGCGGGGGTTAGTCATCATTAGTGGATTAGCCCGGGGAATCGATACGGCGGCTCATCGAGGAGCGTTGAAAAGTGGTTCGACAGTAGCTGTGTTTGGTTCGAGTTTGGACTGGATTTATCCCCGACAGAATCGTTCTCTGGCGGAAAAAATAACAAGCCAGGGTTTAATCCTCAGTGAATATCCTTTTCAAACCCATCCGGCCCGATTCCATTTTCCTCTCCGCAATCGGATAATCGCCGGCCTATCCTTGGCCTGTATAGTGGTAGAAGCAGCTCAGCGGAGTGGTTCATTAATTACCGCCCGTCTGGCTCTTGACCAGAATCGGGAGGTTATGGCTGTGCCGGGAAATGTGACTTCAGAGGTGAGTCAGGGAACCAATTGGTTGATTCGCTCTGGCGCAAAACTTGTCCAAACATGGGAAGATGTGGTAGAAGAATTACCGGAGCCTTGGCGAAGTGAGCTAATGATGGACGAAAAAGATCACCAAAAGAAAAGTCTCCCTTCCCTGACGCCAGAAGAGGAGATAATTTATAAAAAACTTTCTTTTGATAATCCCTGTCATGTTGATGAGTTGATCGAAGAAACCAACCGGTCGACCTCAGAATTATTGGCTATTATGCTTAATCTGGAGTTGAAGGGATATGTTCAGCCTCTGGCCGGAAAATATTTTATCCGAAGGGAATAATCATGAAAAATTTGGTTCTAGTTGAATCACCAGCGAAAGCGAAGACTATTAATCGCTTTCTGGGGTCGTCTTACCGGGTGATGGCTACAATGGGTCACATCCGGGATTTACCCAAGTCGAAATTAGGTGTAGATATTGAGAATGATTTTAAACCTCATTTCACTATTATTAGAGAGAAGCAGAGGATCGTCAAACAAATTCAGAAGGCCGCCCAAGAAAGTCAAGCCATTTTTCTGGCTGCCGATCCTGATCGGGAAGGAGAGGCTATCTGCTGGCATCTGGCTGAATTATTAAAAAAATCCAATCAAAACATTCATCGAGTCCTCTTTCATGAAATTACCAAGAAAGCTGTGACCGAGGCTTTTAAAGAAATCAGAACTCTGGATGAGGATAAGATCAAGGCCCAGTTAACTCGCAGAATCCTGGACCGCTTGGTCGGCTATCTAATTAGTCCTTTATTGTGGGATAAAATTGGTCAACGTTTAAGTGCCGGTCGTGTCCAATCGATCGCTTTGCGGCTTATCTGTGAGCGGGAGAAAGAAATCCAGAATTTTGTTCCAGAAGAATATTGGACAATTACAGCCATTCTGGAAGCTGCCCAACCACCTTCTTTTTCGGCGAACCTCGTTAAGATTGAAGGGAAAAAGGCCAGGATTCCGGATGAAGCTGCCGCAACTAGAATAGTCCATGAACTTTGGAAATTACCTTTTATCCTCAAGAAAATTAAGGTCAAGGAAAAGAGGAAGACTCCCCCTCCTCCCTATATCACCAGTACTCTCCAGCAGGATTGTTTTCGTCTATTCCATTACCCGGTGAAAAAGACTATGGCCATTGCTCAGCGGTTATATGAAGGTTTGGAGGTCGGCGATCGAGGTCGGGTGGGACTGATAACTTATATGAGAACTGATTCTGTGCGGGTTTCTCCTCTGGCTCTGGCCGGAGCGAAGAAGTTTATTCAGGAAAATTTTCCTCCGGAGTATCTTCCGCCTAAAGCGCGGATTTATAAGAACAAGAGGAAAGCCCAGGATGCACATGAGGCTATCCGACCGACATACTTTGACCTGCCACCAGATAAGGTTAAGCCTTATCTGAAACCAGAGGAATACAATGTTTATCAGCTTATCTGGAAGCGGTTTATTGCCTCCCAGATGAGTGCCGCTCAGATAGAGGAAACAGAGTTTGAGATTGAAGCTGGTAAGTATCAATTCCAGGCCAAGGGAGAAGTAGTCAAGTTTGACGGGTTCCTGATTTTGTACCGTAAAGAAAAGGAAACAAGAAGGAGGAAGAGTAAAAATGAGAACTTCAAGGAAGAGGCGTCTCAGGTGATTCTTCCCCCAGTCAGAGAAGGAGAGATGCTTGAGTTATTGGATCTTAAATCCAAACAGAATTTTACTCAGCCTCCTCCTCGTTACACCGAAGGAACTCTTGTCCGAGAACTGGAAGCCCGAGGTATTGGTCGTCCGTCCACGTACGCTCCAATTATTGCTACTCTTCAGGACAGAGTCTATGTAGTCAAAGAAAAAGGAAAATTCATCCCAACAGATTTAGGGATGTATGTGACTGATTTCCTTATCCAGAATTTTCCTGATTTGATGGATTTTAAATTTACTGCCCGCTTGGAAGAAGAGCTGGATCGCATCAGCGAGGGGCAAAGGGAGTGGCTGGATTACCTGAGAAGTTATTACCGGCTTCTGGATGAGGATTTGGCTCGGGCCAGACAACTAGAGAGTGTTAAAGGAAAGGGGATTCCTCTTGAAGAAAAATGTCCGATATGTGGTCGATCCCTGGTCATTAAGGAGGGAAAATTTGGACGATTTAAAGCCTGTTCAGGTTTTCCTGAGTGTACCTTTCGAGAGAGCCTGATAAAAAAAGAAGTGAAGCAACTTGAAGAAAAATGTCCTGAATGTGGAGCCCTTCTCGTGGTGCGGAGAGGAAGATATGGCCAGTTTATCGCCTGTTCCAATTATCCTCGCTGTCATTTCATTAAAAAAGATGCTCAGGATACAGGTCTTCCCTGCCCGCGGGGTTGTGGAGGGACATTGATTAAGAGAAAATCCAGGCGGGGCAAAATTTTTTATGGCTGCAGTCATTTTCCTCACTGTAATTTTGCCACTTGGGATGAACCAGTTGGTCAGCCATGTCCTCAGTGTCAGAGTAATGTTCTTTTGAAAAAGAAAGCCAAAGGAAAAATTATTCTCACCTGTGCCAATCCCGACTGTTCTTACCAGGAAGAAAGGAGCTCTAAGGAGGGGGACAAGGATGAAGCAGATGATTGATCTTTTTCTTGAGTTTTTAACTCATGAAAAAAAGGCTTCAACTCATACAGTTAGTAATTACCGCCGTGATTTAGAACAATTTGAGGCTTTTTGTCAGAAAAATAAGCTAAACTTAAAGAGGATTGATCCAACTTTTCTGCGGAGCTACCTGGCCTCTCTTTATGAGAAAAGGTTAAAAAAGTCGACAATTGCCAGGAAATTGGCGGTTCTTCGTTCTTTTTTTCGCTTCTGCCAGCGGCAGGGATTTATTCTGGATAATCCTGCCGAGGCCCTGGCTTCTCCCCGTTTGGAGAAGAAGGTTCCTTCGTTTTTGACAGAAGAAGAAATCAGCCGGTTTCTTGACCGACCTGCGGGGAAACGTCCTTTAGATAGAAGGGATGATGCTATCCTGGAATTACTTTATGCCACCGGCATTCGTGTGAGCGAGCTGGTGGGGATTAATTTAGATGATCTTAATCTAGCTCATCGGTTTATTCGAATTAGAGGCAAAGGAAAGAAAGAAAGAATAGTTCCTTTTGGGACTAAGGCTGAAGAAAAATTGCGGCGATATTTAAAGTGTCGCTGGCAGATTAATCAGGGAGACGTGGAGGCCGAGCCTTTGTTTCTCAATTATCGAGGAAAACGGCTTTCCACCCGGTCAGTGGAACGAGTGGTGGATAAAGCTATTAAAAGGGCGGCCTTAAGAAGAAAAATAAGCCCTCATTCCTTACGCCATTCATTTGCTTCCCATCTCTTAAGTCGGGGAGCTGATTTGAGGGTTATTCAGGAATTACTCGGCCATGCCAGCTTAGCCACCACTCAGAAATACACTCACCTTGATCTGAAGCAATTGTTAGAGGTTTATGCTAAAAGTCACCCCCGCTCCTGAAGGTCGAGGTAGGCCTTCTTGCCTAGCTGGATGTTTATTAAGCGCCTTTTGAGTTTTTCCTCCATCGCCTTTCCTTAAAAGAAGAGAGAAGACTTGCCGACTCAGACCCACCGGTCACCAATTAGTCTCCTTTAGTTTCCAGATAAACGATAGCCCTGCTAACTGTTGTTAATAGTTAGGACTCCTAATAATTGATTATCTCTTTGATATTGCTAGAATTGAATGGAATCTGGAACTGGTCTTGCTTTTGCATTGAGGGGGAACTGAAAGGAGGTTAACATGAATAAATATTTAGTCTGGTCGGTTCCAATCAGGCTCCTGATGGTTTTTTTAGTAGGTATCTTCTTGATCTCTCCCCTTCTCGCCGCGCCGCCAAAAAAGGTGAACATCAATACCGCTTCCGTCGCTGAGTTGCAAACCCTGCCTCGGATTGGTCCCCAGATCGCTCAGAGAATTGTGGATTTCCGCACAAAAAATGGCAAGTTTAAAAGAGTGGAAGAAATCATGAAAGTCCGGGGTATTGGAGAAAAGGTTTTTGAAGAGATTAAGGATAAGATTACAGTTGGTTCGGGTGAGTCGAAGTGATTTTCAAAAAAAGGAACCTCGGGAATAAATGATTCAACGAGGGATTTAGTCTTTTCTCTTCCAGAGGGAAAATGAGGGCCTCCCAAGTGAGGCCCTTTTTTATATTTATGGATATGAATCCTGCAGGTATTTTTCCAGAAATTTTTTTAGCCGGACAAGAGCCTTGCCGCGATGACTAATCCTGTTTTTTTCCTCAGGCTTAAGCTCAGCCAGCGTCTTCTTTAGCGGGGGATAATAAAATATAGGGTCATAGCCAAAGCCATAGTTTCCTCTTTTTTCTTCAATAATATAGCCCTCGACTTTTTCTTCAATTTCAGAAATGATTTCCTGGTTTTTAACCAGCACCAGCCAGCAGACAAAACGTGCTCTTCTTTGGAAGAGAGGAACTCCTTTGAGAAGAGCTAGGACTTTCTGAATATTATCTTCGTCGGTGGCCTTCTCGCCGGCGAAGCGGGCTGAATAGACCCCAGGAGCGCCGTCCAGGGCATCAATTTCCAGACCAGAATCTTCGGCCAGAGTAAGTCCTCGAGTGAAACGGGCGTAGAAAAGTCCTTTCCCTCGGGCATTAGCGGCAAAGGTGGAGGCTGTTTCTTCAAATTTTTCTTTAATGCCCAGTTCATGGAGACTGGTAATACCCAGGGGTAAAGAAGATAAATATTTTTTTATTTCCGTGACTTTTCCCTGATTATGGGTTGCCAGAAGAAGAGGAATTTTAGACATTAGACGATGGAAATTTCTTCGATTCCCTCAAGTTGCAGAATACTTTGATTGAATTGATGTTCTTTCTCTTCAGAAGTGTTGAAACTTAATTTAATCATTTGAAGCTGGTTTTCTTTTTTCAAAGCAATTTCACTAAACTTGATACCCTCATGGAAGGCAACCTGTCTTAATTTGGATAATATTTGAGGTAGAGGCTTCGTTTTAAGAATATAAGTAAATTGATTTTTTTTGAGGTAATGTTCTTCAAACTGACGGAAAATAATCAGCGTGAGAATGACTATACCAGCGTAGATGAGAGCGATCAGGTAATATCCGGCTCCGATGACCAAGCCAAGTCCACTTACTACCCAAATTGTGGCAGCCGTAGTAAGTCCAATGACCATCCCCCGGGCATGAATGATTGTCCCGGCTCCGATAAAGCCGATGCCGGTAATCACTCCCGCGGCGATTCGGGTTAAGTCACTAGTTCGAGCATTTTCCTGACCAAGAAGTAAAGTGGACAGAACCATCATCATGGTAGCTCCAAGGCAGATGAGGATGTTGGTGCGAAAGCCAGCTGGTTTATGACTTGATTCTCGTTCCAGGCCAATCAGTCCTCCCAAACCAACGGCCAGGAGAAGTTTTAGAGTAATCTCCAGAACATCCATGTTTTAACTCCCCAGTGCCATTTGGACTCAATTTAACATAATTATTCCGGGCAGGCAAATTGAAGAGCCGAGAATTAATTTGAACTTAATAAAGAGGGAGATTTGAATTTCGAGAGAAGGATCTAAGTGCCCACGTGGTCAAAAAGGATAGCCACAACAAAGCCCGCTACGATCAGCAGGAGCAGTATGAGAAAACGTTTGTCTTGAATCAACCTTTCCGGCTCTTCCATAACTTCTTTTTCCTGAAGGGTTTTCTTGAAGATGACGGCCGCAAACAACACTATAACCAGACCCAGAAAGATAAAGGATTGAAGTTGATACTGCTGGGCGAAGATAAAAAAGCAGAGATAGAAGATAACAATACTGATAATCATCCCCACCAGAAGATTGGTGCGGGTGTATTTTTTCAAGGAGGCGCGGTACATACTGGCCTTGTCCTTCAGAAACCGGAATTCAGAAAGTCTTTTGGCCACCATCAGAAAGTTGCCAAAGGCCCACCAGGCGAGGAGCAGACTTAGGGGAGGCCAGAGGTCGGAAGGGGCAAAGGCAAACCAGCCGATAAGGAAGCGAATAGGGTTGTTGGCTGATTCAGAAACAGAGTCGAGGAAAGGGATGTCTTTGGTGCGAATGGGTTTAATGTTATAAACAAACCCCGCGAAGAGCAGGATGAGAAGCGAAAAGAAAAAGGCGACCGGGAAAAGGAAGTAGGCGGCCATTAAGGATGAGACCGTCAGGAAGATTTGAAGTGACAAGAAAATAAGGGGCTGGACTTCTCCTTTAACATAGGGTCGAAGGCGTTTAGTCGGATGATGGATATCGTAAGGGGCATCGACGATTTCATTAATAATGTAATTGGCTGTCGATATGCCCCAGGTAAGGGCGAAGGCCAGAAGTGAATTCAGGATGAGCTGGCCCAGGGGGATTTGATGAAGCGCCTCCGAGTGGAGAAAAAAGAAGGAACCGGTGCCGACAAAAATCGCCAGACTCCGGGGCCAGCGTTCCAGCCTCATTGCTTTGAAGTAGGGCTTTATCATCATGACCTTCTGGTGGCATATATGATGAAGGAATCACCAAGGGCTAATTTTACTCGAACTTTCTTCCAAAACAAAGCTAATTTTGGTTTACTCCACAGCGGCCGCAAGGATTCAAACCGGGAAAGCAGATAATAGAGACTAAAGGTCCAGGTATACCGGGAAATCTTGGTGGGATGGAAACCTCCTCTTGTCAGAAGAGTATTTAGACTGGAATGGGTAAAAAAAGCTAGATGGGCTGGCCGGTAATGCCACCATCGTTTGCCGGCTAACCGGGCCATTAGACTTTTAATGTTCGGGGTGACCATCACCAGCATCCCTTCTTTCTGGAGTAACTTAGAGGCTTTGGTAACCGCCGCCATTGGCTGGGGAATATGTTCAATAAAGTCAATCATGGTGATGACCTGAAAATGTCCAGCCGGAAGTTCGGCCTCTTCAAAAGTACTCTGAATTAAATTAAGGTTGTATTTTTGGGCCGCTACTTGGACTGCCCAGGAGCTGGGTTCAACGCCAGTTACCACCCATTTTCTTTGCCGGGCTAAAGAAAGGAATATTCCAGTGGCCGCACCTACATCCAGAAGCCGGCCTTTTACCGGAAAGGATTTGTCCAGTTGATTAAGGATAGGTCTAAAATTTTGAGACCGACCGGCAGCTTCTGCCTCATAGTCTGGGTCAATGATCTGCTGGTAGAACCGAGATATGGTTAGTGGTGAAGGGCAGGGATTGGCAAATATATGGCCACAGTCTAGGCAGCGATATAGAGTCCAGAGTCGACCGTAATCTCTGGCGGTAATTTTGACTGCTTCTGGTCCAAACTCCTCAGGCACAAAGTTGCCTTTTTTGAATAAGGCGAGCTTTGTTCCTGAGCAAACAGGACAGTTTTTGAAGTAAAGCCAATCCTTCAAGGTGAATACTCAGTCTTCATCGATTCAGAAAATGCTTAAACCAGAAATTAACAAAGTGGCGGCTGGAATGTTCGCGTTTCTTGCCGCGAAAGCCATGCCTTTGGTCAGGATAAACCATGAACTCGAATTCCTTGCCTAAGTCAATAAAACGGCTGATGAGTTGAATGGTGTTCTGCATATGGACATTATCATCCATATCTCCATGGGCCATGAACAAGACTCCTTTGAGTTTGGGGGCATGGGTGAGAACGGAGCTGTTTTTGTACCCTTCCGAATTTTCATCAGGCCGATCCATATATCTTTCTGTGTAAACAGTGTCGTAAAGCCGCCAATCTGTGACGGAAGAACGGGCGTAGCCGTGGGTGAAATAATCAGCACCATAAGTCAGAGCCAGGCAGGTGGTGTACCCACCATAGCTTCCCCCAGTAATACCGATACGCGTGGGGTCAACAAATGGTTTCTGGCGGAGCCACTTGACGGCTTCTATTAAATCGTGCATTTCCCATTTCCCCAGCTGGCGATGCATCAGGGACATGCCTTTTTTCCCGAAGTGACCTGAGCCTCGATGGTCGACACTGAAAATAATAATTCCTTCCTGGGCCAGATAAAGAGCCGACAGGGGGGGATAGGAGTTGGCTACGGTTGAAGAACCCGGTCCACTGTAAATCATAAACAATACTGGATATTTTTTGCTTTGGTCAAAATCAGGAGGAAGAATCCAGTAGGCGGGCAGTTGCCAGCCGTCAGAAGTGGGAATAGTCAGGAGTTCTTTGTGAGGCAGATTATATTCCTTGAGAATCTCAGTCGCCGAATTGCCAAGATTTTTGATCAATTGACCGTGGCCATGATGAAGGTTGACCTGGGAGGGGGTGGTAATATTGGAAAAGTAATCGATGAAGTAGCTGCCCTGGGGAGAGACCATCACTCGATGGCTGCCAGGGGTGGTGGTGAGACGTCTTAAACCGGTGCCGTCGAGATTGACCACAAATAGATGGGATTCAGTCGTTGGCTTTTTTCGGCCCATAAAAAAAACTCGATTGTGGTTTTCATCTACCAGAAGGAGCTGGGTGACGCTCCATTCTCCTTTCGTAAGTCGTTTTCGTAGTTTTCCTTCTAGGCTGTATAGATAGAGATGAGCCCAGCCGTCTTGGTCGCTGCGGACTAGAAAGCCTCGTCCATCCTGGAAGAAGTAGAGATCCTCCAGGAATTCCACCCAGGCAGGTTGTTTTTCGTCATAAATTTTTTGGAGATGACCATCTTCCAAATCCATCCGATAAATGACGAGGTTATCTTGCTGGCGATTCATCCACTGGAAAGTAAGAGCTTGGCCGTCGGGAAGCCAGAAGGGCCAGGCCACGTAATGGTCAGCCCTTTCACAGATGTCAGCCCAGGTGATGGATCCTCCCTGCCGGGAGACCACTCCGAGGCGAACATAGGGATTGGGATCACCAGCTTTGGGATACCGTTCAATTTCTAGTTCTCCGTGAGGACCGCCGGAACGAAAGAGAGGAAAAGTGGGTACCGGACTGTCATCAAAGCGGAGAAAGGCCAGATGCTGGCTGTCAGGTGACCACCAGAAAGCTGCGTAGCGGGATCTTCGGCCCAGAATTTCCTCATAATAGACCCAAGAGGCCCAGCCATTGTAGATAGTTTTTGAACCGTCATTGGTCAATTGATACTCCAGCCCACTTGCCAGTTCCAGCGAATAGAGATTATGCTGACGGGTATAAGCCAGGAATTTTCCGTCAGGAGAAAGCTTGGGGTTGTGTTCGGGGGCAGGAGTAGCGGTCAGACGCCGGAATTTTCCCTGAGTGGTAAAGTAAGCATAAAGGTCATTCTTAAAAATATAGATGAGAATCTTGTAATCGGCTGATTGAGTCCAATGTGATGTAGCCATTAATCCGGGGGGAAGGGATTTTTGAATTTGGCTATAATCAATAAATAAAGTTTTTTTGCCGGAGTGGGCATTAACTTTAAATAGACGGGAGGTTTTGGTTTTTTCATCTCGTTCCAGAAGGAGATAATGGTTGTCATCAAGCCAACCTCGGATAAGAGGCAATGATTTAAAAAGCCGGGGCTGGCCGTTGAGAAAGGCCTGTTCATAGGTGATTTTCTTGAGGGAAGGAGTGCTTTGAAGCAGGAGAGGCAAAGAGATTATACCCACTAAAACCAAAGAAATGAATCCAATAAAGTTTTTTTCCTTCCTGAGTTGGTTGGTGGAGCGTATTTTTTTTAATTGCAGGCTAAAAAGCATGATGAGCCTCCTTTTTGGAAACATCACTTTTTTAGCACCTTGGCCCTGGCATTGTCAACAATACCCCCAGCCGAATGAATAAATGATCTCGGCCAATTTTTCTTTCAACTCAAGCTCGCCTCCCTAACCGAGTCCAGAAAAGGAAGGTATCTCTTTTTTCTTGAGTTTATGACTTTTAATGACTATAAAGTCTCCAAGAGTATTCTGTTATGTTTCTCTTCCGGTAGAATATTAAGAGAGTGCCTATCTGAATTTAATTCTCACGGAGTGGACTTATCTGGAAATCGGCTTTTCGCCAGATTTCATGCCAATGAAATCAGGAGAAGTTTTGATATTCTTTTAAGAACTCAAAGAAATGAATTTCGTTGGCCTCCAGCCCATAGCGATAGACATAGCGACTGGCCAGACTGGAGGCGAAAAGGGCTCGTAGGTAGATTGGTGGGACTCGTTGAAGGAGTTCTTCTAGCTCAATATGTTGAAGTAAGACCTGGGGCAAGTAGCATTTAATGACATTTCGAAAGAGCTCTTTATTCTGCCAAAGCTCAGAGTTGTAAATGGCGTCTGTCACCTGGTTTATTTTTTCACTGATCATATCCGTGAGGATAGCCCGAGGTATATGTCGGGAGGCATTTTCTTGCCAGATGACTTCAAATTCCAGGGAAGCATTTTCCCGGATAATGCGGATTATTTCACCCACATATTGTTGACGAAATTCAGGAACTTGACCGTTTTTAACGCACATTAATTTATCATATTCCTCATCACTTAGAGCTAAAGCAGCTAAAACTTCGAGGGAGGAGGAGGTGACACCGCCTTTATTGGCAGAAGCATCTTTGTAAATGATTACTCCATGTTCTTCCAGCCGGAGACGGGCTTCCTGGGTAAGAAAAAGATTAGCTCCTTCGACAATATATTTAAACCGGGGTTGACCATCTTCCTGGAGAAAGGACTTCCAGTTGTTGATGTTGATCGAAGCCGGTCGACCGCCGCAGGGAACAAATAAATCTGCCTGGAAACGGGGGTCGAGGTGGAAAGTATTGCGGAATTCAAGTCCACTTTCGATCTTTTCGCCGCCGGGCAGAGTAATATTCTCTTCTTCAACAGTAACCAGGAAACCAGCGGGAGAAAGGAGTTTTTTTCTGAAAAAAGCCACCGGTTTTCTGGCCTTGGCTAACCGGGTTAATTCTTGGCGGTTTATCCCTTGAGGGTCATAAAGAACGCCGGAGCCATCAATTATGGCTATAATCCGGTCTTTGGAGATGAGAATTTCATTGCTTCCCAGGTCGCCGTCGGGCCCCCCGGTCATAACTTTAGTTATTTCTTCTTCCCGGCGGCCCTCTTTAGCCAGAATATTCAGTACATACTGATGAACAGAGTTGGTGGTCATCCCATAGAGATCATGGGGAATACCGCCCATAGTCACGGGTTTTCCGGTAGAGAAGGCTTTCCAGTAGGGGTATCCCCGGCGGCGGGCACAAAGGGCCGCCCATTCCATGAGCTCGGCGGTGCCTTCATCCGGCCCAATGAAAAGAATGACCTCCTGGCCGTAGTCATCCACTACTGAACTGTCAGGCAGGATAATGTCAAGCAAACCATTGATGTATTTTTTAAAGGCCGTTTCTGCCGGATTTTTGAATCCCCAGCGCAGCAGAATGGTGCCTTTGGAACCTCCTTCCGGAATATCTTTATTTTTTCGTTGTTGGGTCCGGGCGAGATTGTAATTTTCGTCAAAAATGAAATCCGAGTTATAGAGGTAATTTTCCAGGTTGGCCGACCGAACTATTCGTATTCCCCCCCGGGCAATATCTCGAAACCGAATATGGAAACCACGCATCTCTGGGGCGATGATGTGGAAGATACCGTAAGGTTTTTCGGGGTAATCTATAGGATTAAGAAAATTGGGGCGATACATAAAAGCCAAAGAAGTCTTATCTTTCTTGAAAAAATTAGTCCGCTGGATAGCCTCAATAAAGACCAGGACGGCGCGAAAAATATCCCGGTCGATTTCAGTCGGGATGGTTTTTTTTAATTCTCCCTGGAGAGCGGTTAACTCCTGGCCAATGTTTCTCTGGGATAAAGAAGGGTTGAATTTTTTATCAAAAACAAGAAATGTTTTTTTCAAGAAATCGGGATAAGTCAGGAAACTTTCCCAGATGCGTTGTTCAGTATAGGTGTCCTTGGCCAATCTGACTTTCATATCACGCAGAATTCCCAGTAATTCCGGTGAATCTTTAAGATGGTCAGACAATTTCAGGTATTCTTCGTTATGACTGCTCAGGAATTGGTGAGCAAAACTCCAGGCTGAAACGCCAAAGACCATTTCCTGGGCAGTAAGCTTGCCGGTTCGAAACAATTCAGAGAGGGGACTTTCCGGAATGACATAAATAAGACTGATGTCGTCGATTAAATCCTGAATAAGAGCCTCGTCTTTTATCGCTGGCAGGTAGAAGACAAAAACTACTTTGCCGTTGGCGAACTGTTCGATGTATTTCCGATTGGAAACCAGATTGTGGGAGTGAAAAACATCAGAGACATTAGTAAAGAAAGGACGACTGGCTTCTCTTTCCAAGACGACCATAATTCTAAGCTCCGCTGAGTCTTTGGTCGGGGAGACTTCAATCCAGGGCGTTTCCAGGCCATGCGATTTCTCCAGAACTCTTTGGTAACGGGCGAGGGTTTCAGGAGTGGAGGTGGTCAGAAAGGTTTTATCTCCTATTTTGTGAATATCTGTTTCATTTGCTTTGATTTTTTCCAGGGAAAAAGAAGGTTTATTGACAATATACATCCGAAGATATTCAAGTCCAGCTACCTTTTTTTTCGTCCGGTACGATTGAAGACGAAAAAAAGGATATTTTTCTTCGATTCTTTTTTCCACAGCCAGAGCACGGAAATGCTCATCATTCACCAGATAGATTGCCTGGTTTTTCCGCTCAGTAGCGAAATCTAATTCCAGCTCCTTTTCTTCACCAAAGGCAGCCATAATTTCAGCCGCTTTCAGGGCTTCAATGTGGCTGGCTATTGTCCGCAACGGAGTGGTTTGAAAGTAGTAATCACTCATGCCCAGTTTAGTACAGAAAACATCTATTTCCTGACGAATAACCTCCGGGCAGAATTGACCGTGACGCAGGATTATTTCTTCTATTTTTTTGAGACTTTCCTCATCCAAGGGAGATTTTCTGGCTATTTCTTCAATGGATTTTACCATGATTAGGCTCCTTTTGGTTGACTGATAAGAAGGATCAACTCTCCTTTTAAGGGATAAAATAATTATATCATTTTTATAAGAAGAAGATATATAAAACGGTATAATTTTTAGACATCTTTTAAAATCCACAGGAAGAGACGAAAAGAGGAAAGCCCGGAAAAAAAGTTAGTCCTTTTATCTCTCCCTTATTCGTCAATTTCCAATTCAACCTTTTCCAGAATCAACTCAGTCCCTTCTTTTTTTTCCAGTTGGGAGGAGCCACAGAAGGAACAGGTGAAAATAATGTCATTGCGAATTGTTTCCTGGTGACAATTTTGACAGATCATCCGGAGAGGCACTTTTTCAATGACCAATTCTGCCTCGGCCGCCAAAGTGTCTTTTTTGTAAATATCAAAGGCTGTTTGCAGGAGTTCAGGTACTACCCCGGAAAGGACACCGACTTTTAATTTAACAAGAGTGATTTTATTAGCTCCCACTTTCCCGGCTTGTTCTTCCAGAAGTTCGAAGAGATTGGCGATGATTGAAAGTTCATGCATGGGTTGACCGCAGTTCTGCCAATTTATGAGTCAGGAAGGAGACGAGTTCTTCGATTCCCTCTCCAGTGATTGAGGAAACCGTAAATATTTTTAGGGTTGGGTTAAGGTCAAGAGCTTCCCGCGTCGCCTTCTCGGGATCAAAGGGTAGGTAGGGAATTAAATCAGCTTTGGTAATAATCAGGCAGTCTGCTGTGGTGAAAGCTTTAGGATATTTTTTCGGTTTATCATCTCCTTCTGGAGAGGACAGGAGAACAAAGCGGAGATGCTCTCCGAGGTCGTAAGAAGCGGGGCAGACCAGGTTGCCCACGTTTTCAATAAAGAGAAAGTCAAGGTTGGCTGGTATCTGGGGAAAAAGATTCCCGACCATTTTTGCTTCAAGATGGCAGGCTCCTCCAGTGGTGATCTGCCAGGCAGGGATTCCTTTGGTCCGGAGACGTTCAGCGTCTCTTTCCGTTTCAATATCGCCTTCGATCACTCCCAGCCGATAAGCGGGTAGGAGCTTTTCGGTTAATTTCTCCAAAAGAGTTGTCTTCCCGGCTCCGGGTGAACTGAGGAGGTTAACGGTTAATATTCCTTGTTGTTCGAGTCTCGCCCGAATTTCTCCGGCAATCTTTTTATTCGAACCCAGCAAATCTTTTAGCACCAGGACTTCTTTTTTCTTGGTCATGGTAACACCTCGGCTAAAACCTGAGTCAGGGTCTGGATAATTCTGGGAACAGAAGCTTTCATTTCCGGAGAGAGACCCTCACCCAGGTAATAGATGTTTTTAGCCTCCACGGCAATGATTTTAATTATTTGCGGCATCTTTAACCCGATTTGCTGACCCAAATCGATCATCTGGGGAATGGAAACATAGTGGGGAGATGGTCCTGGAATGTGGCGCAGGTCACTCCCTTCAAGCAGTCGTATCTTTCCGGTCGCCGGTTGACTCGTTTTGATGGTATCAATGATGATCAGTACGTCGTAACCAGCAATGATATCCAGGAGCTTCAGACCGGTGAGATTGGAAGCTTCCAGGGAAATCGGATGTTTTTGACGTAATTTTTTTAAATGAGGATGGCTTTCCATCTGGCGAATGACTTCCAGACCCACGCCGTCATCTCCGTAGAGTTCGTTCCCCAGTCCGAGAATAAGTGTTTTCATCAGAGTTCTGTTTCTTCTGCCTGTTTACCTTTCTGAGGGAGAAGTTGGAGGTTGGGGCAGGTAGACTGAAAAACAGGTTCCCTGATTAATTTCGCTGACCACCTCGATTCGTCCCTCATGAGCTTCGACTATTTTTTTGGCGATGGCCAGACCTAGTCCAGACCCATCACTTTTTTTCTCTTCCCTATTATTTTTCACTCGATAAAATTGCTCAAAAATTAACGGGAGATGTTCTCTGGCTATGCCTATCCCGGTATCGGCCACCTCAATTCTAATCCAGGGCGGTTCTTCTTGTATTTTTACCCGCACTTCTCCCTGAGGTTTATTATATTTAATGGCGTTGTGTATCAGGTTGGAGAAAACTTCTTTTAAAGTTTCTCCATCTCCCCAGACTGTATCTCCCTTCTCTAGAGGAAAGAGTTTTAAGGAAACCTTTTTTTCTTCTGCCAGGGGTTTCATGAATTCAATGATTTCTTTGAGGAGGGGATAGAGATGAAGCGGTTTTCTTCTTTCAATTATCTGGCCTTTGTCCATCCGGGCAATGTCCAGCCAATCATTGATTAATTCCAGAAGGCCTTCCAAACGGTCCTTAGCTTTTTTGAGCATCTCTAATTTTTGGGTTTCATCTTGGACCACACCACTGAGAATGACTTCAAAGTACTGAAGAATTACCACCAAGGGGCTTTTCAATTGGTGGGAAACCATAGTAATAAAGTTTTCCTCCATTAGCCTTTTCTCGCGTTCTAAAGCTTCTTTTTCCAGAGTAAGGCGGCGGCGTTCTAATCCCCGGCGGATGATGATCCGCAATTCGTCAGGGGTGAAGGGCTTGGGGAGAAAGTCATATGCTCCCTTTTTCATCGCTTCGACCGCTGATTCGACTGTGGCATAGCCGGTAATGACCACCTGAACAATGTGAGGATCTATTTCTTTAGCTTGTTCCAGAACGTCAAACCCGCTGATCCCTGGCATTTTTAAATCAACTAGAGCTAAATCAGGCTTGAGCTGCCGGAGGAGTTGGAGACCAGTTTCTCCATCGGGAGCAGTGGCTGTCTGGTATCCTTCTTTGGTGAGAATAAGACTACAGGAGTCACGCATGGATTCTTCGTCGTCGATGATCAGGATAAGAGGTGCTTCTTTTTTCATTAATAATCCTTGAGTTGAAATATTAAAAGGTAAAGTTTATTAGTCTAATTAACTTTCTATTCTACCTTAAAACACCCTCAATTTCAGCAAATATCTCCTCATCAGTGAAATGTTTAGCCTGGGCTGCTCCAGACGGACAGGCTGAAGCACAGGTGCCGCAGCCTTTACAGAGGGCTTCATTAACTTGAGAAATGGCTTTATCTTCAAGATATGAAATAGCTCCGTAAGGGCACAGGGACACACATAAGCGACAGCCGGCACAGAGGTCGGGATTGATTTCAGCTTGAATGGGTTCGATTTCGATTTCTCCCCGGGCGATATTAGCCAGGATGCGAGCAGCAGCTGAACTGGCCTGAGCCACGGTGTCAGGGATATCTTTTGGTCCTTGACAGCAACCAGCTAAATAGACACCGTCAGTCGCGGTTGAAGTAGGGTCAAGCTTGGGATGTTTTTCCAGAAAGAAGCCGTCGGGACTGCGGCTGATGGAAAACAGCCTTTGTATTTTATCGGCGTCCGCCTGGGGTTCGATGGCGTTACAGAGAATAACCATATCGACTGGTATCTCCCGGTATCTTTTAGCCAGGGTGTCTTCACAACGGATAAGGAGTTGTTGGTCACCATTATAGCTGAAAGGCACGACTTCAGCGACTTTGCCGCGGATGACTTTGACATCTTCTTCCAGAATCCGGGAGTAAAATTCCTCGTAACCCTTTCCAAAAGACCTCATGTCAATGTAAAACTGATATACCTCCGCTGAAGTCCTGTCTTTAATGAGATGAGCGAATTTAAGAGCGTACATGCAGCAAACACGCGAACAGTAAGGATGATGGTTGATATCCCGGGAGCCTACACAATGAATGATGGCGATAGAACGAGGCACACGACCGTTTTTCATCAAGATGCGGCCGCCAGTAGGCCCGGCTGAATTGACCAGCCTTTCGAACTCAAGACTGGTATAAACTTCAGGGAAACGGCCATATCCATAGGGGACGAGATAACTGGTGTCCATTGTCTGGTATCCTGTAGCTATGAGGATTTGGCCAACCTTTACTTCAATAATCTCATCTTGCATGGCGTGATCAATTGCTTGGGCTTCACACACTCTTTCACAGGCGTGACATTCGACACAGATTCCGCAGTGGAGGCATCGCTGGGCTTCTTTAATGGCTTCTTCTTCGGTGAAACCAAGTTCAACCTCATGAAAATTGGTCCGTCGTTCCTGAGGGTCCAGTTCCCTCATTCGGACGCGCTGAGTTCGGGGAGTGTCCTTAAATCGGGGGGCAAATCGGTGAGGACGAGCATTGATGTCGCGCGGAGCCAGTTTTTTTGGACGATGAGTTTTAAAGTTCTCTAGAGGCTCACCCCTCAGATATTTATCAATCGCCTCCGCTGCCCTCTTGCCGTCGCTCATGGCGGTGATGACGGTATCTGGTCCGGTGACAACATCTCCCCCGGCAAAAACTCCGGGAATACCAGTTTCCAGGGTTTCAGGGTTGACGGTGATGGTGTTCCATTTGGTGAGTTTGAAAGTGACTTGACCATCGTTAAAGTCGATTTCAGGTGACTGGCTGACGGCAATAATGATTGTGTCAAAGACTCGCTCATGTTCACTGCCTTCTAGGGGAATCGGTCGACGGCGGCCACTGGCATCAGGTTCGCCCAGTTGCATCCGGATACATTTTAGACCGGTGACTTGGCCGTTATCTCCTAGAACTTCAACGGGAGCTATGAGATATTCAATTTTTATTCCTTCTGCCTCGGCCGCTTCAATCTCGGCTTCCTCGGCGGGCATTTCTTTTCTGGTGCGGCGGTAAAGAATAGTTACTTCTTTTGCTCCCAGTCGCAGGGCTGTGCGAGCCGCATCAATAGCTGTATTGCCTCCCCCCACAACCGCCACTTTTTCCCCCACTGGTTGAGGTTGGTGGAGATTAACTAAGCGCAGGAAATCAACGCCGTGATAGACACCATTGAAGCTGTCTTCTCCAGGAATGTTCATCTTTAAACTTTTGTGAGCCCCCGTGGCGATAAATACCGCTTGAAATCCCTGTTTGAAGAGATCTTTCAGGTTGAAATCTTTTCCCAGAGCCATATTGGTCTGGATGGTCACTCCGAGTTTTTTTATTCCCTCTATTTCTTGCTGCAGCAAGTTTTTGGGTAACCGGTATTCGGGGATACCTACGGCCAGCATTCCTCCGGCTACAGGAAGCTTCTCAAAAATAGTGGGTTGATATCCTTTAAGAGCTAAAGCATGTGCACAGGCCAGGCCAGCTGGTCCTGAACCAATTATAGCCACTTTCCCTCTCTTCTCAGCCGGAGGTGGGGGTAGATGAGGCCCACCGTGAGCCAGCTCCCAGTCAATGATGAAACGCTTTAAATTTTTAATAGCCAGAGGTTCATCTACCAGAGCCCGGTTACATTCGGACTCACAGGGATGGTAGCAGACCCGGCCGCAGACAATAGGGAGAGGGTTTTGCTCGCGGATAAGTCGGGCAGCCTCTTCGAAGCGACCCTCGGCGGCCAGAGCGATATAACCCGCAGCTTCCTGACCGATGGGACAGGTCTCCCGACAGGGAGGACGGTCTTCTTTATCAATAACATAAGTATTAGGAATAGCCTGAGGAAAGGTTTTGTAGACAGCCGAGCGAAGGGACATATTTTCGTCAAAGGGGTTGGGAACTTTGACCGGGCAAGCTTGGGAACATTCGCCGCAGGAAGTACAATTGTCTTTGATGTAACGGGCTTTTTTCCTGATTTTAACGGTGAAATTACCCATTGACCCGGTAACGCTTTCGACTTCACTATAAGTTAAGAGTTCAATGTTTTCATGCTGAGCGACTGAGACCATTTTAGGAGTCAGAATGCAAGCGGCGCAGTCCAGAGTAGGAAAGGTTTTATCAAATTTAGCCATCTTGCCGCCGATAGTCGATTCTTTCTCGACAAGATAGACCTTATTCCCTGATTCAGCAATTTCCAGGGCTGCCTGAATGCCGGCAATTCCTCCCCCCACAATCAGGGTTTGAGGATTAATAGAGACTTTAACTTTATTCATGGGTTCCTGATAAACTACCCGACGGACAGCGGCCCGAATAAGAGCAATTGCTTTGGCGGTAGCTTTGTCTTTATCTTTATGCACCCACGAACATTGCTCCCGGATGTTAACCATTTGAAATAGATAGGGATTAAGTCCGGCTTTCTCACAGGCTTTCTGGAAGGTGGGTTCATGCATCAGGGGTGAACAGGAGGCCACCACGACCCGATCAAGGTTATAATCTTTGATATCCTGGATGATAATGTTTTGGCCGGGTTCAGAGCACATGAATTTGTATTCCCGGGAGACAGCTACGTTGGGTTCAGCAGCGATGACTTTGGCCACCTTGATAACATCGACTGTTCCCGCGATATTAGTTCCGCAATGACAGACGTAAACACCAATTCTTTGGCCATGATTATTACTCATCTTACTCCCTCCTGGAGTTTAGCTTCAAAGTTAAAGGGAATAATTTGCCGCTGGAGTCCAGTTTGTTGCGATGAACCTCCTAGGGCCAGACCTAAAACCTGGGTGAAGTAAAGAACTGGCAGATGAAAACGGGTGTTAAATTTTTTATTGATTTTATCCTGATAAGCTTCGAGGTTAATCTGACAGAGGGGACAGGTGGTGACAATAACCTCCGCTTGCTGGCGGGCAGCACAGGCCAGAATTTCCAAATTAAGTTCTAGGGCGACATCAGGATATGTAGTCATTAACATCCCCCCACAACAGCGAACTTTAGCTGAAAAGGGAACTACTTCAGCTCCCAGAGCCGCCAGGAGTTTATCCATCATCTGGGGGTCTTCCTTGTCATCCAACCCTCGATCAGGGCGAACTATCTGACAGCCATAGTAGGGAGCAATCCGAAGACCATCCAGAGAAAATTGTTGCTTTTCCCGGATAGAGGTCAGGCCTATATCAGTAATCAGAACTTCAAGTGGGTGGCGGATCCGGAGAGAGAGATGGTACTCTAGGTTGTCCCGCCGGAGAGATTGGTCGACTTTAGCTTTGAGGATAGGATTATTCTGGAGAATTTTATTAGTTTTATGAAGAATAGTGTAACATGAACTGCAAGGGGCTATAAGATCTTGCCCGACCTGTTCGGCCAGAGCTAGGTTCCGGGCGGAAATAACTAGAGAGATGGTTTCCTTAGTAGCCATATAATAAGTGGCCCCACAACAGTTCCAATCATTGATTTCAATTAAGTTATGTCCGAGTTGATTAAACACAAAGCGGACAGATTCATCGTAAGCTTTTCCTGAAGTTTCCAGGCTGCATCCCGGATAATACACATACTCCATTTTCGCCTCCTCTGAGTTGATCTCCTCTGTATGAGGAAAAGGGACCTGGCGAGAACTTAGTAAAGAAGTTGGGGTCAGCTTTCTCTGACCGGGACAATCAATTCCATAATTTCTGCTTCTTTTAAGATGCGGGAGAAATTAGTCGAGTTCTTAATTTTTTTAGGGAGTAAGCTGATGCGACCCCGGGTAAAAAGTTTGATAAAGAGGGGAATTAACCCGATTAGTTTCCAGGGGTTAGTCCGTAAATAATAAGATATTATTAAGCCGGGCTCATAGCTTCTCCCAAATCGATTGGTCAGATTGACAAAGGATTGGGAAAGGGCAAAGACAGGAAATCGACGGGGAAAGATTTTGTTTTCAATGGCCAGCCGTTTGAGAGCATAGAGTAAGTCTGTGACTTGAACTCCTTGTGGACAGCGAACCGTACAGGCATAACAGGAAGCACAGATCCAGATTGTCCGGCTGGCTAAAATGGTTTCCATGTCTCCCGCTCGAAAGAGAGCGATGATTTCCCGGGGAGTAATATCCATGGTATAGCTGACCGGGCATGAACCGGTACAGGTCCCACACTGAATACACTTTTTCAGGCTTTCTCCTCCAGGTATATTTTCTACCTGGAGGAGAAAGCTGGCGATGAGATTTTTGTCTTTTTCCTCAATAAATCCTTTAGTTCTGTAGGGCGTGATCTCTCCATTCATTTTTTCAGTAACCTTTCGATCCGGGAGATGAGTTCGTCAGGTTTAACCGGTTTATCCAGGTAATCATCGGGACCAGCCAGACCTTGCTCTTCACCTTTGAACTGGAAGCGAGAACCGGTCATTTCTTTAACGGCGGAAACGAAAATAACTGGGGTGTCTTTGACTGTCTTGAATTCTTTAGAAGTTTTAATGGCATGGCAAAGAGAGAATCCATCAAATAAGCTATCCATCATGATGTCGAGAAGAACAAGGTCAGGTTTTTCTTCCAAAAGTTTTTTCTTGCCTTCCTCAGGATTACGGGCGGTGATTACTTCGTAAAGAGCCGAGTGGAGAATAGCTGAAACAGCTTCGAGGAAATCAGGGTCATCATCGATAACCAGGATTTTTCCTTTAGGATTTTCCATTTTAGTCCTCCTTTATTAGCTAAAGGCGTTGCGAATCGCCAATTTCAATTCCTCTTGTCCGAATGATTTTATAAAATAATAGAAAATATCTTGTTCTCTTACTTTGGCTTCCAATTGCCGGCTATTCTTACTGGTCATCATGATAATTTTCAGGTTGGGGTCCAGGTTTTTGATGATAGGCACGGCTTCATAGCCCTTCATCTCTGGAAGATGAACTTCCATCAGCAGACAATGAAAGCCTCCATTGGCTAGTTTTTCTAAGGCGTCTTTTAGACTTTTTCCGGTTTCAACAATATAGTTTTCCCCTCGAAGCAGGGAGGCCAGGTCCTCTCTGTCTTGAGGGTTAGGATCGATTAAAAGAATTTTTCGTTCAATTTCCATCATAGAAATTACCTCTTTACTGGATATAAATTACCTGCAAATTACGTGCCAGCATGGGGGAGGTTGACGGCAAGAATTACATAATTGTATTTTACTGATAATCAATAAGATACAGGCAGAAGACAGGTCTCAATAGGCATATTGATTTTCCAGGGAATTTTTCCCTAGGGAAATATTCCTCAGGGGGTGTTCTATTTATTCCCGTAAAAATTAGAGCAGGCTGACTTTGTCATGACTTTTTTTACTCCGTGGCCAGACGAAAGGAAGATGTTCTATGGTGGCCGGTTTAATCCTACTGCAGTCTCTCGAGGTAAGTTTTTATTAATTTTATATGAGTTTCGTCCAGACTGATTTTCCCTTCCCCGAATGAATGGGCTGGCCAATTATTTCTGAAGACTATCAGGCAGCTGGGTAGAATCGTCAAGGGGAAAGAAACCCCACGGGGGGAAGTGCTCATGAATTATGAATAAGGTTGATCTTCAGGGAAGGTTGAGTTTATTAAATAATCCTGAAGATAAACAGCCAGATAAAGAGAAAAATGGATAAGAAAGTAAAGACAATCAGATTGAAATAGCGATAGAAGAAGCCAGCTATGGCTGGTGAGATTGACATAAGGCGACCACTTAACTCACAACGCACATTGGCACTGAAGAGAAAAGGAGCATCCAACATTTTGTCCTTAAGTCCCCGAAGAAGCTGCCTGAAAAAATTGATCGCTTTTTCTTGGCGAGACCGTAGTCGAGGAGAAAATAAAGCTCCCAGGCCGAGACAAAGGAGGGTGAGACCAGCCACAATTGAGGTCAGCAGAAAGAGAGTCAGGGTGGTGATTAGCCATTGGCGCTTTTGTTTTTTCAGGGCGCAACAGGCCATCTCTTTCCTCCTTTTCTCAGACTTTGGTCATCGTCGGAAATACTTAGTCACTTGGAAAAGAGAATCAATGAATAAATCTATCTCTTCCAGGGTATTATAGCCCGAGAAGGAAGCCCGTAGCGAATCAGGGATTTGGCGGTGATTGTACCAGGAGTGAACACAATGTTTACCTGCTCGCAGCATGATGTTGTGACTCTGGTTAAGAATTCGAGCCGCATCCATAACATTTATTCCTTCAATTATAAAATTAAGAATTCCCCCTCTTTTCTCAGGGTTTTTTGGCCCCAATATCCTGATTCCGGGAAGTTGGAGAAGTCTTTCTGTTGCGTAGCGATTTAGTTCTAGGATCTGGGATTTAATGTTGTCCTGATTGACCCGCTTGATGTAATCAACCGCCGCCCCAGCCCCAATGACACCGGCGTAATTTTGGAGTCCAGCTTCAAATTTATCCGGCAGCCCGGCCAGAGTGGCTGAGGTGAAAGTTGTATCCAGCACAGTTTCTCCGCCGGTTATAAATTGAGGCAAAGATTCTAGAAGTTTCTTCTTGCCGTAAAGGATGCCAACTCCGGTGGGCCCCCACATTTTATGGACGGACACGACCAGGAAATCCGCGTCCCAATCTTTAACATTAATCGGGTGAGAGAGGGCGCTTTGAGCAGCATCGACACACACCAGGGCCCCGTACTTATGAGCCAAGCGGGTGATATCTTTGATGGGAAATTCCACGCCCGTGAGATTGGAATGACTGAGAACAGAAATGAGTTTTACCTGAGGGGCTAGCTGGGATAATTTTTCCTCGAACAGTTCTAGATTAAAACTGGTATCTGGATTGGTCGGGATAATTATTCTTTTGATTTTTTTCTCCCTTTCAAGTTTTTGCCAGGGAAGGAGATTGGAGTTGTGTTCGATATCCGAGGAGATGACAATATCGTTTTCTCGAAGAGGCAGAGTATGAGCTACCAGGTTTAAGCCTTCAGTGGCGTTACGGACAAAAATAATTTCTTCCGGATGAGCAGCATGAAAAAACTTTTGAAATTTCTGGCGGGTTTCTTCATAACGTTTGGTAGTTTCCGCTCCAAAATGGTGGTTGGTCCGACCATGACAGCCAGGATGCTCCTGGTAATAGGAAAGAATCGCTTCGATGACTGCCTTGGGTTTTAAGGTCATACAGGCATTGTCAAAATAAATAATAGGTCTCTTGTTGATTTTTTTCTGGAGAGGTGGGAAATCTGGTCTTATTTTTTCAGGTAATGAAGCCATTTTTATAGATAATATCTCCTTAAAAAATTGAGATAAATTGTAACTAAATTAGTTACCATTGTCAATCGATTTTATAGGAATAGGTAGAATTAATTGTCAGGAGAACTTGATTTTTTCTTCGGGACAGCCATCAACTCCTCCCCCACTCGTCCTGCCGAACTCAGGCCAGGTATATCATCGATCAGAGTAGCTCAGTGATTCTGCTGGATGAGCGTAAAAATTTCCCCCTGAATCCAGAGATAGAGATGATCCTGACCGCTACCCCGGAAAGTTTACAAAAAGGACCTGGCTCACTGGCGGCAGTGACGTAAAGAAAGAATACTCAACTGAAATCCAGACTGGGGGCCGTGTTTCGGTCGGGTAATTGAAAAATATCGAAAGTCAATTTATACCTATAAGCCAAATATTTTTTCTCTTGCCCGGACAGCCGCAGGCAATTATCTAGTGGAGTCCAGCCGAGAAGAAGCAAACTCTCCGGCAACTTACTGGTTGCTGAGCCCAGAAGGAAAGCCCCTGGCTACTATCAAAACAAATCTCTGGATTTTGGATGTCGCCCCGGATTTTATTTTCTTTGGTGGTGTGGACAAGGATGGGATTCCTTTTATCAGAGTTTTAAAACGAGAGGCGAAAGAGGTCGAAGATCTACTTTATTTTCAGGGAAATAAAAATTTCTTATTAATTTTGTGAATTTATTTTGTTTTGACCCAGTTTTCCAGGAATCGCTGGGGACCTTCTTTTTCCTCCTGTTCCTGAAGGAGAGCTTCGACAATGGCTTTCAGATGGGGATAGGGCAGCGTGCCGATAATCATTCGGTTATTTATGATCATGGTGGGCGTGGAGCGAATACCGTGAGCGTAGCGATCGGAGGTCTTTTCATATTCGGCGCCGGTGTTGATTATTTTCCGGACTAATTGGTGAGTAACTTCATCGGTCAGAGCTTCTTCCACGCCGTATTTTTGAGCGAGTTTTTGGCGCCATTCAGGCTGATGGGCTTTCTTGAAATTTCGGAAAATTTCATCATGGATGGCCGGAAATTTTTGCGGGTCATAGGCCGCAATGTAGCTGAGTTCGCAAGCACCTGGGTGAAAATCTTTGTCTACGACCTGGTTACATTTTCCTTCTAAGGGAAAGAACTGAAAAGCAATGTTGATTTTACCCGGATATTCTTTTTTCAATTGCTCCAGTTGATAATAGAGATAGAGGCAATCAGGACAGAGAAAATCAGCATATTCAACAATATAAATTGGAGCATTTTCAAATTTCTCGGTTGCTTTAGCTGTCCAGCAAGGGGAGATAAAACTGGGATTAGGAACTTTCTCCAGGCTGTAGAACTCCCTGACCACCCTGGCGGCCACTCCACCCCGCTGAGCAGCCAGTTTTGCCTGGTAAAATTGGTGGTAACCATAGGCTCCTCCGAAGAGAAGAAGCATGGCGACTAAAGTTATCTTCAGTGATGGTGAGAAAAAATAATTTATTTTTTTTATGTTCTCCGCGGGAGTTTCTTTCCAGATTAAAAGAAAGGCCAGAATGGATGAGAGATAATATCCCAGACAAAGCAGGCAGAGGCTTTTTTGGAAAATAAGTGAATACAGGAGAAGAGCAATAACACCTAGGAAATTGGCCAGGGCCAGTGTCCGGATTGTTTTTTTCATAGCGGACGAGGGGAAAATTAGACCGAGAAAAAGAAACAGCCCGGCGGCCAGGCCAAAATATCCCAGGGGAACTCCATAGAGATGAGCAATAGGCGAGTAGGCTGAACTATCGCAATTAAAGAAAGCACTAATATCGCAAAAGGAGCCTTTGAAGATTGTCTCTGGAAAGTTGGCCGCAAAGAAATGGTTGATAGTCAAAAGAGAAAAGATGACCATTCCTAGAGCTGACAAAGCCACCCAGAGCGAATTTAGCCCCGTGCTTGGTGAAGTCTCGTCGTTCATTCTCGCCTCCTTTAGTCTTGTAAAGGCATGGGCATATCAAATTTTAGCCAGCAGTTCATCGTAGTTTTTTACTAATTAAATTATAATTATCATTTCCATAAAAACAATTACCTAAATTTTTTTCTCTTCCTCTTCGTGATGGAAGAAACCGCTGGGCTGATTGAATGTGTTGAATATAATGAAATAAAAAAAATCGTCCAGGGGGAAGAGGGTCATTGATGCAGGAAGTTTTTAAGGCGGGAAGTGATTAAATATAAATCACTTATTTCTTCACCCACTGGACGATTTATATAAATTTAAGCTGCCATCTTGACCTCTTAATTCTTAAGAACATGAATGATTTGCTGGAGTGCCTGGCGGACCTCTAGAGAAAGCTGCGGTCGGTTGTTTATCTGTTTTGGCTGAATGCCCAAGACATAACTATTTTTTAACTGGGAATAATTCAGGCTATTGTGAATAAATGGTACAAAACGATGGCTTAAAGATGAACTGTGCAGCACACTCAGTAAGGGGATCAGGGTTATAGCTCCAGGATTTTTTCCAGCATGGACGGCATCAATAAATATAATCGACTGGTCAGGATTCAATTCTTTCAGGAGATCTTCCCCGGCTAATTCAGTTGGAGTCACAGCCTTAAAGCCGAGTTCCTTTAATTGAGAAATTAATACCGGCCCCACGCCGTCATCTCCTCTATGGAGATTGCCAACACCAACAAACAAGGGGGGATTCTGACTTTTGATTTCCTGGAGGCGTTTTTGCCAGTTGTCTTCCTCTGCTGTTCGCACTTCGGCCAGATGAACTGAGCAGCTAATGCAGGGATCATAGGCTCGAACCAGAATATCCAACCGATGCCGGATGGCTTCTTCTTCACCTTTGTCCAGTAAAGCCTGGGCAGCAATGACTCCATAGCGTTCAATATCTTCCGCGTTTTGAGCAGTGGGAGTTATAATATCAGCTTCTTTAACCAACCCTTGTTCAATTTTATAATGATGAATCAGCAACCCTCGCGGAGCTTCGACTAAACCAGTCCCCTGCCCTTCTTTGGTTTTATAAGAAATTATATCCGGCGTGTCCTCTGTTTTTAGTAATTCATCGACTAAGCGGGGTATTCTTTCAAAGCAGTATAAGATTTCCAAGGCTTGAGCAGCATTATTATAGAGAGGGTTTTTCTTCCAGTGTTCATTGAAATATTTGCGGTACATCCGGCCAGCTTCGCCTTCTAGCCGTTCGCCGAGATTGTTTATTCGAGCCAGGGCGCCCACTGAATAGGGTTTCCCCTGGTAGCGACTCCGTCGGGCATAAGAGTGAGGGACAACGAATTCATTAGTAAGGTGACGGTAGTCTTCGCGGTAAATCCGGTCTCCGTTAGAGACAAGGACTTCCTCTCCCCAGAAACCAAATTTATCATCGGAGGGGAGGCAACAAACATACTGTGTCTCTGCCTCGGGAATATCAGGGTAATTGAGGGTACAGAAGAGATCAACTGTTTTCAGGACAAAGGGCATAAACTGGATGGCCCGTGATTTGATCCAGAGGAGATCGTCCCGGCTGGGCCATTTTCCGAACCCGCCGATGACGGTGTTTTCACCATGAACAAACCGGCCATTAATGACTTTCATAATGTGGTTACCAAAGTTTTTCATTTCCAGAGCAATTTTCACTTCGAATTCGTACTCCGAGGCCATGGCAATGGCGTTGGGAAAGCCCAGATAATCCGGCAGTGCGAGATAGTAGACATGCAGGGAGTGGCTCTCAATCATTTCTCCCATATGCATCAATTCCCGCAGAAGATTGGTCTTGGCTGGGACTTTGAGCTGCAATGCATTTTCCATAGCTCGAACTGCGGCCAGTTTATGAGAAACTGTACAGATGGCACAGATCCGAGGAGTCAGACTGACATCTTCTTCTGGAGTGCGATCGATGACCAATCTTTCAATGAGACGAGGGCCTTCGTTGATGTAAAACTTAACTTCAGTCACGACCTGGCCGTCAATAATGGCGGTGATGCCGCCGTTCCCTTCAACTCGAGGTAAGTGGTCTATGGTTATCTTTTTCATCTTAGTCTCTCCTGTCGAGTTGTTTGAAAAATTCGGAAATTTTGGTCCCGGAGTAATTGGCCATCTTTTTCCGGATGGATTCAACATCAAAACCTTTATCTTTGAGGAGATAAAACTCGGATGTCCAATTACCACCCTTTACCGGTCCCCAGCAACCGACACAGGGGAGATTGTGGCTGGGACAAACAGCGCCGCAGCCATCACCTGTTAACGGCCCCAGGCAAAGGAGGCCTTTCTTTAGAAGACAATCATTTTCCTTATATTTACAGGTGACACATACCGGCTGAGGATATGACTCAGGTGGAGCTCCCTTGACAATCCGGGTAAAGAAGTGGAGAAATTGTTCTTTACTTATCGGACAACCGGGGAGATAAAAGTCAACTTTGATGTAAGCATCGATGGGTTGAGAGACAATCCCTTTAAGCTCCATCTCAGTTTGGCCGTAGATTTTCTTGAAATGCTCTTGCCATTCATCAGGGTTCTGAAAGCGAGCTTGAATGCCCCCCACAGTAGCACATAACCCGAGGGCCACCACGATACGGGCTCGCTGTCTTATATTTTTTAGTTCCTCTATTTCCTTCTCCGTGGTCACAGAGCCTTCAACCAGAGCAACATCCAGTTCGCCATCAATATTGTCACTCTTGGCCATTAAAAAAGACTGGATATCCACTGCCTGGAAGATGTCCAGTAGTTCTTTTTCGCAATTGAGAATCATTAAAGCGTCACCCGCACAACCTGTTAGTTCGTAAATGCCTATCTTTAGTTTTCTGTTGTCCATCGTCTCCCCCTTAGATAAGCTCTCTCATATGGATAACATCCCAGTAAGTGAAGACTGGTCCGTCAAGGCAGGTATAGATGTAATCAATGGCGCAATGACCGCATTTACCCACCCCGCACTTCATCCGTCGTTCCAAAGTCATTAAGATCTGGTCCTTGGGAATGTTAAGTTTTAAAAGTTCCTGAATAACGAATTTGTACATTACCGGAGGGCCACAGACGAGTGCTACAGTATTAGTGGGATTGATTTCCTTTAATTTAGGAAAAAGGGTTGTCACCACGCCGATATTGTCGGTCCATTGACCCGTATCATCCATATCAACAGTAAGATAACATTCAAGGTCATCTCTTTTTTTAAGATCCTGAAATTCCTGAACAAAGATCATCTCGGCGGGTCGTTTAGCGCCGTGAAGAAGGATAACCCGACCAAATATATCCCGGTTGTCAAGGCAGTAAAGCAGGACGGAACGAAGTGGGGCAGCTCCCAGACCACCCATGAGAATCAGAATGTCCTTACCTTCCATTTTTTCAATAGGGAAGCCATTCCCGTAGGGTCCTCTAACACCGATGAGGTCATTTTCTTTCAGATTGAAGATGGCGTTGGTCACCGTCCCTGTTTTACGGATACAAAATTCAAGTAGACCCGGGCGGGAGGGAGTGGAAGAAATGGAGAAGGGAGCTTCTCCGGCTCCTAAGATCGAAATCATGGCAAATTGACCTGGACGGTATTGAAAGGCCAGCGCCTTATTGATATCCACCAGCCGCACCTGAAAAAATTTAACATCCTGGGTCAGAGGATACATCCTGACAATCCGGGCTGGTTCCGGGAGAAAAGGATTCTTAACCTGGGTTGTTTTGTTTTCAACTTTCATTGTTTCACCTCGTTGGCCAATCGATTCCAGAAGGCATCGACTTTTTCACCTTCCAAAGCCCGGGAGACGGTGTAAATGTTAATATCTACCGGGCAGGTGACGATACATCGCCCACAGCCCACACAGGCGGGTTTGCCGTATTTGGAGATATAAGCCTGAAGTTTATGGGTGTACCAGAGTTTGAGTCGCTGAGAGCGCTTTTCCCGAAAATTTTCTCCTCCGGCGACAGCGGAATAATTTTCCAGCATACATGAATCCCAGCAACGGTGGATTTCCGAGTAATCTTTGCCCAAGACAGGGTTGTCGTTGATGTTGTAGCAATTACATGTTGGGCAAACCATACTGCAGGAGCCGCAGGAAAGGCAGGCCTGGCCCAGTGCTTCCCAGAGGGGATGATGGTATCGGAGTTCCATCAAGTCAGGCATGGAAACGAAATTGATTTGCAGTTTAAAAGCCTGGTTTCTTTTCTCTTGCCAAGCGATATAGCTCTTAATATCCTCTTCGGTGAGAGACTCATCAAATAATTCCGGGGCCAGACGGATGCAGTCGTCGCCCTCACTTGAACCAATCCAGACCAGATAATGGTCATCTAGCTCTGAAAAGAATAAATCATAACCTTCTTCAATGATGTGCGTGTGGGTGGATTGGCAGAAACAATTTTCATCAGGCCAGCAGGAATGACCGAAAACCAGGGTGTTTTCTCTAGCTTTGAGATAGTAGGGGTCATCAAAAGCTTGACGATGGAATTGATCGAAAATTAGCAGACCATGGATATCGCAGGGGTGAAGGCCAAAGATGACTTTGGGGGTTACATGCGAAAAATCTTCTTTATATCCCTGGAAAGTGGCCTGAAACATATTAAAACGAGGCGGAAGAAAAAGTTTTCTCGGAGGTAAAATAGTCCGGGTATAATCCAGATCAATTTTAGAAAAATCGTTAATTAGTTGAAACGAGTGCTTATTATTTGCTTGGCGGACAGGAGCCCAGAGCTCTGCTTCCTGAGAGACAGCCTGAAGAAAGGGTCGCAGGTTTTCTTTTTTTAGCTTGACAATTTTCATGGCTATCTTCCTTTTAATAAACTTTAATTTTCTCTCCGAAAGGTTGTTTAAAGGTTTCTTTGAGCGAGGATAAAATCTAACCTTTCGGATTCATTAAAACTGCAAGATTTGTGCCTATTTATTAATGGAAGGGAAATAATGAGGCCTGGTTAATTGTAATTATTTGATATTAAATTAGATAATAACAGCTGAAGCTGTTTGTCGGGAAGTGCATCCTTGCCCCTCAACCCAGGAGAATTTTTCCCCACATCTGTCCATTTTTGACCTAGTCGGATCAAGACGAGTCTTCCAGGTTATATTTTTTGATTTTTGCTAAAAGAGTTTTACGGTCAATTCCAAGAATTTTGGCTGTTCGACTTTTATTGCCTCCCTGAGCCTGGAGGACAATCTTGATGTATTCTCTTTCTATTTCTTCCAGAGATTTAAAATCGCCGCTGGTAGGAAAGGGAGAGTACCGGGTTCCAAGGCCATGGTAGATTAAATCAGCCATGTCCAGTTCATCCCCCTGGGCCAGAACCACTGCTCTCTCAATTGTATTTTCCAGTTCCCTGATGTTCCCTGGCCAATCATATTCCATAAGAGCCTTTTTTACCTGCGGGGGGATGGTTTTGATTCTTTTTTTAGCCTTTTGGCAATATTTCTGAAGAAAGTAGTCGATTAAATACGGAATGTCTTCTTTTCTCTCGCGAAGGGGTGGCAGGTGAACGGGCACAACACTTAAGCGGTAAAAAAGATCTTCACGGAAGGTTCCCTGCCGGACGCAGGTAGCCAGGTCCTGGTTGGTGGCGGCGATAATGCGAACATCCACTTTTATGGGCCGAGAGCTGCCAATCCGGGTGACTTCTCTTTCTTGGATGACCCGCAGGAGCTTGGCTTGGATATTAAGAGAAATATTACTGATTTCATCCAAGAATATTGTACCACCATTGGCCACTTCAAAGCGGCCGTGTTTGGTGGCGTAAGCTCCAGTGAAAGAGCCTTTGACATGACCAAAAAGTTCGCTCTCGAATAAGGTTTCAACCAGAGCCCCGCAATCAACCACGACAAAAGGAGCCTTTTGCCGAGGACTATGTTTATGAATTTCTCGAGCCAAGAGTTCTTTACCAGTGCCACTTTCGCCGGTAATCAGCACAGTGCTATCAGTCGGACTAACCCGCCGGACGATTTCCAGGACTTTTTTCATCGCCGGACTGGTGCCGACAACCATATCAAAGTCAGAAAAATCATCGGAAAATTCCCCTTCCTCTAGCCCAGGCTGAGTTAAAAAAGAACTCCTGGCTTGCAAGGCTTTTTTGACGATGACCCGCAATTCTTGAGGACTGAATGGTTTAGCCAGATAATCGAAGGCTCCCTTTTTTATGGCTTCCACAGCTGATTCAATGGTTGCGTACCCGGTGATAATGATCACGGGAAGATGCGGTTGCTTCTCCTTAAATTTAGGTAAGGCCTCCATTCCATTAAGGCGAGGAAGTTTTAAGTCGAGAAGGACAACATCAATGGATTCTTTGGCAATAAGATTTAATCCTTCAAGGGCATCGATCGCTTCCTGAACTTCATAGCCAGCCCGACGTAGGACCTGACTGCAGGAATCACGAATTGCTTCTTCATCATCAATAATCAGGATTTTATGTTTTTTCTTCATCTTGTTTATTCCTAATGGGGAGTTTGACGATAAAGGTGGCTCCCTCATTGGGCTGACTAATTACTTCAATCGTTCCTTTGTGTTTCTGGATGATACTATAACTAATAGCCAGTCCTAAACCCGTTCCTTTACCCACCTCTTTGGTGGTGAAAAATGGTTCAAAGATTCTCTTTTTATCCTCTTCGCTTATGCCATGGCCGGTGTCAGAAAATGAAATAAGGATGTACTTTTCTTGAGAATCACGAGAAGTTTTGATAGTCAGCGTGCCCTGACCGTCCATAGCTTCCGCAGCGTTGATAATGATGTTAGTAAAAACCTGTTGTAATTGAGCACCATCGGCCACTGTCCGGGGAAGGTGGGAATCATAATCTCTGATAATTTTAATATTCTGGAAGAGGACCTGTCTTTCCACTATTGAGAGCGATTTTTCCACAATTTCATTGATATCCACCAGAGTAAATTCTGGTTCTTTGGGGCGGGCGAACTCCAGGAGTCTTTTGACGATATCTTTGCAACGAGCCGTTTCTTTAACTATTTTTTTTAAGTTTTCATAATGGGGGCTGTTCTTGTCAGTATCTTCTAAGATAAGATGGCTGTAGATTAAGATACCGCCTAGAGGATTATTTATTTCATGAGCAATACCCGCCGCCAGTTTGCCGAGGGAGGCCAATTTTTCTGATTGGATAAGATGAGCCTGCATAGCGGTCAGTTCTTTAGTCCTTTCTTCAACCTTTTTTTCCAGGGTTTTGCCCCATTCGATAAGTTTTTTATTGGCTTCTTTGAGGTTATCGACCATGGCGTTAAAAGAGGCTGCCAGACGGCCAATTTCATCGGCGGATGTTACTTCCACTTTATGGGAAAGATCGCCCTGAGCGATCCGTTGAGTTGCGGTCACCATTTTCTGAAGGGGATTGATAATCCGGGTGGTGGAAAAATAAAGAAGAATCAGCAGGACAACAACACAGAGTGAGGCCATACCGGTGAAGGTGAGCATCAAGCGGTTGGTCGTGTCCAGGTATGGTTTCTCCAACATGCCCACATAAAGCATCCCGATGATTTCTCCCTTAATATTATGAATGGGCTCATAAGCGGTGATATACCAATCATTGACGACGAAAGCCCGGTCAATCCAGGGTTGTCCTTCTTTAAGAACAGCTTGACTGACTTCCTGAGAAACCCTTGTCCCGATGGCTCGGCTACCATCTTTATTCCGAACATTGGTTGAGATACGGAGGTCGTGCTGGAAAATAGTGGCTGTCCCGATTTCCCGGCCTTTATATTTTTCGTCTTTATAAACAATACCCTTTACTCGGTCCACAATTTCATAATTACGGTTGAGCAGGATGCCTCCATAGAGAGCTCCCAATATATTCCCGGCTTCATCCAGAAGAGGGGCAGCTGCTTTTAAGACCATTCCCCGGGTTTCCACATCCTCCTCTCGGGGAGCAGCTTTAGGGGTGGGCAAGATTTTCATGCGGGCTTTTTCGGCTAGCTCCTCGCCTTCTTTAAGCAATTCTTCCCGAGGGAGAATTTGGGGAGAAGCCACAACCTCCCCTTGTAGAGCTCGCGAAATCAGCTCGTCTAATGATTGATCGTCACCAATCCAGCCTGGATTTCTGGTCCGAATAACTACCTGTCCTTGGGCATTGGTCAGGGTGAGAAAATCCAGAGAATATCCCCGCCGAACTTTTTGCAGATATTTCAGGAGAATTTCCTGTTGGTTTTCCTTGAGGGCCTGCTGTAGGCTTTCTCGAGCGGAAGTAAGAGCGATGATGTCCTTGATGTCATTCAGGCGTTCATTAAAGACCATCCAGGCGGCTGAGAGGTCATGTTTCACTTTAAGTTGAGCCTGGCCAATAAGAGTGTTTTTTACCAGGCGCCAACCGATGATTAAGGAAAAAAGTCCGCCAAAGATAATGACCACTAGAAAGCTGAGGATTAATTTAGTTCTTAAAGAAAAGGGCGATGGATTCATTTTAAATTATTGGAAATTTACATTAGGATTAATTTTAAAGGAGTCTGGCCAAGATATCAAGCTAAAGTAGGGAAAAATTCCCCACTTAAGAGGTGAATATTGAAACCTCCAGGAAATCAAGCGTCCGAGTAACTTTTAGTTATGGTTAAAGGATGGGATGATCTACTTGATATTGAAAAAAAAAGGCCCTCTCCTTCCGGAAAGGGCCTAGGGAGAGACAGAAGTTATTTTTTCAGCTTTTTGATCAGTTCTCCTTCATGGTCGTAAATACAGATTTCCAAGGGCATGTCTCCGGGCAGAGCATGGGTTCCGCAGGCATGGCAGGGGTCGTAAGGCCGGAAGGCCATCTCAGCCAGATTAAGAATGCCATCATCAACTTTGCCTCCCTTGATGAAGGCCTTGGCAGCTTTTTCGATCGACATGGTGATAGCGGCGGCATTGTTAACTGTGGCCACAATCAGATTAGCTTCCGTGATGATGCCCTTTTCATCTGTTTTGTAGTGATGAATGAGGGTTCCCCGTGGAGCTTCGATGATACCAATTCCTTCTTTGGGTGTTTCGGTGGGGATGTTCCGGATATTGGGATCAGTGATATCCTTATTTTCAAGTAGTTCAACCATCTTCTCTGCTGCCTGGAGAGCTTCAATCAACCGGGCCCAGTGGAAGGCCAGGGTATGATGGGAAGGTTTGCCCCCCAAAGTTTCATACATTTTTTCGTAAGCTTCTTGAGCAAGTGGGGTAGCCATGCCATCCGCAACATTTAACCGGGCTAAAGGAGCCACTCGGTAAATACCGCTGTCTTTGCCTTCAACAAATCCTTTCCAGCCGACCTTTTTGAGGAAGGGGAATTTAATATAAGTCCAGGGCTCAACATGTTCAGCAATATGCTCCAGGTATTCCTGGGGTTTGAATTTGGCAAATTCTTTGCCTTCAGGGTCGACAACTCGGACATCGCCATCGTAGAAGTCAACTTTATTATCCTTGTTAACCAGACCCATGTAATAGGTTTCCATCTTGTAAATATCGCCGGTCACCAGTTCAACATATTCTTTGTTCTTGAGAACAACGTCATCGAAGATCTGCAAAGCAAATTGAGCAAATTCCCGGGCAAATTTAGCAGTTTCTAGGAATTGGAGCCGATGTTCTTCATCCAGTCCTTTGGAGACACCACCCGGCAGGCCACAGACAGGGTGAATTACTTTCCCCCCGAGGTAATTAATTATATCCCGGGCTTCTCTTCTGGCCCGAATAACTTTACCGCCTATTTCCAGACCCACCTTCCCGATAACACCCAGGATGTTTCGTTCAGCTTTAGGAGCGTTGGGGCCAACGACGAAATCCGGTCCTCCCAGAAAGAAGAAATGGAGAGTATGGTCCTCGAATTGAAAAGTATTGTAAATCAACTCTCTGATCATCCGGGCAGCTGGAGTGGGTTCTACTTTGAAGAGGTCATCCAGGGTTTTAGTGGAAGCCATATGGTGGGCGGTGGGACAAACACCGCAGATCCGGGGTGTAATCCGGGGCATTTCTTCTGCTGGTCGGCCGACGGCAAATTGTTCGAAACCCCGCAATTCCGGAATCTGCAGGAAGGCCCGTTCTACATCTCCTTTATCATCGAGAAATATTTCTATTTTGCCATGTCCTTCTAATCTGGTGATGGGATCAATAGTAATTCTTTGACTCATTGTTTTTCCTCCATTTTACGTCGTCTGAGAATCGATGTAGGTAGACTGAAGCGGTAGAAGGTGCCAGCTGGATCGACAATGGTGTCCACGATTTTTTCCACATCACTTTCATCATCAGCATCCAGAATAGAGGCAAACGCCGCCAGGAATTTTGCTCCCATGTCGACAACCTGGTCAGTAGGCCCAAAGCAACCTCGACAGGGCATGTTGGCGGTGATGCAGCGTTGACCACAGCCTGTTCTGGTGGCGGGACCCAGACAGATGACTCCCTGGGCCAGGAAACATGTTTCGGGATCAAGAATGACTTCCCAGGGGCGCTTAATGTCTTTGATGGCTAATTTTTCGGGCTTGGAGTCGTTGCGGTCACAATCTTCGCAGAGGGCTTTATTGGGAGAGAGAACCGCTCCTTTAGGTGGGAGCTTGCCTTCCAGAATTGCCTGAAGAGCATTCATGATGAGGTCTTTGGGGGGAGCACATCCCGGGAGATAGTAATCCACATCGATAACCTGATCAAGAGCATAAACGGTATTAAAAAAGCTGGGTAAGTATAACTCCTTCCCATCAATAGTGCATTTTTCTTGGGGAACCACCCCCTCAGGATTATCAGTGGAAGGAGTTGTATGATAGGCTCGATTAAAAATGGATTCTTTGTCCCAGAAATTGGCTAACCCGGGGATTCCACCCAGATGAGCGCAGCTCCCAAAGGCAATTACTAATTGAGATTTCTGACGGAGCAACTTGACCATCTCTTCTTGTTCTGAGAGACGAACAGCTCCGTTGATAAAGCTGACTGCGATTGACCCGTCCTCCATGGCTTCCACATCACTTTTCTTAAAGTCAAGAGCTACTGGCCAGAAAACAATATCCACAGCTTCCACCACTTTAAGGATATCTTCGGCCAGGTCAACCACAGCTTCTTCGCATCCTCCGCAGGATGCACACCAGTAAAAAGCTACTTTTGGCTTCTGATCACTCATTCTTTTTTCCTCCATTCCATGACAATGGCCCTAATTTTCTGATTTGTTCGGTGAATTCATTACAGACTTTCTGGAATTTAGCGCCTTCAGCGGCGGAAACCCACTCCAGACGAAAACGTTCTTTTTCAATGCCAAATTGTTCCAGCATTTTGGAGAGTAGGCGGTGCCTTCGGAGGGCTTTATAGTTGCCTTCTTGGTAATGGCAGTCGCCGGGGTGGCAGCCGGAAATAAGGACTCCATCTGCTCCTTCCTGAAAGGCCTTGAGGACAAATTGAGGGTCGACGCGACCGCTGCACATGACCCGAATTATCCTGACATTAGGAGCGTAGGTCATCCGGGCCGTTCCGGCGAGATCAGCACCGGTGTAGGAACACCAATTACACAAGAAGCCAACTAACTTTGGTTCGAAGGCTTGCTGACTCATAGTTGGCCTCCTTCCGTGTTTTTTCGGCTAAGCCGAAGCGAAACTTTGTATTATAGACAAATTAAAAATGATTATCCACTATTTTTTAGTCAATAAAGATTCCTTCGATCTCCGCCATAATCTGAATATCGCGGAAATGCTTCTGTTGAGCTGCGCCAGAAGGACAGGCTGAAACACAGGTACCGCAGCCTTTGCAGAGAGCGTCATTAACTTCAGAAATATGCTTTTCTTTGTTGTAGGTGATGGCATTAAACGGACATAGAGACACACAAATTTGACATCCGGCACACAGCTCTTCATCTATTTCGGCGGTAATCGGCTCAAGTTCGAAGGATCCTTTATCAGCTAGAGCCAGGGCTTCTGAAGCAGCCGCTCCAGCCTGAGCCACTGTGTCGGGAATGTCTTTCGGGGCTTGACAGGTCCCGGCCAGGAAAATTCCATCCGAGAAGGTTGAGACTGGCGCCAATTTGGGGTGTCTTTCCAGGAAAAACATGTCCTGACTGCAGGAGATGTTGAAGATATGAGCAATCTCGTTATGGTCGAGGCTCGGTTCAAGTCCGGTGGCCAAGATAACCATATCGACCGGGATGCGCCTGACTGTGCCAATCAGGGTGTCTTCCACCCGGATGATGAGTTTCCCATCTTCCTCTGGGGTTAAGGGAATATCAGTAATTTCTGAAACACGTCCCCGGATAAACTTAGTTCCTTCGTGCAGCAGCCGGTGGTAAAACTCTTCATAACCTTTACCAAAACACCGCATGTCAATGTAGAAATCATAGATGTCTGCTTCGGTTTTTTCCTTAATAAGATGAGCGAACTTGAGAGAATACATACAACACACCCGGGAACAATATTCGTTGTAATTTTCATCCCGGGAACCCACACAGTGGATGATACCCACAGATTTTGGTTCTTCTCCGTTGGCCAGGAGGATTTTACCGCCTGTTGGTCCGGAGGCGTTAACCAGTCTTTCAAACTCCAGAGCCGTTATGACATTGGGGAAACGTCCATAGCCGTAAGCAGGGATGCGTCGAGCATCAAAGGGTTTGAATCCCGAAGCCAGAATGATGGAACCAACTTCAATTTCGACTTTTTCTTCTTTCATTTCGTGGTTAATAGCTTCCTTTTCACAGACCTTAACACACAGCTGGCAGTTGCCTGTTTTGAAATGAATACAGGCATCTTCATCGATAAAAGGAACCATGGGTACAGCCTGGCGAATGGGAACCCGAATTGCGGTGGCCGGACCAAGATGAAGTTCATCATGTATGATCTGGCGACCATGGAGGTCTTCAAAAGTAATGGCCTCAGTGGGACAAAAATAAGCGCAGGCTGTACAACCAATACAGGCTTCAGCTGGTTCACCGAAGGGCGGCGAAACCTCTCTCTCCTGACCTCGATTGATGAAGCTGATAGCATTGGCTCCGACGACTTCCTCACAAGCACGAACGCAAAGTCCGCAGAGAATACATTTCCGCTCTGGATCTTGGATTTCAAAACGGGGCTGCTCAATACCCAGTTCCTGGGCAATCTGCTTGACTGGTTCGGCTGCCGGAGCCCGGGCTAGGAGCATTTCAACGTTCAGTTTTCTCGCTCGTAAAGCCCGCTCTGAAGCCGTTTCAATAACCATGCCTTCCTGGACCTGGGTATTGCAGGATGTAAGTAGCTCTTTTTTGCCCTGATGGTCGACCTCAACTATACATACTCGACATGAAGCATAGGGTTCAAGAAGAGGGTGGTAGCAGAGTGTGGGGATATGAATATCAGCCTTTTCTGCAGCCTGGAGGATGGTAGTTCCTTCTTCTACCTCTAACTTTTTACCGTCTATTGTGATATGAATCATTTTCTCACCTCCTTATTCAACTTTCACGGCGCCAAATTTACAAACATCGTAACAAACGCCGCACTTGATACATTTATCCTGGATTATCCGGTGAGGTTGGTTCTTTTCTCCAATAATCGCTTCAGAAGCACAATTCCGCCGGCAGACATCGCAGCCATGTCCTACTTCCAGACAGATTTTTTCGTCGATAGTGTAAACATTCAGCTCACGACACACATGAGCTGGACACTTTTTGTCACGAATGTGGGTCAGATATTCGTCCCGGAAGTAGTGCAGGGTGGTTAGGACCGGATTAGGAGCAGTTTTGCCCAGGCCACACAACGCGGTTTCTTTGATTGAGACCGCCAGGTCTTCCAGAAGCTGGAGATCTTCTTCGGTACCTTCTCCCTTGGTAATTCTCTCCAGAATATCTAGCATAGCTTTGGTCCCTTCCCGACAGGGGGTACATTTGCCGCAGGATTCATCTTGAGTGAAGGAGAGAAAATATTTAGCCACATCAACCATACAGGTGTCTTCATCCATAACGACCATACCACCTGAACCCATCATTGAACCAGCCTCGGTTAAACTTTCATAATCGATGGGTAAATCAAGTTTTTCTTTAGGGATGCAGCCGCCTGAAGGACCGCCGGTCTGGACGGCTTTAAATTCTTTGCCTCCAGGAATCCCGCCACCGATTTCAAAGATAATCTCGCGAAGAGTTATACCCATGGGTACTTCAACTAAACCAGTATTATTGATTTTCCCCACCAGTGAGAAAACTTTTGTCCCTTTACTTGTTTTAGTGCCGATTTGCGAAAACCACTCTGCCCCGCGGTTAATGATGACCGGGACATTAGCCCAGGTTTCCACATTGTTAATACAGGTTGGTTGACCATAAAGTCCACGTTGAGCAGGATAAGGTGGTCGAGGCCGGGGTTCACCCAGACGTCCTTCAATAGAAGCTAAGAGAGCTGTCTCTTCTCCGCAGACGAAAGCGCCGGCTCCCCGGGCAACTTTAATGTCGAAATCAAAACCCGTGCCCAGAATGTCTTTTCCCAGAAGGCCGTATTCTCTGGCCTGTTCGAGAGCCAGGGTTAGTCGTTTTAGGGCCAGAGGATATTCATTGCGGATGTAGACATAACCCTGTTGAGCGCCAATCGCCTTGGCTCCAATAACCATTCCCTCGATAACTGAATGGGGATCAGCTTCAAGAATACTGCGGTCCATAAAAGCCCCGGGGTCACCTTCGTCACCGTTACAGACCACGTATTTTATTCCACCGTTAGCCGGACTGGCCAGCCGGACAAATTCCCACTTTAGACCAGTGGGAAAACCAGCTCCTCCCCGTCCTCTGAGTCCTGACTTCTTGACTTCTTCGATAATTTCTTCGGGAGTCATTTGGGTTAGCGCTTTAACCAGCGCCCGATACCCATCCCGGGCGATATAATCTTCGATTTTTTCCGGATCAATTAATCCTCGATTCCGGAGCGCAATCAGAACTTGTTTCTTGAAGAAATCGATGTCATTAAGGATCGGAATGGGCTTCTTTTCCTCTGGAGGAGCATACATTAGTTTTTGCACAGGCCGGCCTTTGAGAAAGTGTTCTTCAACCAGATGAGGAATATCTTTAACCGTGAGTTGTTGATAAAAAATATTACCAGGTTGCACCACCAGCAGAGGTCCTCTTTCACAGAATCCATTGCAGCCAGTCGTCACTACCAGGACTTCATTTTCCAAACCTTGTTTTTTGATTTCTTTCTCCAAAGCATCTTTTATTTCGAAAGAGCGATTGGAGACGCAGGCCGTGCCTGCACAGACCATCAGATGAAGACGGTATCTTGGAGATGTGGTTTTGTCTTCCATATCAGCCCTCCTTTAATAGTCAGTTTTTTCACTACCGATGCCGAGGGCGTAGTTTTTGACGATCTCTCCTCCGAGAACATGTTTCTCGAATATTTCTTTGACTTTTTCGGGGGTAAGATCGACATATTTAACTGGCGCCTGGCCCTTGATTTCAATAGTAGCCATGGGTTCTCGACTGCATAAACCAGCGCAACCGGAATTAGTTAAAAGAACATCGGTGATATCCCTTTCCTGAAGCTCTTTGAGAAAAGCATTCATAATTTCTCTGGCGCCAGCGGCAATACCACAGGTACCCATGTGAACGGTAATTTTGGCTCGATAATCAGTGGCTTCCCGGAGAAATGTTTGCTTTTTCGCCCTCTCTCTTAGTTTTTCCAGGTCTTCTATCGTCAGTTTAGGCATTTTTGCACCCCTTTATTTTTTATATTTTTTTATAATACCCGGTACTTTCATTTGAGATACTTTGCCGTGAACATCTTCCCCCACCATCACCACTGGAGCTAAACCACAGCAACCTACACAGCGGACTGCGTCTAATGAGAAGTTAAAATCTTCTGTTGTTTCGCCAGTTTTAATGCCTAGCTCTCGCTCGAACTTCTCCAGAATGAGTTGGGCGCCTCGAACGTGGCAGGCGGTGCCCATGCAGACGTGAATCGGATGTTTACCTTTAGGCTTTAAGCTAAAAGCTTGGAAGAAAGTGGCCAGACTGAGGACGCGACTTAAAGGAATGTTGAGCTCTTTGGCTACTTCAACCAAGATTTCGCGGGGAAGATAGCCATAGGCTTCCTGAATATCCTGTAGGATAGCGATGATAGAGCTTTGTTCAGGCTCATATCGTTGGAGTATTTCGGAAACTTTTGCCTCCATGGTTTCCCTCCTTATAAGTTCATGACTTTATTTATATGATTCATGATTAACGGAATTGCCCGGGGAGAATTAAGTGGCAAACCGTTAAGCTTGGACTTTACTTCTTCGGTTGAAAAAATGGATTCTTTATCGTCCCGGCGGAGGATAAACACAATCTCCACTTCTGGATGACCGAGAATAAGGGTTAACATTGTTTGGCCGATATCTCCCAAAGGTTTGAGATCCCAATGATCTGTTTTGAAGATAGCGACTACTTTGGTCCCCCAACCAGGCTTAGATTCTATAAAGAACTGCCCTCCTGTTTCATGGGCAGCTTGGGCCAGAAGGGAAAGGCCCAGGCCCACTCGTCGGGTTTGTTTGGTGGTAAAGAAAGGATCAACAGCTTTTTTTAATGTTTCTTTATCCATTCCCTGGCCGTTGTCTTCAATAGTCAGGCGGAGGGTGTTGGCTTGGGTATCCTCTTCCAGACGAATTACCACCCGAGTGGCTTTGGCCGCCAAAGAGTTTTCAGCCACATCAAGGATATGGAGCGATAAATCTTCCATTTTAATGAATAATCCTCCTACCTTGTTGATGTTGAAACGCCAAGCGAAGTTCTGCTAATGAGGCTTCCTTAAGTAAAAATTTGGTGAAGCTCTGGCCTATTTCTTCCGGGCGGTGAGCATCGGAAAATGAGACCAGGGGGAGATGGGGAGCAAAGCGATTCAGAGCCTGGTGGTAGGTAATTGCAGGTGAAATTTCGAGAGCATCAAGAATAATGTCGGAAGGAATGAATCCCAGTTGGCTGATTAAACTGAATGATTCCCGATCAATGTGAGAAGCAATAGCCAGTCCGGCGAAGGAGTGAATCAGATCCACTATTTCATTCAGAGAAAGAGTACAGGCCCCAATTAGCAGTCGGGGATTGAAGCGAAGGACTTCACCTTGAGCATTGACCACTACCTGGAGACCAAAAGCATCTTCGTCGTTTTCTCCAGGAAGATGGGCGTAAACTTCTTCCTGGAGCTGAAGAACCGCTTCCAGATTATCAAAAAGTCCCAGGATGTGAATTTCTTCCTGGGAAGTTATTTCAATGCCGGGAAAAATGGTTACGGGGTAAGTTTGGGCGATAGCCAACAGAGCGGGAACGTTTTCGGCTGTATTATGGTCGCAGATGCCGAGAATATCAATTTTTTCCTCAACAGCCCGCAAGATAATATTGTGGGGAGACATGGATAGTTCGCCACAAGGAGAGAGGCAAGTATGAACATGGAGGTCAGCTTTGAAAGTTCTCAGCACTTTCACCTTCCTTTGGCTAGAAGTTGATAAAGTCGGCCCGAGATCCGAAAGGCCGTCTCTTTAGTTAGAAGAAGAGGTATTCTTTCTTCTCTGGCTTTTTGTTTGGTCTCCTCATCAGGCTGGCGGCCATTGACGATGACTATTCCCGCCAGGTCTTTCAATTTGGCCACGGCTACGATGTTGACATGTATCTGGAGAGTAATCCAGAGGCAGGCAGGTGGAGCATGGGCAATAACATCACTGAGCAGATCACTGGTATAGCCATCTTTCACTTCAAGGGAGAGATGGTCTCCCCCAGTGATAATTTCCAGATTTAGGTGACTGGCAATTTCTTTTAAAGTCATTTTTTTTCCTTTTTGTTTTTAGGTCGAGGATGGTTACCCGGAATTGTTGTTGAAAAGGCCTTGGCCGTTTTATTTAAAAGTTTAATCAACTCCTGGGATAATTCCTGGAATTTTTCCGGAACCATGGCGAAACAGTCAGTTAATTCGGCTTCCCCCCGGACTACATCTTCCGCAAATGCTTGACAGGTGGGTGAGCCACAAACGCCACAGTTAATCTTGGGGAGGCGGGCATAAATTTCATCTTTTTCTTTCTTTTTCTGGATAGCCAGAGATAAATCTTCATACAGCGGTTTTAGAGGTCGCGGTTTCAGTTTGCCTTCAATAAAGTAATAGCCCGAACGATAGCGTCGGCGGATTTTAACAATGTCTGGACATGCTTTTATTTTTTCAAATTCAAGGGTTTCCAGGAGCTGGAGTATTTTATTGTATGAAATATAAAGATTTTCTACCGTTAGTGACCCGCCCACACATCCCTGGGGGCAGGAATAAGCCTCAATGAAGTCAATGTGTTTGAGTTTGCCTCTCTCTATGTCTTCGAACACTTTAATTATTTCCGTGATTCCGGAAACGGCCAGAGAGTTTTTGAGTTTCAAAGTCCGTCGGATTCCCCCGGCAATAGCCCAGCCCAGGCCGAGGAGACAAATGTTTTCCAGGGAGTTGTTCTCCTCTGACTTGTCCAGGGTCTCCATGGCGGAAAGGAGTGGTCCATATATATCAGCAATGGAAATAGCTCCATCGAGATGAGATTTCCCCTTTTCAGCGGGTTGTTTGATGGAGAGCATTTTTACCGGACAGGGAGTAATATAGAAAGCGCCAATCTCTTTTTCTTTTAATCCCAACTGTTGGGCTTTTTTCTTTTTTATTTCCCGGCCGGCGATTTCCCGGGGAATATCAATCGGAGTGACATGGTCGACCAAAGAGGGATATTTGACTTGAATAAGCCGGACTACAGTGGGACAGACATTGGAGATGATCGGCCGGGGGCCTTTATTTTCTCGCAGGTATTCCTGGATGACAAAACTGACTTCACCACAGGTGTAGGCTAAGTCGAAAGCATCGTCAAAGCCGAGGCGACGGAGACCACTAAGAATCTTGCCCGGGAGTATCTCCTGCCCAAATTGAGCATATAAGGCCGGTGTGGGGATGGCAATAGTGTAGCGGAATTTGGTTAATTCTCCCACCGGATCAGTTAAGGGCAAGATGGCCCCAGTTTTACAGGCAGTAATGCATTCGCCGCAATCAATGCATCTATCTTCCAGCATCCGAGCTTTCCCACCGCGGACGCGAATGGCCTGGGTGGGGCAAACCCGTAGACAATTCATCCGGCCCTGGCATTTTTCATGGTCAATGCGGATAGTGTGAAAATATTCCATCATTTGGCTTTCTCGTTGTCTAAATAAAAGAGCATTTTTAAATACGTCCCCACTCCTGGGGTGGAAGTTATAATGAAGACGTCAGCGTTCTTTTTGATGTTGGGTAAGCCCATGCCGGCTCCAAAGCCCATTTCCCGCATTTCTTCAGTAGCGGTGGAGTAACCTTCCTGCATGGCTAATTCAATGTCTTCAATCCCCTGTCCTTTATCTTCGACTTCAATTTTGATGGTTTCCGGGTTGAGCGTCAGGATTAATTCTCCTTTGTGGGCATACATGACTACGTTCATTTCTGCCTCATAAGAAGCAATGGCCACCCGGCGGACAATTGATGACGGGACGCCGATTTCTTGAAGAATTTCTTTGATTTCAGTCGAGACACTCCCGGCCCGACTGAAATCTCTGCCCCAAATGGTAAATGTTTGGATAAATTCATCTTGCCTATTCATCAGAGGTTGTTGACTGGTTTAGACTCCCTACTCCGGGAAGACCTGCTTGATAAAGAAGGCCACAGGCTTCGTACATCATCAATGGAGTTGATAAAATCGGAATATTCTTTTCCCGGGCGAACTTAATAGTCTGGGCGTCTGGTTTCTTTCCTCGGACATAAATAATAGCCTTGGCTTCAATAATATCAGCAGTGCGGACAGATTGAAGATTGGTCAAACCAGTGAGCAGAAGAATTCCAGGCTTGCCGAAGGCCAGGACATCGCTCATCAGGTCAGATCCGCCGGCAAATGTTATTTCTATGTCCAGACAGTGATTGCCATAGATGACTTCAGCCTGGAGGAGTTCTTTTATTTGGTGGAGAGTCATATTAATGTTCTTTCTCTATGGTTTTGATAATTATTTTCCCTTTTCGAATTATCCGTTCGGAGGGAGTGATGACAGTTGGGCAATTTTCCCAGCAAGCACCACAACCATTGCATTTGTCCAAGTCAACATAGCGAGGCTTTTTCTTGATTTTAACTTTGAAATTGCCGATATATCCGGAAATTTCTTCTATCTCGCTCCAGGTAAGCAGTTCAATATTGGGATGTTTACCTACTTCGGTCATTTTGGGTGTGAGGATACACGCGGAACAGTCGAGGGTAGGAAAAGTTTTATCCAACATGGCCATGTGTCCGCCGATAGAGGGTTCTTTTTCCACCAGATAGACTTTTTTGCCAGAATTGGCATAAGTCAGAGCGGCATGGATTCCAGCGATTCCTCCTCCCACGATGAGCACTTCCGGTCGAACCGGAACTTCTTTTTTGGACAAGGGGTCATGGAGGGCTACTCGACGAACAGCAGCGGAGATGAGAGCCTTGGCTTTTTTGGTGGCTTTCTCCGGGTCTTCTGTCACCCAGGAGACGTGCTCCCGGATATTTGACATCTGAAAATAAAAAGGATTGAGACCCGCCTCGGACGTCACTGCCCGGAAGGTGGGTTCATGCATCAGTGGTGAACAAGAAGCCACAACAACTCGATTGAGCTTGTGTTCGGTGATACTTTGTTTGATGAGTTCTTGCCCCGGATCTGAGCACATGAACTTGTATTCCCGGGCGATGACGACGTTGTCCAGTTTCGAGGCAAAATCAACAACTTCATAAACATTGACCTTTCCAGCGATGTTTGTCCCGCAGTGACAAACAAATACTCCTATTCTTGGCTGACCATTTTGGTTCATCTTATCCTCCTCTCTGAATTTTTTTCCACAGCGGGCTCAAAGAAATGATCGATCGTTTAAACCCAAGTTCATATTTATTAAGGCCAAAGGCCAGGCCCATAAGCTGGGAAAAGTAGAGGATCGGAATGTCAAATTTTTCCTTAAAGGTGCGAGCTACTTTGTCCTGGATTATTTCCAGGTTAAATTGACAGAGGGGGCAAATAGTGGCGATCACATCTGCCCCTTTTCTTTTGGCCTCTTTGAGAAGAATATAATTAAGTTGAGTGCCCACTTCTTCAATAGTCCCAGTTAGAGAGCCGCCACAACATTTGGTTTTGGCTGAATAATCAATCGGAGTGGCGCCGATGACTTCCATCACTTGGTCAAGAGTTACAGGATAATCAGGGTCATCGAATTCCGTATAAGGACGGACCAGCTGGCAGCCGTAGTAACAGGCGACTTTAAGGCCAACCAGCGGATTTTGAACTTTTGACTGAATGGTTTTCAGACCGACATCTTGAATAAGAACTTCCAGGGGATGTTTGACCTCTACCTGGCCATGGTATTCACAGTCAGCTTCTTTGAGAATGGCCAGTATTTTTTTAGCTTCTTCGGAACCATTGGTTAAGTATTGATTGGATTTTCTCAGGGTCAAATAACAACCGGCACAGGGAGCAAAAATATTCTTTCCTTCTTTTTCAGCCAGAGCCAAATTTCGTCCACAAATAGCGGCGGCCATCCGATCGTCGATGGCAAAGTAAGCAGTCGCTCCGCAACAGTTCCAGTCCTCAAGCTCCTCAAGAGCAAAGCCAAGTTCTCTAAAGACGGGCAGGATGGATTCCTCATAGTGTTTGGCATTGCCCTTGAGTGAGCAACCAGGATAATAGGCATACTCTTTCATTGTCCATCCTCCTTGACGGCTTTCAAGATTTTCTGGAGTTGTTTGGTATTCTTGATCCTTTCTCTCTTTAAACTCATTCGTCCGGTCTTGAGGAGTCTTATTCCTGTCGGAGCCATCTTGAGAAGTCCAAAGGGGTTCCAGGATTTTAAGTAGAGATTGAGAATGAGCCAGAGTTCGGAGCTGCGTCCGTTTTTGGCAATCATCCGATACATTTCTCGAGCCAGGACTGGAATAGCGAATTGTCCAGGATAGACCTTTTCCTGAATAGCTTTCCTTTTGAGGGCATACATAACATCAGTGATTTTGATTTTGGCTGGACACCGGACTTGGCAGGTATAACATGAAGAACACAGCCAGATAGTAAAACTTTTCAAGGCTTCTTCCCTAAATCCATTTTTAACAAAGGCAATGATTTTGCGGGGAGGATAATCCATGTAGATGGCCATGGGGCAGGAACTGCTGCAGGTTCCACATTGAATACAGCGATCAATTTCGTCACAATGGGACATCTCTTTGATTTCGTCAAGAAAATCTCGCGAAAGCTCTTCCTCAAACTTTATTTTTCTCTGGATTTCCATGAGTCCTCCTTATGGAAAATTTAAAAAAGGAAGGTGTATTTGTGGGGTGTAAATTCCTGATGGTTGGCAGATGATGCCGTATTTTTATCAAAAATTATGCCTTTAAAAAGAGATAAAAATCGGCTTACCGATAATTAGGTTAGTATTTAACTTCCTGCATCAATTATTCTTATTGTAATTATCGGAAAACTCAATGTCTTCCAATAATTACAGATGATTTTATTTATTCTCTTCGGTTCTGTCAACAGAAAATTTTAATTTTTAGCAATGAAATTTTGGCTGAATTGGGCCGGGATAATTAGAATATTTTGTTCAAATTATATAGGAATATCTTAATAGAATATAACTAAAATTGATGATTATCCTTCTTTATTTTAAGAAATTAGTGGTAGGACGTTGAAATTTGATGGAGCCATTTTTGAAAAATTTTTGCTTGAGTTGTAAAGTGAAAAAACTCTATTTTTTTTCTGCCGAAGGCAGGCCAGCGAGAAGGTTTTCCAAATCTTGGGTGAGCTTTTCCCAGACCTGGTAAAAGTGATCAAGTTGATGCCGCAGCTCAGAGTATTCTTTTTGGAGTCTAGCTATTTCTTCACCTTTTTTCTGGTAAGTTTGAGGTTGGGCCAATATCTCTTCCAGTTCTTTTTTTCTTGTCTCCAGAGAGATTATTTTTCGCTCGGTATCTTCAATCTTAAGTCTTAGGGTTCGTCTTTTCTGGCTGATGGCCTGACGGGCTTCAGCTTCCTGGCGGCGTTGTTCTTTTGTTTTGCGTCCCGGGGGAGAGAGTTTTTTGAGGCCAAAAAGAGAGTCGTCGGTCTTTCCGGGAGTTAAAAATGGAATGGAGGTGGTTGACCACCGAGTGTTTTTCTGGCCTTCCGGTAGTAACAATTGTTGATGGACGATGTTTCTTTTGACTGAATAATAAGAATAATTTCCCGGGTAAGTAATTAATTGTTTGTTTTTTATTTCGATAACTTTGTGGACGATCTTATCGAGGAAATACCGGTCATGGGAGATGATTAACAGGGTTCCTTCATAGCCCCGAAGGGCTTCCTCCAGGGCTTCTCGAGCGATTAAATCGAGGTGAGTGGTGGGCTCATCCATGATCAAAAAGTTGGCAGGGGAAAGGAGAATTTTAGCCAGGGAGATCCGGGCCTTTTCTCCTCCAGAGAGAACGCCAATTTTTTTATATATTTCATCACCGCTAAACTGAAAAATTCCCAATACTTCCCGGATATAAGGCAGGCGATCAGCTGGTGTGGAACTAACTACTTCCTCATATATTGATGATTCCGGGTTCAAGGTGATGGTGGGCAATTGGGCATAGTAACCTATTTGAGTTCTGGGGCCAAGCTGAATTCGGCCCTCCTGGGGTTTTAACTCGCCGGTGATAAGTCGGGTTAAAGTTGTTTTGCCAGAGCCATTGGCCCCAACCAGAGCTACTTTTTCTCCCCGACTGAGATGAAGGTCAACCTTTTCGAAGAGCCAATCCTGATTTCTGTAGCGAAAGAAAACTTGCTCCATGATCAGAACATCTTTATAACTGGGGGAATTTATTGGCAGCCGGAAATTGAGACGGGGGAGAGGGGGCGGGGGGGAGAGGGGTTCCATTTTTTCCAGGAGTTTAAGCCGACTTTGAACTTGCCGGGCTCTTTTTTTATCGCTTCTATATTTTTGAACAAACCGCAGGATCCTTTCTCGTTCAGCTAATTGTTCATCATATTTTTTTCTCTGGAGTTCAATTTTTTTCCTTTTATCCTGGAGATAGAGACTATATTTTCCAGGATATTTGGTTAAAGAGCCTTCTTCTAATTCATAAATTTCATCGGCCAGGCGGTCGATAAAATAACGGTCATGAGAAACGATAACAATTGCTCCTTTAAAATCAAGGAGGTATTGTTCCAGCCATTCCAGAGCTGACAGATCAAGATGATTGGTCGGCTCATCAAGAAGAAGCAGCTCAGGTTCCTGGAGGAGAAGCCGAGCCAGATAAGCCCGCATAGCCCAGCCGCCGCTGAAAGTCGAGAGGGGGCGATGGAAATCTTCTGGAGAAAAACCCAATCCTGAAAGGAAGATTTTCGCTTGGGATTCAACCTGATAGCCTTCCAGAGCCTGAAATCTTTCCTCAAGATTTCCCAGACGACTCAGTAAATGAATTGAGTCTTTTTCTCCGGTGGCTAATTTATTTTGAATTTGGCGAATTTCTCTTTCCAGGTTAAGGATATCCGGCCGTCCCTGGAGAACGTGCTCCATAACAGTCGAGTGGGCCAGGGTAATCTCTTCTTGAGGAAGATATCCTATCCGAAAATTACGGGGGATTATTATTTCTCCTTTCTGGGGGCTTAATTCCCCGGCGATAAGTCTGAGAAGAGTTGTTTTTCCAGAACCATTAACTCCAATAAGGGCCAGACGTTTTCCAGGAGGGATTGCCCAGGAGACGCCAGAAAGAATATTCCGACCGGCAATTGAATAATGGATATTTCTGAGAGTAACCATGCCTCTTTTCCTTCAATGGGAGCGCGACTTTATGATAACTGAGCGGATGAGAATTGCCAACCAGGCTTCCCTTTAAGGGTAGGGCAGGAAAAAAGCAAAGATGAGAGGAAATCAAGCAGCTTCGCCGGAAAGAATTTTTAATGACTAGTGAATTTTGTATAATAAACCTGGTGGATAGTCAAAGACAGTCTTCTTCCTGGTTAATAAGGGCAGCCTCCCCCGGTGATTTAACGGCTATTATCCAGCTTCTCCAACAGAGAAATCTTCCCACTGAGGGAATAGCGGAACACCTGGTTAATTTTCTAGTAGGAGAAGTCAAAGGGAGGATTATCGGTACAGTGGGACTGGAGCTCTATGGAACAAAGGGGGTAGTTCGTTCTTTAGCCGTGGTCAGTCAGTTTCAAGGGCGGGGTTACGGGCAGAAATTGCTTTGGGCTATTCTTGGACAGGCCAAAAGGCTGGGTCTAACCCGGGTTTACCTGTTGACCGAGACAGCGGAGACGTTTTTTGCCCGCTTTGGATTTTCCCGAATAAATCGGGATAAAGTTGATCCTCTGGTGGCCGCTTCCCCCGAATTTACCAATCTTTGTCCCTTGACGGCCACCTGTATGACGTTGTCCTTAATAGATTTTTGTCCCGAAGGAGAATAAGATGCCGGTTCAATTTTTAAGACATCGGGAGGCAACCAAGAGAGGAATTGTTACTCTGGCTGGAAATTTTTTTAGATCGGTTAACCATGATTGGAGCTGGAAGAAAAAACGGAGAAGGTCGAATAAATAATAAATAAGGTTAATGGAAAAAAATCGTCAAAGATTTAGCATGAAATTAGCTAAAAAATTCCTTTCGAGGGCCACAAAGTCAGACCTTGGAGGGAGGGCTTTTGTTGCGTTCTTTTATTTTTTTGGCGGGCTAAGGGAGTCAGCTTTTCCTCAGCCCGCAGAGGTAATATTATTTGGAGGAAATAATATGATTTTTAATTTTAATAGGGTTATTAAACAAAGGGTTGTAAAACAAACATTTCCCAAAGGGGAGTTCAAATGAAGACATCCAACTCTGCTTTTTATGGCTATCAAGGACGATGGGCCTGGGTTGATTTAACGACCAGGAAAGTTAGAGTCACCGAAGCTTCGGCGGATATTTATCAAAAATTTATTGGCGGACGGGGAGTTCAAGCAGCTCTGCTCTGGGATAAGATTCAAAGCTCTGGACCACTCAGTGATCCTTTGAGTCCAGAGAACCGGATTATTATCGGGAGCTCCTCTTTAAATGATACGCCAATTCCCACTGCGGGCCGAGGCTCCTGTTCTTTTATCAGTCCACTGACTTACTCTCCCCGCCAGGTCACCTGGCTCAAGGAGCACCAGCCAGTTTATGGTTTGCTCACCCATTCGAGTTGTGGCGGTCATTTTCCCAATAGGCTGAAAAGAGCCGGCTTTGATCAGATTATTATTGATGGTCGGGCCGACCGACCGGTACGGCTGGTGGTGGCAGAGGGAGAGGTCGAGATTATTGAGGCCGAGGACGCACTCTTTGAAACAGTTAATGGCCAGCCTATTGTTCGGCCCACTTCAGCCATAATTGCTTATCTGGAGAAGAAGTACCCTGGTTCATCCACTCTTTGTCTGGGCCCAGCTGGCTGGAATTTGGTGCCTTATGCTAATTTAACCGCCGATTACCATCGTAATTTCGGCCGGGGAGGAGGTGGCGCCGTCTTTGGCTCGAAGAATTTAATTGCGGTGACTGTCCGGGGGAAAGAACCTGTAAGAATATTTAATAATAAGCTGTTTGACCACCTGGCCCGCCAGTTGGATGAGCTCATTCGCTCTGATGTAGCTGATTCTCAAAAAACTGTTTCTTTTCGACCGGAGACAGGCACAACCTGGTGGTTGGATCGAGCCTTTAAAGGAGGTTTTCTTGGTGGTAAAGGTGGTTATCTTCCCTGGCATAATTTTGATGAAGGTTACTTTGAACCGTCCCTTTATGAGAAGGTTTCCACCAGAGCTTTTTTGGAAATTGCCGGCCAGCATCAGGTCTGTCATCGCTGTCGCTATATTTTTTGTACTCGCCGGGCTAAAGTCGACACGGGCCGCTATAAGGGAGAAGGAGTACGGCCGGAATTTGAAACAATCGCCCTCTGGATTAATTGCTGTCTTCTTGACCGTGAAGCTATCTTTTACTTGAACAAGAGAGCTAATGAATTGGGTATGGACACAATGAGTTTTGGCAGCCTCGCCGCCACCGCCATGGAGCTTACTGAAAAGGGATTCCTGGAGGATTATCAAAGCTCTCTCCACTTCGGCGCGGTGGAGGAGATGATAAGTTTCCTGGAGAGCATTGCTTATCAATCCTCTCCTCTGGGACGGCTTTTTGGTCGGTATCCCGATAGTATTATTGATGAATTGACGGCCAGAGTTTCTCCTCCTGATGAGAAGGAGATTGTTTTTTGTTTTACCCAAGCTTACGGGGGTTTGGGATATGCTGGGATAGAACCCAAGGTTTTTCCCGGGATGTTTACCGCTTATGGAACATCAAACCGGGGGCGGGGTGACCATACCTATGCCTGGACAATTCAGGCGGAAGAAGCGGGCTTAGTCGAGCCAGAGGAATTAGCGGCTTATATCATTCAGTCTCAACAGGCGAAGGCGTTGATCGACTCTCTGGGGCTCTGCGATTTTTTTACCGGTGATATTTTCTCTGAGTTATTCCTCTCTCTCTATCAGGCCCTGACCGGAGTGGCCTATGATGGTGAGTCATTCCGAGAATGTGGTCAAAGAATTTATCACCTCGAACGGAAAATAAATAATCTCCAGGGGAGAAAGAGAAAATATGATGCCTTTATTCCCCCTAAATTTCTTCTACCTCTGACAGAAGGTCCTTATGCTGGCCGGGCAGTTGACCCCGATTTTTATTACCAAATCCTTGATTTTTATTACCGCCTGCAGGGTTGGACAGAAGAAGGTGAAGTCCGTGAAGATAATTTCTAGTGTTTGAATTTTCATTGAGATTTTTTTATAATCCTCCCAACGATGGTCAATAAAATAATAGATATCGAACACATTTGCACTCTAGCGGCTCTTCACTTAACCGAAGAGGAGAAAAAGGAACTGGTTCCCCAATTGGAAAAGATAGTCGAGTGGGTGAAACAGATTGCTGAATTGGATTTATCCCAGATTGAAGAAAATTCTTACCCGGCAATAGATTTCCCGGCCCCTTTTCGTTCTGATACAGTCCAACCCAGTTTAACTGTGAAAGAGGCGCTAATCAACGCTCCGGAGAGAGGCAGAGATTTCTTTAAAGTTCCAAAGGTAATCGAGGGCAAGGAATGATACCTGATTCAGCCCGCAAATTGGCTCGTCTTGTCCGAGAGGGAGAATTGCAAGTCAAGGATGTGGTGGAGCATTTTCTCCAGAGGATCAACGAAAAGGAGCCTCAGCTTCGGGCTTTTATTACTGTTTGTGCAGAAGAAGCTTTAGCTCAGGCCAGAGCTATTGATGAGGGACGTCTATCTCGCCAGGGCCCCTTGGCTGGGGTGCCCGTAGCCATTAAGGACAATATTGTCACCAAGAAGGTGCGAACCACCTGTGCTTCTCGGATCCTGGAGAATTTTTACCCTCCTTATGATGCCACGGTAGTGGAAAAGTTAAAAAAAGCCGGCGCTATTATCGTTGGAAAGACCAACCTGGATGAATTCGCGATGGGTTCCTCAACTGAAAATTCAGCTTTCTTTCCCACCAGAAATCCCTGGAATTTAGAGTATGTTCCCGGAGGCTCCAGCGGAGGTTCAGCCGCTGCGGTGGCTGCTGGCGAGGCTCCGCTGGCCCTCGGTTCAGATACAGGTGGTTCAGTCCGCCAACCAGCTGCCTTTTGTGGTCTGGTTGGACTCAAGCCAACCTACGGCCGGGTATCCCGTTATGGGCTGGTGGCCTTTGCTTCTTCACTGGATCAGATCGGGCCTTTAGCCCGCTCTGTTGAAGATTGTGCTCTGTTAACCCAAGTTATCGCCGGTCATGACCAACGGGATTCAACCTCCGCTAGCCAGCCTGTTCCAGATTATTTGAATGAACTCAATCAACCTTTAGAATCATTGAAAATAGGCGTAATTTCAGAAGACTTCTTGCGGGGGGTGGACCCGGAGGTTAAGGAAGCTTTTGAGCGGACAATCAAATATTTGGAAGAAGAAGGGGCCCAAATCGATGAATTGAAATTTTCTTCTTGGGAGTTTGCGTTACACTGTTATTATATTATTGCTCCTTCGGAAGCCAGCTCCAACCTGGCTCGCTATGATGGGGTTCGTTATGGCTTTCGAGATAAGGCAGCTGCGCGATTGCGCTCCATGTATCAGCAAACGAGGACTTTCGGCTTTGGACCAGAAGTAAAGCGTCGAATTATCCTGGGTACCTTTGCCCTGAGTGCCGGGTATTATGAGGCTTATTATGGTCAGGCAAGCCGGGCTCGGCTTTTAATAAGCCAGGAATTTTCTGAAGCCTTGAAGAAAGTGGATTTCATTCTGACACCAACCACACCTGAACCGGCCTTTAGGTTTGGGGCTAAAGCAGATCCCATTGCTATGTATTTATCGGATGTCTTTACAGTGACCGCTAACCTGGCTGGAGTTCCGGCTATTTCTCTTCCTGTAGGCAGGTCCAAGAAAGGATTGCCTATCGGAATTCAATTTATAGGCGATTTTTTTCAAGAATCTAAGCTCTTTAGGCTTGCTTTTTTATTAGAAAAAAAAGTAGAATTTAGAAAAGAATATAATAAAATAAATTAGGAAGGAGGAAGAATGAATCGGAAAGTTCTTTCCATTATTGGTGTCTTAATTCTTTTTCTGGGATTCCAGAGCTGTGTCTCTAAGCCGGAAAAAAACCTTTTAAAAAGATACTTTGATGCTGTCTCTCTCAAAGATACAACCACCATGTCAACCATGGCTTTGGAGCCGGTAAGCATTGATTTTGACAGCTGGGAAATTGTAGCGATTGGAGAAGAAGTAGTTGAACCCTTCAAACTTCCAGAAATGGACAAGAAAGAACAGGAACTTAAAAAACAGGTTGAAGAATCGGTCGGTATAACTCTGGATGCACGCGATGCTCTTGATGAAGCTAAATTTGAGCTGGAGAATGCCCGGACTCGCTCAGCCCGGCGTGCCGCCCGCAAGAAAGTTGAAGAAATGCAAAAGAAATACGATGAGCAGTACGAAAAGCATAAGAATCTCCAGAAAGAATATAACGAAGCCAAGGCAGCAGCTGCTCGAGAAGAAGAGATTGCCACCTTTTCTCTAGGGGCAGGAGAATTACCCACTATCAGGACTTTCACCGGTGAAGTTAGGTTCAAGACGGTTGATGTAGCGGTTAAACAAAAGGATGGTGAAACCAAGACTTATCGTTTTCACCTGAGAAAATATGATTTAACCGACGAGTCTCTGGGACGTCATTATCGAGGTCGGTGGATTATCGTGAAAATCGAAGAGGTTAAATAGTAGTTTAATTAAATAGCCCGAATTACCTGAAATCAGACAATCTATTCTATTGACACATTTCGCCAATTAGTTTATAAATAAGCATCCCCAATCAGATGGGCCGTTAGCTCAGAGGGAGAGCACCGGCCTTTTAAGCCGGGTGTCGCTGGTTCGAGTCCAGCACGGCTCACCACTTAAGCGCCCCTGTCGTCTAGCCAGGCCTAGGACATCGCCCTTTCAAGGCGGCAACACGGGTTCGAATCCCGTCGGGGGCGCTCTCTTTTTGACTTAAAAAGATCTATTCAACAACCCTTTTAAAAGCCGATTTCGATGGTCTTGATTTCGTTTTTTCTGAAAGACAGGACAAGGCGTTGGCCCTGATAGGATAATTTCTTCTGACGGTTTTCCATCAAATCGGTTTCATAGATGACGTGGGGTTTTTTATAAAATTCGACGGTAGCCTCAGTGGAGAGCCCTTCTGCTTCATAGAAGCGGAAGATAAGAGTATCTCGGTCTTCGGCTTTTTTAATGGCAGCCAGGATAATATTAGATGGGCTTACCTTAAAGAATGATAATTCAGGAGGGAGTAAAGACGGGGAGTTCTCGGCCGACGGTTTCTTCTCCAACAATATCGCTTTTAAGGGCACATTAAATTCGTAAGCTCTGAGGACTGTATCCGCTTGGCGCCAATCGCCCTGATGGGGATAAAGTGCATACGAGAATTCATGCTTACCTCGGTCGGCCAGGGGATCGGGCCAGACAGGCGAACGCAGCAGAGTTAATCTTATGACGTTGTTCTTAATGTCATGGCCATATTTACAGTTATTAAGCAGGCTGACGCCATAATCATCATCCGAAAGATCAGCCCAGCGAATGGCTGAGACTTCAAAGCGAGCTTTTTCCCAGGGAGTATTTCTGGTTGTGGGACGTTGAATAAAAGCATAAGGAATTTCATAGGTAGCCTGCTTGCTTTCCACTTCGACGGGAAAAGCGACTTTGAGCAGGGTGTGTTCTTCCCACCAATCGGCTGTCATTTTGATATCAATCCGGGGAAGGTCATTATAAAGAATGATCTCCTGAGTAAAGAAGGAAGAGGGAAAGTCAGTGGTCGGTTCCCGCCGGGCTTTGGCCAGCCCCAGAAAACTTTTGTGAATTTTTATGGAGGCGAAAACGGGGCCTTGTTGGCCAATTTCGATCCGGTCATATTTATCCAGAGTCCACTGCCGTCCGGTATAGCCGATATTCCAGGCATCCCAATTGGAGGGGATATCTTCAAAAAGTTGTAATTGATTGGCCTGTTGGTGCTGGGAGACAACTTCTCGTTTAGCCTGTTTGTCAAAGATGCTGATAATGTTACCTGTTTCCGGATGCAACACAAGCTTGAAGAATTTATTTTCCAGGGTGAATTTTTCCACCTGGAGAGTGGTTTTGTAGGAGAGAGAAGGAGCCTGGCGCACTTGATAAAGTTTATAGCCTACGGCCGGGACATCTTTAGCCAGGAAACAGAGTAATTTCCCGCTGCGGGTGGTTATAATCTGGGAAGGAACAATTTCTCCGCGGTGATTTTCGACGACAAGGTTCTCCCGGGCAGCTAACCGGGCGGGAAGAATGACTTTCACCAAACCGTCTCTGTTCCAGGAAAGAGAATTGAAGACCAGGAGGGGCAGGTGATTTACGGGTGGAGCGGTTTTGATTTTTTTAGCCAGAGAGAGAAGACCGTGGTTAGTTACACGCCGAGTAATGGCGGCCGCTCGCCGGTAGAATTCTTCCGCATCACGATAAACCGGATGAATACTTGAGCCTGGCAGGATGTCATGGAATTGATTGAGGAGAACATTCTTCCAGGCTCGCGTCAGGGGTTTCTGCGGATAGCGTTCTCCCCAGAGAAAACAGAGAGATGCGATTTTTTCAGCTTCGGTTAACCGGGCTTCTGATTGACGGTTCCATTTTTTTATTCTGGCCTGAGTGGTGTAAGTGCCGCGGTGATACTCAAGATACAATTCGTCTTTCCAGAGAGGAATAGTTTCAGCGGCCTTTTTCTTGATTTTCTGGATAAATTCGTGGAAGGGTTTATGGATTAAATGAGGGAAAAGGGCCTGTTTCTGGTGAGCCCGAGCCCGGTCGAGCATTTCCCGGTTGGGACCGCCGCCGTGGTCTCCAAGTCCGTAGAGGATATATGTTTTTTGTAAACCGGTATTTCTTTCAAAGTTTTTCAGGCCTTCAATCATTCTTTCGGCCCGGAGGGTACCCACGTATCCGGTTGGCGGGAAGTAAGTGAGAATTCTCGATCCGTCAGGAGCTTCCCACCAGAAAAGGAAATAGGGAAAAGAGGTGGTATCGTTCCAGAAGATCTTCTGAGTGACAAAGGCTTTGAAACCGGATTTCACCAGAAATTGGGGCATGTTCCAGTTGTAGCCGAAAGAATCGGGATTCCAGCCAATGGTCACCTCAACACCGAATTTTTCTTGGAAATAGCGTTTACCGTAAAGAATCTGGCGGACAAATGACTCACCATCAATCAGATTGCAATCCGGCTCGACCCACATGCCGCCAACGATTTCCCAGCGGCCTTCACGGACCTTTTGGCGAATTTTTTCAAAGAGCTCCGGGTATTTTTCTTCGATCCATTGATAAAGCTGGGCCTGACTCTGGATATAGATAATCTCCGGATATTCATCCATATTTTGGAGAATTGTCTCAAAGGTAGCCCGACCGACTTCTATGGTTTCCAACCATCTCCATAACCAGGCCAGGTCGATGTGGGAGTTTCCACCGACATAGATAGTAAAACTTTTGGCATATTTAATAACCGGTTGGAGTTCGAAATAGAATTTCTTGAGGCTATTTTCAACTTTGGAGTAGTTCCCTTCCTTGATTGCCTCGAGATTGATCTGGCGAGCGGCTTTGAAGAAAGCTTCCAGAACCCTTTTATTTTCCTTCGAGTTAATCCTTTTGCGGTAAATTGGGGAGAGGGGGCGGAGACGGTGAGGTGGTTGGGGGGGGCGAGGAGATAATTCCAATAATTGCCAGCCCAGTTTTAAGTCAAGCAGGCATTTATTTAATTTTTGTTCGGCCTGAATAGCTTGGGGATAGACCAGCCGGGCCTGTTGAAGCTGGAGATAAGTGCCGGGTTCAGCTTTTTTCCGGGGAATTAAAGGCAGTCGTCCCTTGTTTTCCAGACGAAGAGCAATAAGACAGCTGCTCTGGGGTTTGGCCTGGGCAATGATAGGGAAAGATTTAGTAATGGTTCGTGATGAGTTCCCGAAATCCAAGGTAAAGTTTTGAATTAATTGGCCATTAAGAAAAATTTTCCCGGCAAAAATACCCAGGCCCCGGAAAGTCATCTGGAGAGATATTTCCTGACCGGTGGTGGGAATGGCGGCGAAATAAGGGGGAATAATTACCTGGTGGCGAAGCCAGATGACTTTGCTTTCGCGCAAAGTAAAAGTGCGCCGGCGTGAAGACCAGTGAGAATCATCAAATGAGGGAGAAGCTGCCTCGGGAGAGTCGCTTGTGGATACTTTCCAGGTGGAGATAGTTGGATCAATCAGGGATTCAAATTCCTGAATAAGCTTTTGAATTTTTTGGTCTTCTTGAGCCCGGAGAGGAATTAATATGATTAACGATATAATAAGAGAAATAACCAGAAGATGACGATATTGGTTTTTCATTGGAATCTCCCTTCTAAGAAAATGGTTTAGACACCATCGAAAGCGGATGCATCTTATCAATTCGCCGACGAAAGGTCAATATAGGGAGGAGGAAGAGACGTATCTAGTCGTTTTTAAATTTTTTGTGCAGCCAAAAAAGACAGACGGCCGGCAGTTGATAAATAGCCAAGATTACCGGGGCGAGAATAAGCCAGTAAATATTGAATTCCGGAAGGAAGAGAAGGATAAAGAAGACAATACCAAAAATAGAAAAGATTATTGAGAGAACCAGAAAGAAGGGGCTGAGAAATTTAAGTTTATTCATAACAAAGTTCGATCTATGAAATTATAGAAATTTTTGAGTGAAAAATCCTTGTTTTTTTGAAATAAATCCCGAAGATTCTTCTTTAAGGCTGCAGGATAAATCCTTCTTTAAAGAGAGATAAGCAGGCATCAACGACCTTGGGATCGTAGAGTTTGCCCTTATTTTGCTTTATTTCTTTTAGAGCCTCCTGTATGGCCTTGGCTGGTCGGTAAGGACGGTGGGAAGCCATCGCCTCCACTACATCAGCCACGGCAATGATGCGAGCCTCTAATAGGATTTGGCCGTTTTTTAATCCCTGGGGATAACCACTGCCATCAAGGCGTTCGTGGTGTTGATGAACAATTTCAGCAATTGGCCAGGGGAATGCAATATTTCTGAGGACTTCGTAGCCCACTTGGGGATGGGTTTTAATGATATTAAATTCCAGCTCGGATAATTGCCCTGGTTTGCTCAAGATCTCAGCCGGGATATGGATTTTGCCGATGTCATGGACTTCAGCCGCCAGTTTAATGGCGTCAATTGTTTCCCGGGGTAAATTCATTTTTTCCCCAATAGCCGAAGAAAGGAGGGCGACCCGTCGTTGATGACCGGCGGTATAAGGATCCCGCATTTCAATCGTTGAGGCTAGGGCCTGAATGGTCCCAGTCATCGCTTTGGTTAATCTTTCCAGGCTTTTTAGCTGTTCTGCTTCCGCCTTACGTTGGGCGGTAATGTCAGCCAGGGTGAGAACTACCCCGCTGATTTCCTGTTTTTCATATTCAATAGGAGCCACCAGCGGAGCCACAGGGGTGAGATGACCGTCTTCCCGTCGCAAGAGACAGCGGGGAGGAAAGGTAAATTGAGAACATAAATGAATGTCCTTGATCGGAATATCAATAGTTTTTTTGGTTGTTTCATCGATTATTTTGACCACTTTGGTTAAAGGTTGGCCCAGAGCTTTGGCTTCTGAGCAGCCGGTGAGTTTAACAGCCAGAGGGTTCATGAAGGTTATCCGGCCGCGGGAGTCAGTAGCAATAACGCCTTCCCGGATACTGGTTAAGATGGTGGACAACCATTGTTCTCTTTCTTTCAGCCGGTTTTCCATCTTGAATTTGTAAAGCGCTACTTCAATGGTGGTTCGCAATTCTCTTTCTTCGAAAGGTTTGAGCAGATAGCCGAATGGTTCTGATTTTTTCGCCTGTTCCACGGTAATCTGGTCAGTATAGGCGGTCATGTAGATGATCGGGATATTGAGATTGAAATAAATGTAGGAAGCCGCCTCCACCCCGGCTCGTTTACCCTCGAGCATGATGTCCATAAGGACAACGTCAGGTTTTAACTCTTCGGCTTTTTTAATGGCTTCTGAGGCAGTGTTGACCACCGCGACGACATCATACCCGGTGTTGGTCAGCATGTGGTGAATATCGCGGGCGATGATGACCTCATCTTCTACCAGAAGAACTTTTGTTTTTTTCATGGTCAACGTCGTTTTATAATCCCCTTAAAATTAAATTGGCTAGCTTTTTCCTGACTGATAGGGGCAGCTAGCCAGAAAGCTGAGAGGGAAAGGGTAGTTAATAGAAAGGGAATCCATCATCTTACCTTTTAATATGCAAAAAAATTATGACAATGTAAAGGATGTTTTAATTTGCGTTAGAAAGAGGAGATCGTTTTTAATGATGAATTGGAGAAAAACGCCAGCTTGCCTGGTGGTTAATCTCATTGATGTCCAGAGCTTGGTAGAAGAGAGGGGATTTTTCCTGCCGGAGAAAAGTCGGTTGGGAATTAATGTTCGATGAATGGAGAGAAATTAGACTAGAGTAATTTGATTGAAAATATTAGAAGAAAAAAAGAGTGCGCCCGGAGAGATTCGAACTCCCGACCTTCTGATTCGTAGTCAGACGCTCTATCCGGCTGAGCTACGGGCGCACACAACTCGTGGTGAGCGTGTTCAATATAGCCTAACCTACGGGAATTTTCAAGGGTTGGGACAGCCTCGTTGTTTCCTTAGTCCTCGGCCAAGAAAGAAGAGAGGCACCGCCGGCTAAGAATCTGGAAGCCCGGAGAAAAGAACGCAAGAAAAGAAATAGGTGTACCAGGCGTTGAAAGGAGAGGTGGTGGGCGGTACTGGGTTCGAACCAGTGACCCCCGGTTTGTAAGACCGGTACTCTACCCCTGAGCTAACCGCCCAGCAATCAGTCTAATAGTTGAGGACTGGTGTTCCTAAAATTAGAGAAATCCCCCCTCTTTGTCAAGTCTAAGGGGAGAGATGGTATTCTGGCCGATGATGGAGTTTGGCCTCCAGGGGATTAGCAATTGACATAATCGAAGGGGTGTGATAAAGTGAAAATCCATCTCCCAATCTGGTGAGAGCATTAAATTCTGAGTCAATCGAGGTAATCCAATGTTTGCGGTGATAAAAACAGGTGGTAAACAGTACCGAGTCCAGGAAGGCGATATCCTGGATGTCGAAAAACTCGACTACGAGGTGGGTCAGGAGATTGAGTTTAAAGATGTCCTCTTGGTGGAGGATGATGAAAAAACTTTAATTGGCACTCCACTAGTTGATAAAGCTAAAGTTGTGGCGGTTGTTCTCGAGCATTTTAAAGGGGAAAAAGTTATTGTCTTTAAGAAAAAAAGACGGGAACAATACAAGCGGAAAAAGGGCCACCGGCAGCAACTGTCGAAAGTGAGAATCGAAAAGATACTGGTGGGTGAGGAGAAAGTGAAGAAGGCAGTGCCGGCTAAGGCCAAAGCTAAGGCTCCGGCTAAAAAGAAACCAGCTCCAGCCAAAGCGGCCTCAGCTCCCCCAACCAAGAAGGTAACAGAAAAAGAAACTCTCCCTGCTCCTCAAGAGGAAAAGAAAGCCGCTCCCCGAAAAAAGCCAGTCCCCAAAAGGAAGGATGAAGCAGCCAAGAAAGAACCAGCTGGCCGGAAGAAGAAGGCTGCCCCCGCTCCCTCCAAGAAAGAGATAACCACTACCGGTAAAGCCTCTCCGAAAACAGGCAGCGTGAAGAGGAAAGCTTCCTCAGAGAAACCCGCTCCCAAAGCAAAAAAGACCGAGCAAGAAAAAGAGACTAAGGAGTAAGAAAAATGGCGCATAAAAAATCAGGTGGCAGTGCGAAAAACGGTCGGGATAGTCATTCCAAAAGATTAGGCGTCAAACGTTTTGGCGGGCAGTTTGTCCGCGCCGGCTCCATAATTGTTCGCCAGAGAGGGACTCCTTTTAAACCCGGGTTAAATGTGGGCCGAGGCAAAGATGATACTCTATTTGCTTTAACTGATGGTTACGTTAAATTCATGGTTAAGGGGAAAAGAAATAAAGTCGTCTCGGTCATCCCGAGAGAAGAGGTGGCTGCGCCCAGCTGATGTTTATTGACCAGGTCGAAGTAACCCTTCTGGCGGGAAGGGGAGGAGACGGTTGTCTCAGTTTCCGACGCGAGAAGGGCGTCCCTCGAGGAGGACCTGACGGAGGTCGTGGCGGGGATGGAGGAAGTATTTACTTAGTAGCTGATTCCCACCTTAACACGCTGGCCTATTTTCGTTTTCATCCTATAATCAAAGCTCCCCGGGGAGCTCATGGCCAGGGGAATAATCGGCAGGGAAAGAAAGGAAAGGACCTCTACTTGCGGGTGCCTGTCGGCACCGTGGTCAAAGAAAAGGAAAGTGGCGAGGTCGTTTTTGATTTTACCCAACCAGGTCAGACTTATCTCGCGGTTCGCGGCGGTCGGGGGGGACGGGGGAATGCTTCGTTTGCTACGTCCACTCATCAGGCCCCTCGTTTCCGGGAAAGAGGAACACCGGGAGAGGAAAAGAGTTTTATTCTGGAGTTGAAATTAATTGCTGATGTCGGTCTGGTTGGTTTTCCCAATGTGGGCAAGTCCACGCTTATTTCCCGGATTTCAGCGGCCCGGCCCCGGATTGCGGACTATCCCTTCACTACTTTGATTCCTCATCTCGGAGTAGTTGATGTTGACGAAGTCAACAGCTTTGTGGTGGCGGATATTCCCGGGCTTATTGAAGGGGCCAGCCAGGGGCAGGGGCTGGGGAGTCGCTTTCTCCGTCATATTGAAAGGACGAAAATTCTGGTTCATCTGATCGATGTTTCCCCTTATTCCGGGCGGGATCCTGTCGAAGAATATCATGTTCTCAGAAAGGAATTGGCTGCCTTTAATCCCCAACTGGTGGAGCGGCCCCAGGTCATTGTGGCCAATAAAATCGATCTTCTCTCGCCCGCCGGCCTCGAGAGAGAACGCCTGGAGAAAGTGAAGAATTTGGCGCAAGAGTTAAACTTACCTTTTTTTTCGATATCAGCTATCAAAGGAGAAGGCTTACGTCCTTTAGTTAACGAATTGTATCAAATATTACAAAAGGAAAAAGAGCATCACGGACAGTATGAGACGAACGAGTAAATTAGGGTTATTTGGCGGCACCTTTAACCCCGTCCATCTGGGCCACTTGCAAGCCGGCGAAGAAGTTTACCGAAAAGCCCAACTGGATCGCATTCTTTTTATTCCTTCTTATATCCCTCCTCATAAGAAGGTACGAAATATTGCTCCAGCTGAACATCGCCTGGCCATGCTCCGATTAGCGCTGGCCGGTCGACAGGAATTTATTCCTTCAGCCATTGAGATCGAAGACCATCGGACCTCCTATTCCATTTTTACCCTGAGAAAAATAAAGCGGCTTTATCCGCGGGCGGAACCATTTTTCCTCATTGGGGTTGATGCCTTCCTGGACATCGAGACATGGAAGGATTATGAACTTGTCCTAGAAGAGAGCAATTTTCTGGTCATGAGCCGACCGGGTTACCAGTTGGCAGAAGTGAAAAAGGTCCTGGCGAAACGGTGGCAGTCTAAAGTGGCCTGGTTGGAAGAGGGAGAACAGCTGGATCTCCTGGCCCCGGATTACACTATTTTTTTGGTGGAAATAAATGCTTTACCTATTTCGGCTTCAGAAGTAAGAGAAAGAGCCAGGCGGGGGGAATCGATTGCTGGACTTGTTCCGGCGGCCGTCGCCGACTATATCCGCCAACATCGCCTCTATCAGGATAAGCCATGAAAGAAAAAATTTCTGTCTCGACCATTAAGAATTTAAATTTGCCCAAGAGAGCTCTGCCCCAGACGGTACGACTAGTGGTTAAATTGGGTCTGGCCAAGAAGGGTGAGGAGATAATGGTTCTCAAACTTAGTGAATTAACATCCTTTACCGATTATTTTATCATCATGCATGGCCAATCGGAGCGACAAATTCTAGCCATTTATGAGCATATTGAGACTGAATTGAAAAAGATCAATCTCCGTCCCCTGGGAGTGGAAGGGGTGGCCAATGCGGAATGGGTGCTTATGGATTATGGCGATTTTATCGTTCATATATTCTCCCGCCAGGCCAGGGAGTATTATTCTTTAGAAAAACTCTGGGGTGATGCTCCTAAAGCGGTCTGGAAATAATCCCTCTGGAAAATTTTAGATATTTTCTTTGAGCTAAGAAAAAGTGTCTGTTTTTTAAATTTTTTTTCTCAGAGGGGAAGAAAAGGGTTGACTTTTCTCTAGAGAGTTCTTATTTTATTGAACACCCTGCCTCTAAGAGGGGGAGTTTGAATTATGAAGCTGAGACTTATCTGGCCGGGAAAGTGTCGCCAGCCTCAACTAACCCTTCTTATTCAACAATATTGGCAGCGGATAAATCGCCTTGTTCCCTGTGAAATTGTGGAGACTGGGGAAGCCCGAGGCATGCCCGAGCGGGAAAGACAGAAAATTCTGAAGATTGAAGGAGAAGGTATTGCCAAAAATATTCAAGGTGGCTATATTATCTGTCTTTCTGATCAAGGACATGAGATGAGTTCGGCAGAACTAAAGGACTTTTTAACTAGATTGTTTAATTCATCAGTGAAGACGGTTAATTTTATTGTGGGTGGTTTTCTGGGTCTGGATGAATCAATTCTGAAGAAGGCCGATAAAATAATTTCTCTCTCCCGAATGACATTTTCTCATGAGACCGTACGTCTGATGTTAGTTGAACAGCTCTATCGGGTTTTAACCATGACCCAGGGTTTAAAATATGCCAAATAGGGGGAAAAATTGGACAAAAAGGACAAGGAAAGATTCAAAAAAATACTCCTCCAAAAAAAGGAAGAAATAATCAGTAAAATTGTGGAATTCGACTCGGAAAGCAAAGAAATTGAACCAGAAGTAGCCCAGGACCTGGCGGATCGAGCTGATAATACTTATACCAAAGAGTTTCTTTTAAGCCTTTCTACCCAGGAAAGAAAGCAGCTCAAATTGATAGATCAAGCTTTAATCCGGATTGAAAAGTGCACTTATGGGAAATGTGAAATGTGCGGGGAGAAGATCAGCAAGAAAAGATTAGAGGCTATTCCTTGGACTCCTTATTGTGTCCGGTGTCAGGAAAAAGCCGAAGAGAGAACCGAACCCGAACCTCTCTAATTAGTGGTTTTTTCCGCTCCCTGGAAAAGTTTGTTGAATTTCTTTTTTTTCCTTCTTTTTGTCAAGTCTGTGGGGTTTTTTTAGATGGCCTGGGCGAAAGAGTTGTCTGTCAGCGATGCTGGGAGCAGGTGATTTTGCCCTCCGCAGGTCACTGTTGGCAGTGTGGTCGCTTTTATGAGATTGGAGGTGGTGAATACCTCTGTTCAGAGTGTCTTGGCCAGCCCCCCTTGTTAGCGGTGCATCGTTCGGCTCTGCCTTATCAAGGTGTCCTGCGGGAGATTATTCTTCTTTTTAAATTCAAAGAATATCGCTGTCTAGCCCGGCCGTTGACGGAACTGGCCCTGAAGATGACCCGAGAAGATGAGAATCTTTGGGCAGGGGTGGAGATGCTCGTCCCGGTGCCCCTTCATCCACAAAGAGAAAAAGAGAGAGGCTTTAACCAGGCTAAATTATTAGCCGGGGTTTTCGCCAAATATCTAGGCCTTCCCTGGGAGGCCAAGGTATTAAAGAAAGTAATTAACTCTCCACCACAGAGTTCTGTCGAGGGAAAAAATCGTTGGGTGAATGTCAGGAATGTCTTTCAGGTTAGGAAAAGGGAGAGAGTGGCGGAAAAAGTTATCTGTCTGGTCGATGATGTTTATACCACCGGCGCTACCCTGAATGAATGTGCCCGGGTGCTGCTTAGGGCTGGGGCGAAGGAGGTCAGAGCAATAACCATTGCTCGAGCTTAAAAAAAAACTCTCTCTTCCTGGCCAGGAAGAGAGAGTGCTGGCAAAGTTAGATTTAATTATTTCTTTTTAGCTTCTTTTTTGCTGGCTTTGAGGACCTTTACCTTCCGAGGTTTTAATTCCGGCTTTTTGGGCATGGTGATCTTTAAGATACCGTTGTCGTACTCGGCAGAGATCTTGTCCTGGTCAACATAGTTGGGCAGCGTGAAGGACCGGCAGAAGGAACCGTAAGCCCGTTCGATGCGGTGATAATTTTCCTCTTTTATTTCTTTCTCCAAGCGGCGCTCACCACTGATGGTCAGAGTGTTATCTTCCACCTTGATATCGATATCTTTCTCGTCCATACCGGGCAGCTCAGCCGTGAGGACGACTTCGTGCTCGGTTTCGTAGATGTCCACCGAAGGAGTCCAGGAACCAGCCAGGAGGTCCTGTTCTTCACCTCGGGAGGCAAAGAAATCCTCAAAAAGCCGGTTCATTCTTTCCCGCAGAGTGATCATATCCCGAAATGGGTCCCATCGAATGATGGCCATTTTATCACCTCCTTATCAAAATTTCTTAGTGCAATAATAATATAATATTTTAGTCTATTTTTGTCAAGTATAAGTAAAAAAATTTATTTTTTTCGTCCACTGATCAAAAGGGTCATCTCGCCCTTAAGAGTGATTTTCTCTACCTTGGCTAATATCTGTTTAATTTGGCCGCGAATAAATTCTTCGTGGACTTTAGTTATTTCTCGGGCGATAACCATCTCCCTGTCGCCCAGAGTTTCAGCCAGCTGGGTTAAAAATTTGGCCAATCTCCTGGCCGGCAGAAAGAAAACGAGTGTCCCCGGCTCATCGGCCACTTCCTGGAGAAGCTTCCGTGTTGCTTCTTTCTTAGGAGGGGGGAAGCCCAAGAAAAGGAAGCGGTGGCTGGGCAGGCCGGCTGCAGCCAGAGCGGCCGTGATGGCTGAAGGCCCAGGGATAGGGGTGATTTTAATGCCGGCTTTTAAAGCTTGCTTGATTAAAGGAAATCCGGGGTCGGAAAGACCAGGAGTGCCGGCATCAGAGACCAGGGCAATCTTCTGACCTTCTTTTAATTTTTGCAGAAGAAGGGGGACCTTTTGTTTTTCCCGGGGATGAAAATAACTAATCAGAGGCTTTTTTATCTGGAAATGATTGAGGAGTTTTAAGGTCCGGCGAGTATCTTCGCAGGCAATCAGATCAACTTCCCGTAGCACTTCCAGGGCCCGGAGGGTGATATCCTCCAGATTACCGATAGGGGTGGCGACAATAAAGAGCTGGCCGGTGGAAAAAGAGGGAGAAGAATTCATCTATTTATCCCAGTCGTAGGGATAGAGGAAATCGTGGGTGACGGTTCTTGCCGAGAGTTTGGGAATGACCGGCGGTTTTCGTTTGAATTCACTTTTCTTGATCAGAGAAATAATTCGGTCAACTTTGGTGGCAGGAAAGCCGTGGTTAATGACTGCTTCCCGGGGCAATCTTTGATCGACCAGGTGAAAGAGGATTTGGTCTATTTCCTCATAGCTCAAGCCTAATTCGCCCTCGTCCGTCTGACCAGGCCAGAGACCGGCAGTGGGGGTCTTGGTGATTATTTTCTCGGGAACCCCCAGATGACGGGCCAGCAGGCGAATCTGGGTTTTGTATAAATCACCCAGGGGATTTATGGCAGAGGCCATATCGCCATGGATAGTGCCGTAGCCTAAGAGAAGCTCGGTTTTATTGCTTGTTCCCAGAATTAAAGCTTGATGCCGGGCAGAAAAATCATAGAGAATAGACATTCTTTCCCGGGCCATTTTATTGCCTTTAAGAATCTTGTTCTCGGTGGGATATTTCTGGAAGTAAGCATCGATCATCGGGGTGATATCGATGATCTGGCTGGCCAGGCCAAGTTGATGAGCTATTTCCTGGGCGTCTTTGACGTCCTGGGAGAAACTGTGGCCGTAGGGCATGATCAGGGCCACCACATTGGCCGGGGAGAGGGCTCGGGCGGCTAGGAAGGCGGCTACTGAACTATCGATGCCACCGGAAAGGCCGATAATGGCCCGCTGAAAACCCAGTTTTTTAAATTCCTCCCGGATAAAGGTTGTCAGGACATTTTCAATAAAAGCTGGATTCATTTTAGTCATGTTCGATGATTTTTTCCAGGGACCGCCAGATGACCTCCGGCCGGTTATCCCGGCGGTAGAATCTTTTCCTGCGGGCTGACCGCAATTCTTCTGGATTAATTTCCTGGATAAGGAGGTGTTCTTCCAGGTCAGGAGCGCGGGCGATGAGTTTTCCGTGGGGATTATAGATGAAAGAGCCGCCGGCAAAACCCTTACCGTCTTCAAATCCGACGCGATTACAATAAAAGACAAAAGCACTGGAAAAGAAGGATATGGTTTCTCCCATGAGTTCCCACATCTTCTGGCTGGCGAAGCCGGGCTCCTCCTGTAATCCCCGCCCAGGGGCGGCACTCACCACAAAGATATAATCAGCCCCACCACTGAAGAGGGCATAGCTGGATCCATAGTTCAGGAAGTCATAGCAGATTAAAAGACCTGCCCGGCCAAAAGGGAAATCAAAGCTGGCAATGACTCGACCAGGGGCAAAGAATTTTCCTTCTTCAAACATCCCGTAGGTAGGAAGATAGACTTTCCGATGGAGATGAAAAATTTGCCCCTGTCCCAGGCAGGCTGCTGAATTGAAGAAGATTCCCGGCTCCTTTTCTTCAACAAAACCGAGGATGACGATGAGGTCCTCACTGGCTTCCAGCAACTGTTTAAAAATCGGACTCAGGTGAGGCTGAAGAGCCACCTCTTCCACCAGGTCCCGGAGGAGATAACCGGTCAGGCTTAACTCCGGAAAGACTAAAATATCAACCTCTCTTTGCCGGGCTTGCTTGATGAGCTGAAGATGAAGCTCCAGATTTTTCTCGACATCCCCTAAGACGGGCTTAATCTGAGCCAGAGCTATTTTCATAATATAATTGAAATAACATAATTTTGACTGGTTTTCAAATCAAGTAAGGCCAAGATGGTGCAAGAAGTCTGCCTATTTTCAAGAAAGGGCCAGGAAAATACCGGAAACAGTTCACCTATGGCCAGTTTTCCTGGCTGTTCTCCAAAAAATGATTCCTCCGACCATTCAACCACTGGTCAAGGTGCCCTATCTCCGGTTTTCGGAATCCAATCACAGCCGTCAGAAGGTTTGCTCGGTGAAAAAAGAGATGACTTTTTCCGGTTGAAGCAATATATTATATTTTTCAGTTAAAAACACATTTAGTTTTCCAGGGGAGAGCGGGCGGTTGGAATAAATTCCAATGAAATTGTCAGTTCAATCCAGCCAGAAGATTTATGAGGCGGCGAGAATAATAAAATTGAAAATCTTGAAAAGATGTAATATAAATTATTCGAAGAAGGAGCCTCCCTGCGGTGAGTTTAAACTAAATTAGATATTAATGGAACATATAGCCCTTTATCTTAGAGATATTTATTTTAACGGGAAAAGCGGCCGGCTGATATACCGGGGGGGAAGTATATATAAATTCCTCTTTTTCCGGGAGGGAGAGCTGGTCTTTGCCAAGACGAACCAGCCGGATGAACTTCTGGGACGGGTCCTTCATCGTATGGGTAAACTGTCGGATGAGGAATATGAACGCCTGGATGAAATCGTTACGCCCAAGAAGTATATTGGCGAAACCCTTATCCAGAAGAAAATAATAACCACGGAAGAATTATTCCGGGCGCTTCAGACCCAGATGCGGGAAATTGTCCTCAATCTATTTCCCTTGTTCGAAGGTCAATATAAATTTCAGGAGAAAAAAGAATCTGGCTTGGACGAATTCGAAATTAATCTCGATCTAGCCAGTATAATTGAGGACGGAATTCGTCGTCTTAAGTTCAATCCCGCCATCCGGGATTTTTTCCAGCGGAAAAAATTTATTGTGGGCAATAGAGAATTTTATTTTAGATTAACGGATGAGGAAAAAGCCATCCTGCAGGCAATTGAAGAGAGAATGAGCTTGGAAGAAATATACAAAGCATCAAATTTGGCTGAAGAAGAATTCTGGAAAAGTCTATATTTAATTCATTGTTTAGGGCTGGTTGATGTTGTTGAAAAAGAAGCATCGGCAGACAAAGGTGAAGCTCCCCCTGGAGATGGAGAGGGTAAATTAAAAGAAGATCTTGAAGAGATTATCCGTTTCCATCAGAGCCTGGAAGGATTAAACTACTATCAAATTCTTAATGTTCCTCCGTCCTCTTCACCAGCAGAAATGAAAAAAGCTTATTTTCGCCTGGCCCGGAAATACCATCCCGACCTTTATCCCCGGGATTTACCGGCTGAAATCAAGGAAAAGATCGAGGATGTTTTTGATGCCATCACCAAGGCTTTTAAAACTTTATCTGACCCGGTTAAAAAAGAAGAATATGACAAAAAATATGAGTCCCCTGAATACCTCGATGGCAAAGAGATAGAGCGTCGAGCCGAAGTTAAATTCCGTCAGGCAAAAACACTCTACAATCAGGCACGTTATGAGGAAGCTTATGCCCTCCTGCGGGAAGCCACCCGGTTGATAAAAAACAAAGGTAATTATTTTCTACTGATGGGGATGACCCTGGCCAAACTGCAGCGGTACTTGAAGGAAGCCGAAGAAAGTTATCTCAGAGCCATCAAACTCGAACCATGGAATCCAGAAAGTTACGTGGCTCTGGGATTGCTTTATAAAAAGGAAGGGCTGGTTCTTCGGGCCAAAAAACAATTCCAGAGAGCTCTTTCTTTAGACCCGGATCATCGAGTGGCCAGAAAAGAGTGGGAAGAGTTGGAGGGGTTGGCCAAAAAGAAAAAGACGTGGAAAGATTTCCTGTCCATGGATGTTTTTGGGAAGAAAAAGAAGAGTTGAAAATTTGGTGATTATTTCTCCAGCCCAATTTGTTTCAGAAAGTCTTTTTCGTTCCAGGTAGTGATATTAAATTCTCTGGCTTTCTGGAGTTTTGAGCCGGGATTATGACCAACGATAACCACTGAGGTTTTCCGGCTGACGGAGGAAGTGACCCGGCCACCCAATTTTTCAATTAACTCCCGGGCCTCATCCCGGGTAAATCGTTCCAGTTCTCCGGTCAGGACAAAGGTCATCCCGGTAAAGAGTTTCTCAGTGGGCTCCTCAGTTATCTGAGCCTCTGTTCTGACCCCAGCTCTTTTTAAACGATCAATAAGTTCGAGGTTTTCTTTTTGCTGGAAGAAAAAGACGATGCTTTCAGCCACCTTAGGCCCAATATCGGGAAGTTCAAGCAGGTCTTCATAGGAGGCCTTAGCCAGGGTGTCCAGGCTTTTGAAATGAGAGGCCAGGGTCTGAGCGGTACGTTCACCAACATAGCGGATACCTAAAGCAAAGAGCAACTGGGCCAGGTCTCGCTGTTTGGAAGCCTCAATTTGATCCAGCAGATTTTGAGCACTCTTAGGTCCCATTCTTTCTAGATTGATCAGATCCGCTTTTTGAAGATGGTAAAGGTCGGGAATACTTTGAACCAGTTTATTAGCCAGGAGTTGGTCCACCAGAGCCTCCCCCAAACCTTCGATGTTCATCGCTCGACGGGAAGCAAAATGAAGCAGAGATTCCCGCAGGCGGGCAGGACAGGAGGGATTTATACAGCGGGAGATGACTTCTCCTTCTGGTTTAAAGACCGGAGAATGACAAACTGGACAGTGGGTGGGAAAGGAAAAGGGTTTTTCCTGACCAGTTCTTCTTTCTTTCATCACGGAGACAACTTTGGGGATAACATCTCCACTTCTCTCAATCAGCACATAATCCCCAATGCGGATATCCTTGCGGCGGATTTCTTCTTCGTTATGGAGGGTCGACCGGCTGATGGTGGTTCCGGAGAGCTGCACCGGTTCAAGAATCGCCACCGGCGTAAGAGCCCCCGTGCGGCCAACCTGCACCTTGATATCAATAATGCGGGTTGTGGCCCGGCGAGCAGGGAATTTATAGGCAATCGCCCAACGGGGAAATTTGGCGGTATAACCCAGAGCCTGTTGCTGCTCGGTGGAATTAACTTTGATAACAATGCCATCCACATCATAATCCAGCTCATCACGTCTTTCTTTCCAGTATTCGTAATAATCGATGACTTCTTTTACTGAGTGACAGAGATGGACGTGAGGATTGATTTTAAACCCGAGTTTTTTGAGTAATTGGAGGTTTTCCCACTGGCTCTCCTGGGGTTGGCCATTGACAAAGATGTAATATAAGAAGATATCAAGATTTCGTTGAGCTACTTCTTTGGGATCAAGTAACCTAATTGTCCCAGCTGCGGCATTGCGCGGATTGGCAAAGAGAAATTCTCCTTTTTCTTCTCTTTCTTGGTTGATTTTTTCAAAAGAAGTAAAGGGAAGGTAAATTTCCCCTCGTACTTCCACTTCATCTTTGAGGGAAATGGAGAGGGGTAGACTTCGGATTGTTTTAACATTGGCGGAGACATCGTCTCCCCGGAAACCATCGCCGCGAGTGATAGCCTGAGCATAATGGCCATTCCGATAAATAATGGCTATCCCCAGACCGTCTATTTTAAGTTCAGTGACGAATTCAACCTTTTGGCCGGGTAATAGTTTTTCTATACGCTGGACAAAATCCAGAAATTCCTCTCGGTTATAACAGTTGTCCAGACTGAGCATAGGGACAGAATGGTTCACTGAGGGAAAGCCTTCGACCGGTTGCTCGCCGACTCGCTGGGTGGGTGAGTCAGGCGATATCAGTTCGGGATAGAGGCCTTCTAAACGCTCGAGTTCTTTAACCAGACAATCGAATTCGTAGTCAGAGATTTGAGGATCATTGTCCACGTAATATTTTTTTTCGTGGTAACGGATTTGTTGGCGTAGTTCTTCAATGCGTTGAGCCGCTTCTTCTTTAGAAACCCCCACTCTTCTCCCTCCTCCTCAGGGGGATTTAATAATTAATATTTATAAATAATATTTAATAATTAATATTTATAAATAATTATTTTATTTTATACCTAATTTTTGTTTGGTCTGGGCAATAAGCTGATTGAATTTCTCCAGGGCAGCTTTCTGCTTGGCTTCCAGTTTCTCGATGGCTTGTTGTTCGGCCTCAATCTGCTTGAGTAAATTTTCCATTTCCTGCTTTTCTGCTTCGGAAAGGTCTTCTTCGTCTTTATTGCCAAATTTAGAGTTAAAAGTATTGGTTAAATTTTCCAGTTTTTTGGCACGGTCAGCCAGTTCTTTGACTGTTTCGTTATATTTTAAAGAAGGATTCTGGGTGAAGAATAGGCTTTCAGCCAGTTTCATGGCCTTTTCGGAATAGCTTTGGGAGAGAAAGGCAGCCTGAAGGAGGTAATCAATCGCTTCCTGGCTGACCGCCGGGTTGGTTTTACTTCTGGCAGCCAGAATGATACCAATGTTATAGGCGATTTCACCACTTTTCTGTTTGGTGTAAGCCTGTTTATAGTACTTTAAAGCTTCACTTGTTTTTCCAGCGCGGTGGAGAGATTTGGCATAGAAAACCAGACTAGGGTAATCATTCATTGAGGTAGCGGGGATTTTAAAAGCCTGGGCAGCTTCGGTATATTTTTTTCTGTCGTAGAGAGCCTTGCCAATCTTTTTCAGCGAGGTGATGATTTGTTTGTTTTTCAAAATAGAGTAGGAGTTAAGGTAGGCTTTGAGAGCGCCACTATAGTTTTTGGCCTTTTCCATAGCCTGTGCCTGAATGAAGTAACCGGCGCCCTGAAATGTTTGCCATTGTTTGGCCGCATTGGGGCTGTCAGCTTTCGCTTTATTGGACCGGGCTATCTGGATGATTTGAGTAGCGTAATTCTGAGCTTTGGACAGGTTTTGGCCAGTAGCGGTATAGATTCCGGCAACCTGAATGAGTACCTGGGCCTTGGTTAGATCATCCAGTCCGTCTAGAGCCAGCGCCTTTTCTCCGTAATTAACTGTCTCCTGGGGTGTCTTGCCCGGGTACTGGAGCAAACAAAGATTAGCGTAAGCAAAATTTTCATATTTTGTTCCCTGGCCAGCATATTTACTGATGTACTCTTTAAGTAACTTGGCCTTCTGAGCTACGCTCTGAGCGGTCATGGCTTTAATATAGGCCTGATCGGCTTCAGATTGAGCAAAGGTTAAAGGGGCCAGCAAAAGAGTAAGAGCAGTAATAACAACTATGGTTCTTTTCATTTTGATCTCTCCTCAAAAGTTTTTGGAATCATAGCCTGACACAAATAAATTGTCAATAATAATAGGCCCGCATTCTTTGGGACAAATATATTATAACAAATTCAGAGTACTATATAGCAAAATTTGGGCCAATTGCAAGTGATTAGTCAAGAATTTAGATTGTTATTTCCCAGGGGTAGAGTTAAAATACAAAAAAGAGAGATGAAAAAAGACGAGATTTGTCAAATATTTTTACAGAAGGTGGGTAAAATATTAACAGTGAATGAACCTCTAGCCCATCACTGTCATTTTCAAATAGGGGGCCCGGCTGACTTCTTTTTTAGGGCGACTACAGAAGAGGAGTTGATAGCCAGTGTGAATTTCGCCTGCCAGCAGAGACTCCGATATCGGGTAATCGGCGGTGGTTATAATATTTTTTTTGACGATCGGGGGTATCGTGGTCTCATTATCAAAAACGAAATGAGCTCCATTCAACTTCTGGATGATACTCAAGTGGAAGTTCTTTCAGGCACTTCATTGGAAGAATTAATTCAATTCTGTCTGGACCACGCTTTGGCTGGAATAGAATTTCTGGCGGGTATTCCCGGAACAGTTGGTGGGGCTATTTACGGAAATGCCGGAGCTTTTGGTCAGGAAATCGGTGCTTGGGTGCAAGGAGTAAGGCTATTGAGGACGAGTGGAGAAATTGAGGACGTGGATCGAGAGCATTTGCGGTTTCACTACCGCTGGAGCAGTTTGAAAAAGAGTAAAGATATCATTTTGCGAGTAAAACTGAAGCTGAAGCCGGGAGAGAGAAACACTATTTCCCAGAAAATTGATGACATTCTCCGGCAGAGGCGGTCTAAATTGCCCCCTCCTTCCCTGCCCTGTGGGGGAAGTTTTTTTAAAAATCCAGTTCTGCCCAACGGACGGAAGGTTCCGGTGGCTTTTCTCCTGGAAGAGGTAGGGGCTAAAGGCCTCCGGGTTGGGGGGGCCGTGGTCTCTCAGGCTCATGCCAATTTCATTTATAATCTCGGTGGAGCCCGGGCCAGAGATATCCTCGCTTTAGCCTCCCGATTGAAAGAAAGAGTCCGCCGTCGTTTTGGGATTGAATTGGAAGAGGAGGTTATTTTTCTTCCAGAAGACGCCTAAGCTGATGTCTTTCCTCCGGAGAAAGACACCCTTTATTTTCGCTAATTTCCAGCAGAAGATGGCTAAGAGCGATGAATATTTTTTTTATTTGAGGAGAAGCCTTTAAAGAATCCAGCTGACTGGCCACAGTGTGAATATCTCCTCTCTGGAGGGGGCCGGTGAGGCTTTCTGGTAAACCCAGGGATTGAATATTCTCCAAGGTTTGCCGGCTCAGGGGAAGAAGCATCGCTACCGCCTTCTCGAGTGGATAACCAGCTTCCTGAAGAAGCTTCATTGAGGCGTAAAGCAAACCAACCAGATAATTGGAGGCGAGAGAGCAGGCGGTGTGATAGAGAGGTTTCTTTCCCGGAGAGAGAGCAATTAGTTGTCCTCCCAATGCTTCAACAATTTGTTCGGCCAGCGGTCGAGCTTTATCGTCTCCTTCAAAAGTAAAAAATATTTTATGGAAGATGTGCGGAGGAAGGTTTTTCCTAGGGAAACTTTGAATGGGATGAAGCGAAGCGATCAGGGCCCCTTTTCGTCTTAAGGGAGCCAGGATTGAAGCCGGATGAAAGCCACTACAGTGGAAAATATGTCTTTTTTGCCAATTGAGAGAGAAGGAGCTTATTCGCTGGATAACTTCTTGGAGGGTGTCATCCCGAACTGTAAGAAAGACGATGTCGGCGGTGTGGACCGCCTCTTGTAAAGAGGCATAGATCATTCCGTGGCCGATAAGACGATGGCTTTCCCGAGCTGAGGCACAATGAGGGCTGAAAAGGCCTTCTAATTTAAATTTAGAACCCGTGAGAGCCCTGGCCAGACAGGTTCCCAGGCGCCCCGCGCCGATAATGGAAAAAGAGATTGGGTTCATTTTGGTTTTTTACCAAAGAGTTCAGACCAGTGCTTGATCTCCAATGGGGTTGGCAGCTGAGCATTTTTCTGATATTCCAGATGACGCTGATGTCGTTTGCTGGTTACTTTTAATTCTTTGGCAAATTCAGCGGCAGTGAGGGATTTAAATCCCAGCTGATGAGCCCAGTGACGAATCTCCCGGTCGGAGCTGACCACCCAGAAGTTTCTTTTATTCGATCTCTGGCGAAGAAGCTCGATAATGATTGTATCCGCCTTTTCTCCTGGAGGAGGAAAGATTATTTCGAATTTAGGCTGGGCCTGGGCCACCTCCTCCAGCTCTGGTTGAGGAGGACCGTCAAAGACCACCGTAACTTTTGTCCGCTTGATCCGCTGAAAAATAAGCAGTAATTCCACCACCTTTTCCCTGCTTTGGTAGTCATAGAGAAAAGGGGCAAAGAGATAGCCGGTCAGGTTGTTGCCATCGATTAAATACGCCACCAGTTGGCCTTTTTATGGTTGAAGAATATTCGACCTGCTTTGTATTATTCCAAGATGTAGGATTCACCCTGTTTGAGGATAATAACTTCGGCTCGACTCCCCACTTGTTTTTTGAATTCGTGAGGGTCAGCTTCGACCAGAGGAAAGGTACCGTAGTGGATGGGGATGACTTTTTTCGTTTGTGTAAACTCCACGGCTTTAGCCGCCGACGGAATACCCATGGTGTAGCGGTCACCAATCGGGAGAAAACTCAGGTCGGGCTTAAAGAACTCTCCAATCAATTTCATATCGTAGGTCAAAGCGGTATCGCCAGCATGATAAAGAGTTCGGCCGTCCATTTGGATAACCACTCCAGCGGGGTCTCCTTTTTCACAGGAATGAATGGCATTGACCATATGGACGGTAATTCCCTTAACATCAACCGAACCACCGATATTCATTCCCTCGGCCTCAATTCCTTTCTCCTGGGCCATAACGGCGATCTCGTGAATAGCCACCAGAGTGGCCCCGGTTTTTTGGCAAATAGTGAATGCATCGCCAAGATGATCGCCATGATCATGAGTGACAATAACAACATCAGCCTGAATGATCTTATCGGGGGAGATGGCCGCCACCGGATTACCCGTGAGGAAAGGGTCGATGATGACGATTTTACTTCCTTCAAGTTGAATGGCGGCATGGCCCCACCAGGTGATTTTCATCTGACACCTCCTTTAGTGGTTTTGGATTATACGGATTCGATTATCCGCTTTATTAAATTGTTATTAATTATTATAAATAATGTAGAGAAAAAGAAAACAAATCTTTCCGCTGAACCTGGTTTCAGCGGGTTGGGGCATTAGTTCTTTGACCTGGCTGTTGTTGATCACTTCATCCAGGAGGCCAGGACATCCGCCGACCACCCAGAAGATGAAAGTGGAGATGGAAGACTTCCTGTCCCGAGTCTCTGGCTGTATTAAGAACAATCCGATAACCTGAGAGGGCGATATCCTTTTCCCGGGCGATCTCCCGAGCAATGAGAAGTATTTTCCCCAGGATTGATTTTCTCTCCTCAGGAACTTCATTGAGAGAGGGAAAATGTTCCCGGGGAATAATTAAGATGTGGACCGGAGCTTGAGGCTTAATGTCTTCAAAGGCAATGAGGTCATCGTCTTCGTAAACAATGCGGGCAGGAATCTTTTTGGCGACAATCTGGCAAAAAATGCAGTCATCCATTAGACACTCTCCTCATCCTTTATTCTTTCAATATGAGCCCCAAGAGATTTAAGTTTTTCTTCTATTTTTTCATATCCCCGATCGAGGTGTTCAACATCATTGATGATAGTTTCTCCACTGGCAATAAGTCCCGCCAGAACAAGAGAAGCTGAGGCTCTTAAATCAGAAGCAATGACTTCGGCTCCAGAGAGAGGTGTTTTCCCTTTGACAATAGCCTTATCCTGGAAAACTTCAATATTGGCTCCCAGCCGGAGAAGTTCATTGACGTGGGAGAAACGCCGGTCAAAAATTGTTTCGGTAATAATAGAGGTTCCTTCCGCTTGCGTCATCAGGACGGTGAATTGAGCCTGCATATCAGTCGGGAAGCCAGGGTAAGGCGAGGTGGTTACATCCTGGGGTTTTATTTCAGCCGAGCCTTTAACTTTAAGAACAGTTGGTTTTTGGGGATCAAGGAAAATTTCTGTCCCGGAAAAACGGAGCTTTTCAATGACCGTGGTCAGGTGGTCAGGCCTTACTCCCTGGAGGGTGATTTCGTCTTGATTTAAGGCCCCGACTACCAGAAAAGTGCCGGCTTCGATTCGATCTGGAATGATTTCGTGATTAGCTCCACCGAGAGAGTCAACTCCTTTTATCCGTATGGTTTCTTCGCCGATCCCCTCTATTTTAGCCCCCATTTTCACCAAGAGCTCACAGAGATTAACCACCTCGGGTTCCAGGGAGCAGTTTCGGAGAATGGTTTCTCCCCGAGCTAAAGAAGCGGCCATAACCAGATTTTCTGTCCCTCCGACTGTCTTTTTTTCAAATTCAATTTCCGCTCCATGCAGTTTCCGGGCTCGAGCATGGATATAGCCATGTTCCAGAGAGATGGAAGCGCCCATTTTTTCCAGACCATGAATATGGAGATCGATGGGCCGGGAACCAATAGCACATCCGCCGGGCAGGGCGACAATGGCTTTCCCATGGCGAGCCAGAAGCGGTCCCAGAACAAGGATAGAAGCTCGCATGGCCCGCACATGTTCGTAAGAAGCTTCATCAGAGAGGATGGATTTGGTTTGAATGGTCAGAGATTCCTCCTCCAGGGAATATTCGGCACCCAGACCTCTCATCAGAGTTAAAATGGTAAAAACATCCTTGACCAGGGGAATATTATGAAGATGAATTATTTCTTCAGTGAGAAGAGAGGCGGCAATAGCGGGCAAAACGGCGTTTTTGGCTCCGCTTATTTTGACTGTTCCGTGAAGTCGAAGTTTCTGATTTCCCTGGATTTTAATTTTAGCCATTTACTTAATTCTAAAGAAAGGAGGGTAAAAATTCAATAAACCACGAAAGAAGGGTTCCTTCACCCGAAGGTCAAAAATGTTTTTTCCTGATGTTTTGGAGTTAATAGAGGCCACAATTAAAGACTATTAAGGGCCTGTTCGAGATCCGCAATTATATCGTCCGGGTTTTCTGCTCCGACACACAGCCTGATCATTTGGGGCGGGATGTCAGCTTTTTTGCGGGCTTCTTCGCCCTGCTGTTGGTGGGTTGAGATGGCCGGAATGGTGGCCACACTCTTGATCCGGCCTAAATCAGTGGCTCGCAAGATAATCTGGAAACGATCAAGGACTTTGCGTGCATTTTCCGGGGGGCCATCGACCCGAAAACTCATCAAATGCCCATAGCGGTTAATCGGGTGGCCGGTGCCGTCATCGGAATCAACCAGCTGGAGATAACGTTTGGCCAGCTCATGCAAGGGAAAACTGGGCAGACCGAGATAGTCGACCCGATAAACCCGGGGATGGGAGGCCAGAAATTCAGCTATTTTCTGGCAATTCTGGCTGACCAGGTCAATTTTACTCCGGAGAGTTCGCAGTTCATTAAGAGTCATGAAGGCGTTGAATGGAGAAATAGCGGGACCATTGTCCCGAAAAGGCAGGAATTTAACATATTCCGCAAAATTTTCTTTGAAAAGAGGGTTTTCATTTTTGATTTTAGTGACAATAGGACAGCGACTGATCAGGGCGCCGCCAATGCCTGTTCCTCCAGAGGTGATAGTTTTGGTGAGAGAATGGATGACAATATCAGCCCCATAGGCTATCGGCCTGAGGAGAGCTGGGGTGGCGCAAGTCGCATCAAAAATAAGGGGAATTTCCCAGGAATGGGCCAGCTCAGCCAGTGCCTGCACATCACAGAATGATTGTTGTGGATTACTGGGGGCTTCGACGTAAAGAAACCGGGTGTCTTCGTCGATTTTTTCGCGCCATTCATTGATGTCCTCGGGATGGAGAACCCAGCGGACTTCTATCCCCCGTTCCTGCTGTTTGCGAACGGCAAAATGTTGATAGGTTCCACCATAAACCTGAATTGAGGAAACAAAATTAATTCGTTCAGGACCCTCTTTCTGCTTGACTAGAAAAGGATCAACAGCTGACATAATAGCCGACATACCTGAAGCGGTCACTAGACAGGAAGTTTCGACGCCTGTTTGATATCCTTCCAAAAGGGCCAGAACCCATTCCAGGTAGTAGATAGTTGGATTGGCAATCCGGGTGTAACACCAGGTGGGAATTAAATAGGCTAGAGCTGCTTCTAATTCATCAGCATCCCGGTAGGCCTGAGAGGTGGCCAGATAAATTGGTTCGATGATGGCTCCTTGATTATTGGTGATGGCTTCCTGGAAATTGTAAAGGCCGTGAACAGCAATGGTGTCAAATTTATAATTCCCCACCCGCTGAATCAGCTCCCGACGCTGAGCCAGCATTTTCTCAGCTTTTTTAAGATAAACCTGAATTCCTGGAGAGTATTGACTCTCGTCTTTCATGATTCCTCCTGGAGAATTTTTTATGGTGCCTTTATGGTGGCAGGAGAAAGAAATTGGGGAAATGACTAAGTGTGGCCGGAGAAAAACATGTTATCTTCCGACTTCATGGTTAAATTATAAAAGATTTTTTCCGAAAATTCATTAATTTTTTGGCGGGAGGGGGGGTAATCAATTCTGCCTTGGCCGTGATAATTTGTTGAATATGAATAAGACAACCTTGATAGAAAGCCTGATTTCAGGCCTTAGAATTTATTTTTGACCATAAAAATCGTGTTTGAGCTTATCTCCGGGAAGAGAGAGGATGGCGCTTTAACGAAGAGCGGTTAGAGCTGGTTGTGGGACCTGAAAATTACTTCTAAGGGGAAATTTAGAAAAGTATTTGGGAGTTAATTTTAATAATTTAAACAAGATCTCACGGCCAAGGCGAGAATCTAAGAGGAGCTATGAGCCGGCTTTATCTGGAGGAAAACTTGCTATTTTTTTATTATTTTTATAAATCATAGAATTCAGCTTTTAGCCCGGCAGGATTGAAGTGGTCAAAAATAAAGCTTCGTGGAGAGGAAAAATATTTTGGGCTTTATTTTTGCTTGAGTTAATTTCATTTGGTTCTTTTCCTGGATGGGGCAAGACTATCACCCAGAAAATCGCCGGAGAGATTATTTTCCAGAGAAAAGGCTTTATCTTTAGATTTCGACCAGTTGATTATACCTGGCCTTCTTCCCTCTGGAAGTATGATTTATTAATCGGACATAGATTTGGTCGTTTTGTGGGTTATGGATATTTTAAAGCGGAGGGTATCCACCGCCGATGGCTGGGGTTGCGGTTAGGTCTGAATACCAAAATTATGGCTAACCGAGTTCGGGCTATTGCCCAGATAAGATTATTCTATGGATTAAATTCCTCCTCACCCCATCATTATTATTTAATTCCGGCCTTATTCTATCTCTGCGGCCCTCAAAAGGACATTGAAGTTGGTTTTTTAGGCTATGAGAAACAACTTCAGGGTCATCTGGCTACTTTTATTTTTGGTCCTGCGGTTATTTTACCCCTTCTCCCCCACATTAAATCTCGTTTTTATTGGGGAAGCAATCTTTTTGGGGAGGGACAGCTGATATATATTAAATTTTATTTTTATCTTTAATCGGGTTCTTAAAAAAACCAGCTATCCAATCTGAGACCCATCACCAAAATAGGGAGGCTTATTTATATTAAAGGCCACCATTTTTGCTTGACAGGTTAAATTGTCCTGTGATAAAAGTTCTATGCAGTGACGAAGAAAATCCCAATTGCTTTTCCTAAAATAAATTCTCTTCTTTAACCTTTCTATTTTTTAACCCAAAGGAGGAAAAAATGCGTTTTCTTTTTGTTGGTTTTGGAACAGTAGGGCAGGGGTTGGCTGAACTGCTTATAGAGAAGAGAGCCAAACTTGAAAAGGAATATGGATTAACCTTTAAAATAGTCGGTATCCTGGATAAACAATTAGGCAATGTTATTAATCCAGACGGTCTGGACCTCAAGGAAGCTTTAGCGGCAATTCAAAGTCAAGGCTCTCTGGAGGGTTTAAAAGGCGAGCATGTCTCTGGAGAGGCCCTTGGCCTTATCTCTCAAATTGAGTCAGATGTTTTGATTGAAGTAACTTATACTGATATTAAAACAGGTGAACCGGCCACCTCTCATATCAGAGAAGCTCTAAAGAGAGGCACGCATGTGGTGACGACCAACAAAGGACCTGTCGCCCTGTATTATGAAGAACTAACTGAGATGGCGAAAGCCAACAAGGTCCAATTCCTCTTTGAAGGAACTGTTATGAGTGGCACTCCTGTGCTTAATCTATTTAGAGAGACTTTAGCGGGGTGTGAATTTCACGAAATAAAAGGTATTCTCAACGGCACGACTAATTACATTTTAACGCGAATGGAGGAAGGATTATCTTACGAAGATGCCTTAAAGAAAGCTCAAGAATTTGGCTATGCCGAGGCGGTGCCAGATGCCGATGTCCTGGGATGGGATGCATTGGCCAAAGTAACCATCCTGGCCAAGGTAATTTTCGGTTCGCGGGCCAAACCTTTTGATTTTCCCTGCGAGGGCATCACCGGGATTACCTCCAGTGCCGTGGTGGATGCCTTATCGCGAGGAAAAAGATATAAACTAATCGGTCGGGTCTGGCGGGAAAGGAATCTGGTCAAGGCTGAAGTAGCTCCGGAAGAGATCGATATCAACCACCCTCTGGGAAGTGTTATGGGGGCTACTAATGCTTTGACGGTCCTCACGGATGCTTTAGGTGAAGTAACCGTGGTCGGTCCCGGGGCTGGACGTCGGGAAACAGGCTTTAGCCTTCTCAGCGACCTGATAAAAATCATCCAGCAACAGAGTAAATAGAGTAAATAAGGAAATTGTTTTGACTTATCGTGACTGAGGTTTAGCCGCTGCTTTTCTCAGTCTATCCATAATAGCTCTCCCCAACCCCATCTCCGGGAGTGGTTCAGCCAGAATGATATCCAGGTTGGCCCGATCCAGCCGATGGAGAGCTTCGAATAAATTAGCGGCGGCTTCTCTCAGGCTTCCCGATGAGGATAGAACCTCTACCCGGGCAGCCCTCACCTTTGAGGGTGGAGAGCGAAAGGCGAGATAACCAATTTTAAGCTCAGGGGGAAAGTCAAACTGTCCCTGGATGATGACCAAAGGAGTTCGGGGAGCATAATGCTGGGGTAATTGCCCGGGAGAAAGAGGCTTTTGAGACGATGGATGCATTTTTAGGGGGCCGATTATTTTCTCGATTTCTTCAACGGGGACACCGCCAGGACGGAGGAGGGTTGGTTCGCCGGTTAAGTCCAGGACAGTTGATTCGATGCCGATGGGTGTTTTTCCGCCGTCAAGGATCAGGTCAATATGTGGTCCTAATTGCTCAGCTACATGCTCGGCAGTGGTGGGACTGAGATGGCCGAAAAGGTTGGCGCTGGGAGCGGCTACCGGTAGGCCTGCTTTTTTGAGGAGAGCCAGGGCTACTGGATGGTCAGGCATCCGCACAGCCGCAGTGGGTAAACCGGCGGTGATTATATCCGGAATATTTTCTTTTTTTAAACAAACCAGGGTTAAAGGGCCTGGCCAGAAGTGCTCAATCAGTCGGCTGGCCAATTCAGATTGTTGAGACCAAATAAGACTGGTTTCCTCGGGAGAGGCAATGTGGATAATCAGGGGGTCGAATTCCGGGCGCTGTTTCACTTCGAAAATTCGGGCTACGGCCAAGGGATCGAAGGCGTTGGCTCCCAGGCCGTAAACGGTTTCAGTGGGAAACGCTACCAGCCCTCCCTGGCGAAGAACTTGAGCTGCCTGTTTGATATTTGTCGGGGTGGCGGGAAGAACTTTCATTTACCCTTATTTTCCTCTTTTAGCGTAATAAATGAAATAGAATATCTCAAGTAACTCGTCATACCTTTCTAGCCGATTTTTTTAAAAGATGAAAATGTTGAGAACCAACCACTGGGTGACCAGAGGAAGTTTGAGAAAGGTTTTTCACCTGGTCAAGCAGAGCTGATGGACCTTTTTCCGGAGGAGAAAAGAGGTCTATTAGCTCCGGAATCAAACCTCAGGAGTTACCATGAGCAGCCGGGAGCGAGTTACCATTTTGGCCAGGGTAGAGAGGCGGTCTTTACATTTTTTTGCTGTGAATTTATCCGCTGGTCTCTTTTTGCCCCTGGAGAAGTTGTTGGTCGTCCTGATGAATAGCTGACTTTTTTCTCTCTTGATAAGCTTTGACTGTCTGAGCCAGAGATTCGTTTTTAAGAGCTAATATTTTGGCAGCTGCCAGAGCCGCGGCTTCCGGTTCTAGAATCACTAAGGGAGCAACTCCGGAGGGCATCCTCAAACTGGAAAAAATGTCGGTGCCTGCAAATTTATCACTGTAAGGAGGACAGGCAATAACTGGTCGAATAGTCTGAGCATCAACGAAGCCACTCAGAGCATTGCTCCGGCCAGCCACGGTAATAAAGACAACTTCATCTTTTTCATATTCTTGAATAATTTCTAGAACTTTCAGAGGAACTTTATGTGCTGAAGCAATTCTCATGATGGAGGGAATTTTTAGCTCGCGGAGAGTGGTGACTATTTTTTCTGACCACTCCTTATCTCCTCGAGAACCCATGATGATAATGACTTTCATCTTTTTTCTCCATCCCTAAAAGATAAAAAAAAAGCGACGGGAGACTACTTCTCCCGTCGCTGCCTAGATTCGGGCCAAACTTATTGCTGACTCTTAACGAACTCTTCAATCCAATCAGTGGTGACACTCTTTGGACGTTCAATGGGTAATCCCAGAGCCCGATCCCAGCAAAGGGAAGCCAGGACTCCCAGTGCCCTCGAGACTCCGAAAAACACCGTGTAGAAATCATATTCTTTGACTCCGTAATGAACCAAGAGACAGCCGGAGTGAGCGTCAACATTGGGCCACGGATTCTTGGCCTTCCCATGTTCCTGCAGGATGGGTGGGACAACTTCATAAAGATCGCTCACGATTTTGAAAATTTCGTCATCAGGCAGATGTTTCAAGGCGAATTCTCTTTGAGCGACATAGCGGGGGTCGGTCTGGCGTAACACCGCGTGTCCATATCCGGGAATTACCTGGCCGGCATTAAGGGTGTCCCAGACATACTGTTTCAACTGTTCTTTGGTTGGTTGTGCCCCTAACTTTTTAATTAGCTCCATAATCCACCGGAGAACTTCCTGATTAGCCAGCCCGTGGAGTGGTCCAGCCAGACCGTTCATGCCGGCAGCTAAAGAGAGATAGGCATCGGAAAGAGCTGAACCAACCAGATGAGTGGTATGAGCGGAGACGTTTCCTCCTTCGTGATCACTGTGGAGGACGAGATAAAGTCGCATTAATTCCTTGAATTCTTCGTTTTCTACCCCCAACATATGAGCGAAGTTACCACCCCAATCCAGATTGGGATCCGGAGGGATGTGTTCATCATTCTTATAGGTTCGACGATAGATGTAAGCAGCAATGCGGGGAAGTTTGGCCAGCAGGTTCATGACGTCTTCGAACATCGGGTCCCAGTATTCGGTCTTGGGCATTCCTTCGCGGTACCGACGCGCAAAGACGGATTCTTTCTGAAGAGCCAGGATGCCCATGGAAAACTGAGTCATGGGGTGCGTATCTTTAGGCAGTGCTTTTAAAACTTCGATCGCATAATCAGGTAATTCGCCTCGCTCCTGCCATTCTTTGGTTACTTCACGGACATCTTCTTCGGTGGGAAGGTCTCCGGTTAATAACAAATAAAAAATTCCCTCTGGCAGAGGTTCTTCACCTCCAGGGGCTTTGGGGAGTTTTTCTCTAAGTTCCGGAATGGTGTAGCCCCGGAAGCGGATCCCTTCATAAGGATCAAGAGCTGAGGTCTCAGTAACTAAACATTTGACTCCCCTCATACCTCCATAAGCCTGGGCGACTGAAACATCCGAAATTTTCACTTCGCCGTGTTCTTTAGCCAGTGATCGAACTCGCTGACGCATAGGTTCGATCTTGGCGGCGAACTTTTCTTTTAATGATGCCATAATGAAATCCTCCTTTGGCATTTATTATTTACCATAATGAATTTTAGACTAAGAAAAATATATCACTCTCTCTTCAGAGATGTCAATTTAATTTTGTTTCCATTAAACATCTCTTTTAACGTAATGGTCTAAAAGATTTTCACAGAAATACAGGGGTTTACTGAATTCAGGAGCTTTGTTTCAATATTGTTGACATTTCCTGCGTAAGAATATTTACTAGAAAAGAAATTTTACCCTGAGCAGGAGAGAACAATGGGATTTTCAATTTTTATCCCGATAATTATCGGGATTATTCTGGTGGTGGGGATTGGAATTTATAATCGCCTGATTACTCTGCGCAATCGGTGCGACAATGCCTGGGCCCAGGTGGATGTTCAACTCCGGCGTCGCTACGATCTCATTCCTAATCTGGTGGAAACGGTTAAAGGCTATGCCAAGCATGAGCGGGAGGTCTTGGAAAAAGTAACCGAAGCAAGAGCCAAGGCGATTAATGCTCAGACAATTAAAGAACAGGGAGAAGCAGAGAATTTTTTGACCGGCGCTTTGAAATCTTTATTTGCGGTGGTAGAGAATTACCCCGATCTGAAAGCCAACCAAAATTTCCTGATGCTCCAAGAAGAATTAGCGGGCACCGAAAGTAAAATTGCTTATGCCCGTCAATTTTATAATGATATGGTAATGAAGTTTAACACTAAACTCCAGGTCTTTCCTTCTAATATAATTGCCCGCATGTTTAATTTTGCGGAAAAGGATTATTTTGAAATCGAGGAACCTGCAGCCCGCGAACCGGTTAAAGTCTCTTTTTAAGTTATTAATTTAATTAATTTCCTTTGGTGAATTCTGGCCAGGATTCTTTAGGAATGGTGAAACAGTGTATGAGCAGATAACCTCAAATAAGAGGAAGTCTCTTTTCTTGGTGTTGATTTTTATTCTATTTATTTTTTTGCTTACCTGGATATTGGGCCGGCTGATTGGCTTGGGTGGAGAGGCTTTGATTGCGGCGGTGATCATTTCAGGGGGAATGGCTGTGGGGAGTTATTATACCAGTGATAAAATTGTCCTGGCTATTAGCCGGGCGAGACCTCTCCGCAAGGAAGAGTATCCTTATTTGTATCATACCATCGAAGGATTGGCCTTAGCGGCTGGCTTGCCTCCTCCCCGCTGTTACATTATCGAAGATACGGCTCCCAATGCTTTTGCCACGGGGAGAAATCCGGAAAAGGCGATAATTGTGGTTACCCGTGGATTGGTCGAGAAGTTAAATCGGCTTGAACTGGAGGGGGTCATTGCCCATGAAATGGCTCATATTAAAAATTATGATGTCCTATTACAAACTCTGGCTGTGGTCATGGTGGGAGTGGTAGTGCTGTTAAGTGATTGGGTGCTACGGAGTTTTTTCTGGGGACGCTTTGGCGGCCGGCGCCGGGATGACCGGGGTAAAGGGAATTTAGGGGTGGTCCTGGTAGTAATGGCCTTGATTCTGGCTATTCTTTCACCGTTGATAGCCCAGCTGCTTCGCTTTGCCCTTTCCAGGAGACGAGAATTTTTGGCGGATGCCCAGGGAGTCATGTTCACCCGTTATCCTCCAGGATTGATGTCCGCCTTGAGAAAGATTTCTCAGGACAGGGAACCTTTGGAGGTAGCTAATAAAGCCACGGCCCATCTTTATATTGTCAATCCTCTAGATAAACTTCAGGGAAGAGTCAACAGGCTTTTTCAGACTCATCCACCGATTGAGGAGAGAATAGCCGCCTTGGAAAAGATATCAGTTTCGGCAGGCCAACCCAGGGACAATCGCTCTTGACAAAAAAGAGGAAAGAATCTAATATTTTCCCATCCTCCCCGCTGGCGGGGCCGTAGTTCAGCCTGGTTAGAACGCCGGCCTGTCACGCCGGAGGTCGCGAGTTCAAGTCTCGTCGGCCCCGCCAACCTTCCTCTTCAGAGATTATTACCCATTTTCCGTTTCGAGGGATTACATTATCAAAAAAAAGACGGGCTGACGAGTTTCCAAAAGAGGAGAAGTTAATTACCAGCTCAGCTTCAGGCCCACCCGGAGAGAACGGGGGATCTGAAGTTCGAGGGCGTACCTTTTGCCCCCGGAAAAGACATATTCCGACAACTCGCTGCCAAAATCAAAGGCGTTGAATAAAGAAGCATAAAGATCGATTCGAGCCTTTTTTAAAGGAAGAGAATAGGTTAATTTTAAACTGATATCGGAGAGATAATCCTCCCGGGGACCACCTTTAATTCCTTTTTTATTTTCTGCCTGGATAGTTTGCAAAACAAAAATACGTTCTTCCCCAATTTGATAGGTGTCAATAAAAGCAAAAGGATGACCATCCCGGTATTTTAAGGTGGCACTAAGGAAGAAACGGGGAAAAAGGTAAAAACCGAAAAACATTTTGCCAACAAAGGCCCTGTCTCCGTCCACCCGGCCATAGCCGTTGATCCAGGTATTGGGTGAGGCCTGGGATTCATCAATAATTCCTATATCATTAGCGGTGGGGCCATTCCCAAAACTGGTGTAACCCATGCCGAGGTGGGCCATAAAGGAAAAAGAAAAATACCATTTTTCCTCTTTTTGGCCGAAAATATGAAGGGTGAGTTCGGCTGAGAATGGTTTTTCGGAAAAGGGATAATTACTGAGAAGGAAGTAAGTCATTGGTTGGTCGAGAAGATAGAGAGATTTATCATCAACTGAAATATAGTGGCCATATTTCTCCCGGAATATTACCCAGAAATTGTTTTGAACCTCTTTAATCATTCCCTGCAGCTGGAGGCTGAAAGAGGTTGACAGGGAGCTGTGGAGGACTACCAGGAGACGTTGATTAACCGGAGGAGTGAGATCGGAAGCAGCTGAGTGAACAGGGCCTCCTGTGAGTCGGTAGAGCCGATCTTCTTCTCCTTTCTGGAAGAGACCATCATGGTTGGCATCAGACCAGTAATATATTTCGCCCAGAGGCCGGTTTCTTTCAAGGAAATAATTTAAATTTTCTCTAATTTCCCAGGGAATAAGACCGTAGGCCAGGAAAAGCTGGTGGCGATGACGGGGAAAGAGAGAAAGGCCCAGGTCAAATCCGGGTTGGATGAATTTAAGATTGGCTCCTTCATCGGAAAAACGGAGGAAAGATGCCTGCATAAATAGTTTTAGGGAGAGAGAAAGATTTTTCCCGACTAACCATTGACCGAGGAGACCACCCCGGAGAGATGAATTAGAATTTTGGAAGCGTCCTCCCTCTTTCCAGTGAATAACCTGATAAGGTTGGCCATGGAAATAAAGGGGATTAAATTGATGGGTAGATTCGTGACCGGCGAGAAGCGAATATTTTAGGTCGGAATAGAGCTGGAGATGAAAAGGCTGGTCTTGGTTAAAGGAAAAAGGATAGGAGAGGTTTAACCGAAAGGTTTTAGCTGTAAATTCACCCCATCTGGCAAAAGGAAAGAATCCTTCGCCATCGTTATCCAATAGCTCCTTGGAAAAATTAATGGTCTGGGGAGTTGTGTTGTTATTTTCAAAAAGGAGAGAGAGGTTGATTCGCAGGCGAGAAGTGGCCAGATTGACTCCGGAAAAGAGGGCTCTCCGGCGTAATAAAAGGGTCTCTTGAGGGAGGCGTCCTAATTCAGCCGTGAAATTGTCCCGTGATAAATGGTTGAAAATAGTGACGAAATTAACCTTGAGGCGGTTAAAGTCTTTTTTGATTCTGGTGGAGAGGAGTATAAGCTCGCCTGGTTCTTCAAAGGTCGCCTCGGGTTGATTGAAATCATTAAAACGGCGTTGGGTCCGGAAATAGGTGGCCCCAAAGACTGCGCCCAGAGAATTAGAGTTATAAGTATAGACAAAATCAACAAAGTTATTCTGGACAAATTGGCGGCGTGATGAGTACAAAAGAAGGTTCCTTTCGGTTGTGGTGGAGTGAGGTTGAAGCATAAAAGTAGCCCCGGGAATCATTCCTTTCATGTTTGGCCAAACATGAGAAAGAGTGATTTTCAGCGGCTGTGGAGAAGGTTTTTCATAAGGGTTTTTCAGGCAGAAGTTCATTCCCTGAAGCCAGCTTAAAGGACTCTGTCGGGAGAGTTCAAATTTGGCGATAGTTCCCAGGGGAGGGATTACTCCGGGTGTTCCTGGAATGAGAGCCGAAGAGGCAGCTAGTTGGTTGATGCTCCAGGAGAATTGCAGGAAAGAGTCCCCTTCAAAATAAACCCGTGGGGGGTCAAAAAGAGCGAAGCCATTACTTTCTTCTATCAGGAAAGTGGTGGTTGGTGCGAGGTTTTCAAAAAAGGTGGGAAAAAAGTTTCCGCCGGGTATTTTCTCCAGTTGCCAACTGGCCAGGGAAAAAGTGGTCAGGAAAGACAGGTCTGGACAGGGGTTTGTTGATAAGGGAAGCTCAGAAGAGGGCAGGAGCATTAAGGCAATAAGGATGAAATGAATCATAAGATTGATCTCTTATTAATACTCCTGAAAAACAATTGAGCCTCATTTATACCAAAGGCCGGAGAGGAAGTAAAGTCGGGCGCTCTCGGCAAGGTCCCTCTCTAAACCCAGGAAGACGCTATCCTTGTTTTCTTCTTGAATTAAGTATCTGCTTGAAGAGAAATAAAGACACTTGTTTGACAAATTTTGCCTTTCTCCCCTATAATTTAAGTGGTTTACCCCTCAGGCAGAGAGAATAGGGGGCGAAAAGGATTCGACGGAGGCAATGAGATAGAGGCTGCAGGTCGAGGTCCCACCTACCTCGTTAAACAGGTGGACCCAAAGAAGTGCAGAAACTCTGCCTGTTGCTGCCTAATTAAGGGCATGCCGTCTCTCTTGGGTTTTCCTGCGGCCCTTGAGAGGCGTCGGTCAGCAGGATAGCGACCTGGGTTGGCCTTGAGCCCGGGAAGCGAAACCTGATCAAGGCTAGCGGCAAAGTACCCTTCCTCTTCGGGAGCTTGGCCGCGAACTTTAAAGAAGAGGATAAGCCTGTAGAGGCCTCGGGTCGAAGGCCTTCGGACGCGGGTTCGATTCCCGCCGCCTCCAATAATAGCTTTAATCTGATGAAGAGAGAGTTATTTAAGTTAAAGGATCGAGTTGAGTAAAAAGAAGAGAGCTGGATTTATTGGGTTAACGCTCTTCCTTTCCTACTTTTTTTTAATAAATGTGGCATTTCCATTTTTTAATTCTAGTCCTTCTTATCTTCGAGTTGCCGTTAAAGATGAAGATAATTTTACGCGGGTAATCTTTTCTTCCGATCAAAAATTAAGTAGTTCTATAGAACGTTCTGGGACTCTTTTATTGATTCATTTGCGTTTGCCAGCTGAAGCGCGGTTTCAGAAGGAGCCTTTCACCAGCAGATTAGTCAGATCCATCGGGTGGGCCAAAAATAAAGAGACGTTTCTCCTGACCATTCAAGTTCGCTCAATTGATTTTACTTATGAGTCGTTTACTTTAAAGGCGCCGCCTCGGCTAATTATTGATATTTATCCGCCAGGAGAATTGAAGTCTTCTTCTCATAATGCATCCTCTTCTTCCGCTCCCGACCCTGGGACACCCGCTCCTTCTTTTGCTCCAGAGTTGAATAAGAGTAATCTTTCTTCGGCCATTAAAACGATAGTTATCGATCCCGGACATGGGGGTACAGAGAGTGGAGCTCGGGGAAAATTGGGTTCTCTGGAGAAAGACATAACCCTGGACATTGCTCTTAAATTAAAAGAGATTATCAGTCGGAATATGGCGTATCGGGTGGTTCTTACCCGAGAAGAAGATATCGATATCCCCCTGGATACCAGGGCAGCCATAGCTAATAACAACCGAGCTGATTTATTTGTGAGTATCCATGTTAATAGTTCTTATCGTCAGAATGCCCGTGGCTCAGAGGTGTTTTTTCTGAGTTTGAACGCCACCGATGAAGAAGCGCGGCGACTGGCTTATCTGGAGAACAATTCATCAGAATTGGACCAGAAGATTGCCGACCCGGAGAATGAAGAAGATATTAAAATGATTCTCTGGGATATGGCTCAAACTGCTTATCTTAAACAGAGCAGCCTTCTGGCAGAACGAATTCAGCAGGAACTCAACTCTCTCCTTAATACAGCTAATCGTGGGATTAAACAAGCTCCTTTTAAAGTTTTGACCGGAGTGGCCTGTCCGGCAGTTCTGGTTGAAGTAGCCTTTATTTCCAATGAGCATGAAGAAAGAAAATTACTGACTGAAGAGTTCCAGATAAGGGTAGCTGAGGCCATATATCGAGGAATTCAGGATTTTTTAAGAGCCTTTTCTCCTCAATCAAAATAATATAAACAATGAAACAGAAACAATTATATCTTCTGGGTTTTTTAGCTATTCTTCTCGTTGTATTGATTATTCTATTTTTTACCTCCGGTGTCGGGGAGAAAATTGGCGATAAGGAGATTGGACCCGCTTTGGACAAGACCAAGCAAGCAGCAGCCGAACTCCCCACTCAGACAATTACGTTATTCTTTCTCAGTGAAGAAGATGCTTTGCTTCATCCAGAAGAAAGAGAAATTCCGGCTACTTCTTCAGTGGTTGAAGCCGCCAGAATAACCATTAATGAGCTCCTAAAAGGTTCCCACGAGGAGTTAATTTGTCCCTTCTCTCCGCAGGTTCAATTACGGGAAATTTTTATTTCCGAGGAGGGAATAGCTTATGTCGATTTTTCCCGAGAAATAAGCGAGGCCCAGCCTTATGGAGCCACTTCAGAAATGTTGGCTATTTATTCTGTAGTTAATACCCTCACTTATAATTTTAAAGAGATAAAAAAAGTATTCTTATTAGTGGAAGGGAGAGAAAGAGAAACTTTAAGTGGTCATGTGGATTTACGACGGCCTTTTTTGCCGATGAATGATTTAATTGCTCCTCAGAAATAAAATTATCCAGAAATCTTAAGAAGGAAAATAAAGATATTCCAAGAAAAGGCAGACCACCTTGAGTCGGTTAATCAAAGTAGTTATTGTTGGCTATCCCAACGTGGGCAAGTCTACCCTTTTTAACCGCTTATTAAATCAAAAGAAAGCTCTGGTCCATCATCTTCCGGGAATGACCCGGGATACTGTTTCGGCTCCCTGTTCTTTAGGCGATCGACATTTCGTTCTGATTGATACAGGGGGATTTTTTGATTCAACGGCTGATCCTCTCTCCGGGCTGGTCAAGCAAAAAGCCTGGGAAGCCTCCCAGGACGCGGATTTAATAATATTTTTGGTAGATGCCAAAAGAGGTGTAATTCCCGGAGAGGAAGAGCTGTATTCTAAACTAAAGAGGTTAAATAAGCCGATGATTATTGTGGCCAACAAGGTTGATTCACCAGAAGAGGAAAAGAAGTTGATCGCTGAATTATTCCGCTGGGGAGATATCCTGCCTCTTTCAGCCGAACATAAACGGAATATGGATAAGTTAGAAGAAAACATTCTAGCCCACCTTCCTCCGGGAGGGCAGGAAGTCGGGCAAACCAAAGCCCTGCGAATTGCTCTGGTGGGTCGGATAAATGTGGGGAAATCCTCGTTGGTAAATCGACTAGCTGGAGAAGAACGATTAATTGTCAGTGAGATTCCCGGGACAACTCGAGACCCCACTGACACCCTGATTCGCCGCTATCGGAAACTATATACCCTGGTAGATACGGCGGGAATTCGTAAACTGAGTCGAACCAAGGATGGCCGGGAAAAAGCTGGAATCATCTGGGCTCAAAAAACTATTCAAAAGGCGGATGTTATCTGTCTTGTCCTGGATGCGGAAGAGTTCCCGACCAGGCAAGATGCAGCCATTGCCCATCTGGCTCATGAAAGCGGGAAGCCTCTTATTATTGCTGTTAACAAGTGGGATCTCATAGCCCACGAAATAAAATCGGTAACTTTCCTGGAAAATATGATAAGAGAAAAGTTAGATTTTGTCGCCTACGCGCCTATTATTTTTGTTTCAGCTCTGACCGGCCGGCGGGTAGTAAAGATACTGGATCTGGCTGATGAAGTTTATCAACAGGGCTTAAGAAAAATTCCAACTTCGCAATTAAATAAGTTTATGTACCAATTTACTGCAGCCCATCCACCCCTTTCCCGGAGGAAAAGAAGACTCAAGCTTCGATATATCACTCAGGTTGGCATTCTACCTCCCTCTTTTCTGGTGTTTACTCCCTCCAAACTTTCCCTTTCTCCCGCCTATGAAAAGTTCTTTCTGCATAAATTGGAAGAACATTTTGATTTTTTTGGCACGCCGCTGCGACTTTATTTGAAAAAGGAACCCAGGAAACGTCAAGCCTCTTTTCGACAGAAGAGAGGTTAACTCAGAGGTAGGAGGGTAATCTGTGGGGTAAGGAAAAGTTAAATGGTGACCGGACTCATCTTTGCCGGCAGGGAAAAAAGCAACCTTTCAATCCTTGACTTTAAGACAGGTTTCCTTTATAAAAAAGTTTCGAGATATAATTCACGAAAAATATATATGCTGTTTTAAGGAGGTCATGATGTCACGAAAAGGATTTGTCCCCATCCTGATTTCTTTCGGTCTACTCGTTTTCCTCATCAGCTGGACGGGATGCTCCAAGTTGAGTGTAAATTATCTCAAGGGAAATTATCACTTTAATAAAGCCAATCATCATTTCAGCGAGAGCCTATATCGAAAAGCGATCAAGGAATATGAATTAGCTTTGAAGTATAATCCCAATCTGGTTGATGCCTATCGATTCCTGGGAGAAAGCTATAAACAACTTTATAAACCGGGAGTAGATACGGAAGATAATCAACAACGGGCCGAAAAAGCTCTAGAAGCCCTCCAGAAGGCTTATGAAATTAATCCCAATAATAAGGATGTTATCTATTCCTTAGGTGATATGTATGACAAACTGGGTAATTTTGAAGAAGCAGAGAAGCTTTACCTGAAAATTCTAGAGATGGAACCGACCAATATGGCCAATTATTATGTGGTGGCGGAGTTTTATAAGCGCTATGCTGGAGAAAAGGAAGAGCTGAAGGAGAAGGCCGAGCAGATGTATCTCCGAAGGATTGAGCTGGACCCGGAAAACCCTCAGGGATATGCCTATTTAGCCCAGTATTATGAAAGCATCCAGCCTGTACCTGAGTTTGATAAGGCCTTTGAAGCCCATGATAAAAGAACTCTTCTGGAGCCGGATAATGCTGCTGCCTGGTTATCAAAAGGAGTTAACCGCTGGTCCAAAGCTTATCGTCTTCAGAATCAACTTTCCCGGACCGAACGTCTGAAATTGGCCAAAATAAGTGAGGAGTGCCTGAAGAAAGCCAATGAGCTTGATCCTCAATATCCTGAACCTTATTCCTGGCTCTCCGTGCTTTACAAGAGTGTCCTGGCCAAGCTGGTGCCGGAGAGAGCCAAGCGTTATGAACAGGAAGCTGATATGTATGCTGAAAAATTTAAAGAGGCACGGCAACGGCAGGCAGAAAGGAAAAAGCTAGAAGAGGAATTAAAAGGAGTTAAATAATAATCCATCCTTCTAGCTATAAATCAGGATTAGATAACCAGAAAAGAGGTGGGGTAAAACCCAGCGAAGAAGAGAGCTTCCTCAGTTATAGACTTAGAAAAAAAGTTTCACAGAAGAGCAAACTATATTAAATCATTAGACTGAGTAATGGATGTTTATCCCCCTTAAAGATGAAAACCCTACTTCACGATTTCCTCTGATTACGGTTCTTTTTATTTCGCTGAACATTCTTATCTTTTTCTATCAGGTCTTTTCTCCCGAAGGACTTCAGTATCATGTCTTGCGCTTAGGAGCCATCCCTTATGAAATTACTCATTTTCGGGCTCTGTCTATTCCTCGAATCCCACGTTTATTTCCCCCTTTGACTCTTCTGACAGCCATGTTTCTTCATGGCGGGATTTTACATCTCGGGGGGAATATGCTTTATCTCTGGATCTTCGGCAATAATATTGAGGATTATTTAGGTCCCTGGCGTTTCATTCTGTTTTATTTGATTTGTGGTTTAGCAGCTAGTTTTACTCATATTATTTTTAATCCCAATTCAACAGTGCCCATGATCGGAGCCAGCGGAGCGATTGCCGGGATATTGGGGGCCTATCTTGTTCTTTATCCCCATGCCCGAGTGATGACTCTTATTTTTTTATTCGTTTTTATTGAAATTGTCCCTGTTCCAGCCGCCTTTTTTCTGCTATTGTGGTTTTTCCTCCAGGTGATGAATGTTGGCTTGGGAGGAGGGGTGGCCTGGTTTGCCCACATAGGTGGTTTTTTAGCCGGGGTTTTTTTGGTCCAAGCCTTTAGGCCACCCCGCCGGCGCCGGATCTGGGTCAATTGAAAGGCAGGTGAAAAGAGCCTCTCCGTTCTTTATCCGGTAAAGGTTGACAAGAAGGGAAAGATTTAGTATTTTATGGCATCCCTATTTCTTTATATTTAAAATCAAATTTTTCATAGATAGAGGAAGTTGAAGATGAAAACTTTTTTTCCCAAAAAAGAGAAGATAACGAGGAAGTGGTGGCTGGTCAATGCCGAAGGCAAAACCCTGGGACGTCTGGCTACAGAAATTGCCATCCTCTTGCGAGGCAAAAGAAAGGTCGAATATTGTGACCATCTGGATTGCGGCGATTTTGTCGTGGTGATTAATGCGGATAAAATTAAAGTTACCGGAAAAAAACTGGAGCAAAAAAAATATTATTCTCACTCTGGCTATCCGGGTGGTCTCAAGGAAAAGACTTTAAAGGAAATGTTGGAGAAGAAACCCGAAGAGGTGATCAAGAAAGCTGTCTGGGGGATGATTCCCAAAAACCGTCTGGGTCGGAAGATCTATAAAAAGTTGAAGGTCTATCGTGGACCAGAACATCCACATCAAGCCCAACAACCTCAAGAATATCAGTTTTAGGAGGAACCTTGAGCTTAATTCAATACTACGGTACTGGCAAACGTAAGACAGCCATAGCTCGAGTCTATTTGCGACCGGGTAAAGGAGAGATTACCCTCTTTGTGAATAAAAGACCCCGTCCGTTTAATGAGTATTTCAGTGTGGAGAGCTTACGCCACACGATAACTCAACCACTCAGAATGACTGATACGGTTAATAAATTCGATCTGCTGATTCGGGTGGATGGAGGCGGGATTAGCGGACAGGCGGAAGCGGTTAGATTGGGTATCGCTCGAGCTTTGGTCGAGTTTAATAAAGAACTTAGACCGGCTTTGCGAGAAGTTGGTCTTCTCACTCGAGATGCCCGAATTAAAGAACGCAAGAAATACGGTTTGAGAGGAGCCCGCAAGGCACCTCAGTACCACAAGCGCTAAATGGAGGATGAAACTTGGTGTCAGTAACAATGAAAGAGCTTTTGGAAGCAGGAGTCCATTTTGGCCACCAGACAAGACGCTGGAATCCCAAGATGAAAGATTTCATCTTCGGGAAGAGAAACGGAATTTATATTATTGACCTTCAGAAAACCATTAAGATTTTTCGAGAAGCTTTGAATTTCTTAAGGCAGATTTCCGAGGAGGGCCAGACCGTATTAATGGTCGGGACCAAAAAGCAGGCTCAGGATATCATCAAGGAGTACGCTGAGAAATCAGAAAGTTGTTATGTCAATAATCGCTGGTTGGGTGGGTTACTGACTAATTTTAGTGTGGTTCGTAAGAGCGTCGATCGGTTGATCGAATTGGAAGAGATGAAGGAGGATGGCCGCTGGGATCTCCTTTCTAAGAAAGAACAATCTCGGATGGAAAAAGTCTACCGGAAATTAGCCAAAAATCTGGGTGGGATAAAAACAATGGCTGAGTTACCCGGGGCCCTGTTCGTTATTGATGCTGTTAAGGAAGAGATTGCCGTGACAGAAGCCAAGAAATTGGGCATCCCTATTGTGGCCATAGTTGATACTAATGCTGATCCTGAGGGCATAGATTTTCCGATTCCGGGAAATGATGATGCAGTTCGAGCCATTGAACTATTTGTCTCCAAAGCCGCCGAAGCTATTATTGAAGGAAAGAAGCGACGTCTCGAGAAAGAGTTGCTGCAAGAAAGAGAAGCCGAAGAGGAAGAGAAAGAAGAAACCTCATCCTCAACTCAGACTGAAGATGAGACTTCTTCCTCTGGTGAGAACAAGCCGCCTCAACCAGGGAGCTCGGAACCTTCAAAGTGAAAAACATAGTTATATAAGGAGAAATAAAGATGGAAATAAAGGCTGAATTGGTCAAACAATTGAGAGATCGGACGGGAATTGGTATGATGGAATGCAAGCGAGCTCTGCAGGAAGCCGGGGGCGACCTGGAAAAGGCCATTACCATCCTGAGAAAAAAGGGATATGCTCGAGCTAAAGATAAAATGAGTCGGGAGACAACCGAGGGATTGGTTGGTGCTTATATTCATACCAATGGCAAGATAGGTGTTTTGGTTGAGGTCAACTGTGAAACCGACTTTGTTGCTCGCAATGAGGAGTTTCAGAGGTTGGTGAAAAACATAGCCATGCATATTGCTGCGGCCAATCCGAGATATATCTCCCCTGATGATATTGAGAAGGAAGTAATTGAACAGGAGAAAGAGATTATTCGGGATCAGTTCAAAGATTCCAATAAACCTCCTCAAGTTATAGAAAAAATTGTCGAGGGGAAATTGAAGAAATTTTATGAAGAAGTTTGTTTGCTTGAACAACCTTATATCCGGGATGATAAGATGACTATCGCCCAGTTGATTGCTACCCATATTGCCAAATTTGGAGAGAACATCCAGGTAAAAAGATTTGCTCGTTTTGAGATCGGCTAGTATTAATTAGTGAGAATGGCATCGACAAAAATCGTTTATAAAAGAGTCCTGCTTAAACTATCTGGAGAATCATTTCTCGGCCAGAAATCCTACGGGATCGATCTGAATGTTGTGCGGCGGATAGCCCAGGAGATAAAACAGATTCATGACCTGGGGGCACAGGTGGCGGTTATGATCGGTGGGGGGAATATTTTTCGGGGAATAAAGGGCGCCAAAGAAGGTATGGAGCGAGTTTCAGCTGATTATATGGGCTTGCTGGCCACAGTGATTAACGCTATTGCTCTCCAGGAGGCTCTGGAAAAAGAAGGCTTAGTCACCCGCCATGTCTCAGCTATAGAAGTAAAAGCGGTAGCAGAACCTTTTGTTCGGCGGAGAGTCCTGCGTCATCTGGAAAAGGGACGCGTCGTGATTTTCAGTGCGGGTATCGGTAGTCCTTTCTTTACCACTGATACAGCCGCGGCGTTGCGAGCCCTGGAAATCGGGGCTGATGTTATTCTGAAGGCGACTAAAGTTGACGGAGTATATTCAGCCGACCCGATGAAAGACCCTCAGGCCAAATTTTTCCCTGAAATAGGTTATATTGAAGTGATCAACCAAAATCTCCAGGTGATGGATACCACGGCTATTTCTTTATGTAAAGAACATGGTTTGCCCATTATAGTTTTTAACCTCAAGAAGAGAGATCACATCCTGGCTGCCGTTGTCGGTAAAAGAATCGGGACAATAATTCATTAAAAGGACCCATTAGAGATTCTTTCTTGGCCGAGAGAAAGGAGGAAGGAGAGCTATGGAAAAAGTAAAAGAAGAACTGAGGGAACTGGAAAAGAAAATGAGATTTTCTATTGAGCACTTTCGTCGTGAATTAGGGAAGTTACGCACAGGACGAGCTAATTTGAGTATTTTCGAAGATATAAAAATTGATTACTATGGCACCCAGACTCCAATCAACCAAATAGCTACTCTGGGTATTCCTGATCCAACTTTAATTACGGTCCAACCTTATGATCCGACGACTCTGGAAGCGATTGAGAAAGCCATCCGCGCAGCGGATTTAGGTTTTAATCCAGTGAATGATGGAAAAATGCTTAAAATCCCTGTTCCACCTTTAGATGAAGAGAGGAGGAAAGAAATAGCCAAGATTGTCCGGAAAATGCTGGAGGAGGAAAAGACGGCTCTACGTAATATGCGTCGGGAAACCAAGGAGAAGATAGAAGAATTGGAAGAAGAAAAGGAAATAACCGAGGATGATAAATATCGCGGCCTGGATAAGCTGCAGGAATTGATGGATGAATATACTAAAAAAGCGGAAGAATTAGCTAAGCAGAAAGAAAAAGAAATCCTGGAATTTTAAATTTATATTAGTTTTCTTGAGGGTTTTTTGAAAAAAGAAGAGATTTATTCTCTTCTTCATTCTTGATTATTACATCAACTCCCCAAGAGAGGACTCTTACGGCCGGGCTGGGCGGAGTTCCTGATAATTAGTCTCCCAAATGTCGGGTCCCGAACCTGGTCTTGATCACGGCCCCCCAACCGATTATGTTGAAGGCAAGGGCGACAAGTGTGCCCAGGATCGGAATGAAAGTAACTATACTGACGAAGACAAAACCCAGAACAACCTGGAGAATCAGAGCGGGGTTTTTTGAACCAAAGGCTCTGGTTAAGACTTCTCCAAAAAAGGCATAAATGACAACCCGGCTAAACATTTTGATGGCTAATCCGATGAAAATTAGAGTAATTAACAGAGGAATCCCGATGATGATGATAGAAAGGAAGGCGGCCAAAATGATCAGACCAGCAAAAATGATGATACTCAAAAGGCCTAACCCGAAAACTGACCAGAAATTCTTTCGTATTTCCAGAGAAGAATTGACCACATGGCGGGGGAAAAGAAGAGCAATAAGCAGGGCAATAATCAACCAAACGAAAAGGGAGATTACTTTGATGAGAAGGATAATGGGCAGAAGAGTTAGCCCGAATAATCCGCCTAGAGCGGTTTTTATAGAATTCCAGAGTTCTTCTGTTGTTTCAAAAAAGATGGTATCCCCTTCAATTTTTGCCTGGGGGTCGCGGTTTAAGGTTCCGCCGATGGAGACTAAATCACCACGGACGATGGCTGAAGGATGAAGGGTAATATTAGCTCCAATGCCAATAACGGAGTTATCTACTTCCCCGGAAATAACAATACTTCCTCCAAAGGCAATCACACTTTCTCGGACTCTTCCTTCAATGATAATTTCCCCACCAAAAGTAATGACGTTGTCCTGGGTTTCAGTGGCCCCCACGTAGATATCTTTTTTCAGAAGAACTCCCTGGGCATTTAGAGGAAAGCTTGCCCCGAAGAGAAAGCAAGTCATCAGGATTAAAATCAGGGAATGTTTTCTCATTATAAAGCTCCCGAATACATTTTTCTGCGGAAAGTAAAAAAACCAATTATTATAACGGGGAGAAGCAGGCATATAGCCAGGCAAATTAATTCCAGTCTCCCCAGGATGAAAAGCGATGAGAGGATTTTTAATCCCTGCTGGGCTAAGGTTAGTGTTAATTTAAGCAGCAGAAATATTATTTTTGTCATTTTCACCAGGATGACCAGTAGGGCCTCAGTTGAAGAGAACAGTGTCTGATAGAAATGTGAAAGGGCCCGGAGAAGTGAAGTCCCGGCCAGATATACCAGGCAAATTAGACTTAGAGAGACAATAGTAATAAGGCCCAGAACCGAAAAGATTATTTCTTTATAACCAACACCTTGATTAATGATTTTTTCCATGACTCGGTCAGTAAAATCCGGAGGAGGTTGGAGGTGGGGGAGGCTTTTAATTGCCTCCATAAATTGAGCCCGATCAGCCAGGAGTTGTTGACAGCGGGGACAGGAGCGGAGATGGAGGTAAATTTCTCTCTCTTCGGAACTGGAAAGGCCCTTTTCTAGATAAAGATAGGCTTTTTCTGGATTTAAACATTTCATTGGCCTTCCTCCAGAAGAAGGCGAAGCTTTTCTTTAGCTTGAAAGATTCGATTTTTTACTGTTCCAAGAGGAAGGTTTTTGATTTCGGCTATTTCTTCATAACTGAGTTCATTGATATAGCGCCAGATAAAAAGCTCTCGCAAAGAAGTTGGAAGTTTTTCCAGGGCCCGTTCAATCTTTTCTCGTAATTGGAGTAATTCGTATTTTTTGGAAATGGATTCTTCCTGGAGAGGGACGACATTTAGCAGGGAAAACCCTAGATGGTCATCATCGAGCGAATGAGCTTCAATTCGTCTTTTTCTCCAGAAATCAATGACATGGTTGTAAGCGATTTTAAAAATCCAGGTTCGAAAAGGGTAGGTTGATTTATATTGGCGGAGGGAAGTGTAAATTTTAAGAAAGATTTCCTGGAGGAGATCCAGAGCTGTGTTCCGGTCGTTAACCATCCGGCCAACGTAATTGAGAAGCGAGGTTTGGTATTTTTGAATAATCATGGCAAAGGCTTCTCTGTCTCCCTTTATTATCCGTCTGATAATTTCTTGGTCATCTTTCATTGAGGACTTCCTGCCCTCAGGAATATATACGAAAATGGCCGGGGATGGTTTGAAGGACAATAAGAATTCTTCACTTTTTTCGGTAGTCAATAACTTCGGTGCCGTCTGGAATATCAAGTTGAAATAGATCAGGTCCGAGGGAAAGATTGATTTTGATGTCTTTGAACTTGAATTCAGTTTGATTTCCTGCCCAATCAGTAAAACCGAGGCGACGAATAAACCATTTTTCTTTGTCCAGTTCGAGCTCGATCTGTTCATATTCAGAGGTTTCCTGAAGGGGAATTAGTTGCAATTTGTAAGTTTTCGGATTTGATGATGACAGGAGGGAAATTTCATATTCATTTTCAATTGTTATTTTTCCGGAAAGGAGAGAGAGCAAGGTCTGGTTAAAGTCTTTAGAGGAGAGGTCATAAATGATAAGTTGATTTTCTCCAGGTAAATATTCCCAGAGGAGGTTGTTTTTTATCAGATAAACCCTTTTTTCCTCTCCGGTGTATTCCCAGCGCATCAGATTTGGTTTTTTATAATAGAGCCATCCTCTCTCCCGGGTGGGTTGACTGACCGTCACGGGAGAATATATTTGTTCAAAGCTGGCTTGGAGAGTGACATAAGATTGAAGTCGAACCTCCAGACGCTGGATCATTTCAGGCGGAGATTGATGAGCCAGAAGGACTATCGGTAAAGATAGAAATAAAACGAATAGCCGTTTCATTGTTTCCGATTATACCATAAATATTGGGGTTGTCTTAATTCATTGTTTAGGAGAAGAGAAATAAGTGTCGAGGAACATGCCGGTGGCGAATCCAAGAAAACATAGTCCCAGGCCGATGGGTAGAGTTAGGGGCCAGGACAACCACTTTAAAGGAATAATGTTTATCTGGGCCAGAAAGCCCACCAGGGCAAATCCTCCCCCCAGCAAAAGACCCAATAAACCTGCCCGGGGATATTTCTTTTTTAAGAAAAGCATCGCCAACCCTGGCAAGAAGAGTCCTTCGGCCATTATTTCTGAAGCCAGGCCTAAAGCCTGGAGAATTGTCTGGAGTTTAGTGGCCACGGCCAGAGCCAGCAGGCCAATAACAATTGTTGACCCCCGGGAAAAAATAATAACCGACTTGGAGGAAAAAGAAGCAATCTGGAGAATTACATCTTGGGTAAGAGAGAGAGCTCCGGTGTTGATGGCTGTGTCCAAGGTGGACATAATAGCCGCTAATAAGCCGATAAACAGGAGAAGCCTCAAGGAAGGCAGAAGGGGAGATTTAATGATTTGAACTAAAATCGGCCCCGAGCCTGGAGGAAAGGTGAAAAGTGCTGTCAGCTTTAGCCCAATTATAATAATCAGACCAAAAAAGAAGGCGAAGGTGGGGACACTCAACCAAAGGGCCCGACGGGCGGCTCTAGTGGAGGCGGCGGCTTGAATTCTCTGCCAGGTTATCGGGGAGATTGTCCACGCGAGAACAAAGGATGAACAAATAAGGATATTTCGAGGGAAATTAAAGAATAGATCCAGATTTACTTTCGGTGTACCCGGGGAGAGAAGTAGAGAATCTCCGGTGAGAGAGAAGGCTAAAAAAATTATTCCTCCAAAGACAAGGACAAGCTGGAGGGCATCGGTCAGGGCGACTGAAAACAATCCTCCCCGAGTAGTGTAAACCAGGATAGCCAGAGTGAGAATGACCAGAGCGGTCAAGTAATTTACTTCTAAGATATAAGATAGAAATTTTCCGCCGGCGACCATCTGAGAAGCAGCCAGCAGGACCATGTACCAGATTATAAGGAGAGAGACAAGATGACGGACGAGGCGACCATAACGGGCTTCAATTAAATCAGGCAGAGAAATAAAATTGAGTTTCCTTAGTCGGTCGGTTAGAAAGACGGCCAGGATGACGACGGTAATTATTGTGGGAAAGGCCATTATCCAGAGAGAGCTTAATCCCTGACGGTAGGCTTCATCAGTGGCTACAAGGGTCGAGGTAGCCCCAATCCAGGAAGCTGTTAGGGAGAAATAAATAAGCCAAGTGGGCAGACGACGGGAGGCAAGAAAGAAATCTTCAGTGGTTTTCAATTTTGTTTTGAATAAAATAGGCAGAGTGATTACCACCAGGAGATACAGGAGTAATGAAATGGCTAACAAAATCATTGCCAGGGATTTATACCAGATAGGTAAGGTTTTAAGCAACCCTTTTCGGGAAAAGGAAACAGCTTTACTCTGCTCTCTGATTTGATTATTATGAAGACCGATGTCGTGGTGGCAGGATTTTAAGTGGTGGTTAGTCGGGGTGATGGGGCGATTAATTCTGGGAGTCTGGGGGTATTCCCTCAGGATAGTAAAAGTTGGTGAGGAGGCTTACTCTCGCTTGCAGGCAGAAAAAAAGCCATTGATAATTTTAATCTGGCATGGCCGCATTTTTCTGGTGCCGTTTTATTTCCGCCGCCAAAAGTTGATGCCCTTAATCAGCCCCAGTGAAGACGGAGAAATTGCCGCCCGGATCATGGGAGGGTGGGGTTATAAAATACTCCGGGGTTCAAGTTCTCACAGTATCGTCACAGCCTGGAAGAAGATGAAGGCTGAATTGATGCAGGGAGGAGGAGTGATAATAGTTCCAGATGGTCCTCGGGGGCCCAATAGGCAGATGAAGGAAGGCGCATTAAAATTAGCTCAGGAAACGGGAGCTTTTTTGGTCCCCGTATCTTTTGCGGCCGCCCGGGGAAAATATTTGTCCAGCTGGGATAGGTTTTTTATTCCCTATCCTTTCTCCAGAACAATTGTTATTTATGGGAGTCCTTTTCAAGTTCCGCCTGACCTGAGTGAAGAAGAGCTGGAGAAGGAGCGACAGCGGATCGAAAGATTACTTGTTCAACTGGATAAGGAGGCTGAGAACTATTTCAAAAAAAATGAAAAAGAGGTTTCTGGAGGTTCAAAAGGGGGTTAAAGTTAGAGAAGTTTGTACCCAGGCTAATTTTCGATTGACAGAAGGATTAAGAGAATTGTTTAATCAAATAAATATTCTTGAAGGAGAGAAGAAATGAAAAAAGTCCTCTTGATTTTTATTCTGGTTTTGTTCGGTGGATTAACCCTGGTCTGGACTCAGACAGCTGAGGAACTCCTGGCTGAAGGGGACGCTCTTTACCAGAAAATGATGGATATGGAAACAGCTAAGGCAGCTTTAAGTAAATACCATGCGGCCGTCGCCTTGCTGGATAATAAATACGAAGCTTACTGGAGGATTAGTCGTATCCTGTATTACATCGGTGATCACTCGGAAAAGAAAAAAGATAAAAAGTCTTATTTTTCTCAGGGAATTTATTACGGCAAACGAGCTATTGAACTTGAACCAAACCGGCCGGAAGGACACTACTGGCTGGGGGTTAATTATGGAAAATATGGTGAAGTCCGGGGTGTCCTGAAAAGCCTTTCCCTGGTCAAACCGATTAAACAGGAAATGAACAAAGTCATCGAGATAGATCGTAGTTTTGAGGATGGTGGAGCGGATAAAGTCTTGGGGCGTGTCTATTTTAAATTGCCTGGTTTTGCCGGCGGGAGTAAGGAGAAATCTCTGGAACATCTTCTCAAAGCTAAGGAAATTGGGCCAAATGATCCTTTAACCAGACTTTATCTGGCAGAGACCTATCTGGCCCTGGATGAGATCGACAAAGCTCGTCAGGAATTAGAGTTTGTTCTCAGCCTGGAGGACGACCCACGCTGGATTTCAGATGTAATCACCTGTAAGGAAGAGGCTCAGAAACTTCTTCAGCATAAAAAATTTCATCGCCGAAAATAGGCGTTTACTCTTCAGAAAAAACATCTGCTTCGAAGACTTCAATACGGACTCCTTTTTGCCATTCATCTTCGGGGAGCCCGGCTTTGAGACAGGCATGCCGGAGAAAGGCTTCCCGATCCCATCCCCATTCAACTGGAACCTGAGGAAGAAGGAGTCCTTTATGGAAGCCTTTGCTGATGATCAATCCATGACGACCGACTTCGATTTCTCCCGGATCTTTTATGGTCCGGGGGAGTGTAAGGACAGAAATTTCGATCTTTATTTGGGGTAATTCTTCCGGAGTTACAGAGGGAAAGCGGTAATCCTGGGTAGCCGCGGCTATGGCTGCCTCAATTATGGTCTGATATAAAGGTTTAATCGGGAGAGGGTAACCGATACAGCCTCGCAGTTGGTCACCATTTTTCAAGGTGACAAAAGCTCCCCGTTTCTCTTTTAATAACTTATCCTCTGGATCAACTTGAATGGTGGTCTTGTTCTTTAAATACTGACTAATCGCCTGCCGGGCTAAATTAAGGAGATATTTTTTCTGAGAGGGAGTTAAATCAGAGGGCATAGTTATTCCTTTTCCTCCGCCGGGATTAAATTTAACGGTTTAAAATAAAAATGTCCCTCAAAATCGATAAGGTAGGGATGATAGATTAAGTTATCTGAAGCTTGCAGTTCGAGATGGAGAAGTAAGAGGCCGGTTGTTAATGGCTGGAGAAGTTTATCTTTGCAGGCTGAAGGGGGATTAAGGGAATAAAAACCGATCAACCGGTTATTGCAGAGACGAACCATCTGGAGAAAATCTTCAGGAGAATTAAAAAAATTTCTTCGTCCAGGAAGAGCACTTTCAATGATAAAACTTGAACCTCTTTTATGCCCCACTAAAAACCCAGTGGAGTTTTCTGGAAAAGAGCAGCTAACCAGTAAATGGAAATAATTCCGGACTTCATCGCTCAGGTAAACAAACATTTTTTTTATTATATCAGAAACCACGATCAGGAAAAATTTATTTTCCTGGGCTCAAATCTTAATTTTTTTGACCAAGTGAACCGGGTTCTTCTTAAGAGAGAGGGTCAGATGATCCCGATTAAAGGGAGGACCACTCGAACAGCCAGAAAAATGACAACAATCCCGGCGATTTCCAGCCAGAAGCCATATTTTATCATTTTGGGGAGAGGCACTAACCCCGAGCCGAAGATAATCGCATTGGGAGGGGTGGCCACAGGCAGGAGAAAGGCAAAACTACAAGCAATGGCTGAAGCAATAACCGGAGGAAAGGGATTGATGCCGGCGGTCTGGCTGATGGCAATCACAATGGGAATAATCATATTAGCTGAAGCCGTATTGGAAGTTACTTCCGTGAGAAGGACACTTAGGATAATAGTTATTAAGGTGATCAGGGAAAGGCTGATCGATTCGCCGGAAGGAATAAAAAAATGACCAATGGCCTTGGCCAGGCCAGTCTGGAAAATTTGCGATCCCAAAGATAAACCGCCTCCGAAGAGTAATAAAGTTCCCCAGTCAATCCGAAGAGCCTGTTTTAGGGAAAGGGTGAACTGGCCTTTTTGCCAGTTGGTGGGCAGAAAGAAAAGCAGGCTGGCTCCGATGATAGCGGCGACAGATTCTGGCAAATGATGCTCAAACCATTGATAAAGGGGAGCTTGTTTGCCCGCGATAAGAGCCACCAGACCGGGTCCAATCCACAGGGAAATAGTGACGCTGAAAGCAATAAGTACATTCCGCTGGGCTGGTGTTAAACCGGGGGCAAGCTGAAAAGTTAACTGCTTATTAGTTTGGATTTTATCTTCAATTCTCCCCCGTTTCAACTGAAGTTTCATAAAAAAATAAAGGATAAAAAACATAGGGATAAGGATGGTCAGACCTATGAGCATCCACTGGAAGAAGGTCATTTTGTAGCCAAGAAATTTGTCCATCATCCCCATAGCAATGAGGTTGGGAGGACTCCCAATCGGTGTGCCAATTCCACCAATCGAGGCGGCATAGGCGATGGTTAACAGAAAAACCAGCCCGAGGGACGAGTTGCCCTGTGATTTGGGAGAGAAATTATTAAGAGAACTGAGTAGACCGAGAACCAGGGGAAACATCATGGCCGTGGTAGCTGTATTACTCACCCAGAGCGAAAGGCCGGTGGAAACAAGGGCCACTGCCAGAAGAAGTCGTGATTTTCGGCAGGCGAGAGATTTCCGAGAAACCAAGAGAGAGGCTAATTTTCTATCCAGGCCATGAACCCGCATTGCTTCGGCCAGGATGAAACTTCCCAAGAAAAGCATAATAATGGGATGGGCGAAAGGAGCAAAGGCTTCCTTGGGGGAAGTTATCCTAAAGATGATCAAGAAAACAGGAATGAGTAAAGCGGTGATAGGAATGGGGATTGACTCAGTTACCCACCAGATAACAATGAGAGAAAAAATAGCCAGAAGATGATGAGCCGGTGGGTTGTGGGTAAGAAGGGGAGATAGAAAAACCAGCAGAAAAATAGCCGGTCCAAGAATAAAGCCAATTTTTTTGCGGATTTCCATTTTAGATTCCCGCGCTTCGGGAAGTCGAAACTTTAGTTGCCCAGACTACCAGGCTATATCCCCGCAGGAAGAAAAGGAGTTTGTCTAAGCGGGAGATTCCCCACAGGAGAGGATAGATTAGAGAATAGAGCCGGAAGGATTTTTTCTGCCGGGCGAACTCCTCATCCGACATAGGACGGATATGGCCATCACGAAGCTGGGTCTTAGTCTGAGGGGCCAAAATTTTCAAGTAGGCGAAATTGAGAAGAAGTTCAATTAACTCCGAGAAGAATTTAGAGAAGGAGGCATGCTTTTTTATCTCAAAACCCTGACGGGTTAGTTTCTCCTGGAGCTCGGCCAGGCGATAGCCTTCTCTTTTATGGCCATAGTCAGCCAGTTTGAGTCCCAGGAGAGGTCTGAGTTTATGTAGAAGAAAGAAAGGCCCTGTTTGGGGTACAGCTAGAATAAGCTGCCCTTGAGGGCCCAAAACTCTATTTATTTCGGCCAGGCAGTAGTCATCATCCTCAACATGTTCCAAATAGTCAAGACAGAGGACTGCATCAAAGGAAGCGGAATTAAAGGGAAGTTCATGGGAATCCGTTTGGACTAAATTCTCAGGAAGAAGGGAGCGGGCTGAGAGAAGATTCTGATAATCTAGGTCAGCATGAATCCAGAACCCTCCTTTTTGTTTTAAAATATAGCTGAGGAGTCCTTGAGCACAACCCAGGTCCAGAACTTTATCGGTGGGTTGGAGAGAGAGATTCTTTTCCAGCAGGACAACCTTGTCTTTTTTTTTGATGGACCGTTTAAAAAGTTGGAGTTGCCAGGTAGGTTCGGCCATGGAGATGGATTTTATCTTTTTTGAATAAAAATGTAAATGAGAGTCGTCTTCCTTGGCCTCTTGACGGAAGAGCCAAAGGTGAATAAGATGATGAACATGAAGTTTGTGACACTAGTTGTTGGACCGCTGGAGACAAACTGTTATCTGGTTTATTGCCCATCTACCAATGAGTGTTTGATTATTGATCCGGGCGCTGAACCGGAGAAAATCATTAGAACAATTAAAGAAAATAATTGGCAACCAGTAGGGATAGTCAACACTCATGGGCATATTGACCATGTGGGGGGCAATCTGGATGTCAAGAGTAAATTTGATGTGCCTTTATATATTCATCAAGCTGATCTGGCTCTTCTCCAACAGGCTCATAAGGGAGAATTGAGTTTTTTTCTCCAGGCAAGGCCTTCTCCTCCTCCGGACATAACTTTGGAGGATGGCCAGGAAATAATATTTGGCCAGACAAAATTGACCGTTATTCATACACCAGGCCACACTCCGGGCAGTGTAAGCCTGTTTGGCGATGGGCTTCTTTTTTCGGGGGATACTCTCTTTAATGGAGGGGTTGGTCGGACGGATTTGCCCGGGGGAGACTGGTCAGCCTTGAGGCAGTCCATCAAAGAGAAGATCTTAGTTCTGCCGGAAGAAACGACAGTGCTTCCCGGACATGGTCCAATGACCACTGTTGGCCGGGAGAAAAGCGATAATCCTTTCATCCTATGAAAAATAATCGTTTGCCTTCACTGGAGAAGGCACTGAAGTTATTCCTTAATTATCTCACAGTGGAAAAAGCACTCTCTTCTAACACAATTTCTGCCTATGCCGGTGACCTGGAGAAATTTCTTCATTATTTAAAGCAAAAAAAAATTTCTCTTTCCCGTGTGGGAGAAAAAGAAATTACTTTTTTTATCCGCCAGCTCAGCCGAGCTGGTCTGTCTTCCAAGTCCATAGCCCGCTCTTTGTCGTCTTTAAAGTCATTCTTCCGGTGGCTGGTGTTGGAAGGCTACCTGCGGAAGAACCCGGCCGCCAGCTTTTCGGCTCCCAAAGCCTGGAAGTCACTTCCCGAATTTTTAACCCTCGAGGAGGTGGAGAAATTATTGGCTCAACCAGCCAAAGGGACCCGCGTTGGACTCAGAGATCGGGCCCTCCTTGAGTTAATGTACGCGACTGGAATCCGGGTTTCTGAAGCAGTTAATTTAAAAACAACCGACCTTCATTTTGAAGAGGGATTTTTGATCTGTCAGGGGAAGGGCAATAAAGAGAGAATTATTCCTGTCGGCCAGACTGCCCTTTTTTATATTCGTGAGTACCTCACCCGGGTTCGGCCTCAATGGGTGAAGAAAGAGACCCCTTTGCTATTTCTCTCCTCTTGGGGTAAGGGTTTAACCCGACAGGCAGTGTGGAAAATCATCAAAAAGTATTGTCTTCAAGCCGGGATAAGGTCAAAAGTTAGTCCTCATATTCTCCGTCATTCTTTTGCCACTCATCTGCTAGAACGAGGAGCCGATCTGCGGTCGGTCCAATTAATGTTGGGGCATAGTCAAATCACCACCACTCAGATCTATACTCATGTTACGCCAGCGCGCCTCCGGCGGGTTTATGATCGATTTCATCCCCGCGCCTGAAGCTGCTGAAACTTATGAGCGTTCTTATTTCTGCTCTCTGTTAACTGCTCGTTAACTGCTCCGGCTTCTTATTTCATCCAAGCGGGCAAAAGCCACCCGCAGATGGGGGATGACGATAGAGCCTCCGACAACTAGAGCCACATTAAAAGCATCAATGATTTCTTCATCGGAATAACCTGATTCAACACAGCGGAGAAGGTGGTAGGTGACACAATCATTACACCGCAAGACCAATGAGGCCACCAGACCCAGCAGTTCTTTCACTTTGCCCGGAAGAGCTCCGTCTCGATAGGCGGCTGAATCAAGAGCAAAGAAGCGTTTTATTTCCAGATGATTGCTCCCCAGGATCCGCTGATTCATTTTATCCCGAAACTGTTTGAACTCCTCTATTTTTTGAGACATTGAGACCTCCTTTTAGACTAAATTGTCAGCTCTCTATTGTAAAAATATTTGGCTAAAATGGCCAAGAATAGAGGACAGGGATTGACAAACAAATCGAGATGAATTATTTTAACTCACTAGTTTAGAAATAAAACTCATTAGTTTAAATATAATACTTACAAGTTCTAATTTTTAAGGTGAAGAAATGAAAAATTTAAGAAAGAGAAGGCAGGAACTTCGGTATCAGCAGAATCGGAATTTTATCCTGGAAGTAGCCGAGGAAATATTTGCTCGATTTGGCTACAGCCAAACATCGATGGATCAGATTGCTCAAGAAGCCCAATTTTCCAAGGCCACTCTTTACCGTTATTTTAAAGGAAAACAGGAATTATTTTTTCATGTGATTCTTAATGCTCTTCAGGAGTTGACCTCTCAATTGGAAGTAATCAGGCGGAGAAATATTTCTCCGGAGAAAAAGATAAAGGAATGTGTAGCCTGTATCTTTCATTTTTACCAGCACAAAATGAATATCGGCCGGGCTTTTTTCCTGGAAAAAATGATTTCTCGAAAAGGGCGGAAGATAGTGCTGGAGAATCATCCTCCTCGAATCCCTCCGATTCTGCGGAAAAGATTTCAGGAAATTTCCGAAATCCTGAGTAGTATAATCCGGGAAGGTATTGAAGCCGGAGTGTTTGAGAAGGTTGATGAAGAAGACGCCAGTTTTGTCCTGGGAAGTCTAATCAGGGGCTTTGTTTTTCGGGGACCCTTGCAGCGGAAGGAGTATTCTGCCCAGCGGGCCAGCGAGCTTGTCAGTCAATATTTCCTCTTTGGGATAGCCAGAAATAGACAGGACTTGAACCCTAGGCAAGGAGATTGACCATGAAGAAAAAGATATTAATTTTGAATTTGGTTGGGTTTTTTCTGTTCTCAGTAACGACTTTGGCAGAGGAACCCTTGGTTTTGACTTTAGAAAAGAGTGTTCAATTGGCTTTGATTAAAAACCCTCAACAACAAGCTGCTCAAGAAAGACTCAAAGCGGCTCAGTCCATGGTCAGGGAAGCAGCAGCCCAGTTTTTTCCTTCTTTAAATGCCCAGGGAATGCACACCTTGGATGAGAAAGCAATGGAATTGGAGTTTCCTTCCTTAGTTCCTGGACTACCCCCTCGGCGAGTGGAAATCGATTTTACCCGGGATTATCAATTTTCTATTTCATTAAATTTGCCTCTTTTCACCAGTGGCCGATTAACCTCAAATTTTAAACAGGCCCAGTATAACTTGAAAGCTACTAAAGAATCGGTTCGTCAAACAAGGCAGGAGACTATTTATAATACCAAACGAGCTTTTTACGGGTATTTACTGGCCAAAGAGTTTGTTCAGGTGGCCGAGGAAGCTGTAGTCGTAGCCCAAAAGCATTATCAAAAGGTGAAAGCTCTGTATGAAGTTGGTCTTGCTTCAAAATTTGATTTACTCCGTTCGGAAGTCCAACTGGCTAATCTCAAACCACAGCTTATTAGGGCCAGGAATAATTTAAAAATTGCTGAACTAAGTCTGAAAACGATTTTAGGGTTGGATTTGAAAACCCCCATCCAGATTAAGGGAGAACTAAGATATCGCCCCTTTAAAGTTGATGAAGAAGAGTGCTTTCGGCAAGCCCTCCAGAACCGACCTGAGTTGTTGCAATTAAATTTTCAGAAACAGAGAACAGCAGAGATGGTCAAATTAGCCCGAGCCTCCGGTCTGCCCACAGTGGCCGTGGCTGGAAATTTTAATTATTGGGCGGATCGATTTAATTTTAAAAAGGATACCTGGTCGAATTATTACTCGGTCAATCTAGTGGTGACTATTCCTTTATTTAACGGTTTTGCCACCTCAGCTCGAGTAGCTCAGTCGAAAGCCGTGTTGCGGGAGCTGGAAAAAACGAGAGAAGGATTGATCAACATGATCAGGTTTGAAGTTTCCCAGGCATTGCTTCGCCTGAAGGAGGCCGAAGAGTCTCTTCTTTCGCAGGAAAAAAATGTTGAACAGGCCCAGGAGAGTTTACGAATAGCTGAGTTGAATTATGCTGAGGGACTGGCCACTACCCTGGATGTCAGCTCAGCCCAGGCAGCCCTCTCTCAGGCAAAAACAAATTATTCCCAGGCTTTATATGATTATGTCATGGCCCAAGCAGCCTTAGAAAAGGCGATAGGTGTTTCGCTGGGAGGAAAGTAATGAGAAGAAATAACCAAGAAAGGTTGGTGAATATTAAGGAGGTTGGTATGAAGGCAAGGTTAGTCCTCATGGTAGGTGCTATTTTAATTTTGATTGTGTTTTTGAGTAGTTGTCGCCAGTCGGTGCCTGAAAAGCCACTGTCTCAGAGTGAGAAAGCTCCCAACCCGGTTAAGGTAATCAAAGTTATTCGGGAAAATATTGCGGAGAAAATTGCCTACACCGGAGTAATTGAAGCCTGGCGGCAGGTTAATGTCACTCCAGAAATTGCTGGCAAAATAGCCCGGATTTATGTCAACGAAGGTGATTTTGTCCGGAAAGGACAATTATTGGCTGAACTGGACACTCGGACGTTAGAACTCCAATTTAAACAGGCAGAGGCGGGCCTGGCGGTAGCTCAGGCAAATTGGGAAGATGCCCTGCGTAATCTGGAGAGGATGGAGAGGTTGGTGGCTGAAAAGGCGGTCTCCAAACAACAATATGAGAAGATAAAGTTGGCCTATGAAGCGGCGGATGCCCAATTACGGCAAGCTCAAGCAGCCTTGAATCTTGTTCGTCACAGCCTTGAAGTATCTCGGATGAGGGCTCCTTTTTCGGGTGTAGTTGCCTCTCGGAATGCTGAAGTGGGGGATGTTATCAATCCGATGATGGGGGGCTTTGCTCCCAATGCCGGCGTGTTGACGCTGGTCGATTATTCGAAAGTCAAAGTCAAGATTGATGTCTCCCAAGATGATATCATCAGGATAACAAGGAAACAAAAAGCATTAATTCGGGTTGATACTTACCCGAATCGAATCTTTGAGGGAGAGGTGGCCGTAGTGAATCAAACCGCTGATCCTCTAGGCAAGAAGTTCAGAGTAGAGATTTGGGTCCCCAACCCCCAATTTTTATTAAAGCCCAATACTTTTGGTCAGGTTATTATTGAAGTCAACCCCCGTCCGGAAGCGGTAGTAGTTCCTCAAAGGGCTATTATCGAAGATAAATACGTATTCGTGGTGGAGGACGGAGTAGCTCACAAAAGAGAAGTAAAACTGGGCCTCCAGAATTCAGCTAAAGTCGAAATCATTAGTGGACTCCAGCCGGGCGAGTTAGTGGTAGTTGAAGGAAATTCCGGGCTTACTGATGGAGCGAAAGTCAAGATTGAAGGAGAATAACGATGAAAATCCCAGAGTATTCGGTTAATCGCAAAGTAACCACGGCCATGCTGGCCATGATTCTTGTCGTCCTGGGATTTATTTCCTTTACACGATTAGGGCTTGATTTTTTCCCTGACCTTGAATTTCCGACAGTTTCAGTGGTCACCACATATTCCGGGGCCTCTCCTGAGGATATTGAAAATACCATTACCCGTCCCTTAGAGCAGGTAATTAATACGGTGGCCAATGTCAAAAAAGTTAATTCCATAACTTCCGAAGGGGTCTCGGTCATTATGGTGGAATTTGAATGGGGGACCAATCTTGATTTTGCCGCTCAGGATGTTCGAGAGCAGTTAAGTCAATTCCGGAGTTTCTTACCTGAAGAAGCGGGGGATCCCCTGGTAGTTAAATTCAATATTTCTCAATTTCCGATAATTTTCTACGGTATAACCGGTAACAGACCGACTTTCGAATTAAAGAATCTCATCGAAGATGAAGTGGCCAGGCGCTTGGAAAGGATTGAAGGCGTGGCTTCAGCTCTGGTGGTTTCCATGGATGAGCGAGAAATCCTGGTGGAGATTGATCAATCAGCTCTTGAAGCCTACCATCTCTCTGTTGACCAGATTATCGCCGCTTTGCGGATGGAAAATTTAAATTTACCAGGCGGGCGGATTATTGAAAGACAGACAGAATTCCTGGTGCGGACCGTAGGAGAATTTCAGACTCTGGATGATATTCGACAGGTTATTATCGGCTTGACTTCCACAGGAGCTCCAATTTATCTGCGGGATGTAGCTGCTGTCAGGGATACTCTCAAAGATTTTCGTTATAAAGCTCGCATTCAGGGCCAGAAAGGTGTTTTCTTGTTTATCAGTAAAAGATCAGGGGCGAATACAGTGATTACGACCAAAGCCGTTAAAGCGGAGTTGGCCAAAATAAGAGAGAATCTCCCCCCCGATATTGAATTTTACATCGCTATGGACCAGTCGGACATGATTCAAAAAGTAATCAACCGGACCGCCAATAATGCCTTGGTCGGTGGGATTCTGGCGATGATTTTCATTCTGGTTTTCTTGCGGAATTGGCGACCAACAGTCACTATCTTCCTTGCTATTCCTTTATCAATTATTACCACTTTTATAGCTTTCTATCTGGCTGGATACACTATTAACCTGATGACGCTGGGCGGTCTGGCTCTGGGCATAGGGATGTTGGTCGATAATGCGGTGGTGGTTATTGAAAACATTTTCCGTCATCTGGAAGAAGGGGAAGATCGCAACAAAGCAGCCAAATTAGGTGCTTCCGAAGTAGGCATGGCTATTACAGCCTCGACCTTAACCACCATCGCTGTCTTTTTTCCCATGGTCTTTGCCCAGGGGATAACCGGTCAACTGACCCGCGGGTTAGCTCTGGCGATTGCATTTTCCCTTATTTCCTCACTTTTTGTGGCTTTGACTGTGGTTCCGATGGTGGCTTCATTGTTATTTAAAGCCAACCAGAATGAAATAGATAAAACCAATCGGGCCGGGAAAAAGCCCAAACAAGTCCAACGGATGAGAGAATTTTACCGTCAGATACTCTTAAAGACTCTGCGCCGCCGCCGCTGGGTTCTGGTAGGCGTTTTTGGCTTGTTTATTCTCTCTCTGGGAATTATTCCTTTTATGGGAACTGAATTTATGCCGCCGATGGACCGCTCGATGATTGTTCTCTCGGTAAAGTTACCAGTGGGCAGTACGCTAGAGGAAACAGATCGAGTTGTCCGGATGGTAGAGAAACTAATGTCCCAAGAACCAGATGTGGAAATTATCACTGCCCAGACCGGTTCTCAAGTTGAGGATAATCCCACCGAAGCCGCCGGTCAGTTTAACCCCACCGGGCCTAATGAGGGGATTATCTGGGCAGTGTTGGTGGATAAAGAAAAGCGGTCTCTCTCTGACCTTGAACTTACAGAGAAAATACGCTCAAAATTACCTCCCTTAAAAGGGGTCAAATTTGAGATGATAGATCTGGGCCAGATGTTCATGGGTGGAGCACAAAATCCAGTGGAAATTAAGATTTTCGGCCAGGAAATACCCGTTCTTAAAGAGATAGCCGAGACTATTGTTTCCCGAATTAAGAATGTGGAAGGACTGCGTGATTTGAAGCATTCTTTGTCTGAGGCTAAACCGGAATATCATATCCGGATCAATCGAGATGAAGCTTCTCGGTTGGGTCTTAAAGTTAGCCAAATTGCGCAAACAATTCAAACAGCCGCGCTGGGAAGAATAGCAACTCGTTACCGGGAGGGCAATCAGGAGTACGATATCCGGGTAAGATTTAAAGAAGAGTACCGGGATACTCTGGAAGATATTCTGAAGACGCCAATTTTAACACCGACAGGCCAGATGGTAAGAGTAAACCAAGTGGCCTGGGTGGAAAGAGGTGAAGGACCGATTCAAATCACCCGGGAAAATCAAGCTCGAGAGGTCAAGGTGACCGCTAATATTGCTGGCCGAGATCTGGGCAGCGTTATCCGGGATATTAGAGCAAGACTCAAAGATTTAGAGGAGAGCCTTCCCCAGGGATATTTCATTGAATATGGGGGTCAGTACGAGGAAATGCAGGATGCTTTTATGATTATGGCCGGTGCTTTTCTCCTGGCTATTTTGCTGGTTTATATGATCATGGCTTCTCAGTTCGAGTCATTTTTGCATCCCTTTGTCATTATGTTTACTGTACCTTTGTCCTTAATTGGAGTGATTCTGGCGCTGTTAATAGCCGGTAAGCCGGTTAACCTGCCTGTCCTGATCGGTTTTGTTATGCTGGCCGGAATTGCGGTGAATAATGGGATTGTTATGGTCGATTATATAAATCAATTGAAGAGACGGGGAGTTGAGGCAAGAGAGGCGATTCTCCAGGGGTGTGCTGTTCGCCTACGACCAGTATTAATTACAGCCTTAACTACTATCCTGGGGATGTTGCCGATGGCTATTTCTACTTCCGAGGGGGCCTCTTTTCGCTCTCCTATGGCGATTACAGTTATGGGTGGATTGACGGCCACCACCTTCTTGACGCTGTTTGTTATTCCGGCTATCTACAGTCTGGTCACCAAGGTTAAATTTAAATAATAGAAGACTGTGATTTATGGTTTAAACCTTAAGAAAGCACCAATATTGCCGTATTCCTGGAGTTGAGTCGGCGGATTGATGTGTTTAACCTCACAGTTTTTATTCATAGCCATTTCAATAGCCTCATCGATGACATCAACCTGTGGCTGAGTGTGAATTTTACATCCTGGACAGATTTCATAAGAAGCATAGAGAAAGTGACACTTAGGACACATGTAACCGGGTTGGGAAAAGTACCTGGTTACCAGCAGAATTTGCACAGCTGAACGGTTAAGGTAGTCAAGGGTTGAGTCAAGTCCAGAGATAGCCAGGCCATCTTTTTTGAGCTCCGAAATCAATCTTTTTACCAGCGATTCCTTTTCCTGTTCTTTCAAGAGTTTTTCCAGCTTTGAGACTGCGGTCAGAATTTTATCGGGATTATCAGCTGGTGAGACTTTAATCTGTCCTTTGAGTCGTTGCTGGAGATAAGGATGGAGATGTTCTTTAAAATAAGGCAGATATTCTTCTTTACATCCCAGAAAGAACCACTCAAATTGATTTTTTTTGAATAGATTAAAGGTGGTTTGTCCACAATTTTTAAAATATTCATGAAGGTGGGTTTCAATATGGCGTTCGATTCGTTTGGACTCATATCCTTCCCAGCCCCCTTCTCTCACTTTGGGCGGCACTTCACCTTTAATTGTTTCAATAAGTTTAATGTCATCCATGAAGACTTCATAAAATTTGGCTTCTTTCCTGTCGAGAACAAGTGTGCCAATTTTTTTGTGTTCGTCTAGAATTGCCGAGAGGGGGCGTACATAAGCGTTGCGGTCAAAAACAATTCTGTTGCGAGGGGGATCAGGCAGAATAAACTCCTGCCAGAAATTCTCCCGAGCACAGGAGAAGACAGCTAATCCAGGGTGTTTGTAGGATCTCAGGTTTTGAAATAAATATTCCTCTATTTTTCTTAAATCTTCCCGCAGGGCCTCTTTTTTCTCTTTGCTCAGGGGGAGATGTTTCAACTGGTCTTCGGCCCGGCTTATTAAATTTTTTAAGCGCAGCTTTATTTCTTTATAATTTTGATGACTTTTATCGGTGTCAAAATAGGCGGAGGTGATAAAGAACCGGGGACTTCTATAGAGAGCCAGCTCGCTGATTTGGGCTTGATTTAATAGTTTCATTGAACCTCCTTTATTTTATTTTTGGGTTGGAATGAAGGGGTAAGAATTAGTTGATGAAAAGCCACGCACTTTAAAAATAATTTGCTAGCCGGGGCTTGTCAAGAAAAGGGGCTAAATTTTTAGCAATTAAGAAAAAGTTAACCCTGCCCTGGCTTAAATTTACCAGTTCTTAGCTCTGAAAATAAGGATGTGTCTTAAGTCGGGGAGACTCTTTACATATTAAAGAGATAAAATTATAATTAATTTCCTGGTATAAGCGTGCGGAAGTGGCGGAATTGGTAGACGCGTAAGCCTCAGGAGTTTATGGTCAAGACGACCGTGTGGGTTCGAGTCCCACCTTCCGCACTTTTTTTTATCCTGGATGACCAAAAAGAAAAATATTCTCCTGATCAATCCCTGGATCTACGATTTTACAGCTTATGATTTCTGGTTGAGGCCTCTGGGGCTTCTTTGTCTGGCTTCTCTCTTGAAGAATAATCTTGATTGTGAGGTGTTTTTCCTCGATTGTCTGGACCGCTTTCATCCTGCTCTCCCCCACCCTCCCCAGGTCAAAGAAGATGGCCGGGGACCCTTTCCCAAGGAAGAGGTTGTAAAACCTGCGGTGATCAAGGATATCCCGCGGAAATTTTCCCGATATGGTTTACCACCGGCTATTGTTAGAGAAGAGCTGAGACGGCTTCCTCGACCAGATGTGGTTATGATTAGTTGTGTCATGACTTATTGGTACCCCGGTGTCCAAGCGATTGTCGAGTTGGTTCGTCGTGAGATTGGTTCAGTCCCTGTAGTGTTGGGAGGAGTATATGCCACTCTTCTACCCGAGCACGCCCGGCGATACTCTGGAGCAGATATAGTTGTTGAGGGGCCGGCAGAATTAAGATTGGGGGAACTTTGGGAACAACTCTGGGGAGAAAGGATTGATTTGCCGGGGGGAAGAGCCGGAGAAAGTGATTTTTGTTTCCCTAATTACTCATTGTTGAGGAATAAAGATGTTCTTCCCCTAGAAACTTCTCGAGGATGCCCTTTTCATTGTTCCTTTTGTGCCAGCCGGAAATTGAATCCAATTTTTCGACAGAAGAATGTTGACGAGGTTGTCGATTTTATTGAATTGAATCGGGAAAATTTTAGCAGCCGCCATTTTGTCTTTTACGATGATGCTCTCCTGGTGAATAAAGACCAGCACCTCAAAATAATTCTCCAAGAAATAATTCGGCGACAGTTGAAGGTTTCTTTTCATACTCCTAATGGACTGCATGTCCGGGAGATTGATGAAGAATTAGCCCGTCTTTTTTATCAGGCTGACTTTCGTTCTCTTTTTTTGAGTCAGGAATCGTTTGATAAGGCCGTCCTTCGACGTTGCTCGCGGAAATCATCTCCTGACTCCCTGAGGAAAGCTTTGTTGTTATTAAAGAAAGCGGGATACCGACCTCAAGAGATAAATGTCTATCTTCTGGTCGGGTTGCCTAACCAGGAAGCTGACAGTGTCCGTCAGAGTATCCTTGAAGTGAAAAAATTGGGAGCGCGGCCCCGACTGGCTTTCTTTTCCCCAGTTCCGGGGACAGAAGAATGGGCCACTTTAGTCCGGACAGGGAAACTGAACAAAGATAGTGATCCCCTTCTTCACAACAAAACTCTTTTTCCTTATCTTTGGAGTAATATCTCTCCTGAGGAGTTAAATGAGTTGAAGCACCTGGCTCTCCACACCGCTTAAAAAATTTTCTTTTTAAATTTCCAAAATGAGAGCTCCTCTTTGCTCGTCTATTGAGTTAAGAAAATTAGAGATAAGGATTGTTTTAGCTGATTCTCTTCTTCTTGCCCGAGGTCGAAATGAAGTGCCTGTCTTCCCTTTTATCTGAATACCTTCATGGCGAAAAAGTATTTTTTCCAAAGGAAGAAGATTGATGTATAATTAAAAATATGAAGAAAAGAGAAGGATTAATCTTGAAGGAGGGCTCCCAGTGAAGAAATTCCTTGTCCCGCTGATCACTCTGCTTGTTTTATTTTCCTTTGGAACATTGTTGGCTCAGACCAAAATTAAAGCAAAAGACTTACCGGAACGGTACCGGAAGTGGCTGGAAGAAGAGGTTGTTTATATTATTACCCCGGTGGAAAAGGAAGTATTTCTTCAGCTGCAAACCGATCGAGAGCGTGATTTATTCATCGAAGCCTTCTGGAGACATCGAGATCCCACCCCCGGCACTCTGGAAAATGAGTTTAAAAAAGAACATTATCGTCGCATAAATTATGCCAATCATTTTTTCGGGCGGGGTATTCCTAAACCAGGCTGGAAAACTGACCGGGGCCGGGTCTATATCATCCTTGGAGAACCAAATGATATTACTCGTTTTGAAGGTAAAACCCAAGTTTATCCCACAGAAGTCTGGTTTTATCAAGGAAAAACCAAGTTAGGTTTACCCCCCGGTTTTTATGTTGTTTTCTTTCAAGAAGGAGGTACCGGTGAGTATAGGCTTTACAGCCCCTTGAAGGACGGACCGATGGCCCTGCTCACTTCCTATTATGGAGACCCCGTTGATTATATGGCCGCTTATGAAAGATTAAGAGAGTTTGCTCCCGAGCTGGCTGATATTTCTTTAAATCTTATCCCTGGAGAGAGGGCAATGATTGCTGGTCGTCCCTCCATGTCTTCCGATGTTCTTCTTCAACAGATAGAAATGGCCCCCTTAAAAGCAGTTGAAGAGAAATATGCCCGCAAATTCCTCGAGTATAAAGATATAGTTGAAGTTGAATACTCGACCAATTATATTGATTGCGATGCGGTGATTAAAATTTTTCAAGCTCCGACAGGATTAGCTTTTATTCATTATGCGATTGAACCGGAGAGATTATCAGTCAATCAATACCAGAGGAAATTTTATACTACTCTTAGATTGAATGGAACAGTGACCAATTCCCAAGGCAAACAGGTCTATCAATTTGAAAAAAATATTCAACTGGAGTTTAGCGAAGAGCAAATGTCTCAGATTAGTCGCCGTCCTTTAAGTATTAGAGATATGTTTCCTCTAATTCCTGGAGAATTTAAACTTTCTATTCTTTTGAAGAATGAGGTATCGAAAGAATTTACTTCGGTGGAAGCCACGATTTCTATCCCCCCGCCAGGTAAACAGGTGAGGCTTTCGCCCTTAATTCTGGCGTATGATGCCCAACCAAAGGCAACCCCTCAAGGCCGACTCCGTCCTTTTTATTTAAGCGGCCAGCAGCTTTATTTTCAGGGAAATCGAGTTTTTCTCCAGGATGACACCCTTTATCTTGGATTTCAGGTGGAGGGAATAACTCCTAAGGTGGCCCAGGCAGGAGAGATTGAGATTAAATTTCTAAAGGGCGAAGAAGAATTCAAAAGTCAAAAAGTGAAACTGGCTCCTCTGGGTAAAAATCTGGAGGATTTTGTTCTCACCTTTCCCCTTAAAGATTTTCCACCGGCTCATTATTTCGTGGAGGTCACTCTGCTTTTACAAGGGCAGGAATTAGTCTCGGCCACTGATGAATTTGATATAACCTATTCTACCGCTATTCCTCGCCCCTGGGTCTATGCTAAATTACTTCCTCCCCCAACCGATGTTATTTTTGACTATCTCATAGGAAGCCAATATTTGAAAAACGGACAACCGGAGCAGGCTAAGAGTCATCTGGAAAAAGCCTATCGCCATCGTCCTGGAAATATGAATTATGCTTTAGGTCTGGCGCAGGCAGACTGGATATTGGGAGAGGTGGCCCAAATTCCTGAACTTCTGACTCCCTTTGTTGAACAGCCCAAGGTTACCTATGAAGTCCTGGATTTATTAGGAAGAAGCTGGCAGCGTTTGGGTAAGTGGAACAAAGCGATAGAAATTTTTGATCGAGCGGTAGAGCAATTTGGGACCAATCCCAGTTTGCTGAATGCTCTGGGTGACTGTTATTTTGCTCTGGGCCGGCGGGAAGAAGCCAGAGTGGTTTGGAAGAAATCATTGGAATTAAACCCTGAGCAGCCAGAGATAAAGAAAAAACTGGAATCTTTGAAGGAGAAGTAATGATTCTGGTCAAGAAAAAAATTTGGCTAATGGGCCTAGGTTTAAGTTTAATTATTTTTTTCTTAATTGGGGTTTTAAGTAGCTGCCATTATTATCGGTTGGAGAAAAAGCTTGACCCTGAGGATGCCGAATTTCTGTCCAAAGTCCGCTATATCATTACCAAACAAGAAGAACATCTATTTCTCGATTTACCCAAGGAAGAGAGGAAGAAATTCGTCGAGGATTTCTGGAAACGTCGCGATCCTGATCCCACTACAGAAGAAAATGAGTTTAAGATGGAATATTTTAATCGGATTGAACGAGCTAATGAACTCTTTGTCAGTGAAGGAAGACCGGGCTGGTTGACTGATCGGGGACGGATCTTTATTCTTTTTGGCCCGCCCACTGACCGCATGACTTATCCTATGGGCTATGGTCCAAGTGGACCCTGTCAAGAGATCTGGTATTATGGCGGTTTTCCAGTAGTTTTTCTGGATGAGTTTTGTAATGGAACTTACCGTCTGGTCACCTATGATTTAACCCCATTACGCTCTATAAATCTCATGTATATGCACGAGTTGAGCCTGGCTCAGTCCCGATTTCAACAAACGATTCGAGGCGATAGTCGAATATTTGACTTTAAATGGCGAGTAAAAAAAGAAGTTCGAAAAGATAATTCCGTTGAGGGATTAGTGTGGGTGTCTATTCCTTACACATCTTTTTGGTTTAAAGAAGAGGAAAATGAACTAATCACGGCGGTGAATCTGCGGTTAGAGCTCCGGGAGGCCAAGGGTCAAATAGTCTGGCAGCACGAAGAATCTTATCCGGTAAAAACTACCGAAGAAGAGTTGTCAAAGTTAAGAGGCGAGGCGTTTGTAATTAAAGTGCCTTTTAAACTTAAGCCAGAAGAAGCCCGTTATTTTACTCGGAATCCAGGGAAAATTTATGCCCTTTTGAGAGAAGAAACAAGTGGCGAAAGTTTACGTAAGGTTCTCGAGTTCAGATTGTGAATTACTCCGGGTAAAAATATTTAGAGAATAAAGAAGAAAGAAGATGATTTTCGTCAGAGATTAAACTGGGGGGGTAGGACATGATTAGAAAAACACAAGTGTTAACTTTTATTATTGGGTGGCTGGTGGCCTTGATGGGTCCTCTTTTCGCTCAGGCTTACCTGGAAGAAGTCAGAGCTTGTCATCTTTTACAGGATGGGAAGCCAGAAGATGCCCTGAAAATTCTGGAGACGAAACTGAAACGCTATCCAAATAACTTTGACTGTCATCTTTACAAAGGGATGGCGCTTTATTTTTTAGGAAATAAAGAGGAAGCCTTTAAAGTCTTAAATAAGGTCGAGTTTGAAACGGAAAAACTGGCTAAAGCCAGGGCCACGCTGGAAGCCGGCAAACGACTTCAGGAATTTTCCCAGGAAGACCTGTATCTGGCCCAACGGGGAGGCGTGGTCTTTTCCAAAGAAAGGAAGGGTTTATTAAAGTATGCCTTAGGAATTTTATACAAAGAGAAGCGAGAATTTAAAAACGCCCGCAAACGGCTGGAAGAAGCCCTGAAAGTTAATTATTTTCCCCAGGAAGTTCGCCGCCAGCTAGGGTTAATAAATTGTTTTTTAAAGGATTACAAGGCGGCGGAAAAAGTATTGCAGCCTCTCTTTTCCGGTGAAGACACGAGAATCGAATTTTTGCAGGGCTATATTTTTTATTATCGAGGGAAGGTGGAGAAGGCTCGCCAGATATTTGAAAAACTTTCACCGGAACTGGCTCTGGCCCGCAAGAACCTGGCCTGTCTGCTTTACAATGAACAGAAATATCAGGAATCATTGTCTTTCTGGGAGGTTCTGCTTGGTGAGAATCCTCAGGATGTCCAGGCCAAAAGAAATCAGGCGAGATGTTATTTTCATCTAGGAGAGAAAGACAAGGCCCAACAGATTTTTGATGACCTGGGTTTAAAGATTAAAATTGAGAAATACTCTCCGAAAAGGATTCCTCTTCTTTTGGAAGATTTATTCACCCAGCCCCAATTTGATTTTTTGTGTGATATAAAAAAGTAGATTCTTCTGGTTTTCTCCTATCGAAAATAGCCTATCCCTCGTCCTACCTTTATCTTTATCTTAAGCCAATATCTTAAGCCAAGATGGTGGTGAATTTTTTAGAATAAGAGGCGATTAAAAGGCTATAGCCAGAAGCAGGGGCCTTTTTCCATTGCCAGGAAAGAGCCCCCCAGTTTCCGATCCTCGTTGAAACCCAGATTCACACAAAGTTTGGTCACCATCGGGGTAAAACCCTAATATTTTCCTGATTTACAAGTAGCTGAGAGGCTATGAAGATTTACGAGGAAAATAATAATAAGAGGAATTGATAATTATCTCATTATTTAAACAGAGATCATCTGCTATGTAGCCAGAAGACCGGGAAGGAAGAAAGGATATATACATCTAATTGATTGAATTTCTGGAAGTTGTGGGTTAAAATATAAATGGGAATCATGGAGGATTGAGATGAGAATTAAAAAATTAACTGTCTTAATTATTAGCTTATCCTTGATTTTTCTCTTTAATAGTTGGGCCCAACAGGGAAGAGGTCGGGGCCGCATTCATGGAACGGTTAAGGATGATGCGGGTAATCCCCTTGAAGGAGTTAAAATAGTGGCCCAACATCTTAAGTATAATACTACCTTTGAGTCAAAATCGGATAAGAAAGGTAACTGGGCGATAGCCGGGCTGGGTACAGGATATTTCCGGATTACGGCCACTAAAGAAGGGTATGCTCCTGTCTACCATGAGATGCGAGTCAGTCAATTCTCCCGGAATAATCCGCCTATTCATTTTACCTTGAAAAAAGTCCAGGTGCGGGCTTTAGATACTCCGGCGATTGAAGATGAAGCTTCGGTGGCTATTTTTGAGGAGGGAAATAATTTATTTGATCAGGGTGACTACCAGGGAGCTATCACGAAGTTTGAAGAATTTCTGGCAAAGAATCCCTCTCTTTACCATGTTCATGTCAACCTGGGGAATTGTTACCGAGAGATGGGCGAGTATGATAAAGCTTTAGAACACTACCAGATTGTCCTGGATAAAGTGAAAGAAAGCAGCGGAAGTTATGAAGGCAACGAAGTCGCGGCGCGGGCAATGGCTAGCATGGGACATGTTTATATTAAGAAGGGCGATTTAAGCCAGGCCAGGGGGTACCTAAAGCAAGCGGTCGATATTTTTCCTCAAGATGAGACACTGGCCTTTAATGTCGCTGAAATATATTTTAAAGAACGGGAGATTGACGAGGCGATTAAATATTATAAAGTAGCGATCAAGATAAAACCAGATTGGGCTCCGCCTTACCGGCAGATCGGTTATGCTTATTTGAACAAGGGTGACTATCGGAATGCGGTGGATAACTTAAAAAAATTCGTTCAACTGGCTCCTGATGATCCTCAGGCGGCAACTATCCGCAATCTTATTCCCAAACTGGAAGAACTCATTAAGAAATAATAAAGTAGATTAGATAAATTATTTGTTCCTCCCCAAAGAAAGAGAAATGTCTTCATATTTTCGGTGTGGGGTATTCAAGAAGATATTGTAAGGAGCTTGCGGAGGCGTTTACCTCGAACTTTGTCGGTGACACTGATGTAAATAAACTGACTCTTCGGGGGGAGATCCAGCGACCAATCTCGATGAATGGTCACCTGATTGGCAATATTGCTTTTCAATCGCTCTAAAGAAAGAGAATCATTGATTTCTTCTTCTTGACGGGTAATGATGTTTTTTTGAGCATCTCGAATTTCAATCACCACCAGCAGAGAATAATTATAGTTCTGGCCATCTTTTTTATAATCAAGACGAGCAAAAGGAATGTCCACACTTACTAGGGCGATAGGTTCTTCATCCGTGGAAGAGATTTCAGCGGCTACATTGTAATCAAATATAACCAGCTCACCGACATGTTTTTCATCCATGGCAATTTCACCGACCCATTGATATTTAGCCAAGTTGGGCGGATCCCATTCGGGAGAAACCATGGAAAAAGGAGTGATTTCTAATTTTGTCTGTAATTTATAATCGCCGGTACCATAGTAGTCCACAAACACCAGACGCAGGGGGCCAGCAAAGTATCCTGTATAATTATCATAAACCCAGATTTCCGTGGCACGTTCGGTTATTGTTCCTGTCTCTAGGGGATTGGCTTTAACGAATTTATTCTGCTCATAAGGCACATCACCCATTGATTTACTAATGATATTTGTTGGCGGGCCTAGAAGGATATATATTCGACCCCGGTCAGTTTTCCACCCGGGTTTTCCTACTTTAAAGGCTTTATCAGCGATAGCTAAGCGGGTATAAAAAGTCTGACGAAATTCATTTTCTGGAGTGGAAGGGTCAGGGTCTCGCCGGGCCCAAAAATCACGAATGAATTCACCTCGGTCTTCTGGAGGCATTTCCCGGAAAATCTTCTCCTCAACAGGCATGATAATGTAACTAACATAATCCAGAAATTTTTGGCTTAAAGGGTCCAGTTCTAACTTTTTAGGGCCAGTGGAAATACAGGTTATGGTTAATAAAATCCAAGTGATAATCGCTGTCAGAGAAACCCACCTCATTGTTCTTCTCATTTTGGCCTCCAGATAGATTATAAATATTTATGCTGGAAATGGCTAATCAGCGCGCAAATTCTCTACTACGAGAGGAGGATTGGTTTTTGCTTTTAATATATGAGCCCCTTAAGCCTCGCCTAGGAATAAAAAAAAAGGGGGCTCCCGTGAGCCCCCTTTTTAACAGCTCTAACTTAGAAGGTGAACCGCAAGCTGACTTTGACCACGCGGTTGCCAAACGCGCCGGTTACTGAGCCGTAGGTACCAAAACGCTCGAAGGTGGGGTTATTAGGATCACTGTAATCGATATAACCACCGGGGTTGGAAGAAATTGAATAGCCGCTGCGACCAAGAGCATTGAGGATGTCGAGATAACCACCTACCATCACACTCTCAGTCAGACGGAAACGTTTTTCCAGCCGCAGGTCCAGAGTGGTTACCGGAGCATTTCTTCTGGTGCCGATGGGTTCAGTCCGCACAGTGTAAGTATCACCAGGATATTTATAGATGGGATCTTCAGGGATGTAAACAGTCACTGTTCTGGCCCAGGGAGAACCGGAAATATGACGGAAGTATCCACTTAAGACAAAGTCATAGGGGAGGAGGACGGTGCTCTGGATCTTGATGTTGATCGGACGGTCATAATCGAGTCGACCATCAGAGTAAACGAATGAGTTGGGTGTGTCGAAGTATCCGGAGGCACCGTAGGAAGAACCATAACTTCCGCCGATATTACCGGTGGCTTTCGACCAGACAATGGAGCCCAGCAACTGCCAGCGGTTGGACATCCGTTTGTTGACGATCAATTGGAGAGCAACATACTTACGGTAGCCTTCTTTGACATTCATCAGGTAGTAATGCATGGCCGGAGCATTGGCCAGCTCAGCATAGAGATAGGAAGTTTTATCATCGCCGGTGCCAAAGATGCCGTCGTCGCCAGGATCGATAAATTCAAACTTTTTCCAGTAAGGACTATCGGGTGAATAACCCTTCCAGGCTTCATCTTTGCCCAGACCGTAGTCATTGACGTCTTCGAAAATCCGCTGTTTCTTCTTGTACATGAAGTTGACGGTCACGCTCAAGTCCTTCATCACTTCGCGCTCGATACCGATGGTGAATTCGTCGGTATAAGGAGCCTTAGCGCTAGTATCTAGCTCATCTTCGAGTTTAAAGGTTGTGGGATCGGGGGGCAGATAGCGAACGGTATAAGTGTCAGCCAGGTCAGGAATCTGGTTATAGTTGTTGTCGTACCAATACCAGCTTCCTGTGGTAGGATAGTTGGGGTTAGCCAGCGAGTAGTACTGGATCATTAGATATTCGTAGTACCGGGAGTAAGAACCTTTGAGAGCAGTTTTCCCGTCACCAAAGAGGTCGTAGGTGAAGCCAAGGCGGGGAGAGATATTCGTCCAGGTCAGACACTTGAATTCAGGCAGATCGTACTCGCCGAACTGCGGACCACCAATAACAGCCAGGATACCGTAGGGATCAGCCGTAGCTCCTTTGTGCTGGGGTGGGAATTTACCGGTGCTGGTATCAAAACGGGCACCGAGATTGAGGGTTAGCCGATCTTTAATGGTCAGGCTGTCCTGGATGAAAGTCCCGAAACGGGTCATGGTATTTTCCTGGACGGAACTACCGGCTTCTGGACCGCAGATGTAAGCATAGATCCGGGAGCGATTGGGAGCGGTGGAAGTAGGATAGGAGTAGATATTGCCTTTGTAATACCAGATATAGAAGGGATTTTGCCGCCACCAATCCCAGTTACCGCTGGTGGCTTCGTATTCGATACCGAACTTGATTTCGTGGGAAGCGCCCAGCAGATCATCGTGGAACATGGTGGCTGTGATTGAGGGATTGAACCGTTTTCTTAAGTAAGTTTCTTCAAAGCGAGGATTGTTTCGGTAAATACCCCAGTAGCGGTCACGATTCCGGGGAGCATCCTTAATGGCGTATTCACTGTAAGGCAGAGGGAACCAACGGCGGATGAAGCCCAAACGGAAATCCATGAAGAAATTCTGGTTGATAACCCAGTTCAACTGCGTGGAGAAAGTATGACCGGTTTCACCATCCCATTTGGTGGTGGCTGTTTTATCCAGGTAGTTCTGGATACGGTTGGTGTAGAAGTCTTCGGTAATGGTGGTCAAGTTGTAGGTGGTCATCAAGCGGAGATTAGAAGCCAGCTGAAAAGTAAACTTACCAAAGAAGTTGCCTTCCTTATGGGGAGCTGAATCGAGGGTATAGACTCGTTTGCCCTGAGCGATCGTATCATCCCAGATAACATGGTTAAAGTCTCTTTCCCAGGTGAAGTACCGGCCATTAGTGAAGAACCAGATGCGGTCCTTAATGATGGGACCTCCGATGTAAAGGGAAAAGTCTTTCCAGGAATTCCAGCCAGTCGGTTTGGTTAAGCCGACTGCTTTCAAATCCTCTTCACTGAGGAGGCTGACCTGCATGTCCTTGTTGTAGAACTCCACTGTCGCCCCACCATGGAACTCATTTCCGCCGGATTTAGTAACGATGTTGATGAAACCACCGTCAGCAATGCCCACACTGGCCGGGTGACCGGAAAGGCCAAATTCAACTTCTTCATAGACATCGATGTTGATGTTTGTCATGGGGTACATAACCACCGGGTCGTTAATCGTCACTCCATCAATCGAATACTGATTACCCCGGACAGTTGAACCAGAAATAAATGAGGTTCGCCGATAACTTACTCCTTCAGAAACTGAGCCGGGAATGGAGTTCAAAACGTCGTAGAGGTCTCGAGACATGGGCACATTGTAGATGAAATCTTTAGAGTAGTTAACGGTGGTTTTTGATGATTTAACGTCAACGACAGGGGATTCAGCGATAACTGTGACTTCTTCTTCGAGGGCACTCATCTCCATTTGAATGGTCACTGTAGTAGTTTTGCCTAGACTGACTTTTAAACCTTTCCGGATAACAGTTTTAAACCCGGAAAGTTCAAATGTGAGTTGGTAATCAGAGCCTGGCGGCAGCGATGGAAATCGGAAGAAACCACTTTCCGTAGTGACAAAAGACATTTTTCCCTGGAGAGCTGGACCTTGAACCGTCACTGTGACGCCTGGAAGAGGGTTGCCTTCGGTATCGACTACTTTTCCGTTGATCGAGCCGGTGAGTTTCCCCTGAGCTCCAAGAAAAGAAAAAAGCCCTAAACACAGGAAGAGGATTAGTGAGAATTTAATTAATTTCCCCATCCACTTTCCTCCTTTTAAAATTTTACGATTTTTTATTTCCTTGAGTCGGTAACCAACTCAAGGAAACACCCAAAAAGCCTGAGATTTAATAATCTTTACGATTTTTTCCTTGATTCTCACCCCCTTCATTTCAGTTACTCCGTAGAATATAATATGCAATATTCATGCCAGGAATTAGTTATCAAAGTGGAGGAAATATATAAGGGAGAATAGGAGGCACACTGGCGAGAAGCTTTTCAAATTAACGAACTGTGATACAATATTTTGTATCATCTCCGAATAATTGCATTTTTTTATTAATTTGTAACTCTTAGACGTTTCCCGAATGAAAATCGGAACGAGAAGGAGAGAAACCTCTCCTTCTCGTTCCGATGGTTTTGGCTAGATTAAAAAGTAAATCTTACTCCTAGACGAATTGAACGAACACCAAAGACGCTGGTAACTGCACCGTAGAGTTCATCAAGTTCCACTTGAGGAGGAGTTTTATAAGGCCAGATGTAGGGATTGGGGTTCTGGTAGATGTTAACACCGCTGCGGCCACCGAGGTTGAAGATATCGATGTAGAAGTTGAGCTTACCCATATCTCCCAGGAGGAAACTCTTTTCAATACGGATATCAAGATTGGTGTAAGGGGCATTGCGGCGTGAACCAAGCGGTTCAGCGTTGACGCTGACATAGCTCTGCCGGACAGGTAAATCGGGTGGGAAGTAAACCCGGGCAATAGTCCGGGTCCAGGGAGAACCGGAGCGATGCTGGAAGTAGGCGCTGAGGATGAAGTCATAGGGCAGAATGACTGTGCCCATCAATCTGAATTGGAGCGGCCGGTCAAAAGCCACCCGTCCATAGGAGTTGATCAGGGTATTGGGGTTATCGAAGAGCCCGCTTTCTCCTTCGGTGGCCCCATAAGAAGGTTGGGCATTTCCTTTAAATTCACTGTAAAGAATGGAGCCTTTTAACTGCCAATTGTTGGACATCCGTTTGTCAAAGGTGAGAATGAGCGCCCAGTACTCACGCTTGGCTTCGGGTGGGTTGATTCCTATCCAGGTTGGAGCAGGGCGATCTTCTCTCAAGCCATAGACAGTCATCTGTTGGTCGTCACTGGTGCCATAAACACCATCGTAACCGGGTTCAGTAAAGGTGTAGGGGATCCAGATGAGGCCATTTTCGTCGGTGGCTGTGGGATCATAACCATTATTCAAATCAGTGTCTTCCACGATATTCTTGTTGACCTTATAAACAAACTGCAAGCCAAGTTTGAAGTCTCTGATTAGTTCATGTTCGATGCCGGTGAGGAATTCGTGCATATAAGGAGCCTTGAGGTCGTCTACGTAATACTTATAGTTGGGATCCTGGGTTGGATAGGAGGTAATCTTGTATTTGTCGGTTGGTGGGAGGTCCATCAGTTTATTGCCGTTAAGGTCGTACCAGTAGTAACTGATTGAGCCGGCACCAAAGATTTGGGCAGCGTTGTATTTAGCTGACCAGACAGGTTCATAATAGCGGGCAAAAGAGGCCTTAATCGCTGTTTTGCCGTCACCGAAAAGGTCGTAGACAATTCCGATTCGGGGAGAAAGGGTCAGGAATTCGACAACTTTTTTATAAGGAGTGGTCAGAGCATCAAAGGGAGAAATGGGTCCAATCTCTTCGTGCCATTGATCAATCAGGGCTTCCAGAAGAGCATTGGGTGGTAGGCTGGGATCATAGAGTGGGGGTGGATAGTCGTAGCGGAGTTCTGGTCGTGATTGTTCCGGTTCGTATTGGTAGGAATAATCCAGCCGAAGGCCGAGGTTAAGGGCAAATCGGCCGGTATCAATACTGTCCTGAACATAGCCGGAGAAACGACGGACATGGTCCTGAACATCCCACATACCCTTGGCTGGCGGGCAATAGCGGATGCGGAGCCGTCCCCGTTTACCAGAAGTGGAGTAGTAATAAGGATTCCCAGCTGCATAGTCTCTCCAGTAGGAATAATAAGGATTGGGGCGGTACCAGTCGCGGTGATATTCAGATTGTTCAAATTCCAGACCGGCCTTCATTTCATGACTGGCTCCGAGGAAATCATCTTTGAAGTGGGTGATCGAAGCGGAAGCCAGCATTTTTTTGCGAATGTACTCGTCGTCATACCAGGTCCGACCCCAGTAAACTCTGGCTTTACGGTCATAGTAAGTGTAATTGGTTTCCAGACCCGGGCGAGCATTAATCGGGAAATAACGGTAGATGTAAGTACCCCGGATATCTAAAAAGGTATTCTGATTGAGAACCCAGTTGATTTGATGGGTGGTGGTGTAAGTATTTTCGTGATTCCAGACACCCGTGACATCGTATGAATAAGAAGAAGCGACTCGGTTGGAGTAAACCGGTTCGTAAATATGGTTATAATGGAGCATACCCATATATTTGATGGAATTGGTGATCTGGAAGGTTAGTTTAGCAAAACCCATCCATTCTTCGTGCCGTAAATCATAGTGGGGACTGTCAAAGCCAAGTTTGGCCATCCGGTTTTCTGGAGTATAAGGGTTATACCTTTCCCAAATTAATCGTCGTCCATTGAGGAAGAACCAGATCCGGTCGACCATAATGGGACCGCCCAGATTGATTGAACCATCTTTGTAATCGGAATATTTTCGAGGTGGGAAAACGTCAAGTGCCTGAATATCATCAGGTGAAATTAAGTCTTCAGCCAGACTGTCACTGGTATAATAAGCCGTAAAACCGCCAGAGAACTTATTCCCGCCACTCTTGGTGACAATGTTAATGTAAGCAGAGTCAGTTTGGCCAACTTCGGCTGGTAATGAGCCAACCCCGAATTCGATTTCTTCGTAGACGTCGACATTGATATTGGCCATCGAATAAAAAGTGGCCGGGTCATTCATGGGAACACCATCAAGAGCGTAGAGAGCACTGCGGACAGTCCCTCCCAGAATGGAGCTGGTTCGCCGATATTCAGCCCCGTCAGCAATCGCTCCCGGGATTGAATTTTGAATATCATACAGGTCCCGGTTCATCGGGATGCTGGCAATAAACTCAGCGGTGTAGTTTATACTCGCTTTGGATGATTTAACATCCACCACCGGGGATTCAGCCACAACTTCCACTTCCTCTTCAATGGCTGACATGGCCATTTCGATCTTGACTTCGGTTGTTTGCCCGACTCGGACAATGAGACCCTTCCGGACAACGGTCTTAAAGCCAGGCATCTCTACTCTAATCTGGTATTCACCGGGCGAGAGAGCGGGGAAGCGGAAACGGCCTGCTTCAGAGGTAATGTAGGTCCGTTGTCCCATTAAGCCGGTTCCGGTTAAAGTAACCGTTGCTCCGGGCAGGGGATTACCTTCCTCATCGACAACCAAGCCGTAAATAGTTCCCGTTTGTCGACCTTGAGCGTAAGCAATCGACACCAGAGAAAAGATGAAAGCCAGGATAAGGATGGTTTGTAAAGGTTTCTTCATTACTCCCTCCTTCAGGTTGATTTAATATTGTAAATTGTTCCTTTACCCTTATTGATTCTTTGTTTTCCTCTGATTGAGTTATTATCACCTCCTTTCATGGGTGAAGATGAAATTGCCTTCTGTGGAGAAAAGGGAAGGTATTGGGTATTGCGGGAGATTGTATTTCCAGAGATGGGTCTCCTGCCTCCCCGCCCAGATGTGTATATGATATACATTTGTTTTTTTTAATAGCAAATTATAGGCCAAAATGCAATAAAAATTTTTATTAAATTTAAGGGAAAAACAACGACTTAAAAAAGAGAAAATGTATAAAATCCAAATATTTGTATTTCATACGATTTTTTGGATGGTTTTGTCTTTAAAATTATGGAAAAAGCCAGATATAATTACTGATTCTAACTAAACTTAGAACCGGCCCAAAGAGCAGCTCCAATAAATCCGGCCTGATTGCCCAAGAGAGCTGGTTCTATTCGGCATTGACTATAGTGAAAAAGATATGATCTCTTTTTTATTTCTCTGAGGGCTGGCTGAAGAAGTAAATCACCGGCCTTCATTACCCCTCCACCAAGAATTATTTTTTCAGGATCGAGAAGATTTATCGCTGAAGCTAAGCCCAGGCCAAGATAATACCCTGCCCGGGTAAAAGCTGTTTGAGCAGCTTTATCTCCCTGACGAGCCCGATGATACACTTCTTCTGAGGTAAGGGGTTCTTGTTGACCGGTGAGTTGTTGGTAATTCTTAACTATTTTTTCACTGGAAACTTCTGTCTCCAGACAACCTTGACTCCCACATTTACAAGAGTCGCCCTCAGGGTTGACAGTAATATGTCCTAACTCCCCGGCAAATCCATTGGTTCCTTCCCAGAGTTGGCCACCAAGAATGATTCCGGACCCAACCCCGGTGCCAATGGTCAGGAGAATCATGCTTTTTAATCCCTTCCCTGCTCCCGCGAGGAATTCGCCGTAAGCGGCCATATTAGCATCATTGTGGATGGTGAAGGGTACCTCTACCAGTTGAGCGAAGAGAGGTTCGAGGGGAACCCCGTTTAGGCCAGGATAGTTGGGAGAGCGATGGATCATCTTAGCCCGGCGATTAAAAATTCCGGGAAGACCAAATCCCAGGCAGATGATCCGGCTCGTGGCTTCCTCTTTTAAAATCTTCCAGATTTGCTTAATTGTCTCCAGGAGAAGTTTCAGATTTGGCGGAGTGGGAGAGGCCCCTGAAAAAAGCACATCTCCCTCATCGGTGACCAGGCCAAACTTTAAATTTGTTCCCCCCATATCAATGCCGGCGTAAATCTCCATTTCAGCTTTTTTCTCCAATAACAGCATAGTTAAAAGGGGAGTAAAGAAGTTTGTTTAACTTGTCTACATTGCGATTGAATATTTCATTGAAGTCATCAGGCCCAGGTATACTTTGGAGTTGTTCTTCCTGGGGGGGGTCGCCGTAAAGGATTTGGGGGCTGGCAAAGCCGTGCGTTTCAAAAAGAAATTGGAGAGTAAGAGGATGAATGGGTTGCACGTGAGAAAGGTCCAGGAAATAGATCTGAACAAGAGCAAAGACAGAAGTAGGGTTGACTGTTTCCAGGATAAGTCGGCCGCCTGGAGTTAATTTAAAGTAAGCTAACTGGATTAATTGATGCAGGTAAGAAGGAGGAAGATGCTCAATAACCTGGGAGGAAAAAATGCCGGCCAGGGATTCATCGGGTTGATTCATCAACCAGGTTAAAAGATCTTCCTGGTGGCAGATGAGGCCTTTATCCCGACAATACTCAACCATTTCCTGGTTTAGATCTACTCCCTCCGCTTCTATTCCTTTTTCCTGAAGAAGTTCAAGAAACTCCCCTCGCCCACACCCCAGATCGACTACCTTCCCTTTCTCAAAAAAATCCACATACCGGGAGAGTTGGTGTTTTACTTGCTTTTCTTCTCCCCGGAAGCGATTCTCGAAACTGGCATAGAGGGCATCTTTCAATGAGTCAAGAACATACCGGCCTATATCTGGGGGAAGTTGTTTGTGTGTCTCAAGATGATTGATTATAGTATCCAACTTGTCTCTTAAATAATAAAACTTCTTGATCAACATCTGGGCATCCTGGGCTTCAACAGCAATTTTCTCAAGTCGCCACTCTAATGATTTAAAGATTATCCCCACATGATTACTGCTGAGAGCATCCCATTCTCTGTCTTTAGCCTCTACAAGTTTGAGAAATACAGAGAAGAGCTTATCTATTTGAGACAGAATCTGGATGTTCTGCTCATTTTGTCGCTTAATTATTTTTTGGGTATAAATTAAATTCTGGAGTAGAATTTCCAGAAGTTGGTCTTCACCTTTATGTTTTTTTTTAAAGAGTTTTTTCAAGGAGAGCTCAGGAAGAGAGAGAGCTTCCAGTTTCTGGGTTTGCTCGAGTAGAGATTCAGGGAGGGAAAGAGAAGTTATTAAATCTCTTAAATTTTGGAGATTGGCAGCAAATTCTTTTTCCAGTTCCTGGCGTTGGTAAGTCAGGGTTTCGATTTTCCGATGCATTAATCCTGAGAGGAGTCTTTTTTATTTTTCCCTTTTTTTTCCTTTTCTTCAGTGTCTTCCTTGGCACTTAATGATTTACGAAAGTTCCTGATCCCTTCGCCTAGTGAGCGGCCTAACTCAGGAAGACGGCGGGCACCGAAAATCAGCACAATAATGAGAATAATAAGCAAAAGCTCTGAAGGTCCTACTGGTCCAAATAGAAACATATTTTAAACCTCCTCAATGGAGTACTTCTTTCCGTCTCGCGCCAGTTTATACCAAGTTAATTTAGTTAATAATAAAAGTCAAGCTGGTCCGTTGGGGATGAATATAGTTGAATTCGAGGCTGATGATTGTTTTATTTTTCGGTATAATATTTTTGATTGAAGAAGGATATTTTATAATCCGGCTGCCCACAAAAATTTTTATTTAAAAATTTACCCCTGAGGGACTAAAGAAGAGAGTAATTATGTCCAGAAAAGATAAACTGTCAGAGGCCGAAGAAATTAATCGAGTAGACATTTCTCACATAAGAAATTTTGCCATTATTGCTCATATCGACCATGGAAAATCGACGCTAGCGGATCGATTGATTGAATTCACAGGGGCTCTTTCTCCCCGAGATTTGAGAGAACAGGTGCTCGATACTATGGACCTGGAGAGGGAAAGAGGGATTACGATTAAAGCTCAAACTGCCCGGTTGAACTATAGATCCCCAGCGGGAGAGCATTTTGTCTTGAATTTAATTGATACTCCTGGACACGTGGACTTCGCCTATGAGGTTTCCCGAAGTTTAGCTGCCTGCGAAGGAGCTCTCCTGCTGATTGATGCTTCTCAGGGAGTTGAAGCCCAAACACTGGCTAATGCTTATTTGGCTCTCCAGAATGATTTAATCATTATCCCGGTGATAAATAAGATTGATCTACCCCAGGCTCAACCGGAGATGGTTCTGGACCAGGTAGAATCAATCGTGGGGCTGCCTCGAGATGAGGCCCTCCTGGTCTCAGCCAAAACCGGAGAGGGAGTGGATAGAATCATCCAAGCCATTGTCTCCCGGATTCCCTCACCTAAGGGCCAGGAGCAGGCACCTTTAAAAGCCCTGCTTTTTGATGCTTGGCTTGATCCGTACCGAGGAGTGGTTGTTTTGGTGCGGGTTGTTGAGGGGACACTCCACCAGGGGAGCGAGATTATTTTAATGTCTACTTCCTCCGTTTATGAGGTGGAAGAATTGGGCGTCCTGACCCCGAAGCCCAAAAAAGTGAACCGGCTTCGTACGGGAGAAGTAGGGTATTTGATTGCCGGGATTAAGGATTTGCGGGAGGCCCGGATCGGGGAGACGATAACTGCCAAAGAGAGGCCAACAATAATCCCTCTACCGGGATTTCGGGAGCCTAAACCAATGGTTTTTTCTGGATTTTATCCGGCCGGAGACACCAGTGCTGAGGATTTAAGACTGGCCTTGGACAAGTTAAAGTTAAATGATTTTTCTTTTACTTTTGAACCGGAAAGCTCGCCTGCGCTGGGACTGGGCTTTCGTTGTGGATTTCTGGGATTACTCCATCGAGATATTATCCAGGAGAGATTGGAAAGAGAATTTGGTGTGGAGTTGATTAGCACAGCGCCCATGGTTGAATATCAGGTTGATTTAAAAGATGGTCAACAGATAAAGGTTCAGAATCCCTCCCAGCTACCTCCCCTCCAGGAGATTAAAGCCATCAAAGAACCAATCATCGAGGCGATTATTATTACCCCGGATCGCTATCTCGGAGAAATTCTTAAACTAGCTGAAGAAAAACGGGGGCTGCAGAAGAAATTGGAATATATAAGTGCCCAGAAAGTCGTCCTGACATATCACCTCCCTCTGAATGAAGTTGTAGTGGATTTTTATCCGCGCCTGAAATCCATTTCTCAAGGGTATGCTTCCATGGATTATGAACTTCTGGGCTATCAACCGTCTGATTTGGTCCGGCTGGATATTCTTATAAATCGCGAACCGGTGGATTCCCTGTCGCTTATAGTTCATCGGAGTAAGGCCTATTCCACCGGCAGGAAGCTGGTCCAGAAATTGAGAGAAACTATTCCTCGTCAGCAGTTCGAAGTGGCTATTCAGGCGGCGATTGGCAGCCGCATTATTGCCCGGGAGACAATCAAACCTTATCGAAAGGATGTTATTGCCAAGTTGTATGGAGGTGATTACACCCGGAAGATGAAACTTCTGGAGAAGCAGAAAGCCGGCAAAAAGAGGATGAGACGGATTGGCCGAGTGGATGTTCCCCAGGAAGCGTTTCTGGCTATTTTAAAGATCCGCTAAATGAAAAAAATAAATTTTTTGACATGAGCAGAAAATCTGAATAATAATTGGAAACCCACTATGGCTATCCGCAGCTTGGATAAGGCAGTCAGTAATGCCTTGAAAATTCTCAAAGAAGTTTTGCCAGAACAGGATTATCTTTACCTGCCACTTCTTTGTCGGGCCTTGGTCTGGGGCATAAGACGGTATCTTCACCATCAGGAAGAACTGATGGCTGCTCCTGTGTGGCCTCTGCCAGCCAGAATAAAAGTAAAATCTGATGAATTTGTCGTGGATTTTTTCCGAACCCATCCTGGTTTGCGCCAGGAGTTTGCTGCTGAGTTAGCTAATAAAGACCTGGGAAAGCTCCGGCAGGTCTTTGATTGCCTTTATCCCTTGCTGGGGCTGAATGATCCGTTTCTGACGGCTCTTTTTGCCCCAGAATTGGAGCGGAGTGAATATCGGTTGATAGTCAATAGTTTTCAGGAAAAATTGAAACGGGCCAGGCGTGATTTAGCTGCTGTCTCCTCAAGAGAAAAATTAAAGATAGCCTTAACCACATTTCAAAAAGATGTGGTGGAGATGGTGGTTGACCTATCTTCGGAAGCAGAAGTGCGGCAGAGCTTAATTAAATTACTACAAAAATCGTTACCTCAGGCCAAAAAATAATGATGTATTTCATTGGGCACCGAGCCGGGTGCCCTCTTTTCTTTCAGGTGAAAAAGGCCTCCACTTTTTTTATTCAGCCAAAAACAACAAGCTTCATTTCTCTTCTCATTGCTTAATGGTGAAAATGTTGGGTTATGTTGGATTTATTATCAAATAAGAATCCAAAAGGCATCCTAAATTGCGATGAACCAAAATTTTTATCTTATAGGGAAGCCTTGGGTTAGGTGGAATTAATTGGCTAGCAAGAAGTTGATTGGTTGAAGAAAAGGAACTCAATTTTCGTTTGACGATTAAAATATCTCTAAGTAAGATACGGGGGAAGTTTTTTCCGTGGTTATCCCTGGTCATTCGACTAGAGGAGAGAAATAAAAGATGATTAAAATGAAGGAATTGAAAGAGACCCTGCCGGGAAAACTATTTCCCTCTTTTAGATTTATATTGGTTTTTTTAATAGCCATTGTAGTTTCTTTCTTAGCCTGCTCTTCTTCTCTGAGGGAGGCCAAGCTTTATTTTACCCGGGGATTGGAACACCAACAACAATACCAAACAGCCCAGGCCAGGTCTTTTTTTAAGAAAGCGAAGGCAGCGGCTGAAGCCGGTTTGAACACGCAGCCCGGAGCTCAGTTGTATGTCATTAAAGGCCTGGCTGAGATTCAACTGAAAGAGTGGTCGGCAGCCAAAAGAAGTTTTTCCCTGGCTTACTCTCTGGGATTTGAGAAAGGGGAAAAGTGGGCGGCTGAGGTGGCTCTTTTTGGGCTGGCCCAAACTTTGGAAGAATTTGGGCTCCCCTCGCCTGCTTTCCAAATTTATGATTATCTCGTCAGCCGGTCTCAATTTAACCCGATTATTCTTCTGGCCGCTGAAAATTACGTGGACATTTCTCTGTCCAGGTCGTTATCATTGACCGGAAAAGAAAAAGAGGAAGCTCTCCGCCGATTGCATTCCCGAATCAAGAAGTTGATTAGACAGAATTATCATCAGGGTTTTTACCATTACCTGAGTTCGCAGATTTTATCTCATCAGCAACGTTATCGCGAGAGCTTTGAAGCAGCGGTTATAGCCAGGGAATTAGGCCTACCTTCGGAGGAGATATGGCGGGATAATGATCAACAGTTGATTTTTTGTTTTCGCCAATTGAAAAAAAAGTTACCAGCCAAAGAATGGGCGACATTTGCCCATTTATATCAGCAACTAATTGCCAATTGGGGCTGGGTGAATGAAGAAACCCCTCCCTGGATGAAGAGGTGAACCATGTGGCCCTCATTGGAATGGAAAGGCGATAAATTAGTTTTAATCGACCAGCGGCTTCTTCCCCAGAAAGAAGTATATCTCGAGTGTCAATCAGGGGAAGAAGTGGCCCAGGCCATTGAGAAGATGGTCATTCGGGGTGCACCTGCGATTGGGGTAGCGGCCGCTTACGGAGTAATTTTGGAGGTGAAACAAAGCCCGGATAAAGCAACCCTCCAGCAAAATTTCGCTCGAATAGTCCAACGACTTCGTCAGACAAGGCCTACAGCCAGGAATCTCTTCTGGGCTCTGGAGAGAATGGAGAAAACCTTCAAAGACCTTCTTTCCCTCTCCCTGAGGGAAATCATCACGGGGCTGGAAAGAGAAGCCTCTACCCTGGAGGAAGAGGATTTGGCCAGGAACATGAAAATAGGAGAATATGGAGCCTCTCTTATTCCTCCTTCGAGCACTGTGCTCACCCATTGTAATGCCGGGGCCCTGGCTACAGCCGGCTATGGCACAGCTCTGGGAGTGATTCGCACCGCCTATTTCCAGGGAAAGATAGACCGGGTGTACGCGACAGAAACCCGTCCAATCCTTCAGGGAGCCCGTTTAACCTGCTGGGAGTTAGTTAAAGAGGGAATTCCGGTCACCTTAATAACGGATAATATGGCTGGATGGCTGATGAACCAGGGAAAAATTTCTTTAGTTATCACCGGAGCCGACCGAATTGCCCGCAACGGTGATACAGCTAATAAGATCGGCACTTACTCTCTGGCTGTTTTGGCCCGGGAACATCAGCTGCCTTTTTATATCGCTGCCCCTCTCAGTACCTTTGATTTTAGTCTTAACTCAGGTCAGAAAATACCAATCGAGGAGCGGGACCCCCGGGAAGTCCGGGAAATAAATGGCCACCCCATAAGTCTTCAGGATATTCCCGTGGAAAATCCGGCTTTTGATGTTACCCCGGCGGCCTACATCACGGCTATTATCAGTGACCGCGGCATCGCTTATCCGCCTTATGAAGAGTCTCTTCGTCTCTGGTTAACAGAGGAAACGCCGAAATGAGAAAAATTTTGGGGATTGAGACTTCCTGCGATGAAACCGCCGCAGCGGTGGTTGATGAAAAAATAAATGTCCTGAGTAATATTATTCTTTCCCAGGATGAAATTCATGCTCCATATGGCGGGATTGTCCCGGAGTTAGCCTCCCGTCAGCATATCTTGTCATTAACCTTTGTTGTTGATGAAGCCTTGGCCAGAGCCAAGGTAAGGCTTGAGCAGATTGATGCTTTTGCCGTGACTCAGGGACCGGGTCTGATAGGTTCTCTCCTGGTTGGACTCTCTTTTGCTAAAGGACTCGCCTTCTATTGGCGACAACCTCTTATTCCGGTCGATCACCTGGAATCTCATCTAGAGTCGATCTTTATCGAGCATCCTCAATTGCCCTTGCCCGCCTTGGGATTGTTGGTTTCTGGTGGGCATACTTCCCTTTATTTGCTTCCCCGGCGTTTGAGCTATCAATTACTGGGTCAAACCAGAGATGATGCGGCCGGAGAATCACTGGACAAAGTAGCTAAATTTCTTAATCTGGGGTATCCGGGGGGACCGATTATTGAAGGGCTGGCCGAGAAGGGAGATCCTGAAGCTTTCCCTTTCAGTGTGCCCCAGATGAGAGACAGAAGTTTGGATTTTAGTTTCAGTGGCTTGAAGACGGCGGCTTTGAAATATATTCGAGAAAACAACCTGTCGCCAGGTCATCCCCGTTTTCATGATTTTGTTGCCAGTTTTGAAAGGGCGGTGATTCGGGCTCTTTTGGTTAATCTGAGGAAAGCCGCTGACCGATTTAAACCTCGGTCAGTCTTCCTCTGTGGAGGCGTTTCCCGCAATCGGCACTTAAGACAGGCCTTTCTCACTTGGGCGAAAGAAAAAGGCCTGCCCGCTGCCCTCCCTTCTCCTCAGTATTGCACTGATAATGCGGCCATGGTCGGAGCCTTAGCCATGTTTAAATGGCTATCCGGGCAAGCTGAGCAGGTCGATCTTGAACTTAACGCTTATCCCCGCTCCTATTCCCGGCAAGGATAAATCTGGATAAAATAGGGGTATTTTTTCATCGACTCCTGGGAAAGATGAGTGAGGTTTAATTTAATCTCATAAAGATAGAAATTTTTCCAGGAGAAAGAATGATTCGGGACAAAATATATTTCTTTGATTTCTCTCTTTTGCTGTCCCTGGAAAAGAGGTTGGTCAAAAAAACTGAGCTTGATTTCATACTCACCTGCCAATGAGCCCAGACGAAGTCGTAGTTTCGCCAGTTTTTTCTTGGCGGCAAAGAGAATCGTATATTTTCGAGGGGCATGAAGATAGAATTCAGCTTCTTTTTTGGCGACGACATCTTGTTGGAGCGAATAAAAATAAAACCCCAGAGAACTCTGATTGGAGAAGTGGAATTCCCGGGAAGGATAGAGAGCCGGCTGAGGGTAAAGAGCGAATAACAACGTTGCTCCCATTAGAAACAAGGTAATCACTAGAGAAGGGAAGGAGACAATCCCCCCTTTTTTACTCAGAGACAGCTCGGGGAGGCGGCATATGGCCAGGACAACAAAAAGGATCAACGCTCCTATCCAAATATAATTGGGCAGATAGCCCAGGTTATTGGTTTTAATGAAGGAAGGCAGGTAACTGGGTAAAAATATTTTGATATTACTTAGAGAAACAAAGAAATCTCCCGCCCGGGAGGTAAATTCATGGGTGGTGGGCTGGTAGAGAAATCTGGGCTGGGCCAGAAGGAGGACAGAAAAAATTAAGCTGATTCCCCCCAGCCACCAGAAAAGAAAGAGGTAATTTTTCTTACGGTTATAGGCCAGGAAATAGCCGACAAAAAGGCAACCTATCCAGATTAATGGAGAAAGCACCCGGCCTTGAGGACTATAGCCTTGTCGATGAGTGAAAAAGGCATAATTAAGCAGAAAAGGAAGGGAAATAAAGAGAAGCTGAAGGAGTTCGTGCCGGCGATGGCGCCAGGCTTGGACCAGCCCGATGAGGGAAAAGAAATAAAAAGGGGCATAGAGCAAGAGGCCGTCCCTCTGGTCCAGAAAATAATCCAGAAAACTATCAATTCTTAGGCGCAGGGGGTAATCAAGAAGAGCGGTTTTTAGGGCCCGAAACTTTTCTGGAGTCAAAACTCCTTCATAGACCGAAAAGGGAGAAAAAGAGCCATAAAGAGAATAAACAAAGAAATAAAAGCCGATCATTGAGGCTAGAGGAAGGAGAGAAAAGGAAAGGAAGGAGAGAAAGGGTGACTTTGTCCGGTGGCGGTAGAGATGATAGAGAAAAAGAAAAAAGAAGGCCCAGAAGATGATGTTGTATTTGAGTCCAAACCAGGGGAAGAGGCCGAGAAGAAAACCATAAAGAAAAAGCCTGGCTCGAGGCTTAAAATTGCCGGAGCGCAGGTGGCGGTAAAGGAAAGTGCAGAAAAAAGCAATCGGTATTTCGGGATAAATATGCACAGCGTAAAAAAGAATAGGGGCTGAGAGGGAAGACAATATCCAGATTGTCAGGGCAATGTTTTCTTTTTTCCAGGTTTCCAGAAGAAGGAGATAGAGCTGGATTCCAAGGAGAGCTGCCCAGATGGCCAGGCTGTTTTTCAGAATAAAGACCAGCCATTTTCCCTGAAGGAAATGACTGAGCCAATACTGGGGAAGAATCAGAATGGAGACCCCGAATAGATTTATGGGATAAAGATAATCCGGCCCTTTTTTCCCTTGACGGGCATAAACACCTAGCCGAAAATTGGGATTGTCAGCTCGGGAGTAAAAATGGAAATAGTCCTGCTGGGCGTAATTATTGGCCAGATTAATATCCCGGTCATGAAGGAGACTATGGGCATTAAGAAGATAATAAGGTTCATCACCAGAGAAACTAAGCCCCTGCTCCACCAGGATAAAGGCCACTAGGTTATAAACGATTAACGCTGTAAGAAAAAGAATGGCCAGTTTTTTCCGGTGACCAAGACGGGTAAAAGACTGCCTTATTTTCCGCAAGAGAGGAATGAGATTTACGGTTAACGACCGGTGAGATATAAGGAGTATAATAAAGAATATAAAGGGCAGGCACCCAAGGGAGATTAATCTACTCTGGAAATCAGCCTGGTCCAGGTAATACCGGTGAAGCAGAGGAGTAAGGTAATAGATGAGAAATGGCCAAAGAAGACCGATATTTGCAGGTTGAAAAAAAGAAGCCTCTGATGATGAGTTAAAGCGCCGGCTTTGTTCTAGCTGGGCAACTCCCTTTCCCAGCAGAAAGAAAAGGAAAAAACTGACAAAAAAACCAAGGGAGAAGACTGGAAGAGATAGAGGGAAGCGATGGTCCGTCATCTGGAAGCTGTTCATTTTAAAGAGAGAAGAAAAGAGCAACCCGCCCCCGACCGAGAGAAGACCTAACCAGATAAGGGAAATACCTTTTGCTGAGGTAAGATTCTTGGGCATTTTCAATTTAATCTAATCATAATTCTTCCTCAGAATAGTCAGAAAAAAAAATTATTGCAAGGCAATCCTCCAAAGTCTGGCAGGTTTTATCGGGATATGGTATAAAGGGAGCCTGAAGATGGCCGTGAGACCCCGTGACAAAAAGGTAATCGTCATTATGCCGGCCTATAACGCCGAGAAAACATTGGTCAAATGCGTCGCTGATATCCCTAGAGAATGGGTTGATGAGATAATTTTAACCGACGATGCCAGCCAGGATAGAACGGTAGAGATAGCCCGCCAACTGGGGTTGCATGTTCTGGTCCATGACAAAAATCGAGGATACGGGGCCAATCAAAAGACCTGTTACACAGAAGCTTTACGCCGGGGAGCTGATATTGTGGTCATGGTTCATCCCGACCATCAGTATGACCCAACCGTGATTCCTCAATTGATCAAACCCTTGCTGGCGGAGGAATGTGATGCAGTTTTTGGTTCCCGCATGTTGGGGGGGCATCCCTTGGAAGGGGGAATGCCTAAATGGAAATATCTGGCCAATATTTTTTTAACTGCTCTGGAGAACGCAGTTTTTTATATGTACTTGACGGAGTATCATTCCGGGTTGAGAGCTTATTCCCGTCGTTATCTGGAAAGAATCAATTTCCATTTAAATTCTGATGATTTCGTCTTTGATTCAGAAATAATTGCTCAGGGGGTGATTCAGGGGATGAGAATTAGAGAAATCCCCATCCAGACTCGTTATTTTGAAGAGGCCTCTCAAATCGGATTCTGGCGAAGTGTGGTCTATGGCCTATCTATTCTCAAAACGCTGGTGAAATTTAAACTTCATGTTAAAGGAATCAAGCGGTTTAAGATGTTTGAGCCGAAGGAAGTATCTGAAACCAGCAGGGAGGAGGCTGTTTCAGGGGTTGGCGAGCCCAAATAGCCACTCTTATCCGGTAAAGATGAAGGCCTTTTTTATACTTGTAACTTAAGGGATTTTTTAACTCGATTTTCCGAAAAGAACGGCCAGTTTCTCCTTGAAAAATAGCTTCGTCAAAGTAATCTATTGCCACCCGATAATTAGCTCGGGGAGAGCCAATTTCAAGCTGAAGAAGCGTTATCGGTCGGACAGAGGAAAAATAGAAGACGTAGTCCCGATTGACTTCCAGGAGCTTGAATCTTCCCGGTTTTTCCTGGCGAGCCACCCGGCTATAAGGGTAAAAGAAAATTCGTTCTCCGGAAGGGAAGGTGACCACCTGAGGATTACCCAGAGGGGTTCGGGGGTAGTAGACAAACCAGAAGAAAAGCCCGGTAATGACCAGACTGATGCTCAAGGTAGTTAGAGCCGGCTTTAGCGATGGCTCTTTTCTGGAAGGTAAATAAGGGTAGAGAAAAGCCACCAGAATGAGTAAACCTAACCACAACCAGTTGGGCCACCAATGCCGATTATCAATTTTGAGAAAAGAAGGGAGATAATTGCTCAACTCGAAATGCATATTGCTGAGGTAAAGAAATAGCTCTCCGGCCCGTTGAGTTTCTCCTTGAGTTGTTAATTGGTAAAGGGAATAAGGGTGTTTAAGTTGCAGGAAGGGGAAAATTAGACTTAGAAAAAGACAAATCTTGAATCCGGAAGCGACAACTTTTTTTGGCGGGCTCTGGATATAAAAAGCCAACCAAAGGGCTAGGGTCCAGCTGACAGCCACGAGAGGTCGAGCTTGAGGGGCGTAGCCAGTTCGCTGGGTTAACCAGGCTGAAACCAGAAGGTAGGGTGTAGTTAGGGATAAAAGAAGGAACATGAACCGAGGGTTTCTTCGTCCTAAAGCGATCAAGCCCAGAAAAGCAAAGAGATAAACCGGGGAATAGAAGAGAAGGCCGTCCCGCTGGTCGAGAAAATACCCGAGGAAGGTTTCCCAACGGTAATGGAAGGGAATGCCAGCGAGAAGAAATTTTAAATAATTAAAGGACTCATTAAAATTTACGGCTCCTCGCCAGGAAACAGCCGACAAAGAAAGAGATTTATAAAAATGATACTGGAAGAATAAATAGATACTAGCCATGACTCCATTCCCCAGGAGGAAAAACAACCAGGAGGACTTGCGGGAGGTTTTCCTAAAAATAACCCAGCTTCCATAGAGGAAAAGCGGGCCCATTATAAAGAGGTATTTTAAGCTGTGAAACCAGATTAAGCTGCTGGTGAGTAGTCCGAGCAGGAGGAGCTTTTCTGGCTTCGGTGAGCTCAGAAAATAGAGCTTTCGGAAGACATAAAAAGATATCAGGGCCGCGGGAATTTCGGGATAAAGATGAAAAGAGTAGAAGAAAACGGGTGAGGTGAAACTGAAAATAAACCAGCTGAGAAGAGCTGTTTTTTCTTTAAATTTAAGGGCGGCAAGAAAAAGATATATCTGAATTCCGAAAAGAGCGGCCCAGAGAGTCATGGCCATCCGAGTGAGAAAATGAAGCCACTTACCCTTGAGGATATAACCAAGAGAATAGAAAGGAAGGGCCAAAAATGATACTCCGGGAGAGTGAAAGGAATATCTCCCCTGGGTATTAGGGGCGGTGTGAGGGTCAATGGTTACGTAAGGGCGCATATAGACTCGGTAATCTTGGGCAGTGTAATTATTCTTCAGATTTATATCGCCGTCTTGAAGGAGACTGTGAGTAATAATCAGGTAATGAGGTTCGTCTCCGGAAAAGACCATGCCCCGGGAGATAAGGGCAAATGAACCGATGTTATAAATTATAAGGGCTACCAGGAATAAAATAAGGGTCTTTTTTTTAAGGGAAAGTTTGGTCCATACCTGTGGCAATAAGGATGATAAGAAAGCCTGTTTTTTTTCCAATCGGGTGAGGAAGATAATTTTTATCCAGAATACACCACCCACAAGAAAGATGAGGAATAGTTTTAGCCGAGAGTAAAGATCGGTCGCCGTGAGATAATGTTTCAAACTGAGAAAACACAAAGGGGCCAGCAAAAGCACAGCATAACTCAGGAGTTCCAGCTGTCTGGCTCTCTGAGAGGGAAGAGTGTAAATAGCCGTAAAAAATCTATTTGTCAGAAGGTAATAACCACTTAACCCGAGGAAAAAAAGTCCAGCCAATAGGCTCCAGGAAAGAAGATTGAGTTGGATTGAGTGGTGGGAGAAGGTCATCTGGGGGGTCTGAGTGAGAGTTAGAGGGAGAAGGCTGAAAACAAGAGAGATAAAAATGAGAATGATTAATTTAGAGGCTGAGCTCCTGTTCATTCGCGAAGACTATAAAGAAATTCCCGAGTTTCTGTCAAGAAAAAACATTGGCTCTTCCAAGAAACTTGCTTGGTTATTTACTTGGAAAATGGCGTAATCCTTGCGTCATCCTGGGGACAGGATAGTGGCGGGTTTTCTGATATTAGGAGCAACTGATTATTGATAGGTCAGGAACTGGTGTTTCTCTTCCCTTGCCTGGAAAAAAACACGCCAGCTCTTTTTATTCAAGTGGCCAGCCTATCTCAATCTTCCTTTGGTCACTATTCTGCCTTAGCTTGGATTTTCACGCCTTACTGTGGTGGCTGTGTATCTGATGAATTACTTGGAAAAATGATAAGTTTTTTTCTTCTGCGGTTAATTGTAAACTTGAAACCTTGGTATCCGTATAAAAATAATGATGTAAGTTGATTTAAGTTCATGGGTAATCCAGAATGGAGAGGAAGAGTCGCTGGTTAGTAAACGAGGTCAGAATTAAGACGGAGACGAAAAAAATATCCTCTATGAGAGCCAAAGGGGGACTTAATTATTAGAAGTAATGACTTATGTTGATAAAGAACGATAAAGGAGGCTTTTGATGAAAAAAGCAAGCCAAAAAATCATACTCCTGCTGGTTATTATTTGGCTGTCTGTCTTCAGTGGGTATGCCCAGGAAAAAAAGGTGCTTGCCCTGAGTTTAGAAGATTGTATTATTCAGGCCCTAAAAAATAATTTACGAGTGGCCGTAGAGGTTTACAATCCGGAGATTGCTGAGGCCCAGTTGAGCCAAGCGAGGGAAATGTTTTTGCCTCGATTTGATCTCAGCTTGGACTCACAGAACACGGAGCAGCCTTCTTATTGGTGGATCCAGGGAGCTGAAACAATTAAAACTGATTTGAGCCAGTACTCGATATCTTTGATTCAAAAAATACCAACTGGAGGAAGTTTTACTCTGAGTCTTAATAGTTATCGCACGAGTACCAATCAGGCTTTTCAGCTGATTAATCCTCGTTATGGGAGTACTCTGCAGTTGAATTTCACTCAGCCGCTGCTTAGAGGTTTTGGGTATAAAATAAGTCGTAAAGAAATCATCATTGCTCAAAATAATCTGGATATTTCGGAAAATCAATTTAAAACAGTACTGCTGGAGACCATTTACCAGGTTCAGGAAGCCTACTGGAATCTTATTTATGCCTATGAAGATTACCAAGTTAAACAGGATTCGTTAAAACTGGCTAAAGTCAGTCTGGAAAAAACTAAGAAGGAAGTGGAACTAGGAAAAGTAGCCCCCATCGAGTTGCTCAACGCCCAGACCACAGTGGCTCAGCGGGAAGCAGAACTGCTCCAGGCTGAGGCTCTAGTCGCGCAGAGTGAAGACGCCCTGCGGGATGTCCTTAATCTTTCTCAGGAGAGTGAGTTGCCACCCCGGTTGAAACCGAAGGATTATCCGCGTTTTGAACCCAGAGAGATTTCCCAGGAAGAAGCAATTCAGCAAGCTCTTCTCAAACGACCGGAGTTGAAATCCCAGCAGAAGCTCATTGAGTCGAATCAGCTTAATTTTTCTTTTGCCCGCAATCAATTGCTCCCAGGGTTGGATTTGAATTTCTCTTACTGGAGTCCAGGGGTTTCCGGTGACCGCATACTTTATCTCAACGACAATCCATTTCTGGGAGTTATTGTTGGCAAAGAGGAGGGTAGTGCCAGCGATTCTCTCCGAGATGCCTTTCGCCTGCGGTATAAGAACTGGGCGGTGGCTTTGACTCTCTCTCTTCCCTTAAGCAATGTTCTCACCCGGGCAGAATATGTGAAAACTCGCCTGGAATTGGAAAAGAGTCAGCTAGCCTTGAAAGAACTCGAGCGCCAGATAAGGCTGGAGGTTAAAAATGCTATCCGGGAAATTAAAACCAGCGCTAAAAGGGTGGAAGCCTTTCGGATAGCCCGGCAATGGGCTGAAAAGCGACTCCGGGCGGAAGAAAGGAAACTCCAGCTGGGCTTAACCACTAACTTTTTTGTTTTCCAGTATCAGGAAGAGTTGGCCAATGCTCGCTCCCAAGAACTCCGGGCTCTGGTTGATTATAATTTAGCCTGGGCCAAACTGGAAAAGGCTATGGGTATTAGTCTAGAAAAGCGGAATATTCGCCTTTCTCAGTTTCGCTGAGAGAGAGATAAATAGTAAATTTTAAAAATCTAAGATATTAAGGAATAACCACAGGGGGTGGTAGTTCGCTCATAACTTTTAATCCGGGCAAAGCTTCTACCGTCCGGGGAATAGTGTTTATGGTCATGGAAACTGTGCCAATATCTCCATGCACTCCACCGATAATCTTTTCATGAATAGTTGGTACGCCATCCACAATAACTTCATCATATTCTTCTTCAACTCCAGCATAAGCATAGAATTCCAGGATGATTACTTGGCGGCCATTCTGGAGGCCGTAGGCGACGCTTTTTAAGCCGATTACTTTACCGGGTTCAACCTCGCCAAATCCAGTAGGGGTGGGTTTTTCGGCGATTACGGGTTCGGGAGGAAGTTCCACTGCCTTGTCCAGTTTCCAATGGAGACTGTCGGCAATCATGTTAATCGATTCAAGTAGACCCACATGACCGGTGATAATTTTTTGACTGATTTTTTCCTGAAATTCTTCCGGAGTTAACCCTGTGCCCACTTTTTTCTGAAAGGGAAGACGGCGCCTGGCTGAGTTCATCATCCGGGTAACTTTGATCGAATTGACTTTTAAACAAGGAGAGGTCAGCGTTAGAGGAAGAAAGTCCATCAAAAATCCAGGATTAATGCCTGTACCGACCACTGTTTTACCGGCTTGTTTGGCTTCTTGGTCAATTTCCTGGGCTAGCTGGGGATGTCTTTTCCAGGGATAAGACAGTTCTTCGCAGGTGGAGACTACATTTAAGCCGGCTTTTAGACAGGTGAATATCTGAGGTTTGACATCGGGAAGATAGGAGGTGGTGGTAATGACAGCCACGTCGGCTTCGGTCTCGGCCAATAATTTTTCCGGAGTATTGGTGATTATAATTCCTGTATTCGTCGGGTTTTCAAAAAGTTGGCCGAGGTCCTGGCTGGTCAATTCAGGGGAAATATCAATGGCTCCAACAATGCTCAAGCTGGTTTTATTTTGGATAACCTCAGCAATTTTTCGACCCATGACCCCACATCCATAGATAATCACTTTTATATTTTTCATGAAGACTCTCCTAGAATGATTTTATTAAATATTAAGCAAAGAATTTTAGCATTTTTTTTCTTTTGATTAAATTATTTTTATTCCTCTCCCGGCAAAATATGATAAACTAACTAACTCAGGATAATGAAAATCTCCTTTGTCATTATCACCAAAAATGAAGAAAAAAGGCTGGAACCCTGTTTACAAAGCATTCAGGCAGTAGCCGATGAGATTATCGTTGTGGATGCCTATAGCCAAGATGAGACGGTGAAAGTAGCCGAGAAATACCGAGCTCGGGTTTTCAAGCGTTCCTGGACGAATTATTCAGACCAGAAAAATTTCGGCAATAGCCGGGCTAAGTTTCCCTGGATATTTTCTATTGATGCTGATGAACGGTTGTCCCCCCAACTAAAAGAAGAGCTACTGGAATTGAAGACCCGACCTGCGGAACCGCCGGAAGCTGCTTTTTCCGTGCCCCGGATTGCTTACTATCTGGGACGCTGGATTCGTCACAGTGGCTGGTATCCTGACCGTAAGATTCGCCTCTTTCGTCAAGAGCTGACCCGCTGGGTGGGGGATTATGTTCATGAAAAACTGGAGGTTGAGGGTGCCGTAGGGAAATTGAATGGCCATCTCTATCATTTTACTTATGATTGCCTAGCTGATCATCTGGAGCGGATAAATCTTTATTCGGGATTAGCAGCCAAAGAACTTTATGCTCAACAGAAAAAATGCCGCTGGCATCACCTGCTCCTTCTGCCCTTCTGTCGGTTTTTAAAATCATATCTCCTGCAAGCAGGATTTTTAGATGGCTTTCCCGGATTGGTAATTTCTGTCCTCAGTGGTTACGGGACCTTTGTTCGCTACGCCAAGCTCAAAGAAATATGGAAAAAAGGAGAGAAAATTGAGCCTTTTCCAGATTGATGCCGGCAAAGGATGGCGAGGCGGACAGAGACAATCTCTCCTCTTGTGTCGTCTGCTTCTGCAGCAAAAATTTCCCTGTTACTTGGTGGCCCAGCCCGGGAGTCCATTAGCCAGGAAAGCTCGCGAGGAAGGCATTCCGGTGATTACTCTCCGGATGCGAGGCGAAGCAGATTTCTGGGCAGCGACCCGGCTGGCCTTGATTCTAAAAAGAAAAAAATGTCAGCTTATTCATTATCATGATGCCCATGCAGTTATGCTGGGGGCCCTGGCCTCCCGCATAGCTAAAGTGCCTCTGCGGGTGTTAACCCGACGGGTTGATTTTCCTTTGAATGAAAATCTTGTTTCCCGTTGGAAGTACCAGAAAAATATAGATGCCTTCATTGCTGTTTCTACGGGTGTTCAGGATGTCCTGGTTAAAGGAGGGATTGAGCGGCGCAAAATTTATGTCGTTCCGGATGGAATTGATTTCACTCCTTATGAAGAGAATAAAGAAAGAGGTGCTCTCCGCGTGGAGTTAAATTTTAGTCCGGATGATTATGTGGTGGGAATAGTGGCTCATCTGGCCGACCACAAGGGACACAAATATTTGATCGAGGCTATTCGCCTGCTGAAGGAGAAGTTGCCTCAGGTTCGGTTGATTATTGTGGGGGAAGGGCCATTGAAGTTGGAGCTTTCCCGCCAGGTAAAGGATTTTCATCTGGAGGATGTGGTCTTTTTTCTGGGATTCAGGGAAGATATTCCCCGTATTTTGGCTTCGCTGGATTTGTTTGTGCTTTCCTCTCACCTGGAAGGATTGGGGAGCAGCCTTCTGGAAGCTATGGCCTCCCGTCTTCCGGTGGTGGCTACCCGGGTGGGAGGTATTCCCGATGTGGTTATTCATCAGGAGACGGGCCTCCTTGTCCCGCCTAAAAATCCTCCTGCCCTGGCTGAAGCCATCCTGGATATGTATACCCACCGAGAGAGAGCCCGGCAGATGGGCCAGAAGGGGTATGAGGTTGTGCATCGGAAATTTTCCGCCGAGGCGATGGCTTCGCGGGTGATTGATGTTTATCAGCGTTTATTTAAAGGAAAAAACATGGAGTTAAATTACCAAAATGGCTCTAGAAAAAATTGAACTTCGTGTTCTCCGTCTTCCTTATGTCCATTATTTTGAAACAAGTTTAGGTCGGGAAAAAGAAAGGGAATTTATTCTGGTCAAAGTCTTCAGTGAGGGGGTGACAGGATATGGTGAGGTGGTGGCTTCCCGCTCGCCCCTTTATAGTTACGAAACCGTGGGAACAGCTGGACATGTCCTGCGCGAATTTTTCATTCCCCTTATTTTTAAAGAAAACATTGAAGAACCAGAAGCTTTTTATAAGGCTGCCCGGAAGTACCGGGGACATCCCATGGCCCGGGCCGGACTGGAACTGGCATTATGGGACCTTAAAGCCAGGAAAATGAATCTACCTCTGTTTCAACTATATGGGGGTGTTTTTCAGAAAATTCCGGCTGGAGTAAGTGTGGGCATTCAGGATTCAGTAGCGGAGCTCATAAATCGAGTGGAGGAGTTTCTAAAAGAAGGTTACCAGCGAATTAAGCTTAAGATTAAACCAGGCTGGGATATCGATATTTGTCGAGAAATAAGAAATCATTTTTCCGAGATTCTTCTCCAGGTGGATGCCAATGGGGCATATTCTCGCGAAGCGAGTGAAAAACTACAGGACTTGGATGAGTTCAATCTTTTAATGGTGGAGCAACCCTTTCCTCCTTACGATTTATGGGAGCACTCTTTACTGCAACAAAAGATGAGAACACCTCTTTGCCTGGATGAAAGTATCTATGATTATTATTCAGCCCGAAGTGCGGTGGAGATGGGCAGCTGTCGGGTGATCAATATTAAAGTTGGCCGAGTCGGAGGTATAATAGAAGCCAGAAGGATTCATGATTATTGTCAGGAGAAAGGTATACCTGTTTGGTGTGGCGGCATGCTGGAATCGGGAATTGGCCGGGCCCATAACCTTCACCTGGCCAGTCTACCAAATTTTAAATTTCCCCATGACCTTTCAGCCAGCCGGCGGTATTATCCTGTGGATATTATAGAACCAGAAATAGTCCTAGAACCAAAGGGAGAAATTCGAGTGCCTGAAGGTCCGGGCATCGGGGTGACTCCTCGCGAAAAGATGATTGAAAGTTTAACTCTCCACAAGGAAGTATTAATCCCATAATCCGGATGATTCTGGGAGAAGGAGAGTGAGTTTTTTTCTTTTTGTTAGTCTTGACTGCCCAAACCGGCAGGGACTTAAAAATTGGGGACACCTCACCTGTTTACCTATTTTTTCCAAATAGCAATAAACTTAAAAAGAAGAGTTCTGAAACAAAAAATATCTCATTCTTTAGGGAGGGTTAAGACCAATTGGAGATAAATAGGGAGGAGAAGTTTAGTAAGGGAAAATTTTAGACCTCAATTTCCAGCCAGATAATAATAGCCGAGGAAAAAGAGAATGAGTCAAAAATAATATTTGACAATTATGATAATATTTATAATAATAGTTTAGTTATATTAAATAAATGTTATACGGAGGGATTTATGGCTGGCCTTAAGAAAAAACATAAAAAATGGTTACAAGAGCAATTTTCAGTAAGGGTGAATTTTAATCCCGTTGAAAGATTGCTTTATAGTCATGATATTGCCGCTATGCCCAGTTTATTTAAGCCCTTAGTCGGACGGACAATTCCGGAGGCAGTTGTCCAACCGGCTAATGAAGAGGAATTGGTCAAAGTGGTCACTTGGGCCTATCAAAATCGTCTCCCGCTTATTCCCCGGGGAAAAGGATCCTCTGGTTATGGGGGAATTATCCCTTTAAAAAAGGGAATAGTCATCGATTTTTATCGGATGAAAGAAGTTCTCCAGATTGATCCAGAAGCACAGACAGTGACTGTCCAACCCGGCATCACCTGGGAGCAGTTAGACCGCTGTCTTCAGAAACAGGGGTTGACCGTTCGCCTTTATCCTACCAGTTATCCTTCTTCTTCGGCTGGGGGCTGGTTAGCTCAAGGAGGAGCCGGTATTGGTTCCTATGAATATGGCTGGTTTGATCAGAATGTAGTTAAAGCCAAGGTGGTGATGCCAGATGGCCAGGTTGAGGAGTTTAGTGGCCCAGAGTTGGAACTTATTTCCGAAGCCGAGGGAATTACTGGTTTGATTTCAGAAATTACCATTCGGGTTCAGAAACTGGAAGATATTGAGATCATCGCCTTTGCCTGTCCCGACGCTCATTCTCTTTCTCGTATTTTCCAGGAAATAATTACCGCTGATTTACCCATCTGGTCCGTCTCTTTTATTAATCCTCGCATGGCTGAAATGAAAAACCGGGCTCCTTTACTTACTCATCATGGCCATCCCGTGGAAAAAAGAGTTATTCTGCCTGCGGCTTACATTACTACTTTAGCTTTTAAGAAAGTTCATCAGGAGATTATTCGAGCTAAACTGTCGGAAATAGTCAAGGAATGTGAAGGAGAAATTTTGCCTCAGGAAATTGCTGAGCATGAGTGGGAGAATCGTTTTAAATTGATGGTAGTCAAGAGACTGGGGCCCTCACTTGTGCCAGCCGAAGTGGTCATTCCTCTCGAGAGGTTGGGAGAGGTTATGGAGGAGATTGAAACCCAGGTTAATCAGCCTGTAGTTAAAGAAGGGGTGGTCATTAAGAAAGGCAAACAGGGCCGGCCTGAAGTGGTCATCCTGGGATTTATTCCCAGTGACCAACGCCGCTTTTCTTATAATTTTGTTTTTGGCCTGGTCCTCACGATTCTCAAGATTGCCGAAAAACATGGAGGGCGTCCCTATTCCACCGGCCTATATTTCACGACCAAAGCCCGGAAAATTCTGGGAGTAGAAAGACACCGGAAACTGGTGGCCTTTAAAAAGAAAGTTGATCCACGGAATATTCTTAATCCGGGCAAAGTCCTGGGAGGAACATTAGTCGGTCGGGTTCTGGAATGGCTGAGTGTATTTGAACCATTGATCCGGCCCTTTGGCAATAATGTGGTCACCAGGGTGGGCGAAAGATTTGAGCGGGAAGTCAGGGGAATTCCAGCGGATGTTGCCTGGTATGCTTACGCCTGTTCCCAATGTGGTTATTGTCTTGATGAGTGTGATCAATTTTACGGCCGCGGCTGGGAGAGCCAATCCCCCCGGGGAAAGTGGTACTGGCTCCGACAGTACCTGGAAGGTAAAGTTGACTGGAACCAATTTATGGTGGATACGATTCTGGTTTGTACTACCTGTGAATTATGTAATCTCCGCTGTTCGGCTGCTTTACCCATTGAGCCTTCGTGGATGAAGTTGAGGGGTCGCCTGGTGACCGAACAAAAAGAGATGACCTTCCCGCCTTTTGAAGTCATGGCGGCGGCTCTACGCGGTCAAGGGAATATCTGGGCTGGCTACCGCCGTGATAGATCAGCCTGGTTTCCCGAAGAGTTAAAGGCCAAACACGGGCCGGAGGTTAAAAGCAGTAAAAATGTTTATTTTGCTGGTTGTACTGCTTCCTATGTAGAGAATGACATTGGGGCTGCCTCAGTCACTTTACTTGATGCGGCGGGAGTCGACTTCGTTTATCTGGGAAATATCGAAAATTGCTGTGGAACGCCGATGCTGGTGGCCGGGAAGTGGGACTTATTTGCGGAGGTAATGAAGAAAAATATTGAGGCGGTGAAAACAGTGGGGGCTGAGACGGTTATTTCCTCCTGCCCTGCCTGTGATATGATGTGGCGCCAGGTGTATCCTGAGTGGGCCAAGAAACTGGGTCTTGATTACAATATTCAGGCCAAGCATTACAGTGAAGTGGTCGCTGAAAAAATCCGCCGGGGAGAATTTAGATTTACTCACCCTGTTAACAAGAAAGTCACCTGGCATGATTCGTGTCATATCGGCCGTGTTTCTGGAGTGTATGATGAACCGCGGGAAGTAATCAAAGCCATTCCGGGAGTTGAGTTTAGAGAAATGACCACTCATCATCAGGAGGCTCATTGTTGTGGCAGTGTTTTGACTTTGATTAAAGAACCACCCATTGCGGCTGAAATAGGCAAGGTCCGCCTGGAGGAAGCAGTTGAAGTAGGTGCTGAAGAGGTGCTGGCTTTATGTCCCTGTTGCGAGTTTCAGTTTCGGGTGACCAAGGAGAAGAAACAGCTGCCGGTCCAGATAAGTGATCTAGCTGCTTTCGCCTGTCAGGGGCTTGGGAAAAAATTTGCCGACCCCAGTCCGGAGGTATCTCGCCAGTGGGCTGTTTTTGAGAAGATGATAGATTTAATGACTCCTGCAGGGTTCGCCGAGTTGATGGATTCCATGTGGCCCGAGCTTATGGCGGCCATGCCTTTGGGTATGGGTCGGATGATGAAAGGCCTTGGCCGGTTGGGATTTGTCGGAGGAGCCATGTTGGCGATGATGAAACCGCTCTTCCCTGTTCTTTTCCCCAGGCTCTTACCGAAAATGATGCCCAAAGTTATGCCGACCATGCTGGAGCGAATAGCCGAGAGGGTGCCCATGCCTGATTACATGGCGGAGCAAATGCCGGAATTAATGCCTCAGGTGATGGACAATTTAATGCCGAAAATGCTTCCGGATGTAGTTCCTTTAGTTGTGCCCAAAATGATCAGGTTTCTTCGAGGCCAAACTGCTTAGGGTAGGTAGATCATTTAAGAAAGGAAAGAGACAGTTGCTCTGAACCAAAGCATCGGAATTTGTTGTAAACAGCAGAGAGGGGGCTACCACTTTTAGCGGGGAAAAGAGGTGATGGATGGCTTATTTTCGCAATAAATTGCGCCCTTACTCCGGAGTCTGGCGTCTCTTCAGGAGGATGATTGACTTACCCCGGGAAAGCTGGTAATAGTTTAACCATGAGTGTTAAAACCTACAAACAGGCCGGTGTGGATATCGATGCAGCTGAAGAATTTTTAGAAAAGATAAAACCGCTGCTCAGATCAACCTACCGCCCAGGTGTTTTAACCGAAATAGGTGGCTTCAGTGGATTATTCAGTCTGAAAGACCTGAAAATTTCCGACCCTGTGTTGGTGGCGGCCACGGATGGAGTCGGCACCAAACTCCTTCTGGCTGAACTGCTGGGGAAATATGATACTATTGGTCAGGATTTAGTGGCCATGTGTGTCGATGATGTCGTAGTCTGTGGGGCTAAACCTTTATTTTTTCTTGATTATATAGCCACCGGCAAACTAGAACCGAGCAAGCTGGAAGCTTTTATCCAGGGTGTGGTTAAGGGTTGTCAACAAGCTGAATGTGCTTTGATCGGCGGGGAAACAGCTGAACTGCCTGGGTTATATGAACCGGGGAAATTTGATGTGGCCGGTTTTTGTGTTGGTCTGGTTGAGAGGTCCCGGATCATCGATGGGCGAGATTGTCAACCTGGAGATGTGGTTATTGGTCTAGCTTCCTCCGGTCTTCACAGTAACGGGTATTCTCTGGTCCGGCGGTTATTTTCCGCCGAAGAGCTTTCTTCTTCCCTTGGTTTGGAGTTTCTCACTCCGACCCGGATTTATGCCTCTTTAATTTTGCGGCTTATCCAAAAGGTGCCGGTCAAAGCCCTGGCCCATATCACCGGCGGCGGGTTGATTGATAATCTTCCCCGGGTGGTTCCTCCTGGTTTGTCGATCAAGATTTATGAGAAGAGCTGGCCAGTTCCTGAGCTGTTCGCCAGAATTCAAGAGAGGGGACCAGTAGAGAAGATAGAAATGTTTCGCACTTTTAATATGGGTATTGGCATGGCAATCATTGTTTCCCGTCAATCTAGGGAGCGGGCAATGGAAGTTTTGGCGGAATGGGGAGAAGAGGCCTGGGAGATTGGAGAACTGGTTGAGGGAGAAGGCCGGGTTTTTTTTGTTGATTCTTAAGAAGTCGTTATTCTGTTCCCGAGTCAATTAGATATTTTTGCCATTCAAAGAGGTTGGGAACTAGTTCGTAATTTTCCAGGGCTTTGGCTGTTTCTCTAGAGATGGGAGACAATGCCCGGCTGATCGAATGAATGACTTCTTGGGAAAGAGGTATCATACTGACTACCTTCACCTTAACCTGGCAAGATGGAAAACGGTCTTTAAAACGAAGGGGGAAGAGAAACTCGATCATTTTTTCATTGGGGTTTAAGAGAGAGAGCAAATTATGTCCCGACTCAGCCAAAGCCTTTTTCCAGAAAGGTAGGGCGTAAGAATAATGAGTACAGTTAAGACTGGCCACTAGGGGAGCCTCTTTGTCAGGTAGTTTCTGGAGGGCCTCTTCCACGTATCCCTGGATTAACCACTCTGTTTCTTCCCGGTCAAATCCCCGTTCGATATATAATTCCAACTCAGGACAGGCTTGGGCAATTATTCTTTCCGGAAGAAATCCCTGCCGGATTAATTCCTCCTGGTAAGTACCTTCGGAAATTGTGGTTGGTGTTCCGAAAATAATGACCCAGGCTTCAGGATGTTGGCGGAGGGTCTCCCCGAGGAGCTTCATCCCCGATTCGACAATGCCCACTACCGGAATTTGGGAGCGATGGGCAAAAGTTGTGTCCGGGAAGAGAACTGAAAGGGTATTACAGCCGATAAGGATAAGATCAGGTTGATATTTCAGAGCTAAACTTTCCAGGGCGCTGGAAAAGATTTGGATTTTATCCTCACGCTGAGGCAGGCTGTTGTAACCTCCCTGAGATGAGAAGAGAGCGTTAAAAAAGATCACCTCTACTTCTCGGTAAGGCTTTTCCTTATTTAATCGCTGGACCAGGTGAGCGACTACTGACAGACCTCCCAGACCTGAATCAGTAACAGCCACCCTGATAGTGGGGGAGGACGAGGGAATTATCTTGGTGGACCGGGGAGTAACTTTCTCCTGGTTTAAACAGCCAATCAGACTTAAGGTTGCAGCTGTGAGAATAGCTCCAAGGAAGGCAATAAGGATTTTTCTAGCTTGGTCGCTCATCATTCTTGAAGGTTGGTGAATATAACACCTATTTTTTGTTCCTGTCAACAATTCGTGTAAAATAAATTTGCTAGTTTCAACAAGTTATTGATTATGCTAAAATAAATAAAATATTAAATAATTAAATATGTGAAAGGTAGATGAAAGTCATGCTTCGAAGATGGAAACCCAACCTATATAAAGAACAAAGGGTTGGAGTGTTTGTGGATGTTCAGAATCTATATTACTCAGCCAGGTTTATTTATAAGACCAAAGTAAATTTTCTCTCTATATTAAATGAGGCTGTTCGGGGAAGGAATCTAATCCGGGCCATTGCCTATGTGATTAAGGCCGATGTTAAAGATGAGGAAAACTTTTTTGAAGCCCTCAAGAGCTTTGGTTATGAAGTCAGGGCCAAGGACCTTCAGGTTTTCTATGGCGGAGCCAAAAAAGGGGATTGGGATGTCGGCATAGCCATGGATATGATTGAGTTGGCTCCCAAGCTGGATGCAGTGGTCCTGGTCAGCGGAGATGGAGATTTTGTTCCCTTGATTAAACATGTCAAGCATGCGCTTGGTTGTTATGTTGAGGTGATGGCTTTTGGGAAGTCCTGTTCTCAAAAGCTGATTGAAGAGGCGGACAATTTTGTTGATATTGATGACGAGCCTTCTAAATTTCTGATTTAATTCCCGAAGAATTTGCTATAAGTTTAAAAAGGAAGTTCAATTTGTTTTTGTCGACTTTTCAGATATTCTATGTATAGAATAAATCTGGAGAAGAAAGTGGAAAAAATAATAAATAAATGGTAAATTTATATTTCCCTTTCACCAAGAGAAAAATGGGCGGTTAGCTCAGCTGGGAGAGCGCGGCGTTCGCAACGCCGAGGTCGGGGGTTCGAATCCCCTACCGTCCACTATAATAGGATATAAAATTGAATAATGAGCTTTTTATTCTGCTGACAACAGCCATCTCTATTGGTTTTATTCATACTTTATTAGGACCAGACCATTACCTTCCCTTTATTGTCCTTAGCCGGGCCAGGCACTGGTCTAGTGGGAAAACTTTATGGATTTCTTTTTTATGTGGCCTGGGACATGTGCTTAGTTCGGTTATCCTGGGATTGGTCGGCCTGGCTCTGGGGCTGGCGGTTTTCACCCTAGAGGGAGTGGAGGCTTGGCGGGGGAATGTGGCTGCCTGGCTCCTTATTGGTTTTGGTCTAGTTTATGCTCTTTGGGGAATTCAACGGGGCATTCGAAACAAGCCCCATCGGCATCTCCATTTTCATCAGAATGGTTTACAGCATGAACATGTCCATACCCACCGGGGCGAGCATCTTCACCCTCATGATGAGTCACCCAGAAAAATTACCCCCTGGATATTATTCATCATCTTTGTTTTCGGACCTTGTGAACCTCTAATTCCGCTGCTGCTTTACCCGGCGGCTAAACACAGTTGGAGTGGGGTTATACTGGTGGCGGTTTCTTTTTCCATCGTCACCATTTTGACTATGCTTACCCTGATTTACCTTGGTTCGCGGGGAATAAAGTTAATTCGCCTGGGTTTTATGGAAAGGTATGTTCATGCTTTCGCCGGAGGAGTGATTTTTATTTCAGGATTGGGGATTAAGTTCCTGGGTTTGTAGGAAATTACCGTTTGGGGGGCGGGTAAGATTAGAAACAGATGAAAAAGAAATCACTTCCCTGTTTTGCGGTTGATTGCATGCTGGGAAAACTGGCCAAATGGTTGAGAATTTTGGGATTTGACACAGTTTATTATTCCCGCATTGGGGATGAAGAACTCCTTTCTCTTGCTCGGAAGGAGGGGAGAATTTTGTTAACCCGTGATTATCGTTTAAGTTTGCAGATGACCACTGAAAAAGTGGTTTTTATTGAGAGTGAAGCCTGGCAAGAGCAACTCCGCCAGGTTTTAAATAAATTTAAATTACAAGATTCCATAAACCCATATTCCCGTTGTCTTGAATGTAACTATCCCTTGCAACCAACTTCACGGAAGGCGGTCAGGCAATTGGTGCCGACCTTTGTTTATAATCAAGTTAATGAATTCTCAATTTGCCCCAATTGCTTCCGGGTTTATTGGAAGGGGACTCATTTTCAGGATATGGAACAGAAAATAGCCTTGATTTTATCCGGAGAAAATCCGCAAGAGAAGTCAAGTGAAGAAGAAACAGGGGACTAAAAGAAGAAGGTTGGCCAGCTAAAAAGGGGAAAGGACGGGTTGAACAAAAGGGTTTGCTTTTTCGTAATATTTAAAAAGCTGTTAATTACCCGAGAATTGAAATCTCTAAAAGAAAGGAGGAATAATGCTTGTGTTAACTACTCCCAATATTGATGGGAAAAAAATTGTGCGTTATCTGGGTTTAGTTACGGGGGAAGCTATTCTGGGGGCAAATATTTTTAAAGATCTTTTTGCTGGCATCAGGGATATTGTGGGCGGACGTTCGGCTGCATATGAAAAGGAATTGAGAAGGGCCAAAGAGATTGCCTTGTCTGAGATGAAAGAACAGGCCAGAGCATTGAATGCCAATGCCGTAATTGGGGTTGATCTGGATTATGAAACTATTCAGATTGGTCAGGGAGGAGGCATGCTTATGGTTAGTGCTAGTGGAACAGCCGTCGCTTATGAAGACATAAAGGAGTAATCATGGATCGACATATCCAACTATTGGGAATCCTCTGGTTATGTCTGGGTGGGCTGATGCTCATCACTGGGTTCCTGGCTTTTGTCTTTTTCTTTGGGTTGTCCTTTATCCCGGAAGTGGAAGCCGAAGGCTCGCTTGTGCTGAGGTTGATCTCCTTCTTTGGCGGTGGGTTTATATTGCTTTTCTCTCTGCCCAAGTTGATTGCTGGATATGGGTTGCTGAAACGTCAGGAGTGGGCCCGGATTTTGACTCTTGTCTTGAGTTTTTTCAGCTTATTGAATTTTCCTCTGGGCACGGCTCTGGCTATTTACTCTTTCATCATCCTGACTAAAGAAGAAGCAATAAGGCTTTTTAATCCGAGTCAGAGATAAGGGCTGTTCTTAGAATTTATACCCCAGACTAGCGAAGACAGTATATCTCCTCACCCCACCTTCATCCTCACGGTAGGTAAATTGTGACCTCAGATGGAGCTGGTGGGCGATAGTCCAGTTTAGCCCCCCGAGGAGAAGAGAGCTCTTGCGGGTTAGCCAATCCTCAATGGTCACCACTTCGAAGGGTCGAGAACCCCGGCCAAAACCAAAAAATAAATAATTGGTGGAAGAAAAGTATAATCTTGTTTGAGTAAACCAGGCCCAGCTTTGCCCTCCGTTTTCCTGGTTGAAGAACCACCGGAGAAAAGAAAAGAATCTTCCCCAATACACTCCGGCGGATCCAGTATAGACCAGACTTGATTGAGCCTTGAAATTATACTGGCGAAAGCCGAGGGAGATTTCTCCTTGACGAAGCACGGATTGATATATTTCAGCATGATAGGTGGAGCGGGGAAAATAAATCGCCGGGGAACCTAGGTGGAAATTTAAATGGGTGTAAGTTCCCGGCCGCAGGTTATAATAAAGCTCGGCGCCAAAACTGGCATCATTCCGGTTGAATCGTCTGGTTTGCTGGGCGATAAGAAGAAAAGCCCCTTTTTTCCGGGGAAGTCCCAGCTCAAGAGTTAAGCTATGTGTTTGATAAGGGGTTCGGTGGTCATTAAAAGCCATGAGTTCGAATGAATATCTGATTTCGTTCTCCCGCCGAAAGCCAACGGCCGTCAAGCGGAGGAGTTGACGGAATTCTTCATTGGCGGGTTCATATTTTAACGCCTGTTGAATGTACTGGCGGGCGTAGTCCAGCCGTCCCAGATGATAATAACTCTGAGCTAGCTTGAAATATACCTTGGGTTCCTCGGAAAATTGGGGCTGGAGTTTCTGACAAATGGCCAGAGCTTCATTATACTTATGTTGCCAAAGAGCTAAATCCACCAATCCCAACCAGGCGGATAAATTATTCGGCTCGAGCTGGAGGATTTCTTCAAAGCTCTGTTGAGCTTTAGTATACTCACCTTTCCAGCCCAGAAGCCGAGCGCGGAAGAGAAGGAGATCCAGATTTTGGTGATAAATTTCCAGAAGAGAATTAATTATTTCCAGGGATTTATCCCAATTTCCCCGGTATCCTTCAGCTCGGGCCAGGAGAAAATTGTAATCATAATCATTGGGATTTTTCTGAAGTTCTCTCTGGCAAATGGAAATTACTTGCTGGTAGTCCTGGCGCTGCAAGGCCTGGCGGGCTAATTGCTTTTTATCGATTGAATGAGCCAGAGAGATGAGAGGTGTTCCGAGGATTAAAACAAGAAAAATGACGAAGCCGCTAATTGAAGGTGGATGTTTTTTCATCGGGAGAAACCTTTCCTTTTCATCTTGCCCCATTCTTTTTTCCCCATGAGAAAATCAAAAAAAGCCTTGACTCGAACTAGGGTCAAGTATTGGCGGAAGATAAAATTTTCCAGGAAAGAAGCGACCATTAATCCCAGGATATGCTGGAAACGGGGATAGCGACAGGCTGAGTATTCTTCCAGGAGAATAGAAAAGAGGGAGATCACAATTCCGAAAATCAAGGCAATCGTAAAGAAGAGAAGGGCAAACTGCGAATTGATCAAGCCCTTGAAGAGAAAGAAGAGAAAGAGGATGTAGCCAGCAAATTCGATAAAAGGTCCCATCATTTCGAAAATAACATAATAGGGCATGGCGAAAAATCCGATGGACCCATAGCGGGGATTGAGAATCATTTGGCGGTTATAACTGATGGATTCTATGAGACCTCGATGCCATCTGTTCCTCTGGCGAGTTAGGGTTTTTATTTTTTCGGGGGCTTCAGTCCAGCAAATTGGATCCGGAACGAATCTTATTTGGTAAGGTCTTTTCTTTTCCAGGAGATGTTTTTGCATCCGGATTACCAGGTCCATATCTTCACCAACTGTTTCTCGACGATATCCCTGAATATCTAAGACCATCTTTTTTTGAAAGAGCCCGAAAGCTCCGGAGATGATAAGCAGACTTTTGAGCATAGATAATCCGGTTCGTCCACCCAGGAAGGCGCGGAGATATTCAATTGTTTGAAATTGGGCTAGTAGATTCCGGGGAAAGCCAACCTCTTTGACCTGGCCATATTCAATCCGACAGCCGTTGCTTAAGCGAATTATTCCTCCTGCGGCGACCATTTTGGCCGGTTCTTCTAGGAAGGGCCGGACGATTTTTAAGAGAGCATATTTATCCAGGAGGGAGTCAGAATCAATAGCGCAGAAAAGAGGAAAACGGGCTACATTTAGACCGGCGTTTAAGGCATCTGCTTTTTGGCCATTGACTTTATCCACGACCACGAGTTTAGGATAAGAATGAGAAATGTAAATGCCTCTTATCGGAGCAGTGTCAATTACCTTGCGAAAAACACGAAATGTCTTTTTGAGGTTAAAATAGGTAATTAATCTCTCCAGGGTCTTATCTGTGGAGCCATCATTGACCACCACTACTTCATAATTGGGATATTCCAGGGCCAGAAGTGAGTGAATATTTTCAACAATAGTTTCCTCTTCATTGAAGGCCGGGACAATTATGGAAATAGGTTTAAGAGAAGGGAGATGGAGCATTTCTTTGTAAAGAATATAGGTCGAGAGTTGACGGTGCCGAGATAGACCGACAAGAGAAAGAACTGTAAATAGAAGATAGAGAAAATTTATAGTAAAAAAATAGGCGAGAATTATCCACTGGAGGAGGTGATAGACATTGGTGATAAAATTCATCTTATCTAATTTATTACCTAGTAATAACTATTTCTTCCAAAATCATGCGGGCCATGTCGGCTGCATAAGGATCTTTCTTTTGTTGGGCGATCTTTCTGAGGGTTTTTAATCCTTTCTCACCAAATTGGACCAGGGCGTGGGCTCCATTGAGCCGACAATACCAATAAGGAGAAAAAAGTGCCTGAGCGAGAAGAGGGAGGGCTTTTTTAGGTCTTAGTTTACCCAAACTTTTCAGAGCTTGGGCTTTCACTTCCCAGGCTTCATCCTCGGCCATAAGTAATAAAGTATCAATTATTTCTTCTAGAGGAAGAGAGAGATTTCCCAAGGCTCGGGCCGTTTTAACCCGAATTTCTTTGCTGGAATGGGTTGAAAGGCGAAGAAGTTCGGGGTAGAGCGAGGTCAAAGGGATAGCCCCAATCAATTCAATCAGAAAAGAAAGTTTTTCCTCCGAGAGAGGTTGATCTATAATCTTTTTTACAAAAGGTTCAATTATTTTTCCCATGGAAGTGAAGAGATCAAAGTAATACCGCAATGGGGCTTTGGATTCCTTAAGAAAACTTGTGAAGATACTTTCCAGGATTTGGGGCTGGGGATTCAGCGCTAGGCTGGAAAGAGTGGCCAGTTTGACCAAAGGGTTGTCATTAAGGAGTTGGATTATAGCCGGAGTATCGGTTTCCTCGGCAAAAATGACAAAAGCTTTGGCCGCCTTAACTCTTTTGATAATCCGTTTGGCGGTAATTTCTTGGCGATACTTTTCTTTTAGGAAAAAGGAGAAGATATTTTTTAGTTGTTCCCGAGGTGCTCCAGAGAGAGTTTGCCAAAACTCAAGGAGAACCTCAGTAAATATTTCTGGATAACGGAGGTATTGCTGCAGAGTGATCTGCCATTTGCTTTTTTCCCCTGCGGTTATGGTGGCTAGGAGATCTGATTCAATTGCCTGCCGAAGTTTCCGATTTCGCTTTTCCTGACGAGCGATGACGAATCGTCGAGCTGAAATATAACAGAAAAGAGATAAAGTAAATAGAAAGAGGAAAATCAGGCTATAGAGAACGATGTAGATTTGAGTCGTCATTTTTTGTTGAGAGAACTTTTTTTATTTTAGAGAGAAGAATTTCTGGAGAAAAGGGTTTGGTTAAGTAATCAGTGGCTCCGCGATCCAATCCTTCCAGAATATCGGTTTCTCGAGATAAGGCACTTAGAATAATAACTGGAATATGAGCTGTTCGTTCATCTTTTTTTAATCGAGCCAGGACCTGATAACCATTGAGTCCAGGCATGACAATATCCAGGAGGATGAGCTCAGGTTGTTCCTGAAAGGCTTTTTGAAGTCCTTCTTGAGGGTTGAGAGCAAAGATAACCTCATAACCGGCGTTGATCAGGAAGTAGGAAACAGATTTAATAATAATCGATTCATCTTCGATAATCAAAATCTTCTTTTTGGTTTTTTTCTTCTTTGAAGGAACTAATGGTTGGGTGGTAGGAGTCTCCTCCTGGGCGGTGGGGACGGCCGAAGGCATCGAAAGTAGCTGGAGTTGATGAGCTAATTGTTTTAATTTTTCCTCTTGATTTTTCAGGTACTGGGTGAATTGTTTTTGAGTCTCCTGGAGGGTTGGAGAAGGAACAGAAATACGGGATGTGTTTTTCTCTTTACTAACGATTACTTCTTCCAGTTTTTGTTTTAGCTGGAAAAGTTCGTTGATTTTACCTATTTTTTCCAGACAAAGTTCAGCCAGCTTGGCCATTTTTTTCTTGTTTTGATCAAGCCCCCAGAGATTCTTCTTGATCTTATTGTTTACCTCGACCAAGATTTGCTCCGATTCCTGGAGGGAGCCCTTGAAAGATTTCTCTCGAGATGAAAGCCTTGTTCCTCTTTCTTTTTTCTCTTTTGTCCTTTTTTTCCCCATTTTTTTTCCCATTTTTTTGGTTTTAATTAACCTAAAGACTTTTCTGGCTTTAATTTACATAGAAAAATTGTTTATGTCCACTATTATGATAAGAACAAGAGAAATAGGCTTGGTTTTCTCTGGAGGAAGTTGATTAGGTAGTGTAAATTTTTCGGAGCATTCCGGGTGAAAGCCTGGCACCACTGAGAACCAGAATAATTGATTGGTTTCTATATTGAGCTTTGTTTTTTAAGAAGGCGGCCACACTTAAGGCCCCAGCTCCTTCTATCAGCAAGTAATGCTGTTCAAGAAGCAGCCTGATGGCGGCAATAATTTCTTCTTCCTTAAGAAGGACAAAATCATCGACTAGAGCCCGGCAAATTTTAAAAGTGAGAGCTTCTTTCTCAATCCCTCCGGCCGTCCCATCAGAGATGGTGGGTTGGGAAGGCAAGTCGAGGATGGAGCCAGCCTGGAGAGAATGGTACATAACGGCCGAATTTTCAGGTTGACACCCAATGATTTTGACTGAGGGAAAGCAATTTTTTAAGAAACCGGCAATTCCGGAAATTAAACCTCCTCCACCTACAGGGACAAAAACCGCGTCGATTGATGAGAGTTGACGGGTCAATTCCAGTCCAATTGTTCCCTGACCGGCGATGATTTCCCAATCATTATAAGGAGAAATGTAAATATGACAATTTTTTTGGGCTTGTTCTTTTGCCTTTTCTTCAGCCACCACACAGTCGTCTCCCACCAGCTTGAAGGGAACCTCCATAAATTGGAGATGCTCTAACTTATTGGCCGGGACAGTCCTGGGGAGATAGATTTCACCATTCAGGGCAAATTCCCGGATGCACCAGGCAAAAGCAACTCCATGATTTCCCGAGGAAGCTGTAATTAATTTTGTCTGGCGGGCCTTTGGTCCTAGAGAAAGAATTTTGTTTAAAGCCCCTCTTATTTTGAATGATCCGGTTAATTGAAAATTCTCCAATTTTAAATACACCTGGTTTTGAGTGAGATGACTCAAATAGTAAGAATAATCCACCGGCGTCTGCCGTAGATAGCGCTGAATTCTTTGGTTTGCTTTGGTGACTAAACTAGAAATATGATGAACTAATTGGTCTTTCGGTGGTTGATTTTCCATCCAGATTGCTCCTTTTATTGTCGATAATATTATTATTAATTAATCAGGTCAAAAGATGGAATCTTTAACCAAGACCGAAAGGAATCCCCCCTGCTCTTTTTATCCAAGTGATGAAAAGCCTATCTCTAACTTCCTCAGGTCACCATTCTGGCAGGTTATGGTTGTATTTTTATCATTAATAAATGATCACTTTACCAGGCCGAATTACGCTGAAAAGACCGGAGCATTGCTTCTTTTCCTGGCCGAGATGGTGACTGTGTTAGACGTACGGAAATGGCTGCCCCAAAAGAGGGGCTCGTCAAAATGATAGTTGGTTCGTTATTAGGGAGAGGAGTGTTTTTTCCGGCATTATTTTTATTTAGATTAAGGTCATTATAGTTGTCCGGCTCTCGGTTAACAAGCCAATCATTTTTTTAGAACAAGAGTAAATATATTGACAAAAGAATTTTTTTATTTAATATGTTAGTGAGTGTTTACTAACATGAAAAAATCAATTTTTGATTTGGAGGAGCCAAGCCGAAAAAAGGAAATCGTGGACGCCTGTCTTCGGATTATGGATTCTTTTGGTATTAAGGGCCTAACGGTAGCTCGAATAGCCCAGGAAGTGGGTTTTTCTGAGTCAGCTCTTTATCGTCATTTTAAATCGAAGAATGAGATTGTCCTCTTTATTCTGAAGGAAACTGGTCTGATGGCTCAGCATCAATTTCAGGAAGTTCTTGACTCTACTCGTGATTCTCGTCACCGCTTGGAAAATTTACTCCAGATTCATCTCCAATTTCTCGAAGAATATCCCGGGTTATTTAGAATTATTTATTCTGATGAAATTCATATTGGAGAATCATATCTTCTAGAGAAACTTGGCGAAATAGTTAACCAGCTTATCGGGTTTATTCAACAGATTGTTGATGAAGGAAAGAAAATAGGAGAAATAAAACCAGAGGTGGATTCTTCTTTAGCCGCGGTTCATTTTCTGGGAATAGTGGAGACGGTCTTTACTTATTGGACGATCAAGAAGAGAAAAATTTCACTCCGCCAGGCGGGCTTGAGTCTTTTAAGGCAATTATTTGCAGGAATTGCGGTGGATCAGGAAAGTAAAATGGCCCACTGATTCCTTACATCTAACCGGAGAAGAAGATGTTCGGGTGGATCTGCTGCAGCCGACAGGAAGTTGAGAAGGAGAAATCAGCCCTGGCCGATCTAACCAAGCTACCTGGAGAAAGAGAATGGTCGGTCCGGGAAGGTAAAGCCACAATTTAAAACAGCAACTAATTAATAAAGAGATTAGTACAAAAATATATGAGAGTGAATATTCACTAACAATTGGAGGTTGAAGATGTTGGAGAGATGGGCCGGAAGGATTATCAAGCGATGGTGGCTTTCTCTTCTGTTGATACTCTTGATAACTGTTTTTTTCCTGGGACAGTTTAAGCATCTTACTTATGACAATCGGGTAACTCAATGGATTCCCCAGAATGATGAGGTGCTGAAATATTCTCTGGAGGTGGGTGATAAATTTCGGTCGAACGAACTGGTTTTAATTCTCTTTCAGCCTGCCCAAGGAGAGACATTTTCCCCGGCGGTTCTTCGAGCAATTAAGCAGCTTACTGAGGAGTTAGGCCAGAGAAAAGAAATCTTCCTGGCCAGTTCAATCGCTAATAGTGCTTACATTACCCAGATTGAAGGGGGAATTGAAGTTCGGGATTTTTTACTTCAAATTCCCCAAGAGCAATCTGCCTGGCGGGAATTGAAGAAGAAAGCTCTGGCTGAGGACACCTTCGTTAATAATGTTATTTCTGAAGATGGACAATGGTTAGCCCTTAATGTTTATATTAATCCCGATGAAGATCTGGTGTGGACCTTTGGCCAGATTATTAAGCCTCTTGCTGAGAAGTACCTCTCTTCATTGGGGAAAATATATTATTCAGGCATCCCGGCTGATGCTTATTTTGCCGATAAGTTTGTTACTTCAGATATAAAAACTCTTGTTCCTCTCGTCATTATTTTAATTCTGCTTATCCTTTATCTGAGTTTTCGGCAGTGGGGAGGAATGTTCTATCCCTTCCTGGTAGTTTGCCTGGCCAGTATCTGGGTTTTTGGTTTAATGGGGTTGACCCGCACGCCGATGAACATCATCACCCCAGCCCTGCCGGTCTTACTGGTGGCTCTGGGCTCAGCTTATGGGATTCATGTTTTTAATAAACTTCTAGGTGATACTACTCCAGGTGCTTTTTCTCCTGAAGCTCAGGCCAGGAAACTGGCTTCGGTAGCTGTTCCGGTAATCCTGGCAGCGGGGACAACCATGGTGGGTTTTATTTCTTTTTTAACCGCTCGGTTGAAAATCATTATTCAATTTGGTTTTCTCTCGACCATCGGGATAGCTTGCGCTTCTCTCTTGGCCTTAATTTTTATTCCTGCTGCCCAACAACTTTTTCGTCTCCGACTTTCCCAGAGGAAGCAGGGAATCAGTTCCATTTATTCTCTGCCTCTATCTTTTCTGGCTAAAGTAGTGGAGAAAAGGAGGCGCTTAATCCTGATAGTCAGTTTGGTCCTTTTCGTGGGGTTTTTCCCGGGAATATTTTTTATTAAACATCAGGTGAATTTCTCGGAGTATTACCCCGTCGACTCTCCTCCCCGTCAGGCCTTGAGAATTGTTAAAGATAACTTTGGCGGCTCTTCACCCTTATCCCTATATTTTAAAACCGACCAGGTCAAGTCAGCTGCTTTTCTCCGACTTGTCCGCCGGGAAGCCAATTATCTTTCTTCTTTGTCAGGAGTTAGCCAGCCCTTCTCGATAGCTGATTTTATTCAAGAGTTAAATTATGAATTGAACGGGAGTTATTCCCTGCCTGAAACCGATGGTCAGGTGGCCAATCTCTGGTTCTTCATTGAAGGCCGTCGCGAACTGGAGCAGCTGGTTACTCCCGGGGAAAATGAAACTTTGATTATGGCCCGGGTGTTGAGTTCGGCCACCGATCAGTTAAAGAAGATAGAAGCGGAAATCAAAAGATTCCTTAATCATGAATTTTCCCAAGGAATTGTGGCTATTGATTTAGCCTCTCTTCCTCCGGAAAAGAGAGAGGTGATCCGCCGACAGGAAGGAGTTCGCCTGGCGGAAGAATTGCGCTGGATTACTAAATATTATACTTCTCGCGAAATACCTCTGGCTCCTCTTCAAGATATTTTTCTCCAGGCACTAAACAGTGTTCCCGGGCTGCAGGAAAGTGAGATCAAGGAGAAGGTCAGGGAGGCCTGGCGACAATACATTTTTTCCGATGACTTTGATTTTTATCTGACTCGGGCTCAAAAAGAAAAACTCCTCCGCTTCTTGGTACCCCTGCTGGGTGTCTCCGAGAGTGAGTTTAGAGTCGCTGCAAGTGATATTTTTCGGCGAGTCATTCCTGAGGAGGAATATGAGACGGAAATTGCTGCAGATGTGGTGGAGACTTTCCTCCTTCGTCGCCAGGAAATCCAGCGCAGGGTGTATGTCGAGCGTCATTTGGAGAACCTCCTCTCTCTTCTGCCTACGCCAGAAGAACCGGTCGCCCGCGAGTCTTTAAGAAAAAAAGCCGCTGGTTTACTGTATGAGTTAGCCGATAGCTTGGTTATTCTTCCTCAAGAAAGAGCTGGTGGAGAGGGCCAGCTCCTGCCGCTTGAACGGGTCATTCAGACCGGGTATCCCAGCTTTGTGACTCGCTTGGATTATTTCCTCTCGACTTCCCAGATTCAATCTTTACTTTTAGCCCTGGGATTAACCTTTCTGTTGATTTTTCTCCTTAACCGCCATTTTCTCTGGGCATTTATTTCCATTATGCCCATAGTTTTCAGTGTCGTGGTTATTTATGGATTTTTAGGCCTGGTGGGAATCCCGCTTGATTTTGCCACAATGATGATTGCCAGCGTCTCCATCGGCGTGGGGATTGATTATGTGATTCATTTTAGCCATGGAGTTAAAGAAGCATTGAAAACAGGGGGTTCTTTAGAAGAGGCGGTTTATTCCGTCTATCTGGAAAAAGGACGAGATATCCTGGCCAATTCTCTGGCCGTAATGATGGGATTTCTGGTTCTATTGTTTTCTTCCATGAGTCCTCTGGCCAATTTCGGGGGGATGATGGCCGGGGCTATGCTTCTTTCGGCCACCGGCGCCCTGACCATTCTTCCGGCCTTAATCCTTTGGTTGAAACCAGAAAAAGGAGGTCAATAATGAATTTAAAAAGAGATTTTTATAAGGGAATTTTGCCTCTTTTTATGTGGCTTATCCTTGTCCTTACGGTAAATAGTTTTGGTTCTAAGCGGACTCTTCACTGTGATGGAGGTGGTTTATATCAAGGGGAAATAGCTGGGGCTGGCTTTTACTGGAGTTTTCCGACCTCGGCCGGGGTTCAGCTGTCTGCTCAGGAGATTTTGAAAATGGTTGACGCTCGTTCGGTTGGAGAAGAAGCCCCGTCAGATCTTCAGGCAAAAATGGTGATGAGAATTATTGACTCCCGCCAGAATGAAAAAAGAAGAGAGTTGCGGGTCTGGTCCAAAAATCGTCCCGGTGAAGATGACTGGCGGGTGATGAAATTCCTTTCTCCCCCTGATGTTCGAGGGGTAGGATTTCTTGTTTTGGCCGATGACCAGATGTATTTGTATCTGCCGGAATTCAGACGTATTCGTCGTATTGCTTCCCATAATAAATCAGAACGATTCATGGGGTCGGATTTTTCTTATGAAGATTTAAGTACTGGCGGTTTTGCTCGTTTCTACCAGGCTACCCTGCTTGATGAAGACGCTACCACCTGGCACCTGGAGCTGGTCTTGAAAGCAGGCGCTGATAAGCCTTATCCCCGAGTTGAATTGTGGGTTGATAAGGAGACTCATTTGCTTCACCGCTTTCTTCTTTATGACAGGTCAGGCGAAGTGTGGAAGGAAGCTTTTCAGGAAGTGAGCCGGATTGGAGATTATTGGGTGCCAGTGAAGACAACGATGAAAGACTTGAAGGCCCACACTAAAACTATTCTAACCATGGAAGAAATCCAGGTTAATGTAGGGCTGGAAGAGGGAATATTTACCCAGCGCTTTCTGAAAAGGAGGGTAAGATGAGGAAATTAACCTATCGTCCAGCAAAAATATTTTTGTTTCTGTTGTTAGTGAGCCTAACCAGCGGGTTAATTGGCCCTCGCCCGCTGGAGGCTGGAGTAGAGTTCTCGGGAAGAATCAAATTATTTACTTCTTTTTACTTAAATACCAACAAGAGCGGTCCATACTTTTTTCACGAAGCTGGCGAATTTGCTCTAAAGCGCCTGGAAACCAGGTTTGTCCTCTCCAGCGAGTTGTCTTCTAAAGTCAGTTTTTATGCTCGCGTGGATACCTATTCCAGTCCGGAAGCTATCTTTGGCTCGCCTCCTTTTCCGGAAGCAACTTCTCTGGGCGTACCTGTTCAGAGTGAGCCCTTTGAGGGAGTGCTTTATGAGGGATTGGTGAAGATCTCTGATTTTATTATTCCCCATCTTGATTTGACGATCGGCAAGCAGCGGATTTCCTGGGGGACCGCGGATAAGATGAATGCGGTTGACAATCTCAACCCCATAGATCTGGCTAATTTTTTGAGTTTTGACCCTGATTATTTTGCTGAACGACGACCACAGATGGCTTTTAACTGGGAATGGTGGTTAGGGGCTAGTCATAAATTGCAATTCGTCTGGTTACTGGGGCGGCAATATGCTCCCTTGCCGCGGGGATTTACCCGGTTGTTAACCCAGGCTTATGATTTAACCGAGATCCGTCTGGTGAAAGATAATTATAAACTCCAGAATCCTAATTTTGGCTTTCGCTGGACGGGCCTGGTGGGGAACTTTGATTTCGGGGTGAGTTATTATCGGGGCAATGCTCATTTGCCGGTTTTCACCGGGGTTGAAGTTTCAGCCACAAAGGGAATTATTCCCTATTTTAGCTATCCCCGGGAGAATATATTTGGCTTGGATTTAGCGGGTGAATTGCGGGGTGTGGGTTTATGGGCTGAAGCCGCCCTGGTGGTTCCGGAAGACAGCCGGGGTTTTGTGGAAAAGATGATTTTAGTGAATAACCAGCCAATTATTTATCGGGATGAATTTGATCTTTTTGCAGCCAGTTATCTTCGGTTTGTCGTGGGCTTCGATTATACCCTGGGTCTAGGCAATGGGCTGTATATTAATGCTCAATATCTCCATGGATTTTTTGATGAGCGCTCTTATACACCTAAGGCAAAAAGGGTTTTTGGCTGGACTAAAGGTATGTTTTTTGGTGAGCTGGAGGATTACCTAGTCATGCGCACTGAGTATCGGCTTTTCCGGGAGGCCTTGAAACTTCAGCTGGGCTCCATTCTGGAGTTGGCTGCGGGAAAGAGAGCTATGGTCATCTTGCCTGAAATTGAATGGAAGATCAAGGATCTGGTTGTCTTGCAGGCGGGCGGGTATCTTACCACCGGCGATAAAGAGGGGACCAAATTTGGGATATTCCGGGAAGACAAGGTTGCTTTTATCGCCCTAAAGTTAGATTTTTAGTTCAGAGGTTCCCCAAAAAACATCTGTATTTCCAGGCCGGCCTATAGAAAGTAGGAGTATTTTACCTCTTTTTTCTTTTTTTGGCTTTGATCTGACGCAGATAGAAAATAGCCGCAGTTATCCATCACCTCCGGCAAATGGATTACTGTCACCATTTTTTTGAAGAAAAGCCATGCAGATTAAAGGCGATCACGAAGATGAAGATGGTGTCCATTTTAAACATCAATTTGACAACTTCTCCCAGAGTTTTTATAAATACAACTATTAATGGCTCAGGAGAATAAAAGTCGAGTAGGATTAAGGGGGGAGGCTTCTGAATTTCTCTTGTCAATTTTGAGGAGTAATCAAAATTAAGACGATCAAGAAAATTCAACAAGGAGGTTTATTTTGAAAAGGTCAAAATTTTTGTTTTTTTTCCTGTGTTTGATTGGAGTTTTTCTCATAATCGGGCTTTATTCTTCTCCAGAGCAAGAGAGCTCGTGCTGTCCACCCAATGAATTCTCGGCGGATTTTCATCTAGATGGCTGTACGGTCATAATTGTTGGCAAAAATGCTTCGGTTGATGGTTCTGTGATGACCACTCATACCTGTGATTGTGGTGTTTGCGACTGGACCTGGCGTTATGTTCCGGCGGCTGATCATAAACCCGGTTCCACCCGGAAGATTTACCATATTGACCAATTTCGCTCCTGGCCTCCCAGTCAAGGATTGAAGTGGGACCGAATCAAGGATGATTTTACGGGATTGGAAATTCCCCAGGTTCCCCATACACATGCTTATATTCACGGAATGTTTGGCTATATGAATGATCAGCAGGTGGCCATTGGAGAATCGACCATCGGTTGCCGTCGGAAGATGCGGAATCCCACGCCCACGGCCAAGTTTGACATCACCATGTTAACCCTCATCGCCATGGAAAGAGCCAGTACCGCCCGGGAAGCGATTAAGATTATGGGAACCCTGGCTGAAAAATATGGCTATGGTTACACAGATACCGGAGAAATGCTGGCCGTGGCTGATCCCAATGAAGTCTGGATTTTTGAAATTATGCCGGTTGGCCCTCTCTGGACTCCTGAAAGTGGTAAACCAGGAGCGGTCTGGTGCGCCCAAAGAGTTCCTGATGACCATGTAAGTGTCTGTCCCAATGAATCTCGCATTGGAGAAATTGACCTGAATAACCCTGATTATTTTATGGCTTCGCCCAATGTTATTTCCTTTGCTGTTGAGCAGGGTTTCTATGACCCTAAGAGTGGGGAGCCATTTAACTGGAAAAAAGCCTATTCTCCCACTGAAGAGAGCGCTGCCAGCAGTAACGGAGCCCGGGTCAGATTGTGGCGGTTTTTTGATCTGGTGGCTCCCTCCAAAAAATTCAGCCCGGACACCCCCAATATGGAACTCCCTTTCTCGGTCAAACCGGATAAAAAACTCTCGGTCTACGATGTCATGCAGTTGACCAGGGATAAGTGTGAAGGAACCCGTTTTAATCCGGCCAGGGGACTGCAAGGCGGGCCTTTTGCCAACCCCAATCGTCTGCCTTATGGGTTTAAACTCAATGGTCAAAAATACAATACCCCCAGGGTAATTGGTGTCAATCGGGCTGAGTATGTGACTGTGACCCAGTGTCGGAGCTGGTTGCCTAATCCCATCGGTGGTCTTGTCTGGTTGGCCCTGGGAGCTCAGGATACTTCCTGTTTTATGCCTTTTTATATCGGGATTAACCGGATTCCTCATTCTTTTGAAATCGGGGATCACTGGGAATTTAACCGGCAGGCAGCCCGGTGGGCTTTTGATTATGTTGATTTTCATACGCAGGTAGTTTATTCCTACGCTATTCAGGACGTCCGCCAAGCTCAGGAGAAGTGGGAAAAATCAGCCGTTGAGAGAACGCCGGTTATTGATAAGGTGGCTACTGAGCTTTACCAGAAGGACCCTCAATTAGCTAGTGCTTTCCTGACAGATTATTGTGTGGGAAATGCTGAGAGAGTGGTTGATGCCTGGTGGGAGTTGGGTGATTTCCTGCTAGTTAAATACAATCATTTCTGGGTATATGATGTTAAAGCGCGGAAACGAAGCCCTTTAAAGTATCCTGACTGGTGGCTGAAGCTGCTGGTGGAATATAATAAATTAACTCCTCAACCCGAGAAGAAGAAATAAGAAATAAATAGAGACCAGGCTAAGTCGAACTAGGTCTGGAAGAGGCTTTTCAGGGAAAAATTTTATCGCAGTTTTGAGTGGAGGAGTGTCTCCATTTTCTTCGTTTTAATTGGTTTGATTGCAGGGAAGATAAAAGTCAATGCCTGGTCAGAATGACGACTAAAATTAGTGATATTTAAGTTATTCTCCTGGAGAGGGCATAAATGGTGACAGTTATCAGTGTTCCCCAGGAAACAAGCACAATTCTCAGGTTTGCTTAAAAAAAAGAATCCAAGGGCAATGATAATTAACACCATATTTCTTTGAATAGCGTAATTTGAACAAGAAAGAGATTGGGTATATAATTCAAGGTTATTTAGAGGAAACAAAGCCAAGAAGACAGGTTCATATATTCTGTTTATTTTTGATATCGGTGGGGGGAGGACAGCTTTTATGGAGCAGGAAATGAAAGGGAGTCAAGAAGAAATAAATACCTGGGATTACTGGCAGGGAAAAGTGAGCTTTTTCACCGTGGGCTCGCTTTTTCTGGTGGTTGTTTATTTGTTGTTTTCTATGAATGCCTGTCAGCGAACTCCCCCCCCGCTTTTTCGGTTACTTGAGGGGCTTGAGCAAAGAACAACACGAATTATTTCTGAAGAAAATTGGCAGGAAATTTATCGAGATTTCATGAGAAATCAAGAGCAGAATTTAATTTATCAGAATATTTTGAGCGGAGGGAGAGGAACCTTTTATTTGAAAGGCAAGACATTCGAAGGACTATTAGCTCCTCCAGATTCGCTTTGTGCTTTTGAGCTTGATCTGGGAAAAAAATGTGTCTTTGATTTCGGGTTTGGGCTTTTTCGAAATGCCCAAATTATTCAAAAGAACAGTGCTCTTCAGGTGATGTTTTCCGTCTCGATTAAAACTCCGAAGATGGAAGCGCCAAAGCAATTATTCTCCCAGATGGTTCCGATTCCACGGAGGTTAAGCGACCATCAGGTCTTTTTTCACCGCCTAAATCTGGCTCCTTATCGGGGAAACAGAGTTACTATTATCTTGGAGACTAAGAAGGTGGCGGAAGGTGAGAAGGAAGATACGGCTGAGTTTATTCCAGCTTTCTGGATAAATCCCCTCGTTTACTCTCCGAGAAAACCAGGGGATCCTGCGGCGAGTCGACCCAATATAATTTTAATCTCCATTGATACTCTCCGGGCTGATCATCTGGGTTGTTACGGCTATTTCCGCCCGACTTCGCCGACTATTGATGAGTTAGCTTCCCAAGGAATTATTTTTACGCGGACTTTTTCCCATTCACCTTATACCTTGGCTTCCCATATGAGTATCTTGACGGGTCTTTATCCCTTGCGGCACCGAGTGCTTTACCTGAATCAATCTCTCGACCCCTCTGTTTCAACCATTGCTGACTATTTTAGAAAAGGGGGTTACATTTGTGGGGCAATCACTGATGGAGGGCAGGTAAGTCATCGTTTTGGATTTGCCCAGGGGTTTGATTTTTTTGAAGAAAGTTATTGGGCCAATATACGGCCGGATTCGGCCGAATATATTTTCGAAAAATCATCAATTTGGTTACGTCGCCATCGCGACGCCCAGTTTTTTCTTTTTATTCACACCTATCAACCTCATAATCCCTATCATGCCCCTGCTCCTTGGGGTGAAATGTTTCTTGAGGAAAATTTTCCTCTTAAAAAAGCCAGTTTACAGCAAATACTAGGGAAGGGTTATCCCCACCTTTTTCAGGACTTCTCGGAAACAATCCGCCAGAATTTGATAGCTCTATATGATGGCGAAATTCGGTATACCGATGAAAAATTGGTAAAGCAGCTCGTGAGTCTTCTTCACGAGCTAAAATTAGACCGTATGACAGCGATTATAATTACTTCTGACCATGGAGAGGAATTTTTCGATCATTCCTCCTGGGGGCATGGTCATCAACTGTATAATGAAATTCTTCATGTGCCTTTGATAATCAAATTACCGGGAAGTCAGATGAGAAGCCGGAGAATTGATTATCCCGTGCGGCTGGTGGATGTCCTGCCGACTTTACTCGAGATCGCCGGGATTGAACCTCCAGAAGAAGGAATTGATGGCCATAGTCTTTTGCCTTTACTTAATTCGACTCCCCGGGAGGAATTTGCTTCCCTGGCGTATCTTCCTGATGAATTTGCCGCCTTTATCCCCAGGGGGATGGCTTTGTTTAAAGGAGAGAAAAAGTTTATTTGGTGGGCTTCGTTTTCTCCGGAAGCCAGGGAGTTCTTCCAGCCTCCCCCTCAAGAAGTTCCCCTGGCTCTTTTTGACCTCAGTCAAGATCTGCAGGAAAGAAACAATCTGGCGGCAAAGGAAGTTTCTCTCTGTCGTGAATTTTTTCATCAGGTAGAGAAACTCCTGGAAGAGGCCATAAGAGCTGAGAAAGCCGGTCGTTCTTCAGAAGCCCTGAATAAAGCTCTTCGCGATCGATTGCACGCTCTGGGATATATTAAATAAAAAAGATTTATTCTTTTAGTTTGCCAGCAGGTGATTAATTACCTACCGGCTCAGACAGGATGGTTTCATGTCTCAGAGAATCTACAGCGAGAGGACAGCCGGAGGTTTAAGGGGAGAGAGTTACAAAGAAAGCCTGGATTTTGGGGAAGGTCAAACCCTTGAATAAACCCTAAGATAAAAAGTTTATATCAAGAATTGATTTTTTTCTGAGGTTGTTGAGGAGTATTTTTTCTGAGGAATGAGAATTAGATTTTGAAAATCCACCAAAAAATTTTACTATAGAGGCAACCCTTTTATCTCAAGGAGCATCTTTAAGGATGGAAAGAAATAAGACAAATGTTTTGTTCAACGGCAATATTAAGTTTTTCGACCACCTGGTCACAACCGACAAGAGGCTCAGCCAGAATAATAAGTAATAACCAAAGGAAAAAGGCGTTAACTTTGGCCAAAAATAATGAGATTGAAGAGAAACGAACCTGGAGAAAAGAAAAATTGAAAGAAAAGGAAAATTTGATTTTGGCCTGGGTTAAAGAGACCCAAAATGGCAACACCGAGGCCTTTTCCCAGATTTATCACCACCTGAAAAATCGACTATTTTCTCTGGCTTATCGATATACCTATAATCGGGAAGCGGCTGAAGATATATTACAGGAGACATTTATTAAAATATATTCAAAAATGTCAACTATAAACCAGCCCGAGACATTTCTTCCCTGGGCCTATCGAGTGACCATTAACACCGCTCTTAGCTATCTGCGTCGTCATAGAAAATATTTTCACTCGACAATATCTCAGGAAGAAAGGGAAATTGAGATTGAAGATACCACCGGTATTGATTCTTTAAATAATAGCGAAGCTCTGCTTCGTCAGACAATCGAAGCAGCCATCCGGAGCCTTCCCCCGGGACTGAAAACTATTTTCCTCCTCCATGATGTTCAGGGGTTTACCCATGAAGAAATTGCGGCGATCCTGGGTTGTACCGTGGGAACATCCAAGTCTCAGTTATTTAAAGCCCGGGTAAAAATAAGAGATTTTCTCCAGCAGAGAGAAATAAATCATCGGAGTCAAAAGCCATGAAATGTAAAAAAATAAAAAAGTTAATAAATGAGTCCTTGGAACGGCAGCTTTCCTCCCAGGAAAAACAGCGGCTTGAGTCTCATCTGGCTAAGTGTGAGGATTGTCGGCTTTTCTCTGAAGAACTGAGACAGTTGGTCGAAGTCGCCTCTTCCCTGGAAGAACCAGAGCCTTCTCCTCGTGTCTGGGAAAAAATAAAAGCTTCTCTCCAGGAAGAAACTGCCCGCTTGGGAGAAGCGACAAAAACTCCGGAGATTAGCCCCTGGGCTTTTATTTTTAGGCCATTGGCCGTGAGATATGCTCTCAGTGGTCTTCTGGTAGTGGTTTTTCTGGGATTGAGTTTCTTTCTCTGGAGGCAAACTCACCAGCCGACAGAGGGGCTTGGACGGCCCGGACAGAAATATGCTCTGGCCAAGTTGGCTGAGGCCAGGCACCACTATCAAAAAGCCATTGAAGCGCTGACGGAAGCCCTAGCCTCTCAAGAGGAGAGCCTTGATCCAGAGATTTTGGCTGAGCTGAGAGAGAGTCTGGCTGTTATTGAGGCGACTATTAATTCTTATGAATTAGCTGTTCGGCAGAATCCCCGGGATATCGAGACCCAGAGTGAATTACTAATGGCCTATCAGAGAAAAGTGGACCTTCTCGAGGCCTCTATTTCGAGGGAAACTCCCTTTTGGGAATAATTCAGGATAAAAATAAAAAAATGAGCAAAATTAATGTTAAAAGGAGGAAATAATGAGACAAAAAAGGAAATTGCTCAGTTTAGTGTTAACTCTTGGTTTTGTGGGTTTTATTCTTGGTTTTTTTCTGGCATCCCCCGTTCTGGCCAAGGAAAAGTATGAAGAGCGATTTCAAAAATCGGTCTCTCTCAGTCGGACTGGCAAAGTGGAAATCAGTAATGTTTCCGGCGATATTGAGGTTTCGGTTTGGGAAAAGAACGAAGTGAAAATTGACGCAGTTAAGGTTTCCCGGGCTTCTTCGCTGGAAAAAGCCAAGGAAAATGCGGCCCGCGTCAAAATTGAAGTGGAAAAAGAAGGCAACATCCTCTCGATTGCCACCCGCTACCCCAAAAAGACTTTTAAGAGTTTGAATGTCTCGGTTAATTATAAGCTCACCATTCCGGATAAAGCCTCATTACGAGTTAAATCAGTGAGTGGAGATGTGAACTGTGGCCAGATCGGTGGTTTTCTCAAGATAAGTGCGGTCAGTGGGGACGTTGTTGTCGAGCAGGCTGGCGACGGGCTGGAATTGAGCTCCGTCAGTGGAAATGTTGAAGTAAGCCGGATTGAAGGAGAAGCGGAATTGAAGACAGTTTCTGGGGATATATCCATTGCTTATTTACGAGGTTCAGTAGATGCGGAATCTGTCAGTGGGAGTATTGACCTTAAAGATGTCAGCCAGGCTCGCCGGGTTAAACTCAGTTCACTAAGTGGCGATGTCAGGTATCAGGGAGATTTGAATCCGGATGGAATTTACACCTTGAAAACGCACAGCGGAGACCTGGAAATTAGGTTGCCGGCCGAAACAAAATTTGATGTGGTAGCCAAGACCTTCAGTGGAAAGATAGACAGTGAATTTGAGATAACTCTGGTGGGTAAGCTTTCCCGCCGGGAACTTAGAGGCAAGGTGAATGGAGGAGGCGCCGAATTGGAGTTGAAGACTTTCAGTGGTGGGATTAAATTAAGGAGAAAGTAAGTTCCTGAGAAGAAATTTCCCGTCACCAGGCAAGAAGAAGCCCGGGGCAGCCAAAGGCCCCGGGCTTTTTTTATTTGTTTCCATAAAAATATTCGTCTTTTTAAATAACACAAAGATTTTTAAATAGAGCAAAGATATATTTATGTCTTTACTCTGGATTTCTCCTCTGGAGAAATATCAGGCCTATCGGAAGTTAGTTTTGGGTGTTTCCAGATAGCAAAAACCATCACTCATTCTTACTCACTCACCTGGCTCTCTCTTTTGAGTAAGCCTGAGAATACTTTCTCCTTTTAAAAAATCTTTTATTTTAGGGATGAGTTTCAATACAGCAAAATTCTCTCTCCGGGGAGATTTTAGAAATAGAATAACGTTGCCGAGAAAATATTAGCCATGGAAAAAATTTTATGAATAATATTATTTAAGATGAGACAAAATTCATCGCCTGATTAATCGCGAGATGATAATGATGTTTTCCCTGGAGATGAAACAATGAGGACAGCCAGTGATTTCCGCCAGCTTCTCCAGCGGCTCAATGGCCGCGGCTATAAAAGTTATCAGAGTCTGAAAGGGATTTATGATTTTGCCGAATTCCATCTGTTCATTGACCATATTCAGGGAGACCCCTTCGCTCCTCCCAGTCGTATCAGGATAAGAGTCTCCCAGAAAAAGGCCTGTTTTCCGGGAGAACTCTATCACTCTAAGTCTAGAGAAATAGGGTTAAGAGACTATCTGGCTAGAAAAATCAGTCAAGCCATAAAAAGATATAGTCAGGGACGACGCGGGACGGGAAAAAGCGGGGTTATTTATATCCCTTCTCCCGGTCAGGAAATTCTCGAACGTTCCTCAGTAATTGTTTCCCGGGAATATGTCGAGGTCCGTCTGGGAGTAGGGCTGCCGGCCTATGGCCGGCGCATTGCCGCCCACCAGGCAGAAGAGATGTTTTTTGGCGAAATTCCCCGGATTGTGGAAAACTCTCTTTGGTGGAGGAATCTTGACCAGAAGGAATGTCGTCATCATATCGAAACAGGGGAGGATGCAGACAATCTGCGGAGTCAGCTGGAGGAGCAGGGATTGGTTGCTTTTATCGCCGACGGGGCTCTTTTGCCGCGGGCTTCGGGGATTGATCCCCGGCCACTAGAGAAAGAGAAGGTTGTTCTTTTTGAGTCGCCGCCATCGCTCCGGGTAACTATTGAAGTGCCCCATGCTGGACAAATTACAGGTATGGGCCTTCCCCGGGGGATAACGTTGATTGTCGGTGGCGGTTATCATGGGAAAAGCACCCTGCTCGATGCTCTGGCCAGCGGAGTTTATAACCATATTCCGGGGGACGGGCGGGAATATGTGGTGACTGATCCCCGGGCGGTTAAAATCAGAGCCGAAGATGGCCGCCGCATTGAACAGGTTGATATCTCCCCTTTCATCACCAATCTTCCTTTTGGCCAGGACACATCTTCTTTTTCCACCGAAGATGCCAGTGGCAGCACTTCTCAAGCAGCCAACATTATTGAAGCCTTAGAAGCCGGGGCCCGTGTTCTGTTGATAGATGAAGACACTTCGGCGACCAATTTTATGATCCGCGACCATCGGATGCAGGAGCTGGTCTCCAAAGATAAAGAACCCATCACTCCCTTTATTGATAAAGTCAGGCTGCTTTTTAAAGATTATGGAGTGTCGACTATCCTGGTTTTGGGTGGATCGGGCGATTATTTTGACGTGGCCGACCAGGTTATCTGGATGGTCGAGTACCGGCCACTGGATGTGACTTCGAAAGCTAAAGCGATCGCTGAAAAGTACAGGGCAGAGAGGAAGCCTGAAGGAGGAGCAGAATTTGGTCCTCTGACGCCGAGAATTCCCTTGCCCCAGGGGATAGACCCCCATCGGGGGAGAAAACCGGTGAAGATTAAAGCCGAGGGGCTGGATAGTATTCAATTCGGTTATCAGGAGATTGACCTTTCAGCCGTGGAGCAGGTAGTGGATCGCTGTCAAGTTCGGGCCCTGGGCGATGCGGTTTTCTATGCCCGCAAGTATATGGATGGCCAGCGTACTTTAAGCGAGGTTATTTCCGGAGTAATGAAGGATGTGGAGGAGTATGGTCTGGATGTGATGTCACCTCTTCCCCACGGTGAATATGCTGCTTTCCGTCCACTGGAATTGGCGGCAGCTTTGAATCGACTGCGTACTTTCACCTGCCGTCAGAAGAGATAAACCGGGAACATAATTCATTAACCCTATAGTGGATAAAAATGAGAGGTTTGCGTTTTCCCGGGAATAAAAGTAGAGAAAAGGCCGTCTAATATAATGCCATGAGAAAAACATCGGCCGAAAAAACAACCATAAAGGAGGTTTTCCATGAGTAAAAAAATAGGTGTTCTGATAGTGATTACATTATTCTGCTTCTCCACAGCTGCACTCTGGGCTCAGCCGAGAATGAGGGCGGATAAAGCTCACTGCGCGCATCATGACGCGCATCATGAAATGATGATGCTGAGAGTTCTTAAAGCCAAGCAGAAACAGCTCAATATTACTGATGAACAGCTGAAAAGAATCGATGAATTAGTTTATGCCTGTGAGGAGAAATTAATTGATTTGAGAAGTGAGCTGAGCAAGCATCGTCTGGCCATGCAGAAGTTATTCCAGAATAGAGATGCCGTGGACTTAAACAAGCTCAAACAAGCACTGGAGGTCTCTTCACAAATTCGAAATGAGATGATTCTTCAGAAATTCCAGCTGCACAACGAGATCAATTCTGTGTTGACCAAAGAACAACGGGCAGCCCTCCATGAATTGATTAAGAAATCCAGACAAGGAAGGGCGGCTTCCCTGCGGAATCGACATAATTGCTGGCAGAGGCCAGGACAAGGGATGGGAAATATCCTCCCTTTCCATCACGATAATCATCACGATAATCATCACGATAATCATCACTAGTCTTTCCGAAACAAGAAAAAGAAAGAGACCGGTCCGGAGAAAGAGTCCGGATCGGTCTTTTTTTGTTGACAAAAAAGACCAGTTTTTTCAGCCTCGGGTATCCAAAAATGCGTCAAAGAAAGAATCACTCGGTATAGAAATTGATAGCTTTCAGGGAAATAAAGAGGCCATGTTCGTAAGATTTAAATTGGGCTTTTTCTCTCCCGGGAATAAAAAAAGTTTTTTTACTGTCTAATTTAGGTAAAATGAAAGGCAGGCCGTTGGTTCATCCAGTTGAGGGAGAATAATGAGTGACGGGCTCAACTCTTGATCTTGAGCGGGAAAAAGAGCTTCTCCAGCGAGCTCGGGATGGCGATGAAGAGGCCTTTCGAGAAATCGTTAGCTCTCACCAACGACAGGTAGCGGCAACAGTGATGGGTATGTTGGGTAATTGTCCTGAGGCTGAGGATGTTGGTCAAGAAGTGTTTATTCAGTTCTTCCGCTCGTTACATCGCTTTCGTGGCGAAGCCCGCATCGCCACCTATCTGACGCGGATTGCTTTGAACCTGGCGGTTAATGAGCTCCGGCGGAGGAAAAAAGAGAAACAAATGCTGGCGGCCGGCGCTGAGGGCTTATTCATGTCTTCAACTACCTCTCTGGAAGAGAAGAAGGATAGCCGGAGGTTGCTGCAACAGGCTTTGCAGCAACTCGACTCTCGTTTTCGAGAGGTAATTGTGTTACGGTTCCTCAACGGCTATTCCTCCGAGGAAACGGCTCGGATTCTTAAGCTTCCTCTGGGAACCGTGCTCTCCCGCCTAGCCAGGGCGCAGATGAAACTCAGAGAAATTTTATTACCACTGATGGGGAAAGAGCCATGATTATCAAGAAAAAATCACTTCGCTATCTCCTCTATCGTTCTTTTGAGGAGAAATTGAAGCCAAAAGAAGAAGCCCGGCTCAACCGGATCCTGGAAAATTCGCTTGATTTAAAGAAGGAAAAGGAAGCGGTCCGGCAAATGCGCCAGATGCTCTCGGATATACCTGAATTTGATTTCTCACCTGACTTCGGTGAGAGAGTTATGCGCAGGTGGCGGGAGGAAGCCTCTCGAGAAGGAAGGGCTCGTTCTTTTGATGAATATCTTTCTTCATTTTTTCTTAAATTGGCTTATATTGGTACTGCAGTGGCCCTTTTACTGGTGATTATAAACTTTATCCTCGGCGATGTTCTTTCTTCAGAAGAAATTCTTTTTGCCTCGGACTCGGTCTATGAAACCCTGCTGAATTTGCCTTTCTTTTAAAAGGAGAAAAGATAATGAATGTTAAAATAAAAACTACCTTGATTATTCTGGCGACATTAATCCTGGGTGTTATCCTGGGAGCCGGGCTGCATCGTCTTTATATCCAGCACCGGATTAAGAAGATATTCACTCTTCAACGGCCGCCAATAATGGCCCGCACTCTGGAGAGAGTTATTCAACCCACCCCTGAACAGCGAATAAGGATCCGCCGGATCCTTCACCGACATACCCAGCGTCTGCTGGAAATCAGGCGGGAATATGAAACCAAGTTACGCCAGGAAATGACGGCTATTCAGCGGGAAATCGACCCTATTCTTACACCCCAACAGAGAAAGCGTTTGGAGAGGAGAACGCCGCCTCTTTATCGCCGCTGGCTCTGCCCGCCGCCCCACCATCGGCGGCCCACCCTGCCTGGGAAAACTAAAGAGAAAGAGACTTTTTTCTATTAATTTTAAATAAAAATCTCCTGTCCGATTGGTTAAAAAGTAATTTTGACTCCCCGCCTTTTAATACTGGGGAGGTCGATGAGTTGATTTGGGGGAGGAATTATGTTAGATTGTTTTCTTGATATATCATATATTAGGTAAAAGTTTCAGGTAAAAGGAGCTATTAGTTATCCGGCGCCGAAGGCTAAATTTAAATCGGGCATCTGTTCTATTGATAAATCTAGGTCAACCCTTCCGAAAGCCTTCCTTCAGGAAAATTTTCCCTATTTCTTTTCTTTAAGGGAGATATTTGTAATCAGACATAAATTAAATTAAGGAGGCCGGGATTGAGACGATTAAGACGTATTTTTCGCTGGCGAATTTTTTTCATCTTGGGTGGACTTCTTTTTATCTCGTTTTTTCTCTTTTCCCAGACGTCCAAAAAACAAGCTCGAATTCAATTTTCCTCTCCGGAGATGAGACTGGCGGGTTTTGAGCGCCACCTGGAGATGAAAAAGAATTCTCCTTTTAAAGATTTAAAGTGGCAATTCCTCGGGCCGACCAATGTCAGTGGTCGGTGTACAGATGTGGCTGTGGTTACCCCTAAGGGTAAAAATTACACTATCTATGTGGCCACAGCTTCAGGTGGAGTCTGGAAAACCGAGAACGAAGGCACCACCTGGGTACCCATCTTTGATCAGGAACTTTCCACTTCTATTGGTGATATTGCCATTGCTCCCTCGGATCCGAATATTATCTGGGTAGGCACCGGCGAGGCCAATATTTTTCGAAGTTCCCATGCCGGCTGCGGAATATATAAGTCAACCGATGGTGGCCAAACCTGGCAGTACATGGGTTTAACTGATACCAATACTATTGCCCGGATTGTCATTCATCCCCAGAATCCGGATATAGTCTACGTGGCTGCTTCCGGCCATGAGTGGACGCATAACTCTGAAAGAGGTGTTTATAAAACCACCGACGGGGGGAAAACCTGGACCAAGATTCTTTATGTTAATGAACAGACCGGGGCGATTGACCTGGTCATGGATCCTTCCCAGCCCGAGACGCTCTATGCCGCCACCTGGCAGAGAATCAGAAAAAAATGGAGCGATCCTCGCAATGAACCCCATTATAAGGGCAGCGGTATCTGGAAGACAGTTGATGGAGGTAAAACCTGGAAGCAGATCAACAGGGGCTTGCCTGAAGCTCCCTTCCGGGGGCGGATTGGTCTGGATATTTGTCGCTCCAAGCCCAATGTTCTGTATGCTTTTATCGACAATTATGAGTTACTGCGGGAACTAACCGAGGAAGAAAAGGCTGATGTCTACGTGAGAGGACTGGGCAAGCATATCAAAGGAGCCACTGTTTATCGCTCCGATGATGGTGGCGAAACCTGGCGACTGGTTGCCCCCACCACCAAGGAAATGGAGAAGTACTTAGAGAGACATTCCGGCACTTATGGTTGGGTTTTTGGCCAGATTCGGGTTGACCCCAATAATCCGGATAGGGTTTTCCTCATGGGAGTGGGGATGAGTGTTTCCACTGATGGCGGAAAAACATTTAAGCGAGTGCGGAATATGTATCATGGCGATCACCATGGTCTCTGGATCGATCCGGATAACTCCAACTACATTGTCAATGTCAATGATGGAGGTCTAGAAATTTCCTATGATGGCGGCCAAACCTGGCGGAATTTCCGCCATAACCTGCCTGTCTGCCAGTTTTTCAACATCAATTATGATATGGATACACCTTTCCATGTTTATGGCTCCATGCAGGATCATGGCAGCTTCCGGGCGGTGGTTGACCTCAGCCGCGGTCGCGACGCCATCCCCGTCCAGGAGTTTGAGCGGGCACCGGGAGGCGAGGGTTCACATCACGCTATAGATCCAACTAACCCCAATATCGTTTATTCCTGCGGCTTTTACGGCCAGCTCTCCCGGACTGACCTGAGTAAAAAAGGCCCCGAACGTTCCAAGTTAATTGTTCCTCGTGTCTATCCCGATGAGCCACCTCTTCGCGGACAGTGGCTGGCCCATTTTATCATTTCACCCCACAATCCCAATATCATCTATCATGGGATGCAGTATCTTTTCCGTTCTTTGGATCGCGGGGATACCTGGGAAAGAATCAGCCCTGACTTGACTTATTTTAAACCTGCCGAGCAGGGCAATATTCCCTACCACACCATTACGGCCATTTCAGAATCTCCTCTTAAGTATGGGCTTATTTACGTTGGCACTGATTGCGGTCGGGTAAGTGTGACCAAGGATGGTGGTAAAACCTGGAAGGAGATCACCAAGGGCCTGCCTTACCAGAAATGGGTTTCCCGTATTGTGGCTTCTAAATATGATATGGCCACTGTCTATCTGACTCAGCATGGCCGGGCTGACGACGATTTTACAGCCTATATCTGGAAATCCACAGACTTTGGGACAACCTGGGTAAATATTGCCAAAGGAGTGCCTCTGGGACCCGTTAATGTCATTCGCGAGGATCCAGTTGACCGCAACATTCTCTATGTGGGCACTGACCTGGGGGTTTATGTCACCAAGGATGGCGGCCAGAGCTGGCATGTGCTGGGTGGAAATCTACCTTCCTGCTTTGTCCGCGACCTCATCATCCATCCTCGGGATAACATTATCGTCATTGCTACCCATGGACGCGGGATGTGGGTCATGGATGCTAACCCGATTAACGAAAAGCCCAAACGCCGCCGTCGCCGCTTCTTCTAAAACTGAAAAACAGGAGCAAATCGGTCTCGGCTACTCCTAGTAATTTCTAAGTAAACTGGGCTAATCGAGATTTTGGCTCTAATATTAAAGCCAAAAGAAGTAATACACTGATTATTTGCTATTTTTTTGTATCTAAGACTCCCTCTTAGCTTGAATTTTGTCTCATAAGAGAGTTTGCGAGCCTTTTCCCTAAGTCAGAATTTTGCAAACAAAAGTGTCTCCTAGTGAAATATTTATTCAATTACCAAAGAGAAAGAATCTGTTTGCTCTAGGCAACCATTTTGACTATTGCTACGTATAGACTAATGACATCACTCAAAGAAAGGCGAAAACATTAGTATGAAAACACACACGTATTTCGCACATATATAGAATACCATAGCTCTCCTTCCCCATTTTAGGACTTTCATGGATTACCCCTCCCCTCCTCCCACCTTATCATTAAGAAAAAAGGAGCATAGGATGTTTTATTTAAAACAAAAGATAATAATTTTGCTTATAATAATTATCTTCTTCCTCTTTCCGGGTTTAACCGCTGCCCGGCATTTTTCGTCCAGCTTAAAACCTTCCTCGCCCAAACAAAAAACTATAAAGGCATATCGGATAAATACATCCATAGTCATAGATGGAATTCTTTCTGAGGAAGCATGGCAGAAAAATGGGGTTGATGAATTTACTCAATCTGACCCGATCGACGGAGAGAAGCCCTCTGAAAAAACCGAAGTCTGGATTGCTTATGATGATGAAGCTATCTATGTAGCAGCCCGCCTTTATGACTCTTCTCCTGAAGAGATAACCTCCCGTTTGGGCCGAAGAGATGATTTTGTTGAATCTGACTGGTTTATCTTTGCTTTGGACCCCTATTATGACCGCCGCTCCGGTTTCATGTTTGCCGTTAATCCAGCTGGTTCAATCTGTGATTGGACTCTCTACAATGATGTTAATCGAGACTCAACGTGGGATGGGATCTGGGATTGGGCGGCTCGAATCGACAATAAGGGCTGGACAGTTGAAATCAGGATACCTTTCGATCAACTCCGGTTTCCTCGCCAGGAACAGTATATTTGGGGAGTCAATTTTGAACGAAGAATCCAGAGGAAGCACGAAAGGAATACTTTTGTTTGGGTTCCTAAGGGAGATACGGGGTATGTGTCTCATTTTGCTCAATTGGAAGGAATATCCGGAATAAAATCTGGCCTTCACTTGGAAATTTGGCCGTACACGGTTGGACAAGCCCGTCTTTCGCCGGAGGAACCAGGAAATCCATTCCAAACCAGGCGTCAGTACTTAGGAAATATTGGGATGGACCTCAAGTTTGGAGTAAAAAGCAACTTAACTATCGATGCATCTATAAACCCTGATTTTGGCCAAGTCGAAGTTGACCCGGCTGTAATTAATCTCTCAGCCTATGAAACTTACTATCAAGAAAAAAGACCATTCTTCATCGAGGGAAATAATATCTTTAGGGAATTTGGTCGAGGTGGAGTTGTCTATAATGTAAATATAAATTGGCCTAACCCCACCCTTTTTTACAGCCGGAGAATCGGCCGTTCTCCCCAAGGCTCTGTCAACCAAGACGGCTATGTCAAAATTCCTGATAGAACAACCATCCTGGGAGCCTTTAAACTCTCTGGGAAAATAGCTGAGGGCTGGAATATGAACCTGATTAGTGCCTTAACGGCTCGAGAATACGCCCAAATAGATAACCTGGGTCAAAGAAGCCAGCAAGAAGTTGAACCATTGACTTATTATGGAATTTTCAGGTCGCTGAAAGAATTCCAGGACGGCCATCGAGGATTTGGTTTGTTGGCCACAACAGTTATCCGGGATCTTCATTCGGAAAATTTAGCCAGCCTTCTTAATGATAAAGCTTTCAGCCTAGCCTTTGATGGATGGACCTTTTTAGACCAAGAGCGCAACTGGATTCTAAGTGGGTGGCTGGGCAGTACCTACGTTCATGGGAGTCGGGAAGCTATCTACCAGCTTCAGCAATCTTCTCTTCATTACTTTCAACGCCCCGATGCTTCTCATCTGGAACTCGAAGAAAATGCCACCTCTCTTTTTGGTTGGGGTGGACGTATCCAATTAAACAAACAGAAAGGTAGAACTTTGGTTAACTTCTCCCTAGGAGCCCTGTCTCCAGGCTTTGATCCTAACGATGCTGGATTTCAATTTGGGGGTTCAGATGTGATAAATTTCAGTTTTGTCTTGGGGTATCTCTGGCCTCACCCCACCAAAATTACACGAGATGCCATTGTGGCTGTCGGCCCTTTTCGATCTTATGACTTCGGCGGCAACAAAGTCTGGGATGGAATTCTCTTTTTAGCCCAGGGAAAATTCCTCAATTATTGGAGGTTCAACACACTTTTGGCGTATAATCCAGAAACAATCAGCAAAATTTTAACTAGAGGAGGGCCGCTAGTAAAAGTCCCTTATGGGTATGAGATGAATTTAGGCTTTTCTTCAGACAACCGAAAACCAATCATTTTTTCTGTCTCATCTGGATTATACCGCCGACCAAGTATAGGGACTTACAGTTTATCAGAAAGTCTCGGTCTGCGCTGGAAGCCAAGGAGTAATTTCAGCCTTTCAGTATCACCAGGTTATTCCGAATATCTTACAGAGTACCAATGGGTTCGAAGGGTAGTGGAGCCTTTAATGACCGAAACTTTCGGAACTAGGTATGTCTTCGCACGGCTTTTCCAACGTCTCTTATCGGCTGAAATCAGGTTTAATTGGATTTTCACTCCCAAATTAAGTCTTCAAGCTTATCTTCAACCTTTCCTGGCTGTTGGTGAATACAGTCGATTTAAGGAACTATCTCGATCAAGAAGTAATGACTATTTAATATATGAAGAGAGCGAGGCGACTATTAGTTTGATTGAAGAAGTTTACTCAATTGATCCTGATGGGGAGGGCCCGGCCTCATCTTTTTCTTTCTATAATCCTGATTTTAATTATAAATCTTTAAGAGGAACAATTGTCCTGCGATGGGAGTATCATCCCGGTTCTTCCCTTTATCTTGTTTGGACGCAGAAAAGAAGCGATTTCTCTAATCCGGGTGAATTTAGCTTAAAAAGAGATTTAAGCTCTCTTTTTAGTGCTTCCGGTGATAATGTATTTTTACTTAAACTCACTTACCGCTGGAATATGTAAGTTTTTCTCTTTTTTGGGGCTGAGAGGCGGTTGTTTATCAAGCCTGTTATTGGATGTAATTTACTCCATCACGATAGTTCATCTCTTTTTCTTCTTCCTCACAGAGAGGAGAAAGCCCGGAGGTTAAACAATTTGAGATAAGAAGAATACCTGGTAAGAAGCATGTTTACAAAAAATCTTCAAATCTTCCCAGGTAATTGAGAAGAGCTTTATTCACTCTTTTCTTCCCAATGTCTGCAAGTGGGTCATGGGGCCGTAGAGTTCAACTAGCTTCTGAAATTCTTCCGGGTCATAAAAACGACATTTACCCCGGGTGAAGTCAAGGGCGACTTCCACCACAAAGCGAGCCGCCAGTTCAATATCCACCGGCTGGTTGGCGCCGGTCCCGCAACCGGGAACAGGAACTTCGCTGGTGATAGCCAGTCCCACCACCGGAGCCGTGGTGGCGGTGGCCGGTTGAAGGATGCTGTTGAGATGATAGAGGTCGTTGCCGTAGGGAGTTATATCTTGGGTGGTCAGGGGGAAGACAACCGGCAGGCGGCCGGTCACCCTCTCCATGATATCCAGCAGATCCTCGCTGACTCTTAAAATATAGCCTTCTTTCACCGTAGGAGAGATGGCTATTCCCCGCTGGTTGATCACCCGGTTGCCTTTAGTTGTATCTACCGAGAGAATAGCCTCCATCTCTGGACTTACTTCATAGCGATTCATTACTTCCATGTCTACAGGGGCCCCCATGAAAGGCACCGGCTCATGGGGAATAATTGGCGAGTTAGGGCAGAGATGGGTGGCGATGATGACTTTCCCCGGCAGAGTATCTCCTCGTTTTCTCATTTCTGCCAGTTGAGCCGCAGCCGCCAGCACGGTTAAAGCCCCGTCGGCATCAGAGACAAAGCCGGTCTGATGTGGTCGGGCTCCAATCCCGCCTAGCCGACCGATAAGACCCAGGCAGGGAGGTTTGGCGGAGGTCGATACGTCACTGCTAAGAGTCAACCGCAGAAAGAGAGTTTCTCCTTGGCTGCCCTTAACTTTTTCAGTAAAAATTTCTTCATCGCGAAAACCTTTATTCCTGAAAAAACTGATTATCTCCTTCTCTTTAAGCTGGGGGCGGTCGAGAAGGTCCATAACTTCAATAACCTGTTTCAGAATCATGGCCACTCTCCTTAAGGATTTTATTTCAACTTTGATTAAGCCTTTTCTCTTGTTTAGAGTGAGTTGTAAATTTAAAACCTATTCAGCTATAGAATATCAATAATTTTTTCAGAGGCAACAATATTTTTTTCTTTAGAGTGGGAGATATTTCAATTTTTCTCTGGAGGTGGGCAATGAAAGAATTTCCAAATGTATGATGGCCTTTAAATTGCCTCAGGGTCTAGGCTATTCTCTGCCGGCAAGAGTTGTTCTGCCAGAGGACAATTTCCTTAATTAAAATTTAAAGAACAATAAAGATTTGATCTTCTTGATAATTCTTCCCCACTCATCTTTACCAGAACTGCTTCAAATGACTCAAATCTTCTTTTTCTAGCAATAATTCTGAGCTATAAGAGAAGCCTTTCCTCTTTTCCGCCACGGTCATGAAGATACATTCATTTTGGAGAACCCAACACCAATAATTTCTTCACTCATGTTTATTCGCCTCCAGCTTGATTTTTGATCTGCTTGTTCCGGGGAAGGGACTGAATTGAGATCTATGAAAGTCCTCAAGTCAACTTTGATCAAGGAGAGTTGTTTTGATCGGTTCCTATTTAATCTCTATTTATTCAGCGCATTAAATTAATTCCCGAATACTCCGGGCCAGGATGCTCCGCGGCAAGAGAACCGGTCGTCCGGTGGTCTGGCTGAGCTGCTTTTTGAGGCTTAGTGGATAACCGATACAATCAAGCACGATGAGCGAAGCTCGCCGGCCCTGCTCGATTAAAGACGGGGGTAGAGCCCGGGGAAGATGATAGGGATTTAAGACGCTGACCTGGAGCCGGTAATCTTCAGAGGATTTTCCCTTGCTCTTTTCTTGCATTTCTTCTTGCCTTATCCTGGCCCATTTTTCTAAGGCCAGGTTTTTCTGTTCGTCCAAAGGTATAATGATCAAAATGGAGCTTCCTGGGGGGAAGGTGGCCATGAAAGTGGCCATCAACCGGCAAGGCTGCAAGAGTGGGACCCGGCTTTTTAACTCAGGAAAGTCTTCCGTGCAGAGCAGTCCCAGAGCCGAGACGCGTTCGTGCTCCAGCTGGTCAATTTTCTCCTGGAGAAGAGCCAGAATGGACGCCCGGGGAAGAGTGACACTCTGCCCGTTTCTTAATCTGGTGATGAGAACTTCCCCGGCTTTTTTTTGGCTGAGCGCGGTAATTTCACCAGGAGAAAGTTCATCCAGGGCCCCGACTTCTACGACAGTCACTTCTTCTCCTAGAAGGGGCTTGATTTCGGGGATGACATCTTCCCGGGGAGATTGGCCGATGGTCAGGAAGCCTACTTTTTTCTTGTCAGGCTGCTGTTTCATCTTTATCCTTAAGACTCCTTTGTGATCTTTTCTCTTATTTTAAATTATTTTGGCCCAGGGACCGTTAGCCTATTTTTAGTTAAACATTTTTTTAGCGGGAAAAACAGTCACTTTCTCCAGAAATTTTCCAGCCCCATCTATTTAGATGGCTAGCGCCCTCTGATGGCCGAATGGTGACTGACAACTTTTCCGGCCAATGTTCCTGGATTATCTGCTTGGTTATTAAAGGTTATCCCTGAGTCAGAAGTTATAACCATTTTTATTACAAGGCTGGCTTTTCCCTACCTCAGGCGTCCTCCGCTCTCGAGCCTTGTTTCCGGGGGTTTCTTCTCCGGTATTTGACTTTCCTAAGAAGCCCGCCATTATAACCTTTTTCCCTCATCACCGTGCCCAGAGCTGGCTTGTCTTTATTCTTATTATTTCCCCTTTCCTTCGTTTTTCTTCGTCAGGATTTTCATCCCCAGCCAATACACCAGAGCTGCGCTTAAAATGCCGTTGAAGGCGAAAATAGAAAAGGGAAAGACGGGAATATGCCAGGGACGTCCGGAAGTTAGCCAACCTACCAGAAAGGCCAGGCCATAGGCTCCCAGGGCGACTGGGTTCCATTCCCGGAAATGGGTCTGGAGTTCCTGCCTTTTCTCCCATTTTCCCCTCTTCAGGAAGAAGAAATCAGCAATCAGAATACCGCCTATGGGGCCGATGCCGATACTCAGAAGACTCAGGAAGCCGCCCAGTCGGCCCAGGATGCCGCCCGCGGCCAGGGCCGAGGAAATAATTCCCAGGAGAACGGCCAGCTTCCAGCGGGTCCATTTCAGGATAGTGTTGAAAGCCAGCACAGAAGAATAGAGATTGCTATCATTGGTGGTCCACTGGGCGAAGGTGATGGCCAGAAAACCAATCAGCCCCAGGCCGGCATATTCCGGCTTGATGATTAAAGCCGGCAGATGTTCATGATAAAGACCCGTCTTCATCGCCAAAACCGAGCCCACCAGTTGCATGCCAGCGCTGGCCAGCATAGCCAGGAGAGAAGCGGCCAGAATTTCGCGTAGCTTTGGCCGGGCATAGCGGAAAATGTCTGCTGAAGTGACTGCGCCGACGATGAAGCCGCCGGCAATAATCGAAGCGGCTCCCCCTAAAGTCAAAGGATAGGGGGTAGGTGTATGATTCTGGGCTAAGCGCACCAGTTCTGTCGCCGGGAGCAAGGAGCGTTTCAGGGCGAGGGCCGCATAAATAAAAATAATTATCATGGGCGGCACAGCCAGCCAGCTTAAGGCCTTAAGCCCGCGAAAACCGAAGACCGCCGGCAACATCATCAGCACTCCGAAGCCAAAAGCCAACCAGGGAAGGGGCAGAGAAGTTTGCATAAAGACCTGGAAGGTTTCGGCGAAGAGGCCGGCCTGGATGCCGAACCAGCCCATAAAAGCAAAACCCAGGCAAAGGGAGATTATCCAGGCTCCTTTTTCGCCAAAAGAAAGCCTGGCCAGGAGGGCGGTGGTCAAACCGGTGCGGGCGCCCAGATAGCCCATCAGGGCCATCATGGCGATGAGCAAGGTTTCGCCAAGGAAGTAAGCCCCCAGCACCCGGATGAGCGAACCCATGCCCAGACCAATCATCATGCCTCGCAAAATGGCTGAGAGCACCACCGCCACCCCGATCCAGACGACAGCCAGGTCGAGCCAGGAGCGGCGCTGGTCAAGGGGAACGGTTTTTAAATCATAATCCTCGAGAAGTTGTTTTTGGGCTTCTTTCATTTTAATTGTCCGATAGTTTGATTTTGACCGGCCATTTTCATCTCCCTTCCGTAATTATCTTGGGCTCTCATTTTAATTGCTAGTTAAAGGCGAATTTATATCGGTCTCCTTCTTGGTCCTATTTCATTTCATTTGTTCGGTAGCATGATTTTATTGGCCATCTTCCTCTATCTTACGTCTTTCTTAACATCTGGCATTTCAGTTGCCGGCCAATGGCGGTTTTTATGGCTCTTCGTCTCGATTCTCTTTCGTTTTAGTGGTCTGGAGATAGAGAATTTTTATCCTGGTTGCTTTTTGGGGTCAAGGCGTTAAACTGGATTTCCAGCTTTTTGGCCTCAGGAGAGGCAGAAGGTTTTAGGCCGGTCAAAGTTTGCCAGAGGTTTTTATCCGGCTCCCCTACTCTGAGTGTATATTTCCCCGGCTGATACACTGGAGGCGAAAATGTGTTGCCCTCAAGCCGCAGGGTGTAAACAATTTCTTGCGTGGTTTCATTGATTACCTGGATAACGGGATTGGCCAGATCGGAAACATGCATTTTGGGTAAATAACCGGCCACCCGACCTCCGTAGTTATCTAACTGATGAAAGGTCACCGGCCAGTCATCATAAGGCTTTCCACCGGCGGCCGGGTCGGCCCAGCGGGGCCAGTTTTCAAAGGTAATCTGACGAGTCCGGCGGTTCATGCGAACAATACCATAGCCGGTGGCCAGGTCGTAAAGGGCGGCCGGCTGGCGGCCAGTCCGGTAAGGATTGGCCACGGCGTAGACGGACATTTTGTTGCCGAAGCCGTCTTCGTAGTCGCCGGTGTAGGGTGGAGCGCCGGGGCGGTGATTTTTCCCGGGTGAGGGCGGGAACCAGCGGCGGGGCCAGGCGTTGACCACCGAGGGCACACAGAGAGCAAAGGGTCCATCATGCCAATCGTCGAGGCCATACTGGATGGTGCTGCCGAGATGTTGGTCGCCGGCGACATGGAAAGCGAAGGCTTTTCTCATCACCTGCAGGGCTCGCCGACGGCCGGAAGGAGGCCAGCCGTTGGAGTCCATGTCAGCTACCGGAACATAGTTTTCGGGATATTCGTCTTTTTCCAGGATAGGGAGCGAAGGAATGACGCTGCCCGATTTAGCTCCCCGGGGCAGAGTGGCCAGATTGGTAAAAATTGTCTGAGAGAGAACCACCTTCATCCAGGTTTGATTGGACCAATCAGCCGCCCATTTCTCGAGAAATTCCAGTTGCCGCTTTCCCAGCAGACTGGCCTGGGGAACATCGGCCTGAGTCTTAGGATTGAAGGCTGGATTCTGGGCCCAACCGTTCCAGACCTTGGCTTCCGGTAAAAGAGGTTTGGGTGCTGATTTGAATTTTCTATCCTCAACGACAGCCAAGCTCACACCGCCGTAATTGACCTCTGTATAATAAACATTTATTTCCTGGAGGGCAGGCGTGGGGTCATAAGGGTCAGGCAGGTGGCTGGTTTGGGTCCGTTGAACCATATTGACGAATTCCGGGGGATAAACGTAGCCTCCTGAGTCTTGGGCCGCGGCTCCTTTTAAACCCGGTTGAGTGGCCCGGCCGCCGCATCCCCAGAGATTACCGTGAAAAACGTCATGGTCATCGGGAATGATAATGCTCGGAATATCCCGGGTGAGCGAACGATAGGAAAGACACCAGAGATACCATTTGTAGAGATAGTCAAGATGAAGATGGGCGGTATCTTTGCGCGTAGGGCTGCCTCCTTCATAGATCTGGTCCCCGCTGAAAAAGAGGATATCAGGTTGATGGTGGGCCACATGGCGGACCACTTCTTCCTGAGGGAAGAAAATTCCCTGGTCGTAAGGAAAAGAACCGGCGTCAATTCCTCCCCAGCGTCCGGGCTGGGTAAGGGAAGTCATCCGGTTACCGGTGAAAGCGGCCAGCACGATTTCTTCTTTTTCAAGGGGATTATGGCGGATGGTGCCTTGCCAGTAGAAATCTTTGGTCCGCTTCTCATCCAGGCGAAGAGCATAATGGACCCGGTAGGCAGCGTCTTTGCTTTCGTCCCAGTCGGTGATTTTAAAGGTGGCGGTGTAGCTGGTAGTGTCAATCGGCCTGGTCTGGACAGTTTCCCAGCCACCAGGAGCCAGAATTTGGAGGTTAGCCTGAAGATTATCCTTTTCCCCGAGCGGCATAAATTGGGCGGTTATTTTCAGCGTCCGTCGGCTCAGAGTATATTGCGTGCTGAGGATGGGACCCCAGTTGTCCTCAGGGAAGTGGCTGAATTTGATTCCTTCTAGCTGAAAATCCCGGAAGGCGAAACGACCGCCTTCTTCTCCGGGGTGAGAAACAAGAGCCACATTCCCCAGGAGTAAAGATGGGGAAACAGACAAGAGAGAAACTTCATTGACTAGATGAGAAGATTTTTCCTCTCGCACTGAAAGGGTTAAACGATAGCCGTTTTCTTCTTCAGTGGCCGTGAGTTCCAGTCGTAAAGGCCAGCTGAAATCATCGGTGGGGCTGGCTGAAGAGGCCAGTTCCGGATAGCCTTCCTTGGTCATGTCACGGAAGAAAACTCCCCCGGAGGTGTCCACCAGAGCCAGCCAGCCGGCCAGAGGACCCCAGCTGTGATGAATCAAGGCTGCTTTCCGGTGGTCCAGTCGGCCGCCGCCGGCCCCAATTAAAAAGCCACCAGCTGCCCTAGATTTTTCAACGCCGGGAGGGAGGTCTTCAAGAGGAAAGAGAGTAACTTTCAGACGAAAATTGCCTTGTTCTTTCTCCAGGCGATAGGTGAGGAGGTGAAGTGTTCGGTAGAGCAACTTAGGCGTTGAACTTAAGCATTCTATTTGTCCCTCCTTAAGACGCCAGTCCTGGAGTCGATTGGCCCAGAAGTCAGGCCCGATCCAGTGTCGGGTGATGGTCGGAGGGAAAGTAGGCTGAAAGGAGACGACGGTGGATTTTTTCCCGGAGCAGGCAGGCAGCCCGCTCAGGGCAGCTACCATCACTCCGCTCAAAATAACCCGGGAGATGACCTTTAATCTTTGTTTTTCCAGCATTTTTTTCATGACCTGGTTTCCCTTTGTCTATTTGGTCGCCGGCAGGACAAATTTGATTTTATTCAGTTTTTTCAATTGGTCTGGATTATCCAGCGGCCGCATGCGGAAGGTATAGCTGTATTCCTGCGGCCAGAGAGTGTATTTGTCCAGCGGCCGGGCTCCCCAGGAATTGTTGCCCCCCACCCCGGTCTGCCGGTAATCGATATTCAATTCAATAAAGGGGCGGGGCTGGAGGTCAATAGTGTGCCGGGTGCCTCGTTGGGTCTGGGTTAAGTCTTCCAGTGTATAATGAAGCGCCGAGAAACAGATGAGAGGCATTCCCTGGAAGTAGATTCCCTGTCCTTCCGAGTTATAAAGGGCCAGCCAACGGACATCGGTTTTATAGCCGTTTTCCTGGGGGCTGACATAGGGAACGAACTGGTCAGTGACCGTGCTCCGGTAATGCCCGACAAAGGCGCTGGTTTTGCGGTCCCAGTAGTTTTCGTGGGGCCCGCGGCCGTAGTATTCCACTTGTTCAAATTCGCCTGGAATCTGAAGGCGCAGGCCGAAGCGGTACATCTCGGGAAGTTTTTTCTCGCCGGGCTGAAGGTGATTGGTCACCAGAATGTCGCCGCTTCCCAGCACGGTGTATTCCACCTGGTGGCGGGAGTCAACCGCTGGCAAATAGTATTCCACCCTAACACGGACCACTCCCGGGCTGAGGCGCTGGCTTTCTAGGGCGGTTAATTGCCGCTTCGAGCTGGCCTCTCGCCAGACAGCGCAGCGGGTGGGCATTTTGTTGCCGAAGTCATTATCTGTGGGCGCTCGCCAGTAGTTGGGAGTGGGGGGCCGATGGATCAGCTCCTTTCCCCGGTATTGCCACGATTCCAGCCAGCCGGCCTGGCGGTTGAAGATGAGCTGGAAGTTTTGTCCCTTAATAATTAATTGTTCTTGATTCTCCTCTACTTCCAAAGGTGGCAGGCTGTCCAGGTTAACCTCGGGAGGTGCCTGATAAAGGGGCAGCTTAAGTTGTTCAGCGGCCACCACGTGGCCGGCTTTTGCCCAGGTCGTGTCTGGGGCAAGACGGAAGCGAACCACCAACCAGTATTCCACCCCGGGCTGGGGAGAGGGAAGTTTATAGGGAAGCTCAATAACCCGACTCGACTGCGGCTCCAGGTCAAAAGGTTTCAACCGACCCGACTGGATTTTATCACCGTCGGCAGTCATCTCCCACTCGAGATAGAATTTATTTAAATTGGTGAAAAAGTATTTATTCTTGATTTTTATCTGGCCGGCTTTTAAATTTTCCGCCTCAATTCCGATATTCTGGTAGACTTTTTTCACTTCCAGAAGTTTAGGAGTGATGGAACGGTCGGGCAGCACTAGACCGTTGATACAGAAGTTGTGGTCGGTTTTTTCCTCGCCGAAGTCACCGCCGTAGGCCCAGAACTCCCGACCATCAGCTGTTTTTTTGCGCAGCCCTTGGTCCACCCAGTCCCAAATTGAACCACCTTGGAGAACAGGGTATTTTTCGATTATTTCCCAATAGTCGATGAGATTGCCCACGGAATTACCCATGGCGTGGGCGTATTCACAGAGGATAAGGGGACGGTCAGGGTTGGAAGTGGCGTATTTTTCGATGCGGGCTGGTGGGGAGTACATTGGACTGAAAAGATCAACATGCGGCCGCAGAAGGGCCCGTTCGTAATGCACAGGCCGGGTGGGGTCACGGTGGTGAATCCACCAGCTGGCTTCTTCAAAGGTGGTGCCATCGCCGGCTTCATTGCCCATCGACCAGATAATGACGCAAGGATGATTCTTATCTCGCTCCACCAGGCGTTGGATGCGGTCGAGATGGGCTTTTTTCCATTCGGGCCGATTAGCCAGAGTAACATCGGGTTTGTAGCCCATGCCGTGGGATTCAATATTGGCTTCATCGATAATGTAAAGGCCGTATTCGTCGCATAACTCATACCAGCGGGGGTCATTGGGATAATGGGAGGTGCGGACAGTATTAATATTGTGCTGTTTCATCAGGATGATGTCTCGTCGCATGGATTCTTCACTGACGTAGTGGCCGGTGTCAGGGTCGTGTTCGTGACGATTAACGCCTTTAATCAGGATAGGCTGGCCATTGACCAGAAGTTGTTTGTTTTTAATAACCACTTCCCGGAAGCCGAATTTGCTGCTCAGGTATTCGAGAAGATGGCCATCTTTATCCCGGAGGATGAGAACCACAGTGTAGAGGTTGGGGGTTTCGGCCGTCCATTTTTTGGGGTTGGGGACGGTGGTGCGCAGGCGGAGAACGCTTTCTTCGCCGGGAGCGATATAGACGCTGGCTCCCTGGAGAGGCGGGTCGAGGGGAAGGGCCTGGTTGGCCTCGTCAAAAAGTTTAACCTCCAGGGAAGGGCGCCAAACGGCGGTGTCGCTGTAATTATGGATGCGGGCCGTGACTTCTAGAAAGGCGTCGCGGTAGTCATTGTCCAGGTCACAGCGTAGTTCATAATCGCGCACATGAACGGCGGGAGTGGCGAAAAGATAGACATTGCGGAAGATACCGCTTAGTCGCCAGTAGTCCTGGCATTCAAGATAGGAGCCGTCGGAGAAGCGGTAGACTTCCACGGCCAGAGTGTTTTCTCCTTCTTGCAGGTAAGGGGTGATATTAAATTCGGCGGGCGTGCGGCTCCCCTGGCTGTAGCCGACGCGCTGGCCATTTACCCAGAGGTAAAAAGCCGACTCCACCCCGTCGAAATGAATAAACACCTGGCGGCCCTGCCAGTGGGCCGGCAGAGTGAAGGTGCGCCGATAGGAGCCGACCGAGTTGATGTGGTGCTCGATGTAAGGCGGATTTTTTTTGAAGACATAGGGGGAGTTGAGGTAATAAGGTTTGCCGTAGCCGAGAAGCTGCCAGTTGCTGGGCACGGGAATTTCCTCCCAGGAGCTGACGTCAAAATCGGGCCGATAAAAGTCCACCGGACGTTCTTCGGGGTTGGGTGAGTATTTAAATTTCCAGCGACCATTGAGCAGGAGGCAGTTGGCTGAGCGGAAGCGGTTCCCCTCCAAAGCTTTTTGAAAATCGTCGTAGGGCATCAGGGTGCAGTGGGGAGGCTCTTTGTTGATTCCAATGACGGCCGGATTTTCCCAATCCGAGGGTGAATTGGTGGGGGGGGTGCTGGTCGTCAGGGGGATGAGTGCCAAAAAGAAGGTTAGGCAAAAAATAAGGCCGAAGTAAGTTTTTTTATTCATGGAGCTGCCTCCCTGGAGATGATAGCGGCTGAAAATAAAATAGCCATCAGAAATTTATGCTATTTTATTTAATTTTCGGTAGGCGAGCAAGGAGAGAGTGTGGGGGAGTTATAACCTAAGAAAAGCCTGTTTTTTTCTGTTATTCTTTTAATATGGGGTATTAAGTAAATTTGTGAACGTAAGAATTTCTAATTTTATAATATAATAAGAAAATTTCGAAATGGATCTCAAGAGGAGAAAAGAAATAACTGTATTTGAAGTCTTTAGAGTATTTATGTGTCTCAAATATAGTAATATGTTTCATAGAGTGCTAATGGGAAAAAGAGGCTTATCTACCGATTAATCTGATCTTTTGAGCTGGAGATAAGGGGTGAATTGTTTTTCAAATATAACTAATAAAAATCTCCTATAATCGCCCGTGATAAGATGTGTCGAAAGTTAGATTATAGGTTTCTAGGTGACTTTATCTCTTTTACGAAACTCTGACATTAAGAAAACAATACTCGTTTCCAGGTGGTTTTTTGTTTGATTAATTGAAAATAAGCAAATGTCTTTGGTTCTTAATTTAGGCATATTAATAAAAGTTTGCAAAATGGCCATTGAGGTCTCTTCATCTTAAAAGAGCCTCTATTAATATTGCCTTTGAAATATCCTTTCAGTTTCTACTGAATGATTTGACTTTGTTCCTTTATCCGGCAAACTTTGTAATGAATGAGAGGTAAATAAGATAGACTATTATTAACCCCATATAGGAGCCTATACTGAGAGTGATTCCTCTAGCTCTGCAAGGATCTTTATTTTATCAAGTCTGCTGGATGAATTTTTTCATCCTAATAAAAAGCTAATTATTGCTTCAACTGCTAAATAAATTCCCCTAGAATGTCATTCAAAACTATTTTATAATTTTTCTTGTTTAAGAAAGAGTTGGTGATGGTTATTTCTTGAAATATAGAATTACGAACATAACTGAAAATGGGAAATTTTCAGATAAGTAAATGTTATACGTAATTTTTTGTCATATAATGAAAAGAGCCAGATAAAAGATGAAACCTGAAGTTAAGGAACGATTAATAACTGGATTAATTCAATATTTAAATGCCAACTCATCTGGTTCAAGCAGATTAGCTGTAGCTGATAGTTATCTTGCAATTGATAACTACTTCGCTGCAATCTTAATTGATAAAGGAATTGATCCAACTCGGAATCATAGGCAGAAGCTGAGGCTCATGCTTTTACATTTTGGAGAACTCCTTCGAAAAGCTAACGCTACTCAGGAAGATCTTGTAGAATTCTATGATTGTTGGCAGAAAGTCCGATATTCCTCAATAGTTTTAAAACCAAACAAAATACTCTATTTCCTTCGTCTATCCTCTCGTATTATATCTGCTATTTTGAGCAAACTTGCAAGCCAGAATGGGATGTCTTATGAGGAGTTGGAAGAAGAATTATATACTGAAATTTTAGGAGACCGTTGGTTAAATTTTGACGAAAAGATTAGTTACATTCATGAAATATGGCAGCACGAAGCTGAAGTTCAAGGTGAAATGGGAATAGGTTCTAAACTTTTAAATAAAATGTTAAACCCTTCTAATTTTTGTGAAATTCTTGTGCTTGCTGATGATGAGGTTACAAAAGAGATTATCGCCAAGGATTCTGAATTTGCGTCTAAAGTTGCAGATTTTTATCAATCGTTTCTGAAGTTAATTTTGTATGTCCAAAATGCTCGCTTAGAGAAAGGCGTTACATCGAATGAGGTTACGAATTTCATGTTATCCTTAAAATTGCGTTACCATGGGCAGAGTATGGATGAAATAGTATATGATTGGGGAGAAATGATTGCTAAGGTTGTGGAATCATTTAATTTAAAATCAAGAAAAGATCAAGATGGAGATAATAAGAAGGATTTATAACAATGCCTTTATATGCCATGCCTTCTACAATAATCTCTCTGCTAGTGAAGTTTTTAAGCACTCTGGTATATAAAAGTTGAGCAATTTAATTTTAGGAGAGATTTAGATATGGAAATCAAATCCATAAGAATTCATAATTTCAGGTCGATAAAGGATGCAGAATTCGAGCTGTGTGATTATAATGTTTTTGTAGGTGCAAATAATTCTGGAAAAACTAACGTTCTAACAGCCTTACGAATATTTTATGAAGATGGGATTAAATTTAATGAAAAAATAGACTTTCCTAAATTTAAGATAAGTGATAACGAAAGTTGGATTGAAATAGAATATTTATTAACTGATGATGAGTTTGATAATTTAAAAGAAGAATATAAGAATCCTGGTAATCTTCTAAAGGTAAGAAAATACCTCAAATCTGAAGATACTCAAAGAGTAAAGCCCAATCAGAGTAATATTTATGCTTACGAAAACGGTAAACTTTCAACAAATCTATTTTATGGAGCAAAAAATATTTCTCAAGCCAAACTTGGCTCAGTAATATATATTCCAGAAATAACTAAGACAGAAGAAACATTAAAATTGACAGGACCGTCTCCCTTGCGAAATACATTAACTTTTGTGATGAAAAAAGTTATTAAGACAAGCGAATCGTTTAGGACCTTAAACGATGCATTTGAAGAATTTAATGTAAGATTTAAAGAAGAAGCAACTAGGAATGGTATTTCCTTAGAGAATTTTAGAAAGGAAATTAATAAGAATCTTAAAGAGTGGGAAGTAGAATTCAACCTAGATATAAATCCAGTAAGACCAGAAGATATAATAAAAAATCTGATAACGCATAGCTTTACAGACAAAACTTTAAACAGAGAAATGGACATCGGAGTTTATGGACAGGGACTGCAAAGACATCTGATTTATGTATTGATCCGACTCTCTGCACAATATAGAGAAGAAAAAATCTATAAGAAAAAGGAGTTTTCACCGGAATCTACTTTAATATTATTCGAAGAACCTGAAGCGTTCTTACATCCAACTCAACAAGAATATCTTAATTCAAGTTTGAGAGCCCTATCTGCTGAAGATGGGCAGCAAGTAATTATTTCTACTCACTCTCCTGTTTTTGTAAGTAGAAACATAGAAGAGATATCTTCTGTTATTAAACTAAAAAGAGAAAAAGGAGTAACAAAATGTTTCCAAGTATCTGAAAAAGCACGAAAAAATATAATTGAGAGAAATAACGAATTTGTAGAGTTACTTAGTAGTAAATTGGATGATCCATTTACTAATAAAAAAACAAAGGACAGAATTAGAAATATTTTAGGGGATACAGAAGATGGAAAACGTATGGAAGAGGAGGCTATTAGATATTCGCTTTGGCTTGATTTAGAAAGAGCATCATCATTTTTTGCAGAGATAGTTTTAATATGTGAAGGGGCAACAGAAAAAGCCTTCATTGATTATCTAATTAGAAATGAGTGGATTGATTTGAGAGAAAGAAAGATTTATGTTTTAGATGTCATGGGAAAATTTAATATTCATAGATATATGAATCTTTTTAAAGAATTAGGAATATATCATTCGATTCTTGCCGATAGGGACGAAAATAATAATGTTCATGAAATAATTAATCAGTTCATTGAAAATAATAAAAATATATATACAAAAAATATTTACTTTTTTGATAAAAAAATAGAAGACTTTCTAGGAATTCCATTGCCACACAGAAGAGATAAGAGACCACTTAATGTATTGTGGCATTACAAGAATGGCAAGATTTCAAAAGATAAAATATATAAGCTGAAGAGAATAATAGAGAGATTAATATGAAAATGATTAAAATTTGGTACTTATATAAAAATACTTTCAGTAAATAATTAGAAGATTCCTAAAGCCCTTACGAAAGAACACACCAAATATCTTGTCTGATTGCCGTTTAAAGGAAGGCATCAAATGCAGTTTAATTTAATAATATGATTTTATTCATAGAATATCGTTAAAACAATATATTTTTACGATTATTTCGCTCTATTTTTATTATAGTAAGAAAAAATTATAACGAATTAAAAATGCTTAATCAATCAATACACTTTTGACATATTTACTTAGAAAATGTAAACTGTTTGCTACTAATTAAGCATGAGTGGGGCACATGTTGGTTGACAACAGGATGTTGCTTCGAGTCAATTCCCATCACTAAGAATAAATAATGAATCCCGGCTCAATTGTCCGCTGCCGTAAAAGAGATTGGGTCCTTCTTCCTAGCGATGATGAAAACACTTATAATTTGCGTCCTCTAACAGGCGCCACCGATGAAATCGTCAAAATTCATAAGACTCTGGCGAATCTTATAGGTTATGAGTTACCAGAAGAAAGGGTTCGACCTTCTTACTTTCCTCCTCCCTCTCCCGCGGATCTTTCAGATGCTGCTAGTGCACACTTGCTATGGCAGGCTGCTCGTCTTACTTTACGCGAGGGAGCTGCTCCTTTTCGTTCTCTCGGACGGATCTCCATACGACCCAGGACATATCAGTTTGTCCCTCTCTTAATGGCCCTTCGCCTAGACCCAGTGCGTCTTTTCATTGCTGATGATGTAGGCGTAGGAAAAACCATAGAGGCTCTCCTCATTGCTCGGGAGTTTATAGATCGAGGCGAAATCCGTCGGCTGGCGATTCTTTGCCCCCCCTATCTTTGTGACCAGTGGGAAAATGAGTTAGAACAGAAGTTTAATATGGATGCAGTTGTGGTTCGTTCCAGCACTATTGCTCAGTTAGAAAGGCACAAACCAGCTGCCCTCAGTCTTTATGAATATTATCCAATTCAGGTCATCAGCATTGATTGGGTTAAAAGTGAACGGAACAAATATCAATTTCTCCAATTTTGTCCAGAAATGGTTATTATCGATGAAGTTCACGGTGCAGCTGAGGCAAGTCCTAAGAATAAAAGTCAGCAACAACGCCATCAACTCTTGCGTGAGGTAGCTGCTGACCAACGTCGTCACCTTATTATGCTCACCGCTACACCTCATAGTGGAATACCAGAAGCTTTTAAATCACTCTTGGCTATTCTTAAACCTGAATTTGGAAGCTGGGATGTGGCTAATCTTGATGAAGAGAAACGGGTTATCCTTGCGAGACATTTTGTTCAGAGGACTCGCAAAGACATTCTCACTATTTGGGGTGATGAACATTGTTTTCCGGAACGTCTCACGACAGATGAGACTTATGAACTTTCCCCAGAATATTGGGATCTTTTCCATAGGACTTATGATTTTTGTTCTGAAATTGTTCGAAGTGGAGAAAATTTGGAGCAGAGGCGCCGGCGGGTTAGATATTGGGGAGCTCTGGCCCTTCTTCGCTGTGTTATGTCGAGTCCAGCCGCCGCTATCACGGCTTTGAGAAAAAGAGCTGGAAGTGTTGTTGTCGAAGAGGGAGAAGAACTAAAATCTTTTATTTTCGAATCAACCGAGGGGATTGCAAGTGACGAAATTCCCACCTCACCTATTGAGGTAGCTGAAAAAGATTTATCGACTTCGGAGCGAAGTAAGTTATGGGAACTTGGGCGCCTGGCAGAAAGATTATTCGGTTCAGCCAAAGATAGTAAACTTAGGCGATGTGTTGAGGTCGTTAAGGAATTACTCAAGGAAGACTATTCCCCTATTATCTGGTGTCGGTATGTAGCTACTGCCGAATATGTAGCTCAGGAACTGATGAAAGAACTTCCTAGAGAGGTTCAAGTGGTAGCAATTACGGGGCGAATAGGCGATGAAGAGCGCCGAGCAAAGATTGATGATATTAGTACCCACCAACCTCGAATTCTGGTGGCTACAGATTGTTTAAGTGAAGGGATTAATCTTCAGGAGAAATTCACTGCTGTAGTCCATTATGATCTTCCCTGGAATCCCAACCGACTAGAACAACGTGAGGGCCGGGTTGACCGATATGGACAATCAGCTAAAAAAGTCAAAGCTGTTCGTTTTTATGGCCGAGATAACCCCGTTGATGGGGCAGTAATAGAGGTTTTGCTCAATAAGGCTAAAGAGATCCATCGAACTTTAGGTACTTATGTGCCAGTTCCAGAGGAAGGTGAAAGTATCACTGAGGCAGTCTTAAATGCTCTTTTCCTTCGAGGAAAAGAACCTCAAGAGCAGCTTAGATTATTTAGAGATGAATCGATTATGACTTTCCATCAGCAATGGGACCAGGCGGCTGAACGGGAACGTATTAGTCGAACTCGTTTTGCCCAAAGAGCACTCAAACCTGATGAAGTAAAACAGGAATTGGAAGCAACTGATTCAGTTCTGGGTGATCCAGAGGCAGTTCGTGAATTTGTCCTTGCGGCTGCCCAGCGACTTAATATGCAGTTTCAGCCAGATAGACAATGTTCTCAAGTATTTCTTGTAAACATTTCCAACGAAGCCACTTGCCATTTACCGGATATGATAAGAACCGAATTGCCTTCTCAAAAAAATAATATTTGGCGTATAAGTTTTGTCTCGCCCACACCCGAAGGAGCCGAATACATTGGTCGGAATCATCGTTTTGTTGCGGCCTTAGCTCGTTTTCTTCTCGAAGAAGCATTAACCAAAAGCGGTGAGGCTACAGCTTCTCGATGTGGTGTTTTGAGAACAGACATTGTGGGAGGCTTAACAGCCCTCCTTTTACTTAGGATACGGTATTTAATCCAAATACCCCAATTGGCACCTCTTCTTTCAGAAGAAGTAGTAGTGGTGGCTTATCAGGATAAAGGTAAGGGGAGAGAAAACTGGTTAAGTGAGGAAGAGGCCCTCCTTCTTTTGACGAAAGCCAAGCCTGTGGCTAATATTCCTTTTGCTGAGAAATATGAATTAATTGAAGAAACGCTTCGAGACCTTGGCGAGTGGACCACAACTAGTGGTGATTGGGGAGTTAATCATCCCAAACAAATGAATATACGCCAAAAAATCCTTCATCGAGCTCATTGCTTGGAAGAAAGTCATAAGCGCATCCGCAAAGCCGTTTCTCTCCGCATACGGGAATTAAAAGTTAAACCACAATTTCCGCCTGACCTTTTAGGGGTTTTAGTTCTCCAACCGGTGGTACGGCTATGAAAACCTTTCCAGCTGTTCGAATTGAGGGAGGATTATTTGCGCCTGATCTTTTAGACCTCCTTCTCACTGGCGAACTCCCTGGACAGAGGCCCCAAGATTTTGGGCTTACTGACCGGCGCCATAGTCTTACTGATGAAATTGCGGCTATTTTTGCTGATGCTCAGGCATTATGGCAAGTGTTTCAACATCGTCTTGAGAGGCTTCCCGATAGCGACCCAGCTACTTCCATTACTCGTAATTTTATTTCTTCTTTTCTTGGCCTATTAGGATATGATTTAATCTACAACCCCAGGGCCTATAGAGAAGGCAACCTCACATTTGCCATATCTCACCGAGCAGGGGAAGCTGAGTATTCACCCCCGGTCCATATTGTTGGAGTTAGACAAGAATTAGGCCGGCTTTCTCCCTCAGGTCGCCCTCGTTTAGCCCCTCACTCGCTTCTTCAGGAGTTCTTAAATCGAACTGAAGCTTTGTGGGGGCTGGTAACAAACGGTAAAGTTCTCCGTCTTCTGCGGGATAGCACTTATATTCGCCGACAATGTTATCTTGAGTTCGACTTAGTAGCAATCTTTGAACAGCAACTTTTCCAGGACTTTACTATTCTCTATCGACTTCTTCACCGTACTCGATTACCAAAGCCCGAAGAAGAGCCTAGCCAGTGCTTTCTAGAGCAATACTACCAATATTCGGTGGAACAAGGAGGTCGTGTTCGGGAACGTCTTCGTGATGGAGTTGAAGCCTGTCTTAAACGATTAGCCAATGGCTTTCTAGCTCATCCTGACAATGAAGAATTACGCCGGCGGGTTAATCCTGGAGCTGATGATACCTCATCTCCAAAAATTTCCCCTGAGGATTTTTATAGGCAACTTCTGCGTCTTGTTTATCGCTTTTTATTCCTTTTTGTTTCTGAAGACCGCGGATTAATCAGTAATAATCCCCTTTATCAGGCTCACTATGGGGTGTCTCGGTTGCGGCGAGTTGTAGATCAGAAAGCTGCTTACAGTGAACATGAGGATATTTGGCATTCCTTGCGGGTTTTATGGAAAATTCTGGCTACAGATAAGCCAATTCAGCAACTTGGTCATAAACCTTTGGCTTATTTATTGGGAACTCCTGTCTTGAATGGCCAACTTTTTGAACCAATAGAACTGGATGCTTATTCCATTACTAATAATGATCTACTGGAAGCTCTATGGTGGTTGATAAATTATCAAGAAAAGTCTGCCAGTCCTCCCCGCCGGATTAATTATGCCGCTCTTGATACCGAAGAACTTGGCTCGGTTTACGAAAGCTTGCTTGAATACCATCCTTATATAGATGTTTCTAGTTCTATCCCTAGGTTTGAACTGGTATTTGGTTCGGAGCGAAAATCTACTGGTTCCTATTACACAACCCCAGAGCTTGTGGCTGAACTCATTCACTCAGCCCTTGATCCAGTAATTAAAGAAAAACTCAAAGACTGTTCTTCAACGGAAGAGAAAGAAAAAGCTCTACTTTCTATCAAAGTTTGTGACCCGGCCTGTGGGTCAGGCCATTTTCTCTTAGCCGCAGCTCGCCGACTTGGCAAGGAACTAGCTCGAATTCGCACTGGCGAGGAAGAACCAGCTCCCGAGCTGGTTCGCGAAGCTATCCGAGATGTTATAGCTCATTGTATTTATGGGGTAGATAAGAATCCACTGGCGATGGAATTATGTCGGGTAGCCCTCTGGCTTGAGGCGCATTGTGAAGGCAAGCCTTTAACTTTCCTTGACCATCGTATCCGTTGTGGTGATTCCTTAGTTGGTGTTTTTGATCTGGGAGTTCTTAAAAGTGGGATCCCTGATAGCGCTTTCAAACCAGTTTCCGGGGATAACAAAGATCTAGCCAAGATTCTCAAGCGAAAAAACCAGGAAGAATGCCAAGGACAGATGCTTCTCGATTTTGAACCAATTAGAGAAGTCCAAGGCTTCAGTACTAAAATGGAAGATATTAATCGTCTTTCTGACGATGCCCCAGAGGTTATTCATTATAAAAAGAAGCTGTTTGTTTCCTATAAGCAAGAGACTGAAAGAGATCGAACTGCCTGTGATATTTGGACGGCTGCCTTTTTCCAGCTCCGAAGGAATGAATCAGCTGTGGCTTCTTACATAACTTCAGACACCTTACGTCGTTTTTTAGAGACAGGCCTTGCCCCAGCCCAGGCCGTAGCTCAAGCAAAAACCTTGGCCGAACAACATCGCTTTTTTCATTGGCCTTTAGAATTTCCGGAGGTTTTTGCCCAAGGTGGTTTTGATGTAGTTTTGGGGAATCCTCCATGGGAGCGAATAAAACTTCAAGAAAAAGAATTTTTTGCTTTCCGAGATCCTAAAATTGCTCGAGCTCCCAATGCCGCTTCCCGAAAAAAGCTTATAAAACAACTTCCAAAGCAAAATCCGAAGCTCTGGGAAGAATATTGCAACGCTTTGCATGCCTCTGAAAGTGCCACTCGTTTTCTTCGCGAATCGGGTTTGTATCCTTTTACCGGTCGAGGGGATATAAACACCTACTCCGTCTTTACTGAGCGGATGCGCTGGCTTCTTTGCCCCGGAGGTCGGGCTGGGGTTATTGTGCCTACGGGAATTGCCACTGATGATACAAATAAATATTTCTTTGCTGATTTAGTTGATAAGGGAGCATTGGTTAGTTTATATGACTTTGAAAACCGGGAAGGACTTTTTCCTGGAGTGCATAGAAGTTATAAGTTCTGTCTTCTTATAATGGAGGCTCCCGATCAAGCGAAAGAGAGTAGTCGCCAAGTAATTCACCTAGCTTTTTTCTGTACTCGAGCCGAGCATTTGCATGATAACCGACGTTCTTTTGAACTTTCTCCGGAGGACATTGCTCGAATTAATCCAAATACTCGTACTTTACCAGTTTTTCGTACCCGCCAAGACGCAGAATTGACCCGTTCCATTTATGAGCGAATTCCCGTCCTGGTAAATGAGCGAGAAGGAGAAAATCCATGGGGTGTACGTTTTATGCGTATGTTTGATATGTCAAATGACTCCCATCTTTTTCGGACCGCCAATCAATTGGAATCTGCTGGATTTCAACTTGCGGGTAACCGCTTTTTGAAGGGAAGTGAGCTTTACCTTCCTCTTTATGAAGCCAAGATGATCTGGCACTACGACCATCGTTTTGGAACGTATGAAGGGGTTGATTCTCGCTCTAGCACACATTTACCCACCCCAAATGAACACCAGCATGCTGACCCAGCTTTTCTTGCCCAACCCTGGTACTGGGTCCCCGCGGAGGAAGTTGAAAATAGATTAGGAAAGTTTGAAATAAATTGTTTTTTATGTTGGAGAAAAATCACTAATGCTACGAATGAAAGGTCAAGTATTTGGAGTGTACTACCTTTTAATGGTGCTGGAGACAGTTTATGTTTATGTATACAGAATAATTTTGTGATTCTTACAATATTAGTTTCAAATGTCAGTTCTTTAATTTTTGATTATATTACCCGTCAAAAAATAGGAGGAATAAATTTATCATTTGGGATTGTTAATCAACTAGCTGCATTATCTCCCTCTTATTTTGATGAAAATGACTTAAATTTCATTATTCGACGGGTAATAGAACTGAGTTATACTTCTTGGGATATAAAAAAATTAGCAGATAATATATGGAGAGAAGCTGATGATAAATTGAAAAAAGCCATTTTTGAACAATGGGAAGAGAATAAGCGGGAAACTGGGGGGCATACTTGGGAGCTTCCTGATTGGATGGCTGCATATCCTGAAATTGAAACAGATCCAGCAAAAGGAATTCCTTTCCCGCCTTTTAAATGGAATGAGAGACGTCGGGCTAGACTAAAGGCTGAATTGGATGCTTACTATGCCCATCTCTATGGTATTACACGTAAACAACTTCGTTATATTCTTGACCCAGCGGATCTGACAAAGCGGGAGTTAAAAGATATTCTTGACCCTTGGGAAGAAGTGAGTGATCCATTAAATCCCAGTGGCTATGACCACCGTGTGGCTAACAGCGATTTTCCAGGTGAAACTTTCCGAGTACTCAAAGAAAAAGAAATTAGCCAATATGGCGAATACCGAACCCGCCGTTTAATTCTTGAAGCCTGGGAGCGATTAGTCCAGGATTATTAATTTATGAGTAGATGTTTTTTGAAATGTGCTCCAGATCAAAAAATATTTTTGACAATAAAATTTATTTAGGAATTAGTAGGCAAAGAGTGTAGGAAAATGAGTTTTAGCCCTCAGAAACGTTGGGACTGGGTCAATGGATTTGTTACGGCAATGCTCCATGCGATTTTTGTAATAAATAATATTAATATTTCACATGATTTAAATTTTAGTAATGCAATTCAATTATTTTTAGAATCAATTATAAGACGATACAGAGAAATGGCCTCTATTTCTTTTCCACGTGTATATTCTCAATCAGATAATGAGATTTTTTATCTTTTTCACCTTGAAGCGGAACTATGGGGTCCTAATTGGGAAAAGTATATTAACTTTTTTCCTGACGAAAGTGTAAATGACTTTGAAATTTGGGAGACATTTCGATTCGTTAACGCTTTTTTCTTGATAGAGCGCTGGCTTTACTTTTTTATCCCGCCTGAGAAAAGACAAAGCTCTCGGAAGACTAGGAGAAGATTTCTATTTGGGTATAAGAAGGGAGTTTTATCAGTTCAATCCCCTCAACTATTGTCCATTTTAGGGCCTCCTTTTAGTTTGTCAGCAAATACTGTTAGAATTATTCCACTTGAGGGATCAATACAATTATGGGAGCAGTTTATAAATGAAAGAGTTCCAGAAGAATTGATTAATTTTTATGAAATTGCGACAAGAAAAAAATTTCCATGGAAGATTTTGGAAGCTTCTTTTTTAAACACTCGGAAGGCTCTGCCTCGAATGCTTAGTTTATATAGGAAAAAAGTGGACAACCAACGAAAAATAAGGGCCTTGTGGTACGATGTATTCTGGAAATACTCCGAATCGGTTAGATATAATCCATTAGCAATTTCGCATATTTCTAATCATCATCCTTTTTATTGGAACAGGTCAATCCGTTGGTTGACGTCGTTATTGATAACAGGTTTAATGTTCTTTATTCAACAAGCATCATCAAATAATCAAATACTAGACCTTTGGAGGTCTGAATATACCCGAAATCCTATATTAGGGGGACTTTACTTCAATTGTGATAGGTTCTGCTAATCTTTTTATGGGAAGTAAAAAGAGAGGTTGAGTAAGTGTTTTAGTTTACTCTTAATCTAGATTTTTTACGCAATTGCAGGAGAAAAGAAATGAGTATTTTTGACCTCCATAAAGCTGTAATGGCTGACTATCAGGATTTTGTGCGTTCTTTTATCCTTATTGCGGATGAAAGGGCTAAAGAGTTTGTAGATAAGGCTCTTGAAGAAGAGAGTAAACTTTGGCCTGATCCCCTGATTCAGGTGAGTCCTTCCTACGCTCTGGGGGCTACCATAGATGACTTAGCTCATGAAGGCTTGATTACAGAAGAGACAGCTCGTATCTTTCGCTGGGAGGATGGCCGCCCGTTTCACTTATTTCAACATCAGGAAGATTCCATTAGATTAGCTCTCGAAGGAAAAAATTTTGTTGTCACCAGTGGCACTGGTTCAGGAAAAAGTCTTTGTTACTTCCTGCCCATTATAGATAGTTTGATACGCCAGTCTGGAACAGATAAACCAGTATCTGCCTTAATTGTTTATCCGATGAATGCTCTGGTTAATTCCCAGCTTCAATCTTTACAAAACCTAAAAATTAAATATGAGAAGCGGACTGAGGAGGAATTCCCCGTTACTTTTGCTAAATATACTGGCGAAACTTCTGAGGAAGAACGAGACCAGATGCGGAGGCATCCGCCTCAAATTATTTTGACTAACTATGTAATGGGGGAATTGCTGCTGGTTCGTCCAGAAGACGAAAGATTTATAACTCGGTCTCAAAATGGTCTGCTTTTCCTTGTCTTTGATGAACTTCATACTTATCGTGGTCGCCAAGGAGCGGATGTAGCGCTTCTTATCCGGCGGTTAAAAATACGAAGTGGTGCCTCTCAGATTATTCATATGGGTACTAGTGCTACAATGATTTCCCACCCAGAAGCTTCCTCAAGAGAGCGTCGGCAAGCGGTAGCAGATTTTGCCACTCGATTTTTTGGTCATCCTTTTTTTCCTGAACAGGTGATAGAAGAGACCCTTGAACCTTGTAGTGTAGGTGGGGCTCCAAGTAAGGAAGAGCTGCGCCAGGCATTTTTTGAAGAAATTCCAAGTGATATAGAATCATTTCGACGGCATCCTTTAGTTCGGTGGTTGGAGTATGCTATTGGAATTGAAGAAGAAACAGATGGTCGGCTTAGGCGGAGGGTTCCTCGCTCTCTTTCGGAAGTGGCCACAGAGTTAGCAAGTATAATTGAAGTTGAGAAGGACGTTTGTGAAAAGCGGCTTCAAGTTGTCCTCACCCGAGGATCTGAGCTTATTCGGCCTGATGGTACTCGATTGATTGCTTTTAAACTTCATCAATTTATCAGTCAAGGACACGCCCTTTACGCCACCTTGGAATCAACCGATAGACGAACATTTTCAATGGAAGGACAACTTAAGGCTGGAGAGGGTCGGTTATTAGCTCCGATTAAATTTTGTCGCCAATGTGGACAGGATTATTACCATATGTTGCGGATAGCAGACAGGTTTATTCCCCATCCTATGGGTTTAATCGCTGAAGATGAAGAAGGGATTGCAGGATACCTAATGATTGCTCCAGAAGAAGATGACTGGAATAAAGAGATGGTTCCTGAAGAATGGCGGGAAGCTAATGGAAGGCTTCGTTCTACTTGGCGAAATAGAGTCCCTCGAGCTGTGTGGGTGTTTCCAGATGGAAGATTTTCCGAAACAGAGCAGCCTGGGGCTCAAAAAATGTGGTGGCAGGAAGAGGGCTTCTACCTTTGTTTAAACTGTGGAGAATTCTACACTGCCAAGGAGCAAGAGTTTACTAAATTGGCCACCCTTTCCAGTGAAGCGCGGGCCAGCTCTACTACGATTTTAGCTGCTTCCCTGCTAAGGCATGCTGGAGAAACCTGCTCTGTTCAGGATAAATTATTGAGCTTTACTGATAACCGGCAAGATGCTTCACTTCAGGCCGGGCATTTCAATGATTTTGTTAAAGTGGGTATCCTGCGAGCGGCTTTGTATTCAGCTTTAGAAGAACATAAAAAATTAGGTTTTGAGCAGGTGGCCGATGAAGTAGTCAAACATTGTGGGCTTGAGCTTCAAGAGATTGCTGCCAATCGTAATCTTTCTCCTGATTCACCGGTGGCCAGAGAAGTTTGGCGAGTCTTTAAGGAGCTTATCGAATACCGCTTGTATGAAGATTTACGGAGAGGGTGGCGAATAGTTCACCCTAACCTTGAGCAGTTAGGACTTTTAAAGGTCAATTATCGAGGATTGGATGAGTTGTGCGTAGATTCTTCTTTTTGGGAATTCAATCAAGAGATGGCTTCTCTTGAGCCAGAGAAGAGAAAAATTATTGTTCGAGCTGTTTTAGATCAATTTCGTCGCAAACTAGCCATTAAGACTAGAATATTAGAGGAAACGACTCAGCAACAGCTTCGCCGAAGAGCTGAACAATATTTAAATGAATTCTGGGGCATAGATCCAGAAATTAGTGAATTGCGAACAGCTAATCGTTTTGTTCGTTTAGGAAAATCATCGCGGCGGGCTGATGGCTTTAGTCTAGGAATTCAAAGCAATATAGGCCGGTTTTTAAGAGAAAAGTTGAAATTGACTTCTGAAGAATACTGGCCTTTTATGGATAAACTTCTTGACCTTTTGGTCGAACAAGGTTTTCTCCGGCGGCTTGATCAAGTGGAGGATCACCAGTTTTTTCAACTTGATGCTGGCTGCTTAATCTGGGAATTGGGCGATGGGCACCCGCCAGAGGATCCGATTTACACTAGAAGAGCCTCAGCTTCCGGATATCGTGAGCCAGAGAAGTTGGTTAATGAATTCTTTAAACGTTTCTACCAGTTGCCAGCAGCTAGTTTGGCCCAACTTGAAGCCCGTGAGCATACAGCGCAAGTAGTAGAGTCAGGTGAGCGGGAAAGGAGGGAACGGCGTTTTCGGTGGACGAGGGAAGATCAAGATAGGGAGGGCGAGATTGGCCGCCGTTTGCCTTATCTTATCTGTTCACCAACTTTGGAATTGGGTGTGGATATTGCTGATCTTGAATTGGTGCATCTGAGAAATGTTCCGCCTACCCCAGCAAATTACGCCCAACGAAGCGGCCGCGCAGGCCGGCAGGGACAGCCTGGGTTGATTATTACTTATTGTGGAGCTTTAAACAGTCATGATCAGTACTTCTTCAGAAGACGAACTGAAATGGTGGCTGGAAGTGTTTATCCTCCACGACTTGAGTTGGCTAATGAAGCACTTTTGAAGGCCCATCTTCATGCAGAGTGGTTAGCCACAGTTCGTCTCCCATTAGGAAGGAGTATAGAAAATGTTATCGACTTAGATTGCGAAGGTCTCCCTTTAAAAGAACAGGCGAAGCAAGCTATTCAACTTAGTGAAGCTGTCCAGAACGCACTCAAAGAGCGAATTTCTCAAATGCTTCGACAAGATGAAGCTTTATTAAAAGCAGGAGGATGGTTTAGTTTCCAGTGGGTGGACCAGGTTATCAAGGAAAGTTCGCTAGAGTTTGACAGAGCTTTTGAGCGTTGGCGTGAATTATATCAATCTGCGAGAAGATTATTAGAGGAAGCACGTAATGAAGAGGATCGAGCTAGGACTCTCAAAGAGCAACGGGATGCCCGGTCTAAACAGGAAGATGCTCGTCGACAGCTGAATCTGCTATTGCAACTTGAGGTGGCCAGGGAAGAAGGGGATTTTTATCCTTATCGTTATCTGGCGAGTGAAGGTTTTTTGCCGGGTTATAATTTTCCTGCTTTGCCGGTTAGGGCGTGGGTGCCTCGCCGAAAAGGTGAATTTATTTCTAGGCCAAGGTTTTTAGCTGTAAGAGAATTTGCACCGAGAAACATTATTTACCATGAAGGTGCAAAATGGGAGTGTGTAGCCTTTCAAAGTCCTCCTGGTGGTTTGGATGAAAGAAAATTTACGAGAAGGCTGTGTTATACTTGTGGATCTTTTTGTTCAAGAGATTTAGATTTATGTCCTGTGTGTAACACTCGCTTCGATGGGAGCAATAGTCTCTTAGTCACCTTATTAGAAATGGCTAATGTCCGGACAAAGCGACGGGAGCGAATTACATCTGATGAAGAAGAGAGACGTAGACGCGGCTATGAGATTTCGGTTTCCTACCAATTTGCCCCTTCTCCAAGAGGATTAAACAAAATAGAGGCGGATGTTTCCCTCAATGGTACAACACTTTTACATCTAATATATTCTCCGGCATCAACTTTGTTGCGAATTAATCATGGGTGGCGAGGAGCAACTACCAAGGGTTTTCTTGTGGATTTTGAAACTGGAGAGATGCTTGGTGAAAGGTCAGAAGTGACTAGTATAAGTGGACGGGCACGACGTCCTTTAAGAATACATCTGGCTGTTCAAGGAACTCATAATTTGTTGTTAGTCAAGTTGGCGAGACCTGAATATCGTGGGGATCCCAAATTAGAGGTAACTTTACAATATGCTTTAGAACGTGGCCTTGAGCAGATATTTCAACTTGAGGAAGACGAATTAGCAGTCAAAAGAGTGGGGCAAGGAGAGCATCGGGCACTTCTTTTTTATGAGACAAATGAGGGGGGAAGTGGGATTCTTGCTCGTTTGGTAGAAGAACCTAATGCAGTTGCCCAAGTGGCTCTGGCGGCCCTAGAGCGGCTCCATTATAGTAAAAAAGGTGAAGATTTGAGGACCAGTTGCATAGCAGCCTGTTATGAATGTTTAATGAGCTTTAACAATCAACATGAAGCCCATCTTTTTGACAGACATATAGTCCGTGATATTTTAATAGACATAACCAATAGCCTTACTTATCCTCGGTTCCAGGAAAGAAGTTGGGAGCAGCAGCTACAATGGCTACGTTCTCTTGCCGACTCTCGTTCAGAACTTGAGAGACGTTTTCTATCTGTATTAGCTAAAGGGCATTATCGGTTGCCCGACGATGCCCAAAAACATATATCTGAGGTAAATTGTATCCCTGATTTTTTCTATATGCCAAATGTGTGTGTTTTTTGTGATGGTTCGGTGCATGATGAACCCGAGCAGCGGGCTAAAGATGAAAGAATCCGGAAAGAATTGGTGGCTCGCGGCTATCGAGTCATAGTCATTCGGTATGATCAGGATCTTGAGGAACAAATCCAGCATTACCCTGAGGTTTTTGGAGTTAAAGGCAAATGAGATTATTCTTATTAAATTGTGATAATGTTAAAAGTTATATTTGGAGAAAAATTAATTGTTTTGAAGAGATTTTTTTCACAGATGGGATTTAAATGAAAAAAGGAGAAAGGTATTTAATATGACAGAAGTATTGTTTAAAAAGGTTGATTATTCACTAAGGAAATTAGTTGAGGATATTGATATAGGAGAAATTGGGTTGCCCGATATCCAACGCCCCTTTGTTTGGCCTGCTACTAAAGTTCGAGATTTGTTTGATTCAATGTTCAAAGGATTTCCTATTGGTTATTTTCTTTTTTGGGAAAATGGTTATTCGGGAGAGCATAAGAAAATTGGAGAAATCACGAAACAAAAAGTACCTCGCTTGCTTGTTGTAGATGGTCAACAGCGTTTGACTTCTTTGTATACAGTCATTAAGGCAATGCCTATTTTAGGAAAAGATTTCCGTCGTTATAGGATAAAGATTGCTTTTCATCCCAGAGAACAAAAATTTGAAGTTTCTAACCCAGCTATTGAAAGGGATATCGAATGGATTTCTGATATTAGTGAATTGTGGAGTTCAACAACCAATATTATTACTTTTGTTAACAATTTCCTTAAAAACTATAGAAATGTATATGAGTTAAATAGAGACGAGGAGAATAAAATTACTAATGCCATTGCTCGTTTGGAGAAGCTTCTAGACTATCCTCTTACAGCTTTAGAAATATCTTCTTCTGTAGATGAGGAGCAAGTGGCTGAAATATTCGTTCGGATAAACAGTAAAGGCACACCTCTAAATCAAGCTGATTTCATTCTAACTCTGATGTCTGTTTTTTGGGATGATGGTCGAGCAGAATTAGAAGAATTTTGCCGAAGAGCCAAGAACCCTCCAATTGATAATTCTCCTTCTCCTTATAATTACTATCTTCGCCCTAATCCTGACCAATTGTTACGAGTCAATGTGGCTTTTGGATTCAAACGAGCTCGTCTAGAACACGTCTATTCTCTTTTGCGAGGCAAGGATCTTCAGACGCGCCGCTTTTCGGTTGAACAAAGGGAAAAGCAGTTTGCTATTTTGAAAAAAGCACATTCATATGTCTTGGATTTACAAAATTGGCATGAATTTTTCAAAGTCATCAAGAGAGCGGGATATCCAAGCAATCAACTAATTTCTTCCAAAATGGCCGTGTTATATACTTATGCATTCTGGCTCATTGGGAAGCGAGATTTTGGAGTTGATTTATATCGTCTTCGGGAAATAATAGCTCAATGGTTTTTTATGGCTTCTCTTACGGGGCGTTACACAGGTTCCCCTGAATCACGTATGGAACAAGATTTAGGATTCCTACGAGACGTTAGTTCTCCTGATAAATATATTGAGTTTCTAAGCCGGCAGATTGATGCAGTGCTTACTCCAGATTATTGGGAAGTAACTTTGCCAAATGAATTAGAAACAGCGTCTGCTCGCAATCCTGCTCAATTTGCTTATTACGCTGCATTGTGTTTGCTTGATGCCAAAGTGCTTTATTCAAAGATGAAGGTTGTAGATTTATTAGACACTTCAACTAAACCAAAGAGGACTGCTGTTGAGAGACATCATCTTTTTCCTCGGGGATATCTGCAAAGTTTAGGTATCGAGGAAAATCGATTTATCAACCAAGTAGCTAATTTTGCTTTGGTTGAGTGGAGTGATAATTTAAGAATTTCAGACCGTCCTCCCCATGAATATGTGCCAGAGTTGGAATCTAGATTTTCGAGTGAGGAATTAAACCTTATGTATAAGTGGCATGCACTTCCTGCCAAATGGTATGAAATGAGATATGAGGATTTTTTGAAGCAGCGGCGGAAGATGATTGCTTTTGTCATACGTCAAGGTTTTGAAAAATTGCGCTTAGGACTAGATGAGATAAATATATAAAATGTTTTTTATTTCTTAAAGGAGGATAACTTCTTTGGACTTAAAAATTTATGAGCAAGCTGGGGAAGACTATTGCCAGCAAAATCTTCTAAATGAATGGCATAATGATATTTTAGAGAGAAATTGGTGGGAAGGGTTAAAGTTCTTTTTCAGCCGGACGTTTCCTCGAGGGAGAAGAGAGGAATTAAGCAATGAATATTATTCCTTTACCTTGAAAGTGTTAAAAGAAAGTTATGAAATTGTTGAGAGAAATTGCGGTAACTTATTTGATTTGCTGGATAAAGCCTATGAGCGTTTAATTCAAGATAAAAAATATTTTGATAAAGAGCAGATTAGAAATTTTAAAAGAGCTAAAAAGATAGGCAATAGAAACAGTCTTAAACATCCAGATTTTAGAGAAGAAGTACTTGAAAAGAATCCAATTATCAAGCTTCTAGTAGAAAAAAGAGAAATAGAGATAACATGGGAGGAGAGGAAATATCGCAAGAAAATTTATTTAGGAAATGAAATATTATGCTTGTTTTAGACACTTTGGACTTTATTTCTTCGAGTCCTCAAAAGAAGAATATTTATTTATATTTCAAACAAATGATTGAGAACAACAGGTGTCAAGAGGCCTACAAAGAATTAAATAATTTTTATGGAGTAAGTGATAAGTTAGCTACTTTTTTTATCCGGGATGTTTTATTACTTAATCCTGATATAGAGCTTGAAATAGAAGATTATAAAATAGTTATTCCTATAGATACTTGGGTAGCCAAAGAAGCCAAAAAATTAGGTTGCGATGATAAAGATATTCAAGCAGTAAAGGAATGTTTGATTAAAATGTGCCTTGAGCAACAATTATATCCTCCTAAAGTTGCAGCAGGATTATGGAAAAAGGGTTATAGAGCAACCAATGAACCTTGTTTATCTTGATAAATTTTTCCCGGTATAGTCTCGCCAGTATCCAATTCTGTTCGCAAATTGAATTTAGGAAGGAGCCATCTTGAACTCTTCTCACGCAAATAAAACAATTTCGAAAAAAAAGGTTACTTGACATGCCCAAAATGGTGAGTTTTTAGTGATGCGTATTTTTAAAACTTAGAATAAGCTTTTAAAAAAAATTATATTAAATTATTAAATTTTTAATCTCACGCAGAAAATTTTTTCCTGAATCTTTCTTAATCAAACTTGACAAATCCATGATTGCTCATTATTATGAGCACATGCTCAAGATAATGAGCAATCAAAATGAATAAAAGCTTTTTTATCTCCACTAATCATCAAAAAGTTCTCAGTTTTTTAACTAAATTTTCAGACCAAGAATTTTATGAAAGGGAAATAGCTCGTCGAATAGGCATTAGCTCTGGTTCAGCCAATAAGGTATTAAACGACTTATATGTGGCTCAACTAGTTAGAAGACAACAAAAGGGCAAAATGTATTTTTATTCTATTAATAAAGACACCCCCCTATTTCGTCCCTTTAAAATTCTTAATAATATAATCATTTTAAATCCTTTAATTGAAAAATTAAAAAAGGTTACCAAGAAAATCATTCTTTATGGGAGTTGTGCTCAAGGAGATGACACAGCTGAAAGCGATGTGGATCTTTTTATTATCTCTGACCAGAAAAACAAGGTTCTCAGAATTATCACTCAATATTCTCCAGGTAAAGGGTTTGAATCAATTAGAATCCAGCCGATAATTCAAAGCCCCAAGGAAGCCATGTCTCATGAGAAAGAAGAAAAAGAATTTTATTCTTTAATAAGAGAAGGAATAGTTTTGTGGGAAAGCCCAATAGATGAATCGAGATTTTAAAGAATGTTTAGAGAAGAAGAAAATAATCACTTTTCATCAGGGTAAGAATTTATTTAAAAAAGAACTAAGAACTGCTTGGGAAGATTTAGGGGATGCCAAATTTGGACTTGCTTACCAACGATATAAATGGTCAACCATCCAAGGCTATTAGGCTATGTTTCATGCAGCCAAAGCACTTTTATACTCGCAAAGATTCAGCGAGAAAAGTCATTATTGCCTGGGTGTAGCCCTCCATGCTTTATTTGTGGAGACAGGCAAGCTATCTATTGAATTTCTTGAAGCATTCAATAATGCCATGCTTCTTAGAGAAAGCGCTGATTATAAGACCCACTTCTCCCAATCAGGGGCAAAATTGGTCGTAGAAAAAGCTGAGGAATTTCTTCTTAAAGCCCAGGAGATCTTAAAAGAAGATTTATAAAGAAATTATTCGGATTCCTTCAATAAATATCGGATTCCTTCAATAAATAAAGGACACTCTTCCTGCATTTGCGCGAGAAGGTACTTTACACCGTGCCCTCTCAATCTTTATCAAAAAACGGACAAGAGGGGACACCCTCCCCACAATTGGGCGTCCGGCCCAAAAGGCTAAACCAGAATCCCTCTTATAGCCACATTGAGCTGTTGGATTGAGGTTGTTGAGTTGAGCAGCTAGTGTCCAATTTAGTTCGTAATTTTGATTTAAGAAAGAAGTCATCATCAACTCTTTTGAGAGCAAAATTCAAGCGAAAGGAGCAAAGTTATATAAAGCATGAGAAACTGAAAAGGTTATGTTAGGCAAAAAAGAAATTGGTCAAACTTGAAGATCTGGCCCCGGACGTGGCCCCGGGCGACCGAACTTTCTTAGATTTTAAAACTTAGTGGAAGAGAAATTCTGGTTTTTCTTTTCAAACTTCACGTAGTTCATAAGAATATGCACTTCTTATTTTCGTGCTCTCCTTGAGGTGGCGGAGAACATATTGCCCGCAATTACTACCAATTTTGTTTTCTTCCAATTCTCCTATACTTAAGATAACCTCGAACCCTTTTTGAGAGATAGAATCTAAAATTTCATGGCTCTTTTCTAGAGCCCTCTCAGAAGAGAGCTGATGCTTAATAGCTGTATAGGTAGGGTTAACTGGAGTAATCTTGATGAGAAAAATGTCGGGGGAAAAATATTTCAAGAGCACCTCGGGTTCAAGAGGAAACCCATTTGCCAGGGCGAAATTAAGGGCTATTTTTCTGCCGTTTTTATCAAAAAATCTTTCACCATACCTGGCTATTTCTGAAAAACTCCATTTTTTTATCGGGATAACCCGGTTTCTCAATTCTTCGTTTGTTGTATGAATGGAAAATTGTAATTGGAATCTTCTGGAATATTTTCTTTTTTTTATCTCCAGCAATTTTTCAAAGAAGCTTTCCCTTCCCCTCGGGGCTACTGAAGAAATACAGGGCATAAGGCCAGGAGCATCATAAAGCGCAGGTAAAGAATCCAATACTTTAAGTACAGCTTCGTTAAATGCTGGTTCACCTGTTCTGGCAAATTGTATTTTAAATTTCTCAACTGGAACTTTTCTCCTAGGATAGCGCTTCTTGACAAGATAATCTATCTGGAAGAGTATGTCTTTTTTGGATACTTTTCCTTGAAAATAGCTGCCTGCATCACAAAATTGACACCCCACAGGGCAGCCGTATAAAGAAGAGACAATCAATACCCATTTTTCCTTTCTGGGAAGTGGAGGTTGGACTGATTCGACAAATTCTATCCATTTCCCTTTTTCTGACTCTGCCACGTAAAGAATAGCGATATCTTCTCTCCCAGCTCGGGCAATAACTTTCATCGAGTTTCCTCCTTTAGTTTCTTATAAACTTTCATTGCGCATTTAATTCCATCTCCCACTGAGATGGCTGTTTGTCTGTAATTGCCCCGTTTCACATCGCCGATCAGATGAAGAATCTCCATCTCCTGTAATTTTTTCAGATTATTTTTAATGTTATCATTCAAGAAATCAAGACAGGGTTCTCTACCTATGGCTAACAATAGATACGAAACTGGCATCTTGTATTCACATTCCATCTCTTTGTCATACCAGCCCAGCATTAAGCCGTCCTTGTGGGGTTTAACTTCTTGAAGGCTTACGTTTTTAAAATAAGAGATATTCTCTGATTTCATAGCTCGTCTCCAGAGTAATGGAAGGCATCTTGTTTTTTCTCGGCGATTGAGAATAACAACCCCGTTTTTCTGTGAAAGGTTCAAGGCATAATCAAAAGCTGCATCACCGGCTCCAATTATAGCAATTTTTTTGTTCCTCATCCTAGTTAAAGGGTTAATTCCTTGAAAAACCCGGTTACGGGTGGCAGGTGGCAATTCAATATCTAAAGAGCGAGGTTGGGTTCCGGTGGCTATAATCACGATTGAAGCAGAAAAACTCCTTTTTTCGGTGGTTATAAGGAATAATCCATTCTCAAAATCGAGGTTTATCACCTTTTCAATATGAACCTCAATTCCTTCTTTTTTGAGTTGTTGGTCAAAAAGATTTGCTAGCTTTTTACCTAAAATTCCTCCAGGAAATCCGGGATAGTTTTCTACCAGGTTGGCCTCTCTTAAAAGCCCGCCGACTCTTTTCTTTTCCAGAATTAAAGGCATTATATCAGATCGTTTCAATTGAATGGCTGCCGATATTCCCGCAGGTCCGGCTCCTATAATGACGATTTTAATAATGTTATCCATTTAAATTTTCCAGGGCTGCAAGCAGCTCTTTGCAGAGGACAGGAATAGCAAAGCCATGGGCTAAATTGAGAAGCGTGCTCCGGTGAAAATTTTCATTGTAAGTAGCAGTTCCATCAACAGGGAAGAAAACCATGAAACCTCTCATGAAGGCCGACCGGGCAGTTGTTTCACAGCAGAGGTGAGTCATTACTCCAGTTACTACCACCTGTTTTATCGCCTTTTCTTTTAGAAGAGTTTCTAGAGGTGTTTGGTAAAACGCATCATACTGAGATTTTTTTATGAAGATTGCTTGTGGGTGACTCAACTCTGGGATTATTTCGCTTAAATTATCCCCCTCCTGGATTGAATCTTCCCACCATTCGGACATGGGGCTTTCATTTTTCTGTTCATCAATGTGCCGGGTAAAAATCACCGGAAGATTGTTCTTAAGATAGGCCTCCATCAATTTTTTGACCTTAGGGACAATTGCCGGCGCACTGGGAATATAGGCATGGGAGGAATTTTCAAAAAAATAATTTTGCAAATCAATGATCAGGAGGGCAGAATTTTTGGGATTGTAAATTATCTTTCGTTTTTTCCTAAACTCGATTAAATCATGAAGCCACTCTTCGGATTTCTTGGCCACATTTTCCAATGTAAAATATTTTTCTTTCATTCTCATTTTCTCCAGGTGAGCTGGGAATTATTTTTCGATGGTAATTTCTGGGAGTTCAAATCATCAAGAGTCTGGTTTAGGGCCGGATCAACCCTGTCCCGCCTGAGCTATGAAGGCTGAGAATGGCTAATCTTTTTGATTGGTTTTTCTAGCAGACAGGTAAACAGGCTGCGCTCTCAGGACCCTGATCTTACCATTCCTTTTTCTTCACTACCTAAGAATAAAAATTTGTCTTCAACCGTGGTAGCTGAGTGAACGTCTATGTTCTGATTTTCTCCTCAATTATCGGGAGGAATTATAAGTTGCCGCTCAAAAAAATGTCAAGAGCGCCTCCAGATTTTGTCTCTATGGGAACAAGTTTTTCTTCCCAATTCAGAAAAAATTCCGGGAAAATACCTTATTAATAACTGTCTTCGTTGTGGAACAAGAAACAAAAGCCTCGATTTATAATTCAGCACTTTGGATGGACCGGAGGAGAAAATATTACCCAAAAAAAGAATCGAATGGTTGTAGGAGAAGATACATGCCAAGGAAGATTGTATTTTATTGATGAACGAGTTGGATTTACTGCTCATGATAGTGAAAAAACCACCTGCTCTAGACATGAGTAATTTTTGTGAAGATTCTGTGTTACATAATACTAAATAAAAAGACCTACGTTTCTGTAAGGCTGGGAGTAATTAACGAGGCTAAGTGGCTTAATTATATGGCAAACCAATGCGGCCTGTATTTATCAAGGGCCGGATCAATATTTCCACGAGAAGCAGGTTTAAACAAAACAAAAAATCCGCGTCTGATATATGCTGGGGGGAGCGTTATTGCTTATTTTTTTCATCCCATACTTCACAGATTGTGTGGGTCACTCGAATGTTTTTCTGGTGGCCAATGTATTTGGCATAACCTGCTCGAATACGGACTGGAATACCGCGAGCCCGGAGAATTAAGGCCAAAAGCAGACAGTGGTGGACGCAAGCCACCACCAGTCTTTCTTCAGGTTTGCGCGTCCCCACCAATCCGTTTTTATTTCGTTCAAGAAGTTTCTTGAGCATAAGAGATACAGTGTAATATTCTCGGTCTTCAGAAATAGGGTTTTTTGGTATTATATCAGCATATTTCCCCAGATCAAACGGATGGATCAATTGCTTTTTGAGAAGAACACATAGTTCGTCTAATGATTCAGGAAGTTGATTATAAAGATATCCATATTCACCGGGGTCTGTATAAAGGCTGAATTGACGGTAGTTGTTGAGAACAGAATTAGGCGGAGGATTTTTTTTTGTTTTGGGTGCACACTAACTGAAAATAAGAGTTAAAAAGGGAATCATTATGATGAAGATAATACCTAGAATATTTTTTGTCTTCATATCCATTTTCTCCTTTTTGATTGCTTGGTCGGATTAAACCTTTATAGGAGTGATGTTTTTCCTTAAAAGATGCCTTCAGCTCTTTGTGTGGAAATAGCCTTAGTTTTTCCGCTCATTTTTTCATTTTTAATCTATTTTTATCTGGTCAAAGCCAACCTTAATTTTCGCTTTTGAATAATTGGCCGGATTCACTTTGTTTTTCTATCTGGTCTCTATAATCTCAATTCCTCAAGTAATTCCGTGGGAGCGGGGTTATGTTTGAACAGAGAAGGGAGATCGATCTGTCTTTGGCCTTTCTTTAACTCCTCGGCCAAATCCAAAATTACCACGTCAGCAAAATTTTGCCTGTTATAAAGATAAATGATTCCTTTTTTTAAATCATAGATATTGGAATAAATAGTTAAAGCGTTGCCCCTTTGGGAGGTTTTTTCCAGCACTTTCCGAATAAGTTTCAGGTTCAGCTTATCAGCTTGAGCCAGGATTTTATCGGCCGTGCGGTAACGCCAGCAAGGATAGTGGCCGTTCTTGACATTGGACATGATAAAATTGGTTGAGATGAGATACCAGGTCTTGGAGGTAATGAACCGGGTTTTTCCCTGGGCGAACTCAACCACCATGGCAGCCCCTGTCCGGTCGGCTACGGGAAATCTGGCCCGGTTAAGGGCAGGCACATTGTGGGTTTTGAAGAAATTTTTCACCTCCTCGCAGGTGGCGCAGGTGCCGAGGATAAAAGTGATGACCGACCCCCTGAACATCCGCTTGCCAGGTTCAGGCTGCCAGCCGGTAGAGGCCACCCGATTGCTGTCAATAAAAAGTCCCTGGTCGTTCATCCCGCCCTGGAAGGGAGCATCGTCAAATCCAAAAATTAGGCGACCGTAGTATTTTTCAGTGGCCGGGATAAAAGTGACTTTAGTCTGGGGGTGATTCCGGTCTTCATTGTTACCCACCAAAACAAGGCCGTTCCGGGCAGCCATAATAATAGTGCAGTTAAAGATGTGGCTCTGGCTGATTTTGGAGATATAAGGATAAGATAAGAGGATTGTGCTTAAGACCATCCCCAGGCCCAGGAAAATTAATTTTTTCTTAACCATTGTTCCTCCCCCCGGTGTTTCTACCTCTGCCGCCTTTCTCTTGCCTGTTAAAAGCCAATTCAGGAGATAGGAGGTGGACGGCCGGCAGGATGTGCTGATAAATTATGGCGAAGTACGTTGATTTGACGTCGGTCCCATAATTTCCGCCAGTAAAAACAATAACCATCTTCAATCCCGGAAAGACGGCCAGAAGCTGTCCCCCATCACCAGGGACGAAGAAAGAGCGGATGGTTTGACCATGATAATTTAAATTAACCTCCATCCAATAATAGCCGTAACCCCATTTCCATAGGCTTCCCAAGTCAATTCGGCGGGGGGTTGATTCTTTAATCCAACTGGGGGAAATGATTTGTTGTTTCTGCCAGCGACCTTGAGTTAAAAACAATTGACCGATTTTGGCCAAATCCCGGACACAGAGAGCCAGCCCTCCGTCGGTTTCCAGAGTGCCGTCAAAGTACCGACTCCACTGGTAGCGGGAAATGCCTAAAGGCTTAAAAAGATATTTTTCGGCCAGTTTATCCACTTCCAGCCGACAGGCATTGTGGAGAACTTCGCCCAACACCACTGGGGCTCCGTTGGAGTATTTAAATTTTTTCCCTGATCGGGCAGCCAGTGGTCTTTCCAGAACGTATTTAATGACATCAGCCGTATTCCACATGGCGGCGGCGTTATTGCGCGGGTCACTCCAGGGATATTTGAATTGCTCCCAGGCCCAGCCGGGAGTCATGGTCAACAAATGTTCTATGGTTATATCTTTTTTCTGGCCGTTTAGTATATGGGTATAATCCGGCAGATATTTATAAATCGGTTCCTGGATATCCTGTAGACAACCTTTTGCCAAGGCAATCCCGCACAAGGTGGAAAGCACCGCCTTGGTGGTTGAGGCCAGATGATGAGGTTTAGCTCGGAAATGTTGTTGGATAAAAGGTCCAGAGCGACGACCGTTGGTGGCGAAATATTCTTCAAGCACCAGCTGACCGTCTTTAATAATCAATACACTGTGGATATCCTTAAATTTTCCCTGAATGATTTTCTTTATAAATAGAGTGATTTTCTCTTCGTCAAGACCCACATCTTTCAAAGAGGCACAAGGCCAACCGTCTCCCAGTGCTTTTGGCGGCTGATAGTTGTATTCCGGCCGGAGGGAATTATTCAACCGCACCATTAATTCATCGCCTTCCGGATATAGAGTGAAAACCCAAATGGTTCTCTCCCCCTGCCCTTCTTTGGTGACTTTGATGGTTTTCTTATCCTGAGTTAAATATCCCCGGTGAGCTTTCCAGGAGATCTGGCCGTCTTGGTACTTTATTTCCAGGTTCTGGTCCCAGACCCGGCTTCTCGGTCCGATTTCGTAAGTCAAAGTAGTGGCCGGTCGGCCATCGGGCCGAAGAGAAATTAAACGCAATTCTTCATTTCGGCTGGTGAATTTCCCCAGAGGATAGCCTTTCCAGCAGCCCAGGATATCCTTATGCCTTTCCCGGGCTTCATTAATCTGTTTATAGTCATAGCCAGAAGGTTTACCACTCCCCAGAGCCAGAAGGAAAATAACGGCTGCCAGCCCACATTTTCTGATTATTTTATTTTTGATCATCATTATTCTCTCTCTCCAGGAATGTATTGGAAGGGAGGAAGAACGGTTGTAGTAGATTCTGTCCCTTTTCTTTCTTTATCCAGTGAATTTCCCATTTTTATAACTCTGTTTGATTCATGTAGTAATAACTCTAGTTTAGTCTTTTTCTGGTCAGTTGGTAAGACTTTCTTTAGTCTTTTTCTGGTCAGACAGCTGAAAATTATCTGGGGGTTAAATATCACCTCTTGAATCACCCCAAAGGGTGATTGACCTTTCTCCAAAAAAAATTCAGTTTATTAGTAGTTTTTTGAAGGGAGAACTCTCCTAGAAATGAAAGAGAAGAAAAGGGTTCTTATTGTTGATTATGACCGCTCTTCTTTAGATTCTTTAAAAGAGATTTTTGAGAGGGAGGGCTATCAGGTTTACGCGGCTAAAGATGGTGAAGAGGCCTGTGCTTTCTTTTTTTCGAAAAAGCCCGATTTAGTTGTGCTCGAGCCGTTTCTGCCACACTTGCACGGCTTTGATTTTCTGGGAAAAGCCTCAGAGAAATTCACCAAGCCTTTTCCTTTAATTATAGTGACGGGTTTTTACTCGGAAGCCCTCTGCCGGCGAGATTATTTGTCCTATTTTGATAATTGCGCTTTTTTTAATAAACCATATCAGGAAAAAGAACTTCTCCAGGCCGCTTCCCGACTCCTCAATACGGAGAACGGTGGGCAGGACAAGGAGAGCCAACGACCGGAGGTTTTTCAGCCAGGCATTTCCGAGACTGCTGAGATTGAAGAGGATAGTATCGGCTTGCCTGATCCTCTAAATAAGGTTCGAAGTGAACTGGAAGATTTGCTCGAACTGGCGAAAGAGAGAAAGGCTAAAAAGGCTGAGTCTCCGGAGTTAAAAGGAGAAGCTGGGATGGAAGTAAAAGAAAGAGACGATCTTGATCTTATTATTAATGATTACCTTCAGAAATTAAAAAGCGAAGAAAGAGAGAGCCAGGATAGTTTTGAGGAAGATGTAGATGAAGAAATCGAAAGCTTAATTAAGGGAGAATTATCTGGGTTGTTGTCCTCCGGGAAGGAAGGCCAGGAGAAAATTGAGGATAAACAAAGTGTAAGAGATGAAAAGAAATTGAATCAGCGAATAGATGCTCTTATTAGACCCGGGGCAGATAAGGAAAGGGCGGCTCTGTCAACAGAAGAGAAAAAAGAAGAGAAGATAAAAGTAGAGGCAGGTAGGCCGGGGGAAAAGGATGGGGACGGCCGGAATAAAAGGGCTGCCTCCGACACGGTTCAGATCAAAGGCGCTGAGGCTGGACAAGCTAAAAAAGGGGCAGAGGAGAAAAAAACCAAGGCTGGTAAGCCCAAGGAAGCCTGTCCAAAAGAAGACACCCAAACACTGGAGGAGGAGAAATTAACGGAAAAGGCTTCTTCGTCTCAGAAGAAGGCAGAAACATCTAGGGCGAAACCAAAGAAAGAGGAAACTGAGGTAAGGGGAAATGGCGATTCGGTGGTTGGTATCAGCCAGGCCAGAAAGAGTCAATCCACTGGAGTCTCGGAACGTCTTGAAAAGAATAAAGATGATAAAGAAATAGACATAGCTTTCTCCAGCTCGATTTTTGAGCAGGTTAAACTCAAGAGGACTTTTCCTTCTTTTCTCCCGCTCAGTCTGGGAGCAGTAGGAGTAGGGGTTGTTTTGACTTTATTGTTTATTTTCCTCCCGGGTAAATCCCCAGCCAAAAAATCGTCTTCTCTTATGCAGGCTAATCTAGTCGGTCAAACCCAAAAAGTTGCTCCTACCAAGACGGATTCACTGACCGGCCCTGTAGCGCAAGCCAGCGAAAAAGAGGCGACCGGACAGGATACACCTAGCTCTATAGAATTAAAAGGAAGAGGGATGGCCACAGAATTTTCACCCCCAGGAGAGGGAAAAGCCACAGGTAAGATTGATATTAAAAAACTTTCCCAGGACAAGAAAGGACAGGAGGTAAATCAACAGACGGTTGAGCCCCTGATTATTCCCCTGGATACTCCGGGGGGTACTTTAAAAAAGGTCACTCCTCCGGCTGGTACAGGAGAGGGTAATAAAACCGAAGTTGTAAATCAATCTAAAAATAAGGGTCAGGCCAAAGAAGAAAAACCAGTTCTTCCCGTTACACAGGCGAAACAGGAGAAACCTCAGGAAAATCCAGCTTCAGCTCCGGCTGAGCTCTCTGCCAAAATTAACCCAGGTGATTTGGTGCCTTTGAATATTGTTGACAAACCACCGCGGGTGATCGAGAAGGCAAGTCCGAAATATCCTCCTCAGGCACTCCGATTCGGGGTAAAAGGGAAGGTGGTTATCATGGCCCTTATTTCGGAAAATGGTTATGTTCTGGAAACCCGTCTTCTTCGAGGAATTGAAAAATCATTTGGCTTGAATGAGGCCAGTTTAGAAGCAGTGATGAAGTGGCGCTTTGAGCCGGCTGAAAAAGACGGGGTTAAAGTAAAAGTATGGAAACCAATATCATTTGTTTTCCAGGGTAAAGACACCACTCAGGAGGAAAGTCCATGGAATTAAGTAAAGAACAGCAGGAGCTCTATCAGAAAACGATGAAGGAAATTGAGAAGCAACTAGCCTCCATTGATGAATACATCGAGGAAGAGATCAGAAAATTGAAAGAGAGATTAAAAGAGGTCCAGGAGAAGAAAAAGGCTTTACGGCGGACTTATTTAGGCCTGGCGAAGCTGTTGGGAGTGGAGATTGAAGATGAAGAAGAGGAAGAGAAAAACATTCACGAAGAAGTGAAATATAATCAGAAGCAGGCTTGATCTTTTTTCGTCATTCATTCCAAGGAATGGGGGAATCTATCTTTCAGGCGAGTTTTTTTAAGGGGAAAGTATTTTTCGCCTGAGCGGCTTAAAAAGCTTCAGTAGCTGTAAAATAAATACTGGAACAACTATTTTTTCCCCAGCCAAGGTCTAACCGGAAGGCCACTTTTTCTTTCAAGAGAGCAATCAATCATCTTGACTTTTTTTAAACCAACCGATTTTTTCCATGGCCGCCAAAGCAATTCTTGAGCTGGGGCCGTCTCCGCGAGCTACACAAACTCCGCTTTGATCTTGAACCGCGGCCTGGATTTCCGCCACTTCTTTATGGGTGAAACCAGGACATAAAAGAATAGAATGAAGGCCTTCTTCCACCGCTAGCTTCTTAGCTACTTCTAGAGCTTCTTCCTGATTTCGGACTACATAGACGAAAAGCTGATAAAGGTCTGTTTCAATGAGACAGTTATGTTTATCTTTATTAGCATCAGGAGCATGGGACAAAAACAGTGCTTTAAATTTATTCATCTCGGCTACCTCCTTGGTTGAAGCATTATAATACAAAAAACTACACCTTGACCCAAATAATTATTCAGTTTCTCCAACCTCAGGTATCTACAAGTGCGCTGGGCCTGGCCGGGGGAGTTTAGCGCCTACTTCCTTCAGCCACCTGCTTAAAAGAGCATCCAGTTCCTTGACTTTTTCCGGGTAAGTGGCGGCCAGGTCGGTTGTTTCAGACAAGTCCTCCTTTAGATTAAAAAGCTCAAAGGTTTTGCCTTCATAACGCTTGATGAGTTTCCACTCACCAGCGCGGACAATACTATAAGGCACGACATCTTTGCCCCGGTAATGAGGGAAATGCCAGAAGAGGGCTCTTTTTTTCAAAGGTTCTCCTTTGGTCAAAAGCGGCAGAAGACTGACGCCGTCAATCACCCTGTCTTTAGGCAGTTCAACTCCGACTGCTTCACAGATAGTGGGAAAATAATCAATACTGGAGATGGGGACAGAGCATTCCTGACCAGCTGGAATTTTCCCCGGCCAGCGAATGATAACCGGTTCTCTTATGCCTCCCTCATAAGGATAACCCTTGCCTGACCTTAAGGGCTTGTTGCTGGTGATGGGAATCAGGCCGCCATTATCTGAGGTGAAAAAGACGATGGTTTTGTCGGTCAAGCCGGTTTCCTCGAGAACCTGCATGACTCGCCCGACGGCCTGGTCGACAGCTTCCACCATGGCCGCATACTTGGGGTTTTTCTGGTAAGTGGGCTCTTTTTGTTTGTATTTAGCCACCAGGTCGGGGCGGCCCTGGATAGGAGTATGGACCGCATAGTGAGCCAGGTAGAGGAAAAAGGGCTGGTCTTTGTGTCGGCGGATAAATTTTACCGCCTCCTCAGCCAACCGGTCGGTCAAGTATTCACCTTCTTGACGGGGATCGAGGGTAGGAATACAACCCTGTTTCGGGTTGCAATAGGGATCAAAGTAGGACGGTGGTTGACCGAAATCGCAGCCGCCGATATTGTAATCGAAACCTTGTTTATCGGGGTACCAGTCATCAGCTCCCAGATGCCATTTGCCGATATGGGCGGTAACATAACCTGCCGTTTTGAGCACCTCAGCCAGGGTGATTTCCTCCAGTTCCATCCAGAGAGGATTGGGCGGACAAAGGAGTTTTTTACCCGGAAGAGCCACATATTCAGTAGGATTTTTTTTGTCAGTGGGAATTTCGCCGCCCTGAAAGCGGGCTCTGATCCAGTCGGTCAGGCCGAGCCGGGCCGGATAACGGCCGGTGAGAATTGAAGCTCGTGTAGGAGAACAAACCGCACAGGCGGCATAGCCGTCGGTGAATTTCATCCCCTGGCGGGCCAGCTGGTCGATGTGAGGGGTGTCGTAGTAGTGACTGCCGTAACAACCGACATCTGTCCAGCCAAGGTCGTCGATCAGAATGAAGACAATATTGGGCTTTTCCGGTTGTAGCTTTTTTCTGGGTGAATCACATTCCCAGAGAGAGGGAAAAGATAATCCCAAACCTGCGGCCCCCAGGGCCTTCAAAAAATCTCTTCTTGCCCAACAAGTCTTAGCCATGGTTATTTCCTTCAGGTCAAGAATACTCAGGGGAGGCGATAAAATCAAGCTTGGGGTGCAGGGTTAACTTCGGGTTCCTGCTCGTCTTCTACCTTTATCCGGGCCACCACCAGCGCTGTTGCCGCCAGGGGGAAATGATGGCGGCTTTCTTCCCTTAATCCGCTGCGCTGGATAAAGGCGGTCAACCCTCCTCTCTGGAGAAACTCCTGGCCATTTCGGAAATGTGCCCGGCCGGCCAGTCTTTCGATTGTGGTTCTTAAAACTGCCCCTATCTGAGAGCGTCTATCCCAGGAATTTTCAAAATCCAGCAGGAGGAGCCGGCCCTTGGGGGGAAGAATTCTCTTCATTTCTTCAATGATTTGAACTCTGGTTTCCTCTGGTTTATCGTGCAGGGCGAAGGAGATCAGGGCCAGGGAGAATGAAGATTCCTTGAAAGGGAGGTGGAGAGCATCGGCTACCAGGAAGGAAGCCGGTGAATTTTTCCGGGAGGCAAACTGGATCATGGGCTCATCCAGGTCAATACCCAGCACTTTGATCCCCGGCGAGGCGATTAACCTCACCTGAGCTCCGGTGCCGCAACAAACATCAAGCACTTTTTCCGGCCGTTGGCTTTTGACTGCTTTTGCTATTTCTTTTTTAATTTCCCGGAGAATGGGTTCCAGGAAAAAATGGTAAAAATAAATAGTCAGCCGTGATTTCCAGGGAAGATGAGCTGAGCGGAATAATGCTGGAAGAGGGAAGGTCAGCTTCTTTTTTTTCTTAGTCAGGTGATTCAATTTCATCTCCACTTTCCCTTGTTTTAGCCACATGTACCTGGAACCGATGCTCACAATCCAGACAGATAAAGTCAATGTTTTCCGGTGGACCGGACGGGCCAAACTGGCTTTTAAGAAACCAGCTGACAACGGCCACACCGACCAGGATGAGAATAACGGGATGAAGCTGGAGGAGAAAAAAGAGGGCAAAACCCAGCAGAAAGAAAATGATCACCACAATTAAGGCTACGGAGAGAGGATAGTCGGATTTAAATTCTTTTTCCGCCGGCGCCACGTTAGCCGAACCGCAAGCCGGGCAGTGGTGATTTTCATCCTGGTGAGCCGCTTGTTCCACGGAAGTAATTATAGACGTAAACTGCTGGGGAAGACAACTTTATCGGAAATGGCCACCATTTATAAAAATACTTGCAATTTCAGTCCAGATAGCCAAAATATTAGCAAATGCCCAGCTTGATTCTGGAGGATGGGTCGGTCTACGAGGGGATATCCTTTGGTGCTGCCGTTAATGCTGCTGGAGAGGTTGTCTTTAATACCGGGATGGTGGGGTATGTCGAAGCTTTAACTGACCCCAGCTACCGTGGACAGATTCTGGTCTTGACTTATCCACTGGTGGGCAATTATGGAGTTCCCGCTCCGGGGGTGGTTAAAGAATTAACCGGCTTAGGAGGCAAGTCTGGAAATTCTCCGGCTGCCAGATCCATCTCTTCTTCTCTTAACAATCAACCAGCATCTTTGCCGTTAATAAAAAACTTTGAGTCCGAGCATATTCAAGTGGCGGGCTTAATCATAGCTGATTATTCGAGTTATCCCTCGCACTGGGATTGCCGACAGAGTCTTGGTGCCTGGCTGGAAGAGGAGAAAGTTCCGGGGCTTTATGGCGTTGACACCCGGGCCTTGACCAAAAAACTCCGGGAAAAAGGGACGATGCTGGGCAAGATAATAATGACCGATGAGGATATTCCTTTTTTTGACCCCAACCAGGTGGAGATCGTGGCTCAGGTCTCCCCGGCCGAGCCTATTATTTATCAACCGGCAGGTTCTCCCCGGATTGTCCTTATCGATTGCGGGACCAAGTTGAATATTATTCGTTCTCTCCTGGCGCAGGGTTGCTGCGTCATCCGGGTGCCTTGGGATTATGATTTTTTTCACCTTGATTTTGCAGGGGTGGTCGTTTCCAATGGACCGGGCAACCCGGAGAATTGTCGGCCGACGATAGAATTGGTCCGGCGATGTCTGCAGGAAAACATCCCCACCCTAGGCATCTGCCTGGGACATCAGATCATGGCGCTGGCTGCCGGCGCCAGAACCTATAAGTTGAAGTTTGGTCACCGTAGTCAGAATCAGCCCTGTCGCGAAGTGGGCACCAAGCGCTGTTATATCACCTCCCAGAACCATGGTTATGCAGTGGAGACAGCTTCGTTGCCGACCGGGTGGGTGGAGTGGTTTTCTAATCTTAACGATCGCACCAATGAGGGCTTTCGCCATAGCTCTTCGCCTTTCCTGGGGGTTCAATTTCATCCCGAGCATTCCCCGGGGCCAGTTGATACCGAATTTATTTTTGAGCGCTTTCTGGAGTTAATCAAATGAGTCGATTACCCCGAGTCAAGAAAGTCCTTCTCCTGGGAAGCGGCGCTCTGACTATTGGTCAGGCGGGTGAATTCGACTATTCTGGCAGCCAGGCAATTAAAGCTCTCAAAGAGGAAGGCCTGGAAGTCGTTCTGATTAATCCCAATATCGCCACGGTCCAGACCTCTGAAGCCCTGGCTGAGCGCATCTATTTTCTACCTTTAACGCCTTATTTTGTGGAGCGGGTGATTGAACGCGAGAGGCCGGACGGCATTCTTTTGGGCTTTGGCGGCCAGACAGCTTTAAATTGCGGTGTGGAACTTTTCCGCCAGGGTGTTTTGGAGCAGTATGGAGTTCAAATTCTGGGGACTTCTATTGAGACTATCATTGATTGTGAAGACCGCCAGCGTTTTGTTGACCGTCTGCAGGAAATAGACCTCCCAGTGCCGCGGAGTATCGCCTGTGAATCAGTGGAGGAAGCTCTTCAGGCTGCCCGGAAAATCGGCTATCCGGTGATGGTTCGAGTGGCTTACGCTCTGGGGGGATTGGGCTCGGGACTTTTCAGTGATGAGGCGGTTCTCGGCGAACATCTCAAAAAGGCCTTTACTTTCACTAACCAGGTTCTGGTAGAGGAGTGCGTTGAAGGCTGGAAAGAAATTGAGTATGAAGTTATCCGGGATGCTTTTGATAATTGTATCACCATCTGTAATATGGAAAATCTTGACCCCATGGGCATTCATACCGGGGAAAGCATAGTGGTGGCTCCCTCCCAGACTCTCAACAATCAGGAGTATCATCGACTCCGGGCGATCGCCATCAGGGTGGTCCGTCATCTCGGCGTGGTCGGTGAATGTAATATCCAATTTGCCCTTAATCCTGCTAGCGGTGATTATCGAATTATTGAAGTCAACCCCCGACTTTCCCGCAGCAGCGCCCTGGCTTCGAAAGCCACTGGTTACCCGCTGGCCTTTATGGCGGCCAAATTGGCCTTGGGTTTTTCTCTGATTGAACTGGAAAATCCCATCACCCGCCAGACCAAGGCCTGCTTCGAACCAGCTCTGGATTACGTTACGGTGAAAATTCCCCGCTGGGATTTAAATAAATTCCGCCGGGCTTCGCGGAAAATCGGCAGTGAAATGAAAAGCGTCGGGGAAGTGATGGCCATCGGGCGCAGTTTTGAAGAGGCCCTCCAGAAGGCGCTGCGTATGCTTCAGGTCGGCAGGTATGGTCTGGTGTTGAACCCGACAGAGGTGAGTGAGACTATTGCCCCGGATGAGCTGGAAGAGGAACTGAAACAGCCCACCGACCGCCGTATTTTTGCTGTAGCAGAAGCCACCCGCCGCCTGCCACTGGAGAAAATCGCCGAGTTGACCCATATCGACCCTTGGTTTTTAGCCCGAATAAAAAATATTGTCTCCCTGGCCGACCGTCTCCGCCAGGCCAGCCGGGAAAATCTTTCCCGGGAGTTGCTTTTGGAGGCTAAAAAACTCGGTTTTTCCGATAAACAAATTGGTTTAGCGGTGGGCCTTGGTGAACTGGAAGTGAGGCAATTGCGACACTCCCTGGGGATTCGGCCTTGTATTAAACAGATTGATACTCTGGCCGCAGAATATCCCGCCCGGACCAATTATCTCTATTTGACTTATAATGGAGAAGAAGATGATGTTGGGGCTGATTCCCGACCTAAAGTGATTGTCCTTGGTTCCGGTTCCTACCGCATCGGCTCCTCGGTGGAGTTTGACTGGTGTTGTGTCAATACCGTTCAGACCCTCCGCTCGCTGGGTTATCAAACGATTATGATCAACTATAATCCCGAGACGGTGAGTACCGATTATGACCTTGGCGATCGACTTTATTTTGATGAGCTGAGTTTTGAGAGGGTGGCTGATATCTATGAGAAAGAAAATCCTCAAGGTCTCATCCTGTCCATGGGAGGACAGATTCCCAATAATTTAGCCTTGAAATGCCAGGAGTATGGACTCCGGGTGCTGGGAACGTCACCCGTCAATATCAATCGCGCCGAAAACCGGCATCTCTTTTCGGCGCTGCTGGATGAACTCCAGATTGACCAGCCTCCCTGGAAGGAGTTGACCGACCTGGAGTCGGCCAAGGAGTTTGCCCGGGAGGTGGGCTATCCGGTCCTGATCCGGCCAAGCTATGTTTTGAGCGGGGCGGCCATGTCGGTGGCTTTAAATGACGCTGAGCTGGTCGCCTATCTCCAGAAGGCTTCCCAGGTGAGCCCTGAGTATCCGGTAGTCATCAGCAAGTTCATTGAGAATGCTAAAGAAATTGAGCTGGACGGTGTTGCGCGGGAGGGAGAACTTTTTGTTTATGCCATCTGTGAGCACGTGGAGAACGCTGGTGTTCATTCCGGTGATGCCACATTGGTCCTGCCTCCCCAGCGAACCTATCTGGAAACCACCCGCCGGATGAAGAGAATCAGCCGTCAGATCGCCCGGGCGCTCCAGATTCATGGGCCCTTTAATATCCAGTTCATTGCTAAGGACAATGAAGTCAAAGTTATTGAATGTAACTTGCGGGCTTCCCGGTCTTTTCCCTTTGTCTCCAAGATTTTTAAACTTAATTTTGTTGATATTGCCACTCGCCTGATAATGGGTGTGGATCTGGCTCCTATTGATAAATCCTGCTTTGAACTGGATTACGTGGGCGTGAAAGCCCCTCAATTTTCCTTTACCCGGATTAAAGGAGCCGACCCGGTATTGAGTGTGGAAATGACCTCCACGGGCGAGGTGGCCTGTTTAGGAGATAGCTTTGACGAGGCTTTTTTAAAAGCCTTGCTCTCAGTGGGTTTTACTTTTCCCGAAAAAAACATCCTTCTCTCCACCGGGCCGTTTGAAAGCAAAGCTCTTTTTCTCCCCCTGGCCAAAAAACTTCTGGAGATGGGCTATGAACTCTATGCCACTCCCGGAACCCATGATTTCATGAAATACCATGGCCTCCACACCAGACTGGTCTTTTCACCCCTCTCCCCCCGCCAACCCAACGTAACCGAACTGCTTGAACAGAGGAAAATCGACCTGGTGATTAATTTGCCCAAAAGTGTCGAGGAAGAAGACCTGACCAACGATTATCTTATCCGGCGCAAGGCGATCGACTTTAATATTCCCCTGATCACCAATCTTCAGGTGGCCGAGCGGTTCATCGAAGCCTTGAGCCGGGTTAAGTTAAACGACCTGGCCATTAAGTCCTGGGAGGAATATTGAGGAGAAAAGGACCTCTTTTTAGCTTGGTCATTCCAGATAAATATTTATCGATCGAGATTCAGAAACAGAATGAGGAAGGCCGAGGTGTTGTAGAGACCGTGGACCAGGATAGGCACCCAGAGATTCTTTCCGCAGACCAGATAGATCAATCCGAAAAAAATTCCGGCGATAGTGGTTAGCACCACGCCCGCCATCCCCTGGTAAGCGTGGCCTAGGCCGAAAAAGACCGAACTGAGCAACAGGGCCATAATCCAGGAAAAAGCCTGCCCTGGGCCTAATTGGGCCAGGCGGTTAAAAAAGAAGCCCCGAAAGATCATTTCTTCACCGAAGGCGGCTGTCGTCCAGACGATAGCCAAGGAAAAAAGAAAAGCCAGCAGGTTACCCCGGACAGGATCAAACCGGCTGATATCAGGTTCACTCCCTAACCATTCAGTGATGAAGGGTTTAAAGACGAAGCTAATCACCAGATGAAGGAGCACTGTGCCGGCCAGCGCTAGCCCCGCGGTGGTCCGCCAGCTTCGAGGCTGACCTAGACCGAATTCCCGCCAGGAGCTCCCCCGGGCCCGGAGAAAAAAATTAATCAGCATCCAGGACCCGACAATACTCATTAAAATCAGAAGTGGATTTTCACTTTTGGTGCCGCTGAGAAGAAAGCCGCCGCCAACCAGGAGGACAGCCAGTAATTCCAGCAGAGTGAGGAGGCGGGAAAATTGTTTCCTCTCGGGTGAGGGCTTTTCTGGTGGGGAGATGGGGCTGGTGGAGGGGGGTGGATTAACTTCACTCATTGAGGGACCGGTCTCTCCTTCTTAAATGATTTTCCTTTTATCTGAATAAAATAAACCATGGACAACTCTGAATTATTGAAATATATTGCCTTTAAATCAAGAAGAAATTTAGCCCTTTTTCTTATAATCACTTCTCTTTCTGAGAATGAATCCGGCCGGAAAGGAATAGTCTGGGAAAGATCCTTTTCCAGAAGATTAATCTCTTTTAAATTGTTTATCGATACCTCAACTTGAATTTCTGGATTCAGCCGGCTCCAGCTGGCGGAGAATATTGAGGAAGAAGACAATAGCCATTATCCGGCTGAACCTCCCCCACCGCCCCCGCCACCACCACCTCCTCCGGAGAAGCCTCCGCCACTCCCGGAAGAATAATGGGCTGCCTGGAGACTGGCCCGCTGGATGGAGGCTGACATGGAACCGATATTTTTAATCATGGCTTCGATCCGCCCGGAGGAGGCCCAGACCTGCCGGTTGAAACCGGCGTACCAGACCGGCGCTACCGACCGCTCATCCTGGAGAATGAGAGGCAGTTTTTTCAGAATTTTTTTGGCTTCTCCGAAGAGAATAGCCATAACGAGATAGCGGTCCCACAGCTTGTAGGCTTCCGGCGGTGTTTCCGGGAAGTCGGAAAAATCCTCAAGAAAATGCCGAAGAGCCTGCCAGTATTCATTCTCCCGGGCCCATTTATAAGCCCGACGTTTAATCCGGGGCGAAAGGATTAAGGCCAGAACAAAGACCAGGGGATTAAGAGTCAGGATGGCCGTCACCAGAGAAATGGCCAGAAAGCGATTTTTTATTTTCCGACTCCGGGGTTCGATAAAACCCAGTTGGCGGGCCCGAAGGTCGATTTTTTTCTGCCACTTCTGGAACCACTGCTGGAACTTCCGAGGATGTTTTTTCAGGTATTTCTTTAACTGAGTAAGAGTGATGGTGGAGCCGGGGTGGCCTCCCTGTCCGGCTTCGTTAAAAACGAGGCGGAGAACATCCTTTTCAAAGCTTTCCAGATCGGCCGCCTGATAATAATCCCGCTGAAGAATAAGGGAAGTTTTAGTTTTTCTTTTAGTGCCGAAAAGCCCCTGACTCAGCACCTGAGAGTCTTCAATGGTCACCCAGCCGCGACGGGCCAGGTCAAAGAGAGTGGCCGTAAAGGAATTGGTGGTGACCAACCCTCCTTCTCTGATGAGCACCTCCACCAGAGCCGGTGGCAGGTCTGATGGTGGCTCACGCCAGTATTCAGGGATATCATCAAATTGATATTCCCGACCTTCCTTTTTCCAGATTTTCAGATAAATGACTGTCCAGACCAGACTGCCGAGGAGAAGCAAAGCGCCCCAGATAAGAAATAATAGTTTTTTTCGGGCCCGGACTTGCTGGAGCTTTTGTTGTTTTTCCTTAAGGCGGGCGATGGTTTCCCGGACAAATCGTTCTTCTTCTGCCTTGATGGAAGCCAGAGTATGGTGGTTGGAAGGAATTCCCTGAACTAGGCCGGCCGGCCAGATGACCCTGATTTCAACAAATTGATAAGCCGGAATGTTAGAAGCAGTGAAACGGGCTGTCTGTAAATCGACAATTTCTGCCCGGCCGGAAAGAGGTCCGTGGCCGTAGACCAGGATGTCTTCTCGCCGCTTGACCGGCCGGGGAAGATGGACGTTGACCTCCAGGGAGGAGGTAGGTTTATCCCAACCGGAGCCGATAACCTGCCAGTAGAGTTCCGAGATTTCCGGATAACTGAAAATTCCGCCTTCAACTTGATAGGAAAAATGGAAGGTCCGGCGCTCGTTGGCCGCTTGGTAGAACCATTTGGCTTCAAAACGGTCGCCACTTATCTTTTTTTCTACCGGCAGAGGTTGCCCTTGTTCATCGGTGACCTGGAAATTTTTGATCTGGATGGAATAACTGTAACCTTGACGCGAGACCCTCAGCGGAATCCAGAGACTGGCCCAGGAGAAGGCCCCTTCGAAATCATAAGTTCGGGCCTCTTCAACCCGAAATGAACCGTCTTCGTTGATGAATATTTCTATTCTTACCTGAGGAAAGTAGAAATTTTTAGCTGGCAGAGGCCCGATCAAGAGAAAGATAAGCAAGAGGAACATTAGAGGAAAAATCTTTTTTCGACGACCTTCAGTTACCTTGGTGATCATCAATCTAAATTTTGTATTTTGAGTTTATCAGAAATGTTTAAAAATATCTATTTTTCAGGGGAAAATCAGGGGTCGAGTTTTTACAATTGACCTTCATTCTTATCCAAGAAAGGGTCTATTTTTTATTTGTCTTACCAGAGAGCTTTATTTCCTGTTGACGGCCAGCTGGCCTCGTCCCTGAGTTCAAAGGCGAAGACCTGCCCTCAATTACAATGACCCTAATTGACAGGGAGGACGGGAAAGGCGAGAATGGTGGAAGATTGGAATGGCCTCAATGAATGGCCGGTTATGAAAGGAGGTAGGTCATGGTGATTAAACACCGTTTTAAGGTTATTCATTTAGCCTGGTTGATGATTTTCGCTTTATGGTTGACAAATACTCCTATAAATATATATTCGTCAACTTACAACCTGACCGCAGTGGAAGAAAGTAATGACTTGCCCCGCCTGGCCAGACTGAAAGGGCAGATTGAAGAAGTTATCAGGACCATTCAGGGTGAAGTCGGGGTAGCAATTAAGTATTTAAAAACAGGCGAAGAATTGAATATTAACGGCGAGACACCTTTTCCTATGGCCAGTGTGTTTAAAGTGCCTATCCTGGTGGAAGTCATGGCCCAGATAAAAGAGGGCCGCTTCTCACTTGACGATGAGATAAGCCTTCAGCCGGCTGACCTTCATCTGGGAAGCGGGCTACTCAATGATCTTCAGGCGCCGGGGATTAAACTTTCAGTGCGCAATCTTATCTATTTGATGATGCTCATTTCCGACAATTCCGCTACTGATATTTTATTAACCAAAGTCGGCCCCGACAAAGTTAACCAGCGGCTCCGCACTTTAGGTATTGAAGGGATCACTGTTAATCGCACCTGTCAACACCTCATTCTGGATTACTTAGGGTTGGATTACAGCCAACTGCAGGGACTGTCCCTGGAGGAAGTGGTCGAGCGCTTAAAGGAGGCCCAGCAGAAAAATCCCGCGGGAGTCGAGCAGGCCCGCCGAAAGTTTTCGCAGATTCCCCAAGACCAGAGCACTCCCCGCGCGATGGCTCGTCTCCTGGAGTTGATCTTCACCAAACAAATCCTGGATGAGGCCAGTTGTGATTTTATTATTAAGGTCATGTTGCGCTGCCAGACGGGTGAAAGGCGCCTTAAAGGAGATCTGCCGGCCAGTGTCCAGGTGGCCCATAAAACGGGGACCATCGGTGGGACGGTCAATGACGCCGGGGTGATCTTTTTGCCTTATAATCGGGGTCAGGTGGTTATTGTGGTATTCACTAAAAACACCGATAACGAGAAAACTGAAGATGTGGAAAGAGTCATCGCCCAGATTGCCCGCTTTGTTTATGATTACTTTCTCTTCGGAGAATAGTTCCAGTTTCTCCTCTTCTTGTGGTGGTTTTTCTGTTTGCCTTGATGTTTAAGAAAAGTATGATTTAGAGAAATCTTTTAAAAATAGTTGAGTTCTTTTATGATGAAGCGGAAAGGAGAGAAAAGGAGTTGAATTAGATGAGGCTGAAGAAAAAGCAAAAAGTTTCATTTTGGGTGACACTGGGACTTGTGTCTCTTTTCCTTATGGGCTGGTGGATGGCCTGTGGTCAAGGAGAAAAGCCTCTCCCTCAGAAATCACAACTCCGCTTTGAGCTCAGTTTCAGCTCGGCGGTTCATCCAGAGCCCATTACCGGCCGGGTCTTTGTCATGATCACCCAGGACAAAACCCGAGAACCCCGGCTGCAGGCCGGCATGTGGCATCGAAGTTGTCCTTTTTTCGGCAAAGATGTCCGCAACCTTCGGCCGGAAGAAAAAGTTATTATAGATGAAAAGACTCTCGGCTATCCGCCCCGGAGTCTGGCCGATCTTCCGGCGGGTGATTATTATGTTCAGGCGTTGGTTAATATTTATACCGAATTTCACCGGGCGGATGGTCATACCATCTGGGCCCATATGGATCAGTGGGAAGGCCAGCAGTTCAATCGGTCACCGGGAAATTTATACAGTGAAGTCCAGAAGGTCCATCTTGATCCGGCCAAAGGTTATACCATTTCTCTGGTCATGGATAAGGTGATTCCACCTATAAAAGTGCCTGAAGATACCCAGTGGGTCAAGAGAATCAAGATTCAAAGTAAAATTCTAAGCGAGTTTTGGGGACGGCCGATTTATCTGGGGGCCACAATTCTTCTGCCCAAAGGTTATGATAGCCACCCGGATGTTTATTATCCGGTTCATTACATCCAGGGGCACTTTTCTCTCCGCCCGCCTTATGGTTTCCAGGAAGGGAGCAAATTTTATAAAGTCTGGACAGCGCCTGATTTTCCCCGGATGATACTGGTCACTTTTCAGCACCCAACACCCTATTTTGATGATTCCTATGCTGTCAATTCCGCTAATTGCGGCCCTTACGGCGACGCTCTCCTCACGGAGTTGATTCCTTATGTGGAGGAACATTTTCGGATAATCCGGAAGCCCTATGCCCGGGTGCTCTCTGGCGGCTCTACTGGTGGCTGGGAATCTCTGGCCCTGCAGATATTTCATCCTGAATTTTTCGGCGGGACCTGGAGTTTTTTCCCTGATCCGGTGGATTTCCGCTATTACGGGCTGGTCAATATCTATGAGGACAGCAATGCTTTTACCAAACCCTTTGGCTGGCTGACTTTGGAGCGGCCTTTAATGCGAGATGTCCATGGTCAAGTGATTGTCACCATGCGCCAGATGAGTCAACTGGAGGCGGTTCTCGGCTCCAAAGGCCGTTCCGGCCAGCAGCTGGATGCCTGGCAGGCAGTTTATGGACCGGTAGGCGAGGATGGCTATCCGCAACCTCTCTGGGATAAGCTCACCGGTCAAATCAATCATGAAGTGGCCCGCTATATGGGCGAAAGATACGATTTAAGGGCCTATTTGCAAAAAAATTGGCGGAAGATCGGTCCTTCTCTAGTGGGCAAAATTCACGTCTATTGTGGGGATATGGACCATTTTTACCTCAATGAAGCCGTCTATGAACTGGAGGATTTTCTCGAAAAAACCACGGCTCCTTATTACGCAGGAAGCTTTGCTTACGGCCGGCCCCGCCGGGGCCATGGCTGGAACCCCTTTGGCTACGGCACCGGGGAGCTGGAGAGGGCTATGGCCAGACATATCATCAAGCATGCCCCTCCAGGGGAGGACACCTCAGCCTGGAGATATAAATAGGCCAAAGAGGGGATGACTAATTGAACAGAGAGGAGGTCAGATGAGTGGCGGTCGAAAAATTATGGTGATTTTAGGTCTCTTTCTTCTGATTGGCCCTTCCTTCCTCGTGGCCCAGCGAGGACGGTTTGGCATCCATGGCGGTGTGGGGTACGTCTTTCCTGAGGAGGAGGTAATCGGTGGCGGCCTGGTCTCCAGTGTCGGCTTTGATTTGAAATTAAGGCAGGGCTGGCGGTTAAGCTTTGATTTTGCCCTCAGTCGACATCATATCGATTATGACCCCCAGGGGTTGAAAGAGGGGACGTTAACTCTGACGCCTTTCTGGTGTGTTTTGCAATATCATTTTTTCCCCCAGGGAAGATTTTCTCCTTATCTGCTGGCTGGTGTTGGATATGTGTTCAGTCGTTTTCAGCTGCAACAATTGATCACTATTCCGGAAGTTTCAATTTCGCAGAAACTGGCTGATGGCTGGGGTTGGCTGGGAGGAATCGGCGCTGAAATTAAAGTCAGCCGGGAGAAGTTGTCTTTTTTTGGGGAAGCGGTCTTTATGTCCCGTCAGACGACAGGGACGACGACTATCAATGACCTTAATTTCGGTGTCCGGGAAGAAACCTTCAGGGTTAATTTAGATTCCTGGCAGATTCATCTGGGGCTGCGTTATTTTTATTAAGTAATTTGTCTGGTGGAGAGCCTGCCGGAAAGGTCTAAAAGCTTGAATCTGGTTAAGATGAAGGTTGATGATTTTTTTTCTATCTTTGTCTGGCGATTTCTCGGCCCGAGAGCATTACTTTTCAGCCGATTATTTTGTCCAGTGAGGAAAAAGGTCAGCCCCAGGAGTATCCAGGAGAAGTTTGACCCGGCCGGTCTTGACCTCGACCATATAGAGGGCCCACTGGCCACTTAAATTGTCCCCATAATGGTCAACGGAGCTGAAAACAATAAAGCGATCATCAGGCGACCAGGCGGGAAAGTAGTCGTAAGTTTCATTGCGGTTAGTCAGACGTTTTTTACCGGTTCCATCAGGATTCATCAACCAGATGTCTGCTTTACCATCAGCCTCGGCTGAAACATAAGCCAGCTTCTGTCCGTCATGGGAGAAATGAGGGCGGCAACTTTTCCCTCCTTCAGTTAAGAAATGGCTTTGTCGGGTCTGAAGATTAAAGAGCGCCGCATCCCAACCCCGGGACCTTTTGCCGGTAAAAGCCAATAAAGGAGCTGTGGGAGAGAAGTCTGGAATTCCGGCCGATTGCTTGAATTCGGGAATGAAACGCTGTTTATGCCGGGTTTTTAAATCAATGATCTCCATCCAGTGGCGGCGGATAAAGCCTCGTTTTCTTTGAACAGTGTAAACGATAGCCCGACCATCCGGAGTCCAGTCATGGCCGGGGTGACCGATGGGATTTTTGAGGTTGGTCGTAATTTGAGTGATCTGGGAGCCGTCGGCCTTCATGGTAAAAATTTCGAATTTTCCGCTGGGATTGGCAGCGAAAGCAATTTTTTGTCCATCCGGGGACCATCTGCCACAGACGTCATCCCAGGTGTTATCAGTTAGTTTCTTGATTCCCTTTTTGGTGAGGAGATAAAGCTCGTGATCTCCGTCAAAGTTGGAGTGAAAAACAATGCGGCCGGCGAAGCCGACTTCTGGTTTGAGAGACGACAATTGGGGGGGTGTTTCAGGTTGAGGGGGTGGAGGATTGGGTTCGCCCTTACAGCCCAGAATGAGCATTACCGGAAAAAGGGTCAGGAGCATCAATTCCAGAGCTATTAGCAATGGATGGAGGCGGTTTGCTCTCAATCGACGTTTTTTCTGGCCAGAATGGGTAAAAGGAAAGTTGGGCATTTCATTTCTCCTGATTTTTCCTTGGCGGAATTTTGGAGGAATAATTTAACCTGTATTTCATTTTTTGCCAGTTATTGGAGTGGAAAATTATAGTTGGCCCTCTCATGAAACTCACTCTCAGAATAGCACAGTTTTTGGAGTTAAGGAAATGTCGGTTTGCCGGTTAAGGCTGAACCAGTAAAGAGGAAGGTGCGAATGGTCTTTTTTTTATTGACTTATCAATTTGGCAAAATTATTCTTAAAGTTTATAAGATTAACTAAAAAGGTTAAAAAGTGGGGGATGAAAGAAATTTTAGGCAAAATTGGGTTAACTGGCGGATTCATCCCGCTATAGTTGGCTTATTCATTCTGTGTCTTCTCTATGAAGTCCATGTTTCTTTTAGCCTTCCCCAGCTTTATTTCCTTCTGAAAATTCTCTTTTACACGGAATTGATAGTTGTTCTTATTTCTTTTGGGCGGGCAGCCCGGAAGGAACCTTTTTTATGGGTGCTACCAATTGTGGTCGTTGGGTTGCGGCTGCCCTTTCTTTTGAGAGCTAATGGACTAATCTTTACTTCTGATAATGCCCTGGAAGCAATTCAGTGTCTTCAGATTCAAGAAACTCATCAAGCTCCTTTCTTTTTGTTAAACGCGATTAATCACAATGGCCCATTTATTCATACCTTAGTTGCCTTTGTCTGGGATTTATTGGGGTCAAGTTACCTGACTTTTGTCGTTATGCAATTGATAATTTTTGTAGCTTTCCATGTTGTCCTTTATTATTTGTTAAAAAAATTTATCAATTTGGGGTCACTCTTATTACTCCTTCTTTTGAATTTCATTTTCCTTCCGGTTATATTTGACTATTCACTTTACTTGCGGGCTGCTCCCTATTTTCATGTTTTATTTTTTCTGGTTTTAGGCCTTTCTCTCTTTGAGCCAGAGCGTCTTTCCCCTTTTAGACTCTTTCTCTCATTATATTTTGCCTTTTTTTCACTGTATATTAATCAAGTGGGTGTCTTTTTTGCCTTTAGTTTATTAATTGTGGTGGTTTTTCAAGTCATAGGCCAAAGAAAATGGAGATTGGCTGCAGCCCCTATTTTTTTGGCTGGCTTACTTGCCGGTTTTCCTTGGCTTATAGCCTGGAAAAAGTCATTGATTCCTGACCTTGATCACGGAAAGTGGTATAGCATCAAATTTATTTCATTGAAAGAAATCTTTTCTCCCGAGGTTTTCGATTATTTATTAAAATATCTCCGGGAAAGCATCCATATTTTTGTTAACTTATTCCGCTATGAGTTGAATTATTTAATGAAGTTTTTTTATCAATTTGAAGGAAAGGCAAGACTTTTTTCCGGGCTAAATATTTTCTTAGTTATTATTTCAGCGGGAATTTTATTGTTTGCCTGTTATTTTTTTGGTCGAATTATTTTAACTGATCTTCGCCAGCGAAGATTGAATTCCGCCCATTGGTTGGCCTGGTTTTTCTTCCTATTATTGCTGGCTGAATTGGGAAAGAATTTTCTACTTTTACCCTCTCAGTTTGTGGGGCCCCGGCACCATCTGGATTTAGCTTTCCTGCTTATGATTAGCTACGGGGTGTTTTTTGATAGAATTTTGAAAATAAAAAAGTTTTTCTCTTTTAGATCCTTAACGGTGGTTCTTCTTCTTGGAGTATTATCTGTTCCTCATATTTTTTATTACTATCAGCAGACCAAATTTAAAGAGAAATCTTACCAACAGATAATCGGCTTTTTGGAAAAACACAATATTCGTTACCTCACCACAGATTTTATCATTGCTTATCCAATTTATTTTCTTTCTAAAAGAAGAATTCTTGTCTCTAATTCTTTAGGCCCTTTAACGGTGCGCTTCTTTTTTCCTCGAATGGATCGCTTGGTTGATGCTCTCCCGGCGGATAAAAAAGCATATTTATTTTTTGGCAAGAATTATTACCGGGAGAAGTGGCATCTGCGGTTAACCGCCCGGAAAAGAAAGGAAGTCATCAATAATCTTCGGGCCGCTGGAATTCCTTTCAAAATTATTAACTTAGACAGACATTTTATGATTATCCCAGTGAAACTACTGAAGCCTGTCTAGGAGGAGCCCGTTTCTTGGCCCTACCAGTCTTTTCCTCGTTTTTCTAGAAATTCATCGATCCCTTTTATTAAGCCCTGTTTCTGCATTAGCTCTAGATGGGTCAAGATAAAGCAGATATTTTTCAGCGAGGAAACATGGTGGATGACATACCCAGGGGTGTGGCCGATAGCCAGGACACCTAACCCAGCCAGAACCACCATTTTATAACGGGTGGCCTGCTGAATGATTTTTTCGAGTTCTGTTGTCGGGGGTAACAGACCTATGGCCGGATAAAAGTAACTGCCCTCAGCATCAGCGGGGATGATGCGGTCCTCTCCTTGAGCCCATTTATAAAGAGCCTGGATCATTCCCCAGGGAGAGTGAGTAAAAATGGCTGATTTAGCACTGGAATGGTGGTAGACGGCTTGATGGAGCTGAATGAAATAGTCATCACTTCTCTGGTCAAGGGGAATCCGCTTTATTTCTTGATATTGGAGAAGTCCACCGGGAGTGGCCAGACCAGATGAGTAAAGCATCTCCTGGCCGTCGCGGACACTCAGTGAACCGGTCTGAAAAGGACTTAATTCTAAATGGAAGGTGTCTACGGCTGTTCGTTTGAATTGCCCGATTAGTTCTTTATCCCGGGTGGCCTGGTCTCCGGCTGGAGGATTGTAAGCCGGTAGAGGAGGATAATTCAATTCAGCAATCGCCTGGAGATCGGTTCTGAGCAGTTTCAGCCAGAAAAGGATTTTAGCGGAATAATCCAGGACTGTTAATCGGAAAAAAGCCTCTTCAATTGTCTGGCCGTGAGTAAAGGGACCATGGGTCTTGACAATCATGGCCGGATGATGTTGGAGGCAACGAGGGATTTCCTCCTCCATTTCGGGGGAGCCCACCGGATACTCAAACTCAACGACCGGAATTTCCTGGAGATGACGTCTTCCCAGAGCATCTAGAGGATGAAGTTTTTGCTCTCGATATGACAGGAGGACAGCCGGCAGGGAATGAGCGTGAATAGCCGCCCCGGAAAATGTCAGGATATTCTGGTGGGTACCCGTTTCTGAAGAAGCTTGAAAAAGTCCACTTCGTGGTTCTTTCAAGCCGACCAGGATTATATCTCTATCTTCTAGGTGGCCTTTCATGGAACCAGTTTTAGTAATGAGAAGGTCTTCGCCCCAACGAATGGAAATATTGCCACTGTGGGTATTTTGGAGACCGAGGGCCAGCATGGCCCGGCCAACAGCTTTTATTTTCTGGATGATTTCTTCTGGAGGATTCAACCTGTTTTTTGGTGCCAAGGTCTAACCTTCCTTTCTTGGTAGCTCCTAGTCAGTCATCAAGGGAAAAAACGTTCATTTCCTTTTCAAAGGATTTTTTTCTTCCCTCTCGCCGGTTTGCTTCCTCCACTTTCTGATTTCGTAGTATTTCTTAAGCATATACTCAAATTGGGTGCTCCGCTCAATCAATCTTTTTTGGCCGGCGATGGTGATTTTTTCAGTAAAAAAACGGGTGGGTAGGGTATCGGCTTCAATTTTTATCCCTGCTTTTAAATTGAAGCTGCGTTCCTCGTCTATTACTTTTTTGGCCAATCGTTTCAAGTCATGGGGGCCAATGTCTATACCGGTAAAACCCGAATAGATGCGTGACAGCTCGTTTTCACTGAAGGCGAAATAGGCGAAGCGACAAATGCCCAGCATATCAGCCACACAGCCAGAATCCTGTTCGTCAACCACATGATCGGCGACTGTCTCTACCAGGAAACGCCCCACTTCCCGTGGGCCACCAAAGAATCCGAGAGTGATCATATAGCCTCCCTTGAGGTGGCAACCTCCTCTGGTAGAGGTGGCATAACCCAGGGCTTGCATGAGAGTGGATCGGGGGTCGTAGGCTGGCAGTTCCAGGCCTTTAACCACCATGGCCAGTTCAGGGGCCTGGTATTTTTCACAGAGTCGTTGAGAACCTTCAGCCAGCTGGTGGCCTATTTCCTCGCGAAAGGCGGTCAGGCGGACAACTTCTTCAAGAAGACCTGAGGCGCCGAAGCGCAATTCGCGGCCGCCGGTCTCCTGGAGAGATAAATAACCTTTCTCCCAAAGCTCCATGGCGGCGCCGATGGTATTCCCCAGAGAAATCGTGTCCAGGCCATAGTCATTGCACAAGTAATTGGCCCGGGCGATGGTAGGCAGATCGTAGATGTCCAGGTTGGCTCCCAGCATAGCTATCGTCTCAAATTCCGGGCCTTCCCCCTGGAGGTGATTGACTTGGGTCAGGCGAGCGCAGCGAATCCGGCAGTTAAAACAACCCTGAGGGGCGCGGAATATCGTCCGCCGGAGGGTTTCCCCGGAAATTTTCTCAATATTATCCGGATGGTGGATGGTATCCTGAAAGTTGCGATGTACCAGCATATCATGTTGATAGACCAGTTTGAGTAAGCCGGCTGTTCCCAGGAGAGGAAAAGCTTTAGCGGTGACTGGCATGGAACGGATTAATTTATTGGACTGGGCCAGGCCGGTTTGATATTTTTCTCTATTGGCCGGAGGGAAAGTTTTCCGGCCTTCCACTACGATGGCTTTTAAATTTTTGGCTCCCATCACCGCTCCCCCCCCACCCCGGCCGGCCGTGCGACTTAAGTCATTCATAATAGAGGCTAAGCGGACGAGATTTTCCCCAGCCGGACCAATTCCCAGGATGCGGGCTCGGGAAGAATGTCTAGCCTGGAGTCGTCGGGAGAGTTCGGGAATTGAACTACCCCAGAGTTCAGGGCATTCGATTATCCTCACCTTTTGTTCACTGAGATAGAGATAGACGGGAACAGCCGCTTTCCCTTTGATCAGGAGAATATCATAACCGGTTCGTTTGAAAACATTTCCCCAGAAGCCGCCGGAGTTGGAGCTGAAGATGGTTCCGGTGAGGGGTGATTTAAAGATAATCGAGAAGCGACCTGAGGTGGGGGCGACTGAACCCCCCAGCCCTCCGGCAGCAATCACCAGCAGACTATCTGAAGAGAAAGGATCAATGGTGGGCTGAGTTTCTTGGTGATGAAAATAGACTCCTAATCCCCTGCCTCCCAGGTAGGAAGTCAAAATATCGTCGGAGAGTGGAAAATCTTCTATTTTTCCTGAAGAAAGATCGATTCTCAAACCACGTTGATTATAGCCCTGGATCACCTGCCCGTCACCTCTTTTTTTCTGGTGGTTATTTTAGCTTAATCTCACAGGAAAGGGTATATAAAAATAATTTTTTGATGTAAAAATGGAGTATAGTAGTCTTCGGACAGAGATCGGGAAGAAGCAAGAAGATTTTAATTTTCTTCCTGCCGGAATATCTTGGTGGGAAAGGGCTGGTGAGTAGAAGGAGATACCTCTGGAATATTCCTGAAGGAGGCTTAGGTCGAATAAAATCCTTGAAAAAGTGGTGGTAAGTTTCTATGTTATTTTTGGAAAGCCTGAAATGGGTACTCAGCCGGAAGGATTAAAAATTAATCACATAGAAGCAGGTCTTTTCAGCCCAAAAAATTGTTTCGGGCCGGAATATGGGGATGATGATCGGGATTAATCTCCAGGGCTTTATGCCCTTTATCCTGACTTAAGGGATTGAGGTCAGGCTTTATTCAGGAAAAAAGCGATATCTAAAAGAAAGGAGGCTTTGATGAATCACACAAGAAAAGTTTTTATTTTTATGGCTTTTATTTATCTTCTTTTCTGTCTGGGCCAGGGGGGATTCCTCCAGGCCGAAGAGTCCCAGAAAACCCATCCTTTTTCAGTTCATGATATGTTGGCCATGGAGCGCATCTCTGACCCACAAATCTCGCCTGATGGGCAGTGGATTGTCTTTACTCTCCGGACCACTGACCTCGAAGCCAACCGGGGTCGAACGGATCTCTGGCTGGTGGATGTTAATGGTCAGAATCTGCGTCGTTTGACCACACATCCTGCCGCTGATTTTAACCCCCGCTGGTCACCCTGTGGAAAATATATCTGGTTTATTTCGACCCGGTCCGGTTCTGCTCAGGTCTGGCGGATAAGAATTTCTGGCGGAGAAGCGGTCCGATTCACCGATTTACCACTGGATGTGGGCAATCTGGTGGTGGCGCCTGATGGCCGGCATATTGCCTTGACCATGGAGGTTTTTCCGGGCAAGGGGTGTCCTTATGACACCAAACGCCGGCTTGAAGAGAGGGCTAAACGAAAAAGTAGCGGCCGTATTTACGAACGGCTCTTTATCCGGCATTGGGACACCTGGAAAGACGGCCGGCGTTCCCACCTCTTTTCCCTGAGGGTGAAAGACAAGAAACTTTTCCGGCTAATGCCGGAGATGGATGCAGATACACCTTCTAAACCCTTTGGCGGACCGGAAGAAATTACTTTTACACCCGATGGCCAAGGACTTATTTTCACCGCCCGCAATGTGGGGCGGGAGGAGGCCTGGTCAACTGATTTTGACCTTTATTATGTTCCGGTGGATGGTTCAAAAAAGCCGGTCTGTCTGACAGAGAAGAACCCGGCCTGGGATACTATGCCGGTTTTTTCACCTGACGGTCGGACTTTAGCTTATCTGGCCATGAAAAGAGCGGGTTACGAGTCGGATAGATTCCGCATTATTCTGCGGGATTGGGCTACCGGCCGGGAACGGGTGTTGACTGAGGCCTGGGACCGGTCGCCCTCAGAGATAGCCTGGTCGCCTGATGGCCGGACTATTTATGCCACTGCTCCTAATCTCGGTCAACGTTCTCTTTTTGCCATTGATGTTAAAACAGGCCAAGTGAGGGTGGTGGTTAAAGAAGGGACAATCAGCTCACCGCGGCCTGTCGGGAAAAAAATCATCTTCGGTCTGGACCATTTGAAATCACCGGTGGAACTTTATATGGTCGGGTCAGATGGAAACGGCTTGAAGCCGATTACTCAAATTAATGCAGCCAGGATTGCCCGGGCTCGGATGGGGGATTTTGAACAATTTACCTTTAAAGGCTGGAATAATGAGACAGTCTATGCTTATGTGGTTAAGCCGATAGATTTTGACTCCTCGAAAAAATATCCAGTGGCCTTTCTCATTCATGGAGGGCCGCAAGGCTCTTTCAGTAATCACTTTCACTATCGGTGGAATCCTCAGGTTTACGCTGGGGCCGGTTATGCGGCGGTGATGGTTGATTTTCATGGCTCGGTGGGCTACGGCCAGGCTTTTACCGACTCTATTCGAGGGGATTGGGGAGGCAAGCCACTCGAGGATTTGAAAAAAGGGCTGGCCGCCGCGCTGCAGCGCTATCCCTGGATGGATGGTCAGCGAGTGGCCGCTCTCGGAGCTTCCTTCGGTGGTTATATGATTAACTGGATTGCCGGTAACTGGCCTGACCGGTTTCGCTGCCTGGTGAATCATGATGGCAATTTAGATGAACGCCTGGCTTATTTTGATACCGAAGAACTCTGGTTTCCGGAATGGGACCATGAAGGAACTCCCTGGACCAATCCCGAGGGATACGAGAAACATAACCCTATTAATTATGTTAAAAACTGGAAGACACCCATGCTGGTTATCCATGGAGCAAGGGATTTCCGGGTAGTTGATACCCAGGGAATATCCACTTTTACCGCTTTACAGCGCTTGGGTATTCCCAGCAAACTCCTTTATTTTCCCGATGAAAATCACTGGGTTCTTAAGCCTCATAATAGCATCCTCTGGCATGAAACAGTTATTGGTTGGCTGGATCAGTGGTGTAAGCCCAAAAAGTAATGGCCGGGGAAATCAGGGGAGAAAGTTAACTTATTTTTCCTGAACGGAGCGGAACATAATCAGGAGCATTTTAAAAGGCGTCAGGGCCTTTAGAGCATGAGGCTTATGGGCCGGCATCATAATTAGTTGGCTACTATTAAGCTGGTGGGCGTGACCGTCAATGGTCACCTCCACCCTTCCTTCCACGCAGAGAACAAAAGCATCAAAAGGAGCCGTGTGCTCACTGAGTTGTTGACCCTCGTCAAAGGCAAAGAGAGTTAAAGTACCTATTTCCCGGGAATAAAGTTCCTGACTGACAATGGAATCCTTTTGATATTTAAGTTGTTCAACCAGGTGAATGGCTTCTTGTAGACAGCTCATTAATCCTCCAGGTAATATATTAAACAGCTTATTAATTCTAAGCTAGTCTATCGAATTAATCAAAATATTTACCTGCTTCAAAGATTATAAACCACGCCGTTACATTCCTTGGAATCAGAAGAGTAACCGGCTCTCTAAGGCGACGTACATTCTTATTATAGCTTGTTCTGAAACTGGGGGGCCTCTTTCCAGGGCATGGAAAGCGGAACAACGGCATTTTTTTCTAAGTTGTCAGCCTGGTCGATTTCTCCATTAGGCAACATTTTGGTAGGAATATTTACAACCATTACAGGAGTCCCCCTGTTATTAATAAATTACTTGGCCTCTTTCCTTAGAGTAATTCGCCGGCGAATTTAAATGAAGTTTTTTTAAAGCAAAAGTCATTGACGAAAGGAAAGCTGATTTAATAGCATTAAACGAGTGAGAATTTCCTTCCGAGGAGAAATAAAGTGAATTTAAGCCGTCAATTTTTCAGCCGGTCCCGGCTAAAAATATTAGATATAATTATTTGGTTGGTAATGTTCTGGGTTATCTTCGGAGGTGTTTCCTGTCGACAGAAACCATTCTTATTTCCAATGGACAAGGAAAGAGTTGGCTTAACTCCAGAAGGGCGAACAATTCTTCCGGTGAATCAAATCCTTCAGCCTTACGGCCAGCAGTTGCCTTTGCCGGGATTAAGACCGCTGGGTTTGGCTATCTCCCCCAATGAAAAAATAGTGGTGGTTACCGGTAAGACAAGTGAGTTGTGGGTTATTGATCCAGCGGCGGTAAAGATTATTCAAAAAGTGCCTTTTCCTTCCGAAAAGCAAACAGCGGCTCCGCCCGCTCCTTCTTCAGCCAATATCCTCCAGCCAGACACTAAGGGTCAGATTAGTTACACCGGGATTGTTTTCTCCCCGGAAGGGCAGTGGCTTTATTTGAGTAATGTCAACGGGAGTATTAAAGTTTTTTCGGTCGATGAAAATGGTCATATTCAGCCCTCTCATTCTCTGAAATTACCTCCAGCCAACGCTCCTCGCCGGAAAGCTGAAATTCCGGCGGGTTTGGCCCTGAGTGAAGATGGTCAGCGACTCTATGTCTGCGGGAATCTTTCCAATCGACTCCTGGAAATTTCCACAGAGTCCGGTCAGCTTTTGAGAGCTTTTGAGGTGGGGGTGGCACCCTATGATGTAGTTCTGGTGGGAGAGAAAGCTTATGTCAGCAACTGGGGAGGTCGGCGACCAGCCGCAGGTGATCTGGTTGGTCCTGCGGGCCGTGGCACGGTGGTCAAAGTTGACCCGGAAAAATTTATAGCTTGCGAAGGATCGGTCAGCGTCATTGATTTATCCACCGGTCAAACTGTGAAAGAAATTATAGTCCACCTTCATTCTTCAGACTTAATCCTTTCTCCGGATGGTCGTTATTTAGTCTGTGCCAACGCCGCTTCTGATAATTTAAGTGTAGTTGATATCAGGAAAGATGAGGTGGTGGAGACTATCTGGGTAAAGAGAAGTCCAGGGGATCTTTTTGGAGCTTCGCCTAATGCCCTCTGTTTTTCTCCGGCCGGGAAGACACTTTTGGTGGCCAACGGAACGCAGAATGCCGTAGCTGTGATTGATTTTAAGCCAGCCAAAAAAGATTCGCGTTTAAAAGGACTTATTCCCGTGGGCTGGTTTCCTGGTGCTCTAAGCTGGGATAAGACTAGGAATAAGCTCTGGGTGGCCAATATCAAAGGGCATGCTCCGAAGCCGAAAAAAGATAAGAAAACCGGAATGGTTGGTTTTAATTCCCATCAGTATTACGGTTCGCTGACGGTGTTTTCCCTGCCTGATAAGAAAGAGTTAAAGCAGCTGACCCGCCGCACTTTTCTTAATTTTCATCAGGCGAGAATTAAGCAAGCCTTAAAGCCCCCGCGACACAGAGTTCGCCCGCGTCCGATTCCTGAACGAATCGGTGAACCTTCTCTAATTAAACACGTGGTTTATATTATTAAAGAGAACCGCACTTATGATCAGGTTCTGGGAGATGTTCCGGAAGGTAATGGTGAGCCCAGCCTTTGTATCTTCGGCCAAGAGGTCACTCCCAACCAACATAAATTGGTTCGGGAATTTGTTCTCCTGGATAATATTTATTGCAGTGGCATCCTCAGTGCCGATGGTCATCAATGGTCAACTACCGCCTTCGGCACTGATTATTTAGAAAAATCCTTTGCCGGCTGGCCGCGGAGTTATCCGGACGGCATGGGTCCGGATGATGTGGATGCTTTGGCATATGCGCCGACAGGTTTTATCTGGGATAATTGTCTCCGCCATGGGGTTTCCATCTGGAATTTTGGCGAATTTGCTATTCCCGAGTGTGGCTGGAAAGATCCCCAGCGCCCCGGCTCTCCCACCTGGCAGGATTTCTGGAATGAGTATCTATTCGGGAAGGGGGAGGTGGTTATCGGAAGTCGTCCGGGGATTCCCTCAATTGCTAAATTCACCCCTACCGATTATGTCGGCTGGAACATGAATGTTCCTGATGTCTGGCGGGCCCGCTACATTATCAATCAGCTCAAAAAATGGGAAGAAAAGGGGGAGATGCCCCAATTAATTTTGATCTGTCTGCCGAACGACCACACTAGTGGTACCCGACCGGGGATGCCCACTCCCCGGGCTTCAGTGGCGGATAATGACCTGGCTTTGGGACAGATTGTCGAGGCCTTCAGTCGAAGTCGATTCTGGAAAGATATGGTCATTTTTGCTATTGAGGATGACCCTCAAAATGGTTTTGACCATGTCAGTGGTTATCGAACCACAGCTTATCTGGCCGGACCTTATGTTAAAAGAGGTGCGGTGATTCACACCCAGTACAATACCACCAGTATTCTCCGGACGATAGAACAGATTCTCGGCTTACCTCCGATGAATCAGTTTGACGCCACCGCCAATCCCCTGTTCGACTGCTTTACTTCAGAGCCTGATTTCCGCCCCTTTAAGGCAGTTCGGAATCTCATTCCGCTGACGGAGACCAATCCTTCCCCCAGCAGAATAAAGAGCGCCTTATTGAGGAAACACGCCGAGATTTCGGCGCGGTTAAATTTTCAGCAAATTGATGCCTGTCCGGAGACGATTTTAAACAGGATTATCTGGCATTCCATAAAAGGACCGGATGTGCCCTATCCGGAGTGGGCGGTCACCTTAATCCAGGATGATGATGAAGATAAGTAATTATCCGCTGAGAAGAACTAAGAAAGATTTAGAGATCTTTCGGTTCAAGATAATTTTAAGCATCGGGAGTTTTCCGTCTCTTAAAATTATTTTTGGGCTTTTTTCCAGGCTTGGATAAATCTTACGGCGCGGTCAACCATCTGTTCCACTTCTTTTTGGCCTTGTTCGGCTGTTGCTTTCCGGGGGTCAAGAAAGGACCAGACCCCGTTAGAGGAAAGCTGATGGCTGGCCCCTCCTTTGCCGGTTTCCTCTGGAACTCCCAGCAGGGAACTCAAGACATAACGGAGGGAGGGTTCTTTAGCCGTAAGTTGCTGTAGTTCCTTCATCTGGGGAGTGAATTTCATCACGGGTTTGGCTGCTTTTTCCAGACGAACAAGTTCCGGCTGAAGATAGAGCATGATGGAAGTTTCCGAGACTCCGGCATGCCAGTCCATTGAGCCATCATCCTCTCCAGCTGGCTGGAGAGGGCCGCCGTGGCCGATGGCTATGGCGATGCCTTCGGTTTGATGATTTATTCGGTGGATGACTTTACTCTGAATTATATTATTTCCCCCATGATAATTAAAAAACAGGAAGCGGCGGAAACCGTATTTAAGCAACCATTCCACTGATTCAAAAATCACTTCTTCCAGAGTTTCCGGTTTCAGACTTAGAGTTCCGGGAAAACCGGAATGATAGGCGCTATAACCAATAAAGACCAGGGGGGCCACCACAACTCCCGTCCTGGCTGAAATTAGTTTGGCCATGCCTAGAGCTTCGTAAAAGTCAGTACCTAAAGGAAGATGGGGTCCATGCTGTTCTGTGCTTCCCAGAGGAATGATGACTAGATCACATTTCTCGAGATAGGCTTTTACCTCAGGCCAGGTCATCTCCTGAAGTACCAGAGGCCGGGAGGCCGAGGCGCGGATTCCCGGCCAGCCGAGGCTGCCTGTCAGGAGCACAAAAGCCAATAGGCTGAAGAATTTTTTAGCGCGCATTTTTTCCTCCTTCTGAAAAGAAAATGATATTTTTATTTCACGCCCTAAATCAAGTTCTATCCCCTTTTGGCCCAGAGCTAGGAGAAAAAAGTTAGTTGAAGGCCTGAAGAGTTTGTCTTCAGACTTAGAAGGGATATCCACCTTTGTTAACCGAACCCACTCTCCTGATGACTTTATTATCTTGGCTCTGAAGCCAGGTGAGCCGGGAATTTTAGTAGAGAAAATAATATTATATAGTTTGCTTGCCCAATGAGAATTGATTACAATTAGTAAATATTGGCCTCGTCATGGCGAGGGTGGGGATTGTCCTGAAGAAAGAGGAAGGGATTTATTTTTTAACTTCTGCGGTAAAGGTTGCGGCGGAAAGAAAAAATTCCCGAGGCTGAGAAGGATGAAACTCCCTGGGGAGAAAAGTTGGCGGGGCAAAAGAAGGATGAGGGAAGATGAAAATCTGGATGATTATTAAAAAAAGAGGTAAGACCAGGAGCTTTTTCAGAAGCAAAGAAAAAGGAAAAAGGGGGGGCGGGCAAAGCAAATTTTTCTTTCGGAAAAAGTTTTGCTCACATCTACCCTCTTTTTGTTTCCTGGGATTATTTATTCTTTTAGTTCTCTCGGGAATTTTCTCTGAGGCGGCCTCAGAAAGCAGGCCGGTAGGTTTAATCACCCCGACTGCAGGTCTTTCCGTGGAAACGATTTTCTGCCTTCCAACCGGAATCAGCCCGGTTTATCTCGGCCTAAAAGAGACGAGAGAGAAACCAACAGCGATTCAAGAGGAGAGCTGGATGGGTATTTATATCAGAAATCAGAAAGTTGGCTATGCCCACAGCTATCGGCGCCTTGTTTCTCTGAGGGGTCGGGAATATGAAGAACATTTTTCTGAGTCAGTCATCAAGGTCTCCCGTTTAGGGGGAACTCCTCTTGATATCGAGACCAGGCAGTCCACTTTTTATAATAAAGAGGGCCGACTCGAGCGTTTATTGGTCGAGACCACCATGGCCGGAGATAAAATTCAGCTGGAGGCCGTGGTTGAGCCGAAGAAAATAATTTTTTATCTGGGTGGCCAAAAGATTAAAGAGATCCCCTGGGAGAAGGAATTTTATGCAGAAATTCCCGTGAAAAAACTTCTGGCGGAGGGAAAGATTCAACCTGGTTTCAGTCAGGATTTTCTAATTATTGATCCCTTATCTTATAGTCTCAAAACAAGTCACTTTGAAGTCCTGGGTTGGGAGGAGGTGCTTATCCTCGGGCAGAAGAAGACTCTCTGGCATACCCGGACAAAAATCCCGACAATCGTTCCGGTGACAGTGGATGATTGGCTGGATGAAGAGGGAAGAATCTGGAAATCAATTAATCAATCAGCTTTTTTAACCATGACTTCTCTGCGCCAGAGCAAGGAGAGCGCCCTCGAACCCGTGTCAACAGGATTTGAATTGGCTTATTCTTCTCTCATCCGGGCTAATATCGTTCTGGCTGATCCTCATCAGGTGACTCGGGTTAGATTTCGTTTAAGTGGAGTGGCGGTGGAGAAATTACTGGCTTTTCCTTTTGACGACGGGACGCAGCAGCTAGTAAAAGTGGGGGAAGATTTCATTGTTGTTCAGACTAATTCCCTTGTTTTTGAAGAACGACGAGCCTTGTCTCTCCCTATAACCGATGAATCTGTTCAGGAATATCTCCAGCCAACTGCTTTTTGTCAGTCAGACGATGAAGAAATTCAGCAGGAGGCTTACAAGATTATCGGTCAGGAGCGTAATTCATGGCGAGCCGCCAAAAAGATTGCTTGGTGGGTCAATCAGTCGATGACCCCCAATTATGATGTCGGTTTTGCTACGGCCAGGGAAGTAATAAAAAACCGTCAGGGGGATTGTTCGGAACATACTGTCTTAATGGTGGCCCTTTGTCGGGCTGTTGGGATTCCGGCGCGGGCAGCGGTGGGGATAATGTCTTCCGGCGGACTTTTTGCCTACCACATGTGGCCTGAGGTTTATGTGGGTCGCTGGGTTAATCTTGACCCGAAATGGCTGGTTGTTGATACCAAAAGCGGTGAATTGGTGACGGATGCCACTCATTTAAAATTTGGTCGAAGTCGTCTTGACGAGAATTTATTTCAGGAAATGGCCCAATCAGTGGCCGAGATTATTGGTCAGCTTAAACTGGAAATTATTGACTTCCTGTTAGATCCGGCGAGGAAGCCGAGGGTTGAGGTTGATGAGCACCTTGTAAACTGAAATCTTCGCCCACTGGCTGAGATCGAAGGCAGAAATGTTTTCTTCTTTCTGGCGTCCAATAAGGACAACTTCATCTCCGGGTTTTACTTCTGTGTTGTGGCCCAATCTGACTTCCAGGTGATTGGCTGTAGGGGAGGTAATTATCGGGAATTTTTTCCCCTTGATGAGAACAAGGCTTTTTTCAGGACTAACCAGCGGATAGCCATCGGAATAACCGATGGGCAGAAGAGCGATTTTTTCTTTGGCGGTTACTTTATAGGCCCGATGATAGGAAATTGAGTCTCCCGGTTGAAATGTTTTAACCGCGTATACCCGGCATTTGAGGGAAAGAACAGGCCGGAGGTGGAGTTTATCTTCGGCCTGTGTTTTGTCGGAAGGATAATAACCGTAGAGCATTATTCCGGGTCTGACCATATCCAGGTAGGCTTCGGGCAGGGTTAACAGACCACTACTGGAGGCGACATGTTTTAGGCCGAGGGAGAGGCCCTTCTCTTCGGCCTGACGGCAGACAGTCTGGAAACGCTGGAGTTGGAGACGGTCGAATTCTGGGTCTTCGGTCAAAGTGGTTGAAACGCCTGCGATGGTAATACCTTTCAAAGTGGCTACTTTTTCTAGATAAGGCAAGGCGTGGCGATAATCGACCCCCGCCCGACCCATGCCAGTATCGATATGAATGTGGACTAGAGCTTTTTGGTAGCTCTGGCGAGCCGCCTCATCCAGGGCTTCCACTTCCTCCGTGAAAACGCTCTGCTGGATCTGGTAGCGAATAATATCTTTGGCCTCTTGAGCGCTGAAAGGTCCAAAATTGAATATAGGGGAGGTTATGCCGTTTTCCCTTAACTCGAAAGCTTCCTGGAGTTTTCCAACCATTAGAAATGAAATCCGCTTTCTCTCCAAGGCCTGGGCTACATCTACCAGCCCATGACCATAAGCGTTGGCCTTAATCACGGCCATTACCTGGACCTTAGTTAATTCTCTGATTTTTTTAAGGTTCCAGTTAAGGGCGTCTAAGTTTAATTCTATCCAGGGGTCATATGTTGATGAGCGCAGAGGAGAAATGCTCAGAGGAGCTGCTGCTTTCGAAGAAAGACCAAGTGGCAGAGAAGCGATTAATCCGGTGGATAAAGCGCTCAATTTAAAAAATTCCCGGCGGTTTAAATTCCTTGTTTTTCCAGTGTTTTTCTTCGATGTGGATATGTTATGTTTTTTGGCCATTTTTGCCTCCCCGGCTAATATTCTGTTTATTTAGGTGATGTTCCTTTTTCATTTATAAGAATAGAAAGGAAGGAGGAATTACCAGCAGGCGACTAAAGTCAGAGTGAAGACTATTCTTTAGCAGCGTTTGTTTCCTTCTCATTGGTGGCAAAATACTCACGCAATCCTTCAGAATAAGAAGGAACCGAGAGGGGAGCGACCCGATGGTTGTAAATAAGTTCTACCAGTTTCTTTTTGTCTTTCTTTTTTAGCGCTTCAATGATGTCTTGATGTTCCATGAGTGATTCTTTAAGAGCGCCTGGTTTTTTAAAGGCGTGAATTCGAGCGTAGGTGTATCGCTGGAGTTTTTCATTGACGTGTTGAACCATTTCCTGAAGAAATTTATTGGGGACCGTTTTGGTTATCTCGTTGTGAAATTCTTCGTTCAACTCAAAATATTTTTCAATGGTTTCGATCCTGGATTTTTTCAACATTTTTTCAGCCAATTTTTCCAATTTAGCTATTTGCCTGGGAGTGAGAGCCTCAACAGCTAGCTCCATCACCAGTCTATCCAGAGCACCTAGAACCTGAAGAATTTCCCGTAGTTCTTCCTCTGAAGCTTCTTTAACTTTAACATGACGGCGAGAATCAATAGTGACAAATCCCTTGGCTTCCAGTTTGAGGATAGCTTCTCTTATCGGAGTTCGGCTGACGTTGAAATACTTGGCTAATTCGATTTCATTTAGGCGCTGGTTGGCTTTAAGTTTGTTGTTGATAATGAGGTCTTTGAGATGGTTGTAAATAAAATCACTTAAAGTTCGGGGGAGAGGGTACTTGAATTTTTCATTGGCTTCGAAAATCATGAATTTCCTCCGGTGAGAGTTCCTAGGCATTATATCATGAAAAAGGATATGAGGGTCAAACTTCTCCTTCAAGATGGGAATGAAATAAGGAGGCTTCTCTTAAGAGCCAGGTTCGAGAGAGAGGATGAGATCGCCAAATTGAGTTGGATTTGGCGGAGAGAGATAAAAAAGAGGGCACCCCGGTGAGGTGCCCTCGGGAACTAAGGGGGTGATTGTGATGAGGGGAATGAGGGAGGGAGAGGAGATTTGTCAAACTTTCACCTCGGGGCCTTTTTAATGGAAAGAAGGACTCCAAAGCTCAGTCTGTTTCTCCTGAGAACAATCACCTGCTTTATTATATAATTATGATAATTATTATAGGCAAAATATTATTAATTAAGGCCAGAATATTTGTCAAGAGGTAGGCCTTCTTGCCTCCTTATGGTCGAGGATGGCCTTCCTTTCTCACCCCAGGAACTTTGGAAATTCTGGGAGAAGCAACCTTCTTTCAATTTTGATTCCGGTGATGTGGTCATCCCCTCCCTTCCCCCTTTTGCCCCGGACGAGTTAAAACTTTTCTTTCTGCCCAAAGAAAAGAAGGATCAACTTCGGGAATTTAAGTCCCGAGGAGAGTTGGATCACGACGATGTCACCATTTATCGTGACCGGGTGCTTGTCCGGACACCCGAAGGTCAAGTGGCCATTCCTGAAGAATATTTCTTCCGACAATGCCCCTATGAACAGTTGCTGGCCTGTGGAGCCGGACTTTTCTATATTACCGAAGGATTCCCTGCTCTGGACGAGCAGGAAGAGCCTAGAGAAGAGGATGCTTCTCTCTCCCCCGAGACAGCCCTGGAAGGAGACCGGTTTCTGGATCTTAAGGATTTTCAGGTTACTTTAATTCCTCCCCCGCCAACCCCGGAAAAAATTTCCCCTCTTGAGCTGGAACCGGAAGATGTTTCTGAGCGCCCACCGTTACGGATTTATCAGCCTGACTCCAGCCAGGTTCGTCGTTTACTGGATTCCCTGATGGTTTTTCCCGAAGGCCTGCAGTTTAAATTTTTTAAAGAAAAATATCTGGATAAATACCATCCTGGCGGGTACGGACTAAAACTTTACCCGCTGCTTGACTCAAGGAGAAATTCATCCCAAAAGATGGTGAAAGTTATCCGTGTCCAAAAAAGGCGTGGTCGTTTTTCTTAAAAAAAGAAAATTGGGGGAGATGGATGAGAGTTACCCCTGGGTGGATTGGTTTGAGGTAAAAAATAGAATGTTGAGAGGAACTATGGGTTGAGGAAAAGTAAGAAAAACTACTCAAGAGGCAAACTTAATTCTAATTGTTTTTTTCTGTCAGTCGTTTATAGATTCGATCGGCTAATCGGAGTTTAAACCGAACAGCCACAATGTAAGGTGGCTCTTCTTCTTGCCAATGGCCATAAGAGACCGCCACGATTGTGCCGTTGGGCAATATCTCCACCCCGGGATAGCCGCAATCCCAGGCGTGGTGATTATCCATTAATCTGAGGCGATATTGCCCTTCCCGACCATTAACCAGGTCATCATAATTACCCACCCAGGCTACCCAGTCGCCTTCAGTGGGGCTGCCTCTGTCGGGACTAATATCCCGGAAAGAAATAAAGAGTCGTCCGTCAGGCAGATATTTACCGGTGTGGCGGTCGCCAGTGAGGGAGCCGGGAAGTTCCCGGGGCGCTGACCAGGTTTTTCCCTCATTATTGGAAAGTATAATCAGGGAGTTATAGCGGCGGGAGTTCTCGCGCAGCAGGGCGGCTATCTGGCGGCCGTCCGGCGAGCGAATCAGACCGGCTTCACAGAGATGAAAGATAGACGATGAATAAACCGGCTGGGGGGCCGACCAGGTTAAACCGCCGTCCTCGGAGAAACACTGGTAGAGCGTAAACTGCCCTTTTGGTTGACCATTGCCTTGAATAAACCGGCCGTCGTCATGAAACATAGCCAGGTAGTGACCCGGGCCGGTCCGCAGGGGAATACAGCTGGCCATGGCGACAATACCACCGAACGGACCGATGGGTTTAAGTTCCGACCAGGTCAGCCCGTCATCTTCGGAAATTGACATCCGGATGGGATATAAACCGGAAAAGAGAATGAGTCTTTTTTTTCCCGTGGAGTCAATTGTGCGGAAAATGGTCGGAACTTCTCGGGAGGTTGCCCAGCTAGAAGGCACGGGCAGGCGGGGGCTCCAGGTTCGGCCGCCATCAGAGCTTTTCTTCATGACAACAGCTCCTCGCCCATGGCCCTTGGGGTAAACCACGATAATTGTGCGGCCATCCTCGAGGAGAACAGTGGTGGGATGTCCCAGGTACTGACCATTCTCTTTGTCCACAACTACCTGAATTTTCCCGTGGCGAGAGAGGTCAATAATCGGTATTTGAAAACCAGGCGGTTGACTTGAAGGAGGAAGATGGCGGGAAGGCTTTTTCTGGGGAGAAAAGATTATTTCTTTTATCTTGGCAGACAGCCAGGTGGCGATTAATTCGTGCCCTAAATCATTGGGGTGAATACCGTCTGAGAGAAGAGAATTGACCTCGCCCTCGCCGTTGATTTCTCTTGTTTCCAAAAGGCGGAAGACGTCGACTAGCGGTAGGGAGAATTCGCGGCTGAGATTGCGTACTGCCCAGGCATAATTACGCAGGAGGACATTGATCCCCCGGGGAAAGCGACGGTTATAAGGGGCTTGATTAAATATTCTTTTCAGATGATGTGTCCAGCGCATGGGGTTAGGAGTCATGAGAAGAACATAAATCTGGCGATTGAGGAGAGTTTCAATGAAATAACGGAGATTTTCTTTATAGCGGTCCAGACTCACCCAAGGAGAGGTTCTCCCCCGTCTGAAGTCAATGGCTGCATCATTGAGGCCGAACTGAATTATGACTAAATGGGGCTGGTGAGCCAGAACGTCAGGTCTTAGTCGTAGTCGGGCGTCTTCGGTGGTGTCGCCGGGAACACCGGCGTTAAAAATTTCAGTAATAATTCCCGCTGCCTGGAGTTTCTCTTGTAGTCGCTGCAGATATACTTTTTTCACCCCGCGGCGAGGAGCTGTGGTGGAATCACCAAAAGCAACCAGGCGGAGGGGTTTATTCCGGGGTAAAGGGGGAAGATGATAAGAAGATGGGGAGGGAGGAGTGTCGTTTTTTGACTTGCAGGTAGAGAAAAAAAGGATACTCAGGAAAAGGAAGGTAACGGAGAGGATGACTTTTAGTCCATCAATTTTTTTGCGGTTAATTTTTATCGCCGGGTGATCAACCATTATTTTCGACATGGTTATTTTCAATGGCCGACAGTTTTAACGCCCTCCTGGGGGAAGGTGTTTCAGGAGAAAATCGGTCAGGGTCCGGTAGAGATGGCGGGTGGTGTTTTTTCCTTCGGATATACTATGGGTCCGATTGGGATAAATCATCAGCCAGAATAATTTATTATGTTTGATTAGTTCATTAATCAAAGCAGCCGTGCTTTGGAAATGGACATTATCATCACCGGTGCCGTGAACCAGGAGCAAGTCTCCCTCCAACTGGTGAGCATAGGTGATGGGGGAGCCCTTAAGGTAATTTTCTCGATTTTTCTCCAGGGGTCCCATATATCTTTCCTGATAAATGGAGTCGTAGAGAAGCTGGTTGCTTACTGGAGCCACCGACAGGCCAACCTTATAGAGCTTAGGATAACGGAACAGCAGGTTGAGAGTCATTGAACCCCCGCCACTCCAGCCCCAAACACCAATTCTTTCGGGATCGATGTAAGGTCGTTCCTGAAGAAAGCGGCGCAGAGCTGCAGCCTGATCCTGAGAGGCGAGAATTCCGATTTGGCCATAGATACGTTTGCGCCATTCTCTTCCTCGGGGGGCTGGGGTCCCCCGGTTGTCGATACTGATGACGAAATAGCCCTGTTGAGCTAGATAGAGATGCCAGAGATAGCGTTTGCCTCGCCATTGGTCAACGACTGTTACGCCGGCAGGTTCTCCGTATACATGAACCAGAAGGGGATATTTAAGGGAGGGATCAAAGTCGGGAGGATAGATGCACCAGCCATCAAGCTGTACTCCTTCGCCTATATCTATCCGGAAAAATTCAGTTGGCCGGCGTTTGAAACGGGCCAGTTTTTTCTTTAACTCTGCATGGTCCTCGAGCTGAGCCAGCGGGCGGTGACTGGGTAACTCAATAATTTCAGTCAGGGGTGGAGTATCAAAATTAGAGTAAGTATGAATGGCCCAGCGGCAGTCCGGGGAAAGACGGTAGGTGTTGGTCCCGGAGAAACTGGTCGGGGTGAGACGCTGGGGACGGCCCGAGGATTTAAGGCGACTCCGGTAGAGATATCTTTGGGTCGGATTGTGTGGCGAAGCGATGAAGTAGAGCCAGCCTCTTTTTTCATCGACCTGCAGGAGTTTAATCACATCATAATTGCCCAGTGTTAATAATTTGGGCTCTCTTTTTCCCTCGCGGGAAATTAAATAAACATGGCGCCAGCCGTCTTTTTCGGAAATCCAGGTGAAATACTGGCCATTTTTTAGCCAGAATATTTCGTCGACCACCTCCACCCAGGTCTCGTCTGTTTCGGTATGGATGATCTGCACATCTCCGGTTTGAATATCGGCCTTTATTATCCGCAGAGTATTCTGGGGACGGTTTAATTGTTGAAAGATTATTTCTGGGGGATGTTCCACCCAGGTCAGCCGAGCAATGTAGTTATTTCGGGGGTCTCCGGGGGCTTTAATCCAGGTCACCGGTCCGCCGGAGACTTTGACCACGCCCAGACGGCAGGCGGAATTAGTTTGTCCCACCTTGGGATAGGGAAACTGAATAAGCTGAGGGTAAAGGGAATCGGTGAAATTAATCAGCGTAAACCGAGGGACATCCTGCGTATTAAATTGCCAGAAAGCTATGTACTGCCCATCAGGACTCCAGCGAAAAGCGTCTCTGAGCCCAAATTCCTCTTCATAAACCCAGTCCGAGGTGCCGTTAATGATGGTTTTAGAACCATCCCGGGTGAGCTGGCGGGGTTGATGGGTTTTCAGGTCTTCTACCCAGATATTGTTCTTATAAACATAGGCAACTTGGTCACCCCGGGGAGATAATTTGGCGAACATCAAGGAAGAGGGCTGGGCGTGGGCTCCTACTTTCTGGAGAAGCCCTGAGTTTAGATCGAGGACCCAGTAGTCACCCCGAGTGTTCCGGCGCCAAACACGTCGGCTGTTGGTGTAGATCAGCAGCTTGGTTCTGTCGCGGGAAAAGGTGAAGTCTTCAATGGATATTGGTTTTTCTTCTCCAAAAGGTACCAGAGCTGAGGCCTCGATGAGGACTTGTCTTTTTTTCTGAGGCAAAGTGTAGAGAATTATATCCTGACCGTCTGGCAGCGAAGCGGAAGGTTCCAGGGTTAGATATCCGGATAATTCCGGGACCCAGTGGATGGGGGGGAGAGGGTGGGTGTTAAACTCAGAAGAGGCAAAGATGCGGTCAAGGGAGAGCTTTTCCTGGTCAGATGAAGATTGAGATTGACTGGTTTTTGACGGTGAGTTCTCCGGCAGGAAAGGTGGCTTGGATGAGAGCAGGAGAGAGGCACCGGCCAGGTAAGGACCAGAAAAGACTAGAGTTGTGATTACCAGGAAAGTAGTGACAATAAATACGCCAGCTGGGGGTATTAATTTCTGAAGAAGCTGAAATGAGGTGAGTTTATTCATTGCTCATCCTCCTTGGACCGATTTTAATAAAAATTAAATGCTTGGCCAAGATTTTATTAGTAGTGGATTTTCATTCCTTCGGGGAAGATCGGAGCTGGTGATAGTTATCCGTGTCCTCTTATTAAAAGTGATAATAAATATCGTCTTCACTCACAGAAATATAGGGATGCGGATAACTTTCACCGTTTTTAGTTATAAAAGATGTAAAATCTTTAGATTGGCGATCTGGTCTGAAAGGAATATGGTTATCTAGCCAAGGCAAAGGGGAAATTAGAACTTAAAAGTCAGACCAAATAACCCCTGAAAAGAGGTCTCTGGTTTATCCAGGTCGAAATATTGAACCAGACCGGCCAGATAAGCTCCGAAATGACCTGAGAAATAGTATTCCAGCCCCAGACCGCCGCCCATTGTGGTCACGGTTCTTTTCTTCTCCGGAGGTTCTACTCTGGTTTCAAAGCCAAGCTCAGAGGTGTAGATCCGGGTTTCGGCGTTGAGTATTTGGCTAAGGCCCACTCCCCCTTGGAGGAAAAGGCGCCAGGATGGTGTATTGACCAGGTTACAACCAAGGATGAGTCGGGCTTCTGCATGAGGATAAGTGTCAATAGTCACCCGATCGTTGTCACTGGGGTCATGGAGGGTGGCTCGGCCGGCCAAAGTATACTGACTTTCGAAACCGAAATAAATTAGGCCTGGGTCGTAAATTATACCGAACCCTAGGCCAAAGTTTTGGTGGGCAGCCGTAATCGGAAAATCATTGGTACCTTCAATATAATCAGCTTCGCTCCCGGAACGAAGATAAAAATTGCCAGCTCCAAAGAGATAAAGTCGTCCTCTTCCTTGGACTGAAGGAGCCAGAAGAAAGAGAGTTACCAAGATTATAATGGTTGATCTGAGTGTTTTTCGGGGCTTAAAATATGTCTCCAATTTCATTAATATTTTCCTTTCGTAATTTTGACATTGATAACCCTGATGGTCAATTGGGTGTATCTTGTTTCCAGGCCGTCAGTTACAAAAAAGCGAGGATGATAAAGGCCTGCATGGGTATGATTGGTTTTCCAGGTTAAAAGCCCTTCCCGGCCATTAAAGTTGGCTCCAGGGGGAGACTCTTCAATCCCAAAAAACAATTCATCTCCATCCGGATCATAGGCTTTTAGTTGAATAGTGAGGGTCTCGCCTTCTTTAATGGCCACAGGCTCCAAAGGAAATAGAACCGGGGGTTCATTATCCCGGCTGGCCCCCCAGGCACTCAGAACCCATTTCCCTGTTTTGCAGGCACCCCGGCGGATCTTGAAATACCCCTCTTCTCCCCAACCCCGTCCCCATGAGTTTTTAGCAATCCAGCAATTCTGGCTATCATCATAACCCACCAGGACGACAAGATGGCCCCCTTCGTAGGTGGCGGAAGAAGTTGGTTCATAGACGCCGCTGCGATAGGCGTAAAAGTCAGAATAAACAGCCAGGTAGAGGACCAGAGGGCCGTCTAAAAGAGCGGCCTTGATCCGGGCTTCATCGACGGTGGCTTGGGTTACCCATCCCCAGCCCTTGATGTGGGTTAGAGTCTGAGAGTGATGAGAGCAGAGGTTGCAGGCAGTGTCACTGGCCTGATAAAAAAAACAATGTTCCGGACCTATCCCGAAGTTGAGGATATAATCAAGAGCCTTCCAGGCTTGGCCTCCGTTGCAATTACCCGCAGGCGAACAGGAGATCAGTTCTTGCTCGGAGAGATCGGGGTAGTTGAGGGCTTGGATAATGAACCCTGCAGTTGAGTCAGGGAAGGGAGGAGGGGAATCACTTTTTTTGTTTAAAGTTGGTCGAGTAGTTAAAGACGAATTGTTTTCTCGGACTAGAGTGAAGCGGTTGTACTCAATGTTATAGATGGCTTCGACCACTCCCAGGGCAGCAAAAGCCCAGCAACTGCCGCACCCTCCCTGGCTTTTGACCGAGGTGAGATAATTCTTGCCCTCGATATTCCGCCAGTCCCAATGGTTTGGCAAAGCGCGGCGGGTTTTAACCGGAGCCACCCGGGAAGGTTGCTCATAAAGAGGTGTTAGTCCACCTAGCCAGTTTTTCCTTTCAGCCAGGGGGAGCCGGGTGAGGGTGGTCTCTCCAGCCTGCCAGCTGAGTCCCTCTTTCTGGATAAGGTAATTGAGACGGGCAATTTCTTCCTGCTCAGGTTGAGAGGTGGTTGCGAAAAGGAGAGCGACACCTAGAGTTATAGCGGTGAAAATAATCCCAGTTAGAAGATAAGATTTTAATTTTTGACCCGACTGACCAGAGGAAAGATTTTTTAGTTTCATATTTTTAATGAAAAGTTAGGACGGAATGCATCTTTTTATTTTGTGGGCCCATTTTTTTCTTTAGCTTCGGGTAGATAAAATTTAATCGTCAGCGGCAATTGTTCAGCGCAACTAGTATCAAGATTGACTACTGTGCCGGTAGCTAGAAATTGTTGTTGAATATTTTCCAGACATTTTCCTCCCGGAACATGGGCGCCGGGAACGATAAGATGAAGACTCTGCGGAAGGTGGCGGGCGGCTTCTTCACCCCAGCGGGGTGGAGTTACCGGGTCAAAGTAGCCGGAAATAATGAGAGTCGGTACATCAACAGCCACAGGCTGGTCAAAATCATCAGGCAGGATGGATTTGGGCCAAAATTGGCAGACGGCCATTTGTTGTCTAACCCGGTCATCACCCAGGAATGAATCACCGATGACTTCCGGAATTTCGGGGGGCTCGATACGGGCGACATCTTCGGCACAGGTGACGCACAACAGCATTCCCAGGGCGATTAACTTCCGAATGCGCCGATTACTCGCCAGCCCCCGCTCGGCAAACGGCTGAAAATTGCCCAGGTATGCCTGGTGAATGAGATACGGGACTTGGCGGTTGGTCAGGTTAGAGTACATGATTGTCCGCAGGGCTTCGGCAAAAGCAGCTTTATCCAGGGAGACTTTAACTTTCTCTTTGGTTACTGGGTGAGTGATTTCTACCTCTACAGGTTCTTTCTCCAGCCGGCGAAGAATGGTGGTGAATTCTTCTCTCAAACGAGGAAAAGCCTGTTGGCATTCAGGAACCCGAACACACTCATCCAGGATAAGTTCCAGAGCCTGGGCGGCGGCCGGGGAATGATAGAGAGGATTTCGAAAGGCGATGGGAGCTACGCCATTTAGAATAGCTGTGCGAACTGTTTCTGGATGTTGCTTCATGTAGATCAGGGCCATCCGGGTTCCATAAGAGCCGCCGATAAGATTGATTTGGTCATAACCTAAAGCCAGCCTGACTTCAAAAAGGTCGTCGGCGGCGGCAAAGGTGGAATACCAGCGAAGGTCATATTTGGCCTGCAATCTTTTCAGACAGTCACGATAAACATCCTCCGAGAAAAAAGGGCCGAGGTAGCTCTGGAGGTCCTCGTCGTTGGCTGCTTCCGGACAATCCAGGCGATTGTCTCCACCGGTGCCTCGCTGACTGACGAGGACAATATCCCGCTCCCGACGGAAAGGCGACCGGCGGAACTCCGAGGCGCTCTCGGTGGCATCAACGCCTGGCCCGCCCGCCAGGAAAAAGATGGGGTCAGGTCGGGGATTAGGAGAAAGAGCATGGAGAACTACTACCTGGAGATGAATCATTTTGCCGGTCTGGGCGTTCCGATTTTCATAGACGGCAAAGGTTCCCTGGGAGATTCTGGCGCCGGTTTTCGCCTCGACTTTGGTTTCAAGAACCAATCGTTGACGGAGCTTTTCCGGGTTTGTTTCGAGCCGGCCGAGCCAGCGGTCAGACTTAGCTAAGTGACAGGCAGAGAGAAGCAGGCTAAAACCCATGCCCAGAATAATTGCCCTTAAAATCCATAATGCCCTTTGTTGACCGTAGTTAAAGTTTTGTTTCCTCATCGCCTTTTCATATATCACCTTCAGAAGAAGGTGTAAATAGGGAGAAAGAAAATGCTGAGACGAACTTTGTTTTTCAGGCAGGACCGCTGAGGAAAAAAGTCAATATTAGGCCGGTTTGGAAAAGTTTTTGAATGACAAAAAAAAACTTGTTTGATTTAATTAACTATAGTATAATATGCTATAGTTAATTATAAAGGATGTAAATGAAAGAAAAAAAATCCCACCAGAAAAAGAACATTAGAAAAATATTGGTGAAATGGAGTCGAGAGTACAAAAAAGGATTTTTATCTTTTTTTGTCTTGATTTTTCTCAAAGAGAAGCCCATGTATGGGTATGAAATTCATCATCGCTTGGAAGAATTAACCGGCCAGGATGGTTTTATTCAGGAAAGCAGCATCTATCAAATCCTGAAGAAGATGCAGAAGTTGGGACTGGTTTCTTCTTATTGGAAAAAATCCCCCCGGGGTCCAAAACGAAAATATTATCGACTTCAAGCATCCGGATTAACTCTCCTGGAAGAATTCACTCGGGAAACGGCCTTTCCTATCATTAGGGCCGCAGCTTTACTTGGTCAAATCCATTATCCCTATCTCTGGGAGGGACAGGAGATTAGTCAAGAAAAAGGAAAATAATAATTTTTACGGATAGGCCCCCCTATTGTCAGAAAAAGTGTTTCTCAGAAAAAAATTAAGGATTTCTTAAAAAAAAGGATATAAAATCATGAGAAAAAGAAAATCTAGCCCCCCCTTTCCTTTACCGGGGAAAGAATTTATTGTCAAGAGAAAAAGAAAGGGAATTTTACCTCAAATAGGAAAGGAGTTTTTATTCAAACCAGTTGCCTGGAAGAAGATTAATCCTCTTTCCTTGGCCGTCATTCCGGGTAAAGACAAAAGAAGCCCGGCGTTCCGGGATGAACCAAAGGAGGAGAGTTATTTGACCCGCCCCCTTAATATTCTATTGGTCTATCCTGAATACCCGGACACTTTCTGGAGTTTTAAATATGCTCTTAAGTTTGTTTCGAAAAAAGCAGCTTATCCTCCCCTGGGGTTATTAACCATGGCCTCTTTATTACCGTCGAGTTGGAATAAGCGTTTAGTTGATATGAATGTTCACCCTTTAAGAGAGCGCGATTTAGTCTGGGCTGATTATATTTTTATCAGTGCGATGGTTGTTCAACAGAAATCAGTCCGAGAGGTAATTAGCCGGGCTCGGAGGAGAGGGATTCCTCTAGTGGCTGGAGGCCCCCTGTTTACCGCTTCTTATCATGATTATCCGGAAATTGACCATTTTGTTTTGAACGAAGCCGAGATCACTTTGCCGCTTTTCTTACAGGATTTCCAGCAAGGCCAACCGCGGCGGGTTTATCAAAAGAAGCTCTTTCCTTCCCTTCAATTGACACCGCCACCACTGTGGAACTTGATTCAGTTTAAAGATTATTTATCGATGAACCTTCAATTTTCCCGGGGATGTCCTTTCGACTGTGAGTTTTGCGATATCACTGCTCTTTTCGGCCGAAAAGTTCGGGTGAAATCAGCCGACCAGGTGATTAATGAATTGGAGATGTTATATCAGCTCGGCTGGCGGGGGAATATCTTTTTTGTTGATGATAACTTTATCGGTAATAAGAAAGTTTTGAAGAAAGAGGTTCTGCCGGCGATGATTGACTGGATGGTGAAAAGGAAACATCCATTTTCTTTTAACACCGAAGCTTCCATCAATCTCAGTGATGATGATGAATTAATGAGCTTGATGATTCAGGCCGGCTTTGTCTCTGTGTTTGTAGGCATTGAGAGTCCTGATCTCAATAGCCTCCAGGAATGCCATAAAGTCCAGAATTTAAAACGAGATCTTTTAGACAGTGTCCGGAAGCTTCAACAGGCAGGTCTGGAAGTCACCGGAGGGTTCATTGTCGGTTTTGATAGTGATTCACCAGATATCTTCAGTCAACAAATCGAGTTTATCCAGAAAAGCAAGATTATTACCGCCATGGTGGGTTTGCTGAATGCACCCCGGAACACTCGTCTGTATCGGCGGTTAAAAAAGGAAGGGCGGCTTCTACCGCAGCTTTCGGGAAATAACACTGATTTTACTATGAACTTTATTCCTAAAATGGATTATGAAACTTTGATAAATGGCTACCGCCAGCTGATTGAAGGAATTTATTCCTATAAGCCTTATTATCAACGGGTGAAAAATTATCTGGCAGAGAGAACATCAGTCATTAGAAGGCCCTTCCGACTCCGCCTTTATCATCTCCAAGCTCTAGCCAGATCCATGTTTTTGCTGGGAATTAAAGATAGGGGTCGCTTTTACTACTGGAAGCTTTTTTTCTGGTCTTTAATACGCCAGCCCACCAAATTCCCTCAGGCGATTATCTTTTCTATTTATGGGTATCATTTTCGGAAAGTCCTCCGCCTCCAATAAAAAAGCTAAAAATTTTGGAGGAGTCAGGTCTTCACATTTGACGTTCGTTCGGCTCTGGGTAAGCCTTTATTTCAGGCAGCTTATCTAAGAAAAGTTCTTATGTTTCTTATTTCCAGATACTCAAAATTGCGGTCAACAGGGATCTAAGATTCGGTCTAAAGCCGAAAAACGGATCCTGGATAAAGTACACAGATTGACATTTAAAGATTTAGCTCGGTTAAGTTGTAACAGAAGAGAAAGCTAAGGAATATATGGAGATGATCAAGATTAATGTCAAAGGTGAAGACCTGCTCCTGTTCTCGTTTTAACCAGCTGCCTCCGAATCTGCAAGACCGATCTGACTTCCTTGAATCCAAGCCGATAATGTTTTTTCAGAAGAGTAACCGAGTGTCTGCTGAAAAATTATTATTCTTTCTTTTCCGGGAAGAACCGGGCCAGAACTTCCTGGCTGGGTGGTTTGGTGAAGAGAGAAATGATTACCAGACTGAGCACAGAGACAATAATGGCCGGGTAGATAAGCGGAATGCCAAAGGGATCTCCATTGGGATCACCCACCGGCCGCATGATCGAGGGCCAGATATAACCGGCCAGTTTCAGGAAAACAGTAATCACTGTGCCGCTGATGATGGACACCAGACCGGCCACGCGGGTGACTCTTTTGGAAGCGAGAGCCGCGATCAAAGCGGGCGAGATGGCTACGCCATAGATAGTGTAGGCAAAATAGGCGCTTTCCAGCACAGAAGCCATTCTGGTGGCCATGATATAAGCCAGGATACCAACGATGATGATTAAAGTCTTCTGGAAAAGAACTATCCCCTTTTCCGAAGCAGCCGTCTTTTCTGTTTTTTTGCGGATGTAGCGCAGATAGATGTCGTGAATCATGGTGGTAGTGGGTGAGAGAAGATAATTCATCCCCGTGGAAATAACCACAGCGGTGGCTGCCCCTAAAAGCAGAACCCCAACCGGGAAGAAGATCATTCGTTTGGCTGCCTGAATAATCACGGCGGCTGGGTCCATCAGACCACTCTGGATTTCATTCCAGAAATAAGCAGCGGCAAAAACAGCAATAACAATAGCTACAGTTTCGATAATAATTGTCCCGACAACCCACATGCCGGCTGCTTTGCGGGCTTCTTTGGGATTACGGGCCGCGTAGAATTTTTGATACATACTCTGCACGCCGAGCAGGAGAAGCAAAGTAGAGAGTCCAATAGCGGGAATTTTAAGATAAGGATTACCGCCGAATTCCTGACTGAAAACCTGAAAGTGGCTGGGGGGCAAAATAGTCTTTATCTTTTCCCAACCGCCAGCGGCGATAATCACCAGTGGGGTGGAAAGGATGGTCGAAGTCAGGATGATAATCCCGTTGGGGAGGTCGGTGTTAGCTACAGCAATCATCCCCCCGATGGCCGTAAAAAGAGTAACAAAGAGAAAGGACATGAATGTTCCCTGAGCGTTGGAAATTTGTCCATCGCTAATGGTGTTCAGAATATAGCCGCCAGCTTTAAATTGATAACTGACGATAACTGTAAAACTGATAATGATCGCCATGGCTCCGACGATGCGGGCCAGACTGCCGTAGCGAACTTCGAGGATGTCGCCCACAGTGTATTGGCCAAAGGTTCGTATTTTGGCGGCCAGAAAATAAATAATAATAATCCCTACCCAAGCCCCGGCGGGTAGCCAGAGAGCACTCCAGCCGGCTTTAGCCGCGAATTCGGCGCCGGCAATAAAAGTGCCGCTTCCGATCCAGGTGCAAATCAGGGTGAAGACCATCTTGGTCACGGAGATTTTCCGACCAGCCAGCATCATGTCGTCGCGGTCTTTCACCTGACGGGACTTCCAGAAATTGATGAAAGTCAAAAAACCCAGATAACAAAGAATGAGAATGATATAAATATTCATGGTCACTCCTTCTGCATTTTTGTCCTAGAGAGAAATACTTGGTTGGCGAGTAAAAGGACAGGAAGATGCATTAATATATTTTTTCCCCAGAAAAAGAGGCTGGATTTATTTTTACTTTCACTTTGAGAACTAAGAGAATTAATTCCGTGTCTGGCCATCCCCTTATCGTCTTTATTTTTCTCAGTCACTCTCCTTAATTTAAAAGCTGTTCTGACCAGGCCTGATTTACCAACCGGTTATTACTTTGTAGCGAATTTTAAAGGGAAAAGCAATTACTTTTTTGTCTCTTTCTGGCGAGGAGAAGGTGGTTATCTTCTTCTTTCGGCGTGAAAGAACCGGCAGAATATTTTCCACAATTTCAGCCAGCAGGGTATTCATTTTTTCACCTGGAGGAAATTAAGTCCGCTCATAAAAATATACTTGCCAACAGCGGGGGTAACGTGGCATTATTTTCAACTAAGGCTGTGGAAAAAGGTCACTGGCTTGACAGAACTGGGAGGAGTGAGTAGGATATTGAATCATAATTTCGATAGAATAAGTATAAATTGGAGGCGGGCAGTGATCATTATCAACCTTCCTGAGGGAGGGGATAAGCCCATATAAAGGGGATTTCTATGTTTGTTTGGGTATTTCATCGGATTTCAGGGCTTCTTTTAATTGTGCTTCTGTCAATCAAATTTACCACTTCTTTTTTCTTGATGACCAAGAGTCAAAAACCGGATTGGGCTCTTCTGCTGCATACCAATCCTCTTTCCGACACCCTGCTCATTATTGCCGGGGTTTTTCATGCCTTTTATGGCTTAAGGACAGTAATCATTGATCTGGGAGTGAAAAAAGAGAAGCTTCTTTTCTGGATATTTACTATTTTAGCTGCTCTGGTCAGTGGAGCGCTGCTGATTATTTATTTTACCCGGGATTATTGAGGATGATTGGATGATTGACCATGATTTAGTCATAGTTGGAGGCGGTTTAGCCGGTCTGGCTGCCGCTCTTAACGCTTCGCCTGAGCTGGATATTGCGGTTATTTCCAAGGTTCATCCTCTCCGCTCTCACTCGGTCGCCGCTCAGGGAGGAATCAATGCCGCACTGGGTAATCATCCTGAGGGTCGGGATGACAGCTGGGAGAAACATGCTTTTGATACGATTAAAGGCAGTGATTATCTGGCTGACCAGACGGCAGCTGAACTGTTATGCCAGCAGGCTATTCCTGTGCTTTATGAGCTGGAACATCTGGGCGTGCCTTTCAGCCGTTTTCCGGGTGGTGTCATTGCCCAGCGTCCCTTTGGGGGAGCTGGTTTTCCCCGCACCTGTTATGCCGCCGATCGGACAGGACTCGTTCTCCTCCACACCCTTTATGAACAATCTTTACGCAAAAATGTTCATTTTTATGAGGAATGGCTGGTCACCAGTCTGGTGGTGAGGGATGGTCGGTGTCATGGACTGGTGGCTTATGATTTACACTCGGGAGAGATAATTCCTGTAAGAGCGCGGGCCGTTATTTTCGCCACCGGGGGCTATGGCCGGGTTTATCAAAAATCAACCAATGCCCTGATTAACTTTGGCAGTGGGATTGGGATGGCTTTCCGGGCCGGGATTCCCCTGAAAGACATGGAATTTGTTCAGTTTCATCCCACCTCCCTCTATGGTAAGAATATCTTAATTACTGAAGGAGCCCGAGGGGAAGGAGGCTATTTAATCAATAGTCAGGGCAAAAGATTCATGGTTGATTATGCTCCCTCAGCCATGGAATTAGCTCCCCGGGATATCGTCGCTCGAGCTATTCAGACCGAAATAAATGAAGGCCGGGGATTCGAAGGCGAATATGTTTATCTCGATTTGCGTCACCTGGGGAAAGAAAAGATTATGAAACGCCTCCCCGGAATAAGAGAAATTTGCCTTTATTTTGGCGGTTTTGATCCTATTGAGGAACCGATTCCCATCCAGCCGGCCCAGCATTATTCGATGGGGGGAATTGATGTAAATGAAAAAGGCGCCAGTCCAGTCGAAGGATTTTATGCGGCCGGAGAATGTTCATGTGTCAGTGTTCATGGAGCGAATCGTCTTGGAGGGAACTCCCTGCTGGAAGCAGTTGTCTTCGGCAAGATAGCCGGCTTATCTGCTTCTGAATATATAAAAGAAAGTCAGGCTGATGAGCGGGCTTCCCGACTGATAGAGGAGGAAGCGGCTAAATTGCGAGACCGGATCAAGCAGTGGTTGGCCAAGGATTCGCGGGGTAGTGTCTATCAACTCTTTCATCGGCTGAAGATCCTCATGATGGAGAAGGTGGGAATTTTCCGGGAGAAGCAGAAACTCCTGGAGGCTCTGGAGAATATTCGGGAGCTTCGCCAGGAATACCACCAGCTTTCTCTCCGGAGTGATTGTCTCCAGTACTGTCAGGAACTGGTGACGATGATGGAATTTGAGTCAATGCTGGATATTGCGGAAGTGATCACCATGGGGGCCTTGGCCCGGGAGGAGACACGGGGTTCCCATTTCCGACTGGATTTTCCCCAGCGGGATGATGAAAACTGGCTAAAACACACCATTGCTGAGTTTAAAGAAGGAGGCCCCAGGTTAAGCTATCGGGCTGTTAGAATTACCCGCTACCAACCCAAGGAAAGAAAGTATTAATGGCCAAATATCTCTTTCGTCTTCTTCGCTTTAATCCCGCCCGGGATAAAAAACCATATTTCCAGGATTTTTATTATGAATCTTCAGAGAAAGATTCTGTCCTGGATGCCCTACGCAGCATCAGAGATAATCTTGACCCCACCCTGGCCTTTCGCTACAGTTGTCGGGAAGCCATCTGTGGAGCCTGTGGCATGGTCATCAACGGCCAGATTACTTTGGCCTGTCGAACCATCCTCGAGTCATTAAAGAGTCGGGTGGTGGTGATTGAGCCTTTACCTAACCTCGAAATTCAGAAGGATTTAATGGTGGATATGACTCCTTTCTGGGAAGCATTGCGGGAGATAGAGCCTTTCCTTCACCCTCAGGCAGGTATTCCGAAAAAGGGCTATCGCATCGAAGAGAGACAGATGGAGAGAATCTATCAATTCATTAATTGTATTCTCTGTGGTTGTTGTTATAGCGCCTGTCCGGTGGTGGCCCGGGGACAGGGATATCTGGGGCCAGCAGCTCTGGCCAAGCTTTACCGTTTTGTCGAAGACCCCCGGGATAAGCGGCCTTTTTCTCAATGGTCGAGGGTGGATAAGCCCTCCGGAGTGTGGGCCTGTGATACTGTTTTTCGCTGTCATGAGGTTTGCCCCAAAAATGTCCGTCCGGCTGACGGCATTGAAGGATTACGCCGAAAATTAGTCATCGAGAGAATTAAAAGATTATTTAGAAAAGAGCCCTAAGATGAAATTGAAAGACTCTCTTTTCACCCGTCGGAAGTTCCTTAATACTCTGATTGGCGGCTGGCTGGCGGCTCTGGGAGCAAGTATTATTCAGCCGGTGATAAAATTTATTTCCCCTCCCTACCGGGAGCCGGAGGAAGTTATTCTCCCGGCAGCTGACTATCAGCTGGCTGAGCCTAATTCCTTTAAAACCTTTCCCTGGGGAGGTAAGCCTGGGATTTTAAAACGCAACGATGACGGCAGTTTAACGGCCTTTGTGGCGGTTTGCACTCATCTGGACTGTAATGTGACTTATCTTCCCCAGCAGCGCAAGTTTTATTGCGCCTGCCACGATGGGTGGTATGATGAAAACGGGTTAAATATTAGCGGGCCCCCTCCCCGCCCTTTGCGCACTCTGGAAGTTATCCTTGAGGGGGAAAATATAATTATCCGCCGAAGGGAAAAAAGTGCTTAAACAAAGTTTTAAAGATTGGCTGACAGATAGATTAGGCTTGGATTCAATCTTTGGTTTTCTCCGGAAGAAGGAAGTTCCCCGCCATAAGCATACTCTCTGGTACTATACCGGGAGTGCTATTCTCATTTTTCTAATCATTCAGATAGTCACCGGCTTTATGCTTCTCCTCTATTACAAACCGACATTGGAGGAAGCCTATCAAAGTGTCCAACAGATTATGACCGAAGTTTCCTTTGGCTGGGTGATTCGGTCAATTCATCACTGGTCAGCCACTCTGATGATTGCCTTTGTTTTTATCCATCTTTTGAGCCTCTGGCTACTGAAAGCTTATCGCCCCCCCCGGGAATTAACCTGGATGAGTGGCGTGGTGTTGCTCTTTATTACCTTGGCCTTTGGCTTTACCGGCTATTTGTTACCCTGGGACGAGCTATCCCTGGCCGCCACCAAAGTTGGCACAGAAATTCCCAGCACTATTCCGGTGATTGGCCAATGGATTACTCAGCTCCTAAGAGGTGGGGCAGATGTAACCGGCGATACCCTGACGCGTTTTTTTGGCCTTCACGTGAGTATTTTACCGCTCTTAATAATCCTGTTTCTCGGGTTTCATCTTTATCTGGTGCAAAGACATGGGATGAGTGTCCCTTTAGCTGAAGAGGAGAAACAGGTGCAGCTTCCTAGCTATCCTTTCTGGCCGAATTTCGTCCTGCGAGAGTCGGTTTTCTGGCTCATCCTTTTTGGAGGATTAATAACGTTGAGCATTTTCCTTCCCCGGGGCCTGGGTCAACCAGCTGACCTCATGGCACCAGCACCGGCTGGTGTCCGTCCGGAATGGTATTTTCTTTTTCTTTTCCAGACGTTAAAATTATTCCCGGCGACAATTCTAGGGGTTCCCGGAGATACCGTGGCGATGCTCCTTATCCTGGCGGGTGTCTGCCTTTTCTTTTTTCTGCCTTTAATTGATACTGACCCTGCCGGACGTCGGGGAAAAGTGATTACTTGGGCCGCCATTGCTTTTGTGGTTTATGCGGTGGTGATGAGTATCTGGAGTTTATTATGAATACACAGCAGTCCGTGATCAGGTTGGTTTTAATTCTGGGAGTGGTTATTTTCTTTTGCCTCCAGGGTTTTGTGGCTCCTCAATTGATGGCTCAGGTGAATGGCCCACAATCTGAAGGGAAAAAAAACACAGACCAGTTAATGAAAACTGGGCCATTGAACATCAAAGAGAAAATAGCAGTGTTGGTTTTTCTCAGTTGGCTGTGGCTCTCGATTGTTGTCCTGGTCTATTTATTAATCCAAAAAATAAGAGAGGCGGATCGTCTTCATGAAATTAAATATTTTGAGTCCTCCAGGACAGCAAATAAACACCAAAGGTAATGACGTGGGCCCCGAAAGAAAAAAAATAGATCCCTACATCATCTGGGTGGCTAATTATTGTAAACATTGTTTCACCTGTGTTGCCATCTGTCCGGTCGATAATCTCTTTTTCGATGAAGATGAAATGGCCAGTCGTCAGAAATGTATCCAGTGCCAGTTATGTATGAAGTATTGTCCTGATTTTTCCCTGGAAGTTGTTCCCCGGAAGAAGGTGACATCAAAGATATCCAAGGAGAAAAAAGCAAAGTCAACTCAACGGAAAAAGACTTGCCAGAAGCTGATCAGGCAAAGTTCCCGGCCGTCCATAGAATTAAGGACAACCAAATGAAACAACTGATTATGGGCAATGAAGCAGTCGCCCGCGGGGCTCTGTGGGCCGGGCTTGGATTTTTTGCCGCCTATCCGATTACCCCAGCTTCAGAAATCATGCATTTTTTGGCCGAGAAGGAAGGGGAAATAGAATTTGTTCATGCTGAAGATGAAATAGCTGCCATCCACATGGCTATTGGAGCCAGTCTAGCTGGCTTAAAGGCGATGACCAGCACTTCCGGGCCAGGAATGTCCCTTAAACAGGAGGGAATCGGTCTGGCTCAAATGATGGAAGTTCCCCTGGTAGTGGTTGATGTTCAACGAGTAGGACCTAGCACCGGTATGCCCACTTTGCCTTCTCAGGGGGATTTGATTCAGGCTCGCCATGGAAGTCATGGTGATTACAACCCACTGGTTTTTTATCCGGCCTCAGTGGAGGAATGCTATCTTTATACCATCGAGGCGTTTAATGCAGCGGAAGAGTCACGCAGTCCGGTTATTCTGCTGCTGGATGGCTTTTTGGCTCATCTCAGTGAAACTGTAGATTTGAGAGCCATACAACCCTCCTTAAAAAAAAGAAGGCTGGCTCCCCTGGGAAAAGGGAATAGACATTTTACCGGGCTTTTAGCCCGAGAGGGAATCCCGCTGACTGATGACAGTGATTATTATCGGGAATGGTATGTCCGGGTAAAAAAGAAGATCATGACGGTCGCCCGGCAGTATAATTTTTTTGAATTCCTGGATAATCCTCAGGCTGATACTCTGTTGATTGCCTTCGGGATAACCGCCCGGGTTATCCGGCCATTGAAAACTGATTATGGTCTGTTCCGGCCGATTCGGCTTTTTCCCGTTCTGGAGGAGGAGTTGAAAAAGGCCGCCACTGGCTATGACCGGGTGGTGGTGGTCGAAATGAATGACGGCCAGTATGCCGGTGAAGTCCAGCGTGTTCTCTGCCGGGAAATTGTCAGTCTGCCGGTTCTGGGCGGAAAAATTCATTTAAGGGAAATTCAAGAGGCTCTGGATGCTTTATAAAGATTATGTGAAGTGGACGAGGTGGCCGACCACGTGGTGTGGAGGATGCTCTATCGGTATTGTTTTTAAGCAAGTCACTTTTACCCTGGAGAAGATGGGGCTTTCCCGAGAAGAATTAACGGTGGTTTCCGGTATTGGTTGTAGTGGCCGGGCCGCGGGTTATTTTAATGTCGATTCCGTCCATGTGACTCACGGCCGGGCTTTACCGGTGGCCGAAGGCATCAAAAGAGGCAACCCGAAACTTAAAGTCCTGGTGTTTAGTGGAGATGGCGATCTGGTGGGCATCGGCGGCAACCATTTGATTCATACCTCCCGACGGAATATTGATCTGACTGTGGTCTGCATCAACAATCAGACCTATGGCATGACCGGTGGCCAGATGGCTCCCACCACCCAGAAAGGGACAAAAACACTGACCAGTCCTCATGGTAATCGCTATAGTCCAGTTAATATTCAGGGGTTGGTTACTTCCAATGAAAATTATTTTTATGCCCGAACCTCAGCCTATCATATCAATCATCTGCAGAAAGCCATCCAGGAGGCTTTCGCCTGGCCGGGTTTTGCTTTTATTGAAGTCGTGGCCTATTGTCTTGAAAATTTTGGCCGCCGGATGGGCTACCGCTTTGGTTATGAAATGCTATTGAAAATAAAAGATATTTATAAAATCAATCATTCTCCCCGCGGCTTATTAAAAGATCATGAATTGGGGATATTGAAAAAATGATAATTAGACAGGCCAAACCTGAGGAGTGTCAGCCGGTTAACCGCTTGATGGAAATGGTCATTGATGAAATTTATGCCCGGGAGCCAGAGAAAGTCCGCCGGACCTTGAAAGCCAATTTTACCGCCGAAGCACTAAAAGAACTCTGCCAGGAGGAGCAGTCTTTATTATATATTGTTGAAGAGGATAGAAAGATTATCGCCTTTCTTTTCGGCTGGCTTTTCCACAATGTTTTTACCATCTACTGGATTTACACTTTGAAAGAATTCCGGGGTCGAGGAGTGGTCAAGAGGCTGTTGTCTTATGTAGAGGAGGAACTCTTAAAGAAGGGATGTTACAAGATCGAGATGTATGTTTATGCCGAACACAACCGGTTTCTGAATTTTTGCTCCAAGCTGGGTTTTAAAAAAGGGGTTCTCCTGCGAAAGAATATGTTCGGCATCCGGATTCGCCACATCTTCAAGTATATTGGTGATTACGAGAAGGCTCAAAAAGAGAAGAAGATAAAGATTATGGGTGAGGCTGGCCAGGGGGTGAAACTGCTCTCCTTTACTCTCGGAGCCATTCTGGCCCAACTGGGGCATGAAGTCTCCCTGAACCTGGAGTATGATTCGGCTGTTCGCAGCGGCAAAATCAGCGCTGATTTGATTTATTCTGATGAAAAAATTGAAAACCCGATTATTGATGAAGCTGATATTTTGATCAAGTTCACCCAGACAAGAGAATGGTTTCCAGCCCGCAGCCTGGTCATTGACGAGAGTATCGGTGAACCAGAGCCCTTAAGCTGTGAAATCCGGAGCAAAAAGGGGACTTACTATGGTTTTCGTGATGTGGCCATTACCAAGTTTGGTCACAAGATGTATATCAATATGATTGCTCTAGGAAGAATTCTCCGTTATATCGGCATAAACATCATGATTATCAATATCAAGGACCTGCTACCTCCGAAGTCGCTGGAAAAGAATCTAGCAGCGATTAAATACGGCTTTAACTATCGCGATGCCGTGTGAACTATTACCATTCCACCCAGGGTCGCCTGGTTAGTTCTCTCTGTTTTAACTGCTTTTTTTCCCAGGACTGTTTGACCTGATAGACAAAAGCTTCCAGACGAGATTCTTCCGTAGGGTCTTCTTTGCCTTTAAAGATCAGGGTAGGAATGGGGATATTCTGGAAATCCTGACGGATTTTCTGGGCGATAGCCCCGGAAACTGTCCCCAGCATACAATTGAAACAGATGGCGTTGATGACGCCATCGGCTCCCCGGGAGGCAAAGTCAACCATCTTGGCGATATTAAGAATCAGGGTCTGGTTGTTGTCCAGAGTTAGATAAGGAGAAATCAGAGTTTCGATCTGGCGGAAGGAGGGCTCTTTATGGGAAGGGAGGACATCTTTGAGGGATTTTTCAATTTTGAATCTTTCCAGTTCTTTGCGCAGATGAAGGAGGCCGGCAGTCATGGCCTTGAGAAAGTTACGGCGCCGCAAATTGATGAAGAATTCTTTCTGGATACCAAAGTCAACGTTGTCGATGATGAAAGGCGAAGGCCAGACCTCGCAGCCCATGGCTTCCAATTTAAGGAAGAGATTATGGTTGGCTACTGGATTCTGGCGGGTGTAGATATCCCCAGCCAGTCCAATCTTGGGACGAGGTTCGGGGGAGATGGGAATTTCCCGGAGCCGGGCTGCACAACGTTTTAAGGCGGAAGATAAGTCCTCTATGGCCAGGCTGAGCTCAATATCCCTCAGGTTGGTCTGATGAACTTGGTCAATGGCGCCTTTTTGCTTTTCGTAAGGGCGACGGGAACAGGCGGTCTTGATTAGCCAATCTACAGCCAGGAGACCGTCCCAGAGGCGTTTAATCCCTTGAAAGCCGAGAAGCTGCCAGAGAAAATCAGTCGAAGGAGCCACGACTTTAAGGTCAGAAATTCCCATGTCGTGAAGCAGATAATTTAAGCCGTCCTGGTATTGTTGGAGCAAGCAAGTATATCGAGCACCGGGGAAAAAGAAAATTTCATTTCCTTCCCGGGGTGATTGGGCTGCCTTGATTAGATCCCCGGCAATAATGGCGAAAGCATGACATTCTTTGCCGGAAGTCCATTCTTCTCCGAGAGCAATACTTTTCTCATCCGGTGGAGGAAGAATCCTCACCGGCAAGCCGACGCTGCGGAAAGCTCCGGCGAAAGCATAAACATGGTCGGAGAAGTAGGGGATAAGAAAGGTTCTTTCCCGATATTCTTCAATAACCCCCGGTGGACTGGGGACAATGAAGGTTGGCTGACTGGTTCGTTTCAAGGATTTGGTCTCCCGAACTTCGTCCAGAAAAGCCTCAATGCGGGTAATCAGGCCGGCTTCCCCCCGGTGTTCATCGAATTCAAGATAGAGGGAAGGTTTCTCCTTGAGAATATGATGAAGATGTTTGTGAATAAAAGCATCGAGGCTACAACCGAAATTACTTAAGATAAGAGGATAAGCTTTCTCTTCCCGGGCCACCCAGAGGGCAGCCTGGATGATTTTCTGGGCATAACGCCAGGGGGGCTTTCCTGGCCAAAGAGGTGTGCTTAATTCTTCGGAAGGCAGAAAATCAAGAGGCAGCAGCCAGGCTCCCCGCCGCTGCAGATGAAGATTGAGATTTAAATTCAAGAAAGAATCATAGATGGTGTAAGGACGACCGATAATCACCAGAATATCTTCTCCCGCTTCCCGGGCCTGACGGAGAAGTTGCCGGCCTTTTTCCTGGAGGAACTGCTGGAATTCAAGTTGTTTTCGCCAGGCGTAATGATAGGCTTCGGCCATTTCTTCAGCAGTGAGTCCCAGGCGGGCAGCTGTCTCGGTCATTGATTGTTTAAACCCTTCCCAGCCGCTATTAAACTGAATTACAGGGCTCAGTAACCTGCCTCCCAATTTGGTGGGGAACATAAAAGGCAGATGTTCGCTGTAAGGGCAAAGATAAACAGACTCGCCGTTTTCCTGATGGGTATCGACGATCGAGGGCAGGAAAACCCAGTCGACTTCTTGATGGCGGAAGATCTCGGTATGTCCAAAGGCAAGTTTTATCGGAGCACAAGTTTCGGCCGACAGCCGCTTCAGTCCCAGAGTCAGGATCTGGGGTGAAGACGGCGGTGAGAGTCTGGTTTCAAACCCCAGGCGGCTGAAAAAGCTGGCCCAGAAGGGAAGAAATTCATAAAAGAAAGAAGCCCGGGGTAAACCAATGCGTCCCCGGGAGGTATGGCTTAAGGAGGAATATTTTTCAAAGAATTCTTCTCGAATTTTGGGGAGAGAAGGTGGCTTTGATTTTGGTTGAGATGGAATTTCAGCGGAAACTTCACTGGAGGTTAAGGTTTGAGAAGTATATCGTTCACAGACATCGCCAAAAAAGAGTTTTTCTTTCTCGGTACGGACCAGGGTCACCTGGCAGTGATTGGGACAATGCTGGCATTCAAAAGTGCGGACCTGATAGTCACTCTGGAGACGCTGGGCCAGAAGAGCATTTTTAGGAAGTATTTTTTCTCCTGATTTTTCCCGGGTAAGAATAGTTTCTCGGGCGATAAGGGCCGCGCCAATAGCTCCGGAGATGCGGTTGTAAGGATGGACTTTGATCTCTTTGTCGAGAAGTTGGGAAAAGGCTTTGACCACCGCTGCATTGGAAGCCACTCCTCCCTGAAAGACAATTGTCTGCCCAATATGCCGGCCTTCCACTACTTTTTCGAGATAATTGCGGGCGATGGAATAAGCCAGGCCAGCCATTAAATCGGGTAAGGGAACGCCTTTGCCGGCTGCCCGGACCATTTCTGATTCCATGAAAACAGTGCACCGGGAGCCAAGGTCGTAAGGTTGTAAGGATTGGGCGGCCACAGCGGCAAATTCACCTTTGATATTCAGGCCAAAGGGCTCTGCCTGTTCTTCCAGAAATGAACCGGTACCAGCGGCACAAATTTTATTCATCGTGAAATCTTTTATCTTGCCCTTTTCGACGGCGATATATTTGGAGTCCTGGCCGCCAATTTCAAAGATGGTTTCCACGTCAGGAAAAAAATGGATTGTCCCCCGCAGCTGAGCGGTGATTTCATTGCGAATAACATCGGCTTGCAGAAGCCGGCCCGCCAGATGACGGCCGCTGCCGGTTGTCCCCACCCCGAGTATTTTTATTTTTCCCCTGGTTTTTTCCAGAAGGAGAGACCATCCTTCCCGGATAACTTCAATCGGCCGGCCTTTGGTCGGCAGATAGACGCCGGTAATAACTGTGCCCTCGCGGTCAATAAGGGCTAAATTGGTGCTTACAGAACCCACATCAACCCCCAGGAAGCCTTCAATTTCTTTGTCTTCGCGAGGAAAAGGTTCTTCTTGCGGGGTGGAAGGAAGAGGGGTCAGAGGAGGGAGAATCACGGTAGGTTTTTCAGATCTGAGTTTTCTAGAATCAACCATTTTTGTCAATTTATCCAGAGGGAATGGTCTACCCTTCTGGGAGGCTATCAGAGCAGCTCCCAGAGCGGAAGTTGTTTCAGGTGAAGCCGGAATAATGAGCTCCTGGGGAGACAGCTGCAGGATTTCCAGGAAAGCTCGCCGCAGACCTTTATTGCGGGCGGCTCCCCCGCTGAAGAGAACAGGTGGAATGAGTTCTTTCCCTTTAAGAAGAGTGGCCATAAAATTGCGAACCAGTCCCAGACAAACTCCCAGGGCAATTTCCTCCACCGGGATGCCTTTCTGCTGCAAATGAATCATGTCGGATTTAGCAAAGACGCTGCATCGGCCGGCAATAGTGGCTCCTTTAGAAGCTTGGGCTGCAAGTTGCGAAAACTCCTCTATCGAAAGCTTGAGACGACTGGCTTGTTGGGTGAGAAAAGAGCCCGACCCAGCGGCGCATTGGTCGTTGATGGCAAAGTCGATAATTTCCGGGTCATGGGTTCGGTCAGAAGACGCTGTTTTTTCTACCCACCGGGAGTTAGCCGCTCCGATCTCAATTATACTTTTTACTTCGGGTTGGAGGTGATGGGCTCCCAGGACCAGAGCCACAATTTCATTGATTATTTCTATCTCAGGTGGCCAGTCAAAAAGATGACGGCCGGGGCCGGTAACACCCACGGCGAGAGAATTTAAAGAACATTTTTGCTTAATTTTCTGGAGAAGTGAGTTCAGAGCGGTAGGATAATCTCCTTTGGTTAAGACCACAAATTTTTGGGCGATTTGGAGATGGTCATCTAGAAGAATGGCTTTACAAGAGAAACTACCCAAATCAAGTCCTAACCTCATGATTCAACTCCAGAAAAAGGTGGTGCCAAGGGAGGTTAAATATTAGCAGATTTTGCCTATAAATAAAAGAAATTGGTTCTAGAAAGAGCAAAGTCATCAATTTATTTTATCGGTCAAATTGTGACCTCTTTTTTTGGTCGGTGGCTTCCTGTGATTATTTGATTCGGGCTGATGAGCGCCAGGTGAAGTGAAGATGCTCATTGAAGAGAGAATGAATACTTATATTGATATGTTTATCATGCCGGGCCAGCGTCATGGCTTTGGCGATTTGAGTGAGTACTTGTTCTGGATTAGAGCCGATTATTTCTGTAAACACCTCATTGGAGATTGGGAGGACAGTGTGGATATAATCCAGCTGCGGAGAGAAAAGGAAATGGACGAGCAGAAGTAGTTAATTGTTTCCGGGAATAGTAAAGCCGAAGTAGACCAGACAGCGGTAATTGGAGCTGTAATAGAGAATTTGTTCCGGATTCTGCGCCCCGATACATAAATAATAAGTCTTACCGGGCTGGAAAGTAAGACCTTTTTTGGGCTTGAGAGTGACCCTATAAATTCCCCGGGGGTCTTTGGCTGTGGGAAACCAGCCCTCAGCAATGAAGTTGTCCTCTTCATCGGCGATAATATGATAGAGATGCCTTTGAGTGAACTTGATCCTGATTTCAAAGGTGACTTTTTGGGGTGAAGCCTTGACAACCCGAATAAACCGTGGCGGCGGCTGTTCACCGTGATAGAGATGAACTTTTTTCTTCTGAGGCAAGGCACAAGAGAAAGCCAGAAAGGCGATAAGGATTAAACCAAAAAGAGCAATCTGTTTTCTCATGATGTAATGAATGTAGTCATAGCGAAGTTGATTGTCAAGTTCGGGAGGGTCAGGAGGAGATTATAGGAAGAAAGATGGGAGAAGGGAAGGAGGCGAAATTAATCCCGTCAGGATTAATCTTTTTTTCCGGGCGGAATCAAGGGGAAAATACCGGGAATTTGCCTGGGAAATTTTAAATATTGCTCAAGCAGAATTTATTTGCCGAGAAGCATGATTTTTTAAGCTGGGGAAGTATACAATTCTAATATTACCATAATTTAAATTAATTATCAATAAATAATGGTAATTAATTTAAAGTAATTTTTATTACTTAAAGACAACCGTCGTGACTTCCGGAGCACATGAAAATTAAAGCCGGACTGGAGTGACAACTCCCTAATTGGTGACCATTAGCCGTATCACCAATTACCAATGAAGCCTTCAGGGAACGAAAGTGAGATGCCCCAAGATTTAAAATCTGATTTTTATACCACCCCTGAAGGAGAGAGAGGTTAAATCGAGAGAATTAATGGAGTAAATGACATCGCCCCATTCTTCTTCTCCGGTGTATTTTTGGCCAAAAAGAAAAACTTTTTGCCCTTCCTGGGTTTCTCCGCCTGTTTCACCCCCCATGAAGGGTAAATTAGCTCCTTCTTTCACGTTGGTGGAATAGTCCTTAAATTTGGCGTTGCGGTAGAAGATTTCAAGCATAAAAAATGAATTACTGGAAAGCTCCAGCTCCAGCCCCACTCCGACGTGATAGCCCATGGTTTTCATATCGGTGGTTTCGTAGAGATGGGCATAATAATTCCAGCCACTGAATTCTTTACTGAAATCAAAATCCAGGTTTTCGTAATAACAACGCATCCGGCCGAAGTAATAGTCTACCCCCACCGCCAGATTTAAACGGGCCTTGTAAAGGAAAGGCGCCGAATAGATAAAACTGGCGTAAATCGGCATTATGGAGGTGGTTAATTCCGGAGTATAGGAGAAATTTCCCTGGAGTTCGGATGTCTCGGGGAAGCGAAAGGTTCCTTGGCTGCCGGTCATCGAACGATTGAGATAGGTGCCTCCTATGGCCAGGCCGAAATTATCATTGACCATAAAGATCATCTCCGCGTAAAACTCAATCCCGGTCCCGCTTTTTTTAGTTGGCTGAATGCTTTGCTTAAAAAAATCAGTGGTTGATTGCCAGGTGTCACTAAACCCGCCTCCGAGAAGAGTGCCCAGACCAAAGGAGACGAAGATACTTTGAGCTTTCACCCCCACGGGAAAGCTCAGGAGCTGAAGACTTAAACTTAGATAGAAGATATATTTCACTAACCTTTTCATTGCCAACTCCTTAGTTGATGAGGAAAAGGTATAATATTTTCTTTTGTTAGTCAAATATGCCATTTTTCCGGGACCCTCCTCTCTGGAAAAAGAGGTGGAGCCCCCCTCAATTCTTGAATTCCAATTTTATTGACTAAGGAAAGGGGGTTTGTTATATCTTTCCTTTATGCGACAACTAGAGGTAGAGAAGCATTTTCTTTCTTTTTTTCTCCCCCCTCGCCAAAAATCAACTCCTCCGGGCAAAAGTTATTTTTTTAGAAGATGTTATCGTCATATTAAATTAAAGGAGTCTTCGATGATGAAGCGGTGTTATTCTATCTTGACCTTAATCATTTTAATTTTACTTGTTCTTCCTCCATCTCTTCTCTCCCAGAATAAAATCACCACTCCCCGGGAGCATTTCGGTTTTAATATCGGTGATGATTACTGTTTGGCCAATTATACCCAGATGATTGCCTACTGGGAAAAATTGGCCCGGGAATCAGAGCGATTAAAACTGACCACCATCGGCCGGACGGCTGAAGGGCGGCCGATGGTGATGGCCATTATTACCTCGCCCGAAAATCATAAAAATCTAGCTCGCTATAAAGAAATTTCCCGCCGGCTGGCTCTGGCTGAAGGATTAACGGATGAAGAAGCCCGAACTTTGGCAGCCGAGGGAAAGGCGGTTGTCTGGATAGATGGAGGACTTCATGGAACGGAAGTCCTGGGGGCTCAGCAACTAATCGAGCTGGTTTATCAAATGGTGAGTCGTAATGACCCTGAAACCCGGCGGATCTTAAACGATGTCATCCTCCTGGTTTGTAACCCCAATCCCGACGGCATGGAACTGGTGTCCAACTGGTATATGCGCCACGAGGACCCCCAGAAGCGTACCTTGCGCGGTCTGCCGCGCCTCTATCATAAGTACATTGGGCACGATAACAACCGAGATTTTTACATGGTCACTCAACCCGAGACAGAAGCCGTGTGTCGGGTTTTCTACCACGAATGGTTTCCCCAGATTGTCTATAATCATCATCAGACGGGACCGGCCGGAACTGTTCTTTTTGCGCCACCCTTTCGGGACCCCTTTAATTATGTCTATGACCCCCTCATTCCCCTAGGAATAGAACTGGTGGGTACGGCCATGCATACCCGCTTTGTGGCCGAAGGCAAGCCCGGCGCCACCATGCGTTCCGGGGCGCCCTATTCCGCCTGGTGGAATGGCGGCCTGCGGACCACGGTTTATTTTCATAATATGATTGGTATCCTCACAGAAACCATCGGCAGTCCGACGCCGATGGAAATTCCTTTCCGCCCCCAGAAGTTATTGCCCCGGAATGATTACCCTTTCCCCATCTGGCCGCAAAAATGGCATTTTCGCCAGTCCATTGAGTATGCCCTCACAGCCGACCGGGCTATTCTCGATATTGCCTCTAAACATCGGGAGGATTTTCTCTATAACATCTACCAGATGGGTCGGAATTCGATTCTTAAAGGTAGTCGTGATACATGGACGATGATTCCCCGTCTCATTGAGGAAGTGGAAAAGGCGATCAAAAAGGATAAAGCTAAAATGGTCGGTTCTGGGCGGAGTCGGGGTTATCCGAAAAAATATCTGGATATTCTCCGCGACCCGGCCAAGCGTGATCCTCGGGGTTATATTATTCCGGCGGATCAGGTTGATTTTTTAACAGCCACAAAATTTATTAATGCCCTGATTAAGACCGGCATAGTCGTGTATCGGGCTACGGCGGATTTTGAAGTTCAGGGTAAGACCTATCCCGCCGGTTCCTATGTTATTAAAACAGCTCAGGCCTTTCGTCCCCATCTTCTCTCCATGTTTGAACCCCAGAATCATCCGGATGATCGTCTCTATCCCGGCGGTCCCCCCAACCCGCCTTATGATAGTGCCGGCTGGACACTGGCTTACCAGATGGGCGTCAAATTCGACCGGATTCTCGATGGCTTCGAGGCCCCAGTGGAGAGGATCAAGGGGCTGGCTCAGCCCCCCGCAGGAAAAATTATAGGTAAGGGAAAGGCTGGTTGGCTGCTTGACCACCGGATAAACGATGCAGCCCTGGCGGTTAATCGACTGCTCCGAGCCGGGGCGAGGATCGCCTGGCTGGCTTCACCATATAAAAAGGGCCACCTCGAGTTTCCTCCCGGTGCAATTTTTATTGAGAAACAGGCCAAGCTACAGCCCCTCCTGGAAAACCTGGCGGCTGAGGTGGGACTTAATTTCTATGGAATAGACTATAAACCCCAGGGACAGGCTTTCCGGCTGCAAAAGCCCCGGATTGGACTCTGGGACAGATATGGCGGGTCAATGGCCTCTGGCTGGGTGAGGTGGCTTCTTGAACAGTACGACTTTGACTTTGAAGTCGTCTATCCACCTCGGCTGGATGCCGGAAATTTAAAACGTGACTTTGATGTTTTGATTTTCGTTAGTGGAGGTATTCCCCGACTTAGAGGGGATGCCGGGATGCGCTATGGTTTTTTTAGCCCGCCCAAGCCGGAGGAGGTTCCACCAGAATATCGTTCCAGACTGGGATCAGTGACTGTGGAGAAAACCCTGCCGCAATTAAAAAAGTTTCTCGAGGAAGGGGGGACGATTCTGACTATTGGTGGTTCGACTGATCTCGCTTATCATCTGCGTCTGCCGGTGGTTGATGCCCTGGTGGAAAAGTTGCCAGACGGCCAGGAAAGGCCTCTGCCCCGCGATAAATTCTTCATCCCGGGTTCAATTCTAGAGGTCAGGGTGGATAATACTCAACCCATTGCTTACGGGATGCCGGTACGAGTGGATGTTTATTTTAATCGCAGTCCGGCTTTTCGGCTGCCACCCGAAGCCACTCTCCAGGGAATTAAGGCGGTGGCCTGGTTTGATAAGGATAAACCTCTGCGGAGCGGTTGGGCCTGGGGGCAGCATTATTTGAAAGATGCCCTGGCGGTGGTTGCCTGTCCGGTAGGAAAAGGGCAGCTTTACTTATTTGGTCCGGAGATCACTTTTCGGGCTCAACCCCATGGTACTTTTAAATTTCTCTTCAACGGGCTTTTCCTCAGCCGAAGCGAAAAGACACGATTGCCGTGAATTCGGCCTGGCTCATCCATTCAAGATGAACGGTTGGAGATGTCGAGTCGTGGTTGTTATTCTGGCTTAAACAATGCAGCCAAATTTACTTTATTTTTTAATGTAATTCCTCAGCCCAGCTTCTCCGCCAATAAGGGGAGAAAAACTCGCACAAGGCGGAATAGTGACTGACTCTCTGATGTCCTGACCCTCGTGGTGGTATAATGTGAGTCCAATGACGAAAGTAATTATTCAGGAAAAGCGGGCCAAGAGTCTGCTCAACCGTTCCCGGATATTCGATTATTGCCTGAATCCTTATACAGGCTGTCAATTCGGCTGTGTTTATTGCTATGCCCGCTTGTTTGTTCCCCGCTACACCGGTCATAAAGAACCGTGGGGCAGTTTTGTCGAGGTGAAAATTAATGCCGTGGAGAGGTTGGCCGATCAAGCCCCAAGAGCCCGCCGGGGGAAGGTCTGGGTATCCTCGGTTTGTGATCCTTACCAGCCGGTGGAGAAACGTTATCGGTTAACCCGGAAGTGCCTGGAGGTCTTGAAAGATACCGGCTTTCCAGTGGTTATCCAGACTAAATCGACTCTTGTTTTAAGGGATATAGACTTACTTAGAGAAATACCCGCCCTCGAAGTGGGCGTGACCATTACCACGGATGATGAAGTCGTGGCGAGATTTTTTGAACCCGGTGCTCCTTCTCCGGAAAAACGGATTGAAGTCCTGGCCGCTTTAAAAAAGGCCGGCCTGCGCACTTTTGCTTTCATCGGCCCTATTCTTCCTGGAGAGCCAGCCAGGTTGGTTACCTGGTTGGCCGGAAAAGTTGATTGGGTCTATCTCGATAGGTTAAACTATGTGCCTAATTTTCGCTCTCTCTACCGGCAGGCTGGCCGTGAAGAGGCTTTAACGGATAGTTTTTTCCAGAAAATGAAAACAATTTATGTTGGTGAATTAAAGAAAAGAAATATTCGCACTGAAATTTTGTTCTAAAAAAGAACAAAAGAAGCGATTTTTTTTCTGCTGAGAAGAAAATTTTTATTGCTTTTTGGTCCGAAAAAGGGCTTATTTTATAGCTAACTGTTATTAATGGCTGAGAAAAGAGATGAAAAAAGGCGTGCAGAAAATTTTTTCCCAGATAGTTGGCACCTATGAGCTAATCAATCATCTTTTGACCTGGGGGCTGGATATTCACTGGCGTCAGAAGGCTGCTCGCCTGGCCGTTTCCTTGGGAGGTCGCTGCTGGCTGGATATTTGTACCGGTACCGGTGAGATGGCCGCCTTGGTGGCCAGGCGGTGGAAGAAAAATCTTTCCCGTAGAGGTCAAGAGGCTGTGTTTTCCCGTTATTATACCTTTTTAAAAAGCGGCAGGAAAACCCCGGCCAGCCGGAGCAAAGCTGAAGCCCATCTCCTTTGCCCGAAGAACAATCTGAAGACTCGTTCGCCTATGGTGGTGGGGCTTGATTTTTGTTGGGAAATGCTTATCAATGCCCGCCAAACAAAGGCCCCGTCCCTGCCGATCCCGCTGGTGTTTATCCAGGGGGATGTCGGCCATCTGCCTTTTCCTGACGGAACTTTTGCCGGGGTGAGTATTTCCTTTGCCACCCGTAATCTTGGTTTAACCCCGAAGACGTTGCTGCCTTTTTTCCAGGAAGTCCAACGAGTTTTACAGTCGGGAGGAGTATTTGTTAATCTTGAGACCTCTCAGCCGCGGCCGAAATGGCTGAGAAAGATGTTTCATATTTATGTCCAGCTGACTGTAAAGCCTCTGGGCCGCCGGCTCTCCGGCTCGGCCGCGGGCTATGCTTATTTGGCTCATACCATTCCCCGCTTTCTTTCGCCAGAAGAATTGCGCGAGACTCTTTTACAGGCCGGCTTCAGCCGGGTGGAGGTAAGAAAACTCTGGTTAGGGGTGGCTGCCATCCATTTAGCTTATAAAGAGTGACCGGAATAGAATTTTTTTGTGGGAATAATCTCCAGGCTTGCTTAAGAGGAAGGGTTGACCTATTATGAAGATTCTTTTAATTTAGATTTTTTGCCAGAAGGTTACTTCTGGTTAGAAATTTTGGTTCTCCCTTATCAGGTAATATGATGAGAGTATTTAACTTCTTCTTATGTTTAATCATTATTGTCGGAATTATGGCTTGTAGTCTCCAAGTAAAAAAAACCATCAGTCTTGGGGAAGTCTCCCTGGAGAACTCCCTTCAGCAGATAACGGCCACCCGGTTAATGGATTATGTCCGCACCTTGGCGGCCGAGAAATATGCCGGCCGCTTGACGGGTACCGTTGAGTACCGGGCGGCTGCCCGCTGGTTAGCCGGTAAATTTAAAGATTTAGGCCTTCAGCCGATGGGGCAGTCAGGGAGTTATCTGGTGTCTTTTTCCAACCCGTATACGGTTATTTTTGTTGGCGGTGAATTGGCTTATCTTTATGGTTCAGCCTCCAGGCCGAGAAAAAGAAAATTCGTTTATGAAAAAGAATATTATCCCGGTTCTCAGTCAGCTGACGGAGCGATTACGGCGGAGGTGGTTTATGTGGGCTATGGCATCACTGCCCCTGAACTGGGTTATGATGACTACCAGGGGGTTAACGTTAGAGGAAAAATTGTTTTTGTTGAGCCCGGTGCCCCCGTTTCTTATGAAGAGAATCCTGCGGAATGGCCTGATTGGCAGCCCTATGTTTCTCCCCGGTATAAGATTAAAATGGCCGTAGCTCATGGTGCCCGGGGTATGCTCTTTAACTCCCTTCGGGTTAATCCTGATATCGATTATGTTTTGGGTTTTCGTGTAGCCCAAGTAGGGGAGGCGGTGACCAAGGTACTTTTCGCCCGCACCGGCAGAACTCATGCTGAAACCATCCAGAGGATTAACCAATCACGGACTCCGCAATCTTTCCGGACACGGAAGAAATTTCGGATCGAGAATTTCAGTGAGCATTATCCCAAGGGGAAAGGATACAATGTTTTCGGCTTACTCCCGGGAGACGATCCTCTACTTTCCCAGGAGTATATCATCGTCGGGGCGCATCTTGATGGAGTAGGTTTCTGCTATGAGGTCATGCCGGGAGCTAATGATAATGCTTCGGGGGTGGCTGTTCTCCTGGGAGTGGCTGAGGCCCTCAGCCGCAGCCAGCTAAGATTAAAGCGATCAATTGTTTTTGTCGGCTGGGGAGGCACCGAACAGGGGAATCGGGGAGTTGAGTCTTACCTGGAACAGCCGCTTATTCCCCGGAAAAAGACCGCCTTTTATCTTAATTTAGATGAAGTAGGGGTGGGAGACCAGCTGAAAGTGGCCGGGGCAGTGGATTATCCCCGGCTCTGGAAGTATTTTGAGCGGCAAAGAGCCGGCCGGACAAAGCTTAAGGTAGCACTTGAGAATTTAATTGACCGCGGCTGGCCCCGGCGGGATGCCCTGTTTTTTAAAAAGAAGAAAATTCCGGCTTTTGATTTTCAGGCCGTTGGAGCTGAGAGCTTTATTCACACAACTAAAGATAAGCCCGAGACTTTAACGCCTGAGACAATGGTCCAACTTGTGGGCTGGCTTTCTTTTGCCTTGCAAGAGGCAGCTAATGCCGAAACTCTTCTTCCCGAAAAGAGAGAAAAGGGGTCCAGGGGGAGCTAGTTCCGCCCCTTATGACTGGAAAGCCTGGACGATTCTTTCCAGGGCCTGTTCCAGGAGAGAACGAGGACAGGCCAGATTGAGTCGTTGAAAACCTTCGCCACCCTGGCCGAATTTCGGCCCTTCATCCAGCCAGACCTTAGCTTCCCGAAGTAGTTTTTCTTTAAGCTGTTTGTCGGAAAGCTTAAAAGCCCGAAAGTCAAGCCAGACAAGGTAGGTTCCCTCCAGAGGGGTGATTTTAATCTCAGGCAAGTGATTGGTGAGGTAATTTTTCAGAAAGAGATAGTTGTGGTGGATATACTCGAGAACAGCTGTCAGCCAGTCTTCGCCCTGGTTGTAAGCCACCTCGGTGGCCACAATCCCGAAGGTATTAGCCAGAAAAAGGCCGGCTTTAAGGAGGGTCTGCTGGAAACGGGAGCGGAGTTGATGATTGGGGATGATGGTGTTGCCCATCTCCAGTCCGGCAATATTAAAGGTTTTATTCGGGGCGGTACAGGTAACCGTGATTTCACTGGCGTCTTCGGAGACCAAGGCGGTGGGGGTATGTTTAAAGCCAGGCATGACGAGATCCGCGTGGATTTCATCCGAGATGATAATAATTCCCCGGCGAAGGCAAAGATTGACTAATTCCTTCAATTCTTCAGCTCGCCATACCCTGGCCACGGGATTGTGAGGACTGCAGAGAATAAGCAGGCGGGCTTGGTCATCGAGCTGGCGTTTTAAATTATCCAGGTCCATGCGGTATCGGCCATGCTCGTTAATCAGGGTATTCTGGATTAAACGACGGCCATTGTTTTCCACTGCCAGGCGGAAGGGACGATAAACCGGCGGCTGGATAATCACCTTGTCTCCAGGTTGGGTAAAAGCTTGAACAGCCAGATGGAGAGCCGGAATAACTCCAGGAGTGAAGATGATCCATTCTTTCTCTATTTGCCAGGAGAAACGTCTTTTCATCCAGGAGATGACAGCCTGATAATAGGATTCCGTTAGTCCTGTATAACCATAGATGCCGTGGGCGGCTCTTTTTTTAATTACTTCGACTACAGGAGGCGGAGCGGCAAAGTCCATATCGGCTACCCAGAGGGGAATGATATCTTCATCTCCCACTTTCTCCTTGAGGAAATCCCATTTCATGGAATAAGTGCCTTGCCGGTCGATGAGTTGATCAAAATTATATTTCATAGCTGACCTTCCTCATAATGGATAAAAAACAATAATAAGATGGTCAATCGTTGGCTCTAAGAAGGTTGAGATTACCCCAGACAAGTGACTTTGTAAAGAGGGACATTTGAAAGAGTAATTCGTCAGGGACGGAACACCTCCAGGAAGACAGGAAAAGGTTAAAGCGTGGTCTAAAGACCGATTCTATTCCTGCATAGATAATTATGATTGTGTCATCGTTTTGTTAGTTTTGATATTTTTGGAATAAAATAGATAGAGGGAGGTTGACAAATAAGTTTGAATTTAATAAATTCTTGACGATAAAATTCTCGGCAAGGGAAGGGTTCCTGAGGAGAAGGTAATATCGTGCGGAGAAATAACCAATGAAGCAGTCTAAGTTGCCCTTGAAAGCCTTGATTGCTGAGGATGAGGCGATTGTAGCTCTGGAATTAGAAGATAGGTTCATTTCTATGGGCTGGGAGATTGCCGGCGTTACTTCACGAGGTGAAGAGGCGATTGATTTAGCAGCAGTGAAGAAACCGGATTTGATTGTTATGGACATTAATCTTAAAGGAAAAGTGGATGGAATAAGAGCTGCCGAGAAAATATATCAACTTTATTCAATTCCCAGCGTTTATGTCACCGCCTGTCCTTTTCCTGAAGTTAAAAAGAAAATGAGCTCTCCTTATTATTTTCCCGTGATTATTAAACCCTTTGATGATGAGGTGTTTCTCCAGGCTGTGAACCACGCGTTGCATTTTTCTCCGACATCTTCTTTTTCATCATCTCCCCTAATGGGAGATGATTGAGTTGATTTGTCATAAATTAAATTCCTGCACAAAAGTTAGTAATGGTAGTAATGTTATCAAATTGACATATAATTAATTATAATTAAATCCCGGGGTGGCTCACTTGATTTTCCCGGGATAAACACTTTAACTGGTAATGGCAGGCAGGCAATTGAGGACGGAGTCAACTTCTTATCCTCATATCTATATTTTTCCTTTTCGCCCTCGACCAGTATATTTCCCGGTATTTTTTATAAGCCTTGTCCTTTTTCTGAGTGCTTCTCTTCTTTTCCCCCAAAGTTATCTGGTTCATACTTACCGAAGTGAATCAGGGTTGCTCAGTCCCGAGGTCCATGATTTCGTCCAGGATGATTATGGTCGGCTCTGGATAGCCACCCGCGGTGGTATTTCGGTTTATGATGGTTTCCGCTGGGAATCGTTTACAGTCAGCAACGGATTACCCGGTAATGCTGTAATTGCTCTGGACAAGGACGAGAAAGGTACCATCTGGGCATTGATTGAATTCCCTAACCCCGAACTCTGTTACTACGAAAATAATGTCTGGAAGATTCTGCCACTGGAGGGAATTTTCCCAACCAGAGTTAGATTTACTCAACTGAGAGTTTCTCTTCAGAAAGATGACTTCCGTCTGGCCATCGGAACGAAGCTCAATGGCCTGTATTATTTGAGCCAGGGAAAATGGCATCATTATGATGCCACCCGGGGATTAGTCGGCAATTGTATTCATGGATTTGAGTTTTTCGAGGGGAAACTTTATGTGGCCACCGAAACAGGCTTATCTGTTATCACTCCGGAGGGAGTTGACCGTCGATGGAATGAAAAAATCCCTCTTTTCTCCCAGGGAATAGCCGGGCTGGCCATTGAGAAAACAGAGAAGTCTTTTCGTTTGTGGTTGGCGGGAAGTGACTGGTTGGGGATTTTCCAGGAAGGTGAATTGAAAAAGCTTATCCGGCCGGCGGCCATTCCGGTCAATAAGGTTTATCCCTATGTTATCTTGTGTCCAGATAAGAAAGATGGGGTCTATTTCGGCAATCCAAATGCTTTATATCACTATGTCCACTCCCTAGGAGAAGTTCGTTATTTGAATCGAACAAGTGGCTTGGTAGCCGAGGGAGCAACGGCTTTATTCCTGGACAAAGAAAAGAACCTCTGGGTAGGCAGTGCCCGGGGCATAAGTAAACTGGTCAGTGAAAGATTTGCCAATTACACCCGGGTTCATGGTCTCCTTGAAGATGAAGTCACGGCTATCCAGGAAGTTAGACCCGGCTGGTTGGTTTTTAGTCATAACCATGGCCTTACTTATTTCAAACAGGGGCAGATGATCACCCTCTCCTTTAAAAAGAAGGAAGAGAGTTTACTTTCTGAAACCAGGGTCCATGATTTATTCAAAGATAGTCGGGGAAATATTTGGGTGGCTGCCTCTGATCTGGGACTGGGGATTATTGATCAGGAAGGAAAATTATACTGGGTGAGCTCTGACCAGGGAGTGCAAGGGCGAGTGTACTCGGTAATTGAAGATGGACAACACCGGTTTTGGGTGACTACCGGGGAAGGACTTTTTCTTCAGCGAGATCAAAAATTTTATCAGGTTGAGAAATCTCTCTTCGGGAAGAATATTTATTTAAGGAAACTGTTCTGCCGACCTTCAGGCGAACCGGTGGTTGTCACAGGGTATAAGGGTTTTTATAGACTGGAAGGTGAGGGGTGGGTACAATACGCCTCTCGCGATAATCCGCTGGAGAATAATGTGTATGCCTATCTTGAAGATGAGCAGGGCCAGGTGTGGGTGGGAACTCTGGCCGGACTGGTGGTTGTAAAAGATGGCCGATTTTTTCCGGCGGATTTTAGGGGAGAAACAATTGATCATCCTGTCTATCTTCTTTTGAGGGATAATCAAGGCCGCTTGTGGATTGGAACCAATCGAGGAGTTTATTGCTGGGATGGAAAGCGACTCCTTCATTTTGATAAAAGTCTGGGGCTTTCCGGCGATGAAATCAATAGGTCGGCTGGTTTTATTGACAGCCAGGGTCATCTCTGGTTTGGAACCGACAGCGGTGTTTCCCGCTATCAGCCGGAATCTGATTTAAGTCCGGAGGAAATTCCCCCGCCCCTGGTTACCTTGGAGGGGCTGGAGGTCGGACATCAAGTTTTTCCTCTTCAAAAGCCAGTTTCTCTCAAATATTATGAAAATAATCTTATTATTAATTTTCGGGTGACTTCTTTTCTGGATGAAAACAAAATTTTCTACCGGGAGCGGTTGTTGGGATTTGAAGAGAACTGGAGTAATGACCGACGGCTGAGAGTGCTTTTTGAAAAGTATACCAATCTTCCCCCGGGAAGGTATGTTTTTCAGATTCAAGCCCGGAACATTCTTGGGCGGTGGAGCCCGACTGTTTCTTCAGCCCCTATTATCATTCATCGAGCTTTCTGGACCACCTGGTGGTTTATCCTCACTCTAGCTCTTTTGGGCATGGGGGCTTATTATGCTGTTTTTCGGGCAATTACCGGCCGGCGATACACCCAACGTTTGAGAGCTCTGATTCGTCATCGGACTTCTCAGCTGGTCAGTTCCCTCCAGGAAAAAGAAGCTCTCTTGCAGGAAATCCATCATCGCGTCAAAAATAATCTTCAGATTGTCTCGAGTCTACTATATCTCCAATCACAAAGAATTGGGGACAGAAAAGTCAGGGAAATTTTCGAAGAAAGTCGTCATCGGATTCAAGCGATGGCTTTAATCCATGAGATTCTTTATGGTTCAGAGAGGATTGATCGAGTCACTGCCAGAACTTACTTCCGCCGAATTGTCAATCCCTTGATAAAAGCATATCTGGGAAATTCGGAGAGAGTGCGGCTTGATCTCGAGGTAGATCGGGTTGATTTAACTCTGGAAGAAGCTGTTCCCTGTGGTCTTATCTTGAATGAATTAGTCACCAATGCTTTGAAATACGCTTTTCCCGGTGAAAGCGAAGGAGAAATTAGAATAAGGTGTTATCTTGAACCTCAAGCCGAAGCCCCAGGGAAGAAACAATTGATCTTAGTGGTGGAAGATAATGGCGTCGGTTTACCTCCGGGTTTCAATCTGGAGAAAACCACCACCCTGGGATTGAGATTGGTGCGGAACCTTGTCCGCCAGCTTGAGGGGACAATCGAGGTTAGACGGGATAAAGGAACAATTTTTATTATTCGGATTCCCCGGTAAAGACCAAGAATTCTCACCTTTTCTTTGGAGAAGTTTGGACGGAATTAGCTACGGCTTAAGTTTTAAGCAGAACTTTTCTTGAGGGGTTTACCTCTTTTCTCCCCACTGGATTTAAGGATGGAAAAGAGGTTGCCAAAGCAGGTCGATTTTGGCTATTCTGTAAGACCAAAAAGAAAAGGAGTGGATCAGATGGAGATGTCGTCGTTTGCGACCGTGTTGACCATCAAGCTGGATATGATTCAGACAACGGCTCTGGGTGCCTTGGTTCTTTTTCTTGGGTATTTCATCAAAAGGAGATGGTCTCTGCTGGATCGGTTGAATATCCCGGCGCCAGTAGTTGGCGGCTTGATTTTTGCCACCCTGGCACTTGTCTTTCGGTTGACTCGTCTGGTGAGTTTTGATTTTGATGTTGCTTTACAGACACCCTTTATGATTGCTTTTTTCACCACGGTGGGCTTGACCGCCAGTTTTTCGCTACTTAAAGTAGGCGGCCCGCAGGTTGTGCTTTTTTGGGGGATTGCTTCAGTCCTGGCTTTTCTCCAGAATGGAATCGGGGTTCTTGGGAGTAAAGTGCTGGGGGTTCATCCTTATCTGGGGTTGATTACGGGTTCCGTGACGATGACCGGTGGTCATGGTACAGGTCTGGCCTTTGGGCCGCTCTTTGAAAGAATGGGAATGCCAGGCGCAACCACTTTAGCCGTGGCGGCAGCTACTTTTGGCCTTGTTTCCGGCGGGTTAATAGGAGGGCCTGTCGGAACCTATCTTATTAAGAAGAGAAAATTACGTTCCCGCTTTCAACCTCTGCCCTCATTGGCTGGCATAGCCCCTGAGGGTAAACAACAACTGGCAGAAAAAGATGAAGGGCGGCTTGAAATAAGTGCCTATGAAATTCTTAAGTATTTAACCATAATTCTGGCCTGTATGTGGGTTGGGTCCCTTCTGTCTGCCTGGATTGAAAGCCAGGGGATCACCCTCCCCGCTTATATAGGAGCCATGTTGGTTGCTGCTTTGGTCAGGAACTTTTTTGATTTGACCAAACTGGTCCCCATTTCTCAAGGCTACATCGATGTTTTGGGTTCCGTCGCTCTTAATTTGTTTTTAGCCATGGCTCTGATGAGTCTTCGTCTCTGGGAACTTCTGGAACTGGCTTTGCCTATGCTGGTTATTCTCTGCCTGCAGGTTATGATGATGGCTGGTTTCGCCCTGTGGGTGACTTTTAATCTTATGGGACGGGATTATGATGCCGCGGTCATGGCCGGTGGCAATTGTGGGTTTAGTCTGGGAGCGACCCCCAATGCTATTGCCAATATGGAGTCACTGGTCGAAAAATTTGGTCCAGCCCCCCGGGCTTTCCTGGTTATCCCGATTGTAGGAGCCTTTTTTATTGACTTTACCAATGCTTTAATCATTACTTTTTTTATTAATATCGTGAAGTAATCTAGTGAATACCTGGAAATGGGGCTCAAAACAGATGATTCTCTGGATTTGTTATTCATCATTTCAGATTACACCCAAAATAGCATGCCCCTCGACTCTTTCTCGGGTCAAAGTAGGGACCAGTTTTTAAGGAGACAAGCCGATATATTGGCAGGAAGAGCCAATGTCTTTTTCCGATTAATTGAGGAAAGAGACATCAACTCTTGACTTAAACATCCAGAGATGCTTCGGGCAGCAGAGAACAGGTCACCAATTTGGTTCAGTCTTTTTTTTCCATCTCTTACTGATGGCCAGGCGTCAATGAGAAATTATTTTGATATTTGAAATAAGATGTTTTTGACTTTTTTCCGGTGGAGTGATAATTATTGTCCTTAAATAAGTCCAAGTCTAAAGGAGTAAAGAAATGATTTCCCGCCGCCAGTTTTTAGCCATTGGAGGATTGAGTTTGACTACATTTGGCTTTGTCGAGCAGATTCTGGCTCAATCCGGCGAAAAATTAATACCTAAAATAAAAGAGATGGTCCGGGGAGTGGAGCTAATAACGAAAGCTGATTATGAAGCCCGTCAGGAAAAGGCCCGCCGCCTTATGGCGGAGCGGGGAATAGATGGTTTATTCCTGACCGCCAGTACCAATCTGGTTTATTTTACCGGTGTGCAGTGGCGCCGGAGTGAACGGACCTTTGGGGCGCTGCTCAGTCGGAAGAAAGAACCGGTTTGGATTTGTCCGGCTTTTGAATTGGAAAGAGCCAGAGAACTTATTCCGGCTGACCAGGAAATTAGAACCTGGGAAGAGCATGAAAGCCCATATGCTTTACTAGCTGGCATCATGAAGGACCTCGGCGCTTCAACCGGCAAATTGGCTCTGGGACCCACAGTACGGTTGTTTGTTTATTTTGGCCTGCGCCGGGATGCTCCTCATTTAGAGATAATCAATGGAGCTGTGGTTACCGAAGGTTGTCGGGGGATTAAAACTCCTAAAGAGATAAAATATATGGACCTGGCCAATCGCATCACCAAGCTGGCGTATCGGGAAGGATTTAAGCATCTTCATGAAGGAATGACCCAGCGGGAACTGGCGGATTATGTCCGTCAGGCCCATCAACAGATGGGGGTGGCCGGCGGCGGTTGGCCCCAATATGGACCTAATACAGCCTTTCCCCATGGTTCCCGGAAGTTGCGTTCCTTGAAGAAGGGAGATGTGATTTTAATTGACGGAGGCTGCAGTGTCGAGGGCTATCGCTCGGATGTCACCCGAACAATTATTTTTGGTCGAGCAACAGCGAGACAGCGACAAGTCTGGGAGATAGTCCGGAGGGCTCAACAAGCTGCCTTTAAGGCTATTCGTCCGGGAGTTCCCTGTGAAGAAATAGACAGAGCAGCCCGCCGGGTGATTGAGGAGGCCGGTTTTGGGCCGGATTATAAATATTTCGGCCATCGTCTGGGGCATGGGATCGGGCTGGAAGGACATGAGTATCCCTATTTAGTGCAGGGAAACAAGTTAAAGCTTCAGCCAGGGATGACCTTCAGTAATGAACCAGGTATTTATATTTACGGCGAATTCGGGGTACGCCTTGAGGACTGTTTTGTTGTCACCGAAGATGGTTACCGGGTTCTGGGAGGAATGGAAGCTGTTTCTATTGATCAGCCATTTGAGTTACATTGAAAGGTAATCTGATCATCCCCTTCCGGGCTAATTTTTCAATTAAATCGTAATTTTCCAGGGATTCCTGCTTCCATTCCAGTTTTAAGATGCTGCCATCATGGCGGCTGATCCATATTTTCCCGTAAAGATGTTTTGTGGAGGCTGTTGGCCGGGGGAAGGCTTCGATGATGACGCTCTCGATCCCCTTTAATCGTTCATGACCGATAATTCGATAATTGTGGCTCTGCTGCCAGTAAGAGCTGAGCAATCCAATTGGTCCAAAAACAATATTTTTATGTTTGAATCTGGTTGTCTTCAGGAGTGAGTCGGGAATGTTTTTTTTCTGGCCATTCTCTTTGAGGAGAATTCTTTTTTCGGTAATCCGGCCATCCTTCCAGATGAGTTGATAGTCATAAAGTAATTTATTACGTTTGAAAAAGGCTGTTGGCTGATAATAGGTAAATCTCCGGGCTGAATAATAAAGGCGCTCCTCAATCTCCTCAAGGCAGACAAAATGGAAGGCCGAGTGGCTGAGAAGTTCACAATAAGAAGCACATTTCTCGAGAAGGTCTTTCAAGTTAATTTCTGCAGATGGAGACACGGGGAGCAGGCAGAGAATAAACACTAAAGTTGAAATGAACAACCGTTTAATCAACGGATCGGTTCCCGTCATCTTTTCATCTTCTTTAATTATCCCCCCTTTTCTTTTTAAGGCAAGAGCGGAAGGAGGCTTAACTAGGCTGCCAGGAGAGGTAAACCGTAATTTCATGGCCAGCCCTTCTTCTGAAAATTAAACGGGGTTATGTTTGGCTTTTTCTCGGGAAAGAACAACCGGTGAACTCAGGGCAGCCAGTCAGAGAGATAAAACCTCAGGAAAGGGGAAATGTCTCCATAAATCAGCTTTCTAATTGCCTAGTGGAGACAGCAGGGAAGATTGCGTTAGGAGAATAAGTAAGTCAGCGTCTCTTTCGTCTTTTCCAGAGTATAGTTTAGATCTTTGGTTGAATGAGCCGCTGAAATAAACATTGCTTCAAATTGTGAAGGGGCTAGATAGATACCTTTTTGAAGCATTAGACCGAAGTAGGTAGCGAATAGATCAGTGTTCGACTGGATTGCCTGTTTGAAATTGGCTACCCTGCCTTTTTTGAAAAAGAGACAACCCATTGAATTGACATGATTGAGACTAAGAGGCAGGTCTTCTTGTTCGATGAATAAGTTAAGCTCTTCAAAGAACCAATTGGATTTGTTATTCAGTTCTTCGAAAAAACCTGGTCGGGAGATAATTTCGAGTGTTTTTAATCCGGCTGCCATGGCCAACGGATTGCCTGAAAGAGTTCCAGCCTGGTAAATCGGTCCAACTGGGGAGATTTTCTCCATGATCTCTTTTTTTCCCCCATAGGCCGCTGCCGGCAACCCCCCGCCCATCACTTTGCCTATCGTGGTGAGGTCTGGTGTTACTTGGTACAAGCTTTGGGCCCCTCCGGGATGGACGCGGAAGCCGGTCATCACTTCATCGAAAATCAGGAGGGCTCCATAACGGTCGCATAAATTCCTTAGGTCGGACAAGAAGCCCTTTAAGGGAGGAATAACACCCATATTACCCGCTACTGGTTCCACGATTACGGCGGCAATCTGGTCAGGAAAGTTTTCAAATAAATACTGGACGGAAGTTATGTTATTGAATTCAGCGATTAAAGTCTCCTTCGCCAAGGCGGCCGGCACTCCGGGACTGTTCGGTTCGCCAAAAGTCAGAGCGCCTGATCCGGCCTTAATCAGGAAGCTGTCTCCGTGACCATGATAACAGCCTTCAAATTTAATGATCTTGTTGCGTCCGGTAAAACCACGGGCTAAGCGAATGGCACTCATGGTGGCCTCAGTGCCAGAAGAGACCATACGGACCATCTCCACCGATGGAATCAGTTCCACTATTTTCTCGGCCAGCTGGACTTCCAGTTCTGTCGGAGCTCCGAAGCTCGTTCCTTTTCTTATTACCTCCTGGAGAGTTTCGATCACTTCAGGGTGAGCGTGCCCCAAAATTAAAGGCCCCCAGGAGCCGACATAATCGATGAATTCTCTTCCTTCGATATCATAAATTTTACTTCCCTGGCCGGAAACAATGAAAAGAGGTTCAAGATTAACACTCCGGAAAGCTCGTACCGGAGAATTAACGCCGCCCGGCATTAAGAACTTTGCCTTTTGAAACAATTCTGTGTTTTTACTCATTGGCTATTTATCTCCTCTATCTTGGGTGAAATGACAAGTGTCTGTTCTAGCCCAACTATTTTCTACAATAAGACTATGAATTTACTTCGGCCAACCAGCGGGCTACATCTTTGGCTGAATAGGTAAGGATTAAATCCGCGCCCGCTCGTTTAATAGAAGTTAAAATTTCCAGGGTAATCTTCTTTTCATCAAGCCAGCCCATTTGAGCAGCTGCTTTAACCATGGAGAATTCGCCGCTGACATTATAAGCAGCCACTGGCAGATTGATCCTCTCGCGGACGCGGCGAATAATATCTAGGTAAGCCAGAGCAGGTTTGACCATAATGATGTCCGCCCCTTCTTTTACGTCCAGGTCAACTTCATAAAGGGCCTCACGGGCATTAGCCGGATCCATTTGGTAAGAGCGCCGATCACCGAATTGCGGAGCGGATTCGGCTGCTTCTCGAAAAGGGCCGTAAAAGGCTGAGGCGTATTTGGCTGCATAGCTCATGATTGATATTTTTTCAAAACCATTTTCATCCAGGGCCTTGCGGATGGCAGCGACCATTCCATCCATCATTCCCGAGGGAGCAACCATATCAACTCCTGCCCGAGCATGGGTGAGAACTTGCTTAGCTAGCATTTCCAATGTAGCGTCATTGTCGACATCGCCCTCCACCACCGCCCCGCAATGCCCGTGATCAGTGTATTCACAAAAACAAACGTCTGAAATCACGTATATCTCCGGAACGGCCTCTTTTATGGCTCTCACTGCTCGCTGGATGATACCCTCATCACTCATGGCGTCTTTTCCCTGGGCATCTTTAATGGCGGGGATACCGAAGAGGATTATGGCCGGTATGCCCAGATGGTGGACCTCCTTCACTTCCTGGACTAGATAATCGATGGATAGTTGATACTGGCCAGGCATTGACTTAATGGGTTTTTTTACCCGTTTCCCCTCGACGACAAACAAGGGAAAAATAAGATCGTTAACCGACAATTGAGTTTCCTGCACCATGCGTCTGATATTTTCATTCCGCCGTAAGCGACGGGGGCGGTAATAGGGTGTAAACATGGTTTCTCTCCTCAAATATATTTTATTCACCTGGATTATCCAGGAATAATCCCGGTTATTATTTTTTTGGCTGTTTCCTCAGCACAAAGGACACTGTCACCGATGCTTATTCCCCGACGGAAATTGCCCGTAAAGTATAAACCAGGGAATTCCTGTTCCAAGTGGTCAAATAAAGCCTGAACTTTTTTGTAGCCCAGTGTATACTGGGGAATAGCCTTTGGCCAGCGGCGAATTTTGGTGTAGACAGGCTTTGCTTGAACTCCGAGAAGGGCCTTCAAGTCTTCAAAGACAATTTTTTCTAATTCTCCATCGTCTTGGAGAGCATTTTGGGGATTACGGGTTCCCCCGACAAATGTAGTCAGGGCCACCTTTCCCCGGGGAGCTCGTTGGGGAAAAAGGGTGGAACTGAAGATTGTTCCCAAAGTTCCCCTTTTTTCTACAGCTGGAACAAGGAAGCCGAAACCATTTAAGTCGTGCCGAACATCGGCTTGATTAAAACCCATAAAAACAACTGCCACGGGAGGATACTCCACTTGAGCCAGCATCTCGGCTTTCTCCTTAATCAGCGGCTTCAGGAGTTCTGCCTGGACATACGTGGGAACAGCCAAGATTACTTGGTGGAATTGCCGCTTCTGGACCGCACCTTGGTTATTGATAACCAGGAGGAACCCCTTGTTTGCTGGGGAAAGAGCTTCAATTTTAGCTGAATAACAAATAGAGCGACCCAAGTACCGAGCCAGAGTTTGGGGGAGGATTTGCATCCCGTTAACAAAGGAAAAAATCTTAGCTCGGTCTTTGGCTATTTCTTGGCGTTTTTTTCGCTCCCGGGAGCCTTTGATCGCTCCTTTAATAAAGCTTCCATATTTTTGCTCTAGAGCAAATAGCTTAGGAAAGGCAGCCGGAGCACTTAATTTCTCTGGATCCCCGGCATACACGCCAGCTACAAAAGGATTGATGGCATAGTCTAGGAATTCTTCCCCTAGTCTATAACGAACATAATCCCCCAGTGAAATATCCTCTACTTTGACGGGGGGAAGGAAGGGTTCTCTTAGCAGACGAAATTTTGCTTTCCAAGAAAACAATTGACTTTTCAGGAAAGCAGGTGGAGAGAGAGGTAACGCCTGTAATTTTCCCTTTTTGACAATGAAGCGATTGTTACTGACAGAATTAGCATATATTTTTTCCTTTTCCAGACCCAGCTCATCAATCAATTGCCGCAATTTCAAGGAGGTTTCAAGAATACTATTGGGACCCAGATCGGCCAAAAAACCGTTTTCTTTTTCCGTTACCAGAGAGCCGCCAACGTAATTATTTTGTTCGAAGACCTCCGCTTCTAATCCGGCTTTCTTCAAATAATAGGCCACACAAAGGCCAGAAATTCCACCACCGACAACAGCAATTTTCTTTATCGTGTGCTTCATCATGTTTCACCTTAACGGAGAGATGTCTGCGGCCCATTTTTTGGTGTATTGTTCTTTGACAATTTCTTTGAGGGCCAGAAGAAAAAGGGGAGAAGTATTAAGGGCTTCCAGGCAGATGTATTCGTCAATGCCCTTTTGTCTGGCCAGGTCATGATAGATTACTCCCAGTTCATAAATAGTCTCGGCATTATCGGCCACAAATCCCAGAGGATAAACGTATAATTTCTTTACCCCGTGGGAAGCTAATTCTTCAATTTTGGATGATGTAGAGGGGGAAAGCCATTTAATGGGACCAATTTTACTTTGGAAAGATAGATGGATCTTTATATTTCTTTCCAGCAGTTCTTTTTGAATTAATTCAACTGCTTGGCTGATTTCTTGTAAATAGGGATCTCCCTTTTTGTGTCGACTCAGAGGAATGCTGTGAGCACTAAAAAGAACATGAGTTGGCTCGGAAGATTGGGATACGGGAATATGGAATAATAAATGTTCAGCAATGGCTTTGATAAATAGTGGATGGCAACCGAAGCGGTAGATCAGGAGGACTTTTTCCTTGGAAACTCCGCTCTTCAGCAAAAGTTTCTCGATTTTATTTTTAATCGAGCCTGTTGTTGTCGTTGAGTAAAAAGGAAAGAGGCTTAAAGCAATGATCCGGTCAAATCCGTCGTGGATGACTTGAAACCAGACCTCTTCCAGGAGGGGACGCCAAAAACACATGGCAGGTGATACTTTAAAGACGACGTCATCCTGGTCCTTATTCAACAATTCCTCAAAGAGTTTGGCCTGTTGGGCGGTGATTTCCAGAAGAGGAGATTTGCCTCCCAGTTGTCGATAAATTTCGCGGATTCGCGGGAGGCGTTTTTTTATTATGAATTTAACCAGGTGCTGTCGAATCATCCGGGGAATTGGTATATCCATTATTGCTGGATCCTGGAAAATCTTATAGAGATAAGGTTCAACTGTGGCTAGAGAATCAGGGCCGCCCATGTTGATTATTAATACAGCTACTTTCATCACAACTTTTCCAAGCCCTTAAATAGTGCGGGAGAATTTTGGTTTATTCTCTTTTGTTTGAGGTAAGTAGGCATCGAATTGCATGGCGATATTACGAATAAAAAGCCGTCCTCTGGTGGTAACTTTTAATCGCTCGGGGTGCAACTCGATCAATCCATCTGCTTCCATCTCTTCTAGATTTTTCAACGCTTTGGCAAAATATTGATCAAAATTAAGATTGTATTTATTCTCGATGTCGCTTTTTTCGAGGTGGAAGTGACACATTAATTTTGTAATCACCTCCCGGCGTAGACGATCGTCTTTATTTAAGACTACTCCCCGGAAAATCGGCAGATGACCGGAGTCGATCTGTTGATAATAGGGAGTTAATTTCTTGAAGTTTTGGACATAGATATTGGATAACATACTGATTGAGGTGATACCGAAGGAGATTAAATTCAATCCAGCATGAGTGGAATACCCCTGAAAATTACGATAGAGAGTCCCTGCTTTCATCGCTCTGGCCAGTTCATCATCAGGTTTGGCGAAATGATCCATTCCAATGTAGACATATCCAGAGCAGGTGAGTTTCTCGATGCTGAGTTTCAGAAGCTCCAATTTTACTTTTGGTTCAGGCAACCATTCGTCTTTTATCAAGCGTTGGTGTTTAATCAATTGGGGCAGGTGAGCATAGCTGAAAACAGCCAGCCGATCAGGTTTTAAATCCAGAACAATATCCAGGGTTTTGGCAAAAGAGTCCACTGTTTGGAAGGGCAATCCATAGATCAAATCAATATTTACGCTGTGGAAGCTAAGTTCTCTGGCCCAGGCAACTGTCCGTCTGGTTATTTCTGCCGATTGAATCCGATTGACAGTTTGTTGAACCTGCGGATTGAAATCTTGAACACCAATACTACATCGATTGAAACCCACTTCGGCCAGGGCCTCCATATGCGCCCGGGTCAGCCCGCGAGGATCTATTTCAACCCCGATTTCTGCCGCCTGGTCGAATTCAAAGTAGAAGCGGATAGCTTCTCCTAGGCGGATAATTTGTTCAGGCGAAAGAGAGGTGGGTGAGCCCCCTCCCCAGTGCAATTGTCTAACCTTGCGGGCGGGATTGATCAAGGGGCGTAACAAGGCCATTTCTTTTAGAAGATAATCAAGATAAGTGTCGATTTTCTCCCGGTCGTGAACAACCATCATGTTACAGCCGCAAAAATAACAGAGCGTATCACAAAAAGGGAGGTGAAAATACAGCGAAATGCTTTCCTGATTCTTAAATCGGTCATCAAATTTAAGATGATGAAGATACTCTTTTTCTCTTACCCCTTCGTGAAAAAAGGGAATGGTCGGATAACTTGTGTAGCGGGGGCCTGGTTGATCGTACTTTCGTAAAAGATCCAGCTCAACATCAATCTGATCTCTATTGCTCATGGTCACCCTTTTTTTTGTGGTATTTGGCGCTTAACCGGCGTACTTCCTCCACCAGGAATTCAACCTTGTCCAGAGGAACATCGGGAGGAATCCCGTGTCCTAAATTAAAAATATGCCCGCTTTCATTCTTGAAAAGAGACAGAATGCGTTCAACCTCCCGAGAGATGGCTTCTTTGGAGCCGTAAAGAACGGCAGGGTCTAAATTCCCCTGTAAGGCATAATCCTGGTAGAATAGATACTTCGCATGAGCCAGATCCGTCTGCCAGTCTACTCCCAGCACTTGGGCCTGACTATTTTTTAATTCAAGGAGATGGTTGATCCCTCCCCTGGTATAAAGAATAACAGGGACACCCAGGGGCTTTAAATCAGAGGCTATTTTTTTTAAATAGAGAGCTGAAAATTCTCCAAATAAGTGAGGGGGTAATATATTTCCCCAGGTGTCAAATATCTGTACTGCCTCCACCCCGGTTTCGATCTGCATTTTTAAATAATCAATTACTACTGTGGTTAATTTTTGTAGCAATTGGTGGAAAAGGGCCGTGTTGCCATACAAGAAGGACTTGGTGTGTTTGAAATGGCGGGTGGGTTGACCTTCAATCATATAAACCGCCAGGGTAAAGGGAGAACCGCTGAAGCCGATCAGAGGAGTCTTGCCTGCCAGTTCCCGGCGGCTCATCTGAATAGTTCTGCTGACAAAAAGTAATTTTTCGCGAATTGCCTCGATTTTTAAGTTGGTCATATCGGATAGGCTTCTTATCGGGGGAGAAAGAAGAGGACCGTGATCGGCGGTAAATTCTAGTTTTTGCCCCAATGCTTCCGGAATGAGGAGAATATCGGCAAATAAGATAGCTGCATCAAAGCCGAACCGACGAATGGGCTGAAGGGTTATTTCGGTGGCTAATTCCGGTGTTTTACAGACAGTTAAAAAGTCATATTTTTGCCGGAGAGCCTTATATTCCGGCAGATATCGCCCCGCCTGTCGCATGATCCAGATAGGAGTGCGTTCTAAGGAAGCTTTCTTGATGGCTCTTAAAAACAAATATTCATTATTCCTCATGGCTCTCTCTTTTCCTGAAATATTGGATAATGGCTTGGACCATGTCATCGACCGTGCTTTTAACTGGTTGAATATGAATGGGCAGGCCGGCAGAGCGGATAACTTTGGCGGTAGTGGGACCAATAGCAGCCAGAGCGATGTTATGGTTCTTTAACAAATCGTAAGTTGAATCGCCCATTAATCTCACCAGAAATGTAAAAGAAGAGGGGCTGAAAAAAGTGATGGCCTGGATGTACTGGTGTTTAATTAAGTGCTCCAATCGTTCTTTCTTGAAGCCGGGATTGGGGACGATTTGGTAAAAAACGGCAGTATGAACTCTCGCCCCTAGTTTCTTTAGACCCACGGCTAACTCCGGCCTAGTTAAATTGGAGACAGGCAACAAGATATCCTTGCCCTTCATATTTTCTTTTTTCAGGGAGTCCAGTAATCCGGCAGCTGAATATTTTGTTGGGATTAAATCTATCTGTATGCCTAGCCTTTGAAGAGTAGTTGCGGTTTTCGGCCCGACGACGGCTATTTTGTTTTGAGCCAAGGAGAGAGAATTCTTCTTTGTTTCTGCCCAAAAATAACGGACAGCGTTCTCGCTGCTAAAGACTATCCAATGGAATTGATCAAGTCTTTTTAGAATGTTTTTTTTCTCTTCCTTATTATCAGACGCCTGGGCAAGTAATGTCGGAAACAAAAGTGCTTTCCCGCCGCGTCTTTCAATTTCTCTGAGAAAAGGCGGGGCTTGATCAGGGCTTCTGGTAACGACGATACTTTTGCCTTCTAGTTCCATTGCCTTTCTTCAATTCCCCAGAATCACTTTGGCCCCCATGGCGATCAATTCTCGAGCTAATTTTTCTCCCAATTGTGAGGCTTCTTCTGGTTTGCCTTTGGTTGTCTGGCAAATGAAAGTGGTGCCGTCCTGGCTGCCGACAAAGGCGGTTAAGATCATTAAATCTCCCTCAATTCTGGCATAAGCTCCGAGGGGAAACTGGCAACCTGAGTCAAGAGAACGGAGGAGACTTCGTTCAGCCGTTACACAAGAGAAAGAAGGCCGGTGGTTTATTTTATCTAATATCCTTTTTAAGCTTGCCTCATTTTTGCGGATTTGAATCCCCAGTGCCCCCTGCCCAACAGCCGGTATCATGGTTTGCGGATCAAAAACCTGATAGGGATATTTTTTGATGTCCAAACGGACCAGAGCTGCTCTTGCCATAATTATGCCTTCCAGCGAATGGTTATGAAGTTTTCTTAATCGAGTGGGAATATTTCCTCGCAAGTCTTCTATTTGGAGGTCCGGACGTAATCGCAGCAATTGACATCTCCGGCGGAGACTGCCTGTGGCTAGGCGGGCTCCTGGAGGTAGTTGATCCAGCTTTTTCCCCTCCAAGGTAACTAAGACATCTTCCACTGGACCTCGGGGAGGCACAGCCACTAATTCTAACTCCGGAGGAATTTTCGAGGGCAAATCTTTTAGACTATGGACAGCTACATCGATTTCGCCATTCAACAAGGCCTCTTCAATGGTTTTGGTAAATACCCCCTGTCCTCCGATTCGAGACAAAGAGGATTTCTGATCACGATCACCCTGGGTTTTAATAATAATCCGCTTTAGACAGAAATCCGGGGCAATATAGTTTATTAATTTTTCTATATATTCTGCTTGTTTTATAGCTAGAGTACTTCCTCTGGTACCGATACGAATTGTTCCTTTTTTATATGACTCCATCTTACTTTTTCTCAAATTCATAAAGATCGGATAAAAAATTCAAATATTGTTGATATAATTGAGGCTTTTTAACTGTGGCTCTCAATAGTCGTATATGTTGGTGTAGTATCTTTTTCATCAGGCTTTCCGTCAGGTATTCGATTTGGGGCATTTCTTCGTGAGGCAGCCGAGACCGAAGGCGCTTTAATTCATGTTTTCTTAAATTTTCAAAATAAAGAGAGAGGTGATTAATGATGTGGGAAGAGGCATGGGTCGAAACCCATTGAGCAAAGCTCTCCACAGATTGAAGAATTATCTTTCTGGCGCGGGGTAGTTCTTGGTGTCTTTTCGCTAAATTAGTATGAACAATCTCTTCCAAGTCATCCAGATTGTAAAGATAGATCGAATCTAGGTGGTCCACGGCTGGATCGATATCTCTTGGAATGGCCAAATCAATTAGAAAGAGAGGATTATAAGGGCGATTTTTCTGAAATTTTTCTATCATCTCTCGTGTCAAAATGTAGCCTTGACTTGAGGTGGCGGAAAGAACGATATCGACCTTGGCCAGAAGTGCAGGGAGGTTATCAAGAGTATAAGCTTCACCGGAAAATTTAGCCGCTAAGGATTGGGCTTTATCCAGAGTTCGATTAACGACCAGAATCCTGCCGACACCCTTTTCCCGAAAATGCTGCGCCGCTAATTCGGCTGTCTCACCTGCTCCTATTAGCATGACGCTGCGCTTATTTAACTCCGTGAATATCTTGCGGGCCAATTCAACCGCAGCGTAACTCACCGAAACAGCCCCCTCCGAGAGGAATGTTTCTCTCCTAACCTTTTTTTGCGCTTGCAGCCCGTAATTAATAAGTTTATTCAGGAAAGTATCAGTACCGCCGCAATTATAAGCCAGTCTATACGCTTCTTTTACTTGGCCGGTGATTTGAGGTTCTCCCACTATCTGAGAATCCAGGCCAGAAATAACCTGAAAGAAGTGAGTAACAACTTCTTTTCCCCGGAAAACGTAAAAATAACAATCATCGGTAAAATATTCACAATTCTTATATTCATTTAGCCATTTCCTAATGGCTGTTATTTCCGTTGCGGTGAGTTCTCCACTTAAATAAATCTCGGTGCGATTACAGGTTGAGATGATCATTATCCCCTTTAAATTAAAAAGATTAATCAGCTGGCGGATTAAAAAATCCTGTTCTTCTTTGGAAAAAGCCACGGCTTCTCTGATTTCTATAGAGGCTGTCTTATAAGAAATTCCGATTAAGGTTAAGGGTAGTTCTCTTTTCATTATCGAATTTTGACCTCAATAGAATTCATGAAATGATCTTTCCATTGCCAAGTGGGATTGAAGGAAGCGATTAAAACTGGAAAAAAGGTGAAGATTAAAATGAAAAAACCGGAAGCTTGATTGTCGGATATTCTCTCAATGAGGTAGTAAACCAGCAAAACAGAAAAGGCCAGAAAGGATAAGGTATCAAACACTGAGGACAGGGACATCGTCTTTAAATATATTTGGCGAATAAGAAGTTCGAGACCATGACCCAGCAGTAACATTGACAATAAAATTCTGGTTTTAATTTCATGCTTGCGTTCTTGACCGAAAAAAATTTTGGAAAAAGCATATAAGATCATCAAATATAAGAAAGGAAGAATAAAGCTCAGGAGCTGATCTATCAAATGCATAGAACTATTGAACTCCATTCATATTAACTTTTTTATTCGTATCATTCTGATGATTTAACTATATCGATAGATTAAATAAAATTTATTTTCAATTTTTCATGACCATTTCATGACAAAACAACCAGGTAATCTTTTTCCCCTGAAAGGATGATGGCAGAAGATAGCTTTAGGAACAGAAAAAGAGTTCAATCTGGGAGATTATCTTTTGATAAAGGGGAAATAAATAGCTTAATCTTCGAAACGGTAGCCCTGTCCGCGGACCGAGAGGAAGACTTTAGGTTTTTTAGGATCATCTTCGAATAGTTTCCTGAATTTCATGATAAAATTGTCTACTGTTCGGGGAGTGGGGGCGACATCCATGCCCCAGATTTCTTCCAGAATATCGGCCCGAGTAAGAGTTTCTCGAGAACGGCGTTTCAAGAACAACAGCAATCTCATTTCTTTCTCGGAGAGGACAACCTGCCCTTGTCGACTTTCGCAGGTTCGACTGGCGATATCCACGCGGAAGCCGTTGATGGTTATCACCCCTGTAGAAGGAATTCGACGTTGGCCAGTACTCCGGCGAATCAAGGCTTTTACTCGAGCGAGAAGTTCTTCCATGTTAAAAGGTTTAACCAGATAATCGTCGGCTCCTGCTTCCAGTGCTTTAATTCGGGTGGTAAGATCTTTGCGCACGGATAAGATTAAAATAGGGGTGTCATCGTTATGGCGACGTAATTCTTCAAGCAGTTTTGTGCCGGGCACACCAGGCAGAAGAATGTCCAGAATGATAACATCGAAAACCTCTGTTTCCTTCGATTGGAGGAATTGTTCAGCTGAGGTGTAGGTCCTGGTTTCGTACCCCGCTTGAGATAACGCTAAGCTAACCACTCCTTTAATCAACTCGTCGTCTTCGATAAGGGCTATTTTATATCGCATCGGATGCCTCAAGCGCGTGGCAGTATAAGATGAAATTCTGCCCCTTTTCCTTTCCCCTCACTGTGGGCTTTAAGGTCGCCTTTCATCTGCCAGGCAAGTTGACGAGCCAGAAAGAGACCCAGGCCACTTCCTGATTTTTCAGTGGCGTAACTTTGCCCGGATAATTTGAAGGCTTGAAAAAGATTCTCCGCTTGTTCCGGAGGGAAGCCGGGGCCATTATCTTTGACAATCAAGACCACCTGGTTCTTTTTTTCTGTGATTTTAATGGTCAGCACAAGTTCCGGAGAACAATACTTAAGAGCATTGTCAATAAGATTGTCCAAGATAATCCGGAGAGCATGAGGATCAGCCCGGACAGAGTAAGACTTCTCGCGATCATAAAAATGTTCAACTTTTGCTCTGGAGAGACCAAGGGAACTATTCTGAAAATAGCGTGGTAAATATTCAGTGAGGGACAGGCGGCGTGGACGGAGGCGAATTTTCTCTGTTTTGAGTTGATAGCCGGAGAGAATGTTGTCAGCCAGGATTTCTTGTTCTTTTACTTTCTGGAGAGCTAATTCAATGTAGGTCTGAAAAGACTTGAGTTCCTTTTGTTGCTGGAGAGTTTGGAGTAAAGCCTTGATTCCGGAAATGGGAGTTTTGATTTTGTGGGCTGTTCTTTCCCAAAATGCCCTGATTTCAGCCGCTGTTTTCTGCTCCAACTGGATATATTGGTAAAGGAGAAAGCTGGTGATAATAAAAATTAAACCGAGAAGGCTGGCTTCTCCAATAAGCATGATCTTGAGTCGATTGTTTTTCCTTTTTATCCGGGATATTGTTTTAGGTAGAGGTCTGACAGCTAAGTTAGGCCAGAGAGGGGATAGTTGTTTCACCAAGTGAGTGTTTCTGTTTCTATTTTCAACCCGGATAACTTCGAAGTTTTGGTAATTTGGGAGAGATCCAAGTGAGGGTTTGGCTTTTTGGTGCCCCAGCCTTGACGCCAGATGAACTAACTCTGCTTCCAAAAGCCGTAGTTGATAGTACTCCTGTTTCTCAATTGAGCGCTGAATAAATATCGTCCACCAGGTCAAAAGGGCGGCCAAACTTAAAAGAGAAGCTCCGAATAGAAGGTGGTGGGCGTGTCTCTTAAGCCACATGGTTTGGTTGATATTATTATATTTTCTAAATTATATTAACTTAAACTTATTTTTTTGATAAGAGAAATAAAATTTTTTTATTTATCTTGGTTGTTTCTCTTTCTGGGGTTGTTTGTTTTTGAAAAAGCCGGTTATTAATGGCTGTTTTTAATATTGACTTATTTTCTTCCTTTTTTTCTTAAGCGCTGGGCTGAAGGAGTAACAGCCAGCCCTCCGAGGGAGGTGCAACGCAGTTCCGGGGGGAGCATTTTACCTGAAGAGAGAACAGCGTCAATAGTTTCATCCAGAGGAATGGGATTCTGGTAACCTCCGAGGATAAGATCAGCACAGACAAAGGCACTGGCGGCGGCGAGGGCATTGCGGGTATGACAGGGAATTTCGCATATTCCTTGAACTAGGTCACAGACAGAACCCATGGTGTTCTGGAGGGAAATGGCGGCGGCGTGGAGAGCCTGGCTGGCGCTGCCGCCACAGGCATCCACCACCGCCGCGGCGGCCATAGCGCCGGCAGCGCCAATTTCCACCTGACAGCCAGCGACTTCAGCGGCAAAGGTAGCCCGGTGGCCGATGAGCAAGCCAACGGCTCCGGCGGCAAAAAGAGCCAGCAGGGTCTGGTTCTCTTCCAACTTTTTTTCTTCGCGGAGAGTGGTTATTACTCCGGGTAAAACACCGGCTGAACCGCCAGTGGGAGCCGCACAGATGACTCCCAGACTGTTGGCCTGGTGCATAACCGCCATGGCTCGAGCTGCTGCCCGAGCGTGGGGGCCACCGAGAGCCACGGTTTGCTTTTCAATAGCCTGGGCAATCTTATGGGCACTTGGCTCGAGCAGCTGCATATTGACCTGTTCTGCCTGCAACCCGGCCTGAATGGCTGCCTCCATCACGGTGAGTCTTTTCTTCATTTCCGCCAGACATTGGCGGGGAGAAAGACCTAGGAGAGTGCTTTCATATTGGAGAGCGATCTTTCCCAGAGTCAGATCTTTTTCCTTGGACATATTTTCTATATCGGCACCAGAGGAAAAAAGAGGTGGTCCTTTTTGGAAAAACATAAGGGGAGAGCTACGCCAGAGTTTAGCCTCCGGCGAGAGGGCTTTAATTTTAGTGAATAAGGCCGAAGAAGGTTGATATTTAAGCTTGACTGTAAAGAAAGCTTTCGGGTCTTTTGTCTGGTATGTTAATTCCCGGGCGAGAGGGGATAATAGAGAGCGGAGTTCCTTAACCTTGGCTTTTTGGCAAAGGAGCAGAAGAACATAATCTTTGCCCTCCAGATTAACCGGCCAGTCGTTTAGCCTCACAATTTTAATAGCCCCCCCGCCAATTGATTTGGCCACAGCCGTGAGCATTGTTCCTTCTCGGGAACGCAGGCGGATTTTGACGCTGTTGGGGTGGTCGGCCTCGGGAAAAGCTGAGATTTGAAACCTGAACCGGAGATTATGTTGGGCGGCGGTGGCGAGGGCCTGGGTGAATCTCTTGTCCGTGAGAGACCAGCCCAGCAATCCAGCGGCAAAGGCTAAGTCCGCTCCCTGCGCCTGGAAAACACGGCCGTAAGAGCCTTCAGGGTGAAAGATGAATTCCGCCTCCGCAGGTGTTTCACCAAAAAGTTCACGGACGATTCGGCTGATAAAATAAGACCCGGCTGTATGAGAGCTGGATTGTCCTCTCATAATCGGCCCTAGTACATCGTTGAAAATACTGATAAATTTAGACGGTGGTGATTTCATAATTACTTCCTCTGGGTTTAATGGGGTCTGGTCTCCACCGGGAAAGATGTTTGATTTTCTGAGTAGCCACCTTCAACTTGAAGATTATTATATAGTTCATTTAAGGAAAAAATCAAATAAACCTCTTTATCTACAAGAGGAGGCTCATTTATATTTTCCCTTATTCTTTCCCTTCGTTCTTCCAGAAAAACAGAAGATCAGAGGTCATTTTCGTCTTTATTCTTAATTTCCGCTCCTGTATTCTTCTCTTTCAGGGATAGGCGGCAAGCCCAGTGAGTAAAATTTTTTTATTTTTAATTGTTAAAGGCTGTGGATGGCCAAAAGAGGCCGACAAAACCCTTGTTATTATATATAATATTGATAAAATATATAAATATAATTACCATTGTAAAAACAATGAAACATTTGCGGGACTGGAGCTTAAGAAGCAAGATACTTCTACACATTATTGTTATAGGCATTTTAACTGCAGGAATCCTGGCTTTTATTTACTTAAGAACCCAGCATAATGTGATTTTAACAATGAGTCGCCAGAAAGCTCAATTAGCCATGACCGTTGTTGAGAGCCAATTGATGAAGTTTATGGAACAAAAACGGGATACTGATTTAGCTTTAACCATAGAAAGAATTTCCGGAGTTGAGGGTCTTCTCGGCGTCAGGATTATTGATCCGGAAGGAACAACTTTATATTCATCAGATAGTCAGGAAGTCGGGACGAAGATTGATAAAAATATTCTTGTCTGGCTGGAGGAGAATAGTAAAAGGAAGGCTATGTTTCTTCATCCTCAAAAAGCCATAATTAAAAGTTTTAAACCTATCCAGAATGGAGAAAAGTGTCTTCGTTGTCATAACCCTGACCAAAAGATATTAGCTTTTCTGGAAGTGGATGTTGATAATAAATCAGCCCTGGCTCTTCTCCATAAGGTTCAAAATCAGGCGATTATTGTCGGCCTTACCGCCCTTTTCATTCTTTCCCTGGTGATTATTAGATTATACGATAAATTGTTACACTCACCTTTTCGGGAGTTGAAGAAGATGATGGCGGAGGTGGAAAAAGGGAATCCGAAAGTGAGGTTGACTTCAGATAAAAACGATGAGATTGGCAGCCTTATTCAAAGTTTTAACCATATGGTTCGGAAATTACAAGAATCAAACCACAAAATTGAGAAACTTTATCAAAAGGAAATTAGACGGGCTGAACACCTGGCTTCTATCGGAGAATTGGCGGCTGGTCTGGCCCATGAAATAAAGAATCCCCTGGCTGGAGTAAAGGGAGCTCTGGAAGTAATGCGCCACCAGGTTAGGGACGATCAAACCAAACGAGAGATTTTTGACGAAATGCTTCGCCAGTTGGAAAACATTGATAAAACGGTCCAGGATTTGCTGACATATGCCCGACCCAAGGAACTTAAATTTTGCTGGGTTGAGCCTAATGAATGTGTTCTTAATGCTATTAAAACAGCCCAGACACAGACCACCGGGAAAAAAATTAAATTTGAATTTTCTGGTTTACCGGATGGAACCTTAGCCTACCTTGACCCGGATGGAATTCAGGAAGTAGTTTTGAATTTAATAGTCAATAGCCTTACTTCTATTGAAAAAGAGGGGACAATCTCCCTTACTCTGGAACGTACTCCTGATAATAAGCTGATTATTAAAGTAACTGATGATGGTTGTGGTATCCCGGAGGAAGTTATTCCCCATATCTTTAAACCATTTTTCACCACCAGAAAAGACGGGACTGGTTTAGGACTATCCATTTCCAAAAAGATAATTGAAGCTCATGAAGGCTTGATAACTGTCGAGAGTCAGCCAGGAGGAGGAACAACTTTTGCCATTATTTTACCGGGAGCGATGCTTGTTCCTCAAGATAGAAACGAGACGATAAATTAAAATGGGACGCAAGAAGAAAGTTCTGGTTGTTGATGATGAAAAGTTGATCCGCTGGTCTCTTGTCCAAAAACTATCTGACTGATTTGAATTATGAAGTCAAAGAAGCATCTGATGGAGCTTCGGCTATTCGTCAGATGGAAGAAGACCCGGCGGAAGTAGTTCTCCTTGATGTTAAGCTACCAGACATCAACGGGACCGAACTCCTCCGCAAATTCCGCCAACAGTGGTCTGAAGTTCCTGTTATTATGATAACGGCTTATGGAGTTATTGATGATGCTGTCCGAGCGATGCGGGAAGGAGCCTATGATTTCTTCACTAAACCCATAGATTACACCCGCCTGATGGGAACTCTTAAAAATGCTATTGAAGCCGCCTCTTTAAAGAAAGAAATTGCTTATTACCGGGAAAAGGAGGAAAAATCCTTTGGTATTTCTCAGATCGTGGCGGTTTCTTCCCAGATGCGCAATATCCTGAAAATGGTCAGAAAAATAGCTGAAAGTGAAACCTCGATTGTCTTATTAAGTGGCGAAAGCGGCACAGGAAAAGATCTTCTGGCGCAGGCTATCCATCAAATGAGTCGGCGGCGAAATGGTTCTTATGTGGTTATAAACTGCTCAGCCATCCCTGAAAATCTACTAGAGAGTGAGTTGTTTGGTTATGAGAAAGGAGCTTTTACTGATGCCCGGAACGAAAAAAAGGACTGATAGAGCTGGCCGATGAGGGGACTCTTTTTCTTGATGAAATCAGCACTATGAATTTGAATCTTCAGGCTAAATTACTCCGCTTTCTGGAAACGCATTCTTTCAAGCGGGTGGGGGGCTTGAGAGAAATTGAAGTGGATCTTCGGATCATTGCGGCCACCAATGTTAATCTGGAAGAAGCGGTCCGGGAAGGAACTTTCCGCGAAGATCTTTTTTATCGTCTCAATGTTTGTCCGGTCAACATCCCCCCCCTTACGGGAGAGAAGGGAGGATATTATTCCGATTGCCAATCATTTTATTTCCTTTTATAACCAGAGATTTCGCAAGAATATTAAAGGATTATCCCCTCAAGTGAAGAAAATGTTTGAGGAGTATGACTGGCCCGGTAATGTCCGCGAGTTGCGCAATGCTATTGAAAGAGCGATGATTTTTGAGGAAGGTCCATATATTAGTGAAGAATATTTACCTCTTCCTACTCTGAGAAGCCCGGCCCATCGGCCAGATGGTTCAGTTGATCGATTATTAGAGGCGGGATTATCTTTACCGGAGATGGAAAGATTGGTCTTAGTCAAAGCTCTGACCCGCACCGGTGGCAACAAAACCCGCGCTGCCGAGTTGCTCAAGATAACCCGAGATACTCTCCGCTATAAATTGAAGAAATACGCTATTAAAGCCGAGGAGATGGGGTTATCGGGAGAATGAACAGCTATAGGAGAAAGAGACCTGACTGAATAGCCTGGTTGAATAGAAAGTCATGTTATAAAAGGAAGTAATGATATCAAGAAAAAGACTATATTTTATCCTTTTCCTTATAGGTCTGTTTTTTCTTTTTCAGGTCAATCTGGTGGCCCAGATAAGTGGCAGCGCTCATGACTTTTCCCAGGCAACCTGGTCGTCCGGCCGGATCTGCGAACCCTGTCATGTTCCCCATACGGCTAGCATTTCGAGCACCGTGCCTCTCTGGGGTCGACCGGAAAAGACAACCGCTTATACCCTTTATAATTCGCCGACCATGGAATTTTCACCGGATCAACCTGGCGAGTATTCTACCTTCTGTTTGAGCTGTCATGATGGTACAGTGGCCCTTAATAGTTACGGGGGACAGACCGGGAGTACTTATATTTCCGGGGACGCCCTTATAGGCACTGATCTTAGTGATGATCATCCCGTCGGTCTGCGCTGGGCCCACCAGGATACAGAGAGCGGTAACTGTTCCAATTGTCATAATATGCATATGGGAGGGACAGGATTGATTTCTGAGTTGCCTTTCTTTGGGGAGACAGGCAACAAGAAAATAGAATGTGCCACCTGTCATGATCCCCACGGTACAGCTGGTTATCCCAAATTACTGCGGAAAAGCAAAACCTTCTCCGAGCTTTGTTTTCACTGTCATACTAAGTAGGCCTTATCACACCAGGAGTTGGGGAGAGGGAAGCCGTGGGAAAAAATCATTTATTTTAAATTCAAATAAGATCTGGGGGCGTGCTCAACACCGTGACAGTTGAGAAAACAGGCCCCGGCCAGGCGTCCCTGGTCGACAAATTCTAGACGTCCGGAGCGATTGGCTTTAATTCGTAAAGGGTCAGAACCATCATTGAACCGGATTAAATGGGCATTAAGCTGGCTGCCGTGAGCATCATGACAAGTGGCGCAGGAGGTTCTGACTTCAACGATATGCTGGCGGTGGTAGGGGAAGCTCTCATCCCCCAGAATACTTTCCCGGGAATGACATTTATAGCAAAGAGCATAATGTTGGGGGCTTTCCGGTAGATAGTCATTGGTGTTATATTCGGCGGTCAATAAATACTCGTAGTCAGAACCATGGGGTCCCCGTGGGCCGGCCGGATCACTGTTGTTGTGGCAGTCAGTGCAGTTGATCCGGCTGCCGACGTTATAGGGGGGCTTGAGACTCGGGACCTCAGGATTGCGGCCCGGTGCCTCGATAGGATGATAAGAAGGGTTGGTCGCGCTGGTCCGGCTGGGGATGTCCAGACGGGCGAAGGAGAAAGGATTCACCCGGGCATGGCAGCGGTAGCAGAGCTGGTATTCGAATTCATCCTCGTTTTTAGGACTCCTTTTAGGCAGAGGGCCTGCGGCGGATGCCGCCGGAGAACGGCCGTGGCCGCTGTGGCAATCCAGGCAGGTAGTCCGGCTGCCGTGGCCGAAACGACCTCCCCGGAGAGATATCCGGCCGGTGGTAAGAGCAGAAAAGGTGGGGTGGCGGCTGGCTTTACGGAAAACCGTCCGCAGATTCTTCATTCGCACGGTTGGACTGAGCTTACCTTCATTGATAGCCCGGGTAACCTCGGTAGAGTCGCCGTGGCACTGGAAGCAGAAGTCGTCTCCGGCGATGGGGAGAAGAGTTGTGCCCGGTACCCCGTGACTGACATGACAACTATTGCACCGCTGAGGTAGTTTAGTCCAATCAAGGTGGGAGCTAATCTGTGCCATCAAAGGAAGACTGAGAAGCCCCATAATAGCGATGCTGTTAAGTAAACCCCGGATAATCATTATTAGCCTGCCTGAGAGATGTATTATACAAAAAATATTGGTAGATGTAAGCCTCCTCTCTCTCCAGAGGGGGAATTTAAAGACATTCAGTATCTCTATATACCAGGTGGATTTCCTGGTTTAGCCTGGATTTTTGCCTGGGAGTATCAGAAATTGCTATGAACCTTCGTTTAATGGCGGCCCTTAGAAGATAATCTGGAGAAGAGAGTAGTTTTATCCGGAAGGAGAAGAGGCCCGTGTTTTTTCTGAGAAGAGGGGGTTAGAGGACACATTATTGACTATCCCCCTGGTCAACAATGGATGGGAATTAATTTTTGAGAGGTAGAAGGAGAGTTTTACTTAGAGTCAGTAAAGGAATCAAAAAAGGGATTGGAAGGAGCGACTGATCCGAATGAAGAAGACCTCATCCTGCCGGAGGAGTCCGGCGAGGCGGCCTACCAAACGACGGTAGGCCACCTGGAGGGTGATACGCCCCAGCCGATACTCCAGGAAAGCTTCATTAAGTAATTCGTAGTCGCCTCGAAAAAAGATATCCTGTCTTTCCCGTCGGGTACTCTGGGCCCGGAGACTGAAATTCCGGAAAAGCCGGGCATTGAGGTGAAGAAAGAAAGATTTATATTCAGCCCGGGTGTTCCCGAAGTAGAAACGATGAAAGCCGTAATCAGCGGTGAAGCTGATCTTTCCAAAATCAAGCGTAAGGCCATTATTCAGGGTGCGGGAATCAGTTGGTCCCCGGAAAGCATAGTCCTGGCGGAAAGAGTTGAAACGGGAATAAAAGTAAATTTCCAGAAAATGCAAAGCCCGGCTCCGTAACTCAAAGCGGGCCAGGTGACTTTTTTGTTTGAGGCCCAGGCTGATGAAGAAGAGCGAAAAGTCCTGGCTGGAGCGGCCGGGCTCGTTCTCCACGCCGCTGTACTGATAGGCGAGGTAAAGACGTAGTTTTTCTAGACGTCCGGTTTCCAGACCGAGGGAGTAGTAACGAGAGAGGTCCTGGCTGCGACCTCCGGAACGGGTTTGCTGAAGCCGGTAAAAAAGTCCCACCATGGTCGTCCAGCGAAGTCCGCCGGAATCCTGCCGCCAATGGAGTTTAAAGCCTGCCCGGGGTTCAATGAGGCGGTCCCGACCCTCGGGTTGGCGGAGATGGTTAATAAAACAGTAAGCTTCCGGTGTCAACAGAAGATTACGGCGGAGAGGGAGATTGAGAACAGTGCCGAAATTATAAGCCCGGGAAAGATATTGGCCAATGTGATTATAGGAGATAGTGTGAATTAATTTCCAACGTCCTTGGCGGCCAAAAGAGTGGAAGAGGTTGAAGGTCAGCACGCCATTCCGGCTTCGCAGGGATGAGCCATTGGTTAAGGCGGTAAGATAATCATTATAGTAGCCGGTGAGGAGAAAGTAGGAGGATTGTCCCAAGTTGATGCGTTCGATTAACCGGAGGTTTTGGCCTCGCCGGTCAAGATCAAAAAATTGGTTGCGGCGGTCTTCGTTCCGGTAATAAAGATTCAGCCGGGAAGGTCCTAAAGTGTGGTTTAAGGAAAAAAGTAATAAATTGACTTGTTCATCGTTGGGGGAGGAGACATTGGCAAAGTATTGCCGTTGGCTGTAACTGATTTTGATAGAAGGCAGATATTTTAGGCGGGACAAAGAAACATAGGCTCCCTTCTCAAAGGAGTGGGTTTTAAATTCGCCGGTCTGGGCTAGTATCTGATCAAAACGCAGCTCTTTTCGACCATAGGTGAAACCAAAGCTGAACGGACGCTCAGTGAAAAAATCCACCCGGGCGCGGTAGCCGAAGTTGCGATTGTTAGGCAGTGTGGTCTCGCCACCGTAATTCAAGCCAAGGTAGTCGCCGCTAAGGGAAAAGGTCATAAATCGCTGATCAAGTAGGTAGCCGCGGAAATTCAGGTTGAGGAAGGTCTGGCCGTAGTGCCAGTTGGTTAGTTGGGGGAGAAAGGGGTTACGGCCATAATACCCCCAACCCAGACGCCCGGAGAGAGAGAAACCCGGCTTAGCAGATAAGAGAGGCTGATGAACGAATAGAATAAAGGTGAAAAGCAGAATTACTAAAGGAAGAAAATTTTTTCTACCCCCCATCTGATGGCGCCTTAGAGATTATTTTTTTTATAAAAATAATCAAAACAAGTAAAAGCTGGGGGGACTTTTCAATTGCCCCCCAACTTCGCGTGGTGTCTGAAAGAATATATACCGATCCTGGTTTATTTTTTTACTTATTGTGACAGGTCAAACAGAGAGCGCTGCCAGCATTGCTTTTAATTAGGAAATTTCCATAAGTATTATCATGTACATTATGACAAGAAGCACATTCCAGTTGATTGTTGCCTGAACCGAACAGCATGTCATTGGCTATTGTTCCAGTAATGCCGGTAGCCGTTGTGGGATCTTTGAGACCACCATCAGTAGAAGCCAGATTTGCGTCATAAGTGAAGCCTACGGGATGGTCGTTGCTTAAATCTGTTCCTACCAGGGCATTTCCAGTAACAAAATTACTTCCTGTACTACCCCCAAAACTATCAATTGCCACTGTACCATCGTGGCAGCTTAAACAAAGCTTGCTGATATTCCCGGGTTGGCCAACTGTGGCATCGAGAGTTGAGCTGCTGTAAGGAGTAAATGTTTGAGTTGTTTGAGTATGATTCCATAGAGGGGCGTCGGTTACGGCCTGTGCATTATGTGGAGTGTGGCAGACAATGCAGATTTGTCCTGAGGAATTCCAGGTTTCACCAGAGAAGTCGTGCTCTGAACCGGAGATACTCTGACTGAGCGAAACAGAGACACAGAGGCCCAGCATGAGCACGGCAGCTGTCAAAAAGAGTTTTTTCATACCTAATCCTCCTTATAGATTTTTTTTGGCAAATTATAGAATGCAATTTTTATGCCATAGTTGTTTTAAAGAAATTAAAGCCTTCTCCCCTGGTAGGAATGAAAAAATATTATCCGATAGTATTAATAAAAACGATAGATATGGTAATTATGCCCCGATTCATGGGTGATTTCCCCCACTTTGGCCTGTCTTTTGCGGCTATTTTAAGTAACGGAAAATCTGAACCCGGCGGTTATAGGCGTCGGAGACATAGATGAAGTCTTGATCGTCGATATGAATGCCGGCCGGTAGCCAGAATTGACCGGGGCCATCTCCACCTTCGCCTACCGCCAACAAGACCCGGTAGTCCTGGTCAAAAATCTGGAAATTATTAAAGGCAGCATCAACCACATAGATATGGTTATCGCTGTCCAGAGCGATCCCTTTGGGTCGAGCGAATTGCCCTGGACGATCGCCAGCCACCCCAAAGTCATCAAAATATTGGTAGTTTTCATCGAAAACCTGAACGCGGAAATTAATGGTGTCTACCACATAAATCAAACCGTCTTTTCCTATGGCGATATGCGTAGGGAAGTTAAACTGCCCCTCATTAGGGCCTCTTTCGCCGAACTGAGTAATAGGGCGGCCATCTAGAGAGAAAACTTTGACCTGATGGGCTTTGGAGTCGACCACCAGCAGGCGGTTTCTTTTTTTGTCGACCGCCAGGCCCACTGGGTTAAGAAAATCTCCTTTTTTCCCTAAGGCTCCAATGAATTTATAATCCGAGCTATAGATATAGACCGCTTTCAGTTTGGGATCAGAGACATAAACCCGGTCGCTGGCATCCACGGTTACCCCTACCGGACCAGCCAGTTGTCCAGGCTGTGAAAGCCCAATAAGATACATTTTATGTCGCCAACGATCAAAAACCACCACGACTCCCAGCTGGGTATCAGCCACATAGAGGCGGCCGCGGGAATCGGTGCAGAGTCCGTGGGGGGTCCGCAGGCGGATAATGCTCCGGCGGGGATCTTCGCCGACCAACCAATCTTTGAGGTTCTTTTTGCGGACAGCCCCAATATCCTCGGCGGAAGCAATGATATCCACCAGCTGGATGCGGGCCGGCTGTGGCGGCGGAGGCCAGACGAGAGAGGGCACTTCTTGTCGGGGAGCCGGCGCCCGGGTACAATTGTTGATAAGAGTCAGGAGGGTCATAGCCAGGAGTCCGCAAAGGACCAGGCGGGTCAGTAAATTGAATTTATTTTTGTCTTTCATTTTAAGTCCTCTATTTACGATGACATTTAAAACACAGCTGGGTTCGGTTTAGAAGCTTATCCACCAGCAGTAAGGGAGAAGCACCAGCATGGGCGTCATGACAGGAGAGACAGGTTAAATTACCCTGAAAAGTTAAATCCGAGCGGGCCTTGCGAGTGAGCTTTTTGCTTTTTACTGGATAGTTGCCACTGACTGGATGTCTTAATTGAGGATGATTACGGCTCAAATCTGGAGAAAGGTCGACTTTTTTTAAGCTGGCCAGAAATGTGTCTTTCAATTTTAATCGGCCCAGGATGGTGACTATCTTCCCTGAGGGACGGTCTGGGACCGCCAGATGACAGGCCAGACACAGCTGATTGGGTTTTTCCAGCAGCAGAGCTTTATTTGAGGAGAAATGGGACTCATGGCAGGCTTCACAGCCAATTTGTTCAATAGCCCCGTGGAGGTATTGGCCAGACTCCCGTTCCCTTTGCCGGTCATCATGACACTCCAGACAGAGCATCTTGGTTGGTCTCTTCAACTGGTGAGCCCAGGCAGAAGCATGCGGAGAATGGCAGCCTGAACACTCACCAGTTTCCAGAGCGCCATGGGGATACGGTTTTTCTTTTGTCTTACTCTTATCGTTATGACAGGCTAGACATAACTCGTTCCCTCCGTCTTCGGCTATTTGAATCTTCTGGTCCTCCGCGGTGTTAAGATGGCAGGTGTCGCATTCACCACTGAGAAAAGGAGAGTGGCTGAAGGTATTTAAGAGAGTTTCATTGACAGACCCATGAGGATTATGGCATTCACCGCAGTCCAGTTTTTCCGCGGGCTGCTGGTAGTGTTTTTTCCGAAAAGCCTCTTCGGTGGCGTCATGGCAGGCCAGGCAATTATCCGGTGTTTTCTCTGTCAGCATGAATTCAAAGTCGGCCCCGTGAGCTTGGTGGCAATCGAGACAGCCTTCTTCAGCCGGTGGGTGAGGATGATCGGTGGCCAGCAGGCTCTGGATTTCAGGGTGGCAGGTGAAACAAAGGCCTTTACCCTCCTGGCGCAGGAATTTTGTGTTGTCGGAAAGATGGGGATTATGACAGCCGCTGCAGCGTCCTTTCTGGAGGGGGGCATGGAGGACCTTTTGGCCTTTGAGTTTTTCTTCTAGGTCGGCGTGACAGGAGAAGCAGAGTTTATTTTCCTCTCCTCGCAATCTAACTTGTTTCCGCCGCGGGCGGCGGTGACAGGTCGTGCATTCTCCTCCACTGAAAGGTGGATGCTGAAATTGAGCCGGAAAGAGGTGTTCCTGGTCAGAGCCATGAGCATCATGACAGCTATCGCAGCCCCTTTCCACCACGGGTTGATAACCATGAGCCTTGCGGAAAGCAGGATCTTCGAGGACATGACAGCTGGCACAAACCTGGGGATCTGGTTGAGGGAGAAGGTGGGGATAGGGTGAGTTATGAGGGCGGTGACAGTCGAGACACCCTTCTTCGGCCGGCGGATGGAGGTTCTTCTTTGATAATTTATTCTGGATACTATCGTGACAGGTGAAACAAAGCTTCCGGGGTTCGTCAGCCAATCTGACAGTGGTTTTCTCTGGAGTAATGGTAATTTCATGACAGATGTCACAGCTTTCTTCTTTGACTGGTGGATGGACATATTGTTTTTTAACTACTTCACCATGACAGTTCAAACAGCGAGTTGCTTTAAGACTAACCAGGGGAGGATGGGAGTTGGCTTCCTGAGAAAATCCTGGTTCAACCAGGACAAGCCCTACTAGGGCCACCAAAATTAAGAGACCTTCCCCATATTTTTTCTTGAGGTAATGACTCTGAATTTTGTTTTCTATCTTCATTTTAATCTAAATAGTTCTGCTCGAGATAATAAATTCTATCCAAACTATCAAAATAATAGGTAAAGTTACCATAAAATTCAGATTAAAAAAAGAGGGAAAATCATTGCTTAAAATTTCAGGGAATGGAGCGAAGAGAGGGCTGTTTCATATCAATGAAGTTTTAAGTAATTCCCCCTGACTCTTAGACCCCATGTCAGAGATGAGAGTTATAACTGAGCCCAAGCGATGACCTGTTTTAGCTGAGATTAACAGGCGACGTGGGGGCCGAAGCAGCCGAAGTTGCTTCAAACTGCCGGGAGCAGGTCATCACTTTGGTCTATAGAAAGAAAGGATGGACATGTTATTTCTGAATTGATTAAGCAAGAATTATAGCTTTTTTGCTCGGGCTCAACCAACATTTCAGGGAAGAGGAAGAATCTTTATTTTAGACTTTCTTTCCCCTTAAAGGAGCGGTTGATGGCGAATTCATTAAAGTCAACATCCCATTCTTCTTCCACCATAAAGTGAGCCAGATGTTTCCCGATTCCTGGACCGAACATAAAACCATGACCACTCATTCCGGCGGCAATATAGAGGTTTTTGATTGGACTTTCGTCAACGAGAGGGCTGCCGTCGGGAGTCATGGTGTAACATCCCGCCCATTGACGGAGAATTGTGGCTTTTTCTAGCGCAGGGACAAGCCGGACCATACGCTGACCCATTTCCCGCAGGAACTCAAGAGAACTATCTTTGCGAATACCCGGGACATTAGGGATGGGTGTGTAACAGCCGACGATGTGGCCGCTTATCAATTGATGGAAATAACATCCGTCGGGTCGATAATCGACCAGCATGGGTTCAATAAATTTAGGCAGCCTTTCGGTGACAATAGCTTCGTGTCTTTCGGGGAAAAGAGGCAAATCAAGGCCGACCATTTTGGCCAGTTCACCGGTCCAGGGGCCGGCACTGAGCAGGACTTTTTCAGCTTCCAGGGTTGTGCCGTCTTTAAGAGTTAACAGGAAATTTTTATCAATTTTTATTTTTTCTACCGGATTATGAAGGAAAAAGGTCTGCTTTTTTTCTTCTAGTTTCTTCTGGTAACCCTTCAACACAGCAAAAGGGTAAGCCTGGCCGTCGTCCGGGCAATAAGCAGCGGCCAGCAAACCTTCGATATTCAGATCTGGAACAATCTCCCTGGCCTCTTCTGGAGAAAGGAGGGCAACATTGACTCCTTCTGCTTGCTGGATTTTGATGTTGGCTTTAAAGACATCCACTAGTTGCTGGGTGTGGGCCAGGAGTAAATAGCCGCCCTGGTGAAAATCAACTGGGAAACCGAATTCTTCTTCCATTTGCTTAAAGAGGGAGATGCTTTCTTTCATCACCCGGATAGAGGTGGGAGTGGAAAATTGCTGACGGATTCCGCCTATACAACGCAGGGTTGAGCCGGAGCCGATATAATCTTTTTCGATGATCGCCAGCTTTAATCCGCTTTCGCTTAGATAATAGGCAGTGGCCAGGCCGATGATCCCGGCCCCGACTATGGCGGTATCGTAGGTGGGCATTATGTCTCTTCTAAATGATATGAGATAGATGAAGAAAAGTTTTTAACACAGCCACCAGCTGGTGTCAACTTAATCTCCACTTTTCTTCGGAATTGCGGGGTCCATGGTCCGGAATTGCCGATTCCGGAAGAATTACGGGGTCGGGCCTCAGTATTTTCTTTATTATCAAGTAGTTAACCCCTTTTTTCACCCTAAAAAACCCCTTAAACACGATTTTCGGGCCCAAAAATCGCCTCTAAGGCCTCTAGTTTCATCTTCATAATGCGTCAAAATTAGTTCCTAGAGAAGGCAGCTTCTAGACTTAACTTCTAGATTTTGAACTTGCCTAAATTGAGATTCTGAGAGACTTGATCCTAAAATTTTTTACTGAGTATCCCATTTCCTGAGGGAAATATTTCTCCTTGACCTAGTGAGATAGGGAAAAGAAGAATAGAATTAATATATATTCGAGTGAATGGCCAGCAATCATTATTAGTATGATGAACTAAAAAAGGATAGGTGGTCTTTTGTTAACCCAGTTGCTGGAAATTTGTCCGTAGACCAAAGTTTTCTTGACAATATCCCTGAAAAATAGGTAGCTTATAGTCTAAAAATTTAGCTTTATATCCTCTCAAGAAATCGATGGACAATTTAAGAATTCCTTCAATAAAGAGGAAAGAAAAAGTCAGAATCCTCGTCAATGGTCAGGTAATCGAAGCCTATACTGGTGAAACAGTTCTGGCCGCTCTGCTGGCCGCCGGGTATAAAATAATCAAGAAAAATCCGGTGAGCCGTGAGCCCCGCGGGGCTCTCTGCGGGATGGGGGTGTGTTTTGAATGTACGGTGACTATTGACGGCGTTCCCAATATCCGAGCCTGCGTCACTGAAGTACAAGAGGGGATGAAAGTAGAATTAGATGATTGAAGACAAAAGCAAATATGAAGTGGTTATCGTAGGCAGCGGTCTGGCTGGACTTGTCGCTGCCAATATCCTGGCTGATTATGATTTAAAAATTCTTCTGGTTGACGAAAACATTCATCTGGGCGGCCAGCTTTTACGGAAAATTCCGGAAGAATTGGGAGAATATCCTGAGGCCCATCTGGATAAAGTTAAGAGAGTTGGCTTTGAGTTTATTGAGCAAGTTAAGCAAAAAAAGATCGCCCTCCTAAACAAAGCCATCCTGATGGGCATTTATGATGACCGGGAGATTCTGCTGGAATGGCAGCGTCAGAAAATTTTTTCCCTGAAATATGACCTTCTTTTGTTGGCCACTGGCGCCAGAGAAAGGTTTATTCCCTTTAAAGGCTGGACTCTACCAGGAGTATATTCCACCGGGTTGGTCCAGGTCTTAATGAAGAGCTCGGGTATCTTGCCCGCCCGGCGGATGTTGATTGGGGGGACGGGCCTTTTTTTGCTCGCAGCTGCTTATGAATATCTTAAAAATGGCGGCCACCTCCTGGGAATAATGGAGCAAACTCCCTGGCTGAATAAAATAAAATTTCTGCCTCAAATTTTTCATCAATTCCCCAAGTTCTGGGAAGGAGTCCGTTATCTTTCTCTTATTTATCGTTCCCGGGTGCCGGTCAAATATAAAAGAAAAATCGTTGAGGCCAGGGGAGAAAAGCATGTGGAGGAAGTGGTGGTAGGTCGAGTTGACAGCCAGGGCAGATTAATTAGTGGCACGGAGAAAACTTATCCGGTGGAGGCTTTAGGGGTGGGCTATGGCTTTGTGGCCAATATTGAAGCCGCCCAGTTAGCCGGCTGTGAATTGGAGTATTCCCGGGATAAAGGAGGCTGGATTGTTAAGGTTAATGACCAGCTAGAAACCAGTGTGGCCGGTATATTAGCCGCGGGTGAGATTACTGGCATCGGGGGTGCTCAAAAATCAATTAATGAAGGACAGCTGGCCGCTTACACCATTCTGGAAAAATTGGGCAAAGAAAAGAGTTCTCACCTTTCCCATAGCCTGAAAAAACTACAAAAAGAGAGAAAACATCATTTGAGTTTTGTTAAATGTTTTAACTCTCTCTATCAGATTGATCCCGCCACTATTCTGGATTTGCCCGAGGAGACGATTATCTGCCGCTGTGAAAGCGTAACGTTAAAAGATTTAAAAAAGGCCCTGAAAATGGGTTGCCATAATCCCAACGCTCTTAAAGTGGCTACCCGTTGTGCCATGGGGAAATGCCAGGGCCGGACCTGTACCCCCATCATCTATGATCTTCTCCAGGCCATGTGTCAGAAAGATGCCGAGAAAATCGGTCTCTTTACTGCCCGCCCGCCCCTAAAACCGATTTCTCTCCAAGCCCTTCGGAAATCAGGCTAGATTAATAACTTCAGGTTATTAATATATTTTTTTAAAAGGGAATTGAGAAAAATAGCCAGCCGGCTTTCCGGAGAAGGGGACCGAATCCTTTTAAAGCTCGACCGGTTTATCCTTCCTTTGAGTCTATCTCCGTTGATGAGCAGGAGCGGCTCTGGATAGAACGCTACCGGCCGAAATGGAGAGGCGGAACGAGGAGAGAGACGGTTTATGACGTCTTTTCCTCAGAAGGAATATTTCTTTTCACCACCAAGATCGCCGGGCACGTCTTAACTCGGCCTGCTTTAAAAACGGCTGCCTTTACCTGCTCCTTCTGACTGAGTCAGGATATATCCGGCCGGTTCGCCTGCTCAAGAAGTAACTCCGGCGGAGGGAAAATTTCCCCTTTTCTTTTATGTCATTTCTTTGACCTGTCAGCTCTGGGAAAGATGGTTTGGGCAAAGGGTCGGCTCGCCTGTAGAAAAATCATTTGCCCTATAGACAGATTGGAAGGTATTGCTTCCGTGAAGAAGGTGATGAAGTTAAAGTCGGCTTTTTTTTTGATGAAGGTAATGATTATAATATGGCCTTTATTTCGCTGAAATCGAGGAAGGTTGATCATGAAACAAAGCATCACCTTGGTCTTTTGTTTTATTCTAGTAATGATTTCAAATGCCTGGTCAACGGAACAGGGAGCGACTTTTCAGGGGCGCCTGGTAGGTGTAATCGCCAAGGAAGATTCTCAGGACAGAAATGATATCTATCTTAAACTGGAATCCACGACCGGGGATAAAGAGGTCTATTTTGTGGATGACTTTTTCATCACCTTCATTATTGAACAGACTTATAAAGTATTATTGAGCGATTATGTTGATCGGGATGTGACTTCCCTGGGGATCAATCTAAAATTGACCAAAATTGCTGTGGCCGAGGGGAAAGTGAATGGACGTTCGGCTGTATTCATCAGAAGTATCGAGAGAATCTTTCCAAATTTTCTCCGTTCGGAGGACTCTTATCTTTATCGGGAGCTTAATCCCGGGCAGCCGAAAGCAGATTTTCATCATCGTTACCTTGAAGTTCCCCTTACTTACCGTAATCCTTCGAAAGGCACCTTTAAACTTTATTATGAACTCTGCAGTGATTTTGATGAAAGTAAACCGACCATCCTCATTCCCACCGACGGGCAGAGAACTTTTTCCCAGGTGGGCTGGGCGGATAAGTATAAAAAGATGTTCAATCTGGATTTCAATACAGTCATTTATGAGTATCGGGGGATGTATTGTTCCCGGATTCCAGAGCTGGAAGGCAAGAATATAAATTGGCCCCTGGCTTACGAATTGCTGAATTCAGACAATGTGGTGGAAGATATCGAACGAATTAGAAGAGATTTATTAGGCGATAAAAAAATTAACATTCTGGGGGGTTCAGGGACGGCCATGATTGGCTTAAAATATATCGCCAAGTACCCCGAGAAAGTAAACCGGGCTTTTCTGATGAGTTTTTTTAAAGATGCCCGGGGAAGCAGTGAAGCCGGAGTGGCCTTCTTTCAGCGATTTCTGAAAGAAAATGACCTGGAGAAGAGATATGAGCAGGCCTTAAAGAGCCCGGGTGTTGATAAAAAACAATTCCTTTTTTTGATCCAGAGGTTATTGTATTACGATGAGAATGAAGTTAAACAAATGATCATTGAAGCCAGTAGACACGATCTCAGTAGATACAGGAAGTATACCAAACTCCTGGGAACAGTGGATTTTTTTGTCCGTTCGGTTCAAAAATACAAGCCGTGGACCGTGGTCTTTATGTATGAAACCAATATCCCTACCGCTCTGGATGATAAATTTGATGTCAATTATCCTTTCCTGGAAATTGCCCGACCGCTGTTAAAAATTTATGGAGAGACACCTGCTTACCAGGGACATCTTTTTGACATTCAGAACCTTAAAAACGTTAATACAGAGATATTGTTGGTGGGTGGAACCCTGGACCAGGTGGCGCCGATATCTGAGCTGGTGAGGATTTATCAAGAGCTTCCCCAGGCTAAGTTGGCTGTTTTCGAGGCCTATCATTGCCTAGCTGCTCCGAAAGAAGCCCGGAACTGTCGGAATAAACTAGCCAATCTTTTCTTTCTATATGGCTCTGACTCCAGAGAACTCATAAGGTATCTGGAGGATTCCAGGCCCGGAAATAAATTCATTAAATTTTATGAATCTTGCTCTGAGAGGGCGAGGAATCATTAAGCTCCAGAGAAATCTTGACAGACAAGAACTCCTTGTGCTTATTAGGCTGAAGAGAATTGTTACATTTTCAATCGTCGACACTCGGTTCAACAGGAGAAGGATTATTTGGTCGTCTAGGTGACCAGAGGAGAAGAAGAGGTGACTTAGAAAGTTTTACGCCGGCGTGGGAAGCGGTTTTTCTCCCAATAAGTTAAGCAGAGGATTCTCCGTCACTTTATGAAAGCGCTTGATAACGCCCTGCTGAAAAGGAATTAGTTCTTTGATTTGCTCCCCTAGGTTTATCGTTTGCTCTGAAGAAAAGGGTGTGTTATATTTGCGTTCTTAATATTTAAATATTTAATACATCAAAGATGAAAAAAATATTATTTGTGGGGTTGATCTGCCTGAGCAGCGCCCTCTCCCTTTGGACTCAAGAAGTAAAAAGAGTAGCTGCCATCCGGGCGGAGGGAGAAATAGTGATTGACGGAGCGCTGGAGGAAGCCATCTGGGAAAAGGCTCCCCAGGCCAGTGATTTTATTCAATTTGAGCCTCAACGGGGGCAGCCGGCCAGTCTGAAGACAGTGGTTCGAGTGCTTTATGATGAAAAATATATTTATTTTGGCTTTCTCTGTTATGATCCCCAACCCGAGAGAATTGCCGCCAGTCAGACCAAGCGAGATGCTGATTTAAGAGAAGATGATGCCGTCTCTGTTTTTCTGGATACTTTTCATGACCGGCGCAGTTGTTATTATTTTGTCACCAATCTTTTGGGTACCCAGCTGGATGGTCGGATCACGGAGAATGGAAAAACAATGGAGACGACCTGGGACGGCATCTGGAAATCGGCCGGTCAACACACGGATTTTGGCTGGACAGCGGAGATAGCCGTTGATTTAAGCTCGATGAAATATCAGCCGGGAGAAGAGAGAATCTGGGGAGTTAATTTTGGCCGCTTCATTCCCCGGAATCTGGAAATGAGTTTCTGGACGGGGCCTCTGGAGTCGCCTCAAAAAGTCTCTCAGTTTGGTGACCTGGTGGGTTTGAACCTGAAGCCAGCCCAGAAGAGAGGTTATCTCATTCCTCATATTATCACCAAACTGGAAGAAGGCAAAAAATCAGAAGTCCAGGTCGGGCTGGATGCCAACTACAGTTTTTCCCAGATGGTCTCCGGTCATTTAACCATCAATCCTGATTTTGCCACGGTAGAGGCTGACCAGGAACAAATAAATTTAACCCGCTTTGAACTGCGCCTTCCGGAGAAAAGAAATTTTTTCCTGGAAGGCTCTGAGATTTATCGGCAACGGATAAGACTGTTTTATTCCCGGCGGATTGCTGATATCTATGGTGGGGTAAAGGTCTATGGAAAGAGTGGTGGATATGAATTTTCTGGAATGAGTGTCCAGACCAAGGAAACAGATTACAGCCAGGAAGGTTCAGCTAACTTCACTGTGTTTAGAGTGAAAAAAGATGTTTTAAAATCGTCTAATATCGGGTTTCTCTTGGCCAATAAATATATAAACGGTCGGCATAAAGGAACAGCCGGCCTGGACACAGCTCTTTATTTTAGCAATACCTTTAAATTCACAGGCCAGCTGGCTTTCAGTTATGGGGATTATAATTCGCAAAACATTGCTTTTTTCTTGCGCCCAAGTTACGATTCAGCTACCTTTCACATTCATCTCCGTTATACTCATCTGGGGGAGAGATTTGGGGATAATGCCAATGAAGTGGGTTATATCAGGGATGATAACCGTCATGAGTTTGATTCCAACATTACCAAAACATTCTGGCTGAAACGCTGGGGAATTGACCGGATCAAGTACAGCTCGAATTACAATATTTACTGGGGGATGGATAAGACCCTCCGCAGCTGGGAGATTATTGAAGGCCTTTCCTTTGATTTCACCAATAAATTTTCCTTCCGCACAGACCATGTGCAGGAATATAAACTTTATGAGAAGGAATTCCGTAATCACCGGACTAAGTTCACCCTAGGTTACAATACCCGCGAATGGCAATCAGCCAGTATCGCTTATTCTTTCGGTCGCAATTTCGACCTGGATTTTACCCTCCTGGAAGGGAGCGTGAATTACAAGTTCACCCGTGATTTTTCCTTTCAGTATGCGCTGACCCGACTGGCTTACAATCCAGATCCTCAGGGACGGAGCACCTGGATTCATGTTTTTCGGGCCTCCAATTATTTCACCAATGATTTATTTATCAAAGTATTTTATCAGGTGAATACCGCTATCGATAAACATAATATTCAGGTTTTATTTGTCTATCGCTTTCAACCGCCGTTTGGGTTTATTCAAGTGGCTTACCAGAAGGGCACCGGCCGTTTTGGCGAAAAAGGGGTTCAGGGACATACTCTGTTTTTGAAATTGACTTACATGTTTTAAATAGTTGCCTTGTTCCCGGTAAAATTTTTTGTTTTGAGAATATCTAGGGGACGAGTTAGAAGTGAGAAAGGCTTGAAGTTTACATTTGCTCATAATAATTTATGATTGTCGCTAGAAGATTTAATCATTTAACCACCTCCACCTTATACCTTCTCCTTACCGGATAAGGTATTCCTTCAGAGAAATAAAGATGCTCCTGTTGCTCAATGGCTCTAAGTATCCCATCAACCTCCAGGATGGCCATTGGCTTTTCTCTTTCAAAAATCTCCAGGTGATTCTTTTTTTCCTCGGAAGATGTCTTTAGCCCGGCAAAAGGCGGCCTTTGTGTTCAACCACATTTGCCGTGCACTACATCAGGCTGAGTTGCCGCGTATTGCTTGTCTTTCTGGCCTGTATTTTTAAGGGAAAAAAAGATCACTTTGTCCCCTTAGAGTCTGCTGAAGTTTTCCCAGGGCATAGACCCGGATTTCATATTCATAAGGACTGGCCAGGAAAATTTTACCGCTGCGGGAACAGTCAAGGCGAAGAAGTGGTTTGCCCCGCAGCCCAAGAGTGCTTTATCTTTCCAGAATTAAGTTCCCTAAAGTATCAACCTGTAAATGCCACCCAGGGCCGACAAAGGTGGTGGAGCATGTTTCCTTAATGAGAGCTGGGCCCTTAATTTCATGCCCGGCCCGGAGATTATCTCGCTGGAAAACAGGGCATTTAATCACTCGGATGCCTTTTTTAATGTTTTCTGCTAACCATATTTCCCGGAACGACTCCCTGGACTCTTGGATAGAGGTAGTGGCTTTTTCCAAAGGAGGAAATTGGGGTTTGGTGACCTTGACCACCGCTTTCAGCCGGAGATTGACCAGCTCCACCGGCGCCCGGGGCTCACAATGGCCATACAATTGTTGGTGTATCTGATGAAAGGATAAGAGGAGAGAAGCCATCAAATCCCGGGTAAATTTTTTCCCTGAAAAAGGCACATTCAATTCATAATTTTGACCCTGATAACGGAGATCAACCGAAGGGAATAAAGCTGTTTTATCTTGGCCTAACCCGGTTCTCTGGAACCAGGCTTCTGCTTCTTTCAGAAGAAGAGAAAAGATGGCCTGTATGGTGGTTATATTGTTTTCACTTAAAAGAAGAAGTTTTGTTCGGACAAAGTCCATGGTTATATCAGATAGAAGAAGGCCTGTGGCGGAAAATAAGCCAGGAAAGGGAGGAATGATAATTTTTTTAATCTCCATTTCCTCGGCTAAATGACAGGCGTGAAGAGGTCCAGCTCCTCCATAAGGCAGAAGAGTAAAATCTCGGGGGTCATGTCCCCGGGAAATGGAGACCAGGCGCAGTATTCTCAGCATATTGGCGTTGACAAGGGTCAGAATTCCTTGAGCCGCCTGCCGAACTTCAAGCCCGAGGGGTTGAGCTATTTCTTCCTGAATGGCTTTTCTGGCGAGAGCTGGAAAAAGAGCTTTTCGTCCACCGAGTAAATCATCTGCCTGGAGGAAGCCGAGAAGTAAATAAGCATCAGTTACCGTGGGCTCTTTTCCTCCCTGGCCGTAACCGGCTGGTCCGGGGTGAGCACCGGCACTCCGAGGGCCCACCTGAAGATGTCCTCCCGGATCAATCCAGGCAATACTGCCTGAGCCGGCCCCGCATTCAGTTACATCAATCATGGGGAAACGGACTGGATAGCCGCCATAATTTCTGCCTCCCCGATGAATATCGCCGCCAACTTGATAGTCAACAGTGTACTGGGGCTGGCCGTTGAAGATTACCCCCGCCTTGGCGGTTGTCCCGCCCATATCAAAGGCAATAACCCGGGGGAGATGGAGAAGCTGGGATAGATGAGCGGCGGCCATAAGGCCGGCGGCTGGACCTGACTCAATTAATTGATGGGGGTGATGGGCTGCTTCCCTGGCAGGAAGCATTCCCCCTCCGGAATGCATGATGAAGACCTCTGATTGAGCACAACCAATCTGGTCAAGATTATTTAGAAGAACCTGAAGGTAATTAACCACTCTGGGAGCCACAGCTGCGGCCACTACGGTTGTGCTGGTGCGTTCGTATTCCCGAAACTCAGGGGAGAGCTGGCTGGAGAGAAAGATAAATTCTTCAGGAAAAAAATCGCTGGCCAGTTGACCAAGCTGTTTTTCGTGAGATGAGTTGAGAAAGGAAAAAAGAAGCGAAATAGCCAAAGATTCCACACCTTCCTGGTGAAGGTAATAAAGGGCCCTTCGGGCAGCTTGTAGGTCAAGTTTTTTTAATATCTGACCTTCTGGTCCTATCCGTTCGGGAATTTCCCGGATTAGTTCCCGGGGAACAAGAGGAGGCCGTTTTTCCAGCTGGAGATTGTAAAGTTCAGCCCGATCCTGGCGACCTATTTCCAGAAGGTCCCGAAAACCGGCTGTAACCAGAAGACCAGTTTTAGCGGTCTGTTGCTGGAGAAGAGCATTGGTCACCAGCGTTGTGCCATGAATGATGGTCTCAATGTTAGCCGGATCACTTTTTGAGAATTCAAGGACCTCCAGTAGCCCCTGGAGAAAAGCCTTTTCCGGGTGTTCCGGATTCGTAGGAATTTTGAGAGGCCAGAGTTTGTTTTTTTCTTCATCAAAAAGGAGGATATCGGTGAAGGTGCCTCCGGTATCGATGGCCACTCTCATCTTTTTTCTCCGCCTGTTTTTTTCCTGTGGAGTCTAAGTTGAGTAGTGGCCTTGTGATTAATCTTTTTTCCCTTAATCACCACTCCATAGGCCTGGCGGGCATGATCTAGACTTATTTTGCCGGCGATAAAATCATTGAGAACTTTTTCCGGGGCTCTTTCCCAGGGTGAGCCATAACCTCCTCCCCCGGCGGTCCGGGCCAGGAGAATATCTCCCGGTTGAAGCAAAAGGCCGTTTATTTTGGAAGGGATTTTTCTTTTTTGCTTTGGCCCCGATTTAAGGAGAAAAACTCCTGGTTGGCCTGACTGGCCGCCATTTAAACCCCAGGGCGGGAGGCGGTGACGGTCCGCGTGAGCAGAAAAAAGGAGCGGCCGAAGAGTCATAATCTCTTTTTCTATCCCCAGCCCACCTCGATTTTTCCCTGGTCCCCCGGAGTTTTCGACCAAACCGTACCGGAGAACCCGGAGAGGATACTCTATTTCTAGAGCTTCAACCGGTAGATTAGAAGTATTGGTGATATGAACTTGAAGACCGTCAAGTCCGTCGCGGTTAAAACGAGCCCCCATCCCTCCTCCCAGGGCTTCAATATAGATAAAGTCTTTTCCTGATAATTTTTTTGTTCCACCAAAAATAAGAGCCGTGGTCGCGCCATTGGAGGCCGCGATTACTTCCTGGGGAAGGGCAGAACTGAAGGCTCCCAGAAGAACATCAACGACCCGCTGGCAGGTGTCCGTTCGACCTCCCACGGCGGCTGGTTCCTGCGCGTTGACTAATGTTCCCTCAGGGGCGAAGATAGTGATGGGACGTTGAAAGCCGGCATTCATCGGGATATTGGTCGCTAGAAGGGCTTTGACTGTATAATAAACTGAGGCTTCCAGGGCTACCTTGACCATGTTAATACCACCTTCCGCCTGAAGATCTGTGCCGGTGAAGTCAAACTTCAAGGCAGGTTGGGAATCATGATTAACTTGAATTTTAACTTTTATTTTTAGCGGTTTCGGCGAAAATCCGTCATCGTCCATATAGTCTTCGAAACTATATTCACCAGCTGGAATAGCCAGGATTTTCTGGCGCAGCATTTTTTCGCTGTAATCGAAGAGAGAGTTAAGACTGTGTTTAAATGTCTCCTGTCCATACCGGAGATAAAGTTCCTGAAGCCTTTTCACTCCGAGGTGAAGAGAGGCCAGTTGAGCCCGCAGGTCTCCCTCCCGTTCTTGGCGGCCCCGCAAATTGGTCATGATTAATTCAATAAATTCAGTTTGAGGTTTTCCCTGACGATAGAGAAAAAGCGGCGGAATCCGAAAACCCTCCTGGTAGATTTCAGATGCAGCTCCCCCCGTTCCTCCACCCGGGAAAGCCCCCCCAATATCAGCCCAATGGGCAATATTGGCCACAAAAGCCACTAACCTATTATCCATATAGACTGGTTGAACGAGAGTAACATCAGGAAGATGAGATCCTCCTCCCTGATAAGGGTCATTAGTAATAATTACGTCACCTGGCCCGAAGGAAGATAAGGGGTAAATTTCACAGATTTTTTTCATTAAGCCGAGCATCGAACCCAAATGAATGGGAATATGTTCGGCCAAAGCAATCAGTTCACCTTGGGCCGAGAAGAGAGCACAGGAACAATCACGTCGCTCTTTAATATTGGTGGAATAGGCGGTGCGAATCAGAGTCACCCCCATTTCCTCGGCGATGCCCTGGAGGGCATGGCGGATGACTTCAGTGGTGATCGGGTCAGGCAAAGATTGGTTCATATATGCTGGGTCCGACCGATTTCTTCTAAGGGAACTTTATCGCCAAAGAAGTTTTTGAAAATTTTATAGTAAAGCAGTTCTTCTTTGGAGCGGAGGTAGAAGTTATCTCCCAGTTCCCGTTGGGCGGCAAATTCCTGGTCACTGATTTTCTGATCAGCGTAATCAGCCACCAATTCCCAGACTCCAGCACCTTGCCAGAATTTCTCTTTCTTGCGGACGATAACTTTTTCTGGCAGATGATCAGCCAGTGCCTGGCGAAGGGGCCACTTTTCAGTCTTGGCCTGGTCATAGATTTTCCAGCGGGCGGGAATAGCTAAAGCTAAACGGACTACGTCCGGGTCAAGAAAAGGAGTTATTACTTGATGCCCATGAGCCATGGCTGATCGGTCAACTCTTTGGAGGGCTGTATTATGGAGAGCAGCGATGGCTTCCTGGATACAAATGGTCAATTCAACTTCACTCCGGCAATTTTTCTGGTAGTCATAACCAGCAAAAAGCTCATCACCTCCCTCACCAGAAAGGACAAAGGCCACATGGTCGGCGGCTATTTCCGCGACCAGATAGTTGCCGACCGAGCTTCGAATAAGGGGAGCATCAAATGATTCGAGATGGTAGATAACTTTATCCAGAACATCGAGCGTTTCTTCGAGAGAATAAAGGCGTTCATGATGAATAGTTCCAAGGTGTTCAGCCACTAAGCGGGCGTAGTCAAGGTCGGGCGCTCCTTTTATTCCGGCAGAAAATGTGTACAGGCGATGGACATGGTTTTTAGCCAGAGCGGCCATGGCACTGGAGTCAATGCCTCCACTCAACCAGATGCCTATTTCCTTTTCCGAGGGAGGAATGGCTCGTTTCACTGCCTCGTTAAGATAAGAATAAAGTTTTCTCGCGCTCTCTGCCGGAGAGTTAAATTCGATATCTTCCGGAAAAAAGGGTTTAAAGGGAAACATCCCTAAGTCAGAGATAAAAAAATGGCCGGGAGGGAATTCTCTCACTTCATCAACGAGGTCCACCAGAGCTTTTATCTCCGAAGCAAAACAGAGGTAGCTGTTATGGAAACCATAGTAGAGAGGTCGAATACCCAACCGGTCCCGAGCAAGAATTAGCCGGTTTTTCTCAGCAATGGCCAGAGCGTAATCGCCGTCAAGGATGTCAAAAATTACCGGTCCAGAGTTGGAGAGAGTGGTGATAATAGCCTCTTTAATATTATTGTGACCCAGGTCCGCGGAAAGCGATAATTTTTCCGGATGAGTCACCCGGCCATCCATAATTATAGTTGTTTCCAGGGAAGAGTGGCTTAAAGGCCCTGGTTCTTCAGGGAGATGGCTAAGTTTGACTGTCCCCAGGGTGGCTATTGAGCCTGTCCATATTTCACCGAGTTGAGAATTTTTGTGCTGCATTTTTTGCAGCATTTGCTTGACAGTTTCCTGACCATTAGGTGACAGGATTCCAGCAATTCGGCCCATGTTACACCTCCTGCTTAAAGAAGCATTTTTTAGACTAACCGGGAAAAAATAAAGATTTTTTCACTTTCCTTAAGGCAATCACCTGTGAATAAAAAGGCTTTTCCAGAAGGATTATTTTTTTTATTATTAAGAAGTTGAGTCTATCATACTAAAATTTTAAAGTCAAACTTCACTGGGATCCGAGATGATTTCGTTATTTATCTTCAGCTCTTGGTAACGAAGGTCAGGTTTGTCCAAATTTTGAATGCCTGAGAGGATAAAGTTAATTCAATCTGATCCCCTAGCGGGAGATAGCCAAAATTGCTATGAACCGAGTATTCGGCTCTTAGGATTTGGTGAGAAACTGCTTCAAGGTGTAATTTAATTCCTTTTCTTGGCTAATCCAAGGAGTCGTCGGCCTGCTACTCCCAGGATGATCGTCAGCACACCGAATACAATTCTTCCTCTTGGCAGCCAATAATATTTTTTCCAGGACTAATAAGCTGGTCGAATTATTTCTTTTGAACTTTAAGCAACGATTTTTCGTAATTTATTAATAAAAAATGATTCAGATCATAATTTCTGGTTTAGAGTTGTCAGGAGAAATATTTTATTAAATTTGATATAGAATTAATGGCGGGGATGACTCGTTTTAAAAGATAAATTGATAAAAAAATATGGAGGGAGACAAGAGATGAGAAGGCAGTCTTTATGGGTTCTGGTAATTTGTCTGGGATTTATCCTCTGGCCATTTTTAACCTGGGGAGCTCAGCCAGCCACTCTGGCCGGACATTGGGCCGGGACTATTGATATCCCGGGGATGAAGCTGGAGATTGACCTTGACTTTATTCAAAATTCTGATGGTTCCTGGAAGGGTGATATTTCTATCCCGGCCCAGAAAGCCATCGATCTTCCCCTGGACAATATTTCTTTTGATGGCCATCAGGTCAGTTTTGAGATCAGTGGAGTACCGGGTAAACCGACTTTCAAAGGCACACTCAGTGAAGACGGACAGGTGATCACCGGTGATTTTACCCAGGCCGGAAAGACTTTTCCCTTTAACTTAAAGAAGGAGATCAGTCCAGAAAAAAAAGCCAGAAGAGCCCTGGCCGACTTCGGGGAGATAGTAGAGAAAGGATTGAAGGGGCTGAAGGTGCCCGGGGTGGCTGTGGCTGTGGTTAAAGGGAATAAAGTTGTTTTGGCTCGGGGCTTTGGCTACCGGGATGTGGACAAGAAGCTCCCGATGACCCCCGATACTCTCCTGGCCATTGGTTCGGCGACCAAAGCTTTTACCACTTTTACCCTGGGAACTCTGGTGGATGAGGGGAAGGTGGAATGGGATAAGCCTGTTCGTTTGTATATCCCCTGGTTCCACCTTTATGATACTTTTGCCACTTTGCGTCTGACACCCCGGGACCTGGTGACCCATCGTTCAGGCTTACCCCGTCATGATCTGGTATGGTACAACAATTATTCCGCTAGTCGGGAAGAATTTGTCCGTCGCCTGGCTTATCTCCAGCCGTCGGCCGACCTGCGGGAAAAGTTTCAATACAACAATTTGATGTTTTTAACCGCCGGTTATTTAATCGAGGTTCTTACCGGCCAAACTTGGGAAGAGGCGGTCAGGGAGCGGGTGCTGAACCCTCTGGAGATGAACCGGACCAATTTTTCCGTGCTTGACTCCCAGAAGGACGAGGATTTCGCCCAGCCTTATCGGGAAGACAAGGGAGAGATTAAGAAAATTCCCTTTCGGATAATCACCAACATGGGTCCGGCGGGATCGATCAATTCAAGTGTTAATGAAATGAGTCACTGGCTGATGGTTCATCTTAATCAGGGGAAATACAAAGACCAGACTATCATCCAGCCGCAGACACTCCAGGATATGCACCTGGCCCACATGCCTACGGGAGCCACTCCGGCTATCTCGGAGATTACACCGGCCGACTACGGTATGGGCTGGTTTGTTGATACTTACCGGGGGCATCAGCGGATTCATCATGGCGGCAACATCGATGGCTTTTCGGCCATGGTCTGGTTATTGCCCCAGGATGGCCTGGGATTTGTGGCTCTCGCCAATAAGAGTGGTACTGGCTTGCCTGAGTTAATTATCCGTCATGCGGCTGATTTGATTTTAGGGTTAGAGCCGCGAGATTGGGTGGGTCAGGCCATTGAAAGAAAAACTAAAGGCGAAAAAGAGCAGAAAAAAGCTGAACAGAAAAAACAGACCCGCCGCCAACCGGGCACCCGACCGGCTCATAAACTGGAGGAATACACTGGTCTTTACCATCATCCCGGCTATGGAGACCTGGAAGTCTTTCTGAAAGACGGTCAACTCTATTTCCAATTCAACGGAATTGTAACTCCTCTGGAGCACTGGCATTATGAAACTTTTAATGCTCTTCGGGCAGAAGATCCTACTTTTGTCGATATGAAATTTACTTTCAGGACCAATGTTGATGGACTGGTGGCGGCGGTTGAAGCTCCTTTTGAACCCCGGGTTGAGCCGATAGTTTTTACAAAAAAACCAGATAAGAAGTTTTTTGATCCTGATTTTCTTCGAAAGTTTGTTGGCCGATATAAACTGCTCGACCAAATAGTGACCATTTCTCTGAAGGGCAATCGGTTGACAGCCATGGTCCCTGGCCAGCCGGAGTATGAATTAGTTCCCAGTTTGGGTGGCGAATTTGTTCTAAAACAGGTGAAGATAATTCACATTAAATTTATCACGGATAAAGCGGGCAAAGTGGTGGCGGTTGAGTTCATTCAACCCAACGGTATCTTTGAGGCTAAGCGGGTTAAGTAAACAAGCTCCGGCTCTTTTCTCTAAAAGGGGCCTTTTATCACGAAGGAAGAGAAGAAGAGAAGTCCACCCAGGATAAGGAAGAAAAAAAAGGAACCATGCCTGATTTTCATGATGATTTCCTTAATAGGTAAATGTTGCCCTTTTGAACATAGCTGTTTGAGATAATAATAAATAAACTGATAAATAATTGGGAGATTTAATCTTGGCCTTTGTTTTTCCGGCTGGCTCTCACAAAAATAAAGATGCTTCAAAAACAGCCTTATTTCTGTGATGGCCATCAATTTTTGTGAGAAAAAAAATGAATGGAAGATCATTACGGAAATAAGGCTGCTTTCAGATGCTTCTGATTACTGGAAAAAATTTATGAAATATGTTTTTATCATTAATTAATTATTGATTAAATTTTTACAGGATAGAGGCGAATCCATGCCAGCCGTCAAATTTTTAGCCTTTGATTTTGGAGCAGAAAGCGGCCGGGCTATTTTAGGTGAGTTGGCTGGATCCAGAATCCGGCTGGAAGAAATTCATCGATTTCCAAATCATCCAGTAAAAGTACTTGGCCATCTTTATTGGAATCTTCTCTATCTGTTTGATGAATTGAAGCAAGGACTGATAAAGGCCAGTCGTTCAGGACATAAAAACCTCGCCGGTATTGGAGTGGATACCTGGGGGGTTGATTTCGGACTGGTGGGTAAGAGAAATCAAATTCTGGGCAATCCTTTCTGCTATCGAGATTTGAGGACGAAGGGTATGGTGGAAAAAGCCTGCCAATTGATACCCCGAGAAGAGCTTTATTACTATACAGGTATTCAATTTATGCCCTTAAACACCATTTTCCAGCTTTTAAGTATGGTCGAAACGACAGAATATCTTTTAGATGTCACAGAAAAAATATTATTTATGCCGGATTTATTTAATTTTCTTTTAACCGGTGAAATGCTTTCCGAATATACCATTGCCTCGACCTCGCAGCTTTTAAATGCCACCAGGAGAACTTGGGAACCGGTTATCTTTAAGAGATTGAACTTGCCTTTTCAGCTGATGGCTCCGTTGATAGAGCCCGGCACAGTCATTGGCCAGATATTGCCGGAGATAGCTGAGGAAACCGGTCTTCAGCCGGTGGAAGTAGTTGCCCCGGCCTGTCATGACACCGCTAGTGCTGTAGCGGCGGTCCCGGTTCAATCACCCCGGTGGGCCTATTTAAGTTCCGGCACCTGGTCGTTGCTAGGAATAGAAGTCAGGGAGCCGATTATTAATAAAAAGTCGCTCCAGTATAATTTTACCAATGAGGGCGGGGTGAAGGGGACCATTCGTTTCCTCCATAACACCATGGGTTTATGGCTGTTGCAAAGATGTCTGGCCAAATGGAATCGGGCAGGAGCAAATCTGACTTATGCTGAAGTTACCAAGCTGGCAGAGAAGGCCCCGCCTTTCAAGTGTCTGATTGATGTTGATGATTTAATATTTTTAAATCCTCCGGATATGCCCCGGGCAATTGTTGAGTTCTGCCGGAAAACAGGGCAGCCGTCTCCGCAAAATAAAGGAGAATTCACCCGGTGCATCCTGGAGAGTCTGGCTTTGAAATATCGGTATGTTTTAGAAAAAATCACTGAGGTGAGTGGGGAACCGATAGAAATATTGCATATAATTGGCGGCGGTTCGCAGAATGAGGTATTGAATCAATTTACCGCCAATGCCACAGGAGTGGAAGTGGTCGCTGGTCCGGTTGAAGCTACTGCCCTGGGGAATATCATTATTCAAGCAATCGCCAGGAAAGAGTTGACCTCTCTAGAAGAGGGGCGAGAGCTGATCGCCCTTTCTTTTCCTCTGAAGCGATATGAACCTCGAGAACGGTCGGTGTGGGAAGATGTTTATCAGAAAACAAGATCACTTTTTTGGGCGGGCCAGGACCAATAGCCAAGTAGATTTAGTAAGACCGTATGGTCAATTTGAGAATAAAAAGAAGTCATCCAATGGAGAAAAGAAATAATTAAGGGAATAATTTAGAGACAGCAAGTTGAGAACAAAAAATTTAACACAGGGAAGAGAGATAGCCTATGGAAAAAGAGACATCTAGTGACGATAAAGGAAAAAACAAGTCATTGCCGGTCATCCCCAGGCGCATTTTATGGCCCTTTATTCTTTTAACCAGTTGCTTCGCCTGGTGGGGTCTGGCTAACAATATGACCGACACCTTGTTGGCGGCTTTTAAGAGAATTATGAGTATGTCAGATTTTCAGACCTCCTGGATTCAGATTGCTTTTTACGGTTCTTATTTCTGTCTGGCATTACCGGCTGCCATCTTCATCACCCGATTTACTTACAAAGCTGGCGTGCTGTTAGGTTTAGGCTTGTTTATCGGGGGAGCCTTGCTTTTTTATCCTGCCAGTAAAACCATGAACTATTTCCATTTCTTGGCCGCCCTTTATATCCTGGCCGGGGGACTTTCCATCCTGGAAACAAGTGCCAATCCCTACATCATTGCCATGGGTCCGGAAGAAACCGGCACCCGAAGGTTGAATTTTGCCCAGTCTTTTAATCCGGTTGGCTCAGTTATTGGTATCTTTTTGAGTAAATATTTTATTCTTTCTCATCTCCATTCAGCTACACCTGAGGAACGGGCAGCCATGAGTCCCGAGTTGTTGAAGAAAATTCAATCTCAGGAATTGGCAGCGGTGATGGGTCCTTATGTGGTAGTGGCTCTTTTCCTGATGGTCTTATGGATTTTAATTGCTATAAATAAAAATATGCCCAGAGCTTCTGATGTGGGGACTAAACTGCATCTGCGCTCGAGCTTTAGGCGGCTCTTCCACCGCCGACATTATGTCTGGGGGGTAATCACCCAGTTCTTTTAAATATTAATATATTATAAAGAACCAGCTTTTTTCCTAAAGGTCTTCCAAAATGCTTATTAATTTATTTGTTTAATAGTGAAAGATTGATAAAATTATCTTTAAGTTATTTTATGTAGGATTAGTAAATTATTAAGAAGGCTAATCAGATAATGGAGGTGAAATGAAGTTAACCATAAAAATGGCTCTGCTCATCGTGGTGCTCTTACTAATTGCTTTTTTCCTGTTGAGTTGTCTGCCCGGACCCAATGATTTACAAGGAGCTCCGGACAAGGAAGGAAAAATAGCGGGTTTCTGGCGAGGTCTTTGGCATGGACTGCTGGCGCCGATCACCTTTCTTATTTCCATCTTCAGTCAGAAGGTAAATTTCTATGAGGTCCACAATAATGGTTTCTGGTATAATCTTGGATTTGTTCTGGGAGCTGGTCTTTTTCTTAATGGAGGTATCTTAGGTTCGTGGAAGGCGCGGCGGGCGCGTAAAAAGCGCATTTGAAACACTCGATGGGTTACCAGGAATTCCGTTATTGTCCCCAGTGTGGTCGTCTTCTGGAATGGCACTCCCTTGAGGGTAGGCAACGCAAGATTTGTCTGGCCTGCGGCTGGATTGGCTATGAAAACCCCCTTCCATGTGCAGCTGCTTTGGTCCGAAATGACGCCGGCGAGATTCTCCTAGTCAAAAGAGGGGTTGAACCCGCCAGGGGTGAATGGGCTCTACCTTCCGGATTTATGGAAATTGATGAAACACCTGAGGAGTGTTGTTTACGCGAGCTGGAAGAGGAAACAGGCTTAAAAGGGAAAGTAATTCGCCTGGTGGGGGTTTATGCTCAGGAGTCAACTCTCTACAAAAAAGTTCTCATTATTGGTTATGAAGTGGAAGCCAGGGGTGAGCCGTCTCCTGGCTCTGATTCCCAGGCGGTCGCCTTTTTCTCTCCGGAAGAGATGCCCTCCGTGGCTTTTTCCAGTCATCGGCGTTTGATTGAAGACATTCTATCCCCCAGAGAGGATAAAAAAAGTGAAAGCTTATCTTGATTGTTATCCATGTTTTTTGAGTCAAACCCTTAAAACCGCCCGCCTCCTGACTTCTGATGAGAAGAAAATAAAAAATATTCTGGATAAAGTAGCCGCTGAGCTCCCACAGATTAATTTTGCCGCCACTCCGGCAGAAATCGGCCGGGAGGTTTACCGGATCATTGCCCGGGAAAGCGGTATTGGTGACCCCTACCGATCATTGAAAAAAATCTGGACGGAAAAGGCTCTTCATCTTTATCCCTATTTGAAAAAATTAATCCGGGCAGCAGCCGACCCCTTATTCCTGGCAGTAAGAGTAGCCATCGTGGGTAATGTGATTGATTTTGGGGTAAATCGTGAATTTGATTTGGAAAAGGAAGTGGAGCAGATTCTTCATCAACCCTTGATGATCAACCATTACCAGCGCTTCAGGGACACGCTGGAGAAAACTTCCCGGGTCCTTTATATTGCTGACAATGCGGGCGAGACTGTTTTTGATCGACTCCTTATTGAAGAAATGGCCAAGCCCGTGATCTATGTGGTTCGAGAAAAGCCGGTCATTAATGATGCTGTCCGCCAGGATGCAGAAGAAGCGGGGCTCAATGAAGTGGCGGAAATTATTTCCTCGGGAGTGGATGCTCCGGGAACTGTTCTTTCCCTTTGCAGTGAAGAATTTCGAAAAATGTTTTTTTCCGCTGAGATGATTATCAGTAAGGGCCAGGGTAATTATGAGGGACTTTCAGGTGAGAAGGGACCATTATTTTTCTTGCTAAAGGCGAAATGTGAAGTTATTGCCCGGGAACTTAATGTTCCTCTAGGCAGCTTGCTTCTTATCTAATTTTTATTTGGGTGAGTGGTGAGGGCTTATCAATCACCAATAAATTTTTGGGAGGGATTATTCCATGACAGATCTTTTTGAATTATTAAATGGTTATGAATCAAATCAACTGGGCCGGCGGCGCTTTCTTAAATGGCTGGCGGCGGGCTCTCTAGCTTCAGCCGCTACTTTGGAAAAACTTAATGCGGCTATTTATCAGAGTATTACCAAGCTTAATCAGAAATACATTCAGAGTGAGTCACCAGACGGTGTTTACTGGGATGCTCTGCGGAAGAAGTTCCTCTTTCGGGAAGGAGTGGTCATGATGAATAATGGGACGGTGGGCCCGATGCCTCGACCGGTTTTCAATACTTTGATCAGATGTTTCCGTCTCCAGGTGGAGAATCCCTTTCTTTGTTACACTTATCTCTCCCGGCAGAAGGAAGAGGTTCGGCGGAAGGTCGCCTCATTTATCGGCGCCAGCCCGGAAGAAATTGTTCTGACCCGGAATACAACCGAAGGGATAAATTTTGTAGCCAACGGCCTGGAGATGGAGCCGGGAGATGAGGTACTCCTTTCCAGTATGGAGCATCCCGGTGGAACACATCCCTGGCGGCTTAAAGCCAAGCGGTACGGTATCAAGATTAAGGAAGTGCCCCTTGGCCTTCCTCCGAGAAGTGTGGATGAAATTGTGGGGGCCTTCGAGAAGGCCATTACCCCTCGCACCAAGATTATCAGTATAAGTCATACGGTTTATATCTCTGGCTTGATCACTCCCCTTAAAGAACTATCGGCCATGGCTCACCAAAAGGGTGTGCTGGTGCTGGCCGACAGTGCTCATGGACTGGGTATGCTCGATTTAAACATGCGCGCTCTCGGAATCGATTTCCTGGCCACCAGCCCCTATAAATGGTGCGGGGCCCCTACTGGCGTGGGTGTTCTGTATATTCGCCGAGAAGTCCAGGATAAACTCTGGCCGACGATTGCCTCATCAGGTTGGGATACCCAAAAAGATGCCCGGCGGTTTGAAACACTGAGCCAGCGGGCTGATGCGATTCTCGTGGCCCTGGGAGAAGCTATTGATTTTCAATCTCGCATAGGTAAGCAGAGAATTGAGAGAAGGATTAAAGCCTTGGCTGGCTACCTGAAACAGGAGCTTAAAAAGATCCCCGGCGTTAAAGTTCATACGCCTGATGATCCTTATCTGAGTGCCGGCTTAACTGCCTTTTCGGTGAAGAATGTTGATCCGCAGCGTATAGTTGATTATGTCCGGGAAAAATATAATATCGTCGTCCGGACCGTGGGGAATCGGGAAAAAGGAACCTACGCCGTTCGGGTGTCCACTCCAATTTATGTGACCTACCGCGATATTGACCATTTCCTGGGGGGAGTGAAAACCCTGGTTAATCAGGCCGACTGAAACCCTCGTTGGTTCAGAACAATCCTTTTATTGTCTGAAAGAGATGCAAGTGGAAATTATTGCCTATCCAGTGGAACAGGATAAGGGGATAGAGGCTTCTGGTTTTCTTGTAAGCCGCCCCGGCCCATAAGCCCCCACTGGTTTGCCTGGCCAACTGTCCCAGGGAATAGAGATAATTTTATTGTGTAAATATTGATATCCCCAGAAATCCGTGGGTCAATGCCAGAGGCCAAAAAGGAGTCCAACAATTATCCAGGGATAATTGAGACCGAACATGCTTTTCAAGTTGGGATTGAATGAATCCCCGAAAGATAATTTCTTCGGTCACCACCAGAAGGGATCCTCCCAGAAGAAGTTTAAAGGACATTTCTTTAGTTCCAGGGAGATTAAGGAGCGAAAGGCCGAGAAAAAAAAGGAAGGGTAGAATGAGGACTGGCTAGTTCCGTGGTTGGCAGAAGCCGAAATTAGCGGGTTTCAGCTTGTCCACCAGTATTAAGTTAGCCAGGATAATGCCAATTAGAAAGAATTGAGGGGTGATATCCGCCCAGCTGCCGGTAAGAACCGAGGAAGGCAGTCCCTGCCGGGCTAAGAAACTCCAGTAGAGAACCAGCATGTAAGCAAATAAATAAATCAGAGTTATGGCGAAGAGCCCTCGTGGCTTGAAAGAACTTCTGGTGATTTGGGGGTCAGGAAAAAACCTGGTGGTGATGACTGTCAGGATCAAGATCACTCCGGCCAGGCTGAATTGAATTAAGTTAATCATTGATTCTCCTTGAATGTTTTTCATGTTTTATAACGGAATCCTGAAATAAATTGTTCCCAGGGGGTGTTCTATTTTTTGGTAAATTGGTTGGTTCAAAGCAAGCCAATTGGTTGTTGACAGGTCTCTAATGACCAATAAAATAAATTTTGGAGTAGACCAATGGATAAATTGGTAGGTATTAAAATTGACAGACAGGCAAAAATTCCTCTCTATCTGCAGATTAAGAATCAGCTCAAAGAGATGATTTTAACCGGTGTTATCCCTGAAGAAAGTCGTCTTTTCCCTTCAAGAAAACTGGCGAAATTACTAAAGGTAAATCGCAGTACAGTGGTGGCGGCTTATGAGGAGTTGCTGGCTGAGGGGTTGACCGAAGCCCATGTAGGTCGGGGGACGATAGTCAGGAAAAAAGGGTATTTTTTAGAGGGGCGCTCTTTGTCTCATCCTTTTAATTGGAGCGAGTTTTTAGCTTTATCGCCGCCATTCCACCTGGATTCATTACTCAGAGACATTATCGCTTATTGCTCCTCAGAGGATATTATTTCTCTAGCTGCCGGTGTTCCAGCCACGGAGCTCTTTCCGGTGGAGGAATTTAGAGAAGTTATCAATGACATATTGAGAAAGGAGAAATACCAGGTCTTTCAGCATTGTCCCACAGAAGGCTATTATCCTTTAAGAGAACTCTTAGCCAACTGGTCGATTAACCCCCAAGGAGGGTCGTCTCCGGATAACGTGTTTATTGTCTCCGGCTCCCAACAGGGCCTATATCTTCTGGCCGAAATATTTTTAAATCCCGGTGATGTAGTCATTGTGGAGAGTCCGACTTATGTAGGAGCTCTCTCAGTTTTTAGAGCTAGAGGAGCTAGAATTGTGGGGATTCCCGGAGATGAGAAGGGGCTGAGAGTTGATGTTTTGGAAAATTTACTTTGGCGCCAGGTTCCTCGTCTGATTTATATTTTACCAACGTTCCAGAATCCCCGGGGGGTGGTTCTTTCTCCGGAGAGGAGAAAAGAAATACTGGAATTGGCTTACAGATTTCGCGTGCCGATCATTGAGGATGACCCCTATAGTCATCTTTATTTTAAAAATCCGCCACCTGCTTCACTTAAAAGTCAGGATAAATATGATCAGGTAATTTATCTGAGCACATTTTCAAAAATTATTTTTCCTGGTCTGAGAGTGGGCTGGATAAATGCCCCCCGCCCCGTAGTGGAACGGCTATCCCAGGTCAAGCAGTTCCTGGACCTTCACAGTCCTACCTTGGGGCAAAGAGCTCTTTATGAATTTTGTCGCCGTGGTTTATTGGAGGGTCATCTAGAGAAGTCAAGAGAGATTTATGCCCGGAAAAAAGATATTATGCTCAAGGCTTTACACCGGTTTTGTTCTCCCTGGCTGACCTCGACCGATCCAGAGGGTGGATTTTATCTCTGGGGAGAATTGCCCCCGGGATGGGACTCAAAGGAGTTATTAAGAGAAGCCGTTGATGAAAAGGTTGTTTTTGTGGGTGGTGAAACCTTTTTTCCAGAAGGAGAAGGTCAAAATTATTTAAGACTTAACTTTAGCTTTCAACCAGAAGAGCTGCTTATTGAGGGAAGCCGGCGATTGGGGAGGGCTTTGACCAAGCTGGCAGAAAGAAATAAAGACCACCAGGAGAGGAGAAAACTTAACTCCAAGCCTATTGTTTAAGTCTTTTTTGGTGATGGTATTGGATGATGATGAATTTCCGGGCTCCATTACCTGGACCTTCTGGGTGGTCTCCTAGTTCTAGCCGGGAGAAGAAAAGTTGGGAAGAGCGAAAAAGTGAGTTTAGAAGAGGAGTAGCGGCTGTTTTACCTTTTGTCCCCGGAGTGGTCACTCTGGGGGTTGTTTATGGTCTCCTCGCCCGGAAAGCTGGTTTAAATTGTTTTCAGGTCTGGCTGATGTCCGCTCTCGTCCATGCCGGCTCAGCCCAGCTGGCTGTTTTAAGCCACTGGGAGAAGATAACCATGGGAACTGCCCTGGCGATTACTTTATTGATTAATTCACGCCATTTTCTGATGGGCGCTTCTCTCTCTCCTTATGTCGCGGCCGCCAGTCATCCATTGAAAGCCTTTTTGGCCCTCTGGCTGACCGATGAGTCCTATGCAGTTTCAATTGCTTATTATCGCCGGGGAGGAAAGAATTGCTTTTATTTACTGGGAGCGAATGTAGGTGTCTATCTTCTCTGGACGATGAGCGGGTTAATCGGTGGCCTGCTGGGTCAAGCCGCCTTGCCCTGGGAAGCGCTGGGCCTGGAGTTGGTCTTCCCGCTGGTTTTCCTCGGCCTTCTTCTCCCTTTTTTAAAAAAATGGATTGATGTTTTTGTGGCCGGAGTAGTGGTGGTTTTGTTTTTCTTCTTTCGCGCGCTAGGCCTGGAAAAAATCATTATAATTCTGACCAGCCTGGTAGCCAGTGGGGTGGGTGTATTTTTAGAAACAAAGTTCGGTGATGAGTAATATCGTTCTTTTTCTAGGGATGGCGGGAGTGACTTTTCTCACCAGATATAGCCTGATTGCCCTGTTGGGAAGAAGGGGTTCCCCCTTCCTCTGGCGGTTTCTGAATTATATCCCGGTAACTGTGCTGACCAGTTTAATCGCTCTTTCTCTTTTCCCTCAACGGGGGGAAATTAAATTAAGTCCGCAGCTCGTGGCCTTTGGAGTAGCTCTGCTAATTTCCTTACGAACCAGAAAAGTAATTTTAACCCTAGCTTGCGGGATGACTGCTTATTGGCTTTTAACCTTCCTTGGCTGGTGAAAACAGCTGAATTGAACCACGTTCCGGCCTTCTCCTTCCGAGTGATTACCGATAGGGCAGAAGAGATTAGGCAGAAAGAATTATCGGCTAATTGGGAACAGGCTCTGCGAGACCTTTATCCAGTGATAAAAGCCTTCGTTTTTCAGGGCTGGTTGATTGATTTTGTCCGGGTGTTATCTCCTGCGAGTAGGTGAGTTTGATTGACCAAGACAACTATTCTCCCAGCACAGGCGAGAGAAGGTGAGATAGAGAAATTTTGTTCTCGCGATGAGTAATGAATTACCCATAATGGGAAAATAGTTTCCCATTAATGTTTCTCTTTTGACCTGTTTACTCTCCAAGTTGCTTGCCTTTGCTTTAAAACAGACCTCCTTTTTCCTTATTAGCAGCTTTTGGGAGAAGATGTTATAAGCTTATCCTGCTTGTCATCTTGGCATAAAAATTGCTGTTTAATTTGATGTTAAATGACTTCATGGTTCATCTTTTTAAGAAAAAATGATGATCGGAGATTTCCTGAGCCGGGGAGGAAAAAAGTGAGGAAAATATTATTAGTCTGTCTATTTATTATTTTTCTGCTGCTTTTTCTCTGGTCAGCGGGTGATAGTGATTCTGAAAAAAATAGTTTAGCTGGTTCTTCCCTGAAACAAGCTTTTGCCAATTATGTTCAGGCAGTTCAAAAAGCGGATCTGGAAGCTCTTTTTGAAACGGTGACGGAGAGGAAACAATTTATTTTTCTAACGGCGCAGGGCAATAGAATTACTTCTCGTAAGGGGTATTATCAGTTTCATCAGCGCTGGTTTAAGGAAGAGGATTGGACAATGCCGGTGGAACTGCTGGCTGTTCATGAAGGCCAGGATTATGGTTATACCGTGGCTCTTTTTCATTACAAACAGAAGCTTGCCTCTGGAGAATGGTATTGTCTGGATTCTTATTTTACTCTGATTTTCCGCAAAGAAGGCGGAGAATGGAAGGTGGTCGCGGATATCTGTACTCCAATTAATGAATATTTTCAGGTGGGCGATTCCTCCCAAAAATACACGGCGGAGCAAAAATACCTGTTTGACATTATCAGGAATCGCCGGACAGTCCGGAAATTCAAATCTACTCCTGTTCCTAAAGAGCATATTTTGAAAATCCTGGATGCAGCGCGCTTTGCCCCCACTGCCGGGAATCAACAGCCCTGGAAATTTCTGGTTATCCAGGACAGGCGGAAGCTAGATGAGCTGCGGAGGGAGGCCCAAATCTGGACTATCGAAGCTTACCAGAAAAGAAAGAATCCTCGCCCTGAGGAATTGGAGAAAGTCACGGCCTCCGTGCAAAAAATTCTCAAAAATGCTCTCTCTGCTCCGGTCTATATGGCTGTCCTGGTCGATACGCTGACCAAGTATCCGGAATATATTATCTACGATGGGAGTCTGGCGGCCGGCTATTTAATGATTGCCGCCCGCTCGTTGGGTTATGGCACAGGCTTTTTCACCACGTTTTTTCCTGAAGCCCAAATGAAGAGGTTTTTTAATATTCCGGACCGTTATAAATTAATTTGTTTCACCCCCATTGGTGTTCCGGATAAATGGCCAGCTACCCCACCCAAGAAACCCCTGGAGGAAATGGTAATTTTTGAAAGTTTCCATGAATAAACAGCTAAAAAAGAGCGAGAGGAGCCTGGGAGTTCCAGGAAAAGCGCATCCTTCTTCGGGAAAACGGTCGCCCGAGAAACAAGAAGAACGCGACTCTCCAGACGGAGTACCAGGCGAAATATCTCATCTTTGGACCCGTGGGTTTTCTCAGTAAATACTGGCAACATTATTTTACTTATGAAGTGATTGGCCGGGGCGAAGTGGCCGGGCGGCTGGCTATTCTCATTAAAGCCAGCCCTACTCCGGAGAACCAGGATAATCGGAATTATGCCCGAATTTGGATTAATAAAGAGCGATGGATTGTTTTGCAGATTGAGTGGGAACCTCAATCGATTGTTAATTTAGCCCCTGAGACTGTGGATTCCGGGTTGGGCGAGCTCAAGAGGAAAGTTGTCTGGCGGGTTGAATACGGAGTGGAGGAAAAAGAAGTGTTTTCTCTCAGTCACCAAATACTTAAAGAATTCCTGGTTGATGCTGAAGCTCGGGAATACCTCCGTCAGGAAATTGAGAATTCTTATGGTGATTATAATTTTTTCACCGTGGAGCTGGATGTTAAATATAAAAAAGAGTAAAGAGAGTGACCGTCCACATCGGGGTGGATGACCGAGTGGAAATCAGGGCAGATAATTAATTTTTTGTTTTATCCAGGCTTTGACTTTCTCCCAGAGCTCTGGTTTGAAGTTACCGTGACCAGCATCTTTAATTTCCCAGTAATCAAAGGGAATATTGAGAGATCGTAATTTCTCCAAGCCCGGGTAGATATTGGTAATCGGAATAGCTTTATCTTTGGTTCCGTGAATTATTAGAATGGGTTTTCCCTGGGCCTTATGCAGGCAGTTAATCATATTTTCTCCTTTTTTATAAGCAGGAGGTTGAAAATCTCCGGAAATGATAATTAAACCCCTGAATTTTTCTGGATGGAGCAAGCCAATTCGCCAGACGCCGTAGCCTCCCATAGAGAAACCCACGAGAAAGGTGCTGTTCTCATCAAGGGAAAATAGTTGTCGGGCATGAGCCAGGCATTCCAAGACATCTTCACCCGAGGAGCCGAGATACCAGTCGGAAAGGCCCCTGGCCTGAGGGGCCAGGATGGGCCATTCCGGGAAAAGTTTAGAATAATAATTTATTATCCCGGCTTCATCAACGCCACTGCCATGAAGAACAACCAGGAGTGGTAAATTCTTCTGAGGATTATAAGAGGGAGGCCAGTAGAAGGAGTAGGGCTGGAGAGTGCCGTCAAGGTGAGAGCGGTGAGCATAGCGATGAATGCCTGGCGTGTCAAAGAGAGCAGGCTTTCCCCGGGAGAGTTTATCGTGGAGGAAAACCAGCTCCTCAATCCAGGTAGCTAATTTATTTATGGGCGCGTGAGAAGTGGCCGTCTTCATGAAGTGCTCAATCCACTCACAGCGGATTTCGGCCACAGAAATACTGGCCTGATATTGGGGGCTGGAGGGTGAATTTTGGGCAAATTTTTCCAGATTACTTTTCAGCCGGGCAAACCAATCCTGATTGATAACAAAAATATTTTCCTGAGTGATAAGAGGGAGCTTGTCTTCCTGATGATAAACTTCATGTACGACTACATATTCACCTGTTTTTATTCCCTTAAGCGGCAAACGTTGGCCAATAAGATTTAAGCCCTGGTTGAGAGTCTGTCTGGTTTCTACCTGTTGGAGAGGAGAATTGCCCTGGTATATAATTGTTCGCAAGAGGCAATTCTTAGTCTTCTGGCTACTGTTCAGGCCGAATTGAACCTCCAAGTCCTGGTAGGAAAAAGCGTGGGTGGAGGAGAGAGCAGTTTGTCCTTCAAGTTTCTCTTCCCCCGGAGGAGGCTTAATTAGACACTCAAAAGGAGCCCCTCTTCTTTTTGTTGAAAGTTCGGTGTCATAATCTGGGTCAGGCAAGAGTTGAAGAATAGTTCTCTCTTGGCCGTCCCGGTCAACATAAATTAGATTAATCCCCAGGCTCCGATGAATAAGAGGTTTGAAGGGGGCCAGGTATTTCCAAGGTATGGCTACTTCATAAGTAATAATATTTGTAGCTTGATTTTTTTGGAGAGCAAATTTTATTTCTTTGGTTTTTAAAGGAGGGAAATAGGTTCCGTCTCGGTTGACCAGGATTTTCTCCAGGCCCTGGCCGGTGAAGGCAAAGCCATAGGAATAGAATTGGGAATCAGCTTTCCCTTGTGCATTCCGGACAAAGGTGAGATAGAAACCATCGCCGTAGCGCCAGCCCCGGCGGGAAAACTCGAAAGTATCATCCTGGACGGTGAGAGCTGCGTAAAAAAATTCTCTGTCATAAGCGAAACTGGCCAGAACACTTATATCCAGGGACAACCGCACGGTATCTCCTTGAGGAGTCCGGTTGATTAAAAGAGAAGGAGAAGAGGACCATTCATCTAAACAACCGTCAATATTTATAGGTGTTTGAATGGGATGGAGCTCGTATTGTCCATTATTCTGGCTGAGTGGGAAAGGAGATAAACTTGCCTGCCCAGCGACGAAGATGAAAAAGATTAAACAACTTTGAAAAATTTTTTTCATAGCCTTAATTACTCCTTAAAAATTCATCTTCTTTTTAGACGCAATTTATCGCTAAATGGTTGGGAATTTTTTTGCAGATCGGCAATTTTGGGAAGACGAGTCTCTCCAAAGATAATGAGTTTAAAGCTGGCATGAGTTTTGCGTATTTTTTTAGAATGCCGTCAGCAGGAGATTTTGGTAGTGGAGGAGTAATTGCTATTTGTGGTCGACTTTACTCAATTTGCTAGACGAGGGAAAAAATGAGTGTAGACCGATATTCTAAAAATGAGCTTCAACGGGGAAGATTGTTGCGAATCCATCCTTTATGGTATTCCTTTATCAAATATTGTGAAGAGCTGGGCTTTGGGGAAATAGAGCGATTGAAAATCCAGGACGGTCTTCCCATGATGGCGGAGAAGGTTAGTCGCAAGGTCAAATTCAATGAATGAGGACATTGATGAATAAGATTTATTTTTCGAAAAGTAATGCCTGGGTGAAAAGAAAACAGAGGTCGGAAATGCATTCTCCGAGTGTCCTCAATAAGGCATGAGAAATGGATAGCTCAGAAGAGATTTATCTGGAATTGATCTGTATTTACCTTGAGTATTATCTAAACAAGCAGATTTCTCTGAAAGAATTACTGAATGAGGTGGAAAGAAAGTTGCTTGTTCGTGTCCTAGATGGGTGTGGCGGTAACCAGCGAGCCGCAGCCAAGATTCTGGGAATCAACTATACTACTCTTAATGAAAAAGTAAAAAGATATGGTATTCGTTTCCAGAAAAAACCGTATCCCTTTTACCTCTCTTCTTTTGCAAAAGAACCAGCAGGTTTTCATGACACGTCTTTTCTGCGGATAATCAAAGAAAAGATGAGGAGAATTGGCCTCCGTAAAACCGAGAAGGACAGTTTATTTTAGTGCTCCCAGGATACGAAAGCTTGAATAACTCTTTAAATATTTGAATTGGTGGGCGTGGAGGCTCTTGGGTAGGCCACCTAAAAAAAATTGGCATATTAATTGCATTATTAAATTGAACTGCTGACGGCCAGCTGACAACAGCTGACTTGAACAAAGAGGCTGTTTGAAGCTTCCGCAGGGAAGCTTCGGGCAGCCTCTTTTTTTTTGGCTATATTTATCAGAAAGGAGGTGAGAATGACTCGGGAAAGATAAATGAAACGGACTGAGGAACGGAGGATTGCCTCCGCAGGTTTTACTCTACTTCTCCTCAAAACTTGAGAGGAGCCAAAAATCATTAAAAGGAGGATAAGAAGATGAATTTGAAGAAATTCCTTCTGGTGGGTCTCATGATGATGGTCATTGCTTCTTTTGTTCTGGCTCAGGAAGTTGGTGTATTTGTCGGAACTGTCCAGGATACCGAAGGAGGCCCCTTACCTGGAGTAACAGTCACAGCTAAAAATATTCAGACGGGATTGACTCAAAGTTCTATCACCAATAATCAAGGCCGTTTTCGCCTGGAGCGACTCCCCCGGGGAATATATAATCTCACTGCTTCCTTGACTGGATTCAAGACCCTCACCAAGAAAGAGATTGAACTCCATTCCGGAGATGAATTAAGAGTTAATTTTGTCCTGGAAGTTGGTGGGATAGAAGAAGAAGTGACAGTGGTTGGCGAGGCCCCCCTTGTTGAGACTACTCGAGCCCAGGTGTCTACAGTCATCACTGAAAGAGAAATGTTGAGTTATCCTCAGGGAAATAGAAATTACCTTAGTTTAATTCAATATGCGCCGGGAACATTACCTGGAGCGGGTCGGTCGGGATTTGCCATCAATGGGATGAGAGGTTCAGCCAATAACTTTATGATTGATGGCATCACCAATAACGATGAAGGCCTTCAGGGAGCCGCAGTAACTCAGCTTCCCCTGGAATCGATTCAGGAATTTCGTCTGGTTTCCAGTAATTTCTCGGCTGAATACGGCCGGAACGCGGGCGGGATCATTAACGCTGTCATGAAGTCCGGAACCAATGAACTCCATGGTAGTGGCTGGGTTTTTTATCGTGGTGATAGTTCCCTTTTTCGAACAGAAGATTGGTTGACTCATGACCGTCCTCCCTATGACCGCTGGCAGTATGGAGGTACACTGGGCGGTCCGATCATAAAGGATAAAACTTTCTTTTTTCTGACCTTTGAGAGCACTCGATTGGTTCAGGAATCACGGACACCAATGTACTTTTTCACTCAAGAAGCCGTGGCCGGTGCCCAGGGATTTGCCCGGGAAGTGTTTGATTTATTGGGTTCGAACTATCCCGTTCCGACCTATAATTTTAAGGACCTGGATGGAGATGGGGTTAATGATATTGGCCAGTATGTTTGGGATGGAACCACTCGCCAGAATGTTTACAATTTCGGGATAAAGATCGACCATATTTTTTCGGAAAAAGACAGAATTGCCTTCCGCTGGTTATATAATTATAACAAGAATGTCTTCTCCAGTGCGGCTATTCCCGGTTACACCAAGAATGTTCCATTCGTTTATAATACTGGCGGGTTGACCTGGCTCCATCTCTTCAGTCCGACCATGTATAATGAAGTCCGGCTGGGGTATCACAGTGATCACCGTAAGTGGCCCCGCATCTTACCTGAGCTGCCGACCATTGTAATCCCCAGTGTGGCGAACATTGGTGATGCTTCCAACATGCCTCAGGATTTCAAAAACCAGACTTTTCAACTGGTCAATATTTTGAATTTTCAGCTGGGTGACCACTCCATTAAAATAGGCGGTGAGGTCCGGCTCTGGAAGTCGGATTCAATCTTTGACGCCTATGTTTATGGATATTACTATTATTTCAACCTAAATGATTTCCTTCACAACCGTGGTCCGGGATTATTAGTTGTCGGAGCTGACCCACCCGATCCCTCCCCGGATAACCCCTATGTACCGGGGCCGGCTGATGGAGAGTGGTCCCAAGGTAATACCCATCGCAAGTGGCGTGGTCTGGAAGGAGGTCTTTTCTTCCAGGATGATTGGCGTGTCAGTGATCGATTGACTGTTTCCTTTGGACTCCGCTGGGAATACTTTGGTGTGCCGGAAGAAACTTCGGGAGTGGGTATCAATATGCCGGCTTTTGGTACACAAAAGGGATTTGAAACCAAGCAGTTGATTGAAGGTGAGTATAATCGGGAAGGCATCAAGTACATGATCTTTGACGGTCGGGAATTAATGGGTAAAGGTCTCTGGGATCCCTACTATTATTGTTTTGCTCCCAAATTCAATTTTGCGTACGATTTAACCGGTGACGGTAAGACCTCCTTGCGGGGTGGAGCTGGTATTAGTTATGACCGAACTTTCAACAACACCTACGAGAATGACCGATTCAATTATCCCGATTTTACTTTTGTAACCCTCCTAGGACACTATTATGGACTCCCTGAGATCAATCCCACTATCCCGGTCTCCATTCCGAAGGCGAATATTCTCAACTATCGAGTGGCTCTCCGCTGGATGGAAAAAACTCTGAAACCCCAGCAGGCAATCAACTGGATGATCGGGCTTCAACGGGAGTTGGCCCCCAATGTGGCTATTGAAATCAATTACACTGGCACCCGAGGTCGGCGGCTGGGCGTTATCCAGAAGCCGAATCGTTTTACCGGCGATATGCTGGACGGTCACCTGGATGGCATCAACCCTTATGGAGCACCGAATGATGTTAATGTCCGGGAACAGCATTATCAGTCAACCTACCATGCTTTAACCGTTAGGCTGACCAAACGGTTTTCCAGTGGTTGGTCATGGTATACCGCTTATACCTTTGGTCAGGCCCGGGATCAGAATTCTGATTACTTTGGTGATAACACCGGCTACTATGCAATTTGTCATGAACGCCAGGAAGATGAATGGGGGCCGGCTCAATATGACCGACGGCATCGGCTGGTAGGTGGATTTGTCTGGGATATACCCTTTTTCAAGAATTCTTCCAACTGGTTTGCCAAGAATGTCCTGGCCGGTTGGCAGCTTTCCGGGAATTTCCATTACACCAGTGGGCAGCCCTTCACTGTTCAGGCAGGCAGCAATGATTTCTACTGGGATTTCAATAAGGATGGTCTGGGCAAAGATCGACCGTTGTGGCTGGGTGATAATCCTCAGGAGATTATCAAGTGGAATCATGGTTTTCCCTATTTAGACGGCAACTATTTCGGGATTCCCAATCCTCCGGCAGGACCGGATGACCTCAGTTATTACGACCAGACTTTTGCTACTCGGAATATGTTCTACTGGTTCCCTACCCACAACATCAACCTGTCTCTCCAGAAGTACTTCACCTTTAATGTTGGTAATCGCGAAGTCACCCTTCAGCTGATCGGTGAGGTTTTTAACGTCTTGAAGAGCTACTTCTGGGATCTGCCCAATGTCAGCTTCCATTCAGCTTCCTTCGGAGAAGTCAGTCGGATGAACGGTGTCAGAGAAGCTCAATTCTCTATCCGGGTCATGTTCTAAGTAGGTGGGAAGAAGAGAACCACCCAGGGGCCGGTGAGTCCCGGCCCCTGGGTCTCTTCTTTTTAATAAGGAAGAAATTAACATGGTTGACTTAAGCACAAGGAAAAGAAGCTATTTTTGGAGGAGAATTCTTTTCGGGGTGTTTTTCTTTTCTCTACTTATTTCTTTTTGGAGCAGGTGTTATCCGCCGGCTCTTTTTAATGATGAAAGGCAATACAGTACTTTTGCTGTGATTAAAGAGAATGAAGAAGTAGCCGTCATGATTGATGTTGAACTGGCTCAGCGCCGCCGAGAGGAACTGTATTTTCCACTAGTCGTTAAAATTGCTAATAAAGATTTATACAGTTTGACTATTACCCGGGAGAGTCTGGTTCTGGTTGATGCGAATGATGATATCTACTTGATGCCGGATATCAGGGAGATTCGGTATAATTATCCCTATCTAGCGGCTGATCATAAGTTTAAGAGTCAAACAGGTCTGCTGGGTGACCAATTGTTGACCAGTTTTTCTTATTACCAGCGGGCCTGGAGTAATTTTTTTCCCCAAACTCAGGGAGCGGCCCGAGTGGTGGATATGGTCCGTCTGCGGCGGAAAAGTTTTCTAGTTGATTTGATTTATTTTCCTCGACCCCAAACCGGATTGGAAAACCAACCTCTTCGGCTTCGTCTTATTTCGCCCGAACTGGAAGAGCCTTTTGAAATCAGGTTTGTGGTGATCAGAACTTCTTCTGAGGAGAAAATTAACAATGCTAACTATAGCCAGAGAGAATCAAAGGAGAATGAAGGTATTGAATAAGAATTTTCTAATAAAAAAAATAGACTCTGGGAGAAAAGAGGGTCTACAGGGGTACAGTTGGGGGGTTTTGATTATTTTCCTTTATTTCTTTTGGCTGCCTTTTCTTCTGGGAAGCGGGCTGGTTTCGTCTGCTTTTCAGGGTTCAGTTCAGGGAGCAATTAAAGGTAAAGTGGTCGATCAGGACGGTCAGCCCATAGCTGATGTTCAAATAACCATTACGTCCATGCGCTACTCAGCCGTGAGGTTTACTCTCCGCACTGATAAGCAGGGTAAGTTTTTTCAAATCGGACTTCAGCCTGATTATTACCAGGTTAAGGCCGAAAAAGAAAGCTATCAGCCGGTCATAATTGAGAAAAGGGTGGGGATTCAGCAATCGGTGGAGGTGGTTTTCCAGCTGGATAAAGCTCAAGCTCCCCTTTCTCGGGCTACCCCGGGTGAACCGGATTTCAAAAAGGGCAATGCCTGGTTTGCTGAAGGAAAATTGGAAGAGGCTGCCCGGGCTTACCAGCGAGCCATCGAGAAAGAACCTCAGGATCCGATTTATTACTACAATCTGGGAATTGTTTACACCCGACTCCAGCGCTATAAGGAGGCTATTACTGTTTTCCGCCAGATGCTTGAACTACAGCCCCAAAGTTATAGTGCTCATAAAAATCTGGGGGAATTGTATGGTCTTTTGCAGGACTATCGGCAGGCCTTACCTTATTTTCAAGAAGCGGTCGAACTCAGCCCGGAGGATCCGGAGGCCTTTTACAACCTGGGTGTTTGCCTTCTTAATACGGGAGCTATAAGAAAGGCGGAGCAGGCTTTTGTTAAGGTGACTGAATTGCAACCAGATTACCCCCTGGCTCACTATCGTCTGGGGATGGTCTATGTCAACCAGAATAAAAAGGATGAAGCTATTCTTCATTTGGAGAAATTTCTGGAGCTGGCCCCTGATGATCCCAATGCCGATCTGGCTCGTCAAATAATCAGCTTTCTAAGGAAAAAAGGCTGAAGGTGAGTCCAATGAGCACTGGACGTTGGCTGATATTTGTTGTGCTATTTATATTCTGGGCTGGATTGTTCTCTGGTCTAGCCAGCCAGGCCGGGGTAAGAGAGGAAAAATCTGCTAAGCTTTCTCCCCGCCACCGCAAGTGGCTGGAAGAGGAAGTCATTTATATTATTTCCGAAAGAGAAAAAGATGTTTTTCTGAGTTTAAAGAATGATGAAGAACGCGAAAGATTTATTCAAACCTTCTGGCGCCGGCGGGACCCCACTGCCGAGACCCCGGTCAATGAGTTTCGGGAGGAGCACTATCGTCGTTTAACCTACGCCAATCAACATTTCTTTGAGGGTAAACCAGGCTGGAAAACGGACAGGGGGCGGGTCTATATCATGTTCGGCCCACCTGATTTTATCGAAACCAATCCGGGTGGCGGACGAGGATTTTTGTTTGGTCCGGCTGCACCGACAGCTGAATTTCCGGCGGAGGTCTGGACTTATCTCTATCTGCCCGGAGTAAAGGCCCGCTTTGGTCGGATCGAGTTTGTTTTTGTCAACTATTATAATTCAGGTTCTTATGAGCTTACTTTTGATCCTGCCTTAGCCAATGCTTTACGAAATATTTCTTTGCCCGCTCGTTATGTGGGTTATGGTGACTTTCCCCAAGCCGGCAACCGGGTGCTTTCTCCCCTGGAATTAGCCGAACAGTCGCGCCGTCTCCTGAATGCCTCGCCTCTGGAAAAACTCTATTTCTTGACTGAAGTCTCCAAATCAAGAGGAGAAGTACTGGAGGAAATGGAAAGGAGCCGGCGACTGAGAAAGCTAAAGGGCCTGGTGGAGACGCGTGAATCCTTGGCCAGTCTGCCTTTTTTCTATGGTGAGAGTTATTTTCGCGGTCGATCGGGATTAACGTATTTGCCCATAAGCCTGGAGATCCCGGCCAGAGAGGTTGGTTTCCGCCGGGTGGGCCGGATTTACCGGGGCAAGATTAACTTTTATCTGGAAGTGAAGGATGAGCAGGGTTTTTCTGTCTATCAAGGAGGGGACAGCCTTAAAATGGTTTTAAAAGAGGAAAACTTCCAGCAGCGGGTGAATAATTGTTATCAATATATCCATGCTCTCAGCCTTGAGTCCGGCCGGTATTTTCTCCGGATTGTTATCTGGGATGAGGTGAGCGGCAAGGTAGGTTATCTTGATCGGACCCTTGAAGTTCCGGCTTTAAGAAAGAGGGAGTTCAAATTGAGCGAAATTGTCTTAGCCCGACAAATTGAGGTGCTGCCTAAGAAAAAATCGCTGGTCATTCCCTCCCAGGAGATACCTCAATTGAAAATGTTATCCCAGGTGGGCCTAAAAGTTCCGGCTAATCTTTCATTGACTCGCCGGGAAAGAGGTCCTTTTGTCTTTGATAATCTCAGGATTACTCCTAATCCTCAGAGGATTTATTCCCCCCAGGATGAATTACTCTTTTTCTACCAGATTTACCTGCCAGTGGTTGACCATCCAGAGGGTCAGGTCCGCTTGACTATTGAACATCAAGTTTTGAAGGGAGAGGAGGTAATTGCCCAAATTGACCCGTCTCGCCAGGTAACTCTTCCGGCTCGAGAAGCTCAAATCAATTTGGGGTTGAACCAATTCACCCATTTTCCTCTTCGACAATTGGCTCCCGGCCGTTACATCCTTCAGATTAAAGTCCGCGATGAGAATAGCGGTCAGGTCCGGGAGAAAAGGGTTGATTTTACCGTCCGGTAAAGAGTCTCGAAAATAGCCCGCTTCTCCCCTTTTTCTCTGGCCAAAGTGGGCTGTTACTCTTCGCTACCCACGACAACTATTGGTGGTTAGATCCAGAGCTGATGTTTCTTTCACCATGTCTGAAAGAGATAGATCAGCTCTTCCAGCCAAATTAGTTGTCTATCTCACCGGAATAAGGTTTCCACTTCGGCCCGGTCATAATTTTCGTCTCTGGTTAGTAGCCAGGTAGCCATTAGGACTTGTTATACTTGGGTCAGAAGAGTACAGGCTTCAGGTTTCCTCTATCTTCATGTTCAAAAGAAAATTGTTAATCTTTTTGGTGACAGGAATAACGATCACCATTTTACCCTTTGCCTTTCTTTTTAGGCCAGTGAAGTCGGGGAAATATGGCCAGTCATTTTATAAAATTGAAGAAAGAGGGGAGTTGTGGTAACTTAAAACCAATCCCGTGTCTGAAAAGAGGTATTGCCGGTGCCCAAGTCCGTCCACCAATTAGCCAAACAGTTGGAGGCAATAAGTCAGGTTGCCCGCAAAATCGGCACTTCTTTAAATCTTCAGGAGACTCTGGACGCGGTCATCAGTGCGGTGGCCGAGCTGATTCCCTGCACTCTGGCCGAAATAAGTCTATGGGATGCAGACCGAGGCCTGCTTATCCTCAGGGCCCTTCGCTGTCCCTCGGAGCGGAGTTTTCCTCTGGGGCATACTTTTCCTCCAGGGAAAGGCTACACCGGCTGGATTGTCAAAGAAAAAAAACCTCTTTTTGTCCACGATGTGGCCCACCGCCGGGATATTAAACCTGATTTATTACCCGGTGAAAAACCGTTTCGTTCGTATATCGGCATTCCCCTGATTGCCGGGGAAGAATTGATTGGCACTCTGGTTCTGATTCACGAAAAGGCGGCCGCATTTACTCCGGATGATGTGGGGATTGTGGAAACCATGGCCGGCTATGCAGCGGCGGCCATTCATAAAGCCCGTCTTTATGAACAATTATCTCATCGTCATCATGAACTATCTGCCCTTTACTCAATTGCAGAAACACTCAATCCCCCTCTAAATCTTGAGCAACTAATGCGGCAGGCCCTGACCCGGGTGATCGATGTCACCGGGGCTGATGGAGGAGCCATCAGACTTCTAGATAAAGCCGGCCAAAGTCTTCTACTGGCCACTCATCAGGGACTTTCTGAAAATTATGTCCGGCACGCGGAAAGCTTTCCTTTATCGGAAGAAATTGTCGGTTGGGTAGCCAGGGAAAGGCAACCCAGCTTGTCCCAGGATATGTGGACAGATCCGCGAGTTAGTTCTCATATCCGCGAACTATTAAAAGAAGTCGGCCACCGAGCTCTGGCTCAGGTGCCCTTAATAGCGCAGGATCGGGTGGTAGGAACTTTAGGTCTTGTTTCCCGGACACCTGGCTTTTTTACCCAGGATGATTTACAACTCCTCAATGCTATCGGCCAGCAATTAGGAATGGCTATAGCCAATGCTCAATTATTTGAAGAAACTCAACAACGAGCTCAACGGTTGGCTGCTTTAAACGCCATGGCTACGGTAATCAATCAGGCCCTCGATTTAGAGACTCTTTTGGGGTCAGCCGCGGAGAAAATCCTCGAGGTCACCCGGTCAGATGCCGCTCTTATCGGCTTGGTCAATCCAGAAACGAACAGCCTTCAGATAACCCAGGCCGGGAAGATTTCAGGAGAATTTACTAAGTGGTATCAGGATGATTACTTAAATCGCCAGGGAAGGAAATCTTTTTTCACCCAGGGAGAAACTTTGATCATCGCCGATACACTGGATTTTTCTTTTCCGGCTGAAGTGGTCCGTTCTCGGATTATCGGAGAGGGTATTCGTTCCTGGCTAGGGGTTCCGCTGCAATCCGGAAAAAAAATAATCGGATTGCTGGATGTTATTTCCTGCAAACCGCAAACTTTTAGTGGCGAAGATGTGGAATTGCTCCAGGCTATAGGTCACCAGTTGGGAACAGCTATTGAAAATACCTGCTTAAGACAGGAGGCGATTATAAGCGAAAGATTGGTGGCGGTGGGACGGGTGGCCAGTACGGTGGTTCATGATTTAAAAGGACCACTGAGCGGCATAATCAATAGTGCTGATTTTCTGGCAAGACGGAATCTTTCGCCTCAAATCAGAAAGAAAATGTGTGAGGGGATCATGGCGGCGGCTAGACGGCTAATAAGTACTGTTCAGGGGATTCTGGATTATACCCGCGAGGGCCAGATGACGACTTCTTTTTCAGCCTGCTCTTTGCCTAATTTTCTCCATGAAGTGGTTAATGTTTTTCAGGTAGATTTTGACAAAAGAAATATCAAAGTTGATCTCCAATTGGCTTATCGAGGAGAAGTGAAAATTGACTCAGACAAAATGGCTCAAGTCATTCATAATATTCTGGCCAACGCCCGGGATGCCATGCCTGAGGGAGGCCAGTTAACTATTTCCAGCCGCAAAAAGGAGGATTGGCTGGAAATATCTTTCGATGATACGGGACCGGGTGTTCCTCCGGAGTTAAACGAGCGTATTTTTGAACCATTTTTTTCTTATCATAAAAAGAAGGGAGCTGGACTGGGGCTCTCAATTGCCCGTCGCATTGTTGAGGAGCACGGGGGAAGGATTTGGGTGGAGAAGGCTGAAAGCGAGGGGGCCAGGTTTATTGTTCTCCTCCCCCTCTCTTAGAACAGTGAGGGACCATCGGGGGAAATCGTCTAAAAGCTTTTGATGTTATATTGAATCATTTTGTTGTAAAGGGTCTTCCTGGTTATTCCTAGTTTTTTGGCGGCCTGGGATTTATGGCCGTTGGTTTCCTTTAAGGCTCGCCGGATCATTTCTTTTTCCAGGCGGGTGGTCATTCGTTCCACTGCTTCGGGCAGAGTCAGCCCCAGGGAAGCCACTTCATCTATTTCATAACTTTTCCTCTCAACGATCCGAGCAGGTAGATTGTCTTCGGTGATCCACAGTCCTTCACTCATCACCATGGCTTCATAGATGACACTCTCCAGTTCACGGACATTACCCGGCCAGTGATATTTTTTTAATAGTTCCAGGGCTTCGCCGGTGATGCCGCGGAGGCTTTTGCGGAGGCTCTGGTTAAATTTTTTGATAAAATGTTCACAGAGAAGAGGAATATCTTCTCTTCTTTCCCTTAAAGGCGGCAGATGGAGGGAGAGGACTGCTAGGCGCCAGTAGAGGTCCTCCCGGAATTTTCCCTCTTTAACCAGCTCTTCCAGGTTTTGATTGGTGGCGGCAATGACTCTCACATCAATGGGGATGGTCTTTGTTCCTCCAACTTTAACGATTTCTTTTTCGCCGATAGCCCGCAGGAGTTTGACCTGGGCTTCAGGCGACAGCTCACCGATTTCGTCGAGGAAAATAGTGCCGTAGTTAGCCAGTTCAAATTTGCCCGTTTTTTCTTCCTTGGCATCAGTAAAAGCCCCTTTGGTATGACCGAAAAACTCCGACTCAATCAGGTCCCGCGGGATAGCTCCGCAATTGACCACCACAAAAGGTTTGTCTTTGCGGGAGCTGTTATAATGAATAGCCCGGGCCACAAGTTCTTTTCCGGTGCCGCTTTCTCCGGTAATCAGCACTGTTCCTTCGACCCGGCATATTTTGGCCATCATCTGAAAAACAGAGTTCATCTGGCTGCTGGTGCCGATGATATTGGTGAATTGATAGCGAGAGGAGAGTTCGCTGCGGAGCTCTTCCACTTCTTGCTGCAGACGTTTAACCTCCAGGGCCCGGAAGACTGTCAGGAGAAGCTCGTCATTATTAACCGGCTTTTCCAGATAATCGTAGGCTCCTAACCTGGTGGCTTCAACGGCGTTTTTGATAGTGCCGTAAGCCGTAATAATGATGATTTCGGCGGGCAAGTTATTTTCTCTGACATAAGTAAGAATATCCATCCCTGAGATATCAGGGAGATTCATATCCAACAGAATGAGATCAGGTTGAAATTTATGGATTTTTTCTATCCCCTCGGTGCCTGTAGCGGCTTCGGCCACCACATAGTTCTCTTCTTTAAGTAATTCAGAAAAAACTTCCCGCAGACAATCTTCGTCATCAATGATCAGAACTTTAAAATTCATGGCAATTTACCTTTGGTGGTATTAATCGATTTCATTGCTCCCTGGAGAGTAAGGGTCAGCGTAGCTTTCCTTCTGCTCAGGGAGATGCTCTCTTTTTTGGCGGATTTTTCGGGCGATTGATTGAAGAAAGGGGAAAATATGCTCTTCATTTTAAGCAATAACCAAGCCTATCATAAGACATTAATTTCTCTTTGTTAATAGTTTTTGTATAATCCATTTCCCATTATTGGGAAATAATTTTCCCATTCGGGGTAATTTAAGTTCGAAAATATCCGTTTGGCCGAAGAGAGTAGGATTATTTTTGAGCCCATCGATCTTCCCTTTGGAGGTCATTCTTTACCAGGGAAAAATAATCTGCATAATTCGTACCAATTTCACCAATTTTATCTGGCATTAAATTTGCATTCTTTTTGAGGGATTATGGGGAACAGGCCAGTTTGTGATAAGTTTATTTCTCATTATCAGATAAATTTAAGGCGAGAAGGGAGAGGTGGTTTTAACCCAAAACGTAGAATTACTAGAACAGTTGTTTTAGCGAATAAACAAATTGACTTCTATCGACAAGTCGCTGGTGGGGATTTTATCAGGAAAAAATTAAGGAAATTCAAAAGACAACCCTTTAGTCATTTTTTCCGTTTTCTATATGGAGTTGTCATCAAGAGGGTAAAAATTCCCTCCGGAATAAATATTGAACTAGTCGAGTGGAGGAATTTTAATTTTTGGAATTTTCTTCATCCCAGGAGAAAGAGATGAATTCTAATATCATTCCTTTTTTATTGACCAAATGGAACCAGAAGACTTTTAGATGGCTCAACAAAATTAAAGCTAATTAAGGAGGGACTATGTCCTTAAGTCAAAAAAATATACTTATCTTTATAGGGAGTATTTTTTTTTCTGTTCAATTAATTTCAATCCTTTGGAGTAATCTGATTAATTATCCCTTCTTGGAGAGAGGAAATAACCAGGATATTCAGGCTTATTGGTACAATATTCCGTCGGATTCAGTCGATTTTGTCGATGGCCATCGGCTAAATTTTCAGTCCGCTCTTCATATTTATGGCCGGATGCCCAAGGAGGATTTTTCTCTTCAAGTTGAAGTTTACTCACCAGGTAACCGGAAAGTATGGGATAAAGTTTTGGAGATCAAACAATCGGTCAAGCCATATTTTATGGAGATTAATGATGGCTATTTTAAAATAAGACAGGTTGTTGAGTATTTAAAAGAGACTCCCGATAGGATTGAGGTGACTATTAAATCGGCCAAGGAACAAAGAAAAAAAGTGATAAAATGTCGTTACCATCGATTATTTGGAAAGATAACAGATTTTAGGGGAAGGCCCCTCAAGGCCTTTATTGGAGTTTGTCCAGATAGCTTCCTTTCAGAGCGTTTAGGTAAGTGGTCGGATTCTGGAGGGAACTATGAAATAGTATTACCGGAGAGGACATATAATGCTTTGATTATCGAAACAGTTGATAAAGGAGTGAGTAATCTGGAAGCTTGGGCGTGGCATATTATCGTTGATGAGGACCAAGAATTGGATTTTAAAATCGGCAATGGTGAGGTCTACAATCTCAATGTGTGGGTCAATAATGGGGGAGGAGATGCCTACTTTATTTCTTTCCGCCCGATGTTATTGAAAAAGATATTTCCCCCAAAGAATTATTCTCTTCAATTAAATGAGCAGGAGTTCAATGTCGCTGAATTGGCTCCACCTTTAGGAAAGGAAGATTTAGTAATTAAAATTAACGGGAAAAAGGCTCAGATAATTTCAATTCAAAAATATTTTGAGACAGGATTTCTGGGGCAAAACTTCGGGTTGCTCTCCTATTTAATCCAGGTAAGCAGGCAAGGACTAAGCAGAATTGGCAAGCAGACTGTTCAGGTTGAGTACGAAAAGCAAATAGAAGTGAAGGGCAGAAAAATGAAGATTAACAGCATGGGATATTATCAATTTTATTTAAATTACGGTGGACTCTCTAAGTATTTTTAGCCCACGAAAGTTAAATGAGATTAAAAGTGAACAAAATAGTCGCTGACAATGTTAGTAATCATGAAAAGGATTATAATTGTCATCAAATTAATAACTTATCTGGTCTCACCTGTTTCAGGACTTATGGATTTAACAAGAGCAACCCATTTCTGGATTTTTATCTAGGGTTAATTTTGCCCTCCAATTTAATTTGAATTATAAGGGGTGTATCTAATTTTTATCTACTGATGGCTAATCTTTCGAAAGGTTTTTTAATGAGAACAACTATTAATCATTTAGAAAATTGGATGGTTTAAAAAGGGTCAATTGGATGTTGAAAAGGGGAAAATAAACTTTATTATGAACAGAGGAATAATTAAATGGCGTTGTTAGCTAAAAAAACGGGCTTGATTTGTGGCCCAGCTTGGTTCATCTCTATTATGGTTCAGGCTGTTTTATCTCAATCTGCGGTCTTTACTTTTGACTTTACCAGGAGGGATAGTTGCTTATGGAAGTCTCTATTTAATAGTCATATAGAAAATGAGTCCAGAAGAAATTAAAAGGATGATAATTGAGTGGGGGGCCTCTTTGGTAGGATTTGGCGAATTGGGAGATTATCTTCCTCCCAGATTTAAAAACCTTAAGCAAGTCATTTCTATTGGGATTCGTTTTTCTGATTCAGTAATTGATGAAATTATAAATGGACCAACTTTTGAATATGCTTATCAAACTCATGTTATAAATAATCTGTTAAATGAGATAGCTTTAAAAACTACAAATTTAATTCAATCCATGGGGTATCAGGCTTTTCCGGTGCCTGCTTCTCAAACGGTAAATAGGAGTGAATTGAAAGCGATTATTCCCCACAAAACAGCAGCCACTCGGGCAGGACTTGGCTGGATAGGAAAAAATGCCTTACTTGTTACCCCTGAATTTGGACCAAGAGTCAGATTGGTCACCGTCTTAACTGATTATCCCATTAAGTTAAATTCTCCGTACAATGAAAGTCAATGTGGTGATTGCCATAAATGCGTGGAGATCTGTCCTTTAGGAGCCATCAAGGGAACAAACTGGGAGCCCGGTCTCACCAGGAGTGAGCTTTTAGATGTGTTTTCCTGTAACCAAATAATTGAGAAGAACAAGAAAATATTTAGGGCTCCTGTTTGTGGTCAATGTTTAGCTGTTTGTCCAATAGGAAAAAAATAAGGGTAATTTAAATTATGAAAATTGCAATTTTTGTTTTCCCAGGAGTAGAAGAATTAGATTTTGTTGGAGTCTATGAAGTATTAGCTAAAGCTGAAGCTATGAGAAAGGAGAATTCTTTGAATCTCACGGAGCCAATTGAATTGGAAATACTAAGCAACCAACAGGAAATTATGTGTGCAAATGGGATGATTGTGAAAGCTCATCAACTCTATCAAGGATTAAACGATTATGATGGATTGATTATCCCGGGAGGCAAAGGGATAAGGGCTCTTAAAAATAATAAAGATTTTCTCGAAGATATAAAAAAATTCTCTAAAAGTCACCTCATTGCTTCTGTTTGCAGTGGGGCTTTAATTTTAGCTTGGGCAGGTGTGTTAAAAGGTAAAAGGGCCACCACTCATCATCTTCATAGAAAAAAACTAGAAGAATTTTGTGAAGTAGTGCCGGAAAAAGTCGTTATTGATAAAAATGTTATTACGGCCGGGGGGGTATCTTCTTCCCTAGAGCTGGGATTGAAATTATTAGAGATATTTTATGGGAATAAGATTGCAGAGGAAGTAGCCGAGAGAATCGAATACCAGAAATTAATGTATTAGAAAAATCTGTCAGGAAAAGTTGATGATGGAATTCTGGGTATCGTGTTTAGAAAGGGAGCATAAAGATAAGGAGATTAAATGAGAAAAAACAGTAAGATGAAAAGGGTTTTTTTAATTTGTCTTTGGATTTTTAGCTTAAACATTCTTTTGTCATTTGCTATAGCTCAGAACTCAGAACCTGAATCTCAAAACGTAATGTTCAAGAACCTTACTTTTCGTGAAATTGAAATGATGGCCAAGAAAGGTGTTCCTGTGTTTATCCCGGTAGCTCAAATTGAAGCCCATGGTCCCCATCTCCCAGTTGGAGCACATTTATATTGTGCTGAGGAGATATGTCAGAAGGCGGCCATTTCTGCAGGTGGACTGGTAGGAGTTCCGATTACCCTTGGCAATTGTTCGGATTTTTCATATTGGCCTGGTTATATTATTGTCGATACTCAAACCTTGATTTCCATTTTTAAGTACTATTGTGAAAGTTTAAGAAATCAGGGATTTAAACGACTAATCTTTTTCTGCTGTATGGGAGGGAATGTTTTTAATACTCTTCGTCTGGCAGCAGGGGAGTATTTCAAGAGGCATCCTGAGGTTGATATTGTGCTGGTCACTTTGGCTCAAGTGTTAAATTCTCAAACAATTCAAATGATCCAGAAACAGCAGGCTGAGATGGTGACTTCTATTATGCTTTTAATAAAGCCTGAACTTGTTCATATGGAAAGATTAGGAAAAGTTAAGATTAAAGGTTCAATTGGGGAGTTGCGAAAGGCATTTCGATTTCGGGAAGGATACCGCCTATCGGAATTTTTCCCTGATGCGGTAAATCGTGTTTATAAAGGCTCAAGTGGAGAAATTGGCCTGCGGATTATTAAAGAAGCTGCTAATACTTTGGTTGAGTTAAGCAAGGAGAGATAGGACTGCTGAAGCGTAGGGAAAATGATAAAGAGAGAGGAGAGGAAACCATAAGTTCGGTTATTAAAATGAAATGTTAATAGGTTAGGAGGAGAAGTGTTTATGTGAGCACAATTATTGATGCTTTCTCTAATGGGCTTGCTTTAATTACGCCCGGATGATTCTTAATAAGGAGTATATGGATAATAAAAATGATTTTCATGAATGGATAAAGGAGGAAATATTAATGAAGAAGAATGGAGTAACAGTAGCCTTGGTTATTTTTGCCTGTGGCATTTTATCATTTTTGACTTCGAAACAAATTCTGGGAATAACAATAACTAAGGAAACTAATAAAGCTATTGCTTTCTTACAAATTAGTGGTACTTGGGAAGGAGAATTCTCGAACTATATAAATAGAGGTAATGGAATTATTCAACAAGGAAAAATAGTAGTAGAAATGAGTGTTGATGAAAAGGGCATTATTCATCAAAAAAACAAATTTTTTACTCATAAAGGAGAACAAAGTGGTTATACAGGGTATATAACAATGAAAGTGAAAGGTAATAGGTTAGTTTATTTAGGTGAAATTGATAAAGATGAGAATACAAATAATAAAATTGAAAATCATGTTTTTGAGGGTTTTATTACAAACAATCACATATACATATTGGAAGAATATGATGAAATATTCTCAAACGGTAAAGTTGAACACCAGAGGAATAGTTTGCATTATTATTTTATAAGCGAGGAAGAAATAATAATGTTAGCTGATGTCTGCGTTAATAATAAATTACTTGTTTTTGCCAACACAAAATTAGTGAGGAAAAAATAAGTAGGCATAGTATACCCCTGTTCAATTTTTATCTATAAAGATGGAAAGTTGATTAGGAGAAAGAGAGTGAAATTTAATTTTAAAATATTCATTGGATTAATAGTCTTATTTATATTTCTTATTCCATTTTTGTTTACTCAGAGTAAAGAGTCCCAAAAGGTGGAGGATCTGGTTGCCCTTATTAAGGAGAAGTCGGGTTTACAAATTCAATTAGAAGACTTGGGCTGGAAATGGAAAGAAGAAGATATTAAAGGAACAAAAGAAAAAGGAGAAATAACTTTTTCAGATACTAAGTGGTTGATGTATCTTATTCACTGGGGTCCAATTCAAGTGCCTGAGATTACAGTTGATTATGTAAAAGAGAGAATGCTTAAAATGTGGGGGGTTAAATTTGAATTTACAGGAAAGGAAGGGAAAACGAGAGTTGCCGGTCATGATGCTGTATGGGTAGAAGCTTTTGGCACTAATAAAAGTTTTTACACTCGCTTTATTGTTTGGAACTGTTCAAAGAGCGGAAGAGAATTTATTGCCGACACAAATTTTAATCTCCGAAGAAAGACACCAAAAGAGGATTTTGAAACTGAAATGTGGTCAGCCAAGACTATTCAGTGTCATGAAGGAGCTGTGGTTGAGAGCTTTTCAGATTTAACAAAAAAATTTGAATCTAAGAAGTATGGATTTACTTTTTATTACCCAGAAAATTGGTTTGTCTTTGATAGTCCTTTTTACGTTCCTTTTCCTCAATATGAGGGAATAAGAGGAAGAAAATTAGGCTCTTTATTAGCATTGTGTTCTGACCAGAATATTAAGGTAACTCTGAAATGGTATCCTCTGGAATCAACCGAGGTGATAGAACCCTTTATGGGAGTGGAACAAAAGACATTAGGATACCTCAAAAATGAAATTAGATCGCGTAAGGAAGTTGAGAGAATAGAAAATCATGGGTTTGAGAATTTCTATATTAACAATAAGGAAATATTCAGAATATGGGGATTTTGTAAATTGAAAAAATCGGAAAACGAAAGAGATAGAGCTTTCTACACAGGAAAAGGAATTTATCAGGTCGCCCAATTTAATCTTAAAAATAAAAAAATCATAGTAATTTTGATTACTAAACAATACAGATATGGAGCAGGAGTCTCTCGTTTGTCGCGTCATTTTCATGACCGGTTTTTAAAGAATTTCCTATTAAAAATAAAGCCATAAAGGTGTTTATATGTTGTTCAAGACAGTTTTTATAGTGAGAAAAAAATTTTATTGTTATCTTAACTCTTTTGTTTCCATTATTGATTCTAAGTGCAAATGAAACAGCAAAGCTTTTATTTTAAAGATTCAATTTTAGGAGAAATTTTTGGAGACAAATAAAAACCTTGTAATTTTTATTAAAAAATTTAATGTTTCAGATAAATTGAAAACCCATATCCATAAGATTTTTACAGAAGATGAATTACTTATATTAAATTATCTTGCAGAGAAAGAAAAGAAGATTTCAAATATTATTCGCAGATTCCCCCAAATAAAACTTACCTTAATTGAATCTCTTTATAAGAAAGGATATCTTTTCAGGATAGTAAAAAAAGGGGAGAGCTATTATCAAAGCAATACCTTTGATCAGATTCTAAAAAGATTTGTAAATCATAGCTCAAAATTTCAACAATTTTCTCCAAAAGAAAAAGTGCCTTTCCAAGAAGGTGTTATGGAGGTATTCCTCCGTCGAATGAAAGAAAGTAAAGAGCCAGTATATAGAGTGATTCCAATTGAAAAGACGATTCAAGACAAAAGACAATTAATCCCCTATTACCAAGCTGTTTATTATTTACAAAATGCATCGACAGTTGCTTTAATCGATTGTATCTGCAGGACAATTCATCAGAGATGTGAGAAACCCAAAAAAGTTTGTTTAGCCCTTGGAGAGCAGGCAGAATTTTTCATTGAAAGAGGAATAGGAGAGAAAATAGACATAAGTAAAGGGTTAGAAGTTCTTCATACCGCCGAAGAAAATGGACTTGTTCACTCTATTGATAACAGTGAAGACCCTAGCTTTATATGTAATTGTTGTGAGTGCTGTTGTGTGTTTGTTCAAGGATTAAAAAAATATGGAATTTTCACTTCTATAGGGAAATCTGGCTTTATAGCCATTCTAGACCGAGAATTGTGTGATCAATGCGGGATTTGTAGGGAGAAATGTATATTTGAAGCCATTACTTATGAAAATGGAGAGATCAGATTTAGTAATGATAACTGCTTTGGGTGCGGTCTTTGTGCTTATAACTGTCCTCAGTCAGCAATTAAGTTAATTCCTCAAAAAATGATGCTTAAAGGAGAAAAAAATGAGTAAAAAAATAATTTTAATTTTAGTTTTGATTCTTATCGCTTTATTTTTAGTCGCCCTTTCAGACTTTGGGGCCTGGGGAAGCGAGAGAGGGATCCTTTTACAAGAACCTATTCCCCTGAAGTTGAGATATAAAGTAGGAGAAACATTATACTATCGACTTGCTCGCCAGAATATAAATTTTAGGATGGATGGAACGAAATTTGGGGAGTTTAAAGCTATTGCTTATTTCACTCGAACTCGAATTCAAAATGATAGCGAAGGGAGAATAAGAGAAAAATTTACTTGGAAGAGCTTTGTTGTAGGGCAAACAATGACCACAAACCAACCTGTTAAATTGTCATATCTAAAAGAAGCTGAAAATTTTTCACTTATTATTTCAGTTCAGGATGAAGACGCTCTTTATAAACTTAATTTTTCTGACTTGCCGAGGACGATAGAAGGGCTGTGGTTTATGATAATGGCTTGGGATACAATTACTTTTGATGGACTTACAAGACCCAGCCCATATTTTAAATTTCCCGATTCAGCTCTCATTGGCACGGTGATAAAAAGCACTCGAGGCCCCTATGAATTTTTATTTGAATATCCTCCTTTAGTGACCAACTCCAAATACCATTTTAGTGGAAAAAATTACTCAAAAGTATTGGGAGTAAGTCTAGTCAAGAATATCCCTTGTGCTGTTATTGAGTTTTCTAACTCTGAAAATATAGTTTTGATGAATTTCAATTTTAAAACTGTGGAGATAAAGAGTAAAGGATTCGAGCATTTTTGGGGTAAAACTTATCTTTCGTTAAGGGATGGAAGGATTGTAAAAGGTGAATTAATAGCCCCGATTACAGTGGTTCAAAATATTAAAATGCCCGGGCAGAAAGAACCAAATCATATTGAGTTTTTCACTTTGCAACAACTTAAATTAGAAATGCTTACACCGGACAGATTTAATTTTGAAGTAAGAAACAAGATTTAATTAGCAGGTTCCGAGGGAAAGAAAAGTTAGATTTTCCATCCATCTTTTTAGGCGAACTTAATCCGGGTTGGATTCGTTTATTAATTTGAAAAATTTTCTCGTGAGATGAAAGCAAAAGAGGAGGGAACAAAATGAGGGCAAGAAAGCTTTTTATATTTATTTTCTTCTTTTTGGTTTTTACTTTTCTTTCCCAGGAAGTTATTTCATCCTCTAGTGAATATGAGACCGATTTAGTTATTACTGCCTACAATATTCATTTGCGACCTGATTTTGAGAGAAACCTAGTTAAGGTAGCCGTGCTGGCTGAGATTGAAAATTTTTCTTCAATATCAATAGGAAAGACGCAAATTATGCTTTGTACTCTTATAGATACTGGAGATTTAAGAGCTGAAGTTAAGCAAATATTTTGGTTAAGAAAGGGGAGAAAAGATCCATTAAATTTTTCCATTAAAACTGTAAAAAATCCTTTCGACGCCGCAACTAATATTTCGTTGTACGAATTATTCTTTAGAGAGCCTTTAAAACCTCGAGAAAAAGTAGTCTTGGAATTTGTTTATACGATAAAAGGCAAAAGCATAAAAGATAGCTTTCCGCTTGGTAAGGGAGAGACAAAAGAACTTTATTTAATTTCAGATTTTCGATGGCTACCCCAGATTTTTATTCCAGCCCAGAAAGTTGGCCAATTTAATAATATTTATAAGCCAGAGTGGACACTGAGGATAGAGTATCCCTCCTTATATGTGGCTGTTGTTGATGGCCAGTTAATAAAAAAGACTGAACTTAATGGAAATAATGTAGAAGAGTGGAAATCTATAATCAAAGGCTTTCCCCAGGTCCTTATAGGTCAATATGAGAAGGTCAAAAAGAGTGAAGGCAAATTTACAATAGAAATTTATACTCCCAAAGATCAAGAAATTAAAGAAGCGGTAAACTTTCTAAGCAAAGATATTTTTAAAATACTTCAGTTATATTTTGACCTATATGGAGACTCTGGAAGTACTGTGTATCGATTAGTGGCGAGCTATACAACTTGGGGTGGACATGGATTATATATGGGACAGGTAATTGATAGAAATTATTTGAAATCTTTGGATTTATTCACAATTGCTCATGAGATTGCCCATACATGGTGGGGTTTCTTAATTACTTCATATGGTGAAGGCAGTAAATTTCTAAGAGAAGCGATGGCTAATTTTTCTGCTGCCTGGGCACTAAAGCAGATTAAAGGCGAAGCCTACTTTGTTAATGCTTTAAGAGGATTTAAGACAGGGACTTTTTGTTACTATGTAGCCCTAAATAGAGTGGATAAACAATATCCTCTTGTAATTCAAGAGGGATACGATCCCAGGTCTATTGTGTTTAAGAATTATCAAAAAGGACCTCTAGTGTTAAATACCCTTCGATTTGAGTTGAAAGATGAACTGTTTTTCCAGTGCTTAAGAGCTGTTGTAGAAAATTTCAAGGACAGAAATATAACTTTATCTACCTTTATTGATACATTTAACCAAGTTTCAGGCAGAAACTTAACTCCCCTTTTTAGAGATTTATGTTGGGGCACAGGTTACCCCATTTATCAACTCGTCCATTTTGAATCTGTCAAGGCAGGAGAGAAATATAAAACAATTGTAAGGATAAAAAATGAAGGAGACATAGGAGTTCTTTGCCCTCTGATGCTTAGCACAATTAACCAAAGAATAGTCAAATGGTTCAAAGTTTCTGGTAAAAAAGACAAAGAGTTCAGCTACCTCACCCAAGACAAGGTGATAAACGTAGTCCTTGATCCTGAAATGGTAGCTTTTCAATATTCTCCAGAGCAAGGAGTAAAGTTATGGGAAAGTTTAGATGAGTCTCTCTTTGGCCTTAGGAATTGGGCATGGTTTAACAAATCCTATGCTTGCTATTTAAGGGGAAAATATGAAAAAGCGATTGATATACTCTCAAGATATTTAAATGAGGCAAAGGAATTAATTCCCAACATAGAGAGACTTCCGGTCTTTGGTGTTTATCGTTTTGTTAGAGGTTTTTATTATTTAGCCATAAACGATGAGGAAAATGCAGAGAAAGACATAAAGATTGGCATTCCCTTTTTGTTCGACTCTCTAATGGACAAGAATATTATGTTTTTCTTTACTCTTACAGGAGTTATTAAAGAAGCAGAACCAGAAAAAAATGTGATTTTAATTTTGAATAAAATCACAGGCAAAGATTTCACTTTGGAGGCTGATTTAGATGACCAATCAAGAAGACAGAAAGTAAATGGATGGAAGGAGTGGTGGGAGAAAGAAGGAAAATACAAAAAATTAAATCTTAAGGAATTAAAAAATATTAAACAAATATGAGCTAAAATTGGATAAAAAGAAAAATTTTTTACCCAAAGAAATTATTTGGTTCATAATTCTTGTTCTTCTTATTAGTTGGATTTTTACTCTCCTCATTAAATTTTTCAATTTGAGTCAGAGCCCTCTGACTGCGGTTATGATTTTCCCAGCTCTCCTTACCTTAATTTTCATCTTTATTTCTAAAAAGGAGAAATTTTCTTCTATAGGCTGGAAGTTGCCTCAAGCTAAATACTGGTTAATAAGCATCTTTCTTCCTATTTTTCAGATGGCCATAATTGTTGCTTTAGGGTTTTCTTTAGGGCTTCTCTCTTACAATAGTCTTCACCTTATTACGCATAAGCCAACACCCTATAGTTGGTTAAATTTACTTATTTGTATTCCGGCTATGTTTATTCCTATTATCCTTTTGTCTCTTCCAAGCTTTTTTATTGGCTGGCTTAATCATCTTGGCGAAGAGTTTGCCTGGAGAGGTTATCTTTTTAGAAAAGTTTCTGAAAATAGCGGGAGTCTCGTGAAAGGAGTTTTTATTTCCGGGATTGTTTGGTGGTTCTGGCATCTTCCCATGTTCTGGGTCAGCCCTATTCTGAATAAATTAAACATCTATCAAATAGGACTCATAATTTTCACCTCTTTATTCGGATTGCTAGGAGCTGCTGTGATTTACGCTTGGATTTATGTTATAAGCGGCTCAATCTGGGCGCCAACTATTATGCATATTTTCTGGAATTTATATCGAGGAATTTTGACAGGCAGATTAGCTGATGGAACACTTGGGCTTTTTAAAGGCAATCTTTGGCTAATAAATGGTGAGGGGATTATTGGAAATATAATAACAGCCCTTTTAGGGAGTTTTATTATGGGGATTTTTTTTGCCAAAAGGTCTGGCCATAACTACTTTTTTGATCATGCGTAAGAGAGGAGAAATTTAAAAAGGATAAAACAAATTTTTTTATAAAAAAGGAGTTTTGAATGCAATCCATTATTCAATTTTCTATGGCTGGGATCTGCTTGATATTGGCTTTTGTGACCAATAAATTCGCCAAAGATCCGGTAATGGAGGGACCTGTGTTCAATAAGCGGAAATTGTTATGGGTAGGTTTGGTGTACATTCTAATTTTTATAGATGTCGCTTACATTAATAGGTTAGCAGTAAAGGGAATAAAATATTATGATTTTCTCCTTACTTGGCCCGGAATTATTGATGCATTATGGCCTATTGTATTAGTCCTGTTTATTTTAATCGTTGTAGAGAAGGAAAAGCCTAAGTCTTTCGGATTTTGTCGGCCAAAAAACTGGGGAGTTTTGATAGTTCCATTCATTTTTATATTAGGGACTTCTCTCCTTAATATCAGATCAGCCGGTAAAATGAAGATAAGTCTTCTTATTATGTTGATAATAGGAGTTTGCCTTTATGAAGAACTCATTTTCCGGGGATTTATCCAAAATGAATTAGAAAAACTTTTTGGAATTAAATATATGTGGATAATTGCCGGATTACTTTTTGGGCTATGGCACATACCCAGTGACTTCTGGGGATATCAATATTTACATCAAAAAAGCTACCTCTATTCTTTTGGTCAATTAGCTATGCAGACAGGTGGAGGTCTTTGGGTCTGTGCAATTTATAAAAAGACTCGGAGCCTTTACCCTTTTTTCTTGCTTCATTTTATAGGCAACAACTACCATCTTCATCTTTATCACACGATTGTTAATTTATTTAAAAATTTATGAAATTAAGAAAGAAAACAACACCAAAGGAGAAAATTTATGAGCGCTACAGAGACAGTCAATGATGATTTTTTTAAGTTACATCAAGAATTTTCGGCTCCAATTTACCAGCCTTACCCAGTAGTCTTTGCTAAAGCCGAGGGTTGTTGGTTTTGGGATAAAAAAGGAAAGCAATATTTAGATGTGTTCGCTTGTTATTCCACTCTCAATCAGGGTCATAGACATCCTAAAATAATAGAAGTAATTAAAAAACAGCTGGATAAGATTACCCTTACTTCAAGAGCTTATCTTAATGAAGAGGTACCAATTTTTCTCCAGGAAATTTGCCGAATTTCAGAAATGGAACAGGCGATTCCCATGAATTCAGGTGCCGAAGCTATGGAAACCGCCATCAAGGTCGCCCGGAAATGGGGTTACCAGATGAAAGGCGTGAGGCGAGGGAAAGCGGAAATAATTGTTATGGAAAATAATTTTCATGGGCGGACGGTGACTACGGTTTCTTGTTCAACCGTTGATAAATTTAAAGAGGGATTCGAACCTTTGACTCCCGGGTTCGTGGTGGTTCCTTTTGGGGATATAGAGGCGGTTAAAAGAGCAATTAATAATAACACAGTGGCTGTTCTACTGGAGCCGATTCAGGCAGTCAACGGCATTAATGTTCCCCCCGAAGGATATCTTCATCAGTTGCGGAGAGTTACTCAAGAGCAGGGAGTTTTGTTGATTATGGATGAGATTCAAACCGGTCTGGGCAGAACGGGGAGGCTGTTTGCTTGGCAATGGGAAGAGGCTAAACCGGATATTCTCTGTTTAGGGAAAGCCTTAGGAGGCGGAATTTACCCTTTATCTGCAGTTCTCTCTTCGCGGGAGATTTTTTCGGCCCTTAATCCAGGTGATCATGGTTCGACCCTGGCCGGAAATCCCTTGGCAGCTGCAGTAGGTCTGGCTGCTTTAAAAGTGATTGAGGAGGAGAGTCTGGCTGAAAAAGCAGAGATAACGGGCAAATATCTCCTTGAAGAGTTAAACAAGCTTAATCTTTCCCCAATTTCCCCAATTAAGAAAATTAAAGGTAAGGGATTGCTAATCGGAGTTGAGTTAACAGTCGAGGCCGAACCCTATATTAAGAAACTCCTTGACCTGGGAATAGTCAGTCTTGTGGTAGAAAAAAACATTATTAGATTTACTCCCCCGCTGATTATAAACGAGAAAGAAGTGGCCTACATTGTAGAAAGAATGTCAAAACTGTTTGGTTGAAATTTTTAAGATGAGCAATAGGAAAGAAAAACTTTCCAAGAAAGTGGCTGTAAGCTGGAGGGCGCTTAAAGAGAATGAACAGTTAATCCATTAATCGGTAATATGATTTTCACTAATAGCAGGCAGGAGAGGAAGAAGAGGAGATGTTAGCTGCCCCAAGGGGAGAAGAAAGATAAAAATAAATAGAGATCATGGCCATGGTGGGCTCTGGTCTGGAAGGAGGGAAGCCTTGAATTTTAACAAGATGATCAAGCTGTTGGGCGGGTTAATTATTTTAGTGGGAATGTTAGGAGTGTTTTTAGCTTTTAAGCCCGCAGAACGAGCTCGTTTTATTTTAACGAAATTGGAAATTCGTTTAGCGCCTGAGGAGACTTATTCAGTTCCGGCTAACCTGGAGACTTTCCGAAAGCTCCAAGGTTATACACCCGATTATCTCCGCCATTTATACCTGGAAAGTTGCCGTTCATTAGGGATTAAGCCCTTTGAATTTGAAAAAGAGGCTGATGTTTTTCGGGAACTTCTCCGGATGCATTTTATCTGGTTGGGAGTAAATCCATCACCGGGATATCAAGAAGCCAAAATAGAATTTTTCCGCTCTGTCGAGGCTCAATTGAGTGATAATCCTGAAGTGTTGAAGAAATTTCTGTCTCTTTTTAAAACTAAGCAAGGCTATCTGACTACCATCGGAGAATTTGCAGAGGCCTTTCTGGCTAAAAAAGAAAAGAAGGTTGATCTTGGCGAATTGGCTAAGATAATTGCTGCTTTGAAAAACTATTCCCAGAGATTTTCTAATTCCATTTATTTGAAAAAAGAAGAATGGAGTTCCCCACGTTATCTCTTTTATCAGCTTGATTTCTACAAAAAGAGAAGCAGCCAAAGATTGGAAGCCATCAAGGCGGAACTAGCCAGGGTTAATCCCAAGCTGGTGGATCAGCTGGAAGTTGTCCTAACAGCTTACGAAGAGGGAGCTCGATGGTTGGAAAAGGCCAGTCTGTTTTTCCTGGAAGAAAGCTGGTTCTTTGATGAAGAGGCTCAAGCTTATCGTTCCTTGAGAGATTACTTAAAGCGTTTCTGGGAGCCTGTTTTAGGTGGGTTGCCCGAGATTAAGCCCGGTATTTTACGCTTTGGAGAAATAGACGGGACATCCTCGGGCTATGTTCCCTATCTTGAATATCCTGGATTGTTGAAACCGTTAAATAATGCCGCGGAAATTTTCCTCAGGAAGACTTCGCCGGCAGAAATTAACCAGCTCTTAGAAGGTTTGGGTGAAGTCTGGTTTAAAGGAGATGAAATCGGATTGCCGGCTAAGGCAACCACTTGGCCGCTGAATCGTTTTATTTACAGCCTCTCAGCCTGGGAAGAAAGGATGGCTCGATTTACTGAAGCTTATGATCTCGGTTGTCCCCTCACCATGCTGGTGGCCAATATCCCTCATGAGGTGGCCCATTCCTTTCACTTCCGAGGCAAGCATTACTGGAAAGAGGAATATTCCGACGGAGAGATGGTCCATTACCAATGTTTGTCGAATTATCTGGATGAGGGAGTGGCGGAGCTCTGCCAGTGGCTTTCAGTTGAGCCCGTCTTGAAAAAATATCCTCTTCTCTGGTATGAAAATTTACTCAAGCATTATATCTTCTTGACTAAAAGTAAAGGCAATAGCCATACTTGGGGTCTTTTGTGGATGTTAACTGCTCTGGATGCACTGGGGGGAGATTGGCCGAAACTCTTTTTTCTGGCCACTCGGCCGGGATTTTGCTTCCAGGATTTTATCAATTCAACCGCACTCCAGACGGAAAAGGTGCTCCACGTCTCGAGTGACACTCAGGCAGTCTTGCTTCAGGGGGAAGCCCGGCGGCGGAAAACCCCAGAAAAGTACATCTTCCCGGCGGTTATCCTCGAGCTGTCTGAAGGAGGCTTTAAGATTGTCTCCCTTTACCAATAATTTCGGTAATTAAGGGGTCATAATTTCGGAGTCAAGTCTTCACATCTGACATTGATGGTTGGAGAAGAGGTGACTGTTTACTTTTAAAAAATTTTACTCCCTTGGGCCTATTCAGAATCTAAAAATATTCATCAATTCAATAGCCTCTCGGAGAGATGCCAGAAAAAGGGGTCGCGAGCAAGATTAATAAGATTAAGGTTAATAAGTTTTAAAAGTAAGAGATGGAGGTTGGAAATACTCCTAAGAGATTTAAGTCAGCTTAAAGAGAGATAATTGATGGGAATAATTGGAAAATAAAGAAAGAGTTAGAGAACTGAAGAGAAGACCAGGGAATAGAGTCGCCTGAAGTTGAAAGGGAGGTCATCAATCTTAGGTGACTCCTGACCCCCTTTATTTAAATGGGAAATGGGCAAACCTTGTCTTCCCCTTGATTCAAAAAAAGTTTGCTTGGATTAAATGCTCTTGATAGCGGATTTTCCTCCAGGTAGACAAAAATTTGCCACCAGCGGCTAGTTATTCTTTTTATTTGATAAAGATAAGACCGGTAAGACTCAGGATGAGAGCGAGATTTATGGAAATAAGATAAGAATAATAAAGGGGGCCAACCTTGCCTTTTTCCTGAAGAGTAATTTTTTTGTAATAGCTTAGATTTCGAAAAATAAGAGCACCGATAAAGGGGAAAGAGGTTTTGATTCCTCGTTGGTCCAGATATCGGGTGAGAAGGACAGCCGAAACAATAGCCCAGATGGCACAAATTAAAGCTACGTCGAAGAAATAAATTGATAAATTCATTCCACCGCCACTCTTCTATTTCTATTATATTATAATAAAATTAAATTAATATGAATTTTTAATTTTCAGGTGTGTATTTTTGAAGCAACAAAGAGAAAAGAAGCTCTTTAATTATTTAAAGAGGTTTATTCTCCTGGAACGGATCCCTAATTTCTGATTTAATTCTGCTACATTTAGATAAATATGAGGGATAGCAACGCTGCTTTTTCTATTTGTCTTAATCTGACCAAAATAGGTTAAGATGATATTTTATTACCTCCTAGAGAAATTCTTAGTGGGAAAGAAACAACTCCGAAGAATGCCTTGACAACGAATTTTTTATTCGATAATAAAATACCAACTGGTAATAATAAAAAAGAAATTATATGGCCTTTAGTAAAAAAGAAAAGTTGCCGGTCAGTGTTTTCCCAACTTCAACGATTCAATCAGCCCACACCATTTTAATTAACCAAAATATTTATTCCCCATTAATATTGAGGTTAGGATTTTGTTAAAAAAATTTCTAAAGATTAGAAAATCTTATAAGTTCATTTTCTTCTCTATTATCCTGGTTGTTTTCTTCCTCTTTGTTGTTCAAATTGGAACGCATACCCTCGGCTTGACCCAGCCTCGCAGTTGGGAGTATATCCATCTTTTCGAAGACGGATTTTGTTCTTTCTCTTACGCGGTCCAAGGAGATAAAGAGGATAATTACCAAGTGACCATCAACATTACCGGTCTTTCAGTTTATGCTAATTTAATCTTATCTTACCTGGTTGATTCTGGCACGAGGACGAAAACTGATGTTACTAATATTTATAATACTTATTGGATTTATCCCCAAAAAATCGACATTTCCTACCAGGGCTATGTAAAAGGAGAGAGTATCTATGATGGGCCGGATATGTATCGGGAAGATAAAGTTTACAAGTCCTGGAATTTTAGCAAAAGTTTCACTCTCCCCCTTCCAGATGAAGATATGAATCATAATGAGATTGAAGCCTGGCGATCTCAAATTAGAAAAATAGAGCAGGCCAATAATTGTAAAGCATTGATTGTCATTAGAGACCAGCGTCCCATTGGAGGAAAAGTCGAGATATTTCCTCATTTTTTTGTGAATACCAAGGGAATTGGTCGCCAGATTGTTAAGGGTTACCATAAACGCACGGGAAGGAAGATTGATGTCAACCGAGCTTTTGAACCCCAATGTCCACTTACCTTTAATTCCTCTCGCCAGACAAATCAAATTGATGAATATATTTACGCTTCACCTGATGGTATTTTGCAAACAGATAGCTTTTCCCTTGAAAGATTCTCTTGCTCTAACCAAGGAAATGGCCGTTATGTTCCTAATTATTATAAAACACACTCAAGAGTAGCCTATACCACTGTCTTAAGTGATAGTGAACATGTTATTTCTTGGTCTTATATGCTTTCTCTAGGAAAACCGGTCAAAGCCAAAATAGAATGGTGCCCAGAGAACTGGAGACCCCAGGGAGGAGATTTAAGTAACACGGTTGAGATTAAAGCCTATCTTGAAAATGAAGGAGAGGGGATTTTCCGCTTTATCCTTTTTGAAGTTAGTAAAGAGAAGGGAGTGGCTCTGAATAAGGGCGCCGGAGTAGAGTTTGACTATGAATTTGGAAAAAACCAGCCAGGTTTCCGAAAGGCTGTTCAGACAGAGGACGGTTGGGTAATCGAAACAAAAAGCAGACAGAAGGAAGCCCAAGTAATTATCAGGTCGCAAGACTTCGGAGCCTGGGCTAGACTGAAAGCCCAAGTTAAAATTGGAGACTCGTGGTTTGATTGCCAAACTGACAATGGTCAAACTTATATTACCATCCCCTATGACCAGGACGAAGACCACATCGCTGATTTTTGGGAGAAAAAACATGACGTTTATAATGAACAAGCCAACGCCGATAATGACCTAAAACCCGAAGATGTTGGCGACCCTGCGGAACCTGGGGATGGGTATTCTAATTACGAGGAATATCGGGGATTTTTTGTCAATGGCTCCTGGACAGATACAGACCCCACTTACAAAGACATTTTTATTTATGACGAATTAGGCTTTGGAGTAGGTTACTTTACCGACCTAGGGCTCTGCGTTCATCTTATCGATCAAGACGAATTTGACCAAGATCGATATGTAAACTTTAACCGCGGTTACGGCACATTAAAGTCGCAAGAAGGACAGAAGGGATTACATCTTCGGGGTGGATTTGTGGAGGGCTCCTTAGGATATACTGAAGGACTTGGGTGTCCCAATGTGGTTGGGCCGATAACTGTTGACTGCCTTTCTATTTGGAATAACGCTACCTTTGAAGTAATGGGCAAAACCAGCAATATGTATAATTGGAGAGAAATAGATAGAGAGGACATCCCTCAAGCCAAAGGAACTGTGGTGGGACCTCACTTGGGGACCTATTATGATGTCACTATTTCTAATGCTCCGATTGAGATCAATGCAGCTATCGAAAAAGTTTTTCTCCACACTCTTCAGCAAATAATTGCTCATGAGCTTGGCCATGGAGTGAATATTACCCATCATGGCCATGATAATGAAATTATTAATAAGACCCCCGACCTAAGAAGTTATTTGGAAAATTACTCAAGCAACGATCCCGCCTTATTATATTCCGAAGGGTCAACGGCCATAGCGGGAGGGATTTGGTCGGGGGATGTGAGTTGTGTTATGCGGTACTTACCTCCGCTCAATTATTTAGGCTGGGACAATAAAATTTATCTGTATCCTGAAGATGAAGGAGAGGAGGCCCGAACTATTTACTGCTCGAGTAAAAAAGGAACGGGCATAAATAGCCCCCCCAGAAGATGGGAAAATGGCAGACCATATCCCGTAGCTGGCGACGCCACCAAAGGGGAATGTCGAAAAATGGTTGATTTAAAAGGAACTCACTATGGAGGCCATTAACCCATGAGGGGAAAAGCAGCTATTATAAAAATTCTCGGCGGCTGGGCTGTCTTAATCCTGTTAGTAAGTCTTTGTGACTCTTGTCGTCGTTCCCCGAGAGAAGAGAAAGCCGCCACCAAGATTCCATCCCCTTTAAACATTTCCATTGAGCTTATTCCAGGAATTGAGACCGAAGCCTCGGTAGTGGTGCTACGAATTTTTAGTCGAGCCCAGCAGCAGAAAGCCTTGAATAAAAAAAACAATGAGAGAATTGAACCGTTAGAGATAGAAATAAATCGGAAATTATGGACCGCCAATATTGCCTTCCAATTGGTCTCGGCCGAAGGAGAAGTAAATTATCTGGAAAGGGATAAAATCAGCTTGCTTCTCGCTCCTAAATCCGAAAGGTTAGAGTTTACTGAGCAGAAAGTTTACCAGGTATTTTACATTATTGAGCCCTCCTCTTGCCTTTCTCCCCCAAGCCGGCTTGTTGCCCAATTGGATATTTGCCAGTACCGCCTCATATCCAATGCTATTACTATCCCCCCCTGGCCGACGAAGAAGTTTGAGGCCGCTCTCCGTCAGGCCCGGGTTAATTTATTTCTTAACCCCGACCAATTGCTTGAATCGGCCACAACGCTTATCAAAGAAGATCCCGGCTCCTACCTCGGTTACTGGTATCGTGGCTTAGCTTTGGAAAAAAGAAAGAAATATCAGCAAGCTTTAGAATCATTCAAAATGGCCCTCCAACTTTATCCAAAGTCGACCAGGAATGACCACAGAGAGCCGCCCGCCCTGATCATCCAAAAAATAAAACAACTTTCTCTTACCTCCCCAAAAGAGGGTACTTCTAGTGGAGGGAAGTAGGTAAGGTCTGATTCTTTAAAGGAGGTCTTTTAATATTTCTTCCAGCTCCGCCAGGATCATGGCGGTGGCGCCCCAAATTTTATGCTGGCCGATTCGGTAATAAGGGATTAAGATTCGTCGTCCCCGAATTTGTCGGAACTCGCTTTGTTTAACCTTGGAATGAAGGAGTTGTCTCAGGCCGACTTCGATGACTTCAGCTACTTCGTCGGGAGAAGGTCGGAACCGGGGAGGTTCTTGGAGAACCCCGACAAAGGGGTAGAGGCAATAATTGGACGTGGGAATATAGAGGGGGGTCAATTGTCCAAGGAGGTTTACTTTTTGAGGGTCAATGCCCAGTTCTTCATGCGTTTCTCGCAACGCCGTTTGAGCCAAACTCTCTCCTTCTTCCTGGCGACCTCCCGGGAGGGAGATTTGGGAGCGATGAGCCTCGACTTTTTCCGTGCGGACGGTTAAAGCTAGATACCAGCTGCCCGCCCGGGGATAAAGCAAAATAAGAACCGCGGCTGGCTGGCTTTTGTCTTCCACTTCGGTGTAGACTTGGTGTCCCAAACGGGGCCGGGTGATCATTTTTAGCTGAGCCTCAAGACCCGGTTTAGGTTGGGTTAACCGCCAGGCCAATTGTTCAATGAAATTTTTTTGCATGGGAAGTGATTATATTGAAGAGGAAAAACCTCGCATTTCCTATTTCTTCAATCGGTCTCGGCAATATTTAATCTTTTCCTGAACTTTAGCAGCCATTTTTTGGTTTAGAGAAGAGCATGTTTGGAAATCTTTGATGGCTTTAGCATATTCTTTTTTTAAGGCCAAGACAATACCTCGATTATAAAAGAACATAGGTTGTCTGGGGTCTATTTCGATGGCTTTAGTAAAATCAGCTATGGCTTCGTCAAGATCTCCCATTTTAGTTCTGGAAAGGCCCCGGTTGTAATAAGCCAGAGAAGAATTTGGGGCTAAACTAATGGCCTTTGAAAAATCCTCGATAGCGCTTTGATAATAACCCAATCGGTGTTTGGCCACTCCTCTATTGATGTAAGCCACATAATAATCCGGAGATGAAGATATTTCTTCAGTCCACCTTTCAATTTCTTCTTCGGGTGATTGACCTCGAGGTTTTTTCTTTTTAAAAACATCAATTTCATAGTTAGGCGGAGACGAGCGTGAAACATAAAACTTCAATTCGCCATCAATCTCCTGGATGACCAAGTCATGGCTGGTGTAAGCCTCATTGAAATCTATCCAGTAAGTGGCGGTGCAATTTCCTTGGTCATCAATTTCGGTTATCTCCAGAAAAGGATAGTGGCTTAATAAATAAAATTTATCCTTGAAAGTCGTGACACTGATTAGGAGAGGCTTATAGCCGACTCGTCTATTAACATCAGCAATGCTTTCGCCTATCAATTTCAAATTATATTTTTCTTTGGCTTTCATAAGGGGGGAGTTAATCCTATATTCGGCTAAGAGTTTTCCTCCAGGTGAATATTTACGAATGAGGGGAAAGTAAGTAAAAGCCACTAAGAGTTCACCATTTTCATTCAAAGCCAAAGAGACGGAATTCAATAGGAGAAGGCTATGGGGAAAAGGCAACGGCTGACCGAAGGAAATTTTTTTTCTCTCAGATAAGTAACCTGTGATAAGCGGCGAGTTTTTTTCGAGAATATAATGGGCGACATAAAGACAACCATTTTTCCCTAAGGCAAAATCACTGAAGTCTGACATCTTTCTCTTCTTGATATAAGCGCCCTGAAAATCTAAGAATACAAGATGTTGCTTATCACTGTCATATATAATGAGATGCTTTTTGGTCGCCTTTATGGCGGAAGGTGATGTCCACAACTCCTTTCCTTTCTTATCTCGACCCAGAGTCAAAAGAAATTCTCCCCTTAAATTGAATTTCAACACCAACCCTGATTTTGCGCAACAAGCATAGATGTTTCCTTCATCATCAACAGCCAGTTTTAAGGGGGATTGGAATTGTTTTGACTTTATGGTTAGTTCGCGGGTCAACTCCACTGCATTTTTGGGCAGCGGAAGGAGTCCATACTTGGTGAAGAAAATTTCATCATAAACTTTTACTTTTGTTGAGACTTTTTGAAAGGCGAGACAAAGATTTAGAGACAAAAAAGTCATCAAGAACAGGAGCAGGAAACTATTTTTTTCCACCGAAAATATTTTATTAAGAGCCCTCATTTCCGGCTTTCTAGAAATTATAAACAACATTGGTGAAGTTTTTTCTTTGCTCTGTCATCTCAATTCATGCTGACAGATTTTTGTTCCCGAGAGAAAGTATTTCCCACCCGCCTTGGAGAGCGAAATCAAAGTTTGAAACAACAACTTTTCTGAGAATTATAAGGCAATTTTCCTAAAACTTCCAGTGGCCGTAAGCATTTTCACAACCGTGATAACCCATAAGTTTTAATTTATTAAAGGTGTCTGACACCTTTATTAGACATCTTTATGACGCAAGAACTTCTAGTTGCCTTCCAAGCCCCGGGCGCCCAGCGCCGGCTATTTTAAATCGCATCCTATAGGCAACTTTGAGAAATCCCTAAAATTGCCGATAGGCTTTATGATTAGCCTATTTTGTTTTAAGCAAAATACAACCAGGTTAATTATTTATTAGAAAAGGTAATTTGTCTCAGTTGAAATTTGACCGCCCGCACCACTTTAGATAAACGCCTTGACAGATTCTCTAGAAATATCATATTTTTGACATCTAAGGAGACAGCTATTTCTAGAGACATGAGATTTACTGAAAGGAGGTTCTTATGAAAATCTCTTCCCGCCCTAAATTTACCTGGATTATCTTGGTTGGTTTGATTTTCCTCGTCCTGGCCTTCGGTCAAGCTACCGATTCTCTAGCTAAGACTAAATCTAAAGCCAAAACAAGGATAATTAATACCGACCCGGCTTTAAGGATGGCCTGGTTTAAGCAGCACCAAGCCCTTAAGGCCTCTACTCCCTTGAAGAACATCAAGTGGCGCTTTATTGGGCCGGATAATATCAGCGGCCGCTGTACTGATGTGGTCGCTCCTCCCGGCAATAAAATGGTCATTTATGTGGCCGCGGCCACCGGAGGAGTGTGGAAAACCGAAAACGCTGGCATCACCTGGGAATGTTTAACCGAAGATTGGCCCACTCAGTCGATTGGCGATATCGCCCTCGCCCCTTCTGACCCGAACATTATCTGGGTGGGCACCGGCGAAGCCAATATTTTTCGCGCCTCCACGGCCGGCTGCGGTGTTTATAAATCAACCGACGGTGGTCGGACCTGGCAACACATGGGCCTGACCGACACCAATACGATTGCCCGCATCATCATCCATCCTCAGAATCCCGACATTGTTTATGTGGCTGCCTCTGGACATGAATGGACTTACAATAAGGAGAGGGGCGTTTATAAGACAACTGATGGAGGCAAAACCTGGCAGAAGGTGCTCTATCTCAATGAAAAGACCGGGGCCATCGATTTGGTGATGGATCCTACCAATCCAGATATTCTCTATGCTTCGATGTGGAATCGGATTCGGTTACGCTGGAGTGACCCCACACCGGGAGAAGGGGATGGACTTTATAAAACCACTGATGGGGGCCGCACTTGGAAGCCAATCAATAAGGGTCTCCCTGAGGATAAATATGTGGGCCGGATCGGAATTGATATTGCCCGAAGCAATCCCAATGTTCTCTATGCTTATGTGGACAATCACGCCCCGGGGCGGGAGCCCAAACCAGGAGAAAGAGATTCCTATGGGCGTCCGATAACCAAGCGACGAGTAACAGGCGCCCAGGTTTATCGTTCCAATGACCAGGGAGAAGCATGGCATAAAGTCAGTCCAGACAGCGAGTTGCTGGCCACCTTCGGTGGCACCTACGGGTGGGTCTTTGGACAAATTCGAGTTGATCCCAACGATGAGAACACGATTTATATCATGGGTTTGAGACTGGCTCGCTCCCGAGATGGAGGCAAAACGTTTGAGGTTATCAGTTACCCGGGACTTCATGGTGACCACCATGGTTTGTGGATCGATCCCCAAGATTCCAATCACCTCCTCAACGTCAATGATGGCGGGCTAAATGTTTCTTACGATGGAGGCAAAACTTGGCGTGATTTTCATGAAGAGCTGCCGCTGGTTCAATTTTACAATGTGGCTGTTGATCTGGCTAAGCCGTTTAATGTTTATGGCTCTGTTCAAGACCACGGCACAGTCCGGGGTAATGTCAATCATCGTCCCTGGCGCACTGGCTGGTATAATCGGCAACCCAGCCGCTGGGAGTATGCCCCGGGAGGTGAAGGCACCCGGATCGCTATCGACCCCAGTGACCCGAGAATAATTTACAGCTCAACTTTCTACGGCCGCCTGATGCGCTCGGTTTATGACTATAAAACTAACACCTGGAAAAGCCGCAATATTTTTCCCAAGGCGAAAAAAGGCGAGCCACCGCTGCGGGCCCAGTGGTTGGCGGCCACCATTATTTCCCCCCACAATCCTCAGATTATCTATCATGGTTTTCAATATCTTTTTCGGTCACTCAACCGGGGAGAGAAATGGGAGAAGATCAGTCCTGACTTGAGCTATAATGACCCGCAAAAACAGGGTGTCTGGCCCTACGCCATTCCTTATGCGACGATTGTGGCTCTTTCGGAATCGCCCTTTAAATTTGGCCTAATCTATGCCGGCACCGACGACGGACGGGTGCATGTGACCAAAAACGGCGGCGCCAGCTGGACGGAAGTCACCGGCAATCTGCCCTATAATAAACATGTGGCCTACCTCCTTGCTTCCCAACATGACCCGGCCACAGTTTATCTGGTCCTCAACGGACGTCGCGATGATGATTTCGCTGCCTATGTTTACAAGTCAACTGATTACGGCCAGACCTGGGTAGATATTAAAGGCAATCTTCCTGGGGGCCCGGTTAATGTTATCCAGGAAGATCCCCGTGATCCTCAGGTGCTTTATGTGGGAACCGATCTGGGAGTTTATGTTACCTTTAATGGCGGTCAGAACTGGAGTTATCTCGGTACAGGCTTGCCCAATATCTATGTCTGGGATATGGTGATTCATCCGCGAGATCATAAAATTGTTATTGCTACCTATGGTCGCGGAATGTGGGTTCTGGATAAACTGCCTCCTCTTCCCCAAAGAGGAAAATAAAAACAGTGCATTTTCTCAATTATGCTTCCATAAGAGAAAAAGTAATTTCTGTTATTCTCATGCTCTAATAAATAACTGCTCGTAGGACAACTCTTCAATAAAATTGCTTAAATAATCTTTAAGCCCTGGAATAACAGGTAATATAAAAAGCACATTTTTTTCTTCTGTTACTCCAATCAATCCAGGACTAAAAGGAGGTGTATATTTTTTAAATTTTTTCACTGATTTTATAGGAAACTCCGCACTAACCATCCTTTTTATTCTGTTCTTAAATAGAATTTCTTCTTCAGGAATAATTCCCACCACTTTAAAATGAGAAGGCAATCTGTTCAATACAGACACTCTTCTCAAGCACGAAGGACAATCTTGAGAATGAAAGAAAAAAAAGCATTTAAGTTTGCCTTCAAAAATAACTTGCCCATTTTTTAACAATATCTGCAAATAAAAGACCCATCTTGATAAAGATTCATCATAATTTGAATAAATTACACCTCTGAAATTACTATCGACAAACAATTTTATGACCCAAGACATTTTTCTCAATATATTTCGGTAATCCCTAGAGCGGCGTTCAAAATAAGCTTGTCTTAACTTTCTATTTACCTTTGGTTTTATATAAGTGCTTGAATTGGGTTTTAAAAAATCAATTCTTCCAGTTTCCTGATTAATTCGAATAATTTCAAGGTTTCCAGTCCACACAAATAGTACTTTGAATCAAAATCACAGAATTTCCATTGAGGCAGAACAATGAAATTTGGCAATTGGGAAGGGGAAAGTTTTTTTAGCTTTCCAAAATCAATTGGACGAGAATTTGATCCAAATTGCGAACTTTTATTGACATGACCGAGAACTTGGCGGCAAAATAATTGAAAATTTAGTGGGAGTTCATCTAGTCAAAAAAGGCAAGGTTCTCTTTTGGAGAGGAAAACAAGGAGAAATAGATTTTATTTTCAGTCAAAAACCAGTTTTTCTTGAGGTTAAATATCAGCCGAAAATATTCTCTGAAGAACTTAAAATTTTGAAGAAAGTTCAGGGTGGACTTTTGATATCCAAAGAAACTTTAACCCAACAGGACAACATTTACGTTGTTCCTCTTCATCTTTTTCTTGCCCTGCTTTAAGACCGCGGCTCTTTTCAAGTCTAATGGGAGACACCAAAATCTCAACCCAGTATCTGACCCTAATTCTTTTTACAAGTGGTCGAAGTTTAAGGCGGCGTTAAAAATGAGCATGTAGCTTCCTTGAGTCTGGTGACGCCACATCGGGTTGATGGCAAAAAGAAGCACATGGCCTTTTCCCACCGGGACATCGACGATAGCCGGTTTGTTTTGCAACTCCTCGCCGCCTTCCAGCATCCCGCTGATAAGGAGATTGGCTTTCTGGGCAAATCGCACCAACACCCGGACTTTCTGCAAATCAGGGGGAAAGAAGAGTTTCATCATGTCTTTGTATTCGGGAGGAATGCCGGTGCCGGCGCCCCGAATTTTGGCCATTTTTTTGGGCCGCCCCTGGATGACGTCCGGGTCTTTGAGACTTCCCCGACCGCTCGGCCGGCCTTTCATCTCCCCGCCCATTAAAGCCGCCAGGTCGATGCCCCCCATAGCGGCTTTCATGCCTGTTTCCAGCAGAGGACTGCCGTTGAAGTAAACCCCGAAAGTGTCGTCATAGCCGTAAATTACCGGGCTGGTATGGTTGATAATCCGGGCCCGAAAAACTGAACCGGCTGTTTTCAGTTTCTTGGGTTTAACTACCATCACGCTTTCGACAATTCCGTAATCAATGGGCAAGTTCACGTTGGAAGTTATGGGAATAAAGAGGCCTCCCTCTTCAATGAATTTTTTGAGATGGAGAATACCCTGGAGACCCATGCCTCCCCGAATATCATCGCGGGAGTCAGGCCCGCCCAGATGGGGATATTCTGTGGTTTTTTTCCAGGGGATGGGTTCATCGGCGCTGATACCGTTGACCAGACGCTGCGTTTTGCCGAACATAACCGGAGGAAAGATAATGACATCATATTTGTCTTTGAGGTTGGGATTATCGCGAATATCCTGGACACAAATGTAGTCGTAAGGAATACCCAATTTTTCAAAAGCCAAGCGGAACCAGCCCTCATTCTGGGTGAAGACCCAAGTATGGAGAATGGCGATACGGGGCACAGCCAGCTGGTGAGTGTCCACCTTGGGCATTTTTTTGACCGCTTGGGCTACCAGGCCTAGCCTACTTACCGCCTCTTTGACCAACCGGGCCGTTTCCGGAGGATTGCCTTCTAGCGGAATAATAAAGGTGCCGGCGTTATAGCGCACCTGTCCTACTTTAAACGATTTTTCCGCCGCCAGAATTTTCGTCTCTTTCAACTCATAGCGAAGTTTAACCAAGGCGTTTTCGGCGGTGTGATTGATCAAATAGGCCTGGGCGTTGCGGGGGCCGGTGATTTTCCCCTGAGGCTGAACATCTTGGGTCAACAACTTCATAGGTACATCCAAAATGCTCGTGTCTTCTACCCGGACCGTCTTCACATTATGGAGGGGCCCCAGCGTCCAGCCGGCGTCATCGTAAGGCCGGGGGTCATTAGGGTTGAAATACTGAGTGTCCAGCATCATATCGGCACAGCGACTGTAAGGTTGGTCCATGCGGATGATATAACTGCCTGCCGGAAAGGTTTGCTTCTTTATTTTAAATTCTTTCTCGGCGCGGTGAACTTCCACGTGGTGTTTCCGCAACAAATTAACCAGATTAGCTGCAGCCAGGGGCCGCCGGCCGTCATTAGGAATTACCCAGGCTGCCGGACCCTCATTGGTAGCTTTGGCTACAGCCCGTTTGCTTTTTAAGTAAAAATTGCGGAGGAACTTTTGATGATTGGTGGCCACGTGATGAAGAGCAAAGAGGGCAGCACTTTGCTGAAGGTTGATATTATTTCGGAAGGACCATTTTACCGCCCGCAGGGGAGGATTGGGCCGATACCAGGCTCGGGTGGCCTGAGCGCCCACTGTGCGCACCATAGTGTCGGCGCCGGTGGCGCCGAAAGTTTCATAGAACCGCCCGACAGAATTATGGGCCATGGCGATGTAAAAAGCATAACTTGGTGCCCAGCCGTTGTAAAAGCCGTGAGTCCATACTCCGGGAACGCCCCGCTTGGTCATTTCGGAAATTTCGACATACGCTAGTTCGTGCCATTCATCAATCATAATCGGATCAAGCCAGGCGTTATAGGGTCCAGTACCAGTGGAGACATAAAGATAGGGCACTGATTCATGTAAGTCATGCATGATGGTCGGGTGCCAGTCAAAATAGGCCCGCAGGAGGTTTTCGGTTAGCTTCAGGGCTACCCCTAGAAAGTCGCGATTGTTGTCATGGGCCACGTAATTCCCCCAATAAACCAGGGGAAGAGTCTTTTTGTCTTTATGCGCCTTTTTATAAAGATAAGTGTCCACATAACGGTCGCGACCGTCCACTTCGAGAACCGGGGTGATCAAGACGATCAAATTTTTCCTGATATCCCGATAGAACTGGCTCTCATCAACGGCCAACCGATAAGTCAGTTCCATAAGCATTTCCGGTGAACCGCATTCAGGCGAATGGAGACCGCCGGTCAGCCAATAGACGGGGAGGCCGGCGGCGATAAGTTTCTCGGCGGTAGCCTCGTCTATTAGCCGCGGATCAGCTAGTTGAGAGAGAATTTCTTTAATCCGGGGCAGACGCTGGAGATTGGCTTCTGAAGAGACGGCCACGGTCATCATTTCTTTGCCCTCATCGGTGGGGCCAAGTGAAAAAATGATGACCCGGGGACTGGCTTCAGCTACTGCTCCAAGATACTTAAAGATTTCGTCAGTGTAATGAAGAATATTAGGAGCACCGATAACTTCCCCCAGAACATCAGCCGGAGTGGGGACAGTCTCTGAAGCGGGCAGGTGGTCAACCAGTTCGGTTAAGAAAAATTTCTCACTGGTATACTCGAGAATTTTTTTGGTATACTCTTCATCAATTTTTTGGGCGGGAGAAGAGGAAGTTTGGTTTGGCGATGTTGAGAGTGAGAGGGAAGGGTTGGCAGCCTGAAGGGAAGGGCTGGGGTGAAGGGAGGAAAACAGAAGCACCATCATCACTAAGATTAGAGGCCGCCAAATTTGGGATGGGCCCAAGAACAATCCTTTTTTGTTTGAAATACCTGAATTCATTTGAGACATCGAGCCTCCTTTAACTTTAAATTAATAAGGGTGAAAAGTTTTTGCTCCTGAAACTTTAGCCATATAAATTCTCGAAAAGTAAATACTTTTCCTGAAAAGTACTTTGTCTTGGGGGAAGAAAGAAAGATTCAACTTCTCAACCTGCGCTAGAATATCTTCTTCTTGTTTTCTATAACTTTTTTCTCCAGAATGCAAATAAAAAAGAAATATCCACTTTTTCAAATCCAAGCTCAGCTAAAATCTTTTTTGTTTTTTTTATCTCTGTCGTATAATTACTATTTAATGGTGAGAATTAGCCGTTGACTTGAAATGTAATATTTAAAATATAAGGAGGTTTTTTGGTGAAGAGACGTTTGGCCGTTCTTTTGGTTGTCTTTTTAATGTTTATTCCTTCTGTTGCCAAAGAGAAAAAGATTCCTTTTGATGCTCAGGCGGCTTTATGTTACCTCAAGGACCTAGCTTCGGATGCTTTTCTCGGTCGTGAAAGTGGTGAGCTAGGGGGCAAACTGGCTGAAGAATATATCGCCCGCAAGTTCAAAGAATGGGGATTGGAGCCGGCCGGTGATAAGGGAACATATTTTCAAAATTTTACCATCGCTCATAGTGATGTAGCCGAGGGAGTCGTTTTTGAAATAATTTCTCCCCGGGAAAGACGAAGTTTTTATTACCGGGAAGATTGGCGGGTGCAGCGTTACTCTGGCTCGGGCCACTTAACCACGGAAATAGTCTTTGTGGGTTACGGAGTCCATGCCCCTGAAAAAGGTTATGATGATTATGAAGGTGTGGACGTCAAGGGGAAAATTATTTTGATGACCACCGACTCCCCGGAGAAATTAAAGAAAAAAGTCGGTGAAGAAGCTCTCAAGTTATCCAATCGAGTTGAGGCCGCCCAAAAATTAGGAGCTAAAGGAATTATCTTTTTCCGCTCCACTTCAACAAGCAGTACCGGACGCTATTTCAGGGCTCGGGTAGATAAGAAGCTCTATAAGCCGGATTTTCTATTATTAAGTGCGGAAAATAAGGTGGTTGAATTTATTTTCAAGGATTTACCCATAGATACCAGAACGGTCTTTTCCCGCCTTAATAAGCAGCTTAAACCCCAATCCTTCGCCACCGGAATTAAAGTTTTCGTCTCGGTTAACGCCTGTTTTAACCCGGAAACTCCGACCCGAAATGTATTGGCTAAAATAAGCGGTACCGACAAAAAACTAAAGGACGAATACGTTATCATTGGAGCTCACATGGACCATCTAGGCGTCTCCCCCATGGGCGACATCTATAACGGCGCCAATGACAACGGTTCCGGCACAGTGGTGGTCATGGAATTAGCCCGGGCCATGAAACAGAGTGGCTTCAAACCCAAGAGAACGGTGGTTTTCGCCCTCTGGGCGGGTGAAGAGCAAGGGTTGCTTGGGTCCCGCTATTTTGCTGACCATCCCACGCCCGGTCTGCCGATTGAGAAGGCCGTAGTGAATATTAATCTGGATATGGTAGGAATCGGCACCGGCAAGATTAATTTCGGTGGTAAATACTATGCTCCGGAAGTCTGGAAATTCCTCAAGGAAAATCTGCCCAAAGAAATTATGGGCTATATCATTCCGGGTCGAGGTGGGCCAGGCGGTTCGGATCATACTTCTTTCTTAATGAAGGGAGTGCCGGCATTCTTCGCCATTACTCAGGATTCATTTCTGAAGTATCACCACCCCCGGGATGAGTGGGATTTAATTCAAGCCGAGCTTATCCAAAAAACAGGGAATTTGGTTTGGACGGCTATAACCGCTATAGCCAACGCGCCCCAGAACTTTATTCAGGCCCGGCGCCAAGAAATTTTCTACATGAAATATCAGAACTTGATTAATTATCATTTCTCGCCAATTGAAAATGTGGTGAAAGGACACGGTGATGCCCAGGATTCCCATGTGGATCTTCAAATGGCCCTGGTCTCTCCGGGTGAGGGAAATGGAGATCAGCTTTTTCTTAATGCGTTGAAGGATTTGTTGGCCGGCAAGGAAAAGATTCGTCAGACAAAAGGGTTGAAATATCTGGAATCCATCCGAACTCTTTCCGGTAATGTCCGTCAGGGGAAAACTTCAGTTATAGCCGGAGTTAAGGGATTGTCTCCCTTTAAGAGTGATGCCCACTGGGCTGAAGTTTTGAGTAAGGCCGGTTTGTATTACGCCCTGCTGGAAGACCCCGGAGAAATTATGGCCAACAATCAGTTGACAGATGAGGCTAAAAAGTTGATTAAGTCGCTGAATAAAGGGGGTATCCTGATTATCGCCCGTAATTTTTCAGACGAGGAGGCGAAAGCTCTCCTTAAGGCTTCCTCCAAGCCTCTGGTCTTGCTGGTCAAAGAACTTCCCCCGCAGGATGTATTGAAGTTAGTCAAAGAGAAAAAGGCCGCCTTAGGACTATTGCTGGGCCCGGAAACTGACCCAGCAGCTTATTTCGATCAGCTTGAGGCCGCCAAGAAAGAAATCGGCAGCGAACATCTGATGCTGGTCAACGACGTCTGTTTCTGGGGCAAGAAGGGGCAAACTCTCCTTTTGGATGTTATTGCTAAAATGCTCAAAGCCAAATATGAAAGTTCCGATATAAGAAATATATTTTCTCAGACTTTTATCCGGGTGGTTCAAGCTGTTCGGGGTGAGAAAGGCCAGATGATTGTGTCTCATCCATTTTAAATAACACAGGAGATAATTGCTAACGTTAGAGTCTTTCAGTGTTTTTCTTGGCTTACTAACCACGAGCCTTGCCCTCGGCTGGGAGTCGTTTCGTTGCCGGCGATCGCTTAAGCGGCTGCGGTGGCGGATTGCGGTTACCGGCAGCCGGGGCAAGTCCACCTTGGTGCGCCTCCTGGTGGCTGCCTTGAGAAAGGCCGGGTATTCGGTAGTGGCCAAAACAACCGGCTCCGAGCCCCTCCTCCATCATATCGATGGCTGGGAGGAAAGAATTCGGCGGCGGGGGAGCCCCACTTTATTAGAGGTAAAACAAGCCCTCCGTCTGGCTGAAAAAGAACGGGCGGAAGTTCTGGTAGTGGAATTAATGAGCCTTCATCCAGAAAATCTTTTTGTTGAGTCAGTCCGTTTTCTCCAGCCGCATATTCTCCTGGTGACCAATGTCAGGGAGGACCACCTGGAACAGATGGGAGAGTCGCGTGGCCAAATTGCTCAGTCTCTGGCGGCGGCCATTCCTCCGGGAGGTAAGGTGCTCCTACCGGAGGAGGAATTTTTCCCGGCCTTTGAAGAGGTGACGCAGCGGAGGAGAGCCGAGATAATCAAGGTTGAGAAGAGTTGGCCGGAGCAGTTCAAGTGGCTTACCCCGGATAACCTCCCCCCGGGAGTTTTTCCCGCGCAATTGCGGCTGCTGTCCGCTCTTCTTAAAGAAATAGCTCCAGCTGAAAAAATTGAACAAGATTTTTTCCGTTTTTATCGACCGGACCCTGGTGCCCCTCGAGTGTTTCAGTTTCAATATGGGCCGGCCCGGGTTTCCTGGACTGCCTTGAATGCTTTTGCCGCCAATGACCCTTACTCCACCCGAGAGCTGTTGAATAGGTTCAAGAAAGAGTTGGTTTTGCCGGAAGGCTCGCTCCTTGGCCTCCTTAATCTCCGGGCCGACCGCGGCGACCGGACCTGGCAATGGCTTCAGGCTATGAGAGAAGGCATGTTTCCCGAATTTAAAGAGATATTTGTCATTGGAGGAGGAGCCAGGGCTTTTTCCTCGAAGTTAAAGAAACATTCAGCAATAAAAGTTATCCCAGTGACTCTAAAAAGGGCCCCTTTAATTATGGAAAAGGTGATGGAGGCTAATCCTCAGGGAGGTTGTCTAGTAGGACTGGGCAATATTGGCGGTCTGGGAAGGGAAATAATTAATTGGTGGGCGAAACAAGCCCGGCGGGAAGAATGAGTTATAGGGATAGAATGGGGAGAGAAACCGGTGTATCTTGCTGGAATCTGTCGGAAGTGAGAATGAGGTTAAAGCTTAAAAGATAATTTTAGAGGGTAAGAGTGCCTATTTTACAACAAGGCCGGTCACAGATATTTCTAAACTGTCTTAACTATTGAAAAAATGATAATTTGTAAGGGTGATAGGAGGGACAGGTCGACGAGGTCATACTCAGGAGAGGTTGCCTGGTTTTTAGGATAAAAAGAGGTGATTCTCAGAGGAAGCAGGATGATTTTTGGGATAAAAAAGGATGATTTGAAACGGATTGGGAGAAAGGCGACCTAGTCATTAGCTTAAAGCCGGAGCTGAACTAATGAAGCACATAGTCTTTGAGAGGGAGTGAAGTGGCCATGGTGGTTTTAACCATTGTGGTGGGACTTGTGTTGGCGCTTCTCTTCAGTGAGTATTTCCGTCTTTATCCTGGAGGATTTATTGTGCCTGTTTATTTTGCTTATTACTTAGACCAGCCGGCCAGGTTGGCTTTAACTCTGGTGGCCGCCTTCCTAAGCGTTCTCTGTTACCATCTTCTGGAGAGATGGTTGATCCTTTTCGGGCGGCGGAGATTTGTGCTGGTAATACTACTGGGACTTTTCTGGAGTTTGCTCTTTTTCGGGTTATTACCCCAATTTTTCCCGGGAGAAGCCGGCCTGCGGACTATTGGTTGGGTGATTCCGGGCATTCTGGCCAATAACCTCCTAAAACAGAAAATCTGGCCCACCCTAGCCGGGTTAATCATTGTGGCGACTCTAACGTATGTTTTTGTCCATTTACTTTTTCTTGTCCGTTAAAGGCAGAGGAGGGATGATGCCGGTGGAGAAAAAGTGGCCGAAGAAGCGCCCGGTCGCCCCACTTTTTCTTGGTTTTCTAGGTGGCTTGACCCTTCTCTATTTGGTCTGTCTCTGGACTTTTCCAGCTGGAGGTAACCGGCCTCTTCAGACCAAAATGATTGAGGCTGCTCGGGAGATGGCCCGAGCCATAGAAGTGATAAAAGACTGTCGCCAAGAGGCTGGGGTGGCAATTGACCCGGAGAGCGACCCTAATTTGACCGGATTGATCGGTGTCCGCCGTTCGATAATCACGACTACTTTAGGCAGCCTCGAGGCTAAACGGACCAGCACCAATCCTCATCTAGCGTCCTTGATGGTTTACTTTTTTCACCGACTCAATCTTCAACCGGGGGATAGGGTGGCCATAGGTGCTTCAGCTTCTTTTCCGGCGGCTCTGGTCGCCACCCTGGCCGCAGTCAAGGTGCTGGAACTTAAACCCTTGATTATCTTTTCTCTAGGGGCCTCCCAATGGGGAGCTAATCTCCCTCAGTTTACCCTGGCTCATCTTTATCGGTGTTTACAGCGGTCAGGCTTTGTCCGGGAGGAGCCCCTGGCGGTCACTCTGGGCGGTGAGCAGGATGTAGGGCTAGACATGGCCCCTGAAGGGAGAGAATTACTCCGGCAGCAGATTGAGGAAGCCGGCTGGTTTACTTTTCATGAACCCCAGCTGGCGGCTAATGTGGAGCATCGTCTGACCCTTTACCGAGAGGCGGCCGGCACCTGGGAGAAGCTCAAGGTCTTTGTCAATATCGGGGGCAGTTATGCTAACCTAGGGACGGATGCCCGTATTTTATCCCTGAAACCGGGTTTGAATCAGGTGGATTTTTCTTCTCCAGCGGGTCAGGGCGGGGTGATCCAGGCCATGGCCACCCGAGGTATTCCGGTTATTCATCTTCTTTATTTCCGGGGATTGGCCACCGAATATGGATTGGCCTGGGACCCGAAGCCCTTGCCTCGCCCCGGGAAAAGTCGCCTGTTTCAGCTGATCCGCTTTCGGGCGAGATGGTTTATCAGCTTAAACCTAATTTACCTGGGCTTAATCTTCCTGGGGGGATTAAGCCAGCGGCTCTTCTTTCGCTCAGATTAAATTTGTGGTCCTTTTATTAAATTATGGTCAATATTAAATTGTGTAACTTGCGGTCATAGACGAAATTAGTCTCCGTTTTCTAACAGGTTCAAAGGGGAAATATTAATTAAGAGGACGAATTTTCTTTTGAAAAAGTGAGTCTTAGAAGGTAAAGAATATGGAAGAGGGAAGAAATTTATTAGGAACCTATTCTCTTCTTGACCAGTTTGAAAACCAGAAGCGGCCTCTTCCAAGTGCTTATTTTAGTGGTGCCTTAACCATTTATAATTTTCAACTGAGTTTAACCTCAAATGCTTTTAACTTTGAGCTTTCGTTCTGGCGCAATACTATTTGAAAAATAACTGAGAGTTCTCAATAATTTCCCTTTTTGGGTGCTGATTTTAGCGATAGCTTTATTTTAACTGCGGAAGGGACGACTCCTCAGCGATTAATGATTTTTTTCTTCCCGTAGCCGACCGCATCCAGCCACCACTTGGGGTAACCCGGGGCCCGGCGGTGTGGGCCTAAGTTGATGTAACCGTCGTTATATTTGACAATCAAATAATCAGCCAGCGCCCACCACTCATCAACCACCCGTTGAGCCATCTCGTTGGAATATTTGGTCAGATACCGACGACAGGCTTCCGGATCGTCTTGATAGAGGGTTAAAGCTCTTTTTTCGACCACGGGTTGGAGGTTGAAGAAAGTTGTTTCGAAGTCAGCCGCGGCTTGGCGGATGTCTTTAATCATGTCGGCAAAACGTAAATTGGCCCAGTTGGAGACAAAATCAAAGGCCCACCAGGCGGAACGGCGGTCGAATTTATCGCGACGGCCGATTTGGTATGCTTCCGGCACCTCAGTAATGCCGCAGTAGAAGGGCACAAAACAGCTGGTCTTAGGGTCGTCTTCAGCGAACCAGACCAGACCGCCTATCCAGTCGGGTAACCAGTCCCTCGTCTGGGCAATCATGCAGTAACTGCAGCGGAAGATAGAGATGGGTCTTTCCCAGCCGATGGTGCCTTTGGGGGGGCGCACTCGGGTGGAGAAACGATTGGGGTTATTGAAAGGGCCAGCGGCCAGACCCTGGCTTAAATCAAATTCAGTCCCCTGGTAATAATCCCGATGAAGAGCCATAAGATCCTGGAGACTCACTTTTTTGTCGGGTTTAACCGAGAAGGGATAATCCACTTGCCAAGGGTCAAGCTTGAGGCTGGGAGCCAGGGTGCTTAGAACCCGCCATTCGCGGCGACGGGAGCCGATGGATTCACTGGGAGCATAAATTTTATTAAAGCGGAAAGGCTCACCTGAGTCAGGCGACCACCAGCCTTTTTTCTGGGCATAGGAGAAAACATTTTTGGAGGCGAGATAATTATTAGGGTCATCGAGGTGGAGCTCCCCGATGCGGCTGCGGTTGGCACTGACAAAGACTTCTCCTTCCGGCACCCGCCGGGCCGCCCAGATGGCGCCGGTCTCCAGGGGGCCGGAGCCCATGATTTCAAAGACCCAGGCTTCTTTTTTGTCAATAAAGGTCAGACATTCGCCCATATCACCGTAGCCGTATTTCTCCACCAGCTGACCGATCAATTCAATGGCTTCCCGGGCGGTGGTGCAACGCTCCAGCACAATCCGCTGCAATTCCATGATGTCAAATTTACCCTGAGGATTATAGAGCTCGCGCCGACCGCCGAAAGTGGTCTCCCCGATGGCCAGCTGCTTTTCATTCATGAAGGAATAAGCGATATCAAACCGGGCGTAAGTCCGGGGAACTTCAGGAATTTCGCCAACTTGGACCGCCTGAGGGCGCTCCGCTCCATGGCCGCCGCCTTTCATAATCGGTCGCATTTCCCTGGATTTAGCGGTTCGGGCGGGCACTACTTTCAACCGGAATTCATACCCGCCGTCGCAGGAATGAGTAGTCATCAGGGAACCGTCTTGAGAAGCTGTTTTAGTGACAACTATAGAGGTGCAATTGGCCCAGTCTTCTTCAAAATCAGCCCAGGTTGATTGTTGAGTTGAGGAAGGACGAATAAAAATAAAAAATAGAAAAATAAAGGCGAGAGTGCCTAAAAACCAGAGGAGTTTTTGTTTTTTCATTAGTCTTCTCCTTTAGTTTTTGGAGCGTAATTATTTCCTTTCAGTAAGCGATGATTATCCGAGCAATGCAATGGTAGGAAGTCAGGGCTTCACGGTCTCGGCATAGGTCGCGGATAACCGTTAAAGTGCCCAGGGGATAATCCTTCCACTGGAATTTGGTGACATCCAGAGTAGAGCCGGTGATAGTAGCCAACTCCGGTGTTCCGTGAGTGACTTCCGGCAATTTTAAAGCCCGCAAGATGGCGTTCAATTGGTCGATATCCTCAAGAATAAAGTATTTCCCGCCTTCGGTGGGAGTTAAGGTGATTTTGGGGCGGGGGTCGGAAAAAGTGAAGCTGCGATAACGGACAAAATCGCTTTTCCATTCTTGAATTTCGTAATTGAGAACCAGAGGCTTCTCCGGAAAGATTTTTTGTTTTACTTGAAGGAGGTTGTATTGGCCGAGATCTTGCATGTCAAGGACAATAGAACCGGCGACAAAAACCAACACAAAGAGAAGGGGGGTAAAGAGAGATTTTCCTTCTCGGGTGAAGAGAGTTCGGATAGCCCACACTGAGCAGAGTAAAGCCAGAAATAGTACCAGGTGGCTCAAGGTTAGAAATTCCAATACTTGATTCACTTGCCCTCCCTTACCCTTTTTGTCGGAGAAAACGCTTGTTACTTGTCTAATTCTACTGAAAAAAATAACTTTTAGTAAAGATTTTTGTCACAAACTATTCCAAACTGGGTCAGGTTTTCACATTTCACATTTGTTCAAGTTTACTTGGCTGTTGTATCAACTGCCTCGCCATCAATGTCAAATGCGATGGCTTGATTTCTTGTGCTTTACCACAAGTTTCAATTGCCTTGCTTAAAAATGTTAAATGAGAAGACTTGCCTCCAAGATGCTCCAAAATGCTTAAAATGCCAAAATGTGAATGTGAAATGTGAAGACCTGTCCCCAACTCACCAACTTAAAATTTATAACTCCCATATCTCTAGGTATCCATTATTCCCATGAACCTGAGAAGATACTAAGAGAGGGGTTCGGGACAACCCCCAGAATAACAGTAGAGATTAGCCTGGGAAAACTAGAGTCCATATTTTTTTTCTTTACATCGCCTTCCATCCATTTAAAATAGGGGACTTATAAGGAGGTTCAACATGAAGTGCCGGAGAATTGTTTTCCTCAGTTTAATAATTTTCCTGGTAGTTAATTTGACTGCCCAAGAAAGGAAAAATATTCCCTCCACCCTCCTTTCTCTGGATTTAATGCAGGCCATTATCAATGAAGCCTCCGGTGACCTGGCCTGGCAGAACGAAGTATTCCTCACCGGCGTCAACCGTAATCGACCTCCGCAAGAATATCAACAGCGGTATTTTGAAACAGAGATTATTGTCAACAAGCTAAAAGAATATGGGGTGGATGAGGTTGAGGTGGTTGAGTTTTCGGCCTCGCTTTTTGGCCGTTCAGATAAAACCTGGGATGCCGAGTCAGCCGAGTTATGGATGGTTAAACCCGAAAAAAGGAAACTGGCTGACCTTAAGGAAATCGCCGCTTCCCTGTGTTCAGGTAGTTCTTCCACTGATGTGACGGCTGAACTGGTTTATGTCGGACCTGGGAATAAAGAGAAGTATTACGAGAACAAAGACATCAGTGGTAAAATCGTCCTGGTCAATGGCTACCCCGAAGGAGCCCGGCGCCTAGCCGTGGAAAAATACGGAGCCCTGGGCCTGGTAGGCTATGCTTCCAGTCACCCTGAATTTGACCCTGACCAGGTCGGCTGGAGCTCGATTCGGCCGACGGAAAAAGACAAGCCAACCTTCGCTTTTATGATTTCCACTCGCCTGGGCCAGGAATTGCGGGACCGACTGGAGCAAGGAGAGAAAATTGTGCTTCGGGCTGTCTGTCAGACCCAGATGGTGCCTTACAAAAACGAGCTGGTCTCGGCCCTCATAAAAGGAACTGAATTTCCCGAGGAGGAGCTGGTTTTCACCGCCCATCTTTTTGAAGGTTTCGCCAAGCAAGGGGCCAATGATGATGCCAGCGGCTGTGTGGCTATTTTGGAGACGGCCCGGGTATTGAAGAAACTTATAGCGGATGGAGTCATTCCTCCCTTGCGCCGCTCGGTTCGTTTTCTTTTTATTCCGGAGATCTCCGGCACAGCTGTTTTTGTTAAGGAGCATCCTGAGGTAGTCCGGCGCTTCTACGCCAATATCAATGAGGATATGGTCGGGGAAGCTTTAATAAAAAATAATTCCTTCTTTCTCCTGAAGCAGACACCCTGGTCCTTGCCCAGTTATTTAAATGACGTTCTGGCGGCCTTTATCGAATGGGTCGGCCAGACCAATTGCCAGACGATTGAATATCGGCGGATGCTTTTGCCGATTATCTCGCCCACCGGTTCCCGTGATCCTTTTTATTACCGGATAGATAAGTTTTTTGGGGCCAGTGACCATATTGTTTTTCTAGACGGTGGCGTGAAGGTTCCGGCGGTGATGTTAATCGCCTGGCCGGATATGTGGTATCATACCAGTGGAGATACTCCGGACAAATCCGATCCCACCCAGTTGAAACGAGTGGTGGTGATTTCCGTGGCTTCAGCCATTTTCCTCTCCAACGCCGGTGAGACTGAGGTGGAAAAGATGATTTTGGAGGTAGGCAGCCGTGGTTTAGAGAGATTGGCCGGAGATAAGAGAAAGGCCGAAGGCTTTCTTCAGGAAGCTACCGGAGAAGAGCTCCATCGAGCTTATAAACGAGCTTTTAACTTGCTCGACCAGGCGGCCAAGAGAGAACGGACTGCTCTTGGCTCAATTACTTTCTTCATTAAACAGTCTTCTGGGTTGAAGCGGCTTCTGCAATCTCGATTAAAGGAGTTAGGCCAAACAGAGAAATTACTTAAGGCCGGTCTGGAAAGGCTCTACCGCTTTAAATGTCAGACGACCGGACTTAAAGCGCGCCGCTTAAGTTTAACCCCTGAGGAAAAGCGGTTAGCCAGGCTGGTGCCGGTGAGGACAGAAAAAATGAAGGGTTTCTTCAACTCTTGGGAATTTCGCCGGTTGCGCCGGGAGATGAAAGATTTGCCAAAATATAATTTAGGCCGGACTGAGTTTGAAGTGCGTAATTTCATTGATGGACGACGCAGTCTCCTCGAGATTCGTAACGCCGTCTCAGCTGAATATGAACCTGTAGGTCTTCAAGATGTAGAAAATTACATGAAGGTACTCGAAAAATTAGGTTATATTAAGCTGGTCCGGAAGTAACAGGTAAAGAGCAAAGATTGGCTAAGAGGAAACTTGAATTTGGTCTTGGCCATTATGGTGGGTTAGGCGATTAAGGTAATTATTGAAAGTTAATCATCAAGCCAATTTCAGCCAGTGATGGAAGTTATCGATTTTTTTCAGTCCAGGCAATTATGGTTTAAGCAATTCAATAGGTTATATTCAGCTAACTGAGTGGTTGCGATTTATTTGCAATTAAAAGGGGGGCTGGGTTTAATCCGAAAGTAATTTCTTAATGGTCTGAGCATTGTAAACGGCAAAAGCTTTATAGTCATTATTGAAATAGACGTAGGTTTCTTCTGCCTGGGCTTTTTTTATTTCTTCGGCCCATTGTCTTAGTTCCTCCTCGTTGTAACTATAGCGATGGCCACCGGTTAGGCCGTGGAAACGGAAGTAGGCTGTCCTGGCGGTGGCCAGGGAAGTAGGGGGAACTTTTTTCGAGGAGACATTGCAGAAGGCCACTTGATGGATTTGAAGCCGCTGGTAGACCTCCGGCGTATACCAACTCTCGTGACGGAATTCAATCACATTTTGGAATTGAGGGGAGAGGGTTTCCAGAAAATTGTCCAGAAGTTCCAGGTCAAGGGTGAGAGAGGGAGGGAGTTGAAAGAGGATACAACCAAGTTTTTCTTTGAGGTTGGCCGCTAAAATGTAGAAATACCGGACATCATGGGCCACATCTTTGAGTTTCTTAAGATGGGTAATGCGGCGGTTGGCCTTGAGGGTGAATTTAAAATCCGGGGGAGTTTTGGCCAACCAGCCGCGTAGCGTGGCTGGTTGGGGAAAACGGTAAAAGGTCATATTGATTTCAACCGTGGTGAAATGCTGGGCGTAGTAGAGCAGCCAGTTGCGCGAGGGTAGCTCAGGCGGGTAAAAGCGGCCTTTCCACCCGGCATAACTCCAGCCGGATGTTCCTACGTGAATTGTTTGCCGCCTTCTTATTTCTTCCACCTTTCATTTCTCCCCGGAGTCTTTGGTGAGAGCTCGGCTTTACCCACCAGTGTGCTCATTGGCCAGACCAGAAGGGTAGAAAAATGGAATTTATTAAAAAATTAGAATGGTCAAAGGAAAGGTGTTTTTTGAAAAAATTAAGGGTAATGAAAAGCAATCCCGGTTTTCCCCTCATTTATCTTTCTCTTTACCCGGGAGTATTATAGCTTGAAAAATTAACAATTTTCAATTGTCTGGGGAGGATGGGTAAGGGAGCTGATTTTCTGTAGGTTAAAAAAACTTTCCTGGTGAGCAAGGTCAAAGGGGATGATCTGAACCCTGAGAGGACCCAGCGGAGGACTTCTGGAGCAGGGGGATGCCGTAAGGGCCGTCGGGCAGGAGAGCCAGACGAGGTCGCCGCTGGTGTTTCTTCCGCCAATCGGCGATGATCCAGTCAAGGGTAGCCTGAACCAGTTCTTCTAGATTCTTTTTCTCGCCTACCAGCCGGCGGGCGTCAAGATGAGGAAGAAAAGAGTAGCTTTCAGTCGGGATGTCGAGCGAGCAGTAAATGAGTTGTTCCGGTGGGATAATCCGCAGAATCCGAGTCCACATTTGAGCTTCCCATTGTTCGGGAACAAATTCCCACTCGGGAGAAGTTATTTTACGAACAAAAGAGGAAGCGCCGGTTTCTGTCAAGAGACGGAGCATTTTTTTGTAATTGGCGCCGCCGATGGGGTCTGTGTCGGGATGAAGTCCGGCCAGGAGTAGATAACTTTTTGGCTGAAGGAGCGGGGCACAGACCGCTGCCCCCTTTGCCGCCTGATAATGATTTATCCCCACGTACCCGCTATGGGTACAGACAATATCGTATTTTTTCTTCACTGGAAGCCCTACATAGCCTTGGATTTTCTCCACAGCCGCCAGATGAGCTTTCTCCATGTCCCCGGAGAAAACTCCGGTTAACTGAAAGTCGGAGTTGAGGGTGACATTAACGATGAAATCACAGCCGGCCAGTCGGGCCACAGCCAGAGAAGCCTCGTGGACTGGATTGCCGTCCAGATTTAAATCACGAGCCTGAGGAGAGTCCAGAATGGGGCCGCTGTGAAGAAGGAAAGTGGCCTCTTCGGCTAAAAGACCGGGACAGATGGATTTTCGGCCGCCTGAGGCTCCGGCCATGAAATGGCTTTCCACCAGCCCGGTGAGGATTTTAAGGTCGGCTTCGACATAGTGTCGGTTGATTCGGGCTCTCCCCCAAGAAGTCTGTCCTATTTCGACCAGCTCTTCCTCACGGCGGGCATCATGGTTGATCAGCGGGCAACCTGAGGAGAGAACCCGGGGGTCAAGCAAGCGCCGGATTTCTTCTTCATTCATGGCTCGATGGGTGCCGGTGGCCACCAGGATTTTTATCCGGGAGGAAGGGAAACCAGCCGCCTGAAGTGTCCGAATAATCGGCCAGAGAATGCCCTGGGGGCCCCGGTAGGGCACGGGACGGGTAGCGTCGGAGATAACCACCACCGCCTGAGCCAATGGATTGGCGACTAATTTTTCCCGGGCTAGCCGGGTGAGGGGGAGAGAGTCAATAGGATTTTTCAGTGATCTTTCAATAGATTCTTCGGGATGGGAAAGAGGCGGGCATTTTTGCATAGCCAGAATTTCTGCCTCTGGCGGGACGGCTAAGGTGATTTTCTCGGGGCCGAGGTCGAAAAGAACTTCTTTATTTCCAACCATGGTCGTCTCCCAAACAGCCGGCTTTCCTGAGAAAAGATTAACTTTGCCCCATCCAGTATAATGAGGAGAGAGGGGGAAGGCAAGTCGGAGGCGATTGCTTGATTCTGTCTTTAAATCAATTTTCCAGTTTTGGCTTACGGGAAGAAGGAAGCTCAATAGAGAGAAGCTGGGTGGAGAGAGAATTTCTTGCCGGAAAATAGGGTTATAACTGGCCAGAAGGTCTGACTTGTGGTTAAATGTTTTCCCTTAATAAAAAATCATTCTTTCTTTATCATGCTTTTTAGTAACAAACAGTTGATTGTTATGCAGGTTAAATAAAGTTGATTTCATTAGTTCATAATATCTCAGGTTGGAAGGGAAGCTAGTGGGTTAGCTCAGGGGCAGGGGAAATTGGGCATAGCCCTTTTTGACTTAATTTGTTATAAAGATTAGACCAGAAATAATGATAAAGCCGCCCGGAATCCTGGAATTGCTTCAGGAGAAACCCTCTCCCCAGTCTTTGGATTTTGTCCACCACAAGACTCAGTTTCATCTTCATCATTTAGTAACTGAACAGCGCCATCCCCTGAGCTGGAATCTCAGCTTTATTCTAAAGAGGGATATTAGAGCTGGCCTGGCGCAGCTCCAAGCAGTAGACAGAGATATTTCCCAGAGATTATCCCAATTAGCCAGGGACGAGATTTTTTTGGCTAACCTCGACCAGGCAGCTGAGTCAATTAGGGCCGTGATAGGGCAAGGCGGCCAGATTTTTATCTATGGCTGCGGTTCCACGGGCCGACTGGCCAAGCAGATGGAAAGCGCCCTTTGGCGTCCCTTTTGGCGCCGCGCCCAGAAATTTTTTTCTTCCCACCGAAAATTCAGCCGGGGCAGGCAGAAGGTTCCTCCCCCTCAAGTAGAATCTAAGTTAATCGGGGAAATGACCGGCGGTGACCGGGCGCTGATCAGCGCCCTGGAAGGTTTCGAAGACCTGGAATTGGTAGGACGGCTCCAAGTTCGAGAGAGAAACATCCAGCCAGGTGATGTGGTGATCTGTATTACGGAAGGAGGAGAAACCTCCTCGGTTATCGGAGCCATGAAAGAAGCCTGGGAGACATGGGAGAAGGTATCTCTTGCGGCCGAGAAAAGAGTAGAGCAAGCCCGGCGGTATCTTTATTTTATCTATAATAATCCCGATAAAGTTCTCCTTCCCTTGGAGAGAAGCCGGTCGATTATTCAGAATCCGGCCATTACCCGCATTAACCTGACTACCGGACCCCAGGCAATTACAGGTTCCACCCGGATGCAGGCAACAACAATTGAAACTTTTCTGGTCGGTGGTTTACTGGAGGCTGGCTTGCGCCGCTATTTGATTGAAAATGGCGGGAGAAGGGCTAAGGAACTCCTGGCTGATGAGAGGAGCTGGTCTTTGGCCTATTTTCTGCAGAGTTTTGAGCCTCTTCGGAAAAATCTAGAGGCAGCTCTCGGGGAGGCCGCCCGGCTGGTGGAACTTGAAAGCCGCGTTTACCGCCAGGGGGGACAGACCATTTATTTCGCCCGCCAGGCATTGGTCACCGTGTTTGTTGATTGTGCCGAAAGGAGTCCGACTTTCCATCTGCCGCCGCTTGACCCTCGAGGAGCAACACCTCGCCGAAGCTGGTTTCAGGTCTGGACCGAGGCTTCTTCCAGCGAAGAAGCCTGGCGAGTTCTCCTGGGCAGGGATTTCCGGGGACTCGATTCTGCCTTCTATGAACGGCCTTTTAAAGAGGGCATTACTGATGACTTTCTTCGTCAGGCCGCTCTCACCAGCTTGGCTCAGGCTGGCACTGCCGAGAAGGATAAATATGATTTTTCCTTTGCCGCGGAAAATGTTTCCTCCCGAGGACCCCAGGCCGGAGATCTGGGAATAGTGGTTTGTCTTTCTGAAGAGGTGACCCAGCTTGAGGATAGAGATTCAAGTTGGCGTCAGTTCATTGAACTTTGTCGTCGTCAGGGAGCTCGATTGGGATTAATCCTAGTGCTAAAGCCCTGGCAAAGAGATGAGTTTTCTCCCCGGAAATTGGCTGTCAAACTGGGCCTTGACCTTCGCCAGGAGGTGATTGTTCCGCTCGTGGTGGATACCTTTCCCGATCTTCTGGGTCTTCGAGAGCATATTCTCTTGAAGATGTTTCTTAATGCTCATTCCACGGCCGTGATGGCTTGGCTGGGTCGAGTGGTGGGCAATACCATGACCTATGTTAACCCCAGTAATTTAAAGCTAATTGGCCGGGCGACTTATCTTATTCAGAGTCACGTCAATGATATCCTCCAAGCGGAAGAATGGGTGGCTCGATATGGCCGTTTGCCCCTTTTAACTTATGCTCAGGCCAATGCTCTTCTTTGGGCGGCCATGGAGTATGTCCGCTCCCGCCAGGAGGAAATTAGCGAAGTGGCCCTGGTTATTGTTCGGGTGTTGGAGGCCTGGAAGCGTCAGGGAATGGTCAGCTGGAAGGAGGCTCAGACTATTCTGGAGGCAGAAGGTTTAGAAAATTATTTATTGCGGCATAAACCTTCCCTTGGTGAGCTTTCCGCAAGTTATATAAAAGAAAAGAATGGCCATCCAGGCGAAGATGTGTCTCAAGACTTTCCAGAAGGATTGTCTCGGAAGCCTTTAGAGATGGTGAAGAAGGGTGGTCAAAAAAGGAGGGACTTAGACCAAAGGAAGATGCAAGAGAGGCGCCCACTGAAGGGGATGAAAAAAAAGGCTAAATAATGAATTCAAAGGCAGCCTTGGTAAAAGTAAAGGAAAGAGGAGGCTTGGCCGAAAACATGGCCCAGAGCAAGAAGAGAAGGAGTAGTTGTGGGCTTTAATCGACTGGATCTGTTGGTGCTGATTATTTACCTGGCCGGGGTCACCTATTTCGGCTTGAAAGCTGCCGGCCGCCAGCGTCATACGACCGATTATTTCCTAGGAGGTCGCCAGATTCCCTGGTGGGCAGTACTGTTGTCGGTGGTAGCGACCGAGACCAGCACCTTGACTTTTATCAGCATTCCAGCGGTAGCTTATAAAGGCAATTTAACCTTTCTCCAGATCACCTTCGGCTATATCATTGGCCGCACGGTGGTCAGTTTTGTCTTTTTGCCCAGATTTTTTAAAGGCGAAATGGCCACCGCCTATGAGTTTCTCGGCCAAAGATTTGGCCTGAAACTCCGCCGACTGACTTCGGCCACCTTCATGGTCACCCGGGTGCTGGCTGATGGGGTGCGGCTTTTCGCCTCAGCCATCCCCCTGGTGATCATTTTGAGATTGGCGGGTTTTAAGTGGCCGGCCCTTCAAGTCTATTTTTTGGCTATTATTGTGATAACAGCCGTGACGCTTATTTACACTTATAAGGGAGGCATAAAAGCCGTTGTTTGGATGGATGTCGTCCAGTGGATGATTTATATCGGTGGGGCTTTAGCGGCCAGTGGAATCATTCTCAGTCGTCTCTCAGGCAGCTGGAGTTCGTTCGGGCAGCTGGTGCGAGCTGGCGGTAAATTGCAGCTGATTTACACCGGCTTTAATCTCAGCTTAGCTGATTTTCTGGCGGAGCCTTATACTTTGATTACGGCGGTTGTCGGCGGGGCTATTTTTTCGGTGGCTTCCCACGGGACGGATCAGTTGATTGTCCAGCGGTTGCTGGCCACCCGCAATCTTCGTTCCAGCCAAAAGGCGTTGATTACCAGTGGCTTTCTGGTCTGTTTTCAATACGCTCTTTTTCTGGGGATTGGCTTGCTTCTTTTCGGCTTTTACAGCGGCCGGTCACCCGCCAGTCTAGGATTGGCCACGGCGGATGAGGTTTTTGCCCGGTTTATAGTTGAACATATTCCCGCTGGCTTGGCTGGCTTGATTGTGGCGGCCATTCTGGCTGCAGCGATGAGCACCCTTTCTTCTTCCATTAATTCTCTGGCCTCGACCACTATGCTTGATCTTTATAAACCCCTCCGGGGCAAGAGTCTTACTCCTCAACGGGAGTTGAAGCTTTCCCGGTGGATGACCTTTGGTTGGGGAATGGTCCTGGCCGGAGCAGCCCTTATTTTTGCTCTCCTCCAGGTTGGCGCCGGCCGTCAGCGACCGGCGGTGGTTGAGCTTGGCCTAGGGATTGCCTCTTATACTTATGGCGGCTTGCTTGGGGTTTTTCTGCTGGGGCTCCTCTTTAAAAAAGTTGGGCAGAGGGAAGCCGTAGTCGGCTTTGGGGCGGGTTTGCTCGTGCTTCTTTTTTTGGTCAAAGGACCGGTCCAGGAAATTCTTCCCGGGGAAGGCTGGAGCCTGGCCTGGACTCTCTATATTCTCATCGGCAGTCTGGTAGTCATTGGAGTCGGGTTAGGCTTGACGGGCCTGAGGAAGGTCTTCGTCTCTAAAAGAGACCGAGAGTAGTTAATTGGATTCATCGCCGGAAGAGGTAGTGGATGGTTTGGCCATGAGAGATTTTAGACTCAAAAGCGCTGAGGTGGACATCTTCAACCGGCTCCCCTTTTATTTCCTTGAGGCTGTGGGTAAAACTTTAAGCTTTAACGGTTGAGTAAAGGCCAATTGATAAACAGGGACTTTTTAAGATGGTTTGATGATGGGTAGTGGAGGCTCTCCAGAAATCCTGGAAGCCTCCTCCATGAGGAGCGGGCTAATAAGGCGAATTTTTTAGCTTTGGTCTCCATTTTGGCGATGCTCCCTAACATGCCCATTAAAATTCAAAGGTATGAAAGAAAAGTAAAAAGAGGTTATAGACGGAAGAAAAGTGAAAATGATAAAAATAAGCAAGAGGTAACTATGAGAGCAAGGAAATTAATCAGGGGAAAGGTAAGAAACAAAGAAAGCCAGAAGGAAAAAGTGATAGAGCTAAACCAAAGAAGAGGGTTTTTAAGGATTGGCTTCTTTTGGCTTTTATTGATAATTGGGGCAAGCTTTCTGGCCGTGCCTGGTCTTGGGGCGAGTGGCGCTCAGGCTGAAGCAGCGGCCGGCACCAAGCTGGTTTTACTGGGGACCGGGACACCCAACTGTGAGCCGGATCGGGCTGGACCAGCCTTGGCGGTCATCGTCGATGGAGTGACTTATCTGGTTGACTGTGGTCCGGGAGTAGTTCGGCGAGCGGTAGCAGCCTTTCAGAAAAAAGGGTTGGAAGCTTTGCAACCGAGCCGGTTGGGCTATGTTTTCATTACCCATCTTCATTCTGACCATACTCTGGGTTATCCGGATCTTATCCTCTCGCCCTGGGTGCTCGGGCGGGCCAAGCCTTTGGAGGCGTATGGTCCTCCAGGTCTGAAAAAGATGACCCGCCATTTGCTGAAGGCTTATCAGGAAGATATCTCGGTGCGGTTATTTGGCTTGCAGCCGGCTAATCGGGAGGGTTACCAGGTGCGGGTGCATGAGATTAAGGCGGGTCTGGTTTTTGAGGATGAAAGGGTGAGGGTCGAGGCTTTTCCAGTGAAGCATGGTGCTTGGCCTTATGCCTATGGTTATCGCTTTCAGAGCCAGGATAAGGTGATTGTTATTTCCGGGGATACCCGCCCCTGCGAGGAACTCAAGGTTTATGCCCGCGGTTGCGATATTCTCGTCCATGAGGTTTACAGTGCAGCCAAACTCAAAGAGAAGCCGCCGGAGTGGCAGCGCTATCATCGGGCCAGTCATACTTCTGGAGAAGAGTTGGGGAAAATCGCCCAGGAGATTAAGCCGGGTCTCCTGGTGCTTATCCATCAACTTTACTGGGGCGCCACAGATGGTGAGTTGCTTCAGGAGGTGAGGCGCTACTTTAGCGGCCGGGTCGTCTCCGGCCGCGACCTGATGGTGTTTTAATGCCGGGAGAAAACCCTCGCTTTATTTAGGCGCTCGAGCCTGGGTCCCTTTTGTACCGCCTGAGCGGGCTTTTATCCTCTATCTTTGCTGGGAACAGGCAAATTTGATTGGCAATCAGGTGACCTTGGAGAAGTTAACAGATAATGAGGCACTCGTCAGACTGAAGTCGATTTATTTTCTTCTTTATAAACAGATAAGTCATCTTCGAGACCAGATTTCACCCGATGATTATCGCCGGCTTTTCGAAACAATCTGGCAGGATAGGGCTGAGCAAGCCGATTGGCATCTCACCATTACTTATTCCGGAGAGGAATGTATTTTCCATTTTAGCCGCAAGAAATATACCCTCGGGTGGCCTTTTAATTCTTGGCCGACTGGAAAGGCTGCAGTTTAGATAAATCGCCTTCTTCAGCTGCCCGGAAGACTTGGGTGAATAATTGGTGGGCGCCTTCAGGGGTTAGGGGAAAAGGCATATTTTGCAGCTTTGAGCGTAGCTGAGGATTAGCCACCATCTCTAGGAGACGCTCCAAATGGCTGGGTGTGTAGCCGGGAATCTCTTTAAGGCTTTGAGGAAAACCAACTTGCTGATAAAAGTGTTGCAGTCCCTTGGCGATGGCATAAGCCAGGGAGAGGGGATCGGTTTTCTCGGAGTTGCTGGTGATTATTTGATGCTTTGCCAGCAACTCAGCTAATTTCTTCAATTGACGGGGAAGAGCCGAACTGAAGACAACAAGGAAGTAAGGGTTGAGCAATCCACAGGCTCGGCCATGCGGGAGAATGTCAACCAAAGCGAAGCTGCTTAAATGGCCGGCATTGGTGCCGCCCAACATTATGGCGTAGCCTCCCAGGTCAGTAGCCAGCCCTAGTAAAAACCGGGCTTCCTTGTTATTCGGATTTTTAATGACTTGGGGCAAAGCGAGAAGAATTAACTCTATTCCCAAAAGACATATTTCTTCTAGCTGGGGAAAATGCGGATTTTCGCTGGCTCCCAGGTAGACTTCCAGCGAGTGGGACAAACCGTCAATGGCTCCATCGAGGGTTAAAGACAAAGGCGCTGTTATCGTCAGTGAATAGTCGAACAAGGCTCCCTGGGGAATAATGGCTTCATCGATGATCAGTTTTTTCTGCCTGGTGGACCAATTGGTGATGTTGGCGTATTTGGTCAGATGAGCGGCTGAGCCGGCCGCTGTTTGAAGAGCAAAAAGAGGGGGGAAGGATGTTTTTTGGCTGGAGAGGAGCTGGCTGACCTTTCCCTGGCCGAAATAGTCTTCTATTTCGCCCCCCAAAGAAGCCAGCACAATAGCTGCTTTGGCTCCATCTATTCCTGAGCCGCCGGAAGCAACCAGCACTGCCTCAGGAGCAAGTTTTTTGAGGGTAGTTGCCAGTTGGAGCACGTCTTCCACGGGAGTGTTGGGGTGGGCCGAAGGCAGAGGTCCGCTGACTTCAAGAGTGATTTTCTTTAAATGATGGAGAAGACGGTCATAATTTTCCTTGTCCCGGAGATGAAGATTTGTGATCAGGGCCAGATGTCTTATTTGTTCATTTTGGGTATTACTCAGAAGTTCAGTTATTCGGGCAAGGATATCCCAGCCAAAGATATACTTTGTCCAGGGAAAAGCAGAGAGTATTTTTTCTGCTTTCTGCCGGAGTCGGGTTGAGTCTTTCAATTTCCCATCTCCCGGTTAACCGCCTCTACCAATTGACCGGAAGTGATAAGGCGATGAACAGCCCGGATATAGGGATACATAACTGTGTCATTTTCCAGAAAGGGAACCTCCTCCCGAATGAGCTCATAAGCCGGCCGCGTGCCTCGACCCAGCCGGGCCTCCGGCATAACTTCGCGGCGGAAATCTATTCCCTGGGCGGCCGCGAGCAATTCGAGGGCCAGAATCCATTCGACATTGCGCAGTATCTGGCGGGCCTGGCGAGCGGCGATGGGTCCCAGACTGACATGGTCTTCTGTGTTGGCTGAGGAGGGGATGGTGTCGGCGCTGGCCGGATGAGCCAGGACTTTATTTTCGGCTGCCAGAGCCGCGGCCGTGTATTGGGTTAACATAAATCCTGAATTGAGACCACCATGCTTGATGAGGAAGGCTGGTAGGGTTTCCTGGTTGCTGGCTTCATCGGTCAGGCGGGTCAAGCGACGTTCAGAAATATTGCCCAGGTCGGTTAGAGCCAGGGCGAGATAATCCATGGCGATAGCCAGGGGTTCCCCGTGAAAATTACCTCCGGAAATGACCTCAGGTCGGTTCTGGTCATCAAAGAAAATAAGAGGATTATCAGTGGCGGAATTCAACTCAATTTCCATGACCCAGCGGGCGTAGGCAATAGCCTCTCTGACAGCTCCATGGACCTGGGGCAGACAGCGCAGGGTGTAAGCGTCCTGGACGTAAGAAGGGTCATTGGAGCGCAGGAAAGTACTGCCTTCTAGGAGCCGCCGCAGATAGGCCGCACAGTCTATCTGGCGGGGATGAGGCCGGGCAGCATGGAGGCGAGGATCGAGTGCCCGGGGTGTACCGTGGAGAGCTTCCATACTCAGGGCGCCGGCGATATCAGCTACGCATGAGATTCTTTCAGCTTCTTTAACGATTAGAGCTCCCAGAGCAGTCATCATCGTGGTACCGTTGGTCAGAGCCAGGCCTTCCTTGGCTTCGAGGGTAATCGGTTTCAGACCGGCCCGGTTCAGGGCTTCCCGGCCGGAGAGCAGCTCACCCTGGTACCAGGCTTCTCCTTCACCGATGAGAACCAGAGCGATGTGGGCTAAAGGCGCCAGGTCGCCACTGGCACCAAGTGACCCCTGGGCAGGAACGACCGGGGTTATTCCTCGATTGAGAAGGTGAAGGAGGGCTTCCAGGGTCTCAACCCGGACTCCTGAATGACCCTGGCTTAAAGTGTTGGCCCGGATGAGAATCATGGCCCGTACGGTAGGCTGATCAAGGGGTTCACCGACACCCACGGCGTGGCTCATGAGGATATTTTTCTGGAGCTGGCGGACCTCTTCCCGGGGGATGATTTTGTCTTTGAAAGCTCCGAAACCGGTGGTTATGCCGTACACCACCTGCCCTTCTTCAACAAATCGCTCCACTGCCTGGGCAGCGCGGGTGATGGCCGGCAGAGCTTCCGGAGACAGGCGAATCTCTACCTCTTCAGGAGGAGAATAGGCAATCTGATAAACATCTTCTATAGTTAAGTGCTGGCCGTCTAAAAAAAGAGTTTTTTTCACTTATTTCTCCTTTTCTTTGTCAATTTTCTTTAGCCATAATCAGGTTTCAAGTGAAAAGAACGATGAATATAATTTAATTATAGATCTTTATTTTTATTTCTCTTTTTTTACACCCATTCTGTTTCTCTTCTCTTCTCTTCTCTTTCCTTCTCTTCTCTTCTCTTTCCTTCTCATCTCTTCCTCTCTCTTCTGTCTCTTCTTTTTGTGGGTGGTAAGGTCGGAAAAAATATTGTATCATCCACCAGCTGGATTTAAAACAGAGATGTTTTTCTCTTTTTTAAAGGAAAGGCATGATTTTCAGAATTGACGAGGTTTCTATGATAGGAAAAGAGAATTTCTTTTCCTGAAAAAGAGTTGAAAAATTCCTGTTTAGGGGATATTAAAAGAGGTGAGCTCTTTACTTTGGTTGCTAATTGTTGATTTTCTTGGCTGATATATCAAAAGGAAGACCTTTGGCTAGGGAAATAAGAGTGATGGAGATTTCACTTCTGGTTGAAAGAGATGGTGGATAAAGCGATTTTGGGGGCCAAAAATCGCCTTATAGGGGCATTTTCGGGCCCCAAAAAGAGGTTGTCTTATTGAAAATAAAGAATTTGTTGCGACCCAACACCATTTTTTAGATAATGAACAAACCAAAAGATTCGACTTCCCGGATTGTTCTTCTCGGCAGCATAACCGAAGATATTATCACTCAGCCTGACGGGACGACTTTCCGCAGCCTGGGCGGAGTTCTCTATCAGGCGAGTGTTTTTTGCGCTTTTGAGAGACCGGTTGAACTTCAGGCTCATCTGGGTCAGAACCTGGTCGGCGAATTTCAAAGGCTTACGGCTGCTTGGCGTTCTCTTTCCCTGGTTGGCGTGAAGGTGGTGTCTCACCCAGGGAATCGGGTTCATCTTCATTATCCCCCCGATGGAGAAAGAGAAGAGATCCTCGAGAATGTGGTTCCTCCTCTGGAGATAAAGGGTTTGGTCAGGGGCATTTCTTCCCGAGATTTCTTGATGGTGGTGGTTAATTCCGGTTTTGATTTTCGGTTGGAGGACTGGCAGTGGCTGGTGAAGCGACTCAATTGTCCTCTCTGGTTTGATATTCATTCGCTGGTTCTGGAACCCGTTCTAGGCCGGCCACGCCGTTACCGGGCTCTACCCGACTGGTCTGAATGGGCGAGAGGTGTCACCTTTCTTCAGGCCAACCAGCAGGAGCTGGCCTGTTTACTGGGAGAGCCAGCTAAAAGGCCCTCGCTCGGTGAGATGATTAGTTTTTCCCAGGAAGCTGCCTCTCTGGGGGTGCAGGCCGTGGTCATTTCCCTGGGGCGGGCCGGTGTTTTTCTGGGGGAGGGGGAAAGAGGGGAGATTCTTTCGCCACCAGCTGTGGTCGAAGCAGTGGAAACGACCGGCTGCGGAGATGTTCTGGCGGCAGCCACTGTGATGGGATTGAAAGAGGGGCAGCCAATTAAAAAGGCCCTCCAATGGGGAATGGAGCTGGCGGCTATTGCTGCCCAAGTAAAGGGAGTCGTGGCGACTTTTCAGAGCCTCAAAACCCGGAAAGCCAGTCTTATTTAATAAGACTAATTTAATAAGATAGAATTTTCTTGGGGAAGTTTCCTTACTCTAAAAGAGCTCTGATTTAACCAGAAAGTTAACCTTGAGAGCTAATGTTAAATGTGAAGACCTGACTCCCTTCCTTTTTTTTAATTTTCTACTTTGGAGAGTTCTCGCTTTGTGTTAAAATTTATTTACCATGGAGAACAAGAATCCGCTGAAGAAGTCCCACTTTTCGGATTTCCTGACTCCTTCCCAGATCGTTTTTAATCTTAAGGCCAGAGATAAAATAGAAGCCCTGGATGAATTGCTGGACGTTCTGGTTCAACAGAAATCAATCACCAATAAAAAATTGCTGTTAACCCGCTTAATCGATCGGGAAAGATTAGAATCAACCGCCATCGGTCACGGAGTAGCTTTACCTCATGCCCGTCTGGATTCAGGTCATGATATTCAGGTGGTCATCGGTCGTTCCGAGGAAGGGATTGATTTTGATGCTATCGACAACAAAAAAGTCCACCTCATTATTCTGGTTGTCTGGAATCCTTCCATTCCCGGTCTGTTTAATCATTTGTTTGCCGGCCTGGCCAAGTTTTTGCGCAAAGAAAGTTTCCGCCAACGACTATTCCATGCCAAGAGCGCTGAAGAGCTTTACCAGATTTTGTCCGAGATCACCCTCTTTTTCCCCCGCCATGAAGAGAAAATCATCAACCGGGCCAGTCTTCTCTGGAAGCTCCAGGAGATAACTTTCGCCCTGAGAAAGGCCTCGGAGAAGGAAAAAGAAGAGCTGGCAAGACAGGTCAATATGATTCGTATGGAACTTGATGAAGCCCTGGTGGATCGATTTGACCGGCTGATGGCTCGCTATGGTTATGCGGTGGCCGAGGTGATTGATGGAGTTTGCCAGAGTTGTAATATCAACCTGGCGACCAGTATGAGTTCTGCCCTCGAGGGGAGTAACGACATTTTTGTTTGTGAAAATTGTGGCAAGTTTCTGGTCGCCAAGATTCCTGAGAAGAAGTAGGAGAGTCATCCGAAAAGTGGGAGGCAGTCAACTGTAGGGAGAGTTTGACTGTTTTCTCTATTAAATCCCCTGGTGGGAAGTCTTTAGCCAGTTCAGTGAATCCGAATAAACATGTTTTCTGTTAGCCCCAAAAAACAAGAAGCTCTCCGTCGCAAGATGGAGGAATTGGGTATAAAAGAAAGCGATCTTGTCGAGAAATTTATTCGTTCCAGTGGCCGAGGGGGCCAGAAAGTCAATAAAGTTGCCACCTGTGTCTACTTGAAACATCTGCCCACAGGCATTGAAGTTAAATGTCAACAGGAACGCTCGCAAGCTCTGAATCGGTTTCTGGCCCGGCGGATTCTTTGTCAAAAGATTGAAGCCCTGATCAAGGGACGGGAGAGCGAGGAACAACAGCGGATCGCCAAAATAAGACGCCAGAAGCGGAAAAGATCAAAGAGAGCCAAGCTGAAAATACTGGCTGAAAAACGGATGCGGGCGGCTAAAAAAACAGCCCGGCGCTTCAAACCCTCCCCCGAAGAACTGGAAGTCGATAAGGATTGAAAAAGCGAAGTAGATTTATCGCTGCTTGGTTGCTTGTCGCGGCAATTAGTTCAAGTTAGGAACCCTCATGCCGGTTTGTCTACCCAAGAGGGATAGTATTCCAACCAGGAGAAGCCAGAATGGTGAGCGGAGAAAGGCAGAAGCAGATTTTTTAAAGTGGATAAAAAAGCTGGTAGGCCTTTTTCCTTATCCAGAAAGAGGCCTACCAGTTCCTGCCCCATCTAGGTTAAAAGCTTAATATTTTAAGAAACCAGGTCATCATTTTGATCAAGAGCGTAAAGCCACAATCTGGCAACTTTAGGGGAATTCATCCGGCTTTATTGACTGGCTAGCTGGAGAAGAGCATTTAAGAGGAGATTGGCTCCTTTGGCTAGGTCTTCCCAGCGGATATTTTCCCCGGGGGAATGGCTGCGGCCGTCTTCGCAGGGGATGAAAATCAGGCCGACCCGGGTTATCTGTGCCAGAATCTGGCTGTCATGACCGGCCCGGCTGGGAAGGCGCAGGCAAGAATAACCCAGGCCTTGAGCGGTTTCTTCCAGAAGCTGGATAATCGCCGGCTCAATAGTCACGGGTTGGGTGGCATCAATCACCTTATATTTGAATTCAACACCCCTGGTCTGAGAAATGGATTTTGCTGTTTGGAGAATAAAACCAGCTATGTCCTCCAGAGTCTGGGGCGAAGGAGAACGGAAATCCAGGGTAAATTCAGCTCGTCCGGGAATAAGACTGAAACCTCGGGGGCTTGTCTCGACGCTGCTGACGGTAAAAAAACTTCCATAGTGCTGGCTGGCCACGTAATGAGTAGCTTTTAAGGCCAGCTCGGCCAGCGCCAGAAAGGCATCGTGGCGAAGTTCAAAAGGAGTGGTTCCGGCATGGTCGGTTTCGCCTAGAAAGAGACACAGCCAATCCTGTTTTCCTGCGATAATATCGACAATCCCAACGTCTTTACCTTCAGTTTCCAGAACCGGTCCCTGTTCAATATGCAGTTCTAGAAAAGCGACTACCTCCGGTCGCTGCCGGTTGGCTTCGAGGATGCTGGCGATGGAATACGGGGTGTTAGTTAGAATGTCTTCCAGCGGACGGCCGAAAGAAGTCAGGCCTTCGCGCAGCCGTTTTTCTTCCAGAGCACCGATAAAAGCTCGACTGCCCAAAAAGTCGCCCACCAGGTTGCCTTCTTCATCGGTGAAGGAAGCCATTTCCAGGGGCCGGGCAAGAGAGATGTTTTCTTCCTTTATCCGACGCAAAGCTTCCAGAGCGGCCAGCACGCCCACGGAACCGTCAAAAAGGCCACCGTTGAAGACAGTATCAATATGAGAGCCAGCCATGACCACCGGACCCTCGCCTCCGAGATGAGCGAAGATATTCCCGGCTCCGTCTTCTCGATAAGCCAGGCCGGCTTCCTTGATTTTTTGTTTTAGCCATTCCCGGGCTTCGAAATCAGCCTGGCTGAAGGAAGGACGGGAGACTCCGCCCCGAGGGTCCCGGCCGATCTGGCCCAGTTCGGTAATGTCCTGTCGCAGTCGCTCGAGGTTGATTTCAATCGCCATAGTTTTCCACGAGTTTCACCATTTCTTTGACGGCCTGGTCAACCCCGACGATGGCGGCCCGGGCCACAATGGCGAAACCAATACTGAATTCAGAGATTTCCCTGATGGCGGTAATGGGTCGAATATTGTAATAGTCCAGACCATGACCAGCGTGGATTTCCAGACCCAGCCGCCAGCCGAAAAGGGTCGCCTCCTTGATTTTTTCCAGAGCAGTGGAACGTTCCTGATGGTTGGTAGCTTCAGCGTAGGAGGAGGTATTGATTTCAATCAGATCGACACCGACTTCTCGACAGGCTTCAATCTGGTGGAAATCAGGATCAACAAAGATACTTACTCTTATGCCGGCCTGCTGGAGAGCCTGGATATGTTTTTTTAAGGGGTCAATTTGCTGGGCTACTTCCAGTCCCCCTTCGGTGGTGAGCTCGTCAGGTCTTTCAGGGACAAGAGAGACAATATCCGGCTCGACTTCCAGGGCGATTTTTTTCATCTCTTCGGTGGCAGCCATTTCCACGTTTAATTTTGTTTTTATGGCTTTTCTTAAAAGAAACAAGTCTCTTTCTTTAATATGCCTTCTGTCGCTTCTTATATGACAAACAATGCCTCCTGCACCGGCCTGTTCGGCCAATAAAGCGGCCAGGACAGGTTCAGGTTCAGTGCTTTTTCTGGCTTCTCTTAAGGTGGCGAAATGATCGACATTGACTGCTAATCTCATGAGTCCTCCTTTGATAGTCTTATCTTATTATTAGTTGAGGATTTTTTCAAAACGAAGCCGGAGTTTTTCTCCCCATTCATGCAGGAGATTTTTATCTTTTCCTTCCAAAAGGAGACGCAGAACAGGTTCGGTGCCTGAATATCTGGTAAAAATCCGGCCCTTCCCGGTCATTGCTTGCTGGGCTTCTTCCAAGATGGCCTGAGCCTCCGGATGAGTAGCCAAATCCGGTTTTCTTTTGGCTGGAATATTAATCAGAATCTGAGGATATTCGGTATAACCGGCGATTAATTGATCAAGCGGCGTCTCCTCTTCACTCACTGCTTCGAGGATCTTCAGACTGGTTAAGAGACCGTCGCCGGTGGGACACTCGTCAAGGATAATCGTGTGACCTGATCTTTCACCTCCCAGATTACTCCCGACGGCCAGCATTTTCTCCAGGACATATTTATCTCCGACGCGGGTTCTGATGAGTTTAAGATTCAGGCACTCTAGAGCTTTTTCCAAACCGAGATTGCTCATCACCGTAGCCACAATTTTGTCTGAAGAAAGAGTGTTTTTTTTCTGGAAGTATCTGGCCAGAACATAGAGGGTATGGTCGCCATTGAGAATCTGGCCGTTACGGTCAACCCAGATGGCCCGGTCAGCGTCACCATCATAAGCAATGCCCAGATCGGCCTGGTGTTCAACCACCTGCCGAGCCAGTTGCTGGGGATGGAGGGAACCGCAGTTTAAATTGATGTTTTGCCCAGTCGGAGAACAGGCAGTCGGGATGACCTCAAATCCCAACTCGGAAAAAAGACGGGGGGCATAAGCGGAGCTGGCGCCATGGGCACAATCGATGACAATTTTTAACGGTGCCGGGGAGGAAGAGCGGAAACAGGATTTCAGAAATTCACAATATTTATCCTGGTAGTATTTTTCAGGGTTAAGAGGAGGTGAATCGGTCAGGGATGAAGAAGGGGGAGAGGGAGAGACCGTCATCTTCTCCTCCAGATAATCCTCCCAATCTTCAGGGATTTTGGTGCCATTGGGCTGAAATATTTTTATGCCGTTGTCATCATAGGGATTATGGGAGGCTGAAATGACGATGCCGGCGGAGAACTTTTCATCCCTGGTCAGAAGAGAAATGGCGGAAGTGGGAATCACCCCGGCTGAATCAACCCGCCCTCCGGCGGAGACAATTCCACTTCGAAGGACATTTTCCAGCCAGGGACTGGACTCGCGGGTATCGCGGCCGATTAGAACCAATGGCGGTAGGTTTTTTTCTCCGAGTAAAACCACCAGGGCTTGACCGAGATTAAAAACAGTCGGTTCATCCAGCGGAAATTGACCGGCTTTTCCCCGAAGACCATCGGTGCCGAACCATTCAGGCATCGGTTTCCCCCACACTAAGATTAGTCTTCATTATACCCAAAGTGGGCGGGAGTTCAATACGAAATAACCAGAGAAAAGGACAGTGTGACCCCCTGAACCGGAGAATAGCGAGGGGGGAAAACAGAAGAATACAGGGGTGGCACGGAAGAATTTTTAGGAAATCGATTGTTTTGCGCAATATTTCCCAAAGAAGAAGCCCTGCTGAAGTTATTTTTTGACCGATCGGTCGGATTTTTTTTGTTCCCCTTTATTTTCTTTTTGATCAGCCTGTTTCTTGATATGAATTTTTATTTTTATGGAAGAAAGGGGAGAGGCCACGCGGAGATCCGGGTTGGGCGGAATCGGAGCGACTTCCACTTCGGTGGTTTGTGTCAGCTCGGAAAGAACTACAGGAGTGGTCATGACGACATCTTTCTTTTTAAAGCGACTGGCAGGTCCGCGGATTAAAATCTGGGGGGGGGTTACTTCAACCTTCTCCAGGATATAACCTTCTGGAAGTGAGCCGATGAGATTCGGTTTAACTTCCATCATCACTTCCTGACCTTCTTCCAGGCGGAGAGAAACCTGGCTGGGGTGGATATCTTTGACTTCAGCGCCGGGGGGAAGACTGATCATATTTGGAGTTAAAGGATATTCGGTTTGGCGGACATCGGCCATCTGAAGGTCAAGCACCACATGGACTGTGGCTGGATTAATCTGAGGCATTAAGCTCTGCGGGGCCCGGATTTTAACGTCAACGGTGGCCGGGGGTTTTTCCACTAATTCAAGATGAGCCGGGACATTATGGACTTCTAAAGGCACACTGATTGTTTTCTCGACAAACGTTCTTTCCTCCGGGATTAAGGAAATCCAGAGGATGAAGGCAATCAGGAAAGAGATGAGTTTTAATTCCCAGTTTTTAATCAATAAATTTCTAATCAGAGTTAACATGATTTTATTTCAGGCTTAAGTATTGAGTTAATTTTGATTTCAATTCGTCTTTATCCAACCCCTGAGTGAGATGCCCTTTTATCGCCAAGGAAATGATACCTGTTTCTTCAGAAACAACCACTACGGCGGCATCTGTCTCCTGGGATAAGCCAATGGCCGCCAGATGGCGGGTGCGAGTCAAAAAGTTATGCCCCAGGTTATGAGATTGGGGCAGAGGCAGAAGACAGCCAGCGGCAGCGATTTTATTCCCATGAATGATAACCGCACCGTCATGAAGAGGCGAGTGGGGAAAAAATATACTGACCAGCAGGTCTTTAGAGATGAGGGCGTCTAGTTTGGTGCCGCGATCAATATAGCTTTTGAGGGAAACGTCCTTTTCAATGCCAATCAAGGCGCCGATTTTCTTGGTAGAAAGATAGTCCACGGCCAGATAAAGATCCTCCATTTTTTCCCGGACGGAGCGCAGGCTGTAGGGTTTCCGAAGGGACCTGGAACCGATTGTAGTCAGGAAACTCCGTAGCTCACTCTGGAAAAGGACGATTATGGCAATGATGAGATAAGTGATGAAGTTTTTAATCAGCCAATGGGAAACATAGAGATTGCCCCACTGGGTGATGATAAACAGAAGACCGACAATGCCCAACCCGATAGCCATCTGATAGGCCTTGGTGTCTTTGATCAGGCGGAAGAAAGAATAGAGAATAATGGTCACCAGGAGGATGTCAAAGAAATCCCCCAGAGTGAAACTTCTTAAAGCAGTTAAAATATCAGTGAACATATCTTTCTTTTACTTCCTTATTCTCGGAAGAAGATGAGGATAAAGAGGTCGCCAGAATTTTCTCAGCCACCTGAACGGCCTCTCTGATCGGTCGAACATCGTGTACCCGCAGGATATGAGTCCCCCGGAGGACAGCCACCAGACAGGCACCGATAGTGCCTGCCAGTCTTTTTTCCGGAGGTTGGGCGATTATTTCGCCGATAAAAGATTTGCGGGAGACTCCGACGAGAAGGGGCAGATGGAATTTCTGGAAATAATGGAGGTGATTGAGTAAGAGAAGGTTGTCTTCGAATCTTTTCCCAAACCCGATTCCTGGATCAATTATAATCTGGCTGGAGGTTAAGCCGGCTTGACTGGCTGTTTCCACCCGGGCAGCTAAAAACTGACCTATTTCTTGCAGCGTATCTTTATAGAAGGGATTGATCTGCATGGTTTTGGGACGTCCCTTCATATGCATGAGGATGACAGGGACGTGGTATTTTCTAGCCAAAGCTAGCATCCTGGGGTCAAATTGGCCGGCGCTGATGTCGTTGATAATATCAGCCCCTTCATCTAGGGCCTGTTGGGCTACCAGGGATTTGGTTGTGTCTACCGAGAGGAGACAATTGGTTTGACGTCGCAGGCCCTTTATAACCGGCATGATCCGCCGCAGTTCTTCTTCAGCCGGGACCGGGTCGGAGCCGGGACGTGAGCTTTCCCCGCCGATATCAATAATATCCGCGCCTTCATCAATCATCTGGAGGGCTCGCTCAATTGCTTTCTCGGGAGCCAGGAATTGTCCTCCATCAGAAAAGGAATCGGGAGTTACATTGAGAACTCCCATATACCAAGTTCGCTCACCGAGAAGGTAGGATTTCTGGCGGATTCTCAGGTGAAGGATCTCTCGCTTCATCTAGTATAGGCTCCCTTCCGGAACTGCTTTTTTCGCTTTCATAGTGGGCTTCCTGGAGGTTGGTCTGGTTTTGGCCTTTCCGGGGGGAGCTGTTTTCCTGGAAGATGGTCTTTTTTTCCTGAGAGAAGATTTGAGTGGTTTTCCCTGGAGAAGGCGCTCTATTTCCTCCGAGGAAAGGACCTCTCTTTCCAGAAGAGTTTGGGCAATCGCCTGGAGTTTATCCCGGTTTTTTTCGATGAGACTTTTAGCCCGGTTGTAATTGCGTATGATTATTTTTTTAACTTCTTCATCAATCAGTTGGGCGGTTCTTTCACTGAAATTTTTGTGCATGGCCAGATCCCGCCCCAGAAAAATTAAATCATCTCTCTCGCCAAAAGTGAGCGGTCCTAAATCCGACATACCATACTGACAGACCATTTTACGGGCGATTTCAGTGGCCTTTTCAAAATCATTGGCTGCTCCAGTGGTGGTTTTATCCAAAAAGAGATTTTCTGCTATTCGGCCGGCCATAAGCACCACCAGCTGAGCTTCAAGATAATCCTGGGAATAGGTGTAGCGATCATCCAACGGGAGTTGCTGCGTTGCGCCCAGGGCGAGGCCACGAGGAATAATGGTCACTTTATGGATAGGATCGGCTTCTGGCAGAAGAGCCGCCACCAGAGCGTGGCCGGCTTCATGATAAGCAGTGCATTTTTTCTCTTCATCGCTGATGATCATGCTCTTTCGTTCGACACCCATCAGAACCTTGTCTTTGGAGTCTTCAAAATCTTTCATGGTTACTTTATTCTGAGCACGCCGGGCAGCCAGCAAAGCAGCTTCATTAACCAGATTGGCCAGGTCAGCCCCGGAAAAACCCGGTGTAGAACGAGCCAGGATTTTTAAATCAACGTCTTTGGCAAGGGGAATTTGACGGGTATGGACCCGGAGAATTTCTTCTCTACCTTTGACATCGGGCATATTGACGACTATACGGCGGTCAAACCGGCCGGGCCTTAAGAGAGCACTATCCAGGATGTCCGGTCGGTTGGTGGCGGCAATCAGGATAATTCCTTCATTGGAGTCGAAGCCATCCATTTCCACCAGCAATTGGTTCAGTGTTTGTTCTCTTTCATCGTGTCCGCCGCCCAGTCCAGCGCCGCGTTGTCGACCGACAGCATCTATTTCATCAATAAAAATAAGACAGGGGGCATGTTTTTTCCCCTGCTCGAACAGGTCTCTTACCCGGGAAGCGCCAACCCCGACAAACATTTCCACAAAATCTGAGCCACTGATGGAAAAGAAAGGTACATTGGCTTCTCCGGCTACCGCCCGAGCCAGCAATGTTTTCCCCGTTCCTGGAGCGCCCACGAGAAGGACGCCTTTAGGAATCCGGCCTCCCAGTCGCTGGAATTTTTTTGGATTTTTCAGGAATTCTATAATTTCCTGAAGTTCTTCTTTAGCTTCATCTACCCCGGCCACATCTTTGAAGGTGATTTTTTTCTGAAGACCCGAGAACATTTTGGCCCGGCTTTTGCCGAATGAGAGAGCCTTGTTTCCTCCAGCCTGCATTTGTCTCATGAAGAAAACCCAGAAGAGAATAAGTATAATAATTGGCAGCCAGGTGAATAAATAAGAAAACCAAGGACTCCGGGTGGTATCTTTGACTTCAATAGCTATTTTATGATCGCGGAGAATCTTAACCAGATCATTGTATTGAGGAGGGGCAATGGTTTTAAAAGCTGAGCCGTCAGTGTATTTTCCTTCAATTTGGGAGCCGGAGATGGTGACTTCTGCCACCTTGTTTTGTTCAACAGAGTCAAGAAAAGTACTAAAATTGATTTCTTCGCGAACAACACCTGAGGATTGGAGTAAACTCCACAAGATGATAATAATAATACCGGCCGCCAACCAGAAAAGAGCACTTTTGTAAGATTTTGGTTGTTTTTTTGGTAAAGGCATGATGTTTTGTTCCTTTGAAGTCTTTATTTTATCATCTTTTGGCGGAATTGTTAATTGATTCATTTTGTTAGGTAAATATTTCCTCTTATCAGTTGTGCTTTTTTTCAATGTTCTATTTGTCTTGACGTGAAATAGAATGTTCGCTAATATAGCATTCGCCCGGTGGGGCTGTAGCTCAGCTGGGAGAGTGCTTGACTGGCAGTCAAGAGGTCGGGGGTTCGAGTCCCCTCAGCTCCACCAATCCCTCCTGAAGAAAGAAGGGGAAAAGTGAAGAAAATAATTTTTCAATCAGTCCTATTTTGTTTTTTTGTGGTCGGGATCTTTATTGTTTCCAGTCCAGCTTATCAGGTTCAGAAGGAATTAAAGAAGATCACTGTGGATCGCCAGGGCCCTCGCTTGAAGATTTCCTTAAATCTTCAGGGCGAGGTTGAAATTGACAAAGGACAGCTTCTGGAAGGAAATCAATTAGCCATTCCGGTAAAGGGGTTGGATAAAATTTCAGTACCCTCGCCGCTTATTATTGAGGACCAAAATCTCAAGAAGATTAGGATAAGAGTAGCTGATCAAGAAACCGTCTGGATATTATTTGAATTTAAAAAGAAAGTTCCTTATTTCATCGCGACGAAAGTTCCGGAAGGGTATGAAGTGGTATTTGTGGAAAAGATTTCCCTCACACCTCACGAAGCGGCCCCAACCGAGGTTAAATCACCCGTCCAAGTGGCCCCTCCTCCCCCACCTGTTTCTCAAAAATTCGGCCCCCGCCGAATAGCTCTGGGGTTCGCTTCAGGGATGACTTTAATCAAAGATAGTATTTTTAAAGAACTTTATGGACAAGAGATGGTCTTTTTTCGGGGTGAGTATGTTGTTGTTCTTCCTCTGCCAGTTAATACGCTGGATCTTTGGTTGGGAATATGTTATGCCCGGAAAACTGGCGAGTCATCTCTTTTGAAAGATAAAATTAATTTTCGATTGTGGCGCTTTTCTTACGCGTTGAGATATCTATACTCCTTTTCTCGCTTTTCGGTGTATTTAGGGCCGGGACTGGACCTGGTTATTTATCGAGAAAAATACCCGCCTGAATTTCTTATTCCTTCCACTTACGGGCGAGAACTGGGGTTTCATGTTCAAGGTGGAATCCAGGTGTACTTGATCCCCTCTCTTTCGGTGGATTTAAAGTTAAAATATAATTTTTTGAAAACCATGGCTAATCAGATTGAGGTTGATTTGGGTGGAGCTGAGGCCAGTCTGGGGTTAAGATTTGGCTTTGGCCGTTGAGTTTGTCTTCTTCCCTTTTCCTTCTTCTTACTTCTTAAAAAGAGTTGAGGATTATTCTCAAACCGAGTCAACTGGGCTAAAATTATATCTTGATCTTTAACTGGAAGGGTAACTAAGTGAAGAGATTTATTCATAACTAGATTAAGGATAAAGAAGGAAGCCATGTGGACCTGGTTGATCTTGCCTCTATTCATCTTTTTAGCTCGAGTTGCTGATGTTACTCTCCAAACCTTACGTATTATTTTTATTTCCCGGGGGCTAAAATATTTAGCTCCCCTGGTGGGGTTTTTTGAAGTTTTAATCTGGCTTTTGGCCATTCAGCAAATAATGATCAACCTCCATAATCCTTTCTATATGCTGGCCTATGCGGCGGGATTTGCCACCGGAAATTTTGTCGGTTTGACTATTGAGCGCCGGTTAGCGCTGGGCACAGTTGTTGTCCGGTTAATCACCACTAAAGAGGCCAGGCGGTTAAGAGAAGCATTGAATTCTCGAAGGTTCGGAGTGACCACCATTCAGGGCAGTGGAGCCAAGGGCCCTGTTCAAATACTCTATATTGTCGTTCGCCGGGAAGATATGCCCGAACTTATTCCGCTAATTATGAAATACCATCCCCGGGCTTTCTATACCATTGAGGATGTGGCCCGGGTTAGCGAAGGGATTTTTCCCAAGAAGAAGAAAGTTTTCTGGCTGAAGGACTTCTTAAAGCGCTCTTTTTCCCGCAAAGGAAAGTAATTAGACATGGCCGTCCAACCATGTTTAATTAAAAAACATCTCCTTTCTCTCCGAATGGGAATCTGAGGATAGAGTAAGGCTATCTTTTATTAAGAGCCACTAACGTCAGGGAGCCCGTCACAGTTCTGACTAGAAGTATAACGCTATGACCATGTTATTTTTTAAGGGAATTAACCTTGATCCACTGGACTCAAACATGCGGAGTGGCTAAGTGAAGCAGTGATTGAGCCTCCACTTTAGCCGGAGGAAAGGAGAAGATTACGGTAGTAATAAAGTAATCTGGGTCAAAAGGAAGTCAGAATTACAGCAATCAATCCCGTGAGAAATATACCGTCGAAAGTTCCGGCGCCCCCGATAGAAGCCACTGGAGCGCCCAGTGTGGTAATTTTCTTTAAATTCATCAGGTCCGCCCCGATTAATGTTCCCAGCGTACCGGAAGAATAAGCGATAATTGATGCCGCTCCTGGCTGGAGAATTAATTCAAACATGAGGCCCAGGGCAGCCGCCATCAAGGGAGGTAAAAGCGCTGGCGTAGCAATGCCCACTCCTCTAATCGGTCGGGCTATTTTATGAACAAAAAGAGACATGAGAAGAGTAGCCATGATGATTTCCGGGAGGAAAACAGGCCATTTCAGTATGAGATAGATCGAGATGAGAGTAGGTACCACGGCTCCGCCCACATTTACGGCAATGGTGGTCTGTTGAGCATAACGGGTCCCTGGAATTTTAAATTTCCAGCCGAAAAAGTCGATGACCCGACCAGGAGTTTCGATTTCAGTGACATATCGTTTTAGGGGGATATTGATCAGACTGCCGAAAAGTGTCAGGAAGAGAAGAGAGAAGAGAATATCCTCCGGGATACCCAGTCGCTCAAAAGCAAAACTGATCAATCCAACTTGGAGAAAAAAGAAGAGAAGACCGACCAAAATGAGATAGAAGATAAAAATGAGAAGGATAAACGGCAGAAAAAACATGAGTAAATTATAGGTGAATCCCGGATGGATTTCAAAATTGAAAAGAAAGGCGAAAAGAGCTTCGGAGGCCACTCGAACGGCTGGTATTGTTTTTTAAAAACAAAAAAGGGCCAGGTCCTATTTTTTATCTCTTTTTTAGGGGGCCTGAGAGAGTAGAAGAATAGCTCATAATAGACCGCCGTCTTTTTTTTTCAAACTTATTTATATTAAAAAATTTACAACATTATGCTTGTAATGTTTTAAAATTTCAGTAATATTTTATATTTTAAAACCAAGGGATGAAAATAGAGAAAAGAATTCATCTTTTCACTAGATTTGTTGTTAATTTAATTTTACTTGGGTTTGTTTGGGGACAGGTTCAAAACATAACTTCTGAGGATTTGGTGCTGCGGGTTGGTCCCAGTCTCCAAATTGACGGCCAGCTGGAGGAACCCATCTGGCGGCGGGCGCTTTCTAGAGAAAATATTCTGGTCCCTCACCCGGATAGAGATAAAGCTGAACAGGTAGAAACCAAGGTTTTTCTTCATCAGGATGGGGATTTTCTTTATGTGGGTTTTATCTGTAATGATCCTTCACCTCAACAGATAACAGCTACTGTTAAGCAGCACGATGGAGAGCTGAGGAATGATGATTCAGTCTATGTGTTACTTCTGGCTGGAAAAAATCAAGAATATATCTATTTTTTTGGCTTGAATCCTCTCAATACCCAGCTTGATGGTCGCTTGAGTCTAGTGGATGGAGGTATAGATGTTGCCTGGGGAACAAAGTGGTTGTCCGGAGCCCAGAAGTTGGCCAGAGGATGGTCAGCTGAGATAGCTATTCCCCTGGAGATATTTACTGCTCGGGAGGAAGACTCCCGCTTAAACTTGCTTGTTTCCCGGGTAATTCCTCGTTTGGACCCGGTATTTTGGGGAGGACCTCTTGAGCCGGCTTTTTCCTTAGAACAGATTAATCTTTTTCGACCGGTTATTCTCCTGCGTAAGGAGAAGAAATTAAAAGGAGCCACTTTTATTTTAGCCCGTCAGACGCCAGGAGATAAGTCTCCTTTGGGAGGTGGACTTGATTTGAGTTATGCTTTTTCTTCTTCCCTGGCAACCCGGTTGGTGCTTTTCCCTGAGTTTGGGATGGTTGAACCGGATGAAGAGAGGTTAAATTTTACTCCTTATGAGTTAAAAATTCCGGAGAAAAGAGAGTTTTTCCGGGATATTTTTTCTTTAACCGATCAGGAATTTAATCTTTTTTATACCAAACGAATAAGAGATATCCATGGCGGAGTAAAGGTCAAGGGGAATTTTCCCTGGAGCGAATTTGTTCTCCTGTCCACTTTTGCCCCTGAAGACAAGCTCAGAGAAATTCCTCTCGCCAGTTATCATCTGGCTAAAGTGAAAATATTCCCTTTTCCCTGGTTTTCAGTGGGCTTTACGGGAAGTGCCCGAGTTGACCGTGATTCCACCTGGGGGAATATCGGATTGGACTGGAAAATAGACCTTTCTTCCCGGTTTAGTCTGAGCGGACAATTGGCTCAAAGTTATGGTCAAAAGAAAGGCGATTCCTCTGCCCTAGCTCTCTTTTCTCAGTGGCAAGCTAATTCCACTCTTTTTAAGCTTGGTTTTCTCCGGATCGGTCGGAATTTTGGAGATAATTTAATTAAAATTGGCTATATTCCCGATGATAATCGACAAGAGATTAGAACCGAGATAGTCCATATGATTAAGTTAAACAAAGGACTTCTGGATTCCTTCCATTTAGGAGCAAAAGGCGATATTTACTGGGGGTTGGACAATACTTTAAGGAGTTGGTCTGGAGAAGGAATTGTCTCCCTGGAATTTAAATCTTACTGGAGCATTGGCCTGAGCTTAAGGAAGGAATATATGTTGAATGAAATTTATCCCGAGGGGTTCCCTGGACTAGAAGACAAGGTTAGTCTTGATCTCTGGGAAGAATACCGGGCCTCGATAGGGGAGGTCTCCCTTTTTGATTCAGATTACGTCTTCAATCTTTTCAATCCAGTGGTGGGCACTTATTATTATCTTTATTTTGGGAAGAAAGAATATTGGAATTATCACGCCTCCTTTTTTTCCCACTTTAACAAGGGGAAGGGGGGAAGATTTGAGTTGGAAGTGAGAGTCGGGCAGTTTTTTGTCCGCGATTTCAAACTTTTTCGCCTGTATAAAGACCTGACCATAAGCCGGACGGTGTTTCTTGAATATTCTCTTTACTACCTTGATTTTAATTTTGAAATCCCCCCGGCCTATAAATGCACCAATATTCATATTTTGAAAGTGAACAACCGCCTTTCGGATAAGGTCAGCTTTAATTTATTCTTCCTGGCCGACACTGCCCTGGATAAAGTAACCTTCCAGTTGAGAGCCCGGTATATCTTGTGGGCGCCGCGGGGGATTATGGAGTTTGTTGTTCAACGAGGGTCAAGTTATTTCCGAGAAACAAATAAAGACAACGCTGCTTTTCTTCGATTCAACTACCAATTTTAATTGGATCTTTTTTTTCTGGGGGAGACAAGTTGTTTCTTTGATAATTGAGGGTTTTCGGTATCCTTTCCAGGTGGAAAATGAGTATATCCTGGAGTGTTTTTCTGATTTCCTTGAGTTTAACCATTAATGCAGGGGGAGGATTGGCTGAAGGGGGATTTTTTTTAATAAACAGAATAAATTCTCTCATCGGGGTGGGTACCGGTAGCGTTTTATTGGACACGCATCGGGGACAGCACACCCCGTCTCTTTTTAGAGACAACCAGGACTCAGAAGATATTTTTTGGCGACAGCGCTTACATCTCTGAAAATCAGGTAGAAAACCGGTCAGTTTGGCCAGCCAGCCTTCAAAATAAGCTCCTATCCAGCGAGGATCTTGGCCCTGATCCAGAGCATGGAGAAGGGCGTAAAGAAGTCGCCAGAGAACTTCGTCGCCGTGGCGGGGAGGAAAGAAGTTTTCTACCAATTCTGCTATATAAGCTAGCAGACAGGAAGTTTCGTAGTTGCTCTGGAGCTGAAAGAATGATTCTTTTAAATCACAGGAGTTTAAAGTGACGAGCTCTTTTTTTTCTTTTTCGTAATACTGAACATCAAGATAGGAGAATGGTTCGAGGGAGCTGCCAAAGCGGTTGTTGAATTTGCGGGCTCCTTTGGCTATGCCGTGAAGAATTCCTTTTTTCCGACTGAGAAAGATAACAATTTTGTCCTGTTCACCGACTTCAAAAGACCGAAGCACAATAGCTTCCGTGCGTTTCAGCGGCATGGGTAGTTCAGGAAAGATATTTCAGGAAAACTGTTCCCAGTCCAAGCAGAGAAAGCATGCCCATGGAGTCAGTGCACATGGTTAGAAAATTGACCGAGCCCAGGGCCGGGTCCAGCCGGAAAAGTTTGAGAGTGAGAGGGATTAACGTTCCCACGAGAGCAGCAATGAAAAGATTAATGATTATTGCCAGGCCCATGATAAGTCCCAGATAGGGATTGCCAAAGAGGAGAAAAGTGGCTGCTCCCAGCAGAATTCCAATAATCATCCCGTTGCCCAACCCCACCAGAATTTCTTTAAAAAGAATTTTTTTGGCTGACAACCAGTCTGCCTGACCAATGGCGATTTCCCGCACCATGATGGCGATGGTTTGATTCCCGGCCACTCCCCCTAGGGCCGCCACCAGAGGCATCATGACCGCCAGGGTAACCGCTTGCTGGATGGTTCCCTTGAAAAAGTTAACCACGACTGGAGCAAGAGAGGCGGTGATTATACTGATCAGGAGAAAAGGCAGTCTTTTTCTGATAGAAGAAAGAGGACTGTCCTGGACTCGATCAGTTGAATCCAGGGAGACCATCTTATAAATGTCTTCGGTCGCTTCTTTGTCGATGACGTCAATGACGTCGTCCACAGTGACTACACCAACTAATTTATTATCTTCATCAACTACCGGAATGGCCACCAGGTTATAGTCGGCCACCGCCCGGGCTACGTCTTCCTGGTCCGTATCCGTCCGTACGGAGATGACTTCTTTGTTCATTATTTCTTTCAGCTTGGTGTTTGGTCGGGCGAAAAGAAGTTGCCGCAGAGAAACTACCCCTACCAGGTGGCCTTCGTCGTCCACCACGTAAAGATAAAAGGCGGATTCAACATCTCCTTCCAGCTGCATGGCGGTAATAGCATCGGAGACATTAGTATTCTGGTTAAGAGCGTAGAAGTTAGTCGACATAATTCGCCCGGCGGTTTCTTCATCGTAGTGGAGGAGTTCTTTGACTTCTTCCGAGGGTTTTTCTTCCATTTCTTCTAGAACAGCTGTTTGCATCTCCTCAGGTAATTGCTGCAGAATGGGGGCGATATCGTCTGAGGCGATCAGCTGAAAAATTTCAGAGATCTGCTTTATCGGCAATTCCTTAAGGATTTGGGCTGCATCTTCCGGATCAAGCTCGCTCAGGACTTCCGCCGCTTTTTCCGGGTCTTTTTCATAGAGAACATTGAAAATAATTAGCTTTTCGCGGTTGGTGAGATGATTGAGGATAGAAGCGATATCGGCTGAATGGATTTTTTTAAATAGATTCCAGAGACGGGACAGAGCTCCCATATTGATAAATTTCCGGGCGGAACTTAGAACTATTCTCTGGGCCTGTCCCTTCATCGGTTGTCTCTCGTTTTATTTTTCTCAATCTTCCTTAATCTGTTTTTTCACCATATCATAACCTAAATAGGGTGTAAATGAAAAGGTTTTTGGGACGACTAGGGGGGCTTTCTATCTGAAAATTTTGATTTCCAAGGCCAGGCTTAGGGTTTAAAATCAGGGTTAATTATCAAGAGATTGTTATTTTCAGGAGGAAAATTGAAAAGATTTATCCGCTTTAATGTTTTTTGGCTAATTTTAGTAAGTTTATTAATCAATACTCCTTAGTTTATCCTGATTTATCCGGAAGGCGAGCGGTGCTATTTCTAGTGAAGGGATTGGCCTTGTTTAAGGCAGGATTAAAGAGAAATCAGAAGGAACGTGGAGTTTAGTCCGCCATTCTAATTCCCAAAGATTTAATTTTTTTCTTCAATTCGCCGGGGGAGACCTGGAGCTCGTGGGCTGTTTTGGTTATTTCCCAGCCGTTGGTCACCAGCAAGCGGTGAATGTATTCCTTTTCAAAATGCCGGGTGGCTTCTTTCAGGGATAGAGTGTGGGAACTACGGGGAATAAGTTGAAATTCACGGGGTTCCACCAGAAGGGAAAGATGCTCCGGTTTGATTTCATCTTCCGGAACCATAATGACAAATCTTTCAATGACGTTGATCAATTCACTGATATTGCCGGGCCATGAATAATTTATAAAGGCTTCTTTGGCAGCAGGAGTCATTGTTTTCTTTTTTTTGCCCAGTTCAAGGGAGAAATAATCAAGATAATAATCAATTAAGAGAGGAATATCTTCTTTTCTCTCCCGCAGGGGGGGAATAACAATAGGGAGGACATTTAATTTGAAAAAAAGGTCTTCCCGAAATTTTTTGGCGGCCACTTGGGTGGCCAGGTTAACTTGACTGGTGGCAATAAGGCGGACATTGACCGGAATGGACTCCAGTGAGCCTTCCGGCTCAATGACTCCTTCTTCCAGGAGTTGGAGAAGTTTTAATTGAAGCGCTGAGTCTATTTCACTAATTTCATCCAGAAAAAGAGTGCCTCCGTCAGCCAGCAGGACTTTACCCTTCTTATCGTTAGTCGCTTCAGGGAAAGCTCCTTTGACGTAGCCGAAAAGCTCCCGGTGAAGAAGGTGTCCGGGAATGGCTGCGAGGTTGATATGAATAAATTTCTTATTCTTCCGAGTGCTTTGTTGATGGATTAACCGGGCAGCCAGCTCTTTTCCGGTGCCACTTTCACCGTAGATGACCACACTGGCGTCGGTTGAAGCGGCCTGAGCGATCTTTTTCTTTAATTCTTTGATTGCCGGGCTTTCTCCGACGAGTTTCTGGTATTTGCGTCTGAATTTACTCCGCAGGATTATATTTTCTTCTTCCAGTTTTTTCTGATTGAGGGCGTTCTTGACGGTGATGACCACTTTTTCCAGTGAAAGTGGTTTCTCTAAGAAATCGTAGGCGCCCAATTTAATCGCCCGGACTGCGGTTTCAATGGAACCATGTCCGGTAATCATGATTATCTGAACGTTATCTTCGTCTTCTTTGATTCGTTTCAGGGCTTCGAGGCCATCAAGGCCTTCAAGCCAGATATCCAGGAGGATGACATCGAAATTTTCCTTCTTGAGGAGACTCAGGCCCTCTTCAGCTGAAGACACGGCAGTGACCGCAAAACCCTCATCCTCCAGGATGCCTTTCAGGGAGGACCTGATGCCGGCTTCATCATCAATGATTAAAATTTTATCGCTCATTAGACTGGTACCTGAATGATAAATTTAGCCCCGTGGGGGTGATTATCTTCCACTTCGATAGTTCCATTATGCTCGCTGATTATTTGATGGACGATGGCCAGTCCCAGGCCTGTTCCTTTCTTTTTGGTGGAGAAATGAGGCATGAAGAGCTTGTCTTTATCTTTATCAGGAACGCCGGGACCGGTATCAGCAATTTCAATCCGTACGGAGTTTGTTTTGGGGTCAAAGGCTGTTGAAATGCTTATCTCTCCCCGTTTGTCCATTGCCTCGATAGCATTATCAATTAAATTGATAAATACTCTTTTCATCTGTTCGGGGTCAAGTTTTATTGGTTGAGGAACATCAGACGAGAGAAAGGTTTTGAATTCAATTTCCGAATAAATTCCCTTGAACAGAGAGATTGTTTGCATAATTATCTGGTGGAGATCAATTGATTGAAGCTGGATGGCCGGCAATCGGGCAAAGGTGGAGAATTCATCAACCAGCGATTTGATCGTCGCTGCTTCATTGACAATGGTTTGGGCTCCTTCGGCGATGATTTTTTCATTTCGAGCCATCGTCGATTTTAAATTCTTGAGAATACGTTCAGCTGAAAGCTGGATAGGCGTCAAGGGATTTTTGATTTCGTGAGCTACCCGTTGGGCAACTTCTTTCCAGGCGGCCAGTTTTTGGGCCTTGATTAATTGAGTCAGGTCGTCCAGAACGATAATCCACCCGGCGTGTTTGTCCTGAACAGCCGGCAGAGGGGAGAGGGTGAGGGCGACCGTCCGATTCTGACCATCAGCATCTATCCGTATTTCTTTGTTGTTAATTTTATAATTTTTCTTTATTCCTTTCTCAATGATTTCTTTGAATTGAGTGTTTTTGGTCTGCTGAAAGATTGCTTCGAGGGGTTGACCGATCCAATTGTTGGGCTTTAAGCCCAGCATGTTCAGAGCCGAGGGATTTATACTGGTGATTCGACCTTCAGCATTGAGAGTGATGACTCCAGTTGTGACATTATCCAGGACGGTTTCGATGAATTTCTTTCTTGCTTCCAGCTCTGAGGTCTTTTGGGCAATGTTGTCGTGGCTTTCCCGGAGGTCTTTGATCATCTGGTTGAAGGACTCAATGAGAATTCCCAGTTCATCAGAAGCCGGGTCTTCTACCCGGACGTTGAGGTTTCCTTTGGAGACTTCTCGAGTGGCCTGAGCCAGTTTTTCAATGGGTACAGTGATGCCCTTGGCCAGGTGAAAAGCAATCCAGGTAGCGGCGAAGATGATCAACAAGGTGACAAACATAAGAGTAATAGCATAAAAGGTTTTAAAGGGAGTTTTTTGAGTTTTTAACTGGCTGTAGCGCTGGACAAAGGCGGAGATGTTGTTTATTTTTTCTGCGTAATTCTGGGGGAGATATTTTCCGGTGACGACCAGGATCTTGCCTACCTCCGGAATTTCAAAGGAGACTCCCCGCCTGATCATCTGTCCCTGTCCCATAGGCAGGATGCTGCTGAATTCTTCTCCTAAGTGGGCTCTCTTGACCAGGTTGATACTTAAATCACGGTAGTATTGATAGGGCAAGTTGGGATTAAGATAGCTGAAAAGTTCTTCTTCTCCCTGATAGATGCTTATTTCATCGAGGTGATATTCAACTAGTTTGGACCGGACAAAGTTATGCAGGACAAGGGGATTGTTCTGAGTGAGCAGATGTTGTTTTTGAATAGATTTGCTTAACTGCCGGGCGTAATGAAGAGTGATTTCTTCGGCATTTGAGTAGAATCCATCGGCCAAATTTTTAGTGTCCTGGAGGACTTTATCTATGGGAGTGCGAAACCAACTTTCAATATTCCGACTGATTAAGTCGCTGGCAAACAGAAAGAGAAGTAATGTTGGAATCAAGGAAAGAGAAATGAAAAAAATTAATAGCCGGGTTTTAAAGTGAGCCCCGATAACTTTTCTTTTTCTTTCCAGGTAAAGTTTTATTAAATTGCGGCCCAGGACAGAAAAAAGGATCAGGAAGAGGAGAAAAACAATCACCTGAAGGGTGGTGAGGAGGATGTTGGTCAAAGAAGTTGGCGAAAATTCTTTACTCTCGCGGATGAAAATCTCAATAACGAAAAACAGAACCACCAGGAGGAGGATAATTCCTCCGATTATTCGAGAGCCTTTTTTCTTTGAATCTTCCATCGAGATTTTATTGTGGCTTATCCTGAAGTGTTTGACAAGGGGGTCGTCTCAGGAGGCAGGCGGAGGTATTGGGTGAATGTTTGGCGATTAATTCTGATGTTTTTGATAACCTGGCCGGAAGTACCTAGACGACGTCCAGGAAGACCGTTAATAGTAAACTGGAAACCACCGGCGTTTCCCACATGAAGGAGAAATTCCTGTTTGGCTTCAAGAGAAATTTCTTCTCCTGGATAGAGAAGACCATTAATTTTTAAAATTCCATCTGCATAAACCTGAAGCCAGGTTTTTTGAGTGAACTGAAGATTGAGTTTTAAGGAGGTGGAGGCAGGGATTGAGATAGCCAGCTGGAGATAAGCTTGAGAGATGTTTTTTCGCGGCAGAGGAAGAGAGGTCAGGGTTAGTACTTCCTGAGAGCTGGGTTGAGGTGGGTGGAAAAGGCTCCAGGAAAGAATAAAGAAAAGGAAAAGGGCAAGAAAAGTAATAATAATTATTGCAGCGATCTTTCTTGATTTGAATTTCTGGACAATTGGTTCGCTTTTTTCCACCACCGGAGTTTCTTCTGAAAGGGTGGCTCCGACAACATATTGCTGGTACTGCTGGAGAACTTTCTCCGGGTCAAGTCCCACCTGCTGGGCATAGGAGCGAATAATAGCCCGGGTAAAAAATTTGCCCGGGAGTAGCTCAAATTGGTCTTCTTCCAGAGCTTGCAGGTAGCGAAGACTTATCTTAGTTGCTTCAGCTATTTCCTGAAGAGAGATCCCCCGGACCTCCCTTTCCCTCTTCAAATCCTGTCCTAAAGAAGACATTCTCTTCGAATTTTAAGAAATTATTGGAGGAAGGTCAATGCTAAATAAATGATAATTAATAATTTCGAAAATAACAGGCTCACCGTTTCTTTTAATGACCATAGTGGGGCTCCGCTTTCTGGTGCTCAGGGCTCCCCCGGATGCTTGGCTCTTCCCTCTGATTTGTTTGCCAGTATCATCAAAAAAAGTCACCGTTTTGGCCTAAGTGTTTTTATAGCTGGCCGGTATTCAACTCTGGAAGAAAGTGCTAAGATGAAAAAAGAGTTGGTTATCTTTCAGGGGAAAGAGCGAATGTTCAATTTAAAAAAAGCCAGAGAAACTCAGCAGCGATTGTCTTCTTTAATTTCGCTTAATTTTTCGGGGGAAGAGATAACCAGGATTGGGGCGGTGGATTGCAGTTATGATTTCGGTCGCCAGCGAATAGCAGCAGTGGTGGTGGTTTTTGAAATTGCCTCTCTCCGGTTAATTGAAGAGGTTGAGAGTCAGGACAAGATTCCTCTCCCTTATATTCCGGGCTTTTTAAATTTTCGGGAAGCCCCGGTTATTCTTAAAGCATGGCGGAAACTCGCTCATCGCCCGGATGTTCTTCTGGTGGATGGCAATGGAATTGCTCACCCCCGGCGAATGGGCTTGGCTTCTTATGTCGGCCTTCTTCTTGACCAGCCGACCATCGGCTGTGCTAAATCGCCTTTTTTTCCTTATGAACCTCCGGAGAAAGAAAGAGGAAGCATTTCCCCTTATTTTAACGATCGGGGAGAACAGGTGGGGCTATGTGTGAGAACAAGAACAGGAATTAAGCCGGTTTTTGTTTCTCCGGGTCATAAGATGGATATTCCGACAGCAGGTCGGATTGTGCTTAATCTGGCTAAGTACCGACTACCCGAACCGTTGCGGGTGGCCCATCAGCAAGCTCAGAAGATATTTAAAAAGAAATAAACAGTTGTCCGGCTGCTTTTATTCTTCCCGGAGTAATCGGGAGACGGAACTCAAGCTGCCTAGAAAGCCGATTAATATTCCGGAAGAGACGAGAAGAAGAGATTGAGAGGTGGATAAATAGCGAAAGCGGATTAGCTCGGTCAAAGCGCCCAGAGATGTTCCGAGGTAAAGAGGGAGGATCTGAATCGTTAGAAAGAGGAGAATTAGAGAGGCCAGCCCGCCAATTAAGCCCAGAGTCATGCCTTCCAGAACGAAGGGCACCCGGATGAAGAAATTCGAGGCCCCGACCAGGCGAAGAATATCAATTTCATCTTTGCGGGAGAGGAGATTTAACTTGATAACATTGGAGATAATAAAAAAGGAGGCCAGAATGAGAATGCCTCCCAGGAAGAACCCAATGGCGGTAATTACTCGGCCAAAAGCCTGAACTCTGGCCACCCATTCCAGATTGTATTGAACTTCTTCCACGCCAGGAGTATTCTGAATGGAGGTTATTAAATCTTCTACTTGAGATGAGGCTCTGGATTTTTTACTGAAGGTTACTTCGATTGAGGGGGGGAAGGGATTGAAACCCAGGCTGTCCACTACTTGGCTTAACTCGGGGAATTTGGCCTTAAATCTCAAAACAGCTTCTTCTCGAGAAACAAAATGAAATTTTTCCACAATTTCTGAAGAAGCCAGTTTTTTTTCAATTTCTTTCCGGGCCTCTGGAGTAATGTTCTGATTGAGAAAGAAGACAGCCTGCATGTTTTCAGTAATTTGACTGGCAGTGTAGCGGAGATTATTGGATAAGCTGAGAAAAATTCCCAGGATAAAGAAAGACAGGCAGATAATTGTGACGGAAAAGACATTCCTGGCCCGGAATTGCCACAGGTTGTGGGTTGTTTCCCTAAAAAAGTATTTGGCCTGCTGCAGAATCAGAGTATTTCCTTTCTTAAAATTTTTCCTTTATACAAGAATAAAATTTTCTCGCCGAAATGGCGAATTAGTTCCCGGTCATGGGTGCAAATAATTACCGTGGCTCCCTGGGAGTTTATTTCCTTGAAAAGACTCATTATCTCAAAGGCTAACTCCGGGTCAAGGTTACCGGTTGGTTCATCAGCCAGAATTATCTGGGGCCGATTGACCATAGCACGGGCGATGGCCACTCGCTGTTGTTCGCCGTAAGAAAGCTGGGAAGGGTATTCCCACATTTTATGATGCAGATTAACCATCCGGAGAGCCTGGAAAACGCGGCGGCGTATTTCTTTCTGAGGAACCCCAAGGACCTGAAGAACCACTGCCACGTTATCAAAAACTTTTTTATGGAAAAGTAGTTTAAAGTCCTGAAATACAATCCCCATTTTACGACGAAGCTGGAAAATTTTATGGTCGGGAATCCGCAGAATATTTCGGCCGTTGATAATGATCTGGCCGGAGGTGGGCCGAATTTCCCGGTAAATTATTTTTAACAGGGTGGTTTTTCCCGAACCGCTGGGACCGGTGACGAACCAGAAATCGCCTTGGTCAGCTTTAAAAGTAATATCCGAGAGGGCCCAATGAGGCTTCTGGTATTGTTTCCAGATCCGATAAAGTTCAATCATTTTGTCAAAACCGGATGACATCCCTTCTGGATAATACCTGAGGCTGAAGAGAGGTGATTATTTTGACGCCTTCCTTCCCTCATGCTGAAATAAGCTAATAGTTAACCTGGTTCAACTTTCTGTCTGTTTTTTGGCTTTTTCAAGGACTTCTGTAACAACTTTTCTCACCACTTGAGGATTGGCTTTACCCTGAGTGGCTTTCATCATCTGGCCAATGAAAAAGCCTACCACCTGAGTTTTTCCCTGGAGATATTGCTGAAGAGGTTTGGGATTGGCGGCGACGATTTCTTGAGCCAGGTTGAAAAGTTGGTTCTCATCAGAGATCTGGGTTAAACCCCGTTCTTCAATAATGGTTTGGGGATGTTTATTAGAGGCCAGCATGGCTGGATAAACTTCTTCTTTGGCCACCCGGATGGAAATTACATTCTTTTCCACCAGAGAAATCAACTCACCCAGGTATTTCGGCTCCAGAGGATAATCCTTAATGTCAATGTTTTTTTCTTTTAAAGTCTGAAGAACTTCCCTCATGACCCAATTACTGGCCTGTTTGGGCAGTCCACAAGCCCGGGCTACCGCTTCATAATAATCAGCTAATCCCCGGGAACTGGTTAACAGACGAGCATCGTAGGTTGGGAGGCCATATTCCTGGATAAACCGATTTTTTTTATCGTTAGGTAGCTCAGGCAGGGTTTCCTGGATGTTCCTAATCATTTTTTCGTCAATAACCAGGGGAGGCAAATCCGGTTCCGGGAAATACCGGTAATCATGAGCTTCTTCTTTAGTGCGCATGGGAAAAGTCTGCTCTTTTCTTTCATCCCATAATCTAGTCTCCTGGAGGATAGGTAATCCTTTCTCCAGTCTTTCTCTTTGCCGTTGGGCTTCGTAAGCTAGGGCTTTCTGCAGGAAACGGAAAGAGTTGAGGTTTTTGATCTCAGTTTTTATGCCAAATTCGGATGAACCTTTGGGTCGAAGAGAAAGGTTGGCATCACAGCGGAGACTCCCTTCTTCCATATTCCCATCACAAATTTCCAGGTACTGGAGGATAGTCCGAAAAAGCTGCATGAATTGAACAGCTTCTTCCGGAGAAGTGATTTCTGGTTGGCCAACTATTTCCAGAAGAGGGACTCCACTTCGATTGAAATCAAGATATGTTTTATCCTCGGAATCAGGAAAACCTTCATGAAGTGATTTTCCGGCATCCTCTTCCAGATTAATTCGCTCAATACCGATAGTTTTCTTTTGGCCGTTTTCTAATTCAATTTCTAGCCGGCCGTGCTCGGCAATGGGTACGTGGTACTGGGTGATCTGGTATCCTTTAGGGAGATCAGGATAAAAGTAGTTTTTGCGGGCGAAGATGGAGCGGTGATTGATTCTCGCACCCACCGCCAGAGCCAGTTTAATGGCCATTCGTACCGCCTCTTCATTCAGCACCGGCAGGGCACCGGGAAGACCCAGACACACTGGACAGGTCTGGGAGTTGGGGGCTTCTCCGTACTGAGTGCTGCAACCGCAGAAAAGTTTGGTCCGGGTCAGGAGCTGAGCATGGATTTCCAGCCCGATAACCACTTCATATTTATCTTGGCTCATGATGGGGTGAGGATTATAACATAATAAAATAGCTAATTGAAGATAACTGGGAGTTTATTCTTGTTGGGTGTTTAATGAGCAAAAAGGAACATAAACCAGCCAAAGATGAGGGCTCCGACCACCATGATTAAGAAGAGGGAGATAAAATAGCGCAGCTGTTCTTTTCGGGTGTTCCGACGGATTAGAGCCAGAACCAGGCTGACTAACAGGGAGTAGATAATCATCGACAGGAGGTGACTACGCAGAATCATTTTTTTCTTCCCATAGCGATATCAAAAGCATCCAGAGCCACCAGATAATTAAGTAAGCCCGCGCCAGCAATATAGGCGGTACCGAATTCAAAAGTGGGGCTTTTCAGATTTCCCAGTCCGCCCCCCAACCAGCGGGTAAGGAAATAGAATAAGCCGTTCCCCAGGTCAGAGAAAAATGCCAGGATGGTGAGAGGATTCTGGGTTTCGAAGGAATAGACTCGACCTTCCATAAGGAATCCCAGGAGAATCATCAGGGCGATGCTCCCCAAAAAAATGGCTCCTTTGGTATACTTTTTTATAGAGAAATGGCCTAGACCAGGAATTAACCATCCCAGCAAGAGGACAAGAACAGCTTTCGATTTAATCATTTTTTTAAGATGAATAAACATAATAATTAAAATTAAATGGAAATTCAAGAAGGAAGGGGCAGTCAGGTTTAGTCTTATAAAGATTTTCCCGAAATTAAAATTGCTAATCTGGAATAAATTCTTCTATAATGATAGAAAAAGTATAAAAATTAATAAAGTGGGTGGTTCTTTAGAAGAAAGGAGCTGTTTATGAATTTTAATGATTTCGAGTCGGTCATAAAATTTGCACTGGAACGAGAAAAGGAGGCGATTAGGTTTTATGGCCAACTCTTGGAGAAAGCTAATTTTCCGGGAATAAAGGAACTTCTTCAAGAACTCCAGGCGGAAGAAGGAAAACACAAAGAACTTCTAGAGGAGCTCCTCCAGAAAACTTTGCCGCCCACTGATATTCCTGAAGTCGAGGATATGAAAATTTCTGATTATGTGATTGATAAATCCCTGGATGAGGATATGTCTTTTCAGGATATTCTTATTTTTGCTGCCAAGAAAGAACAAAAGACCATTGACCTTTATCGGGAGCTGGCTCAAAGGGTGTCTTCACCCGAGTTGAAAAAACTATTTGATTTTCTGGTTTCTCAGGAAAAAACTCATAAACTTCGCCTGGAAAGCGAGTATGAAAAACATGTTTTGGAAGACAATTAGGTATTAATTTTTTAAGGAGAAAGGCATGGAAAAATGGGAATGTACTGCCTGTGGGTATATTTATGACCCAGAGATAGGTGACCCGGGGAATGGCATTCCGGCCGGAACGCCGTTTGAGGAACTTCCGGATGACTGGACCTGCCCCCAATGTGGTGTGGGGAAAGAATTTTTTCAGAAGATGGACTAACCTCGTTTCTTTTATTTGCCAGAATAAATCAAAATGAGAGAGCCAATTATCATCATTGGGAATGGTGTGGCCGGGGTGATTACAGCTAAAACCATCCGGGAATTAGGGGTGAGCGATGGCCTTCTTATTTTAGCCGAGGAAAAATACCATTATTATCCTCGCCCCAATTTGATTAGCTTTCTCGCCGGGGAGTTGCCCCGGGAGAAGTTGTGCCCCTTTCCCCCCGAGTGGTATGAGAAACAGAGAATCGAAGTTTATCTGGCTGAGCCGGCTAAGGAAATCAACCCCTCCTCCCGGGAGGTGATTACTCGGTCAGGTAGACGATTAACCTATTCTTTCCTGGTGCTGGCTACTGGCGCTCATTCATTTATTCCTCCTTTTCCAGGGGCGGAAAAGAAGGGGGTCTTTACTCTGCGCACCCTGGATGATGCTTGGCAGCTTATTGATTGGGTGGAGACGAGAAAACGGGTGGTGGTTATTGGCGGTGGACTTCTGGGACTGGAAACGGCGCGGGCTTTGAAAGCTCGGGGGGCCGAGGTGGAAGTGCTGGAGTTTTTTGACCATCTTTTACCCCGTCAACTGGATAAACCGGCCGCCTCTTTGCTTAAACAGTTAATTGAGGTCCAAGGAATTAAAATCTCAACAGGCAAAGCCACAGAGAAGATTCTGGGCAAGACCTGTGTTGAGGGGGTTGAATTAAAAGGTGGAGAGGTGAAACCAGCCGAGACCGTCGTTATTGCCGCCGGAGTCAGAGCAAACCTTGACCTGGCGCAGAAAGCGGGGTTGAGAATAGACCGAGGTGTGGTGATTGATGAACAGGGTCGTACAAGTGACCCCTTTATTCTGGCCGCTGGTGATGTAACTCAATTTCAGGGAAGAACTTATGGCATAATACCAGCGGCGTTTGACCAGGCCCGGGTGGCGGCCGCAACCATTGCTGGTGAATCAGTGGAATATAGGGGTACCATTCCGGCCAATACTCTTAAAATTGTGGGCATTGATTTAACTTCGATTGGAGTGGTCAATCCCGAGGGGGAAGATGTCGAGGAATTAAAGTCTTGGCAGCCGGAAAGAGGAATGTATCGAAAAATTGTTCTTAAGGATGGCCGGCCCATTGGGGCTATCTGGTTGGGCACGACACGAGGAGTTAGTCAGATCTCGGCCGCTATTAAAGCCGGGGCCGACCTCACTCCCTGGAAAGATCGAATTCTGGCCGATGATTTTGATTTTGGGGAGTTAAAGGAATAATGAGAGAGCCAGAGAACCATAAGAGAATTCAGATCATCCTTTTTTTTCTGGTGCTGATTCTTAGTCTGACCTCAGTTGCCCGGGCCAAAATATCGGTGTTTCTCTCTTTAGAGTATGCCAAGGGACAGGCTGAAACACCGTTTTCTCTCGGGACGTTTTATCGACCGATATTGGGGGTTAGTTTCGCCAATGAGATTAATCCCAAACTTGATTTTTTTGGCCAATTCTATGTGGTCGGGGAGAAAGAAATTCGCCTGGATGAAGCCTGGTTACGGCTTCGTTTTTCCTCTCGGCTGACGGCCAGAGTTGGTCTTTATATAGTCCCATTTGGCTATTACAATGAACATTCCCTGCCTTATCAAAGTTTGCTCGTCCAATCTCCTCTTACCCAGGAGTATCTTTTTCCCTACCGTTGGCGGGATTTAGGAGGAGTAATTCAGGGAACTTGGGGAGATTTTGGCTATTGCCTCTATTTAGGCAATGGTCTGGCTGAAAGCCCCTCCCTGGCGGATGGCCAGCAATTTATGGATAACAATAAAAATAAAGCAGTTGGCGGTCGGGTGACCTGGAATCTGGGAAAGGGCTTGGAAATTGGCTATTCCCGCCATCAGGGCTTCTATGATGATGAAAACCAGCGGCAATTGTTTCTGGGGGGGTACCATCTGGCGTGGGTAGGAGAAAACGCTTCCCTGATTGGAGAATATATCCGAGCTTCCCTGGAGAATCCCGATGAGTTTGGCCAAGGAAAAGCCACGGGGATGTTTATCCAGGCATCTCTGCGGCTTTTCGGGCTCCGGCCAGTGGTTAGTTACCAAAAAGTTGATTACCATGACGAATTTCATGGCCCGGGTTTTGTTTCCCCTTATCTACCTGGTGAGGGAATAGCTTTGGAGAAGGAACGCTGGAGTTTGGGGTTGGTCTATCCCCTTTTCAATACGGTTTATTTAAAATTTGAATACGACTGGAATACAGTGGAAAATGGCGTTAAAGAAGATAACGCCTATTTTCTTCAGGTAACGTTAATTTTTTAAACTTGTCCTCTTGTTTTTTATCTGCTAGAATCCTCGGGGATAAAAAAAGGGGTGACAGGGAACTTTGAGGAGTTTGAAGATGAAAAACCTGGCGGTCATTGGCGTTCAGTGGGGTGATGAAGGGAAGGGAAAGATAATCGATTTGTTGACGCCCTCATTTGACATCATTGCTCGTTATCAGGGAGGACATAACGCCGGCCATACGGTTTGCATCGGTGATCAACGTTTTGTTCTTCATCTCATTCCTTCGGGTGCTCTTCATCCGGATAAATTATGTATCATCGGCAATGGAGTGGTGGTTGACCCGCAGGCCTTTTTTAAAGAACTTGAAACTTTGAAACAACTGGTCAATCTCGACGAAAAACAAATTATCCTCAGTGCTCGGGCTCATATTATTTTTCCCTATCATTTTGAACTAGAGAAAATCCAGGAGGAAATGAGGGGCGAGAAAAAAATCGGAACAACCTTTCGAGGAATAGGTCCGGCTTATGTTGATAAATACGCCCGCGTAGGCATTAGGGCTGGTGATTTATTGAATGAGGAGTATCTCAAAGAGAAAATCAGCCTTAATCTGGCCGAGAAAAACATCATTTTAAAATATTTCAATCTTCCCCCTCTTGATGAACAGCGGATTTATGATGATTATCTGGATTATGCCCGGAGGCTGAAACCCTTTGTCAAGGAAATAACTCCTATCCTGAATAAAGAAATCAGACAGGGAAAAAAAGTTCTCTTTGAAGGAGCCCAGGGAACATTACTGGATGTGGATTATGGCACCTATCCTTATGTGACTTCCTCTAATGCCACTGCGGGTGGCATCTGTACGGGATTGGGTTTACCTCCTGGCCAGGTCCATGAGGTCCTGGGGGTGGTCAAGGCTTATACGACTAGAGTTGGGGGTGGTCCCTTTCCGAGCGAAGCTGAACCCAAAATGGCGGCCTGGCTCCAGCAGAAAGGGAATGAGTTTGGGGCAACTACTGGTCGGCCTCGCCGGTGTGGTTGGTTGGATACGGTGGCTGTGAGCTATGCTTGTCAGATAAATGGAATTAACAAATTGGCTTTAATGAAGCCGGATGTTCTGGAGGAATTGGACGAGATTCCAATTTGTGTGGGCTATCAGTATAAGGGTAGTCTTTTGAAAGAATTTCCTCCGGAAATATGGGTTTTGGAGGCCGTAAAGCCGGTTTACAAAACTTTTAAAGGATGGAAAACCGCTCTCAGGAGTATTTCTTCGTGGGAAGAATTACCCTCCCAGTTTCTTGATTATATCAGGTATATTGAAGATGCCCTGGAAGCAGAAGTGGTTATTATCTCCACCGGCAAGGGTCGGAGCGAGACCCTGATTAAAGAAAAAGAAATTGCCAGTCTGGTTAATCTAGAAGAAATAAAAAGTTGCCTGACTTGAGAAGAATATTAGAGGTTGAGGGGAATTTCTTAAAGAAAGCATCCTTATTTTTGATTTTTGTGATGGCCTGAGCCTTATTCACCGAAGTCTCCGGTTATCCAAGAGTGAGAGGAGCCAATTCTTATTTACTTGAAAAGGAGGGGTGTTAACCTTTTTAAAAGCAACCCCTTTCCCTACTGGACAAACGGTCGAAGTTTACCGAGAGGAGCATTATAGCAGAAAAAATCAGAGAAGAATATACTTAACAAAAAATATATTAAATTTTTTATTGACAAATAAAGACAAAAGAATTAAATTTATTTTATCGATAGTAATAATAGATTAATAATTAGTAATGCTGGGTAAGCAGAACACCTCTTCGCACAAAGAGAGAAAAGTTGGCTTATCTTTGCACTGGGAGGCCAAGAAGATATATAATAATCCGATAGACTCAATAACCGGTTTATCGGGTCTGGTTAAATATTTGAGGAGGTAATTATGAAAGAAAAAGTAGAGAAGGCTCTGGAAAAAATTCGGCCGGCTCTCCTGGCTGATGGCGGTAATGTGGAATTGGTTGAGGTTAGTGATGACGGAGTAGTCAAGGTCAGATTAACGGGAGCTTGCGGCGGTTGTCCGATGTCCCAGTTGACCTTAAAAATGGGGATTGAGCGGATTCTAAAAAAAGAAATTCCTGAGGTTAAAGAAGTCGTGGCTATTTAGTCTAGAAAGGGAAATGAGTTGACTCAGGGAGAAATTTTTCGAGGGAAGGGTGAGGTCAGTGAGAAAGATATATTTTGATCATATTGCAGCCACTCCTGTTGCCCCCGAAGTGATTCAGGCAATGCAACCCTTCCTTGGGGAAAAATTTGGCAATCCCCAGAGTCTCCATTCTTTTGGTCAGGAAGTCTCGCAGGCCATCGAAGAAGCCCGGGTTCAAGTGGCGGCTTTAATCAAAGCTCAACCCGAGGAGATTTATTTTACTTCCAGTGGTTCAGAATCAAACAATTTGGCGATTAAAGGATTGGCTTTAGCCAATCAAAAGAAAGGTAAGCATCTGCTTCTTTCGGCCATTGAACATCAATCAGTTCTTTATGCCGGGAACTTCCTGGAGAAACTAGGTTTTGAGGTGGAGAATATTCCTGTTGACTCCTATGGTCGGGTTGACCCGGAGGCGGTTCGCCGGGCCATTAAGCCGGACACTGTTCTGGTGGCGGTAATGATGGCTAATAGTGAGGTGGGTACCCTCCAGGAAGTGGGAGAGATCGCCTCAATTTGTGCCGAAAGAGAAGTTTTGTTCCATACCGATGCTGTGGCCTATGCCGGGAGTTTGCCCATTGATGTGGGCAGCTTGCCGGTGAACACACTTTCCCTGGCCGCTCATCAATTCTATGGCCCCAAAGGAGCCGCCGCTCTTTACATAAAAAAGGGCACTCGCATCCTGCCTCTGATTGACGGAGGAATCCAGGAAGGAGGCCGTCGGGCCGGCACAGAGAATGTGGCCGGGATTGTCGGGCTGGGCCAGGCAGCGGCGCTAGCGGCCAGAAAAATGAAGGACTGGCAGGCGGAGCTTGAGCCATTACGGGATTATTTGATTGCTGAATTGCCGCGCCGGGTAGAACATGTGGTGCTAACAGGTCATCCCCAACATCGATTGCCTTATCATGCCAGTTTTTGTGTGCGGTTTATTGAAGGAGAAGCCATGCTCCTCAACCTGGATATGAAGGGCATCGCCGCTTCCAGCGGTTCGGCCTGTACTTCACGAGCGCTGAAAGCTTCGCATGTGCTGCTGGCTATGGGCTTAGACCACGCTTTAGCGCAGGGATCGCTGGTTTTTTCTTTTATCAGGGGCAATAAGCGGGAGGACATAGATTATCTCCTGGAGGTGTTTCCGCCGATCGTCCAGCGTTTGAGAGAAATGTCGCCTCTTTACGCCAAGTTTAAGGAGGGTGAGAAATGATTTACAGTGAAAAAGTCATGGAACATTTTCAGAATCCCCGTAATGTAGGGAAAATAGAAGATGCGGACGGAGTAGGAGAGGTTGGTAATCCGGTCTGTGGAGACATGATGACCTTTTATATCAAGGTTAAGGATAACCGGCTGGTGGATATTAAATTCCAGACTTTTGGCTGTGGAGCGGCCATTGCTGTCTCCAGCATAGTGAGTGAAATGGCTATGGGTAAAACGATTGAAGAAGCACTGAAGATTACCAACAAGATGGTCGCCGAGGAGCTGGGAGGATTACCCAAAAATAAGCTTCATTGCTCCAACCTGGGAGCTGATGCTCTCCACAAGGCCATCGAGGATTACCTCCAGAAACAAAAAAAGCGCGAGAAGAAAGAAAAACGTCAGGAATCTCCCCGAAAAGAAAAGCCCGCTCAATTAAGTTGTCCTTACTGTGAAGGGCCGCTGGAAGGCTGGAAAGAATTTTGTCGGGCCTGCCAGGTTGAGCTGGAGGAGTGTCCTGAGTGTGGTTTGCCTCGGAAGAAGGGAGATAAGTGTCCTCATTGCGGAGCCACGACTGTCAGAGTCTAAGGAAAGAGGAATATAGAGACCAAGAGGAAACGATGAAAGCGAATGTCTTTCTTGATTGTTTTGGACTCTTGTGTCCTATGCCGGTCATTAAAGCCTCTCAAAAAATAAAAGAAATGAAGGTGGGCGAAGTGCTGGAAATTATTGCAACTGATGAAGGGATTAGGGAAGATATTCCAGCCTGGTGTCGGCAGACAGGTCAGGAGTTTCTGGGGGTCGAAGAGGATGATGAAGTGATTCGGGTCTATGTCAAGAAAGTCAGGGAGTAAAGAGACTTCTCCAATGGAGAAAGATTAAATAAGGAAAGCATCAATGATGACCAAAGAGGAAATAGTAGCCAGGATTAAAGAGCTCAAAGACAATTTAAAAGCCATCATTCTCGCCCATAATTATCAGATTGGGGAAGTCCAGGATGTGGCTGATTTTGTCGGTGATTCACTGGAATTAAGCCAAATGGCGGCCAGTTTAAAAGAAGAAGTTATTGTTTTTTGCGGGGTCCACTTTATGGCTGAAACAGCCAAAATGCTCTCCCCGGAGAAAACGGTTTTACTGCCGGAAATTAACGCCGGTTGTCCCATGGCGGATATGATCACCGCCGAGGAATTGAAAGCCTGGAAAAAAACTCACCCCGGGAAAAAAGTTGTTTGTTATATCAATAGCTCAGCGGAAGTCAAGGCAGAATCTGATTTGTGTTGTACTTCATCGAATGCTCTGCGGGTGGTGGAGTCACTGAACGATGAAGCAGTGCTTTTTGTTCCGGATAGAAATTTGGCTAATTATGTGGCTCGTCAGACCACCAAACAGATTATTCCCTGGGATGGCTATTGTTATGTTCATAATAATATCCGGCTGGAACATGTCGAGGAGAAGAGAAGAAAATACCCTGAAGCCGAGATCTGGGTTCATCCAGAATGTCGACCCGAAGTAATTGACCGAGCGGACCGGGTTTTTTCAACTGGTCAGATGGTTAAAGAAGCTGGTCGTACCTCCGCTGTGCAGGTGATTATTGGAACGGAAGTGGGCATTATTCACCGCCTGCAGAAAATAAATCCAGGGGTTGAGTTTATTCCCCTTAAGGAAACGGCTTTCTGCTCCAACATGAAGAAAATAAACCTGGCGAGTGTCCTCCGGGCTCTGGAAAAGGGACGTTATCAGATTGAGGTGGATTCTTCGATTCGAGAGAAAGCCCTAACGGCCATTCAAAAAATGATTTCAATATAATAGTGAATTTTAATTAAAATTAATTATAAAATAAGAATATACGCTTAAATCCAGGAGGAAAAAATGAAAAAAATTACCGAGAAAAATCTCTGGGATGCCTTTGCCGGTGAAAGTCAGGCCCATATGAAATACATGATTTTTGCCGAAAAAGCTGAGGAGGAAAATCTACGGAATATCGCCCGCCTGTTCAAAGCCAATTCTTATGCTGAGCAAATTCACGCCCGCAATCATTTACGAGCTCTCGGTGAGATAAAATCAACGACCGAGAATGTCGCGGCGGCTGTTAATGGTGAGGATTTTGAAGTGGATGAGATGTATCCGGCTTATATCAAAATAGCACAAGAACAAGGTGAAAAACAGGCTGAAGTGAGCACCACCTGGGCTCTGGCGGCCGAGAAGGTCCATGCTGAATTATATCGTCAGGCCAAGGCAGCTTTGAACCAGGGACGGGACCTGGAAATAGGCACAATTTATGTCTGTCCGGTGTGTGGTTTCACCATGGAAGGTGAAGCTCCGGAGAAATGCCCCATCTGTAATACTCCCCGGGAAAAATTCAGGGAATTTTAAGTTGCTTTAGATAAAAGGGGTCTTCCGGGAGGGATTGGATGAAAATGAAGGTTGATGATATAAGATCGCTCTCTCCGGCTGAGATAATTTCCTGATTATTGCCAGGTGGAAGATTTTCATTTCGGGGATGAGTTGGTCCATATTGGACCTTGAGTCCGGGTTGGGCGGAGGAGCAGAAAGAGGGTTGCCTGAGCCATAATGGTTGAAGCTGTTAACAGAAAAAGGCGGTTTTTGATCATCAAACCGGGGCGCGGGAAGATAAGCTGACTAGGCATGGCTTCAGAAAAAAATAAAAGGGGGACGGGGATGAGTAAAACTTTATCCTTACCGGTGAAAATCAGAAAAAGAGACGGCCAAATGGTGCCGTTTGATCAGACCAAGATTTTTCAAGCAATCAAAGCAGCCGCTCTGGAAGTTGTTCGCCAGGAGGAGGAAGCGCAGCGAGTGAGTGAAGATGTTCTGCCTCTCATCCTGGAGCGTCTCCGGACGGAATTTCAGGATTCAGTTCCTTCTGTCGAGGAGATTCAGGATATTGTCGAAAAGGCCCTGATGGAGAAGGGGTATGCTTTTATCGCCAAAAAATATATTCTTTACCGACAGAAGCGAGAAGAGCTGCGGCGGATTAAGTCGGTTTACGGCATTAGAGATGATTTAAAACTTCCTCTCAACAGTCTCTATGTTCTACGGAAACGGTATCTCCTTAAGGATGACCGGCAACGGGTGATTGAAACCCCGCGGGAAATGTTTCAGCGGGTGGCCCGCGCGGTGAGTCAGGCAGAACTTAATTTTAAAGGAAAACACAGTCAGGCAGAAGTTGAGGAAAAATTTTTCCAGATGATGGCCAATCTGGAATTTCTGCCCAACTCTCCGACCTTAATGAACGCCGGGACGACTCTAGGGCAACTTTCCGCCTGTTTTGTGCTTCCCGTTGAAGATTCCATGGAAGGGATTTTTGAGGCCTTGAAGAATATGGCCCGCATCCATCAAACCGGCGGGGGTTGTGGCTTTGACTTTTCCCGCCTCCGGCCGGCCGGCGACCTGGTGGCCACCACCAAAGGAAAGGCTTCGGGGCCGCTTTCTTTTATGAGTATTTTCAATGCCGCCACCCAGGTGATTGTCCAGGGAGGCAGACGGCGGGGTGCCAATATGGGCATTCTCCGCTGTGATCATCCTGATATTATTGATTTTATTGAAGCTAAACTCGATTCGACTGCCTTCTCGAATTTTAATTTATCCGTGGCTGTGACCGATGAATTTTTGAATAAAGTCAGGCGGGACGAGACGTTCGATTTAATTAATCCCCGGACCGGAGAAAAAGTCAGGTCACTTCGAGCCCGCTCCCTCTTTGAACTGATTTGCTATGCTGCCTGGAAATCTGGTGACCCGGGCCTCATTTTCCTGGATGAAATCAACCGTCATAATCCTCTGCCCGAATTAGGACCGATTGAAGCCACCAACCCTTGCGGTGAGATACCCCTTTATCCCTATGAAAGCTGTAATCTGGGCTCCATCAATCTGGCTAAATTTGTCCGCAATGGGGAAGTAGATTGGTTGAGGTTAAAAGAAACTATAACTTGGGCGGTCCGCTTTCTCGATGATGTAATTGAGGTCAATCGTTATCCCCTCCCGGAAATCGAGAAAATGACCAAAGCCAATCGGAAGATCGGCCTGGGTATCATGGGTTTTGCTGATTTTCTGATTAAGCTGGGCCTTCCCTACAACCATCCTCAAGCCGTGGCCACTGCTTCCCGGTTGATGCGGGTCATCCAGCAGATAAGCCGTCAGGCTTCGGCGGAGCTGGCTGAGGAGAGAGGAGTTTTTCCCAATTATGAGCGTTCCATCTATCCCCGCAAGGGATTGAAACTGCGCCATGCCACCCTCAACACCGTGGCTCCCACCGGTAGTATCAGTCTCATCGCCGGTTGTTCGAGCGGCATTGAACCCATATTTGCCTTAAGCTATGTCCGCCGCATCCTTTCCGGAGCCCACCTCTTTGAAATCCATCCTCTTTTTGAAGAAGAGTTGAAAAAGAGAGGCATGGATTCCCGGGATTTTATTGCCTATATCGGCCGGTTGGGCAGCATTCAATATGTTAAAGAAATTCCTGAGGAGTTAAGGCGTATTTTTGTCACCGCCTTTGATGTCCGTCCCGAAGAGCATCTGAAAATCCAGGCAGCTTTCCAGAAATATACCGACAATTCTGTTTCCAAAACAATCAATTTGCCCGGGGAAGCCACGGTCGAGGATGTTCGAGAGATCTACCTAAAAGCCTCTGAGTATCACTGTAAAGGAATCACTGTTTATCGCTATGGCTCAAAAAAAGGCCAGGTTCTCTATTTTGCTCCCGGGGAATCTGAGGAAGAAGATTGGTTGCGGGAATTTTTGACTGTTGATTCCGAGTTTTCTGGCGGCTGCTTCCGTGGCGAATGCAGTATTTGAAATAAGTAGTTTCCCGCCGGAGCAGTTTTTTTTGTTTATCTTCTCCTAAGCTATTTTTAACCATCTTCATGGCCAGGGTGAAAGAAAGACGGAAAACAACCAGACTGTAGGCGGAGATGAAAGGTTGTTTTCCCTGGCGAGCTATACTAAATTAAGTAATAAGTATAAAATAGCGTAGAGGGAAAGATATGAAGATTGAAAAGGAACCTCCCCATGAATTAAAAAAAAGAGTTAAAGAGATTATCCGGAATCTCCGCCGGACTTATCCCCACACTCGTACAGCGCTTCATTATGAGACTCCTTTTCAATTGCTGGTGGCCACGATTCTGGCGGCCCAGTGCACCGATGAAAAAGTTAACCAGATCACTCCTCTATTGTTTAAAGAATACCCGACTATTGCCGATATGGCCCGGGCCCGACAGGAAGATGTTGAGGCGATCATCCGACCAACAGGGTTTTTCCGAAATAAAGCCCGCAATATCATTGCCGCCGCTCGCCGCCTTATGGAGGAGTTCGGGGGAGAAGTTCCGGACCGCATGGACAGTCTTATCACTTTACCCGGGGTGGCCCGGAAAACGGCCAACATTGTTCTTTCCAGTGCTTTTCGGCGGGCGGAAGGGATTGCGGTGGATACCCATGTCCGCCGACTGGCTGCCCGTCTGGGGTTGAGTTCCCAAAAGGACCCCAATAAAATCGAGCAGGACTTGATGGCCATTGTTCCCCGGGAAGATTGGCTTGATTTTAACTATTTGCTGGTGGATCATGGTCGAGCGGTCTGCCATGCGCGGCGACCCCGGTGTGCTGAGTGTATTTTGCGGTCTTTATGTCCCTCCGCCGAGATAATCGCCTCCAAGAGCTCAGGGGGAAAGAAATGATTCGGGAAGCCATGTTTTATTCGATTCTGGCCAAAGGTGAGGTTAAATGTTATCTTTGTCCCCATCAATGTGTTATTGCGCCCGAGAAATTTGGTGTCTGCGGTATTCGACAAAATAAGGACGGACGACTGGTCAGCCATGTTTATGGACAAGTAATTGCTGCCCATGTCGATCCCATTGAGAAAAAACCGCTTTTCCATTTTTTACCGGGAACGAGAGCTTTTTCCATCGCCACCATTGGTTGTAACTTTCAATGCCCTTTCTGCCAGAATTGGCAGATTTCTCAAGCATCCAAGAGTGGTTTGCCTCATATTCCTGGAGAAAAGCTTGAGCCGGAAGATGTGGTGGCTGCGGCTTTACGCTCTCAGAGCCGAAGCATTTCCTATACCTATACCGAGCCAACGATTTTTTTTGAATATGCCTACGATACAGCCCGCTTGGCCAACCAGAAGGGCTTGATGAATAATTTTGTCACCAATGGCTATATTTCCGCGGAAGCCTTAGAGGAAATTTCTCCTTATCTTGATGCGGCCAATGTTGATTTGAAATCTTTTCGGGAGAGATTTTATAAGAAATTTTGTAAAGCTCGCCTCCAGCCAGTGCTGGAAACGATCTCCAGGATGAAGAAGTTAGGGATCTGGGTGGAAGTGACCACACTTCTTATTCCCGGGGAAAATGATAGTCCAGAAGAGTTAAGGGAGATTGCTCGGTTTATAAAAAGTGTTGACCCGGACATCCCCTGGCACATCAGTCGGTTTCATCCGGATTATAAATTGACTGACCGAGAAGCTACTCCCCTGAAAACTCTCCGTCAAGCTTATCAAATTGGTCGGGAAGAAGGCCTGGCCTACGTTTATTTAGGAAATGTTCTTGGTGAGGGAGAGGACACCTATTGTCCAGCCTGTCAGCGGGTGGTCATCAGGAGATTTGGCTTTTTTAATATTGAAATTCATCTGGATGGTAGCCACTGTGCCTACTGCGGTCAGCCCATAGCCGGTGTTTTTGATTGAGAGCCGAGATGAAGTCCTGGCTGAGACTTGGAATTTAGTTTAAAGAAGGGAGTGAAAGTTAAGGAAAAGAGAAAAAACCAAGGAGAGCTAGGGAAGGAGTGAAAACCGAGAATAGAAAAAGAGAATATTCTCTTAAGCTTTAATCTTTCTTATACTTTCTTATCCTCGCCCTTACTTTCACTAACCCCATTTTTTCGGCTGGATCTTAAGGCGGCAGTCCCAGTTTAACTTAAGCCTTAATTGAGAGAGAAGGGTTGAGGGGCGTAATGAAAGGGCTGTCTTTCCCCTGTGATCCAAGAAATCCCCTCTTGTTTTAGTAGTCGATTGAGGTTACTGGTTGCTTTGTTTTGTAATTGAAGCTTATCTTTTAAGCCAGAAGGCTTTGGGGCAAAGAGCGGATTTTCAGAATATCCTGGACGCGGGGGCCGATATCCATGCCTTTGACACACCGGGCTGTACAAGTTGAACAGGAGCCACAGGGATTCTCAGGCAGCTGGAGGGAAGAGACTACTTCATAGGCCAGCCTTAAATTGCTATAAGCCGCTGCGTACATATAGCTTCTCATCAAGGTGGGTATTGGCAGAGATTGAGGACAGCTCGGCTGACATTGGCCACACTGCTGACAGAAAAACCCGGGTGACTGGGCAGCCAGTTTCAGGTCATTGAGTTCTTCAGGAGTCAGCGTCAAGTCTTCCATAACGGAGAGGTCAAGTTCCAGCTGGTCAAAGGTTGTCATTCCGGGGATGGCTGTATGGGCATGAGGTTCATTGAGAGCCCACTTTAAAGCGGCTTTCATATTAATGGGTCTGGTCTTTTCCTTATCCCAGTAAACACCCGCTTGGGTTTTCATGATACACACACCCAGCCCCGCCTGAGCAGCCTCTCGAATGGCCCGGCGTACTTCTTCGCGGTGGTCCTGGCGAAAATTAAAAGAAGTCAAGACTACATCATAGATTTGACTTTGAATAGCCGCCCGGATAACTTCGGGTTCATTTCTGTGGGTGGATACTCCAATAAAGCGGGCCTTGCCTTGTTTTTTGGCTTCTTGGAGTGCCTCGAGCATTGGTTCGAAGAGAGCGTCTTTGGCGGCAGTAATATTGTGGAGATAGAAAATTTCCACATAATCCAGACCAAGGCGTTTCAAGCTGGTCTCAAATTTCGCCAGAAAAGCTTTTTTCATTTCTTTGGGTGGCAGCTCGGCCAATGATTTATCCCGGGAAGGGCCGGGAACTTTGGTGGCAATATAAAAGGAATCTCGAGGTCGCCCTTTTATTACCTGGCCGATCATGACTTCATTGCGGCCTCGCTGATAGGTATGAGCGGTGTCGAGGAGAAGAATACCGGCATCGAGGGCGGCTTGAACCAGATTGGGATTATCTGCATTCATGACCCCCATACTGACAACAGGAACCCTGAGCCCGGTTTTTCCCAGGGTGCGGTAAATGAATTTGCCCTTTTTCTTCTGGTCGGGAGACAAAAAAGAGGCCTGATTGGTGAGAGGCAGGCTAAGGCTGGCTATGCCGGTGGCTCCAAGTTTAAGAAACGTTCTTCTTCTCACACTCCGGGTATTTCTCTTCATGCCTGCTCCTTTAGTTGAAATTTTCTCTATTATACCAAGTCGATAAGAAATATTTAATTTTTACTTTCAGCGTCATTTTCTTTTCCCGCTTTTCTCTTTGAAAAAACTGCTCTGGGGAAGATTTGATTTATTCTCGGGAGTTAATTATATATAATAACGTTCTTATTTTTCGTGTTTGTGAAAGTGAAATTCCTTGGTATTTCAACCCTATTGGCCAGGCCGTGGGATTTGAACATGCCGGTGGTGGACTGAAGGAATGAAGGAATGAAGGAAGACTATGAGCGGTAAGATTGAACGGTGGGCTCTTTTGACCGATTTATATGAATTAACGATGGCGGCCTGCTTTTTTGAAAACCGGATGTTTCAGCCCGCTACTTTCAGCCTGTTTATCCGCAATTATCCCCCGGGTCGCAATTTTTTCGTCTCTGCTGGCTTAGCTGATGCCCTTACTTACCTGGAAAATCTTCAGTTCAGCCGGGAGGATGTGGCTTTTCTGGCTAAAACGGATTTATTTAAATCTGATTTCCTGGATTATTTAAAAGAGTTTCGCTTTACCGGGGAAGTCTGGGCTATTCCCGAAGGGCGGTTGTTTTTTGCCGAAGAGCCTATCCTGGAAGTTCGCGCTCCTCTTATTGAGGCCCAACTGGTGGAGACATATTTGATCAATACTCTCAACCTTCAAGTGATGATTGCCTCCAAAGCTGCTCGCTGCGTGGCCGCAGCTCGGGGACGGCCCCTGATTGATTTTTCCTTGCGGCGTACTCAAGGAAGAGATGCGGGATTAAAGGTGGCCCGAGCCAGTTATATTGCTGGTTTTATAGGCACAAGCAATGTTCTGGCCGGTAAAATATACCATATCCCAGTTTATGGGACGATGGCCCATTCTTTTGTAGTGAGTTTTTCCAGTGAGATGGCCGCCTTTCGAGCCTTTGCCCGCACTTTCCCCAAGAACACAATTCTATTGGTGGATACCTATGATTCGCTGGTCGGAGTAAAGAAAGCTGTTGAAGTAGGCCGGGAGATGGAGAAAAAGGGAGCCCGGTTGAAAGGCATCAGGCTTGATAGTGGAGATATTACCCGGTTGAGCCAGGCAGCCCGGCAGATTCTGGATGGAGCGGGTTTCAAGGAAACGATGATTTTCGCCTCGGGAGCTTTTGATGAATATAAAATCCAGCAGGTTCTGGCTAAAGGAGCTCAAGTTGACTCTTTTGGTGTGGGGACTAAAATGGGAGTTTCAGCTGATGCCCCTTATATGGATATGGCTTATAAGCTTGTCCAGTATAACGGCCAGCCGGTGTTGAAACTCAGCCCGGGCAAGATGACCCTGGCCGGGGAAAAGCAGGTCTTTCGTTTCTATAATGAAAGGGGACAGATGGAGAAGGACATTCTTGGTCTTCGGCCGGAGAAACATGAAGGAGGCCAGCCGCTTCTGGAAAAATTTATGAACAAGGGGAAGATAATTCAATCTTTGCCTTCTCTGCCCGAAATAAGAGAAAGATTCTTGGATGAGTTTGCCAGATTGGCGAGTCAATATAAAGAAATTTCTTCCCATCCCCCTCGTTTTCCGGTAGAGTACTCCCGTGCCCTGCAACAGCTGCAGCAGGAAACAATTCGCCAGGTAAGAGAAAAAGAGTTGGGGGAAAGTTAAATGGAGAAATTCAAGTTTCTGCCCCATACTGCTGACGCTAAATTTCAGGCATTTGGACGGACGTTGGAGGAAGCTTTTGCTCATGCGGCCCTGGCGGTATGTCATTTAATGTGGGAGCCCCAAAAAATAAAGCCGGTCAAGGAGATATTGGTTGAAGTGTCTGGCCGAGACCTCAAGCAGCTACTGGTCAGTTTCCTGGAAGAGATCCTCTATCAATTCGAGACCCGGGAGTTTCTGCTGAGTCGAGTGGAGGATGTCCGGATTGAAGAGAGAGCTGAACCGCCAGGATATTGGTTGCTGGCCAGGTTTAAAGGGAATAGAATGAGAAAAGGGGATGAAATTTTTGGTGACGTAAAAGCTATTACTTATAATGAGATGGAAATAACACAAGGGCCTGATGGAGTCTTCATCCAGGTGGTTGTTGATATCTGATTTTTATCAAATTTAGAAAAAGGAGATTGGGTGAAATGGAAATAAAGAAAATAAATGAATTTATCTGGGAAATTCCTCCCCGGGGGAAGATGAATGTGCCAGCCCGGGTCTATGCCTCAGCTGCGTTGCTGGAGAGTGTCCGCCGCGATAGAACCCTGGAACAGGCTCAAAATGTGGCCACTCTGCCGGGAATTCTTAAAGCTGCTTATGTTATGCCTGATGCCCATCAGGGCTACGGATTTCCCATTGGTGGAGTAGCTGCTTTTGATGAAAAAGAAGGCATTATTTCTCCGGGAGGTGTGGGTTATGATATCAATTGCGGGGTCAGGTTATTGAAGACTGAATACAAGGTGGCTGAGATAAAGCCCTATATTCAGAAATTGATGAACGAAATTTTCCGGGAAGTCCCCGCTGGAGTGGGTAAAGGTCGGAAAACCCGGTTGAGTATGGCTGTGCTTGAAGAAGTGTTGCTCCAGGGAGCTGAATGGGCGGTAGCTAATGGCTTCGGCACCAAAGATGACCTGCAGCGCACTGAAGAATATGGCCGGATGAAGGAGGCCGACCCAGCTTGTGTTTCCCGCAGAGCCAAGGATCGAGGGTTGCCTCAGTTAGGCACCCTGGGAGCGGGAAACCATTTTCTGGAAGTCCAGCAGGTGGAAGAGATTTTTAATCCGAGTGTGGCTCGTCGTTTTGGTCTCCATTCGATCGGCCAAATAACGGTCATGATCCATTGTGGCAGTCGGGGACTGGGACATCAGGTGGCTTCGGATTATATCCGGCTGATGGAGGATACTTTTGGCACCAATCATCTGGCTGATCGGGAATTAGTCTACGCTCCTCTTCAGAGTCCAGTGGGACGAAGGTATTACCAGGCGATGTGCGCCGCCGTCAACTATGCCTTTGCCAACCGGCAGATGATTGCTCACTGGGTGCGGGAGGTTTTTAAGCGCGTGCTCGGTAGCAGCCAAGGAGTGGACATGATTTATGATGTTTGCCATAATGTGGCCAAGTTTGAAGTACACCTGATTGATCATCAGCCGAAGCGCGTTTGTGTCCATCGTAAGGGAGCCACGCGGAGTTTTGGCCCGGGTCGTGAGGAGATTCCCGCCTGTTATCGCCAGGTCGGCCAGCCGGTGATTATCCCTGGTTCGATGGGCACATCATCTTATTTGCTGGTTGGTACCAAAGAGGCCGAGGAATTGAGTTTCAGTTCGACCGCCCATGGAGCCGGCCGATTGATGTCCCGGCATGAAGCCTTACGCCGCTTTCGGGGCGAGACTATAAAAAGGGATCTAGAGGAGAGAGGCATTACTCTGAAATCGACCAGCTGGAAGGGGGTAGCCGAGGAAGCTTCGGGTGCTTATAAAAATGTGGACGAAGTTGTCCGGGCCTCTGATGCGGTGGGCCTAGGCCGCCTGGTGGCCAAGCTTTCTCCGCTGGGAGTGATGAAGGGCTGATTAAGCAAATCAAAATGATTATTGACAAATAATTATTTCTTGTTTAAAATCTTTCTTATGAGAAGCAAAGAAACAATTCTGGAGAAAATAAGAGAGACGGGCTTTCGTCTAACTCCGCAGAGATTGGCTATTGTTGAGTACTTAATCGATAATCGTCAACATCCTTCAGTCGAGAAAATATATTCCGATCTCAAGCCCAGATTCCCCATGTTGTCTCTGTCCACCGTTTATAACACGGTCAAAGTGCTCAAGGCAATCGGCGAGATTCAGGAGTTGACCATTTCCGATGATCGGGTGTATCTCGAACCCAACCTCCAGCCCCATCATCATTTTCTTTGTCAGGAATGTGGTCGGATTTATGATATCTGGCCCCAGGATGAGCTGCTACTTCCCAGGGTCAATGGCCATGAAGTGCGTCAGGTCCAGGTTTACTATTATGGTATTTGTGCCGCCTGCCAGAAGAAATCCAGCACAGCTTCCTAGTATGTCCCTGGAGCGATATAAAAATTAAGGATTAAGTTGACTTTTCTTCCCTAGGTTTATTATTTTTAAGCTGCCATGAAAATTATACTGGCTGGTTACAATCTGGATAGCGATGTCATTGAGTCTTTGAAAAAATCATCCCCGTCCCGGGAGGACATCACTCCGGAAACACTTTCCGCTTCCTACGCCCGGATTTCCCGGGATCCTCGCCCCATTGACGAGTTGCGGCAGGTAGCACGTCAAGAAGTGGAGCGGGCCAGGCGGTCTAACCGGACCATTATTTTTAAAATGGGGCACCATTCGGTGGCCGAACACGCTGTTTTTAATTTTGACATCATTGGAGTTAGTCGCCTGGCTATCGAGGAGATAGAGAAGTTCCGCTTATGTTCTTATACTGAGAAATCCCAGCGCTATATTACTTTGCAGGGCGATTATGTTCTGCCTGAAGAAGTTAAACAGGCCGGGATGGTCGATCTTTTTCGGAAGACAATTAAAGCTCAGAACAATCTTTACCGGAAGCTTTATCAAAAGTTGCGGGCTTATGTTTTTGAGCAATATCCTGAATTAGCGGCTAATCCGAAAAAGCATTCTCTCCTGGAGGGCAGGGCCAAAGAGGATGCCCGGTATATTGTCAGTTTAGCCACGCAAGGGCAGCTGGGAATGACCCTCAATGCCCGGAATCTGGAGTTGCTTGTCCGCCGGTTTGCCTCCAAGAAATTAACCGAAGTCAGGGAAGTCGGTCGCCAGATGTATGAACTGGCTCATCGGGTAGCCCCGTCAATCATTCTTTTTACCGAGGCTAATGATTATGATGCCTTGACCTATGACCGAATAAAAGAAAAAGTTGCCGCCCTCGTGCCCGACATCACTTCAGCTCCAGAAGAAGAGGTCAGACTGGTTGATGGTACGCCGGAGGGAGATGAGAAACTTCTGGCGGTTTTAATCCATCGATCCAAACCCATCTCCTATGAAGAGGCTCTCCGGCAGGTCCGCCAGCTCCCTCAGATTGCCCGGGAGGAACTGATTAAAACAGCCTGTCAGTATATGGAGTTTTATGATCCGGCGTTGCGGGAATGGGAAGTGGTTGATTTGACCTTTGAATGTGTTGTTTCGGCGACCTGCTTTGCTCAATTGAAAAGGCACCGAATGGCTACTCTTATTACGCAACCTTATGAGCCCTCTTTAGGGGTGACCATTCCTCCGGCTATAGAGGCAGTGGGGGGTCAGGATGATTTTCTGAGGGTAATAGACCAGACCAACAGGGCTTTTGCTAAACTTTCCCAGGAGATGGAATATGGAGCAGAATATATTTTGACCAATGCCCACCGGCGCCGGGTTTTGCTTAAAGTAAATGCCCGGGAACTCTACCATATCTCCCGGCTGCGAGAAGATGCCACTTCTCAATGGGACATCCGGCGACTCGTCAGCCGCATGCGAGAGGAAGCTAGCCGACGTTATCCTCTGACGTTTCTCTTATTGGGAGGGAAGGATAGTTTCCCTGAATTATATCGGCAGATTTACGGCCGTAGCCCTAAATTTTTCCCCCCTTCCACCTGATTTAAACGCCAGCCCTTTTTAGTAGGAAAAATTTTCTTTTCCCCAGACGGAGAACAATTTCCTGTTTTTTCTTTAATTTCAGGGTAAAGTTGATATCGTCAATCCGCCGGCCGTCAAGATAGACCCCGCCCTGGCGGATTAATCTTTTGGCTTCGCCGCGTGAAGGAAGAAGTTTTTGGTCAACCAAAAGATCAATTAGGGGCAGGGAGGGGGCCTCAACGAATATTTCATCCATTTGAGTGGGAGTTTCTTTTTTCCGGAAAATCCGGACAAATTCTTCCTCGGCCTGACGAGCTGCTGCCTCCCCCCAGAAGTCCGCGACAATCAGCCGGGCTAATCGAGCTTTAATATCCCGGGGATTAATTTCACCCCGGCTGATTTGTTGCTTCCACTTAGAAATTTCGCCGAGCGGGACATCAGTCAGGAGTTCGTAGTAACGGAACATCAGCTCATCGGAAATGGACATGATTTTGCCGTAGATTTCCAGAGGGGGTTCGGTAATGCCGATGTAGTTATTCAGGGATTTGCTCATTTTTTCCACACCGTCGAGGCCTTCGAGTAAGGGCATTGTCATGACCACTTGTGGTTCCTGGCCGAACTCCCGTTGAATCTCCCGGCCGACGAGGAGATTAAATTTCTGGTCGGTCCCCCCTAATTCCACATCAGCTTGGAGAGCCACTGAGTCGTAAGCTTGCATCAGGGGGTAGAGGATTTCGTGCACAGAGATGGGCTTCCCTTCCTTTAAGCGCCGGGAAAAATCATCTCGTTCCAGAATGCGGGCCACAGTGTATTTGGCGGTGAGGTTAATAATATCGAAGCTGGATAATTTACCCAGCCACCGGGAATTAAAATCGATAATAGTTTTTTTCTCATCCAGGATTTTAAAAATTTGTTCTTTATAGGTTTCAGCGTTTTTCCTGATTTCTTCCCTGGTCATAGGAGGTCGGGTGACGGAGCGTCCCGAAGGATCGCCGATTAAGCCGGTAAAATCACCGATGAGAAAGATAACTTCATGACCCAGGTCCTGAAAGTGTTTCATTTTCCGGATGAGAACTGTGTGTCCTAAATGAATATCCGGAGCCGTCGGGTCAAATCCGGCTTTAACCCGGAGGGGCTTTTTCTTTTTCAGCGACCGGGCCAGTTTGGCTTTTAATTCATCCTCCTGAATTATTTCCACACAACCTTTTTTCAGATATTCAAATTGTTGATCTACTTCCTTCATCTTTGACCTCTTTTAGCCGTTTTTAGCCAGTTCTTGTGAACTTTTTAAAAATAGCCTTTTTTAACCTTATTTTCAATGAGTTGCCGAAATTAATCTCAATTTAGCTTTTTTGGAGGAATTATTAACCCGGGGGAAGGCAACAAGAAAAGCGAACAGACTTTCCCTCCTCCCTCCCAGAGGGATAGAATAATTATTCTTTCTTCGAAATTTAGTCCAGGATAAAGACCCGTCTTCCTCTTACTTCCAGGCGGCCTTCAAAATAAAGTCTGACTGCCTCAGGATAGATCTTGTGTTCTTCCTGGAGAATTCGAGCACTCAGTGTTTCTTCAGTGTCGTCCTGTTTTACCGGGACAACAGCCTGGAGGATAATGGGGCCCATATCGACTTCGGGCGTGACAAAGTGGACGGTCGCTCCTGAATAACGAACACCCCACTCCAGCGCCTTTTTCTGAACATGCAGACCGGGGAAAGCCGGTAAAAGAGCGGGATGGATATTCATCATTCGGTATTTAAATTCTTCGCAAAATCCCGGTGTCAGGATGCGCATATAACCAGCCAGGCAGATGAGATCTACTTCCCGTTTCTTCACCTCAGCGGCCACTCTTTCGTCATAAGCTTCCCGGGAAGGAAATTCCTTAGGATTCAGATAAAGTGTTCCCAGGCCTCTTTCCTCGGCCAGTTGAAGTCCCCGAGCTTCTTTTTTGTTGGAGAAGACCAGGACGATGTCGGCATTAATTTTTCCGGTGTTTATGGCTTCATAAATAGCCAGGAAATTAGACCCTCGCCCGGAGAGAAAGACTGCAATTCGTCCCCTTTTTTTCGGACTGCGAAAGTATTCAGTCATCTTTCCTCTTCCCTAGAAATTTATTTTTAAACCTATTCTCAGAGAAAAACCGCTTAAATCAATTTGCGCCAGCCGGACTTTCCTGATGTCAGGGGAGGCAGGTTCAGTGGAATTGATTATAAATTTGGCCTCCCAGTAACCTGTGTCCGGTTGACGCTCTTCGAGGAAGTAAAGATTCCCCTGTTGGCCGTTTTTATCCTCACCTGTAAGATTACTTAATTTAGCCCAGTGGTAATTTCCTTCCACAAAGATACTTATATCTCGAAGATGATAGACAAAACCCAGGATTGTTTTAACTAGCTGGCTGGAACCGTGGGCGTTAATTTCTGCTGGATAAGTAAACGTTGAGGCATTTTCAAGTTTTATTCCCTCTCGCTGGGTGAAATTGAGCCAGACTATTCCTCCCCCCCCACCTCCGTAGAATTCCCACCGGGAGGAGAAGGGGAGGTGAAAGAGGGCTTCAAGACAAAAAGGCAGAGTGCCTATTTTAACTTGCTGGATGAAAAGAGATTTCCCCACAGGTCGGTCAATGATTGCCCGTACTTGATCTTCCCCCAGGTGTCCATAAGCATAGCCAGAAGTCAGGCCCAGGGAGAAAAAACGGGAAAGATTAAATTCCAGAGAGGCTGCAAACTCGACCTGCTGTTTTAAATCCTGAAGAACACCTTCCTGCCAGCTCCAGGTTTTGAGTGTATCAGCCTGAATTTTCAGTGATTCCTGCCAGGTGTGGAGAACGTGGTTGACTTCCCTTACTGCGGGCCAGCCCCGCCCGAGAGAGAGTTTAATAGCTACTGAAGAAGCAGCCAGCGAGACAGGCCAAAAGAGAGTGAGTATCAGGAATAAAAGAATAATTTTTTGATGTCCGATCAGCTTACCTGGAAGGGGCATTTTGGCTGATGGTCTCAGGTAGAGACTTGCTTTTTGGATAAACTCTATATTATTCACGTTTTTATCTTGAAAAAGTCAGATAAAGCTGTTTTCCAGAGCTGATAGGCTTCTTTCACTGGTAGATGAATTAAAGTTTTGTCCTCCTGAATAATTTTGATCTCATGACCGGCGACTTCTCCTAATCTGATGAGGGGAACTTGTTTGGCTTCTCCCAGGCGAAGAAAGGCAGCTTCTTTTTCAGGAGAAAGGCTGACGATGAGGCGAGATTGGCCTTCGTTGAAGAGGAAAATATCCGGGCGGTGGTCAGGAGGAAGGAAAATTTTTACTCCTAGAAGTTGATGGCTATGGAAACAACTTTCAGCCAGACTGACAGCCATGCCGCCTTCAGAAACATCATGAGCTGAGTGGAGTAGTCCCTTGTCGATTGCCTCTAGGCAAAATTCTTGAATTTTTTTCTCGGTTTCTAAGTCTAGAGTTGGCGTTGGCCCTTTTTCTTCTCCCAGAATCTCTCGCAGATACAGACTGGCGCCCAAGTCCTCACTTAACGGGCCCAACAGATAAATTAAATCCCCTTGATTTTTGAAGCCGGGATGGATGGCTTTCTGGAGGTCATTGATAAGGCCAACCACTCCCACCACCGGTGTGGGATAAATAGGTTTGCCTTCGGTTTCATTGTAAAAACTGACGTTACCCCCGGTGATGGGCAGATCGAAACTCCGGCAGGCTTCAGCCATCCCTTCAACGACTTCCTTGAATTCCCACATGATTTCTGGCTTTTCCGGATTGCCAAAATTCAGGCAATTGGTCACTCCCAGTGGTCGGGCGCCCACACAGGCCAGGTTTCGGCAGGCTTCGGCCACCGCTATTTTCCCCCCTTCGCGGGGATTGAAATAACAATAGCTTGAATTGCCGTCCAGGGTAATAGCGATTGCTCGAGGTGTTCCCTTAATTCTTAATACTGCCGCATCCGCTCCCGGAAGGAAAACGGTATTTATCTGAACCATGTGATCATATTGACGAAAAACCCACTCTTTATCAGCAATCGTGGGTGAGGCCAGGACTTGCCGAAAGACCTGGTTTAGATCCGCTGGCAGGGAGGGGAGACCGGTCAGGATCTGAGTGCGGCGTTCCTTCGGTTCCTGCCAGGGGCGCTGGTAGACCGGACAGAGATTAACCACTGCTTCCACCGGGACATCAACCACCAATTCTCCTTTAAACCAGACTTTAAGATGACCACCCTCAATTACCCGACCGATAACCACGGCATCGAGGTCCCATTTGGCGAAAATCGCCTGCACCTGGTGAACCTGTTCTTCAGTAGTCACCAGAAGCATGCGCTCCTGAGATTCAGAAAGCATGATTTCATAAGGGGTCATCCCTTCTTCTCGCTGGGGTACAAGGTCAAGGTTAATTTCGATACCCGTGCCCGATTTAGCCGCCATTTCGGTGGTTGAGCAGGTTAAACCGGCTGCCCCCATATCCTGAATTCCGATAATGAGTCCTTTTTCCATGGCTTCCAGACAGGCTTCCAGAAGGAGTTTTTCTTTGAAGGGGTCGCCAACCTGAACATTGGGTCGCTTTTTTTCCAGGTTTTCATCAAATTCAGCCGAGGCCATGGTGGCTCCGTGGATTCCGTCCCGGCCGGTTTTGGCGCCCACATAGAGAACCGGATTGCCAGGCTGGCCGGCTCGAGCATAGAAAATCTTATCCCGGTGGGTTAATCCCAGACAGAAAACATTAACCAGAGGATTAAGGGAGTAGCAGGGATGAAAATATACTTCTCCGCCGACAGTCGGCACACCGATTGAATTGCCGTAACCGGAAATGCCGGAAACCACCCCCTCCATGATGACCCGATTGCCGGCCTGGTCCAGAGGACCAAAACGCAGAGAGTCAAGCAGAGCTATAGGCCGGGCGCCCATAGTAAAGATATCCCGGAGAATGCCTCCCACTCCAGTAGCCGCTCCCTGGTAGGGTTCGATGAAAGAGGGATGATTATGAGATTCGATTTTGAAAACCGCGGCCAGGTCATCGCCTAAGTCGACCACTCCGGCGTTCTCTCCAGGTCCCTGGATAACGTGGGGACCAGTAGTGGGCAGTTTTTTTAAATGAATCTTGGAACTTTTGTAACTGCAATGTTCGGACCACATCAGAGAAAATATTCCCAGTTCGGTCAGGTTGGGTTCCCGCCCAATAAGTTCCACGATCCGTTGATATTCTTCTTCGGTCAAATTGTGTTCTTCGAGAATTTTTTTGTCGATCACCAGCAGCTCCTTCGTTGGGTTGAAGTCATGATAACCAGGAAATAATTGATTGAAAGATTATCTGACCATCCTCACTCCCGAGCACTGCTTCTGAAGCTCTTTCTGGATGAGGCATCATGCCCAGGACGTTCCCCTGTTTATTGATCAGACCAGCGATGTTTTCCAGGGAACCATTGACATTGGCTTCGGGAGTGACGTTGCCAGCGGGCGTTGAGTATTGCAGAACTATCTGGTTATTCTTTTTTATTTCCTCCATCGTCTCTGGAGGCGCATAAAAATTACCATCATAGTGAGCAATGGGAATGCGAAGAACCTGACCTTCCCGGCCCTGGTTGGTAAAAGGAGTCCGAGCATTGCTTATTTTCAGATGAACGAACTGACAGAGAAATTTTAAATTTTTATTGCGAAGCATGGCTCCCGGCAGGAGGCCCAGTTCCAGGAGAACCTGAAAACCATTGCAAATGCCGAGTACCAATCCGCCCCGGGCGGCAAATTCTCTAACTTCCTGCATTAAAGGAGAAAAGCGGGCGATGGCTCCGGAGCGGAGATAGTCTCCATAGGAAAAACCCCCAGGCAGGACCACACAGTCTATCCCCTGCAGGCTGTGGTCTTTATGCCAAAGAAAAACCGTTTCCTGATTGAAAACTTCTTTAAGGACCCAGTATGTATCGTAGTCGCAGTTGGATCCAGGGAAAATAACTACTCCAAATTTCATTTTAATTTCCCTTAACTTATTGATTTTTTTGCTGAATAAATCCTCCTGGTGACAAACTGTTCCCTGCCTTTGGTCCGCTTAATCAAGAATTTCCCATTCGAATTTTTCAATGATAGGGTTGGCCAGGACCTTATCGGCCATTTCCGGAATTTTCACTTTGAGTTGCTCCCGGGGGAGGTCGTCCACTTCAATTTCAAAGACTTTGCCTTGACGAACATCCTTAACGAAATTATATCCCAGGGAGTGAAGGGCATTTTTGACGGTTTGTCCCTGCGGGTCAAGGACACTTTCCTTAAAAGACACCAGAACTCTAACTTTCATCGCTTAATACTCTTTCATATATATAATCTATCTGAGAGAGAAAAGGCTCCAGGGTGAAACAATTTTTTATCTCTTCAGGAGAGAGAACGGCCGTGACCTCATCATCGGCCAGGAGAAGGGGCAGGAGGTCATGATGCTCTTCCCAGGCCTTAAGACTATTGCGCTGGACCAGTTGATAGGCTTTTTCCCGGGAAAGGCCTTTGTCGGTCAAGACCAGAAGAACTCTCTGGGAGAAGATAAGGCCCCGGGTTAACTCCAGATTCTTTTTCATTTTTTCCGGGTACACATGCCAGTTCTGGATGATGTTTATAGTTTCAGCCAGGAGGAAGTCAACCAGAATAAATGTGTCGGGGAAGATCACTCTTTCCACCGAGGAATGAGAAATATCCCGTTCATGCCAGAGAGGGATATTTTCCAGAGCTGCCTGAAGGTTGGAGCGGGCCAATCGGGCCAGCCCTGAGATTCTTTCGGTCCGCACAGGATTTCGTTTGTGGGGCATAGCGGATGAGCCCTTTTGCCCCCGGGTGAAGGGTTCTTCAACTTCCAAAACTTCTGTTTTCTGGAGATGCCGAATTTCGGTGGCGAATTTATCCAGGGAACTGGCCGCAATGGCTAGGGTGGCCAGGACTTCGGCATGGCGGTCACGCTGGAGAATTTGAGTTGAGACAGGAGCCGGTTTCAGGCCTAATTTTCGGAGGGCGATTTCTTCCACCCGAGGATCTAGATGACCGAAGGTGCCGACAGCTCCGGCGATTCGGCCGTAACTGATTGTCTCCCGGGCCTGTTTTATTCGCAGGATGTTTCTCTTGGTCTCTTCATACCAAACAAGGAGCTTAAAGCCGAAGGTGATAGGTTCGGCATGAACGCCGTGGGTTCGACCAATCATGACGGTTTTTTTGTGCTTGAGGGCCTGCTCCCGAAGAACACCTTTTAGAGCCTCAAATTGAACCAGGATTTCCTCGAGAGATTCTTTAATAAGTAAAGAAAAGGCGGTATCAACCACATCATAAGAAGTCAGACCGAGATGAACATAGCGGGAAAGGGGCCCGATGTATTCGGCAACTGAGGTTAAAAAGGCGATTAAGTCATGTTTAACGGTTTTTTCAATCTCTTCAATGCGCTCGACTGAAAAATTGGCTTTTTCTTTGATTTCGGCCAGAGCCTCACCTGGGATTCGGCCCAGTTCATGCCAGGCTTCGCAAACGGCTATCTCCACTTCCAGCCATTTCCGATAGCGGTTTTCATCGGTCCAGATAGACCCCATTCGGGGACGAGTGTAACGCCTGATCATTAACCAGCCTTTTCCATTATCAAAGTGACTAAAATCATATCAACTGCCTCAGAGGATGTCAATTAATTCCCGCAGGTGGTGAACCTCCGGGCGGACCGGCAAGTCGGGCAGGGGGTGAGCTCTTTTTATGGGCGGTGAACTATCTCCGTTTTTCGAAAGGCCGTTACAAAAATAAGCAAGCTTACCAGAAGAAAAAAGAGTTCGCTCCAAGGGATTATTTTTTAATTGTTTTAGGCTTGACAAAAAGAAAATATTTGCTATAGTAATTTTCGCTAAATACTTTTTTTTTATTGGTGCGGAGTTGGCCGCGATAAAGGAGTCTATGACTCCAGGTGTTTAATCCCGAACAATTTAACAAACAAGGTTTTGAAATTATATTAAAAATGTATGCCAGCGTAGCTCAGTTGGTAGAGCAGCTGATTTGTAATCAGCGGGTCGGGGGTTCGAATCCTCTCGCTGGCTTTAGTGGTTTAAAGAAATACAATTATTTAATATTAGATGGGCAGGTACCAAAGTGGCCAAATGGGGCGGGCTGTAAACCCGCTGGGGCAACCCTTCGGAGGTTCGAATCCTTCCCTGCCCATTGAGCGGGAATAGCTCAGTTGGTAGAGCAACGGCCTTCCAAGCCGTTGGTCGCGGGTTCGAGTCCCGTTTCCCGCTCCAGGAATAAAGAGTAGGTAGTGCCCACGTAGCTCAGTTGGTAGAGCACGTCCTTGGTAAGGACGGGGTCACCAGTTCAAGTCTGGTCGTGGGCTTTGAATATTATGTTTGGAAACGAAAAGAGGAGGTAAGTTAAATGGCGAAGAAGAAGTTTGAGCGGACGAAGCCGCACTTAAACATAGGGACGATAGGGCATGTTGATCATGGGAAGACGACGTTGACGTCGGCGATAACGAAGGTGTTGAACAGGGCGATGGGGACGGTGGATTATGTAGAGTATGATCAGATAGACAAGGCGCCGGAGGAGAAGGCGCGGGGTTTAACGATTCAGATAGCGCACATAGAGTATGAGACGGCGAATCGTCATTATGCGCACATAGATTGTCCTGGGCATGCGGATTACATTAAGAACATGATAACTGGGGCGGCGCAGATGGACGGGGCGATATTGGTGGTCGCGGCGGATGATGGTCCGATGCCGCAGACGCGGGAGCACATATTGTTAGCGCGGCAGGTTAATGTTCCGGCGATAGTGGTATTTATAAACAAGGTAGATTTGGTAGATGATCCGGAGATATTGGATTTAGTTGAGTTAGAGGTGAGGGAGTTATTGACGAAGTATGAGTTTCCTGGTGATGAGATACCGGTGATACGGGGTAGTGCGTTGAAGTCGTTGGAGACGGATGGGGATCCTGGGAATGAGTGGAACAAGGCGATTATAGAGTTAATGGAAGCGGTGGACAGTTACATACCGGAGCCGGTGAGGGATGTGGACAAGCCGTTTTTGATGCCGATTGAGGACATATTTACGATCAGTGGACGGGGTACGGTAGTGACTGGGCGAGTGGAGCGAGGTCGGATTAAGGTAGGCGAGGAGGTTGAGATAGTAGGTTTTGGTGAGACGAAGAAGCGGGTAGTGACTGGGGTAGAGATGTTTCGCAAGACGTTGGATGAGGGGATAGCTGGGGACAACATAGGAGTGTTATTGAGGGGTACGGACAAGGAAGAGGTTGAGCGAGGTATGGTGTTAGCGGCGCCTGGGTCGATAACGCCGCATCGGAAGTTCAAGGCCTCGATTTATGCGTTAAAGAAGGAGGAGGGAGGCCGGCACACGCCATTTTTCAGTGGGTATCGGCCGCAGTTTTATTTTCGGACGACGGATGTGACAGGGACGGTGAAGTTAGCGAGTGGGGTAGAGATGGTGATGCCTGGGGACAATGTAGAGATAGAGGTGGAGTTGATAACGGATGTAGCGATGGAGAAGGGTTTGAGGTTTGCGATTCGTGAAGGTGGCCGGACGGTTGGTGCCGGAACCGTCACCGAAATCCTCGAATAAAGACGAAATCTGAGAATTTTAGTCAGACAATTCAAAAAATAAAGAGAGAATTCGATGAGAGAGATAGTCATCCTCCAATGTAGTGAGTGCAAACGTCGGAACTACACCACCACCCGAAATAAAAAGAAAAAGACAGATAAGCTTGAATTAAAAAAATATTGTCCATTTTGTCGGAAGCATACTCCTCATAAAGAAACAAAATGATTTTTCTCAAGGAGGCATGAGATAACGAGCAGGTGAGTAGCTCAATTGGCTAGAGCATCGGTCTCCAAAACCGAAGGTTGCGGGTTCGAGTCCTGCCTCACCTGCCATAAATATCCACCATTTGAAGGCGGTACCAGAAGATAAAAATAATTTTTATCCCAAAAAAAGGAAACGTGGATGGCAAAAAAAGAAAAATGGTATAAACGTATAATTCCTTTTTTAAAAGAAGTCCGGGCCGAAGTAAGGAAGGTTACCTGGCCCTCACGACAGGAGGTGTATAACACCACGATAGTGGTAATTATTGCCACGTTTTTCTTCGGTTTTTATCTTTATTTTATGGATATTATATTTTCCTGGGTGATTGCCCAGATTAAATCATTTTTTGGTTGATAGAGAGAGAAATGGCAAAGAATTGGTATGTTGTTCACACTTATTCGGGATTCGAAAAGTTTGTGGCCGAGTCTATTCGCTTGAAGGCAGAAGAACTGGGTCTAGAAGATCAATTTGGTCAGATTATTATTCCCACCGAAGGTGTGGTTGAGATTAAAGATGGCAAGAAAGTTGTCTCGACCAAACGTTCTTACCCCGGATATATTCTGGTCGAAATGGAAATGAATGACCGCAACTGGCATGTTGTCCGGGAAATCCCTAAAGTCACCGGTTTTGTTGGTTCGGGACGCAAACCTACTCCCTTAAGCAAAGAAGAGGTGAAAAAAATCCTGGAACACATGGAGAGTACTTCCGAGAAACCCAAACCGAAATATACATTTACCAAAGGAGAAGCGGTGCGGATAATTGATGGTCCTTTCTATAATTTTAACGGTATAGTCGAGGAAGTAAATCATGAAAGAAATACTTTAAAAGTATTGGTGACAATTTTCGGTCGGTCAACTCCGGTTGAACTTGAGTTTTTACAGGTTGAAAAATTATAGGAGGAAAAATGGCTAAAGAAGTAGTGGCCACGATAAAACTTCAAATTGAGGCGGGCCAGGCAAGTCCTGCTCCTCCCGTGGGGCCAGCTCTGGGACAACACAACGTGAATATTATGGATTTTGTCCGCCAGTTCAATGAAAAAACCGCCAAAATGGAGCCAGGGACCATCGTTCCAGTAATTATTACCGTCTATAAAGACCGTTCCTTTTCTTTTATTGTTAAATCCCCGCCAGCTTCATTCTTGCTGAAAAAAGCAGCCGGTATCGCCAAGGGTTCAGGGTCTCCCAACAGGGAAAAAGTAGGCAAAATAACCGAAAAACAGCTGGAAGAAATCGCCCGGATTAAAATGCCGGATTTAAACTGTTACGATTTAGAAGCAGCCAAGAAAATTATTGCCGGTACGGCTAAAAATATGGGATTGGAGATTATCAGTGGCTAAAAGAGGGAAGAAATACCAACAGGCAAGGGAAAAGGTTAGGGAAATTGTTCAGGAAAAAGGAGAGCTTCCTCTGGAGGAAGCCATCCGACTGCTCAAGGAAACCCGGTTTGCCAATTTCGATGAGTCGGTTGAGGTAGCCTTGCGCTTGGGGGTTAACCCTCGCCACTCGGACCAGATGGTCAGAGGAACGGTCGTGCTTCCCCATGGAACCGGTAAAACCAAGCGGGTGTGTGTCATTGCTTCGGGAGAAAAAATCAAGGAAGCTGAAGAGGCAGGAGCCGACTTTGTCGGGGGAGATGATATTATTGAGAAAATAGCTAAAGGCTGGGTTGACTTTGATGCTGTGGTCGCCACTCCGGATATGATGAGAGGAGTGGGTAAACTCGGGCGAATCCTGGGTCCCCGGGGCTTAATGCCTAACCCCAAGACAGGCACGGTGACTTTTGATGTGAAAAAAGCCATTAATGAAATTAAATCCGGACGGATTGAATTTAGAGTCGATAAAACAGGCATTGTTCATGCTGCCGTTGGAAAAGTTTCATTCCCTGAAGATAAATTAACCGAGAACATCAGAACTTTTGTTGGAGCTGTCCAGCAGGCCAAACCTCCGGCTGCCAAGGGAAAATATATCCGGAGTATTTATTTGTCAACCACCATGAGTCCCTCTGTTCCGGTGGCAGAATCAAGTTTTGAAAAATAGGAGATGAAAAGTGAATATCACCAGAGAAAAGAAAATAGAGAGAGTTGAAGAATTAAGACAAAAGTTTGAAGAATTTCCTACTTTTTATTTGCTGGATTTCAATAAATTAACCGTGGCCCAGGCCAGTGATTTAAGGCGGAGGTTGAAAGAGAGAAATTTTTCCTTCCAGGTGATAAAAAACAGATTAGCCCTGCGAGCTTTAAAATCAGATTATTTTGATCATCTGAAAGATTATTTTCGGGGCCCCACAGCGGTCGCTTTTGCTGCAGATGATCCGGTTGGTTTAGCTAAAATTCTTAAAGAGTACGCCAAAGAAACAAAACTTCTGCGATTCAAAGCTGGTATTTTGGAAGGATTATATTTGGAGGCTGACCGTTTTGAAGAAATTGCTAACCTGGGGTCAAGAGAAGAACTTCTGGCCAAATTGGGTTATCTAATGGCCTATCCATTGATAAAGTTTTATCAGACTTGGCAAGCACCATTGGTCACTTTCGGCCAGTTGTTGAGCCAATTAAAATCAAAAAAATAGGGTGGAGGTAAAAATGCCCAAAGCACAAACAAAAGAATCTTCAAGTCCTGCTAAGGAGAAGAAAGAAACCGCTAAAAAATTAACCAAGGAAGAGTTTTTTGAACATCTGGATAACCTGACCGTTCTCGAGTTGGCTGATTACATTAAAGAGTTTGAAGAGAGATATGGAATCAGTGCTGCTGCCGCCGCTGTACCTATGGCTGTTCCGGGTGGTGTTGCGCCAGCTGAAGCTCCCCAGGAAGAAGAAAAAACAGAATTTACCGTTATTCTCAAGGAAGTTGGGGATAAGAAGATCAATGTTATCAAGACCGTCCGGGAAGTTACCAGCCTGGGTCTCAAAGAAGCCAAGGATCTGGTTGATAACGCTCCTAAACCCATCAAAGAAGGTATTTCCAAGGAAGAAGCCGAAGAAATCAAGAAAAAGTTCGAAGAAGTTGGGGCCACAGTTGAGCTGCAATAAAGCAGCTTGAAATCCCAGGAGGTGGAGACCTCTTGGATTACAGGATAAAAATAAAACTCTTCTGAGAGAGCAACCATGTCTTATTTATCAACAAACATCTATCGCCAACGACAAGATTTCTCAAAAATAAAGACCATCCTGCCCATGCCGGATATGCTGGCTATTCAGAAGGAGTCCTATAAGAATTTTCTCCAGATGGAACTCCTTCCTGAAGAGAGAAAGGATATTGGTCTTCAGGCTGCCTTTAAGGATGTTTTCCCTATTTCTGACTTTAAAGAGACAACTGAATTGGATTTCATCAGTTATTCTCTGGGAAACTGGGAATGCAAATGCGGGAAACTTAAAGGTATTGAAAATTCCCGCCGTCGCTGCAAAAGCTGTGGCACATTGATTCCTCCAGATGTTGATATTACTGAAAATGAGATCTGTCCTTATTGTGGAGCTGTCAAGCAGATTGAAGTTCCTCTTTGTTCCTATTGTGGAGACAAAGTCAGCCTGAAGATTAAATATTCTCCCATGGAGTGCCTTCAGAAGGGTTATTCCTATTCTGTGCCTTTAAGGATTAAGGTCCGCTTGATTTCCTGGGAAAAAGACCCGGCCACCAAAACCAAGAGGTTGAAGCACATTAAAGAACAGGAAGTCTATTTTGGGGAAATTCCCTTAATGACGGACAAAGGCTCCTTTATTTTTAATGGAATTGAGCGGGTGGTGGTCAGTCAGCTCCAACGCTCACCCGGGGTTTTCTTCCGACCCGGTGATGCCAAGGGGCTATACATCGGCAAGATAATTCCCTATCGGGGAGCCTGGGTGGAGTTCGAGTATGACAACAAAAATCTTCTCTATGTCCGGCTTGATCGGAAGAAGAAATTCCTGGCCTCAGTCTTTCTTAGGGCTCTGGGCTATAGTTCCGACGAAGAAATCCTGCGCCTTTTCTATACTTCTTACCGGATTTTCCCGGTGGATGGCCGGCTGTATTGGGAAGTGAGCGAGAATTTGGTGGGAAAAATCGTCGATTCCAGTGTCGTTCATCCCAAAACTAAAGAGGTAGTCGTTAAGGCCAAGAAAAAGCTGACTTCCCAGGACGTTGAAAAACTTAAAGAAGCTGGAGTTGACAGAATCCCCTTGGCTCGGAAGGAACTAGCGGAGGCTTATTCTCTTAATTTGATTAAGGGCATTGTCAAAGCTAACGAAGAGTTAGATGAGGTTAAAATAGAAAAGCTGATTGAAAGAGCCGAGCCCTTTGAAGTTTTCTTTCCTCATAAAGAAAAAATCGGGGATATCGTCTCTTTTACTCTGCGCAAGGACCAAACCAAAGAGACTAAAGAGGCCCTCCGGGAAATCTACAAAAAACTCCGGCCAGGTGAACCCCACACTATGGAAAGTGCTTATAATCTCTTCCGCAACATGTTTTTCAACCCCCAGAAGTATAATTTCTCCCGGGTCGGCCGTTTAAAGATGAATATCAAGCTGGGGCTCAATCGGCCCCTGGATGAGAAAACACTGGCTCCTGAAGATTTTGTTGAGGTTATTAAGTACCTCCTTCGCCTGCGGATAGGCGAAGGAGAAGTGGATAATATTGATCACTTGGGCAACAGACGCGTCCGGCCGGTAGGTGAATTGATAGAAAATGCTTTCCGTATCGGGCTGATGCGCATGGAACGGACGGTTAAAGAAAAGATGACCGTGACCGGTGATCTGGCTTCAGCCATGCCGCAGGATTTGATTAACTCCAAGCCCGTTATTGCTGCTTTGAAAGAGTTTTTTGGCAGTTCACAGCTTTCGCAGTTCATGGATCAGATAAACAGCCTTTCTGAGATAACCCATAAGCGGCGGTTAAGTGCTCTGGGTCCTGGAGGGTTGAGTCGAGAAAGGGCCGGCTTTGAAGTCCGCGATATTCAGTCTTCGCATTACGGGCGGATCTGTCCCATTGAGACGCCTGAAGGGCCCAACATTGGTCTTATTTCCTCGCTCAGTTGTTATGCTCGGGTCAATGAGTATGGTTTTATTGAGACTCCCTACCGAAAAGTCAAAAACGGTCGAATTGTTGATTATGTCAAGATTATTCATCCCGGACAGAGTTCTTTTCAGATAGGTCAGATGGTGGAGAAGGAAGAATTTGAGAAGGTAGTCAACCAATTAAAAAAGAAAAAAGCCCGGTTGCCTGTGGCCGAGCCTACCTGTTTTTATCTGACAGCCTGGGAGGAAGAACGATACAATATTGCCCAGGCTAATGCGCCGGTCAATGAAAAGGGCGAATTTATCAACGAATTAATCAGTGCCCGCCAGGCGGGGAATTTCAAGATGATTCCCAAGGATCAGATTGATTTTATTGACGTCTCACCCAAACAACTGGTCTCTCTTTCCGCTTCTTTAATTCCCTTCCTGGAACATGACGACGCTAACCGGGCCTTGATGGGTTCCAACATGCAGCGTCAGGCGGTGCCTTTACTTCGTCCGGAAGCTCCTTTAGTAGGCACAGGTATGGAATATTCGGTAGCCAAGGGCTCAGGCGATGTAGTGGTCTGTCGAAGGTCCGGTGTGGTTGAATTTGTCGACGCGGAAAGGATTATTGTCCGGGTTGATGAAGAGGGGGCGTCGAATGAATATGAGGTGGGGACAGATCTTTATCTGCTGACCAAATTTCTGCGGACCAATCAGAATACCTGTATGAACCACCGCCCTCTAGTCCGGAAAGGAGACCGAGTGGTAAAAGGACAGATTCTGGCCGACAGTTCTTGTACAGATAAAGGTGAGTTGGCCCTCGGCAGGAATGTATTGTGCGCATTTATGCCCTGGCGTGGTTACAATTTCGAAGACGCGGTTATTGTCAGCGAAAAGCTGATTAAGGATGATATTTTCACTTCCATTCATATAGTTGAGGAATCGATTGAAGCTCGCGACACCAAACTTGGTCCGGAAGAGATCACCCGGGATATTCCCAATGTCCCGGATAATATTCTCCGTAATCTCGATGAAAACGGTATCGTCCGCATCGGGGCTTACGTTAAGCCGGGTGATATCCTGGTAGGTAAGGTTGCTCCCAAGGGAGAAACCCAGCTTTCTCCTGAAGAAAAACTGCTCAAGGCTATTTTTGGAGAAAAGGCCTTAGATGTAAAAGATGCCTCACTTTATTGCCCTCCCGGAATTGAGGGGACGGTCATTGATGTCAAGATTTTCACCCGTCGGGGCAGCGAAAAAGGCCCCAGGGCCAAAGCGATCGAAGAGGAAGAAATCCGGAAGATGGAGAGAAACCTCAATGATGAAATTTTTATTCTGGAGATGGAGAAGTGGCGCAAAATTCGCTCTCTGTTGGTTGGGGAAGAAGTGGCCCGCGACCAGAAGATCTCTGGTATTGACTTGAAAAAGGGAACTAAACTCACTGAAGCCGTTCTTCAGAAAATCAATCTGGAAGATATCCCTAAATTGAAGTTGAAGGATAACCCGGAAAGAGTGAAAAAGGTCAGGGATATCGAGCGCAAAGTCAAGCGTCAGATCGATGCCATGAGAGCCATTCATAAAGAAAAAGTGGAAGCTCTGAAAAGAGGTGATGAACTTTCCCCGGGCGTGATTCAGGTAATTAAGGTTTATATTGCTATGAAAAGAAAACTGTCAGTTGGGGATAAGATTTCCGGAAGGCATGGCAATAAAGGAATTATCGCCAAGATAGTTCCGGAAGAAGATATGCCCCGCCTACCCGATGGAACCCCGGTAGAAATTGTTCTTAATCCTCTGGGGGTACCCAGCCGAATGAATGTCGGCCAGATCCTCGAGACCCATCTCGGTTGGGCCGCTAAACATCTGGGATTGTGGGTAGCTTCCCCTGTTTTTGATGGTATCTCTGAAGAAGAGATAAAGAGTTTATTGAAGAAAGCTGGCCTGCCGGAATCAGGAAAACTTCGTCTCTATGATGGTATCACCGGTGAGCCGTTCGATCAGGAAGCCACGGTCGGCTATATCTACATTATGAAACTTTACCACCTGGTGGATGATAAAATTCACGCTCGCTCAACCGGGCCCTATTCTTTAATCACCCAGCAACCCCTGGGAGGAAAGGCTCAGTTTGGTGGACAGAGGTTTGGAGAGATGGAAGTCTGGGCGCTGGAGGCTTATGGAGCTGCTTATACCCTACAGGAATTACTGACAGTTAAATCAGATGATGTTGAAGGACGGGCCAAAATGTATGAAGCCATTGTCAAGGGAGATCTGGATTTTAAACCTGGGCTGCCCGAATCGGTAAATGTTCTCATCCGTGAGTTGCAGAGCCTCTGCCTGGATGTGGAGCTGCAGAAAAAAGAAAGGGAAGAAATTCTCCCCTGGGGGATTGATGTTCCTCAAATCTTAAAAGGAGAGGGATAATGAGTTCAAGGCAATCAATAGCCGGGAAACCAAGGACTGATTTTGATATGGTGCGGATCAGTATCGCCTCTCCGGAGAAGATTAAGAGCTGGTCTTGGGGTGAGGTGACTAAACCTGAGACCATCAATTATCGGACTTTTAAACCCGAGAAGGATGGATTATTCTGCGCGAAAATATTCGGTCCCATAAATGACTATGAATGTTTATGCGGCAAGTACAAGCGGATGAAATACCGGGGAATTATCTGTGAACGCTGCGGCGTTGAAGTTACCCGCTCTAAAGTTCGCCGGGAGAGAATGGGTCACATTCAGCTGGCAGCTCCGGTGGCCCACATCTGGTTTTTTAAAGGGGTGCCCAGTCGAATAGGTTTAATTCTGGATATGACTATGAAGGACCTGGAAAAGGTCCTTTATTTCGAATCCTATATTGTCATTGATCCCGGAAATACTACTTTAAAAGAGCGCCAGTTGTTATCCGAAGAGGAATATAAAGAAGCCCAGGAAAAATACGGCGACGGTTTTGAGGCAGCTATTGGAGCTGAAGCCATCAAGAAACTTCTCCAGCGGATCGATATCAATAAAGAAAGCGAGCGTTTACGGGAATTGATGAAAAAGGAGACTTCCCAGCAACGCCGTTTACGGTATGCCAAAAGGTTAAGAGTGTTTAAAGGACTCAAGCAATCAGGCAATCGGCCGGAGTGGATGATTCTGGATGTGATTCCGGTGTTGCCGCCGGACCTTCGTCCTCTGGTCAGACTGGATGGGGGACGATTTGCGACTTCCGATTTGAATGATCTTTACCGCCGGGTAATCAACCGGAATAACCGGCTGAAGAAGTTAATCGAGCTCAAAGCACCGGAGTTGATCATTCGCAATGAGAAAAGGATGCTCCAGGAAGCGGTCGATGCTCTTTTTGATAATGGTAAACGAGGTCGAGTCCATCTGGGAGCCAATCGACGCCCTCTGAAGTCGCTAAGCGAATCGCTGCGCGGCAAACAGGGACGATTTCGACAGAATCTCCTGGGTAAGCGGGTGGACTATTCCGGTCGTTCGGTAATTGTTGTCGGCCCGGAATTAAAACTCAATCAATGCGGCCTGCCGAAAAAGATGGCCCTGGAGTTATTCAAACCCTTCATCTTTCACAAATTGGAGAAAGACGGCCTAGTTCCGAGTGTCAAAGTGGCTCGGGAATGGCACGAACAGGAAAGACCGGAGGTCTGGGATATTCTCGAAGAAGTGGTTAAAGAACATCCTGTTCTCCTGAATCGGGCTCCGACCCTCCATCGGTTGGGAATTCAGGCTTTCGAACCTGTGCTCATTGAGGGTAAAGCCATTCAGATTCATCCCTTGGTCTGTGCTGCTTTTAATGCCGACTTCGATGGGGACCAGATGGCTGTCCATATACCTCTTTCCGTTGAGGCTCAGATAGAAGCCAATGTGTTGATGCTTTCCAGCCGGAATATTCTCTCGCCGGCCCATGGTCGTCCTCTGGCCGTGCCCAGTCAGGATATGGTTCTGGGCTCATACTATTTAACCCTGGAATTGAAAAACAAAAAGGGAGAGGGGCGAATTTTCACTTCTCCTGAAGAAGTTCTTCTGGCCTATGAAAATAAAGAAGTCGATCTCCATGCAGCTATAAAGGTCCGCTATTCCGGTCACTTCATGAACTTAGCCACCTATTACGATGATCAGGATGTCCTGACTTGCCCGGTGGTAGAAAAAAATAAAGAGTTGATTGATACCACTCCCGGTCGAATTATTTTTAACTCCATTTTGCCGGAAAAGATTCCCTTTATTAATGGTATTTTGAAAAAGAAGGGTCTAAGTAATCTGGTTTATTACACTTACCTGAAAGTTGGGCTGGATCAGACGGTGGAAATGCTGGATAAGATGAAGGAACTTGGTTTCTCTTACGCCACTTTTGCCGGTTTCTCCCTGGGAATAGACGATTTCCTGGTACCCGAGGAGAAGGAAAAGCTGGTGGAAAAGGCTCAAAAGGATGTGCAAAAAGTGGAAAAATTATACCTTGACGGCACCATCACCGCCGGAGAAAGGTTTAATCGGGTTGTCGAAATCTGGGGTGAAGTGACAGATAAAATTTCAGCTGTCATGCTGGAGAAGATGAAGGAGGAAAGTTTTGAAAAGGGCCGGTTGAATCCTCTCTTTGTCATGGCTGACTCCGGTTCGCGAGGTAATAAACAGCAAATCCGCCAGTTGGCCGGCATGAGAGGTTTAATGAGTAAGCCTTCCGGTGAGATTATCGAAACACCGATTACTTCTAATTTAAGGGAAGGATTAAGCGTTCTCCAATATTTTGTCTCAACTCATGGAGCCCGAAAAGGATTAGCTGATACAGCCCTAAAGACAGCTAATTCTGGTTATTTGACCCGAAAATTAGTTGACGTTGCCCAGGAAGTTATTGTAGATGAACATGATTGTGGCACCTTAAAAGGAATTACGGTTTCCGCCATCGTCGAGAACGGTGAATTGATTGAACCTTTCGCCGACCGAATAATTGGCCGGATTTCTCTGGAGAGAATTATTCATCCGGATACCAACGAAGTGATTGTTGATGTTAACCAGGAAATTACTGAGGATATTGCTTTCACTCTGGAAAGCCTGGGGATTGAAAAAGTCAGGATCCGTTCGGTCCTGACCTGTGAGACCAAACAGGGGGTCTGTCAGCTTTGTTATGGCCGGGATATGGCCACGGGCAAGCTGGTTGAGCTGGGAGAAGCAGTCGGAATTATCGCCGCTCAATCCATTGGTGAGCCCGGGACTCAGTTAACCATGAGGACCTTCCATATTGGTGGTATTGCTCTGCGGGGAGCAGAAAAATCAAAGCTGGAAGCCAAAAACGATGGACATGTTCGCTTCCACAACTTGAAAGCTGTTGTCAACCGCCATGGTGTTCTGACTGTGGTCAATCGAAATGCCAGTATTTCCATTATCGACCATCGAGGTCGAGAAGTGGAACACTATCAGGTGCCTTATGCGGCTCAGGTGTTGGTCAAGGACGGCGGTGAAGTCAGAGCCCGGCAGGCTTTTGCCGAATGGGATCCTTTTAATACTTACATCCTGACCGAGGAATCAGGTGTGGTCAAGTTTCATGATGTTGTCTTAGGCGTGACTATGGAGGAAGTTCAGGATGAATTTACCGGTCTGATTACCCAGGTCATTATTGACCCCAAGGACGATAAGATGCAACCCCGCGTGGAAATTGTCGATGAGAAGAAGAAGGACGATAAAGGTCAACCGGTTGTCCTCCGCCGCTACTTCCTGCCGGCCGGAGCCAATCTTGAGGTGAAGGATAGCGATAAGGTTAACGCCGGCGACCCATTAGCCAAGATTCCGCGAGAAGCGGCTCGCACCAAGGATATCACCGGCGGTTTACCGCGAGCGGAAGAACTATTTGAAGCCCGACGGCCGAAGAATCCGGCGGTTATTTCGGAAATAGACGGAACAGTGAAAATTGGTGGCCTCGTCCGCGGTTATCGAAAAGTGACTGTCTTTAACGAACGGGGTGGTGAGAAGGAGTATTTAATTCCCAAAGGGGCTCACCTGAGTGTTTCCGATGGAGAAAGAGTGAGAGCCGGGACTCCTTTAATGGATGGTCCGGTTAATCCCCATGATATTCTGCGGGTTCTGGGTGAAAAAGAATTGGCCGAATATCTTCTCCGCGAAATTCAGGAGGTTTATCGTCTCCAGGGCGTCTCCATAAATGATAAACATATTGAAGTTATTATCCGCCAGATGCTGCGCTGGGTTAAAGTGGAAGAAGTGGGCGATACCGATTTTCTGGTTGATGAACAGGTGGATAAATTCGTTTTTCAGGAAGAGAATGAAAAAGTGATTCGCCAGGGCGGCAAGCCGGCCAAGGCCCGTCCCATTCTCCTGGGAATCACCAAGAGTGCCCTGAGTACCGATAGTTTTATTGCGGCTGCTTCTTTCCAAGAAACAACCCGGGTACTGACCGAGGCGGCCCTCTACGGCAAGGTGGATCCGTTGCGACGGCTTAAAGAAAACATCATCATGGGAAGGCTTATTCCAGCGGGAACAGGTTATCGGTTCTATCATAATGTTGAGTTAAAAGAAGTCGAGACTGAGGAAGAAGCGGAAGAAGCCATGGACTTCCGGCTTCGGAGTTAGATTTTTATCTAACTCTTTCAAAATTCTTGACATAACAGGATGATTTTGCTATCATCCTGTCACTCATTCTGAGATTTTTTTCCTCAGTAATGGGTGAGCTTTTATAAAAAAATATATATACAGGAGTAGGAAGAGTGCCGACAATTAATCAATTAATTCGAAAAGGACGGACGCCGAAGAAATACAAAAGTAAATCTCCGGCTCTAGAAGGATGTCCTCAGAAAAGAGGAGTCTGCACTCGAGTATTTACTACCACCCCCAAGAAACCCAACTCAGCGATGCGGAAGGTTGCCCGGGTAAGATTGACTAATAATATCGAGGTCACCGGTTATATTCCCGGAATCGGCCATAACCTTCAGGAACATTCAGTCGTCCTTATCAGAGGTGGCCGGGTTAAGGACTTGCCTGGGGTGAGATACCATATTGTCAGAGGAGCTCTGGATGCTGAAGGTGTGGAAAACCGAATGAGCTCCCGTTCGAAATATGGATCCAAACGACCGAAAGAAAAGAGAATAGCCAGTTAGAGGAGAAGCTGATGCCCAGAAGAGGAACGGTCAAAAAAAGAGAGATTAAACCGGACTACCGGTACAACAGTACCTTGATTTCCCGGTTTATTAATGCGGTAATGAGAAAGGGAAAAAAAAGCCTGGCGGAGAGAATTATCTATGAAGCGATGGAGCTGGTCAAACAAAAGAGCAAGCAGGACCCGCTGAAGATGTTCGAAAAGGCAGTGGAAAATGTCCGGCCTCTTCTGGAGACAAAATCAAGGCGGGTCGGCGGCGCGACCTATCAGGTGCCGGTCGAAGTACCAGAACATCGGTCGATTTCGCTGGCCATCCGCTGGATAATTCGCTTTGCCAAAGAACGAAGTGGTAAAAGTATGGTGGAGAAGTTAGCGGCGGAAGTCCTAGATGCAGTTAATAATCGTGGCGGAGCCATCAAGAAGAAAGAAGATACGCATAAAATGGCCGAGGCAAACCGAGCCTTTGCCCATTATAGATGGTAGTTTTCCCTTTTAAACAAAAATTAACTAAGATGGAGCGAAAAGTTGGCCCGAAAGTACCCCATCGACCGAATTCGAAACATTGGGATCATGGCCCATATCGATGCGGGGAAGACTACCACCACCGAGAGGATTCTCTTTTTCACCGGTGTAACTTACAAAATAGGTGAGGTCGATGAGGGCACGGCTGTTATGGATTGGATGGAGCAGGAGCAGGAACGGGGAATCACTATAACTTCGGCCGCTACTTCCTGTTTCTGGAAAGACCACCAAATAAACATTATTGATACTCCTGGCCACGTCGACTTTACCGTAGAAGTTGAGCGCTCCCTCCGAGTTCTTGACGGAGGGATAGTTATTCTCTGCGGTGTTGGCGGCGTGGAAGCCCAATCAGAGACAGTTTGGCGTCAGGCGGACAGGTATCAAGTGCCGCGGATAGTCTATGTCAATAAGATGGACAGAGTGGGCGTGAATCCCGAAAAGGCGGTGGAAGAGATCAAGGAAAAATTACAGGCATTACCCTTGGTGATCCAGGTGCCTCTCGGACGAGAGAGTGAATTTAGAGGAGTTATTGATTTAGTGGAAATGAAAGAATGGGACTGGGGAGAAGATATTTTGGGCAGGGAGTTCACCATTCGGGAAGTGAGTCCTGAATATCTGGAACTGGCTCAGGAGAAAAGACAGGAGATGCTGGAGATCCTGAGTGATTATGATGATGAAGTTATGGAATATTATCTCGAGGAAAAGGAAGTACCGGTGAGTTTGCTTAAAAGAGCCATCCGTCAGGGAACGATCGGGATGAAGTTTTTCCCCGTTCTCTTCGGGTCCTCTTTTAAGAATAAAGGTGTTCATCCTCTGCTTGATGCCGTCATTGATTATCTTCCTTCTCCCCTGGATCGACCGCCCATTAAGGGATTTCATCCCCGGACTAATCAGGTTGAAGAAAGAAGAGCGTCTGATGAGGAACCTTTCGCAGCACTGGTTTTTAAAATAATGAGTGATCCCTTTGTGGGTTCGTTATCCTTTATTCGGGTTTATTCGGGAAAATTAAAGGTGGGTGCCCACGTTTATAACAGCACTAAGGGTTCCGAAGAAAGAGTTACCCGTTTAATGGAAATGCATGCTAATAAGCGCAAAGAAATTCAGGAGGTGGTGGCGGGAGATATTGCTGCGCTGGGAGCCATGAAGAATGTTTCTACGGGTGATACCCTGTGTGCCCGGAATAGACCGATTGTGCTGGAATCAATCCGGTTTCCTGAGCCTGTGGTCACCGCGGTGATTGAACCTAAGTCCCGCAGTGAACATGGCAAATTAATGGAAACTCTGGAGAAACTCTGCCAGGAAGACCCTACCTTTAAAGTCGGTCATGACCCATTCACCGGCCAGACATTAGTCTACGGTATGGGTGAGCTTCATCTGGAAGTTTTGATGGAGCGAATGAAGCGAGAATTTGGAGTTCAGGCTAACTTGGGTAAACCTCAGGTAGCCTACAAAGAAACAGTTACCCAAACAGCCGAAGGCCTGGGTGAATATGAGCGACCCCTGGGCGGAAAAAATCATTATGGCCGCTGTGAGATTCGGGTAGAACCTCTGGAAAGAGAACAGGGTTTTGAATTTGTCAGCGAGGTTGATGAAAGTCAGATTCCCGAGATGTTCATCCCCTCCATTCAAGATGGAGTGAAAGAAGCCATGGAGATGGGTGTTCTGGCTGGATTTCCGATGACTGATATCCGCGTCGTCCTCACCGGCGGAGCCTATCGGGTCGATGAATCCTCCCCGCTGGCCTTTAAAATAGCGGGAACAATGGCTTTTCGCGAGGCTGTGCGAAAAGCGGGTTCGGTTCTCCTGGAACCGGTGATGAATCTCGTGGTAGTGACCCCGGATGATTACACCGGCGATATTATTTCTGACGTTAATGCACGGCGGGGTCGGGTTGTCGGTATGGAAATGAAAGGCGGTTCCCGGGTAATTAAGGCCCTGGTTCCCCTGCGGGAGATGTTTGGTTATGCCACTTCCCTGCGAACAATTACCCAGGGACGAGGTGTTTTTTCCTTAGAGTTTTATCGTTATGAAATTATGCCGCCAGCCGTGATGGAAGAGATTGTGGCTCGCTTTGAAGGTCGAGTGAGTGTTCACCATTAGAGGGGTAGAAATGTCTGAAAATTATTCTATAATATATTATTTAAAACAGAGAAAAGAGGAGGTAAGTTAAATGGCGAAGAAGAAGTTTGAGCGGACGAAGCCGCACTTAAACATAGGGACGATAGGGCATGTTGATCATGGGAAGACGACGTTGACGTCGGCGATAACGAAGGTGTTGAACAGGGCGATGGGGACGGTGGATTATGTAGAGTATGATCAGATAGACAAGGCGCCGGAGGAGAAGGCGCGGGGTTTAACGATTCAGATAGCGCACATAGAGTATGAGACGGCGAATCGTCATTATGCGCACATAGATTGTCCTGGGCATGCGGATTACATTAAGAACATGATAACTGGGGCGGCGCAGATGGACGGGGCGATATTGGTGGTCGCGGCGGATGATGGTCCGATGCCGCAGACGCGGGAGCACATATTGTTAGCGCGGCAGGTTAATGTTCCGGCGATAGTGGTATTTATAAACAAGGTAGATTTGGTAGATGATCCGGAGATATTGGATTTAGTTGAGTTAGAGGTGAGGGAGTTATTGACGAAGTATGAGTTTCCTGGTGATGAGATACCGGTGATACGGGGTAGTGCGTTGAAGTCGTTGGAGACGGATGGGGATCCTGGGAATGAGTGGAACAAGGCGATTATAGAGTTAATGGAAGCGGTGGACAGTTACATACCGGAGCCGGTGAGGGATGTGGACAAGCCGTTTTTGATGCCGATTGAGGACATATTTACGATCAGTGGACGGGGTACGGTAGTGACTGGGCGAGTGGAGCGAGGTCGGATTAAGGTAGGCGAGGAGGTTGAGATAGTAGGTTTTGGTGAGACGAAGAAGCGGGTAGTGACTGGGGTAGAGATGTTTCGCAAGACGTTGGATGAGGGGATAGCTGGGGACAACATAGGAGTGTTATTGAGGGGTACGGACAAGGAAGAGGTTGAGCGAGGTATGGTGTTAGCGGCGCCTGGGTCGATAACGCCGCATCGGAAGTTCAAGGCCTCGATTTATGCGTTAAAGAAGGAGGAGGGAGGCCGGCACACGCCATTTTTCAGTGGGTATCGGCCGCAGTTTTATTTTCGGACGACGGATGTGACAGGGACGGTGAAGTTAGCGAGTGGGGTAGAGATGGTGATGCCTGGGGACAATGTAGAGATAGAGGTGGAGTTGATAACGGATGTAGCGATGGAGAAGGGTTTGAGGTTTGCGATTCGTGAAGGTGGCCGGACGGTTGGTGCCGGAACCGTCACCGAAATCCTCGAATAAAAAGGTTAAATCAAGAAAGTAATGAGGAGATAAGAGGAGCAGAACAATGGAGAAAATAAGGATACGATTAAAATCGTTCGATCATCGGCTACTGGATCAATCGGTAAAGGAAATTGTGATTAAAGCCAGAAGAACCGGAGCTAAAGTAGCGGGTCCAATTCCTTTGCCGACCAAAATTCATCGGTTCTGCGTCCTTCGGTCTCCTCATGTTGACAAGAGATCCCGCGAACATTTTGAAATGCGGATTCATAAACGGCTGATTGATATCAGTGATTATAACAACGATACGATTGAAGAACTGCAGAAGCTTGATTTACCCGCGGGTATTGATGTCGAAATTCAGGCTTTTGGTACAGGAGAATAAACGATGGTTGAAGGACTAATTGGACGAAAGGTCGGGATGACCCAGATTTTTGACGAAGAAGGGAATGTTGTGCCCGTGACGGTCATCCAGGCCGGCCCCTGTACGGTTGTCCAGAAGAAAACCAAAGAGAAAGACGGGTACACAGCCGTTCAACTGGGTTTTGAAGAAGCAAAGAAACTGAAGAGGGTCACCAAACCCCTTCAGGGGCATTTTCAAAAGAGCGATTTGCCCCCCTTCAAAGTGCTGCGGGAATTTAAATTTGATGAAACCACTGAGATTAAAGAAGGTGACCAGTTCTCGGTGGACATCTTTCAGCCCGGAGAAAGGGTGGATGTAATTGGCACAAGTAAAGGCAAGGGATTTGCCGGAGTCGTCAAAAGATGGGGCTTCCGGGGAGGAAAAGCCAGTCATGGTTCGATGTTCCATCGTGCACCTGGTTCGATCGGGGCTTCGGCCTTTCCTTCGCGGGTATTCAAAGGCAAAAAACTGCCTGGTCATATGGGAAATCGTCGGGTAACCGTGAAGAACCTCACGGTCATTCGAGCTGACAAAGAACGTAATCTGCTGCTGGTCAAAGGGGCTGTTCCTGGGGCCAACGGTGGTCTCCTTTTGATTCGGAAAACCAGTTTTAAAACGAAACTTACCAAGTGAAGAGTGAGCCATGGTTAAATTAGAAGTTTACGATCAAAATAAAAACAAGGTCAAAGAAGTCGAAGCACCTGAAGAGGTGTTTGCCTATCCGGTTAAAGAGCATCTATTGTATGAAGCAGTCATTAATTATCGAGCCAATCAACGCCGGGGGACTGCTTCCACCAAAACACGGGGTGAAGTCAGAGGTGGTGGACGCAAGCCCTGGAGACAGAAGGGAACCGGTCGGGCTCGAGTGGGGAGTATCAGATCTCCCCTGTGGAGAAAAGGAGGAATTGTTTTTGGTCCAAAACCAAGAGATTATTCTTACCAGATGCCGAAGAAAGCCCGTCGGAACGCTTTGAAATCAGCTCTGGCCATGAAGTTGGCCGCCAAACAGCTTTTTTTGCTGGAAAGCATTAATTTTGACCAGCCCAAGACCAAGCTGGGAGTTGAGTTTCTGAAGAAATTCGAACTAGAGTCCGCTCTGATTGTGGATCTCCCCGAGAACAAGAACATGTTTTTATCCTTACGCAATATCCCCGGGATCACTCCCAAAGGTCCAGATCAGGTGACAGTTTATGATGTGCTTAACCACGAATGTCTGGTTTTATCCCAACGGGCTTATGAATCCTTGATGGAGAGATTAAAGTGATGAAAGATCCTTATCAAATAATTATTCGACCGGTAATCACTGAGAAGAGCACTTGGTTAAAGGAAAAAAATAGAGAAATATGTTTTGAGGTTGATCCCCGGGCTAATAAGATAGAGATCAAGCGAGCCGTCGAGCAGTTGTTTAAGGTTAAGGTTGAGCGGGTTAGAGTAATGAATAAAAAAGGGAAAGAACGCCGAGTGGGCCGCAACATTGGTCGGAAAAGAAACTGGAAGAAAGCCTATATCAAATTAAAAGAAGGCGAAAAAATGATTGAATACTTTGAGGCAGTATAACCATGGGAATAAAGAATTTCAATCCAACAACTCCAGGCATGAGACATCGGACCGGTCTCACTTTTGAAGAGATTACCACCACCGAGCCATTCAAGCCGCTGGTTGAACCGTTAAAGAAAAGCGGCGGTCGCAATTCCGCTGGCCACGTGACCATTCGCCACCGGGGTGGAGGGCACAAACGATTATACCGGATTATCGACTTTAAACGAGATAAACTGGATGTTCCCGGAGTAGTCGAAACGATTGAATATGACCCCAATCGCTCGGGTTACATCTCCTTGATCAAGTATGCTGATGGAGAAAGACGATATATCCTGACGCCGGTGGGCTTAAAGGTTGGCCAGACAGTGATTTCTTCCAATAAGCAGGTTGATATTCTGCCCGGTAATGCCATGCCGTTGCGCCATATCCCCCTGGGGACAATAGTGCACAATATAGAGTTAAAAATAGGCAAGGGTGGACAGGTAGCCAAAGCAGCTGGAGCCGCTGCCCAGATCCTGGCCAAAGAAGGGGATTATGCCCATATCAGGATGCCTTCCTCCGAGATTCGCTTGATCCATCTTGACTGCCGGGCTACCATCGGCCAGGTCAGCAATCTTGACCACCAGAATATTGATATTGGTAAAGCCGGCCGGAAAAGATGGCTGGGGCGGCGGCCTCATGTCCGAGGCACGGCCATGAATCCCATAGACCATCCCCATGGCGGCGGCGAAGGTAAGGCTAAAGGTGGACGCCATCCGGTATCACCTACAGGAATTCCCACCAAAGGTTACCGGACCAGGCGTAATAAAAGAACACAGAAATTTATTGTCCGCCGAAGGAGTAAGTAATCATGGGACGTTCGCTAAAAAAGGGACCGTTTGTTGATCAGAAGTTGTTAAAGAAAGTCCTGGCGGCTGCCCGCCAGCGGGAAAAAAGACAGGTTATTAAAACCTGGTCGAGGCGCTCAACAATAATTCCCGAAATGGTCGGGTTGACCATTGCTGTGTATAACGGCCGTAGATTTATTCCGGTGTTTATTACCGAGAACATGGTTGGTCATAAACTAGGTGAATTTTCTCCGACGCGGACATTTAAAGGTCATACATCAAAAACAGCCAGAACTATCAGGATGAAGAAGTAAAATGAACGAACAAAATTATATTGCTCATGCTGCCGGAAAATACATTAGGATTTCGCCGTTAAAAGCCCGGTTGGTCGCGGATTTAATCCGGGACCGGTATGTGGGTGAGGCCCTGACAATTTTAAGGTACTCCAAGAAAAGAAAGGCCAGTGCTATTATTGAGAAGGTTCTCCGTTCGGCCATTGCCAACGCCCAACAGAAATTGCCTGATGTGGATGTGGATGATCTCTACATTTCGAGAATATATATTGACCAGGGGCCGACTTGGAAACGCTTTCGAGCCCGGGCCATGGGTCGGGCGACCCGGATTTTAAAAAGGACAAGTCATGTCCATATTTATTTAGAAGAAAGAAAAGGGAGATAAAAAGTGGGACAGAAGACACATCCAATCGGTTTTCGCTTAGGTTTTAACAAGCAGTGGACCTCCCGGTGGTTTGCCAAGGGCGCTGAGTACAGCCGTCTAATGCATGAAGACCTGAAAATGAAGAAGGAGATCAAAAAAAGGTATTACCATGCTGGTATTTCCCGGGTTGATGTGGAAAGAGTGGGACCCAAGGTGAGGGTAATTATTCACACAGCCCGGCCAGGGATTGTCATTGGTCGTGGTGGTCGGGAAATCGAAAGTTTGAAATCTTATCTGGAAGAATTAACCGGGAAAGAAGTTTATATTGATATCCGGGAAATTGACAAGCCCGAGTTGGATGCTTTACTTGTGGCTGAGGGGATTGCCATTCAACTGGAAAAACGAATTGCCTATAGACGAGCGATGCGGCGAGCAGTGGAAATGGCCATGAGAATGGGCGCCCGGGGAATTAAGGTCATGTGTTCCGGTCGATTGGGTGGTGTGGAAATCGCTCGCTCGGAGTGGTATCTTCGGGGGCAGTTGCCTCTTCAGACACTGCGAGCGGATATAGATTATGGTTTTACCGAGGCCTTTACTACTTATGGGCAGATAGGAATTAAAGTCTGGATATATAGGACTGATGTCGATAAGCCAAAAGTTACTTCCCAAATAACTGAGATAGAGGAGATTTAGCCATGTTGATGCCGAAGAAAGTCAAATATCGTAAACAGCAGCGGGGTCGGATGAAGGGCAAAGCCTATCGAGGCGCTGAATTAAGTTTTGGTGATTATGGTCTCCAGGCTCTGGAACCATGTTGGTTGACAGCTCGCCAGATTGAAGCCGGTCGAATCACCATCACCCGCTTTATGAAAAGAAAGGGAAAACTTTGGATTCGGGTTTTTCCCTGGAAACCCATTACCAAAAAGCCCACAGAAGTGCGGATGGGTAAGGGAAAAGGTGATCCGGAGTTCTGGGTTGATGTTGTGCGGCCCGGCAAGATTATTTATGAGTTGGAAGGTGTCGATGAGGCGACCGCCCGGGAGGCCATGAGACTGGCTTCCCATAAACTCCCGATAAAGACCCGTTTTATAACCAGAGAAAATAGGGTGTTGCGATGAAAGCCAGAGAATTGAGAGAGATGTCTTTAGACGAGCTTTTAACCAAAGAACAGGAGCTTAAGGACCAGCTATTTAAATTAAAATTCCAGCATACCCTGGGTCAGCTGGAGAATCAAATGAAGATGCGGAGTATCAGAAAAGACATTGCCCGCATCAAGACTATTATCAGGGAATTAGAACAGCAAAGGAAGAGAGAAGGATGAAGCAAAATCAAGCAAGGAAACAAACGAAGATTGGTGTTGTTATCGGAACCAAGATGCAGAAAACAGTTACCGTCCTGGTGGAACGACAGGTTCAGCATCCATTATACAAAAAATTCATCCGCCGGAAGAAAAAGTATCTGGCACACGATGAGTATGAAAAATGCAAGGTTGGTGATGTAGTTCGCATAGTTGAGACCAGGCCGATTAGTAAACGGAAACGCTGGCGGGTGCAGGAAATTATCGGACTTTCTCCTTCTAAAGAAAAATCGATAGAGGAAAAGAAAAATGATACAAGCCCAGACACGTCTCAAGGTAGCTGACAATTCAGGTGCTAAGAAGATCATGTGTATCACTCCTCTGGGAGGAGGAGTGGGGAAGACTGCTTCCATCGGCGATGTTATTTCCGCCACGGTTAAGGAAGCCGATCCGGAGAGTAAAATTCCCAAAGGAAAAGTAGTGCGAGCCGTAATTGTCCGAACCAAGAAAGAGGTCCGACGTAAAGATGGGTCTTATATCAGATTCGATGATAATGCCGCGGTGATTATCGACCGCCAGGGAGAACCAGTGGGGACGCGCGTTTTCGGCCCGGTAGCCCGGGAATTAAGGGAAAAGAAGTTCATGAAGATTGTTTCTCTGGCTCCGGAGGTGCTGTGATGAACAAAATACCCTTCAAGAAAGATGATACAGTCATCGTCATTAACGGCAAAGATAAGGGGAAGACAGGTAAAGTGTTGAAAGTTTTCCCCGAAAAGAACCGGGTGATAGTCGAAAAGGTGAATTTTGTCAAAGAATTTATTCGTCGGGACCAGAGCCGCAATATTCAGGGTGGAATAATGGAAAAGGAAGCGCCAATACATGTTTCCAACGTCATGCTCTATTGCTCACAATGCGGTCAGGGTGTTCGGGCTCGGAAGAAGATTCTTGAAGATGGGAGCAAGATAAGAGTTTGTGTTAAATGCGAATCGAGTTTGGAGAAGCAATAATTAGGAGTGGGCCATGAGTCGTTTGCTGGAAAAATATAAGAAAGAAATAATCCCTCAGCTCCAGGAGGAGTTTGGACTAAAGAACGTTATGTCAGTTCCCCGACTGGAGAAGATAGTGATTAATATCGGAGTGGGAGAAGCCACTCAGAATATTAAAGTGCTGGACGCGGCCAAGAAAGAATTGAGTCAGATTACCGGTCAGTGGCCGGCCACAGCACGCGCCAAGAAATCGATCTCAGCTTTTCGGTTGCGCAAGGGGCAGCCGATTGCCTGCTTTGTCACCCTGAGGGGCCGACGGATGTATGAATTTTTTGATCGCCTGGTTAATATTGTCCTGCCCCGGGTGCGAGATTTCCGTGGGGTGTCTCCCCGCTCCTTTGATGGTCGAGGAAACTACACCCTGGGACTGAAGGACCAGCTGGTCTTTCCCGAGATAGATTACACCAAGGTGGAAAAATCCAGGGGTATGAATATAACCATTGTTACTTCAGCCAAGGATGACCGCTTGGCCTATGCTTTATTAAAAAAACTAGGAATGCCTTTCCGAGACATTCATTAAGGAAGGAGAAAAGTGGCTAGGAAATCTTCGATAGCAAAGTGCCAGAGAGAGCCCAAGTTTTCGACGCGAAAAAAGAGTCGCTGTCGAATTTGCGGTCGGCCGCGAGGTTATTACCGCAAATTCGAATTGTGTCGCCTGTGTTTAAGGGAGTTGGCTCTAAAAGGAGAAATTCCCGGGATTACAAAGGCTTCTTGGTAACCGGAATAAAAAGAGAGAGGTTGAGAAAATGACTATGACTGACCCAATCGCTGATATGCTAACCAGAATAAGAAACGCGGTGATGGCCCGCAAGAAACAGGTGGAGATTCCCTGCTCCAAGATGAAGCTGGAAATCGCCAAAATACTAAAAAATGAAGGATTTATCCAAAACTTCAAGTATGTTGATGACAACAAGCAGGGTGTTTTAATCATAACACTTAAGTATGATGAGAACAAAGAAAGTGCCATCACCGGCCTGGAGAGGATAAGCAAACCCGGGCGGCGCGTTTATTGCCAGAAGGATTCAATCCCGAAAGTCCTCGATGGGCTGGGAATAGCGATTATATCTACTTCCCGAGGGATTCTCACCGGAAAACAGTGTGAGGAACTCGGTGTAGGAGGCGAGGTCATCTGTTACATTTGGTAAATCTAAGTGAAGGGGCAGAACAATGTCTAGAGTAGGAAAACAACCGATTCCGATTCCAGCAGGAGTCAAAGTGAACATTCTTCCGGATAAGATTAAAGTGGAGGGGCCAAAAGGCCAATTGGAGTCTCCTCTCTTTGAGGGAATTCGGGCGGAGATGGAGGATAATCAGCTCATCTTTATCCGGGAAAAGGAAACACCAAAGGTGAGAGCCTTTCATGGCCTGTGTCGAACTCTGGCCGCTAACGCCATCCATGGCGTCTCGCAGGGATTTGAGAAGAAACTGGAAATTGTTGGTGTGGGTTATCGGGCCAAGCTGGATAAGGGGAAGCTGGAATTGTATCTCGGGTATTCGAAGCCGGTAATTTATGAGATTCCAGAGGACATAGAAATAATTCTGGAAAAACCAACCCTGATCACTGTCCGTGGTATAGATAAACAGCGAGTTGGCCAGGAAGCTTATAAAATTCGCAGTTTCCGCAAACCTGATCCCTACAAACTTAAGGGAATTCGCTATGTAGGCGAACGACTCATCAAGAAAGAACGACGAGCGGGGGTGGGCGGTGTTTAAAGATAAAGTCGAACTCAAGAAGAAATCAAGAGAAAAAATTCGAAAGAGAATCCGTAAGAAAATCCGGGGAACTCCGGAGCGACCTCGTGTTTTTATCTATAAGAGTAATCGTTATATTTATACCCAGGTAGTCGACGATGTCTCCGGCCGGGTTCTGTTTGGAGCTAGTACGTTGGAGAAAAGCTTTCGGGAGAAGATGACAAACACCAAGAATATTAAGGCCGCCGAGGAATTGGGCAAGATCCTGGCTCAGCGGTTAAAGGAAAGGAAGCTCGAGAAAATTGTTTTCGACCGAGGAGCTTATCCCTATCATGGCCGGGTAAAAGCTATAGCCGAGAGTTTGCGCCAGGAAGGTATAATTTTTTAAATTAGGCAGCTTACAAAAGGAGGATTGAGCGTGGTTGACGAAGAAATCATCAAGGAAGAGATGGAAGAAAGGCAAGAGCCGGAATTAAAAGAACAGGTCATCTCTATCCGTCGGGTGACCAAGGTGGTTAAAGGTGGTAAGAATTTAAGTTTCTCCGCCCTGGTGGCGGTGGGAGATGGTCAGGGTCGAGTGGGTATCGGTAAAGGGAAGGCGCGTGAAGTCCCCATGGCGATCGCTAAAGCTGCCGAAGAAGCCAAAAAGAATTTGATTAAAATTCCCCTTAAGGGAACAACCATTCCCCATTTTGTCAAAGGGGGGCATGATGCCGGCGCGGTTATTCTCCGGCCGGCTTCCAAAGGAACCGGGGTGATTGCTGGTGGCGCTGTCCGGATTATCATGGAATTAGCCGGGATCAAGGATATTTTGACCAAGTCGCTGCGGAGTAATAACCCGATAAGTGTCGCCCGGGCGACAATGGATGCCTTACAAAAATTAAAATGGCCGGAAAAGGTGGCCAAGATTCGTAATATTCCTGAAGATAAATTGTGGTCGTAAATACGAGGCGAGGTGGTGAAAATGGCAATGAAGAACAAACAAGCACAAGCAAAAACAGAGGACAGGCAATTGAAAATAAAGCTGGTGCGGAGTCTTATCGGCCGGCCCAGAAAGCATCGGGAGGTCGTGCGAGGATTGGGTTTGCGAAAGCTTAATTCAGTCGTCATCAGAAAGGATTGTCCGGAAATCTGGGGTATGATCCGCAAAATACCTCATCTTGTCGAAGTGGAGGTCTTGGAGAAAAAATGAACTTAAGCAATTTAAAACCAGCCAGAGGAGCCAGAAAACAGAAGAAAAGAGTCGGTCGGGGCCCGGGTTCAGGGCATGGTAAAACAGCCGGTCGAGGAACCAAGGGACAAAAATCTATTTCCGGGTTTTCCCAGAAACGAGGCTTTGAAGGTGGTCAAATGCCTCTCCACCGGCGGGTGCCGAAACGAGGATTTACCAATATATTTAAAGAGGAATATACAATTATTAATTTAGAACGACTGGCCTCGCTGAAGAAAAAGGAACTAACTCCCCAGGATCTGGCTGAAGCTGGTGTTATTAAAAAGGCGACGGAGAAGATTAAAATTCTGGGACGGGGAGAATTAACCTCAGCGAAAACGATTCATGCCCATAAATTTTCAGCCTCAGCCCGGAAGAAAATTGAAGAGGCCGGAGGAAAAGCCATTCTGATTGGAAGTTAACCATGCTTGAGAGTATCAGAAACATTTTCAGCATTCCGGATTTAAGGAAGAGGATTATCTTTACCCTCATGCTGCTGGCCGTTTACCGGATTGGTGCTCAGATTCCCAATCCGGGTATAAGTGCCACGGCTCTGGCTGAATTCTGGCAATCCCAGAAGGGTACCATTCTGGGGTTTGTTGATCTTTTCTCCGGGCGGAATATGTCCCGGATGACCATCTTTGCTTTGGGGATTATGCCCTATATCAGTGCTTCGATTATTCTCCAGCTTCTCCAGGTGGTTTGGCCTTATCTGGAACGCCTCTCCAAGGAAGGAGAACTGGGGCGCCAGAAGATAACCCAATACACCCGTTATGGAACAATTATTATTTGCGTTATTCAGGCGTTTGGTATCAGTATCTTTCTGGAAGCTCTCAAAAGTCCCGGGGGAGCACCGATTGTTCCTAATCCCGGTTTAGGTTTTAAGATGTTAACCGTGCTCACCCTGACCACCGGGACGGTTTTTATCATGTGGTTGGGTGAGCAGATTTCCGAAAGAGGCATCGGCAACGGCATTTCCTTAATCATTTTTGCCGGCATTGTGGTTGATCTCCCCCGGGGGATGCAGAGTATTCTCTCCGGGCTGCGTAGCGGCGACATGACACCTCTCCGTCTTATTTTCCTGGTGGTGTTGATGGTGGCGGTAATCGCAGTTATCGTTTTTGTGGAAAGAGGCCAACGGAGGATTCCGGTTTCTTACGCCAAACGAGTAGTCGGCCGTAAAATTTATGGCGGCCAGAGTACTCATTTACCGCTGCGGGTGAATACCGGTGGTGTTATTCCTATTATTTTCGCTGCCTCGGTGATTACCATTCCATCGACGTTGGCTCAGCTGGTCAGAGTGCCGGTCTTTCAGAGCATCGCCCAACAATTTGGTCTGGGGATGCCTCTCTATAATTTACTTTATGTAGCTTCCATCATCTTTTTCACTTATTTTTATGTTTCAATTATTTTTAATCCCACGGATGTGGCTGATAATCTCCGTAAATACGGGGGTTTTATTCCAGGTATCCGGCCGGGGAAAAACACCGCGGATTTTATCGATGGCGTGCTCTCCCGGATTACTCTGGTTGGGGCTATTTACTTGGCTGCTGTAGCTATATTGCCGGAATTTTTAATGACCGGTTTTAAGGTCCACACTCTTCCATTGATCGGAAGTTTTCTGGAAGCTAATCTGCCCCGCTGGTTTACCCAGGGCTTGAATGTTAATTTTTATTTTGGCGGCACATCGATCCTGATTGTGGTCGGTGTAGCCATGGATACCCTGCAGCAGATTGAGGCGCAGCTGGTGATGCGTCATTATGACGGTTTCATGCGCCGTGGACGTTTGAGAGGACGAAGAGGATGAGGATTATTCTACTGGGACCACCGGGAAGCGGCAAGGGAACCCAGGCTTCTCTCTTGAGTGAGAAGCTTGGCTTTCCCAAAATTGCCACCGGTGACCTCCTCCGTGAGGCGGTCCGTCAGCAGACTCCTCTGGGATTGAAAGCTAAAGAGGTAATGGAGAAAGGTGAACTGGTCAGCGACGAGCTGGTGGGCGAGATAGTTCGGGAGAGAATCAACCAGCCCGATTGTCAATCAGGTTACATTCTTGATGGATTTCCCCGAAATGTCAACCAGGCGATTTTTCTGGAGAAGATAGATGGCTCCCGGCAGGAAGTGGTGGTTGATCTGGAAGTGGATGAAGAAGAGATCGTTCGCCGGCTCTCCGCCCGGCGGATTTGCCCTCAATGCCAGGCGGTGTATAATTTAGAATTGAAGCCGCCTCAGGTGGAGGCGAAATGTGATCTCTGTCAGGCGGATTTGATTCAAAGAGATGATGACCGGCCAGAGGTCATCCGGAAACGCCTGGAGGTTTATCGACAGCAAACCAGGCCATTGATTGAATATTATGAGCGTAAAGGAAATTATAAAAGGATTAAAGGGACAGGTGAAATAAAGGATATCTTCCAGGCGCTTTATGCCTGGATAAGTCAATTCATTTCGGCAGAGTTAAGAAGATAGAAATGATTATTTATAAAACGCCCCAGGAGATCGAGATGATGCGCCAGAGTGCTCGTCTAGTGGGACAGATTCTCCAGGAATTGAAAGCCATGATTCGTCCCGGACTGAAAACCATCGAGCTGGATAAGTACGCCGAAAAAAGGACTAAAGAACTGGGGGCGCAGCCGGCCTTTAAAGGCTACCGCGGCTATCCGGCCTCGCTCTGTGTCTCGATTAATGAAGAGATAATTCATGGTATCCCTTCGGACCGCCAACTTAAGGAAGGGGACCTGGTCAGTCTGGATTTTGGTGTGGTCTATGAAGGCTTTTATGGTGATGCTGCCCTGACCTGTCCGGTGGGGGAAGTGAGCGAGGAAGCCCGGCGCTTGCTGGCCGCCGCAGAAGGTGCTTTCTGGGCCGGCCTGGAGTATTTTAAAGAGGGACATTATCTCTCGGATATTTCCCATGCCATTCAGACTTATGTTGAGGCTCGCGGTTTTTCTGTCATCCGAAATTTCGTTGGACATGGAATCGGCTATGCCCTCCATGAGGATCCACAGTTGCCCAATTACGGCCCCCCCCATCACGGCCCTCGAATTAAGACAGGCCTTGTCCTGGCCATCGAACCGATGATAGCCGCGGGGAACTGGGAAGTGGAAATTCTCTCCGATGGCTGGACAGCCATTACCAAAGACCGCAGTCTGGCCGCTCATTATGAGCACACCGTGGCTTTGACGGAAAATGGTCCACAGGTTTTGAGCCTAGTCAGTGAGGAAGAACAGGCAGACCGGGAAAAAGGAGTCCATTATGCCTAGAAAAGATGATGTCATTGAGGCGGAAGGCGTTGTTCTGGAAACATTGCCCAATGCCATGTTTAAAGTGGAATTGCCCAATAAGCATGTCATCCTGGCCCATATCTCCGGCCGGATGCGCAAGCACTTCATTCGCATCCTTCCAGGAGATCGGGTCTTGGTGGAAATATCTCCTTATGACTTGACTAAGGGAAGAATAATCTATCGTTTTAAATAAATGATGAGGTAAACAACGATGAAAGTAAGAGCATCGGTCAAAAAAATATGTCGGAACTGCCGGATAATCAAGCGTAAAGGCACCATCCGGGTTATTTGTTCCAATCCCAAACATAAACAAAAACAAGGATAAATGGTGGAAAAATGGCAAGAATAGCGGGTATAGAACTTCCTCCTAATAAGAGGGTTGAAATTGGTTTGACTTATATCTATGGCATTGGTCGCTCCAAGTCCAACAAAATTCTGGCTGAAGCTCAGATTGACAAGGATAAAAAGGTCAAAGACCTCACCGAGGAAGAGATCAACCGGATCCGTCAGATCATCGAGAAGAGGGAGAAAATCGAAGGAGACCTACGGAAAGAAGTCACCTTGAATATCAAAAGGTTGATGGATATTGGATGTTACCGCGGTCTGCGCCACAAACGAGGACTGCCGGTTCGAGGTCAACGCACGCGGACAAATGCTCGAACAAGAAAAGGACCCCGCGGTCGGGCGATTAAGAAAAAATAGAGGAGAGACCTATGGCAAGAGCAAGTCGAAGAGGCAAGAAAAAAAAGGTCAAGAAGGATATTGGCTTTGGCGTAGCTTATGTCCAGTCAACCTTCAATAATACCATAATCACCATTACCGATCAGGAAGGCAATACGGTTTGCTGGGCCAGCGCCGGGACGGCCGGCTTTAAAGGAGCCCGGAAGGGGACTCCCTTTGCGGCCCAGCTGGCGGCTAAGGAAGTCGCGGAAAAAGCGAAAGAATACGGCGTCCGTTATGTTGACGTCAAAGTTAAAGGACCTGGGGCGGGCCGGGAGTCGGCTATTCGGGCTCTTCAGGCTCATGGACTGGAGATCAAATCCATCAGGGACATTACCCCCATTCCTCATAATGGGTGTCGTCCACGAAAAAGACGGCGAGTTTAAGCAAGGAGTTAGCCATGGGAAGATATACTGGACCTGATTGTCGGCTGTGTCGAGCAGAAAGGACCAAACTTTTTCTGAAAGGCAGTAAATGTTTCAGCGATAAATGCCCGGTGGAAAGACGGCCTTATCCACCCGGTGAGCACGGACGGATGCGCCGGCGGATTCTGGGGTACGGGCTGCAATTACGCGAGAAGCAGAAACTGAAGAGATATTACGGTATGTCGGAAAGGCAATTCCGTCTTTTCTTCGAACGGGCTGAAAGAATGCGGGGCATCACCGGTGAGAATCTGCTTTCCATGCTGGAAAGAAGGCTGGATAATGTGGTTTATTTAGCTGGTTTCGCTTTCTCCCGCAGTCATGCTCGGCAGTTGATCGTTCACGGCCATTTCCGTCTCAATAATCATAAAGCCACTGTCCCTTCCATGCTGGTCAATAAAGGGGATGTCATTACTTTAAAAGAGAGCTCCAAAAATAACGAAAACATCAAGGCCATGATTGAGGCCCACCGGAATAAAACCATCCCCAGCTGGTTGACGGTGGATTTTGATAAGATGACCATCAATGTGGTTTCTCTCCCGAGAAGAGAAGATGTCACCATCCCGGTGGAAGAGCATCTGATTGTTGAGTTGTATTCAAAGTAAGAATAAGCTGAGTTTTCAATTAGATAAAAGTGTCGGGCCAGCAGCCAGGGAAGCTTCCCCGGCCTGGCCAGTGGGAGCTTAGGAGCTAAAAAAGGAGGAAACATGATCGAGATAGGCTTTCAGAGACCGAAATACCTGGAGTGTGATTACGAGTCGCTGACCGAGACCTACGGACGTTTCTCAGCGCAGCCTTTTGAGAGAGGTTATGGGATTACTGTGGGCAATGCCTTGAGAAGAGTCTTACTCTCGTCCATCCCCGGGGCAGCTGTGACCAATGTGCGGATTCAGGGTGTTCTCCATGAATTTTCATCCCTGCCCGGAGTTGTCGAGGATGTTACTGATATTATTTTAAACATCAAAAGTATCCCCCTCAAAATGGAGGGAGATCAGCCCCGGAGAATGTACCTCAAGAAAAACGGGCCGGGGAAAGCCAAGGCCTCGGATATAGAACATGATTCAGATATAACCATTCTCAATCCTGATATTCATATTGCTTCCATGGATAAAGACGGTAAACTCGATATCGAGATGGTTGTCCGCAAGAACAGGGGGTATGTGACGGCTGACCGGAATCATGATCCTGAGCTAAGCATTGATTTTATTCCGCTGGATTCCTCCCATTCGCCGATAATCAAGGTTAATTATCTGGTCAGTCCGGCACGGGTGGGCAAACGCATGGATTACGAGAAGCTGGAACTGGAAATCTGGACCAACGGTGCCGTCTCCCCCACCGATGCCCTGGGGGAGGCGGCCAAGTTGTTGCGGGACCATCTGGTTATTTTCCTCAATGTAGTGGATGAACCGATCCGCAAGGAGGCCATCCCGGAGAAAAAAGAAATTCCCTACTTTTCGCAAATCGATATTCTCTCCAAACCCATCGATCACCTGGAACTTTCGGTGCGGTCGAATAATTGTTTGCGCTCTGCCGGCATCGGTCGCATTTATGAACTGGTCCAGAAATCAGAAGAAGAGCTGTTGAAAACCAAGAATTTCGGCCGGAAGTCGCTGGCGGAAATCAAAGAAACTCTGCAGCAGTTCAATCTGGGCTTAAACCTCGACCTGCACCCCAAGCTGATCGAGAGAATCGAGGAAGAAATCGCCCGCTCCAAGGAGGTTGAAGAAGGAGAAGAAAAATGAGACATCGGGTTAGTGGCAAAAAACTCAGACGGGATACAGCTCACCGGATGGCTTTGTTACGCAACCTGGTGACTTCCTTCCTGGAAAAAGAGAGGATCAGGACCACCCTGGCCAAGGCCAAAGCTGCCCGACCTCTGGCGGAGAAAATGATCACCCTGGGTAAGAAAGACACTCTCCATGCCCGGCGGCAGGCTTTGCGGTTTATTTATAAAAAAGAAGTGGTCAGGAAGTTGTTCAACGAAATTGGGCCCCGGTTCTCCGAACGCCCGGGCGGCTATACCCGGATTATCAAGATCGGACCCCGGGCTGGTGATGGGGCAGAGATGGCCATCCTGGAAATGGTGGGCACTGAATTCAAAAAGAAAGAAAAAAAGAAAGAAAAAACCCTCAAGGAAAAAGTCAAAGCCGCCAAAGAAGCCAAGCGGTAGGGTTTTCTAATAAAATTTCTTTCTTTTACCTCGCTCGGCCGGGGAAAAAAAGATTGTTTTTTCCTTCGCCATTTCTCTTAAAATTAAATTTTGGTGTCTTTGCTTTTATCAGTTAGCGTGGATAATCCCAGAACTACTTTCTCCCTGAAAAGCGCATGTACCGAACATAATGAGATAAACAAAAAGCTAACCATCAGAGAAAGATAAAAATACTGAGTAATTTCCTTAACTTTGTTTTGGAATACAGTTCTTCCTTCAATCTTACAGAAAATCTGGGGTGAGAAGAAGAAAATAAGTATTATTTTTCTTATTCTCTGGGGTTCATTTTTGGCGATAACTCTGGCAGCTAAATCCGAATAGAATAGGGCTAAGGAAAATTTTCGCTGGCTTCTCAAAGAAAGGCTGAAAAACAAAAAAAATGACCCGTGGAGGACTCGAACCTCCAACCCGCGGATTAAGAGTCCGCTGCTCTGCCAAGTTGAGCTAACGGGCCATTGAGTTTATATAGTTTAGCCAAGGGAGTCCTGGTTGTCAAATGTCTGTAGCTAGAGCAATTAGCCCGTATTCTTCGAGGGGCAATGGCGAGGGAGAATATGGTTTTATTATCGTTTCCAGAATCGTTTTTCGTCGTGGTTGTTACTCTTTTGTAAATCAGTTATTCCTTCTAATTTTCGAATTTTAATCCCACCAATATTAATAAATCTTCAGTAGCAATGTTCTTCCTTCGGGAAAAGAAATATTTCTTCTGTTAAGGGGAGAGATATCAGGTCAAAAGACAGTCTAAATTAGAGGATTATTGAAACCTTTTCTTTTCCCGGTGGTCCCAGGAGCGCTGTCGCCGGTCCCGGTAATTGGTGAAAACCGATATTCCCAGGGCTAGTAAGAGAGCGCTAACGGCCACAATATCCACCAGACGGGCAGCTACTCTCTGCCCGGTGAGATGTTCAAAAAGGAATTGAAGATAGGAGTCAGGCAAATCATAATAGCCCAGACGGGTCCTGACCTGCCAGTGCCAGTCAGTCGAGGGGCAGTAGCCAAACCCATACCAGATGCCCAGTCCAAACCAGGAAAGCGCCGTCAGGCTGATCACCACCAGATGAACCAGCCGCGTCTTTTTCCAAACCCAGCCAAAAAGATTGAAAAAAATCAAACCCGTGTGAAAAACAAAAAAGAATTTATCCAAAAAATAATCAAGCATTAGTTCGTGCTTTCATTTTTGCTAGTCGAGCTTATCTTATCATTTATCCGGAGTTGAAAGCGAGCCAGCACTTCTCGTAGCTGCTCCAACGGCTTTTCCGCCCGGATGAGACAGCCCCGCAGGACTTCCGGCCGGCGGAGGAGACGGGCCTGACTGGTGAGAATGATTCTTTTCTCCTGGTCCGCCCGGGTGATTATTTCTTGCTCTGAAAGCTGCGGAAGATATTGGCAGTCAAAGCCATTCTGGCGAAGCCGAACAGCCAATCCGGCCAGCTCCCGAGTGGCGATGAACTTCAGCTGGCGGAGCGGCTTTTCCCGGAGGCGGACTAGGGAGGAAATATCCAGGGTTTCAAAAACAGGATACACCGCCACCCGGTCGCCGTCTTGAAGGTGGTAAGTCAGGTCAACTGATTTCCCATTAACAATAATCAGGTCAATTTCCTCCACCGGCACACCGAATTTTTTCAAGGCCTCTTGCAGTCTCAATGAGCCATTCCAGGTGAGAGAGACTGCTTTTTTCCTTGACTCAGGCGGAAGATGCTGGTTGAGCTCCTCATAAAAACGGAAGACAGCTCTTTGGCTGGTTTTCATTGGAGAATCATCACTCCGCGGTTTTTTTCTGACCTTTATTCCCATCTAATTCTACTTTAGATGACTCCTTAAGGAAAAGAGGTGCTTAGCTAAAAATCGCTCTCTTTAGAAGATCAAACCTTCTATTACTTCCCATCGATAAAATCTTATCCTGGGATTATCAGGCCTCTCGCATTAAAGGAAAAATATTAGCCACTTTTTTATCAGTTATCCTCAAAGAGCTGGTTAAAAGAGGCTTTCAGCCAGGATGAGTTTTGAGTCCCGGTTAGAGAGGGCTATTTTCTTTTTATCGCTATCGGCCGTTGGCTTCAGTTGCTCTGTTGCCCAAGAATGAGAAAGTTGATTTTCCCTTTAATTTCCGCTCAAACAAATTTACCTCGGTGACAAAAGAAGGTGTCAGACACTTTTCGGGGGAGATTTGGCCAAGGACTGGCTTTTGAGATGGTCGAGGCAAATGAAAGTGTCTGACACCTCTTTTAATTTTAAACAAGTAGCTTCAATTTTGCTGCTTTTGCGAAATTTTTTTCATGATCACTTCAATGGCTTTTTCCAGCTGAGGGTCACGGTCAGCCAATTCGTCATTGAGGTCGTTGACCACTTCAATGTCGGGTTTGACACCACCGATGGTTTCCAGGTCCCGGCCATCCAGGGTGTAACAGCCCCAGAAGGGCAGACGGAAGTAACCGCCATTCAGGAGCCGGACACTGGTGGTGAAAATCAGCCAACCGTAAGTTGTCTCGCCGATGATAGGACCGCGTTTAAGAGTCTTAAAGCCATTAGCGGTCATCTCACCGTCGCTGAGGGTGACTTCGTTGATCAGGAGAACAACCGGACGGTGGGAGAAAGCAAAGGTGGATTGTGGACTCTCGCTTAGTCCTCTGATTTTCCATTTAGCGTAGAGTGGCTTAGTGAGGGCCTGCAGCACCCGGTCATGGACATTGCCACCGAAATTCCAGCGGATATCCAGAATCAAGCCTTTCCGGGGAACAGCATCTCTTTCCAGTTCTTTCAAGAAGCGGTTCAGGTCACCCCGGCCCATGGCCCGCATATAGATATAAGCCACCTGGTCACCGGTTTTCTCTTTCACCAGTCGGCAGCGGCTGGTAATCCATTCCTCCAGCAGGAGGTTCTGTTCAGAGCGGGAGGAAATGGGTTTAACCTTGACGGTGGTTTCTTGCCCTGAAGTTTCATCCCGGAAAGTCAGCAGAACCCGCTGACCGATTTTGCCGTTGAGTTTTTGCCAGAGATTAGTTGAGGCATCCACGGATTGCCCATCAATGGCCACCAGCACTTGTCCAGGTTTTATTTTGTCCCGGTAAAAATCCAGTGGTCCCCGGGTAATGATTTTCTTGAGAATGACTTTCTTGTCCTGGAAATCGAAAATAGCGCCCAGGTGACCGCTGGGTTCCCGCGGTCCTTCTTTGCGGGGCGGCCGGATGCCGGTGTGAGAGGAGTTAAGATAGCCAATCATTTCATTGGCGTAATCGTAGAAATCCTCGTCCTGGCGCAGTTGCTGGAGCACCGGACGGAAACTCTGATAGAGGCTGGTCCAATCAACATGGTGAAGATGTTCATCGTAGAAATAATATTTGAGGGTATAATAAAGTTCAGCCAGCATCTGTTCGTATTCAGCTGGTTTGGGGATTTTAATTTTCGTGCTAAAGGAGATTGTTTGGGCCTTACCGGTTTTTAAATTCACTGCGCCTATTTTACCCTGACGAAGATAATAGAGTTTTCCCGAAGAGGCCACGAGTTGCAACTGGCGAAGGGAACGTAGCTGAGGGGCAAAAGGCTGATAGTTCTGCCAGCTATCATCTTTGAAAGTCACTTTCCAGAGATGAGTTTGTCCATCCATATCTGAGAGGAAATAGACCGTTTTCTCCTTGGCCAAATAGATAAATTCCCGTTCATTTCCCCGGGTGTCGACCACGGTTTCCGTCTGGCGATCTATATCCTTCATCTCAATCTGAATGGTCACCGGTTTTTTGTCTTTTCTGCCTTCTTTTGTCTCTGTCTGTTCTGGTTTGGGCTGAAAGAGCTCTTCGAACTTATCTTCCTTGAATTTGGGCGGCCGGGGTTGGAGAAAGACCTGGTAAAGATCCCATTTGCCCGTAAACTCAGGGAAGCTGTGACCGTAGCGGTTGGCTGAATAGAGCAGGAAGTCGCCTTCGGTCGACCAATAAGGCGAGGTTTCATCATAGGCAGTGTTGGTTAAAAAGATGGATTGCCGGGTTTTAATATTTACCGCCGCGATATCCAGCTGTCCGTGGCGGCGGCAGACATAAGCGATAAAACGGCTGTCCGGCGACCAGGCGAAGTCGTCAGCAAAACGTCCCCCGAAGTCTTTCTCTACCAGGAGGGAGTCTTGGCGTGTCTTCCAGTTGATCAAGCGGAGTTGGCGTTTGCCCCGATAATAGGCCAACCACTGCCCGTCAGGCGAAAACTGAGGCGAGAGTTCATCTTCTTCGCTTTTGGTCAGGCGCTCGGGCTGGCCACTCCCATCAGCCTTGATCAGGTAGAGCTCAGGGTTGGCTCCCTGATCACTAACATAAACTAGTTTCAAACTATCTTTTGTCCAGGTGATATTTCTTTCCCGCCAGGGAGAGCGGGTGATATTCCGGGCGTAACCTCCATCAGTAGAGAGAACAAAAATATCACCATGAACTACCGCCGCGATTTTCCGGCCGTCGGGTGAGACCCGGTATTCCTGAACGGGTGCATTTTCTACGGTGAGCAGGCGGTTTTCCTTGGGTTCAGTGGGAGCGACAATGGGGATGGGGCGGGATTTCCCGGTAGTCAAATCAGTTATCCATAACCCGAAGTCTCTTTCGTAGACCGCCAACGGGGCTCGGCGGGCCACGGAGAGCCACTTGACATCCTTGTCTTTGAAATGAGTGATGGGAGTCAGCTGGCCACTGGCCAGGTCTTTCTTCCATATATTTTTACAATTAAATTCTCTGTCGGAGACAAAATAAACGCTTCGACCCTCTTTTCCCCAGTGGGGCCAGAAACAATTACTGGCGTCCTCCATAACCAGTTGGGCTTTATTTTCAGCGAGGGGTTTGATCCATATTTTGGAAGAATTACTCCCCCGATAGCCTCTTCTCCACCAGTACCTGTTTTCTGGCCCTAAAGCAAAGAGGAGTCGATTGCCTTCCGGACCAATCTTTGCCTGGTACGGCCAGACCCAGTAGCGCTCCAGGAGAGGGCGGGCATTACCTCCGTTGACGGAGATTTTGTAAATAGCCGACATGGCTCTCCGGTTGGAGGTAAAAATAACCCATTGGCCGTCAGGGGTAAAATCAGTGGGGATGTCCTCACCGGAATGAAAGGTCAACTGACGAGCCTCCCCACCGCTGGCCGGTATGATAAAAACATCGTTATTACCGTTTCTATCAGAAGCAAAAGCAATCCAGCGGCCGTCAGGGGACCAGACAGGTTCCCGTTCATAAGCCAAATGGTCAGTTAGGCGGCGGGCTTGGCCTCCGTCTACTGAGATGACCCAGATATCGCCCATGTAACTGAAAGCGATCTGTTGACCGTCGGGTGAAATTTCTGGAAAACGCGCTCCAATAAGCTGGGAAGGGGTAGGGGCGAGTGGACGGGCGGTTGAGAATCCAAGAAGTAAGAGAAAGCCGAGGCCGGCCAGCCAGCTTAACTTTGTCCAGAATGTTTTTTTCATTTGTCTCCTCCCTTTATATTGGCTCTATCCCAGAGAGGTCAGTCAAAAGTTTTAGCCTGATTTTACCAGCTGATTCATTCCTTCAAAAAAGAGCTTTACCCAACTTAAAATTGACTCACTTTCTTGATTTGATGACTGGGGCCACATATTATGTATTTAAAAATTTGACCCAAATGATATTTAGCGGGCGAATTTAAAAAACCGCAGCACTTCCATGAAATCCGAGCTGGTAAAAGAGACCGAGGTAGGGCCTACTCTTTTGGCCCCGGGAATCCAGGCAGCATTATTGGCTCGTTCCTCATCTTTAAAAGTCACGACCATGGTGTAAGGCGGAGTCAATTTATAAGGTTTGAAATCCTTTAGTCTTTTTAGGGCCACCGTGGTCCTTTCTTTAATTAAAGCTCTGGCCTTTTGCGGGTGGAGCATCAAGGCAGCCTGGCCGATGCCTTCTTTAACAGCCACAGTTTCGACGTCACCCAGGAGTTCTTTGGTCTGACGACAGATGGCTCTATCTCCGGCCACCAAGACCACGGGGACTCCGAAGTTACCAGCGATAAAAGCATTAATACCCGCTTCAGGCATGGGGTGTCCATTAAGGGTGACTTCATAAAGGCTGCCGCTCATCGTATGGTCGAGGGTGGCATCGGGAGTATTGGCCCGGGCATGGTAACCGATGAAGATGACGGCATCAAAGCTTTCATCCAACCCTTCCATCATACTGAGAGGGCTACCGGACCAATCGCGGATCAATTTTGCCGCCGGGTGAAGTAAATCCGGCAGAATATTCCTGGCACTGCCATGGGAGTCACGGACCACAATTTCTGTAGCTCCAGCAGCTAAGGCACCTTCTATGGCGGCATTGGTTTCTTCAGTCATCAGCCGGCGGAAAAGATTATAGTCTTGGCCGTTACGGCTGACATCTTCCCAGTTGATTACGCCGCAGATTCCTTCCATGTCTACAGAGATGAAGACTTTGAGTCCTGCCGAACGGGGCGGAGCGGCGAAAAGCCCCAGGGAAAGGCAAAGGAGTAAACTGATGATGGCCAATAAGGGGTTGGCTTTTCTCATGAGAAAACCCTCCTTTGATTTATGGGTGTTTTCCAGACTCCAGGAAACATTGTCTTTAAATAAATTTTCTTAAAAAATTCCTTTCAGAGCAAGAAAAAGAGATAGCTCTGTTTTTTTAAGGGAAGGCCAGGTTGTGATGAGCCATAAGCAGCATTCCCTGGATGGGGACCCCGTAGGGGCAGGCGGTTTCACAATAGCCGGGACACTCCTGGCAGACCTCGGCTTTTTTCCCCGGAAGACGATGATAGAGAGTCATGGCTTCTTTTTCCCTGGTTTGAGTTGAAAAATAATAGTGATAGCGCATGATGGTATTCACCGGGACTCCCTGCGGACAGGCCGGTTCACAGAGACCACAGGCGTGGCGGCAATAGAGTTCACTACACCCTTCTCGGTAAAGCTCTATCCGGGAAAGGTCCGGCCGGCTCAGCCGGCTGCCGGAGAGCCGAATGAATTTCTCCATTTCGTCGTAGGTGCGGGCCAGGCAACAGACGGTGCTGACATGAGGATTGTTCAGACAGAATTTAATGGCAGCTTCTTTTATTGCTTCGGGATTCTGGAGGTTATATTTCTTGATGAAAGCTTGGGCTTTGACTAACTTAGCCTGATACCGTTTTAATCCTTCCTGGTAGAGAGGGTGAACTTTTTTGCCCTGTTTTTCCAGATCCTCCACCCGTTGTTTTAAATTATAGTAGATGGCGATGGGGGTTGTTTTCATCAAGGCGGTACCGATTTTTTTCTCATGAGCTACCTGGAGAACCTTTTCTCCCCGGTCCATTTGAAGGAAGTTATAAGCGAGCAGAAAAACATCAAAGCGGCCGTCTTCAGCCGCCGCCAAAAGCACCTGGTCCATTGTTTGAGCTGGGTCTTTGAACCAGAAAGACCCGTGATTGGAGACACCGACGAACCGAACCCGACCAGTGGCCTTAAGTTCCTGCATGGCTTGGTGAAACCCGGGGGTTTTGAGTGTTTCCACCCGTTCCGGCATATGCATCATCAGACAATCGACATAATCGGTTTCCAGCTCTTCCAGGCAGCGATGGGCCCGGCGGAGAAAGCTGGCGCAGGATTCGTTGGGCTTCTTGACTAAGAGCTTGGTACTGATGAAAATCGATTTTCTGTCCCTGCCTTTAATGGCTTTAGCCACCACCCGGTGATGCCCGGGATATTCTTCAGCTGTATCGATGTAATTAACGCCGGCTTCCAGGGCGGCTCGCAGGACACCTTCGTCTTGGATGGCTCCGGCGGCAATATCCGAGACTTTAAAGCCCGTTCTTCCCAGTGGGCGATATTCTTTTATTCGTGGCCAGGCGGTTTTTTTATCGCTGACCGGCTCTTCCTGGAATTGGCCTGACGGGAAAGACCATCCCAGCCCAGCTAATCCCAGGAGGGATGTCTGGAGGAAATTTCTTCTTTTTAGTTTTGGGTGAAAGGGCATGTTACCTCCCATAAAATTGTTTTATTTATTGTAAAGGATAATAGAAAGATTGTCCTAAAAAATTTTTAATAAAAATAGGAGAGATTATAGAGTGTATAAGTAGAAGAAGCACTTTGATGGTCGGGCTAGCTTTTGGAGAAACGAGAGGCTTTAATTATCGATTAATTTTAAAAATTTACGTTTATCTCCAGGCTGAGTAACTCGACAGAAAAAGTTTTAAATATTTAACTTGCAATATCCATGAGAATAATGTATATTAAACTCATAAACAATATAGCTTCTTTAGAAGGGGCTTGGAGGAAAGATGAAAAAGAAATGGTCCCCGCCTTTGTTAATCGTTCTGGTTCGGGGGAATACGAGTGAATGGGTGCTGGGGAATTGTAAATATCAATATGGTACTGGTCCTGAACAGGCAGCGACTGGCTGTATGAATGTCACGGGAAATGCTGCCTGCCGGGGGCATTGCAAAACTTGATTTTAATCTAAAAATAATTTTCTCTCTGCCTGTCTCTTGAAAGAAAGTCTTCGTCGAGAACCTTGTAAATTAATTAATTATTTGACTGGACGTAGAGTTTTTGACCGGGATATATTTTCGACCGTCGTGATAAACCGTTCAATTTCAGCAATAATTCCAGACTCATACCGAATTTCTGGGCGATTTTGTAAGGAGTATCACCTCTCTGAACAACATATACCCGGGCTCCTTCAGGAAGGCCCTGCTGGATAATGAGTTTCTGACCGACGCGCAAGATATTACTTTTGAGGTTATTCATCTGTTTAATCCGGGCGACTGAGGTGTTAAAGGCGCTGGCTATCCGATACAGACTATCACCCCGCTGGACAATATAGACGAGTTTTTCTCCTTCTTTAATCAGGTTCATAGAAGCTGCTCGCCTGGCTGTGTATCTTACTCTTGATGGAATCTTGAGTCTTTGTCCGGGGCGGATTAAATGAACACTTCGAAGCCGGTTTAAACGGGCGATAGCTGAAATTGATGTGCGATACCGGCGGGCGATCGTCGAGAGAGTCTCCCCGCGGCGGACATAGTGGATGACGTAGGTTGCTTCAGGCGGAATCCAGCGGGAGACATTATCCAGCACGGCCAATACCTTCTGACCATAGCCAGGAGGAACTCGCAGGGAATAAGGTTGGTCAGGGGTTGATTTGTGACGAAGTTCGGGATTCAGTTCTTCCAGGGTTTTGCTGGCCACACCAATATTTTTAGCCAGGGTAGAAAGTTTGACGGGTTTGTTGATTTCGATAACTTCAAATTCCAGCGGCGGGTCAGGCTGTGGTAGGTTGAAACCATATTTTTCCGGATTATTGATGATTAAGAGGGTGGCGATGAAGCGGGGAACAAAACGGGCGGTTTCCCGGGGGAGCATAATGTAGAGATCCCAGAAGTTATCGAGATAATTGATTCGTTGGGCCTGGATGACTTTTTGGACCCGGAACTCACCGCAGTTATAAGCCGCCAGAGCAGTCGTCCAATCTCCGAAGAAAGAGTGCAATTCCTTAAGATACTGAACGGCGGCGCGGGTGGATTTAATGAAATCCATCCTTTCATCAACCCAGCGATCTCGTTTTAAACCGAACCGATAGCCGGTGGAAGATATAAATTGCCACAATCCCAGAGCTCGAGCCCGCGAATAAGCGTTAACTTTGAAACCGCTTTCAATAAGAGGCAGCCAGGATAATTGTTCGGGGAGGCCTTCCCGTCGGAGTTCTTCTAGGATAAGATGCCGATAGCGGCCGGAGCGGCGATAGGCAGCTTCAAAATATTTCCGTTCTTTCGTCTGGAAATTTTTTATTTCGGCCAGGACATATTTATTTTCTTCGAGAGGGATGCTTCGATGATTGTCAATCACCGCACTGATCCGGGAGGCATAAATTTCCTGAATCCGCCGGGAAATAAGGAGGCGAAGGTCGTTTTTGTCCTGGATAAGAGGTGAGTCGGGCGGCAGGTCAGCTTTAAGTAAAAGACTGTAAGCTTCATCCAGAGCCAGGAGAGCTGTATCCAAGTCCCCTTTATCCCAGGCGGTCTGGGCATCTTGGTAGGCTTGCCAGGCTAATTCCAGACAGGTGGCCGGATCTTTGACCGGCGTATCTTCCTGCAGGCTGGCAGCAGTAGCGTCTTCTTTTGCCTGTTTTTCGTCCTGGGATCGACCAGATTTATTTTCTGTCGAAGATATGGCTTCAGCTGAGGCGGTGGTTTCTTTTTCCAGCGAAGAAGTGGTGGCTGATTCATCGCTGGGTTTTTTGGAGGCTGCTTGTTCTTTCTGTTCCGGAGTTGGAGTAGCCGGAGAGGCTTCTTTTTCTGGCTGTAGAGATGGCTGGGGCGAGGAAGAGCAACTCCAAAAAGAGAGGAAGAGACAGGCAAGGGGCAGGAGAAGAGCGGTTATTATAAATTTATTATTTTTCACTGGTTATGAGCTTGTATTTATACCATCACTGGTTATTTAAGTCAATTTTGGAGAGGTAGTTTATTTTTTTAAGAGACATCCAATTGCTATAATCTTCGGTCCGGGGGAATTATTTTTTCTTAAGTCGATAGGTTATTTTTCCGGGGCGTGGCTTTTCCTCGCGGGGATGGGGTCGAAAGATAACCTTGGAGGGCCGCAGCCGGTTGCGTCGCCAGTATTTTTGGAGGACTTGGAGGAGGGGATTGTTGTCAAGATTGGTGTGGTTGTTGGGGTTGGCACCATGGCGATAATCAAAAGCGTCAATCTCCCGATTATAGGGAGGCCAACAGGGATTCCAGACCCAGATAGCGTGATTGATATTTTTTTTCTCCAGGAGATCTATTTCGTCGTCCAGAAAATTTTTAGCACCAGGGGCCCAGCGGACCACACCATATTCATTGGCGGCCACCGGATGGGACCAGCGAGATTTGAACTCGTCCACGATGGAGAAGAAATCACCTAGCCAATCCTTATTGAAATCTTCAGGCTGTCCATCATCGTCGGTGTCGAATCGTCCTGGATAAAAGTAACCAGACTCGCCTGGTTCCTGGTGAGTATAAAGATAGGGAGAATACTGATGAAAGACGTAAACAATACCGGGGGCAGCGGCTGGTTGAAGGTAAGGCAACCAGGTCAGGGAACCGTAGGACATGGCTTCGACCAGAATAGGCGTAGATGGATCAACTTCTCTAATAGCCTTGATTATCCGGGGAAACAATTGATTCCAGTCAAAGAGGGTTCCTCCATAAGACCGGTAAAATTCCTCCGGGTCCCAGAGGTTAAGCCAGATTTCGTTGGCATTGGGCTCAACCATAAGATCGTAACCCACAATCGCTGGATGATAGCGGTATCTCCTGGCGGTGAAGCGCCACATAGCTACCCAGGCATCCTGGGCCGCCTGGTCGATCCAGATAAGGTCGTTGTAATAACTGGCATCGAACCAATCTCCGTCTTCTCCCCAGAAAAAGGTGAATTCGCTTCGGCCCGGTCCAGTGCGGAATGAAATCACGGCAAAAAGATCAGCCTGATGGATCATCTCGAGTAGCCGGTCGAGATTGGCGATTATTTTCTCATCGGGGTGATAAGGCGGCTTCTCTGAAAAGAGACCGGGGTGGGAAATGTTGACCAAATTGGCGCCCATGGAGGCCAGAGCGGCAAAATCTTCCTGGGTATAAGGTGGACCAACGGGCCCCTGTCCTAAGAACACCGGACCATCGAGTTCCGGATAGACCCGTCGCTGATAAATATTGGCTCCGCGGAGCTTTGTTTCCCCCCGCCAGAGGTCCCATTTGGAGAGAATTAAGTAATCCTCTGATTTTAAACTCCCGAATAGACCTATTCCGGTTAGAAAAATGATGAGTAAAATTGCCTTTTTTCTCACAATTTTAATTTATTCTTTTTCATCGGGCGAATCAATGGCGGCTGGTCCTTTCAATATAAGATATAAGTTCGTCAAATGGCCATCGTAAGTAATTCTGCCTTTCGAATGATTTTTTCTTCTTTGAAAAGAGTGGACGATAGCTTCTTTCTTAAATCAAAAATTGCAAATGAAATTGTCTGCTGGCAAGAGCACTGGAATAAGTTAAACGAAATGTAAACTCTAACAAAAAAGTAGGAAGGTCAAATGTGAAAACCTTACCGCCTTGCTTCCCAATCCCCTTCACGAAAAACCACTTAATCAAGGACACATAAGGCAAAACAAAACTACCGAAACCCTCAACCCAAGAGGTTCAAGATGGATCCAATCATTGAATAGAAAAACCAGCCACAAATGCCCTCAGGAATATCCCACCCTCTTTTCATCTGTCATCCAGAATTCATACTGGGCCAAGTGCTCTACTTGGGGAAAGTAGGTAAATATTCTGGCTTCTGTCTTGGCGCTACTAGGAGCGACCGGAATTAACCTTTTGGTGCCAAGCCCAGGCGGTCTGGATGATGGTTGCCAGGTCGGAGTAGTGAAGCTGCCAGCCTAGCCTTTTGATCGCCCGTTCGCGAGAAGCCAAGAGAATAGGTACATCGCCCTTTCGTCGAGGTTGGGGCGCATAATTTAGTTTTAAGCCGGTGATTTCTTCAGCCTGCCGAATAACCTCGAGGACAGAATATCCCTTGTTGGTTCCCAGGTTGATGAAGTCGGCCTGGATTTCTCGGGAGAGGAGTTTTTTTAAAGCCAGTACATGGGCTGTCGCCAGATCAGTGACATGGATGTAATCCCGGATGGCTGTGCCGTCGGGGGTGGGAAAGTCAGTGCCGTAAAGATGAAATTCCTCTTTTCGGCCCAGGAGAGTGAGCAGGATATTTGGGATAAGATGGGTTTCCGGCTCGTGCATTTCACCCAGTTCTCCCTCCGGGTCAGCGCCGGCGGCGTTGAAATAACGCAGAGAGATGAATTCCAGACCATAGGCCCGGGTGTAATCTTTGAGGATTATTTCGACAAAGAGCTTCGTCTGGCCGTAAGGATTGGCCGGGGAAAGGGGGTGATCCTCAGGAATAGGGATTTCTTGGGGTTCGCCGTAGACCGCGGCGCTTGAGGAAAAGATGAATTTCTTTGTTTTGCTTTCCAGCATGGCCTCCAGCAGGTTGAGACTGGTCAAGAGATTATGCTGATAATATTTCTGGGGATTTTGATAGGATTCACCAACCTGAATCAATGAAGCGAAATGAATCACTGCCTCAATTTTATAAGAGGAAAAGACTTCCTTTAATGTTTTTTTATCCCGTAAATCTCCCCGGATAACCTGCCCTCCAACCAGGAGTTCCTCCCGCCCAGAAGAGAAATTGTCCAGGATAACCACCTCATATCCTTCCCGGAGGAGTTGTTTGACGGTGTGGGAGCCGATATACCCCGCTCCACCCGTAACCAGAATAGCCATTTGCTTTACCTCTGACTTTTTTTGGGTGCTTTCTCTTTTTTCTCCTGACGGCCTCTGGTCTTTTCGACTATTTTTTGGGCTATTTTTAAGCCTTCTTCCAGGGTTTGGAATTCATTATCCAGCTGAAGTTCGTAAATTTTTTTCAGGATTTTTCCCATGGCGGGGCCTGGTTCAACTCCCAGAGGAAGCAGATGCCGTCCCATAATGATGGGTTTAATCGTTTCCCGGGAGACGTTTAATTCTTCGAATTTTTCTTTAAGCCATTGGCCTTCCCGGTCGAGATCACTTATTGGTTGCGGTGAACGTCCGCTCCGGTCAGCTACATCGAGAAGAATCAACAGCTCTATTTCACCGTCAACATCGGCCGCCAGCCGATTCAACGCTTTGCGAGTGATTACTTCCCGGTTTTGCCACAACTCGGAGGGGCGATGGTGGCAGCGGATAAGATTAAGGGTGATGGTGCGGACATCAACTCCTTCCCAGGAGAAGAGCTTCATTCGATCAAAAGCCTTGGCCGTAATTTTTTCACCCAGGATATCATGTCTTTTATTGGTTAGGACCAGACGGCCGTTTTTGTATTCCCAATCAGCAGTGCGTGGCTTGCCGACGTCATGAAAAAGAGCCGCCAGAAGGAGGCAGAGAGTTTTAGGGCGGGAAAGCTTGAATTTCCGGCCCAGGCGGGCGGCCTGATCGACGGTGATCAGAGTATGGGGCCAGACCGTGTGGTGACCAAATTCGTCGGTTTCCGGATGAAAGAGAGCATCCTGGATAGCCAGGGTAAGCTGGTAAAGCTCAGGAAAGAGTTGTTTCAGCACCCCGAGTTTAAAAAACTCCTGAAGTCCCCGGGAAGGATCGCTTGAGTTAAGCAGAAGACGGAAAAGCTCGTCATTAATCCGTTCCTGGCTGAGGCCCTGAAGATCAATTTCCTGAGCGAGTTCATAAATGGCTGCATCAATGGAAAAATGCAGAATGGAGGCGAAGCGGGCGGCTCGTAACACCCGCAGCGGATCTTCAGGGAAGGCCTCCGGGTTGGTCATCCGCAGGATTTTCTTATCAATATCCGCGCGGCCGTGGAAAGGGTCGAAGAGCCGACCGTCGGCCAGACGAAGAGCGATGGAATTACATCTGAAGTCACGGCGGGACAGATCCCGTTCCAGCGGGAGATGGGGGTCAGTGATAATCTTGAAGTCTTTATGGGTTCTTTGACGAGTTTCTTTAGGTTGATCAATCCGGGGAAGGGCAATATCATAGGTTTTCCCTTCCCGGGTGAATTTGATCACACCAAAACTTTTCCCGACTAAATCCACCCGGCCATGAGGTTTGAGTTTAGCCACAATCTCCTCAACTGGATGTTTCAGGATGAGAATGTCAACGTCCTCAGACGGGTCTTTTCTTAAATAATCCCTGATGAATCCCCCGACGGCATAAACGTCCTCTCCGAAAAGCTTCAGAAAAAGAGCCTTATCCCGAAAGTCAACCTGTAGATAATCCATCAATTAAGCTATTGTAAACTCCAGTTAACATTTAAGCAAGCCACCAGGAATTTTATTTCTTTTGCTGGGGCAGCTTAGTTAGTTTTATTTTTTTCTTTGACGACACGCAGGCCAGTGTAAGCTAGGGGAGGAGTGTATTTAGTCTTCTTATCCTCAGGAGCCCAGGCACACCGACCAACGGCCTGACCCTGGCCCCGTTCATTAACCGCCCATTCGGCCACATTGCCTCCCAGACCAAAGATTAATTTTTCTCCGGTGGGGGAGAAATAGTCGACCGGGAGAAGAAGATTCAATTTTTCTTTTTTCTCCACCAGTTGCTGGAGCTGGCGGGCGTCATCGTAATTCAGGGTGTAACCGGCCCAGTAATCAAGAGTGTTGCCAGTTTTGGCTTTTTTGGCCAAGGCTTCCAGTTCATCTACGCGAGGAAGGCGATACTTTTCCCCGGTTAACCGGGAGAGCCAGCGGACATACTCCTGGGCCTGAGCAAAAGAAAGACCGCTTACCGGGAGATTGGCTGTTCCGGGGGTGAAGTGGTATGAAGGCTCAAAAGCGGCCCACTGAGCCCGGGTGACTTCAAATCGGCCGATTTCGAGGGACTGGCCATTAACTTCAACCTGAACTGTTTCTGGGATGAGTTTCTTTTTCACTAGCCGGCCGAAAGCGCCGTTGACTCGGGAAAAAGCCAGTTTTTTGAGGGCTATGTCCAGAGGTGAGTTTTTTTTCAGGGATTCGTTTTGAGGCTGGAGGGTTTTAAAGAAATATTTATCAAACCAGGCCAGTTCTTCGGTAATTTTGCGGCGCTGATGGGAGAGTTTGCGGAGGCCATGGGGTTCGCCGGGAAAGACAATGAAGCGGACCGGGGCCAAGCCAATTTGCTGGAGGGCCCGGTAGTATTCCCAACCCTGTTCGTAAGGAACATTGGTGTCTTCGGTGCCATGGAAAATAATTGTGGGAACTTTCATGTGCTGGAGGTGGAAGAGGGGGCTTTTCTCAATGTAGTGATCCAGGTGTTCCCAGAAGGGTCCCTTGAAGTAGTAATTATCAAAGCTCACCCCGAAAGCGCAGTTGCCGTAGTCGCTGATCCAGTTGACATCGGCTGCACCAACCCCCGCCGTTTTTATCCGTTTGGTCCAGACAGAGAGGGCCACCGTCAGGATGCCGCCGTTTGACCAGCCCATGGCCGCAACTTTATCCGGGTCAACGAAGCCTTTTTTAACCAGATAGTCAATCCCTTTAAGCATATCGGGAAGTTCATATTCGTAGTAATGGCCTTTGATTGATTCAGCAAATTTCTGGCCATAGCCTCCCGAGCCGTGATAGTTGGGGCGGAGGACGAAAGCTCCCCGTTGGGCCATAAGATTGGGATAGGCCGCCCAGGATTCCCGAAAAGCGTCCATATCTACGCCTGTTGGCCCACCGTGAATCATTAGAATGAGCGGGTAACGTTGGCCGGGTTGGTAATCATGGGGATAATAAAGCAGGCCTTCAATTTCTTCATTAAGGGCTCCCACCCAGCGGATGACTTCGGTTCGGGCCATCTTTTTGTTTTTTAAGTGGGAGTTGAGTTCAATCAGTTGAGTGACGGGATGAAGCTGATTCCTTTCCAGACGACCGAAATACCATTGAGGAGGCGTGGAGGCTGTGCTGAACTGGTAAACCGCTAGATCTTTTGTCCGATGGAGAACCAGACGGTAGAGATTAGCGGCATGCTTCCCTTCGAGGTCTTCGTAGGAAAAATTTGTTCCTTGCCGGTAATACCGCCGCCATTTAGGCCGGGCTCCGTTAGCTAATGAAGCCACAAAGCCGTCTGGCCTCACCTGAAAGCCGAGATAGAAAAGACCCCAATCCCAATCCAGATTTATTTCATGATATTTTCTGGTTTTAAGGTCGAAGTAATAAAGGAAATCAGCGCCGGGCCCTTCGTGGACATAATCGGAAGTCCTGGTAACGGAAAAATAAAACCCCTGGTTATTGAGATCCCAGGCAAACATGTTGGGTTTGAACCTGGGATCAGGAAAGATTTCCTCACTTTTTCTGGTTTCAAGATTCAGCAAGAAGAATTTGGGTTTGATTTTTTTATCCACCCCGTAGCGGACGCTCTGGTTATGACGGGTGATAACCCATTTTTTGTCAAAGGAAAGGGCCAGGGAAGTTATCTGATCTTTATTGGTGGTCAATCTTTCCAGCTGATTGGTTTTCAAATTAAGGATAAACAGACGAAAAGGAGGCATATGCTCTTGGTCTTCGACGACATAGGCAGTGTCTTTTCTTTTTTTCTTTTCCTCCTCCCGGAGAGTTCTTTTCTCTCTGGCCACCAGAAGCAGTCGGTTTTCATCCAGCCACTCGAAACTCCGCACCCCGAAGGGCAACCGGGTGATGGGCTGCGGTTCACCACCGGGAAATTCAAAAAGCCAGAGCTGGGAACCGGAAATATCCTTGGCCTCTGGAATTTTCCGGGAGCTGAGGAAGGCTACTTTTTCTCCGGAGGGAGACCAGCGGGGACTGAATTCACTCTCATCGCCTCGGGTAAGTTGAATGGTAGTGGGTTTTTCGGCTAATCGGGTCAGGAAAAGATGACTTACCCGACCGTCTTTTTTCTGATGAGGAATGGATTTAACCCAGATGACCCAGTTGCCGTCAGGTGAAATAGCCAGCCCGGAGGCGTTTTCTTGCAGGATGACGTCGTCCACCTGCCAAGGTTTCTGGTCCGGAAGAGAAGAAGAAGCAGCAATGTCCTCGGGAAGAAGTGATAAGAATATAAAGAGGACGAGTCCTACCCCGAGAATAAAAAATGTTTTTCTCATGGACGTCTCCCTTCTTTTTAATTTATATTTTAACTTTTTTTTAATTTTTTAGTTCCCTTCAATATAAATTTTCAGCTGGTTAATTTTACCTGACCGCCAACAGGTCTGACTTCAACTAAGTACCTGAGTAATGGCTCCTTTTTCAACAAATAAAGTTAGGGAAAAAGATTGGGAAACTAATTGTTTTGTGCCGGAGAAGAGTTTTGGAGCCACTTTTGTTTTCTCCTGGGGAAGAAAATCATCTCCCTTCCAAAAACTCAAGAAACCTCCTGCTCGATTGGAAGAGTTGGAACCTGTTTGCTCCCGTCTGCTTGCTTCCTCCCACAATTAAAGTTTATTTTTGTCTCTCCACTCTTTCTCTTGATTGTGGCCGGGAAAAAGAATGGGTATCTTTAAAAAAACTACTCAGAGAATTTTTTCAGAAGATCAGCCACAGCCTCTTTATGAACCATAAAATTGAGCATTTTTAGACGAATGTAATCGTCGCGGTAGAAATAGTAACCTTTGAACTGCCCCCGGTGAGCTCCCCCGCCGGAATCCTTGATTAAAAACCAGGTGTGATCGCCGCGCTGAGTATAGCCCACGGCATGAATAGCGTGGTCATCAAAAGAGGTCTTATTGTAGAAGCGGAATTCCCGACTGTCCTGGTCTATTAGCGAGGGCAGGATATCAAAAGTGGGGACAAGAGCCACGTCTTCTTCCCCGTAAATCCCCGGTTCAGAGACATCTCCGCCCAGAGCAACGGTGTAGCCCTTTTCCAAGGCGTGGATAATCGCCTGATAGAATTCATCCAGAGGAACGTTGTAGTAGTCCTGGCTGTGCCACCAGTTGTCGGGCACTTTGAATTCGCCTTTAGTGTAAAAGGGAAGATATTTAAAAGAGATAAAACAGACGTAATCATCCAGGGGGAGTTGTAAGACCTTATCCAGATATTCTTTGGGGGTCATTTCCTGGCCGTTAACTGTAATTTTCTCGGGTGGTTTGCCCAGATGTTTGTTGAGAATTGATTTGATGTAAGCGATGGCCTGGTCTTCATCCCAGTACTCATTCTGGCGGCAGAATTCCAGATAGTTTTTGATTTCGCGGAAAAGTTTGGAATGATCGTGTTCAGTCTGGCCATTAAGAAGACCGGTGTAGGCTTCAGCCGGCACAGCTCCATATTGTTTCATCCGGGCGATGACCGCATTGTGTTCAGAACCCTGGCCCAAGAACGATTTGCCTTTCTCCCGAATGAAGCGACGAGCTTTCTCCACGTATTCCCAGTAAACGGTGTACATCTCAGAGAGTTTTATTTCTCCTCGGCCGAGACGCTTCAGTTCCGATTCCAGAAAAGAGGTGGTAGCGAAACACCAGCAAGTGCCGGTTCGGTACTGGCGGATAGGCGGGAAATGGAAATACTGGGTGAATTCCTCCAGAGAGGTGGGTTTGTCAATCTGAGAGAAATCTAGAGAAAGGAATTGCCGTTTTTTTCCTCGATATTCACGGGTGCGGTAGATAGCCACATCTTTTGCCTGAATTTCTTTCTCCCCGATTTTAATGACTACCTTGGCGGCCGGCTGTTGCTTTTCTTGGGGAGCACAGGAGACAATGAGCCAGCTGGCCAGAAAAACAAAAAGGATTACAGGAATAATGGACGCTTTTTTCTTCATCATGCCCTCCTGGTTAAAAATATATATTTTTTTCCTTTCAAAGGTGGATTGGGAGAGATGATTTTGACTTTTGATCTGAATAAGTGGACTGGCGGCCCCTCTTTTCTCTGGCTGGAAAAAAGGAGCCACCTCGCCTGTTTCAGAAATCGCCACCTATCTTTGTCCTCAAATATTTCTTAATCCATCAAAAATTACAATTAAGGTATTTTATTCTTCTGGCAGCTCCTATTTGATTTTTACTCCCAAGTTATAGCACATAAAAGCATATTCATCAGCTGTGACGTCGATCATTTTGGTGGTACTACTGGCGCCGTGACCCGACCGGGTTTCAATCCTGATCAGCACTGGATTGGGACCTTTATTCTTCTCCTGGAGGGTAGCTATAAATTTATAGGAATGGGCTGGCACAACCCGGTCGTCATGGTCAGCTGTGGTGACCAGAGTAGCGGGATAGCTGACCCCGTCTTTAATATTGTGGAGCGGTGAATAAGAATAGAGATTGCGGAAATGCTCTTCGTCATCACTGGAGCCGTACTCGACCACCCAGCCCCAGCCTACCGTGAATTTATGATAACGCAGCATATCCATCACCCCCACGGCCGGCAAAGCCACTTTGAACAGATCGGGGCGCTGAGTCATAGCGGCGCCTACTAATAAGCCTCCATTGGAACCACCGGCAATGGCTAATTTATCTGGTGAGGTGTAGCCTTCTTTGATCAGATATTCAGCGGCGGCAATAAAGTCATCAAAGACATTTTGCTTATTCAGGAGCATCCCCGCTCGGTGCCATTCTTCGCCATACTCCCCGCCACCGCGGAGATTAGCCTGAGCATAGACGAATCCATTTTCCAGCAGAAATATTCTCAGGGCACTGAAATAGGGGAGCAGACTGATGTTAAAGCCGCCATATCCATAAAGAAGAGTGGGATTACGGCCATTTTTGTTTAATCCTTTCTTGTGAACGATAAACATCGGGACCCGGGTGCCGTCTTTGCTTTCGTAAAAAACCTGGGTGGTGACGTAATCTTCGGGGTTAAAAGTAATTTCTGATTTCCGGAATATTTCTGACTGACCGGTTTCGACATTATATTTGAAAATGGTGGGGGGATAGGTGAAGGAAGTGAAGGTGTAGAAAAGAAGTTTATCTTCTTTTTTGCCGTAGAAACCAGAAGCTGTTCCCAGGGCAGGTAGTTCGATTTCCCGAATCAGTTTTCCCTGGAGATCATACTGGAAGATCTGGGAGTGGGCGTCTTTGAGATACCGGCAGAAGAGATAACCGCCGGCGGTATTGGCTTGATTAAGGACATTCTCCTTTTCCGGAATAATCGTCTGCCAGTTTTCTTTAGCCGGCCGGGCGGGATCAATCAGAACGACCCGATATTTTGGAGCGTCAATATTGGTGTAAACCAGGAATTTGTCACCGAGATTATCCACAACATAGCTGTCATTGGAGAAGCCGGTAATAAGAGGCTTAAAGTTAATTTTCCCTTTTCCCAGTGGGGCATAATAAAGTTCATTGCCACTGGTGCCTTCTGAAACCGACAGAATGAGATAACGACCGTCTTCAGTCACGTCAACGCCAAAATAACGGAAAGGATGTTCTTTATCTTCGTAAACCAGAATATCTTTTTCCTGGGGATCGCCCAGACGATGATAAAAGATTTTCTGGAATTTATTCTGGGCTTTGAGTTCTTCGCCGGGTTGGGGACGATCATAGCCGCTGTAAAAAAAGCCATCTTTCCACCAGGCTGCTCCACTGAATTTGACCCACTTAATGACGTCAGGTAATTCCCGCCGGCTGGCTATTTCCATAATGTGGATTTCGCGCCAGTCAGAGCCTGCTTCCGAGCGGGAGTAAGCCACGTAGCGATCGTCACGGGAGAAGCCAATTAAAGAGATTCTGACTGTGCCGTCGGGAGAGAGTTTATTGGGGTCGATGAAGACTTCCGGCTCACCTTCTAGACCTTCTTGGATATAGAGAACTGACTGATTCTGTAGCCCCTCGTTCTTATAAAAGAAGTAATATTTTCCTGCCCGGAAAGGACTTGAATACTTGGGATAATCATAGAGTTCGAGTAGTCGTTGGCGTATTTTTTCTCGGAACGGGATTTGTTCCAAATAACTAAAAGTAACTTTGTTTTGAGCTTCCACCCATTTCTTGACTTCTTCGGAGTTGATTTCTTCCAGCCAGCGGTAAGGATCGGCCACTTTAACCCCAAAATAATCATCGACGATATCGACTTTCTTTGTTTGAGGGTAGGTGACTTCAATTGCTGGAAACCCTTTTTCTTTTTGGCAGGTGGCCAGATTAAGAACCATGACCAGAACAAAAAAGAGGGCAACTAATTTCTTGTTCATAAACACCTCCTTGTGAGCGGGCTCTATTTTAATTTTTAAATTATTGGTTGCCTTCTTGCCAGAGAACAGGTCGGATAATTCCGGCCAGATTTTTCTCCGCCAGAAATTGATTAAAGGCAGGCAGATCTTCGGCCAGAATTTTCCGGTAGCGCTTTTTCTGAACTTCCAGCCGTTCGCATAAAACAGCGAAGACTTCCTTCTGCTGCTGATTGGGGGCAAAGTCGGCCAGTTTGGAGACATCTTCCGCCAGCACGGAGAATTTGCAGTAAAGTTTATGAGGATAACGGAAGGATTTCGAGTCACCCTCTGCCAGGATATGCTGGAAGAGTTCGTCTTCGACACTGCGTAATTTCTGGTTGAATTCGTCGATAGCGGTCAGGATTTGTTGCTTATCAGGGGTGGCCCTGACTACTTCTTTTAAATCAACCAGTTGCTTTCTCATCCATTCAATTTCGTTGATCATATCCGAGACGGTATTGAGTTTGGCTCTGATCTGTTTCTGGAAAGCTTCCTGGGCTTTGATGTCGTCCAGCGTCCCGGCTGAATGAGGATCCTTGCGGACTTCCAGGTGCTGGATGTATTCCTGACCGTCCACGGTCAGTTTTATGGTATAGGTTCCAGGAGAAACAAGAAAACCCCGGAAACCGCCATAGGTTCCCCAGCTTAAGATGGGATACCAGCCCTCTCTTTCCCAGAGGAGGTGAAACCGCTTTTCTTCCACCACATGAGGATTTCCAGGCGGTTTGGTCCGCAGTTTGGCCTGCCTGGCGGGATAATGACGGAGATTCCAGGTCACCCGGTTAATGCCGGTGTGTTTAGTTCCTCGCAGAGTATTGACCAGCTCTCCTTTTTCATCCAGGATGGTTATTTTGACTTCTCCCCGGGGGACTTCCCTGAGGTAATAGTTAATATAAGCCTGGGGAAAGACACGGGGGCCGCCGACCCGGTTATGAAGCCGGTAAGCCGGGCGGGGCCGGAAGAAGTGGACTTTTTTATCCAGGATTTCTTCGGTTAATTGCTGGAGGGGCGTGATATCATCCATAATCCAGAAGCCGCGGCCGTAGGTGCCGACTACCAGGTCGTTAAAGTGGGTCTGGACCACCATGTGGTGCACCGGCGCATGAGGCAGGTTGTTCTGCAGCGGCAGCCAGCTTCGACCATCATCAAAAGAAATATAAATGGCGTTTTCGGTACCAAGATAGAGCAGTCCGGGCCGCACCGGATCTTCATGGATCCAGTGGCAGTAGGAAAACACGCTCCGGGGAATATTGGAGCTGATGGAAGTCCAGGTTTGGCCATAATCAGTTGTTTTATAAACATAGGGGTCACGATTATTCATCTGATGAAAATCCACGGTCAGATAAGCTTTTCCCTTAACGTGTTTGGAAGGTTCAATATTAGATATTGTTCCCCAGGGGGGGAGGTTGGGAATATTTTTAGTGACATTGGTCCAGGTCTTCCCGCCATCCCGGGTCAGGTGAACCAGACCATCATTCGAGCCGACCCAGATGACGCCTTCTTCCAGGGGAGATTCGGCGATGGCGAAGATGCAACAGCCGTATTCCACCGCCAGATTATCCCGGGTGAGTCCTCCGGAAGGCCCCAGTTTGGTGGGATCGTTGGTGGTCAAATCAGGACTAATAATTGTCCAGCTGCGGCCACCGTCAGTGGTTTGGTGAACAAACTGACTGCCGACATAGACTTTATTGTGGTCGTGAGGGGAAATGTGGATGGGAAAAGTCCAGTTAAACCGAAACCTGACTGCAGCGGCATGGGACCCGTAAAGTGATTCCGGCCAGACATGAGCTGTGGTGATATGTCCGGTGCGGTAATCAGCCCGCTCCAGCATGGCGTTGTAGCTGCCCCCCCAGACGATATTGGGATCCACCGGGTCGGGTATGACAAAACCGCATTCACCGCCAGCAGTAGCTTCCCAGAGGTTTCTGGTGGGCGAGAAACCTCGGCCGCCACCTGAACCAGTACTAGGGCCTTTGTAGGCCACTCCATCCTGGCGACCTCCGTAGACATAATAGGGAATCTGATTATCGACTGCCACATGATACATCTGGGCCACGGGCAGACTAATCCGTTTCCAGGTTTTACCCCGATTTAAAGTAATGATGGCTCCGCCATCGTCACTGATCATCATCCGGTCAGGATTCAAGGGGTCGGCCCAGAGATCATGACAATCACCACTCCAAGGGACGACTTCTGTAGTATAGCCGCCGTCCAGGGTGATACTCATACTGTTGGCGGCAAAATAAACTTCATTTTCATCAGCGGGATTGACCATAATCCGGGAAGCGTAATGAGGGCGTTCATTGAGGAGGCGGTTATAGCTGATCAGAGTCCAGTTCTCGCCGCCGTCGCTGGAGCGCCAGAGAACCCCCCGGTTAGGATGACCGGTTTCGATTAGCGCATAAACCACCTGTGGATTACTGGGAGCAATCGCCAGACCGACTTTGCCGATGGGTGGATCAGGGAGACCGTGGCCGGTTAATCTTTTCCAAGTGTCACCACCGTCAGTCGATTTCCAGATGCCGCCGTTGGGTCCGCCGCTTTCACGACCCCAGGTTCTGATAATCAAAGGCCACATTCCGGCAAAAAGGATACGGGGATTGGTGGGGTCCATGGCGATTTCGAAACAACCGGTGTTTTCATCGACGAAAAGCACATGCTCCCAGGTTTTACCGCCGTCTCTGGTGCGAAAAACGCCTCTTTCTTTCTGAGGACCGTAACAGTGGCCCATAGCCGCCACATAGACAATATCGGGATTTTGGGGGTGGATGATGATCCGACCGATTCGGCCGGTTTTTTCCAATCCCATATGCTGCCAGGTCTTGCCGCCGTCAGTGGATTTGTAAACACCGTTGCCAATGGAAATATTACTTCGGACAAAGGCTTCTCCAGTGCCGGCCCAGATGATGTTGGGATCCGAAAAAGCCACAGCCAGGGCTCCGATGGATTGAGCGGGTTGATCGTCGAAAATGGGTTCCCAGTGTTCCCCACCGTCGGTTGATTTCCAGATGCCGCCTGAGGAGGCGCCGATATAATAGGTCAAGGGATCTCCAGGGACACCAACGACCGCGGCAGTTCGGTTTCCGGGAGGACCAATATGGCGATACCGGAGAGCTCGATAAACATCAGGCGTTATTTTTTTGGCTAAGACTAAGGAATTGATAAAGGCTAATCCCAAACCAAGAAGAGTTATACACAACCATTTTTTTGGGGAGAAATTCATTAATAACCTCCATTAAAAATGGGCCGATATTTTAATAGTAATCGGGGAAACGAAAAGTCCGTGCCGGATAATTGGTCAAGATAAGAATGGAGGAGAAGTGGTTGCGCGTTGTTCAACCAAGAAAAACCAACCTGTAATTTTTTCCCCGGGGTTGTTCGAAAGGAAAGTAATTTTGGGTGGAGATGACTGCCAATGACAAATAATAAACGGCGCTTGATAAAATAAGATGTATTCACTTCCGATAAAATATTTTAAACTTCTGGAGAATAAATACAAGAGAAAAAACTCTTGAGACTCGTTAAGTTCGGGGTCATCGCAATTTTGGCTCCTTTTATAAAAAAATTGCCAGGAATCAATTTTTTTGTTTCTCCGGGTGGAAAAATTTTAAAAAGAAATATATTATCCCTAATGGTTGATGTTTATTGTCCGGCGTGGTGAAAGATGGATTTTCCTGAAATGGTCAAAGGATACCTAAGTTAAGTCTTTCCCTTGGATATTTTTTATTCAAGGAGAAGAAAAATTAGAGAGTAGCAAAAGGTCAAAGGAGAATGGCTATGGCCGAGGATAAATTTAGTTTGGGCTTGGATTTTGGCACAAATTCGGTGCGGGCCTTGATTGTTGAAGTGGCCACTGGTCGAGAAGTGGCCACAGCGGTGGAAGAATACGAGTCCGGGGAGGTGGGTGTCATCCTGGATTCCAAGGACCCCAACCTTGCCCGCCAGGATCCAGCTGATTATTTAAAGGCAATGAGCCGGGTGATTCCCCGAACTATTCAGCAAGCCCGGCAAGAGGATACTTATTTCTCCCCGGAGAAGATTATTGGCATCGGAGTAGATACTACTGGTTCCACTCCTCTGCCCGTGGATAAAACAGGTGTGCCTCTGAGTTTTCTGCCGGAATTTAAGGATAATCTTAACGCCTATGCCTGGCTCTGGAAAGACCATACTGCTTATGCCGAAGCAGCCGAGATAACTGAGCTTGCTTCCCGGGAACACCCGGAGTATCTGGCCAAATGTGGCGGTCGTTATTCATCGGAGTGGTTTTTTAGCAAGATTTTGCATTGTCTTCGGGTTGATCCAGCCGTATTTGAGGCTGCTTATTCCTGGGTGGAATGTTGTGATTATATTCCGGGAGTGCTGACCGGCATGACTGATCCAGTGGAGATGAAACGAAGTCGGTGTGCTGCTGGTCACAAGGCTATGTTTAATCAGGACTGGGGAGGTCTGCCGGCGAAGGACTTCTTGTCCCGACTTGATCCCCGACTCGGGGAGCTCCGTTCCCGGCTGTACTCAGTGACCTATCCTTCTGATGAACCCGCCGGGGGATTAAGTGAGGAATGGGCTCAGAAGTTCGGTTTGCAACCTGGTATTCCGGTGGCTGTTGGAGCGCTGGATGCCCATTTTGGAGCGGTTGGCTCCGGAGTGGCTCCCGGCGTTCTGGTGAAAATTATTGGTACTTCCACCTGTGACATCACTGTCTGGCCGGCGGAGCAGCCTCTGGTTGATATTCCCGGTCTCTGCGGGATTGTGGACGGCTCGGTTTTACCGGGTTTTTATGGTCTGGAGGCTGGTCAATCCGCCGTGGGGGATATTTTTAACTGGTTCGTTAATTATATTCAACCGGGTGGAGTAGAAATGGGTTCTCATGAAGCCCTCACCGAGAAGGCGGCCCAGCTTCAACCGGGCGAATCAGGTTTGCTGGCTCTGGACTGGAATAACGGTAATCGGACTGTGCTGGTTGATCAACGACTGGCGGGTCTGCTGCTGGGACAGACTCTCCATACCCGACCGGAAGAGATTTACCGGGCTTTAATTGAAGCTACTGCTTTTGGGGCGCTGATGATCATTAACCGTTTCGAGGAGTATGGGGTTAAAATAAAGGAAGTGATTAATTGCGGGGGGATTGCCGAGAAGAACCCTCTGGTTATGCAAATTTATGCCGATATTCTGGGAAGAGAAATGAAGGTCGCCCGCTCCACTCAAACCTGCGCTCTGGGAGCAGCCATAGCCGCGGCTGTAGTGGCCGGGGAAGAGAAGGGTGGTTATGCTAGTTTTACCAGGGCGCAGGAGAAGATGTGTGGGATAAGAGAAAAAGTTTTCCGCCCGCAACCCGAAAATCACCGTATTTATTCTTTAATTTATAAATTATATGTCGATCTTCATGATGCCTTTGGCACAAAATCATGGCGAGGTAATCTCTTCCATGTCATGAAGGAGCTGCTGGCTATCCGAGATCGACAAAGGCTGGGAAAATGAGGATTGAAAAATTAAAAAAGATTGTCTGGGAGGCTAATCTTCGTCTCTACAATTCAGGGTTGGTCATTCTGACCTGGGGAAATGTCAGTGGTTTTCACCGGGAAGAAGGGCTGGTGGCCATCAAACCCAGTGGGGTGGCCTATGAAAAATTGAAACCCGAGGATATCGTTCTAGTCGATTTGGAGGGCAATATTGTGGGAGGATATTTGAACCCATCTTCTGATACACCTATTCATCTTGAATTGTACCGGGCTTTTCCCCGTATTGCCGGTATAGCTCATACTCATAGTCCTTTCGCCACCGCCTTTGCCCAGGCCGAGAAAGAAATCCCCTGTCTAGGGACCACCCATGCTGATGCCTTTCGCACAGCTGTGCCGGTCACTCGGCCCCTTTCTTCAGAAGAAGTAACTCGAAATTATGAGCAGAATACTGGCAAAAGTATTGTCGAACGTTTTAATCAACTAGATCCGCTGCTTACTCCAGGAGTCCTGGTGGCCAGACATGGTCCTTTTACCTGGGGGCTTTCACCTGGGGAGGCGGTGACCAACAGCCTGATTCTGGAAAAAGTGGCGGAAATGGCCTGGCGGACACTGTGTCTCCAGCAGGATTGTTCTCCCCTCCATGAATATCTGATCGATAAACATCATCGGCGGATGCATGGTCCGGGAGCCTATTATGGGCAGAGAAGGAGGAGGCCGGATGAATAATATCCCTGAGGTTAAAATTGGCCTGGTAGCCGTCAGCCGTGATTGCTTTCCAGTGGAATTATCACGCAGGAGACGGCAAAAGGTAGTGGCTGAGAGTCGGAAATTGGGCCTCTCGGTAGTGGAAATAAAGATTGTGGTGGAAAAGGAAACCGATATAACTCGGGCTCTTCAGGAGCTGGAAGACAACCAGGTCAATGCTCTGGTTATCTATCTGGGGAATTTTGGCCCTGAAGGTCCTACGATAATGTTAGCCCAAAAATTTAAGGGCCCGGTAATGTTGGTGGCCGCGGCTGAAGAAAGGAGTGAAGATTTAGTAGAAGGGCGAGGAGATGCTTTTTGTGGACTGTTGAGTGCCAGCTATAACGCCGGGTTGCGGGGATTAAGGGTCTATTTACCTGAATATCCGGTGGGCACACCTGGGGAGATAGCTGAGATGATAGCCGAGTTTGTCCCGCTGGCCCGGGTGTGGCTCGGCCTGAAAAATTTAAAGATTTTCACCTTCGGCCCTCGACCGGCAGATTTTTATACATGCCAGGCTCCTCTTCAGCCACTCTATGACCTCGGTGTTGAAATTATGGAAAACAGCGAACTGGATCTCTATGATATCTATAAGCAGGCTGAAGGCGACCCCCGGATTGGTGAAGTTGTCGAGGAGATGACTCAGGAATTGGGATCAGGCAATACTTTTCCCGATCTTTTGCCCAAACTAGCTCAATATGAGGTGGCTTTACTTAATTTTTGTCAAGAAAAATTAGGCTCCTCCTCCTTTGGAGTGTTTGCTAATAAGTGCTGGCCGGCTTTTGAAAGGTATTTCGGGTTTGTTCCCTGTTATGTTAACGCCCGTTTGGCGGCCCGGGGAATTCCTGTAGCCTGCGAAGCGGACATTTATGGAGTTTTAAGTGAATATCTGGGGGTCTGTGCTACGCAGTTGCCGGTGACTCTTCTTGATATAAACAATACTGTACCCCCTGACCTGTGGACCGAAATCAAGCAGAGAAGCCAGAAATACCAGCGGACGGATCTTTTTATGGGCTTTCATTGTGGGAATACGCCGGCTGCTTGCTTGGTTAAGCCAGTCTTGAAATATCAATTAATTATGCACCGGCTTCTTGAAGGAACTCGAAAGCCCGATATAACCCGGGGAACACTGGAAGGGCGACTTCGTCCGGGGGAGATAACCATTTTTCGTCTTCAATCCACCCCGGCGACGGAACTCCGGGCTTATGTGGCCGAAGGCGAGATTCTGGATGTTGAGCCCCATTCATTTGGGAGTATTGGAGTCATCGCCATCAAAGAAATGGGCCGCTTTTACCGCCATGTTCTTCTAGAGAAGCGGTTTCCCCATCATGCCGCCGTGGCTTTCCGGCATTGCGGCCGGGTTCTCTTTGCTGCCCTGCGGATGTTAGGGATTACTGATATTAATGTCAACCAGCCACCCTCCCAGCCTTATCCCAGCGAAAATCCCTTTTCCCCGAAATAAGTCCAACCTTAATTACTTAATTAAATGACCAGGGAAAGAAAATGACAGCCAGGCTATTTTCGATGTTTATTTTTACTTTTCGGGTGAATCCTGTGAGTCAGTGAAAATATGGAGAATCGGCCAGAAAGATGACCTGTCTTTAAAGATCCCAGGCGGGCAACTTTACTGGAGAAGCTGGGCGGCCTTTTTTCCTCCATCGGAAAAAAGGCCGCCCAGCTTAAACTCCATCAATCCTCTTTAACTACTTTGGGTATTAGAGCGCGTGTCGTCGTCCTTTCCCTAGGCTTGAGACAGGGCACACTTACTTGGGGTGTAATTTAGCCTCATGCTCCCGGATTAGTTGGGAGTAATAGGCTGCTTCCGGATGTTTGCCTCTTTTCCTGAAGCCATTGACCAATATTCTGGCTTTGCGAATTATCTCCTGTCGAACCAATCTTTCCTGTTCAGAATTTAGATTCAGAGAGAGAGCTTTGAGGAGAGCCTTAATCCGAAATCGGTCCATGCCCCAGTATTTATGGGAGAGCTGGTCGGGGTGGCCACCGCGTTTTATAATCAGCGGCTTTTTAATGAGATGGATAGGGTAGCGATGGGCCACTCTGATGCCCAAATCATAGTCTTCGGCAGCCGGTAGAGACTCATCAAAATAACCAATTTCCTCGAACAATTGACGTCTAAAGATGGCTGAAGAAAGACTTAAGAGGCACAGGGGCAGAACTTTGTCAAAGATCCAGCCTGAATATTTCTGATGTTTCTTTTTGGGATTGACTCGTCGACCATGTCGAATCCATATTTCCTCAGTATAGCAGACCATGGTCTGGGGAAAAGTTTTCATAAAACTTAATTGGGTGGCCAGTTTTTCCGGGAGCCAGAGGTCATCTGAATCCAAGTAAGCAATCAGTTCTCCCCGGGCTTTTTTCAGCCCCAGGTTGCGGGCGGCACTCACACCGCGGTGCTCCTGCCGGATGTAGGTCACATAAGGTCTGAATTGAGAAGCTACTTCCTCTGTTTCGTCATTAGAACCATCGTCAATGACTAGAATTTCCATCTCACCATTTTTGGACAGAGCCGGAAAGATGGTCTGGTTAATCACTGAGTCCAGGGCTTCTCCCAAGAAAGGGGCGCGGTTATAAGTCGGGATAATGATGCTGACCTTCATTGAAAGTCAGTTCAACTCAGGGGATTTTTTCCACTGGAATCCGGCTTTCCAGGTTGTAGGGCAGAGTCATCCGTCCCCAGACTGTTCTTAATTCAACTTCTCCGGAAAATTGACAGGTTACCTCAGTTTGTTGAAAATAACCGGCGATTTCCCGGCCAACCTCAAAGAAGCTGATTAATAAAGGCAGGTGGAATTCCTTCTCCCCTTGTGGAGGTAGGTTTTTATCTCCGCTAATCTCGCCTTCACCGATTTTATGTCCTCCAATTTTAATTTGATATTTTATCCGGTCTACCAGCAGTTCGAAGCCATTATCATTAATAAATTTAACTCGAAAATCAATGTCGGCTCCTCCAATACTTATCTGGTTGACTTTTAGCCGGGATATTTGGGCTTTAGGTTTTTTGAAGATGGGAAATTCACCGGAAAAAGCCACCGGAATCTTCCCTTTTATCCTGCCCTTCCGATCCGCCAGCCATAGTTCTCCGCTGAGATAACAGACAGACTTGAGTTGACTTTCGACTGAAGGAACAGTAGTGAAGAGATGGGCATAGGTAATCTTCACTGGCCAGGCAATAAAAATCTCCTGTTGCTTTGGCACGGCAATGAAATCATCGAGTTGAGTCGAAAGTTTTAAATATTCAACTTGTTCGACTACGAAGCGATAAGTGTAGCCAGCCAGATAGTAGTCTTTTCGAGAGGAGTTTATTATTTTAAGATAAAAAGTAAGGGTTAACCCTCTCGGGCTTAAATCTTTAATTACTCGACTATCTAGCTCAACCCGAACATCTTTTTTGATGTCTGCCCGGGCAAATATCCCCAGAAGAAGGACCAGACCAAGGCAGGTTAAAACAATCTTTATTGTTTTCTTGGTCATCATTCTCACCACAATTCCATTTACCCTTAAGGATACCTGATTTCTCAAATGATAACAAGCCGTCCTCTTTACTCTCCCAGAGCAAGAGAGGAGTTAATGGCTGGTAAACGCCGGTAATTATTTTTGACCATTACTTCTCTTCGGTTGTGGATTGTTCTAAAATAAGGCAGCGCCAACAATTATTATGGAGACAATGCAAAAGGAGAGATTGTTAATTTTTCAGGAGGTAAGACTATGAATATTCTGGAAGCTATTCAAAACCGACGGAGCATTCGGAAGTATAAGCAGGATGATCTTCCAGAAGAAGTTCTGCACCGGATCCTGGAAGCCGGGCGACTGGCGCCCTCCGGGAAGAATTTTCAACCCTGGAAATTTATTATTGTCAGGGACGAAAAATTGCGCCGCCAGTTAGCGGAGGCTTCGGCTCGGCAATACTTCATGGCGGAGGCGCCAGTTATAATTGTTGCTTGTGGTTTTCCTGAAGAAAGTTATGCCCGGATGGGCCGGTATATGAAATCCTGGGTGGTGGATGTAGCCATTGCTCTAGAACACATGATGCTTCAGGCTACAGCTGAAGGGTTGGGAACCTGTTGGATTGGCGCCTTTGAAGAGAAAGAGGTCAAGGAAATTCTTGGTGTACCGGAAGAAGTCAGGGTTTTAGCCCTGACGCCGTTGGGCTACCCGGCAGAAGAGCCACCTCCCCGAGCCCGAAAACCTTTAGAGAAGATTGTTTCTTATGACCGTTATTAAGTAGCCTCACTAGGCATCCCCATTTTTTGATTTACGAAAGGATTAGCTTTAGGGTATAATTATCCATTCTTGAGAGGTAAGTCATGTTAGATGATATCATCATATCCAGGGCCATAACTGAAGAATATTTCAAGGAATTTTTGGATAGTCTGGAGTCGGATGTAGTTATCGTCGGAGCTGGACCAGCCGGGTTGTGTGCTGCTTACAACTTAGCTCGAGAAGGGTTTAAGGTGGTTGTCTTTGAACGAACTCTTCGCCCAGGTGGAGGGGTCCCGGGTGGGGGGATGATGTTTAACAAGGTGGTTGTCCAGGAGGATTCAAAGCCTATTCTGGATGAACTCGGAGTAAACCTGAAAAAATATCAGGAAAATTACTATGTCGCCGCGGCCTTGGAGATGTTAGGGGCTCTTCTTTTCCAGTCAATTAGAGAAGGAGTGCGGATTTTTAACTGTATTTCGGTTGAAGATGTCTTGATTTACGAGAAAAGAGTCGCAGGAGTGGTTATTAATTGGTCAGCTGCTGAGGCGGCTGGCCTGCATGTTGACCCTTTAACCGCCCGGGCTGAATTCGTGGTGGATGCCACCGGCCATGCTGCTGAGATAGCTGAAATAGTCAGCCGGAAATCTGGAGGAAAATTATTTACCTCCACAGGAAAAATTATCGGTGAAAGACCTATGTGGGCTGAAGTGGGGGAGAAGGTTCTTCTAGTTAATACCAAAGAAGTCTATCCCCATTTATATGTCTGTGGTATGGCGGCCAACGCTGTTTTTGGGGGGCCCCGCATGGGACCCGTTTTTGGCGGTATGCTTCTTTCCGGCCAAAAAGTTGCCCAGCTCTTAACGAGCCGGCTTAAAAAGAAAGATTAACTGATTAAAACCAATAATTTAGCCCAATAGTCACTATATATCCAGAAAGATCGAAAGGTTCGAACCCTTCAAAAGCCTCTGTCAGGTTACCTTTGGCTTTATTTAATTTAAATTCTCCCTCAATACTAATGCGGTTAGCCACGGGAATCATCAGGCCAGCCATGATGTGGTAGCCAAAGGAGATTTTGTTTTCTTCCCGCGCGTCGGTGGGATAAATCGGGTAAATGGTGACTTCATTGGCTGTATCCCACCAGGGATCACTGAAGTCAATTAGATCTCCTTGCAGGCGGACACTCCAGAGGTAAAGACCAACGCCGCCGCCAATATAAGGAATGATTTTTTCACCCCGACCCAGAGGGACAATTTTCAGGGAGACCTGGAGAGGAGTAATGGTGACATTGAAATTATGGGCAGGTGTAAACTCTCCGAGAAAGTTATCCGGATAAGCCCAATCACCATCGTAATCTTGATAGCCTACATATCCCCGATAGACACCTACCTTGTTTTTAGAGTAACCATCGACCGAGATGGCTAAACTGAGTTGCCGGGAAAGGAAGTATTCATAAGTAAAGCCAAAATTATTGTCCTGGAAATTGCTTTTGGTGAAGTTCATATTTTCGAATTCAGTTTGCCAGAGGTCACTTTCAGCCCGGGGAATAAAATAGCCGACTTTAAAAGTAACTACATCCGCCCGGCTGAGGACCGGGATAAGAAGAACCATGATGGTGATGAGAAGTAATAATTTCTTCATTTTTTCCTCCTAGAAAAACATCTGCAAGAAAAATGCCAATTTATTTCCTGAGAGAAAATGGTTTTTCTCTCTGTTTCTTAAAGAGGTCATCTGTCCTCTGTCGAGGGGATGGTTAGTCTCTTTTATAGACCAGCTTCTTCTGTCAGTCAAGTTAATAATACTGGTAAATCAGGGTTGTCCAGGAAAATAGTTGAACTGGTCTGTTCGAAGAAAAGACGAATGGCCCGGACAAGAGCACCTGCTTGCCGGGCTTGCCTTAGTTTCTGGAAAAGAAGAGGGGCAGCTTTTTGATTGGGTAGGTTGCTGGAAGCCCATGGTGAATTACTTGCCTTTAATCAGGAACTTGTGCCCGTTCCAATCAATTATTTTAATTTTTACTCCATAGATTTCTTCCAGGAGGTCTTCGGTCATAATCTCATCTGGTTTACCCCAGGCTCTCACCTGTCCCTTTTTTATAAAAACCAAAGAATTACTGTAAGCGGCGGCCATTTCCAGGTTGTGCAGGGTGAGGACGATGGTTTTTTTCATCTCCTGGCTTAATTTTTTAATTAATTCCAGAATTTCAATCTCATTTTTGGGGTCAAGGAAAGTGGTGGGTTCATCCAGATAAAGAATCTGGGCCTGTTGGGCTAAGGCGCGGGCAATGAGTACTAACCGCCGTTCTCCGCTACTCAATTCGAAGAGATGCCGCTGAGCATAATCTCTAAGACCAATGTAAGCCAGGGCTTCCAGCGCCAGTTGTTTATCTGCTTCACTGGGAAGAGAGAAAAGATGGAGATAAGCAGCTCGTCCCATGAGGACAAAATCTAAAACCGTGTAATTGAAAATAGAAGTCATTTCTTGAGGAACATAGCCAATAAGTTGAGCCCGGCGCGACCCTTTTATAGCGTTAAGGTCCTGGCCGTTAATTAACACACTCCCGGAAGGAATGGTTAAAAGGCCGCTTAGACATTTAAGAAGAGTTGTTTTGCCGGCGCCGTTGGGGCCAACTATAGTGGTGACCTGGCCTTCTTCCAGAATTAAGTCGGGAATTTCCAGTGAGAAATTGGGATAACTGAACTTCAGATTGCGGATTTTTATTTTCATAGCCAGACTCGTTGTGTTTTTTTGAGGAGAATGATGAAGAGAGGAATCCCGACTAAACTGGTGAAAATCCCAATGGGAATTTCAAATGAGGCAATACTGCGGGTTAAATCATCGGCCAGAATAAGAAAACTGGCTCCTGCTGAGGCCGAAAGAGGAATAACCAGACGATTATCTGGCCCGACAATCATGCGGACAAGATGGGGCACAATCAAGCCGACCCAGCCGATAATACCGACAACCGAGGTGGCGGCCGCCGTAGCCAGAGTAGCAGCCAGAATAACAATCATTTTCTCCCGGCGGAGATTGATTCCCAGTGCTTTGACCTGGTCGTCTCCCATAGAAAGAACATTCATCCGCCACCGAAGAAGGAGAAGAATGATAGTACCCAGTCCCATCAAGGGCCCAGCCAGCGATATGTCTTTCCAAGTGGCCAGGGAGAGATTGCCCATCAGCCAGAAGAAGAGCGATTGGAGGGCGTAAGGACTGGCAAAAAACTCTACCAGAGCCAGCAAGGCGGAGAAAAAGGCGGTCATAATTACTCCGGTGAGGATAAGAGTGATGAGATGAGTTTCCGACTGGCCAGCAATCAGTAGGACCCCCCCGACCGCCACCACAGCCAGGACAAAAGCAGCCAGCTGAGGGGGAAAAGTCTGGCCCAGGAAAACAAGAGATAAAGCTGCCCCAAAAGCTGCTCCCGAGGAAAGCCCTAGGATGTATTCATTGATGAGAGGATTTTTAAAAAGGGCTTGTAATGAGGCACCAGAAACAGATAGGGCGGCGCCGACTAGAAAAGCCAGACAAAGTCGCGGGAAACGAATCCGGAAAATGATGGCTGAGAAGGCTTCGGGGATATTTATTGAGGAAATAAAAGGAGACAGTAATGTTTGAAAAACATCTTTGGGTGAAAGGGGATAAGGGCCTAAGCCGAGAGAGAAGAAAAACAGTAAGAAGGGCAGAAGGATAATTACCCAGGTGATTACCCGGGTGGAAACGAATCTATTCCTCATGGGCACTCCTCTATTTCCATTTTAGCCGTTGAGTGAGGTAAGTGAAACCATTGGGCAGAGAATAAAATATTTGGAAGGCTCTATTTCCTTCTGGGGTCACATTAAGTTCTCGAAAAAGCCGGGGATGGAAAATTTTTGCCAGATAGAGGATCTCCACCAGTACTTCAGCGGGGTCCCACCAGTACCAGAAACCAAAGGTGTAATAAACTTGTTTGTTTTTAACGGCCTTTACGGCTGAAAGGCGTTTGTCCTGGAGAACTGTTTCGATGGTAACCTTTCTTTCTTGAGGAGGATAGTTGCCATGAATAAGGATAATGTCAGGATTCCAGGCCAGAATTTTTTCCACTGAGACCACTGTACCTACTGTGCCCAGATATTCCGGGACCAGCCCTTCGGCTAAATTTATTCCTCCCGCCAGGTTAACGGGTTCGTAGAAGACGGGTGTTCTGGTAAGTGATGACCAGAAAGAGAGATAAACCCGGGGGCGGTGTAAAGGTGTGGTTCGGGCTAAAGCAGAGGTGATCATATTCAGTTTGTCCCGAAAAAAACTGATAAGATAATCAGCTCTCTTCTCCTGACCAACCAGCTGACCGATAAATCTAATTTCTTCCCAAAGAGAAGTTAACCGACCCATAGAGGAGAGAGCGATAGTGGGGATGCCTGTCTTTTCCTGGAGAGTAGGCGCCAGTTGACCTTCTGAAGGGGAAGTAAAGATAATATCGGGTTTTAAGCGAAGGATAAGTTCAAGGTTGACTGATTCGCTGGAGAGAGAAATCAGAGGCAGATCAGCTAACCGGGGTTTGAGAAGAGGGTAGAGGTGATCGTAACGGCGGATAAAATAATCGACTCCGATGAGTTTTTTCTCCTGACCCAGAGCGATCAGAATTCTGGTTATTTCTGGCTGAAGGGAAAGGATGCGCTTTATCTTCCGGGGAAGGACGACTTCCCGGTGAAGATTGTCCCGAAGTTTTGGTTGGGCAGAAGATTCTTGAGCCAGGAGTGAGCCAGAGACAAGCAGAATGATTTCCAGGCAAATTAAAATAAAGAGAAACCAGGCGGATTTTCTCGACCAAATATTCATTTTTTATTCGGATTTATTTTGTCGGCCATTTTCCCGGGTGGCCGTTTTGCCCAAGCACTTTTGGAAACTTAATAATAACCTGCCTTCCCCAGAAATAAACAATTTTACTAAGTAACTGCGGGCCATTTTTCAATGAAACTGGAGAGGGATGCTTATTGCTTTTTTGACTAGGAGCTCTAATATCTTGGTTCCGTGGTCCAATTTATTGCGGGGAAACAGATTTGTGGGCCGATACATTTCCAGATGTACTGAAAGTTTTCCCTTAAAACAGCCAATGGGTCCACTGGAGATTTTCACTTTAACTCTGGGAACTAGAGGTTTGTTTTTAGGTTCAACGAACCTTCGCCCCCGCCGGGACATCTTCAATAAAGAAAGGAATCACCGCCCGGCCGTCAACATCAGCGGCCAGCAGCATGGTTTGGGATTCAATACCTCGAATGACGGCTGGTTTTAAGTTAGCTACAATGACGACTTTTTTCCCGATGAGATCTTCCGGTTTATATTCTTCGGCAATCCCGGAGACCATCTGTTTTGTTTCTTCACCCAGACTCACCTGAATCTTATAAAGTTTGCGGGTGCCTTCTACTTTCTCAACAGTGAGGATTTCGCCGACTCGCAGGTCCATTTTCATGAATTCTTCAAAGCTAATCATCGACATTTTCTCCTCCTTGATTTTTTTCTTGAGGGCCGGTTTAGGGCTGACTTTTTCCTGGAGAAAATCTTCCAGCCTAATGCGGGGGAAAAGGGGAGTAGGTGTGGATATGGGTTGGCCTTGGGCCCAGGCATTGAACTGAAATTGCTCATAGGACATTTCTTTCAGATTGGTTTTCTCTCCCAGCATCTGCCATATCTTCTCCGCTGAAGCCGGCATCACTGGATAAATAAGAAGAGCGATACCCCGAAGAGCACAGCTGGTTTGATAAAGGATTCTGGCCAAGCGGGGTTTCGCCTCTGCCTGATGGGCCAGCTTCCAGGGCTCATTATCGGCCAGATATTTATTAACTTGATTGATAAAACTCCAGATTTCTTCCAGAGCTCGATTGATGGCCAGATTATCATAATAGGTTATGGCCTTGGCTTTTGTTTGAGTAAAGGCTTCTTGGAGTTTTCGATCATCCTCTCTTTCTTTGTCTGGTTCCGGAATTCTTCCCTGGAAGTAATTGTTAATCATGGTCAGAGTCCGGTGGACTAAATTTCCCAGATCGTTAGCCAGGTCGGAATTTACCCGATGAAGGAATCCTTCATGAGAAAAATTTCCATCAAGCCCAATGGGGACTTCCCGCAGAAGGAAGTATCGGAGTGGGTCAGGTCCGAAATCTTTGAGGATAATCCGGGGATCGAGAACATTCCCTCTGGATTTCGACATTTTAGTTTCGTCTTTCAGCCACCAACCATGGGAGAAAACGATTTTAGGTAGAGGAAAGCCGGCGGCCATAAGGAAAGCTGGCCAGAAAATGGCGTGAAAGCGGAGGATATCTTTTCCAATAAGATGAATATCAGCCGGCCAAAATTTATTGAAAAGAGATAGATTCCAGCCGTAACCGACGCCTGTTAGATAATTATGAAGAGCATCAAACCAGACGTAAATGGTGTGCTCGGGATCATCAGGTACTGGAATGCCCCACTTAACGGTGGTTCGGGTGATGCTTAAATCTTTGAGCCCCTGCCGGACGAAACTGACCACCTCATTCATTCTGGATTGAGGTTGGACAAAATGAGGGTTTTCTCGATAAAAGGCCAGGAGTTTGTCCTGGTAGGCTGAGAGGCGGAAAAAGTAACATTCCTCGGCCACCTCGCTGGACTTTTTGCCACAGTCGGGGCAAGTTTTCAGTCCATCTTCGTCTGGGAGAATGTCTTCAGTAAGAAAATTTTCGCAGGAGATGCAGTACCAGCCTCGATAAATTCCTTTATATATATCTCCTTTTTCTTTTAACTGTTGGAAAATTTCCTGGACTCCTTTTTCGTGAAAGCCTTCGGTTGTGCGGATGAAAAAATCGTAGTCAATCAATAAGTCCTGCCAGAGTTGTTTGAATCTTCCGACAACTTTGTTGGCCAATTCAATGGGCGGGAGGCCCTTTTCGGCGGCCGCTTTTTCAATTTTTTGACCATGTTCATCGGTTCCGGTGAGGAAATACACTTCATAGCCGGCTAATTTTTTATGGCGACTCACCGCATCAGCGATGATTGTAGTGTAGACATGCCCGATATGGGGAATATCGTTGACATAATAAATAGGAGTGGTGATGTAAAATGTTTTTTCCACTGAAGGATGTTTAACCTGGTTCTCGTCCACTGGTTGTTCCTCCTCTTATCAGAGTCATGGCCTCAGCACGGGTGGCGGCATTGGTCCGGAATGACCCCCGCACAGCCGAAGTAATAGTTATTGATCTGGGTTTTTTCGCTCCCCGCATGGACATACACATGTGTTCAGCTTCGATAACCACCATTACTCCCAAAGGGTTAAGGTGTTGTTGGATAAGATCGGCGATTTGTTTAGTTAATCTTTCCTGGACCTGCAGACGACGGGCGAGAATTTCCACGACCCGGGCAATTTTACTCAAGCCGACTATTCTTCCCCCTTTAGGGATGTAGGCTACATGGGCGACACCGGCAAAAGGAAGGAGATGATGCTCGCACATCGAGTAAAGAGGGATGTTTTTGATCAGTACCATCTCATCGTGCTTTTCCCCCCGGATAGGTCGCAGATGGCTAGCCGGATCCTCTTCAATTCCACCCAGGATTTCCTGAAACATTCGGGCAACGCGCTGCGGGGTTTCTTTAATTCCAGAACGATTTACATCTTCACCAACACCCTCAAGGATGAGCCGCACCCCTTTTTCAATCTTTTTTAAGTCCAACGTGTTCTCCTTATATTCCTCAAAATTTTACCTTAATCCTTCGGAATAATTTTAGCAACCTCTAAAAAAAATTTAAAATGAGGAGTATAAAAATACTATGAAATTTTATTTTAATATTTATTTTTTATGTATTACCATCTTTTAAATTAATATTTTATTTTTCAAAGCAGCTTCAATAACTTTTTTTAAAGGGAGCTTTTGGTCTCGGGCGATTTTCAGGCAATCGTCATATTCAGGTTGGCGGCTGACTTCCTTGTCTTTAAAACGGGCTATTTTAATCCTGACTTTTTGGCCGTATACTTTAGTTGTTTTAATTTCTCGTTCGAGGATATATCTAGTCACGGGAAATACCCGCAGACCGATGGTGGTTGTTTCCTCGAACACCGCCTGGATTAGATGATCAATCTTTTCTTTATCCGCCAGGAGGGTTAATTTTGTCCCCAGGCGATTTTTCTTCATAGTGACTGGGGTAAGAAAAGCTTCCTTAGCCCCGAGTTGGAGAGCTTTTTCTAGAAAAGCCCCTAGAATCTGAGGAGTGGTATCATCCAGGTTGGCTTCGAGCTGGAAGATTAGCTCTCCGGCAGAGAAATAATTTTTCTTGCCGAGAAAGACTCGAAGTAAATTAGGAAAGTCAGGAAGGTTAAGAGAACCAGCGCCATAGCCGATTTCCTGATAATTTAACTGGGGAAAAGCAATAAACTCCTTAACCAGGGTTCTGATTAAAGCAGCTCCGGTGGGAGTAACCAGTTCCTTTTCTACTCCATACGAATAAACCGGGACTCCCTTTAGTAATTCAGCCACCGCCGGGGGCGGGACGGGTAGAACGCCATGGGCTGTTTGGACAAAACCCCGGCCGAGGTTAAGCGGAGAAGAGTAGATCTCGGTTATTGCTAGTTCTTCCAGCAGGAAACATGCTCCAAGAATGTCCACTAGCGCATCGTCAGCCCCCGCCTCGTGGAGATGAGCTTTGGCTGAAGAGAGACCATGAACTTTAGCTTCGGCCTGAAAAAGATTTTCAAAAACCGCCAGACTTTTTTCTTTCACTGCTGATGAGAAAGAGGAACTGAGAATGAATTTTTTTATCTCTTTTAAAGTTCGAGGTGGTGAGGGTGATTGAAGGAGGTTAATTTTAACCCTGGTAGCCCGGAGAGAAGATCTTTTGACCTGAGTGATTTCTATGTTGAGGGGCAGCTTGAGCCGGTTGATGGCCTCCTTGAATTTTTCCGCTGAATAACCGAGATCGAGGAGAGCTCCCAGAAACATATCCCCGCTTATTCCAGAGAAAGCATCCAGATAGAGGTAATGCATGGTTATTTTTTAGTTTTACCTGGTTTAGATTGATGTTTGACTGACGGCGATGATGGTGACAAAGATTTTTGGCGGGCATCCAAGAGAGCCTGATGGATTTGGGGAAGAATTTCCCCGGCTTTTCCCAGAAAACTAAACTGAGCCAAGGAGGTTAAGGGAGTGGGCTCGGCGTTTATTTCGACCAGTAAGGCTCCTTTTTCTGAAGCTGCTACGGGAAGAGAAGCAGCCGGCTGGACTACGGCCGAGGTTCCGACTGTAATCATTACTTCACATTCCTGACAAAGTTGAAAAGCTTCAGCCAGGATGGCTCCATCTAATGATTCCCCGAACCAGACTACATGGGGACGAAGGAGTCCCCGGCATTCAGGACAATGGGGCGGAATTTCTTTAAGGGGAGTTTCCCTGTTTTCAAAAACGGTCCCTTCATCCAGACACCGCATTTTCCAGATATTACCATGAAGCTCAAGGACTCGTTGGGAACCTGCCTGTTGATGAAGGCCGTCGATATTCTGGGTGATCAGGTAAAAGGAGGGAAAAATATTTTCCCATTGGGCTAAGGTCAAGTGGGCGGGATTGGGCTGTTTATCAGCCAGGATTTGTCGCCGCCAATCATACCATTCCCAGACAAGGCGAGGATTGGCAATAAAGGCGTAAGGAGTGGCCAGCTCTTCTGCTCGATATTTTTTCCAGAGGCCATCCTGTCCCCGAAAAGTCGGAACGCCTGATTCAGCAGAAACACCGGCTCCAGTGAGTACCACGACTTTCTTGGCCTGAATTAGATGGAGAATTAAATCCTTGATTGGCGAAGAAGGTTTCATCTCTTTCTCCTTCCCCATGATAATCAAATTCTTGGAAAAAGGCAAAATATACGAAATATTGGATTGAATCCAATAAAATGTATATTTTTCCCCTCTCTTTGTTTCTTAATAGTAATGATACCAGAGGAGAAGATGTGATTATAATTTGGCATAAAATTTGCTTAAACCATTTCTTGAAATGAATGCGGAGTATATTTTGAGTGGGGAAGAAAGAGTCGAGAGGTGTTGACAGACAATAGGGTTTTTTAGTAAATAATGAAAACCTATTATGGGTAAGGGCGTACCCGAAGGACGAGGAAGCGAGGAAAACTAAGAGGAGTGGTGTCTATCCAGAGCGGCGTGGCGTAGAGAAAAAGAGATCTCTACTAATCTGAAGAAAAGGAGGTGAGATTAAAGAGAGGAAAAAAAGAAGAATAGTTGAGAGAGCAATTGGGGGGAGCACAAAAGTGCTCTAGGGCAAGGGTAAATGACATTAACTTGATGGAGAAAGAAGGAGGTCACAAAATTGCGTAAATTTTTATGTGTTCTCTTTATCCTGGCGTTGGTCTGGCCTTTGACCGCCCAGGAGAGAACAGGCAACATTTATGGGCGAGTAGTTGACACCGATGGCAATCCTCTGCCTGGTGTGACGGTCACCTTAACCGGGTCAAAAACAGCTCCTTTGACCGCTATTACCTCGGCCGAAGGACGTTTCCGGTTCATCTCCCTGCCTCCGGCCAGCGACTATGCCATTAAAGTTGAGCTGGAAGGTTTCAAGACCGTGGTTCGGGAGAACATCATTGTGGTGGTTGGTCGAAACGTTGATCTTACGCTGACCATGGAGATGGGAGCTCTGGAAGAAGAAGTGACGGTTATTGCCGAGACGCCGGTGGTTGACACCAAGAAGACGACTGTTGGGGCGAACGTGACGCGTGAGGTCTTGCAGTCCTTACCGACGGCCCGTGACCCGTGGGTCATTTTGCAGATGGCGCCGGGAGTTATGGTTGACCGGGAGAATGTCGGTGGGTCTGAGTCTGGTCAGCAGGCGGGTTTCATGGCTCGCGGTGGTGGATCTGACCAGTGGGCCATGGATGGTGTCGTCATCACTGACCCATCAGCGATATCCTCGCCCTCATACTATGATTTTGATGCCTTTGAAGAGATGAACATTACCACAGGTGGTGCCGATGTTACGGTTCAGACCGGTGGTGTTCAGATCAACCTGGTGACGCGTCGAGGTGGTAATCAGGTAAGCCTTGGTGGTCGAATCTACTTGACCGACTCCAAGTTCCAGGCTGAGAATCTGACTGATGAGCTGCGGGCTGAAGGAGTTCGGGGGACCAACGTTATTCGCAACATCAAGGACTACGGGTTCAACTTTGGTGGACCGATTTTCAAGGACAAGGCCTGGTACTGGATGTCCTTTGGGGCGCAGGACATTAAGACGACCAATATTTACGGTACTCCGGATGATACGCTGCTGGTGAACTATGCGGCCAAGATCAACGCTCAGATTATTCCGGAGAACCGGTTTGAGGCGTTTGCGCACATTGGGCAGAAGGAGAAGTGGGGCCGGTCATCGAGTTATTCCTTCCCTGGTGGTTGGCACCAGACTGGAAAGTATCACTTTGGTTCACCGATAGTGAAATTCCAGGATGAGCACATGTTCGGGGATAATCTCTTTGTGTCGGTCAAGTACTCCTTCTCCGATGCCGGGTTCAACCTGATTCCCATGGATGACGAAGATATGCAGAATGTTCTGGCTCGGGATGTAGCCAAAGGAATCTGGTACAACACTTATTACTTCTATCGTGCCAGCCGGCCGGTGACCCAGTTCAACTTCCTGGCCAATTACTTCAATGACAACTTCATGGGCGCCAGCCATGAAATCAAAATTGGTTTTGAGTATGCTGACCGTAACGGCCAGCATCAGTGGCGTTGTCCGGGCAACATGCTGTATCGGTACAACTACCATTATCTTACCGTAGATATAACTGGAGATAATGTACCTGACTTAGTTCCCGGTATTAAACGCTTTGAGTTCTGGCGTGGTTGGCGGGACAACAACAACGTCAAGGCAATGGCCGTCTACTTCAGCGACACGATCAACATCGGTCGCTTGAACATCATTCTGGGTCTGCGCTATGACCGGCAGCAGCCGCAGGTGCTGGCTTTCACCAAGGGTGCGGTTAATGACGCGCAGCCCGGTGACAAAGCGGCCTGGGAATCCATCGCCAAGCCCGATGTCATCACCACACTGGATCGCGTGCTGCCTGGCCTGGAAATTCCGGCGGTCAAGCCTGATTATGCCTGGAATGTCTTCTCGCCGCGAATTGGGTTGACCTATGATGTATTTGGCACTGGTAAGACCATTGCCAAGCTGAGCTTTGCCCAGTACGGCGAGTTCATGGGCACTGGCTGGGCCAGTAACTTCCTGCCCTCCTACACTGGTGGCTGGATGGATTTCTGGTGGTTTGATGCGACCAATCTGGGTGGCAACGGCGACGGCATGATCGACCTCAACGAGCTTTACTGGACCTATGGTAATGTTTATCAGGCGCAGAGAGTGTTTGATGATAGCGGTAATTTCCTCTTTGATCCCTGGCTGGCCTATGGTTATATGTGGGGCGGTTACGATATCGATGATCCTCAGAAGACCAAGGATCCTCGTTACACCGTCGATAAGTCGGCCGGTTCGATGAGAACCACCGAGCTTATTTTAGGCGTGGAACATGAGTTACTGCCTGACTTTGGTGTAGCTCTTGACTTTTTCTACCGCAAGCTTGACCACTTCAACTGGACGCTGGAATATGATCCCACAACCGGCGACAAGGCTGATCAGGGCGAATATGTCCAGGTAGGTACAGTTCCCAGTCAGGTCGGGCCTTATTCCACCGAAGATGGTGCGGGTCGTCCTTATTACCTCAAGAGTGGGGATGTACCTTATAGGTACTATCGCTACATTGAGCGTCGACCCGACTTCTATCGTGACTACAAGGCCATTGAGTTCCGCTTCACCAAGCGACTCTCACACCGCTGGATGTTCAACGGATCGATCACGCTGCAGGATCAGCGCCAGCACTACGGAGCCAAAGGCTACCTCAATCCGACCAACCTTTGGGCGATTGATGGCAAGATTTACGCGCCCTCCATGGGCGGTGGTTCGGGTAAGATCTCGATGCACGTCTTCTCCCACTGGTTAGTCAAGCTGGCCGGACTCTATCAGTTGCCGCTCGATTTCAACATCTCCTTCAGCTTCAACGCTCGCCAGGGTCACGTCATCCCCTTTACTGTGGGAATTGTTGACTACAATGCACCCAACCCCTACAATCGCAGCATCACTGTCTATTGTCAGGAATTCGGTAAATTGCGGCTGCCTAACTTCTGGAACCTTGATATTCGTCTGGAAAAAGTCATCAAGGCTTCCGAGACCGGCCGGATTTACATCATGGCTGACATCTTCAACGTCTTCAACAACGCCCACATGAACCGCCGCTATGACAAGCACCTGGGAACCTACTACGTGCACAATGGTTACTTTGCTCCCAACCCCACCAACTTCATGGCTAACGAGGTTCTCAATCCTCGAGTGATGAGGTTGGGTATCCGGTTCCAGTTCTAAGCCAGAGGTAGCGCGCTAGAGTCGAAGCTCAAGCCCCTTCCGCTTCCCGCGGAAGGGGCTTTTTTTATTAAGATCAATTTTTAAAATTTGTTTTTTCAATTTTTTGGAGAAAAGAAATTCTGGGTGTAGTCCAGGTTTTTTTATTATCGGATGAGTGTTTTTAAAAGGGCAAAAAAAGTCTGTTTGAAAATAGTGTCCGACAAAGGTGTTTACTTATTCGTTCTCTTCTTTGACAGAAAGAAGCTGAAATGTCTGCTTTTTTTAAATCCATCAAGGCCTGACGAAGACTTTCTCCTGCCTTGTTCTCCTTGACTTGAAGGAGGGAAGATTATATATCTATTGTCTTTCACTGGTAAGGTTAAGAGAAAGGAAGAGAAGGAGCTAAAATGGGAAAAAGAAATATTAGTCGGAGTAATCATCGTGCTGAGATAGGAATTATCGGCGGAACTGGTTTATATGATATTGAAGGATTAAGCGGCCTGGAAGAAGTTTCCCTCGACACCCCCTTTGGCCCTCCCTCTGATGCTTATTTGCTAGGGGAGTTAGCCGGGAAAAAAGTGGCTTTCTTAAGCCGGCATGGTCGAGGACATCGCTTTCTTCCCGCCGAAGTTAATTATCGAGCCAATATTTTCGGGTTTAAACTTCTTGGCGTAAAAAGAATTCTCTCAGTTAATTCCGTGGGTTCTCTCCAGGAGAACATTCATCCCCGGGATATTGTCTTCCCGGACCAATTTTTTGACCGCTCCCGGCGGCCGAGTACTTTTTTTGGTCAGGGGATAGTGGCCCATATAAGTTTTGCCCAACCCACCTGCCCGGATTTAAATCGACGCTTATTTACACTGGGGCAGTCAATGGGGTTGCCCGTTCATCAGGGCGGGACTTATCTCTGCATAGAAGGGCCGGCTTTTTCCACCTGCGCCGAGTCCCATGTTTATCGTCAGTGGGGCTGTCATATTATCGGCATGACCAGTGCCACGGAAGCTCGCTTAGCCCGGGAGGCGGAAATATGTTATGCTTCCATTAGTCTGGTGACTGATTATGACGTCTGGCATGCCGAGGAGGAAACCGTTTCCGTCGAGCTTATTCTAGAAAATCTGCAGCATAATATCACCAACGCCAAAGCTTTGCTGGCTCGGGCCCTGCAGGTTATTCCAAGCGAACCTCAACCGGGAAGTTGTCCCTGTCCGACTGCTTTGGAAAATACAATTGTTACTGACCCTGGTCTTATTCCAGCTGAAGTTAAAAAGAATCTTGCTCCGATAATTGGCCGACACCTGGCTGAATAGAAATAAGAGAGAGCGAAGAGGAATGAGTCTGGTTATTATTGGTTCTCTAGCCTTTGATACCATCGAGACTCCTTACGGTCGAAGAGAAGGAGTAGTAGGTGGTTCAGCCACCTATTGTGCTCTGGCGGCTAGTTATTTCACCTCTCCTTATCTGGTGGGTGTGGTGGGAGAGGATTTCCCCCAGGAGGTAATAGATCTTTTCCGGCAACGCCGGATAGACTTGACAGGATTGGAGAGAAAAAAGGGCCGGACTTTTCACTGGGAAGGACGTTATGGTCACGACCCCAATCACCGCGTAACGGTGAAGCTGGAACTGAATGTTTTTGGTGATTTTCACCCGACTCTGCCCCGAAAGTACCGGCAGGCCGGGATCATTTTTCTGGCCAATATTGATCCAGAGCTCCAAGAGGAAATTCTTCATCAGGTGACCAGACCCCGGCTGGTGGCCATGGATACTATTGATCACTGGATAAAAACCAAGCGGGACTCACTTCTTAGGGTGCTTAAAAAGGTTAATATTTTTCTGGCCAATGAAGAGGAAGCTAAACTCTTGACTGATGAAGTGAATTTAATTCGCGCTGGCCGGAAGATTCTCCAGCTTGGGCCGCAGTTGGTGGTCATCAAGAAGGGTGAGCATGGAGCACTGGTGCTGGGAGAAGATTGGGTGTTCGGGGTGCTGGCCCATCCCTGTGAAGAGGTGGTTGATCCTACCGGAGCCGGGGATTGTTTTGCCGGTGGTTTTTTAGGCTACCTGGATAAAGCTCGCCAGCCTGGTCAGCGAGCCATCAAGCGAGCCGCTGTTTATGGCAGTGTCATGGCCTCTTATGCTATTGAAGATTTTGGGATTGAAAGACTCAAGAATCTTCAAGCTGATGATATAAAGAAACGATTTCTGGAATTTAAAAAATTGGTTTCTTTTGCCTGAAAAAATAAATATTGAAGAGAGGAGAATCTATGTCACCAAAGAAAATGCCTGTGGAGCCTTTTAAAATAAAAGCCGTAGAAAAGGTTCAACTGACCTCCAGGGAGGAGAGGGAAGAGATTCTCCGTCAGGCCGGGTATAACATTTTCTCTATTCCGGCTGAGAAGGTGTTTATTGACCTTTTAACTGACTCGGGCACAGCAGCCATGAGTGATAGCCAATGGGCTCATATGATTACCGGTGATGAAGCTTATTCCGGCTCCCGGAGTTATTTTCGGTTTGAAGAAGCCGTTCGTCAGATTTTTGGCTTTAAACATGTTATTCCCACTCATCAGGGAAGAGCCGCCGAAAGACTCCTTTTTGAGGTGGTGGTTAAAGAAGGGAAATACATCCCCAACAATATCCATTTCGACACCACCAGGGCTAATGTGGAAGTCAGGGGAGGAGTGGCTGTTGATTTAGCTGGAGAAGAAGCTTATGACCCTGATAGCCCGGCTTTATTCAAGGGTAATATGGATGTGGCCCGACTGAAGGCTTTTCTTGAAGAAAAGGGTAAAGATCAGGTGCCTTTGGTTATGCTAACTATTACCAATAATTCCGGTGGAGGTCAACCGGTTTCCATGGCTAATATTCAAGCAGTGAGTCAGATCTGCCGGAAGTATGGAATACCTCTTTTCTTTGATGCCTGTCGTTTCGCTGAGAACGCCTATTTTATCCAGCAGCGGGAATCCGGGTATCAAAATAAAACCGTTCTGGAAATAGCCCGGGAGATATTCAGTTACGCCGATGGAGCCACGATGAGCGCCAAAAAAGACGCCCTGGTGAATATCGGCGGATTTATTACTTTAAATGACGATGAACTGGCTGCCGAGTTGAAAAACCGATTGATCATTTCCGAGGGTTTTCCTACCTACGGAGGCTTAGCCGGCCGGGATCTTGAAGCCATTGCTCAAGGATTAAGGGAAGGAGTAGATGAAGATTATCTTGAATACCGGATCGGTCAGGTTAGATATCTGGCTCAATTGCTGGAAGAGGCGGAGGTCCCGGTTTATCAACCTCCAGGAGGGCATGCCGTCTATGTGCTGGCTGATCGTTTTCTCTCCCATTTACGGCGGGAAGAGTATCCAGGTTGGGCTTTATCGGTGGCTTTGTACCGGGAGGCGGGCATTCGTGCTTGTGAGATAGGGGGGGTGATGTTTGGACATCTGGATAAGGAAACCGGGAAAATGGTCTTTCCTCGCCTGGAATTGCTCCGTCTGGCGATCCCCCGGCGAGTTTATACTCTTTCCCATTTGCATTATATCGCTGAGGCTTTTACCTCTCTGGCCCGCAAGAAAGAGACAATTAAAGGCTTGCGGATAGTTTACCAGGCTCCTTATCTCCGCCATTTTACGGTGAAAATGGAAGAGCTGCCCTGATCTGGGAATAAGCCGGTTATTTGATTCGATAGAACCACATTAAAGGAAGCCAGAGTTGATGCCCGTAAGGGATTTTTTTATGATTAACGAGGATTTCAGTATCTTCCCATTCATGTACGAGATTGAAGAGCTGAAAGAGTTCTTCCACTTCATCCGGAGTGTAAGTGGCGGCGTGTTTTTTCCACTCTCCTTCTCCTTCTTCAATATAGGTCGGATTTTTCTGGGCTAGCTCGACTGCTTTTTTATAATTATTGGATAAATGGTGGCCGAAGCGAACAGTTATTTTGAAAGCTTTGGCTTTGGTGCGGGGAAAAAGAATTGAATCGAGTTTTTCTTTGATGGCTTCTTTGCCCTTCTTCGTGGCCATTAAAATCTTCGCTTCTCTTTAAAAGATAGTAAAAGTTTACCGGATATGCCGGCTGAAAGTCAATGCCTCTCTTATGACTGGGAAGCTCCTGATTAGCGTGATGGCCTTCCACCAAGACAAAAAAGACCTTGTCCGGAATTTAAGATGATCTACTCCCAGCTAAAAAGGGGCTTATCTAATGCGTTAAAATATTTTTATAGTATAATTAAGCCCGATAAGGAAAAAGATTGAATAAATCAGGTCAGCTACTGAGAAAGAAAAGATGAGAGAGCGATGAAAGTAAACAACTTTGACTATTTTCTTCCTCCTGAATTGATCGCCCAGCAGCCTTTAAGACGGCGGGATTCTTCTCGGATGATGGTCCTGAATCGGGTCAAGAGAGAAATTCATCATCACCGCTTTAGAGAATTACCTGATTTTCTTCAACCAGGAGATCTTCTGGTGATTAATGTCTCGCGAGTCTTGCCGGTAAGAGTCTGGGGAAGTGTCGGGTCCAGAAAAGTAGAATTTTTGCTGGTGAAACCGCTTCGCTCTGCTGAATGGGAAGTCTTGTGCCGACCGGCACGAGTGGTTAAGCCAGGGAAAAAAATTGTTTTTTCGGCCAATCTGGAGGCCGAAGCGGTGGCGGTTGGAACGAGAGGCCGACGAATTCTTCGATTTAATCAAACTGATGTTCTGGCTGAAGTGAAGAAGATCGGTTTTGCCCCCCTGCCCCCGTATATAAAAAGACCGGCCGAAGATTGGCGCCACAGGGTTTATGATCTACGCCGGTACCAGACCATTTATGCCCGTGAGGAGGGCTCTATTGCCGCTCCTACGGCCGGGCTTCATTTTACGACTGGTATCTTGAAAAAACTTGAAGAAAAGGGAGTAGAGCTAGTCAGGATAATCCTTCATGTTGGTCTGGCCACTTTTCAGCCAGTTGAGGTGGAGGAGGTGGAGAAGCACCGTCTGGGAGAAGAGAATTTTGTGATTTCCCCGGAAGCAGCCCGGAAAATTAACCAGGCAAAAAAAGAGGGGCGGCCGGTGATGGCCGTGGGAACAACCACGGTCAGGGCCCTGGAAAGTGCCTTTGATGGGGAGCAGGTTGTCCCTGGCCAGAAAGCCACCAATCTATTTATTTATCCCGGTTATAAATTCCGAGTGGTTGACCGATTGCTGACTAATTTCCATTTGCCCCGTTCGACTTTATTAATGCTGGTGGCTGCGTTTGCCGGGCGGGAATTTATCCTGCAGGCTTATGAAGAAGCTGTCCGGCAACGTTACCGCTTTTATAGTTACGGCGATTGTATGCTTATCCTTTGAGAAGAAGAAAGAATATTTCATTAAACTTAATTTAATATTTATTTATTCTTCTGGTGGTTTAAAAAGTTTTTTCTGGGGCTCTGCGAAAAAGGGATAGCCAAGATGTTTATAGGCTTTGGGAGTAACTTTTCTCCCCCGGAGAGTTCTTTCCAGGAAACCGATCCTCATTAAAAAAGGTTCGTAAATTGATTCAATGGTATCTTTCTCTTCATCGATAGCGGCGGCGATGGTGTTGATGCCGACAGGTCCACCGTTGAAATTCTCAATGATGGTCTGGAGAATTTTACGGTCAACTTCATCAAGACCCAGAGAGTCGACTTCCATCATATCCAGAGCTTCCAGAGCTCCGGGGCCGGTGATCCGACCGTCTCCCTTGACTTCAGCAAAATCTCTGACCCGGCGGAGAAGGCGATTGGCAACCCGGGGAGTGCCCCGAGAACGGCGGGCGATTTGGTGAGCCCCTTCGTCATTGACTTCCACTCCCAGAATGCAGGCCGAGCGTTTGATGATTTTGACCAGCTCTTTTTCCTGATAGTAATCCAGGCGATGAATTATTCCGAAGCGACTGCGCAATGGAGCAGTGATTCGACCGGCGCGGGTGGTGGCTCCGATCAGGGTGAACTTCTTCAGTCGCAGTTTATGACTGCGGGCCGCCGGCCCCTGTCCAATGACAATATCCAGGCTGAAATCTTCCATAGCTGAGTAGAGTATTTCTTCCACTGAAGGATGGAGGCGGTGGATTTCGTCGATGAAGAGGATTTCTCTTTCCTGCAGGTTGGTCAGAATAGCCGACAGGTCGCCGGCTCGTTCGATGACGGGGCCGGAAGTAGGTTTAAGCCCTACGCCCATTTCCTGAGCGATAAGATAGGCCAGGCTGGTTTTGCCTAAACCAGGAGGTCCATACAGGAGAACATGATCAAGAGCTTCGTGGCGGCGACGAGCCGCTTCGATGAAAATTTTTAGATTGGTTTTGACAGTCTCCTGCCCAATAAATTCATCAAAGTTTCGGGGGCGGAGGTTGTCTTCAAAGAGAAGGTCTTCCCGGGAGCGGATTGGGCTGAGAATATCTTCTTGACGTTGGAGCTCTTTATTTTTCATAGGCCACCCATTCGGAACTGATTGCTTCTCTTTTCAGAAACTTCATCTTTAGGGTCATCTTCTTCCTTTTTGTATTACACTTTAGCCAGGCGTTTCAAGCTTTCTTTTAGTAAAATTTCCAGGCCGGCGCCTGGGCCTAGTTGACAAATGGTTTCATCGACAATCTTTTCCACTTCCTTTCTTTTGAACCCTAGGTTGATCAAAGCCGAAAGGATGTCCTCTTTTTCTCGAGAAGCCGGGGTAGCGATGACTCGTTCTTTGGCCTCCAATTTTTCCTGGAGCTCAACAGCGATGCGCAGAGCGGTCTTTTTGCCTATTCCGGGAATCATGGCCAGTCGGGCCACATCGGCTTTCCGGATGGCTTCTTCCAGGTCAGCTGTTTCAATCCCGGAAAGAATGTTGAGAGCAATTTTCGGGCCGATACCCGAGATGCTGATTAATTTCAGAAAGAGCTCCTTTTCTTCCTGGGAAGAGAAGCCATAAAGAGCCAGACTGTTGTCGGTGACGTGAGTATAAATATGGAGTTCTGCTGACTCATTAACCTCGCCCAGTTTAAAGTAAGTGGAAAGGGGAATAAGACAGCAGTAACCAACCCCGCCAATATCCAGGATGACCTGGTTGGAATCCTTTTGAATAATTATTCCTTTTAGATAGGCAATCATTGGTTGAAACCGTCCTTGGGTGGCTGACTAATTGAGGCTTCTTTTATTTTTAGTAAATAAATCCGGGTATTGAGGTGACAATAGGCTGCGGCCAGGGCGTCGGAGGCATCGTGGGTCAGGGGACTATCCTGGAGATGGAGGAGAGTTTTGATCATTATTTGAACCTGCGTCTTGTCGGCTTGCCCATAGCCTGTCACCGCTTTTTTTATTTCCCGGGGGGAGTACTCAAAAAGCGGAACTTTCTTGGTGGCGATAGCCACCAGCACAGCTCCTCGAACCTGTCCCAGGGTGATGGCTGTGCGAATATTTTGGGCGTAAAAAGGATTTTCAATAGCGACTTCGTCAGGGCTATGCCGGGTGATAATTTCTTCAATAGCCAGACGAATGTGATTAATTTTATCTTGAAGAGTTTGTCGGCGAGATGTTTTTATAACGCCGTAATCGATGACGGAGACTTCCTGACCCACCTGTTCGACCAGACCGAATCCCGTGGCTTTAAGACTGGGGTCGAGTCCAAGAACACGCATTATATGTTTTATTACTCTGGCCGCCTTCTCTGGCCTTTCTCTTCTTTCTGGTGGTTTGAAGCTAACTCACGGGAGAGCTCAGTTAGAGTACTGAGCAATTTCTTCCTCATCAATATCAAAATTGGCCCAGACATTCTGGACATCGTCATGGTCTTCAAGTTCTTCCATTAAGCGGAGGAGTTGGTGGGCTTGTTTCCCCTGGATTTTAACGTAATTTTGAGGGATGTAGCCTATTTTGGCTGTTGAGTATTCGATATTATTCTCTTTAAGAGCCTGAACAACCTGCTCAAAGCTTTCTACCGGCGTTAATATTTCGTAATTACTCCCATCGTCTTTAAGATCTTCGGCGCCAGCTTCCAGGATTATTTCCAGGAGGTCATCTTCCGACGCTTTGGCTTTTTCGACGACCACGTAACCTTTACGTTTGAACATCCAGGCAACGCATCCTGATTCACCAAGGTTGCCACCGTTTTTCGAAAAGATGTGCCGCAGTTCAGAGACTGTTCGATTTTTGTTGTCGGTAACCGCTTCGACAAAGATGGCTACTCCTCCGGGGCCATAGCCTTCATAGGTGACTTCTTCAAACTTCTCTCCCTCCAGCTGGCCGGTTCCTTTAAGAATAGCCCGCTTGATGTTTTCCGAGGGCATATTGACTGCTTTGGCATCAGCGATGGCTTTTCTGAGACGGGGATTGGCTTCAGGATCACCCCCCCCCAACCGAGCTGCTACCTGGAGCTCGCGGATTATTTTGGTAAAAATCTTACCTCGTTTGGCATCCTGCGCTGCTTTTTTATGTCGAATTGAATGCCATTTTGAATGTCCTGACATATTATCTCCTTTACCGCCTTTTTTAAAAATTTTATCACATTTCAGGGGATAAAAAAAGAAGAGAAGGGGAAAAGAGAAAAAGCTATCATCACAGGTGGGCATTTGATCTTTGGCTAATCAATTTTAATAAGCTTGACAAATACTATTATTAAGATAGAATCAGTAAAAACGGAGGTTAAGATGAAAAAATCTTATCTTTTAATGAGTTTATTAATTTTTGGACTCCTCTTAGGTTTTACTTCGCTCAACCTGGCAGCCGACAAGGTGGTTTGTCCGGTTAGTGGTAAAGAGATGCAGAAATCAGAGGCTAAAGATTCTCTAACTTATCAGGGCAGAATATACTATTTTTGCTGTGAGGGATGCAAAGAGAAGTTTTTAGCTAATCCGGAAAAATATATCTCTTCTGCTGAAGCGAAGGACTACTATATCTGTCCTATGCATCCCCAGGTAAAGGCTGAAAAGCCAGGTGAGTGTCCGGAATGTGGGATGAAACTCGTTTGCCAGAGCCAGACGAAAGCTTCTCATCATATGTCGATAAAGAAGCACCCTCAGCCATGTTGTGAGTTGAAGAAGTTTCTTGACTGCAAGAATATTGAAGTTAAGTTTACCGAAACTGAGACGGGGATAATTATCGAGATAAAGGGGAAGAATCAGGCCAAGATTAGCGAGATAAAAAAGAAGATGGCCGAGGTACAAAAATGTTTAACTTCCTCCTCTGAATGCCAGAAGAAAGAAAAGCCGACCTGTGAAAAGAAAGAGAAGAAAAAATAAGATGTAATACCCCTTAAATGATCTTTTTTGTTTTAAGCCAGGAATCATTGAAAATTGTACTCAAATAACGGTTAGCACTGTCCGGGAAAATAGTTGCTATCCGGACAGGGTGAGGCCGGTTTTTTAATTTTTGAGCTAGTTTTAAACAAGCCCAGAGGGCGGCGCCACTGGAGCCTCCAGCTAAGATGGATTCTGCTAAGGCTAATTTTCTGGTTGTCAGGAAAGCGTCCTTGTCAGTTACCTGATAGATGTCGTCAATTACATCAAATTCCAGGCAGCCGATGATGAATTCATCTCCCAGTCCTTCGATTAAATAGGGTTGAGGGGTGACCCTCCGGCCGGAATAAAAAAAGTCGAAAAAGACAGAACCGACTGGATCGACACCAATTACTTTAATCCTAGGATCTTTTTCTTTTAAGTAACGTCCGACGCCGGAAATTGTTCCTCCGGTGCCTATACCAGCGATAAAGTAGTCTATTTTCCCCTTCATTTGGTCCCAGATTTCTGGACCTGTCGTTCGGTAATGACACTCATTGTTATCCCGGTTATTGTGTTGGTCGAGATAATAACAGTTGGGAATTTCCTGGGCTAATCGGGGAGTAATATTGTTATAACTATCCGGTGACTCAGGAGGAAGGGTGTGATCTACTTTGATGATCTCTACACCCAGAGCCTGGAGGAAGTTCAATTTTTCCGGAGAGATGGAATCCCTGACAACTATTTTTAATTTATAGCCTTTTAAGGCGCAGACCATGGCTAATCCCAGGGCAGTGTTTCCGGAAGAGTTATCGATGATTGTGGCTCCGGGTTTTAATCGGCCTTCTTTTTCAGCTTTTTCTACCATATAGAGGGCTATGCGATCTTTGATACTGCCCATTGGATTGAAATATTCGAGTTTAGCCCAGATTTCTACCGGCAAGTCCTTGGTCAGATGATTGAGCTTAACTAATGGGGTCTGTCCTATTGTTTCCAAGAGACTGGGATAAGTTTTTTTCTGACAAACCATTCTTCCGGGTTTTCTTTTCTAGACAAATTATCTGAAGCAGATGCTTTTACCATATGAAGGTAGTGGATGTCAAATTAATTGGAGCTTTTTTCTTCTTGGCAGCCCCTGTTTTTTGGCAAAATAAGGTATAATATTAATCAAATAATAAATATAGGTGGAATAATAGTCCCTAAGCTTAAAATATAAAAAAGAAAAACAGGAAAAATGGCCAGGAAAAAAGTAGTGGTCGCGATGAGTGGGGGAGTGGATTCTTCTGTAGCAGCCGCCCTCCTTTTGGAAAGGGGATATGAGGTTATTGGCCTGACTATGGATCTCTTTGCCTTGCCTCCAGAGCTTTGTCGCCAGGAGACACTGCGGAGCTGTTGTGGGAGAGGGGCTGTGGAAAGTGCCAATGCCGTAGCGGCTCGACTGGGCATCCCCCATTATTTAATTGATTTAAAAGAGGCTTTTGATAAGTATGTGATAACTGATTTCTGTGAAGAGTACCGCCGGGGGCGGACTCCAAATCCCTGTATCCGGTGTAATCAATATCTTAAATTTGGTCTTCTCTGGGAGAAAGCGCAAAAATTGGGGGCAGATTTCATTGCCACCGGCCATCATGCACAAATTGAATATAATCCTCGTGACTCGTTATATTACTTGAAGAAAGGAAAGGACCGAAGCAAGGATCAGTCTTATTTTCTTTACCCAATTACCCAGTCCCAGCTGGAGCATACTCTTTTTCCAGTGGGTGGGTATACTAAAGAGGAAATAAGAAAGATAGCCCGACAACTAGGATTGCCTTCAGCCGAAAGAGCTGAGAGCCAGGAGGTTTGTTTCATTCCGGACCGGGATTATATCCGTTTTCTCAAAGAAAGAATCCCGGCAGCTTTCCAACCCGGTCCCATTGTTGATGAGAATAACCGGCGAATTGGGACCCATCAGGGAATCGCCGCCTATACTATAGGCCAGCGCCGGGGGATGGGGATTGCTTTTTCCCATCCCTTATATGTTGTGGCTCTTAAACCGGCGGAAAATATTGTTGTTGCTGGAGAGAAAGCATCTCTTTACCGTTCATCACTTCTGGCTTCCCGGGTAAATTTTATTAATCCTCCGCAGGAGAGATGTTTTAAAGTGAAAGCTAGAATTCGCTATCGCCATGAAGAAGCAGAGGCAGTTGTTGAGTGTATTGATGATGCCCGGGTTAAGGTGGACTTTTCCCGTCCTCAACGAGCGATTACTCCAGGTCAATCAGTGGTTTTTTATGATGGAGATTATGTCCTCGGCGGCGGAGTGATCGATGTAGTTAAGTGAAATAAGGGGTAACAGATAAAACAAAGTTAATCTTAAGTGGATACAGGGCAGACAATTGTCAAGGCGGTCCCTCCCTTTCGTTCTACTTTAAGGGAGCCTTTATGTTGCTTCACGAGAGAATCAACCAGCCGTAAGCCGACTGAGGTGGCTTTTTCTAAGTCAAAATCAGGCGGCAGGCCAATGCCGTTATCCCTGACTTTAAGCTGAAATCGGCCATCTTTAAGTGTCTTGAAATTTATCTGGATTTCCCCGGGTTTGCCGAGTTTTTGGAGATATTCTTCGGGAAAACCATATTTGAAGGAGTTAGAAAGAAGCTCATTGATGATTAATCCGCAAAGAATAGCTGTATTGGTCTCAACGGTGATTTCTTCTATATCCAGCTTAATCCGGAGCTTATCCTGCTCAGGGCGGTAAATCTGAGATAGGTAAGAGACTAAGCTGGTGATATAAGCAGCAATATTAACTCCTGCCAGATCTTGAGAAGCATAGAGGCTTTCATGAACCATCGACATAGATCGGATACGAGCCTGACTTTCAGTCAAGATCTGGCGGAGTTTTTTATTTTTTGTTTTCCGCAGCTGGAGATTCAGTAAACTGGCCATGAATTGCAGATTGTTTTTAATGCGATGATGAAGTTCGCGCAGGAGAGATTCTTTTTCTGCCAGAGAGAGGGCTAATTCTTCTTCCATGGCCTTCCTTTCAAGGGTGTTGGCTAGAATCTCGGCAGCCAGGCGAAGAAGAGAAATCAAATCGGCTTCCCAATCCCGGGTTCTGGTAATGGTTTCCACGCCGAAGAAGCCAAGGACTTTCAGCCGGAAAACAAGAGGAATAGCCAGGAAGCTCTTTGTGCCCCGCCAGATCAGTGATTTAAAAAAATAGCTCTGCTCTAAAGCTGGAGAAGCTTCGTTGAGCGGTGAAAGAAAATATATTTCTTTGTTTAAAATATTTTCCCGGATTGGACCTAATTCGCTGGCTTCAATTTCTTGGGGTAATGATTCAATTGACCCTTCAGGAGAGTGCCAAAAGTCTTTTAGATAAACTCTCTTCCGCCCCGGAGAGAAAAGGTAGAGATAGCAATAGTCTATATTGAGGACCTGTCCAATTAATTCCAGGGCCTTGGAGATTTCCTGGTCAACTTCCTCCACAGCCAGGTTAATGAAACAGGTGGCCAGGTTGGTTATTACTTCTTCAAATTTATCTTTTAACTGCTGGAAGATTGCCTGATTCTGAAATTCTGTAATGTCCTGCACAGAAACAAGGATGGCCACCGTTTGGTAGTGGTCATTTTTGATCGGACTAGCAAAAACCTGAGCGAAAAATTTAGAGCCATCTTTTCTCTGGGCATGGGTCTTAATTGATTTTCTCCCCTTTTCTTGAACTTCAAAGATAAAGTCGCTGATTTCTTCTTCACTTTCCCAGAGCTTGATGAAATTTTCACCTTCGAATCTCTCAATTGGCATCTTCCATAATCGGACCAGGGAGGGATTGGCGAGAATGATTTTTCCGTGCAAGTCGATAATGGCCAGTCCATGCGGTGATGAATTTAGCGCCCATTCGGTGAAAGTCAACTTTTTTTCTTTTTCTTTTTGCCGGGATAAATCATGGATAAAAGCCAGGCTCAGCCAGCGATGGTGAATTCTGGTGGTGGTGAAGGTTATCTGGCAGGGAAATTCGATGTTATCTTTCCGTCGTCCGATAAGAGTCAAGGTTTTTCTTCCTTTAAAGCCGGGCATGGATTTTTTGAGCAGGTTAAATTCTTCTTCGAAATGGCCAGAAGATTGATGGGCCAAAAAGTGTCTAAATTCTTTTCCGAGAGCCTCCTTTTGCAAATAGCGGAAGAGGTATTCAGCTCCATCATTCCAGTATTTAACTTCACCTCTGGCATCAAGAACTACTAAAGCTTCTCCGGCAATATCAAATAGCCGCCGAAATTCTTCCTCCTGGTTTTTAAGAGTCTCTTCCAAAGCTTTCCGTGATTCTATAACCAGAGACATAATAATTCCGAAAATCAGGAAGAGCCCACTGATGATAGTCCGGGAGATCCAATTGGCTTCAGAATTTTCCTTGATGAGCTGGGAGAAAGAGTTGCCCGGCCCGGCTTGGGCATAGTCAACAATTATATCAGTCGACCATAAGAGGATAATTAAAGAAAGAGTCAACGAGATGATTTTGAGATTGATCTTCATCTGCCTACCGCATGAAGGCACTATCTTTTTGAAAAATTATTTTAACTAATCGCCCCTCTTCTCAGTCGAGATATTTCTCTCCTTTTATAGGGAACTCTCCATCCTCCTTGCGGACAATAAATTAATTAATCCCGTCGAGAAAGTCAATAATCTTCGAGAGGAAAGAACTGGATTATTTAAGTTTCACCGCCGGATGTTTCTTCTGGTTCTCCTTTGAAGCAATTCTGGCCTAGAGAAGTCCAGTTATAAGAAGGATGCTAGTCAGGGCAATTATTAATGACCCCAGAAGTCCAACCAGGAGGGGTTTAAGACCTACCTGACTGAAGGAGCGGAAGACTGTATTTAAACCGATCCCGGCCAGACCGAGAAGGATAAGAAAGCGGCCCGCCGTGTTAAAAGCAGCTGTGCCAGTCGGGGAAAAATATCCCAGCGTATTTAGCCCGGCCATGAGGAAATAACCGAAGAGAAACCAGGGAAAGGCTTTCGCTACATTAAAGGCGATGTTCTTTCGTTTCTCGGAAACTTGAGCCAGGTGAGCCCCGGTATACCAAACAGCAATAATAAAAGCCAGAGGCACTATAAAGCAATTCCGGACGAGTTTAACGGCTGTGGCGGTTTTACCAGCTAACTCGGAGAAAATAAAACCGGCTCCAACTACCTGAGGGGTAGAGTGAATAGCTGTTCCAGCAAAAACTCCAAAGTGAAAATCAGATACATTCATCAGCTGGGCTATTTTAGGATAAAAAATAATAGCCACCAAACCCCAGAGAGCAATAGTGCCAATCGCATAACTTGTTTCTTCCTCCTTAGCTTTTATCAAAGGAGCAGTGATGGCGATAGCTGAACCTCCGCAGATTGTTGTTCCGACTGAGAGAAGGATAGCCAGAGGGGTGGGGAGGTGGAAGATTCGGGCCAGGGTGTAGATCAAGATGAAACTTATGACCATAGTAATGATAATAATGGCTAGCAAGCGAGGGCCCTGAGTAGCAATTGTTTTAAAATTCAGGGAGGCGCCAATTAGGACGATTCCCAGAATCAGTATTTTTTCAAAGGCTTTTATTCCTGGCAGGAAAATTTGAGGTAGTGAAATTGTATTTCGAATAATTATTCCCAGGACTATAGCGACAACGACTGCTTCGATGGGGTGTTTACCTCCGATAATAATCAATCGAGAAAGAAAAGTGGCTCCAATTCCGACGGCCAGCATCAGGAGCCAGCCGGGAAAGTATTCTCTTTTCATTTTTGGTTTTTTTCCTCCTGCTCTCATCTCGGGAATAAATGAAGCGCTATTTTAATGTGACATGAGGTTGATGTCAATGAATTCTCCGGGCATCGTTTTTTGCTGAATTATCTTCGAAAATATATTTTCGATCATCTCTTCTCCCAGGCCAGAGTGGTGATCCACTCTCGGCTGCGGGGAGTAATTAGAAAGGCTTGGCTTCAGAGTTGATGGCGCTTTCCGATAGAGAAAAAAGCCATCAGCTTTTCCCTCTAAGTTGTTTCCCTGTCTCACCAAATATAGATTATTCTTTTGGTTCGGTTTTTTTTCATCATCCCCAGGTATCAAGAGGGGCAATATAAATTATTTTGGAAATTCCGAACTTATCTGCGGGGGAATTATTTCCTAAGGCCGAGTGCAGCCAGCTTTGACTTGATGGTGGCCTCCTTATCCAGGCGATGGTCTATTCGTAGATCAATATGAATTCTTTTGACGTTCATTTCCATCAGTTTGTGGTCGGCTTCTTCAATTATACGAAAGAGCGAGGCCAAATCAGGTGTTTCAATTGTGGTTGACATCCCGCCAGTTTCATGGTTTAAACCTGATTCTTCAATAATTTTAATAACTTCCCGGACGTATCGGCTAACGGAAGCGCCTTCACTTGTAGGAAAGATGGCCAATTCGGCGATAATCATTGTCTCCTCCTTGTCCAGAGCTTTATTGCTGCCAGAAAGAAAAGAAAATCAACTACAAATAATTTTTACACAAATTTTTTAGTCTTTGCCACTCCTCTTCAGCTTCCCCCACCAAACTGGCCAGAGCTTCACGCAGAGGCCGAACCTTATCCACTAGACCGACGCTCTGGCCGGCCATTAAAGAGCCGAATTCCACATCTCCTTCCTGGACAGCTCGGCGAAGAGCGCCTACCCAAAAGTTTTCGACTTGATACTGGGCTTCTTCATGGGAGATTTCCCGGCGGCGTCTTTTCTGAATAAGCTCAATCTGGAGTTCAGCGAATTTATCCAGTCCTTTATTTCTTAAAGCCCGCACGGAAACTACTCTTAATTCAGAGCCAACCTGAGGAGTCGCCACAGCATCCCGGGCCCGGGCGCGAATAAAAGCTTCTTTAAACCGGGGATGAGCTTCACATTCTTCTGTCATCACGAAGTAAGTGCCCATTTGAACGCCGGCAGCGCCCATGAGGAGAAAGTAGGGAATTAAGCGGCCGCTGGCAATTCCGCCGGCCACGAAAATGGGGACATCCTGAACCTGGAAGAGAACCTGTTGAAGAAGAACAATTAATGAGACATGACCAACATGGCCGCCGGCTTCACTTCCTTCAAGGATAAGAGCATCAATGCCCATGTCGATTAATCGTCGGGCCAGGCTTTCAGTGGAGGCGAAACTTAAAACCCGGGCCCCGCTTTCTTTAGCCAGTTTTATTTCCGGGCCTCGGGGATAGCTGCCGGCAAAGATAATATAGGGCACCTGCAGTTCAACTGCCAATTGGAGATGTTGCCGATAGTTAGGAGCAATGGTAATTAAATTAACTCCAAAAGGATTTTGGGTCTGGGATTGAATTTTCAATATTTCTTCTTTAAAAAAAGCTGGGTCGAGGTTGCCAGCTGCCAGGCAGCCAAAAGCTCCTTCATTAGCAATGTTAGCGACAAAGTTAGCGGTTGAGATCCAGGTCATTGCCCCGACAATGACCGGATAGCGAGTCCCTAAAAAGTCTTTTCCTTTTTTCCAGAGAGAGTCTAATTCTAGCATTTTGACCTCGTTTTCAGCAGGATATTTTTGCAGCCAACTCGCTTTTTGTCTACTTCGATAAATTAATGCAAAAGGAAATCAACCATCCGGAGATTTATTAATGATCTTTCACTTTTATAACTTTAGATACTCTGATTCTTTAAGAATCGGGAAAAACCTACCAAGATGAAAGAGCGAGGGGAAGAGTTTTTCATTCCCCTCACCCTTTTTCCTGGAACTTCTTATTATTGAGTTAACTTCCCTGTTAATATCTTCCTTTTTAAGGAAAATGATAAAATTTAGACTTTATTTTATCAGCACCCTTTTTAAGGGTATCTTTTTTTATTTTTCGGGTACAGGATGCTTTATCTTTTCCCAGGAAGTCGAGAAATCAAAAGGTTTATTGTGAGCATTTTCATGACACTGGAGACAATGAGCTTTTATTGCTTCCGGTGAATCGTAGATTTTTAAACCATTTTTAATTGCTTCTGCTTTATCTTTCATTATAGAGAGTTTTCGGTAGGCACTGCCGGGACCATGACAAACTTCACAAGTTACGCCTTCTTCTTTGAGTTCGGCCGCTTTCTCAGCTAAGGGAGCATGGCATTTAAGACACTGGGGAGACTCGGTGGGATTGGTGACCCCAGCTTCCTGAGCTCGTTGAGCTGCCTTGTCTGAGGTTAAAGCTGAGAACGATTGAGAGTGGTTGCTTTGTTCCCAGAGAATATATTGTTTACCTCTTTTTTCGCTTTTATGGCACATCTTACATTTCCCCGCTCCAACGTAAGTAAATTCCTGAGCAATAATAGCTGTGCCAAAGATGAAGAGTGAGATGACTAAGAATGTGGCAGCTTTCTTCATTCCTTCCTCCTATTAGTAATTTTATTTTTTAAAGAAAAATAATATAATATATCTAATCTATAAAATCAATGGTAATAGTTAGAAAATAGCCTGTTCCCCCCATCCTTTCCCCGGTCAAAGGGGTTACTTGCCTTCTGCTGTCCAATATTCTCATCCTGGCTGAGCTTGCTCCGATAGCCTTCCTTCCAGAAAAGTGGGAAGCGAGATATCTGGATGTCTTGCCAGCTTTAGAGCTTTTCTCTTTTAAGCTTCAACTTTCCCTCTTCACCGCCTTATTTTTTTACCTGGCGATGTTGATTGGTGTTGAGAACGAAAAAAAATATATTTCATCAAGAAAATTTAGGAACTGGCTTTTCGTTCTCTAATCCGGAGAATCAGAGAGAGGGCAAAGATCAGAATGAAGAGAGTCGTTATGATGAGCCCAATTCGCCTTTCCTTGGCTTCTTTAAGGGCTAAAAGCCCTTCTTTTTCCACTTCTTCTGCGATTTTCCAGCCTTCAGAAGTTTTGGTGGATATTTTCTCGAGATCGAGACTGTGCGTTAAATTTCTGGTTTGAATGAGGATTGTTGATGCCTGAGAAAGTTTGAACTTGGAGTTGCTGACCTCAATCCCTTTGTCTTCAGCCTGGGCTAGAAGTTCAGCCGCAGCTGCTATTTTTTGAGCTAGAGAAGAGATTTCCTGTTTTATTTTCTGAGAAAGATTTAAAGCCTCGGTACCTTCTTCATGACAATGAAGACAAACTGAACCCTTTTCTCTTCCCAGCATGCGGTCATCAGGTTTGCTGATTTTGTGGTTGCCGTGGCAGGCCTCACATTCCGCCAGACCTAATTCATCAAAAGCAGGTTTATGAATACTCTGGGCGAAAAGTTCGGCTGTCCCCGGGTGGCACTGGCGACAGACGTTGGCGATTGAAGCCACTTCGGGAGGAGTAGCGCCGTGATTACCATGACAATCATTGCAGACGGGAGCAGAGAGGTCTTTTTTAGTGTAGAGCGCTTCGGCATGGACACTTTGTTTGTAATCATCCACCTGATTAGTGGAGATTCTGTAAGGTTTCATGTACTTAGGGTCGGAGTGGCATCGCCCACAGGTTTCGGGAATATTCCAGGGAAAAGTTGATGATTTGGGCTGCCGGGCATTGAGGATTCCATGGGCCTGGTGGCAGTCTGTACAGACGGCAGTTCGTGAATCTCCTTTCTGAAAAAGTTGGCCATGGCGACTGGTTAAATAGAGGGTATATTGGTCAACTCGAAGGGACGGATTGTACTGACGCATGTATTTGATATTGGAATGGCAGGCGGCACAAAATTGAGGTATATCTCGACGGGCGGGTGCTCCTTTGAAACTGAAATCCTTGGCTTCATCCATGTCTTCTGCCTGAGGATTACCTCCATGACAATCAGAGCAATCCAGGCCTTTCTCCTGATGAATGTCCAACTGAAAGTTCAGAGCTGGTCGAGCCAGTTCATCTTCTAACTTCAAGTGGCATTTGAGACAACTTGATTCCTGAGATAGTAAAGGGCTTTTTCCCAGCCAGATTATAAGGCTTCCTCCTAAGATTAGTAACCAGATGTTTTTCTTTCTCATGGTTCTCCTATAAATTAGGAACTAGGTAAGTTAGGGCGGTCATTACCACGATATAAAGGACAATGACCACGCCCAGATAACTCCACCAGGGACTTGGTTTGTTCCGAGCTGCCTGACGATCAAGGAAAGGAACCAGCATCCAGATTAATCCGCCGACCATAAAAGCTAAAATGGCCAGGACTTCACCTTCAATAAAGAGCACATGTGGGGGAATTATTTTTAGAGTGGAGAACATAAAAGTGAAGTACCATTCGGGTTTAATTCCTAGAGGGGTAGGAGCGAAGAGATCAGCTTCTTTACCCAGCTCCCAGGGAAAGAAGACACACAGAATTCCGATAACTCCCAGGATTAACATCCATCCAACCGAGTCTTTTAACAGAAAATCAGGAAAGAAGGGGATTTCTTTTAATTTCTTTTCTTCATATCCCAGGGGTCGACTCATACCGTGGAGCTGGACCAGCAAAAGATGAAAGCCGAGAATAAAAATGGTTATCGCCGGTAGAACAGCCACATGGAACCAGAAAAAACGGGGCAGAGTGGCGGCTGAAACCTGAGGTCCTCCTAGAACAAAGTTTTTAAGGGGAGGGCCGATAAGGGGCAAAACACCAAGGATGTCTGTGCCGACACGAGTTGCAAAGAAAGAAAGTTCATTCCAGGGAAGGAGATAACCGCTGAACCCAAACGCCAGGAAAATCAGTAAGAGAATAAAGCCAGAAACCCAGGTTATTTCCCGTGGAGGACGATAGGCCTTAAGGAAGAAAGCACTGAACATGTGGATGAAGATTGCTCCGATAAGAATGTTCGCCGACCAGCTGTGAACTGACCTGATAAGCCAGCCAAACTTGACTTCGCTCATAATGAAGAGAATGCTCTTCCAGGCTCCGTCAATGGTCGGGGTGTAATAAAGGAGGAGCAAAACACCTGTTACGACCTGAACGAAAAATAGGAAAAGACAGATCCCTCCAAAATAGTACCAGAAGGAATGTTTATGCAGGGGAACTGTTTTTTTACGAGCCACTTCGGTTAGATCTGAGAATTTAAGGCGGCTGTCCCAAAAAGCTAAAAAGTCTTTTAAATAGCGACCCATTTTTAAGCTCTCCGGGAGACAATGACTTCCTGGCCGCTTATTTTAACTTCATATTGTTCCAAAGGCTTTGGTGGGGGACCGGCCAGGACATTACCATTTAAGTCGAAACGTCCGTTATGACAAGGACAATAGATGTTTTCCGCTTGAGCATCATAAGTGACATTGCAGGAAAGATGAGTGCAGACAGCTGAGAAAGCGCGTAATTCACCTTGGGGAGTGTTGATGAGAATCCCGGGTGCGCTCCCGAACTTGAAAATTTTGTAGGAATTTGGGGGGACTTCATCAACTCTGGCTGCCACCACTGAATTGACCGCTCCTCCGGCTTTCTTGGGTGGCAGCAGGTAGCGGATAATTGGATAGGAGAGAGAGCTTATTGTCCCGACTAGGCTGCCAAAGAAAAGAATGTCTATAAATTTTCTTCGGTTCATACTACCCATACCCTTACCTCTATTTTATTGAGATTTGTTTTAAAAGTTTTTCCAGAATTTCTTCTTGAGCGGCAAAATTATGAATCCCCCAGCTGCCGTCTTGCTCCAGAAGTTTTAATAATTTGACGCCTGAATTATACAGTTCAGGATTCTGTGTTTTCAACCGACCAACTTCTGCCGATAATTGCTCCCTGAGTTCTTGGCTTAGTTCTTTAATCCTTTTTTGCCAAGCGGTCATCATCTGCTGGTATTCTTTGTCATGACAATCAGTACATTTGGCTGCCGAGGGACGAACGATTTTTCCCTGCTCCCGATGGCAGTCAGAACAATTTACTTCACTCTCCGCCATAACATCAGGATCCAGGGAGAAATTCTGGATTTTGCCGCCCTTATAAAACAGATTCTGAACCTGATGACAGTCATCACATGATTTTGATTGTTTTTGATGGTGGCATGAGGAACAGAATTCCTGGGTAGCAATAAGTTCCCCGTGTCGGCGGGTGTTGGAGTGACATTGGGGACAATTCAAGTTTTTTTGCAGGAGATGATTTTTGTGGTGAAAAGTGCGGCCAGAGAATTGAACGGATACTTCTTCAATGCCGGCATGACAGGAAGCACATTCGGTGGGCACCAGTTCAGAAGTCCAGGCAAGTTGGGGCAGCTTCATTGATGTGTCAATAGAATGTAGGGCCTGCTGGAGAAAGTCATAAGCCGAGTGGAGGAGAAGGTTGGCGAACTGGATGTTGTGGACACTTTTTCCCCGGTCGACCAGATCAATATTGTAAGCCGCCTGTTCGAGAAGTTTTAAGGCTTTTCCTTTATTCTGAGAGCGGCTATTTTTTACCCATTTATATGTTTTCTGATAGAGCGACTTCATCTGGGTTAATTTAGATGTGGCGGATAATTCCCATTCCTTGAGAAGACGAGCGAAGCCGCGCCCATGACAGGATTCGCAGGCTTCAGGTTTGGAGAAAAGGGTGTCACTTTTGAGGATTTGGCCGCCTTTTTCTTCGTGAAAAATATGGCAGCCTTTACAGCTTAATCCCTTCTCGAACATGGGGTTAGGGATGGGTTTGGTAATTCCATGCCCACCTTGTCCACTGAAGAGTATTTTCTGGGCTTCGTGAAGATTAAAATGGCAGGAGGAGCAATCAGAAATAGATTCGATGTCTTTAATGATTTTATGCTGAATTTCGAGATGGCACTGGTTACATTCAATTTTATGGTTGGTAATATGAGTGGTATGCATCAAGTCCGTATCTTCATATTGGGCTAAGCGGTCCTGCTCCCAATGACATTTATAACAATTTTCCCGGGGCACGGCTCCATCTCCCAGAATAGTGTTGGTGTGACATTTATTGCAGGAGAAGCCGTTCTCAAAAACGGGTTTATGATTAAATCGAGAAGTGGTGGAAGAAACCAGGTCTTCTTTGAGGTGACAATGGGAACAATCAGCTATCTGGGGATAGTGCTTGCTCTTTTTAAAATGGCAGATAAAACAAGTGCTTTCAGTGACGGTGATGTGCTCTCCCTGGACGATTTGAGAATGACAGCTGGTACAGCGGAGTTTTTTGCCTCGTTTAAGGTCGGTGAGATGGATTTTGTGATCGAAATGAACTGTTTTAAAGTCTACCGCCCCTTGAAGCAATCGTTTGTTGTGGCAACCTTCCCGCAGACAGCTTTCATCAGGGATTTCAGCCCAGGGTTTTGATTTCAGGTAAAGTTTGGTCCAGTAACGACCGACTTGGAGAAGCCCTTCCACCTTGGCCCGGAGTTTTGATCTGATTCCTGGAGGATAGTGACAGACCAGGCATTCAATATCTTTGTGCGAAGACGTCTTCCAGGAATTGTAAAAAGGCTTCATATAGTGACAGGTTGAGCAAAAATGTGAATGAGAGGTGAATTCAATGGCACTAAAGAGAAAGACGAAAAAGACAAATATAGATATTCCCAGAATAAGCCACTTCTTTTTGTTTCTTTTCTTTTTACCCATCAGGCGTAACTATGTAAACCAGAAATGAGATAATTTACTCCGAAATAAGTAAATAGAGCAGCCAGGAAACCAAGAATAGCGATAAAGGCCGAACGGCGACCCCTCCAACCCATCACCAGGCGAGTGTGAAGATAAAGAGCAAAAACAAACCAGGTGATCAGGCTCCACACCTCCTTGGGGTCCCAACTCCAGTAGCTTCCCCAGGCCTGGTAAGCCCAGATCATTCCGAAGATGAGGCCGCCAAGAGTGAAAAGAGGAAAACCGATGGCGATAAGTCGATAGGACAAAGAGTCTAGCTTTTCGGGCGAGAGAGAAGTTGGTTTACCCTGGCGAACTTTGGAGTCAGCAATTAGATAAAGAATGCTGGTTACAAAGGCGACGGCAAAAAATCCTTCTCCCAGAAGAGTGACTGATACATGGAGCCAGAGCCAGTAACTCTGGAGGGCTGGAACAAGAGGAGTGGCTTCTTTAGGCATAAGAGGAGAGGAAGCAATCGCCATGAGAGCCACGACGATGAGAACGACATAAGCGCCAGCCGCCCGGAGCTGATATTTTTTCTCAATGATGACTAGAGCTAAAACTGTGGCCCACGAAAGAAAGGATAGAGATTCATACATATTGGTAAAGGGCGCATGACCACTCTCTATTGTTCGGGAAATAAGAGCCAGAGTATGGGAAATGAGGCCGATGAGAGCCATATTGGTAGCAATTCGGGAGAAAGAGATTTTCTTGGAAAAGAGAAATGAGAAATAGAAGAAAGCCGCTATTATGTAAAGAATAAAGGAAAGGCCAAAAAAGAAGGATTCATTCATTTGAAACTCCTAAAATCTGAGATTAGCCGGGTGAATTCTTCCGCAAAAGAATCTTTATTTTTTCGAGCTACTCCGCCGAAATGGACATCAACCTGGTGCCCACTTATTTCCACCAGGCCCCAGATTTCTCGAGGCGGCCAATAAAAGGCCAGGAAAAGTCCTATTCCTAAGAAGACACAACCAGCCCAGATAAAGTTTGTGCCGGGGTCTTTGGCTACCTGAATCCCGGAATACATCCCGGCCTTGAGGTCTTTGAAGATGAAATGGTAGTCTGATGATGAGGCGGTGTGAGATCGGGAGAACTCGGGAAATTTAGCGAAAATCCAGCCGGAATAGATTTGTTCATCTCCTTGCTTAACCTGGATAAAAGCTGCTGGATTACGGGGTTCAAGACTGCGTGTAGCCACCTGTCTGTTTTCTGTGATGATGAAATCGGGTACAAAATGAGTTATCACCAACGAGAGGTCATCCGGTGCTTCCTGAGGTTGACGGGGAATGAGGGTCAGTTGATGGGAGTAACCCGGATCACTTCTTTTTTTAATTTCAATAATAAATTGTGGGTGTTTCCAGTCCCAGCCATAACTGCTTTGGTAAAATCGGAAACCCTGGTAAGCCAAGGGATGATTTACTTCAATTGTTTTGGTGATCTTTTCGGTCTGATTGTCGATAATAGTTAGGGTACTTTTCCAGTCCTTTATACTCCCATTGGGATAGTATTCCATCTCAAACTTATCCAGACGGAGAGAGAAATTGGCCTGAGGCACGGGCACCACTTCTTTTTCACGGATATTGAGATGAGTCCGAAAAGAAGTGAAACCACTGATTATGCCGCCGATAACAATGATTAGCAGACCTAAATGAACAAAATCCACCCCGAATAAACCTAGCATCTTCTTCCGGCCCAGCAAATAGAGATGCTTTTCGGTCGATTGGATTTTTATCCGATAATGATATTTCCTGAAGATTTTTTTTATAATTTCGGGTATTTTTTCCGGGGAAATGGATTTCTTCACCGTTTCGTTAACTTGAAGAGACAAGATACGCTTTTTTTCCTGGCCAATTTTAGGAGAGAAAGCTCGACGAATTTTGGGGCCCAAGCGAAGTAGAGTACAGACCAGGAGATTTAGCGTGAAAATAGTCAGTAGGGTTAAATACCACCAGGAGCTGTAAAGTTGGGTTAGATGGAGCTTCTGAAAAACAGAGGCCAGTTGACCGTAGTGTTGAATATATTCTTGAGGAGGCCGGTTCTGAGGAATAAGAGTGCCAAAGATAGAGGCGATGGTAATAATAGTAATCAGGATAATGGCCAACTTAATTGAACTGAAAAATTTTATTAATCCTTTCATTCGATCAGCCTTCTAATATTTATATAAATTTTATAGGAATTATTAACAATAAATCAAGTTTTTATTTGGCGAAAATAATCTGCATGAGAGACATCAGGAAAGGGTGTTGTTTCAATGGTGGTTGGGGCATCATGGAAGGTTAAAAGATCAGGAAAGGCGAAAGTGTAGTCGTCGGGGTTTTTTCTGGGAGGCCGTCTAAATAAAGCGCCCACTATGTATGCGGATAGCTTCGGCCAGGAGGTGGTCAGCTGCCTTAATCATTTTTTCGCCCGATTTGTTTTGTCCAATTTGACCAGGTCAGCCAGGGTAAGATTATTGAAATAATCAAAAAGGAGTTGACTGGCTCTGGCCCAGACTTTTCGGGTAGCACAAGAAGGTGCTCGAGGACAGTAATTAGCATCCTCGACGCAATCGACCAGCGTAAGTGGACCTTCGAGGGCGAGGATGATTTCTGATATTTTAATTTGGGAAGGAGGCCGAGCTAGGACATATCCCCCGCCGGAGCCTCTCATGCTTTTAATTAACTTATTTAATTTTAAAGGAATAATAATCTGCTCTAAATAGCGGATGGGAATTTCCTCTTCATCTGAAATAGATTTGAGAACAACATATTTTTTATCGGGGAGGTAATGCCGGGCTAAATTGAGCATTAATCTAGTCCCATAGCGACCTTTGGTAGAAATTTTAATCAATGGAGCGCCTCATAAAATGCAAAGATTTCTTTTTTCCCGGATTGATGATAAACAGACGGAGTGGACGTGTTAAGTTTATACCTAGACTACCCAAAAAGTTTATTATTTTAATAATCTAAACCCCTATTTTTTTCTTCATGAGTTTAATTAATACTTTTCATATAGAATTTATAGAAGAGTTAAATTAATGTCAAGAAAAAAAATATTCAGAGGGGAGCATTTCCAAACCCATGCTGGAAGAAAGTGGTTATACTGGTTTTTAAAGAGTCTCCAATTTTAATCACCCAATATTTTGGGAGCTAGGGACCATCACGAATAGGGAAATGCTTATATTATTCTGTATTTTATAAAAATCAAGAGCAGACATTTAAGGAAGAAAAAAGAGGTAAGACTTATGGTAAAAGAAAGAAGAATATGAAGTTTCTTTTCGGGAAGAAAAAAACTTCCCTTTCTTTTCTTTGGGCAAGCGATCCGCTAAACGAAAAACTTATTTGCTGGCCGCGGCCTTTTTGATTTTTTTCTCTTCGATCTCAATCAGATCTTTGAGGGAAAGGTTTTCAAAGTATGTTTTAAGACGAAGGCTGGCTTCTTTCCAGACTTCATGAGTGGCACAAATATTGATTCGCTCACAATAATTTTCATCTTCTACACATTCTACCAGGCAACAGGAGCCTTCCAGAGCGTGGAGGATTTCACTAAGAAAGATTTTTTCTGGAGGTCGAGCCAGGGCGTATCCTCCACCCGCGCCACGAATGCTCCGCACCAGACGACTAATCTTCAAGGGGATGATGATTTGTTCCAAGTAGCGGATAGAGATATTTTCTTCTTCGGAGATGGTCTTTAGTATGACTGCTTCTTCGCCGTTGATATAATGTTTAGCCAGACTGAGCATAAGACGTGTACCATAACGGCCCTTAGTTGATAATCTTATCATTTAATTCTCCTTATTAAAGGGAGCTGAAGATTATGTATTAATTCCCATAAAAAGATAAAGATTATATTTTTATGGGATTTTAATATATAATTTTTTGGCCAAAAGTGCAAATAAAATTAGCTAGTAAAAAGCAAGATGATAATTTCATGCCTTTGGACTGGAATGAGGGCGTAATCTCTGATAGAAGAGGTATATTGACACTGTCTCAGCGAAAAGATATTCTATCTTTTCTTTCTAATTAATCTCTTTAATAAGGAACCACTATGAAGAAAGACGTTTTACTTGGCGATGAAGCGGTTGCTTTAGCTGCCTTTCAAGCCGGTTTGACGGCTGCCTTTTCTTATCCGGGCACCCCTGCTTCTGAGATTATGGAATATTTAATTAGACTGGCTCGTTCAGAAGGAGGCTTTAAGGCTGCGTGGTGTGTGAATGAAAAAGTGGCTTATGAAGAAGCTCTGGGTGTTTCTTTCGCCGGGCAGAGAGCGCTGGTGTCCATGAAACATGTCGGTTTAAATGTGGCGGCTGACCCCTTCATGAATTCAGCTTTAACCAAGATAATTGGAGGATTGGTCGTAGTTGTGGCTGATGACCCGAGTATGCATAGTTCTCAAAATGAGCAGGATAGCCGCTATTATGCCCATTTTGCACGGATTTTTTGCTTGGAACCGAGCAATCATCAGGAAACCTATGAGATGACCCGCCAAGCTTTCGATCTCTCAGAAAAGTATCATCTCCCGGTTCTTCTTCGCCTGGTCACCCGCCTGTCTCATAGTCGCTCAGAAGTGATCAGTCGCGATAAAAGAGCTCCAAATCCTCTCCAGCGGGGTGAATGGTCAGATTGGACTCTTCTGCCAGCCAATGCCCGGCGGCGATTTACCGAGCTCCTGAATATTCAAAAGGATTTACTGGAAGAATCAGAAAGATCGCCTTTTAACCGGCTTTCCCTTTCCTCCTCCAATTCCCGTCTGGGGATCATTGCTTCGGGTATAGGCTATAACTATGTCCTGGAAAATATTAATTCTCTTGATCACCAACCTTCGGTTCTGAAGATTTCCACTTATCCTTTGCCTTTTAATCTAATCCGACAGTTGGTTGAAGCCGTGGAAGAAATACTCATAGTAGAGGAAGGCTATCCATTTATTGAAGAAAGGTTGAGGGGTCTTTTCGGATTACCCGGGAAAAAGATAAGAGGAAAATTAAGTGGTGATTTACCCCTAACCGGAGAATTAACTCCTGACACAGTAAGAACAGCCTTGGGATTGGAGCCTTTTTCTCACCACGAATTAAAAGATAAGCATTTGGCTTCTCGTCCACCTCAACTCTGTCAGGGGTGTCCCCATCACGATACTTTTATTGCTTTAAAAGAAGTTCTGAAAGATTATCCTCAGGCCACTGTTTTCAGTGATATCGGTTGTTATACTCTGGGGGCGCTACCTCCTCTTAGCGCCATTGATACTTGTGTTTGTATGGGAGCCAGTGTCAGTATGGCGAAAGGAGGTGCCGAAGCGGGCATTTTTCCCTCGATAGCGGTTATCGGAGATTCAACCTTTACTCATTCCGGTATGACTCCTCTTTTGGATGCGGCGACCGCCAATGTCAACATGACGGTGATAATCGTTGACAATGCGGTGGTGGCCATGACCGGCGGACAACCCACCTATGCTACTGGTGACCGACTGGTTCAAATTTGTGCCGGCTTGGGTGTGGCCAAGGAGCATATTCGCCAGATAGTTCCTCTTCCCAAAAACAAGGAGAAAAATATGGCGGTGATGCGGGAAGAAATAGAATATCCGGGAACATCGGTCATCATTTCCACCAGAGAATGCATCCAGGAAGTCAAAAAAAGAGCTAAGAGGAGATAGGAGATGAAACAGGATATTATTTTAGCTGGTGTCGGTGGGCAGGGTATTCTCTCCATTGCTTTTGTCCTTGATATAGCAGCCCTGCGAGAGGGACTGCAATTCAAACAGGCTGAGGTTCATGGGATGGCTCAACGGGGCGGAGCTGTCCAATCACATCTTCGCCTGGCCGATGATAAGATTTACTCTGACCTTATTCCTAGGGGGCAGGCAGATATTATCCTGGGTGTCGAGCCTCTGGAGACAATCCGCTATTTAGATTACCTGCACCCCCAAGGGATAATAGTAAGCAGTCGGAATCCATATATTAATATTCCTGATTATCCTCCTTTGGAAAAGATTCTAGCGACAATTAGTCAATTCCCCCGGGTTAAGTTAATTGATTCTCTTTCTCTGGCTCGTCAGGCTGGTTCCCTCTTAACTCAAAATATGGTTCTTCTGGGAGCTGCTTCTCCTTACCTGATAATTGGTGAGATCCATCTGAAAGAGGCGATAAACCAGTTGTTTGCCGCTAAAGGAGAGGGGATTGTTGCCATGAATATCAAAGCCTTTGAGCTGGGCCGGGAAATAGTCGGCCAGGATGATTAAAGAGATGTTGGCTGTTAAGGAAGGGAAACTGGTCAACCTTTAAAAGTATTAAATACTCATTTATCAGGAGTCAATTTTACCTATGTCAAGCCGGGAAGGGAAAAAACAAGAGCCAAGAGAGTATGAAGAGTGTCAAAGCATCTTCCTTAAGGCGAAAGCTGAGGGACGGAATTTCCTGCTTGAGCCAGAAGTCTACCAGATTTTCAAAGCAATTGGTCTGCTAACACCGGCTCATTTTTTTCTACCTTTAGGAGAGGATGTCACTTTAGACCAATTAGCCACTATCTCTTCAGCTAGAGTGGTGGTTAAGGTCGTTTCGCCTCAAATTATTCATAAATCAGATGTGGGAGGAGTTCAGGTAGTAGCTAACAACCAGGAAGAGGTGGCCCGAGTTATCACCCAGATGGAGAAAGAAGTCAGAGCCCGGGTGAAAATTGATGGATCTCTGGAGATAAAAGGTTTCTTGATCAGTGAGTTTGTTGATTATGAAAATGTTGGTTTAGGCTCAGAGTTAATTTGTGGAGTACGGTTAAGTCGAGAGTTTGGTCCGGTCATCCATTTTGGTTTGGGGGGAATGGATGTAGAGTTTGTGCATCAGTTATTAACTCCCGAGAGTGCCGGGATAACCGCTCTGGCTTCTGAAGCTGAACCGGTTTACTTCCGAAAGAGATTAGAGAGTCATCTAATCGGCCAGAAGCTCTGTCGTCCATTTAGAGGAAGACAACCCTTGCTGGCGGTAACGGACCTGGTTGAGAAATTGGTAAATCTCTCCCAATTGAGCTCCTATTTTTCTCCCTGGAATAAAGAGACGGATTTTACTCTGGAGGAAATAGAGGCCAATCCGCTGGTTGTTTCTCGACATCGACTGATAGCCCTGGATGGCGTCTGCCGCTTTTCTTCTTGTCGGTGGAGAAGAATGTCCCCACCGGCGGAAGCCATCGAATTTTTACTCCATCCCCGGCGGATCGGCCTTATCGGTGTTTCCCGGGGGATGAATATTGGCCGGATTATCCTCCGGAATATTATTAAGGCGGGATATCCCCAAGAAAGGGTAGTGGTCATCAAGCCCGGAATGGAATCGATTGACGGCTGTCAGTGCTTTCCTCACCTGGCCGCTTTGCCCCAGCCGGTTGATTTGTTAATTGTAGCTCTTCCAGCTGAAGAAACACCCTCCGTTCTGGAAGAGGTGGTAGACGCAAGGAAGGCCAAAGCCGTCATTTTAATTAGTGGCGGGATGGGTGAAAAGAAAGGGACCGAATTTATTGAGCAGAGAATAAAGGAGTTAATTGAGAACTGCCGGCAGAAAGGAAAATTTGCTCCGGTTATTAATGGCGGCAATTGTTTGGGCGTTTTCTCCAAACCAGCCCGGTTTGATACTACTTTTGTGCCCGCTCATAAGATTTTTCCAGCGCCTCGATTCGCCCCGCTTCAAGTTCCTTTAGCCTATATCAGTCAGAGCGGAGCTTTCATGATTTCCCGGATGTCCAATCTGTCTTTTCTCCAGCCTGTTTATGGAATTTCAGTAGGCAATCAACTCGATTTAACCGTGGGTGATTATTTGAAATATTTCGAGGGAAGAGAAGAAGTTCGTGTCCTGGCTTTTTATATTGAAGGATTTAAGGAGGGAGACGGCTGGCAGTTTGTTCAATCGGTTCGTCGCTACCTGGCTCAAAAAAAGCGAGTGGTTATTGTTTACAAAGGCGGACGTTCAGCTTCAGGTCAGCAGGCCACCTCGAGTCATACCGCCTCTATTGCGGGAGATTATCATGTTTTTCAGGAAGTAATGAAGAGCGAGGGAGTGGTTATGGCTGAATCATTACGGGAATTTGAACAACTAATAGAAGGCTTTTGCTTGCTGGAGGGAAAGGAGGCTGGAGGGAGGCGGATTGCCTTGATAAGTAATGCGGGGTTTGAGTCGGTGGCTATGGCTGATTTGTTTCCAGATGAGGGAGGGGAGCTGGCCGTATTTTCCGCAACCACCGTTGGTTTACTTCGGAAGATCTTCACTGAGGCGGGAGTAGCTCATCTTCAGGACATCCATAATCCTTTGGACTTAACACCCTTGGCCGATGATCAGGTTTTTGCCCGGGTGGTGGAGACGGTGCTGGCTGATGAGGGGGTTGATGCAGTGGTTGTTTCCCCTGTGCCTATGACCACAGCCCTTCAAACATTACCCTCGTCAGGGGAGCACTCTGAAGATTTTCGACGAGAGGGAAGTCTGGCCCGGCGACTGGTGGAGCTTTTCCGCCAGACAACCAAGCCAATAGTTATTAACCTAGATGCTGGTGAGTTATACCAGCCCTTGGTTGACTTTTTCCAGGCGGAGGGATTGCCAGTCTTTCGGAAAGCCGATGAAGCCACTCGTTTTCTGCAACGTTATCTCAGTTTCTGGCTAAACAAACAAAAGAGAGTCCCGGGGAAAAGGTAACTTAAAATATCATTTTTCTTGCCCGAGGAAGAAAAAATGTGATAAATAAGAGACGAAATACTATGTTAGGCCGGAGAATTACATTCAGGCTAAACTAGAGGGGGCAGGAAAATTCTAGGGAGCATTAATCAGAGAAGGCCTGCCAACTTTGGTGGTTAAAGATGGGCCACCCTTTAAAAAAAATTATTAACGGGGATTGATATGCAGTCTATTGGGAAGGGAATATGCCTTTTGTTATTATTAATCATAATAGGAGGAGGATACGCTGTGGGAAGTTCGGGGAAGGCCCAGGCAGAGGTGATGAAACAATTGATTCCAGAGACAGTCGATGACTGGCGAGCGGTGGAAGATAATTTCTATGATCCACAAACTATCTTTGATTATATTGATGGGGCAGGCGAGGTTTATCGGGCTTATAATTTTCGTCTCCTGCTGTCCCGGCGCTTCCTGGGGCCGGCGGAGCAGGTGATTTTTGTTGATCTATTTTATATGGGTTCAGCGGCAGATGCCTTCGGTGTCTTTACCCATGACCGGGAGGGAGAGAAGCTGCCTATTGGTCAGGGAGCTGTTTATAAAGGTGGCCTTCTTTCCTTCTGGAAAGGAAGCTATTTTGTTTCTATTTATGCCGAAGTGGAAAATCAAAAGACGAAAGAAGTCGTTCTTCAATTAGGTAAAGTGATAGCCGCTCGAATTCAGGAAGAGTCTTCTTTGCCCGCAATAATTAACCGTCTTCCCAGCACTTCCTTACTGAAAGATGAAGTTCGTTATTTTCACAATCATTTGATTCTTAATTATCATTATTTCGTCGCGGAAGAAAATATCCTGGAATTGGATAATCAGACTGAAGCTGTCCTGGGATTTTATCAATTAAATAAGGAAAAGACCAAAGAAAGAACAGTCCTCTTGGGCATTCAGTATCCTGAAGAAGAAAAAGCTAAGCGAGCTTGGCAGAAGTTTATTCACTATTATCTGCCGGAAGTCCGGGCCAGGAAGGACACATTCGTTCAAACCGAAAATGGCTTATGGACAGGAATCTGGCAGAAGCAAGACTTAATCGCTGTTGTCTTCGATGCACCATCCCGGGAGGCAGCCGCTTCCCTGCTCGCCAATTTTTTACATCCCAATCAATAAAATAAAGGAGGGAGAAATGAAAAAACCCGTAACGCGGCGGGATTTTTTAAAAATTACTGCGGCAGTTCCCTTGGCCGGCCTTTTACCTGCCGAGGAGTTATTTAGATTTAACAGCCGGAAGGCATCTCAGAGCTCCTCCCGGGCAAGAGTTGTTCTGATCAGAGATCCGGAAGCTCTGGATAACCATAAAAGGCCGCGGGCAGAAGTTATTCAGCAGATGATGGATAAGGCAATCATGACCCTGCTGGATGAAAAAGATCCGGTTGAAGCCTGGAAGAGATTGATCAAGCCCTCGGATATCGTGGGCATAAAGAGCAATGTCTGGCGTTATATTCCGACGACTACTGAGGTCGAACAGGCGATCTGGCGGCGAGTCCGGGATGTGGGGGTGCCGGAAGAAAATATCGCTATTGACGATCGGGGCGTCAGGCGAAATCCAATTTTTCAAAAAGCCACGGCTTTAATTAATGCCCGGCCAGCCCGGACCCATCATTGGTCAGGGATGGGAAGTTGTGTTAAAAATTACATTATGTTTGTGCCCCGTCCTTCAGCTTATCATGGCGATTCTTGTGCGGATTTAGCCCGTATCTGGTTTGAATATGGACTCAAAGAGAAGACGAGATTAAACATTTTGGTGATGTTGACGCCTCTTTTTCATGGCATCGGGCCCCATCATTACAGCGAAAAATATACCTGGTCTTATTGCGGGTTAATCCTGGGTGTAGATCCTGTGGCTGTTGACTCTACTGGCCTGCGCATCATTGAGGCCAAACGGAAGGAATATTTTGGCAGGGAGAGACCTCTCCAGCCTCCGGCCAAGCACATTTTTCTGGCAGAAACAAGACATCATCTGGGTGTAGCTGACCCCGCTAAGATTGAATTGATTACCCTGGGCTGGGAAGAGGGCCGGCTGATCTAGTTGATTTATTGGTTAGGTCTATAGAAAACGAGCTGCTGTTATATTCCTGAAGATGAGGATAGATCTTTACATTATTCCTGACATAATCTGCCATAGCTATCTGACAACTGGCGAGAGGTGAAAGCATCAAACTTCTGTCATGATGGTCCAAACAATGGATAAGATAGACTACCTATTTAATCAGACGGGATTAATTGCCTTCTGTTTTTTGGGCCCCTCCATCATTCTGAATTAGAGTTTAAGATTAATCTCACCCTTCTTCTCGGGGTAATTATTGGGCTGTTCTTAATATTGGCGTGGACCAAAGAGTTTTGTCCCCAAACGGACCAGATTGGCCCCTTCCTCAATGGCTACCTGATAACTGTTACTCATACCCATAGAGAGATATTTCATTTCTACTTGCGGAAGAGAAAGGGACTTTAGTTGCTCAAAGAGCCGGCGGGTTTCCTGGAAATAAGGACGAGCCTCTTCAGGGTCCCCCAAAGCCGGGCCCATAGTCATCAGCCCGAGAACCCGAAGATGAGAGAAAGAAGACAGCTGGCGGACAAAATTTTCTACATCTTCGGGAAGAACTCCATATTTCTGTGGCTCCCGGCCGCTATTGACTTCAACGAGAACGGGCATGATTTTTTCTTTTTGGCGACATCTTTTTTCTATTTCTTCAGCCAGTGGGAGGGAGTCCAGGGTTTCAATCATATCAAAAATTTCAATAGCTTTTTTGACTTTGTTCCTTTGGAGATGACCGATAAAGTGCCACTTAACCTGGGAGCCGATAACCTGATAGGCAGCCAGAGCTTCCTGAACGTAATTTTCGCCGACTATTTTCACTCCTGCCTGGACAGCTTGGAGAATTTCTTCCGGTGTTCTGCCTTTAGCGGCGGCCACCAGTTCGACTCCTGGAGGAAGCTCAGCCAGGATAGCCTTGACGTTTCTTTCGATTTGACTCATCAATACACTCTGGAGATGATTACTCTTAAGGTTTAAATGTATCAGATTAGTTGAAATTTTCAAGAGAAAGGGAGATAAAGAATTATAATTCCGGCGCGTTTGTTATTCTGACAGCTAAACGACATGACGAATTTCTTTGAAATACTACTATCTTTTTAAATGTAAGTGAGCCGTTTTCCAGTTTTTAGTAGTAGATCTAGTTGCTGATAAGGAGAGATTAGTCTTAAGCAAATAAAAAACCTATGCTATAATCAGCAAACCAGCTGATTTTCTTCTCTCGGGAAGAGAAGGCTGGGCAGGTGAGACGTTATTTATAGTGAAGAACTACGAGATAATAATAATTAATTAGTAAAGGGAAAAACATGAGCCTTGAAACAAAAACAGATTTAAATTTGGTGCAGGAACCCTTTCCTCTAAAAAAGGAAAGGCGGGGCGGTGCTTTAAATCTTTTACTAGCCTCGCTGATTCTTGAGGCCGGGAGGATGCTTGAGGAAGGGCGGACAGTAAATGAAGTTGAAGAAGCTTCCCAGCGAGCTTTTAGCGGACCAGAAGGGATTTTGAGTTTTTGCCAGCGAAGAGGGTTTTCCCAGATCCAGGCCTATTTAATGTATCTGGCGGGTCCAGAAAGTGAGGATGAACTACGAAAATCCTATGACAATTTCTTTTCCCTTAAGAGTAATATTTTTTCTCACCCGGTTGATGAATTAACCGAGATATTTGGCGAGGAAAAGAACTTGGAATTGCTCGATGAAATGACCGTAGATTTGCTGGTCAGACGATTTTGGGCGGTAGCTTTTATGGTAGCTACTGAATTAGTCGGGAGTCGGATTATAGATTTAGAGCAATTGGAAGAGGCCTGCGAGCAGGAGTTGGGCTGGCAGAAGGGGCCGTTTGCCTTGATGAATCAAATGGGTATCCAGGAAGCGATGCGCCTGGTGATTGAACAACTGGAAATTTCCCACCGCAAAGAAATTAATTTTCCTGTTCCCCCGCTCCTGATTAATCAAACTCAGGTCAATGCCCCCTGGGTAATTAGAAAGCAATAGCTCCGGACAAGGAAAGATATATTTTGACTTTTAGGTGAGACAATATGGCTACTATCCGCAAGGAACTTGAGGAGATTGAAAGAAAAACCCTTTCTCCCCGAGCCTGTTTAAGCTCAAAAACCAGGGGGCGGGAAAGACGGGAAAAGCCTCATCCCCTCCGGACTGAATTTCAGCGGGATCGGGACCGCATTATTCACTGTAAATCTTTCCGACGGTTGAAACACAAAACCCAGGTTTTTCTGGCTCCTTATGGGGACCATTATCGAACAAGATTAACTCATACTCTGGAAGTTTCTCAAATTGCCCGGACAATTGCCCGGGCACTCCGTCTGAATGAAGATTTAACCGAAGCGATTGCTCTTGGTCATGACCTGGGACATACCCCTTTCGGTCATTCAGGAGAGAAGGTCCTAGATCGCTTGGTTCCCGGAGGTTTCCATCATGCCCGCCAGAGTCTCCGAGTGGTGGAGAAATTGGAATATGAAGGTAAAGGCTTAAATCTGACCTTGGAAGTGCGTGAGGGGATTTTTCATCATTCCAAGGGACGGGGCGAAATCTTACCGACCCGGAGCGAAGATCTACCCCGGACTCTGGAGGGTCAGATTGTCCGCGTTTCCGATGTCATTGCCTATGTTAATCATGATATTGATGATGCCTTAAGAGCGGGAATAATTAAGGAAAAGGATATTCCCCGGGAGCTGGTTCAGGTTCTGGGAAAATGGCCTGCCCAGCGGATTGATCGGATGGTCGAGGATGTAGTTCACAGTAGTTTGAAAATAGAACTGGCCAGAATTACCCTGAGTGATGAAATCAGAGAAGCTCTGGGAGCGTTGCGGGATTTTCTTTATGAGAGGGTCTACTATAACCCTGTAGCCAAAGGAGAGCTATGGAAAACCGAAAAGATTTTACGGGATTTATTCGAGCATTTTTATTCTCATCCTGATGAATTCATCAAGCCTTATCCGGAGGGCGATCCGTTGGAGCGGCGGGTGGCTGATTTTATCGCCGGGATGACCGACCGCTATGCACTGGGACTTTATGAGCGGCTTTTTTTTCCTCGTTCCTGGCCGGGATGATAGGTCATTTCTGGTTAAGCAGAGAGTCTAGTAATTGGCAAGGGATGCATCCCTAAAACAGTGCCGGGAAAAACATGATTGTCTATTACCTAGGATACATTGGATACATTTAAGCTGAAGTTATGTTACTGTTTAATCTCAGTCCTTGCTTTCCTCTGGAGGAAACCTTTTTCTAACCAATTCTTTTCCAATGAGCAATTATCTCCTTCTGTTAGTTTGATGCTGGGCAAATATATTTATCAGGCAAATAAAGATGCTTACACTGGCCAGAGTAAAATTGAATCCTTTTTTGGTTTTCTTCTTCTCGCAGAAAGAAAAAATTTTGATCTTTCTGCGGCCGTCTTAATCGTAGTATTCCAGACCTAGGTGGGTAATTAACTCCTCCCCTTTGATATAGCGGAGGGTGTTCTTCAACTTCATAAGCTGGATAAAGAGGTCGTGTTCAGGATAAAGTTCTGGGGCACACATCGGGCTTTTGAAATAAAAGGACAGCCACTCCTGGATGCCTTTCATCCGGCACCGCTGCGCCAGGTCGAGGAAGAGGGCTAAATCCAGGACAATCGGGGCGGCCAGAATGCTGTCTCGACAGAGGAAATCAATTTTGATCTGCATCGGGTAACCCAGCCAGCCGAAAATATCAATATTGTCCCAGCCTTCTTTATTATCGCCGCGGGGAGGATAGTAGTTGATTCTTACTTTGTGATAGAAGCCCTGATATAACTCAGGATAAACGTGAGGTTGGAGAATATAGTCCAGCACTCCTAGCTTGCTTTCTTCTTTGGTTTTGAAGGATTCCGGGTCATCGAGGACCTCACCATCGCGATTGCCAAGAATGTTGGTGGAAAACCAACCATGAAGACCCAGAAGACGGGCTTTCAAGCCGGGCGCGATAATGGTTTTCATCAGCGTTTGGCCGGTTTTAAAGTCTTTCCCGGCGATGGGGACAACTTTTTCTTTGGCTAATTCGGTTAAAGCGGGAATGTCGACTGTCAGATTAGGAGCTCCGTTGGCGAAGGGAACCCCGGACATAATAGCGGCATAAGCGTAGATCATACTGGGAGCAATGGCCGGGTGGTTTTCCTTCATGGCTTTTTCGAAAGACTCGATGGTCTCGTGGACTTCGTGTTTTTTCAGGAAGACTTCGGTGCTGGCACACCAGATCATGACCAGGCGGTCGAGTTTATTTTTTTCTTTGAAGTTCTGGATGTCTTCCATGAGAAGCTGAGCGTATTCGTATTTATTGGTCGCCTGCTTCACCCAGTCACCGTCGAGTTTTTTGACATAGTTTTTATTGAAAACTGCCTTCCAGGGCTTTATCTGGGAGATTTCATCTTTTACCTGATCGAGTAAATCTTTTTTGAGCACGCCGGCTTTAAGGGCCGCCGAGTAGACGTCTTCGGGAAAAATATCCCATCCTCCAAAAACCAAATCATTTAAATCGGCTAATTCGACAAATTCTTTTATCTTCGGGATTCTTTTTTCCGTTCTTTTACCCAGGCGGATGGTGCCCATCTGGGTTAAAGAGCCTATAGGTTGGCCCAGCCCGCGGCGGACAGCCACTACACCGGTGATAAAAGTTGTGGCTACTGCCCCCATGCCGGGCAGGAGAACACCTAATTTGCCAGTTGGTTTAGCTACCTCAATACCTTTAGCCATGGATTAACCTCCTCTCTAAGAATCTTTCGCCAGATGTCTCTATCCAGGGAAGAGAAAAAAATATCACAATTTTACTCTCCTCTCAACTTCAGTTTTCAATTATTTTGTATTCGTAGATGGAACATCCCCGCAGTTTATCAACTAAAAACAATCGGTTACCGGCAATAAAGATGCCATCGACGAAAACGTCAAGGGGAATAGCCCCCAGCAAGCGCCCTTCAGAGGAGAAAATTTGGAGAATGAAGGCATCTGTTTGGCGAAGTTCTGTATTGCCTCTGACTTTCATCGACATGCTTCTCTGACCATCCACCATGGTCATCCCGACCATCAGGCCAACTTGTTCTTCCCGGCGAATTTGTCGCTGGAGAGTGGCCACCCAGACGCGGTAACTTGGATGCATTAATTTCAATTCCCACCGAATCTTTTCTTTAAATTCTAAATGATGAGGATGTAGAAAGGCAACTCTTTTTAAAGGTGAATTGTTCTTTTTGTCAGAAAAGAGATATCGCCCATTTATATAAAAGGCTTTTATAGGATGAAGACAACTTATTTTTTGTAGACACCGGCCAGGTCCCATTTATGGATAATATCCAGAATCAGGTCAGCCACCAGGTCGTTGACTTTCCGGAAGTATTCCTGAGCCTGTTGCTTATTAAAGGTGGGATAGCCCTGGCCTTTTTCATAGAGAAGAATAGAAGATGGCACCGGTACAGCATAGAAGCTATTACCCAGAGCCAACGGTGAAGCCATTTCCGGGGAATATCGCTCGGGATGGATATACTGGGGATAGACAGCCTGGATGTAGGCGGTTTCATTGTTGCCGGCGTGGCCGCCGTTTTCCTGGAAAACTTCTTTGGTTAATTTATCAGCCAGAGTCCACCAGTTGACTACCAGGATACGGACCCGGCAGCGGTTGGCCACCTGGCGGGCCAGCTGCTGGAGGATTTCAGTGTTGCCCCCATGGCCGTTGAGAATAATAATATTCCGGAAGCCGTTATCAGCCAAATTAACCAGAATATCTTCAACAAAGGGCTGGTAGGCTTCAGCCCTGATGGAGACAGCTCCAGGATAAGCTTTCATCGCTGGAGTTACCCCGTAATTCAGAGTGGGAGCGATAAGAGCATTGACCCGCTCGGCAATGGCCCGGGCCATGGCTTCCGGCGCCAGATTGTCAGTGCCGTTAGGGATGACTCCGTGGGGTTCCAGAGAACCAACCGGTAGGAGCACGGTTTGAATTTTCGCCGGCACCAGCTCTTGAAATTCCTGCCAACAGAGAAAATTCATCTCTCGTGTGCTGGGCGTCTTTTGTCCTCCTATTGAAAAAATTGCTAGCATAAAAATGGCTAGAAAACCACAGCTTGAATTTTTTGCTTTCTTCATGTTTCCTCCCTTCAATTAACTGAATACCACAATTATTTTTGGCAACTCAAGAGAGAAAGAGTTTTTTTAAAGGCGGCTTATAAAATTCTCTCATCCCCGAGGGCATTCGCACTTGGAGATGAATGGCCCTCGAAGTAAGGCCAGTAATGAAGCAGAGGTAAATTAAGGATAAGTTGGCTATGACTGGATAAGAAACCGGCGCTCCTAGAAAATATCAACTTCAATGTCATCAAGTGAGGAGAGAGATATGTCGGAACCACCTTTTGTGAGGGAAAATATCTATCTGCCTTTGTCAATCTTTAAAATAGGTTTTTAGGTGGAAGAAAAGATGGGTCATGTCAATAATAGTTCGCAATTTGGCCATCGCAAACTTCTTTTCATAACTGTGCCTCAAGGGAAAAGTTTTCTACTTCAGAAATAGTACCTAGAGCTAGGAGAATTTTTATGTGGTAGTGTCTATGGGTGGCTAAGTATTTTGCCAAGACAACAGGGCAAGGGAGTGAGAGGATGGTTGAAAGGTATATTGAAGCTATAGCCAGATTATTCCATTGGGCCGAGGCCTCAGACTTTAGCCCGAGGAGTGGCTTCATTTAATTCCTGTTTTTTTGGTTTATTATTTCGTGTGAAAATGATTCCACTAATAATTTTTCTTCTTGCTGAAAGTTAGGTAAATAAAGACGGACGGTGTAAAGCCCAGGCTTCACTAAAGGCTTTCCCGGAGGGTATACAATTAGTGGTGCTTTTTTTGAAGGAGCAGGAGCAAGATTCCATGTTAATCGATTAATTCCTTTTTTTGCTTTTTTTACAAACTTTCTAACTATTTCCTTTGAGTCATTTAAAATCTGGATCTCGATCTTCTGAGGCTGTTTTAGGTAAACATATAAGACAGCATCTTTCCTCGTTTCCCAAATCCAATCGTTAGTATAATCCCCTTGCTGAGGAAGTCTGGCTGGTCGAGGAGGATAGAGATAAAATTCTTTGTCTTTAATCTTTGAATATTCTTGAATTGGAATTAGGTCAATAACAAAAACACTCCGTCCGTGCGTACCGATTACCATTTCTTTTTCTCTGGATTGAATGGCAATATCATGAACAGGAGTGGTTGGTAGATCAGCGCATAGAGAATACCATTTTTTCCCTCCATCGTAAGAGACAAAAACCCCTCCCTGGTCTGTTCCAATATATAACATATCAGCATAAAGAGGATCTTCACGAATAACGTTTATTGATTCTTGGGGAAGATTATTCACGATAGAAGTCCAGGTTTTCCCGAAATTAGAAGATTTATAAAGGTACGCTGAAAAATCATCGTCACGATAACCGGTTAGAGACACATAAACTGTTCCCAGGTGGTGAAAGGAAGCCACAACCCGACTAACCCATTTTTGCGGAAGTCCTTCAGAAATTTTTGTCCAAGTTACACCATCGTTACGGGTAACCCAAATACATCCATCATCAGTTCCGACATATAACAATCCTGGTTGTAAAGGGGATTCAGAAATAGTGGTGATTGTTCCGAAGGGAACATTACCTTGTTTTTTTGGTCCTGGCTGGGTGGTTAGGTCAGGACTGATGCAAAGCCAATCATCACCTCTATTAAGTGATTTAAAAACTTTATTGGCTCCGACATAAAGAATAAAAGGGTTGTGGTGGGAAATAAGAAAGGGAGTCATCCAGTTGAAACGAAGAGGGGAGTCTCCCTTTTTAGCCTTAGGCTTAATCCGTTGAATTTTCCCTGTTTTCATATCCTTGCGTTGGAGATCACCGAATTGTTGTTCAAAGTAGATGATGTCAGGCTCAGTTGGGTCGACTAAAGTGTAATAAGAATCTCCTCCACCCCAAATATCAATCCAGATTTGATGCCAGGAATCATCTATAACGGGGTCAAGCTCTTGTTCAGCTAAGCCATAGAGCGCAGCATTATCCTGAGTTCCACCATAAATTCGGTAAGGCACGTTATTATCGACAGAAACAGCATAGAATTCGCCGATGGGTAAATTATTAAGATGGAGCCAAGTCTTTCCTCTGTCGTCTGACAAATATAAGCCTCCATCATTTCCGAGTAACAGCCGATTTGGATCTTCGGGAGAGATCCATAAATCATGTTGATCTAGATGGAGGGCCCGGGTGGGATGATGATGAAGATGAATTACTTTTCCTCCCACTTTGTGAAAAGTCTTTCCACCGTCATGAGAAACTGCTAGGTTGACCCCGCAGACATAGATCTCGTTTTCCTCATCTGGAGAGACTCGGATATCACCGAAAGCATAATTTATACCCACAAAGCTGAGATCTTGACTAACTTTTGCCCAGGTTTCTCCCTTATCGAATGATTTATAGATTTCGCCCCCGATTATTTTTTTTCGAGATTTTTCAGAATTTTTTGCCTTGATAGGCGTTTGGTTATCTACGAGAGCGTAAATAATATTTGAGTTGTTTGGAGCGATAGACAAACCGATTCGACCGATGTAAGGGCCTGAGGGAAAGCCGTTGGTCAGTTTTTTCCATGTTTGGCCACCATCAGAAGTTTTGTAAATCCCTGAGCCAGGTCCACAAACTTTGTTATTCCAGGCCTTACGGTCTCGTTCCCACGCCGCTGCATAAAGAATGTCAGGATTACTCGGATCCATAACCACATCTACTACTCCTACTTTTTCAGAAATATAGAGACACTTTTCCCAATGTTTTCCTCCATCGACTGTTTTGAAGAGGCCCCTCTCAGGATTAAACGTATACTGGTGACCTAATGCGGCTACATAAACAATATCCGGATTCTCAGGATGAATAATTACTTTCCCGATATGGTGGGTCTCAAGGAGACCCATATTTTTCCAGGTTCTTCCTCCGTCAATGGATTTAAAGACTCCCGTTCCGGCGAAAGAGCTGCGAGCCATCAGGTTTTCGCCTGTTCCCACCCAAACAATTTTGGGATTCGATTTGGCAATAGCGATGGAGCCGATGGTGAAAGTTGATTCATGCTCAAAAATTGGCTCCCATGTCATTCCTCCGTTAGTTGTTTTCCAGATATTGCCAGCACCAACTCCCACATAGATGGTCTTTGGGTCTCCTGGGGGGCAGGCAATTGACTCGATCCTACCTCCTTGGAATTTGGGGCCTACAGCTCGCCAATGAAGAAGGCGGAAAGGAGATTCCTTAAGCATCTGGAGATGTTGGGCCCAGGAATGAAGTCTTTCTGCAGCCGGAGTGGCAGTTAAAAACTCGCTTGAGTATCCTTGGGTTAATACTAATGAAAGCAAAAAGAAGAGAATAAGTAAGGATTGTTGTAATTTTTTCATCGTTTTATGCCTTTGAGTGTTTTATACATAATTTTATTGAATTTTATTTAACTTAATTTCACAATGCAAATAAATAAAAAATATTAGAAGCTTGAAATATTTATTGACTTGAGTTATTTTGACTAGTTAACAAAGTTGCGAGGAAAACTAATAACCAAACAAACATTTAGGAAGGGAAGATCCTATGATTGATGATTCAAAACCAAATGCCAATGCTTCTTACATTAATAAACTTAATAAAATAAAAATACTTAATTTTATAAGGAGTTCAGATGGTATTTCTCGGGCAGACATTGCCAAGAAGACCAGGCTGAGCCCTCCTACAGTGTCTCGTATCGTTGAGGATTTGATCGAAGAGGAATTAGTTATCGAAGTGGGTGAAGGCGAATCAAAGGGAGGCCGCCGGCCGACTTTATTAGAATTTTCAGGGGAAAATCACTACATAATAGGAATAGATTTAGGTACTACTAATATCTATGGAGTACTGACTGATCTTAATGCCCAGATTATAGCTGAAAAAAAAGTTCCAACTAATGTCAACTCGGGGTTTCATAAGGTAATGGAGCGGACAGCTGAAGTCATTCAGGACTTGGAGGAATTATTAAGTAAAAAAAAGCAGAAAAGAATATATGGCATTGGTATGGCTGTAGCAGGATTGATAAATCGGAAAAGAATGATAGTTGAGTTTTCACCCGACTTTCATTGGCATGAAGTGGATGTCATCGCTGAGCTCTCTAAATGGCATGAAATTCCGATAGTTTTCGATAATGTCACCCGAGTTATGGCTTTAGGGGAGTTGTGTTTTGGGGTGGGGAGAATGCATCGGAATTTCATCTGTGTGAATGTTGGTTATGGCATAGGTGCCGGAATAATTGTTGAGGGGAATCCTCTTTTCGGATTTAACGGAATGGCTGGAGAGTTTGGGCACATTACGCTAGAACGAGATAGTGATATTCAGTGTGATTGTGGTAATTTTGGTTGTCTTGAAGCCCTTTCTTCCGGAAACGCTATCGCCAAGGTTGCTCAGAGAAAGTTAAAAAGTGGAATATCTAGTATTTTAAATGAAATGTGTGAAGGAAAAGTGGAGTCCATCACGGCCGAGATGGTAGCCCACGCGGCCAAACTGGGAGATTCGTTAGCTTGGGAAGTATTTGAAAATGCTATGGAATACTTAGGAATAGGGATTGCGGCCTTAATTAATCTTTTTAACCCAGAGATAGTGGTTATTGGTGGAGGAGTCACTCAGGCTGGTGACATTCTTTTTGATAAAGTAAGAAAGGTCGTTAAGGCAAGAGCGTTGCATAAAATAGCCCAAGAAATTGATATAGTCCCCGCCACATTTGGGATGAAAGCGGCAGCCATGGGAGCAGTGGCCTTGATTTTGAATAAAGTACTAACCTTTGATTTGCTCCACCCAAAAGTCGCTTACTTCTATTAAATTTTTTTGGTAATTTTTGAAAAAAAAACTTGACAAATGATTTTTATACAACTAACTTTCATAACATAAGAAAGTATGTTTATTATGTTTTTTTGTAAGCTATTTGATTTTAATAAAAAATTATTATTTTTTGGGAAAATCTTTCTTTTTAATGGTTATTCATCTTTTTTACTGGAGAAAACAAAATTAATTCAAATTAAGTCAAGATCTTCTTTTTTTATTTGAGTTAAATAAGGAGGTGAGAATTGATTGGTAGAGAGAAAAATCAGAAAAAATCTTCTTCCTAAAAAATACAATTAAAAAGGAGGAAAAATGAAAAAGAGTTTGTTAGCTTTGTTTTTAATTCTAGTCCTGGCAGCTTTTGGCGAATCTCAGGTCAGCCAAACTGGTTCTATCAGAGGGTTTGTAACAGATCAGAATGAAGATCCTCTCCCGGGGGTATCAGTAACAGTTACCGGTCCTGCTTTAATGGGAAAGCAAACAACAATAACTAATGAAAGTGGCGTGTTCCGAGTACCGAGTCTCCCACCAGGTGAGTATGAAGTTAAACTTGAACTTCCAGGATTCAAAACTCTAATCCAGAAAAATATTATTGTCAGGGTTGGAATGACCGTTGAGGTTAATTTTCAAATGGAACAATCTCAAATAGAAGAAGAGGTGGTTGTGACGGCTACAGCTCCTACAGTTGATATTGTCAACACAAAAAATGCAAAGAATTTGACCGAAGAAATTTTGGCAAAAGTGCCCTTAGCTAGAAGTGTTTATTCGGCTATTCAATTAGCTCCTGGAACAGTTGAAAGAACTATTCATGGCTCAGCACGAAATGATGCTGCCTACAGTATTGATGGAGTAGTAACTAATGCACCTGACCAAAATTATGGCGAAGCCAACATTAGTTGGGACATGATTGAAGAAATTGAGTTAATCACTGCTGGAGCAACTGCGGAAGCTTTTAATGCTATTGGTGGATATATTAATGTAGTTACAAAATCGGGGGGCAATAAATTTTCGGGCGCAGCTCAGGCTTATTACACAAATGAGAACATGGCTAATATAATTATGCCAGAGGAGAGCTTAGATGCGTTAGGTTTAAGCAAGCCCCAGTTTGCCAAGTATGATTGGGAGACATCAGGAACTTTGGGCGGCCCGATTTTCAAAGATCGGATTTGGTTCTTAGGCAATTTGCGTGTGGCTCGCCAAACTCGCTACGGAACTTTTAGACCAACAGTTATCCTAGGGAAGAAGTACGATACATACGACTGGATTTACAACCAATATTGGGGATTTTTAAAATTAACTACACAGTTGCGAGAAAACCTTCGAGCCTTTTTTATGCTAAGTTACCACAACCAGCATCGACCAAACATTTCCCGAGCTTGGAATTTGACAAGAGAAGCGAATACAGATCATCAGACAAAAGCCTGGACAGGAACAGGAAATATAAACTGGACCTTGGATGCGAATACGTTTATCGATGCTCGATATGGATTTTGGTATTTTAATTATGATGGGACTACTCCGGTGGAAGATGTTATCGGACAGCCGTCTTTCATTGACGGTTATACAAGCTATCGTTGGGGATATCCTTGGGCTTCTGACTTTACCCGAAAGAGGGTAGCCCAGGGCTCAGTGAAATTGACCAGATTTCAAGATGATTTTTTAGGTGGAGATCATGAATTCAAAGCGGGATTTGAAATCGATCGAAGCAGTGGAGGTTGGGGGTTCTATAAGCCTAATCCGTTAACTTGGTATTATTATAACGGAAGCCCCTATTATTATCGTGGTCTTTATGGCATTGATTATCCTGATCCTGTTAATGGAGATGGGAGAATTGCCTTTGCTGCTTTTGGGCCGGAGATGAAAAATGATCAAGGCACAAAAGGAATCAAGACACGGTTCAGTGTTTTTATGCAAGATGCTTATTCGTTATTCAAGAATAGACTTTCGATTAACTTTGGTATCCGCTACGATCATATTGCCACTAAAATTCCAGTTTTGAAAAAGTATGCTTCCAATAGTCCCGTGGCTATTGCTATCGGTAATTATTATTTCAAACCAGAATATGGGTTTAATCCTTTTGAAGAAATTACTTACCCTGAATGGGATAATCCTTTCCCTTACGATTTTATTGGTTACAATGTGGGCTTCAGCTGGGATCCTATTGGAGATGCCAAGACAGCTTTAAAAGCTTCATTTGGAAGGTATGCTGAAGGCTTGCCCACTTGGTATTATGATGAAGCTCATCCTATTGGTGGTGCAGCTAGTTTTAGCTTTGATTGGTTTGATTTGAATCAGAACGGCCAACCAGATGCCCCTCCAATTGATAAATACATTTGGACAGGTGGAGCAAATCCCAGGCAGATGGTTGACATTGAGTCGATGAAGCTTTCTATTGATCCTAATGTTAAAATACCTTTTAATTATGAATTTCACACGAGTATTGAACATGAACTGTTTACTGATTTTAAATTAAGTATAGGTTATATTTATCGTACTAGGAAGAATCTTATAAGTGATCCTTATTATGATGTAGAGTCTGGTAAATATTGGAGTGATGCTGATTCTGGTTATTGGGTGCCTTTCCATACAACTATTCCTGCATATGGAGAGTTTCCGGCCACCGATGTGACTATGTATTTTATGAAAGCTGATCATCCTGATATTTTCAATCGTGTAACCAATGTTAAAGGAGCAAAAGTTAAGTATGAAGCTATCGAATTAGCCTTTGATAAGAGGATGTCCCATGGATGGCAACTCGGTGGTTCTCTAGTTTTAAGTCGCAACAAAGGGAATTTCAGAATTTCTAGTGGTTGGGTTTATGGCCAATTTAACAATCCAAATCAGTTGATTAATGCTTATGGCGATCAACCTTTTAGCCGGCCAGTAGTAGCTAAGCTATATGGTTCTTACATTCTTCCTTATCGATTTATCATTTCCTTCTTCTACTTACATTCGAGTGGAACACCTTGGAATCGTACTGTTCGGGTTGTTCCTCCCGCAGAATGGGCAGCTGAACATGGCACCAATACTTGGTCTTACTCTATATTTGTAGAACCTCGAGGTAATCGTCGGAATCAGTCTCGAGATAATGTCGATCTTCGAATAGAGAAAGAATTTGTTTTGGGAAGGTATGGGACTCTAGGAGTTTTTGTGGATATCTTCAATGTTTTCGGATATACAAATTGGTATATCCAGGCGAATCCCGGTGGAACTTGGCGACCGGATGATGAAAATACTACTTCTGGAACTTATATTCCTGGCTGGACAGGTCTAACTGGACATTCTGGAACGAGAGTGATCAAAGTATCGGTTCGCTATAGTTTCTAAAATCCGAAAAAATGGGGAGGCAAAGTTTTTATCGCCTCCCCATCTTTATTTATTTTTCTCTTTTTCTTTAAATATCGGATTTGTAATTTTGGTTTAGCTGGGTCGGAACATCCTATAGAATAAGAGGGCTTACATTTATTTCTCGGAGGCAGTAAGATGGGTGGAGTTGAATTGAGAATTCCTCTATTAGATTTAATTATCATAATTTCCTATCTTGTTGGTATTATTATTGTTGGCCTTCTTTCCGTAAGAAAGCTCAATATAAATAGTCACACTTATTTCTTAGCTGGCCGATCTCTTCCCTGGGGAATGGTGGGGGCGGCTCTTTTTGCATCTAATATCTCTACTATTCATCTTGTAGGTTTAGCCGCTTCGGGTTATAACGAAGGATTAGTCTGGGGAAATTTTGAGTGGATGGCCGTTTTTACATTAATTCTTCTCGGACTTGTTTTTGCTCCGTTTTACTTTAAGACACGCATTTCTACACTGCCAGAATTTTTGGAAAAGCGTTACAGTTCTACCTGTCGAATGATTTTAGCAATTATGGCCATCTTGGCGGCTTTATTTATCCATATTGGTATGAGTCTTTACGCTGGAGCTGCTGTGTTTAAACAGTTTTTCGGGATAGATGTAGTAGCTTCGATTGTTATTATTTCCATTGCTACAGCGATTTATACGGTTTTAGGAGGTCTTAAAGCCGTGGTAGTCACCGAAACCATTCAGACTGTCATCTTAATCTTAGGAGCTGTGATGGTTACTGTTTTTGCTGTTTTGGCACTGCCCAAGTTTGGGATTTATAACCTGGCTCAGCTTAAAGAGGCTGTCAAACCTAATCAATTGAGCATGCTTCATACCCATAGCTCAGTCGGACTTACCTGGTATGCGGTTTTCTTAGGCTATCCAATTTTAGGAATTTGGTACTGGTGTACTGAGCAAACGATTGTTCAGAGAGTATTAGGAGCCAGAACGCAAAAAGATGCACAATTAGGTCCTTTGTTTGCTGGTTTTCTGAAGATTCTGCCTGTTTTTCTTATGGTATTTCCTGGGGTCCTTGGATACATTCTTTTTCGAGATGTGATTGGTAGTGATAGTAACCAGACTCTCCCGGTTTTGATTAATAATCTTATTCCCCCAGGACTCAAGGGCCTTATTACTGCCGGCTTGCTGGCTGCTTTGATGAGTACCATTGCGGCTGCTTTAAATAGTTCAGCCACTTTAGTAGCAGTAGATATTGTCAAGCGTCTTAAGCCAGCTATTTCTGACAGAAAAAGTGTTCAAGTTGGAAGGATTAGTGCGGTAATAGTGATGCTAATGGCCATGCTCTGGTCAACTCAAGGAGGTCGCTATTCGAGTATTTTTGAAGCGATTAATGCTATTGCCTCCCATTTGGCTCCCCCGATAACTGCTGTCTTTCTCTGGGGTATTTTCTGGCGCCGAGGGACTAAACAGGCAGCTCTTGTTACTCTCCTTGTAGGATTTGCAGGAGGTATTTTAGCTTTTCTTTTCGATTTGCCTGTGATTGGCCACGAAAAAGTTCTAACTCACAAATTAGGGATTCCTTTTATGATGCAAGCCTGGTGGATGTTTTGTCTCTGCAGCCTGATTTTCGTGATTGTGAGCCTATTAACTCCTAAGCCTGATCTAAATCAAGTGGAAGGGTTAACTTGGAGAAACCCCATTCAGGTGATTGCTGGAGGTCGTATTAAATCTAAGGCTGATCCACGGTTGTGGGCAGGATTATTGTTTTTAACAATGGTGGTGCTCTATTACATTTTTCATTAATCAGTATGAGAATAATTTCTAAGGCAATATTTGGGAAAAATTTTCATTACATAAATAACAAATACTTAAAATTTGAAAATAACAAATGAAAAATAAACAGTTTGAAAAAGCTCAGGAGCATTTAAAGAGAAAAGCTAAAAAAGATCATTATACCCTAGTGGGAATAGGAGAAATTCTTTGGGATATTCTTCCTGAAGGTCCTAGATTAGGGGGGGCTCCAGCTAATTTTGCTTATTATGCACAGGCTTTAGGGGAGAAAGGCATTATTGTCAGTAAAGTAGGAAGTGACTTGAAAGGAGAGAAAATAATCGCTCATCTGCATTTCCATGGGTTAGAGAGTTTGTATATTGCCCGCGATGAAAAACATCCAACTGGTATTGTAACGGTTAAACTTGATAATTGTGGGAATCCTCACTTTAAAATACATGAAGATTGTGCGTGGGATTATTTAGAAATAACCCCGCAGATTAGAAAATTAGCAGAACGAGCTGATGCAGTTTGCTTTGGCTCGCTGGCTCAACGCTCACCTTTTTCACGACAGGCAATCAGGGAGTTTATTGCCCAAACAAGGGCAGATTGTCTCCGTATTTTTGATGTCAATCTCAGAGCGCCTTTTTATGCGTCTGAAGATATAGACTTCCTTTTGAAGAAAAGCCAAATTTTAAAACTCAATGAAGATGAACTTTGGACTTTGTCTGGACTTTTTCAGATTGAAAGTAAACAAGAGAATCAGGTTATCAATTTTTTCTTCTCTAAGTATCCGCTCGAACTGATTGTTTTAACCCGCGGTGAGAAAGGAAGCACTCTTTATACGAGAGAAGAAATTTCTAATTCATCTGCTTTTCCGGTTAAAGTGAATGACACTGTGGGGGCCGGGGATGCTTTCACGGCGGCAGTGGCGGTGGGTCTCCTTTATCAAAAAGAGCTGGATAAAATTAATGAAACAGCTAATCGAATAGCCGCCTATGTTTGTTCTCAACCAGGAGCCTGGTCTCCTCTATCTGATGAATTGAGGGATAAAATTTGAGAATATTTAATGTAAATTTAGCCCTAGCTGGAAAAAGGACTCAGTCTCTTAAACCAAGAGCGGGGAAATATTTTAGTGAATTTAAAAGGGGCATTGTAAAAAAAAATAATGGTGTATGGCTGTGAAGAAAGGAAAGTGGTGATGAGTTTTCATGGTTAATCGGATGGATGGTGAATGAAAATATGTGGATACGGGAAGCTTCTTTCTCTGAAATTTGGGGTCAGTTAGGACGTTTTGGGCAAAAGATAATTACATATTCTCTTTTTTTCGTTCGCCGGAGGAGACTAGATAAACATTTTACCTTTGGGTATACGTAGGACGAAAAAAACTTTTCATAGAAGGCAGAAAAGAATGTTTTGGTAAAAAATTGAGAAAAGGAGGAAGGAAATACTATGAAAGAATTCAATTATTATCAGCCAACTGAAATTAGATTTGGTCAGGGACGTTTAGAAGAATTGGGAGAAGCGGTTGGCCGTTATGGGATAAATTGTCTTTTGGTTACTGTGCCAGAGATTCCTGAGTTTTCAGGCCTTTTTCGGCGAGCTAAAAAAATTCTCAAAGATAAAGGGATAAATGTTGTTCACTTTGATGGGGTTATTCCCAATCCCACAGTGGAAGTAGTGGCGAAGGGGGCCAATTTAGCCAAATATAATCAAGTGGAAGTGGTGGTTGGACTAGGAGGCGGCTCAACCATGGATACTGCCAAAGCTATTGCAGTGGAAGCCACTCATCCTGGAAATTGCTGGGATTATATTTTCTCTAGCGAATCACAACCGACGGAAAAGACTTTGCCTATTATTGCCGTGCCAACCACATCAGGAACAGGCTCTCATGTAACCCAGGTGGCGGTTGTTACTAATTCCGAAGAAAAATACAAATCAGCTTTATTTAATAATAACCTTTATCCCCGAATAAGTATTGTTGACCCCGAGTTGGTTGTCACTTTACCGCCTTATTTTACCGCCACAACTGGTTTCGATGTCTTTGCTCATGCTTTTGAAAGTTATATTAATCCCAACGGGTCTCCTTATACAGATATGACCGCTCTGGAGTCTATTCGAATTGTAGCCCGGTATCTTCCCCCAGCAGTTAGAGAGGGAAAAAACATCGAGGCTCGAAGTTGGATGGCCTGGGCCGATACGTTAGCCGGCTTGTCGATTGCCAATGCAGGCGTAACTTTGCCCCATGGAATTGCCATGGCGTTGGGTGGGCATTTTCCTCATGTTGCCCACGGAGAGGCTTTAGCCGCTGTTTATTCAGCCATCATGCGTTTTACCTATAAGGCCTCGCCTCAGAAATTTGCTACTGTAGCTCGCATTTTTGATCCATCACTAGAGGGAATAAGTGATGAATTGGCCGCTGAGAGAGCCTGTGAGATAATCGATAATTTTCTCCAGAAGATAGATTTAAAAATTGGCTTAAAGGATCTTAAAATTCCCGAGGCAGCTCTCAAAGAATTAGCTGAAGCTTCTTTTATTCTTCCCGATTATAAAAGCCATCCTCGGAAAGTTAATGTTGAAGAAGTCTATGAACTTCTTCGACAAAGTTATAATGCAGTGAGAAGTAATGGTTATTAATATATGGCTTATTCACCATTGAAGTTGAAGGAGGAAGGAATATTTTAATTCGCCGGGATGAAAAGATTTTGAAAGGAAGAGAGATATTATGAAGTGGGTAAAATTTATAAATCCTTTAATTTTAGTCCTGGGAATTATTTTGTTAATCGGGCCAAGATGTCTAGTCGGTGAAGATAATTCGGGACTTGTTGCTTGGTGGCGGATGGACAAGCTGGTGAAGGGCAGGCTTCTAGATCAATCTTCTGAGAACCTTGATAGCATAAGTGGTAATTTTCGTTTTGTTCAGGGCGTAAAGGGAAAAGCTCTTAAGTTCGATGGCTACACCACGGTAATTAAAAGAAATGCATCTGAAGTGCCTAAAATAAGTGATGCTTTTACTGTTGAAGCTTGGGTAGCAATGGCTGCTTATCCTTGGAATTGGTGTCCGGTAGTTATCCACCAAAATTCTGAGGGTGGTTATGCTTTGGAGATAGGCCCTCTGGGTGAGTTAAAGTTTAAAGTTTTTGCCGGCGGAGAATGGAAGGAATGTGTTTCTAAAGTAAAAATTCCTTTAAAGCAATGGGTCCAAGTGGTGGCGGTTTTTGATGAAAATTCTGGCAGTTTAATTTATTTAAACGGCCAAGAAGTTGGAAGATTAGCTTTTCAAGGAAATTTTAAAGATGCTGAAAAAACTGATCTCTGGTTGGGGACTATTCCTGAACGACGAAAACCAGCTTTTATTCATCGGGAATTTGGGTCTCTTCCGAGTTGGTATTCGTTGGATGCAATCTTGGATGAAATTAAGATTTATCCGAAAGCCATGAGGGCAGAAGAAATCTTGAAGGTTTGCCATCGAGACAAACCGTCTTTTCCTCCCGATATTCTTCCTCGCCATTTGCCGCGCGTCCCGGAAGGCCCTCATCGCTTTGGAGCTTTCTATACGCGGTTAAAATATTACTGGGAATGGGATGAGCTGTGGAGAGTGGGCGATCATCCCGATGTGGTTGTGACTTTTGACCAATCGCCGGTAAGCGTGGTTTTTTGGCGGGGTACTCGGTATTCTCCATGTTGGGTTACCGAGAACAACATCTGGATGGCCGACCAGAGCGTGGAGGCGTGGGACAATAAAGAAGGGTGTTTCGAACACATGCAAGATAGACACTGTCGTTACTCTCACGTGAGAATCATAGAAAATACACCGGCTCGGGTTGTCATCCACTGGCGGTATGCGTTGGTGAGTTCCCGTAATCATATCTGGAATGTAGAGGAAAGAAGTGGCTGGGGGTGTTGGGTCGACGAATATTATTACATCTATCCTGATCAAATCGGGGTGCGAAAGTACACTTGGCAAAAAGGCTCACTGGGCACACCGCGGCAATTTCAGGAATCCATCCCCTTGACTAGCCCCGGTCAGCTCCAGGGTGAGATCATTAATAAAGATTATGTCACCGTGGCCAATCTTAAGGGTGAAAAACAGGTTTTTTCGTATGTTGAAAATCCTCCTAAGAAAACTACTAAATTTATTCCTGAGAACCCGCTCATCCAGATGCACAACACCAAATCTCGGTTTAAGCCTTTTATCATCTTTGAGCCGGGCGGGAAGATGCATTATCTCAAGGATATGAATATCAGAGCTCTCTCCAGACCTGGCTCATGTAGTCATTGGCCGGTGGGCCAAGTGCTATCCGATGGGCGAACCCAGAAAACTCCTGACCGAGCTACTAGTTTTTTGGGTTTCCCAATTACCGACCCCGTTATTCATGAAGGACCGCCAGGACGATATTGGGCCGCATCGCTGTATGGAATGACGGATAAACCATTTGATACGCTTATTTCTCTGGCGAGATCCTGGGCTTGTGCCCCTCAATTAGATATAGTGGCCGGAGAATTTGAAAATGAAGGCTATGATATATCCCAAAGAGCCTATGTGGTTAAACATAAAAATTTAAAGTCTAAAAGTATTAAGAATAAAGACTTACCTTCTTCAAAGTTTTTGGAGGCCACCATTAAGGCTAACACCGATTCTCCAGTAGATAATTTATGCTTCGTTATTAAGAATTGGGGAGTTAAAGAGCCAATTCTCCTTCTAAATGGCCTGAAAATAAAAAAAGATAAAGATTTTCGAATTGGTAAAATTAGAACTTTAGAGGGGGAAGATCTTATTCTCTGGATTCCTTTATTCTCTGAAGAACCAGTTAGAATTCGGCTGGAAGAATATCACTCTCAAAGTGATTAAGAAAAAAGTTGTCGAGAGTTAAATGCTAGGGAAGGTAATTCCTAATTCAAAAAAGAACACGGTAGTTTTTATGAAGCACGTTCTACTAAAATTCAACTCTTTATCCGGAGTTCGAAGATTCTTTTCCAGTTTTTCCTTAATCCATATTCTGAGTAAATTAATATTTAATCCGGGAAAATCAACAGGGGGAATTCACCTGGAAAGGGTTGACCTTGTAATTGTTCATTAAGAATAAACAAATGGAGACATTTAGTTTTTTCCTGCTGCCTAAGATATTTTGTTTGGTGAAAAAGCGAAAATATTGCCGTTTTTTTCGATTTGTTAACACTTGGTGGGGTAAGTTTCAAAATAAGAAAGTTCCTGGATACTTTCTTATTCTTGGTAGAAGAGCTATGATTTTCCCAATTTTTAACCAAAAAATAGGTAAATAGGTATTGTGTCCCCCATAAAATAAGGAGGTAAATTAATGAAACAGGCAGTGTTGATAAGTAAACAAAAAATTATCTTTCGGGAAGTTCCTCGGCCGACTTGCGGTCAAAATCAGGTTTTGATCAAAATCAAGAGAGTTGGTATCTGTGGTTCTGACATTCATGCTTATTATGGCCAACATCCTTACATTTCTTTTCCGATTGTCCAGGGACATGAATTCAGCGGAGAAGTGGTTGAGGTTGGGAAAGAAGTGCAAAATTTCAAAATCGGTGACCGAGTAACCGTCCGACCTCAATTAACCTGTGGCCAGTGTTATCCTTGTCGGCATGGAAATTATCATATCTGTAATAATTTAAAAGTAATTGGCTGTCAGGCTGATGGGGCTGCTCAAGAGTACCTGGCTGTTGACCAGGAATTGGTTGTCCCTTTACCTGATGAGCTGAGTTATGATTTAGGGGCACTGCTGGAACCTTCAGCAGTTGGAGTTCATGCGGCTCGTCGTCTGGGGGAGATAAAGGGAAAGAAAATCCTTGTCTTAGGCAGCGGTCCAATTGGTATTCTCACTGCTCAGGCAGTTAAAGCATTGGGGGCTGACAGGGTAATGATTACTGATATCAGCGACTATCGATTAAGAGTAAGTCAAGAATGTGGTCTTGATTTTACCGTCAATGTGAAAAAGACAGATCTAGGCCAAGCGCTTCAAGCCTATTTTGGTCCAGACTCGGCCGATGGGATTATAGAGTGCGTAGGTACTGAAGATACCGTGGAACAAGCCATCGAGCACGCTCGCAAAGGAACAGATATCGTCATTGTTGGTGTTTTTGGTTCTAACCCCCGAGTAAACCTAGGTTTTGTTCAAGATCGAGAGCTCCGTCTCATCGGTTCTTTGATGTATAAGGAGGAAGATTACGAGGTGGCTATTGAATTTATTCGATCCCAAAAGATTAAAGTCAAACCTCTTATCTCCGCGCATTTCAAGTTTGAAGATTATCCCCAGGCTTATAAGTACATTGAACAAAACAAAGAGAGAACACTTAAAGTTCTGATTGATTTCTAAAATGTTTAAATGAATTTTTTAATAAATTTTTAGTGGGGAAAAGAAGATGACTCCTAATACTTTTAAAACTTTGAAAAAATATTTTTTTATGGTTATGGCCACGATGGTAATAGGGGCGATTTTAGGCAGTTGTTCTCCTCAAGAAAAAATTGACCAAACCAAGTTAAACATCGATCCTACAACATTACTCTGGTATACTCATCCCGCCGACCAATGGGAAAATGCCCTTCCGGTCGGCAATGGACGCTTGGGGGCGATGGTTTTTGGTCGAACCGACGAAGAACGTATCCAGATTAATGAGGAAACTTATTGGTCAGGCGGACCTTATAATCAAACTCGCCCTGGAGGCTGGAAGTATTTACCACAAGTTCAGCAATTAATTTTTGAAGGCCAGTACATCAAGGCTCACAAATTATTTGGACGATATCTCATGGGTTATCCAGTTGAGCAACAAAAGTACCAGTCCTTGGGTAATTTAATCTTAAAATTCAACTCAGAAGAGTCTCAAATATCTGATTATTGTCACCAGCTTGACTTAGACCAGGCCATAGTAACTACCGAATACAAGCGAGGGGATGTTCATTTCAGACGAGAAGTTTTTGTTTCTCCCATAGATCAGGTAATTGTTGTCCATCTTGAGGCAAGTCAACCTGGTGGCATATCTTTTGATGCACAGCTCCGCGGTTGTCGGAATCAAGCTCATTCTAATTATGCCACTGATTATTTTCAGATGGATGGCTATGGTTCAGATGGGCTGATTCTTACCGGTAAATCAGCTGATTATCTGGGAGTGGCAGGAAAGATTCGCTATGAAGCTCGTCTTAAAGCTATCTCTGATGGAGGAGAGATGAAGGTTGAAGATGATCATCTAATCGTAAAGAATGCCGATTCAGTTACTTTGTATGTTGCGGCGGCCACCAATTTTGTCAATTACAAAGATGTAAGTGGCGATCCTCATCAACGAGTAGATGAGATTTTTAAAAAAATAGCTGGCAAATCTTATGATCAGATAAAGAAAGATCATCTCCAGGAACATCGACGTCTTTTTCGCCGTTTAAAAGTTGATTTTGGTTCAACGGCTAATTCATTTTTACCCACTGATGAAAGGCTGAAGCGCTTTGATGGCCAAAACGATCCTAATTTGGCCGCCCTCTGTTTACAATTTGGGCGCTATTTATTGATCTGTTCTTCCCGGCCAGGGACTCAACCAGCTAATCTTCAGGGAATTTGGAACAAGGATATGAACCCGGCGTGGGACTCCAAATATACTCTGAATATCAATGCTGAAATGAATTACTGGCCCGCTGAGGTAGGCAATTTAAGTGAGTGTGCGGAGCCTCTTTTTCGGATGATTGAAGAACTTTCCGATCAAGGTCGAGATGTAGCTCGTGAGCATTATGGGGCCAAAGGATGGGTTTGTCATCAGAATACCGACATCTGGCGAGTAGCCGCTCCGATGGATGGTCCTGATTGGGGAACATTTACTACTGGTGGGGCCTGGTTGTGTACTCATCTTTGGGAACATTATCTTTTCACAGAAGACAAGGAATTTCTGATTCATTATTATCCTCTCATGAAGGAAAATGTAATATTTTTTCTGGATTTTTTAGTGGAGCATCCACGGTATGGTTGGCTGGTAACTAATCCCTCAACCTCTCCCGAAAACTTTCCTGGCCGAGCGGATAATACTCCTTTTTATGATGAAGTTACTGGTTGGATGAGTCCAGGCACTACTATTTGTGCCGGCTCTACTATTGATATGCAAATCCTTCGAGATCTTTTCAGCTATGTCGTCCAAGCAGCAAAGATCCTTAACGTTGACCAAAATTTCAGGGAAAGAGTCTTATCTATTCGAGAGCGACTAGCTCCGATGCAAATTGGCCAAAGAGGAGATCTTCAGGAATGGTTAGAGGATTGGCCTCAGAAAGAGCCAAGTCATCGTCATATATCTAACCTTTATGGGCTTTTCCCTGGCAATCAGATTTCAGCCCATCGGACACCAAAACTGGCTGAAGCAGCCAAAGTTGTTCTTGAACAACGAGGGCTTCGAGGCAACGGTTGGTCTTCAGCTTGGAAAATGGCTTGCTGGGCTCGCCTTTATCATCCGGAGAAAGCATTGGAAAATTTTGTCTATGCCATCAAGAATTACACTTTCGATAATTTATTTTCCATCTGTTCCAAAAAGCTTCAGGTTGACGGAAGTTTTGGAATGGCTGCGGCCATCATGGAAATGTTACTCCAATCGCATGAAGGAGAGATAAATTTATTACCTTCTCTTCCTTCAGAATGGTCGAATGGGTTTATCAGAGGTATTAAAGCTCGAGGCGGATTTGAATTGGATATTTTCTGGGAAAGGGCCCGATTAAAAGAGGCCATCATTACTTCTAATTTAGGAAAAAAGTGCCGGGTGAGAACAACGACACCAGTTCAAGTTTTCTGGGGAAATAAGCTTATTCCGGTGGAGGAAGAGGAAGGAGTAGTTTCCTTTAAAACATCAAGAGGAGAAAAATATAGGATTGTAGCTAAATCGGTAACAACTTTCTGAGGAAAGATTGGCGAAATATTTTATTTGATGGAATAAAAAAGTGGTTCGCCTGAAATATGAAACAATAAATAGAAAAATTTATTTAACTATTTTGTCGATATATTAGGCTAGGTTTTTAAGCCGAAAAATATGAGCAAACAGAATGGATATATTAGTTGGGTTTATCATATTGATGGCTATATATCCCTATTTTTTATCCATCAGATAAAGTTAAGAGGAAAATTAAATATCGGGCTCCGATTAGGAGAATGAAGCATTATTCTGACCTGCAAACTAAATCATTATAAAAGGAATGATATGCCACTTAATTCATTATTGGGAGGAAAAAATGGTCAAGAAGACCAAGATTATTTTGGGGAGTGTTTTTCTCTTTTTTTTAATGATTATTCTCTTAAAGGCCCAACCTCCGCGTGTAGTTGCCTGGTGGAGTTTTGACCAGATTAAAGAAGGGAAGACTTTAGAGGTTGTCAGCCAAGTGAAAGATTCTATTCATGGTAACTACCGAGTAGTGAAGGGAGTAAAAGGTCAAGCGCTTGTATTTGATGGTTATACCACCTGTGTTATTCACCCAGCTGAAAATGTGCCTCGTTTAAATTCTAAATTTACTCTAAGTGCTTGGGTAGCGTTAGGGGCTTATCCCTGGAATTGGGCACCCATCGTGGCTCAGGAAAACACAGTGAGTCTCAATTCCAATTTAGATGAGCGGACTTGGCCCGAAGATATTATTATTAACTCCCCCAGAAATGGGTTTTATTTTGGAATAAGTCCTCAAGGTTATTTAGGCTTGCATCTGGGAGCAGGAGGATGGATTATCTGTCAGAGTAAAGAAAAAATTCCCCTTCGCCAATGGACTCATGTAGCGGCTGTAATCCGGAATAAAAGTAGGGTTGAGATCTATATCAACGGGAGAAATGTAGGAGAAAAGGAACTTTCAACCTCTTTTCGCTTAGCTGAAAGAGAAACTATCCGTCTCGGGATGAATCGCCAAAAAATTGAACCCTCCCATCCAGTGCGGCCTTTTGCCACCCTGGCTTGCTGGTATTCGCTAGATGGCCTTTTAGATGAGGTGAAGATCTATCCGGAAGCCCTATCTGGTGAAACTTTAGAGAAGATTTTCCAGAAAGAAAAACCAGACGAAGAACCCAATCTTCCTCCCCGGATAATGCCTTCCGGACCAGAGGGGCTTGGCAAATTCGGTGCTAGTTATACCCGTTTGAGCTATTTTCCTGAATGGGATAATCTCTGGCCCGTAGCCAGTGATCCTGATGTGGTGGTTCAGTTTGATAATTCCCCAGTCAGAGTGGTTTTTTGGCGGGGAACCAGATATTCCCCGGTGTGGGTTATGGATAAAATGCACTGGATGGCTGACCAAAGCATCGAGAATTTCAACATGCAAGATGGTTGTCTTGAACATATGCTTGATCCTTGCTGTCGCTTTTCGCATGTGAGGATTATTGAGAACACTCCAGCTCGGGTAGTAGTTCACTGGCGTTATTGTCCGACTTCAGCTAACGGCCATCATTCTCAGGTAGATCCCATCACTGGGTGGGAGGACTGGGTTGATGAATATTATTATATTTATCCTGACCAGGTAGGCATCAGGAAAGTTATCCTTCATACCGAAGGGCGACCTCTTGGGCCCGAAGAGGTGATTGTCCTCTGCCATCCTGGACAGAGACCTGAAGATGTAGTTGAGTTGAAGGCCCTTACCCTGGCTAATTTGAGAGGACACTCTCATACTTATGATTGGAGTTCGGGCCCACCTCGGGTGAGAGAGGGAGACCGGTATTTTCATTTTGGTAATAAGCCCGAAGAAAAGCCTGTTATTTTGATGGTCAATATGAAATCTAACTATATACCTTTCCAGGTTTTTGAAACCAACAATAGAGTTACAATTTTTGGCATTGAGCATCGCAAGTCAAAGTCTCCTCATTTTCCTTGGTGGAATCATTGGCCAGTGGCGCAGATTCCCTCCGATGGCCGGTATTGTCAGGCCCCAGATCGGGCCTCTCACTTCTCTCTTGCCTGGGGTCGTCCACCTGTTCATAAAGGAGAAGGCAATTTTTATTGGTGGGCCTGGATGTATGGAGCCACTTCCCAATCAGTTGAGACAATCGTGCCTTTAGCTCGTTCGTGGCTTATGCCCCCAACTCTAGACTTACTTTCTCAGGGTTACGAAAATAATGGTTATGATCGGACTCAACGTTGCTATGTGATAACTCGTAAATTTGAAAAGGCAGTTCCAGATGAATTAGAAATCCGATTTGAAGCTAACGCCGAATCACCTCTCTATCATCCCGCTTTAGTGATAAAGGGATGGGGAGATTTTAATGTTTCGGTGAAAGTCGATGGTCAAGATGTGACTTCTTTAGGAATATGCCGGGTAGGATTTGTCCGCCGTGTCAATCGAACTGATCTTGTTGTGTGGCTTGAGATCGAGAAAAATAATCCCATTCACATCACTTTAACTCCCAAAAGATTAGATTAAAAATGCGAAAAATGGGGACACAATACATATTTACCTATTTATTCTTTTTCAGAAGCTACTAGAACAAGCGGAGTTAGAGGAAAGACGGGGAAGAAGATAAAGGTAAAAAGAGGATGTTTTACCAAATTTTACATAAACGTATCTAAACTGGGGTGAGGGCAATGAAATTAAATAAAGGTTTAGCCCTAGTAATTATCATGGGGATAATTACCATGTTAGTTTCCTCTTGTACCACATCGAAGCTAAAGAGAGCTGATGATGGAATCATCATTAATCTGAAGGAAGGGGCCCTTAAAATTCAGCTCTGTACCGATCAAATTATTCGAGTTATCTTTGACCCTACTGGTCACTTCCACCTCAAGCAAAGTTTAGTTGTCAACAGAAAATGGGATCCGGTTCCTTTTGTAGTGGAGTCAAAAGAAGGTGCGATACAACTTTCGACCAATAAATTAATTATTTTGGTGAATAAAAAGAATGGGGCGATAAGTTTTTATGATCATGATGGGCAGCTTCTTTTACAAGAAGATCAACAAAGCCCTCGTCTAATGAGTAAAGCCCAAGTGATGGGCGAAGAAACGTATCATGCTCAGCAAAATTTTAGACTCTCGGCTGAAGAAGGAGTATATGGTTTGGGCCAACATCAGGATGGCGTTATGAATTATCGGGGCCATGATGTGGTCTTAGTCCAAGAAAATGAGGTTGCTTCCGTTCCTTTTTTAGTTTCGACCAATAATTATGGAATTTTATGGGACAACTATTCCAAGACAAAGTTTCATGATGGCCCGGATGGGACTTGTTTTTGGTCTGAAGTTGGTGACACTATCGATTATTATTTCATCAGCGGAAAAAATTTAGATGATGTGATTAAGGGCTACCGAGAAGCTACCGGCCAAGCGCCTCTGTTTGGAAAATGGGCTTTCGGTTTTTGGCAATCAAAAGAAAGATACAGGACAGGTAATGAGTTAGTAGAGGTAGTTAAAGAATATCGCCAAAGAAAAATTCCGATCGATAATATAATCCAGGACTGGTTGTATTGGGGAGATGCCTCCAAATGGAGTGCCATGAGATTTGATGAGGAAAGATATCCCCGAGCGGCAGAAATGATTAAAATGCTTCACGATAAATATCACGTTCACGTAATGGTTTCTATTTGGCCGGTATTAGGTCCCAAGACTGAGATCTACAAAGAAATGGAGAGAAGGGGCCTACTCTACGATCCCGTGGTTAGAGCTGGTGGGAAAGTCTATGATGCTTATAATGAAGAAGCTCGAAAACTTTACTGGAAGTATATCAATGAAGGTCTTTTCTCTAAAGGAATTGATGCCTTCTGGATGGATTCTACTGAACCCGAGGTGGGAGAAGCTAATGAGGAACACATTAAACAAATTGGCCAGACTGCCCTAGGGAGTATAGCTCGTTATCTTAACACCTATTCCTTAATGGCCACTAAAGGAGTATATGAAGGTCAACGCTCAGTTACATCAGATAAACGGGTGTTTATTTTAACTCGATCAGCTTTTGCTGGCCAACAAAGATATGCGGCGGCGACCTGGTCAGGGGATGTTGTCGCTCGTTGGGATGTTTTTCGAAATCAGATTTCAGCAGGATTGAACTTCTGCCTGTCAGGGATACCTTACTGGACAACGGATATTGGGGCTTTTTATGTTCGCCAGTACGGGGCCTATTTTGACGAAGGCTATAAAGACCCTGGGTACCAGGAAATGTATGTCCGGTGGTTTCAGTATGGAGCTTTCTGTCCCATTTTTCGCTCTCATGGTACGGATACCCCCAGAGAGATCTGGAGGTTTGGTGAACCTGGGAGGTGGGCTTATGATACCCTAGTCAAATATGACCATTTAAGGTATCGCCTCTTACCTTACATTTATTCCTTGGCTTGGAAGGTGACCAGTGATGGCTACACTATAATGCGGGGATTACCGATGGACTTCAGTGCCGATAAAAATGTGTTGAATATCGACAATCAATTCATGTTTGGTCCGGCTTTATTAATCAACCCGGTTACTAAGCAGATGTATTATGGGGAAGATTATATCAATGAGATTATTCCTTCTGAGTATCTCTATACTCCTGATGAAAAAAAAGGCGGGGTGCTTGTTGAATTTTATAACGGTCAAAATTTCGAGAATTTGGTAGCCACCCAAATCCAGAAAATAGTTAAGTATAATACCTGGATTAATAAGCTGCCCGAAGGTGTTGATAAGAATAGTTATTCCATCAGATGGATGGGAGAAGTTCAAATCAAAGGTAGGGGACAATATGAATTTTGGATAACCTGTGATGATGGAGTGCGGTTTTGGTTGGATAATAAGTTAATGATCGATTCGTGGCAAGCCCAACGAGGAAGAAATCATAGAATCAAGGTCAATTTGAAAGGAGGAAGAAGATATAAATTTAGAATCGACTATTTTAACGCCCAACATGGTACCCAGATGAAACTAGCCTGGACAACTCCTGATATGCCCAAAGAAGTTTACAACCCTAATGAAATAAGATCATGGCGGTTATATCTTCCCCAAACAAAAGGTTGGTTTGATTTTTGGACCGGCGAGAAATTAGAAGGAGGACAATGGGTGGAAAGAGAAGTTCCGATCGACATCATGCCTATCTATGTTAAAGCAGGGTCAATTCTTCCGATGGGGCCTAAAATCCAATATTCAATTGAAAAACCGGCTGATCCAATTGAATTGAGGATCTATCCTGGTGCAGATGCAGAATTTGTGCTTTATGAGGATGAAAATGATAATTACAACTATGAAAAAGGAGTTTATGCCCTTATCCCCATCAAGTGGGATGAAAAAAGCCAAACATTGACTATTGGAGAACGAAGAGGAGAGTTTCCAGGCATGCTCACCAAAAGAACTTTTCAAATAGTTTGGGTGGGCAAGAATCATGGAATTGGCATTGAGCCCGAGCGGCGGCCAGATAAGGTTGTCATCTATGAGGGGAAAGCTATCCAGATTAAAAGAGATTAAGACATTAGGAAAAATGGGGATACAATACCTATTCACCTATTTTCTCTAGAAGAAAGAAGTAAACCAAATGGTTTTTAAACAGCCAAAAGTGAAGACCGTGACAGATGTTTTGGGCATGAATTTGTTTTTACCTAGTTGGAATAAGAATTCTCTCCTAAAAGGAAAAAGAACAGGATAAGAGGCCTTGAGAATAGCTATTTCAAAAAATCTAAAAACAATAGAAATAAACGTCGATGACCCCAATAAATTTTTAGGAATCAGGGAATAGGCAATGAACAGGTTTATGAATTAAGTATTTCAGGTTTAGAAATTAAATATTTAAGGAGATGATAATGAGGGAAAAAGAAGCGCGGAATAAAGGAAAGAAAATTTTTGCTTTGGCTTTATTTTGGGTGCTGATAGGCTGGTTGGGGCCCACTCTTTTATCCCAAGAGCCAGGATTGGTGGCGTGGTGGAAGTTCGATCAGATCGACAAGCTAAAGGCCAATAAAGTCTTAGACATTATAGGTGAGATTGAAGATGTAATTAAGGGAAACTTTAAGTATACAGAGGGAGTTGTTGGTTCAGCTCTTAAATTAGATGGATACACGACTTGTCTCATTCGTCAGAGCAAAAACGTTCCTCCGCTCAGGGATGAATTCACTTTTGAAGCCTGGATAGCTTTAGGAGCTTATCCCTGGAATTGGTGCCCCATTTTAAGTCAGAATGAATCCAAAAAATCGGGCTTTTATTTTGCGGTTGGCCCTCGAGGTCAGTTGAGCCTCCAGGTGGCCTTAAATGGAAATTGGCAGGACTGTACCTCCCCTGATTTTGTTATTCCTCTCAGAGAATGGGTTCACGTGGCTGGCGTCTACGATTCCTCAGAAGGATTAGTCCTTTATCTCAATGGCCGCCGAGTGGAAGAGTTAAAAGTAAAAGGCAAAATCTCCTTTGCTCCTGATGTTGACTTACTCATCGGGATGAATCATGAGAAAGTAAAACCAGCTTCCATTCATCGCGAACATGGGACCCTTCCTGGCTGGTTTTCCCTGGATGGGATAATAGATGAGGTAAAAATTTATAATCGAGCTTTAACTCCAAGCCTGATTAAGGCAAATTATTCCGAGAATAAACCAAAGGTTCTTCCAGATTTACCACCCCGCCTCATGCCTTCAGGTCCTCCAGGGCCTGGGCGTTTTGGGGCTTATTACTGCCAATTGAAATATTATGACGAATGGGATGCTCTCTGGCCTGTTGGCCCCCACCCCGATGTTGTAGTGCGTTTTGATAATTCAGCTGCCAAAGTAGTTTTTTGGCGAGGCACCAGATACTCTCCTGTCTGGGTGACTGATAATGGCTTATGGATGGCTGATCAGAGTGTTGAAGCTTGGGGAGTGGGCGAAGAAGATAAAGAGGGTTGTTTTGAACATATGCAAGACCGCCATTGTCGTTATTCTCACGTACGAATAATTGAAAACAATGCGGCCCGCGTCGTGGTTCATTGGCGGTATGCTCCCGTTAGTTCCCATAACCACCTCTGGAAAGAGAACGAGAAAACGGGTTGGGCCTGTTGGGTAGATGAATATTATTTTATTTATCCTGACGTTATGGGAGTGCGCAAAGTTAGCTGGAAAAAAGGAAGTTTAGGCAAACCTCGCCAATTTCAGGAAACCCTTCCTCTTCTTCAGCCGGGTCAGCGCCAGAAAGATGTCATCAATGCTGATTTTGCTTACGTTGGCAATATGGGGGGAGAAAGCAAAACATTTTCTTTTATTGAGAATCCCCAGGTAACAGATAAATGGGAACCACATAACTTTAATATGCAAATCATCAATTTAAAATCAAAAAGTAAGCCCTTTATTATCTTTGAACCAGGGGGACAGATGTATATCTTCAATAAAGACATTAAAGAATTGTCGGGCGGAAGAGCTTGTGATCACTGGCCAGTAGGACAAATGCCCTGTGATGGTCGGACAACTCAAGCCTTTGACCGGCCATCTCATTTCCTGAGTTTCCCCATAACTGATCCTCCAGTCCACGAGAAAGAAGGAAGGTGCTGGTGGAATGGCCTTTACGGTTTGACAGATAAATCAATTGAAGAATTAACCTTTATAGCCAAGAGTTGGCTTAATGCTCCTCGGATAGCGGTCAAAGGTGATGGATTTGTCTCTCTAGGTTATGATCGCAGTGAGCGGGTATATAAAATAATAAGGAAGGGTAACGAGGCTGGCTTTTCGCTAGAATTAGAAATAAAGGCCAGTAAAGATTCTCCTATTTACAATCCAGCTTTAATTATATTGAACTGGGGGGAAGCTCAACCTGAATTAAAGATAGATGGTCGGTTAATACCGCAAGGGAAAAAATTTAGATATGGTTATCGCTATCGATTAGAGGACACGGATCTTATTATTTGGCTTCAACTAGAATCAGTATCTCCCCAAATACTCCAGTTGATTTCTCAGGAGAAGTAGAGAATACGAAAAAGACATATTATGAAAAAAAGGCCTTGTCTTAAAGGCTACTTAAATGAAAAGAAATGAGAACACTTTAATTGATAATTTAGGAAAAAATGGGATAATGCAGTTTTTTGTTTGGACTTTTGTCCAGAAAAGCTGTCAAATCCAAGGAAAAGATCTCTCTAGCCTTTTAAGGAGGATGCTATTGGTAAGAAAACAATACTTCAAGTTCCCATTTTTTTCCTAATTAAGAGAAGGATAAAGGACTGATGTGCTTTTCGAGACAATATTTCCAAGTCGTTTGGAAGTCTAGAAATACCAGTAGTAAAGAGGTTAGTCCTCTATAAAAGTTCAAAGGAATCTGGTCTAAATTAAAAAGAATGATTGAAAATCAAAAAAGGAGGGAGTGATGAAAAGAAGAAATTTTATTAAAACTCTTGGACTTTCGTCGGTGGCTCTATCCTTAAGCTCTTTTTCTTGTGAAGGAGTTAGAAAGAGCACAATGAAAAAATTGCCAAATATAATTGTAATTTTGGCTGATGATATGGGCTATGGAGACGTTAAATGTTACAACCCCGAATCTAATATTCCCACTCCTTATATGGATCGTTTAGCTGAACAAGGAGTTCGTTTTACGGATGCTCATTCTCCCTCGGCAGTCTGTACTCCTACCAGGTATGGTCTTCTGACAGGTCGTTATTGCTGGCGGACTTGGTTAACAAGAGGAGTGATCGGAGGCTATACTCCTCCTTTGATTGAACCCCAACGAATGACAGTTGCTTCTCTTCTAAAAAAACATGGCTATACAACTAGTTGTTTTGGTAAGTGGCACCTAGGATTAGGCTGGACTCGCCAGAATGGCTTCGTTCCTACCTGGAAAGATGGCCCTAAAATGTGGAGAGGCTCCTGGCAAGATGGAGACCCAGCCAAAGGTATGAATGTTGATTTTACTAAACCTATCCATGGAGGACCCACTGAGCTTGGTTTTGATTATGCTTTTTTTACTGCGGCTTGTTCTACTATTGATGGTCCTTTTAGTTTTATCGAAAATAATTACACGATTGGCATCCCTAATCGGCCTATTTTTGTTGATAAATCCAAACATCCAGATTATCGCCCCCGTCCGGGTTGGATCGCTCCTGGGTTTGTCTTAGAAGAAGTTGATCCTACTTTTACTCGACGAGCGATTGAATTTATAGTCGAAACAAAAAGGAATAACCCCCAGAAACCATTTTTTGTCTATTTGGCTCTTTCTTCTCCCCATGCACCGTGGTTGCCTCCAGAATTTGTCAAAGGTAAAAGCCAGCTTGGTCCTCGGGAGGATCTGGTTTGTTTAGTCGATTGGTGTGTCGGAGAGATCCTCTATGCTTTAGAGGGATTAAAATTGACTGAGGAGACGTTAGTCATCGTCACCAGTGATAATGGCCCGAGGAGAGGCATAGACGCCCATAAATCGGCTGGCCCCTTAAGAGGTTATAAATCTCACATCTGGGAGGGAGGACATCGAGTTCCCTTTATTGCCCGTTGGCCAGGACATATCCAACCCAATACTATCAGTAACGAAATGATCTGTTTGACAGATTTGTTTGCTACTTTCGCCTCAATTGTGGGAGAGACTCTTCCTCCTAATGCGGGTGAAGACAGTTACAATATCTATCCCGCCCTGGTTGGAGAGAAACTGGAGAAACCAATTAGAGAGGCACTCGTTATGCATTCTGAAAACGGGACTTTTGCTATTCGTCAAGGAAAGTGGAAACTTATTTTAGACAATAAAACCTCCGGCGGGTGGGTGGAACCGGCTGGTAAGCCGCCTAAACCGGGGACTCCGGGCCAATTGTACAACTTGGAAGAAGATCCCTACGAGCAGAATGATCTGTGGGATGCTCGTCCAGAAATCGTCGAGAAGCTGACTAAATTACTTGAAAAATATAAAAGAGAAGGAAGAAGTGCTCCCTTGAGTAGAGAGACCTAAAGCTACAAATGATTAAGTCGGTTTGATTAAGATGATTTTTCTTGAATAGACTGAATCAAAGTGGATTAGAAAATTTTAAGAAAAAAATAATTCTCCCTCTTCACTCTTGGCCTCTATCCTTTCCGAATTTCCAAAGTTTAAACCAAACTGCAAAACTGGCAAAATTGGAAAATGACCCTCAAATAAAAAAGAAAAATATAAAAGAGCAACAAAGAAGGGCAGGCCCTCAGACCTTCCTTTCTTTAGCTGGGGCAGATTTAAATATTAACGCCAAGGATAATTAGCTGGGTCACCACCAAGGGAAACGATAGAATCAACCAGAAGTTCCGCTATGTAGCGAGCATTATGAATAAACCCATGAGGTTCCTTATGACTCAATTGGTAATTGTAAGCAGCCTTCAGCAAACGCGCATCGAACAAATATCGGTTGGGATAGATGTTTTCACCGGGATCTATGGCTCCATTACCATTGGAGTCGAAGAAAAAGTAAGGATAACTGTGAGAATCATAGATAATAGGCGCTCCCAGTTTATCCCGGGCGTATTTCTTAATCAAATCCAACAATTGCTCTTCAAGACCGAGAATTTCGTCCTTAATCGACTCGCTGCGATTTCCGTCGCCATCGAAATCAGGGATGGAGGCGGGTCTAATTCCTGAAAATTTAAACTTCGCCGGGTCAGACCCTGGATTAGGTTGAGAGATATCCTGCCCATGACAATTGACACAATCGCGGGGATCAGGTTTGGCCACACTGTGCATCTGTCCGGTGTAATCATAGGGTTTCAAATCGCTCTTGGTCCCCATGTGACATTCAACGCAGGTGTCAAATTTCCCCATATGATTAGGGAAAATTTGTTGACCAGAATAAACTTTGCCAGGATATTCAAATCCACCATGTACTTCGGAACCAAAAAGAACAGCAGCTGCCGGATAATAGTGGACATTAATAAAGTAGTAGGGTCCAGACGAAGAAGCGATGGCTTGCTGAACGCTGTAAAGCGAAGCTCGACCCTGATGACACATCATACATAGATTACTACTATCACCTAAATCTTTCACTTCTCCAGAAGGAAATTTAACTTGATCGACTCGGCGCACCCCTGGAGGTGAGGTATGGCAAGTTGTACATAGAAAACCATTAGAGACTTCAGCTGTCCCCGTCTCCCCTGTCTCTAGGAGATGAGGCAACCCTTCAGCTGAATGGCACTTGGAACAAAAAGCAGAAACCTCACCGTCTTCATCCCAATGGCGAAAGGCTTCTGAAGAACCATTAAAATGTCCTTCATCAACCCGCGACATACCCGCCATACTTACCGGATTATTCAATTTAGAATTTAAATCTTCAAGAGAGTCATAAAGAAGCTCGATGATGTATTTCCCCCCATGAGCAAAGCCAGCCGGGTCCTTCTGGGCGACCTGATAATTATAAGCTGCCCGCAATAAGCGGGGTGAAAAAGAGGTATAGCGATTGCCGTAATTGGCTTCATCGGGATCAGGTTGGCCGTTTCTATTATTATCATGGAAAAAGTAGGGATAAGTATGAGAGTCATAGACAATCGGGGCACCAATTACTTCATTGGCATAAGCCTGGATGGCAGCATAAAGTTTATCCTTCATCGTCTCGATTTCATAATAAATCCCTTCTGTGGTATCTCCATCACCATCATAGTCAACAAAAGAGCCATAAAAACGAATGTCTTTGGGGTCATTTACTCCCGTATGACAAGTGTGACAAGCTTCTAAATCTACTTCTAATGAATGCGGATTATGGCAAGTAATACAAGCATTGTAACCTTTAATGTGAGAGAATCGAGCATCATATCCTTTACCTGCGTATTCATATCCACCTTTAGCCACCGTCCCCAGCTGGTTGGCTGCTGCGGCATAATAGTGAATGTTGATAAACCTTAAGGAAGGAGAAGGAGTATCATCGTCAACGCCTGCTCTTTCGATGGCAGCATCAACACTTGCAGTGGAGGCTCGCCCTTGATGGCACTCCATGCATAAAGCTTCTGACCCCAATTTTTCCACTTTCACCCCTGAAGGAAAAACAACCGAAGTATGATTGCGAAGAACCCCTTGTTCAGGATTAACATGACAGACCGTGCATTCTACTGTAGTTCCCGGGGAAACAGCACTATCAACACTTCCATCAGTGATAAAATCCACAAACCCGGGGGTCGAGTGGCACTTAGCACACGAGGTGGGAATCTCACCGTCTTCGTCCCAATGACGGAAAGCTTCGGCCGTTGAGTCAGCATGGCCTGAATGCTGCCATAATTCCTCTGCGTGCGATGCCTTGGAAGCTAAATGGATAGTTTGACCTTGATAAGCACCCGAAAGGACAAAGGCGGCCGTAAATATCCCTATTAAAAACAGAAAGATCGGTGTTTTTTTCATCATCATCTCCTCCTCACTTTATTGCCAACGGTATCCAAAGGATAGCTCCACAATATTAGCTGTGTAATCATTGAATCCCGACATTTTCTCTTTAAAGTCCACATAACGATACCCGAGACTGGCGAGGATACCGTTAGGTAAAGTGTACTCTATTTGTCCTTTAAACCACTTCCGATCTATCTCCCAAAAACCACTATTCGAATAGAGGTTAAAATACCCCACGATTTTCCAGGTTTGGTTTAAACTCAAAGCAAGCATCCCATCAAATAAGCCTGATTTACCCTCATACCGGATATCCCAGGGAAAAGCTCCCGGACCAGGCACTGAATAATAAGGAGGATATTCAACCAGTCGATCAGCCTCATGTTTAACCTGATGATAAGCATAGCCCAAAGAAGCCTTCACTACTCCATGAATGTATGTTCCCCGAAGAGAAAATTGGTTGCGCGAGGAGGTCCATTTGTCTTCATAGACTTCACTCTTGATTTTTGTCAGTAAATATGTTGCGGTTAGAGTGAGGTCCTTAGCCTGAAAATAAGCAGTAGTTCGGAAGCGGTTGGAGTTGGTGGGAGAAATTAAGGTAAATGGTTCTTTGTATGTTCCAAATTTATAATCTGCTGTCCAGCGGAAAGTTCGAGAAGGACGCCAGGAAATATTCCCGAAAAGTCCTTGATGTCGAGTTTTTTCTTCGTAAGTGACGGTCTCAACACCATCCAAAGTTCTCTCCTCATTTCGATAACCAAGGGTAACGGTTGCCGCTGAAGAGAATTGATACTGCAGTCCACTTTCAAAACCTAAGGTATCGTAATTAAGGGACATGGAGTTAGGCCCACCGTTAACGGTGAAAGTGCCGCTCTGCTTGAAATCTTTATAACGAACAGCTCCCACTAAAGCCAGGCGTTTGGTCAAGAAAAGGCTTAATTCAACATCATAAAGGCCGATTTTGCGGTCAAAAGAACCTTCGCCAGCCACTGAGTAAGCAAAATACCGGCCTAAATAATTAATCCCTTCCGCTTCTTCGGAGTACGTTAAATTTAAATCTTGGTCAATTAATCGAGCACTTCCGGTAATGACTAGCCAATTGAAAGGCTGAGCACTAAATTTCAAACTATGGGTTGCGCTATCTAAATTATATGGTTGATTCTGATTAAAGTAGTCTAAGGACGAAGGATAGCGGGCAAATGGTCCTCCATCAGCATAACCAGGAAGGAAAAAACTATTGGTGGTCTCAAATTCTAAGCGTCTTTCTTCCAAAACTAAGGAAAACTGGCGAGCCAGTTGGACGTTAACCCCTACGACAATTTCTTTGCTTTCTTCATCTATGGGTCGGTCGAATTCAAACTCGATTCGATTGATATCCAGGGTGGTGATACTTTTCCCTTTTTTCTGATAACGAGTAAAATCCAAATACAATTGCACTCCCGATAATAGCCAAACTTTTAGTTGACCACTGTCACTAAGTCGCTCAAAATCAAAGGAGTGGGGGTTATAAAGAGCTCCGTTTACTTCGTGCTGGTCAGCGTAGTAATAAGCTGATTTCCGGCGATTATAACTAAAGTCATAAACCCCATATTTGGCCGCATTCAGTTGGAAAGACTCAAAAGGGTCGCCGCCAAAATTGAAAAGGGAGACATCCAATTGATCGAATAATTTCTTCATACCATTCTCAGGTCGAAAATGGAAATTAAAATTTAACAATCTAACGCCATCATCGAGGTTAATATCTTCTTTATACTTCTCGATGGTCCCATCAGTAGAGACCGAGCGGTAGCCTAAAGAGAAGCTTCCATAAAAATTTTGCTTTTTCTCATCGGCTTGAAGCAGTCCCGAAGCGATCAACACCAGAAAAACGACACCAAGAACCATAAAATTTTGTCTTCTCATCATCTCCTCCTTTCCTATTTCAAGAAAATTTTACTCAGATTGGACCCGTGAATCGTAGCATGGCAGACTGTACAGTTGGTGGAGTAAGAGTTAAATCGAGAATGCCAAGCAGGGGCTTCGCCATGACAACTAAAGCAAAGATCGGCCACACTCTGATGGGTTAAAAGATGCTGATTCGGAGTACCATGAACTTCATGGCAGGCAGTACAGCCTTCAATCCGAGAAGCGCCATGTTCATAGAGGAAAGGACCACCTTTATCTTGATGGCATTTTAGACAACTCTGGTTCTTGAATCCCCCTAAGGCCGCTTTCTGACTGGGTTGATGTGGATCATGACAGTCACTACAAGAAATGACTCCCTCATAGAGACGGTGCCTCTCGTTCAACTGAAACAAGCTGAGAATTTCAGTATGGCAAGGGGCACAAGTTTTAACTTCTTTTGTCTGAAGAAGATGTTGAGTTCTAGCCTGATGAATACTATGGCAAGTAGTGCAGTCCAAAGAGGCTTTATTATGGGCACTAGCTTGATACCGGCTTAAATCTTGAGCATGACAACTAAGGCAAACTTTGCTTTTTTGACCACTTAGTTCTTTTTCTTTAAAAGCAAAGATATTCGGCCCTCCTCCTTCCTCAAGGTGAGTCTCAGCCTTGAGATGACAGGCAGTACAATATTCCAACTGAGCATGGGGAGTTGAAGAAAGCGTTACCTGGTCATGACATTCTTGGCAGGTGGCCTGGGTTGTCTTCTTCTGAGGAGGATGGGCGGCCACTAACATAAAGACAGTGAGAACAAGAAAGATTGGCCATCCTTTTGACCAAAGAAAGTGATGGATTTTTAGTTTTTTCAGCCAAATATAATTTTCAATCAATTGGAACCTCCTCATATAAATGATAAGATTGTTTTTATAGCTAAGCTCCTTCCCTTGATGGTTACAGCAATAAAGAAAAACATCATCAGATAAAGCATGAAAAATATTCTAGTATTGATAAATTTGGATGATATATGTATTTCTGAAAAATTTATATTAATAATAGTTTCCATCTAATCAATATATATAATATATTTTATAAAATTTAAAAATCAACTATTTTTTTAAAAAATGATAAAAATGGCCACTTTAATCCTCGGGAACTAAAATAATTATTTCTTATTTAGTTGAAAGAAATCTTTAATAAATATATTGTGACTTTCATAGTTAATAGGAACGGAAGCAAATATTTGTGATTAATATTAGAATTAACTTGATAATTATTTAATTCTCTAAGGAGAAAACCCTGCTTGAGGTAAGGTGACCATCACCATGGTCCCTTCTCCTTCTTTACTCTGGATATTGATTTCTCCCAGGTGGAGTTCGACAATTAATTTAACAATACTCAATCCTAAACCACTGCCCATTACCTGGCGGGAACGGGATTTATCGACCCGGTAGAAGCGGTCGAAAACATAGGCGAGATCCTTGCTGGGAATACCCAGTCCGGTGTCTTTTACTGTGAATTGGCAGCGGTTCTGCGGGGTGGTTTCCACTTTAATTTCGACTCGTCCTCCCGGGCGATTATACTTGATGGCGTTATCCAGAAGGTTGGAGATCATCTGGCTGAGATAAAGTCGGTCTCCCAGGATTTTAGTGGGTTCAATATGAAGAAGTTGAAGCTCCACTTGATGCTCCCGGGCGAGTTCTTTTTTCTTTTCCGTCTGTTCAATCACCAGGTCAGAAAAATCGACCACGGTTTTTTCCAAAGAGATTTTATGAGCATCGTACCGGGAGAGAAGCAGAAGGTTATCGACTATTTTTTCCATATAGGCCACTTCGTTTAATTCATCCTGGAGGAACTGGAGAAGGGGAGTGGGGAGTTTTTTTTCTCTTAGAGCTACCTGAATCTGACTTTTTAAAACGGCTAGAGGTGTTCTTAGTTCGTGGGAGGCATCGGAAGTGAAGCGCTTTATCCCGGCGATAGATTTATTCAGGCGCTGGATCATTTCATTAAAGGATTGAGTCAGGTCTTCAACCTCACGGTAGGAGGGGGGAATCTCGATTTTCTCCGAGAGCTGATTGATGGTGATTCGTCTTGCCCGTTGACTTAAAAATTCGAGAGGTCGGGCGATTTGGCGGGCTGAATATTTTGACCAGAGGGCAAAGGGAACACCGATGAGGGGAATAATAATTAAGAGCCAGAAGAGAAGTTGGCGTTGGACCGCCTCAACGTCATTAATATCCAAGGCAATTTTAAGATAGTAATTCCCATCCGGCTGAATAGAAATTTTCCTGGTCAGAACACGGAGATGCAGTTCGGTGCCATCTTTTTGGTCAACTTCTGTTGAGAAAATGTGGGTTTCTTTAGTAGCTGGCGGGCTCTGGGGAGGAGCCCACGGCAGAAGAAAGTTATTATTAATCAGGTTGTCTGTCTGGAAGACCACCTGGTTCTGGCGGTTGAGGATAATGAGGGCTAAATCTTGATTGTCGGGACTGATGTGTTCATCAATTTCTTCAAAAACATAGTTTTCTCCATACTGGAGATTTTCTTTCATAAAATTTTCTATCCAATCAGCCTCACTGGTGAGGGTATTATCAACTTTTTTATATAATCCGGAAGTCAGCAACCAGAACAAGGTAAGACTAAAGAGAGTAAACCCCAGAAAGATACTTAAGACATAATTAAAAAAGAGAGTCTTTTGCAGGCTTTTATTTTTCATAATCTTCAGAGAGAGTGTATCCAATTCCTCTAATGGTGTGGATAAGTTTGGGAGAGAAATTGGTGTCGATTTTGCGGCGGAGATAGCGGATGTAGACATCCACAATGTTGGTCATTCCCTCAAAACTGCTGTCCCAGACATGGTTGATAATTGTGTCACGGGTGAGAATCTGGTTTTTCCGCCGCAGCAGGAACTCCAGGAGGGAATATTCTCTTGAGGTCAGGCGGATGGTTTTTCCCCGGCGTTTCACCGTGTGTGAGCGGGGATCCAGGGTTAAATCAGCGGCCTGGAGAATGGTTGATTTATCGATTGTTTCCCGGCGCACTAAAGCCCGCAGACGGGCCAGTAGTTCGCCAAAATCAAAAGGTTTGGTCAGATAGTCGTCAGCGCCCAGGTCGAGCCCTTGAATTTTATCTTCGATGGCATCTTTGGCGGTCAACATGAGCACTGGAGTGAAAATTTTTTTTCGGCGCAACTCCTGAATCACCTGGAAGCCATCTTTTTTGGGCAGAAGAACATCCAGGATGATGACATCATAGGGATAAGTCAGGGCGTATTCCAGGGATTCCTGGCCGTCGTAAGCCAGATCAACCGCGTATTTTTCTTTTTTTAGAACTTTCTTGATGAGAGAGGCCAGTTTTTTCTCATCTTCTACTAGAAGAATTCTCATATCAATAAATTATAACTGAAAAAAGATTAAAACAGGATTAAAATTTCGGCTAGGAACGACACTTAAGACTGCTTTTTTGGGAAAAGTATACCAGCCAGATTTTTCCCCAAAAAACTGGGGGCCTTCAGCATCCTGGTCAGAAAAATAATAATCCTAATTTGTATGGCGTTTTTTAAAAGAAAAATAAGGGGTGAGGTAAGCCGGGGGAAATATTCCAGATATTTAAACAGTTAGTTCATCAAATTTTAATCTTTTTTTAATCTTGGAGTGACAAAATTAAATCTGAATATTTTAAAAAGGAGGTCAGCGATGCGTCAGTGGCGGCTTGGCTTGGTGTTCGGGGTTATTTTCCTAGTGGCTTTTTGGTTTAATTATTCTGGTTTTACTCAGGTTAAAGAGGGAAATATTCCTGCCTCTAAACTTCCCCCAAAGGTTCGACAGGCTGTCTATCAGAAGCTCCCCGGGGCTAAAATTATTTCCGCTTATACTGAGAATGAGGGTGGGGAGCAGCGTTTTGAAATTACCGCTAAAGTCGGTGATCAGCTTTATGCTTTGGAAATTTCTGCCCAGGGGAAAGTTCTAGAATTTTCTGAAGAAAGAGGCGAGATTCAAGAAAAAGCTGAGAAGGAAGAAGGAGAAGAGAAGGAAGAGCAAGAAGTTGAAGGCGGCGTGCTTTATAATTTTGAAGCGGACCAGGTAGGGCAGATGCCTCAGGGCTGGTCAGCGGCGGTCACTGGTCGGGGGCCGAACAGCCAATGGGAAATTCAACAATTGGAGGATGCCCCTAGTCCTCCTCATGTCCTAACTCAAATATCTCATCCCAATGTGAGTTATCATTTTAATCTGGCGGTGATCGATGATTCCCACTATGAAGATGTAGAAATAAGCGTCTGGCTTAAAGCTTTAACTGGAAGGATAGATCAGGGCGGCGGGCTTGTTTGGCGGTATAAAGACGCCAATAATTACTATATTGCCCGAATTAATCCTCTAGAAAATAATTTTAGGGTTTACAAGGTAGTTAACGGCCGGAGAATTCAACTTCAGAGCGCCCGGATTCCCCTTCGAGCTGGCCGATGGTATGTAATGAAAATCGAGAACATCGGCCAGAAAATAGAATGTTATCTCGATGGCCGGAAATATTTAGAGTTAAATGAAAGTACTTTTAAAGAAGGAAAAATCGGACTGTGGACCAAGGCAGATGCGGTGACGGCTTTCGACAATCTTCGGGTGAAAAAAGGAGAAGAAGAGGAAGAATAACCATTTGTCGTCCCTTTTGTTTCTTCTGTTTTCAGGTTATTCCATGAGAAAGCGAGCTTTAAACTGGTTGTTTTTTATCCTGGCGGTAGGTGTAACTAATGTCTTGGCTCAGATTTCTGAGCCCAGTTCTATCAAGGCCCATCGGATTCAGAAGCCGATCAAGCTGGATGGCCGGCTGGATGAGCCGGGTTGGGCTGTGTGTCAGAAAATCTCTAATTTTACCCAGCGCGAATTGAATGAGGGACAACCGGCCACCGAAAGAACAGAAGTAGGCATTCTTTACACCCAGAAAACGCTTTTCATTGGCCTGTGGTGTTATGATTCTGAGCCGAAGAAGTTGGTCGCCAAAGAAATGAAGCGGGATTTTAATTATTACTCTGATGATAATTTTAAAATCATTATTGACACCTATCATGACCGACGTAATGCTTATCTCTTTGTCACCAATCCCAATGGAGCCCGAGCGGATATTCTGATTGCCGATGAAGGCCGAAGCACAAATCGAGACTGGAATGGAGTCTGGGATGTGGCTGTTCAGGTGAACGATCAGGGCTGGTTCGTGGAGGTGGCCATTCCCTTTTCCACCCTGAAGTTTCCCCGGAAAGAAATCCAAGTTTGGGGGATTAATTTCGAGAGAAATATTCGTCGCAAAAAAGAGCAAGTTCTCTGGCAGGGATGGTCGCGGGATTATCGCCTGGAGCAGGTTTCCCATGCGGGCTTACTAGTCGGGCTGGAGGGCATCTCCAGTGGTCATTTATTGGAAATAAAACCTTATTTTTCGGGAGGAGTGGAGAAATTAGCCGGCCAAGCCTCCAGTAGAGTGGCCAAAATTGGCGGCGACCTTAATTATCTTGTGACCTCCAATCTTAAACTTAATGTCACCGTGCACACCGATTTTGCCCAGGTGGAATCCGATCGAGCCAGAATAAATCTTTCCCGTTTTTCTTTATATTATCCTGAGAAACGAGAGTTTTTTCTTGAAGGCCGAGGGGCTTTCAGTTTTGGACTCGGTCGGAGAGCCGAGGTTTTCTATAGCCGGCGCATCGGTCTGAAAGGGCGGGAAGAAATCCCCATTCTGGGAGGAGCCCGACTCATCGGCAAACAGGGAAAGACCAATATAGGTCTTTTATCCCTTCAGACAGCCCACAAGGGAGATGAGCCTACTACTAATTACACTGTTATCCGACTTAGTCAGGACGTTTTAAGCCAATCTAAAGTGGGCTTTATTCTGACCGCTAAAAATTCCAAGGATGTTTCAAACTTTGTTTATGGAGTTGACGCTCATTATGTGACTTCCAAATTGTTTGGCGATAAGAATCTAGCCATCGGGGGCGCCGTGGCTAGGTCCGAAACCAAAGGACAGACAAATACCCGCAATGCAGCTTATCGCTTTTATCTTACCTCCCATAACGACCGAGTTGAGTATGACTTGGCTATTGTCGGGATTCAGAAAAATTTCAACCCCGAGATCGGCTTTTTGCGGCGAAAAAATTACAAGATGATCTACACTGAACTTCAATTCAATCCCCGACCTTCTTTTCTTCCCTGGATCCGCAAAATGGAGTTTAAACCCATTGACCTTAATTATTATCTCACCGATGACACCAATCAACTGGAATCGGTTTCTCTGGAATGGCGGCCGCTGGGCTTTGGGACAAAAAGTGGGGAGTGGTTTGAGTACAACATTCAGCGTTTTTTTGATCGCCTGGATGAGCCTTTCGAAATCCATGATGAGGTGGTTATACCCGCCGGCAAATATTGGTTTAATCGCCATGAAATCCAGTTCAGCACCTTTCGAGGTCGAAAAATTTCTGTAGGCACAGAAGTCAGCTGGGGAGGTTATTATTCCGGCCGGCGCTCTCAGATGTCCTGCCGCTTAACTCTGAATGTCAATAAACATTTTAATCTGGCGGCTGATTATGAGTGGAATAAACTTAAATTTTCCGAGACGGAATTTGTCACTAAAGAAGTCGGCGGCCGGATGGAGTATGCTTTTACCACTAAGCTTTATTCGGCTTTTTTCGGGCAATGGAACAATGAAGATAAGGAAATTCTTTTGAATTTCAGGTTGAACTGGATACCTAAAATCGGCAGCGATTTTTATTTGGTTATCAATCAACGCATTTCAACCCGGGAAGCCCACTGGCAGGTCAAAGACACAGTGGTGCTTCTGAAATTTGTCTGGAGGTTTTCTTATTAAGTTTTATTAAAATAGGCTTCAGGCAATTTTTTAATTATGGAAATGGCTGGAGAACGAAAGAGAGCGAAAAAAGAGAGATTGATGGCCGGAGTTGATAAAAAGCATTTAAGAAGGAGACTTGAGAGAAGAACCCAATGAGGAACATGGTGGACAAGAATGAAGAGCCGGCGAGGGGAATTTATGAGAAGAATTGGGCAATTCTTTTTGGCGGTGGGCAGAAATATCGGCTCTCTTGGGGAAAAAAACCAAATAAAGAGAGCGAGGAGGAGAATTGCTTGGGAGGAGAAGGGTTGGGGGCCTGGTTCGTCATAAAGGAGTGATTAAGATGGTCAAACGAGGGATTATTCTTTTCTTAATAGTTTGCTTGGTAGCTTTAAGTGGGCTTTTAGAGGCTACTCCCATAAATCTAAAAGCAGTCCGGGTGGAGAAGGGGCCCAAACTTGATGGTGATCTCTCAGATGAAGTCTGGCAGCAAGCTGTACCTTATACCGCCTTTCGCATGGTCGAGCCCTATCCAGATCGGGAGCCGAGTGAGAGAACTGAGCTCCGGATTCTTTATGATAAAAATAATTTGTATATTGGGATTTATTGTTACGATCAACAAGTGGATAAGATTTCAGCTAATTCCATGGCTTTTGATCAACCGGGTAAAAGTGATGACATTGTGCGGATTTTGCTTGACCCTTTCCAGGACAAAAGAAATGCTTATTTTTTTTCGGTGAATCCCCGCGGCGCCCGCAGCGATGGTATTGCTCTGGGGGAGCGGGCTAGCCTTAACTGGGATGGTATCTGGAACGCCAAGGCGAAAATTCAACCCGATGGTTGGAGTGTCGAGGTGGCTATCCCTTTTCAGACCCTTTCTTTTAATAAAAAGTTAAAAGCCTGGGGGTTAAACATTGAACGCTATATCCCTCGGAAACAGGAGGTCATCCGGCTGTCAGGCATTTCCCGGGATACATTTTTTTACACGCCCATGGCCGCTGCCTTACTGGAGGGAATCACTGGAGTTAAGCAAGGCCGGGGGGTGACGGTCAAGCCTTATGTCAATATGAGTTCTTACCGCAATCAAGAGATCTCATCTAAATTTTCCTGGGATTCGACGGCCGGGATTGATATTTACAAACACTTCACTCCCAATTTTGTGGGTGTTTTCAGTTACAATACTGATTTTGCCGAAACAGAAGTTGACGCCCGCCGGATTAATTTAACTCGTTTCCCCCTTTATTTTCCTGAGAAGCGAACCTTTTTTCTCGAAGGTTCGGAAATATTTTCCTTTGGACTGGGGTTGCATCGCTCCTTTATTCCTTTTTTCAGCCGGCGCATCGGTCTTTATAGGTCAAAACAGGTGCCCGTTCAGTTCGGAGCCAAGATTTATGGTAAACTGGGTAACACCAATATCGCTTTTCTGGATGTGCGCACCAATCCCTTTGAAGATCTGCCGGCCAAAAATTTCATTGCCGCCCGGGTTTATCAAAACATCTGGTCGGAGAGCAAGGTTGGTTTTATCTTTACCAATGGCATTCCCTCGGCTGATGGTCAAAATACTCTCTTTGGTCTCGACTTTACCTACGCCACTTCTAAGTTTAGAGGTAATAAAAATCTTTATATTGGAGCCTGGTGGGTTTATAACTGGAATGAATTTAATCAGGGAAAACACTACGGCTTCGGTGGGATGATCGATTATCCCAATGATCTCTGGGATATTCATTTTATCTATCATTACCTGGGGGATTCATTGAATCCCGGACTGGGATTTTTGCCGCGCAAGAATATCCAGTACATCAGTGCGGGGTTTGATTATCAGCCTCGCCCGGAGAAGGGAATAATCGGGCGTCTTATCCGGCAGTTCTTTTTTCAACTTTACGGCACTTTTTACTGGGACCTGGGCGGGCATCTGGAAACATGCCGGATTTTTACGGCTCCTTTAAATGCCCGGACCGAAAGTGGCGAACACATTGAATTTAATGTCATTCCCAATCGGGATGTGCTGCCTTATGATTTTGAAGTGGCCGAAGGTGTGGTGATTCCTGCCGGAGCTTATAATTTCACCAATTATCGCTTTGAATTTAATTCAGCTTCTTTCCGACCGGTAAAGTTTGATCTCAGCTATCGCTTCGGTGAGTTTTACAGCGGGCATTATAAAGATCTGACTTTAGGCTTGAGTTTGAAATATAAAGGTAACGTGGTGGTCCAGTTGGATTTGAATTTGGTGAGAGGCGATTTGCCCCAGGGAAAATTTAATGAAAATGTTTATCAGCTTAAAGCCGATATTTATTTATCCCCGGATCTCGGTTTGTTGAATTACATCCAGTATGACGATGTTTCCAATCGCTTGGGAGCTAATATCAGATTGAAGTGGCGGATTTCTCCGGGAAATGTCATCTATCTGGTCTACAATTCCACTTGGGAAAGACGTTGGGATCCCCTGAGTCGGTTTGTGCCGCTGGAGTCGCGGGGAGTTTTTAAAATCACCTTCAGCTGGCGGCCTTGAAAAAATATAGAATTTAAAGTTAATAAAATTGGGGAGTCACAGGCCCGCAATCGGTACACTTTCTTTGCCAAGCAGGCTAAAAAAGAGGGCTATGAGCAGATTGCAGCCATCTTTCAGGAAACAGCCGATAATGAAAAAGAACATGCTAAGAGATTTTTCAAGCATCTGGAGGGTGGAGAGGTGACCATTACCGCTTCTTTTCCCGCCGGCGTCATTGGTGATACCGCCGCCAATCTGGAAGCAGCCGCCGCCGGTGAAAATATGGAATGGACTAAACTTTACCGTGAAGCTGAGGAAGTGGCTCGGGAGGAAGGATTTGAAGAAATAGCCACTCTTTTCCACGAGATAGCGTTGGTGGAAAAAGAGCATGAACGCCGTTAGCGTAAATTGTTGGCCAACATCAAGTCTGGGCAGGTCTTTAAGAAAGATACCGTGGTTCGCTGGAAATGCCGTAACTTAATTCCCAACTTGTTAAAAAAATTGCGTTTCGCCGGCTGGTGGTGACGTCTTTTCTCCTGGGAAGCAAAATTTTAATTAAAAGTTGTTGAATTATGGTTAGTCATCAAGCTCAGGCTGGCAGGAAAAAATAAGGTCAAATTCGTTGAATATTTTGCAACAATTGTTGTAATTTAAACAACGTAGATAGTTGTTATGAATTTTTGACCAAGGAGAAAAAATTAGATAAGATTATAGACTCTCCGAGCTTCTAAGGCTAAAGCTCCTTTGGAGCCATGCCTGGGAGCCGAAAGGGTTAAGCTGGAAACGGCTTGACCTCCCGGTGAGGAAAGGAGGTGGTCGCTATTTCAATCTTTTCCTCTCATCATTTCACTTCTTGCAAAAATTGGGTTTCTTTAAGTCAAGCCCGCCTCATGGCCCGCCACGCCCTTAAATATTTTAGTCGTCTTTTCGGCCGGTTCCGCTGCCGGTCGAGGCTTCTCCGGCCGCCAGCCCTCCCGGCAGCCAAGCCTTCTCCATCACCCTTTTCCGAAAAAATAATCTCGGCCAGCCTGATTTTGCTGGTGGGCTTTTCCTGGCTGTTTTTCTCCAGTTGTTCCCGCTCCTCCCCAACCACCACTCTCCGTATTCTTCACGCCGGCTCTCTCTCAGTGCCTTTAAAAAAAATTGCCGAAGCCTTTGAAGAGAAAAATCCTCAGGTCCGTCTCCTCCTGGAAAGTCACGGCAGTTTAACCTGTGTGCGACAGCTCATTGATCTTCATTACCCCGCTGATGTGGTGGCTCTCTCGGATGCTTCTTTAATTCCTCGTTTTCTAATGCCCGAATATGCTGACTATACCATTGATTTTGCTACCAATGAACTAGTCCTTATGTATCGACCCGACAGTCCCGGAGCCGAGAAGATCAAGGCTGATAACTGGATGGAGATTCTTCTGCAACCGGGAGTGGAGTTCGGCCATTCCGACCCTAATTCCGATCCCTGCGGTTACCGGACTCTTCTAGTCTGGCAACTGGCGGAGAAATATTATCAGCAACTCGGGCTGGCGGAGAAATTATCCCAGGCCTGTCCACCGCGCAATATTCGCCCCAAAGAGGTGGATCTCCTGGCGCTGCTTGAGGCTGGAGAACTGGATTATATTTTTATCTATTTAAGTGTGGCCCGCCAGCATGGTGGTCGTTTCCTACGGCTGCCTCCGGAGATAAATCTCGGTTCTCCCCGATTTGATGAATTTTATCGTCAAGCTGCTGTCAAAATCAGGGGAAAAAAGCCCGGGGAAACACTCCTCCAAAGAGGCCAGGTGATGATTTATGGATTGACCATTCCCCGGCAAGCTCCTTCTCCTCGGTGGGCGACCGAGCTGGTGGCCTTTCTCCTGAGTGAGGAGGGGCGGGCTATTCTCCTGGAAAACGGTCTTCAACCGCTTGATCCACCGTTGGTGGATAACCCCGAGCGCCTCCCTGCACTTCTTCGGCCACTGCTCAAAGCTAAAGTTAAGGGAAAAGAAATAGTCGAAATCAAAAATAAGGAGGGGATCCTTTCCCCATGAGATTCCGGACTGTTTTCGGCTTTCTGGGGTTTCTGTTAGTTTTGTTTGTGGCTTTACCGATATTGCGGATGTTCTGGGGAGCCGAGGGGGGCCAACTGCTTGAAGCCGCCACCCAAGCCGAAGTCCGCTCCGCCATTTTTCTGACGCTGCGGGCCTCTCTCTGGGCGACTCTTCTGGCCCTTTTCTTGGGCCTTCCCCTAGCTTATCTCTTGGCTCGCCTTGATTTTAAAGGCAAGCAAATAATCGAAGGCTTAATTGATTTGCCGGTGGTCATTCCCCATACGGCGGCCGGCATTGCCCTGCTTCTGGTCTGGGGGCGTCATTCGCTTTTCACCCGGGCCACTGGTTGGACGCTGGTTGGCACCGAGGCCGGAATTACGCTGGCCATGCTTTTTGTCTCGCTGCCTTTTTTGGTTAATGGCGCCAAAGAGGGGTTCCGCCTGGTTGATGTTCGACTGGAAAATACAGCCCGGACCCTGGGGGCCACCCCCTTTCAGGCTTTCTGGACGGTCACCCTTCCCCTGGCCAAAAAGTCAATCCTTTCCGGCGCGATTATGATGTGGGCCCGGGGAATTTCTGAGTTTGGGGCGGTGGTCATCCTGGCCTATCATCCTCTGACTGCCCCGGTTTTAATTTTTGAACGCTTCCAGAATTTTGGGCTCAGGGCGGCCACACCGGTAGCGGTCCTGTTGCTACTTCTCAGCCTGTTGATAATAATCTTGCTTCGGGCAGTGGTGGGTCGGCGATGATTAGGCTAATAAAAATAGCTAAAAATTTTCGCGATTTTCAATTAAAAAATATTTCGTTGGATATTCGACCGGGCGAGTACTTCATTATTCTCGGCCCCAGCGGCGCCGGGAAGACACTCATCTTAGAGTTGTTGGCCGGCTTACTCCAACCCGATGAGGGCCGGATTGAAGGCCTTTCGCCTCAAAAAGTAGCCCTTATTTATCAGGATTATATGCTTTTTCCTCATTTAAATGTGCGGGAGAATATTTGTTATGGCTTGCGCTTTCGTCAGCTTTCTTCAGAAGAGCGGGCGGCCAAGCTAAATAAAATAGTTCGTGAACTAAAAATTGAACATCTCCTCCACCGCCAGGTAACCACTTTATCCGGCGGCGAAAAACAGCGGGTGGCTATTGCCCGGGCCCTTATTCTCCAACCGGAAGTTCTTCTCCTGGATGAGCCGACGGCCGCCCTCGATTACGGAGCCCGACGCCAAGTGCAGCAACTTTTCGCCCGCCTCCACCGCCAGTATCGCCAGACTTTCGTCCATGTCACCCACGATTTTGAGGAGGCCCTGGCTCTTGGCGAGAGGATCGCCCTGCTTTTTAACGGCCAAATTATTCAGCAGGGAGAGCCCCAGGATGTTTTCCGCCGGCCCGCCAATCGGGAAGTGGCTGATTTTCTAGGCTATAAAAATGTTTTCTCAGGCAGAATTGAAAACCATAGACTTGAGCTCAATGGCTTGGCTATTTTCACTCCTGTAGCCCAAGCGGAACGAGTCCATCTGGCTATCCGGTCCAACGAAATTATCCTCTCCCGGGAAAAGATTCACTCGTCCGCCCGAAATTCCTTTCAGGGCCGGATTAAAGAAATTTATCCTCACCTCAATACCGTGGAGGTGGTGGTGGATGTCGGGGTGGAGCTGGCTGTGGATATAACTCCTCAGTCTTATCAGGAAATGGGACTCGCGGAGGGCGAGCAGGTCTTTGTGACTTTTAAGACCACTTCGGTCCGGGTGTTTGAATATTAAAGAGGAGGCCTCTCATGATTTTAAGAGAAGAAGCTGAACAAATTTTAAAAGAAATTCCGGTTGAACCCAGGTGGGAGGAGGTGTCTCTGGAAGACTGTCGGGGCCGGGTGTTGGCTGAGGACATCATCTCTCCCCTTGACCTGCCCCCGTTTGATAAATCAGCCATGGATGGTTATGCTCTTCGCTCGGCTGACCGGGCCGAAAAATATCGAATAGTAGAAGTTATTGCCGCTGGGTCCCGTCCCCAGCGAGCCCTTCAACCCGGTGAATGTGCCAAGATAATGACCGGCGGCATGTTACCGCCGGGAGCCAACCGGGTGGTGAAAAGGGAGGTCACCCGGGAGGAGGACGGCTGGCTGATTATTGTGGGCGAGGATAAAGGGCCCAATGTTTGTTATTGCGGCGAAGATATCCGGCGAGGCGATGTGGTTTTGAAAAAAGGCACCCTCCTCCGACCGCCGGAAGTAGCCGTTCTTGCCTCGGTAGGAGTGAATCAGGTTAAGGTTTATCAGCCGCCGAGCGTGGGTCTTCTGGCCACCGGTTCAGAAATAGTCCCTCCCGGTCAGCCTCTTCGGGAAGGCCAAATTTATGATAGTAATACCTATTCGCTGGCCGCCCAGGTGGCGGAAACCGGCGCCCGGCTGAAAAGAGTGGTCCGGGGCCGTGACGACCCTGCTCTTCTCCGCCATGAACTGGAAAAGTTACTTGATGAATGTGAGCTGGTGCTGGTTTCAGGAGGTGTCTCAGTGGGTGATTATGATTATGTGCCGACGATTCTCCAGGAACTCGGCGTTCAGATCCATTTTCATAAACTGGCCATCAAACCCGGAAAGCCTACGGTCTTCGGTACCCGTGGAGAGACGGCCGTTTTCGGGGTGCCCGGCAACCCTGTCTCCACTTTTGTTATTTTTGAATTGTTGATCAAGCCTTTTCTTTACCGTTTGATGGGCCACGCTTATCGACCGCTTCTCCTTCAGGGTGAGCTGGAAGTGGAATTAAAGAGAAAAAAGAGCGAACGGGAAGCTTGGTTGCCGGTTGACTACGGGGAAGGCCGGGTCCGACCGCTGCCCTATCATGGCTCAGCTCATATCCATGCCCTCACTCGGGCCAATGGCTTAATTGCCTTTCCCCGAGGAGTGAAAATTTTGCCGAAAGGAAGTCAAATTGTTGTTCGACCGATTTAACCGCCGCATTAATTATTTACGCGTCTCAGTGACAGACCGTTGTAATCTCCGCTGTATCTATTGTATGCCGGCCGGCGGTATTCCTTGGCGCCCCCCGGAGGAGATTCTCTCTTACGAACAGATAGCCCAAGTGGTCGCCGTAGGAGTTGAACTCGGGATTACCCGGGTGAGACTCACCGGCGGTGAGCCGCTGGTTCGTCAGGGCATAGTTACCCTGGTGGCTTTGCTGAAGGAGATTAAGGGACTGGAAGAGGTAGCTCTGACCACCAATGGAATTCTTCTCCCCCAGTTAGCCCGTCCTTTAAAGGAAGCCGGACTGGATAGGTTGAATATTTCACTGGATAGCTTGCAGGCTGAGAGGTATCGTTTTATTACTCGGGGGGGAAAATTGAGCCGGGCCCTGGCCGGGATTGAAGCCGCCCGGGCAGCCGGTTTTACGGGCACTAAAATCAATATGGTGCTTATTCCCGGAGTGAATACTGACGAACTGGCCGCCATGGAAGAGTTCTGTCGGCAGCGGGGTTTGGTCCTTCAGAGGATTAACCACTATTCCCTCGATGACCATGAAAGTTGCTTCTCTCATTTTCGGGCGGAAAGACCGCCTCTCTGTGAGAAATGCAATCGGCTCCGATTGACCGCCGACGGTCGTCTCAAACCCTGTCTTTTCTCCAATGTGGAGATTCCGGTTGATTTTCAGGATATAGCCGCCAGCCTGAAGAAGGCGGTTAACCTTAAACCGCGCCATGGTCTCAGTTGCTCCAATCGGGGCAATTGGGAAATAGGAGGATGAAATGAAATTGACCCATTTAACAGCCGAGGGCAAGGCTCGGATGGTGGATATTACCCCGAAACCGGTCAGCCGCCGGGAAGCCAGGGCTCAAGGAAAGATAAAACTCCGCCCCGAGACCCTAGCCTTGATAAAAGACAATCAGATAAAAAAGGGAGATGTTCTGGCAGTGGCCCGCGTTGCTGGAATTAGTGCCGCCAAGAAGGCAGCGGAGTTGATTCCTCTCTGTCATAATATTGTCCTTAATCAGATCGGAGTTGATTTTGAACTGGAAGAAGATGGGGTGCGGATATTGACACGCGTCGTCTGTGAAGGCAAGACCGGCGCCGAGATGGAAGCCCTGACGGCGGTGGCCGTGGCTGCCCTGACTATATATGATATGTGTAAAGCGGTGGATAAAGAAATGGTGATTGAAGAGATATTTCTTCAGGAGAAGAAAAAAGATGAGATTCAAGGTTGAAGCCATTTGCCTTTCTCGGCAGAAAGGCACGCAGAAGACACCGGTGGAAGAAGCTCTCTTGGTGGCCAATCATGGCTTGGAAGGAGATGCTCACGCCGGTGATTGGCCGCGGCAGGTCTCTTTTTTAGCCGCCGAAGATATTGAAGAGATGAAAAAGAAGGGACTGGAGTTGCAGCCCGGAGCTTTTGGCGAGAATATTGTCACCCGGGGAATAGACTGGGGCCAGGTTGTCTGCGGTGGGAAAATTACCATTGGTGAGGCTGAACTGGAGATTACCCAGTTGGGCAAGGAATGTCATACCCCTTGTGCCATTTATCATCAGGTCGGCTATTGTATCATGCCGGAAAGAGGGGTTTTTGCCCGGGTGAAGAAAGGAGGCCGCATCCGTGTTGGAGATTATGGTTATTACCATCTCTGATCGAGCTTACCGAGGAGAGTATGAAGATCTCTCCGGCCCTCGGATAAAAGAGATTATTGAAGCGAGTGAGGTTGAGGCCCGGGTTGACTTGATGATTGTACCCGATGAGGCAGAAAAAATTAAAGAGGCCCTGTTGAACAACCTGGATAAGGATTTCATTCTGACCACCGGGGGCACAGGACTTTCGCCGCGGGATATTACTCCCGAGGTAACCCGGGAAGTCTGTGAGCGGGAAATCCCCGGCATCAGTGAGATGCTGCGCTTTGAATCCTACCGCGAAACCAGGAACGCTGTTCTTTCCCGGGGAGTGGCTGGAGTGAAGGGTCGGACGATTATCATCAATTTTCCCGGCTCCCTCAAGGCAGTGACTCTCTGTACCCGGCTGGTGCTCCCCATCCTGGAGCATGCCCAGATGATGTTACGCGGAGAGGGACACTAGGTTTAAAAATTCAAGGGTGAGAAGTAAACCAGAGTAAAGACAATTACTCCCACTACGATCAGCGATAAAAGCACATCTTTCCAGTTCCAAGTAGCCCGGGAAGAAGCTTTATCCTCAACCAGGGTGGTGGCGTAGGTCAGCCCTTTAATCTGATTGAGGCGGGGCGAGGGAGTCAGCCAGCTGACAATTAACATGGCCAGGCTACAGCCGATAAAAGAAAAAATAGCGAAATAGAGAAAATTCACGGTGGCGAACCAATGGAAGATGCCGGAAAGACTATTTTTGTTAAGTTCGGCAATAAGGCGAAGGAGACCAAGGGAAAAGCCGCCGACCAGAGAAGTCATGGCGCCGTATTTATTGATTCTTTTGGAAAAAACACCCAGCAGGAAGACAGCGGCAATCGGCGGAGCAATATAAGCTTGAACACTCTGGAGGTAGTGGTAGAGCTCGCTGCTGATGTGCTTCATTAACGGAATCCAGACTACACCGCTGACGACCACCACAGCCGTAGCGATACGGCCCACCAGGACTAATTTTTTCTCCGGAGTTTGTGGTTTTATTTTTTTATAAATGTCCATGGTGAAGAGAGTGGAGGAAGAGTTGAAGACCGAAGCCAGGGAGCTCATTAAAGCCGCCAGTAAGCCACCGGCTACAATTCCTTTAATGCCTACGGGGATGAGACTCATAACCAGGGCTGGGAAGGCCTGATCGGCCCGCTGGAGTTCCAGCTGACCACTCCGGGCCAGAGCAAAGGCCATCACGCCAGGAAGTATAAAGATGTAAAAGGGCAGCAGCTTGAGGTAAGAAGCAAAAATAGTTCCCCGGCGGGCTTGTTGTTCATTTCGGGCGGCCAGGGCTCGCTGGACAATATACTGGTCGGTACACCAGTACCAGAGACCGACAATGGGCGGAGCAAAGATCATGCCCGGCCAGGGAAACTCCGGGTGGTTGGCGGGCAGGAAAAGATTAAAGTGATCCCGGCCGGCCAGGGCCACCAACTGGCTCCAGCCACCCAGCTTGATTAAGCCCATGATAGTAACGATGATCGATCCCAGAACGAGAACTACTGTTTGAATAGCTTCGGTATAAACCACTGCCCGCAGGCCGCCAAGGACGGTGTAAATTCCGGTGAAGACAAGGATAAAAAGGGCGCCGGTCCAGAAATCTATCCCCAGCAGAGTCTGAAAGACCACGGCTCCGGCGTAAACATTCACGCAAACTTTGGTCACCACATAGCTGACCAGGGTGATAAGCGAAAGTAACCAACGGGCATTGGCTGAATAGCGTCTTTCCAGGAACTCGGGCATGGTAAAGACCCGGCTGCGCATGTAGAAAGGGATAAAGACCCAGCCGAGAAGAAGAACCAGCCAGGAGTGAAGTTCATAGTGGCCCATGACTACACCTGTCTTGGCGGCAGTTCCAGCCAGGCCCACGATATGTTCGGCGCCGATATTAGAAGCGAAGATGGAAGCTCCGATGACAAACCAACCCACGTGGCGGGAGGCCAGGAAATAGTCTTCGGTGGATTCCTTTCTTTGTTTGGTTGCCCACCAGATAATTCCCAGAAGAACAAGGAAATAAAGAGATAAAGTTATCCAGTCCAGGAGATGAAACACGGCTTCTCTCCTTTCAGGCAAATAAATTCTCTTTCAGCCATTCACCAAAAAGCTGGAGACCCGGCTGGAGAAGGGAGGGGTCGGCCCCCAGGCCGAGACGAATGAAACCGTCGAGGCCAAAACAATCCCCTGGCGCCAGGAAAACACTTTTTGCCTCTCGGAGACGAGTGATCAATTCAGTGGAATTCATCGAGAAGTGATATTTAATAAAGGCCATCCCCCCGGCCTGAGGAGGAGTCAGAGAGAAAAGCTCCGGATAGAGGTCAAGCCATTCTTTTAGAAACTGCAGATTGTTGTTGAGGATGGAACGGCTCCGTCGGCGGATTTTGGCCCTGTTTTCCGGCCGAAGGGCAATTGTACCCACATAATTACTGAGAAGTCCGGCGGCGATGGTCGTGTAGTCGTGATAAGCCCAGACAGCCTCAATAAAATCCCTGGGGCCTACCAGCCAGCCGATTCTTAGCCCAGGTAGAGCATAGGCTTTAGAGAGCCCGGCCCCAATAATAACTTTATCGTATTTCCCCCAGAAAGAAGGAGTTTCTTCTTCGCCCAATTCTGACCCCCGGTAGATTTCATCGGCATAAATCCAGGCGCCGCATCGCTCAGCCAGGTTGATGATGGCCTGCATTTCTTCTTCCCGGAGCAGAGAACCTGTTGGATTGTTAGGGTGACAAAGGGCGATAAGTTTGGTTCGGGAACTAATTTGTTTTTCCAATTCTTTAATGTCCAATCGCCAGCCTGCCCCGGCCACCTCTTTTAGATGAAAGGGGAGAATTTTTCCCCCGAAAGCTTTGACCAATCCACCAATTTGATTGTAGTTGGGTTGCATGTAAAGAATTTCATCTCCCGGTTCCACCATCTTCCAGGTCATCAAAAAATTAGCCTCAGCCGTACCATTAGTCACCAGGATATTATCGGGAGTACTGCCTGGATAAAGCTGGGTGATAGCCTGGCGAAGTTCAAGGGAACCATTAGTCTGGCTGTAGCCTAAATGAAGAGACAGGAATTGGTCCATTTCTTCCGGGGTTAATAATTCCCGAAGAGAGAGAGGATGAACACCGCTATCGGTTAAATTATACTTGACGGTATGTTCCCAGAGGGATTGAGTTCTTTCCAGTGAAAAAATTTCGATTTTCATGACCGTTTTTGCCTCCAAGATTCTTTAGAACTTCTTTCTTGCCAAATTTGGCATAAAGATTTAATCACAAAATAAAGAAAAAGGTCAAAAACCAATTATTCTTAGTCTAATGGAGTCGAATTGTTGTCTATATGTTGCAGTTATTAGAGTTGTGGGGGGCCGGGACAAGTTGTCCTCTCAGTTGTCTGGGCCTCTTCCGGGGGCATCGGGGTCGGGGGCGTCGGGCATCGGGGTCGGGCCGCAGCAACTCCTTTATTATCAATTAGTTAATCCTATTTTTTGCACCAAAATAAGCCCTATAACGCGATTTTCGCCCCCCAAAATTGCCTTTAAGCCCCCCGATCTTAGCGAGAGGGAATCCCTTGGCGAAAAGTATTTCTTAATCGTGGGGACAAAAAAAGGGAAAAAATCAGCCAATGAATGAGTGGGGAAAGGGAAGCCCCCTAAAATCTTGAGGGGATGAGAAGACGGCTCGCCTTATCCTACTAATTTGAAAGAGCCCTAGAAGGTGGGCGTAAAGAAAAAACATGGCGGAACGATAAAGAAAGGAGTATAATAAGTCTAAATTAGTTAGAAAGAAGGAGGAGGAAATGGCGAAGAAAGTATTATTTCTGTTTCTGGTTATCTTGGTTTTGATGTGGGTCTTGACCGGATGTGCCAAAAAAGAGGAAAAAGCTGAACAAGAAGCCACTCAGGTAGCTCAACAGGCTCCTGAAGAGGTAGAAGAGATTGCGGTGGAACTACCAGAAGCCGTGGCTCAGGTGGTCAAGGAAAAATTTCCGGAAGCTCAAATTGCTGAGGTAGAAACAGAGGAGAAAGCAGGCCTTACTCTCTATGACATTGAATTTAAGGACAATAAAGGTGAACTAGAAGTCACTGCTGAGGGGCAGATAATTGAAATAGCCACCATTATTACCCTGGAAGAACTTCCTGAAGGTGCGGCTCAAGCCATTCAGAAGGCCGCCGAAGGAGCCACCATTAAACGAGTCGAGAAAGAAGAGGTTTTGGCCAAGATAAATGAAGCCGGCGAAATAACCAAAGTTGACCCTCCCCAGGTACTTTTTGAGGCCGAGCTGGTTAAAGAGGGCCAGACTGGAGAAATCGTTGTAACTGCTGATGGAAAAATAGTGGAAGAGTTGAAGTGGGAGGCTGAAGAAGAAACGGAAAAAGAGGTCAAAGAGGAAAAAGAAGAAAAGTAAATAAATCCTCTAGCTGTTTTCAATTTAATAAAAAGGAAAGAGGCTAATTCTGTTTTTTGTGGGAGGAAGCTTTTGTGTTCTCAGGAGGAGAGTTGGCGATAGAAAGAAGCTGTGCTTTATGAAATAATATAGCAGAAGATAAAGAAGATATGCGAAGAGAAAAAGATGCCTGCCTATCGACCAACTAATCAATTAGATAGTTAATCTGTTGTTTAGATTTATTTCTCTGAGGGTTTCTATGACATTTCTTCCCAATATTTTTCATAGACCGCTTTAGCTATTTGGATATCTTGGACAGCTACACCGGTCAGATCGGCGATAGTCAATTGATTATTAGTCTGCCGTCTTAATTGGGGCTGCTGAATTATTTCTCCCAGTTCAACTATTTTTCCAAGAGAAAGAGTGCCCTGGCGGAGCGCCTGGAAAACTTCGCCTCGTGATTGAGCCTGACTCCGGCTGTCAACGACCACCACATCTGCTCGGGCTAGAATTTGCGGGTCCAGTTCTTGTTTCTCCGGAGTGTCGGCACCTACAGCGGTAATATGGGTGCCTGGCTGAATGTCCGATAAATAAAGTAATGGTTTTTTAGATGGAGTGGCTGTAATTATCAAATTACAGGTGGCGGCTACCTCTGAAGCACTTTCCGCTACAGAGACCTCATAACCCTGATTTTCCATCTCTTCTTTGAAGCCAGCCCTTGCTTCTGGACTTATATCCCAAACATAAACTCGGCTGCAGGCAATGATATTTTTTAGCATAGTTAATTGAAGGCGGCCTTGCGTTCCCGCCCCTAAAAGGCCGATGGCTTTGACCGGAGAAGGAGCCAGGTATTTAGCCACTACTGCACCGGCAGCGCCAGTCCTAATATTAGTTAAATGTCCTTCATCCAAAAGGATGCCAAGAAGACGACCTGTCTGTTGACTAAATAACAGCATTAATCCGTCATAATTGGGCAATCCCAGCCGGTAATTTTCGTAAAACCCGGAAGCAATCTTCACCACATAGTAATCATTGCCTTTGATGTAACCATATTTAATATGCATATCTCCGGGGGGTTGATTGAAAATAAGTTCTCCCACAGGCGGGACCACTGTCTTTCCCTGAGAGTAGGCCACAAAGCCATCTTCAATAGATTGAATGGGGTCCAATCTTTTAACTAGCTGAAGAATTTGAGAAAGAGTTAAAATTAGGGGTTCTTTCTTGGACTGATTGAGTTTATTGTCTCTCCTCAAGTTTTACCTCCATCTCTAAACTAGAGTTATCCTAAAACAACCTATCACTTAGAGCAAGTCAAGAGAATTTTTTATTGCCAGAAGACGAGAAAATATGCGAGGATGAGAAAGCGAAGATACTATAAAGGATAATGGAGATGAAGCGGCGGGAATTTTGTCAATCTTTCGGTTGCTTAACCCTCTGGTGGTCAGCGGGGGGTTTAGCTTTTCGGCCCAGCTTTATCGACCAAAAGATTCAGGAGGAAAAAATGGCGGGAAAAATCATTAAAGTGGAGGCTAAAGTTATCAGTCATAAAGGCACTTGCGCTTTGGGACATAAGGTTGGGGATGTAGTTGAGTTTACAGAAACAGGTGTTAAGGGCAAAATTTGCTTCCATGCTCTTTATAGTATGTTGCCCGCGGTTTTTGCCATGATGTTTGAAGCTCGTTTTCCCTGGTTGAGCAATCCTGACGTGAAGACCCATGCCTGTCCGGATGCTGCTAATCCTGTGGTGTTTGAAATTACTCGTATCAGGGAGAAATAGTTATCTGGGACTCATCGTCTTCTTAAGAGAAAACGTTAACCAACAATTTAAGGACTTCTAGGCTGGAGCTTCAATTAGTTTTCATTGGAACAAAGCCTTAGTGGCTCGGAGCGCAGGCTGGAAGATAAGCTAACCCGGTGAATTTTGCTGCCAAAAAGGAATTATTGCTTTTTGGGATAAGCTAATTGGGGGTCGATTTTGTAAGTATAGGGAAGGTGCCGGTTTTTCCAGCCGTTGACCGTTCGGAGGCCCTGCTCGTCCTTTTTACCTTCGAAGCCTTCTTTGATATTGATCACGTGAGTAAAACTTGCCTCCAGAGCCAATCGGGCAGCTTTTAAACTCCGACCGCCACTCCGGCAAATGAAAAGGAGGAGGTCATTCGGTTTGAAACGGCTTTTAAGGTCTTCGATAAAGTCTTCATTGGGGATGAGTTTATGGGTCCGTTCATCCCAGAACCGCAGAGGAATATTATATGCTCCTTCCGGGTGACCAACGAAATAATATTCGGCAATGCTTCTCACATCAATTAAATAAACAGCCGTCCCTTTCTTCTGTTGGAGAATCTGGTAAGCTTCGGCGGGAGTTACTTCTTGCACCTCCTGGGAGGTGAGAGTTAAAGGTAAGGTAAAAAAGAGAGCCAGGTAAATTAATTTTTTCATCTTTTTTATCCTTTAATTTTCAATAAATGAAAATGTTGAACAAGAATATTTTATTCTAATAGAGGGGGGAAGAAAGTCAAAGGGCTGTTTTTTAGAGAGACGACCAGGTTTTCATTTTTCGCTTGACAAAAAACGAAAATAAAACTAGTATTTTAATGAAAATGATTTTCATTTGCAATAATTTAGGTAAATTATATCAATTTACTGAATATTCAAAAAAAGGAGCTAAAAATGCGTCATAGATATCGCTGGTTTTATCATTTAACTGGTTTGCCTGGATGGATGAGATTTGGATTTTCCCCAGGCTGGCTGGGCAGAAGTCCTTCTGGATTGGGACCAGCAGCTCATTATTTTCGCTACGGTCAATGGCTGACCCCGCAGATGGATTATTTCTGGCGGGAAGGGCAGGTTCCTTTTTCCTCTGCCCCGGGATTTCCCCGACCAGGTTTCCCTACTCCCTATGACCCCTGGGGTGTTACTCAATTAAGTCCCGAAGAGGAACTAATATACTTGAAAGAAGAAGCAGCCCGACTGGTGGATGAACTGGGAGCCATCGAGCGAAGAATAAAGGAATTAGAGCAAGCCGAAGAGAAGGGAGAAGAAAAATGAAAATAGCTATCTCAGCTTCTCAGCCTGATTTATCCAGTCGGGTTGACCCCCGGTTTGGCCGGAGTCCTTATTTTCTCCTGATAGACTCGGAAACAGGTCAGTTTGAAGCCCTGGAAAATCCCCATGTCTCGGCCACAAGTGGAGCCGGTATTCAAGCGGCTCAATTTGTCATTGATAAAGGAGCTAAGGTAGTCCTGACCGGAAGTTGTGGTCCTAATGCCTTTCAGACCTTGCAAGCCGCCGGAGTGAAGGTCATTGTTGGAGTCAGTGGTGCCATCCAGGAAGCCATTGAAAAATATAAATCAGGACAATTCCAGCCCACTACTAAACCCAACGCCCCATCTCATTTCGGTGCTGGCTCAGGCACCGGCCCCGGGTATGGCACTGGCTTTGGCCAGGGGATGGGCCCGGGACGCGGTATGGGTATGGGGCGGAGACAGGGCCCTGGTTTTGGTGGGGGGCCAGGATTTTCTGGCGGCGGCAGATTTGATTATCCGCCACCACCTTCTTACCCGTCGCAACCTGATTATAATCTTTCCGCCGTTACTCCTCGGGAAGAGTTGGCCTATTTAAAAAAGCAAGCGGAAATGATGCGCCGTCAATTGGCTGAAATATTAACCCGTCTGGAAGCCCTGGAAAAGAAGAATAAAGAATAAACCCCGAATTGAAATAATTTCCAGAAAAGGAGCATTTTCATGAAAATTGGTATCATTATTTGTGGGCGCTATCAGGATTGTGGTGGAGGTAAATGCTTTCGAGCGATGAGAGAGCGGGTGGGAGGCTTTGCCCGTTACCCCCAGGATGAACCTCTAGAAATTGTGGGGTATTCGTATTGTGGTGGTTGTCCCGGGGGGAATGTAGAGTATGTCCCGGCAGAGATGAAGAAAAACGGAGCAGAAGTTATTCATCTGGCGACTGGATTGGTGGTGGGTTATCCTCCCTGCCCGCGTATTCGGCAGTTTAAAGAATTTATTGAGAAATATTATGGTCTTCCCGTGGTCATTGGCACGCATCCTATTCCCTGGAAGTATTTTGAGGCGCATCAGAAGTTGTCTTTCTGGGAAAAAATGAAGATGGAAGAAATGGCGGGGGAATTAATGCATGAAGATAAGCGAATAATGAAGGAGTATAACTAATCTTCTCTGTTCTCTTCTTCGAGCAATTTGGCTTTCAACCAGTGGCTACTTTAAAGGAACGAGGTGGGTGTTTTTCTAACCCGGTCATCAATTCAGATGAGTGGGGAACAAAAAGATGCGTTTCTGGAAGAGAGCAACAGGTCCTCTTCTTTTACTCTCGTTACCGGAATTGATGGACGATATTCTCGGGATTAATGTGTTTCAACTGAGAGTCATTCCGTTAAGCCAGGAAAAATCAAGGTGGCTAAGGATAAGTATTAATAAAATGAATCTCACAGAAACCAGAATCTGGTCACGGGCTCCGAGAGGTTATGCCTAGATATAACCAGATTTGTTTTCCCTGGGCATAACCAATAGAATATACTTCTGGGAACTAAGGATAAATCAGAAAGAGGAGTCTCAAGAGGAAGGATGACTTCCAGAGAACGGATGGCCCGGGCAATGCAGGGGGAGCAGCCTGACCGCGTACCAGTGATGTGCCAGCTCAGTATTGGTCATATGCTCCTGCAAACCGGTTTTCGTCCCCACGAGTTCTGGCTGTCAGCAGAATTGTTCGCCACCGGGTTAGTGCGATTACGGGAGCTCTATTCTTTTGACGGCATTCTCGTCAGCTTGCATGGTCATCGGCCGGATTGGGACAGGGAAATTATTGCTGTCCGGCAGGAAGGGGAAAAGGAAATCGTTATCTGGCGGAATGGTGATCGAACCATTTTTCCCCCGGATGATTTACCCCTTCATCTTCCTACCCGACCAATCGTTCCCCCGGATTTTACCTCCTTTGCTCTGGAATCGATCCCGGAAGAAATCGATTATATCCCTGTCTCTCAGGGACTGATGTTCCCTATTGACCGGGAACATGGTTATGATATTTTTGACCTGGTTAAATCTCAGGCCGGAGAAGAATATTCGATTCACGGCGAAGTGACCTCGCCTTTTGATTATTACCTGCATCTTTTTGGTTTCGAACAGGCAATGCTCTTTCTAATCAGAGATCCGGTTAAAGTAAAAGCAGTCTTACAATGTTTCACCACTGGTATTATCAGGATTGCTCGGCGTCAGCTGGAGAAGGGGGTGGATGCCATCAAAATATCTTCACCTTTTGCCGGTGCAGGTTTTATTTCACCCCGGTTCTACCGGGAATTTGTCCTGCCTTTTGAAAGACAGATTGCTCTGGCTGTACGGGAGGAAGGAGTACCTGTTTACCTTCATACCTGTGGAGCTATTGGTGACCGCCTTGAATTGATGATCGAGACAGGGGTTTCCGGCCTGGAATGCCTGGACCCGCCGCCTTTGGGTAATGTTACCTTGGAAGAGGCCAAACGCCGAATTGGTCACCGGGTTTTCATCAAGGGCAATATCGATCCAGTCAACGTTTTACTTAAAGGAGACCGGGAAACAATCCAGCGGGATGTGCTGACCCGGCTGGCTATAGGGAAAAAAGGCAACCGTTACATCCTTAGTACTGCCTGTTCGGTGGCTCCTCGTACCCCCCGGAGTAATGTCCAGCTTTTGGCCGAATTGGTGGAGGAGGCGGGCTGGTATTAGGCAGTAAGAGAATTTCTTGTCCTCTGTTTGAGTTGAGGGAAGGTTTTTGAAATTTGATTTAAGGTTAGATTTTGTGGGCAAAGAAATTTTGAGGTTAATCCAAAAATTGGTTAGACCTAACACCTATCTTTTATAAAAAATAATTTTTTAATGAGGTGGAGTAATCATGAGTCGCACTGATTGGAAGTATCTTATTGATACTCTCTTGTTTATTTGCCTGGTGGGTATCGCCTTGATTGGATTGTTTTTGGGCCTGGTTATCCCTAAAGGACCGGCGGTAGCGGAGAGCAGCAAGTATTTCCTGGGGCTTCATCGGCATCAATGGGGCAACATTCATTTTTATCTTTCCCTGGGTTTTATTTGCCTGGTGGTCATTCATTTAATTCTTAGCTGGAGCTGGATTAAAGGAAAAGCCCACCAGATGTTTAAAAAAGCCTGGCCTTTGGTTCTGGTGGGCACAATGGTAGTGGCCATCTTGGTCATAGTTGTTTTCTGGCTCCTTTACCCTCGAACTCCCGGGGCTTATGAGGACTATGGGAAGGGGGTAGGCCGAAGAGTTGTGAAGGCGGAGGAAGATTATTTGTCCCGGGGAGAACGAAGAGTGAGAGAGAGCCAGCCAGAAGTAAGAGAGGTCAAGAGTCGCTCTGGAGAAGAAATCCACTCTGCCCGGAAGGAAGAGGAGAAAACAGTTATATCCTCCGGAGATGAACTTAGTTCCCATGAAGTAGAACTGGAAGCGCTGCAGATAAGCGGCCAAATAACTTTAGCTGAAATTGAGCAGCGGTTAGGTGTTCCGGCCATGAAGATTGTGGAAAAGCTAGGCCTTCCCCTTGATGTTCCCCTGAATGAACGATTGGGTCGGTTGAGAAGGCGATACTTGTTTTCGATGCAGCAGGTGCGGGAAGTTGTCCTGAGCTTAATTAAAGAGTCCAAAGCCGGGAAATAACTGGTATAATTAAGTCAGGAGTGAGCATGAACGAAGTCAAAATTGCTTTTGGGCCGGTTCCTTCCCGAAGATTGGGCCAGAGTCTTGGAATTAATAATATTCCCCCCAAAATATGCACTTATTCCTGCGTATATTGTCAGGTCGGTCGCACTCTGCGGATGCAAACTAAAAGAAGCTCTTTCTATCAGCCAGAGTTAATTGCGGCGGATGTTAGACAGAAGGTCAGCGACCTTCTGGCCAGAGGTGAGCGGGTTGATTATCTTACCTTCGTTCCCGATGGCGAGCCCACTCTGGACATTAATTTAGGTCGGGAAATAAAATTGGCGAAAAAACTGGGGATCAAAGTAGGGGTGATTACCAATTCTTCTTTAATCTGGCGGGAGGATGTCCGGCGAGAATTGGGAGGAGCTGACTGGGTTTCAGTTAAGATTGATGCAGTCAGTTCAGAGGTGTGGAAAAAAGTCAATCGTCCTCATGGGGAACTGAAGCTGGAAGATATCCTCGAAGGCATCAAACGATTTTCACAAAACTTCCAGGGAGAGCTGGTAACTGAGACCATGCTGGTTAAAGGACTTAACGATGGCGAAAAGGAATTGATGAAAATAGCTGAGTTTGTCGCCGGCCTTAAATCCAACTGGAGTTATCTCTCGGTTCCCATCAGACCCCCTGCCGAGAAATGGGTCCGTCCCCCTGACGAAGCAGCCGTAGCCCGAGCCTATCAGATTTTTGTCGATAGGGGATTGAAGACGGAATGTTTAATCGGCTATGAAGGAAGTTCATTTGGCTTTTCCGGCCAGGTGGAAGATGATCTGCTCAGCACGACAGCTGTTCATCCCATGCGGGAGGAATCGGTCAGGGAGTTATTAGCCCGGGCAGGAGTTGATTGGTCGGTCGTTGAAAAATTAATAGCCGAGAAGAAATTAGTTGAAGTGGAGTATAAGGGAAAGAAATTCTATCTAAGGAAATTTTGAGTCTTTCACCGCCATCCACTAGACAAATTCACCATCAAAAATAATTGCTTTAGATCAAATATATAAGATTTCATATAATGGACCAATTCAGCGGGCTGACAGGAAGATGTAGAAACTGGCGATTGGTTATCTAAACCATCCAGTACTCAAAATTATGATGAATTGTGCCTTAAAATAATGACATTTGAGTAATAATAGTGACAGTCAAAAAGACTAATTCTGCTCAGGATTTCTTAATTGGGAAGCTGGAATTAGATCTTGAGTTCTGTGGTTGAAGTTGGTGAATTCTTAGATATAGATAAAAAACTTTACAGAATTGTTTAGAAAATTTGCACCGGCCGGGGAGATTCTCCCCTCTGCTGCCCAGTAAAGGAATAATTGGCCTGATATTTGCAGTAGTTTTAAATGAGGAATAGTTTTTCAGGGGAGGGACTGGTGCTATCCTCTTCATGCCGCTTCCAGCAACATTCAAAACAAGGTGGTCTTATATTTTTGTTGCTGGTTATTGTTTTTCAAATGGGATGTGTTCGCTGGTCAGGCATATTTAATGTTGAAAATTATTATTACCTCCCTCCCAACGAGGAACCTTTTTACCTGGAATTAAAGACTCCTCGGGGACAATTACTGTATTGTGGCATATTCCATACCAATTCCCCTGATGATCCACAAATCCAGCAGATATTAAAATACTGGGAAGAGTTTCAACCGACGCTGGCTTTTTGCGAAGGCAGAAAATGGCCGGCTGCGGCTACTCTCCGGGAATCCATTCAGCTCTATGGAGAGCAGGGTTTGATCAGTTTTCTGGCGGCCCGAAGAGGAATTAAACTTAAATGTCTTGACCTGGGTTTGCCTCGCCAGGCGATTTTCTTGTCTCACTATTTCTTTCCCGGTCATATTAAAATTTATTTTGTCCTGCGGGAGGCCGTTATCATGAGAAGATTGGGCCGAGAAAATGAAGGAGAAATATTTTATGAAAAACTCCTCAATGATCTTTCCCGTGTGAAGGGTTTTGATGTTCATCCCCTTAATCTCCTTGAACTGGAAAAGATGATTGGTTTCATCTTTCCCGAGTTGAAAAACTGGCGGCTTATTCCCTCTTTTTATTTTTATAATGAACAGAAGGGGAAATTCCTGGTGCAGATTCACCGCTATCTGACAAAATTTCGCAACCGCCATATGGTTCAGGCCCTTATTGCTGAATTGAAAAAGGGTGAACGGGTGTTTGCCATCTGCGGACGGAGTCATGTGGTCAGCCAGATTTCCCTCCTTCTTTCCAGTATAGGGGAGGGGGGATGGCGGGTTAAATAAATTTTTCCTCTTTTTTAGCTATTATCCCCTTTCAGGGCGATAATTTATGATTTCTTCCTTTTCAGGATTGACAAGTGGGTTATTCTTCTTTTTAATAACCCTGAAATTCCCTAAGGAGTAAGTCATGGGGAGTGTTAAGGATTTAATAATTCTGGAAAAACCGACCCCGGAACGGAGTGGTCGAGGACGTTTTGTTTTTTCTGATCGTTACTCTGTTTTTGATTGGGGCGAGATGCCGGACCATATCACTAACAAGGGAAAAGCCCTTTGTTTGCTGGGGGCTTACTTTTTTGAAAAGCTGGAAAAATTGGGTGTGCCTACCCATTACTACGGGGTTGTTGTAGATGATTACCCGGCTACTCTGAGAGAGATTGATCAACCAGCCGGGGTGATGGAGGTTAAGCTGGTGCGGGTGCTTGAACCCACCCTCCAGTCCGGAGGTTATGATTATTCTGTATATCAAGCTGAGAAAGGTAATTTTCTCATCCCCCTCGAGGTGATCTACCGAAATTCTCTTCCCGCCGGTTCAAGTGTCTTTAAACGGCTGCGTGAAGGAAAATTGAAACCCGAAGACATTGGGCTGGATCATTTCCCTGAGCCCGGTGAAAAATTGGCTCAGCCCATCCTTGATGTCTCGACTAAACTTGAGGCCACCGATCGCTACCTCAGCTGGGAGGAAGCACAACAAATCGCTGGCCTGAGTGATGAGGAAATAGAACATATCAAGGAGACGGTTCTTCTGATAAATCGTCTTATTACGGCTGAAGTTGAACGGCTTGGTCTGAGTCATGAGGATGGCAAAGTGGAGTTCGCCTTCGATGAGGAGAGAAATTTAATGCTGGTTGATGTGCTAGGTACACCGGACGAATGTCGGTTTACTTTTGACGGCATTCCGGTGAGCAAAGAAGCGGCCCGGATTTTTTATCGCCGCACTCCATGGTATGAGGAAGTGGAAGCTGCCAAGAGGCAAGACGCCCAGCGCTGGAAGGAACTGGTAAAGTCTTCACCACCACCTCTTTCTTCCAGAATGAAAGAACTGGTGGCCGGTCTTTACCAGGCCTGTTGCAATGAAATCACCGGCCGGGAGTGGTTTTCAGTGCCATCGCTGCGACAGATAATCGATGAACTTCGTCAAGAGCTGGGTCTTTAGACAGTTTTTCCGACTTAAAGGCTCCTCGCCATTTTTCTGGCTTCCGATCGAAAGAAATATCCAAGGCCATCCGGCCACCGGGCAACTTTTTTGTCTTTTCTATCGGTTGATTATTTCTTCCAGAAACTTGATGGCTTCTTTGTTCTTCGAACGTCGCAAGGAAAAGATAATATTTTTAAGCAGATGAGGATCCTTCTCTTGCCGGGCAATTTCAATCAAAGCCTGATTCGCCCCGGGGTGTTTAATGAGATTTCCAAGAGCAAAAATTATATATCTTTTGAGTTTTGTTTCCTTTGGACCCAGGTCGAAATAGAGGTTCCGCAGTACAGGAATCATCTCTTTCCCACCAAAATGGCTTAGCTGCCTGACCGCGATTTCCCGAAGGCGGGTATCCTGGCTGTTTTTGATGATGGAGAGAAATTTTTCTTTTATTCTCGGGTCTTTGGCAGCATTAAGGCTGAGGCTGCGGAGCAGGTGTTCTTTGAGTTTGGGGTCCTGGGTTTCATCAAAAAGTTTGAGCAAAGCTGCGGTTATTTCAGGATCACGAGCATTTCCCAGCCAAAGGATCATTTGTTCCTTAAGATGGGTATCCTTTTCTTTTTGGAAAAGAGACAGGAGTTTTTTGCGGGAGGTTTTATCCCGGGATTGAACCAGCGAAAAAAGGATACATTCCTTGGTTTTAGTATCGGTGAGTGTCTCATATAGATTAAAAAGGGCCTCTTTGGCTTCCGGCTCGCGGCGTTGGCCCAACCAGAAAATAGCCTGTTGTTGGATTTTAGGATTTTTACTATTTTGAGCCAGTTCGATCATCAACGGCAGGACCCGTTTATCTTTAGATTGAGCCAGAATGAAAATAGCTCTTTCTCCCAACCTGGAGTCCGGTTGCTGCTTCAGGATTTTTACTAGAACAGGGAAAGCTCTTTCCGGGTCAATCTCCATCAAGGTGTGGAGAGCCACCAGTTTAACCTCCATTTCAGGATCGGAAGGAGAGGTGGTGGGGGTGGGAGGAACCGGAGGAGGTGGAGGAGGAGCCGGCACGGTCTTAAATTCGGTTGATTTTTTCCCTGCGGAGAGCTTCTTGTCTCCTTTTAGGCTCCCCTGGGCTGAGGTGGTTTGAGAAGAAGCTATGGATAAAGACTTAGGAGGGATCACCTCTTTTACTGGGGCTTCTACTCCTTTAATCACCCCGCCTTCGACACCTTCTACGCCTGTCTCAACTCCCACGGTTACACCTTGGGCAATTCCTTCCACGCCTTCGGTTACGCCTTCACTTACGCCTTCGGTTACCCCGATGAGCACCTGATTAAGAGTTTTATCCAGATAATCTCGATATTCCAGATAGCCCATTTCGCCTAATGTGCGGGCTATTTTTATTTGTAAAAGTTGGGCGTCATCCACCCATTGACTCTGGGGAAAGAGTTGGGTTAGCTTCTTTAGAGTCCGAAAAGCTTCCATCTGGTATTTTACTGCTTGGGTATATTCATTAATTGTCTCAGCCCATTTATCTAAAGAATAACCGAGCCAGTAATAGGATTCATCAAGATAAGAGGAAGTCACTTTCTCTTGGAGCTTCACTAGTTGCTGAAAGGCTTTAATAGCTTCCGACCACTTTTGTTGATAGAGAGACTCTTTTGCCTGACGGTAGAGTTTCTGGATAAGATCTTTTTCATGTTCATCGGTTTTTTTCTCTTGGGTCTTTTTTTGGTGAGAGCTGGTTTGGACTGGAAGTGTTTGTCCTTGAGAAATATGCCCTAGAAAGGAGAGGCTGAGAAGGCCGATAAGACATATTTTTAAAAATCTAATTTTCATGGTTTCCTCCTTTAGAGTTGGCTTAAAATTTCCAGTTTAAAGAGGATGTCTTTTTCCTGGAGAAAAGATTTGATTAGTCGCCGATTAGGGGGACGGTGGACACTCTGATTGGCCATTTCTTTTAGGATGAGGTCAAGGTCATCTAAGAGAGAAATGGCTTCAGGCGAGGCTTCACCTACAATCTCGCGGAGAAGATAGTTTTGGATGAGAAGACTTTGAAGGAGTTTTTTGTTGACAGTCACTGTTTCTTTGTCCGCCTCCGAGAGAGGGGAATTTTCCCAGTCAATTAAAATGGGCTTGATTTCTTCCAAGTAATTTTTTAAAGCAATTCTTACTCCCTGTGGATCGAGCCCAGAGGAGGCGGTCTCAACTGGTCGTTTAGCCAGCCAAAAGTAGCCCAACCCCAATCCGAGAAGAAAAATTACTAACACGCCTGCCAACCCATAGACCCAGCGGTGTTGGAAAGACCGGCTAGGGGTTGCTCTATGGCGGAGAGGTAAGCGGCCAACAATAGAGGCCCAGTTCTTTTCCCAGTTGATGTCCGGAAGAGGTGGAGTAGGTTGGTCGAAACTTACAGCTTCGAAAATCTGTTGAGAGATTTTTAGTTCCGCCTGACAACGGTTGCACTCCTTGAGATGCTTTTCCAAAGAAGCCTTTTCCTTAGGCGTCAAGGCTTCGTAAAGATAAGGAATAATTTTTTTCTTAGCTTGATGACATTTCATAGTGCTTCTCCAGGAGATAATTTTTTAGATGTTTCCTGATTCGGCCGAAGGCCCGGAAAAGCATCCTTTTCACCGTCCCCTCGGAAACCCCCATATCCTCGGCGATTTCCCGGATGGTGAATCCCTGGTAGTGCCGGAGGATAAAGACCATCCGTTGTTTTGGGGGGAGCTTCTCCAAGTAGTTTTCAATTTTATCTTTAAGGGCCTGCAGCTGCCCGACGGATTCAGGGTTTTTGGCCAGATGGTTCGCTGGAGAGTTGGTGAGTTGGGTTTGAGCCCAGTTGGATTCTTTTTTCTGCCGGGATTGGTGGCGGCGCAGAAGATCGAGGCAACAGTTAATACTGATCCGGGTGAGCCAGCCGGAGAAATTCATCCCTTTATTCAGATTAAAGGAGGGCAAAGCCTGATAGGCCTTGATAAATGTTTCCTGAAGGATATCTTCGGCATCCTGGGTGTTTCTTAAATAGGAGTAAGCAATAGCCATAACTTTTTGCCTGTGAAGCTCAAATAGATGGCGGAAGGCTTCGGTTTGGCCCTGCCGGGCGAGTTCGATCAATCTGGATTCCTCCATCCTTTCTCAACCATTATAACGGATTGACTCCTCATTAGGTTGACAAAAAATGGTGGACTGTAACTTTCAAGGGTCAGGTCTCCACATTTAACATTAGCTCTGCCGAGAAGCTTTTTTATTTGACTATTTGAAGAAGGGCAAAGAAGTTCTAGTACTCCTTTTTCCTGACAATCAAAATTGTTTTCGGGATACTCAAAATTGCGGTTGATTGGTGGAACGAGATAAGTTCTCTGGTAGATGATATTATTTAAAGATTCAGCTTAATAAATCTTAGTGAATATGGAACGGAAGGGAAAACAGGTTGGAAAGCCGGTTTGAAGATGGAAATGTTCATCATTTTTGTCAAATGTGAGCCTGACCCCGTATCTTACCCAAAACCATTGATCGGAAAACCAGTTGGTTTTTCTCTCTTTACGCCACCGCGGTTTTGTCTTATTATTCTATAACGGAGTAAAACTGATGAAGATAATCTGTGATTCAATTTCCCTGACTACCCGGGGATATAATGATGTGATTGATTTAACCGGCCTTATTCAGGATAAACTCACAGCCCTAGGTTTGAGCGAGGGTCAGGTGACGATTTTTGTGCCCGGTTCCACCGGGGGTGTGACCACCATTGAGTACGAAAGCGGTTTAGTTAAAGACCTGGCCGAAGCTCTGGAGAGAGTGGCGCCCCAAGGTCAGGTTTATCACCATGATGCCCGCTGGGGCGATGGTAATGGTTTTTCCCACGTTCGAGCTGCTCTGGTAGGCCCATCGTTGACGGTGCCCTTTCAGCAAGGGAGGCTCCTCTTGGGAACCTGGCAGCAAATTGTGTTTATTGATTTTGATAACCGCCAGCGTCGCCGCCAGTTAGTGGTCCAGTTTATCGGAGAGTAGCCTTTTGCTTTAAGGCAGACGGAGTGAGGGGTCAAGAGAAGAGATGGATAATCCGCCAGGAGAGGGAAAGATGATAAGTAGCCAGGCTCGAAAGGATGGGAAAAGCCACTGGGAGGCGGGGCTTTCACTCAATAGAGCCCGTGAGAGGCAGGGAAGAGGTCAAAGCTGGATTTATTAAATAAATGTTGACGAAATATTATTAATGAAATAATTTGTAAACAGAATATTATTAACGATGGATTTAAAAGATAAATTGGAACGGATCCGCCGGGAAAGAGAAGCTCGTTCCCGGACCCAGATGATTAGAGAAGCCTGGGATAAGCTCCAGGCGGATGATTCGCTGACTACCCGAGAAAAACTAGAAAAGTTGATTCGCTTAACCCAGGAACAAAAGCCAGCCCCCCAACAGCCAATCCCTCCCTCCTCACCTCCCGCCCCCTCTCTGGAAAAGCAAATTCAGGAACCATTGCGGATATTTGAAAACACCTATCCCTTGAGCACTCGCTACGGTCAGGTGGAGATTGCCGCCGGTTTGCGAATCGAAGGCCGGGTGCTGGCCTGTTTAAGCCAGGAGGAGGCTTTTACAGAGCTGGACCTGAGCACCGCCCTCTTCATTGACCTGGAAACCACCGGCCTTTCCGGCGGCACTGGGGTGGTGCCGTTTTTAGTTGGCCTGGGATTTTATCAGCAAGATTCATTCCGGATTGTTCAATTTTTCCTCGGCGACCTGGCTGAAGAAGAACGGATGATCGGTGAGCTCTCCCGCTTTTTTAGAGAAATGGATTTTCAGTCGGTGGTCACTTTTAATGGTAAAGCTTTTGACCTGCCGTTGCTGGAGACGAGGTTCATTCTCTATCGCACACCCTTTCATCTAGGAAGTTTGCCCCATCTGGATTTTCTTTTTCCGGCCCGAAGCTTATGGAAGCATAAACTGGCCAGTTGTCGGCTCTTTCATTTGGCCAGGGAGGTCGTCCTCACGGATCGAGCCGAAGATATTCCTTCGGCCGAGATTCCCTGGCGTTATTTCCAGTATCTTCAGAGCGGCCATTTCGGTTGGATTGAACCGATTATTTATCATAATGAAGAAGACCTGCTCTCCCTCCTGGGGGTGGTTATCGCCGGAGCGGCCGTTATCGCCGAGGATGAAAGTTTCTGCCCCTTGGATGCCATGGACTTTTTCGGGGCGGGCAAGATTTTCGAGAGAAGGGGTGATGTGGAAAAATCGATTAATTTTTTTCAGCGAGCCCTCAATGGCCGCCTGACCGATGAGGTTTCTCTCGAGGCGCGGCGTCGGCTGTCTCTTTATTTCAAGCGAAACGGTGAGCTGGAGAAGGCCGTGCCTCTCTGGCAGGAGATGGCCGCCAGTCGCCAGGTGACCTCACATGTGCTTTTTTCTCTGCGGGAACTGGCCATGTATTTTGAACATCATCTCAAGGATTATGAGCAGGCCAAACGGGTCAGTGAGGAGGGGTTAGCCTGTGCCTTGGAGATAGCTTCGCGGCGTTTCCAGCAGGACTTTGAATATCGCTTGGCTCGCCTAAGGCGTAAACTTAGCTCAAAGCCGGAATAAATAGAGGAAATATTTGTTTCCCCCTTTCCTTCTAGAACAGGCATCCAATGTCGCCCAGAATAAAAAATTTTTTATTAGAAGAATCTCCTGAGTCTTGAGATTTTCTCTGGCAAATAGTAAAAAGAACCCTAAAGGTATGGAGGTAGAGAGAGTCAGCATTAAGATTCTCCCTACTCATTCTGGTATTTAAAAGAGGTGGGTCATGAAGGCTATGGTTTTGGAAAAATTTGCTCCGATAGAGGAAAAACCTCTGGTCTTTAAAGAAATTCCTCCACCTCACCCGGAAGAAGATGAAATTTTGGTTGAAGTTTCAGTGTGTGGAGTCTGCCATACGGATTTGCACACGGTGGAGGGAGACCTCCCTCAGGTTAAATTACCCCTTATTCCTGGGCATCAAGTTATTGGTCGGGTGAGGGAGCTCGGCTCCCGAGCCAGCCGCTTTTCCCTCGGTGACCGGGTGGGTATCGCCTGGCTTTACTCCACCGATGAGACCTGTGATTTTTGTCGTCAGGGGCAAGAGAATCTTTGTCCGGAGGCTTGTTTCACCGGTTACCATGTTAACGGCGGCTATGCCGAATATATTAAAATTCGTGAGAAATTTGCCTATCCCATCCCTGAGGGCTTCCCTGATATTCAGGCGGCTCCTTTGCTTTGCGCCGGCATCATCGGCTACCGGGCGTTACGCTTAAGCGAGATAAAACCAGGCCAGCGGTTGGGGCTTATCGGCTTTGGGGCCTCGGCCCATGTGGCCATCCAGGTGGCTGTTTACTGGGGTTGTGAGGTTTATGTTTTTTCCCGCTCCGCTGACCACCGGTCCCTGGCTGAGAAACTAGGAGCAGTCTGGACAGGAACTTTAAATGATAATCCACCAGCCAAACTCCACTCCATCGTTAATTTCACTCCGGCCGGACCGACCGTACCGGCGGCCATGAGACTTCTTGACCGCGGCGGCACCCAGGCGTTAGCTGGAATTTACATGACCCCCATTCCAGAAATGGATTATCAGGAACATCTCTATTGGGAAAAAACATTACGTTCCGTGGCCAATGCCACCCGCCGGGATGGAGAAGAGTTACTGGCGCTGGCGGCTGAAATTCCCATTAAAACCACAGTGGAGACTTATGGCTTGAAAGAGGCCAATAAGGTGCTTCTCAGGTTGAAAAAGAGTGAAATCGACGGCGCCGCCGTGCTGGTGGTTAGAGAGAAATAAGGGATATATATTTTTTATTTTAATGGCCCCCTTTTGCCTGGATAGATTTTATTTTATTGGGTAAGCAAGAAATATTGTCCAATTAATTTTTGAAAAGTCTCCTAAATTATAAGCAAAAAATTTACAAGAAAAGTCGTTCCCATCAGCGTTTATATAAAAACATTGTTAATAATTTATTAGAAGAATATAAAAAATTATTAATTAATAATAAATTTACTTCAAAAATTTCTTTATGTTCATAAACTGAAGTAAGCTTAAAAAATCTAATTACGGCAAAACAAATCTGCCAAGAATAAAAATATTGAGAATTAAGACAACTTACCTAAAGGTATTAAATTTTCACGACACATAAAATTAAATGTCTCTACCTATGAGTAGACTTTTAATTCTTTTAAATTCAATATGTTAGAGAAAATACATCCAATTTCCAAAAAGTTAAGCAAGTTAGATTGAAAGAAATGGATGGATTCTATTTGAGTATTCTACCGAGATTGGTAGGAATTAATGATGATAATAATTTTATTATATTAGATAATTTTAATGTTAGAAACATATTAGCTTTCAACGAAAATGGAAAAGCTAGAACAAAAATAGGAAGTTATGGAAAAGAGAAGCATCAATATCTGTTTCCAGAATCTCTTTATTATCAAAAAGATAGCAAAGAATATTATATTTACGACGGCGATTTATTGAGAATATTAGTATTTGACAATAATTTTAATTTTAAATTTAACTTTTGTATTCCTCTTTTTCTGGAACAAATAATTGTTACAAAAGAAGGGAGAATTTTTTGTTATACGAGTGGTGTTTCAAATAAGAAAGGTCCGGACAAAGTAATTTATGAATGTACAAGAGAAGGCAAGATTGTAAATAAATTTGCGAAACAGTCAAAAAATTACTGTAAAGCTGGAGAATCAAAAGGGGGAGGAATTGTGTTAAAAGGAGATAACTTGTTTGTTATTACTCCATACGAATATGAAATTAGAAAATATACTCTTGAAGGAAGATTAATAAAAAAAATAGAAAGAAATCCGCCTTTTTATATACCTCCAATAAAAGTAAAAGACATTTCTATTTTAAAAGATTTTAGAAAAAGAAATAATTACCATAAAAGCTGGAGTCATATTAGACAAATATTCTCAATAGGAGAAAATTTTATAGGAGTGGTTTATTTAGAGCCCGGAGGCCCAAGGGCATTTTTAGATATATATGATATAAATCTAAATATTGTGGAAGAAAATATATTAATGCCTGAATATGTAGGAGGACCTGCTGGTATTTTTTCAGATGGAGATTTTGTTTATTTATTAAAAAAAGCGAAATTAAGCTCAAAAAATCAAATTATTCCTCCTTCCATTGAAATTTATAAAAGTAACGTAAAGTGAATTCCTCTAAAAAAGTTTTGATAATTCTTATACTTTTTTTAATAATTATTAACTGCATATTGCTTGTAAAATTAAGAAAAGTTTATTATAAAGCCTTTAACCTGGAAGAGTAAAATAACTTTAACAATTGACGAGCAGCTTTTATTATCGGAGCATAACCTAGAAGGACTTGATTTTTCAAAAGAAATTAACAGATTAAAAATTATTGAAAAAAAATTTAATGAATTTTTTTCAACACCTAACAAATATAAGCTAGTTTTCTATTTTCCAGGTGTGTCTTGTAGAAGATGTCTAAACATGGAGATGAGGATTTTTAATATTTATAAAGGAATTCTAGATAAAAACACCGTCAATGTAATAATTATTTTTTCCGAGATGGCGAAAATAGATTTTCATACTTTAGTTAACCAGTTTAATATAAGAGATAATAGTGTTTTAGTATATAATAAACAACTTTTGCCAAAATTCTTAGAAGAAACTATTTACCCAATAATATTTTTTTTAACAAACACAAATAAAATTATCTATGTAAATTACTCGAATTATTTAAATGAAAGAAAAAGCGAAGAATTTTATAAAAAAATCATTTCAATTATTAATAACCAATTTTGTTATTAGAAGTGAAGTATAAATTTCTTCTCATCATTATTATTTCTATTTTTATTTATAATTGTGAAAAGGAAACAATTAAATCTTCTTCCCTGAGTGATGAATATGTTAGAAAGTTAAAGAGATCGGATACCGTTGAGGATGTTTTTTATAAATCAGCTAAGATTAAATTAAACTTAACCCCAGAAAGCTCTTTTGGCTATATTACTGATTTTGAAGTCGATTCTGTAGGTAACTTTATTATTGCCGACGGATGGATGACAAGACAAGTATATGTTTTCTCCTCCAAAGGTCAATTTTTGAAAATTCTGGGAAAAAGAGGATTAGGGCCCGCAGAGTATCAAACGCCTGTCAGTATTGAAATTGATAAAGGCGGCAATATATGGGTATCAGATTATACCAGCAATAAAGTTATCATCTATGATGATTGTTTCCAATTTACTAAATACATAATTTTCAAACCACGAATTAAATACTATATCCACCTTAATAGTAAGGGATGGGTATATTCATATCTAGGACAATTGTATTTTAGAAATAAAGAGCAAGATTTAATATATCTATATAACACTCAAGGACAACTCATAAAATCTTTTGCGCCAATGCTTAATGAAATCCGCAATGTTAATTTCAGCGTAATACAAGATGGAATGGCCATTGATAAAGATGACTATATTTATGAAATGAGCCCTATATTTTATAAAATTCGCAAATATGATCCAGAAGGAGTATTCATTAAATCTTTCCCCAGGAATCCAATAAATTTCAGTTTAAATAGAAAAAATCCACTTATATTAAATGGCCCTTTTTATTTAGAAAGAGGATTAATAATTTCTCAAATTAAAAATAGGATAGATATATTTGATACGGAGGGAAACTATATTATAAGTTTGCCGTTTAGATTCAAGATTGTCTCAACTAAAGAAAATAAAATGTATGTAATTTGTGAATCAGAGAAAAGCGAAGAAATTATAAACAGTAACCCCGAAATAATTTGTTATGAGTTAAAAATATAATTTTTTACATTATTCTTAAATGAAGCGAATTTGAACACTCTAAACAATCGTTTTTTATAATGGTCTTGCTAATTTGGACCAAAACGGGTCGCAATTTAAGGTGTTGAACTACTCCCCAAAAACTGGACAATGCAATAAGGTGATAATTTTAGCTGCCATAACTTCAAAGGAGGTATGGGGAAGTGGTCAATATGAGAAAAAGATATGATGCAGCACTTCGGGCAAGGTGGCTTTGGAAGCAGTTAAAGGGGAGAAGAGCATGGCTGAACTGTCCAGCACGTTTGGGGTTCATCCCAATCAGATCAGCCGATGGAAAAGGCAGGTTCTTGAATTTCTTCCGGAGCTATTTACCGACAGAAGGAGGAAGAAAGACAAGCAAACGCAGGAGCTTATATCGGAGCTTTACCAGCAGATTGGCAATTGAAAGTTGAGCTTGACTGGCTTAAAAAAAAAATCTCAAAAGTTGGGGTGATGAAGAAAAGGAAAGAAGTAGAGCCAGGGAATCCAAGGATTTCATTATCCCGCCAGTGTGAGCTTCTCGGGCTGAATCGTTCTTCCTATATTATCGTTCTTGCCGGGATGTCAATGGTCATTGAATTTTTACCCATTTTGGTCATTGAAAATTTACCCACCCTTTAATTTTTTCATGACAATTGAGTCTCTCTTTCTTTTACCAGGCCGGCCTTAACCTTCTCCTTGAGCCGATAAGAATTACCCTTGATGTTAATAGTTGTGGAATGATGGAGGAGACGGTCAAGAATAGCTGTGGCAATAACTAGGTCACCAAAGATTTCATTCCATTGGGAGAAACTGCGGTTAGAAGTAAGGATCATGGCTCCTTTCTCATAACGGCGCGAGACGAGCTGGAAGAAAAGGTGAGCACCCTAGTTAGGGAGACAGGCAAGAAGCTTTCTGGGGGCGTGAAGCAGAAGATTGCCATCGCCCGGGCACTTTTAAGAAAAGCAGATATATTAATCTTTGATGAGGCAACCACTCACCTGGATAAAGATTCAGTGCGGCAAATTGGAGAGCTGATAAAAACCAACTTCAAGGGGAAAACCTGTTTGATTATCTCACATCAAAGTTGTTGAACGAAAAGCTTATGGCTATCGTGACCTAGACTATTTCCAACTCAAAATCTTTAGCCTTCATACCGCTAGGTACTCATTTTTGCGATGAACCCTTAATTTAAGACCAACTTAATCTTAATGAGATATTTTCCACTGAATTGAATACTTACAGACTACTTCATATCCCTCAGATGTTGGCTCTATGGTATAAAGACTATTCCCTCTTATCAGGCGATCACAGGGATTGATAAAATCAGGATGGGGACTAAGAGCAACTTGACCAATAAATTTTCCTTCCGGGTCAAAGACATCATAGATGTCTTTTCCTCCCGACGCTCGCTCCCACGTCTGGACAAATAAATACCCTTTATCATCTATAAAAAAACTTCGAAAGGCTGAATGAGTTTCAGAAAATTTGTATGATGGGCCTGACTCTCTAATTTCAGGAGGAGTTCTTTTTAATATTTCTTCTTTTTCCACTTCAGTTACTTCTACTGGCTTGTATTGCTTCTTAATCTTTTTCTCAAGGTTTAAGTCCGCATCATAAACATATATTTCATAGTTCCTGGGATCACCCACTATCACTTTATCCTTCTCAGTGACAGTCCAAACCATCTGGGGAGCAAATGGATCACGGGGATTACCCAAGGGAAATCGAAAAATCTCTACTCCACCTTGACCCATATCACTTTTGAATCTCTTCAAGACCAACTCCATAGCGGCTCTATCCAAAACATGGGCAACAACGTTCCCCTTAGAATCTAGCTTTATTTTATTGGAGACAATCCTAAGAGAGGTACTTCTTATAAAATTTCCCTCTAAACCAAAAAAGGAAATCCGCCTGTTTCGGATATCAACAACCGCTAATTCTTTCTCCTTGGAGTTGAACCTCAGAGAAAGAGGAAAGCTCAACTCGCCTGGTCCCTGACCTTTCCGACCGATTGTTCTCAGATATTTACCTTGAGCGTCATAAACTTTGATTATGGCGGCTTTCGAATCCGCTACATACACATTACTACTATCATCAAGGGTTAGGCTATATGGCCTTTCCAGTAAATAATCTCCCTGAGCCTTGGCTCCGCCTATTTGCCATTCCTTGTTAAGGGTAATAATCGGTTCCTGGTAAACTGGCTCAGACGGGTTAATTATTACCTTTATGCCTTGCTCTTGTTTAATTTCACCTTTCCATTCTTGAACGCCAGTTACTAGATTAAAGGAAGTAAGTAACATAAAAATAAGTAACTTGTTCTCTTAAACACCATAATTTAACCCTCCTTAAAAAATAAACTTTCCTTTTGCTGACTCATATTTACACAAAAAATTTTACACTGCCTAAAATACGATATCTATCATGAACTTCTTTTGGGCCATCTAGGCTTATAATTATACGAATATCATTGGTGATTTAAAATTTTAATATATTATTATTTAATAAAGTACCAATTGTAGAAACAGAAAATCCTTTTTTAAGTTGCTCCCTTCATTTCTGTAAGGTCTACTTTTGATTTTTACAAAACATCTAATTTTGATCTTTTTGGAACTTTAAGCAGGGACTTTTCCTTAAGTCAAATGGGAAATGTGAAGACTTCCCCTCCCAACTCAGTTTGTAGTTCAGAGAAGATTAAAATTTTGTTTTATGATAAATTAAGTATAATGCTTGATAAACGTAAGTTGGTATAATGTTTCACAAGAGAAAAAAGGAGGTTAATCCCATGTCTTTGAAACGATGGCTTTCATTTTCCTTGTCTGTCATTTTGGGTCTAGCCCTTCTCATGGTGGCTGGGAATTCTTTGGCCAAGCCGGATGAAGGGATGTGGACTTTTGATAATCCGCCGGTCAAAATTCTCAAAGAAAAATATGGTTTCGTTCCCACCAAAGAGTGGCTCGACCATATCCGACTCTCCAGTGTCCGCTTTATGGATGGTGGCTCCGGCTCTTTCGTGAGTCCCCATGGCCTGGTCATGACCAATCATCATGTGGCCATGGGACAGCTTCAGAAAATCTCCACTCCGGAGAAGAATTATGTGGAGACAGGTTTTTTGGCTCGCACCCGGGAGGAAGAGATTAAATGTCCCGATTTAGAAATTAATGTGCTCGTCTCGATGGAAAATGTTACCGACCGGGTTCGGGCTGTAGTTAAAGAGGGTATGAGTGATGCTGAAGCCTTAAAAGCCCGCCAGGCGGTGATTGCCGAGATTGAGAAGGAAAGCCTCCAGAAGACCGGCCTGCGGTCCAACGTCATCAGTCTTTATCATGGCGGCGAATACTGGCTTTATCGTTATAAAAAATACACCGATATCCGTTTAGTCATGGCCCCGGAAAGACAGGCCGCTTATTTCGGCGGCGACTCAGACAATTTCACCTATCCTCGCTACGACCTTGATGTGGCCTTTTTCCGGGTTTACGAGAACGGAAAGCCCCTGGAGACTCCCCATTATCTCCGCTGGAACTCCAAAGGTGCCGGTGACGGCGAGCTGGTTTTTGTCTCGGGCAATCCAGGCTCAACCGACCGCCTCTATACCTATGCCGAGCTGGAGATGCTCCGGGATTACCGTTATCCTCTAATGCTCAATTACATTAATAAATTCATCGCCGCCCTTCGGGAGTATGCCGCCAAAGGGAAAGAACAGCAACGCCGGGCCCTGGGCATTATTTTCGGCCTGGAAAACGCCAAAAAGGCTTATACCGGAGAATATCAGGCCCTTCGGAATAAAGAGTTAATGGCTAAACGCAAAGAAGCCGAAGAGAAATTCCGCCAGCTCATCGCCAGTCGTCCCGAGTGGCAGCAGGCCTACGGAGATGCCTGGGAAGTTGTGGCCCGGGTAGTGCAGAAGAATATCGAGTTCTCCCGCCATGCTTTCTATCAAAATCTGCGTGGCTATCGTTTGCCCCGCTTAGCCTTGACCATTGTTCAGTATGTCACTGAGGTGAAAAAGCCCGATGGCGAACGGCTCCCGGGTTATCATGACGCCCAGTTAAACGAGTTGAAATTTATGTTATTCTCCCCGGCACCTGTCTATAAAGATTTGGAAGAAGCTGTGCTTCGTTTTGGCCTTCAGCTTTCTCTTGAGGCTTTAGGACCTGAGGATGAGTTTGTTCAGGCCGCCCTGCAAGGTAAAACCCCAGCTGAAGTAGCCCGCGAGGTAATCGCGGGAACTAAACTCAATGACCCCACCTTCCGGAAAAAACTGATTGAAGGCGGAGAAGAGGCTGTCCAAAAATGTCAGGATCCTTTGATTCAACTTGCCCGCCGGGTTGACCCCCTAATCCGCCGCAACATTAAAAAGAGTCAGGATGAGATTGAAAGCGTCCTAGTCAAAGCCCGGGAAAAAATCGCTCAGGCGAGGTTTGCTGTTTATGGTAAAGAGGCTTATCCTGATGCCACTTTCACTCTTCGTCTAGCTTTTGGAGTAGTCAAGGGCTATCCCTACAACGGCACCCGGGCGCCTTACAAAACCACTCTTTATGGATTATTTGATCGGGCGGTAAGTTTTGATAATAAGGGAGAGTTTGCTCTCCCCCAGCGTTTCTGGGAGAGAAAAGATAAGCTTGATTTGAGCACTCCGGTCAATTTTGTCAGCACCTGCGACATTATCGGCGGTAATTCCGGCTCACCGGTGATTAATCGTCAGGGTGAGGTGGTTGGTCTGATTTTTGATGGCAATATTGAGAGTCTTTCCGGCCGGTTCATGTACGATGACACCCGAGCCCGAGCTGTTGCTGTGCATACAGCGTACATAATTGAAGGCCTACGTAAGCTCTACGATGCCGACTTTCTGGCCGATGAAATAGAAGGTAAAAAGTGAGTCTATCTTGGCCTAGATGAGGGGAGAGGAGATGGATTCAGAAGAGGGAAAATTCATCTCCCCGCTAAAATTTTTTCTTTTCCGGGGAACTTATGGGGGTGATGATTTGGAATAAATAAAGGAGAAGGGAACAAGTAGCCTGAAGGAGGCTCAATGAGGAAAAAAATTATAGTTATAGCGGTCGGCCTGCTGGTGGGGCTCATCACTTTTCTTCTAGCGGAGACTTTGTTGATTAAGGTTCAGACAACAAGCCTTCGGCAACGCCCGGAGTTTTACGCCCCGATCCTCGCCACTTTGAACTACGGTGATAAAGTAGAGAAATTGACGGAAGAAGGCGGTTGGGTCAAGGTTCGGACAGGCGATGGCCTGATAGGCTGGCTTCATTCCTCAGCGGTCGAGACTAAAAAAATTCGGCTCCTGGCTATGAATCAGACTTTGAAGACCGAGGCCACCTCTCAGGAAGTGGCTCTGGCGAGCAAGGGATTCACCAAAGATCTGGAAAAGGCCTTTCGCCAGAAGAACAAAGGGTTGAATTACGCCCAGATGGAGAAAATGCTGCGGATAAAAGTCAGCCGCTCGGAACTTAAAAGATTTCTGCGGGAAGGCAAGCTGGGAGAGTGGGGGAGGACAAGATGAGTCGGAAAACAAAGTCCCTTTCCCGAGTTTTTCTGGCGGGGGTGGTGTTGGGGGTTCTCGCCTATCTTATTGCCTGTACGGCGATGGAAAAAGGAGTCAGTGTTTTAACTTCTCCGGAGAAACTTTCGCGGAAAGACAAAGCCTCCTTGTGGCGAGTCGCCCAAGCGTTGCGCTCCAGTTTTGCTGATATTACCGAGGAAGAAGAATATTACATCGGCCGGAGTGTGGCCGCCACCATCCTGGCCACTTATCCAGCGGTAAATAATTCCCAGTTAACACGCTATATCAATCGGGTCGGCCAGGCAGTGGTTCTCTATTCGGATCGTCCGGAAATCTTCGCCGGCTATCATTTTTTAGTTTTGGACAGCAATGAAATTAATGCCCTGGCGGCTCCGGGTGGTTTTATTTTTATTACCAAGGGCTTGTTGCGTCTCTGTCGAAATGAAGATATGTTGGCGGCTGTCCTGGCTCATGAAGTAGGTCATGTGGCGGCCAAGCATGGTCTCCGTTCGATTAAAAAGTCCCGCCTGATAGAGGCCTTCCGTTTATTGGCCAGTGAAGCGGCTCAGCGTTCCGGCTCGGCCAACCTGGCCAAACTGGTAAGTACTTACGAAGATATCCTGGGTGATATTACGGCCACTCTCATTGAACGAGGGTATGATCGGAAATTTGAGAATGAAGCTGATGCCTTGGCGGTTAAATTTCTCACGGCAGCCGGCTATTCTCCCCAGGCGTTGAGCAATTTTCTGAAAGCCTTGGCTTCTTGTGAGCAGGCTTCTTCAGGAAAAGGCTGGTTTAAGACCCATCCTTCCCCTGAGAAGCGACTGACCAAAGTCTCGGCTAAAATAAAAGCTTTACCCCAGGTGGCGGCCGTAGCTAAAGTCCGCACCCAACGCTTTCGCCGGTACTGTTCTCGCCTGAAATAGACCCTGAGCCGGTTTCTTCTTGAAGGAGTGAGGAAATAAATGATATCTTCAGGAAGTTAATGAGCAGGACCAAGAAATCACGTCGTCACCACCGCCTTCTCCGAGGGTTTATTGTCGGGGGGATAGTTTTTTTGGTTGGCTTAGCCGCCCATTATTCTGGTTTTCTTCAGCCTTTGGAGTGGAAATCTTGGGACCTTCGTCTCCGTTGGCTGGCCGAGCCTCAACAGGGTGATAAGGACATAGTTCTGATTCTCATCGATCAATACAGTCTGGATGTTTTTGAAAAACACCAAGGCTTGGGCTGGCCCTGGCCTCGCCAAATCTATGCTGCCTTGATTAATTATCTCCATCAAGGTGGGGCGCGGGCTGTTTTTCTCGACTTTATTTTTAGCGAAGGGTCTTCTTATGGGGTGGCAGATGACCAGTATTTGGCCAAGGCGATGAAAGCTGCCGGAAATGTATTTTTACCCCTTTCTTTAAGTTCGCAGGAAGAGTTTTATCAAGAGGTACCGCCGGAGGTGCTCTCCCGCCTGGCCTTTCCTCCAGAGCGTCTGCCTTCGCGGCGTTATCCCCCGGCTCAGGGAGTCAGTTTGCCCCTGCCTCTTTTCTTAACTGCTTGCCAAGGAGCCGGGAATGTTTTCTTCCGTCCCGATGCCGATGGTATTTTCCGCCGGTTGCCCCTGGCTTTTTCTTTTAAGGAATTTCTTTTACCTGCCTTGCCGCTGGCTCTGGCGGAGGCCACGGGGGCCTCTCTTAGCATTTCCTGGAAACATCTTCCCCTGGATGATGAGGGGAGGCTGATTATCCGCTATCATGGTCCGGCTGGTACCTATCGCGCCTATTCTGCGGCGGCGATTATCAACTCTTGGGCCCAGCTTCAAGAAGGTCAACCGCCTCAAGTACCTCCAGTTGAGTTTGAGGATAAAATTGTTCTGGTGGGAGCCAGTGCTCCAGGTCTCCTTGATTTGCGACCCACGCCTCTCTCTCCTGTAGCCGCTGGAGTGGAAATTCATGCCGCTGCTCTAGACAATCTCCTCCACGGGGATTGGATTCGTCCACAACCGGAAATTTTGTTTCTCTGTCTGCTCGTCTTTTTTGCTTTTTTTGTCTCTATCCTCATTTCCCTCCTAACCCGGGTCTGGTGGCAGGGAGGAGGGTTGGTGGTGGCCCTGGTCTTACCACTTTTGGCTGCCTGGCTTGGTTTTCAAGCCGGGTTCTGGGTGGAAGTAGTTGTTTTTGGCGTAGTGATCATTTTGGGTTTTATCCTGGCTTCTCTTCTTAATTATGCCTTTGAAGGCCGGCAGCGTCGTTTTATTCGCAGTGTCTTCAGCCATTATCTCAGCCCTCAGGTTATCGCCAGGATTGTCGAAGACCCGGCTCATCTCCGTTTGGGTGGGGAAAGCCGGGAAATAACTTCGTTTTTTTCCGATCTGGCCGGCTTTACCTCCATTTCTGAAACCATGACGCCCGAAGAACTGGTGAGTTTTCTTAATGAATTACTTTCGGAAATAACCGATATCATTCTAGAAGAGGGTGGTACTCTGGATAAATACGAAGGCGATGCCATTATCGCCTTCTGGAATGCTCCTCTGGAACAACCAGATCACGCCCTCCGCGCCGGCCGGGCGGCTCTCCAGGCCCAGCGTCGACTGGCCGAATTGCGGCCCGTTTTGAAGGAAAAATATGGGAAAGATGTTTTTATGCGTATCGGCCTTAACTCGGGCCCAGCCGTGGTGGGCAATATGGGATCGAAGCGTCGCTTTGATTATACCGCTATCGGTGATACCGTCAATCTGGCCTCTCGTTTGGAAGGAGCCTGCAAAATCTATCGGGTGCCCATTTTAATCGGCGAAAGTACGGCCGTCCTGGTGCGGCAAGAATTTCTTCTGCGGGAGGTGGATGTGGTTCGCGTGGTGGGGAAAACGACCCCAGTGCGGATTTATGAAATAATCGCCGAAAAAGAGAAGGCCACTCCCCAGGAAGAAAAACGAGTCCGTCTTTTTGAGGAAGCCCTCCGGTTTTACCGAGAGAAAGCCTGGTCGGAAGCTAAAATTCGTTTTGAGCTACTGCAGGATGATCCCCTGGCTCGCTTGTATGTCCATCGTTGTCAGGAGTATATAAAGCACCCCCCTCCCCCTGACTTTGATGGCGTTTTTGTCCTGGAGTCTAAGTAAAATTATGTTGGTCGTAAATGATATTTAATTTGACTTGATTTAATGATGAGCTCTCTGTTTATTATAAACCGTCAGAGGAACGGGACCAGATTTCTCAGGGGAGAGACAAAACCAGCCCAGGATAAAGTTTGGTTCCTTTTTTGGCTTAAAAAAGGCAGTAATGCGGTCGGCCCGGCCAGATGGTTAAAGGTCTTTTTTTATTAGACTTGGACTTATAAAAGATGGTGATAAAGGCTTCGGTGATTTACCTGACGTCATTGTGGGGCAGCTTATTTTTTAAGTGAAGCTGAAGCAGGGATGATAAATGAGGAATGTTTCCAGAGTTAGAAATGTTAACTCAGAAGGCGTACTTGAGAAGTTTTCATAGAAGAACCTTTTCACCAAGGAGAAAGTTATTATGAAAATTAAATTTTGGGGTGTTCGGGGTAGTTTTCCTGTCTGGGGAAAGCAGTTTTCCCGCTATGGAGGGCATACTTGCTGTGCCGCTCTGCTTTCTGCCAGCGGAGGAAGGCTGATTATTGACGCTGGCAGCGGGCTGAAGAATCTGGGTGAGGAAATAATGAAGGAGCCGACCATTCTGGCTGACCCTCTTTATTTATTTTTAACCCATTTCCATCTGGATCATCTCCTGGGGTTACCCTTTTTTGCTCCTCTCTACTCAGCCCGGGCCAAGATTATTTTTTATTCTTCCCGTCCCGCCCCCCAGGCCAGGGAATATTTGAGCCGATTGATGGGGCCGCCTTTTTTTCCGGTCAGCTTGGGGGAGACTCCATCTCAAAAAGAATTCTGCCAGATAGAGAGCGGGCAAGAGGTGGAAGTCGGTGATTTCCGGGTTTCGGCGTTAGCCCTCAATCATCCTCAGGGCAGCCTGGCCTTTCGGATCAAAGAGGATGGCGAAGGAGGGAAAGAAACAAGTTTAGTTTGGGCCACCGATACAGAACATCCAGCCGATATGCAACAAGATCCCTTGGTTAATTTCGCCCAGGGGGCTGACCTCCTTATATATGATGCCATGTTTACTCCCGAAGATTATCCCCGCTATCAAGGGTGGGGCCATAGCACCTGGCTTTACGGAACGAAGTTAGCCCGCGAGGCTCAGGTCGGTGAACTTGTGCTGGCCCATTTAAACCCCGATTATGACGACCGCCGGATTGCTGAAATGGAAAAGCGAGCCCGGAGAGAATTTTCCTCTACTCGGTTTGCTCGCGATAATCTGGTGATAAAAGTTTAAATAGGGGATGAGGTGGGGGGCGAGAGATTTGGATTATCTTTTAAGGAATATTGTGTTCGTAGTCATGGGGTCTAGTCATGGGTGGAGTCTAGTCATAGTCATGGGGTGTCTTAGTCATTGGGTCTGGCCGCAGCAAGTTTCACATAGTCATGGGGTCGGGCCGCAACAACTTGTTTATTTTCAGTAAGTTAACACCTTTTTACCCCCGAAAATAAGCTCTTATGACTAACGTCAACTATTTTTTTCCTCCAACGACAATTAAAATTCCCGTTTTCATGACCAACATTAATTATAGCTAATAAGCTTTCAAAAACGGGGCTCTCAAAGGCTCTACAAGCGACGATCTCAGTTAGAGTCATATGTTAGCCTTCCTCCTTTTTTGACTTTTTTTGCCTCTTCCATTCGATAGCTTGGAATATTCATCTCCAGGATCACACTGTGATGTACCAATCGATCTATGGCCGCGGCGGTTATCATCGGGTCTTTAAAGATTACTTCCCATTTTGAAAAGGGTAGATTCGAGGCGATCATGATACTGCCTCTCTCATAGCGGTAATTCATAAGCGTGAAAAGCACTTCCATCTCTTCTCGCTCTTGCTTGACATAGCCAAAATCATCAATAATGAGGACCTCAAAACGGGAAAATCTTTTCAGCACTCTCTTCAACTCCAGCTCCCTTTTTGCCCGCAATAACTCCTCAACCAGCAGGCTGCAGGTGGTATAAAAGACTCTTCGGTTTTGATGGATAAGTTCGCCTCCTATAGCCGAAAGCAGATGAGTCTTACCACTTCCAGGATTACCAAAAGCCAGCACATTTTCACTCCTCTCAACAAAGCTCCCCTCCAGAAGAGCTTTAACCTGATGTTGGAGCTTATAAGGAAGTCTTTTCAGCTCAAAGTTATGAAGGTTTTTCTCCAGGGGTAATCTCGATTCCCTGAGAAGCCGCGCTATGCGGTTATTATATCTTACCTCACATTCTCTTAGCAGAAGCTCCAGAAGATACTCCTCATAGCGCATTGTCTCCTGTTCTGCTACCCGGCTAAGCTCCTCATAATAGGCCTTAATCCCAGGAAGATGAAGACTCTTACAACAAGCCTCTAATTTTGTCTTATGACTGTTGTTCATAAGCCACCTCTTGGGTTTTCCAGCCTCGGAGAAGTTCATCATACTGAGAGAGCGAAACCTCCTCCACATTAACTTCCTGGTGAGGATCGAGGTCGTTATCTGTCTCCAGCATCTCTTTTACAGCTTCAGGCGATATGGGGCGGCCATTCTCAAAAAGCCATCTCAATGCTTTATCCACTCCGCTTTCTGTCTCTCTGGCCGCCAAATATAAGATCTTCAGGTATTCTTTGGCTGCTTTCCCAGCTCTATTCTCTCGCAAATAATCGTAGGCCATCCGGAAACGAATGGTAGGAAAAAGGTCGTCTCTGTATCGATAGTTCTCAAATGCTCCTGGCTTTCTCACCAGAGTTTCGATAATATGGCGGTACTGGATAAAATGTCGCCCCTGCCCACGCAGCCTTGGTATCCTCTCTATTTTTTTCTGCCCGTAAAAGAGCTCAAAATATTCCCCATAAAGCTTGACCCTGACAGTCTCTCCCTTCAACCGGCTGTGAACAGAATAGACATTATGAGCTACATTTATAGTACTGGAAGGCCCAACCCTGAGTTGAAGCCAACGAAAATCATCTAGCCTTCTCTCAGGAAGACGGCCCATGAGCTTGAGTTCCTCTTCAAGGTGCTGCTACCTGCCCGCATTGAGTTGCCCAAAAAGCTTCTGCAGAAAGGCCTCGTAGGCCTGCCGGCTCTCAAAGTCCCGGTTGCCTCGAAGTATCAACGCCTGTTCCAGAGCCCTCTTAAACCGGTGGTGTCGCTGCTCAATATCACCGTTGTCATGAGCCTCTCCAGCCCGGATCTTAGCTCCTTCTATCCCATAATGGCGGAGCAATGCCTGATAGCGAGCTGTAAATTGCTCAGGATGGCATTCCTTATGAACTGCTGCCGATAACCTGTCAGTCCTGTGTCGCCTGGGAACACCTCCCAGCTTCCACAGGGCATTCTGAAATCCCTGACTCAGACTCTCAAAGCTCTCAGAAAAGCATAAAGTTCCCGTTTCCCAGTTGGAATAAGTGAGCCCAAAATGATATAGCAAATGGTCAAATCGCTGTCCATGAATCGTGACACCCAGGGAATTCATACAGGTATAATCACTCTGGCATAATTGGCCAGGTTTATGAACCTGGGGAAAATACACCTCCTTGGCCGGTCCCTCTAAGGCCCGCCAACGCTTGACTCTCCTCTGGAAGGTCCGCAACTGGCTGTCAGAAAATTCCCCCGGATTCTCACGCTGAAAATGCTCAAATAAACTCTTAGCTTCAAGTCCTGGATTTAATGCTAAATAACTTTTGGCTTCATCCCATATCCTCTCGAATGGATCTTTCCTTGTCCGCCACGTATGAATCTCCTTCACCTGAGAAGGCAACTGCCCAAGTCGTAAGTACTTGCGGGCCGTCTTCTCGTCCATCCCAGCCTTAGAGGCTGCATTCGCTAATGTTTTCTCTGTGTTTCGTAATCCCATTAATCTCCTCACTTGGTGATCTGTTACCATCCAGTCCTCCTTGTCCTGGATAGTATATCTGAGTGACCCTGAAAACGGGAATTTTAATTGTCGTTAACCAGGAAATATAATTGTCGCTGATCACTCTTAAACGTGATTTTTGGACCCGAAAATAGACTCTAAGGCTAGTAGGTGGAGTTTCGTCTTTATATATGACGTGTGCTCAGGATTTTTCTAAGAGCTTGCTCTCAGTGTTAAATGTTAAGAAATGAGGCCCATTTTTTGATGGCCCGCGTTTCCTTGGTTGCTATAAAGTCAGGATTGTAATATAAAAGTAAGGACGTCGGTAAATTTAAAATCAAAATGAACGCTACTTTTTCTTTTATTTTTTCGCCCGTTGGCCAAATTATTTTGTTTTTGCTGCCCTTCTTTGTGGCAACCCTTGTTCATTGGTTAGTGGGAAAGATTTTTCTTGGCTGGCTCCAACGCAGGCGTCCTAAAAAACCGTTTATTAATTATCTCCAGCGCTTAAGCTGGCCTTTTTCCATGGGGCTGGCCAGTTTAAGTCTTTACACCAAAATATTCCCAGAGTGGTTTCTGGCTGAGGCGCAGATTAAAGCCTACCGAGAGGCGGTCTTAATCTTCTTTGGCTTTTTCTTCGTTATTAAATTAATTGATGCTTCTTTCATTTATTATTACGAGCGACGACAACGGCCTTTCCCCCTGCCGGGAATCCTCCACGGTTTTATTCTCTTAGTTTTCTATCTCGCCCTGTTGTTTGTTATTTTCAGGGAGATTCTCGGCATAAACATCACCGGCCTCCTGGCCACCTCCGCTATTCTGACTGCCATCATTGGTCTGGCTTTTCAAGGAGTCTTAGGCAATATTCTGGCGGGTATCTCTCTGAATATGACCAAATCACTAAGCCGGGGTGAGTGGGTGAAAATCGGTCAGCATGAAGGAGTGGTCAAGGAAATTAACTGGCGGGAGACACTCCTACTTGACCGCTACTCAAACATTATCGTTATTCCTAATAGTGTTGTTGCTGGGGAGAAAATCATTAATTTTGCTCGCCCCCATCGTTCCACAGCTCTTTCCCTTCAGGTCAAAGTCAGCTCCTCAGCTCCGCCCGCCAAGGTTTTGGCCGCCCTGAAGGAAGCCGCCCGCGAGTGTGACGACGTACTACCTACTCCTCAGCCTGAAGCTTATCTCCTAAGTTATGATGAGACAGGTGTCTCCTATATGGTTAAATTCTGGACGATTGATTTTGCCCGGGCTCCATTAATTATCACTGATGTGGCCCGCCTCGTGTGGTACAAATTTAAACGACAGGGAATTGATATTCCCATTGCCCTTAATGAGCGTTTCCGGGAGATGATCCATTCGCTTCGTCCTGAGGAAAAAACTCTGAGCGAAAATCAATTGTTTGAAGCCAACTTCTTAGATCTTTGCCACTCCCAACTTTTCCGCTATGAAGAGGGGGATAAAGCTGGAGAATTGATGGTTAGCGAGGAAACTCTCCGCCGTCTTGCCCAGCGGGTTAAGAGGAAGGTCTATGCTCGAGGTGAGGTGCTTGGCCGTCAAGGCGAAAAGGGAGAAACTTGCTATCTCATTGCCCGGGGCCGGATTAAAGGCGAGATTATTTATAGTGAGAAAGGAAAGAAATATTTTTCAGAGTTTGAACTCGGTCCCGGTGAAGTCTTCGGCGAGATGTCGCTTTTTACGGGTCTTCCTCGTACAGCCACGGGAATAATTGTTGAAGAGGCTGAACTTCTGGAAATTGACCGAGAGGCTTTTGCCTTTCTGCTGGACCAGCATCCCCAACTTTCTGAGGTTATTGCCGACCTAGTGAGTCGCCGGAATAAGGCCAATGAAGATTTTCTCCGGAAAATAAAAGAATTGTCCGCCCAGGATATTAAGTTGAGCACCGACAAGAAATCAATTTTGAAATACTTAAAAAATTTGATTCAAAGTTTCCGGAGGAAGAAATAGAAACAATTCAAAAAAGTCACTCTTACATGGATAAAAGTTAAGAATTAGACGTGACCAGGAATACGTGACCTGGAAGGAAAAATTAATTAAGAAAGGAAATTTTATTTGCCTAAGCAGTAATTTTTTCTAAATTTTGGACTGCTTCGGGACCGCCGATAAAGATGAGCACGTCACCGGCCTGGATAACATAATCACCGGGAGGATTGAATTGATATTCTCCGCTGGTGGCATTTTTAATGGCCACCAGCAGAATGTCGCTTCTTTCTTTGAGGCGGGACTCCTGTAAGGTTTGACCGTTAAGCTTCGAGCCAGCCTTGACAGTGACTTCTTCCACCCGGAGTACTTTTTCCTTGTCTCGAAGCATCATATCCAGGAAGGTGGTCACGGAGGGACGAATCATCTCGGAGACCATCCGCATTCCGCCGATAAAGGTGGGGGAGATGACGCTGTCAGCTCCCGCTTTTTTCATTTTAGCGTGGGATTTCAGATCGATTCCTTTGCTCACAATCCGGAGGCGGGGATTAAGACTGCGAGCAGTCAAGGTGACATAAAGATTTAATTCGTCTGAAGGCAGAGAGAGGAGAATTCCCCGGGCCTCTTTTATCCCGGCTTTCAGCAATATTTCATCCTCACTGGGTTCTCCTTCAATATAAGGAAAATGGCCGAGACTCTGCAGTTTTTCCAGCTTTTCTCGGGAAGGTTCAATAACTACGAACTTCCGCTTGGTCAGGAGAAGTTCCTGAATAACGGTTTGGGCTGTTTCGTCGCTTCCACAGATAATATAATGCCCCTTCAGGCGGGAGATTTCTTTATCCATTTTTCGCCTCCGAATAATATCTTTAAGCTCACCCTCGACGATAAAGGCGGTAATAGAGGAAACGGCAAAGGCAATGCTCCCCAGGCTGAGGATAATAAAAAAAATGGTAAAGACCCGGGCGGCAGGGTGATGGCGTAAATCAATTGCTTCGCCATAACCGATGGTCGAAATGGTGATGGCGGTCATATAGATGCTGTCAAGAAGAGTAGCTTCCGGACCGCCGAAGTATTTAAAGCCGACTACGCCGAGAGAGAAGACTCCCAGGAAGAGGAGGATTGCGGCAATTAATTTCTGCCGGTTGGTCATCTCTACTTTGCCTTTATATTATTTTTTACCAGCTTTTATCTCTTTTATTCCACTTATTTATTTTATTCATCGGCCTCCGACTTAGGTTTTACTCTCCGACTTGCTATATAACCCCTAAAAATAATTTTTCCGGCAGCGTCATTATAACCCAATTTCCTCCCTTAACTCTACTCCGAAAATAAAAGCAACATGTTTTCTTTGCTGAAGGTGAGAAACTCGTCCGGATTTTCGATGAATGACCTGACGTTTAATTTTTTCTGATTAAACGGACAAATTCTCCATTCTTAAGTTATAGTTTGGCTGGGTTGAAGGTAGTTGTTAATAGTTGTTATCTGAAAATTATTTTTATCAAAACTGCTGGCCATTTTTGGGTGCTCTTAGCTTAGTGTTCCTTTAAGGAAAATAAACATCTTTTTGGCTTGGTCTTTAAATATCAGGTTCTGGGTAGAAAGATAGCCCAAATATGTCCCTAGCATCCGCAGTGTAAATCCAATAAAAGCCATAAATCTAAAAAAAAGTGAATAGGAGACTCCCTTTCTCTCCTTAATATATTTGATCAGAGATTTAATCCATACCGATGAATTTTCTCCGAGGCTGGCTCCCTGGTAATGTATAATTCTGGTTTGAGGCAAATAGAAGATTTTCCAGCCAGATTTCTTGATGCGCTCGGACCATTCCAGATCTTCTCCGTAAATAAAATAAGCTTCGTTAAATCCTTTCACTTGATCGATTATTTCTCTTCGGACTAAAAGACATGTCCCTGCTAGCCAGTCTACTTCTACTGAATTTAAATGTCCTAGTTGACGATGATTGATAAATAATCCTTTGAAGACAAGTGGGGATATATGGGAGAAAAAGAGGCAATAATTAGTGATAGTTATTATGGATGGAAAATATCCTCCCCCAGCCTGAGCCCTTCCGTTCGGATAAATAAGGGCAGGTCCTACCGCTCCGGCTGAAGGGTTCTTATCCAAGAAAAGAATAAGCTCGTCGATGACTTTACGAGTGGGGATGGTATCAGGATTAAGGAGGAGCACATAGGATGAGGGCTTTAATACATTAAAGGCAATGTTGTTCGCTCGCGCAAATCCCAAATTTTCTTTTAGGGCTATCAGATGTATTTCTGGAAACTCAGTTTTCACCATTTCTGGGCTTCCATCACTTGAGCCGTTATCCACAACAATTATTTCTTGGTTATAATGAGCTGTGGCTTCAAGGAGAGATTGTAAACACTGACGGAGTAATTCCCTGGTATTCCAGTTAATGATGATGATTTGAAGTATTAAGTTCATGGGGAATTTATTATTTTCTTTAATGGAGATGAAAGTGGAGATAAGAGATTTTAGTTTCTGGGTTTAAGGCCACTTCTAAGCATTGTCCCCCAACTTCCATCTTTCTTCATCCTGAACTAAGTTATCACATTCAAACTTGTTAGTTCAAGGACTCAAGCTGTCGCCTGGTGGCTTTGAACCGGATCAAATGCCAATCTTCCTTTTCCAAAGAACCACCTCTTAGAGAAAACCTTCCCCTGCCTTCCAAAAGTAACCAATTAAAATCGGTAGCCCAAACAGAGGCCCGGTTGGAGGCCGCCAATATTAATTCGGTAATCCGCCGGCTGCAGCCGGCAGTAAGAGTATTTCAAATACACCCGCAAAAGCACACCTCGAAAGACCATTATGGCTACGCCGGGTTCTACCGAAATCCCGCTTCCTCCTTTTTCCGCCACACCAATAGGATTTGATTCTTTATATTGAAAATAATGCACACCCAGAGCTAAGTACACTTCAGCCGGAGACGGAAAGTGATCATCTCATGAATTTCTCGGAGAGCAGGTGGTATTGATATTTGGGGTAGGAGGTAAGGATGTCTCCAGTTGGAGCCATAAATAAATCTTCCATCTGCTTCTACCAATTAGCAAAATAGCCCAGGCGATACATCACCCGGCAGCCCGGCCGTTTCACTTTAACTTTGATGCGGCGGAGCCCGCCATCAGCTGCCTTGTTTCGAGGCGAGTAATAAAGCAAGTAGTAATTTTCCGAAGCCTCGGCTGCCCGCTGGAAAGCGGCGGCCACATTAGCCGAGGTTTGAACCAGGCCGCCGGTGGCTTCAGCCATTCCTTGGAAAACAGTAAAGACTTCATCCAGAGAGCGGGCCACGGTTTTGAAAGAACCGGGATTGAGCGCATCAGGTGTTAATTGGCGTAATTTCTTCGGGCTTAAATAAATAAAATTAATGGCAATGGATGAATGGGCGAATAATCGTTTTATTTTTTCTATCTCAGCAGCCATAGTTGTATAAGAGACCAGTTCTCTGAAAAACAACTCTTCTACTTCCGGGATAACAGGAATTTTTTCTTCCTGATAGAAGAGGAAGACATACTTCTGTCCCTCCTTGTCCTGAAGATAGTCCCTAAATTTGCGAAATTGATTTTCGTCTAGAAAGCGAAAACTGAGAAGCTTTCTTAATAACATCTCATAACGTATTTTCCAGGTCTCGTCAGCAGGATCACGGTAACCACTAAACATTCTCTCGATATCTTTATAAAGACGTTGATAGTCACGATTTCCCCAGATCAGGTCTTTCTTTATCCGGGAGAGAAGTTCCGCTGTAATCTCTTCTCGTTTCCTTTTCTGCCAAGCTGAGGTGGGTAGAGTGTAGGTCTTAACCGGAGTGGCCACCAGAAGGGTATCTTCCGGAGTAACAACCTTTTGGAAGAGATACTCAACCACTTCCCTTATCCGGGGAAAGTACTCGGTTAACTCGAATATGAGCACCAGATGCCGGGCGGTCGGCGGTGAAAAACGCTGGGGAAGGGCCGCGGGCTTTTTTGGCCTCTCTTCCCGGGAGACAGTGGTTTTCTTAATCAAATAGACTGCCTCAATCTTCTGCAAAACGTCATCTTCATAAAGTTCAAAATCAGCCAAGGTGAGGTCGTCGATGAATTTATCCCCTTTGAAGACCCGGACCGGCACTTCGATGTTGATAGCTAGGGCTTGATGTTGCAGCTGGGGTAGTGATAACGGTTCAGATGAGAGCCAGAGAGTAACCCCAATTATAAGTAACCCGAAGATAAGATATTGTCGGCTCTGCCTGACCACACCTCCCCCCAATCTTAGATTACCTTTTCGAGCCCTTCCATCTTACCTTGGCTCAAGGATGACCTTATGCTTCTCTTTTCCACGGCAATTTTCTTAATTTAATTATATTCCCTGATTTCAATCACCTTTGTCTCAACTGTAAAAAAACGGTAATCTCGATAATTGACTGTTACTCGGGAAAAAAGCAACTCTTTTTGAGCACCTACTAGGAGTGGGCGAGTATGTTTTAACCAACCTTTCTTATCAACCAGAATAAACTTTCTTGATGAAGGAAAAAAATATCTTTCTTCGACATAGTAGCGACTCGGAAAACGGAGACCGCTTTTTTCGAATCCGTACTCAGAGGCAAATTTAATTCTGGCTTGGGCTCCAAGTGACCGGGCCATTTTATTTACTCTCTCAATATTTTGTAGGGACTGTTGAGTCCATTCTATTTTTAAGATGCTCCCATCTCTTGAGTTGATCCAGAGTTTGCCATAAAGATATTTTATTTTGATGTTTGGCTTTGGTTTGGCTTCCAAAATCAGACATTCATTTCCCTGAAACTTATCCTTGCCCAGGAGCTGGTAGTCAAAATAGGGTTGTTGTTTCCGACTTAAAAGTCCGATAGGACCGAAAATAACCCCCCGATGGTGGAAACGTTTGGTCTAAAGAGAAGCATTTTCCACGCGGCGACGCTGGCCATTTTCTTCCCGGAGGACTCTTTTTTCGATGAAATCCTTCCCTTTTCTAATCAGCTGGTAATCATAGAGATAATGGTTGGTCTGATGTAAAAAAACAAGTTCTTTTGCTCTAAAGCCTCTGGTGCGGGATTCATAAATAAGTTCTTCTGTGATTTCTTCCTGACAAACATAATCCAGAACTGCTTTCTGGAGGCGTTCACAGTAGGCCGCACAGCGCTTGAGAAGAATATCAATATTTACTGATGAAGGGAAAAGAACTTGGCCTTCCCTAACCACTCTGACCTTTTCAAAGGAAGTAGTGAGGGAGGCAATCAACCGGCCCTTCAGCTCTTCCCCAACGAAATAGTACTCCGGCTCACTAAGTTTCTTCCGCACTAAAAAGATATTGCCGATGAATTGGGCTTTGAAATTTTCCAGTCTTTCGGAGAAAACAACCGTTAGGGGTAGAGCCTTTACTTTTTCAGGAACTATCGAGGGTTGAAGAGTACAGCTGGTATAGGCCAAAACCAACAGGAGACATTTTCCTACGACTGAGCGCATCTGCATTAGTTTTTAAGCCAGGACACTGGCCATTAGATTATTGGTGAGTTTCTTTTTTTTTACCAACTGCCTTAATCAGTTTATTCAAAATTCTCAGGTCGATTTTACCTGAGACCCGAGGTTGTTTTACTTTTCTCTCCCGCGAATATCATCTCTTTCTGGTGTAAAATATTTGTTGATTTTTACCCCTGCAATTTGTACCCAGCGTTTTTAATTAAAAAGCGAGACAAGGCCTTTGTCAACATCTTTTAGAGGGAATTCCTCTTGATAGGCCTTTCCTGAAACGGGGCCTCAACGCCTCGCCACTTCTTCACTTCCTCACTAACCTCTCTTGCCTCCTAACACTCGCGCTGACTAAGGTGGATTGGTAAAAACCTTTATGGCCACTCCTCTCCGGCCAAATTTAATCAGCAATATACCCCAGACGATGAATGACTTTATAATGTCTGTCGCGGACCCTCACTTTGATTAGTCTGAATTTTCCATCGGGTCGGTAATTCAGCGGCCGGTAATAGAGGAGGTAATAGCTTTCGGTCACTTCCACGGCCTTTTTGAAGACCGCCTCCGGATTCTGGGAACTTAAGGTGACTCCACCCGTGGCCTTAGCCAGGTTATAAAAAACGCTGAAAAATTCACCGGTTATTTTAAAATTTTCGTATTGTTGGGGGGCGAACTCGGTGACTTCCATGAGCTGGTTGGACCACTTCACTTTAGTGATGAATAAGAAGTTGAAATGCACGCTGTAATCAGCAAAAAGTCGTTTGATCTTTTGAACATCAAAACGGATGTCTTTAATAAATTGCATTTTCTGTAATTCACTCTGGCCGGTGTCATCAAAGATTTTCTTCATCAGCAACTCTTCTTCTTGGTAAAAGAGGAACAGGTATTTTTGGCCGTCAAAATTTTTCAAAATCTCCCCAAATTTGATTAATTGCTTTTCGTTTAGAAACTTGAGGTTTTTGATTTTATAGAGAATGTCCCGGCCACTTATTCCCGCCCGCCATTGAGAATTCATCACGGCTTTGTAGTCAGAGATTAAATTACGTAGTTCAACATTCACCCGCCAGATATCCTGCCTGATTTTTTCTTTCAATTGTCTGGCTATTGCTTCCCGGGAAAGACGCTGCAGAGCTTCTCCTTTTAAATTATAGGCTCTAATCGGGGTAATAACCGTCAGCTTATCCTGAGACTGAAGGACTTCTTTTATTAAAAAGTCCACCACTTCTTCACACTTGGGAAGAAACTCATTTATCTCAAAAACAAGTACAATCCGCCGGGCTAAGTTGGGTAAGGGGCGGCGGATTTCTTCCTGGCGGCGTTTTTCCACTTCTTGATGGATAATTTGGGTTTTCTTAATTAAGTAAACGGCGGTAATCGGCTGGGGTACTCCATCCTCATAAACCAGGAAGTCCTCTTTGGTTAAATTTCCGACGAATTTCCGGCCCTCAAACACCCGCACCGGTACAGAGATGTTGATAGCTAGCGCCTCTTCTTGATACTTTTGAAAACCAGGGGAAAAGAAAATTGTTATTAGTACAATTTCCCTCCTTCTTCTTTAATTTAAAATTTAAGGGCAACAGATCTGCTTAAATTCATGGCAATGATAGTAGAACCAATCCCAAGTGGTGGTGCATTCAACTAATCACCTTGAGTTGCAACTGCAAGTTTCACAATAAGACTCTAATAGTGTGTAATTCTTACATTTCCGTTGTCCTCCACAGTTATCAATACAGACTTCGCGTACCAGTGTATTGCAGTAAATTCCAGGAGAACAGGGTGTGTTTTCGGCAATTATTTGAGAGTTAGTTAAAAATAAATTCAGTCCAGCAAGAATAACTAGACTCATAAGAATAATTTTTTTCACTTTTCCTCTCCCTTTTATTTTAAGTATATTCCAGTTTATTTTTTAAGGTTTATTTTTGAGAACTCGCAGCAAATTTTCTTCCTTGAGAGTAACTTTCTTTACCAAGGCGGTGAGATCGATCTGCTTTTCTTGATGACTTGGTCTTTTTGGGGAATTGCTATCCAGGTGGTGGAGAGGGCCGCCTGTCCCTCTTTAATGTCTCTAAACACGGTGCGCAACTTATATTGTCCTTGGGAAAGACTTAATTTAATCACCAATTGAGTTGCCGGCAGCTGGCTCCAGAGTAGTTTCCTTTGCTTCATTTGCAGAATATATCCTTTCTCATCCAGAATAAAGATAAGCCATTCTACCTGACCACGCAGAAAATCTTGTTTCTTGAGTCCGGCTAAATTAAGCTCCAGATAAACTTTCCCTTTGCCTCCCTTCAACTCAGTCAGAAAAGCGCGCGAAGGGAATTCAACCAGAGGAAAGTAGGCTGATTGGCCTTCAGTGGCCAGCATAAAAAGATCAAGCTTTTTCTCAAAGTCGGACAACTCGGCATAAGGACGGGGATTGAAATAGCCCTTCTGATAATAGAGACGAAATTTTTCTTTCTTCTCCCCCTGGAGTTTCACTTCGATCTGGTGGTATCGCCCATCCCATTTCTCTTCTACATAATAGCCCAGGACATAGTAGCTTCCGGTTAGCGTTTCCAGGTCATCAACCACTTTGCTGGTAGCGGCAATATTAGGGAAATATCTACCACCTGAGTGGTCAGTTAATATCCGGAGCGAATCATCGCCCCGTTCCCAGGAGGAAGAGCTCAGATAAACTTTATGTCCCTTGGCATTAATGGCATAGACCCGACATCCAGCCGAGGCTAAGGAGCGGGCTAAGTCGGTGAAACGGTCAAAAAGACCTGGTTTTATTTCTTGAAGATTAAATTTATCTGGGGGGGAACGACTTTCATATAAATAATAGCGGGGGGTTCCGCCGGAGATAAGGATAATATCTTTATTGCCCGGCACATAAGTCAGTATTTTCACTAACTCCTCCAGACCATTGACAAAGTTGATAGCCTTTAGTTGGAGCCACTGGCGCTCAATCTCTTCTGTTTGTGAGCCGAGCCAGGAGTCATCCCTAACTTTCTTGAGTTGTTTTGTAGTCGGGATCTCAGTTAATTCCTGGATAATTGCCTTAGCCTTTTGATGGTCAACGGAGGAGAAAAGGTAGAAAACAAGACCTTTATCCCTGGAATAAGCGATTATTGAGATTTTATCCTCTGGTCGGAGAGTGTCAATAAACTCCAGGCCCAGTTGCTTGGCTTTCTTTATGCCCCAGAGATCGCTCTGCGAATAATCAAAGAGCAGGAAGAACTGCCGGGCTCTTTCTGAAGAAACGGCCGCCCGAATTGGTTGGACCAAAGCTTTTTCAATCGCTCTTTCTTTGCCCAAAAAGTGGGCTTCAAAGGCGGAAATGTCCACCTGGCGGCCGTCCTCATAAATAATAAAGTCCTCCTTGGTCAAACCCCGTACCGGATTGCCCTCGTCGTCGACCACAATCACGGGAATCAGCTTCAGAGCTACTGTCACCTCATGTTTCTCCTGAGCGAGGGCAGCTCCAGGGAAATTAGAAAGGTAAGCCAGGCAAAAAAATATAATAATAATAATTATGAATTTCTTCATTCTTTAATTCTCTTGTCTCTTACTTGCCTTGCATTAGCTATGAACCATTCCTATATTTATGTCTTAAAAATATAATCAATAAATAAAAACATCATCTCCTTTGTCTGTTTTAATATTAATTAAGTTGTTGCAAACTGCCTAGTATCGTCTTTTTAGAGGGGTCTTTAATCTCAACATCCACTTCTACCGTAAAAAATTTATAATTTGTATAATGATAAGAAGCTTTATATTTAAGCTGTTTCCCACCCTTCCGGGTTATTTTCATAGGATATTCTTCTATAATTAACGGAACAAAATATTCTTCAATTATCTGTTTACTAGGGAATTTTACACCATTTTTTTCCACCCCATATTCGGTAAACCAGTTTATCTCTTTTTCTAAGTTACCTAGTGGGGAAGAGAGTTTTTTGTCTTTTTCATCTAATGGGTCCCATTTTATTTTAGTGATGCTGAAATCATTAACCTTTATCCAGATTGTTCCTTTATAATTATTTATTTTCCGAGGATATTTCGGGATAGCAGAAAGTATTAGGGTTACTCCTCGAGCGGTTTCATCTTGGCCAATGAGTTGATAATTAAAGTGATTTTGCCAATATTTACTTAAAAAACCTACCGGACCGTAAACTAAATATTTGGCCGAAAACCCTTTAATAGAGAAATGGGTCTCTTCTTGGTTTATTTCCTTTCCGTTTTTTCTGATTAATATCCTTTTCTCCAGCGTCTTTACTCCTTTTTTAACCATCTGGTAATCGTAGATATAAGAATTCTCTTCAACTTGATTTAATTTAAAACCAACGACTGGGATCATTAAATCTGCCCCTTTTCTTCTGTAGCCTCTAACCACTTCGTAATGATATATTTTCTCGTTTATTCTCTCTTCACAAACAAAATCAAAGGCCATTTTTTTTACTTTCTCACAATAGGAAGCTGCCTTCTCCAAGACTTTGCTTAAAGAAAGGACATTATTTTTCTGATGTCCCCAGAGAAGAGAAACACTTAGAAGGAAAGTAGGGGTGAGAAAGAGAATGTTTTTTATAAGATTTGATTTTAGAGACAATTAAGACCTCAAAGTTGATGGATTTTTTTTAATTCCCGCCATTTTTTTTAATAAAAAGGCCATGGCTTTCCGGCAGACTTCTTCCTGGGCTTTATCCAGGGCGATTTCCCATCGTTTACGGTCAGTATTTAACCGGCTGGTTGTCCAATCGAAATAATCGCCCACTTTCTCCCAAGGTGAGTGAATCCGAAAGGGCCATTTGCCGGTAATCTCCGTTGAGGCAATTTTATCCAACTTGCTTTCTAAGCCCACCTGATAAATCTTCAAGGGCACCGTCAGAACAAATTCCAGCTGAGGATGCCAGCTGGTAATTTCTTCTTCCCTTAGCCTGAAGTTAAAATCTGTGCTGACCCGAGGGTAGCGCCAGCCGGAGAGGTGAGGGTCAAGGTCAAAGTGGATCAACAGACTCCCGGCAGGCAGGATTTGGCCTTCCCTAACCACTCTGACCTTTTCAAAGGAAGTAGTCAGGGAGGCAATCAACCGGCCCTTCAGCTCTTCCCCAACGAAATAGTACTCCGGCTCACTAAGTTTCTTCCGGACTAAAAAGATATTGCCGATGAATTGGGCTTTGAAATTTTCCAGTCTTTCGGAGAAAACAACCGTTAGGGGTAGAGCCTTTACTTTTTCAGGAACTATCGAGGGTTGAGGAGTACAGCTGGTATAGGCCAAAACCAACAGGAGACATTTCCCTACGACTGAGCGCATCTGCATTTGTTTTTAAGCCAGGACACTGGCCATTAGATTATTGGTGAGTTTCTTTTTTTTTACCAACTGCCTTAATCAGTTTATTCAAAATTCTCAGGTCGATTTTACCTGAGACCCGAGGTTGTTTTACTTTTCTCTCCCGCGAATATCATCTCTTTCTGGTGTAAAATATTTGTTGATTTTTACCCCTGCAATTTGTACCCAGCGTTTTTAATTAAAAAGCGAGACAAGGCCTTTGTCAACATCTTTTAGAGGGAATTCCTCTTGATAGGCCTTTCCTGAAACGGGGCCTCAACGCCTCGCCACTTCTTCACTTCCTCACTAACCTCTCTTGCCTCCTAACACTCGCGCTGACTAAGGTGGATTGGTAAAAACCTTTATGGCCACTCCTCTCCGGCCAAATTTAATCAGCAATATAACCCAGACGATGAATGACTTTATAATGTCTGTCGCGGACCATCACTTTGATTTGTCTGAATTTTCCATCGGGTCGGTAATTCAGCGGCCGGTAATAGAGGAGGTAATAGCTTTCGGCTACTTCCACGGCCTTTTTAAGAGAAGCATTGGGGTTTTGTGAACTCAATGTCAGGCCCCCCGTAGCCTCGGCCAGCTCATAGAAAACGCTGAAAAATTCTCCCTTTAGCCCCAAATGTTTATCTTGAATTTAATGTTTAAATATTTTTTAAGAATTTCTTATAATTTTATAAGAAGCATAAAAATTCATTTGATGAGAAAATTATTAAAATCGAAAAAGGAGGGGTGATGAAAAATCAATTTCATGTTTTCACCTGGCGCTGTTTTTTCTGGGGAGGAACACTGGCCCTTTTAGCCTGCTTTTTTCTGGCTTGTGCCTCTGGTCAAGATGACTGGCGGGGGACAATGAAGAAAGAAGATGGCGTGATAATTGTTAAAAATCCTAAAGAACCTGTGCGGCCGGCCGGATGGTTAAAACTCAAAGAGGAGCTGACTCTAGGAGAAGAAGAGGTGCGGGAAAAGAATCAACCTCAATTGGACCAAGAAGATAAGTCAGCGAGTAAGAATTTTTTATTTTCTCGCATCACCTCTCTGGCGGTTGACCAGGAAGGTCACCTCTATGTGGTTGACTTAAAAGAAGCTAACTTGATTGTTTTTGATCAACATGGGCGTTTTCTGAGGAAGATCGGGCAGAAAGGACAAGGTCCAGGCGAATTTATTTATCCTTTTCGAGTCGTTTTCACCCCGGGGGGGTTGCTGATGGTCGAAGATATAAGCCTTCGACGTTTATCATTTTTTTCTCTTGATGGAGAGTATAAGGCAGGTCTCAACAACGCCCAGGAAATGATTTTGGATCCCAAGGTGGATGCGGAGGGAAATATTATTGGAATCAAAGTGGTTCGAGAAGAAAATAATCCTCGGTATGAACTGAGGAGATATGACCCTCAACTCCAAGAATGTTTGAATGCTTATGGTTCTTCGCCTTTGCCTGGCAATCCCACCGTTGGTTTTAATCCTTTGATGGCCATGATAAGTTACGATCTTGCTCCCGAAGATAAAGTTGTTTTCGGTTATCCAGAAGAATACGAAATAAAAATATACAGGGTAGATGGACAGCTTCAGCGGAGGATCTTCAGGGAATATGACCCTGTAAAAGTCCCGGAGAAAGTGAAGGCCCAACACCGCCGAAAAGCTCCCCCTAATTACAAATTGATTTTTCCTGAATATTATCCTGCTTACAAATTCCTTTGGGTTGATGATCAAGGCTGGATTTTTGTCCACACCTGGGAACAGCCCCGAGAAGGTGAATTTTACTTCGATGTTTTTGACCCGGAGGGAAGATACATCACCCATTTTGCTCTTAAATCGGACTTGATTTTGGTCAGAGGAGGACGGCTTTATTCTTTAACCAGTAATGAAGAGGGTTTCCAGATAATTAAACGTTATCGGTTGATTTGGGGCTCGGAGTGAGTTTTCTTCAAGAAACAACTGCTCATAATCGAGGCCGATGGTGGGGTTTTGTTTGACGTTGTCCGAAAGAATAAGAGTTGTTGGTCATTACTAGAGGAGCCTAATTCAACTCCGGCGAAGGTTGGAATTTAAGCGAGGGCTTCTCTGGCAGAAGTATTTTTAGGAACAAGTCCTTTCTTCCTGGAATATTGATTTGACGAGTGGCCTTTGTTCATCATCTGACTACAGAGCGGCGGAAATTGAGCAGGGAAAGGCCAAAGGAGACTAAACCCACCACCCCCATGATCACCAGATCTTTCCAGAAATAAGCCAGACCGTTGCCTTTCAGGAATATTTCCCGGATGATTTTCACCAGGTAGCGGAGGGGATTTATCTCCACCAACCATTGAAAAATACTCGGGATATTTTCCACCGGAGTGAGGAGGCCGGAAAGCATAAGAAAGAGAACCATGGTGAACCAGGAAAAAAAGAGCGCTTGTTGCTGGGTCTGACTGATTAACGAAATGAGGAAGCCAACCGAGAGAATGGAAAAAAGAAAAACAAGAGCCGCGATAAATAGAAGCCCCAGACTGCCCCGGAGATGGATCCCAAAGAGAAGCAACACCACGACAATGCCTAGGGTCATCTCCACCAGACCGATTAGAGCCATGGGCAGGGTTTTGCCCAGGAAAATTTCCACAGGCGTCAGTCGAGAGATGAGCAGCGTGTCCAGGGTTTGTTGTTCTTTTTCCCGGACGAGGGCAATAGCCGTTAGAAACATAGTGGTGATAGTCAGGAGAAGGGCCACAATCCCCGGCCCCATGTAGTGAATGCTGTTGAGGGACGGATTGAAACGGATCAGGGTGTGGGGCTGAAGCGGTAGTCGGCGCCCCTGGTCGGCCAGCAACTCCTCAAGGTAACGTTTAATAACGCCGTAAAAGTATCCGGTGGCAATCATGGCTGAGTTGGCGTCAGCTCCATCCATCAGAATTTGAACCGAAGGCCGGGGCAGCAGAGAAGCAGTGGGCAAGTTGGTTGCTCCACTCTCGCCGTTCCCCTCGGCTGGGCCTTCTTTTCCTCCAGCCAGGCCAATCGCTCCTTTGAGACGGCCTGGTGCGGGAGTCATTTCCTCATCCCGGAAAACAATCACCGCTTTGGCCTGGCCCTTTTTGAAAATTTCCTGGTAGTCAAGAGGCCGGTGGTGAAGGCCGGTGACCCGGAAAAGCGGCGAGTGAGTGATGCGGTTAACCAGCCTGAAGGCATCCGGAGAAGAGGAGAGATTAACTATCTCGACGGGAATATTTTGAACATCGGTTCGGACCACATAACCGAGAAGAATTGTTTGCAATAAGGGGGCGATAAAAAGTACGGCCACCATTTCTTTCTGGCGGAAAACTTCCAGAATCTCTTTTTTAAAAAGATAAAAGAGTCTCATTGGCCCGACCTCCGCATGGACTGGAATTTTAGCGAGGCCACTGTCAGGAGAAAAAGACTCATTAGCCCTAAGATACTCCCCTCAAAGATAAAGTGGCTCAGAGTGGCGCCCTTCAAGGTCACTCCCCGGATGATTCGCAGGAAATACGTGGCCGGCACGATGTAGGAGAAAGATTGAAGGATGGGGGAGAGAGATTCTAAAGGGAAGATAAAGCCGGAAAGGAAGAGGGAGGGCAGAAGCGTAGCCAGGAGAGCCACCATCATGGCCACCTTTTGAGTGGCGGCCACCGTGGAGATCAAAATTCCCAGGGAGAGACCACAGATGAGATAAATGAGAGAAAAAAGAAACAAGATGGTGAGAGACCCGCGGAAAGGCACACCGAACCAGAAGCGGGCAAAAAGGAAAATAATGGTTCCGTCCAGCAAAGCCACAACCAGATAGGGAATGGTTTTGCCCAGAATTATTTCAGCTGAAGAGAGGGGCGAGATGAAAAGCAGATGAATGGAGCCGGCTTCTTTTTCCCGGGCGATACTCAGCGAGGTCAGCAGGGCGGAGATCATAACCATCAGCACGGCCACCAGACCGGGAATAATGAAATAGGGGCTGGATATTTCCGGATTGAAGAACATTTTGATATTAACCTGAATAGGATTGGGGAAATCGCTTTTCTTCAAAGAGAACTCCGTTAGGATTCTCTCGTTATATTGGTAGATCCGATTGGCAATGTTGGAGTCGCTGCCATCGATGGTCATTCCCAAAGGCGCTGGGGGGTTGTGGTTGAAGTTTCGAGCGAAGCCGGCGGGAATAATAATGAATTGTTTGATTTTGCCGGAGCGGAGGAGTTGTTCCGCCCGGTCGAGGTCTTTCCAGGCCGCTGGGTTTTCTTTAGGTGAGGAATAGAGTTCGTAATACGGGGAAGCGGCCAGCCGCTGGGCCAGTTCTCGGGAAAGGGAAGTTTCGTCATAGTCAATGATTATTGTTTCTATTTTTTTCAGGTCGAAAGAGAGGACATGACCGAAAATAAGGATCTGCACCAGGGGCATAATAAAAACCACGGCCAGACTCCGGGGGTCCCGGAGAATGTGTTTAAATTCTTTGATAATGACTGCTTTAAGACGTTTCATGGCTGATTATCGCTTGTTTGAATAATTCTTCCATATTAGGCGCACCGGTACGCTGAAGAAGTTCTTCCGGCGGCCCTTCTAGAATGATTTTTCCCTGGTGAATTATCAGGAGCCGGTCGGCATATTCGGCTTCATCCAGGTTGTGGGTGGACACCAGCAAGGTTTTCCCCCTGGTCTTTAATTCATAGATCAGCGACCAAAAACTACGCCTTAGTTCTGGGTCAACCCCGGAAGTTGGCTCATCCAGAAAGATGATCTCGGGGTCGGTGAGCAGGCAGGTGAAGAGGGCCACTTTTTGTCGGATGCCTGGTGGTAAATCAGCTACCTTCAGTCGGAGAAGAGCCGGGGTGATGAGGGTGGCCAGTTCCTGCTTGATCTGCTTAATTTTGGCGGGTGGAAGGCCGGAAATGCCGGCAAAAAATTCCACGTTTTCCCTGGCGGTCAGCAGAGGATAAAGAGAAAACTTCTGGGACATGTAACCGATATGTTTTTTAATCTGACGAATATCCCGCCTTAAATCGTATCCCAGGATGGTTACTTCCCCCGAGGTAGGCCGAAGCAGGCCGGTGAGCATTTTAATGGTGGTGGTTTTGCCGGCGCCGTTGGGTCCAAGAAAACCAATGATTTCTCCGCGCTTGATGGTGAAATTCAGGCTGTCGACAGCCGTAAAGTGACCGAATTTCCGGGTAAGATCTCGGACCGCCACCACTATTTCTTCAGTCCTCCAGGCTTCTTTTCCTCCTGGAGGTGAATCTGAAGGAGCGGCTGTGGCCCCAGGAGAGTTAGTTCGATCGGCGGGCATCATGCTTCCTTTCATAATAGATATAAATATCTTCCAGCCGGGGGGAGACCCGGGTTACTTCTAAAAATCCTTCAGGCGGCGAGAAGCGCTCCTTGCCAGGACGAAGGAGAAGAAGGGAGTTACCACGAATGTAAATTTCATCATCAGGAAGTTTGGCGGCTGACAAACGCTGAAAAGCGGCAAAGACGTCCTCGCAAGGGCGAAGCCGGTAAAGGTGCACAGGGAATTCTTCTTTGAGTTTCTGGATCGGCTCCTGGAGAATAACCTCTCCCTGATGAAGGAAAATAACTTCATCACCGGTTTCGGCTTCATCAAGGTAAGGCGTGGCGGCGACGATGGTTGTGCCGGCCTGTTTTAACTCCTGAATGATGCTAAAAAACTCGATGCGACTGAGGGGGTCAACGCCGGTAGTTGGTTCATCTAAAAGGAGTAGTTTAGGTGAAGAGAGAAGAGCCGCTGAGAGGGCTAATTTTTGTTTCATCCCGCCGGAAAGATTAGCGGCCCGGCGCTGGCGGAAGGGTAGCATGCCGGTCTGAGCCAGGAGTTGTTGTTTCAATTCTTCTCTTCTTTTCCGGGGGAGGCCTTGGAGGTCAGCGAAAAAATTGAGGTTTTCTTCCACAGTTAAGTCGGGATAAAGGGAGAAATGTTCGGGCATATAGGCAGTAATCGAACGGAGACGACGGTAATCATTGCCCAATGGACGACCAGACAGTTTAATTTCACCGGCATCCTTAGCCAAAAGTCCCAGAATAAGTTTAAGGATGGTTGATTTGCCGCTGCCATCGGGCCCGGCCAGAATAGTCAGGGTTTGAGGGCGGATCTTAAATGAGACTCCCTTTACCGCCTGAATTTCATCGAAGGCTTTGCTCAGGTTGGTTACTTCCAGGAGGAATTCAGTCATTTTCCTGGCCTTGCCTTTTTTTCTAATTACTGCCGGCGAAGACGGACCGTCACCGGCATTCCCAGTTTGAGACTCTCTTGCGAGTCTTTGACTTTAATTTTCACCCGGTAGAGGAGAGATTTTCTTTCTTTTTCCGAGACAATATATTTAGGGGAGAATTCAGCCTCTCGGCCGATAAAGAAAATTTCACCCTGGAGAGGCTGACTGAGGCCGTCGACTAGAATTTCCACCGGATGGCCCAGACGCAGATGGCTCAGCTCTTTCTCTTCCAGGAAAGTTTCCACAAAGAGGCTGCCGGAGATTAATATTTCCGCCAGGGCCTGCCCCGGAAGCACTGTTTCGCCTTGATTGATGAACTTGCGGAGAACTATCCCCTCGGCCGGAGATGGGATGGAGTAGTCGGCCAGCTGAAGCAGGAGTTGTTGCTTTTGATTAGCTAGAGCCTCCAGTTTAACTTGAAGGGATTTGAGCCCCTGCCGCGCCTCAAAAAGACTGGTGGTGGCTTCGGTTAGTTTTATCCGGGCTTGCTCAAGTTCATCCCCGGCCACCGATTGCTTTTGAGTCAGGCGGGTTAGACGCTCGACCTTATCCTGCCAATAGGCTTTCACTTGGAGAAGGAGATTGATCTTCTCCCGGGTTTTCTGCTGGTTGAGTTTGATTTCTTTGGCCTGGATATCCAGAGCTTCCAGTTTTTTCTGGAGCTTGCTGTTGTCAATTTGAGCCAGGAGAGAACCCTGGGCCACAGAGTCGCCTTCCTGGAGATTCAGGCGGATAACTTCGCCGCCGACCAGCGATTTGACCACGGCTGTTTCACCGTCAACCACACCGGCCGCCAGGATTACTCCTTCTTCCCGGCGGCAACTAGTAAAAGCCAGAAGACCTCCAGCTACCAGGAGTAAGGCCAAAATAAGTCGCCACTGATTTTTATTGGAAATGAGTTTCATTGACTGACCTCCCTGTAATGACCAATAAAAGAATTTATAGCTACTCGAGTGAGTTGGAGTTCGAATTTTATTTCCTCAAGACTCCAGGCTAATTTCTCCTCCTCACTGAGAGCCGTGAGATATTCCAGATGAGGAATAAGTTTTTCTTGCCAGAGTTGTTGTTTGAGCTGGGTCTTTTCCTTGGCATAAGAGACCATTTTCTCAAAATGTTTCATTTTTGCCTGGAGGGCCTCAAGACGGGCGTAGAGGCTGGCCAGAGTTTTTTTGGTATCTGCCAGGAACTTTTGCTTTTCGGTCTGGAGCTGGCGGATTTTGAAGTCAAGCATGGTTAATTCCTCTTTCTTCTTTCGCCAGTCGAAGAGAGGTACTTTAAGAGTTATGCCTCCCTGAAAATAGAGAGACCATTCTTTTTTGAAAAAGTTAATCCCGGGTTTCCCGTAGTGAAGTTCAGCCCGGGCGGCCAACTGGGGAAGATATCGACCGGAGGTGATCTTCTTTTGCAGTTCGATCGCCTGAATCTGTTTATCCAGCTGGCGGAGGAAAGGATGATTTTCTTCGAGATAGGCCAGGGCCTGGTTGAGATTAAGGGCACGTTCTGTATAACTTGGGACAATTTCTTCAGGATAGTGACCGGAAAGACGATGGAAGGTCAGGCGTTCATCTTCGATGAGTTGCTTGATTTCCAGGAGGGAATTTTCCACTTCTTCTATTTTAGTCAGAGTTTCCAGCAGGTTGACCCGCCGGGAGAGTTCTTCTTCGACCAGATGCTGGAGCCTCTGGTGATGAAGCTCCAGCCGGTTCTTGATGTTGACGGCGGAATTAAGATGGGCCTGAAGGAGCTGGTAGCGATAAAAGGAAGAGATGACCTGCGAAATAACGCGGTTGATTACCAGGCTTTTTTGATCCAGAGCCATTTGCTTTTGCAGCCGGGATAGTTCTATGGCCCGAGTGAGCTGTCCACCAGTGAAGAGCGGCTGGGTGAGGGAAAGGTTAAGGTCATAGTTGTGTTTCAAACCACCTTCAATCTGCAGAGGAGTAAGTTGGCCAGTGAGAGGCGAGGGAAGGGCAGGCAGTTCGAGAGCGATAGTCTGTGAGCGGTAGAGATAGTTGCCGTCGAAGTTGACTTGGAAGAGTTTGTTTTTCTCCGTAAGCTTGATGCGGGAGGAAAGATAATTCACTTCGAGCGCCGCCTGCCGGAGAGTTTCACTTTGACGGAGAGCGTCTTTGATGGCTTGGTCCAGGGTGATCCGAGATTGAGCTCGAAGCGGGAGAAAGAAGGAAAGAGGTAGGATGAGGATGAGGAAGAGAACCAGCAGCACTGGTGTTGGTTGCCGATTAATCGTAAAAATTTTTAAATAGCGACATTTATTATAAAATAAACATAAATGTCGCCTGAAATAATAATGGCCTTTACTCGTCATGGGAGTACTCCCTTTTTAAGGAATTGAGTTAGACTAGTAATTCGCCGTTGAAGAAAGCCCGGCGAATCCATTATTTTTTTCTGGAGGAGAATTTCCACCAGTGGGGCAATGATGGGGGTGAAGATCATGGGGGGTATAAGATTGAGGACCAGTTGAGAAGGGTCGGTTTCCTGAAGGAGCCCCTTTTTTCCCCAGGCAATGATTTTCTTGTTGATTTCCTGCGGAGGAGAAGGCTGGTACGTAGAGATGACCTGAGACATCAGGGAGGCGACTGTCTGGGGATTGCGGATAAGTTCCAGGAGAATCATGCGGATGTAATCTGGATGTTCGAGAACGAAGCGGGTATAAATACGAGGAAGAACTTCAATTAAATCACTTGGCTGGCGGGCCTGGAGAATAACCTGTTGAAGTTGAGGGATGACGATATTCATAGCTTCTGTCAACAATTGCTGAAATAGGTTTTCTTTGGAAGAAAAATAATAAAAGAGAAGAGCTTTGTTGACGCCGGCTTTCCGAGCGATGCGTTCCATCCGGGCGCCCCCCAATCCGTAGGTGGCAAATTCTTTCAAAGCAGCCTTGAGGATGCGTTGCGGCGTGGAAGAAGTGGCAAAGGTCTGGTTAGGGGAGGAACTCTGGTCTTTGTGGGGCTTCATCTCAGAGTGATTTCCTTTCCAATCAAATTATATTAACCAATCGGTTTAACCATATGGTTAATTTAATGTGAAGGGCTTTATTTGTCAAGCTTTATGAAAAAATTTTTTTACCCCACCCTTAATATTTATTAAAAAATCCAAAGACAAAGAAACCAAATTTTAGATTCGCTTCTCTTATATTGCTTAAAGTTAAATTGTTACTTTTACTCGTGATTATTCTGAAGAAGGAATTATTAGAAAGCTGGTATTAGTTTCTCAAGAAGGTGAAATTATAAAAGTGCTGACAAGTTTTCAGAAAAAGCATATAAGAGTTGGTTTTAAAGGAGGCGGCGGTGTAGTGAGGGGTGTTACTCATCCGTACCTACCAAGCGGTTATTTTTGTTCATTAGGCGATGATAAAATTTGCTTTGGGGAGAATATGTCTTATAAGATTACCATTATCGATCTTGAGGGGAATGAGCTTGGTGTATTTTATAAAAATGAGGAAAAAGAGCCGATTAGTTCCAAAGAAAAAAATATATTAGTAAAGATGGAAAAGTTTATATCCCACCCTATCGACCCTTTTTTAAAAATATATTGAGTGATGAGAAAAATCGTATCTATATTTTTAGAATGACACCAATTTTAATTAAATCAAAAAGGGAAGAAATCGATATCTTTAATTCACAGGGAATCTATCTTTATAAACTTTATTGTCCCTACACTCCCTTAGTTATAAAAAATGGTTATATATATACATTGGTGAGAAATCTAGAAGGTCTTCGGGAAATAAAAAGACTAAAGATTAAAGGTTATGAACATTTTAAGAACTAGGGTTTTCTAAAGAAAAACTGGGGACTTATTAGCAATATTTCCCATTCTTGGTATTCTCGAGAAAAATTTAAAAACCGTCGACACTAAAAACCGGCGGCCCAATACCAATTTATCCTCGTTTGATGTTCTCCAGCACGACCTTGCCTCGGACTTGATCATGTCGCGGGGTGTTAATGGTAACATAAAAATGTACCGATTATGGTCAGATAAAAATGTACCTTTCTGGACAGAACTAATTCTCAGATAGAGGGCTTGGCATGTCAGAGTGGAAGAGAGAGAATACCTCCTTCAGATCGAGGGAGGTGCGATCCATGTATGGTGAGATGGAATGGCTAAAAGTGAAAAGCTTGGCCCGGCAAGGTTATGGGTTCAAGCCGATTGGCCGGAAACTAGGCCTTGATTGGCGGACAGTTAAGAAACTGTTCTACATGCCGGAGACGCCGCAGCCAAACCTAGGGAGAAGGCCTCTATTTTAGATAATTTCAAGCCTATAATTGATGGTAGGTTAGGCTTAAATCCTCAGATGTTGGCTGTAGACATTGAGCGCAAGCTGCGGTCTCTAGGGTATGAAGGAAGTTATTCAACAGTCAAACGGTATGTTCGCTTCCGGAAGGAAGAGATATTTCGGGAGGCTACAGTTCGTTTTGAGACACTACCTGGTCAACAGGCTCAGGTTGATTTTGCTGTGGCCAGGCCCCATTATGTTGATGGGAGTGAAGATAAGGTTGTGCTTTACTTTTTTCTTTTGGGTTTTTCACGTTGGAAGGAGGCTGATATAAGTGAGAACCAGCGGAGGAAGTCACTGATGTACCTCGTTGCTAAAGAGGTTCTTGTTGATAACTTAGCGCCAGTTGTAAATGGTAAGCAGAAATCCCATGGGGATGGTAAGCAGAAATCCCATGGGGATGGTAAACAGAATTCCCATTTAGCGAGAACTCCTGTAAGGTTAAAAAAAACTTTACAGGAGAGGAAATGATAAAAGAGCAATAGAACCGTTGAGGTCTATGTCGCCGGAGATAAACTTTTTGTCTTTGATCTCTACACAGGGGAAGAGATCTTGTCCTACGAGCTTTCCCCCATTCCTGGGAAAATAATCTCCAAAAGAGAATACAGGAGGGAGAACGAGAAGACAGCCCGGGAGCTTAAAATGTTTGTTTCCAGGATGTTTAACAGAGAGAGCTGGAAGAGATTTACATCTCAAAATTTCAAGCACTTTTCAAGATATGTCAGAGACCAGTGCTTGGAAGCAAAAAGATATTTTGCCAGCAAAGAGATTGATCTTGAGATTTTAGAGCGAGCTCTTCAATATTGCTTGGAAAACGACACCCTGAGTTTTTCCAACCTCAATGATACCTATATTTATTTCCAGCGTGAAGCCGAGAGAGCAAATGGTGGTGGTCAGGAAGTAAAAACTCTGGGCCAGCGCTATCAGGGTCATCACCAACCTTTAGATGTTAGTAAAAGGAGTTTATCCCTCTACGAAGAGTTCCTCACTCAGGGAGAAAAGAGACATGAAAGCCTATGAACAGACCCTGAACTTCTTAAAGACCTTGAATCTAAAAGGTATAGCTACCAGCCTTGATGAAATGATAAATGAGGCGGAAATAAAGAAAACTTCCTATATCAGCTTCCTCAATACAATCTTCACCACAGAGATATCTTACAGGGTGAAGCGCCGGGTAGAGAGGCACATGGTTGGGGCTCATTTTCCGGTTATAAAAAGAATCGATGATTTTGAGTTTGGCCTGGTTAAAGGCCTTGGCCAATCCGAGGCAGTGAACCTGCTTGATTGCCGTTGGATAGATAATCGGGAAAATCTCTTGTTTTTCGGTCCTCCCGGCATTGGCAAAACTCACCTCGCCATAGGCTTTGGTGTAGCTGCGGTTGAGAAAGGTTATAAAGTCTGTTTTGAGAGAATAACCAACCTGGTCAAACTTCTAAAAACAGCTGAAATCCAAAAAACCTCCGAATACAGAATTAGAAGAATAATGAAATCGAACCTGGTCATTATTGACGAGATTGGCTATACCCCGATAGAGAAACGGGAAGCTAACCTGTTTTTCAGCCTGATAAGCGAGATGTATGAGAAATTATCAATAGTGATAACTTCCAATAAAAGCTTTGATGCCTGGGCTGAGATGATGGGGGACAGCATCATGACCACGGCGCTGCTGGACCGGTTATTACATCATGCCAGGATTTTTAACCTGGATGGTGAGTCCTATAGAATTAAAAATCAAAGAAAGGAGGTCTGATCATTTCCACCTCGCTTAAAAATAGGATTTCTATTTACCGAAGAGGTGGGAAATGTCCTTACTACTCTCATGGGAAATGTCCTTACCGGAATGGTGGGAAATGTCCTTGACATTTACACTAGAATAAATCATAAGGGCTTCTGCTCAAAATAGAATTGATCCCGTTGTTTCGTACCGCTGGATAGAACTGAAAACCTTGAAAAAAACTTTTATCAACACGATCGGTTAAAAAGTAACATATTTATACACAGAAAGTTTTCGATTTTTATATTTTATAATTACCGGAAGATATGGAAAAAAGATTTTGTTCCTAACAAGTTCTTTCCTTAATAAAAATATATCATCAAATGTTGCATTATTAGCCCAGCTTTTCCATTCTTCAATCCAGTTATGTATTGTTGTGAAGAGGCGTGATATATTACGCACGGATCGGCATATAGTTTTACGCACTTGGTTAACTAGTTTAGTTTGGATCGAGATAAGATTATTGTCTAGAGGGTTTATTACGGGCTTGATTTATTACGCCAGGATTTGGGAGCTTAATAATGAGCTTTTAAAAACAAATTGGATATGGCATCCTCCCCTCTTTAAAGATATCACTCAAACAAGAGGAGGTAGAGATGCCATCAGCAAGGCTATCGCCTGCTTGGGATGATTTTATCATGAACATGAAGAAAGTCCAATACAGCCAAAGAGAGATTGCCCGCAAGCTAGGAGTAAGTGAGGGGACCATCCGCTACCGGATAAAGCGAAAGCAGTTGGGAAAAGAGGATAGACGCAAGTGTAAACCTTCGGCTCTTGATGATTTTCGGGCAGTTATTGGGCAATGGATAACTGATTACAAGGACAGCCAGCGACGGCCGACCCTGAAGACTCTCTATAGCTGGTTGTGTCGGGACCATGGATGTAAAAGCTCCTATAATGCCTTTAGGCGTTATGTGCGCAAGCATTTTCCGGAATTTCACCAGAAAAGAGCTTGGGTCAGGATAGAGGCCCCACCAGGTTGTCTTCTTTTTGTGGATTGGAAAGAGGATGTTCTGGTTCAGATATGGGAACCTGGTCATTGGGTTAAAGTGCAAGCGTTGTGTTTTACCTTGGGATTCAGTCGGAAAATGGTTGTTTGTCTCAGCGAGAAGAAAGATCTGGCGGCTTTTATCCATTCTCACCAGAGAGCCTTTCGTGAGTTTGGTGGGCTGCCGGAGGTGATTCGGACGGACTGTTTGAAATCGGCGATAGTTAAGTGGCGAAGTAGGCATTCGGTGGTTAACGAGAGCTATAGGAGATATTTATCTGAGCTGGGGATAAGAGTTTTTCCGGCTTGGCCTAGAAAACTTCAGGATAAGGGAAAAATGGAGAAGCGGATAAGAGATCTTTTCTGTCGGATGGATTTTAAGCATCGTGTTTTTCGGGATATGAGTGATCTGCAAGAAAACCTGGACCAAGAACTTCAGGAGATGGAGAGAGAATGGCGATGTGGAGCCACAGGTCTTTCGGTAGAGGAGAGCTTCTTTTACGAGAAGGAATATCTACGAGAGATGCCGATTGATTTTCCCTCTTTTCCTCTTAGAGAGAAGCGGAGCACAGGCAGAGGAGATGGGCTAGTTTATTTTGATGGCAAATATTACCAGCTTGATGGGGAATACCGTTTAAGGAGAGTGTTATGTATAAATACCGGGGAAAGAGTGACAATCTATCATCAGGGGCAAGTCATTGGACAATTTCCCTTATATTCCCGGAACCAAGGGCATGGTGATGCTCTCTGAGCAGGCGATTGCCAAAAGTAGTAATTACCTCAGAGATACAGTCCGTCAATGGGCTTTGGAGGTGGCCAAGAGATAAGTTCAAATCTACAAGAAATCATCCAAAGAAGAAACCCATGAGTATCCAACAAATCCAGCAAAAGATGACCAGGCTGGGGCTGACTCATATCCTACCTTTTCTGAGTGCGCTTCTGGAGGAAGCGACAAAAAAGAGGAGCTGTGCGCTGGAGTTTTTTGAAAAACTTCTAAATCTTGAAGTAGAAACCTGAGAAGACAGTGGGATTGCTGCTTATTTGAAGATCTCGGGCTTTCCCCAGGGAATGCATCTAGATAACTTTGATTTTCCTTTTCAGCCCTCAGTTGAGAGGACCAAGATAGAGCATTTAGCCATCTGTAAGTTTATCCGTCGTCATGAAAATGTTCTCAGCTTCGGTCCTCCAGAGTTGATTAAGATTCATCTAGATGCCTCCCTAGGAGTAAGAGCCATAGAACTGGGTTTTAGTGTTAGTTGCTACACGGTTGAAGAACTGTTGTTGCAGCTAAAAAGAAGAGCCGATCGTCCCGTCTCTAAACAACGTGGCCGGGCTTATGTTAAAAACGCCCTGGTGGTGGTTGATGAACTCGGCTACCAAGTGCTTGATCGCCATGAAACTCATCTGTTCTTCCAATTTATTTCTGCTCGCTATATGAAAGGCTCAACGATCATTACCACCAATCGCTCGGTGAAAGAGTGGGTCCAGATCTTCGCTGCCGATGAAATGGCCACCACCGCTATTTTGGACAGGCTCTTCCACAAAGCTCATATTTTCAATATAGATGGCCAAAGTTATCGGCTGAAAGATTTTAATGAGATGATTCAGGCAACAAAAAAGGAGAATATCTAAAAAATGACGCTTAATCTTGCTCCCCTAAGGTGCGTAAAACTATACGCCGATTTACTGCGTAAAACTATACGCCTCTTGACAATTTCCCGAATTTTCGACAATAACCAGGTATGGATCTGAAAAAAACATAGCTGCCCATCGTTCTATTTCACCTGGGCCCTGACCTATTCGCGTCAAATTTTCTACTTTACTTGATGAGATTATTTTTATTCCATCTCTAAAAAACATCATCACCAAATTTCCATTATTATCTATAAAAGCATCCCAAATATAACCAGTAACAGTTTCATCAAGGAAATTCCATCTTTCTATCATTATAAAATCTTCGTGAAAAGACTGAGAATAACCAAGAGAACATATGAAAAGATTAAATAATATTATTGGAAAAAAAAGTTTATTCAATTGGTCAATCGGCATTTTAAGAGTTCTACCTCATTATTTCTTATCGGTGAATACTCCCCCCAAGTATCTGCTGAAATATAAATATTTTGAGCCAACTCCTGATAACACATAGTTCTCTAAATAATACGGTCCTTTTTCTTTGGTTAGATTAAGATCTAATAATATTAAAAGAGTTTCTGCATTTCCCTTCCCATCATCGTATATTATACGTAATAAAAGATGTTTTCGGTAATAATACATTTTATCAATTATATATCCTGAAGATAAAACCTTTTCAAAAAAATTCCTTGGATAGCTTGAACTTCTTTTTGCTTTTAATTCATCTTTCCTGTTGTATTTAAATTTTTTCCACCAACTTTCTCCAATTGTCTTTTTTTGAGTAACTCTCCTTTAAGATTAAATTTCTAAATCAAATTTATAGGTTGAAAACAAAAATAAATATATTGATTAATAAGAATAATTTTTCCACTTAAGATTGAGTCATTAGGAAAATAGTCCCATCCCTCTTTCTTTTTAAAAAAAGCGTCAATCCATTTTCCTTTTATGGAATAAATAGATATAGTTCTATCTTCTTTTGGAGATGCTGTCTCACTTCTCCATCTTTGAGCAGTTACAATAGTATTATTTTCAATGGAGAAATCGTAAATAAACGGGGAATTTCTTTCCCCTTCTAAAAAAATTCTTTTTTGGAAAATAAAATTTTTATTGAAAATATTTAGCTTATTTGGAAAATCAAGTATGTAATACAATTTATTTGCTTTCTCTAAATCAGAAATCACATAAAATTCACCGGGTCCTTCCCCAGTTTTTCCAACCTTACAGATTGACTTTCCATCATTTGAGTAAATTTGTAAATATGAACCTCGCCAAACAATGATTTTATCTTCATATCCTTCCATCACCAATAATGGAGTATTCATGAAGCGCTCATAGAAAACACCTTCAGCAGGAGGAACGATGATTTTAATTGAATCTACTAATTCAATCTTTTTATTTATAGCAGATATATTTATAGGGAAAAAATTGAACGAAACATAAAAAATCAAAACAATAAAAACCTTCTCCCTAGCATTCATCTTTTTCTTCATTAAGTAATCCGATTTTATAATGTTCAAGGAATATTGTTTTTTAATTTAGCAAATCAAATATTAACTATACAAAAACAATCATAAATCAATTCATTTTTACACCAACATGTCCAATCTTGTCCATCTAAAGAAAAAATTCCTTTTTTCTATTTTCATCGAACATATAAGCAAATTAGGTGCCAATTTTATAAAAATCATCTAATTTGTTGAAATTAAATATATTATAGAGAGTAAAAGATGAAGAAACTTTTTCTCGCGGCGCTCACTCAGCTCGTGGATTAATTCCGCCACCAATGTTTTTCCCACTCCCGTCTCTCCTGTAATCAAAACTGGATAGTCAAACATGGCTGCTATATTCACCTTTTCCCTCAGGTCTCTTATAGCCGCACTCTGGCCAACTAGCCTTGATAAAATTTCATTTGTTTTGGCTGAAGGTGGACTCATTGTAAAAAAATCTCCTTTATACGGGTTGTATAAAAAGGTATTCTTTCCCTGGCCCCTTTCATTTTTGGTTATTTAGATGAATAGTAAATTAAGGAAGGAAGGAAGGAAGGAAGGAAGGAAGAAAGAAAGAAAGAAAGAAAGAAAAATGGTCTTATCTCTTATCCCATAGAAAAGATCTTTATCATTCCCTCTGCAAGGATTATACACCAACTCCCTCATCCGCTGCTTTAGTCGTATTATAAACTAAAAAATTGATAATTTTCAAAATTAATTAGTTCATTATGTGCTTCAAGAATTAAAAGGGAAATTTTCCAGTTATTGATTTATGAATAAAAATCTGGCCTTTTTTCCTCCTCCAACCTCCCCCTCTCCACTCTTATCACCCGGTCAATCCCCTGAAAGCCTTTCATCTGATGAGAGATGATTAAACAGGTCTTCTCCTTGAAGTTGCTCTCTATCAGCTCCCCGATTCGCCGGGCTGATTCCTTGTCCAAATGAGTAGTAGTCTCGTCAAAGATCAATATGTGGGCTTTTCTCAGAAGTGCCTGAGCAATGGCAATCTTCTGCTTCTCGCCCCCGGAAAGTTTCTTGCCTGTCTCTCCAACCATGGTCTCGTAACCTTCTTCCAGTTTGCTGATAAACTCATCGGCCCCAGAAAGCCGCGCCGCCTCCTTTACTTCCTTTGCTGAGGCCTCAGGCTGGCTGTAGTGAATATTATTCCAAAAGCTTTAATCGGCTATGAATCTCATGCCAAATATAGGCTTTGATCATGTTTTTCCCTCCCGATTTATCGATCGGGAGTAAGTATAATGTCTTCTTTTATCTCATTTAATCCCCCTTCCAGGGGGGTCATTTTTCAATGCTGATAAAGGGTCATTTTTACATGCTTGTTGACATTTCGTTTAACGACTTTGTCAGGTTATTAAGGCCTTCGACTTTAGCAAGTAGAGATGGGGAAGAGAGCGTAAACCTAGATGTCTTGCTACATCCAGGATAGTCATCAGGCTACATAAATCCATCACGTATCTCTCTAAGGCGTGCGTGTAATGCTTCTTTCTGTCCACTGCCTTTAAATCTTCATATAGCCTCCGCCCACACTCCTCACATTCAAAACGCCTCACCTTGATCACCGCGTAGACCAGCTTGCGCCCTATCGGCAACGTCTTTATCGTTCTCAAGCGAGAACCTTTCTAGCTAACTCGATATGAACCACAATGAGCACACCTCCGCTTCGCTTTAACAATCCATAAATAAATTGCCCTTTCCCTTTGTTCCGCCTTTAAATGATGGTAGGCGTAGAGACCTAAAGCATGGTAAAATATTTGCAGGGATATCGGGTAAGCCCTCCTTTCGTTTGATTTTTTTAACTAGGAACTTACTACGATGTCCCCTTTTTTTTTTCAATTCTGGGTACTCATTTTTGCGATGAACCTAAATTTTAAGATATATAAGTTCAAATAAACTACCTATGAATAGACTTTCAATTTTTTTAAATTCAATATTTTATAGAAAATACAGGCAATTTTCAAAAATATTGTCTACCTATAGGTAGACTTTACAAGTATTGTTCGATTGCCAATTTCAAAGTTAAAATGATATTTCATTATATATCAATAAGTTAAATTATTTACCTAAATTTGGCACAAAATTTGCTTAAATTATAGTGGAATCAAAATGAAAGGAGGTGAAGAGGATGATAGAAAAAGTTATCCTTGGGGAAAGCAGGGAAACGCTACGTGAAAAATCTTGGTGCATTTGTGGATGTACGTGTGGAACAGTGAAAGATAGTGAAGATCCATCTCGCGGTGCTACAGAATGGGATTATGCAGAACAACCTTAGAAATTCATTATTGAAAAGAAGAAGACTGAGAGGGCTGAGAGGAGGAGAAAAAAATCTACGTGGTAGGATCGAAAAAAATTTATACGAGCAGGGGAAACGATTCCCCTGCTCAAACTTGTAAGTATAACTAGAAATGGCAAAAAAGAAAAAGCCATTTATAAAAAAGATTAAAACCAAAAAAAATTATTATATTTACGACGTAAGTACAAATAATATTTTAAGAGTTGATAAAATAGTTTGGGAATTAATAGATTTTGTCCATGAATTTTCTCGAGATGAAATTTTGAACAGATGGAAAGGTAAGTATGAAATAAATAATATAAAAAAAGCACTGAATAATATTTATATTTATATTGAAAAAGAAAACCTATTTTCAACACATCTACCGAGAGAAATAAAATTTTCATTTTCGGAAGATGAAATAATTAGAATGCTTAATACATCACTAAAACAACTTACATTAGAAACAACTCAACAATGTAATTTAAGGTGTTTTTATTGCGTATATTCAGGAAAGTTTCCTTTAGAAAGGAGTCATACCTCCAAATTTATGGATTTAAAAATTGCTAAACACGCAATTGATTATTATTTAGCTCATTCCCAAGAAAACGACCGACCAACAATTACTTTTTATGGAGGTGAACCTCTTTTAAACTTCCCTCTGATAGAAGAATGTGTAAAGTATGCTCAGAAAAATTCTAAAAAAAAGATTTATTTTGGTATTACTACAAATGGGACATTACTAAATGAAAAAATGATCAAATTTTTAATTGATAATGATATTGGACTAACAATTAGTTTGGATGGTCCCAAAGAAATTCATGATAGATATAGAAGAACCATTTTTGGGAATGGAACGTTTGATTTAATATTGTCTAATATAGAAAAAATAAGAAATATATCCTCAGAATATTTTTCTTCTCATGGGGGTTTCAATTCCGTAATATCTCCTCCTTTTAACTTAAAAAAATTAAAAAAATTTTTTGACTCACTTGCAGAGAGCTATCCACACTCTTATTTAAAAATTAGCTTCGTCAAAAGAGAGGAGAGTGTCTTATTTAAACATAAATTTAAAAGTAATGATCTACATAATCAACTGCAAAAGTTAAAATTAGCGTTCAAATCAAACTTAATTAAGGAAGAACCTAATAAGTCTCCTTTCTTAAGGGCTCTCTTTGAGAGCGATATACTAAAAATTTATAAGAGAGGAATATTTGATACACTGAGGGATTTTTATCCTCCAAATGGAATTTGTATTCCTGGTCTTAGGAAATTGTTTGTGAATGTATATGGAAACTTCTATATATGCGAACGTTTAGATAATTTTCATGCGATAGGTAATATATCAAAAGGGCTCGATTATGAAAAAATTCTTAATTTAATAAATAATTACTCTTCTTTATGCAAGGAAGTCTGTCTTGATTGTTGGCTAATAAGACTATGTGACTTATGTTTTGTATCCGTAATTTCTGGAAAGAAATTCAGTATGGAAAAGAAACGAAAAAAGTGTGAATATCAAAAGAAAAGATTTGAAAATACAATAAAATTTTGTCTTGAACTGTTGGAAGAAAATCCAGAAGCCTTGGATTATTTGAAAAACTCAATTATAATTTAGAAGGTTAAAATTAAGAGAAGAAAATTCAATAGAATTAAAGGGGGATTTAAGGCCTAAGTGAGTGGCGAAAGAGATGATATTTTAACAATGTTAAAAAAGTAGCTCACGGAGATTTAATATTATTTGAAAATGGGAATAATCATTCTCACAATAAGTTATTAGAAAAAAATGTCTAGAAATTGTAAGAGATTAATTATTAAGCTTTAGCAATTTTAAGAGACGTTAAAGCATGATAGGAGGTACAGAATGAATAATATTAAAAAATATTTTTCTTTATTTTGCATCTTATTTTTTTTGCCATTAGTTTATCCACAGGAGAAAATCAAACTTGAGCAGGACTTCTCAATTGGGGAAAATTCGGGTGATGAGAACTATGTTTTTGGAAGGATTTCGGATATAGCAATAAGTCCTAAAGGTGAGCTATTCGTTCTCGATACCGCTAAATGGGTAATCTCAAAATTTTCAAGAGATGGCAAGTTTCTTCTAGCGATAGGAAAAAGAGGTCAAGGACCCGGAGAGATTGGAACATACCCTGTAGCTATTAATACTGATAATGATGGGAATCTCATTGTAGCTGAATTTAGAAAAATAAGCATTTTTAATAACGAAGGGAAATTTTTAGGCTCTTTTAAATTGGATTTCCAATGTGGAGATTTTTTCATTGACGATGCAAACAGGATTATCCTTATGGGATTAAAGGACGGAAAAATTTTCCATATATATAATAGACGGGGTGTAGAGATTTTCTCTTTTAGAAAGCCTGTAGAAATTCCCCAAAAGTATTTAAAATATAAGCGGCTTCCCAACATGAGCCTGCCTTTTAAAGTATATTTTACTAAAAACAAGAGATTAATTTATATGAATCCATACAAATATGAATTAACTATTGCAGACAAAGTAAATCAGATTGTAAAAAAAATAGAGCATAAATCAGAATTTTATAAACCAGCTAAGGTAATAGAATCCAGAAGAGGTAAAAGCTTAAGCGTTAATCTTATAACTATGAATTATTCTATATTTGAGTATAAAAATCTTATGTTTGTATGCCTTTTTGGGGAGAACGAATCTCAGATTGACATATTTAAGAATGACAAATATTTTGACAGTGTAAAGATAAAATCTTTTCCTAAAGCGATGGACAATGAGGGTAGGTTATACGCAATAGATGAATCAGACTTTCCTAAAATTATCAGATTTAATCTAATCCTACATTGAAGAAATTAATTATTTACTTAAACCAAAAAACACAGCCCCGGATGGTGCTTTTCACCATGTCCGCCGTTTCCATGATGAGGCCCTCCAGGAAATCTTCACCCACGAGATCTTCTCCATGATGCTGCCTAAAAAGCTCATCGGCCTTCCATCCTCTGTCCTTCCTGTGGAGGCAGGATGAGGATCATCTCTTTCATCGAAGACCATTAGGTGACCGAGAGGATTATCCGTCATCTCGAGCTGACCTTTGAAGCCAAGCGCCCACAGCCCGCCTTATCTGTCAATGGTCATTGAATTTTTGCCCATTTTGGTCATTTAAAAATGATCCCCTAATTAAAATTAATTTTTTCATGATAATTGACTCTCTCTTTCTTTTACCAGGCCGGCCTTGACCTTCTCCTTGAGCCGATAAGAATTACCCTTGATGTTAATAGTTGTGGAATGATGGAGAAGACGATCAAGAATAGCTGTGGCAATAACTAGGTCACCAAAGATTTCATTCCATGGGGAGAAACTGCGGTTAGAAGTGAGGATCATAGCTCCTTTCTCATAACGGCGAGAGACGAGCTGGAAGAAAAGATAGAAGTTGATCGAGAAAATCACTGTAGGAGAGGTTCTCTTTGGAGGCTTCCTCCAACAATGACTCCAGGTGCTCATAAGTCTTATAGAGCTTAAGGTGCTTGAGGTTTTCCTGGATACGGAAAAGCTGGGTGCTCATGGAGTGCCTCCTTTCTTATGACCATTAATTTTTTTGGAGGTAATTTGACCACCCATCAACCCCATGTGTCAAGTCAAGTAAATCCTCAAACAAATTAGCAAAGTGTATCTCCACCAGAACACAGTAGCCCAAGCTTCGATGGGGCCTATCGTGGTTAATAAAACCGGAAGTAATTATCAATGACCCATCTTTAGTCCTGACCCCGTCTTATAATCTTTTATTTAGATGTCCTCATACTTGAGGTACACTATAGGCGCTCTATGAATATGTTGTCAAGAATCCGTTCACGGTCATTCATACTGATTCGTACTCCAACTCTTTCTAATGGAGATGTCAATGAACGAGCGGTAAATTATACACTTTGATCAGTATTGAAGATCTTAGGTGGGCCGAGCTGAAGCGCATGCTCTAAAGCCTTAAGACAGAATTAGCTGTCTTCGGTCATGCAAAAATTACCCTCTATGGTCATTGAAAATTTACCCCCTAGTATGAAAAAATTAATAAGGGGGGTCATTTTTCAGTGCCTATTGACAGTTTAGGAAGGCATCCACTTGTTGGGAAAGTCCTTTATTGAACTCTGAGACCTGGGAGGCCGAGACCGACTCTATACCTAAAGACTTGGCTAATCTCTCAATCTTGTGGGTGGATACTCCATTTATAAAGGCCTCCTGGACTAGGGCTATAAGGGCAGCCTCTGATCGCTTCCTCTGAGTGATGAAAAAAGGGACATACCCTCCCTGCCTGACTTTCGGAATGAAAAGATACAAACTCCCCAGCCTGGTATCCATCCGCCTCTCTTTGGAATGCTTACCTTTCTTGCTCCTACTTTGGCTTCTGCCTCTATCTGCCTCATCTGGTGAGCTATCCATTCCAGCATGGCCAAGATAGGATCCTCTTCACTTATAAATCCCATTAGAACTTTCCTGAAAACTTCCTAATAATGGTTGCGAGCCATCGTAAGTCAATCCCCCTTTCGAATGTTTTGTTTCTTTTCGAAAAGAGTCGACGATGGCTCATGCCTATAAAAATAAAAATTGCGAACAAAATTGTCCACTAGCTCTATCTTTATAAACTTTATTGTCCCTACACTCCCTTAGTTATAAAAAATGGTTATATATACATTGGTGAGAAATCTAGAAGGTCTTCGGGAAATAAAAAGATTAAAGATCAAAGGTTATGAATATCTTAAGAACTAGAATTGTCGAAAATAGAATTATAAAAGGCACTTAAGTCTGACCTTTTAATTAAATAAGCAGCCTGGAAGATTTATTAAAATAAATAAAGATTTTTTTCTGCCGAGAAGACTTAATAAGTTTAGATTAAACTGGGGATAATAGAAATGGGAATTATTTTTTCCAACGGAAGAAACGGATGCTGGCGAAGAGAAAGACCAGGGTGAACGCCCCGAGAACAAAGAAATGGATTCTAATTTCTGACCAGCTTGCCCCGAAGAAAATTAATTTGTGATAAGCATCCATTATCCAGCCGGTAGGAAAAAGGTAACTGACCGTCCTCATGGTGGGTGAAACAAGTTCAATTGGCCACCAGCAACCCCCCAGGGCTCCCATCAGGTTGGCCATCAAAATAGAAGCGACAATAAGGATTTCTTCCTGCCGGATGAGACTACCGAGCAGGAGACTGATCCCGGTGATGCTGCCGCAGAAAAGAATGGAGATGAGGAGGAGAGCTGGAATATTTTGGCCATAATAGAACCCAAATAGAATCTTGCCGGTCACAAAAAGAAGGATCAGTTGCAGAAGGCCAAGGAGGAGTCGGCTCAGCCACTTGCCTGTAAAAAGAGAAGTAAAAGATGTAATAGTCAGAACTCTTTCCAACTGCCCCCGCCGCCTTTCCTCTTGGAAGGAGCCGCCCCCGTAAAGGAGAACCGTAAAAAGAATGAACATGACAGTCACCGCGGGAATGGAATGGTTAAAACCGGAGGGCATCACCCGGAGTTGGCCGCCCCATTCAGAACGGAGGGAAACCAGCCGGGGAGGGTGATAATTGGCGAAGCTTTCGGCAAAGTTGGTTATCTGGCCGCTTCCTTCCCCGACCAGCCCCGCTAGCCGGATGAGGAGACGGATTACTGCTTTGATAACATGCACATAGGCTGTTTGAGATGCTTGATAATTGCTTTCGGGGTTGACCCGCAGGATAAGGTCGGTTTTCTCACCTTGCTCAACCCGCTGGGCCAGCCCTTTAGGGATGATCAGAGCTCGCGTAGTGATTTTTACTCCTTCGCTTACTTCCTGTAATTCGAATCGTTCGGCCTGCAAAGCTTCTTTCAGTGCGGCTGAAAGAAAGCTTTGGTCCCGGTCAATAATATTCAAACTTACTTTCTGTTGCTGGGGAGTGCTTTCGGGGTAGGCATAGCCGAAGATAATAGCGAAGAGGAGAGGGAAGACCAGCACCCAGAAAAAGAAAAGTTTGTCTTTAATGGCAATTTTTAAATCGTTCTGGCTGATTGTCCAGATGGTTGACCAGTTCATCCAGCGGATCCTTTTAAAAGATTCTTTTTGAGAAAGAAAGAGCCGATAGCTGCCAGGAGGAAGCCCGCCACGGTAAAAGCGATGAAAATGGGGGCCAGGTCAGCCCAAGAGCGGCCAAACATGATGCGATGAAAGGCCTCGATTCCCCAGTAATTCAGAGTAAAGCGGGAGATAGGCCGGAGGAACTGAGGAAAAATATCCACCGGCACCATGCTACCGCCAAGAAGGGACATAACCAAAATAACCGTAGACAACACTGCTCCGGCCTGGCGTTCCGTCTTGACGAAAGAGTAGAAGATGGAAATAAATCCTCCGCAGGCAATATTGAGCGTGATCACCAGAGTGGCCACCTGCCAGAAATTGCCCCAGTGGATGGCAAAAAGGAGTGTTCCTAGGATTAAAAGAAAAGCGGTGACGATGATCCCAATAATTATGGCTGTTATTATCTTGCTCCAAACGAATTCTTCCATTTTTAAAGGCGAAACTAGCAGGCGAAAGAGAGTCTTTTTTTCTTTTTCCCGCAGAGTATCCTCCAGCACCGTGTTACAGATAAAGAGGAGAAAGAGAATGGCCATGGCCGGCAGGATATAGCCATGAAAGGAGAATTGGGGAGTTTCTTTTTTTCCTGGTAGTTCAATGGTTTCTTGTTTTACCCAGATAATTGGCGGGAAGACATAGTCTCCGAAATTTTCGAAACGCTTTTTTATCCGAAGAGAAAGTTCGGCTACCGCTTTATCGTCAAGGATATTGGGTTGATTGCCTTGACTTTCGATGAGGGCTCGCAGTGTCTGAAGTTCAGGCGAAAAAACGGTTACAGCTCCTGAAAGGAGAAGGGTGATACTGTCTGTAATTTCTTCAGCGATTTGGGGTAGGAATTGTTCGGCAGGATTTTTGACCAGGGTTAGCTGGGTGGGTTTTTGTTCCCAGACATGGCGGGCAAAGTTCCGGGGAATAATAAGTAAGGCGGTTGCCTGGCCTTTGTTGAGTAACCGACGGCCTTCCTCTTCGTCCTTTAATTTCACCAGGGTTAATTTTTTCTGAAATTCTCCTTGAGTCAGAGCACCTAAGAGTAATTGGGAAAGCACGCTCTGATCATTATCAACGATTAAAATTTTAATTGGCGGCAAAGAAATTTCAGCCTGGCGGCCGAAGACAGCCCCCATGATAAAAGTGAAAACAAGAGGAATGAGCATAAAGCCAATGATGACCTGGGGATTTTTCCATTTTCGGAGGAAATCTTTTCGCAGGAGAAAGAATATTCTTTCCATCGTCCTCTTATTCCCGCAGTTCTTTGCCGGTAAGATGAAGGAAGACACTTTCCAGCGAAGGTTCTTTGATGGAGATGTCGTGGATGGCCAGACCTTTCTGAAAAAACAATTCCAGCAGGGGCGGCAGGGAGCGGGAGGACTCCAGGGCGAGCACCAGTTTACCTTCTTGGAGAGAAAGGACTGCTTCTGAAGGGAGAGAGGTTATTACTTCCTGGGCTTTTTCAACCTTGAAATCTCCTTGGAGATAGGCAATGTCTTTTTTCCCGACAATGGTGATTAGTTCTTTCAAGGTTCCGCAGGCCAGAATTTTTCCCTGATCCATGATGGCAATCCGGTCGCAGAGCTCTTCGGCTTCTTTAAGGTTATGGGTCGTGTAAAGGATAGTGGTGCCATTTTGGGCGGCTTCTTTGATCACTTCATAAATGTTGAGTCGTGTTTGGACATCAATGCCGATAGTCGGCTCATCAAGGAGCAGCACCCGGGGCTGGTGGAGAAGGCCGATGATTAAGTTAATCCGACGTTTCATCCCGCCGGAATATTGTTTTAGGGGGTCTTTGGCCCGGGCGAGGAGGCCGGTTTTTTCTAGGTAGAAATGGATGCGATCTTTCAGGACTTTGCTTTTTACGCCTTGGATCCGACCCCAGAAAAATAAATTCTCCCAAGCGGAGAGCTCTTCATAAAAGGCCATTTCTTGAGGGACAACACCTAGGAGTTTTTTAGCTGTTTCGGGGTTGGCCAGAGCTTCAATAGAATCGAGCCAGATGTGGCCGTTATCGGGTTTGAGGAGGCCGGCCACCATCTGGATGATGGTTGTTTTCCCGGCACCATTGGGGCCCAGCAAGCCGAAGATTTCTCCCCTCTCGACTGTTAAAGAGACATTATCCACGGCTTTTATTTCACCGAAGGATTTGCTTAAATTTTCTAGACGGAGCATGAGACCTCTTAGCGGGGGTAGCAACAATTAGCCGAGCGGGCCTCCTGGGCCCAGTCTCGCCAATGGGGATAGCGGGGAAAGAACATAAACATCAACACGAAGGAGACCACAGTTAGAATATAAAAGTCCTTAATTAATCCCCCCAAGAGGAAAAGAGCCAGCCCCAGAAGAGCCGGCACTTCGCTTAAAGCAAAACTGATGATGAAACTCCGGAAGATCCGGTTAAGAAGGACTTCTTCGCTGTCTTGAGAAGATTTACGCAACAGGACTCCCCGCAACCAGCGGATAAGGATAATGGTGGCTACGCCAGCACCGTAAAAAATGTAGCGGAGCTGGAAAATTGTAGCCATGGGAATATCGCCCAGACCGATTTGATGGGTTGATTTCAAGACTTCCACCAGAATAACATAAGTGGCTAAGCTGAAAATAAAGGCAATGGCAATAATGACTGCCAGTTGGTAGGTTTTTTTTATTTTGTCTGTAGTCTCCATGGCTGTTTCCTTTTATTTTTACGAATATTTTCTATTTTGGTTATAATTGCCATTCGATTGATTTAATCCAAAAATTACACTTAGTTTAGCTCCACTGATATCTAAAGATTTTTTCGATTTTTATCATAACTTGAGATAAAAGTAAACTTTTCTCAAAAGTCAAGAGGGGGCAGGTCTTCATATTTCACATTTGATAAGGATTAATTGGAAGAAGTATTAAATTGATCTTATATAACTTTTGTTTGACCTCAATGTGAAATGTGAAGACCTGACCACCAATTTTTTTGACCTTTAGTGGTGATATTTTTTATATTAGATGTCTATACTTTTTTCTATTGAAGATTGAAACGGAGTGCCGGGATTGAACCACTCTTTCATGATTTAGGGGGAAAGAATGATTCATCTTTTGGTTGGGTTGTTTTTTGGCGGCCTGGTGGTTTGGCTAATCTTCTTTCTTCGGGTGCATCGAATTCGCCTGAGATGGTGGCACTGGGTCCTGGGATTAATTTTATTTGGGTATTTTTTATTTATCCTAGAATTGGTCATAAGTTTTCTGGAAGAGGGGACAATCCGGGGAGCTCTGGTGATGGGCGTCATCTTTGGTTTTATTGGTCTTGTCGGGGGGCTTCTTTTCTGGAGATTAATAATTTCCCCTCAGAAGAAATCCAAGGGGATTGCTCTTTCACCTGGAACCATTGATACGGAGTCTTCATCTTTGGATTCAGTCATGAGCTCAGAGAAAGGAGAGGAAAAATGAGACCAAGAGAAATAAATCGGCGTGATTTCCTTCATCTTCTTGGACTTAGTACAGCTGCCTTAGCCAGCGGTCTTTATTCTCCTCGCGTTTTGGGTCGCACCGAGCGGGGCATCTTGGTGGAATCTAAGCAAGAGTACGGTGGTTTTTTGGTGGAGAAGTTAACCGGCAGTGATCTTCCCTACCAGTACGATTCTCAGCGATTAAAGGCCTTTAGCGAGAAAATGACTATATTTTCCAGGAATTTCTGGGACCCTGCCCGTCAAGACCGGCCGGAATTAAAAGAAAATCTAACTTATGAATATCTGGTCAAAGAAAAGGGCCGGGTTCCCAATCAAACCCGACTGGATTTTGCTTTTATGAGAGCGGCCTGGCTATATGCCAGTAAAGGCTCTCCTTATAATTGGGAATCGAAAAGCGGATCGGCTCGATTTTTCAACCGCCTTGGCAAGTGGGAGCCGGCCGATATCGGAATGAATTGGGCCGAGGCCACAATGGCGGTCAAACACGCAGCTCTTTTTTATGGAGCCTCCCTGGTGGGAGTGGCCAAGTTAAATCGGCTCTGGCTTTATAGGGATAAATTTTCCCCTACCCGGGAAAATCGCCAGCGGACTATCCCTGTATTAAGTGAGGGAGAGAGGCTGGAAAGGACAAAGGGGGCCTGGTATATTCCTGAATCGATGAACCGGGTGGTTATCCTGGCTTTTGAAGAAGATTATTATGCCATCGCTAATTCTCCGGGTCGCCTGGCTTCGGCAGCCACCGGGAATGGCTATTCCCGGATGGCGGTGACGGCCACTACTTTAGCTGAGTTTATCCGCTATTTAGGTTATCGGGCTATTCCTGCCGGTAATGGGGTCGGACTGTCAATTCCTATGGCCATAGATGCAGGTTTGGGAGAACTGGGTCGGCTGGGATTGCTGGTGACTCCTAAATATGGCCCCCGCGTCAGGCTGGCCAAGGTGATTACCGATATGCCTTTACTGCCTGACGCCCCGATTCGCTTTGGAGTAACTGAGTTTTGTGAAGCCTGCCTTCTGTGTGCCGACCATTGCCCGAGTAAAGCTATCTCTGGTGGTCCCCGCACCTGGGAAGGAAAATCTCCTTCCAATAATCCCGGTGTGTATAAGTGGTATATCCAACCTGAGAAATGTTACGATTTCAATGACTTTAGTTGTTCCAATTGTAAACGTGTTTGTCCTTTTAATAAACCCAATAATTCGTGGCTCCATCGGTTAACCAGGACAATTGTCAAGGCTCGGATGATACCTCTGGATAAAATTATGGTCACTTTAGATCAGGCCTCAGGCTATGGCCAGCAGATTGAGGATAAAGACTTCTGGCGAATGGATGGTCAAAAAAGTATTACTGCTCGGGAGAAAATGTAACAGAAGTAGTAGGTTAATGTCTGGTTTCCGGATAGAGATTAATGTTGACCAAAGAATTCTTGGAAAGAAAAAATGAGTATTCCCCATCAAAGATATCAGAACAAAAAGAAGAAAGAATTACTCCTCTTTCTGGGAGTGATAATTGCTTTAAGCATCGCTTGGGTGGCCGGCACATTTAGAACCAGAGCAACTCTATCTCCTTTTTTAGGCGCGGCTTTCCCCCAGGCTGGTTTTTTTGAGCCGGGCGAGGAAAATGTCTTTATAGCCTGGCGCGATAAAAATAAGAAGGAGTTGGTGGGCTACGCTGCTCTGGGTGAAGCTCATGGCTATGGAGGCAGGATAAAAGTTTTAATAGCTATAGATCCTCAAGGGGTTATCACCCGGGCAGTGGTAGTTGAACATCGAGAGACAGCTTCCTTTTTTCTAAGAGTCAAGAATAGAGGGTTGATTGACTCTCTTGTGGGGAAATCGGTGGGCGACCCTTTAAGAGCGGGAGAGGATATTGATGTCATCAGTGGGGCGACCATGACCAGTCGGGCTCTTATAGACAGTGTGCGGGGGGCTGCTCGAGAAGTGGCTGGTAGTTATTTGGGGCTTAATCTTCCGCCTGAGCCACGATCGGCGATTAATTTTGGAGGGGCTGAGGTAGCGCTGCTCGTTCTTCTCTTGGTGGGCTTGGTTGGCCGATCGAGGCTTGTTCCTCCGCGCCCCTGGCGGAAAGTGCTTCGTTGGGGTTCCTTACTGACCGGGATGGTGGTTCTCGGCTTTATTTTTAATCGTCCTCTGACACTGGCTCATATAAATAAAGTCATTTTAGGGTATTGGCCGGCCTGGTGGAGTAATCCTTATTTTTATCTGTTGGTTTTGGGAGTGCTGGGCCTTTTTTTCCTCACTGAGAAAAATCCTTATTGCGAATGGTTTTGTCCCTTTGGAGCGGTCCAAGAGACTCTTAGAGTGGTGGGCGGAGGCTCGAAGAGATTACCCTCTTTATGCCATCGCCTTTTGAGGTGGGGACAGCGATTGGCTGTGCTGGTCATCGTCTGTTTAGCTCTTTATTATCGAAATCCCAGCACGGCCAGTTATGAAGTCTTTGGAGCGCTGTTTCATCTGGTGGGGTCGAATTTTCATTTTATTCTCCTCGGAGTGGTGCTGGTGGCTTCTTTATTCCTTCATCGGCCCTGGTGCAATTATCTCTGTCCGGTGCGGCCAGCCACGGAATTTATTCGCCTAGCGAGAAGAAAGGCGAACGCCGGGTTAAGGCTGTTGTTTGGCAAAAGAGCAAAAAAGTGATAGGATAGTCACTCTTTTCAATTATCTTCTTTTGGGAAGGGAGAGGGCATGAAAACACAGGCTAGAGAGATTACTCGGTCTCGTCTCCGCCAACTGGCCCATCTGATGAACAAGCAGAGTACAACTTCCCTTCCGGTGACTAATAAATTGTTGGATTGTTTTGAGGTGGCTATCAGGGAAGAAGAATGTGATTTTTTGTTAAAAACCGCGGGTGAGCCGTTTACCAAGAAAGAAGCTCTGAAATTTACCCCTAAGCGAGGGGCAGAGTTTGAACAATTTTTTGAAGCGATGGCCCGCAAAGGGCTGATTTGGTTGGAGAAGGAGAAGGAGGGGGAAACTTATTTTCGGCTAGCGCCCATTATGGTGGGCTGGTTTGAGGTGTTTCTCTCTGATGGACAGGAGACCGAGGAGAAACGGGAGTTTGCTCGTCGAGTGGATGCATTTTTTCAATCCTTGACAAAGCTGAGGGAAGTTCCTTGGCGCTATCTTTTTAACTTTAGATCCAAGCATTTTGGTCGGCCCACCAAGCGCATTGTTGTCGCCCGGGAAAGTCAGCCAGGGCGACAAACGATTTCGGTGACGTTGGACCAACCCGTAGCTTCAGGTGCTCCGCAGGTATATCCACCCGAAAGTGTCTATGAGCTTCTGGATAAATACCTTCAGGGAAAAGAAATAGCTCTTATTCATTGTTTTTGCCGACAATGGCATAAATTGGTCGGGGAGGAATGCCGTTTTGAACTCCCGGGGGAATCCTGTTTTGCCTTGGGAAAGTTGGGCAAAATGGCTGTGGATTATGGTATCGGCCGCTTTGTTTCACCCAAGGAAGCTTTTTCTCTGATTGAATCATTTCAAAAACGGGGAGTGGTCCATCAGGTCTTCCATGAGCGAGATGATCTTACCAAAGGGGAAATAGGCCTCTGTAATTGCTGTTGGGATTGTTGCGGAGTTGTTGGCTCTTATAGTCGAGGGCTTCTGCCGTTACGCTTCAAATCATACTATCTGGCCTGGGTTAAATATGGCCTTCAGTGTGAGGAGTGTGGAGTATGCGAAAAGTTCTGTCCGGTCCAGGCTATTCAGGTGGTCGGGGGCCATCCCCAGATTGATCCCCGGAAGTGCATTGGATGTGGCCAGTGCGAACTCCATTGTCCTCATGGAGTCATTGCTCTTCACTATCAAGAAAGAGAAGTTTTCCTACCCTTGCTGAGGAAAGAGGAAGTTAGAATAAAAAATTAGTGGACCCTCAATTATGCTCTAGTCGGTGGCCGGACTATTTCTTTTCTTCTTTTTTGATGGGCACCAATCGGCAGAGAGTCATTTCGAGTTTCTGGGGATAAACATCGACGACCAGGTAGTGAAAAGCAGACCCTTTTTCTCCGTAATGCTGATGTAAGGCCGCTCCTCCTCCGCCGGTAATGGTATAGGGAACTCCTTTATAGGTGGCGGTGGAGTAGGCATGAATGTGGCCACAGAAAACGTGGTCGACTTGATATTTACTCATTAATTCAGTAAAAGGACGGGACATCCGGTGAGGCATGGAGTGGTAGGCCCATTTCATGATTTCAGCCGGAGGGCGATGGATGAAGACGAATTTTTTCTTGTTGCGGGCGGTGCGGAGCCATTTTTCCGCCGCCGCTAGTTGTTCCCTCCAAGGCGGGGTGGCTGGGCAAGGATTGTTGTCCAGGATGATGAAGCGGGCATGGTTGTAATCGAAGTAGAAGTAGTGAGAATTGGAGCCGAAGACATAATGGTAAGCTTGGCTGCCTCGGCGACAATCGTGGTTGCCGATAACCGGGATAAGAGGAAAGCGAGCGAATTTATCCAGGGTGGCCAGAAGATAATTATTCATTTCACGGGCGTAGCCGTTATAGGTTAAATCGCCGGTATTGACGGCCAGGGCCGGTTGCCAGCGATTGATACTTTGGAGAATATACTGAAAAACTTTAAGATTGCTCCGAGAATCACCGAAAACGATAAAACGAAAGGCGGAGGGAAGAGAAGGAGAAGGTTGTCCGGCCCGAGTCTTTAAAACCTTTAAAACCCGATTTAAATTATATTTGTTTTTGTAGGGAGCCAGGTTTTGTTCAATTTCGGCCAGGGTGTCCTTTTTATAAGGCAGGGCTGGTTTGAGCATAGCCGAGCGGGAACCACCGGAAAACACAAAGCCATTTTCTCCAAAGGAGAGCACTGTTTCCCCGCGAGGAGAGGCGAAAGACACCAGGTAGCGCCGGCCATGTCTGCCGACGGCCCGCCAGGCTGCCTGGGGGTGGCCGAAGAGATTGAGATGGTGGATTTTTTGTTTTACCGATTGGGGAAGAGTAGAGAGAGGAATTGGTTGGAGATTTCCCTTATAAAAAACTGTGCCAGGGGTCTCTCTTTTTTCATTTATGGAAGAGATAATCCTAATCAGTTCCCCGTTGGGTTGATAGTCAAAGCCGAGATAATCATCTTCGTTGATGAAAAGTTTAAATGACCAGTATTCTTTCTTTTTCTGGGTCCGTTTGCGGAAGATTATTTTCTGGTGATGGGGCAAGAGCCTTTGAACTTGAGCCGCGATGGTCGGCGGAAGTTCGGTCAGGGTAATTTCTTTTTCCCGGGCATAAAAGGCCGGATCGACGTAGTCGTTGCCCGCGGCCGAGAAAACTTCTTTGTATTCAGGAGGCTGACCGAAGGTAACTTCTTGGGGGCGGGGAAGAGTGGTTACGGTGGGAGAGGCGTTTTCTGAGGGAAGACAGGCGATAAAGTTTGAAGCCAGTAAAGAAGAGATGATGAACAGCCAGATTGTTTTATTTAGTTTGAAGCTAGGAAAAAATTTCATTTTTAGCTCCTTTCTTTGGTTGTCGGGTTCCTTCAAGTTTATAAAATCAAATTTCAAAAGGAATTATTATATTTGGTTTTTTTTGATTTGCCTATATTTTCGCCAAATTGGTGGTTCTGTACTTTTATTTTATTGGTTAAATATAAGGGGTTGGACCTCAGGGATTAAAATAAATCTCCAATGGATTTAGTAGTTTTATTTCTTTTCTGAAAATTTTCTTTAGCATCGGTTTTCCCCTTTGTGTTTGATGATTTTTGCAAATGGAAGAGACGGGGAAAAGGCAAAAAATTTTCGGTGTGAAATATGGTATATGAATGAAGATGAATAATGGTTTATTAAAAATAGAAATATTTTATAAATTTAGAAGGTAAGTCTTAAAGGCGATTTTTGGAGCCAAAAATCGCCTTTAAGGGCCTTTTTTGGGCAGTGAAAGAGGGTTAATTAGTTGAAAATAAAGAAGATGCTGCGGCCCGACCCCACGTTTGGCGCACGTTTGGCGAGTCTTGCTGGCCATCGATGTATATAATGGAAATTGTTCTGATGAAAGAGGCTAAGATTTGTAAATGGCTTTCAATCCTAAGAATAAATTACTTAACGCTGCTTTTTAAAAAATAAATTGAATTAAGAGTCAGAAGTTAAATAAGCTACCAAGGAGATCAAAATTGTAATTAACCTGTTTATTTAATATGTAATAAATTTATTCCTAGTTGGTAAAGCAAGCGGAAGCTTTTTGTCTGTTTCCAGATATTGCGGTAAGTATTTTGGCCGGAAACAATATCAAAAAAGGCTTGTTTCAGGCGAGGGTTGTGTTTGGCGCTGGCGATAATTTTATCCAGGAGTTTTAGTTTAAGGCCCAGAAGAACCAGTTCGCGGAAAATAATTCCGTAAGGAATATCAGCCCGCAATTCCTGGCAGTATTCCAGGTATTTAGTGAATGCTTTTCGGGAAATTCCATGTTCCACCATTACCCGGGCGGCGTTTATTCCCGTAATCAGGGCTGAGTTTATGCCTTTGCCTTTAAAAGGACGATTCAAGCCGGCGGCATCGCCAATCATCACATACCGGTCCCCGATGATGCCCCGGCCGGGAGAGGTGGGAAATTTTCCCTTGAAATAATACAATTCAGGAATCAGAGCCAGAGCGGTCGACGGCAGTGTTTTTCTCACCTGAGGAAGATCAAGGAAATTTTCCATTGACTCCGCTTCTATTTTTTTCCCGGCGATGTTCAAGCTCAGGTGGTTTCCTTTGGGAGTAATTGCACCAAACTCAACTCCCTTGGCCGCTGAGAGCAGGAAGGCATGAATATAATTACCGAATTTCTTCATGGCCTCCTCACCGGGATGAATTTTGGTCACCACTGAATAGAGGAAGTGAGGTTGGCGGTATGGGGTTCGCCACTCGAATATCCGGGCCAACCCATCATCCAGGCCGAAAGCCCCCACTACAACATCTGCCCGGATATTATTAACTTCGCTGAAAACCATCACCCGTTCGGAGGAAATTTCAATTTCAGTGACCCGGGCCTGGTAAGTTTCAATCCCCAATTCTTTGACCTGCTGAAAAAGATAATCATCGAATTCAACTCGCCGGCAGGCATAGGAAGGTTGGTGTTCACCGGCCAGGAGAAGTTCACTCATATCAGTATGGATGACATAGCCATCTATTTGCCGTTGGATGAGATGATATGGGAAGGGAAGTCCCAGGTCATCGGCCATTATTTTGTCCAGAGGTGGAGAGAGTACCCCCAGGCATTGATTATAATAACTCTTTTTTTCGAATATTTTTCCTTCATAAAGGACAATCCGGGGAGTAATTCCTCGAGCCTGGGCCAGCTTCTTAAGGGCAATCGCACAGGTAGTGCCAGCCGGCCCACCGCCAATAATAACAACTACGGATCTATTATTAAGGGGCCCCAGAGAAGAAGCGGTTGGAACTTTCATCAGTGTTTCTCCTCATTCAGGTGGTTGGTTATGTGATTGACGATTAATCGTTATTTTAATAAGCCGTCGCCAGAGATATTTGAAACTTTCCTTCATGATGAAAAATTGAAGTTTTAAATCTAATAAATTTTTGAAAATTTGACGATAGGGAATGTTTCCGGTGAACATATTCCAGAGAATTGACCGCAGACGATGAGTTTGGATAGAGTTTTTTCTAGGACGACCCGAGGCGAGATCGAAATGAATATCAGTTAATATTGGAACCGAGCAGACTAGATTGTTGAGATGAAACAGCCACCGACCATACAGATTATCGCGGCCAATTATTTTTCTGGCTAGACGATGATAATTCTCTCGCCAATCCGCCTGGCTTATTCCTTTAAAAACAGCTGTCCAGGCCGCCAGTTGGGCGGTTACCAGGGCTGATTCCAGACCATTTTTGTACTGGCGCGAGAAACTGGCATCACCAATAATAACCAGACGGTGGTAATAGGGATGGCGAGCTGAAGAGATGGTTATTCGGGGGAAGCAGCGGCAGTTGGGCGTTTTTATCCAGGCAAGAAGTTCTGGCTCAATTTCTTCGGTTTGCAGAAAGAGTTCCAGGTCGTTAGCCTCCAGATTGTGTCGGCCGATTAGAGTCAGAGCCAGATAATCTCCTTTGGGAATAAAAGTTGCATATTTAAAAGGACGGGTGTGGAGCATATAAACATGAATGAAGTTGCCTAGCAGTTTATTAATGGCTCTTTTCCCTAGTTTGAATTCCGCCTGACAGGTGACTAGGGTGCGAGGTGGGCGATAGCCGAAATTGAGTTGTTTAAGTCGATTTAAAAGTGAACTATTAACCCCAAAAGCGCCGACCACCAGGTCAGCTTCCATAGTCCTGGGTGAAGAAGCGGAGCCATAATGGACCAGAATGGGGTGATGAGAATATTGAGGAAGTGTCAGTCCGGTTACTGAAGTTGCTTGCCAATCCGCTCCCATGTCCTGAGCCCAGGTCAAGAGGAAATCATCGAAACTGATTACTTCAGGGAAGCGAGAGAAACGAGGCCCACAGCCCCGGTAAACCGTGGCTATGCAGTTAATCTGGTTCTCGGCACAGGTAAGATGAAGGGGAGGAGCCTTTTTTTTAAGATGTAAACAATATCCGTCCAACCGGTTGATAATCCGCTTCTCAGGAAGATAAATACCTTCTTTTTTCAGTTTCTCATTAAGACTTTCCGCGATAATTCCGGCGCAGAGGTTGCATCCGGGAGGACCTTTTTTAAGAAAATCTTTATGGTCAAAGATTGTGACTTTCAGGGAAAGATGCTGTTGGCGGGCATATTTAAGGAGAAAATGGGCAAAGAGAGATCCAGCCGGCCCTCCTCCGATGATAACCACTGAAGAACCCTGCCGAAGGCTTATTTCCCCACCCACGCCCTTATCATAGAATATTTAAAATATAAAATCTATAGTTACTATATAATTATATAATTGGCCTTCCGATGGCCTCAGAATTCCCTCAGGAGGGAGATTTTTTATTCACACAGAGTATGTGGAGATTTTGAGTCTGGTGAGGAACTAATTTATCGGAGGCCCAGGCTTTTCTTAAAAGAACTTCTTCCCGATTTAGTTAGCAAATAGCCAGCCTTATGCTTCTAAGTATTAGCCAGAATGATGACAGACTCTCTGATGTGAGTAGCAATAAACAGTGATGGGTCTCGAGTTTTGGTCTCTTTTCAGTCAGTGAAAAGAGACAGCAAAACTCCTTCATCCAAATTAACAGTTAGGCTCGCTATCCGTTTGGTCATTATCCTAGCAGGCCTATAATTTTTATCTGTTACGGGCACCAGCCCAGCGCATGCCGAATAATATCAGGCCTAATGTCTCTAAACACTGGTCAGAATGACTATTCATTCTCTGTTGCCAAAAACATCTAATACTCGTCAGGTCGGGAGCTTGGGTCTCTTTTTGGTAAACAAAAAGAGACAGCCAAGCTTTATTATCCAAGTTCATATTTAAGCGCCTTTCGTTAGTCGTCATTCTGACAGGCTCCAAATTTTCATCGGTTAAGGGTGGGCAACTGTCTATGTTGAATTAGTTAGGACCTGATGGCCGGAAAAGTGAGACTTATGGATTATGCAAATAATTTTAAATTGGACCATAAAAGTTTTATAATAGCTCATTACTTTTGAAGAAATATCAACCCAGAGAGAGAAATAATAATTTTGGAAAAGAGATGTGATTCATCATGGAAGAGAAAGACGTAAGCCTCCCCGAAGGAATTCTTCGTCCGACTCCAGGAGTGCAGACGCTTCTGGGGAAGCCCCGCCAGGCGATTATTAAATTATCCGGACCGATGATTGTGGCCATGTCGGTGCAGACACTTTATAACTTTGTGGATGCTTTCTGGGTTTCGGGGTTGGGACCGGATGCCCTTTCGGCGGTGGGCTTCTTTTTCCCTTTTTTCTTCATGTTGATGGCTCTGGCCACAGGACTTGGAGTTGGGGGTAGTGCCGCGGTTTCTCGAAGGATAGGAGCCCGGGATAAGGCCGGCGCTGACAGCGTTGCCAGCCACACCATCGTTATGATGTTTATTTTAACAGTCCTAATCATGATTCCATTTTTTTGGTTGATTCCTCATATTTTCAGCTTTATGGGAGCGGGGGCGATTACACCTACCGCCACTCATTATGCTCGGATCTTGTTTGCTTTCACCCTGGTTATCTTTTTTGCCAATATCGCCAGTGCTCTTTTAAGAGGAGAGGGCGATGTGAAGCGGGCCATGTACGCCATGATGTTGGGAGCCGGCCTTAATATTGTTCTCGATCCCATCTTTATTTTTGCCCTTAAATTGGGAGTCGCGGGTGCAGCCTGGGCGACAGCTTTATCTCTTTTGGTCTCAGCTTGGTTTCTTTTTAACTGGTTGATTCTCAAAAAGGACTCTTATGTTCAGATAAGATTACGAGCTTTTCGGTTTAAAAAAAGGGTAGTTTATGACATTCTTCGGGTAGGTCTGCCCACATCGATTCAGCAATTATCCATGGCCTTGGCTGTTTTTCTCTTTAATCTTATTGTTGTCAAAGTAGGCGGTACAGATGGAGTAGCCGTCTTGACTACAGGCTGGCGGGTGACTATGTTTGCCATTTTACCCTTAATCGGCATGGCCATGGGAGTGACGGCCGTCACGGGGGCTGCTTACGGCGGCCGGGACTACCGGAAACTTAATGAAGCTTATCTTTACGCTATTAAAATCGGCGTTTTAGTGGAAGTGATTATAGCCGGATTAACCTTTTTTCTGGCCCCTTATATTGCCGCTCTTTTTACTTTAACCCCCGAAGGGTTGAGAATTCGTTCTGATTTGGTTGTCTTTCTGCAAACCATGTGCCTTTATTATCCGACCACCTCCCTGGGCATGCTTTCTTCAGCTATGTTTCAGGGCACAGGCAAAGGCCTTTATTCATTAACTGTGACCATTATCCGGACAATTATTCTAGCGGCGCCGATAGCCTATTTCTTGGCTGTCCTGGTGATGAAAAATCTGGTGGGAGTCTGGTGGGGTGTTGTTATCGGAAATATCCTCGGGTCTTTGATTGCCTTTTTATGGGGACGACATTTTGTCCATTCTCTTTTCCGAAAAGCCGGGGTTGGAGATAAAGCTTAAGGGAAAGAATAAGGTTAGACTTCTTGGGCCAGGATTTTTTCTAATTGGCGGATTAGTTCGCGGCTGCTTCGATCAGGTCCGACTAATTTAATCTCCCGCAAAGATTTGACACCAAGCCCTAGTTCAGCGGCTCGTTGAATTTGCTCATGGTCAAAAATTTTAGTCTCCATAATCTTTTTGTTGGACCCGAGTAGTTTTAGCATGGCCAGCCCGATAGCATCAACAGCGATAGGGTCATAACCGGCAATTACAACTTCAGCTTGGACCCTTTCACCTCGGGCAGGACCTCCGTCAATAAAATCTTTTGCTCCATCCAAAATAATTATTTCAGGTGGATAATAAGCGTCATTGGTTTCAGCAATCATTTTGCTCGTAAAAGTTGATGAATGAAGCTGATGTATTTTTTTAGGTCGTGGAGAAGATTACTCCTGACCATCCAAGGGGCCGACGACTTCCTCAACGGCCTTCAGAATTTCGCCGGATTGGACCAGTTTTTTCATGGTATTATGATCCCGATGGAGGGGCCGGTCTTCGTCGAGAAAAGCCACGTGTCGACGGATAACTTGATGGGCGGTGGTCACTCCTTGCCCATGGGTGAAATCGCGGAAGTCAAGTGCCTGGGCAGCGCCCATAAACTCAATTCCCAGCACACCGTAAGCATTATCCAGAATCTGCTGATTTTTAAGAGCGGTGTTCATGCCCATCGAGACGAAATCTTCCTGGTCAGCCGCTGCCGGAATGGACTGGATGGAAGCCGGCATGGAGAGGATCCGTTGTTCAACGATCAACATATCGGCGGTGTATTGGCTGAGCATCATCCCTGAGAACATGCCTGCTCCTTTGATCAAAAAGGGAGGCAGACCGGCGCTGAGGGCCGGATTGGTCAGCCGGTTTAAGCGGCGTTCGGAAAGCACACAGACCATGGTCACAGCTGCTCCGACCATGTCCATAGGTAAGGAGATAGGTGTCCCCTGGAAATTGGCGCCGGTGAGGGTGAGCTTGTGTTCCGGGAAGAAGATCGGGTTGTCAGCCACGGCGTTTAGTTCGATTTCCACCTGTTTCCAGGCCCAACTGAGGGCATCCAGAGCGGCGCCGATGACCTGAGGAGAGGAACGCATGGAGTAAGCATCCTGGACCCGGACTTTAAATTTCCCGGTGAGGAGATCGCTTCCGGCCAAGCATTTTTGCAGGTTTCGCGCACAGCGGACAGCTCCAGGAAAACCACGGGCTTCATGGAGGCGGACATCATAGGGTTTCATATTGGCCAGCAGGGCTTCCAACGACATGGCGCAGGCAATCTGGGCCTGGCGGAGCCAGCGTTCTATATCATAGAGCTGGAGAGCGCTCATCCCGGTAATCAAATTGGAGCCGTTGATCGCCGCCAGCCCATCTCTGGCTTTGAGACCGGGAATAGGGATGCCCGCCCGTTCCATGGCCACTTTTCCCGGGAGTCTTTCACCCTGGTAGAAGGCTTCTCCTTCTCCGAGGAGAAGGAGAGCAATCTGGGACATGGGGGCTAGATCACCGCAAGCGCCGACAGAACCTTTGCGGCAGACAACCGGGGTTACTCCTTTATTAAGCATTTCGACCAGAGTCAGAGTGATCTCGGGACGACAGCCGGATTTGCCTCGGGCATGGACATTAATGCGGCTGGCCATGGCCGCCCGCACCTGCTCGATGGGTACCGGCTCGCCGATGCCGGCGGCATGATTATAAATAAGATAACGTTGGAATTGTTCTATTTGTTCGTCAGAGAGAACAACTTCTGAAAATTCGCCGATACCGGTATTCACCCCGTACATTATTTCCCGGGCTTTGATTTTTTCCTCTAACATGGCCCGGCATTGCTTGATCCGTTCCAGAGCCTCGGGGGCTAACTCGACCTTTTCATTGAAACGGGCGATGCGGACAAGCTTGTCAATGGTTAAATTAGAACCATCAAGAATAATAGCCATTTTTTACCTCTGAATATAAATTTATTACCTTTAATTCTGTCATTTTTGGACTGCAATGACAATCATTAAATTATCATCCTCGGTCAGGATTTCAGAGCCCAGATGGCTTTTTCTATGGCGAATATTATTTCTTTAAGAAACCAGCCGGACTGGGTTAAAATAATTGAAATGATTTTGAGCTTGGATTAAGGATGAAGAGGTGGCCATGAGCAGAATAAACAGGACTAATCTTTTTATTATCATGCTTCTGAGTCTGGGTTTATTTTTTTGGTTGATGAAAGCTGGGCTCGGAGCGGGTCAGGAAGCTCTTGATAATCCACTTTATCGTTCCTGGTTGACCCACCGGAGTTTGAAACAGACGACTCCTTTTCGCCTGGAGTGGGTTCTGCTGGGACCGGTGATGAATTCAGCCCGGGTGGAGGCTGTCCAAGCTCACCCCGACCGGCCAGGCACAATCTATGTGGCTTTCGGCTCGGGTAATCTGTGGAAAACCACTGATAATGGCCTGACCTGGAAACCAATTTTTGAAGACCAACCAGTGCTGGGTATCGGAGATATCGCCTTGGCTCCTTCCAACCCCGATATTATCTGGCTGGGAAGCGGTGAGAGTCTGAAAAAAGCCCGTAATTTCACCATGCCGGGGATGGGGGTTTTCCGCTCAGTGGATGGAGGAGAAAAGTGGCAGTATCTGGGATTGCCGGATTCCTATCATATTGGGGAAATCGCTGTCCATCCCCACAATCCGGATGTTGCTTTTGTGGCTGTGCTGGGCCATTTCTGGACGCCCAATCCCCATCGCGGTCTTTACCGGACGGTGGATGGCGGCCGAACCTGGGAACATGTTCTTTATGTCGATGAGCATACCGGAGCCAATGACGTGGTTATTGCCCCCTCCAACCCCGAGATAATCTATACCTCGGTGTGGGAAAATTATCCCGGCATCGCTGGACCTCGGAGCGGGGTTTATAAAAGCTCAGACGGGGGGAAGACCTGGGTCCGTCTTCACGGCGGACTACCGGAAGGCCCCCGCACTGGGCGCATCGGGTTGGCGGTCTCCTGGAGTAATCCGGACAAAGTTTATGCTCTGGTCGACAATCTCAATCGACCTAAAAATTTAGCGGCTGAAGTTTACCGCAGTGATGACGGCGGCCAGACCTGGCGGCGGACCCACCAGGATGACCTTTATATTTTCCCCGGAATTGGCTGGTATTTCGCTGATATTTACGTCAATCCTCAAAATGATGATGAAATATTCGCCCTGGGTGTTCGGGTGGCCCATAGCCGGGATGGTGGCCGAACTTTTTCTTTACTCAGCGGCCACGTCTTTCATCTTTTTCCCAATCCAGCCGAATGCCTGCATCTGGATCATTGTGAGCTATGGATTGATTGGCGGAATCCGCGGCATCTTCTTTTGGGTAATGATGGCGGGTTGTACGTCAGCTGGAATAAAGGACAATCCTGGCTCCATATCAACAACATCCCGGCTGGCGAATTTTATGATATTTCGGTAGATAATCAACAGCCCTATCATGTCTATGGAGGAACTCAAGACGATGCCGCAGTTTTTGGTCCAGCCCGGGAGTGGAAGCCCCGATTTCCTGACGGGTGGCAATATCTCTGGCTTGACGCCTGGGCGGGCGGGGATGGCTGTTTCACCGTAGTCGATCCGGAAGACCCAAACACAGTCTATTTTTCCAGTCAGCATGGAGGAGTGCGACGCAAGGATAGGCAAACCGGTCACTCCGTCTCTATTCGACCTCGTTTACCGGCCCGTAAGAAAGGCGTATTGCGTTTTGTCTTTGTGGCTCCTTACATTATTTCGCCCCATAATCATTTGACTCTTTATCTGGGAGGTAATTACGTCTTCCAGAGTCTTAACCGGGGGGATAAATGGCGGGTGATCAGCCCGGATTTGTCCCAATCACGTCTCCCAGAGAGGGTTTCCACAGCCATCAGCGCTCTGGCTGAGTCACCTTTAAGGCCAGGCTTGATTTATGCAGGTACAGATCGGGGAGCTTTATGGGTGACCAAGAATGGGGGTGACACCTGGGAGGAGTGCTCAGCCAGCTGGCCCCCGCGTTATTTACGGAGTATCTGTCCTTCCCGGTTTAAAGAGTCTCGGGTGTATGTCGTGGCCACAGGGATTAATGATGATGATTTTCAGGCATATCTTTTTGTCTCGGAAGATTATGGTCGAACCTGGCGGTCGCTGCGCAGTAATCTTCCCAATCAGGTGGCTTATGTTATCCTGGAAGACCCCACCAACGAAAATATTCTTTATGCGGGTATGTATCGTGGAGTTTATATATCCCTTGATCGCGGCCGGAGTTGGTCCTATTTAGGGAAAGCCATGCCGGATGCCTGTATCTCTGACCTAGTGATTCAGGAGAGGGAGATGGATCTGGTAGCCGCCACCCACGGTCGGGGAATATATAAGCTCGACCTCCGCCCGATTCAGTTGGCTGTTCGGGAAATGGCTGGAAAAGCGGTCCTGAGAGGGAAAAAGATATTTCCACTTCCTCCGGGAAGGCTGCCCAGATTCGGCGATACCCACCGAGAACCTATTTATAAGACTCTGGAAAAAGTAGCTTTCACTTTTCTCTGGGATAAGGCAGAGAAGGTGGTCCTTGAAATCAGGAACGAGAAGGGACAGCTCGTCTGGTCTCGGGAGTATCAGACAGCTCCCGGATTTAATCAGTTCCGCTGGAATCTGGTGGTTAAACGAGTGGCCAGTAAATTACCCTATTTTATTCACTATGATCAATTTATTTCTCCAGGGAGATACAAAGTTATCCTCAAGGGAAGTGAAGCTCAGCTGGAAACCGACTGGGAAGTAAGACCGAGCAATGCCTTTCCTCGTTATCCTCGAGATAGATAGATAGATAGATAGATAGATAGATAGATAGTTAGTTAGTTAGTTAGTTAGTTAGTTTGTTTGTTTGTTTGTTTGTTTGTTGGATGGATAAAGGGAGATCTTCCTTCGGCTATATTAAGTGAGGGGCGTCACTCCTGTGACAGCCTGCCAGCAAGCCGGTTGTAGTTCTTAATTGAGTAGACTTCCTTTTGAGGAGACTTTGGTTTATGAAGATAGGCATATAGATTCTTAATTTAGTCAAGGGCCCATCTTATTTAATCCTAGGCTGTTCATATAAACCAACTCATCGCCCTCTACATTATCTGCTCTTCCCACCTTTCAAGACATTTCATCACAAATCTTATCTTCAATCATCATCATCATCATCATCATCATCATCTTCTTCTTCTTCTTCTTCTTCTCCTCCTCCTCCTCCTCCTCCCCCCCCCTCCCCTTCATCCTCTGATTTATTATTTTATTTAAATTAAGAATTAGTTCTCCGGTTTTCCGAGATCGAGATAAGGAAATCCGAAATAAGGAGATAGAGAAAAAGAAGGGGGAAGAGAAAAAAGATGGGCAGAAAAGATAAAAAAGGATAAGAAAAATAGTTTCAGGCCACATCTAGATTCCTCTCCGGGGATGGAGCAAGGCAGATAATCGTAAATTCACTGCTAAGTAAAAGGTAAGCCAAGCAAACTTTTTTCTTCTACGGGTAATAAATTTTTTTAAGGCTGCCTTTGATTAACCGTGAAGAGGGGTTTTTCCAGGGGGAGAAAAATGCTTTGTCTGGCCTGAAGGCCAAGGGAGAGACCTCGGGCCACCATAAAAAGGAAAAGGGCTAGCCAGAGACCATGGTTCCCCAGGGGGCCAACGGAGAGATAATAAGTTGGTAAGAAAACCAACAGAGTGGCCACCAGCATCCAGTTGCGCATGGCTTTGGTGGCTGTGGCCCCGATATAGACCCCGTCCCAGAGGTAAGCCACAGAGCCGGCCAGCGGCAGGAGAATCATCCACCAGAGAAAAGGAAGGGCGGTTTGAATAATGGCTGCCTGATTAGTGAAGAGATGAAGAAGAGGACGGCCGAAAAGCCCATAAAGGAGCGCAAAGAAAGCCCCCCAGCCCCAACCCCAAATGAACAGCCACCGCACCGCCAGACGAAGCAGCCGGGGTTGACGGGCGCCGAAAAAACGTCCGACCAGGCTTTCCGCAGCAAAAGCAAAACCGTCCACTGCGTAGGACATTAGAGAAATATACTGAAGGAGAATCTGATTGGCGGCCAAGATAAGGGAGCTTAGACTGGCTGAGGCGGCCGTGAAAAAGGCGAAAGTGAAAACCAGACAGATTGTCCGCAGAAAAATGTCGAGGTTAACCGAAAAGAATCTTTTTAAAGCCTGAAGGTGGAGAACGGACTGGAAACGAAGAGAATGGCCATAGCTCCGATAACGTCGCCAGAATAACCAGCCGGCCAGAGCCACACCCAGGTATTGAGCACAGACCGTTCCCAAAGCTACTCCATTAGCTTTCATTTCCAGGGCGTAGACAAAGAAGATGTTGAAGAAAATGTTGATAATATTAACTAAAACCGTCAGCCACATGGGATAGCGGGCATTCTGCATACCCAGAAACCAGCCCTGGATAACATAAAGGGCCAACGTGGCTGGAGCTGCATAGATCCGGATGAGAAAGTATCCTTGCGCCAATTCTTCCACCCGGGCTTCGCCGTGAATAAGCCCAAAGCCGATAAAGACGATGATTTTCTGCAAGGCGATAAGCAAAACACCTAGGCTTAAGGCCAGCAGCATGCCCCGTCCCAGGATGGCTGAACATTCTGCTCTATCCTGGCGGCCGAAAGCCTGGGCGGTCAAACCGGTAGTGCCCATTCGCAGAAAACCGAATCCCCAATAGATGAAATTAAAAATAATACTGCCTAAGGCGACAGCGCCGATATAAACTTCTGATTCCAGCCGGCCCATCAAGGCCGTGTCCACTATCCCCAGAAGGGGGATGGAGATATTACTGATAATATTAGGGATAGCCAGCCGGAGGATTTCTCGATTGAGCCAAGTGCGGGAGGCGTTATCCTCAAGGGTAGATGACTGCATCGGCCTTGATACTCATTTCGTTGAATTACCAGCGTTTATAGCATATTAGTTGAGAGTTATCAATTGTCAGCGGCCAAGGAGATAGGGGACTGGATTAGAGGATGGTCAGATTCAGTAGAATTTTTTCTACTTTCAGTTTTCTAGACTAATGCCTCGGATTTTGGTGAAGCGGGGGCTTTTATTTGGTCTACTGTAGTCTGGAAAACAGGAAAGATTAAAGATAGTATCCAAAGCTTTTATTTGATACGATTAAACAGATTATCGGTTATAATTTTTTGATGGAGGAAGGGATGCGGCGAAAAAAAGACCTGAGCTGGTTGGGTTTCTGCCTGGTATTTTTCATGATATTGAATCAACCTGACTGGGGCAAAAATCCTCCTCAGACTTCGGTTTATCTAGAGAATTTAACCTGGCTGGAGGCCGAGAAAGTGCTGGCCGAATACGAAGTGGTCATGGTGGCTCTGGGGGCCAGATGTAAGGAGCATGGGCCTCATCTGCTGCTAAAGAATGATTATGTCATGGCCGAGTATTTAAAAGAGAAGGTGGCCGCCCGGGTGCCGGTGGTGGTTCTGCCTACTCTCGAGTATGGCTATTATCCGGCTTTTCTGGAATATCCCGGCTCTATTTCTCTGAGAGAGGAAACCTTTAAAAATGTAGTGGTGGATATTTGTCGGTCCCTGGCTGGATATGGGTCCCGGAAATTTTATGTGCTCAACACCGGTGTATCCACTATGAGGCCTTTGAAGAAAGCGGCGGATGAACTGGCGGAAGTCGGGATCATCCTGAAGTATCTAGATATTCTGGCGGTTGATAAAAAGTTACCGCAAGGTCTTTTGAAACAGGAGGGAGGAACACATGCTGATGAAGGGGAGACTTCAATGATGCTTTATATTGCTCCGGAAACGGTGGATATGAGTAAAGCTGTCAAGGACTATGATCCTCGTCCCGGACGCCGAGGACTCACCCGCAATCCTCAGGGTAAGGGGCATTATAGTCCGACCGGTATTTGGGGAGATCCCACTCTAGCCACCCGGGAGAAGGGGAAAATTATTGTCGAGGCGACCATCGACCAGGCTGTCGAGGAAATAAAGGAGCTGATTTCTCTGAAACTGGAAAAAAAGAATCCGAATAATCCTGGAGATAATTAATCGCTCCGTTTGTCAGGCCTGATTTTAGTTTCATCCTATAGGGGGAGGACGGCGGTTGGTTTTCTGAAATATAGACAATTAACTTCTAATGAGCGTGGAGCTGGTGGGTCTTTTTCTGGGAGAGGAAAAAGACCCACCAGCTCCTTTAATCCAGATAATCAATCAGATTCTCTTGCTAATTCTGGTCAACCTATTTAACTGAGTATAAAGGCAGTTATTGGCAGATTGATTTATAAATGATTTTTGGAATTGAGCGGTAAAGGGGCTGAGGGGTTAGAGATAAAGGAGAGCCAGGAGTTCAGCCACCAGCGCGGGTTTGTCTTTTCCCTCGATTTCAACTGTATTTTCAATAGTTAAGAGTGCTTTCCGTAATCCCTTTTTTTCAATGGATTTTAACACGGCTTGATTGCGGATGCGGTCGCCTGGACGGACGGGATGGAGGAAGCGGACCCGGTTCAGTCCATAATTAACCGCAAAGCGAAATTTGGCCTGGAAAATTTCACATTGAGACAGAAAATAAGAGAGAAGGGAGAGGAGGAGAAATCCATGAGCCACGGTTGATTTCAAAGGACTTCGGGCGGCTTTGGCCGGATCGATGTGAATCCACTGACGGTCCTCTGTGGCTTCAGCAAAAATATTTATCCTTTCCTGAGTCATTTCCAGCCAGGAAGAAAGTCCGATCGCCTGGCCTTCAAGTTTCTTCAGGGTTTTGAAAGAGAGTTTTGACATACTCACCAACCTTAAAGGATTGATATCATAAATCTAAATTTTGTTTATTCTTTTTTGCAGGTCAAGTTAATTTTTTCATTTTATTCCCTCTTTCTGGGAGCTACCGGAGCTTGTTAAGATAAGTTTTCCTAGGTTAGCTGGGTTAATTGCCACTGGTGCGGACATCCATTTTCTTCCTGGTGGAAAAAGAAAAAATAATTAAAGCTATCCAGATGAGGATGAAACTTATCAGATGAAGTAAGGTGAATGATTCTTGAAAAACAACCGCTCCCAGGAAAAGCTGGAGAGAAGGCGAGATGTATTGCAGGAAGCCGATGGTACTTAAAGGAACCCGCCGCACACCCTTGGTGAACCAGAGTAAAGGTGCTGCGGTGACCAATCCCGAGCCCAGAAGAAGAGTTATAGTCAAGGGAGAATAAGTTGGAATTTTTTCCGAAGAAAGATGAATGGCTAATAAAAAGCCGACCGCCAAAGGTGTTAGGAGTCCTGTTTCCGTAGCCAAGCCGATGACTGAGCCCACTGGCGAAATTTTGCGAAGTAGTCCGTAGAAACCAAAGGTCAAAGCCAGTGCCAAAGCGATCCAGGGAAAGCGGCCATAACCACCGGTTAGCAGAACGACCCCGGTTAGGGCGAAGCCAAAGGCGATTTTCTGGCCGGTGTGCAGGCGTTCCCCCAGAAAAATGACTCCAAGCAGCACACTGATCAGGGGATTAATATAGTAGCCGAAGCTGGCTTCAATGACATGGCCGGAGTTAATCGCCCAGATGTAAATGAACCAGTTGCTGCCGATAATCATGGCTGTGAGAAGGGTGGACCGGCGGCTGGTTGGTTGGCGGAAAGTTCTCTGCCATTCCCGGCCGGCTTTTTTCAACCCTAAAAAAAGGCCGAGATAGACAAAGGACCAGATAATCCGGTGGGCCAAAATCTGGCTGGCTGGAATGGCCTGGAGGGCTTTCCAATAAAGAGGCAGCACTCCCCAGCTGGTGTAAGCCAGGAGGGCGTAGATAATCCCTGTTTTTTCCCGGGTTGATGACCACATTAAAAAAATGCTACTCCAGCGGTTATTGCGGTTAAAGAAGCTTAAATTACTTACTTCTTTTCCAAATGGCAAGAAGAAAATAGTATGTCGGGTTGGAGGAGTGAGTTGTTTTGTTTTTGACTTGTCTTTTCTCTTTTAAGCTGCTAAAAATACAAGCATAACAATCGAGATTAGAGAGAAGGAGACAACCTTGAGTGCAAAATTAATAAAAGGCAAAGAAATCAGAGAAGAAATTCTGGCTGAGATTAAAGAAGAAGTAGAAGTTATCAAGGAAAAGTACGGAGTGGTGCCCGGGCTAGTAACTATTTTAGTCGGAGAAGACCCCGCTTCGGTCTCTTATGTGACGGCCAAGGTAAAAACCGCTCTCAGCTTGGGATTCAAAGAAATTCAGGAGAATCTGCCGGTCGATATCAGTGAAGAAGAATTGCTGGCTTTAGTAGAGAAATACAATCAGGATGAGAGTATTCATGGAATTCTGGTGCAGCTTCCTTTACCAGCTCAGATTAATGAAAAGAAAGTAATCAACGCTATTGACCCGGATAAAGATGTCGATGGATTTCATCCGGTTAATATGGGGCGACTCCTCATCGGCGGCAGCGAAGTCAAATTTCCGCCGTGTACCCCGGCCGGAATTGTCGAGATGCTCCGCCGGGCAGGCGTCTCCACAGAGGGAGCGGAGGTGGTGGTTGTCGGGCGTTCGAATATCGTCGGTAAACCGGTGGCTGTCATGCTCATGCAAAAAAACCCCCAGGCCAATGCTACAGTGACTGTGGCCCATACCCGGACCCGAGACTTAGCAGCTCATTGCCGTCGGGCTGATATCCTGATTGTGGCCGCGGGTGTTCCCGGGCTGGTTAAACCGGAGTGGATCAAGCCCGGCGCTTGCGTCATTGATGTGGGAGTGAATCGCGTCGGCTGGAAAATCAGCAAAAAAACCGGCCGGAAAATAGCCGTCCTCAAGGGCGATGTTGATTTCGAAGCGGCCAAAGAAATAGCCGGTTGGATAACCCCTGTACCGGGAGGCGTAGGTCCGATGACCATCGCCATGTTGATGCGCAATACTTTAAATTCTTTAAAGTACAAGCTGGGCTTAGCTTAAGCTCCAGGGGTTAAAAAAAATAGATAAAAAATTTATTTGGAAACAATACGATGGACAGGTTCCCAGTGATCCTGGACCCAACGAAGCACATTTTTGGCGGCTGCCTCAGTTAATTCATTCAGGGTAGGTAGGTGAGAGTTGCTCAGACTGAGGTTATTATATTTGTGGAGGAATAAGGATTCAGGAATGACATCCATAATTTTTAAGTTAGAGTCAAAAACAAATAAAAAACCAAGAGAAGTCACATGAGGAAGTTCATTCCAGGGATAAAAGTAAACACTCAGCCGATTTTCACTGAAAGACTCGATATTAGCGAAAGCATAAGTTTGGATTAATTTTTTGAAATAGGGCGGCTTGCGGAAGCGAAGACAGGCTTGGGGCTCGCCCAGGGGAGTATTATCGGCGATATATCTTTTCAGAAAATCAGCTCTATATTTATATTCGGGTTCAATCCGGTTGGGTGGAGTTATTCCGGAGTAGCCGACCAAAGGAAGAACAACCAGGACTCCCTCTCCATTGAGAAGATTATGGGTACCACTGAAAAGAATCTCTTTTTCCCCGTCACTATCCAGGTCGCAGACTATAATCCGGGAAAGATGACCAGGATTGATGAATTCATTGATGATTTGGCCTTTGGGAGTGAGGGTCATAATTATGGAAACGAAGCGGACATTGTGACGCCAGGCAGTGACAATCACCCAGGAATCGTCTTGACGTCGGCAAAAAATATTTCTTATCGGGATGAAATCCTTGATGAAGCGGAGTCCCTGGAAGCTGATATTGACCTTGATGGTTTTTGACCAGATTGCTTTTCCATTGTGATCAAAAAGAGTTAGAGTATATTGGTTGTTTTCCGGATGATAGGGAGAGGCGATGACTTCATTCAGGCCGTCGCCGTCAATATCGGCCAGAGAAATTCTGTGGTTAAGATCCCAAGTTTCTTTGATGATCAGTTCATGCCAGGCCTGGAGACTCCAGAGAGTTTCCCCCCGGTAATTTTTGAGTTTAACCATCTTGCCGAAAATTTCATAAGTCACCGGATTAGCTGAGGTGGAGTTGTGAGATGTAATCAAATAAATAAAGAGGGGAATAAGTGTCAGAAGTAGAAAAATCACTATTACCACCGGGCGCTGTCGGATTTGGGAAAATATTTTTTTTGATTTTTCTTTGGCCCGGCGGGATAAATCAGTTTTCTTCAGCCATTCTTCAAGTTCATCCACCTCGACAAAAACACTGCGGCCTTTGCTGCCGCCTACCCGGTGGAGGGGAAAACCCAGTTCCTTTTCCCAGCGGTAAATGTTGCGCGGACTGGTGTTGAGGTATTCAGCGATGGCCTTTAAACCGATGATTCGTTTCGGCCGATTATTGTCAGGATCCATGAGCTATCAATTTTCTATTATATAAGAAAAAATAATAATCTTTAAGAAAAAATATTAATATTAACGACAAGAAAAATAAAGTTAACAATTCTTTTATGGACTATTGGGGAAGCGGGAGAAAATAATTGTCAGGCCAGCGCTGGGTGAGGTAGCTTCCGCTGAGAGATCTGGCTGAACTAAACAATTTGTTGGCAAAGCGAACTGATTTGTTTCTTTGGAGTAAAGGAGAGTCAGCTCAGAAATGAGTGCCGAGTGGTCTGAAGGGTATGAACCATAATTTTAATAAGCCCCGATAGAAAGGTCATTTTCAATAAAGTGCCAAACACCTTCCTGTATCTGGTATTTCTGCTGTCTGACACTTTTGTCAATATGATCTCTACGGCTTTCTCATTAAACGAGGGCCTCGTTTAATGTTAAATCGGTCTATCCATTTTTGCGATGCTCCGCAAAGAATAATCAGGAATTTAATTTAAGTTTAAAATTTTATATTTAACTATATAGATACTGCCGCTAGGATCGGTCTTGGTGGCGTAAAGAATATCTTTCTCCAGCCACTCGGGATGAATTCCGGACGGCAGGTAAAAACAGTCAAGGTAGTGTCCCTCAAAATCAAAGACATCGTAAAGGCAGCCCTTGTTTTTGTCCACTGTAGAAGTTTTTACCCAGAGTTTGTCGGGCAGGGCCATAATTGTTTGAATATCGTCTTTGTATTTTCTCTGAGGAGCTTTATGTTTTTTAATGAATTCTTTCTCTAGAGGTGAGAGTTTATATTTGACGCGCTGATAAGGACGGTTGAAGATGAGTTTAACCTGCCGGCGGTCAAGGTTAACGACCGAGATGCGATATTCCTGAGTGGAGTTGATAAATAACAATCGGCCGTCAGGAGATAATTCCAGGGTCGTCGGATCCCAGCTCATAGCTCCGCCACCGGCAATGAGGAAAAGTTTATAGGTAAAGGAGAATATTTCGCGGAGGTTTTTAGTTTCAAGCGAAAAAAGACAGATTTTTCTGATAATTTTATGGAGACGGGATTTTCTTTCCTCTAAGGGAGGCCATTCCTCAAGAGCGAAAAGAGGCTGATTATCCTTGAGCCCACAGAAAAAAGTAATAGAGGGGAGGGACTTTATTTCTTTTAATAGAGTGCCTTCCAAGTCGATAATAAGGAGTTTCCGCTGGCGATAGTCTAAGACCCAAATTTTGTTACCTTGTAAATGAAGGTGAATATATTTACTGATTTCTCCCGGGCCTTGGCCTTGGGAGAGGAGTGATCCCAGAAAACGTCCTTCGGGCGAAAATTTAAAAAGGGCGCCCTCATCGGTCTTAAAAATAGAGCCATCTGGGGCGACGGCCACCCGGCCGGGGAAAGAGAAAAAGAATTGGCGCTGGCCTTCGTCGGTGATCGAGAGAAGTTCGACCAGTTGCAGCTGACGGCCGGCTCGCTCGCCGCTCTGCGGGGTGGATGGATTTTTGATCACCGGCTGAGCCAGAAGTAATTGCCCCTGGGATAGCCCAAGTAGAACCAGAAGGATTAATGATGGTTTTCTCCTCATTTTTCCCCCTTGACTAAAATAAATAATATTAAATTATAATCGGACGAACAAGAGGGCGGTGAGATAAATCCGGGCTTACGCTCAGTTTGAGTTAATGAAAAAAATTAAGATATAAAATATTTAGACGAGAAGGAGTGGAAAAAGCGATACTTGCCTCGCCGGATTAATTTAATTAGCATAAAGATAACGGCAGGGTGAAGGGAAGGCGATGAAAAATAAAGAAATTGCGGCTATTTTTAATCGAATAGCCGATGCTTTGGAGATTAAAGGAGAGTCGGGTTTTCGGGTGCTGGCCTACCGGAAAGCAGCCCGCGTGATAGAAGAATTACCTCAGCCTATTGAGGAAATTGCCGCCGAAGAGAAACTTGATGAAATCCCCGGGGTGGGCAAAGGGATAGCCCAGAAGATTGATGAATATCTTCGGACCGGACGGATGAAGAAATTGGAGGAGGCTTTGGCGGGAATTCCCGAAGGGCTATTGGAGTTGCTGAATATTCCCAACCTGGGCGGCAAGACCATTCATCTGGCTTATAAAGAATTGGGAGTTAAAAATCTGGAGGATTTGAAGAAGGTGATTGCTGACGGTTCTTTAGCCCGACTTTACGGGATGGGCGAGAAAAAGGTGGAAAACATCAAGAAAGGAATTGATATTTACGAGCATGCCCAGGAAAGAATCCCTATTGCCGAAGCCATAACCATTGTGGAAGCTGTTATGGATTATTTAAAGCAATATCCGGGAATTAAACGAATTTCTCCCGCGGGCTCCCTGCGGCGGATGAAGGAAACAGTGGGCGATATCGATATTTTAGCCACCGGCGATGATGGGGCGGCGATTATTGAATATTTCACCCGTTATCCTAGGGTTACTCGTGTTCTGGCCGCTGGCAGCACCAAAGGTTCAATTCTAGTCGAGGCGGAATCAGGTGAACGGCAGGTTGATTTACGCATTGTGACCGAGGATTCCTACGGAGCCGCTCTCCAGTATTTTACTGGTTCCAAAGCGCATAATATTAAACTGCGCTCGTTAGCTAAGGAGAAGGGATTAAAAATCTCCGAATATGGAGTTTTTAGGGGAGAAGAAAAGATTGCCGGGAGTACAGAAGAAGGGGTCTATGAGGTGCTGGGATTACCTTTTATTCCTCCAGAAATGAGAGAAGACAGAGGAGAAGTGGAGCTGGCTCTGGGAAATAACTTACCTCGAATTGTTGAACTGGCTGATATTAAAGGTGACCTACATGTTCACAGTCGCTGGAGCGATGGTCTGCTCACTTTGGAGGAGCTGGTTGAGGAGGCGCGGGAGATGGGCTATGAATATCTGGCCATCTGTGATCATTCCCAATCAGTGCGCTACGCCAATGGCCTTTCTCCAGAAAGACTGGAGAAGCAGATAGCCGAAATTGACCGGCTTAATCAGAGCCTGAAGGGTTTTCAGCTTCTCAAAGGAACGGAAGTTGATATTCTGGCTGATGGTTCGCTGGATTTTCCCGATGAACTGCTGGAGACACTGGATTTTGTCGTGGCGGCCATTCATTCCGGTTTTCGGAAGAACGTGACCGAAAGAATGATTAAAGCCATGCATAATCCCCTGGTGGCAACCATTGCTCACCCCTCGGGTCGGTTGATCTCTAAGAGAGAAGGCTATGAAGTTGACTTGGATAAAGTTTTGGTTGAGGCGGCGCGATTGGGAGTAGCCCTGGAGTTGAATGCTTACTATGACCGGCTGGATTTAAATGAGTTTTATTTAAAGAAAGCTAAAGAGGCTGGGCTGACCATTACCATTGGTACCGATACTCATCACTGGGGCGGTTTAAAAATGATGCGCTTTGGCGTGGGCGTGGCCCGCCGAGCCTGGCTGGGGAAAGAGGATATTTTGAATTGCTTTTCTCTGGGCGAGCTGAAGAAAAAATTACAAGAGTGGCGCATGGAAAGAAGGCGATTGATTGAGGCAGCAGGGTAGAGGTTTTTTCCCAGATTATCGAAAAGGAAGAGGGAAGAGGGGAGAGGAGAGAAAGGGAAAGAAGGGGAGAAAAGAAAAGATAAGATAAGAGAGGATAAGATAATAAAGTGACGTTTTTACCTTAAACTAGATATTATTTAGACAGGTTCGGAAGAAGAGCGGTCTTGGAGGATAAAGAATTTTGAGTTTCGGAATTAATTGATAAGATTACTGAGAAGAATTTTCTGGATAATTTTCTTTATTTTTTATTATGTTATAGCTTCAGAGGAAAAGGTGGCAGACGAAGTGGTAGAAAATAAAGGCTGAAAAGGAGGCTGGAGAAGAGGCTGGAAGTAGAGGAAAAAAAAAAGTAAAGGCTGACCATTTTAGAGGAGGCCATTTGAATAAAATTTTTAAGACAGGGAGATATTAAGCGAACCGGGATGAAAATTTTCACTCTGGGCCACTCAACTCGTTCTTGGCCTGAGTTTCTCCAATTGCTGCACCAGTATGCCATCTCTTTAGTAATGGATGTCCGGGCTTTTCCTTCGAGCCGGCGCTTTCCCCATTTTAATCGAGTGTATCTGGCCAGGGAATTGTCTGGGGCGGGTATTTCTTACTGGTGGCTGGGCCGGGAGTTGGGTGGCTATCGCCGCCGGGAGGAAGGCCTGGGTGAGCATTCTCCCAATAAAGGCTGGGAGCGGGAAGGTTACCGGATTTATGCTGACTATATGTTAAGTGAGGCTTTTGCGGTGGCCATTGAGCAGGTTATCCAGGCGGCGTCGCGTAAAACCGCCACCTTGCTCTGTGCCGAAAGACTGTATTTCCGTTGTCATCGGCAATTGATTGCTGATTATCTCACCTGGAAAGGTCACGAAGTCTGGCATATTGAAGATCTGGACAAGGTCCGCCGGCATGTGCTCCACCGGTTAGCCCGGGAAGAAAACGATCGTTTGATATATCCCCCTCCCCAACCTCCATTACTTTAGAGTGGGAGAAGGGATTTTTTAGTCTATTTTTCCGAAGAAAGTTGGCTGATAGAGGGTGACCTATCTTCAGGAATAAGGAAAAAATTTAGGGGTAGGAGCTAAAGAGAATTTTTTGTAAAATTACTCTTAGTAGGAAGTAATAACCAGAGAGACTAGCTATGCGAAGACCAATTATTAAGTCATGGCTCTGGCTGGGATTGGTGATCATAGTTCTGGTTTCTTTCATCCTGGCCATGGGTTCAGCCTTCATGAGAGAGTGGTATTATGTCTTTGTCTGGTGGGGATTCTTGCTTTTTTTGGATGGCTTAAATTTTAGCCTTAAGGGCGACTCGCTTCTTTCTCGCTCCTGGTCAAGATTTATCGCTTATGCTTTTTTTTCGATGAGCTGGTGGTGTCTGTTTGAGGTTTTTAATCTTCGGCTGGGCAACTGGAGTTATCATGGATTACCGGAGGAAACGGCGGCTAGATGGCTTGGTTATGCACTGGCCTATGCCACAGTTATTCCGGCCATCGTCGAACTGGATGAATTGTTTTCTTTTTTCCTGGCGGGCCGTCGGTGCAGTGTATTTAGGATAGAAGTACCGCCTGTTCTTCTTCCCGGATTTATAACTCTCGGAGGACTATCGTTGGGGCTCACTCTTCTCTGGCCGCAATTATTCTTTCCCCTGGTGTGGTTGGCCTTTATTTTTCTGGTTGAGCCTCTCAATTTCCGCCTCGGTTTTACCTCTCTTCTTCGAGATTTCTCCCAAAATGATTGGTCGAGATTCTGGAGTGTGGTTCTAGCTGGCTTGACGGCCGGCTTCTTCTGGGAGTTCTGGAATTTCTGGGCCGGTTCTCACTGGGAATATACTTTGCCTTATTTGAATTTCGGCCGGGTCTTCCAAATGCCCATTCTCGGCTATACGGGTTTTCTGCCTTTTGCCTGGGAAACAATGGCTACGCTCTGGTTGGTGGAGGGACTTTCCCGGCGGTTATCCCTTTCCCGGTGGGTTAAAACGACGATAATTGTCGGCCTTTTGATTTTTGATGGGTTGGTTTTTTATCTCATTGATAAATTTACCCTGGTAAGATAAATCCCACGGGGTTAGATCTTCACATTTAACATTATCTATGACTGCCTCTATCTTCTCCCCAGCTTTTTCCATTAGATATGTCTTGAGGGAGCCAAAACTTTAAATAACAATCTGGTTAGTTTATTCAGGATTTTTTTCAAACCTTATCTCGAATTTTCCACCATGTTTGACCTTAATTTTGAGTATCTACTCCAGAGAGGAGCATCGGGACTTCTTATACAGACCAAAAAAGCCTTCTTCTCTAGAAAGCCGAATGTCAAATGTGAAGACCTGATCCCGTTATTCGTTATTCTCGAAGCCACTTTTTAATTGACTCGAGATGTTTTTCGATAGCCTGCTGGCCCAGTTGATAATTTTCTTCCCAGTAATGGAAGGAGAGCATGGTGGTTGGATCCGGTTTGAATTTTAAATTTATCATATAGATTTGCGATGATGATTCCCGCCAGGCCAGCTTCTCCATCATCAGGTAAAAAGAAGTGATAATCGTCGGCCAGAGGCCGGGTTCGGGCTTCTTAATTTCAGCCTGGCACCCCATTAAGTTGACACCAATTATTTTATCATAATTATTGTCAACCAATATCTGAACCGGCACCGGGTCGAGGACTCCGCCATCAACGAAGAGAGAATTGCCTTGGCGATAGGGGGGAACAATACCGGGAAAAGAAATTGAAGCCATGACTGCCTCGATAATCGGCCCCTCCTGGAAATAGACGGCTTTTTTGTTGGTTAAGTCCACTGCACAGATAAAAAGCGGAATTTTTGTCTGGTCGAAAGTCTGCTGGCCAAAGAAATTTTCTTCAAGGAATTGCCGGACTTTTTCGCCTTTAATCAGAGATTTGTGGGGAAAATTAGGGTCGAGCATTTTGAGATAATCAGTTCGGGTCATCGAAGTGGCGATTTTCAGAAGAGAGTTGAGTTCCCCGTGAAGAGCGTAATAAGCCCCGACCAGCGCTCCGATACTGGAGCCACTCACCGCAGAAATTCTCAGACCTTCTTTTTCCAGGCGGTCAATAATAGGAAAAAAGGCGTATCCACGGACAGCCCCGCAACTGAGGGCCAGAGCAATCTCTTTTTTTTTCTTTTCTTCCATCATCTGGCTGAGAGAGCTTTTTGTTTTAGAGAACCACTTTTTTGCGGCGGAAGCGGAGTTTCATGGTTAACACTTTATCAGTAGAAAAGATGCGGGCGGCGATGAAGATAAGCACTGCAAAGAAGATGAGCATGTACAGAATTCCTCCGAAAACAATACCGTAATTGCCGAGGAGGATATTCTGGGAAGCCAGGAAGGGGTGGGAGAAGGGAATGAGGTAGACCAAAATTTTAGCCGGCAGAGACATGGTTCGGAAGTCAGAAAAGAAGGAAAGAAAATAGGGAATAAGGACGAGGAAAACGAGAGGCATTACCAGACTCTGAGCACTGCGGTAATCCTCGGCTAAAACACCGAGAATGGTAGCCATGGCCAGGCCGCAGAGGATGGCCAGGAAAAGAGATAAGCCCAGAAGAAGGTAGTGATTGGGCGAGAGAGCCAGCCCCAGACTCTGGATGATAGCGCTGAGATTGGAGGCTTTCACCGCCCGGGAGACATCCCCCATGAAACCGGCCATATAGTAACGAAAGCCAACCATATAAATAATGGCGGAAATAAGGCCGACAACAGCGGCGCCCATCATTTTGGCCGTAACAATGGAGGTGCGGCTTATCGGAACTGTCAAGAGGGTTTCCAGGGTTTTGTTCTGTTTTTCCATGGCGATAGCGGAGATGACCATCTGGGAGGAGTAAATAATGATCATCATCAAGATAATCGGGACAAACAGTGATTGAGAGGTGATAAAGCCTGTGATCTGCTCTGCTGAGCCTTCAGCCATTTTGTCTTTAACCAGGACAAAGTTTCGACTCTTAATGGGATTTTTGATTTTATTGGGATCAAGCTCGGGAAATTGTTTTTGTAAGTAATCGTTAGAGAGATAATTGTTGATTAATTTCAAGACTGCATTGAAGACCGCGGCATTCCGATTAGCCATAATCGACAGGCTGCGAAGGAAGGTGTAAGTTTCCACCGGTTTTAATTCCAGCTTCTCAATCCCCTGGCCAAATCCTTCGGGAATGACCAGTAGCAAGTTCATGTTGGAGGAGTTGGTTTGCTGGATGGCTTCTTCTTTGGTTTTTACACGGAGAAGGACGGGTTCGAAATTGCCGCTGCGCAGGTTTCGGATAAGTTCCTGAGAAAAAGGAGAGGTGTCCAGGTTAAGGACAGCAATTTTCTGCATCCGCAAAGCCTTCTTGACTTCGCTCTTGGCCATTTGACCGATGAAATAGAAAAGAAAGACAGTGAAAAGGAGAGAGATAACCAGTTGCAGGGTGATTAATTCCTTGATTTCCTTGGTCAGAAGATTGGTGAATTTTCTCATTGTAAAGCCCTCCGAAAGACTTCTTCGAGGTTGGCTGCCTGATATTTACTCTTTAGTTCAGCGGGGGTGCCGGTATCGAGGATCTGGCCCTGATTGATTAAAGCCACCCGATGAGAGAGGAATTCTATCTCCAGCATGTTATGGGAAGACAGGAGAACAGAAAGGCCTTCAGCAGCGAATTTTTTAATGATTTCTCTTACTTCCAGGGCGTTGATTACGTCCAGGCCAGAAGTTGGTTCGTCAAGAATGGCCAAGGCGGGACGGGTCATTAAGACCCGACCAAGGAGCAGTTTCCTGACCATTCCTTTGGAATAAGTGCCGATTTTTTCATTAATTCTTTCTCCCAGGTCAGCAATCGCCTGAGCACTTTCGAGATAGGTCTGAACTTCTTCCCGGGACCGGGCATAAAATTTGGCCATAAATTTGAGGTAACTAATTCCCTTGAGGTTGCGGTAGGCGCCGGCTTCTTCGGGCAGATAGCTGATTTTTTCCCTAAATTTTTCAGGATTTTTCTTCAAGTCGAAACCCAGAAAGCTGACCTGTCCAGCGGAGGGAGAGAGAAGGGTGGCGATAATCCGTAAGGTGGTTGTTTTACCGGCTCCATTAGGGCCAATAAGAGCAAATATTTCTCCCCTTCTGACTTCAAAATCGATTCCTTGCAGGGCTTCAAGTTTTCCATAGAATTTTCTTAAGCCTTGAACTTTTAGGATAGTCTCCATTTTTTTCCTCCCAGGATGAGAAGAAATAATAATCCAGACGAGATTAAATGTAAATTCCGAATAATATTACGAGTCTCAGTAAAAAAGATTTTCTATTTCTGGCAAACAGGACAGAAGTGGGAACTGCGTCCGCCTATTTGCAGTCGTTGAATTGGTTGTCCACACCGGGGACAGGGCTGCTTTTCGCGCCCGTAAACCTGAAGGAATAGCTGAAAATTGCCTTTTTGATTATCCACATCCCGGTAGTCGCGGATGGAAGTGCCCCGCTTTTTTATTGCTGTCTGGAGGATGGTTCTCATTGTTTTCCAGAGAATTCTTAGTTCATTTTCACCGAGTTCATTAGCCGGGGTTAGAGGATGGATACATGAACGAAAAAGAATTTCATCGGCATAAATATTGCCAATACCCGCTATTAATTTCTGATTGAGCAGGAGGCTTTTTATCCGTGCTTTTCTGGCTCTTAAGATTTCCCGGAATTGGTCGAGCTCAATTTCCAGTGGTTCCGGGCCCAGGGTGGCCAATTCGGGAGCTTTGCTGGAGTTTACTTCTTCTGTAGGGCGGCAGGAAAGATAGCCGAATTTACGGGTGTCGATAAAGCGCAGTTCTTCCGGGCTGTTCTTAAAACTAAGGATAAAAATTAGATGCTTCGGTCGGGAAGAATTTTGGGGAACCCAGACCAATCGACCGGTCATTTTGAGATGAAAAATTAAGGTCGGCCCCTGCTCAAGAGTGAGAAGAATGAATTTCCCCCGGCGCCAGACGTGGTGAATCGCTCGATTAAGAAGAGCCTGGAGACAGGAGAAATCTTCCCCCCGCCAGGCTTTCGGAGAGAAGAGTTGATAGCCGGAGATTTGTTTTCCCTGGAGAAGTGGTCTCAGGCCGCGGACAATGGTTTCGACTTCAGGTAGTTCAGGCATGCTCAGGCTGGTATTCTAGCTTAATTAGGCCTTAAGGTGAAATGGAAGCTCTGTTTTAGTGGCCAAAGTGGTCTCCCAGGATTAGATCAAATAACATGCTTATCGCCTCTAGACATTGGCCAGGATGATGACTGCTTCTCTAAGACAGCCAGCAAAATACAGTGATAGGTCTAGAGTTTTGGTCTCTTTTTGGTTAACAAAAAGAGACAGCCCAGCTCATTTATCCAAGTTCAGAGTATTTAAGTGCCTTTCTTTAGTTGTCATTCTGATAGGCTTTAAATTTTCATCTGTTATGGGGGATAAGTGAATCCAGTGAATTTGTTAGAAAAGAGAGATGGGCTTCAGGTTAAAGAGGACGGCCGCAGTAAGGACAGTAAGAGAAATCCGGTGAAGCCGGGCGACCGCAGTAAGGACAGCAGGTTTTATCTTCAGAGTAGGTAGTTGTTATCGGCTGTTGGTTCTCATCCACCAGAGTGCTGCAATAATCACATTGGTAAAAAGGAGAGCCTTTTTTCAGAGGAAAGAGAGGGATAAAAAAAAGGTTGAAATAGTGATCAATTCGTTTCAATTTCAATCCCAGTTGTCCACAAAGAGGACAAATACGGGGAGTCGAATCTAGGGTTTTTGTTTTTGGATGAACACCACCGATAAAAATAAACATTCTCTTTTGGCCTTCTTAGTTCTTAATAGATGCCCGATCTGTCTTTATTAATATAAAATTCTTTCGTGCTTTTGCCAAGAGATGGACAGCTGGAGATAGACAAGTATTTTTAGACAAGGTAAATCTTTAGGCGCAGAAATCAGAATAAGGGAAAGAGTCAAACTATCTCCAGATTTTATCCAGCTTTCCTGATTTTCTTTGTGTTTTAATAAAAGGGATTGGTTAGAAATATACCCGGAAGCTGGAATAAAAAATACTCGGGTATCCACCAAACTCTGACCTGAATTCGGGAAAAGGAGGAACAACAATCCTGGGGCTCTCTCCGAGACTGATAAATGCTCCACCAGAAAGATAAACATTCTCGGCAATGTTGTATTCCACCACCGGAGCAATAAAAAACGACGGATCAGATAGGTTAATCAAGGCTTGAGTGGTAAAAGTTAAAAGAGGTGTCACTGGATAAGAAAAACCAGGTGTGAGATAGTGTTTACCCAGGAGATAGACCGCCCCTTCACTTACTCCCGGACGAGTTAACACCTGAAGGTAGTCCCGGGGATACCTGGCCCCGGCTCCGTTGTAATGATATTCGACAAAGGCATAGAGTCCATTCCGAAAGCTATAATCACTGCCGATGGTTAGCCGGAGGTAATTTTTCTTGTCTCCCCTGAAATTCGGAGTCAGCGCTTTGACCAGGACATAAGCTCCTTCCACCCAGAAGCCGGCTCCTCCTAGGGCACGAGTTAAATCCAGACCGAGGAGGAGATTGTTCTGAAAATTGACCAGCAGCGCTGCTATATCAGTTTTAGCCAGGTAGAATTTAGTTCGCAGAAAGGCCGCACTCCGGTTGAGATGGAAATTTTCCCCAAAAACCCAGCCGCCATCCAGCTCACCCATGAATCCCAGAGGAACTCTTACCCTGATGGCGTCGACCCCGATGCGGTATTCTCTATCAAGTTCTTCAAAAGTAAAAGGAGCAATGACATCGGTTGGGCTAAGGATGCGGCTGCTTCCCCAAGCGATAGCCTGCCGGCCGATAAAAATATCAGCTTTCCCTAAGCGGAGACTGAAAAAGGCCCGGTCGAGGTTATGGAAAAAACCCACGCTGGACTCTGCTGTATTTTCTGGAGGATAAAGTTGTCGTTTAAAGTCAATAGCCCGGTAATTATAGAGTTCAATGCCCGGGATGAAGAGTTGTCCATTGAAAAGTAGGGGGTCCTGAATACGGGGGGAAAAGGAATAGGCGAGAGTCAAGGAGACATTCTTCTTTAAATTAATTTGCCAATTCACCCGTAGCCGGTTGTTAACCAGCCCCATCATTCTGTCGGGTAAGAATGAGATACCATCTGGTTCATACCGCGGAGGGTCAAAGATCACAAAGAAAGTTTTATAGTAACCAGAAAGATTAAATCCAGCTGAATGTATTAGGCCAGGGGAAATAAGGATAATCAGGCTCAGAAGAAGTCCCCGATAAAGATATTTATTCATCCTATTTGTTTATCTTCAGCCACCCGGCCGTCCTTAAGAATGATTAAGCGGCGGGCGCGACGCATCACGTTTTCATCGTGAGTGGAGAAGATGAAGGTCATACCGGTCTTTTTATTCAATTCCCTCATCATGTCGAGGAGCCCGCCACCTGTTTCTGAATCTAGGTTGGCGGTGGGTTCATCAGCCAGGATAAGAGATGGGTTGGAAACCATGGCCCGGGCTACGGCTACCCGCTGCTGCTGGCCTCCGGAGAGCTGAGGAGGACGACGTTTTTCAAATCCTTCCAGGCCGACTTCTTTCAGAATCTGGCGGACGCGTCTTTTTCTTTCTTCTCTAGGGATTCTCTGCAGAAGCATAATATACTCAACATTTTCTTCCACGGTAAGCACCGGGATGAGATTGTATGCCTGGAAAATAAATCCCAGATTGTCCCGACGGAAATCCGATAATTCCTTGTCACTCATTTCCTCCAAAAGCCGACCCTTTATCCAGATTTTACCTTCTGTTGGTCGGTCTAGACCGGAGATAATATTAAGAAAAGTAGTTTTTCCTGAACCTGAAGGTCCCACAATGGCCGTGAATTCGCCGGGATAAATAATCAAGTCAATCCCCCGGAGAGCCTCAACAGGGACACCATCGTCGGTGTAAGTTTTTCTTAATCCTTCAACTCTAATTAAGGGTTCTGAATTTTTCGTCTCGACCATCTTTTGACTCCTTTTGGTTAAAGACTTTTTCTCATGGCGTCAGCCGGAGTTATCTTGGCCGCATGGATGGCCGGGTAGATCCCAATGACAATGGTAAAAATAAGAATCCAAAGGGGATAACGAATGAATTGGCCCACATGAAGTACGGGATAGATAGCTTCCTGAAAGGTTACCCCGGCAAACTCGATGCCGGAGTAATCAATCCCGATATGAGAGAAGATTAGAACTAAAATCAATCCCAGGATACTTCCGATAACGATGCTGATAATGCCCAGAGAGGCAGCTTCAAGGAGAATTAGCCGTAGAACACCGCTTCTCCTGGTGCCGACAGCCCGGAGAACCCCGAATTCAAAGATGCGTTCATAGAAAGACATGAAAAGGGTATTGATGATACTAAAAGCGATAACACCAACAAGCAGTAGAGCCATAAAAAAGATGCTGAAATCAGTAAAATGAAGAGCATAGCTGAGCTCAGGTAAAAGTCCGGCCCAACCCAGAGCTTCGTTTCCCTGCCGAGAGTATTTTTTCCAGAGGGGATGGTCTTTGTTCTGACCGATGCGGAGGTCAGTGAGTTTTAAAGCGATTTCATGGATTTGTCCAGGGAGAGCCAGCATTTGCTGGGCCTTTGAGAGGGGAATAAAGACAAGTCCTTTATCCATTTCTTTGATATTGAAATTAAAAATTCCGGAGACACGGAACATTTCCTGGGAAAGGTCACCAGTTTTAGCCTGAGCTACAGTGATGACCACCCGATCGTATAAGCCCACTTCTAGGGTTTCCGCCAGCTTTTGGCCGATAATGATATCCTGAGGATTTTCTTTCTGAAAATAAGCTCCGGCGACAATAGCTTCATCCACTTTGGAGAGGAATTGCTCCCGCGCCGGATCAATTCCCACCACGGTGACTGCGCTGAGATTAGCCGCTGAAGTAATCATGCCGAAAGACAGAACACGAGGCGCAAAATTAACCACTTCCGGTTCTTTCTCTAATTCCTGAATGATTCCGGGGGCCTCATTGATGGTTAATTCCACCTCCTGGGTCCGGCGGAAACCGGCCCGGTGAATCTGGCCGTCTCCCAGGAAAGTCCCGGTAGCGGCCTGAATCATGTTATTAACCATCCCGATCATCATCCCGTCCACGAAGATCAGGGAAGCCAGTCCCAATCCAATGGCGGTTCCGGCGATGATGGAGCGGCGTTTATTGCGGAGAATATTCCGCCAGGCCAGTTTCATAAATGTCCAGAACATCTTAGTGTATCCTCATGGCTTTGGCGGGAGAAATCCTGGCGGCCCGCAGAGCCGGAAAGAAACTGACAACTGTTGCCGACAGAATAACGGTTATCGCCGGGATATAGAGACTGCGGGGGGTAATAGCGGAGTAAAGGGATTTAAATTCGATCCCGCCGTAAGTAAATGAAGTGGGGAGATGGATTCCATGAATTGAGAGGATATGGTTAATTATCAAGCTCAGACCAGCTCCGAGGACTATACTGGCGAGAGCGATGATATTTATTTCCAGGACTATCTGCCAAAAAATGTGTTGGGGACGGGTGCCTAGGGCTTTTAATACTCCGTATTCTCTTGTTCTTTCGAGGATAGCCATCAGGACTGTATTGAGTACTCCGACCGCGACGATTAGCAGAATTACCAGGAGCATGACCCACATTCCTTCGACATCGGCTTTCATAGCCTGGTAGAAAGATTTGGCGAATTCCTGCCAAGGCTGAACATCAAGAGCATTATTATCGAGAATTGTTTTAATTTTTCTGGTGATCTTTTCGACGTGGGAAAGTTTATTGACAATTATAGCTATTTCATGGATTTTCCCCTCGAGAACAAAGAGTTGCTGGGCCTCACTGAGATGAAGGTAAAAGGCTGTCCGGTCAGCCATCTGGTTTCCACTGGCTGCAATACCTACTACCCGGAAGAGGTCATTGGCGATTGAGCCGTCAGCCCCTTGGGAGACAATAATTATTTCATCTCCTACTTGAGCATGAAGAACCTCAGCCAAGCCCTTTCCCAGGATAGCTTCATGGGCAGGTTGAGGAGAAAAAGGTCGTCCCTTGATGATTTTTTTATTGAAGTAAGTGGCTTCATTCTCCCGAACCGGGTCGATGCCGATAATCTGAACAGCACTGGTTTTATTTTCCAGAGAAGCCAGGCCCGCGGCCAGGAAACGGGGAGTCCAGGTGAGAACTCCAGGAACCGATTGGACTTTTTGGCCGATGGCTTCGTAATCGTCAATGGCTTTATAAAGAGATGGTTTGTCTAGATACTCCTGGGCATGAATTTGGATATGGCCCAGGCGATTGCGGGTAAACATATTGATTATTCGGGAATAGGAGCCGTCCGACCAGCCGATGGAGATTGAGGCAAGAGTGAAGCCGCCAAACATGGTCAGCATGGTGAAGATTGTTCGACGTTTCTGACGGAGTGTATTCCGGAAAGCCAGCTTAAACAACACCAGTTCTCACCTCACAGATTATCTCTGGGAACGGAGGTTCCGCAAGCTGAAGATTTCATCGGAGAGAGATGGATTGAAGTCCAGGTCAAGATATCGAATAATTGTTTTATGGCCTTCTTTGTTCTGGGGAATTAACTCCAGAACTGAAGGAATCTTTCGTCCGTCAAACTCTTTAATTTCTTTAAATTCCATCACCCGCTTCAGTTTGCCTTTTTCATCGTAATATTTTTGCCAGACAGGAAGATAATCACGATGGCGGATGGCTGTAATGACATAGCCCCAGACGATAGGTCGGCCTTCTTTAGGAGTGAATTTTATATAAAGAAGTTCTGGTTGAGGATTGGCTACCTCAGTGTATTCATAACTGTAGTCATCAAAAAAAGTGTATTCTTTAACCAGGTCATCATTGGTAAAGTCAGACCCCATCCAGGAGCTCATCATCATGGAAGGGGGAATCTTGATTACTTTATTGACCCGGGGAAGGTAGTTCCACATCTCGGTGCCGATCCGTAAGGTGGCCACTCCTTTTTCCTTAGCCGGGGCCAGAATCCGGATGAAGGTTTTATCCAGACCTTTGGTCCAAGCGTTCATTTTCAAGGTTCTGGTCCAATGGGGAGTGACAATAGTCATTTCCAGCTGGGCGTAGCTTGAGTCCGCCCGGAAAAGCTCGTCTAGTTTTTTAACAATGGTCTTTACCTCGGGTAGAGATGATTGAGCCAAAGAAAGATTAAGTGAAGAAATAGTGAAGAAAACAAGGAGCATTAGGAGGGAATTCAGCCGCAGGAAGCCGCTTCCTGACCTGAAGAAATTTCTGGAGCATTGTTTCACGTGAATCTCCTCCAGTGAGTGGTTGTTGGTAATAATTGAATTATATTATGGCATATCTGGTGGGTAAATCAAGAGAAAGCTTCGCCCAGGAGAAGAGGCGGAGGCAGTTCCCCTGCGTCGAGGGATTGATGGTTGTATTATCGCGAATTTAAGGCCGCCAGAATTTTAATTTAATCTTTTTTTGTCGGAAGAGAGAAATTAAGGGAGGCCAGGGATGGTCACTCTTTTAGTGAGTTAAACTTGACTTTTAAGGGAGTGGTTTATAGGATGAACGGGGAAAAGGAGAGAGTTGTTCTTTTCCTTTTCACTCAAGTGGGAGGAGCAGAAATTGGCTAAACTAGGAAAGATAATATTGATTATTCTGATAATCGATATCGTCATAGTTGGGGGCTATTTTGGGTTGAGGTCTTTATCAAAGGGGGAGAGCGTATCACCGGACGATTTCGAGTGGATAGTTATTGATGAGAATTATTCTCCAGCCAATGTGGTGGAGCAGTTTATTCAGGAGGATGCTTTCCGACAGGGAATTTTGCCGGTTTATTTACGCAGTTATGACCAGAATGAGAGTGTTTTGAAGAAATTTCGTGGTTCTCGCTTTGCTGGCCCTAAAGAAGCTGAGTTGAATATGATGTTTCCCGGCCTGGAGGATTGGCTTTTGGTGGAGATTAAGTATAAGTTTGGCCAGCTCCGGGAAAGAGAGGTTGTCCGGGCTATCCTTTATGTGATGGTAAAAGGAGAATGGATGGTCGGTGATAGTGGCCGGATTATCTGGAAAAGGTAATTATTAACCTGAATTAATTCCCGAGAATAAGGAGAATAAAGTGAGGAAGCGAATCCAACGGATTGCTGTCTTAACCAGAGATTGTTCTGGGGTTAATGCGGCTCTGAGGGCTGTTGTCCGGACGGCTGACTCAATGGGGATCGAAGTCTGGGGGGTCATCCGGCATTACGAAGGATTGATCAAAGGGGACTTTCGACCTCTCTCCCGCATTGATGTCTCGGGGATTTTAAATAATGGTGGGACCATTCTGAAAACTTCAAGATGTCGGGATTTTATGACACCAGAAGGACAGGAAAAGGCTGTAGCTCAAATCAAACGCCATAAAATCGATGCTCTCATCATCATTGGCGGAAATGGTTCTTTAGCCGGAGCCCATGTTTTAGCCTCTCAGTACGACTTGAAAGTAGTCGGCATTCCGGCCACTATTGATAATGATATTAACGGAGTAGAAATGAGTATCGGGGCTGATACAGCGGTCAATGTGGCTATGGAGGCTATTGATAAAATTCGGGATACAGCTTTTAGTCTGGAGAGAATATTTGTGGTGGAAGTTATGGGGCGTAAGAGTGGTTATATTGCTTCTCAGGTAGCTTTGGCAGGTGGCTGTGAAGAATTACTCATCCCCGAGGTAAAAGACGATTTTTCCAGTCTACTGGAGAATATTAAAGAAGGAAACAAGCGGGGCAAGGTGAGCTGGATTATTATCGTGGCCGAAGGCCGGGCCAAAGCTCATGACATAGCAGAGAAAATTTCTTCAGCCACTGGATTGGAGACGAGAGTAGCTGTGCTGGGACATATTCAAAGAGGTGGCCGGCCGACCGCCTTTGACCGTATTCTAGCGGCTCGTCTGGGTAGTTACGCTGTCCGGATTCTGGTGGAAGGCGGCACAGATGTTTGTGTGCGGATGGAATGCGGCCAATTAAGCATTCTTCCCTTAGAGGAAGCGACCCAGCCCAAAAAGTTCGATTTTGAAACCGAAGCCGCCTTGATAAAAATTCTAACCTGAGACATGAAATCGGGTGGTGAAGTTTCTTTAGAGAGGCGAAGAAAACAGTTGCTTTGATGGTTAATCAAAAAGAAGAACAAGCGATTCAAGAAGTCACCCAATTTTTGGATAATTTGAATATTTCCTATACTCTTCACCACCATCCCCCGGTTTTTACGGTGGAGGAAGCTGAGAGATATTGGGCTGGTATTCCAGGGGCTCATTGTAAAAATCTTTTTTTACGGAACAAGAAAGGGAAACGACATTATCTGGTGATTGCTTTGAGTAAGCGCCGGGTTGATCTTAAAAAATTAACCTGGCGCCTGGGAGAAGACAGGTTGAGTTTCGCCTCTCCGGAGAGGCTTCAACGATTTCTTGCGCTCTCTCCCGGGGCTGTTTCTCCCTTCGGTCTCATTCATGACCAGTCTCATGCAGTTAAAGTGATTCTAGATGAGAGTTTAAGAAAGGCTGAATTTTTAAGTTTTCATCCCAATACAAATACGGCCACCTTGACCTTAAGTCGCTCTGATTTTGAAAGGTTTCTGAAATTCCTTGATTACCCGGTTACTTACCTTCCCCTCGAGTAAGGCCAAAAGGGGAGTGATTAAGGATAATAACCCCTCTTTTCATATTGATTTTATTTTTTTGATGGGAGAAAATAGCTGAAGATTGGTCAAGGCAGACCAGGAGAAAATGGTAAATAAAAGGGACGACCATCGTTATCAGAAACACATTCTTCTTCCTCAGGTCGGTCATGAAGGCCAGGCAAGATTAAAGAAATCATCAGTGGTGGTTATCGGTTGTGGAGGCCTGGGTTGCACTCTGGCTATTTATATTGTCCGCAGTGGAGTTGGCCGGGTAGTATTGGTTGACCGTGATTGTGTAGAGCTGGACAATCTCCATCGGCAAATTTTGTTTGTTGAAGAGGATGTGGTTAAAGGACGCCCCAAGGCCGTGGCCGCTGCCGAACATCTCCGAGAGGCCAATTCAGAGGTTGAAATCGTTTCTTTGGTGGAAGATGTCTCTGTGGATAATGTGGAAGAGATTATCCGTGAAGGAGATCTTGTTTTAGATGGGACTGATAATTTTGAAACCAGATACCTGGTAAATGATGCCTGTCTGAAACATCGTCTTCCTTGGGTCTATGCCGGGGTAGTAGCCACCACAGGCATGGTCATGAGTATTATTCCGGGAAAGACCCCCTGTTTCCGCTGCTTCCTGCCCCAACCACCAGCTCCAGGTGATGTGCCTACCTGTGAATCGGTCGGTGTCTGGGGGCCGGCAGTAGGAGTGATTGCTTCTTTCCAGGTTTCGGAAGGATTAAAAATTCTCCTGGAAAGAGAAGAGGATATCCTTCCCGGGCTGGTTACTTTTGATGTCTGGTCTGGGGAGTGGGAAACGTTTTCTGTAGAGAAAAATCCTGATTGTCCTGCCTGTGGCGGTGGCGACTATGAGTATTTGAAAAAAGGCATATTGAGGCTGACCACTCTCTGTGGGCAGAAGGCGGTTCAAGTCTCTCCCAATCAAAAAGCATCTCTGGATCTGGGCAGTCTGGCCGAGCGTCTTCAGGGGCAGGGAAGAGTAACTTTCAATGATTACGTGGTGAGACTTCAGGTGCCACCTTATGAGTTTTATGTTTTTAAGGATGGGCGGGCAATTGTTAAGGGAACATCTGAAGAAAAAATCGCCCGTCAGTTGTTGGCTAAATATATCGGTCTTTAAAGCAAGAGGTTTTTATAGTCTTATAATAAATTCTGGGAGGAAGGGTTGAAATTAATTGGTTTTATTGGTCTGTCTAATTCAGGGAAGACAACGGTTATCGAACAGCTGGTAAAGGAGCTGAAGAGAAGAGGCTATCGGGTGGCCGTCCTCAAGCATTGTCCTCATGGCTTTGAGCTGGATAAGAAGGGGACTGATTCTGCCCGCATATGGGCGGCTGGAGCTGATGGCGTGGGTTTGGTTAGTCCTGAAAAAGTGGCTGTTCTTCAACGAATTCCTACCTCCAGCCTGAGACAGGTAGCTGCCCTGTATTTTCCAGATTATGATTTTGTCCTGATTGAAGGAGGAAAAGACGAAGTCGGCATCAGAAAAATTGCTATCGTTAAGGAGCAACAAGCTCAAGAGATAATGATTTCTCAGGGAGAATTACTGGCTGTGGTGAGCGATAAGCCTCTGGAGATAGAGAAACCATTCTTTCGTTTTCACCAGATAGCTGAACTGGCTGATTTTATCGAGCAAAATAAGGATATCAGCCAATCCCAGGTTATTCTGAGTGTTGAGGGGCGTCCCTTACCTCTGAAACCTTTTGTTCAGGAGATCATCGCCGGGGCGGTCTGGGGAATGGTGAAAACATTAAAGAAATTACCGGGTCGTCCCAGGTGGTTGACTTTATTCCTCAGTGAAAAAAATGACGAGAAAAGTTAATTCATCGGAGTGTAGTCAACGTATTTTTAAGGTCAGCAAAGCGACAGATGCCCCGAAAATGAGAGCCATTTATCATTGCCTGATTTGAAGCTGGTGGGCCTTTTTTCGATAGAGAAAAGAGGCCCACCAGCTTTTCCAGCCAAGCTTAGAACCAACACCACCAAAACCAAGTTGCCTCTTTGACTTAGTCATTGTTTTTATCACCGAGAGGTGGCTTGGCGGCCAGGCGAGGTTGTTCGAAATTACCATTTGGGAACAGGGGAAATCGTCAATTTTTTTTCACCTTATCTTTCTATCAATAATGCTTTTCGGGTGATTACCCATGACAATTTTAGTGATAATTTGTATAATCTAAAGCTTATTTTTCCACTTTCAATTAATCGCCATGAAAGACAGACCCCTCACCCAGCAGGAGATTTTCCGGCTCTGGTTTCCCATGGCCGCCACCTGGTTGATGATGGCTACCGAAGGTCCTTTTTTAGCGGCCGTCATTGCCCGCCTGGCCTCTCCGGAGTTGAACTTAGCTGCCTACGGAGTGGCTTATTCTTTTGCGGTGCTGGTTGAGGCCCCGATTATTATGATTATGAGTGCCTCCACTGCTTTAGTTAAAGACAACCAGAGTTTTGTGCGGTTAAGAAATTTCACCTACGGTCTGAATTTAGGTTTGACTTTAGTCCTCCTGGCTCTTTTAATCCCCCCGATTTTCGATTATATCACCCGGGGAGTTATCGGTCTTCCCCTGGCCGTCAGCCGTCGGACTCATCAGGCTGTCCTGGCTTTACTTCCCTGGCCGGCGGCTATCGGGTACCGCCGGTTTTATCAAGGAATACTTATCAGTCGGGGATTGACCCGTCGGGTGGCTTATGGGACCGTTACCCGTGTTCTTTCGATGATGGGCCTGGCTTTGGTCGGGGCTTACTATTTTCCTCTGGAAGGAGCTACGATTGGGGGATTAGCTCTTTCTGCCGGGGTAACGGCCGAGGCTATAGCCAGTCGTTTTATGGCTCATTCATCAGTCCAAAAGCTTCGTTCTCATGAAAATAATGATCCCTCCGGGAAGGAGTTAGAGTATAGGCGTATTTTTAATTTTTATTATCCACTGGCTTTAACTTCGATTTTAGCTCTGGGAGTTCAACCGCTGGTGACTTTCTTCCTGGGCCATAGCCGGATGGCTCTCGAATCATTGGCTGTGTTACCGGTGGTTAATTCATTGGTTTTTATTTTCCGGAGTATGGGGCTTTCTTTCCAGGAAGTCGGCATTGCTCTTTTGGGGGAGAAGGATGAAAATTTAACCGCTTTGAAAAAATTCGCACTGCGGTTGGGAATGTTTGCTTCAGGAAGTTTGATGCTGGTTGCTTTCACTCCCTTATCTCTTCTCTGGTTTGAGAAAGTTTCAGGTTTAGGGCCGGAATTGGCCAGCTTCTCTTTGTGGCCGACCAGGATACTGGTTCTTCTCCCCGCTCTGACCGTCCTCCTGTCCTTTTTTCGGGCGTATCTGGTTCGTCATCACGCCACCAAACCGATTACCATGGCCACAGGCATTGAGGTGGGGGTGATTATCTGTGTTTTATTGGTCACTATTCATGGCTTTAATTTCATCGGAATCATTGCGGCGGCGATGGCCATGATTTTAGGGCGTTCCCTGGCTGATGTTTATCTTATCTATCCAGTGATGAAGGTTAAAGAAGCTTTTAGAGTTAAGCCGGCAATAGGGTGACTATCGCCTTTTTAACCAAAGTGTTGACCTGTGCTCTATCAAAATGTGGATAACTGTTTATATTTTGGGGGAAATAGCCGGAGAAAAACCCCCAGAAAGCGGCGGTCGGTACTTGTGTTCAGACGAAAAGGGAAAAAACCTCTTTCGGTTGTAATCGTCAGAGGATAAAGAATGCCGTTTTTCCAGGGGAAATAAACAAGCGAAGAGCCTCTTAAAATAATTCTTTCGGCGTGATGAGGAAGAAGTTTAATTTTTTGGGAGAAGTATCCTTGTTTGATTTCCACAGTCATTCCTACTGGAGAGGAAAGTTCGAAGGTTAGCTGGGAAATTTTCTCTGGTGTTTGAAGAAGAAAATCGGCTTTACTTCTCCCTCGAACCCAGATTCCGCCGGCTTCTGGACCAAAGGAGTTATTATCCTGGGCATATACTGCCCAGGGCTTAGCGTCCTCAGAGCGGATTTTCTCCAAGTGGATATCAAAAAAAGAATAAAGAAAGACGAGCCCGATAATGATCCAGGCTGATAAAACCACAAGCATTTGTTGAGAAGAAGAACGAGGGTGTGTTTTTCGGTGAAGTTTTGATGATAATGGGTTGGTGTAGGGATGAAAAACAAAGGTAATTCCCCCTAAAATAATCAACCAGAAGAGTAAAACCCAGGGGTTAAAGAATGATGGGTGAGAGAGGTGAGGGACCAATTTGGTGAAATTCACCAGGTGATTGCTTAATGCCTGGAGGGTTTTACTGACCATACCCTCGGGATTGAAAGAAAAGGATAGATTTTGGTGATAGAGTAAATCTGGTCGGGTAAGAATTCCTCCGGTCTGGACAATTGTCAGGATAATGAGAAGAAAAAGAATTGATTTTTGGGATAGTCTATCCGGTCGGTGTTGCAGGAAAACAGGTGTTATGAAAAACCACATAATCCAGATTAAGGGTAACAAAGTTCTTCCTGGCGGACAGTAGCCTCCCCAATAATAGCCGAGAGAAGTGAACCCCCAAAAGGTGACCAGAACTGAGATGAGCAGCAGAAATATTTTTAAATTTGCTCTAATTAAAATTAAGACTCCGGCGAGAATCAGGAAGAAGGTGAAGTTATAAGGTAAAAGCCCGGTCCGCTGGTCAAAGAAATAGCCCAGGCCGCAGCGGAAAGACTCGAGGAAAGATAAATGAAAGAATTGAGAAATGTGTTCACCTGGAGATACTCCCCGGTAGAAAGAAACAGGGGAGACATTTCCGTAGAGTTTCCAGGTGTAAATAGCCAAAAGGGAAGACAGGGTGGCCAGAGGCAAGAAGAAGCTGGCCAGGGCTGGGTAGATTTTAGTTGCTTGTTTCCTTAAAGAGTTTAATAGCCAGACGCCCAGAATTACAGAGCCGATGATGGTCAGGGGAATGTATTTCACCCCCAGCCAGGGGAGAAAAGCCAAGCCCAAACTGCTGATGAAGATTTTCCGCGGGGGAATAGTTTTTTGGTTTTTGGAGATTATGCTCCAGAGACTAATGAGAAGAATAAGAGCCGCTGGAATTTCAGGATAAATTAAGTGGGAATAGAAGATTAAGGGAGGGCTTAATCCAAAGAAAATCGCCAGGAAGAAAGATAAGATTTTATGATCAAAGATTTTGACCACCAGAAGGAAAAAGAGGCTGACCAGAAGAGCACAGAAAAAAGTCATCGGCCAGCGGCTAAACCAAATGATTATTTTTCTTTTTAAATTATTATCCTGGATGGACGATGTTAATTTTTGGGCGAGAGCGAAGGTGGGCAGGAGCAAAAGAGACAGCCCTGGTCCATGCCGGGAGTAGGCTGAACCTTTCTTCCGACCTGGATAGGTATGCGGAGTGAGTTTTCCGGGGTAGTAGCTTAAATAATCCTGGTTGGCGAAATTATTTGCCAGATCGGTGTCTTTATCCCCGACGAGGCTGGTGACAATTAAGAGATAATGTGGTTCGTCGCCGGTAAGGGGTTGCGCCGGGAAAAAAAATCCAGCTGAAATAAGATTGTAAACAACAAGGAGTAAACAAAAAAGAATCGTGGCTAGTGTTCTTGTTTCCTGATTGGACCAGAATCTAGCTGTTTTAATTAGCCAACGAGGAGAACAGGCCAGGGGATTAATAATGACCACGGTGAAAATTATGCCCAGCAAGATACTCAGGCTCAAGGCCGGACGAAATTCATGGAGAAAATAAATGTGTCCTAGCCACAGCCCATGAGCGAGGAGAAGAGGAGAGAGACAGAGGAGGAGTTTATAAGGATTGACCTCAATCAATTTCCGGAAGAGAGGGAGAACAGGCAGGTAGAGCAGACTAAGAGAGAAAATTACGAGACAAAGGTAAACCACCAGCTGAAGGAAAAAAGGCCAGGAGATAATTTTGTTGAAAACATTGTTCTGATGAAAGATAAGGGTAGCCAGACCAGAAGCTTCCAATCCGGAGAGGAAAAACCCCTTCCAGGAGAGAAAGGTTAGGAAGGAACGAATAAATTTTTGATTGGCCATTTTTCCGGAGTTAAAAACTCTTGGGTTAACATAGCAAAAGAGAATTTTCTCATCAATCTTTTTTAAAGTGATTTGTCAGATCCTTTCCTTCACCTCTCTGAAAGATGAAAATATATAATCCAGTCTAGAATGGTGATCAAGGGAGGATTGGAAGAGGTCGGCCACTCGGGTAAAAAGAGCTGCTGGACCTCTTTCCTCCCGCTGGAAGAAGCCCAGCAGCTCAGGGTCCATTAACCCTTTATTGCTTCGAGCTCCAGAGAGGGGTTTGACATTCTAACTCGGGCTGAAGGTACAAAATCACGCTATTTCCAGGGTAAGCATTTCCCTAATCAGGTGAGCTTATACTCTGCCGGATAAGGTAACGTTTCTCTTCTTTTTTTGCTCATTTGAAGATAAAGTCTTCTATTTTTGACTTAGTCAGGTAGATATGGTAAATAGAGCCTCTCAATGAAGGGGCTAAAAACGGGAAAATTCGAGATCGTCGTTTTCCTTAAACCCAACTCTCAAATTTGCCGAGACTTCAAAGATTTCTCCTGGATATTAACTTATTGAATTTCTACAAGCATGATATTTCAATCTTGCTTCAATCACCCTGATAGGCAGAATGAGTTTCAGGATTAAATTATCTTAAGGAGGCTTATGATGACCAGGCTTAAAATTCATCCTCCCTTTAAATTCTTTGTTTTGCTCTTGGTAGTTTTTCTTTTTCTCGGAGAATTCAGTCTGGCCACCGAGGCGAAGAAAAGCGATGAGGATGTTCTCTATCAGGAGTCATATATAAAACCTCCGGCAGAGGTGCAGGAGTTGTTAACCCGGGAGAGACATTATGATGTTTTATCCAATTTAAGTCCGGATAAAGATCATTTTCTTATTCCCGTCCGTCAAGAGTTTTCTTCCCTGGCCCGCATGGCCCAGCGGACTTTGCGTCTGGCCATGCTGGAGTTTTGTCCGGATGTCAATCGAGAGTGGCGTCTCTCCACCTTTGGAATAAAGGGTTTAAAGATTTATTCACTTCGTCAGAAAAAAACATGGGAAGTAAAGCTTCCTCCTGATATTCTCGTTTCCGATTTTGTCTGGTCACCCGATGGGAAAAAGATTGCTTTTCTGGCTCATCTTAAGCAGGGCACGCAAGTGTGGCTGGCCGATGTAGCCACTGGGGAAGCGAAGCCAGTGTCGGAGGCCCTGGTGATGGCCACTTTAAGTGGCGTCCGCAATTATTATAGCCGGGCCAGTCGGCCTCCCTCCAAAATGTTGCAGTGGCGGCCCGACGGGAGTCTGGTCACCTTACTTGTGCCGCCTGCTCGGGGCCCGGAGCCTTCTCCTCCAGCCATTCCCAAAACTCCCTTCATTCGCCGGACACGCTCCAAGCCAACCCCAACCCGAACCTATCCCTTTCTTCTCCGGACTCCTCATGATAAAGAGCTATTCAAGTATTACACCACTTCGCAGCTGGCCATTCTCTATCCGGGACAGGCACCCCGTTATATTGGTCAACCCGGAATGTTTATGAGTATTTCGGTCAGTCCGGACGGGAAATTTATCCTGGCAGAAAGGTTGACCGAACCGTTTTCTTATATTGTCAGTTTCCGCAGTTTTCCCCGTATCCTGGAAGTGCTGGACGAAACAGGGAAGGTAATTTCTACCATTCGGAAAACTCCTCTCCAGGAGGCCATGTCCCGAGACGGAGGGCCGAGTGAGGATCTCCCCCGGGATGTGAAATGGCGAACTGATGGGAAGGGATTGATTTTTCTTTGGAGAGAGAAAGCCAAAAAGAAGGAAGGTGAAGAGGAGGTCAAGGGCAAACGGAAAGATAGATTAATGTTCCTGCCGCCTCCTTTTAAAATGGACCAGGCAATTACTTTGGTAGCCATAGAGAAAAAGTTTATCAGTGTCAATTTAACCAGAGATGGCTCTTTCGCCCTGGCGACTCTGAGCGGCCGGAATGAAGTTGGCCAGAACCGCCAGGAGATCGTCGCCTATGACTTGCGGCGCCGGCCTCCCCGGGCTTATATCCTGGTCAAAGATATAGATCCAAGTGATCTTCTTCAGCAGCCGGGTGATGTTCTTACCAGAAGAACTGCTAACGGCCTGCCTTATGTGCTTCTCAGTTCTGATAAAAAGAAGGTTTTCCTCCAGGGAAGGGGTTATCGGGAAAATTTAAAACCGCAGCCTTTTATTGACCGCATTGAAATTAAAACCAGAAAAAAAGTCCGCCTCTTTGAAGGCTCAGCTGAGTTTTATGAGCAACCGCTGGTTCCCCTGGATGATGACCTCCGGAAAATGATTATTCAGCGGGAGAGTTCCACGGACTTTCCTGATTGTTTTCTCTGGCAGAAGGGGGAAATTATAGAACAATTGACTGCCAATAAGGATCCTTACCCGGAAATAACGGCCGCCCGGCGGGAACATTTCACTTTTATCCGGCGGGATGGATTGGAAATTCATGGCTGGATTCTTCTGCCGCTGGACTACCAGGAAGGGGAAAAGGTGCCGGCGGTTTTCTGGACATATCCCCGGGAGTTTCAATCTTTTAAAGAATATCAGAGCTCGGTTATCCGCTCCTATAATCTTAATGCCTTCCGCCACTTCAGTTCCCGGAATGCCTCCCAGATCTGGCTGACCCAGGGTTATGCCGTGGTTATTCCTGATATTCCAATTATTGGCAAAGGGAATCAGTACAACAATAATTATATAGCTCATCTGGTGGATTCGATGTATGCGGCCATCCGCAAGGTTGATGCCCTGGGTTATGTAGATGTCGATCGAATAGGCCATGGAGGCCATAGTTATGGGGCTTTCGCCACGGCTAATATTCTGGCCCATACCCCGTTTTTTAAAGCAGGTATTGCCGGCGACGGGGCTTACAATCGCACCTTAACCCCAATGACTTTCCAGAATGAACGTCGTTTTATCTGGGAGGCGCAGGATATTTATATTGAAATGTCACCTTTTTTTGAAGCCGACCATCTGGAAACACCCCTTCTCATGTATCATGGTGCTGAAGATAATAATACCGGGACGTTTCTCATTCAATCGGAACGGATGATTCAGGCTCTCACCGGGTTGGGGAAGAAAGCGGTGCTTTATATTTATCCTTTTGAATCTCATGGACCTCGTTGTTTGGAGACCTATTTTGATCTCTGGGCCAGATGGCTAGCCTTCTTTGATAAATATGTTAAGCATCACCAGGAGGAAAAAAAATAACCGATGTAGTCAGGCAAGGAGTTCGACCATGAAGATTAAAATAAATGATAAGGAGTATCAGCTCTTTAAGTCGGCTTTTAACGATGAATCCTATGCCAGTTATATAATTGGACGCCGGGGAGCCTCGCCAATTCCCCATCGCCGCCATAAAGTAGTCACTCTCGATAAAGTAATAGACTTGCTCGAAGAGGGAGATGTGATTTCCTATCCCCATTATTACCGGGCAGGAGATAAAGGGCTGCAACTTGTGGTGGAAAAACTCAGAGAGAAGGGGAAAAAAGATATCATCCTCTACGGCAATGCTTTTTTCGACCACACTGACCCCTGGTTGATTGAAGCTTTTCGCGATGGAACTTTAGGAGGGCTTTACGGTAATGTTTACCGGAAGTTCGGCGCTTATGTCACTGCCGGGGAGCTGCTTCCCTGGGTCAGTATTGGCTTTTCCCATGGAAATCGGGTCCGAAAATTACAAACGGGCGAAGTTAAGGTGAAGGTGGCCTTCGGTCCGGTGCCGCTGGCAGATGTTTATGGTAACGCCACCGGATTGAAGGGCAAACCCGAGCAATTATGTGGTCCGCTGGGTTTATTTGCAGCTGATGCAGAGTTTGCCGATTATGTCTGTCTGCTGGCCGGTGAAGTAAGTGAGCACTTGATCATGCCCATTTCTCTTTCCATGGAGAATGTGGATTTTGTCGTTCCGGTGAAAGAACCCGGACTGGCAGCCGGAATCGGCAGCGGCACCCTGGATATGAATAAAGCCAAAGCTAATCCCTTTAATGTAGCTGTGGCCGAGAATGTCACCCGGGTCATCAAGGCGGCCGGAGTGGTTAAAGAGAATTTTGCTTTTCAGGTTGGGAGTGGAGCAGGGTTGATTGTTCTCGAAAATATCCGGCAGATTCTTCGGGAGATGAAAGTGGTCGCTAATTTTTCTATCGGCGGAATAACTTCCCTTCATGTCGATATGCTGGAAGAAGGCTTGGTTCGTTATTTGTTGCATGGTCAGTTGTTTGAACCCAGTTCCAAGGTCATAAATTCCCTCCTTGAACATCCCCGCCATCTGGAGATAACCACCGGTTATTATGCCTCGGTGGCCAATAAGGAGTGTGCCGTTAATCTGCTTGATCTGGCAGTGTTATCGGCTCTGGAGGTTGACCTGGAGTTTAATGTCAACACGGTTTGCGCCAACGGCCGGATTATCGGTGGAATTGGCGGTGGTCAGGATGTAGCGGCCGGGGCGGCTTTGACCATTATTTTTCTTCCTCTGGCTACAGGGAAAGGGGAATGGGGTTTTCCCCGGGTGGTGGAAAAAGTCTATACCCGGACAACTCCGGGTGAAGTGATTGATGTGGTGGTTACAGAGGATTTTGTGGCGGTCAATCCCCGCAGTAAAAGTCCTTATAAACAGAATATTCTGGATAAAGCTCAGGATTTTGGTATAAAGATCCTTTCTATTGATGAGCTTCACCTCCGCTCGCTGGAAAAAGCCAAACAGCTGGGGAGAATTCCGCCTCGACAGGCAACCACCGAGGAAATAGTTCATGCCATTGAGTGGCGGGATGGGACTTTGCTGGATGTTATTCGCCGACCACTCAGAAAAGATTAATCAGCCAGGAGAGGAATTTGGCTTGAATCTAATTCGGGAACCTGGGGAATGGATGACTCGGCCTTTATTTTGGCGACAAACCGAAATTTAAAATTAAACTGACAAGAGCTTCACTTCTTTTCTTGACCTGGACGTTGAGTTGGGATAATTTGGAATCAAGATCAACAGGGAGATAAGCAAGATGAAAGTAACAACTGTCGAAGAAATGAGAGAGCTGGACCGGCGGGCAATAAAGGAGTTTGGTATTAGTGATGAACTCCTAATGGAAAATGCCGGACTGGCCTCTTTTCAGGTCATTGAAGATGAAATAGGCGTCCCGGGCATAAGATTTCTGGTCTTGTGTGGCGGCGGGAATAATGGTGGAGATGGTTTTGTCGTAGCGCGCAAGCTTTATTCGGGTGGAGGAGTGGTAGAAGTTTTTGTTCTGGGGGATGAAAAAAAATATAGTGGAGCCGCTAAAAAGAATTATGAGATAGCCACCAAGCTGGGTTTCCCCATCAAAAAGCTGGAGTCGCTCGAGGAATTGCAGGATGCCCTCAACAGATGCGAGGTGGTGGTGGATGCGCTCTTCGGCACGGGCTTGGATCGGCCGGTGGAAGGATTGTATCAGGAGGTGATCCAGCGGGTGAATGCGGCTGATAAAGTAGTGGTCAGTCTCGACATTCCTTCCGGGATTAACGGGAATAATGGACTGGAGATGGGGGAGGCCATCTGGGCTGATTATACGATTACTTTTGGTTTGCCCAAACTTGGAAATCTTCTCTATCCCGGATATAGTCATGGCGGCTTTCTATTTGTCACCCATATTTCCTTTCCACCGCAATTGACCGGGCAGGAAAGCATCAAGACCGAGATTAATCTGCCGCCCTACCTTCCCGAGCGGCCAGAGGACGGCCATAAGGGAGCTTTTGGCGATGTTCTTTTTATCGCTGGCGCCTCGAGTTACTTTGGAGCTCCTTATTTTGCCGCCAGGTCTTTACTTAAGGCCGGGGGAGGTTATGCCCGGTTGGCCAGTATTCCTTCTGTTTGTCAGGTGGTGGCTACCAAAGGGAGTGAAATTGTTTTTATCCCTTTGAAAGAAACCAGTGCCGGCTCGATTGCTCTGGCCAATCTGGAGAAGCTGCTGGAGTTGGCGGAACAGGTTGATTTGGTAGTGATCGGTCCTGGCCTTTCTCTCCACTCGGAAACTCAGGAGCTGGTCCGGGCTCTGGTTCGCCGGGTATCCAAACCTGTTCTTATTGATGGGGATGGACTCACAGCTTTGGCCATTGAGATTCAGACTCTTCCTTTGCGGGAAAACCCTACCATTTTGACCCCCCATCTGGGGGAAATGTCTCGACTGGTCGAGATGCCGATCACTTATATCAAAAAACATCGGATCGATGTTCTCCGGCAGGCGGCTCAGGAATGGCAAGCTTTTATTGTTTTGAAAGGAGCCCATTCTCTGATTGGCTATCCAGATGGGCGAGTTTTTATTAACTTAAGTGGCAATTCAGGCATGGCCAGTGCAGGTTCAGGCGATGTCTTGACCGGCACCATTGCCGCGGCTTACGGTCAGGGGTTGGAGGTAGGAGAAGCAGTCAGAACAGGTGTTTTCCTTCATGGGCTGGCGGGTGACCTGGCTGCTGAGGAGAGAGGACTCGATGGGATTACCGCTGAGGATATCCTCGAGTATCTACCAGCGGCGGTGGATATTTTCCGGGAAAGGTATGCAGAAATTCTTGAGGATTACTACGGGTCGGTGTTTATCCTCTGATTTTAGAGGGAGTTTGACTATTTGGCTGTTTTCCCCTTTTTGTCGGGACAGAATTTGGAACATTTGCTTCCCTGGATGGAGGCCAACATTGGTCTCCTTTGGGAGAGGGATTACCCACAGTGGCCATCCACGACCTGGCGATTCACTCCCGGGAAACGGGTATGATCGCCGGGAGATGAAGTTCAAGGATCGGGTTTTTCGGAGCACTCTTCAGGTGAGGAAAGACCCATTGAAAGAATTGGGTTTTTTCCACCAGAATTAAAATTAAGAACCAAGCAAATCGTCCTGGAAAGATTGATCTATTTTTAATTAAGTGATTAATGAAGTATTTTTTCCATTACTCCATTTAAATGCAGGCCCATTAGATAAGGCTTCTGGGAGGCAAAAGCTTTAGCCTGTTCGAGAATTGCCTCTTCGGCATAGTTAACGTTATACCGCCAGGTTTGATAATTGAAAGTCACTGAGCGGGCAAAATAGAGGGGTTTAAGGGCTTCGATGATTTCTTTACGTTCTTCAGGGGTGGCGTTGTGGTAGTAGTAGAGTAGTTGGTAGACGATCTGGGTCCAGAGGAGAATATCAACATAGTAATTATCCTCTTCAAACATGCCTTCGATCATACTAACGGTGTAATCGTGGAGATATTTTTTAAGCAGTTCCCGCCGGGGATAGTATTCAGAGCGTAATTTTTCTTTAAGGTCACGGATATCTATTTTCAATTCCTGCGGCGGGCATAGTTTTTTCAGGCCGAATCTTTTTAAAACCTGGGGACACTTGGCCGGCATGGGCAACCATTCCGGCTCCCGAATCAGGAGTTGGTCAAAAAGAGTCCTGACAACCTGGGTAAACATCGGCCCCAGCTTGGGGGCGCTGGCTTTATGAACCTTGGCTCCTAGTCCCGCTTCACACAATTTGAAATGTCCAAAGATGGCCTGGAGAGTCATAAAAATATCTATACCGTATTGACGGGTGGTTTCTTCCCATTCTTGTTCCAGAAGATAATAGATAAGGCGGGTAGAGAGAGCGAATTCTCCGCCAATGGGCTGGCGGATATTCTGATTGAGCAAGCCGTAAATCAAAGGGTAACAGATATGGTTGGTGATAGTGCCGTCAAATTGATGGCGGGAATAATAGGGTAAGGTGTAATCAAAACCTTTAAGAATGGGCTCACCTAAATAACGAATCCATTCAGGAGTGATTGATTTCAGGTCAGCATCGACCACAACCACTCCTTTTAAGGCATCACCCTGCAAACGGGCGAACTTAAACAGGTTAAAAAGATTAGTTCCTTTACCGCGGACGTTTTTCGGAGTGGTGATATATTCTTTGGGAGTTTTAGTCTTGGTGGAGAGAAAGGCTTCTTTGGTATTATCCTGACTGTTGTTATCCACATTAACAATAATAGTCCGAAGGGAGGCAAAGTATTTTTGCAGACCGCGATCAACCTGGTGGGCGACATAACCAATGGTATCAGCTTCATTATAGGAGGGAATTCCGACAATTAGCTCAAAAGCATTCTGACGTGATGTATTGGACATTATTTATCTCCTGGTTAAAAGAGTGAGTGAGAAAAAATATCAATTAATTTGCCTTTTTAACTTTTCTAGTTGATAGCATATTATAGTATAAGAAAGATTGATGGCAAGAGGCTGATAAAAATTTGTGGCTAATGAGCAAAAATAAGTTATTTCTGAATTGAAAATTTAAAAATTGTCTGGCTTTTATATTTCTCTCCCGGATGAAGGATGGTTGAAGGAAAATTAGGTTTATTGGGAGAATCAGGAAAATGCTGTGGTTCCAGACAGAAACCGTAATATTGGTGGTAAATCCGGCCGGCTTTACCGGTGATGCTGCCGTCGAGGAAATTGCCAGAGTAGAACTGAATCCCTGGTTCAGTGGTGAAAATCTCCATCATCCGGCCGCTCTGAGGTTCGAAGACATGGGCTGCCAGGGATAATTCGCTGTCTTCTTTATTAAGAACATAATTGTGATCATAGCCTCCTGGCACCTTGCGGATATGCTGACCGATCGGATGAGGGGTGGTAAAGTCCCAGGGAGTGTCTTTAACCGATTTTATTTTTCCCGTGGGAATAAGTTGGCTGTCCACCGGAGTGAAGTAGTCGGCATTGATCATTAATATGTGATCAAGGATATCACCTTCCCCTTGACCTTTAAGATTGAAATAGCTGTGGTGAGTTAGATTAACTGGCGTAGGCTTGTCCGTCTCTGCTTCATAAAAGATTTTTAACTGATTATCTTCGGTTAATTGATAAGTGACGGTTACAGCCAGATTGCCGGGATAGCCTTCCTCCCCATCGGGACTTAGATAAAAAAAACGAACTCCAACCCAGTCCTCCTCTTCCAAGGGCGTGGCCTGCCAGACAACTTTGTCAAATCCTTTGAGTCCTCCATGGAGATGATGGGGACCGTCGTTAGCCGCAAGTTGGTAAGTCTGGCCGTTGAGCGTAAATCTGGCCTGAGCAATGCGATTGGCGTAGCGACCCACCGTGGCGCCGAAGTAAGGAGAGTCCTTTAAGTAGCCCTTGAGGTGGTCATGGCCAAGAGTTATATCTTTTCTTTCACCGTTTCTATCAGGCACTTCCAGAGAAACAAGTGTTGCTCCATAGGTCATTATTTTCGCCTTCATTCCCTGAGAATTGGTCAGGGTATAAATTTCAATCGTTTGGCCATCGGGCAGGTGTCCGAAAATATCTTTAGTTAGGGACATGACTGATCCTCCTTGGGCTTTAATTGTGGCCTTTTTTTCTGGTGATGAAGGAGAACATCCAAGAGAAAAATAACTGAAGAAGAGGACGATAAACAAAGCTGTAGTTTGATTTAATTTTGTTAGCATTCGCATCTCCTTTCTGTTGCCCTCAAAAGTATTTTTAATAATTTTAATCAATTTTAATCATGATATATCATTCATTTTTTTATCACAAGGAAGAGATGGGTTGCCTCAAATTTCCGTGAATTTCCACCTTGGCTGTGCTATCTCATTAAAATTATTAAAGTTAGGCCAAGAACACTCCTTTAGATTTCCCCTTAGACGTAAAATCAGGCTTTTTTCAAGGGTATCTATTTTATATTCAACCAATTATCACGGCCAAGGCGGAAGTGAAGTTGGTCACGCTATTTTCAAATTATAAATCGGTTAGACCGCCAAAAAGGCAATGAACCTTAATTCTTTATTCTACAAATAATTTATTATAATTTTTGGTCGATTATGATAAAATAATGTCTTAATTGAAGTTATAATTATTTTGATTGATTTATTCTAGCCCTCCAGAGTGGGACGGTTCTCGTCCCCGCCCCACTACAAGGGAGACAAAAGAATGATACCACTCAAAACAGTAGTTCAAATGATAACCGGTTGAAGGAAGTAGCCATGAATCTGAAAAAGGTTCTCTCTCCTGAAGATATTATTATTTCTCTGGAAGCCACCTCTAAAGAAGAAGTTATCAAAGAAATGGTTGACCATCTTTATAAGAGAGGCAAAATTGAAGACCGGGAAGCGGCTCTCCAGGCTATTCTCGAGAGAGAAAAAAAAATGAGTACCGGCCTGGAAAAGGGAGTGGCTCTACCCCACGGTAAGTGTGAAGCGGTTAAGGAGTTAATTGCGGCCATTGCCCTGAAACGGGAAGGAGTCGATTTTGATTCTATTGATGGGCAACCAGCTCAGATTTTTATCATGACGCTTTCTCCCCTCAACCGCTCCGGACCACATATTCAATTTCTGGCGGAGGTTACCCGCCTCTTGAAGAGTAAAGAGAAGAGGGAGAAGATTCTGCAAGCCTCCAGTAAAGAAGAAGTTTTGGAACTATTTTGCTCATGAGATTGATTTCTCAGAATAGGCGCAAGAATTTTCTGGTTTTCCTGTTTTTTTTCCTGGCTATGGGGGGTACAGCCCTTTTCGCTAAAGAGGGAACCCAAGAAATGGGTCAAAAGATGACCCTCCTGGTCCTTCAACTGGCGATAATTGTTATCGCCGCCCGATTTTTTGGCATAGTCTTTAGTCGGTTTTTTCACCAACCACGGGTCCTGGGGGAATTGGTGGCCGGAATGACCATTGGACCCTATGCGCTGGGGGCCATCTCGTTACCTTTATTAAATAGTCCGCTTTTCCCCCGGGGAGAAGGGTTTCTTCCAGTAACCCCTGAGTTATATGGTCTAGCGGTGATTGCTTCTATTGTCCTTCTTTTTATGTCGGGCTTAGAAACAGATTTACCGACTTTCCTGCGGTTTTCCCTTGTCGGGACCGCGGTGGGAGTGGGGGGAGTTATTCTCTCTTTCTTTCTGGGAGCTTTGATTGCCGTTCTTCTTCTTCCCGGTGTTGATTCTTTCATTTCCCCGCCAGCTCTTTTTCTCGGAGCCTTGTCCACAGCTACCTCTGTGGGGATTACCGCCCGGGTGCTTAATGAACGGCGGAAAATGTCATCACCTGAGGGAGTAACCATCCTGGCCGGGGCTGTTCTGGATGACGTCCTAGGGATTGTTATTCTGGCTGTCGTGGTCGGTATTTCCCGAGTCAACGCTAGCGGCAGCGAGATGGAGTGGGCCCATATCGGCACCATTGCGCTGAAAGCTTTTGGTTTCTGGATTATCTGCACTGTTCTCGGTATCCTCTCGGCCAACCGACTGACCAGAGGGTTGAAATGGCTGCGTTCCAATGATGCTATTGCTGGTGTAGCCTTAGGCCTGGCTCTTTTTCTGGCCGGGCTGGCTGAGATGGCCGGACTGGCCATGATTATTGGAGCTTACATCATGGGTCTGTCTCTTTCCCAGACGGATATCGCCAGTGAACTACGCAATAGAATCCATGGCGTTTATAATTTCCTAGTGCCGGTTTTTTTCTGTGTAATGGGCATGATGGTTAATTTCGCAGCCATGAAAGGCATCCTCATTTTTGGAGTGATTTATGCCGCTTTTGCCATTATGGGTAAGGTGATTGGCTGTGGAGTGCCTGCTTATCTGATGGGATTTAATCTTAGAGGTGCTTTTCGGGTGGGTGCCGGGATGTTACCCCGGGGAGAGGTGACTTTAATTATCGCCGGAGTTGGTCTTTCTGCCGGGGCTATTGGAGCTGATCTTTTCGGAGTTGCTATTGTTACTTTGTTAATTGCCAGTATTATTGCTCCCCCGATTCTGGTTAAGAGTTTTGATGGTGGTTCGGGCCTGCGAAAAGAAAGTCTCCTGAAAAAAGAGGAGAAAGGTTGTCGAATTAGACTAGAGTTCCCTTCCCCTCATATCGCCAGTTTCATTCGGAATCGCATAATTGAAGCCTTTGAAAACGAAGAGTTTTTTGTTCATCGCCTGAATATCGAAGGCATGATTTATCACATCAAAAAGGAAGATATTTTTATTACGCTCCAACAGAAAGAAGGTCTGATTGAGCTCAGCACTTCAGAGGAGAATCGGACTCTGGTCTCTTTGATTGTGATGGAAGAGATCCTGGCTTTGAAGGACTTGTTTGAAGCTGTCGAAAAGCTCAAGCGGCCGGAATTAGTGTGTGAAGAGTTGGCCGCCGGTTTATTCAGTGATGATGAAGAGAAGTCTGAGTAATTATTAGAGAAATATTTGTTTAAAAATTTCCACTATTTCCAGCGCGTTATCCACCTGGATCAGGGGAATGTTTTTAACCTGAGCAATCTGGTCGAAACGGCCGTCTTTGTTACTATCTTTGGTGACGATAATCAGGTTGGCCAAGGGAGCCACCGCATCAATCATTTTTTCATTATCGCTTCCCGGAGCCCCCCGTTTGGAAGCTCCACCGACATGAATGGCGATGATGAAAACATTATTTTTCTGGCAGTAATCGATGAGCGATTGGAGGCGTTTCAACTCGCTTTCCACAGTCAATCCAGAGGCCCCCATCCCTTTTAGGCTGGCTCCGATGGCAAAGATCATTGTCTTGTAGGCCGTTCCTTTAGGATATTTATCCAGATCCGTATGAATTTCCACATGAAAACCGGGTCCGGATTCTTTGTCAGCTAAACCAACGCCGGCTTTAACCAGTTCTACTGTGGGGACATCACAGTAATCGTAAGGGACACCGGCTTCTTCAGCAATTATATTAACGGTGGTCACATCCGGGCTTTGGCCGGCGGAAGTGATGAGGACGGGTAATTGAGCCTTAGGAATTTTGGCTGTTTCCGTCTGAGAAAGACTTTGAGTTGCCAGAAACATAAAAAGTATAAAGGCCAGGCCGATTAAACATAGGTTATTTTTCATTTTTTCCTCCTTATAGTCAGGGTCATCTTTTTTTAACCCCAGGTTTCTTCTTTTTTTGATTAATTTATCTAATTAAATGTCCACGATTTTTTTCTTGTCGGCTTTTTCAGGATTGAGAAAGAAGTAGCCCACTCCTTTAGCCACCACTTCTTTATAACGAGGGACGTTGGTCAGCTTTATCGCCCGGTCTGGGTTTTTCCGGGAATATTGCCTGATTAATTCCAGAATGACTGAACAGTGTTGCCCGACCCGTTTAGCCATGGGCCAGCCGGATTCATCATAGGGCACAAATAATTTCTTTTTCTTGGCTAAACGGAGGAGAAAAGGATCTTTTCCTTGGAGGAGAAGGTCAACTGTCTTCGGTCCGGTCGGCTGGTCAAGAAAGGGAATAGGGGCTTCCAGGAGAAAGGGGAGAGTCTCTGAATAATCGCCAATTTCCCGGTGGGAGAGTCCCCGGAATCTGCTGGGTGAGGGTTCGACATGGTTGTCGAAACCTTCAAGCGCTTTCACGGTCAGTGAGGTTAAAGTGGCCAGTTTAATGGATTTTTCAGGCGCCACAATACAGTTGGTGACCGGAAACATCGTTTCTGCCCCATGTAAATCAACTGCCAGGTCTACTTTTTCCCGGCGGAGCAATTCCATGGCCGCGAAAGTAACTTTCTCCATGAGTAAACCGTTCGGTCGGCCAGGCCAGGTTCGGTTGGTGTTCCGGGCATCGATAAAGGAAAGCAGTTGGCGATCCGGGTAGTGAATGTAAACATCCGGATCAGGCCACTGATCAAGGGGTGATGCGTTCCGGTTACCCATGCGGAAACGGCGTTTTCCCCAGGGGGTTTTTATGTCGAAGTAGAGAGGATAGCCATCACCTGGTTTGGTAGTCCGACTGCCGCTATTGTTAAACACCGGAATAATATAGAGAGTTCCCTGCTGAACGACGGCGTTTTCAATAAAAATAATTGCGGTTAAGAGCCCGGCTGGTTCATTGGAATGCGTGTTGGCCATAATGAGTATTTTGCCACCGGGTTCCTTCCCCTGAAGAATAAATACCGGCGTATCCGCTCTGGTTCCTTTAAGCCCGGGTAAATAATGACTGAGCTGGACTACTTGAGTCACTCCCGGTCCCTGAACAACCGGTATTTTAAAATGGCGGTGCTGGTAGAGAAGAAAAGAGGCCGGAATGGCTATCAGGCACGCTAGGCCGAGAAGGATGAGTTTTATCTTAACTATATAATTCATTATTTTATCCTCAAGAGACGAAGAATCAGAGGTATGATAACCAGTAAGTAGAGAATTAAGTTATTAATCGATTTTTTTTCTTTGATAAAACTCCAGCAGAGAATTCCGGCTAAATAGGCACAAATAAGATAATAAATAATCATGACTACTCTCATCCTCGTCTCTCCCTTACATGCTCCATTTCACCAGAAATTCCAGTTTATTGCTGTAGACGACCATTAAAATGCCCACAATAGTGATAACCACCCAGGGAAGCCAGGTGCTTTTGAGAAATCGCCAGTAATTTTCTTTATACTCAGTGACCATGACGCTTAATCGGCCGATAAGGGCGGTTGGCGGCAAACCGTCGCCAAGGGGCCAGAGAAGGCTCAGTCCAGCCATAGCCACGGTGGCGTGAAGACCAATGGAGTCCAGATACCAAATAAGAGGTATTCCGAAAACAGCAGCGCCGCCGTAGGTTAAAACTCCTTCGGAGAGCGGGATGACGGCGGCCAGCGAAATAAACAGGAGAACAAGAGGAATACTGATGACTGCGTAAGCCAGAAGTCCTCTAATGCCGGTGGCGGTCATTATTTGCTGGAGCATACCCACCACGACCATGGTGGCCAAAAGAGGCAGGAGTCGGTCCATTGTCCGGCGAGAAAGCTGGAGAATATTTATCCGGATAGGACTGAGCACCCAGGCCACCAGAGCGGCTATGGTGAATTCGAGAGGCAAGCCAAATATCGGCAGGCTGAAAGGCCAGAGGCGGGAAGCGACGATTAACCCGAAGAAGACAAAAAAGGGGAGAACCACTCGCCACCAGATCATCTTGTCCGGTATAGAAGAGAAAAGTTCATGTTCCTCTTTTTGAGCTATTGAAGGTTCTTTTTTCCAGCCCAGAGTTAGCATGGTGAAGGCACCCAGCAGAAGCACTGGGATTCCCAGAGGAAGTTCGAAACCGACATAAGGAATAGCTGTGCCGGCGCAGACAATCATCGCCCAAATATTGACCGGCGGGGCAGCGGCACTCAAGCCAGCAATAATAAAAAGAATGGCAGCTGTTCTTCTTTTTGAAATCCCTAACTCTTGAAGAGCCAGGGCCACGGGGGCTCCGACGACGAGCAGGGAGACGCTGCCAGCCCCGGTTAACGCTCCTGGAATAAGGATTATTACCATTAAGACAAAAAGAGCCAGCAGCCTGACTCGTCGGAAAGCTTTCAGAGTTCCGCGGACAAGATAAGCCACTCCCCCGGATTCGCTAAGGATGGCCATAAAGATTGTGGCTGTGGAAAAGACCAGAATAACATCGAAATAGGTGAATGCCCCTTCAATTAAATGACGGGGAATTTCAATAAAAGAAGGTGTTTTAAAGATGGCTCCCGCCACTCCTCCTGCCAGAGTGGCGGTTAACATGCTTATTTCAACCGAAGCTTTTTTTAGTTTGGCGATAGTATAGCCCAGAACAGTAACCAGGGTAATAATCAGAATTTGAGTTTCCATTGGGATTAAGAAGACATTTTATTGCTTTTAAAAAAAGAAGGTCAAGAAAAAAAAGAGACTCTTTGATAAATTAGCCGCCCGGGCTGGAGCAGGCATGTTGTCCTGAAGAGGCTCTTGTTCTGAGCTGCTCTTTATTTGGTGGGCGATGTTTCACTGGCCCAGCGGATGAATTCGGCCAGGTCCTTTTTTAATTGGGCATGAGAAGGACGGTGAATGTACATCATATGACCGGCTTCGTAATAGCCCATTTTAATCCGGTCTTTGAACTCACCGTTAAGACCAATATGATTAAAGGTATATTCAGTTCCAAAATAAGGAGTGGCCAGGTCGTAATAGCCATTGGCGACAAAAACCTTAAGAAATTGGTTCTGGGTGAGAGCCTGACGCATCGTTTCAGCCATGTATATATTGGGCGTCCGGCCCTGTTCTTCATAGATCCAGCGCCAGGGGCGGACATTGCCGTAGATGGCATAGGTTAAGTCAGTGGGAAATTTGAGATCTACCCGGAGATAGTGATTAATGAGGGCGCTGAAGGGGCCGGTAATGGCGGTGCTACTGGGGTCAAACTGTGGTCGCTCACCAGCAGCGTCAGCGTCCCTACCCGTGAAGCGACTATCAAGGCGTCCAATGATAAGGTGCTTGTCCCGGAGGAGTTCCTTAAAGAAACGATAAGCGTTGACTCTGAGGTTTGCCTGATAAAGATATTCCAGAGAAAGGCCGGTGAAGTGGCTAAGCTTGGTCGCAATTGCTTTTTTTTCGCCGGGGGTGAGGGTGTTCCCTCTAAGTAAGGCCAGTGAATACTCATTCAGGGCGAATTTTTCCGCCTCGTCCAGGACCTCCCGAAGGGATTTTTCCTGGAGATTCGCGGGGAGACGGCGATGATACCAGGCTGAAGCTGTGTAGGAGGGAAGGAATAAAATGTAACCCAGGTCATTGCCGGCGGAAAAGTCGAGTGTCCGGAAATCAAGTACTGAGGAGACCAGGATAATTCCATTGAGATACATCCCGAAACGTCGTCCCTGGAGATAGCCGGCCAGACCGGTAGCCCGGGTTGTGCCGTAGCTTTCTCCGAGAATGAACTTGGGCGATAACCACCGCTGGTTGCGGGTGATATAAAGACGAATGAACTCTCCAACGGCCTCGATGTCTTCTTTGACACCATGAAATTGCCGCGGGTCTTCTCCGGGCAAGGGACGGCTGAAACCGGTTGAAATCGCATCGATACAGACAATATCAGAAACATCCAGAAGGGTGTAAGGATTATCGGTTAATTTAAAAGGAGGCGGCGGGGGAAATCCCTGGTCATCGAGGAGAACCTTTTTTGGCCCGAGAGCACCCAGATGAAGCCAGACAGTAGATGAACCTGGACCCCCATTAAAGGCAAAAGTCAGTGGCCGCCGGCTTAGGTCTTTCACACCCTCCCTGGTATAGGCGACAAAGAAAACATTGGCCTTGTTTTTCCCTTCTTCGGTTTTAAGGGTCAGATAACCAGCTGTGGCCGTGTAAGGAATAACCCGGTTGTCAATTTTGATGGTGTGATGGGTAACAGAGAGGACATCTTCTTTTAGATGGGGAAAATTTTCCGGAATCTTGGAAGTAGCGGCCTTGTCTCCGGCGGAAGAAATGAGAACCCCCAGAGAAAAGACCAGGAAAAAAGTAAAAATTATTCTGGTTGGCTTCATTATTCCCTCCAGGTTCATGATTTATTTTTTAGTCTGTTTGGTCTTCTTCTTTTTTCTTTTCTTCCTTTCTTTCCCAGGGTGTCCACTCAATTCCCCGGACGTATTTCTGCATCCATTTTATTTCTTCAATATCACGGATTCGCTGATGCCGGGGTTCGCGAAAACCATGGGGTTCACGGGGGACCCGCAAATAGCGACAGGGTGCTTTCCCGATGTCTTTCAGGGCGGTAAAGAAAAGCATGCTCTGTCCTTCGGTATCCGTTGTATCTCTCATTCCATGGATGAGAAGAGTGGGCGTGGTGACATTTTTGACATAGGTATAGGCAGATTGGGCACGGTAAGCCTGAGGATTATCCCAGGGTGTTCCACCGATGTGCCAGAGGCGGACATCGTGGTTAAAGCCCATGCCATATTCGGAAGACCAGTCGTAAACGCCGGCTCCAATGGAAGCTGCTTTAAACCGATTGGTCTGGGTTATTGTCCAGCCACCCAAGATGCCGCCATAACTCCAGCCGCGCAGTCCCAACTGATTGGGATCAACATACCCCTCGGCAATAACTTTATCCACCCCGTACATTAAATCCCAGTAATCGCCTTTACCGATACCGTCTCCCTGCTGGACGGTATTCCCTTCGCGGAGATGATCGGTGTAACCACTACTGCCCCGCACGTTGGGCGAAAGAGAAGCATAGCCCAGGCCAGCCCAGATGTGATAGGCAGCGCGGAAGCTATTGGTGAAACAGCCGGCCGGCCCGCCATGAATATGGAGGATTAAAGGCAAACGAGTTCCTTTTTTATAATTGGCGGGAAGATGAAGCAGTCCTTCAATTTCGAAATCTTTGACACTTTTCCAGCGAATGATTTTCATTGTGGCCAGTTCAATTTCTTCTTCCACCCACGGGTTAGCCCGGGTTAGGCGAATGGGTTTAAAGGGAGAAACCGTTGAAGTATAGACATCCGGCGGAGTATCATAGTCGCTGAAAATATAGACATAACGAGATCTGTCTCTGGAGAAACCAGTCACTCTTAATGTTCCTTGGACATCGGTCAATTTCTCTATTTTTTTACTTTTAATATGAAGCCGGAAAAGGTTAGTGTTGATACCCTGTTGGCCGTTGAAATAGATATACTGGCTATCGGGCGACCAGAAAAGGTCGCGGATGCTGCCTTCAAAATTGGCAGAGAGGAGTTCATATCGACGAGTTTTAGGCTCCATTAACCAGATTTTTGAATTGCGATTCAACCACTCCTTGTCGTCAGCCGCTAGATAGGCAAAGACCTGGCCATTGGGGGCCCAGAGAGGAGATGACTCGGGAGCCCGGTTATGGGTCAATCTGGTTATTTTTTTAGTGGAAACATTGAAAAGGTAGATTTCATTTTTATATCCATCGTTGCGGCGATTGGTTTCCCGGGCGGTGAAGAGAATCTGCTGACCGTCAGGTGAGACATCAAGTTCATTGATGATTAATTCTTTATCCAGGAGCAGGGTTTCTTTCCGGGATTTAAGGTCAAATACCCAGATTTGTTTCCAACGGCCTTCTTGTTGACCGTTGGGCCCTTCGTCGACAAAAATGACATCCTCACCGGCCTTGTATTTTTTTTCTTCCTCAGGTGAACGAGGACGGTCAGCAATGAAGAATATTTTGTCAGACTGGGGTGACCAGCGATAAAATCCAATACTGGTTTTATGCTTGGTGGCCTGGATGGCTTCCCCACCGGAGGTTCTCATTAGAAAAAGCTGATTTTTCTTGTCCACACTCCTCTTGAAGGAAAGATATTGGCCGTCAGGAGAATATTGAAAAGAATCCCCCCCTTCCCGACCAATGTATTGAAATTCTTCTCCTCCATCGGCTGGAATGAGATAATATTTGGTATCCCGGCGATTTTTGGCCCAGTTAAGTTCTGATTTGGAGAAGAAGACCCATTGTCCATCAGGCGAGATGAGAGTATTGCCGACTCTAGTCATATTGAGAGCATCGTCGACGGTCATCGGACGTCGGGTTTTTTCTGGACTGGCAAAAAGAAGACTGAGGGTGATGAGAGTTAAAGGGAAAAAAGCCAAAATAGATAATAAAAAAATCCGCCTATGTTTATTAATCATTCCCAACCTCCTGTCTTTTAATCTCTTAAACCTTTGTGTTTAGAAATAGAAGATAAGGGGAAAGGATAAAGAATAAAAAATTTAAAATCAAGGAAATTGGGCAGCCTTGTTCGTAATAACCCTGAGGGATAACATGGCCTTCGTTTTGACCTAAAAATAAGAGAGAGAAGTCTAAACTAGTTTAATATTTCATTTTTTAAAAAGGTTGCTTTTTTGTAAAAATCATGTTTAAATTGTTCAAAAAAAAGCGATTAAGACAGTTAGTGATTATGCCAAGACATTCATTTACTCCTGAAAGAGTCCCCTTCAAATCCATTGCTAATATCGCCAAGGATGCCATCATAATTCTTGATGACCACGGGAGGATTGTCTATTGGAATCCCATGGCCACCAGAATATTTGGATATAAAAGGGGGGAAATTCTAGGAAAAGATGCCCATTTCATTCTGGCCCCACCTCAATATCACCAGCAATACCAGCAGGGTTATCCCCAGTTTAGTTCTGAGGGAAAAGGGAAGGTTATCGGCAAGACACTAGAACTGGAAGCAGTCAGAAAAACAGGCGAAGTTTTTCCGATTGAGCTGACTGTTTCCTTACTTCATGTTGGCGAGCGACATTTTGCTTTGGGAATAGTAAGGGATATAACCCGGCGCAAAAAAGCTGAAGAAGAGTTACAGAAGTATCGACAACAGTTGGAACAATTGGTGGAGGAACGAACCAGAGAGCTTAAGGAAATCAATAAAAGATTACGGGTGGAAATTAAGATCAGACAGCAGATTGAACAGAAGTTGAAACACTCATTGAAGGAGAAGGAAGTTCTGCTCCAAGAAATTCATCATCGGGTGAAAAATAATTTTCAGTTGGTTTGTTCACTCCTTAACCTACAGGCTTTTCACACCACTTCAGAAGAGGCCCGACGGTCTCTCCAAGAAGGGCAATCGCGCATCCGATCAATGGCTCTTATTCATGAAATGCTTTATCAGTCTTTCTACCAGGGAGAAATCAACTTTGCCCAATATATTAAGAATCTGATGTCTCATCTCCAGCAGATGGAGACCGTAGCTCAAAAGGATATTCAGATTAGAATTGATGTCGAGGATATCTATTTAGGTATCAAGAAGGCAATCCCTTGTGGATTGATTGTCAATGAAATTGTTACCAATGCCTTTAAACATGCTTTTCTGGATAGAGACCGGGGAGAAATCGTCATTATGATGCAGGAGAAAGAAGGCCAGGTTTATCTCCAAATTAAAGATAATGGAGTTGGATTACCTTCTGATATAGATATATCAAGGACGAGAACTCTTGGCCTCCGGCTTATCCATGACCTCATCCAGCAATTGGGTGGCGTAGTAGAAATTGAGCGCCAACAAGGGACTGCTTATCTCATCACCTTTTAAAAATTAATTTTAAATTAAAGGGAAAAGGACTCTCCCCCTCCCCCCTTCCTTCACTTCTTTCTTGACAAAAAGAATTCTCCATTTAGACTGGGTAGAGTGTTTTTTACTGAAAAGCAATTTTTTATCTTAATATAGGAGGGTCCAGGATGCGGTTGTTTATGAAGTTTTTGTCTATTAGTGTGTTAGCTGTTTGTTTTATCCTGGCTACCTTTACTTTAAGTTCAGCCCGGACGGAAAAACCGGTGCTCCATGGCCAGCACTGGGTGGCTATCACCGGCAAACCTCTGGCCGCTACGGCGGGAGCCATGATTTTCATGAAAGGTGGTAATGCGGTCGATGCTGCCTGTGCCATGCTGGCGGCTACCTGCACCATGTATGATGTTTTAAGCTGGGGTGGAGAAACTCAAGCTCTCATTTACAATCCTCATGCCAAAAAGGTTTATGGAATAAATGCCCTGGGAGTTGCCCCCACCGAAGCCACCGCAGAATTTTTTAAGAAAAAAGGACTGAAGTATCCGCCGGCTTATGGCCCTCTGGCGGCTGTGACTCCAGGAACACCGGGCGGATTAATGGTCATGCTGGCTGAATTCGGGACAATGAGTTTAAAAGAAGTTCTGGCTCCGGCCATAGAAATGGCTCGGGGATATCCGATTGAGGCCCAGCTGGTAAATAGTATTGAGAGAAACAAAGAACGGATAAAAAAATGGCCTTATTCTCGACAAATTCTTCTCCCTCACCTGGGAGAGGAGCATGAAGCCCCTTTTCCTGGGGAAATATTTAGACAACCAGACCTTTATCAGACTTTAACCAAGTTGATAGAAGCGGAACAAAAGGCTCTAGCTGAAGGGAAAAACCGGCGGGAGGCTATTTATGTGGCTTATGATCGTTTCTACAAGGGTGATATTGCCCGCGAGTTTGTTCGGGGAGTCCAGGAACAGGGAGGCTTGATTACCCTGGAAGATTTGGCCCGGTGGAAAGTTTATATTGAAGAGCCGGTAATGACCAGATATAAAGATCTTGAGGTCTACAAGTTAACCTGCTGGGTGCAGGGGCCGGTTTTACTCCAGATGCTTAACATGCTGGAGCATTTTGATTTAAAAACAATGGGGTACAACTCGGCCCGGTACATTCACACTTTATATCAAATAATGAACTTGGCTTTTGCTGACCGGGATTTTTATTATGGTGATCCTTATTTCCCTCCAGAAGAGCCACTGGCCGGGCTCCTCTCCAAAGAATACGCGCGAGAAAGATTAAAATTATTTAACCCCTCGCGGAATGATCCGGAGATAAAACCAGGTGATCCTTATCCTTTCATGGGTCAGAAAAATCCCTTTGTCCATTATCTGGAAAACTGGCCTCCTAAGAAAGAAAAGAGGACAGGTGACAATGAATTTGAGACAAGTTTTCTGGCCGGAACAACTTCAGTTCAGGCAGCCGATGAGGAAGGATGGGTGGTCTCCATGACTCCCAGTGGAGGCTGGATTCCAGCCTGCATTGCCGGTCGAACCGGAATTGGGTTGAGTCAACGGATGCAGAGTTTTGTTTTAGAAGAAGCGGAGAATCCTTTTAATGTGGTGGCCCCGGGTAAACGGCCCCGGGCGACCCTCTCCCCGACGATTGTGCTTAAGGAAGGGCGGCCCTATATTTCGGTGGCAGTTCAGGGCGGTGACACTCAGGATCAAAACACCCTTCAGTTTTTATTGAATATGATTGAGTTCGGGATGAATGTTCAGGAAGCCTGTGAGGCCGCCAATTTCACCAGTTATCAAATGAAAAGTTCCTTTGGTCAGCATGAGTCACGGCCGGGAAGATTAACCCTGCACGAGCGAGTTCCCCCCTGGGTCAGACAGGTTCTTCAAAAGATGGGCTATCGCTTGGACTTTCGCTCCCATACTTCAGGACCATTAAATGCAATTTTCTTTGACTGGAAACATAAAAGCTTTTGGGGAGGTTCCAGCAATTACGGCGAAGATTACGGCATAGCCTGGTGAATATAAGTTTATCCATTAGTTGAGAGTAATGCCCCGCGGGGCCCTGGCCACCAATATGCAAGATAAAAATATCCTGCTCCGCCCAGAAGGGTGACAAAGGTAAGATGTTCTTATGGTAGGTAACTTGGAAAAGTTGAGTTGTCTTTTTCGGAGGGAGGAAAGAGATATCGGCTTTGAATCCAAACATCCAAATTTTCCCCAAGTAGCAGAAAGTGAGTAACCATTTTAGCCAGTAAAAGAAGGGATGGACAGACTAATTTCGAAGTAGATTTTTAATCTATTGCTATTCAGGAGTTTTTATGCCATAATACTCCTCTCTTAATGGATACTCTTTAAGCGTCCATCGCCAAAAGGGGATTCATTTAGGAGTAAGGCGCAAGCCAAAATTTTTTTTGAGGTGTATTATGTCCATTCACATTTATGTAGGTAACCTGAATTACCGGATGTCTGAAGATTCCTTGAGAAAACTGTTTGAACAGTATGGCGAAGTTGTTTCAGCCAAGATCATCAAGGATCGGATGACCGGCAGGTCAAGAGGATTTGGATTTGTTGAAATGTCCGATTCAGAGGAAGCTAATGAAGCCATTAGAAGTCTTGACGGAAAAGAAGTAGAAGGCCGAAATCTTCGGGTTAACCGAGCGAAGTCCCAGTAGGGAATGATTAATTAAGGAGAAAAAAAAGTGGCCCAAACAGTGAAAAACGGTGACACCGTAAAGGTCCATTATACCGGTCGATTTGAAGATGGAGTTGTTTTTGATAGTTCTGAAGGTCGAGACCCGTTGGAATTCAAAGTTGGAGATGGTATGTTGATTCGGGGATTCGAAGATGCCTTGCTCGGCATGGCTCCAGGTGAACGGAAAACCATCCGGGTTGAACCTCAGGATGCCTATGGCGAGTATGATGAGAACCTGGTTTTGACCATGCCCATGGACCGGGTTCCTGAAGACATTACTCCCGAGATCGGGATGGAGCTTCAGTTGATCAGCCAAAGTGGGCAGAAGTTACCCGTGACCGTCAAAGAAATCCAAAAAGAAGCGATTATCCTTGACGCTAATCATCCTTTAGCTGGCAAAGTTCTTGTTTTTGATATAGAGCTTTTAGAGATAATCTGATTTCCTAAATCCCATCTGTAACCTTTTTTGAAGGAGAAGTATATTTAGAGGGAGGTTCTCTCTAGGTTTCCTGGATGAGGAATCCTCCCTCTTCTATTTCTTCTGAGGGAGAGAAGTGTGTTAATTTTTTAGTGGATCAATAGACGCTCAAAATATTTTCCCAAGATTGATTTTGCGCCCAGGAGTAAAGGGGAGTATAATAGAAGACACTTCGATTGAGCAAGGAGGGAAAATGGAAGAATCAAAGAAGGTTTTTATTACGGGTACGGTGATTATTGTTCTCCTGGTGGCTGCTTTGCTCATCTATTTTCTGGTGATTAGTCCGGCCCGCAAAGTGGAAGAAGAACCATTAAAAGTGGAAGAAATAAAGCCAACTGCTGAAGCTGAAAGATTGGGGAAAGAAGAGCCTCATCCTCAAGCCTTAGATGTTTCTTTGAAGGAGAGTGACCAGCGCTTACGAGAAATGGCCCGGAGTCTTTCCCTCCATCCCCAGTTTGCTCGGTGGTTAGTGACCGGAGATATTATCCAGAAATTTGTAGCTACAGTGAACAATATAGCCCAGGGCCAGAGTCCTCGTCCCCATATTGATTTCTTCAAACTCCCGGAGAAATTCAAAGTAATTAAAAAGAAAGGGCACTATTATATCGATCCGAGCAGTTATAAACGATATGATGTGATAGCCGATGTCTTTGCTTCTCTTGATACCGAAGGATGTGTTCGCTTGTATTGGCTGTTTCAAAAACCAATTCAGGAGGCATATACCGAGTTGGGTTATCCTGGTCAGGATTTTCATCCAATTCTCCTGCGAGCCATTGAGGAATTGCTCCAGGTACCTGTGATCGAAGAAGAAATAGAAGTAGTTCCCCGGGTAACATCGTATTTTTTCCAGAAAAAAGAGCTGGAAAAATTGTCTGATGCTCAGAAACATCTCCTGCGAATGGGGCCGAGTAATGTTGAGATCATCAAGACCAAGTTGCAGGAATTTTATGAAGCCCTGAAAAAGTAATCTTTTTGCTTCGTTAGTATATAAATATATTCAAATTAAACCCGACTGGGGGATAAAGAAAAGGCTTTATTCTACTTCTGCCAACCAAAAGGGTCAGGGCGATTAAAATCAGGAATAAGGTGTTCTTCAGAGGCGAAACTCAGGGATTGAAGAAAAAGAATTTCCCAGGGACCCTCTTTGGCCCAGTCAATTGCCTGTTGATACTCCACTGAAGCAAGAGAGCGATTAATCTCGGGTGGAGCTTTAAAACAGGGCTGATACTGACTCATAAGACTTAAACCAATTCCAGAAGAAAGATGAGTGGCCAGCCAATCAATAATTTTCCTGGTATTATCGAGCTGGCCAGGAAGAACAAGATGACGACAGATTACTCCCTGGCGGGCAATGTTGTCTTTATCAATGAGAAGTTGGGGTTGTTGTTTCTTCATTTCCTGGAGGGCAGAGGAGGCGAATTTAAAATAATCGGGGGCATTGGATAATTTCTGGCCGAGTTGGGGGTCAATATATTTTAGATCGGGGAGATAAATATCAATTATTTGATCAAGAAGAGAGATTGTCTCCGGTTTTTCATATCCACTGCTGTTGTAAACAAGAGGTAGCTTTAGGCCTTCCCGATAGGCCAGACGAAGAGCTTTGAGAAGAGGCAGGAGAAAATGGGTGGGCGTCACCAGGTTAATGTTGAAAACGCCTTCAGCCTGGAGCTGAAGCATTTTCTTGGCTAGCGTTGTTTCATCTATGGGTTCTCCTTGCTTTAACCAACTTATCTGATAATTTTGACAGTAAAGGCATTTCAGATTACAGCCAGAAAAAAAGATGGTTCCTGACCCACCGGTCTTTTTTCTTTTGTCTAGAAAATAATCCTGCAGGCCACTGATTACCGGTTCTTCTCCGAAATGGTGACCGATATAAGCAATGCGGAGAGTGAGACTTTCTCCACAATGGCCCTCTTCAGCCTGAAGCCTGTTGACACCACAATTCCGGGGACAGAGACGGCAGTTTTTCTCCTGAGATTTTAAAGCCTGTAAAGCCTGGTCAATTCTTTTGATTTTTTTCTCTGGTTCAATCATTGGCCCTCTCGGAAAATGACGAATGATTAGGAATTATAGGCCAGAAGGAAGGTTGGGGCAAATCAGATTTTTTGACCGGTCTTGGAAGGCTAGATTTGTCCTGTATCTGTTTTTTGGGGCAGAGGGCAGGAATACCAGTGATTAATTAAGGAAGAGAGGGGATGTTGTTATTCTGGTCTACTAGGGATCAGATATGGATGAACTAAATTGACAACAAAAATTATTTGGTTATAGTAAATGGGATGCTTGACTCATTTGTTTCTTTTCTTAAAAGTCTTCATTTCAGTCAGGAAATGATAACCTTTTGTGTCAGTATGCTCCCTGTTTTTGAACTCAGAGGAGCCATTCCCTTGGCTGTTTTGCACTTTAAGATGCCTCTGGTAATGGCCTATCTTCTAGCCTGGGCAGGCAATCTTGTACCCATTTTACCTCTGATTTATTTTCTAGAGCCAATTAGAAAATTTCTTTCCCGGTTTTCTCTTTTTAAAAAATTTTTTGATTGGCTTTACCGCCGGACTTACCGGCGAAGCCGGCGGGTGATGCAATACGGCGCCATTGGATTGACCTTATTTGTGGCTATTCCTCTGCCGGTTACTGGTGCCTGGACAGGGTCAGTGGCGGCCATTATATTTGATATAAAACCTCGTTATGCTTTCCCGGCTATTATCGGAGGAGTAACTATTGCGGGAATAATTGTTTCTTCGCTGGTTTCTTTTTTCTAGAAATCTAATTTTTCTTGGGCCAGAGTTTCTAACGCTTTTTGAAACTTTGTGTTCTGGAGCACAGTGAAGGCAGTTAAATCTCGGTGGAGAGGGGTAAGAGTAATATACCCCTGCTGGATAATCTGGACATCACTGGTTTCATCGCCGATGGCTCGAGGATTTCCTGTGCCTATCCAGTAATAAGTTCGGCCCCGGGGATCGGTTTTGGTAATGATCTCAGGATTGTATCTTTTTTCACCTAATTTGGCCAGTTTTATCCCTTTAGGCGGGGGTGGAGGAATATTAACATTAAGAGTAATGCCTTGGGGAAGGGGATGCTGGAGAAGGAATTCCGCCACAAATCGACCGACACGAGCCCCGAATTCAAAATGGAGTTTTCCTTCAGCGTCTGGATAGAGAGAAAGAGCGGCTGAAGGAATTTGTAAAAAGGTTCCCTGGAGGGCCCCGGCGACTGTCCCGGAATAGGCAATGTCCTGCTGGCCAACATTAGGCCCATGATTTAGTCCAGACAGCAAGATATCAGGAGGGCGGGGAAGAAGTAACTGGCAGGCCATATAGACGCAGTCAGCCGGAGTTCCCTCAATGGCCAGGATGTGGGATTCAATCTGGTGAACCCGGAGGGGATGGTGAAGGGTGAGGGCCAAAGAGGTAGCACTTGTTTCCTGGTAAGGAGCAATGATATAGACTTCACCCAGGTCCTGGAGATGATGAGCTAAAGTTTGGACCCCGCGCGCGAAAAAGCCATCATCATTGGTCAATAGAATTAGTGGTTTATTTGAATTATCAATCATTGTTCTTGGTGTTAGGTGAAATTAAGCCAGCAAGAAAAGGCATTTTAGCATTATTTAAACGGGGTGAAAAGAGCCAGGCCAGCTTTTTTCGCCATATTTTAAGAATTGTCAGAACTGCAGGTGGTCACTATTTAAATCCAGGTCAGGAATTTTCGTCCTTAGACGAAATTTCGCACCAATAATTGGAGTTTTTTGCTATAAAATGCGTCTTTTTTCGCTTTCTTTCAGGGTAATTTCCTCAAGAAAAAAAATAAATCTGGTCGGGACGGGCGGATTTGAACCGCCGACCCCACGCACCCCAAGCGTGTGCGCTACCAGGCTGCGCCACGTCCCGACGGAGGAATATTATACCAAAAACCAGCAGAATCACAAGAAGGTGGTTCACCACAATTTAGCGGACCTGGAAGCTCATTTTTTAGAAATAAATTTGGCTTTTTTCCCTACCGTGAAACCTCTCCATCCCTCAGGTGTCAGTCCCTCTAGTGTCAGACACCTATCCCCACTTGGTGTCTCGCTCTGTCTCCTCTGGTGTCAGACAGGCCCTGGAAATTTACTTCTGGGTAAAAGATTACTCCACTCTCCGGCTGTGAGAATAAATAGGAAAATAAAATAGTTTCTGAGGGCTTATTTCTTTCTGGATCGGAGGAGACGCTGGATTTCAAGGAGTTGTTCTCGAATCTCAAAAATCGCTTTTTGTAATTTTTCCGGGTTCAGCCGCCGCGTGGTCATCAGCCCAAATTCTTCCTCTACCTGTCTTTTAGCTCCAGCAAAAGTCATGCCTTCTTTTTCCAGAAGTTCTTTCAGGCGAAGAATAATTTCCACATCTTTGGAGCGAAAGATCTTCCGGCCGGTTCGGGTCCGACCGGAATGAAGAAAGTGTAGTTCTTCTTCCCATGTTTCTATTGTTTCTGGCGGGAGCTGAGTGACCAGACAAACTTCTTCCAATCGATAGAATAACTTTTCCCTGGTTTCTTGGGGAGGCAGGCCGGAAGAGGGAGGATGGTTTTTCCTGTCTTTTATTTTTGGGGTGAAGAAAACCACTTTTTTTCTTGAACTCATTGATTTATTTAACCTTAACATGGAAAAACGCCGGGCGTCAAGATGAACTCAGAGGAAGCAAATAAATTAAGAATGTCTTTCTCCCTGAATCACGAAGTCTCATCAAACCAGAGTTTGTCTGAAGTGTATTTCTCGTTTTTCTTGGAATATGGGGATAGATATTCTCTGATAGCAGGACCATTTTCTAAATTAAGTTTGAAATAAGAATACTGGAAAGAAGCCTGACCTGGTTTTATTTTTTCTCTGTCTGATGACGGCGGAGTTTATCTTTTATAGTTGTCCACCAATCTATCCGTTTTTTTATTTCTTTTTCCAGTCCATAAGGTCCAGGCTGGTAATATTGTTTTCCTTTTAATCGCTCGGGGAGAGTTTCCATAGCGGTAGTGGCTTCTTGAAAATCATGAGCGTATTTGTAATCCCGGCCATAACCAATGAATTTCATCAGGGGAGTCACGGGGTTACGGAGATGAAGAGGTACCGGCTCGAAGGGAGCTTCTTCCACCTCAGCCATGACTTTCTGGTAAGCAGCGTAAACCCGATTGCTTTTCGGCGCTGAGGCCAGATAAATAACAGTCATCGCCAGGGCCAATTCGCCTTCCGGTGTTCCCAGAAAGTCGTAGGCTTCCTTGGCTTCAAGAGCAATGCTTAAAGCCTGGGGATCAGCCAGGCCGATATCTTCAAGAGCCATTCGAACCAAGCGACGGGCAATATAAAGTCTATCTTCTCCGGCATAGAGCATTCGGGCTAACCAGTAAAGGGAAGCATCGACATCTGAATTACGAATACTTTTATGGAGGGCGGAGATAAGATTAAAGTGCTCTTCGCCCCGTTTGTCATAAAGGAGAACTCTTTGTTGCAGAGCTTCCTTGATATCATCGGGTTTTATGACCTTGTCTCGGGCTATCTGAGCAGTGATCTCCAGAGTATTGAGAGCCCGGCGGGCATCACCATTGGCGTAATCAATAATCGTCTGGAGGGCCTTGTCATCGATCTTAATCTTCAGGTGTCCCAACCCTCTTTCCTTATTTTCGAGAGCTTCTTGGATGATCCGACGGAGGACCTTATCAGTCAATGGTTTGAGTTGGAGAATTTTTGTCCGGGAGAGAAGGGGAGCAATGACTTCAAAAGAGGGGTTTTCTGTGGTTGAGCCGAAAAGGATAATATCTCCCTTTTCGACATAAGGCAGGAATGCTCCCTGTTGGGCTTTGTTGAACCGATGAATTTCATCAATAAAAATGATCATGGGTTGACCGTAAAGACGACGATGATTTTCAGCTTGAGCCATGACCTCTTTAATTTCTTTAATGCCTGATAAAACAGCACTGAAAAAAACACAGGGAAGTTGAAAGTGCTTGGCCAGAATGGTCCCCAGAGTAGTCTTGCCCGAACCCGGGGGGCCCCAGAAAATTATCGAAACCAAATGCCCGCTCTGGATAAGCTGGGTTAAAATTTTCCCGGGTCCAATAAGGTGTTCCTGGCCGTAGAAATGTTCCAAGTCTTGAGGACGCATTCTCTCAGCCAGGGGAGTATAAGCCGAAGAGGCTTTTTTTTTGGCCATTAATCAGTCTTTATTCTCTTTAAGCAGGTAATATATTTCCCAGCTTATTTCATCGGCCAGGCAACCGAGACACGAACGGGGCGTGGTGGCAATTTCTTCGTCAGCTATTTTTTCTTTAAGAATCTTCTTAACCCTTTTTCTGATTTTATAGAGTAGAATATAGTTAATCATGGTGGTCAAAGGAATAATACCAGTATTGAAAAATGGTGTAAAGATTGAGAGATGAATAAGAAAAGTGATAAGATAGGCCTCTGCATGAAACGCCACGTTTTGAGAATATCTACGGTTTTGTTTTTATTGATTTTTATATCTGCAGGTGCGGCCTGTTTTTTGAAGAAAAAACCCCTTATTTATCCCCGGGGTCCATTTTTTCCTCTTCAGATAAAAATTAAATTAAATTTTTCAGGCTCACCTTTGAAATATCTAGCTCAGGCGGGAAATCATCTTTTCTGGACTACTTCGGAGGGAGAACTCCTAGCTTACAACACCATCACTAGAAAGATAATCTGGCGTTTTTCTTTTCCCCCTTCCACTTTTAGTCTGGTGCGACTTTTTGAGAATTATCTTTATTGGGGGGATGGAGAAGGGCAAATAAGATGTTTTACCCTCGCGGGTAATCAGGTTTGGCAAACAGGCCTGAGAAAGAAATTAACCTCCCCTCTTGCAGTTTCAAAAAAATTAATTTGTGTGGTAGTTGAGGATAACAAACTTTTTGGTTTTGATAGAGAAAAAGGACAGATTCTCTGGAAATATGACTCACCTGAAAAAATTATAGCTGGTCCTGCTTTAGGACAAAACTGGATTGTCTTTGGCGGTGAGAAGGGGACCTTGTTTAAGCTCGATCTCTCAGGTCGGCTTCGATTTTATTTGCCCCTAGGAGAACGACTCACTTCTGCTGTGTTAATAGAGCAAGAACGGTGTTATTTTTCGACTAGAAGTAATAATTTTTATGCCTTTGATCTACGAAAAAATAAAATTATTTGGCAGATTAATCTCGGCGGAGAATCATTAACTTCTCCTCTTTCTTGGGAGAATAAATTAGTTGTTCCTCTCTGGAGCGGAGTGCTTTTCTGCCTGAGAAAGAAATCTGGAGAAATTCAATGGTGGCAACCTTTGCCCGCACGATCAGATTTTAGACCAGCTCGGGCTGAAGAGCAAATATTAGTTACTTCAAGGTCTTCTTCGCTGGTTTCGTTTGAATTAAAAGGGGGTAAGTTAAAAGCTACTTATGATGTAGGTTATAACCTGAAATCGAATCCTGTCTGGTTAGCGCCATATATTTATCTTCTGGCTTATAATGACCAAAGTGGTGAATATTTTCTTCTCGAACTGGCCAAGGAAGTTAAAGTTGTTCTTAAAGCTGAACCAACCTCACCCCGTTTCCCGGGTGAAGAGATTAAGTTTATTGCCGAAGCAACGGGCTTTTATCAACCTAAGTTTGAGTTTTATCTCGGCCGGGAGACAGCCCAGGACAAGCAACAGATGAAAGTGGAGCGGCCTTTTTCAGCCGAGAATAGCTGGGTCTGGTATCCAGAGGAGCCGGGCACGTATCTTATCCGGGTCAAGGTGAAAGATATTATGGAAGAAGCTCAGGCTGAGCTGAAATATATAATCCAGGAAAAGAAAAAGAAAACACCACCGGCTGAACAAGAGTCAATCAAGCAAGTGAAGAGAGATTAAAGCCACGCAGGTTTTTCCCACTGGAAATTCCTGCAATGGTTGCAGAAGGAAGAGCTCGGTGATAAAAAATAATATTTCACTGGAGGACAAAAGAAAAGAAGAATCTTATCTTAAGAAGTGATTTTGAACATTAAATTTAACATAAGGAGGTTCTGATGACTCGTGATGAAGCTCTGATGCTGGTTAAGAAATACCTGAAAAATAAAAATCTGGTCAAACATTCCCTAGCGGTCGAAGCCTGTATGAAAGCCTTAGCTCGGCGTCTGGGTGAAAATGAGGAGGTCTGGGGACTGGCCGGACTGCTTCATGATCTGGATTATGAAATAACCGCCAAGGACCCTCGGAGACATACCCAGGAAACGGTGAAAATTCTTAGAGATTATGGTCTTTCAGAGGAAATTCTCCGGGCAATTGAGGCCCATGCCGGGTGTGTTGCTTGTCAGACAAAAATGGAGTGGGCAATTTTTTCCGTTGATCCCTTAACAGGATTAATTATCGCCGCCACGCTGATGCACCCTAGTAAAAAATTAAGAGAAGTGGATTTGGGATTTGTTAAAAGAAGATATAAAGAGAAAAGCTTTGCCCGAGGGGCCAAGAGGGAAGATATTGAACAATCTAAAAATCTGGGGCTTGACTTGGATGAATTCATCTCTATTTGTCTGGAAGCAATGCAGTCCATAGACACGGATCTGGGCCTGGCTTAAACGAGAGTAATTGAGCTCCAAGATAGAGGAAATAATTTCCCCACCTAGATTATTAAAAATAATGGGAAGCTCTTTTTCTTATTGTGACGGATTGAACCGCGAAAGAGGAGGGCGGAAGCCAGATTATATTTTTTGATTAATCCCGGGTGATAGAGGCCTGCGTCCACCGGCTGTCGATGAAACGCCACATTCGGCCGGTGGGATTTTCATCCTGTAATTCAGGTGGTAGTCGGTCCTGGGGTACATTATCATAGCCATGACGGGCGGCAAACCTGAGAATGGCTCCGGGAATACCCACCGAAGTGAAACCCGGATGGCCGGTGGCGGGATAAGGACCGCCGTGCATCATGGCCGGGGAGACAGCCACTCCGGTAGGCATTTTATCGTTAAGAAGTCGCCCCGCCTTCAACCGCAGGAGAGGTTCGAGTTGTCGATAAAAGGCATCGTCTTCTCCCTGGCTATGGGTGTAAAGAGAAGCTGTTAAATTGCCTTCCAGAGAAGTGGCTATCTGGAGCATTTCTTCCTGGTTCTGACAAATAACCAGAAGAGACACAGGACCGAACATTTCGGTTTGAAAGACGGCTGGCTTCTGGAGATACAATTGGCTTTCGAGTTGAAGAAGAGTGGGCTCAAAGCGATATCCGGGTCCGGGAAGATGTTGACCGCCACAGAGAAGAATAGCTCCTTCCTTGATGATTTTCTGGATGGTTTTCTCGAGATTGAACTGGATTTGTTGACCGAGAAGACAACCCGGGTCTTGGTTCTGAAATAAATCTACGGCTCGCTGGAGAAATTCTTCTTTTCCAGGTCCCTCAGTCAGGACGATAAAACCGGGATTGGTACAGAATTGGCCATTGCCTAGGAGACAGGAGGAGGAGAACTCTTCAGCAATCCTGGCTCCTCTTTCCTGGAGAGCCCTGGGAAGGAGAAAGACAGGATTGATGGAGGACATCTCCAGGTAAGCCAGTTTACCTGATTTTTCAGCGACTTCTTTGATGGCCAGACCTGTAGTTCTACTACCGGTGAAGGCCACCGCGGCCGTGGCCGGATGAGAAATGGCCTTGAATCCATCTTCAGGCCGGAAGTGATAGATGAACTGGATAGCTGGAGGGGGAAGCTGGCTCTCTTCCAACGCCACGGCCATGGCTTGAGCCAGAAGTTGAGATGTCTTGGGATGGAGGGGATGAGCTTTGGCCAGCACAGGATTCCCGGCAGCCAGGGCAGCGGCGAAATCACCTCCGCTGACGGCATTAAAAGCCAGGGGAAAATTATTGGGCCCGATGACTATCACCACCCCTCCCAACGGACCATACTTCGCCCGGATATTTCTTTGGGTGTCGATGGTGGCCTGACACCAGGAGCGTTCCCGCACAGCAGTTGCGGTCTGCCGGAGCTGATCGATTGTTCGGGGTAATTCTACTTCTAAAAGACGAGGTTGCTGGGGTAATCCGGTCTCCAAGGCTGCGGCCGAAGTTATTATTTCTTTTTTGGCTTCAATTTTAGAGGCCATGGTTTCCAGAAAGTCAGCTATAGCTTCGGGCGGTAGAGAAGCCAAGAGGGGGACTGCTTGATAAGCATGATCGAGAGCTTCTTTTAATTCTTCCCAGGAGGAGACAGGAAAAAGATCGGGGAGTTTTTCTCCGGTGCGGGGATTGGTGGCTTGGAAGGTATCCAGGTAATGGGAAGTTCGCCATTTTCCGGCGATAAACACAGGTTGAAGGTTCATTTTAACCTTATCCTCCTGAAAAGATAGGCGATATGACCAACCGGTCACCGTCTTCAACCAGATCATCCGGTCGAGCTGGTTGGCCGTTGCGGAGGATAATTTTAGCCAGGGAAGGTTTTATCTGGATTATTTCTAGAAGTTCTTGAATAGTCACCGGTGCAGGAAGCTCTATTTCCTTTTGACTGAAACCAGCCTGATTGATGAGGTAGCTAAATAGTTTGACAGTAACCTTCATTGGTTATTTCCCGGTGAAATTTTATTTTCTGGAGTCAGTTTAAACTCCTTTTTCCGGGCCTTCACCGGCTTATTGTTTTCTTGACCAACTTTTTCTTTTCTTTAAATTAATCCGGTAAATCAGTCTTTCAGTTTTATTATTTTTTCCAGGGCCGCAAATTCTTCGCTTAAACCCAGTTTTTCGGCTGTTCTGCGGGTGGGAATGCCCCGGTCATCCCAGCCTCTGAGGTCGTAATAATGAGCCAGGAGTTCATCGTATTTATTTATATCCAATATTTTACCGGCAATTGGCCCTTCCTTATCGGCGTTGGCCGGGTCGAACCACACCCGGGGAGGATAATCTCGGGTCCGGTCCCAATCAGGGAATTCGCGGACAAAATGAGCTCGAATCAGGGCGTAAATGCGGTCACTAACTTGCCAGAAATCTTCCAGTTGCCAATCCAATCCGGTGATTTTGTTGAAATAAACCGGGTAATGTTCAAGATCCCATCCTAATTCCACCCAGGGAAAACGGCAGGCGACAATAAACTCGAAGAGGCCTCCCCTGATTCGTTGTAATTCAATAACTTTTTGGGCTTTTTCCCGGCCATAGGAATCTCGTGGTGTTTCGTTGATTTCATAAGTAATGACCCAGGATTCTTTGTGGTGGGCGCCGATGGCGCTGGTCCCAAAAGCCAGAGCCATCCCCGGGATGAACTTACAATTATAAGCTGAGATTTCCAACCCCTTGACCTGCATGGCGTAGTCTTCAGAATTATGGCCGAAGCGGCGGGCCATGCGCAGGCTTCCTTCAGCTAGCAATTCACCGACTCCTTCCCGATGAGCGGCCAACCGGAGGAGCTCTTTAGCTCTTTCTGCATCGCCAAACTTGAAGTCACCCTCCACGGCGCCCTGGTCGATAGCGTCAGCATAGAAAGCAAGAGTCCCCCCGGCCGAGATAGTATCCAGGCCAAAGTCATCACAGAGGAAATTGAGAGAGCCCACCTGGGCGAGTTCAAAAATTTCCAGGTCGCTGCCGAGCATGCCGATATTTTCATAATCCATTTCGGCCTCATGGCCTTCTTTATCTAAAATGGTGATCCCGCAGCGCATGGTGCAATTGGGGCACCCGTAGGTGGCCACTCGGGCCTCGTTCAACCGTTCGCCATCAATTCGCCAGGCATCGGGGTGAAAGGTTTTGCGCATGTTGCGCACCGGGAGAGCCGCCACTTCGTTACACCAGGCCAGTACCCCGGTTGTGCTCTGGATAGACCAACCAGTCTCTTTATCAATTTTACCTACCTGGCGGAGATCATCAGTGCCGATCTTTTTGATGGCTTCTTCATCGGCGACCGGGATGTTCTTGGTGCCTTTGACCACAATGGCTTTCAGGTTTTTGGAACCCATCACCGCACCCATGCCCGGTCGACCGCCAGCCCGACCTTCCATACTCCGAATGATGGCATAACGGACGAGATTTTCACCTCCCTGACCGATGGTGAGAATGCCGATGCTGCGACCGTATTTGGCGTACAGCCAGTCCATGGTATCGTAGGAACCTTTTCCCCATATTTCAGCAGCCGAATGAAAGGCCACCTTGTCGTCTTCAATAGTAACATATGTTGGGTTTTCCGCTTTTCCTTCAATAATAAGAACGTCATAACCGGCTTTGCGCAGCTGGATGGTGACGCGGGAGCCAAGATTTCCATCGCCGTAACCTCCGGTTAAGGGAGATTTGGCGGCGACCACAGTTTTGCCGGTATTGGGCGCAGGAATGCCAGCAATGGGCCCCACCGCCACAATTAATTTATTTTCCGGGCCTAAAGGATCAATTCCCGGTTTAAGTTCATCCCAGAGAATTTTAACGGCGAAACCTCGACCGCCTACCCATTTGTGGGCGAACTCTTCTGCATATGTTTCCTGACGGTATGTTTTAGAACTAAGATTAATGCGCAGGATTTTTCCCGTCCATCCGTACATAAAAACCTCCTTCGAGCTTAATATGACTTATATCGGATAGCATACGGGCAGCTTAAAGTCAAATTGTTCCGCTTTAAGCGTTTAGCCACTCGCCAAGTTGACATCTTACTGGGATTGCGCAAAAATATATCAAATGTATAAATGGGTTATTCGTAGGATCTTCGGCACCAAGAACGAACGGGAGCTGAAGAAACTCCAGCCTTATGTCGCGGCGATCAATGAGTTAGAACCCAGCATTCGCCAGTTAAGCGACGCTCAGCTTCGGGCTAAAACGGCCGAATTTAAAGAGAAACTCCATCAGGGAGCCAGTCTAGATGACATTCTGGTCGAGGCTTTTGCCGTTGTCCGAGAAGTGGCCCGCCGGACTTTGAATATGCGCCATTTCGATGTCCAGTTAATGGGGGGTATTGTTCTTCACCAGGGCAAGATCGCTGAAATGAAGACGGGTGAAGGTAAGACTTTGGTGGCCACTTTACCTGCTTATTTAAACGCTTTGGAAGGCAAAGGGGTCCATATTGTCACGGTTAATGATTATTTAGCCAAACGAGATGCCGAGTGGATGGGACCTGTTTATAAATTTTTAGGTCTGGAAGTCGGGGTTATTCAACACGAGATGGGCGACCAGGAGCGGAAGGAAGCCTACCGGAAAGACATCACCTATGGAACCAATAACGAATTTGGCTTTGATTATCTCCGCGATAATATGAAATTCCGTCTGGCTGATGTCGTCCAGCGGGAACATCATTATGCTATTGTCGACGAAGTCGATAGTATTCTGATCGATGAAGCCCGAACGCCTTTGATTATTTCCGGACCAACTGAAGAATCAACGGCCATTTATTATAAAGTTGATAATTTAGTCAGACGTCTGAAGAAAGGCAAACATTTTCAGGTGGATGAAAAGACAAGAACTGTTGCCTTGCTAGAAGAGGGCGTAGCCGAAGCCGAAAAATTTCTGAAAGTGGATAATCTCTATGACCTGGCCCATATGGATTTGATTCATGCCATCAATCAGGCCCTGAAAGCTCATTATCTTTTCAAGCGAGATGTGGACTATATGGTCAAAGACGGTAAAGTCATTATCGTGGATGAGTTTACCGGTCGCTTGATGCCGGGCAGGCGCTACTCTGATGGTCTTCATCAGGCCCTGGAAGCCAAAGAGAGGGTTCGTATTGAAGAAGAATACCAGACCCTGGCTTCGATTACTTTTCAGAATTATTTCCGTATGTACAAGAAGCTGGCAGGCATGACCGGGACGGCGGCCACTGAAGCGACTGAGTTTCAGGCAATCTATAATCTTGATGTAGTCGAGATTCCGACTAACAAACCTCTAGTCCGGTTAGAATATCCAGATGTGGTTTACCGAACTGCCCGGGAAAAGTGGGAGGCGGTAGTCAAAGAAATTATTGAACATAATAAAAAGGGTCGGCCGGTGCTGGTTGGGACTATTTCCATTGAAAATTCGGAACGATTAAGTTCGATGTTGAGGAAAAAAGGAATTAAACATGTCGTCCTCAATGCCAAATATCATGAGATGGAAGCCAAAATTATTGCCCAGGCCGGGCGAATAGGGGCGGTGACCATCGCTACCAATATGGCCGGTCGAGGGGTTGATATTCTTCTTGGCGGGAACCCTGAATTTCTGGCCAAAGAAAAATTGCGTAAACAGGGGAAAGATCCGGATAGAGTCTCACCGGAAGAGTGGGAAGCGGCTCTGGCCGAGGCCAAAAAGATAACTGAAGAAGAACACAAGAAAGTAGTTGAGTTAGGCGGTCTGCATATCATTGGGACCGAACGCCATGAAGCCCGCCGCATTGATAATCAGCTCCGCGGCCGAGCCGGTCGTCAGGGAGACCCCGGGTCATCCCGGTTTTATCTCTCGCTGGAAGATGATTTAATGCGGATTTTCGGCAGCGACCGGATCGCCGGTTTGATGTCCCGCATTGGCATGGAAGAAGGCGTGCCGATTGAACATAAAATGGTAACCAAAGCTATTGAACGGGCTCAAAGACAGGTTGAATCCCAGAATTTCTCCATTCGGAAACATCTCCTTGAATATGACGACGTTATGAATAAGCAGCGGGAGACTATTTATCGCTTAAGAAGAGAAATCCTTGAAGGGAAAGATTTAAAAGAATATGTCCATGAGCTGATTGAAACTTTGGTTGATTGGCTTTTAGAGTCGCATGCCCCTCAGGAAAAGGATCCTCAGGAGTGGGATGTTGAGGGGCTGCGGAAAGCCATAGGAGCTCAATTCGGGCTGGATATTCAAGAGTTGGGATTTGATTGGGAGATAGTCTCTTATCCTGAATTAAGAGAGAAAATCCTGACTATCCTCCACCAGAAATATAGTGAAAAGGAAGAGATGATAGGTTCTGATGCAATGCGCGAGTTCGAACGTTTAATCATGCTTCAAGTAATAGATGCTCAATGGAAGGACCATCTCCTGGCGATGGATTATTTAAAGGAGGGAATAGGTTTAAGAGGCTATGGTCAAAGAGATCCCTTAATCGAATATAAAAAAGAAAGTTATGACATGTTTCAGTCGATGATGGATAGGATTGAAGAGGAAACCATCCGTTATCTCTTCTTCCTCCAACCCGTGGTCGAAAGAGAGCCGGTTCAACCCAAAGAACAGCCTCTTTATTATCAGCGACCTCAGGCTGGAGCCAATCCAGTCCGGATGAAACAAGCCCGGTCGATGATTCCCAAAAAGAGAAAAAAGAAAAAAAGAAGATAGGGGGGCTTATGTTCCACAAAAAAATAACTAATGGCTTAACTTTTGATGATGTTCTCATTCTCCCTGCTAAATCAGATGTTCTGCCTCATGAAGCTGATGTCTCTACCCGACTAAGTCGTCATATTGAGTTGAAGATTCCCATCATTAGCGCAGCTATGGATACAGTGACCGAGTCCCGCATGGCCATTACCCTGGCTCAGCAAGGGGGCCTGGGCATCATTCACCGTAATATGTCAATAGAAGCCCAGGTGGAGGAAGTGGATAAAGTTAAACGCCATGAGAGCGGCATGATTGTTAACCCCATTACCATGAGGCCCCATAATAAGATTTATGAAGCTGTGGAGGTGATGAAGAAGTATCGCATCTCAGGTTTACCGATTACTGACGAGAATAATAAATTGGTCGGAATTTTGACCAACCGGGATATTCGCTTTGAGAAACGACTCAATCTTCCGATTAAAGAGGTGATGACCACTGATTTGATTACTGTTCCGGTAGGCACCTCCCTGGAAGAAGCCGAGAAATTATTCCACCGGTATAAGATAGAAAAAATCTTAATGGTGGATGAGAATTTTCATCTCAAAGGATTAATTACTTATAAAGATATTCTCAAGAGGATTCAGTATCCCCACGCTTCCAAAGATCAATTTGGTCGCCTCCGGGTGGGTGCCGCTATTGGTGTGGGGCAAGATGCCCTGGAGAGGGCTGGTGCTCTGGTGGAGGCCAAGGTAGATGTTCTGGTGGTGGATACAGCCCATGGTCATTCCCATCGGGTTCTGGACGTGGTGGAGAAAATCCGGGAGAAATTTCCTGAACAGGAGTTGATTGCCGGCAATATTGGAACTGCTGAAGCTGCTCTAGACTTGATAGAGCGGGGAGTGGATGCAGTTAAGGTAGGCGTCGGACCGGGATCTATTTGTACGACCAGGGTGGTTACCGGAGCCGGTATTCCCCAGATAACAGCTATCTCCAATGTTTATTCGGTTACAACCAAACATAATATTCCCCTCATTGCTGACGGTGGAATTAAGTACTCCGGTGATATCACCAAGGCCCTGGCCGCCGGAGCCAGCTCGGTGATGATTGGTAATCTGCTGGCCGGGACTGATGAATCACCAGGAGATGTAGTTATTTACCAGGGACGCTCTTATAAGACTTATCGGGGAATGGGCTCTCTAGAAGCTATGAAAGAGGGCCAGAGTAAGGACCGTTACGGGCAAGATGAAACCCGGCCGGGAAGTAAATTAGTTCCTGAAGGAATTGAAGGACGGGTGCCATATAAAGGCAGTGCTGTCCATATAATTCAGATGTTAATTGGGGGCATCAAGGCGGGCATGGGCTATGCGGGCTGCCGGACCATTCCTGAGCTACAAGAAAAGGCTCAGTTTATTCGAATTACCCCGGCTGCTTATAAGGAGAGCCATGTTCACGATGTTATTATTACTAAAGAAGCCCCTAATTATTGGCTAGAATAGTCGTTTGGCTTGAATAACCCAAAAAATACCAAGTTATATGTCTCCCCCAAAACTTAATCCTTACTGGGCTCAGTCATTATTTTTATCCCCCAGATGGCTAGGAGATATGGTGTCTTGATTAATTGGCATCTAATCTTTTATTCTATTGTTTTCATCAACAATGATTATCCTGGGAGTCCAGAAATCTATCTCCTTCTCTTCCATTTCAGCATAAGCAGCAATAATTAGGCTGTCTCCCACTTTAGCCAGGTGAGCAGCGGCTCCATTGACTTCAACGACGCCTGGTCCTCCTTTGATTAAATAGGTGATGAACCTGGCTCCATTGGTTTTATTATAAACATGCACTTGTTCATAAGGAATTAGTTCAGCTGCTTCCATCAAGGTTTCGTCAAGAGTGAGACTTCCTTCATACTCAAGATTAACCCCTGTTACCCGGGCGTTATGAATTTTACTTTTTAGCATTATTCTTCTCATGAGTCTTCTCCTTTTCAGAAAGAATAATATTATCAATGAGTCTGACCTGGCCGATGAAGACAGCCACAGCGACCAGAGCCTTGTCAGTGATAATTTCTAATTCTTCAAAATTTTCCATCTTGACGATGGCGACGTAATCGATTTTCGCCAGAGGTTCTTGATGAATTAAGTCAATCATTGCTTGTTTAATAAGAGTGGCCTTTTTTTCTCCGGCGATGAATAATTGCCGTGCCAATTGGAGGCTTTTATAAAGGATGAGAGCTGCCTTTCTTTCTGTGGGGCTCAAATAAGTGTTGCGTGAACTAAGGGCCAGTCCATCCTTATCTCGGACGATGGGAAGAACTTTAATTTTTGTTTCCAGATTAAGGTCTTCTACCATTTTTTGAATGATAATCGCCTGCTGGGCATCTTTTTGGCCGAAGAATGACCAGTCAGGCTGGATAATATTGAATAATTTAAGAACAATTGTACACACACCCCGGAAATGACCGGGTCGGGAGCGACCGCATAATTTATTTTGAAGATCTGTCACTTCCACATAGGTTTTGTATCCGGAGGGGTACATTTCTTCAACTGCCGGAACGAAGAGATAATCAACTCCTAACTCTTCCAAAATGGCTGTATCCCGCTGGATATTCCGGGGATATTGCTGATAGTCTTCCCGTGGACCAAATTGAGTCGGGTTAACGAAAATGCTGACCACTGTCTTGTCAGTCATTTTGAGAGATTCTCGAACTAGGCTGAGATGCCCTTCATGGAGATACCCCATGGTGGGCACAAAGCCAATGGTGAGGCCTTTGGCCTTCTCTGTCTTGAGATGTTTTTTGATTTCAGAGATTTTCCCACAGATCTTCATCAATTTTCCTCCTCTTCTTCAATAAGAGTAGTGAGTTCTCTAATGAGCTGATCCGAAGAGTGGGTATTTAAATGGTAAGAATGATTTTCGTCGGGATATTGTGAGTCTTTAACTTCCCGGACGTACTGTTCAATTGCCTGGCGGAAAAGATGTTGGCCGTCCAGGTACTTTTTGACAAATTTGGGGGAGATGTTGGCCGTTAATCCCAGCATATCATGAAGGACAAGAACTTGGCCGTCACAGTCAGGACCAGCTCCAATCCCAATAGTGGGAATAGAGAGTTTTTGGGTAATAATTTGGGCTAATTCTCGGGGGATTGATTCTAAAACAAGCGCAAAGACTCCGGCTCTCTCCAGTTCTAATGCTTCTTGAAGAATACGCTTGGCTTGAGAAATATTTTTTCCCTGAACGCGATATTCTCCCAGTTGACGGATTGATTGAGGAGTTAAACCCACATGCCCCATAACAGGAATTTCAGCCTCCTGGAGGAAGGAAATTAATTTCAAACGGGCTGGGGTGGCTCCTTCAATCTTGACAGCGTCAGCTCGGGCCTCTTTGATAAAACGAGCGGCGTTAGCTACACCTACTTCGGGCGAGAAATGATAGGAGAGGTAGGGCATGTCAGCCACTACTAGAGCCTGCTTGACAGCCCGGGTTACTGCCTTGGTATGATGGAGCATCTCTTCCATAGTCACGGGCAGAGTATCTGGATACCCCAGAACAACCATTCCCAAGGAGTCACCCACAAGGATAATGTCGACTCCGGCCTGGTCAATAATTTGGGCCGTGGGATAATCGTAGGCGGTGAGAACAACAATTTTTTCTTTTTTCTCTTTTTTTCGCCAGAGATAAGGAATAGTTATTTTCGTCTGAGTAGTCTTGGTCATGAGTTTGTCCTTTCTCCCCATCCTGGCTCTGACCCAGGATTGAGGTAAAGTCTTGTGTATTTTTATTCCAGAAAGAATTTATTATTTGCCTGTGATTAATCATCTTTAGCTTCAGATAAAGGAACATAATATAAAGGACTCTTTTTTATTTGACTAATTTTTTGGATAAGATCCTGGATTGTTTCTTCATCCTCGAATTCCAGATGGTCAGCTTTCACGACAAATAAAGGGACTGCTTGATAATTGAAGAAGAAGTAATCGAATGCTTCCAGGACATCTTTAAGATAACCTTCGGAGATATTTTTCTCGAGTTCTGAACCCCAGCGTTTAATTCGCTCCAGAAGCGTGGGTAGAGAAATCTGGAGATAAACTACCAGATCAGGTTTGGCTATTCTCTCAGAGAAGATATTAAAGATTTTTTCATACACCAGGAGCTCATCATCGGTCAGAGTTTGGTAAGCGTAAATTTTATCTTTTTCAAATAAATAGTCGCAGATAATTGTTTCTTCAAATAAAGTTCTTTGCACCAGGGCTGATTGCTGGTGGTAACGATTGACTAGGAAAACAAGCTGCGCTAGGAAAGCTGCCCCTTCTTTTTCATTATAAAAGTCGGCTAAATAGGGATTGTCGACTCGGTCATAAACTACCCGGGCGCCCAATTTTTCAGCCAGTTTTCGGGCTAATTTTGTTTTTCCAGATTTCATCATGCCTTCGATTGCAATATGACGGAAGGGAAGATTGGTTTTCATCTTTTGGTCGGAGCTCATTTTTCTTCCGGAACGAGATAAAAATATCGGATATTTGGAGATAAGTCAAATGGAGAGCCTTGGCTGGAATAAAAATTGATAAAAAGATGAATATATTAGGAAAATTTGATTTATTTTAAAGGATATAGAATTAAGAAAGAGGAAGTCCCGTAAGAATGAAGCAGTTATCTAAAAAATTAATCCGTTTTCGGGGTAGGCTGTTCCAGAGGCTCGGCCGGGACGATGATCCAGGCAATAATATAGAAAAGTATCATTGGAAGGAGAGCGGTCAAAAGGGATAAAGCAATAAATATAAGCCTCACCAGCGATGTATCAATATCCAGATATGCAGCCAACCCGGCACATACTCCACCCAGCATTTTATCTTTTTGGGACCGAAACAATTTCTTAGCCATAGTTACCTCCTCAATGGCTTTATGTAATTCAACATTATATATACGAAATTTAAGATTACAAGGTTTAATATAAAAAATCTCCTGAAAGCAGTCTATCGTCGCTTTTCTCTTTAGCCATCACGGAATTAAGGAGGCTTGACTTGATATTAGATTAAGTTGATTTTTTTAGTCTTCTTCTGTATCATCGAGAGTAATTTATTTTTTAATTAGGAAAATTCAGCCATGAGTCATCATAGATCCTTCCCTTTAATTTCTGCTCCTCCCGAAAAAAAATTGAGGATTGTTGAAGTTTTGGGAGGGCACGGATTAAGAAAAAGATTGTTTGATCTTGGATTCCATAAAGGAGATGAAATAATCCTCGATGCCCGCGGATTACTTCAGGGACCAATCCTGGTGAGAAATGTCTCTTCCGATACAGTAGTGGCTATTGGACGAGGCATAGCTCAGAAAATAATGGTCGAGATCGTCAGTGACGAGGAATAAGTTTCCCGATATTATTTTTATCGGACAACCAAACTGTGGCAAAAGTACTCTGTTTAACGCGATCGCTGGCCTTAAAGCAGAAACTTCCAATTTTCCAGGGACAACGGTTAAACATACTCATAGTCGGGTCAATATTTTAGGCCACATCCTCAATATCATCGATTTACCCGGACTTTATTCTCTCGCACCGGGGGATGAAGCAGAGAAAGTGGCTTTGTCCCACCTGTTCTATGAGAAGCCTGATCTAATCATCAATGTGGTTGATGCCTCCAGTCTTGGCCGGAATCTGGAATTGACCCTGGAGTTAATTGAGATGGGTCTTCCTATGGTGGTGGCTCTAAATATGATGGACTTGGCGGAGAAAAAGGGGATAAAAATTGATGTTGCCCGGTTGGAAAAGGAATTAGGTGTTCCGGTAGTGCCCACAGTCGCTCCTCACGGACGGGGTTTAAAGGAACTATTAGAAAAAGCGGTCTTCACCCTCCTCAATCAAGTGAGACCCCGGCCTTTAACCTGGTCTAAGGACGTTGAAGACGCAGTCTACCAACTGGAAAAATCGATTCCGGCTGATTTTCCAGTCGTGGCTAACCGACGTTTCACCGCTATTAAAATGATTGAGATGGGCAGTCAGTATTTTTATAAAGTCCTGGCTGAGATAAACTTACCCTTGAAAAAAGCCCTGGATGAAGTGAAACGGTGTCTAGAAGAGACCCATAATGCTCCCGCTTATGAAGTGGTGGCCGCTGAACGGCATCATTTAGCTTTGAAAATATTTGAAAGCTGTACTCAGGTGTCTCGGCCCACCAAGAGACCTTTTCTCCATAAAATAGACGATCTGATTATGCATCCCTATCTGGGTTATCTGGTTCTGCTCATCGTTTTCCTGGGCTTCTTTTTTATTGTTTTTTCCATAGGCAGCCCCCTAGAGGAGTTAATCCTTGGCCCCTTTGAACAGTTGAGAGGTTTACTTTTCCAGAAATTAGGATATGGACTTTTAGCTAATCTTATTGATGGACTTCTCCAGGGAATTGGTGGGGGCATGGGAATTGTTCTTCCTTATTTTATTCCCCTTCTTTTTATGATGGCTTTACTGGAAGATGTTGGTTATCTGGCGCGGGTAGGATTTTTGATGGATATTTTTATGCATCGCCTAGGTCTTCACGGTAAATCAATCTCGCCTTTTATTCTAGGGTTTGGTTGTAATGTGCCGGCGATCGTCTCGACCAGAATTCTGGAATCCCGTCGGGATAAAATAATTACCACTCTTCTTATTCCTTTTATTCCATGCTCCGCCCGAACCACCATTATTCTGGCTCTGGTGGCATTTTATCTGGGTCCCTTATGGGCCCTGGGTTTTTATGTCTTTCATCTCCTCCTGATAGCTGTGCTCGGTCGGTTCCTGTCGATGTTTTTTAAAGAACCTTCACCGGGTCTTATCCTTGAGATTCCTGATTTAAAGGTGCCATCTTTGAAAAATATTGCCCGGAAAACATTTTTTCAACTCCGCTCGTTTATCAACTTTGCCTGGCCTATTTTAATTGCTGGGAGTGTTATTCTAGCGGTCTTGCAGAGTATAGGAGCGGATCGAGTGATTAATATGCTCCTCTCCCCTCTGGTGGTTGAAGGATTAGGGCTGCCTCAGGAATTGGGAGTGACCCTTATTTTTGGCTTTCTTCGCAAGGAACTATCTTTGATTATGATGATTCAGGCGCTGGGCATAGATTATCAACAATTACTGAGCGTCATTACTCCGGCTCAGATAGTTATTTTTACTCTGTTTGTCAGCTTGTTTATTCCCTGTTTATCGACTGTAGCTATGATCTGGAAAGAAGTCGGTCGGAAAATAGCTCTTATTTCCGTGGCTTTAAACTTATCAGTGGCCATCACTCTAAGTCTGCTGGCGAGAATAGTGTTTGATCTGCTGGGTGGGATTTAGTCTTTTTCCAGAATAACCACGGCGCCCGCCAGTGAATTCAGATGGGATAAAGAGACCTTCATTCTATCAAAATCGATCGGTTTGGGAATAAATAATTCCAGTTCGGGTTGACCGCTGGGTAGATTGTAAACACCAATTTTAGACCAGGGAATCCTCCGACCGATAGCTTTAAAGAAAGCCTCTTTAGCAGCAAACCTGGCGGCCAGATGAAGGTAGGGGTTCTTTTGGGCTAAACAGTATTCCTTTTCCCGAGGAGTAAAGACACGGTTCAAAAATTTTGGATATTTGTCGGCTACCTGCTTAATCCGGTCCACTTCAATAAAGTCAAAACCGATACCTACGACCATTGTTTGCCTCTTTCAAGAAAATTGAATCATCACCAATATAAGCTTTAGCGGCTAATTTGGCAATATTCATTTTACTCAATCAGGCAACCGAATGCCTGTCGTTATTCTAAACTGAAGTGTGGAGACGGCACCATACCTATGTCCTGGGCGATTCAGTATGCTCTTCCTGACACCTCGATGAATAATGAAGATGCCTAGGTCTGGTCAGAGCGAGGCCAGATTAAGTATTGTCCGCCAGACAACTCGGCTGAAAGAGCGGATGCCTCTTTCGCCTAGAAGAAAGAGGTATCCGCTCTAGACCTAAGTAACTGATGTTGCTCCGGGCACCAGAGAGCGGGTCACCACTCTGGCCGTTGTAAAAAGCAATGGTCAGGCAGTTTTTGGTAAAGATCAGCTATTTTATTGACTTGACTCTTCTTGCTGGAGGTGCTTAAAAAGATTTCTGGCCGCCTGTTGCCCAATAAGTTCGGCCACTGCTTGGAAATCAACCTGGCGAAGAGAAGTTAAATCAGGGAAATGATGAAGAAGAAGAAGTTTACGTCGTGGCCCTATTCCAGGAATACCATCCAGGAATGAAGAGAAGCTTTGTTTCTGGCGTCTTTTCCGGTGAAGAGCTAAAGCAAAACGGTGGGCTTCATCTCTTATCCATTGGAGTAATTTTAAAACAGGCGAAGTAGGATCAAGGTTAAGTCCGTGTTTAAAGTTGGTGGTATAGAGGGTTTCTTTCTTTTTGGCTAGAGCAATAACCGGAATAAAGTCGAGGCCCAGTTGACGGAGAACAGATTGAGTAGCTTGAAGCTGGCCCAGTCCGCCATCAACCAGAATCAAATCAGGCAACTGTTTTTTCTCTCCGAGTAGTCGAGTGTAACGCCGCCGGATAACCTCCTGGAGGGAGGCAATATCATTGGGTCCGATGACAGAACGAATTCTGTAGCGACGGTAAGCGGATTTCAATGGTCGTCCTTCTTCAAAAACAACCAGGGAACCGACACTTTCTAGACCACCAGTGTTGGAGATATCAATAGCTTCTATCCGCCGGGGAAGCGAGGAAAGGTGGAGGGTCTTCATTAATAAAGAAAGAAGGTCTGGGGAAGCAACCTTTTTTTTGAGTTCTGAGGCAGCATTGAGATTTGCCAGGCGGAGAATTCCCTTGAATTTTTCCTGCCGGGGGTAAATGAGCTTTACCTTGACCTTTTTTTCCTGCAAAAAATAGCTGTCGAAGGAACTTTTGCCTTTTAAAGGGAAAGGCAGGTAGATTCTTTCAGGGATTTCTTCCCGGGAAGCATAGAGAGTTTGCAGAAGACGGATCAGGGTTTGTTCTTTGTCTTCAGAGGGATGACTCTCCCCGAGGACAGAGGTTGATTCGATTACTTTCCCCCGCCGAAGAAAGAAGGCAAAGAGAGCAGCTGTGGAACCAGCTTTGGCCCAGCCAATTATATCCGCATTATCGAAGGAAGGAAGGGAGGTTTTTGGCTTTTGTTGGAGTGATTTTACCGTGTATATTAAATCCCGCCAGCGAGCCGCCAGTTCAAATTCCAGAGCTTCTGCGGCTTTTTTCATTTTTTTTTCCAGGATGGGCAGGAGAAGCTGGGAGTTGCCCTCTAGGAAAAGAAGGGCGTTTTGGACATTTTCCTGATAATTTTCTCTGGAAATGAGTTGGGTGCAGGGGGCGGAGCACATTCCCAGGTCATACTCAAGACAAGGGCGTTTTCTTCCTGGAGGCAAGGGGCCGGAACAGGTCCGTAGGTGAAAATATTTAGCGATTAACTCGATTGTTCGGCGAGCTTGGTGAGCGGGATGGAAGGGACCGAAATAGCGGGCCCCATCATTTTCAACCCTTCGGGTGAGAGTAATAGAAGGGAATTCTTCAGCCAGGTTTATCTTGATTAAAGGAAAACTTTTGTCATCCTTTAAGCGAAGGTTGAATTTTGGCTGAAACCGACGAATGAAGTTATTTTCGAGAAAGGCGGTTTCTTTTTCGTTGTCGGTTACCAAATAGTCCAGGTCGGCGGCTTCCTGAAGAATATGGTGAACTTTAGGGTCGTCAGTGGGCAGAAAATAGGATTTGACCCGATCTTTCAAATTGCGGGCCTTACCGATATAAATAATTTGGTGAGCTTTATTCAAGAAGAAATAGATACCCGGTCTGGCGGGGAGCTGGGTAGCTTTTTCTTTTAAAGTTAAATTTTTTTCAGGGGCCAATTTCTATTTCCAGTCTTTTAATTTTTTTCAATTCGTCTCGCAGAGCAGCCGCTCGTTCAAATTTAAGGTTTTGCGCAGCTTTCTTCATTTCTTTTTCTAAAAATTCAATTCTTTTTTTTCTTTCTTCGCGGGAAAGATAGGGGATTTTATCCTCTTCGAGTCGGGTGTAGTCCAGATAATCTCGTTCATAAATGGAAGTTAAAACTTCATCAATTTTCTTAATAATCGAGCGAGGAGAAATTCCATGGTGGCGGTTGTATTCCATTTGAATCTGACGCCGACGGTTTGTTTCTGCGATGGCTTTTTTCATGGACTCGGTTATCGTTTCTGCATAGAGAATCACTTTTCCGTTTATATTCCGGGCTGCTCGGCCAAAGGTTTGAATCAAGGAACGAGTGGAGCGAAGGAATCCTTCCTTATCTGCATCCAAAATAGCCACCAGGGAAACTTCGGGGAGGTCAAGTCCTTCTCGCAGCAGGTTAACACCGATCAGGGCATCAAAAACACCCCGCCGCAGATCTCGGAGAATCTTCACGCGGTCCAGGGTATCTATTTCCGAATGGAGATAACGCACACGTAGTCCCAATTCGTGGTAGTAACGAGTCAGGTCTTCAGCCATTTTTTTGGTTAAGGTGGTCACCAGAGTCCTTTCTTTTCTTTGGGCTCTTGCCTGAATTTCTTTCAATAAATCTTCCACCTGCCCTTTAATTGGCCTGACTTCAACTTCGGGATCAGTCAGCCCAGTGGGGCGAATAATTTGTTCGATAACCCGTCCTTGGGCCTTTTTTAATTCATAGGGCCCTGGCGTAGCTGAAACATAGATTACCTGGTTCACTCTTTCTTCAAATTCCTGGAAATTGAGAGGTCGATTGTCTAAAGCGGATGGAAGACGGAAACCATGTTCCACTAGCGTTAATTTCCGGGATCTATCTCCATGATACATTCCGGCAATTTGAGGAATGGTCACGTGAGATTCATCGATAATCGTTAAAAAATCGGCTGGGAAATAATCAAGTAGAGTGTAGGGCGGTTGACCCGGCTGGCGCTGGCTTAAATAGAGAGAGTAATTTTCAATACCTGGACACCAGCCGAATTCTCTGAGCATTTCTAAATCAAAACGGGTTCTTTCTTCCAGACGATTGGCTTCAATGATTTTCCCCTGCTGTCGGAAGAATTGTAGTCTTTCATTTAGTTCTCGTTCAATTTGTTGAATGGCCATATTGAGAATGTTCCGGGGAGTGGAGAAGAATGTGCGGGGATAAATCAGGCATTGGTCAATTTCATCAATAATCTTCCCCAGAAGGGGGTCGAGAAGAAAGATGCCAAGGAGCTGGTTTTCATCGAGTTCGAAGCGATAAGCGGTTTCTTCGTAGGAAGGAAAGACATCAATGATATCTCCCCGGACTCTAAATGTCCCACGGGAAAATTCCCCGTCTTTTCTTTCGTATTGGAGCTCGATCAGTCTCGCTAGCAGTTCCCGTCGGGAGATGGTTTGTCCCTGAGAAAGAGTCAAGCACATGGAGGCATAGGTTTCAGGAGAGCCGATTCCATAAATACAGGAGACAGAAGCAACAATGATGACATCCCGGCGCTGGAACAGAGAGTTGGTGGCCCGCAGGCGAAGTCGGTCGATTTCTTCATTAATAGTTGCCTCCTTGGCAATATAAGTATTTGTAGCCGGAATATAGGCTTCCGGTTGGTAATAATCGTAGTAACTGACAAAATATTCGACGGCATTCTCCGGGAAGAAATTTCTGAATTCTTGATAGAGTTGTGCCGCCAGAGTTTTATTGTGGGAGATGACTAATGTTGGTCTGTTGGCTCGGGCAATGATATTAGCCATGGTGAAAGTTTTACCTGAACCGGTGACGCCCATGAGAACTTGATGTTTTATCTTTTTGGCCAGCCCTTCCGTTAAGGCCTTTATAGCTTGCGGTTGGTCACCGGTCGGCTGAAAATCTGATCTTAGCTGGAAAGCTTTCATTAGGGCTACTTCATTTCTGATTATACCACAAAAAGAAATTCTCCTTATTTAGTTTAAAGTCCCTCATGGCCACATGAAAACCGAACAGACAGAAATATTATTTGACGGAATATACTCTATTTATTATAGTCAAAAAAAGGAGTTTATCATGAAAAAATCGTTAATTTTGGCCCTTGTTTTCTCCTGGGTGTTATTGATGACTTATTCTTGTGCTCCCACGGCTGAGGTGACCTCCACCGGAGGCCCGACGATAGCCCAGGCTCAAGCTGAGCCGTATAACGGGCCTAAAGCCCGGATAGCTGTGGGTAAATTTGTTGATAAAACAGCCAAAGGGGGATGGAGTGGGGGTTGGTTGGGGATGTTTGGAGTTGGCTGGCCTCAAATCGGTGAAGGTATGCGGGATATGTTGACCACGGCTTTATTTAACACCAATCGGTTTATTGTTCTGGAAAGAGAGCAGCTGGACGAGGTTCTTCGGGAACAAGATTTAGGTGCTTCCGGTCGAGTTAAAAAAGGGACAGAAGCACCAATTGGCGAGATTTATGGAGCTGATTTAATTATTACCGCGGCAGTGACTGAGTTTGAAGGAAGTTCCAAGGGAATAGGCGGTGGAACAAAAATATTAGGGGTTCGAGTTGGGGGAGGAGTGAAGCAAGCTCACGTAGCTATTGATTTAAGGATAATTGATGCCAAGACTTCTCAGATAGTAGCTGCCACTACGGTGGTCGGGAAGTCAACCAGTTTTGGGGTCGGTGGAGCCACCAGATTAGGTGGAGCATTGCCGGTGGCCCTGGGAGGTTTTGCCAAGACGCCGATTGAAAAAGCTATTCGTGTCTGTATCCAGAAGGCAGTTGATTATATCATTACCCAGACTCCCCGGGAGTATTATCGTTACAATAAATAAGAATTAGAAGCGAGAATTAGGAGAGAGTTGCCTTTTTTCTCATTTTGATCCGTCCTTTAAATTGGGCTTTTTCTTCTATAGCCAGGCGGGGAGATTCCACGCGTCCTTCCATTCGAGCGCCGGATTCGATAACCACTTTTTCACCGGCCAGGATGTCTCCTTTGAAATACCCTCGGAGAATAACAGCTCGAGCCTCGGCTGTCGCCTCCACTTTAGCTGTTTTTTCAATAATCAGAGTATTCCCGGGCAAGTGGAGGGTTCCCTTGAACTGTCCATGGATAATCAGCTCATTATTGGTTTGAATTTTACCATCAAAGACCGTTTCTCGGGCGATAATGGAAAGATGAGTAGCAGTAGAGGAAAGAAGTCCTTCAGGTTTGTTAGATTCCGGCATTTTTCTTTAGTCGTCGATTATAAAGACTTCAGCTCGGTGTGTCAAACTTTTAACTCTAAGCAATATTTCCCCGACTGGGCTGAGGTTTAGTCAAAATAATTAACCAACATTTTTTTTGTTTTTTCCTTCGCGGTTGGGAGAATGTTTTTCCGAGGAATTCAGAGCTTCTGCTTTGGGCTTGTAGAAAAGATTTATAAATATCAATAGAACAAGCAGAGTGACAATTAGGCTCCAGATCGTTTTTTCTGAGGTTGTTCCCAAGAATTTCTGCCCGACCGGGCTTTTATAGGGAAGGGAAGGATTAATGGCGGCCATAATTTGCTGCTCTTTTTCCTGGCTCCAGGAGAATGGAGAAAACCGCAGAGTTTGACGAAAGTATTTCTGAAGGATTTGGTTTTCTTTAAAGGCAATAAATAGACGGTCTCTTTTTTCTTGCTGAGAGGTAGCTTTTAGTCCCAGTTCAAGATGTCGATCTCGACGGAAGAGACGAACTCTCATTTCGTAAAGGAAGGGATACCAGGAGGCGGAGAAAGTTTTCAGGAAATCCTGGTAACTCTTGTTTTTCCATTCCCATAAAATCTGACCATACTCCTGAGCTTTGAGGGCATCCAGACGCTGGAGTTGGTCAATGGTTAACCGGGAGTAAAAGACACCTATTGCCTCATCTTTATGTCGATAGAGAACTCCTCCGAGAGATTCTTCTTTTTCCAGGAAAGAAAGCCAGGGGAAAACCTGGGTTAATTGGTGTAAGCGGTGGGGGGTCAGGGAAAAAGTGACTCCAAAAATGAGAAGATTGGCTCCCAAAAGGAGGGAAATAAGCCGTAATGATTTGGCGGATAATCTGGTCCAATCCTGCGGCGATAGCTGGCGGATAATCAACCAGAGGCCAAGTTGCACCAGAAAGCAAGAGAAAAGATTTAGACCAACATCCCGCAGGTCCCAGATGCGATTGGGAAGGACCCATTGAAAAAGTTCATCGGCGAAACTGACCAAGCCTCCACTGAAAAGGCTGGCTCCATGAATACCCCAGTCTGATAAATGGTGACGAAAGGCTCGATAGAAAGCCCCGCTCAAGAGGCCATATTCCAGGAAATGAATAGCTTCTTCCGGAGCGTTCCAGAGATTTAAGGTGGCCACAAAATAGATGGCGGCGATGATGAAGAGGAAAAAATAGAGACGAAGCTTCCGTATCTCCAGACGAATCCAGAGATATCTGACCAAAAAAACAATAACTCCACTGAGTGCTCCAAGGACAAGGAAGCCAAAAGTAGCCCGGCCGAGAGTGGAGGAGACGAGTTTTTGAATTATTCGAGCAAAAGGGACAACTGTCAGAATGGAAAGAGTGACAAGGACTACCAGCAACCAGTCTTTATATTTTTGTTTCAAGGACATTTTGACAATTGAAGGTAATGTTTGTTATATTACCTATGAACCGCTGGCTGGAGAGGAATCCTCCTTAGCCCCGCTTCCTTTTCCAAACCTTGGCGCCTCGACAGCCAGCGCCTTTTTATTGAAAAAACCGGGGTTGAAGAATCTTTTCCTCTCAAATTCCAGCTTTATTATTTAAATTTCCCCATTTGTAGTTGTTACGGTGAAAGGATTATTCGTATTTCAGTTCCGAACCAAGTAAGCTGTGGGGGATTAGATAGACTAAAAGCAGGATGAACGAGGCACCCAGGACCCATTTCCTGGCTGGCCGTCCGCCGCGTCCGGCAATAACAGCGGCTATCCAGGCCAGGAGAGCGATTAAGGTTTTATTATCGGTTAAGTCATAGCCGAAGGGAAATCCCGTCCAGAATGCTCCAAAGGCGTAGTATTGAACCAGGGGGCCAAAGACCAATCCACCCACGATTAATAGCCCCAGTGTCCAGAGAGCGAGTCGACGGGGATTACTCTGAGGTCGAAGGGCTTCTATGCCGGCTCGGGTGGAGAAAAGCATGGCCAGAAACATGATAATTACGTGGGGAATCAGAATATAGGAAGGGACAGGATCTTTAAAACGGATCACCACATCTTCATCACCAGTGAGGGAGATTTCTTGACCTTGATTGAGGAGAATGACTCGGTAGACAAGCTTGCCCGCTGCGGGTTGAGCCGGCAAGGAAGCGGTTAATTGGCCATTTTTCTGCACTAGGGGCAGTTTTGTCCACGGGTCGTCTGTTTTATATCTTTTATAAAGGAGATAACCTGAAATATTTGAGGGACATGGTTTAAGGCTTAACTGGTAGTCTCCTGTAGTATCATGAGACCGAAGGAGCTTGAAGTTGATTTGGCAGTCATTAATTTCAACAGAGCCCCGGATGGGATAGGTAGGGCCAGTCACTCGCTGGTAGACAGCTGCCCCCAGGGTAATAATCAAAGCGATAAGCCACGGTAATGTTTTTCGCATGGATTTTTTATACCATAATCATCGCCAGAATAAAAGCCAGGATAAAAGAGAGTAATTTGATAAAAAGCTTATATTTATAAAAGAGTGAGCTTAAATTTTCTATCTGTTCTTTATCAAGGGAGGCAGTCTTATTTCCGCGATGGCCTGCAAACTATCGACCAGGCGAGTTCTTGTTTTCAATTTTCAGAAGATTGTCCCGGAAATAAGGATGCTTCCGTGAGTAGTTTGGTGTTTTAAAGAATAAGGCTTGTCTTTTCTTGGTAAGATTCTTTATTTGATTCAAATACAGTATTTGCTATAATTATCAGCAGATAGGAGGTAAAGATGAAAGTTGGCCGATATACCTTTTTTCTCGTTATAACTCTGACCTTCTTGTTACCTTTAGTGGCCAAAGATGTTATTGTTCAGAGCAAGTGGGCCCCTCAGCCTATTGCCCTTGACGCAAATAGCGAAGATTGGTCGCCTGAATTATTAAACAATTGGGATAAATTCAAAGTGGATTATGGCTTTCTAAATGATGGGGTCAATCTTTACGGGATCATTATTCTTAATGACCGGGATTATTGGAGCACAATCTCCCAGACAGGATTAACTATATGGATTAATACTGAAGGCAAGAAGAAGAAAAAAATCGGCGTTCATTACCGGTTGCGGCGGGTAAGCGGAGAGGAAATGGTGGCCATTCTGGAAAAGAAGGAAGGAACTCTTTCTGAAGAAAGAAAAGCCGAGATTCTTTCCCGTCCCCAATATATGTATTATGAAGGGCAATTTATCGATAAAAAGGGCAATCCGCTCGAAGTTACTCCGGTCGGAGAGGACTTTATTCTGCCTACTTTCCGGACAAACCGAGTCCAGGGAAAATTAATCTACGAATTCAGATTACCCTTGAATATCAAAGAGTTATATGAAGGAGCTCCCCCCGATTTAACCAAAGAATTAAGAATCGGCTTTGAGTGGGGAGGCATGACCAAAGAAATGCGAGCAGAGATGATGAAAAAACGGGCTGCCGCTGAGGCTCGAGCCAGTGCAGGTAGCGCCACTTCTGATCTCCGTCGGGAAAGAAGCGTTAGAGATTTTGACGCCCCGTTGCGCCGTCCCAAGAAGTATTCTTTCTGGGTTGGCCTAAAATTGGCTTCTCAATAAAAAGGGGGAGGAGCCAGTTAAAAAAAGGTAACCAAAGCCGAACCGGCTAGTCCTCCCAGAAAAGCCAGAATTTTAGGAAGGGTTAGTTTCTCTTTTAGAAAAATAACCCCAAGAATAAAGATAAAAATAATATTAGTTTGGCTCAACGCAGCAGCAATTGAGATCAGAGTATATTTCATCCCTCCTAACCAGGCAATAATCGCCAGATAAGAACCAAGAAAAGAAGCCAGAAATATATATCGCCAGTTTTTAAGCTGGAGAAGAGGCTGAGTGATTTCCCGGCGTAAGGGATGAAAGAGAAGCACCAGCCCCAAGAAAATCAGTCCACCCAGAGTTCTGAGCTCGGTGGACCAAAGAAGGGGGAGATGATTAAGAGCGGGTTTTATCATGACGATACTTACTGCTTGTGTCATCATGGCACTGAGTCCAAAAATAATCCCGGGAATTATTTTTGATGATTCTGATTCTTTAATCTCTTCCCGCGATGATAGAAGCCAGACTGAAGAAATTATCAGGAGTACTCCAATTATCTGGAGCGGAGTTAATCTCTCTCCTAGAAAAATGACAGATAAAATAATCATGAAAGGAGAATAGGAGCAGTTGATAATAGCCAATCGACTGGCACCAAGGCGATTTAGGCCGGCAAAAAGCAAAGTATCGGAGAGCCCCAGGCCAATAAGTCCACTTATTAGTAGAAGCAAATAATCTGATAAAGGCAGAGGCAAGTAAAATTTTTCTCCCAAAAAGACCATAGTTAGTCCAACCAAGATAAGGGAGATGGCATTTTTGGAAAAATTTAATCCCAGAGGTTGGACGATTTTACCGCTGAGACGAAATAAGATAATGGCAATTGCCCAAAGAACGGCGGAGAGTAAGGCCAGAAATTCACCGGTAAAGAAGAGCTGGTGAAGAAAAGAATTAACTGGCTCCATCCTTTTCTTGATTTCTCCCTTAATGGGGCATGAATGAAGGGTTGATTTATATCAGAGAAGCGGGGAGAAAATCAATTTTAATTTATGATTCTGAGCAAGAAGCTCTTAATCTCGCCCTGTTTGGATATAAATTTGGGAAAGATCGAGCCTGGGAAAATGACTGAAGGGAGCTTTTTTCCTAAGAAGATCTTTGGTTGTTTTTGGAGCTTGCCTGATTGTTTCTTTTGGGGCCAGGATTCTTTTCTTTGGGGGATTCTTCTTCACTGGCTACTTCAATTTCTACAGGAATCCCCAAAATTTTAGCTGCTCCTTCGTAAACTTGCTGGAATCCCTTTTTGGATTCCTGCAGGCGGGCTAAGGTTTCCCTGGTTTTTTGTATCTCCTGTTCGATTTTTTCATCGATTTTTTCCAGCTGTTCTTTAGCTTCTTCTAGAATTTTTCGATATAAAGCTTCTTGTTCTTTAGATAAACTCATCAGCAGCTCCTTTCGTTTTAAAATCCTATCCTGGAGAAAAAAAGTAGTTTGTTTTCTTTTCTTTATTTACTTCACTTATGAGGAAAGAAAAAGCGATCGGGCTTATTTTCATCTTTTAATACACTAATAAATTATTTTCTCTTTGGCAACTTAAAATTTTGCTTTTCCCTAGAAGTTTTTGGCAGATTTGATTGATTGGGTGGGTCAATAATCCCCCTTGCCTTATGCTTTCCCTCGCATGAAAAGAAGAAGGCGTCCCCAGGAAGGCAGGAAAAGGGCGATGAACCTTCTCTTCTCGGCTGGCTGAAGGAAACTCTTGATAAGAAAGAGCGCCGGTTAAATATCTACGAAATATTTATTTTTCAGGAGAAGATAGAGATAAAAGAAGCAAGAAGGTGGGGTGAGCGAGGGGTCTCGAACCCCCAACCTCTGGATCCACAGTCCAGTGCTCTAACCAGTTGAGCTACGCTCACCACCAGAAGAGAGGAAAATTTTCGCATTTAATCCCGTAGATGTCAATATTTACCGGAGGGACGCGGTTCTTTTCTGCCAGGTAATTTGTGATAACTTTCTGGCTGCCTGGAGGGAGCAAAAATAACCTTGCTCTACTAGAATGGTGACCAATACAGGAATTTTCTTGACTTAGGACCTTGGATAAAGAGAGTGGGGCACTTCTTTTTTGAAGGAAGAAAAAAGGCACCATGCTCATGACTTATCTATTATGAATGACTATTATCTTTAAATTATCTGTCATCATTTCCTCTAAAATGAAACCTCAAGTTCAGGCCTTTTTCGGGGTAATTTTCGAATAATGAAGCCGGTTATTGTTGTTCAATAAGATCAAGCAAATTGGGCGAGTCCCGCCATTTTTCTTTTACTTTAACCCGAAGTTCCAGATAGATTTTTGTCCCCAGAATGAATTCCAATTCCTTCCGGGCTTGCATGCCGATGGTTTTTATCATTTGTCCTCGGCGACCGATAATTATTTTGCGATGATTTTCCTTTTCCACAAAGATGGTGGCTCGAATATGCTTGATTTTTTTCTCTGGTGAAGAAGATGGAGGGGTATCCCCTGTTTTCAGGGTGATTCCTCCGGGGTCGTCGTCAATGTGCTCCACGTAAACAGCCGTCACATAGGGCAGTTCGTCCCGGACATGATGGAGAATTTTTTCCCGGATTATTTCAGCCACAAGAAATTTTTGCGACTGCACGGAGATAGAATCATCATCATAGAGTTTCTCAGATTCAGGGAGATATTCATAGATTTTTTCTTCCAAAAGAGGAAGATTAGTTCCTCGAAGAGCAGAAATGGGGATAATCTCTTTAAAGTTAAGTAACCCCTGGTATTTGTCAATAAGAGGTAAGATCGATTCTTTCTTAATGAGGTCAATTTTATTGATCAGCAGGAAAATAGGGGTAGTGATTTTCTTCAGTGTTTCTACCACGAAGGCATCTCCATGCCCGAAAGCCTGCGTGGCATCAATTAGCAGGCAGATCAGATCGGCTGTTTCCAGAGTATATTCAACAAAGTCCATCATTCGCTTATTAAGTTTATGCAGGGGACGATGGATACCCGGGGTATCAACAAATATTATCTGGCCTTTGGCGGTGGTTCTTATTCCCAGGATATTAATCCGGGTGGTTTGAGGTTTATCGGAAATGATGGAGACTTTGCGTCCCAATAAATTGTTGATCAGAGTGGATTTGCCCACATTAGGTCGACCGATGAGAGCCACATAGCCGCATTTCATGACTAAATAGACCTTTCATTTAGAGTCAATTTTTTCTGGCTCCTTTTTAATCCGGAGTTTTTTTATCCTTTTTTGGTCGGCATCAAGAATTTCAATCGTTAAATTTTTGATGGTTATCTTTTCGCCTTTTTCCGGAAGACGGCCGAGATGATGAGTTATTAGCCCTCCAACAGTGACATAATCGTCTTCAGCCAGCTCGAGGTCGAAGAGATCTTCCAGCTGGTCCACTTCGACGTCTCCCCTGACGATAAATTCATTTATTCCTTGCTGAAGAATAGGAACAAGTTCTTCATCATATTCGTCCTGTATTTCGCCGACGATTTCTTCCATAAGGTCCTCCATAGTCACCAGGCCGGAAACGCCACCATGTTCATCGACGACAATCGCTAGTTTCTGTTTTCTCTTCTGGAATTCCTTGAGCAGCTCAGCTACTTTCATGGCCTCAGGGATAAAATAGGGGGGACGAATGAGAGGTTCGATAGGGTTATCCAGATGATTGTCGTCGAGATATTTCAGCAGGTCTTTAGCATTTATTATCCCGGTTATGTTATCAATCCGGCCTTCGTAAACCGGGATGCGGGAATGTTTCTTCTGGATAACGAGGTCACGTAATTGCCGAATGGTGGCCTTTTTAGGAATGCAGACCATATCAACCCGCGGAGTCATTATTTCCCTGACAATGGTATCTCCAAATTCAACAACACTTTTTAAGAGAGGTCCTTCTTCAGTCTGAATTATCCCTTCTTCCTGGGCTTCCACAATGAAGGCCTGAATTTCTTCTTCTGAAGGTTCTTTATCTTCCAACGATTCCTTATCACTTTCTTTGATTTTGGAGATAAAAAGGATGGGCTTAGTTAAAAAATAAGGAATACGATAGGCCGCTAGAAAGAAGCTGAAAATCGTTTTGCGATTCCAGGCATTGAGCAAGCGAGGGATAAGCTCGAAAAAAACAAAGAAGATTCCGAGGGAAAGAAAGAATAACCATAAGGGCCAGAAACGAAGCGCGGGAAAAAGGAAAAAGAGATAGATAAAAAAGGCAATGAGGAAGAGAATTCGTAAAAATTCAAAAGATACTTTGAGATTGTCATAAATTTGCAGAAAACGATGACGGACTTCCTTTTCTCTATCTTCGAGAAATCGAGAGAAGGCAATACGGGAAAAGGAGGAGAGAGAAATATAAAATAGAGAAAAAATAAAAGCGGCTAAAAAACTGAGCCCAAAGCCAAGCCATTTAAACCATTCAATTTCCATGGGTGTTTTCTATGAATTTTTTTCTGGCTTTTTCTTCCTCCTCTTCGAGGCCCTGACCGTGGTCAAAACCAAGAAGATGAAGAAAGCCGTGGATGGTTAAAATCATCAATTCTTCTTCCAGGCCCCGGCTGGAGTTTAGACATTGCCGGAACGCGGTAGACACGGAAATAATTATATCGCCGAGATAGTACTGACCATCAGGAGTCTCTTCATTAAAGGAAAAACTCAGGACGTCAGTGGGAGCGTCTTTATTAAGAAAACGCTGATTTAATTTTTTTATTTCTCGATCGGTGACAAAGACGAGAGTCACTACCGGGTTGTCTAATTTGTATTCCTGAAAAAGACGCTGCAGGAGCTCCTTGAATTTTTTTCGAGAGAGCCAGAATTTCTTTTGTTTGTTAATAATTTCAATCATGTTTTTCGGGCTTTTGTTGGTTGCCCCCCTTTTGATTTTTTTCCTGGGGCTGGTTTGCGTTCAAAATTAAACCCTGGATATTCTACCCGGTGATGGTAGATGGTATCAAGGGTTTCCAGAAATGAGTCGGCGATAATTTTTAATTCTTTGATCGAGAACCCACTTTCATCCAGTTGACCATCCTGCAGGTAGTAATTAATGATATCCTCAATGACATTTTTTAGATTAGACCTGGTAGGATTCTTGAGACTTCGGGAAGCTGCTTCAACTGAGTCAGCCAGCATGATGAGAGCTGCTTCCTTGCTTTTCGGCGGAGGCCCGGGATAGCGATAATTTTCTTCTCCTATTTTATGCATCTCAGGATCATATTCTTCTTTCGCCTTTTCGAAGAAATATTTAACCAGAGAAGCACCATGGTGTTGTTCGATGATTTCTTTTATTTTTTTAGGGAGCTTAAGTTTTTTAGCCTGTTCCAGGCCTTCCTTGACATGATTGATAATCACCAAAGTGCTCATGCTGGGCTTGAGGTCTTTATGAAGATCAAGCCCCCGATTCTTGTTTTCAATAAAGTATTCGGGCATTTTAAGCTTGCCGATGTCATGGTAGAGGGCCCCGGTTTTAACCAGCATGGGGTCCAGCCGAAGAGATTCGGCTGCTTTTTCAGCGAGAGTAGCCACAATCAGCGAATGGTGATAGGTTCCCGGAGCTTCAATAGCCATTTTCCGGAAAATAGGCAGATCTGAGTTGCTTAACTCCAAAAGACGAGCGGGAGTGACAATTTGGAAAATAGATTCAAAAATGGGCAGGAGAAGATAAGCCAGGACAGCACTGAGGGTACCGCCGATGACCCCCATTAATAATTGAAAGGAGATGGTGGAGAACGAACTCAGAGATTCTTTGGCTAAATGAAGGATTATGATCACCAAAATATTGATGGGAATAATCAGGGCGAAGCCAGATTTAAAAACATTGGTCCGTGATTGTCGTCCATAATATTTAATTCCATATATGGCCGCAAAACCCGCCAGCAGAGCCAGAAGGACGAGATCGAAATTAAATTTGAAAAAATAGCCGATCAGCAGACTATTAAATACGGTATACACCAGCGAGGTATGGATCCTGGTGAGAAAGGCAAAGAGAAGCACTCCGAATTGAATAGGTATGGCGTAATAATAGCTTTCTGTGTGCTGGAAAAAGGGAAGAGAGGCATTAGTACTGAAGACTTCAGCCAAAAATACAGAAATTTTATAAATAACAACGGAAAGGACCAAAGTGGACCCCATTAAATTAAACAGTCGGATGGTGTCTTCTTTCCGGGAAATTGATTTGAGATAATACCAGAGAATAACCAGAAGAAGGGTGAATAAGAGAATAGTACCCAAGAAATTAATCAACCAGCCCGATTGTTTTTGCAGGTTTTGGTTGATGATATTGATTTGTTTAACTGTTTCAGTAGTGACTTCATCACCTTTGCGAATGATGACCTGTCCCTTTTTTATAGTGTAAAAAACAGGGCTGATATTGTCTCTGGCTTGCTGGCGTCGTTCTTCAGTGGTCATTTTGTCAAAAGTAAGGTTAGGAGTGACAAAAAGGTGGCTCAGTTTCTGGAGAATGGCTTTTTCTTTAGAGGCTAGTTCTAACGACTTAATTTCCTGCGAGAGTTTTTCCTTGGCTTCCTGGATATCCAGGATTTCGTCTACAGTGGTGAAGTTTTCTCTCTCTCCTACGACGAGATTAAAGCCGCGTTCTGGCTCTTTGCGAATGAAAAGATTTTTCGTCGCAATGATGCCGGAGGCGGAGACTTTCCCCAGTAGTTTCACTAAAAGGTCTTCCAGATGAGGTGAAAAGCCGAGTTGCCATAAAAGAGAAATGTCCTGGAGGCTGAGCTCAAGGCCAAATCTTTCCTGAATAATTTGTTTAAATTCAGCTCTGGAGCGTTGGGCTGGTTTCTGTTGCAAGTATTCTCGGCCAAACGAAAAGAACTCTCTGATTTTTTCTTCAGTATTGAGAATGATATTTTTGTTGAGGGTGTAAACGGGTAAAACGGCTTCTTCAGCTTCCCGGCGCCTTTGCTCAGTGGTTTCTTTGTCTTCAATGGTTATATCAAAAGGAGCCATGATATCCTGAGGAGCTATCTGGCCTACCTCTAGTTCAGGTAGGGATTTGGAAGGCACATAAGAGATAAAATAGGAGATGATCAGAGTATAAAAAAGAAGGAAGAAGAAGGGAGAGGTGATAAGTTTTTTCAATTGAAAAAAATTTTTCTCATTGTTGGGAGAGGAAGATATTGAATTTCTGGGAGTTAGAGTTGGGCCGTTCTTTTTTTTGAAGAAGTGGATTTTTTTGAAATTAAAGGGATTCATTACTTGCGGCGCCTTTTTTCTTCTCGGTCATAGGCTTTAATTATTTTCTGGACCAGGGGGTGGCGGACAACATCTTTATCATTAAAATAGACGAAGGCGATTTCTTTAATTGATGAAAGGATTTTGATGGCGTGAAGAACACCTGATTTTTGCGGTTGGGGGAGGTCGATTTGGGTAATATCGGCCGTGATGACCATTTTTGAGTCAAAACCGGTTCGGGTGAGTATCATTTTCATTTGTTCCTGGGTAGTGTTTTGGGCTTCATCCAAAATAATGAAAGCACTGTTCAGAGTCCGACCTCGCATATAAGCTAGAGGGGCTATTTCGATAATCCCACGCTCAATTAATCTATTAGCCTGCTCACTCTGGGCTAAATCAAAAAGGGCATCGTAAAGAGGGCGGAGATAAGGATTGATTTTTTGAGCTATATCACCAGGTAAAAAGCCCAGTTTTTCCCCGGCTTCAACCGCCGGTCGGGTAAGAATAATCCGGCTAACCAGATTATCCTGAAGAAAGCTTAGAGCCATGGCCATAGCCAGATAGGTTTTGCCTGTCCCGGCCGGTCCAATTCCAAAGACGAGGTCATATTCCCGGATAGCTTTGATGTATTCCCGCTGATTAAATGTTTTCGGGACGACCGATTTCCGGGAGAGGTTAAGGGTTTCTGAAGGTAAATAATCTTCTAATCGGTTAGTCCGGCTTTCCTCCAGTAGATCCAGAGCAATCTGAAAGTCATCTTCCTTAAGTTTAAACCCTTTTTCCTCTAATTCTTTAATTTTGGAAAAAAAGAATTTGGCAAATTCTTCTTTTTCTTCCGGGCCCTCAATTAACAGGCTGTTTCCTCTTACCGTCAAAGAAACACCCAGCCTTTTCTCCAGTCGTTTTAGGTTGCGATCAAGAACCCCAGAGAAACGGCTCTTCTGGAAATAGGAATGTTCGATTTTTTCCATCCTCGATTATAAGTTGAGCTGAGCATTCATTATTATGCTTATCTTTATTTTCTTGATTTTCTTGTTTCAAAAAATTGTTTTAATAAAATTAACTATAATTTTTGCTGTTTGTCAAGAAAAGGGGGAAACAACTGTTTTTTCCAGGCGAAGTAGGGAAAAATCGGAATTGGTTTAACCTCTAGCTTATTTTAAAAGGCATTATCTAAGAAGATAAAACCGGTCTGAAGGGAGCGAAACTTGAAAAAAATAGAGATTAGGTGTATAAATCAAAGTTCTTAGGTTCTTAGAAAGTCAGGAAATTAAACTAGAGGGAGTAAATAATGACCAAAGAATTTACTCAAATTATGATACCTACCAACATTTATCAGAAGTTGGAAAAGAAAATTAAAGGGACTGAATATACTTCAGTGGCCAGTTATGTGACCAAAATTCTGAAAGATCATCTAGAAAAGGGGGGAGCCGAACAGCAGGCTTTTACCCAGGAAGAGGAAGAAAAAGTTAAGGAAAGGTTAAAGGCCCTGGGTTATATTGACTGATCCAGGATAAAAGAACTGGTTCGACTTTAATCCCCACCTTTCCTGAAGACGAGGAAAGTTCCATTCGATTAGTGAAGGAGAAAAAAATTGAAGAGAAAAGTTTTAATTATTGGCCTTGATTGTGCTACTCCTCAAATTTTGTTTGACCAGAGCGAAAATTTTCCTGTTTTATCCCAATTAATGAGAGAAGGCATTTATGGTCCTCTCCGCAGTGCGGATCCCCCGATTACCATTCCGGCCTGGATGGTAATGGCGACGGGGCGGGATGCCGGACGGTTAGGACTGTACGGATTTCGCCATCGCCAGGACTATTCCTACCATAAAATCTGGATTGCTACATCTTATTCCATCAAGGAGAAAACTCTCTGGGATTATATTGGCGAAGCTGGGGGTCAGAGCGTTCTGGTGAGTATTCCTCCTTCTTATCCTCCCAAACCCGTGGCCGGCAACCTGATTTCCTGTTTTATTACCCCCGGTGACGATAAAGAATTTACTTATCCCCAAGAGCTAGGAGAGGAAATTACGTCTAAGTTCGGGCCGTATATTTTTGATGTTGAGTTTCGGACGGATGAAAAGGACAAGCTTCTAGAAAATATTTACCAAATGACCCGGAAGCGATTTGAAGTATTGAATTATTTAATTACCACCAAACCCTGGGATTTATTCATGTTTGTCGAGATAGGTCTTGATCGAGTTCATCATGCTTTCTGGAAGTATATGGATTCAAAACATCATCTTTACACTCCGGGAAATCCTTATGAGGGAGTTATCCTCGATTATTACCGGGAATTGGATTCCTTGTTAGGGGAGCTGATCTCTCAAGTGGATAAAGAGACCGTTATTCTGGTGGTCTCTGATCACGGGGCTAAAAGAATGAAGGGGGCTTTTTGTATCAATGAATGGTTGATTGAAGAAGGTTACTTGGTACTTAAACAACGGCCCTCTTCCCCCACAAGTTTTGATAAACTGGAAGTCGATTGGAGTAAAACCAAAGCCTGGGGATGGGGAGGATATTACGCTCGTATCTTCCTTAATATTGCTGGCCGGGAGCAGCAGGGAATTATTCCTCCTGAAGACTACGAGAAGGAACGTGAAATTCTCCTGGAAAAGCTCTTAAAGATAACCGGACCGAAAGGTGAGCCCTGGCAGACAAAAGTAATTAAGCCTCAAGAGTACTTTCCTGAGCTTAATGGTGACTATCCGGATTTAATGGTCTATTTTGATGATCTGTATTGGCGATCGGCAGGGACCTTGGGACATGGGACGATGTACCTAGAAGAGAACGATACCGGGCCGGATGATGCTGTTCATGATTTTGAGGGCATCTTTATCCTTTATGACCCGTTTTACCAAGAAGGCCGCATGAGCCGGGCCAGTATACTCGACATTACGCCGACTGTATTGCATAAACTAGGCCTGCCCTTTCCTCCGGATCTGAGAGGCAAGGTGATTAACTAGCCTCGTTATTAGAAACCGAGAAGACATTAATAGAGACTTGTCAGTACCCTCAAAAAAATGATATTAATACTCAAAGTTATCACCCAATGGATATTGAGGAATTACATTGAATAGAGAAGGGGCGGCGATGATGGGGTTAGGGTGTTCTTCCCGAAGAAGAAATATTTTTGAAAAAATATTTAGCCACGAAAGGTGAACGGGAAAGGATGAAACACTAATGAGATGTCTGGTCACAGGAGGAGCCGGTTTTATCGGTTCCCATCTGGTGGAGGGGCTTCTTAAACGGGGACATTTTGTGCGGGTGGTGGATAATTTCTTGACCGGCAAAAGGGAAAATCTCGAAGATATTCAGGATAAAATTGATTTTATTGAGGGAGATATCCGCGATTTTTCTCTCTGTCGAGAAATAATTAAGGGAATCGACTGGGTCTTTCATCAGGCAGCTTTGCCCTCGGTGCCTCGGTCGGTCGAAGAACCACGCCTGAGCAATGAAATTAATGTGACTGGCACTCTTAATTTATTAACCGCTGCTCATGAGTCAGGGGTGAAAAAATTTATTTTTGCTTCTTCTTCCTCGGTTTACGGTGACAACCCCAACTTGCCTAAGAAAGAGGATGTGCTCGGCCAGCCTCTTTCGCCTTACGCGGTGAGTAAAAGAGTAGGAGAGCTTTATTGCCAGGTTTTTTATCAACTTTATGGATTATCCACCATCTGCTTGCGGTATTTTAATATCTTTGGTCCCCGACAAGACCCTCATTCTCAGTATGCCGCGGTCATCCCTAATTTTATTAATCGGATGCTGGAGGGTAAACAGCCAGTGATTTTTGGAGATGGCCATCAATCCCGTGATTTTACTTTTGTGGCTAATGTGGTGGAGGCTAATATTAGGGCAGCCGAGGCCGGAGGAGAGGGAAGCAGGATTTTCAATATTGCCTGCGGCCAAAGAATAACGATTCTTGAACTAGTAACCAAGATAAATGAAATTTTAGGCAAGAAAATTCAGCCGATCTTTGACCCCCCTCGTCCTGGGGATATAGAACATTCCTATGCGGATATTAATTTAGCCCGGAAATATCTTGGTTACCAGCCTGTGGTTAAATTTGAAACCGGTTTGCGGAGAACGATAGAATGGTATCAGCAAAGGAGAAGCCAGGGATGACTGAGCCGACAAATGAACTGATTCAAAAGATAATTTCCCGTCAGGCTATTATCGGGGTGATTGGTCTGGGCTACGTGGGTTTACCGCTGGTCAAAGCTTTCCTTCTGAAAGGCTTCCGGGTGGTGGGCTTTGATGTCGACCACAAGAAGGTTGAGCAGTTAAAGAGAGGTGAAAGTTATATTCAATATTTTCCGGGTGAGGAATTAAAGCCATTCTTGATGAAGGGAAGTTTCCGGCCAACGACTGATTTTCAACTCCTCAAGGAGGTGGATGTAATTATAATTTGTGTACCTACTCCCCTGGATGCTCACCGCAATCCCGATCTTTCCTATGTCCTCAACACCACTCGAACCATTGCCACTTATCTTCGTTCCGGACAGCTAATTATTCTAGAAAGCACAACTTACCCTGGCACAACAGAAGAAGAGATGAAACCAATTCTTGAGGAGACAGGTCTGATGGTGGGGCAGGATTTCTTTCTGGCTTACTCTCCAGAAAGAGAAAATCCCGGTGATGTCAGATTCACCACCGAAAAGATTCCCAAAGTAGTGGGAGGAGTTACCGAGGCCTGTCTTCAAGTGGCCAAGACTCTGTATGACCAGATTGTGGTGCAAACCATTCCGGTTAGTTCCTGTCGAGTGGCTGAGGCGACGAAATTGCTGGAGAATATTTTTCGTTCGGTCAACATCGCTTTGGTTAATGAATTAAAAATGATCTTTGAGCGGCTGGGAATTGATGTTTGGGAAGTAATTGAGGCTGCTTCTACCAAGCCCTTTGGCTATATGCCTTTTTATCCGGGACCAGGGTATGGAGGACATTGTATTCCAGTTGATCCCTTTTATTTAACCTGGAAGGCCAAGGAGGTGGATTATTCCACCAAATTTATTGAATTGGCCGGGGAGATTAATACCCAGATGCCCTATTATGTCGTCGCTAAGACAGTGGAGGCTCTTAATGAGCGAGGAAAATCAATAAAAGGAGCGAGGATTCTTATTCTCGGGGTAGCCTACAAAAAAGATGTTGATGACCAGCGCGAGTCACCGGCCTTGAAAATTATCCAGATACTTCGGCAGAAAGGAGCCGAAGTTAGTTACAATGACCCCTATGTGCCTCACTGCTTCGGCCACCGGGATTATCCTGATTTGGATTTGTGGTCAGAAGAATTGAGTGAGGAAGTATTAAAGAAGATGGATGCTGTAATCATTGCCACCGATCATTCTGTTTATGATTTTGCCTGGATCGTGGCTCATTCGCCCTTGATTATTGACACCAGAAATGCGGTCAAGGGAGTATTTGACCATGTGGTCAAAGCCTGAGTGGAAAATGACTAAAAACCAACCGAGAAGGTCTTCGCCTAAAGGGGGTAAGGAAATGAGAATTGGGGTTATCGGCACCGGATATGTCGGGTTGGTCACGGCTGTTTGTCTGGCCGAATTAGATCACCATGTTATTGGAACTGACGTCGTCCGGGAGAAAATCGACCTGGCTCTGGCCGGCCGGCCTCATATCTATGAGCCAGGGTTGGAAGAGTTATTAAAAAAGAATCTTAAAGAGGGACGGCTCACTTTCTATCATGACCTGGATAAGACAATTAAAGATTCAGATGTTCTTTTTGTCTGTGTCAGTACCCCTCAACGGCCTGATGGTCGGGCGGACATGACCTATGTTGAGGGTGTTTCCCGGCGAATTGCTGAGAATCTTAATACGTATAAACTCATTGTGGAGAAAAGTACAGTTCCGGTGAGAACTTCAGCCTGGATTAAACGGGTTATCAACCTCTACCGAAGGAATGCCGAACCTTTTGATGTAGCCTCTAATCCTGAATTTCTCCGCGAAGGTTCAGCGGTTGAAGATTTTCTTCACCCCGACAGGATAATCATTGGGGTAGAATCAGCCAAAGCCGAGAGAATTCTTCGTCAGATTTATGCTCGGTTTGCCGATAAAATTCTCGTCACTAATATCGATACGGCTGAATTGATTAAACATGCCTCCAATTCATTTCTGGCCATGAAAATATCATTTATTAATCTTATTTCCGAACTATGTGAGAAGACGGAGGCAGATGTAGAGCTTGTAGCCCGGGGAATGGGGCTTGATCCCCGGATTGGTCCCCAGTTCTTGAGAGCCGGCTTGGGCTACGGCGGCTCATGCTTCCCCAAAGATGTCCGGGCTCTGATTCACATCGGTGAAGAGATGGGCGTGGATTTTGGCCTGTTGAAAGAAGTCGATAAGATTAATACCCGTCGCATCGAGATTTTTATCAACAAGATCAAACAGGCTCTCTGGATTCTTCGAGAGAAGAAAATTGCTCTCTTAGGTTTATCTTTTAAGCCCCATACCGATGATATCCGTAACGCACCAAGTATCGCCGTTATTCGGGAGTTACAAAAAGAAGGGGCCTTTCTTCGCCTGTATGATCCCCAAGCAATGAATAATATGAAAGAGGTTTTTCCGGAAAAAGAACCGGAGTTGGTTTATTGTCAATCGCCTTATCAGGCATTAGAAGGAGCCAATGCTGGCCTGATTATCACTGAATGGCCGGAATTTCAGGCTATGGATTTAACCCGGATAAAAGATATAATGAGCAATCCTATTTTAATTGATGGTCGGAACATATTCGACCCAGATGAAGTCAGAAAACAGGGGATTGAATATTATTCCATGGGACGAAAGTAATCTTTCTGGGTCTCCAATTATTGACAAATTAGTCATTAATTGATTATTTGTCAACTTTTATTATCTCCAGATTATGGTTAAGAAAATCGCTTTGAATCCGGATGTAGGTATCGTTATGGCTGTTGATTATATGAAAGGGAACATTCTGTCCATCAAGCTTTACTTTTACCGACTGCTGAAGCATGTCTTCGGGAAGCAGAAGACTTATCATACCTGGATGGCGGACATTTGAGTTATATTTAAAGATAATCTTACCTGGGTCCTGATATCGGTAATGATAAGCCAGGAATTGGCCAGTTGCAGGCAGGTAAAGATGGACTTTCACCTCATCCTTGTCCAATCGGGGACTTAAGTTAATTCGGTCTTTGGTGAACTGAATACCGAGATAGCCTTCAATTAAAGCCTGACCTAGAGCTCCGGCACTGCCAGCGAAATAATCACTCCCCTGAGCTGTCCCCTCCCGGTTGGTCCACTCAAAAAGACCTCGATTTCTCTTGAGAAGGGCTATTATTTCACTTAAGGCTTGTTTGGCCTGGTGGCTATAGCCCTGCTCGAAGAGGGCAAGAATTAACCGTCCTCCCCACCAATCCCATTGCCCACCGTTCTGGTATTCGTAGGGCTCATCAACTAGGGGATGTTTAAAGGTCCTGGCCGGATAAGGAGGCAGGAGGGTAGCGCTTAATGTGGGGAGGTTATATTTCATCTTTCGTTCGGTGATAGCTTGAATGATTGATCGAGCCTGATGGGTTGTGGCCAGGCCGGCGAGGATGGCCATGGTATTGCCTCCTACAGCCAGAATGTCCTTTTCTTCAAAAGGATGTTTCAGGGAATCACAGTGACGATGAATAAGGAAATAGCCCCGCTTCTTATCCCAGAGCCATTGTTGGGTTGCCTGCTTTATCGCGGCTGCTTTTTTAGCCCAGAAGAGAGATTTTTCTCTGAAATTAAGCCGGGCGAACATGGATGAGAGATTTTGACAGGCCAGATAAAACATAGCCTGGTCGTAAATGTCGACTGTCCAGTGGGTGCGGTGGTCGGTGAGAATGGCTTGTTGATTAGTGTCAACCAGGTCAACATCGCCCCAGTCAGCAGTGTGGGCTCCCCGGATAAGATTAAATTTTGGTGACCACCGGTTATGGAGAACGAAATGGAGGGCTCTCTCTAGGCGTCCAATAAGCGGTTGTCCCTGTATTTTTTTAAGCAGCCACTCCGGCTCGGTAAGTTGCGCCAGGAGCCAAGCCGCTTGGACGGCACTTGTTTCCTGGTCGGTTTCAGTGGTGTTTTTTCCCTGACGGCCCTGGGGGTCGATCCAATCGGGAAGAGAACCATTATTTTGTTGATATTGGAGAAAGGCTTCGAGCCAGCTGAATAGATAGGGTCGGGGGAAGTAATATTTGACCACTGGAATCAGCGTGACACTATCTCTAATCCAGATTTGGGGATAATTCAAACCCGCTTGAAAGCCATAAATTTCCCCTTTTTCCTGTTTAATAACTATTTTATTCTTTTCTAGAGTAAGCCGGATCATTTTTAAGAGAAGAGAGTAATCTGGTGAGGAGCATTCGATTTTAGTCAAGGGAGCCGCCTGCAGAGTCCATGGCTGGTCCTCACCGGCCAGCTGAAGAGGTGAGATGGTCATCTTCACCTTCACCGGCGAAAAACCTTTTTCTTTAAACCAGAAAGCGCCTTCTTTGACCAGGTCAAACTCCAGGAAATAAATTCCCGGTTCCAGAGGATTGCGGATCCGGAGAGTGAGCTTTATTTTGCTCCCGGGTTTAATTTCTGGGGGAAGCGGGAAGCGTTCGTTGTTGAATTGGAGAAGTTGTTGCTGCTGGTCAAGGAGATGATAAGAAAGGTAGAGGGGATTTCTTCCCCGGGTTAGCCAGGTGGATTTAGTTCGATTAATGAGAGTGATAGAGACCTTAGTTCTTTCTCCGGCCAGGCCTTCCAGGGATTTTGGTTCGATTTGAATTAGCGAAGGCGAGGTTGAAGAGAAAGAAAGGAAGTTTTTTACTCTGATTCGGTGGAGAAAAATAAAAACGAGTAAGATAGCCAGGAGGATTGAAGTAAAAGAAGCCAGTCTTTTGGTCTTCATTACTCTCTAGCAGATACGAGGCAGAAGCTCAGAGGTCAACGGTTCCAGGAGACGCCACCCGCCGGAGCTTGTTTGGAGAAGAAGTTCACCCGGTCGTCCGGGGGAAGTTGTTATTTCGCCGATGATGGCGGCTGTTCTTCCCTGAGGATGATTTCTGAGCATCTGGAAGATATTCTCTGCGGCTTTCGCCTCGGCTACGATAACCGCTCGGCCTTCACAGGCCAAATAAAGAGGATCAATGCCCAAAAATTCGCAAGCTCCCTGGACTGGGGGAGAAAGGGGGATACTTGCTTCGTTAATTACTATCGGATAGGAAAGGCGTTCAGCCAATTCGTTGAGAACGGAGGCTAGTCCGCCCCGGGTTATATCTCGCATCCAGAGAGCGCCTTTCTGCCAGCAAGGCAGCAGAAAATTTAGCGGAGCACAATCCGATTTGATCTCAGCTTCCAGCCCAAATTCTTGGCGGGCCAGCATAACCGCCAGACTGTGTTCCCCAAGAGTACCGGTAACAATTATTTTATCGCCGGGCCTGATCTTGTCTAAAGAGGGACGAGCCACTATTTCGCCTACCCCAGAGGTAGTAATATATATTTTGTCTCCCTGGCCCTGACGGACGACCTTTGTGTCCCCTGTTGTGATTAAGACCCGAGCTTCGGTAGCGGCTTTTTTGATCGACTTCAGGATTTTTTTTAAGATGGTCCAGTCCAATCCTTCTTCCAGAATAAGAGAGAGGGCCAGGAATTGAGGTTTGGCGCCGGAGACGATTAGGTCATTAACAGTCCCATTTATACAGAGAGTTCCGATGTCGCCGCCGGGAAAAAAGAGAGGGTCGACCACATAACTGTCAGTGGTCAAAGCTATGTTGGAGGGCAGGAGGGCGGCATCAGCCAGTTCTTCCAGATAAGAATTGCGGAATGTCTGCAGGATTTCCCGATTGATGAAATCCCTCATCAGTTTTCCTCCACTTCCCAGTTCGAGGCTGATTTTGGTCATCGGCAGCTCCTTTCGGAAATTAATCTTTCCCCTGCGGGGGATCAATTTTTCTTTTTCTTCCTAGATATTTCTTTTTGAGGCCGATAATCATATTTGTAAAAAGCCAGGCAGGCCCCTTCAAAGGAAACCATACAGGGGCCTCGGGGTGAAGCCGGCATACAGGACTTCCCAAAGAGAGGACATTCAGGCGGGATAATTTTTCCCTTGAGAACATCTCCACAGCGACAGCCGGTGGGATGGGTTTCTTCAGGTGAAATTTTTAGGGAAAACTTTACTTCAGCATCAAGTTCTTGATATTTCTTTTTTAGTTTTAAACCACTTTGGGGAATATAGCCCAGGCCACGCCAGAAGGCGTCTTTTTTCTCCAGCATTTCTGCCATAATTTTTAAGGCTCGTGGGTTTCCTTTCGGGGGAACCACCCGGCGGTATTCATTCAAAACATCAGCTTGGCCTTCTTTTATCAGATCCAGAATTGATGAAATGGAGAGGAGAATATCAGCCGGTTCAAAGCCGGTTATGGCTCCCGGGAGACCATATTCTTCAGCCATGAACCGGTAAGGCTCCACTCCGATGATGGCACTGACATGGCCCGGATAAAGGAAGCCATGGAGATTGACGTCCCGACTGGCCACAATTGCTCTTAAAGGCGGAGGGATAATCCACAAAGCTGAGAGGAGAGAGAAGTTTGATATCTTTTCTTGCCAGGCCTGGCGGACAGCCAGAGTGATTCCGGGAATAGTAGTTTCGAAGCCAACTCCAAAGAAAATTATTTCTTTATCTGGATTGGCTTTAGCCAGAGCGATTGCTTCGGCCGGTGAATACACAATTTTCACCTGGGAACCAGAAGCGGGCACGACTGTTTGGAGTGAACCTAACCGGGTGGGAACTCGAGTCATATCACCAAAGGTGGCCAGAATCACCCTGGGCGTGGTGGAGATGAGCTGGATGGCCACCTCATGGTAGGCATCTGGAGTAATACAGACCGGACAACCCGGTCCGGAGAGCATTTCGATGCCGGCTTCAAGGAGTAGTGGCCGCAGACCGTGGCGGTGAATACTCATCGTGTGAGTGCCGCAAACTTCCATGAGGCGGACAGGCAGGGAAGGTAGAGAAGCTGTTTTTTGAGCGATTATTTTCAGCAGGGAGTGGATTACTTCCCGGTTGCGTAGTTCATTCATTTTTCTTCTTTTTTATCCGGGACATTAGTTATAAATTGAGCGTACTCCCGGAGAAGTTCAAAGGTTTCGGCCGCCTCTTGTTCATTAAGTTTGGCAATGGCAAAGCCGGCATGAACGATAACCCAATCGTTGAGCTGGATATTATCCACCAGCGAAAAGTCGACCTGGATTTTTGTTCCCAGGTAGTCTACCTTTCCCTGATGAGCTTTATAGATCTCAATTACTTTGGCCGGTATTCCTAAGCACATGGTTTATCCTCATAATTTATTAGAATATTCTTTGTTTAAGACAAAAACGTTTAGACTTAATAAATTAACATATAAATCCTCAGAGGTCTACCTTGTTAATTCTGAGAAGAGCAATTGTGGTTTTACGTAAAGCAGATAAATCCAGGAGATAATTTTCTGACTAAATCAGGTGTTTCTTGTTTTATCCTGGGATTTTTCCCGGCAGGCTTATTTTGACAACTCTTCCGGGTCTCCCTATAATGATATCATTATGCGACCAGAATGGGATGGCTTTGTTAAACCCGGGAGCAGAGAAGAAGAACTGCTCGCCCAAATAGATTTTGACCGGCTTCCCCGGCATGTGGCCATCATCATGGATGGTAACGGCCGTTGGGCCAGGCAGAGGAATCTACCTCGAGTTGAGGGGCATCGAGCCGGAGCAAAATCAGTCCAGGAGGCAGTGGAGACAGCTGCCCGGCTGGGCATTTCTTATTTAACTTTATTTGCTTTTTCGAAGGAGAATTGGAAAAGGCCCCGAAAAGAAGTGAATACTTTATGGCGACTTCTCGAGGAATATTCGAAGAAGCAGGATAAGGTAATGCTGGAGAATGGTTTACGGCTTAAGGTCATCGGGGAGAAAGAAGGTATTCCGGTTCGAGCTCGCCGGGAGCTGGAAAGGTTGGAACGATTAACGGAAAAGGGAGATCGGATGACTATACTCTTGGCTCTCAATTACAGCGGGCGGGCGGAAATTGTTCATGCCTGCCGAGATATAGCCAGACAAGCCCACCTTCGGCCAGAGGAAATAGACGAGGAGATTTTTACCCGGTTCCTGTATACGGCAGGAATTCCCGATCCAGACCTCTTGATTAGAACTAGTGGAGAGATGCGGATTTCCAATTTTCTTCTTTGGCAGATGGCTTATACTGAACTGTGGATTACACCTGTCCTCTGGCCTGATTTTAGGAAGGTCCACTTCCTGGAAGCCATTATTGAATATCAACGGAGAGAAAGAAGATTTGGTGGAATTGGTTCAAACTAATCAGGTATTCAGGCTTAATTATTTCCTGGTTGAGACAGGGAGATTGAGGGCGAGGGAGGGTTACTTCACCGGGTATTTTCCTTTAGGAACGAATTAACCATGGATTTAAAGAAAAGACTACCTACAGCTCTTGTCCTGCTGGCGATAATTTTTGTGACAATTCAGTTTGCTCCAGCCTGGTTATTTTTTATTATTCTCCAGATTATTGTTATAGCGGCTTTAATGGAATTTTATGGACTCTGTCACCGACGAGCGGTTTTACCTCAGAGATTTATCGGCCTGGCGGCGGCTCTTGTTCTCGGAAGTACCTTTTATTTTCCTCAATTTCATCTGGATATAGCTCTTTTTATTATTTTGGTTATGGTGGGCTTTTATTACTTATTGATTTCTAATTCCGTGGAAAAAGTAGTCCTTTTCCCCCAATCGATTGCGTTGACCTTTTTTGGAGTTTTGTATATCAGTTTTACCCTCAATTTTGCCTTTCCGATTCGTCAAACATATGGACCTTATATAATTTATTTTTTGTTTGCGGTGATATTTATTGGGGATACAGGGGCTTATTTTATCGGTAAAATGTGGGGCCGGCGGCCTCTGGCCCCGATTGCCAGTCCAAAAAAGACATGGGAGGGAAGTTTAGGGGGAGTGATTACGGCATGTTTAGGGGGAGTGTTGGTTCAACAGCTTCTCTGGCCCTCCCTCGGATGGACTAAAGCCCTGGTTTTTGCCTTTTTTATTAATCTCTTGGCTCAAATAAGTGATCCGGTGGAATCGTTATTTAAGAGGGCGGTCGGAGTTAAGGATTCCTCCAACCTGTTACCTGGACATGGAGGATTTCTGGATAGAGTGGATAGTCTTATCTTTGCTTTGCCTTTCTTTTATTTTCTGGTGCGCTGGTTGAGGATATGAGAGATCAGTTTCAGAAGATTAAACGGCTTTCCGTTCTAGGAAGTACAGGCTCCATTGGGCAGAGTACACTGGAGGTAGTTCGTCAGCATCGAGATAAGTTTCAGGTAATTGGTCTAGTGGCCGGTCAGAATGTCGATCTATTAATCGAGCAAGCCCGCGAATTTCGACCGAAGTGTGTTTCTTTAAGCTCTAATAAGGCGGCTGAGATTTTCCTGGCAAGAAGTCCTGACCCCCACATCCAGGTCCTGGTTGGCCAGGAAGGAGCGGAGAAAGTTGCTTCTTTACCGGAAAATGATATTGTTGTTTCGGCTATCACTGGAATCCAGGGATTAAAACCTACTCTGGCTGCTATACAAGCCGGCAAAAAAATAGCCTTGGCCAATAAAGAATCAATGGTGGTGGCGGGGCCTTTTCTTCAGACTCAGGCTCGGAGAGCGGGAGCCGAGATTGTCCCGGTTGATAGCGAACACAGCGGCATTTACCAATGCTTGCGGAAGGAGAGACCAGAGGATATAAAAAAAGTGATTTTAACGGCCTCAGGGGGGCCTTTCTTTCAGTATTCACCTGACCAATTGGCTTCGGTTACTCTGGAAGAGACATTGCGCCATCCTCGCTGGAAAATGGGTAAAAAGATCACGGTGGATTCAGCCACCATGATGAATAAAGGATTGGAGTTGATCGAAGCCCGCTGGTTATTCAATCTTTCCCCGGAGCAATTGGATGTTCTGATTCATCCCCAGAGCTTGGTTCATTCGCTGGTGGAGCTGAAGGATGGTTCCCTCTTGGCTCAATTGAGCCCCACCGACATGAGGATTCCTATCCAGTATGCTTTAACTGCCCCCAACCGAGAGAAATCAAGCTTGCCTTCTCTTGATTTAAGGAAGATCAAAATGTTGGAATTTTATGAGGTAGATACAGAAAGATTTCCTCTAATCAATCTGGCTCGTCAGGCCCTCCAGGAGGAGCTTAGTTTTTCAGTGGCTTTGAATGGAGCCAATGAGGAGGTGGTGGCTGCTTTCCTCCGTCAGGAGATTAACTTTATTGATCTAGCTCCGATTATTTTTAAGGTGATGGATTATCATCAGTCCCGACGTATTAATAATTTGGGTGATATTTTTGAAGTGGATCATCAAACTCGACAGCTCACCCGGAAGATTATCAATCAATGGATGATGAAAGGTAAAAGAAGATGACTTCGATACTGGGAACTATATTTGCCTTCGCCATTGTTTTTGGCATTCTTGTTTTTGTCCATGAATTTGGCCATTTTTTTATGGGCAAGTTAATGGGGATGCGCATCGAAGTGTTTTCCTGGGGTTATGGTCGTCGTCTCCTGGGAATAAAAAAGGGAGAAACCGATTATCGGATAAGCCTGATTCCGATGGGAGGATATGTAAGATTCAGTGGTGAAGATGCTTTTGAAAAGCCTTCGCAGCTGGATCCAAGGGATTTTATGGCCAAGAAACGGTGGCAGCGATTTCTGGTCCTGATAATGGGCTCCGTCATGAATATTATCCTGGCAGTGGTCCTGGTGGCGGTGATTAATATGGTGGGCGTCAGTGTTCCAGAATATCAAGAACAACCGCCGGTTATCGGCTGGATTGAACCTAGCTCTCCGGCAGCTAAAGCGGGATTATTACCAGACGATAAGATCATAGCTATTAATGATCAGGTGGTAGATACCTGGAGTGATGTTAATCTGGTGGTTGGTAGTAAGCCTGACAGAACATTGCGTCTGAAAATTGAGCGGGCCGGGCAGACTCTGGAAATTCCTCTCACCACTGAAAGCCGCACCCGTTATCAGATGGGTTACGCCGGATTTTTCGGGAAGATTCTCACCCAGATAGCCATGGTTCAACCTGGTTCACCCGCAGAAAAAGCCGGCCTTAAACCAGGTGATGTTATCTTGGCTATAGAGGGAAAACCGGTCTATTTTTATCAATTTGTCGAGATAATTCAAAAGAATCCAGAAAAGCCGCTCAAATTTCTGGTAGAGAGAGAGGGCAGACAAATAGAATTAGAGGTTGTTCCCCGACGAGAAGGCGAAATTGGCCGCATTGGCATCATGCAGACTCCCAAGTCCATCACCAAAAAGTACAGTTTTGGAGCGGCTTTGGTCCAGAGTGTTAAAGAAAACGCTCGTCTGGCATTATTAGTGGTTAATTTTGTCAAAGAGTTAGTAACTGGAGAAGCTTCAGCCCGGCAATTGGGCGGTCCTATAGAAATAGCTAATTTCTCTTATGCTGCTTTTCGCATGGGTTTTCTGGCCATGTTAAGCTGGATTGCACTCATCAGTTTGCAGCTGGGAGTGATTAATTTATTTCCGATTCCGGTGCTTGATGGCGGTCAGATTCTTGTGTTAATGATAGAGGGAATCATTCGTCGGGATTTGAGTCCTCGAGTGAAACAGATAATTATGCAAATTGGTTTCGCCATCTTTATCTTTATTATCGTTTTTGCCATCCTTAATGATGTAGTCAAAAGATTGCCCCATGGCTGGGAGAGCCTTATTCCCTGGTGAGCAAAATTTACCCGGTCAAAGATAATGAAAAATAATTGTCAACTTTTGAGAAAACAATTTTCTTTTGAGTGGCCGCGAAGGCAGACTCGGGCTATCTTCATCGGTCATGTTCAGATCGGAGGAGGAGCTCCCATTGTGGTTCAATCAATGACTAAGACTGACACCCGCGATGTCAAGGCCACAGTGGCCCAGATTCATCGCCTTCAGCAAACCGGCTGTGAAGTAGTCCGGGTGGCTGTGCCTGATGAGAAAGCTGCTCTGGCTCTCCGGGAGATAAAAAGAGAGATTGCTCTTCCCCTGATTGCTGATATCCACTTCCAACCGAGATTGGCATTACTGGCTCTCGAGTCTGGAATTGATGGTTTAAGAATTAATCCGGGAACAATCGGGTCCAGAGATAAAGTTAAAGAAATTGTTCAGGCGGCCCGGGAACGGCAGGTGCCCATTCGGATTGGAGTAAATGCCGGTTCACTGGAGAAAGATCTGTTAAAAAAATATGGTGAGCCATCGGCTGAGGCCATGGTGGAGAGTGCGTTAAGACATATCAGATTGCTTGAGGATTCAGGATTTGAGTTGATTAAGGTCTCTCTAAAGGCCTCAGATGTTGGCCGAACCGTGGCCGCCTATCGGTTATTAGCCCGAAAGATTGACTACCCGTTTCACGCCGGAATAACTGAAGCTGGCCCTCTCCTGCGAGGAACAATAAAATCAACTGTCGGACTAACCTTGCTTTTAAAAGAAGGATTAGTCGATACCCTCAGAGTGTCCCTCACTTCTTCCCCGGAAGATGAGGTCAGAGTGGGTTATCTTATCTTATCGTCAACGGGACTTCGCTCTTTTGGCCCGGAATTAATTTCTTGTCCCATTTGTAGTCGATGTGAGGTAGATCTCTCGACCATAGTTAGACAAATAGAAGACCGTTTGGTGGGGATTAAGGCAGCCTTAACGGTGGCGGTCATGGGCTGTATGGTCAATGGTCCAGGAGAGGCCAAAGAGGCTGATTTAGGAGTAGCCTGTGGCCGGGAAGTGGGAGTTATTTTTAAAAAAGGGAGAGTGCTACGGAAGGTGAGAGAGGAGGCGATCGTTGAGGAGTTAATAAAAGAGATAAATACAGTCATTAGAAATAACCACCAAGAGGGAGAAGAAAAATGAAGCTAAGTCAGACCCTCCAGCGGAAATATGAGATATTAAGAAGTATACTCCAGGAAATGGGGGGAGTGGTCGTTGGCTATTCAGGAGGAGTTGATTCAACTTTTTTGTTAAAAACAGCCCATGAAGTTCTGGGAGATAAGGTTCTGGCGGTCATTGCCGCTTCAGAAACATATCCCCAGAAAGAGATAGAAGGAGCTGTCCAATTAGCCAGGTCTCTGGGAGTTAGATTCAAACTGATAGAGACCCACGAGCTCAGGGACCCTAATTTCAGGAAGAATCCACCCCAGCGGTGTTATTATTGTAAAAAGGAGTTGTTTTCTCGCTTAAAGGCGATTGCCCAGGAAGAGGGTTACCAATGGGTGGTGGATGGGTCTAATTATGATGATTTACAGGATTTTCGGCCGGGGACTAAAGCCCGAGATGAACTGGGTGTTCGTTCTCCTCTCCAGGAAGCCAAGTTGACTAAAGAGGATATTCGCTTGTTATCTAAATATTTTAACTTGCCCACCTGGGACAAGCCCTCCTTTGCCTGCCTGGCCTCCCGATTTCCTTATTACTCAGAAATTGACGAAAAGGATTTGCTCCGTATAGGCCAGGCTGAAGATTTTCTCCAGAGCCGGGGTTTTAAACAAGTTCGGCTTCGTCATCATGGAGCTTTGGCCCGGATTGAGATTCTACCGGAAGACATCCCCCGCTTGCTGAACCCAGAGCAGCGAGAAGAGATCATTCAACGACTTAAGGAATTGGGTTATCAATATGTTACTCTCGATCTAGAGGGGTATCGCTCCGGAAGCATGAATGAAATTCTGGATTTTTCTGGATTAGACTGAATTTTCTGGCCTTTTTCCCTGAATTCCCTGGATTAAATTTCTGGCGGCTGTTAAGGCCATTTTTAATCTGGTCTCCCGGGAAGCGGAGCCGATATGCGGCAAAAGAACCACATTATCCAGGTGGAGCAATTTTTCTTCGATTAAGGGTTCCTGTTCATAAACATCAAGGCCAGCACCCCAGATTTCTTTTTTCTCCAGGGCCGCCACCAAAGCCTTTTCGTCGACAACCGGTCCCCGGGAAACATTAATTAAAATGGCTTCTTTTTTCATCAGGCTTAACTCCCGGGCTGAAATCAGATGATAGGTCTGAGGAGTAAGTGCCGTATGAATGGTGACATAATCAGAGGTTTTTAAGAGCTCATCAAGGGAAACTCGTTTAGCCTGGAGCCTTTTTTCTTCTTCTGCCGGGAGGGGATGAGGATCAGTATAAACGATTTTCATCTGGAAACCCTTGGCCCGCGCCGCTACTGCCCGGCCAATTCGACCCATCCCGATGATCCCCAATTGCTTGCCTGTAACTTCCTGGCCGAGAAAAAGATCCAGGCGCCAACCGGTGAAACGTCCTTCCCGGGTGAATCTGTCAGCTTCAGGAATACGGCGGGCCACTGCCAGAAGAAGAGCCCAGGTAGTGTCAGCGGTGGTTTCAGTTAAAACTCCGGGAGTATTGGTAACGTAGATACCACGAGAGTGGGCATATTCAACATCAATATTATTATACCCAACAGCACAGTTGGCAATGACTTTCAGATAGGGAGCAGCCTCGATGATTTCCTTATCAATGGTGTCAGTCAACAGGCAAAGCAAGCCTTGTTTGTCCCGAATCTTCTGGATGATTTCTGATTTTTCCGGAGAGCGGCCGGGAGAACAAAATTCGATTTCCGCTACCTGCTTGATTAAATCAATAGCTTCAGGAAAGAGTTTATGAGTGAGCAATACTTTTGGCTTCATTATGGTTTCCTCCTGAGTCTATAGCTAATAATAAAAATAAAATTTTCATATTTTTTTCGTCAGTAGAGGGAAAAAATATTTCTCTATTTTTTCTTCTAATTGGGAAGAATGAAATCCTGGCTGCCATTTTTCAGGTGTTACAATATCACTCACCAGATGGAGAGCAGTAGCTTCTATCTGGTAGTATTGGGCTATAGCCAGAACAGCCGAAGTTTCCATATCTACGTAAGAGATTCCTTTAAGTTGTTGGTCTTTAATCCAGGAAGGAGTCTCCCGATAGGGGGCATCAGTGGACACGATTCGACCTGATTTGAAAGCAAGATCATTTTGACGGAGAAAATTTTTTAGCCGGGTGTTTAATTTGTTGGAGGATTGAAACTCCCTTCTTTCGGGGAAATAGTGTGGGGAAGTACCTTCTTGACTGAAAGCCTGGGTCACGACAATTGCCTTTCCAATTTGGTCATCAGGGTTGAGACTACCGCATACCCCTAGGAGAATAATTGTCTTTACTCCGGAATGAATAAGGCATTCAAGCCCCATTCCGGCCACAGGCGCTCCTATTCCCTGATACATAACCATCCAGTGGGGAAGAGCATAGATAAAAGTAAAATCCAGGTCGATTTTTTTCAAAGCCAGCTCATTGAGTTTCTGGCTGATAATTTTTTTTCTAGAATCATAAGGGAAATAAAGTGCATAGGGGGTGGTTGTTTTTAATCGTGGAGGGGAGACGACCGAGTTTTTTTTCATTGCTAATCCAAAATAGCAAAAATGTACCGAAAAGCAAAGTAGACCTGGGCAGCTGATTGGATTAAAATAACCGGATGATGCAAAGGATGACTATTTCTCTGAACGACCCCTGTTTTCAGGATGAAAGTTTTCGTTTCTCTTACGTTTTTGATGGGCAAGATTTAAAAGAATCTCTTCTTCTGACTGGTTTAATTTATCCTCCTTGGGGAATTGGCCAAAAAGGGCAATTTCTCCTAGTCTCCGGATGGAAGAGAGTCCTGACAGCTCGAGAATTAGGCTGGAAAACGATACCAGTCCTGGTGGCTGAAGAAACCGATAGAGAAAAAATCTGGCAGCGGTTAATCCTGGAGAACAAAGCCCACCGGCAGCTCAGTTTAGTCGATAAAGCGTTTATCATTAAGAAGATGGTCCAAATGGGAATAAGCAAGGAAAAAGTAGTCAAGGAGGGTTGTTCTTGGTTGGATATCCCTCCGAGAATAGATTGGGTCAAAGTTTATATTCAAATTGCTGAGTTAGACTTTGAGACGCTTCAATTGATTTATGATAAGCGACTGCCGGAATTTATTGTGCGTTTTCTTTTTGGTTACACCACGGAAGAAAGACTGTTGCTCCTGCCCTGGCTCAGGCGTTTAAGTCAGAGTAAAATCAAGGAGGTCCTGGAGTCATTAAAGGAGATGGCTCTTAGAGATCATCTTCAGCCAGAGCAGATAGTGGCTGATTTTAAAAAATCTTGCCCGCCGGAGGAAATGGCTGGCCATATTTCCCAGGTTGCCGAGAAGTTTAGAATCTATCTTCAGGAAAAACGCTTTCCCCATTATTGCCAGACAATGTCCCAATTTAAATCAATTCTAACTGAGATTGGATGGCCCCAAGAAATTAAAATTACTCCTTTTCCCTACTTTGAAAAGGATGAATTTCAGGTTTCTTTTTCTTTTTCTAAAGAGAGTGAGTTTAGGGACAAAGTGATCAAATTATTTGCTCTGGCCAAAACCAGGGCAGTAAAGAAACTATTCTTTTTGAAAAACAAAAATAATGATTGATATTCAAGAGGTTTTTGTCCTCCGGGAGGCTTTACCGTTTCCACTCACGAAAAGAGTTCTTCGCCATCTTAAAATTGCCCCTCACTTCATTAGTAGCCTTGAGGAAGTACAGGAGAGACTTTCTCTAGAAGAGGATGCTATCGGGGCAGGCAAAAGGATTTTAGTTTTAGATGTGTTAAAAAAAGGTAAATTCATAAAGCCCTGCCCCTGTACTCCGGAGTACCTAGGATGCGGTTATCTGATTATCAATGCGGATTTAAACTGTCCCCTTGATTGTTCCTATTGTATCCTTCAGGGTTATCTGGACAATCCCTGGTTGACCGTGTTTGTCAATCAAGATAAGATCAAAGATGAGCTGGGTCAGCTTATCCGCCGACGTCGGGGATTTTTCCGCATTGGGACCGGAGAGCTAGCTGATTCATTGGCCTTGGATTTTGTGACTGAGCGATCCCGAGACTTGCTGGAAATTTTTGCCCCGTACCCGCGGGCCATTCTGGAATTGAAAACGAAAACCACCTCTATTGAACTGTTGTTAGCCAGTAAACCAATATCCACGGTGGTCATTGCCTGGTCTTTGAATTCTGAAGAAGTGGCTCGCCAGGAAGAACATGGAGCTCCCTCGGCCAGAGAGAGAATTCAGGCTGCCCGGGAAGTCATCAAGAAAGGATATCGAGTCGCTTTTCATTTTGATCCATTGGTCTGGTATCCTGGCTGGCAAGAAGGCTATGGTCGGGTAGTAGAAGACTTGATGACTCAGATTCCAGCAGCCAAAATTGCCTGGATTAGTCTGGGGGCAATTCGTTTTCCTCCTCTCCTCAAAGAAATTATTCAAAATAGATTCCCGAAGTCTCTCTGCTTAACTCAGGAATTCATCCGCGGAAAAGATGGAAAATACAGGTTATTTAGGCCTATGAGGATAGAGATGTATCGCCAGCTAATAAAACATTTCCAGAGTTCACCTACCTATAGCCAGGTAAAATATTATTTATGTATGGAATCACCTGAGGTCTGGAACGAAGTTTTTGGACATAAAAAAAGAGGCGAGAAAGGATTTGATTATTTCCTTTCTCGCCCCTCTTAATCTCTTTGGCTCAATCAGTCCCAACCAAAAGGGCTGATTTTAATTAGTCAGTTTTGGTGGTCTTTTTCTCCGTAATTATACCGACTATTTCAACTCCAGCTTCTTTGAGAATTTCGATGATATCCACGATTTTCCCGTATTCCAGTTCTTGGTCAGCGCGGAGATAAAGCTTTTTGTCACTGGCTGTCATAAACGCATCTTCCAGCAGAGTCTGGAGATTATCCATGGTAGCTTGATCCTGATTAACGTACATCGTGCCATCTTTTTTGATGGAAAGGACAACATCCGGATTCTCAGGCTGGTTAATGGTATTCAGAGCAGTCGGCAACCGGACATCCACTCCTTTTTGAACCAGTGGAGTGACCACCATAAAAATGATTAAAAGAACAAGAAGAACATCGCAAAGAGGGACCACGTTAGGCTCAGCACTAACTTCGCCTTCATGACCGGTTTGAACTGAAACTCCCATTTTTTTCCCCTATAACTTATTTAAAAAGCTTAGGCCTGCTCGGATTTACGGACAAAAAAGTCAATGATTTCAGAACTAGTGTTAGCCATTTCGGCGTCATAAATTTCAATCTTGGTGTTCAAGAAATTAAAACACCACAGAGCAATAACGGCGACGCCGATGCCAAAGGCAGTGGTTACTAGAGCTTCAGCAATACCCTGAGCTACCGCTCCAATTCCTCCTGACCCTGTTAGAGCCATTCCCCGGAAAGCGTTAATGATTCCGGCGATTGTTCCGAATAGTCCAATAAAGGGAGAGGAGGTGGCAATGGTTGCCAGGGTATTTAAGCCCCGTTTTAATTCCTGAGTAAAGATATTGGAAGCTCTTTCACAGCCTCGACGTGCGGTTTCAACCTGATCTTCGAAGGAGAGATTAGCTTCTTTACCTTCCAGGAATTCTTTAATCCCAGCGGCGGTGACACGGGCTAAGTGGCTCCATCTGTATTCCTTCTTTGACGAAAGAGTTAAAGCCTCTTGAATTTTTCCTTGTTTTAGAAGATCAGCCAACTTGGGAGCTATAGCTTTAGATTTTTTGCTGGCCCGGGCAAAAACTAACTGCCGTTCGATAAACCGATAGAGAGCAATAATAGACAGGAAAATGAGGGTGATCGCAACTGCCTTGGCCACTAGTCCCATGGCCTGCCACATTTCAATCAGACCAAATTGCATTTTACTTACCTCCTTTTTTTAATGACGAAAGCCATTTCAGCTTTTATTTCAGTTTAAATGTAACCGTAACTGTAAAAATGACCCCACGGGGTCGACCGTTGATGATCATTGGCTCGTAAACCCACTGACGGACAGCATCAATGGCAGCCTGGTCGAGTAAGGGGATCGACCTTAATACTTTTATATTCTGGACTCGTCCATAAATATCAGTTGTACATTCAAGAATAACGACTCCTTCCACCCGAGCCTGACGAGCAATTTCTGGATAGACGGGTTCGACTTTTCTGATTAATTTGGGGGGCTTTATCTCTCCGACAGCTCTTACGGGGGCTTCTACTTCACCCACGACTCCACCAAGGACTCCACCGACAACTCCACCAAGGACTCCACCAACGACTCCACCTTCGACTCCACCTTCAACTCCGCCTTCAATTCCGATATCTGTTAATTCTTCTTCAGCGATTTCTTCTGGAATTTCAACTGGAGCAACTAATTGTCCTGGTTGAACAGTAGCTTTTGCCTGAACAGGTTTGATTTTTGTTCTGGAGCGGGAGCGAGAGCGTTTTTTAGCTGGCGGTGGTGGAGGAGGTGGTGGGGGAGGAGGAGGGGCCAGGAAAGCGCTGTAGACTTCAACTTCAGGTAAATTGGTCGTATTTAATAAAGGGATAACAATCATTGCTGCTACCAGAGTCGCATGAAGAAGGAAAGCAATGGGAAAAGCAATAGCTCGACGCGCCCTTCCTTTCTCGGCTTTAAAGAAAGAGTCTTTGAAGATATCTGGAATTTCTTCTTTTGGCTTAGTTTTTTCGGCCATTTTCCTTACCTCGTTTTATTTCGATAAAATTACGTTCTAAACACATCATCCAAAGTATAAAAAATTTTTTCCTGTTTGACAAGAGAAAAAAAATCATTTTCTCAGCCCTTTTTTCGGCTTGAAAATCTTGTTCCAGAAATAGAGGTAAGCACAGGATTGGTAAATGGATGAATAGGTTCCTACTACGACCCCGATCATCATAGTAAAGGCAAAATCGTTAATAACTTCACCACCAAAGAGGTAAAGAGCCACTACCGTCAAGAGGGTCGTTCCGGAAGTGATAATTGTGCGACTTAAAGTCTGATTAATACTTTTATTGATGATGGTTAAAAGAGGTTCTTTGCGAAGAATTCTCAGATTGTCGCGAATTCTGTCAAAGATAACAATAGTGTCATTTAGAGAATAACCCACAATTGTTAAAATGGCGGCAATAACTGGTAGGTTGAGTTCTCGGGTAGTTAAGGAGAATATACCCACCGTAATCAAGACATCATGGGCCAGAGTTAATATCGCTGAGATTCCATAGGCAAATTTGAACCTGAAGCCGATATAAAGAAGCATGCCAAAGAGAGCCCAAATAGTCGCCTGAGTGGCTTTACGCCGGAGATCGTGGCCAACCTGGGGCCCGACTGTTTCTCGACTGAGAATCGCTATGTCCCCCAAGAACGTTTTTTCCTTGAGGATTTTTAAGACATCGGCGGAAAGATTAAGATTTGCTGCCAGTTCATCAAGAGATTGGATGATTCCTTTTTCCTTGCGATAGTCTAAGATTTTCTTGGCGATTTCTTCTTTGTTTTCCAATTCAGAAGGGAGAAGACCAATTAAGTCTTGAGCCGCCAGGCGGTTTAAATCCAGAAGTCCTCGGTTAAGGTTGTCTTGGTCTTCTTTTGGCCGGAGAGCTTCAATAACTTTATTACCGATTATTTCATGAGCTTCTAATTCATCTTGAATTCCTTCCTCGGAAAGTTGCATTGTCCGGATGATATATTCTCTATGGGTGTGGCCAACTTCCTGAATTCTACTTTTCCCCAGACCTTGGGCATCAAGTAAAGACCGAACTTTATCAATGGAAATAGGTTCTTTAAAAATAATCCGGATAAGTGTTCCTCCAGCAAAGTCTATGCCGTAATTCAACCCTTTGCCTACCGTCATGTTAAGGAGGCCAATGAGGATGACTATGAAGGAGAGACCGAAGGCAAAATATCTCAGTTTCATAAAGTCGTAATTAGGATTTTTGAATATCTGCATTTTAAATGCTCAACCTCTTGATTTTCTTTTTCTTGGAGAGATAGACTTCAAAAATTAATCGGGAAACGAAGACAGCCGTGAACATAGAAGCTGTTATCCCGATAATAAGAGTCACGGCGAAACCTTTGACCGGGCCTGTGCCGAACTGAAAAAGAAAAATGGCGGCAATAATCGTGGTGATATTGGCATCCAGAATGGTTCGAAATGCTCGAGAAAATCCTCCGGAGACCGAATTCAGGATATTTTTACCTGCGGCCAGTTCTTCTCTAATTCTTTCAAAAATCAATACGTTGGCATCAACAGCCATGCCAATAGTCAGGATAATTCCGGCTATTCCCGGCAGAGTTAAGGTTGCTTTAAAATAAGAAAGAGCTCCCATTAAGATGATAATATTGAGAATGAGAGCCACGACGGCATTGATTCCTGATATCTTGTAGTAAAAGACCATAAAAAACATGACGACAAGGAGAGCGATCATCGTTGCTCTCAGTCCTTTTCGGATTGAGTCGGCGCCGAGAGAGGGGCCGATGGTGCGTTCTTCCAGATATTTTATTGTAGCTGGCAGTGGACCAGCTCGGAGAACAAGAGCGATATCTTCAGCTTCTTCCGCGGTGAAGCGTCCTCGAATAATCCCGCTGTCTCTGATTCGGTCTTCTATTGTGGCGACTTGTTGAACTTTTCCGTCAAGAACGACGGCGAGTGGTTCACCAATATGGTCACTGGTGAACTTATAAAATCTTTTCCCGGCATCAGGACTGAGAGTAAAAGCCACGGCGGGGTTGTTCCATTCATCAACGCTGCGCCGGGCATTTCGTAAGTCTTTACCGACAACAGGAGCGACCCGTTGGACAAGATAATAGCCACCCTGAGTTCGGCGGGGATCACCGGGTAGAATTTCTAAGTCGGAAGGAAGTTTGCCTCCGTAATCTTTAAGCAGAGTTTTTTTGTCTGGAGCAGGGCCGGCGATAACCAGTCGCCATTCAAGTAAGGCAGTTGTTTTAATAATTTCCTTGACTCGTTCAGGATTGTCGACGCCAGGAAGTTCGACAATAATTCTATCGCCGGCAATTCCTTGTCGTTGAATAGTCGGTTCGGTAAGACCGAGTTCATCAATTCGGTTCCTTAAAGTTTCCAGAGCCTGACGGACCGACTGTTCCCGGAGATAGGTGGCAACTCCCGGACGGATTTTTAAGGTAACTTTGTTTCCGGAGAAAGAATATTCCCAATCGCGGAAATACTCATCGAATATTTGCCGAAGTTGTCCTTCTTTGTCCTGCTCAAATCCAGTGACAATAATTTCCCCCAAGCGTCCTTTGGTTAAATTTTCAAAATTGATTTTTTCTTTTTTTAGTTTTTCCTGGAGGCGAAGAATTGTCTGGTCAGTTTCGATATTAATGGCATCATCAGTCACTACCTGGAGAACTAGATGCATTCCTCCTTTAAGATCCAGGCCAAGATGAATTTTTTCGCTGGGGGGATAGGAAAGGTAAAGACAAAGACCAATGACCACCAGGACCAGAATTATTTTCCAGCGCAGGTTTTTTCTCATTTTCTCTTGCTTTTAATTTGTTATTTAATTCATTAACTTTTCTTGTCTTCGCGAGTAGAGAGAACCGCAGCCACTGCGCTTTTAGCTACATCAACCTTGACGTTGGCAGCAATCTTTAGTTCGATTTTGTCCTTTTGAACTCCCATGACTGTTCCATATATTCCCCCGGTGGTGAGGACTTTGTCACCGGGTCGCAAATTTTCCACCATCTGTTGATGTTTCTTTTGTCTTTTTCGGGAAGGAAGAATGATCAACACATAGAAGATAACAAAGACCAGAATGAAAGGAATTAGCGCCGAAAAAAGGCTACCTCCGGAAGTCTGGGAAGAACTTTGCTGGCTCACATAAAAAAAATTAATTAACATCATCTTGGTTATCCTTAATATTTTTCTTAAGGAAATCTTCCTTCAGTTTTTTGAAGGAATTCGAATGAATAGATTGCCGGATTTTACGAAAGATGTCAAGATAAAAATGGAGGTTGTGAAGGGTGTTGAGGATGGCCGCGGTGATTTCATTCCGCTCAAAGAGATGCCGTAAATAAGCCCGGGAAAAATGGCGACAGGTATAACAGGAACAATTTTCATCAATTGGTCGTTTATCCGTCATATATTTAGCATTTTTTATGCTGAGTTTGCCGGTCGAAGTAAATAAAGTGCCGTTTCGGGCATTGCGGGTGGGGAGCACACAGTCGAAGAGATCAACTCCGCGCTCCACTGCTTCAAAAATGTCCTCTAAATAACCGATGCCCATTAAATAGCGTGGTTTATCTTGAGGGAGGAGAGCTGTTGATTGTTCAACAATTTGGAAGAAAAGCGATTTGGGCTCTCCCAGGCCAAGACCTCCCAGAGCATACCCATCAAAGTTGAAATTGAGAAGGTCTTCAATGCTTTTTTGTCGAAGGTCCCAATAAGTTCCCCCCTGGCAGATGCCAAAAAGAAGTTGGTTGGATTTTCTATTGGCGAGAAAGTAGTCCCGTGATTTTTCTGCCCAGACTGATGTCCGGATGGTGGAGGATTTGGTTTGTTCATAGGAGGAAGGATATGGAGTGAAGTGATCCAAGGGCATAATAATATCTGAGCCTAGTGTCAGCTGAATGTCGACTACATCTTCTGGTGTCAGGAAAATTTTTGTCCCGTCAAGATGAGAGGCAAAAGCTACTCCTTCGTCATAAACTCGTGCCAGGGGAGATAAGCTGTAAATTTGGAATCCACCTGAGTCTGAAAGGATTGGTTTTGGCCAGGAAATGAATTTATGTACTCCACCGAACTGTTTGATTACCTCCATGCCCGGGCGAAGATAAAGATGATAGGCATTGACTAGGATTAGTTGAGCTCCCAATTGGGTGACCAGAGCGTGGGTTAGAGCTTTGACTGTTCCCTGGCTGCCTACAGGAGTAAAGGCCGGGGTATAAATTTCTCCATGAGGAGTGTAAATGACACCCAATCGGGCCTTCGATTCTTTATCCTGAGCTAAGATTTTAAACGATTTCATGGATGGTTACCTGACGAAAATTATTGTTTTGAAAAGAGTTTAATAGTAGCTTCCTCTTTATCATTGGAATAAAGACTAGATTTCTAAAATTATAGTTAATTAGTAACAAAAATCCCTGAAAAGGGGTTTCTCTTTCTGTGATATCAGGAAGATGTACTCCAACTCTTTTCTTTAAAATGACTACCTGATCTCCTTTTACATTAATCATTCTTCTGGTCTGGCCTTTATTTTTGCCTTGTCTAAAATAATTTTTGATTGGATGATTAATTGGCGAATCGAAAATAGACAACGTCTCCATCCTGAATTAGATAATCCTTGCCATGAAGATGAATTAGTCCTTTTTCCCTGGCTTTGGAAAACGAGCCAACCTGGAGAAGAATATCCATAGGGATGACTTCAGCGCGAATGAAACCTTTTTCCATATCAGTATGGATTACTCCCGCCGCTCGGGGAGCAGGAGTGTTTTGAGGGATAGTCCAGGCCTTGACTTCTTTTTTGCCTACAGTATAGAACACGATAAGGTTAAGGACCTGGAAGCTAAGCCGCAGGAATTTTTGAATACTAAATTCTTGGAGTCCATACTCCCGGAGAAATTGGCCTCGTTCTGCCGGGGCTAATTGAGTGATTTCGTATTCAATTTTCCCACAAAAGGCTAGCCCCCCTTGTTTAGGTCCGCGACGAGGCAGAAATTTTTCCGGGTGGTCTATTTTATCCAGCTTGGTTTCGTCCAGGTTAATAGCTTGGACAATAGGTTTTAAGGAGAGAAAGCTAAAGGCGCGGAGCCATTTTTCTTCTTCTTCGGGAAAATCAATCTCTCGAAGAGGCGTTCCTTCCAGCAGATGTTTTTGGGCTTTTTCCAGGACTTCTTTTTCTCTTATCCCCAGAGGAGAACTTTTGCCGCGTAATTCTTTGGCTAATTTAGTGAGGCGTTTTTCAATACTGAGAAGGTCGGCTAGAATTAGTTCTTCTTCCATCCTGGAGATATCATGGCGAGGATTTATTTCTGGAAAAATGTGAGGAATTTCTTCTGCTTTGAACCCCCGGACAACATGGGCTAGGCCATCGACAAGGCGAAGTTGAGCCAGGTAGGAAGACGTTTTTATTTCTCCGGGCTGGAAGCCGGCTAAATCAATGAAATCGACCGTGGCCGGTTTTTTTTCTTTGTCTGGAAAAAGCTCAGCCAGCTTATCTAATCGTTCGTCTGGAATTGAACAGGTTCTTAAGTGGAGTTCTTCTTTCTTTTTTTGATGAAAACCTACCTCATATTCAGCGCCGGTGAGAAGATTAAAAAGAGTAGTTTTCCCAGTTTTTGGAAAGCCAAAGAGAGCAAATTTCATTTTTTTCTTAATTAGTATACCTTTATCCCTTAGGATAGCCAAGTTCAAGTTGATAGAGCACTGTTTAACTTATTGGTGGAATTAATTTTATTTTTTGAGATGGAGAATATTTAACATTTTTCAGGCATTTATTATGGCATTTCAGTCTTTTCTCTGAGTGATGACAGGCTTAAGGACCGGCCAGAATGAATTCCCCTGCTAGATCTCGTAAAATGGGCAACTTGCCTGGAAGAGCCGGAGGGCTCTTTTTGGTTTAGGAAAAGAGCTCCCAGTTTAAGACCTGTTAACCTTTCTTGGCTTCGGGCCTCAGAGGGTGGGTCGTCATGCGCAGGCCCATGAACTTGTTTTTTTCAGTAGAATTCGTCCTGGCCTTCTGGCTGCCAGTCTGGGGGCTCGTCGCTGTTGTGGCCTAAATATGACGCTGCGATCTTGCTATTTTCAGTGTGGTGTTAAGCCTACTTGGGGTTACCCGGGTTGGCTGTGGTTAGCCCCTTTCCTTGCTCTCTGATTATTTTTGTATTATATTTGATTCTTCAAAATAATTGTGAGGCAAAAATGAGCGGCGAGAAGAAAACCAAGCGAGAGATGAGTGTTTTTCGGGAATATTTCGAATTGTTGGCTGAGACGGCCATTTTCGTCTTTTTTGTCATGACTTTTGTCGTCCAGGCTTTTCAAATACCCACCGGATCAATGGAACCGACTTTATTGGTTGGCGATTTTTTATTGGTTAACAAAATGGCCTACATTCAACCGGTCTTTCCTTTGGAAAAATGGATTCTTCCTCGGCGGAATATAAGAAGATATGATATTGTGGTTTTTAAGTTTCCTCGTGACCTATCTGTTGATTATGTCAAGCGAGTAATTGCCCTCGAAGGAGAAAAAGTAGAGATTAAAGATAAACAAGTTTATATCAATGATGAGCCTATTCCTGAAGAATATAAGGTTCATATCGATAATCAGGTTTTCCAAAAATCAGAATATTATAGTTATGAAGATGTTATTCGTGATAATTTCGGTCCGGTTGTTGTTCCGCCAGGACATTGCTTTGTCATGGGAGATAATCGAGATAATAGCCTTGACAGTCGGTATTGGGGTTTTCTTCCCTTAGATTATATCAAAGGTCGCCCCTGGATAATTTATTTTTCTTATAAAGCAGAAAAGGATGCTTATTTAAAGACAAGTTTAAGAGATAGATTAAAAAAGTTGGTGAATTTTATTCCCAAAGCCAGGTGGTCTCGGCTTCTGAAGATTATCCGGTAGTTTATTTTTTACTAGTTAGTAAAAATAAATTTTTGGCGTCTTAATTTTTCCTATTCATAGCAAGTGATTAAATAAGGAACTACCTGATCGTTTCGTAGGTAGAGATGTAAAAAATAGGATTTTCATCAGTAAAATCTCGAGTGAAAATCGAACTCCGGACAATACCATCCATATCCCTGGCTACTGGTAATCCCAGGAAATAAAGGATAGTTGGGGTTAGATCAGTAATTGAAATCCGATTTATATTTTGTCCTCGGGCGACTTCTTTTCCGATGAAAAAGACCACTCCATCAGGAGCTAAGTCATGGTCTGCCGAAATATCGGCATTACCCAAAAGCCATTCTATTACTCGCTTCCAAAGTGAGAGAGGTTCTATTCCATGGGGAGAGTAGACAATCAGCAGTTCATTGTCTTTTAAGGAAGCCAGGTATTTTCCAATAATCTGGTCGTAGAATTGATAGTATTTTTCAATTACTGATTGGTATTTATTAATATCTTCCTGGGATATTTCACCAAAGTATTCAGGAAAATGAAATTTATAGTAATAAGCTTCAACATTATTTAATCCATAAAGTAATAAAGAGCTAAGTTGGGGTGATTGGGCAAGTTTTTCTTTAAAGAATTTTTGTTCAAAGGCAAAATCGGTGAGAAAAGCTTCTTTGAGGATGGAAATAAGAAAATTATTTTCTGTTTGTAACTCAGGGAAAAACCGGTGGAATGATTTGAGAGCTTCTTCGGGGAGAAAAATTTTATAGTCATACGGCCAGTCTCTTTGAAGTGTTTTTCCCCGATTTAAACGGATAATTTCCCACAAGTCGTTGCCGGAAGAGGTTATGGGTTGAGGAGAAGGAGAAAGCAAACCAATCCGAGTTAATTGACGGAAAAAGATAAACCGAGGAACAACCTGAAGGGGCCAATTAAGGTTAGGCAAATAATATTTAAACCGGGAGAGATAAAAATGATTGGCTGGTAGTTTACCCGTGATCAAGCTTTTATTAAGAATAAAAGTGTCGTTTGGAGTAAAGGAGCTGAGTTGTCCCCAACTTCCTTCTTCAAAAAGCCAAGAGAAATTAGGGAGTTTTTCTTCATCCGCCAGGGGGATGAGAAAATCAAATGAAAGGCCTTCCAAGCCAATTAGAGTGACAATTCTTTCAGATGGTTTTATTTCAAAATAACCCGCCCCTTTTGTTTTCAAAGGTTTTACTAGTGGTTTCTGATGGAAGAGAAGCACATTGCTTATAATAAATAGAAAAAGGTAAAGAAGAACAAAAACAATATTTCTTTTGGACCGTTGAAAGAGATAAAAACACCAGAAGCCAATTAAGCTAAGAATAATTAAAATTAATTGTTGATGATTAATTCTGGAGAGATTTTCCTCATTATAAAATGCCCGAAAGAAATGCATGTTACTTTTGAAGATAATGGTGAAGAGAAGGAGAGAAAGGGACAGGCCTAGCATGAGAAAAGAAGGTGATATCCAGGCAGGTTGGATTCTTTGACCCCGAAAGAATTGAATCAGAAAAAATATTATCAGGGTTATAAAGAATACAAGGGCCCCATAACTCAAAGTTAGAAAAAGAGTAATTTGAGTTAAACAGAAAAAATTAAGAGGAAGAAAAAAGTTTAGTTCTTGAATAAGAAAAGCTAGAAAATAACAAAAGATAAGAGATATAAGGACTGAATTTATTATCACCCTTAATATTTTCATTTATGAAGAAATTAACACGAAATAATGACCTGGTCAACTTGGAGTACAAGGCTTTGACAGCAGTCAGGACCTTTGTTGGAAAGAGAAAAATCTTAATTGTTAGTCAAGAAAAAGAGATAGAAAATTTTCTTTGGACTGGAAAGGCATGTTAATTAACGGAGGAGAAAGGTTGACCCTGGTAAATCCTTTAACCTATTATTTAGATAATGAAAGAAATAAACAAAATGAATAATTCATCAATTATTGCTCTTTTAACTGATTTTGGTTGGGATGATTATTTTGTAGGAGTTCTTAAAGGAGTAATCGCTTCCATAAATCCTCAAGCAAAAGTGATAGATATTTCTCATGGAATTAAATCATTTCAGATTCATGAAGGGGCCTGGCAACTAGTGGCTTCCTATCGGTTTTTTCCCCGAGATACAATTTTTTTGAGTGTTGTTGATCCGGGAGTTGGTTCTTCCAGGAAAATTATCCTGGCCCACACCCAAGATTATTTTTTTATCTCGCCTGACAATGGTTTATTGACTTACGTTCTGGCCAATGAAGCCGATTTTGATCTGTATGAGATTAAAAACCAGAAGTATTTTTTAACTTCATTACCTACGACCTTTGAGGCTAGAGATAAAATGGCTCCCGTAGCTGCATGGTTAAGTCTGGGAATTAGTCCGGAAGAAATGGGACCCAGAATTGAAAGCTTTAGGCAGCTCTTCTATCAGCCGCCGATGAAGACAGAAACAGAATATTCGGGACAAATCATGTATATCGATAAATTTGGCAATGGAATAACTGATCTTCAGGGGGCATGGTTAAAAGAATTGTTGGCTAAGTCTTCTCCTCCTTTGGTCTCTCTGAGAATAAAGAACAAGGAAATAAGTCGTTTTTATCCTAGTTATGCCGTTGCTCCTGCCGGCGAAGTATTTTTCTTGATCGGTAGCCTAGGCTTAATTGAAGTGGCGATTAAAGAAGGTTCAGCAGCTCATGAATTGAGTTTGAGAGTGGGCGACCCGGCGACTTTAGTCTTTAAAAAAAAGTGATTGTTTTGTAGGTCATTATGGAATTAATTAAAGGCACCATAGAGGAAATAATTTTTTATAGTCCCGAGACGGGATATTCAGTTTTTTCTCTGCTGACAGAGGGGGGAGAGGAAATTACAGTGGTAGGTAATTTCCCTCCTCTTTCAGCGGGAGAAGTCCTCCGGATAGAAGGAAGCTGGGAATTAAATCCTCGTTACGGCCGGCAATTAAGAGCAGAGACTTTTACCCCGATTTTACCTTCTTCGGTTAAAGGAATTGAAAAATTTCTGGCTTCTGGTTTGATTAAAGGTATCGGTCCGGTTATAGCCCGGAGAATAGTCAATGTTTTTGGGGAGAAAACCCTGGAGATTATTTCTCATCACCCGGACAAACTTACCAGGGTAGAAGGAATAGGGGAGAAAAAGTTAAAAGAAATAAAAAGAGCTTGGGCAGAACATGAGGATATTCGGGAATTGATTGTTTTTCTTCAGGAACATAATGTTTCAACTGCCCTGGCCACCAAGATTTACCGGCATTATGGAGATAAAGCCTTTCAAATTCTCAGACAGAATCCCTATCAAGTTTGTTACGATATTTGGGGAATTGGCTTTAAAACAGCTGATGAAATAGCTATGAAATTGGGCCTTGAGTCCGATTCGCCAGAAAGGATTAAAGCCTACGTTTTCTATCTGTTAAAGACGGCTACAGAAGAGGGACATGTCTTTGTTCGCTATGATGACCTTATTTTAGCTTGCCAACGAGATCTGGGAGTTGAAGAAGAGAGTGTGGTTAAAATTATGGCTGAATTACAACGGGACCAGACATTAATTATAGAAGAACTGGATGATTTAAAAGCTGTTTACCTACCTTATTACTATCAAGCTGAGGAAGAAGTGGCTCACCTTTTGGTCCGTTTATCCCGATATCCGGTAATAAAACCCCTTCAATCCCCGGAACGAACACTAAGAGAAGTTGAGCAGGAAGCCCGGATTTCGTTGACGGCCAAGCAAAAATTAGCCATTGAAAAAGCATTGAATCATAAAGTTCTGGTGCTCACCGGAGGTCCAGGGACAGGAAAAACAACCATTGTTTATCTCCTAGCAGAAATTCTTAATAAATGGGAACGAACCCTGCTTCTGGCTGCTCCCACAGGCCGAGCAGCTAAAAGATTAGCCGAAGCCACTGGTCGGGAGGCCAGAACCATCCATCGGCTTTTGGAATATAATCCCAAAACTGGAGGTTTTCGCCGGAATGAACGCCGGCCTTTAAGTGGCGATTTCTTGGTGGTTGATGAGTTTTCTATGGTGGACTTGCCCTTAATGCATTCTCTGCTTAAAGCTATTCCTTATTGGATGCATCTGGTATTGGTTGGAGATAAAGATCAGTTGCCTTCAGTAGGGCCGGGAAATATTCTCCGGGATGTGATTGACTCTCGCCAGGTGGAGGTAGTGGTTCTGGATGAGATCTTTCGTCAGGAAAAAGGTGGATTGATTGTTCAGAATGCTCATCGGGTCAATGCTGGTCAATCGCTTATTTATCCACCTCGGGGAGATAAGGATTCGGATTTTTATTTTATTAATCAAGAAGATGAAGAGAAAGCTTTTCAGTTAATCATGGAGCTTTGTTCCACCCGAATACCTCAGAAGTTGGGCCTGCCACCCCTTTCTCCAGAAATACAGGTAATTAGCCCGATGTATCGAGGATTGGTTGGGGTTGATCACTTAAATCGGGAACTTCAGAAAAGGCTTAACCCATCCTCGGAAGGGTTGAAGTTAGGCAGTCGGCAACTCAAAGTACGGGATAAAGTTATGCAACTGAGAAATAACTACGAAAAAGATATCTATAACGGTGATATTGGGAGCATTGTCCATATTGACAAGAATTTTTTCCGGGTTTTTGTTGATTTTGATGGCCGGGTTCTGGTTTATGAAAAAGATGAGTTGAATGAAATAACTCTGGCCTATGCCCTTTCAGTGCACAAAGCTCAGGGAAGCGAATATCAAGCGGTGGTTATCCCTTTGATGACCCAGCATTATATTATGCTGCAGAGAAATCTATTTTATACTGCTTTGACTCGGGCGAAGCGATTATGTGTAATCGTCGGAACTTTCAAAGCTCTTCATATTGCCATAAAGAATAATAAACCAATCCTTAGAAATACCAGGTTGAAGGCCAGATTGATTAATTGGAGCCAAAAACTTTCCTCTTAAAAAGCTTTTATTTGTGGACAACAAGGAGGGGAATTGGATTTATGCGGTTAATTGCCAACAGAATTTTATTTCGCTAAACTAGATAAAGGCTGAGGTTGCGCCTGTAGCTCAGGACGGATAGAGCAAGGGATTCCTAATCCCTGTGTCGCAGGTTCGAGTCCTGCCAGGCGCATTTTTTGTTTTATCTCACTTTTAATATTAAAAGAAACCTTCCTTGCGCTGGAGAGAGAGAAGTTTTATCAGGCATAGTTAGATGGCTCTTTTCAGCAAAAATTTTCTTGACATAGTAAATTTTATGATTATAATCCATCCTCTAAAAATTAAGATGATGATTGAGAAGAAGCAAAGTTATCTAGACAGTAGAAGGATAACCTTCTTTTCAGTCTCCCCCTCTTTCTGGTCTTTCTGGTGGGCGGATTTTTCCGCCCAGTAGTCTAAGTTTACCCCCTCCCTATTTTTTGTCTTGCCTTTCTCTTTAACCATCAATTTTATAAGGAGGATAAAATGAAACGATTTGCTACCAGAAAACCAGATTTTCTTCCCCGAAAATTTTATAATCTTAAGGCAGATTTACCTGCTTTGCCTAAACCTCCGTTAAATCCTCAGACAAAAGAAGTTTTGAGTCCCCATGAATTAGAAGTGATCTTTCCTCGTGGATTTATTGACCAGGAGGGCTCCCTTGAACCTTTTCATCCTATTCCTGAAGAAGTCTTGGCGGCGTACGAGGTTTACCGACCAACTCCTTTGATTTATGCCTCCCGGCTGAAGAAAGAACTGGATACGCCAGCTCATATTCTCTATAAATACGAAGGAGTGGGTCCCACGGGAAGCCATAAGAGTAATACAGCTATTGTCCAGGCTTATCTGGCTGCTCGTGAAGGGGTAGAGGTTTTAACTACAGAAACAGGCGCTGGGCAATGGGGGTCGGCTCTGGCTCATGCCGGTTCTATTTTCGGAATAAAGGTCAAGGTGTTTATGGTGCGAATCAGTTACCGACAGAAACCTGGGCGAAAAATAATGATGAAACTTTTCGGAGCAGAGGTAGAGGAGAGCCCGAGCCCGACAACTGAAGCTGGGAAACGTTTCTATAAAGAAAATCCTGATCATCCAGGCAGTCTCGGCATAGCTATTTCGGAAGCAGTGGAATTGGCTGTCAAGGAAGAAGGGGCCAAATATTCTCTGGGATCAGTTCTGGATGCGGTGTTAATGCATCAAAGTATTATCGGCTTGGAAGCCATTAATCAGATGGGAGAGCTGGGATTTGAACCGGATGTGGTGATTGGTTGTGTCGGTGGCGGTTCAAATTTTGCCGGATTAGCCTTTCCTTATCTCCGGAAACGGCTGAGAGAAGGGAAAGATATTCAGTTTGTGGCTGTTGAACCCGAGGCCTGCCCGACGTTGACCCGAGGAGAGCTCCGTTACGACCATGGCGATACAGCCGGGATGACGCCTCTCCTCTATATGTATACCCTAGGAATGGATTTTGTTCCACCGCCCATCCATGCCGGAGGTTTGCGTTACCATGGAATGGCGCCTCTGGTGAGTCATCTTGTAAACCAGGGCTTGGTCAAGCCCGTTGCTTACTCTCAGGAGAAGGCATTTGCGGCGGGGCGGCTGTTTTTAAATACTGAAGGAATTCTGCCTGCTCCTGAGTCTTCTCATGCTGTAGCGGCGGCTATTGATGAGGCTCTTCGGGCCCGAGAAGAAAGACAAGCCAAGGTGATTCTCTTTAATCTTTCCGGTCATGGATTTCTGGATATATCAGCTTTTAAAAACATTTAGATGTTGGAAGGTTATGGCCATCTGGCTACCTGGAAGTCAAAAGGATACAACAGGTTCTGGCCAGAAAAAGAGACGATCACCAGGGAATTTTCGGTTCAACTCGTCTGACGCTGGACTCCTCCTGTAAGGAATGGAAGTCTAGGCCAGGTCAGAATAATAACCAGAAGGAGAGGAAATACCCTGATAATTGATCCTAAAAAAGCTGGTGAACCTCTTTCCGTTGTGAGGAAAGAGGCACTCAGCTCTTAGCCTGGCTGTATTAGTTGACGCATACTTCAGGGAACCAGTCATCATTCCGGCCCAAAGATTAAGGCCATATCTAGATTGTTTTCGAAACAGTAAATTAGTTCTCCTTGATGAAAAGCTAATTTCTCGGGGGATAAAGTTCAGGTCCATTGCTATTTGGGATAAAATTGTGGTATAGATTTAAGTTCAAGGAGTTAGAGGATGAAAAGAAAGGAACGACATCAATTAAAAGAGGATGAGCTTAAGACAGCTCTTTCCCGGTTATATACCTGGGGACTGAAGCATCAACGAGAACTTTACTTCGCCCTTGTTATTGCAGGTGTCGTGGTTCTAGTTGTGTTTGGGGTCAGGTTGGTTAAAGCTCAACACCTGAAGCGCGAAAGTCGCATCTTGAGTCAAATAATTGAATTGAGACAAGCCCTGGAAAATAAGGAAGAACAGAAAGTCGGCGAGCTGGAAAAGCTGGTTGGGAAGGGACGTTTTTCTCGATTAGCCTATCTTGATTTGGCTGCTTTTTACTACGAACAGGGTAAAATGGATAAGTCTCTTTCTTATCTGGAAGATTTTCCCCGAAGTCCAAAGGATACTCTCTGGGTAAAAGCCCTGGATTTGAAAGCTCAGATTTTTCGAGCTCAGAAAAAATATGATGAGGCTTTAGAAATTTATGAGCTTTTAGAAAAAGAGAGCCCGGATGATTTCCCTGAAGATATTATTCTCTTTCATAAGGCACAGATTCTCGAAGATAAAGGGGATATCAAGGGAGCTATTAAACACTACACCAAACTTAAGGATGAATTTAGCCAAACTTATTTTGGTTATGAAGCTAGTCAAAGATTAATCCAATTGGGAGAAGAGTAAGAAAGTAGGTTAATTAAGGTAAAGAGGAAAGGTGGAAGAAGAGGAAGCTTGTCAATCGGCAAGAAAAATATATAATAAAAACTCAATTTAATCGAGGAGGACAAAGATGGCTTACATGATTACTGAAGAATGCATTAATTGTGGTGCTTGTGAACCTGAATGTCCCAATCAGGCAATTACCGCTGGCGATGAAATTTACATTATTGATCCGGAGAAATGCACCGAATGCATTCCTGTTTATGATGAGTCCCAATGTGCCGCGGTATGTCCGGTTGATGCCTGTGTGCCTGATCCAGACCATAAAGAGACAAGAGAAGAACTCGAAGAAAAATACAAAGCTATTCGCGGCGAATAGTATTTTTTCAATTCATTCATATAATTTTAGTGAGGGACAGAGGAGTGGAGATCACTCCTCATCTCTATTTTAAAGATGGGTGATTACAATCAGGAGAAGGCGAGATTATATCCACCTTTTCCTGATTATCAGCCCCAGAAAACAAAAATCTGGCTCAATCTAATCCTTTTTGTAGCTACTTTTATTTCTACTTATTTAGTGGGATTAACCTGGAGTGCAAGCTTTATTTACGCTGATGTGGTGAATAACCTTCCTCCAGAGGGAGAGCTGGGAGCTGGTATTTTTTTTGAAGCAGAAGTATTAATCTTGGCAGGAATATATGTCCTGGTCTTGCTGGGAATTTTATCCGCGCATGAACTGGGACATTTTCTTACCTGCCGTCATTATAGACTTCAGGTTACTTTGCCTTATTTTATTCCAGCCCCAACTCTTATTGGCACGCTTGGGGCTTTCATAAAAATCAAATCGCCAATCACCCGGAAACAGCAGCTTTTTGATATTGGTGTAGCGGGACCCTTAACCAGTTTCTTTCTCTCCTTGCCCGCCCTAGCTTATGGCTTATCTTTATCCCGGGTTGTTCCCACTATTCCGAGTGAAGGAAGTATTGTCTTCGGTGAACCCCTGATATTGAAAATTATCACTCGCCTTGTAATGCCTGATATTCCCCCTGGAAATGACATAATTCTTCATCCAATCGCCTTTGCCGGCTGGGTGGGGATCCTGGTGACGGCTTTTAACCTTTTTCCAGTTGGTCAACTGGATGGAGGCCATGTCATTTATGCTCTTATTGGTCCCCGGGCTCGCCGTTTGGCCCCGGTGGTTATTGTTTTTTTTCTGGTGATGGGATTATTTTTTTGGATGGGCTGGTTACTTTGGGCAGTTATCATATTTTTTCTAGGATTAAGACATCCTCGTCTTTTAGATGAAAAAGAGCCTCTTTCTTATTCCCGGAAATTAGTAGGTTGGTTGACTTTGATAGTTTTTATTCTTTCTTTTATCCCTGACCCGATCAAAGGGTATACAATTTTTGACTTTCTCTCCAGTGTCGGAGGTTGACCTTTTCTTCCAGTCCTGTTCCCTGAAGGGAATATTTTTAATTCAGCTAAAATCAAGCAGATTAATTAATGGAATGAATTTTCACAAATTTTGTGGAAAACTTGTGGAAAAATAGAGGACTTAGTGGCCGGAAATATTTCCATTTCTTAAAAATATGACAGATTGCACAAAAAATTGTCATCTTATTAAATTAATTATAATCAATAAGATACAGGAAAATTATTCATTTTAAATAGCTTAATTCATTTCCTCAGGTGGTTCATTACCATTTATGATATCCGGCCATTTCAGAATTTAATAATTAATTCATCATAGCCTTTGGTTGTGCAGGTGATGAATAAAGGGAAGAAGTATCTAAGATTGTGCTGAGGTCAAGTCTTTTTTCCTGTAAAAAATTATTATTTTTTCAGTGAAAATGGGTTGAAAGAGAATGAGAATGAAGTTAAATTAGGAGAGAGGTTAAGTTGACGGGGGAAGGGATAGTAAGAGGATAGGCTTGGATGAAAAAAGAATTTAATTTTGCCGAGGTGGAGCGTGAGTTTCAACTCCTCAGGCGACAATATCGATTGCGTCTTATTAGTCCCGAGGAATACAAACAAAGATTAAAGCAGTTAAGGATAAAAGATAGTCAAGGACGATGCTGGACATTAGGAGCTCGTTCCGGTAAATGGTACTATTACAATGGAGAAAAATGGGTGGAAGCCCAGCCGCCGTCTCTGTCTCAAGGGAAGGCCATTTGTATTTATTGTGGATTTGAAAATGATATTACTAATGAAGTTTGTTCATTTTGTGGTAGTGAGATTGGCCCAGAAAAAGAAGAAATTACTCCTTCTTTAAATCCGCAGGATAAACCATCGGGAGAGGATTATCCCGAAGAAACCTGGTTCAGGCCTCAAGAAACGGGAACTCGGAATGAGGCTCCCTGGTATTTAATTAAATGGATTAACCCCTTCTCGTTTGCTTTTTTCTGGGGGATTATTGGCTCCTTGTTGGGAATGGTCGGCGGCATCCTTATTGGAGTGATGAATCTTCCTCTAGCGTTCATCTCTCGCTTTCCCTCCTTTCTTCAGGGAACTCAGGGCAATCTGTATGGAGGGATTTTATTCGGGTTGGGTGGAGCTGTTTTTGGCTTCCTGACTTTTAGTCTGATGGGAGGACTGGGAGCTTTGCTTTTTAACTTCAGTTTGACTTTAATGGGCGGGGTGCAGGTTAAAGGAAAGCCTTTCTGAAAGCTTTTTTTATATTTATATATTTAATAGCTGGATACTCTCTCAGACAGTTCTTTTTCGACCTTTATCAGTAGCCGATAAAAAGATTATTCTTGACTGGTCCGGCAGGGAGGGCTTTTTAGGAAAGAAAAATACATTTTGGATTGGTGGAATAGCTCCCTCTGTTATATGTTTTCAGGCGTTCAACTTAATCAGATGATCTGGGCTGTCTCTTTCCCCTGGGTGAAAAGAGACTCTCGCTCAGGACAATTAACCGTTTATGGCTTCAGGTTCAGAAAAGGAGTCGACTTTCTGGCTTCCAATATAAGACCTCTTTAGCTGGCTATTTTTCCATCTGCTTTTCACCACTACTTTTTTGGCGTAAATAATTTAAGCCAAAAGCAATCTGGCCCAGAGAGAGAGATTCGTCATTGGGGGAATAGAGTTGCGGACGAAGGATCTGGAAGCCTTTTTCTTGGAGAAGATTTTCCACCCGCTCTAATAAAAAAGAGTTCAAGAAAACACCTCCGCTGAGGACAACCGTTTGCACCTGAAATTGGCGGCGGGCTTCTTCAGCTATTTCCCCGATGAGCTGAACCAGAGTATGATGGAATTTGGTTGAGATATAGTGGCCTTCTTTTCCCTTTTTTATGTCCTTCAAGAGGCCTTCGAATAAAGGTTTAAATTGAATAATCCAGGGAATTTTTTTCTTGTCTATCCAGTAAGGATAAGCGGAGTTGGTAATTTTTTCTTCAGCGAGGGCTTCGAGTCTCATGGGGGCCTCGGCTTCAAATTCGATTTCCGGAGGAGCAATTTCACTCAAGAAAGCGATAGCGTCGAAAAGACGACCACAACTGGAAGTTGGTGGAGCATTAAGATGATGGGTGATCATTTGCAGGAGGAGAGCTTTTTCTTTGCTGGAGATTAATTGTAAGGCTGGGGTTGAAGGAAAATTGGGTCCGAAATAGGTAATCAAGTGGGCCAATGCCATTCGCCAGGGTTGACGGGCCGCCAGATCGCCTCCTGGTAGAGGAACTTCCTGAAAGTGTGCCAGTCGGGTATAGGAAGAATAGTTAAACAGGAAAAATTCGCCTCCCCAGGCCCGGCCGTCATCGCCCAGACCGAATCCATCCCAGGCCACTCCAAGAGCGATTTCATTACTGCCATATCCATGTTCAAGTAGAGGAGCCAGAAGATGGGCAAAATGATGCTGGACTTTGAGATGGGGAATTTGTTGTTTTTCGGCATAACGAGTCGTGTGAAAGTGGGGATGGAGGTCGGTGACTAAAAGGTGAGGATTGATAGTAAAGAGTTTTTGCAAATGGTGGAGGGTTTCCTCGAAATAGCCAAAGTTCTGGTAATCGTCAAGATCCCCGAGGAATTGACTAGTGATGACGTAACCCTGTTTGAAGACTGAAATTGTATCTTTTAATTCGCCACCTAAGGCAATAATTTGGGTAGGAATATCGAGTAGTTGAGGTACAGGTTGGGGATAGGGAACAAATCCTCTCGCCCGCCTGAAGAAAAGAGGCTGCTCATTGACTATTTTGAGGACTGAGTCGTCGGCTCGCATATGGATTGGGCGGTTGTGGGTTAAAATAAAATCACAGAGAGAATCAATCTCTTGCTCATCTTTCATGATAGGAGCGTCTTTTCGGTTGGAACTGGTGGCAATAACCAGTTTAAGTTCATCGAGTATTAAATAATGGAGGGGGGTATAAGGAAGCATAAAGCCAATTTCTTTCAGATAGGGGGCGATTCCGGGGATGTCTTGTTTTTTCCTCAGGAGAACAATGGGTCGGCGGGGAGAAAGGAGCCAATTCCGTTCGATGGGTGTAAGATAGGCATATTGATCGATAATTTCTAGAGAACGGGCCATTAAAGCAAATGGTTTTCTTTTTCGTTGTTTTATCTTTCTTAACCGTTGAACAGCTGACTGATTGAAAGGGTTGGCTATTAAATGAAAGCCGCCTAATCCTTTTACGGCCACAATGTAGCCCTTTTGAATTAGTTGAGCTGCTTTTTTTATTCCTCCCTGGATTGGCGACCGGGTACCGGCTTCGAGCAGTTCAATGTGAGGGCCGCATTCAGGGCAGGCGATAGGTTGAGCGTGGTACCGGCGGTCAAGAGGATTTTCGTATTCTTCCCGGCAGGCTGGACACATAATGAATTCACTCATGGTTGTTTGAGGACGATCATAAGGAAGTTGTTTGACAATTGTATAGCGGGGACCGCAGTCGGTACAATTGATGAAGGGATATTGATAACGCCGATCCTGAGAGTCGTACATTTCCTGCAAACAATTAGGACATACAGAAATATCGGGTGAAATGAAAACGAAACTTTCGCCGCCTTGAGAAGGATGGATTGAAAATTCGGAACAATTTTCCAGGTGAGCTGCCGAGAACTCTATTCTTTCTATTTGGGCTAAGGGAGGAAGATTTTCAAGCAAGTTTTTAAAAAAATGATGATGTGAGGAGGGATTCAGGGTTTCGAGATGGAGTTTTACCCCAAAACCTATATTTTTGACCCAGCCTTTGTATTGATATTGATGAGCCAGACGGTAAAGAAAAGGACGGAAGCCTACTCCCTGAACTATCCCGAAAAAGGTTGCTTCGATAGCCTGTTTTTTTAATAAATTTGCCTTCTTTAAAAAAGAACTAAGATTAGTCGGGTGGTTATCTCTTACTGTAAAGACAACCACAGTAGTTTTGTCGGTACAATCGGTAGTGATGAGAGAGTTCGACGCTTTTTTTGAAGCCATTTTTTTTCTTAAAATCCGCCTCCAGAAAGTTTATGCCCCATTTTTTTCCCAACATTCGGCCAATCTTATTGATAACTGCTGCTTTTTTCCAGGGACTTAAGGTTAAAGTTGTGGTAAAGAGGTCAAAGCCTTTTTCGAAAGCCAGTCGGGCAGTTTTCTCCAGCCGCAAAGCGTAACAAATATTACAGCGGCGGCCTTTCTCTGGTTCATGTTTGAATTTGGCGGTGGCTTTGAACCACATCTCGTCATCATAATCTCCAATTATCAGTGGAATTTGAAGTAAGTTACTTACTTTAACGGTTTCTGCCAAACGAAGTCGGTATTCTTCCGGTGGATGAATGTTTGGGTTGTAAAAAAAACCACTGACATGATAATTGTCCTGCAAGAGCTTCAAGACGTAGAAGCCGTCCGGAGCACAACAGATATGAACCAGTATTTTAGGGAGCATAACTCATTATTTTAAACTAACCAGGGAAAAAAGGCCATGGCCCCTGAAATGGAGAAAGAGGTGCTTCATCTTCATAATCAGAATAATAGCCTTCTTAAGAGAAAGTGATTATTGAGGGTGGCCAGGTGGGAAGTCGGTTGACAAGAAGGTAAAAATTGAAAACAATATCTGAAATTTATGATGCACTTACGAGAATTAGATGAATTGATGGTTCTTTTAGATTCAAATCCAAGCGCCGGTTTACCTTACTGGATATTCTGGTTTTTAGTCTGCGTTATTCTTCTGTTGTTGATTTTTATTTTTCTCCGTGATCGAAATTTAAGAAGAAAATTAAATGAGTTTTTCTTTGGAGCCCGGAAACAATTCGCCAAGTTGCGACTCCAGGTAAGAATCAGATTGGAAGAAAAGAAAAAAACTCAGGTTTTGAAAGAATTGGGAGAAGAAATATGGCGGGGGAAATTTTGGCCTAACAGAGGAAAGGGAATAAGAGGGAAGTTAGAGGTCATTGAAAAAAAGAAGGAAAAAATCAAGGACCAGACCCAACAAATCGAGAAGAAGATTTTTACTCTGAAACAAAGATTGGCAGAGATAGAGCATCATTTTCAATTGATTCAAACAGAACTGGAGCAGGAACTTGTGCCTCAGAGAGAACAATTAACAGCTCTCCGGCAGCAAGAGGAAGAAGTGGTGAAGGAGATAACTTCTCTTCACCACCGTGAAGAGGAGCTAATGAGACAAATAAATAGTCTTCGGCAGGAAATCAAGTTACAAGATGAGGCTGACCCGGAAGAGGAATTACCCGCCAAAAAGAACCAGCTAGAAAAGATCCTTTCCCAACTGATTGAGAAAAAACAGGCTGCGAGAGGGTTAGTTCGTTTAAAGCTGGAACAAAAGGAGGCTCTGGGGAAAAAGATGGAGACGATTGGAGAAAGGATTGAATCGCTCGAAAAGAAAAAGACAAATACCTCAAGGGAAATTAATAATAAAAAAGAAAAAATATTACTACAAATTTCCAGGTTAGAAGGTGATAAAGAAAAGTTATTAAAAACATATGAAAAGCTGCAACAGGAAAAGCAGCCTCTTTTTGTCTCTTTAGGGGAACTGTTTGAGGATGAAGTTGGGACTGAGACTTCATTGATGCTCTATGCCCACCAGCTGGAAAGGATAAACCGTAATTTAAAAGAGATGAAACATCAATTGAAGCAACTCTAGAAGGTGGTTTTTTATTGAATTTTTTAAATTGTTTAATCACCTGGGGGATGATTTTCAGCAATTTTCCTTTTACCTAACCTGTTCAGTTGAAGATGCACCAGTTGAGAGGAAAAACGAAGCTGTTTTGTCCTGAATAACCCAGTTAATCATAAAGACAGCTGCGGGTAAATTTTCATTAAATATCTTTTGGATATCATTTTCGGAGTTGAAAAACCCCCCACGAAAGCGATCGATCGGGGGAAGTTCTATGGTAAAGGCAGGTATTCCGTACACCCCTAGGGCCCAATCAGTAGTATCGCCATTGGTAAGATAAAGAGAGGCTCCCGACTGCCCGAAAGTATATTTAGAACCATCTACTGCTTCCATCTTCTGAGACATTGAAGAGGCGAGAAACGATAAAAGGTCATCTTGCGGGCTTGGTTCATCAGTATATCCCCACGGATAAAGAATGACCTGCCCATAGCTATGGTAAGAGATAAGAGCTTTTATGTTGGGATGGAGTTCCATAAACGTTTGGATGGCTCTGGTTTCAGGTTCGGAAAAAGGAGAAGTCCCGCGGTAAACATTGGAGGAAGGGTCGGGACTGGAGCCAATGTTATCAAGGCCCCATTGATAACTGTAATTACGATTAAGATCAACCCCGAAGAGTCCATGGCCCAGGTTGCGGCGGTTTTTTCTCCAATATCGATAGAAATAAATAGAAAATTCCAAACCGTCTGGATTGACCAAAGGGATAATCCAGATCTCACTTTGATTAACCAGGTTCTGAATCGATGAATCAAGGTTATAATTTTCCACCAGGTATTTTGCCAGAAGAAGGGGGACTTCAACTGAAATCCATTCCCGGGCATGGTGACAGCCAAGAAAAACTATCCCTGGTTCATTTTCTTCGAGATAAGGATTATCTGAGATTTTTAAGGCGTAGATATTTCGTCCTTCCACACTCTGGCCAAGATTCTCCAGTCGACAAATTTCAAGATTGGCTTTTTCGAGAGTAAACAACTCAGTTTCAAGTTCGGCATAGGAGTGGTAAGCGCCATTCAGGCTGGTTTGGATGGTGAAGGAATCGGGGGTGCTTTCTCTGGATTCAAGATTCTCCGGCGCATAAGGAATATTTAATTCCTGGAGTAATTGAAGTTCAGCGGGGCTAACCACAAGATATATTTGGTCATTCCATTCCATTAAGTAATCCAGGGGATATTGTCGGAGCCGGGTTAGGTACTCGGTTTTTTTGGGAATACTGATGACCAGATAATCCCCGGGAAGAGAGAAGGTTTCAGCGGTAAGAGGTTTGATAAAGATGAGTGAAAGCAAAATTCCTAATAGGAAACAGGTGGGTATTTTAAAGACACTGCTTATTTTATTCTTGTCCATTTTTTTCGTCCTTCTCAATGATTATAGGAGAGGGTCACAGTTATTTTATCTGAACTCAAACCCTGTTCTCCCCCTCTTTCTTGAGCGAGGGCAAAACCAATGTCGAGGTGAAAATGGTTCCAGTGCAACCCCATCCCAAAAGTGTAACCGAGATAAGCGGTTTTTGGAGTTTTTGGGGGTTGAGAGTCATAATAAAAACCAAGTCGAAAAGGTATTCTGGCTGGTACTCCCAGAAGCTGATAAGTCAGGAGATATTCCCCTCCAGCCCCAATCTGAAAGGTATCCTGAAAGTTGCGGGGGAGAACCTCGTCGAAGAAATTGACTTTATAATCAGACCAACGATAATAAATTACCTCCGCCAGGAAGCCAAGAGGCGGAGAGATCCTCCAACTTACCCCTCCTCCCAGAATAAGAGGTTGGTGATAATAATTGTCTGTCTGGGCAGTGATTTTAATGTTTGTTTGGGATAAAGAGGCAGTGTAACTGAGTTCACTTTCTCCTCTGGCCTTTTTCTTAAAAGGAGAACGGAAAGCAAAGCTTGCCCAGAGATGGTCGGTGATTAGAAAAGTCAATCCGCCGTTAATATAAAACCCTCGATAGGCTTCCCGCCGGTTATCTCGAATAGTGATCTGGGAGATGGACCATTCTTCATTAACTGTTCTTTCCCAGTTTCCCTGGATTAAGTTAAGACCTAATCCAATTAATAAGCGGGAATTTATTTTTCGAGCTATAGCTAGGTTAAAGTTTCTTATTAAACCACTTTGGTTATAGTTCAAGGTATAATAGGCTCTTCCTTGATAATCCTTCTGAAAATTGACTTGAGGGCGGTCATAGTATTCGAGTAAGCCAACACTACCCCCAATTGTCCAGCCTTTTACGTTGAGGGAAAATCCGGCATAATCCAGGGCGCTTAGACTTAAAGATAAATTTTCGGCGGAAAGAAGAATTCCCGTGTTGACCAGTCCAAATCGATAAAGAGACGCTTGGTTGAATGAACCGTTAAGAGTCAGGGTGAAACCGGATAATTTAGCTAGAAGCGAAGGATTGGTCAGGGCGATTGAATTATTTAAGGGGTAGGCAATTTTGATCATTCCTAGAGCAAGAGATGAGGCGGTGGGCAGACCAAAGTGATTCCAGGACTGTAAGGGAGCTTCATCTTCGTATTGCCCCATGTTTGTTTGAGCTGGTACCAGGGAGACTTGCAGGGCAAGGAGAAATGGCAGAAATAACCAGAAAGAGAAAATTTTTTTCTTCATTTTTCTATCCACCATTTATTTTTTGAAAATTGTATATCAGAGTTATTTTTCTTTCAATGAAGGAATAAGAGGAGCCCCCATAATTTTGGTTTGGAAATTAGTATTGGAAGAAAAAGGGGAGAGAGATGAGGCATAGATTATAAATTTTCTGGAATATCTCTCCATGATGAAATAGATTTGCAAAATTAAAATATCTGTGCTATAGAAAACAATTTAAAAAAGAGGGCGAGAGAGATGAAGATAAGAAGAATAAAAATAGTTGGTACGGGGTTCTATGTTCCGGATAAGATCCTGACTAATCAGGACCTCGAAAAGATGGTTGAGACCTCGGATGAATGGATTGTCACCCGAACTGGAATAAAAGAACGCCATATTGCCTCTGCTGATCAAGCCACTTCTGATTTAGCCTCGGAAGCAGCCAAACGAGCCCTTCAGGATGCAGGAATTTCGGCGGAAGAAATAGATTTAATTCTGGTGGCCACTTCCACGCCTGATACTATCTTTCCTTCCACTGCCTGCCGGGTGCAGCATAATTTAGGCGCAGATCATACTCCTGCCTTTGATCTCTCCGCCGGTTGCACCGGTTTTCTCTATGGAATGATTGTCGCTGAAGGGCTCATCCTCAATGGGACCGCTCGCCGAGTGTTGCTGATAGGAGCAGAATTGTTAACCAAGATCACTAACTGGGAAGATCGTTCAACCTGTGTTTTGTTTGGGGATGGAGCTGGAGCAGTGGTCCTGGAAGAGAGTCAGGATGACTCGGGAATGCTTTCTTCTTACTGGCGAGCGGATGGTTCTTTAGGAGAATTGTTAATTCTGCCTGGAGGTGGCACTCGGATCCCTGCTTCTCATGAATCCGTTGACCAGAAATTACATTATCTTCAGATGAAGGGCAATGAGGTTTTTAAGCACGCGGTTAAGAGAATGGGCGAAGCAGCTCTTGAAGCTTTAAAGATAGCTGGTTTAAAAAAGAAAGATGTTGATTATCTTGTTCCCCATCAAGCGAATATCAGGATTATTGACGCTACTGGTCAGCGGTTGAAACTTTCTCCCGAGAAAGTATATACCAATATCCATCGTTACGGCAACATTTCGGTGGCTTCAATTCCGGTAGCTATTCATGAATTAAAAGAAGCTGGCAAGTTGAAAAAGGGAGATATTCTTGTGTTTGACGCCTTCGGAGCTGGTTTTACCTGGGCGGCCGTTGTTTACCGCTGGTAAGTGAAGTTTAACAAAAATTTTAAGGTGGTAGTCTTCTTTTTCCCCCTTTTTCCCTTGAAATCAGCTGGTAATAATACATATGATTACCACAAAGGCTAATTTTAAATGGAGGGGTAACGAGGATGAAAAAGATAATCATTTTTTGCCTTGTTTTTTTATTGGTTTCTCTTTTTTCAATCACAAGCTGTCAGAAAGGACCAGAGGAAGCGGATCTCGTCATCATTAATGGTCAGGTAATCACAGTTGATCAGGCCGTTCCAGAAGCCGAAGCTGTGGCCATAAGAGATGGGATTATCATTGCTGTCGGGAAAACAAAAGAAATTAATCATTATATCTCCGACAGAACTGAAGTGATCGATCTTCAGGGCAAAACCTTAATTCCTGGATTTATTGACTCTCATGCCCACTTTATGGGCATCGGTCGGTCTAAATTGACGATTGATCTAAGGGATTGCCAAAGCTGGGAAGAAATCGTGGAGAAAGTAAAACAGGCTGTTGCCCAGGCTCAACCAGGAGAATGGATTCTGGGTCGAGGATGGCATCAGGAAAAATGGGATAGAATTCCCCAGCCGAATATAAATGGTTTGCCCTTTCATCATCAATTAAGTGCTGTTTCTCCCGAGAATCCTGTTCTTCTGACTCATGCGAGTGGCCATTCTTCTATAGCTAACGCTCGCGCCATGGAGCTGGCAGGCATAACAGCGGAGACTCCCGATCCTGATGGGGGAGAAATTGTCCGGGATAAACAGGGAAAGCCGATTGGGGTTTTTCGAGAAACAGCCCAATCGTTGATCAGAAGAGTATATGCCCAGCATCAGGCCAAAAAGACTCCTGAAGAAAGAGAACAAGAACTCCGCAAAATTGTCCTGTTGGCCGCTGAGGAATGTCTGGCTAAGGGTGTAACTTGTGTTCATGATGCCGGGGTTTCCTTGGAAACAATTGATTTATATAAGCGGATGGTCGATGAGCAACAACTTAATCTCAGGTTGTATGTCATGGTCACCGAAAGTAATGATCGGTTAGCACAGCGATTAAATGAATATCGACTGGAAGGATATCAGGATCATCATTTAACTGTGAGAGCCATCAAGAGATTTATTGATGGAGCTCTGGGAGCCCATGGAGCCTGGTTGCTGGAGCCATATGTGGATTTGCCTGCCAGCACTGGTTTAAATACAACTCCGATCGAGGTTCTTCGCCAGACAGCTTTACTGGCCATTGAGAATGATTGGCAACTCTGTATTCATGCTATTGGTGACCGAGCCAATCGAGAGGTCTTGAATCTTTACGAAGAAGTATTTAAAACTCATCCAGAAAAGAAGGATTTGAGATGGCGGATTGAGCATGCCCAACACCTTGACCCGACGGATATTCACCGTTTTGCCCGGTTAGGGGTTATTGCTTCTATGCAGGGGATCCATTGTATATCTGATGGTCCCTGGGTGTTAAAAAGACTAGGACCTAAGAGGGCAGAGGAAGGAGCTTACGTCTGGCGAAAATTGATTGATTCGGGAGCAGTTATCTGCAATGGAACAGATGCTCCCGTGGAAGACGTGGACCCAATCCGCTCCTTTTATGCTTCTGTGACTCGTCGATTGAAAGACGGTTCTCTGTTTTATCCGGAGGAGAGAATGACCCGGGAAGAAGCCCTGCGCTCCTATACTCTTAACGGTGCTTATGCTTCCTTCCAAGAAAAAATTCTGGGCAGTATTACCCCAGGGAAGCTGGCCGACCTAGTGGTGCTTTCTCAGAATATTCTTACCTGCCCGGAAGATAAGATCCTCCAGACAAAAGTCTTGATGACCTTTGTGGGAGGAAAGCGCGTTTATAAAAAGAAAGATTAGAGATTTATTGCCAAAGGAAGAGAAGAAACCTATAATTATTATCTAATTTCTATATTTATATCGAGGAGAATAGTATGAAAAAACTAATTATTGCTTCCCTTGTTAGCTGGCTAATGTTAGTGTGGCTTTCACCAACTCCAGCCCTGAGCGGAGAAAAAGAATATCCGCCTGCTCCGGATTTTACTTTGACTGATTTAAACGGACAAACCATTTCTCTGGCTGATTTTGAAGGCAAAGTTATTTTCTTGAATTTCTGGGCTACCTGGTGTCCTCCTTGCCGGCAGGAGATCCCTGGATTTATCGAAGTTTATGAGAAATACAAGGATAAAGGGATGATAATAATTGGAGTTTCAGTTGATAGAGGCGGAGCGGATAAGGTAAAGGAGTTTGTGAATAATAATAAGATTACTTATCCGATAGCCATGTATACGGATGAAATTATCAAGGCTTATCAGCCCGGCCGGTTCATCCCGACAACAATTATAATCGACAAACAGAGAAAAATCAGGAATAAGCACGTTGGCTATATGGATAGAGAAACTCTGGAAAAATATTTCTTAGATTTAAATAAATAATTAAGTCAGTTCAACTTCAAAATGCCTGGAACAGAAAATGTATCGGTCTTTGTGGCTTTTTCAGCCGGCCTGCTGTCTTTTTTATCTCCCTGTATTCTTCCTCTAATCCCTTCCTACCTAGCTTTCATTACCGGTGTTTCCCTGGAGGAGATGTCCCATGAAGAGAATATTAAGAAGGTCAGAAAAATAGTTATTGGGAATTCTCTTCTCTTTATTCTCGGCTTCTCCCTCGTCTTTATCTCTTTGGGAGCCTCGGCCACCTTTCTGGGGCGTTTCATGGCGGAGAATATTAGATGGATGGAAAGGATAGGCGGTGTAATTGTCATTATCCTGGGGCTTCACTTTGCTGGAGTTTTTAAAATTGCTTTCTTGGAGAGAGAGAGAAAGTTCCACCTCCAGGAAAAACCGCTGGGAATGCTGGGAACAGTAGTGGTGGGCATGGCCTTTGGAGCCGGCTGGACACCCTGTGTGGGGCCCATCCTTGGAGCTATCCTGGCTATGGCGGCCACTACCCAGAGTTTGGTTAAAGGAATTGTCCTCTTGGCGATTTATTCCATTGGTTTAGGTTTACCTTTTCTTCTGGCGGGGATTTTGATAAATAAGTTTTTTGAATACTTTCAATCGATTCGCAGATATTTCCGGATTATTACTATTGCAGGTGGAGTTCTTCTTATCTTGATCGGTGTCCTTCTGATTACCGGATATTTCTCCTCCATGTCGGCCATGCTCCAGTAATTATATTATTTTCACTTAAAGATTTTAAAGCAGCTAAAGTCAACACACGGTTAATAAAGAGAATCGATTTAGATGGAAAAACTATAACTCTTGCCTGGGTGAAAGCAAAGATACTTTTTTCTGATAGAGATTAAATTTCTGACATATATTCAGAGAGGAGAAGCTTCTTCATATTTCAGGAGACGAGACCATCGCCGGTCCACTTCTTCCTGAATAAAAGTGATGGCTTTGGCGGTGAGATGTCGAAATCTTCCCTGAATCTTCAGATACTCATCAACCGGTTTTTTCTCCCGTGGTTTAATGTTTATTTTCCAAGTACTGCCATCCTCGACCTCGAAGAGAGGGAAAACACATGTCTGGACGGCTAATTTACCTAGTTTGATGGTATCTTCTGGTCTTGTTTTCCAGCCTGAAGGACAGGGGGCGTAAATATGGATAAAGCGAGTGCCTTTGATATCTTTGGCTTTCATAACTTTGCGATAAAGGTCCTCAGGATAAGAGATATTGGCTGTAGCTATGTAGGGAATACGATGAGCCGCTATAATGGCGTCGATATCCTTTTTGGGGCGATTTTTATAATGTTTTACCGGAGTAGTGGTTGTCCAGGCTCCATACGGCGTGGCTGAACTGCGTTGAATGCCGGTGTTCATGTAGGCTTCATTATCATAGCAGACATAGATTATATCATCGTTCCTTTCGGCTACACCAGAAAGGGCTTGGATGCCAATATCAAAAGTTCCGCCATCGCCTGCCCAGGCCACGACTGTAGTTTCATGGTCACCGACCATTTCCAGCCCGGCTTTTAGTCCTGCCGCTGAAACCGCCGCTGTTTCAAAAGCGCAATGAAAAATGGGCACATCCAGTGAAGAGTAAGGGAACGGGCCATCAATAACTGACCAACAGCAGGCCGGGATGCAAAGAGCTGTTCTTTGGCCCAGTGCTTTGAGGACATATCTCATGGCCAAAGTTGCGCCGCAACCCTGACAGGCTAGGTGGCCCGAATGCATGTATTCCTCAGGAGGAAGAGTGAGACGTATTTTTTTCTTTTTCTTTTCTTTTGGATGACTCATTTTTTTACTCCTATCCAGCTGATCCTTTCCTGGGGAGAGTCGCTGCGTTGGGTTTGTTCGATGATCTGCCGGAAAGTCTCCAGGGTTATATCTCGACCCCCCAGACCGGTTATGTATCCAAAAACAGGCACCGATGAATTCCCGTAAAGAGCGGATTTTACTTCCTGATAAAATATCCCGTGGTGACCATAAGAAATGTTGCGATCAATGACCGCCACTTTTCTGGCCTGAGAAAGAATTTCATTGACGACCTCAAAGGGGAAGGGGCGGAAAACTCTAACCCGGAGATTGCCCACTTTTATCCCTTTTTGTCGGAAGTGATCAACCGCTACCCGGGCTGTATAGCCAGTTGTTCCTGAAGTGACCAGAATAATTTCTGCATCATCGCATTTATAAGGGTCGACCAAGCTTAATCTTCGCCCAAACAACTCCTGGAATTCCCGGCCTGTTTCTTCAATAAGCGCCGGAGCTTTTTCCATGTCTTTCTGGAGTTTATAGCGGAATTCGAAATAGTGTTCCGGTGAGGTTAAACCGCCAAAGGCATGGGGCTCATCGGGGGTAAGACGAAATTTCGGTTGAAAGGGAGGCAGGAATTCATCTACTTTTTCCTGGTCTGGAACGTCGACGATTTCATAGGTATGGGAAAGAGAAAAAGCGTCGAGAATTATCATCGCCGGGATATGAAGTTTTTCGGCCACTTTGAAAGCCTGAATGACACTGTCCAGCACTTCCTGGTTGGAGCCGCAATAAAATTGCATCCAGCCCGTATCTCTTTGAGAAAGGCTGTCGTTTTGATCGGTCCAGATACTCCATCCAGGAGCCATGGCCCGGTTAATATTACCCAGGACAACGGGTAGGCGGCCTCCGGAAGCCCAGTGAAGGAGTTCATGCATCAAAGCGAGACCTTGGGCTGAAGTAGCCGTGAAAGTTCTAGCGCCAGCGAGAGAGGCTCCTAGACAGGCTGCCATGGCTGAATGTTCAGATTCGACTTTAATAAACTGAGCGTCGAGGACTTTCTCGGCACACATTTCAGAGAGCAGTTCGACTACCTGCGTTTGAGGGGTAATTGGGTATGCGGCGATCACCTGAACGCGAGAAAGCTTGGCTCCGTAGGAGAGTGCATGATTACCCATCAATACTTTTCTCATTTTTCTTCCTCCACCATAGTGATGCATTTGGCCGGACATTCTTCAGCGCAAAGTCCACATCCTTTACAATAGGTGTAATCCACCACTGGATATTCATTATCGATGTAAATCGCTGCATCGGGGCAAAATTTCCAGCAGATGCCACATTGGAGACAATCTTCCAGGTTGATTTCCGGACGAATGTTACGCCACGCCCCGGTCCGATTGTGGAGCATCGATCCTAGGGAGTAAGGAGCCAAAGGCATTTCTTTTTCGGAATGAAAATTAATTTTTTTGGTAGGCTCTTGTTTTTTCATGGTTGTTATCCCCTATTCAGTGTGGAAGACGACTGATTCATAAGCTTCTTTGGCAGCAGCGGCATTGTCCTCTGGTTTGAGAGGAACGCCCTCTTTGACAGCCTGAATAACTGAGGCGAGACTGGCTAAGTCAAGGACTTTAACCACTGCTCCGACAATAGCGGTGTTGACAATGGGGGTAGCCAGGGTTCCTAATCGGTGTTTAATGGCAATTTGAGTAGCATTGATGGTCGCCACGCGGTATTTTTGGGGAAAGGCCAATTCTTCTGGTTTTTTATCAGAATTAACAATAATCCAACCCCCTTCTTTTAAGCCTTCCGTCACATCGATAGCCTCGATTAAAGTAGGGTCGAGGACAACTATATGGTCAGGTGTATAAATGCGACTTTTGTCATAAATGGGGGCCTCGTCGATTCGGATAAAGGCATACACAGGGGCTCCCCGGCGTTCTACTCCAAATTCAGGGTAAGCCTGAACGTAGTTACCCTCTTTATTAATGGCATCAGCCAGAATTTTAGAGGCAACAACTGTTCCCTGGCCACCTCGGCCGTGAAATCTTATTTCCACCATTTTTGCTCCTCTGTTCTCTGAATTTGCTTTAAAAGAGATTTATTAATATTTGATATTGTCCCTTGTCATTCAGTTAAAAGAAGAGGAGGACTTTACAGCTCAAAGCTTAAAACCCGGTGAGAATGACACTGAATGTTCACCGCTGCGGGCATGGAAGCAATATGGCAGGGAAAGGCTTCGACATGAACAGCCAAAGCTGTACAACGCCCGCCCATCCCCTGAGGGCCAATACCTAGCTGGTTTATTCTTTCCAGGAGTCTTTTTTCCATGTCGGCATAAAAGGGGTCGGGGTTATGAGAGCCCAGGGGTCGCCTGAGTAAGGCTTTTTTAGCCAGCAGAGCTGAATATTCAAAATTTCCTCCAACACCAACGCCAACAATTATGGGAGGACAGGGATTAGAACCGGCTTTATCAACTGTTTCGACGACAAAGTCTTCAATGCCTTCTAAACCGGCGGCGGGAGCAAACATCCGAATAGCACTCATATTTTCCGCCCCCCCACCTTTGGCGACGAAAGTGACTTTAAACATTTCTCCCGGAACTAGTTCCCAATGGATGAATGCCGGCGTATTGTCGCCTGTGTTTTTCCGGCGAATGGGGTCTTCAACGACTGATTTTCTTAAGTATCCTTCTTCATAACCCAGCCGCACCCCCTCAGTGATAGCTTCATGGAGACTCTTCAGATTATCATCATATTCCAGTTGAATCTGTTCTCCTAATTCCACAAAGAAAACAGCCAGCCCGGTGTCCTGGCAGAGCCCCAATTTTTCATTCCGAGCAATGTGAGCATTTTCCAGAATTTGTTCCAGAACTGCTTTTCCGGCGGGAGATTCTTCTTTTTCTCGCCAATCTTGGATAATTTTTAAAACATCCTCCTGAAGTTCGAAGTTGGCCTGTTGGACTATGTCTTTGATCTTATCTCTGACAGTAGAAAGACGAATACGCTTCATGAATTACCTCCAGAAAATAAGGCGTTATGAAATGAGGTTTGATGATGTGACATGAAGCTTTAGTTTAAGTCGTGGTGATTATTGTGTCAAGTTTAGAAGAGTCTCGACGCTTGTTTGGTATTACCCATGAAGAAGAACTTTCCTTCCTCGGATAATTATCTCAGAATTTGGCCCAGGATTTGGAGGCGATTTCTGATGGAAGAGACAACCCAACGAAAGCTAGATCAGGAGCTGGAGGCCTCTTTCCTCCACCTGAAAGAGGGCCCCAGCTCCTTTTATCAGAGTTGTCAGTGGACCAAGAATTACTGCGGAAATAGTGTGAACCCGAGATCATACTCCAGGCCGAATTGACGACAGGCTTTCTCTTGCCCGAAACAACAAATAATTGGTAGCTCTTGAGGAGGGCTCTTTTCTTAAACTGCTTAGAGACACCCGAATCTTCCAGTAAAGTTACCAGGGTAAAGATATCTTCACCGGCTCGTCCTTCCGGCTGAAACTTGTTGTTTTCCTCATGTCCAGAGAGGACCTGACGGCCAGACTGAGTTAAGAGTGGGATAAGCCACTTAAGTTATGTTTTTAAATTGAGGGCCATTAATTTAAGTTCAGTCATTTCTTCAATCGCGTAGCGCAATCCTTCCCGACCGAAGCCGGATTCTTTGATGCCACCATAAGGCATATGGTCGACCCGGAAAGTAGGAATATCATTAATGATTACTCCACCAACCTCAAGTTTTTCGAAAGCCTGGAATGCCTTGGTGAGATTATGAGTAAAAACTCCGGCTTGTAAACCGTAGATGGAATAATTAACATCTTCCAGGGCTTGTTCAAAGTCGGTGTATTTATAAATAACAACTACCGGAGCGAAGGCTTCTAGCCAGGAAATTCGGAGTTCAGGTTTAACATTTTCCAGGACTGTGGGGGCTACAAGATTACCTTCTCTTCTTCCCCCGACCAGGATTCTGGCCCCTTCTTCTACTGCTTCTTGGATCCACTGTTCAGTTTGTTCGGCGGCATCAAGAGTAATCATTGGTCCGACATCGGTTTCTTCATCAAGAGGATCACCCAATTTTAATTTTTTGGTCTGGTCAATAAATTCGTTCAGGAAGCGGTCATAAATTTTCTCATGAAGAAATATTCTTTGGATGGAGATGCAGATCTGGCCGGCATAAGCGAAGGCACCTAAGACACACCGGGGGACAGCATAATCGAGATCAGCATCAGGCTCGACTACTACAGCCGCATTCCCCCCTAGTTCAAGAGTCACTCTTTTTTTATGAGCTTTCTTTTTCAATGGCCAGCCGACCGATGGGCTGCCGGTGAAAGTAACCATTTTAATCTGTTCATCTTCAAGAAGAGCTTCGGCTGCGTTATAACTGGAGGGTAGAATATTGACCCCTCCTGGGGGAAGTTCAGTTGAGTGAACAATCTCTCCCAGAATCATAGCTGTTGGTGAAACCTGAGAGGCTGGCCGGAGAATGAAAGTGTTACCGGAAGCTATGGCGGGAGCCATCTTGTGAGCCACTAAATTCAGAGGAAAATTGAAAGGAGTTATCCCGGCAATGACTCCCAGAGGGAAGCGCCGGACAAGGCCCCAGCGACCTTTAGTGGTGGACATCAAATCTAGAGGAATTAGTTCTCCGTAAATTCTCTTGGCTTCTTCAGCCGCGATGAGAAAGGTATTGACTGCTCTTTCGACCTCAAGCCTGGCTGAACGGATTGGTTTACCGCTGACCAAAGCAATTGATTTAGCTAATTCTTCTTTTCTATCTTCGATTGTTCGGGAAATTTTTTCGAGAATTTTATATCTTTCATAACTGGAGAGCGTTTTAGTCTGTTTAAAAGCACTAATGGCCGAGTCGATAGCTTGTTGCATCAGAGACCGATCGGCAAAATGGACCCTGGCCACTGGCGTTCCATCGTAGGGAGAGAGAATGTCCCGGGTTTCAAAACCGTCTACTTGGTGTCCATTTATCCATAATTTGTATTCAGTCATTCATCCTCCTTGGCCTGAAGATATTTTTTGGATCGAATGATATTCATTTTTCAATAAAAGAATAAGATATTTTGATTGAAGGAGCAAGCTGCAAGATTAAATCAAATGGAGTTACTCGATGGCCTGGAGTGACTCCCAGGGAATAGATTGCCAAGTCAGGTTGAATTTTTTCTGAAGTTCTGAATAGAGAGAAGTTAACCCAGGCTCAGGTTCCACAGGAGAGGAGGATTTTTTAACCAGATTTTCAGTAAGTTCTTGAATAGGGACCTTTTCTCCTTGTTCATAAAGATAAGTCCAAATGCTTTGCAGAGCTGCTCCATAGGCAGCTGCTTCATTTTCGGCAAGGGTGAAAAGAGGACAATTGAGAATTGAAGCTGCGATTTTTAACCAAGTCTTATTTTTTGCTCCTCCTCCTGTCACCCGGATTTCACTGGGATTGATTTTGAGTTGTTTCATTCTGGCCCAGCCATAACCAAGGTTGAAAATGGTCCCTTCGAGAACAGCTCGCACAAGATAGGGAAGAGAGAAGGTCCGCTGGGTTAAACCGATGAAAGCGCCAGTAGCCAGAGGAATCTCCGGTACCCGTTCTCCATCAAGAAAGGGCAAAAACATTAATCCTTCAGATCCAGGAGGAGCTAAGGCAGCTAATTTTTCCAGGTCCTGATTGGACAGGTTGAGGAGTTGTTTTATCTTTTCAGTGGTGTTGGTTACATTCATCGTGCAGAGCAAAGGCAGCCAGCCACCGGTGCTGTCACAGAAAGCGGCAATTTCTCCTCGAGAATCAATAATTGGACGAGGGGCATAGGCAAAAATTGTCCCTGAAGTCCCTAGGCTGAGAGTAGCTAAATTTGCCTTGGTATTGCCGGTGCCGATAGCCGCCATCATGTTATCGCCGCCTCCGGCGGAGACAAGAACTTTGTCCAGATTGAAATCATTTTTTATGGGGCCGGCTACATAACCAATCGGATAGAGGGGGTGAGTCAGAGGGGGCAGCTTTTGTTCTAGGTGCGAATCTATTGCCTGCAGGACTTCTTTATGCCAGGCTCGTTGACGGATGTCCATTAAGCCCGTTCCGGAAGCATCACCGTATTCCATATGAATAGCGCCAGTAAGAACAAAATTTAAATAGTTATGAGGGAGAAGGATGGTCTTTAGCTGGCGGAAATTATGAGGTTCGTGTTTTTTCATCCAGAGAATTTTGGAGGCAGTGTAGCCGACCGCCAGATGAATTCCCACTTTTTTAATAAATCTTTTTTTTCCACCCAGAGCCAGGCGGATCTCTTCGGTTTCGACAACGGTGGAAGTGTCATTCCATAATTTGGCTGGCCGAAGGGGTTGACCATCTCTGTCCAGGGGAACAAAACCATGTTGTTGAGCAGAAACACCTAGACAAACAATTTCTCGGGGTGAAATATGGCTTTGGCGAAGAGCTTGCTGCAGGGCCTTGCTTAAAGCTTTAACCCAGTCCCGAGGATTCTGCTCTTTTTCACCCGGGAGATGACCTGTTGGTGAGGGATGGGGGGCGTAGCCACGAGCTAAGACTTCTCCTTTAAAATTCACGATAACCACTTTTGTTCCTTGGGTGCCTGAGTCAATCCCCACCGCTACTAAATTTTTCTGTCCCATATTTCAATATTATATCTAAGGAGGGGGGTTAAGATAAAATTTTTTCTGTGGAATTCAGCTGGAGCTATGATGAGGATGTTCGTCAGAGTTAGAAATGGAAGAATAAAGGGACAAGTCCACAGACGATTAAGCCGTAAAGCAGCGCGAGAGGTAGACCGATTTTTAAAAAATGATGGAAACGATAGTTTCCTGGGCCATATATTATTAAATTGGTCTGGTAAGAATAAGGTGTAAGAAAGTTACTGCTGGAGCCATAAGCAATTGCCATAATAAAAGGTAATGGATTAACACCAAGGGAAAGAGCTGTGGCATAAGCAATGGGGAAGGAGAGAGCCGCGGTGGCATTATTGGTTATAAAAAGGGTCATTATCTGGGTCAGGAGAAAAACACCTACTAGATTTCCCCAGGGTCCAAACGAGTTAAATATGGAGAGGATAAGACTGGCTATTGTTTGAGCTGCCCCAGAATTAATCATGACTTCGGCTACTCCAATAGCGGAGCCAATCAGAAGTACCAATTCGAGATGAAGATTATCTTTTATTTCCTCTAAAGAGAGAAAGCCAAGTATAAAGTAAAGGAAGAGAACGATCATAAGTGATTTCACCAGAGAAACAACTCCGGCGGCACTGAGAATAATGGCCACCAGAAAAAAACCGATCGCCAGCAGACTTTCTTGGAAACTTAGTTTTTTGGCCACGGGGAGGGGATTGACAAAATAGAAATGACTGCTTAAGTCTTCTTTTTTCCCAAAATCAGCGCCCACGGCTAAAACTAGGCTATCCCCGGGTTGAAGCTTGATTGAGCCGATTTTACCTGATAATTTTTGTTCGCCTCTTTTCACCGCCACAGCTACTGCATCAAAACGAGCTCGAAAGTTGACCTCTTTAATACTTTTTCCAATGAGAGTGGAATTATGGGAGAGAATTACTTCTACCAGGTTTTTCTCCAGAATCTTCCAGTTTTCTTCTTCGAAAACTTGGATCCGATCAAATTTTTCGATGTCTTTAATTTTATTTACTTCTCCGACAAAGACCAGAATATCTCCTTCTTGGATTATTTCATCAGGGGTTACCGGAGAGATTAATTTTCCGCGGCGGATAATTTCCGCCAGAAATAAACTTTCCAGATTACGAAAATTATTTTCTTGAACTGTTTTTCCAGTATGCCGAGAACCGGGGAGAACCTTAGCCTCCAGGAAAAAACGAGAAGGCTTGGGTTTTTTTTCTTTAATGGCCGGCAAAAGGCGATGGGCGCCCAGGCTTAAGTAGGAGATTCCGACCAGAAAGAGAGGTAGGCCTACGTAAACAAAATCAAAAACTCGGAGAGGGGGAAGACCTTCTTTAATGACGAAACTATTGACAATAAGATTGGTGGAAGTTCCGATAAGGGTAACAGTGCCCCCTAAGATGGCGCTGTAGCTCAGAGGAATTAGGAGTTTAGAGGGAGGGAAGCGACGATTGGATTTTATGGGACTTAGAAAGGAGGCTACCACCGCCGTATTATTGATGAAAGCAGATAATCCCCCGGCGAGGAAGCCTAACCGAAAAATAGTTTTCGAGAGGGATTTATTTTTAATGATGAGACCGGATAAGTAATCATTGAGAAAAGTTTTGTTTATCCCATAAGCTAAGACCAACAACAGGATAAGAGAGACGAGCGATGGGTTAACAAAATTCTCTAGCATGTTTTCGACGTTTATATAATTCAGGAGAAAGAACATGAAGAGAAGGGAAGCGAAAAGAAGAGAGGGATGGATTTTTGTTTTGACGAGGAGGATAAAAAGGCAGACAATGCCGAGCAGAACGACTAGCGACTGACTCATTCTAGTAAGTGTATTGCCTTGAAGTCAGGATGTCAAGAGTATAATAATAGTTTTATAAGAGTATTATTAGAGTGTTGAGAGGGGGATATTGAGTTAAATAAGTTCTCCCCGGGCGACCAAGATGACTTGACCGCCAACTTCCACTTTAATGGTGCCTTTTTCATCCGGTGAAGCTCGAAGATATAGGAGTGAGGGACGTTTAACTTCAAAGCCCTGTTCAACTCTGATATTTAAATCCGACGAACCAAAGTATTGATAGTGAGCTAGGTATCCAGCCAGGCATCCATTGGCTGATCCGGTGGCTGGGTCCTCAGGAACTCCATAGTAATCGGCAAAAACCCGGACACTCAGGTGATGGTGGCCGGTATAGGATTCAGGGCAAAAAATGAGTGGTGCCCTGGCCAGGCCTTTATTTACCACTTGATAGAAGAGATTTTTTTCCAGCTTAGCTTGGCGTAAAGCGCTCAGAGAACAAAGAGGCACTACCAGGAAGGGGAGACCAGTTGATACTTCCTGAATTGGATAGTTTGGGTCAATGTCTGTTGGAGAAAGATTGAGAGCAGGGGCTATCTTTTCCGGAGAGTAATTTCGTCCAAATTGTGGGGGTAACTGAGTCATCCAGTATATTTCTTCCCCGTTTTCATTTATTTCGGGAGCAACAGGAATTGGTCCAACCTGGAGATTGAGCATGATTGGGGCCTTTTCGTAGTGAAAAATTTTCTTAATGATAAAGGCTGTCCCTAAAGTTGGATGACCGGCAAACGGGATTTCAGTGGTGGGGGTAAAGATTCTTACGGGGAAACCATTTTGTTCCGGAAGAGATGAAAGAATAAAAGTTGTTTCCGAATAGTTCATTTCCAAAGCAATCAGTTGCATTTTTTCGGTAGAAAGCCCTTTTTCCGCCAGGACGACGGCCAATTGATTGCCGGCATATTTTTTGGGGGCAAAAACATCGACGAGATAGAACCGAAAAGAAGCCATTTCTATCTCCTTCTTAAGATATCAATTGCTTGGGTTATCTGTTTTTCCTTTTTGTTTATTCTGGCTTGAATTGGGATTCAAAGAAATTTTTTTCTTCAGATCTAAGTTGACCAAGATAAAGTTTCTTCAAAAGTAAGGCATCACGGGACTGGTCGGGACTTTCGCAGATGACTGTTCCCTCGACATTCATGTCTTTTAGAGCTTGAATCCATTCATCGAACCGAAAATCAGATTCTTCGAGATTGATATGTCTTATTTCTCCCTGTTGATTATAGAGGACTCCCGCCAAATGAAGGTGGAGTTGTTTTAGGGCTGCTTTTCCCAATTTTTTTTCTACTTTTAAAAGCAGCCGCTGGAACTCGGCGTAACTATTTACTTTGCCTTCCCGGGCATGAATATGAGAGAAATCAAGACATGGTTGCAGCCCTTCTATCTCCCGACAGAGAAAAAGAATTTCCTCTAGAGTGCCGAATTGAGAACGGCGTCCCATAGTTTCGGGTCGAAGAATAACCGGCGAATTTTCAATTTTTAAAATAGAGGCTATTTCTTTAAGAGTCGTTTTAACTTGATGGAAGGACTCCTGAGGAGATCTCTGGCCGTAATACCCGCAATGGAAGACCACTGATTCGGCGCCGCATTTTTCCGCCCATCGGACAGCTGAGAGGAGACGTTCAATACTGGCCAGACGTTTTCCTTCTTCGGGAGAATTGAGGTTAATGAAATAGGAAGCGTGGAGGCTGAGTTTTATCCCCCATCTTTTGGCTGTCTGGTTGATCTCCTGCGCGGTTTCACCATTTAGCCAATTACTCTTCACCAATTCAATTTCAAAACAGTCTAATCCCAGACGGGCCACGGTTTCAATCGCCTGGGAGGTAGCAACATTTTTAAGAAAAGAAGGTATTCCCGCCGTGCCAAACCGAAGTTTAGTTGATTGATTAGCATCGGGAGACATCCACTTGGCTCCCTCCATCGAGAAATTCACTGACAATCCGCATGGCACAAAATTCACCACACATGGAACAGGCTTGAGTAGAGGTTTGGCGCCGGCGACGAATTTCGTCGAATTTTAAGGGGTCGATAACCAGGTCTCTTTGAGTTTTCCAATCCAGTTTTTTCCGGGCTTGAGATAGTTTTAGGTCTTTTTCCCAGGCACCAGGAATACCTTTCACCAGATCGGCCGCATGGGCGGCGATTTTGGAGGCAATGAGTCCTTCTCGAACATCCTCAGCACTGGGAAGGCCCAGATGTTCACTGGGAGTTACATAGCAGAGGAAATCGGCTCCCGCCGCCGCGGCTACAGCTCCGCCGATGGCCGAAACAATGTGGTCATATCCCGGAGCAATATCAGTAACTAGAGGACCTAAAACATAAAAAGGAGCGCCCTGACAAAGCTGTTTTTGCAGTTTTATGTTCATTTCAATCTGGTCCAAAGGGACATGCCCCGGGCCCTCAACCATAACCTGAACCCCGGCTTCCCGGGCTCTCTGAACGAGTTCTCCCAGGGTCAATAGTTCTTCAATTTGAGGACGGTCGGTGGCGTCAGCAATGGCCCCCGGTCGGAGACCGTCGCCCAGACTGAGGGTGATATCGTACCGTCGTGCAATATCGAGGAGCCGATCAAAGTGTTGATAAAGAGGATTTTCTTTTTGATGGTGAAGAATCCAGGCTAAGTGGAAAGCGCCTCCTCGAGAGACGACATCAGCGACGCGTCCCTGGTTTTTGAGGTGTTCAATGGCTTTTGAGGTAAGCCCGACGTGGACGGTCATGAAATCAACCCCTTCTTGTGCCTGAGCGTCAATAACCTGGAAGATATCTTCAGCTGTCATTTGGATAATAGAACCCCGCTGCTCAATAGCTTTAATGGCGGCTTCGTAGATTGGAACTGTGCCCAGAGGAAAAGGAGCCTTCTGGAGTAATGCCCGTCGGGTTTTCTTTATATCTCCGCCGGTACTGAGATCCATGATGGTATCGGTGCCATATTTTAAGCAGATTTCTACTTTTTTTAATTCGTCTTCAGTATGAGGGAAGTCTTCTGAAGTTCCAATATTGACATTGACCTTTGTCCGGAGCTTCTCTCCGATACCAACCACGTGGATGTCTCTTTGGATCAGGTTATAGGGGATTACCACCCGACCTGTGGCTATAAGTTGGACTAATTCCTCAAGAGATATCTTTTCTTCGTCAGCCACAGATTGCATTTGGGGGGTGATCTCTCCGCGCTGCGCCTTTTCTAATTGAGTCATAGCTTACCTCTCTCATAGGAAGTATAGCCTTAGGTTTCTTTCCCTGTCAAGGAAGGTCAATGATCATATAAAATATAACTAGGAGAAAGGTTCTTAAATCATAAAAGTATAACCGAACTTTAAGATAGAGTAAGATTACCAAAAGAAATAGAAACGCGGTCTCAGTCTCAATATTTTGTACATTGTTTACGCGATATGTTAAGGCCAATTAAAAGAAAAGGGGAGTCTTTTAAATGAATATTGGGTCAACATAGGGCAGAATCAAGAATATGTGATTTGGAGGATTCTTAATATCTCTTTTAAGGAGAGTGTATCTGGCTAAGTTCTCTAAGGCATTTCTCAGGCTTGTTGAATTCATAGCCGCTCCTAAGGGTACTTTTATAACATCAGAAAAACCTATGAATAGCATGGATTAGAGAGGGTAAAATGGAAAGATTTAGTCAAAGCCCTGCCTAAAGATCCGGGTAGTTCCTGATGATTAGTGGACATCCAGAAAAGTCTCACTTATGGAGGCAATGAGATTTGTGGAGCCCAAGACAAATATCTTTATGAGAATTTTCTAGTATGTCACAAAATAGAACATACTAAAACCAGGGCCAAAAGGCTTCAGTCAAGTGGGATTAGTGAGGCTTTTCATAGGATAGTTCTTAATGAGTTTTATTGAGTTGTTTTTCGACGGAAGATATATCGAACGCTGGAGGAATTACAGAAAGATCTTGATGAATGGATGGATCATTACAATAATAATCGGCCCCATCAAGGTAAACGCTGTCAAAGAAGAACACCTATGCACACTTTCATCGATAGTTTAGAGTTAGTTAGAAAAAAGAATTTGGACAATGAAAAGGCCCAGGTATTTGCCGCCTGTCAATTCTAGTGTTGGTCAGACCAAATTAGTCATTACATGTATTTGACACATGTTAACTCTAGTATTGCTCAGAGTGTATGAAAACATTCTATTGAGAACATTTTTTTGTTTTATTTTTCCTTTTATTTTCATTTGAAAATTCTTTGATTACATTTCTAATGCTCTTCATAAATACTTCGGTTGAGAATTTTTTTGCTTGATTAGCAAGGTGAGAACGAAGATTTACTTGGGTAGAATTTTCTTTCAAAACTCGGATAATTTTTTTGACTGCATCATCTTCATTTTTATAAATGAGCATTGGATGATCCACTATTTCGACTTGTCCTCCTCCATTCGGAACCCATACAATAGCTCCAGAATTTACCATTTCAGCTATTGCAATTCCGAATGCTTCATTTTGACAACAATTAATTCCGAATTTATGTTGAGAAATAAAATTTAACTTTTTTTCTCCATACATTTCCCCTTCATAATAACACCATTCTTTATTCAAAGAGCAAAGTTGAATTAATTTCTTAGCATAGTAAGAGTCTTCAATTCTTCCGATTAAATGTAAATGAATGTCAAAGCCTTTATTTCTAACCTTAGATAGAATTGTTACAGCTCTCTCTATTTGTTTGAAAGGAACTAAATTGGCTAAACAAATAAAGCCTGTTTCTTTTTTATCCCATGAGATATTTATAAAATTTCCAATAACAGGAGGATAAACAACTTCGCTATTAATGCCATAATACTGTTTCAGTAGTCTCTGAGACCATTTTGAATTGACTAAAGTAAGATTTCTCCAAATCATTTCTTCATCTGGAGAATAGAGAGAGCAAGCAATTTTAAGATATGCTTTTCTTAAAAGGGAATTTTTGTAAAACCAACCTTTCTCTCTTTTTTCTGGAATGTTATAAAGGTGCTCTCTTAATTTATCCAAGAATAGAAAATCGCCTATATATTGAATTCCTCTTTTCCCAAAATCCATAACATTATAAGTAGAAAACATCACATCAAACTCTTTTGAAATTTTCTTGCAAATATTTCCTACAACAGAGTATTTTAATTGGGTAAATCTATTTGTGTGATTCAAAAAAAATTGAGGAAATTTTATAATATTTACTTCATGTAGCTTTATTTTTGTTCCCCAGGCAGCATTAATTAATTCGAAATTTATATTGCCAATTGTGATTAAGAAAAGGTCGTAATGATCTTTTAGGGCTTCGATAATCCAAAAGCTTCTGGGTCCTGCCCCTGTTTTTTTATAACCAAGCATTGGATTAACTATGGCTATTTTCTCTTTCTTCATTTTTGTGCTCCCCATTTTCCCCCCATTTTTCTGTAACCATCTACTAAGCCTTGAATGATTGAAAAGGCTTCTTTACTTTTTAATTCAAATAGTTTGGTGAGAATTACTTTAAGTCTTGCTATGGGAAAGTAAAGGTGGAATAAAATAAGCCACCCTCCAGACAATAATTTATTGGCCAAAAAAATCGCATTTCTTGTCATATAATATAATTTTGTTGATTCTCGCCAGGAAGGATTGATGGAATGAGATATTTTATGATAAACAATTGCATCTTTAGCTATAAATATTTTATGTCCGGCACGTTTAATATTTAGACAAAATTCTGTTTCCTCCCCATAGAGGAAAAGGTTTTTATCGAAATAATAGCCATGTAAATTTTTATGGTGAATTAGAGCTTTTTTATGGATAAGCATTGCACAACCAATAACTGCATTGGAAGGGATATCTCTTTTTAGTTTGATAATCGGAGAAGATTGCCTTATATAAAATAATTCAGATCTTCGCCAATCACCTGAAAATACAATTTTTCCATTCATATCTTTAATTATAAACCCAACAATAGAGCAATTTTTATTAACAGCTACTTCAACCGCTCTTTTTAGAGAATTAGGGTCTAATAATGTGTCATTGTTCAGTAAAAATATAAATTCAAAAGAGGTGGGACAATGCAAGATGTATTCAAAGCAAATATTATTCCCTTCAGCAAATCCTAAATTTTCTAAACTTTCAATAATCACTAACTTTCTATTTGATTTTAATTTCCGAATTTCAGTTTCTTTAGTGCATATCCCCCCGATTTTTGCGGTTTTTATGTTGTATTTCACATATTTTATAGGCTCTTTCCTTTTCCTACACCATTCACAAATTTTTTTCACTGAATTGTCGCTAGAACCATTATCGAGCAAGATAATTTGATAATTGAGGTAATTTAATTTAAAGACAGACTCCAAACAATCAATAGTGTCTTTATATCTATTCCAATTAAGAATCACTATAGCAACTTTAGGATCAGTAGATTTATTCATCATTTATTTAGTGAATTTTGTGTTTCTATTTACCTTTATCTCAAATTTTTTAAAAGCAAACTCGATTTTTTTAGTTTTAAAAATAAATTTTTTCCAAACATAGAATAAGGAATAATTATGATTATTAAAGAAAAAAATAATACTGCTTCTGAGGGGATTGTTTTTACTACAGAATAAGAAAAATATTTGAACAAAAAGATTATAAGTACTAATATGCTTATTGCTAGGAAAGAATTTTTAACTTGTTTCAATATATCAATTATTTGACAATTTAAAATCTTTTTCAACTTGAAAAGACATAAAATAAAACAGAAGAAATTCCCTAATGTAACAGCTAAGGAGATTCCGATTAATTCTCCCCAAAGATATAAAGGATAAAAGATAATCACTAATACAACTAGTTGGTAAAATGCTACTTTAGTTAATATATACGGATTTCCAGTGGCGTAGAAAACTGGACCAAAGGTAGCATTAAGAGATCTAAATAATCCAAAAATACTCAGCAATTGGGTTATATATATTATTGGAGCCCACTTATTTCCTAGAAGGAGAGAAGTGAATTCGGGAGCAAGTGTAAATATTATTCCTGCAAGAAGAAAAGAAAAAAATGCTGTCAGTTGAAGTATTTCAAAGTAATATTGCTTAAGTTTATTTATGTCATCTTGGACTTTAGAGTAAGCAGGAAATGTTACAGTGGAAATAACACGAGATAATTCTGTCGCCGGAGTGTTTGATATTTTGTAAGCAATCTGGTAAAAACCTAATGCAGTTAATCCCAATAGTTTACCTACAAGAATGTCATCTCCTTGGAGGAGCAAAAAAATTATTATACTGCCTCCCAGAACCCACTTCCCAAACCTAAAAAGCTCTAATGTTTTTTCTTTATTAAAGCAAATTTTCGGCCTATAGGGATGAACTATATAACTTACAATAAGCTTCACTCCATGACCTACAAGCAATCCCCATACTAATGCCCAGACATTTCTTAATAATATAGCCAGTGTTACCGAAACACAGAAATCTGCTAGAGTGCCTGAGGCTTGAAGAATGAATTGCTTATTAAATTCCAACTCTTTTTGAAAATAGATAACTCCAATATTACTAAAAGATTGTAACAATATAGCTAGACCTATTATCCGAATCACAAGTGTAACTGACGGAGCATTATAAAAGGCACTAATAAATGGAGAAATAAAGTAAAGAATGAGAAAAAGAATGATCCCTCTTATAATCAGAATTGTCCAGGCAGAATTGAGGAATGTCTCTACATTTTCTTTTTTCTGAATCAAAGCTTCCTGAAAGCCTGTTTGAGATAATGTTTCCAGGGTCATCATCGCGAGCAATCCAATTCCCAAAAGACCAAAATCATGTGGGGTTAGAAGGCGAGCCAAGATGATTAAACGGGCTAAATAGAAAAACTGGTGAATAAATCTTATCGTAAAAACCCAAAATCCGCTTTTTGCTATTTGCTGAGATAATTTGCGGTCAGAATTCATTTTTAATTATTTACTTTCTTAATTTTATAAAATTTTATCAGGATTGAGTAAGCTTAGCACGCTGAATAAGGAGAAGCAATATATTCTGAACAAAGCTATGGTGATTATTTTTAGTTAAATTAACTTCATTTAAGTCCGATAAGTCCGAGTGATTTTTTTAAAAGAATTTTAATGCAGGTAGTAGAATTTGCAAGTCATTTGAAGTTTGTTTTAGAGGTAGGAATCGATTTTAGTTGAAGTCCGATAATAAAGAGAATTAATTAACTTGTTGACAGAGAAAGGAGAAAACTGCTTGACATATTGAATACTTGGTTCTACTTTACATCTAGTCAAAATCTTTAAATATGAGGTGTATCAACCGAAGACGATAATAGCATTTATTCGATATCATTTTGAACTTCTACATTTACAATTACATCATACGGGTTTATTGGTCATAGAGGAGATTAGTCGGTCGTTATAAATTCAGATATAATGAATAGCTCAATAAAGGAAAAGAAAGGTTCTGATTTATATGGAGAAGCACTTAGAAAGCATTTTTGATAGAAAAGAGTCAATACAGGGTTTTTAGATGCAGGAGAAAATTTCATTTATCATCGCCACTAAGGATAGAGCGGAGGAGTTAAAGCGTCTTTTAGAATCTCTCCGGAAACAGACTTCACCAGTAGATCAGATAATTATTGTGGATAGCAGTCAATCAGGACGAAAGGAATGGCTGGAGAAGCCACAAAGAAGCTCCCTCCCAGTGGATTACTATTATTACGCAATTCCTTCGACTTCAAATCAAAGAAATTTTGGTCTGACCAAAGTTAAACCAGAGATGGACTGGGTAGGCTTCCTGGATGATGATGTTATCCTGGAAAAGACTGCAGTTGAGGAAATGAGAAAGGCCAGCCGGTTTTTATTAGCCCGCTATAATGTTGGAGGGATGGGGTTCAATTTGGTCAACCATCCCCAAATGGAATTTCAGCCACTAAAGAATATCCCTTTGGTGGAGAAATTAGGTCTTTATAGTCAAAGGAGGGGAGTGGTTTTGCCTTCTGGCTTCCAGACTATGATCGGAATTGTGGAAAATGATACAGAGGTAGAATGGCTGCCTTCGACAGCTGCTATCTGGCGAAGGGAGGTGATCGCTCGTCATCGTTTTGATGAATACTTTTCGGGCTATGGCTATTTAGAGGATTTGGATTTTAGTTATTCAATAGGGAAAAAATATAAATTATTAATAATTGCCCAGGCAAGATATTACCATCTCCCTGGCCAGTCAGGTCGAGGCAGCCCTTTTGTTTTCGGGGTCCGGGAAGTTATCAACCGCCTTTATTTCGTCAGAAAACATAAAGAATTATCTTTACTCAGTTGTTATTTAGCTCTTATTCTGCGGTGCCAGATGAGCCTGTTTCTTGCTCTGAAAACCGCTCAGAGAGAATTTATTGCCCGGGCTACTGGGAACATTTGGGGTATGTTAAAATCAGCAAAACTTTTTTTAGTGAAACGGTAAATGATGCGCGTTCTCATCTCAGCTTATGCTTTTAATCCTTCTTCCTCACGGAAATTACACCCGGGCGAGGATTTGTTCGGCTGGAAAATGGTAGAACAGATAAGCCGGCATCATCGGATTTGGGTGCTGACAGAATCTTATAATCAGGAATCTGTTCTGGAAGCTCTGGAACAGAGGGCAAGCAGAAATATTAACCATATTAATATAATTTTTATTCAACTTCCTTTTAATTTAAGGAAAATATTTTATAAAGTTGAATTTGCCCAGCGGATTTATTATTATCTCTGGCAATTTTTAGCCTGGTTGAAAGCCCGGGAGCTTCATCGGAAGTATCAATTTGACCTGGCTCATCATTTAACTTTTGGAAACTACTGGATTCCCAGTTTCATTGGAGCGTTTCTTCCAGTTAGATTTATCTGGGGCCCAGTAGGAGGTGGTCAACAAACGCCCAAACCTTTGTTGCGGGAATTTAGTTTCTGGGGAAGATTGGCGGAGAAGTTTCGGCGGGGAGCCCAGTGGCTCAGTCGACAACAATTTATCTGGCATCGGTGTTTGAGAAAGGCTTGTCTTATCCTGGTTTGTAATCAAGAGACTAAGGAAAAGATCCCCCGAAAATTTCAGTCAAAGGTACGCTTATTTCCCGTCAATGGAATTGATCGACGGGACATCAGAAGAGGGCGATTGGGGCGATGCCGACAAAAGGATTTTTTGGTGATGATGGCCGGGCGATTACACCGATTAAAGGGATTTTCCTTAGGACTCCGGGCCTTCTCTCATTTTATTCAATTTCATCCCGAGGCCAGATTGTTAATCGTGGGCACGGGTCCCGAAGAAAAGGGATTGATTCGGCTGGCTGAAGAACTGGGAGTTAGAGACAGAGTGGTGTTTTTTCCCTGGCTTCCTCGGGAAAAGTTGCTGGCAGAGATGAAAAAAATTGATGTTTTTTTATTTCCCAGTTTTCGCGACGGAGGAGGAGCTGTGGTGATTGAAGCCATGGCCTGTGGAAAACCCGTTGTCTGTCTCGACGCTGGCGGGCCGGGAGTACACGTTAAGGAAGAATGGGGAATAAAGATACCTCCTGCATCTCCAAAGATCATTATTCAGCAAATAGTGGCTGCTCTGGAGAGATTGTATAGGGATCCTCAGCTCTGTCTGGAGATGGGAGAGGCAGCTAGGAAAAGAGTAAATGAGGTCTATACCTGGGAAAAGCTGGGCCTGAAAATGGCCGAGTTCTATCAGGAATGTGTTAGGCTTAAAAATGAATTAAGCAGACCGAGAAGAAAGGTGAGTCCCTGATGAGTCTATATCTATTTCTTTGGATATTGATCTGGGGCGGGATGTATTCTGGACTTTATAATGTTAGCTCAGCTATGTTTTCCTCCCCCTTAACTTTGTTTCAGGGAATTAGGGCTTTTTTTCCTCTTATTTCATTATATTTAAGTATCTTATGGTTTGTTCTCAAGAGAGAAAAACTTCCTTCTTTTTCCTCTCCCCTGGGTCTTTTCCTGGCTTATGGGTTAACTGGAGTTCTTGCTTCTCTGGCCTCACCCAATAAAGAGATATCCTTATATTGGGGAGGAATGTATTTAGCCCCGATTTTTGGATTGGCCTTGGTGGCCAATCATGAAGAGGCCTTGAGGATATTGAAGAGGATAATCTGGATTAATTATGTGGTGGCTATTGGATTGACTGTAATGTTCTTCCCTGAAATGTGGCGAATTGGTTTTATGGGCCAGATGAGGCAGATGTTTTATTCGCTGCCCTTTGGTTTGGGAGTGATCAGGGCAAATGGCGTAGGACGGCTGGCTTTGATTACCCTGACAGTCTCTTCAGTTCGTTTTTTATATAAAAGGGGAGCCAAGCATTATTTCTGGCTTGGTTTAATAATTCCGGGTTTATACCTCCTGGCCCAGAGTCAATCCCGTACAGCTTTGCTGGGTTTAGCTGTCAGTTCACTTTTGTTTGCTTTAATCTGGCAACTGCGGTGGCAATTTTTCCTGATTGGACCGGGAGTGGCCTATCTTCTTTATGTTGTCGGATATAAATGGCGAGCCCAGGAAAAATTGGCCATGTTATTTACTCTTACTGGACGTGAATTTACCTGGAAGCAGGCCCTGGAATATATCAAACAATCTCCCTTATTGGGCTGGGGATTTCACACAGATCGACTCTTATTGAATTCTCAACATATCCACAATTCGTATATACATGCCATGATCCACGGCGGCCTGGTGGCCACTTTATTTTTTGTGGCCGCTATCATTAAGACCTGGACGATAATATTTCGGGAAAAATTGATTTGGCGGTTGAATGATTTTACTTTTCAAGATCAACCTTATTTAATCGAATCTATTTGCCTCCTGGGCTTTTTAACTTCCCGCAGTTTATTCGAATCAACTGCTGCTTTCTACGGAGTGGATTTATTATTTTTTCTTCCGGCCGCCTTATTTATCGAGCTGGTTTCCCAGCAAAATCGTGCCCTAGGAGAAGATGCCGGATGAAAATCTGGATTTATACTATGTATTATCTGCCGGAATTTGGGAGCGCTCCTATTTTAATGGATGAGCTGGCTTCCTACTTGGCTGATCGGGGATATCCGACTGAAATTGTGACGACCATCCCTCGTCCTCCCCACCATCGGAAGTACCGTTTTAAAATCTGGCAGAAGGAGACAAGAGGAAAATTAACCATTAGACGGTACCGAACTAATTATACCCGCCATTACCTGGGCCGTCTTCTGGCCTGGACAATTTATACTCTCTGGTCTGGCTGGACATTGCAGCAAGTAAAGGCAGGAGATGTGCTTTTACTTCGCCTGCCGCCTCTTTTATTAGGGTTGATTTCCAGGAGGGCTAGAAAGAAAAAGGCTAAGGTTGTGCTTTCAGTACAGGACATTCATCCCGATCTTTCCGTAGAATCTGGCTTGCTTCGGAATAAGAAGCTCATTCGAGCAGCCCAGAAAATGGAAGAGTGGATTTATGATCAGGCGGATAGGATTGTGGTCATCAGTCAGGGTTTTTTTGACAACCTTAAACGGAAAGGAGTTCCTCCGGAGAAAATGACTATTATTCCTAATTGGGTTAATACCGAATTTATGAAGCCTTTCCCCAAAAAAAACCGGGTAGCTGAGAAATTAGACCTGATGAAGAAATTTGTCATTATGTATTCCGGGACAATTACCCTGAGTAGTTATCTCACTTTGGAGAGAATTCTGGAAGTAGCAGTTAATTTTCAGGAAGACCCTGATTTATTATTCTTAATAGTTGGAGAAGGATTGAAAAAGCCGGATCTGGTGAAAAAAGCAGAAGATCTTAAACTTAAGAATGTTCTTTTCTTACCTTTTCAGCCTTATGAGACATTACCGCAACTTCTTTCCTCAAGCAATGTGTTATTGGTCCCCTTGGACCAAGAAAAAAGCGAACTTTCAGTTCCTTCGAAATTATATAATTATATGGCTGTTGGTCGGCCTATTTTGGGTTTAACCGAGACTCATTCCGAAGTAGCTCAGATTCTGCGCCGCTCAGAAGGAGGAATGACTGTTTTACCTGAAGAACAGGCTGAACTCAGAAGGATTATCATGGCTTTACGATCAAGCCCGGCTTTATGTCGGGAAATGGGGAATAAAGCCCGGCTTTTTGTGGAAAAATATTATTCCCATCGGGTAGTTCTGCCACAATATGAGGAAATCCTCCTTCAAAATTGAAGTGTCACCTGTATTTTTTGGAGAATTATCAGTTAATCTTGAGAAATTTTAAGGAAATTTAGATAAATGAGCGCCAAAAAAGACGACATTAATAAGAAGATAGAGTCAATAATTTCATCCATTATCATTTCGCCTTGGAGTCGTGTGGTTAGATTCTGGCTGCCACCGTTACTTTGGATGGCTTTTATTTTCCCTATTGGCAATCGATTGGGCAGTAGTCCTCTATTTTATCGACTGGTGGAATCGGTTATCGCTTGGATTGATCCTGAAGCCTCCCTCCGGACTGTGGAAATAGTTTATATTTTCTTTCGTAAATCATTTCATTTTATTGAGTATGGTTTTCTGGCTGTTTTATTTTTTCGAGCTTTTCGTCAGGATAGAAAGGACCAATGGCTCAAGAAGTGGTTGATCTGGAGTGGGAGTGGTGCTGGTTTGTATGCCTGCCTGGATGAGTTTCTGCAATCCCTGGTTCCGACTCGTAATGGTTCCTTGATTGATGTTCTTATTGATTGGCTGGGTATCGTTTTCTTCCTGGGAATCTTTTTCTTCCGTTACTCCCAAAAGTTTTCAGCTAATTCTCAAGTGAAAAAAGAAATTGGCGATGAATGAAAGACAACTCCCCGGGGGTAAACTGGTTTATTAAATGATTTCGTGATAATTTAGAAGAGAAAATGAAAGAAAACTCCATCTGGCGCCTGAATTTTTTAAAAAGGTCTTTTGATGTATTTTTATCTCTCCTGGGAATTATTCTTTCTTTACCTTTATGGGTGATTATTGCTCTTTTTATTTTGTTTGATGACGGCTGGCCCATTTTTTATTTGCAGGAAAGAGTGGGAAAAAATGGTCAGCACTTTAAAGTTATTAAGTTTCGGACGATGATCAGAGATGCCGAACGACCTGAAGAGCCGGTTCAAGCGACAGAGAATGATCCCCGGGTTACCCGGGTAGGCCGCTTTCTTCGCCAGACAGCTCTGGATGAGTTGCCTCAGCTGTTGAATATTTTTATGGGCAAAATGAGTTTTGTTGGTCCCCGAGCTTTACGACCTCAGGAAAAAGAAGTGATGGGAGACAAGGTTGTCTCTTTAAGCCAGATTTCGGGATATCATCAGAGACATCAGGTTTTGCCCGGATTAACGGGTTTAGCCCAGGTTTATCTTCCCGCCGACGCACCCAGAAGGAAAAAATTTCGGTATGACTTATTGTATGTCCAAAAGCGGAGTTTCTGGCTGGATATCAAACTGATTATTTTATCCTTTTGGATTACTTTTCGAGCCCGCTGGGAGTCGAGGGAAAAGAAAATTTAATATTGGTGGTGGCTCCATTTTTTTTATTTCTCTTTTTCAATCGAGGAGAGAAAGTCCCTGGTAAAAGAATTTAAGATTGACAATTTTGATGGTTTTATTAAATAATACACCAAAATTTTGATAGAAAGGTGGTTAAACTCGTGAATGATGTAGTCATCGTTGGTGGCGGACCAGTAGGATTGTATCTAGCGGGCTCCCTGGCTGAATCTGGAGTGAAAGTTGTTGTTTTAGAAAGAAAAAAAGAAATTGGAAAAGAGGTTATTTGTACAGGAATTATTGGTCGTGAGGCTTTTGAAAAATTTCAATTGCCTAGTCAGGCGATTGACAGTTCAATCCAAAAGGTTGAATTGGTTTCACCCGGGGGAGACAGGATCTTTTATACTCATCCCCATCCCTTTGCCTATGTTGTTGATAGAGTAGCTTTTGATCAATTGCTGGCTGCCAGAGCTCAAGCACGCGGAGTTGAGATAATTTCCGGAATTGAGGTTGTTGACATCCGCCGATCTGCCCACATTATTGAAGTTACGGGAAGGGAGAATGATCACCTGAACCGTTTTTATAAAGCTAAAATTTGTGTTCTAGCAACAGGGAACTCTTTTCGCTTCCATCATCAGTTGGGGTTAGGATTGCCTCAAGAGTTTGTCTTTGGAGGCCAGGTGGAACTTCATGATGATGAAAAGCACCTCCATCGATTATGGTTCGGTAAGGCGCATGCTCCCGGAGGTTTTGCCTGGCAGATCCCCTTGAAGAGGAAGAAATTAAAAGTTGGCCTCCTCTCTTCAACAGATACGAGGCCATATTTAGTAAGAATATTAAAGAAATATTATCCTTTGGGCAAACAGCTCCCCCTTGTTCATGAGATATCTCAAAAAGCAATTACTCAGGGGATTGTTTCCCCTTCTTTTAGTGATCGAGTTCTGGCTGTGGGTGAGGCTGCGGGTCAGGTTAAAACTACCACCGGTGGGGGAATTTTTTATGGACTACTAGGGGCAAGAATAGCTGAAAAGATCATCAAGCAGGCATTAATTACAAACTCTTTCCAGGAATCGCATTTTTCCATATATGAATATGAATGGCGGAGGAGATTAGAAAAGGAAATTAGATTAGGTCTTACTATGAGGAAGTTTTATTCTCTTTTAGATGATGAAGACGTCAGCCGCTTATTTGAGATAGCTCGTGATAATGGTGTTTTTCCTTTAGTCCAACAGAAGGGTAATTTTGATTGGCATAGTCAGCTTATTTTGAATTTAATCCGACATCTTTCTCATCATCCTCGCCATCTGCCGCCTATTTTTCAAATTAGTTGGGAAGTTTGGAAAAAAGCTAAGAAGGAGTTCCAGAAAAAACCGGATGTAACTGAAATACCTTTCACTAAAGTTGACTAATTTTTGGGAGAAGGAGTAAGCAATCAACGGATGATTTAATTCCTTGAAAAAAAGTTATTGCAGATTATCTTGGGGAAGAAAAAACAGGGAATGTGAGAAGCAGGAAAAGAGAAGGAGATAAATTTAAGGACAATTTTTGCGCTATCCAGGAAGACCTGGATTTGACGAATGTTAAGAAAAGAATATATAATCTGATAAAAGAAAATCGTTTGGAAAAGGAAGTGGAATTAAAATCCTAGCGCCTTTATCCAGAGTTAAGGTAGTTAAATGAGAAAAGAAAAAAAAGAAATTGATCTTCTGGAAATCTGGCGGATCGCCCTTAAGAGAAAATGGTTAATTACGAGCATCATAATTGTCTTTATTATTGGAGCAGGAATATATTCTTTTACCCGGACTCCAATCTACCAGGCGTCGGCCACTATTTTGATTGAGGAACCGGGCTCCAGTATGCTCAATATAGAGGAAATGTTTAATTACACGCCCTACTATCGCTATGATTTTTTGGGCGTCTATTTTAATACCCAGTTAAGATTATTAACCAGCCGCTCTTTAGCCGAACGGGTGGCTCGACGAATGAATTTAGCCGATCGATTGGAATTACAGGCAGATGCAGACTCATCTAGAATAAGTTTTTTAAGTCGGATAAAGAATGTTTTTTCCTTAAGTCACTGGCTCTCCAGGGGGAAAAGACCAGAACAAACAAATCCCCCGGAATTTGTGCCCCCAATTGATATTAATACCAATTTTGCCTTTATCGTCCTGGCAGGTTTGAAAATTCAGCCTGTTGAAGAGACACGTTTGGTAGAAGTTAGTTATCGTTCCCCTTTTCCAGTTTTAGCTGCTGATATTGTTAATACTTTAATTGAAGAATTTATTAATTACTCAGTGGAAATGCGCTATGAGGCTACCTGACAGGCCTCTGAATTTTTGAATAAGCAGATTGCTCGATTAAGAGATGAGCTGGCTGCTAAGGAGAAAGAACTCCAGAAATATGGAGAGGAGAAAAAACTTCTCTTTTTAAATGAAAAAGAAAGTTCAGTGGTCAGTAAGTTTGCTGAATTGAACTCTGCTTTTACTGAAGCCCAGATTGAAAGAATTAAAAAAGAAGCTGCTTACCGGGAGTTGGCCAGTCTTAAGGTAGACTCGTTACCTCCTTATATTAGTAACCCGGTTATTCAGAATTTAAAAGCTGAATATACCCGCCTCAAAAACGAGTATGATGAGAAAATAAAAATTTTCAAGCCTGAATATCCGGACATGGTTAGATTAAGGGCCCGCCTAGACTCGGTTCGCCAGGAATTGGAGAAAGAAATTAACCAAGCAGTGGATGCAGCTCGTTCAGAATACCGAGCGGCCCTGGCCAGGGAGAATTCCTTAAAAAAGCTGCTGGAAAGGCAAAGAGAAGACGTAGTTAAAATGAATAATAACGCCATCCTTTATAATAGTCTAAAAATTGAAGTAGAAAACAAGAGAAATCTGCTGAATTCACTTATTGCCAAACAAAATGAAGCCCTTGTCTCGGCCAGGTTGAAAGGACTAAGGACAAGTAATATCAAAATTGTTGATCGGGCCTTAATCCCTCAATCTCCCATCTACCCTAATCCTGTGCGGAATGTTATGTTGGCTTTTCTCTTGAGTCTTTTTGTTGGAGTTGGCCTGGCCTTTTTCCTTGAATTTCTGGATAATACAGTCAAGAGTCCAGAGGATGTCGAGCAACTTGTTGACCTACCTTCCTTGGGATTGATACCTCATGTTTCGGCCACTAATGGAATCAAAAAAAGTGCTTATGCCCATCAATATTCATATGGAGAACGAGAGGGAGAAGAGCTGGAGGAGGATGGGACTCTCAGGAATATAGAATTAATCAATTATTATTATCCTAATATTGCTGTTGCTGAAGATTATCGAACGATTAGAACTTCTATCCTTTTTTCTACTTTGGAAGAAGCCCCCCAAGCCGTTGCTTTTACCTCGGCCTTGCCGCAAGAGGGGAAATCGACCACGGCCGTCAATACAGCTGTTGCTTTTGCTCAAATGGACAGGCGAGTAATTCTCTTAGACGCTGATTTACGAAAGCCCAGGCTCCATAAAGTTTTTGAAAATTCAAATCGAATCGGGCTGAGTAGCTATCTGGCAGGGAAATCATCCTTGGAAAATATTATTCAGCCAACAAAAATTCCGGGAATGGATCTAATCCCTTGTGGTCTCCATCCACCTAACCCTGCTGAACTATTAGAATCACGCCGATTCCAGCAATTGATCGGATTATTAAAAGAAGATTATGACTTTGTTTTTGTCGATTCTCCACCAGTGCTGGCTGTGGTGGATGCCAGTGTTGTCAGTGCCCGGGTAGATGGGGTTGTTCTGGTCATCCGGGCTAATAAAACAACCAAAAAAGCCCTGTGGCAGTCAGTGGAGACGCTCAAGAAAGCTAAAGCCCATATTTTGGGTGTTGTCTTTAATGAGGTCCGTATAAGTCGGGATGGTTATTATTCTCCCGATTACCATGGGTATTTAAAAGGTTATTATTCGTCAACCAAATGAATCGGGACGAGCTGAGTAATCATGATTGATCTTCATACCCATATTCTTCCGGGAGTGGATGATGGTGCTCAGAATCTGTCTGAAGCTTTGGAAATGTTGCAAATTGCTCAAAGAGATGGGATTACTCATCTGGTAGCTACTCCCCATATTTATCGCGGTAAATATCAAGCACTTAATGAAGAAAGAATTGCCGAAGAATTATCCAGGTTGAAATCGGCCGCTCACCAGGCAGGTATTAAAATCAATCTTTTCAGTGGGGCTGAGGTTCATATTACACACAATCTGATTGAAGAGGTTCGTCGGCATCGTCCTTTTCTGGTCATTAATCAGAGTGATTACCTGTTTATTGAGTTTCCGACCGATCATGTTTTTCCTGGGGTCAAAGAATTGTTCTTTGAGCTACTGTCTCTGGGATTAACTCCGGTTATTGCCCATCCTGAAAGAAACGCCGTCTTCCTCCGTCAACCCCAACTTCTCTATGAATTAGTTCAAATGGGAGCCCTCTGTCAGGTTAACAGTGGGAGTTTTTTAGGCTATTACGGGGAACATGTCCGTCAGGGGGTTTTTAATTTGCTAAGATTTAATTTAGTTCATTTTATGGCCAGTGACTGTCATAATCCATCAACAATCCCCCCTCTTCTTTCGGCGGCGGTCAACTTAGCTCAGGAAGTTATAGGTTCTTCCGCTGCCCGGGCTCTTGTTGTGGATAATCCTCAAGCTGTCCTGGAAAATAAAGTTATTCCTTATGTTCCCTCGCCTATCAATCCTCAGGAGAGGAGGAAGTCATTTAAGGTGCGATTTCCATTTTTCGATATCTTTTCAAGAAAGAGTTAATTTTAATTTTCTAAGCTTACCACAGTGAAACATAATATAATTAGCTTAAAAATATTTTCCAGGATGAAGCGGACAAATCCGTTTGAATTAGGGATATTTTTCTTAATTTTTTTCCCGGCTTTAATTCTGGGTGGGGTTGATGATTGGCTTATTTTGATTATTGAATTAAGCGTAATTTTAATGTGGTCAATTTATCTTTTATCCACTGAGAAACCTCATCCCTCTCCCCGAGTAGAGAGAATTATTGCTGTCCTCAATAAAATAATCGTGGGATTGGTTGTTTTCTTGGTCTGGCAAATTACACCTTTACCCACAGCCATAATAAAAATTATTAGTCCCCATTCTTATTCTTTTCGGGCCATGTTTTCCTTAGAGGCCGCTAAGACAGGGTGGATGACCATTTCCCTGGCTCCCTATCGGACCATAAAGGAGTCCTTGGAGATTCTCACTTATGCTTTTTTGGTTCTGCTTATTTTGAAAACTATCGTTTCCTATCGTCCGATTAAGAGATTCTTTTTTGCTCTGGCCTGTTTGGGAGCTTTTGAGGCTTTATATGGGATGATTGAATTGGTCAATCCTCATCCTCGATTACTATTTTTTACTAAAGATATAAATCTTGAAGTAGCCACAGGGACCTATGTTAATCAGAATCATTTTTCAGGATTATTAGAAATGACTCTGCCCTTAACAATTGGCTTATTTCTAGCTCAATTGGAAGGAATGTTTACTCCGGGTCTTACCTGGAAAGAAAGACTTTTGCATTTATCAGAAAAGCGAATGGCGATTAATATAATTCTCGGGATTTTCATAATTCTTCAGGTTTTAGGTGTCTGGTTCTCTCGATCTCGCTCTGGAGTAATTGTCATTTTTCTTGAATTTATTTTCTTTTTTGGAATGATGGCTCTTTTTTCCCGTACCGAGACACTTCGGTCTCACCAAACCCTTCGGGTGTTACAGATTATTTTTATTATTGCTCTCATCATCATCGTTTATACAGGAGCTTCTTCCACCATTGACCGCTTTACAACCGAAAAACTTAATCAGGAAGGCCGTTTTCAATACTGGACAACTCTAACCCGGATGGTCCAGGATTTTCCTTTATGGGGATCCGGGTTAGGGACTTTTGCTGTTGTTTATCCTGCTTATGAATCAGGCAAGACTTATGGATTATTACTCCATGCTCATAATGATTATCTTGAGTTCCTTTTGGAAATAGGGATTGGCGGAATGTTGCTGCTCTTTGGGGGAATAATTTATATTCTGATTAATACTTATTTAGGCTGGACTAAAAGGAGAAATTATAAAGTAAAGACGATGGTTCTGGGGGGGATGACCAGTATTTTAGGATTGGCTATCCATAGTCTAACAGATTTTAATCTTCATATTCCGGCTAACACCGTGATTTTTTCGATGATTATATCTTTTACCTTGATTCTGGTCTACTGGAGGCCCAGGGAGAAGAGAAGATTTGTTCCAGGGGAAAAAGATGGCCGGACATAGATTCAATAGGAAAGCCGTTATTATTTTTCTCTTGGCGGGAGCAGCTTTATTAGAAATACTTATTTATATCAATGTAAGGTGCTTATCTTTAGCCCGAGAAAGAGTAGCTAATGATCAGAAGAGGTTGAGCATTCTGAAGACGGCTCAAAAATCATTTCCTTTAAATGAGGGTGTTTTTCTTGAACTCGGGCGATGGTGGATGGATCACGCGCAGGTTCCCCGCTTGTCTGCTGGTGAGAAAACAGCCAGAATGCGGCGGGCCATGGATTATTTCATCCAGGCCTTAAAATTAAACCCTGGTTCCTATCAAGCTCACTTTTATCTGGCTCAGGTTGGACAATTCCTTCGTTTCTGGGAAGATATCCCTTTTGATCCGGTCGATGAGCTAAAAAAGGCTGCGGCGTTAACCACCTTTGATGAAGAAGCCTATTACCAGGCTGGACGAAGTTTGTTTGGACTCTGGGGAGAACTTTCGACTGAGGATAGAGAATTGACCTTAAAATTGCTAGCCAATGTTATTACTCCGGCCACTCCAGAGAGATTGACTGAAATTCTTCCACTGTGGGAATACAATGGGGCTGTTGATGAAGTAATCGAACGGTTATTGCCTCAAGATGCCCGGATGTATCGGTTATTGGCTGATTATTTGGCCCGCCGGGGGATTAAACATAAATTACGCTTGGTGAAATTGGCTCAAGCGGAAAAGATGGAATTTGACCGGGCTAGACGTTTTTATTCTCGCGGGATTGAACGGACCAAAATAGGCCAGTTCAGACGGGGAGAACAATATTTTCAAGAAGCCCAGGGCCTGCTACGGGGTATAAAGTTCTATCAATCTTTAATCGGCGAGCAATTAATTGAGGAAGAAGAATACTTAACTTTAAGAAAAGAGTTGAGTAAGAATCTAGCTCTCCTTAAGTTAAGTAAAGGAGAAGAATTGGCCTCGGTGCGATTTTACCTAGAGGAGTATTTGATCCTGGAAGATAATCTTTCCTCACTGAAAAAGTTTATTGATCTCATTCATCAACGAATTAAGAATCAAGGAATTGATGAGACAAAAACAGAAGATGAGTTTCTGGTATTTTTTTTAGAAACTCTGGTTGATTACAAAAAAGGAGCTTATCGAGAAATAATTGATAAAATAACAACCAGAGCCGGAAGTATCTTGGATAATTTGGTAAGATTCCCAACAGAAGTAGCTGAGATGTGGCGGATTATGGCTGAATCATATCTCAAGCTGGATTATCTCTATGATTCACTGGAGTATTTTGAGAGAGCCAGAGAGATCAAACCTGAAGATTTGGGCATTTTGTTAGGTTTAAAGAAGGCATATGAGAGATTGAATCGGGAAGATAAATGGACAGAAATAAATTTACTTATTACTCAAATAATTCAAAAGAAAAATGAGGCTTTTAAACCAGTAATTCTTTCCCCAGGTAAACCCAGAAGATTCAGCGTATTAGCAGACAACCCAACTACTCGCTTAAAGTTCGTTTTTGAATTTCAAAATTCTATCAGACCTCTTCTGGCGATTAGTGTAAATGGGAGAGTCATTAAAGAACTATTTTTAACCAACCAGGAGTTGGAAGTGGCGCCTGGTTTTCAAATGGGAGAAAATCTGGTTGAAATTATTTCTTTCAATACAGAAATTAAATGTTCAAGGATAATTGTTCAGGTAAAAAATTAACTTGACATACAAGAGGAAGAGGAGTAAGGTATCTCTTACAAAGGAGGATTCCATGATTACCGGCGCCAAATCGAAGAAAATAAGTGTCTTTCTCGCTGTTTCGCTGATATTTTTCCTTACACCAGGCCTGACATGGGCTGAACTTAACCAATCTCAGGGGACGGGGGCTCTTCAGGGAAAAATCTTAGCGTTAGATGGCAGCACTCCATTTCCAGGAGCACTGGTTAAGCTAAAACATTTAAGTACTGGAAAAATATTTGAGAGTAATCTGACTAATAATCAAGGATATTTTAAAGTTGAAGGTCTGACCAAAGGGCTTTATCTGGTAGGAGTATCAACTCCGCAGGGAGATTTTAATGCCAATGCTCTGGTTGGTGTTGAACCGAACAAGACAGAAGAGATTGTCGTAGTTCTTAAGCCTTATGATCAGCAAACAGCCCAAGCAGCCAGGGAAGTATATCGTGAGCAAAAAAAGGCTGGTGAATCATTAGTTGGTCGGGTGGTTGCCTATTATCCGCCTCAGACGGCAGCAGATGTATTTATCATCAAGGGATATCTTCAGTTAAGAGATCGGGTCCACGTCAAGGGTGCGGAGACGGATTTTTATCAGAATGTAGAATCTTTGGCTCTTGAAGGCAAGGCGATTAAAAGAGCCTATGCCAGTCAAACAGTTTTAATGAAGCTAAAGTACCCCGCCCAGGTTGGAGATCTGGTTTATCTCGTTTGCAAGGAAGGTATCTTACCTATTTTTCTTACCCCACTGGGGATTGCTGCTATTGTCGCGGGTAGTGCCGCTGTTATTTATGGTACGGTTACTTTAACTGATGAGCCAGTTGTCAGTTCAAAATTTAAAAAGTAAGACGGCTCTTTTCTTGTTACAAAAATAGTTATTAACAAATAATAATTATTAATAATAAATTCCGAGTTCTAGTTAAGTATGGCAGGTCCACCCATATCTCAATTTTTAATTTATTGTGCTTCTCCTCATCTCCCTGAAGCCTCCCAAAAAGAGTTATTGTCCCTTCTCCATCAACTTCAGGATTATCAGGCCTTACTGGATAGGATGGAGGAAGAAGGGATTGTTGGACTGGCCTATTATCATCTCCATAAGTTTTCATCTGAAGTTTCCCCAGTTCTGCTCCAAAAACTAAAGAGAAAGACTTTCATTCAGGTTGCTCGTCAAGAGAAAATAATGAATCAGATGAGTAACCTGGCCAAGGAATTAGCCAGGGAGAATTTACGGTGGGTTATCATTAAGGGACTATCTTTGGCATTAACAATTTACCCGGAGCCTTACTGGCGTCCCTTTTTTGATGTTGATATTATAGTTCATCCCGAGGATGGTCAGAGACTGGATCGGTTGTTAATAAGTCATAACTTGTTCTGTGAGCCTGATCTTTCTCCAGGACCAATACTGCCAAGAGAATTAACCAAGAGAGAATTCTGGCTTTATCGACCTTTATATCGCCAGGAAGAGTTGATCTTGGAGGTTCATCTGGGGTTTCCTCTTCTCCACTCTTCCCGCCAAGGTGAAGAAGACTTCTGGAACTCAAGAGAAGGATTTTTTATTCGTGATCAGCGTTTACCGCGACTCTCACCCGAGTATGAACTGGCTCTTCTTTCTCTTCATCTTCAGCAACATTCTTATTCCCGCCTTATTTGGATGACAGATATTGTCCAGTTTATCCAAAGCAATCGCCTTAATTGGACCAAACTGGAGGAAATTGCCGTCCGGGAGAATATAAAGGCTTCTTTAGGTTATACTTTTTTGGTCATTAATCAATTATGGCCGGAGAGCGTCCCGGCTGAGATTGTACAGCGCTTTTCCCTGAATAGAAGGGAATGCTTCTGGTTTCGGTTCTTTTTCCCTTTGGAGCCAATTATCACTAGGGAGCGTATTCAAGAAAGCCCGGCCCATACTCCGACGTTCCTGAAACTCATCGGTCAGCTTAAATTAAAGACTTGGATAAAAGCTCTTAAAGACTTCTTTTTCCCCCCTCCTCTCTGGGTAACCCACTATTATGGTTTGAAGCCCTGGAGTCTTAAATTCTTTCGGCATTATCTCTGGCGATTATCTCGCCCTTTTAGTTTAATTATAAAAAGATTATTTTGAATAGAAATTAAGCAGGATAATTGATGAGTAAGGATAAAGTAATCTGGACGGAAAATTTACAGAAGTCTTATCCTCTGATCAAAACATACCGGGATTTAATTCGCCATCCTTTCCAGCGAAAATTTGTCCATGCTCTTAGGGGGATAAACATTGCTGTCAGTCCCCAGACCTGTTTTTGTCTGGTAGGTCCCAATGGAGCAGGAAAGACGACTTTAATAAAAATATTAACTACCTTGGTTCTTCCCGATGCCGGGTCGGCTTTTATCCTGAGCCATGATGTTGTCCGGGAAGACGCCCGGGTTAAACACCTTGTTGGCTTGGCCATCGCCGAAGAGAGAAGTTTTTATTGGCGATTGACCGGCCGACAAAACCTGGAATTTTTTGCCTCGCTTTATGGCTTTTCACGACGTGAAGCCAAGAAAAGAATTGACGAGATTCTGGAACTGGTTGGTTTGACCCGCGAGGCAGATAAACGTTTTAATACTTATTCATCCGGGATGAGACAGCTATTAGGGCTGGCTCGAGCTCTTCTGCCGGATGTTGAGATTGTTTTTGTAGATGAACCAACGCGAAGCCTAGACCCGCAGATGGCGGAAAGGATTAGAAGATTTCTGCGCCATGAGTTGGTGGATCGCCAGGGAAAGACTGTTTTTTGGGCCAGCCATAATTTATCCGAAGTAGAAGCTTATGGCCAGGAAGTGGCTATTATTTCTCAGGGGAAAATCAAAATCCAAGGCCGAATTAGCGAATTAGCCGGCGAAGGTAAGCAGTCGCTATTTGAAGTTTATAAACAATATGTTGGCTCTGAGGAAAATGAATTATCAACCCTGTCCGGAAGGTATTGATGTCTCAAGTAAGAGTTCTCTGGCTTTTTTTTAAGAGAGATTTGTGGGAGGCATTAAGTTATAAATTAAATTTTTTATTTTCTCTCTTTGGTATCTTATTCTCTTCGGCAACTTTTTACTTTATTTCTCAGCTTATTTCCGGTCAGAGTCAGGCCCTGAATAAATATGGGGGGAATTATTTCTCCTTTGTGATCATCGGCTTGGCTTTTTCTGGTGTCTTGAATATTTTTCAAGAAGGATTGCCCGGCATTATTCGTAATGCTCAACTTCTGGGAACTTTAGAAGCTCTGCTGATCACTCCCACTCCAATATCAATGATCCTTATTGGCTCCTCACTGTACCCTTTAATTTATTCTATCCTGCAGAGCATAGTTCAGATTGGCTTGGCCCTTGTTCTTTTCGGCCTGGAGCTGGGCCAAGTCAATTGGGTAGGGGCCGGGCTGCTTTTTGGCTTGACCATCCTTACCTACATGAGTATTGGTGTTCTCTCAGCCAGTTTTATTTTGGTTTATAAACTGGGCAATCCTTTTAGCTGGGCTTTCGGTAGTCTTTCAGCACTTTTTGGTGGGGTGTTTTTTCCAGTGGCTGTTCTTCCGGATTGGTTGAGATGGATATCCAGTTGGCTACCAATCACATATTCCTTGGAAGGATTGCGAAAGTCTTTACTTTTATCCCTTCCGTTGGGGGCGTTATGGCCGGAAATAAGAGCTCTCTTAATTTTTTCTCTTTTTCTTGTTCCCCTGAGTTTGCTTGTTTTTCGAATCGCTTTGAAAAAAGCCAAAAAGGATGGAACACTGACTCATTATTAATCATCCAACGATTGAACGGTCGAATTATCATTAATTTTTCCCGGGAGTTATGTTATTTTTATATGGATACGTGAAAAAAATCAGGTTAAAAGAGGCCCATGATCCGGATTATTGGTGGTGAGTTCAAGGGACGTAAAATAAAGAAAGTTCCCAGTTCTCGGGTGCGACCGATGCCTCATCGTTTAAAAGAAACTCTTTTTAATATTCTTCATCCTCTTCTTCAGGATAAAGTCATCCTGGATGGATTTGCTGGCACCGGTTCCCTTGGTCTGGAGGCTCTGAGTCGGGGAGCGGCTGAAGTTGTCTTTGTCGATGAATATCCTCTGGCGACAAAAATTATCAAAGAGAATATTATTAAATGTAAAGTAGAAGACCGCACCAGAGTGTTAACTAAGGAGTTTAATCGGGCGGTGATTCAACTTGCTCGAGAGAAAAAGAGGTTTGACCTCGTCTTTTTAGATCCTCCATATGCTCTGCTTGAGGAACGAAATCCCTTAAAAGTTCTGAAAAAAAGGAAGGTTGTTAATCCCGGGGGAATAATCCTTCTTCGACAGCACCGGCGAGTAGATTTTAACCCCAAGTATTATTCGGCGGAAAGAGAAATCGTAAGTGGTGATGACAAATTGCTTTTTTATCGCGAAGAGGAAACTGAGGAATGATAATCTTTCCAAAGAAGAGGGCATTTTTACACCAAAGGTTGAAGGAACTCTTGTCAGGAAAGGTTAAATATGGTAATAAGAAAAAGCTTTAATAGTGGACCTCAAGATTATTTAAAGAGGGGGCTGTCATGTATGAAGAAAAGAAAAAATTATTTATTCTAGGGAAAAGATCATTCATTTTAGGCGTAATTATAGTGATTACTCTGACTGGAATTCTTTTTGGTTTTAACCAAGAAAAGGTTTCTCTTGAATATAAGATAGGACCCAAAGATTTATTGGAAATAAGCGTTTTTGGATTGGATGAATTGAATACCACAGTTCGGGTCTCGGAGGAAGGCAAGATTACACTTCCTCTTCTGGGAGAAGTGCAAGTCCAGGGATTGACTAAGACTCAGGTGGAAAGGAAGCTGGCTAAGTTACTGGAAGAAAGGTATCTCCAAAATCCTCAAGTAACAGTATTTATTAAAGAATATCAAAGTAAAAGGGTTTCGGTATTGGGGGCAGTGAGGAATCCTGGACCTTATGAACTTCTGGGCCGACAAACTATTCTCCAGATCATTTCAGAAGCCGGGGGAATGACCGAAGATGCCGGTGAAACGATTATTATTATCCGCCAGTTAGCAGATGGTTCCAGCACCACCTTACGAATTCCGGTAGAGGACTTGGTGGTCAAAGGAGATGCCAGCTTGAATATAGTTTTAAGGCCAGGAGATATAGTCAATATCCCTATCGATAAGATTGTGCATGTCTATGTTTTTGGTCAGGTCAGGAATCCCGGGGCACTAGCAGTGAAAAGATCGCATATTCCTACTCTTCTTCAGGCCATAGCGCAAGCTGGGGGGTTTGCCGAGCGGGCGAATAAAGGAGGAGTTCTAATTAAAAGAAAAGGTAAGGATGGAAAAGAGATTCAAATAAAGGTTAATGTTAAGGATATAATCAAGGGCAAGAAAAAGGATATTCAACTTCAAGAAAATGATGTTGTCTTTGTACCTGAAACTATCTTTTGATGAAGCATTATTTTGATATCCCTAAAACTCCAAAACACAAAAAATAATCTATCAATTCAGGCTGCTTAGTTATTCTTTGAGATGCAAAATGATTAATAGCACAAAATGAAAGTCAAGAGCCGAGAATTCATCCTGGGAGCAATTCTGATTGTAGTTCTTTCAGTAGGACAGATAACCGCTTGGCATGAAGAGAAGGCCCAGAGAGTTTTAAATCTGATTGCTCTCCTGGAAAGAGAAATGCTCTCTCCGAAAAAACCCGATCATCTCCGGAAAATAACCATTACCGAAGAAGAGTTCAATGCTTATATCGATTATCGTCTTCAGCAAGAAGAGGAGGAATTAATCAAAAGTTTACAATTGAAATTTTTCAATAAGAATCGAATTGAGGGTAAGCTCGTTTTGGATTTTTCCCAGGAAAAAGTTAAGCCCGGCTTGTCTTCTCTGATGGTTTTTTATTTTGGCGGGCGACTCCTGATTAAGGATGGAAGGGGGAGGTTTGATCTGCAAAAGCTTTTCTTGAATAACCAGTCTTTAAATCCAGGTTTTCTGGATGCCCTGCTGGCTTTGGCGGCCAAAATTAGAGGTGAAGAATATAATAGCTTAATTGCCTGGTATGACCTTCCACTGGGTATTAAAGATATCCAATTAACCAGAGGAAGAGCGATTATTTATTATTGAGAAGGGATGGTTCTTTATTCCCAGAGGTTTTTCAGTCCAAATTTTTCCTGGACTAAGAATGAAGTGTAAAGATAGAATTCTTCAATCCAGTATTCAGGTCCGGGGTAATATTTGCTTTCCAGAGAGAAAGTCAGTTCAAGTCGGTGATCAATTAACCGGACCTGATAGCAATGAATTTCTCCGTTTTGTTCTCTTCGCTGGATTTCGTTCTTAATAAGATGGTGAATAATTGGCAGGATAAGGGGGCTGACTAGAGCACTGATTTTCCTTTGGGATAAGAAACGAGGAGAATATTCAGGTATTTTTTCTTTTTTAATCTTAAAATTATTCAACTCGATTATTTTAATTTAAAAAAAATTTTGACGCGGCCCTACTCCCCTGGAGAAAGATAAGGATGACTACCAGGCTGTCCTCCTTATCAGGAGAGGGCCGCGCCAGCGCACCCAATATATATGACGGATAAAGATTCCAATTTTTCTCACTTGGGAGAAATTTTTTTTATTTTTTTTGGGGCGCTGTGCTTGAGACTTTACTCAGAAAGTAGTGGTTAATGTGTGCCTGATTTGAATTTGACCGAGTTTTAACCTAGAATGAATGTCCAAAAGGAGAAGAGGTTGTTTAGGAAAAAAAAGACCAGAATTGCTGAGACAATTCTTAGAGAAGAGGATATTTCTCTGGAGTTGTCTCACCCGAGAGGGAGTATTCTTTTTCTGGGGAGGTACTCTCTTCATGAAGTCCTCCAGGTTTTAAGGAAAAGAAATTTCATTAAGGAAGCCCATAAAAGAAATCTCTGGCCACTGGTTTTCCAGGTTGACTCTTCTGAATTCCCTCTGCAGCGGTTTCAGATATTTTATCGATCAAAAGAGCCGGAAAATTTAGTTGTGGATCTGAAAATAAGAGAAGGTTTCTTCTCTTTTTCTCCTCCGTTGTCCAATTGGTTCAGAATGAGCCGTTATCGATTCTTATTCCTGGAGTGGCTTACTCTCCAGAATCCAAGACTAAATTTTTCAGATAAGGACTTACCTCTTCCCGGGCAAAAACGTCCGGGCTTAAAACTCAGTCGGAAGGTCATGGATTTATTTGTTTATGTCGCTAGATTGATCCAGGCGGATGGTATTATTGCTTTTCCCGCTTACTTTCATAATGCTGTTCTTTTTTCTCGATATTTTAAATTCATCAACCCGGCTAAGGAGGCGGAGGTGAGAACTATTCGCAAAACGGCTATTTCAGTTCCAATCAAACATTTAGCCTGGATAGTCCACTGGGGATGTCTCCTTAAAGATGATGGTCAACCCTATGAGTGGATCTCGGCGGAACAGCTATATCCTTTAAATAAAGAACTAAAGAAATATTTCCAGAGCCATGAATATACGCAAAGAGTCAAGGAAGTGGAGAATCTTTATTCTTTTTCCATTGATTGGGAGTGTTTTGGACAGAAAATGAAGAAGGGTGAATGGAAGGAGAGTTGAGATTGTTTGCCAGGAAGAAATCTGATATAATTTGCCCTTACCGGAAAGGAGAAATAAGATGAAAAAAGGAATTCATCCTGATTATGTTGAATGCACAGTAGTTTGTGCCTGTGGAAATACTTTTAAAACCAGATCAACTAAAAAAGAAATAAGAGTAGAAATCTGTTCTCAATGTCATCCGTTTTTTACCGGAAAACAGAAGTTCGTCGATAGTGCTGGCCGAGTGGAGAAATTCCGGAAAAAGTATGGAGATTTCACAGGCGAGGTCTGATGCTCCAGGAGTTAGAAAGTATAAGAGAAAAATATGAGAAATTAACTCAGTGTCTGGCCGATAGCCGTTTTCTGGCCGATCCCCAAAAGCTTAAAGAAATATCCAAAGAAAGAGCGGAACTTGAGCCGGTTGTCGAAAAATATGAGCAATTGAAGAAAGTTCAGAAGGATATCGAAGGTTCCCGAGAGATCTTGAATGATCCTGAGGCTGATGAGGAATTAAGACATCTGGCCGAAACTGAATTGAAAAAGCTTGAGAAGGAAGAAAAGAAACTTATTGAAGAATTAAAACTTCTGCTTTTGCCCAAAGACCCCCATGATGAAAAGAATGTTTTTCTAGAAATTCGAGCAGGAGCAGGCGGGGATGAAGCTTCACTTTTTGCCCAGGATCTTTTTCGGATGTATACTCGTTTTGCTGAAAAGAAGGGCTGGAAATATGAAGTAATGCAGACAAGTTATTCACCGATTGGGGGGTTTAAAGAGGTTATTCTCAACATCCGAGGAGATAAAGTTTATTCTCTCCTTAAATATGAGAGTGGAGTTCATCGAGTTCAGCGAGTTCCTCAAACTGAAGCCAGTGGGCGGATTCATACCTCCACAGTTACTGTAGCTGTTCTACCTGAAGCTGAAGAAATAGATGTCCAAATTGATCCTAAAGATCTACGCATCGAGGCTTTTGGTGCCTCTGGACCAGGAGGGCAGAATGTTAACCGAAATTATACCGCCATTCGGATTACTCATAAGCCCACTGGAATAGTAGTTTCCTGTCAGGATGAGAAGTCACAGCATCGAAACAAAGAAAAGGCCTTGCGAATATTAAGATCCCGACTTCTGGACCTTGTTCAAAGAGAACAGAAGGAAAAAATTGACCAACATCGGCGAGCTCAGGTTGGTACTGGGGAAAGAAGTGAAAAGATAAGAACTTATAATTTCCCCCAATCTCGGGTGACTGATCACCGGATTAATTTAACTTTACATAAATTAGAAAATATTCTCGATGGCGAGCTGGATGAGATTATCGAAGCTTTAACTCTTCATTATCAAACCCAAATGCTTGCTTCTTTTGAAGAAGTTCAGAGCAAAGCTTCTTAAGTAGACTGGGAAGAATGCCAAACCTATCCAGACTTTTCATTTTTGGTCGCGATAACCTAGCTCATTTGGAAAACCCCGAATTGGAATCCAAAATCCTTTTGTTAGCGGCCACTGGACTGAGCGAAGAACAATTTTATACATCCCCCAAATGGATTCCCCCTTTATCTTCCCGCCGGAAATTTTATCGTCTGATCGCTCTCCGCTGCTCGGGAATTCCAACAGCTTACCTGGTGGGACAGCAGGAATTTTGGTCGCTGCCATTCTTGGTGGGAGAAGGGGTATTGATACCTCGTCCGGAGACAGAATTGCTGGTTGAAGAAGCCCTGAAGTTGATCTTTCCGGACAAGAAAGCTCTGGTTATCGATGTTGGAACCGGGTGCGGGAATATTGCCATCTCTTTAGCTAAAGAGAGGCCCAAGGCTTTAATTCTAGCCACTGATATTTCAGCTGAGGCTATTTTATGGGCCAAGCGTAATCTGGAATTTCACCAGGTTAATAATGTCGAACTGGTTCAAGGGGATGGGCTAAGTCCATTGAAAGATTCTCTTCCTGAGAAGGGAATTGATCTTATCATCTCTAATCCTCCTTATGTTTCTCTCCAGGAATGGGAGGAACTTTCTCCTTCAATTAAAGACTATGAACCTCGGTTGGCCTTGTTGGCTGGCGAACATGGACTTGAGGTGATTGAAAAATTAATCAGAGAGGCTCCTTTACTCTTGAAGCCTGGGGGAATCTTATTATTTGAAATTGGCTGGAATCAGGCGGATAAGGTAAGAGATCTGTTTGGCCCGCAGTGGGATTTGGTCAATTTCCGCAGTGATTATCAGGGAATTCCTCGAGTTTGTCGGGCAGTTCTTAAATTGGAAAATTAGGGAGTTAGTAAATTTCCAGGGAGAAGAAGAGGAGTTCTTCTGCTGGAAAATTTCTTGAATAGCTGATGCAAATAGGGTATAAGTAGGCTAAGTGGTAACTGAGTGGAAAAGGAGGCATATCCATGAGCAAACGGCGTATCCTGGTAGTTGATGCTCAAGAACGGAGACGAAGAAAATTAGTTAGATTTCTTCGAGAATTCGCTTATGAAATAGATGAGGTTAATGATATTAAACAGGCAACTGATAGATTATTGGGAGTGAATAGCTTTTTCTGTCTGGTTTTGGCCTGCGATCGCTTAGATGGTTACAAAGCTGGCCTTTTAAAGTCGATTCATTCTTTCAATCCTCAGTTAAGTATTCTTCTTTTGACCAGGTTGGAGCAGCCTTTCATTGGAGTAGAGCTTCTTCAAAAGGGATTGGTAAATCACATTTCCGAGCCGGATAATCTTTCAGGGGTATATGCGGCCATCATCAATGAAGAAAAGAAGAGAGAGTTAGTGCAGAAGAATGATTTGTATTTGAGTGAGTTAAAGAAATTAAAGTTAGAACAGGAGAAAAATCTGAAAAGAGCTGTTGTTCTGGAGGAAATTTACGACACCACCATTGAGAATTTGATGACGGCTCTTGATTTAAGAGATGTGGAAACCTTTGGCCATTCTCGGACCGTGGCTAAATACTCTCAAGTTTTAGCTCAGTTGCTGGGTATAAATGATAAAGAAAGATTAGACAACATTCGCAAAGGTGCTCTCCTTCATGATGTTGGGAAGATTGCTATTCCGGATGCCATCCTCAAAAAACCGGGCTCTCTCTCGCCGGAAGAGTGGGAGAAGATCAGACTTCACCCATCTCTGGGATTTGGGTTGATTAAGGAGATAAAACTCGTTCCGGAAGTGGGGAATATCATTCTCTACCATCATGAGCGTTATGATGGCACTGGCTATCCAAAGAAACTCAAAGGGGATGACATTCCTCTGGAAGCCAGGATATTTGCGCTAGCTGATGCCCTTGATGCTATCACCTCCTACCGCCCTTATCGGAAAGAAAGAGATTTTAAAGTAGCTCAAGAGGAAATCCTGAGGAATAGAGCCACCCAGTTTGATCCCGAAGTAGTGGATGCTTTCTGTTCTCTAGAGCTGGACAAATGGGAGAAGATAAGGTTCAAGACAACTCGTCTTTTACCTGATTACGAAACTTTATTGAAATCTCCAAAGTCGAGTTGAAATCTCACCTATTCTCACCCTTTGGGGTGAGGAAAGGAAAAGAAAAATCCCCCCTTTATTTCCTCGGAAGAGGCGATTGTCGAGTTGCTTATTTTCTGTAAATATATTGCCGGATTCCATGGATGAAATTAAAATAATAAGGAGAAACTAGGTTAACCCAAAAGGGGGAAGGAGAATTAAATCATGAAAAAAGAAAAAGGAATGACTTTCGAATCTGTATCCATCATCGAAGAAATAGAAAATCAGTTAGAAGAAATCTTATCCCGTAAGAAGGAATCGATCGAAAAAGAATTGGAGGAGAAGATCAGGCGGGAAAAGGAAGAGGCTCAGAAAAGGATCCAGGCGATTGAAGCAGAATTGAGTGAGGAAAAGCAAACATTAAGTACTTATCGGACTTTATTTGCTGAGTTTGAAGAGAAAAAGCAGGAGATAAAAAGTCAAATAAAAGATCATTTAGCCCGGGCTATCGAACTACAGAGTCAGATTGAGAACATGACTGCCCAGACGATGAATGAGCTAAAAGTAGTCAGCGAATTGAATCAAGAGCTAGAAAAGCTTCATCATGAAGCTTTAGAAAAGGCTACCTCATTGAAGAAGACACTTGAAGAGAAATATGGAATTGTCGCCGAATTGCCAGAGAGCAATGGTGATACTGAAGTGGGCGTTGACTTAAAGAGAGAATTGCTGAAACTAAAGAAGATAAAAGAGCTGTTAGAATCAACGGATGTTTATCTGGAAGTGGAAGGGAAGGAAGTCGACCAACCTTCTCCTGGAGCCGAAAAAGGTGAAAACGAGGTTCAACTGGAAGAAGAAGTAAAAAAAGAGGGAGAGGTTAAAGCTGAAGCAGTTGAAAAAGTAGAGAAAGTGGAGCAAAAAGAGGCAGCCGAGGAAGAGGAGGAAGAGGTAGTTTCTGAACCTTTTATCGAAATGGAGGAGAAAGAGGAAGTTCGGGAGGCCGCGCCGGAGGAAGTCAAGGAGGATGAGAAACCGGCTGAGGGCAGCGGGCTGGAGGATATTTATAATCTGCTGGAAAAGTATCGAAAAGAAGAAAAGATTGAAGGCAATGGAATGATCAGTTTCTATGAATATGGAGGAAAGATAATCATTGACAGTGAGTATCTTGTTTCCAAAATGAGCGAGTACGTGGAAGAAGCCAAAAAGTTGTATATTAAATTATCTCAAACAGAATCTCCCCGGGAGCAATTTTTCGTTAAACAGGACATAATCCGTTTTCAGGAAGAATTAAGAAAGATGATGCTGGGAGTAGTCGAATTGTGCGAAAAAGAATCTTGCGCTTTACCTGAGTTCACGAACAAAATTATTAATAAAGAGGTAATTAAAGATATACTGGAGAGAGTTACTTTGGGTAATTGGAGCAATCAGGAAGATTTTGCTGCCTTTGATATGTATGCCCGAGAAATAAAGAATGCCTTCAACAGTGTTCTTACACCGCCAGAAAAATATTTAGAAGCCATTCACCAGGAATTAACTAGTTGAATAAATTGGGTTAAAAGTAAGTTTGGAGAGAAAGCAAGTAGTCAGGAAAAGCGCGAGGGAGTAAGATTTAAAGATTGAAAATATTCTTCGAGAGCTTGTCTGTCCCGTAAAGACATATCGATAAATTCAATTCCTGTCTGATAATTATGAGTGAAATTTTGGTTGCCAGGCTGACAATAAACAACCTTCCCCCCACATTGGAAGGCCTTGTTCCCCAAGACAAGAATAATGTTAATTTCCTTATTCTCCGGGAGGGGAATGTCGGTTAGGATTTTGGCGCCACCAAGGCTGAGGTTGACTGTTTTTGAAATTCTTTGAAAGCCATCCATTTTGAAAATCATTAAGGTGGAAGTATAATACCGGGGAAAACGACGTCTTTCCCGGTCAATAGTGGAGTCAATCGGCTGAATATGAAAAGATTCGGTTGAAGAATGAGCTGGCTGATAAACACAGATTTTATTTTTTGGTGACTCCCCAGTTTTACCTGAAAGTTGAGACGAGAGAGCGGTCCTTTTTCCTTTAGCCTGAGATAAGGCTACATCCGCTTCATTCGCCAGTTTAATAAGATCTTGCTTGGAGATTAACTGGGGGTTAGAGAATCTATCTTTAGTAAAAAAGGTAATTCCGAAGCTCATGGTGAGGTTGTGGTTGGGTTGGAATTCTTGATTTTCGAAATAGTATTCTTCGACGTTCTTCTTGATTCGCTCGGTAAAGCCAAAAGCTTCCTCAGGTGTCTTAATTCCAGTCAGAAAGAATAAAAATTCTTCGCCTCCATAGCGACAGAGGAGATCTTTGTCTCTCGTTGAAGTTTTTAAGACCCGCGAGAGTTCTCTTAATAAACGATTGCCAGCTTCATGGCCATTGCGGTCGTTATAATGTTTAAACCAGTCCACATCGCCCATCACCAATGCATAAGCGGAGTTTTCCTGCCGTCTTTTACTTTCTGTTTTGATTTTTTGAATCACCTTATCGAAGAAGGGCTCTGGTCGCAACAAGCCGGTCAGGGCGTCATACTGGATAAGGTTGAGTTTAGCAATAGCAATACCGATGTGTTCGCTTAACCGAGAGAGAATTTCCTCGTCTTCTCGCGAGAAGTATTTATTCTTCGCTCCGGGAGAGGAAATCTTGTTGTAAACTTCCAATACTCCAATGATCTCTTCATCATGTCGAATGGGCACACTCAGAAGATTTTTCAGTTCGTAACCCAATTGATTCAAATACCGAGAGGATAATCTTTTATCAAATTCAGAAAAATGGGAATTGACTTCAGTTCCTGTTTTCGCTGTAAAGGCAGCATAATCCATGGTTTCTAAGAGGACAATGTGAGAAGAAATATCAGGATAAGAGAGGATTTTGTTATTCCAGACAAGAGGTTTAAGGAATTTACCATAGGAGTCATTTTCTTCCACCAGATAGAGGGATATTCCCTGGGAGCCAATTATTTCTTTGATATCGTAAACAATATCAAGCAAATCAGTAACATCGTGAGCTTTATGTAGTTTTTTTAAGATCTCTTCTATTTTTTGTTTTTCTTTCCGAAACCAGATAAATTGCGATTCCAGAGCAACCCTTTTTTCAATTTCTTTGACGATATAATCATTGATTGTTTTCTTTATTTCTCTAATTTGATGGTATGTTTCCTGAATTTCAACTTCCTGGCGTTCCACTAGCCGGCGGAGATGATTTATTTCTTCTAAAAGGAGAGAGTGATCAATGGCTCGCTGGAGAGCTCTTTTGAAAGCAATAGTTGATCTTTGAGAATAAGGGAAAGGTTGGGCATCCACATAACGTTGAGCTGGCCAATCCTGGAGACAGAGTTTGACTCCTTGATCAGAAGCCCCAGTAATGATGACGCTAGTCTCCCGTGGAATTATTCCTTTGAGCTGGGCATAACGACCAAGAGTATAATCTACCACCATCACCTGAAAATTTTGTTGTTTAATGAATTGAATAGCTTTTTCCAGAGATAAGGCAGCATAGATATGGCCTAAGGGACGGATTATCGGGTGTAATAACTCCAAATCTTCGTTATTCATAAGGATGAGGAGGATCTTTATGTCCGTAGCAGAGGTATAATCCACTTTGAAATTACCGAATTTATTATTGTTGGGGAGGCTCAACCTTAGCCTGCTCCTTAGCCACAGTTATTTTAATCGTAATTGACGATGTTTTTCAACTTCTCTTTTCTATTATCTACTTTCACCTCGATAAGTCAACTTTTAAAGTTGTCTTTTTTCTTCGATATGATAAGATTTTATCGATGAGTGAGGTCAGAGTTCGTTTCGCCCCTAGTCCCACCGGTCATCTTCACTTGGGAGCAGCCCGTACAGCCCTGTTTAATTGGTTGTTTGCCCGACATTATCAGGGGAAATTTATTTTGAGAATTGAGGATACAGATCTGGAAAGGTCCAGTCGCGAAATGACTAGAGGAATTATTGAGGGCTTGAAGTGGTTAGGCTTAAATTGGGATGAAGGCCCGTATTTCCAATCAGAACGTTTAAGTCTATACCGGGAAAGAGCGCAGGATTTGGTGGATAAAGGAAGGGCTTATTATTGTTACTGTCTGCCGGAAGAGATTAAAGCCAGGAAGGAAAAGGTTGTTTCTCAGGGTGGGTTCTGGAGGTACGATCGTCATTGTTATTATCTTTCAGAGGAAGATAAAAACCGTTTTGAAGTGGAAGGCCGACCGAAAGCTATCAGATTTTTAGTTCCGGAGGAGGAAGAAATTGAGTTTGAAGATTTAATTCATGGGAGGATAAAGGTCAACAGTAAGAATATTGAAGATTTTGTCCTTTTACGCAGTGATGGTCAGCCAACTTATCATCTTTCAGTGGTGGTTGATGATATAGAGATGGTGATTTCGCATGTGATTAGAGGCGATGATCACATCTCTAATACTCCCAAACAAATTCTCCTCTATGAGGCTTTTGGAGTGCCCTGTCCGCAATTTGGTCATTTGCCTTTAATCTTGGGGCCTGACAGAAAAAAGTTAAGTAAACGCCATGGGGTAACCTCGATTCTGGATTATCGTGATCAAGGGTTTCTTCCCCTGGCCGTAGTGAATTTTTTAGCCCAAATGAGTTGGTCACCGGGAGAAGAAGAGAAGGTTTATTCTCTTGGTGAGATGATTGACAAATTTTCCTTGGAAAGAGTGAGCAAAGGTAGCCCCATCTATAATCCCTCTAAACTGGAATGGTTAAACAGCCAGTTAATCAGTCAGACGCCAGCAGCTGAACTTCTAGCCGAAGTTAAAGAAAGATTAAACCAGCTGTCACTTTGGCAAGATGATTTGGAGAGAGAAAAGAAAGAGTGGTTTCTGGGACTGATTGATCTTCTCAAGGAGAGATCCAGGACAATTTCTGAGTTGGTCAAAAACTGTCGACCATTTATTAGTGAGGATTTCCCCTTTGACCCCGAGGCGGTGGCCAAGCACTTAACCCACCCCCAATTGCCAGGATTGTTAAAAAAACTATATCATGATTTTAAACAACTAAAAGATTTTAAAGCAGCTACTGTGGAGAAAGCTTTACGTCAGAGAGCCGAGCATGAAGGCGTGAAAGCAGCTCTTCTAATTCATGCCCTCCGGGTTCTTCTTCTGGGCATGAAAGTCAGCCCGGGCATCTTTGATGTCCTGGAATATATGGGTCGGGAAAGAACCCTCCACCGTATGACCCGATTATCGGAAGTTCTTTCTCAGAGAGGGCTGGAGGGAAAAAAGCCATAATATTATAAAAGGAGGGAAGTCAGTGAAAGATAATATACCTCCTCAGGTTATTCAGGCCCCCCGGGGCAGTGCTCTGAACACCAAAGGTTGGTCGCAAGAAGGAGCCTTGCGAATGTTAATGAATAATCTTGATCCAGCAGTAGCGGAAAAGCCGGAAGAGCTAATTGTTTATGGTGGAACAGGTAAGGCGGCCCGTAATTGGGATTGTTTCTGGGCAATTGTCAATAGCTTGAAAAACCTGGAAAACGATGAAACCCTTCTCATTCAATCCGGCAAGCCGGTCGGTGTTTTTAAAACCCATCCTGAAGCTCCTCGGGTTCTGATTGCCAATGCTCTTATTGTTCCAAAATGGGCCACCTGGGATGAATTCCGGCGATTGGAGGCTCTCGGGTTAACTATGTATGGCCAAATGACGGCAGGAAGCTGGATTTATATTGGAACCCAAGGAATTCTCCAAGGAACATATGAAACTTTGGCCGCAGTAGCCAGAAAGCATTTTGGCGGTTCTTTAAAAGGCAAACTTGTTTTGACCGCTGGTCTGGGAGGAATGGGTGGCGCCCAGCCTCTGGCGGTTACCATGAATGAAGGAGTGGCCATTATCGCCGAAGTGGATGAAGAGAGAATTGAGCGCCGTTTAAAGACAAGGTATGTAGATACTGTAGTCACTGACCTGGATGAGGCTCTTCGTCTGGCCTTTAAGGCTAAAAATAGGGGAGAAGCCCTGTCAATTGCCTTAGTAGGGAACGCAGCTGATGTAGTGCCTGAATTTGTCCGGCGGGGGATTATTCCGGATGTCTTAACCGATCAGACTTCTGCCCATGATGAGCTTAACGGTTATATTCCTCGAGGCATTCCTTATCATGAAGCCCTGAAGCTGCGCCGGGAAAACCCAGCAGAATACATAAAGAGAGCTTATGAATCCATGGCCATTCAAATGGAAGCCATGCTGGAATTACAGAAAAAGGGAGCTATTGCTTTTGATTACGGCAACAATCTTCGGGGTCAGGCACAGAAGGCAGGGGTGGCCAATGCCTTTGATATTCCCGGATTTGTCCCTGAATACATCCGCCCCTTATTCTGCCATGGACGGGGACCTTTTCGGTGGGCAGCCCTTTCCGGAAAGGAAGAAGATATTTTTATTACTGATGAAGCAGTCCTGCAGGAATTTCCCGAGGATGAAATCCTCCATCGCTGGATTCGGAAGGCTCAAAAACAGGTTAAATTTCAAGGGCTCCCAGCCAGAATATGTTGGCTGGGCTATGGTGAGCGAGCCCGATTTGGAGCTTTAATTAATCACCTGGTTAAAAAGGGGAAGATAAGCGCCCCGATTGTTATAGGTCGGGATCACCTGGATACTGGTTCAGTGGCTTCGCCCAATCGGGAGACAGAAGGGATGAAGGATGGTTCTGATGCCATTGCTGATTGGCCTATTTTAAATGCTTTACTCAATGCTGTTTGTGGGGCCTCCTGGGTTTCGGTTCATCATGGTGGTGGGGTTGGTATCGGACTTTCGATCCACGCCGGGATGGTTATTGTGGCGGACGGATCTGATTCAGCGGCAAAGCGGCTGGAAAGAGTACTGACGGTTGACCCCGGAATTGGTGTGGCCCGCCACGCGGATGCCGGTTATGAAGAGGCTATCAAGTTTGCCAGAGAAAAAGGTATTAAAGTGCCAATGTTGAAGTAATTTTAGAGAGTTATTGAGACAAAACTCAATCCCTTTTTAGAACCAGCCAAGTCATATATGGTCGAGGGGCATAATCCCTCGTGATGGAGTGGTCTGACGCTGGAGCCATCTTTTCTGCCCAAAGAAAAGAGACACTCCAACTTTTTTGGCCAAATTTAATAATTACATCAACTTATTCTTCTCATTATTCTAACCAGGACTTAATTTTCCCTCTTTCCAAGTGGGCGGCGGGTCATGATGAATTATCCAGATTTTTATTTATCCCAGTAAAAATAGTTGAAAGAAGTTAATTTGAGTTAACTAAATTAGCAGATCAAGCAACCGGAGTTGTCAGTTCGAAAAGCCTCAATTGAATCTCTTGCTAATAATTTATTTAATATTAATAACTTAAATAGAAACAGTCTTTGTTTTTTTTGGTGTGTTTTTTGCAATGAGAAACGGGGTGAAAGGAGGTTTTAATATGAAATTTTTTAAGCAACAACGTTTCTGGGCTATTGGTTTATTGCTTGGCCTCATGCTCCTGTTGACGGTCTATCCTGGGGAAGGCAGAGAGTTGACCAAGCAGGATTGTCTGGCTGCTTTTAATCGCTGCGGTATTGATGCAGTCATTGTTTTGGTAAGCGGGGGATTTGTCGCCGGGTTGCTTTACATGGGAGGCTGTCTGGCCGGATACGATTTTTGTGTGCGGTATGTAATTACCGGATAAGGGGGGAAAAATGATGAAAAAGAGCTTTATTCGCCGCTGGAAAAAAGGTTTAGTTTTCTGTCTAATTATGAGCCTTTTCTTAGGAGGAATTAATCTTAATCTTTGGGCTGAGGATGAAGAAGACATCTGTCGGGAGGCCCTGGCCAAATGTATGATTGATTTCCAGTACTCAATGCATGTTTCCTCTGTGTATTGCGTTATTGGCTATGCTTTTTGTGTTAAGTATATTAAGAAAAATTGATCTCCTGAGATGAAAGAGGGGTGAGCCGCGTCTCTTTTCAGTGGAGGAAAAGATGAAAAAAGATCTTTCGTTGAGTCTTCTCTGCATCTTCTTTCTATTGGTTGCCTTATCTCCAGCGAAGTCGTTACGAATCACCTTAAAAGAAGAAATGACCCTGGGTCGTCTGGATGATGATTTAATTTACATGTGGGTCGGTATTGCGGTTGATGAGACTGGACATATTTACCTCACTGACACTCTGGATTATTCATTGAAGAAGTTTAGTCCTTCTGGTCAGCTGGTGAAGAAGGCCGGCGGGCGAGGTCAGGGGCCGGGTGAATTTATGGCTCCCCGGGAAATTCAATTATTTCAGGATTATGTTTTAGTCACTGATCAGAATATCCGTGGTATTCAGGTCTTTGATCGAGATTTGAATTTCGTTAAGAGAATTCCTTTCTCCAACTTGATTCTTGATATGAGAGTTTGTGGAGCGCAGACAATTGCCTTGATTCCAATTGTCGGGGTCGGGGCTGGTCGGTTAAGGATGATAAATTTCGAGGGGAAAGAAATCAGTGAGTTCTTCTACGAGAAGACAAAAAAAATGATGCTTGATTTTGCCTCCATTGCCAGTGATGAAAAAGGATATATTTATCTGGTGTTTACCTTTCAGGATAGGATAGAAAAGTATAACCTTCAGGGAGAGAGATTGTGGACATGTCGGCTGTTGAAAGTTAAATCTGTTTCCCGGGAAAAGATCAATCGTTTTGAAGTACCCACTCGGGTAGTTTATAAAGATATCACTGTTGACCCAGCCGGTCGAGTCTTTGTCCTAGGAGGACATTATTCGCGCCATCAAAGTCGGGATGTTTATGTTCTTGATTCTCAGGGACATCATCTAGCAACCTTCACTCTGCCAGAGGAGAGTCATGCTATTTACATTGATCATCAAGGATATCTTTACAGTCGGGGAAATGATGGAGTTTCTTTACGAAAGTTTAAAATCCTTTATCAATTTGACAGTCCCTAGTTAGGCGAAGGAGACTTGTTAGAGTTGTTCTAAGAATATTTGGCCCGAAAGCGGCAACCAATTCTCTAAGCTTTTTGGTTGCCGCTTTCTTTTCTAGGAGAAGAAAAATGGGTTTAAATGGAAATTCTATCCAGAGAAAGGTGGTTGTTTGTCTTTTGGTTAATCTATTGTTTTTGGGGAGCTGCCGGCTGTTGATAGCCGGTTCCCCGAAGATGATAAAATATCAACCGAGATTGGTGCTATTCATTGATTTTAATGATCTGATGTGTTTCAACTGTCTGAGTGCTTTTTTCCGTTTCTGTCAGAGTTTGCCTTCTTATTTTCTCCAGGAAAAGACTATAGGTGTCCTGGTAGTGGATCAAGATAACCTCAACTCTCGTGGATTGCTGGTGATCAAGAAGAAACTAAGAGGATTTACCTACGCTAATAAAATAGAATTTCCGGTGTGGATTGATACCCAGGGAATTTTCGAACATTTCTCTGGGCGAGGGACGAGTCTACTGTTGATGGGGGAGTCAATGGATCTTTTGCAGTTTTATTCTTTCCCTCTATTACCTCATCAAGAGAATGAGATTCTTAATGAGATTCTAGCTTCAGAGGAGTGGGATGGAGTGGCAAAGAAAAAGTTGCTTTTTTCAATAAAGGCTTTTTCAGAGATGAATTGTCATTAGGGTAAATTTTGATTGGATTGATTAAATCGAGCTAACCACTCCCGGGCTAAGCGACGGAAAACCGAATCAGCATGACTAAGAAATTGTTGATAGGAACTGCAGAAAAAACTTTTTTCCGGTGAAGGGAGAAAACCTCGTTCTTTAGGGCAGCCACCCCGACAGTGAATGAGCCAGGGACAATGACGACATTCGGGAGGAAGAATGGCTTTGCGTCGACCGAATTTTCTTTGTCGGGCAGAATTCAGCATGTCAACCACTTTTTGGTCTCTAATATTGCCCAACTTCCATTCCGGTTCAACAAAGAAATCACAAGAAAAAACATCGCCATTGTGTTCAATAACTACATAGACGCCACATTCTTTAAGCAGAGTACATTCCGGAGGGGTTAACCCGACATAGGTATAAAAAAGTGATTCAAAATAACGGATAGAAGTTGTGGGTTGGCTGTTCTTAAAGTCTGCTATCCAGAGGTCGAACAAACGAATAAGGAATTGAGCATAGTCAGCTGGAGAAACAGAAAAAGAAGTAGGATTTTGAGGGTTTTTAGGGTCTTGTTCAAGACAGGGAATAAACTGCATATAGGTTAATCCGATTGACTTCAGAAAATCATAGATTTCATCTGGAAATTGGGAAGAATAGTCATTAATCACCACCAAGGCATTGGTGGCCACCCCTGTATCAAGCAGGAGTTTAGCTCGATCAACCACTGTGTTCCAGGAATTCTGACCACCTTTAAGGTGGCGATAGCGGTTATGAATGTGCTCAGGACCGTCGAGGCTTAAACCCACCAGGAAATCATACTTGCGGAGAAATTTGGCCCAGTCTTTATTCAGAAGAAGGCCATTGGTTTGTAAACCATTACCAACGATTTGTTGACGGCCATATTGCTGCTGGAAAGCAATCGCCTGGCGAAAAAAGTCCAGGCCCATTAGGGTGGGTTCTCCCCCTTGCCAGCCGAAGGAAACTTCTTTTTTTCCCTGAGAAAGGACCTGTTGGATGGTTGTCTCTAAAAGGTCAATGGTCATTCGATGCGAGGAATTCTGGGAAAAGAGTTGACTTTTTTCCAGATAGAAACAGTAAGTACAGGCCATATTGCAGTCGGGACCTGCTGGCTTAATCAGCACTGAGGTTACTGGCTGGCGTCTTAGTCTTTTTTTTGGTCTCATTAAGTATTAACATCCTGATAGATAATTACTTAACTAAGATTGTTTTTTTTTTGGAGGATCTGGATTTTTTTCGCACTAGAGGGAAAAGGGCTGATTCAGTGCGAGCGGTGACCATAATCTTCTTTATTTTTTCTACAATTTCAGGATGTTCAGTGGCTAGATTATGAGATTCGCTGAGATCTGTGCGGAGATTATAGAGTTCAATGTCTTTTTCCGGAGAAAACCGGATTCCTTTCCAATCACCCAGGCGGACCGCCTGTTGGCCATGAAGTTCCCAATAGAGGTACTCATGCTGGTGTTGTTTCTCCGGATGTCCCAACCAGGTGGGGAGCATGGAGAGACCATCGGTATTGTCAGGGATGGGTAAGCCCACCACTTCCATAAAAGTGGGCAGGAAATCCCAGAAGGCTGAAATATGGTCGGCAACAGTGCCTGGTTTTATTTTAGCCGGCCATTTGACAATAAGAGGAACTCTGATACCTCCTTCGTAAAGAGACCCCTTGAGTCCCCGCAGGGGACCGGCGCTATCAAAAAATTCATAATCAACTCCTCCAGCGTAAGTAGGCCCATTATCCGAAGTAAAGACAATCAGTGTTTTTTCCTCCAGCCCCAGTTTTTTTAACAGTTCCATGAGACGGCCGACCTCTCTATCCAGACGGGTAATCATAGCCGCATAGGCTGCTCGAGGTGTGGGATGAGGCAAATAGCCTTTGGCGCCCAGGTAGGGAGTTTCAGGGAACTGGTCTTGATATTCCTGGAGAGAATCATCCGGTACCTGGAGGGCCACGTGGGGAAGTGGTAAGGCGAGATAGAGAAAAAATGGCTTGTTTTTATTTTGTTTAATAAAACGATGAGCTTCTTCAACCATGACATCAACTGAGTAAATCTCACCCCGATAAGCTTGATAAGCTTCCGGGTCATTAGGGTCACGATCAGGAGGGAATTTTTGATGAGGAAAGAAATATTTATTACCTTCAAGAATATATTTTTGATTATTCTTCCAGAGATGGGTAGGATAGTAATTATGGGCGACTCGCTGGCAAAGATAACCGAAGAATAGATCAAAGCCGTGCTTATTGGGATGCCCGGGACTGTCGGGTCCTCCTAATCCCCACTTCCCGATGGCAGCTGTGCGATAGCCGGCTTTTTTAAGGAGCGAAGCCAGGGTGATCGTGTTTTCCGGGATAGGGCGCTGTCCTTCCAGGTTGGGGTCATGCCAGACATCGCCTCGTTCGGGCATTTCATCATTGTTCCGGATATAAGCATGTCCGGTATGAAGACCGGTGAGGAGGGTACACCGAGAGGGAGCGCAAACGGCACTGCCGGCATAATGTTGAGTAAACTTCATTCCTTCTCTCGCCATTTGGTCGAGATGGGGGGTTCTTATTTTTTTCTGACCATAACAACCAAGTTCGCCATAACCCAGGTCATCAGCCAGGATAAAGATGATGTTGGGAAGTTCTTTAGACGAACGGCAGTTGAGGCTGGTTAAAAGATAACTAAGGGTCAAGAGTCCTGAACCAGTAGTTATTAAAAAATCACGACGATTAATGGTTTTTTTCATTGAAGCAACCTTTCTTTTCTCATATGAAACTCACCTGTTATAATTGATTTTTCTTTAACAAAGGAAAGGGGAAATGTCAAACTTGATTGATTTAATGAATTATCCTGAGAGAATGAATTATCCTGAGAGATAGTTTTATTAAACTTAGTTTTTCCAGGAAGAGAAGAAAGATAAAATTGATATTATTTTTATTTTCGAATGGAGTATAAGCACATTGAGAAACTAGAGAACAAGAGTTGTCTGGCTTTATTTTAGCTAGATTTTTATTGTCATGGTGGCTAATGCAGGTTGAATAGGGAATAAACTAAGAACTGGAGATTCAAAAACTTTCTTTTATGGCCAAGGGTTGGGTGGTAAGGAAGTCTGAGGGATATCGATTATCGTCTTGAGCGCCTCAGTCTTTCGGACTCATTCTTGTGGTTAGGGTGGATGTTTCGTTTCCAAAGGTGATTGTTGTTAATCGGAGGAGAAGATCCGCCCGACATGATGGGCCCATTCCCGAATTTTACCCCAATCTCGATTGTCCTTAAAAGTATGGTCAGGCAAGGGTTTCCGCCCACCAAAAGCTTCATAAGCCACGGGTTTGGTTGTTTTTAGGCATCTAAGGATAACCTGTCTGACATAGCGCTCGATGGCAAAATCATATTGATCCGGTTCACCAGCCCGGCCGGAACAGACGAAAACAGCCAACTTTTTTCCTTGAGGGCATTTTTTGTGAAATTGTTGAAGCAGTCTTCTGGCTTTCCCGGTCCAACGACCCATCTTGATTCCACTCCCCACAATGATATTGTTGTAAAGTTGAAGATTTTTGATATCCCGGGAAGACAGATCAACCAAGTCAACCTCGAGATGGTAGATTTCCTGGAGGATACCAGCAATTTCCTGGGCAACTTCAGCGGTAGCCCCGTATCTTGTTCCAAAAGCGATAAGAGTTCTGGACATAAAAATCTCCTTAGGAAGCACTTTCTTTCGGGGAAATACGACTTCAGAAATAAGTGGGCAATTTCCCGTTCAGTCTTTTATTATAGACTAGATATCTCTGTGGCACAAACACCTGCTTCTTCTCCAGCCATAGGTCAGAAATCAAATGGAGCGTACTCAAGAATTTTCTTCATGGAATAATTAAAATTATTCTCAGTGGGGAAGAACTAAATTTTTTTTACCGGAATCTTTCTCAGGGAAAAATTTGCTAATCTGGGAGATGATGCTTAAAATAGAATATGCCTTCTTAGTTTGATAAAGGAGAAAAGTCGATGAAAGAAGATGGAGTAGCTAATCTCGAGCAAATTCCCTCTCAAGAACTCCAGGAATTTTCTCGGGATGATTTTATTCGGTTAATCAACAATTTAAATTTAAAGAGAATTTCTTTTCGATATTTAGGTTTAGATGGGCGATTGAAACATTTGATTATCCCAGTGGAGAGGCTAAGCCGGAAGGAAATAGAAACAGTTCTTATAGAGGGAGAAAGAGTCGATGGCTCATCGTTATATCCGGGAATTGTCAATGCGTATGATTCTGATATTTATATTGTTCCGGATTTTTCTACCGCCTTTATTGATCCTTTTGATCGCGAAAATCTTTCTTTTATCTGTCGTTATCGGGATAAAGATGGCCAGCCCGCCTCGTTTGCTCTGGATACAATTTTGGCTAAAGCCGATTCTTTATTTCAGAAAACCGCAAACCTGGAATTATGGGCCGGCGGAGAACTTGAATTTTACCTGATTTATAAGGCCGAGGATCTTAATTATTCACTTGATCAGCAAAAAGGTTATCATGAGTCTTCTCCTTTTGTCATTGGACTGGATCTTCTTAAAGAGGCCGCAGAGATCCTTCAGCGGATAACTGGAGCTGTCAAGTATATTCATAGCGAAGTTGGCTTTTCTTCCATTCTGGAAAGTGAAAACCCCTTGTTGGCGGGTAAGCGATTAGAGCAACTGGAGATTGAATTCAAAACCGATCGGTTACTCAGGACGGCAGACTATCTTGTTTTGGCCCGCTGGATTCTTCGTCATCTCGGGGCCCGTCGGGGCATGTTGGTTACCTTTGCTCCCAAGCTTGATGAAGGAATCGCCGGAAACGGGCTCCATATTCATCTGGAATTAAAAAAGAATAGTCAGAATATTATGATGAATCCTAGTGGAAAACTGGCCGAAGAAGCGCTCAAACTTATTGGGGGCTTATGTGAATTTGCTGATTGTTTTCTTCCTTTCGGGAACACCGTGGCTGCTTCTTATTACCGTTTGGTCCCCAATCATGAAGCCCCAACCCGCGTCTTTTGGAGTGACAATAATCGCTCGGCTTTAATCAGGGTACCTCTTTGTTTTTCTCCAGAGAAGAAAGAAGCTGGTGCAAAGGGGAAGATGGGACAAACGGTGGAATTAAGAAGTCCAGATGGCAGTGCTTTAATTCATCCCCTTCTAGCTGCGATCGCTATGGCGGCTAATTGGGCCTTTGAAAACGAAAAGGCTCTGGAAGTAGCGACGAAATATTATTTTCCGAATCACGCTTCTTCAGATCTGGAAATGGAAAAATTTCCTCCTTTGCCCACTAGTTGTAGCGAGGCCGTCCGCCTGCTAGAGGAGAAACGTTCTTATCTGGAAAGAGAAAATGTTTTCCCCCCGGTGATCATTGATTATCTGGTAAAGTTACTGCAAAGGGAAGATTTAACCGTGGTCACTGGCGAAAGAGGGGGAGATGTGCGGAAGATTCTTCATCGGGATCTTCATCGCCATTAAAAAAGCTTAAAAATGTAATTAGAGGCTTGAAAATTTAGAGCATTTGTGTATAATAAAACCAAACCTTGCTGTGCTGGCTGGGCAAGGTTTTGATCATAACCCTCCTTCATATCCCCTTTTTGCTTATTTCCCCATACCCAAAACAGCCAGCACCCTTTTGTCTTCTTAACGGCGGATACGCCGGAAGCCAGAAACTTCTACAAAATTAAACTTTTCTGTTTTCTCCAGTTCATCGAAGAGGAGATTTAACCCCAGAACATCACTGGCGATGTGGCCGGCGATAATTACGTTAAGATTGGCTTTCTTGGCTTGTTCCAGATGTTCTTCACTGTAATGCATGCCGACCAGGGTGCTGATGCCGCTGGAGGCAAGATTAGTGAAAATTTCTTTGGAGCCTTCAGTGCCGCCAGTCATGTCGATATATATTTTTCCGCATTTATTGTTTTCCGAACCGTTGACTATTTTCGGGGGGACCTGGAGTTTTTGGGAGAGACGATATTCAGGAATTTGTTTCAATATTTCCAGCAGGTCCTTGAGACGAGAGGGTTTTTTTTCGGCGAAGAGTTTATGGAGATAATTAGTCACGCAATTGTCAGCCGGGGTATGAATGCACATCATCGGCAGGTCAAGGGCCCGGGCAATGTCGGTGTGCCGGGTATGATTAATGGGGAGTAATCGCCGTTGTACTTCAGAGATTCTTTTGTCCATTAGTTGTTCAGCCACACTTGTGGTTACCCCGAAGCGGGCCAGTATATCCGCTTGGAGTTTCATGACATCATAAAGCTGAGCCAGAGCCATTCCTTCGGGATGATGAGCAATAATTAGATCGATCTTCTGGTCATTCTTCTGGTTAAGGAGATAAGTCAGCAGGATTTCACCAATTTCCATATCTATGCCCACGATGACTTTTTTGACTTCTGTCTCCGGATCGCCGTAAAGGATTCTGGTATCAGCGTACGGATTAAAGAGCCGATCCAGGTCATAATATTCTTTTTCTTCTGGAGAAAGTTTAGCCAACTTTTTCTTTTCTTCCTCCAGAAGGTTGTCAATTTCTTCTTGGGAGCGGAGATCATTTTTTATGCCGATCTCAACTACTTTTTGATATAAATCTTTAAGTTTCATTGGCGACCTCCTCCGGGCCAAGGTTTTTCTTCTCTTGTAGAGATGTTTATATCTTATTCAATAGAACGAGAAAGTAAACCATTTTATTTCCATATTTTTGCGGTTGGAGATGGCGGAGGTAGTTCCAGCAATAGGCGCAGAAGAAACGACAAACAATAGCGTCAGTTGTGCTGATGCCCCCGTAGTAGGGGGAGCACACCGAAAACGGTAATAGCTGTGGGTATTCTCCTGGCAGACTGATTTTTCTACTTTCTTGGCGCGGCGAAGAAGGTTAAAAGGAAAAGAGGGTTCGGAATTAACTGTCATTTTAGGGCAATAACTTGCTTTGATATCCTTAGGAAAAATCAAGGGGAAGGCATAAAAAAAGAGTGCCGAAGAGGGGACTCGAACCCCTACGAGCGAAATGTGCTCACTAGCCCCTCAAGCTAGCGTGTCTACCAATTCCACCACTTCGGCACAATTTATTTTCGCCTTTTCCAGGCAAGGAAAAGGCTTCATCTTTATCTATTTTTTTTCGGCCGGTTTATTCTGACTGGTGTTTTTTTCTTTTGTCTGTTTCGTTTCAGTTTTAGTGGGCGCCGGTGCTTCTTTCTTTTGGGTTTCAGTGACTGCTGGTTGCCCCTTTATTCCTTCTTCACCTTTGAGGACCGATTTTGTTCCCTTGGCTGAGAGGATCCACAATCCCATTGAGGTGACCATAAATAAGATAGCGCAGATAGTAGTTACTTTCGTCAAGAAGGAAGAGGCACCGCGTGGGCCAAAGACTGTTTGGCTACCGATTCCACCAAAAGCTCCAGCCAAATCAGCTGACTTGCCCGATTGCAGCAGAACTGCGATAATCAGAACTAGACAGACAATAATGTGAATTGCCGTTAATATTCCGCTCACTTTTTCTCCTCGTAAGCCTTTACTGCTTCCTGAGCGATTTCCAGGAAGCTCTCGGCTTTTAATGAAGCACCACCAACCAGTGCTCCGTCAATATCCTTTTCCCTTATCAAGGAAAAAGCATTGTTCGGTTTCACCGAACCTCCGTAAAGAATTATAACATATTCAGCGGTTGAATTTCCATAATTTTGGGCGATGAATTGACGAATAAAAGCGTGAACTTCCTGAGCCTGATCGGGGGTAGCCGTGAGGCCTGTGCCGATGGCCCAGACAGGTTCATAGGCAATAATTAAGCGACGGATTTCTTCAGATTGCAGCCCTGATAATCCTTTATCCAGTTGCTGACGGATGATTTCCAGGGTTTTTCCGGCCTGGCGTTGTTCCAGAACTTCTCCCAGGCAGAAGATTGGATTTAACCCGGCTCGCAGAACTGCTTTTATTTTTTTATTTACTTTAGTGTCTGTTTCACCAAAATACTGTCTTCTTTCTGAGTGACCGAGAATCACGTATTGACAACCAGCGGCTAGCAGCATTTTAGGAGAAACTTCGCCGGTATAAGCTCCTTCTTCTTCCCAGAAGACATTCTGGGCTCCCAATTTAATGGGACTTTTCCTGATGATCCTATAAACAGGGTAAAGAGCGGTAAAAGGAGGAATGACCACCAGCGTTCCTTGGATCAGGTTATGACTTTTTTCTTTTATTTCCTCAGCCAGCTGGATGGCTTCAGGAATGGTCTTATGCATTTTCCAGTTGCCGGCAATAAAAGGCAGGCTTGTTCTCATTTGTTTTTCTCCTTTAGGGCCTCTATCCCGGGCAATGTTTCATTGGCGATATATTCGAGAGATGCTCCCCCGCCGGTGGAGATATGGGAGATTTTCGAGGCCACTCCAGCCTGGGTGACAGCAGCCACGGAATCACCACCACCAATGACAGAGAATGCCCGGGAATTAGCTACTGCCTGGGCTACGGCTAGTGTTCCTTGGGCGAAGGCAGGGATTTCAAACACCCCCATTGGTCCATTCCAGAAAATTGTTTTGGCCTGTTTGATTCTTTCGGCATAAAATTCTCTGGTTTTAGGCCCGATATCCAATCCCATCAGGTTAGCCGGAAAAGGAGAGTCGCTGATAAGATGTTGGTTAACCGGTTCTTCAGGAGAGGGAGCAGCCACGTGGTCGCTTGGTAAGTGAAGAGCCACATTATTTTTTTTGGCTAATTCCAATAATTCCCGACAAGTGGAGACATTGTTTTCGTCCACCAGAGAGCGACCGACTTCCTGGGATAAAGCTAGAAGGAAGGTGTAAGCCATGGCCCCGCCTATAAGCATTTCTGAAGCTTTGGTCAAAAGGTTTTTAATCACCGGGATTTTGTCCGCTACCTTGGCTCCTCCAAGAATAGCAATAAAAGGACGGGCTGGCTGATGAATTATTTTTTCCAGGTTTTTAATTTCTTTCTCCAGGAGAAAACCCACCCCGGCGAGGGGGACTAATCGAGGCAGAGCGACAATAGAAGCATGAGCCCGATGACAGGCTCCAAAAGCATCATTGACATAAACTTCAATTCCTGAAGCCAGCGCTTGAGCAAATGAAGTGTCATTTTCTTTTTCTCCGGGATAGAAACGGATGTTTTCCAGAAGGAGAACTTCTCCAGGTTGGAGAGTCTGCTTGAGTTTTTCTACCTTTTCCCCGATGACATCGGGAGCAAGGGTAACCCGGGTGGGGAGAATCTCCTGAAGTCGTTGGGCTACTGGTTTCAGGCTGAGTTGGGGGTTATATTTACCCTTAGGCCGACCGAGATGCGAAGCGGCCACAATTTTAGCCTGGTGTTCAATTAGATATTTGAGGGTCGGGAGAGCTGCTTGAATACGAGTGTCGTCTCTTATCTGTCCCGTTTCTTTGTCCAGGGGAACATTGAAATCAACCCGGAGAAAGACAGTCCTGTTTTTGAGCTCAAGGTCTTTAAGATAAAGCATGGTTTTACTTCATAATGAACTTAACCAGATCTCGCAGACGACAGGAATAGCCCCATTCATTATCGTACCAGGCCAATACCTTGACCAGGTTTTTATCAGTTACGCGGGTGAAGAGGCCGTCAACTATGGCTGAGTGGGGATTAGCTACAAAGTCCACTGAGACTAAAGGTTCTTCGGTGTAAGCGAGAATGTCCTGGAGTTGGCCGGTGGCTGCTTCCTTAAAAGCCTGATTTACTTCATCGACAGTCACTTCTTTTTTCAAGAGAGCCACTAGATCGACCAGAGAAACATTAGGAGTGGGAATCCGTATGGCGATTCCATCAATTTTTCCCTGTAATTCAGGAATCACCAGCCCGACGGCTTTAGCTGCTCCGGTGGTTGTGGGTATTTGGGAAACAGCGGCCGCTCTAGCCCGGCGTAAATCTTTATGGGGTAAATCGAGAATTCGCTGGTCATTGGTATAGGCATGGACAGTGGTCATAAAGGCCTTTTCAATACCAAAAGTTTGATGGAGTACCTTGGCTGTGGGGGCCAGACAATTAGTGGTGCAGGAGGCATTGGAGATGATATGATGCTGGTTCTTATTGTAAGTGTCTTCGTTGACCCCTAAGACAATGGTGATGTCAGGGTCAGTGGCGGGAGCAGAAATGATGACTTTTCTGGCTTGGCCATGGAGAATATGTTTTTCAGCGTCAGGGCGCTTACGGAAAAGCCCGGTTGATTCAATGACCACCTCCACTCCTAAGTCTTGCCAGGGTAATTGAGCCGGGTCTTTGATGCTTAAGACCTTTATTTCCTGACCGTCAACCTGGATACATCCCTCACCAGCTTCTATCTCTGCTTCAAAGATGCCCATCACTGAGTCATATTTGAGGAGATGAGCTAGAGTTTTGGCATCAGTAATATCATTGACGGCCACGATCTCAATTTCAGGGTCTTGAAAAGCAGCGCGGAAAAAATTTCGGCCTATTCGACCAAAGCCATTAATGCCGACTTTAATACTCATGAGTTCAACCTCCAAGGAGTTTTGGTGAAGAGTTATATTTAAATATCATAAATTACTGATATTATCAACCGGAGAAGTAAAGGAAGAAATGTTTATTAGGGGTTCAGCGCACTTTTGGAAACCCCAGGTCTTCAAAATTGCCATAAGGCTTATCAGAAAACCCGGAAGACGGTCATAACGGCGGCACTAAGCAGGGGGACACTAAAATTATCATTGACCCGCAAGGGAAGCAGTTCAACGGCGGTGGCTACCAAAGCTCCCAGGATAGCTATCGGCCGGGAGAAATCGTCCAGATAATGGGTGGCCAAAAAAGCGACGCTTAGACAGGCTGTAAAATGGGCCAAACTACCTTCCAATGTTTTGTCAAAAATTTTGGTTTTGCCGAAGTGGATTCCATAGAATTTAGAGAAGAAGTCGCCGAAGATGAGATAAGATACAGCTATCAGGGCAATATCCTTTTCAAAAAAGAGAAAGGAGAGAAAAATCCCAAAAAGAAAAAGAGTAATGGAAGAAAAAGTTTTATACTCTTTGGCCTTATACAATTCTTTGATTTTCTTAAAGAGGAAAATGTTGATATTTTTAGAAATTAAACGGGAAAGGTCAAGTAAAAGGAAAAAGAGAGTGATACTGCCAACGAGAACCAGGGAAGAAGGTCGGGTTGAGTGGTAGTAATGAATAACCAGGGCTAGAGCAGCTGGACGGAGAAACAATCGCCAGTTTATTTCTTGTTGTTTTTTTCTTTCACGGGGGCGGGGAAGGAGATTCTGGCTGGAAATGTTAAGCAGGTCAATGAAAGTGATATAGAGGATGAGGGAGAGGAGATAGAATTTGTATTCAGAGGTGGGGGAGAGGACCAGGAGGAAAACGGCCAGGAGGGGCAATATAGAGCTGCCGACAAGCTCTCCTGTGCGAGTAATATAGGCCAGGAAAATGACGGCTACTCCCAAATAAAGGAGGGATTCCCAGGGTAACCATCCCCTGGAGAGAAATAAGCCAAGGTAGTAAAGCATCATAGCCGTAGCAGTGGCGACTCCCTGTCCTCCTCTAAAGTTAAGGTAGAAGGGAAATACATGACCGAGAACAGCTGCACATCCGGTCAGATGGATGACCAGGGGAGAGGCCCCCAGTTGACTGGCGAGGTGCATTACGATAAGACCTTTGGCCAGGTCAAAGAGAGCTGTCCCGACTGCCGGGGCTAATCCCAAAACTCTGAAAGTGTTGATAGTCCCGGCGTTACCCGTGCCTTTTTCCCGAATATCAATGTTATAAATTAGTTTTCCCAGGAGATAAGCCGGCGAAATAGAACCTACGGCGTAGCCGATGATAAGGAGAAAGAAAGTTTGAGACATGATTGAGTATTATCCCTTTTTATCCCCGAGAGACCTAATTTATTCATAGAGTCAAAAAAGTCAAATGATTGTTCCCTAATAATTTGGTTGGCGCCATATATTCAGTCAGGGAATGGTGCCAGAAAACGGGGTTGATCACTTGTCTTAATTTGAGAGTAACTAAAGTGACTCTTGCTGTTTAGAGAGTGGTTGGTTAGAAACTCTGATCAAGAATATGAGCAGATAGTCTTGATACAACCGCCCATCTGAAGTCTATCACCGAGTCCGAAACGTTAACTTGGGAATATTTAAGTTAAGACGGATATGTACTTTTGATATAATAAAACTCCAGAGGAAACTTAATGAATAAAAAAGCAGCCCAACTAATTCAAATTCCGGGTATATATCAAACCCATTCGGAAAAAGAAACTATCCAGCTGGCCCGAAAATTAGCACGGACTTTCAAAGGTCAGGAAATAGTTTATTTGATTGGTGAATTAGGGGCTGGCAAAACAGTCTTTGCCAAAGGTCTGGCCGCTGGCTTGGGGCTTAAAGATATCAACCAGGTATGTAGTCCTTCCTTTACCCTGGTCAACATTTATCCGGGACGATGGCCGATTTTTCATCTGGATCTCTATCGAATTAATACCGCCGATGATTTAGCTTCCATTGGGTGGGAAGATTTCCTGGGACAGGGAGTCATTATTATTGAATGGGGTGAAAAGTTGGGAGTTGACCTTGGAGGGATAGAAGTAAAATTAATCATCTTAGATGAACATCTCCGGCGGATTGAATTAAAGAAGAAAAAGGGGAATTAATCAGCCTGCCAGTTTTTAGATTTCCTCCAGAGCTTGGAGAAGCTTATTGACCTGGACTTTAATATCAGACTTTCCCAGAACAGCCGAAATAACAGCCACTCCGTCGGCTCCCGCCTGATGAACACTGGCGGCATTTTCAGGCTTAATTCCACCAATCGCTAAAATGGGCAATTTAGTTGCTTGGCGGATTTCTCGCAGTCCTGGCAGCCCTAGAATTTTCCGGAGCTCTTTTTTGGAAGTGGTGGGAAAGATAGGTCCCACCCCAATATAATCTGCTCCTCCTTCTTCAGCTGCCCGGGCTTCTTCTACAGTATTGACCGAAATACCAATGATCCTCCTTGGCCCTAGAATTTCGCGAGCCGCTGCCAGAGGAAGATCCTCCTGACCAAGGTGGACCCCGTCAGCTCTGCAGGCTAGCGCAATATCAACCCGGTCATTAATGATGAAGGGCGTGTTGGAAGCGCGGAGAAGGGAGGCCAGTTGAGTGGCCAGCTCAAAGAAGTGTCGGGTTGATGAGCTTTTTACCCGGAGTTGGATAGAAGAGATGCCGGCGGCGACAGCCTCAGTGACAGCCTTTAATAAATTAACGTGAGGAAAAAGTTCAGGGTCAACAACCAGGCAAACCCGCCAATCTTTAACCGAGGTTAGAGGCATGTTTAATAATATAGAATCTTACCGGAAAAAAGCCAAGTCCTCCCTTTCGGGGAAATGGCCACAGGGATCAAAGTTACTTGTTAAAGGGAAATTATGTCCTGGTGATTGAAATTTCAGCCAAGTTACGTTATAAATGGAGATAATTTTCAAGGAGGGAAAAAATGGACTTGGTGAAAAAAGTACTGGATTATATTTTCGGTAATCCCTATCTGCGGTTTTTATTTATTGCCTTGATAAGTCTTGTGGTGGCCTGGATAGTAAGATTAATTATGCACCGGGTCCTGAAACCCCTGGCTCAGAAAACCAAGACTCATCTTGATGATATCCTCATCCGGAGCATCGCCTCCGCCAGTTTTTATTTCGTCTTTTTCTTAGGGTTGAAAGTAGGGCTGGACTATTTACAACCGCCCTCGGCTTTTTATCAGAATTTGATTGAATCCGCTCTGGTGGTGGTCGTCACGATAATGGTTCTAAAAACAATCGATAGTTTTACCGGTTACTGGATGAATGAGTGGAAAGACAAGACTAGAAGTTCAGTGGATGAACGCCTTCTCCCCTTGGTCAGGAAGATCCTGAAAGTCGTAACCATTCTTCTTGGGGTTTTCTTTGTTTTAAATGCCTGGAACGTAAATATAAGTCCTTTATTGACCACCGCCGGAATTGCCGGAATTGCCATCAGTTTGGCGGTTAAAGATTCGTTGACTAATGTCCTGGGGGGGATTCAGCTGGTTCTGGACAAGACTTTTAAAGTTGGGGATAAAGTTCAACTGGAGTCAGGGGAAATGGGTGTTATCCTGGATATAGGTCTTCGCAGCACCAAACTCAAGACCTTCGATAATGAAGTGATTTACATTCCCAACGGGAGTTTGGCTAACGCCAAGATCAAGAATTTCACTCAGCCTGATCTTTCGGTGAGGGTTAATGTTAATTTCGGAGTTGAGTATGGTACTGATCCGGAAAAGGTTCGTCAGGTCATCTTCGACGCTATCCGGAAGATGGATGGTATCCTGGAAGACCCTCCTCCTGATGTTCAATTTTTGCAGATGTCCGACTTTTCTCTTGATTTTGTCGCCCGCGTCTGGGTGGCCAGTTACACTGAGGCCTATAAGACTAAACTTAAGTTGACGGAAGAAGTATATCGAGCTCTGAATGGGGCCGGAATCGGCATCCCCTTTCCCACCCGCACGATTTATACCAAGGCTCTTGATTAAGATACGGCTTTTAGATCAGATGGGAGTTTATCCTATCTTTTTGAGATAAAATCTGGCCAAATTTAAAAATTATAGTCATTATGAGCCGTTAACCACTGAGAAAAGACGAAAATATCTAGTTTTGACCAGGAAGATTATTGATTGAAATCTTGCTATACTCATCTAGGAAAGAAAAGGCGGGTGCTCTCTTTCCGCACATCGGAAAGAAGCCTCCCAGCTCAAAAATTGGTAATAATTTATTATTACTTAAGAAATTGGAAAAGATCAGAAAGCGAGTCGTCATTCCGGGTATAGAAGACGCAGTTTTTATTTCACGGCTATGGCGGCTATTTCAATTTTTGCTCCTCGAGCCAGACGAACAACTTGGACAGTAGCTCTGGTAGGGGCTGGTTGAGGGAACCTTTTTTTGAAGACTTGATTAAATTCTCCAAATTCGTTGAAATCTGTAATAAACACAGTTGTCTGGACAACGTGGGAAAGATCCATCCCGGCTTTTTTTAATAATAATTCTATATTTTTAATTATTCTTTCAGCTTGTTCAGCCATGGTGCCATCGATAAATTTTCCGGTTTCAGGATCTATTGCCAGCTGTCCAGAAATGTAAAGGGTATTCCCGACCAGAAGAGCCGGGCTAAAGGGGGTTGTGACTGGTCCTTCCCGGAGACTGATGACTTTTTTGGTGGTTTCTTTTCCGGCAGACAGGCCGACCAATCCGGTGATTAAAAACATAATTAGAGCAAGAATAAGTAAGCCTTTGATTTTGGGTAACATAGTACCTCCTTCACATTGAGTTTGCCTTAAGTTTAACAAAAAGAAACCCAGGAAGGGAAGGGGGATAAACTGTCACCTGCTGAATCAGATTGACAAAGGGTAACTAGATATTTTTAAATGATTAAGAAAATAGCCAAGGAGGAGAATTAATATGCTTGACCAGCTCAAAAACAAAATTAAGGAAAAGATAGCTGAAGTTCCTGATTTTCCAAAACCAGGGATAAACTTTAAAGATATTACTCCTTTACTCCAATCAGCAGAAATATATAACCAGGTCATTGATTATCTCGCTGGCTGGGCCAAGGAAAAAAATCCTCACTTGATTGTCGGGATTGAATCACGGGGATTTCTTTTTGCCGCTCCTCTAGCCCGGGATTTAAAATTGGGTTTAGCCATCATCAGGAAAAAGGGGAAGCTTCCCCGGGAAACAGTGTTGGTCCGGGCTCCTAATGAATATGCTCTTGAGTATTTTGAGATGCATACTGATGCAGTTAAACCGGGAGAGAGAATAATCATTATCGATGATTTGATTGCTACCGGCTCTTCTTCGATCAGTGCGATTGATCTGGTGAAAAAGCTGGGAGGAGAAGTAGTTGGTTTTGGGGCTGTGGTTGAGCTCTCTTTCCTCAAAGGTCGAGAAGCCATTGTCAAAGCCCACCCTGGTGTAGAGATTCTGACTTTAGTTACTTATGAGGCCTAAAATGGGTGAGGTCCTAGCCCGTTTTTTTCGCCTGAAAGAAGCCGGGACTTCCTGGTCGCAGGAGTTGCTGGGGGGAACAACAACCTTCATGACCATGAGCTATATCATTTTTGTCCAGCCGGTGATCCTGGCTTCAGTCGGCATGGATAAAGGGGCGGTGATGGTCGCTACCTGTCTTTCCAGTGCTCTGGCCACATTATTGATGGGACTTCTGGCCCGGTATCCAATAGCCCTGGCTCCGGCGATGGGCCACAATATATTTTTTGCGGTTATTGTTTGCGGCACAATGGGTTATTCCTGGCAGGTGGCTCTGGGAGCGGTCTTTATCTCAGGAATGATTTTCCTCGTTCTTTCTTTTCTCGGCCTGTGGGAGGGACTGGTCGCCGCTGTGCCGGATTCTTTGAAAAACGCCATTGCGGTGGGGATTGGCCTGCTGATCACTCTTATTGGTCTGGAATATGGTGGGTTAGTAGTTGATAACCCGGGAGTGCTGGTGGGGCTGGGAGATTTGAGCAGTCGGCCTGTGCTCTGTGTTCTCGGTGGGTTGATTATTACTGCTGTCTTAATGGCTCTCCGGGTGCCGGGCAGTATCCTTCTCGGAATCGTGGGGACGGCCTTGATTGGACTCCCTTTAGGTGTGGTTAAATACCATGGTCTTTTCAGCTCTCCCCCCTCCTTAAAACCCACTCTCTTCCAGCTGGATATTGGGGGAGCTCTTCAAACCGGCTTGATTACGGTTATTTTTGTTTTCTTTTTTCTGGATTTATTCGATACAGTCGGGACTCTGATTGGAGTCAGTGAACCGGCCGGTTTCATCAAAAAAGGTCGTTTGCCCCGGGCTAACCAGGCCATGTTGGCCGATGCTGTCGGCACAGTGAGCGGAGCGCTGATGGGAACCTCGACCGTCACCAGTTATATTGAAAGTGCCACCGGGATTGCCCAGGGGGCTCGTACCGGACTGGCCAATATTTTCACTTCTTTTTTCTTCCTGGTGGCCCTCTTTTTCAGTCCGCTGGCGGAGATGTTTGGGGGAGAGTATATCCAGGGAAAGCAGATTCTTCACCCGGTGATCGCTCCTCCTTTGATTATAGTGGGTTATTTAATGATGAAAGGAGTGACCCGCATTCCCTGGGATGATATAACCGAAGCCATTCCGGCCTTTTTAACCTTGGTAATCATGCCGATGACGGTCAGTATTACGGAGGGGATTGCTTTTGGCTTTATCTCTTATTCTTTGCTTAAACTAATTACCGGGCGCAGGAAAGAAGTCCACTGGGTTATCTATTTATTTTCAGTCCTGTTTATTATTCGTTATCTGGTTAAGTAACAGGGGGAAAATTTTTTATTAAGAAAACTCAGGAAAGGATGGCGAGAGAATGATTAAATCAGGGGGAAAAATAATAGTATTTCTGGCCATAATATTTTACTTCGCTCATTGTGCTCCCTCACCACCCCGAGTTGGTCTGGAGCCACCAGATACTAAATGGATCAAGAAAACACTCCAGCGACTCTCCCTCGAAGAAAAAGTAGCCCAGATGATTTGTTGTCGTTTTCGAGGCCAGTATCTTCATCGGGGAAGTGATGAGGAAGCTCGGCTGGTGAAGCTGGTGCGGGAGCAGAAAATAGGCGGCTTAATTCTTTTTGGTGGCCAGGTTTATGAAACAGCTATTCTGAATAATAAACTCCAGGAAGCAGCCAGTATTCCGCTGTTGATTGCCTCTGACCTGGAAAGAGGATTGGGCAATCAACTTGATGGAGCCACTCTTTTTCCTCCTCTCATGTCTCTGGGAGCCATTAACTCCGAGGAGCTCGCCTATGAGATGGGTCGGGTGACGGCCATTGAAGCCCGGGCCGTGGGGATTCATATGACTTATGCGCCGGTGGTCGATGTTAATATCAATCCAGAGAATCCGATCATCAACACCCGCTCTTTCGGAGAGGATCCTCAACTGGTCGGACGTCTGGCTCAGGCTTTCATACGAGGCTGTCAGGAACATGGCTTGATCGCTACAGCCAAGCATTTTCCGGGGCATGGAGATACCGCTGAGGATTCCCACAGCGTGCTTCCTCGGGTGGAGGGTGATCTGGCCCGACTCGAGCAGGTGGAACTTTATCCCTTTCGTCAGGCTATCGCAGCCGGGGTTAAAGCCATCATGACGGCCCATATTTATCTGCCGGCTCTGGAACCCACCCCCAACCTGCCGGCCACCCTTTCACCGCGTATTCTAACCGATCTTCTCCGCCAAAAACTCGGGTTTAGAGGCCTTATTGTCACTGATGCCATGGGCATGGGGGGGATTACTCGCCAATACGACACAGCCGAAGCGGCTGTGCGAGCAGTCAAAGCAGGCGTGGATATGCTCCTCCTTCCTCCCGAACCTGAAGTGGCGTTAAAGGCTGTGGTGGTGGCTGTGGAGCGGGGTGAGATTTCCGAGACAAGGATTAATTCAGCTGTCCGGCGAATTCTGGCAGCCAAGGCCAGTTTAGGTCTTCATCGACAGAAGTTGGTTGAGCTGAGTGATATTGACCGAATAATTGCCTCCCCTGAGCATCTGGACATTGCCCGACAGACTTTTGAAAAATCAATTACCTGTGTGAAGAATGAGGGAAAGGTTCTTCCCCTCGATAAAGAGACAGCCAAAATTGGGATATGGACTCTAAGTAGTGATCCAGGAGGATATTTTGCCGGGGAAACTTTTATCCGGGCTATTAAAAAAATAACCCAACCGGTCAAAGTTTTCCGGGCTGATGCCTTTACCGGTCAGGAATTTATCGATCAGGCTCTGGCTGAACTTGGTGAAACTCAGGTTGTAGTGATTGGAGTTTTCTCTCGTTTAAGGGCGGGGAAGGGAAATGTGGATCTTCAGCCACGCTTTGTTGAATTAATAAAAAAATTAGCAGCTCAGGCCAAGCCGGTGGTGATTATTTCTTTTGGCAGTCCCTATTTTCTCCGTCACTTTCCTGAAGTTGATGTCTATCTCTGTGCTTACCGCTATGCCAATGAAGCTCAACAGGCAGCCGCTCGAGCCCTGTTTGGAGAGATCCCTCTTGTAGGCCGTCTTCCAGTGAGTATTCCCGGCTGTTTCCCTCGAGGACATGGTTTGATTGTTCCCCAAAGGGACTGAAATTATCTGGTTATAACTCTATCTCTGTTTGACAGGGGGGTGAAAATCGGGTAATTTTTACTCCGAAGAAGATAAGGGGTTCTTTATTAAAAAGGAGTGAGAAATGTCGGATTTTTTTCAAAATGGAGTCATTGCCACCTTCCATAAATTAGGTGAGCCGAGTCTTAAATATTTAGAGACCGAACTAAAGGAATTTTCCCAAATCCGGCCAATTGCCCTGGTGTTACCTTCTTTGTACCGGGAATACGCCAGTGGAGCCTTGCCCAATATCATGAAGGTCATAAGTAAAGTGAAGTATCTGAATGAAGTCATCCTCTGTTTGGATAAAGCCAGAGAGGAGCAATTTAAAGAAGTTAAAGAGACCTTTGCCTCATTTAGAAAACTGATGATTATTTGGAATGATGGTCCAGGGATGAAGAAGTTGTATGAGTTACTGGAAGAGCATAATCTTTCCCCGGGAAAAGAAGGTAAAGGTCGAGCCGTCTGGATTGCCTTGGGCTATGTTTTAGCCAGGCGGAAAAGCCGGGTTATTGTCGTTCATGATTGTGATATTGTGAATTACAATCGACTGATGTTGGCCCGACTCTGCTACCCAGTTACTTCTCCCCATTCCGAATATGAGTTTTGTAAGGGTTATTATAGTCGGGTGACTAATCGTCTTTACGGTCGAGCTACCCGCTTGTTTTTTACTCCTTTTATCCGCTCTTTACAGCGGATTCTAGGCTACCTTCCTTTTCTCGTTTATATGGATAGTTTTCGCTATCCTCTGGCTGGAGAAATTGCCCTTCGTCGAGATCTGGCGATGGCCATTCGGGTTCCCAGCGATTGGGGGTTGGAAGTTGGGACTCTGGCTGAGGTTTATCGCAATATGGCTTTAAATCGTATATGTCAGGTGGATATTGCTGACTTTTATGAACATAAACATCAGCCTCTTTCTCCGGATAATCCACAGCGAGGAGTACTAAAGATGACCATAGATATTGCCAAATCCATCTTCCGGAACCTAGCTCTGGAGGGCGTCCAATTTTCAGAGGGATTTTTCAAGACCCTGGGTAATATTTATCTTAAAGAAGCTCAAGAAGCGGTCATCCGTTATGAGAATGATGCGGCGATCAATGGCTTGAATTTTGATCGTCATTCGGAAATGTTATGCGTTGAAGCTTTCGCTGAAGGAATTCAGATAGCCGGAGAAGTTTTCTGGAAAGACCCTTCCGCCTCACCTCTTATTCCTAATTGGCATCGGGTGACAGCAGCGATTCCTGATTTTTTTGAACGGCTTATCAAGGTCGTTTATGATGATAATCCCCCGCGAAAAAAAATTTTGATACAGATGAAATGAGACCAGCGTCTAGGGTAATAAAAACTTTTCTTATGAGGAAGAACAATGATTCTGCCTAAAAAATTGATTTTGGGAGGATTATTCCTGGTTGTTCTAGGGGTGGTGATTGTCCTGGTTATTCTACCTTTGGTTTCTCCACCAAAGGCCGAGGATCAAGAAGAAAATGTTTCTTCGACAGAGAAAACCACACCACCCAATATTCCTGTACCAGTCAAGGTGGTTAAGGCTCACCGGGGGATACTAGTTATTAGTTTGAAAACTCCCGGGGAAGCTTACACGGAGAAGAATATAAAAATTAAGGCTGAAGTTGAAGGAAAAATCAAGGCTATTTATGTCCGAGAAGGCCAGGCGGTCAAGCAGGGGCAGCTCTTATTGGAACTGGATGACCGACCTTACCAGTTAGATCTTGAGGCCCAGGAGGCAGATCGTTTACGTTATCTCTCGGAACTTCTGTTGGAGAAGCAGTTTTCTTCCCCCCGCATAGCCACTCCTTCCGACAAAGAAAAGCTAAGCAGGATTGAAAAAGAATATAATCGACTGCGGGATCTTTATCAAAGAGGCCTGGTCTCCCGAGAAGAATTGGAGAAAGTGAGCCGTCAGTATGAAATGGCTTTGATTGAAGCTGGCGAAAAGAAGGAAGAAATCCGGGCGGCGGTAACCGGATTGACCCAGGCTGAAATAAGGGTCCGAAAGGCCAAGTTGTCTCTGGAGAAGACCAAAGTCAGGGCCCCTTTCAGCGGGATTATCTGGGGAATAAAAGTGGCTCCAGGGCAGAATGTTAGTGGAGGTACGGAATTATTTTCGCTGGTAGATCTCCGCAATATAAAAATTATGGCCAAGGTCTTGGAAAGTGAGATTAATAAGATCAAAGTCGGTCGGGAGGCAACTCTGGTTTTTAGTTCCTATCCTCAAAAAAAATTCAAAGGAAAAGTTTTAGCTGTTAGTCCAATCATTGACCCTGAGGAGAGAACATGTCCGGTGGTGATTTCAGTGGCCAACCCCCAGGGGGAAATAAAACCTGGTATGCATGCTGAGGTCGAGATAGCGGCTGAAATATATGAAGATTGCCTCCTTATTCCTCAAGAGGCCGTGTTGGTCAGAGGCGGCCGGAAAATGGCTTTTGTCGTCGAAGATGGTCTGGCTAAGTGGCGCTATATTCAGGTAGGTAACGAGAATGAAGATTATGCAGAAGTATTGGATGGCATCAAAGAAGGGGAGCTGGTTATTGTTGAAGGCCATATTACTCTTGCCCATGATGCACCGGTGCGGATAGTCGAGTAAGAGATTAGTCCAGCTATAAAGCTCTAAAGAAATATCTTAGTTGGGCTCAAATAGTGTCGGCCCATCTGAAGGAGGAGAGATTTATAGGGTAACAGCGTGATTATTACTTTTTTTCCTTTATCTTCTTTATCAATTCCGCGGCTTTTTCCTGAAGTTGAGGGTGAGAGAGAGCCTTATCGGCCATCTGCAGTGCTTCCTGGTAATGGTTGGAGTTGAAATAACCGGCCGCAGCATTGAAATAGGCGGTTGCTTCAAGCTGTCGCAGACGGGCTAATCGGAGTTTTTTCTTTCGAATGAATCGTTCTTTTCTCGCTTCATCTAAGTTAGATGATTGAATCTCGTTGATCTCCCGGAGAGTTACTTTTTGGTTTTGTCCGAAGCAAAAAGCGGCTCTCTGGTAATAATCAGCTGAAGCTGACCAATTTTGCCAGAAGGAGTAAACCTTGGCCAGAGAAAAAGCTGAATGGCAATCTGTTTCTTTAAGTCGAAGGGCTTCTTTAAAATTTTTTTCCGCCTCCTCCAGGTTATTCTGGTCAAGAGCAATGGTGCCAGCCAGGGCATGAATTTCATTCCAACCGATAAGATATCTTTTTGCGTCTTCTATATGCTGCCAGGCCTCGGCCAGCTTTTTCAATTCGTGGTAATTCCGAGCCATCCAGTAGTGGGCTTCACCGAGATAATAGAAACCCAGGTCAAGAAGTTTCTGGGCGGTGGCTATGGCTTCTTCAGACCGGTCTAAATAGGTCAGGCACATTACTTTTCCCAGCAAGGCATCTCTGAAATCGGATTTAAGGGCGATGGCCAACTCGTTGAGTTTTAAACATTCGTCAAATTCTTCCAGCCTGAAGTTTATCTTGCTTAAGAGGATGAGAATATTCAGAGAATCGGGAAAAATGGCTCTGGCTTGCTGGAGTTGTTTTTCCGCCAGAGCCAGTTTGCTTTCATTAAGATATTGTTCACCGAGAAAATAGAGTATTTCCTTGAATGAAGGATTTTCCTCAAGAAACTTGGTTAATTCATTAGTCTTGAGGGGAGAAGAGATGATGAGTTTATATTGAATAAGAGGAGAGCGGGCAAAAGTTTTAGCTATGCGGGTGTGGAGTTCTTTATGTTCCCGGGAAAAGGGAAAAAGATGAAGGTAAAGATAAGCCCACCATGAGCTGGTCAAAGCTTTTTCTGCTAATTGAGATTTTGTTTTGGGATCAACGCTCACCCAGCGGATTTCATCGGTATAGCCTTGAAGCCGTAAGGGAAGTTTCTTAATAAGTTGGAGAAGGGAGGCGTATTTTTTTAAGGAGGGATTTCGGGTCAGAAAGGTTTCAGCTTCTGGCAGGAAATTGTGGTGGGGAATAGCCAGTTCCTTTTCGCGGAGAGTTAAAAGAAAAATGGTCTCGACAAACCGCTGGGGAACCGGTGGCTGTTGGTAGCCAAGACTAAGCAGTTTTTTCCAGCGGGTATATGCCTGTTGAAGAGAAAAATAATCTCCCTGATAAAAAAAAACAGCTGCTTCTTTTGGCCATTTTTTTATCCCTTCCAACTCGTCAGGTGTTAGTTTTCTCCCAGGAGCGCAGGCAGTGAACCAACCAAAGAGAAGAATTAAGATAAGGAAACCGAAGGCTCCTTTTTTGTCAAAAGAATTATTAATCAGAGAATTGATCGGTTTCATCTTTTGGTTCCTGAAGAAGCAGGCGATTAACTTCTTTTTTTAATTTTTGGGCGTCAATTGGTTTGGGAAGATAAGCATCGACCTCCAATTTCTGAATATCCGCCTGAAAAGCACTTCCTTTATAGACCCCGGAGACAAGGATGATCGGGATATGACTTAGATGAGGATGAGTTTTAATCCTTTGGGCCAGAGCTAATCCATCTACCTGGGGAAGAAGGATGTCAGCGATGATTAGATCAGGTTTAATCGATAGGCAAAGATTCCAGCCTTCTTCTCCCGTTTTTGCCAGATAGGTGGTATGTCCCATATCTTTCAATATTTTATGTAATAAAGCGAGGGAAATGCGATCATCTTCAATAATCACAATCTTACTCAATTTACTCTTTCCTGGAATAATTCTATAAAAAATGAACTTTAAATTAAAGATTAATCTTAAATTTGATTGGATTGCCCGGGGAGGGTATCCTCCCTGGCCGGGAAAAATAAAATGAAGATTTTTTCTAATAATGGAAAGAGGTGTCCTCGACTGAGAGGACGGCCCCGGAGCAAGAAGAGTCGGGACTAGTTCATTCAGATGGTGAGTAAAAGTCTTTCCCTTGAATAAAGATAATGATATATTAAATGCAAGTGGGGTAAAGGACTGCATGACTATGGAGCAGGTGAGGCGGAAATCAATCTTTCAAAATCATTCCCTCCAGTGACAAAATTTAGGGAAGAAAATAGTCTATGATGATGGAGGATTTTTAATTAATAGGGGAAAGCAAGAATGAAAATTACTCAGATTTCACTTCAGCGCCCCGTCACGGTGACTATGTTTTTTATGGCCATTATTCTTCTGGGCGTGGTCTCTTTAAGACAATTGAGTGTTGACCTTCTTCCAGATATCAATTATCCCCGTTTATCTGTAATTACTCAATATCCTGGGGTTGCTCCCCAGGAAGTGGAAACCCTGGTGACTCGTCCGCTGGAGGCCTCAGTCAGTCGAATTCCTGGATTGAGGCGGGTGGAATCAATTTCCCAGGAAGGCTTGTCCATTCTCAGTCTGGAGTTCAGCTGGGGTACGGATATGGATTTTGCTCTTCTTCATACCCGGGAAAAACTGGATAATGTTTTTCTTCCGGAGGATGTGGAGGAACCCACGATTATTCCTCTCGATCCCCAGAGTCGGCCTATTTTAATCCTGTCTGTTTCCGGCCCAGGCACTCTCCTGGAAATTAAAGAACTCTGTGAGGAATTGGTCAAACCACGATTGGAACAGATTGAGGGTGTTGGTTCAGCCGAAATTGCCGGCGGAGTAGAGCGCGAGATTCAGGTTGAGGTTCAGCCTGAATTAATGGCCCTTTATCAATTAACTATTGACGAAATATCACAAAAGATAGATTCTTTCAACCGAAATCTTCAGGGTGGCACGATTCGCAAGGGGCGGTTTAAATATGCCATCCGCGTTGTCGGTGAATTTGAACGAGTTGATGAACTTAACTCCATAATCTTGAAATCTACTGCCCAGCGGGGCATTGTCCGCTTAAAAGATGTGGCCACGGTTAAGGATTCGATTAAAGAAAGGGAAGGAATTACCCGGCTGAATGGTCAAGAAAGCATTGGGATTTTAGTCCGGAAAGAATCCGGAGCCAACACGGTTAAAGTTACTCGAGTCGTTCATCAGGTATTGGATGAGATTCGGCGTGAAAATCCAGAATTGAATATCTTTGTGGTCTATGAACAGGCCCGTTATATCCGCAACGCCATTTCTTCAGTGGTGAAATCGATCCTGTTTGGCGGACTGCTGGCTTTTCTGGTCCTCTTTATCTTCCTCCAGGATTTCAAGACACCGGTTATTATTTCTGTGGTGATTCCTATCTCGGTGATTGCTACCTTTAATATTCTTTATTTTCAGAATATCACCTTGAACATCATGTCTTTGGGGGGGTTAGCTCTGGGCATCGGAATGTTGGTGGATAATTCGATTGTGGTCTCCGAAAGCGTCTTCCGCCATCGAACTCTGGGGAAGCCAGGGATTAAGGCAGCCTACGATGGGACTAAAGAAGTGGGCATGGCTGTTACAGCTTCAACTTTAACGACCATCTCTGTTTTTCTTCCTATTATTTATATTCACGGCATGGCCGGCCAATTGTTTAAAGACCAGGCTTTGACGGTGACCTTTTCTTTGTTGGCTTCTCTATTTGTTTCCTTAACCTTGCTGCCGATGCTGGCCTCCCGGGAGCTTCAACTGGACATTATCCCGGAGGCTCGGCAGGAAAGGCTCAAGGATCGTTGGAGACAATTGGTGCAGTGGCCTACCTGGAAACCAATTTATCTGGCTCCCTTTATTTTTCTCCTCTGGGTGGTGAAAAGGGCTCTCCTGGTTGTTTATCTGCTGGTTGAATTTGTACTGAGTTTCCTTTCTCAGGGATTTGTCCTGGTGGTTCATTATCTGCTTCAACCAGTGAAGCCACTTATAAACCAGATTTTTAAAGCTTACAACCAGCTATATAACCGTTTTGCTGACAGGTATCATCGATTCCTGGTTGATGCTCTCGAGCACAAGGGTCGAGTTTTAGGGACTAGTTTTCTGGCGCTGGCACTGACGGTGGGGGTCGGTGTGTTTCTTCCCCGCGAGCTGTTACCCAAACCTGAGGCCCAGTCTTTTGAGCTGAATCTCGAGACCCCGGTTGATTTTTCTCTGGAACAAACAGCCCGGGTAGTTGGTTTAATTGAGGAGTGGCTGACTTCTTCAGGAGAGGTGAAGAATGTCTTTTCTCAGATCGGGGTGGTTTCGGGGATGGAAGCTTATAATCCAGAGATTTCCCTGAATACGGCTCGAGTTTATGTTGAAGTTAAATCTCCTCGGCAGGTGGATAGAGTTATTCAACAATTGCGACTGAAACTCCAACTGTTGCCTGAATTACGTTATTCTCTGGTAAAAGAACAGTCTACTTTAGCCCAATTTCTAGCCTTTTCCACGGCAGAAGTAGGCTTGAAAATAAAAGGCGATGACCTGGAGGTTCTCAACGGCCTGGCTCAGGAGCTTTCGGCCAAGTTAAAAGACATTCCTGGTGTGGCTGACGTCCGGACCAATTTTCGTAAAGGGAAACCGGTGTATCTGGTTAAAATCAAGACCGAAGCCTTGGAAAAGTATCAAATTTCTCCGGCAGCAGTCAGTTCTTTCCTGGTTAATGCGATTAGAGGACGGATCGCCTCCCGCTTCAATGAGCTGGATAAAAAGTATGATATCCGGGTGAGATGGGAGAAGAGTCGGCGGGAAGATCTGGATAAGATTCTGGATACCTCTTATCCTTATCAAGGCACAGCTATTCCCTTACGAGATCTGGTTTCTTATGAACTAGTGGAAGGGCCCCAAGAAATTCGGCGGGAAAATCAACAACGAGAGGTCTTGATTTCGGCTAATCTTCAGGGTCGAAAAATCAGTCAGGTCATCCCAGAGATCAAAAAGAAGATCGCCGAGTTAAATTTACCGCCCAAGTATCGGGTCGAGTTTGGAGGTGAACAAGAAGAGATGACTCGCTCCTTTCGAAGTTTAATTTTTGCTCTTTCTCTGGCTATTCTGCTGGTTTATATGATTATGGCGGCTCAGTTTGAATCGCTGAAACATCCCTTTATTATTATTTTTACTCTGCCTATGGGACTGGTGGGTTCCATCTGGGCTTTATTAATTACCGGTCAGACGTTAAATGTTATTTCGGTCATTGGCATGGTGGTTTTGGCGGGCATCGTGGTTAATGATGCTATCGTTAAAATCGATTATACCAACCAACTCCGTCGTCGCGGCCTCCCACTTCGCCAGGCAATCATGGAAGCTAGTCGGGTTCGACTACGACCCATTTTGATGACCACCGTAACCACGATTCTCGGTTTGTTTCCCATGGCTTTAGGTTTAGGGCGGGGTTCAGAGTTACAACAACCTCTGGCAATCGCCGTAATCGGTGGTCTTTTCCTGGCTACCTTCTTGACGCTGGTGTTGATTCCTTTGATTTATGAATTAATCGAAACCAAAACCACCGGAGAAATTATTTCTTCTGAACCATGAAGATATTAATCGATCGTCCAATCGCTACATTGATGATTTTTCTTGTCCTTCTGGTTTTAGGTATATATTCTTTTCTCCATGTTCCTCTGGAGCTGGCCCCTAAGGAGGAATTTCCTCAGCTGGATATTGTAGCTAACTGGAGTGATGTTCCTCCTGAGATAATCCAGTCCCAAGTAACTGCTCCCATCGAGGAAAAGGTCTCCGTGGTTAAAGGAGTGAGGAAGGTGACTTCCTCTTCCAGTATCGGTCAGTCCCGGATAACAGTGGAGTTCGATCCTCAGACTAATATGGAATTTGCTCGCCTGGCACTGCGGGAGAAAATAGCTGAGTTAAAAAATGTTTTGCCTTATGGAGTAAGGCCCCGGATTGAGCCCTATGTCCCGGAGGATTTCCGGGTTAATCCCTTCCTTCATTACACCATTTCCGGAAACTATACCCTCCAGGAACTGAGAGAGATGGTGAAGGATAAATTTGAATTGGGCATCGGGGCGATCAAAGGAGTGGCTAGTGTTGAGGTTACCGGAGGAGCCGAACCGCTGGTCCGGGTCATCCTGAATAAGGAAAAGCTTAAATCTCTGGATATTCATCCTTACCTTGTTCTGCGCCAGCTCCAGGACAGAGCTAGAATCTATCCGGCCGGCAAGGTAAATAGAGGCGATCAGGAATTTCTTTTTAAAGTAGCCAATCCCATTTATAAAATCCGTGATCTTAGGGAAATTATTGTCGCCAAAGTCGGCGGTGTGCCGGTCCAATTGAAAGAAATAGCCCAGGTTTATCCTTCCTTTTCCGATATCTACTATATCAACCGAATTAACGGTCAACCCACAGTAAGGTTGATCGTGAGAAAAGAAAGAGGCACCAGTACTTTAAAAGTGGCTCGAGCGGTTAAAGCCCGATTGGAAGAGATTAAAAAAACCTTGCCTCCCGACCTTGTCTTTCGGGTGGTGGATGATGAGGCTAAGGAGATCCATAAAAATTTACGCGAGCTTTATCTGCTGGTAGCGATTATTGTCAGTGTTATCTTTTTACTTGTCCTGGCTGTTTTACGCCGGGTCCAGCCATCCTTATTGGTTCTGTCATCGATTTTCTTTTCTATTATGATTACCTTCAACCTCATTTATATTTTTAAGATTTCAATAAACATGTTGACCCTGGGTGGCTTGGCCCTCGGTTTTGGTTTATTTGTAGATAATTCTATCGTTGTTTTTGAAAATATTCTCCGCTATAAAGAGCGGGGTTTTCCGGCCAAGAAAGCAGCCCTTCAGGGAGCCCGGGAAGTATTTCTTCCAGTCCTGGCCTCGACTTTAACCACGGTCAGTGTGTTTTTCTCTTTTGCCTATTTTCAGGGCCGGTTGAAAATATACTATCTCCCTCTAGCAATTGTGATTTCAGCCGCCTTGACTGCTTCCTTAGTTGTTTCCTTTACCCTCATTCCCTCCCTCAGTCCCTATCTTTTAAAAGAAAGAAAAGCCAAGCTGAAGGCGAGATGGGGTGGTTGGTATGTTCGGGGAATGCGAGGAGTGCTTCGTTTTCCGGTGGTTGTTCTTTTATTTATGGTCTTGATTTTTTATGGAAGTTATCGTTGGTTTCGCTCCGAGGTCACCATAGGAGAGTGGTTTCGTTGGTATTCCAAAGAAAGATTGTTGGTCTCCATTGGCATGCCTCCGGGAACTGAAATCACCACCACGGATGAAGTTGTCCGAAAATTCGAGGAAAGAATCTTGCAGAAACCCTATGAGAAGGAGGTTAATTCTTCTATCACGGCCGAACGGGCGACCATTGTTATTTCCTTTCCCCCGGAAATTGAACATTCCTACCGGCCGTATGTGCTGAAAGAGGAATTAATCCAGATGGCCACGAATTTTGCCGGGATCAGCATTGGAATCTATGGGTTTGACCCGCAAAGTTATTATTCGAGTTATTCAACCGGGGTTTTCTATGACTCTCAGATTAAATTTTATGGTTATAATCTAAAAAAATTGAAGGAGATTACTTCCGCTCTGGAAAAAGAACTCAAAAAAAATCCTCGGATCAAAGAAGTCCGCATCGTCTCCAGTCGGTATGGTTGGTGGCGCTTGGAGTCGTTTGAATACGTTTTAAAGATTGATAAAGAAAAATTAAAAAAGTTCGATGTCGACCCCAATTACCTTTATTTCGCCATTTCAACAGCTTTAAGGGGCCGGGTCCAGTATCCACTGAGGATGTTGATTGGCTCCCGGGAACAGGAGATTTCAATCAAATATCCCGAAGCCGCGGAAATTGACCTCAAAGACCTTCAGGATGTTCTTATTATGACCAATAAAGGTGAATATCTTCGCCTCGGAGAGATTTCCTTTATTGAAGAACGCCCGATTGCTGGCTCGATTGATCGGGAGAATCAGAAGTTTCAGCAGATAGTTATGTGGGAATTCCGGGGACCTTACAAGGCGGCGGAGAATTATAAAAAAGCCGTCTTTGCCAATCTCCAGCTGCCACCGGGATTTTCAGCTTCGCTGGAGGACACCCGCTGGATGACCACCGAAGAGAAGTCCCAACTCCGGTTTGCCATTATCTTTTCTCTGGTGATCATTTTTATGATTCTGGCTTCTCTTTATGAATCATTGATTCAGCCGTTTTTTATTCTTCTGGCGGTTCCGCTGGCTTTAATCGGCGTCTTTGTAGCTTTTGTTCTGGCTGATTTTCCTTTTGACTCCTCGGCTTATGTGGGAGTCATTCTTCTGGGAGGCATTGTGGTTAATAATTCCATCCTTTTGGTCGATCATATAAATTTAAAAAGAAAGCAGGGACTGGAATTACGGGAATCAATCTTGGAAGGAGCCCGGGAGAGGATCCGGCCGATTTTCATGACCACCAGCACCACGGTGCTGGGTATGTTACCTCTGGTCCTCATCCACCTGGAAACTGGCCAACGGCAAATATGGTCCTCACTGGCTTTATCCACTGTGGGCGGCTTGATGAGCTCCACCTTGTTCATCCTCCTGGTTATTCCCGTTTTTTACTCCTATGGCGAGAGAATTAGTCAATTTTTCCGGCGGAAAATGGCTGAATTAATTGTTTTCAGCAAAAAGCTCTGATAATAATTTTATAATTTTAATAATTTTGTTTAAAAGGAGAAAATTTTAATATGAAGACAGATGAACTGAGTAAAAGGATTAGTCAATTTCCCCAGATTAAGCTTATTTCTCTGCCCACTCCTTTAGTTGAAGCTGATAATCTCCTTTCTGAAAGACAGGATATCCGTCTTTTTATAAAGAGAGATGATTTAACAGGGTTAGGCTTTGGAGGAAACAAGTCCCGGAAACTGGAGTTTATCATGGCGGATGTTCTGGCTAAAAAAGCCAATGTAATCATTACCTGGGCCAGCCTTCAATCCAACTGGTGTCTCCAGACAGCCGCCGCAGCCAGAAAATTGGGCCTGAAACCTCTCCTGGTTCTTTTTAAAACCTATGATCTCCCGGAGGAGGTGGATGGCAATGTTCTTCTGGATTTCATCCTGGATGCCGAGATTCAGATTCGGGAAGCCCGCCGGGGAAAGATAATTTCCGAAGAAGAGGTGGCCGAGATCATAGAAGAAGTCAGGTTGAAGGTCTTAGAGTGGGGGCACAAACCCTATGTAGCGCCGATTGGGGGCTCTATACCTGGTTTCTCTATGGAGCTTCCTCTGGGGGGGATTGCCTATGTCAAAGCCGGGATGGAAATTTTCGAGCAACTAGCTGAAGAGCGAGTTAAACCCACATGGATTGTCCATGCTTCTGGTTCAGGCGGAACACAGGCCGGCCTGGTCGTAGCGGCCAAGGTTTTGTCGCCGGAGACAAAGGTACTGGGTATTTGTGTCTCAGATACCCGGGAAAAATTTCTTCCTGAGGTTTCCCTCGTAGCCCAAGAAACGGTCAAGGCTCTGGATTTGGAGATAACTATTACCGAGGAAGACATTATTCTCCTAGATGATTATCTGGGTGAAGGTTATGGAATTTTAACTCCGGAAATTGCCCGAACAGTTCGTCTGGTCGCCCAGAGGGAAGGGATATTTCTGGATCCAGTCTACACCGGTAAAGCGATGTGGGCTCTGCTGGATCTGATCGACCGGGGGTATTTTAAACCCCACGACCGGATAGTCTTCGTTCATACCGGTGGCACAGCAGCTCTTTTCCCTCACCGCCAGGGATTTCAGTCTTTTCTTACTTAGTTTTGGTGCTTCTTTTCAGATATTTATAAAATTCAGAATCAGTGGAGAGAATCAGCCAGGTTTCCTCATCAAACGTTTGCCGGTAAACTTCCAGTGTTTTCATGAACTGGTAAAACTCAGGGTCCAGATTATAAGCCCGGGCATAGATGTGAGTTGCTTCGGCATCAGCTTTACCCATGATTTCCTGAGACTGGCGATAGGCTTCAGAAGTAATTTTTTTCAGTTCCCTCTCTTTTTGGCCGCGAATTTCAGCGCTTTTACCGTCTCCTTCGGAGCGATAAAGAGATGCAATTCTTTTCCTTTCGGCGATCATTCGGTCAAAGACTTTGCGCTGGACTTCTTCGACATAATTAACTCGTTTGATTCGGACATCTTTGAGTTCGACGCCAAACTCAAGGGTAATTTTGGATGCCTTTTCCAGAATCAAGTGGGCAATTTTTTCCCGGCCGATCTTAATCTCGGGAACACTGCTGGCAATATCAAGTTTGACCAGATCTTCAGTAAGTTCAAATTTACGATTGGTGGAGCGCACGATTTCAATTAAATCAAAGTTGGCGATAGCATTCCTGGTTTCGCCGTCGATGATATCATCGAGACGGGATTGGGCCCCTCGTTCGTCGCGGAGGCGCTGGAAGAAAGTCAGTGGGTCTTTTACCCGCCAGCGGGCGTAAGTGTCCACCCAGATGTATTTTTTATCCTTGGTGGGAATTTGATTGGCGTCTCCATCCCATTCAAGCCATCTTTTTTCGAAATAATTGGCTTTTTGGATGAAGGGGATTTTAATATGGAGCCCGGGGTTAGTAATGGCTTCTCCCATAGGTTCGCCAAATTGGGTAATAATCACCTGGTTGGTCTCCGAAACGATGAAAAGGGCATCAATCAGGGTAATCAGGATTAAGAAGAGGCCCAGGGCTAGCAGGATGTTGCGTGTGGTTGACTTCATTTTTTCACCTCCTGGGAGAAGTTGAAGAGAGGCATCAGGTTTTTCTGAAGTTCATCAATGATAATTTTTCGTTTCACTTTGGGGAATACCTCTTCAATTGCTTCTAGATAAAGTCGCCTTCTGGTCACCAGCGGGGCTCGGACATATTCGCGATAGATGGATTTAAACCGCTCGGCTTCGCCGCGAGCCCGGTTAATACGTTCCATGGCGTAACCTTCAGCTTTGCGGATCATCTGTTCGGCTTCACCGCGGGCTTTGGGTATTTCTTTATTGTATTCCGACCAGGCTTCATTGATTTTGCGTTCTTTTTCCTGGAGGGCTTCATTGACTTCGTTGAAAGAGGGTTTAACCGGATCAGGCGGGTTGACGTCCTGGAGCATTAACTGACTGACTTCCAGACCAATTTCATAATCATCACAGAGTTTTTGTAGTTCTTCTTTGGCCTGGAGAGCGATTTTAGCCCGACCGACAGTAATGACTTCGTCCACTGAATGGTCACCGACGACTTTCCGGACCACAGCTTCGTTCATATAGCGGAAAGTACTATCTACATCCCGGAGTTTAAATAGATAATTGTAGGGGTTCTTGATTTTATACTGGACAATCCATTCCACTACAGCGACATTGAGATCGCCGGTCAGCATGATCGCTTCTTTCAATGCATCCGGAGGGACAACATATTCGGTGCGAATACCTGCTTTTCTGGTTCTAAAGCCGAACTCCATCTTGAGTTGTCTTTGCACTGGAACCTTGATCACTTTTTCGATCCCCAGCGGCAGTTTAAAATGGAGTCCTGGGTCAGTGGTGCGGACAAACTTACCGAACCGAAGAATTACGCCCGTCTCTTCGGGCCTAACCTGGAAGATTGAGCCAAAAAGAAGAATGATAATAATTACCCCCAGGATAAGATAGCGGATAATCCTGGGGTTAATCCGAGGGAGTCGCAGCTCAATCTGAGGGATTTCGTTGGCCATAGGAGCCTCCTTTGTCTTTAAATTTGGATTAATCTTGAATTTATCTTTATCATACGTTATTCCCTGTCAGTAATCAATGAGGGTTGATTGCCTTTATTAAACTTTAAATCCTCAAAAAGTCGATAAACCACAAGGTGGACTGTTCGCCAAGGGGTAGAGCTAGGGACAAAAAGAGAAAAAAAGTAATTCTTGAAATTATTCTAGGTGATAGCGGATTTATTAGTTTTTCTCTAGCATTTTCATTAATAATCTATCTATTTCTTTAATCGTTGTGGAATAAAGTCTAGTTCTTTCCGGAGAAAAGAGTTTTTTGCCCCGCCCGCCACTTCCGGTTAAGATAAGACAAATATTTTTTTGGCATAAGGAAGGGTTCTCTTCTAAGTAGCGGAGGAGGCCAGCCAGGGTGGCGGCGGAAGAGGGAAGAACAAAAAGCCCTTCCTCGAGGGCGAGGAGTCGTTGGGCTTTTTTTATTTCTTCATCGTTGACGGCTATAAGGCAGCCTTGATGCTGATAAATTAATTTGAGAACAAGATTGCCTCCCGGGGGATTAGGATTGGAAATAGCGTAGGGTACAGGCGGCAGGTTATAAATTCTGGAAAAGCGGTTTTCTTTCCGGGCGTAAGCTTGAGCCAGAGGAGCGCAGCGTTCAGATTGGACTCCAATGAAAAAAGGTAGATGGTGGAGGAAGTTCAGAGATTTTAATTCCAGGAAGGCCTGGAAAATTCCCAGGAAGTGGCCGCCTGAACTGACAGGAATGACGATTACTTCTGGAACCTCGGGAGCAAATTGGAGGAGAATTTCTCGAGCTGTTGTTTTGTAACCTGCCATCCGGAGAGGGTCAACGGAATTGATAAAATATATCCCATAGACTCTTCCCAGTTCATAGCTTTTTTCAAAGAGTTCTCCATAATCACCGGCAACTTGAATAAGATAAGGGTTATAAGTCTGAATAAAATTCAGTTTTTCTGCTTCTACATCGCCCCGGACAAGGATAAAAGTATCAAGGCCGGCTCGAGCCCCATAGGCGGCGGTGGAGGCAGCCATGTTACCCACGGAGACAGTTCCTATTTTTTTTATTCCCAATCTTTTAGCTTGCTGTAAAGCCAAAGCACTTCCCCGATCTTTGAATGTTCCCGTTGGGTTGAGGCCTTCATTTTTTGCCCAGAGAGAGGGGAGACCAAGTTGGTTTTCCAGGGAAGAAAGGCGAAGGAGAGGAGTGTTTCCTTCACCGAGAGAGACATCAGGGGCAGGGGAAGGGAAAAGCTGCTCCAGAGAAAGGGGGGAGGAGGGCGGGGGTTTGGGTGATAAAGAGGTCGAGGAAAGAAAAACTGGATTATGACATTGGGGACAAAAAGGGAAAAAGATGTCATAGGTAAGGTCTTTTTCACAGAAAAGACAGATAGCTTTAGTCATGATTTTCTCCTGCTGAAGAATATTATAATCTGGTTCAGCGCCCTTTTGGCAACCTGTGATTGGAAAAACTGAGAGATGAGCTCATTATTGGGCTAAACCTTGTCAAGAATAACGGGAAAAGCTAAAATCCAGATGATGAGTTATCGTTCGCGTCAAGAAAAGGATGTTGCTTTTATGAAGATAGCTCTGGCCGAAGCCAAAAAAGCGCGGCAAAATGGAGAAGTGCCTGTCGGGGCGATAATTATTGACGAGCAGGAAGAAATTATTGGGCGGGGCTATAATCAATCTCTAACCCTTTATGATCCGACAGCTCATGCGGAAATTGTGGCTTTACGGCAAGCAGGACGACGCATAAAGAACTATCGTCTTCCCGGAGCCACTCTGTATGTCACTCTGGAGCCCTGCCCCATGTGTTTGGGAGCCATGGTCCAGGCCCGGATAAGTCGCCTGGTTTATGGAGCAGACGATCCCAAGGGAGGAGCTGTTTGTTCTATTATGAATTTTCCTTTGGACAAGTTGAATCACCGTTTTGAGATAACCAGCGGTCTCCTGCAGCAAGAGTGCGGTAAGATTTTACAGGATTTTTTCCGTGAACGACGCGGCTGATTTCAGCGGGAGACAGGAAGAAAGCAAGTAGGAGAGGTGGCCGAGCGGTTTAAGGCGGCGGTCTCGAAAACCGCTATCCTGCGAAAGCGGGATCGTGGGTTCGAATCCCACCCTCTCCGCCATTGATCTCACGAGGAACAACATCAGCCTCCCATCCAAGGAAAGGAGCTTTATTTCAAGATGAAAGAGGTTCCGGTTATTCTTATAGGGAAAGGTAAGGTTGGCCAGGCTTTTTTGCATCTTTTAATTGAGAAGAGGTCGATCTTTAGGGGAAAATACCAGGTGGATTTTTTCCTCCAGGGAATTTTTCGTTCTTCCGGCGGTGCTTTATGGAGGCGAAAGGAGGCTCAGGAGGTCTTCTTTTTTCCCGATGAACAGCTGGAATCCGCGGAGTATTGGCAGGCAGGCTTTAATTTTCTCGATGCCCCTTTAAAGAAGTATTCCCCTGGTGTGGTGGTGCTGGCCACTGCCTCTTTGCTGGAAACAGGCGAACCAGGCCTCAGTTATATCCGGAAGGCGCTGGCCTCTGGCTGGCATGTAGTCAGTGCCGATAAGGGACCCCTGGTCAGTCATTTTCGTGAATTGGTGACTGCCGCTAAAACCAGAGGGCTTAGTTTAAAATACAGTGCCTGTACAGCCGCTGCTTTACCCACCGTTGATGTCGCTTTAACTTCTTTGGCCGGAACGGAGATAATTAAAATTGAAGGAATTTTAAATGGCACAACTAATTACCTGCTGACTCGAATGGGAGAAGGGTTGAGTTATGAGGAGGCTTTGGAGGAAGCGAAGAATAAAGGAATAGCTGAACCAGACCCTACTCGCGATGTGGAAGGCTGGGATACAGCTGTTAAAATTTTATTATTAGCCCGGACAATCTATGGAGTTGAAGTAAAACTGGAGGATATTGAGAGAGAGGGGATGTCCGGAATATCGGGCGAGGAGGTCAGACAGATTGCCGGCCGGGGAAGAGCTCTTAAATTACTGGGATTAATCTCCCGCGACCAGAGAAAAATTAGCCTTAGCGTCAAGTTAGTCCCTCTTTCTAAAAATCATCCTTTATTTTTTGTCCAGGGAGCAGAAAAAGGAATTTGTTTTACCACCGATACAATGTCCCTGGTGACTGTTATTGGAGGTAAATCAGATCCCCGGGGAGCAGCGGCGGCTATGATCAAAGATATGATTAATATTTTTACCCGTTTTTAAAGGATGAAAAGCCGCTGGGAGAAAGATTGTTTATCGCCGGTGGATTAAGGTTAATTGACCTCCAGGAGTAATTTTGGTAATTTAAGCTATCTCCTTGATGAGCAAGTGGAGAGGTGTCCGAGTGGCTTAAGGAGCACGCTTGGAAAGCGTGTGTACGGCGAGAAGTCGTACCGTGGGTTCGAATCCCACCCTCTCCGCCACCTGGATCAGCAAATTAATTAAAGGAGCCAAACATGACCACAACTATGAACACCAAGTTTTTTGTTGATATGGAAGATATTTACGGGGCCCATAATTATCATCCTCTGGATGTAGTGATTACCAAGGCTAAGGGAATATGGGTCTGGGATGTTGAGGGGAATAAGTATCTTGATTTCCTGAGTGCTTATTCAGCCGTCAATCAAGGGCATTGTCATCCTCGCATTGTTAAAGCCTTGGTTGAGCAGGCTAAGAAGGTGACTCTTACCTCGCGGGCTTTTCGCAATGATCAATGGCCGCTGCTGGCGAAAGAGTTATGTGACTTAACCGGCTATCAGATGGTCTTGCCTATGAATTCAGGGGCGGAAGCAGTAGAGACAGCCCTTAAAGCGGCCCGGATGTGGGCTTATCAGAAAAAAGGTATCCCTGAGGATCAAGCTGAGATAATCACCTGTGCCAATAATTTTCATGGTCGAACGATTACCATAATTAGCTTTTCCACTGAGCCGCTCTATCGTCGGGATTTTGGTCCTTTCACCCCTGGCTTTATCTCTATTCCTTACGGGGACGTGGAAGCTTTAGAGCAGGCGATTACTCCCAATACTGCCGCCTTTCTGGTGGAACCCGTCCAGGCTGAAGCCGGCATCATTATTCCCCCGGCAGGTTATCTTCGGCAAGCTAAAGAAATCTGCGAGAAACATAATATACTGTTTATTGCCGACGAGATTCAAACAGGTTTAGGCCGGGTGGGTCGTTTACTGGCCTGTGAGTATGAAAATGTTCGACCGGATGTTGTGGTGATTGGCAAGTCCCTCGGGGGTGGGTGTTATGCTGTTTCAGCCGTGCTGGCGGATCGGGAAGTTTTAGGATTGTTTACTCCTGGTTCTCATGGCTCGACATTTGGCGGCAATCCGTTGGCCTGTGCAGTCGCTCGAGAGTCCTTACGGGTTATTCAGGATGAAAATTTAGTGGAAAATGCGGCCCAGCTGGGAGAGTACTTTCTGAAAAAGCTTCGAACTATCAAGAGTCGACATATAAAAGAAGTCAGGGGAAAAGGATTATTAATTGGTATTGAGCTCTATCCTGAAGCAGACGGAGCCCGACGTTTTTGCGAAGCTTTGAAGGAAGAAGGTCTTCTTTGTAAAGAGACTCATGAGCATGTTATTCGCTTTGCTCCCCCCCTGGTGATCAAAGAAAAAGATTTAAACTGGGCTTTTAAAAAGATAAAGAAAGTTTTTAAACAACTTGATTGATCCCTTCCGGGAATATTGGGGAGAATCCCTATCCGCGGAAGCGATGAATTTAATCAAAAGTCTTTCTATCCATTGAAGTGTCCTTTTCTCAGTTCTTTTTCCTGAGTTGCTTAAAAGGTGATTTTGGGGTTAAATAAGAAAAAGCACGAGGAGGGAGAAAATGAAAAAAATACTGATCATTAGTTTTATTCTCTGTGCCATTATTTCTGGTTGTGTCGTTTATCTTCCCCCACCCGAACGAGGACCTTCTTCGTCCCCGGGGATTTATTCTGAATATGGCCTTGATTTTATCTATGATTACCTGTCTGACTATGGTTTCTGGGTTTATCAACCACCCTATGGTTACGTTTGGGTACCGGAAGTGCGTCTCTTCCGCTGGCGGCCTTATTCTTATGGTTATTGGGTCTGGACGGATTATGGTTGGACTTGGATTTCTCGCTTTGATTGGGGCTGGGTTCCTTTCCATTATGGACGATGGGGCTGGTCGAGAGAGATAGGCTGGTTCTGGGTACCGGGAGATGTCTGGGCTCCAGCCTGGGTAGTCTGGAGGTACAGTCGGTATTATGTGGGTTGGGCGCCCTTACCCCCTTCAGTCAGGATGGATATGGTGATTGGTTTGACTTCCCTGAGAGTACCCGTGCCCACCGAGTACTGGATTTTCGTTGAAGTAAATTATTTCCTAGATTCCCGCTTATATCGTTATCTCCTGCCAGTAGAGAGAAGTTTAACCCTGGTGCGGAAAACCAGCCTGAAGGCCCGCCTGGAAGTTCGCCATCAGAAAATTTATAATCTTGGACTGGAGAAGAGATGGATTGAACAGGCTACCCGGAGAACCATCAGAAAATATGAATTAACGCCTCAGGCTTCGCCTGGAGCTACGCGGGTCAGACTGAATCGAGTTGAAATTTTTCAGCCCAAGATAAAGTCCTCACCCACTGCCCGCCCGAAAAAAGTAATAGAAAAAACCAAGATAAAAGAAAAAATTAATCAATCCGAAATTATTTCCTCGGGTGAACAAAAAGCGGTGACAAACCCCCGGGAATTACAGCGCGTTCATGAGCAAGAATTAAAACTTCTGGAAAGATCCCATCGTTTTGAGGTGGAAGCCTTGAAAAGAGAACTGGAAGTTAAAAAAGCCAGGGTCCAAAGTGCTCAGGAAAAGAAAAAAATAGAAGAATCCTACCGTCAGAAGATTCAGGAAGTTTCTCGAGAACATAAAAAGGAAAAGAAGAAGTTGAAGGAGCGGCAAGCCGAGGAGAAGAAAAAGGTTATCCGGAGCAAAGTCAAAAAGAAAAAGATTCGCCGTTAGGCGACCAATACCAGGGAGGAAGCCATCTTATCAGGGCCAGAATGGAGACCGAATTTCTGAAAAAGGTTTCAGGCAAATCCCCCTGGGTGGCTGATAGATGGCTCTTCTTTTAGGGCAGAGACAGTGATAGTGGCGGCCAGAATAATCAAGCCGCCGATTATTGTTCTTAATGAGGGGGTTTCTCCGAGTAAGGCGAAGGCCAGGATTATTCCATAAACCGGTTCGAGTGAACTGATAATGGCTGCTTTCTGAGCCCGGATAAGCTGCATGCCTTTAATGAAGAGAGTGTGGGCCAGGGCAGTACAGGCAGTTCCTAGAAAAAAGAGAAGGCCAAGGGTGCGGAGACTAAGAGGGAAACTTATCCAAAGGAGGCAGGGGAGGAGGGCCACGGTAGCTACAGTGTCCTGGTAAAAGGCTATCAAGAGACTGGAATATTTTTGAGAAAGACGACGATTGAAGATAGTGAGGAGAGCAAAAGTGAAGCCCGAAAAAATCCCCCAGAGAACTCCCTGGAAGTCTGCTTGATGCCAATCAAATTGGGGGATGATGAGATAAACCCCAAAGAGGCAGAGGAGGGCCAGAGCAATATTTCTCCGTTTTATTTTTTCTCGGAACAACCACGGTTCAAAGAAAACGGTAAAAACAGGAAAGGTGGAATAGCTCAAAAGTCCGATAGTTACTGAAGAAACCTGGATGGATTGAAAAAAAGCCCCCCAATGAATAGCTAAAAGAGGTCCGAGAGAAAGGAGGAGGAATAAGTCATTTTTTGTTTTGACTCGCCAATTAAGAGATGAGAAGAAAATAATCAGACCCAGGGTTATTCCGGCAAAGAATACCCGGCCGAGAACAATCAAGAGGGGTGAAAAAGAGAGCAGTTTTCCGAAAAGGCCGGCCAGGCCAAAGAGAAAAACAGCCGAATGAATTTCGACCAGTGCGCGGCGTTCCACAATGGTTAATCATATATCAGAGTTACAGGTTTTCCTCAACTTTTTCTCAATGAAGAGAAAGCCAGACAAAAAGACACCAGCCGCTGGGTGGTTTGAAGGCCGTTGGAAAAGAGGGAGGTTGAGGTAAAACCATTTTAGTTTCTGGAGTGGATATGTTAATATTATCCTGACTATTTAAGTGATTATGATTTAAAAAATGATGGAAAAAAGAGAATATGAAATCTTTGCTCGGAAGTACCGTCCCAAGACTTTTGAGGAGGTTGTCGGCCAGAATCATGTTGTCCAGACTTTGGTTAATGCTCTGCGTAAAGGTAAAATCGGCCAGGCCTATTTATTCTCCGGCATGCGCGGTGTAGGCAAGACGACGGTGGCTCGTATCCTGGCCAAGGCTTTAAACTGTGTCCATGGACCCACCCCTACTCCCTGTAATGAATGTGAATTCTGTCAAGCTATAGCTAATGACCAGGCTATTGATGTCCTGGAAATAGATGGAGCGGCCAGTCGCAAAGTGGATGAAGCCCGTGAAATTCGAGAGGGCCTGAAATACCGTCCACTTCATAGTCGGTACAAAGTGGTGATCATTGATGAAGTTCACATGTTGACTCCAGAAGCCTTTGCCACTTTATTGAAGATTCTAGAAGAGCCGCCGGCCAAGACAGTTTTTATTTTCGCCACCACCGAGGCGCATAAAGTTCCCAAGACCATCATTTCCCGTTGTCAGCATTTCGAGTTTAAGCGGATTTCTCATAAAGACATCGTCAAGCATCTGGAATATATCGCTCGTGAAGAAGGCCTTTCTATTTCCCGGGAAGGTCTGTACTTGATCGCGGAAGCAGCCGAGGGTAGCTTGCGGGATGCAGAGAGTATACTGGATAAAGCGGCCGCTTTTTCCGGGGAGAAGATAAGTGATGATGATCTAAAAGTTCTTCTGGGAACAGTCTCTCAAAGTCTTCTTTTCGAAGTTTCGCGAGTGATTTTTGCCGGGCAGGCTGGTGAAGTTTTTTCCTTGGTGGACAAACTGGTTGAGTCCGGGTATGAACTGGTGACTTTTTATCATCAGTTGATCCATCATTTCCGAAAAATACTGCTGGCTAAAACAATGCCTAATTTTAGAGATATTATTCCGGTTAATGAGGAGGAATACCAGCAATATCTTCAGGAAGCACAAAAGGTGTCAGAAGAAGAACTGCTGCGCTATCTGAACGCCCTCCTGAAAGAAGAAGTCTCTTTGAAACATTCTTTTCAACCCCGGATTTATCTGGAAACCATTCTCATAAAATTATGTCATTTTGGTCGTTTAGTTACTCTGGATAAGCTTCTGGAAACGATTCCTGGGGTAAAAGAGATGGAGGAAGTAACTTCAGTTGAAAAACCAAAAATTGAGATAGGCGGGGAAAGTAAAAAACAACCATCTGGGAATATGCCTGGTCACTTTCGTCAGTTGGCGGAGAATTCGAAGGGTCAGCTGGAGGCCCGGTTCACTTCCAAGGAAAAGCCTTCTTCCCTCCCAGCCGGATTAGCTTCCGGAAGGAAAGTTAATGAAGAATCTTCGTCCTCGGGCAAGATGACTCATTCTTTCTCTTCTGGAGAGAGGGTGACTTCTTCCCGCCACCAGTCCTCGCCATCCCCGGTTTCCCGGGCCGCCTCAGCTTCACCGGAAAGAAAGAGCTCTTCGGGTTCTTCAGCTCCACCCCGCTTAAAAGATAAACTCCTGACGGAAGCTCTAAAAGAGCCACAGGTCAAGGAGTTTCTAGAAATTTTTAAAGCTCAGGTTTTAGCCATTCAACCCTTAAGTGGTCGAAACCAAGAAAATCCAGGCATAAAGAATAAATAATCAAGGAGAATAGCCATGAGAGGTTTACCCAATATTCAGAAAATGCTCAAAGCTGCTCAGGAGATGCAGGCCAAGCTCCAGAAAGAGCTGGCTGAATTAAGAGTGGAAGGGTCCAGCGGCGGCGGCATGGTGACCGTGGAACTGGATGGCACCAAAAACATGATTTCCCTTAAAATCGATCCGGAAGTGGTCAATCCCCAGGAAGTGGAAATGCTCCAGGATTTGATAATTGCCGCTTATTCAGATGCGGTAACCAAGGTCAATGAGGTTATTGCCGAAAAACTCGGTGCGCTGGGACCAGGTTTTAATTTACCAGGGTTATTCTAATGGACGAACGGGAACATCCGATTGAACGCTTAATCGAAGAGTTAAAAAGGATTCCTACGATTGGGGCTAAGACAGCTCAGAGGATTGCCTATTATTTATTCAATCGGCCTCAGGAAGACCTGGATCGATTGGCAGCGGCCATCAAGGAAGTTAAGCAGGGCATCCGGGAGTGTTCCATCTGTCATAATCTGAGTCCGATCGATCCCTGTGCTTATTGTCAGGATGAGGAGCGAGATGATCGTCTCTTGTGTGTGGTGGAGGAGCCTTATAATATTGCTTCCATCGAGAAAAGTGGTATTTATCAGGGACGATACCATGTCCTCAGAGGGGCTCTTTCTCCATTAAAAGGAGTAGGTCCGGATGAGTTAAAAATTGACAGTCTTATTCAGAGGGTGAAGCACGGCCATTTTGAAGAAGTGATTATTGCCACCAATACCACCTCAGAAGGAGAAGCCACGGCTGTTTATCTGGCCAGAAAATTGAAACCGTTGAAGGTAAAAATAACCCGTCTGGCCATGGGTTTACCCGTAGGCACGGATATTGATTATGCTGATCAGGTGACGCTCCGCAAAGCCATTGAGGGCCGTCTGGAAATAAAAGACTAGCTTCCCTTAGACCGCTCTAATGGTCTGTATATTTCAACGAAATTTTATCTTCTGAATTCTCCTAGAGGATTGCAAAAATATTTTAAAGGTGTACAATAAAGAGTTTAATTTTCCGACCGGATAATAACCCTTCAACCCGGCCACAAAGGAGTCAAAAAAATGATTAAAAAGAATTACCAGACTATCGATGGTAACACGGCAGCTACCCATGTAGCTTATGCTTTTAGTGAGGTAGCGGCTATTTATCCTATTACACCTTCCTCGCCCATGGGTGAATTGGCTGATGAATGGGCCTCCCAGGGGAGAAAGAATATTTTTGGTCAGGTGGTTGAAGTAATCGAGATGCAATCTGAAGCTGGAGCTGCCGGAGCAGTTCATGGCAGTTTATCCGCCGGTGCCCTGACTACCACTTTTACGGCTTCTCAGGGATTAATGTTAATGCTGCCCAACATGCACAAGATAGCCGGTGAGATGTTACCGACGGTTTTCCATGTTTCGGCCCGCTCGTTGGCCTGTCAATCCCTTTCGATTTTTGGCGACCATTCTGATGTAATGTCAGCCCGGAACACTGGCTTTGCTTTAATGGCGGCTGGTTCTGTTCAGGAAACTCTTGATTTGGCCATTGTCTCCCACCTGGCAACTCTCAGAGCGAAAGTACCGTTTCTGAACTTTTTTGACGGTTTTCGCACTTCTCATGAAATTCAGAAAGTTGATGTAGTGCCTTACTCGGTAATGGCTGAACTGGCTGAGTGGCAATATGTCAAGGAGTTCAAAGAAAGGGCTCTCCGGCCCGATAAGCCCAAGGCTAAGGTGGGAGCAGAAAATCCAGACGTTTATTTCCAGGGCCGGGAAACAGTCAATCCTTTTTATGCTCAGACCCCGGCTATTGTGCAGGAATATATGGATAAATTAGCGGAGAAAATCGGTCGTCATTATCACTTGTTTGATTATGTAGGCGCCCCTGACGCGGATAAGGTGATTGTCGCTATGGGCAGCGCTGTCGAGACGATCGAAGAGACCGTAAATTATTTGCTTGCCCGGGGCGAAAAAGTGGGAGCAATAAAAGTTCGTTTATTCCGACCTTTTTCCGTCGAGGCTTTCCGGAAGGTGTTACCTTCGACGGTGAAGAAAATCGCTGTACTTGACCGGACCAAAGAACCCGGTTCTATCGGCGAGCCTCTTTATCTGGATGTCGTGGCGGCTCTGGCCGAGACACCCATTAAAATTATTGGCGGACGTTATGGTCTTTCTTCCAAAGAATTTACCCCGACCATGGTTAAAGCGGTTTACGACCATCTTGATGGTGCCTGTACCCATGGTTTCACCGTGGGTATTGAAGATGATGTCAGCCGGACCTCTCTGTCTTTGGGGCCAGAGATTGATGCTGAACCAAAGGGGGTGATTCGTTGTAAATTCTGGGGATATGGTTCTGATGGCACAGTGGGAGCCAGTAAAAATTCAATTAAGATAATCGGTGATCATACTGATTATTATGTTCAGGGTTATTTTCAGTACGACTCGAAGAAATCCGGTGGAGTCACTATTTCCCATCTGCGTTTTGGCAAGGAAAAGATTCAATCGCAGTATCTACTAAATCATGTTGATTTTGTGGCCCTCCATAAATCTTCTTATATTGGTCGTTACGATATCCTCGAGGGAATTACCGAAGGAGGAGTCTTCTTGTTGAATTCCACTTGGAAGGCTGATGAGGTATTTGATCATTTAACTGAAGACATGCAGAAAACCATTATTGAGAAGAAGATCAAGGTTTATAACATTGATGCCCTGAAGATTGCCCAGGAAGTTGGTTTGGGGGCGAGAATCAATACAGTCATGCAGGCGGCCTTTTTTAAAGTTTCCGGAGTCTTACCTGAGGATGAGGCCATTCAATTAATCAAAGAGGCCATTAAGAAGACTTTTCTTGCCAAGGGGGAAGATATAGTCCAGAAGAATTGGGCTGCTGTGGATCGAGCCATAGAGGCTCTGGAGGAAGTTCCCATCCCGGAGAAGATTACTAAATCGGCTTCTCCACCTCGATTGATTCCCGAAGAAGCGGACGATTTTACTATCAATATCATTGAACCGATTATGCGTTTTAAAGGAGATAAAATTCCTGTTTCCAAAATGCCTTACGACGGTCAGATTCCCACCGGAACCACCAGGCTGGAGAAACGGGGTGTTGCTCCTTTTGTCCCCCAATGGCTGCCGGAAAAGTGTATTCAGTGTAATCAGTGTTCTCTGGTTTGTCCTCATGCAGCTATTCGCCCCAAGCAGATTGATCCCGCTGCCCTAAAAGATGCTCCGGAGACCTTTATCACCGTTAAATCGCGGACTCGAAATGATCGCAACCTTCAGTATCGACTTCAGGTGTTCATTGAAGATTGTGTGGGTTGCGGCAGTTGTGTTGAGTCATGTTTGGCCAAGGAGAAGGCTCTACGGATGATTCCTCTGGAAGAAGCGAGAGAAGCCGGGGAAAGGGAAAACGAGGCATTTTTTGAAACCTTACCCTATAATGTTCTCGATGGAGTTAATCCGGCCACGGTTAAAGGAAGTCAATTCCTCCGGCCTTATTTTGAATTCAGTGGCGCTTGTGGCGGCTGCGGCGAGACGCCCTATATTAAATTAGCCACCCAATTATTCGGAGATCGGATGATTATCGCCAACGCCACCGGTTGTTCTTCTATTTATGGCGGAACCTTCCCCACCATTCCTTATTGTAAGGATGAAGCGGGTCAGGGGCCGGCCTGGGCTAATTCTCTTTTTGAAGACAATGCCGAATATGGTTTTGGGATGCGGTTGGCGGTTGATGCCAATCGGCGGAAATTAAAGACTTCGCTGGAGGAAGCATTGAAACTGGATATCTCTCCGGCTTTGAAAGAGGCGTTTCAGAAATGTCTGACTTTTTGGTCAAGAACAGATGACGAGGCCAAGAAAGCCGCCCGCCTGGCCCGGGAAGTTTTAGCTGAGAGGTTGAGCCAGGAAAAGGCTGAGTATCAGCCCCTCCTCCGGCAGATTCAGGATTTACAGGATTATCTCGTAGATAAAAGCATCTGGTGTGTTGGGGGTGACGGCTGGGCTTATGACATTGGCTATGGAGGCTTGGATCACGTTATTGCCTCTAACCGCAATGTGAATTTGCTCGTTCTGGATACAGAAGTCTACTCCAATACCGGCGGCCAGGCTTCCAAAGCCACCCCCACCGGATCGGTGGCTAAATTCGCGGCCGCAGGTAAGCGGACCAAGAAGAAGGACCTGGGAATGATGGCCATGAGCTATGGGTACGTCTATGTGGCCAGCGTCGCCATGGGAGCCAATCCTAACCAGTGCTTGAAGGCGTTTATTGAGGCTGAGGCTTATGATGGACCATCCCTGATCATTGCCTATTCACCTTGTATCAATCATGGCATTGATATGGCCAAATCCCAGCAGGAAGAAAAATTAGCGGTGGAGGCCGGTTACTGGCTGCTTTATCGCTATAATCCTCTACTGGCTAAAGAAGGTAAAAATCCCCTTATTCTTGATTCCCGTGAGCCTAAACTTGATTACCAAGAATTTATTAAAAATGAAATAAGATATCGTTCGCTGGTCCAACAGCATCCCGAGATTGCTCGTCAACTCTTTGCTCAGGCAGCCAGGGAAGCTCGAGAGAGATATGAATTTTATAAAAAATTATCTCAGATGTAAGCTGATAGCTGAACCTGGTCCTGATTGAAGACGAGCACTTTTCCTGAAAATTGAGTTTTGTTTTCATCCGAAAGAAAGGGAAGGGTAAACGTTTATTTTCATTGAAAAGATAAGCAATTTGTCTTACTATTTAACCTTATGAGTCAGAGGGGAATCAGAGGCTTGTCCTTAACCATTAGAAGAAACCGAAATTTATAGATTCGAAGAAAGACCAATTCTATTTTTTGAATCAAGGAGGTGCGATGAAGGAAACGATTGAAGTAAGATGGCACGGTCGGGCCGGACAGGGAGTGGTGACAGCCGCGGCTACTTTGGCTGATGTTCTGGCTTCGGTAGAGGGAATCTTTGTTCAGGCATTTCCTGAATTTGGTGCGGAGAAACGAGGTGCTCCCATCCTGGCTTTTAATCGCATCAGTCGTCGTCCGATCAGGATTCACAGCCAGGTCTATGAACCGGATATTATCATCGTCACAGATCCGTCGTTAATCGGGATGGTCGATCTGACCAGTGGAGCCAAGCCAGAAGCCCTGTATTTATTCAACACCATCTTTGACCTTCAGGCGATTAGAAAGAAACTAAAAATAACCAATGGTCGGGTTTTTGGGCTAGATGCTTATGCTATAGCGGAAGCGGAATTGGGACGACCTATTCCCAATGTTCCCATGGTTGCTGCCTTGATAAAAATCACTAAGCTGATGGATTTAGAACTATTCCGGGAGAAAATCAGGCTATCATTAAGTAAAAAATTAAGACCGGAAGTAGTCGAAATGAACATGCGAACTATTGATCGGGCTTTTGAGGAGGTAAAGGAAGGATGAAGAAAGAAACTTGGCGGGAACTACCAATTGGCGGCCTTAATATTCATCCGGGGAATTCAGTGACCAATTTAACCGGTACATGGCGTTCGGGTAAACGCCCGGAATTCATCCCGGAGAATTGTATTCAGTGTTTTTTCTGCTGGCTTTATTGTCCTCATCTGGCCATCCTGGTAGAGGAGAGTGAAGTTGTTGGGATTAATTATGATTATTGTACAGGATGTGGATTATGTGCAGAGGAATGTCCGGCCAAAGAAAAGGCCATAGTGATGGTGAAAGAAGAAGTAGAGCTTGAGGAAGGAGGGGAAGGATGAAGACAAAAAAAATATTAAGCGGCAACGAGGCTATTGCTGAAGCCGTCCGTCAGGTGGATCCCGATGTGATGGCTGCTTATCCCATTACTCCTTCAACTAAAATTGTCGAAACCATTGCCCAGTTTGTGGCTGACGGGATATTGAGCGGAGAATTCGTCTGTCCGGAAAGTGAGCACAGCGCCATGAGTGTCTGTATCGGCGCGGCGGCGGCCGGGGGACGGGTCATGACTGCGACTGCTTCCCAGGGGCTGGCCTTGATGTGGGAAATGCTTTATATCGCCGCGGCCCTGCGCTTGCCCATTGTTGCGGCAATTGCCAACCGAGCCCTCAGTGCACCAATTAATATCCATGGGGACCATTCAGATATGATGGGGGCCCGCGATTCAGGCTGGATTCAAATTTATTCGGAAAACTGTCAAGAGGCTTATGACAACTTTATTCAGGCCTTCCGGATTGCTGAACATCCTGAGGTGGCTACTCCGGTAATGGTCGGCCTGGATGGCTTTATCATCAGTCATTCGATGGAGCCGGTGCTGGTGGAAGATGATGAGGCGGTTAAAGAATTTCTTGGCGAATACCAGCCGCATTATTCATTACTTGACATTAATCACCAGATAACCATTGGTTCGCTGGATTTTACCGATTATTATTTTGAACATAAACGGAGTCAACTGGAAGGTCTGGAGAAGGCTCCCCGGGTGATTCTGGAAGTAGGTCAGGAATTCGGGCAAAAATTTGGTCGCTCTTATGGATTTTTTGAAGAATACCGCCTTGGTGATGCCGAAGTGGCCATTGTCGTTCTCAGTTCAGCCGCGGGAACAGGGAAGGAGGCGGTTGATCTTCTCCGAGATGAAGGCATCCCGATCGGGCTGCTTAAATTAAGGATTTTCCGTCCCTTTCCTTTCCGGGAAATTGCCGAAGTGCTGAAGGACAAGAAAGCGGTGGCCGTCCTTGATCGCTGTGTCAGTCCAGGAGCTGAAGGGCCGCCAGTGGGGACTGAAATCCGGGCAGCTCTTTTTGATTATGAACAACGACCCCGGGTGGTGAATTATGTTTATGGCCTGGGTGGACGGGACATCAAAGTCGAGCATTTTCAGGAAGTTGGTCGGAAACTGGTTCGTATCGCTGAGACCAATCAAGTTGATGAACCGTATGGCTATTTGAATCTCAGAGAGTAAAGAGAGGCAAAGGAGGTAACCGATGGCTCGTTTAAAGGATTTAGCTCAACAGGAAGATAGATTGGCGGCCGGACATGGGATGTGTTTAGGCTGTGGAATCCCCATTATTTTAAAACTTGTATTGAGAGCCACCACCGATCCCCTGGTGATTGCTAATGCTACCGGATGTCTGGAAGTCTGTACAACTATTTTTCCCCGGACTGCCTGGAAGGTGAACTGGATTCACAGTGCTTTTGAGAATGCGGCGGCGACAATTGCCGGGGTGGAAGCCATGTATAAGGCTCTAAAAAGAAGGGGGAAGATTCCGGCAGATCGGAAGATAAAATTTTTAGCCATTGGAGGAGATGGCGGAACTTATGACATCGGGTTGCAGTCATTGTCGGGAGCGATGGAAAGAGGACATGACATTGTCTATCTTTGTTATGATAATAATGCTTATGCTAATACTGGTGGACAAAGATCATCGGCCACTCCTCTGGGAGCGGCGGCGACAACTTCTCCAGCCGGGAAAGCCCTCCCGGGAAAGATCCAATGGCGCAAAGACCTGACGCGGATCATGGCGGCCCACGGCATTCCTTATGTCGCTCAAGGAAGCATCCATCGCTGGAAAGATCTATTTCAGAAGGCGCAGAAAGCCTTTGCCACCGAGGGACCGGCTTTTCTCAATGTCCTTTGTCCCTGTCCGACTGAGTGGAAATATCCTGAATCGCAGGGAGTTAAATTAGCCCAACTAGCCGTTGATACCTGTGCCTGGCCCCTCTATGAAGTTGAGCAGGGAAAATACCGGGTGACCTACAAGCCCAAAGAGAAGCTGCCGGTGACAGAATGGTTAAAACCACAGGGTCGATTTCGCCATCTCTTCAAAGAAGAAAACGCCTGGATGGTGACAGAAATCCAGAAAAGGGTTGATGAGGAGTGGGCAGAACTCCTGTGGCTAAGTGAGGTATAGAAAGTTTTAATAACACTTAAAATAACCTGACTTAATCTTATTTTAAGACGAGAATAACGATCTGCTTTCTGAAGAGCTAAGGTAGTGAATTTTCATAAGCTGGGGAATTTCTTCTTAATTGGAAAGAGACAACCTGATCTTCCTGCTAGATAAAGATAGTGACAGTTATCCGGGTAACCCCTACGAAAAAAATAGCCATAATTGTCTTCGGCAGGACTTCTCTCCTTTCTGGTTAGCTAATATCTAATTTTGATTTTTTTTAAAAGGCCTAACAAATAGTTGTTATTTATTAATATCTGATATAATATATATCAGAAGGCAGGCGTGGTGAAATATTATTAAAAAAATTACAAAAAGTTCTTGAACCACTCTATGGTGTTTGATACATTAAACAACAGAAAGGGTGGTTTGCAATGAGAGAAAAATCAATCTTGAATCTAAAGTCACTTAAGGACCAGGTTTATGAGTATTTAAGGGAGCAGATGGAGAAGGGAGAATTGCGGCCGGGCTCTTACATTAACATGGAAGAGACCAGCCGTAAACTAGGGATAAGCAAGACTCCCTTACGGGATGCCCTTCTTCAACTGGAAATGGAAAACTTTGTCACTATAATTCCTCGCCGGGGTGTCGTGGTTAATCCTTTAATTTTGAAGGATATCAAGAATTACTATGAGATTATTGGGTCTCTGGAAAGTCAGGCTCTGCTGTCTTCATTTCCCAAGTTGAAAACAAGAGATATTGAGAAGATGTCTCGTCTGAATAAAGAAATGGCTGAAGCTATTGCTCAGGATAATTTTAACCTGTATTACCAAAAGAATTTAAAGTTCCATAATGTCTTTCTGTCTAAATGTGGCAATGATATGCTGATACGCATTGTGACCAATCTAAAGAAAAGACTTTATGATTTTCCCCGTCAGGAAGGTTTTGTTAAAGAGTGGGAAGAAACTTCCATCAAGGAACATGAGCGGCTGGTAGACTTAATCGCCCAGGGAAGGAAGGACGAGGCGGTAAATTTTGTGCGTGATGTTCACTGGTCGTTCGCTGTCCAGGAAAAGTTCATCAAAAAATATTATAAACAGGCCTCTCTATACGCGGAAAGGAGTTTTGAACGGTAGTTTTGATGAAGGGAGTGATTTTTGATATTAAGCGTTATGCTATTCATGACGGTCCAGGAATAAGAACCACAGTTTTTTTCAAAGGATGTCCTCTTCATTGCATTTGGTGCCATAACCCCGAGGGAATTGATCCGGCTCGGGAGCTTTTTTACCGAGCTGAGAGATGTCCTTCTGAATGTCGTCTGTGTGTGGGCGTTTGTCCTCAAGGTGCACTTCAGAAGTCTTCCCAGACCCTAAAGATCGATCGCTCATCTTGTGATGGGTGTGGCGAATGTGCTGAAGTATGTGTTTACGAAGCGATTGAGGTGGTTGGACGAGAAATGAGTGTGGAAGAAGTGATAACGGAAATAGCTAAAGATAAAATGTTTTTTCAGGAATCCGGGGGAGGGGTGACTTTCTCGGGAGGAGAGCCTTTCTTCCAACCGGCTTTTCTGCATGAATTACTGGCTGCTTCTCGAGAGCAGGGCTGGACCACAGCCGTTGATACTTCTGGGTTTGTCGATTTGGCGATAATAGAGAAGGAGTTGCCTCTTATTGATTACTTACTGTATGACTTGAAGATTATGGATGAGAAAAAGCATCTTCATTGGACGGGGGTATCTAACAAGATTATTCTGGATAATTTGGCCAAGCTGGCCCGAGAGCAGATAGAGGTTGTGGTTCGGGTGCCTTTAATTAGTGGCGTTAATGATGATGACGAGAATATTGGAGTCATGGCTGGTTTTTTACAGAAACAACCGGGCTTGCATAAGATTCATCTCTTAGTTTACCACCAGAGCTGGACCAGCAAAATAGCTCGCCTGGGAAAATTTAGTCTAAAAAATGAATTCAAGTCGCCTTCTGAGGAGAGAATCCAGGTGATCAAAGCCAGATTGGAAAAGGAGGGTTTTGAAGTCAGGGTCGGAGGTTAGGGATGAATGGGCGCATTAAAAAATTACGAGAAAAAAGTTTAGAGTTTCGTCCTTTTATCACGCCGGAGAGAGCCCGGCTCCTGACTGAGTTTTATCGACAACCCTCAGTTTATCAATATTCAATCCCTGTCCAGCGGGCTCTGGCTTTTAAATATATTCTTGAGCATAAAGAAATCTTCATTGATGATTTAGAGCTGATTGTCGGAGAACGTGGCCCGGCACCCAAGGCCACTCCTACTTATCCCGAGGTGACCTGTCATTCAGTGGAAGACCTGAAGTTGCTTAATACTCGAGAAAAGCTTCCCTATCGTGTTGATGAAGCCACCTTTCGTCTTTATCAGGAAGAAATAATTCCTTTTTGGCGAGGTCGGGCGATAAGAGATATTATTTTTCGAGAAATGGACCCTGAATGGATTGCCGCTTATGAGGCCGGTGTTTTTACCGAGTTCATGGAACAGCGAGCTCCTGGCCATACTGTTCTCGGGGATAAGATTTATCGGCTGGGTCTGCTGGATTTTAAAAAAGAGATTGAAGCCAGTCTGGCCCGTCTGGATTTCTTCCATGATCCAGAGGCTTATTCTAAACGGGAAGAATTAAAGGCCATGTCTATTTGCGCTGATGCTTTGATTACTTACGCCCAGCGTCATGCCCAAAAAGCCCGGGAAATGGCCGCTAAAGAAAACAATCCCCGCCGCCGGAAAGAATTATTACAAATAGCGGCCATCTGCGACCATGTGCCAGCCCATCCTCCCCGTAATTTCTGGGAGGCTCTCCAGTATTACTGGTTTGTCCATCTGGGGGTAATTATTGAGTTTAATACTTGGGACTCTTTTAATCCCGGGCGGTTGGACCAACATCTCTATCCTTTTTATCGTCAGGGGCTGGCGCGTGGAGATTTAACTGAAGAAAAGGCCAAGGAGCTCCTCCAGGCATTTTGGATTAAATTTAATAATCAACCGGCTCCACCCAAAGTCGGCATCACGGCGGAAGAAAGCGGGACCTACACTGATTTTGCTTTGATTAATACCGGTGGAGTGAAGGTCGATGGCTCGGACGCGGTGAATGAACTTTCCTTCCTCATTCTGGATGTGATTGAGGAGATGAAGCTCTTACAGCCCAGTTCCATGGTTCAGATCAGTCAGAAAACTCCAGATGCTTTTTTGAAGAGAGCCCTGAAAATTATCCAGACCGGTTTTGGTCAGCCCTCTATTTTTAATACCGAAGCTATCATCCAGGAACTGGTCCGCCAGGGCAAAAAGATTGAAGATGCCCGTCTGGGTGGTGCCAGTGGCTGTGTTGAGGCTGGTGCCTTTGGTAAGGAAGCGTATATTCTGACCGGCTATTTTAACTTTACCAAAGTGCTGGAAATTACTCTGAATAACGGCCTTGATCCTCGGACGGGACGAAAAATTGGCTTGTCAACCGGTGATCCCCGGAGGTGGCGGACATTTGATGAACTTTATGCCGCTTTTGAGCGTCAATTAAATTATTTCATCGATATCAAGATTAAGGGTAATAATATCATTGAACGGCTGTATGCCACTTACCTGCCGGCACCTTTTCTTTCTCTTTTTATCGATGATTGTCTAGCCCAAGGCAAGGATTACCACGATGGCGGCGCTCGCTACAATACCTCTTATATCCAAGGGGTGGGTATAGGGACGATGACCGATTCATTGAGTTCCATCAAATACAATGTGTTTGATAAGAAAATAGTGGGCCTGGAGCAACTTCTCACCGCCCTCCGTCGTAACTATGAGGGATATGAAGAGTTGCGACAGCGGTTTCTGAATAAAACCCCTAAATACGGTAATGATGATGATTATGCTGATTCAATTACCCAGCGTCTTTTTGAATCGTATTTTAAAGCAGTTGATGGTCGGCCCAACACCAGGGGGGGGGTCCACCGGATAAATCTTTTGCCGACCACAGTCCATATTTATTTTGGTCAAGTCTGTCAGGCCACTCCTGATGGTCGTCGGGCAGGAGAGCCGCTCTCTGAAGGAATATCACCGGTCCAGGGAGCTGACCGCAAGGGACCGACCGCTGTGATTAAGTCGGCCGCTAAGATTGATCATCTCCGCACCGGCGGCACTCTTCTCAATCAGAAATTTACACCCTCTCTGCTGGCGGGTGAAGAAGGGTTGGATAAACTGGCCAAATTGATCAGAACTTATTTCCGGATGAACGGGCATCATATTCAGTTTAATGTCGTCACCGCTAAAATGCTCCGGGAAGCTCAGCAGCATCCGGAAAAGTACCGGGACTTAATCGTCCGGGTCGCCGGTTACAGCGATTATTTTGTTGACTTGCCGAAAAAACTTCAGGATGAGATCATTAAACGGACAGAACATCAATCTTTTTAGCTGAGTTAATTGAGAATTTATATTAAGATTTAAGATATAAAGAAAGGAGTTATCATGTTCAATCCCGAGATTTATCAGCAAAGACGTCAAAAATTAAAAGAATTGCTCCCTGGAGGAGTAGCTATTTTTCTGGGCAATGAAGAGAGTCCGATGAATTATCCGGCCAATCCCTATCCTTTTCGACAGGATAGCTCATTTCTTTATTTTTTTGGCCTGGATACCCCGTCTTTGGTAGGCCTGGTAGATGTTGATGAAGGCCAGGATATTATTTTTGGCCATGAAGTTAGCGTGGAAGATATTATCTGGATGGGTGACCTGCCCTCACTTAAAGAGCGTGGCCAGAGCGTTGGAGTAAACACCACCCGCCCGTTGGCTGAGTTACCAACTTTTATCGGGAAGGCGATAAAAGCCGGCCGCAAGATACATTTTTTACCTCCCTACCGGGCTGAAACGACCCAAAAGATTAGTGAATTGCTAGGAATTCAACCCAGCTTTGTCAAGCAATATGTCTCGGCGGAATTGATTAGGGCCGTGGTGGCCCTGCGCTCAGTTAAAGGACCAGAAGAGATAGCTGAGATGGAGAAGGCTCATGAAATTACTTATCGGATGTACCAGGCAGCCATGGCCCTGGCCCGGCCGGGAAGATATGAACGAGAGCTGGCCGGTCAAATGGAGGGGATTTGCGCTGAGGCGGGTTGCCTACCGGCTTTTCCTATTATTTTGACGATTAATGGTCAGATTCTCCACAATCATTATCATGGTAATCAACTGATCGAAAATAGACTGCTGGTTATGGATGCTGGGGCTGAGTCACCAGCGCATTATGCAGCTGATATCACCCGGACGGTTCCAGTGGGGGGCAAGTTTACTGAGCGGCAGAAGGAGATTTATTCGATTGTTCTCCAAGCTCAGGAAGAAGCCATAGCGGCCATGCGACCCGGGATTTATTTCCGGGATGTTCATTTTCGGGCGGCCAGGATTATTGCCGAAGGACTAAAAAGTCTGGGATTGATGAAAGGCTCTCCCGAGGAAGCCGTCCAGGCAGGCGCTCATGCTCTTTTCTTTCCCCATGGTTTAGGTCATATGATTGGCCTCGATGTCCATGATATGGAAGGATTGGGTGAAGATTTTGTCGGTTATGATGAGACAGTTAAGCGCAGCGATCAATTTGGCCTGGCTTATTTGCGCATGGCCAAGAAACTGGAGCCCAATTATGTGTTGACCGTGGAACCGGGTATATATTTCATCCCCGCTTTGATTGAACAGTGGGAAAAGGAGAGAAAGCATCAGGATTTTATTGATTATGATCGGGTTAAAGAATATTTGGATTTCGGTGGAATCCGGATTGAGGATGATGTTCTGGTAACCGAGAGCGGCCATCGTGTTCTGGGAAAGTCCATCCCCAAAAAAATTGAAGAAGTCGAAGCCGTTACCGCGACCAAATAATTGCCAGGATGAAAACAGTCTGACCATCTTTTCTTTTCTCAGACCAAAGTGATGACTGGCTTTCGCCTATTTAAAGAGACTTCCTATGTTTAAGACCAGAGCTGAAGGCTCTTTGGCCTGGCGGAAAGAGACTCCGGCTCTGCCAGCTAGGTTTAATTATTATCTGTCGAGGAAGGGTTCATCACTTTAGGTGAGATTTTATTTTTATGTTTTTCAGGTAGTCAGTTGGCCATGATGGATTAACCACGAGTGATTTTTTTCCTTTCCGGGCCAAAATAAGAGTTCACTCTTTTTAGCCAGGAAGAATTAATGAGAGAAAGCTTTAAAGTCAGTTGGTGGAGGATTGGGGCCCGATTTTGATTACAATCCGATTGGTGGGAGATAAAATTTCCTGAATATATTGGTCAAAATCATTTAAGGTAAGTTGATCAATATAATCAAATATATCTTCGAGAAACTCGGCTCCGAGACCGGTGGTTTCAAAAGTGGCCAGATAGGTCGCCCGGGTGTTTTTTTCCTGACACTGCCGGAGAAGCGAGGCCTTGGTATAGGCTTTGGTCATGCTCCATTCACTTTCATCCACCGGGTGAGTAATTAGAAGATTCATTTCTCTCTCTAAGGCTTTCCAGGCGGCTTCTCTTTTCTCAGGAGAAGTTTCCAGAACCACTTCCAGGAGCCCTCCTTCCTGGTAGAGATGAACTTCAGACTGAATATTGTAGGCCAGTTTTTCATATTCTCTTAATTTCCATAGTCGCGAAGAGACTCCTTTTCCCAGGAGATGATTGAGGAGAAGGCTGAGGGCACATGTCTTCTGATTGAGGGGAGGCAGGCGATAAGCCAGATAAAGAAGAAATTCTTTGCTTTCCCGGTCTACTTTTTTTTCTTCCTTTTCCAGGGTGGGGAAAGTCAAGGTGGAATAACTAGCCGGTGTTCCAGCCGGGAATTTCCCCATATGTTCCTCCAGTTGTGGGATTAAGGAGGCCAAGTCTTTATCGGAAATGACCACCGCCAGCATATTGGCCGCCGTGAAGTAAGTTTTGTAGTAATTTTCGATATCCTTCTTGTTGATATTATCTAGACTTTTTTCTGAGCCATAGCTGGAGGCCCCATAGCCAGAAGAACCAAAAAGAAGAACCTGGGCCTTTTGACGGGCTAGGTTCTGTGCTTTATCCTGGATCCTTTTTTTTGACCGGAGCATATTTTTCTTGATTCGTTTAATCCGGATCCCAGAGAAGAGGGGTTTGACCATAATACTACTCATGAGTTTTAGAGTGTCGACAAAATGAGGTGAAAGACTGGCTAGACGAATCAGGTTATAGTCGGGGAAAGTGGAAAAGGTAAGCTGGGAAGCCTGGGTCATTAGCTGACGGACTTTACTTTGGTCGGGAATTTCCAGCGCCAGGCGGGTGGTTAAGTAACCCAACCCTGATTTTCCTTCAGGTTCAACGCGACGTCCGCCTTTAATAATCAAGAGGAGGACAGTTAGAGGTGAAGAAGAATCATGTTGGTAAATAATCGGCAGTCCATTTTTTAAAATCTCCCGCTGGAGAGGAGGAAAGATACTCTTGGTTTGCTGGAAATTACTAGCCCCAAGGAAGAGATTAAGGCTTAGTCCGAGAAAGAGAGTCAGAGGTAATTTTACTTTACACATTTTATTTTTCTTTTTTAAGAGGAATGAACCTCACCACGACATATTTTCCCTTACTTAAATACTTGCCAGCTGCTTCTCGGATATCTGAAGACGAGATTTTATGGATAAGATTCAGATAGTGGCCTCTTTCCGCCTGTTGATTAAGAAGATAATAGCGAACCAAGGCCTGGGCCAGGGTGAGGCCGTTTTCCCGAGCCTGATAAGTCCGAAAGCTGATTTGATTTTTGGCCTGTTGGAGAAAGTCGAAGACATAGAGTTGAGCTTCGCCGTAGTAGTCATCTCGGGAAAAATTCTGCCGCCGGAGTGATTTCAGAAAGCGGATAGTTTCTCGCTCAGCCCTTTTTATGTTTTTGGGGTCGAGCGTCAGGGTAATGATCATTGCTCCCCCATAGTAGAGGGAGGTATAACTCATGTTTACCGTATAGGCCAGCTCTCTTTTTCCTCGCAACACCAGGTTAAGCATGGGGTTTAGGCCCCGGCCGAGAATTTCAGTCAGGACATCAACTGCATATTGGTCGGGGTGATTGAAATCAGGAGCCGGAAAACCGAGGAAGAGGTAGGCCTGATTAATATCCATGGTTTGGTTGATTGAGGCCTTTTCTTTAAGAGAAGGCACCGGTGGTAGGGGTGGAGGAAGGTCTGGGGGATTAGTTAAAGGAGAGAATATTTCCGAGATTTTTTCCTTACTCCAGTTTAAATCTATCTGGCCGACCACAGCGAGGGCGGCATTGCGGGGACAAAAATAACGCTGGTAAAATGCTTTAATTTCATCCACCGTAATTCGGGAAAGAGTGGCCGGGGTTCCATAAATGGGTTGACTGTAGGGATGATTGGCAAAGAGGAGCTGGAAGGTGAGTGAAAGGCCGTAGCGGAGAGGGTCATCCTGAATATACCGGATTTCTTCCAGGATGACTTGTTTTTCCTCTTCGAGGGAAGTGGAATTGAAATCCAGCTTGAAGGCAAGCGTTTTTAAGCATTCAAGGGCAAATAAGTAGTTTGTGGAGGGGATGGTTATTTCAATCAGCATTAAGTCGCGACCAGTATGGGCGTTGTAGTAACCGCCTTTTTCCCGAATGGCCAGACTGATGTCCTGGTGGTTGATTTGGGTAGTATTGCGGAAGAGAAGATAATGTTCCAGAAGATGAGTTAGTCCGGATGTTTCAGCCGTTTCATTTTTAGACCCCACGTTAAGTCCCAGAACCAAGTGAATCAGAGGAAGGTGGCTCTGGCGAAGAAGGGCTACCTGGAGACCATTCTCGAGCGTAAATTGAGATGACTGAGTATCAGCCGCGGCTGCCTTCAGACTGGTTTGGGGGAGAAGAAAGAAAAGACTTGATGCGGTTAATAAAAAAAGAAAAAGTTTTTTGGCTGAAGTTTTAATCATCAGGTTAATGAGTTAAGATAGTTTTTTTGAAAAAGGTCAATCGATTGGGTGTCACCCATGACCAGGAGAGTATCGCCTGCTTCTATTTTTGTGTTGGGATCTGGATTGAAAACAATATCCTGGCCGGGTTTTTTGATAGCCACAACGATAACATTGGCTTTTTTTCTTAAATCACATTCGACTATTGTTTTTTCTTTAATTGTGGCTCTTTTACTGACCACAAATTCGTCCATGTAAAGGGAGAGCTCCTTCCGGCGGATAATAAGGTCCATAAAGTCGACCAGAGTGGGGCGGATCAGTCCCTGAGCAATTTTTAAACCGCTTAGTTTGTAGGGATTGACCACCCGATTGGCACCGATCTGGAGAATTTTTTTCTCGCCTTCTTCATCCAGAGCTTTAGAGAGGATAAAAAGGGAGGGATTGAGGAGTTTGGCCGTAAAGCTGAGGTAGAGATTATCGGCGTCGGTCGGCAGGAGAGCGGCCAAAGCCTTGGCTTTTTTTACTTTTGCCTTGAGCAGTACTTCTTCCTGAGTAGCATCGCCGATTATAAAAAGGCTATTGTTTTTTTCCATCAGGTCTTTAATTGATGCTTCGTCTTTCTCGATCACGACAAAGGGAAGATTCTCTTCCTCTAATCTTTCTCTGACAATTTTTCCCATTCGTCCGTGACCACAGATTATATAATGATCTTTCAAATTCTGGATGTCCTTTTGCATTTTTTTTCTCCGTAGATATTGATGGAAGCCACCCTCATAGAGGGCTTCTCCGATTTTCGTCAAGGCGAAAATAGCGGTTCCAACTCCTCCCAGGATGATAAAAATGGTAAATATCTGACCGGCGGTGGTCATCGACTCTTTAACTTCCCGGAAGCCGACGGTGGTGATGGTGATAATGGTCATGTAGAGAGAATCAAGAAAACCCAGGTTTTCGATAAGATGGTAACCAATGGTGCCGATGATTATAACCAGGAGAATAAGAGCCACTGGTTTCCACATTGGAGATTACTCAGTTTCTCGTCATTAGATTAAAAATTAAAAACCGGAAAAAATTTTTTCCGGAGGAATCGCTGCTGACGATTTTGAACCATCCTTGAGTTTCTTTTTTAATATTACCGGAAAAAAGGGAGACCGACAAGTTGTTATTTTCTAACGGGGCTACCCGGGGAAGTGATTTTGCTTGTGACCAATCATCATTGTGGTGGCAGTCATTATCTCTGGGCTGTGCTCAGACAAAATAGGGTAGTTTTCCAGAATGGAAAATCAATAAGCATGTGGATTACCTTTAACCCTTGAGCGAAGTTATGTTAAAATCATCCTAGTTAATTTATTAACAGAAGGAGACCATGAAAAAGTTACCACAGGCCAAAATTCTTATTGTCGATGATGAAGAGAATATAAGGAAAACACTGCGCATGGTTCTGGAATATGAAAATTATGAAGTCTTTGAGGCGGGATCAGGGGAAGAGGCTCTGGAGAGGAGTGATGAAATTGTCGGACTGGATTTGATCCTGCTGGATATCCGCCTGCCGGGGAAGGATGGGCTGGAAGTGCTGGCTGAGCTGAAAGAAAGGCCATACCGGCCGGAAGTGATCATGATTTCAGGTCATGGGACTATTCAATCAGCAGTGGAAGCGACTAAGCTCGGTGCTTACGATTTTTTAGAAAAACCACTTCACCGGGATCGAATTCTTTTGGCCATCCGCAATGCGCTGGCCCATAAGCGGTTAAAGAGAGAATATTATGATTTACGCCAAAAAGCAGCTAAACGATATGAGTTGATTGGCCATCATCCAGTGATGAAAAATTTATGGGAACAGATCAAAAGGATTGCTCCGACAAATTCGACGGTTCTTATCCAAGGTGAAAGCGGGACCGGCAAGGAGCTCATTGCCCGGGCAATTCATCAACATAGCCATCGAGCGGAAGGCCCTTTTATCCAGGTTAATTGTGCTGCCATTCCCGAAGAATTAATCGAGAGCGAACTTTTTGGCCATGTCAAGGGGGCTTTCACCGGTGCTACAGAGAAAAAACCAGGTAAATTTGAATTGGCAGATGGGGGGACAATTTTCCTGGATGAGGTCGGCGACATGAGCCTGAAGACTCAAGCTAAAGTATTACGAGTTCTGGAGGAGGGAGAAGTTCAAAAGGTGGGTTCAACTAAAATTCAAAAGGTGGATGTCCGGGTTATTGCAGCCACAAATAAAGATCTGTCCCGGGAAATAAGGGAAGGCCGGTTTCGAGAGGATCTATATTTTCGACTCAATGTGGTGCCTCTCCAGGCTCCTCCTTTGCGGGAACACAAAGAAGATATTCCTTTACTAATTGATTACTTTGTTCGTCTCTACGCTGAGGAAAATAACTTTAAACCCAAAAAATTCTCTCCTGAAGCCATAGAGGTGATGATGAGATATTCCTGGAAGGGAAATGTGCGGGAGCTGAAGAATATGGTTGAGCGGTTGCTCATTATGACCGAAAGCGATATAATAGAAAAGAAGGATTTACCGGAGCATATCCGGCAGGATGAGGGTGTCTTTCTCCCGGAAATAAGCAAAGTTAAATCGCTGAAAGAATTCCGTGAGCTGGCTGAGAAAATGTTTATTCTGGCCAAACTGGAAGAGAATGAGTGGAATATCAGTCAGACAGCTCGAGCCATTGAGACACCCCGGAGTAACCTTTATAAAAAGCTGGAACAGTATAATATTAAAATCAAGGCTGGAGTAGGCGAGGTGGTTGCTCCACCGGGGCTGCAAGCCGCCGGTGGGGAGGAAAGTCCGAACTCCACAGAGCAGGATGGTCGCTAACAGCGACTCCGAGCAATCGGAGGAAAGTGCCACAGAGAGTAGACCGCCCTGTGGGTGTGGTGCTAACCCTCCCACGGAGCAAGGGTGAAAGGGTGAGGTAAGAGCTCACCGCTCTGGTGGTGACACCAGAGGCAAGGCAAACCCCATCCGGAGCAAGGCCAAATTGGCCCCCGATGAGATAGCTCGTCTCAGGGGGCGGGTAGGCCGCTTGACCCCTTGAGCAATCAAGGGGCTAGATAAATAACCACCCCTGCCTGCGGGCAGGAACAGAATTCGGCTTACGTCCTGCTCCAGCCGACTTTTTCTTTCTTTGGCTGTATCTTTCCCCTAGGTTTAAGCTCATCGGGTTAAATTTTACCTTGAATCCAGCTCTTATTATCTGGGAGCGAAGCTGGTCTTAATTTTCTCCTACTCCCTCTTCTGGCCCTGGGAGAGATACTGTTAAGAGGGAGATTTTAAAGAATTAAAGATGAAACTAGGGTAAAACCAAGAAAAGAGGGGAGGGTTTTCAGTTTAAGGAAGGACACTCAAAACAGTGGGCAGAGAGGCCACCGCCTGTTTTATCCAGATAAGGATATTGCCGGGAAAAAGGCCTAGCTGGAGAACTCCATAAAGGCACAGAAAAAGAACCAGGTAGAGAGCCGGATTATCAGTACGGATGATGACTGAGGAGGTGGGTTCTCGCATATACATATAGACAACCACTCGGAGATAATAGTAAACGGAAATAAGGCTGGCCATCACAGCGATAATAACCAGCGAGGTTAATCCCTGCTGGACAGCCGAAGAGAAAACATAGAATTTGGCCAGGAAGCCGCCTGTCGGGGGAAAGCCTGCCAGTGATACCAGAAAGATGGTCATCATGGCCCCGATCCAGGGGTACTGGAAACCAATACCTTTGAAATCTTCAAGGTGAAGATATTCATGCTTTTCCCGGCTGAGGGCAATCACGGCGGCAAAAGCCCCAATATTCATAAATAAATAGACAGCCAGGTAAAAAAGAAGACTGCTGTAATCCTGGGCTAGGATAGCCACGAGAAGATAGCCGGCATGGGCAATACTGGAATAAGCCAGGAGTCGTTTGATATTGCTCTGCCGGAGAGCAACTAGGTTGGCCACAACCATGGTGGCTACCGCCAGCACCCAGAGACTCCAGAAGACAGTGGTGCGGTTGATGACCGTCGGCCAGAAAAGATGAAACAGGCGAATAAGGACGGCGAATCCAACGGCTTTAGGACCGATGGAGAAGAAAGCCGTTACCGGTGTGGGTGAGCCTTCGTAAACATCCGGAGTCCACATGTGAAAGGGAACCAGGGCAATTTTGAAACCAAAGCCAACCAGGAGCAGTCCCAGACCCATCAAACCAAGGATAAGAGAAGTTGATTCTCCTTTAAACTGCTGGATAATTACCGGAATTTGAGTTGTCCGGGCAAAGCCGAAAAGAAAGGCTAAACCCAGAACCAGAAGAGCTGAGGCAAAACTTCCCAGGAGAAAATATTTGGCCGCAGCTTCGGATGATTTTTGGTCCCTGATTTTTAATCCAGCCAGGGCATAACTGGCGGTCGAGAGGACTTCCAGACCTAGAAAAATGACGATTAGATCATAAGAAGAGACCATGATCAACATGCCAGAAAGGGCAAAGAGGAGAAGGCCGTAATATTCGCCGAAGTTCATTTCTTGAAATTCAATATATTTCAGCGAAATAAGAATAACTAGAGCGGTGACAATCAGAAAAATAAATTGGAAAGCCACAGCCAAGTTGTCAAAGATTAAATATCCATGAAGAGTTGAAAGATTTTGATTCCAGAGTCGTGAGTTGAAGATTCCACAAATAATCAAGGCGATCAGGCTCAAATAACCCAGATAATTCTTGTTTGACCGTCGGAGAAAAGCTTCGAGAAGGATAGTAACCAAAGCTGCTCCGACGATTATCAACAGCGGGAGAAGAGGCCTGAGAATGGTCATGGCAGATTTGCCTCCTCGTTTTCTTCGCTGACCTCTTTGGCCGGAGGTAATTTAATAGTTATTTTGGGAGAAGCAGGAGAGAGAACGGCTTCTTGCCGAAAGTAACCTTCGTGTTTCTTAATCTGGTTAAGAAGAAGTTCCACTGAAGGTTTCATCTTGGAGAGAAATGGACGGGGATAAATTCCCATCCAGACCATCATAATGACAATGGGCGTAAGGTAGATGATTTCCCGGAGATTTAGGTCTGGGAAAGTTCTGATTTTTTCTTTGGTTATCGGACCCTGCATGACCCGCTGGAACATCCAGAGGAGATAGGCAGCAGCCAGAATGACTGTACTTACGGCGAGAACCGCATATAGCGAATTAGACTGAAAAACACCATAGAGGCAAAGGATTTCTCCGATAAACCCGTTCAAACCGGGTAGACCAACTGAAGATAATAAACAAACCAGGAAGAAAGCAGAGAAAACCGGCATCTGCCGGCTGACCCCTCCGTAATCTTTAATGAGCCGTGTATGGGCTCGTTCATAAAGAATGCCCACGCAAAGGAAGAGAGCTCCTGTACTTAAACCATGATTGAGCATCTGGTAGATAGCTCCCTCAATGGAGGTCTGGTTCAAAGCAAAGACGGCCAGCATGATTAAACCCATATGACTGACGCTGGAATAGGCCACTAGTGATTTGACATCCTTCTGGATAAGGGCCATCAGGCCTCCGTAAATAATACCGATGATCGCCAATACGGAGAGCAGGGGAATGAATTTAATCACAGCATGAGGAAAAAGAGGTAGGGCAAAGCGGAGAAAACCATAAGTTCCCATTTTGAGTAAGACGGCCGCTAAAATGACTGAACCAGCTGTGGGAGCTTCCACATGGGCGTCGGGTAACCAGGTATGGAAGGGAAACATGGGTACTTTAATGGCGAAAGCCAGAGCAAAGGCCAGGAAAAGCCACATTTGGAGTTGAGGATTCAGAACAATTTTATACATATCAAACAGTTCGAAGGAAGCAGTGCCTGTCGCCTTTAAGTGGAGCGAATAAAGAACAAATATGGCAACGAGCATTAAGAGACTGCCGAACATGGTAAAGATGACAAATTTAATCGTGGCGTAAATTCGGCGGGGGCCTCCCCAGACGCCGATCAGAAAGTACATGGGGATGAGCATGGCCTCCCAGAAAACGTAAAAGAGGAAGAGATTAAGAGAAACGAAGACTCCGATTATGCCCGTTTCTAAAAGCAGGAGGAAGAAAAGATATTCTTTATGACGTTGTTGGATATAGTTCCAGGAGGAAAGAACGGCAATCGGCATCAAGAAGGTGGTTAGAATGACCAGGAAAAGACTTATTCCATCGACACCTAGATGATAATAGATTCCTTTACCCAGCCAGGCGGTTTTCTCGACGAATTGGGGAAGGCCGGAAGTGTCGTCGAAGCGAAAGTAAAGGGTGAGCGAAAGGAGAAAGTTGAGAAGAGTAATCACCAGAGCCGTCAGGAAAAGTAATTGTTTTCTTTCTCGGGGCAAGAAAATAATTAATAAGGCACCAGCTAGAGGGAGGAAAGTTAAGATACTTAAAATTTGTCCACTCATTTTAGAATAGTAAATATCCCAGCAAAATTACGGCGCCCAGGATAATAGCCAGGGCATAATCCTTGATTAAACCAGTTTGTAAATAGCTCAAGATTTTTCCAAAAAATCCGGCGGTGGTGGCGGTACCATTGACCGCTCCGTCGATAACTTTGAGATCAAAATGGCGATAAACCAATTCCGAGCCTTTGATAGTCGGCTGGACAAAGACGGCATTGTAAGCCTCATCGATGTAATATTTATTAACCAGCAGACGGTAGGGACCCGGAAAGCGAGCTGCCAGATTATGGGGGAGCGTTGGTTTCTTGATATAGAAAATATAGGCAATAAAGATTCCGGTTATAGCCACGACCGTTGAAGCCAGAATAAGCAGCCATTCTGTACTCAGACTTAAATGGGCCTCTTCATGATGAGCCATAACCGGTGATAGAAAGCGGAAGAACCAATTAATGTCTTTTCCCAGAACTACGGGCAGACCGATATAGCCGCCAACAAGAGAAAGAAAAGCGAGGATCATTAGAGGGATGGTCATTACCGGAGGAGATTCATGGATATGCTTCTTGACTTCATCCGCCATTCGTTCCTCACCGTGGAAGGTCAGGAAAATTAACCGAAACATGTAGAAGGCAGTCAGGACGGCTCCGAAGATGCCCAGCGTCCAGACGAAATAATTTCCCTGGGCGAAGGCGCTGGTGAGAATGGCATCTTTGGAAAAAAATCCCGAGAAAAAAGGAATCCCGGAAATAGCGATCGCTCCGACAAGGAAAGTCGGATAGGTCAGAGGAAGGTATTTTTTTAAACCTCCCATTTTCTGCATATTCAACTCGCCGGAGAGAGCATGCATAACACTGCCAGCAGCTAAGAAGAGCAGGCTTTTAAAAAAGGCATGCGTAACCAGATGGAACATGCCAGCGGCATAAGCTCCCACTCCGCAACCCATAAACATATAGCCAATTTGAGAAATGGTCGAGTAAGCCAGAACTCGTTTGATGTCGTTTTGAGTCAAAGCAATGGTGGCGGCAAAGACAGCGGTAATAGCTCCGATAACAGCTACAATTTGAGCGGCTGTGGGAGTGAAAGAATAAAGTGGATTCAGCCGGGAGACCATATAAACCCCGGCGGTGACCATGGTGGCCGCGTGAATGAGAGCTGAAACGGGAGTCGGGCCTTCCATGGCGTCAGGCAACCAGATATAAAGGGGGATTTGAGCTGATTTCCCTGTAGCCCCAACAAAAAAGAGGATAGCAATTAAGGTGGCTAAAGGTAGAGATAACTGATGATGACTGAAGGCTTGATTAATAAGCCTGAATTCTCCAGAACCGAGATGAAAGAAAACCAGGAAAATTCCCAGGAGGAAGGCGGCGTCTCCAATCCGGTTAACAATAAAGGCTTTTTTCCCTGCATTGGCCGCTGAGTGTTTTTCAAACCAGAAGCCGATTAAGAGGTAAGAACAAAGACCGACTCCTTCCCAGCCGACGAACATGAGGACAATATTGGAAGCCATAACCAGAATCAGCATGGCAAAGGTGAAGAGATTGAGGTAGGTGAAATAGCGAGTATAACTTCTGTCCTCTGCCATGTAGCCCACGGAATAGACATGAATCAGGAAACCGACACCGGTGACGACCAAGGTCATGATTGAGGAAAGCGGATCAAGTTGAAAGGCCAGGTCAACCTTAAAATTTCCTGAGAGGATCCAGGTAAAAAGTTTTTTGACCAGGGGTAGGCTGGTTGCTGGCAGGTGAAGAAGATTGAGAAAAGCAATAAGGGAAAAAACAAAGGAGAGGAAAACGGAGAAACAAGCCTGGAAGGAAACATATTTTTTGGGCATCAGGCGGCCAAAGAGAATGAAAAGAAGAACACTTAAAGCGGGGAAAAATGGAATAACCCAGAAATACTCGGCCATTTTAACCTTTCATTAAATTTAAATCTTCGGCTTTGATTGTTTTTTTCTGGCGAAAGACGAGCATGACGATAGCCAGTCCAATAGCTGCTTCAGCGGCAGCCACAGTAATGACGAAGAAGACAACAATTTGTCCTTCCAAGGAAGCAAATGCCTGAGCAAAACCAATAAAAGTCAAATTGGCGGCGTTGAGCATCAGCTCAACCGCCATAAACATGGTTATTAAATCCCGTTTTAGGAAAAAAGCCACTAGTCCAATAGCGAAAAGAATCAAGCTTAAGATAAATACTAAATTTAAAGGAATCATTCCTGCTTCCTCTTTTTGCCCAAGACAACAGCTCCAACCAGAGCAGCCACAATCAGGACAGACGTAATTTCAAAAGGGTAGATAAAGGTTGAAAATAAAAGCTCGCCTAGATTTTCAGGGGTGCCTGGTTGGGCAGGCAAGGGAGTAAGAACACCTTTCGCTTTGAGGATGGCCCAGATCAGTTCTAAGAAGAGGATAAGACCAATAACAACAGCCAGGCGGGAAGGCCATTTCTTTTTTTCGGGAGGCAATCCCTTTTTAAGATTGATGGTCATAATCACAAAGATGAAAAGGACCATTATCGCTCCGGCGTAGATAATAATCTGAACGACAGCAATAAATGGAGCCTCCAGCAAAGCAAATATTCCTCCCAGGGCTGATAGAGTGACAATGAGACAGAGGGCGTTGTAAACTTGATTCCGGAAGAAAATTAAACCAGAGGAGAAAATAATGGCAATTGCACCGAGTAAAATAAAGAGGAATAAACCCATTTTTTGAGTTTCCCATTATATTTTTTGCTCCGAAGGAATGTCAAGATATTTTTTTGAGATAAGTTAATATTTTCTTGATAAATTATAAAAGAGAAAGAGAGCAAGTATTCCGCTTTTCAAATTTAGCGGATCAAAATGGGAGGACGAACTGGGATCAAGTGTTCACCTTTGACTTTCGTTTTTTATCCAGAAGGGCATTTGTTTCGTTTGGCATATCAAAAAGCTTTTTGTTCTTCATGCTGCTGGATAATCAATAGTGTCAAAAGTGAAGAACTGTCCCTGAGTTGGTTAAGTTGTCAACGGTTTATTTTATATAGATGATAATGACAAAACGTAATTGACATCGGCCCTGTTTTTGTTATAATTATAAATCGGTAGCGCGGGGTAGAGCAGTCTGGTAGCTCGTCGGGCTCATAACCCGGAGGTCGCTGGTTCAAATCCAGCCCCCGCTACCAATTCCATCCGAGGGGGGTCAAAAGGGCCATATAACCAAAAACGAGACCACTCTTTGGGGGAAGTTTTTCGGGAGGGCATTTACAGACGGACAACGAAAAAATTCAATTTTTCCTTTTTTCCCTCGACAAAAATAAGTGGAACAAAAAAGGATAGGTCTGTTCAAGATGAATTTTTCAGATATCAAGCGCCAATTTGTCAACCCTCCGCGGGTGCTTATTGTTGAAGATGAAACCATAGTAGCTCTGGATTTGCAGTGTACTCTGGAACAACTGGGGTGTTTAGTGGTTAAGATTGTTTCTTCTGGAGAAGAGTCAATCGAGGCAGCCCGAAAATATTCTCCGGATGTTATTTTAATGGATATCAAATTAAAGGGTAAAATAGATGGGATAAAGGCAGCTGAAATTATTTATCAGCGCTGGAAAATTCCTATTATTTATATTTCTGCCTATAGTGATTTCCAGTCCCTGCAAAGGATGAATAGGATCAAAAATTTCGGCTATTTAAACAAGCCATTTGCGGAATATGAGCTAAAGAGCTTTCTGGATAAAGCCTTAAGCCACGATTGTCCTCTATAAGCAACTTCGTTTTCTGACCAAGTGTTCATGGTCAAGCAATTAAAAAAATATTCTTTCTCATATAATAGCTTACTCTAATATCTTCAGCGTGGCCTCCTCTGTTTACAATTAGACCAGAAAAAGTTATATTCTCTTTCACAAAGAGTGTTGCTGAGGTGATAAAAGATGAAAATAGCCCTCATCCAACAACGAGCTACTCGGGATAAAGCCGATAATCTCCGACGAGGCGAGGAAGCTTTCCGGCGGGCTGCTGAAGAAGGGGCCCAGGTAATCGCCTTTGCTGAGTTGGGGCTCTCTTATTTCTGGCCTCAATATAAAGACAGTTCTGCTTATTTGAAGGAAGCTGAACCGATTCCCGGTCCAACCACAGAAATTTTTACTGCTTTGGCCAGAGAATATGGAGTAGTGACAGTCATCAATTTGTTTGAAAGAGATGGCCAGCGTACTTATGATGCTTCTCCGGTTATTGACGCTGATGGGCGGATTCTGGGGGTCATTAGAATGGTACATATTATGGATGGACTGGGTTTCTGGGAGAAGGGTTATTATCATCCCGGAGATAATCCCCAATTTGTCTACCCGACTGCGGTTGGACGGTTGGGAGTAGCTATCTGTTATGACCGTCATTATCCTGAATATATGCGGGCCCTGGCTCTTCAGGAGGTTGAGCTGGTAATTATTCCTCAGGCAGGGGCAGTGGGAGAATGGACTCCGGGGATTTTCGAAGCCGAGGTCCAGGTAGCTGCTTTTCAGAACGGCTATTTTGCTGCCTTGGTTAACCGGGTTGGCCAAGAAGAACACCTGAATTTTGCCGGCGGGTCTTTTGTGGTTGATCCCGAAGGAAGGGTGATTGCGCGGGCACCAGAAGGAGAAGATTTTATCCTTCTGGCTGATTGTGATTTGGCCCGAGTGAAGGAAGCTACCGCCCGGAGATTTTTTCTGCCCGACCGGCGACCTGATTTTTATCGTCATTTGAATTTAATTAAAGCCTGAGATTACTTCTGAAATGGGGGGATGATGAAAAGCTGGTTTGTGGTTAACACCAAACCAAAAAAAGAATTTCAGGTGGAAAAAATTTTTACCGAGGCTTCCATTCCTGTTTATAATCCTAAATATCGTCACGAAGGACAGATTAAGCCATTTTTTCCCGGGTATGAATTTGTTTGTTTTGATTTTCCCTCCCAGTATCGTTTGGTTCGCTACACCCGTGGAGTGAAAAAAGTTGTCGGGAATTCAGAAGGACCGATTCCCATCTCAGAGGAAGTGATTCACGAGATTAAAGCCAGGGAAATAAATGGCCTTATTGAATTGAATAAATACGGTGAAGAACCTCAGGTGGAAGACGAGATTGAAGTTATGGAAGGACCGTTTAAAGGATTGAGGGGAATATTTAAAAAAGAATTAAGCGACCAAGAGCGAGTCATGATTCTTCTGAATTATATCACCTATCAGGGGAAGTTAATAATTGAGAAGAAAAAATTGAAAAAGGTGATAAAATAAATAAGATTAAACTTGCCCCCAAGCGGTTTTATCGGCAATTTAGAATTTGAAAGGAAAAGCAGATGCAAGTGCCCTTTCTTGACTTAAAAGCTCAGTATCAATCGATAAGAGAGGAAGTGGAAGAAAAGCTGAAAGAGATATTTGCCTCCCAGCAATTTATTTTAGGAGAAGAGGGGAGACAATTTGAGGAAGAAATGGCCAATTACTGTCAGGCGCAATTTGCCATTGGTGTTTCCTCCGGGACAGATGCTCTCCTGGTTTCAATGATGGCGCTTGAGTTAAAACCAGGAGAGGCCGTAGTGACCAGCCCCTTCACCTTCATTGCCACGGCTGGGGCTCCGGCCCGCCTAGGATTGAAGATTGTTTTTGTTGATATTGATCCTCTTAGTTTTAACCTTAATCTGGATCAACTGGAAGAGATTGTCTCCCGAGAAGCGTCTAGAGAAAAATTAAAGGCAGTTATCCCTGTGCATCTCTTCGGCCAGATGGTTGAGATGGGGCCTCTACTTGAGCTGGCGGAGAAATATGAATTGAGAGTTATTGAGGATGCAGCTCAATCTATTGGAGCTGAGTACTCCTGGAAAGGCCGGCTTCACCGGGCGGGTTCAGGCGGAGATACTGGTATTTTATCCTTTTTTCCCTCGAAAAATCTGGGGGGGGCCGGCGATGGAGGAATGGTTCTTACCAGTAATCTAAATCTCCGGGAAAAGATTGTCTTCCTGCGCAATCAGGGGGCTCAACAGCGATATCTTCATACTCTGCTGGGAGGGAATTTTCGCTTGGATGAGATTCAAGCCGCCGTCTTAAGGATAAAACTTAAATATTTACCGGAGTGGATCAGGATTCGGCAGCAAAAAGCAGAGAATTATGGGCGCCTTTTTCGGGAAATGGGACTCATCGAGGGAGAATTTGTCACTATTCCCCCAGCCGTTCATAAACCTAGTGGGGTAGAGAATTATCATACCTATAATCAATATGTAATTCGGGTGAAACAGCGGGATGAACTCAGGGAATTTCTACTGGAGAAGGGAATTCAGACAGCGATCTATTACCCGATCCCACTTCATCTTCAACCTTGCTTTCGTTATCTTGGTTATCAGAAGGGAGATTTTCCTCAGGCGGAGCGCGCCAGCGCTGAAGTCCTGGCTCTGCCGATTTATCCAGAGATACCGGAATCGCACCAGGAATATGTCGTGGCTACTATTCGGGAATTTTTTCTGGGATAAACTCACTTAGTCAGCAAAATAGCCGGCCCGATGGATAACCTGCAGGTAGGGTTTTTTGACTTTACCTGCCAGGCGATGAAACCGGCCATCAGGTTTATAATTTTGGGGTGGGGAATAGAGGGGTAATAATTCTCGTCTGCCTTAATGGCCCGTTGAAAAGCCGTCAAGACATTGGCTGAACTGGTGACCAGCCTACCAGTCGCCTGATCAATTTCCCGGAAAGCACTGAAAATGTCTTTCGTAGGCTTTGCTCTCGAAAGACTGCTTTCGAGAGCAAAAGGTTCGATTTTCATTAAGCCGAGCTCCTCTAGTTCAATTTAAGATGTTTCTTAAAGATAGCAAAATACCTGTTAAAATGTATTGGTTATCTCATTATTGTTGACAATCAGTCTTTTTTATAGAAAGAGTCTAACAAGGCTGGCTAAAGAAAGTTTGGTGTCATTTTTCTCCTGTGGTAGAATGCTGAATTAATGATTATAAGTAAATGGAGGAAGTGATGAAAACCATCGGCATTTTAGGAGGTATGAGCTGGGAATCGACCCTGGAATACTACCGCGTAATTAATGAAGAAGTGAAGTCCCGGCTAGGCGGTTTTCATTCAGCCAGGATTTTACTTTATTCTTTTAATTTTGCCGAAATTGAAGCTCTTCAGCATCAAGGCAGATGGAGTGAAATGGGTCATCTTCTCAGCGAAACAGCCCGCAAACTGGAGCAGGCCGGCGCTGATTTTATCCTGATTGCCACTAACACCATGCATAAGCTGGCCCCCATGGTGGAAGCCGCCCTTTCGGTTCCTCTTCTCCACATTGTTGATGCCACCGCGGAAGCAATAATAAAAGCCGGTTTCACCAGGGTTGGACTTTTGGGCACCCGGTTCACCATGGAGGAGGATTTTTATCGCCAGAGGTTGATCGAGAAATACAAAATAAATGTTTTAATTCCCACACCGGACCAGCGCGACCTTATTCATCAAGTGATTTTTCGTGAATTGGTAATGGGAGAGATTAAAGAAAAATCCCGCTTAAATTTCATTCGGATCATCAATGATTTGAAGACAGCCGGTGCTCAGGGAATAATTCTAGGATGTACGGAGATTCCTCTCCTCATCAAACCAGAGCATAGTCCTTTACCTTTATTTGATACTATTGCCATCCACGCCCGGCGGGCGGTGGAATGGGCTTTGCAGGATGAGAGCAGTTGAAGAGAGGTAAGTACCGTTAATTTTAAAGAAAAAGCCGGATGATATTCCATAATCCCAGCATAGTCACCAGGAGTGCGATTAGCCCCCCGATTATATTTTGGAGAAGAGTATTTTTTAAACTGCCCATATAGGGGGCCTTATTCAAAACCACCAGTAGGGTGATGGTGGCCACCGGGAGGATAAGGCCGTTGGCCATCTGGGCAAAGACAATTACTCCGATGGGTTTAAGGTTAAAAAGAGAAGTAATCAGACCAACTCCCAGCACGAGCATCCAAACCGCCCGAAAAGCACCGGGTTTTCTGGCGGGATCAAGGCCAAGAACACCGGTGGAGGCAAAAGCCGCGGCGTAAGGAGCCGTGATGGCGGAGGTCATTCCGGCCGCAAAAAAGCCCAGGCCGAAGAGAATTTGAGCAAAAGAGCCGAACAAAGGTTTAAGTTGCCAGGCCATTTGAGCCCCACTTTCCAGAGGCAACCCTTGGTCATAAAAAGCCACGGCCGAAGTAATCACAATAGCCGAAGAAATAAGCCCTCCCAGACTGATGGAGACGATTAAATCCCTTTTAACCCGGCCTAAATCAGACGGAGAAGACCATTTTTTACGGACCGCTGCTGAGTGGAGAAAAAGATTATAGGGCACAATAGTTGTTCCAATGAGAGCTAGAATAAGAGGTAGTGAACCTCCGGGGACAGAAGGAAGATAACCCTGAAAGATCCGGCTGAAATCCGGTCTGATGAGAATTAGCGTCAGCACAAAAGAAAGGCTCATCACAAAAACCAGCGAGATAAGAATGGTTTCAATCAACTGATATTTTTTTCGGCTGAGGATAAAAAAGGCAGCTAGGGCAATAATGATCACCCAGAGTTTCTGAGGAAGGGGAGTGATCATCTTTAAGCCCAAGGCACCACCAACGATATTGCCGGCTTCATAAGCCGCACAGCCCAGGGTGATCGAGGAGAGAGTCAGAATAATGAAAAACCAGCGGGTCAAGTTGTTCTGGGGAAACTCCCGCAGAGCCTGGGCCAGGTCTCGCCCTGAGCCGAGGCTCAAACGACCGGTCATTTCTTTAAGAAGTATGGTGGCCAGAATGGCGAAGAGAAGAGTGTAAAGGAGGGAGTAGCCAAAACGGGCGCCAGCCAGAGAACAGGTGGTGACTGTCCCTGGTCCGATAAAGGCGGCCGTGACCAAAAAACCGGGACCGAACAGCCCCTTCTTATTTTTTTTCTTCAGGTTGGCCATAGCCTCCCCCTCCCGGTGTTTCCACCCTCAATTTATCTCCGGGATTGATTTTAAGATTAACCTTGGAGCCTAGAATAATCCGGCTTTTGGGGCGGATTAAGATATTTTTCCCCGGCTGACCCGGTTGTCCTCCCTGAAGTCCATAAGGACGAAATTTCCTCCGTTCAGAAATGATGGTCAACTGCACAGGGGTGGTGAATTCATATTCACGAATAATCCCCTCACCTCCTGGCCAGCGTCCCTGGCCACCTGAACCCCGGCGTAAGCGATATTCCTTGATTTTCAGGGGAAGATAATTTTCCAATGCTTCTATAGGCGTATTCAGCGAATTGGTCATATGGGTGTGGACACCGCTTAGTCCCGCCCGCCCCTGGCTGGCCCCCATACCTCCTCCTATGGTTTCATAGTAGGCGTATCTTTGCCCGAGAGAGGGATCATGGCCGCCAAAGGCAATATTGTTCATGGTTCCGGAGCTGGCCGCCGGGATTCTCTCGGGAATAGCCTGAGCCAAGGCTCCAAGTAAAACATCGACAATGCGTTGCGAAGTTTCGACATTTCCTCCGGCGGTGGCTGAAGGAAAAGTGGCGTTGAGCACTGAACCTTCCGGAGCGATGATTTTCAACGGCCGTAATAAGCCGGTATTAAAAGGGATATCTTCTTCTATCAGGGAACGAAAGACATAGAGCACCGCCGAGATGGTCACGGCCAGGTTGGCGTTGATATTTCCTGCCACCTGGGAGGAAGAGGTACTGAAATCGATTACTGCCTGGTCATGATGGATGGTTAAGGTTACTCCTATTTTAACTGGTTGGGGGTTGATTCCATCATCGTCCATAAAATCTGAAAAAGAATAAGTGCCGTCCGGAATTTGAGAAATTGTCTGGCGAAGAAACTTTTCTGTATAATCCTGGAGGGCGGTGGCGTAGAAATTTATTTTCTCGAAGCCATATTCAGCCAAAATTTCCTGCAAGCGCTGGATTCCTTTTTCATTAGCCGCTATCTGGGCCAGTAGATCCCCTCGTCTTTCTTCAGGGGTGCGAACATTGGCCAGGATAAGAGCCAGGAGGGCTTCATCCAGCTTGCCCTGTCGGACAAGTTTAACCGGCGGCAGGATGATGCCTTCCTGGTAAATTTCCGTGGCCAGGGGCATAGAACCGGGGGTCATGCCGCCGATATCAGCGTGATGGGCCCGGTTGGCCACTAGGAAAACCAATTGACCCTGATAAAAAACAGGCGAGATACAGGTTACATCGGGCAAATGGGTTCCGCCCCGATATGGGTCATTGAGGATGACCAGATCTCCTTCAGTCAGCTCAACGGATTCCAGAGCTGCTTGAACTGACAAGGGCATGGCTCCGAGATGGACAGGAATATGAGATCCCTGGGCAAAGGTTTCGCCTTGGCGGGTGAAAAGAGCACAGGAATAATCTTGGCGTTCTTTGATATTGGGGGAAAGGGCGGTTCGACCGAGAACAGCCCCCATTTCTTCAGAGATAGAGATGAATTTATTTTTGAATAATTCCAGCTCAATAGGGTCAATAACTAACATGATCCATTCCGTTCGAGGATGAGATTAAGGTATTTATCGACAGAGGCTTGATATCCTGGGGGAACAAAAGTAGTTGATTCCCGGGCTGAAATCAGGGCCGGTCCACTAATAACTGCTCCGGGATTTAATTTGGCCTGGCGATAGACAGGAGCTTCCTGGAATTCACCTCGATAATAAAGACGTTGCTGACGGACGAAGGCCGGCTCGAGTTGTTTATCCCCGGAGGAACAGGGGCTCAGTTTAATGCGGGGAAAAGTGCCGACTACCTTAATTTTGAGATTGACAATTTCCACCGGCTGGTCCGGATGATGATAGGAATAAAGGCGCTGGTGTTCCTGGTGAAAAGCCTGGGCGAGGTCAATGGAGGAAGAATAGGGTAATTCAATCTCATAGGATTGGCCATAGTACCTCATATCCAAGGAGGGAAACACTTTAATTTCAGTTGGGCCAAAGCCTTCCCGTTGCATTTCTTGGATGGCTCTCTCTTTTAATTGCTGAAATTGGGCAGCCAGTCGATCGGGGTGAATGTCCTCCAGTCTCGTCAGAAAAGACAGCGAAAAGTCTTTGACCGCATCCGCTAGTAAAAGACCGAGAGCCGAGAAAACTCCGGCATGATTAGGAATGATTACCCGGGAAATATTCAGATCGGCAGCTATTTCGGCCGCATGCATACCGCCGGCACCGCCAAAAGAGAGAAGGGTGAATTTTCTCAGATCATATCCTCTTTCGATGGAAATAACTCGAATGGCTTTTTCCATATTGGCATTAGCTACTTGAATAATTCCTTCGGCAGTTTCATGGATGGATTTATTTATGCGGCGGGCAATCTCGGCCACACTTTCCAGGCTTTTTTCCGGATAAATTTTAAGACGCCCCCCCAGGAAATATTCTGGGTCCAGTCGTCCGCAGATGAGATTGGCATCGGTTACAGTCGGCAGGAGGGAACGGCCATAACAGGCTGGACCGGGATTGGCACCGGCACTTTGAGGACCAACCCGCAAAGCCTGCCCTTGATCGAGATAGGCGATGGAGCCGCCACCAGAACCAATGGTATGAATATCAATCATCGGGATACGAACTGGAAAATCACCGATGACAGTTTCAGCGGTTCTGGAGATGCGCCCATCAATCAACGAAACATCGGTGGAGGTCCCACCCATATCAAAGGTAATGATTTGGGAAACTCCCAACATTCGTCCGAGTTGGTCTGCCGCCACCACGCCAGCGGCTGGACCGGAGAGAGCCGTCCGGATGGGTTCCCGCCTGACTGTCTGGGGAGAAATAAATCCTTCATTGGACTGCATTATCCAGATCTTAGCTCCTGCCAGGTTTTTCTCCAAGTGAGCCAGGTAGCGCTCCATGACCGGCATGAGGTAAGCGTTGAGAGTGGTCAGAGCCATTCGTTCGTATTCTCGATATTCAGGCAGGAGTTCATGGGAGACGGAGACTAGAAAACCTGCTTTCCTGAGGGCCCGGGCTACCAGTTGTTCATGGACCGGGTTGATATAGGCATGAAGAAAGCAAATCGCCACGGCCTCAATTTTATTTTCTTTGAGCCGCTTGATTAAAGGAGGTATTTCTTTTTTGGCCAGCGATTTTTCCACCCGCCCTCCCGCCAACACTCTTTCTCTCACTCCGAAGCAAAAACTGGAGGGAAGCAGTGGTTTTCTTTCTTCAGGCACTAGGCTGTAGAGTTTTTTCCGGGTCTGGCGGCCGATAAAGATGATATCTTCAAAACCATGGGTGGTGATCAGGGCAATCCGGCCTCCCTTTCTTTCCAGAAGAGCATTAGTGCCCACAGTGGTGCCGTGAATAAGGATAAGATGGGCCGGGTCAAGTCCCAGAGCTTTTATCCCCGTCAAGATGGCTTCAGCGGGGTTGTGCGGAGTTGAGGGGAGTTTATAGGTGGTGAGCTCTCCCTGGCGATAGAGGACAAAGTCAGTAAAAGTCCCCCCCGTGTCAATGCCCAGGCGGGTATCTTCTTTCATGGGTTATTTATTAAACGATTATTAACCGCTTTAAGTCAAGCAGCAGGGTGATGGAGAAGAAAGAAATTTGCCTGACCCAGAAAGGGGAAATTAATACTGAGGTGGAATTAATCAGGGTTTACAGGTACTGCAGGATTTGCTGGTACAACTCTGGCAGGCGCTGGAGGATGTTTGGAGACGATTGCTGCCTCCGCCTATACCGAAAGAGGAGAAAATTTTTTTTAGTTCAGAACTCTGGCATTGGGGGCACACCAGACCATTTTTTTGGCCAGGCTGGACTAATAATTCGAATTTATGACCACACCCCTGACAAATATATTCGTAGATAGGCATTGCTTATTATTTTAGAAAAAAATTTTTCCCCGGGCAATAGGGAAGAGCGGAAGTTTAATTTTCTTTACTCATCAGATTTATTTTGTTAAATTAAATTTCAAGGAAAGAGGAAATGACCAGACGATTTTTTCTGACTTTTCTTTCCATGGTGACCTTGGTGGGAAATGTTTTTGGTTTGAATAAAAAAAAGGAGTGGACCAAGATGAAGAAGGAAGTTAAAACCAAAAATGCTCCGGAAGCTATCGGCCCTTATTCGCAGGCGATTGTCACCAATGGGTTTGTTTTCGCTTCAGGACAGATTGCTATCGATCCTCACACCGGGAGGTTAATCGACGGTGATATAGAACAGCAGACTCGGCAGGTACTTACCAATTTGAAAGCGGTTCTGGAAGCAGCTGGAAGTTCGCTGGATAAAGTGGTCAAATGCACGGTATTTCTTCAGGATATGAACGATTTTGCCCGCATGAATGCTGTTTATGCGGAATTTTTCCGGCCGCCATATCCGGCCAGAGCTGCGGTCCAGGTGGCTCGCTTACCCAAAGATGTTAAGATTGAAATAGAAGCTATCGCCGAAGTTTAATTTTAAAGACTGACCTTAATTTGGGCAGGTTGGTTATCATTCCAGAAAGGCTCCTCTGGATAATGAAAAAAGGAGGGGAGAGATAAAATTGCTCTCCCAACTGGGAATGGTCAACCATAGATTTTATCAGGGAGGGTAAATTATTTGTATTAAATCCGCCGGCCGAAACGAAACTATAAATAAATTTTTTCTGGCTTAAGAGAGGGGAGAGTGAAGCTTAAAGTTTTAATAGTTGAGGATGAGAGTATTGTGGCTATGGATATTGCCAGTGTCCTGGAAGAATTGGGTCATGAAGTTTGTGGAACAGCTTATTCGGGAGAAGAAGCGTTAAGAATAGCTGAAGCCACCTTTCCTGATGTGATTCTTATGGATGTCGGGCTTAAGGGGGAGGCTGATGGAATTACTATTGCCAACCAGCTGAAACAAAAATTCAGAGCCGCCATTATTTTTTTAACCGGTTATATTAATAATGAAACTAAATCGCGGATGCAATCCGTCGAACCTCTGGGAGTGTTATCCAAACCGATTGATGACCGGGCAATAAAAGAAATCTTGGAGAAATATAACCAGGAAGATAAATTAAAAAAATAATTCTTGGCCCTCCTTAGCCAAGAAGCCCAAAGGAGGTAAAGTAATGAAATATCGAAGCCAACGGTTCTCTTGCTGGTTGGGTTTAATGATGATGTTGATTGTTCCTCTGTTGGCAATTGATGTGCATGATACGAAGATGCTTTCTCAACCGGCTATTACTCAGGGAAAAATCGCCTTTGTTTATGCCAATGATCTTTGGATATCCGATTGGTCAGGACAGAATGTTCGCCGTTTGACCTCTCATCCTGGCATTGAATCATATCCTGTTTTCTCTCCTGATGGACAATGGGTGGCTTTCAGTGGAGAGTATGACGGTAATGTTGATGTTTATCTTGTCCCGGCTGAAGGCGGTATTCCCCGCCGGCTAACCTGGCATCCTGGAGCTGATATTGTTCGAGGATTTACGCCCGATAGCCAGAATGTAATTTTTATTTCCACCAGGAATTCTTTTACCTACGCCCATAACAAACTTTTCTCCATTTCTATTTCAGGAGGAATGCCAGAAGAGTTGCCTCTGCCTTATGTTTTTAAAGCGAGTTTTTCCCCGGATGGGAAGAGGATAGCTTATGTTCCCTTACGGGAAGCTTTTCACCAATGGAAACATTATCGGGGAGGGACTGTTTCCACCATCTGGATTATTCGATTGAGCGATTTGTCGGTAGAAAAAATTCCCCAACCTGAAGGACGTTGTAATGATAGCGACCCGATGTGGATCGGAGATAAAATATATTTCCGCTCCGACCGGGCAGGTGAGTTTAATCTCTTTGTTTATGACACAGCCACCAAAAAGATTACTCAATTAACTCATTTTGATGATTTTCCGGTGTTAAATGCTTCCGCCGGGGCAGGCCGGATAGTCTTTGAACGAGCGGGGCATCTTTATCTTTTTGATTTAGCCACCGGTAAAACAGAGCGTTTAACCATTGGCGTGGCGGCTGATTTGCTGGAGTTGCGACCTCGATATGTTCAGGGCGAGAAATATATTCGCAGTGGAGATCTTTCTCCCTCCGGCGCCCGGGCTGTTCTCGGCTTTCGAGGAGAGATTATTACCGTGCCGGCTAAAAAGGGTGATTTTCGTAATCTGACCAATTCACCAGGAGCTCATGATCGTTATCCGGTCTGGTCGCCTGATGGAACCAAGATTGCTTATTTCTCCGATGCTTCCGGAGAATATAAGCTTTATATAATTCCCCAGAACGGGCAGGGACCGGTTCAATCATTTGCTTTGCCCGGAGCCGGGTTTTATGATTCTCCAGTGTGGTCGCCGGATAGTCAGAAGCTTACTTTTACGGATAATTCCTGGAGTTTGTACTGGATAGAGCTGGCCACCGGCCAGGTCAAGAAAATTGCTTCGGAGTATCTTTACGGACCTGCCGGTCTCAAGACCATTAAAGGTGTCTGGTCGCCTGACTCCCGGTGGATTGCCTATACCCTGAATACCAAAGCCTATATTCAGAAAGTATATGTTTATTCTTTGGAACAGGACAAATCTTTCCCCATTACCGATGGCCTGAGTGAGGTCAGTGAACCGGTTTTTGACCCGAGTGGACAGTATCTCTACTTTTTTGCCTCCACTGATGCCGGGCCAGTGAAACACTGGTTTGCCATGTCCAATGCGGATATGCGGATGACCAAAGCCATTTACCTGGTGGTGTTGCGACAGGATATTCCTTCGCCTCTGGCTAAAGAAAGTGATGAAGAGCCCCTGGCTCTTGAGGGTAAAAAGAAAAAGGGTGAAGAGAAGGAGAAGGAAAAAACCACCACTGGAGAAGAGAAGACGAAGGTGAAGATTGATTTTGACGGTTTGAATCAGCGGATCATTGCTCTGCCTTTGCCAGTGGGTAATTACTTTAATCTTTGCGTGGGAGGTGAGGGGCAAGTCTTTTTCCTTGAAGCGCCTGCTACTTCTCGGGGCCCCTATCAACGGGGTACGAAGTTGCATTACTTTAACCTGAAGACCCGTAAAGATCAGGTCTTGGCAGAGAATATCAACCGCTTTACCATCTCTGCCAACGGGAAAAAAATTCTTTATATGAGCCGGGATCAATGGGGGATTGTTGATGCCGGGAAAAAGTTCCGTCCTGGTGAGGGTAAACTGAAGACAGCTTCGATTAAAGTCCGGATTGATCCCCGCGCCGAGTGGCCGCAGATTTTTTATGAAGCTTGGCGTATCAACCGGGATTATTTTTATGACCCCTTTATGCACGGGGTGGACTGGCCCAAGATGAAGGAGAAATATGCTGTTTTTCTGGAGCATCTAGCCTGTCGGGGTGACCTGAATCGAGTAATTCGCTGGATGTGCAGTGAATTGGGGGTCGGACATCATCGGGTAGCTGGAGGTGATACTCTGGCTCGAGCTGAAAAAATTCCCGGCGGCCTTCTGGGGGCTGATTATGAAGTGGCCCACGGTCGCTATCGTTTCAAAAAGGTTTACGGCGGTCTTAATTGGAATCCCGAACTTCGGTCTCCCTTGACTGAACCTGGGGTTGATGTTAAAGCCGGTGAGTATCTGTTAGCGGTCAATGGCCGGGAGGTTGTTCCCCCGGATAATCTTTATAAATATTTTGAAAACACAGCCGGTAAAATTGTTGAAATTACAGTCGGGCCCCATCCCGATGGCACTCAGGCTAGAACTGTGAAAGTGGTGCCCATTGCTAATGAATATGCCTTAAGAAACCGTGACTGGGTAGAGGCCAATATCAGGAAAGTTGACGCAGCCACTAATGGCCGGGTAGCTTATGTTTATGTGCCCAACACCACTACTCTGGGCCACACTTATTTTAAACGTTATTTCTTTCCTCAATCTCATAAAGAGGCGATTATTGTGGATGAGAGGTTCAATGGTGGTGGTCAGGTGGCTGATTATTATATTGATATTCTGCGTCGACCTTTCGTCTGTATGTGGGCTATGCGTTATGGGGCTGATCTGAAAACACCCAGTGCCTCGATTCAGGGCCCGAAGGTAATGTTGATCAATGAGTCAGCCGGCAGTGGCGGTGATCTTTTACCCTGGATGTTTCGTAAGTTTAAACTGGGCAAACTTATCGGCAAGAGGACCTGGGGAGGCCTGGTCGGCATCCTTGGATTTCCGGTGCTGATGGATGGAGGCTATGTCACCGCCCCCAACCTGGCTATCTGGACAGAAGAAGGCTGGGTGGTGGAAAATGAAGGAGTTCCCCCTGACATTGAAATGGAGCAATGGCCGGCCCAGGTGGCCCAGGGGCATGACCCTCAACTGGAAAAGGCGATTGAAGTAATCCTGGAAGAGTTAAAGAAGAATCCTCCGAAAAAGTTAAAGCGGCCGTCTTATAAAAAAATAACCCGCTGATTTAAGTAATTCCCTCTTTTTTCGCTCTTCAGGAAGAAGGTGATGGGAGAAAGAGAGGTCATTTATTAGGCAGGCAGGATTCACGTAAAGGATGGAGGGCTTGCTTGATGGTCAATTTCTCTTCTTTGGCCAGATCAATTAATCTGGCCTCTTCAGGTGGCTTAATGATCTGGAGCTCAGGCTTATCCGGAGCAAGAGGATTGATTTTTTTTACTTGACCGACCCAGCCATTGGATAATTTCACCAGACAGCCCAAGGGCCAGTAACCGATTATCTGGATAAATTTATCCAGTAGATGAGGTTCATATTTCTGTCCTTTTTCCTGAAGAAGTGAAGCGATAATTTTATCCGGAGAAAATTTTTTGCAGGCTAATTCCTGATGGAAGAGCTGATCATAGGCATCACTGAGAGCCACTACCTGGGAAATCTGGTGAGGTGGACGCAGAAAAGCCTGCTTGCCGAAGGGTTGGATGTTGTAAGGGAGTGAACATTCAAAAGCAATCACCAGGGGGATATATCCCAGTTCTTGAAAATAATCGACCAGAGGTCTGGCTCCGAAAAAAGCCGCCCGGAGCTCAGGCTGAAGAGAAGAAAGAGGGGATTGTTCAGCCCGGAGATCTCTTTTCGCTAAAAGAAGGCCCAGATCATGAAACAGAGCTCCAACTCCAAGATCGATCAGTACTTTTTTGGGCCACCCCAACTGGGACCCGACATACATACTTAACACAGCCACATTAAGGATATGGAGGGTTCCGGGGGGGATCTTTTTTTCCTGGTCGGTTAAGTAGATGAGATCCAGATAGCTTCCAGAAAAACTTTCCAGAAGGGTTAGGGCCGTAAATTGAAGGTCAACGGCCCCCAGTTCTTCTTTAATCATGATTTTCTCGATGGCCTTGCTGACCAGCTGAAGGGCGGAGAAGTATTGGGGGATAAATTTGGCTTTTTTTTCGATTAAACATAAGGATGTTTCAGCCGGGGCTTGAAGTCTGCCTATCTGGATGTGTTCTATCCCCAGAAGATTTAATTGAAAAAGAATATCTTTAGTCGTTTTTATCTGGGGGTCAAGTAGAAATTCAATAAATTTCTGGAGTTCTTCCTGTTTAAGGCCCCGGGAAAAAACGATTTTTTCAATGCCTCTTTCTTTCAGAAAATGAATAAAAGATTGAGCTTTTTCGCTGAGTTCGAAGAAGATATGATCTTCTAGACACAGTTCTTTCCCCACAATCCCTAGGATAAATTCATTTTTCACGCGGAAATATTGGGCCAGTGTTTCCCAGAGAGAAGTGACGGATTCCGAGAATTGAGGATGGGCAGGCGGGTAGATTTTGGCGGTTTGGATGGTATTAATCAAGGCCAGCAGGAGTTGTTCATTAGATTCCATGGCTTAATTTCTCCAGAGCTTGACGGGCTTCCTTCCGTAATTTTTTATTCCAGAAAAATTTTCTCAGGGTGAGCTGCCGGAGATAAGGTTGGGCTTCAGGAAGTCCGATTTCAACAATAATCTGGACATTTATCCGAAGAGATTTATTCCGCAGACCTAAGGGCGAAGGAAAGAGGAGTAACTCCTGCAGTATTTCCTCCCGGGCCTGAGACTGGGTGAGCAGAGCTTTAATGGCTTCCTTTCGCAGAAGTAGATTTTTGTGTTTGAGCAACGGCTGAAGGAAAGAGCGGTCGATAAGGCGAAGTTTTTGAAAAACCTGAATGATTTTCACCCGGATAGAGGTACTTACCGCGGGGAAAATATGTTTTAAAATAGTCAAAGTATGGGGAGAATCGATGGTTTGTAAGTTAGTGATGATATTTTCAAGGAGAGCTTCATCGTGACTGGCTTTGTCGAGATTGAGGAGGAAATAGAAAAGGTGATCGCTGAAGAAATGGAGAAAGGCCTGCAGAAGATAAGGGGTGACAATTTTTTTATCGAAAATAATTTCCAGGTAAATGTTTTCATTATAAAAAGACGCATCAAAAAGATTGATAAGTTCTTGAAAATAAAGATTTTTTTCTCCCTCAAGAATGGCCTGCTCGACCTTTTTGGTGATTATTTTTTTTATCTGGCTGACTTCCTCTCCGGAAACTTGAAGCGAGGGAGCCTGGAGAGAGGAATAAAGGTGTTTGATAAATTCAAAGTCTTTATCTTCCAAAGCAGCCTCAGCTTCCTGGGTTAATATTTGGGCAATTTTCTGGCGCTCGGCTCTATCTTCTTCCCACTGGAAAAGATTCAGGAGAATAGAGCGAAAATTTCTTTTTAATTCAGAGGAGTCAAAGGGCAATGATTCGACGGCCGGCCGGGAACTGAGTTCTTCCAACACCGATTTATAAGTTTCAGCTAAAGGATAATTGGCGGAAGAAAAGATTTTTCTGAGCTTATTCTGGAGTTTTCCCTCGGCTAGCAGACCTGATTGTCGGTTTAAGATATCTTTCATTAAAGCGGAAATTTTTTCATTTTTTTCTTCGGGGATTATTTTGGTGATGAGTTGCCAGCGAAGAGCATCAAAGTCGTCTCGCTGAATCAACTCTTCACTCAGGAGAAGAGCTATGTCTTCTTCAGTGAGATCGGCCAGAATTTGTTTATATCTTTCAAGGGGAAAATCAGGCCCAATATTGGGCCGGTGAAGCAGGGAACGGAGGAAATCTTGAAGACGCCCTGGATAGCTGGAAGCATCGATTTGTTTAAGTCGGGAAAAAAATTTTTCCAGAGAATGATTTAATTCTTCATCGGCGACGAGTTTTTCCAGATCAATTGAGGTGATGAATTTGATGAAACTTTCTTCTACTTGACGAAAAAGTTGAGAGTCTTCTTTTTTTATTGATTCATCGAGAAGATATCTCCAGACATCTTTTATTTCTTCTCCTTCGCCCTTGAGTAGTTGAGAATAATCAAGTTCTTCTACCTCGATATGAGTAAAGGTTCTCTCTTTCAATAAACTTATCAGTCCTCCCTGTCGATAATAATCTTTAAGGGGGAGGCTGAGAGTAGTGACAAGCTGAGATAGTTCCTGAGATTCAATTCCCCGGGCGATGGTCAGGCTTTTTATCTTGCGCAAGTGAAGAAAATTGGCTAAGTCTTGATATAAGAGTTCATCTTCCAAGACCAAGTCATTCACCAGAAGGGAATAGGGGCTAATTTTGATGGTTACCGGAGAGTAAAGTTGAGATACTTCCTGGAGATGATGATTAAGATTTTTAATTGAGTCTTGAAAACCGGGATGATGGTGGGGATAAATAAGAGCGTTCTTCAGGGCGATTTTGAACGCCTGAAAAAAAAGCTTGAGAGTTTCTGCCTGATTTTTCAAAGTTAACCTGCAGGAGGAATCTTGGTGAAAATTAGCAAAGAGAACCTTTCCTTTTTCCCAAGGAAAAGATATTAATCCCGCCCTCCTCTGTCAAGTAGAAGTCAAAATTAGACAGGATGAATAGGAGAGGCCAGTCTGAGCAATAATCAGGCCTACGGGAGGAAAAAAATAAAGATAAAATGCTTCTGACATCAGAGAGAGGGGCACTATTCTGCTTCCCGATGGTGAGTGGTTTAGGGCGTTACTTTTCTTCTTATTTTCGAGGCAGCTCCAAAGTAAAGGCCACCCTATTACGGCCGAGCCATTTAGCGTGAGTCATTAGCTTCTGGGCTCGGTTGATCAAGCTATCCACCGAATCATTCTTGTGAGCCAAAGTAGCTCCCACAGAAACACTGGTGCTGATGACCTCATTTTCCACCAGGATACTCGCCTGGGCGACTAGTAATCTGAGCTTATTGGCGATCATATCCAATTTGGGTTCAGTAATATTGAGAATAACCACGATAAATTCGTCTTCTTTCCAGCGGCCGACAATATCGAAAAAACGAATATTATTTTGCAGGGTCTGTCCGACTGTCCGCAGGACTTTATCGCCGCCACTTGCGCCAAAGGCTTCGTTGATGTTGATCATTTTGTCAATATCCAGGTAAAGAACCCCTGAAGTCAATTTGAATTTTCTCAATTCTTCCAGACGGGAAATAAGCTGGATTTCGAGATAACGCTGATTACCGACTTCAGTCAATGGGTCAAGGAGGGCCATCCGACGCAATTCTTCTGTTTTCTGGGGCATGAGGACCTTGGGTGACATGTCGGCAAATATTTCGGCGGCGCCTTTTATTTTTCCTTTCTCATCGGTCAACGGCAGCATGTGAATGGCGACCGGTAAGAGATAGCCTTCTTTATGATGAATATAAACTTCAAGATGGCGCGGCTGGCCATCCTCCATGACTTTCAAGGCTGGACAAAGTTCGTCACAGAGTTTGGTGCCATAGGCATTGACGTGGACAAGAACCTGGTCCCAGCACTTTCTCCCGAGAACTTCCTCCTGAGAATAGCCGGATATTTTTTCCGCTCCTTTATTCCAAAAAAAGATTTCTCTTTCTCTATTGACCGCACAAATTCCATCCTGGGTATTTTCGAGAATGATTTTGAGGATAGATGGAGACAAATAGTCAAAAAAATCAGAAATTGTCAATTTATTCAATCTTACCCCCCCCCGGCTAATTCGGTAACTTATTTGTCATAATAGATTGTATTAGTTGTATAACCTATTTTGCTCTTATTTGTCAAAATTTTTTAAGATTGATAAGCGACTTAATTTCCAGAATGGCCTTCGAAGACAGGTTGCCAGAATGAGGCAAGGTCTTCCCCCAGGTGAATTCTTAACTATAGGCTTCAGGGAGACGGTTACTGCACTGGGCTTAATTGAGAAAAGTCCCGTAATATTTCTGCTGTCATCATATTGTTTTGACAACCAGGGATAAATCAGAAAAAATATTTGGAAGGTGAGAAATGGCCAAAATTCTTCACACAGCGGATCTTCATCTTCAACAGACTGGGGATGAGCGCTGGGAAGCCCTGGTAAAAATCCTTGAGCTGGCCCAGGAAAAAGAGGTGGATTATCTGGTTATCGCCGGTGATCTCTTTGATCAGAACAGCCAGGCTGAAAAATTAAAAACCGAGTTGAGGCCCATTTTCTCAAAAAATAAATTTAATATTTTGATTCTTCCCGGAAATCATGATGCCGTCTGGTGGCAGACGGCTCCTTTTCTTGGAGAAAATGTCAGGATATTCGAAGATTTCTCCAAGCCAATAGTTTTCCCGGAAGAGGGAATTAATTTTTATGGGCTTCCCTTCAGGTTCATGAGTCGTGATGAATTACTCAGTAAGATTCAGCAGTTGAAATCTTCCCTCGACCAGAGGAAAGTCAATATTCTGGTTTTTCATGGAGAGCTGCTGGATGCTTTTTATTTACCTTCAGATTTTGGTGATGAAAGCCGGGAGCGGTATTTAGCGGTGAAACTGAGCGACTTTCAGGAGCTGGCGCTTAATTATGTCTTAGCCGGACATTTCCATACCAAGTTTGAAATTTTTGTTTTAAAGGAAAAAAGCTATTTTGTTTATCCTGGTTCGCCGGTCTCGATAACTCGTAAAGAGCTGGGAGTAAGGAAGGCCAATCTTTTTAAAGTGGGCGAGCCTCCCAGGGAAATAAATCTCAAAACCAGCTACTATGAAGAAATTGAAATTTTACTTGATCCTACCCAGAAAGCATCTCCTCTGCAGATTATTGAAGAAAACCTGGCTTCCTTTCCCGGAGAAGCCCGGGTAATTCTGCGGGTCAGGGGCTATTTTGATGGTCATCGCCATAACTTAACCGAGCAGGCTTTTCAAGAAAAGCTGGAGGAATTGGCGAGAAAATATCACCTCGAGGAGATTCAACCGGAGTACTATGATTTCCAGCGGATTGCTCGAGAAGATCTTTTCCAGGAATTTATGGAAAAATTAAACCAGCGAGTGGACATTGATGAGTCCACCAAAGAAAGGATGAGAGAAATTGCCATTCGGGCCATGGTTGAGGCTTTAACATGAGGATTAAAGAGATAAACCTGCAGAAGTACGGTCCTCTAGTTGCCTGTCATTTCAATAAACTGGGAGGATTTAATCTCTTTTGGGGCGAGAATGAAGAAGGTAAGACGCTGATTATCGAAGCCTTGGTCAAGATTCTTTTCGGGAAAAAAGCTAAAGAATTTCCCGGAATTGATCGAGTGGAAGAGTTCCCCGAGGGGTATGTTGTCCTCGAGATTAAGCCGGGCCAAGAGATTATTCTGCCCCAGGAAGGTAATTTGAGCCAGTTGTTTGATATTTCTGCTGCAGAAGGTAAAAACATTTTCATTATCAGAAACAGTGAACTGGCTCTCTCCCGGGAAAGAGAGGGTGAGTTTCGCTTTTACACAGAATTTACGGATCGACTTTTAGGGTTACAAACTCAAAAATTGAAAAGGATAAAAACTGTTCTCCAGAAAATGGGCCGTTTGAGCAACCCTACATCCAAGGCGATTCTTTCGAGCAGTAAAGAGGCGGAATTTATTCAAAAACGGGTAACCAGGGCGAGAGAATTAATCAAAGAGATAGAAGAACTTCAGGCAGAAATAGAGGAAGAAGGTCTGGCTGACCTCGAAAAAACTCTGGCCAGCCAGCGGGAGAACTACGAGCGAGTAAAAACCCAATTGAATCTCCTGGAGAAGGCTCGTCTGAGGGATTTGTATCGGCAGGGAAAAAAAGCTCTGGATGAGCTTCAGGAGAGTTTCCAGGCTTTGAAGGATCTACCAGGATTTAGTGATGAGTTGAAGCAGACCTGGATAGAAACCCAGAAAAGTCTTGAGCTGAGCCGGAAGGAATTATACGAAGAACGTCGTCAGTTACAGGAGAAACAGCGGCTACTGGCGCTCAAAGAAGAGGAGTGGAGGAAAAAGCAAGCGGAGAGAAATTCTCTGGAGGAGAAACGCACCCGGGTTAGAACCCAGCTTGAGGAATTAATTGAAAATTATCAGGAAAAACTGGCCCGGCAAGAAAAGGATGAGGCCAAACTGCCTGTCTTTTACCGGGGGACCTGGGTCAGTTTAGCCCTGGCTTTGCTGCCGGCTTTAGCCTGGATGAAACAACCTAATATTATTTTCGGCCTTATTTCTTTGGTAGGAGTAACCGGATTCCTTTGTTGTGCAGGAATGATTTTAGTTATTCGGAGCCGTCGAGGCCGGCTGCGGGCTCTCTGGGTCAAATTGGCTCAGCGGGCAGCGGGCCTGGGTTTTGCAGCCACTTCTCTCCAGGAGCTAATGCCCCAACTGGCCCGCCTGGAGGCAGAAAGCACCCGGCTGGAGAGAGAACTGGTTCATCTCGAAGGAAATAGGAAGAATTTAGTTGAATATATCCAGGGACTTCAAAAGAAAATAGAGGAAAGAGAGGAGCTGATTGCTCAGGAGGAAGCTATTATTAAAAATCTTCAACAGGAAAGTGGAGTTTCTTCGCTGGAGGAATTCGAAGAAAAAAGCAGATTCTTTAAGCATCATCAGTCTATTGTTGACCGAAATCAGGCTTTTCTCAAACATAGTTTTGGGCAAAAGACTGATGGAATAGCCTCAAATCTTGTTTTCTGGGAGGAGAAAATAAAGGCTCTTTCCCGTTATGGTCAAGAGGCGGAAGGAATTGTTTATTCCAATGAGGAGAAAGCCAAACTGGAGGAGGAGCTATCTTCACTCGAAGAGAAAATAGCTGTAGGTGAAACCAGACTGGCCGATCTGCGCCAGCGTTTGAGTCGTCTGGAGGATAAAGTAAACAATGAGGTTCAGCTCTCCTCGACCACATATTACCGCTGTGGGACAATTGTGGAAATGCTTGCTATTAAAGAGAAACTCCAGGAATTTATCCGCACTGTTGAGGAAAATAAGCAACTTGTTTGTCGAGTCATTGAGATTTTTGAAGACATCGAAAGCGAAGAAAGGGAGAAAATAACTTTTCTTTTTGGGGACAAAAGCCAGGTCGCTCAGTATTATAAAACCATCACCGGCAACCGGTATCACTCAGTCGAATATAATCGAGAACAAATGACCCTTATGGTTAAGACTAAAGATGGGCAAGAATTAAGAGCTTCCCAGCTTTCCTCAGGAGCCTATGACCAACTTTATTTCGCCGTTAGATTAGCCCTGGGAGAGAAGATGTTTGAAGAGGAGAAAGCCTTTTTTATTCTGGATGACCCTTTTGTCAAGTCCGATCCCCGCCGGCTCCTTCTCCAGCTGAATCTTCTTCGGAAGATTGTGGAGATGGGCTGGCAGGTCTTTTATTTTTCCGCCAAGGGAGAAGTGAAGGAAGCTTTAGAGAAGGATATCAAAGCCAAGCAGATTAAATATTTTTCAGTTTAAGCGCTCATCTATCCAGGGAAAAGTTGACCCGGTTTTAAATTTTCGTACTTATTTTGACAGCGCCTCTCTTCTTTGCTATAAGCATTGATATAATGAGAGAAGCCAGCCGATTTCGCTTTAAGTTCTTTATCCTTATTTCCATTATTGGACTTTCTCTTCTCGGCTGCGAAACTCAGGAAAGTCTGACCAAAAAAAGAATAAAAAGAGTAGAAAACGGCTTATTGCGAGCGGTTTATTTAAAAGGCACCAAACCGGAAAAATTATCCCTTTATGATCGCCTCCAGTTTTATCGAGTTCCTGGAGTCAGTCTGGCGGTGATGGATAGTTTTCAGGTGGAATGGGCCTATGGCTATGGCACAAAAAACGTGGCCAAAGCTGAGCCGGTGGATACCGAGACAATTTTTCAGGCCGGGGCCTTGAGTCAGATCCTGGCCACCCTGGTTACTCTTCGCCTGGTGGATGAAGAGAAGATCGACCTCGATCGAGATGTAAATATTTATCTCCGGAGATGGAAAATTCCTCTTTACACGGTCAACCGCCGCCGCCCAGTCACTATCAGAGACATTTTGACTCACAGCTCAGGGTTTTATGAAATAGAATTTCAGGGTTATGAGCCAGCGCAACCCCGGCCATCTCTGGTGGATATCCTCCAGGGTAAAAAACCGGCCCGAAACGCAAAGCTTTACCCGATCTATCAACCCGGTACTCAGCGGGTTTATTCTGAGGCGGGATTTGTTATCCTTCAACTTCTCCTGGAGGACGTCACCGGAAAGGAGTTTGCCCAATTAGTGGAGGAGAAGGTCATTCAACCTTTGTATTTAGAGGGGACGACTTTTCTCCATCCTCTCCCCCCGGCTCTTCAAGCCCGGGCCGCTCAGGGATATGACCGTCAGGGGAATCCTTTGCCGGGTGGATGTCGGGTATTCCCTGAACAGGCTGCGGCCGGGATGTGGTCAACGCCCACCGATTTGCTTAACCTGTCTCTAGCTTTGATCAGAATGGCCCGGGGAGAAGAACAAGGTATTATTTCACCCCCCTTGGTCCGGGAGATGTTTACTCCCCGCCTGGGACTGCAGGCCATGGCTTTTCTGGTGGAAGGCACAAGTGATGATCTTCATTTCTTTCTGGAAGGATATAATCCTGGCTTTAGTGCCTTTTTGGCGGTTTACCCATCCCGGGGTCAAGGCGTTGCCATCATGACCAACAGTGATAACGGCCTTTATTTAAGCGAGGAGCTCTTGCGGGCGGTGGCCGTTAGTTATAACTGGCCTCATTTTCAGCCTGAAGAGAAAACACCTTACCGTCTGCCGGCTGAAGTTTATCAGCAATATGTGGGCCGTTATGAGGTCAATCCCCAATATTATCTGGATGTGCGGCATGAGGACTATTATCTGGTCATTCATCCCACTGGACAGGTGCCCACTCGCTTTTATGCTGAGACTCAATCCACTTTTTTCTCGGTTGACCCTTATATCAAGATTCAATTTCTCAAGGATAAAAGGGGAAGAGTTACTGGCTTAGTTCTCCGCCAGAAACGAACCCGGGTGGAGGCCAGGAAGATTAATTAACCCTGTTCAGCGATTTTTTTGAAATTGATCACATCCAGCGTCCGGCCGTAAATAATCAGGCGGTCGTCCCGGTGAAGGACATAGTCTTTATCCGGCATAACCTGTTTTTTCTTTTCTCCGCGACCGGCAAAAACACTTTGGGCGCCTTCTTCAATCATCAGCACGTCGATCCGATATTTATTTCTCAACTGCAGCTCTCCGATAGATTTGCCGGCGAATTCTTCGGGAACATCAACTTCGGCCAGGGAAAACCCGGGAATAACCTCTTGAAGAGCATCTTCCTGGAGGGTTTTAAACTCTGAGGCTAAGCCTTCGGCCAGGTTGAGTCGGTTAAGTAATTGATTATAGGCATTAAGTACATCTTGATAATGGAGAGTTCCGATAATCTGGCGGGGTTTTTCACTATCAAGGACGGGAATTTCTTCCACTCGGTGGTGGGCGAAAACTTTCATAGCGTCTTCCAAAGTGTCGTCAGAGCGGAGAAAAACAACATCCGGATCAGCAATATCTGAGGCCAGCAAAAGATGGTGGAGTTGTTCGTACTCGGCCAGGAGGTAACGCAGAGTGTTGGATTTTATAACTCCGGTTATCTGATGTTCGGGGTTGATGACATAGATGGTGTCGTGTTGACTATCGAGGAATTTTTTTATTACTTCTGAAGAAGGGGCTGATTCAGGAAGAAGAAGAATATCCGGTCGGGCCACTTCTTTCACTCGAATTGAACGTAGAATATGGAGGTCCCGACCAAAGGCAAATGTGTAGCCCTCCCGTTTTAATTCCCGCAGGTAAATCGACCCGCGGAGGGCCATATGGGTGACGACATGACTGCCTACCGTCCCCAGCATTAAAGGGAGGATGAAATAGTAATTATTGGTCATCTCGAAGAGAATAAGAATGGCCGTGATGGGGACGGAGTTTATTCCGGCTAACATAGCTCCCATGCCGACCAGGGTATAGGTAGTAGGGTCAAGGTTAAGATGAAAGAGGAGATTTAATCCCTGAGAGAAGATGAAGCCGTAGCAGGCTCCTAGAAACATGGAGGGAGCAAAAATACCGCCGAAGCCGCCGGAGCGCAAGATGAAAATAACCAGAAAGAATTTCAGAAGGAAAAGGATTAGAACTGTCTGGCCGGTGAAGTTCTGGGCCAGTACTTTATTAATACTGGTATAACCAATGCCCAGAATTTCCGGTTTCCACCAGCCGGCGGCTCCCATGAGTAAGCCGATAATTACCATGACCAGGAGAGGAGAGATTTTTTTCTGGTAAATTCTTCTAAAAGTCTTCTGGAAAAATTCACTGGTCTGAATAAAGGCAATTGAGAGTAAACCAGCGCCCAGGCCCAGAAGCAGGTAGAAGACAAAAGTAGAATACGAGCCCAGAATAAGGTCTCCAAAAATGAATTTAGGCTGGTTCCCAAGAAAAGCCCGGGAGACAGCACTGGCTGAGACTGAAGAGAGGATGAAAGCTGTCAGAGCAGAAGCATGGAGGTCGTTGAGGAGGACAACTTCAATACCGAAAAATACCCCGGCCAGGGGAGTATTGAAGACACCGGCAATGGCGGCTCCCGCCCCAGCGGCGGTGAAGATCCGCAGTTTGTCCCCTTTCAGTCGAAAAAGCTGGCCTAAAGCGGAGACAACTCCTGCTCCGCTCTGGGCGGCCGGGGCTTCTGGTCCAACGGTGCCTCCAGTGCCCATGCAAACAGCCGGTGCCAGAAAGTGGAAGACAGTGGATTTTAAGGGGATGAAGCCATTGCGAAAGGAGACGGATTTAATAACGTCAACCACTCCTTTTTGTTTGGCCTGCTGGGGGAAACGATACGCCATTGACCACTGGATGAGCATACCCAGGGCGGGGATAATGATTATCCAATAGGGTAGATGCCGGGAGGAAGATGCTTCAAAATCAGCCGGTAGAAAGAAGTTATTCATCAGGTGGATGAATTCATGTAAACCGACAGCCGTTAAGCCGGCCGCCATACCCAGGAGGACGGAGAAAAAAATCAGACTGGTGTAGTCGGAGAGTTGATGGGGTGGACCTTTGGGTGTTCTTCGCCACAGCGCCAAGTTTCTGGTTGACCAGAGTGGAAATTTTTTCATTCTGAGTTAAACCTGGATATATTTTAAATATTTAACCTGATGAAAAAATAATAAAAGATAACGAGACTATATTCAACTTTTAAAACTAGAGATAGTTGTCCGTGTCCCCCCATTTCCATTTATTAATTTTTAATGATGATTGTTAGATGCGATCATGGTTAGCTTGGTAATCTTGCCTGCGCCGTCGGGGAAAGATATAATTGACAGGTGTGGGAACCTTTAGTAAGCTGAGGGCAGCGCCAAAAGGAGAAAAAGTGGGATGAAAATTCCGGCCCGGATCAGATATGCCGTGAGAATTCTTCTTGAACTGGGAAAAAACAGACAGGAACCACTCCCACTTCATCTTATTGAAAAATCACAACAGGTTTCTTCAAAATTTGCCAAGCAGATTCTACAACCCCTGGAACGCGCCGGATTGGTGGAAGGACGAAGAGGCCGCGGGGGAGGATATTTTCTTCAGGTTGCCCCCGAAAAAGTAACTCTCATGGATATTTTCCAGGCAATGGGCGAGAAAATTCATCCCGCTCCTTGTCTGGAGACCGAAGGTCTGTGTCCCCGAGAGGATTATTGTGGAGCCAAGGATATCTGGGGAGCCCTGGAAAAAATATTGGCCGCATATTTTCGTCAGACAACGATTCGAGATTTAATCAATAGAGAGAAAACCGTAGTCAGAGAATAAATTTTTTAAAAATTATTTTTTTATAAAGAAGCGAAGCTTTTCTCCCTGGCTTTGATCCAGGGGGGTAAAGGGTCTTCAGAGGGTTTATCAAGATTCAGCCAAGGGAATTTCTCTTTCTTGGAGAATCTTTTCGAGAGGTAATCCTTTATTGTCAAAATATTCTTTGACCAACCTTTTTCCAATAGTCTCGAGTTTGGGCTGGATGGCGGCGACTACTTTTTCGGGAGTCACTTCTTCTTTGACATTGAAAAAGTTTCTTTTCCAGTGAATAAGATAGCCGGAAAGACAGATGGGCTGAACTCGACGGTAAAAGTCGCGCCGGAAGATATCAAAGAGAGATTTTTTCTGCCGGTCCAGGCTGTTGAAATCAATCTTGGCTCCTAATTTGAGTAAAACATCCCTTCTTTCCTGACGGGTGTTTAAGTCATAGAGGATAGGCAAGTATTGAACTTTGTATTCGCGGGCAAAGTTCTTAATGATTTCCAGAAATTCTGGAAAGTTGTCCGCGGTGACCAAGAGTTTTTCTCCATTAGGAGCTTGTTCCCAGTTAGCCCCGTCGGTAAAGAAAGGAATATTATTTTCCAGGGCGTAGACGATGCTCCCTAAAGCCATGCTGGCCCGGCAGGGGATGCACCAGGCAGTTTCATTCCCGTATTTTTCCTGGGTTTCCCGAAATGTTTTCACTCCCAGTTCTTTAAAGAAGGGTTTAATGTCGAGTATCTTATGGATGAATTTGTCCTGACCGTGAATATCCTGGAGGAGTTTGACATTGACCCGGTTGGCTTTAAGAGCGAAATGGAGGTATCCTTTATTGAAAGTAAGCAGGTGAATTTTGTCATAGCGCTGAGCCAGATAATGAGCTGCGTAAAGGGAGTCAATGCCTCCGGAAAATTGAAGAATAACTTCGTTTTTCATATTCAGCTCCTTAAACAAAGATTCCTTTCTTAATTGATTCAACCAAAAAAAGCAAGCTTTATTTTTCTCTTCTATGGAAGGCCGGTCGTATCCGACCGACTCTTTCTATTTTATCCTTCTTACGGACCAATCATGGGCCTCAATTAATAAATTATAGTAAAAAAAATTATACCACAGCCAGAAAAAATTAGTAATTTATTTGATTACCTTTGTAAGCATCTCTATTCTGATGATGAGCTTGAGACTGCTGAACGGGCGATTATTTCTCTTTTTCGGGGAAGGTCATTCGGCAACAGGATGGTAAATTTATTTTCCCTTGGCTGTTTTGTAGAATAAAGTCTTTTGGTGTGTCAAGTCAGTTCAAAAAGGAGGATTTTCATGGATGATTTCAGCTTAATGAAACCCGAAATAAATCCGCGGAGTTTTATTGCCTCTCAAGCGGTGGTTCTGGGTCGGGTGGTTCTTCATGAGGGGGCCAGCATCTGGTTCAATGCGGTTGTCCGGGCTGATTTGGCGGAAATTATTATTGGCCGCAATTCCAATGTTCAGGATAATTGTGTCATTCACGTGGAAAACAATGAAGGAACCTATATTGGAGAAGGAGTAACCATTGGCCATGGGGCTGTTCTTCATGCCTGTAAAGTGGGGGATAATTGCTTAATTGGTATGGGGGCCATCATTTTGGACGGGGCTCGGATAGCCCCCAATTCCCTGGTGGCAGCGGGCTCGGTCGTGCCGCCGGGGAAATCATATCCTGAGGGTTCGCTTATAATGGGTTCGCCGGCGGTGGTTCGCCGGGCCTTAACTCCGGAGGAAATTCAGCAGAATAAGGCGAGTGCCCTGCGGTATCGAAGATATTGGGAGTCATATCTTCAATCTGGCGTTCATCTTTTTCACCCCAGAGAGGGAATAGTTTTAATGAAAAAACCCTGAGAAAAATTCTTCCGGAAAAGGTGTTTTTCACGGCTATTTATCTTCTTCTTCTTGAATCATCCGGCTCTTTATGTCAATATTCAAAGTAAACTATAATTCATTAATGGGAGGAATTAAATGAATGAAATCTTTAAAGACCTGAAGCCAGCTTTACTCTGGAAACATTTTGCTAAAATTCTGGAGATACCCCATTGTTCGGGCCATGAACAGGCTCTGGGGGATTATATAATTTCTGTGGCTGAAGCTAATGGATTGGAATGGCAACGTGATTCTGTGGGCAATGTGGTTGTTCGAAAAAAGGCCTCTCCCGGCCATGAACAGGCTGAGGGAGTGATTCTCCAGGGACATCTGGACATGGTCTGTGAAAAGAATTCGGATATAGAACATGATTTCAGTCGAGACCCCATCAAACCGGTCAAGCAGGGAGAATGGATCCAGGCCGAGGGGACCACGCTGGGCTCGGATAATGGTATTGGCGTGGCGGCGGCGCTGGCGGTCATGGAAGATAATTCATTTGTGCATGGACCGTTGGAGTTTTTGTTTACAGTGGATGAGGAGACGGGCTTGACAGGAGCGAGGTCACTGGAGCCGGAGTTTCTCAAGGGAAAAAAGCTTCTCAATCTTGATAGTGAAGAAGAGGGGGCCTTTACCATTGGCTGCGCCGGTGGAGCTGATTCAGAAATAATCTATCCTTTAGTCCGACAGGAAAGGTCATCTTCCCCTCTCTGGCAGGTTAAGATCTTTGGTCTGCGTGGAGGGCATTCCGGTCTGGATATTAACCAGGGACGGGGTAACGCTATTAAGATCCTGGCTCGCCTTCTCTGGGAAGTAAATCAGGAGATACCTCTTCAACTGGTGAGTTTTACCGGTGGGAATAAACGCAACGCTATTCCCCGGGAGGCGTGGGCGGAGGTGGCCGTGCCCGCTGCTCGGGTAGATGAGTTTAAACAAACCATTGATAAACTATTTCAGGACATCCACTTCGAATTGAAGACGGTCGACGCCGGTGTCCAGCTGAGTCTTGAGCCGGCTTTGAGCGAACTCGCCCCATTGGAAGACAATTGTCATCACACCCTGCTCAACTTTTTACTGGCTTTACCCCATGGAGTTATAGCCATGCACCCGGAGATAGAAGGTTTGGTGGAAACCAGTACCAATTTGGCGATTATCAGAACCCATGAAAAGGAAGCTGAGATTGCCTGTCATTCCCGGTCTTCTGTGGCCTCGGCTCTCCGCAGTGTCCGGGAGGTTATCCAAGCCTGTTCGCAGCTGGTGGGAGCCAAAGTTAATCAACCGGAAGGCTACCCGGGATGGACACCCGATCTCGATTCACCTCTGCTCCAAACTATGAAGGACGTGTATCAGAGAATTTTCGGCAAAGAACCTGAAGTGGCCGCTGTCCATGCTGGCTTGGAGTGTGGTATTATTGGCGAAAAATTTCCCGGGATGGACATGATTTCTTTCGGGCCGACGATTGAACATCCTCATTCTCCGGAAGAAAGAGTCCATATCGGGTCGGTCGAGAAATTCTGGCAATTCCTGACGGCTGTTCTTGAAGCCTTGGCCTAAAATGCCTGCTTCAATCACGGCCAGGAGACGACGACTTTTTTTTCTGAGTGTGCTGATTATTCCACTGGTTATTTTCTGGGCCTGGCCGCGGTTGACTTCTGATCCAGGTTCTTCCCAGAAGCTGCAGGTTATGACGACCATTCTTCCTTTGCAGGAATTTGCCCGGGCTGTTTGTGGGGAAAAGGGACAGGTGAAACTTCTTATTCCTCCCGGAGTGGATATTCATTCCTGGAGTCCCCGGCCTTCAGACATCCATCGGCTGGCCCGGGCTGATTGTCTTGTCTATATTGGACGGGATTTAGAGCCCTGGGTGGAAGGGGTGACCAAAAGCCTTAGCTCGAGCAAACTCCGTCTTGTTGAAGCCGCCCGGGTGATTTATAACCAGAAGGAGCTGTCGTTCCCCGGGTCATCCTTTTCTCATCAGAAAGACCCTCATCTCTGGCTTGATCTGGAAATCGATTGCCGGATAATTGACCTCCTGGTGGCGGTTTTCTCTGAGTTGAGACCCCAAGAAGCCTCCTTTTTCCAGAAAAATGGCGAGATATATAAAGCTGAGCTGGAAAATTTGGATAAACTTTATCAGGCTACTTTGAAAAATTGCCGCTTGAGAACCTTTGTCGTCGGCGGCCACGCCGCTTACGGCTGGCTGGCCCGCCGTTATGGCTTAACTCAGCTGGCTCTGACCGGAGTGAATCCCGATGCCCAGCCTTCTTCCCGGTCTTTTATGAAAGTCATCGAGCGGATGAAAAAGGAGAAAATCACAGTTGTTTTTGTTGAACCTTTCTCTTCAGAACGGATGGCCCGCGCTCTTGCCCGGGAGACTCGAGCTGAAGTGGTTACTCTTAATCCCGGTGTTTTTCTCCCTCCGGAGAAAAAAGACAAGCCAGGGGTTTTTTTATCCATTATGAAAGAAAATCTGGAGAAATTGAAATATGCCCTCGGATGTCATTGAAAGCGGACGTTTGGATTCGCCCTTAATTGAGGTAATTGGAGTCTCTTTTGGTTATAACCAGCTGGAGGTTCTGAGTGAGGTCAACCTGAATATTTACAGTGGTGATTTTCTGGCCCTAATTGGGCCAAATGGGGCTGGTAAGACGACTTTAATTAAGATTATTCTTAATCTACTTAAACCCAAGAAGGGGGAGGTCAGGCTTTTTCAACAAAAGATAAAGGAATTTAAGGACTGGCCTCTTATCGGCTATATTCCCCAGAAAGCCACTCACTTTGACCCTTTATTCCCGGTCTCAGTCCGAGAAGTCGTGGCCATGAATTTACCCCAGGCGCGATGGTTTGATTTCTGGACCAAAAAAATGAAAGAGGAGGATGTTCTCCGGGCTCTGCAAGTGGTCGGCATGGAGAACTATATTGATGAGAGAATCGGCTATCTCTCTGGAGGCCAGCAACAAAGGGTGTTTATTGCCCGGGCCCTGGTCACTCACCCCAGAGTTCTTATTCTTGATGAGCCGACTACCGGGGTCGATGCGCCTACTCAGGAGAAGTTCTACGATTTACTGGCCCGGTTAAATAAAGAAGAAGGGTTGGCCATCATACTGGTGACCCATGAGATTGGGATCATTAACCGCCATGTCAATAAAGTGGCCTGCTTAAACCGCCGCCTTGTCTATCATGGAACCCATGGTGAGTTTTGCCAGTCAGACTTCTTTCGGCAGATGCTGGCTGATGGCCATCATATGATTTTCCATAAACATTAAGCGGGTTTAGATGGAGGTCCTCTGGTCAGGTTTTCAATATGGTTTTTTCCAGCGGGCTTTGCTGGCCGGTCTGGGAGTGGGGCTGGCCTGTGCCCTGCTTGGAGTTTTTCTCGTCTTGCGCAAAGACGCCATGATTGGTCACGGTCTGGCTCATATCTCTTTCGCCGGGGTGGCTGTTGGGCTTTTCTTTGGTTTTTTACCTCTTTTGTCTGCTCTAGTGCTGACTGTGATCACTGCTGGATTATTGATAAAAATCCGTCAGAAAGCCGGTGTTTATGGTGATACAGCTATCGCTCTGATGAGTAGTTTCGGCTTTGCCGTGGGCATCCTCCTTGTGAGTTTAAGTTCTGGGATGAATGTAGATCTCTTTGCCTATCTTTTCGGTGATATTCTCACTATTTCCAGCCTGGAGGTTAAAATTTCTCTGGCCCTGGCGGTAGCAGTGGTTCTGGTGATAATATTTTATTTTCGCAATTTTCTGTTCACCACCTTTGATCCTGAAGCGGCTCAGGTAGCCGGGATCCCCGAGAAGAGAGTTGAATATTTATTAACTGTTCTTGCCGGTATAACGGTGGTTTTGGGGATGAAAGTGGTCGGCCTTCTTCTGGTCGTGGCTCTGATGGTTATTCCGGCGGCTTCAGCCTTAAGAATAGCCCGGAATTTCCGACAGGCCCTGGTTTTTGCGGGAATTTTTTCCCTGAGCGAGATATTTGTAGGGCTCTGTTTATCTTTTCTCCTGGATATTCCTGCTGCCGCGGGGATAGTTCTTCTGGGGTTTGGAATTTACCTGATTATTCTTTTTTCCCAGAGTCGCTTCCGGCAGCGGAGTTAGGATTTGGCTGCGCCTGTTTTTTCTTTAACCAGATTGGCCAGTGTTTGCTGGAAAACTGAATAAGCTTCCTGCCCATAAAGACAGAAGATTATTTCCTGGGGAAATTCGTGCTTTTCGCTGAATTCCAAGGCTGTTTTTAACATGATTTCACTGCATCGCTTGAGAGGAAAGTGAAAGATACCGGTACTTATAGCGGGAAAAGCAATAGATTTTATCCCGCGACTCTCGGCTATTTTTAAACTGTTGAGAGTGGCCTGAGTAAGTTTATTGTCTTCGTCGCCTTCCCCGTAAACAGGACCAACAGCATGGATGACATATTTGGCTTTCAAGTTGCCGGCGCCGGTAATAACCGCACTTCCTACCTCGATTGGACCGATTTTGTTGCATTCTTCCTGAATGGAGGGGCCGCCGTAAGTCCGAATAGCCCCGGCCACACCTCCACCGAGGATTAAAGAAGAGTTGGCTGCATTAACAATGGCCTCAACATCGAGTAGGGCGATGTTTCCTTCAACTAGCTTGATTTTTCGGCCACTGGCAGTTGACCATTCTTTCATAAGCCCCCCTTTCAGTTAGAAATATTAAATATTTTTTTCTAGGAAAGCAATACTCTGAAAATTAAAAAAGACCATTATTTTTTTCTGGTTTATTAAATTATTTTGGCTCCGTAGATTGTTTCCATCCGTTGCAGGGCAAAGGTATGGGCGGCGGCATCAAAGTCGGCTACTCCCTGGCGATAAACAATGACCTGATAATCCCGGTTACGGAGGTCACCCACGGTATCCATAACACAAATGGAGGTACAAACCCCGACCACATGAACTTCACCGATTTGTCTTTCTTGGAGAATCTCTTCCAGATTGGTACCGAAAAAAGCACTATACTTTTTTTTGGGCAGAATGATGTCTGTGTCTTTTACTTCCAGCTGGGGAATAATCTGAGCTCCGGGTGTTCCGCTGACACAATGAGGCGGGAACAGGTCAAATTCCGGGTCAGAGGGTTGGTGATTGTCGCAAACAAAAACAACCAGGTCTCTGGCTTCGTGAAATTCTTCGATTTTTTCCTGGACAAAGGGGATGATCTGGCGAGCACTCGGACCACAATCCAGCACAGCTCCTTCCTGAATAAAGTCATTGAGCATGTCAATGACCAGTAGAGCACGACGACTCATCGCCACCTCCTTCTCGGCACAAATTTATGAACTAACTATTATAGCACGAATGGGCTTTTTCAGCGGAGATGGCGGTTGACAATTTTTAGAGTGTCCTGCTGAAGCTGGCTGGCCCGCCGTTTCAGCTGGCCTGCCTTGCGGCGGACTCGGATCCGAAATTCTTTGTCCTCGATGTTGGGGAGATTAATCAAAACATTATAATAAGCCCCATCGACAGCGGTTAAGGCGGCCAGGGCAGCCACAGCTGCATCGCTGATGGAGTTTTTATTCCCGTGAGCGGCTACCACCCTGATTAATTTTAAGGCTTCGACCCCTTTTTCCATAACATAGAGGGGCACCTGGGTGGCTTCTTTTGTGGCTTCCTGAATGGCCTGGGCCCGTTCGGCTTTTTGTTCATCGGTTTTCCGAGGAAGACGGAAGGCTTCCATGACTTTATTAAAGCTGGCCGTATCGAGATCCACTGCCCGGAGAAAAGCCTCTTTCAGCTCTTGAGCTTGGAGGGCTGTTTTCTTAACTATTCTTTGAGCTTGTTCGTAACCCTTTTTCCCGACAGTCAGATTGGAGACCATCGCCGCCAGAGCCGTACCTAAGGCACCACAGAGGGCGGCCACGCTACCCCCTCCGGGGGCAGGTGAATCCGTGGAGACTTCGTTGATAAAGCTCCGCACCTCTCTTTTAATCAAGGGGTCTTCAAATTCCTGGAATTGATATTCAATGATTTTTTTCTGGGGGTCAAACGGAGCTACATCATTAAGGCCGAGGGATTTGACCGCAATATCAATCAGCTCTTCTTCCGGTACACCAGGACTTTTTCCCTGTTTTTCCAGGTAATACCGACCGGCCATGAGTAAAGCTTCTTTGGGGATCAGTCCCACCAATTCGCTGCCGGTTACCCGGAGCCCCAATTTTTCGGCTTCTTTGATGGCCTCATCGAAGACGAGGTGCGGAGGGGAGATTTTGTAGTTGGTAAAGTTAATGGAAATCTGAGCAATATCGTAATCTTCTATATACCAACCCACGGCTTTCACTGCCTTAAACTTCCCTGGGACCATAATGGCTTTGCCGTTTTCGTCCCGAATGATTTTCCCGTCTTTATCTCTTTTGGCCCGACCTCTTTCTCTCAGGTTGAGGGCGATTTCATGGGCCAGGCGACGGTCTTTCGTATTGAGATTGATATTGTAAGCGATAAGAAATTCCCGCGCTCCAATGACCGTGGCCCCGGCTTTGGGGTTGAAAACCGGTTGGCCATAATCAGGAGCCCAGTTAGGATCTTTCAGTTTTTCGGGCAGACCTTCGTATTCTCCTTCCCGAATAGTAGCCAGGTTTCGTCTTTCAGGTTTTTGAGCTGCTTCTTCGTAGAGATAGACTGGGATGTTGAGTTCTTCAGCCACCCTCTTGGCTAATTCATGAGCTAAACGGACACAGTCTTCCATGGTCACCCCGGTCACCGGTACAAAGGGACAGACATCGGTGGCCCCAATCCGGCTATGAGCCCCCTTGTGGTACCGCATATCAATTACTTCGGCAGCTTTTTTGATGGCCTTGAAGGCGGCTTCTTTGACTGCTTCCGGTTCGCCGATGAAGGTGACCACCGTTCGATTAGTCGATTCGCCGGGATCGACATCCAGAAGTTTTACCCCGGGGGTGGATTCGATTTCCTTGGTAATGGCCTGGATTTTCTCCATATCGCGGCCTTCGCTAAAATTGGGAACACATTCCACTAGCTTCATTTTTTTTCTCCTTTTCTCAGGGTGTATAAGAATTGCCCATTTTTATCATACAGGTCAATATCCAGGAATTTGAGGTTTTCAATGATAATGTTTTTGTCACCGGCCAGAGTAATAATCGGAGTGAGAAGAGATGATTTTTGACCTACGTGAAAGACATCCTCAGGGGTGATACTCATGATGTTGGAATAATATTTCTGCCAGTATTCATTGCCATAGTTATAGATATTCATTGAGGTGAGACGGAAAGCAAGGTTATCCAGGGATTCCAGCTCCACGGGTAAGCGGCCGATAAGAAAAGATTTCGCCTGCTCGAGTTCATAATTGGCGATTTTTTTCTCGACGATAATTTCCCGGATGACGGTAAAGATTTCCTGAAGACTTTCTTCCAGAACCTCTGGTCGCACGCGGGCTCTGATAGTGAAGAGGCCGCAGTTTTTTAAGATATCCATTTCGGAGAAGGCATAATAGGAGTAACCTTTGGTTTCTCTTAAGCGCAGGAAAAGGCGGCTGTAGGGAGTGCCCCCCAAAATATGACTGAGAACTGAATAGGCATAAGTTTCCGACCATGATTGGGGAAAGACCACGTTGCCCAGGAAAATAGTGACATCATTCCTCTGGGGGAGGTCGATCAAACCGATTTTTATCTTGGTCGCCGCTGTGGGAGGGGGAAGGGTTGCGGAGGTGATGGTTTTTTTCTTCCAAGTGAAAAGAGCATGACTGGTCTTTTCCGCCGCGGATTTAAGATCTAGATCGCCGATGAAGATTATTTGAGAATTATTGGGGAGAAAATATTGGTCAAAGAAGCTTTTGACATCTTTGACCTGGATTTGCCGAATATCATTCCGGGTAAAAGCGATTTTATGGTAGGGATGCCGGGCAAAAAGCAGCTGGAAAAGGAGGCGTTTAGCCAGGAATTCTGGGTTAACACTTTTCCGAACGAGTTCGTAGTAGATTTCCCGTTTAAGGCTGTCAAAGGTCCGTTGATTGAAAGAAGGCCAGAGAATCATTTGTTTTAATAAGCTCAGAGCTTCATCTGTATAATTGGCTAAAACTTCTAAAGTTAAACGGGAATAGTCAAGATATGTCTGGGCCTGGAAACTGCCTCCTAGAGATTCAATAATTTCTTGAATTTTTTCCTGAGAGAGGTGCCGGGTTTCCCGACCAATCATCCTGGTGGTCATGGTGGCTAATCCAGGTAAATGTTCCGGGGAATAGGTTTCCCCGGCCATGATAATCAGCTCGATATGAATCAGGGGAAGATTCCTCTGAGAGAAGACAGTGACTTTCAGGCCATTGGCTAGAGTGGTTGACTCCACCGGTTTAATATTTAAAGGGGGGAGAGGAAAGGGCGATGGCGGTGATTTACGAAATTTTTCTTGAGAGAAGCCGTTCGAGCTGAATAACAACCAGAGAGTAGCCAGGGTGATGAGAGAAAGAATTTTGAGTCGTCTCGCTCCAATTAAGCTCATTTTATTTCCACATTAATCAGAATGTAATTGTTGGTGAAATAACGATTCATGATACCGGCGATGTCTGAGGGAGTAACGTTTTGAATTTTTTTCAGTTCTTCCAGCGGAGAAGTGACCGATTTGCCGGAAAAGAAATAATCAATCAGGGTCACCGCCCGATTGCTGGCTGTGAGGAAACTTTGGAGAAAATCTTTTTCGTATAATCGTTTGGCTTTAATCAACTCTTCTTCCTTGATGGCTTCACTTTTGAGTTTATTGATTTCCTGCCAGAGAACTCTTTTGGCCCGGGAAAGGGAAGTGGGATTAGTGCTACTGAGGAAAAATTTGAAAGCTCCGACCCGACCTCTCATTTCCAATCCACCAGAAAGGCGGAGAACCAGCCTTTCTTTAATGAACAGTCTTTTCTGCAAACGGGAACTTCGCCCGTGGAGGAGAACGTATTCAATCAATTGTAAGACCGGCAGTTCTTTGGGCTGGACGGAATAAAGAGGAAAGCCCAAAAAGATGGCTGGTGAAGGAATGGTGTCTTTACCCACGGTTCTTTCCACTTTACCCTGAATCTTTTTTTCCAGAGGGGGCAGTTTAAAGCTTGGTCGGGAGCCGGGAGGAATAGAGCTAAAATATTTCTGAAAAAGGGCCAGGGTGGTTTTTTCATCAAAATTGCCGGCCACGCAGACAACTGCGTTTCGAGGACAGAAATAGCGGGAATAGAATTGCCGAATATCCTGGGGGGAGAGGGAAGCAAGATTATTTTTGGAGCCGTAGAGAGGGAGATAATAGGGATATAAAGGGAAGAGGAGCTGGTTGAAGAGCTCTTCGTATTCCAGATAGGGATCACGGGAGTGGCGAAATTTAATTTCGTCGACAACGGCGATAATTTCTCGCAGGATAGCTCCTCGAGTAAGGGAAAGACGTGCCATCCGGTCTGATTCCAACCAGAAGGCCAAGGGAAGATGATGAGAAGGAAGACTTTGATAGAAAATCATTCGATCAAAAGAAGTGAGTACATTGAGAATGCCACCCACCCGCTGAATATAGCGCACATGTTGCATCCGGCCAACATTTTGAGAGCCCTGGAACATGAGGTTTTCCAGGAGATAGGAAATGCCAGCCTGTTTGGGTTGTTCGTAAAGCGGCCCGACTCGATAACCCACCGCCAGAGCGACAATGGGAAAGTATGAACCGGGCGAGAGAATTATGGTTAGCCCGTTTTTAAGTTTATAAGTTTGCCCTGGATAAGGGAAACGGCTGTCTGATCTGAGGAATGGGATTCCCCCTGGAAGAAGCAAGAAGACTACCAGAGAGAGTGTGCATTTCTTCCACCAATTTGTATCTTTCATCAGTGACTGAATAACCTTACCATAAACATAATAAAAAATTCAATTTTAACGGATTACCTGGGCTTTATATATTTTTCCGCCTTGGGGCGTGATAACATGTTTAACCTGTCACCACTTTCGGGGGCATCGTGGTTTTGGAAAGGCATCCCTTTGAGCGGAGAAATTTGCAATCTGGTCAAGTTTATGTTAAAAATTCTTTTCATCTTTTCAGGTTAGTTGACCAGAGAAAGATAAAGATATTTTTTTATAAAGGAGGAAGCCCATGAGTAAGTCGGGAGTGCATCTCTTTACCTCAGAGTCGGTAACCGAAGGGCATCCTGATAAAATCTGTGACCAGATTTCCGATGCCATTCTTGACGACCTCATTCGCCAAGACCCCAAAAGCCGGGTGGCCTGTGAGACGTTGGTCACCACTGGGCTTGTCCTGATAGCTGGAGAAATCACCTCAGAAGGATTTTGTGATTTTCAAAAGATAGTGCGGGATACAGTCAAGGAAATTGGTTATACCCGGGCCAAATATGGTTTTGATTATCAAACCTGTTGTGTCCTTTCCTCAATTCATGAACAATCGCCGGATATTGCTCTCGGGGTAGTAGAAAGAGAAGACCGAGAACAGGGAGCCGGTGACCAGGGATTGATGTTTGGCTACGCCTGTTCGGAAACATCAGAACTGATGCCTTTTCCGATTATGATGGCCCATAAATTAGTCCGCCGTTTGTCCGAAGTCAGAAAAAAGAAAATCCTGAATTATCTCCGCCCCGACGGCAAGTCCCAGGTGACGGTCGAGTATGACGGCGATCATCCTCGGCGTATCGAAGCCATAGTTATTGCCGCCCAGCATAATGATAAAGTTAATATGAATGACCTGCGGCAGGATATTATTGATGTGGTCATCAAGGAGGTTATCCCCTCCCACATGCTGGATAAAAAAACCAAGATCCACATCAACGGCACCGGTCGTTTTGAACGAGGGGGACCTTGGGCAGATACCGGTTTAACCGGCCGGAAAATTATCGTCGATACCTACGGCGGTGTTGGTAGTCATGGCGGCGGTTGTTTTTCCGGCAAAGACCCGACTAAGGTTGACCGTTCAGGTTCTTACATGGCCCGCTATATCGCCAAAAATATTGTAGCGGCCGGGCTGGCCGACAAGGTTGAAGTCCAGATTGCTTACGCCATCGGTATTGCTGACCCGGTGTCCATTATGGTGGATACTTTTGGCACAAGCAAAATCTCCGAGGATACGATTAAAGAATTAATCAGAGCGTATTTTCCCCTTAAACCCAAGGCCATGATCGAACATCTTGATCTCCTGCGGCCGATTTATAAAAAAACAGCCTGTTACGGCCATTTTGGGCGCGCTGAACCGGAATTCACTTGGGAGAGAACCGATAAAGCTGACTTACTCCGTCAGGAAGCGGGCCTTTGACCGGGCTTCCACTTGGAACTTAAAGGAGTGACCATGGATTACGATGTTAAAGATTTGTCATTAGCCGATCAGGGATTGAAGCGAATCGAATGGGCGGCTCGCTTCATGCCTGTTCTGGAAATGATTAAGGAAAAATTTCTCCGGGAAAAGCCGCTAGCTGGTTACCGTATCGCCGCTTGTCTTCATGTGACGACAGAAACAGCCAACTTGATGGCTACTCTGAAAGAGGGTGGGGCGGAAGTCAGGCTGACCGCTTCCAATCCACTGAGTACCCAGGATGATGTGGCCGCCGCCCTGGTGAAACATTTTAAAATCCCGGTCTTCGCCATCAAAGGAGAAGATCAACAGACCTATTATCGCCACATTCACCAGGCGTTAGCTCATAAACCCCAGTTGACCATGGACGACGGAGCGGATCTGGTGAGCACCCTGCATGCCGACAAACAGGAACTTCTGCCGCAGATAATCGGAGGCACGGAGGAAACAACCACCGGGGTCATTCGTCTCAAGAGCATGGCCCGGCAAAAAGTTCTCCAGTATCCGATTGTCGCGGTCAATGATGCCAAAACCAAGCATCTCTTTGATAATCGCTATGGGACAGGTCAGAGTACTCTAGACGGTATCCTCCGGGCGACCAACATTCTGCTGGCCGGTTTGAATTTTGTCATAGCCGGTTATGGCTGGTGCGGCCGCGGTGTGGCCATGAGAGCGCGGGGAGCTGGAGCCAAGGTCATCATCTGTGAAGTTGACCCCCTGAAAGCTCTAGAAGCGGTTATGGATGGTTTTCAGGTTATGTCCCTGCGGGAGGCGGCCAGGATTGGCGATATCTTTGTGACGGTCACCGGCGATAAACATGTCATTACGGCCCGTCATTTCCAGCGGATGAAGAATGGAGCCATTGTGGCCAATGCCGGACATTTCAATGTCGAAATAGACATTCCCGCCCTGAAGAAGATGGCTGTCAAAAGCCGGAAAATCCGTGAGTTTGTCGAAGAGTTTCAATTGGCGGATGGTCGTCGAATATTCCTGCTGGCCGAAGGCCGGCTTATTAACCTGGCGGCTGCTGAAGGTCATCCAGCCACAGTCATGGATATGAGTTTTGCTAATCAGGCCTTAAGCATCCTTTTCCTGGTGGAAAAAGGAGATCGTCTGGAGAAAGATGTTTATCCCGTACCAACCAGGGTTGATGAAGAAATCGCTCGCCTTAAGCTAAAATCCCTCGGTGTCCGGCTTGATCGATTAACCACCGAACAAAAACGTTACCTGACTGCCTGGGAAGAAGGCACTTAAGCAGCCTTATTTCTTTTCAATCAGCTTTAAATATTCGTTGATCTGGGCTTTCATTTCCGGGTCCGGCGTCTGGAGCAGAACTTTCTCGAACAAATCCCGGGCTTTGGTGAATTCTTTATTTTTAAAATAAGCAACCGCTAGATTGAAATTCAAATTTATATCATCCCGGGCATATTTCAAGCCCTTGAGATAATTGTCGATCGCTGCTTGGTATTTTTCCTGTTTTTCCAGGATGATTCCTTTAAGATTATAAGCCATGACCATAGTCCGGTCTAAATCAAGGGCCTGATTGACATAAATCAGAGCCTCTTTAAGTTTATTCTTCAGTAGATATAACCGGGCCAAGTTGTAGTAAGGTAATTCTCTAGATTTATACATGGGGTCGGCAATGGCCAGCCGATACTCTTTTTCCGCTTCCTCCAGCAGACCCATTTCCTGATAAACAGTGCCCAGATAATTGTGGGCTTCACTGAAGCTGGGATTTATAGCCAGAGTTTTTTGAAAATAATCCCGGGCCTTTTCCAGCTCATGTTTCATTAAATAGGCCAACCCCAGAGCGTTATAAGTCAGATAGGAATTGGCTTTTAACTGTAGACTTTTGTTGAGGTGTTTAATGGCCTGATCGGGATTGCCGTTATTGAGATAAAAAAGTCCGAGATTATACTGAAAACGGGGATCCTTCTCCTGTTGTTTTTGGATATTTTTTGAGGCAGAGGCACAAAAGATTAGCTGGAGACAGAGAGTGAAGACAATGAGTATTTTTGTGGAGAAACCAAACTTGGTTTTCATGGTGTTTACTCCTCTTTTAAAGTTCTCGTCATGAGTTCTAAAAGGGCCTCCTGGGGAGGTTTTCCCTCATAGAGAACTTGATAAACCTGGTCACAGATGGGCATTTCCACCCGCCATTTTCGAGCTAATTCACGGGCGGAAACGGTTGTGGTTACCCCTTCAGCTACCATGGCCATTTCCGAGATAATTTCCTTGAGCTGTTTGCCTTTGCCGATTTCATAGCCGACATAATGATTCCGACTGAGAGCCCCGGTACAAGTTAAGACCAGGTCACCCATCCCTGCCAGGCCGGCAAATGTTTTTTCTTTGGCGCCCATTTTCAGACCTAAGCGGGCGATTTCCGCCAGTCCCCGGGTGATAAGGGCTGCTCGGGAATTATGGCCGAATTCCAGTCCGTCACTGATTCCGGCGGCAATAGCAATGACATTCTTTAAAGCACCGGCTGTTTCGACTCCAATGACGTCTTCCGAGGCATAGACCCGAAAATAAGAGCTGGATATGAGATGCTGGATGGTCTTGGCTTGATCAATATCTTCGGCCGCGAGCACCACGGCCGTGGGGTGGCGCCGGGCCACTTCGACGGCAAAGCTGGGTCCTGAGAGAACGGCCAGATGAGGCCGCTGGTTGGGGAGAAAGACTTCTTGCATGATTTCAGTCATCCGCTTGAGAGTGCCCTGTTCAATACCCTTGGTCAGGGAAATAACGGTTTGCGAAGCTGAAAGATGAGGCGCCATTTCCTGGTAAATAGCCCGGCAGTAAGGGGAAGGGATGGCGACAAAGATAAATTCGCTGTCTTTAACCGCTGTGGCCAGATCACGGGTATATTTCACTGAGGGAGGCATGATTTCCCCAGGGAGAAAGGTTTTATTTTCTCGATAGTGAACCAGGTCATCGTAAACTTCCTCTTCCCGGACCCAGAGAAGGGGCTGGAGACGGGTGTGCCCCAGATGAAGGGCGAAAGCACTACCCCAGCTGCCGGCACCAATTATCGAGACTCGTTTCATCTTTTTTCTCCGAGCTTCCTTTCTTTTCCCTGGAGAAGACGCTTAATATTATCCTGATGGCGGAGACAAACCAACAATAGGACAAAACCCCAGAAAATAATAATATCTAAATCAGGCCGATAAAACCAGATAAAAGGTCCGAAACTAAATACAGAGATCAGAGAGCCTAGGGACACATAGCGGCTTAGAGCCACTACTCCGATAAAAACAAGCAGGCTACCGAGGAAGGGAAGGAAACTAACGGCGGCGAAGACACCCAGGCTGGTGGCGATTCCCTTGCCGCCTTTAAACTTTAGATAGAAGGGAAAGCAATGACCGAGGACAGCCAGGGCGCCAGCCACCAGACCCCAGCGGGGGTCTCCTAGGATTTTCCTGGCAAGAAGCACGGCGGCCAGGCCTTTGCTGACATCAAAAACTAACACCGGTAAGCTCAAACGCCAGCCTTTGAGACGAAAGACATTGGTTGCCCCAGGGTTGCCACTACCAAAATGACGAATGTCCTTTTTTTCGATCAACCAGAAAAGAAAATACCCGGCGGAAATCGAGCCCAGAAGATAACTCAGGAGCAAGATTAGATAGATCATTTCAGAGAAAACTCCCCCAGCGGTGTATATTCGGCTCCGGTGGGTTTCAGAGTGCTCTGGAAAAAGGTTATTCCGGTGACTTCCATTTGACCAAACGGTTTATCTTCATCCTCTTTCAGACGGCTGAGGAGGGCCCCGATCCCGGCCTGGGACTTAACCCGGCCCAGGGTTAGATGAGGGATGAATTCTCTTTTCTCCCGGGGGAACCCGAGTTGAACCATTTTATCTTCAATCTCACAGGCCAGAGCCATAAGGGTTGGGTCTTTTTTGATACCGATCCAGATAACTCTGGGATGGCGGCTGCCAGGAGGGAAGGTGCCAGTCCCACAGAGATCCAGAGGAAAACGGCTGTATTTCCGGACGGTTTCTTTAAGTTCCTGGATGACCCGGTCGGCTTTCGCCTGGTCTATTTCACCCAGGAACTTAAGAGTGAGATGCATTCCCGTGGGTTTAACCCAGCGGACTTTGGTTTTCGACTTTTCCAGTTCCCGGATGTAACTGGAGAGGATTGTTTTAAGATGTTCATCGAGTTCGATGGCAATGAAGGTCCGCATGCTAACCCCCTCTATATTTTATTCATTCTTGGCGTCCGGTTAAATACCTCCATAACATTTCCAGGGCTTTCTGGGAACTCTGGAATTTCACCAGCTCCCGTGAGCCGAGGAATTGATTTTTGACCACCCGACAGCCATCTTCGCCCGCGCGGGCGGTATAGACCAGGCCGACCGGTTTGGTGGCTGTTCCTCCACCCGGCCCGGCAATCCCGGTGATGGCCAGAGCGTGTTCAGTCCCAGCCAGCTTCTGCACTCCCAGGGCCATCTCCCGGGCCACTTCTTCGCTGACAGCTCCATAGTTACTTAGAGACTCAGGAGAAACTCCCAGCAGTTTAACCTTGGCTTCATTACTGTAAACAACCGTGCTCAGGCGGAAGTAATCTGAACTTCCCGGGATATTGGTGAGGCGATGGCCCAGCAAGCCGCCGGTGCATGATTCAGCCACAGCCAGGGTTTCCCCTCGCTGACGGAGAAGCTGGCCGACCACCTCTTCCAGAGATTCCCCCTGCGTGGAAAAGATATAAGGCCGGAGTCGACTGGTGAGTTTATCCACCATCTGGTTGACCGTCTCCTGAGCTTCTTCGCGAGAGCGCTCGGAATAAGCGGTGAGATGAATTTCAATCTGGCCGGGATAGGCTAGAGTGGTTAACCGGGGTTGTCCACTGGTGGGATAAAGGTCTTTAATTCTTTCTTCAATCTGGGACTCGGTAATTCCAGTGAGTTTTAACCGTGCCTGGAAAACATTGTAAACCCGCCATCGCTGCAGTCGGGGAAGAACATAGGTCTCGAACATAGGTTTTAATTCCTGAGGAGGTCCGGGGAGAAGAACAATGATTTTTTCATTGTCTTCGATCCATTGGCCGGGAGCCGTGCCGTGATGGTTGGGGAGAACAAGAGCGCCTTCAATTATATAGGCCTGTTTCAGATTGGAAGAGGGCATAGTTAATCCCCGTCGGGCAAAGCGCTGGCGGATAGTGGCTAGAATTTCTTCCTGCAGAATCAGCTTTTTCTTTAGAAGGCGAGCCAGGACTTCTCTTGTCCGGTCATCTTCCGTGGGTCCCAGGCCACCGATGATAAAGCAGAGCTCAGAGCGACGGAGGGAATGCCGCAAACCTGTGGCTAGAATTTCTTCGTCGTCGGCCATAATTGTCCGGAAGGAAGGGGCCAGCCCCAGCTGCTCAAGTTGGGCGACAATGTAGGGAGAGTCGGTATCTTCAAAGTAAGGTGTCAGCAGTTCGCTGCCGACAGCCACAATTTCTATTCGCGGTAAATGTTCAGCCATTCTTTTGAGAAAGGATTAAGCATGTTCTCAGCCAGGTGAGAGGAAGTAGGAGATTCAGCTCCTTTCCTTTTTGTTGCCGCATCTTTGTCGTCAAAAACTTTTAAATTTTATTTTAAAAATAAATATATATTAAGAACAATACCGGCATAAAGAGCCGCCAGTATATCATCCAGCATGATCCCCCAGCCCGAAGGAAATACCTCTACTTTTTTAATGGGAAACGGTTTGAGAATGTCAAACAAACGAAAAAGAAGAAAAGCGGCGATGAGCAGCGGCCAGGTGGGGGCTAGTCGGTGAAGAACCAGAAATTGACCGGCGGCTTCATCAATGACGATGCAGCGGGGGTCTTCCAGGTCGAGCTCCCGGGCGTGGCGGGAGGAAGTGGTTACCCCGACGAGGAAAAGAAAGATGAAAATTCCCCAGAAACCATACCAGGGCAGGGCGGCCAGCCAGAACTTGTAGAGAAGAATAACCCCAAAACTGGCGACTGTCCCTGGAGCAATCGGAGAATAACCGAGACCGCCAAAAGTGGACAGGATTTTGGTGAGCAATTTCATTTGACTACTCTTCCTTTCAAATCATACACACCGGTGGAGGTTATAATTACTTCCTGCAGAGAGTTGGTGTATTTTTGGTGCCGGGGCTGGAGATAAATCACTCCGTCGACTTCAGGTGCCTGGTAGCGACTCCGACCCAGCAGATATTTCTGGTCGTGAGCGGCCGACTCTTCCACCAGAACTTGGAGACGTTGGTGGAGGAAGCGACGATTTCTCCGACGGGAGATTTCAGCTTGGAGGCGCATGATTTCCTGACGACGACGCTCTTTCTCTTCCGCCGGCACAGGATCACCCAGTGCATAGTTAGGTGTATCTTTTTCCGGCGAATAGGTGAAAACGCCAAGGTGGTCAAACTCAGCCCGGGCTACAAATTCCATGAGAGCGGCGAATTCGGCCGTCGTCTCTCCGGGGAAACCAACAATTAATGATGTCCGCAGGGCGACATCCGGTATTTTACTTCTGATTTTCTCAATGAGGCGGAGGGCTCGGGGGCCGTCCAGCCCCCGCCGCATGGCCTTAATTAGCCGCGGGTGGGCATGCTGGAAGGGGAGGTCAAGATAGGGGCAGAGTCTTTTCTCCTGGAAAAGCTCCAGCAGCTCAGGCGTTATTTCTTCCGGGTAACCGTAGAGGATTCTTATCCAGGGAATTGAAGTTTGCCGGAGGATCTCCTCCAGCAGCTGGATCAATCCCTGCTGGAGACCAAGGTCACGGCCGTAAGAGGTGGTGTCATGCGAGATGAGATTTATTTCCAGGACACCTTTATCTGCCAATGATTTAATTTCAGTGATGATCGATTCTAAGGGACGGGAGCGGTAGGGGCCCTTAATCAGGGGAATGGAGCAGAAGCCGCATTGGTGGGAACATCCTTCGGAGATTTTCACATAGGCCCAGGCCGGAGGAGTGGTCAAGGCCCGAGGTGTATCGTGGGAGTAAAGGAATGTTTCTTGGCCGGGTGAAAATTCCTGGCCTTCGAGAAGAGCCACAATTCGGGGAAAATCTTTAACCCCGGAAAGGATTGATATTTCCGGGAATTCTCGGGCAAGGTTTTCCTTCTCCCGCTCCACATAACAACCGATAACGACCACCTCGACCTCCGGATGCCGGCGTTTTATGGCCAGGGCTTCCCGGATAGCTTGCCGGGCTTCCTGGCGGGCGGGTTCGATGAAACCACAGGTATTAATGATAATTATCTCAGCTTCTTCGAGGTCGGCCACGAATTGATAACCGGCCTGCAGAAGATATCCCAGCATGACCTCACTGTCGACCAGATTCTTGGCGCATCCCAGGCTGAGTAAATAAACCTTTTTCTTCATCTTATATATCTGGATTTATTCCTCTCAGGATTGATTGACCAAACTCAGGGATAGATCCGGTAGAGAAGTCGAGGAAAGGGAATGGTTTGTCGGATATGGGGCAATTTGCAGATCCAGGCCACGGTTCTCTCCAATCCCAGGCCGAAGCCAGCGTGGGGAACACTGCCGTATTTACGTAGGTCAATGTACCATTCATAGGCTTCCCGGGGTAAATTAAACTCCTTTACTTTTCTCTCAAGGAGCTCGAGGTCATGGATTCGTTGTCCCCCGCCGATTATTTCACCGTAACCTTCTGAAGCCAGGAAATCCACTCCGAGGACCACTTCAGGGTTGGTTTCATCGGGCTGCATATAAAAGGCTTTAATCTTAGCCGGGAAGTGAGTGACACAGACCGGGCTATCATAGATCTTGGAGAGCAATGTTTCCTCAGGAGCGCCGAAATCATCTCCCCATTCAATATCTGAGCCGTGTTCCTTTAGTTTGGTGATCGCCTCATCATACTTAAGGCGCGGAAAGGGGCGTTTAATGCTTTCCAGAGGTTTGGTGTCGCGTTCCAGAATATCGAGTTCCTGGCGACGCCGCTCCAGAACCCGTTCGATGATAAAAAGGACCAGCTCTTCACCGAGAACAATGATATCATCCAGCTGGGCAAAGGCGATTTCTGGCTCCACCATCCAGAATTCGATGAGATGGCGCCTGGTTTTTGATTTCTCAGCCCGGAAGGTCGGTCCGAAACAATAAACTTTGCCGAAAGCCATGGCCGTGGCTTCGTTGTAGAGCTGGCCGCTTTGGCTGAGATAGGCTTTCTGGTCGAAGTATTGGGTCTCGAAAAGAGTGGTTGTCCCCTCGCAAGCGCTCGGGGTCAGGATAGGTGTATCCATTAAGCGAAAACCCCGGCCATCGAAGAAATCGCGGATGGCCCGGATTATTTCCGCCCTGATCTGGAGAATAGCGTGCTGTTTTCGGGAGCGCAGCCAGAGATGGCGATGTTTCATCAAGAAGGGTACACTGTGTTCTTTGGGAGTGATGGGATAATCCTGGGCAATCTGCAAGATATCGATTTCTTTGACGGTGATTTCATAGCCACCAGGAGCCCGGGGTTCCTGGCGGACGGTGCCGCGGAGGATAAGAGAGGATTCCTGGGTCAGGCGGTCGAATTTTTCGAAGAGAGGATGGTCTTTTTGCTCACTGAAAATAGTTGTTTGGATGATACCGGTGCCGTCTCGAATCAGAAGAAAACGGATCTTTCCACTGGAGCGTTTATTGTAAACCCAGCCCCTTATCTCAACATCCTCGCCCTCGTAGTTGCTGATATCTTCGATGTAAACCCACTTCATGATTTTTAGATTATAAGGAAATTCCAGGAGTCGGTCAATAAATCCCCTTTTTCTTCTCTGCCCGGGTCCCTGTTTTCGAGGGTAAGGACTTGATTGTCAACCAGATTAGGGGCATTATAGGAAAGATGGCTGAACCAAAACCCTTTGCTAGAGTAAAATTAATTTGCGGTATTATTGCCAATCGCTCTGATGTTTTTGCCCGGGCGGAGGAGTTGCTGGCCGAGAGATGGGGGCCAATCGATGATCGCAGTCCCCGGTTTGAGTTTAACTGGACTGATTACTATGAGCGCCAGATGGGTCCGGGACTCAAGCGCTGTTTTTTAAGTTTTGAGCGCTTGATTAACCCTGAGGAGATTAGTGAGATTAAATTGGCCACCAATGAGCTGGAAGAGAAAATTAAAGCAGAGGTGGCTTCCTCCCGGCGGATAGTTAATCTTGACCCGGGTTATTTGACTCCGGCCGCCCTGGTCATGGCCACCCTGAAAAATTTTGCCCATCGTATTCCTCTGAAAAAGGGGGTTTACGCTCATCTGGAATTGCTCTTAGGACGCCAGGGAGTCCGACTCCTGGAGTGGACTTACCCTGATTTTCGCAGCCCAACCTATCATGAGTTCTTCTTGAAAGTCCGGCACCGCCTCATGGAGCAGCTGGCAAGTAAAGCAGAATAATCTGTTTTATTCCCCACCTGAAATGATGGTGACAATCATCCGTCTCCCTGAATATCTGCCGTCAGGTTTCAAGAGTTGCTTTGACAATTGTTTATAATTTCGGTCGGCAACAAGGATAACCCTCATCCAGTGAGAATACCGGGAAGGGATCATTAAGTTTGTTTTATTTCTTTTTATCTTTGTGCTGGCGATAGAACTGAAGGAAATTTGTCAGCCGGGGATCACGTCCGAGCAAAGCTTCGGCTGCTAGCAACTGAGCCATGAGGTCTTTATCCAGAGGGTTGCAGATGGCTGCTTCCAGCCCTCGTTGAACGGCCAGGATAAGTAAAGTCCGGTTGATTGAGGCTCTCCAGGGGAGGCCGAAAGAAACATTGCTAATGCCGGCCACTGTCTTAACTCCGGGAAAATTTTCCTTAATCAGCTCTAGAGAGCGGAGAAAAATAAGGCCGGCTTCTGGATTAACGCCGATGGGTCGCACCAGGGGATCGAGAAAAATATTTTCCAGGGGGATATTATTTTTCTGGAAAGTATTAATTAATCTTGTGGCAATCCGCAGACAATTTTCAGGTTGAGAGGGGACTCCATCTTCATCCAGGCAGAGAGCGATCACCAGAGGAGAGAACTCCTTAATCAGAGGAAGCATGGCCTCCAGCCGGGATTTTTCGGCGGAGATGGAGTTAAGGATGGCTTGACCTTGATGGAGCTTGAGCCCCACAGCCATTGCCTGGGGATTGGGCGTATCAATCGCCAAAGGCACAGTCAAATTTTGCTGCAGGAGAGGCACAGCCCATTGCAGGATGTCTATTTCTTTCTCCATCAGGGCGGAAGCGTTGAAATCAATAAACTGGGCGCCGGCCTCGACCTGCCGCCGCGCTTCCTGGATTAAATAGGCTTCATTTCTGGCTTCCAGGGCCTGGCGGACCGAGGCTCGCGAAGAATTGAGCCGCTCACCGATGAGAATCACTGATTTTCCTCTTTTCTTCCAAGTATTAGACCGTCAGGCCTCTTCTCCCGGGGATGATTATTTTATTCCTCAACGTCAAAGGAGGAAATCCGGCGCAGGTTTTCCACCACCTCCGGCAGCACTTCCAGTACCTGACGGATATCATCTTCAGTATTGAACCGGCCCAGTGACATCCGGATAGCTGAGCGGGCAATTTCTGGTTTTAAACCGATAGCCTGGAGAACATGAGAGGTCTCCTCGGAATCTTCACTGCAGGCTGAGCCGGTGGAGACGCAAATGTCTTTGGTTGCCAGAGCCAGAAGAATGGCTTCTGCTTCCACCCCAAGGAAGGCGAAATTTAAGGTCCCTTTAATTCTTTTTTCCGGATGGCCATTAAACCGAACACGGGAAATTCTTTCTTCTATTCCTTTTTTCAGCTCCTCCGCCAGTTTTTCAATGCGTTTTTTATCTTTGTTTTTACGCTCCATCATTACCCGGACAGCTTCCCCGAAGCCGATAATCCCGATGGTGTTTTCGGTCCCGGCCCGCAGAAGGCGTTCCTGATGCCCGCCGTAAATCAAAGGCTGGATGGGCGTGCCTTTGCGGATGTAGAGAGCCCCGACTCCTTTGGGCCCGTAAATTTTATGAGCTGAAACTGTCAGTAGATCAACCCCCAGCTTATCTACATCGACTTCAATCTTGCCATAAGACTGGACAGCGTCAGTGTGGACCAGCACTCCATGTTTTTTGGCTATTTTAACCACTTCTTCAATCGGCTGGATGGTGCCGATCTCGTTATTAGCATGCATGATGGAAATGATAGCTGTCTGGGGAGTAATTGCTTTTTCCAGAAATTCCAGGTCAATCATGCCGGTAGTGTCAACCGGCACATAGGTCACTTTGTATCCTTTCCGCTGGAGATAATGGCCGGTTTCAATAATGGCCGGATGTTCAATGGCCGATGTAATGACCTCCTTTTTATCGGGTAAAGCATCAAGAACTCCCCGAATGGCGAAATTATCCGCCTCGGTGCCGGAGCCGGTAAAAATAATTTCACTCCGTTGAGCTCCCAGACTGGCGGCAATAATTTCCCGGGCTTCGGTAATCATCTCCTTGACCTGGCGGCCGAGAGGGTAAAGGGAGGAGGGATTGCCGAAGTGATTCTGGAGAAACCAGCACATTTTCTCTTGGACGGCTGGATCAAGAGGAGTGGTGGCATTATTATCAAGATAGACCATTACTTCCTTCCTTCTTTAAATTTCTGCAGCCAGTTTAAAATTAAAATTTAATTTGAATTTAAATTATACGACTTTTTGCTCGATTAAAGAAGTTTTTCTTCGACAATCCGGACCACTTCCAGCCCGGCTCGTTTTTGTCCTTCCTTGGCGGCCGCGCCGATATGGGGTGTGGGTAGCACATTGGGATGGTCTACCAGGGACCAATCTTCCGGCGGTTCCTTCTCATAAACATCGATGGCGGCGGCTCTCACCTTGCCCGCTTCAAGAGCCTCTAAAAGAGCTTTTTCATCAACTACGCCGCCCCGAGAGGCATTAACGAGAATCACGCCGTCTTTCATCTTGGCGAATTCAGCAGTGCTAATCATGTGTTTGGTTTGAGGAGTGAGGGGAAGATGAAGCGAAATGATGTCAGCCTGCTGGAGAAGTTCATCCAGACTGACTTGAGTCACCGGCAGGTCGGTTTTAATAGGAACGATATCGTAAGCGATGACTTTCATGCCAAAGGCAATTGCCCTCTCGGCCACCGCCAGGCCGATACGGCCGCTGCCGATAATACCCAAGGTTTTGCCGAAGAGTTCTGTGCCGGAAAGGAGTTTTTTCTCCCAGCGGTGGTCTTTCATGGAAAGAACAGCCTTGCCCATATTGCGTACAGCGCCGAGCATGAGGGCAAAGGTTAATTCAGCCACTGATATAGTTGTGGCTGCCGGCGTGTTGGCTACCTCGATATTTTTGGCTCGAGCTGCTTCGACGTCGATATTATCCAGTCCGATTCCGGCCCGAATGATGAGTTTCAGGTCAGTAGCTGCCTCAATAACTTTTTTGGTCACCTTGGTGGCGCTGCGAACCACAATCGCCTCAAAGCCGGGGATAGTTTTGATCAGTTCTTCTTCATCCATTCCGGTTTTGAGAGTCACTTCCAAGCCCGGAAGAGTTTTAAGTTTCTCGAAGGCTTCCGGGTGAAGGGGGTCGGCTACCAGTAGTTTTCTCATTCCCAACTCTCCATCAGGATTTCTTCAGCGGCCTTAATTGCCTGTCCTTTCTCAAATTTATAGCCGAGTTCAGTCAGGGTCATTTCCAGGGCGGTTAAAGCAGTGATGACATCAAAGCCGCCCATATAACCCAGGTGAGCTATCCGGAATATTTTACCTTTATAGGGGTCCTGACCGCCGGCAATGTAAGCCATATATTTGCCTTGCATGGTCTTGACGAGTTTGACGCCATCTATTCCAGCCGGCACTTTAACGGCAGTTAAAATGTTGCCCGGTCTTTTGGAAAGGAGCTCCAGGCCGATGGCTTTAACTCCGGCCCGAGTGGCTTCACCCAGAATACGATGATGTTCGAAGATTTTCTCCAGGCCCTGTTCACGGATGATATCCAGGGCTTTTTTCTGTTGAATGACTAGTGAAACACCTGGAGTATAGGGTGTGGTTCTTTTTGCCAGGCTTTTTTTGTACTTTTTAGCATCAAAATAGAACTTGGGGCAGGTAGAGGATTCAACTAATTTCCAGGCTTTGGGACTGAAGGCGATGTAGGCTAACCCTGGAGGAATCATAAACGATTTTTGCGAACCGGAGACCATCACATCAACCTGCCACTCGTCCATGGGACAGGGGGTTGCCCCTAAACCGGAAATTCCATCAACAACCAGTACTGCCTCGGTTTGAGCCACGACTTCGCCGAATCCCTGAATGTCGTAAATAGTTCCTGAGGAGGTCTCGGACAGAGTGGCAAAGACGGCTTTGGTTTCCGGCTGGGTCTTGAGTTCTTCAGCCAGTTGTTCTTTAGTAAAGTCTTCACCCCATTCAAGGACAATTTCCCGCACCTCAGCTCCATAGGCCCGACAGATTTGTCCCCATCTTTCCCCGAATTTTCCACCGTTGATGGTGATGACTTTGTCCCCCGGATTGATAAGGTTAGCCACGGCCATTTCCATGGCTCCAGTGCCGGAGGAGGTCAGTACAAAGACATCTTCTTTTGTCTGGAAAACATACTTCAAACCCTCCACTACATCCATGAAAATATCCGAGAATTCAGAAGTGCGGTGATGGATAATTGGTTCAGCGGCTATAGAGAGCACTTTTTCCGGAACTGGTGTGGGGCCAGGAGAGAGAAGATAATACTTTTTAATCATATGAATCCTCCTTCGGTTATTCTATAAAAAGAAATATCTAAGTAAAAATTATATTAGTTTTTTTAGTAAAACTCAATCAAACTTTACACCTTAAATTGGTCCTTCCATCAGCAAAGCTGCCAGAAGAGCGGTGCGCTTAATCAACGAGGGCAGGAAGAGGTTTTCATTCTCGGCATGAATCCCTTCTCCTTCGGGACCCAGTCCATCCAGAGTGGGCCGTCCTGTCTGAGAGGCGAGGGAGGCATCTGAGCCTCCTCCTGAACGGCCGGCCGGCAGTGAAAACCCCATCCTGGCAGCAATCCGCCTGACCTTGGTTAATAATTTGCGCGAAGCCTCTGTTTGTTCCATCGGCGGTGTTTCAGTGATAATTCGCCAGCTTAACCTTGCTCCGGGCAGCCCAGGAGTTAGGTCCTTTAAAGATTCAAGAACTTTTCTTTTCTGGTCATTATTCCAGAAACGGATGTCCAAGAGAGCTGCGGCCCGGGACGCCACAATATTAGCCTTTTGACCGCCTTCTATTTTGCCTATATTCAGAGTGATACTTTTACTCCGGAGTCGCCGCAGACGATTGAGCTGGAGCATCAGTTCTTCGATAGCGTTGACCCCTTTATCCGGAGTGCCGGCATGAGCCTTCTGCCCGAAGGCTTCAAGATGGATGACCAGCCGGCCTTTGCGCCGGACTTTCAACCCGCCGCCGGGCAGAGCGGGTTCGAGGCAGAGGATAGCGGCACTCTGATGTGCGTACTCGAGTATTAGTTCATCCGCTGCCGGACTGCCTATCTCTTCGGCGGAGTTGACGAAGAGAACTATGTGATTTTTGGGAGTCAAGTCGAGTTCTATAAGTCCTCGAAGAGCAAAAACAGCCTGAGTAAGGCCGGCCTTCATGTCCAGGACGCCCGGTCCATAAATCCGTTTTTTCCTTTGGTCAACCTTCCAGGGCATCTCTTTTATTTGACCGACCGGCCAGACTGTATCGATATGAGTCAGCAGTAAAGTGGTGGCTTGGGTCTGCCCCAGGGGAAGGAGGGCTGTGGTTATCTGGCCGATTTCCTCCCGCGGATAAATGGTCACCTCCAGACCCATTTGTTTTAATTCTTGAATCAGGAAATCCGAACAGGCATCAACGGCCTGTTTGTCTTGACTAGGGGATTCCCGCTCGACTAGTTTACGGAGGAAGGCGATCATTTCCTCCTGGCGTTCTTCATAATATTCCAGCCAATTCATTATTCCTCCTTGGATAATGCCGTATTTAATTTTATTTATCATGGTCAAAGTAGCCAGTTATAGGCCAGTCCAGGTGAAGACTGGAAAGACGGGCTTTATTTAAATTCATCTCTTCCCAGGAAACGATCAATCAGCACTCTCAGTTGCTGGAGTGCATTTATTTCCGGAACCTTTCTTTCTCCTTTTTATTAGTCTCAGGAATGAAATCAGTCGGCGGAAGATCCAGCCAACTGGTTTTTGTTTAAGTTTAATCGCCTGGTAGCGGCAGACTTCATGACAACAGAGACAATGAATGCAATTTGATGTTTTTACCCAGGCCACCTCCTTCACCAGCTGGATGGTTTGCTGAGGGCAGATGCGAATACACTCCTGGCAAGCAGTGCATTTTTGGGGGATAACCCGAGGTGTAAGATGAAACTGGCTCTGGATGAAGATATAAATAGCATTAGGGATTCTCTTGCGGGCCAGATGGGCCGCCGAGGAGAGTTTAAAATCCGGGATAATAGCTTCTGGGAGATTCTCACCGTAGACGGTGATTTTTTCCAGTTCGCCCACTCCTAGTCCCCTGGCCTGGGCCTCGGCGGTGGTCAGGACACTCAGCGGAGGCAGACCGATAAGAGTGGCCGCCACTGCATCGACAGCCACTGCATCCGGCGAAGCAATGATATAGCCAACCGAACGGGGGGCACCACTGGAGGGGCCTTCACCTTCCATACCGACGATAGCATCCATTAAAGTTAAACAGACTTTGTCCTGAATTACGGAGAAAATATCAACCAGCATCTCACAGAACTCATTAACCCAGCGAAATTGGCGATGATAATCCAGGCGAAACCCATAGGGAATAATCCCGTAAAAATTTTTAATTGCTCCCGTGAAAGAAGTCAGAGAATGGGTTTTCAGTTTGGCCAGATTGATTATATATTCACTATCGAGCACTACTGGTGAAATAAGGGTTTCGCTTAGTCTTTTTCCAGCAATGGAAATTTTCCGGAATCCCCGTTCTTTAAGATTGATCAACTCTACCCCCATTTCCTGACACATCTGCCGGTAGCCAGAAGGTTTAAAGCCGTCTTTGTCTCCGGACTGGATGTCATCCCCGACGGTTATCTGGCAATCAAGGTCTTTAAGACAGGTGATGACCGCTCGAGTAAATTCAGGGTGAGTAATAATGGCCCGTTCCGGAGATGAAGGAGGCGAGAGATGATTGATCTTGATGAAGACACGGCTCCCGGGTTTAATGAGAGAAGCCAGGTCACCCAGGTAAGTGAAGACTTTGTCCAGGGCCTGGCTCAGATTTTCAGGTTGGTAATCTGGGGCTTTGACGAGAGCTACTTTAACCTGACTCATAATGGAAGTATTATACAGTATTTGGGGGGAATTGAAAATTTCCTTTGGCCCAACGCAGGTAAGCCAGTTAAATCGGTGGCTGGAATAGTGAGTGCCGTGAATCTTGAGCCGTAGCTTGGAAAATTGTTGACAGAGGGAGTGGGGTTTATTACCTTGAAAAACAATGGATTGGGCCAGGTTGTTTATTCTTGGAGGACAGATTGCCCTGCTTGTCACCTTTCTTTTTCTAGGACTGATGGCCGTCTTTAGCCTGGTGGAGAAAGAAAGACGGGCGGCTTGGCGAAGCGGATTAATGGCCTTACTGCCGGGCAGTTTATTTGCCTTAACTTGGCTGGCCGGCCGGCAAGAGGCTGTTCTTGGTGGGGTAATAGCTGGTTGGTTGATAATTTTCTTCTTTCTGCTGCTCCTTCTCAGCCCACGGCCCCGGACTGAGCTTCAGATAATTTCTCCACCGTCCAGGGTTGATGAGCGGGATGTCATTTTTGCCCGCTTTGACTTGGAAGAAAATTCTCCCCACTACCAGGAATATTACCGGCGCCAGGGCCATCTTCAGGCCCTGGATGACAGTCTGCGGGAGCTGCCGGATTTACTGGATCGTCGGCACTGGGAAAAATCACCCTGGGAGTTTGCCCTGGCTGAGGCAGAGTTTGATTTTATTGAATTTCTTTTACCTTTGGTAGAAAGCCCACCAGTCGATCAAGTTTTTCCTTTCTCGCCAGAAGAAGCCACGGCTATAGTTAAGCGTCTGGCCCTTTATCTGGGAGCCCAACTCTGTGGAGTCTGTGAGCTGGAGGAGGCCTTTGTTTATTCGCATGTCGGTCGGGGACCGGAGCCTTATGGTCAGCCAATAAACCTGCAGCATCGTTACGCCATTGTTTTTGCCGTGGAGATGGACCTAACGATGGTGGCCACTGCTCCTCGTGCGCCGGTGGTGGTGGAAACAGCTCTCAGGTACACTGAGGTGGCCCATATATCGATCGTTTTAGCCAAAACCATTCAAAAATTGGGTTATCCCGCCCGGGCGCATATTGCCGGCAGCAATTATCAGGTGATGCTTCCGCCCCTGGCGTGGAAAGCAGGTTTAGGGGAATTGGGTCGACTGGGGATAATCGTTACTTATCCTTATGGGCCACGAGTTCGTCTAGGAGTAGTGACGACTGATTTGCCTTTGGTTCCTGATGCTCCTCGTGGCTTTGGCGTTCAGGATTTTTGTGCCACCTGTCTTAAATGTGCCCGCTGTTGTCCGGCTCAGGCGATTCCCTTTGGTGAAAGACAGGTAGATAATGGCCTGACCCGCTGGGTGATCGACCGGGAGGCCTGCTACCGCTTCTGGCGGCAGGTGGGGACGGATTGTGCGACCTGCCTTTATGTCTGTCCCTATAGCAAAGAGAATAATTTTTTCCATCGCCTTGTGCGGGAAGTCACTCGCTCTTCCCGCTTGGCCCAGAGAGTGGCTGCTCTGGGTGATGACTTTTTTTACAGCCGGCGACCTTTGCCTCGTCCAAGCCCTCTAGTTAGCTTTCTTCAAAAAACAAAACACAGGAGAAGATAGAAGAGAAGCTGCTTTATTTTTAAAATGATTTAAATAAATAAAACAGGCCAGAGTAAAGGCCAAATTGATAAAAGGAGGCAAGGATGACCACTTCAAGAAGGGATTTTATCAAGAGTCTTTCCCTGGGGGTCGGAGGAATGACTCTTTTTGGACTGGGGACACGGAAGGCGCAGGCGCGGCTGGCGGAGAAAATTGAAGAGGTAGCCAATACGCCGGCGGAAAAGGTGGCCCGGGATGAATCTTTCTGGTTCCATGTTCAACAAGCTTTTAATACCGACCGAAGTATTATTAATCTCAATAACGGGGGGGTGCATCCAGCTCCCCAGATTGCCATTGAAGCCGCCCAACGCTATATGGAATTTTCCAACGGTGCCCCGGTCTATAATTCCTGGAATTTCCTTCGTCCCCGCAAAGAATTAATTCGGCAGAAAATAGCCAGCACCTTTGGTTGTTCTCCTGAAGAAATCGCCTTGACCCGCAATGTGACAGAAGCCCTGCAGATTGCTCTTCTCGGACTGGAGCTCAAACCTGGCGACGAAGTTTTAACCACCACTCATGATTACCCTTCAATGAAGAATGCTCTTTACCAAAGGCAGAAACGGGAAGGAGTGAAGGTGAAAACCTTCTCTTTCCCTTATCCTCCCCGAAGTTTAGACGAATTGACCGAGCTTTTTGCCCGCAACATCACTCACCGGACAAAACTCATCCTCGTCTGTCATATCACCAACCTCACCGGCCAGATTTTTCCGATTCGAGATATCTGCCGCCTGGCTAAACAACGAGGTATTCCGGTGGTTATTGACGGGGCTCACGCCTTCGGCCATTTTGTCTTTGAGCAAAAGGATTTGGAGTGCGAAATTTACGGAGCCAATTTGCATAAGTGGATGATGGCTCCTATTGGCTCCGGTTTTCTCTATGTTAAAAAAGAAAAAATTAAGGATATCTGGCCCCTTTTTCCCGCGTCTGATCCGCAGGGAGATGACATTCGCAAGTTCGAACATGTAGGCACCCAGCCAGAATACATCAAACTGGCTATTGGCGAGGCCCTGGAATTTCACCATGCTATAGGGCCAAAGAGAAAAGAAGAGCGACTGCGCTACCTCAGGAATTACTGGGCTAGAGCCCTGGAGGATTTACCCGGGGTAAGGATTCTCACTTCTTATGAACCCGAACAATCCTGCGGCATTGGCACCTTTACCGTGGACGGGCTGGATATGAAAAAGTTACGGGATAAGTTGTTGGAAAAACATAAAATTTACACCATTACCGTCAAGGTGCCGGCTCCGGAAAAAGGCAAAAAGGATATTATCGGGATGAGAATCACTCCAAGTATCTACACACCTCTGCGGGATCTGGATATGTTTATCGACGCCGTAACTCGTTATATAAAAAAAGGATTCCCAGTTTAAAGAAAAGATTTCAGAAAAGGTCCATATTTTACGTCTCAGGTAGCAATAATGGCGGTGGACCAATTTTACTTTTATTCTGGAAATTTCGGATAAGTTTGGGTATCATTAAATAAACATTTGCTAATAAATTTAGTCATAAAATTGACATGAAAAAAAGAATGAGCCCCGCGAAAAATTCGTTGCTCCGTCTTCTGACTGGCTGCCTTGGTGGTCTTGGTTTGCTTTCTCTTCTTTTTATTGGCGGTCTGCGAGCAGAAATTTTTTATCCCTGGAAAGAAATATATATAGGGGCCCTGGACGCTCAAGCCTGGTCCGGTCTAGTCCTGGCTCCCTCACCGGAGAACGCCTTTGCTTTTCGGCTTCGAGTGAAAAGAGGAGAAGAGCGGGCGGATAAAATTGATTTACTTTTTCTGGTGGCTGAAGTTGGCCCCCATTCTCCGGATGGGCAGTATGCCCGGGTGAAGTTTGACCTGAGTTTACCCTTTGGCAAAGGCCGAGAAACTCCTATTCTGAAAAAACCACCGAAGAAATCAGATACATTAACTCTGGAATGGTCCCGCCGGGATGAACGGACAGTCATTGGCCGGATTGAAGCTCCCGAATATGTTACCGTAGAAATAATTCATTATTTTCCCTGGGATTTGACTGGCGATTACCGCTTGCGCAGTGATGGCCAGGTGCAGGGCACCAGCGGAGAATGGTATTATCTTTTCTGGACAAATCGCCAGGGAGACCGTTTCCTGGGTGAGAGGAAGGAAGAAGTCCTGGCTTTTTCCTCCGAGAAGGAGCGGGAGCTTTATTTTGTTGCCGGGGTTGGCCGTGATACCAACATCCTCTCTGATCATCTTTACCGCTATAAAAGTGTCAAAATCATCGAGAAGTTTCTGCGTGATGAAGAAAAAAATTATCTCCAAAAAAGAGTCAGGGTGGATGGCCTTTATGAAGATGTGGCTGAAGCCATTACCAATAATCTTTTCTGGATGGTTCTCTACCAGGCAGGCCATCATCGCTATTATACTCCGGCCGGCCGCCGCTGGATTTTTCCCTCACCACGGGGAGGGGCTGACCACTGGACTATTTTTGAATGGGACTCCTTTTTTAATGCGCTGGAACTTTCGGTGGAAAGCGTTAAACTGGCGAAGGATGTCCTCAAGGCTGTTCTCCAGACCCAGTATCCCAATGGTAACATTCCCAATTGGCGCGGTCGTTTCTCCGGCTCAGCTGACCGCAGCCAGCCGCCGGTGGGTGCTTTTGTCACTTTGAAGCTTTTCCAGAAAACAGGAGATTCGGAGATCATCCAATTTGCCTATCCTTACCTGAAAAAGTGGCATGCTTTCTGGAAAGCCCCCAAAAATGGTCGGCCCCGTCGGGACGGCAACAATGATGGTCTTCTCGAGTGGGGTTCGGATAAGGAACTGATTCCCCGCTTTGTGCCTTCCTGGGAGAAGGGTGCCTCCGGGAAACAACGAGCGATGTGGGAATCAGGTCAGGATGATTTACCCAACTGGGATGAGGCCGGCTTCAATGAGGCGACCGGCACATTGACGATGAATTGTCTGGACCTCAATTCTCTTTATGCCCTTGATGCCTGGTGTTTGGCGCAAATTGCCCGAACTCTGGGCTTACGGCGGGAGTATGCCGCTTATTTGCGGGAATATGAACAGATGAAGAAGCTGATCAATGACCAACTCTGGGATGACCTGGAGAATTTTTATTTTGACCGTCATTGGGATGGTCGATTTTCCCGACGGAAAGCTGCCTCCAATTTTTACCCTCTCCTGGCCGGCATTCCAGATGAAGAGCGGGCCATGAAAATGATTCGCCATCTCCGCAATCCCGATGAATATTGGGGGGATTATGTTATCCCGACCATTTCCCGAGATGACCCGGCTTTTCCCGACCAGCAATATTGGCGAGGGACTATCTGGCCACCCACTAATTATCTTGTTTATCAAGGATTAAAAGCTTACGGGTTTGATGCGGTGGCCTCGGAAGTGGCAAAGCGGAGCGTCGAGCTTTTCTTACGGACCTGGAAACATTACCAGCTTTGTCCGGAAAATTATGATTCCCGCACCGGTGAAGCCGGCGGCCAGCGGTATCAAAGCTGGGGACCGCTTTTTGCTCTTATCGGGCTGGAGGAGTATATCGATTTTACTCCCTGGGAAGGATTCCGCTTTGGAATTCTCCGACCCGAAAAGCGGGGTCGGATTCAGCGAGTGGCCATCCAGGGCCGTCATTATGAGCTCCGCCTGGGGAAAAAGGGCCTGGAGCTGCGGGAAGAAGGTCGAAAAATAGTCGAGACCAATCGGCCGGCTGTCTTTCGTCACTTTCTTTATTCAGAAAATGAAATTTCTTTTGAGGTTAACTCTCTGGATAAGTTGCAGATTAAAGTCCGCTTCCTGGTAGAGGGAAAGTATCAACTGCGGATAGATGGCCGGATTAAAAAAGTTTTTGACGGTGATTCACTGAAGTTTGAACTGCCAGAAGGTGAGCACACCGTTCTCTTCTGGCTCCTCCAGAAAAAAGGAGAGTAGGGGCCCACCAACCTTGGTGGATTACATTAAAAATAGCAAGGATGAGTTACTTAGACCATTCCTTATTTTCTGTGTAAACCCGGCGGAGGGTGTCCCCTCGCACTCCCTGTCGTAGGGCTTCGAGGGCTAGTACTTCCTCCGGCGGGATATTGCCCAGGTTGACATTGACTCCCCAGCGGATGATTAACGCTTGCTGTTGGTTTTTTAAAGGAGCTTCCCAAAGGAGAATTTCAGGGTCGTTAACCCCGGCAACGATGTTGTTCACCTCTTCTTCTTTGATTTGTCCCTCACTGTCGTAAATGCCCACTCCTTTACCGGCTTCGCGGCCCTCAATGATGACTTTAAAAGCCCCACATTCCGCGTCGGAATTAATTAATTCGTGGGTTAAAGAAATCGGCAGAACCTCCCGCGGGTCCTTTTTGCCGACTTCGGTGATAACTTTAAATCCTCTATCCAGAGCCTGTTTAATTATATCCTGGCGCTGGGAGAGGGGAATTTCTATAGTTCCATCCGATACCTCAATGGCCGTGAAACCAAGCTCTTTGGCTCGCTCAAAATAAGCCGTTAGTTTTTTCTGCCAGAAGGCAACTTCGAGAAAAGTTCCTCCGGGCATAACATCGATTCCGGCTGAGGTGATCAACTCGTTTTTCCGTCGCAGATAGTCGTTGTTGTAGAAGGCCGAAGTACCGAAGGTCAGTTTGATAATGTCGATATAATCACCGGCCGTTTCCAGAAGATCCTGGATGCGTCCCAGGCCCAGACCTTTATCAATGACCATGGTGATCCCAGTAGTCCGTGGCTTGGAGGAACGACCGGAAATAGGCATTGTAATAACATCATCCCATGCTTTAGCCATGTTTAATTCTCCTTTAGTTTTTTTGGTTGGCGCAAATGACTTAGCAGATTGCCCCAGCAGTCAGCCGGGTCACTCAAAATATTTAAACTCAGAAGTGAGAGAGAAGAGGTTAGAAGGGATTTAATCGCCGTCCACCGTTTTTGGGCCAACTCGGCTTCATCCCAGCCCACCAGAGGTAAAGAATCATAGAGGATAATCGACTCGTCCAGCTTGGAGGAAATATTAGTGTACAGACGCCGCGCTACTTCGTTCGGCTCACTAAGAGGGGATTCTTCTCTTTGGGGCCAGCCTTCTTCGATATGGGGGAAAATAAAGATGACCCGGCTCAGTTGGTCGATTTGATCAAAGCTGGTTTGGTAAGAGGAAAGATCAATAGCTATTTTTTCTTTATAGAGCGCTGAGGCAGGGAGACTGGAGGCTGAGGGGAGGAAGGCTGGAAAATGTTTTTCCAGAGTTGAGAGACGAATATTATCTACCAAGGAACCTTTGAACCAGATGATCTTATCTCCCTTAACCTGGAAGTGGGTCGTTTCGGTGGAGAAGAGTTTAAGCCCGAAGGCCAGTCCACTGAGAAGAAAGACGGTTTTGCCGCTTCCGGCGCCGCCAGCTATGACAATGAGCTGGTTTTGTTCTTCGTCATAGAGAGCACAGGCGTGAAGACTATAGAGGCCGTGTTTCTTTTCTAGGAGATAAAGTATGAACCGGTAGAGAAGGCCGAGGTTGCCCCAGAGGGTATAGCGGGTGTCAGTACATTTCTTCATAAATTCCAGGATAGGGCCCTGAAGGAAAAGAGAGTCTTCTTTCCGCCAGAAAGAGAGCTGGGCTTCAGCTGGCTTTTCTTCAATCCGGAGCGAACCATCGGCTTCTTCCGCCGACCAGTCGGTGGTGATTTGTTTTATCTTTTGAAAAGCGGTCAGCAAAGAGGGTACCCCGAGGGGAGGTGGAATCTCCGGGAGTAGGGAGGGTTCATTAACATTAATGACGATTTTTGTCTGGAGAATTTCCAGCTTTACTTCCTTCATCTGTCTTTTATTCCGCTTGACCTCGGCGGTTTACATAATATACCTGATAATTAGACGAAGGACAACTTAGCTTCCTTCCTGATAACTGTTACCTGTAATTTCTGTCTTGGCCGCATTATGTTATTGATTCTAATTAAAATAACTAAAACTGAAGGTGGAAATAGGGGGAGAGTTTTGGATTAATTATATGAAATTAAACAAGATATCTCAGCCAGTGCACAAGATTAGGTCTGCGTAAGATTCAGACAAGATCCAGATTCAGCCAGCTGCCCCCAGTTTAAACAAGAGTGAAAGATAAGATATGAGAAATTTGACATATTACTGAAAACTGGCCGAGGAGACGTGTAATAGCCTATTTTTTCCCTTATTTACAGTATCTTCGAGCACCAAGAAGGTGATTATCAATCTCTTAAATTGTGAAAATAGCTACTGATTTTTTCTTTTATTTTTCAGGTCTATTTGGTAAAATAGCCGCCATGAGAATGGGGAATGGCTCAGTTCAGCCCCCCCTCCATTTCTCCCTTTTTCACCTGAAATTCACCAATTTAATTATATTGGTTTTAGATATAGATAGAACTTACTCTTCTTGGTTGAAAGGAGGCCCATGAGAGTACTCAGAAATTACCTTATTTTTCTTTTCATTGTGGGGTTTGTTGTGTCTCCTCTGCTGGCTGAGGCTGTCAAACCCACCTATGCTCTGGTTGGCTGCCGGCTTCATCCGGTGACCGGTCCGGTGATTGAGAAGGGCACAATCATCATCCGCAATGGGAAAATTGAAGCTCTGGGACCTGCGGACAAGATAACTATTCCCGAAGATGCCGAAGTAGTGGAGGCCAAGGACCTGGAAGCTTATCCAGGGTTGATTGATGCTTATTCCCAATACTTTCTCGAGACTAAATCTCAGTCGACCACCCAGCAGCCACGGCGGCCATCAGCCACAACTTCTGAAGAAAGGTCCTGGGATAAAACTGATTTTCTTGTTCTTGAGAATCTCAAGTTTAAGAAGACCACTCTCAGCTCGCTGCATAAAGCTGGAATCACTACAATTCTTGTTATTCCACCTCACCAGATTTTTGCTGGTCTGAGCACCTTGCTCAATCTCAATGGTGAGAAAATTCCCCCCATGGTCCTCAAGGACAAGGTGGCTCTCCATCTGTATTTCATCACCGCCCGGGGGAGTTATCCTTCCAGTTTAATGGGTACCATGGCTCTGCTACGGCAGTCCTTTCTGGATGCTCAACATTATGATTTGCAGAAGAAGAAATTTCTTCGTTTTCCAGGAAAAGTGCCCCGTCCGGAATTTGATGCCTTCCTGGAAAGATTGCTTCCTTATGTCATCGAGAAAAAGCCGGTTATTTTTGATTGCGCTAACATGCAGGATATCAAGCGGGCTCTCCGCCTCATCGAGGAGTTCAAGTTGAACGGTTATATAGCCGGGGCCAATGAAGCCTGGCGGGTGGTGGATTGGGTGAAAAGAGCAAAAAAACCGCTGCTGGTAACGGTGGATTTTAAACCGCCGACGACCAGTCGTTATGCTAATCTGGGCGATGAATTAAAGAAAAAAGCGGAAAAAGAAATTTATCCCCGTAACCCGGCTGAACTCCAGAAGAATGGCGTTTTATTTGCCCTGGTCTCGGGGAAAATTTCCAGCCCGAGTGAGTTTATGAAGAAGGTCTCTCAGGCGGTTGATGCTGGTCTGCCAGCCGAGGAAGCTCTAAAAGCCCTGACCATTGTTCCCGCCCGGTTCCTGGGAGTTGAGTCCTTTCTGGGGAGCCTGGAACCAGGTAAGGTGGCTAATATTATCCTGACCAAAGGAGAGCTCTTCACTAAAGATTGTCAGGTTAAAAGGGTTTTTGTTGACGGTGTTTCCTTTGAGATTAAAGCCCCGACCGCCAAAGCAGCTAAAGCCGCCGCAGTCAATCTCTCGGGGAAATGGAAAGTCACCGCTGTCAGTCAGATGGGGACCCTGGAGATGACCATGGAACTTACCCAGGAAGGAAGTTCTCTCTCCGGAACATTAACCAGCGAGATGGGTAACTGGGAGATAAGTGAAGGCACAATAAGCGGCAACAAACTGACGATGATCATTGCAGCCAATATTATGGGGCAGGATATGGAGCTCTCTTTTGAAGGGCAGGCTTCCAAAGATAAAATCAGTGGAACAATTTCTTTTCCCGGTGGAAGTGCGGAAATGACCGCCACGCGAATTCCGGATAAAAGTTAAAGGAGGGTGGCCATGAAATTGAGAAAGATTGTTGTTTTAACCTTGGTTATTATCGGGTTGGGCATCTCCCCGCTGGGGGCGGGCCAAGATTTATTCATCAAGAACGGAACCCTCCTCACCATCACTAAAGGCGTAATTCATGGTGGCGATATCCTCATCATCGATGGAAAAATCAAGCAGATTGGAAAAAATTTGACCCCACCCCAGGGTATTCGGGTCATTGATGCCACTGGAAAATATGTCCTGCCGGGGATTATTGACTCCCATACCCATGTGGCTCTCAGCGGAACAAATGAAGCCTCCGTGGCCATTTCTTCAGAAGTGAGAATGAAAGATGTCATTAACCCGGAGGATACCGCCATCTACACCGCTTTAACCGGTGGGGTGACCATGGTACATACCATGCACGGCAGTGCCAATCCCATTGGCGGGGAAAATGTGGTTCTCAAGATGAAGTGGGGAAAATCCTCGGAGGAAATGTATGTCCCTTACGCCTATCGGACCCTGAAATTCGCCCTGGGAGAGAACCCCAAGCGGGCTAATATAATGACTGTTTCCGCCAAACCGCGTTATCCCCAGACGAGAATGGGAGTCATGGCTATCATCCGCCGCGAGTTTGCTCAGGCCAGGAATTATATGCAGGAGTGGGAACGTTATAACAAGCTGAAAAAGAACAAGAAACTGCTCGGCTTTATTCTCCCGCCTCGCCGCAACCTCCGCCTGGAACCCCTGGTGCTGATGCTCCAGGGTAAAATGTATGCTCGCTGCCATACTTATCAGGCTGACGAAACGCTGGAGTTTATCAAACTCTCCAAGGAATTTGGCTTTAAAATCGCGGCCTTTGAACATGCCTGGGAGGCCTATAAAATCGTTAAAGAGCTGGCTGCCGAAAAAATCGGCATTTCAGTATTTGCTGACAGCTGGGCTTACAAGATGGAGGCTTACCAGGGTATTGCTTACATGGCTGCCTTCTGTACCAAACATGGTGTTTTGGTCTCGATTAACTCGGATAGCGGCGAGCGGATCCGTCGCTTGTTTAACGACGCCGCTAAAACAATGCTTTATGGCGATTTACCTGAGGATGAAGCTTTGAAGCTGATTACCCTCAATCCGGCTATTCAATTGGGTGTGGCCGAGAGAGTGGGCAGCCTGGAAGTGGGCAAAGACGGTGATATCGCCATTTTTAATAAACATCCTTTAAGTGCTTATACCCGCTGTGAGATGACGATTATCGAGGGCGAGGTCTATTTCGATCGGGCCAAATACCTGGAGGAACAACAGAAAAAAGCTGCTACCAAAAAGCCCAAGAAGAAGGGAGGCCAGAAATGAGAGGGAGAATCAAGATGGTCATCAGTCAAGTGAGCCTGAAAGAAAGATCGGTTATGCCTCATGTTTTAACCTATCTCCGGAAGATGAAAAAATCAAAGAGGCATCTTTTAGTGCTGGGGTTTATTATCTTCTGGCTGGCTTTACTGGGCCGAATGCCTGTCCTGGCCGGAGAGGCTGAACCTGTTCTCGCCATTAAAGGAGCCCGGATAGTGACTGTGACCGGCGAGGATATTCCCGAAGGCGTGATCCTGATAAAGGGTAAGTACATCGTCGATGTTGGGCCGGTAGTCACCATTCCCCCGGAAGCCAAAGTGATCGAGGCCAAAGGTCTGATTGCCTATCCTGGACTGATTGATGGGTCAACCTACCTGGGACTTATGGAAATAAGCATGGTTCGGGCTACAGTGGATACTCGCGAGACAGGCAATATTAATCCTCAGGCACGGGCCTATGAAGCTCTTCGGCCTGATTCAGTTCATATCCCCATTACCCGGGCCAACGGCACCACCTGTGCCTTAGTGGTCCCGGCGGGAGGATTAATTTCCGGAGTCAGTGGGTTGATCAAGCTGGACGGCTGGACTCCTGATGAACTGGTGGTTAAGGCGCCGGTGGCCATGCATATCCAGTTTCCGATGATGAGAGGCCGCTACCGTCGTCAGACCAGTCAATCGGTTTCTGCCTCCAAACGGATTAAAGAATTAAAGAAGCTCTTTAATGAGGCGCGGTACTATGAAAAGAGACGCCTGGCGGCTCAAAAGAATCTTCTCCTCCCTTATCCTGATTTTGATGAAAAGCTGGAGGCACTCCTCCCGGTGGTTCATGGGCAGTTACCGGTGATGATTTCCGTTTATGCCGAAAAGGATATTAAAGATGTCATCAAGTTTGTTCAGGAAGAAAAGCTGAAGGCCATCCTTTTTGGGGTGCACGATGGCTGGAAGATGGCGGAGGAAATAGCCAAAGCCGGACTGCCGGTCGTCCTGGATTCGCTTTATAACCAACCGGCTCGTTGGGATGATGGCTATGATGCCCTCTACCGTAATCCAGCGGCCCTGGTTAAAGCCGGGGTGAAAATCGCCTTTTCTTCCCAGAGCGCCAGTTTGGCCAAGGATTTGCCCTGGCATGCGGCCAAGGCAGTGGCTTTTGGCCTAGATCAGAAGGAGGCCCTCAAGGCAGTCACCATTAATCCAGCGGAGATATTTGGTGTAGCTGACCGGATGGGCAGCCTGGAGAAGGGCAAGCTGGCTAACATCGTTCTCACCGATGGTGATATTCTGGAGATAAAGCGTCACGTCAAGCACCTCTTTATCGAGGGAAAGGAGATTGACCTCGCCAACTACTACACCGATCTGCTCCATAAGTACGAAAAGAGGCTCAAGGAGAAGTAAAATAATCTCAGTCTGAAAATTTTAGATGAGCTGACAAGAGCGAAAGGGTCGAAACCGTCCGGGTAGTAGAAAGCAAAGAGCCGGACCGACAAGGAAAAGCATTCCAGAAAGCCTGAAGAGCAGGATTAAATAGAGCGCAGGATAAAAATAAAAAAATTAATATATAACAGAGAACTCCTCCCCCTGGTCGAGGATTTATCCTCAGGGGAGAGAGGGAAGGAGAATGAATATGTTGACCAAGGAGGAAGTACAATGAGTAATAAAAAAATCTGGTGGGGTGGGTTTTTGGTATTGCTGGGCGTGTGCCTGGCTTTTATCCTGGGATCGGCCAGCCAGGCGACACCGGTTGATTATGATCTCTTGATAAAAAACGCCCGGGTAGTGGACGGCACTTTACGGGCCCCTTACCGGGCTGACGTCGCGGTGAAAGGCGACACTATCGTCAAAGTAGCCCGGCGGATCAAGGGGACGGCCAAAAAAGTGATTGATGCCCGCGGCTTGTATCTGACGCCGGGGTTTATCGACCTCCACACCCATGTTGACCGCGGCATGTATTTTCCGGAAAACAGAGCCTGCCTGAATTATCTCAAACAGGGAGTGACCACGGTGATTGTCGGCCAGTGCGGTGGGAGTGCCTGGCCGCTGTTTGAGAAGGCCGAAGACCAGATCAAGCGCTGGGAGGAGGAAGGAATCGGCCCCAATGCCGCCCTCCTCGTCGGCCATGGCAGCGTCAGGCGGCTGGTTATGGGCGATGAGGACCGGGCTCCAACACCGGAGGAACTGGAAAAGATGAAGGCCCTGGTGAGGGAAGCCATGGAACAGGGTGCTTACGGGATGTCCACCGGGCTGATTTATCTCCCCGGCCGCTACGCCAAGACAGAAGAAATAATTGAATTGGCCAAGGTGGTCGCCTCTTTTGGAGGAATTTACCACACCCATATCCGGAATGAACGGGATAAACTCCTGGAGGCGGTTAAAGAGGCGATTGAGATCGCAGAGAAGGCCGGCGTGCGGACCAATATTTCTCATTTCAAAGTCATGGGCCGGAAGAATTGGGGCTTGGTGCGCCAGGCTTGCCAGTTGATCGAAGAGGCCCGGGCCCGCGGTTTGAAGATTACCGCTGACCAGTATCCTTACCGCTTTTCCAGTGGCTATCCTTATCGTTCACTTATTCCTACAAAGACCTGGCGGGGAGAGGGAGTCGAGCGGTTGACCAACCAGGATATCGATAATATTTTCGGTCATTTAAGTGACCAGGAGTTGATTGACCTTTACCGCAAAACCACTCCCTATATTCCCTTTAATGAGCATCACTGGCAGTTTTTAAAGTCACTTCCGCGAGAAAGGCTGGTTCAATATATCGGCCGCAGTATCCTTTCGCCCAGTTACTTTCAGGGTCCGGAAAATCCCCGCGAAAGGATGCTTTTTTACCAGCGTCTGCAGGATCCTGAGGAAGCAGCCCGGATTTATCAGGAGGTGGAAAATTATATCGAGGAGCTGGTGGGAGCAGAAAATTTCGTAGTCGGGGTTTGCGTGGAAAAGAAATATGAAGGCAAATCAATAAAAGAGATTGCAGCTATGAGGAAAGAGTCGGTCGGTCAGACGGCCGTAGCTCTAGAAATGATGGGCGCCAAATGCATTCCCCTGCAGATGTGTGAAGATGATATTGAGTACATCATGAAGAAAGAGTGGGTAGGCACGGGCAGCGATGGCTTAGCTCCTTTTTATGGTATTGGCTTGACTCATATTCGTTCCTACTCCACTTTTCTCCATAAAATAAAGAAATATGTCTTCGAGAGAAAAACAATTTCCCTGCCCCAGGCTATTCGCTCGCAGACTGCCCTGGCGGCCAAGATCATGGGCTGGCCGGATCGGGGGCGCATCAAGGAAGGCTGCAAGGCTGACCTGGTGCTTCTTGACTTGAAGAATATCAGAATAAAGACGTCTATCTCCAATCCCCACCAGTATTCGGAAGGTGTCCGTTACCTGGTGATTAATGGAGAAGTGGTGATTGATGGTGGCCGCTACACGGGTAAATTACCCGGGCGGGTGTTACTGCTGAAAAAAAGCGCTTGAGAAGAAAAGGAGGAAAGAGATGGCAAAAAGAAATTTTTCTCGGCGAAATTTCCTGAAGTCTTCCCTGGCTTTTGGGGCTGCTTCACTTCTTCCCGGGAAGCTGAAAGCCCTGGGGAGAGGAGGAAAGGCAGGAGGTCCGCCAGGCTTAGCTCAGAAGGGGCCGTCTAAAGGCCGCATGGTGGCTATTTCCAGTGGTAATGGACTTCGGGCGACGGCCAAAGCCATGGAGCTTTTAAAGCAAGGGGCGGACCCGCTGGATGCCGTCATTGCCGGAGTGAACATCGTTGAGAATGACCCCAACGATGTATCAGTGGGCTACGGGGGTTTGCCAAATGAGGAGGGCGTGGTGGAGCTGGATGCCTCGGTTATGCATGGGCCGACGCATAATGCCGGGGCTGTGGCGGCCTTGCGCAATATTAAGAATCCCTCCCGGGTGGCCAAGCTGGTGATGGAGCGAACCGCCCATGTGTTGTTGGTAGGAGAGGGGGCGTTGAAATTCGCCCGGGCTCATGGTTTTAAAGAAGAGAATCTTCTGACGGAGAAATCCCGGCGTATCTGGTTGCGATGGAAAGAGACACTTTCTGACCGTGATTACTGGTATCCGCCTAAGTCCGATGAGCTGGAGGAAGAGCTGCAGAGCTATGTCTCCTCCCACGGAACCATTAATTGCTGCGCCCTGGATGCCAACGGTAACTTGGCCGGGGTGACCACTACCAGTGGATTCTTTTTTAAGATTCCGGGCCGGGTGGGTGATTCGCCGATTATTGGCGCCGGTCTTTATGTGGACAACAATATCGGGGCCGCTGGTTCGACGGGATTGGGGGAAGCCAATCTCTTGACTCTAGCCAGTTTTCAGGTGGTTAATTTGATGGGCGAGGGATTGTCACCGGAGGAGGCCGGGCTGAGGGTGCTGAAGATGATTGCGGAAAAAGCACGTCTCTGGCCCAATCGGACTGATGAGCAGGGCCGGCCCCGGTTTGATCTGAATTTTTATATTATCAACAAAAAAGGAGAATATGCGGGCGTGACGATGTGGCAAGGCCGAAAATTTGCCGTCCACGACGGGGTGCGCAATCAACTGAAATATTCAGCCTATCTTTTTAAACGCAAACGCAACTGAGGAGCCGGGAGAGCCCGAAAAGACTCCAAAGATAGAAGATCAGGTTAAAAGATGAAGCATTCCTGGTTTTAGCCGTTTTTATACTTTTGGAAAATTTGATTTCAGAGTAAAATAGGGAATGACTCCATAATAGATGATTGGATAACGTTTTTGGAGATAAGGTTTTATTTTAATCCGGGGCTATCTTATTTGACCCTTTGGAAAATCATCAGGGGAAAGGCCGGGAACGGAAAAAGAAGAATCAGAGTTCTGGGGCTTTTTTGTCTAAGCATGGCCCTGCTCCTCAGCTCCTGTGCCCGCATCCAGTTGCCTGAAGTGACTGGTGTCCAGACCGGCTTAGCCTCCTGGTATGGGGCTGATTTTCATGGTCGACCCACTTCGAGTAAAGAAATTTTCAATATGTACGACCTGACGGCCGCCCACCGGACCTTGCCTTTTGGCACGCGGGTTATGGTCATCAATCTTAAGAATGGTAAATCAGTAGTCGTTCGCATTAATGACCGGGGGCCCTTTGTGCGGGGAAGGATTATTGATCTTTCCTATGCAGCCGCCCGGGCCATTGATATGGTTAAAGATGGCGTGGTGCCGGTCAGACTTGAGATTCTGGAGATGGGGCGGGGAGAGAAGGCGGCGGTCGTGCGGGAGATGAAACCACGGCCGACCTCGGAGATAGGGGGGAAGCTGGCGGTGCAGGTGGGGGCCTTTATCAATCGGGCTAATGCGGAACGTCTAACTGCTGAATTGCGGCAGCGGTCTTTCAAAAATGTGATGATTGTCACTTATAAAACCCGGCAGGCAGTGTATTATCGGGTGAGGATTCCTTGTCGGAACAGGCAGGAAGCCGAGAAAGTGGCTAACCGCCTTATTCAGGCTGGCTATACCCCGATTATTTTTGGAGAAGGCAAATAGGGCTGGAGCTTATCTTCCGGCCGGAGATATTGCCCGGGCAGCTCCTTTATTGACCGGCTCCAGGAATTTTCGCAAGCGCCGCTGGAGGAAGCGGAAGGCCTCTTCCGGGCTGGATTTATAGGTGAAAATTTCTAAGTCCTCCGGAGAAATGGCCTGATGCTTGACCAGTTCTTCAAAATTAATAATTTTCCGCCAGTATTCCTCGCCGTAAAGGAGAATCACCAGATCTTCGCGGGCAATTTTTTCGGTCTGGACCAAAGTCAGAAGCTCAAAGAGCTCATCGAGAGTGCCGAATCCGCCGGGGAAAGCGACGATCGCTTTCGCCTTGTAGGAGAGCCAGAATTTGCGCATGAAGAAATAGTGAAAGACAAAGCTTAATTCGGGGGAGATGTAAGGATTGGGGAATTGTTCATGGGGTAGAGAAATGTTCATGCCGATGGATTTGCCGCCGGCACGCTGGGCTCCCCGATTGGCGGCTTCCATGATTCCCGGACCGCCACCTGTACAGATGACAAAGTTTTTACCTTTGGGTTTAAGTTTAATCGCCCATCTGGCCAGGCGGTAAGCCAGTTCTTCAGCTTCCCAATAATAGTGATAGAGGGGGTGGGACTTGTCTTCCGGCTCTACTCGGGCTGAACCCAGAAAAAGAATGGTGGTGTGAACTTTTTGTTTAGCTAATCTGGTTAAAGGCTCGAGATATTCACTTAAAATTCTTAAAATCCGGGCTTCCTCGGAAGAGAGAAATTCAAGGTTTTTGTAGGCTTTTTGCGGAAAATAAATATGTTGCATCGGCCATTCTCCTTTATTTTTTTCAGCTGGTGGAAAGCAAATTCTAAATTATTTCTGCCAGCCAGGCAACCGGTCAGGCTGTCTAGGTCCTCTCGTTCTCTTAGGGTCCTTGGCTGTCTCCTTGGGGTCAGGCCTCAGCAATTATAATATAATCAATAAGATATCCTCAATATTACCCCCAAAACTACCTCTTAGAGCTTATTTTTGGCCCTGTTTTTCCCATTTAAGAGAGTCATTGCAATTTTGGATACCTGGAGGTGCGGAGGTTATATATAGATTTTCGACTTGAAATAGTACACCTTACGGTAACTATTAGTTTTACATTTAATGACTTTTATGATGTTGTTGATTTTCTCAACAATGGCGGTGGAAATGGGGAAATCAAAGTAATTAAGACCACCATCTTTATGAAGGCCATATAGCCATAAACTTTTATTACAAGAAGGACCGAAAGAAGGACGGGCCACAGCAGTAATTAGAAGAATTCGGTGAGTCTCATCGATTTTGACCTGGATTAGGGAATATGATAATTTAATAGGCTTCTTCCGGTTAGAGAAGGGCTTTTTCTCTTGCTCCGAGAAGAAGCGGGGAAGCTGGTCCTGGAGAACGGAGTGTTTGGTTTAAGGAAAAGCGAATTTATCGGGAGGAGAAGGAGGACGGCGGCTGGCACCGCTTCGGGGAAAATAGGCTAGCCGACAGTTGTCCCAGGTCGTTAAACGGCCTTGGATAAAGCTTATGTTTATTAAAATGATAAAAAAAATATTAAAAATTAAGATGTGAGGCCATGAGTATCGAAATACTTAAAAAAATGCGTTATCCAGGTCGATTGATCATTATCGGCAAGGACCCGAAAGACCTGCACTATATTGTTATCTATGCGGTTACCGGGCGGAGTCCCGGTTCTCAAGCCCGCCTGATTGAGGTCGAGTCCACTTCGCGGCAGACAACTGCCCTGGTAAAACCCGTTCCCGACTCGGAAAATGCGTTTAAAGAAACAAACCTGGAATTACTGGTGTATTCAGCCTTGATCGTTAATCAGGGAGTTGTGGTCGGCAACGGCCGTCAGACAGAGGATATCTTTCGCCATTTCAAGCCCAAAAAGCCGGCTGTGGCCACTTTAACTGAGTCGCTGATTAAATGGGAATATGAACCGGACACCCCCCATTTTACGCCCCGGATTAGCGGTTGTATCACTCCGGCCGGGAGTGCAGCTTTGGCCATTGTCAAGAAAGCCCCAGCGAGTGGAACGGCACGGATTTATTTTGACCTGCCGCTCCTTCCCGGCAAAGGCTACCTAATCTCCACTTATAGTGGGCAAGAGGTTACTCCCTTACCCTCCTTCCATGGAGAGCCGGTGGTAGTGGAAATGGAACGGATGCTCAGTCCAGATAAGGCCGCCGAAATTATCTATAATTCTCTGGCGCCGCCAACCCCGGATGACCCAGATTATCGGGTAGCCTGTGTAAGTCTTTTTGTGCCGGTTAATGATTTTAGCGATCATCAACTAGTGGTGATTAACCGTCATGAGTTGTGAGCTGGCAGTGTGAAGGAAAATGAGACTATGGAGGAGAGGGGAGAAATAGTAGAAAATAATGAATTTTAGTGAACTCTGGGTCCCTTATGTGGTTACCCACCTTATAACTTTCGGGCTGATTTTTATTTGCTTTAAATGGCCTAAAGTGGGCAAGATTGCCTGGGCAATAGTTTTCCTTCTAGCCGGCGGCTTCAACTTGTGGGGGGCCCTGACCAATCCGGAGAGATACATTCATGGATTTGGCCCTACGGCCATTGGCTTTTATCAAAGATTTATCTATGGACCCTTCAGCGCTCACCCATCGCTCTTCATTGGCTTGATTGCCCTGGGGCAACTCCTGGTAGGACTTTTTTTGATGCTGAAAAAGCCTTTCTTTTCGCTGGGAATTCTGGGCGGGATTATCTTTCTGCTGGCTATTTCGCCCTTAGGAGTAGGCTCGATTTTTCCCTCTACCCTCCTCATGGCCGGGAGCCTGATCCTGCTGGCTCTTAAATACGGGCGGGAAAAGGCCAGATTATAAATAGAGCCAGACCCCGGAGAATAGCCAGGCTTCTATCTGAGAGACACATAAAAAATACCGCTATTTCTTGATTAGTCATTGCCATTTTTCGTTCAATTAGATTTAATAAGAAAACAAGAAAGACATAAACAAAAGGAGTCCTCTGATGAGTAAAATTGATAAAAGCGTTCGCCAGCAATATCGGAAGAAGGTGAGCGAGGATTTTCCCGAGACGATTCAGTTTGGTCCCTGGGAATTTCGCAAAAAAAGCTCGATGCGTTATGGTGAAAACCCAGGCTATCCAGCAGCTTTTTATCAGGAAGTGGGCGCTCGGGGGCCGAACATGGCCACCTTGGAGGTTCTCCAGGAAGGCACCAAGGGATTAAGTTATATCAATGTGGCTGACATGGATCTCGGCCAGCGGCTTAACCGCAAACTTACACAGATATTTAAAAATAAAAAAATATGTGTTCTCATCAAACATGAAATGCCGGCTGGCGTCGCCCTGGCTGACGATGGGGTGACCGCTTTTACCAGAGCCTGGGGTTGTGACCCTCTTTCCAACTTTGGCAGCGTGGATGTCTTTAATTACCGCGTCGAAGAAGACCTGGCGCAGGTCATCATTGAGAAGGGCAGGAATGTGGAGGTTGTTTATGCTCCGGAGTATACTAAGGGAGCCCTGGAGATATTTCGGGAGCGAAAACCCCTGCGGGTGGTTAAGATGGGCGCTCCCCTGGAGGAAGAAGCTGTCGATAACGGCCTGGAATTTAAGCGAGTCGCCGGGGGACTTCTTATTCAGCAGAGATTTGATTCGCGGATTGTGACCATTGAAGATATTGATGTTATTTCGGACAATCAACCTACGGATGAGCAAAAAGAGGCCGCTCTTCTGGGTTGGAATGTGGCCTGTTTTACCCGCTCCAACGCCATTGTTCTCGCCACCAGTAATAAAATTCACGGGATTGGCTCCGGTCAACGCAGCCGGATAGATGCGGCCGAAGATGCCATCCGCCTGTCCCGCCGGGGCTACGGTCCGGAAGGCACCATCATGGCTTCCGATGCTTTCATGCCCTTTCCCGACGTGGTGGAACTGGCAGCTGCCAGCGAAGTGGCCGGTATTATCTATCCACTGGGTTCAATGCGGGACGAGGAGGTGCTGGAGCGGGCCAATGAATTGGGCTTGATTATGATGGTGACTCGCCGGCCAGGGGAAACTGACTGCGAACGAGGTTTCCTCCACCGCTGAACTTATTTATATATTTTCCGATTTTCTGCCCTGTGGTTAAGAGAAACGCTTCCAAGCTTGACTTTGGGGGTGGAGGGATTATAATTGAAGTCCGTAATAAAATTAATAATTAATAATTTTAAAGTGGCTTTATTATTTTTTTTCTCCCGGCCACAAGTTTAAGGAGGTAATTAAATGAAAAAGGTAACTGTGGAGGAACTACTGGCCAAGGCCGAACAACCCTCCAAGGACGCAATGCGGCTTCATCCATTTTATCGTGGTAAAATCGAAGTAATTCCTAAGTGTCGTATTAAAAATTTTGATGATTTCGCTATCTGGTATACTCCAGGTGTAGCTGCTCCCTGCAAAGCTATTCATGCTGACATCGAGAAGGCTTACGAGATGACCAACAAGTGGAATTTCGTAGCGGTCATCTCCGATGGTTCCCGGGTGTTAGGCCTGGGTGACATTGGACCTGAGGCCGGTTTACCGGTCATGGAAGGTAAGGCCCTTCTTTACAAGTACCTGGGTGGAGTGGATGCTTTCCCGCTGTGTTTGGGCACCAAGGATCCAGATGAATTTATTAAAACGGTCAAAATTCTCCAGCCCACCTTTGGCGGGATCAATCTGGAAGATATTTCTCATCCGAAATGCTTCCGTATCCTGGAGACTCTCCGTCGTGAGATGGAAATCCCCGTCTGGCATGACGATCAGCAGGGAACGGCCTGTGTAACCGTGGCTGGTTTGATCAATGCTCTGAAGATAGTCAATAAAAAGGCGGAAGATATTAAAGTAGCATTAATCGGAGCAGGAGCGGCCAATATCGCTATTGCTCGCTTGATCATGCTCATCGGCGTTAAATCGGAGAATATCATTGCTGTGGACTCCAAGGGAATCCTCCACCGCGACCGCGGCGACCGGGAACTTCTCCAGACCAAATACAAAGAAAAATGGCACTTGTGCGAAATTACTAACCCCAATGGCATTAAAGGTGATATTCCCGAGGCCATGGAAGGGGCTGATGTGGTTATTTCTGCTTCCAAACCCGGGCCCGGGGTCATTAAGCCAGAATGGGTCAAGCGGATGAACACCGACCCGATAGTTTTTGCTGAAGCCAATCCTGTGCCTGAAATCTGGCCCTGGGAGGCCAAAGAAGCCGGCGCGCGCATTGTCGCCACCGGACGTTCCGACTTCCCCAACCAGGTTAATAACTCCCTTGGTTTTCCGGGAATTTTCCGCGGTGCTCTCGATATTCGAGCCACAAAGATCACTGACGAGATGTGCATCGAAGCAGCCAAAGAATTGGCCCGCGTGGCCGAAGACCATGGTCTCCATGAAGATTACATCATTCCCAATATGGATCAGTGGGAAGTTTTCCCCAGGGAAGCAGTAGCCGTTGGTTCCAAAGGCATAGAGCAGGGAGTCGCCCGGGTGAAAGCTTCGGCTGAAGAACGTTACAAGAAAGCTGAAGAAATCATTCGTCGTTCCCGCGAAGAAGTTCAGCTCTTAATGAAAGAGAATTTCATCCTTGACCCCGATGCTGAGTAACGGAAACGCCATCCGCCGGCCAAGAGATGGCTGGCGATAATTTACATCTTACCTCGAAGGTCTGAGGTTCAAGCTGCAACGACTGCTAGCGAGATTGCTAGCGGTTCCAAGACAAAGGGCAGCCAGTAAAAACGGCTGCCCTTTTTTATTTTGCCTTATATTTCTGCCTTGGCTGCATTAATTTCATTTTTTAAGCCCAAAAATTACATCTAAAGGGCGAAAGGCAATAATTTCAATAATTCTTTAAAAAATTCACATAAAAAACTTGACAAAGTTATACTCATATTTTATATTAATGATGAATTTAGATTCGGGCTCTGAGGCTCTTCAGGTGTTTTACCACAAGCTCGAGAAGTTAAGGATAACCAGGTGTGGAGCAAATATCAGAATTAAGGCCAAGAGCACACAAAGAGCTGTAAAGAGACATAAGGAATCGATAAATTCACTGAGTAAACGAATAGACCTGAAGAAGGAGGATATAAATGGCGATGCAAAGAATAATCGGTATTGACCTGGGGACTACCAATTCGGTGGTCGCTATTGTTGAGGGCGGCAAACCGGTCATTATTCCCAATGAAGAAGGCGGCCGGACCACCCCCTCAGTAGTTGGTTTTACTGATAAAGGTGAAATTCTGGTTGGCCAGGTGGCCAAACGCCAGCGGATCACCAACCCCGAAAACACCATCTACTCAATTAAGCGCTTCATGGGCCGCCGCTATAACGAAGTCCTCGAAGAGATCAAGCAGGTGCCCTACAAAGTAATCGAAGCGCCCAACGGCGATGTCCGTGTCGTCGCCCAGGGCAAGGAGTATGCGCCCCCGCAGATCTCAGCGATGATTCTCCAGAAGATGAAAAAAGCGGCTGAAGATTATCTCGGGGAAAAAGTGGAGAAAGCCGTCATTACCGTGCCGGCTTACTTCAACGATGCCCAGCGCAAAGCCACCAAGGACGCCGGCCGAATAGCTGGACTTGATGTGGTCCGCATCATCAACGAACCCACCGCCGCTGCTCTCGCTTACGGTATGGATAAAAAGAAGGACCAGATAATCGCGGTCTATGACTTCGGTGGGGGAACTTTTGATATCTCCATTCTCGAAGTCGGCGAAGGTGTCATCGAGGTGAAAGCCACCAGCGGTGACACGCACCTCGGCGGTGATGACATCGACCAGCGCATCCAGGATTGGCTGGTCGCGGAATTTAAAAAGGATACCGGCATTGACTTATCCAAAGACAGGATGGCTCTCCAGCGCCTCAAAGAAGCCGCCGAAAAAGCCAAAATTGAGCTCTCCTCCACGCTGGAAACAGAAATTAATCTCCCCTTTATCACTGCTGATGCTTCTGGACCGAAGCACCTCTTAATGAAACTCACCCGAGCCAAGCTGGAAGCCATGATCGAAGACCTCATCCAGCGGACCAAAGGCCCCTGTCTCCAGGCTCTCGAAGATGCCGGACTCAAGCCTGAAGATATCAACGAAGTTATCCTGGTTGGCGGTTCCACCCGTATCCCACGCGTCCAGCAACTGGTCAAGGAGATTTTCGGCAGGGAACCGCACAAGGGCGTCAATCCCGACGAAGTCGTCGCCGCCGGAGCGGCCATCCAGGGAGCTGTCCTTGCCGGTGAAATGAAGGACGTTCTCCTCCTGGACGTAACGCCGCTTTCCCTGGGTATTGAAACGTTGGGCGGTGTCTGCACCAAGATGATTCCGCGTAACACGACCATCCCCACCAAAAAAACTGAAATCTTCACCACTGCTTCTGACAACCAGACCAGCGTTGAGATTCACGTACTTCAAGGCGAACGGGAAATGGCCCGCGACAACCGCTCTCTGGGTCGGTTCCATTTGGATGGTATTCCGCCAGCACCCCGTGGTGTACCCAAGATTGAGGTGACCTTTGACATTGACGCCAATGGCATTCTTCATGTTTCAGCCAAAGACCTGGCTACCGGCAAGCAGCAGGCCATCACCATTACCGGCCACAGCGGACTTGATGAAAGCGAAATCCAGCGGATGATCAAAGAAGCAGAAGCCCACGCTGAGGAAGATAAACGCAAACGCCAGCTTATCGAAACCAAGAACCAGGCTGACCAGATGATTTACTCCCTGGAGAAACTGCTCCGCGATAACAAGGATAAGATCTCTGAGCAAGACGCCAAAGCCATCCAGGATGAAATCGAAAAAACCCGTCAGGCCATCGCCACGGATAATCTCGAGGAAATCAAACAGGCAATCGATCGCTTAGCGCAGGCTTCACATCGCGTCTCAGAGATTCTCTATCAGCAGACCGCCGGTTCACAGGCGCAAGCTGGTCAAGCTGGTCAGGCAGGAGCCGCTGGCGCCACAACCGACGAGGGTCAGGCTCAAACCCAAGCTCAGGGAGATGAAGAGGTCATCGACGCTGAAGTTGTCGACGAGGAAGATAAGAATAAGTAAAGGCGGAGGCGCCTTATTCAGGCTTAGGTCCGATATTAAATATAAAAAGTAAGCGGCCGGATATTGATAAAGATAAAGGTCATAAGTTGCGGAGGTGAGGGTCCCGGTAAACTAGTCGGCAGCGGAAGAGTTGAGAGCGCGCCACTCTGGTGGTCAAGCACTGGAAGTATGGCTGGTGATGCCAGCCCGCAGTGCCGCGCCCGTTAAGCCGGCGGGCCAGGGCGGGGTAAGGCCAAGATTGTAGTTGGTGAGCGCTGCCCAGAAAAGGCGCCAGGCCCCTGGTAGTGAATGAGGAGATAGAAAATGGCTCAAAAAAAGGATTATTACGAAATCCTCGGAGTCAGCCGGAATGCTACCTTAGCCGAAATCAAGAAGGCCTACCGTAAACTGGCGCGTAAATACCACCCTGACTTAAATCCCGGCGATAAAGCAGCTGAAGCCAAGTTCAAGGAGATTCAGGAAGCCTACTCCGTCCTCAGCGACCCCAAGAAGCGACAGCAGTATGACACCTATGGCTTTGTCGGCGATATTCCCCCGGGCGCCCAGTCCTCCCAACAGGGTTTCACTGGCTTTGAAGGCTTTGATTTTTCTGGTTTCGGTTCGACGTCGTTTGAAGATATATTCGAGCGTCTCTTTCGCACTCAGACCCGACCTCCCTCCACCCGACCGCAACGCGGGGAAGACCTGCACTATACGATGAAAATCAGTTTTATGGATGCCATCAATGGACTGCAGACCAGAATCCGCCTCACTCGCCAGGTAGCCTGTCCAACCTGTGGCGGCCAAGGTTATCTCCAGCAGGGTCGAGGTGCTCCCTGTCCTGCTTGCGGCGGCACCGGGCAAACCCGCATGCAACGGGGTTTCCTGCGCTTTGCCACCACCTGTCCTACCTGCGGGGGCACCGGCGTAAGTCCCGGAGCCGAGTGTTCCACCTGCCACGGCACGGGAGTGGTGCAGAAGACGGAGTTGATTACGGTACGCATTCCAGCCGGAGTAGATAATGGTTCGCGCGTCCGGATTGCAGGCAAAGGCAATGCTGGCCGTAATGGCGGACCACCCGGCGATTTGTTTATTACCATCCAGGTTGACCCCCATCCTTTCTTCCGGCGGGAAGGCCCGAACATCCATGTGCGAGTGCCAATTACCGTGCCGGAGGCCACGCTGGGGGCGAAGATTGAGGTGCCCACAGTTGACGGCCAGGCGACTATCCGCATTCCGCCGGGCACCAAATCCGGCCAGAAATTCCGCCTGCGGGGCAAAGGCGCCCATTTCCCGGGCAAAAGGTCCCGTGGGGATGAATACGTGGAAGTTTACATCGTCCCGCCACCTTTTAAAGATGTCCGGGTCAGAGAGATCATGGAGGAATTGAAAAAGATTGCGCCGCAAACACCTCGCTCTGACCTGGGGGTGCGTTAAAGAGATGAAGAATTAATAAAGTTTATAAATTAAATAAAGGCCAGGCGATGAGAGAACACTGGGAGGAGAAACCGGTGAGAGAGAAAAGCCGGCCACGAGCAAGAAGCTGCGCGGTTCTGGTGGCAAGAAGCGGCCGGAAAAAGACAGGGCAGAGGCAGCCGCAGTCAGAAAAGTGACCAGGTGCCGGAGATTAAGTCCAGCCAGGGAGGAGTAAGATGATGGAGGAACGAAAAAAAGACCAGGCTCCAGAAGAAACGCGGGCGCCGAGAGACGAGTTTACCTATCGCCAGGGAGTCTATAGTCAGTCAAGGCAGCGGGGCGAAGGTGAGCGGACCGCGTCAACGAAATCAGCTGGTCGTTCAACCAGTGAGCGGGAAGATAGCGATTCCACAGAAGAAATTCCGAAAAAATACTACCACATTTCTGCCGTCTCCCGGATGTATAATATCCATCCCCAGACCCTGCGCCTTTACGAGCGGGAAGGCCTCCTTAAACCCACCCGCAGCGAAGGTAACACCCGCCTTTATACCGACGAGGACCTTGAGCGACTAGAAGTGATCCTCACCCTGACGCGGGACCTCGGAGTCAACCTGGCCGGCGTAGAGATTATCCTCAACATGCGAGAGAAGATGGCCCGACTGGAGGAACAGATCAATCAGCTCCTTGACTATGTGCGGCGGGAGTTCTTTGAGGGCTGCGAAGAGGAGTTTGAAGCCAAAAAGGAAGCTATAATTCGCATTTCCCCGATCAAAATGGTAAAATGGAGTGAAAGCGAACGTCTTTCTAAAAGGAAGGTTGGCGAAAGCGAACCGTCCGGGGAACCGGAGAGAGGCGACGGGAGCCCCCAGGAGAGTTAAGAGCAGGAGGGAGTGGACAGGAGAAGTCTGGAGGAAGGTAGTATTTCAGAAGAGAAAGAGATGGCGTGGATGATGCGGGAATTGCGGGCGATGAGGAAGGCCCGGAGGGGCAAAGATTAAAGCGCAAAAGATATCAACGTGTTTATAATTAGTAAGTTAAACATAAATAAACGCTGAAAAAACAATAAAGGGGTAGGTCACCGAAAGATGTGGGAAAATGTTAATTATTTTAATGAGACAAGATGGTGTTTGGAGAAATCAGCGCCAACTACTACTCACCCGGGAGGAAAGCCAGGTCAATGAGTGACAATTACAGTGATCCGCTGGGCAGTCGCAATCTGAAAAATTACCTGCGCCAGATCGCCCGCTATCCGCTTCTCACCCCGGAGGAGGAGCGGGAACTGGGCCGCCGCATCCAGCAAGGCGATAAAGAGGCGCTCCGTAAATTAATCGAGTCCAATCTCCGCTTCGTTGTCTCTTATGTCAAGAAATACCAGGGGATGGGCCTGCCGCTGCTTGACCTCATCCATGAAGGCAATCTCGGGCTGATCGAGGCCGCCAAACGTTTTGATCCTAGTAAAAACGTTAAATTCATCTCCTATGCGGTCTGGTGGATTCGCCAGGCCATTATCAATGCCCTGACCCAAAATTCCCGTATCTATCATCTGCCCCAAAAGATTTCCGACCAAATTTCGGAAATGAAAAAAGTAAAATCCGAGCTGAAAAAGAAACTCGGCCGCGAACCCACCCGCCAGGAGGTGGCCGAGGAGATGCGTCTTTCCCCCCAGGAAATTGAAGACATGGAAATTCTGGATGAGCGCAATGTCTCCCTCAGCGACCCCTACTATGATGAGGATATCGAGGTGGAGGACCGCGTGGAGGACCAGGTGACACCCTCGGTGGAATACCAGATTATTAAAAATTCCATCGAAAAGCAGGTGCGGGAGATGGTTAACGAGTTAAGCGAAAAGGAAGCCACTGTGCTCAAGCTGCGTTTCGGCCTGGATGATGACCGGCCCCGGACACTCCAGGAAATTGGCGATATGCTGAACCTGACGCGGGAGCGGATCCGCCAGATTGAAAAGAAGGCCATGCGTAAACTCGCCCAATCCCACAAACTCCAGCAGTTGCGGGGTTACTTGAACTGAGAAGCAAGTGGGGAGGAGAATGAACGATGGGGCACCTGGCGGTAAGACGGGGGGCCGGGTGGTAGGACTATTGATAAAAAAGATTGAAAAAAATTGAAAAATGGTTAAACTATGAAGGCAGTTTGAAGGGAAGCTACTCCGGGGGAGGGAGCTTTCAACCAGAGCGGCGTCAGAAAATAAGTGACTTTCGGCGGTCATGAGAAGATGAGTTATGAAGGTGAATTTAACTCTTGATTGAGTCAATTATGATGACGGACAAAATCCTCAAAGATTGCCCGACCTGCCACGGCACCGGCTGGGTGCTCAGGGAAGGTGAGGACGGCCGGTGGGTAGCCCGGCGCTGTCAGTGCTATGAGGAGTGGCGGCGTACTTACCTCTGGCAGCGGGCCAACATCCCACGGCGCTACGAGCACTGCACCCTGGAAAATTTTGAAATTCACCATCCCTCCCAGCGGAAGGCGCTCAAAATCAGTCGCAAATTTGTCGAGGATTTTCCAATTCTTCATTCGGGAATACTTTTTCTCGGACCACCGGGAGTAGGTAAGACGCACCTGGCGGTGGGTATCCTCAAGGAAATTATCCAGAAAAAAGAAGTCCGCGGTTATTTCTGCGATTTCCGGGAGCTCATCCGAAATATTCAGACCAGTTATTCCCAGGAGAGTCAGTTAACGGAGATGGAGGTGCTTGACCCGATTTTTAAGGCCGACCTTCTGGTGCTTGATGAGTTGGGGGCCAAAAGGACCACCGCCTGGGTGGAGGAGATGGTTTTTTATATTATTAACCACCGGTATATCAACAACCGCCTGACTATCTTTACCACCAATTACCCTGATCGGGAGGAGGATGTGGAAGATAAGCGGCAGGAATTTTTCCGCAAAGATGATGTGACCCTGGTTGACCGGCTGGGGGAGCGGCTGCGCTCACGGATTTACGAAATGTGCAAACTGGTGGAAGTGGATGGACCCGACTACCGCAAAAAGATCAAGCAGGCCGGGTACAGGTGGTAGGGGGTGGATCGTTTTGGATAAGCCATAGTACGCTCAGATAAAGAATGAAATTGAGGAGGAGAGAGGTATTGTAAAGAGGGGGGAATAGGGAAAAAGGATAATTTAAAGTCAGATAAAGAGGGCGAGAGTCTTGGTGAACGTCTTTAAATGAAAGATAAAGCGGCATTAGGAGAAGAGGAAAGGGAGAAATGCCCCCTCCGACTGAAGAGTAATTAAAGAAACCACAGCCGGTAGAAGTATAAAGGGGGAGAGAGAGGCAAGAAATGGTAGAGGTGACAATAATTTTATTTAGAGAGGTTTTATAAAACTTTGGTCAGTTTTATTACAAGATTTCACGATAAGACATATTGATTATTATAGAAAATTTTGCTAAATTACATGTCCTTGCTCCCCGGTAGCTCAATTGGCAGAGCGGGTGGCTGTTAACCACTAGGTTGGCGGTTCGAGTCCGTCCCGGGGAGCCAGATTTTCTTTACGAACTAAATTGGAAGGATAAAAGGAAGGAATATTTTGATTTTCTTTTTCTAAACTCCCACCACCCACCCCCACCTGACCAAAGTCTTGTTGAAGGTGATTTAAGTTATTGATTTTTAAGGAATAATAAAAATTGACCATTAAGTGTTTTTTTGAAAATTTAAGGGAGTGAATTTTATTTTTTATTAAAATAGATTGGTCGGTTTTGGGGAGGGATTTGAGGGATTTAATGAAGTCTTGAAGTTGAAATATTAGCTCTCTGGAGTCGATCTTCAATAAACCCTTTCTTAGTTCGGGTCCAATTCGGTTGCCCGATACCCCATTTTTTATAGGGGAATTTCGAACTAACTCCTCTGGATTGTGATTGAGCCTGAAAACAAGATTTTCAATATATGGTTCATCCTTTGATACCCTTTCTAAACTTTCAAAAACAAACCTTTCTAATCTGTCAGCGTTTACTTGCCTTGTAGTGCAAGCCTGCCAGTCTTTTTTAAAAGTAGAAGTGCATCTATAATAAAAATATCTTTTCCTTCCTTGTTTGGCTTTCTTATTTGTATAGGTCGGGGTCATCTTTGAGCCACACTCATTACAGGTAATTAAACCAGCAAAGAGATAATTTCTAAATAGTTTCATCTTCCTGATTTTCTTTTTATGGATTGCCTGGGCCTCGTTAAAAAGGGGTTCACTAATTATTGGTTGATGTAACCCATCGTAAGTGTTACCTGCATATTTTACTTTACCAATATAGACAACATTGCTTAATATATGGCTGATACAGGACTTGGTAAAAATTCTCCCGTTTCGGTTTAAAATATCTCTTTCCTTTAGGGTGTTATAAACCTCTGCTACTGATCCAGTCTCAATATAAGTTTCAAACATCAATCTTACAATCTCAGCTTCCTTTTTATCAGGTATGAGCTTTTTGTTGATTGCTTTATATCCAAATGGTGGGATACCTCCATTCCACATTCCCTTATTAGCTCTTTGAACCATTTTATCTTTTGTTCTTTCACTAACTAACTCTCTTTCAAACTGGGCAAAGGTAAGCATTATGTTCCTTAAGAGCCTTCCTGCTGGGGTAGAGGTATCAAACCGTTCAGTGATAGAGATAAAATCAACCTTATATTTATCAAATATCTCTATTAACTGATAAAAGTCTTTAGGTGATCGGGTAAGCCTATCAATTTTATAGGCAAGGATAATATTGATCTTGCCTTGCTTTATATCTTCAAGTAATTCCTGTAAAGCTGGACGGTTAAGATTCGCTCCAGTATAGCCGGGATCAGAGTAAACCTTAAAAACTTTCCAGTTATTCTGACTCCTAATGAAAGCTCTTATCTTTTCTTCCTGAGCCTCACAAGAAGAAAACTCTTTTTCTGTCTGTAAATCCGTTGATACCCTTGTATAAATGGCACACTTCATAATATTAAAACTAAAACCCAAACTCTTTCTGAGGATTCTTTTCTTTTATCAGATTATGGATTATTTTTACAAACTCCTTAGCAATTTTTAAGGCATCTTCTGCCTCTTTTCTTGAGCAGGGTATATCAGGTTCATAAATAAAACGATGTCTTTTTCTTCTCATAAAATCATAAGTGTTAATAAGTCTTTTAAATTTATCTCCTAAGATAGAACTTGTAAATCTCACAATAGTTAAGTGTTTATCTTTTATCTCTGGTCTGAAGCCATAACTTGTCATTAAAGCCAGTCCTGCGCGTAACATAGCATTATAGGCATAATTGTAAGCACATTCTTCATCGTCCTCTATATTTCTTTTAGCAGTTTCAAGATCTCTATAGGAGCGTTTTATAAGATTCTTTATAACCTTCCAGTCAACAGGACACTTTTTAATCAACCCTTCTTTTAGAAGGGCCTGTTTTGAATTCTTATAAATCATTCTCTTTACCTATCAACATTATCTTAGGGGTTTTTAACAACTCCATAATAAATTCACTTTTAGCCTTCTTTTTGGCTTTATATTCTTTCAAAGAGTAGATAGTTATGTTTATCTCTCTTCTTAGTTTTTGTTCTAATTGGGCAATTTTTTCATTTAATAAAGATATATCAGGCTCTCCTATAATCATAAGATCTATATCACTGGTAGACTTCTGGCGTTTGACAGCAAAGGAGCCATAGATAAAAGCTATCTTTATGGCTTTTATAGAGGATAGAACTTTTCTTAGACTTCCCTCAACCCCAACTGTTTTAGAAACAATACTTTTAAGTTCCTTATATAGAGGATGTTTGGTATTAAGTGAATAGTAAAGTAAATTACCAACTCTTTGCGTATTAAACAGGTCATCCTTTTGAAATCTTAAAAGTTCTCGGCGAATGCTACCAGCAGAATAGCCTAACATACGCTCAAGCTCCCGCAGGTAATACCTCTTGGATGGATTGGTAAAGAATAAAGTAAGTAGATCTTGCCTGATTTTCGATTTTGCGATATACAAGCTTTCTAACATAGTCTAACTCCTATTTGAATACAATTGTACTCAATATAGCATACGATGTCAAGTGAAAAATGTATCTATCTCCCGATAGAAGGGGAAGCAGGCTCGTCATCGGGCGATGTGTAAGCCCGAAGGGCTGAAGCCGACCGACTGTGACTGCTGGGTGGGGGTAAATATTCATCAAGCAACACGAACCCGGAAGGGTAAAAGTCTTTTCGCCAGAGGCGAAATGTCTTTTAGTGTTGCGGTCTTTCCCGCTACTTGAAAAAATAGCGAGAGAGTGATGAATATTGAAAGTGGTGGCTTTAAATAAAATCTCTTTCTACCTTTCCCTCAAATCCCTCCCCAAAACCGACCAATCTATTTTAATAAAAAATAAAATTCACTCCCTTAAATTTTCAAAAAAACACTTAATGGTCAATTTTTATTATTCCTTAAAAGTCAATAACTTAAACCACCTTCAACAAGGCTTTGGTCAGGTGGGGGTGGGTGGTGGGAGTTTAGAAAAAGAAAATCAAAATATTCCTTCCTTTTATCCTTCCAATTTAGTTCGTAAAGAAAATCTGGCTCCCCTCTTTCAAATTTTTCTAATTATCCCTTTTGATTTTCCTCACGAGATTTATAAATGTAAAAAGAGAAACCTCTAATTCGGCTTGGTAGCCTTCGGCTACCTGTGTCCTCGCCTTCGCTC